>Ga0210385_10000001_pt1 | contig 1481606 bp, 1274 predicted proteins | sample IncBWH26OmetaG_FD_160107 | JGI IMG/M metagenome (GOLD analysis project Ga0210385, IMG submission 160107) | Forest soil microbial communities from Barre Woods Harvard Forest LTER site, Petersham, Massachusetts, United States - Inc-BW-H-26-O ...
GGGCGATCTCACCGAGAGCCTGCTCAAGCGCTTCGCCGGGATGAAGGACAGCGGTACGGTGTTTCCCGGGCACGGCGGCGTGATGGACCGCATCGACAGCCTCACTGGAGCTGCTCCTGTGCTGCTCCTTGGGCTGACGCTGCTCAAGGTGGTGGCATGATCGGCGTCGCGGTGCTGGGTTCCACCGGCTCGGTCGGTGAGAGCACGCTCGATGTGCTCGCCCGCCATCGGCAGCGCTTCCGGCTCGTGGCGATCGCCGGCAACCGCAACGCATCCCGGCTGGCACAGCAGATCATCGCCTGGCAGCCTGCCTACGCAGCGCTGGCCGATGCGAGCGCGGCGCGCGAGCTCGAGGGCCTGCTCGCTGCACGGGCGCCGGCGACGCGCGTGCTCGTGGGGCCGGGCGCGCTCGAGGAGATCGCCGCGCTCGCCGAGGTTGATTGCGTCATGGCCGCGATCGTCGGTGCAGCGGGACTGCGCTCGACGCTGGCCGCGGCGCGGGCCGGCAAACGGCTGTTGCTCGCCAACAAGGAATCGATGGTGATGGCGGGCCCGCTGTTGCTCGAGGCGGTACGCTCCGCCGGCGCAACCCTGCTGCCGATCGACAGCGAGCACAACGCGATCTTCCAGTGCCTGCCGGCGAGCACGCGTACCGGTGTGGCGCCGCCGGGCCTGAAGCGCGTGCTGCTCACCGCCTCCGGCGGCCCGTTTCGCGATTCACCCCGTGAGGCGCTCGCCGCCGTGACGCCCGAGGCGGCCTGCGCCCATCCCAACTGGGTCATGGGCCGCAAGATCTCGGTCGACTCCGCCACGCTCATGAACAAGGGGCTCGAGCTCATCGAGGCGTGCCTGCTGTTCGGACTCAACCCCGCGCAGGTGGAGATCCTCGTGCACCCGCAGAGCATCGTGCACTCCCTGGTCGAGTACGTGGACGGCTCGGTGCTGGCGCAATTGTCCTCGCCCGACATGCGCACGCCGATCGCGCACGCTCTGGCCTGGCCAGAGCGCATCGAGTCGGGCGTCGCATTCCTCGACCTCCTCAAGGCCGGGCGACTGGAGTTCCAACCGCCCGACTACGACCGCTTCCGCTGCCTGGCGCTCGCCCAGGCGGCGGCGCGCGCCGGCGGTCTGTATCCGGTATTGTTGAACGCTGCCAACGAGGTGGCGGTCCAGGCTTTCCTCGAGCGCCGATTGAACTTTCCCGGCATCGCAGCGGTCATTGAAGCCGTAGTCGAGCGCGGCACCGGCGGCGTGCTCGGTGGCCTGGAGGACGTGCTGGCCGCCGACGCCGAGGGTAGGCAGCGGGCCAGTGAGCGGATCGTCCGCATTACAAGAAGTGAGTCGGTGAGGGGCGCTCACGCATGAGCCTGTTCTGGTACGCACTGTGGTTCGTGGTCGCCGTGGGACTGCTGGTCACGGTGCACGAATTCGGCCACTTCTGGGTCGCGCGGCGCCTCGGGTTCCGTGTGCTGCGCTTCTCCGTTGGCTTCGGCAGGCCGCTCATCAAATGGGTCTCGGGGCGCGATCAGGTCGAGTACGTGGTGGCGGTCGTGCCGCTCGGTGGCTACGTGAAGCTGCTCGATGAGCGCGAAGGCCCGGTCGAGCCCGCCGATCTGCCGCGCTCGTTCACGCACCGCCCGCACTGGCAACGCATCGTGGTGCTGCTCGCCGGCCCCACCTTCAACATCCTGTTCGCGGTCCTCGTGCTGTGGGGCATGCTGTGGGTGAACGGCGTCACCGAGATCAGCCCGCGGGTCGGGGAGGTCACCTCCGGTTCGGTGGCCGCGCGCGCCGATTTGCGGTCCGGCGACGACATCCGCTCGATCGATGGACGCGAGGTCAGCAACCGCCGCGACGTGGTGTTTGCGCTCCTCGAGGCCGTTACCGGGCGCGCCCAGGTTGACCTCGGCGTGCGCGGTGCGGATGGCCGCATGCGCGATGTGCGCTTCACGCTGACCGACCCGGCGCAGCGGCGGCATCTCACCGAGCCCGCGCAGCTGCTCACCGGGCTCGGCTTCGACTTCTGGAATCCTCCGGACGGCGTGATCGGCCAGGTCACCCCGGGCGGGGCGGCAGCGCGCGCCGGCCTGATGGCCGGCGACCGGATCTCGGCCATTGACGGGGTAGCGGTGAAGGAGTTCGCCGATATCGCGCGCCAGGTAAGCGGCCGGCCCGGGCAGCACGTCACGGTCAGCTATCGGCGCGACGGCATCGAGCACACCGCGCCGCTGGAGATTTCCAGCGAGTGGTCCGGCGGCAAACACATCGGGCGCATCGGCATTGCGCTGTTCCCGGCCGGCATGGTGCAGCACATCGATCTCGGTGCGGGCGCGGCGCTCGCGCGCGCGGCGGACGAGGCCTGGAGCATGACCGTGCTGCAGGGCAGGCTGTTCTGGCGCATGGTGATCGGACGCGTGTCTCTCAAGAACCTGAGCGGCCCGCTGTCGATCGCGGAGTTCGCGGGCGATTCTGCCGAGGCCGGAGTGTCGGCGTTTCTTGGCTTCCTGGTGCTCATCTCGCTGTCGCTCGGCTTCCTCAACCTGCTGCCGATCCCGATCCTCGATGGCGGGCAGATCGCCTTTCAGCTCATCGAGTGGCTGAAGGGCAGCCCGCTCTCGGAGCGCACCCAGGTGTTCGGGCAGCAGGTGGGGATCGCGCTGCTCATCGTCCTGATGGGTGTGGCGCTGTACAACGATATTGCGCGCCAGTTCGGTTGAGTGGTCGGTGAGGCGTGCTCACGGCGGCCGCGCAGCGCGGCGGTCCTCGAATAATGTTAGACAGGGGCGCCCGGGGGCGCGAAAGGCGAGATGTCACTTGGGTGTTGAAGCATGAAGCGGCACGTCGCGCTGGCCGCGTTCCTCCTGTCGTCACGCGCTGTGCTGCTGCTCGCGCAGCCGGCTCCGCAGCCGGCCGCGCCGCCGGCCGGCCCGCAGCCGTCTGCGCCCGCCGCGGCGGCCGTCGCGGCGCCGCAGCCGGCCCCCCAGGCCGCACAGCCGGCGGCCCCGCCGCCGCCGGGGCCCGCCGCGGGTCCCGAGGCGACGGAATTCACCGTCGGTGACATTCGCGTCGAGGGCCTGCAGCGCGTCTCCGAGGGTACGGTCTACAACTACCTGCCGGTCAACATCGGCGATCACCTCACTCCGCAGCGTGTGCGGGAGGCGATACGCGCGCTGTACGCCACCGGCTTCTTCCGCGACGTGCAGCTGCGCCGCGATGGCAACGTGCTCGTGGTGACGGTGCTCGAGCGGCCGTCGATCGAGAGCTTCGAGATCACCGGCAACAAGGACATCAAGACCGAGGACCTGCAGAAGTCGCTGCGCGGTGTGGGACTTGCGACCGGCAAGACCTTCGACCGCTCGGTGCTCGAGGACGTCACGCAGTACCTCACCGACCAGTATTTCGCCCGCGGCAAGTACGGCGTGCGTATCGACACCAAGGTGGAGGAGGAGACCGGCAATCGGGTCAAGGTCAAGGTCGACATCAAGGAAGGCAATCGCGCCAAGATCCGCCAGATCAACATCGTCGGCAATACCCGCTTCAAGCCCAAGCAGATCCTCGATGCCCTGGAGCTGAAGACGCCCAACTGGCTGTCCTGGTACAAGCAGGACGACCGCTACTCGCGTGAGTCGCTGCAGGGCGACCTCGAGAAGGTGCGCAACTTCTACATGGATCGCGGCTATGCCAACTTCCAGCTGCAGTCGACGCAGGTGGCGATCACTCCCGAGAAGGAAGACATCTTCATCACCGTCAACGTCGATGAGGGCGAGGTCTACAAGCTCTCCGAGATCAAGCTGGCCGGGACTTTCGTGGTGCCGAAGGCGGACCTGCAGCGCCTGATCCTGGTGCACCCGGGCGAGATCTTCGACCGCAAGCTGATCACCAACTCGCAGGAGCTGATGCAGAACCGCATGGGGCGCGACGGCTACGCGTTCGCCAAGGTCGAGCCGGTGCCGACCGCCGATAACGTCAACCATACCGTGGCGATCACCTTTTTCGTCGACCCGGGCAACCGCGTGTACGTGCGCAACATCACCTTCTCCGGCGTCACGCGCATCAACGACGAGGTGCTGCGGCGCGAGATGCGCCAGTTCGAGGGCGGCTGGCTGTCGAACACCGCGCTCGAGCGCTCCAAGCAGCGCCTGCAGCGCCTGCCGTACATCAAGTCGGTGGAGTACGAGACCACGCCGGTGGCCGGCTCACCCGACCTGGTGGACGTCAACTACAAGATCGAGGAGGGCCCGGCGTCGCGGCTGTCGGGCGGTATCGGTTACTCCGAGACCTACAAGTTCCAGCTCAACGGCAGCTTTGCCGACTCCGACTTCCTCGGTACCGGGCAGCGGGTCGCGCTCGAGCTCAATGGCGGGGCGTTCAGCAAGGTCTACACGCTGGCGTGGACCAACCCGTACACCAACATCGACAACCTGCAACGCACCGTCTCGGTGAGCTACCGCGACGTGACGCAGTTCGTCTCTTCGTCGTCGAACTTCTCGTCCGAGACGCTCACCGCGGGCCCCACCTGGGCGTACCCGATCACCGAGACCATGTATCTGCGGTTCGGGGCGGTGTTCGAGGACTCGCAGCTGCTCACCAACTCGCTCACCAGCGCCGAGCAGGCGCAGCAATGGGTGCAGCAGAACGGCCACCCCTACAGCCGCCTGGCGCACGATGACGCCAGCAACAACGAGTACGTGTTCTACGGCACCAACTTCACCAACGTGCAGGGCGTGTTGGGCTGGGACTGGGATACCCGCAACCGCACCCTGTTCGCCAACCACGGCATGCACCAGACGATCAGCCTGTCGATGACGGCCCCCTCAAGCGACGTCCACTACTACGTCGCCGACTACCAGTTCCTGCGATACATCCCTCTCGGGCATCTGTTCACGCTCTCGATCCTCGCCGGCGTCGACTACGGCGCACCACTCGATGGCACCAGCGCGATCCCGCCCTACCGGCAGTTCTTCGGCGGCGGCCCTGACAACGTACGCGGCTTCCGCGAGAGCCTGCTCGGTCCGCGCGACCAGTTCGGCAATCCGTACGGCGGCAACCTGCGCATCACCAACCAGAACGAGCTGATCCTGCCAATGCCGGCCAAGTGGGCGCAGACCGCGCGCGTCAGCCTGTTCTACGACATGGGCGGCGTGTACGAGACCGGCACGAAGCTGCAGTTCTTCGGCCCCGACAACGTGACGCCCGAGGACTACCGCTTCGAGAGCTTCTCGAGCCTCAAGCGCTCCGTGGGTGTCTCCGTTACCTGGCTGGCGCCGATCGGGCTATTCCGCTTCAGCCTCGGGCTGCCACTCAACGCCAAGCGGGGTGATGGCATCACGACCTGGGGCGATGAGACTGAGGTATTCCAGTTCTCGGTGGGACAGGCGTTTTAGCGCTGCGGCGGCGGCGAGTTTAGGCGATACTTGGGGTTTGGCCGCGACCGTCCCCGTCGCGGCTCCGCATGTGATTTCAATGACTTATTCAGTATACGAGGTGGGTGTTCCGTGAATCGTTCGATCAGCAGTCGGGTAGCGGTATGGGTCGTGGCGGCGGTGGGGGCTCTCGCCCTGGCACCGGCTTGGGCGGCAGAGCCGCCGAAGATCGGAGTCGTCGACCCGCAGCGACTCCTGCAGGAATCGCCGCAGGGCAAGGAAATGTTCGAGGCACTGCGTGGCGAGTTCGCGCCGCGCGAGCGCACGCTGCAGGCGACCGGTCAGGCGCTGAAGGCCAAGCAGGACAAACTGCAGAAGGACGCCGCGACCATGACGGACGATCAGCGCGGCCGCTTCGAGAAGGAGCTGCGCGATGGGGCGCGCGACTTCGAGCGTGCGCGCGGCGAGCTGCAGGATGACGAGACGGCGCGCCGCAACGAGCTGCTGTCGCGCCTGCAGCGCACTCTCGGTGAGGAGGTGCGCACTTATGCCAAGGCGCAGAACTTCGACGTGGTGCTGAGCGGCGAGGCGGTGGTGTACGCAGGCACTGCCTACGACATCACGCCGGCGATTCTCACCGCGCTGCAGGCGCGGGCTGCGGCCGCGCCTGCCGCCAAGCCGGCCGCCCCGGCGGCACCCGCCAAGCCGCAGTAAGCGGGCGGTGTAGGGCGCGCGCCGGACTCGCAGGGCCTCGCCATGTCGGTCTCACTGGGGGAGCTCGCGGTGCGCTTCGGCTGCGAGCTGCGCGGGGATCCGGAGGCGCGTATCGAGCACGTCGGCACGCTCGCGAACGCCGACGGCACCGCGCTCAGCTTCCTCGCTAATCCGCGCTACCGCCCGCAGCTCGCCAGCACGCGCGCCGCGGCCGTGGTGCTGAGCGCCGAGGCCGCCGCGGATTGCCCGACACACGCATTGCTTTCTGCCAACCCCTACGCCACCTACGCGCGCATCGCAGCGCTCCTGCACCCAGGTCCTGGCGCTGAGCCGGGCGTGCATCCGACGGCGCTGATCGCGGCGAGCGCGCGCCTCGATCCGAGCGCGCACGTAGGTCCAGGCTGCTGTGTCGGGGAAGATGTCGTGATCGGTGCGCGCGCGGTCCTCGGGCCGCTGTGCGTGCTGCAGCAGGGCGTGGTGCTGGAGGCTGACGTGCGCCTCGTGGCGCGCGTCACGCTGTGCCGCGGCGTAACGATCGGTGCGCGCAGCGTGCTGCAGCCCGGAGTGGTAGTCGGGGGCGATGGCTTTGGCTACGCACCCGAGGGCGGCCGCTGGCTCAAGGTGCCGCAGGTCGGCGCGGTGCGCATCGGCGCCGACGTCGAGATCGGCTGCAACACCACCATCGACCGCGGCGCCATCGATGACACGGTGATCGAGGAGGGGGTCAAGCTCGACAACCTCATCCAGATCGGACACAACGTGCGCGTCGGCGCGCACACCGCGATCGCCGGTTGCACCGGCGTGTCCGGCAGCACGGTGATCGGCAAACGCTGCATGATCGGCGGGCACGTGGGATTTGCCGGTCACATCAGCGTCGCCGATGACGTCGTCGTCACCGGCTACTCGGCGATCAGCCACTCGATAGGGAGCGCCGGCGTATACTCCAGCACCCTGCCGTTCGAGGAGGCACACGCCTGGCGCCGGCTGGTCGCGCGCTTCAAGCGCAGCGCGCGGCTCGAGCAGCGGGTGCGCACACTGGAGCGCGCCGCGGGCCTGAATTCCGGGCAGGAAGACACGCATGACTGAACCCGTCCAGCTCGACATGCAGGACATCCTGCGCTACCTGCCGCACCGTTACCCCTTCCTGATGGTCGACCGCGTGCTCGAATGCCGCCCCGGCGAGAGCATCCGCGCCATCAAGAACGTCACCTACAACGAGCCGTTCTTCCCCGGGCACTTCCCGCAACGGCCGGTGATGCCGGGCGTCATCATCATCGAGGCGCTGGCGCAGGCCGCCGGCATCCTGTGCTTCGTGACGGCCAACGTCATCCCCGACCATGACACCCCGTTTTACTTCGTCGGCATAGACAACGCCCGCTTCCGCAAGCCGGTGGTGCCGGGGGATCAGCTGGTGCTGACGGCGCAGCTCGAGCGCTCGTTGCGCGGCATCTGGAAATTCTCGACCGCGGCACTGGTCGGCGACAAGGAGGTCGCGCATGCGGACATGATGGTGGCGCCGGGGACCGGACGGTGATCGATCCGCGCGCGGCGGTATCGAGCGATGCACGGCTGGCGAGCGATGTGAGCGTCGGGCCGTTCACCGTGATCGGTCCCGGAGTCGAGATCGGGCCGCGTTGCGTGATCGGTCCGCACGCGGTGATCAACGGCCCGACCACGCTCGGCGCCGACAACCATGTGTTTCAGTTCGCCTCGCTCGGCGATGCGCCGCAGGACAAGAAATATCGCGGCGAGCCCACCCGGCTCGTGATCGGCGCGCGCAATGTGTTCCGCGAGCACTGCACCGTCAACCGCGGCACCACCCACGACAAGGGTGAGACGCGCATCGGCGACGACAACCTCTTCATGACCTGCTCGCACGTCGCGCACGACTGCGTAGTCGGCAACAACACCGTGTTCGCCAACTGCGCGGTGCTCGGCGGCCACGTCGAGATCGGCGACTGGGTGATCCTCGGTGGCCTGTCGGCCGTACACCAGTTCGCCCGGGTGGGCCCCCATGCCTTCCTCGCCGGCGGGGCGATGTCGCGGCGCGACGTGCCCCCGTATGTGATGGTGGCAGGCGACCCGGCGGTGCCGCAGGCCGTGAACGCCGAGGGCCTGAAGCGCCGGGGCTTCAGCGAGGATCAGATCCGCGCCATCCGCGAGGCTTACCGGACCGTGTACCGCTCGAACCTGAGGCTGAGTGAGGCACTGGAGCGTCTCGAGCCCGAGGCGCGCGAGCGGCCCGAGCTGCGCGTGTTCGTCGACTTCATTCAGGCCTCCAGCCGCAGCATCGTGCGATGAGCGCGCTGCCCTCGCGCGCTGCGGCGGCGGCGCCGCTGCGCGTCGGGATCGTGGCGGGCGAGCACTCCGGGGACCAGCTCGGCGCGGCGCTGATTGCGGCGTTGCGCGAGCGCGTTGCCTCGCTCGAGTGCTTCGGCGTCGCGGGACCGAAGATGGTGGCGGCCGGCTGCGAAGCCTGGGAAGGTTCGGAGGCGCTCTCGGTCATGGGGCTCGCGGAGGTGCTGCGGCACCTGCCGCGGCTGCTGCGCTTGCGCGCCAGGCTCGCCGCACGCTTCGCCGCCGCGCGCCCGGACGTGTTCGTCGGCATCGATTCCCCCGAATTCAACCTGAGTCTGGCGCGGCGCCTGCACAGCGCGGGTGTGCGCTGCGTGCAGTACGTGAGTCCGCAGGTGTGGGCATGGCGGCGGGGCCGGGTACGCGGCATCGCCCGCGACTGCGACCTGGTGCTGTGCCTGCTGCCCTTCGAGAGCGCCTTTTACCGCGAGCACGGCGTGCGCGCGGAATTCGTCGGCCATCCGCTGGCGGATGAGATTCCGCTCGGGATCGATGCGGGCGGCGCGCGCCGTGCGCTCGGGATCGAGGCGCCGGGGCCGCTGATTGCACTGCTCCCGGGCAGCCGCCTCGCGGAGGTGGCACGCCTCGCGCAGCCGTTTGCCGCGGCTGCCGCCTGGCTGCACGCGCGCCGTCCGGACTTTCGGTTCATCGCGCCGATGGCCTCCGCCGCGGTGCGTGAGCGTTTCGAGAGGGAGTTGGCGCAAGCGCCGGAAAAGACGCAGATTCAGCTCGTCGACGGCCAGGCACAGCGGGTGCTGGCGGCCTCCGATGCGGCCATCGTCGCCTCCGGAACGGCGACCCTCGAGACGCTGCTGTCGGGCAGACCCATGGTGGTGGCGTATAAGTGGAGCTGGCTCACCGTCCTCATCGCGCGCACGCTGCGGCTCGTGAAAGTGCCCTTCTTCTCGCAACCGAATCTGCTCGCCGGACGGGCTCTGGTGCCGGAGCTGCTGCAGTCGCAGGTGACCGGGGAGGCGCTCGGCGCAGCGCTCCTCGGCGAGCTCGACGATCACGCCCACCTCGCCGAGCTGCGCGCAGAGTTCGCGCGCATTCACCTCGAGCTGCGCCGCGGCGGCGCGGCACGCGCGGCCGCCGCCGTGCTCGAGTGCGTCCGCGGCACGCCGGGGCGCCCGTAGTGCGCGCCATGCGGCCGGGGCTCGGAGCCCGCATCGCGGGGGTCGATGAGGCCGGGCGGGGCCCGCTCGCGGGACCGGTAGTCGCGGCAGCGGTCATTCTCGACCCGCGGCACCGCATCCGGGGACTCGCGGACTCCAAGACCCTGGCGCCCGCGGAGCGCGAGCGGCTCGCGCCGATCATCCGTGCCCGGGCGCTGTGCTTCGGCGTCGGCGTGGCCGACCGCGACGAGATCGACTGCCTCAATATCCTGCAGGCGACCATGCTGGCGATGCGCCGCGCGCTGCTCGCGCTGCCGATCGCACCGACCCATGTACGCATCGATGGCAACCGCTGCCCGTGCGTCGCCGATCTGCCGTTCGCCTGCTCGCTCGAGGCGATCGTGGCGGGCGATGCGCGGGTTGCCTCGATCAGCGCCGCCTCGATCCTCGCCAAGACGTATCGCGACGCCCTGATGCGCGAGCTCGATAGCTGCTATCCGGGCTTTCACCTCGGCGTGCACAAGGGGTACGGCACCCCCGCGCACCTCGATGCGCTGCGCGTGCGCGCCCCCTCGCCGCTGCATCGCCGCTCCTTCAGCCCGGTGCGCTGCTGCGCGAGCGAGGCCGAGGAGGACGGTGCTCTCTTGACAGCATCCACCGCCGAGCCTTAAGTCCCCGCCGATGCCACCGGGCTTCATCCACCTGCGCCTGCACAGCGAGTACTCCCTCAGCGACAGCGTCGTGCGCATTCCGGAGCTGGTCGCGGCGGTCGCCGCCGCCGGCATGCCCGCGGTCGCGGTCACCGACCGCAGCAACCTGTTCGCGATGGTCAAGTTCTACCGCGAGGCGCTGCAGCGCGGCGTCAAGCCGATCGTGGGGGTGGATCTGGCGGTGCGCGAGGAGGGCGAGCGGCGCGAGCCGAGCCGCCTCACGCTGCTCTGCCAGACCCAGGACGGCTATCGCAACCTCGCGCGCCTGCTGACGCGCGCCTACCTCGAAGGCCGCGAGCGCGGCCTGCCGCGCATCGAGCGTGCCTGGCTCTCGAGCGAGAACGTCTCGGGCCTGATCGCGCTGTCCGGAGCGCTCGAGGGCGACGTGGGCCGGGCGCTGGTGAACGGCCGCGAGGCGGACGCCGAGCGCGCGCTCGAGGAGTGGCGCGCGCTGTTCCCGAACCGCTACTACCTCGAGCTGCAGCGTCTCGGTCGCCAGTTCGAGGAGAGTTACATCGCCGGCGCGGTGAGTCTCGCCGCCCGCCACGCCCTGCCGGTCGTGGCCACCAACGACGTGCGTTTTCTCAAGGCCGAGGAGTTCGAGTCCCACGAGGCGCGCGTCTGCATCCACGACGGCGCGCTGCTCGCCGATCCGGCACGCGCGCGCCGCTACACCCGCCAGCAGTACCTGCGCAGCCCCGCCGAGATGTCGGCGCTGTTTGCGGACTTCCCCGAGGCGCTCGAGAACTCGGTCGAGATCGCGCGCCGCTGCAGCCTCACGCTCAGCCTCGGCGAGGCGCGGCTGCCGCAGTATCCGGTGCCCGCCGGCATCAGCATCGAGGATTACCTGCGCGCCGAGGCGCTGCGCGGCCTCAGGGCGCGCTTCGGGTCGGACCCGCCGGGCGCCTATCACGAGCGCCTCTCGAGTGAGCTCGGCGTCATCTGCCAGATGGGCTTTGCGGGCTACTTCCTGATCGTCGCCGACTTCATCCGCTGGGCGCGCGACAACGGCGTGCCGGTGGGACCGGGCCGCGGCTCGGGCGCCGGATCGCTGGTGGCCTACAGCTTAGGGGTCACCGACCTCGATCCACTCAAGCACGACCTGCTGTTCGAGCGCTTCCTCAATCCCGAGCGGGTGTCGATGCCGGACTTCGACATCGACTTCTGCATGGAGGGGCGCGACCGCGTGATCGAATACGTGGCGGCCAAATACGGCCGCGAGCGCGTCTCGCAGATCATCACCTACGGCACCATGGCCGCCAAGGCGGTGGTGCGCGACGTCGGCCGGGTGCTCGGCATGCCCTACGGCTATGTCGACCGGATCGCCAAGCTCATCCCCTTCGAGCTCGGCATCACGCTCGATGATGCCCTGGAGAAGGAGCCGGAGCTCAAGCGCCTCTACCAGGCCGAGGAAGAGGTGAAGAACCTCATCGACCTGGCGCGCTCGCTCGAGGGTCTGACGCGCAACGCCGGCATGCACGCCGGCGGGGTGGTGATCGCGCCCTCGGTGCTCACCGACTTCGCGCCGCTGTACTGCGACGCCGCCGGCGGCAGCGTGGTCACGCAGTTCGACAAGGACGACGTCGAGGCGGCGGGGCTGGTCAAGTTCGACTTCCTCGGGCTGCGCACCCTCACGGTCATCGATCGCGCGGTGCGCATCATCAACGCCGCCGCCGCGCCAGGCAGCGCGCTGCTGCAGATCGGCACGCTGCCGATGGACGATGCGCCGACCTATGCGCTGCTCAAGTCCTGCCGCACCACCGCGGTCTTCCAGCTCGAGTCGCGTGGCATGAAGGACCTGATCCGGCGCCTGCAGCCGGACTGCTTCGAGGACATCGTGGCGCTGGTGGCGTTGTTCCGCCCCGGGCCGCTGCAGTCCGGCATGGTGGACGACTTCATCAGCCGCAAGCACGGCCGCAGTGATGCGCCGATCGACTACCTGCACCCGAGCCTCGCACCGGTCTTGAAGCCCACCTACGGCGTGATCCTCTATCAGGAACAGGTCATGCAGATCGCACAGTCGCTCGCCGGCTATACGCTCGGCGGCGCCGATCTGCTGCGGCGTGCGATGGGCAAGAAGAAGCCCGAGGAGATGGCGCAGCAGCGCTCGGTGTTCATCGGCGGCGCCGTGGCGCGCGGCGTTCGCCAGGGGCAGGCCGAGCACATCTTCGACCTGATGGAGAAATTCGCCGGCTACGGCTTCAACAAGTCGCACTCGGCGGCCTACGCGCTGCTTGCCTACCAGACCGCCTATCTCAAGGCGCATCACCCCGCGGCGTTCATGGCCGCGGTGCTGTCGGCCGACATGGACCACACCGACAAGGTAGTCACCCTGATCAAGGAGTGCTCCGACATGGAGCTCGCCGTGTTGCCGCCGGACGTCAACGCCTCGAGCTACGAGTTCTCCCCCGACGGCGCGCGGTGCATCCGCTACGGGCTCGGCGCCGTGCGCGGCGTGGGCGCCGGGGCAGTCGAGGGGCTGATCGAGGAGCGCACCGCGCGCGGCCCTTACCAGAGCCTCGAGGACCTGTGCCGGCGGCTCGATCTGCAGCGCGTCAACCGCCGCGTGCTCGAGGCGCTGCTGCGCTCGGGGAGCCTGGATTCGCTCGGCGAGAATCGCGCCACCCTCATGGACCGGCTGCTCACCGCCATGCAGCTCGGCGATCAGAACACGCGCGCGCACGCCGCCGGCCAGAACGACATGTTCGGCGGCCTGGGTGCGGTCGAGCGCGCAGCTCCCGCCTCGCGCCGCGCGGCGCTGCCCGAATGGAGCGAGGCCGTGCGGCTCGCCGGTGAGCGCGACACGCTCGGGCTGTACCTCACGGGACATCCGCTCACGCGCTTCGAGGGCAGCCTCGCGCGCCTGGTCTCGCACCGCATCGGCGATCTGGTCGGTGACCGGCCAACGGCGGGCTTCGAGCCGGGGCGCGGCGCCAGCAAGCCCGTCACCGTCGCGGGCCTGATCGATGAGGTGAAGAAGCGCGGGCCGCGGGTCATCCTCACCCTCGATGACCGCACCGGGCGCCTCGAGGTGATGCTGTTCGAGGAGACCTGGGCGAAACACCGCGACCTCATTAGCAAGGATGCCCTGGTGCTGGTCGAGGGGCTGCTGCGGTTCGATGAGTTCAGCGACTCGTGGCGGCTCGCCGCACGGCGCGTCTGCGAGCTCGAGCGACTGCGCGAGCAGGAGGCGCGGCGGGTGGTGCTGAGGTGCTCGCACGCCGAGCTGCCGAGGGTGAGCGAGCGGCTCGCCGGGATCCTGCAGCCGTGGCGGGGCGGACCCTGTCCGATCACCATCGAGTACACCGGCGCCGCGGCGCACGGCGCCCTGAACCTGGGCAACGAATGGAGCGTGCGCGCCTCGCGCGAGCTGCTCGAGCAACTCGAAGGCCTGGTGGGGAGCGGTGCCGTGCAGGTGGTCTACGGCGCGCCGCCCGCAAGCGCCGGCGGCGCGTACTCCGCCGACGGCCGCTGAGCGTTGACTTGCGCTCCGGTCCCGCCCTTACGTAACCTCGCCGCTTCTGCCGCCTGACCCTGCGCGGCGCTACTCCGAGCCTTCATGGCCGTCTCATTCCTCGACTTCGAACAGCCGATCGCCGAGCTCGAAGCCAAGATCGAGGAGCTGAAACACGTAACCTCGGAATCCGAGATCAACCTGCAGGATGAGATCGGCCGCCTGCAGGCCAAGAGCCGCCAGCTCACGCAGAGCATCTTCGCCAGCCTCACGCCCTGGCAGATCACCCAGCTCGCACGCCATCCCCATCGGCCCTACACGCTCGACTACGCGGCCGCGCTGTGCAGCGAGTTCCACGAGCTGCACGGCGATCGCATGTATGCCGACGACGGGGCGATCGTCGGCGGCCTGGCGCGCATCGATGAGCGCGCCATCGTGCTGATCGGGCACCAGAAGGGCCGCGACACCAAGGAGCGCGTGCGGCGCAACTACGGCATGCCCAAGCCCGAGGGTTATCGCAAGGCGCTGCGTCTGATGCGGCTCGCCGAGCGCTTTGGCCTGCCGCTCGTGACGCTGATCGACACGCAGGGGGCGTACCCCGGCGTCGGCGCCGAGGAGCGCGGACAGAGCGAGGCCATCGCGCGCAACCTGTACGAGATGTCGGTGCTGCGCGTGCCGATCGTCACCGTGGTGACCGGCGAGGGCGGCTCGGGAGGGGCGCTCGCGATCGGCGTGTGCGATCGGCTGCTGATGCTCCAGTACAGCACCTACTCGGTCATCTCGCCGGAGGGCTGCGCCTCGATCCTGTGGAAGAGCCAGGACAAGAAGGAGGCGGCCGCCGAGGCGCTCAATCTCACCGCCGACCGGCTGTTGAAGCTCGGCCTGGTGGATGAGGTCATCGAGGAGCCGCTCGGTGGAGCGCATCGCGACCCGGCGCTGATCACGGCGCGCCTCAAGGCGGCGCTCATCCGCGTGCTGGATGAGCTCGATGCCATACCCCGCGAGCAGCTGCGCGCGGCGCGCGCCGCGAAGATCGCCGCCTTCGGGGTGTTCTCGGAAACCGCGCCCTGAGCGGCCGCGGCGCGGCGATGTCTCCCCGGCCGCAGCAGTTCGGTGCGCGCTGGCTCGGCAGGCGCCTTGAGAGCCTGCTGCCTGAGTACCCGCACGTGCGCCTGTGTGTCGCCTTCTCGGGCGGCGCGGATTCGACCGCGCTCCTCGTCGCACTCGCGCAGCAGCGGCGCAGGCCAAACGCGCTGCGCGCGGTGCACGTCGATCACGGGCTGCACCCCGACTCGCCCCGCTGGGCGAAGCGCGCCGCCTCTTTAGCCCGCGCCCTCGGGGTGCGCTGCACGATCCTCACGGCGAGCGCGCGCCGCACCCCCGGCGAGTCTCCCGAGGCGCGGGCCCGCGTCGCGCGCTACGCAGCCCTCGCGGCGGTGCTCGCCGAGGGCGAGGTGCTGCTCACCGCCCACCACCAGGATGACCAGCTGGAGACGGTGCTCCTCATGCTGCTGCGCGGCGCCGGAATCGCCGGCATCGCGGCGATGCCGGAGGTCACATCTTTTGCCCGCGGCTCGCTGGTGCGCCCGCTGCTGACCTGCACGCGCTCGCAGCTGCTCGCGTTCGTCAAGCGCGAACACCTCGCGCATCTTCAGGATCCGAGCAACCTCGATGAGCGCCTCGATCGCAACTACCTGCGGCGCTGCGTGTTGCCGGTGATCCTCAAGCGCTGGCCCGGCGCGGCGGCGACCGTGAGCCGTGTGGCGCGCCACGCCGCCGAGGCGCAGCAGCTGCTCGAGCGACAGGCGCGCTCGGACCTGGCGGCGGCCTGGCACGGTGCCGCACTCGCCTCGAGCGCGCTGCGCGCGTTGCCGATGCCGCGCCGGCGTAATGCGTTGCGGTTCTGGATCGCTGCCCGCGGTGTGGCGGTCCCCCCCGCGTCGCGCCTCGAGGAGATCGCAGGGCCCTTGCTCGCCGCGCGCGAGGATGCCCGGCCGGCCGTCGAATGGGCGGGCGCGCGCATCGAGCGCGAGGCGGGGCTCATCCGGCTGCGCGCGGTCTGCGACGGGGCGCCCGGGGGAGCGCCCGCCGCCGCGAGCGAGCTGCGCTGGAGCTGGGGTAAGCGCCCCGTATGCCCGCTGCCCGCTGACCTTGGGCAGCTCGAGCTGAAGCGCGATCCGCAGGGGCCGCTCGACCTGAGCCGTCTCGCGCCCCGCCTCACCATTCGCTGGCGCCGGGGTGGGGAGCGCCTGAGGCTCGGCGCGGGTCGGCCGCGACGGGCGTTGAAGAGCCTGCTGCAGGAGGCCCGCGTGCCGCTCGGACAGCGCCAGCGCCTGCCGCTGGTCTTTTCCGGGGCCAGTCTGGTTGCGGTCGCAGATCTGTGGCTCGATGCCTCGGTGCAGGCCGGCGCCGGCGCGCGCCGCCGCGCACGGCTCGTGTGGACCGGCGCTTAAGATGTGCTAACCTGCTGGCCCGTCGTCGTTCTGCCAATTCCGCGGCAGCGACCTCACACGACGGGTAACCCTGACTTGAACATGACGCGTTTCGTATTCGTCACCGGCGGTGTCGTATCGTCCCTTGGCAAGGGCATCGCCTCCGCCTCGCTCGGCGCGATCTTGGAATCGCGCGGCCTCAAGGTCGCGATGGTGAAGCTCGATCCCTATATCAATGTGGATCCGGGCACGATGAGCCCGTTCCAGCACGGCGAGGTATTCGTCACCACGGACGGTACCGAGTCGGACCTGGACCTCGGGCACTATGAGCGGTTCGTGCGCACCACCACCGGGCGCAACAGCAACTTCACCACCGGACGCATCTACGAACGGGTGATCGCCAAGGAGCGCCGCGGCGACTACCTGGGGGCGACCGTACAGGTCATCCCGCACATCACCGACGAGATCAAGCGCTGCATCAAGCTGGGTGCCGACGGCGCCGATGTCTGCATGGTCGAGATCGGCGGCACGGTGGGCGACATCGAGTCGCTGCCGTTTCTCGAGGCCATCCGCCAGCTCGGGGTGGAGCTCGGCCGCAGCAACTGCGTGTACATGCATCTGACGCTGGTGCCGGTGGTCGGGGGGTCCGAGGAGATCAAGACCAAGCCGACCCAGCACTCGGTCAAGGAGCTGCGCGGCATCGGCATCCAGCCCGACGTGCTCCTGTGCCGGTGCAAGCATCCGCTCCCCGAGGAGCAGCGCCGCAAGATCGCGTTGTTTACCAATGTCGAGGAGCGCGCCGTGATCTCGGCGGTGGACGCCGACGACATCTACCGCATTCCGATCCTGCTGCACGAGCAGGGGCTCGATGACATCGTGGTCGAGAAGCTGCGCCTCACGGTGCCCTCCACGGACCTGAGCGAGTGGCGGCACGTGGTGAGCGGCAAGGCCAATTCCGATGGCCAGGTCGAGATCGCGATGGTCGGCAAGTACGTGCAGATCCGCGACTCCTACCTCTCGCTCCACGAGGCGCTGATGCACGGCGGGCTCAAGTCCCGCACCCGGGTGCGCATCCATTACATCGAGTCGACCGACATCGAGCAGCACGGCACGCAGGCGCTGAAGGGCGTGGATGCGGTGCTGGTTCCGGGGGGCTTCGGCGAGCGCGGTATCGAGGGCAAGATCCAGGCGGTGCGCTTCGCGCGCGAGCAGCGCCTGCCATACCTCGGGATCTGCCTCGGCATGCAGGTGGCGATCGTCGAGTACGGCCGTCACGTGCTGGGTCTCACGGATGCCAACAGCACGGAATTCAACCGTGCCACGGCGCACCCCGTGATCGCGCTCATCTCGGAGTGGCAGGACCAGATGCACGGCGCGCAGCAGCGCACCGAGTCGTCGGAGAAGGGCGGCACCATGCGTCTCGGGGCGCAGGAGATCCTGCTGACCGCCGGCAGCCACGCGCGCGAGCTCTACGGGCGCGACATCATCATGGAGCGCCACCGCCACCGCTACGAGTTCAACAACAACTACCTGGAGCGCTACCGCCAGGGCGGCATGCGCTTCGCGGGCTTCTCACGCGACGGACTGGTCGAGGTGATCGAGCTCGCCAATCACCCGTGGTTCGTGGCGACCCAGTTCCACCCGGAGTTCACCTCCACGCCGCGCGACGGGCATCCGCTCTTCACCGGCTTCATCCGCGCGGCGCGGGCGCAGCGCGCCGCGCAGCTGCCGCAGGCCGCCGGCGCCTGAGCGCGCCGCGGTACGCAGCAGGCCGCGGCGCCAGCCATGCAGCTCGCAGGGCACGAAGTCGGGCTCGGCAGGCCGATGTTCCTCATCGCCGGTCCCTGCGTCATCGAGAGTCCGACGCTCACCGAGGAGATCGCCGGGCGGCTGAAGGAGATCACCAGCCGCCTCAAGGTACCGTTCATCTTCAAGGCTTCCTACGACAAGGCCAATCGCTCTGCGCGCGGCTCCTACCGCGGACCCGGGATCGATGCGGGACTTAAGGTGCTCGAGCAGGTGCGCGCCAGCATCAAGGTGCCGGTGCTGACCGACGTGCACGAGGACACGCCGCTCGCGGAAGTGGCCGCGGTGGTCGATGTGCTGCAGACCCCGGCGTTCCTTTGCCGGCAGACGAACTTCATCATCAATACCGCCTCCCAGGGCAAGCCCGTCAACATCAAGAAGGGCCAGTTCCTCTCGCCCTGGGAGATGCAGAACGTGGTCGACAAGGCGCGCTCGACCGGCAACGAGGCCATCATGGTGTGCGAGCGGGGCTTCTCCTTCGGCTACAACAATCTGGTCACCGACATGCGCTCGCTGTCGGTCATGCGCGCGACCGGCTGCCCGGTGGTCTTCGATGCCACGCACTCGGTGCAACTGCCGGGGGGCAAGGGCACCGCCTCCGACGGCCAGCGCGAGTTCATTCCGGTGCTGGCGCGGGCCGCGGTGGCTGCCGGGGTGGCGGGGCTCTTCATGGAGACGCACCCCAAGCCCGAGGAAGCGCTGTCGGATGGCCCGAATGCCTGGCCGCTCGCTCGCATGGAGCCCCTCCTCACGACGCTCGCCGAGCTCGACCGTGCCGTGAAGGCGGTGCCATTCGAGGAGTCACTGCTATGAGCCGTATCACCGACATTCGTGGCCGCGAGATCCTCGATTCCCGCGGCAATCCCACCGTCGAGGTCGACGTGCTGCTCGATTCGGGGGCAGTCGGGCGCGCCGCCGTGCCCTCGGGGGCCTCCACCGGCACGCGCGAAGCGGTTGAGCTGCGCGACGGTGACAAGCAGCGCTACGGCGGCAAGGGGGTCCTGAAGGCGGTCGAGCACGTCAACACGGTACTCAAGACGGCACTCCTCGGGGCGGACGCGCGCAGCCAGGCGGCGCTCGATGCCCGCATGATCGAGCTCGACGGCACCGACAACAAGGCACGGCTCGGAGCCAATGCGATCCTCGGCGTGTCAGTCGCGGCAGCCCGGGCGGCGGCCAATGAGGCGGGCCTGCCCCTGTACCGCTACCTGGCGCAGCTCGGCCCCGGGCGCCACGAGCCGGTCATGCCGGTGCCGCAGATGAACATCATCAACGGCGGCGCGCATGCCAACAACAGCCTCGACGTGCAGGAGTTCATGATCCTGCCGGTCGGCGCGCCGAGCTTCCGCGAGGCGCTGCGCTATGGGGCGGAGGTGTTCCACACCCTGAAGAAGCTGCTCGCTGAGCGGGGCCACTCGACGGCGGTGGGCGATGAGGGCGGGTTCGCCCCGAGCCTCGAGTCGAACGAGGCGGCGCTCGGCCTGATCCTCGAGGCAATCGAGAAGGCGGGTTATCGCCCGGGGAAGGACCTCTACCTCGGACTCGACGTGGCGAGCTCGGAGCTCTTCCGTGGCGGCCGTTACCACCTCGAAGGGGAGAACCGCAGCTTCTCGAGCGCCGAGTTCACGCGCTACCTCGCCGACCTCGCCGCCCGCTACCCCATCGTCACCATCGAGGATGGCATGAGCGAGTCCGACTGGGATGGCTGGGGGCAGCTGACACGCGCACTCGGCGAGCGGCTTCAGCTGGTCGGCGACGATGTGTTCGTCACCAACACGAGCATTCTCAGCGAGGCGATCGACAAGCACATCGCCAACGCCATCCTCATCAAGCTCAACCAGATCGGCACGCTCACCGAGACGCTCGCCTGCATCGACCTGGCGGACCGGGCGCGCTACAAGTCGGTGATCTCGCACCGCTCCGGCGAGACCGAGGACAGCACCATCGCCGACGTCGCGGTCGCGACCGCCGCCACGCAGATCAAGACCGGCTCGCTGTCGCGCTCCGACCGCGTCGCCAAGTACAACCAGCTGCTGCGCATCGAGGCGGAGCTCGGCACGCCGCGCTATGCGGGGCGCGATGCCTTCCCGGTAGGTCTGTGATGCGCTTCGCGCTGCGCACGCCGTCTGTTAGGCTGTCGCTGCCATGAAATGGCTCGCCGCCGCGCTCGCTGTCGCCGTGTTGCTGCTGCAATACCGGATCTGGGTGTCCGACAATGGCGTACGGCAGGTGGAGCGCCTCAAGCAGGCGGTGGCGGCGCAGACTGCCGAGGACGCCGGGCTCGAGGAGCGCAACCGCCAGCTGGCCGCCGAGGTGCGGGATCTGAAGACCGGCATGGGCGCGCTCGAGGAGCGGGCCCGGAGCGACCTCGGGATGATCGGGCACAACGAGACCTTCTACCAGGTCGTGCCGCCGCGCCCGTCGGACGGCTCGGCCCCGCCGACGCGCACCGCGTCCCGCTGAGCCGCGAACCGCGGCCACTGCCATGCGGTACTGGCTGGTCATGCCGGCGGCGGGCACGGGCAGGCGTTTCCGCGGCGAGCAGCCTAAGCAGTACGCGTCGCTGCGCGGGCGCAGCGTCATCGAATGGGCGCTGGCCCCGTTCCTGGCGGATGCGCGCTGCGCGCATGCGGTGGTCGTGATCGCCGACGGCGATCCGCACTGGCCCGGGATTGCCGCCCGTCTGGCGAGTGAGCGACTCAGCTCGACCGCCGGCGGCGCCGAGCGCAGCGACTCGGTGCGGCGCGGCCTCGCAGCGCTCGCCCCCCGGGCGAGGGCGGAGGACTGGGTGCTCGTGCACGACGCCGCCCGGCCGTGCCTGGATCCGCTCGATCTCGAGCGCCTCATCGCCGCGGCCTCCCAGCACGCGGTCGGGGGCCTGCTCGCGGTGCGCGCCGCGGACACCCTGAAGGCGGCGGCGGCTGACAGGGATGCGCCGGCGGTGGCGCACACGCTCGACCGTTCGCAGCTGTGGCGGGCGCTCACGCCGCAGATGTTCCGCTTCGGTGCGCTGAGCGCTGCCCTCGATGCCGCATTTGCGAGCGGGCGTTTCCCAACCGACGAGGCGCAGGCACTCGAATGGCGCGGCGCACACGCGCTGCTCGTCGCCGGGGCCGCGACCAACATCAAGCTCACCACGGGTGAGGATCTCGGGCTGGCGGCCGCTATTCTCGGGGCGCGCGCGGCGGGCGCCGGGGAGGGCTTCATGAGAATCGGCTCCGGAACCGACGTGCATGCCTTCGGCGCCGGCGATCACCTGATGCTCGGCGGGGTGCGCATTGCCCACACCGCGGGCGTGATCGCACACTCGGACGGCGACGTGCTGCTGCACGCGCTGTGCGATGCGCTGCTCGGCGCGGCGGGCCTCGGCGACATTGGCCAGCATTTTGCCGACGACGACCCGCGCTGGAAGGGCGCCGACAGCCGCCGCTTCGTGAGTGCGGTGCTCAGCATGCTGCGCGAGCGCCATCTCAGGGTGGTCAACGCCGACCTGACGCTGATCGCGCAGGCACCGCGGATCGCGCCGCATCGTGCCGCGATCCGCAGCACCGTCGCCGCGCTCCTCGCGCTGCCCGAGGATTGCGTCAATCTCAAGGCCACCACCACCGAGGGGCTCGGCTTCCTCGGTCGCGCCGAGGGCGTGGCCGCCCAGGCCGTGGTGTTGCTGCGCGAGGGCTGAGAATGTCTGCCGGCGCCGCCGATGCGGCGCTCGCCGCGCTCGCGCCGCCCTGTGCGCACGGGGCGGCGGTGGCGAGGGCGGTGCTGCGCGCCACCGCCGCCGACTTTGTAGTCGAGGAGGAGCTCGGCTTCGCGCCGGCGGGGAGCGGTGCGCACGTGCTGCTCAAGGTACGCAAGGTGGATGCCAATACGGCCTGGGTCGCGCGGCAGCTGGCGCGCGCGGGCGGCTGCCGGCCGGCCGAGGTCGGCTACGCCGGGCTCAAGGACCGTCGCGCCATAGCCGTACAGTGGTTCTCGGTGCCGCGGCCACGGGCGCCGCCCGATTGGCTCACCGTGCGCGGTGCAGGCTTCGAGGTGCTGGAAGCGCACGCCCATACGCGCAAACTGCCGCGTGGCGCGCTCGCCGGCAATCGCTTCGCCGTGCGGCTGCGTGCGCTCGATGGCGACGGCCCGCGGCTCAGCGCCGCACTCGCGCCGCGGATCGCGTCCATCGCCGCGCGCGGCGTGCCGAACTACTTCGGGCCGCAGCGCTTCGGCCGCGAGGGCGCCAATCTGCGCGCCGCACAGCGCGAGCTGCGCGACCTCGACCCTGCGACCCGTGGCTTCGTGCTGTCAGCGGCCCGCAGCCTCATTTTCAACGCGCTGCTTGCCGAGCGCGTGACATGCGGCAGCTGGGAGCGCCTCGAGGCGGGCGACCTCGCCACGCTCGACGGTCGCGGCAGTTTCTTCGAGGTGGGCGCGCTCGATGAGACACTCGACGCGCGCGCCGCGCGGCTCGAAATTCATCCCACCGGGCCGCTGTGGGGAAGGGGCGCGCCGGCGAGCCACGCGCAGGTCCTCGAGCTCGAGCAGCGCGTCGCGGCGCAGTACCCCGCTGCCGGTGCGTTGTGCACGGGCGCGGGGATGCAGCAGGAGCGACGCAGTCTGCGCCTGCGGGTCATCGGGCTCGAGTGCCAGGCGGAGCTGGACGCAGCGCTGCTGCGCTTCACGCTCACGCGTGGCAGCTTTGCGACCGCGGTGCTGCGCGAGCTGATCGAGGCGCCGACTACGGGGGACGAGCCTGAGCAGGCTCCGGACTAGGCGGCGAGCAGCACGTACACCGCGCCGGTGCCGCCGTCCGTGGGGCGCGCAGACACATACGCGAGCACCGCGCCGGTGCGTCGCAGCAGGGCGCTGACCGTGCTCTTCAATACCGGTCCACGGTGACCGGAGCGCAGCCCCTTGCCATGCACGATGCGCACGCAGCTCACCTTGTCCTCGAGTGCCTCGATCAGGAACTGCCGCAGGGCCTGTTTTGCCTGCGCGACGCTCAGCCCGTGCAGGTCGATCTCCCGCTCGATGCGATACTCGCCGCGTCGCAATCGCCGCAGCACACTCGGCTGCACGCCGCGCGCGCGGTAGACGAGCTCCTCGCCGCCGGCGAGCGAGGGGTCGCCGGCGTGGCCGCTCAGACTCTCCCTGAGTACGGCAGCCCGGTCGGCGCGCGCGAAGCGCGCCAGCGGCTTAGGCCGCGGCGGGCGCACCGCGGGCACCGCCTTGGGTAACGGCTTGACGCCGCGCACCGCCTCGCGAAACAGCCGCCGCGCCTCGTCCGCGCTGTCGGGGTCGTCGTCCTCGCCTGTCCGGCCCACGCTACCTCCGCCGCCTGGCATTAAAAGTATATAGTCACGCGCTTCGAATAACGGCTCTGTAACGGGCGCGAAATCCCTCCTCTCACGTGAAGATCCTGGTCAGCAACGACGACGGCTTTCGCGCGCCAGGCATCCGGGCGCTGCGCGCCTCGCTCGCGACGCTTGCCGAGGTCACCGTGGTCGCGCCCGATCGCAACAAGAGCGGCGCCAGCAACTCCCTCACGCTCGATGTGCCGCTGCGCGTCTTCGAGTCCGAGCCGGGCGTGTACATCGTGCCCGGCACACCCACCGACTGCGTGCACCTCGCGATCTCGGGGTTGTTCGACTTCGAGCACGACATGGTGGTCTCGGGGGTCAACGATGGCCCGAATCTCGGCGACGACGTGCTGTACTCCGGGACCGTAGCGGCGGCGATGGAGGGACGCTTCCTCGGCTTGCCGACCATTGCGGTATCGCTGTGCACGAGCGGCGCGGGCGGCGGGCACTTTGACACCGGGGCGGAAGTGGCGCGGCTGCTGGTGGCGCAACTGCTGGAGAAGCCGCTCGAGCCGGCGCTCATTCTCAACGTCAACGTACCGGATGTGCCGTTCGCCGAGCTGCGCGGCTTTCGCGCCAGCCGCCTCGGCCACCGGCATCGCTCCGCGGCGGTGACGCGGGCCCAGGATCCGCGCGGTCGCCCGGTGTACTGGGTCGGGGCAGCGGGAGCGGAGCAGGACGCCGGCCCCGGTACGGATTTCGATGTCGTGGCACACGGTTTCGTCTCGGTGACGCCGCTGCACGTCGACCTGACACGCCATGGCGCGCTCTCGGCGGTGGAGAGCTGGCTGGAAGGGCTCGATGACTGATCTGCGGCTCGCCGGCATCGGCATGACCTCGGCGCGCACGCGCGATCGCCTGGTGCAGCGGCTGCGCGAGCAGGGTATCGGCAATCTCGCGGTCCTCGAGCGCATTCGCAACGTGCCGCGCCACATCTTCGTCGATGAGGCGCTCGGCAGCCGTGCCTACGAGGACACCGCGTTGCCAATCGGCTTTGGCCAGACGATCTCGCAGCCCTACATCGTAGCGCGCATGACCGAGGCGCTGCTCGAGGCAGGCCCGGCCGGCGGCGGGCAGCCCGGCAAAGTGCTCGAGGTCGGCACCGGCTGCGGTTATCAGACCGCGGTACTCGCGCCGCTGGTGAAGCAGCTCTACACCATCGAGCGCATCGAGCCGCTGCTCGCTCGCGCGCGCGGGCGGCTGAAGGAGCTCTCGATCCGCAACGTGCGCTTCCGGCATGGCGACGGCTCGCTCGGCTGGAAAGCACACGGACCCTTTGACGGCATTCTGGTGGCGGCGGCCCCGCTCACGGTGCCCGAGGCACTGCTGCGGCAGCTGCGAGCCGGGGGCCGGCTGATCGTTCCGCTCGGGCCGGAGGGGGAGCAGGAGCTCGTTCGCTTCACGCGGCGCGAGCAGCGTATCGAGCGCGAGTCTCTCGGCGCGGTGGCGTTCGTGCCACTGCTCGGTGGAATTGCCTGAGGTGACCCGGCGGCTCGCGCCGGCCTTTGGCGTAATCTAATAAAGTTATTTGAAATGGCATGTAACTTGCGGTTTTTTCACATTAATATTTCTCATAATTTGATGGTAATTCACCCCGAGTGGCTCAATTCCGCAGAATTTCCCGCGCATTTGAGGACTGAAGAGCACCGCGGCGCTCGGCGTGCGTGAAGAAAAGTCTTTGCCTGTCAAGGAGCTTGCGCGGCTATCTCCGACGTGTTTACATGCGCTCCCTGTCTCTCGGCGACGACAAGACAACGGGGAGGGCGATCACCAGAGGACACAGGGAGGAGGGAGTCGAAACAAGAGCAATAACGTTTTCAAGAAAAACAAGAACAGTGCAATTGTTCGAGTCTGTCAGCTTCGAATGATTGTTTGGTTGGTTGAGCCTCCCCCTGTGTCTTCTGCTGATGGTCCTTCCCGCGCTTGCGCGCTAGCGCAGAAAAAGTCCTGCGGCCACGCGCCGCTCCTCCTGCACCAGAACGTTGAACGTACGGCACGCCGGCCCGAGCGCCATGGCCTCGAGTCCCACGCCGCGTGAGCCGAGGAGCGCCCGGACTTCCGCCGCCGGGAACTGCTGAACGGGACCGGTGCCGAGGATCACGAGCTCAGGGGCGAGCGCCAGGACCGCCTCGAGGTGCGCCGCGGTGAGCTCGGCAAAGCTCGACGGCTGCCAGGACGTGATCAGCGTGTCGGCGGTGACGATGCAGCTGCCGCGCACGACGTGCTGCCCGATGCGGACCTCGCTGTCGGAGTAACCGCGAATGAGATTGGCCGGCGCGTTCGCTTCGAGGGTGAACTTCACGGCGCTACGATACTGCCCATGCGCGAAGCCGTCATCGTGATCGCCGACCTGTACCTGCAGCCAGGCGAGCGGGCGCAGCTGCCGGTGGCGCCCGCTGCCGCGCTCACCGGACTTGCGCACGTGGCGCGCTTCGGGGAGCGCGCGCACCTCGAGCGTGGCTGGCGCGCCTGGGTGGCGCGCTGGCTCGGACGCGCAGATCTTGCCGACCTTGCGGTAGCGCAGGTCGCCGCCGCTGCCGCCACCAGCGCGACCAGCGGCGCACCGCCGACCCGCTGGATCGCAACGCCGGTGCAGCTGCTCGCCGGACTCACTCGGCTGCACCTGCCGCGCGACGGGATTCTGCGCTTGAGCCCCGCTGAGCAGGTGACGCTGGTGAGTGCGTTCGAGCGCGCCTTCGCCGGCAGCCATCTCGAGCTCGGGGCCTTAAGTGACGGGCAGCTGCTGTTGACGACCCCGCAGCTCGAACCGCTCGCGACGCTCGAGCCGGCACGCTGCGCCGGGGGCGAGGTGCAGGTGCCCCACGGGCTCGCCGCCGCGCCGCTCCTGCGGCTCACGGCGGAGATCGAGATGTGGCTGTACGGTGAGCCGCTCAATGAGGCGCGGCGGCGGCGCGGCGCGCCAGCGATCAGCGGCCTGTGGCTCTGGGGTGCAGCAGGCAACGGCGCATCCGCTGCGCCCGTGACGGCTGCAGCTGCAAGGCGCTCTGCGCCCGGTTCGGTTCTCGCCTGCGGCGAGGATGCCTGGCTCGCCGGCCTGCTGCGGCTCGACGGTCGCCGGCTCACGCCGACACCTGAGCCCGCAGAGACTCTCTTCAGCACGGCAGGCGCCGAGCGCGCGGTCGCGGTGGTCGAGCTCGCCGGCGTCGCGCGCGCCGCTGAGCCCTGGTCGCTCGAGGCAGCCGCCGCGGCGCTCGATGAGCGCCTGGTGCGCCCGGCACTCGCGGCGCTTCGAGCCGGCACACTCGCGCGCCTCACGCTGATCGCCAACGACACGCGCGTCAGTCTCGGCAGGTTCAGCGCCCTCAAGCGCTGGCGCGTCCGCCGCGCGGGGCTGGAGGCGTTCGCATGAGCGGGGCGCGCACATGATGCTGCGGGTGGTGCGCCGCGAGCGCGGGGCGCAGGGCCAGCTGCCCGCCGGGCTGCATCCGGTGCTGGCGCGTGCCTACGGGGCGCGCGGCGTGCGCTCGAGCGAGGAGCTCGATACCTCGCTCGCGCGGCTGCTGCCGGTCGGCACACTCGAGGGCATCGCGGCGGCGGTGGAGCTGCTGCTCGCACACCGCACCGGCGGCCGGGTTCTCATCATCGGTGATTTCGATGCCGACGGCGCCACCAGCAGCGCGCTCATGGTACGGGCGCTGCGCGCGCTCGGCTTCTCGGCCGTCGACTTCCTGGTCCCCAACCGCTTCGAGTTCGGCTATGGGCTGACGCCCGAGATCGTGGCGCTGGCTGCGGCGCGCTCGCCGACACTCATCGTCACGGTCGACAACGGCGTCTCGAGCCACGCCGGGGTGACCGCAGCGCGCACGGGCGGAATCGATGTGCTCATCACCGATCACCACCTTCCCGGCAGCGTGCTGCCCGATGCCAATGTAATCGTCAATCCCAACCTCCCCGCCAGCCGCTTCGGCAGCCGGGCACTGGCAGGGGTCGGCGTTGCCTTCTACATTCTGGCCGCGCTCGAGCGGCAGCTGGCGCGCACCGCGTCCGCCGCGGCGCCGGTGGTGCCACAGCTGCTCGATCTGGTGGCCCTCGGCACGGTGGCGGACGTGGTGCCGCTCGATGCCAACAACCGCGTGCTGATCGCCCAGGGCCTGAAGCGCATCCGCGCCGGACGCTGCGTGGCCGGGATCCGCGCGCTGCTGGCGATCGCGGGCCGCACGACCTCCGACCTGACGGCGGCGGATCTGGCGTTCGGCGTGGCCCCGCGCCTCAATGCTGCCGGGCGCCTCGATGACATGTCGATCGGCATCCGCTGTCTGCTGGCGGACGAGGCGCAGGAGGCCCAGCGCCTCGCCGTGCGGCTCGATGAGCTCAACCAGGAGCGCCGTGCGATCGAGGCACGGATGCAGCAGGAGGCACTCGCCGCCGTGCGCCGCCTCATCGAGCCCTCGGCCGCCGCACTTGAGCGCTGTGGCGTGTGCCTGTTCGATGCGTCCTGGCATCAGGGCGTCGTGGGCCTGGTCGCCAGCCGCATCAAGGAGCGGCTGCGCCGCCCGGTGATCGCGTTCGCGGCGGCCGATGCCACCACGCTGCGCGGCTCGGCGCGCTCGGTGGCGGGGGTCCACATCCGCGACGTGCTGGATGCGCTTGCGGCCGCAAACCCGGGCCTGATCGTGCGCTTCGGCGGCCACGCCATGGCGGCGGGCCTCACGCTCGAGCGCGCGCGGCTCGATGAGTTCGCGCGCGCTTTCGATGCCGAGGTCGCGCGCTGGCTGAATGGCGGGGTGGCGGCGGATACGATCGAGACCGACGGCGAGCTTCAGATCGGCGAGATAGCGCTCGCCACCGCCGAGGCGCTGCGTGCCGGCGGCCCGTGGGGTCAGGCGTTCCCCGAGCCTTGCTTCGATGGTGTGTTCAACGTACGCAACGCGCGCGTCATCGGCGAGCGGCACGTAAAGATGTGGGTCGAGCCGCTCTCCAGCGGCCGCTCCTTCGACGCCGTCGCCTTCAATCACCTGCGCGAGGGCGATACCGGGGAGCTCCCGGGCGGACTTGCGCAGCTGGTCTACCGGCTGGACGTGAACGAGTACCAGGGCGAGCGGCGGCTGCAGCTCGTGGTCGATCACCTGCTGGCGGTTGCTCGCTGAAACAGCCGCGGCAGTGTTAGGATTTCGGCCCCCACAGGCTCGCGGAACGACCATGGAAGTCAATCAGCTCAAGCGTCAGCTCAAAGACCTCGGCGAGCGAATCGGCTCGCTACGGGGGTTTCTTTGAGTACGATCGCAAGCTCGAGCGGCTCGAGGAGGTCGGCCGCGAGCTCGAGGACCCTGCGGTGTGGTCGGATCCCGCTCGCGCCCAGGAGCTCGGGCGCGAGCGCGCCCGGCTGACGAGCGACGTCGGCGAGCTCGACCGCGCCACCCGCGGCATCGCCGAGTCCGCCGAGCTCCTCGAGCTCGCCGAGGCCGAGGGAGATGAGGGCGCGGCGCGCGACGTCGAGCGTGACGCCGAGCGTCTCGAGGGCGAGGTGCGCCACCTCGAGCTCAAGCGCATGTTCCGTGGCGAGATGGACTCGCACAATGCATTCCTCGACATCCAGGCAGGAGCGGGCGGCACCGAGGCGCAGGACTGGGCGCAGATGCTGCTGCGCATGTACCTGCGCTGGGGCGCGGCGCGCGGCTTTCGCTGCGAGGTCATCGATACCAGTCCCGGCGAGGTCGCCGGCATCAAGAGCGCCACCGTCGAGGTGCAGGGGGAGTACGCCTACGGCTGGCTGCGCACCGAGACCGGCGTGCACCGCCTGGTGCGCAAATCGCCGTTCGACTCGGGCAACCGGCGGCACACCTCCTTCGCCTCGGTGTTCATCTCCCCGGAGGTGGATGACGACATTGAGATCGAGATCAATCCGGCCGACCTCAAGACCGACGTGTACCGCTCCTCGGGGGCCGGCGGCCAGCACGTCAACAAGACCGAGTCCGCGGTGCGCATCACCCACATGCCCACTGGTATCGTGGTGGCCTGTCAGAATGAGCGCAGTCAGCACAAGAACCGCTCCACCGCCATGAAGATGCTCAAGGCAAAGCTCTACGAGCTGGAGGTCAACAAGCGTAACGCCGCGGCCCGCGTGCTCGAGGACTCGAAGTCGGATGTCAGCTGGGGCAACCAGATCCGCTCCTACGTGCTCGATCAGTCGCGCATCAAGGATCTGCGCACCGGGGTCGAGGTGGGCAATACCCAGTCGGTGCTCGACGGCGCACTGGACCAGTTCATGGAGGCATCGCTCAAGGCGGGTGTGTGACGGCTATGAAGAAAGACGGCAACGACAGCGCCGGCGGTAGTGGCGATGGCGGCGATGAGAACAAGCTGATCGCCGAGCGGCGCGCCAAGCTCGCGCAGCTGCGGCAGGCGGGCGTCGCCTTCCCCAACGATTTCCGGCGCGACGCGCTCGCCGGCGAGCTGCACGCGGCGTACGGCGAGAAGAACGGCGAGTGGCTCGAGGCCAACCCCGTGCAGGTCAGCGTCGGTGGCCGCCTGATGTTCAAGCGCCTCATGGGCAAGGCGAGCTTCGTCAAGATCGCCGACCGCACCGGACAGATCCAGCTGTACCTGCAGCAGGAGGCGCTCGGCGCCGCGTACCAGGCCTTCAAGGGCTGGGACGTGGGCGACATCATCGGTGCGAGCGGTGTGCTGTTCCGTACCCGCACCGGCGAGCTGTCGGTACGCGCGACCGCGCTGCGCCTGCTGGTGAAGTCGCTGCGGCCGCTGCCCGACAAATGGCACGGGCTGGCCGACACCGAGACCCGCTACCGCCGGCGCTACGTCGACCTCATCATGAGCGAGGCGAGCCGCGAGGTGTTTCGCACCCGTGCGCGCATCGTGCGCTACCTGCGCGACTTTCTCGACGCGCTCGATTTCCTCGAGGTCGAGACGCCGATGATGCAGCCGATTCCCGGCGGCGCCACGGCGCGTCCGTTCCGCACGCACCACAACGCGCTTGACCTCGACATGTACCTGCGGATTGCGCCGGAGCTGTACTTGAAGCGCCTCGTGGTCGGCGGTTTCGATCGTGTCTACGAGATCAACCGCAACTTCCGCAACGAGGGGCTCTCGACCCAGCACAATCCGGAATTCACCATGCTCGAGCTCTACCTCGCATGGGCGGACTACAACGACATCATGGACTGGGTCGAGAAGGCGACCCGCGGGCTGGCGGACACGCTCAACGGCACCCTCGAGCTCACCTACCAGGGGCGGCCCTACGATCTGGCGAAACCCTTCCGCCGCGTGACCGTCGAGCAGGCGATCATCGACAGCAACCCCGGGATAGATCCGCTGTCGCTGCGCGATCTCACCTACCTGCGCAAGCACTGCGACCGGCTCGGGATCGCCTACCAGCGCGACGACGGCCCGGGGAAGCTGCAGATCGGGCTGTTCGAGAAGACCGCCGAGGCGAAGCTCCTCGACCCGACCTTTGTATATGCCTACCCCGTGGAGGTCTCGCCCCTGTCACGGCCCAACGATGCCGATCCGTTCGTCGCCGACCGCTTTGAGTTCTTCGTCGCCGGCCGCGAGATCGCCAACGGCTTCTCCGAGCTCAACGATCCCGAGGATCAGGCGGCGCGCTTCCGCGCCCAGGTGGCGCGCAAAGACAAGGGCGACGAGGAGGCCATGTTCTATGATGCCGACTACGTTCGCGCGCTCGAGTACGGCATGCCGCCCACCGGGGGTCTGGGTGTGGGCATCGATCGTCTCGTCATGTTCTTCACCGACTCGCCCTCGATACGCGACGTGATCCTCTTCCCGCACCTGCGCCCGGAGGCTTAGACGAGCTGGCCGATGAGAGAGCTGATTCTGAAGATGTCCGTTTCGACCAATACGCGCTGTTAGTGCATCCGGTGGTGCTCGGCAAGGGTCCGCCGATCTTTTCCGGTCTCGAGGCAGCAAGATTCTTCAGGCGGATTCGCTCAATTGCCTTCCCGGGCGGGTCCGTCGCGCAGATCTATCGGCCCGCCTAGCTCGGAATCGCGACCGAGAAATCATCGCCGGCGTGCTGCGGCAGGCGGTCGTCGATCGCGTAGTAGTCGCCCTTGTCGGCGACAAAGATGTGGCAGGCGCCATCGAGCCCGGTAGCCCCATCGACCGTGCCCGCGGCGATGCTCACGTAGTCGCGTCCGTGCGGTTGCCAGAAGAGTGTCGAGCCGCAGCGGCCGCAGAAGCCGCGTTGCGCCGCGTCGGAGGATGCGTACCAGCGCAGCTCGGCCCCGCTATGGATGCGAAAATCGCGGAGCTTCGCGGCAGTCGCGGCCAGAAAATGCCCCGTGCTGCGCCGGCACTGCGTGCAGTGACAGAACACCACCGGCCGTAGCCGACCTGTGACCTCGTAACGGACAGCTCCGCACAGGCATCCCCCCGTGTGGCTCGGGGCGGCGGACCTCGGGGCTTCTGGGCTCATGCTCACTCCTTATTGGAACGGGACGCACTCAGTCGGGCAGCGCATAGGGTAGGGGAAGCGGCACGGCATCGACCGGTGCGCGCGAGCGGGCGGCGGGCGAGGCCGCCTCAGCCGCCCCGGCCTCTTGAGCCGGGAGCGGCGCCACGGCGAGAAACTCGCAACCCTGATCTGCGCGGCATACCGCATCGACCACGCGGAAGGCGCGTCCGTCGGTGAGCTCGCCTGAGTCGCCCGGCGCGAGCGAGAGCGGCTGCGCGGTGCGGAAACGCTGCAGGCGGCGCTTGACGCGCCCGCGGTAGTGGGCGCGGGCGATCACTTCCTGGCCGGTGTAGCAGCCCTTGTCGAAGGCAATGGCACCCACGGCATCGAGATTGAGCATCTGGGCGACGAATTCTCCCGAGGTCGCCGCGTACACCTGCGGCTCGCCGGCTTCGATCCCGAGGCGCCGCCACAGCTCGGGCGAGGCCTGCTCGCAGCCGGCGCGTGCCGGACTGCCCTCCCGCGCAGCGCCGGTGGTCGGCGTCGCGATCAGCCAGCGCGTGCGGCCCGCGCCGCAGCGCAGCGCAAAGGCATCACCCAGCCGCCCGATACCGCCCGGCATCAACGGCAGCTGCGCGGCGAACGGCGGTGCGGGCGCCAAGACGGGGCCCACCAGGCCCTCGAAGCGCCAGTGGGCCGAGTCCTCCGTCAGCACGACCTTCGAGCGCAGGATGAAGGTCGAGAGTCTCCCGAGCACCGGCGCGACGAGCTCGCGGGGGAGCACGGCAAGCACGTCCCCGGGAGCCACCTCGATGAGTCGCAGCAGCGCGAGCACACGGCCCTGCGGATTGTGGTAGCCGGCGAGCAGCGAGCGATCGGCGGCGAGCTGCGAGACATCCGCCGACAGCTGACCCTGAAGGAACGCGCTGGCATCGCGCCCGCGTGCGCGCAGTGCGCCGAGCGACTCGAGAGGCAGGAGAGTGCAGCCGGCCGTCATGAGTTGAGCTTTGTTTTTCCTTGGCTTTCCGTGGCCCGGATGCGTGAATTCTGGCAGACTTAATAGGTATGTCGACGCCGCAACGCAAGGGGCCGGAGCACTCTCCGGCTGCATCTCCCGCTGCGCCGCCTTCTCCTGAATCCGCCGTAATCGACTCCGGGGCCGCGCCAACTGCCAGTGCGCCGCGCGAGCTCGGTGGTGTGGCCGGGCCGGACCCGACACGCTTCGGCGACTGGGAGAAGAACGGCCGCTGTATCGATTTTTGAGTCTATGCGCGCGCGACCTCTCTCGCCGCACATGTCGGTCTACAGGATGTCCCGGTACACACTGGCGACATCGATCTTCAACCGATTTACCGGCGCTGGCCTCACCCTCGGCCTCGTGCTGCTCGTCTACTGGCTGACATCCGTCGCTGGCGGACCGCTGGCGCAGGCGCGCGCGGCGCGCCTGCTCGGCTCGCCCGTGGCGAAACTCATCTACGCCGCCTGCATCGTGTCGTTCTGCTACCACCTGGTGGCGGGCATTCGCCACCTGGTCTGGGATACAGGCTTCGGGCTCGAGCGCGCGGTGGCGCGCAGGAGCGCCCGGCTGGTGGTGGTGGTGAGCGTGGCGCTGATGCTGCTTGTCGGCTATTGCGTGTTCGTGCGCGCGGGCCGGCTGCCGTGAGTCTGCGCACCCCGCTGCGTCGCGTGCTGGGTACGGGTTCGGCGAAGGAGGGCGTACACCACTGGTTGCAGCAGCGCCTCACCTCGGTGGCACTCGTGCCGCTCACCATCTGGTTTGCCGTCTCGCTCCTTGCCCTGCCGTCGCTCGACTATGCGACGGTCGCCGCCTGGGAGCGCCAGGGTGTCACACCGCTGCTGCTCATTCTCCTCGTGGTGGTGGCGACCTGGCACTCACAGCTCGGCGTGCGGGTGATCGTCGAGGACTACGTGCCGGCGGCGGGGGCACGCACCGTAACCCTGACCCTGCTCAGCTTCGCGCACGTGCTCATCGCCTCGGCCGGAGTGTTCGCGGTGCTTAAGGTGGCGCTCGGAGGGCCGCCGTGAGCGCCTACGACCTCATCGATCACACCTACGACGTCGTGGTGGTAGGCGCGGGCGGGGCGGGGCTGCGCGCCACGCTCGGACTCGCGGAGGCCGGCCTGTCGACCGCCTGTATCACCAAGCTCTTCCCCACCCGCAGCCACACCGTGGCCGCGCAGGGCGGGATCTCCGCGGCGCTTGGCAACATGGGCGAGGATGACTGGCGCTGGCACATGTATGACACGGTCAAGGGCTCCGACTGGCTCGGCGACCAGGACGCGATCGAGCTCATGTGCAAGGAAGCGCCCGCGGCGGTGATCGAGCTGGAGCACTACGGCGTGCCGTTCTCGCGCACCGAGACCGGGCGCATCTATCAGCGGCCCTTCGGCGGCATGACCACGCATTTCGGCAAGGGCATCGCGCAGCGCACCTGCGCCGCCGCGGACCGCACCGGGCACGCGATGCTCCATACCCTTTACCAGCAGTCGATCCGGCACGCGGCGACCTTCTTCGTCGAGTACTTCGCCATTGATCTGATCATGCAGGACGGGGCGTGCCGCGGCGTGGTGGCGCTTGATCTCGCCGCGGGCACGCTGCACCGGTTCCGCTCACATATGACCATCCTCGCCACCGGTGGCTACGGGCGCACTTATTTCTCCTGCACCTCCGCCCACTCCTGCACCGGCGATGGCAATGCCATGGTGCTGCGCGCCGGGCTGCCGCTGCAGGACATGGAGTTCGTGCAGTTCCACCCGACCGGCATCTATGGCGCCGGCTGTCTGATCACCGAGGGCGCGCGCGGCGAGGGCGGTTACCTCACCAACGTGCGCGGCGAGCGTTTCATGACCCGTTACGCGCCCAACGCCAAGGATCTGGCATCGCGTGACGTCGTGAGCCGCGCCATGACGCTCGAGATCCGCGAGGGTCGCGGCGCGGGCCCTGAGCACGACTACATCGAGCTGCACCTCGAGCACCTCGGTGCCGCCGTGATCCACGAGCGGCTGCCGGGCATCGCCGAGACGGCGCGCATCTTCGCCGGCGTCGACGTGACGCGCGAGCCGATCCCGGTGCAGCCGACGGTGCACTACAACATGGGGGGCATTCCCTGCAACCACCGCACCGAGGTGGTGTGTCCGAAGGACGGTGACCCGGACCGCGTGGTGCCGGGACTGATGGCGGTGGGGGAGGCGGCCTGCGTATCGGTGCACGGCGCCAACCGCTTAGGGAGCAACTCGCTGCTCGATCTGGTGGTCTTTGGCCGCGAGTCGGCGCGGCGCTGCGCCGAGCTCATCACCCCAGGGAGCCCGCATGCGCCGCTCGCCGCGGACGCAGGCGATGAGGCGGTGGCGCGTCTCGACCGGCTGCGCCACGCGCACGGCGCGCGCGGCACGGCCGCCATCCGCGTCGAGATGCAGAAGACCATGCAGCTCGATGCCGCCGTGTTTCGCACCGGCGAGAGCCTCGCGCAGGGGATCGAGCGAATCGGCACGACCTTCGAGTCGTTCGCCGAGGTGCGCATCAGTGACCGCTCGCTGATCTGGAACACCGATCTCATCGAGACTCTCGAGCTCGAGAATCTGCTGCTGCAGTCGACCGCCACGATCCATTCGGCCGCCAACCGCACCGAGAGCCGCGGTGCGCATGCGCGCGAGGACTTCCCGCTGCGCGATGACGTCAACTGGCTGAAGCACACCCTCGTGTGGGTGGAAGCCCCGCGGCGTGTGCGTTTCGACTATCGGCCCGTGCACCTGAACACGCTCGGGGACATCGACACCATTGCGCCCAAGGCGCGCACTTACTGAAGGGATGCCGAGCGATGGCTGAATTCCGCCTGCCCCGCAACTCGCGCCCCGTGCCAGGCGTCACCTACCGCGCTGCATCCGGCGCGCGCGACCTGCGCAGCGTGCGCATCTACCGCTACGACCCCGACGCCGCGGGCAACCCGCGCATCGATACCTTCGAGATCGACGCGAAGAGCTGCGGGCCGATGCTGCTGGATGCCCTGATCTACATCAAGGCGCAGCTCGACTCATCGCTCACCTTCCGCCGCTCGTGCCGCGAGGGCATCTGCGGCTCGTGCGCCATGAACATCAACGGGCTGAATGGCCTCGCCTGCACCACCTCGATGCACGATCTGCCTGCCGAGATCCGCATCTACCCGCTGCCGCATCTGCCGGTGGTGAAGGACCTGGTGGGCGACCTCAGCAACTTCTATGCGCAGTACGCCGCCGTCAAACCCTGGCTGCAGACGCGCACCCCGGCGCCGCCGGATCACGAGCGGCTGCAGAGCAAGGAGGAGCAGGAGCGGATCGACCGGCCGGCGGCCTGCATCCTGTGCGCCTGCTGCTCGACGTCCTGCCCGAGCTACTGGTGGAACAGCGAGCGGTTTCTCGGTCCGGCGGCGCTGCTCGCCGCCTACCGCTGGATCATCGACAGCCGCGATGAAGCGACCGGCGAGCGGCTGGATGAGCTCGAGGATCCCTTCCGGCTGTATCGCTGCCACACCATCATGAACTGCACCGACGTCTGCCCGAAGGACTTGAATCCCGCCAAGGCGATCGCCGAGATCAAGAAGCTGCTCGCCGAGCGCCAGGGCTGATGGCACGCTCCCCACCTGTCCCCCGCCCGCAGCCGGGTGGGCCTGCCGGGGCGGGCGGGCGGGTGCTGTGGCACTGCCGGCGCGGCATGCGGGAGCTCGATGTGCTGCTCGAGCGCTTCGCGCGCCACGCCCTGCCCGGGGCAGCGGCGATCGAGCGACGGGCGTTCGAGCGGCTCCTCGAGCTGCCCGATCCGCTTCTGGCGGGGTACCTTTTGCGGGGCGAGCAACCTGCAGATCACGAGCTTGCGGCACTGACGGCGCGGATCCGGGATTTATGTCACGCTTCCCGGATATGCTGAACTTTTACAGGGCGTCACAGTCTATCCAGCTCGCGACGTTAAGGCGGCCCTCGGCCGAAGGCTAGAGGGCGCTCATGGGCGCGGATGCGAGCGATCTGAGTCTGGTGCGCCGCGTGCAGCGCGGCGACAAGGGGGCATTCGATGCGCTGGTCCTCAAGTACCAGCACAAGCTCGTCAAGCTGGTCATGCGCTACGTGCGCAACCCGGCCGAGGCGGAGGACATTGCTCAGGAAGCTTTCATCAAGGCCTACCGCGCGCTGCCTCAGTTTCGCGGCGACAGCGCCTTCTACACCTGGCTGTATCGCATAGCCATCAACACCGCCAAGAACGCCGTAGTGTCACGCGACCGCAGCCCCATTGAGTACAACGTGGATCGCAACAGCGATGAGTCCTACGAGATGCAAGGCCGGATGAAGGATTCGGAGACCCCCGAGGGGCTGGTGCTCACGGACGAGATACGCTCGATCGTCAACGCCGCCATCGAGGCGCTGCCCGAGGACCTGCGCACCGCCATCGTGCTGCGCGAGCTCGAGGGACTCTCCTACGAGGAAATCGCGGCCGCCATGGATTGCCCGGTCGGGACGGTGCGCTCGCGCATCTTCCGCGCGCGCGAGGCGATCGACCGGCGGTTGCGGGAAGTGTTCGAAGGCGGCCTGGGCCGTGCCGAGGAGCTGGGATGAACGAAGAGCTCGACAGTCAGCTATCGGCTATGTTCGATGACGAGCTGGCGGCGGCCGAATGCGAGCTGCTGGCGCGGCGGCTGTCGCGCGATGAGCTGCTCAAGGCGCGCTGGGGACGCTACGCCGTGATCGGCGCTGCGATCCGCGCCGAGCGCGGCGTGCGCCTGCACGCGCGGGTCGCGACGCGCGTGAGCCACGTGATGCGCTCCGAGCCGGTGCTCAGCGCCGGCGCGATGTCGCGCACGGCGGCGGCGCGCTGGTGGCGCCCGCTGGCCGGCGTGGCGGTTGCGGCCGGCGTGGCCGCGGTATCGATCCTGTGGCTGCGCGCCCAGGCGCCGGATAGCGGCGTGCTGAGCGCCGGGCCGCCGGTCGCCGCGCTCCCCGCGGCACGCGCGACGCCGACAGCCGAGGCTGCGCCGCTGCGCACCGCGGCGCGCGCCACCCCCGCCGACAGCTACGTCGTGCCGCCGGCCGCGCACGGCAACGCCGCGGCGGTCCCGGTCCCGGAGCTCGCCAACTACGTCGTGGCGCACAGCATGTTCAGCCCGCCGATGGCGCGCGGCACGCTGCTGTCGTCGTTCATGACCAATGACACGGTCGCGGGCGTCACGAGCGCCGTGTCGAGCGTCGCCGACCCCGCGCACGATGCGCACAGCCAAGCGCAATAACGAGCCCCTGAGGGCGCTGCTGCTCGCGTGGGCGGTCGCCACCGCGACCGGCGCGCTGGCCGCCACCGCGCCACGGCCGGAGCCGGCGACCAATGCCTCGGCGGCAACGCCGTCCGAGTGGCTCGAGCGCATGAACCGCTCGCTCACCACGCGCAACTACGACGGCACCTTCGCCCACTGGCACGGCGGCACGATGCAGATGCTGCGCATCATCCATCGTCTGCAGGATGGCAAGGTAGCCGAGCGGCTCGTGTCGCTCGATGGCTCGGGGCGCGAGTTCATCCGCTCGGGCGCCAGCCTCAGCTGCTACCTTCCCGACAAGCGCACCGTGCTGGTCGAGCAGCGTCCGCCCGAGCAGTCGCTGGTGAGCTTCCCTGCGGTCACGGCCGAGACGGCGAGCTACTACGACATCCGCGAGGTGGCGCGCACCCGGCTCAACCGCCATGACACCCATCTGATCACCATCGCGCCGCGCGATGAGTACCGCTACGGCTATCGGCTGTGGATCGACGATGCCACCGCCATGCCGCTCAAGACCCAGCTGTGCGACAGCGGCGGTCACGTCATCGAGCAGATCGTGTTCGCGAGCCTCACCACCCCCACGCACATCCCCGATTCGGCCTTCAGGCCCGAGGTTGCCACCGAGGGCTTCCAGTGGCTGCGCGGCGATCTGGGCCCGGCCGTGCCGCCGCCGCCGGTCCCGGGGTGGAGCGCGCTGAAGCTCCCGCCCGGATTCAGGATGATGGTGCGCGGTGCCGAACGCCTGCCCGGCTCGCCGCTTCCGGCCACGCACCTGGTGTTCACCGACGGCCTCGCGGCGGTGTCGGTGTTCGTCGAGCAGCTGCCGCCGCCCCCGGCCGGCGCGCACGCCACCGAGACCCAGGAGACCTGCATGGGCTCCTCCTGCGCCTACTCTTTCGTGACCGACGGTCACAAGGTCACCGCGGTCGGTGAGGTCCCGCCGGCCACCGTGCGCTTCATCGCCCAGCAGGTCACGGCCGGCACCGCCACGGCGGTCGCCACGCCCGCCCCGGCCGGGGCGCCGACCTCCGCGGTCGCCTGCCTGTCGCCCGGCTGCGCGCGTCCGCCGCAGTGACGGCGCCGCCGGCAGCACGGCTGACGCTGGTGCAGCGTCACGAGTGCGAGCTGTGCGAGACGATGCAGCGCGAGCTGCGCGCGCTCGCGCGTAAATTTCCCCTGCCGCCCCTCGAGGTGGTGGACGTCGACTCCGATCCGCAGCTCACCCGCCGCCACGGACTGGACGTTCCGGTGCTGCTGCTCGATGGCAGCGTCGTGTGCCGGCACCGGCTGGACGCCGCCGAGCTGTTGCGGCTGCTGCGCGCCGCCGCGCCTGCCTGACACGCGCCCGACGGGCCAGAAGGCGCAAAGTTCCCTATAATCCGCCCGCCGCCGGACTGGGCCGCGGCACGTCCTGACCGGCGGCGGCATCCTCCCGATTCATGCGGCACATACGTAACTTCTCCATCATCGCGCACGTAGATCACGGCAAATCGACGCTCGCCGATCGGTTCATCCAGCTGTGCGGGGGACTCGCGGACCGCGAGATGCAGGCGCAGGTGCTCGACTCCATGGACCTGGAGCGCGAGCGCGGTATCACTATCAAGGCACAGAGCGTCACTCTCTACTACGGTGCGCGCGACGGCCAGCGCTACCAGCTGAACATGATCGATACCCCGGGGCACGTGGATTTCTCCTACGAGGTGTCGCGCTCGCTGGCCGCCTGCGACGGCGCGCTGCTGGTGGTGGATGCCTCGCAGGGGGTGGAGGCGCAGAGCGTCGCCAACTGCTACACCGCCACCGAGCAGGGGCTGGAGGTGCTGCCGGTCATCAACAAGATCGACCTGCCCTCGGCCGATCCGGAGCGCGTGGTGCGCGAAATCGAGGAGATCATCGGCATCGAGGCAGAGGATGCCGTGCGGGTGAGCGCCAAGACCGGCGATGGGGTGGCCGAGCTCCTCGAGGTGCTGATCCGGCGCATTCCCGCGCCGCGCGGCGACGGCGCCGCGCCGCTGCAGGCGCTGATCATCGATTCCTGGTTCGACAACTACGTGGGCGTGGTGTCGCTGGTACGGGTCATGAACGGCAGTCTCAAGAGCGGCGACAAGATCCGCGTGGTTTCCACCGGCCGCAGCCACTACGTCGACCGCCTCGGCCGCTTCACCCCCAAGGCAGTCGTCGAGCAGGAGCTCGCCACCGGCGATGTCGGCTTCGTGGTCGCCGGCATCAAGGAGATCGACGGCGCCCCGGTGGGCGACACCATCACGCTCGAGAACCGTCCGGCGGCCACGCCGCTCCCGGGCTTCAAGCAGATCAAGCCGCGGGTGTTCGCCGGACTCTTTCCGGTGAACTCCGAGGACTACGATAAATTCCGCGACGCGCTCGCCAAGCTGCGCCTCAACGATTCAGCACTCCATTACGAGCCGGAGGTCTCCGGCGCACTCGGCTTCGGGTTCCGCTGCGGGTTCTTGGGACTCCTGCACATGGATATCGTCCAGGAGCGGCTCGAGCGTGAATATCAGCTCACCCTGGTGAGCAGCGCGCCGACCGTGGTGTATGAGGTGGCGCGCACCGACGGCAACGTGGAGTACGTCGACAACCCGGCAAAGCTGCCGCCGGTGGATGCCATCGAGGAGCTGCGCGAGCCGATCATCATCGCCAACATCCTGGTGCCGCCGGATCACGTCGGCGCGGTGCTCAAGCTCTGCAACGACAAGCGCGGCACGCAGAACAAGATGCTGTACCTCGGCACGCAGGTGTCGCTCCAGTACCAGCTGCCGCTCGCGGAAGTGGTGCTGGATTTCTTCGACCGGCTCAAGTCCGCGAGCCGTGGCTACGCCTCCTTCGACTACGAATTCAGTCATTTCCAGGCGGCGCCGCTCGTCAAGCTCGACATCCTCATCAACGGCGACAAGGTGGATGCGCTGTCGGTCATCGTGCATAAGGAGAGCGCCTATCAGCGCGGCCGCGAGCTGGTCGACAAGATGCAGGAGCTCATCCCGCGGCAGATGTTCGAGGTCGCGGTGCAGGCGGCGATCGGCAGCGCCGTGATCGCGCGCGCCACGGTCAAGGCGCTGCGCAAGAACGTGCTCGCCAAGTGCTACGGCGGTGACATCACGCGCAAGCGCAAGCTCCTCGAGAAACAGAAAGAAGGCAAGAAACGCATGAAACAGCTCGGTCACGTCGAGATCCCGCAGGAGGCCTTCCTCGCGGTGCTGCAGGTCGGTCGCAAGCACTAGGCCAGTCATGACAAACCTGATGCCGCTGATCGTGCTGCTGTCGTGGCTCGCCGTGCCGGTGGGCCTGGTGTGCATCGTCGATGACTGGCTGCTGCGGCCGCGGCGCACGCCGGGCACGGGCACACCGGATGCGCCGCTGATGCGCGTTCTGTATGGCGTGCTGCCGCTGCTGATCGGCGCCGCGGTGCTGCGGCTGCTGCTCGCCGAGCGGCTCGACTTCAGCGCCGTGCTGCTCGCCATCACGGTGGCGACCGGGCTGGTATGGGCGGTCGACAGCGCGCTGCTGCGCCCGCAGCGCTTCGCCGCCGCCCGCGCCGCGGGGCGCGACCCGAGCACGCTCGCCGAGCCCGGCACGGTCGACTACGCGCGCAGCTTCTTTCCGGTGGCGCTCGTGGTGCTCATCCTGCGCTCGTTCGTCTTCGAGCCGTTTCGCATCCCGTCCGACTCGATGATGCCGACGCTGCTCGACGGCGACTTCATCGTGGTCAATAAGTACGCCTACGGGCTGCGCCTGCCGGTACTCAACCGCAAGGTCGTCGCCATCGGCGAGCCGCAGCGCGGCGATGTGGTGGTGTTCCGTTACCCGAACGACCCGAGCACGAACTACATCAAGCGTCTGGTCGGCCTGCCGGGCGATCGTGTCGAGGTGCGCGACAACCGCATCTCCATCAATGGCCGCCCCGTGCCGTTCGCCCTCGAGACCCACAAGTTCAGCGACGGCTGCTACGAGAACCTGTCGATCGCCCGCGAGCGGCTTGGCGACCATGAGCACGAGGCGATATTCTGCCCGGTGGCCCTCGACCGGGCGCCGCTGCTGTCGAGCTGCAACCGCAGCGGCCTGCGGGGCTATGTCTGCGGCGACGAGGATGCCCCCGGGTTCCTGCGCACCGCGCCCTGGTCGGGCGAGGTGCCGCCCGGACACTATCTGATGATGGGTGACAACCGTGACAACAGCGAGGACGGGCGCTCCTGGGGCTTCGTACCCGAGGAGAACCTGGTCGGCAAAGCGAGCCGGATCTGGTTCAATTGGGATCCGCACCGTACCGGCGGCCCCGTGTGGGGGCGCATCGGCATGGCGATCCACTAAAGCGGGAGGTGTAGCGATGCGCAGCAGACAACGGGGTGTAACGGCCTTGGGCTGGCTGATCCTGCTGGTGCCGATAGCGATCGTCATCTATGCGGGTATCCGCCTGCTGCCGGTGTATCTCAACTATATGAAGGTGGTGCGCGCGCTCGATCTGGTGGCGAGCGATGCCAGCGGCAGCAGCAATCCGCAGTCAATCCGCACCACCATCGACAAGCACTTCGAGATCGACATGGTCGACTATCCGACCGCCAAGGACATCAAGGTCACCCGCACTGGGTCGGGCTGGGAGGTGGAGGCGTCCTACGACGACGAGGCGCCGCTGTTCGCCAACATCTCCCTGCACGTCGTCTTCGACAAGGTCGTCAAGACCTCAGGCGGGGGCGGCCCGTAACCGTGCGGGAGCCCGCGCTATTGGCATGACCTCCGCCGACCGGCTCGGGCACTGGCTGCGCGAGGCGCTCGGCTACGAGGCGCGCGACATCTCGCTGTTCGCCGCCGCACTCACGCATCGCAGCGCCGCCGGCCCCAACAACGAGCGCCTGGAATTCCTCGGCGACGCGGTGCTCAACCTGGTGGTCGCGGGGCTCCTGTATCGCGCCTATCCGCAGGCCGCGGAAGGCGACTTGAGCCGCCTGCGTGCGCGGCTGGTGAGCCGCGAGCCACTCGCTGAGGTGGCCGCGGAGCTTGCGCTCGGGGAGCTGCTGCAGCTCGGCTCGGGGGAGCTCAAGAGCGGCGGTTTCCGCCGCGAGTCGATCCTGGCGGATGCGCTCGAGGCGCTGTGGGGCGCGCTGTTTCTCGATGGCGGCCTGAGCGCCGCCGAGGCGGCGATCACGCGCCTGCTCGGCCCGCGCATCGCCGCGCTGCCCGATCCGGCGACGCTCAAGGATGCCAAGACCCGGCTGCAGGAGTACCTGCAGGCGCGCAGCCTCGCGCTGCCGCGCTACGCGGTCGAGCGCGTCGAGGGCGAGCCGCACGCGCAGACCTTCCGGGTCAGCTGCGCGGTGGACTCCCTCGGGCGTCGCGTGCACGGCGGCGGCTCGACTCGCCGCCGCGCCGAGCAGGAAGCCGCCGAGCGCATGCTGGGCGAGCTCGGGCCGGATGCCCTGCGGGAGCCGCGCGCGTGACTCAGGCGGGCGGGTCAGGCGCGTTTCGCAGCGGCTTTGCCGCGCTCGTCGGGCGGCCGAACGTCGGTAAATCGACCCTGCTCAACGCACTCGTCGGCGAGAAGGTGAGTATCGTCACACCGCGCCCGCAGACCACCCGCCACCGCATCCTCGGCATCGTCAATCTGCCCGCGGCGCAAATCGCCTTCGTCGACACCCCGGGACTGCACCGCGAGGCACGCCGGGCGCTCAATCGGGCGATGAACCGTACCGCCACCACGGCGCTCGAGGATGCGGACCTGTCGGTGCTGGTCCTCGAGGCCCTGAAGTGGGAGGCGGGCGATGATCTCGCTCTCGAGCGCATCGTGCGCTCGCGCCGGCCGGCGATTGTCGCGGTGAACAAGATCGACCGCGTCCGGCCGCGCGAGCGGCTGCTGCCGTTTCTCGCGAGCCTGGCGCCCCGGCACGAGTTTCTCGCCGTCGTGCCGGTCTCGGCCCTGAAGGCCGACAACGTGGACGACCTGCGCGACACGATCGCCGGGCATCTGCCCGTATCGCCGGCGCTGTTTCCCGACGGCGAGGTCACCGACCGCGGGCTGGCATTCCGTATCGGCGAGATGATCCGCGAGAAGCTCACCCTCGAGCTCAACCAGGAAGTGCCCTACGGCATAGCTGTCGAGGTCGAGCAACTCAAGGAGGAAGACGGCCAGCTCGCCGTCGACGCCGCGATCTGGGTCGACCGCGATGGCCAGAAACCGATCGTGATCGGCGCGCGCGGCGAGCGGCTGAAGCGCGTCGGGCGCGCAGCACGCCTGGCGCTCAATGGCCTCCTGGGGCGGCGCGTGCACCTCAACCTGTGGGTGAAGGTGCGCGAGAACTGGGCGGACAACGCCCGGGCGCTGCGCCAGCTGGGGGTCGAATGAGCCGGCGCCGCATCGATCTGGCCCTCGGCTACATCCTGCATCACCAGCCGTGGCGCGACACCAGCCGCATCCTCGAGGTGCTGCTGCGCGAGCACGGGCGCTTGAGTCTCTTCGCCCGTGCCGTGCGCGGCCCGGCCGCACGCCTCGCACCGGTCCTGCAGCCGTTTCGGCCGCTGCTCATCTCCTTCAGTGGCGCTGGCGAGGCGGCGAATCTTAGCCATGCGGAGCGGGCCGACGACTGCGGCGCGCTGCCCGCCGAGCGGCTCATGGCGGCGTTCTATCTCAACGAGCTGCTGCTGAAGCTCACGACCCGCCACGATCCGCAGCCGGCGCTGTTCGATCACTATCACGCAGCGCTCGGTGAGCTGCGCAGCGGTGCGCCGCTCGAGCCGGCGCTGCGCCGCTTCGAGAAGCGGCTGTTGGAACTCATCGGCTACGGTCTCGAGCTTGCGAGCGAGGCGGACGGCGCGCCGCTCGCGGCGGACGGCTACTATCAGTTCCGCCCCGCGGACGGGTTCACGCGTACCGAGGCGGGCGTGCCAGGCGCACTCGCCGGCGCGTCGCTCCTCGCGCTGCGCGAGGAGCGCTTCGAGGAGCCACGGGTGCTCGAGGATGCGCGGCGCGTGCTGCAGGCGGCGCTCGGCGACTGTCTCGAGGGGCGGCCGCTTGCGACGCGCGCGGTGGCGCGCTCCATGGTGCGAAAGGCGGCACGGTCATGAGCGGATTTCTGGCCCTCGGAGTCAATATCGATCACGTCGCGACGCTGCGCCAGGCGCGCCGCGCCCGCGAGCCCGATCCGGTGCACGCCGCGCTAGCCGCGGAGCAGGCCGGCGCCGACAGCATCACGCTGCATCTGCGCGAGGACCGGCGCCACATCCAGGACCACGACGTGCGCACCCTCAGAGGCCTGTTGCAGACCCACATGAACCTGGAGATGGCGGTCACCGCGGAGATGCTCGCCATCGCCGCCGAGGTGCGCCCCGCCGACTGCTGTCTGGTGCCGGAGCGGCGCACCGAGCTCACCACCGAGGGCGGCCTCGATGTGGCCGGGCAGCTCGGGCGCATCCGTGCGGCGAGCGGTGAGCTCACGGCTGCCGGCATCCGCGTGTCGCTGTTCATCGACCCGGATGCGGCGCAGATCGAGGCCGCGGGCGCGAGCGGCGCTCGCGTGGTGGAGCTGCACACCGGGGCGTATGCCGGGGCGCGGGGCGGGGAGCGTGCCACCGAGCTCGAACGGCTGCTGCGCGCCGCGCGCCGTGCATCGGGCCTCGGGCTCATCGTGCACGCCGGACACGGCCTCGACTATCACAACGTGCAGCCGGTCGCCGCCATCGCCGAGATCGTCGAGCTCAATATCGGTCACGCGATATTGTCGCGCGCGGTGTTCACCGGGCTGGGCAGTGCGGTGCGCGAGATGAAGGCGCTGATGCAGGCGGCGCGCGCATGATTTTCGGCATCGGCGTCGACGTGCTGGAGACGGCGCGCATTGCGCGCACCCTCGAGCGCTTCGGCAGCCGCTTCCTCGAGCATCTGCTGTTGCCCGAAGAGCAGGCGCAGCTCGAGCGCACGCAGCGCCGCGAGCGCTTTGTTGCCATGCGGTTTGCCGCCAAGGAGGCGATCGTCAAGGCGATGGGGACCGGCTTTGCCCACGGCGTGTGGATCCGCGACGTCGGTGTGGTGCAGAACGCCTGGGGCAAGCCCGAGGTGGTGTTCTCCGCCCGCGGCGAGCAGGTGCGGCGCGCACTCGGCGTGGGCGAGGGGCACGTGACGCTGACGGATGAGGCCGGGCTGGTGGTGGCGGTGGCGGTGCTGCTGAAGGCGACGTGAATACCCTGGTATTCGATATCGAGACGGTGCCGGACGTGGCCTTCGGCCGCCGCCTCTTCGACCTTGGCGATCTGCCGGACGAGCAGGTCGCCAAGGCGATGTTCGCGCGCCGCCGCCAGGCGAGCGGCGGGGAGTTCCTGCCGCCCGAGCAGCAGCGGGTGGTCGCGATCTCGTGCGCGCTGCGCCGCGGAGATGATGGTTTCCGTCTGTGGAGCGTCGGCGATCCGGAGAGTGGCGAAGGCGAGCTGATACGGCGCTTCTTCGAGGGCATCGCCAGGTTCTCCCCCGACCTCGTGTCGTGGAACGGCTCGGGCTTCGACCTGCCGGTGCTCGGCTACCGCGCGCTCCTCTGGGGGATCGAGGCCGGGCGCTTCTGGGAGACCGGTGACCTCGACAGCGAGTTTCGCTACAACAACTACGTCAACCGCTATCACTGGCGGCACACCGATCTCATGGACGTGCTGTCGGGCTTCAGCGGGCGCAATCGGGTGTCGCTCGCCAACATGGCGCTGCTGCTCGGGCTCCCCGGCAAACTCGGCTTCGCCGGGGACCAGGTGTGGGACGCTTACCAGCGTGGTGACCTGCCCGGCATCCGCAACTACTGCGAGACCGACGTGCTCAACACCTATCTCATTTATCTGCGCTTCGAGCGGCTGCGCGGTCGACTGATGGCCGCAGAGCACGACGCGGAGCTCGCACTGGTGCGCGCCCACCTCGCCGCCTCGTACAGGGAGCACCACCAGCAGTTCCTCGCGGCGTGGAAGAGCGCGCCCGGATGACTCCCGGACCCGCAGCCGGGGCGGGCGCTGCCACCGACGCGCATCGCGGCCCGGGCGAGGAGCTGGCGCAGGTGAGCGGGCTCACCCACGAGGGTGAGGGCGTGGTGCGGGGCGGCAAGACGGTGTTCGTCGCCGGTGCGCTGCCGGGGGAATCCATCCGGCTGCGCCGCACGCGACGGCACCGCCAGCACGATGACGGCGAGCTCCTCGAGGTACTTGAGCCCTCGCCGGATCGGGTGGTGCCGCGTTGTGCGCACTTTGGCGTCTGCGGCGGGTGCGCGTTGCAACATCTTGCCGCGCCCGCACAGCTCGCCGCCAAGCAGGCGGAGCTCGAAGGGGTGCTGGCGCATGTGGCGCAGGTGTCGCCGCGCCGCTGGCTGACCCCGCTCGCGGGCCCCGAGTGGGCGTACCGGCGCCGCGCGCGACTCGGCGCCAAGTTCGTGCACCGCAAGGGGCGGGTGGTGGTGGGGTTCCGCGAGCGCGCCGCCCCCTTGGTCGCTGACCTGAGCCGCTGTGAGGTGCTGGCAGAGCCGGTGGGCGCGCTGATCGCACCGCTCGCCGCGGCCCTGACCCGCCTCTCGATCCGCGAGAAGGTGCCACAGATCGAGGTCGCGGTCGCCGACAATGCCGTGGCGCTCATTCTGCGCACGCTCGAGGAGCCCGCGCCGGACGATCGCGCACTGCTGCGCGAGTTCGCCACTGCCCACGGACTGCGCCTGTATCTTCAGCCCGGGGGGCTTGGCTCGGTACACGAGCTCGACGGGCAGGTGAGCGAGCCGCTGCGCTACGGGCTGCGTGACTTCGGGCTCGAGCTCGAGTTCTCTCCCACTGACTTCATTCAGGTGAACGGCGCGGTGAATGCGGCGCTGGTGGCGCGCGCCGTGGAGCTCCTCGAGGTGGATCCGGGTTCGCGCGTGCTCGATCTGTACTGCGGGCTCGGCAACTTCACCCTGGCGCTGGCGCGCCGCTGCGCTACGGCAACGGGGGTCGAGGGCGAGGCGGCGCTCATCGCCCGCGCGCGCGGCAACGCGGCGCGCAATGGCATCGCCAACGTCGAGTTTCACGCGGCAGATCTCGCCACCGAGCCGCCGCCCGCGGCGCCCTGGCTGCGCGGCCCGTACAGCCACGTGTTGCTCGATCCGCCGCGGGTCGGCGCACGCGCGGTGCTCGGCGCGCTGGCCGCGATGAGCGCACGGCGGCTGCTGTATATTTCCTGCCATCCGGGGAGCCTGGCACGGGACCTGATGGTGTTGGTGCACGAGCACGGCTTCACGCTCGAGGCGGCGGGCGTGGTTGACATGTTTCCGCACACCGCGCACGTCGAATCGCTGGCGTTGCTGACGCGCCCGCAATGAGCCTCGGCCCCCTGATGATCGACCTCGAGGGCGGCGCACTCAGCGCCGAGGAGCGCGAGCTGCTGCGGCACCCGCTCATCGGGGGTGTGCTGCTCTTTACGCGTAACTACCGCGACCCGGCCCAGCTCACCGCCCTGGTCGATGAGATCCATGGCGCGCGCAGCCCCAGCCTCATCGTGGCGGTCGATCACGAGGGCGGGCGCGTGCAGCGCTTTCGCGAGGGCTTCTCGGCGCTGCCGCCGGCGCGGCGCATTGGCCACGTGTTTGATACCGACGCCAAAGCCGGCCTCGCCCTCGCACGGCAGCTCGGCTGGCTCATGGCCGCGGAGCTGCGCGCCCACGGGGTGGACATCTCCTTTGCCCCGTGTGTGGATCTCGACTATGGGGTGAGCGAAGTCATCGGGGAACGGGCCTTCCACGCCCGGCCGGAGGCGGTCTCGCAGCTCGCCGCCGCCTACGCCCGGGGCATGCGCGATGCCGGGATGGCAGCCACGGCCAAGCATTTCCCGGGTCACGGGGCGGTCGTGGCGGATTCTCACCAGACGCTCCCGGTGGACCGGCGGGGCCTCACCGACCTCGGCGGGGACCTCGCCCCGTACCGCCGCCTGATCGCCAACGGCCTGCCGGCTGTCATGGTCGCCCATGTGCTGTTCCCGGAGGTGGATCCGGCCCCGGCAAGCCTGTCGGCGCGCTGGATTCGCGAACTGCTGCGCGGTCAGCTGCGGTTTCAGGGCGTAGTGTTTGCCGACGATCTCTCCATGGGAGGGGCTGCTGCGGCTTACGGGGACGTGGTCACCCGGGCCCGGCATGCCCTGGCCGCGGGATGCGACATGCTTCCGGTGTGCAACAATCGCGCGAGCGTCATTGAGCTTCTGAGCCGTCTGGACGTGCAGGCAGAGCCTGCCTCGAGCCTGCGTCTGGTGCGCCTGCATGGGCGTGCCGCCCCGGCGCGCGCGGAGCTCCTGGCCTCACCCGAGTGGGCGCAGGCGCACCAGCGGCTCGAGCAGATCCAGGCGGCGCCGGCGCTGCACCTTACGGCGGCCGGGGACCCATGAACAACTGGACCCCCGAGGCCTGGCGCGCCCTGGTCGAGGGCTCACCCGATGGCGTCGTGGTCTGCGATGCCACGGTCGCCGACTGCCCGGTCGTCTTTGTGAACGCCGCCTTTGCGCAGATGTGCGGCTATCCGGCGGCCGCGATCCTCGGCAACAACCTGCGCATGCTCCAGGGCACCGACCGCGATCAGGAAGCGCGCGTGCGCCTGCACGAGGCGGTGAGCAAGGGCGAGCCGGCGCGGGTGCTGCTGCGCAACTACCGGCCCGACGGCACGTTGTTCTGGAACGAGACCGTCATCCAGCCGGTGCGCACTGCCGCCGGGCAGCTGACCCATTTCATCGGCTATCACCGCGACGCCAGCGAGCGGCTGCGGGCGCCGGAGCGCGCGCCGGCGGGACTGCCCTCCTGGGAGCGTGAGGACCGGCTCACCGGGCTCTATTCACGTGCCTATCTCGAGGAGCTGCTGAAGCGCGACTGGCAGCTCGCGCAGCGCGACTCGCACGAGATCGGACTGACGCTGTTCGACATCGACGATCTGGCCGCCTACAACGAGAAGTTCGATCGCGCCGCTGGCGATGCCTGCATCCGCCGCGTGTCGCGCGTCATCGGCGCCTCCTACCGGCGTGGCGGCGATCTGGTCGGGCGCTGGGATGGCGGCACATTCGTGGTGCTCACGCAGGGCGAGGCCGCCGAGCGTGCCTCGGAGTACGCGCGCATCGTCGCGCAGCGGGTCCGCGATCTGCTGATGCATCACCCGACCGCGGGCGCCGGGCGCTACGTGACCGTGAGCGCCGGGATAGCGAGTCTCGTGCCGCCGCGCGGCCTGCCGCTCGAAGGACTCTTCAACGCCTGCCGCGCCGCCATGAAGCGCGCCAAGCAGAACGGCAAGGATGCAGTGGCGACCGCCGAGGCCGCCGACTTTCAGTAGCCGCGGGTCAGCGTCCCGGAGCGCGCGGGCCCTGCGACGGCGTTACCAGGGCGATGACGCCGAAGGCAGGATGGTCATAGTAGTTGCGCTCGTAGAAGCGCACCCGCCGCGTCTCGTTCAGTGCGAAGGCGGTGCCGGGACCGGCGCCGAGCCCCTCGGGCGGACTCTCCATGCTCCAGCTGAGCGACATCCCGAGGTGCAGGAACTGCCCGTGCTCGAGGTAGACGTTGCCGGAGAGTCCCGGCACGTCGATCCCTAAGCGGTTGAGCGCAAAGCCGGCCCGCGTACCCCAGGCGCTCGCCGTCTGTGACCAGGCCGCGTGCGCCACCGGCAGGTAGGCGCCGCTCGCACGCAGGCGGCCCTCGAGCTCGTTGAGCTGGTAAGCCGACGCCGGCAGCAGCCCCACGAACCGTCCGACCTGCAGCGAGCCGCTCGCCGACTCATCACCGGCGACGCTGCGGGCGCCGGCTTCCTCGCTCCAGTTCTCCGCGCCCCCCTGCGCGGTGGCCGTGCGGAACACGATGATCTCGACGTTGTATACGGTGCCGGTCGTGTCCTCGGCCGCCGGCAGCGGCGTGCCGAGCATCCCGGCGAGGAGCAGAACGAGCGCGCGCAGCGCCAGGGTGAGTCGCCTCATGGGGGCATTCTACTCAGGCGTGCGCCGGAGCGCCGAGTCGCTTCAGGAGCGCTGCCGCGAACTCGAACCGCGCGCTGTCGGCTGCCATCTGCCGCGAGATACGCAGCCGCTGCGGCCCGTCGAGCCGGTACTCGCGCGCGCCACCCTGAATGAGCCGCAGCAGCGCTGCGGGCTCGACCGGCGTGCGCTCCTCGAACACCACCGAGCCTCCCTGCGGACCTAGGTCGAGGCGCCGTACGCCGAGGCGCCGGGCGGTGAGCTTCAGGCGCGCGATGCGCAGCAGACTCTGCGCCGCCGGTGGCAACGGCCCGAAGCGGTCGTGAATTTCCGCGCCGAGGTCATCGAGCTCGGACTCGCTCGCCGCTGCGGCGATGCGCTTGTAGAGCGACAGCCGCACGTGCACATCCGCGACGTACGCCTCCGGCAGGAACGCCGGCAGCCGCAGCTCGACCTCGGTGGCGGCGGCGAGCGGCTGCTCGAGGGCGGGCTCGCGGCCGTCCTTGAGGGCGGCGACCGCGTGCTCGAGCATCTCCAGATACAGCGTCAGGCCGATCTCGGTCATGTTGCCGCTCTGCTGCTCGCCGAGCAGCTCACCGGCGCCGCGGATCTCGAGGTCGTGGGTGGCGAGCACGAAGCCGGCGCCGAGCTCCTCCATCGACTCGATGGCCTCGAGCCGCTTGGCGGCATCGCGCGGCAGTGCCTGCCGCGGCGGCGCCACGAGGTACGCGTAGGCGCGGTGGTGCGAGCGGCCGACGCGGCCGCGCAGCTGATGCAGTTGCGCGAGTCCCATGTGGTCGGCGCGGTTGATGATGATGGTGTTGGCGCTCGGCACGTCGATGCCGCTCTCGATGATGGTCGTGCAGACCAGCACGTTGAAGCGGCGGTGGTAGAAATCCACCATCAGCTGCTCGAGCTCGCGCTCGCGCATCTGGCCGTGGCCGATGCGCACGTTGGCCTCGGGCACCAGCGCCTGCAGTTCGGCGGCGATCTTCGCGATGCTGCGCACCTCGTTGTGCACGAAATAGATCTGGCCGCCGCGCCGCAGCTCGCGCAGCGCCGCCTCGCGCAGCGTCGGCGCATGCCACTCGATGAGGAAGGTCTTGATCGCCAGGCGCGCGGCCGGCGCGGTAGTGATCAGTGACAGGTCGCGCAGGCCGCCGAGCGCCATGTTGAGCGTCCGCGGGATCGGGGTCGCGGTGAGGGTGAGCACGTGCACATTGGCGCGCAACGCCTGCAGGCGCTGCTTGTCGCGCACGCCGAAGCGCTGCTCCTCGTCGACGATCAGGAGGCCAAGGTCCTTGAAGCGCGCGTGGGCGTGCAGCAGGCGGTGGGTGGCGATGACGATGTCGACCCTGCCCTGCTCGAGAGCCTCGAGCGTCACCTGGGTCTCCCTGGAGGTCCCGAAGCGCGACAGCGCCTCGATGCGCACCGGCCAGTCGGCGAAGCGGTCGCGGAAGTTGCCGAGGTGCTGCTGCACGAGCAGCGTGGTTGGCGCCAGCACCGCGACCTGCTTGCCCGACTGCGTGGCGACGAAGGCGGCGCGCATCGCCACCTCGGTCTTGCCGAAGCCGACGTCGCCGCACACGATGCGGTCCATGGGGCGCTCGCTCGCGAGGTCGGCGAGCACCTGGCGGATCGCCTCGGCCTGGTCCGCGGTCTCCTCGAAGGGAAAGGCGTTGACGAACGCCTGGTAGTCGAGCTCGCCGGCAGTGAGCTGCAGGCCACGCTGCGCCTTGCGCCGCGCGTACAGATCGAGGAGCTCCGCTGCCACATCGCGGATCTGCTCGGCGGCCCGGCGGCGCGCCCGCGCCCACTGGTCGGTGCCGAGCTTGTGCAGCGGGGCGCTCTCCGGGGCCGCCCCCGTATAGCGACTCACGAGGTGCAGCGCCTGCACCGGCACGTACACGCGGTCGCCGTCGAGGTATTCGAGCACCAGGAACTCGCCCGGCTGACCGCCGACCTCCATGGCCTGCAGTCCCGCATAGCGGCCGACGCCGTACTCCTCGTGCACCACCGGCGCGCCGGGCTCGAGGTTCTGCAGATCGCGCAGGATCGCTTCCGGATCGACGGCGCGCTTGCGCCGGCGCTCCTGGCGGGCGCGCGCCCCGAGGAGCTGCGCCTCGGCGAGCACCGCGATCGGCGGCTCGGCGAGCGTCAGGCCCTGAATATCGGGCGCGACCGCGAGCGCGAGACGCTCCTGACCGGCGGCGAAGGCGGCCCAGTCGGGCACGCTCACGATCTCGTGGCCGTAGGCGCGCAGCATTTCCGCGAGCACCTCACGGCGCCCGGGCGAGTCGGCGGCGATCAGCACGCGGCCGTGGAACTCGCGCAGGAAGGCATCGAGCGGGGCGAACGGCTGCTCGGCGCGCACGTCGATGCGCAGCTCCCGTGCTGGTGCGGTCGGGAAGTTGCGCACGCCGGGCGGCGCTGCGGCGAGCTCGGTGTCGAGCTTGGTGGCATCGAGGGTCACGCTGGCGAAGCGCTCGAGCTGCACGCCGACCTCCGCCGGCGCGACGAACAGCTCGTGCGGCTCGAGCACCGGCCGCTCCAGATCGTGGCGGCGATCCTCGTAGCGCGCACCGATCTCGGCCCAGGCGCCCGCGAGCGCCGCCGGCAGCGCCGCATGGTGCACGATGACGGCGTTGGCGGGCAGGTAATCGAACAAGGTGGCGCCGGCGGCGAAGAACAGCGGCTGGTAGAACTCGACGCCGGCCGGCGCCAGTCCCTCGCTCACGCCGCGATAGATGGCGCTGCGGTTGGGGTCGCCCTCGAAGCGCGTGCGGTAACGGCGGCGAAACTCGCGCACCGCGAGCGCATCGAGCGGTACCTCGCGTGCCGGCAGCAGCCGCACCTCCTCGAGCGCATTGAGCGAGCGCTGCGTTTCCGGATCGAAGGTGCGGATCGCCTCGATCTCCTCGTCGAACAGATCGATGCGCAGCGGCACCGAGCTCCCCATGGGGAACACATCGAGGAGTGAGCCGCGCACCGCGAACTCCCCGGGGCTCACCACCTGGCTGACGCTGGCGTAGCCGGCCTCGACCAGTCGCTCGCGGAACGGCTCGAGTGTGAGCGATTGCCCGCGCGTGAGCTCGAAGGCACGGCCCTGCACGTAGTCGCGCGGCGGCAGCCGTTGCATGAGCGTGTCGGCGGCCACGATCAGACACCCCTGGCGGGTGTGCGGCAGCTCGTAAAGCGTCTGCAGCCGCTCGGAGATGATGTCCGGGTGGGGTGAGAACAGGTCGTAGGGCAGCACCTCCCAGTCCGGCAGGCGCAGCAGCGGCAGTGCGCGGTCGGCAAAGAAGCGCAGCTCGGCGGTGAGGCGCTCGAGCTCGCGGGCGCCGTCGGCGACCACCACGTAGAGGCGCGCATCGGCGCGCAACGCCTCGGCGAGCGCCAGCGCCGCCCCGCTGCCGTGCAGCGAGCGCCACGCCACACGCGGCTGCGCGGCGCTCGGCAGCGGCGGATTGAGCAACACGGACATCGCCGCAGCTTACCTAAGGCACGGGCGGCTTGTCGGGCGCTGGCGCTCCTCAGCCCGGACTCAGCTGGATGCGGGTGTCGAGCGGCACACAGAAGATGTCGATCGGATGCGTGCGGCCGCGCAGCTGCAGCGGCGGCAACGGTGTCGCCCCGATGTCGAGGCCGTGTGCATCGAGCGAGCGTTTCAGCGCGCTCGAGAACAGCATCTCGCCGGCCCGCGCCCGCTGGCAGAGCCGCGCGGCGATGTTCACCGTGTCGCCGATGATCGTGTAGTTCATGTAGGCGGCCGAGCCGACATTGCCGGCCACCACGTCGCCCTCGTTGATGCCGATGCCGAGCCCCGCCTCGACCTGATAACGCTCGCGCCAGGAGCGTGCCAGCTCGCCGAAACTCGCCAGCATCTCGCGCGCGGCGCGCACCGCGCGCTCCGGGCTGTCGGGTTGGGCCTGCGGCACGCCGAAGCCGAGCATCAGACAGTCGCCGGCCATGTGGAACACCGTGCCGTCGTGGCGAAAGGTGATCTCGGTGAGCAGCGAGAAGAACTCGTTGAGCAGCGGCACGATGCGCTGCGGGTCGAGCCGCTCGGCGATGCTGGTGAAACCCCGCAGGTCGGCGAACAACACCACCGCATGCGCGCGCGCATCGACCGGCGCGGCGGGCGGCGCCAGCAGCGTGTCGCGCAGCTGCGTGTCCTCGAGGATCTTGTCGGCGACGCGCGGCGAGACATAGCGGCGAAAGGTCTGCCGCAGGAGCTCCTCGCGTCGCCGGATTTCCTCCTCGAGCTGCGCCGCCGCCTGTTTTCTACGAACGCTGTTGGCGCGCAGCAGGGCCTCAATGTGGGCCCTGAGAGGCTCGTCCACCGATTGCATCCCCCGAATTATTCTGTTGTTGCGAGCGTAACATTGGCGCGCCGGCAGGTGCCAGCGCACACACCATAACGGGCGGCGCGCGCGCTGCGCGGCGCTCAGCAGGTCGCGGCGGGTGTCTTAGGCGGCGGGTGCCGGCGCGGCGGGCTCGGGCGCGGCGCCGGTGACCACCGAGTCGATCACGTGATCGTTCTCGAAGAACACCGAGAAGCCGTTGTAGTCCCAGCGCGTGATCGGCGGAGTGTGCGGACTGCCGCCGCCGACCGCCGCGTGACGGGTGGCCGGAGCGCCGAAGCGCTTCTCAACATCACCCATGGTGCTGCCGCGCTTCGGCGTGTCGGTCTGCGACGGGCGCACCTGCACCTGGTCGTCGACCACGACGGTGTCGGCGAGCGCGCTGCCGGCGACTGCACAACCGGCGAGGAGTGCTGCGAGCATTCGTACAGCCATGCGGAGAACCTCCTTCGGTCCCCGGCGACTATAGCACCGGATGCAATCTGTCAAAGCCGGGCGCTGACTTAAGGGCGCCAATCTGTGAACCAGGTCTGAAAAGCGGCCCGTATGTGGTTAAATCGCGACGATGTTCCGGCCGCTGTCGATCTACGTGGGCCTGCGCTATGTACGCGCCAGGTCGCACAAGTTCTTCGTCTCGTTCATCACCTGGGCGTCGCTCGTCGGGGTAGGCGTCGGCGTTGCGGCGCTGATCGTCATCCTCTCGGTGATGAACGGCTTCGAGAGTGAGCTGCGCGAGCGGCTGCTGGCGCTCGGCGCCGACGTGCGCGTCGTGCCGGCCAGCGGCGCTGCCGGCAGTGCGCCCGCTGCGGCGCCCGACTGGAGTGCCGCCGCGCGCATCGCGCGCGGCGTCGCGGGCGTGCGCGACGTGGCGCCGTATGCGGACCTGCAGGCGCTCGCGGTACACGAGCCGGAGATGATGCCGGTGCTGTTGCGCGGCGTCGATCCGCACGCCGACTCGACGGCGCGCGAGATCGGTTCTGCGATCACCCAGGGGCATCTGGCCGACCTCGCGGCCGCTCCGGGGCGCGTGATCGTCGGCGCCGCGATCGCCGAGCGGCTCGGGCTCGCGCCGGGCGAAGCGCTCACGCTGCTCGTGCCGACGATCGGCGCCGACGGTACCCCGGCGCCGAAGCTGCGGCAGTTCATGGTGGCGGCGGTGTTCGAGGTCGGCGAGCCCGACCAGGACTCGACGCTGGTGCTCGCGAGCCTCGACGAGGTGCGCGCGCTCGCCCCGCAGGGCAGCACCGATCAGGGGTTGCGGCTGCGGGTTGCCGACGTGCTCGCGGCCCCGCTGGTCGCGGCGCGGCTGCGCGCGGCGCTGCCGGCGAGCTACGAGGTGCGCGACTGGACGCAGGACAACGCCAACTATTTCCGCGCCACCCGTATCGAGAAGACCATGATGTCGCTCATCCTGCTGCTGATCGTCGCGGTGGCGGCATTCAACATCGTCGCCATGCTGGTCATGGTGGTCACCGACAAGCGCACCGACATCGCGATCCTGCGCACCTTCGGCGCGGCGCCGCACCGGGTGCTCGGCATCTTCCTCACCCAGGGCCTGGTGATCGGCTGGGTCGGAGTCGCGCTTGGCGTGGCGCTCGGACTGCTGCTGGCGCTGCATGTCGAGACCATCGTGCCGTTCCTCGAGCACACCTTCCGCTTCCAGATCCTCGACTCGGACGTCTACTACAGCAGCGTCATCCCCTCCGAGGTGCATGCCGGCAACGTGCTGGTCATCTCGCTGGCCGCGCTCGCGCTCACCGGGCTCGCGACCGTTTACCCGGCATTGCGCGCCGCGCGCATCGCGCCCGCGGAAGCGCTGCGCTACGAGTAGCCGCATGAACTTCCCTTACGAGTGGCTGATCGGCACGCGCTACCTGCGCTCCGCGCACCGGCGTGGCTTCGTGTCGTTCGTCGCCGTGATCTCGGTGTGCGGGCTGACGCTCGGCGTGGCGACGCTGATCGTCGTGCTGTCGGTGATGAACGGCTTCGAGCGCGAGCTGCGCAGCCGCATCCTCGCGGTCACGGCGCACGCCACGCTGTCGGGCCTCTCGGGCTCGCTCGCCGACTGGCGCACGCTGCAGCAGCGCGTGCAGCGCCAGAGCGGCGTGCTCGCCGCCGTGCCGTACGTGGAGAGCCAGGCCATGCTCGCCAACGGCCAGGTGATGACCGGCGCCACCGTACGCGGCGTGCTGCCCGAGGAGGAGCGCCGCGCCACCGGGCTCGCGCAGCGGGTGACCCAGGGGAGCCTGGATGACCTTCGCGACGGCGGCTACGGCATCATCCTCGGCACGGCGCTGGCGCGTGACCTCAGGGTCGCAGTCGGTGACACGGTGGTGGTGATCGCGCCGCAGGGCACCGCCACGCCCACCGGAGTGGTGGCGCGCATGCGCCGCTTCCGGGTGGTGGGGCTGTTTTCCTCCGGCATGTACGAGTTCGACCGCGGGCTGGCGCTCACGCACATGAGCGATGCGGCGCGGCTGTTTCGCCTCGGCGATGCGGTGACCGGGCTGCGGCTGGCGCTCGCCGACCCACTCGCCGCGCCCACGGTGGCGCGGCGCGTGGCGCTGTCGCTCGGCGGCGCCGGGTTCTACGTCAGCGACTGGACTGAGGATCACGCCAATTTCTTCCGCTCCATCGAGATCACCAAGACCATGATGTTCGTGATCCTGTCGATGCTGGTGGGGGTCGCCGCTTTCAACATCGTCGCCACCCTGGTGATGATCGTGAAGGAGAAGCAGAGCGATATCGCCATCCTGCGCACCCTCGGTGCCGGGCCGCGCAACGTGCTCGCCACCTTCGCAGTGCAGGGGGTGATGATCGGACTGGCCGGAACGCTGCTCGGCGCGCTGCTCGGCAAGACGCTCGCCGATCATCTCGAGGCGCTGGTGAGCGGCCTCGAGCGGCTGCTCGGCACGCAGTTCATGGATGCGCGCGTCTATTACATCAGCGACCTGCCGGCCTACGTCGAGGCGCTCGACGTGCTGAAGGTGTGCAGCGTGGCCTTCGTGCTGTGCGCGCTGGCGACCATCTATCCGGCGTGGCGCGCATCGCGCACCGCGCCCGCGGAGGCCCTGCGGCATGAGTGAGCGCGTACTCGAGGCACGCGAGGTGCACAAGAGCTTTCGCCAGGGGCCGGAGCTGCTGCCGGTGCTGAACGGCGTGTCGCTCGCCGTGACGGCCGGCGAGCGCGTGGCGATCGTCGGCGCCTCCGGCTCCGGCAAGACCACGCTGCTGCAGATTCTCGGCGGCCTCGACCGGCCAACGGATGGTGCGGTACTGATTGCGGGCCAGGACATTCATGCGCTCGCCGAGCGTGAGCGCGGCATGCTGCGCAACCATGCGATCGGCTTCGTCTACCAGTTCCACCACCTGCTGCCGGAGTTCTCGGCGCTGGAGAATGTGGCGATGCCGCTGCTGGTGCGGCGCACCGCGGTGGCGGAGGCGCGGCGTGCGGCGCGCGCTCTGCTCGAGCGCGTCGGGCTCGGTGCGCGGCTCACGCACCGGCCCCACCAGCTGTCGGGCGGCGAGCGGCAGCGCGCCGCGGTGGCGCGCGCGCTTGTCACGCAGCCGCGGCTCGTGCTGGCTGACGAGCCGACCGGGAATCTCGATGGTGTGAACGCGGAGAGCGTGTTTGCGCTCATGCTCGAGCTCAATCGCGAGCACCGCACGAGTCTCGTGGTGGTGACCCACGATCTGAAGCTCGCGCGGCGCATGGAGCGCATCTACGAGCTCGAAGGCGGCAGCCTCGCGGAGCGTTCTTAAGGGTCGGTGGCCGTGGTGTGGCGGGTGCGGTAGCGGCTCGATACGTGCCAGCGCCACAGCAGCTCGAGTGCCACCCAGCCGAGGAGCCCCGCGATGAGCCCGCACACGGCGCATCCCACCACAAACGGCTGCCACACGGGCAGCAGCCCGTAGCGGAACCACTTCCAGTCGGCGACGAAGCGGAAGTGGTGCGGCGGCACCTGCAGAATGGCGACCCCCACCCGGTAGGCGAAGTAATAGAGCGGCACCAGGCTGAAGGGGTTAGCGACCACCCAGGTGGTGCCATACATCACCGGCAGGTTGATGCGCCAGGTGATCGCCACCAGCAGGGAGAGCAGCAGATGCACCGGCAGCGGCACGAAACAGATGGCGAGCCCCGCGCCGAACGCAGCGGTGACGGCCCGCCGGTGCAGGCTCCACAGCTGCGGGTCCGCGATCCGTTCGCCGCATAGCCGCACAGGCCAGCGATCGCGCAGGGTGTGGGGCTGCGGAACGATCTTTTTGAGTAACGCCCGCGGCATCGCGGCTTTGACTCTACCAGAAGGGGCCGTGGCGGGACTGTGCCGCGGTTCCGGTATGATTGCCGCTGCAACACCGGCCGTGCCGGTTTCTTGGGGTCGTTTGGAATGTGGGAAATAGTACGCGCCGGCGGCCCGATGATGTGGCCGATCATCCTGTGCTCGATCGTCGCTGCGGCCATCATTCTCGAGCGGCTGTGGACGCTGCAGGACAAGCGGGTGCTGCCGCGCGAGCTGCCGCAGCGGGTCTGGCAGCTGATCGAGGCGAATCAGGTCACTGACAAGGTGATCGCCGGGCTCGAGCAGAATTCGCCCCTCGGCCGGCTGCTCGCCACCGGGCTCGCCAACCGCCACCGGCCGCGCGAGATCCTCATGGAGCGCCTCGAGGACACCGGGCGTCACGTGGTGCACGAGCTCGAGCGCTTCATCAACACCCTCGGCACGATCGCGGGCGTGTCGCCGCTGCTCGGACTGCTTGGCACCGTGACCGGCATCATCCGCTCCTTCAACGCCATCGAGGCGGGCGGCATGGGCGATCCGCGCGCGCTTTCGGGTGGCATTGCCGAGGCGCTGATCTGCACCGTCGCCGGCCTGTGTGTCGCCATTCCGGCGCTCATCTTCTACCGCTACCTGCGCGGCCGCGTGGAGGGGATCGTGGTGGAGATGGAGAAGCAGGCGATCCGCATGGCGGATGCACTCGAGGCGGCGCGCCAGCGCGGCTCGCCGGCCGCCGCCGCGTGACACGCCCACCCGGAGCGTAAGCCGTGAACGTCAGACCGAGGCGTGGACTTGAGGACCCGGAGATCAACGTCGTCTCGCTGATCGACGTGGTGCTGCTGCTGGTGGTGTTCTTCATTCTCTCCAGCCGGTTCACCGACGAGGGACGATTGCGGGTGCATCTGCCGCACGCCAGCGCAGTGCCGCTCGAGCATGTCGGCGGCGAGCCGCTCATCATCAGCGTCACACAGGCCGGTGGCTATCTGGTCAACCAGCACGAGCTCATCAACTCGAGCCCGGAGACGCTGCGCGCGGCGCTTCTCAAGGAGGCGGGCGCCAACCGCTCGATGCCGGTCACCCTGCGTGCCGATGCGCGCGCCACCCACCAGTCCGTCATTACTGCCATGGACGTGCTTGGACGCCTCGGCTTCGCCGAGATCAACGTCGCCACCGTCAAGGAAGCGCCGGCGGACAAGCCTTGAACGACGCGCGCTCCCGGACCGACCCGCGCGGCGCACGGTCACCGCTGCCGGACGGCGACGGCCTGACCACCTACCGGCGGCTGTTCGGCTACGTGCGCCCGCACCGCCTGCCCTTCGCAGTCGGGCTGCTGGGGGCGATCGTGTACGCCGCGACGCAGACCAGTTTTTCGCTGCTCGCCAAGCTGTTCGGCGATGCGACCCTCGCGGCACATGATCCGCGCTCGATCGTCTGGGTGCCGCTGGCCGTGGTCGGCCTGTTCCTGCTGCGCGGCGTCGGCGATTTCACCCAGACCTACTTCATGGGATACGTAGGAAGGCGCGTGGTGGCGCGGCTGCGCCACGAGGTGTTCCGGCGCATCCTCGAGCTGCCGATCGGCTACTTCGACCGCAACTCCTCCGCGATGCTGCTGTCGCGGCTCACCTATAACACCGAGCAGGTCGGTCAGGCGACTACCGACTCGGTCGTGGTGATGGTGCGCACCGCACTCACCATCGTCGCCTCGATCGGGCTCGTGCTGTGGTTCAACCTGCGCCTCGGCCTGTTCGCGCTCACCATGGGACCGCTGGTCGCATGGCTCGTGTCGGTGATCAACCGCAAGTTCCGCCGCTACAGCCGCCGTATCCAGGACTCGATGGGCGACGTCACGCGCGTCGCCAAGGAGAGCTTCGAGGCGCCGCGCCTCATCAAGGTATACAACGCCCAGGAGCACCTCGACCGCCAGTTCGATGCGGTCAATGAGCACAACCTGCGCTCCAACATGAAGCTGATCCTCACCAAGGGACTGTCGAATCCGGTGGTGCAGCTGCTGACCGCGGTCGGTATCTCGGTCGTGCTGTCGATCGCGATCGCGGACGCCGTGCATGGGCGCACCTCGATCGGCTCGCTGCTCGGCTTCTTCGCCGCCCTCGTCAGCATCGCGCAGCCGCTGCGCGACCTGGTCGGGGTGGCAGGTCCGCTGCAGCAGGGGATCGCGGCCGGCCAGAGCCTGTTCGAGCTGCTCGACGAGCCGGCCGAGTCGCAGGGTGGGACGTTCCGCACCCCACGGGTACGCGGCGCGGTGCGCTTCGAGCACGTCTCCTTCGCCTACCCGGGGAGCGCGGCGCCGGCGGACGGCGACGCGGGGCTGCCGCGCCGGCCAGCGGCGCTCAGCGACGTGTCGCTCGAGATCGCCGCCGGCGAGCGCCTGGCGATCGTCGGCCGCTCGGGCAGTGGCAAGTCGACGCTGGTAAACCTGCTGCCGCGTTTCTACGACGTGCGCGAGGGCGCCGTGCGCGTCGACGGCCGCGACGTCCGCGAGTACGAGCTGCGCAACCTCCGCGAGCAGATCGCGGTCGTCAGCCAGGACGTGGTGCTGTTCGATGACACCATCCGCAACAACATCGCCTTCGGGCGTGAGGTGGCGGATGCAGCCGTGGAGCGCGCAGCGCAGGCGGCCCATATCCTCGAGTTCGTGCGCGATCAGCCGCCGGGCCTCAACGCGCTGGTGGGCGACCGCGGCATGCTGCTCTCGGGCGGCCAGCGCCAGCGCATCGCGATCGCGCGCGCGCTGCTCAAGGACGCGCCGATCCTGATCCTCGATGAGGCGACCTCGGCCCTCGACACCGAATCCGAGCGCCACATCCAGGCGGCGCTCTTGGAGCTGCTGAGCAACCGCACGACGCTGGTCATCGCGCACCGCCTGTCGACGGTCGAGCGGGCCGACCGCATCATCGTGCTCGATGGCGGCGCGATCGTGGAGCAGGGCACACACGCGCAGCTCATCGCCCGCGGCGGCCTGTACGCACAGCTGCACCGGCTGCAGTTCTCCGACTGACGGGACGCGTGATGCCGGGACGCCTCGAGCGGCTGTGGTACGCGGAGAGCCCGGGCCGCTCGCTGCTCGCGCCGCTCGCCTGGGCGTACGGCGCACTGAGTGCCGCGCGCCGCCGCGCCTACCGCTCAAGCCTGTTGCGGCCGCGCGCGCTGGCACGCCCGGTGGTGGTGGTGGGCAACCTCACGGTGGGCGGTACCGGCAAGACGCCGCTCACCATTCACCTGGCGCGTGAGCTCAGCGCCGCGCATCTGAAGGTCGGCATCGTGTCGCGCGGCTACGGGCGTCACGGGGCCGGGGCGCGCAGCGTGCAGCCGGACTCCGACTGGCGCGACGTGGGTGATGAGCCGCTGATCCTCGCGCGGCGCACCGGCTGTCCGACGTTGGTGGCTGCCGATCGTGTGGCGGCGGCGCGCACGCTCATCGCCCGCGGCGCGGACGTCATCCTCGCAGACGACGGGCTGCAGCATCTGCGCCTGCCGCGTGACTGCGGGATCGTCGTCATCGACGGCAGCCGCGGCTTTGGCAACGGCCGGCTGCTGCCGGCAGGTCCGCTGCGCGAGCCGCCCGCGGCGCTGGCGCGGGCCGACCTCGTGGTGGTCAATGGCGAACCGACCCACGCCTCGCTCGCCGCGGCGCCGCTGCCGGCGCAGCTGCTGCGTATGCGGCTCGTCACGGAGCCTGCGGTACGCCTCGATGGCCGTGGCGTGCCGTGCGAGCTCAGCGCCTTTCGCGGCCGGCGCGTGCACGCGGTGGCCGGCATAGGCAATCCGCAGCGCTTCTTCAGCGAGCTCGCGGCGCACGGCATCGAGGTGCTCGCCCACCCGTTCCCCGACCATCATCCTTTCACGGCGCGCGAGCTCGCCTTTGGCGACGAGCTGCCGGTGCTGATGACCGAGAAGGATGCCGTAAAATGCACGCCATTCGCCCACGCCCGGCTATGGTGCGTGCCGGTAAGCGCGGCCTTCAGCGAGCCCGATGGCCGCGCGCTGCGCGCCGGGGTCCTCGAGAGGGTGCTCGGCCGGACGCGCCCTGCTGCAGGAGGTTAGAGCTGCCGATGGATGCCCGAATGCTGGAGATCCTGGTTTGTCCCGTGTGCAAGGGAACACTCAAGTACCAGCGCGAGGCGCAGGTACTGGTGTGCCGCATGGACCGCCTTGCGTACCCGATCCGCGACGGTGTACCGGTGATGCTGGAGGAGGAGGCCCGCCAGCTGCTCGCCGACGACCCGCTGCTCGAGCGCTGAACGGCCGGCATGTTCCGCGTGGTCATTCCTGCCCGCTACGCCTCCGTCCGGCTGCCCGGCAAGGCGCTGCGCCTGATCGCCGGCAAGCCGATGGTGCAATGGGTGTACGAGCGCGCGAGCGCCGCGGGCGCCAGCGAGGTGCTGATCGCCACCGACGATGCGCGCATCGAGACGGCCGCGGGTGCTTTCGGCGCCCCGGCGGTGATGACCGCCGCACACCACGCTTCGGGAACCGATCGCATCGCGGAAATTGCCCGCAGCCGCGGCTGGCTGGCGGAGGAGATCGTCGTCAACCTGCAGGGCGATGAGCCGCTGATGCCGGCGGCGCTCATCGGCCAGGTGGCCGCGGTGCTCGGATCAGACGCCGCCGCCGACATGGCGACGCTCGCCGCACCGATCGGCTCGGTCGCCGAGCTCCTCGATGCGAACGTCGTGAAGGTAGTGGTCGATGCGCGCGGGCACGCGCTGTACTTCAGTCGCGCGCCGATTCCCTGGAACCGCGCGGCAGCAGGGGCGGATCTCATGAGCCAGACGGACGCGGGCGGTGCGCAGCGCCACGTCGGTATTTACGCCTATCGGGTGGCCTCGCTCCTGCGGCTCGCATCTCTCGCTCCGTCCGAGCTCGAGACGCGCGAGAAGCTCGAGCAGCTGCGGGCGCTGGAGAATGGCTTCGCGATCCGGGTCGCGGTCGCCTGCGAGTCGCCGGGACCCGACGTGAACACGCCTCAGGACCTCGAGCGCGTTGCCGAGCAGATCGCGGTGCGCACCCGTTGAGAGTTACACTCCATTAATCAGGGCTGAACGGCGCGACTTGTGAGGCAGCTTAACAATTGCTCACACGCGGGACGCCGGAACTAAGGCTTGCAACGCGGCGTCCAAGATAGCGGTGGGACGCGGCTCTTGAGTGTCAACGGCGCGCCCGCATTTAGCGTTGGGTGAGGAGCACTTCCTCTTAGGATTATGGGAACACTGATCATGCAGCCAATCCGCAAGTTTCCGCGCGCTACGGCGCAGCTCATCGCCGTGGTCGCGCTCGTGACGGCCCTCGCCGGCTGCGTGGAGGCACCGCCTCCGCGGCCAGTGTACGAGGCCCCGCCGCCGGCGCCGCCGCCAGTGGTACAGGTCTATGCCTACCCGCTGCACGGCCAGACGGCCGAGCAACAGGACCGGGATCGCTACGAATGCAGCACCTGGGCGACGCAGCAGACCGGATTTGATCCGAGCGCACCGGGGGTTCCGCCGCACGATCGTGTGCAGGTGGTCTCGGCGGGACCGCCGCCCGGGACTAACACAGCGATCGGCGCGGTCGCGGGCGCCGTCCTCGGTGCGGTGATCGCACCGCGCTGGCAGGCCGCGCCGGCGGCGCTCGCCGGAGCGGTTGTCGGCGGCGCGATCGGCAGCACGGCGGATGCCGCCAACGCGCAGGCGACACGCCAGGTAGTCGTCACCGACCGGCGTGCCGTGGCCGCACAGGAGCAGCAGGCGGCGAATTACCGGCGCGCCATCGGCGCGTGTCTCGATGCGCGCGGCTACAGCGTGAAGTGAGCTGCGCAGCGCAGCCCGAGGCAAGATCATGAAGCAGACGTTCGTTCGCGTGGCGGCCTGTGCCGCCCTCATCGCAGCCGGAATGCTGGCGCTCCCGGGCGCGCAGGCACAGGACCGCGGCTTCCGTCCGGGGGGGCGCGCCCCGGAGCACATGGATCCGCGCTTCGCCCATAACCATTACTACCCAAACCGTGGCGCCTATATCGGCGCGCTTCCGGGGCGGCCGTTCATCGTCAATCGCCCGGGCGGACGCTTCTTCTACTCGGGAGGCGTCTGGTACGCCCCCTACGGGCCGCGTTTCGTGGTCGTGGCGGCGCCGCTCGGCGTGTTCGTGCCGGTGCTGCCGCCTTACTACACCACGGTATGGTTCGGTGGCATGCCGTATTACTACGCCAACGACACCTACTACACGTGGGATGCGGGGCAGAACGGCTACGTGACCGTCGATCCGCCGGGGACCGAGCAGAGCGCCAGCACCGAGGCGCCGCAGCCGCCACCGCCGCAGGGCGACGATCTGTACGTCTATCCGCAGCAGGGTCAGAGCGCCGAGCAGCAGGCGAATGATAAGTACGAGTGCCACAAGTGGTCCGCGTCGCAGAGCGGCTTCGATCCGACCCAGTCCTCGGGTGGCGTGCCGCCGGATCAGCTCAATTCCAAACGCGCCGACTACCAGCGCGCGATGCGCGCCTGCCTCGAGGGGCGCGGCTACAGCGCCCGCTGACGGTCAGCGGCGCAGGCCATCGATAAGGCGCCGCCTGCGGGCGGCGCTTTCGCGAGCGCAGCTCACGCTGCCTCCCGCCTCAGTCAAGCCACGGCGTTTGGCTTGCTCGCGGGTGCCGGGGACTCGGATCCCCACGCCTGAATCAACTTCGCCTCGCAGAGTTTCACAGAATTCCTGCATCAACAGGGAGATACGAGTCGCAGCTCCTGCAGGGACTTCGCAATCGAGTCGAGAGAGCGAGCATCGAGTGCGTCACGCGGCGAGCGGGCTCCGCAATGTATCCCCTGAGGCAAACCACTATGTTCGTTAGCGTACGGAATGTTGCCTCTGGGCGGTGCAGCTTACGCTCTGTGCGATGGGGACTGTGACGATCGTCCGGACTTTCCTGACGAACCGATCTTTGGGAGGGTCAATGGGCAACGCAGCGGTATCGACGAACGGGACCGGGACTGGCGCGCCCGATACGAACCGGCCAGCACGCGCGAATTTTGCCTTCGAGGGAAGGCCCGATGATCTCATTGCGCCGCATCCCAAGCAGCGCTTCCTGGTCTTCAGACACAGGACTACCCAGCTGATCGACGACGGTAATGCGTCGCTTGAGGCGCTTGAAATCGAACAGGCCACAGCGACGCGGTTGGAAATGGAAGATCTGGTAGCCGCCAACCGTCGCAAGGATGAGTTTCTGGGAGTGCTCGGCCATGAACTGCGCAGTCCGCTTGCCGCGATACAGAACGCGATCCATATCTTGAGCAGCCAGACCGCGGAGACCCCCACGCGGCACAGGACGCATGCGCTGATCCAGCGGCAGGTGTGCCAAATGGGGAAGCTGATCGACGACCTCGTGGATGTCTCACGAATCATCAACGGGCAGCTGCGCGTCTGGTGTGAACGGATAGATTTGTGCGCTGTCCTCAGCAACGCAATCGAGACGCTCGAGTCGGACATCAATGAACGTAATCACCGGCTCACCGTTGCGCTGCCAGCCGCGCCCATTTGGCTGCACGCCGATCCCTGCCGTCTGGAGCAGGTGTTCGTGAACCTGCTTGCCAACGCCTCGAAATATACGGACGCGGGCGGCGAGCTGGGCGTATACCTGCAGACGCAGGAGGGTCAAGTTACCGTACGTATCCAGGACTCCGGGATTGGCATCGCCCCTGAGGTCTTGCCGCACATATTCGATTTGTTCAAGCAGGCGGACGAAGCGTCTCTGCGCTCGAAATCGGGGCTCGGCATTGGCCTGGCACTGGTGCGCAATCTGGTTGAGCTGCACGGCGGCAGCGTCGCGGCGACGAGCGGCGGACGAGGGCAGGGGAGCGAGTTTACCGTTCGGCTGCCAAGGTGAACGACGCCAGCGATGACTTGCCCGAGCCGCAGACGTCAAGTCTTATTGAGGCAGCGGGCGCAGAAGACGAGCGCTTTCCCTTTTCACCGCCGCGTAACACTCGCAACACAGCTCCTCCAGCCTTGGCCGATCCAGCAACGTGATGTGCCCGCGGCTGTAGCGGATCACACCGAGCTGGTAATCGTTCCCGACACCTGATATCGCAATTTGCGGTATCGAACCTGCGTGCTCGGCCCGCGAGAGGCGCAACATGAAGTCCTCTGGAAACCGCTCAGCGTTTCGCTTGACGGCTTCATTGAGGCGTCCGGTACTCACGCCCATTTTGGCGCTCCGGGAATGTATCCGGGATGCACCTTGGTGCGTCAAGGTAGTGGACAGCTTGAGATGCGTCTAGACACAATGAGACACGCAATCATCAAGTTGTATTCGTAAGTGCCGACGTGAGAATCCTGTTCGTCTGTCTCGGCAACATCTGCCGCTCGCCAACCGCGGAGGGCGTGTTGCGCGTACTCGCGGCCCGCGAAGCCCCGGAGCTTGTCATCGAGGTCGACTCCGCCGGTACTGCCGGCTATCACGTCGGCCAGCCTCCCGATCCGCGCACTCGCGCAGCTGCGGCGCGTCGCGGCTATGATCTCGGCGCATTGCGGGCGCGCATCGTCGAGCCCGAGGACTTCGAGCACTTCGACCTGATCCTCGCCATGGATCACGACAACCTCGAGGTGCTGCGACGCCGCGCGCCGCATCAGGCGCGCGAACGGCTGCGACTGTTCCTCGAGTTCGCTCCCGAGGGCGTAGCCGAGGAAGTGCCCGACCCGTACTACGGCGGGCCCAACGGCTTCGAGGAAGTGCTGGATCTGGTCGAGTCGGCGAGCCGCGGCCTGTTGGCGCATCTGCGCCGCCAGCCGCGCGCCGCCTAGAGCCCGCCGCGGCCTACTCCTCGGAGCCCCTGGTGGGCGCGTCCTTGACGGGAGCCGAGGTCCACACGACGTACGGCTTGGCAGAGCCTGCTTCCGGCTTCGGTGTGGGCTCGAAGTGCGCGACTGGCGCCGGCTCATGCGTGCCGGAGGGCTCGCGCGGCGCGGAGTGAAATTCGCGTACCGGCGGTGCTGATTCCGGCGCCTCGCGCGGCCGATCCAACGGCACGGCTTCTGCTGCCGCCGGTCTCTCGGCGCCGGCAGCACCCTCGTGGGAGCCGTTACCGGGACCCGGCGGCGTCAGGCCAGCCGTGCCCGGAGCTTCCGCCTGACTCACGCCCTCGCGCATGCCACCCCCGCCGCCACCACGGCGTCCTCGGCGGCGGCCGCGACGCCCGCGGCCGCCGCCGCGCTCACCACGGTCTGCCCGCACCTCACCGCCGGCGGGCGCCGCCCCGCCAGACGCCGACGGCTCGGCCGCGGGGCGCTCACCACCCTGACGGCTCTCTGCGCTGCGATCACGGTCTGGGCTGCGATCACGGTCGCGATTGCGATCACGATCACGGTCGCGCATCTCGCGGCCGTCGCGACTGCGACCACGGTCCCGGTCGCGACCATCGCCGCGCTCGCGCCGCGCACTCTCGGGGCGCCGTGAGTGGTGCGTGTGCTCGCGACGTGGGTCGCGACGCTGCCCATCATCCCGCCGGGCGCCGCCGCCTGCCGGTGCAGAGGGCGATGACTGTGCCTCGGGGGTCACGGCGGGCTCGCCGGCCAGCAGCCGCTTGAAGCGCGACCAGAAGCCCTCGTGCGCGGGCGCCGGGGTGCCCTGGTCGTGCGCACGGGCCGCCGCAGGTGCCGGTGCGGCCGGCGCCATCGGTGCCGCAGTTGCGGGCAGGAGCGTTGCGACCGCCGGTGCCTCGGGCTGCGGCTTCTTGTCCTGCGCCAGGCCGGGCTCCACGACCTCAGGCGCCGTCGGCATGAGATAGGTGGCCTGCTTGTTCTCCGGGAGCTCGGTCTCGTCGTCGCGAACGCGACGGATCGCATACTCGGGCGTCTGGATGTTCTCGTTCGGCACGATGATGAGCTCGGCCGAGCTCTTGTCCTCGAGCGTGCGCAGCCATTCGCGCTTCTCGTTGATCAGGTAGGTTGCCACCGCCACCGGTACCTGCGCGATGACGCGCGTGGTGCGGTCCTTGCGCAGCTCCTCGCCGATCAGGCGCAGCACCGCGAGCGCCATCGATTCGACGCTGCGGATGCTGCCGATGCCGACACAGCGCGGGCAGACGATATGACTCGACTCGCCGAGCGAGGGGCGCAGGCGCTGGCGCGACATCTCCAGCAGACCGAACCGCGACAGCCGGCCGATCTGGATCCGGGCGCGGTCCATCTTCATGGCATCCCGCAGCCGGTCCTCGACGTCGCGCTGGTTCTTGCTCGACTCCATATCGATGAAGTCGATGACGATCAGGCCGCCGATGTCACGGATACGCAGCTGGCGCGCGATCTCCTCCGCCGCCTCGAGGTTGGTGTTGGTGGCGGTCGTCTCGATGTCGCTGCCGCGGGTCGCGCGCGCGGAGTTGATGTCGATCGAAACCAGCGCCTCGGTGTAGTCGATGACGATGCTGCCGCCTGAAGGCAGCTGTACCTTGTGCGCGTACGCCGACTCGATCTGGCTCTCGATCTGGAAGCGCGTGAAGAGCGGGATGTCGTCGGTGTAGAGCTTGAGGCGCCGCTGCGCCTCTGCCGGCATGAAGCGCTGCATGTACTCCTGCGCCTTCTCGAAGGCCGGCTGGCTGTCGACCAGCAGCTCGCCGACGTCGTCCGACAGGTAATCGCGCATGGCGCGCGTGACCGCATCGCTCTCGCGGAACACCAGGAACGGCGCTGCCCGGTCCTTGACGGCGGCGGCGATCTGCTCCCACTGCACCTTGAGGTTATCGAGGTCCCACTGCAGCTCCTCGACTGAGCGGCCGACCCCGGCGGTGCGCACGATGGCGCCCATGCCGTCGGGAATCTGCAGCTGATTCATGACCTCGCGCATCTGGTCACGGTCTTCGCCCTCGATGCGGCGCGATACGCCGCCGGCGCGCGGATTGTTCGGCATCAGGACCAGAAAGCGCCCGGCGAGGCTGATGAAGGTGGTGAGGGCGGCACCCTTGGTACCGCGCTCATCCTTCTCGACCTGGACCGTGACCTCCTGGCCCTCGGAGAGCAGCTCGCGGATGTTCATGCGGCCGCCCTGCGGCTGCTGGCGGAAGTAGTCCTTCGAGACCTCCTTCAGCGGCAGGAATCCATGGCGCTGGGCGCCGTAGTCGACGAAGCAGGCCTCGAGCGAGGGCTCGATGCGGGAGATCCGGGCCTTGTAGATATTGGCTTTTTTCTGCTCGCGGGAAGGTAACTCGATGCTCAGGTCAAACAGCTTCTGTCCATCAACCAGAGCGACGCGCAACTCCTCTTCCTGAGTTGCATTCACTAGCATTCTCTTCATGTGCCCCACTTGTGCGTTGAGGGGCCGGCAAGCAGACGACGGGAGGCCGCGACTTGATAAGTCCGCGGCAGCGAAGTTTTCCAGCAACTGACAAGGGAGTACGACTCTCGTTGTTCACGTTATTGCCGCCGTCGCGAGGAGGCGGTCTGGATGAAACCTTCGGTGAACTCAACCGACGGCACCGACTGCGGAAGTTCTCGATGCGAGAGTCTCGACGCAGGTGGCGCGATCTTGTCGGCCCAATGCGATGGCCTCGATTTAAGGAGGTCCAACTAAAGAGGCTCGGCGGCTCAACGCCAGCCAAGCCATTGGCGCGTCCGCTTCGCGGACGACGGGCGAGAGTATACTCGACAGACCGTTGTAGAAACAATGCCTTACGTTGAGGATCCCTTGTCGGAGCCCGAAGCACCCGAAATCCGCAGCCCGGTGCAGCACGTGGAAGTCACCGCGGAGGAGGCCGGCCAGAGGCTCGACAACTTCGTCCAAAAACGCCTCGGCGACGTCCCGCGCAGCCGCATCTTCCGTGTGATCCGCAAGGGTGAGGTGCGGGTCAACGGTCGTCGTGCAGGGCCTGAGACGCGCCTCAAGGCCCAGGACCGCATCCGCCTGCCGCCCGTGCGGGTACTGCCGCGCGCAGAGCCCGGACGGCCCGCGCCGGATCTGCTCGCCCGGATCCAGGGCGCGGTGATTCACGAGGACAAGAGGCTCCTGGTGCTCGACAAGCCCGCCGGGATCGCCGTGCACGGCGGCAGCGGGGTGAGCTCGGGTGTCATCGAGGCGCTGCGGGCGCTGCGGCCGCAGGAGTCGCTCGAGCTCGTCCACCGACTCGATCGGGACACCAGCGGCTGCCTGCTAGTGGCGCGCGATGCGGCGACGCTGCGCGCGCTACACGCGCTGCTGCGCGAGGCGGGCTTTGAGAAACGCTATCTGGCACTGCTTAAGGGGCACTGGCAGCTCGGCGACAAGCGCATCGATGTGCCGCTGCGCACCGATACGCGCGTCGGAGGCGAGCGCACGGTGCGGGCCGATGCCTCGGGTAAGCCTTCGGTCAGCCACTTCCGTCCGGTGCAGTTCTTCGGCAGGACGGCCACGCTGGTCGAGGTCAGGCTCGATACCGGGCGCACACACCAGATCCGGGTGCACGCGGCGCACGCCGGGCACCCGGTGGCCGGGGACGAGAAGTATGGCGATGAGGGCTTCAACGCGAGCCTGCGGGCTCTTGGCCTGACACGCATGTTCCTGCATGCCTCGAGCCTGAGCTTCACCTGGCCGCAGGGCGGGACGTTCAGCGTCAACGCGCCGCTCCCGCCGGACCTCAAAGCGGTGCTCGAGCGGCTGGCGGCTGAGCCCCGTCCTCAGGCTAAGGCAGCGCGTAGCCCGCCTCGCGCAGTGCGCCGGCAAGCCAGATGAGCGGCAGCCCGATGAGCGCGGTCGGATCCTGGCTCTCGATGCACTCGAAAAGTGCGATCCCGGAAGCTTCCGCCTTGAACCCACCGGCGCAGTCGAACGCCGGCTCACGCTCAACGTACCGCCCGATCTCCTCGGCACTCAGCGTGCGGAACACCACCGTAGTCGTGTCGACGTGCGCGGCGTGCAGCGCAGGATCGGCGCGCAGCAGCACGCAGGCCGTGTAGAAATGCGCGGCTCGCCCGGAAAGGAGGCTGAGCTGCGCGCGAGCGCGCTCGGCATCGCCCGGCTTGTCGAGAAGCTCAGTGCCGACGCAGGCAACCTGATCGGCGCCTATCACGAGTGCCCCGCCGGACTTAAGGCTCACGGCCTGTGCCTTTTCAGTCGCAAGCCTGAGCGCCCGATCGGCGGGCGATTCGCCCCGGCGGTGCTCCTCGGGGACGCCCGGTGGGACGCACTCGAACTGCACGCCGAGCCGGGCGAGCAGCTCGCGGCGGTAGCGGGAGGTGGAGGCGAGGATCAGTCGTGCCACGAAGATGCTGAGGCGCGTGAATCGCCTTCAAGAAACAAAGGCTTAGACCAAAATCTGGCTTTGACTTGGGAGGACTCGCTACCTATTATACGCGCCCCATGTCGGAGCCGTGGTCGAGGCCTCTCGACGTCGACCAGCTGGCTGACGGCGAAGCCGATATCGAGTTTGCCGTTGCGCTCTCTGAGCTGCCCGCAATGCCTGCGGGTGTCGCGGGGAGCGTCGCGGGACGCGCGCGCTTCAGGCGCTCGCAGGGTCTCGCGGTAGCGGAGCTCACGGTGCACGGCACGGCGACGCTCGAGTGCCAGCGATGCATGCAACCGCTGACCGTGCCGCTCGACTCGGAGGTCAAAGTTGCGCTGCTCGCAACCGAATCCGATGTCGCCCGGGTGCCGGCGGAGTTCGAGCCGGTGCTCGCCCCGGGGGGTCGCACCAGTATCGGCGAGCTCATCAAGGAGGAGCTGCTGTTGAGTCTGCCCATCGTGCCCCTGCACGGCGGCGGCGAGCCGTGTGCGGTGGCGGCAACGGCGCAGCAGGGGGCTCGCGCGGAGCGCGCGCCCGAGACGCACAAGCCGTTCGCCCGGCTTGCGGAGCTGATGAAGCGTTAGAGTGAATAGAATCAGGAGCTGACCCAATGGCTGTTCAAAAGAGCCGCAAGACGCCCTCGGCGCGCGGCATGCACCGCTCGCACGACGGGCTGGCGAAGCCGGCGCTGTCGACCGACCCGCAGTCGGGAGAGACTCATCTGCGCCATCGCATCACGCCCGACGGCTTCTATCGGGGCAAGCGTGTGATCGAGAAGCCGGCAGACGACGACAACAAGGAATAGTCGGCCCTCGCCGCACCGCACTGCGGGGACTGCGTGCTGCCGATCGCGATCGACGTAATGAGCGGCGATCATGAGCCGCGCGAGTACGTGGCGGGGGCGCTGCGCGCGCTCGCCGAGGATCCGCAGCTGCGTGTCACGCTAGTGGGCGAGCCGCGACTGATCGAGACGTTGCTCGGACAGCAACCGGCCGCGTTACGCGAGCGCCTCACGCTCGCTCCCGCCTCGCAGGTGGTGACCATGGAGGAGAAGCCGCGTGAGGCGATCCGCCACAAGAAGGATTCCTCGATGCGCGTCGCGATCGATCTGGTGCGCGACGGGGCGGCGAGTGCCTGCGTGAGCGCCGGCAATACCGGCGCGCTGACGGCGATCGCGCATTTCGTGCTGAAGACAATCGAGGGCGTCGAGCGTGCCGCCATCGTCTCCGCGATCCCCTCCGCGCACGGCCATACCCACATGCTCGATCTCGGCGCCAATACCAAGGCGACGCCGGAGCAGCTGCGGCAGTTTGCCGCGATGGGCGCCATCATCGCCCGCGATGTCTACGGCGTGCCGACGCCGCGCATCGGGCTGCTCAACATCGGCGAAGAGGACATGAAGGGGCATGAGCTGGTGCAGGCCGCCCATCAGCTGGTCGCGGCCAGCGGCCTCAACTACGTGGGCTTCGTCGAAGGCGATGACATCTTCTCCGGCGACGTGGACGTCGTGGTGACGGATGGTTTCACGGGCAACGTCGCGCTGAAGACCATGGAGGGCGTCGCCGGTCTGATCGCCGACCGGCTGCGGCTCGAGTTCCAGGCCTCGTTCCTCGATCGCCTCGCCGGTATCATCGCCCGACCGGTACTGCGCCGGGCGGCAGCCGGTCTCGATCCGCGCCGCTACAACGGTGCCTGCATGGTTGGGCTCACCGGGATCGTGGTAAAAAGCCACGGTCGCGCCGATGGCGTCGCCTTCGCGCGCGCGATCGGCACGGCGGCGCTCGCGGCGCGCAGCAAACTCACCGACCGCATAGCACACGCGCTGCAGGCGCAGGGGACCCACGCTTGATCCATTCGCGCATCGCCGGCACCGGCTCGCATCTGCCCGCGAAGGTGCTCACCAATTTCGACCTGGAGAAGATGGTCGATACGAGCGATGAGTGGATTCGTACCCGCACCGGCATCGAACGCCGTCACGTGGCCGCAGACGGTGAGACCACCGTCGATCTCGCCGAGATCGCCGCGCGGCGGGCGCTGGAGGCGGCAGGCGTGGCGCCCGCGGATGTCGATTTCATCGCCTTCGGTACCACCACTCCGGATCTGGTGTTCCCCAACTGCGGCGTGCTGCTGCAGGCGCGTCTCGGCTGTCGCGGCGTGCCGGCCTTCAGCGTCGAGACCGCATGCGCCGGCTTCATGTACGCGCTCTCGATCGCCGACAAATACGTACGCTGCGGAGAAGCGAAACGCGCGCTGGTAATCGGCGCGGAGACGCTGTCACGCATCACCGACTGGAGCGACCGCGCGACCGCAGTATTGTTCGCCGACGGCGCCGGCGCCGTGGTGCTCGAGCCGAGCGCCGAGGCCGGCGTGCTCTCGACCCATCTGCACGCGGACGGCGCCTACAAGGACCTGCTGTACTGCGCGGCCGGTGTGTCGCGCGGCTTCGGCGACAAACTGGCGATCGTCATGTCCGGCAACGAGGTCTTCAAGGTCGCAGTCACCAAGCTCGGTGCCGCGGTCGATGAGACGCTCGCGGCCAACGGGCTCGATCGCTCGGCCATCACCTGGCTGGTGCCTCATCAGGCGAACATCCGCATCATCCAGGCCACCGCACGGCGGCTCGACATGCCGATGGAGCGCGTGATCGTCACCGTGCAGGAGCACGGCAACACCTCCGCGGCCTCGGTGCCGCTTGCGCTCGACGTCGCAGTGCGCGACGGCCGTATCCGCCGCGGTGATTTGCTGCTGCTCGAGGCCTTCGGCGGCGGTTTCACCTGGGGCTCGGCACTGGTGCGTTATTAGTTGATTGGGGCGCTGCGCTCGCGGCGCAGCCGGCAGGCGAAAAAAAACGCCGCGCTGCTGCGCGGCGTTGCTTTCAAAAGAAGCTTGAACTTACTTGGAGACTGACCGCTTGAACATGCGGTCGATCTTCTCGTTGGTCGCGTCGCAGCACGACTGGCTGGCATGAGCAGCAGCCAGCGCCTGGTTGGCGGTGCTCTGCGCGCCGCTCGCCGCCTGGCCGGCAGACTGCGCCGCGGCGTTCGCCTGATCGGCACCGCTCTTGGCCGCGGAGATATCGCCCTGCGTCTTGGCCATCTGGGCCTTCAGATCATCGATCTGAGCCTGGATCGGCTTAAGATCCGTGCACGCCGCAAGTCCAACCACCGCTATGACGGCAGCTGCCGCCTTCACAACACTCGCGCTCTTCATAAACGTCCCCTTTTGGGTTGTTGACTTCAGGAGGTCCTGATTAACTAACTGCGAAGCCGGCGCAAGTTACGCCGTCCTACGCCCGGCGGCAACTGCATCAAATTTGTACCGGGAATGCAACTGTCAACAGGGCAGTTGTCTTCGCTTCACGACACAACGGACATTCAGCGTGCGTTCAGCGCACTCGGGAGCACGACAGTCAGCGCGTGCAGCGTGCATGTTTGTGGCGCGATTTCAGGTGCGTAGCTGCGAGTGCTGAGTGAGGCTCTGCGCGCGCCGGCGTTGCGGTCGATAAGCGCAGAGTTGCTTAAGAATTTGTAATCGTGCTGCTCGCGCGTGGTTTGTGCGCCGCTTCTTGGGTGCGCCCGAGTCACTCGAGGTCGTTGGCCGCAGCACCCGAGCGAGGGATACCTGCCGCCGGGGCAAAAAAACCGAAGCGGGGGTTGCGGGAAGGCCGTATCTGGATATAATCACAGTTACTGTATATATAAACAGGCTGGCTCAAGATGTCCGACCTTACCCCTCGCCAGACACAGATCCTGCGCCTCATCCAGCGCTTCATTTCCGAGACCGGCATGCCGCCTACACGGGCTGAGATCGCCGAGGAGCTCGGCTTCCGTTCGGCCAATGCCGCCGAGGAGCATCTGCGCGCCCTGGCCCGCAAGGGGGTCATTGCGCTGGTGCCGGGCACGTCCCGCGGCATTCAGCTGAAGGACACCATCCGGGAGCAGATGGGTCTGCCGCTCATCGGACGCGTCGCTGCCGGCAAGCCAATTTTTTCCGAGGAGAATTTCGAGGCGCGCCTCGCGATCGACCCGGAGGTGTTCCAGCCGCGACCGCACTATCTGCTGAAGGTCACCGGCATGAGCATGAAGGATGTCGGGATCCTCGATGGCGACCTGGTCGCGGTGCATCGCACCGCTGAGGTACGCAGCCGCCAGATCGTGGTGGCGCGCCTGGAGAACGAGGTCACCGTGAAACGCTATCGCCAGGAAGGCTCGGTGGTGTGGCTGCTGCCGGAGAACACCGAGTTCGAGCCGATCAGGGTCGACTTGAAGCAGCAACAGTTGCTCATAGAAGGCATCGTGGTCGGGGTGGTGCGCCGGGGCCGCGCGAGTGGCTTGATGTGACCGCATGCGCTTATGGAGAGCGCTGCGAAGCTTGCTCGGCTGCTCGAGCATCCGTCCATCTGGCGCGGCCGCAGTGCGGCGCGCTTCGAGGTGCTGCCGAGCGGCTTTGCCGCTCTGGATGAGCGGCTGCCGGGCAAGGGCTGGCCGCGCAGCGGGCTGATCGAGATTCTCACCGCGCGTTTCGGCAGCGGTGAGCTCTACCTGGTGTTACCGGCGCTCGCTGCGCTGACGCGCGCTGCGGCGGCACGCTGGTGCGTGTGGGTGGCACCGCCCCTGATGCCGTTCGCCCCGGCGCTCGCCGCCGCAGGCGTAGCCATCGAGCAGCTGGCAGTGGTCGGAGGCGCGCGCCCGCTGTGGGCGTTCGAGCAGGCGCTGGGCTCAGGCGCCTGTGATGTGGCGCTGGCCTGGGTGGGGCGACCGAAGCCGCGCGAGCTGCGCCGCCTGCAACTCGCTGCCGAGCGCGGCCGCACGCTCGGCATTCTGTTTCGTCCGCGCAGCGCCGCCCGGGAAGCTTCCCCGGCGGTGCTGCGTCTCAGCCTTACCTCGCTCGCGGCGCATCTGCGGGTCACCCTGTTGAAGGGCCGCGGCATGGACCGCGGCTCGATCGAGCTGCCGTGGCCAGAAAACCAGCCGCTGCGCTGACACAGCCGCAGCCTGCGGCAGCGACGCCCGAGCCGCGCGGCGCAGCGCTGCTTGCGCTCAGCTCACCGCCGCCCGCAGCCGGTACGGCGGCCGCAGAGCTGTGGGCCGCCATCCATCTGGCCGGAGCCGACCCCGCCGGCCAGCTCGAGCGCCTCGCATTGTGCGCCGGACGGTACACGCCGCGCGTGAGCCTCGAGCCGCCGGACGGAGTGCTGCTCGAGGTGCAGGGGAGCCTGCATTTGTTTTCAGGGCTGACGGGCCTCAGGCACGCGTTGCTCGAGGAGTGCCGGCATCTGGGAATACCGGCGGTGCTGGCGTTTGCGCCCACACCGCTCGCGGCGCTGGTCCTGGCCCGCGCCGGGAAGCCGCTCGCCGTTGCCGACCCGGCACAGCTCACCGGACGGCTCGCATCGCTGCCGCTGGCCACGCTGCGCTGGCCTGAAAAGACCCGCGCGCGGCTCGCGTACTCGGGAGTGCGCACCATCGGCGCGGCGCTGCGCCTGCCGCGGGCCGGCTTTGCACGCCGCTTCGGCAGCGCGCAGCTCGCCATGCTCGATGCGCTCACCGGACGTGCTGCGGACCTGCGGCGTGTGCATCAGCCGCCCGTCCGGTTCCGGCGGCGTCGCGAGCTCACGTGCGAGCTGGAGGATCACGCGACGATTCTCGCCGCCCTCGCACCGCTGTTTGCCGAGCTCGGCCGGTTCCTCACGTCCCGCCAGTGCGGCATCGTCGGGCTCGAATGCCTGCTCACCCACCGGCATGCGCCGCCGACGCGCTGCGCACTCAGGCTCGCGACCCCGGCAGCGGATGCGCAGCATCTGGCGCAGTTGCTGGGCGAGCGCCTGAGCGCGCTCGCACTATCCGAGCCGGTGCGCGGCTGCGAGCTGCGCACCGAGGAGCTGCTGCCGTACCGGCCGGAATGCCCGCATCTGTGGCAGCCGGGTGAGCATGGCGGTGGCGTGGCGGGCGAGGGCAGCGGACTTCTCGAGCGCTTGCGCGCGCGCCTCGGGGAGGAGGCGGTCTACGGCCTCAAGCTCCTCGAGGGCCACCGTCCGGAGAAGGCCTGGAGCAGGACCCCTGCACCGGCTGCCGGCAGCGGCAGCTCTGCCCCCGGCACGGCGCGCCGGATCGCGACCGCACTTCCCGCGTGTGCTGCGCGCCGGCCGCTGTGGCTGCTGCCTGCGCCGCGCTCGCTCCCCATGCGCGATGGCTTGCCGCGGCGGCGCGGACCGTTGCGCCTCATCGGCGAGCCGGAGCGCATCGAGACCGGCTGGTGGGATGGCGAGGAAATCGCGCGCGACTACTACGCCGCGGCGGACAGTCACGGCGTGCTGCTGTGGGTGTTCCGTGAGCGACAGGCGCCGCATGGGTGGTATCTGCACGGCGTGTTCGGGTGAGCAGTTCCAGTGAAGCGGCGCTGCCGCCGTACGCGGAGCTGCACTGCCTGTCGAACTTCACTTTCCTGCGCGGCGCCTCGCATCCGCACGAGCTGGTGGAGCGCGCCGAGGCACTCGGCTACTCAGCGCTCGCCCTCACCGATGAGTGCTCGGTGGCCGGGACGGTGCGTGCGCACATGGCGGCGCGCAATCGCCGCCTGAAGATCATCATCGGCGCCGAGCTGCGCCTGAGGTGCGGGCTGAGGCTGGCGGTGCTCGCCATCGACCGGTACGGCTACGGGCGGCTCTGCCGGCTCATCACGCGGGCGCGGCGCGCCGCGGGCAAGGGCGAGTACACCCTGACGCGCGCCGACCTCGAGGCGGCGCTCCCCGAGAGCTGCTTCGTTCTGTGGCTGCCGCCTGCGCAGCCGGACGCGGGCGATGCCCGCTGGCTCGCCGAGCGTTTTCCGGGGAAGCTGCGAATCGCGGTCGAGCTGCTGCGCGACGGCGAGCACGGTGCGCGGCTTGCGCGGCTCACCGCGCTCGGCGAGCAGCTCGGAGTCGGACTGCTGGCGAGCGGCGACGTGCACATGCACGTCCGCTCGCGCAGGAGGCTGCAGGACGCGCTCACCGCGATCCGACTCAATGTGCCGATCGCCGCCGCCGGCGCGCAGCTCTATGCCAACGGCGAGCGTTACCTGCGCGAGCGCTCGCGTCTCGCGCGGCTCTACCCGCGCGCGCTCCTCGAGGCGAGCGCGGCGCTCGCCGCCCAATGCCACTTCTCGCTCGATGAGCTGCGCTACGAATATCCGCGCGAGATCGTGCCGGCGGGTGAGACGGCGGCCGGCTACCTGCGCCGCCTCACCTACGAGGGGGCGGGGCGGCGCTGGCCGGCCGGCATTCCGGACAGCGATCGGCTCGCCATCGAGCATGAGCTCGCCCTCATCGCCGAGCTCGGCTACGAGCCGTACTTCCTCACCGTCTACGACGTCGTCGCCTACGCGCGCAGCCGCGGGATCCTCTGCCAGGGGCGGGGCTCGGCCGCCAACTCGCGCGTCTGCTATTGCCTGGGCGTGACCTCGGTGGACCCGCAGCGCGGGGCGGCGCTGCTCTTCGAGCGCTTCATCTCCCGCGAGCGCAATGAGCCACCCGACATCGACATCGACTTCGAGCACGAGCGGCGCGAGGAGGTGCTGCAGTACGTCTATAACAAGTATGGCCGCGAGCGCGCGGCGCTCGCCGCCACGGTCATCATGTACCGCTCGCGCAGCGCGCTGCGCGATCTCGGCAAGGTCTTCGGCCTGACGCCGCAAGAGTGCGGGCGGCTGGCATCCGTCATGCAGTGGTGGGACGGCAGCGCGACCATGCCTGAGCGGGTGCGCGCCGCCGGGTTCGACGCCGACAGTGCCTGGCTGAAGCGACTGCTGCCGCTCGCCGCGGAGCTCACGGCCTTTCCGGGCTTTCCGCGCCACCTGTCGCAGCACGTGGGCGGCTTCGTGATCGCGCAGGGGCTGCTCGAGGAGCTGGTGCCGATCGAGAACGCCGCCATGCCCGAGCGCACCGTAGTGCAGTGGGACAAGGACGACCTCAACGACTTGGGTCTTCTCAAGGTGGATCTGCTGGCGCTCGGCATGCTCACCGCGCTGAAGCGCGCGTTTGCGCTGGTCAACGATTACCGCGGCACGCACCACGCGCTCGGCGAGCTGCCGGCCGAAGATGCGCGCGTCTACGACATGGTCTGCCGTGCCGATACCATAGGTGTATTCCAGATCGAGTCGCGCGCGCAGATGGCGATGCTGCCGCGCCTGAAGCCGCGCTGCTACTACGACCTCGTCATCGAGGTCGCGATCGTGCGCCCCGGGCCCATTCAGGGCGACATGGTGCATCCGTATCTGCGGCGCCGCTGCGGCATGGAGCCGATCGACTATCCGGGCGATGAGGTGCGTGCGGTGCTGCATCGCACGCTCGGCGTGCCGCTCTTTCAGGAGCAGGTGATGCAGATCGCGATCGTCGCCGCGGGCTTCTCGCCCGGGGAGGCGGATGCGCTGCGCCGCGCGATGGGCGCCTGGAAGAGGACCGGGGGACTCGATGCCTTTCGCGAGCGATTGCTGACGGGGATGCGTGAGAGGAATTATCCCGATGAGTTTGCGGAGCGCATCTACCGGCAGATGGAGGGGTTCGGTGACTACGGGTTCCCGGAGTGCGTCGTTGGTGACACGCGAGTCGTAAACGCCGACACCGGGCAATGGGTAACGATTGATCAAATCATCGCCGGGGATGTCAAGCTAAGAGCCACGATCGCGTGCGATGACGATCTACGTTTGCGCCGGCGCAGGGTGCTGGCGGTCAAGTCGAGCGGCGTAAAGCCTGTGTGGCGCCTACGGACTGCACTGGGACACAGGATCACGGCAACTGCGGAACACCCTTTCCTGACGATGAGTGGTTGGCGTCAGCTCGGAAAGCTGCGAGTCGGTGACCATCTAGCGGCAGCTCGCTCGCTGCCGGTGGTGGGTCGCCTTCGGTGGCCTCGTTATCAAATCGTGGTCCTTGCGGACCTGATCGCCGAAGGGAATCTATGTCACCCAAGTACATTTTATTTCTATACAACCGCTCTCCGGTACTGCAGGAGCTTTGTAAAGGCCGTTGAACGTTTTCCGAATACCCGAGCGGTAATCGATCGGCACAAGAGTTGCTATGCGGTACGTGTTAAGCGAATCGATCGAAGCCGACTGGCGGGTGCCGTTATGTGGGCGCAAGGGCTGGGTATCCGGGGGCTTGGGGCGAGAGAGAAACATTTGCCGCCCGAGGTATTTACATTATGCGATAGCAATATTGGGTTGCTACTTGCCCGACTTTGGGAAGGTGACGGCGGATTCTCATCGGCAGGGCATGCCTCATACGATACTGCGTCAGACCGACTGGGCTTGGAAGTTCAGTACTTGCTTTTGCGCCTCGGCGTAGTCGCCCGACTGTACCGGCCAATACGTTCATACAGGGGGCGGAAGCTGACACATAACGTAGTTACAGTGACGGGTGAAGAGCCGCTACGTGAGTTTTGGCGGCACATCGGCAGGCGGTTTCTCGATCCGCAAAAGCGCCGACGTTCGAAGGCTTTGGCCATACGCCGGAATGGACGCATGTCGCGCGACATCATTCCTGCGGAAGTCTGTGCGACGATTCGCCGCGAGCGTGAACGGGCCGGACTAACCTGGCTGGAGATCGGCCGCATGAGCGGTCTCGGCATGCGCGAAATCGTCTCACCTACACGAAAGAAGATCGGCTTTCGCCGCTTCGTCATCGAACGCCTTGCTGCTGTCCTGCGGTCGTACGAGTTGCACCGACTCGCAAACTCTGATGTCTACTGGGACAGAGTGGTGGCGGTCGAGAAGCTCGGGCACCAGCCGACCTACGACCTGCAGATAGAGGGTGATCACAGCTTCGTAGCAAACAATCTCGTTGTTCACAATTCACACGCCCTGAGCTTCGCGCTGCTGGTGTACGACTCCGCCTGGCTGAAGTGCTATGAGCCCGCGGCCTTCGCCGCAGCGCTCCTCAACAGCCAGCCGATGGGCTTCTACGCGCCCGCGCAGCTGGTGCGCGATGCGCGCGCCCATGGCGTCGAGGTGCGGCCCGTGGATGTCCGTGCCTCGCTCTGGGACTCGACGCTCGAGCGCCGTGAGGACGGCGAGCCGGCGCTGCGCTTAGGTTTGCGGCTCGTGAAGTCCCTGTCGCAGGCCGGCGCCGAGCGGCTGCTCGCATCACGCGCCGTGCGGCCCTTTGCCGACGTCGCGGAGCTCGCCGCGCGCGCGGGGCTCGATCGCGGCGACCTGGAGGCACTCGCCGCGGGCGGCGCGTTCGCGTCCTTGAGTGGCAACCGGCACCTGGCGTTCTGGGAGGTCGCGGGAGCCGAGCGAGCGCTGCCGCTCGCGGCCGCCGCCGCCCGGGAAGGCGAGGCCACCGGCTTCGCCGAGGGGCGGCCACTGCTGCCGAAGCCTTCCGAGGGCGAGGAGATCTGCGCCGACTATGCCGCGCTCGGGCTCACTCTGGGGCGGCACCCGCTCGCGCTGCTGCGCGAGCGCTTGGGCGCACTCGCAATCCTGCCGGCGGGCGAGCTCGCGCGCACCGCGCATGGCGCTGCGGTGCGCACCGCCGGCATCGTGCTGATGCGCCAGCGCCCCGCCACCGCGGGCGGCGTCACCTTCGTGACCCTCGAGGACGAGAGCGGCCAGGTGAACGTCATCGTCTGGGAGCGCGTCGGCCAGCTGCAGCGGCGCGCGCTCCTCGAGTCGCGGCTGCTTGAGGTACACGGCGAGCTGCAGCGCCAGGACGGCGTCACGCACCTCATCGCGCGGCGGCTCATCGACCGCACGGCGCTGCTCGGACAGCTCACTACGCGCTCGCGCGATTTCCATTAGTCGCGACTTTCGCGCCACGCTGTTTACGCTTATGTCGTGCGCCGCGGCGCAGCTGACATAGCGCTCCTGACATAACAATGTAATGAAGAAATGTTGCGACGCAGGTCGCACTCTTTCGCCCGCGCGTCCCTGTTTTGCGACGGTTTTCTCCAGTAAAACTACTGGCGCAGAACGGACTCTCCCTACACCAAGTTCGAAAACGGGAGCGATTTCGATGAAGGTGCAGCCCAAGCGCTGGCTGGCAGCAGCCGCCAGTCTCAGTGTCGCAATCGTATTGTTGGTTTCCGTCGCGTGTGATGTGCCCGCGGCCCGGCTCGCGGCCGGCAGTGGGAACACCGTGCGCCACGCCTACATCGTGCAGGCCGCCAGTGCCCCCGCCGCCGCGGCCGCGGTGGCGCGTGCCGGCGGCCACATGACGCGCGAGCTCGCCGTGATCCGCGCGGTGGGCGCGCAGCTCGATGCGCGCGAGCTGGCGGTGCTCACCGCCGCCGGTGTGCCGCAGCTCGAGGTGTACGAGGACTCCGCGGTCAAGGCGAGCGCCCTCCCGGGGACGTTGCCCGAGACCTATTACCCGAGTGAGGTGGCTGCCCGGCAGCTGCAGGTGGGTGGTGTCACCGGCACCGGAGTCACGGTCGCGGTGGTCGACTCGGGCCTCTGGAGTCAGCACGGTCCCGACCAGAGCGCACCCGGTGAGGCGGCGAGCCGCATCGTGGCGCAGTTCGACGTACTCTCGGCAAGCGCCGCCAGCACTCTTACCTCGCTGGCGGCTGCCAACAACAGCAACGCCAACGACCTGTTCGGACACGGCACGCACGTGACCTCGATCATCGCCAGCAGCGGGGTGGCGACCACCGGCAACTTCCAGGGCGTGGCGCCGGGCGTCAACCTGGTGACCGTGCGGGTGCTCGATGCCAACGGCGACGGTACCTACTCGAACGTGATCGCCGGCATCCAGTGGGTCATCGCCCAGAAGTCGCGCTACAACATCCGGGTGATGAACCTGTCGCTCAGCGCGCCTCCCCATTCGTTCTACTGGCAGGACCCCCTCAACCAGGCAGTCATGGCCGCCTGGAATGCCGGCATCGTCGTGGTGGTGGCCGCCGGCAACTTCGGCCCGCAGCCGATGACGATCGGCGTACCGGGCAACGTGCCCTACGTCATCACCGTGGGCGCGGTCACGGACAACTATCACCCCATGCAGCCGAGCCAGTACTCGCTGGCGTCCTTCTCGTCTGCCGGTCCGACCTGGGAGGGCTTCGTCAAGCCCGACGTCGTGGCGATGGGCGGCCATATCCTCGCTTACGCACCGAACAACAGCACGCTGGCCGAGGAGTTTCCGCAGTGGGTGGACATGCCCTATGACGACTTCACGATGTCGGGCACCTCGATGGCGGCCGCGGTCACGAGCGGTGTGGCGGCACTCATTCTGGAAAAGAACCCCTCGCTCAGCCCCGACGACGTCAAGTGTCGGCTGATGTCCGGCGCGCAGCCCGCCGTGAATGCCAACGGCACGCTCGCCTATACGGTGTTCCAGCAGGGCGCGGGCCTCATCAACGCCTACAACTCCGTGTACAGCACGGCGAGCGCTTGCGCCAATCAGGGACTGAACGTCGCAGCCGATCTGCTCGGCTGGCAGCACTTTGGCGGTCGCGGTGACTACAACCCGCAGACGGGTGAGTACTACATCCTGGCCGTGAGCCAGGGGAGCTCCTCGGGCGGGCTCCTCGGGGGCCTCGGCGGTCTCATCGGCGGACTCGGCACGACGGTTTCGAAGGTGCCGCTCCTCGGCCCCATTCTCGGGCAGCTGCTGTGGGGCGTCGCAGATCTCGGCGACGGACTCCTGTGGAACGGCAACTACACCGCAGCGAGCGGCTACAGCTGGAGCAGTGGTTATGCCTGGAGCAGCGGCTACAGCTGGAGCAGCGGCTATCCCTGGAGCAGCGGTTACTCCTGGAGCAGTGGCTATCCGTGGAGCAGCGGTTACGCCTGGAGCAGCGCCTACACCGGGGTCGATCTGCCTGAGCAGCAGTAGGCGACGGGCGCACCCGGGACCCTGATGCGCTGCCACCCGCTCATCGCCCTGGCCCTCACGCTGAGCGCCCTGTGGGCGCCGGCTGCGCAAGTACAGGCCGCGCTGCCCGTGGCGCCGGTACGGCCGATGTACTTCGAGCACCTGACGATGCGCGACGGGCTCTCGCAGGCCACCGTCGAGGGCTTCCTGCAGGACTCGCAGGGGTATCTGTGGCTCGCGACCGAGAGCGGTCTTGACCGCTACGACGGCAATTCGGTACGCGTCTACCACAGCGAGCGCGGCAACCCGCACGCCCTCGCAAGCGACTACATCTGGACGATCGCCGAGGACGCGCACACCGACCTCTGGCTCGCGACCGACGGCGGTGGCGTTGCGCACTGGCAGCGCCGCACCGATCAGTTCGAGCTCTTCAGGCACGATGCGGCGCGGCCCGACTCGCTCTCGAGCGATTTCGTGCGAACACTGCTGATCGACTCCTCGGGGCGCATCTGGGTGGGCACGCTCGACCGCGGCCTCGACCTGCTCGATCCCTCCACCGGCAGGGCGCGTCATTTCCGCCACCGCGACGGCGATGCGCACTCGCTCGCCGCCGATGCCGTGTTTGCGCTGTACCGCGATCGCGCCGGCCGCATCTGGATCGGCACCGACGGTGGCCTCAGCCGCTACGATCCGGCGACCGAGGGGTTCGTCAACTACGGCAGGGCGGGCGATGGCGCCGGTCTCTCGGACCTGCAGGTGCGCGCCATCTACGAGGACCACACGGGCGCCTTGTGGATCGGCACGATGCGCGGCGGCCTCGATCGGCTCGAGCCCGGCTCGGGCCGCATGACGTCCTTCCGCCACGACCCCGCCAACCCGCGCTCGTTGAGCCACGACCGCGTGAGCGCGATCCTCGAGGACCGCGCACAGCGCCTGTGGGTCGGAACTCCCGACGGCCTGAACCTCTTCGACCGCACGACCGAGAGCTTCGTGCGCTATGGCAACGATGCCGGCAGTCCGCAGAGCCTGCGCAGCAGCTATATCTTCGCTCTCTACCAGGATCGCGGCGGCGTCCTGTGGGTGGGCACGCGCGAGGGCGGAGCGAGCCACTGGAATCCCGACGGCTGGCTGCTCGGCCACTATCGCAGCGCCGTGTTAACCGACACCGAGGTCAGCAGCTTTGCCGACGATGGCGCCGGGCGCCTCTGGGTGGGCACGATCGGCTCAGGCCTCGTCGAGATCGATACCCGCGCCGGCACCGAGCGCCGCTACCGGCACGACACGGCGGCGCTGGCGCTCTCGGACGACCGGATCATGGCGCTGCTCTATGACCATCACGGCACGCTGTGGATCGGCACGATGGGTGGCGGGCTCGATCAGGTGGAGCTTGCCAGCGGCAAGGTCCATGTGTGGCACGCAGCCGCGGCCGACCCGGGCACGCTGCCCGCGGACGGCGTCATGTCGCTCTATCAGGACCGGCTCGGCGACCTGTGGGTCGGGACCTTCGGCGGCGGACTGGCGCGCATCGAGGCGGCGAGCGGGCGGCTCACGCGCTATCCGTTCGGCGCCGACGATGCGACGCACCTGAGCGATCCGCACGCCAGCGCCATCGTCGAGGATGCGCTCGGCAACCTGTGGATCGCCACGGTGGGCGGTGGCCTCAATCTGCTCGACCGCGCGAGCGGCCGCTTCTATCACTACCGGCGCGACGACAAGGAACCGGCCAGCCTGTCAGACGATGCCGTGTACGCGCTGCACGTCGATCGGCGCGGCGATGTGTGGGTAGGCACCCGCTCCGGGGGACTGGATCGGGTGGTCGGCAGCTCCGCAGCACCTGGCGCGGTGCGCTTCGAGAACTATGGCAGTGCGCTGCCGAGCCGGGCGGTCTATGGCATCGAGTCCGATGGCGAGGACTCGCTGTGGGTGAGTACCGGCAACGGTCTGGTGCGGCTCGAGCCTCATACCCGCACGGTGCGGGTCTACCACGAATGGCACGGGCTGCAGGCCGAGGACACGACGATCGGCGCTCACTACCAGGACCGCGACGGCAATCTGTTCTTCGGCGGCAGCAACGGCTTCAACGCCTTCGCGCCCGCGGCCGTCGCCTTCAGCGCACCACCGCCGCGCGTGGTGCTGACCTCCGTGGTACGGCTCAACACGCCTCTGCCGGAGCAGGATCTGCCCGGGGTCGGACACCCGTTGAGGCTCGCCTACGACGACAAGCTGATGAGCTTCGAGTTCGCGGCGCTCGACTTCAGCTCGCCCGCGAACAATCGTTACGCCTATCGCCTCGATGGCTTCGACTCGCGCTGGATCGACACCGGAACGCTGCACCGGGCGACGTATACGAACCTCGACGCCGGTGACTACACGCTGCGGGTGCGCGCCGCGAGTGCCGACGGTGCCTGGAGCACCGAGGAGCTCACGGTCCCGGTGCACGTCGCGCCCGCGCCGTGGAACACCCTCGCGGCGCGCCTCGCCTACCTGGCGGCGGCATTGCTGCTTGCCGCCTGGGCCTGGCGGGCACAGAGCGCCAGGCGCGCGCGCGCCCGCGAGTACAGCCGCAGGCTCGAGCAGACCGTGCAGCAGCGCACCCATGAGCTGCAGGAGCGCAACGCCCAGCTGCAGGTGCTGTCGCGCGCCAAGAGCGAGTTCGTCGCGCGCATGAGCCACGAGCTGCGCACGCCGATGAACGGCGTGCTCGGCATGACCAGCCTGCTGCTCGACACACGGCTCGATGCCGCGCAGCGGCGCTTCGCCGAGGGCATTCACCGCTCGGCCGACTCGCTGCTCGCCATCGTCGATGACGTGCTCGACCTCTCGAAGATCGAGGCCGGGCGCCTCACGCTCGATCCGACCGACTGCGATCTGATCGAACTCCTCGAGCAGAGCGCGGAGGTACTGGCCCCGCGCGCCAGCGGTAAGGGCGTGGAGCTCCTGATCGATGCGCCGCTCGAGCCGTTGCCGCGCGTGCGGGTCGATGCCGGACGGCTGCGCCAGGTGCTGATCAACCTCGGCGGCAACGCGGTCAAGTTCACCGAGCGCGGCGAAGTGATTCTGCGTGCCGTGGCGCTCGGCGTGAGCGAGGACAGCGCACGCGTGGAACCGCCGCCGGACGGCCAGGCGACCGGAAGCGCGCTGCGCATACGGCTCGAGGTGACCGATACCGGTATCGGCATCGCCCCCGAAAACCAGGCGAAGATCTTCGAGGAGTTCTCCCAGGAGGACGCCTCGACCACGCGCCGCTTCGGCGGCACGGGTCTAGGGCTCGCGATCTCGAGGCAGATCGTCGAGCTGATGGGCAGTAAGCTCACCGTCGTGAGCGCCCCCGGCGCCGGCTCGACGTTCGCCTTCGAGCTCTCTCTGCCGGTGAGCGCCCTGCAATCCCCGCGAGCGGTGCAGCCGCCGCGGCTCGATGGCATGCGCGTGCTGGTGGCGGACGACAACCCCGTCGCCCGGGTCCTCATCGGCAACGCGCTGCGTGCCTGGGGCGCACGCCCGACTTTTGCCGAGTCACTCGAGGTCACGCTGGCGGAGCTGCGCGGCGCGGCCTACGAGGCGGTGATCATCGATGATCCGCTGCCGGACGGGGACGCGCAGGAGGTGCTTACCCGCCTCAAGCGCCTCGGGGGCACGCGCCCGCGAGTGATCCGCCTGGTGAGCTTTGCGAGCCTGAAGCCGGTGGTGGCGGAGGCCGAGCGCCACGGCTGGTTCGACGCCGAGGTCACCAAACCGCTGCGCCTCGCGCAGCTGCACCCGGCTTTAAGCGGACGGCCGGCGCCGTCCGAGCGAGTGGGCCAGGACGGCGCGCAGCGCCCGCCCCACCCGCAGCTCTGCGGCCGCGTGCTGGTCGTCGAGGACCAGCCGCTCAACCGCGAGGTGGCACAGGGAATGCTGAGCTCTCTCGGGGTCGCAGTGGAGACCGCGGTGAATGGCGCCGATGCGCTCGAGCGGCTGCAGCTCGACTCGTTTGACCTGGTGCTGATGGACTGCGAGATGCCGGTGATGGACGGGTTCTCGGCAACCCGCGAGGTGCGCCGGCGCGCGCAGCCCGGTCAGCACCTGCCGGTGATCGCGCTCACCGCGGATGCGACCCTCGAGGGGCGTGCGGCCTGCCGCGCCGCCGGTATGGATGATCATCTGGCGAAACCCTTCACGCGCGAGGCGTTGCACGCGATGCTGCGGCGCTGGCTGCCGGCGCCGCCCGCGGCGCTCGTGCCGGCAGGCGCCACCGCGGCCGGGCGCTCCGCCGCGGCGCCCCCATCCGCCGCGGCCGATCCAGCGGCGGAGCTGCTGCTCGATCGCGGCACGCTCGAAGCACTGCGGGCACTGCCCGCGCGCGGCTCGCAGGACATGCTGAGCCGCGTCGCGGCGACCTATCTCGCCGACTCCGAGCGGCTGCTCGATGCGATCGAGCGGGCCGTCGAGGCGGGGCACGCCGCCGAGCTTGCGCGCGCCGCGCATGCCTGGCGATCCTGCAACGGCAACGTTGGCGCGCTCGGGCTCATGAACCTGTGCCGCGAGCTCGAGACCTGCGCGCGCGCCGGGGAGCTGTCCTCGGCCCGCACGCTGCTCGGGCAGCTGCGCCACCTGTACGCGCGCGTCAGCGATGAGCTGCGCGGCGAGCTGCGCAGGTCCGCGTGAGCACGCCCCGCACCCGCGTTCTGGTCGCCGACGATGACGGCATGCTGCGCGAGATCGCGACCGCGATGCTCGAGAACGCCGGCTTCGAGGCCGAGGCGGTCGCCGGTGGCCATGCGGCGGTGAGTGCCTGCGCGGCACGCATGCCGGAGCTGGTGCTGCTCGATGTCGAGATGCCGGACGGCAACGGCTACCAGGCGTGCAGCGGCATCCGCGCGCTCCCCAACGGCCGCGACGTGCCGATCGTCATGGTGACCGGGTTCGATGATGCGGCCTCCATCAACCTGGCGTACGACGCCGGCGCGACCGATTTCGTGGTGAAGCCGATCAACTGGCCGCTGCTCGCGCACCGCATCCGCTACGTGCTGCGCGGCGCGCGCGCCCAGGCGCACATCCACCGGCTGGCCTATTTCGACGCCCTCACCGGGCTTCCCAACCGCGAGTGGATCGGCGAGTACCTGGGACGCTCACTGGATGCGGCGGCGCAGCGCGAGCGCGGCGTCGCGCTGCTGTTCGTCGATCTCGACCAGTTCAAGCGGATCAATGACACCCTGGGGCACGAGACCGGTGATGCGCTGTTGCGCCAGGTCGCCGCGCGCCTCGGATCAGCTCTGGCCTACGCCGGCGCGGATGCGCAGCTCGCCCGGGTGGGCGGCGACGAATTCATCGTGGTGCTCACCGGTCGGGCGGGCGTCACCGAGGCGGAGCAGGCTGCGCAGCGTCTGCAGGCCGCGCTCACGGCGCCGTTCGTCCAGGGGGGCTACGAGTTCGTGGTCACGCCGAGCATCGGCATCGCGCTCTACCCCGAGCACGGCACGGACGTGCAGACGCTGCGCAAGAATGCCGACCTCGCCATGTACGAAGCCAAGGCGGGCGGGCGCAACCAGTTTCGCCTCTACACCAGCGCGATCGATGCGCGCGCCATGCAGCGCCTGTCACTCGAGATGGAGCTGCGGCGCGCCTTCGATGAGCGGCGGCTCGAGGTGTATTACCAGCCGCAGTACGAGGCCACGAGCCTGAAGCTCACAGGCGCGGAGGCGCTGCTGCGCTGGTTCCACCCGCAGCGTGGTCAGATCTCGACCGCGGACTTCATCGCGGTCGCCGAGGAAACCGGTCTGATCGGCGACATCGGCCGCTGGACGTTCGAGCAGGTGTGCCGCGACCTCACGGCGTGGCGCGCGGCCGGGCTTATCGTACCGGCGATCTCGGTCAACGTCTCGGGACGGGATTTCATGCGCCAGGACGTGCTGCTGCGGCTGTCGCGGGTGCTCGAGGAGGCGCGGCTGCCGGCCTCGCTGTTCGAGCTCGAGCTCACTGAGGGGGTGCTGATGCAGGATGTCGAGAGCGGCCAGCGCTCACTCGCGGCGCTCAAGGAATTCGGCTTCGCGCTCGCCGTCGACGACTTCGGTACCGGCTATTGCTCGCTCAACTACCTGAAGCGCTTCCCGCTCGACACCCTGAAAGTCGACCGCGCCTTTGTCAACGACATCACGGCGGACGTGGACGATGCGGCCATCGTGCGCGCAATCGTCGGACTCGGGCACAACCTGAATCTCAAGATCGTGGCCGAGGGCGTCGAGACGCTCGAGCAGTTGCAGTTCCTGCGCGCCACGGGCTGCGACCTGATACAGGGTTTTCTCATGAGCCGGGCGGTGCAGGCGGGTGCCTTCGCGCAGCTGCTGCGCGCTCGTGCGCCGGCGCCGCTGCTTAAGGGTGCCACGGCCGGCCGGACTGCGGCTGCGGGGGGCGGTTAGCTCAGGTGCCGCGGGGCTTACGGCGCCCCTTGTCGGCTGATTCCCCGTCCCCGCCGATCTCGTAGTCCTCGAAATCGCTGGTGAGCTCGGCGGTGTGTTTGTCCTCGAGCAGCCGCTCGAGACGCCGCCACGCGGGATCCCCGGCCTTCTGGCCGCGACGCTTCGCCAGGTCGAGGTCCTTGATGACCTGGTCGAGATCGACGTCACCGTCGCCGACGACCGGCTCGTCGGCTTCCTCTTCGTCGAATTCGTCTGATTCCGGCTTCTCGCTCATGCGGTCGGCTGTCGGCGGGAATTGGACGACGCGAACTTAAATCAGATCCCGTTGCATCCGCAATGTCGCAGGTGCGGTTTCTGTGAACCGTGCCCGGTCCGGGCGCTTGCGACCGTCGCCGCGCGGCGACCGGGGAGGTCCGGCGGGCGGCGGCGCTTCAGTGAATCAGGTTATTCATCTCAAAGATGGGCAGCAGCATTGCAAAAACGATGCCCATGACGAACAGGCCCATGGCAACGATCAGCAGCGGCCCAAGCAGCCCCACCATGGCGGCCAGCAGGGCATCGAGCTCGCGCTCCTGGCTGATCGAGGCGCGCTCCAGCATGCTGTCGAGCTCGCCGCTCGACTCACCGCTCGAGATGAGGTGGATGGTCATCGGCGGAAACATGCGGCTCACCGCCAGTGAGCGGCCGATGGGGGCGCCCTCGCGCACCCGGGCGGCCGCGTCCGCCACCGCATCCCGCATGGGCAGATTGGTGACCACCTCGCCCGAGATGCGCAGCGCCTCGAGCACCGGGACGGCGCTCGCCGACAGGATGCTGAAGGTGCGGGTAAAGCGCGCCGTGTTGAAGCCGCGCGCCAGCTTGCCGGCGACCGGCAGGGTGAGGACGAAGCGCTGCACGCGGCGCTTGGCCGCCGGATCGCGCTGCCAGCGGCGGAACACCCAGACCGCGGCCGCCATGGCAATCAAAATGTACAGGCCGTTGTGGCGGAAGAAGTCGCTGGTGCCGATCAGTACCCGGGTGATGAGGGGCAGCTTGCCCTTGGCCGACTCGAACACCGCGACCACCTTCGGCACCACGAACACCAGCAGTCCCGAGACGATCACGAAGCACATCACCGTGAGCACGATCGGGTAGAGGAGCGCCGCCAGTACCTTCTGGCGGATCAGCTCGCGGCTCTCGGTGTAGTCGGCGAGCCGCTCGAGTACGTTGTCGAGGTGTCCGGACTGCTCGCCGGCGGCGACCGTGGCGCGGTAGATCTCGGGGAACACCTTGGGGAACTCGGCGAAACCGTCGGCGAGGGTGTGGCCCTCCATCACCCGGGAGCGCACGCCGAGCACGATGCTCTGGACGCGCGGCTTCTCGGTCTGCTGCGACACCGCGAGCAGCGATTCCTCGAGGGGCAGTCCGGCGCGTACCAGCGTGGCGAGCTGGCGGGTGAAGAGGGCGAGGTCGCCGGGCGAGACCCGCCGCATCAGGGTGAAGGCGCGCTGCGCCCGGGCCTCCTTCTGCGCGACCTCGGCGACCGTTACCGGCAGCAGCTGCTGCTCGCGCAGGAGCGAGCGCACGTGACGCGGCGTATCGGCCTCGAGGATCCCCTTGCGCTCCTTGCCGGCGACATCGAGGGCGGTGTATTCGAAGGCACCCACGGCCCGCTAATCCTCGCGCGTGACCCGCAGGATCTCCTCGAGCGTGGTCTCGCCGCGCAGCACGCGCGCGCGGCCGTCGTCGCGGATCGAAGGAGTCGAGAGGCGCGCGTGCCGCTCGATCTCCTGCTCGGAGACGCCGTCGTGAATCATGGTGCGCATGGCATCATCGACCACGATGAGCTCGTAGATACCGGTGCGGCCGCGATAGCCGCCGCCGGCATCGCGCCCCGGCCGATACAGCGTCGGCGCCGGCTCATCGGCCGCCAGGTTGAGCAGCCGCCGCTCGCGCTCGGTCGCCTTGAAGGACTGCTTGGATTCGGGGCTGAGGACCCGCACCAGGCGCTGCGCCAGCACGCCGATCAGGCTCGAGGAGAGCAGGAACGGCTCGATGCCCATGTCCCGCAGGCGGGTGAAGGCGCCCGCCGCCGTATTGGTGTGCAGCGTCGAGAGCACCAGGTGTCCGGTGAGGCTCGCCTGCACCGCGATCTGCGCGGTCTCGAGGTCGCGGATCTCACCGATCAGCACCACGTCCGGGTCCTGGCGCAGGATCGCGCGCAGGCCGCGCGCGAAGGTCATCTCGACCTTGGTATTGACCTGGGTCTGGCCGATGCCGTCGATGTAGTACTCGATCGGATCCTCGACCGTCATGATGTTCTGGGTGTTGTCGTTCAGCCGCTCGAGCGCGGCGTAGAGCGTCGTGGTCTTGCCGGAACCGGTCGGCCCGGTGACCAGCAGGATGCCGTGCGGCTTGTGGATCAGGTCGTCCATCGCGCTCTGGGTGCGCGGGTCCATGCCGAGGGACTCGAGCTCGAGCCTGCCGGCCTGCTTGTCGAGCAGACGCAGCACCACCCGCTCGCCGTGGCCCGCCGGGATGGTCGAGACGCGCACGTCCACCGCCCGCCCGGCGACCCGCAGGCCGATGCGCCCGTCCTGCGGCAGGCGTTTCTCGGCGATGTCGAGTTTTGACATGACCTTGACGCGTGATACGACCGGGGCTGCCACGGCGCGCTTCAATTGCAGCACCTCGCGCAGTACACCGTCGACACGGAAGCGGATCACCAGGCGGTTCTCGAACGGCTCGATATGGATGTCGGAGGCGTTCTCCTTGACTGCCTGGGTGAACACCGCGTTGATCAGGCGGATGATCGGCGCATCGTCCTCGCTGTCGAGCAGGTCCGCCTGCTCCGGCAGTCCCTGCGCGAGATGCTCGAGGTCGGTGGTCTCATCGAGCCCCTCGACCGCCTGCATGGCATCCGGCCCCGCTTCGTAGGCGCGCTGCAACAGCAGATCGAATTCCGCTGTGGGGACGCGCTCGAGCTTCAGCGGCCGGCGCAGGTAACGGCGCACCTCGGCGAGGGCGTGCGCGGTCGCGTTCTCGCGGCACACGCACTCGGCCACCCCGTCGACGATGTCGCGCACCAGCACGCCGTGCCGCTTGGCGAAGGCGAACGCCAGCCGCCGCGTGCCGTCCTCGGGGCCGGCGCTCGCATGCGAGACCTCGCCGGGGGTTACGGCGTTCATTGCTTGGGCGGCGGGCTCTGCGGTGCAGGTGCCGCCGTGCTCTCCGGCGCCGGCGTTCCGGGGCTCGCGGGCGTTCCCGGCGGCGTCGCTTGGGGAGTCGCTCCCTGGGGCGCCGCGCCCGGCGCGGCCGTGTCCTGGGGAGCCGGCGCTGGCGCGGGCGGGACGCCGGGGGCCTGATCGGAGGCGAACGGCGTCGCGTCCGTCTTTGGCAATACAGTCTTCGGCGATGCGCTCGAGGGCGCAGCGGTCGTCGGTGGTGAGCTCGCCGGCGCTGCGCTCGCCGGTGGCGCCGAAGTCCCCTGCGGGAGCGGTGGCAGCGCGCCGCGTGGCACGCCGGGCAGCATCGGCACGGCCTCGTGCTTAGTCATGCTGTCGATCTGCTTCTGCTGATCGAGCATGTAGTTGTACTTGAGATCGGTCTCGTAGGCCGCCTGCTTGGCGTCGCGCAGGATCTTCGGCCGTATGAAGATCATCAGATTGTTCTTGGTGGTCGACTCGTTACGCGTCTTGAAGAGATAACCGAGGATCGGGATGTTGCCGAGGAACGGCACGCGGTTCTCGCCGCGGTTGGTGTCGTTCTCGGTGAGGCCGCCAAGTACCACGATGCCGCCGTCGTCGATCATCACGGTCGTGGTGACGGTACGCTTGTTGGTGACCAGGTCGACCGCGCCCGCAGGCTTCTGGCCGATGCTCGAGCTCTCGATGGAGATCTTGAGCATCACCGCCGTGCCTTCCGGGGAAATGGTCGGCGTGAGCTTGAGGATGGTACCGACCTCCTCGCGCTGGATCGTCTGGAAGGGATTGACCGCGCCACCGACGGCCGCCGTGTTGTTGGCGGTGTACTGCCCGGTGATGAAGGGGACTTCCTGAGCGACCTTGAGCTGTGCCTCCTGGTTGTCCATGGTTACGGCCGAAGGCGTCGCGATGATGTTGTCGTCGGTGTCCGAGCGGATGGCGCGCAGCACGGCGGCAAAGTTGGTGCCGCTGCTGCCGTTGATCTTGCCGATGCCGAGCGTCGTGCCCTGCAGCAGCGTCGTGGTGGCGTTGGCGGGGTTCTCGATGGCGCCGGCCAGGTCGACGATGCTGGTGCCGCCCACCGGGCTCACGAAGGCACCGGCGGGGACGTTGCTGCCGTTGACGAACGCCGCCCAGTTGACGCCCAGCTCGGCGTCCTTGTCGAAGTCGATGTCGGCGATGATCGCCTCGACCAGTACCTGCGGGCGGCGGATGTCGAGCTTATCGATGATGTCCATCACCGAACGCATGATCTTCGGCGGTGCGGTGATCACCAGCGCGTTGTTGGTGGGATCCGCCCACACCATGGCGTTCTTCTCCGCCTGCGCCGCCGGCGACGCCGCCGCTGCGCCGCCGCCCGGACCTGAGGCCTGCGCGACCCCGGTGATCTGCTCCTTGAGTTTGGGGGCGAGCTTCTCGGCGTCGGCGTAGTGCAGGTAGCGCACGCGCGTGTCGCCGCCGCCGCCCAATGGGGTATCGAGATGCGCGATGAGCGCGCGCACGCGCAGCCGCTGCGACTCCTGGCCGCCGATCAGCACGGTGTTGGAGCGGTCATCCGCCACCACCTTGACGCTGCTGCCCTCGGCGGCGGCGCCCTGGTAGAGCGAGTTGATGACGCGCACGATCTCGGCGGCGGAGGCATTCTGCAGCGGCATGACGTCCGGGTCCTGATTGCCCGCCTGATCGATGCGCTGGATGATGCGGATCATCCGGTTCACGTTGCTGGCGTGATCGGTGATGATCATGATGTTGCCGCTCGGGTAGGCGACCAGCGCCCCGTAGGTCGGCACCATCTGCCGCAGTACCGGCACCAGCTGCACCGCGCTTACGTTCTTGAGCTCGATCACCTGGGTGACGATCTCATCCGAGGTCGGGCTCACGTGATCGGGCAGATCGATCGAGGGGCTGGTCTTGGCCTGCGCGTCCGGCATGATCTTCACGACATTGCCCTGCGGCACGGCGATGAAGCCGTACACCTGCAGGATCGAGAGGAACGCCTCGTAAAAGAGCGGCGGCGACATCGGGGTGGAGGACAGCATCGTCACCTGGGCGCGCACCCGCGGATCGATGATGAAGTTCTTGCCGGTGGCGGCCGCGACGGCCTCCGCCACCTGGGTGATATCGGCGTCCTTGAAGTTCGGTGTGATGCGCTGTCCTGGCTGCGCCGAGGCGATTCCGCCCAGCGTCAGGAGCGCGAGCAGAGCCGGAGCAATTGAGCGAAGGCCTGTCACTGGATGGTTCCCCCGAAAAGAGCGCGCGAGGATCTGTTAAGCGCCTTCCGGCGTCCCCGCCGGCTCCGGCGGCGGCGGTCCGGGGGCGGCGGGAGGTGGTGGCGCCGTGTCCGTGGCTGGAGCGGCCGGCATGCCGCCGGCGCCGGCCGCCGCGGCAGCGCCCGGTACGCCATTTTGGCCCGGTGTGAGCGCGTTGAATCCGCCGGGAGCGAGACCGGTTGCGGTTTCCGCCTCCTGGGCCACCTGCGCGATGTTCAGCGTGAGTTCCTGCTGCTGATTGTTGCGGATCACGGTGACCCGTGCCTCGCTCGCGCTGTTGAGCGTATTGAGGATCGCCTGGCCGCGGTCCTGATCGTCGAGCGGTGTGCCGTTGATCGCGATCACCTCATCGCCCGGTCGCAGGCCGAGACGCGAGAACGCCAGGCGGTTGCGCCCCGGGTAGACGCGAAATCCCTTGACCTTGTCGCCGTCCATTACTGCCTGTGGCCGCAGCAGGTCGGCAATCAGGCCCGGCTGCTCGGTGAGCGCCTTGCGCATGCGCTCGACCACCGGGCTCTCGGTGGGGAGCGAACTCGCAGACGGTGCCGGTGCGGCGCCGGTCGCCTGGTGTGGCAGGGCGAGCGACTCGAGCTGGCCGTTACGGTCGAGGATGACGCGATCGGAATACACCGAATGGAGCTTGACCCCGCCGGCGATGGCGTCGCCAACCGCATGCACTTTTGCAGTCTGTGCGGTGGGTCCGAGGATGGCGAGGCCGTTTTGCGGATCATTGCCGGCGATTATTCCGGTGAGAACGAGCTGCACGCTGGACGGTCGCGCGCTGGCATCATCCTGCTTCGGAGCCGGCGCGGCGCCGAACAGGTGCGCATTGGCGACCGCGCCGACGTCGGCGACCCGTCGCTGGAAGGGTTGTGGCGCGGCAGGACCGGTGCGCGGGGCGCGCCAGGCGCCGGCCAGATCCGTGACGATGAACGCCGCCTGCACGCCAAGCGCGAGCGCCAATACCCAGGTCGCTATGCGCGGCCCTTCGCCGAGCAGCAGCGACCGCCAGCGATCGGACGCGGGCATACCCTCCATCCAGGACGCGGCGTTCATGGGGCCAAAAGCATGTTCTTACTGGAGCTTAGCAAGAGTCCTCGCCGAGCGCGGGACACGCGCCGCGCGGACGGCGCGCGCCGCACACCGCCAGCAATCATACGGGGCTGCTCATAATGCTCATAATGCTCTCAAGCAATTGTTTCTGCAGGACTAACCACACCACATTCTCGCGGGCTTGTGTTGCCGTTTCGCGACCCCTATAAAGCACGTTATGCCCGAGCAGCATCCGGTTCGCCCCGACTCCGGCGTCGGCGTCGTCGTCGAGGAGGCGCAACCGGAGGTCAAGCAACCCCCCCTCTATCAGGTTGTGCTGCTGAATGACGATTACACCCCAATGGAGTTTGTTGTCGATGTGCTCGAAAAGTTCTTCGGCCTGAACCGCCCGAACGCGACCCGCATCATGCTCGAGGTCCACACCAAGGGTAAGGGCGTCTGCGGGGTCTTCACATATGAGATCGCGGAAACTAAGGTGGCACAGGTGACGACCTACTCACGGGACCATCAGCACCCGCTGATGTGCACCCTGGAGCAGGCGTGAGCATCTCGGCAACGATTGAAAGGCTTCGCTGACGTGCTGTCCAACGAACTGGAATACTGCCTGAACGACGCGTTCCACCAGGCACGCGAGGCGCACCATGAGTATCTGACGGTCGAGCACCTGCTGCTCGCCATCCTCGATACTCCGAAGGTGCGCGAGGTGCTGCGCGCCTGTGGCGCGGATCTCTCGAAGCTGCGCCAGGAACTCAAGGAGCACATCGATCAGTCGACGCCCCGCCTCGAGGACGGCGAGGAGCGCGAGGTGCAGCCGACGCTCGGTTTCCAGCGCGTGTTGCAGCGCGCGGTGTTTCACGTGCAGTCGAGCGGCAAGAAAGAGGTCGGGGTGACCAACGTGCTGGTCGCCATCTTCAGCGAGAAGCAGAGCCACGCGGTATTTCTCCTCAACCGCCAGCACGTCACGCGGCTCGACGTGGTGAATTACATCTCCCACGGCCTCTCGAAGATCGCCGAGGAGAAGACCACCGACAAAGAGGACGGGCAGGCCGATGGTGAGCGCGACGCCGAGGGCGGCAGCGCGCTCGAGAAGTACACCACCAATCTCAACCGCATGGCCCAGGAGGGCCGCATCGACCCGCTCATCGGCCGCAAGCTCGAGGTCGAGCGCACGATCGAGATCCTGTGCCGCCGCCGCAAGAACAACCCCCTGTACGTCGGCGAGGCCGGGGTCGGCAAGACGGCGATCGCCGAGGGCCTGGCGCGCCTCATCGTCGAGGGCAAGGTTCCCGAGGTGCTCTCCGATTGCACGCTGTTCGCGCTCGACATGGGCGCCCTCATTGCCGGCACCAAGTACCGCGGCGATTTCGAGAAGCGCCTCAAAGGCGTGATCACCGAGCTGAAGAAGCTGCCGGGCGCGATTCTCTTCATCGACGAGATTCACACCGTGATCGGTGCCGGCGCCGCCTCGGGCGGAGTGATGGACGCCTCGAATCTCATCAAGCCGGTGCTCACCAACGGTGAGATCCGCTGCATCGGCTCGACGACCTACAACGAGTACCGGGGCATCTTCGAGAAAGACCATGCGCTCGCGCGGCGCTTCCAGAAGATCGACGTGGTCGAGCCGTCAGTCGCCGAGACCATCGACATCCTGTTTGGCCTCAAGCCGCGCTTCGAGGAGCATCACGGCATCACCTACGCCGATGATGCGCTGCGGGCGGCCGCGGAGCTCGCCGCGCGGCACATCAACGAGCGGCACCTGCCCGACAAGGCGATCGACGTGGTCGATGAGGCCGGCGCACGCGCGCGCCTCAAGCCGATCGCCGAGCGCGAACCGAAGATCGAGGTGCGCCACATCGAGGACGTGGTGGCGCGCATGGCACGCATCCCGGCGAAGAGCGTCTCGACCTCCGACAAGGAAGTGCTGAAGAACCTCGAGCGCAACCTGAAACTCGTGATCTTCGGCCAGGACAAGGCGATCGAGGCTCTCGGCGCCGCCATCAAGATGGCGCGCTCGGGACTTGGCGAGATGCGCAAGCCCGTCGGCAGCTTCCTGTTCGCCGGTCCCACCGGCGTCGGCAAGACCGAGGTCACGCGACAGCTCGCCATCGCCATGGGCGTGGAGTTTCTGCGCTTCGACATGTCGGAGTACATGGAGCGGCACACCGTGTCGCGCCTGATCGGCGCGCCTCCCGGGTACGTCGGCTTCGACCAGGGGGGGCTGCTCACCGAGGCGATCACCAAGCATCCGCACTGCGTGCTGCTGCTCGATGAGGTCGAGAAAGCGCACCCGGACGTGTTCAACCTGCTGCTGCAGGTGATGGATCACGGCACGCTCACCGACAACAACGGCCGCAAGGCGGATTTCCGCCACGTGATCATCGTGATGACGACCAACGCCGGGGCGCTCGAGATGGCGCGGCCGTCGATCGGCTTCACGCAGTCGGACAACGCGAGTGACGGCCTGGAGGCGATTCGCCGCATCTTCAGCCCCGAATTCCGCAATCGGCTCGATGCCGTGATCCAGTTCGCCGCTCTCGATCCTGCCACCATCGAGCGAGTCGTCGACAAGATGATTCTCGAGGTGGAGGCGCAGCTCGAGCAGAAGGGCGTCAGCATCACGCTCGACGATGCGGCACGCCGCTGGGTGGCCAGTAAAGGCTACGACCCGAAGATGGGTGCCCGGCCGATGGCGCGAACCATCCAGGAGCACATCAAGCGGCCGCTGGCCGAAGAGCTGCTGTTCGGGCGCCTGGCGAACGGCGGCCACGTGCGCGTCTCGGTCACCGAGGATGGCTCGCAGCTCGCGCTGCATTGCGAGCCGGCGCAGGTCCCGACCGTACCCGCGTAGTCTGGTTTGCCGAAATCGCTACCGGCCGCGGTAGATGATGCGGCCCTTGGTCAGATCGTAGGGGGTCATCTCTACGGTGACCGCATCGCCGGTGAGGATGCGGATGTAGTTTTTGCGCATCTTGCCCGAGATGTGCGCGGTCACGACGTGGCCGTTCTTCAGCTTCACCCGAAAAGTCGTGTTGGGCAGGGTCTCGACGACCTCGCCCTCCATCTGAATCGCATCTTCTTTGGACATACGTCCCTTAGTGACCCGGCGGGCGCGAATTGGAGCACAAAGGTCGCTTCAAAGGCAATTTGCGCGCACCGCGCGTGCTCAGGCTAGCGCTGGCGATGGCAGGTCCAGCTGCTCGCGCAGCAGCCGCTGAAACTGCGCGCGCGGAATGGTGCGTGCGCCGAGGCTGCCGAGGTGGCGCGAGTAGAGCTGGCAGTCGATCACGGCAATGCTGTTGCGCAGGCACACCGCTACCAGGTGGGCGAGGGCCACCTTGGAGCCGTCGCGCACCGTGCTGAACATGGACTCGCCGAAAAACACCCCGCCGATGCGCACGCCATAGAGGCCGCCGGCGAGCATGCCGTCCCGCCAGGCCTCGAGGCTGTGCGCGCACCCAAGTCCGTGCAGCGTCAGGTAGGCGGCGCGCATCTCGGAGGTGATCCAGGTGCCCGGGCTCGCGGCGCGCGGCGCGGCGCAGCCATCGATCACGGCGGTGAAATCGCGGTCGATCGTGGTGGTGAAGCCGGCGTTGCGCAGCGTCTTTGCGAGGCTGCGGGTGCGATGGAACTCTTCGGGAAAGAGAACCGCGCGCGGCTCGGGCGACCACCAGAGCACCGGCTGCCCCGGTGAGTACCAGGGGAAGATGCCGCCCCGGTAGGCGGCCAGCAATCGCCCGGGCGAGAGGTCGCCGCCGGCGGCGAGCAGCCCGGGCGGATCCTCGAGCGCCTGCTCAGCCGGCGGGAACCACTCGGGTGCATCGTGCGGCGACAGCCAGGTGACGGTCTTCATGAGGAGGGGCGCGCGCCGCGGCGCTCGCGATACGGCACGTGGCTCTGGACCTCATCGGCGTACAGCTCGACCGCCGTGCCCTCGCGCTCGAGGTACGCGGCGATGGCGGCACGGAATTGCTCATCGGCGATGTAGTGCGCCGACCAGCTGAGCGCGGGCTCGAAGCCCCGGCTCACCTTGTGCTCACCCTGGGTGCCGGGCTCGAAGCGCGCAATGCCGTGCGCGATGCAGAACTCGATCCCCTGGTGATAACAGGCCTCGAAATGCAGGCTGTGATAGTCGGCGGCGGCTCCCCAGTAGCGGCCGTAGAGCGCCTGCGGCGAGCAGAAGAAGATCGCCGTGGCGACCACCTCGCCGCCGTGCATCGCGAGCTTCACCATGAGTGACTGCGGCAGCCGCTGCGCCACCTCGCGGAAGAATGCCGGCGTGAGATAGGGCTCGTGACCGTGACGCAGGAAGGTGTCGCGATGCAGCGCATAGATCCGCTCGATGAGCGCTGCGTCGAGCTCGCCGCCGAAACGCGTCTCGAAGCGCACCCCGGCCTCGGCGACGCGGCGGCGCTCACGGCGCGCCTTTTTGCGCTTCTCGGCCGTGAAGGTGTCGAGATACTCATCGAAGCTCGTGTAGCCACGATTTGTCCAGTGGAACTGGCAGTCACGGCGCAGCAGCCAGCCGCGCCGTGCGCACGCGGCGCGTGCCGGCTCATCGAGAAACAGCGCGTGCACGCCCGAGAGCCCGTGGCTCTCGCTGTCGCGCTCGAGCCCGGCCAGCAGCCGGGCCGCGACTGCGGCCTGGTCGAGGCCCGGCCGCACCAGCAGGCGCGGACCGGTGGCGGGCGTAAAAGGGGTGGCGAGGGTGAGCTTCGGGTAGTAGCGCCTGCCGAGGCGCTCGTAGGCCTGCGCCCAGGAGAAATCGAAGACGAATTCGCCGTAGGAATGCGTTTTCACGTAGGCGGCGGCTGCCGCGGCGAGTCCCTGCTGGTCGTGGATCGCAAGATAGCGCGGCTGCCAGCCGCTCCCCGGACCTACGCAGCCGGTGTGCTCGAGCGCGGCGAGGAACTCGTGACGCACGAAGGGGTGCGCAGCCGCGCTGAGCGCATTCCACTCCCCCGCATCGAGCTCATCGATGCTGGTGCGGACTCGGACCGATTCGCGGGACATGGCGCGGCGCTGGCGGCTCAGCCGTGGCTGCGTGCCTCGAGGGTCTCGAGGTAGCGGTCGGCATCGAGGGCCGCCATGCAGCCGGAGCCGGCGGAGGTGACCGCCTGGCGGTAGACGTGGTCGGCGACATCGCCAGCTGCGAACACGCCGGGGAGGCTGGTCGCGGTGGCATCGCCCTCGAGTCCGCCCTTCACGGTGATATAGCCGCCGCGCATCGCGAGCTGGCCCTCGAAGAGGGCGGTGTTGGGCGTATGGCCGATGGCGACGAACAGCCCCGTTACCTCGACCGTCTGCGGTGCGCCGCCGGTAAGCGCGCGCAGTCGCACGGCGCTGACGCCGGAATCATCGCCCAGCACCTCGTCCACGGTGTGATTCCACACCACCGACATCTTGCCAGCCGCTACTTCACGGAACAGCCGGTCCTGCAGGATCTTCTCCGCGCGCAGCCGGTCACGCCGGTGGACGAGGGTCACGTGGCGGGCGATGTGCGACAGGTAGAGCGCTTCCTCGACCGCGGTGTTGCCGCCGCCGACGACCGCGACCCGCTGGTCGCGAAAGAAGAAGCCGTCGCAGGTGGCACAGGCCGACACGCCGCGGCCGCGGAAGCGCTCCTCGGACGCCAGTCCCAGGTAGCGCGCGCTCGCACCGGTCGCGATGATGAGCGCATCGCAGCGGTAGGTGCCCACTTCACCCGTGAGGGCCAGCGGCCGCGCCGTGAGATCGACCTTCACCAGATGATCGTTGACGATCTCGGTGGCGAAGCGCTCCGCGTGGCGCTTCATTCTCTCCATGAGCGCCGGCCCCTGCAGTCCTTCGACGTCTCCCGGCCAGTTGTCGACGTCGGTGGTCGTCATCAGCTGCCCACCCTGGGCCATGCCGGCGATGAGCAGCGGTGCGCGATTGGCGCGCGCTGCGTACACCGCGGCGCTGTAGCCGGCGGGTCCCGAGCCCAGGATGATCAGGCGGCTGTGGCGGCTTTTCGTGGTGGTCATCTCGGCCATCGGCGCATGGTACCAAGCCCTATAATGTCGCTCGTCTATCTTAAGACGGGCGACAGAAGATTGGCTGAGACCTCGGTTCAGGTCCGAAATGGCTCCCGCCTCACCGCGGCGGTGGCGCGTGCCCTGCGCGAAAGCGTGGTCATCGCGCTCGGCATCCTCGCGCTCACCCTGTTCGTCGCACTGGCGAGCTATGGCCCGAACGACCCCGGGTTCTCGACCGACACCGGCAACGCCGGTCCGGTTCAGAACCGCATCGGAGTGGTCGGCGCCTGGCTTGCCGACGTGCTGTTTTTCCTGTTCGGCTGGCCGGCGTTCCTGTTCCCGCTGGTGCTGGTCGGTGCCGCCTGGGGGCTGCAGCGCCGGGTGCGCGGCGATAACGTCTCGCGGCTCAACACCGCCGTGCGCATCGCCGGTTTCGTGCTGCTGCTCGGGGCGAGCTGCGGTCTCACCACGCTCCACTGGCAGCCTGGCGTGCTGCGCCAGAGCGCCGGCGGGGTGGTAGGGGAGCTCGTGGGCAAGGGTCTTGCGGCCTACCTGGACTTTCTCGGCGCGACGCTGCTGCTGATCGCCGCCTGGATGGCGGGCCTGTCGCTTGCCTTCCACGTGTCCTGGCTCACCGTCATGGACCGCCTGGGTGCGCTCGTCTGGACGGGGGTCGGCGCGCTGCGCTCGCGCCTCGCCTCCTCGCGTACCGCCGCCGAAGGACGCGAGCGGCGCGCGGCGCGCAAGGAGGCGGTGGAGACCGAGCAGAAGAAGTCGGCGACCCGTGCGCCGCCGCGCATCGAGCCTCCCCAGCCGGCGGTCGAGCGCAGCGCGCGCGTCGAGCGCGAGCGCCAGGTCCCGCTGTTCGATCCGCCGAAGGCGAGCGAACTGCCGCCGCTGAAGCTCCTCGATGACCCGCCGGTGCGCGAGCCGCTGTACTCGAGCGAGGCGCTCGAGGCGCTGTCGCGCCTGGTGGAGATGAAGCTCAAGGACTTCGGCATTGAAGCCGAAGTCGTCGCCGTGCAGCCGGGCCCGGTCGTGACGCGCTTTGAGCTGCGACCCGCTCCGGGCGTCAAGGCGAGTCAGATCACCGCGCTCGCCAAGGATCTGGCGCGGGCGCTGTCGGTGCTTTCGGTGCGCGTCGTCGAGGTGATCCCCGGCAAGAGCGTGATGGGGCTCGAGATCGCGAACGAGAAGCGTGAGGTCGTGACGCTCGGTGAGATCATCCGCTCGCGCGCCTACGATGACCTGCACTCGCCGCTGACCCTCGCGCTCGGCAAGGACATCGGTGGCCAGCCGGTGGTGGCCGACCTCAGTCGCATGCCGCACCTGCTCATCGCCGGAACCACCGGTTCGGGCAAGTCGGTGGCGCTCAATGCCATGGTGCTCTCGCTCCTCTACAAGTCCACCGCCGAGCACGTGCGCCTCATCATGATCGACCCGAAGATGCTGGAGCTGTCGGTGTACGAGGGCATCCCGCATCTGCTGGCGCCGGTCGTCACCGACATGAAGCAGGCGGCCAATGCGCTGCGCTGGTGCATCGTGGAGATGGACCGGCGCCACCAGCTGATGGCGGCGCTCGGCGTGCGCAACATCGCCGGCTTCAACCGCCGGGTCAAGGATGCGATCGATGCCGGTAAGCCGATCCGCGATCCGGTGATGATGCAGCGCGCGGCGAACGATCCGAGCATCGATCAGACGCAGATTCTGGACCTCACGCCGCTGCCGTTCGTGGTGGTCATCGTCGATGAGTTCGCCGACCTCATGATGATCGTCGGCAAGAAGATCGAGGAGCTGATCACACGGCTGGCGCAGAAGGCACGCGCCTCGGGGATCCACCTGGTGCTCGCCACCCAGCGGCCGTCGGTCGATGTGATCACCGGCCTCATCAAGGCGAACATCCCGTGCCGCATTGCCTTCCAGGTGTCGGCGCGGGTCGACTCGCGGACCATCCTCGATCAGATGGGTGCCGAGACGCTGCTCGGCCACGGCGACATGCTGTATCTGCCGCCCGGAACCTCGATGCCGACGCGCGTGCACGGCGCGTTCGTCTCGGATCAGGAGGTGCACCGGGTGGTGGATGCGCTGAAGACGCAGCACGCGCCGAGCTACATCGAGGAGGTCCTGTCGGGTCCGCGCGGCCCGATTCCCGGGCTGTCGGGCGAGGAGGAGGCAGCCGAGGCGGGCGGCACGACGGACGCCGAGCAGGATCCGCTCTACGACGAGGCGGTGCGCATCGTCACCACCGAACGCAAACCCTCGATCTCCTACGTGCAGCGGCGACTGAAGATCGGCTACAACCGCGCGGCGCGCCTGCTCGAGGCGATGGAGCTCGCGGGGCTCGTAGGGCAGCTGCAGGCGAACGGTGCGCGCGACGTGCTGGCGCCGGCGCCACCTGAGGACTGAGGCATGTCTGAGGCACCCCGTTCACCGATCATAGGTCTCGCGTTGGCGCTCGTGCTGACAGCACCGCTCGAAGCAGCGCAGTCGGCGCCCGCACCGGCCGCCACGCCGCCGCAGGCTGCCCCGGCTGCGCCCGCCGCTTCCGCGCAGCCCACCCAGCTCGATGTCTACCTCGATCACCTGAAGACCTTGCGCGCGAGCTTCCTGCAGACCCTCGCCGACGGCCAGGGGCGCGAGATCGACCGCGCCAGCGGCACGATCGTGGTGCAGCGGCCGGGGAAGTTTCGCTGGGAGATCCATCCGCAGGCATCCGCCGGCGGGGCCAGCACCGCGGGTGGCGGCGCGGCGAACGCCGGCCAGCTGATGGTGTGCGATGGGCGCAACTTGTGGTTTCTCGACCGCGATCTCAATCAGGTCACGGTGAAGCCGGTGGACGGCGCGCTGTCGGCGACGCCGGCGATGCTGCTGTCGGGCGCGGTCGACGTGCGCAAGAACTTCACGATCAGCGCGGCCGGGGAGCGGCAGGGGCTCGAGTGGGTGCTGGTCGAGCCGCAGGGCGCCGAGGCGGATTTTCGCGAGGCGCTGTTCGGCTTCGATCACGGCGAGCTCAAGCGGATGATCCTCGAGGACAAGCTCGACCAGACGGCGACGGTGATCTTCGACAAGATCGAGCGCAACGTGCCGGTGAATGCCGCGGAGCTGAGCTTCACGCCGCCCGCCGGGGCGGACGTGATCGGAACGCCGCGCAAATGAGCCTCGCCGTGGCCGAGACGCTGCGGCCGCTCGCGGACCGCATGCGGCCGCGGTCTCTCGAGGAGTTCGTCGGCCAGCGCCACCTGCTCGCGCCCGGCAAGCCGCTGTATGCCAGCATCAGGGCCGGACAGCTGCACTCGCTGATCCTCTGGGGGCCGCCGGGTACCGGCAAGACGACGCTCGCGCGCCTGATCGCCAAGACCGCCGACGCCGAATTTCTGGCGCTGTCGGCCGTGATGGCCGGCGTGAAGGACATCCGCGCCGCGGTCGAAGCGGCGCGCGCCACCCGTGCCGCCAGCGGGCGCTCGACGCTGCTGTTCCTCGATGAGGTGCATCGCTTCAACAAGGCCCAGCAGGACACCTTCCTGCCGTACCTCGAAGACGGCACGCTGACCTTCATCGGCGCTACCACCGAGAATCCGTCGTTCGAAGTGGTGAGCGCGCTGCTGTCGCGGGCCCGGGTCTACGTGTTGAAGCCATTGTCCGAGGAAGACCTGCGGGCGCTGCTCGCGACGGCGCTCGGCGACGTGGACCGCGGGCTCGGTGCCGAGCACATCGTGGCGGAGCCCGAGGCGCTTGAGATGATCGCGCACGCCGCCGATGGTGATGCGCGCCGCGCGCTCAACATGCTCGAGCTCGCCGCCGGCCTGGCGCAGGCCGCGGCTACGCCGCAGGCGCTCGGCGTGGCGCAGGCGCGTGAGGTTGCCAGCAACGGCTACCGCCGCTTCGACAAGGGTGGCGACCAGTTCTACGAGCAGATCTCGGCGCTTCACAAGGCGGTGCGCGGCACCGATCCGGACGCGGCACTCTACTGGCTGTGCCGCATGCTCGATGGCGGCTGCGATCCGCGCTACATCGCACGGCGCGTAGTGCGCATGGCGAGCGAGGACCTGGGACTGGCCGATCCGCGCGCGCTGTCGCTCAGTCTCGATGCCTGGGAGGCCTACGAGCGGCTCGGCAGTCCCGAGGGAGAGCTGGCACTCGCCACCGCGGTCGTGTATCTCGCCTGCGCACCGAAGAGCAACGCCGTGTACGTGGCGATGGGCGAGGCGATGGCAGACGTGGCCGAGTTCGGCACGCTGCCGGTGCCACTGAAGCTGCGCAACGCTTCCACGCGTCTGATGAAGGAGCTCGGCTACGGACGTGAGTATCGCTACGCACACGACGAGCCGCAGGCCTTTGCAGCCGGGGAGCGCTACCTGCCGGAGGAGATGCCGGATCGGCGATACTATCGCCCGGTTCCCCGCGGCCTCGAGCTGAAGATCGGCGAGGCGCTGGCACGACTGCGCAGCCACACACCCGGAACGAAAGGCAGCGAGTGATCGATCCAAGACAGCTGCGCAACGAGCCGGAGGCGGTGGCGCGCAATCTGGCGCGCCGCGGTTACGCGCTCGACGTGGCGGCGCTCAAGGCGCTCGAGGAGAAGCGCAAACCCGTGCAGGTCGAGGTCGACCGGCTGCGCGCCGAGCGCAACGCCAACGCCAAGGCGGTCGGCATGGCCAGGGGGCGGGGCGAGGATGGCGCCGCCCTGATCGCGCGCGGCGAAGCGCTCATCGCGGAGCTGTCCGCCGCGGAGGGGCAGCTCGAGGGCGTGCAGGCGGAGCTCGAGCAATGGCAGCTGGGGCTGCCCAATCTGCTGCATGACTCGGTGCCCGATGGCCGGGACGAGAGTGCCAATGCCGAGGTGCGCCGCTGGGGCGAGCCGCGCCGCTTCGACTTTGAGGTGCGCGATCACGTGGCGATCGGCGAGCGCCTCGGTGGGCTCGACTTCGAGGCCGCGGCGCGCATCTCCGGGGCGCGCTTCGTCGTGATGCGCGGTGCCGTGGCGCGACTGCACCGCGCGCTCTCACAGTTCATGCTCGACCTGCATACCCGCGAGCACGGCTACACCGAAGTGTACGTGCCGTACCTGGTGCGCCCGGAGGCGCTCGTCGGCACCGGACAGCTGCCGAAGTTCGAGCAGGACCTGTTCGCGGTGCGCGGCGAGCCGAGCTTCTTTCTCATTCCAACCGCGGAAGTTCCGGTCACCAACCTGGTGCGCGAGCAGATCGTGGCGGCCGAGCGGCTGCCGCTGAAGTTCGTGGCGCACACGCCGTGCTTCCGCTCCGAGGCGGGCGCTGCCGGCAAGGACACCCGCGGCATGATCCGCAACCACCAGTTCGACAAGGTCGAACTGGTGCAGATCGTGCGGCCGCAGGACTCCTACGCGGCGCTGGAGGAGCTCACCGGGCACGCCGAGAGCGTGCTGCAGCAGCTTGGGATCCCGTATCGGACCGTGCTGCTGTGTGCCGGCGATACCGGCTTCGGCGCCGCCAAGACCTACGATCTGGAGGCCTGGCTCCCCTCCCAGCAGCGCTACCGCGAGATCTCCTCGTGCAGCAACTTCGAGGCCTTCCAGGCACGGCGGCTGCAGGCGCGCTGGCGTAATCCGCAGGACAAGAAGCCCGAGCACGTGCACACGCTCAACGGTTCGGGGCTGGCCGTCGGCCGCGCGCTGGTGGCACTGCTCGAGAACTATCAGAACGCGGACGGCTCGGTCGAAGTGCCGGCGGCGCTGCGGCCGTGGCTCGGCGGCCTGGCACGGCTCGTGGCGTAGCGCGCCGCGTGTCGGTGCGGCGTTGGGGATTCATATATATGAGCGCTGCGGGGCGTAGCCGCGCAGCGCCGCAGCGCGTGCGGTACCGGTGAACGGCGCGACAGTCACCCGGCGCCAGTTCGTGCTGGTGGCCGCCGCTGCCGGTGGGGCGCTCGTTGTCGGGGTTGCGGCGCTGCATCTGCGGCGCCGCGGCGCCCCCGGTCGCAGCGCCGGTGTGTTGAACGCCTTCGTGCGCGTTGGCCCCGATGAGCGCATCACCCTCGTGATGCCCAAGGTGGAGATGGGGCAGGGCACCTATACCTCGCTCCCGATGCTGATCGCCGAGGAGCTCGAGGTTGACTTGAGCGCAGTGAGTCTCGAAGCGGCGCCTCCCAACCCTGAGGTGTACGGGTTCGTACCCGATCCGTCCGCCGATGAAGGGCTCAAGTGGGACCAGTCAACCGGCACCTCGCTCTCCATCATTCAGTGCTGGACGCCACTGCGCCAGGCCGGCGCGATCGCCCGCCTCATGCTGCTGCAGGCGGCCGCCAGGCGCTGGCGTGTGCCGGTGGGAAGCTGCCGCGCCCAGAGCGGCGCGGTGCTGCATCCATCTTCCGGCCGGCGTCTCACCTACGGCACACTCGCCGCGGCGGCCGCGGAGCTGCCCGTGCCAGCGCCGCCGCCGCTCAAGACGCCGCAGGAATTCCGCCTCATAGGCCGCGCCACGCCGCGCCTCGACACGCCGCAGAAGGTCGACGGCAGCGCACGCTTTGGCATCGACGTGCGGCCCCCGAGCGCCAAAGTGGCCGTCATTGCGCTGTCGCCCGTTAGCGGCGGCAGCGTCGCGACCAGCGACGATGATGCGGCGCTCGCGGTGCGCGGCGTGCGGCAGATCGTCAACGAGGGCGAGCTGCTCGCCGTCGTGGCGGATGACACCTGGGCGGCGATGAAGGGTATGCAGGCACTCGCGCCGAGCTGGAACGACGGTCCAAACGCCGCGGTCCAGCAGGCGGCGCTGGTCGCCGAGCTCGAGCGCGCGGCCCGCGAGCCGGGCGCGCTCGCGGGCAGCAAGGGAAAGGCTGGCGCCGCGGCGCAGGCCGTGACGCACGTCGAGGCCACCTATCACCAGCCGTTTCTCGCGCATGCGACCCTCGAGCCGATCAACTGCACGGTTGACTGGCGCGAGACGGAGTGTGAGATCTGGACCGGCACTCAGGCGCCCGATCGTGCGGTCGACAAGCTGGCGGCTCTCAACCTCAAGCCCGAGCAGATCATCCTGCACAACCAGCTGATCGGCGGCGGCTTCGGCCGCCGGCTCGAGGTCGATGGCGTGGTGCTGGCCGCGCGCGTGGCGCGCCACGTGCAGGGTCCGGTGCAGGTGCTGTGGACCCGCGAGCAGGATATCCGCCACGATCGTTATCGACCTTACTACGTCGACCATCTGTCGGCATCGCTCGATGCCCACGGCCGTCCGGTGAGCTGGCATCACACCATCGCAGGGGCGGGCCTGTGGGCGCTGTATTACGGCGAGGCGACCGTCAAGAACGGCGTCGACCTGGACGCCGTCACCTCGGCGCTGGATCTCGCCTACCCGCTCGAGAACACCGAGGTGCGCTTCGTAAGGCACGATCCGCAGGGCGTGCCGACCGGCTGGTGGCGCGGCGTCGGCGCAACGCGCAGCGTATTTGCCGTCGAGAGTTTCGTCGATGAGCTGGCGACGGCGGTACAGCAGGATCCGGTGAGCTTTCGCCGCGCGCTGCTCAAGGATGCGCGCATGCTCGCGGTGCTCGAGCTGGCCGCGGATCGCGCCGGCTGGGGAACTGCGCTCCCGGCCGGCAGCGGTCGCGGTGTGTCGCTGCAGCTGGCTTTCGGCAGCTACCTGGCACAGGTTGCGGAGGTCGGCATGGATGCGCAGGGCCACCCCAGGGTGGCACGCGTCGTGTGCGCGATGGACTGCGGTCAAGTGGTCAATCCGGCCGGGGTGCGCGCCCAGCTCGAAGGCGGCGTGACGTTCGGCCTGAGCGCGGCGCTGGGCAATGAGATCACCATCGCCAACGGGCGCGTACAGCAGGGAAACTTCGATGATTTTCCTCCACTGCGCATGGGCGATGCGCCCAAGGTGGAGGTGCACCTGATTCGCAGCGGCGAGAGCCCCGGTGGCGTTGGCGAAACCGGCACCGCCTGCGTGAGCGCGGCACTCTGCAACGCCATCTACGCCGCCACCGGCAAGCGCGTGCGCACGCTGCCGGTGCGCCGCGGCCTTCGCGCTTGAGGTTGACGCGCTGTTGTGACTAAAGTGCCGCACCGCCCCCGGCGGCACAACAATCGTCCAAGAGTCAGGAGGGGATTCTATGCGGCGTGCCCATCGCAGGATCACTACGTCCGGCCTTATCCCCTTCGGGGTTACGGCGCTGCTGGCACTTGCCTGCACGCCGCACGCAGCACCCGCGCAGCAGGCACCGCCGGCACAGGCGGCCGAAGAGGCGCCGGCCCCGGCCGGGCTGCAGGAAGTGGTGGTCACGGCGACGCGCCGCGAGCAGAGCCTGAGCAAGGTGCCGATCAGCGTCACCGCGCTTACCCAGGAGAGCCTCGATGACCGCGGCATCAAGGACTTCTCCGAGGTGGCGCGCTTCACGCCGGGCGTGAACTTCGACAACTCGGGCACCAACAACATCTCGATCCGCGGCATCTCCGGCACCGGCGGGGCCGGCACCACGGGCATCTACATCGACGACACGCCGATCCAGATGCGTGCGCTCGCCTTCAGCCCCGATGAGGCGTTGCCGAAGTCCTTCGACGTCGACCGCGTCGAGGTGCTGCGCGGCCCGCAAGGTACCCTCTTTGGCTCGGGCTCCGAGGGCGGCACGGTGCGCTACATCACCACGCAGCCGAGCCTCACCAAGACGAGCGTCTACGCGCGTGCCGAGGTCTCGACCACCGAAGGTGGCGATCCGAGCTACGAGGCGGGTGTGGCGGCCGGCGGCCCGCTCATCGACGGCGTGCTCGGTGCGCGCGTCACCGTCTGGTACCGGCGCGATGGCGGCTGGATCGACGACATCGATCCCTACACGCTCGCGCTCGTTGAGCACAATGCCAACCACGAGGAGAGCGAGCTCGTGCGCCTCGCCTTGCTGTGGGCGCCGGACTCGCGCTGGCGAATTACGCCGAGCCTCTATTACCAGGATCGCCAGCGTCACGACATCTCGAACTACTGGCCGCTGTACTCGAATCCGGGCAGCGATCGTTTCGTGGACGCCGACCCGACGCTGCACAACAACCCCGACCAGTTCTATCTGCCGGCGCTCAAGATCGACGGCGACCTCGGCAAGGTGGAGCTGATCTCCAACACCTCCTTCTATCATCGCGAGAACCAGACCGGCTACGACGGCACGCTCTACAACCTCGGCTACTACCAGACGCAGAACGCGGCGCCGATCTTCCTCGACAATCCGGCCGCGGGCAGCACCTGGCTGGTGCCGTTCCCGCTCCTGGATGCCAACGGCCTGCACGTGCCGGGGCTCGACTATCGCGCGCCCGCGACCATCGACAACGGTCAGGAGAACCTCACGCAGGAGATCCGCCTGCAGTCCTCAGATGCGGACGCCAAGCTGATCTGGACTGCAGGGCTGTTTGCCAACGAGAACCGCCAGACCTACTTCGAGCAGATCCACGACCCGATGCTTGGCCAGCTCACCAACGTGGTGTTCGGGGATCCGAATTTCACCGACTACTTCTGCTATCTCAATGCAGCCGGGCAGTGTACCGGTCCCGATGGCTACGTTCCCGGGTATGGCACCGACTCGTATTTCCTGCATACCGCTTCCAAGGATGAGCAGATCGCGGCGTTCGGCGAGCTCACCTATGGGTTCACCGAGCGTCTCAAGCTGACGGTCGGGGCGCGCGAATCGCATATGAAATATTCGTTCGACACCTACACCGGCGGCCCGCAGCTGTACGCACCGCCGCGCGCCGGCACGGGCGATATCAGCGAGAATGCCTTTACGCCCAAGGTGAGCCTGCAGTTTCAGGAAGACCCGAGCGATATGTACTACGCCACCTACGCGAAGGGCTTCCGTCCGGGCGGGGCCAACAACCCGATACCGAATGCGGCCTGTCCGACGGACTTCGCCAACTTCGGCATCCAGACCGATCCCGGAACCTTCAGTTCCGACTCGGTGAACAGCTACGAGGTCGGCGCCAAGAACAACTTCAACAATCGTGTGCGGCTCGCGACCAGCATCTACTACATTCAGTGGAACAACATCCAGCAGCTGATCGTGCCACCGGTGTGCCAGATCTCCTTCATCGCCAACACCGGCAACGCGGTCGCCAAGGGCGCGGACCTGCAGGCGGACGTGTCGTTTACCGACAACTTCACCATGGAGCTCGCCACCGGCTACACCGAGGCGCGCTACACCTCGAACTTCAGCTTCGCGCCGCCGTGCGGACCGGGCGGCCAGCCGGCAGGTGGCGCGCTGTGCGCGCTCAATGCCAACCCGCTGGTCGCCAACGGTGATGCCATCATCGGTGCGAGCAGCGAGACGGGCGGCGGCGCGCCGACCTCGCCATTCACCGCCTCCCTCGGGTTCGAGTACCACTTCACCATCGCCACGCATGAGAGTTTCCTGCGGGCCGACGCCGAGTATCAGGGGCGCGCCAAGTGGCTGACGGCCAACGAGGACGTCGGCAGCTCGCAGTACGATCCGGCGAACTTCGTGCTGCCGGCCACGACCTTCGCGAGCATCCGCGGCGGCATGCAGTTCGGCGGCTGGTCGGTACAGGGATTCGTCGACAATCTCTTCAACACACACGACCTGACCGATTACAACTACACGATCTGCAGCAACCCCGGCGCGCCGCCGGGCATCGCCTGCGTGCCGACCACTCCGGGCGCGAGCCGCCTCGAGCGCGCCTACACGTTCCGGCCGCGCACCATCGGGGTGACGATGATCCTGCGCCAGTAGCGGGGCGTATCAGTACTTGTCGGCGGGAGCCGGACCGCTCGCCGCGAGCGCGCTCACCACCTCGCGGCGAGTCTCGAGCACATTGGCGAGCGGCAAGTGGCGCACCGCCGTGACCTCCGTCACCGTGAACGGCGGCGGCGCCGGGCCGGTGGCGCCGGCAGGCGGGTAGGTCACTGCCAGCCAGTTGAGCACCGCCGTCAGCTGCGCATCGCTCAGTGCCGAGTTGGCCGCCCCGGGGACGCGCAGCAGGTAGTCGCGTCCGGCGGGGCTGCGCATGAAGAGGGTGAGCGCGCCGGCGAGCGGCGGTACCTTGCCTGGCACTCCCTGCGCCTGCTCGCCGTGGCAGCCCATGCAGTAGAGCATGTAGTCCTGTTGCGGGCTGGCGTGCGCCGCCGGTGGCAGTATCGAGGCGAGCGTGAGGGCAGTGAGCGCCGCGAGCGCGCGGCCGGTCACTTCTCGGCGACTCCCAGGATCACCGACACCGTGCAGTGATAGTTCGACTCGGAGTTCGCCATGCACCAGTTGAGGTCGTTGTTGCGCGACGGGCGGTAGAGCGGCTTCTCGCGCTCGTTGCGGGCGCACTCGCAGGTGCCGCAACTCGTCTTCCCGCAGCAGTCGTTGTAGGACACGATGTAGTCGCGGCCGTCGCCCGGATTGTGACAGGTGCCGACCCAGGTGATGGGTGAGGAGCCGGTACCCGGCGGGCAGGAGGTCGAGGTGCCGCCGCAGCAGGCGCACAGGTAGCCATCGATGGCACAGTACTTCCAGTACTCACAATGCTCCGGCCCCGGGGCTTTGCCCTTGCTCTCCGCGGCGCTGGCGCGGCTGGCACGATCGATCGGCAACAGCGGCAGCAGCGCCGCTCCGGTCAGCGCCTGCCCGAGCGTCGCGATGAGACTGCGCCGCGACGTGCGGTGGGCGAGGGAGCGTGCGGAGCGTTCAAACAGCCGGTCGATTGTGCGCATGCGATTTCGGCCCTCAAGGGGTCAGCAGCTGCCAGGGAGTCTGTCCGACAGCCTTCTCAACGTGGCGAACGCGGCCGGTCGCTGCATCGAGGACGGCGAGGTCCGCGGCGTCGGTGGCGAGGAACAGCAGCGGCTCGGGGTCCTGCGAAACCTCCAGCGCCAGCACCGGCCCGATACCCGCAGCTTTCATCGACCAGCGTGATACCCGCTTGTGTGTCGTGAGGTCGAACACCCAGAGCTCGGTACCGCCATCCTTGTGAGTTTCCTCGCCGCCGCGGTGCATCGGGACGAAGAGCTTCCCGAGCGTGCGGTGGATCGCGCCGACCTGCTCGCCGCCCGGCCGCCAGTCGCCGCGCTCGGCAGGCGTCACCAGCGACCACGGCGTCGCGAACACCGGCTGCGGTCCGCTCAGGTCTACTTCGTGCAACTCACCGAGGAACGACAGGAAAGCGAAGCCCTTGGCCGTGCGGATCCCCTGCACGAACACCGGATCCTTGTCCGGATCGAAGAACGGCGCGGACATGGAGCGCGAGGCCTCATGGCCCTGCGCATCGAGAGTGACGGTCAGGAGGCGCCCGCTCTCGCAGAGCGAGGAGACGCGATTCGGTCCCGACGGAATGACCAGCACGCAGCCCGCCGTGTCGATCTCTGCGAGCACCGTACCCTTGGCAGGATCGAGTACCCCGAAGGAGGCCGCCGGCGTCATGTAGGCCACATACACGAAGTGGCCATCGTCGCTATAGGCGATGTTGAACAGCGTCGGCACGGCCTGCAGCCGCTTCGGCGGCAGCACGATCTCGTGTGTGGTCGCGAGCGTCGAGTTGTCGGTGAACTCCACGACATCGGTGCGCGTGCCGTGGCTGCCGCGGGCGAAGTAGGTCGTGGTCACGACCAGGGTCGAACGGTCGGGCGACAGATTGAATCCGGGGTTGAAGCCCGCGCCGACCTGCCCGAGGCGGCGGTACGTATCCCCATCGAAAAGATGCACGCGCCCGTCGATCTCGTTGCCGAATGCATAATCGACCACGTACACCCAGTGCGGGCTGTGCGGTGGCAGATGCTCGATGGTCAGGTGCTCGGCCGGCAGCGGCGGGGGCGGCGCGGCGCACAAAGGGCTGCTCGCGAGCGCCAGGCCGAGCATCGCTGCGCAACGCGCCAAGGACTGCATGCGCTACCCCCTGAGAAACGCACCCTTAAGATCGCCAGCGAGTCTGTCACAATGCGGTGCACGGCGGAAGCTGCGATGCGGCGCACTTGGACACGCGACGTTGACCGGCGCGGCGCGCTGCTTATAGAGTCCGGCGCGGTGCGGTCATACGATCCGCCCATACAGAAATGATCGATTGTCGATAGGGGGCGAAGCGATGCAGGCCGGCTCGGCGCAGTCGCTGTGGGCTGCGACCGCCAGCGCGGCTCCGGCGCTCACCTCGCTCGCCGGCGCGCTGCGCGCCGACGTGGCCGTTGTCGGCGCGGGCTTCACCGGCCTGTCCGCGGCGCTGCATCTCGGCATTGCCGGTCGCGCGGTCGCGATCATCGAGGCTGCAGGGCTCGGCGAGCGCGCCTCAGGGCTCAACGGTGGCCAGGTTATCCCCGGGGTGAAGGCTGACCCCGATTCCCTGGAGGAGACCTTCGGACCGCGGCGCGGTGCGCGCCTCGTGGCGGCGGTCGCCTCGGGACCTGATCTCGTGTACGAGCTCATCGCGCGGCACGCCATCGCCTGCGATGCGGTGCGCAGCGGCTGGATCCAAGCCGCCACCTCCGAGCGCACGCTCGGGCAGCTGGATACGCGCGTCGCGCAATGGCGGCAGCGCGGGGCGGCAATCGAGCTGCTATCGGCTGCGGCCGTGGCGCAGCTCACCGGGACCGCGAGCTATTGCGGCGGCTTGCTCGATCGACGCGGCGGTACCGTTCAGCCTCTTTCCTATGTGCGCGGGCTCGCGGCTGCGGTGCTGCGTGGCGGCGGGCGGATCTTCGCGCACAGCCCGGCGCTGCAGCTCAGGCGCGCGGCACGCGAGTGGCGCATCGAGACGCCGCACGGCAGCCTCAGCGCGCCGAGCGTGATCGTTGCCACCAATGCCTACAGCGGCGCGCTGATCGGCGCGCTGCGCCGGAGCATCGTCACCGTGCCTTCCTTCCAGGTGGCGACCGCACCGCTGCCCGCGGCGCTGCTTGCCACGATCCTGCCCGGCGGCCAGGCAACCTCCGACACGCGCCAGTTGCTGCGGTACTTCCGGCTGGATGCGGGCGGGCGCTTCGTGCTCGGCGCGCGCGGCGTGTTTGGCGCACAGCCGGGGCCGAACAGCTCGCGTCACCACTACCGCGCCGTGCGCGAGCTGTTTCCGCAGCTCGCAGGCCTTAGCTTCGAATACCACTGGGGCGGCCTGGTGGCGATGACCGCGGATCACCTGCCGCACCTGCACGAGCTCGCACCGGGGCTGCTCGCCGGGCTCGGCTACAACGGCCGCGGAGTTGCGATGGCGACGCTCATGGGACGGCTGCTGGCGCAGCGCACGCTCGGCATGTCGGACGAGGAGCTCGCCTTTCCGGTGACGCCCGTGCGGCCCATCCGGTTGCACGGCGCGGCGAGCCTCGCCGCGCGCACCGCCATCCAGTATCTTCGTGCGCTGGAGCTCGTCACGCGCACGCGCGACCGACTGCGGGGGAGATCGTCGTGGACCTGACCAAAGCGGTGGTGGCGGTTCTCATCGTGATGAACATCGCGTTCGTCATCGGCTGGGTGGTGGCGGTACGGCGCCACGGCCTGCACGGTCGCCCGCAGCTCGCGGACGCCGCCATCGGTGCCGTGACCACCTTCCTCGATACGCTCGGCATCGGCTCGTTCGCGCCGACGACCGCACTCCTCAAATTCCGCGGCAAGGTGGCGGATGAGCTGATTCCCGGCACGCTAAACGTGGGTCTCAATACCGCGGCCTTCATCGAGACGTTCCTCTTGATCCGGATCGTTGAGGTGCAGCCGGCGCTGCTCGCCTCAATGGTGGCGGCTTCGGCGCTGGGAGCCTGGCTCGGCGCTGGAGTCGTGAGCCGGATGCCGCGCCGCTCCATTCAGCTGTTCATGGGGTTCGCGTTGCTGCTCGCCGCCGCCTTCTTCGCGATGAAGAACCTGGGCGCGTTCCCGGCCGGTGGGCTCGCCATTGGCCTCACGGGCTGGAAATTCCCGTTCGCGGTCGCGGTCAGCTTCGTGCTCGGGGCACTGATGTGCGTCGGCATCGGCAACTACGCTCCGCTCATGATTCTCCTGTCACTGCTCGGTATGGCACCGCTCGCGGCCTACCCCATCATGATGGCGAGCGATGGACTCTTGCAGCCGATGGCGAGTCTCGGATTCTTCCGCACCGCCCGCTTCTCGCACGTCGCCTCCCTCGGACTCACGCTCGGCAGCATGGTCGGCGTGCCGGCGGCGGCCGTGATTCTCAATTACGTGCTGCAGCACAACTCGGTGACGCCGATCCGCTGGCTGATCACCGTCGTCGTGATCTACGCATCGGTGTCGATGCTGCGTTCGGCATGGCGCGAACGTGGCGCCTCCAGCGCCGCGGCAGCCGTCGGCGGCTGAGCCGGCCGCGCAGCGAGAACGGCGCGGAATCCGGTGCGCACCGGATTCCGGCCGACGGGCGCGTTAGGGGTAACGCCCGTTTTTCAACCGATCGCCCATCCCATGCGTACCGCGGCGAGATATTTCCCCACCGCCGGACGCTGCGCTTCGTTCGAGGTATGCCGGTGCATGCATGCAAGCGAGGCCGCCGCCAGCGGCCGCACGCTCGTGTAGGCCCCGGCCACGATAGCCCCGAATGCCAGATTGATCAGCAGAGATCCAAAGATCGCCCAGCCCGCGAGCCTCATGGTGCCCTCCCAGACAGCGTGGCCTCGCTGATATGAGACACCGGGCTGGCGAAGGGTTTAAAGCGCGTGCCGACGGACTCGCCCCTGTCTCCAACGGACTCGTCCCCACGGCCCCGGCGACCGTGCAGCCGGGGGCAGGATGTTACGATGGCATGACACAACACCCGCCTGCTGCGGCCCGGGAACGCCGATGTCGAAGTTGCACGAAGTCGAGATTCACCGTCTGCGCCCGACCCAGATCACGGTCGGAATGATCGAGGTGCAGGACAAGCGCGCCAAGCTCGAGGCCATGAAAAAACACGAGCAGCAGGATTTCCTCCTCAACCACCTGATCCCGGCGGTGTGGGGGCCGGACGGGAAGCTTTACATCACCGATCACCATCACCTCGGAAGGGCGGCGGAAGAGGCCGGCATCGAAAGCGGGTTTTTCTGTGTCGAGGACGATCTCTCCAAGGTGCCGATCGCGCAGTTCTGGCCGCGGATGAGTGCGGCGCACTGGGCACATCCCATCGACCAGCACGGCAATCTCTGCTCCTTTGAGATGATCCCCGATCACCTCGCCAAGCTCATCGACGATCCGTACCGCTCGCTCGCCGGCTACGTGCGCGACGCCGGGGGCTACGACAAGGCACCGGTGGCGTTCTGCGAGTTCCAGTGGGCAGAGTTTTTCCGGACGCGCATCGTCATCGGTCCGACGCGTGCAGATTTCCTAACGGCTGTCGCGGCGGCTCTGAAGCTTGCCGCCTCGCCGGCGGCTGCGGAGCTGCCGGGCTACAAGGGACCGGCGAAGTGAGGCGCGCTGCCTGTTAGAATCGCCCTAAGCGGTTGATTCGACAGAGCGGAGAGGTGGCAGAGCGGTTGATTGCACCGGTCTTGAAAACCGGCAAGCTCGCAAGAGCTTCGGGAGTTCGAATCTCCCCCTCTCCGCCACGCCGAGTTTGAATCGCTTGCGACTCCGTCTATTTCGTCTTGATCGAGCCGTCCTTATCTATATCGAAGTTGACCGTCTGACCAGTAGTGTTGGTCGCCGAGCCGATCCAGTCAGGTCCGTTCTTGTGCAGACCCACAACGTTGGAATAGCCATGCTGATTCAGCAGCTGCGTGACCTGATCCTGGTCGAGCGAAGCGGTTCCGACGTAGTCCTTTTCGGTCTTCGCACCGCCGCCAAATACCGAGCATGCGCCCAGCAGCATGAGACACATGACGATTGGCAGATTTCGCATGGCAACGCACTCCTCGCACAAAACCTAGGGCGCTCAACGTAAGGGAGCAGCGCGGCGGCCGCCATAAGACCCCCGGCTAAGCGGCGAGCTTGCCTGCCCGGAGTTGCGTAGGCTCATTCTTACAGGCAGGTGCCCTGCCTTACGCTCGTGTAGCGCCATCTGGCAGTGCAGCCACGACCATCGCAGGGGTGTATGCACGTGTAAGATTGGCTTAAACGTGAGCCGGGGCTTCGAGAAAGCCGCCGAGTCCACCAATAACAGTCGGGGGGTAACACCATGAGGCGACGGGATTTCTGTGGCATGGCGGTTGCGGCCGCCGCGGCCTCGTGGCTGCCGGTCGGGCGATTGGCCGCGGCGGCTGCGGGAGATGCTCCGCAGGGAGGGGACATCCGCGCCCTGAAGCTCTCGGGCGCGGAGACGACGATCCAGAGCGCGGCGGTACGCGAGCTGCGGTCGAGCCTCAAGGGCACGCTGCTCAGTCCCGGGGAGGAGGGGTATGACACCGCGCGCCGCGTCTGGAACGGGATGATCGACAAGCACCCGGCGTTGATTGCACGGTGTGCCGAAAGCGCCGATGTCGTGCGCGCCGTGACGTTTGCCCGGGAACGCGAGCTGTTGCTCGCCGTCCGCGGCGGCGGTCACAGCTTCCCGGGCTACTCGACCTGTGAGGGCGGACTGCTGATCGATCTGTCGCCCATGCGCTCGGTGGTCGTGCGACCCGACGCCCGGACCGCGGTCGCCGCCGGCGGCGCGTGGGGAGCGCACGTCGATGGCGAGACGCAGATGCACGCCCTGGCTACCACGCTCGGGCAGATCTCCAACACCGGAATCGCGGGGCTCACTCTCGGCGGTGGTTTCGGCTGGCTGTCACGGCGTTTCGGTCTGGCCTGCGACAACCTGCTCAGCGTCGAGCTCGTGACCGCCGACGGCAAGGTACGGCGTCTCAGCGAGCACGATGAGCCGGATCTGTTCTGGGCGATACGCGGCGGTGGCGGAAACTTCGGTGTCGCGACCTCCTTTGAATATCGGCTCCATCCGCTTAGTCCCACCGTGATCGCCGGCCACGTAGACTTCCCGCCCGGGCAGCTGAGGGATGCCATCGAGTTCTACACTGCGCTCATAACGAAAGCACCGCGCGAGCTCAGCGTCGACCTGAGCCTCGCGCCGAGCACCGACGGCAAGGTTGCCGCGCAGATCTACGTGGTCTACTCCGGAGACGAGCGCAGCGCCGGCAAGGTGCTCGAGCCTTTGCAGCACTTCGGCAAGCCGACCCAGAACACGATAGGACGCCAGAGCTACCTCGCCGTGCAGACCCAGTTCGACTCGCCGCCGCTGAATCCCAAGCGCGAATACCTCAAAGGCGGGTTTGTGAGCGAGTACTCGCCGCAGCTCGTCAGCTTCCTCAGCGAGCAGCTCCGGCCGGACGTCGAGCTCGGCATGGGCATGTACTTCCAGAGCGCCAACGGCGCGGTGTGCGACGTGGCACCGACGGCCACGGCATTTTCCCATCGGGCGGCCATCGCCAACATGATGCTGGCCGGCTCGTGGAAGGACCCCTCGCAGGATGAGCCAGGGCGCAAAGCGATTCACGACACCTGGAACAAACTGGTGCCGTTCACCGAGGGCTACTACGTCAACCTGAACGATGCCGACCCCAAGGGAGTGGGCGGCAACTACGGGCCGAACTACAGCCGCCTCGCCGCCCTCAAGCAGCAGGTCGACCCGCTGAATCTCTTTCGGCTGAACGCGAACATCAAGCCCGCCTGAAGCGGGTCAGTCCGCGCGCCTCGGGAGAGCGGAGTTGCTCTCCCGAGGCATCCCATCATGGGGTGAGATCACTCATCATCCCTGAACAGGAAGGGTAGTACCGGGATGCTCTCGGCGCGTACTGCTTTGAGCTCGTTGGGGTCGGCCCCGAGCACGCGCACGACGGTCGCCGCGACCTGCTGATTCGTAACGGCGGCCTTGACGGTCTGAGCCTGCAGCCGCGGGAAGGCGACCAGCAGCGCGGTATGCACGTCATCCTCGTTGAATCCACCATGCTCGGCGATCTTGGTCCCGCCGGTGAAGATCACGCCGGTGTTCACCTTGAGGATGATGTCCGGGGTGCGCGGGTCCTTCGCGGGGTCGTTGAACTTGTTGCGCAGCGAGGGGCCGGCAAAGATCTCCTGAATGCCGAGCGCCTGCTGGTTCGCCGGCGTGCTGATGTTGGTCACCACGCCGTCGACGAGCGACGGCTCGGTGAGCCAGATGAGCGAGCCGTCATCAGAGATGTCGAACGCCTCGGCCGAGCCGATGGTGGCTGCCGGCTGCGGGCCGGGGATGCCGCGGCGCTTGCTGACGTCGATGGGCGACTGGCCGTGCTTGGCGGCGACAATGATGAGAGTGGAGTCGAAGTGGCCTTCCTTCTTAAGCTCCGCGACCATCTGGCCGAGCGACTGGTCGACGAAGGCGAGCTCGGAGGCGAGGCCGGGGCCCGGAGTGCCGAGGATGTCCGCGTAGCCGCCCGTGGCGCCGGTAACCGGATCGACCGCGAGCTTCTCGCCGACGCTCACGGCCTGGAAGTTCGTGCCGAACAGCGCCGGTACACCGACCCGGCTGGCACGATCGTGAGTGTAGCCGTCGATCTGATTCAGCACCGCTCGGACGTGCAGCGAGTCGTAGCACTGAATGTCCGCGAAGCTGTTGGTCCAGCCGTCATCGGGAGTGCTGTCGGCGAAGGGCACGGGTGAGCAGCCGGCGAACTGCGGCAGCGCCACGGGGATCGAGTTGATCTCCGGGCCATAGAAGTCGTCGACCCCCTGGCCACTCGGACCATTGGTCCATTCGTAGGACGGGTGCTTGTCGGTCCAGGCCGTGCGCCCGCCGTGGGACCTGACCACCTCGAAGATGGTGTTCACGCGCAGGTACTGGTGCGGATAGATCGGCGCGCAGGTGCTGGCGTTGCGCGGCAGGTATGCGGGATTGATGCCGCCGCCGCCGTTCAGTTGCGTGAGATCGTTGTCAATTCCCTCGTCATACTCCACCACCGCGCCGACCGTGCCCGGGCAGCTCCCGCCGGTCGAGCCCATGATGGTGTTGCCGGTCATCTGCGGGGCGACCGCGCGGTTCCAGGTCACGTCGTACCAGAAGCCCGCGGTGATCGGTGAGCCGCCAGTCACCAGCGATGACAGTCCCGGGAAGGAATCCGACGGCGTCGAGGTCGAGGCGTTGGTATAGGTGACGCCGTGCCGGCTGAGTTCCGCGAGCGTCGAGTTGGGGTGCGCGGTGACATAGTTCGTCAGGTCGAGCGCGTGCAGGCCATCGACGCTGATGAGCAGCACGTGCCGGACATCGCGCGGGCCGAGGCCCTGGTCGGCTTGTGCCGTGCCAATGGCGCCGAGCGACGCAAGTGTCAGCGCTGCCGCTGTGAGGTGTCTGATCATGGGTGTCTCCCTCCGCGAGTGGACTGTGAGCCGAGCGTGTCGGCGGCCGAAACAAACGACCGGCCGCCGACTCTAGCGGCGGCTCTTTACAGTTCGGCTACACTCAAGTTACGGAGTTGAGAACAGCACGCCGCGGCGTCGCGGCGGCTCCGACGCGAAATGGCCTCTGAGGCGCTCTTTAAAGGAAGCGCTGCAGCCAGTCGACCCAACGCTGATACACGTCCATCTGCCGGATCGGATCGCCAGGGAAATGCCCGCCGACCGGGATCGCGTAGAACTCGGTCATCACGTGGTTGTCCTTCAGCGCCCGATAGAGTCCGTAGGACTGCGTGATGGGCACGCGGAAGTCCCCGGTGTTGCACATGATGAGTGTCGGCGCGCGGATTTTCGTCATCGCGCTCGAGGGTGACTGACGGCGGTTGAGCTCCATGCCATCGTCCACGTAGGGCGAGGCACCCGTGCTCTCGGCTTGCGTGACGTTGCCGTCCGACAGATCGTACATCTCGACCCAGTCCGTGACCGCGGCGCCTGCGACCGCGGCTTTCCACACCGGATAGTGGCCGGCAAGCCAGGTAGTCATGAAGCCGCCGTACGACCACCCGGTCACGGCCATGCGCGCCGCATCGATCAGGCCGCGGCTCTTGAGGTACTCGACCCCGGACATGACGTCCTCGCCCGGGCCCTGGCCGGCGTCGCGGTAGATTGCCGCGTAGAACCTGCCGCCGCCGTTGTCGCTGCCGCGGTAGTTGGGCTCGAAGGCAAACCAACCGTGAGCGGCGACGACCTGCGGCAGAAGACTGAAGCGCTCGCGGGACGAGGAGGCCGGGCCGCCATGCACGACCAGCACGAGCGGGTAGCGGCGTCCCTCGTGGTAGTCCGCCGGATAGGTCAACACCCCGTCGAGCGTCCTGCCGCCCGGTCCCTGCCAGCTCACGGCCTCGCTGCGCGAGAGCGTCAGGTCGGCGAGCGCCGCATTCTCGTGCGTCAGGGCGCGGGCCGCTGCGCCCGGTGCGAGCAGGTACAGCTCGTAGGGATCGGTCTTTGTCTGCCCGACGAAGGCGAGCGTGCCATCGGCGGCAACATCGACATCCAGCCAGTAGCCGTTGACCGGCATGATCCCGTCAAGAGGAATGCGCGCCGCGGTGCCGTCGAGACCGAGGCGCCACAGGCCGACTGTCGTGCCGGTGTTGCCGCCGACGATGAGCGACTTGCCGTCCTGCCCCCACCACGTGCCGAATACGTTCACCTCGAGGCGCGCGCTGAGGTCGCGGCCAGCGCCGCCGGCGAACGGCGCGAGCCAGACATCCTGCAGCTCCCACGCATGAGCGGCGTGATTGCGCCAGTAAGCGACCGTCGTTCCGTCCGGGGACACCTTGGGATAGCCCTCGAGGCGCGTCTCGCCCGTGAGCGAGCGAATGGCTCCAGTCGCGACGTCCAGCACCTGGATGCGCGCCTGGAGCTGATCGCCCGTAGAGGGAGTCTCCTGGCGGACGATTACGATGCTCTTGCCGTCCTTGGACCACTGAATGGGCGAGGAGGGGGGACCCGGCGGCAGGCTCGACGGGAGCGACCAGGCGCCGCTCGTGAGGCGCTTCGCCTCACCACCCTGCGCCGGAATCAGCCACAGGTGCGTCGGGCGCACCGCCTCCGAGATCGTGAAGTCGTCGTCGCCGACGGGGAACGCGGTGCGGAATTTGTCCTCGCCCTTGAGCTCCGGTTTCGGATCCGCCACGGCGTAGGCGATGCTCGCGCCGTCCGGGCTCCAGGCGAACTGTGAGACACCGTCCTTGCCCTTGGTGAGCTGCAGCGCATCGCCGCCGCTCATCGAGGCGACGAAAAGCTGTCCGGTCTTGTCTGCGTCGGGCGCGACGAAGGCGATGCGGTCACCGCTCGGCGACCAGCGCGGCGAGCCGGCATGATGACGATCGCGCGTCAGTGGCCGCAGGGCGCCGCTCGCGACGTCGACCAGCACGATCTCGGTCCGGAATTCATCGCTCTCGAGATCGGCGCGTGCTTCGACCAGCGCCACGGTTTTGCCGTCCGGCGAGAGGCGCGGATCGGAAAGCCGTACCTGACGCGGCAGGTCGCGCACACTCGGCTGGCCCGCGTACGCCACACCCACGCACGCCCATAAAGCGACGACAGCCGCCGCTGCCCGGCTCATTGCATACATGATGGATGTCCCGAAGCGTTGTTGTTCTCGCGACGGACTATACGCCGTCGTGGCGGGCGCGGCAGTCAGGGCTCGAGGCGCAGCACGTCGGTCGTGACCGCATCTACGGCGGTGCGGGAAAACTTCAGCGGAAAGTACTCGCCCGCGCCCCACAGTGGCAGCAGATCGTCGAAGTGCCGCGCTTGCGGCTGGCCACTCTGGCCGGGTACGTTGATGGCCACCGACATATCCCAGTCGCTCAGATCGAAGATCTCGCGGTAGCTCGCGCCCGAGGTCTGCTCGAGAGTCTCGCTGTCGAACGCGGTTGACTGCACCACATCGCCGTCACCCGGCCGCTCGATCGGTCCGCGATCGAGGAGGCTGGCGGCGTCCGGGGCGGCATCGAGCGCGTGGCGAAACCACACGTGATGCAGGGCGCCCCACGACCAGCGGGCCGGGTCCGGTCCCGCTTGCGCGACGAGCTGCTGATAGGCCGACTTGAGCGTATCGCGCAGCAGCGCGTCGCGGGCGGCGGCGGGGGCCGGGCCAAACACCGCCTCGGCCGGCGCGGAGAGCTCGAGCACCACCTGGTACAGCGACCAGGTGTTCATGGCGCTGCGCGCCGTCTCGGGCAGGGCGCGGGTGGTGACGGCCTGACGAAGCTGCAAGGCCCAGAGCTCATACAGCGCGGCGGCCGGGGAGTCCGTGCGCAGCGCGCCGTCCCAGCGCAGCAGCAGCTGCGCGGCCGCATCGGGGCCAGCCGCTGCGGGGCCGAGCGCCTGACGCAGCAGCACCTGCAGGCGCCGCGCGGGCAGCGACACGACGTCCAGCTGCAGGGCCTGCATATCGGACATGGTGAGCTTGTGCCCGGAGCTGCGCGCCTGATCGAGCACCTCGCGAATGCGCTCGAACCGCGTCGGCGGCGCCCATTCGTAGCCGACGATATAGGAATAGCCATCCGGAATGGTGCGTTGATTGGCGGTCGCGATGTAGGCCGTCGCCGGGTTGTAGCTATGCGGGAGCGCGCTGTTTGGTACGAAGCCGCGCCACTCGTAGCCGCGGTTCGCCGGTACCGGCAGCAGTCCGCTGAAGTTGGTGCGCAACGGCGCGAGCCCCGTCGAATGCTCGCCGATGTTGCCCGCGACGTCCGCGTAGACGATGTTCTCCGATGGCACCTTCCAGCGCGGCATGGCGCGCTCGAACTCCTGCCAGTTGCGCGCCCGGTCGAGGCTCAGCGAACCGAGATAGCCTGCGGTGCCGGGCTCGGCGCCGATCCAGCGCAGCGCCAGTGCGCGCCGACCGTCTTCCCACACCACGGGGCCATGGTCGGTGAAATGCAGGATCGCCTGCACATCCGGGCCGTCCCGGACGTGGATGGTCTCGTGCTCCTCGCGCATGGGCGACCAGCCGTGCGCGCTGCGATACCGATGCGGGTCGGCTGGGTCGAGCGTCTCGATGTAGAGGTCCTGCTGGTCCAGGCCGAAGATGGTGAAGCCCCAGGCAATACGCTCGTTGTGTCCCGCGGCAACCCCGGGCAGCGCAGGCTCGACCGCGCCGATCACGTTCCAGCCGGGTGCAACGAGATGCACGATGTAGCGCAGCGAGGGCTGTGCGATCACCCGATGGGGATCGTTGGCGAGCAATGGCTTGCCACTCGCCGTGAGGGAGCCCGACACCGTCCAGTTGTTGCTTTCGCGGAGCGTGGAGGCCGGGAATGGAATGCGCTTGTCGCCGCTCACGATGTTCTCAAGCAGCGCCGGTGACAGCCCCGCGAAGTCGGTACCGGGCGCCGGATCGAGCGTCACGGCGGGCTCGAACAGAAACATTCGCGATGCGGTGCCGGCCCCGAGAAGGGCCACCAGCTGCGCGTGCTCGAGCTCCGCACTGGCATTGCCCATCATCGCGTAGGCTGCCAGCCGGTTGAGACAGTCCTCGGGTTTCCAGGGCTCGGGCCTGAAGCCGGCCAGCTGGAACTCAAGAGGCAGTCCCGGTCCGCCGGGCCGACCGATAGCGGCGATGTAGGCGTTGATGCCGGCGGTGAAAGACTCGAGGATCTGCCGCGCATCGGGCGCGTAGCTCAGGTATTCGGGCGCGAGGTCACCGCGGTAGCGCAGCAGCCGCGCGCTGATGTCGCGCGGCACGGCCGCCGCGCCCAGCAACTCGGCGAGCCGCCCCTGTCCGGCGCGTTTCCACAGCTCCATCTGGAAGAGCCGGTCCTGTGCGGTGACGAAGCCCTGGGCAAGGAAGAGGTCATGCGCATCGCTCGCGTAGATATGAGCGACGCCCCAGGAGTCGCGCTGTACGCGCACTTCGTGGTGCAGGCCCGGCACTCTCTCGGTGCCGCGGATCACCGCCAGGGCAGCTGTGGCCCGTTGCCGCAGATCCGGTTCTGCCGCCTGCACGGGCGAGGCGCACAGAGCCGAGGCGATGAGCGCGGCCATGGCGGGCGCGGCCAACAGCCGCGTCCGATCATGCAGGGCTTCGAATCGGGATCGCATGTTTGACGCACGAGGATACGCCCTTCCGGCTGCCGTTTGGCCGCGGCAGTGTGGTTTAATCCGGCTTGTGATGCTCAGGGAGTCAGTCATCTCATTGCTGGTGTTCTGCTCCGCGGCGGGCATCACCGCGGAGGCTGCGCACGCGGCCACCGTGGAGGCGGCGCCCGAAGACGGCCAGTGGACCATGCCGTCGAAGAACTACGCGGCGACCCGCTACAGCGGTCTCGACAAGATCACCACCAGCAACGCCCACGGCCTGCATCCGGTGTGGACCTTCTCCACCGGTGTGCTCGCCGGTCATGAGGGCCAGCCACTCGTGGTGGGCGACACCATGTACGTCGTCACACCATGGCCGAATGTGCTGTACGCCTTCGATCTCTCCCAGGAAGGCTATCCGCTGCGCTGGAAGTATCGACCAGACGTGAGTCCGAACGCGCTCGGCGTCGCCTGCTGTGACGCGGTGAACCGCGGCGCGTTCTACGCCGACGGCGTGCTCGTCTACAACCTGCTCGACGGCCACACGGTGGCGATCGACGCGCACTCGGGGCGCGAGCTGTGGAAGACTCCGATCGCCGACCTCGGCAGCGGGGAGACGACGACCATGGCGCCGCTGGTCGTCAAGGACCGGGTCATCGTCGGCGCCTCCGGCGGTGAGTTCGGCATCTATGGCTGGCTGAAGGCGCTCGATCTCAAGACCGGACAGGTGGTCTGGACCGGGCACAACATCGGCCCGGACGCGGACATGCTGATCCACGCCGACACCTTCAAGCCCCCCTACGCCGTACCGGGGGACGAGGGCGCGCACAGCTGGGGGGGCGAGGCATGGAAGACCGGTGGCGCCCCGGTATGGGGTTGGCTGTCGTACGACCCGCAGCTCGATCTCGTCTATTACGGTACGGGTAACGCCGCCCCCTACAACTCCGACCAGCGACCGGGCGACAACAAGTGGAGCGCCAGCGTGCTCGCGCGCCGGCCGGCGACCGGCGAGCTCGTGTGGGCTTACCAGTTCACGCCCCATGACGGTTGGGACTACGACGCCGCCGGCGCCATGGTGCTCGCCGACCTGACGGTCGCAGGCAAGCCGACGCGCGCGCTCGTGCACTTCGACAAGAACGGCTTCGCTTACACGCTCGATCGGGTGACCGGCAAAGTACTGGTCGCCGCGCCGTTCGCGCCCGTCAACTGGGCGAAGTCCGTGGATATCGCGACCGGGCGACCGGTGGTCGATCCGGCCAAGCAGACCGGCCTCTCGAAAGGCAACGTCAAGGGAATCTGCCCGTGTCTGGAAGGCGGCGTGAGTCCCAATTCACCGCCGGCGTATTCGCCGCGTACTCATCTTTTCTACACATCGACCAACAACCTGTGCATGGACTATGAGACCGGCCACCCGTCCTACCTGCGAGGCACGCCGTTCATGGGGGTCAACAGTCCGTATTCGGCCGGTCCCGGCGGCTACATGGGCTCCTTCATCGCCTGGGACGCCTCGACGGGGCGCAAGGTCTGGGAGGACAAGGAGCGGTATCCCAACTGGAGCGGCGCACTCGTCACGGCGGGCGATGTGGCTTTCTACGGCACGCTCGATGGCTGGTTCAAGGCGGTCGATGCACGCACCGGGAAGGAGCTGTCCAAATTCAAGGTCGGCTCCGGTGTCGTCGGCAACCCGATTACATTTCGCGGCCCCGACGGCCGGCAGTACGTGGCGGTGTACGCGGGCATCGGCGGTGACTGGTCGCTGATCGCGGGCGACACGCGTTCGGATGATCCAAGGGACATCCGGCTGCCCGCGGACTTCATGAAGGACATCGCGCGCCATACGAGCCAGGGCGGGATGATATGGATCTTTGGGCTATGAGCGCTGCGGTGCGCGCGGCGCTGAGTCTCGCGCTTCTCGGCTGCGCGACGCTTGCCTCCTGTGCACGCACCGCGGCTCCGCCGCCGGCGCAGGATACGGCGGGGGCGCCACCTGCGATCGCCTACGAGGCGCACCTGGCCGCCGGCGGGATCGCGCCGCCGGGCGGAGTGCTGCGCAACCCGCACGCGGGGGATGCCGCCGTGGCGAAGAACGGCGCGCTGCTCTTCACGACGATGAACTGCGATGGCTGCCACGGGACCGATGCCGCCGGCTTCGTCGGGCCGAACCTCGGCGCCGGGCGCTGGCGCTACGGCGGGGCGGATGCGGAGGTGTTCAGCTCGATCTACTACGGGCGGCCGAAGGGCATGCCCGCCTTCGGCGGCACGCTTGGCCCCGAGGGCGTATGGACGCTCGTGACCTACCTGCGCTCGCTTCCCGTACCGGACGACCTGCCGACCGAGTCGTGGCAGCATCCCTAGCCCGCCTCGCGTCCGCCATGCTGGCCCTGGCCGCGCTGCCGGCCGCCGGCGCAGCCGAGTATCCACAGCCGCCGCAGGTGCTGTTCGGCGACCTGTTCGTGGCGGTGCAGACCGAGGCCGTCTACCCCGACGGCAAGACGTTCGTCGATGCAGTTCCCGAGGCCGCCCCGCAGACGATTCTCGATGCCTATCACGCGGCGCACCCGGGTTCGCCCGCGGCACTCAAGGCTTTCGTCGACGCGCACTTCTCATTTCCCGCGCCGCCGGCCTCGGTGGTCTCCGAGTCGGCGCACACGCCGCTCAAGACTCATATCGATGCGCTCTGGAGTCAGCTCACGCGCTTTACTCCCACGGCGGCGCCCTGGTCGTCACTCCTGCCGCTGCCGCAGCCGTACGTCGTCCCGGGCGGGCGCTTCCGCGAGATCTACTACTGGGACTCGTACTTCACCATGCTGGGGCTGCTCGAGAGCGGGCGGCGCGATCTGGTCGCGGCCATGGTGGCGGACTTCGCGCACCTCATCGACAGCTACGGCCACGTGCCGAACGGTACCCGGACCTACTACCTGAGCCGCTCGCAGCCGCCGTTTTTCTTCGCCATGGTCGGCCTGCTGGGTGGCAACGCGGGCAAGGCCGAGGGGCGCTACCTGCCGCAGCTGAAGGCGGAGTACGAGTTCTGGATGGAGGGGGCAGGGGGTCTCAAGCCCGGAGAGGCGCATCGCCGCGTCGTGGCGCTCCCCGACGGAGCGATCCTCAATCGCTACTGGGACGATCGCGACACGCCGCGCGATGAGTCATACCGCGACGATCTCGCGCTCGCGCGGGTGAGCGGCCGGCCGCCGGCTGAAGTTTTTCGCGACATTCGCGCCGCCGCCGAGAGCGGCTGGGACTTCAGCTCCCGCTGGTTCGCCGACGCGCGCACCAAAGCCACGATCGATACCACCGACATCATCCCGATCGACCTCAACAGCCTGCTGTACGGGCTCGAGCGCGCGATCGCCAGGGGCTGCGAGCACAGCGGCGAGCGCGCCTGCGCCAGCGAGTTCCACCAGCGCGCCGCGCGGCGGCGTGCCGCCATCGATCGCTATCTGTGGGATGCTGGCGCCGGCGTCTATTTCGATTACCTGTGGCCGGCGCACGCGAGCCTGAAGCGCCTGTCGGCGGCGACGCTCTATCCGCTGTTCGGCGGCTGTGCCTCGCGCCAGCAGGCCAGACGAGTCGCGGGCGCCGTGCGCGCTGGGCTGCTCAAGGCCGGTGGTATCGTGACGACGCCGCTCGCGACCGGCGAGCAGTGGGATGCCCCGAACGGCTGGGCACCGCTGCAGTGGATCGGCGTGTCGGGCTTCGACGCCTACGGCGAGCGGGGGCTCGCGCAGCTCATCAGCTGCCGCTGGTTGCGCAATGTCCGGCGGGTGTATGAGAAGAGCGGCAAGCTGGTCGAGAAGTACGATGTCGAGAACGAGCGTGGCGGCGGCGGCGGAGAATACCCGCTGCAGGACGGCTTTGGCTGGACCAACGGCGTGACGCGGCGGCTGCTGGTGATGTACCCGGCCGTGGCGCGCGCGCGGCAATGTGAAGCGAGGTGAGCACGTGGTCAACATGAGTGTGCAGCAGAACGCCGGCGCCAGCGGCGCGAACGCTGGTCAGGACGAGTCGTCGCTGCGGACGCTGCGGCTGTTCGTGTTTGGGTTGTTCTTCATGTTCGGTGGGATCACGAGCCTGAACGATGTGATCATTCCGAAGCTCAAGGCGCTGTTCACTCTCAACTACGCCCAGGTCATGCTGGTGCAGTTCGCTTTCTTCATCGCCTATTTCCTCATCTCCATTCCCGGCGCCGCGATCGTGGCGCGCATCGGCTACATGCGGACCGCGGCGATTGGGCTCCTGACCATGACCGCTGGGTGCCTGCTGTTCATCCCGGCTTCGTCGTCGGGCCTGTTCATCGCCTTTCTCGGCGCGATCTTCGTGCTCGGCTCGGGGATCACCATCGTGCAGGTGGTGGCGAACCCTCTGATCTCGATGCTGGGGCGCCCGCAGACGGTGCACAGCCGCCTGACGTTTGCCCAGGCCTTCAACTCCCTCGGCACGACGGTGTTCCCCTACGTGGGCTCGATCCTCATTCTCGGCTCGCTCTCGCAGGTCGATCCAACCAAGCTCGCCGGCGGCGCGCTGGCGGCGTTTCGCACCCAGGAGACGCAGGTGATCGTTTACACCTACCTTGGGCTTGCGACGGCGTTGTTGCTGATCGCCGCCCTGGTCTGGCTCGCGCGCAACAAGCTGGTCGAGACGCCGAGCGAGATGCCGACACTGCAGCACTACCTCAGCCTTCTGAAGATTCCACGCTTTAGTTACGGCACGTTATGCATCTTTCTTTATGTAGGAGGTGAGGTTGCGATCGGCTCCCTGATCGTGAACTACCTCATGCAGTCGAACGTGTTCGGCATCGGACCCGAGGCCGCGGGGAAGCTCGTGAACCGCTATTGGGGTGGAGCGATGGTCGGCCGCTTCATCGGCTCCTACCTGCTGCGGATTTTCTCGCCCGGCAAGGTGCTGTCGGTGGCGGCCGCGGCCAATATTGTCCTGCTGCTCGTGTCGGCGAATACCAGCGGCGCCGTGTCCGGCTGGTCGCTGCTCGCTATCGGGCTGTTCAATTCCATCATGTTCCCGACGATCTTCAGTCTGGCGTGCGAAGGACTCGGACCGCGCGCGGCGGAGGCCTCGGGCATCATCTGCGTGGCGATCGTGGGCGGAGCCATCGTGCCGCTCATCACCGGCCGCACCGCGGACCTCACGACCCTGAAGACGGCGCTGTTCGTGCCCGCGATCTGCTACGCGGTAATCTGCGGCTTCGGGATCTTCGCGCGGCGTCCGGCCGCGTACGCGAAAACCTGACCTGCGAGCGAGGAACGAGGCATGAGAGGACACGAGCTTGTCGTGGTGGCGGCGCTCACCGCTGTCATTGGCGCGATGGCGTTTGCGGGAGTGAGTATGGACACCAATTCCAAGGCGGCCGCCGCTGCCGCCGATCCTTATCTGTGGCTCGAGGACGTGCACGGCGCGAAGGCGCTCGACTGGGTGAAGGCGCAGAACGCCAGGTCGATCACCGTGCTGCAGGGCGATCCCGACTATCGCAAGGACTACGACGCGATTCTCAAGGTGCTGGATGCGACCGACCGGATCCCCTACGGGGAGCTCGATCACCAGTACGTCTTCAACTTCTGGCAGGACGCGGAGCATCCGAAAGGGGTGTGGCGGCGCACGACGATCGCCGATTACGCCCATGCGGCGCCCCGCTGGGACGTGCTGCTCGATCTAGACAAGCTCTCGGCCGACGAGCACGAGAACTGGGTGTGGAAGGGTGCCGACTGCACACCCTCGCTCAAGCGCTGTCTCCTCACCCTGTCGCGCGGCGGGGGTGATGCGGCCGTGGTGCGCGAATTCGACCCGGCCGCCAAGTCCTTTGTCAAAGGAGGTTTCGAGCTCGCGGAGGCAAAGTCCCAGATCACCTGGCTCGATGAGGACACGGTGGTCTTCGGCACGGACTTCGGCGCGGGCTCGATGACCACCTCGGGGTACCCGCGCATCGTCAAGCTGTGGAAGCGCGGCGAGCCGCTCGCGAATGCGCGCACGGTGTACACGGGCGAGGAGAGCGACGTCGCCTCCGCCGGACTGGTGTTTCACAGCGCCGCCGGCCATCTGGCGCTCATCCAGCGCGCCGTGACCTTTTTCACCGCCGAGTACTTCTGGCTCGCACCCGATGGCACGACACGCAAGCTTCCGCTGCCGCTCGGCGCGGATCTCAAGGGTGCTCAGGGCAGCAGTCTCCTGTTCACACTGCGTGATGACTGGAGCCCGCCGGCTGAGGTTACCGCCGCGGGTGCCGCTCCGGGGACGATCAGGAGGGGCTCCCTCATCGCCTGTCACGCACAGCTCGGTGACAGCGCCGTGCACCTGGACGTGGCGGTGCTCTACACGCCCGACGAGCACAGCGCGATCGACGATGTGGCCGCAGGGCGCGATGCCGTCTACGTCTCGATCAATCGCGATGTGACCGGCAGCGTTCATGTGTTTCGCCGTGCCGCCTCCGGCGCCTGGAGCGACTCGACGCTGGCGCTGCCCGCCGCAGGCTCGACGCACATCGTGAGCGCCAATAACTGGGGACCGGAGGCGCAGTTCCGCTTCGAGAGCTATACGACGCCGCCGACTCTTTATGCGGACTCAGGCGACGGCAGGCCGGCAGCGATCAAGTCACTGCCCGCGCGCTTCGATGCCAGCGATCTGGCCACCGAGCAGTTCTTCGCGACCTCGAAGGATGGCACGCGCGTGCCGTACTTCGTGACGCGATCGCGCAAGCTTGAGGGTCCCGCGCCCACCGTGCTGTATGGCTACGGTGGCTTCGAGATCTCTCTCACGCCCAACTATTCCGCCAACTTCGGCATGCTGTGGCTCACCCGCGGCGGCGTGTTCGTGGTCGCCAACATCCGCGGCGGCGGCGAGTACGGACCGGCATGGCATCAGGCGGCGCTGCTGGAAAACCGCCAGAAAGCCTACGACGATTTCCAGGCGGTGGCCGCCGATCTCCTCAAGCGCGGCATCACGACGGCCGCGAAGCTCGGCATCATGGGCGGCTCCAACGGCGGACTGCTGGTGAGCGCCAACATGGTCGAGCGGCCGGAGCTCTTCGGCGCGGTGGTGTGCCAGGTGCCTCTCATCGACATGATCCGCTACACCCATATCGGCGCCGGCGCCTCGTGGGAGGCGGAATACGGTGATCCCGAAAAGCCCGCCGACCGCGCCTGGATCCTGAAGTACTCCCCCTACCAGAACGTCCGCAAGGGACAGCGTTATCCGCCGGTATTCTTCGTGACCGCGACCAGCGACGACCGCGTGACGCCGGTGCACGCCCGCAAGATGGCCGCGCGCATGGAAGCTCAAGGTCATGACGTGCTGTTCTTCGAGAACACCGACGGCGGCCACGCGGCGGCGGCCGACCACCGTCAGGCCGCGGAGATGTGGGCGCTGAGCTTTGTGTACCTCAAGCAGCAGCTCACCGGGGGCTGAGCCGCAGTGCCCGCAGGCGCGCCGCCACTCCAGGTGCTGCGCGCGGCGCAGCGTCAGGCGGTCCCCTGGAAGAACGGCGGCGGCCTTACCCGGGAGGTCGCGATCTCGCCGACGGGCGCCACGCCCCGCGAGTTCGACTGGCGGGTCAGCATCGCGGAGATCGCGGCCGCAGGCCCATTCTCGGTCTTTGCGGGCATCGATCGGCGCATGGCGGTTCTTAAGGGGCGTCTGTCCCTTAAGATCGACGCTCAGCCTGCCGTCACCGTCTCGCCCGACAGTGCCCCCGTCGCCTTCCCCGGCGAGGCGCCGGTGTTTGCCACACCGCTCGGTGCGACGGTTACCGATCTCAACGTGATGACTCGGCGCGGCTGGTGCACCGCCGACTTGACGCGGCACGCGGCCGGCGTGGTGCTCGAGCCCCGTAACGGCACGACGCTGCTCATCGCGCGATCGGTTCTCAAGATCAGCGCTGCAGGGCGCGGCGCGGAGCTCGCGTTTCTCGATGCGCTCGTTCTCGGCAGTGAGCCGGTCAGCGTGCTCGCAGGCGGCGCCAGCCCCGTAAGCTTCGACCTCGTGGCGATCCGCGGCCCGGGCGGTGAGTAGAGACAGCGACGCTGAGGACTATGGGCGCGCCGGCCGCAGGTTCAGGCCTGCGGCACTCGGTGCGATCAGCGGCGGGGCGGGACTGCCGGCGACGCGGCCGAACCGGCCCGCGTTCCAGTCACCGGTCGCCTGCTCGATCTCCGCCGGGGTGCGTGCGACGAAGTTCCACCACACCAGGATTTCCTCGCCGAAGGGCGTGCCGCCGATCACGAGAATGCGCGCGGCAGCGGCACACTCGACGCTGAGCTCCTCGCGGCCGGTCCCGAAGTAGAGCAGCATGCCGGGAGCGAGCGTCTCGCCGCCGATGCGCGCGCTGCCGCTCAGCACGAGCGCCGCGTGCTCGAACCAGGGATCGAGTGGCAGCAGCAGAGCCGCCCGGCCGGCCGCGGAGAGATCGAGTCCCAGGAGCGGCGAGTAGACCTCCACCGGTGAGCTCTCACCGAAGCTGCTCCCGGCCAGCACCCGCACGCCGAAGCCGCCGCGCTCGATGAGCGGCAGGTGCGGGTGGTTGCGGAACGCAGGCGGGCGGCGGCGCTCGGCTTGCGGCAACGCGATCCACAGTTGTGCCGCGTGCAGCCGCCCGGCAGCCCCCGGCGCGGAATCCTCGGCGTGCGCGATCCCAACTCCCGCGGTCATGAGATTCACCTGCCCAGGAGTGATCACCTGCTCGTTGCCGAGGCTGTCGCGATGGACCACCTCGCCCTCGATCATCCAGGTGAAGGTCTGCAGCCCGATGTGGGGATGGGGCCCGACATGCATTCCGCCACCTGCGCCAAAATCCATCGGGCCGGCGTGATCGAGGAAGCACCACGCGCCCACGGTGCGGCGCTGGCGATTCGGCAGTGCACGCCGGATCGTCAGTCCGCCGCCGATCTCGGCGGTGCGCGCCTCGAGGCGCTCGGGTGCAACAGCAGCCGGGCCCGCCCGGCCGCTCATATGAGTGAGCTCGCGATGCGCACCTCGCCCGTCAGCACCTTGTGAATCGGGCAGCGCTCGGCGATCTCGAGCAGCCGCTGACGCTGCTCGCCGGTCAGCTCGCCCCTGAGGGCGATGCGACGCCGGATGTCGTTGCCTCCCTGGGGCGGATCGCCATCCGGATTGAACTCAAGATCCACCTCGACACCCGTGAGGGCCCAGCCCTTCGAGGCCGCATACATGCGCAGCGTGATGGCCGTGCAGGCGCCGAAGCTCGACAGCAGCAACTGGTGGGGATTGGGTCCCTGGTCAGCCCCACCCGCGCTGCGCGGCTCGTCGGACCGCCATTGGTGTCCGGTGTGATCATCCAGGTTGACGAGGTAGGGGGCGGAGACGCTCACCGCCGTGACGTGACTCTTGGCGCTCATTCGGGTGCACCCATCCTTCTGACCACAGACTCGATGCGCCTGTCCGGCACCAGCCAGATCAGCGCCACCGCAACGTACAAGGCGATCGCCATCCACGGCCGCACGAACGCGAGCGCAATGGCGCACAGATACAGCGCTATGGACAGCTTGCCCTTGCGATCGTTGCCGAGCGCCATGGCGAGCCCCGACTCGCGTCCATTGACCGCGATGATCAGCGCCTGCAGCACGGTGTAGCTCACGGCAGCGCACGCGAGCACCACGCCGTAGGCTGCGACCGGCAACGGCGCAAACCCTGCCTCATCGATCCAGCGGATGACGAACGGCACGAGCGACAGCCAGAAGAGCAGCGCCAGGTTGGCCCATAGCACGCGGCCGTCCACCCGCTCGGTGACCTTGAGCATGTGGTGATGGTTGTTCCAGAAGATTCCGACGTTGACGTAGCTCAGCACGTAGGCGAGCAACACCGGGACGTCCGCCTGCAGCGCCGCAGCATCGGTGCCGCGCGGCACCCGGATCTCCAGCACCATGATGGTGATGATGATGGCGACCACGCCATCCGTGAACGCCTCGAGGCGGGCGGTATTCATGGTGCAGCCATGTTACCCCGGCCGGGTGCTAAGCTGCCCGCTCAGGGTCAGGGTATGAGCAACAGCCAGGCATTTCTCGACGCTCGCGACCGGCTACTGAGCTGCCGCGAGGATCTCGACCGGGCACTGCGCGAGTTTCGCTGGCCGCAGCTCGGGGAGTTCAACTGGGCACGCGACTACTTCGACGTGATCGCCGCCGGCAACGCCGCCGCGGCACTGCGGGTGGTCGACGATGCCGGCGCCGACGAGCTACTCAGCTTCGAAACGCTCGCGCGCCGCTCGGCGCAGGTGGCCGCCTTCCTCACCGGACTCGGGGTACGGCGCGCCGACCGCGTGCTCATCATGCTGCCGAACTGCGTGCCGCTCTGGGAGACCACGCTCGCGGTCATGCGCCTCGGCGCGGTGATGATCCCGGCCACGACGCTCCTCGAGCGCGAGGACCTGCGCGACCGCCTGGAGCGGGGCCAGGTGAAGGCGATCGTAACACTCGGGAGTGTCGCGCCGCGGTTCGGCGCGCTCGCGGGGGCGCCGCTGCGTGTTGCGGTCGGTGCCGCGCCGCCCGACTGGATTCCCTACGAGCGCTCCAGTGACACCGCGCCTGCCTTCACGACGGCAGCGACGCGCGCGGATGATCTGCTGCTTCTCTACTTCACTTCGGGCACGACGGCGCGACCGAAGCTCGTGGCGCACACTCACGCGAGCTATCCGGTGGGGCATCTCTCGACCATGTATTGGCTCGGCCTGCGCCCGGGGGATGTACACCTCAACCTGAGCTCGCCCGGCTGGGCCAAACACGCCTGGTCGAGCGTGTTCGCGCCCTGGAACGCGCAGGCGACCGTGCTCGCCTACCACTACGAGCGCTTCGATGCCGAGGCGCTCCTTAAACAGCTCGTGCACTGTCGCGTCACCACGTTCTGCGCCCCACCCACGGTGTGGCGCATGCTGATTCAGCACGACCTGCGCGCCGCTCGCGTCGCGTTGCGCGAAGTGGCGAGCGCCGGCGAGCCGCTCAATCCCGAGGTCATCGAGCGCGTCCGCGAGGCGTGGGGCCTTACGATCCGCGACGGCTTCGGTCAGACCGAGACCACCGCGCTGGTGGGCAATCCGCCCGGGCAGCCGGTGAAGCCCGGCTCGATGGGCCGTCCTTTGCCCGGCTGCCCGGTGGTGCTCATCGACGCAGACGGACGCCTCGCCGAGGAGGGCGAGATCTGCATCGACCTCAAGCAGCGGCCGCTCGGGCTCATGCAGGCCTACCTCGACGATCCGCAGCGCATGGCGAGCGCCATGGGCGACGGCTACTACCACACGGGGGACGTCGCCGCGCGCGATGCTGACGGCTATCTCACCTACGTCGGCCGCATGGATGACGTGTTCAAGGCTTCCGGCTATCGCATCAGTCCCTTCGAGCTCGAGAGCGTGCTGATCGAGCATGCGGCGGTTACTGAAGCGGCGGTGGTGCCGAGTCCCGATGCGCTGCGGCTTGCGGTGCCGAAGGCATTCGTGGTGCTGGCCGCCGGCTGTGCCGCCGATGCCGCTACCGCCCGCTCCATACTCGAGCATGTCCGCTCACGCGTCTCGCCTTACCAGCGCATCCGGCGCCTCGAGTTCGCCGCGCTCCCTAAGACCATCTCCGGCAAGATCCGCCGCGTCGAGTTGCGCTCTCTCGAGGAGGCGCGGGGGTCAGGGGCGGGACGCCGTCCGCAGGAATTCTGGGAAGAGGACCTGCGGTAGGTATCATGGGCATCATGCTCGATCCAGTTCTCGGGGTGCTGATCGGCGCCTGCGTGGCCCTGCTCTTTGCGAGCGCGGCGTTGCACAAGCTGCGCGATCCAGCGCGCTTCAGGGAGATAGTGCGCGCCTATCGCGCACTGCCTGCCGGGGCTGAGCGGCTCGCGCCGCTGGTACCGCTCACCGAGCTGGCGGTGGCGGCGGGGCTTCTGGTCGCGCCACTGCGGCCGCTGGCCGCATCACTCGGGGTCCTTGTGCTGCTCGGCTACGCCGCGGCCATCGCCGTCAATCTCGCCCGCGGGCGAGGCGACCTCGACTGCGGCTGCGGGGCGGGCCCTGCGGCCCGCCCGATCGCACCCTGGATGATCGGCCGCAACCTGATCCTGGCGCTGCTGCTCATGGTGACTCTCGCGCCGTGGCAGCTGCGGCCGTTCGCGGCGACGGATGCTGTCACGGTAGGCGCCGGGCTCGCGGTGGCGACACTCTTATATGCGTCGCTCGATCGGCTGCTCGGCCGCCTGGCGCCGCGCACTGCGCTATTACGGGGCCCGAGATGACCGCGCTTGCCGTGTCGAACGTCGTGCTGTGGCTGCTGGTGCTGGTGCTGTCGGCCGTGGTGCTGGCGCTCACCCGGCAGCTCGGAGTGTTGCATGAGCGGATCGCGCCCGCCGGCGCCCTGATGCTCAATCGCGGCCTCACCGTCGGCGAGGCCGCCCCGGTGCTCGAGGTGGCCGCGCTCGATGGCCGTGCGATCAAGGTCGGCAGCGCGCGCGCGGACGGGCGCAGCACGCTGCTGCTGTTCGTCTCGCCGAGCTGTCCGGTGTGCAAGACGCTGCTGCCCGCGGTCAGGTCGAGCCGTCGGGACGAGCGTTCCTGGCTGGATGTGATCCTGGCGAGCGACGGTGATCTCGCCGAGCAGCGCGAGTTCGTGCACCTGCAGGCGCTCGAGAACGTTCCGTACGTGGTGTCGGCTGCGCTCGGGCTCGCCTATCAGGTGAGCCGCCTGCCGTTCGCGGCGCTGCTCGATGAGCAGGGGGTGCTGCGGGCGCGCGGCCTGGTCAACTCACGCGAGCATCTGGAGAGCCTGTTCGAGGCGAAGCGCCTCGGGGTCGCATCGCTCCAGGAGTATTTCTCCGGCGCCACCTGAGGAGCCACCGATGAACCTTGCGACGATGGACGCGGCAGTGTGGGCCGTGATCGAGGACTACGAGGCGCGCGCCGCGCGCGAGGAGCAGCTGCTCGACACGCTGAGCGCGCAGCAGGTCGAGCGGCGCATCGACGAGCTGCTGCTGCCGGTCGGGCGCGCCACGGGGGCACTGCTCAACCTGCTCGCCAAGGAAGCCGGGGCACGCCGCATACTCGAGGTGGGCAGCTCCTTCGGCTACTCCACCGTCTGGCTCGCCGAGGCGGCGCGCGCGGTCGGCGGGCGGGTGGTGTCGCTCGAGCTGCGAGTCGCCAAGACCGAATACGCGACCGCACAGCTGGCCCGGGCCGGGCTCGCGGAGTTCGTCGAATTCCGCGTCGGTGATGCGCTCGAGAGCCTGGCTGCGCTCCCGGGTCCCTTCGACCTGGCGCTGATTGACCTGTGGAAGGACAAATACGTCGAGGTATTCGGCTTGCTGCACCCGAAGCTCGCGCCGGGTGCGCTGGTGATCGCCGACAACATGCTCGAGCCCGCGAGCGCGCGGCCACACGCGCAGGCCTATCGGCACGCGGTGCACGTGGCGAGCGACATGACCTCGGTCCTGCTGCCGGTGGGCAATGGGCTCGAGCTCAGCCGCTATCGATAAGGCCTATTTCGACACGGCGGTTGTGCCGGCCTTCGCTGCGAATGCGCAGCACGCGGATGGCGCCGATCTCGCCGACGTTGGCGACGTGCGTGCCGCCGCACGGCTGCAGGTCGATTCCGGGGATCCGAAGTAGCCGCACCTTGCCGAGCCCCCGCGGCGGCTGCACGCTCATCGTCTTGACCAGCTCCGGCTGCGCATCGAGCTCGGCATCCGTGATCCACGCCGTCTCGGTGGCGACCGCGGAGGCGATCAGCCGGTTGGTCTCGGTCTCGATGTGCCCGGCGTCGAGTGCCGTGAGCTCGATGTCGAAGTCGAGGCGGCCTTTATCCGGCACGATGTTGCCGCCCGTGACCGGAGCCACGATGACACACGACAGCAGATGCAGCGCCGTATGCAGGCGCATCAGCCGGTGCCGGCGTGGCCAGTCGATCTCGAGCGTGACGGGCTCACCCGGCTCGGGGAGCGCGCTTGCGGGGGCAGGCACGTGCAGCACCGAATCCGGCCGTTCGCCCTTGCGGGTGTCGGCGATCACGACCCGCTCGCCGTTGGCGCGCAGCAGTGCGCCACTGTCACCGGCCTGGCCGCCGCCCAGCGGATAGAACACGGTGCGATCGAGCTCGATGCCGCGCGGCTCGATCGAGCGTACCCGGGCTGTCGCAGTGCGCAGATACGCATCCTCGCGAAACAGCAATTCGGTGCTCATCGCGGCAGCTCCGGAGATACAATCGCGCTGCGCATGGCCACTTTCTCCTACCGGATCGTCAACGTCTTCACGCAGGGTCGCGCGCCGCTCACCGGCAACCCGCTGTGCGTGTTCGAGCGCGCACAGGCACTGGATGCCGAGAGGATGCAGGCGCTCGCGCTACAGTTCAACCTGTCCGAGACGACCTTCATTCTGCCTTCGGAGCGCGCCAGCGCGGCCGTGCGCATCTTCACCCCGCGCTACGAGATGCCATTCGCCGGGCACCCGACTCTCGGCACGGCTCAGGTATGCCGGGCGCTCGGCTTGGGCGGCGATCGCCTCACCCTCGAGATGCCCGCCGGCATCATTCCGGTGCACGCCGCGGGCGATCGCTGGACGCTGCAGGCCAAGGCCCCATCGTGGCGCGAGGTGAGCGAGCCGCGGCTTACGCTCGCCGCCATGCTCGGGCTCGAGGAGCGCGATCTTGCCGAGCGGCCGCTGTGGGTGAATGCGGGCGTGGAGCAGCTGATCGTACCGCTCGCGAGCGAGGCGGCCGTGCGGCGGGTCAATGTGCGCGCCGACCTGCTCGGCGCGCTGCGCAGCGTTGCCGATCAGAGCCAGGTGTACCTGTTCGCCCCGGCGGGGAGCGGCCTGCTCTCGCGATTCTTCTTTCCCCAGGGCCGCTCCGTGCTCGAGGACCCGGCGACCGGCTCGGCGACGGCGAACCTCGGCGGCTGGTGCCTGGCGATGGGTCGCACGCTGCCGTGCGAGTTCGAGATCTCGCAGGGTGAGTACGCCGGGCGGCCATCGGCGCTGCGGCTGCGAGTCGATGAGGAGCGCCGTGTGCTGGTGAGCGGAGATGTCATCGAGCTCGGGCGCGGCTCGGTGACGCTGTAGGAAGAGCAGGGCGCCGCCGCCCGCCTTCACTTCACCACAGTGACACCCGCTCGCCGGGCGCGAGGTAGTAGGCATCCCGCGGCTTGATCTGCGGGAACGCCACGTACCAGCCGTCGTCGTTGCGCACCACGCCATTCACCCGGTAGGCGGATGGGCTGTGGGGATTGGACAGCACGACGCGGCGCGTGAGCCCGTCCGTCCAGACCTCGCGCCAGCTCTGCCCGTAGGCGATGTAGAAGCGCTGGTCGCCGCTGAAGCCGTCGAGCACCGGCGCCGGCCGACCGCCGAGTGCTATGTGATACGCCTTGTGCGCGATCACGAGTCCCGCCAGATCGGCGATGTTCTCCCCGAGGGTGAGCTTGCCGTTCACGTGCAGGCCCGGCAGCGGCTCGTAGCCGTCGTACTGGCGGGCGAGCGCGGCCGTGCGCGCGTCGAAGTTCTTGCGATCCTCATCGGTCCACCAGTTATTGAGCCGCCCGCTGGCGTCGTATTTGCTCCCCTGGTCGTCGAATCCATGGCTGATCTCATGGCCGATGGTCGCGCCGATCTCACCGTAGTTCACCGCATCGTCGGCGTTCGGGTCGAAGTACGGCGGCTGCAGGATGCCTGCCGGGAACACGACCTCATTCAGCGTTGCGTTGTAGTAGGCGTTGTTGGTCGGCGGCGTCATGCCCCACTCGCCGCGGTCGACCACGGAGTCGATGCGCCGCAACTGGCGGTTCCACTCGAAGACCTCGGCGTTGGCGACGTCCTGGACGAGCTGTCCAGGGGCGATGGTGAGCGCCGAGTAGTCGCGCCACTTGTCGGGGTAGCCGACCTTGGGCGTAAAGCGCCGGATCTTCTCCAGCGCCTTCGCCCTGGTCGCCGGGGTCATCCAGGTGAGCGTGCCGATGTCGTTCTCGTAGGCTTTGAGGAGGTTCGCGACCAGCTGCTGGATCTTGGCCTTCGCCTCCGCCGGGAAGTAGCGCGCCACGTACAGTTTGCCGAGCGCTTCGCCCATCTGCGCATCCAGCAGGTGCACGCCGCGCAGTTGCCGCGGCAGCTGCTGCTTCTGGCCGCCGATCACCGTGCCGTAGAAGGCGAAATCGGCATCGTCGATGCTCTTTGGCAGGTAGTCGGCGCGCGAGTGCAGATAATGCACGGTGAGATAGTCGCGCCACACTGCGACCGGAGCGGCTGCGAATACTACGGCGAGCTTCGGAAACGCGGTGTTCTCCCGCACCACCAGCGTGCGCTCGCCGTGCGCCGGCGCCGCAGGGATGCCGGCCGCTTTGAGGAAGCTCTGCCACGGGAACTGCGGCGCGAACTGCTCGAGAGCCGCAATGCTCATCGGGTTGTAGACCTTGTCCGCCTGGCGGCGCTCCGCCGCCGGCCAGTGCACCTGCGCGATCTGCGCTTCGAGTGCGTAGACCGCACTGCTGCGTGCCGCATCGTGAATGCCTGCAAAGGCGAGCATGGCGCTCAGGTAGGTGCGATAGGCGTCGCGGATCGTGGCACTGTCCTTGTCCTCGAGCAGGTAGTAGTCGCGGTCCGGCATGCCGAGCCCCGACTGCCGCAGCTCGATTACGTAGGCGTCGGGATTCTTCTTGTCGATATCGATGTCGATCCGGAACGGACCGCCAACCTGCGTGGCTGGGGATCCCATGAACGCAGCGACCTCCGCGTAGCTCTTGAGCGCGGCGATGCGGGCGAGGTCCGGCTGGATCGGCGTGAGCCCGGCGGCCTCTATCGCCGCTGTGTCGAGGAAAGCGTTGTACAGGTCGCGGAGCTTGCGCTCCTCGGCGCTGAGCTTCGCCTCGGGTGCGCGACGCAGCCCCGCGACGATGCTCTCAAGCTTCACCTCGTTACCCTTGTCGAGCTCGAGGTTGACTCCCGCGACCTGACGGTCCGGCGGAATGACGGCGCTCTTCAGCCACCCGCCGTTGGTGTAGCGAAAGAAATCCGCACCCGGAGCCACGCTCGCGTCCAGATACCCGAGCGTGACACCCCAGGGCGGAAAGACGGGCGAGCCCGCGGCGAGGGTGAGTGGGATCAGTGCGGCGAACGTGAACGCCGCGATTGTTGGTGCTCTCATGGGGGAATCTTGACGCAGCCCCATGGCGGGCGCCAGATCCGCGCTCTGCAGGCGCGCTCCAGGCTGACCTCTTATCTGTTAGTCTCGCGATCCGCGGCGGCGAGGACAGACGCGGACCCAAGCGGGGAGGGATTCGATGCGCACGCGAACTTGCAGGCGGAACATCAGCCTGTTGCTCACGGCTCTCGGCGTGGCCGCCGCCGCGGGGGACGCTTGCGCAGCACCGCTCCCGCCCATGAAGCCGGACATCACCACCCCGGAATTCACCGCGCCCACGGGCGACTTCGACTACCTGAAGCGCGAGGTGATGATCCCGATGCGCGACGGGGTGAAGCTGCACACGGTGATCGTCGTGCCGCGCGGGGCGCATGGGGATCCCATCATCCTGACGCGCACGCCCTACGATGCCGCGGGGCGTGCCATGGCGAACCCGAGCCCGCACATGCTGGCGACGCTGTCGCAGGCTGATGAGGTGTTCGTCACGCGCGGCTATATCCGGGTCTTCCAGGACGTGCGCGGCAAGTACGGCTCCGAGGGCGAATACGTCATGACGCGCGAGCTGCGCGGCCCCCTCAACGGCACGGCGGTGGATCACTCGACGGATGCCTGGGACACCATCGACTGGCTGGTGAAGAACGTGCCGGAGTCGAACGGCCGGGTCGGCATGATCGGCTCCTCCTACGAGGGCTTCACCGTGCTCATGGCACTCGTGAATCCTCACCCGGCGCTCAAGGCTGCAGTCCCCGAGTGCCCGATGGTGGACGGCTGGAAGGGCGATGACTGGTTTCACAACGGCGCCTTCCGCCAGACCAACTTCGACTACATCTACGGGCAGACTACCCGGCACGGCAAGGGTGAGCAGATCCCGCGCGGGGTGTACGACGACTACGAGCTGTTTCTGTCGCTCGGCTCCGCGGGTGCGTTCGCGCATCGGTTCGGCATCGACACCCTGCCGTCCTACGTCAAGCTGAGCGAGCACCCGGCGTACGATGAATTCTGGAGCGGCCAGGCGCTGGATCGGATCCTGGGCGCCCAGGGCCTCGCGGTGCCGACGCTGTTCATCACCAGCTTGTGGGATCAGGAGGACATGTACGGCGGCGTGCATACCTATGCGACGACCCGCGGCAGCGGCAAGCCGGTGTTCCTGGTGCTCGGGCCGTGGCGGCACAGCGGCATCAACGGCGATGGCACGACGCTCGGGCCGCTCAAATTCGACGGCGACACGGCGCTCAAGGTGCGGCGCGAGGTGATCGAGCCGTTTCTCGCTGAGCACCTGAAGGACGGCGCGCCGCACGCGGATACGCCGCCGGCGCTGGTGTTCGAGACCGGCACCAACACCTGGCAGCGCCTGCCGGCATGGCCGCTGTCGTGCGCGTCGGGCTGTGCCTCGCGGTCACAGCCCCTCTACCTGCAGCCGCACGGTGGGCTGAGCTTCACCGCGCCGCCGGTGAAGAGCGGCCAGCCGTTCGATGAGTACGTGTCCGACCCGGCGAAGCCCGTGCCATACATCCCGCGTCCCGTGCGCTTCGCCGACCGCGACGCGTGGCGGTACTGGCTGCTGACCGACCAGCGCGCGGTGGTGGACCGGCCGGACGTGCTGAGCTACACCTCGGAGGTGCTCGCCGCGCCGGTGCACATCGGCGGGGCACCAATGGTGAATCTCTACGCCTCGACCACCGGCAGCGACAGCGATTGGGTGGTGAAGCTCATCGACGTGTACCCGCAGGAGCTGCCCGCGGACCCGGCGATGGGCGGCTATCAGCTGGCCGTGGCGATGGATATTTTTCGCGGCCGCTACCGCGACAGCCTGAGCAATCCGAGTCCCATTCCGCCCGGCAAGCCCGAGCTGTATCGGTTCGCGCTGCCGCAGGTCAATCACGTCTTTCTGCCGGGTCACCGCATCATGGTGCAGGTCCAGTCCAGCTGGTTCCCGCTCTACGACCGCAATCCGCAGACCTACGTGGACAACATATTCCTCGCCCGACCCGAGGACTATCGCCAGGCGACGCAGCGGGTATTCCACATCGGCGCGGTGGCGAGCTTCATCGATCTGCCGGTGGTCGGGGACCGCTGAGGGGGTGAAGGGCCGGGCGCAGCGCGCGCGGTGGCGCTGCCGGAGAAGCCAATGCCGCAAACCGGCCAGTCAGGTCGCCGCGGCGTGACGATAATGGGGCCGGGCCCCCGCGGCACGCCGTATCGGCCAGGATAGATCCATGGACCAGCAGCCCCAGACGAGCCAGCCAGCGCGCGCACGCCGGCCGAGCGGACGCGATGCCAAGATCGCGGCGCGCACGGCGCGCAGCCAGGCGTTCGTTCCCTATATCACGCGCAAAATTCCCTACTACGAGGTGCTGAGCAGCGAGGGGCTCGAACTGCTCGAGCACAATGCCGACACCATCCTCGAGGAGATCGGCATCGACTTTCGCGACGATCCGGAGTCGCTGGCGCTGTGGAAGGATGCGGGAGCGGATGTGCAGGGTGAGCGCGTGCGCTTCCCGCGCGGCATGTGCCGCACGATCGTGCGCCGCTCGGCGCCCAAGGAGTTCACCCAGTACGCGCGCAATCCCGCCCGCAACGTCGTGATCGGCGGCAACCGCACGGTGTTTGCGCCCGCTTACGGCTCACCCTTCATCCGCAACCTCGATGAGGGGCGGCGCTACGCGCGCATCGAGGACTTCCGCAACTTCGTGAAGCTCGCGTATCTGTCCACCGCGCTGCACCACTCCGGCGGCACCATCTGCGAGCCGGTCGACCTGCCGGTCAACAAGCGGCATTTCGACATGGTGTACAGCCACATGAAGTACAGCGACAAGCCGTACATGGGCTCGGTCACGCATCCGGAGCGCGCCGAGGACACGGTCGAGATGACACGGATTCTGTTCGGCGATGAGTTCACGGATCCGGCGACCGGCAAGCCGCGCACCTGCATCACGAGCCTCATCAACGCCAACTCGCCCCTCACCTGGGACGCAACCATGCTCGGGGCGCTCAAGACCTACGCGCGTGCCAACCAGGCGACCATCGTCACGCCGTTCATCCTCGCCGGCGCCATGTCACCGGTGACGGTGGCGGGTACCGCGGCGCAGACTCTCGCCGAAGCACTCGCCGGGATGGCCACCGCGCAGCTGGTGAACCCGGGAGCGCCGGTGATCCTCGGCAGCTTCGCCTCATCGTTATCCATGCAGTCCGGCGCGCCGACCTTCGGCACGCCGGAGCCGGCGCTGGTGCTGTACGTCATGGCGGCGCTGGCGCGGCGCCTCGAGGTGCCGTTCCGCTCCGGCGGCTCGCTGTGTGCCGCCAAGATCCCGGATGCGCAGGCTGCCTATGAGTCCGCCAACACCCTGCTCCCGACCTGCCTCGGCGGCGTGAACTTCGTGCTGCACACCGCTGGCTGGCTCGAGGGGGGCCTCGCGATGGGGTACGAGAAGTTCGTCATGGACGCGGACCAGGCCGGCATGATGCACACGCTGCTCGCCGGGGTGGACCTCTCGGAAAATGGCCAGGCGCTCGATGCGATCCGCGAGGTCGGGCCGGGCAAGCATTTCCTCGGCTGCGCGCACACCCAGGCCAACTTCCAGACCGCGTTCTACCGCTCGCCGCTCGCCGACAACAACAGCGTCGAGCAATGGGAGGCGGAGGGTGCCAAGGACATGATCCAGCGGGCCAATGCGAACTGGAAGAAGCAACTTGCGGACTACGAGCCACCGCCGCTCGATCCGGCGGTGGATGAGGCGCTGCTCGACTACATCAATCGCCGCAAGGCATCCTTCCCCGACTCGAACGTCTGACGATACGGAGGCGACTGCGCTGAAGCTCCGCTCGGCCTGCTTCGCGGCGCTGCTGTCGGCAGCCTCGGCAGCGCTCGGCGCGGGCCCGGCGGCGTCCGCTGCGGCGTCCGCCGATGCGAGCGCGCCGGCGAATGGCGCGGCCTACGTTCATTGGCTCGAAGAGCGTTCGATGCTGCACCAGGCGCAGCTCCTCGCGCGCCGCTATTCGGGCAACGCGATCCAGTGGCAGCACCCCTATGGCACGCCGCAGCCGCGCGCCGCGGTTGCCCGGGCATCGGTGTGGTTTACCGCGTATCCGGCCTCGACCATCGCCGCGGCGCCGGGTCTCTCGGCGCTCGCCACCCTGGCCGACGAGCGGCTGTGGCGCGCGTTCGAGACCATCGGCATCCAGGGCATGCACACCGGGCCGATGAAGCTCGCGGGCGGCCTCCGCGGCTTCACCCATACGCCCTCGATCGACGGCAACTTCGACCGCATCAGCTTTGAGATCGACCCCGACTTCGGCACCGGGACGCAATACCGCAACTTGGTGGCCGCCGCACATCGCCACGGCGCCATCGTGATCGGCGACATCATTCCTGGCCATACCGGCAAGGGCGCTGACTTCCGACTCGCCGAGCGCGCTTACGCCGACTATCCCGGCATCTATCACATGGTTCGCATCGAGCCCAGCGACTGGGGCTTGCTGCCGCCGGTTGCCGCGGGGCACGACGCGGTCAACCTCAGTCCGGCGACGGTGGATGCGCTCGAGGCGCGGGGCTACATCGTGGGTCAGCTGCATTCCGGCATCTTCTACGAGCCCGGGGTGAAGGACACGGACTGGAGCGCCACCGATGTGGTGCGCGGCGTCGACGGCGTGCGGCGCCGCTGGGTCTACCTGCACTACTTCAAGCAGGGCCAGCCGACGCTCAACTGGCTCGACCCGAGCTTCGCCGCCGAGCGTCTCGTGCTGGGCGATGCGGTCGACGAGATCGACGTGCTGGGCGATGGCATGGTGCGCCTCGATGCCAACGGCTTGCTCGGGATCGAGCGCGAGGCCAACGGCCACGTGTGGTGGGCCGGGCATCCGCTGTCGGTGACGGCGAACCAGCTGATTGCCGACATGGTGCGCAAGCTCGGCGGATTCACCTTCGAGGAGCTCGACTTTCCGCTCGACGAGATGCGCGAGATGGCGCGCGGCGGTGCGGACCTCTCCTACGATTTCGTCACCCGGCCGGTCTACGACTACGCGCTGCTGACGGGCGATGCGGAGCTGCTGCGACTGGTGTACCAGCTGATGCTCAAGTACGGCGTCGACTCAGGCAGGCTGGTGCACGCGCTGCAGAACCACGACGAGCTGACCGGCGGCATGGCGCATTTCGGCGGCCGGCACGCTGACGAGAGGTTTGCGTTGCACGGCGGGCAGATGTCCGGCCAGGAGCTGCGCGAGCTCGTGCATCAAGCCATGTACACCGGCCTCATGGGGGCGCGCGCGCCCTACAACCTGAAATTCGGCCACGGGGTGGCCTCGACGACCGCGACGGTCATCGCCGCTGCGCTCGGCATCCACGACCTCTCGGCCCTGACGCCCGCAGACGTCGCGAACATCAAGCGTCTGCACCTGCTGCTCGCCTTCTTCAACGCGATGCAGCCGGGCGTGTTTGCCTTGTCGGGCTGGGATCTGGTCGGCGCGCTCACGCTGCCGCCGGATTCGGTGCGCGCGCGGCTGGCCGACGGCGACACCCGCTGGATCAACCGCGGCGCTTACGATCTGCTCGGCTCGAACCCGAAAGCGACGCGCTCGACATCAGGTCTGCCGCGCGCCGTGGCGCTCTACGGCTCGCTGCCGGAGCAGCTCGCAGATCCCGGCTCGTTCGCCTCGCAACTGGCGGGGCTTCTCAAGGTGCGTGCGCAGCTCAAGCTGTACGCCGCGCACCTGGTCGACGCTCCGGCCGTTCAGTCGAAGGGGCTCGTGGTGCTGGTGCAGGAGCTGCCGGATGACGGCGGGCTCGTGGTGACGGCCGTCAACTTCGGGGCTCAGGGTGTGGACGAGGCCGTGTTGATTCACGGCGCAGCAGCGGATTCCCGGGCGCTCGACGTCCTAGATCCACAGGCGCCCGCGACCGGAGTCGGCGCGGACGGCAGCCTGCGGCTGCACCTCGCGCCCCACGAAGCGAAGGCGTTGCGGATCAAGAGCTGAGGGTGCGCCGCGGTGTCGCCCCGGATCTCGGGTCGCCCATGGAAATGCGCTAGCATTCATCGGATGGGCCCGACTCCTAAGCCTGATCCCTCTCAGCGCCGCTTGCGTGCCGGGATCGTCGGCGGCGGGCGCGGCGCCTTCATCGGCGCGGTGCACCGCATCGCTGCCGAGCTCGACGGCCAGGCCCTGATTGTCGCCGGCGCAATGTCCTCGGACCCGGCGATCGCACGCGAGAGTGCCGCCGCGTGGTTTCTCGAGCGCAGCTACGCCTCGTACGAGGAGATGGCGCGCAGCGAGGCCGCGGACACCAACGGTATCGACTTCGTCATCGTGGCGACGCCGAATCACCTGCACTACCCGGTGGCGCGCGCGTTCCTGGCCGAGGGCATTCACGTCGTCTGCGACAAGCCGCTCACCTCGAGTGTCGCCGAGGCGGAAGAGCTGACGCGGCTGGTCGAGGACGGCCGCACATTGTTTGCTCTCACGTACAACTACACTGGATATCCGGCGGTGCGCGAGGCGCGCGAACTGGTACGCGGCGGAGGGCTCGGGGAGATCCGTAAGGTGTTGGTGGAGTACAGCCAGGACTGGCTGATGGAGGCCGTGGAGAACCGCGGCAACAAGCAGGCCGCGTGGCGCACCGATCCGGCGCGGGCGGGCCTTGGCGGCAGCGTCGGCGACATAGGCACGCATGCCGCGAACCTGCTCGAGTACGTGACGGACAAGCGCATCGAGGCCGTGTGCGCCGATCTCACCGCCTTCGTCGCCGGCCGGCGTCTCGATGATGATGCCAACATGCTCATCCGACTCGAGGGTGGCGCGAAGGGCACGCTCAGCTGCTCGCAGATTGCCTGCGGCGAGGAGAACCGGCTGTCGCTACGCGTCTACGGATCCAGGGCGGGGCTCGAGTGGCATCAGCAGGAGCCCAACACGTTGATTCTCAAACCGGCGGGCAGTCCGTGGGAGCGGTTGCGGACGGGTCACGGCTACCTGAGTGCCTCCGCCCGGGCTGCCAGTCGCACACCGCCCGGACACCCGGAAGGTTATCTCGAGGCGTTTGCCAACATCTACCGCGGATTCATTGCGGATGTGCGTCGTGTCGCAGAGGGGCAGGCGCCACTGCGCGATTACCCGGGTGTGCAGGACGGACTGCGCGGCGTGCGCTTCGTGGCGCAGGTGGTAGCCAGCTCGCGCGCCGGCTCGGCCTGGATGCGGGTCTAGGCCTTCGCGCCCTCGCGCCGCAGAAGCGGCACAGCCACCAGAAAAAACAGCGACAGGGGAAGCGAGCCGGCGACCAGCACAGCCCAGAGCCGCGGCTGCGGCGCCAGCCAGACGACGGCCATCTCGGCCAGCCCGGTTGCTAGCAGCACCAGCGCGACGCGAATGACCCAGAATCTATGAGCGTGCCACACGGGCGTCGATTCTACCCCTCCGAGGATCTCAAGGGATCCGGCGGATGTAATCGTAGGCTTGCCGCGCGGCCTCGAGCTGACTCATGCGCGTGAACGGCCCTTCCTGCTCGACGAAGTAGTGCTTGAGGCCCGCCTTCTCTGCGGCTGCAAAGATCGGACGGTAGTCGATGATGCCGTGCCCGAGCTCCGCCCCTGGAGGGGCGCCTGAAGCACCAGCGAAGGGGTCGGGCAGGGGCAGGAAGTCCTTCACGTGGATCATCGGAAACCGTCCCGGGTAGCGTTTGAAGTAGTCGATGGGGTTGCGTCCGCCGACCACCATCCAGCCGCAGTCGATCTCGAACTGAACGAGCGCAGGATCGGTCTCAGCGAGCAGCACGTCATAGGCGATCGTGTCGCCCTGGGAAGCGAACTCGAAGTTGTGGTTGTGGTAGACGTACTGCAGCCCCGCGCGCCGCGCCTGCTCGCCGAGGTGGCTGGCGAGCTCGGCGGTGCGATGCGCTTCCTCGAGCGTCATGCCGCCGTTGTGGGCGCCCGGGATGAGCGCGCGCAGACTGCCGCTCGCCGCGTACTGCGCACCGAGCGCGTGGGCGTCATCGAACGCCGCGGCGGGATTGCTGAAATCGAGATGCGCGCTGGGCGCTACTAGGGCGTTGTCATCGAGCAGCCGGCGGAAGTCGCGTGCCGTAAGACCCGCAAATCCCGCACTCTCCACCTCGCGATAGCCGATCTCCCTCAGCCTGCACAACGTCGCCGCCGGATCGGCGGCCAGAGAGTCCTTCACGGCGTACAGCTGGATTCCCGCCGGGCTGACGGCGGGCATAGGGCGCGCGATTGCCGGCAGTTCAGCAGCGAGCAGCGCGCCCGCGGCCGTTGCTGCCGAGCGCGCGAGCAAGCGCCTGCGGCTGAGGATGCTCATACGGGCAGCATGGTACGCTACACCGTGACGCCGCTCAGCTGAGATCGCCCGCTGCGGGCGTAGCCCAAGAAGGTCGAGTGACGACACTGACCCGAACGCGACTGTGCGTGATGATGTTCCTGGAGTTCTTCATCTGGGGCGGCTGGTTCGTCACCATGGGGAGCTACCTGGCGGCGAATCTGCATGCCAGCGGCGCGCAGACCGCGCTCGCCTATTCGACGCAGTCATGGGGCGCGATAATCGCGCCGTTCATCGTCGGCCTGATCGCGGACCGGTATTTCAACGCCGAGCGGCTGCTCGGGGCTTTCCACATCGCCGGCGGAATCCTCATGTACGTGCTGTACAGCAGCCACGACTTCGGCGGCTTCTATCCGGTACTGCTCGCCTACATGCTGCTCTACATGCCGACGCTGGCGCTGGTGAACGCCATCTCGTTCCGGCAGATGGAGGAGCCTGCGCGGCACTTCTCCGGCGTGCGCGTGTGGGGGACGATCGGCTGGATCGTCGCCGGTCTCGTCATCAGCTACCTGTTCGCCTGGGATTCGCACCCGGGCATCTCGCAGGGGCTGCTGCGCCACACCTTCCTCATGTGCTCGCTCGCTTCGTTCGCCCTCGGCGTGTACAGCTTCACCCTGCCTGCCACGCCGCCGCAGCCGGCCGCCGGTCGCGTCACGCTGCGGCGGCTGCTCGGCTTCGATGCCCTCGTGCTGCTGCGGGAGCGCAATTTCCTGGTGTTCTTCCTGGCCTCGGTCCTGATCTGCATTCCGCTCGCCTTCTACTACCAGAATGCCAATCAGTTCCTCACCGAGATCGGGGTGGCCAACGCCACGGGCAAGCAGACCATCGGCCAGATGTCCGAGGTGGCGTTCATGCTGGCGATTCCGTTCTTCCTGCGCGCCTGCGGCATGAAGCTGACGCTGCTGATCGGGATGCTGGCGTGGGCGGTGCGCTATGTGCTGTTCGCCCTGGGCGATGCGCAGGCGCTTGCGGTGCTGCTGATTCTCGGCATCGCACTGCACGGCGTGTGCTACGACTTCTTCTTCGTCTCCGGGCAGATCTATACCGACTCGAAGGCTGGCGCCGAGCACAAGGCCGCGGCCCAGGGACTGATCACGCTCGCGACTTACGGCGTCGGCATGCTGATCGGCTTCTCGCTGGCAGGCCAGGTGGTCGATGCGCACGCGGCCGCCGGGGTGCACGACTGGCGGACGATCTGGCTCTATCCGGCGGTGTTTGCCGCGGTGGTAGTCGTGCTGTTTGCGGCCATGTTCCGCAACGAGAGAGTCAGCTATGCCGCCCGCTGAGTTCCGGCCGCGCCCCATGCGTCTCAGCATCCTCACGGCGGCGTTTCAGGAGCTGACGCTGCGCGCCCGGCGCGATGCGGACCCCGACCTCGCCATCGAGGAGTGGCTCGCGTTCGCGCGCGAGATCGGCAGTCCCAACATCGAGCTGTCGGCTGCGCTGCATCCCTCCGAGAGCGACGTGCCGGCGGCGGCCATGCTCGATCCGGTAGCCAACACACTCGATCTGCGCCGGCCGTTTGATGCGGCGCGGGCAGCACGCGTGCGGCGTGCCATGCAATCGAGCGGGGTGGGGCTCTCGGATCTCGGCTACTTCGACAACATGCTCGCCAGCGATGAGGCCGCGCGAGCCAAAAAGCACGTGCTGATGCTTAAGGTGTTCGATGCCGCGGTGCTGCTCGGCACCGATGCCGTAACCGGCTTCGTCGGGCGCAATCCGCTCCTGTCGATGGACGGCAACCTCGTGATGTTCGAGCAGGTGTTCGTGCCGCTGCTGAAGGAGGCCCGGGCGCGCGGCCTCACCTACCGGGTGGAGCAGTGCCCGATGCCGGGCTGGAACACCAGCGACCTGTGGCACAACAACATCGCCTATGCGCCAGGTCCCTGGATCGCCCTGCACCGCATCTGCGAGCGGCACGGCGTCGGAGAGCAGTTCCGCATCCATTACGACCCGTCGCATGCGATCCTCATGGGCCAGGACTCGCGTTCCGTGTTCCAGTACCTCAAGGACAGCGGCTATGGGTTCCTGATCGGCGGCTTTCACGTCAAGGGCCAGGTCATCGACGCGCGCGGCATCGCCGCCTGGGGCTACGGCGGTCAGACCCTGCAGCGCGGCGACTGGCACGGCGAGCGCCCGAGCGCCGATCCGGCCGAGCAGGCCAATGCCTGGAAGAAGCAGACGGTATTTGCCGAGCACGAGCTGCCTGGCACCGCGCGCCACGATCCGCTCGCCTACCTGCAGAACCGCTCGGTCGACTGGCTCGACCACCAGCTCGCCGCGCGCGAGCTGCTCGCCATCGAGCCGGACAAGACCTACCTCGTGGTGGAGCACGAGTATCCGCCGGCGCGCATCCAGGACAAGGAGCGCCTGAAGCCGATCCTCGCCGCCTCCATCGCCTTCACGCGCGCGATCGATGAGGCCGCGGCGGCGATGTACGCCCTGCAGCACGAGGTGCTGCCGAGTCAGGGAATTGCAGCCCAGGGAATCGGGCGCGAAGCCTATCGGTCCTAAAGACAGCCGCCGAGGTGCCATGCCTTTCGTAACCCCGAAAACCCAGCAGCGCACTTACGATGCGATCGTGGTCGGCTCCGGCGCCGCCGGCGGTCAGTCGGCCTACACGCTGTGCATGGACGGCGCGCGGGTACTGATGCTCGAGGCCGGGCGCCGCTACGATCCGGCGAGCGAGACACCCATGTTTCAGACGCCGGACCTGGCGCCGCTCGGCGGGGTCGGCACACCGCAGAAGCCCTTCGGCTTCTACGACGCCACCATCGATGGCGGCTGGCAGGTGCCGGGCGAGCCGTATGTGCGCGCGACCGAGGAGGACGCCGGCCGCTTCGAGTGGTGGCGGGCGCGCATGCTCGGCGGGCGTACCAATCACTGGGGCCGGATTTCGCTGCGCAACGGTCCTTATGATTTCAAGCCCAGGACTCGCGACGGTCTCGGCTTCGACTGGCCGATTGGTTACGAGGACCTCGCGCCCTACTACGACAAGGTGGAGCTGCTGGTCGGTGTGTACGGTACCAGCGAGGGCCTGGAGAACACCCCCAGCTCCCCGCCCGGCTGTCTGCTGCCGCCGCCCAAGCCCATCGTTAGCGACTATCTGGTCCGCAAACACGCCGGCCACCTCGGCATTCCGGTGATTCCGGGCCATCGCGCGGTGCTCACCCGGGCGCTCGATCACCGCCGCAACCCGGCGCGGCTGCATCCGGGCAACGCGCGGGCGCAGCAGCTCACCGCCGAGTCGATGCAAAGCCGCGCCCCGTGTCTGTGGGCGACGCCCTGCGGACGCGGCTGCTCGGTGCGCGCCAACTATCAGTCGACCACCGTGCATCTGCCCCCTGCGCTTGCGAGTGGCAAGCTCGACATCGTGACGGATGCGATGGTGTATGAGGTCACGCTCGGGCCCGACGGCCACGCCAACGGCGTGACATTCGTCGATCGCACCAGCGGCAAGCACGAACATGCGAGCGCCCGGGTGGTGATTCTGGCGGCGAGCGCCTGCGAGTCGGTGCGCATTCTTCTCAACTCGAGGAGCGCGCGCTTCCCCGACGGCCTCGCCAACTCGAGCGGCAAGCTCGGGCACTATCTCATGGACACGGTGGGCAGCAGCGTAACCGGGCAGGTGCCGCTGCTCGAGAGCCTGCCGCCGGTCAATGAGGACGGCGCGGACGGGCATCAGCTCTACGTCCCCTGGTGGCTGTACAAGCAGCAGCTGGCCGGCAAGCTCGGCTTCGCCCGTGGTTACCACATCGAGTACGGCGGCGGCAAACACATGCCGGGCTACGGCACGGCGGCCGGCATCGAATGGCTCACGGGCGGCAACTACGGCGCGAAGTTCAAGGCGGACGTGCGCCGCTACTACGGCTCGTTCGTCTCCTTCGATGGTCGCGGCGAGATGATCCCCAACGAGCAGTCCTACTGCGAGATCGACCCGGGGGGCGCGAAGGACAAGTGGGGGATCCCCGTGCTGCGCTTCCACTGGCAGTGGTCGGAGCACGAGACGCGCCAGGCGGCCCACATGCAGCGCACTTTCGCCGACATCATCGAGGCCATGGGAGGCCGAGCGCAGGCGGTGGAGACCGACGGCGCCAAGGCCATCGCACCGGGGGGCTCCATCATCCACGAAGTCGGGGGTGCGATCATGGGAGCGAATGCTGGGAGCTCGGTGACCAACTCCTGGTGCCAGACCTGGGACGTGCCGAACATCTACATCACCGACGGCGGGGTGTTCGCGTCCAACGCCGACAAGAACCCGACGCTCACGATCATGGCGATCGCCTGGCGCGCCTGCGATCACATACTCGCGCGCATGCGGCGCAGGGAGCTGTGATGGACCGGCGCACGACCATCAAATGGATGCTGGCGGTGAGCGCGGCGTGGCCGTTGCTCACCCGGAGCAGCGCGCAGGCGGTGACGGCGAACAGCGATGCGTTTCCCCCCGGCCAGGGTTACGGTACCGACCCGGCTCTCACCCCGCCTCATCACGCCGGGGAGTTCTGGCCGCTCACCTTGAGCGCGGCTCAGCGGCGCCTCGCCGCCGTGCTTTCGGACCTCATCATTCCCGCGGACCAGCACTCGGGCGCCGCCTCCTCGATCGGCGTGGTGGATTTCATCGACGAGTGGGTGAGCGCACCCTACCCGCGGCAGCAACGCGACCGGCCGATCGTGCTGGATGGTTTCACCTGGCTGGACGCGCAAGCCACGCGGCATTCCGCCAAGAGCTTTGCCGACCTCGATGTCGGGGGGCAGACTGCGATCTGCGATGAGATCGCGAGCGAGGCCCGCGCGAATCCGGCGCAGCGCGAGGCGGCGCGCTTCTTCGCCCGCTACCGTGATCTCACTGCGGCGGCTTTTTATTCGAGCCCGGCGGGGCGCAAGGACCTCGGCTACATCGGCAACGTACCACTCACCAGCTTCGAGGGAGCTCCCCCCGAGCTGCTCAAGAAACTGAACCTGATCTGAAAATCGGATGAGGACTGAATCATGAACACCACTTACGCTCGAACGGCGCTGTTCGCGCTGCTGACCGCAGCGGCCGCTGCCCTCGCGGCGGCGCCGACCGCAGCCCCTGGCCCCTGGCACAACCTGCTCGGCGACCACAGTGCTCCCGACTGGCGGGGCTGGAAGGACTCCGGGCTGCCGGCGGGCTGGCACGTGGCCGGCGGCGTCCTCTCCAAGGACGGTGCGGTCGATGACCTCATCAGCAACAAGAGCTACGGCAGCTTTGAGCTCGAGCTCGAATGGAAGATCGGCAAGGAAGGCAACAGCGGGATCTTCTATCGCGGCACGCGCGAATACGATCACATCTACTGGAGCGCGCCGGAGTACCAGCTGCTGGATGACGCCAATACCGAGGACGGCAAGAGCGCACTCACGGCGGCCGGGTCCGACTATGCCCTCTACGGCGTGCCTCCCGGCGTGGCCAAGCCTTACGGACAGTGGAACAAGACACGCCTCGTAGTGCAGGGCAATCACGTCGAGCACTGGCTGAACGGCGTCAAGGTGGTCGAGTACGATTTCGGCAGCGCCGACTGGAAGCAGCGGGTGGCGGCGAGCAAGTTCTCCAAGTATCCGAACTACGGCCTGGCCGCGAGTGGCCTGATCGGCATCCAGGGCGATCATCCCGGCTCGCTCGAGGTGCGCCACATCCGGATCCGAGAGCTGCACTGACGGCAACAGGCGGGTAGAGGACGGATGGCGGTATCCGCAGCTTTAGCTGAGGCCATGCGCCGCATCAGCGGCCTGCTGCAAGCCGGTCAGTTCCGCGACGCGCATGCGCAGCTGGAGTCGCTGCTCGCCGCAAACCCCGGTTACGTAGAAGGGCTGCGGCTGCTGGCCGGCGCCAAGCAGGCCCTGGGTGATACGGCGCAAGCGGAGTCAGTGCTGCGGCGGGCCCTCGAGATCGACCCCGCCTCGGTCCCCACGCTGACCACGCTGGCCGAGTTGCTGCTGCAGACGGGTCGCCGCGCCGAGGCCGTGCCGCTGCTCGAGCGCGCGCTGCAGGGCAGCCCGCCGTATCTGCGGGCCGCGCTCCTGCTGACTCGCTATTACCTCGACACCGGCCAGCCGGCCCGGGCGCTCGAGGTTGCTACGCCCTGGTGCCACAGCGGCAAGGCGGACCTTGATCTGGCGGCGCTGCACGTGGCGGCCTACGCCGCTCTCGGGCGCCTTCCCGAGGCGGTGGCTCACTATCGCGAGCGGGTGGGGCGCTCGCCGGACGATTCGGTTGCCGCCCATACTCTGGCGGTCGCCCTGAATACGGCCCAGCAGCCGGCGGAAGCCGAACGCGTGCTGCGCCAGACGCTGCTCCACAGTCGACCCAGCGCCGCTCTGCACTACACCCTGGCGCGCAGTCTCTTGAGCCTCGAGCGATTCGACGAAGCCGAGCTCGCCTTGCGCGAGTGCGTGAGACTCGATCCGCGTCGTGCCGAGACCCACGACCGACTGGCGCAGCTCGTCTGGAGGCGCTCGGGAGATATCGCCGCGGCTGCCCGTAGCCTCACCGAGGCGCTCGAGAAATTTCCGCATGACGATGCCCTGCGAGGCACCAAGGCCGCCTTGCTGCAGGGAGCGGGAGATGCGCGCGGCGCCTTCGCTTGTCTCAGCGAGCGAGCTGCACGGCCTGACTCCCATCCCAGCATGCTGATTCGCGCGGGACTGGCGGCCCTCGAGTTCGAGCCTGCCACCGCACTGAGACTGGCAGAGCGCGCGCTACGCGCACTGCCGGCCGATCACACGGCGCGCCGGCTGCTGTGCGCGGCGTGTCTCGGGGTGGGCGACGGGAAGCGGGCGCTCACCGAGTGCGCCACGCTGCTCGAGGCCACCCCGGACCAGCAATACCTCATTGCCATGCAGACCACGGCGCTGCGGCTGTTGCACGATCCCCGCTACGAATCGTTCTGCGACTACGACCGGATGGTGCTGTCGATGCCGATCGAAACACCTGCCGGGTGGGGCGATCTCGGCAGCTTTCTGACGGAGGTCGCCGCACGGCTGGGTAGCCTGCACAACCCGCACGGTCACCGGCTGCTCTTTCAGTCGTTACGTCTCGGTACCGAGACCACCCAGGACCTGTCGCGCAGTCCGGATCCCGTCATTCAGGCACTGTTTCGCGCCTTTGCCGCTCCGATCGCCCGTTACCGCGAGCACATCGGCCAGGGCGAGGACGCCCTGCGGCGTCGCAATCGTGGTCCGGCGCGGTTCAACGGCGGCTGGTCGGTGCGTCTGCACAGCGACGGCTACCACACGAGTCACGTGCATCCCCGCGGATGGATCTCCTCGGCGTTCTACGTGCAGCTGCCTGATTCCATGCGCGCAGGCCACACGGGGGAGGGGATTCTCAGCTTCGGTGCGCCGGGCATGCTCACGACTCCATCGCTGCCTGCGGAGCTCTCAGTCCGCCCCGAAGTGGGGCTGCTGGTGCTTTTTCCGTCGTATTTCTGGCACGGCACGCTGCCGTTCCACGCCGACCAGCCGCGCCTGACGGTGGCTTTCGACGCGGTCCCGGACCGCGAATAGCACGCCCAAAAAAATCTCCCCTCACGTCGCCGTGAGGGGAGAAGGTTGCGTCGCTCTTACCAGAAATACTTGGCTGTAAAGTTAATTTCGCGTCCGACGATCGAACGGCCGAACCCTACGTTGTTCTGCACCGTGTTGCCGCCGAAGCGGGCATTGCCCTCGGTCAACCCGAGCTCGTTGGTGAGGTTCGAACCCAGCAGCCGGAACTCCCAGCTTTCCCCGACGTGGGCATCGATGCCGGCGGCCAGATCCCAGTACGCAGGCAGCGGCGTCAGGCCCGAAGCGTCCTGGAAGCGCTTGCCGATGTCCTCGTAGGTCACCTGCTCGGACAGCGTGCCCCAGCTGAAGAGCTGCGTGTCGCTCGGTGTGATTCGCACCTGATACTTCGGCAGACGCGCGAGCTGGTTGCCGTTGATCGAGCCGCAGATCACCTGGCCGGTGATGTTGGTGTAGATGAAGCAGCCCGGGAAGTCCTTGTAATGGGCGTCCTCATAGATGCCGTTCACCGTGATCTTGAAAGTGCTAAGCGGCTGGTTATCGCTGGTCGCGAAGGGATTTACGCTGCCGACGAGCCGGCCGCCCTTCGAGGTCGATCCATAGATCGACGCCGGACCGATCGGTACGTTGTCGATGTTGACGGGTGTGACCGTTAGACCACTGAACTCCTTGTCGTAGACCGACGCATCAATGTACGTCCATTGATTCTGGATCTTGAAGCCGAACTCGTAGTTCTGCAGGGTCGTCAGGGGCGCGCTGGCCGGACACCCGCCGTTGTTGCAACGGACGTTGTCGAAGTTCTCGAACTCGACGCCATTGTTGATGCGCACGTAGGCGCTCATGTTGTCGTTGAACTCGTAGTTGGCGCCGCCGGAGAAGGTCGGCATGGTGTTGTTCTCACTGCCCGGCGAGTAGGTCCCGTTCGGCAGGTTGACCGAGTTATCCCAGAGATTGGTTCCGGTTCCTGGTGCCGCTGCCGGGTTCCCCAGGTTGACCGGCGAGGTATTGCTGGTCTCCTGGCTCAGGTTGATGTGCTCGAGTCGAACCGAGAGATCGAGCAACCAACGATTGATCTTCCATGCATCGGAGAGATAGGCGGCGACATTGGTGGCGTCGCCATTCTGCAGGATGTAGTAGCCGCCGTTGGCGTCGATGATGCCCTGCGGGCTGCTCACCTGGTATTGAGTGCCGCCCACGTTTCCGGTCAGGATGATGGCCTGGGCGTTCGGCTGATTGGTGATCAGCACGTTGGAGCTCAGCGACCAGTTGTCGTTCATCGTGTAGTGGTTCACATACAGACCGAAGGTCAGGGTATTGCCGTTGCCGAAATCCTTGTTCACGCGGAACTCATCCTCGATGCTGCTGATCTTCTTCTCCACCAGCCAGACCTGCTGCGTGACCACGCTCTGATTGGGGTTCACGGCGGTGCCGTTCTGGTAGGTGGCCGTGACGTCACCGGGGGTTACTGGGGTGCCAGTAAGGACGCCGTCTCCTGTGATGTAGGCCGACAACGTCGTGGGGTTGCCGTTGTTGATCAGCGCGTGCGTATTGACGTAGCCGCCATCGAAGATGAAGTTGTTGCTGATCGACCAGCCGTCGCTGAACGACTCCTTGAGCTCCGAGCCGACGTAGCTGAGGTCACCGCCGCGTCCGTCGCTGATGTCATCGTTCTGGAAACAGTTGCAGGCCGGATTCGGGATCTGGAACTGCTCCAACTGCTTGCTGTCGTAAGTGGAGTGGAGCTGGTTGAACCCGGGATAGGTATTCACCGAGCCGTTGGTTACGGTGTAAGGAAAGTCTGCGACCCACGCGTTGTGGTCGTGCATGGTGCGCGCCCAGAACATGATCGACCCGTTGTCCAGAGTATGTTTCAACGTGGCCGTCAGCTGACCTCCGATGTCGGACAGATACTGCGGATCGCGCACGCCTTCGGAGGTGCGGTAGAAGCCGCCGATGCTTCCGTACCAGCCTTCTGCGATCTTGCCGCTCTCGAAGAGATCGACCCGATACAACCCCTCGTCGCCGTAAGTGACACCCACCGACCCGGTCTCCTTGTCCGAACCGGTCCGCAGGATCCAGTTGGCCGTGGCACCCGGCTGTCCCGGGCCGTAGATGGCGCTGGTTCCGCCCTGCACGATCTCGACGCGCTCGACCGTGTCGTCCGCGCGAATCAGTGAGCTGTTATCCATGAAGGACAGGTAGGGCGCGCCGTAGAGGGGCGACCCCTGAATCATGGTCGTGAAGAATGGCGAGTCGCCGCCACCATCGGGAAAGCCCGCGACGTCGATGTTGACGCCGGTCTGTCCGCCGGATGCTTCCGGCCAGATGCCGGGCGAGAGTTTGTAGACCTCGGCAGCGCTGCCCGGATCGGCCATCGCGATGTCCTGCAGCGATGCTGACACGATGTTGTAGCTCGCATCCAGCTTCTTCACCGCTTGCGCCGAGGCCGTGACCACGACCTCTTGCAGCGTCTCACCGCTGGTGGGCGCTGCCGGCGTGCTGGCCGCTGCGGCCTGAGCCTGTTCGTCCGCGTAGGCGATGCCGGCGACCGACGCGTACAGCACTCCCGCGACCGCGGCGGCAACAGTGCTGGCGCCGAAGCGCCGGCCGGGTCGTGCGACGACAGGTGGTGTGTTCTCGCTAATCAACTGGGCGTTCCGACGGAGCGCCTTGTTGCTCTTCCCTCTCATGGATGGTCCCCTCCCCGATGATTGAGCAGGCAATGGAAACTAAAGAAACGTGTGTCTGATTCGTGACAGGTGTGTTGCGGATCCGACCTTCCCGTCGCTGGTTCTAAGGCAGTGTTCTCTGCGGGGTGCTGCGTCCTCCATTCGACAAGTCCTTGACGCGCCGCGTCATGGATCCCGCACTTGGAAAGACTCTAATGGGAACGATTCGCGATGACAAGCGATGTCGCGAATTTACAACGATCTTGGAACCACCTCCCGGCAGGCAAATTCAGGTGTCCGCATGGCCGGACGCTGTCCTGATGCGTGCGGGGCACCAGGTGCACGGATGGAGACGCTGGCCTTCAGTGCAGATCGCGGGGGCGAAGCTCCTCGATGAGCACGATCTCCGAGGAAAGCGGCGAGGGGAGGGTCACTGCGACTCCCTGCCGCATCAGCGTCGTGCCACTAAGCACGGTCTTCGAGCCCGGCCCGAGATCGTGGAAGACGAGTGCGTAGCGGCCTGCGGGCTTCAGACCCGCGAGGCGAAAGCGGTGCACGGGCTCGTCCGAGGAGTCTCCGTGGAATGCGTACAGCACCCCGCGATGAAGCGCGGGCGCATAGTATTCAATGCCGTCCCAGTGCACTCCGTCGGGACGATCGGACACGTGATAGAGATCCGCGCTGCGGATCAGCGGTCGCAACGTGGCGGCGTAGAGCGCGAACTGGGCGCGCGCATCGGCGCGCTGCTCCTCGGTCCAGCGGCGCGTATCGAGCATGAGCGAGAACCAGCCGAGCATGCCGCTGCGCAGCAGATAGCGGAAGGTCTCGGGCCGTGGTGCGGGCCAGTCGGCCACGTAACTCTCGAGCATCGCCGGCGGCAGGACGTGGCTCGCATCGAAGAAGGCGCGGCGGTTGGCGAGCGGATCGTAGGTGTCCGTGACCGAAAAGTAGTCGCCGTGTGCCGCGCTCCCGAAATCCACCATTCGGCCCCCGTCGTTGCACAACTCCAACAGCAGGTTGGGATGTTGTGTACGCAGCCGCTCGTAGATCCGGTAGTAGGCACGGGTTGCATAATCGCTGACGTCGGTGGAATTCGAGCCCGCGACCCACAGGTAGCCGGAGTTTTCGGAGACCTTGAGCGTTCCGGGTTCCGGCGGTGCCGCGGGATGTCCGGAGCGCTCGCTCCCCTGGGCGACGAGGTAGCCGTCGTGCTCGAGCATGTCCAGGTGGTAGTCCCCGACCAGCCGCTCGAGCTCGCGGCCGGCCCAGGCTTCGGCGGCGGGCACGCCGAGATCGACGGTGACACCTTTGAAAGGCTCGGGCGCGTTCCAGGCGGGGGGCGGATCTGCGATCAGCCAGTCTCGCATCGCCGGTTCATACACGCTGAGTGCGCCGGGGTCGTGAGAGGCGCCTGCCTGGCCCCAGCTCACCCATAACCCGAATTTGAGGCCGTGCGAGTGGGCGAAGTCAGCGAGCGCGGCGATACCGTGCGGAAATTTCGCGCTGTCGGGGTGCCAGTCGCCGACCGCGCGAAACCAGCCGGCATCGAGATGGAACATCTCGAGCCCGAGTGAGGCGGCATTCTCGATCATGCCCTGTGCCAGGGTCTCATCGACCGCCATGCCGCTGCCCCAGCTGTTGCTCACCATCAGCGGGTAGGACGCATCGCGCAGCGTTGGCGGATAGCCGAGCACCTGCCGCACCCAGCGACGCAGGACGTTGCCCGCGGCATCGGGTCCACCGACGCTCGCGCCGAGGAACACCGTCGGCGTCACGAAGGTACCGCCCGGCGGCAGGCGGGTGCGGTAAGGGCCGGGCAGCGGATTCAGACCGGCGTTCCCACGGAGTGAGCGTCCGTCGCGCTCCAGCGTGATTTGCGTGCGCCCGCTGAACTCGACACCGAGATACCAGCCGCGGCGCAACCCTGCCGCTTCCTCCACCAGCACGAACGGGATCATCTCGCGCGGCTCACCGGGTAGCGGACGGGCGTAGGTACTCGATGTCCCGCGCCAACGATCATGGTCCTGCAGCTCATCGAGATGCGTGCCCGCCGGCGATGGCGTGTCGGCGCCTTTCTCGATCCACAGTCGCTCGAGGCGGGAACCTCGTCCGATGACCCAATCAAAGCTTAGGCTCGACTGCAGCGGCAGCCACAGCGACTCGTTGCCCAGGTTGCGGATCTCGATGCAGTGTTCGATCGGGCCGAATCTCGCCCGCACGCGCCAACGGGATACCAGGCGCAGCGGCGTGCCTTGGCTCAAATATACGAGCTCAATTTGTCTGGAGTCGAGGCGGCTCGCGGCAGGGTCAAGCCGCCAGGTGAGCGCGCGTACCGCCCCGTCCACCTCCACCTGGTCGGGCAGGGTCTCCGCCGCGGCGTTTCTCATCAATTGTCCGCTACGCGGTCCGAGCGCAACGAGCCGCGGAGCCCGGGTACCCGCCTCGACGATGAGCATCGTCTCGGCGGTCGACAGCGAGCTCGCGGCTGAGGGGCCGTGAGGCGCCGCCGCTGCAACGATTGAGTTGTATCCGAATGCGAGCGCGGCAGCTGCTGCCGGGAGGCGATGGCGTGGTAGTCGCAGCATTCGTTTCGATCATCGCACAGACCCCAAGGCGCAGCTGACGCGACCGTGGCGCGCTGGATGACCGAGCGCCGTGAGCGGAGTATCGTTTATGGCGGAGCTCGCCTGCGGAACATACGCTGCCGCGCGGCCATCTAACCCCGGTCGGACTTGCGTCGAGGTACCCATGCTTCACTCAAATGGCGGAATGGTCGCTGCTATCGGAGGGCTCGGTCGGCTTACCTTAGCGCTCGTGGCGGCTTGCGTGTGCGCGGCGGCGGGCGCACCGGCGCTTGCGGCTGTGGACTCCCCGGAACAGCCGGCCGCCTGGGTACAGAAGGAGCTCAACTTCCGCTACGTCGGATTCACGACCAAATACAGCTGCGACGGATTGCAGGACAGGATGCGGCGCCTCCTGCTCAAGCTCGGTGCGCGTGATGATCTCAAGGTCACAACCTATGGCTGCATCTCGCCGCAGACAACCCCGGGGGTGCGCATCGTCATGCACGTGCTGCAGCCGGCGAGCGCGCCGGCCGGGCAGACGGTGGCGGCGCACTGGCAGAGGGTCGACCTGTTGGCAGACCGCGATCTCTTCGACGCGGCGCGCGACTGCGAGCTCATCGCCCAGCTCGACCGCGATGTGCTGCCGCTCTTTTCCGCGCGCCACGTCGACTATAGCGCCGCCTGTCACGTCAACGACCCGCTGATCGGTGGCACCCGCCTGAAGGCGGACGTCCTGGTTTCCGACCCGGCGCGGCCGGCCACGGCGGCCCGCTGACCGGTATCTGCTGCGCCCCGATCCGGATGCCGGCAGTGCGCACGCGGTGCGGGCTGGCGGGCTCGCTGTGGCTCGCGCTCGCTCCCGCGCTTGGCTTTGGCGCGCCAGCGGGCGGCACCACTATCATTGCCGCGGGAAACGCGCGCTTCGAGTTCCTCACCCCGTCGCTCGTGCGGATGGAGTATTCGCCCTCCGGATCCTTCAGCGATGCGCCGAGTGCCGTCGTGCTGAAGCGCGACTGGCCCGCGGTGCCGGTCGAGTCGCACCGGCAGCAGGACTGGCTCATCGCCTCGAGCAGTGCCGTGACGGTGCGCTATCACCTCGACTCCGGCGCCTTCAGCGCCGCCAACCTCGAGATGATCTGGAAGGACCACACGGGCAGCGAGCGCCGCTGGCACCCGGGCGATGTCGACGCGCACAACCTCGGCGGACTCAACTATTCACTCGATAACATCAGCACGCGCAATCTGCCGCGCGACCCGCAGCTTCTCGACAGTCCGGTCGACGACTCGATTCCGGGCATCGATCTCGTCCTGCCGCGGGCCCGACCGGGGCTCCTGAGCCGCAGCGGCTACGCCTTCATCGACGACAGCACCACTCCGCTGCTGAATGCGCGACGAACCTGGATCGAGCCGCGCGCGGACCGGGCCGGGCAGGACTGGTATCTGTTTACTTACGACCGCGACTATCGGCAGGTGCTCGCCGAATACGCCCAGCTCTGCGGCGCGATTCCCATGATCCCGCGCTACGTGCTCGGCGCCATGGTCACGGATTTCAACTTCGAGTACTTCCCGGGCAGCGCTGAGTCGCAGCGCCCCGACTTCCGCCGCTACGACCAGCAGCATCTGCTGGGCGAGCTCTCGCGGCTGCGCGACAACCACATTCCGCTCGACACGCTGGTGCTGGACTTCGCCTGGCACAACTATGGCTGGGACGGGGGCTACGACTGGAGCCCGCTGTTTCCGCAGCCACTCGCCCTGATGCGCGCGCTGCATGCGCGCGGCATCAAATTGAGCCTCAACGATCACCCGGGCTACATCCACACGGACGAGAGCATCCTGTCGTTCGAGGACAGCCACGCGGCCGCGGTGCTCGCGGCGCTCGGCCGGCCGCAGCCCGCGAAAGCGTCCTTCGACCTCGACATCTCGCGCGGCTGGAGCTTCGCGACCGATGCGCAGGATGTCGGCCTTGCGCAGCGCTGGTTCGCCGGTGCCGCAGGCGGCGCGCAGTGGCAGCCGATCCGTACCGGCCTTGCCTGGGAAGAGCAGGGCCTGGGGGGCTATCGCGGCGTCGGCTGGTACCGGACCGCGGTCGAGCTGCCGGCGAAACTGCCGGCGCACCTCTACCTGGTGATCGGGGAAGTGCGCAAGAGCTACCGGCTGTACGTCAACGGCACGGAGGCTGAGGTCAGTAAGCTCCACTGGCCGCATCGCCTGACCTCCACCGACATCACGCCTTATCTGCGAGCCGGTGCCCGCAACTCAATCGTGCTGCGGGTCGAGCCGGATCGCGACGGCGAGCCCGGCGAGCAGCGCGACGGACTGCTGCTTGGTCCGGTGGCGATTCGCGATGTGGCGCCGCCCGCGCAAATCAAATTCGATCTGTCGGACCAGAGACAGGCCGAGGTTTTCATGCGCGAGCTGCACGGGCCTCTCATGAGTGCCGGCGTCGATCTGTGGTGGGTCGACGGCGGCAGCGGCTCGGTCGACATGCCGGGGCTCGACCCGCAGTTCTGGACCAACAAGGTCTACTACGACTTCAGCGAGCGGCACACCGGCAAGCGCGCCTTCATCCTCGGGCGCTACGGGGACTGGGGGAGCGAGCGCTATCCCGGCTACTTCACCGGCGATGCCTACTCGGAGTGGCCGGTGCTCGCCTACGAGGTCGCCTTCTCCGCACGCGGCGGCAACGTGCTCGTGCCCTGGATCAGCCACGACATCGGCGGTTTTCACGGCGCGCGCATCGACTTCGAGCTGTACGCCCGCTGGATCGAGTTCGGTGCCTTCAGCGCCATCCTGCGGATGCACAGCGCGCATGAGAACCCACGCGAGGGCAATGCCCGCATGCCCTGGGTCTACGGCCAACGCGGTATCGAGCTGATGCGCAAGTACTTCACACTGCGCACCCAGCTGATTCCCTACATCTACAGCTACGCCTGGGTGGCGCACCGGGAGTCATTGCCGCTCCTGCGGCCGCTGTATCTCGAGGATCCGGACCTCGAGGAGGCCTACCGGCAGGCCGAGGAGTATTTCTTCGGCGATTCGTTGCTCGTCGCACCGGTGCTCGAGCCGGGGGGCGAGCGCGCGGTATGGCTTCCGCCCGGCGACTGGCTCGATTTCTTTACGGGTGAGCGCCACCAGGGCGGCGGCGCTTTCAGCGCACATTACGCGGTGGATGCGACGCCGGTGTTCGTGCGCGCCGGCAGCATCGTCCCTGAGCAGGGGGTGAGCGAGTACTCGGACGCGAAGCCGCTCGACCCGCTCATCCTCAACGTCTACGGATCGGGAAACGGGCGCTTCGAGCTCTACGAGGACGACGGCAGCTCGCTCAACTACGACGCGCCGGATCAGCACGCGCTCACCGCCATGTCGCACACCGTCGGAAGCGACGGCGTGCATCACCTGACGATCGAGCCGGTGATGGGCAGTTATCCGGGACAGCGGGCAGCACGCTCGTATGAGCTGCGTGTGCACGGTACCGGCAAGCCGGCCTCCGTGTCGATCGATGGCCGGGACGGCGGTACCTTCCGCTGGGAGCCGCACAGCGCCACCGCAACGCTCACTATCCCTGAGCACTCGATCCGCGAGCGCCTGCGCGTCGACTGGCACTAGCGGCGCTCAGCTCGCGAGCGTTACGAGCGTCGCATAGGGCTCGGCGTCGATCTCCACGTACGGCAGGAATGTCACCGGCCGGGCGGCGAGAGTCGCCTGCCAGCGCCGCGCGCCGCTCTGGCGCGCGGACAGGAGCTCCGCGGGCGGCGGGCGCAGCGTCGCGGCGCCTGGTCCGATCGGGAACAGCACCAAGGGGCCGGCGAGCAGTGCCACCGTGGCCGGATGGCGGCGGTCGAGCGTCTCGAGACGCAGGCTCCGCGGCAGCGCGAGGTCGATGCGGTCGCCGTCGAGCCAGCGGCGGCGCACGGCGATGAACCGCCCGGGCTCGATCGCACCGCTCCAGGGCTTGCCGTTTACCTCGACGCGCGCACCGCTCGCCCATTCGGGGATGCGAAGGTGCACGCTGCTCTCCAGCGGGCGTGACACCTCGATGCGCATCGACACGAGGTCGTCGAACGGGTAGTCGCCGCTCTGCACGAGAGCGGCGCGCGCCTCTCCCTGCCGCCAGCGCACGACCGATGGCAGGTAGAGATTGACGTACAGCCCTTGCGAGTCGCGCAGGTAGCTGCTGATGCCGTAGTCGGCCGCGATCTGAGGCAGGGTGCCTGAGCAGCAGGGGAAGCGGTGGTTCGAGTAGACCTTGCGGCCGTCGAAGTTGTAGTCGGCGTAGTAGAACGCGCGACCGTCCGGCTGCAGGGCGCGCGCGCCGAGCACCGTGTTGTACATCACGCGTTCCATGCTGTCGCCGTAGCGCGCGTCGCGCGTCACGCGCAGCAGGTAGCGCGTCAGCTTGAAGTGCGCGTAGGCACCGCATGGCGTCTCGAAGCTGTTGTGGGTCGCGGTGAGGCTCGTGTACAGCTGCGGGCCATCTCTCGCCATCAGCTTCTCATCGGGTCCCCAGCCGCCGGTCGGAAAGCTCTGCGCCTGCAGCAGTCGGAACGCATTCTCGGCGGCCCGCAGGTGCCGCTCGCTGCCGAGGGTGAGATAGGCCTGCATCGCTGAGCACAGCGAGTTGACGTAGCTGTAGGCATGCTTGCCGGCAAATACATCCTCGCCACGCGCGAGCGGATCGAACCAGGTCGCATCATCGAGAAAGCGCACACCGAGGTCGCGGTACAGGCGGCCGGCGCCCTGTCGGTACGCGAGCAGCAGGTTCTCCGGGTTGGTGTAGGACTCGTCCCAGCGATACGACTGATCCTTGCCGGGACGCCACGGCAGCTCGCGGTCGATGGCCGCAGGCGGCAGGTGCGGGAGCGCCGCGGCGGTGGTGCGATCCAGGATGGCGGCAGCGTCGCGATCGCCCGCGAGCTTCCAGGAGTCGAGGAGCCCCAGAACGAGCTTGTCGTAGCAATAGGCGGGAAAGCGGTTCTTCTCGTAGAACCCTGCGCCGATAGTGGTCGCGTACAGGCGGTTGAGGCGCAGCAGCTTGTCGCGGCTGGCAGCTGAGCCGGTTATTGCGTGGTAACGGGCGAGGGCGGATATCCACTGGCCGAAGGTGGCCCCGGGTGCAAAACCCGCATCATCCCTGTGCCAGTCGTAGTCCGCGTCATAGTTGTACCAGCCGCCGAGGTCCGCGCCGGGCGCAGGCAGTCCCACCATCTGGCGAAAGGGCTTGAGCAGGCTGTCTTCGCTCAGCTCCATCAGCACTTCGTGCGTGTTCTCGAGTTGCGCCCGGTGCAGGCTGCTACCCACCGTAACGTCGCCGTAGGGGAGCTCGGCGAGTGGCGGCGCGCCGGCTGCGGGCACGGTGGCGCCCGAGAGCGGCATGAGATTCATGGCCGCCGCGCCGGCTGCGAGCTGCGTGAACTCACGACGCGAGAGATGACGGGGGGGCATCGGTGCTCGCATGCTGGCGCCGGCGCGCGCCTGCGGCAAGTCCTGCGATCCCCCGGCAGCGGAAGCGGCGCGGGCGGTCAGGTATATTGCGGGCCTCTCAAGGCGCGCTGCTCGAGGCTCACCGGTCGTGAATCGAATGCTCGTATTGCGGGGGGCGTGCGCCGCCCTGATCACCTCAGGTGTGCTCGCAGCCCCGCCCGCGGTTGCCGTGCAGCGGGCCGTGCCGCGCCTCGACTTCCAGGTCGAGGAGGGCCTCAATCTCAATCAGCTGGTGCGCGAGGGCCCGGTGGCCGCGCACCTGCTGCTGCGCTCGGGCGATGTGCCCCGCATCCTGATCGCATTTCCCGCCGGCAACAGCGGCGTGGGGCTGTGGTTTGAGCGGCGCTCGAGGCCCGTGCACTGGACGCCCACCGGCACGCCGCGCCCGCTGCGCGAGCGCGACCGCCGCGGGCGCGTGCTGTACGGCATCGAGGCGCAGGCGAGCCTTGCGGCCGATGCGCTGGTCCCGCACCAGGCGGTGCTCTCCAGCATCCGGGTGCTGCGTGACTACCAGTCGCTCGGCACGCTGCCGCCGGCGATCGCCGTGGCGCCTGTGGCGAGCGGGCGGACGCTCACCTGGGAGCGCCAGCGCCTCGATGGGGCCGTCGACTACGTATTGCGCATCGAGGTCACGCACGGTGAGCTCGCCGATGGGCGCATCACCGCCGGCACCGATGGCACGATCGGCCTGCGCGTCACGGGACTTACGGGCGAGACCCCGCTCCGGCCTCTCGCGGGCAGTGAACTGCTGTCGCAGGCGGCGGCGCCCGATCCCGCGGCGCGCGACACCCTCACGTTCCTCGCCTATCGCGAGAAGCTGCTGGCCGGCTCGTGGCGCTTCGACACCTACTTCGGGCGTGACACGCTGATGTCGGTGCGGCTGTTGATGCCGGCGCTCAGCCCGGTCGCGATCGAGGCGGGCTTGTCCTCGGTGCTGGCGCGCCTCTCGGCGCGGGGCGAGGTGGCGCACGAGGAGGACATTGGCGAGCAGGCGGTGCTCGATCACCTGAAGGCCGACGGTACGCGCTCCGCTGCCCCGGTCTACGACTACAAGATGATCGATGGCGATTATCTGCTCGCGCCGGTGGCGAGTGCCTGGCTGCTGCACGATCCGCGCGGCCGGGCTCGTGCCGCGGCGTTTCTCGCCGCGCCCGTCACGGCCGGGCCCGGCGGCACGACGCGCGGCGCGGCGTTGCTTAAGAATCTGCGTCTGGTGCTAAAGAGCGCAGCGCCCTTCGCCGCCAGTCCCGACAAGCTGCGGCTGATCGGCCTGAAGCCCGGGTTTGCGGTGGGCGAGTGGCGTGACAGCGAGGGAGGGCTCGGCGGCGGACACTACCCATACGATGTCAACGCGGTGCTGGTGCCCGCAGCTCTCGCGGCCGCCGCCGAGCTCGATGCGAGCGGGCTGCTCTCGCGCTACGCGGGCGATGAGGATCGCAAGCTCCTCGGGCGCGCCGCAGCCCTCGCGCAGGTGTGGCATTCACGGGTGCCGCAGCTCTTCGAGGTCACCCTACCCAATAAGGAGGCGGCCGGGGCGGTGTGGAGCTACGCGCTGGAAGAGAAAGTCTCGGCGCTGCCGGCGATCGCCTCGCTCGGCGATGAGACGCTGCACTTTCATGCGATCGCGCTCGCCGCCTCCGGCGAGCCGATCCCCGTCATGCATTCTGACGAGGGATTTGCGCTGCTGTTCGGCGAGCTGGATGCGGGGAGCGTCGAGCGCGTGGCGAGCACGCTGCTGCGGCCGTTTCCCGCCGGCCTGATGACGGAGGTCGGCATGCTGGTCGCCAACCCGGCCTTCAGCGGGCCGCAGCTGCGGGCGCAGCTCAACCGTAACGCTTACCACGGCACGGTCATCTGGTCGTGGCAGCAGGCGCTGTTCGCCGCCGGCCTCGCCCGGCAGGCCTCGCGCGATGATCTGCCCGCCGCGGTACGCGCCCACCTGCGCGAGGCGCAGCGGGTGTTGTGGAGCGCGATCGCCGCCACGCGCGCGATCAGCAACTCCGAGCTCTGGTCGTGGTCCTTCAGCGACCGCCACTATCATGTCACGCCGTTCGGCAGTGCGGCGGCGGACGCGGATGAGTCCAATGCGGCGCAGCTCTGGAGCACCGTCTACCTGGCAGTGAGGCCTCCCCAATGACTGCACGTATCGCGAATGCGCGGCGCGCGCTGTGGCCGGTGTTGCTGCTGCTCGCCGCTGGCGCCGCTGCCGCCGAGACTGATCCGAGCTTCCTGCTGCGGGCCGGCGCTGCCGACCTGCCGAGCTATTTTCCGGCCTACCTGGCGAACGGCTACTTCTCGACGCTCAGCACGCCGCGCGGCACGGACGCGACGCGTTCCTACATGGCCGGCCTGATGGACTACACCGCGGGTGACATGTCGCGGCCGGCCTCGATCCCCGCCTGGACCGAGATCGATTTCAACCCGGGCACCGCGGGCCATGACTGGCTGAATCGGGTCACGATGAGCGAGCGGCGGTTCCGCGATTACCACCAGACGCTCGATCTGCACGACGCCACGCTGACGAGCAGCTACCGCTACGCCGATCACGGCCGCGACACGGCAGTCGAAGTCACCACGCTCGTGAGCGCGGCGTCGCCGCACCTCGCGGCCAGCCGTTTCAAGATAACGCCGGACTACGACGGTGTAGTGCAGCTGTCGTTCGCTCTCACCCTGTGGGCGGAGCATGTGCCGCGCTTTCCGCTGGCCCACATGAGCGGGCCCGAGATGGAGGAGGCGGTGGCCGCGTACGGCCTGTCGCTGAAGCCGCTGCCGCCCTCGACTCCCGACCGCGAGGCGATCTGGTATCCGGGCTACGTGCAGGTGCACACCAGCGAGGGCGACAGCAAGGCCCTCACGCTCTGGCTCGACGGGCAGGCGGAGCAGGGTCAGTCGATGGCGATGGCGGTTGCCGTCGCCTTACCCGAGGGCGTGCAGCCGGACAGCGTGACGCTGCATCGGGACCGCTTTCGTCTCGCGCTCGATGTCAACATCAAGGTCGAGCGCGGACACAGCTACAGCTTTACCAAGTACGTGGCGGTATCGCGTGACGGCTGGGGCGGCCGCGCGAGCGATGATCTCGCCCTGGCGCGCGAGGCGCGCGAGCGGGGCTTCGAGCGCCTGCTGAGCGAGCAGCGCGCGGCGTGGGAGGCGCTCTGGCAGTCGGACATCCTGATCGACGGCGACCCGAGAGCCCAACAGGCGGTGCATTCGGAGCTCTACTACCTGCTCGCGAGCACAGCGCCCGGCAGCTCCTGGGGTCTCGGCCCCTGCGGGCTCACCACCTGCTACACCGGCCACGCCTTCTGGGACAGCGACACCTGGATGTTTCCGGCGCTGCTGCTCATGAATCCGGCGCGCGCGCGCTCGTTCGTCGACTTCCGCGAGCGGACGCTGGAGGCGGCCCGGCAGCGCGCGCATCAACACGGCCTGGACGGGGCGATGTATCCGTGGGAATCGGATCCCGAGAACGGCTCGGACCAGACGCCGCATTCGGCGGTGGTGCTGTCGGACACCGAGATACACGTCAATGCCGACGTTGCCATCGCGCAATGGCAGTACTACGAGGCGAGCCGCGATCGCGACTGGCTGAAGGCGCACGGCTGGCCGGTATTGCGTGAGGTGGCCAAGTTCTGGGCGAGTCGCGCCACCTGGAACGCCGAGGCGCGACGCTACGACATCGCGCACCTCACCTCGGTCGCCGAGTCGTACAACGACATCGTCAACGACACTTTCACCAACCTGTCGGCGGTGCGCGCGCTGCGCAGCGCGCTCGCCGCCGCGCGGGTCGTCGGCGAGCGGCCCGATCCACTCTGGGAGAAGGTCGCGAGCCGGCTGTACATCCCGATGGCACCGGGCGGACAGCATCACCTGGCGTTTGACCCGAGCGTCGCGCTGCACGCCGGCAGCGACTTCGGCGGCGGTCCGCTGTCGCTGCTGTTCCTGCCGTCGCTGGACCTCGAGATGCAGGCGGAGCTGCGCCGCGGCGACTACGACTACGCGATCCGTCCGACATCCGTGGCGCGCGCCAGCGGCGGCAGCATGAACCTGGTGGCGCGAGTCACCGCCGCTGCCGAGGTCGGCAGCGGCGCGGATGCCGCGGCGTGGTTCGCCGGCAATTTCACCGGCGGGACCCTCAAGCCGCCCTTCAACGTGCGCACCGAGAGCGCCGATAACAACGTGGGATATTTTCTGACCGGCTCCGGCGGATACATTCAGAGCCTGCTCTACGGGTTCACGGGACTGCGGATTCGCGATCCGGGGCTGGTCGCCGCCTACCCGCCGGTGCTGCCGGAGAGCTGGAAGTCCCTCACGCTGCGCAACCTGACGTTCCGCGGCCAGCGCCTGGACATTCACCTCACGCGCGATGCGGGCGGAGCGGTGCGCCTGACGCGCGAGGTCCACAAGTAACCCGCCTCGCGCTCGTCACTGGAACGCGCGCCGCAACTCCTCGCGCGCATCGATACTCAGCGCGCGGCTGAAATGCAGCAGCCGCTCGAGAATGTCGTCAACCCCGAAGTAGGCAAGGCGACACTCGAGATGCAGGTAGCCGCCGGGTGTGAATCGGACTCCCTCGAAGTAGACGAGGCGGATGCGCCAGCTGTCACGCACGATGACCTCGCGACAGCTGCGGCAGGTGGCCCGAGCGCTGGGTGAGCGCTCGGCGCCGTCGATCCTGGGCAGCCGCTGGTGTGCCACTCCCAGGTTCGCGGCTTGCTCGAGCGATGAACGATTCGCAATCTCGGACCCGGAGCCGAGCACCTCGAGAAACGCCTGCGGCCGCCGGTAGGCGCCGCAGGCCGGGTGAAACCAAAAAGTCGCCTCACCCTCGCCGAAGAGATTGGCTATGCGCTCGCCGAAACGCAGCTCACCGCGCCCGATCACACCGGCGCAGGCGCGACAGCGGGAGCGACCGCTGGCGGCAGGCTCGAGCAGGTGGGCCATCCACAGAGCATAGCGGCCCGCGGGCTCTTCAGAAAAAGGCGGCTGACCGCTGAGGCAACCGGCGCCGGTCCGCGCCGCGCGCCACCGGGCACAGGACGGCGAGCATGCCGAGCCGGCGGCGCCACTCGGAAGCGATCCGCTGCCGTTCCGCGTACCTCTCCAGGCCCATCTCATGAGTCAGAACGAGGAGCGAGCCCACGCCGACCGATGCGAGCTCGATGATCACCCGCTCGCCGGTTGCCGAGCGCGGGTCATCCTCGAGGGTGAACGCGAGCAGCTCGGGTCGCTCGATCGCGAGATATTCACCGCTCCAACAGACCTCGGTACCGCTCTCGCGGCGCAGCAGTCTGAAGCGCCCGCCCAGACGGGCATCGATCTGCGCCCGAAGCACTTCCCCGGCATGGGTCGCGAACAGCGAGCCGGCGGTAACGGGATCGAGCCACGCATCGAAAACACTGTGGATCGGGGCGCCGAACTGTCGGCTGACTCTCACCGTCACCGCTCGCGTCGCGACGCTCGGCGCCAGGTCGAAATAGCTGTGCAGGCCCATGGTGTGCTCTCCCCGAACCCTTCGACCGCGAAATGCTAAAAGCAATTGAGGACAGGATTTGTCCGCAAGAGATTTATACTCGGCGCCATGCTCAAGACCTCGGCACGGCTGCTGCGGCTGTTGTCGGTGCTGCAATCGCGCCAGCACTGGCCGGGCGGGGAATTGCGCGAGCGGGTCGGGGTCGACGCGCGCACGATCCGGCGTGACATCGGTCGCCTGCGCGAGCTCGGCTACGCCGTCGCAGCCTCGCCGGGTCTGGGGGGCGGTTACCGGCTGAAACCCGGTTCCCTGCTGCCGCCGGTGCTGCTCGATGACGACGAGGCGGTGGCGGTTGCGGTTGCGATCCGCGCAGCCGCCGGCAGCGTCGCCAGGATGGACGAGACGGCGATCGGGCTGCTGGCGAAGCTCGATCAGTTGCTGCCCGCCCGGCTGCGCAAGCGGGCCAGCGCCCTGCACTCGGTCACCGTCTCGCTCGCCAGCACGCACGCCCTGCCGTCCATCGAGGTGCTGACGCGGATTGCGAGCGCCTGCCGGGACCGGCTCAAGTTGCGGCTCAGCTATCGCGACCGCGCGGGCAATACCACGGCACGCACGGTGGAGCCGCTGCGCCTGGCTCACACGGGACGTCTCTGGTACCTGGTCGCCTGGGACGCGCAGCGCGCGGACTGGCGCACCTTCCGCATGGATCGCATCCAGCGCCTGATGTCGAGCGGCCCGCATTTTGCGCCGCGCGAGTTTCCGGGTGATGTCGGAGAGTTCGTGGCGCGCTCGATGCGGCAGGTGGCGTACCGCTATCGCGTGCAGCTCAGGCTCGAGGGATCCGCGGCGGAGCTCGTGAAACGGATTCCGGGCTGGTGCGGGGTGCTCGAAGCGCTCGACGATGCGCATTGCACCCTGACTACGGGTGCTGACTCCATCGAGGTCCTTGCGGCGCAGCTCGTGATGCTCGGCACCGACTTCGAGATTATTGGTGCGCCCGACCTGGCGCCCGAGTTGCGCCGCATCGCCGCGCGCCTCGAGCGCGCGACGCGCTGAGGCTCACGAGATCGGATCCTTGGCGGCGGTCGGATCGCCTGCGCTCGCCGGCGGCCCACCCGGGCGGGTTCTCACCAGCACCCCGGCGTAGAAGACCAGGTAGTAGACGATCAGCACGGCGAAGATGCCGAGCGTCAGGGGGTTGCGCTGATACGTGGCCGTCAGGTTCGGATCGGCACCGGGGCTCGCCCCTGTGCCGTACAGGTACAGCATCCGGTAGAGCAGACGGCCGAGAAACAGCGCCATCACCGCCAGGCCAATATAGGTGTGTGGCGTGTAGAAGCGACCCTCGGGCGTCACCTCGAACCGCGTATGGCGCAGCCCGAGGTAGCCGAGCGCGGCACCGCAGGCCGCGCCGCCCAGCAGGGGTGCGAGGGCCTGGGGATTATGCGTCACACCCGTGGCGAAGATGATTCCGCCGACCAGCGTGAGGACGATGATGCGAAACATCATGCGCGCCACCTGCACGGGCTGGCGACCGAAGCTGCGCCGCGCGCGCCGCAGCACGCCCCACACCACCAGAGCGCCGATCAGGATCGGCGTGATGAGTTTGGGGTCCATGGTCACGCCCGGGTGGGGCGCCGGCCACGCGCGCCGCTGCGCGGCGCTGCGGCCTTCGGTTCGGGAAGCTGCACCACTTTGCGCAGCTGCGGGTAGGGCTCGGTCGAGTGCGGGATGCCCATGGCTTGCACGAAATGCTCCTGGAACTTCGGCTCGATCGCAGTCTCGATCTTCTCCACCCGGTGCACCAGGTCCTCGATGGTCTTGCGCGAGCTCTTATCGAGGAGCGCGATGCGCGCGCCGGTGCCGGCCGCGTTGCCGGCGGAGGACACCTGGGACAGCTCGCAGTCGGGAATCATGCCGAGGATCATCGCGTACTTGACGTCGATATGGCTACCGAAGGCGCCGGCCAGGCGAATGCGATCGACATGATCGACGCTCAGGCGGTCCATGAGGAGCTGCACGCCGGCGCGCAGCGCCGCTTTTGCGAGCTGAATCGCTCGCACGTCGTTCTGCATGATCTGCAGGAGCGGGGCCCCGGCGTGCACCGTGTAAGCGAAGGTGCGTCCCGTGGGAACGATGCGCGCGCTGCGCTCAGCGAGTGCGCCGTCGATCACTCCGTCGTGACTGATGATGCCGGCGAGATACATCTCCGCGATCACCTCGATGATTCCCGAGCCGCAGATGCCGGTCACTCCGCTGCCGGCGATCGCCTGCGCGAACCCCGGCTCGTCCGACCAGAGCTCCGAGCCGATGACCCTGAAGCGCGGCTCGAGGGTTACGGGATCGATGCGCACGCGCTCGATGGCGCCAGGAGCGGCGCGCTGCCCGCAGCTGATCTGCGCTCCCTCGAATGCCGGCCCGGTGGGACTCGAGCAGGCGAGCAGGCGCTCCTTGTTGCCGAGCACGATCTCGGCGTTGGTGCCGACGTCGACCAGCAGGGTGAGCTTCGGGGAGAGATCGGGCCGCTCGGCGAGGATCACCCCGGCGGCATCCGCCCCCACGTGGCCGGCGATGCAGGGCAGGGTGTAGACGCGCGCGCCGGGATGAAGCGTGAGGCCGAGCTCGCGCGCGTGCAGGGCGAGCGATGAATCGGTGGCGAGCGCGAACGGCGCGCCGCCGAGCTCGACCGGATCGATCCCGAGCAGCAGGTGGTGCATGATCGGGTTGCCGACCACCGTAAGCTCGAGGATGTCGCTCACCTCGATCTGCGCCTCGCGGGCGACGTCTGCCGCGAGCGTATTGAGCGCCTCGCGCACCGCCGCCGTCATCTGCTCGGCGCCGCCCGGGTTCATCATCGCGTAGGACACCCGGCTCATGAGGTCCTCGCCGAAGCGGATCTGCGGATTCATGGCGCCGCCGGAGGCTGCGATCTCACCGGTCTCGAGATTGCACAGGTGCCCGGCGATGGTCGTCGAACCCACGTCGACCGCGAGCCCGAATACCTTGTCGTGAAATCCCGGCCACACGCCGATCAGCTGCGAGGCGGCGTGCACCGCCACCGTGACCCGCCATTCCCCCTTGCGCAGCGCCGCCTGCAGATTCTTTAGCACCGCAAGATCGCAGCGCAGGGGACCAAAGTCCCACTCGCGGTGCAGGGCCTCGAGGAGGCGCTGCAGGTCGCCGGCCGGATCGTGCATGTCGGGCTCGCGTACCTCGACGTAGTGCAGGTGCACGACCGGGTCGAGGGTGATCGAGCGCGCATCGGCCGCCTTGCGTACCACCTGGCGGTGTACCTGACTGCTCGCCGGCACATCGATGACGAGATCGCCCTCGATACGCGCCGAACAGGAGAGCCGATTGCCGGAGGCGAGCGGCCGGCGCCGCGCGAAGCTCTGTTCAGCCTCGCTGATCGCCGACAGGTGCTGCGCGGTGGAGCTCACCCCGTGCTTGGGGAAATCGCCCTCCATGACCAGCACCTGGCAACGTCCGCAGATGGCACGCCCGCCGCACACCGAGTCGACGTCCACCCCCAGGCTGCGCGCCGCCTGCAGCAGCTGCGTGCCGACCGGAAAGCGTCCGCGTTTGCCGGAGGGCGTGAAGACAACCAGCGGATCCTTCGCCGTCATGCCTGCCCTTGGGCGCGTCTCCGGTGGCCGCCCTCACGCCGGCCGCGCGCCGCACCCTCGGGAGCGGCGGCTACCCCGCCTCCGGCGGCCAGCGGCGGCGCCTCGCGGAAGCGCCTGATCCAGCGCGCGCAGTCCGGGTCGTGACCCATCATCACGTCCGCCCCCATACAGGCCTTCACGATCTCGACGTGCATCGGGTTCATGATCGCAGAGGTCATGCCGGCACCGATCGCCATCGACAGGAACACCGCGCTGATGCCCTCGCGCGCCGGCAGACCAAAGCTGACGTTGGAGGCGCCGCAGGTGGTGTTCACCTTGAGCTCGTTGCGCAGCCGCCCCAGCAGCCGCATCACCTGCACGCCCGCCTGGTTGATGGCGCCGATCGGCATGACCAGCGGATCGACGACGATGTCGCTCACCGGAATGCCGTGGTCGCGGGCCCGGTGGACGATCTTCTTCGCCACCTCGAAGCGCACATCCGGGTTCTCGGAGATGCCGGTCTCGTCGTTGGAGATCGCGACCACTGCGGCACCATACTTCCTCACCAGCGGCAACACCGTCTCCAGCCGCTCCTCCTCGCCGGTCACGGAGTTGACCAGCGGCTTGCCCTTGTAGACGGCGAGTCCGGCCTCGAGCGCGGCGACGATCGAGGAATCGATCGACAGCGGCAGGTCGGTGATCGACTGCACCAGCTGGATGGTCCTGGCGAGGATCGCCGGCTCATCGGCCAGCGGAATGCCGGCGTTCACGTCCAGCATGTGGGCGCCGGCTGCGATCTGCGCGTGGGTATCGGCTTCCACGCGGCTGAAGTTGCCGGCTGACATCTCGGCGGCGAGGATCTTGCGCCCGGTCGGGTTGATGCGCTCGCCGATCATGACGAACGGACGCTGGAAGCCGATGACGACTTCCCTGCTGGCGGAACTGATCACGGTGTCGGTCACGATGCCATCCTGCTGTTGGTATTGGTTTGCGGATCGCGCCCGGGGTACCACGGCGCACGACCGTTGAGTACACCCGAGCGCTCGATGATTTCGGCGACGGTATGCTCCTGGCGGAAAGCCATGACGTGCACGCCGTGCACACCTTTCAGCGTGCGGATCTCCTGGATGAGATCGATGCACAGCCGCCGGCCCTCGGCGGCGGCATCCGCCGCGCCCGCCAGGCGCTTGATGACTGCGTCCGGGATGTGCACGCCCGGCACGTGAGTGCGGATCCACTCTGCGGACTTGGCGGAGCGCAGCGGGCCGACGCCGACCAGGATGAAGACCTTGTCGAGCAGTCCCAGCTCCTCGACGTGGCGCATGAAGAGGCGCAGCAGCGCGATGTCGTAGCACCACTGTGTCTGGATGAACTGCGCGCCCGCGGCCACCTTCTTTGCCAGGCGCTGCGCGCGCCACTCGACCGGGTGCGTGAACGGATTCTCGGCGGCGCCGAGCAGCACGCGCGGCGCGGAGGTGATCTTGCGGCCGGAGAGGAAACGATGCTCATCGCGCAGCGTGCGCGCGGTCTCGAGCAGCGACATGCAGTCGAGATCGAACACCGGCAGGGCCTGCGGATGGTCGCCGGCCTGTACGCCGTCCCCGGTGAGGCACAGGATGTTGCACACCCCCATGGCCGCGCCCCCGAGGATGTCGCCCTGGATGGCGATGCGGTTCTTGTCGCGGCAGGAGATCTGCATCACCGGCGCGTAGCCCATGCGGGTGAGGAGCGCGCACACGGCCAGGCTCGACATGTGGCAGTTGGCGCCCGAGCCGTCGGTGGCATTGATGGCATCGACGTAGCCGTCGAAGACATGCGCGCGCTTGTAGACCTCCTCCGGGTCGGCGGAGTCGGGCGGATCGAGCTCGGTCGTGACCGCGAACTGCCCGGCGCGCAGCACGCGCTCGAGCCGCCCCGGCGAGGTATGTCCGGGCAGAATGGGCAACGGATATCCCGGTACCGGCTCGTCCTCGAATTTCACGTCGGCTCTCCGAGGCGCTGGCGCACCACGCGCAGCCAGGAGGACTTGCCCTGCAGGCGCCGGTCCACGGCGGGCTGTACGGCGGCGAGCGCCTCGATCCCGCCGGGGATGCGCTGGCTGCCGGCGAAAGCCTGCACCCACACGCACTTCATCTCCGGACGCACCTCGCAGTGACCGTTGGCGCGCACGCCGCCGCACGGTCCGTTGCGCAGATTCTTCGGGCAGTTCATCGGGCACGACATGCCGGTCGAGGAAAGGATGCACTGCCCGCACATGCGGCAGTCAAACAGCAGCCCTTTGACGGACTTCTCGATACCCGCCACGGGACGCTCGAGGCGCTCATAGCCGATGCATCGCCACAGCGGATCGAGCGCAACCAGCACGGACTCGAAGCCGCGATAGAACGCGTTCAAGCCACGCGCATGCCGAACCGACCACTGTCGCAGCGCGTACATGCTAAGGGCCCGCCGCGAGTCCCTTCGCCCGGATCAACGCCTCGAGGTCGGCGTCGCTATAGCGTGCCTCGATGCGCGCCGCCTCCGCAGCTGCCTCCGCCTGCAGATCCTCGCCGCACGGACGTCCCTCACTGCGCTTCCAGTCGGCGAGATACGCATCCGAGCTTCCCTTGCCGGCGCGCATTGCGGCACGGTCGACGGCTTCCTGGAAGCGCGGCGACAGCTGGACTTTGGCGGTCTCGCGACCGCGCTTGACGACCACCTGGGCGGGAATGTCACGCCAGGAGATGATGCTGAGGCTCGCCACGCGCGCGACCCTCAGCCGGCGGCCAGCGCCTGGAGGCGCGTGCCGAGCTCGCCGTAGCCGGTGAAGCGGTATTCGAAAGCGAAGCCGAAGGAGTCGGCGATCCGCCGCGCGCGCTCGATCGCTCCCGGGGTCTCGACCTGGGCGAGATACACGAGCTTCTTGTAGTGACGGAAGTATTCCGCCGCGAGCTCGGGGTGGCGGTCGAGGCCGAGCGAGCCGACCACCAGCCGCTCGAAGTGCCGCAGCAGAAAGTCCGTCAGGTAGAAGGTGCCGGGCTCAGCGTCGCTCAGCTGCGCGAAGACGCGCGGGGTGGCGAGGAACTCGTAGCAGTGCGCGCCGGGCAGCCGCTCGATGCCTTCCTCCTTGAGCACTTTATCCAGCGCGCCGCGGGTACCACAGTCGGCATACACGACGAAGATGCGGGCGTAGCGCTCGCGATTGGCCTTGATCTCTGCGCGCACGGCGGGCGCGATGCGCTCGGGGCGATTGTGCAGCTGCGCGGGAAGACACCGCACATCGAGCGACTGCCAGCCGTTGGCGCGCCGCAGCGCGGCGATCTCGCGGCCGAGGGCCCCGCAGGCGATGAGCAGCGTGCCGCGAGGACTGTCCATGCTCTCAGTCCCTGAGCCTCAGGCTGCGCCCGCGGCGACACGGGCGGACGCGCGGCGCGCGGCCACCAGGCTCTTCGCGGTCTCGACGGCGATGGCGGCGTCGCGGCAGTAGGCATCGGCGCCGACGGCCTTGCCGAATTCCTCGTTGAGGGGCGCACCGCCGACCAGCACGATGTAGTCGTTGCGGATGCCGGTCTCCTTCATCTTGTCGATCACGACTTTCATATACGGCATCGTGGTCGTGAGCAGCGCCGACATGCCGAGGATGTCCGGCTTGTGCTGCTCGAGTGCCGCGAGATACTTCTCCACCGGGTTGTTGATGCCCAGATCGATGACCTCGAAGCCCGCGCCTTCCAGCATCATCGACACGAGGTTCTTGCCGATGTCGTGGATGTCGCCCTTCACGGTGCCGATCACGATCTTGCCGATCGGCGGCACGCCGGTCTCGGCGAGCAGCGGGCGCAGGATCTCCATGCCGCCCTTCATGGAATTGGCGGCGAGCAGCACCTCGGGAACGAACAGGATGCCGTCGCGGAAGTCGATGCCGACGATACGCATGCCCTCGACGAGCGCATCGTTCAGCGTCTTCTCGGCGCTCCAGCCGCGCTCGAGAAATAGCCGGGTGGCCTCTTCGACCTCGGCCTTGAGGCCGTTGTAGAGGTCGTCGTGGACCTGCTCGGTGAGCTCCTGATCGTTGAGGTCGCGGAGGTTGAATTCGCCTTCGGGTACGTCGGCCATGTGCGAAATCTCCATGCGCGACTACGGGTTAGCGGCGCGCGGCACAGCGGGATGGTAAGGGGGGCTCTCCCGGGGCAGGTGATGCTACGCGACCACGGCATGCCCGCAGGCGACAGCGGGTGCGTTAAGGCAAAAGAGCGGCGCAACGCACCTCACAGTGGCGCGATTTCCCCTCGCGGGTGAGCGGACGGCTTGCCCTGGCGGCTCGTGCGCTCGGCGCTCGGCGGGCAGCCGAACTGCGCCCGGTAGCAGCGCGAGAAATGCGGCGGGGACTGGAAGCCGCAGGCGGTGGTGATGTCGATGATGGGCATCGAGGTCTGCAGCAGCAGCTCGCGGGCGCGGCGCAGCCGCATCTGCAGGTAGTAGCGCTTGGGAACGCAGTTCAGGTGCCGCTTGAAGAGCCGCTCGATCTGCCGGCGGGAGAGGCCGGTCGCCGCGGCGATCTCATCGAGCGACAACGGGCGCTCGATGTTGTCCTCCATGAGCTGAGCGATCTTGATCAGGCTCTCGTGGCTCACGCCGAGCTGGGCGCGCAGCGGCACGTACTGCCGGTCGCGGTCGCTCCTGATCCGATCGACGATGAACTGCTCGGAGATCAGCTGCGAGATGCGCGCGCCGAGCTTCTCCTCGGTGAGGTGCAGCATCAGATCGAGCGGCGCGACGCCGCCCGAGCAGGTGAAGCGGTCGCGATCGATCGTAAAGAGCTGATCCGACAGATGGATTCGGGGAAATTCCTCCTTGAGCGCCGACAGGTTCTCCCAATGGATGGTGGCGCGGTACTTATCCAGCAGCCCTGCCTTGGCGAGCGCATAGCCGCCGGTACACAGCCCGCCGAGCGGCACACGGCGCTCGGCGAGGCGCTTGAGCGCCGCGAGCACCTTGGGCGTCACCGCCTCCTGGACATCGACCCCGCCGCAGACGAAGAGGATGTCGAAGCCCCCGGCGTGCTCGAGGGCGAGCGTCGGGGACAGCTGCAGGCCGTTGCTCGCCGGGGTCGGCTGGCCGTCGAGGCTCACGATCGCCCATTCGTACACCGACTGCCCGGTGAGAATGTTCGCCATGCGCAGCGGCTCGACCGCGTTCGACAGCGCGATCATCGAGTAGCGCGGCAGCGTCAGGAAGGCGTACTTGCTGCGGGGGAGGGGCACATGTCGGATTTTACTCCCTTCTTGCCTGAATGCGACAAGAAGGACCCCAAACCCACCTAATGGGGCCTCCGGGCGCCCGATCGGGCCCTCAGGCCCGGAGCTCCAAGTTCTCCGGGTCGTACGGCGACTCGCGCAGCACCGTGGCCTGCTTGCGCTCGCCGAGGATCTCTATGCTTAAGCGCGTGCCCGGCTGGGTGAGGTCGCTCTTCGCGTAGCCGATTGCAAGACTCTTCTTCAGACAGTGACCGTAATAGCCGGACGTGGCCCGGCCGACCATGCGACCCCCCGCATCGAACAGCGGCTCGTTGCCGAGCGGGTCCGCATCAGTGACGCCGTGGATCTCGAGCGTGATGAAGCGGTTCGGCACGCCGGCCTCGATCTGTTTCTCCAGCGCCTCGCGGCCGATGAACGGCCCCTTGTTCATGCGTACGAAACGATCGAGGCTCGCCTCGAGCGGCGTGTAGTCGCGGGTCAGATCGCTTCCCCACATGCGGTACGACTTCTCCATGCGCAGCGATTCCATGGCGCGCATGCCGACCATGCCGATGCCGTGCGCCTTGCCCGCCTCGAACAGGGCGTCGAACAGCGAGTGCGCGTATTCCACCGGGAAGTGCAGCTCCCAGCCGAGCGCGCCGACGAAGTTGACGCGCAGCGCGTAAACGTCCACCGCGAGCCCCGCCTCGATTACCTGTGCCGTGAGCCAGGGGAATGAGGTGTTGTCGAGCGGTGAGTCGGTGAGTTGAGCGAGCACCTCGCGGGACTTAGGACCGGCGAGCACGAAGGTGCCGCGCGTGTTGGTGATGTTGCGCAGTCCTACCGAGCCATCCTTGGGCAGCGCCTTCAGCAGGTAATCGCCGTCGTAGCGCTCCGCTGCGCCGGCGCTCACCACATAAAAATGCTGCTCGGCGATCTTGGTGATCGTGAACTCGGAGCGGATACCGCCGCGCCGCGTGAGCGCGTGCGACAGCGCCATGCGTCCCACCCGGCTCGGCACCTTGTTGGCCACCAGGCCATCGAGCCAAGCCTCGGCGCCGGGGCCGGTGACCTCGTGCTTGGTGAAGGGGGTCAGATCGATCACGCCGACGCGCTCGCGCATCAGGCGCGCTTCGTTGCCGACGTGCTCGAAGTAGTTGCTGCGGCGGAAGCTCCAGCGATCGCGGCGCTCGACGCCCGATGGGGCGAACCAGTTGGCGCGCTCCCAGCCGTAGCGCTGGCCCCATACCGCGCCGCGCGCGTTGAGCTTGTCGTACACCGGGCTGGTCTTGGCGGGGCGTCCCTCGGGACGTTCCTCGTCAGGGAAGTGAATGGTGAAGACGTTGCGGTAGGTCTCCTCGTTCTTCTTCACCACGTAACGCTTCGAGGTATAGGCGCCGAAGCGGCGCGGGTCGACCGGCAGCATATCGATGCCGGGCTCCCCCTCGACGATCCACTCTGCGAGCTGCCAACCCGAGCCGCCGGCGGCGGTGATGCCGAAGCTGTGTCCCTCGTTGAGCCACACGTTGCGCAGTCCCCACGCCGGGCCGATCAAGGGACTGCCGTCCGGGGTGTAGGAGATCGGGCCGTTCACGATGTCCTTGATGCCACAGTTCTCGAGCGCCGGAACGCGCCGGGTCGCCGCCTCGACGTGCGGCATGAGTCGGTCGAGATCGCCGGGAAAAAGACTGCGGCCGAACCAGTCGGGTACGCCGTCGGCGAAGCGGGCCGGTGCGCCCTTCTCGTAGGGGCCGAGGATCCAACCCATGCGCTCCTCGCGCAGGTAATACGACTGGTCGGACTCGCGCAGCACGGCGAGCTCGCGCCCGCCGCCCTGGCGGTAGGACTTGAGCTCCGGGGACTCGTCATAAACGATGTACTGGTGCTCGACCGGGATGGCCGGCACGTTGAGGCCGAGGAGTCGGCCCATCTGGCGCGCGTAGTTGCCGGTAGCGAGCACGATATGCTCGGCGAGGATGTCGCCGTGCTTGGTGCGTACCTTCCACTCACCGCCGGCGGTGCGCTCGAAGGCACTCGCCTCGGTCTGCTCGTAGATCTCCGCGCCTTTGGCGCGCGCTCCTTTGCGCAGCGCCATGGTGAGATCGGCGGGTGCGATGTGGCCATCGTGCGGATGGTAGAGGGCGCCGATGATGGCGGGCGTCTCGGTGCCGCCGCCGAGATTGACCAGCGGCCACAGCTCCTTGACCTGCGAGGGGCCGATCACCTCGAAAGGAACACCGATGGTATTGGCGGTGCCGCAGTACTTGTAGTACTCGTCCATGCGCTCACGATTGGTCGCGAGGCGCAGATTTCCCGTGACGTGAAAGCTCACGTCCTGTCCGGTCTCAGCCGGCAGCTTCTTGTACAGGTCAACCGAGTACTTGTGCAGCTGGCCGACCGTATAGCTCATGTTGAAGAGCGGCAGGAGACCTGCGGCGTGCCAGGTGGAGCCGGCCGTGAGCTCCGAGCGCTCGATGAGCGCGACGTCCGTCCAGCCCTTTTTCGCGAGGTGATAGAGCGTGCTGACCCCGACCACGCCGCCGCCGACGATGAGGACCCTAACGTGCGTTTTCACGGGATTTGCTCCGGCGCGCTCATGCGACGCAGTGTAGCCAGCAGCGGACTCGCCGGCACTCCAATTGCGACAATGACTTGCCGGTTTTAGTACCGGTCAGGCCTCAATCAACCCCGCGTGCCGCCTCCTCCAGGAAGCCGCTCAGATAGGGGGCGAACGAGCGCCATACCTCGATGCGAAACGCATCCGCTGCCGTGCGCCACAGGACGATGTCGGTCTTGCCGAGCACGGTGCGGGTGCACATGCCTACCGGGAAGGCACTCGCCTCAAGATCCAGCGGGCAGCCCGCGGCGAGCAGCAGAGCGGCGCGGGGGCCGGACAGCTCGAGTGCGATCTGACGGTGACTCACGTCGACGAGGGAGTGCGGCAGCTGCGCCAGGGCAGCGGCGAGCGCGCTCGCTGTCTCAGCGCCCGAGTGCTCGGGCGCGATCAGCAGCCACTCATCGGGTCCGAGCCAGAGCGCCGCGCGCTCCCCCTGCGAGGCCGCACGACACGCGCTCTCCGGGAGCGCGACGCCAAAGGCGCGCTGCGCGGCGAGTCGCACCTTGGCCGCACCGCGCAGGATGTGACGTGACGCAGCCGGCAGGAGTCTGAGCCCCGGGCTCGTCGGCACGAGCGGTGTGCGTCGCGCGGCGTGCTGCTCAACCATGGAGACGCTTTCCTTCGCGGTCGTAGAACACCGGCGAGCAGACCTGCACCTGCGCCTCACCTGCGGGCAGCGGCACGTACAGCGTCTGTCCGAGTCGCGCGCGCCCGCCGGCCACCAGCGCGAGCGCGATGGATCGGCCGAGGACCGCACTATGGTAGGAGGAGGTCACATGGCCGAGCGGTCGTGCCGGCGGGCGCGCGCCCTGCTGCTCGAGCACCTGTGCGCCTTCCTCGAGGACGACCTGCGGGTCGGTGGTGGCGAGGCCCACCAGCTGGCGTCGCTCGGGGACACTCATCGCCGGGCGCATGAGCGAGCGCAGCCCGACGAAGTCGTCCTTGCCCTTACCGATCGTCCACGCGAGGCCGGCATCATCGGGCGTCACCGTGCCGTCGGTATCCTGGCCGACGATGATGTAGCCCTTCTCGGCTCGCATCACGTGCATGCTCTCGGTGCCGTAGGGAGTCATGCCGTGGAGCTGACCGACGGTCCAGATCGCCTCCCACACCGCCGGCCCGTAATCCGCGGGCACGTTCACCTCGAAGCCGAGCTCGCCGGTGAAGCTCACGCGAAACAGGCGCATCGGCACGCCGCAGACATGGCCCGCGGTCACGCCCATGTGGGGCAGGGCGTGCGCCGAGATGTCGATGTCGAGGAGGGGGGCGAGCACCGCGCGCGCCGCCGGCCCCTGCACCGCGATCACCGCCCACTGCTCGGTGGTCGAGGTCAGCCAGACGTTCAAGTCCGACCACTCGGTCTGCAGGTAGTCCTCCATGAGAGCGAGCACACGGGGGGCTCCACCGGTCGTGGTCGTGACGTGGAAGCGGTCGGCCGTCATGCGCGCCACGACCCCGTCGTCGTACACGAAGCCGTCGTCGCGCAGCATGACGCCGTAGCGTGCGCGCCCCGGGGCGAGGCGCTCCCAGGAGTTGACGTACATGCGGTTCATGAAGGTGGCGGCATCACTGCCCACCACCTCGATCTTGCCGAGCGTGGAGGCATCGAAGATTCCGCAGCGTTCGCGCACCGCACGGCATTCGCGCGCCACGGCGGCGTGCATGTCCTCCCCGTCGCGGGGGAAATAGCGCGCGCGCTTCCACAACCCCACGTCCTCGAACACCGCGCCCTGCGCCACCGCCCAGCCGTGCATCGGCGTCGTGCGAATGGGATCGAACAGTGTGCCGCGGGCGACACCGGCGAAGCTGCCGAAAGTCACCGGCGTATAGGGCATGCGGAAGGTCGTGAGTCCCACCTCGGGAATGGTCTTGCCGAGGTTGCGCGAGACGATGCCGAGCGCATTCAGGTTCGAGGTCTTGCCCTGGTCGGTAGCCATGCCGGTCGTGGTGTAGCGCTTGACGTGCTCGATCGAGCGGAACCCCTCGCGGTTCGCGAGCGCCAGATCGCGCGTCGTCACATCGTTCTGCCAGTCGACGAAGGCCTTGAGTCGCGCGCCGCGGGTCGGTTGCGGCAGGGCGCCGACCAGGCCGGCCGGCGCGCCGCGCTCGGGGGGGCTCACCGTGGGCGCTGCCGGCGCGCCGGCGTGCACGCCCGTGCGACCGGGGGCGAGCGCATCGCGGGCGGCTGCGGCGCCGCAGCTCGCCCCGTCGCTCAAGGCGGCCTCGAGAGCGAATACTCCGCGGCACGCTCCGGCGCTGCGCGCGCGCTCGGGAGAGCTGCCGGGAAGGAACGCCTGGAGCGATGCGTCCCAGGTGAGCGCGCCGCGCGATTGCGAGTGCAGGTGCACACTCGGCGTGAAGCCACCCGACATCAGCACCAGATCGCAGGGCTGAGTCTCGGCATCCGCCACCTGGCCGTCCTCGAGCCTGGCGATATCGATGCCGCTCACGCGCCGCCGTCCGCTGGTCGCGAGTACCGTGACTCCGCCGAGCACGGTGACTCCCGCTTCGAGTGCGCGCCGCGCCGCCTCACTCTCGGCCCCGGCGCGGACGTCGGCGATACAGGCGATGACGATCCCGGCGCGCTTAAGCTCGAGCGCGGTGCCATAGGCTGCATCGTCGGCCGTCACGAGCACGGCGCGCGTGCCGGGAAGCACACCGTAACGGTTGAGCCAGGTGCGCGCGGCGCCAGCGAGCATGATTCCCGGGCGATCGTTGCCCGGGAATACCAGCGGACGCTCGAGCGCGCCGGTCGCGAGCACGACCTCGCGGGCTCGCACCTGCCACTGCCGCTCGCGCGGGGCATCGGGGTGCGGGTGTGCCTGATGGTCGGTCAGGCGCTCGCTCAGGCCGAGCATGTTGTGCGGGAAGTATCCGAAAGCGGTGGTACGCGTGAGGAGCGTGACGCGCGGACTGGTCGCGAGATCCCGCACGGTCTCGCGCAGCCATTCTTGAACCGGCCGACCCTCGAGCGGCGCGGGCTCATCGGCGCCGTAAGAGAGCAATGAGCCCCCCGGCTCGCTCTGCTCATCGCACACGATGACCCGCGCGCCGGCGGCGGCGGCGGCCTGCGCCGCCGCGAGTCCTGCGGGGCCCGCGCCGACCACCAGCACGTCGCAATGCGCGAAACGGCCCGCGTAACGATCCGGATCAGCCTGCGTCGGTGCACGCCCTAAGCCCGCGGCAGCGCGGATGCGCGGCTCGTAGAGGGACTGCCATGCGCCCCGCGGCCACATGAACGTCTTATAGTAAAAGCCGGCGGGGATGAAGGCGGAGAAGAGATCGCTGACGGCGCCGAAGTCGAAGCCGAGCCCCGGGAAGCGGTTCTGGCTCTCGGCTTCAAGTCCCTCGTAGAGCTCCACCTGTGTGGCGCGCACATTGGGTGTGGACCTGCCGGCGTCACGGCGCACGGTGACGAGCGCGTTCGGCTCCTCGGCCCCGGCCGCGAGCAGACCGCGCGGCCGGTGGTACTTGAACGATCGACCGAGGAGGTGCACGCCGTTGGCGAGCAGCGCCGAGGCCAGAGTGTCGCCGGCGCAGCCGCGATAGGCGCGCCCGTCGAAACTGAAATTGACCTCGCGCGCCCGATCGATGCGCCCGCCCGCTGCGGTTCGCAGTCCACCGGTCATGAGCGCGGCCCGCTCACGGTTGCGCCGTCCGCGGGCTGCGGCGGCGGCTCGCCTATCCGGTAGGTGGCAAGAAACCGGTCGGTGGTCGTGTCGCGCAGCGCATTGAAGAAGCGGCCGCAGCCGCGGCTGTGGCGCCAGCGCTCGGCGTGCACGCCGCGCGTGTTGCTGCGGCGGTAGAGGAAATCAGTCCACTCCTCGAGGCTGGTCTCTCCCGGGTGTGACGGCCGCGCGATGTGCGCCTGACCACCATAGGCGAACTCGGGCTCGGGCCGCTCGCCGCAATAAGGACATTCGATCAGCAGCATGACGCGCTTCTCTCAGTGAGCGACCGCCGCCGCCGCGGCTTCGTCGATCAGGTTGCCGTCGCGGAAGCGCTCGAGCGTGAAGGGGGCGTTGATGGGATGCGGGTCGTCCTTCGCGATGGTCCAGGCAAACACGTGCGCCGAGCCGGGCGTCGCCTTGAAGCCTCCCGTGCCCCAGCCGCAGTTGACGTACAGACCCGGCACCGGGGTCCTGGCGATGATGGGCGAGCGGTCGGGCGTCACATCGACGATCCCGCCCCAGCAGCGCAGCATGCGCAGGCGCCGGAACATGGGAAACAGCTCGCAGATCGCCTCCAGCGCGTGACTCGGAATGTGGAGCGCGCCGCGCTGTGTATAAGAGGTATAGGCATCGGTCCCGGCGCCGATCACCAGCTCGCCCTTGTCGGACTGGCTGATATAGGCATGAATCGTGTTCGACATGACGACGCACGGGAACACCGGCTTCACGGGCTCGGAGACCAGCGCCTGCAGCGGATAGCTCTCGAGCGGCAGCTTGATGCCCGCCATCTTCATGACCACGCTGGTGTTGCCGGCGGCCACGACACCGACGCGCGGCGTGCGGATGCGGCCGCGCGTGGTATCGACGGCCTCTACCGCGCCCTGGGAGTCGAGGCGAATGCCGGTCACCTCGCAGTTCTCGATGATGTCGACGCCGAGTGAGTCGGCGCCGCGCGCGTAACCCCAGGCGACGGCGTCGTGGCGCGCGGTGCCGCCGCGGCGCTGCAGCGCCGCGCCCAGTACCGAATAGCGGATGTCGCCAATGTTCAGCGGCGGGCAGAATGCGCGAGCCTGCTGCGGCGTCAGCCACTCATTGTCGACACCGGCGGCGCGATTGGCGTGCACGTGGCGTTGCGCGACCTGCATGTCGTGCACCGTGTGCGCCAGCATCATGACGCCGCGCTGCGAGAACATCAGGTTGTAGTTGAGCTCCTGGGACAACCCCTCCCAGAGCTTCAAGGCGTGGTCGTACAGCGCGGCGCTTTCGGCGAACAGGTAGTTGGAGCGGATGATGGTGGTATTGCGGCCGGTGTTGCCGCCACCGATCCAGCCTTTTTCCAGCACCGCGATGTTGCGCATGCCGTGCTCACGCGCCAGGTAGTAGGCCGTGCCGAGACCATGGCCGCCGCCACCCACGACGATGGCGTCGTAGCCGGCCTTGGGCTCGGGACTGCGCCACTGCGGCGTCCAGCCGCGCTGGCCGCTCAAGCCCTGGCGGAGGAGCGCGAAGCCGGAGAAGGGTTTCATGAGCCGACGCTTCCGCTGCGGTGCGCGAGGTGCGCGAGGTGCGCGATCATGCGCTCGGGACCCGCGGGGCACGAGCATCGGCGCGCCCCCCGACTTGAATCGGCGCGACATGGCACCCGCGCGCCGCGGCGAGTAGCTGGCCTCAGGCGCGGGATGGCGCGCCCGGACTGGCGGTATGGGAGGCCAGAGTACCGATGTGGCGGGAGCCTCTGACGGTGTACCACCAGAGCCCCGCACCGAGAATCACCGCGATGTACACGAAGGCGCCCCAGGTGTTGTACCAGGGAGTGCCGTACACGGCCTCACGCGGCCAGGCGAGGTTGAGCGCCATGCCTGCGCCCCACAGCACCGCCACGATGTTGACGAGCATTCCCCACCTGCCCATCGTGAAATAGCCGCCGGCCGCGAGATCCGCCGGCGGCCACTCACCCGCGAGGCGCTTGCGCAGCAGCGGCCACGTCACCATGAGGTACGCAAGGTAAATCATGATGACGGCGATCGAGGTCAGCACCGTGAAGATCTTCGGCTGGCCGATGTTGAGCACCAGGATCAGCTCGGCGATCACGCCGATCAGGACGGCGGGGACGATGGGCGTCTGCGTTTTGGAATTGACTTGCGCCAGCAGCTCGCCGAATGGCAGGGCGTTGTCGCGCGCCATGGCGAAGGTCAGGCGGATCGCCGCGGTATGCACCGCGAGCGAGCACACCGTGACCGCGACCACGATGCACACCAGGAATATCTTCCCCAACGGGCCCCACATGACCTGCTCGACGATGTACTGCAGACCGCCGCTGCTGCTGCCGATCTGCGGATCGCGCAGGTCAGGCGCTGCCATGATCGCGAATACCAGGATCGCGCCGCCGATGACGAACGAGGCGAGGATTGCCCGCAGAATGGCAACCGGGGCGGTGCGCCGCGGCTCGAGCGTCTCCTCGCCGAGGGAACTGGCGGTGTCGAAGCCGTACATGACGTAGCCGGAGGCGAGCGATGCCACCAGGAAACTGGGGAGATAGCCCCAGCCGGTTCCGCCACCGTAGCCGTTGAGGGAAAAGAAGACCTCGGGGCCACGCCGGATGTTGAGCGCCAGAAAGAGGGCTATCAGACAGGCGGCGATCAGCTCGACGAATACGCCGGCGCTGTTGATCATCGCCATGAGGCGCACGCCGAGCGCATTGACGACGGTGGTGAAGACGATCAGCACCGTGCCGAGGATCACCGCATTGGTGGCAAAATCGTAGCTGCCATTGCCGTCACCCACGATCTGGAAGCCGCGCCACAGCCGCGGCAGGTTGAGCTGCAGCGCGAGCACCACCGCGGACAGCGTGACGATGGAGGCCGTGAGCATCAGCCAGCCGGACGACCAGCCGACGATCCGGCTGCCGAGCAGTTTCGACCAGTTGTAGACCGAGCCGGCGATCGGGTACTTGGCCGCGAGCTCCATGAAACACAGCGCGACCGCCAGCTGCCCGACGAGCACCATGGGCCAGGACCACAGGTATGCCGGCCCGGCGGTACTGAAACCGAAATAAAACAGCTGGAAAGTGCCGGTGAGGATCGAGATATAGCTGACGCCGGCAGCGAAGCTGCCGAACGCTCCGATGCTGCGGGCGAGCGACTCCTTGTAGCCGAAGTGCTCCATGCCACTGTCGGAGTGCGGGATCGCCTTGTTCTCAACCACGCCGTTCTCCCCTCTGGGCAGCGATGTCGGGATTGTTCATCGTACAAGCCGCCGCTGACGACTAAGCTGCGCTCGATCGCGCCGGTCCGCGCACTTGACCCCCGCCGCGGCCGGCTTCATCATCGTGCTCGCTTGAATAGCCGTTTAATGGATGACGTGTCAAGCACCATAAGCTAGCAAGTCACTGACCGGCCGCATGGTATCGCCCTTGGAACGCGCTCGCTCCAGCCCGCTTCCAAATCCCTCGGCGGTCCTTCGGAGTCCGCATTGAACAGACAGTCAATGTCCTCCCGAGACTCCCGGCACGGCCCCTCCGGCGCGCCGCGCGATGAGCTCGAGGATGCCCGCCGCGCGCAGCTCATCGAAGTCACCATCGACAGTCTCGCCGAAGAGGGCTTTGTCGGCACGACCCTCGCTGAGATCGCGGGCCGGGCCGGAGTGTCGCCCGGGCTCGTGGCGCATTACTTCGGCGACAAGGACGCGCTGCTCGAGGCCACGTTCCGCACGCTCGCGCGCGTCGTGGCCGTGCGCATGCGCGAGCGCTTCGCGCTGGCGTGTACCCCGCGGGCGCGCGTGCAGGCACTCATCGATGCCAATCTCGGGCCGGAGAATTTCGACCGGCGCACCGGCAACGCCTGGCTGGCGTTCTGGGGTCAGGTACTGCATTTCGAGGGACTGAGGAGAGTCCAGACCGCATACCAGCGGCGCATGCTGTCGAACCTGCGCAACGACTTGCGCCGCATGATACCGGGGGAGGCCGCCGCCAGCCTCGCGGCCATGATCGCCGCCATGATCGACGGCGTGTGGCTGCGCGCGGCGCTGTCGGAATGGCAGGAAGCCGACAGCGAGAGCGCGCGGGCACTGCTCACCGCATTCGTCGACGGTCGGCTGCGCGAGCTCGCGCGCTTGCCGGCGGCCGATGGCGCGCCGCCGGCAGCGGGCCGTGAGTCGATGCGCGACGCCGAGCACTCCATCCGGGTGCTCAACCCCGCGACGGGCGCGGAGCTTGCAGTGCTCAGCGTGGATGGCCCGACGCAGGTGAACGCCGCGGTGGAGCGGGCGCGACAGGCGCAGAAAGGCTGGCGTGCCATGACCGGCGCGGAGCGCGGTCGGGTGATGCAACGTGCGGCACGGCTGCTGCGCGAGCGCAACGAGGCGCTCGCCGAGCTCGAGACGCGCAATACCGGTAAGCCGATCCAGGAGACCTCTGCGGTCGATGTGATCTCGGGAGCGGAGTGCCTCGAGTACTTCGCCGGGCTTGCTGCGGGCGTTGCCGGGGAGCATCTCGATCTCGGCCCGAAGGCCTTCGGCTACACGCGGCGCGAGCCGCTCGGCGTCGTGGCGGGGATCGGAGCGTGGAATTACCCGCTGCAGATCGCCTGCTGGAAGTCCGCGCCGGCGCTCGCCTGCGGCAATGCCATGATCTTCAAGCCCGCCGAGCTCACCCCGCTCACCGCCGTCAAGCTCGCCGACATCTATCGCGAGGCCGGGCTCCCCGAGGGACTATTCCAGGTCGTGCAGGGCTTCGCTGCGACCGGGCGGTTGCTGACTCAGCACGCCGATATCCGCAAGATCTCGCTCACCGGCGAGGTGGGAACCGGCAAAGCCGTCATGGCCGATGCCGCCGCGACGCTCAAGCAGGTGACGCTCGAGCTCGGCGGCAAGTCGCCGCTCATCATCTTCGAGGACGCGACGCTCGACAATGCCGTCGCGGGCGCGCTGCTCGGCAACTTCTATTCCGCGGGCGAGGTGTGCTCGAACGGCACGCGGGTGTTCGTTCACCGGAGGATCCATGCGGCCTTCGTCGACAAGCTGCGCGAGCGCACGGCGCGGCTGCGGATCGGCGACCCGCTCGATCCGCGCACCCAGGTCGGGGCGCTGATCTCCGCGCAACACATGGAGAAGGTGCTCGGGTTCATCGCCCGCGGCCGCGCGCAGGGCGCACGCCTCGTCACCGGCGGGGCACGCGTGACGACGGGCGAGCTCGCGCGCGGCTACTTCGTGGCGCCCACCGTGTTCGACTATTGTCACGATGACATGGACATCGTGCGGCGCGAGATCTTCGGCCCCGTGATGTCGGTGCTGGAGTTCGACGATGAGGATGAGGTGATTGCGCGCGCCAACGGCACCGACTTCGGGCTCGCAGCCGGGGTGTTCACCAACGATCTCACCCGCGCCCACCGCGTGATCGCCCAGCTGCAGGCCGGCACCTGCTGGATCAACCATTACAACGTGACCCCGATCGAGCTGCCGTTCGGTGGCGTGAAGTTATCGGGGCTCGGACGCGAGAATGGTCGCGCCGCGATCGAGCACTACACGCAGTTGAAGAGCGTCTACGTCGCCATGAGCGACGTCGAGTCGCCTTACTGACGCATGACGCAGGAAACCGTCGACTACGTGATCGTCGGCGCGGGCTCGGCGGGCTGCGTGCTTGCGGACCGGCTGAGCGAGGACGGACGCGATCAGGTGCTGCTGCTGGAGTTCGGCGGCTCGGACCGCTCCATCTGGATCCAGATGCCGAGCGCGCTGTCGATTCCCATGAACCGCCCGCGCTACGACTGGGGCTACCACACCGAGAGCGAGCCGCAGCTCGACGGCCGCCATCTGCACACGCCCCGCGGCAAGGTGCTCGGCGGCTCCTCCTCGATCAACGGCATGGTGTACGTGCGCGGCAATCCGCTCGACTTCGAGCGCTGGCAGGAGGAGGGCGCGAGCGGCTGGGGCTACGCCGAGGTGCTGCCATACTTCCGCCGCGCCGAGAGCCGCGCCGGCGGCGGCGATGAATACCGCGGCAGTGATGGTCCGCTCGCGACCCGGCGGGGGCTCCTCACCAACCCGCTGCACGCCGCGTGGCTGGAGGCCGGGCGCCAGGCGGGCTATCCGTTCACGGCGGACCTGAACGGCTTTCAGCAGGAAGGCTTCAGTTACTTCGACATGACGGTGGGCGCCGGACGGCGCTGCAGTACCGCGAATGCGTACCTCAAGCCCGCGCTCCGGCGGCGCAATCTCGGCGTGCGCACCGAGGTGCTCGCGACGCGCGTGCTGTTCGAGGGCCGGCGCGCGGTGGGGCTGCACTACCGCCGTGGCGGCGAGCTGCACGAGGTGCGCGTGCGGCGCGAGGTGCTGCTGTGCGCAGGTTCCATCAATTCGCCGCAGCTGCTCAAGCTCTCAGGCGTCGGGCCGCGCGCCGAGCTCGCCCGGCACGGCATCAGCGTGGTGCATGACCTTCCCGGGGTGGGGGAGAACCTGCAGGACCACCTCGAGTTCTACTTTCAGATGGCGTGTCTTCAGCCGATCACCCTCTATTCGCAGATGCGCCCGTGGCGCCAGGCCCTGATCGGCCTGCGCTGGCTGCTGAGGCACGACGGTCTCGGCGCCACCAACCACTTTGAGACCGGTGGCTTCATCAGGAGCCGCGCCGGCGTGCGCTATCCCGACATCCAGTTCCATTTCCTGCCGATGGCGGTGAGCTACGACGGCTCATCGCTGGCGCGCGAGCACGGCTTTCAGGCGCACGTTGGACCGATGCGCTCGCGCAGCAAGGGGTGGGTGCGCCTGAAGTCCGCCGAGCCGCTCGAGCGGCCCAGCATCTTCTTCAACTACCTGTCGCAGCCCGATGACTGGACGGAGATGCGCGCCTGCGTGCGCCTGACGCGCGAGATCTTCGCACAGCCCGCCTTCGAGCCTTACCGCGGCCGCGAGATCCAGCCGGGTGCGGCGGTTGAGAGCGATGCGCAGATCGATGCCTTCGTCCGTGCCAAGGTGGAGAGTGCCTATCACCCGTGCGGCACCTGCCGGATGGGCCAGGCATCGAACCCGCTCGCGGTGGTCGACCCACAGGGGCGAGTAATCGGTCTGCAGGGCCTGCGGGTCGTCGATTCCTCGATCATGCCATCGATCACCACCGGCAATCTCAACGCTCCGACCATCATGCTGGCGGAGAAGCTCGCCGACCAGATTCGCGAGCGCAGCCTGCCGCGCGCCACGCTCGGGTTTTATGTGGCGCCCGGCTGGGAGAGCGCGCAGCGCTGAGGGCGCACCTCAGTCGTGGTAGCGGGTCAGCGCATCGCCGAGCGCCGCGCGCAGCGGCTCGAGCCAGGGCTCGAAGTGGCGCCACTGGTCAAGTCCCTCGCGGTAAATGGGCTGGCGCACCTGCTCGGAGCTCGCGGTGCGGACGCTGCGCTCGCTTCTGTGGAAGTCGAGGCAGGCGGGCTCGTAGTCGAGCTCGCAGAACTCGAGCAGGCGATGCACCTGGCCGTCGAGATCCTCGACCAGCTCTTCGTGCTGAACGCGCAGGATGCGACCGGGCAGCACCTCGTTCCAGTGCCGCATGAGCTCGAGGTAGGTGCGGTAATAGCGCGCGATGTCGTCGAGCCCGTAGGCAAACTCCTGACCTCTGGCGAACAGCTGCTTGAAGTTACCGAAGCAGCAGGCCATCGGCTCGCGGCGCGCGTCGATGATCTTCGCGTTGGGAAGCATCAGGTGGATGAGCCCGAGGTGGCGGAAGTTGTTCGGCATCTTGTCGGTGAAGCGCGGCTTGCCGCTGCGATAGATACGCGTGTCGGCAAGATAGCGCTCGCCGAGTGCGACCAGCTCGGCAGCGCTCATCGCGGCGAGCAGCGCCGGGTAGCGCGGCGCGGCGCGCTCGGGATCGCGTCCCTTGAGCCGCGCGACGAGGCGCGGGACGTCGGCGAGCTCCTGCGTACCCTCGACCGCGGAGTGCGAGGCGAGGATCTGCTCGATCAGGGTCGACCCCGAGCGCGGCAGCCCGACGATGAAGATCGGATCGCGGGCGCGGGCGCCCGCAGCGCGGTGCGCCGCGAAGAGCTCGGGCGTACACACCTCGATCTGCGCCCGGGTGTTGAGCTCGTGCGCCTCCGGACGGTAACGACCCGAGGCACGCTTCAGAGCGTTGCCGCGCTCGTAGTAGCGGAAGGATTGTTGGTACTGCGCGCGGTCTTCCAGTGCCTTGCCGAGCGCGAAACACAGATGGTAGCGATCCACCTCGGAGGTGCTGGCCGCGGCTTCGGCCGCACGCATGGCCTCGATCTCACGTTCCTCGAAACGATAGGTCTTGAGATTGGCGAGGCTCCAGTAGGCATCGCCGAAGGCGGGCCGCGCAGCGGCGGCGTCGCGATACGCATCGATCGCCTCGCGCTGCCGGCCGAGGGTCTTCAGTGAGTGCGCGATCGACAGGTGCAGCTCCGCGGGCTGGGCGGCGCCGGCGAGCAGTTCCCGGTAGAGCTCGATGGCCCGCTCGTGCCGGCCAAGGCCCACGCTGGCGAGCGCCGCGAGGGTGCGGTAATCGCGATTGGCGGGATCGCGCGCCAGCAGCGTCGCGAGCTCGCGCGCAGCGTCCGCGTACGCGTGGCGCTCGGTGAGCACCCGCGCGTAGTCGAAGCGGGCCGCGTGATAGTCCGGAGCGAGCTCGAGCACGCCCTCGAGCAACAGCTGCGCATCGTCGAGCACTTCGCGCTCGATGCCGATGCGGGCCAGGAGCCGCATGGCCTCCACATGGTGGCCGTGCCGCAGCAGGAAGGCGCGCACCATGTCCTCGGCCGCGCCCGACTCGCCGTCGGCGAACAGCGCGATCGCGCCGCGCACCTCTGCGGGCAGCTGTCCGAGGGCAGCGACGCGCGCCGCGGCCTCCGCCGCCTGCTGTTTTTCGCCGGTCATGCGGTACAGGCCCTCGAGCATGCTCCAGCTACCGGGGAGCGCGGGGTTGATGGCTACCCCCGCACAGAAGGCCGCGATCGCCTCGGGCGCCTCGCGCCGCGCGACGTGGCAGTAGCCGCGTTCCTGGTAGAGGCCGCTGAAGCGGGGATGGAGTCGCTCGAGCTCGGCGAGGGTGGCGAGAGCTGCGCCGGAGTCGCCCAGGTAGCGCTGCGCGATGGCGCGCAGGTAGAGAACGTCGCGGTTTTCGGGGACGCGGGTGCGCAGCGCATCCGCTGCCCGAAGAGCCGCAGCGTAGTACCGCTCGCGAAGCAGGGAGCGCACGCGCCCCACCTCGAACTCGACCGAGGGACGGGGCACGTCGGCGTCAGGCATGGCGGGCATCATGCGCCCGCCGTCGCGCACCTGGCTACGCTCCCAAGCGGCGCACCGCTAGAAGGTGTAGCCGATAGTTAGCCCGATCACTCTCGGCCGCAGCGGCGTCTGCTCGGTGATGAACTGATCGGTGCTGATGAATACGCTCGCGTTCGAGTCGGTCAGGTTCTCGACGTACAGGTTCGCGTACCAGTTGTCCTTGGCGATGCCGGCCGAGGCGTCGTACACGGTGTAGGCGGGGAGCTCGAAGCGGCCGCGGGAGTTGGTGACGGTCTGGCCGACGCCAAACGTCGGATTGGCTCCCGCCTGCGTGTACGAGTGGCCGTTGTGCGTAGCGCCGAACTGTACGTAAGGCGTAAATCCGTTGACGCTCCAGTCGTAGCGGGCCCGGAGGTTGAACTGCAGCGGCGGGGCGTTGGCGCTCGGTGCGCCGACCGGACCGTAGGGGTTGACGATCGGGGAGCAGTTGGTGCCCGTGGTGCTGCAGACCTGCGTGATCACCTTGCCGTAGTTGTTGCTCGCGGGATTGGTGTCGATGAGCGCCGGCGAGTTGGTCTGCTCGCTGCTGTTCCAGGAGGCAGCGCCCTGCAGCGTGAGACCGGGCATCACCCGGGCAATGAGCGAAGTCTCGGCGCCCTTGATGAGGAAGTTCTGGCCGTTGGTGTCGAAGAAGATGTTGCCGGTTACGCCCGGGTCGAAGAACGCGACCTGGACGTTATCCCACTCCTCGCGATACAGCGCGCCGTTCCACTGCAGGCGGTGATCGAGCCACTCGGTCTTCCAGCCGATCTCGTTGTTGGTGAGCTTGTCGGACTCGTAGGAGCGCGGCACTGCGTACTGCGGTACGCCGTCGGTGCCGGGGGCGTAGCTGAAGAAGCCGCCATTTTGGTTGAAGCCACCCGGCCGGAAGCCCTGCGAGTAGGTGTAGTACACCATCGCGTCGGGGGTGATGTGCCAGGTGAGATTGCCGCGGCTCTTGAAGCCCGATTCGCTGTCGGAGAGATTCTCCTGGTTGAGGTTGAAGCTGGATGCGCTCATGCAGCCGCCCGGAGGCAGGCCCGCCTCGAAGCAGCCGAAGCTCGACAGCACGCTGCCGGCCATGGAGTTGTCGAACTTGAAGTGCCGCGTCCCGAGGGTGAGCGTCAGCACCTTCGGAATCAGGTCGTAGTCGAGGGACACGAACTCCGCCAGCTGCTTGGTCTCGCGAACCTGGTCCTGGTAGAAGGAGGTGTTGTCGCTCTGCTCCCCCGCATTGACCACGGTCGTGCCCGGGAAGGTGCCGACGTTCGACAGACAGCCGGTATTGCCGTTGCCGGGCGTGCCGGGGGTGGCAGTCGAGGTGCACGGCGGGATGGTCTTATACAGCCAGGCGGTCTGGTCGTAGAGCTTGTTGTCCTCCCAGTAAACGCCGCCGATCGCGCGTAGCCGCCAGTCGTCCGGTGTCGACAGGCGCAGCTCGTGCTGCTGATGCTCGTTGTGCTCGGTCTCACGCCAGCTGGCGCTCGGCGAGTAGCAGGTGGACTTCAGCGACGGATCGTTGACGAAGGTTCCGGCGCCCGGCGGCCCGTAGCACTGGTAGTAGTCGGCGAATACGCCGCGCGCGTAATTGGTGTAGTCGCCCACCTGATCGACGTTGCGTACCAGGTAGCCGCCCGTGTAGACGAGCTTCAGGTCGCCGAGCTTGCCGTTCACCGTCCAGGCGGTGCTCTCGAAGCGGTCGGTGTCGTAGGTCGGATTGAACAGCGTCACCTCAAGCGGCGCGAGTGCCGCGCCGTCGGAGGCATTGGGCTGCTGGTAGAAGACGCCGAGTGAGTGCATGTCCTGGTAGGACTGCGAGATGAGCAGATCCCAGGCGTCGTTGAACTTGTAGAGCGCCTCGACGCGGACACCCTCGTAGGTGACCGGGTTGATCGCGCTGCCGATGTAGCCGGCGTTATTCAGTGAGGGGCTTCCGGGCGGCACACCGAATGCGGTGGCGTTTGCATTGCCGCCGGGACACACACCGGAGGACGGCGCGCCGGCCGAGCAGGCGGTGGCGTAGTCGGCGTAATGGATGCCGTTATCGGTGCTCTTGCGCGTGAAGGTCGCCGGCACGTTGTCGATGTAGCCGCCACGGCGGTCGTCGTAGACCACGGCGCGCACCGCCAGGGTGTCGGCGATCAGCGGCAGATTGAGTACCGCGGTGATGTCGCTGTTGGGGTCGCCGTGCGCGGTCGTGCCATAGCCGGCCTTGACGTTGGCCTCGGTGGCATCGAGCTTCGGCTCATTGGTGATGTAGCGGATGGCACCAGCCTCGGCGCCGGCGCCGAACAGCGTCCCCTGCGGGCCCTCGAGCACCTCGATGCGATTCAGGTCGGCGGCGTAAATGTCGAGATTGCGACCCGGGAGCTGTCCCGACTGGTTGTCGAGATAGATGGCGACGTTCGGCCACGCGGCGGTCGAGCCGCTTCCCTGGCTCGCCTGCGATCCCGCGGACAGGCCGCGCATGAAGACCTCGCTTTGTCCCGGGCCGTTGCTCGCCGAGGTGACGTTCGGCAGGTAGCGCAGGTAGTCGTCGAAGGTCGAGACGTTCAGCTGTTGCAGCGTCTGCGCGGTCAGTGCCTGGATCGAAATGGGCACGTCCTGGATGTTCTCGGTGCGTCGCTGCGCGGTTACGGTGACCGTCGCGAGCGCATCGGCGCTCGGCTCGGGCGCCTCGGCCCCGGTGCTGCTAGCCGGCTGCGTCTGCGCGAACGCTGCGAACGAGCTGCCGCCGAGGATGGCGGCGACGGCACAGGAGACTCGCGTGCGTCGCGCCCGTGCCCCGGGAGGGTGCGGGGTCGTTGACGTAAGGCGAGCGCGGGCCGCTGAGTGCTTGCTGGGCATGGTCGACTCCCTATCGACTTCGCTGGCGGCGGCGATTACAGCTTACGTGCCGGGCCGGCGATTGAATGGACACGTCACTTCGCTGTTATGCGTACGCCCGCTGCCCGTGCAGCGGATGGTCGCTGCAGAGCTACTCGAAAACCCGCGCGCGGGCCGCATCTCCGTTCACGGTGCGCTGCGGCTGCAGGCGTCGCGTGGACGGTGACAGACCATAGGCGTCCTTGAACTGACGCGAGAAGTGCGCGCAGTCGGCGAATCCGGCCTCGTTGGCGATGTCGGTCACCGAGCGGTCGGTGTTCTCGATCAGCCAGTTCGCGTAGCGCATGCGCAGCTGCCGGTATAACGAGGCGGGCCCCACGCCGACGTGCTGGCGGCACAGCCGCTCGAGCTGTCGCGCCGAGAGCCCGAGCTCTGCGGCCACGGCGGCGATCGCAATCGGGCGCGCCAGATTCTGCTCCATGAGCAGCAGCGCGCGGCGTACGCGCGGCTCGCTGACGACTTCTGACATCGGCGGATGCGGCTGTGCATCGCTCCCGGAGCGTGGCCGGTCGAAGAGCAGCACCTGACTCGCCTTCTGCGCCAGCGCGCGCCCGAGATGCTGCTCGATGAGAAAGGTGGCGAGAGCGGCGGCGCCGGCGCCGCCCGCACAGGTAATGCGCAGACCATCGACCAGGAACAGGCGGTCGGCGATCACATCCTGCGATGGAAAGGCCTCGAGAAAGTCCTGGTAGTGATACCAGCTGACGCACGAGCGCCGACCCTTCATGAGGCCGGCCCGGCACAGCACGAAGCTGCCGGTACAGATGCCGATCAGGGGCACGTTGGTCGAACCGACCTCGCGCAGGTAGCGCATCGTCGCCTCATCCACCTGCGGGCCGGCATGCAGGATGCCGCCGATGACGACCACATAGTCGAGGGAATCAGGCGGCAGGAAGCCGCTCGTCGGCTCGAGCGACACGCCGCAGCTGGCGGGAACGGATTCCGGGCGGCTGGCCATGATCGACCACTGCACGTGCAGCGGGCGGCTGCGATCACCCTCGTCGGCGGCGAGTCGCAGGTGATCGACGAAAACGGCGAAAGCCGAGAGCGTGAAATGGTGGGCGAGAACCACGCCCACGCGAAGCGGTGGACGCGCGCTGCGCTCCCCGTTGACTGCGCGCTGCGACCCGTTTGAGTGCGTCATTGAACGCTCACTCAATCGCTGCTCCCCCTTCAGACGTTACTTATCTTCCGCCAAGCTCCTGCGGGAAGCAAGCGCATTCCGCATCGTGCAAATATCCTTAAAAAACAGGTGATAGCTGCCAACTGACGCGGCCGCGCAACAGGTCAGGGGTGAGCCTGAAATCCGTTGAATGCGTATTCAGGCGCTGCGCGCGAGGGCGCGGGAAGAGACCGGGAGCCGGTCCGGCGCCCGCTATACAGATCGACCAGAGGGAATCAGCGCAGGACTGCGAGGCGCGCGAGATTCGACTGCACCGTGCTGTCGTGGCAGGCACTGCGTGCGTACCAGCGGCGCGCGGCCTCAACGAGCGCAGTGCAGATCTGCGCGCTCTCGCTCTTCTCGGGATCCGGAGCAGGCCCGCTTTCGGGGACGAAGTCCTGCGGCGCAACGCGCGCGTGACGCCGCAGCCGCAGGCGCCGGAGCGCCCGTGCGGGAACCGCTTGCGGCTCCGCCGCGTCCTCGGTCTCGATGTGCTCGCAGACCGTGCGGCAGACGTGCTCGTAATCGAGCGAGTCGCTCGCCTCGTCTGCGTCCGCAGGGCGGATCCATTGCTCGCACCAGTCCTTTTGCTGCTCGCCGGAGCTATGCAGCGTGGGATCGGTAAGCGCCACCGCGATGCGCGGCAGATCGTAGGCCTCGTCGAGCGCCGCCTCCCAACGCTGTGCCGCGATGAGCTGCTCGACGTCGGTGATGTAGCCCGCGACCATGCGCGAACTGGAGGGCGTTCGGTCCTGCATCGCCGTCAGGCAGCCTTCTCGGCGGGGGGTGTACCGCCCTCGCCAGTCGCCTGCGCGGCATCGTCCGGTTTCTGCGGCACGGCGGCAACCGACGGCGCGGCCGCCGGGGAGGGTGCGGCGCGTCGCCCGCGCGGCGTGCGCGTAATCAAAGCAGGCCGGACCACCGGGGCACGCGCTGCGGTTGCGGTGTGCCTCATCCGCCGCGGGCGCTGAACGCGCAGCTTCTGCGGTGGGGTCGTCTTCGGTGCGGCGCGGCGCGCTGCGGTGTGACGCGCCCGCGCGGGCCGCTTGGCGCGGGGCGCAGATTTCGCGCGGCGTGCGGTTGTGGCCTTCGCCCGTGCCTCGGCTACACCCGCGGCGCTTCCTGGCTTGCGCCCGGAATCCGGGCCTGACTTTTCCTGCGCGCGGCGCACGCGTTTCCAAGCCTTGCGGGCAGCGGCTGACTGCTTGCGGGCCCGCTTGGCCTCACGTTTGGCTTCCTTCAGTCGCTTGCGAGCGCGTTTCAGCTCGTCCTTGGCGATGCGCACGCGCTGCTTGGCCACTTCAGCCTGCAGGCGGGCTCGTTCGAGGGGCTCCGCGGGGAGCTTCGCAGGGTCGCTGCCGCTCTTCTTCATCTGGGGGTGCCCCTGAAAGGCAAGGGCGGCAAGTTTCACACAATCGCCGGAGCGTTTCCAGCCACTCACTTATCCACAGAATTTGTGCATAACCATGTGGACAGAGTGCGGCCGATTCACGAAACGCCGTGCACCGGCAAGAGGTTGCATCGCGATGCGCGAGTTTTCGCCAGCCCGCTGTAGCTGCTCAGCCGCTCGGCCCGTTATAGCGTGTCGCGGTGACACGATTGCGACCCGCCTGCTTGGCGCGATAGAGCGCAGCGTCGGCGATCTTGAGTATTCGCCCGGCGAGCTCGCGCTCGCCGGCAGGGACACAGTCGAGGCCGCACAGCCCGAAGCTCGCGGTCACGCCGACATCCTTGCCTTCGTGCACGAACGGGCTCGAGGCGATGCTGGCGCGTAGCTTGCGGGCCACCTCGAGCGCGTGCTCATAGGCGGTCTCGGGAAGCACGATGGCAAATTCCTCCCCGCCGATACGCGCGACCCAGTCGACGCCGCGCCGCAGAGCCTCCTGCAGCCGGGCGCCGAACTGCCGCAGGATGTCGTCGCCGCAGCCGTGCCCGAGGGTGTCGTTGATGTTCTTGAAGAAATCGATGTCGCACAGGATCAATGACAGGGCGCGCTGATAGCGTGCGGCGCGCTCCACCTCACGGGGAAAGTGCTTGCCGAAAAAGCGCCGGCTGGCGACCCGTGTCAGATCGTCGGTCGCCGACAGCTTACGGTTCTCTTCGAGGGTGATACGCAGCACCGCTTCCAGCTCGGCGATGCGCCGCGCTGCGGCGATGCGTGCATCGAGCTCCCGCTCGGGCGCCCGCCGGCCGACGCACTCGTCCGCGCCGGCGGCCAGACCGGACTCGCGCTCCGGCCCCTCGTCGAGCTCGGCGATAAACAGCACGAACGGCATCCGCACGGCCTTGCGCGCCCGCACCTGGCGGATCAGCTCGAGGCTATCGGTCAGCACCACGGGGCGGTGCTCGGTCGCGAGCTGCCGCAGCGCCTCATCGTCGGAGCCGACCGATTCGATCTCAAAGACATCGGGGGCGATGCGCCGCGACAACTGGGCGCGCAGTACCGGATCGTGGACGGCGAGCAGCGCCTTCGGTGCCGGCAGTACGCGCAGCATCACCGCAACGGTCGCGGTCGTTCCTTCATGGGCGTCCGCCGGGCGCTCGGCGCGTCGCTCGAGGATCCGCTGGATGACGGTGGTCTGCCCGCCGAAGGGCATCGATTCTCACCACGCAGGCGGGCGTTGGCCCGGGTACGCAGAGATTACAGATACCCCAGGCAAAATACCCGCGCGCCACACTATGATGCTCATATGGAACCGCCGGGCATCACGCGCCATCGACGGCCGTTTCTCGCGCCTCTGTGGGTGACGCTGCTCGCGCTGCTGGTTGCCGCGGGAGTCGCTTACCTGTTGTTCCGCGGCGCCACGACCACGGTGGTCGTGCTGGCCTCGGTGGGGGAGCGGGAGCCGGGCACGATCGACGACCCGCCGATCTCGGCAGAAGGCGAGGGCCGTGCGCAACGGCTCACGCAGCTGTTCGGCGCTGGCGGTGGTCTCGGCAGACTGGACGCGCTGTACGTCAGCAGCGAGCGCCGCGCGCAGCAGACCGCAGCCCCACTCGCGGAGCAGCTGCATCTGGCGCCCACTCTGTTCAACCCGCAGCAGGCCGCCTCGAGCGCCGCCGGCCTGCTGCGCGATCACGAGGGTTCAGCCGTGCTGGTCATCGGCGGCAGCGTGGCTCTGCAGCAATTCCTGCGGCAGCTCTCCGGGTCCGCCGAGCAACCCCACGCAGTGGGCGAGTCGGATCTCTTATATATAGTGAGCGTGCCGACCTTCGGACGTGCGCACGTGCTGCGCCTCAAGTACTGAGCCCGTGCTCAGGGTGTGAGGCGCCGGGTACGCACGGTCCCGGCGCTCATCGCCACGGCCTTGCGCACGAAGTCCTCGTGCTGGCTGATGCGAAAGTCCGCGAGCACGGCGCCGCGGATGTAGCGTGCCTGATCGATCAGATAAGTGCCGCGGCGTACCCCGATACCGAGCGGGCCGCGCACGTCGTACATGCGGATGACGAACTTGTCGACGTCGGACAGCAGCGTGAAGGGCAGCTGGTACTTCTCTTTGAACTTGCGGTGGCTGTCGGGTGTCTGCGGGCTGACGCCGGCGACGTCGAGACCGGCCTGCAGGATCTCGGCGTGCAGATCGCGCAGCGTGCACGCCTCACGGGTGCAACCCGGGGTGAAATCGGCGGGGTAGAAATACAGAATCAGCGGTCCGTGGCGCAGCAGCGTGCTGAGCGAGACGGTCTGGTCATTCTGATCCGGCAAGGTGAATTCTGGCGCCCGCCCGCCCATCGCCAGCATGCGCTGTCTCCCCGTCCCCTGGCGACCCGTGATACCTGTCCCGGCCATGATAGCCGCATCGGGCCCCGGCGGTACGGCCAGGCGGCCAACGGCCCACCCGGATCAGGCGGGGCGATGCTAGAATCGCGCGCCTTAACCGGGTCCCCGACGAAATCCGCGTCTCGATGCGCGACGGTCACTCGCAGTCTGCGGTGAGCGTGATTTCGCGGCAAGGTTAGTGGGGCGGTAGCTCAGCTGGGAGAGCGTCGCGTTCGCAATGCGAAGGTCGAGGGTTCGATCCCCTTCCGCTCCACCATTCCTCCCGCTCAGGGCGCGCCTTTGAGGTACTTGTCGAACCATTGCACGGTGCGACGTGCGGCGTCGATCCGGTTCTCTCGCTTGGCGAACCCATGACCCTCGTTCGCGTAGTAGTGCGCCGCGATGGTCTTGCCGTCCTTGGTGAGGATGTCGACCACCTGCTCGGCCTCCTCGCGCGGCACTCGCGGGTCATTGTCTCCCTGCAGCACGAGCAGCGGGGCCTTGACGGCGTGCAGGTAGGTGATCGGGGAAGCAGCATCGTATGCGCGACGGTCTTTCACGGGGTCGCCGAGCAGTGATTTCTCGTATTGCTGCAGCTGCGGGTCCTCGTGCTGCAGCATCGTCATCCAGTTGATGATGCCAAAGAGCTCGACTCCGGCGGCCCACTCATCGGGCGTCCGGCCGATCGCCATCAGCGTCATGAATCCGCCATAGGACCCGCCGGTGATGCCGACCTTTTTCCTGTCTACGTAGCCCGTTGCCTGCAGGAACCGCGAGGCATAGACCTCGTCCTGCAGGTCCCCGCCGCCCAGATCCTGATAGTTGGCCTTCTGGAAGGCGAGGCCATATCCGGTCGAGCCGCGGACGTTGGGCGCGATGCACACATAACCGCGCGACACCAGCGCGGCGACGAGCGGATTCCAGTGATCCTGCGACTGGCCGGTCGGACCTCCATGGGGCAGGACGATGGCGGGATTGGCGCCGTCACGCTTGAGATTGACGGGCACCCACAGCAACGCGCTGATGATTTTGCCGTCGAAGCTCTTGTAGTGGGCAACCTGCGACTCCGGCATGGGCGCCGTGGTCACGCTGGCGATGGCCGAGCGTGTCAGACGCTCAATATGTCCGCTGGCGAGGTCGTAGATCCAGAAGTCCCGGGGCTGAACCGAGCTCTCGTGTGTCAGCAGGAGCTTCCCTCCCGAGGAGGAGAACGAGCTCGGATGACCCGGAAAGTCGTTGACGCCGCCGCCGGTCGGAATCTTCTTCGCCGCCAGGCTGGCGGTGTCGACCAGATAGGCATCGATCAGGCCGTCGGCATTCAGCGAATACGTGAAGGAACGTCCGTCCGGGGAAAAATCGCCCGCCTGCGCTTCCCACTGCGTGTCGGTCGCCCAGCGAAGCTTCTGAGTCGCGATGTCGAGCAGTGCGACGTTCTGAAATCCGCCGTGCTCGTTGGACGTCACCAGCAGCGTCCTGCCGTCCGGCGACAGGGACGCCGCCGCGATCACGACCTTGCCGCGGTGGGGCGTGAGATTGGTTTCCTTGCCCGTGGCGACGTCCACGGCATAGACATCAGCGTCCTGGAAGCCGATCTCAAAGCGAGTGGCGTACAGGGTCCTGCCATCCGGGCTCCAGGCCGCCGACGCCCATGAGCGATCGGCGGACTGCTCATGAGTCAGGTTCCTCACCTGGCGGGTGGCGAGATCGAGCGTCGCGAGGTCGTACGAGGTCGCGGTCTTGTCCTTCATGTTCAGCGCTATCAGGTTGCCCGACGGCGACCAGCGGGGCGCTTCTTCCCGCACGTTGGGCGTATTGGTCAGGTTGACCGGATCGCCGCCGTCGCTCGCGACCACGAACACATCCCACAGCTCGTTGCCGTCCAGGTCCTGCTGATACGCGATCCACTTGCCGTCCGGCGACCAGCTTGCTCCATATTGCCGCTGGTCCGACTGTACGAGCTGCACCGGCCAGCCACCGGCGGCGTTGACCCTCCAGAGGTTCGGGCGGCCGGTGAAGTCGGTGGTGAAGACGATGTCTTTCCCATCCGGTGACCAGGAGGCGCTCGAGACGCTGCGCGTGAAGTACAGGTCCTCGATCGACAACGCGTGGGCTGCAGCGTTGGTCACCGACACGACGGAGTGCGGATCGGTGACCTGACGATCGTCAGGACCGGAGACTGCCCGCCCGAGAGGGGCGAGCAACACAGCGACGACACCTAGCACCACGACGATGAGATTTCTCATTGATTTTCTCCGCAGTCTGGATCGAAAGGAAATAGCGCGGCTCACGGTCCTGCGCGGCATTCGCCAAGACCTCATCGACGCCTTCCCGTAGCAGTGCTTTGCATGGTGAGCCCTTTGCGACGGCTGAGCCATCCCCCGTGACAAACCTTCAGACCGCGAGCCGGGGCGGCAGGCGGGCACTGGTGGCGCGCTCGTAGGCCCTCGCCACCTGCAGCAGCAGGCCGTCCTGATTGCGGTTGCCGACCAAGGTCATCCCGACCGGCAACCCGGTCAGCGTGCCGGCTGGCATGGTGAGGCTCGGGTAGCCGGCGATCGCCGCCGCGGAGGCGATCTGTGAAAACCCCGTGTCGTGGCGGTCACCCCAGACTTCGTCGAGTCGCTCGGCAGGGCCGTTGCTCGGTGAGATGAGAATCTCGACGCCCTGCTGACCCAGCAGCGCCGCCAGACCTTCGGTGTCAGCCGTGCGTTGCAGGCTGACGAGAGCCTTCTGGTACGCGGGATCGGTCAGCGGCCCGTGCGTATCGGCCATCTCGAACAGCTCCTGGCCGAAGAGGACCAGCTCCTCATCCGCGTGCGCACGGTTGAATGCGATCAGCTCGGTGAGGCTGCGGCAATCGACCTGGGCAGGATCGAGCGTCGCCAGGTAGGCGTTGATCGCAGCCTTGAACTCGAACAGCAGCGCTTCGAGCTCCGCCTCCTGGCCCTCGTCGAGGGCTGAGGGTGGCTTCAGATCGACGATCACCGCGCCCTCCTGCGTGAGCGACGCGTGTGCCTCGGCGTACCAGCGGGCGGTGTCGCGATGCGCGGACTGGGGCACCGGCATGGCGCCGATCTTCAGGCCCCGCAGGCGGAAGGCCTCGAGATCCGCGCCATGCGTGCCGAAGCCGAGCGGGCGCTCGGCGATCACGCCTGCCATGATCGCAGCGTCGGCGGCCGTGCGGCACATGGGGCCTGGGGTGTCCTGCCGCGGTGAGATCGGAACTACGCCCTTGGTGCTGACCAGACCCACCGTGGGTTTAAGGCCCACGAGTCCGTTGAGCGAGGCGGGCGAGACGATCGAGCCGTTGGTCTCAGTGCCGATGGCGCCTGCACAGAAGCTCGCGGCCGCTGCGACCGCGGAGCCGGAACTCGAGCCGGAGGGATTGCGATCGGGGGCATAGGCATTACGGGTCTGGCCGCCCACGCCGCTCCAACCGCTCGATGAGTGCGTGGAGCGGAAGTTGGCCCACTCGCTGAGATTCGCTTTGCCGAGCACGATCGCTCCGGCAGCCCGCAACCGCCCGACGACCGCCGCGTCTGCGGGGCGCATCGAGCGGGCGAGCACCAGCGATCCGGCCGTCGTTGCGACCGGGTCCTGTGTCTCGATGTTGTCTTTGACGATGATAGGGATCCCGTGCAGCGGGCCGCGCAGCTTGTTTGCCTTGCGCTCCGCATCGAGCGTTCTTGCCGCAGCGAGCGCCACAGGGTTCAGCGCCAGGACCGAGCGGTACTCGGGGCCGTGCTGGTCGAAGCGGGCGATGCGCGCGAGATACGCCGCGGTCAGTGTCTCGGAGGTGATCGCACCCGCGGCCAGGGCCCGCTGGAGCGAGGCGATCGACTGCTCGACCGGGTCAAAACTGTGCTCGACGGTGCCGGCAAGTGCCTCGGCCGCCATGGCGAGCGACGTCCCCGCCGCCGTCTTGATGAAGCCTCTGCGATTCATGAGCCTCCCCCGATCCCCGTGATGCCGCCGGGTGGCCGTCCGGCTGGCCCGAAGCCTAACTCCTCCAGGGGGCCGGCCGACATGCCCGGCGAGCGCGGTGCACCGGCGAAAGCGCCTATCCGCACCCCGCGCCCAGGCCTGCTGCGCCGCACCAGTTGCGTTCCCCGCGCTTTACACAGCGTGACACTTTTGCTAAGTCTCTCTCGGGGAGCTCGGGCACGCAGCCGAGATCAAAAAAAACGCCTGCACGGGGAGTCTCAGATGACCGTGAACAATGGGTTGCGTCTCCAGGATCTGATCATCGCCTCGACACTGCTCTTCCTTCCGATTGCTGCACACGCGCAGGACAAGTCCGCCGACACGACCAAGACCGTCCAGGTGAGCGGAGGAGGAGGGGGCCAGGGACCCCCAGCGTGCACACCGCCCGACGTTCTGCAGAACGGCGCGTGCGTGACCCCGAAGCAGGAAGAGAAGCTGAACGAGGTCGTCATCACCGGGTCGCGCATCGCACGTCCGGAGCTCGACCGACTCGAGCCGACGATCGTGCTGGGCGCGGACCAGTTCGACCAGCGCGGCTATACGGACGTGGGCCAGGCACTGAGTGAGCTGCCGGCGTTCGGCATTCAGTCATCGAACGCCACCAACCAACAGACGAGCCTGGGTGGCGTCGCCCAGAGCTTCGTCGATCTGTATTCGCTCGGCTCGCAGCGCACCCTGGTGCTGATCGACGGCCGCCGTTTCGTGTCGTCCAACACGGCCAGCCTGTTCGGCGGAGCGACACCGCCCGGCGAGCAGGTCGACCTCAACGTCGTGCCGACCAAGCTGATCGATCGGGTCGAGACGGTATCGGTCGGCGGCGCGCCGATCTACGGCACCGATGCGATCGCCGGCACCGTCAACATCATCATGAAGAAGAACTACGAGGGTCTCGACGTAGATGGTGACGTCGGTGTCTCCAACGACAAGGATGCATGGAATTACCGCGCCCGCGTGCTGGGGGGAATCAACTTTGCCGACAATCGGGGCAACATCACCGCGGTCGCCGAGTTCAGCAAGGCGGACGGCCTCACCGGACCCGATCGGCAGAACTTCTCTGAGAACCTCGGCTTCCTCGCGCCGGCGACGCCCGGGACGTACGCGACCGTGCTGACGCCGCAGAACGCGGTGCCCCAGGTGAGCACCGGGGGCGTACCGATGCTCGATGACTTCTTCTACCTCCCGGGAGTGCCGCCCTCAGCAATCGGCGTCACCGGCGCGAACGGACAACCGCTCGCGTTCTCCGGTGGCAAGCTCGTGCCCTACAACCTCGGCACGCCGACCGGCAATCCGGTCTTCTGGTCCGGTGGCGATGGCATCAGGCTTTCGCAGTTCAGTAACCTGCTGTCGCCCCTCGAGCGCAGCAACATCGATACCATCGATAACTTCAAGATTAACGACCACATCAACCTGTTCGCCGAGACCTGGTTCTCCGAGACCCACGCCAGGAATCTCATCTCGCAGCCGGCCTACAATGCAAACATCTTCGGGCCGGCGGGCACGGTCTCCGGCATGTTCAAGATCTCAGCGAGCAATCCGTTCCTGAGTCCGGCAGACCAGACGACCATCAAGAACGACCTGCTCGCCTATGAGGCAGCCGGGTTCCCGATGGGTCAGATCCTTACCGGCAACGCGGCGCCGCTGGATCCGGCCTGGAATGCCAATACCTTCTACGTGTCCCGTGCCAGCACCGACCTCGAGAGCGGCGCGGCGACCGCGACTCAGGAGCTGTATCGCGGCGTGGTCGGCCTGAACGGCGACTTCTCCATCGGTCAGAACCATGACTACACCTGGGAAGTCGCCGTGAATTACGGCCATTCCGAAGATACGTTCGTCGAGCCGGCGTACGTCTTCCAGAACGTGCAGAACGCGCTGAACGCCACGATCGTCGGCGGACAGATCGTCTGCGCACCCGGGTACGTCAATTCCACGATCAAGACCCAATCGAGCACCTGCGCGCCGCTCAATATCTTCGGCGCGGGGGAGGCGAGCCAGGCCGCGCTCGCCTACATCACGCACGCGGCGACCGCGATATCCACCAACACCCAGCGCGATTCGACCGCCAACCTGAGCGGCGACATATTCAAGCTGCCGGCGGGCGAGTGGAAGGGCGCGGTTGGTTTCGAGAACCGGCGCGAGTCGGCGGAATTTGCACCCGACGACTACTTCACGGCGATCCCGGCGCAGCAGAACGTGGCGGGCCCGGTGTCAGGCTCCTATATCAGCAATGAGGTTTACGCCGAGACGCTGGTACCGATCTTCGAGCCCTCGCAGGACATCCCGCTGCTGCATCAGGTGGAGTTCGAGGGTGCCATACGGCGCGTCGACAACACGTTTGCCGGCAAGTCCAACACCTGGACCGAGGGGCTGCGCTGGTCGCCGGTGCAGGACATCCTGTTCCGCGGCAACCGCACCATCTCGATCCGCGCCCCGGCGATCACCGAGCTGTTCCTGCCGCCCTCCACGTCGAATGAGTTCGCGAACGACCCATGCGACAAGAACTTCGTTGGTCAGGGCTTGGTGCCCGCTACCCGCAAGGCCAACTGCGAAGCCGCGGGCATCAACACCTCAACCTTCACCTCGGACGTCGTCAACGCGACCGTCAAGGGCATTACTTCGGGTGACCCGACCCTCGCGCCCGAGAAAGCCGACTCCTACACCTATGGAATGGTGCTCCGCCCGCGCTGGACGCCGCGCTTCAACATCTCGATGGACTACATCAACATCAAGATGTCGAATGCCATCGAGCAGCTGAACCTCGTCGAGCTCATGGACGAGTGCTATGACTCGACGGACTATCCGAACAATCCGGCCTGCAGCCACTTCACGCGCAACCCGGTAAACCACCAGGTGACCGGCTACAGCGATGGCTTCATCAACGCGGGCCTGCTGCACTTCCAGGGATTTACGGCTGGACTCGAGGAGATTTTCGATCTGCCGCGCCAGCTCGGAACCGTGCAGTTCCGCGCCCATTACCTCGATACCAAGACGCTGCTGCTGCAGGTCGGCTCGGCGCAACCGCTCAATCTGGCTGACACGCTGAACCAGAACGAGGCCACCCCGAAGGGCAAGGCGGTATTCGACCTCAACTACCTGAAGGGACCGTTCGAGTGGTACTGGCAGGCGCAGTACTACAGCATGATGGACTTCAACAATCAGAACACCCCGACCTCGCAGAATATCCTCAGCGTTCCGCGTTGGTGGCTGATCAACTCGACCCTCAGCTATGAGGCGACCAAGGCCTTGGAGCTCCGAGTGGTCGTGGACAACGTGTTCAACAAACAGCCGCCGTATCCTGCGCTCGCCGGCGATGGTGGTAACTTCTCCTCCGTGACCTCGCTGTATTTCGCCGGCATTATCGGCCGCACGTATCTGCTGACGGTCGACTACCGGTTCTTCTAGGCGGAGTGAGCCATAAGGTCGAGGCTGCGCGCTCAATGCGCGCAGCCTCTGACCTGCAGTGCGGGTCGCGAGATAGCCGTGGCGGGCCAGCTCCAGCGGCAGCAGCTTCCGACAGCACGCCGCTAAACGATGAGATCGCGGTAGGCGTGCCAGGTGGCGTAACCGAGCAGCGGTGCCACGACCACCATGCCGACGAGCAGCGTGACAAAACCGAGCGCGGTCACCGCCACGATGAGGGCGCCCCACACCAGCATTGCCGGCAGGTTGGCAAGCGTCGCGCGCACGCTCGCGCGGATGGCCTCGGTCGCGGTTGCATGCCGGTCAATCATCAGCGGCACGGCCACCACCGATACTGAGAAGACGAGCGCGGCGAGCACCGCGCCACAGACGATGTAGCCGAGCATCTGGGCGACGCTCATGGACGCGGCGCCGCCCCAGAGCGCCACCGCGAGGCTGGGCACCGAGGCATTCAGCGCGGCCTCGAGCACGACCGCAGAGAACAGGAACCACAGGAGCGCAATCAACGCGAGCAGCCCGGCGAAGTGCATCAGGCCCTGCGGATTGCGGGTGAGAGCCTGCAGCGATTCGTCGAACCCGAGCGGCTCGTGCGCCGCGCGGCGCCGTGCCAGCTCGCACAGTCCGGTCGTCATCACGGGGCCCACCAGCAGGTAGCCGGTAATGGCGGCGGCGGTGAGATAGAGGTGCGTGCTGCCGAGCATCAGGAGCACGGCGCCGAGGACTGCGATGAGCACGCCGTGGGCGAGACCGGGTTTGCCAATTTGCATGACGTCCTGCCATCCCTGCCGCAGCCATACCCGCGGTTGCCGGATGGACACGTGGCGAATCTCGACGTGCAGAGCCTCAGGCTTTCCGAGGGTCATCGAGGTGGTCATGGGTCTCTCCTATTTACAGGGTTCCCACAATGGCGCCGGCCCGATGTTACGCCTGTCGGAGGGGGTGGGGGGTCGGTGCGTGCCGGCGACGACTCGGGCCGGTACACTTCCCATCGCGCGCGCCCCCGTAGCTCAGTGGATAGAGCGACCGCCTCCTAAGCGGTAGGTCGTCGGTTCAACTCCGGCCGGGGGCGCCAGACCCTCTTCTCAGGGGGTATCACCCGAGCTCACAGAGTCTCACTAAGTACGGTAAAAATAGGCATTTGGTGAGATTTTTGCTGCTCAGGAGCGCTCACGCCGTAACAGCCAAAAACGACGGGTACGAAAACCAAGACGGGTACAATAACGGGTACGGAGAACCCCGACGGGTACGACTTGGCTGCTACTGATTTTCTGACCGAGGCGCGCCTCCGCGGCGCCAAACCCAAGAGCCGCCCCTACAAGCTAAGGGATGGCGGCGGGCTCTACCTCCTGGTTACCCCCGCGGGCGCTAAGCAGTGGCGGCTTCGGTACACGCTCGGAGGCCGCGAATCCATGGTGAGCGTGGGCACATATCCCGCGACCTCGCTCAAGGCCGCGCGTGCCAAGCGGGCCAGCTTGCGCGGCGCGCTCGAGGCGGGCCGCGATCCGGCCGCCGAGCGGCGCGCCGAGCGCGACAGCCGCTCCAATACGTTCGAGGCGATTGCGCGGGAATGGCTCGCAAAGCAGCCGTTCGCCCCGAAGACGGTGACGAAGGCGGTGTGGACGTTCGAGGATCTGCTGTTCCCCTATATCGGAGCACGCCCGATTTCGGTGTTGACGGCGCCCGAGCTCCTCGGTGTGTTCCGTCGGCTCGAGCGCCGGGGCAAGCATGAGACGGCACATCGGGCCAAGCAGCGCGTGGGCCAGGTGGTGCGCTATGCGATAGCCACCGGTCGCGCGGAGCGCGACCCGACGGCGGACCTTCGCGGGGCCCTGGCCCCGGTCACTGTGACCAATCGGGCGGCGATCACAGACCCCCGCGAGGTCGCGCAGCTGCTCCGGGCGCTCTACGGCTATCGGGGACACCCGGTGGTCGAGGCCGCGTTGAAACTCGCTCCGCTGGTCTTTGTGCGCCCTGGCGAGCTCCGCGCGGCAGAGTGGACCGAGATCGATCTAGAGGCGGCTGAATGGCGGATCGCGGCACACCGCATGAAGATGCGCCAGCAGCATCTAGTGCCTCTCGCCGACAAGGCGGTGGCAATACTGCGTGACATCCGAGCTCTAACGGGAAGAGGGCGCTATGTGTTCCCGTCGCCGAGGACCGCGGAGCGACCCTTGAGCGACAACGCCATCACTGCCGCCCTGCGGCGCATGGGGTACACAGGCGAGCAGATGAGCTGGCATGGGTTTCGGGCGATGGCGTCGACGCTCCTCAATGAAACCGGCTACCCGCCCGACGTCATCGAGCTACAGCTCGCCCATCAGGAGCGCAACGAGGTGCGAGCCGCGTACAACCGGGCTCAGCGGCTCGAGGAGCGTCGGAAGATGATGCAGTCATGGGCCGACTATTTGGACGAGCTGCGACTCGGCACCAACGTCGTACCACTCCGACGCCTGGGCTAGGAGCATCTGCCGTTGCAGACATTGAAAGCCGGAGAGAAAGCCACATCCCGCGCGAGGCGCGCCGTCGCCGCCCTTATTGCGGTTGGCCTTGTCCTTTCCGCGACCGCGTCGGCGGTTGATCAGAGTGCCGAGCAGCCCGCCCCGCTCAAGCCCTTGGCACAAGGGGATATCGAGGTGCGGGTCAATTATGTAGGTAGTCTTGCGCTGTACTCCTCGTGGCTAACCTTGCGACGCGTCGGCTCGGAATCGAGCGCCAGCTATCGAGTCGAAGCTTCGTTCATGGCCATTCCTCAACCGAAGAACCTTACGCGTACCAAACCATGGCCCGACATCTGGAAGCGCCTGGAGACTGACGGCTTTTTTGATCTTCCCGGCAATCGCGGGGCTGAATGTAAGGGCGAGGCAGTCCCGCTAGATTCCAACTGGGTATCGGTCGAACTGCAGCGAGGGACGGTGTACCGGAAGTACTCGTATTACGCGCCGTCCTCGTTGAAATGCGGGGATAGCGGGAGATTCTTATCAACGCTTACGTTTCTGCAGGAAGCTTTCAACCGTGAGCTGCCGGTTCCTTACAACATGACGCGCTGCACTCCCGACGGGAAATGCCCCGATCCGAACACACGAGACGCGCGGTGACCGCCAGCTGGACTAATTTGCCATTCATCGCCCCGACAACGACCTGAGTGGACCCTCGGTGAGATTGGACGCGACATCCAGACAGAAGTGAATATGGAGGTGCGGGGCCGGAGGGGGAGATGGGTAGAGACGCTGAGTGGGTCACGTACTTCAGCGCGCGGCTTGCCGAAGCCGAAAGGGAATTGGATGGCTTCAAGAACGCGATCGCGAAATACAAGCTGCGCGTTTTGCATCGTGATACCAGCGGCGAACGAGACGTGACGAACCAGCATCTGCGAGATCTTCAGAGCGCGATCGACGAGTATCGAGCGATGCTGCGCGACGACTAAGTGTCTCCCATCGGAGGTTGATCGATAGTTCGACCGGGATTCCCCATAACCACACCCTTGCGCTCTCACAGTTCTGGTCATAGTGTGCATTGAGCATCCCGCGGGATTATCCCGCCGCTGACGCAATGGCCACGAAAGCAAAGAAGCCCGCCGCCGTAGCTCGCCCGCCTACCGCGTCGGATTTGTTCTTTGAAGCTCTCGAGTCACGAACGTCCGATCCAACTCATCTGCGACTTCTGAAGGCGGCCCGAAGCCCCGACCCTACGGCAGCGTTGGAGCGCGAGTTAGGAAAGATCATGGAGGAGCTGCTCCATGAGACTTAAACAGCTCACCGCCGCCGGATTTCGTGGCTTCAACTCTACCCGTACGATTGAGTTCAATGAGACGCTGACGTTGGTGTCGGCACCGAACAGCCACGGGAAGACGAGCATCACGGAAGCGCTCGAATTTCTTCTCTACGGGCAGACTTCCAAGGTGGAGGCCGCGGACTCGAAAGACGAGTACAAGGATTCGTACAGGAATCGGCACTTTCCGGCAGGACAGACGGCCTTCATTGAAGCACGGTTCTTGGATGCGCAAGGGCGCGACGTCACCTTTCGGGGCGAGATCGATGCAGAGGGGATGCGACGATTCGTTAACGGCAAATCGACGCAGACATGGCCGTTTGCCGAGGAAATGTTGAGGTCCGCGCGTCCATTCGTCGTCCAGCATGCACTAAAAAAGCTACTGCTAGCGGCGCCTTCACAGCGATTTCAGGGCTTCGCGGAGGTTCTGGGCCTGCGAGATGTGGATCAGGTGCAACAGGCGCTTGTGAATCTCTGCACGAAGCCGGAGGCGCAAATCCCGTCCGAAGCCAGGAAGCTCCTGGCGGATCTCTCGATATTCGACGTCCGCCTGAGAGCAGTCAAAGAGACGGTGACGATTGCAAAGGCGCTCGCGCAGGGCAGTGAAAGCGTCGCGGAAGCGTACGACAAGCTTCACGCCCGCGGACTAAAGCTCCTCGCGAGAAACGTTCCCGAGGCAGATCTCTCGGCCGCTCTGGTTGAGCTGCGCAATGCGGCCGCGGCCAAAATCTATTCTGGATCGGTCGCCATCAAGGTGTTGGGGACCGCAGAACAACAGCAATTGACCGCGGCCCACGAGAGAATCGCATGCGCAGCGAAGTTGGCGTTTGTCAAACGATATGCCCGTCTGGCCGTGGCAGACGTCTCTGATCGCCTCCAAAAGGAGTTCCAGTTTCTTGGCTTGGGCATCGAGCTTCTTGGTGATGCTCCGGAGAACTGTCCCTTTTGCGAACAGTCGATTACGGTAGGCATTCGCCAGCACGCAAAGGAGCGAAGGGAGGAACTCGTCGAAAAGGCAGGCTCGGCGCCAGACATCGCGACGTTGCGTGCCCAGATGAGCGCTTCCCTGAGAGAACTGGCTGAAAGCCTATCGGTACACAGCGCGCTCCTCGCGGGACGAAGCAGCGACGTGATCGCGGCAAACGCGCCGGAGTCAGCTAAGAAGATCAAAGCTCTCTTTGGCAAGGGAAATGAGCATGGCTTGATGCTAGTCGCGGCCGCAGGCGCCTCAATCGCCCCCAGTCACAGGGCTCTCACTGCTGCAGCGAGCGCTGCCACTCTTGCGATTGGGGTCTGCACAGAGGCGGTTCTCCGCAAGTCCGAAGAGGTGGCCCAAATCGAAGCGGTCGTTAAGGCGATCGGCGAATATCTGGCGAGCGCCGATGAATACAACCACAAATTAGATGAGGTGACACCGACCCTGGCGGAACCAAGTCGGCTTCTGCAGCAAGCTGTCGACGCGCAGGCCGGAACCGCGGAATTGAGCCTGCTAATTGAGGTGCTTGGGAATCGTGTCGGCATTCGGCGTGCGGTGCGAATAAAGGAAACGTTGGATGGCTTGAGGGAGCTGAAGAAGCACGTGGATCAAGCTGTCGGGCAGACGATGGAGGACGCATTTTCGAAGGAACTCACCGGAGCCGTGATGAGCTGGTACCAGAGAATCCGCACAACCGGCGATCCGGACGTGCACTTCTCTGGCTTTGCCATGGAGCGGACGAAAGGCGGAGACTTCAAAAGCAGACGCGTCAAAGTGGGGGCACAGTCCTATGGCGTCGAGTTGGCGAGCGCGGTCTCGTCGCTGAGCGAGTCGAAACTCAACGCTCTTGGACTCTGTATGAGCATCGCGACGGCGCTTCGTGCTCCTGGCCCGTGGGCGTTCCTGGTCTTGGATGACCCGATCCAGTCATGGGACGACGACCACGAGTTCCAATTTATCAGCATCATCCGGAAGCTCGCCGAGGAAGAGGGTAAACAGATTATCCTGATGTCCCATCGCGACTCGTGGATCGACCAGGTGGCTGAGGGATGCCGAACGCTCAACGGAACGCGCTACCACATCTCGGCCTACACGCAGGACGGCCCTGCGATTCATACCGCGGATTGGGCGACCCTTGATCAGCGACTGAGGGAAGCTCTGGCAATCACCAAAGATTCTAAGGCGTCATCCGTACGCCTTCAGCAAGCTGAGGCGGAGATTCGGTTGGCAGCCTGCCAACTCACCGCGCAGGTATCGAAGACGAAGTTGGGACGTGCTACGGGCGCACATAGCATGAACAGCGACAAGTGCCGCGCGATTCTAAGCGAGGCTGGCTGTCCTGCGGCGCTCGTCGATCGAGTGGTCGCCACATTCGCGACAACTGACAATGCGCACCACGTTCCTAAGGACTACGTGCCAAACGCAGAGCGCATACGTCAATACCACGGAACGCTGACCGAACTCAGGAAGTGGGCGGGCGTTTAAAGACCGCGTCGGCGGATCGGCGGCAAGGCGCGTGCCTCTTGTCGATGGGCTTCTTCCGGGTTGCAGCTGACCCATTCGCGTAAGTACTGGAGCGGCGAGGAATTCCAGCCAGGGGTTCGGCGCGGCTACCCCTGCGGACGCCCCGCGAAATGTGGGCTGGGACGGTCTCGTGTGAGATTTGTCGTGACCGCGTGGTGCAGCTACTCGACGAACACCTCATGAAGAACTTCGGGCCCGCGGGCAGCGATGGTTTGCCCGGGTCGGTCACGGTCCTTCGGCGGGCGGTCGCCAGCCGGCGGTTTACCGCTACCGGGCGGCTTGCTCCCACCAGGCGGTTTGCCGCTGCCCGGCGGCGGTCGCCCGCCTGCGGGAGGTCGTGCATTTCCCGGCGGCCGCGGCGGTGGCCGCACTCCTGACGGAGGCCGTACCGGCGGCCGCGGCGCCGGTGGCCGGTAGGTCGGCGGCGGGCGGCCATGAGGATAGCGATTCCAGTAGTCAAAGTAGCGATCACGTCGGCTGTACCAGGGCCGTCCAACGTAGTAATTACCCCAGTAAGTGTTGAAGGCGAAGGAAACGGTCGGAATCCCGAGCACGACCGCACTGTTGGCTATCACCAACGGACCGTTTGGTGCGGGCGCTTGCAGAAATACGGCATCCACCCAGCCGCGGTCCGCACCAATCTGCACATCACACCAGTTGTAACCTGCCTCGCAGCCGAACACCTCTACAGGTGTACCCGCCGGGATCATCGCCACCGAGGGATACTCGATGCTCGGACCAGCGCGCAGGTGCACAGCGGCTGTGAGCGTTGCGGTGAGCGCGACGGCCGCAGGTGCCCAGACCGTCAGCAGCAGGCCCAGGGTGGGCCCCATCAGACGTACCATCCGCGTCGATTTTCTAACGTTCATGACTACCCCAGTTTTGACGCGGCTGGCCTCGCGGTGCTCGGGCTCGACGGCGTGCCGCGGCAGGCACGCGCGGCGGAACGCGCTCGCGCCCGGCGAGGCGCTCAGCGAGCTGAAAGCGGGAAATAGGCGCTGCTTGGGTTTGCACAACCTCAAAATCGGGCACAGGTCACACCATAGCGGGAGCTTGATCGAGCCTAAAGGGAAGAGCGCCAGATTGGGAAGGCAAAACCCGATGCCAGATGTCGGCCCGATATCCACGACGATCCACCTTGATCGTGCGGTTCCCGGGTACCGCGCCGCCAGCCGAACAGCTCCACGCATAGATAGTGTCGTGCCCGGTGGCGTAGGCAGGCACGAACGTGGCATTGGGATTTTCCCGGCAGTAGTTGTCGGCCCCTGCATTCCGGCTAGCGCGATCGGCCTTGGCGTCGCAGCGTAGGTTGGCGCCGATCGCGCAAACATAGACGGCGCCGTCCATGCAACGCCAGAAAGAGCTTTCCGGCGTCAACGGAGCGTCGGCCGACAACCCGAGCGTCTTTCGCAAGAAGGGTGCAAGAGCGGGTGGGATCGGAGAGGCGCCGCCGAGCGGCGTGTCGATTGTGTTAACGCGGGCGCAATACGCGAACGGATCTTCAACTCTGGAGATTCCTCGGTTGCCAGTCGCGGTAGCGGTATCCTCCAGCGCGATAATACTTAGAGCTGACAGCAAGCCGACCGTTGAGATCAAGCGCAGCAAGGCAGAATTCTGCTGTCGGTTCCTAAGACATTCAGAAATTCTTACTGGATACGCTGGGCGTTTTCCGTCGGATCATTCCCAGATGGCGGTAGTGATCGTACCTTCCTTGCTCAGCACGATCGTCAGACGGTTCGGGTTGGACTCGGCACTGGGGATTCCGTCTGAATGCTTGATGACGCGTACGGTTGCAGGCAAGCGTTCCTCGTTCACAGTCTGGGCCGCCGGTTTTCCCGTGGGCGCGGCAGCGCCCTTCGGCACAAAAACCTTGCCCACACACTTGCTGCAATCCTCACCCGCTGGCTTGCCTTCCGCATAGCCAGGAAGCTGCGTGAGGGTCACGGAATCCGAGGCGCTGTGCACGTTCACCCCCTTATATGGGTGACCGCTCTCGAGCGGGAATATGGCTTCCATGGGCTCGAAACCCGTCGCCTCCACGGCCTCCGCGGGGGCCCGCGCCACGAAAATCAGTTCCAGCATGCCGTCTGCCGGCTTGCCTCGCGTAAGCGGCACCAACTCAGCCTCTTCCCAGCCGCTGCTGCTGGCCAGTCCGCGTACCCGGATGATGTCAAGTTCAGGTCCGTGTCGACTGCGTAGCACCTCGACACTGGTTATCTGGAACACTGGCGCGATGACATCGGGTCGCTCCTCGCCGCCTGCGGTTGATCCGGCGGACTGCGGTGGGGCGCCGCCTGGTCCGTTGCCACGCTGCTGGTTTTGATCCGCGCCGGGCGCTTGAGCGAGGCCCACGGTACTGACGCCCCAGAAAAGACCGGTGGCAATAACACCTGCCGCAACCCCTGTCGCTTTCATGATCGTATTCTCCTCGGCCCTATGCGGTTGCCGACCTATCGTTACTGACTTCATAGCGCCGATACTCTCGGGCTGCCGTGGTTCTTCACGTCATTCTCAAATGCAGGGCTCTCAGTGTCGGCGCGCGGCGCCGGCAGCGCGACTGACGGAGCCTCATGCTCCATGGTGCCCTTGAGCCGTTCGAACGCATCCAGAATGAGGTCTATCGGTACCATTTGCGTCAGGCTGCAAAAAGAGGTGCGGGTCGTGCGGAAGCCGCCGTTCTCGGCGAGCTTGTTCACCGGCGCGCCTCCGCCGCACACCGAGAAGTACTCACAAGCCTGCCGACAGGCCTCAACGCCGGCCGCGACATCCCGGGTCATCGCCATCATCGACGGGCTGCGACGCATGTCTTCGAGCGAATCGGTGTTGATATTGCCGATAATGAAATTGTCGTATTCGGCATTCTTGAGCCCGAGCAGTTCGGGCGAGAAGCTCGAGACGTTGCCGCGGCAGTCGACGTTCAGCATACCGAAGGGCTCAACCTGCATGTTATTGAGGGGGCTTTGCTCAGGCCGAAATACTCGCGGCAGCATTCCGTCGATCTCACGAATGAAGCGGATGCGATTGCTCTGACGCGCCAGCCTCCAGAATTCGCGCAGGAAGCCTCTGAAGCGGCTTTGAGCGTTGCTGGCTGCAAACAGCCCCGACACGTGAGCGCCCTCGGATTCCTCAACATTGAAGCAAATATCGTCGATCCCTTCGGACAGGTAGAAATCCAACATCTCCTGTGGCGAGTTCATTGCCTCAAGTGAGAGCACCGAGATGACATGAAAGGGCACCTGCTCTCGGCGCAGCATGCGAACGGCCGCGACCGTGCGATCGAAGGTACCGCGGCCTGAGCGCGTCACACGGTGAGCATCATGCAGATACTTTGGCCCGTCGATGCTGACACCGACGCCCACGTTCCATTTCTTGAAGAAGTCGCACCAGCGCGAGGTGATCAATGTGCCGTTTGTCTGGATGGAATGTCGCAGCCGCAGCGAGGCAGGCCGTAGAGTCTCGATGGTCGTGAAAGCCTGCTCATAAAAGGAAGTGGGCACGACCAGAGGCTCTCCAGCGTGCCAAATTACGGTGAGGCCATCGCGGGTCCAGCCGGAAGCAAATAGCTTCGCAAAGAGCGCGGCGACCGTGCTCTGTTGCATTACGGTCTTCACGTCGCGATCGGGAAGATAGCAGTAGCTGCAATTGATATTGCAGAACGGCGTCGGCTGCACCACCACGGTCTCGACCATCGGAACCTTGTCGATCACGAGGAGGTGCCCGCGCCAGCGCCTATACCCCTCGACTATCCGTTGTGCCAGAAGTTATGCCAGCCGTTACCCCAGCCGCCGTTACCCCAGCCGCCGTTACCCCAGCCACCGTTACCCCAGCCGCCATTGGGCCAGTTGTGCCAGTTGTGCCAGCCCCCGTTACCCCAACCCGCACGACCCCAGCCGCCATTACCCCAGCCGACGCGCCACCGACCCCAGCCGCCATTACCCCACCAGGTGGGAGCGGCTTGTCCCGCGGGCGGCGCTAAATCACCCGCCGAGCCAGTCATATCAGAAACGCCGGTTCGGATCGCTTTTAGGCGAGCGGCTACACCTTCCTCTTGCACGGTAGCCGTCTGGTTCGAAACTGCCGTCGCGTCGCTGGTAGAGGAGGCCAATGCCAGCACCACGGAGGCGCCGAACGCGCCTGCTGGCAGAACCACGGAGAGCGCCTTGCGGATGAGATTCCGTCTTGCCACGTGTGCTCTCCCTGAGTGAGGCGGCGAGCTTTGAAATTTACGCCCTCCACAAAAAAAATGACAATCTGTCCTCCCGGACCTTGACCCAAAGCGGAGCTATATTCGTCGTCTCTGGTGGGGATAGTGGGCGTATTCTCGGGCGGGTCATGCAGGAGCGAGCCGCGGAGACTGCGCCCGCTCGCCAGTCTAAGTAAGGGAGACTTTCATATGACCAAGACATTCCATGCGCTAGCCCTACTGTTGTTGGTAGTGGCAGCTGCAGGTTGTGCAACGGCGAGTCAGATCACCAGCGGCAGTACCAACATGTGCATGAACGTAGTCAATCACGGCTCGCCGCAGCCCGGCGCTCCGTTGATTCTGCGGCCGTGCGATCCCTGGCAGAACCAGCAGTGGAACTTCAGCGGAAACGGGCAGATCACTGGCGTCGGGGGCTTCTGCCTTGACGTGCAGGGCAGCGCACCCACTGATGGCGCCGCGGTTATCTACACACCCTGCAGCGGTTCACCAAGCCAGAACTGGACTGCAAGCAACGGCGCGATCACGGGGATCGGAGGCAAATGTCTTGACGTCGGGGGCGGCAATCCGGCGGACCGAGCACCGCTCGTCATCAACACGTGCAATGGCTCACCTAGCCAGCAGTGGGTGTCTCACTAGAGTGAGATACGTGCCGAGCGCATGCAGGCCGAGTCCATCCCCGTCCCGCATTCTCGTGGTGCTGGGGCCAGGATATCCGGCCGCCCTTTCGCCAAACGGCATTATGATCTAGCGGAACCAAGCGACGCCCAGCGTCAAATCTTGCAGACCGGGGACTCATCACATGAATACGATTGCAATCACTGGCAAGGGACGAGCTCGCCCCAGGGCTAGCTATGCAGCGCTATTTGGTCTGCTTCTGGGCATCGCTGCGCTGACTGCATGCGAAACTCAGCAACAGCGCGTTACGGAGCGCGAGGACAACCTGGCTGCCGCGGGCTTCATCATCAGACCCGCAAACACGCCAGAGCGTCAGGCAATGCTGATGCGCCTGCCTGCCCATCAGTTTGTGATGCGGCAGAATGGAGACACTATTCATTACGTGTACGCAGATCCGCTGGTGTGTGGTTGCCTGTACGTCGGCACGCAGCAGGCTTATAACCAATACAAGGCGAATCAGCTGCAGCAGCATCTGGCGGACGAACAAGCAATGAGTGCGCAGATGTATTCTGATGCCGCCTGGAACTGGGAAAGCTGGGGCCCGTGGGGGCCTCTTGGCCCGCCGGGATTTGGCCTTGTGTACGGACCTGTGGGGTGGTGAGCGGCGCACAAATGCGCGCGGTCAAAGGCGTGACTCCTGACATGGAGGCTTCCTCCAGCGCCGATTCAAGTACACAGTTTGTGAATACACGCGCATCTGTCAGCACCGGGCGGCGCGCCAACTTACGCCGCGCGACACTGCACTGTGCACTACTGGGCATGGCTGCGCTCGCCGCGTGTCAAACAATGCCTCCCGACTATGGAGCGTATGAGGACAACCTTGCTGCCGCGGGCTTCATGATGAAGCCGGCGAATACTCCGCAACGCCAGGCAATGCTTGCCAGCCTCCCTGCGCACCGCTTTCTGATACGTCAGAACGGTGATGCGATTCACTACGTGTATGCCGATCCGCTGGTCTGCGACTGTCTCTACGTCGGCACGCAACAAGCATACAACCAGTACCGGGCGAACCAATTGCAGCAAAATCTCCTCGACGAACAGCAACTGATCGCGTTGACGTATTCCGACGCTGCTTGGTCGTGGGACGCTTGGGGCCCGTGGGGTGCAGTTGGACCCGAATTCGGATTTGTTTACGGTCCAGTGGGCTGGTAGATCAAGTTCCTTGAGACGCAGCTGATTTTCCTCGACCCGACGACGGCTGCAGGGAGACACGCGATGAACCTGCGAACGGTGTTGGTTCTATCCGCCCTGCTGATGGGGGGTGGCGTGAATGCCGCTCAAAATACATCGGCAACGACGAATCAAGCGGCATCAACAACTGGTCAAAGCGCCGAGGACGGCGCGCACCAGGCTGCGGCTGAGGCCAAAGAGGCCGCACGGAATTCAGCTGAAGCTGCCAAGCTAGCTGCGCAAAGCGCTGCAAAAGCCGGCAGTGAAGCATCACAGGCCGCAGCTGAGGCAGCCGAACGGGCGGCTCATCAGGCCGACAAGGCGGCAAGACGGGCCGAACGGAAGACTGCTGAAGCAGCCATGAAGGCAACCGCGGACACGAAGGAGGCCGCGCGGGCGGCCGCAGAGGCGGCAAAAAGGGCGGCCGTAGCTACCAGGGATGCGGCTCAGAAAGCCGAGCAGTCTGCGAAGAAAGCCGCCGAATCGAGTAAGGAGGACGCGCGCGCAGCTGCCGAGGATGCCCAGAAGGCCGCCCAGAAGGCTTGGGAGGCGACCAAAGAGGCGGCAGACAAGGTACTGAGCGCGTTCTAGTAACAAAAATTGAACGCAGCTACACGACGGCGCTCGCGCCGATCCAATCGGCGCGAGCGGATGAATCGTGGCGGAACAACCGTCATGCCGTACTGGACGTTCCGCCGCCGTTGTCGCCAAGCCAGGAAACCACGCCAGTGCTCACGTCGTGCATGGCCGCAACAATCAGGAGCTCATGCTCGGTCACCAATGTCTCCAGCACCTTGCTGCGAGAGGCCAACTGCACAGCTGCATCCTGCGCGTTCCTCTCGCTCACTGCTTGCAGAAACTTCTTGTTCTTTGAGGTTCGCGGGCCGTCGGCGTCTGTAACCTCCGCTACCGCCGGCCGGATATTCTCCAGCGTGGCGGTCAGGTTGCCGAGTGTCACATGGTCGATCGCCCCTTTGACGGCGCCGCAGTCCGAATGCCCCAGAACGACAATGAGCTTCGATCCAGCCACTTTGGCCGCGTACTCGAGGCTGCCGAGAATGTCCGTGTTCACGAAATTGCCCGCAATGCGCACCGCGAAGATGTCGCCGATGCGTTGATCGAACACGAACTCGGGCGAAACGCGGCTGTCCATGCAACCGAGAACCGCTGCGAACGGCGCCTGGCCTCCGGCCGTAAGTCTCACTTGTGTCTGAGGGTTGCAGTGAATCATGCGGCCGGCGACAAAGCGCGCGTTGCCCTCCTTGAGGCGGGCAAGCGCCTGGGCCGATGTCGTGGCGCTTTGCGTGGCCTTGGTGAAGACGGCACAGAGGTCCTCGGCCCGTGCGGTCATTGCGCCTGCGCCTAGCGTGCCGATTCCTGCCAGAAATTCTCGTCGTGTGGTCATGCTGCTATTCCTGATATAGGCACCAGAACCGGCACAATCGCGGTGCCGATCGCGCGGCTCAATCGAGTCAGCGCATGTACTCCTGCGCACGCACAAAGGCGTAGTCGCTGACATGAACCCAGCCTCGAAATGGCTGATTTACGTCGGCAATGGCCAGCATGACGAGTGTGACGATAAGAGTGGTGGAAAACACCATGAAGGCGTGCACTCGCGGCTTTACCGAGCCAAACAGAGAGGCCGAGACGAGAGTCAGAGTGCCGCCGGCCAGCAGCACCCCCCAGAAAACCACAGGTAACTTGGAGACACTTTGCAGCAGCCGCGTCCGGCGATGCGCGGTGAGCGTAGTCAGCTCGGAGAGCGCGTGGTCTGCCGCAGTACTTTCGGAGCTCGATGCCGCCTTGATGGACATTAGCGTCCGCCACATTTTCTCATTGACCTCATGGGATCCTTCGGGTATCTGGCCGCGAGCCATCATCGGCCAATCCTGAGTGACGACTGCATCGGCATAGGCACGTGCCTGCGTTTGGAGCTGCTCGCGCTGCGGCGCTGGTAGTCCTTCCGCGAGACGAAACGTATTTCGCAATGCATTCGCTTCAAGGTTCACATTCAATTCAGCGGCAACGAAGTTCGTCCACGCCGTATAGAGCATGAAGCCCAGCACCACCGCGTAGGTGGTACCCAATACGCTGAGCTGCCAGCCAATCAGATCACCTTCGGAGCGACGAGTGGGAACCGGCCAGATCCGGTTAAGACAGACCAGCAGAAGCAGGGATGCGAGCATGACCAGAACAAGGATGACAACGTTGTCCGTCAGAGTAAGCATTGGCAGCACCCCCTGAGCTTCTGCGCTTTCGCCACCATAGCAGATGAGCTCGCAATCCTCAGCCGCAGGTGGGAATTCACAGGTCGGGCGAACGAGATGCGGGGCAGTGAGTCGGCCAGGGCTTCACCGCTAGAGCCTGCCGCAGACCCCCAACCCCCCGGGCGAAGTGAAACCTGTGCTCCGCAGAAACTAACGTTCCCGGGACAGTTCCATCAGCCAGCGCCGTAGCCAAACGAGCCCCGCAGCGGCTCGAATAAAAGCCGGAGGATCGGAACAACTCCGGTGTTTTGGAACAGGCACCCATTGGGAGCCGACCTACCCTTGCACCAGTAGTCACGTACAGCGATCGACGCGAGTCAGTCAAGACAAGACGGACATCCGTCGGCAGCCAACACAAAGGGATGGGTCATCGGTCATGCGAACTTTCACAGTCATTCCAGTTGCGGCCGCGGTGGCGGCCATTCTTGGGACGCGCCCTGCTCATGCTCAGACGGTCGTCCCGTCCAATCCGACAGCACCATATGTCGTGCTGCAGCAGGGTGCGAACGCGCCGGCCGCTCCGGAGGAGACGCATGGTCAGGCCGGTGGTGCCCGCCGGTGTCGTGCAGATCGCGAGCAACGGCGGTAATGGCGGTGCCGGTGGCACCGCCGCCGATCAGCAGACCGGCAATGGTGGCAACGGCGGCAATGGCGCGAACTCGACGAACATTACAGCCACATTTGCCGACTCCCGAGTGACACAAATCATCGTCAACGGTACAGGTCCTGCGCTGGTGGTCTCGACCACGGGCGGCAGTGGTGGCGGTGGCGGCGCCGCTGGAACCTACGGCTACGGCGGCACATCCGGAACGGGCGGCACGGCCGGTAACATCACGGTCAATTTCGGCACATCGCAGGGGAACGTGCCAGCCACGATTGACAGCAAGGGCAGCGCTCCCGCGATTGTGCTGTCTTCACTCGGCGGCAGCACGGGCGATGCAGGCTGGGGCACGCGTGCGGGACTAAAGAGTATTCGAGGACCCAGCGCCGGTGCGGCGGGCAGTGGCGGCGCGATCAGTGCCACCATCAACGCGAGCGTCTCCAACGGCATTACAGCGGTGAGTCAAGGCGGCAGCGGCGGAGCCGGTGGGCAAGCGATTTCGGCTTGGAATGCCTACGGCGGAAATGGCGGCGCGGGTGGCGCCGGCGGCGACATCGCTCTCAATCTGGTCGGAGGAAACGTTGCGACAACCGGCGCGGCAACCTTTGGCACCGGAGCCACGAGCCAGCTCGACAGTTATTCGAATCCGAAGCTGCCAGTCACTGTTACAACCTCGGTGGTCACCGCGGCGATATCGGCGTTGAGTCTGGGTGGTCTGGGCGGAAAAGGCGGCGACGCCGATGGCGGGTTCGGCTTTGCAAGTGATGCGGGCTCCGGTGGCGTCGCGGGTGCCGGAGGGCAGGTCAACGTCTCCGTGACGTCCACGGAGTCCGGTGACCCGGTCATCGCCACCAAGGGCTATGGTGCCGTCGGAATTGCTGCTCTCAGTGTTGGAGGTGAGGGGGGCGACGGTGCCGAGGCCAGCTCGATGTTTCGCAGCACCGGTGGCAATGGCGCGGCGGGTGGAAACGCCGACATCGTGTCCGTAAATCTCGGCGATGCAGGAACGGGACACCAACTCATCACCACCAGCGGTGCGATGTCCGATGCCGTGGTAGCTATGAGTGTCGGCGGCGGTGGTGGCTACGGAGGTGACGTACAGGGCGGCTCCATCGGGTACAGCGCGACACTGGGTGGCCACGGCGCGAATGGCGGCAACGGAGGCCAGGTGCAGTTTCTGAACGGCGGCTATTGGAATCTGCCAACGGATGGCGGCACGCCGTCTTTGCTTCCGGGTTACGTTATCTCGACGACCGGAAACGAATCCCGCGGCCTCAGTGCGATGAGCGTCGGCGGCGGCGGCGGTCGTGGCGGCAGTGCGTTCAGCGCCACGTTCGGCCTTGTGGCCCTCGGCATCGGCGGCTACGGCGGGCAGGGCGGTGACGGCGGACGGGTTACGGCCCAGAACTACGGAATTATTCAAACGACCGGTAAGCATTCTACCGGCATGGACGCACAGAGCATCGGCGGCGGCGGTGGTACCGGCGGAGCTGCGACGTCACTGGCGGCCAACTTCCAGTTTACCGCCTCGGTCGCGGTGGGCGGCACCGGCGGCTCTGGGGGCGTGGGCGGCTCAGTGGAAGCAGACAACCTGCAGCAAATACTCACCTTTGGTTCCGACAGCTACGGCATTCGCGCGCAGAGCGTTGGTGGCGGCGGTGGTGATGGCGGCGCGACGGTGGCCGCCGCACTGCAGAGCGCCGCGACGAGTGAAATTCCGTCGATCAGTCTGGCGGTTTCGCTCGGCGGCAATGGCGGCAAGGGCGGCGAAGGCGGACCTGTCGAGACATTCAACGCGGGACTGCTGGGCACATCGGGTGCGGGGTCCAGCGGCATTTTGGCGCAGAGCATCGGCGGCGGTGGCGGAACCGGCGGCGATTCTTCAGCGCTGCAGACCGCATATGACACGGCGTCGATCAACGTCAGCACCGCAATCGGCGGCAAGGGTGGCAGCGGTGGAGTGGGTGGCGCAGTCACTGCCTATAACAGCGGACTGCTATTCACACTAGGCGATGACGCAGCCGGTATTAAGGCGCAGTCGATCGGTGGAGGCGGCGGCAACGGAGGTTACGGCAAGATCAATGCGGGCGGGTACAACTCTGCCAGCGGTCCAAGTGTGACCGCGACAGTGGCGATAGGTGGCAGCGGCGGCAGTGGTGGCGACAGCGGAAATGTGAGTGTCTACAACTACGCAAATTCGACCCTACTGCCCGCCGGCACCATTCTGCCTCAGGGAGTCACACCGGACTACTACGGCTCCGGAGCCATTCTGACCATGGGCGACGGATCTAACGGCATCATGGCCCAAGCGATCGGCGGCGGAGGCGGCAGTGGCGGCAATGCGATCGCAAAAGGCAGCGGTGGCAACATTACTGTGAACGTCGCGGTCGGTGGCACGGGAGGCGCCGGTGGTAACGGCGGCCAAGTGACCGTAGACAACGGCGCGGGTGCAATTCTCACCACGGGTGCCAACGCGAACGGCATTTTTGCGCAGAGTATCGGTGGTGGAGGCGGCACCGGCGGACGCGCTGCAACGGGCAGCGGGGCTGATCCTCTGTACGCTCTGGCCGATTACATCGGCAACAACATGGCCCAGGCACTGGGCAAGGACCCGGCTCAGACCGTGGAGCAGGTTGGCGACGACATCTGGCAGTGGAAGGCTCCCGTCACAGGCGCGTATTCCACTCTGGACAGTCTGCAGCAGATCGCCGACGGCTACACGAGTGCCAACGCGCCCCTGGCGGTTCCGGTCGAGAGCAAGGCCTCGACCAGCGACCTCACGGTCAACATCGGTGGCGGTTGGGGCGGCAAGGGTGGCTCCGCGGGGAACGGTGGCGCAATCACCGTCACCAATGCCGGCTCGATTCAAACGGACGGCCCGATGTCGATGGGCATCTTCGCCGAGAGCGTCGGCGGCGGCGGGGGCGGCGGCGGTGCTGCCAACCCGTCAACGAGCAACGATAAGCTTGCTAGCACCACCGTCAGTGGCTCAATCGCCGTCGGCGGCGCTGGCGGCTCCGGTGGCAGTGGCGGAACCGTGACAGTGTCCAATGGCGGAATCGACAGTTCAGGTAAACCTTTCACCGGAAACATCTACACCGAAGGCGATCTTTCGATGGGCATCGTCGCCCAGAGCATCGGCGGTGGCGGCGGCATCGGCGGGGTCACAGCCGCGACCACTGGAGGAGGTAGCTCGTTCAAAGTTGCGGTCGGCGGTACAACCGGGGCGTGGGGCCCTGGCGGGACCGTGTTCGTTACGACGAGCGGCAATATTTCGACTGGGGGCAATTCCGCCTACGGAGTCCTCGCGCAGAGCATCGGCGGAGGCGGCGGGCTAGGGACCGTGATGGGGCAGAACTTCAATGACAAAACGGGCGGTTCGGACAGCGTGATCAGTGCATTGACGGTCAGCGTGAGCCCTTCGTTTGTGGGGGTGGAACAGCCTTCCGGCAACATCTTCACCAATGGGCGCAACGCCTCGGGCATCGTTGCACAGAGTATCGGCGCCGGCGGCGGCATTATCGCCACGGAGGGAAACTTCAATAACCTCAGTGCCGCAGATGTTTTTTCCAACATCGCAGGTGGTGACCGGGGCGGCAGCGTGATCGTGCAACAGAGCCCCGGGGCGTCCATCGTCACGCAAGGTGATGGCGCAGCCGGAATCGTCGCGCAGAGTCTTGCCGGGGGAGGCATCATTCAGGGCTTGGACGGCGTAGATCTCCAGACTCCCACGCAGCGAGTCAATGCCTACAGCGGCAGCACTGGAGGGAGCGCCGAGGTTGATGTCTACACCCCGATTGCAACGTATGGCGCCTACGCGCCCGGTGTTTTCGCACAGTCCTCGGCTTTGGGTGGTGTCGCCGGCGGGCCCAATGGATCGGGATTCACGTTCGCCGCCAAATCGCAGCAATCCGGTGGGCAATGTAGTCCTACCTGTCTCGGTGCGGTCACGGTCAACATGTACCATGGCGGCGATGTGGTGGTCAGCGGCGCGCACTCCTTCGGCGTGGCGATGCTCGCTCAGGGAAATAACGGCAGCGGACTTTCGGCGACCACATTGAACATGTTTGGCGGTGCGCAGATTCTCGCGCAGGGCAATGCTGCGGGAGCCGTGTTCCTGGGCGGCGATAACGCCAACACCGTCGCCGTCGATGGCGCTGGCACACTGATCGATGGCAGCCAGACCGCCACGGGGCTCGCGATCGGCTCGTGGTCCAGCAGCCCCGCAGTCGGCCACATCTCCACCTCGAACGGGGGCACCATCAAAGGCTCGATAGTCCTCGGGGATGGATCCACTTTGAATAACGGTCCTCTGTCAACCATCGAATCGGGCGCACAGATCAACCTCGGCTCGCACGGCCTGCTGACCAACAACGGGACGCTCAACGTAGGCGGTGCCGGCACGATCGCGACGACGGCTGTAACGGGGAATTTTGTCCAGGGCTCCTCGGGCACTCTGCAGGTCGATGCCAACAGCAGCACGGGGCAGGCGGACCTACTCGCGGTCAACGGGACTGCCGATGTCGGCGGCACGGTGGAATTGAATTCCTCAACGCTCAGCAGCAAGCCGCTGACGGTACTGACGGCGACCGGGGGTGTCACGATAGAGTCGACGCTGCAGAGCCCCGCGGGCACTTATCTATACAGCTACAGGACCTCGGTCGTTGGTAACTCGGTCGAGATACAGCCGCAGGCGGACTTCACCGCTGCCGCGAGCGGGCTGACGAGCTCCGATCAAAGACTGGCCGCCCACCTGCAGCAGATCTGGGACAGCGGCAGCGATCTGAACGGCGGCTTCGCCGCACTCAAATCACTAACTGGTCCGCAGGCACTGGGTGCCGCGCTGAGCAGCATTACCGGGGCCGCCGTTCGTGGGGTGGAGGCTACCAAACAGGCCTCGAGCGAGCGATTCTTCGACAACCTGGTCAGCTGCCAGGCGGCGCCGGCCTCGGGCGCCGGCCTGTTCCAGGAAGATGACTGTGGCTGGGTGCGAGTGATGGGCAATCACACCGATCTTTCGAGCACGGATGACGAGCCCGGCTATGAGCAGAATTCACTGACGTATCAGGCCGGCGGTCAGCGCGAAGTCTCCCCTGGCTGGTTTGTGGGCGGGTCCCTGGGGCTCGAGAGCAGCTGGCTGAATGGCGATGGCGCCAATGTCTCGGGTCGCACGGGACTCGCCGGGCTGATGATCAAACATCAGATGGGACCCTGGATGCTGACCGGCGAGCTCGATGGCAGCTACGGCACGTACGATAGCACCCGGTCAATCGTAGCCGGCAGCCAGTCCGGCACAGCGAGCGCGTCGCCCACCGTCAGCCAGGTTGGGACCTATCTGCGCGGCGCGTATCAGACGACTCTGACCGCTTCCACGTACGTAGAGCCGTCGCTGACGGTAGGCGCGCACTACACCCAGATGGGCCAGTACAACGAAAGCGGCTCGACGAGCTTCAATCTGAACGTGCACGACAGCGGTAATCTGGTCTACAGCGCTAACCCGATGGTGGAATTCGGCATGGTTGGCAACCTCGCTGGCATCCATCCGATGCGCGCGTTCGTGGATGTGGGTGCGGCCGCCTATACGAACAGCAACTGGCGGGGCGATGCGAGCCTCGAGGATGCGCCGGCCGGAACCGGAACGTTCGGTATCGATTCCAGGCTGCCGAGCGTGGTCGCCAAGGTGAAGGCGGGCGTCGACGTCTACGCGCGTGACAGACTGGACGTCAAGATCTCTTACGGGGCCGATCTTGCATCCGGGTTCGTCTCGCAATCGGCACTGGCCAAGGTCACTTATACGTTCTGACGAGGTAGCCGTTCGAGGCAAGGTCCAGTGCCAAGCAAGCGGATCCTGCCTGAGGGAAACCCCACTGCATCTCGAGTGGGGTTTCGCACATCTGCGAGATCGCGCAAGCGACGCGCGACGACCGCGCAAGATGTTATGAGACGCGGACTGCGCCGCCGACGCGCTCGATGGAAGGCTGCTAGAGCCGCTTCGGGCCTTAACGCGTGGCGTCTTCTTGGAACTTCGATGGCGAGGTGCCGACGATCCGCCGGAAGGTGCGCGCGAAATGGCTGGGGTTGGTAAACCCGACCTCCACACCTGCAGTCAGTATGCTGCAATCTCGGAAGCGGAGCTTCTCTTTCGCGCGTTCGATTCTTTGCAACAGAACGTACTGGTACGGCGAGTGACCGGTACTGTGCCGGAACATCTCCGAGAAGTAGTGGGGGCTCATGCCAGCAACGGTCGCAAGTTGGTCCAGGCTCAAGTCGTCTCCCAAATTCTCGCCGATGAAGTCCATTACCCGCCTGAGGCGATACGTCGGTAGTCCGCTGGGAGTAAGAACAGCTGGCGGATTTCCAGCGGAATAACGCGAAACCAGGTAGACCGCCAGCGAGTCTGCCAGCGACTCGCCGTAGAGTCGGCCCGCCGGAGAACCCTCGGCCAGGTCGAGCGTCATCGTGTTGAGGATCGCCGCAATATGTCGATCCTTTAAGTCAAAGCTTTGCTGCAGCTCGATATCGCTGCGGTGCGCGGTGGTTTCCAACGACTGCGTCAGCAGCGTCGGATGAAGTGCCACGGCGACCGTTTGAACCGGCCCCAACCACCGCATCTCATCGACGGCTCCTCGCGGCTGGAGGACGACTGTTCCGGGCGTCCCCACTAATCGGGAGTGCCTTCCGCCGGCTCGTACTTCATATCTGGCGGATCCCTCGAGCACTACGTGCAAGAAATGCTCTGGGTGCTCATGTCGCGCAATTAGGCCGGCGGAGATCCGGTGAGTCTCCACGGCAATTCCTGCCCATCCGATCTGAGCGCTCGTCAGCCCGGGCGCGGTCTGCACCAATGGCTCGACTCGCCCGCCGCGGCGAACTTCGATGCGCTCCAGAGGAGACTTCGAACGCGAAGTCCGCGACCCGCGCTCTGCGGAACTTGGCGCTTCCGGGACAGTTCTGTCAGCCATCGCCGTTCGGTCAAGCGACCGACCCTCCGCAACGCCTCGAAAAATAACCGGAAGATCGGCATACCTCCGGTCCTTTAGAACATGCACCCGCCGGGAACGGAACTACCCTTTCACCATCAGTTTAGGGCCACAGCGATCGACGCAAAGCAGTTCTCACCATGATAGCGAAAACGGGGTTTACCAGGGGCAACCAGTCGCAGCGTAGGGCTCGTCAGCCATCCGTGCACGTGCCCGATCAGGAATCCCGCACTGCCCCTTCTGTTCCGAGGGACCTCCTGTCGCTTATCGACGAGTCGACCATCGAGCGGGTCGTGCACCGCGACTCCGTGCTCGGAGAGATCTTCGGCACGCGCATCGCGGATTGGGGGCTCCGATGAAAGCCATCCTCCCCGCGGGTCTCAAGGCCTACAAGCGCACGCCGACCTTCAATGAGCACACGCTTCCAGCAGGTCTCCGGCGCGAGCACCGCACGAAGGCCGGCGTCTGGGCCTTGGTCCATGTGACTGAGGGAACACTTCGATACCGTGTCTTCGACCCCTTTCACGAAGAACTGCTGACGAAGGAACGCCCTGGAGTTGTCTGGCCCGGGCAGTTGCACGAAGTCGAGCCCGTCGGGCCCGTGCAAGTGTTCGTGGAATTCTTCGCCGAGGATCCGGCCGACCAGAAGTCGCGCACGGCAACCCGGCCATGAAACGACTACCTCTTATTGCCGCGAAACCCTGCGACTGCATCGGGGGCTTCGTTACCTCTTCTTCCAGCCATTACACACAACATCGATTAGGGAGCAGCATCATGAAAGTGTATCGGAGTTTTCTCGCTCTTCTCGCCGTTTTTCTGTCCGCCTGCGGCGGAGGTGGCGGCGGGTCATCGTTGCCGATACAGGTGGCCTTTGCGCCACCGGTCCCGACCACGATTCAGGTCGGCAATACCGTAAGCCTTTCCGCCACAGTCGCAAACGACGGGAGCAATTCCGGGGTGAGCTGGAGCGTCACCTGCACCGGGTCTGACTGTGGCTCGTTCAACCCTACGCAGACCGCCAGCGACGCTCAGACAACCTACACTCCTCCCGCCTCGGTACCAGGCGGCGGCACGGTATCGATCAAGGCGACCTCAGTGGCGGACGGCTCCAAGTCGGCATCCGGGACCGTCACGATCACCTCGGGCTCGACTGCGGTGCTTGCCGATGGGACATATGTGTTCCATCTCGCCGGTGTCGATCAGAGTCAGGGGCCCTATAGCATCGCCGGCGCCTTCAAGGTTGCCAACGGCCTGATCATCGGCGGCGAGGAGGATTTCACGGACCTCACCTCCGGTGATCATTTCACCCTCGACCCCACAAGCTCGTCCCTGAGCACTTCAGGCAGCGACCTCCAGGTAACTCTGCAGGCGTTGTCAGACAACACGCCCGGAGCTCCGGTGATCGGCGTCAATGGCCTCCTGACCGTGCGTGGCACCCTGGTATCTGCCACGCGGGCTCTCATATCGGAGCACGACGAATGGGCAACGGCCACGGGATCGCTGGATCTGCAGACCAGCGCAGCGGCCCCCAGCGGCACGTATGCATTCGCCGCCCAGGGGAGCGATACCAACAACGGCGACGCACTCGCTGCCGGCGGAATCCTGCATCTCGAGGGCGGCTCGCTCGTGACCACCGATAGTGTGCTCGACACCAACGACGGTGGCTCGGCGCTTACGGGGCAGACGTTCACCTCCGGGACGGTGAGCACCGCCGATGCCTACGGGCGCGTCACGATCGCACTCGTCCCAACCGCGATCGCGAGCATGAAGTTCAGCGTTTACAGCGTTAATACCGCGCGAATCTACCTCATCGAGGATCAAGCCGACGTTGCCAACGCCAATCTCGGGGGCGTGGGGTTGGGCCAGGGCGCCAACGCCGGTAAGTTCACGATCGCCAATGTCGCCGGAGTGAGCTACGCCTTCGGCGTGGCAGGTCTGGACAGTGCCGGGCCTGCGGGCAGTCCAGTCACCATTGCAGGCGGATTCGGTCTGAACGCGGACGGGTCAGTCTCGGGAGCGGCAGCATTCGCTGACTACAACGTGCATCAGGGTAATCAGCTCAGCGGTTCATGGACCGTTGCCCCCAATGGGCGCGTGACCATCAATCCGGTGAGCTTCCCAACCACTGGGGTAACGCTCTCGTTTCAGATGTATCTGGACGGGAACGGGAATGGCCTGGTCATCGGCGTGGACTCCTTCCAGACCACTGAAGGCCCGGCGTTCGCGCAGACTGCAAACGCGCAGGCGCTCTCCGGTGCCTATGGCATGACTGTTCTCGGACTCAACGCGAGCTCGGGAACCTTTAGCGCGGTCGGCCCGGTAATCGTCACCACGGGCGCGTTCTCGGGCACTGTTGACCTCAACAACAGCGGCTCGCCCTCTTCGGGGATCGCCGTCAGCGGCTCACAGAACGCTGGCAATGGCACGCTGAGCCTTACGGGGCTGAACCCGAACGAGCAATCGGCGAGCACGGGCTGGGGGTACTACCCCATCGACAACGCGCGCACGCTGGCCATTGAAGTCGACGGGAATCAACTCGGATTGTTATGGCTCGAGGCAGCCGCACCCACTCACTAGTTGGTGCCCGGCGAGGAGTTCACATGTCAGCCAAAAGAACGATGTGCGGTGGTAAAGCGTCCCCGCTGGGGCGCAGCCACGAGACGATCTTCGCTCGCACCTGCGGGGCCCGGGTCTCTCGCAAACCGATCATCTCGGTTTGCCGCATTCGGCGACGTCTTATCCTTATTTTCGGCGCTGCCGCCGACAGCAAGAGTGAAGCACTCGTGACGCGTGCGTTTGCGAGGCGCCATGCATGGTGTGTCACGCGGAACACAGGAGGTTAGTTTATGAACGCGGACGCTTTCAAACGTTGGCTCTGCCTCGGGTGTGGATTTCTCTACGACGAGGCGTTGGGGTCGCCCGAGCACGGCTTGGCTGCGGGTACCAGGTGGGCGGACGTGCCCGAGGACTGGGTCTGTCCAGACTGCGGCACGCCGAAACGCCTATTCGAGATGGTTGAGATTCCGTATGCGGCCGGTCAGCCGGTGCTGCATCCGGCGGCCTGAGCGAGATAGCAGGAGGTGACAATCATGACTATGAGCTTCGTACTACCCGCGAGCGAGCGCGGTTACAACAAATTCCTGTCGACCGGCGAGACCTCCTCGTACATCGCCGGCCATCCGGAGGCGACCCTCACGCGCCATTCCAGTTTCAACTTTGGGCCCTACCAGAGCGGCCGGAAAGGTTTTGGGAGGATACGCGTATTTGGCGATGAGGTTTTCAGCGGGCCCGGGTGCGGCTACAACATTCATCGCCATCACAACTTTATCATCTGCGCCTTCGTCCTCAAGGGCCAGCTCACGCACATCAACACGGTGGGAAACATCGACCAGCTGAGTCCCGGGGACTACTACGCGTTTTCGGCGGGATCGGGCGGTAAGCACTCTGAGCTGAATTTGCGCAGCGAGGACGCCAACATCATCTACATCTGGATCCTCCCCGATCAGCTGCTGCTGCCACCTTCCTATTCCCGCGGGCGGTTCGATGCGGTCTACGAGCGTAACCGCCTGGTCACGCTAGCCGGCAATGCCGACGGCGCCCTGCGCATCGGGCAGGACGTGAAGATCTCACGCATCGCGAGCGACAGGGCCCTGACGTTTGACTACCCCTTGGCAGCAGAGGGTAACGGCGTCTACGTGTTCGCGATCGAGGGGCAGGCCTGGGTCAACGATAACGCTTTATCGCGGCGGGACAGTGCGGGGATCTGGGGAGCCGGCAATCGCATCAAGTTGCGCACCGGTGTCGAGGACACCGATCTCCTCATAGTCGAGTCCGCGCCCTAAGAGACACCGCTATCACGTTTATCAGCGCCGGCCCAGAAGGGTATGCCTTGCGGGCCGACCGGAGAGCCTCGATGCCCGTGCTTCAGGTCTACTACACGCAGGACGCGCTATCCGCGGATCATAAAGTGGCGCTCGCAGCACAACTCACAGAAGTACTGTTAAGAATGGAGGGCGGAGGCAAGACACACGGCGGGCTTGCCTTTGCCACCGTGTTCTTTACCGCGGTCCCCGCTGGGGATTGGTGGGTGGGCGGGGGCACTGATGCTACCTACGTCAGCCCACCTGGGAAATTCCTCGTCCGGGTGAGCATCCCCGAAGGCTATATGAGTCAGACGCACAAGAGCGAGGTACATGCGATGGTGAACGCCGCCTTCATGAGCGTGCTGGGGAATGCCGGCGATGCTCGACAGGGGACCAGCATTCTCGTCACTATCGAGGAAGTCACGGAAGGCAACTGGGGTTGCGGCGGCAAGACGCTCAGCCTTGCCGCGATCGCCGATGCCGTAGGGCTGCCGAAGACCGGCGAACGGTTCCAATGGCTGCGGGCCTACTTTGCCGCCAAGGCGCGGCAGTTTAGGACCGCGGCCTATCCGGCCGACACAGGGGGCCTGTTGCCGGAAGGGTCTGGCGATGAACGGCCGCCCGCCTGATGTGAGCGCGTCCGATTTGAGCGGCCTCGCGCCGGCGCGTCCCGTGTTCCCCTAAGCTGGCTGACGGGTCGCGACTCCGCCCATTGAGCGATGTCGCTGTCGAGCCAGGCGACGGAGTTCTTGCTGAGTCGCCGGCGCCTTGGAAACTCGCCGGCGAGCTCGAGCCGGTAGATAGTCATCCGCGAGAGGCCGGTGAGCTGCAATACCTGGCCAATACGAAGGAACTTCATATGAGTACTTCCTGTGTCGTTTCGGGGCGGGCGCACGCCTGACGTACGAACTGATCATTGGCCCTGTTCGCGTGAAAAGTCATCCGGGGTTCGTGGGTCTTTCACCCCAATACTTCACGTTCTTTTCGCGGAGTAGTGGTCGAACGACGCAAATACTCCGACGGTTTTAAAAGTCGATTTGAATTTCATCAATGACTTACGCAACGAGAACCCCCTCGATAGAGGTGCCATGGTCAGAGGAGTGAGATCGGTGCGCCCGGCGCCCCTCGCCAGAGTGTCCACGCGCGTCCATCCCGATCGTCATACGCGAAAGTCCCGTGAGCTGCATCGCTCGACGAATACGAAGGAACTTCATCGCGACACTCCTCAGACCAGTATTGAGGCGTTCGCGTAGCCTGGCCTTACTGACGCAGCAAGTCACACCGCGTAACGAGCGAAACGACACCGTTGCGGGTGTTGCAGGTCGGGGTTCTCGTTTCGAGTCTGCCTGATACTTCTTGAGACGAGCGGCCGGGCTTGATGTTGGTTTTCTGTTAGGCGGCCCGCGCAGCTGCAACATACGGGTCGGTGGCATTTCGATAGACACGCAGGATAGCCTCGCGGCTGCTTTTGTTCCACGATGCGCACCATGGCTGTCGATGCTCTCGTGCGATGTCGTGTTAGTTCGGAGACCAAGACTCTCCTGAAGAGCATCGCTGCGCGCGAACAGATCACTGAATCGGCGCTCGTCCGGGAACTGCTGGAGACACTGGTGAAGGCATCCGCAACTGTGGGTGCGCTAACCGGCAAGGCAGACGAGCCCAACTTGCGCGGCGAGCGGATGTCGATTCGCCTGGCGCCAGATGACCGGCTTCTGTTGTCGGACCGCGCCACCGCTCGCGGAATGCCCTCAGCGACGTATGTCGCGGTCCTGGTGCGTTCGCACCTGCGCCGGTTGACTCCGCTGCCGACGGAGGAGCTCGCCGCTCTGAAACGCTCTATTGCGGAGCTGGGCGCGGTCGGCCGAAATCTCAATCAGATTGCGAGGACGCTCAACGCCGGCGGGCGATCCAATGGGCCGGGGCGCCAGGACTTGGAATCGATGCTCAAGATCGCCGTGGCACTCCGTGATCACGTCAAGGCGCTGCTGATCGCAAATGAGACGAGCTGGGAACGCGGATATGACGAGACGACTCATTGAGTTCGGGGCAGGGCGCCCGTTGCTTGATATCGCCTCCTACGCGCGGCGCGGACCGGTTGACCGGGTGCATCTGGCGCCGGAGGAGATTCTTGTCTTGAGTCGGACTGCTCGTCGCGCACCTGAGGTGATGGTCAAGGTGCTGACGAAGGGTGGGCAGGATTTGAAGGCGGTCGGACGGCACCTGGCCTACCTAAGCCGAGAAGGGGACGTCGAGATGGAGACCGACGACGGGCGGCGCCTAAGCGGGGAGGGGACTGAGCAGGAGCTGCTCAAGGACTGGGATCTCGATCTTGAGGAGGCTCGCCGGACGAGGGAGCTCAGATCCCGCCCCGGGCTCGCGCGTCCAAAGCTTGTACACAAGGTAGTGCTCTCGATGCCGGCGGGGACGCCGCCCGAGGGATTACTGCGCGCCGCGCGGGCCTTTGCGAGGGAAACCTTTGGCGCGAAGCATCGTTACGCCATGGTGCTCCATACGGATGAACCGCATCCGCACGTCCACATGGTAGTTAAGGCGGTCAGCGAGCAGGGTGTGCGGCTCAACATTCGCAAGGCCACCCTTCGTGAGTGGCGCAGAGAATTTGCTCGCCATCTCCGAACGCAGGGCATCAGCGCGAATGCGACCGATAGAGCGGTCCGGGGCGCCACACGGGCCAAGCTGTCGGACGGCCGGTATCGCGCGTTGCAACGGGATGCATCCCGTCGCATTTTGGCGCATGAGGGAGCCGCGGCCCGCGTGAGGACGACTGCCTCAGAGGCCTCCAGTAGAGAGGCACTAATGCACACCCGGACCCAAGTAGAACGGGGCTGGTTGGCCACCGCGGAGATTCTAGACCGCCAGGATCAGCAAGACCTGGCGTGGTACGTAAAGCGATTCACCGAAGCGCTGCCCCCAGTTCGCACCGATCTCGAGCTATCCAGGGAGGCGGCGAAGCCGCGAGAACACCGGCCGCCTCAGCGCGAGCCTACCCGTTAAAGTGACTGCTACTGACCCCCTTGCGTCATTCACGAACGTCGGCTATAGGGCCCAAAAATCTTGCTCGCGCGGCGCAGCGACAGCCCAAAACGATACCGGGTTCAAGGTTCAATCCCTGCAAGGTGCCATGGATACTCAAGTCGCGCGCAGCGCTTCGCTTACGGGTATCTGCGCCGATCGGATCGCAGGCATCAAGCCGCCAATAAACCCCATGCACAATGCCCAGATGATGCCCAGCAGCGCTAGCGACGGGGTAACGGTCAAGTGAAATTCGAAGCCAAAGGGACTTGCGGCTCGGCCATTGAAGAGGAGCCAGGCGAGCGCCGCGCCAATCAAGGCACCGGGCACTGAGAGAAGAATCGCCTCTGATAACGTGGAAGCCATGACTGGCGCGGCGCCAAATCCGACGGCGCGCAGCGTGGCGAGTTCCCGTCGGCGGCCATCCACGAGCGCGTAAAGGGAATTGGCCGCACCGATCGTGGCCGCCACGGCCAATATGCCGCCCACGAAGTAGCTGACGAAATTCAGTATTCCGTTGACTTGCTGCACGCCGGCCTCGGCGAGGTCCGCTTCGTGCTCGACTTTGACAGGCAGCAGTGGATTGCCCTTGATCGCGTTGACGAGCTCGTTAAAAGCTGTGGGAGATTGCAGCATGACGTTGACTTCGTTGTAGCTGTTCCGTCCGAAAGCGGCGAGAACCATGTCGGCATCCGCGTACACGAAGCAGCCCCCCGTCGTGCGCCCAAGGTCGAAGTTCCCTACGACAAGCCACTCGACGCCTTTTATGATCCGCTTGTCTCCCGCGCTGAAGTGCCGGTACTGGTGCGCGCAGTAGTTACTCGCGATGAGCTCGCGCAACCCAGGTTGAAACATGCGGCCCGCGGTCACGTGCAGCTCCGGTGCGTAGTCGGTGAGACCATGGCTCGCGCCGATCATGGGAAAGCCCACGGAATCGCCGGAGTCCTTCCTCCTGGCCTTGACGAACACCGACACCTCCGGAACCGCGATCGGCTGCCCGCGCGAATTGCGTCGTATGCCGGGAAGATCCTCGATCCGCGCCGCAATGTCCTTCGGTATGCTGCTTTGATCCGGCCCGACCGCGTCGACGCTCAGCACGCTCGCCCGGTCAGGCCGTACATCGCCCATCGCCGCCCGCCGAGCGCCGACGCCCATGGCCAGCATGGAGATCAGCACCCCCACGGCGCACGTCACACCGATAACGGTGGTACACACCATCCCCAAGTGCTGCGGCAAGCCGATCAGGTTCATGCGCAGAAGCGCCGCCAGCTGTCTGAGGAAATCCATGTGCACCCTACCGTCCCGCCAGGGCGTCCACGATGTTCAGCCTTACCGCGCGCAGTGCCGGCACGCTCACGCTGATCAGGGCCACGGCCACGGCTCCCAGGATACCGAAGCCAACGACGGCCATCGGCATCGAAAGTCCGGCCATGTACTTCGCGGCCAGAGGAAACGCAATCCAGGCCAGCGCGAGGCCCGCCAGCGAGGCGGTGATGCACACGAGCAACGACTCGGCCGCGACAAGGAGAAAAACCGTCCAGTTGCCGAAGCCGAGCGTCTTCAGTACAGCGAGTTCAGGCGTGCGCTCGCGAACCGTCTGCATCATCATCGTGGCCGTCGAGAACACCAGGGCCACCAGCACCGCGCTCAGGATCCAGCGGATGGCGAAGTTCAGGTCGCCTAGTGATTGCATCGCCTGCTGCGAGCGCTCTCTGAACGACTCCGTCTGTGTTGGGCTCGCCGAATTGGCGAACGCGCCATCGATGGCATCGCTTACGGCGGCCGCCTGCTTCGGATCCGACGCAATTGCGTAAAAGTGGTTGACCGTCCCCTTGTCGAACGCTCGCGCCTCATCAAGATAGTAGTAGTTGGCCACCACGAGACTACCCTCGCCCCTCTCGTGATCCGAGAACATCCCCACGATATCGAAGGTCCAGGTTGTCGATCCGTTGGTTTGCGCAGTGCTTGTGATGAGGGGAATCCTGTCCCCGATGTGCCATCCGTATTTCTTGCCGATGTCCGGAGTTATCAACAGCCCGGTTCGAGTTTCGCGGAGGGTCTCGAGGTCCTTGGACTGAATCGTGAAGATCTCGGGCTCGACCGTGCGGAAGAAATCGCTCGGCGGGATAGCCAGCACATAAACCTGCTGGGTCGGTTCCTGGTAGTACGTGAGCATGCCGTCGTTGAACGAGACGGTCTTTACGCCGGGAACGGATTGAAGTCGGTTCAGCTCAGCGAGTGCGAGGCGCGCTCCGCCGAGCACGGCGGGGCCGACGTAGAGCACGTCTGCGCGAACATTGGCGATCGCTCGATCCATTCCGCTCTTCATGCCCTGGAGAACTCCGAAGAGCGCGAAGGCAACGCAGACCTGAAGAAAGATCAGCGCCGTGCGTACGGGCTTGCGCCACATGCCGGACCAGATCAGCGGGAGGTATTTCACACAGCAGTCCTGCGCCTGAGTGTATTGCTGGGCTTCCGCGCCTGCGCCGCTACCTCACCGAGCAGCCCCACCGGGGCTGGCAGAAAATCTCCAACGGTCGCGCTGGCTTGGGGAGCTGTTGCAGCACACTCTTCTGGATCTTCGCCACGATGTGAACCTCGGGGTCACCCACCTCTGCAATGTCGTAGTGAATTGACGTTGCAAGGACCGTGGCAATCTCGGAGGTATTGAGCCGGTAGTAGGCCTTAAGCCAGTTCGACAGCCCGGCGGTTGCATTTTGGAGAGCTTGGGTGAGCGAACCCCCAATGCCGGAGACCATGATGTATTCATCGTTTTCGGCCCACGGCTGGTCGAGCAGCTCATTCGGGATCAAATCAACGGTGAACTCCACATCCATGGATGTTTCAAACCCCTGACCCGTGATCTCCCCGTCTTCCTGCAATGCGTGGCCATCGCCGACAGTCAGCAGCGCTCCTGCCTGGTATACGGGCAGATAGAGTGTGGTGCCCTCCACAATCTGGTTGTAATCCATATTGCCCCCATAGGGACCGAGGTCGGAGGTGCTGAACGCCTGGTTGTAATACGGTGCAACGCCTACGCATCCGAGCATGGGGATTAACTTGGCCTTGAAATTCTTAAGCCTCTCCGAGGGGTTCTCTGGAGTTGCCGTTCCGTGCTCACGATCGAGATTCCAGACATCACTCCATTCCTCAGAAGGTTTCTGTCCATAACCTGGCGGCAGGACTCCACCGCCTAGCCCCGCGCGATACTGCGTCGCGGTGTCCCTGTTAGGGCGAATTTTGAGAAGGTGCACAGCGATGGTGTCGCCGACCATTGCGCCTTCGATGTAGAAAGGTCCGGTTTGCGGGTTTCCAGGCAGCGACTGCGCCACGCCGTGCTCCCCGATTCCGTAGGCATCCAGCGTTTTCGTACGAACCGTATCACCCGGGAAAATGTGCAGTGCCGGCGGGTTTGCTCCGGAAAACGTCCGGTAATAAACCTGGGGATCGAAGGTATGCACTCTCGGCGCATTACCGGGCCGCGTGAGCGGTCTGTGGCCGGAGAGCTTGAGCGGGATATTTCGCAGCACACCCGTGCCTGACAACGTGCTCCCAGTCCGTTGCAGAACCAGATTGCCTATCACGGTGGTCCCATCGGGCGCCAGGATCTGAAGATGCAATCCGTCCTTCTGAACACCGCCAGCGTACTTAAACCAATACATGTCCGGGACGAGATAAGCAGATCGTCCAGTGTAGCGGCTAGCGTCAGCGGAAAGATCGAGCCCCGCGACGTAGACCCCGCCCGGATATGAAGTGGTAACTTCCCATCGGCCCGAGAAGTCTGAACTGTGGGTCGCTGCCCATGCGTTTCCACCGAGGAGCGCAAGAGAAAGGCTCAGTGCTGCACTAGACAACAGGTTCATTTCACGACCCCTTGCTGTTCTAGTTGGGAGTCCGCGCAGTCGCGCAGTCGGTCAATGAGACCGACTTTCCGCGCTGGGGTTCAATCGCACGTCCGACGCCCATAGTCAGTGAGGTACCTGGAATCCCCCCGTAGGCCCTGCACGTGCTTTCTTCTAACCCCAGATATTTGTGAGCATAGTCTCCGGTGAAAGATATCGCCTAGGGTAAAGCGCTTCAGCTCTCGCTCGCGTTCATTCGTCAGTGATCCGAGTGGATGAGCCACAGCAAATGATGCCTTAATGTCGTTCAGTTGCAGCGGCACTTGTGCCTGTGGCCGAACAACCCACTGGGCACCGTGAGTCTTATCCTCCACGAGCACCTCACGTACGGCTATGGGGCGTTGTGCCTGGAAGGACCACGAGCTCAGGAGGCTCAGCAGGTATGCGTAATTGCGATCGAAGGCCTGCTTCGGTGACGCGGCCCGAGTCCCAAGCAGTACCGAATTTAAAAAGCGCCCGTCGGGCGTGGCGCGCAGCCAGAGGTCCACGACTGCCCCGTCGTCGGTCGTGACGTGGTACTCAGTTTGTGTGGGCGGACGCACGCAGACATAGGGCGTGCGCGCGCGCGGGTCCTCGAGGAATATCGTGACGCCAATGGGTCGCACCGTCGTGTTGGCGTCTGAAGCTGCGATCGTCGTCGGGTCTGACGCTGGTAGCCAATCGTAAGGGCCCAGGCTCCAAGGGAGATTTTGGGTGTAGTGCATGATGCAACCGATCAGCGCGCTGCTACAACGATGCAGTTAGTTGGGGGACGAGTCGCACGCCGAGTACGCGCATTGCTTTGACGATGGTATCGAAGCTCGGATTCCCATCCTTCGAGAGCGCTTTATAGAGCCCCGCGCGCGTCATACCGGTCGCCTTGGCAAGTTTCGTCATTCCGCCATGCGCGCGCGCGGCGACACCGATGACGTGAGCCATATACGCGGCGTCGTCGCCGCCCTCCTCGAAAGCTGCAGCGAGGTATTCGGCGACATCCTCGGGGGTCTCAAGATAATCGGCAGAGTCGTAACGAGTAAGCCGAACGGTCTTTCGAGTTCGTGTGGCCATACATCATCTCCTCCTCTTCGCCGTTCGCTGCCGAGCATCCGAAACGTCTCGGGGTTCTGCGGCACACACCGCACGACGGCATCCTATAGGATACGGAGCGTCAACTATGGTTTACACGCCAAGCGGACGGGTACGATGACGGGTACGCCGACGGTGAGCGAGTTGGGAAAATGTCCCTGAAACAATCGCTTAGAAGTGGGCGTTCAACTCCGGCCGGGGGCGCCACCTTTTCAAACACTTGCGACTCCCGAGCCTCCTCCAACTCTTCCGCTGCTACCGTTTTGCTACCACTCGCGACGAAGAGCAGCGCCGCGGCCTTCTCGCCCGCGTTGGTGAGCGCCTCCGGCCAAGCATCCGCGTACTGATCCATGGTGAACGCGACGCTGTGATGACCCATGAGCGTCTGCACGTGTCTTTCCGTCGCCGCGGAGCGCGCTTCGGCCGCTCAGCGACAATGCCATCACCGCTGCACTTCGGCGTATCGGGTATACGGGGAGCAGATGAGCTGGCACGGGATCCGCGCGATGGCATCTACGCTCCTCAATGAGTTCGGCTTTGCACCGGATATCATCGAGCTGCAGCTCGCGCACCAGGAGCGCAACGAAGTTCGAGCTGCGTATAACCGTGCTCAGCGGACTGATGAGCGTCGCAAGATGATGCAGACGTGGGCGGACTATCTCGATGGTCTGCGGACTGGGGCAAACGTGCTGCCGTTTCGACGAACCCCCGTCAACCCAATGGCGGGAGCGCCACGAGACAATAAGAAGAAGCGGTGCCTGGAGCTCACCGACCCTACGATTTACGTTCCAGAGGAGCAAGAAAGCATACGAGGCTGCCCTAAGGAAGGCCTCTGATGCTCAGAACGAAGTCGTGCGTCGTCACAAAGGCCGGGAGGACGATCTCAGCTGTCGCGCCTAAGACCCTCGGGTCTTCGAGTATCAGCCGAGGTCCCGGGTTGCAGCTTGACCCTCGCGGCGTTTCCTTCGGTGCCTATTTTCAGTGAACCCCTGAGCCTCACCCCGCGATCCGGGCTGCCGCGATCTCGCGCGAGATTGCGTGGGATCATCTGATTCAACCGTAAGTCACACCGTCCGAGCACTCTGGCGCGGCCGCTGCTCCCCTCAATTTGCTGATCGGACGCGCCTGGCAAACGATTGGCTCACTGCGCGCGGACGCCATGATGGCCTGGGAGGGTCTCCTTCCCACAACTGAGGCCGAATGTACGACTGCATCTGACCTGGTTGCTGTAAAGCTAGCTGACTGCATCCCAGTGAGTCATTAACGAGAGGAGAATTTGATGAGTACGTCTGACGACAGCGGCCAAGAAGTCATGTACGCGCGCGCAGGATAGCCTTGCTGCGGCTTTTGTATAACACTACCTAACACGCGAGCTGTCAGTGTTGAGGCGCGACAGTGGCACGACATCCAGTTCGGATCAGCGTCAATCGTGAACCAGCGCTTGACCTGGTGAGTTACGGACGCCGTGGGCCCGGTCGGCCTGAACGCTTCGCTCCGGAGCAGGTGGCGCAGATCGCGCGCACTGTGCCGTCACACGAGCACCAGCGTCGGGGCGCCGCAGTATCATGTGACGCTTGCGCCGTAAGCGGCCATCGGCACCAGCGAGGGGGCCGACGGAATAAGGTTCTGCGCCGACAGATCTACCGTGCGTGTTTGAAGACCTCCACGACCTCCTGCAGCCACGGCACGAGGTGCTCCATGTCGAAGGTGCCTGCTTCGAGCAGCTTGATCATGCGGTTGTAGATCGCCGCGGAGGACGCGGTGATGGTGAAGCCGTTGATCCGCAGGAACACATCGATCACGGCAAACGCGACCCGCTTGTTGCCGTCGACGAACGGGTGGTTCTGGACGAGGCTCTCGAGGAGCGCCGCCGCCTCGTGGATGAGAGTGTCGTAATAGCCGGTCTGTGGGCGGTGCAGCGCCGATTCGAGCGCCCCGACGTCGCGAACGCCGGGTGCTCCGCCGTAACGCTCGATCAGCTGCTGGTGAAAGAAGAGGGCGTCGGCTGTCGTGAGGTACTCGGTCATTTAGCGAGCTTGCGGTACAGCTCATCGCGCTCTTTGAGGCTTTTTTGGAAAGTCTCGAGCACATTGCGACGCGGTGGCTGCTGTTGCTTGCGCGCGAGGTAGTCCCGCATCGCATCCCCGATGACGGCCTGGAGCTGACGGCCCTCGCGGTCCGCGATAGCCTGCAGGGCATCCAGGACTTCCGGCTCGGCCTGGGAGGAATACTTACGAAGCGCGCGCATCGCCCGGGACCTCATCATGAGGTATCTTGATCGATCATGATAGGTCAAGATGGCTGGAAAGCAAGTGCTCCCGTCCCGGTGTGTCAGGCGGGTACGCGCTGAATCGGGTTGCTCTATAACTTTTTACAATCAATGCCTTATAGTCGATCATTCAACTCCGGCCGGAGTGCCAGACCCCCCTTCTCGGCTGTGTGTCTCGTTTGCGCCGGCGGAATTCGCGGACCTTAGCCTTGTTGCCGCACCCTGACATGGAGCACCAGCGCCGATCGCCTCTACGCGAAATGTCGACGAAGTAGAGCGTGCAACTGGGCGCTTCGCACTGCCGAATCAGCTTGGCTGCATCGCTGCCGAAGAGTTCCACTGCTTCGCGCGCCAGCGTGACCAACAGGGCGCCGGCATCCCCTTCCAGGCGCATGGTTCCGTTGGTCTGAAGCTGGGGCGCCGCGGCGGTGTCGGCGGCGATTCGGTTCAATGTCTCGCGTGCCGCTCCCGCTTTAGCCCCACTCGGCTTCCCCGCCAATACGAAGATCGCCTCGCGTAGCACGCGTGCGGTCGCAAGGTCCTTAGCTGCTGTCCTCGGTCTGGTGCTGGCCATCCCAGCCGAGACCAGCCAGCGGGCCAAATCGTCCGGTGTGTTCAGCAGTTCACGAGGCGCCGAACTCAGCCTGGCTTGAAGAGTGGCGGGCAAGTCGATGGCGTTGCAGCCGCCGCGAAATCGGAAGCCGTCCCTATCCTGAGGACCCTCAGCCGGTGCTCCAACCAACAACATGTAACCTACTTGACAGGTTTCAGTGAAAAGTGCAGGGTTAAGTGTAACCCGCAATATGGGTTACGAGGAACCGGTGGAGGACACGCTGATGAAACCCTGGCTTGCAGTCTTCGCCGTGACGGCGGCCCTGATCGTCTCGGCGACGGCAACAGCTCAGCAACAGGAACTCAACTCGCTGCAGGGCACCTGGGTGATGGAGTCGGCCTACGAGATTAAGGCGGATGGAACCCGGACCACGACCTACGGTGAGCATCCCAGGGGCCTGCTCATCATAGACGCCGCGGGCCGCTACAACTTGCAGATCTTCCGGGTCGGCCGAGCAAGTTTCGCGAGCGGCGACAAGGCCCGAGGTACAACTGAGGAATATCGTGAAGCTGCTCTGGGCTCGAGCACACACTTCGGCACAGTCACACTCGATCCGGCGAAACACCAACTGATCTTCAAGATCGAAGCTGCGTCCTTCCCGAATTGGGAGGGCCAGACGCAGCTGCGAGACTATGCCTATCAGGACGGCCTCTTGACCTACGCGGTGCCAGCAAGCGCTTCGGGCAGTGGCACGGTTGCTTATTCGGTTTGGCGCCGGTCGCCGAAGTGATGGCCGCATTACCGAATCCCGAGTTTCGCAGGCTCGCCGATCCTTCTTCGATCGGCGGTCCGGGTAAGCCGCACGCACGACGGCGTTTTTGCCGACGGCCAGATTGCTGACGGTCATCGTCGTGTCGAACTCGGACAACGCCATTGATTCAACACACACTCGGATTTATCACAACAGGAGAAGAGAAAATGATTAAGACTGTTATTTTATCCCTATGTCTCGCAGCTTCCTCACTTTCGCTTAGCGCACGTGCCCAGGATGTGCGCCAGTATGCTGACGGCCCGGTCAGTGAGGCGGACTACATAGAAGTTGAGTACGGGCATTTTGAAGAGTACGTCGATTGGCTAAATTCGACATGGAAGCCGACCATGGAAGCCATGAAGAAAGCTGGGCTAATCGTCGATTACAAGGTCTTCAGGGCCACGCCAAAATCACCGGATCAGCCCAATGTAATTCTCATGATCACTTATAAGAACGGCATGGCGGCCCTAGATAAAGGCGTCGAGCTAGAAGAAGTGGCCAAGAAGGTAATCGGTAGCACCGAGGCTCAGAACAAGGCCAGAGTGTTCCGGAATGAATACAGGAAAGTTCTGGGGACTGAATTGATTCGTGAACTGATTTTAAAATGAAATTGTCATACGTGTTCAAAGACCGCAGCGGTCGGTACAGCACGCAGATGTCGCTTGGCGTCGCTCATGCACTCGGCTAGTGCGGGCCGGTCAAAGATTGTGAGGACTACTCGTACAGGTGACCACAGCGCGTTCTGGAAGCAGGGGCCAGGTCGCTCTGGTGAACTCGCCGCAGCTTGCTCTTTGGTGTCAGCCACGCGCGGCTCGGCACTTCCCGGCGCCTTGCATCCGGTCTGGGGCGCGGATCACTATCTGACGGATGCGCGACGAGCTGGGTCAATCCGGACAGTTTCGTCTGCTCAGCGAGCGGCGCTTCCTGCCGTATTTCCTGACGCAGGCCCTTGGCGCCTTCAACGACAATCTGCTCAAGAACCTGCTGCTACTGGCTGCCACGTACCAGGCTGCCCGCTACACGCATATCGATCCGAAGTTGCTGGTAAATCTGGCGGGAGGGCTGTTCATCCTGCCGTTCGTGCTGTTTTCGGGCGTCGCCGGGCAGCTTGCTGACCGCCTCGATAAAGCGCGCGTATTGAAGATCGTCAAGGCGGCAGAGCTTGGCATCATGCTGCTGGCCGCGTACGGGTTCCTTACCCACAGCCTGCCAGTCCTGCTTACGAGCCTGTTCTTAATGGGGGTGCATTCCACCTTCTTCGCCCCCGCGAAGTACGGGCTGCTTCCACAGGTGCTGAGGTCTACCGAGCTGGTGGGGGGCAACGCGCTCGTCGAAATGGGCACATTTGTGGCGATCCTGCTCGGCACCACTGGCGCCGGTCTGCTCGCCGGAGCCAGCACCGAGTTGGCCATGGGCGCTGCACTGTGCGCAGTAGCTGTCGCAGGCTTCATCGTAAGCCTCATGATTCCTGCTGTGCCACCCGCGGCTCCCGGCTTGATTATCGACTGGAATCCCTGGACGTCGACTTGGACCAACATTCGTGCCGCGCGCGAGTCGCGTCCGGTATTCCTGTCACTCCTCGGGCTGTCATAGTTCTGGTTCTACGGCGCCCTCGTGCTCGCGCAATTGCCTGTCTACTGCCGCTTCGTCGTGAATGCCGGGCCGCAAGTCGTCACGCTCATGCTGGTCGTATTCGCCGCCGCGGTCGGGGTAGGTTCGCTGCTCTGCGAGCGCCTCTCGGGCCGTAAGGTGGAAATAGGGTTGGTGCCGTTTGGTTCGATAGGACTCACACTGTTCGCCCTCGATCTCGCCTGGGCCTCGCCCGCCTCACCGGCCACACATACGCTTGGGCCACGCGAGTTCCTGACGCAGCCACATGCAGGGCGGCTGCTCGCAGATCTGTTCGCCATCGGGCTGTTCGGTGGATTGTACGCCGTGCCCCTGTATGCACTGGTGCAGCAGCGCGCCCGGCCCGAAGCGCTGTCGCGCGTCATCGCCGCCAACAGCATCCTCAACGCGCTGTTCATGGTGGCAGCTGCGGCCTTCGGCGCCGCGGTGCTGGCCGCTGGCGCCAGCATTCCGCAACTGCTGGCGCTGACCGCACTGCTCAACGCCGGGGTTGCCGCTTACATCTACACACTCGTGCCGGAGTTCCTGCTTCGCTTTGTGAGCTGGCTGCTGATCCACACGGTCTACCGGGTCGACGAGCGCGGCGCTGAGAATATTCTTGAGGAAGGCGCGGCGCTTCTGGTGTGCAACCATGTGAGCTTCGTCGATGCGCTGGTCATCTCGGCCGCGGTTCGCCGTCCGATACGTTTCGTGATGGAGAGCTCGATCTTCAGGGCGCCGGTGATAAGCGCGCTGGCGCGCGGTATGAAGGCGGTGCCGATCTGTTCGGCGAAGGAGAACCTTGAGGTCTACGAGCACGCCTTCGCGACCGTGGCCAGGGAACTCGCCGCTGGAGAGTTGGTGTGCATCTTTCCCGAAGGACGGCTCACGGCCGATGGTGCGGTTGGCGTATTTCGGCCGGGCCTCATGCGTATCCTCGCCGAGACGCCGGTGCCGGTGGTGCCGATTGCGCTGTCCGGCCTCTGGGGGTCGCTGTTTAGCCGTCACTCCGACAAATGGCTCAGGTTGTTGCTGCACAGCATGACGGAGAGAATCGCAATCGCGATAGGGCCTGCGGTGAGCCCCGATGCGGTGACACCTGAGCTCCTGCGCGAACGCGTGCTCGCGCTGCGCGCGCGGCCCTGAGTTCGCCTGGCATTTTGTTAGCGGCGCCTGCCAGTTCCTTGGACCAGCGGTGCGCTTCACCGGCCCAGCGGCCTCGCGCGGGTACGAACTGTGGCGATCCGGGACTAGGCAACTGCGATTTGCTATGGTGTCGGGAGTAAGAACAAGAGAGAGAACTCCCCCATGCGCCGGCTCCAGCTGACTTCGGGCGCCGTACTATTTGCCTGGTGTCTGAGCGCCGGCGCGCAGTCGAGTAACGGCGTCACGGTCATCGACAATCCGGGAGGCGGCAGCGTTGCCTACGCACAGATGCCGGCACAGCACACCTTGCAGGGCGCGATGGGCAAGGTGCTGCAGTATGTCCACACCCGTTTTGGCGCACGGCCTGTAATCACTCACGTCATGCGAGGCGCGGACGGCAGCTCGCTCGCCGTCATCTTCACCGTCAAATCTGCCAGGGCAGACAGCCAGGAGGTTGCGGGTCTCGCGCTGGTTGCGGTATCGCCTTCGGCGCCGGCCAAAGGCGCCGTGTTGAGCGATCAGGCCGACCGTTTCCGCTCCACCGTGGGACCGATGCTGAAGCGATTGCAAGCGGGCGCCGGGCTGGCGGCGACGGGGGGCAGCGCCGCAGGCGGGGCGGGGTCTGCGCCCACGTCCACACCCGCCTCGACGGAGGCAACGGCCCCAGCGCTCGCGCCGTCCTTGGCGGCACCCGCTGCGGCTGTCAGTTCGCCGCCGGGCGGCGCGGCGGGCGCTGCCGCGACGCCGGCCGCGGCGCTGCATCAGACGCCATTTCCGGACGGATCGGGCAGCATCGGCTTGCCTGATGGCTGGGCAATCACGGGCGCGCATGCCGGGGAAGTCATCGCCAAGGGTCCATCGGGTGCCGGGCTGCATTTTGACTGGCCGATCCCGGCCCTCGATCCTAACGATCCCCGATCGCGAGCCTCGCGACGTGGCGGCGCGGCCGGCCCCATCGCCATTCCGCATGGGACAGATGCGGCCAATGCGTTCAAGTCGGCAATCGCGCAGCTCTACCAGAAGCGGGGCAAGGCACCGCCGACCATCGACATCGTCGACACGAAGCGCCTGAGTCCGCAGGAGAGTCTGTTGGTGGCCAATATCGGCGCGATCGACGGTCAGGGCCCGACTCGATCTGCGGTCGACATCGGCATTGGCCCTCTGGACAGCTTGGGGGGCTATACGATCTTTCTCTATACGATCAGCTTCCCGCAGTCAGTCGCAGAGCAGTCTCAGGCCACTGTCACGGCCATATTCCACAGTTACAAGGTCAACCAGGATGTGGCGGTGGCGCAAAGCCGTGCCGACGCGCAGAAGGTTCAACAGTTCACGGAGAGCACGGTGGGAGACATGCGTCGCCGTCAGGATGCCCAGGATCGTCAATTCCAGGCATTCGATAATAATCTGCTGGACCGTACCGTCATTCGTGACACCGACTTGAACGGACATGGAACGGTGTCCAACGACCTTGCGGATGCGTTGGTCGCAGCGAATCCCAACCGTTTCCAGGAAGTCCCGCCGAGTGAGTACGTGAAGGGCATCGACTACTAACTGGATTCTTGCGCTCGTCTGTCAGGGGGACCTTGCAGCTGCTTGGACTGCTGACCAATCGCGGCAGTTGTCGGAATGTTCCCGACTCCGCCGTGCAGCAGCACAGAGAAGGCGCGGTTGGGGCGTTTTGGACGACCCGCATCACGCGGGTACTTTGAGCAGTTGGCTACGGCTGTCCCGGTGTCAGATGCCGCGCATGCCGAAGCATGTCCAGGGCGGCTCTGGCGACTCCGTCCTGACCGTCGTTGGTCAGGATATCGAACTCCACATCGACGCCGTCTGCACCGCCGACGCGGGCAATGCCCTGGGTCAGATACTTCCATTCCCCTGGGGCGGGGGCACGGTCGGTGGCGAGGAAGTAGTAGCCTTTGCAGGAGGGTCCGACGAGCGGCTTGATCGCGAGCTGCTTCTCGACTGCTCTGGGAACCAGCCGCTGCGCCGATGCCTCGACCAAGCCGCGAATGGCGTTGGCGTCGGGAATGTTGCTGCCGTCTTTCATCGACACGAACGGCGTTACCGCGACTGCGAAGGACGGCCCGTTCTGAGGTGTAAAGAACAGTGACTGCGGTGCATCCGCCCGCGCGCTCTTGATCTCTTCCTTCCAACCGTCGGGAACGGCAAGAACGAGACCGGTGTGATTGCGAAGAGGATAAGTGTGATCGTCCGCGACAGCCGCTGTTACGCCCAACGACACCCAGAACCCCAGAATCAGCCTAGCGATGCCCCGCACGTTGCACTCCTGGTTGCGGCGCGATTCTGCCTCGAGAGTACCAGTCTGTGCGCGCACCCCATGTGAACTCCTCGAGGGTTCTCGGGCATCACGGGGCCGGCGCCTCACGTATGCATCGGCGAACTGGGTGGCCGAGGGGCAGTCGACAAACAGGACTTGCAGCAGCGAGACCACGTCGACCGGCCTGACGAAGTGGTAATGAAGGCCAGCCGCGAGGGCTGCTTCGCAGTCCCCTTCCTGGCCCCAACCCCTCAACGCCACGAGCGTCGTGGACTGCGCAGCTCCTACCCTTTACTCATGCGTCGTTCGTCGGTACGCCCGAGCTGCCTCGGACGTATCTCAGCGCACGGCGGGCACCGGGTCGACTCTGCGCCCGAGCAGGCTGGCCGGCGTCCGAAACAGAGCGGGTAGAGGTGCATGAATCATCCTGATATTGGACTGCGTTCGGGCGGCGCGGAATTGCGCGCCTTGCACCTACTCGTGTAGGAGGAGTCCGCATGCACCGCGGCTGTTGGGCCTACGTGGGTGCCTGTGCGGCGCGCGGTACAGTTGCTTGTTGCGCCACAATAACGAGTACAGCTGACCGTGACTGAGATCGACAGTCCAGAAACACGGGCACCGGAATCGGTGACCACCACGGAGCGCTCAATCGCCGCCGTGCTCGAGCCGATCCTATCTGCTGAGGGGAGGAACCCCCTTGATCTCCGCGACAGCAACGAGCGTTACCGCACGCTGTTCGAACTGGCCCCCGTGGCGGTCTATTCGTGTAACGCCTCGGGCGTCATCCGCGATTACAACCATCAGGCCGCGGAACTGTGGGGCCGCAAGCCGAAGCCTGGGGACACCGATGAGCGTTTCTGCGGTTCATTCAAAATGTATCGCCCGGATGGTAGCTACATACCGCACGAGCAATGCCCGATGGGCGAGGTGCTCAGCGGCAAGACGCCGGGAGTGCATGACGGAGAAGTACTGATCGAGCGCCCCGACGGCTCACGGGTTAGCGTCATTGTGAACATTGCTCCTCTGACAGATGAGCGGGGGACAATCACAGGCGCGATCAACTGTTTCTACGACGTAACTGAACGCAAGAACTTCGAGGGCGAGCGCGAGACGCTGCTGGCCAATGAGCGCGCGGCGCGGATGGAGGCCGAAGAAGCCAGTCGCGCAAAGGACATCTTTCTCGCCACGCTCAGCCATGAGGTGCGCACGCCACTCAATGCGATGCTGGGATGGGCGACGATCCTGCGGAAAAAGCGCTGTACTGAGCAGGAGGTACGCGAGGGGGCCGAAGTCATCGAACGCAATTGCCGGGCGCAGGCGCAGTTGCTGGAGGACGTGTTGGAGGTATCGCGGATCATCAGCGGCAAGCTGCTGCTCGAGGTCAAGCCATGCGATCTCGCATCGGTCATCCATGCCGCGATTGACGTCGTGCGACCCGCAGCAAACGCCAAGCAGATCAGCGTGACGGCTGACATTGACCTCGACGCCAGCCCCGCGGTTTGCGACGGCGTCCGCATTCAACAGGTCGTCTGGAATCTGTTGTCCAATGCAGTCAAATTCACACCCAAGGGCGGGCGCGTACAGGTCGTGCTGGATCGCGAAGCGTCCCAGACACGCATCTCGGTCAGCGACAACGGGCAGGGTATTGAGTCCGATCTGCTGCCGTACGTCTTCGACCGGTTCCGGCAGGCCGACAGCAGCACGCGCCGCAGGCTCGGTGGGTTGGGACTGGGTCTTTCCATCGTCAAACACATCGTCGAACATCACGGCGGAACGGTCCAGGCCCGCAGCGACGGCGCAGGGCGTGGAGCGACATTCATCGTCCGCTTACCGGTTGACGCCGTCGGGACATCCTCTGCAATGGCTGACGTGAATCCTCCGGGGGAGGAGCAACCCGGAGCTGAGAGACGGGAGCCGTTGAGGACGGATACCCATCTCGATGGCGTACATATCCTCGTGGTGGATGATGACGTCGATGCGCTGCGCCTAATCGGCAAGGTTCTGGCAGAGGCGGGGGCAAGCGTTACGACCGCCGGCAGTGTGCGGGAGGCGATGCGGGCAGTAGAGAAGCAAGTGCCCCGCGTCCTGATCAGCGATCTGGGGATGCCGGATGAGGACGGTATTGACCTCATCCACTGGGTGCGTGGCAGCGGTCACACGGCGGAACAGCTGCCCGCCGTGGCGTTGACGGCCTTCGCCAACAAGCGAACCGAACGCAGCGCGCTCCTCGGCGGGTTTCAGGTTCATGTCGCAAAACCCGTCGACCCGGATTACCTGATCGCGGTGATCACCGGCCTGACCGGGCGCCAGGAATCGTGACGGCGCGGGGTTTCCACTAGCGCGGCGGCGGGCTGGCATCGCCGCAACGATCTGGCATGCGTGTTCGAGCTCGTGAACGCACTCGCGGCTCATCAAGAGCGGAGCAGGGCGCCCAGCAGACGGATTCGGGTGAGGCTAGCGAAATCCTTCGTTCAGGCTCTTGATCTGGCCTGCGTCCTTTACGGCATAACCGGGAATCGCGTCGATCGCGCGGTGAAACTCCTCGCTGCGCATGATGGCGAGCACGCGCTGGACGGCGCTGTTCTCGAGGATGCTCTTGGTGCTGACGAACACATAGTCCTCGGTCAGCAGCCGCACGAAATCGAGATCGAACTGCCGTGCAGCAGCTTCGACGCCGAAGCTCGCATCCGCCATGCCGCTCGCCACGTAGGCCGCAACGGCCGCGTGCGTGAACTCAACGCGTTCATAACCGTTGATGCGCGTCGCATCGAGCTGCCGCTGCGCGATAAGCTGATCGAATAGCAAGCGTGTGCCCGAGTCCGGATCGCGATTTACGAAACGCACCGCGGGGTCGAGGAGCCGCTCCAGGGAATCAATCGCGAGCGGATTGCCGCGCTTCACCATGAGCCCCATCTCGCGCGTCACCAATCCAATGACGCGGTGCTCGCCAGGCGTCAGCCATTGCCGTGCCACGGCGGTCGCCGCCGCGCGCAGCTCGCCCTGCGGCAGATGCACGCCAGCCAGCTCGCAGCCGCCGTGTGCCAGCGAGACCAGCGAGTTCTGATTGCTGACGTAGCGAAGGTCCACGGCGAGGTTGGCCTCGCGACTGAGCAGCTCACGCAGCTTCGAGACGGCGAACCCATGACTCGCGTGGACACGGACGACCTTGGTCTGCTGCGAGAGCGCCTCGTTCAGCTCCGTCTCGATCTCCTGCGCCAGGTTCTGCAGCTGTGGCTTCAGGCGCGCCTGCAGCCGCTGCCCCGCCCACACCAGTCGCTCACCGAGAGCGGTCAGGTGTGTACCGCGACCTTGCTGGCGCGCGACCAGCGGGGCGCCGAAGAAATCGGCCCACTTCTCGGTGAGGTTCCAGCAGTGTCGATAGGAGAGGTGGGCTCGTCCGGCGGCGCGCGTGATCTTGCCGGTTGCGCGGATGTCGTTGAGCAGATCCAGCATCACCAACATGCCTTGCGAATCCGCCTCTCGCCTGAAGTGCCATACCGGCTCGATCTCAACGCGAAACATATCGGACCTCACGGCTCATATAGGAACTGTAAATCATATCACGACCGCGCCGGTTACGCACTGTAGATCATATGCGAACCTTGCTAAATCTGCATCCAACCGCATATTCCTCTAGTGGCCCCCGGTCGCTTAGTCTTGCACTCAATTGCACTTTAACGGTGAATAGATATGAATGCGATAGCCTATATTAGGCCACCGAAACCTGCCCGGGAGGATGGTATCGCCCAGGCGGAGCTGCTGATCGATGGACAGTCACGACCCGCAGCCTCCGGCCGCTATTTCGAGAGCATTGATCCGGCTACGGAGCGGGTGATCGCGCGGGTTGCGGAGGCCGATTCGGCCGATATCGACTCTGCCGTGACCGCGGCGCGCGCGGCGCTCAGCGGGCCGTGGGGCCAGATGCGCGCTTCGGAGCGCGGCCAGATACTGCTGCGCCTGGCGGACCTCATTCGTCAGGACCAGGATGCACTCATCGACCTGGAAAGCCTCGATTCGGGCAAGGCCGTGTCGGGCATCCGCCGCCAGGACCTGCCCGCGGTCCTGGATACGCTCACTTACTATGCCGGCTGGGCGGACAAGATCAATGGACAGCTGATTCCCGCGCGCCCGGACGCACTGACCTATACGGTGCGCGAGCCCGTGGGCGTGGTCGGTGCCATCATCCCCTGGAACTTCCCGCTCATGATCGGCATGTGGAAGCTGGCGCCGGCACTCGCCTGCGGCTGCACGGTGGTGCTGAAACCGGCAGAGCTGACGCCTCTGACCGCGCTGCGAATCGGCGAGCTGGCGCTCGCGGCCGGTTTGCCGCCGGGCGTCCTCAACGTCGTGCCGGGCTTCGGCGCCAAGGCGGGGGCCGCTCTGGTCGATCACCCGGACGTCGACAAGATTACCTTCACCGGATCACCTGCCGTGGGTCGGCAGATCCTGCGCAGTGCCGCCGGCAACCTCAAGCGCGTCACGCTCGAGCTTGGCGGCAAGTCGGCCAACATCATCTTTCCGGATGCCGATCTGGATGCCGCCGTGAAGGCGGCCGCCTCAGGCATCTTCTTCAACACGGGCCAGGTCTGCTCGGCCGGGTCACGGATCCTTGCGCATGCGGACATCTATGATGAGCTCGTCGAGCGCCTCGTGGCGCGCGCCAGGGCGATCCGCGTGGGCGACCCGCGCGAGCCCGGCACGGCCATGGGGCCACTGGTGTCGCGCATCCAGATGAACCGGGTGCTCGAGTACATCGAGATCGGCAAACGCGAAGGGGCCACTCTGGCTACCGGCGGCTCCCGTTGCGGTGATCGCGGCTACTTCGTGAGTCCCACCGTGTTTGCGGACGTCGAGCACAGGATGCGCATCTCGCAGGAAGAGATATTCGGTCCGGTCGCCAGCGTCATCCGTTTCCGCGACGAAGAGGAGGCACTGCAGCTCGCCAACGGCACGAAGTACAGTCTCGCAGCCGGTGTGTGGAGCGCAGACATCGCGCGGGTGCATCGCTTCATCGCCGCGCTCAAGGCCGGGACCGTCTGGGTGAACACCTTCGGCCCGACTGACGTGCGGCTGCCGTGGGGTGGGAATCGAGACTCCGGCTTCGGCCGTGAGCATGGCGACATGGCGATCGAGAACTTCACCGAGCCGAAGTCCGTCTGGATCAACACCGGGGCGCGGCGACCGCACGCCGTTTCCGCGGCGCGTTAGGCGAGGCGCCCTCAGCCCGCTTTAGCCTGGAGGCGCGGCAGCGACTGCGTCACCCGCTCAAAGCCTTGCCAGGCGGGGGCAGGGCGGCGCGCGAGATGCTCCAGGATGTTGTCGAAGCGGAACTGGTCGGCGCCACTGACGCGCGCCAGCTCCTCCCAGGTGAGCGGCGTCGCCAGAGGTGCCCCCGGTCGAGCGCGCAGCGAGTAGGAGCAGACGGCCGTCGCGCCACGGGCATTGCGCAGGTAGTCGAGAAAGATCTTCCCGGCGCGTTGTTCCTTGGCAGCGACCGCCAGGTAGCGCTGCGGGTCGTCCGCCGCCATGCCCTCGGCGATCGAGCGGGCGAAATGACGCACCCGGTCCCATTCCAGGGCCGGATTGAGGGGTACCACCACGTGCAGCCCCTTGCCGCCCGAGGTGCGCACGAAGCACTGCAGATCGAATCTCTCCAGGCGCGAGCGCAGCTCGCGCGCGCCTTCGACCACTCGTTTCCAGCTGACGCCCGGGGCGGGATCCATGTCGATGATCAGGCGGTCGGCGGCATCGAGATCTGCCACGGTCGCGCCCCACACGTGGAGCTCGAGCGTATTCATCTGCACGAGCCCGATCAGGCCGTCGAGGCCGTCGACGTACATCCAGCGTTCCCCCGCGGTGCGATCGCTCACCTGCCGGACCACCGGCGGAAAGCCGCGCCCGGCGTGCTTTTGAAAGAAGCATTCGCCCTTGTCACCGTCCGGACACCGCAGCAGCATCAGAGGACGGTTGATGAGCCCCGGCAGGATGTGGGGCGCGAGGCTGCGATAGAGATCGGCCAGCGCCTGTTTCGTGACGGGCGGATCGTGCAGCAGCAGCCGTTCGGGATGCGTCAGGGACGGGGCGCGCGCGCGCGATGCCGCCCGTGCGGCCGTCGTTGCCGCGGATGGTCTACGCTTGGGCATAGCAGCTTCGATACCCGCCTGGATGCGGGCTTTTTTGCGGGTTCGCGGACGAAGCGATCAACAGATCCGGCGCGGTGCGACAACCTGATATCAGCGCAATGTCACGGCAGAAAAAAACAGTCTCGGGGCGGCGTCCACGTCGAAAAATCATCACATCCGTGTTCGAGCTCGCTCCAGAGCCTTCGCCGGCCCCGAGACTGCCAGGAGCGCCGCGCCGAAGGGGGGTGTATCTCGGCCGACGCATGCAGCCATAAAATTATTTCTTGGCGCGCGCGCATCTTCTGTCGGGCTCTGCAGGCTGCAGACGTAGGACTCCACTTACCCGCGCAAAAATGCTGCGCTGCCAGAAGTCGCGAGCTCACTCCTCCCAGTAACGAGGCTCCTCGTAGTACTCGTACGCTCGATCGCGGAATGCCAGCCCGTCATTCTGCGTGAGCTCATCGATCGAGCCGGACGGTGCCGCCTGCAGCTGCTCGCGCGTGTAGTCGACGAGATAGGCGCCGGCCGCCTCGTCGTAGTCGAGCGCGGACCAGGGGATGGGGTGGAATTTCTCCGCTATGCCGAGCAAACCGCCAAAACCCACCACCGCGTACAGGATGCTATTGGAGGTCTTGTCGAGCATCACATCCTCGATCTGGCCGATCTTCTGTCCGCTGGTGTCCTTGACGTTCGTGCCGATCACTTTTTTTGCCCGTATGGCTCGCGTATGACCACTCGCGGTTGTCATGGCTGTTGCCTCGTTATCGGTTGCATTTAGAGGTCGGTTGGGTGACAGCGGGCTGTTAGCCCACCGGCACTGCGGCGTGCATGTTCAGCGCGTGTTCGACGTCGACATAGGCCTCGGTGACGGCCTGCATGTCGGCCCGCGCCTGCGTATTGTCTGAGTGCTCGACTTCATCGCGCACCGCGTGGTAGCTGCGGGATACGCGGTCGAATGCCGTCTGGACATCGGTATCGCTGTAGCGGCTTTCGACGACGTGGCGCAGATCGCGGGCATCGACGGCCAGCACCCGCGCATCGCGCGCATAGACGGTGGGGTAGGTCCCGGCAGGAGCCGCGGCTGCGGGGGCGTCTTCCGCCGGTGTAGCCGGTGCAGCGGCGTACGTCACGGGCGCGCTGCCCGCGTCGCGTGCCAGCACGCTGGCGTTGTGCTCCAGTCGCTCGGTGGAGCTCGCGACGGACGGGGTGCCTGTGGTTGCGCACGCACTCAGGGTGAGAACGAGCGCGCAACCGATGACGGGGACTATCTTCAACATGATCTTCTCCTGCCTTGCCAGCGTTGCCAGCATCTGTGCCAGACAGCCTCGACGGATGCGCGCCAATCCGCCATGGGCAACGCCCGCTGAACTCTGTGCGACCTCTCCTACGCTTCTCCCGCTCGTACGGCGGCGCTGACAGGCACTCGCACGGCGCGCCGACAGCGCGCGCGCTGCGCGTACCGCTACGCTCAGTTTGGGAAGGAGGACCCATGGCACGAAAATACAGCACGGGCAGCGCCCGTAAGGTGCAGCGCGCAATGCATGAGATGCAGCACGGACAACTGCGCAGCGGCCGCTCCGGTAAGAAGGTGCGCAGCCGCAAGCAGGCGATCGCGATCGGGCTGTCCGAGGCGCGCCGAGCCGGGCAGCGCGTGCCGCGGCGCAGAGGGAGCTGACATGCGTTTCATCCTGTTGATCATCGTGCTGCTGCTGCTCGTCGGCGCGCTGCCGGCATGGCCGTACAGCACCGGGTGGGGCTATTACCCGAGCGGCGGCCTGGGCTTGCTCCTCGTGGTGCTCCTGGTCTTGCTGCTTATGGGGCGGATCTGATGGCCGGATCCGACACCGGAGCGCGCCCGACCCGGCACCGTGCGCAGCAGCCGGCGATCGGTGCCGGCCACGCCGGGCGCTCATCGCCAGCCGGGTGCGGGGGCTCCGGAGCCGGATGATCGAAGCGACAAGCGCCGGTCGGACGTGAGCGGCGATGACACCGAGGGGATGGGACCGGCCGTGAAGTCGGTCAGGTGAGCGGATCAACACGAGGAACTATCATGCGTCAATCGAACATTCTGCTTGTCGGACTATGTGCGCTCGGAATCCTGAGCGGGTGTCAGCGAGCGGAGGACCCCGCCAAGGTCAAGCACGATGTGGCTGAGGCCCGCGACACGGCGATCGCCAACGATGAGAAGGCGGATCAGGCGGCGCAGAAGCGCATCGCCAGCGCCGAGTCAAATGTGGAGTCTGCGCAACGCGATGCGCAGCACGTCAGCGCCGAGCAGCAGCAGAAGGTCGCGGCGACGGATGCCGAGGGCGTTCGCAAGGTGATGCTGGCCGCCTGTGAGTCACTCAGCGGTGACGATCGCAAGGCTTGTCGCGACAAGGCTGACGCCGACTACGAGCGTGCCAAGGTCGCGGCGCAGCAGATGCGCACGGCGCAAGATCCGAAGCAATAGACGGCAGCGACTGCCGACCTCACGGGTCAGGCGGGACCGCCGTACGCGCAGCGTCTGCGTTGCCCGCGAGGGCAGCTTCCGCGTCGCTGTCCTTCAGGCGGCTCGGCTGCAGCTCGCCGGCGCGCTCGAGCACCGGGTAGGCGACGGAGCAGATGTGCGAGTGAATACGCTTCAGATCGCGCAGGATGTCGAGGTGTAGCGAGCTCGAGGCGATGCTCTCGGGCCGCCCTTCACGCAGCCGCGCCAGGTGATTCTCCGCCGCCGCGAACTCCCGGGCGCGCAGCGTCGCCTTCTCGGTGAGGAGCTGGCGCGCGATGCCGATGTCCCCCGATATGAAGACACTGAATGCCAGCTTGAGGTTGTCGCACACCTCCTGGTGGAACGCCTGCAGCTCCGCGGCCCCCTCGCTCGAGAAAACGATCTTGTGCTTGATCTTCTTGGCGGCCGCCTCCATCAGGTTCTTGTCGATGATGTCGCCGACGTGCTCCAAGTTGATCGAGAACGAGATGATCTCCATCGCGCGGCGCGCATCGCGCGCCGTCAGACTCTCGCGGGTGAGCTTGGTGAGATAGAGCTTCACCGCTTCATCGAGCTTGTCGACCGCATCGTCCATGCGGGAGATCTCCGCGACCAGAGACCGGTCGTCGGTCATCAGCGCCGTCATGGTCCGGCGCAGCATGGTCTCGATGATATCGCCGATATGCAGCGTTTCGCGTGCCGCGCAGGCGAGCGCTACCGAAGGGGTCGCGAGCGCCGTCTCGTCCAGGTACAGAGGCGTCGCGGGATCGTGGGCTTTGACGCGCTCCGGCAGCAGACGCGTCAGGAATGCGGCGATCGCCTTCAGGGGAATGATGAATAACACCGCCATGGCGACGTTGAAGGCGGTGTGAAAGTCCGCAGCCAGGCGTGCCGGGTTGGGCTCGAGCCGTGCCAGCTCGGTGGCGATCGGCTGCAGAAACGGCAGCACCAGCGCGCAGCCGATCAGGCGGTTCAGCATGTTGCCAAGCGGCAGACGGCGGCTCGCGGGATTGTCGCCGCGGCTGCCCTCGATGAGAGGATTGATCGCGCTGCCGACGTTGGCGCCGAGGATGAGGGCGAGTGCGGGTACTGGCGTGATGAAGTTGGATGCTGCCAGCGACATGATCAGTACGACCACGGTTACGCTGGAATGCGCTACCCAGGTGAGCGCCGCCGCGAGCAGCAGACACAAGAGCGGCTCCGTCGTTGCCGAGCTCAACAGCAAGCGCACCGCCGGGGCGTTCTCGGCGGGCGCCAGGGTGCCGAGCAGCAGGTGCAGGGACAGCAGCATGAGGCCAACGCCGATCGCCACGCGCCCGAGATCACGCGTGCGCGTCTGGCCGGCTCGCTTGAATGCCGTTACACCGACGACCAGCAGGATCGGAGCGACCACGGAGACATTGAAGGACAGCACCTGGACGATGAGTGTCGTCCCGACATTCGCGCCCAGCATGATGGCGAGCGCCGGCGCCAGATCGACGCTGCCGCTGGCGACGAACGAGGCGGTCATGAGTCCGGTCGCGGTGCTGCTCTGGAGCAGGGCAGTGACGAGCATGCCGGCCAGAAACGCGAGCACTCGGTTGCGCAGTGCACTGCCGAGCAGGCGGCGAAGATTGGAGCCAAACGCCCGCACGATCCCGCTGTGGACCATATGCAGGCCCCACAACAGCAGTGCGACGCCGCCAACCAGATCGAGAAGCACGCCGCTTCCCATCGTTACTCCTCGTGTAACATCTTTAAAGAATAACAGCTTGTGAACAAAATATAATGTGAAGTAGAGATAGTCTCGGCGCCACCCTTACTCATCGGGTGCGGGCAACTCGCGCGGGGTTGTCGGGCCGCATTGGTGAGGCGCGCCGGCCGGATCGCCGGGCGCGAAGGGGAAGCACAGCCTCCGGTAGTAGCTCAACGGGTGCGCGGGCGGCGCGACCCCGGCGGGCAGCGCGCGGCCCGAGACACTCTGGAAGTAGGCGATGCAGGCATCGCGCCACCAGCGCGCCTCGCGCTCCTGGATGGCGAGGAACGCGCTGACCTCGGCGTACCGCCCGGCGTCGATGCGTCCGGCGAGTGATGCCCACCGCACGCGCATGGCCGCGACGGCCGCGACGCCCTGGTCGTAGTGCGAGACCAGTTCCTCCCATAGCGTGCGCCGGGACGGCAGCCGATGGTCCCACGAGAGGTGATGGAACCAGAGGAGCAGCTGCTCCGGGGTGCGTGCGGGATCTGCGAACGTCGCGGCGACGGGGTCGGCGTACTGGGCGACCGCGTTGCTCCCGGCGGCGGTGCGATCGAAGCCAATTCCGGAGGCATCCGCGCGGTGGTAGTAGGCCGAGGTCCACTGCGCGTGCGAGCCGTCACCAAGCCACGGGGCGGGGCCGTAGTGATGGCCGCTCGCCATGATGTGCGCAAGTCCGAGCGGGGTCATGTAGTTCACCACCGCCTCGCGCGAGCCCAGCATCATGTCGACGACTGTCGTCACGACCCCCAGGTCATTCGCGAACGTCATGCGCACCCAATCCTCGGCGATAGCGCGTGGGTCTGCGCCCGGATCCCACGCCAGGCGGCCGAAGGCGTACCAGTTGGCCTGATCAAACTGCGAGCCGCTCCAGTTGCGTGCCGCACCGACATTGGCCACGCCCGCCATGCCGCTGATCTGCGCGCCGAACAGCGAGCCATCGACGACGCGTGCGACGGTTGAGCCGCGACCGCGGGCGTAGGTATCGGAGTCGAGTACCTCGGCGAACAGCGGCCCGAGGTACGCAAGGTGCGTGGCAAAGCCGAGGTACTCCTTGGTGATCTGCACCTCCAGCATGAGCGGCGTGCCGGGCATCGCGCCGAACAGCGGGTGAAACGGCTCGCGCGGCTGAAAGTCGATGGGGCCGTTCTTCACCTGCAGCAGCACGTTGGCGTGGAAGCGGCCGTCGAGCGGCTTGAACTCCTGGTACGCCTGCATGGCCCGATCCTCGCCGCCGCGGGATGAATAGACGAAGGCGCGCCACATCACGATGCCGCCATGTGGCGCGAGCGCATCTGCCAGCAGGTTGGCCCCCTCGGCATGCGAGCGGCCGTAGTCCTGCGGTCCCGTTTGCCCCTCGGAGTTGGCCTTCACCAGGAAGCCGCCGAAGTCCGGAATCCGCGCGTAGATCTCATCGGCCTTCGCGTGCCACCAGGTGCGGACCGCTGCGTCCTGCGGATCGGCGCTCGCGAGGCCGCCGAGTGTCATGGGTGCGCTGAACGGTACGGCGAGGTATACGCGCACGCCGTAGGGGCGCAGCACGCCGGCAAGCGCCGCTACCTTGGCGAGATAAAGCGGCGTCAGCATCAGCGCGCTGGCATTGACGTTGTTGAGCACGCTGCCGTTGATGCCGAGCGAGGCGCAGGCACGGGCATAGTCCGTGTAGCGCGGGTCGGCGTAGCCCGGAAGCCGCTGCCAGTCCCAGAGCGAGGCGCCGGCATAGCCGCGCTCGATGCTGCCATCGGGATTGTCCCAGTGATCGAGCACGCGGTGCTCGATGCGCGGCACCGCGGTCACCTCGAGTGAGGCGAGCGCGCGGTCGGTCTGCAGGAGCCGCAGCAGTCCAAACACGCCGTACAGCACGCCGCGATCCGTGTTCGCAGCGACGACGATGGCACGATGACCGTCGATCCTGCGGCTCAGGATCACGTATCCCTCACTGCCCGCGCGCGCGAGCGGGAGGGGGAGCGTTGCGAGCGGTGCGAGCGAGGCTTCGGTGCCGATGACGAGCGCGCCGTCCTGCGTCACACGCGTGCTGCTGTGCGGCTCGCGGCCGAGGAGGCCGCGCAGGCCACGGATGAGTTCCGCGCGGGCAGCCTCGAGCGTCGGCGATCCCCCCGCAGCCGCCACCAGCTCGGTCGCCTCTGCCCGGTACTCTGCGAGCCGCGCGCCGCTCACCGGCGGGTATCGCAGCCACAGGTCGTAGCCGTCTTCGGCGCGCGCGATTACGCTCGCCGCGAGCAGGCCGATTGCGAGACCGCAGCGGGCGAGCCTGCCCGCTCGCGGCTGCCGGTCCTCGCGCGTGCCGTCAGTCGGCGCAGTGATAGAGCGTCTCACCTTCGGAGCGCTCGGCTACCGCGTGCTTGCCCTGCGCGGCACAGTCCGCCTCCGCCTGTTCGAGGGCTCGCGCTTCGCCGCGCTGCTCGGAACGGGGAGAGGATGTCGGACTGTCCTGCGCCGGCGGACCGAGCGTGCAGCCGACGAGCAGGGTGGCGCAGCCGAGGATAAGGGCTTTCATACGCTACTCCAGACGGGCTACAGCCCGAGGTCGCTCAAACCGGGGTGATCCTTGGGGCGCGCCGCGGGCGCCGGCCAGTGATACTTGCGCTCGCCCTCGGTGATCGGCACATCGTTGATCGAGGCATGGCGGCGGCGCATCAGCCCGGCCTCGTCGAATTCCCAGTTCTCGTTTCCGCACGAGCGGAACCAGTGGCCCGAGTCGTCGCGCCACTCGTAGGCGAAGCGCACCGCGATGCGGTTGTCGCCGAACGCCCAGATCTCCTTGATCAGCCGGTAGTCGAGTTCGCGTGCCCACTTGCGCCGCAGGAACTCGCGGATCGCCTCGCGTCCGGTGAGGAATTCGGCGCGGTTGCGCCAGCGCGAAGCCTCCGAGTAGGCGAGCGCCACGCGCTCGGGATCGCGGCTGTTCCAGGCATCCTCGGCGCCACGCACCTTGGCGGTGGCGGTGGCGAGGGTGAAGGGCGGCCTGATGGGTTGAGGCGCCCCGGCCGGTTTCGAATCGCTCATCAGCGCGCTCCCTCCGGTCCCGTCAGGCGGATGACGCTGACGACGGCCGCCATGAGCGCCAGCCCCGCGGCCGCACACAACGCGAGGTTGGAGCCGGTCGCCGGGTAGGCGCGAAACAGAATTGCCACGCCCGCGGCCCCGAGCGTCTGCCCGACGAGCCGCGCCGTGCTCAGCATACCTCCGGCGGCGCCGCTGCGCGCCCGCGGCGCGGAGGAGAGGATCGCGTGGTTGTTGGGAGACTGGAACAGCCCGAAGCCGGCGCCGCAAACCGCCATCCGCCAGATGAATCCGACGGCGCCGCCGCCAGGAAAGAACGCGAGCAGCGCGAGCCCCGCCGACATGATGAGAAGTCCCAGGCCGCCGAGGAGTCCTGCCGGATAGCGGTCGGCGAGCCGCCCGGCGAGCGGGGCGGTGACGGCGAGAGCCAGCGGCCAGGGAGTCATATAGAGGCCGGTCTCGACTGCAGTATGTCCGAGGCGCTGGATCTCCCATGGCAGGGCGACGAGCGCGCTCATCTGGGCGATGAAGGCGCACAGCGAGGCGGCGAGCGACAGTGTGAAGAGGCGCACCCGCAGCAGATCGAAGGGGATGAGCGGGGCCCTAGCCCGCAGCTCGTGATGGACCAGCACCCAGGTGAGCGCCGCGCCGCCGGCGAGCTGCACCAGCGCGAACCACGTGGCCGAGTGATGGGCGAGTGACTGGAGTCCCGAGAGCAGCAGCGCGAACGTGCCGGCGTACAGCACCGCGCCTGCCGGCTTGAGGGGGCGGTGGCTGCGCTCCACGTACGGCAGCGAGTAGCGCGCGATGGCGAGGGTGAGGATGCCGAGCGGCACGTTGATACCGAACAGCCAGCGCCACTGCGCCACGGCGAGCACGGCGGAGGCGATCGTGGGGCCGAGCGCCGCCGAGGTCGCCACCACGAACGCGTTGATGCCGATCGCGCGCCCGAGATACCGATGCGGATAGGTGAAGCGCACCAGCGCGGCGTTGACGCTGACGATGCCCGCAGCCCCCAGCCCCTGGATGCCGCGCGCGATGCTCAGCGTGAGGAGTGATGGGGCGAGCGCGCAGGCGAGCGAGGCGAGGGTGAACACGCACAGCCCCGCCTGGGAGATGCGCCGATAGCCGAGGACCTCGCCGAACGCGGCGAGCGGCAGCAGCACGGCGAGGATCGCGAGCTGGTAGGCGTTGACCACCCAGATCGAGGCCGCGGAGCTCGCGTTGAGGTCGCGCGCGATGGTGGGCAGAGCCACGTTCGTGATCGTGCTGTCGAGCACCGACATGCAGATCGAGAGCACGATGGCGGCAATCGCCCAGTAACGCCGCGGCACCGGCAGTCCATCCGGAGCGCTCGCGCCATGGGGTTGGGCGGTCGGGCTCGACATCGCCCGCATGATACTGAGCGACCGTGCCCGAGGTGTCATAAGCTGGTATCGCTCGCCTCGGTCGTTCAACCGGGCGGGCATGCGGCTACAATGATCGGGGCCAGCCGCTTTGCAGCCAGCAAGAACAAGAACACCCATGTCCATCCGTCTCAACGACATCGGCGCACCCAGGCAGCGGCAGCCGGCGCGCGGCGATCGCCGCCAAGCCGAGCGTCGGCGCCAGGTGCTGCACGCCCTGCTGGTCGGCAGCTTCTATGCGCGCCGGCGCCGTCCGCGTCGTGACAGCGAGCAGGCGCTGGCCGCCGTCGACTGGCACAAGCCGCAGTGGCTGGCCATCGCGATTCTGATCGTGCTGTTCTCGAGCGCCGATGCGCTGCTCACCGTGACACTGCTGCAGCACGAGGGCGCTTACGAGATGAACCCGCTGATGCGACCGCTCATCGCCTCGGGGCTGGCGTTCGTCCTCGTCAAGGTCGGCGTGACCGCCGGCGGGGTGATCCTGCTCACGCTGCTCGCCGGGATGCGCACCTTTGGCCGCCTGCGGGCCGGGCTCCTTTTGTATGCGCTGCTGGCGGCCTACGGCGCGCTGCTCGTCTACGAGGTCGCCCTGCTCGATCGGGTGCTGTAGAGGGCGGCAAGGGGGGTATCCGCAGGGGCCTTCCCCCGCCGCCGCGGCCTTTCCGTTAAACTTAGCGGGGCTTCCTTTTAGTCCCCCGCATGCTCGAACCGACACCCCTCTACGGCGAAAACGCCGATTTCCTCGACGCTCTCTACGAGCAGTTTCTGCGCGATCCGGCGAGCGTAGACGAGCGCTGGCGCACCTATTTCACGCAGCTTGCGCCTGCGGTGGCATCCGAGCGGGCGCACGCGCCGGTCGTGGCCGCGATCGTCGAGCGCGCACAGCGGGGGCGGGGCGCCGCGCCTGCCAGCGCGGACGGGACGGGCGCCGATGCCCGGCAGGCGGCGGTGACGCGCCTGATTCAGATCTGGATCAATCGCGCTCATCTCATCGCCAACATCGACCCGCTGGCCCTCGCACCGCCCGCGTTGCCGCCGGCGCTGGATCCGGCGCACTACGGGCTCACCGCGGCCGATCTCGAGCGCGAGTTCTTCACCAACAGTCACACCGCGGCTGTGCCGAAGCGCATGAAGCTGCGCGACATCCTCGCGCAGCTGCGGCAGATCTACGCCGGGCCGATCGGCGCGGAGTTCGCGCACGTATCGGACTCGGTGGAGCGCGCCTGGCTCAACAACGAGTTCCAGCAGGGCCGGCTCACGAAGCGTTTCAGCGCCGAAGGGCGCCGCGACATCCTCTGGCAGCTCACGGCCGCCGAAGGCCTCGAGCGCTACCTGCATACCCGGTACGTCGGCCAGAAACGCTTCTCGCTCGAGGGGGGCGATGCGCTCATCCCGCTCCTCGATGACGTCATCCAGGGATGCGGTGCGGCCGGGGTCGAGGAGGTCGTGATCGGGATGGCGCACCGCGGGCGCCTCAACGTCCTGGTCAATCTGCTCGGCAAGTCCCCCGCGGAGCTGTTCACGGAATTCGAGGGCGTCTACGACCCGCTCAAGGTCAAGGGCTCGGGGGACGTGAAGTACCACAAGGGCTTCTCCGCGGACCTCAAGACGGCGGCCGGCAACATTCATACTGTGCTCGCCTTCAATCCCTCGCACCTCGAGGTCGTCAATCCCGTGGTCGAGGGCTCGGTGCGCGCGCGCCAGGAACGCTGCGGCGATGAGCGCGGTGGGCGGGTGCTGCCGCTGCTGATCCACGGCGACGCTGCCTTCGCCGGGCAGGGCGTGGTGATGGAGACGCTGCAGCTCAGCCAGGCGCGCGGCTTCTTCACCGGCGGCACCTTCCACCTCATCATCAACAATCAGGTCGGCTTCACGACTTCCGAGCCGCGCGATGCACGCTCGACCCGCTACTGTTCGGACGTCGCGAAGATGCTTGAGGTGCCGATCTTCCACGTCAACGCGGATGACCCGGAGGCGGTGGTGTTCGTCGGCCGCCTGGCGCTCGAGTACCGCATGCGCTTCCGCAAGGACGTGGTGATCGATCTGGTGTGCTATCGCCGGCATGGGCACAACGAGGCGGACGAGCCGGCGGCGACGCAGCCCATGATGTACCGTGTGATCCGTCAGCACCCGACTGCGCGGCGGCTGTACGCCGAGCAGCTGGCCGCTGCCGGGGTCGTGTCGGCGGCCGAGGCGGACGCGATGCTGGAGCGCTACCGCGAGGGGCTCGATGCCGGCCGCCCTCAGGCGCGCGCCTCGCTCGGAATGATCGGCAACAAGTACACGGTCGACTGGAGCACGTACTCCAAGGCTGACTGGACCGAGCGCGTTACGACCGGGGTCGAGCTCGCGCGGCTGCGCACGCTCGGTGAGCGCATCACTGCCGCACCGGAGGGCTTCGCCCTGCAGCCGCGCGTGGCGCAGCTCATCACCAACCGGCGCAGGATGCTCGCTGGCGAGCAGCCGCTCGACTGGGGCTGCGCCGAGACGCTCGCTTACGCGAGCCTGATCACCGAGGGCTTCCCGATACGGCTCTGCGGCCAGGACAGCGGACGCGGTACGTTCTTCCACCGCCACGCGGTGCTGCACGATCAGAACACGGGTGCGACCTGGATTCCGCTGCAGCACCTGAGCGCCGGTCAGCCGCGCGTACAGGTGATCGACTCGGTGCTGTCCGAGGAGGCGGTGCTCGGATTCGAGTACGGCTACGCGACGACCCAGCCCGGATCCCTTACGGTCTGGGAAGCGCAGTACGGCGACTTTGCCAACGGCGCCCAGGTGATCATCGATCAGTTCATCAGCTCGGGCGAGGCGAAATGGGAGCGTTTCTGCGGGCTGGTGCTGCTCTTGCCGCACGGTTACGAGGGGGCGGGACCAGAGCACTCCTCGGCGCGCCTGGAGCGATTCCTGCAGCTGTGCGCCGAGAACAACATGCAGGTGTGCGTGCCCTCGACCCCGGCCCAGATGTTCCACATGCTGCGGCGGCAGATGCGCCAGCCGTTTCGCAAGCCGCTCATCGTCATGTCACCGAAGAGCCTGCTGCGCAACGACCTTTCGGTGTCACCGCTCGAGGACCTGACGCGCGGCGGCTTCGCGCGGGTCATCGGCGAGATCGACGAGCTCACCCCCAGCGAAGTGCGCCGGTTAGTGTTCTGCAGCGGCAAGGTGTACTTCGATCTGCTGCGCGCGCGTCGCAAGGAGGGCCTGCGCGACGTGGCGCTGGTGCGCATCGAGCAGCTCTACCCGTTCCCGAGCGAGGAGTACCAGGCGATGCTTGGCCGCTTCCCCAACGCGCGCGAGGTCGTGTGGTGCCAGGAAGAGCCGCAGAACCAGGGCGCCTGGTACCAGATCCGCCACCGCCTGCAGGAGCTGGTGCTCGGGCGCCGCCCGGTGCTGTACGCCGGCCGCGCGCCGGCTGCGGCGCCCGCGACCGGAATCGCGCGCATTCACGAGCTCGAGCAGCAGGCACTCGTCAGCGCGGCGCTGCATTCAACCACGACTGAGGAATCGGCACGCGAGACCACACGGCTGACGGCGGCCGTGCCGGGCCCCGAGGCGCCGCCGGCTTCGCCGGCCGGCCAGTCCGTGCCGCCCGCGGCGGCCCCGATGAGAAAGAGCTCATGAGCACCGAAATTCGCGTTCCCCAGCTTCCCGAGTCGGTCGCCGACGCAACGCTGGTCGCCTGGCACAAGCAGCCGGGAGAGAGCATCCGGCGCGACGAGAATCTCGCCGATCTCGAGACCGACAAGGTGGTGCTGGAGGTGCCGGCCCCGGCCAACGGCGTGGTGCGGGAGATCCGGGTCAAGAGCGGCACCGTGGTCACGAGCGGGCAGCTGCTGGCGGTGATCGATGAGGGCGACGTGACGGCGACCATGCCGGTCAAGATCTCCCCGGCGGTAGTCGCCGCAGCACGGGCGGCGTCGCAGGCCGCGGCGGCACAAGCGGCGGGCGAACCAGCGCTCGAAGCCCCCGCGAGGGCGGCCGCCCCGGCAAAGGCCGGCGCGCCGGGCGCGGACAACGAGGCCGCGCGCGAAGCCGGCAAGCTCAGCCCCTCGGTACGACGGCTCGTCGAGGAGAACCGCCTGGACCCGGCTGCTATCCCGGCTTCGGGCCGCGACGGGCGGCTTACCAAGTCAGACGTCGTCGGCTTCCTCGACAAGCGACCGGCGAGCGTCGTGGCGCCCGCGCCCGCGACTGCGCCGCCGCCTGCCTCCCCGGCAGCGCCCGCCGCCGCGGCGGCGGCAGCCCCCGCGCCTGCCCCGGCCGCTCGGCCGGCGGCGCCGGCCGCGGCGCGGACGGCCTCCGGACGCAGCGAGCAGCGCGTGCCGATGACGCGGCTGCGGGCGCGCATCGCTCAGCGTCTGCTCGAGGCGCAGTCGACGCAGGCTCTGCTCACCTCATTCAACGAGGTGGACCTCACCGAAGTGCAGGCGCTGCGCGCGCGCTATAAGGACCGCTTCGAGAAGCAGAACGGCGTGAAGCTTGGCTTCATGTCGTTCTTCGTGAAGGCCTGCATCGAGGCGCTGAAGAAATTTCCGGTGGTCAACGCCTCGGTGGACGGCAGCGACATCATCTACCATGAGTACTACGACATCGGCGTCGCGGTCTCCACCGACCGCGGACTGGTCGTACCGATCGTGCGCGACGCCGACACCAAGAGCTTTGCGCAGATCGAGAAAGAGGTGGCCGACTACGCCCGCAAGGCTCGCGACGGTACGATCGCCATCGGCGATCTGACCGGCGGCACCTTCACCATCACCAACGGCGGGGTGTTCGGCTCGCTCATGTCGACGCCGATCGTGAACGCGCCGCAGAGCGCCATCCTCGGGATGCACAAAATACAGGAGCGCCCCATGGTCGTAGACGGCCAGATCGCCGTGCGGCCGATGATGTATCTCGCGGTGACCTACGATCACCGCATCATCGATGGGCGGGACGCGGTGCAGTTCCTGGTCGCGGTGAAGGAAGCGCTCGAGGATCCGGGCCGCATGCTGCTCGGGATCTGAAGCGGCAGTGCCCGCCGGCGGCGCTGCCGCGCAGTTGCCCGGCTCAGAAGATCTGGCGGAACATCCAGTAGAGAGTCGCCGACAGCAGAATCGCCGCCGGCAGCGTCAGCACCCAGGCCATCAGCAGATTGCGCAGCGTCGTCAGCTGCAGCCCCGAGCGATTGGCGGCCATGGTGCCGGCGACACCCGAGGACAGCACGTGGGTGGTCGAGACCGGTAATCCATACATGTCGGCGGCGCCGATCGTCGCCATGGCGACGAGCTCGGCGCAGGCGCCCTGTGCATAGGTGAGGTGGGTCTTGCCGATCTTCTCGCCGATCGTGACGACGATGCGCTTCCAGCCCACCATGGTGCCGAGCCCGAGTGCGATCGCCACGGCCACCTTGACCCACAGCGGAATGAACTTGGTGGCGCTGTCGATCTGCTTCTTGAAGGCGTCCAGATCCTTGCGCGTGTCGGGGCTGAGACTCGCGGCGTGCGGGTCCTTGCCGAGCAGCCGCACGGCTTCGGACGTCAGGTACATGTCGTTGCGCACGTTGGTGACGCTGTTGCCGGGCACCTGCGCGAGGCTCCCGCCGGTCGCCTTCACCTGCGCGCCGATGCTGCCGGTGATCGCGGCGACCGCGGGCAGCACATCGTTGCTCCACTGGTGGGTGCGTACGTAGGCGGAGAGGGTGGCGCGCGGGTCAGCGGACACGGCGCCCGGGGCGTCCTGGTGCAGGGCCTGCTCGGTGGTGCTCGCCATGGCAATGAAGGGGACGACCTCGCTCGTCGGCATGGCGCGATTGAGCGCGTAGGTGAGCGGCACGGTGCCGATGAGGATGAGCATGATGAGTCCCATGCCCTTCTGGCCGTCGTTCGAGCCGTGCGCGAGGGACACGCCGCCGCAGGTCAGGATCAGGATGCCGCGGATCCACCAGGGGGGCGAGGCATCGCCGCGCGGCTCCTGGTAGAGATCGCGGTTCTTCACCAGCGCCTTGAGCACCAGCAGCAAGAGCGCCGCACACGCGAAGCCCACCAGCGGGGACAGCAGCAGCGAGTAGCCGACCTTGGCGGCTTGCGCCCAGTCGACGCCGCTCGTGCCGTCGCGGCCGTGCATCAGCGCATTGGCGACGCCGACGCCGATGATCGAGCCGATCATCGTATGAGAGGAGGAGGCGGGGAGCCCGAGCCACCAGGTGCCGAGATTCCAGATGATGGCGGCAATCAGCAGCGCGAACACCATGGCGAAGCCGGCACCCGAGCCGACCTGCAGGATCAACTCCACCGGCAGGAGCGAGATGACGCCGAAAGCGACTGCGCCGGAGGAGAGCAGCACGCCGATGAAGTTGAGCGTGCCGGAGTAGACGACCGCGACGTGCGGCGGGAGCGAGTGGGTATAGATGACGGTGGCGACGGCGTTGGCCGTGTCGTGAAAGCCGTTGACGAACTCGAAGCCGAGCGCGATGAGGAGCGCCACCCCGAGGAGGAAGTACGGCAGAAACGTTACGGCGTGCGCCCGCGTTCCGCTGATATCGCTCACCAGGCTCATTCCGGTATAGCCCACACCAAGCACCACCAGGACGAGAAACAGGAGCCGCGTCCCCGGGCCGGATTTGCGATCCAGGCTCGGACCGACTGCCACGGTCGAAGGCGCGGGAAGTGTCTCGGCGGTGCTGCTCATGGGGTGCTCTCTCGCGGTGCGACAAAGCAGGAGACCCTATGGCACGTATATTTCGCTTTCATGACGGTGGCAGGACAGCGGGGATGGCTCCAGGGGCGCCGCCGGCCTCGCGTTTGTGTTAACTTCCCCGGCCGGCTGCAGCGTTAACCTTAATCATTACAATCACTTCCATGCCGAACAGCGACCCCCAGACCCCAGGCGCAGCGGATTCCTTCGACGTCATCGTGATCGGCGGCGGGCCGGCCGGATACCCGGCGGCGATCCGCGCTGCGCAGAACCAGCTGCGCGTGGCCTGCATCGATGAGTGGAAGAACCGCGACGGCAGCGCCACCTTCGGTGGCACCTGTCTGAATGCCGGATGCATTCCCTCCAAAGCGCTGCTCGAGTCGACCGAGCTCTATCATCGCGCGCGCGAGGAGTTCGCCACGCACGGCATCGGCGTCACCGGCGTGACGCTCGACCTCGCGCAGATGCAGAAGCGCAAGGCCGGGGTGGTCAAGGCCATGACCGGCGGCATCCTCGCGCTCTTCAAGTCCGCGGGCGTCATCCCGCTGCAGGGACACGGCAAGCTGCTCGCCGGTCGGCGCGTGCAATTCACCGCCAACGATGGGTCGCGCCGCGAGCTCACCGCGAAGCACGTGGTGCTGGCCTCGGGGTCCGTACCCGTCGAGCTGCGCTCGGCACCGTTCCAGCCGCCGCACATCGTGGATTCCTGGGGTGCGCTTGAGTTCGACTCGGTGCCAAAGCGTCTCGGTGTCATCGGTGCGGGCGTCATCGGGCTTGAGCTCGGGAGCGTCTGGCGGCGGCTCGGCTCCGAGGTGACCGTGCTCGAGGCGCTGCCGGATTTCCTGGCGTTCGCGGACCAGCAGCTGGCCAAGGAGGCGCTGCGCCATCTTAAGAAGCTGGGACTCGACATCCGCCTCGGCGCGAAAGTCACGGCTGCCACCGTGGCCGGCGCGTCGGTCGAAGTCACCTACAGCGACGCCAAGGGCGAGCAGCGCCTCAGCGTCGACCGGCTGGTGGTCGCGGTCGGGCGCCGGCCGTACACGCGCGAGCTGTTGGCCGCCGACACCGGTGTCGAGCTCGATGAGAGAGGCTTCATCAAGGTGGATCACTCCTGCCGCACGGGCGTCGAGGGGGTGTGGGCCGTGGGCGACTGCGTGCGCGGCCCGATGCTGGCGCACAAGGGCAAGGAGGAGGGCGTGATGGTCGCCGACCTCATCGCCGGCCGCTACGGCGAGGTCAATTACAAGGTAATCCCGGCGGTCATCTACACCGCGCCCGAGATCGCCTGGGTCGGGCTCACGGAGGAGCAGGTGAAGTCGAGCGGCCGGGCGTACAAGGTCGGCATGTTTCCATTTCTCGCCAGCGGCCGTGCGCGCGCCATGGAGCAGGCCATGGGCTTTGCGAAGATCATAGCGGCGCGCGACGACGACGAGATCCTCGGCGTCCACATCGTCGGCCCCATGGCCGGCGAGCTGATCGCCGAGGCGGTACTCGCCATGGAGTACTCGGCGAGCACCGAGGATCTGCAACGCACCATCCACGCGCACCCGACGCTCGCGGAAGCCGTGCACGAGGCGGCGCTCAACGCCGACAAGCGCGCGATCGATTCCATCAACCGCTGAAGCAGGCGCTCCGGGAGCCGGCGGGCCTTGAAAGGGCCGCAGGCCCGGTCAGCTGGGTCAAATGCGCCGCCGTGCCTCGATCACGTTCGGCACCCCGGCCAGCCGTCGCAGCAGGCGCGCCAGCTGCTCGAGGTCGGCGACCGGAATGCGCAGCACGAAATGCGCCATGCCCGCTTCGTGGTCGGTGCGCGTGCTGGCCGCATCGATGCTCAGGTGCTCGGCGGCGACGACGTCGGTGATATCGCGCAGCAGACCGCGCCGGTCGTAGGCGCTCACCGCGAGCTCCACTTCCAGTGTGCCGGTATCGCCGGCCGCCCACTCGACCTTCAGCACCCGGTCGGGCTTGCGCGCGCTCATGCGCACGAGACTTGCGCAATCGCTGCGATGGACGGTGACCCCACGACCGAGCGTCACGTAGCCGGTGACCGGCTGCGGCCGCAGCGGCGCACAGCAGCGCGCCAGCGTGATCGGCAGATCGCCCACGCCCTCGATCGCGACCGGCGAGGCGCGCCGTCGCGGTGTGGGGCGCGCGGGGCGCCGCAGCGCGCGCTTCACCGTCGGGGCGATCAGCCGTCCGGCGGCCCGCACGAGCTGCGTGACGCTGATCTCGCCCTCGCCGAGCAGCTGGTAGAAATGCTCGAGGTCGCGGGCGTTGAGCTCGCGCGCCAGGCCCGCGAGCTGCTGCGACGGTACGCCGAGGCGCGCGAGCTCGCGCTCGGCGATCGCCCGGCCGGCGCTGCGGTTGTCGCCGACGTCCTGGCGGCGGAACCAGGCACGCACCTTGCTGCGACTGCGCGGCGAGATGAGGTAGCCCTGCTCGCTCGAGAGCCAGTCACGGCTCGGCGCTTCGTTCTTGGCCGTGATGATCTCGACGATTTCGCCGTTGCCGAGCGTGCGTGTGAGCGGCACGATGCGCCCGTTGACCTTCGCGCCGCGGCAGCGGTGGCCGAGCGAGGTGTGCACCTGGTAGGCGAAGTCGAGTGGTGTGGCGCCGCGCGGCAGATCGATGACCTCGCCCTTTGGCGTCAGCACGTAGACGCGATCCTCGAAGAGCTCGGCACGCATGCCCTCGACGAAATCCCGCTCGGCATCCTCGCCCGCGGCGCTGTCCTGCGGCTCGAGCAGCCGGCGCACCCACTCGATCTTGCGCTGGTACTGCGCATCGGGAGGGCCGCCTTCCTTGTAGGTCCAGTGCGCCGCCACGCCGAGCTCGGCGTGCTCGTGCATCTCGCGGCTGCGGATCTGGACCTCGACGCTCTTCGCCTGCGGCCCGATCACCGCGGTATGAATCGAGCGGTAGCCGTTGCCCTTCGGGGTGGCAATGTAATCGTCAAACTCGCCGGGTATGTACGGCCACTGCTGGTGCACGATGCCAAGCGCCGCGTAGCACTCAGGTACCGTAGCTACCACCACGCGCACCGCTCGCACGTCGAACAGCTGCTCGAAGGCGAGCTGCTTGCGCTGCATCTTGCGGTAGATGCTGTAGATGTGCTTCGGCCGGCCGTAGACCTCCGCGCCGATGCCGGCGGCGCGCAGCGCGCCGGTAAGCTCCGCGCACAACGAGCCGATGTAGCGCTCGCGGTCGGCACGACGCTCTTTGAGCGCCGCGGCGACTTGCCGGTACTCCTCGGGCTCGAGGTAGCGGAACGCGAGGTCCTCGAGCTCCCACTTCAGCTGCCAGACGCCGAGCCGGCTGGCGAGTGGCGCGTAGATCACGCGCGCCTCGACCGCCCGGCGCTCGCGCTCGGCTCCCGCAACCTCGCGAGCATGCCGCAGGCCGACCAGCTCCTCCGCGAGCCGCGCCAGCACGAGGCGCGGATCGCTCACCACGGCGAGCAGCATCTTGCGCAGCGTTTCCGCCTGACGCGTGTCCAGGCCCCGGGCGGGTGACCAGTCCTGCGGCAAGCCGAGCGTACCGAGGCGTTGCAGCGCCACGGCGATCTCGGTTGCTCCCTGGCCGACGATGCCCGCGCTCTGCTCGGGGGTGAGGCCGCGGGAGATCGCCGGCCGTGCGAGCAGCGCGCTCGCGAGCTCGGTGCTCTCGGTGAGACCGCCCATGATCTCGGCTGCCTCGGTTGCGAAGCGCAGATCGGCGCCCGCCCGCATGCTCGCCCGCTCGAGCGCGGCGCGGGCGCCGACGAGTGCCTGGCGCAACGCCGGCGGGCAGGTCTGATTCGTTTCCATGGGCTTTAAGTCTATGATACCGCGCTGTTTCCCTGATGCGCCGCGCGATCCTGGACGCGGCGCGCCGCACTTCCTCGAGGCTCATGGCACCTCACAGCAGCTGGGCGAGCATCGTGCGTCGCAACCCTGCGTTGGCGCGGCGCGCCCGCGGCCAGCTCGAGGCCTCGCGCCAAGGCCAGGACCTCGTGCACTACGAGGGCTACGGGCCCGGGGGCGCCGCGGTCCTCATCGAGTGCCTGACCGAGGACCGCCAGCGCCTCGGCGCGCAGCTGCGCGGCCTGTTCCGCGAACACGGCGGCAACCTCGGCGCCGCGGGCTCCGTGAGTTACCTTTTCTACATCGTCGGGCTTCTCACCTATCCGCCGGGGACCGACGCCGCGCAGCTCACTCGGGTGGCGCTCGAGGCGGGCGCGGAGGATGTGGTCGCGGCGGAGAACGGCACGCTCGAAGTATTGGCCGATCCGCCGGAGCTCGAGTCCGTACGCACCGTGCTCACGCAGCGGGGCTTTGCGCCCGCCACCGCGGAGGTGACGCAGCGGGCGGCCGCAGCGCTGCCGCTCTCGGGTGAGGCCGCGGAGCGCATGGTGCAGCTGCTCGAGACGCTCCAGGCACTGGATGAAGTGCGCGCGGTGTACTCGAACGCAGAAATCGCCGACGAGGTGCTCGAGCGGCTGTGAGCCGAGCAAAAAAAGTCCCCACCGGCAGGGGGACCGCCGGTGGGGCTTAAAAGCACCGCGAGCTCGGTTCGGGAAGCAAGCGCGGTGGCCATCGGGTATCGGCATTTAGAGCTCGCGCTGCAGGGCGGCGAGCGAGGCGCGGCTCACAGTTTCTCCGCGGGAATGCGTAAGCCTTTGTTTTCAGCTAGGCTTGTTACAATGTCGAGATATCGGACGAGGTCGTGGCGCGCGTTTGATCCGGCGGCTGCCGCGCCCCTGGCGCCCGCGGCGGCCGCGCCCGTCTCCAACGTCCGCATTCTCGGCCTCGACCCCGGCTCGCGCCGCACTGGATTTGGCATTCTGGAATGCCGCGGAGCCGAGCTTTTACTGATCGCGCACGGCTGCCTCGACGTCAGCCAAGCCGGCAGTGCTGCCCGGCTGCGGATGATTTTTGAAGGCCTCGCAGCCCTCGTGAGCGAGCACTGCCCGGGCGAGATCGCGATCGAGCGCGTGTTCGTCAGCCGCAATGTCGACAGCGCGCTCAAGCTCGGGCAGGCCCGCGGCGCGGCGCTGTGCGCGGTACCGCGCGGTGTGCCGGTGTTCGAGTACGCGCCGCGCGCCATCAAGCTGGCGCTGGTCGGGAGCGGCGCCGCCGAGAAGTTCCAGGTGGCGCACATGATCCGGGTGCTGCTCGGCGTCGCGGGCGCGCTGTCGGCGGATGCCGCGGACGCCCTCGCGGTTGCTGTGTGTCACGCGCACGCGCGGCGCCTCGGCGCGCTCATCGCGCAGCAGGGCAGCGGCCGCGCGCAACGGCAGGCGGTGCGATGATCGGGGCAGTGCGCGGCAGGATCGCCTCGAAGTCTCCCCCGCAGCTCACCGTCGACGTCGGGGGCCTCGGGTACGAGCTGGAAGCGCCCATGTCGACGTTCTTTCATTTGCCGCCGGTGGGTGCGGAGGTGAGCCTGCTCACCCACCTGGTGGTGCGCGAGGACGCGCACGTGCTGTACGGATTTGCCACCGAGGAGGAGCGGCGGCTGTTTCGCAGTCTCATCCGGGTGTCGGGCGTGGGGCCGAAGATCGCACTCGCCCTGCTCTCGGGGATGAGCGTTGCGGCCTTCGCGCGCTGTGTGCAGAGTGAGGATGTGGCCGCGCTGACGCGCGTGCCGGGGGTCGGCCGCAAGACCGCCGAGCGCCTTATCGTCGAGATGCGCGACCGCCTCTCGCCGGCGCCGCCGCCGGCGGGGGCGACCGCGCTGCCAGCGGGGGAGAGCCCGGAGGGCGAGGCGTACGGTGCGCTGGTGGCGCTCGGCTACCGCCCGGCGGAGGCCACGCGGCTGCTGAAGGCCGTGGAGCCCGGCGCCCATTCGACCGAAGAATTGATCCGACGCGCGCTGCAGAGTGCGGCGCGGGAGTAGAACGACAGCAGTGACTGCCGAGCGAATCATCAGTGGCGTCCCCGGCACCGAGGAGGAGGCCGCCGAGCGGGCCATCCGCCCGCGCCGCCTCGAGGAGTACGTCGGGCAGGCGCCGGTCAAAACGCAGCTCGAGATCTTCATCCGCGCCGCCCGGCAGCGCGGCGAGGCGCTCGATCACGTGCTCATCTTCGGTCCCCCCGGCCTCGGCAAGACGACGCTCGCGCACATCATCGCCGCCGAGCTCGAGGTGAACCTCCGGCAGACCTCGGGTCCCGTGCTCGAGCGTCCCGGGGATCTGGCAGCGATCCTCACCAACCTGCAGCCGCGCGACGTGCTGTTCGTGGATGAGATCCACCGCCTCTCGCCGGTGGTCGAGGAGGTGCTCTATCCGGCGATGGAGGACTACCAGCTCGACATCATGATCGGCGAGGGACCGGCGGCGCGCTCGATCAAGCTCTCCCTGCCGCCCTTCACGCTCATCGGCGCGACGACGCGCGCCGGGCTCCTTACCTCACCGCTGCGCGACCGCTTCGGTATCGTGCAACGGCTCGAGTTCTACGGCGTCGAGGATCTCGAGCGCATCGTGAAGCGCTCGGCCGCGATCCTCGAGGTGGAGATCGACGCGGGTGGGGCGCGGCGCATCGCGCAGCGCTCGCGCGGTACGCCGCGCATCACCAATCGGCTGCTGCGGCGGGTGCGTGACTACGCGCAGGTGCGCGCCGACGGTCGGATCGATGAGCGGCTCGCGGATGCCGCCCTCGATCTGCTCGAGGTCGACATCCAGGGCTTCGATACCCTCGACCGCAAGCTCCTCACCGCGATCATCGAGCGCTTCGACGGCGGGCCGGTCGGCATCGAGAGTCTCTCGGCGGCGGTCGGCGAGGAGCGCGGTACGCTCGAGGATGTGATCGAGCCGTTTCTCATCCAGCAGGGGTTCCTGGTGCGCACCGCACGCGGCCGCATGGTGACCCGCGCCTCGTACCTGCACTTCGGCCTCAAACCCCCGGAGCGCAGCGCGCCCACGTTGCCGCTGTTCGAGGACCCGCGGTGAGCGGCTTCTCCTGGCCGGCGCGCGTCTACTGGGAGGACACCGACGGTGGTGGCATCGTCTACTACGCCAACTACCTGCGCTTCCTCGAGCGGGCACGCACCGAGTGGCTGCGGCACCTCGGGTTCTCGCAGCAGCGCCTGGTGAACGAGCAGGCCGTGCTGTTCACGGTGGTGAGCCTGGAGATCGAGTACCGCTCGCCGGCGCGCCTCGACGATGAGCTGGAGGTGACCTGCGAGCCGCAGCCGCAGGGGCCGGCGTCGCTGCGCTTCTCGCAATCCATCTATCGGCGTGCCGGGCGCGGCGGCCGCGAGCTGCTGGTGGAGGCGCGCGTGCGCGTCGCGTGTCTCGATGCGCGCAGCATGCGCCCGCGTCGCCTGCCGGCCGAGCTGTTGCCAGCACCCGCTACGGAGGCCCCGGCGCCATGAATGAGCCCCTCTCGTTCCTGCGGCTGATCATCCAGGCGAGCGTGCCGGTGCAGATCGTGATCGGCATCCTGCTGCTCGCCTCGCTCAGCTCCTGGGCGATCATCTTCCGCAAGCGGCGCATCATCGGCCGGGCGCGCCGCGAGGCCGACCGCTTCGAGAGCCGCTTCTGGTCGGGCGATGACCTCGCGCAGCTGTACCGCGCGATCGAGTCGCACGGCGGTGCGACCGGCATGGCCGGCATATTCGAGTTCGGGTTCCGCGAGTTCGCGCGGCTGCGCCAGGCGGCCGCCGGCGAGGAGCAGATGCTCGAGGGCGCGCGCCGCGCGATGCGGGTCGCGCAGCTGAAGGAAGTCGATCGCCTCGAGCAGAGCCTGGCGACACTCGCGACCGTCGGCAGCACCAGTCCCTACGTCGGCCTGTTCGGCACCGTGTGGGGCATCATGAGCGCCTTCTCCTCGCTCGGTAATATCCAACAGGCGACGCTCGCGCAGGTGGCGCCCGGCATCTCCGAGGCGCTGGTGGCGACCGCGTTCGGGTTGTTTGCGGCGATCCCCGCCGTGGTCGCCTATAACCGCTTCGCCGACCAGGTGACGCGCATCGAGACCCGCTTCGACGCCTTCGTCGAGGAGTTCTCGACCATCCTGCAGCGGCACGCAGCGCGCGCGCACCTGCCGACCAGCCCGCCGGGCAACCCGGCCGGCAAGACCGCCCAGGAGCGCTGACCATGGCACAGACCTCACGCGGGCGGCGGCTGATGGGCGAGATCAACGTCGTCCCCTACATCGATGTCATGCTGGTGCTGCTCATCATCTTCATGATCACCGCGCCGCTCCTCACCCAGGGGGTGAAAGTCGAGTTGCCGCGTGCCGGAGCGGAACCTCTGCAGGCCCAGCAGCTCAAACCGTTAGTGTTGTCGATCGACCGGCAGGGGCGGCTGTACCTGAATGTTGGTGGCGACCCGCGGGCCGCGCTCGACCGGGGGACGCTGGCGGCGCGCGCTACCGCGGCGCTGCGCAGCAATCCGTCCCGCGCGGTGCTCGTGAAGGCTGATGCGGCCATCGCCTACGGACGCGTCGTCGAGGCTATGGTTATCCTGCAGCAGGCGGGTGCGCATCAGGTTGGCCTGGTCACGGAGCCGTTGCCGGCGCCCGGGCGGCGCAGCGGCTGAGCGTCCCGCGCGGCAATGGTGCAGCGTGCGAGTGATAATTGGGTTTCGATCGCGCTGTCGGTGCTGCTGCACGGCGCACTGCTGGCGGCACTGGTGTACGGGTGGTTGATGTTCCGCGAGCCGCGGCACCCGGCGCCGACGCCGGCGATCCAGGCGACCGTGGTCGATGCGCGCACGCTCGCCGGCTCGGAACCCAAGGCGCCGGCGCCCGCCGCGGCACCGCAGCCGGCACCCGCTCCGCCGCCGGAGGATGTCGGGCCGCCACCGCCGACACCCGAGCAGCGCGCCGAGCGCGAGCACGAGGAGGCGCAGCAACGGCAGGCGCAGGAACAGAAGGCCGCCGAGGAACGTGCCACGGCGGAGCGGGCGGCGGCGGAGAAGGCCGCCGCAGAGAAGGCCGCGGCGGCGAAGACGGCGGCTGCCAAGGCCGCCGCGGACAAGGCGGCCGCGGCGCAGCGGGCGGCGGATGAGCAGGACCGGCGCGAGCGCGAGGCGGATCTGCAGCGCAGCCTCGCCGCCGAAGCGCACGCGGACGTGGCGCGCAACGGTGCTGCGCAGGCGACCTGGGTGTCGATGATCAAGGCAAAGATCACCCACGCCTGGTTGCGCCCGCCGACGGCGCACGCCGGGATAGACTGTATGTTGAACGTGACCCAGGTGCCGGGAGGCGAGGTGACTCAGGTGAGTATCGGTGCATGTAACGGGGATCAGGCGGTGCGCGATTCGATCGAGGCGGCGGTGTATCGCGCCTCGCCGCTCCCCCCGCCACCGGACCCCTCGATGTTCGATCGCAGTCTGCAGATCCGGTTCAAGCCGGATGCGGATTGAGCGGGGATTGTCAACGATGAAGATCCGTCGAACCTTGAGCGCACTGCTGGTACCGGCGCTGCTGGTGCTGGCGGCCGCCGTGCCCGGCCCAGCCCATGGCTCGTTGCAGATCGAGATCACCTCCGGAGTGCGCGATCCGATCCCGATCGCGATCGTGCCGTTTGCGCCGGCCGCTCCCGCCGACGGTGGTCTGGACGTGGCCGGCGTCGTGCAGCACGATCTCGAAGGCAGCGGCCGGTTCAAGGCGCTGCCGCGCGAGCGCATGCCGGCGCAGCCGACCCGCGCCGAGGCTGTCGCGACCGGCGACTGGAAAGGCGCGGGGAGCGATTACGTGGTGGTCGGCCGGGTCTCGAGCGACAACGGCACGCTGGCTGTGGATTTCGACCTCATCAACACGCTCACCGGTACGCGCCTCGCGACGCAGCGCTTCACCGGCCCGGCGAGCGCGCTGCGCAACGCCGCCCATCGGGTAAGCGATGCCATCTACCAGAAGATCCTCGGGGTGCGCGGCGCGTTCGCGACCCGCATCGCCTACGTGGCCGTCGACGGCACCGCACCCGCGCAGCACTACCAGCTGATCGTGGCGGATGCGGACGGCGAGAACGCGCACCTGATTCTCGACTCGCGCTTTCCGATCATGTCGCCCGCCTGGTCGCCGGATGGACAGTGGCTTGCCTATGTGTCCTTCGAGAGCAAGCTCTCTGGAGTCTATGTGCAGCTGGTGCGCAGCGGAGAGCGCCGGCTGGTGTCGGCGCGCGCGGGAATCAACGGTGCGCCGGCCTGGTCGCCGGACGGCAGGAAGCTCGCGCTCACACTCGGCGGCAGCAACGGCAACCCCGACATCTATGTGCTCGATCTGGCGAGCCAGGGCCTGACGCGCATCACGGACGATCCGGCCATCGACACCGAGCCCGAGTGGTCACCCGACGGTCGCTCGCTGTACTTCACCTCCGACCGGGCCGGCTCACCGCAGATCTATCAGATCAGCTCGGGCGGTGGCGGGCGCCCGCGGCGCATCACCTTCGAGGGCAACTACAATGCACGGCCGCGGGTATCGGCCGACGGGACCCAGCTCGCGATGGTGACGCTCGATAACGGCAACTACCGCATCGCGGTGCAGGACCTCGCGAGCGGCGCCGTGCGGGTGCTGTCGCACGGCCATCTCGATGAGTCGCCGAGCTTCGCGCCAAACGGCGCGAGCGTCATCTACTCGCAGCGCGAGGGTGGCCGCGGAGCGCTGGCGACGGTATCGGTGGACGGACTTACGGGACTGCGTCTCAAGGCGCAGCAGGGCACGGTCGGTGACCCCGCATGGGGGCCGTTCGGTACATGAGACACTAGTGCGGAGAAGCGGAATGGCAGAACAACGCTGCATCAATCGGATCCTGGCGGTCACCCTGGTGGCGCTGACGCTGGCAATGTCGGCCTGCGGACATAAGCCGCCGATAAAGCCCGATGAGGGGGCGGCCAACAAGGATGCCAACATGGGCGCGCTCAGCGAGGGAGCCAACGCCGACAATGCCGGCGGCGCGGGCAGTCAGCAGGAGACGGCGGGTCCGCAGGCGGGATTGCTGGCGAATCGCATCGTGTATTTCGACTTCGACAGTGCCGTCATTCAGGGCCAGGGGGTGGACGTGGTGGCTGCGCACGCCAAGTACCTGGCCGCCAACCCGACGGCTCGCGTGCGCCTCGAGGGCAACACCGACGAGCGCGGCTCGCGCGAATACAACATCGGGCTCGGTGACCGGCGCGCGCAGTCGGTGCGGCGTGCGCTGCTGTTGCAGGGCGTCTCGGAGGGGCAGATCACGACCGTGAGCTATGGCGAGGAGCGGCCTGCCAATCCGGGGCACGACGAGGCGGCCTGGGCCAAAAACCGCCGGGTTGAGATCGTGTATCTGACACCGGCGGGGCAGCCGGCCGTGCCGGCGAAGCCCTGAAGCCAAGCGCGGGAGTGCCCATGCATCGACTCACACCTCTTCTCGCGATGGCGGGCGTGGCGGCGCTCTGCGGCTGCGCGAGCGGGCCGGAGCAGGATCCGGTACAGCTCAAGCTCGCCGATCTCGACAACCGCCTCGCCAAGCTCGAGCGCATCGTCGCCAACCAGAGTCTGGTGGAGCTGGCGCAGCACCAGGAGGCGCAGCAGGCGGAGCTGCGCGACCTGCGCGGCCAGGTGGATCAGCTGACGCACGACAACGCGGCGCTCCACAAGCAGCAGCACGACCTGTACGCAGACCTCGACCAGCGCGTCAAGGCGCTGTCGGCGGGCGCGGGCGGGAGCGGGGGCGGCGCGAGCGGGGGTGACGCGAATGCCCCCGCGCCTGCTGCGACCGGCGACGCCGGACGTGCCGATGCAGGCGCTGAGCCCTCATCGGTCGAGCAGAAGGTCTACAGCCAGGCGTTCGATGCGCTCAAGGCCGGCAGCTATTCGACTGCGATCACCGGCTTCAAGGATTTTCTCACCAACTATCCGCAGAGCCCGCTCGCGGAGAATGCGCAGTACTGGCTCGGCGAGACCTACTACGTGAACCATGACTACGACTCCGCGGGCGAGGCGTTCCGCACGGTGGTGAGGAAGTGGCCCGATTCGCGCAAGGCGCCCGATGCGCTGCTGAAGCTCGGTTTCACCCAGTTCGAGCAGAAACAATGGGCCGCGGCGCGTACGACGCTCACGGCGGTGACGCAGAAGTTTCCGGCGAGCGATGCCGCGAAGCTCGCCAGCGACAAGCTGCGGCGCATTCCCGCGCAGTGAGCATCGGTGGGCGCCCCGGAGCGGCCACACCTCGCGATGAGCTCCTCGCGCCTCAAGATCACCGAGATCTTCCACTCGCTCCAGGGTGAGGCCGACACCGTCGGCTTTCCGACCGTGTTCGTGCGCCTGACCGGCTGTCCGCTGCGCTGCCAGTACTGTGACACCGCGTATGCATTCCACGGGGGCGAGTGGTGGGAGACCGAGCAGGTCGTGGCGCGCGTGCGGGAATTCGCCATCCCGTACGTGTGCGTCACGGGTGGCGAGCCGCTGGCGCAGAAGGCCTGCCTCGGACTCCTCACGCAGCTGTGCGATGCGGGACTGCGTGTGTCGCTCGAGACGAGTGGCGCGATGTCGCTCGAGGGAGTCGATCCGCGCGTCGTACGCGTGGTGGACGTGAAGACTCCGGGCTCGGGCGAGGAGGGCCGCAACCGCTACGGCGAACTCGCGGGCCTAAGGTCGCAGGACCTGGTCAAGTTCGTCATCTGCAATCGGCACGACTACGAGTGGAGCCGGGCGAGGCTGCGTGAGCTGGCGCTCCCCGCTGGCTGCACGGTGCTGTTCTCCCCGAGCCACGAGCAGCTGCCGGCGCGCGAGCTGGCCGACTGGATCCTCAAGGATCGCTTGACCGTGCGCTTCCAGATTCAGCTGCACAAATACCTCTGGGGCAACGTGCCGGGAAAGTAGCCGTGAGCGCACCAACCGCAGTTTCGTCGGACCAGCGTGCCGTCGTGCTGCTCTCCGGCGGACTCGACTCCGCGACGGCCCTGGCGATCGCACGCGCGCGCGGCTTTAAGTGCCACGCGCTCTCGGTCGACTACGGACAGCGGCACGTGGCCGAGCTCGAGGCGGCGCGGCGCGTCGCGCGTGCGGGCGGTGCGAGCGAGCACCGCATCATGCGGGTCGACCTGGCAGGAATCGGCGGCTCGGCGCTCACCGATCCCTCGATCGCGGTTCCCGAGGAGCCCTCGAGCGGCATCCCGGTGACCTACGTGCCGGCTCGCAACACCCTGATGCTGGCGCTCGCACTCGGGTGGGCCGAGGTGCTCGGCGCGCGTCACATCTTTATAGGTGTCAACGTCCTCGATTCGAGCGGCTATCCGGACTGTCGACCGGAGTTCGTGGGCGCCTTCGAGCAGCTTGCCGCACTCGCCACCAAGGCGGGAGTCGAGGGCCAACCGCTGCGCATCGAGGCGCCGCTCATCGCGCTCACCAAGGCGCAGATCATCAGCGAGGGGACGCGTCTCGGGGTCGACTATTCAGCGACCGTCTCCTGCTACCAGGCGGATGCGGACGGGCGTGCCTGCGGGCGGTGCGACGCCTGCCGGCAGCGCAGCGCCGGGTTCACCGCTGCGGGAGTCGTCGATCCGACCCGCTACAAGGCGCTGTAGTATCATGCCGCCCCCGCGTGCCCCGGGAGCCGGCCTTGCCCCGGACGCGGATTTCTCCTCGCTGGGGCGTTAGCTCAGTCGGTAGAGCATCGGACTTTTAATCCGCTGGTCGACGGTTCGATTCCGTCACGCCCCATTTCTTTGCAGTCCAAGTGCAATCCTATTCTAGCGGGATAGGGATGGGCACTTCGCCAGCGACCCGGGGGCAAAATCGTAAACCGGCGTCGAATAGTGACCAGAGATTCGGGACTCGGTGTCTGCAGATACTACGACTTGCGGTGCCGGTCGGCGTCCAAACCGCGCGCCGATTTACACGCCAAAAGCATGGTAAACCTCCTACGCGAGTCTCGCGTCTAAATAGCAGGTGCGGTGCGACTTCGGCTCGTTCTGCCTTCGGAAAAACATCCATTCAACGGTGGGCCCAAGCGTCAACACCGCGCCAGATGGTTCGAGCGCCTCAATGAAGGCGATCGACTGACCGACTAGTGCCTGAGGCCATACAAGATGCAAACGTCAGCATTGAGGTACTTTCTGGAGGTTGCAGCACAGGGCTCTATTCGCAAAGCGGCCGAACGCCTGCACGTCGCGGCATCTGCGATCAGTCGGCAGATCGCTATTCTCGAGCGGGAATTCGGAGGTTCCTTGCTGACGCGTCACCCACTCGGTGTCCGCCTCACACCCGCAGGCGAAATACTTGAACGACAGGCGCGGGCCACGCTGAAAGACCTTGAGCAAGTGAAAAGTGATATCGACAATCTACAGGAGCAGCACCGAGGCGCGATTAGAATTGCCTGTTCCGAAGGCGCAGTCGCGGATCTGCTGTTTGCCACACTGGCAGACCTCACCCAGCGTCCCCCCGCAGTTGCCTACGACGTGATTGTCATGGGCAGTCGCAAAGCATTGGAAGCCGTCGCGCGCGAACAGTGCGACATTGCCGTCGCTTTTAGTCCGCGTCCCCACCCTGACGTCGAAGTCATCCGATCGGCTGCGCATCCCACTTGCGTTGTGTTGCATCCCGGTCACGTGCTTGCGAAGCAGGCGCATATTGAACTCGGGCAACTCGTGGGCTCTCCCGTCGGAATGCTTGATGAATCCTTTGCCGTTCGCGATCTGGTCGATCGGGCCCTGGCGTCGGAGGGCCTGCGGCTGCAGACGGCTGTGACGATCAATACCATCGAGGCGGCGAAGGCCTACGCTCGGAATGGGCTCGGCGTGACGTTCATGCCGTTGTATGCCGTTCGGCGGGAGCTCGCTACGGGCATCCTAAAGGCCGCGCTCGTCTCGAATCCGCCTCTGTCGACCTCGACCGTCGGTCTCTGCGTGCACCGCGCGCGTTCCGTGCCGCAAGCAGCTCAGGACTTGGTGGGTGCACTATCAACGCGGTTTGATGCATACGCACAGCCGACGGCTCAAATCGGTCGATCGTGAATCCGTTGCCTGATTGGCAACGCCGCGCTCTATTTTCTCTGCTACGTGCGAGCGTAACGCGCTTGCTAGAGTGCAGCGGTGCAGCACACGCAAAGCCTTTGAAATGGTGCGTAACCGGCGACCGATCGCTGCTCCCAATACCGTGACCGTCGGTTGCGGGTAGTTGGGGCAAGAGCGTAAGGGCATGAGTCGTCGATCGATCAACTGGCGGTTGTCGGCTTGCGCTGCACTCATGCTACTTGTCTTTGGTATGACTCACGCAGTCGACCGAGTTGAACGTTTGCGTCGATTTGCTGAATCCCAGGTGATCGAGCGGCAGGTACCCTCTGTCGCAATCGCGGTGGCGAAGGACGGGAAGATTCTATGGGAAGAAGGATTCGGGTGGGCGGACCGCGAGCGGCGTATTCCGGCGACGGCCAACACGATGTATTCCCTGGCGTCGATTTCGAAGCCGGTAACCGCAACGGCGCTCATGACCCTGGTCGGCACTGGAGCTGTGGACCTCGACCATCCGATCAATGAATATCTTGGGAATGTACCAATCCGCGCCGCGGTCGGCGACGCGGCGGCCGCTACGGTTCGGCGAGTCGCTAACCACTCGTCCGGCCTTCCTGAGCACTATCAGTTCTTTTACGCCAACGAGCCTTGGCGGAGACCGGCGCCGGAGGAGACCATTGCACGGTATGGCGTGCTGATGACAGCGCCGGGGGAGCAATATCAATACTCCAATCTCGGCTACGGAATCCTCAGCTACGTGATCAGCTTGCGCTCTGGCGAGCCGTTCGGCGACTACGTTCGCAAGCACGTGTTCCTACCGCTCGGGATGATCCGGAGCTCCATCGGACTGGAGCCTTCGCTGGCCGACTTTGTGGCCATTCGTTATGGCAAGGACGGGCTTCCCATTCCACCGTACGAGACCGATCACCCGGGGGCATCTGAGGTGTATACGAGTGCACACGATCTCGTTCGATTCGGGATGTTCCACCTCAAGGAACATCTGGCCGACCAGATTGCCATCCTGCCGGATTCTATGATCGACGCGATGCATACGCCGACCATGAGTGTAGGAGAGGGTAGAGGTTACGGCGTCGGATTCGAGACACAGGAGACAGGCGGATACGCGGTTATCTCGCACGACGGCGACATGCCGGGTGTGCGCACAGAATTCCGCCTCATCCCCTCCGAACGCCTGGTTGTTGTCGTCCTGGCTAACGCCGAGGATCGAATCGCGCCGATAGTCGCTGACGAAATCATGAGTGTGTTTCTTCCGAAATGGAAAGCCATAGAGAATGCCACAGCACCCCCGCATCGTGAGTTTGTCCCTCCCGCCGAACTTGTCGGCGCATGGGTCGGGCACATGGTGGCCGACAATTCCCGTACCTCGATCGTCTTGCATGTGCACGCCGATGGTCTAGTGCGGGTCCAGATCGGCGATCGGCTTGAGACACTTCTCAACCGTACCCGGCTCTCGAAGGAGGGCGTGCTGCAGGGCGTGACGATCGGCGATATTGGATTCGAGGATGAGGTTCGCCGGCCCCATATGCTCGGGTTCAAACTGAAGGTGAGAGAAGGGGGTGTAATCAACGGCGCAATCACGACGCGGACGGACAGTTCTGAAGTCGTTTCCGCGCACGATCTGTTTCCATCGGTCGCCGGTTACCCTCGACCGATGCGCGTGCAGGCACGCGCTTTTGTACTGGCAGCGTGGGCTGAGCTCGTCAAGCAGGATGTGCACGCCGATCTCGCGCAACCGCGCAGGAGCGAATGATGAGCACACGGCGACGTTGTATGTATGCATCTCGGGTAGCAATCGCCACCGGATGCGTAATGGTCTGGATGTGCCTAAGCCTTGCCAACGCAAACCCCGCGGCGGACGCCGATCCTGCGCCCAACACGGCTGCTGGCGATGACTCTCTCAAGATGCGCATGGATCGCGGTGTTCCTGGGATTCTTGCGGAGCACAAGGTTCCAAGTGTCTCGATCGCACATATCGAACGAGGCGTTGTCGTATTTACTGGCGCCTATGGCGAGCAGAGCCGAGGGGTACCGGCGACGCCGCGCACCTTGTACAACATCGCCTCCCTGACGAAGCCACTTTCCGCCGAGGTCGTATTGCGGCTCGTATCCCAGGGCCGCGTAAGCCTTGACGAACCGATGTATCGTTACTGGACCGACCCGGACATTGCGAATGACGAGCGGCGCAAGCTTCTGACGCCCCGAATAGCTCTTAGCCACCAGACGGGCTTCCCCAACTGGCGTCGCCAGACCAACCACGTCCTGACGTTCAAGCGGAATCCTGGAGAGGCCTATGGGTATTCTGGCGAAGGCTTCATGTATCTCGCGCGCTTCGTGCAGGCCAAGGTGGGCAGCCAATTCGACTCACTTGCGCAAGAACTCCTATTGACTCCGACACACATGTCGGACACGGCCTATACACAGCGACCGTGGTTTGAGAAGCGGATCGCCGTTCCGACCGATACAGATGGGCGTGCCGTGACGCCAGAGCTCACGGATCAGTGGAATGCCGCCGATCTCGTCTATACGACCGCCAACGACTATGCGCGATTCATGATCGCCGTGATGAAGGGAGACGGCCTTACGCCGGAGCTCGCGGCGGAGCGCGCGCGGATCCAGGTGCATGAGGGAACCCCGAGGTGCTCGCCGGTAAGAGTGGACGGGTGCCCTGAAGAGTCCGGGTTTGGGCTAGGCTGGGAAGTGATCAAACTCGCGGGCGAGACCTTTCTAACGCACGATGGGTCTGATGACGGGGTTGCGACGTATGCGTATATCAACGTGACGCAAAAGTCCGGAACGGTGATTTTGACGAACAGCACGAATGGTCCCTCAATCGTCGACCCCATACTCATCTTGCTCGGTTCGGACCTTAAATTTGTGCATTGTCAGCGCGACGGCTTCTGCTAGCGCGCCAGGACTGGTGATGTCCCGGCCAACGAAGCCAGGAGGAACCAGGCCCCAGTGCTTACCAGTAGCAGACGCAATCATCCGCAGGTCGTTGGTCCGATCCCGACACGCGCAATATAAATCAATTGCTTACATGGTGCAGGTGAGGCGCCTCAGAGGTGTGTGCAGGAGTGTCGCGCGGAGTAATCACTGCACTGAATTTGCACTGAGCGACCGACGGACTTTCGCGGTTTTCTTACATTTGGTCGGAGCAGACTCCGTGTGATTCCGCGCATTGCGACCCTCGGCGTGTAATCCCATTGGTCGCGGATTCGATTCCCGGGAGAGCTTGCGCTCAGCACATGTCCGTCGGTCGCAGGCGCTGCGAGAAGGCCGCCAGTCGATGCAGAAGCTCCTCCATAGAAAATGGCGGGGTCAAGAACGCGTCCGCCCCGCAACGTGCTCTGAGTCTGTATGGATCTATGTCTGCGCGGGGAGTCACCAGGATGATCCAGGTGCGGGGTGATCTGCGGCGGAGTGTGGAGACGCACTCCAGGTCACTCGGCTTGTCGGGGTCTACGATGCAAACGAGTGATCCCTAGAATCGGCCGAGAATGGCGGCGTCGGCGGCCAACAGCTGCTGGCGATCTCAGTCACGAAGCCAGCGTGACGGAGTTGGTCAGCGAGCTGGGTCGCCGCCGCGCTATCGGCATCTACAATGAGCGTCGTTGGGTAGTCAACCATCGACTATCACTGATACCGGACGCCACTGCTTACGTTACCCGTGAACAGCACGACGAGACGACAGGGCAGTGAGGATGCCCTGGAGGATGCGCGTTGGAGTCGGTGGACAGCCCGGTACCGCGACGTCTACGGGAATGACATTCGATACCCGCCCGCGGCTCGCGTAGTTCTCCCCAAACACCCCGCCCGTGCAACCGCAATCACCCAGCGCGACGACCAGCTTCGGCTCCGGCGTGGCCTCGTAGGTACGCAGCAGCGCCGCCTCCATGTGCTTGGAGACTGGACCCGTTACCAGCAGCAGGTCCGCGTGCCGCGGACTCGCGACGAAGCGGATACCGAGGCCTTCTAGGTTGTAGAGCGGATTGCTGAGCGCGTGGATTTCGAGCTCGCAGCCGTTGCAGGAGCCGGCGTCGACGTGCCGGATGCAGAGCGCCCGGCGGAGCACGGTGCGGATGCGCTCTTGCAGCGCCTCGCGCACGCTCAGGCTGTCGTCCGGCTTCGGCGGCGGCTCGGTGGCGATCCCGACGATCGCAATCTGTCGCAGGGTCTTCAGCATGACTGCGCCCGGCGTGTTTCCTTAAAGATCATGGCCGCTGTAGGAGAGGTTGAAGGACTTGTTGATGAGTGGGAAGTCCGGAACGATGTTGTCGATCATCGCGTGCTCGATTACCGGCCAGTTCTGCCACGAAGGATCGTGCGGGTGGCAGCGGCGGATCGTGCCGGTCTCACCCGCCTGGAGCGCGATGAAGACGGGGCCGCGCCAACTCTCGATCAGTCCTGCGCCGACGATACCGACCGGCGGCAGGTCGACGGGTGCGAGGCGCGGGCCGGACGGCAGTCGCGCCAGGATCTCCTCGATGAGGCGGCAGGACTCCTGCACCTCATCGAAGCGCACCGCGACGCGCGCGGCGACATCCCCCTCGCGGCGACTGCACTTCACTGGGGCGAGTTCGGTGTACGGCGCGCAGGGCATATCGGTGCGCAGATCGAACGGCTGACCGCTCGCGCGCCCGGCAAGGCCGGTGAGACCGAGCTGTCCGGCGAGGTTAGGCGTTACGGTGCCGGCTCCGCTAAAGCGGTCGCGCAGCCCATTGTGCTCGTCATAGATCACGCGCAGGGTTGCTGTCTCGCGCGCCGTAGCGCGCACGCACTCGCTGAGCCGATCTGCGCCGATCGCATCGAGGTCACAGCTCGTGCCGCCGGGGACGATGGCGTCCATGAGGTAGCGGGCACCGAGCGAGTCGTGCGTAGCGCGCAGCAGCAGCTCCTTGAGGCGCGAGAACTGCGTCAACCCGAAGGCAAAGCCCGCGTCGTTGCCGAGCGCGCCGAGATCCCCGAGGTGGTTGGCGAGGCGCTCGAGCTCCAGACACAGGGCGCGCAGCCACGCAGCGCGCGTGGGCACCTCGGCGCCGGCCATGCCCTCGAGCGCCTGCGCGTACGCCCAGCAGTAGGCGACTGCGGAGTCGCCCGAGATGCGCGCTGCCAGGCGATGCGCCTCGAGGATCGGCAGCTGCGTGAAGCGCTGCTCGATTCCCTTATGCACGTACCCGAGGCGCTCTTCCAGCTTCAATAACTTTTCGCCCACGACCGAGAAGCGAAAGTGGCCCGGTTCGATGGTGCCGGCGTGGACCGGACCGACGGCGATCTCGTGTACGCCAACGCCCTCTACGCGGATGAACTCGTAGCGGTCAAGCGGGGCGGCGGCGACCTGCGGCGGTGAGGTGTCGACGAGCGGCCGATAGTTCTCTGGCCAGGCGGCGTGGCGCAGCCAGGGGCGGCTGTCAGGGTCCGTGGAAGGCACGCCCGAGAGATCGCGCACCGCACGCTGCATGCGCGTGGCAGCCGGGAAGAGATCCTCGAGGCCGATATACGCTTCTCCCAGGCCTTCGAGCGGCAGGCTGACGATGAGGCCCTGGGATCCGGCGAGCACCGCCGCGCGCACCGTATCGAGGCGGTCTTCGCGGGTCGCCCAGAGCGCAATGAGCCGCCCGCCGGCGGCACGTACATCCTCCATCAATCCGTGCCATTCCCCGGCGGTGACGATGAGCGATCTCAGGCCGGGGGCCCCGGGTTGCCACTGGCTGCGAGCGGACCAGGCGCTGAGCGGCACCTTATTGTCCTCCGATGAGCCGCGCGGCGGCGCGATACCAGTCCGCAAGGTACGGCGGCACGTAGAGCCCGAGCAGCAGCACCAGCGACAGGTGCACAAACACCGGCAGCAGTGCCGGCGGATGCGGCAGGCGTTTCGCTCGCGTCTCGCCGAACACCATCGGCTGTACGCGGCCGAATATCGCCGCGAATGCGACTCCCAGCGCCAGCAGCAGGATCGGCGTCGCCCACGGCTGCTCGCGCATCGCGGTGGTCAGGATGAGGAACTCACTCGCAAACACGCCAAAGGGCGGCATGCCGAGGATCGCGAGCGAGCCCATCATGAGGCCCCAGCCAACGGTGGGACTGAGCGTGATGAGGCCGCGGATCTCGCCTATGAGTTGCGAGCCCGCCTTCTGCGCGGCGTGACCGACTGCGAAGAAGATCGCGGACTTGGTGAGCGAATGCACCGTCATGTGCAGGAGGGCGGCGAAGTTTGCGACCGGCCCGCCCATGCCGAAGGCAAACGCGATGATCCCCATGTGCTCGATCGATGAGTAGGCGAACAGACGCTTGATGTCGCGCTGGCGCCAGAGGAAGCACGCGGCGAGCACCACCGAGAGGAGGCCGAACCCCAGCAGCATCCGTGATGGGAGCGGCGAGTGGAGCGATCCCTCCACCAGCACCTTGCAGCGAACGACGGCGTAGATGGCAACATTGAGGAGGAGCCCGGAGAGCACCGCTGAAATCGGGGTCGGGCCCTCGGCGTGTGCGTCGGGGAGCCAGTTGTGCAGCGGGGCGAGCCCCACCTTGGTACCGTAGCCGACGAGGAGAAAGACGAACGCGAGGCTCAGCACCGCGGGCTCGAGATGGCCTTTGGCGGCATTGAGGTGTGTCCAGAGCAGCGCGCTCGCGCCCTCGACGCCTAAGCTATGTTCGGCGGCGAAGTAGAGCAGGATCGTGCCGAAGAGGGCCTGCGCGATGCCCACGCCGCACAGGATGAAATATTTCCACCCCGCCTCGAGACTCGCCGCCGTCCGATAGAGCGTCACCAGCAGTACGGTGGAGAGCGTTGCCGCTTCCATCGCCACCCACAGAAGTCCCAGGTTGTTGGTGGTGAGCGCGATCAGCATCGTCGCCATGAAGAGCTGATACATGCCGTGATAGAGACGCATGCGCCCGGCGGTCACTCTCCCGTGGTCGCGCTCAATGCGCATGTAGGGGCGGGAGAAGAGCGCGGTGCTCAGGCCCACGAGCGCCGTCAGCGTGACGAGGAACACGTTGAACGGGTCGATGAAGAATTGCTCGTGGGCGATGAGAAGGTTCCCATGGCCGATGACATGCACCGTGAGCGTGCAGGCGGCGAGGAAGGTGATGAGGCTCACGGCGGCGTTGAGCTCCGGAGCCCAGCGCCGGTCGCCGACGACCCCGAGCACGAGCGCACCCAGCAGCGGACTTCCGAGTAGTGCCAGGAATTCCATGCGCTAGTAGCCCTCCCTGCCGTCAACGGTTCTAGTCGCCGTGGTGCTCTCGCGCAGCGCTTCGAGGTGATGGAGGTCGAGACTGTCGAACTGCTCTCGGATCTGGAAGAAGAAGATGCCGAGTACCAGTACCGCGACCAGCACGTCGAGCGCGACGCCAAACTCGACCACCATCGGCATGCCGTAGGTCGCGCTCATGGCGCCGAAGAAGAGGCCGTTTTCCATGGAGAGAAATCCCACCACCTGCGACATCGCCTTGCGGCGCGTGATCATGGTGAGGAAGGAGAGCAGCACCACGGCGAGCGCGATGCCGATGGAGTTGCGGGTGGCGGTGCTGGCGAGGGCCGAGATCGGCTGCGCGAGGCCGAAGGCGAACACCACCACGGCGAGCCCGACCAGCATGGTGACCGGAATGTTGAGGAGGGACTCGCTGTCCCAGTAGACCTCGAGCCGCCGGATGAGTCGATGCAGCAGCCAGGGAAGGAACACCACCTTGAGGGCGAGCGTGAGGGCCGCCGACACGTAGAGGTGTGGCTGATGCGTGCGCCACGCGAGCAGCAGCGTCGCAACCAGCAGCAGCGTTCCTTGTAGCGCAAGGAGATTAACCAGGTTGACGACGCGCCGCTGTGCGAGCATGGCGAAGGAGATCAGCAGCAGCAGCGCCGCGCACATATTGAGGAGCTGCAGGTCAAGCGGGGTGCCGCCCATGCGTCAGGCTCCGAGCAGCAGGTGCACGAGGAGCCCGAGCACCGCGAACACAAAGGCGATCCCTAGGAACTCCGGCGCGCGGAACACACGCAGCTTCGCCGACACGGTTTCGATGAGCGCGAGCGCGCCGCCCGCGACCAGGAGCTTCACCGCCAGCAACGGGATCGAGGCGAGCAGTGCGGCCGGGCCGCCGGCCCCCGTGGAGACGCCCCAGGGAACGAACAGCGCAAAGCCGATGCAGGCGTAGTTGAAGAGCTTGAGCGCCGCCGCCCACTCCATCAGTGCGAGGTGGCGCGCCGAATACTCGAGCAGCTGCGCCTCATGGATCATGGTCAGCTCGAGGTGGGTGGCAGGATTATCGATCGGGATGCGCGCGTTCTCGGCCAACAGCACCATGGTGAAGGCGATCGCGGTGAAGGCGAGGCTCGGGTAGAGCCCCACCGTCTGCGTGGCGAGGTTCTCGGCGATTGCCGGGAGCGCCGTTGTTGCCGAGATCAGGGAGGCGACGAAGATGACCATGAGGAGCGCGGGCTCGGCGAGGAACCCCACCATCATCTCGCGCCGTGCGCCGAGCGTGCCGAAGGCAGTGCCGACGTCGATCGCGGCGAGCGCCTGGAAGACCCGCGCGGTGGCCAGCAGCCCCACGAGCGCGATGGCGTCCGCCGCGATGGTGAGCGGCAGCCGTGTGCCCATGGAGGGAATGATAGCCGCCGCCAGCGTCATCGCGCTGAAGACCACGTACGGGGTCAGGCGAAAAAGCGGCGAAGCGGTGTCGGCAATGACCGCTTCCTTGTGGAAGAGCTTTCGGATACCGCGATAGGGCATCCACAGGCTCGGGGCGCTGCGGTTTTGCAGCCAGGCGCGGCATTGATTCACCCAGCCGACGAAGAGCGGAGCTGCCGCAAGCGCCGCAACGACTTCGAGGACCTGGGCGATGAGATCGATGGGTCTCATAGCACGAGCGCCAGCAGCAGCACGAGTGTCACGAAGCTATAGAGCAGGTAGGTCGCGATGCGCCCCTGCTGCAGCCAAGCCACCGCATCCGTCGCTCGCTCCACAAGTCTCCCGAGCGGCAGGTAGAGCCCCTGCCAGATGCGGTCGGCGACGGTGACGCTATAGCGCGGCACGCGGTCGAAGGGCGAGGGGAGCTCGCGGGTTATGGCGAAAAAGCTGCCGAAGATGTGGCGGATGGGCTGCCCGAAGCCTTCCGCGGTGTCCTGCATGCGTGGCGTGAGCTCGCCGAAGCCGCAGTCCCAGGGTCGCACCGCGCGCCGATGGCCGTGATAGAAGAGCCGTACGGCGAGCATCGTCACGATCACGATCGCTACGATGGCGAGGAAGAACACGATCGGCGAGTAGGACACCTGCCGTCCCGGCACGGGCGCGAGCAGCCACCAGGGCGAGGGCGGGCCCGACGGCAGCGCGGCGCCCAGCTGTTCCACCACCGGGCGCAGGGCGCCGATGACATAGGTCGGCAGCAGCCCGAGCGCGACACACCCGAGGGCAAGCCAGACTAGCCCGATGCGCTCGAGAACCCCGGCATCGTGCGCGCGTGCGAGGCCCGCCTCACGCGGTCGGCCGAGGAAGGTTACGCCGAAGAACTTGACCATGACGTACGCCGCGAGCGCGGCGGCGAGCACCAGGAGCGCAGCTCCAAGTGGCAGCAGCATATTGATGAAGGGGCGAGGCACCTGGTGCGCAAAGAGAAATGCCTGCAGCAACAGCCACTCCGACACGAAGCCGTTGAGCGGCGGCAGGCCCGACATCGCTAGCGCCCCCACCAGGGTGAGCGCTGCCACCCAGGGCATGCGGTGGATCAGGCCCCCGAGGCGCCCGAGGTTGCGCTCGCCGGTTGAATGCAGCACCGCCCCCGTGCCGAGAAACAGGAGGCTCTTGATGAAGGCGTGATTGAGGCTGTGATAAAGAAGTGCGATGAGGGCGAGCGCCGCGAGGGCGCGCATGCCTGCGCCGCGGAACACGAGTGCCAGTCCCAAGGCGCTGAAGATGACGCCGAGGTTCTCGATCGACGAATAGGCCAGCAGCCGCTTCATATCGGTCTGCACGGCGGCAAACACCGCGCCGAACAGCGCAGCGAAGAGGCCGAGCGCGAGTGGCACGAGCCCCCACCACCACTCTTCGTGACCGAGCAGATCGAAGCTCACCCGTAGCACGCCGTACACCGCGGTCTTCAGCATCACGCCGCTCATGAGCGCCGATACCGGCGAGGGGGCGGCCGGGTGCGCTTCCGGCAGCCACACATGGAACGGCACGAGCCCGGCCTTGGCCCCGAATCCCGCCAGCGCCAGGAGGAAAGCCACGCTCGCCCACGGCGGCGGGAGGTGTGCACCCCGCATCGCGTCGAAGGTGAATTGCCAGCTGCCGCCCTGCATGACGCCGAAGCTCAGCAGGATGGTGAGGGCCCCGAGGTGGGCGATCAGCAGATACAGGAAGCCCGCCCGGCGGATCTCGGGAAGGCCGTGCTGGGCGGTGACCAGGAAATAGGAGGACAGCGCCATCGTCTCCCACGCCACCATGAAGGCGTAAGCGTCGTCGGCGAGCAACACGAGACCCATGCTCGCGAGGAACACGTGGTACTGAAGGCACAGAAGCCCGGGCGGCGTCCCCTGGCCGCGCCGGAAGTACCCCGCAGCGAACACCGAGATCCCCGCCGACACCACCCCGAGCAGCGCGAGAAACGCGCTGCTGAGCGCATCCTGACGGACGTGCATCGGCAGGTCGGGCAATCCGATGAGGAGCGTGCGTTGCTCGACGGGAGCGGCGAGGCCCGCGAGCGCCACCAGTGCGAGGAGGATTCCGCACAGTGCGCCGAGTGGAAACAGCGTGCGGCCGGCGAGCCCGACGCTTCTCGGACGCAGCAGCCCCAGGAGCCCGATCAGACCCCACGCCGCGATCAGCGTCAGGCTGGCGGAGAGCGGCGAGTGAATCAGTGGTATCACAGGTGCTGCATGGGATACGCGTTGGATTATAATCAGAAGCGCCGCTAATGATACTCGCGCCGCGGGCTTTGGCCTGCAAGGACATCCCGTGACTCTCGAAGACCGCACCGCAAGACTGACGATCTTGGTTGATCCTCGTAAGAAGGCGTTGTTCGAACGCTTATGCGCGGAGGAAGACGCGACCCCTTCGCAGGTCCTACGGCGATTGATTCGGCGCTACATCGAGGAGCGCACCGGTCAGCCGTGGGAACCGAGTGCGGAATCCACTAAGCCAGCGTCGCGGAGCGCAACACGACGCGAGACATCCGCGCCGGGCGCTCGGAACACAGGTCGCGGGCGTAGCTAGACGTAATCGTCGAGCTTGTCGGAGGCCTATATGACTAGACTCGACCTCGTCACCAGGCTGGTGCAGTGCCAAGGAGATATCGAGGCGCTGCTGACGAAGCTTGAGGATTTCCCGTTTGACTCCGAAGTGCCGCTGGTGACACTCGATGCGTCTCATATCACCTCAGTTTTAGAGCGTTTCCTTTCAGGCGACAAGTCGGCTGCAAACGTAAAGCGTTGGGCAGGGATAGTCGCGGGCCGGGACGACGTCGGTTACGCCGAGGCTGATAAGGTTTCGATTGCCGACGCTTTATTTGTGTTGGCGATTCCGGACATCAACGGTGAACTTACGCCGGAAAGCGCCGGGGACTTACTTCGTCAGTTACGACATGAGGTCTAACAAAGCAGCTGTGATTGGAAGCTATGCACTCAGCGAGAGGGTGGCGGCGAGCGGTGTCAGCAGGGTAAAGCGAACTCCGCTGGCCGCAGTGCACCGAATTTGCACCAAATGCTTCTGTCGCAAACGAGAGGGAATTCTCGGTGCAAATTCGGTGCACTCACGAACTCGCAGCGCTACCATGGCACGCTTCTTGATGCAGGGTTGGCGACGTTGTCAGTTTCCGCAATCAATGAGTGAGTTTGAGGGTCGATGTGTCGCTTAGAGTCGTGAAGAGGAAGAGGGGCGTCTTTTAATCCGCAGGTCGTCGGTTCTATCCCGCCAAGCCACATATAAATCACCTGCTTACATTGTGTAGTTGATGCGCCTTAGAGGTGTGCGCAGGAGTGTTGCGCAGAGTTAATCACTGCACTGAATTCGCACTGAGCGGCTGACGGACTTTCGCTGTTTTTGTGCGTTAGGTCGGAGGCAGCCCACCCATGCGCGCATCCGACCGATTCCACCAGCCGCCGCCCAGTGCCTGAAATAGTGCAGCCGTATCAGCGTAACGGTTTACCTGTGCCTGCAGTTGGGCGTTGACGGCGGTTTGATAGGTCTGTTCGGCGCTCAGTAACTGGAGATAGGTAGCGTAGCCGGCACGTTGCTGAGCGCGCACGACATCCAGTGTCACCTTGGCCGCTTTCGTGCTCGCGGCTGCGGCGCGCAATGCCTCGGCGTCGTGCTCGAGAGCCGCCAGGGTATCGGCCACATTCTGAAACGCCGCGATCACGGCACTTCGGTATTGTTCCTGCGCCTCGAGGTAGGCCGCGCGCGCCGCGCGTTCCTTGTGCATCAGCGCGCCGCCCTGAAAGATCGGCTGAGTGACCTGGCCGCCCAGGTCCCAGAACCCCGCATCGCTCCATGTGAGACTGCTCAGTGTCAGGGCCGAGGCACCGACGTCGGCCGTGATGGTGAAGCTTGGCAAGCGATTGGCGACGGCCACGCCGATCTGCGCGGAGGCGATGTGCAGGTTCTCCTCGGCCTGACGCACGTCGGGACGCTGTTCGATGAGCCGCGAGGGCACGCTCAGCGGCAATTCCTGCGGCAGCTTCAGCTGTGACAGCTCGAACTGCTCGGGCAGCCCCTCGCTGGCCAGGGCGCCGGAGAGTGCTGCCAGCAGGTCGCGCTGCTGTGCGAGTAGCTTCAGCAACGGCGGCAGCGTGGCGCTCGCCTGGGCCACTTGGGCTTCCTGGGCGGCCACGTCGAGGCGACTCGCGTATCCGCGCGCCTGCTGCTGGCGCAGTACCTCCAGACTCTTCTCGTCTGAGGCGATGAGTTCGCGGGTCGTGCCGATCTGCTCGCGCACGCCGGCCTCTTGGATGGCCGCGACCACGACATTGGCGGTCAGCGCGAGGTACGTCGCAGTGAACTCGAAGCGCGTCTGCTGCTCTGCGGCCGCCATCGACTCAACCAGCCGCCGGTTCAATCCGAACACGTCGGGCATGAACGACACGCTGACCTCGGGCGTAAAGAGGTTGAAGCGCAGAGCGCCGGAGTTGGGCGTCGGGGAAAGCTCGGCAGAGGTCTTGCTGCGGCTCGCAGCGAAACCGGCCGAAACAGTCGGGTAATACGCGCCTCGTTGCGCGAGCAGGTTCTCGTGCGCAACGGTGAGCGCCGCTTCGGCGGCCTTCAGGTCCGGGTTGGCTTTCAGTGCGCGCTCGACCAGGGCGTTCAACGCAGGCGACTCGAATAGCTGCCACCATCCAGCGGGAATGTCCTGCCCGTCGACGAAACGCTGCGCCTCGTCCCCTGGCAGGTTCGAAGCGGATGCGGTCGGTGCCAGGGGAGCCTGAGTGTAGCGCGGGACATCGGGCGCGGCAGGCCGCACAAAATTCGGTCCTACGGTACACCCAGCCAACAGCAGGGTGAGCGCAGATACTGCGCAGTGTTTGGCAGACGTGGCGCGGACGCTCATGTGTTCCCGTCCGGGACCGCCGCATTTCCGCGGCCGACGAACGGCATGCAACAGGCCGGCACCACGACCAGGAGCAGTATCGAGCCGAGCAGCATGCCGCCAACCACCACGGCAGCCAGGGGACGTTGCACTTCGCTGCCGATGCCGGTCGAAAGCGCGGCCGGCAACAGGCCGATACCGGCTGACAGGCTCATCATCAGCAGGGGCCGCATCACGCGGATTGCTGCCCTGAACATCGCCTCATCGGCGGAATGCGTGAGTCGCCGCTCCTGCGTGAAGGTCGTGATCATCAGAATGCCAATCATGACGGCAACTCCGAACAGGGACACAAACCCAATGGCAGCAGAAATGCTGAAGCTGAGACCAAACAGATAGAGCGCGAAAATGCCACCCGCGATCACGAAGGGAATACCGAGCAGCGCCAGGAGGCACTCGCGCGCGGAGTTGAAGAGCGCGTACAGCAGGCCAAGGATCAGGACGAGACTCACTGGAATGACAATGGCCAGCCTTTCCTTGGCAGCCTGAAGCTGCCCGAACTCGCCGGCCCACACCAGGCGATACCCGCTGGGCAATTTCACGTTACGCGCAATGCGCTCCTGCGCTTCGGCAACGGTGCTGCCGAGGTCGCGCTCCCGGACGCTGAACTTCACCGGCATGAAGCGCTGATTGCTCTCGTGATAAATCCACGCGGCGCCGGTGTCGACGTCAAGGGCGGCCAGTTCCTTGAGGGGAATGTAAGCGTTAGTGCCGCCGCCGGTCGCAGCGGCGACCCGAATGTTGCCAATGCTCTGCACCGAATCACGGTAGTCCTTCGGGTAGCGGACGGCGACGTCGAACTGCCGGTCACCCTCGAGCACGGTGGTGGCTGAGGCGCCTCCCGTCGCAGCCTGGATCACGGTGTTGACGTCTCCCGTATTCAACCCGTACCGCGCGGCACGGCGGCGATCGACCTTGATGTCGAGATTCGGCTGCCCGAGCACCGGAAACACACCGAGGTCGGTGATGCCCCGGATATGGCTCATTTCCTCCCGCACTTTCTCGGCGAGCTGGGTGAGGGTTTCGAGATTCGGGCCGATAATCTTGACAGAGTTGACCGCCTTCACTCCCGAGATGGCTTCCTCGATGTTGTCCTGAATGTACTGAGAGAAGTTGAAATTGACCCCAGGGAGCTCGCGCTGAAAGACCGCATTGATCCTGTCGGTGAGCTGCTCCTTCGTGAGGCCCGCAGGCCATTGCTCCTCGGGCTTGAGCACCGCAAAAAGCTCGACATTGGAAAAAGGCGACGCGTCGCTGCCGTCATCGGGACGGCCGTGCTGGGAGAACACGGTAATCACCTCGGGGAAACGCTTGAGGATGGTGCGCATTTTGCGCGACGCGGCCTCGCCGTCCTCGAGCGACAGCGTCATGGGCATCGAGGCGCGGATCCAGTAATTGCCTTCTTCGAGCGCAGGCAGGAATTCACTCCCGAGCCGGGGCACCAGCCACGCCGCAGCCGCCAGCGCCACGAGGCCCGCGCCGATGAAGATCGAGCGGCGAGGGAGCACGAAGCGCAGCACGGGATCGTACAGCCGGTGCAGTGCACGCACGATCAGCGTTTCGCTTTCGGCCACGTGTTCGGGGAGCAGCAAGGAGGCCAGCGTCGGGGTCACGGTAAAGGTGGCTATGAGGGCTCCGGCCAGTGCGTAACCATAAGTACGCGCCATCGGCCCAAAGATGGCGCCTTCGACCCCCTGCATCGTGAACAGCGGAACGAACGCGGCCACCACGATGAGGGCTGCAAAGAACACGGCACGATCGATCTGAACGGCGCTGACCAGGATCAGTCTCAGGCGATCGGTCCAACCGTGTACCGGAGTCGCATGATGCGGTGTGGTCGAGGGGTCGGGCCCCCACTCACCGCGCGCCAGGCGTTGCAGCAATCCCTGTCGCTCGGCAAGCGGCGCCTGGAAATTGCGAAAGATATTCTCAACCAGGATGACGGCGGATTCGACGATGATCCCGAAGTCGACGGCTCCGAGAGAAAGCAGGTTGGCACTCTCGCCTGTGACCACGAGTGCGATGATCGCAAACAGCAGCGCGAAGGGAATGTTGACGCCCACGATGATGGCGCTGCGCAGGTCACCGAGGAAGATCCACTGGATCAGAAAAACCAGCAGGCAGCCGAACGCCAGGTTGTGCAGCACCGTGTGAGTGGTGACGTCGACGAGTGCACCGCGGTCGTAGATCGGGACGAGTCGCACGCCGGACGGTAGACTGCCGTCATGATTCATCAGATCGATCTCGGCCTTGACCTTCGGCAGCATGTCGGCGGTCTTTTCCGTGCGGCTCATGACAACGATGCCGGCCACAGCGTCGTCTTCATCGTCGTGCCCCCAGATGCCGAGGCGCGGAACGAAGCCCAGGGACACCCGGGCTACGTCCTTGATCTGCACCGGCAGCCCGCCCGACTGCGTGAGCAGGATGTCCTCAATGTCGTCGAGCCTTGAGCCCTGAGTCAGATCGTCGTTGCCGCCATCGTCGATAAGACCCACGCCGCGGATGTTGATCGATTGCTGGCCAACGCGGATCTCCCGACCGCCGACGTTGGCGTTCGCGTTGCCGAGCGCAGTCAACACCTGCGCGACGCTCAGGTTGTAGCCTTCGAGCTTGTGGGGGTCGACTTCCACCTCGAATTGCTTGGTAGGTCCGCCCCAGCTGTTGACCTGAACGATGCCGGGGATGGTCAGCAAGCGACGGCGCACGATCCAGTCCTGAACGGTGCGCAGATTGGTCAGACCGAAATGCTTCGGTCCCACCACCTGGTAGCGGTAGATCTCACCCGTGGTGCTGTTCTGCTGGATCTGAGGCGTCACGCCGCCGGGCAGATTGACGTTCTGCTGCAGGGCGATCGCCGCCTGCGCATAGGCGAAGTGAAAATCGACGCCGTACTTGAAGACCACGCGCACAAACGACAGTCCGTAGAAGGATGTCGAGCGAATGACATCGATCCCCGGGGTCGTGTACAAGCCGATTTCCATCGGTCGGGTGTAGTAGCGCTCCATCTCCTCGGCCGACAACCCCGGGGCCTGGGCTGTGATCTCGAGGATGACGGGGGTCGGATTGGGATAGGCCTCGATGTTGAGCGCTCTGAAGGCAACGAGTCCGGCACCGGCAAACAGCAACAGGCCGAACACCACGATGGCACGGCGGCTCAGGCAGAAGGCGACGAGAGACTTGAACACGGAGCGGGGCTGCGACTTGCTCAGGAAGCGGTCAGTCGCTCGGCGGAGCCTCGAGCAGGTTGCTCAGGAAGACCCCGCCCTCGATCACGGCGAGCTCGTTGGCCTTGAGTCCTGACAGTACCTGGTAGCGTCCCTCGCGCTGCAGGCCGAGCCTGAGAGAGCGCTCGGCGAAGTGCCGTTGGTCGGTCGTGACCCAGGTGATCATCGAGCCATCGCCTTCGCGTACGACGGCGGTAGCGGGGACGGCGAGGCTCTTCACGGGCTCTGCGGTGCGGATAACGACAGTGGCGAGCATTCCGGGCCGAAGGTCGCCCTTCGGATCCCCCACTCGCGCGCGCACGCTCAGGCGGTGCGTGTTTGGGTCAATCGTCGAGTAGACCCTCGCCACGTGGCCGATGTACTCGCGATCGGAATAGGCGGGGACCTTTACGGTGACGCTCTGTCCGGTGCGTACCCGCGGGCTGTCGGTCTCGGGGACGTTGGCAATCACCCACGTGGTGTGGGCAGCTGTTCCCGGCGAGTCGAACTGGCCGGTCGCAACCATGCGATCGATCTCGGCGTCCGTTTTGCCGAGCGCGCGCAGCGCATTACCGGCGGCTTTGACAGCGGCCGCCGCGGTCTGTTGTGCGGCGATGGCTCCTTCGAGTTCTTTAGGTGCGATGCCATTCGCCTCGCCTAAGGACTGCGCGCGCAATAGCTCCTTGCGGCTCATCTCGAGATTCGCCGCGGCGCTGATGAGGGTGGACTCCGCCTGGATGACCGCAGGATCTTCATCGAAACTGACCGTGCCAACGGTCTCGGACTCGACGACGAAGGAAAACGTACCCACAGGCTCGATCTTGAGGACGCTGCGCTGCTCGGGCGACAAGTCGAGCGCCTTGGCGGCGGTTGTCACGGGGCTCGGAGCCGCAGTACCCGGATCGGCGTCGGACGCCCCAGGGCTCCGGCGACAGCCGAGCGCGAGTAGCGCAAGGCCGATCGCTGCGCTGATCAGCAGAGTGCGGCCGGCAGAGTTCAGCATATCGGTCGGCAATCGATAAGAGAGGACATCGGGGATAGCGCCTCACGGAGACCGCGGACGCTAAAGGCTGGACGACAGTCTAAGGAGCCGGCGCGAGCAAGGGGATGAAGGGAGCATTACCGATCGGTAATGCTCGCGGCGCCATCGGTTCTAGACGCCGACCGCGGGCAGCACCAGGCGCGCGATCAAACCGGGCCCCGCGTCCTCGAGTTGGAGGCTCCCGCCATGCAAGCGTGCGATCGCGAGCACACTTGCGAGACCCAAGCCCCAGCCCGGGACAGCGCGATCGAGCCGGTAGAAGCGGGTGCCGACGCGCGTGCGCTCCTCCTCCGGTATACCGCGACCATTGTCACGTACGGTAAGGGTCACGGAGGCGCCCTCGCGGCGGGTGTCGACCTGGATCGCGCCGCCGCTGGGCGTGTACTTGACCGCGTTGTCGATCAAGTTCGCGACCGCGTTTGCGAGCAGGTCGCCATCGCCCGCGACGGTAGGCTGGGCGTCCAGCGTATGGGTGAGTGTCAGGCCCTTGGCCTCCGCCACCGCGTCGTAGAGATCGAGGGCGTTGACCGCGATCTCGTTCAGCGAGACCGCGGCGAAGGTCTGTCGTCGCGCACCCGATTCGACTTCGGCAATTCGCAGCAGCTTGTCGAATACGACGTTGAGGTCCTGGATCTCGGCAATCGCGAATCCAACCGCTTCCGGCAAGGCATCCGCGGGTTTGGCGGCGTTCTGAGCCGTATACAGACGCGCGAGAACTCGTGACAGTGGCGTGCGAATGTTGTGTGCGATCGTGTTAGAGACGTGCCGCACGCCTTCCATCAGAGCGTGGATCCGATCCAGCATGGCGTTGATGTCGTGGCTCAGGCGCGCGAATTCATCCTCTTTTGCCGAGATCGGTACCCGCCGCGCCAGGTCGCCGCGCTCGATCTGGGCAGCTGTCTCGCGGATGGTGCTGATACGACGCTCGAGCTGCCGCCGGAACAGCAACGCCCCGACAACCGCCATCAGCAGCGTCACGATGGCGCCGGAAAGGATCGCCCCGCGTATGATCTGCTTGAGCTCGTGCTGGTCCTGCATGTCCCGCCCGACGATGAGGATGCTGCCATCGTCGAGTGCCGTAATGCGCAGCCGGCTCCGGGAGGATCTGCCGGCGCGCAGGACCTGATGTTCGGAGATGCTGCGCATCGGGGTCATGATCTCGGGCGTGACCGCGAGATTACCCGCGACGACACGACCGTCGGGCCCGAGGAGCGTGTAAACCTCGGTATCGGAATCGATACCGTCCCCGAGGAGATTGTTGATGCGACTGCCGAGCGCGGGCGAGCCGCTGCTTTTGTGGTAGTCCACGAGCCGTTGCGTCGTGGTATCGATCTGGCTGTCGATGCGCCGCTGCCAGACGCCGACAGTCTGCACATAGAACACCACCAGCAGCACGGTCATCGTGAATACGACCAGCGCGCCGAAAATCAGCGCCTGCCGAAAGGCAATCGAAGACCACCAGCGGGCGAAGGGGCCGCTCATCCGGCCGCTTCGCGCGCCGGGCCGGCCGGCGACAGCGTGTAGCCCACGCCGCGCACGGTGTGGATCAGGGGAACCGACGCATCCTTGTCGATCTTGCTTCTCAGGCGACTTATATGCACGTCGATCACGTTGGTCTGCGGATCGAAGCGATAGTCCCACACCGACTCCAACAGCATCGTGCGAGTCACGACGCGTCCTTGGTGCAACAGCAGGTAGGCGAGCAGGCGAAACTCCCGCGGTTGCAGCGCGATGGCCCGCCCGGCTCGCTCCACGCTGCGGGCGATCAGGTCTACCCTCATATCCGCTACGCGCATCTCCCGCACACCCTCGTCCGGTTGCGAGCGCCGTAGGACGGCCTCGATACGCGCGGCAAGCTCGGAGAACGCGAACGGCTTGGTGAGATAGTCGTCGCATCCGTCCTTAAGGCCGCGGACGCGCTCATCGGTCGCGGAAAGTGCGCTCAGGACAACGACCGGGGTCTTACGACCTAGTGAGCGCAACGTCTTGAGAATCGACAGGCCGTCGATGTCGTTCGGCAGCATGCGGTCGAGCACGATCAGGTCCCATGCGTCCCCCACCGCGCGGCCGATAGCGTCGACGCCATCTCGGCAGACCGTGACCCGCCAGCCGAGCTCGCGCAGTCCGTTGGCAACGTACTGCGCGTTCTCTGTGTCGTCCTCGATGATGAGGCAGCGCCGCATGATTGGGTGCCGAGCTCGTAAAGTACCCATAGTATCGCGCAGGTCTGCGGCTCTTCGAAGTTAAGCCGTCGTTTCCAGAGCTGACCTTTCCAATCGGTAATCCTAGGGCCTTCATTCGGCAGCGCGAGCCTCCGCTCTCGAGTGCGCCGCATCGAGCGATGTGGTGAAGTGGTTCGTCCGTCCGGGAAGCGTGAACGCGCCGGGAAGGTCGCGAGAAGCGGTAGTACGGGCAGATGAAACGGCCGGAAACGATTGATGGCAGGAACCTGGTGCGCCGATGATGGTGCGCGCCCCGCAACGCGCACGTGCGTGGATCTTGGTGGTCGTCGCGCCGCTCTGCGGAGAGCCCGTTAGCGTCGTTCTCGCGAGAGGATCACCCTCACCCTATCAGCCACCATGGCGGGCGGCGTACAGAGCGTGTGAGCGCCAAGCAGACCAGGAGCACGTGCGTGGTTGGTGGCGACGTCAAAAGTTCATCAATAAGTGCGTCGTCGCGAGCAAGGAGAAGCCCAAATGACGAGAGCTGGGTCACTTCTGTACACAGGCCGAAAATCCGCCGGCCCCTCAGTGCAAATTCAAGTGCACTGACTAACTCGCAGCGGAACCAAGGCACACTTCTCAACGCAGCGTTTATCACGTTGTTAGCTTCTGAAATAAATGCCCTAGTTTGCGCGCCAATGTGTCGCTTAGAGCCCTGGGGAGGAAGAGGGGCGTCTTTTAATCCGCTGCTCGACAGTTCGACCCCGTCACGCCCCAATTGAATACTATTAAATCAGCGTGTTGAGCGCAGTCAGCGCTCAAGCCTGCTTTGCGTTTGTCATTTCGTGCACGCTGGGTACAGTCAGCTACTCGCCGCTACACATGACCGATGGTGTTCGGGCATGGCCTCTATTCGGTGCATCGTCTGGCCCGTGAGCGGTGATGTTTCATAGCGTGCATAGGTGCGAGTAAAAGGGCGCTCCTCAAGGTCAGCGACACTCAGCACACGTAAGAAGGCCCAGAGTCGGGCAAAGGCCGTCGCTCTTAGGGAGCCGGCACAGGTTTGAGCGCGGCTGCAGGCTGCGTCGAGCGGCCGCGCAGCCGATCGAGATAGATATAAACCACTGGCGTACTGAACAGGGTGAGGGCCTGCGACACGATCAGGCCGCCAACGATGGCGTAGCCGAGCGGTTGACGAAACTCCGAGCCGGTGCCATTCATGAGGATCATCGGAACGCCACCCAACGCCGCGCAGGCCGTGGTCATCAGAATGGGTCGCAGGCGCTGGTGCGACGCCTCGCGGACCGCCTCCTCACCGGTTAGCCCCTTCTCGCGCTCAAGATGCAGGGCGACGTCGACGATCATGATGCCATTCTTCTTGACGATGCCGATCAGGAGAATGATGGCGATGATGCCGATCACATTGAGGTTCTGGCCCACAGCGATCAAGGCCAGCAACGCCCCGAGACCCGCCGAGGGCAGAGTCGAGAGAATCGTCAAGGGGTGGATGAAACTCTCATAGAGCACGCCCAGGATGACGTAGACGGCCAGCAGCGCGGCGCCGATCAGGAGCGGCTCATCGGCCAGCGATTGCTGGAAGGCCTGGGCCGTCCCCTGAAAGGAACCCGTGAGGGTGATTGGTGCTTGCAGTTTGTCGCGCGCGCTTTGTACCGCTTGCGTCGCTTGGCTGAGCGCCACCCCGGGGGCGAGATTGAAGGACAGAGTCGCGGCGGGATATTCGTCCTGATGGTTGACCGTCAGGCTGTTCGTCGCCGTGGGGTCTATCTTCACGAACAGTGACAGCGGAACGGCTCCTCCCGTGATCGGTGAGAGCACATACACCGAATTGAACAGGTCGGGCGTCGCCTGCAGCTCCGGTGGCGCCTCGACGATCACGTGGTAGCTGTTTTGTTGAGTGTAGTATTGGGCGACCTCACTCTGCCCGATCAGCTCGTAGATCGCCGCGTCGATGTCGGTCGGAGAGATGCCGAATCGTCCGATGGCGTCGCGGTCGATGGTCAGATTGACTGCGGCGCCTTGCGATTGCTGATCGGAACTGATGTCCGTGAGCTGCGGCACATCCTTCAGGGCGGCGAGCAGCTTGGGCGCCCAGGTGTTCAACTCGGTCAAGTCAGGATCGGCGAGAGTATATTGATACTGCGCCTGTCCTACGCGACCGCCGACGTTGATATCCTGCGCCGCCTGAAGAAAGGTTTGCACCCCGACGAGCCCTGCAAGCCTCGGGCGAAGTCTTGCGATCACCTGGTCAGCAGTCGCCGTGCGACCGCTGGCCTTGGGCTTCAGGGCGATGCTCAGACTCGCCTGATTGGTGCTTGCCGAGCCGATGAATATGGCTACCCCGGCGATAGCCGCATCCTGGCTCAGGACCTTGGCGACATCCTGCACCTTCTGTTTGGTCTTGGTGAAGGACGCATCCTGCGACGTGATCATGACTCCGCTGAGGAAGCCGGTATCTTGCTGAGGAAAGAAGCCGGTGGAGACGGTGGCATAGAGCCAGATCGCCGCCACCATGGTGGCAAGAAAGACGACCAGCGTCACCGGTTTGTGGCGCAGGACGATGTCCAAGGCTCGCGCGTAGCCGGTCTCCAGGTTGCGGAAGGCCGCCTCCAGCGTCCGGGTGAACCGATTCGAAGGCGGTTTGGGCGCCTTCAGGAACCTGGCGCAAAGCATCGGCGTCAATGTCAGCGACAAGATCAGGGACAGGAGCACCGCCGCGCTGAGGGTGACGGCGAACTCTCGCATGAGCAGGCCAACCACGCCACCCATGAACATCAGCGGCGTGAACACCACGACCAGTGAGATCGAGATCGTCAGAATGGTGAAGCTGATCTCTCTGGAGCCGGCCAGAGCGGCGTCCAGTGGAGCCTCGCCGGCCTCGATGCGCCGCCAGATTACCTCCACCATGACGATCGCGTCGTCGACCACGAAGCCCACGGCGATGGTGAGGGCCATCAGTGAGAGATTGTCGAGGCTGAACTTGAGCGGCAGCATCGCCGCCATGGTCGCCAGCAGCGCCAAGGGGATTACGACGCTCGGGATGAGGGTCGCACGGATATTGCGCAGGAAGAGGAAGATCACGGCCACCACCAGCACAATGGTGATGAGTAGCGTTGTCTCCACGTCCTTGACCGAAGCGCGAATAGTCTGGGTACGATCAGCCAGAACGTGGATGGTGATGGCCGGCGGAATGTTGGCCTGCAGGCCGGGCAATGCCTTGGTGATCTGGTTTGCCGTCTGGATGACGTTGGCCCCGGGCTGCTTGTAGATGATGAGGAGGATGCTCTCGCCGCCCTTCAGGGTCGGATCAGTGTTGGCCTTCCCCGGGAAGGCCCAGGCGCCGATCTGGTTGTTCTCCACATCCTCGATGGCACCGCCCAGGTCCGCGACCCGGATCGCGGCGCCGTTGTGGTATCCGACCACGAGCTGATTCCACGGCGACACATCCAGGATCTGGTCGTTGGCGTAGACAGTGAGATTCTGCGCAGGTCCTTTGATCGCGCCCTTGGGTCCATTGACGGTGCTGGCCACGATCTGCGCGCGGACGTTGTCGATCTGCAGGCCGAGGGCCGCTACTTTGCGAGGATCGATGCGGATGCGAACGGCGGGCTTCTGCTGTCCGCCGATGGTGACGAGTCCCACCCCATCGATCCTCGAGATCTGCTGCGACAGGATCACGTCGGCATAGTTGTCGATCTGGGCGAGCGGCAGGGTGTCGGAGGTGAGTGCGAGGATCATGATCGGCGCATCGGCCGGATTGACCTCGCGCAGGGTGGGCGCGCTCGGGAGATTGGTGGGCAGCTGGCCGCTCGCCGCGGTGATTGCGGCCTGGATTTGCTCGAAGTCGGTGTTGATGTTCTGTGTCAGCTCAAACTGCAAGGTGATGCTGGTCGAGCCGAGCGAGCTCACCGAGGTCATCTGGCTGATGCCGGGGATGGCCGAAAACTGGCGCTCGAGTGGTGTGGCGACGTTCGAGGCCATGATCTCAGGACTCGCGCCCGGAAGAATGGCGCTAACCTGAATGGTCGGGAAGTCCACGTTCGGCAACGCTGCCACGGGCAGGCTGACATAACCGACGACTCCTACCAGGAGGAACGCGATCGCAATCAGCGAGGTCGCGACTGGACGGTGGATGAAGGGGCTCGAGAGGCTCACGAGGCTGGCGGCTTAGCCGCCGTGGGGAGGCTGATCTTGACCGTAGAGCCCGTACTCAGGGACATCTGCCCGTCGATGACCACGGTCTCTCCGGGCGCGAGGCCGGTGCTGATCACCGCCGTCGCACCCGCGGTCGAGCCAACCTTGATCGGCCGCATCGACACCTTCTGGTCGGCCCCGACCACATAGGCGAAGGATCCGTTTGGCCCCTGGTTCACCGCCGCGGTGGGAATCGTCGTAGCGTTCGCAAGCGTCCGCAGCGTGAGCTGGATATTGACGAACTGGCCGGGCAACAGGCGCTCGTCGGTGTTGGCAAAACGCGCTTTCATTCTGACGGTTCCCGTCGTGGGATCAACCCGGTTGTCGGCGATGCTCAGTTCGCCCGCACCCAGCGAAGCGCCTGTCTCCTGGCTCAGCGCTTGCGTCGCCAGGGGCTTGCGGAAACCATCGGAAGCTTCCGACAGGCGTTGATAGTCGCCCTGGGGGACCGAGAAGGTCACAGCGATGGGTTCGATCTGATTGACGATGACGATCCCGATTGGGCTGGTCGTGGCGCCGGTCGTGCTGCTCGTGCTGCGGGTTGCCGCGCTTACGGCGACGAGATTGCCGGGGTCGACTGTGCGCACGCCGGTGCGCCCGGCGATCGGGGAGATGATTCGGCACCAGCGCAGGTTGATCTGAGCGGTAGCTACCGCGCCCTCATCGAGCAGGACGATTCCCTCATCCTGCTGCACCAGTGCGCCTTGGTCTTCGACCGTCTGGCGGGCGATTGAATCCTGGCTTTCCAAGGTCTGGTAGCGCGCCAGGTCGACCCGGGCCCCGGCCAGGAGCGCCCGATCTCGCCTGAGAGCCCCCTCCGCCTGGACGAGCGCCGCGCGATAGGGCGCGGGATCGACTTGTGCCAAAAGCTGCCCCGCCTTTACGTTGCTTCCCTCGACGAAGTCGACGCTGAGGAGCATGCCGCTGACCTGTGCGAGGACTACATCGCTTGTCCAGGCCTGAGCCGTGCCCAGGGCGGTGATGGAAACCGGAACGTCCTGAACCGAGACTGTGGCCGCCGCTACTGGGATTGTTGGGGGGACGGACGGTTTGGGTGCGGGCGTTAACAACCAGCGAAAGAGAAGCCACGCGCCGATGAGCACAGCGACCAGAACAAGGGCTGAGACAACCCGGTGTTTTTTAATTCGAGAACGGATGTGCCAGCCGCGAGAGGGATGACCCAAGCCTTTTCTCGAGCTCGGCGTGGCTCGCAGCGCCTGCACAGACGCGGGATCGATCAACCGGTGGCTCGCGGACCTCAGGCGTGCAACCGCCTTCAGGCGAAGCGCTGCCGCGCCGCCTGGGAAATCAAAGCCTGCCACCCAGTGTTTGATGCGTGAAGTGCCCCAGGGTGCTCAATCGTCAGTAGTGATCGAAATCGAGCACCTATTGGGATCAAAACGGCTGACCAAAAGATTGAGCCTGTCCGAATGTGAATAGGCAGACCGTTCGGTACCGTACAGACCGCGCAGCGGGTAAAGTCGCGGGATACTCGGCGGCGAGATCGAGGGGGCGGTGTCGGGGGCGGAGTTCGGTGAGCGCGTGCTGCATGAACGATTTCTGACAAGACCGAGGGAGTACGATGAATATCCGAACGCTGCAACGCGGCCTCAAATACCGCGGCCGAGTGAAGGCGGTGCGCCAGACCTACCATGTGTTCGAGGCTCAGCGCTATTTCTTTGTGCTTTCCTTTGCGCTCTCGAAGGCGCGGCGCAGCTCCGGCTACTTCAATGTGATCGACACGAACGCCGTGGACTACGTGCAGCAGCGTATGGGTGGAACGCGAGCGCTGACAGCAAGAGATGTCGTGGTTGCAGCACGACGCACGCGGCACATCCCCACGACGCTCGCGGCTCTCAATGTTCTATACATACTGGTCGCGCTTCGATCGGCGAGCATCGTCCGGGCAGGCAAACATCGGCAGCTATTTTTCTCGGTGAAAAAACGGCCCGCGCGGGCGTGAAGGACCGCCTCCGAGATTCAGGGGTGACCGAAAATCCGCTGGTCGCTGTGCACTGAACTTGCACGAAGTTGTTCTCCGCGGCAAACGCACATTCCTGGTCATCCTCGGTGCAAATTCAGTGCACTGACCAACTGGCAGCGGCACCGGGACGCACGTTTTGATGCGGGGAGAGGTGGGATCCACCCCAAAACACTCAAATTGCCCAAAAAAGCCCCCCGCGGGGCGCCTACTGCCGTCGGGCCTCGTGTTGTGCGGTGCAGCTCGCGCCGACCTACTTCTGCAACAAATTAGGTCTCATACTGCTCTCCGGAAGCGAAGACCTTTGCCGCACCCGGGAGAAGGACATGAAGCGCAAGGTAGCGTGGCTGGGTGGAGCACTGGCGCTCATCGCTGCGGCCACAGCGCTGACCTTCTATTTAAATCCCGACCGGTTCCTGTTGGTCGCGGGAATGGGCGTCAACTGGGTACGCTACCTGTCGGCCCCGGCAGGCACGCTGCAGACGGAGGTGGCGCCGGGCGCACCGCCACTCCTGTCGCTCTCAATCTCCGAGGGCGGCAAGGATTGGCCGAGCTATAACAGGACGCTGACATCTGAGCGCTTCTCCCCGCTGGATGAAATCACGAGCGCCACTGCCGCGCGCTTGAAGGTGCTGTGCACCTTTGATACCGGCACCTACACGGGCTTCAACAGCGGGCTCATAGAAGTCGACGGCCGCCTGCTGTTTGCCACTGAATTCGATACCTATGCGATCGATCCCGAGGATTGCCACCTCATCTGGCGCGCCCACGAGAGCTACATGCCGGCGACCCCGCAGGCCGTCAACCGGGGTGTGGCGGTGCTCAATGGTCGGGTATTCCGCGGCACGCAGGATGGCCGCGTGCTCGCTTACGACTTTGCGACCGGGAAGCGGCTTTGGGAGACCACCATCGCCGATCGAAGCAAGGGCGAGAGCGTGCCCGCCGCGCCGATCGCCTGGAGCGGCATGGTGTTCGCCGGTAACGCCGGCGGCGACATTAAGGGCGTGAAGGGCCGGATGTACGCACTCGACGCCGTCACCGGCAAGATCATCTGGGAGTTCTATCTGGTTCCTAGGTCGGCGACCGATCCGACGCGCGGCCCGGAAGGCGCCTCGCCTCTCGATGGCTCTACTTGGAGCACGCCGAACGGCTCGCCGATCACAGGCGGGGCAACCTGGACGTCCTACACGCTCGACCCCGACAAGGGTCTGCTGTACGTGCCGGGCGGCAACCCCGCGCCCGACTTTGCCCCGAGCGCACGCGAAGGCTCGAACCTCTACTCGGGATCGGTGGTGGTGCTCGATGCGAAGAGCGGGGCGTATCGCGGTCACTTCAAGATTGTGCCCCGCGATTGGCATGACTGGGACGTGTCGAGCGCGCCGGCGCTGATCCATACCGCGGCCGGGCGCGATCTGATGATCGAAGCGCCGAAGGACGGGCATCTCTACGGCTTCAATCTCGCGGATCACACACTTCTTTATCATCCGGCGGTAACGCGCATCGAGAATGCCGAGGTGCCGTTCACACCGGAGCAGGCGGTGCATTTCTGCCCCGGCTCCACCGGCGGGGCGGAATGGAATGGGGCAGCCTACGATCCGACCACCAATCTGATCGTGGTCGGCGAGGTCGAGTTTTGCACCACGGTGCGCGTCATGCCGCAGAAGAAGGTTCTGCAGACGAAAGCCGGCCAGCCGTGGTCAGGTGAGAATTCCGTCAACCCCTACAACCTTTGGGGTAAACAGGATCCGTTCGGCCACTGGGCTGGCTGGGTCTACGCCATCGACGCAGACACCGGTGAATGGCGCTGGCGCGCCAAATCCAACTATCCGGTGCAGAGCGGAGTCACGCCCACCAAGGGTGGCGTGGTTTTTTTCGGGGATATGGGCGGCAACTTCTATGCGCTCGATCTCAGGAACGGCAACAAGCTGTGGGGCGCCAAGATTGGCGGCGCGGCCGGCGGCGGCGTCATCGTTTACGACGCGGGGCACGGCGAGCGAGTCGCCGCGGCCACCGGTCTTACGGAGATACTATGGCCAACCGAGATCACCACCGCCAAGGTGTCGGTCCTCGGTCTTGACCATCGTTGAAGTTTCATTAGCGCTATCCTACGGCTGCCAGGGGATGCAGTAGAGGCAGGCCAATCGTAAGGCCTGCTTGCGTTGCGGGCCGTGTCGCAGGTAAGGCAAGGGATCTGATGGGCCAATCGGAGCCGGAGCAACCGAGGCTCTTGATCGCAGACGACGAGGTCGGCCAGGTGAGTGCGCCCGGGACACCCGCTCGCCGCTGGAGCGCTGCCGAGCTTCGTGTACAGGGGAGGTTTGCCCTGGCGCTGGTGTGCGTCGTCGCGATCGGCGTCGCTTGCTACCTGAGCGTGCTGCGGCTCAACGCCGACGCCGTATGGGTCGACCATACCTACCAGGTTCTCAATCGACTCGACGCGTTGCTTACAACGATCACCGACGCGCAGCTCGGCGCACGGCACTACATCGCGACCGGCGAGGAGCAGTATCTCGATCGCTACCGGGCGGCGCGCCCGCTCATCGGCGACCTTCTCAAGGAGCTGCGGGCGCTCACCGCCGACAATGCGGCGCAGCAAGCGCGGCTCGTCGCGCTCAGCGCGCTCGCCGAAGAGCGCCTCGGCGATCTCGCCACGGGTGTCGCGGCGCGCCAGTCAGAGGGGGTTGCGGCCGCGCAGCGCGGGGACCCCGATGCCGGGCGCAGGCTCGACGATCAGCTGGCGCTGTCGGTCGCCGCAATGAAGCGCGCCGAGGACGCGTTGCTCCTCGAGCGCAAGAACCGCAGTCGCCGCGCGGAGCTCACCACCGAGGTCGTGATCCTGGCCGGCGGACTGCTGGCGGTGGCCATCGCAGTATTCGCCATGCTCGCCCTGCGGCGTGACTTTTCCGGACGATACAGAGCCGAGCAGGACCTGCGGGCGGCCAATGAGCAGCTCGATGGCCGCGTGCGCGAGCGCACGGCTGAGCTCACGGCGGCCAACGAATCGCTGCGCCGCAACGAGCAGCGCTTTCGCGGCTACGTGAGCGCGACCTCCGATGTGGTCTACCGCATGAGTCCCGACTGGGGTGAGATGCGTCAGCTGCAGGGCCAGGATTTCATCGCCGATACGACCGAGGCGACCCACGGCTGGCTTGCCAAATACATCGCTGCCGAGGATCAGGCTCTCGTCATCGCTACGATCAACGAGGCGATTCGCACCCGCAGCACCTTCGAGCTGGAGCATCGGGTGCGGCGTGTGGATGGCACTCTCGGCTGGACCTTCTCGCGGGCGATTCCGCTACTCGGCGCGGACGGCGAGATCCTCGAATGGTTTGGGGCGGCGAGTGACGTCACGGCACGCAAGGAAGCGCAGCTTCGCCTGCAGGACCAGCTCGCGCGCCTGAGTCTCCTCGGCCAGATCACCCGCGCCATCGGCGAGCGCCAGGACGTCCGCAGCATCTACCAGGTCGTAATCGGCACCCTGGAGGCGCAGTTGTCGCTCGACTTCTGCTGCGTGCTGCTGTACGACCCGGCCGGGAACTCGCTGCTGGTGAGCTGCGTGGGTTCCCAAAGCGCCGCGCTCGCCGCGCAGCTTGAAATGCCCGCCGAAGCGCGCATCGGCATCGATCAGAACGGCCTCGCACAGTGCCTGCGTGGGCAGCTGGTCTACGAGGCGGACGTCGGGACCTCGAGCTATCCGTTCCCGCAGCGTCTCGCGCGTCGTGGGGTGCGGGCGCTGGTCGCCGCGCCACTGGTCTTCGAGAGCAGGGCGTTCGGCATTCTCATCACGGCACGCAAGGCGCCGAGGAGCTTCTCGAGCGGCGAATGCGAGTTCCTGCAGCAACTCGGCGAGCACGCCGCACTCGCGGCACACCAGGCGGAACTGTATCAGGCGCTGCAACGCGCCTACGAGGACCTCAAGCAGACGCAGCAGGCGGTGATGCAGCAGGAGCGTCTGCTGGCGCTCGGCAAGATGGCGAGCGGCATCGCGCACGACATCAACAATGCGATCTCACCGATCGCGCTTTACACCGAGTCGCTGCTGACACGCGACCCGAGTCTGAGCTCCACGGCACGCAGTAACCTCGAGGTCATCCAGCGCGCCATCGACGACGTGACCCACACCGTGGCGAGAATGCGCGAGTTCTACCGGGTTCGCGAGCCGCAGCAGACGCTGCTGCCGGTCGACCTCAATCAGATCGTGCCACAGGTGCTCGAGCTCACGCGGGCCCGCTGGAGCGACATGGCGCAGCAGCGCGGCGTGGCAATCGAGGTGCGCACCGAGCTCGCATCCGGCCTGCCGCCGGTGCTCGGGATCGAGAGCGAGCTGCGCGATGCGCTCGTCAACCTCATCTTCAATGCCGTTGATGCGATGCCCCGCGGCGGGCGCATGCTGATCCGCACCCGGGTGCTCTCGACTGAGGCGGACTTCGCAACTGCAGGAAGCCAAGCGAGTCGCGTGGAGCTGGAAGTCAGCGATGGCGGCCTGGGGATGGATGAGGAGACCCGGCGCCGCTGTCTGGAGCCGTTCTTCACCACCAAGGGGGAACGCGGTACCGGACTCGGGCTCGCCATGGTGTACGGCATGAGCCAGCGCCATGGGGCCGATGTCGACGTGCAGAGCGAGCTCGGGCAGGGCACGCGCATCGCCCTGAGATTCCCACCGGCGACGGCGCCCGCGGGCGACAGCACCAGCCCGCAGCTGCCGCGGACCGCGAGTGCGCTGCGCATTCTGCTGGTCGACGACGACCCGCTCATCCTCACGGCGCTGCGTGACACGCTCGAGGCCGACGGACATCAGGTTGTCACGGCAGACGGCGGGCAGGCCGGGATCGACCGTTTCCTCGCAGCGCGGGCCAATGAGCCCTTCCAGGTCGTCATCACGGACTTAGGCATGCCGGTCGTCGACGGGCGCAAGGTCGCAAGCGCGGTGAAGGCCGCGCGCTCAGTCACGCTGGTGCTTTTGCTCACCGGCTGGGGCCGACGCATGGCGGCCGATGGCGATGTGCCGCTGCACGTCGATCGAGTTCTCGCCAAGCCGCCGAAGCTGCGAGATCTGCGCGAAGCACTGGCGCTGGCGGCCGCGAGCTGACACCGATCGCCTCCTGAGCGTACTCATCGGTCCCCGCGAGCGGCCGCGTCGCCAAAGCAGGCGCGACGCTCAAGTTCTTGGCACACTATTGAGAGCTGATCAGGTGCGGAGGTCGTTCATGGTCCATTGCAGAGCATGCGGCAAGGAGATTCACGAATCAGCCAGGACGTGCCCGCAATGCGGCGCACCCCAGGCCGTCGCAACCGCGAGTGACAAGAGGATTCTGCCCGCATTTCTCTTGTGCTTCTTCCTCGGCTGGACCGGCGCGCATCGCTTTTACGTCGGCAAGATCGGCACCGGGATTCTGATGCTGCTCACGGGCGGCGTGCTCGGCGTCCTGTGGCTCATAGACTTCATCATGATTATCGTCGGGGCTTTCACGGACGAGGCCGGCAACAAGATCACCGAGTGGACGTAACAACTCCGCAACGCCTGTCCGTAGGTCTCGACACCGGAGGCACCTACACCGACGCCGTGGTGCTCGATGCCGCGCAGCGCGTGGTGGCGAGCGCCAAGGCACTCACCACGCACTGGGACCTGTCGATCGGGCTGCACGCCGCGCTGCGGGCGGTACTGGCAGAGCTCCCATCCGCGGTGCGCCGCGAGCACATCGCGCTGGTCGCCGTGTCGACGACGCTCGCCACCAACGCGGTGGTCGAGAACCGCTTCAGCCCGATCTGCTCGATCCTCGTCGGCTTCGATGAGCGAATGGTCGAGCGCACGGGACTCAAGCGCGCCGGCGGCGGAACGATCGTGCAGGTGCAGGGCGGGCACGAGGCGACCGGCGAGGAATCCGCGCCGCTCGATGAGGCGGCGGTAGAGGCTGCGGTGCGCGAGGTGGGGCCGCAGGTCGAGGCGTTCGCCGTGGCGGCGATGTTCTCGGTGCGCAATCCCGCTCACGAGCGGCGGGTGCGCGAGCGCATCCGCTCGCTCTCCGCCAAGCCCGTGACCTGCAGCTACGAGCTGAGCTCGCAGCTCGATGCGCCCAAGCGCGCGCTCACGGCGGCACTCAATGCGCGGCTCACGCCGCAAATCCGCCACCTCCTGGAGGCGCTGTCCGCGGTGCTTGAGCGCGAAGGGATTGTCGCTCCTGTGATGATCGTCAAGGGCGATGGCACCCTGATCACGGCCGAGGTGGCCCTCGAGTACCCGGTCGAGACGGTATTGTCGGGGCCGGCTGCCAGCGTGGTGGGCGCGGGGTTCCTGAGCGGACTGAAGGATTTCGCGGTCGCCGACATGGGCGGGACCACGACCGATGTGGCGATCGTCGCCGCGGGGGCGCCGGTGGTGCGCGCCGAAGGCGCGGAGATCGGCGGCTGGCGCACCATGGTCGAGGCGATCGACGTGCGCACCTGCGGACTCGGCGGCGACAGTGAGGTACACCTCGACCGCGACGTACGTCTCATCGTCGGGCCACGCAAGGTGATGCCGTTGAGTCTGCTGGCGAGCCGCCACCCGCAGGTGCTGGCGCAGCTGCGCCCGCTGGCCGCCGGCGATCGGGTAGCGCAATCGGCCGCGCGCTTCGCGCTGCGCAATTCGGCGGGGGAACCCGAGGCGCCGCTCGATCGGCTTGAACAGCGCGTGTGGGCGGCGCTCACCCTCGAGCCGCGCTCGCTCGCGGACGTGGCGCGCACCGCCCCGGGAATGGACGCGGTGCGGCGTCTGGTCGATCGGGGCTTGGTGACGCTGGCCGGCTTCACGCCGAGCGATGCCATGCACGTGCTCGGGCGGCAGGAGGGGTGGGACATCGAGGCGGCGCGCCTCGGCGCGGCGATATTCGCCATCGAGGAGCGCAACGCGGCGGCGCGCCGCGGCCTCGACAGCCCCGAGGCGGTCTGCGAGCGGGTCTACAACCACGTGATCCGCGAGGCGACGCGGCTGGTGATCGAATGCGCGCTCGCGCACGATCCGGGAATCGAGGCGCTGCATGGGCGCTGGGGCCCGCTCGGGCGCTTGCTCGAGGATCTGGTCAACGGTCGCCCATTCTCGCGCCTGGTCGAGGCGGTGATGCGTCTCGGCACGCCGCTGGTCGCGATCGGCGCACCGGCGGGGGCCTATTTTCCCGAGGTCGCGCGCCGGCTCGGCGCCACTCTCCATGTCCCGCAGCACGCCGCCGTGTGCAACGCGGTCGGGGCTGCGGTCGGCGTCGTCTCCGAGAGCTGCGAGATTCTGGTGAACCAACCGATGTTCAAGGTCTTTCGTGTGCACGATCCGGCCGGCAACCGTGACTTCTCCGATGCCGCCGAGGCGATCGAGGAAGCGCGGCGCATCTCGCGCGAGCTGGCGCTCGCGGCCGCGCGCCGCGCCGGTGCGCTCGACCCGCAGATCGAGACGGTGGTCGCCGAACGCCGCGCGCGCGGCGGTCCGGCGGAGGAGGGCGACTATCTGGCGGAGGCCACCGTGCGCTCGAGGGCGACCGGCCGGCCGGCGGCGCGCGACGTTTGATCCGCCGCTACTTCGCTATGTACAGCTCAGAGCCCCACGGCGTGTGCAGGATCTGGTACGGCTTCATGTCGGTCTGCATGTGTATGAGCTGCGCGCGTGCGTCGTAGCCGAGCTGGAACAGGATGTTCCGGTCGCGGTAGTAGCGGCACACCTTGTTGGTCACGGGTACGACACCAACGAGCAGCATGCCGCCGGGACACTCGACTTCGATGTCGCGCGGGTGCCACGCAGAGCAGCGCTCCGGGGTGAGTGCCTCGTAGCTGAGGCCCTGCTCCTTGAGGTAGGCCTCCGCCTGGGACAGGCTGAGGAGGTGCGGGCGCCCCCGGTCGAGCAGATCGCCGACGGCACCGAACTCCTCCTGGCAGGCGCCGTCGGTAAAAAACGGCGGCAGCGCTGCGGCGATACCCGCGCCGAGCAGCAGCAAGGTGAGGACAATGCGCACCTTCGTCCCGGAGCTCCTGTCTGGCTCAGCGGCTGACCGCCGGCAGCAGGTATTCGTTGAGGATTCGCTCGGTCTGCTCGTGCATGCCGCGGGTGCCGTAGTTGGTGCTGGTGATGACCGCCGCCATGTCCAGCTCCGGGATGACGAGCACCTTGTTGCCGCCGTTGCCGGACATGAAGTAAGCGGGCACCTGATGGGCGGCAGGGCCGAACGATTTCAGCCACCACAGGTAGCCATACTCAGTCGCCTCATCGATGCGGGCGTGCGGGGTGGTGGAGGCCTTGACCCACGCGGCGCTCACGATCTGCTGTCCGCCCCACCGACCGGAGTTAAGGTAGAGCTGCGCGATGCGCAGCAGATCCGGCGAGGTGAGCCGCAGGCCGCCTCCGGTCTGTGGGCTGCCGAGGGGCGAGTACACCCAGGTGACCGCGTGTATGCCGAGCGGTGCGAACAGCTTGGCCTCTGCGTAACGGTCGGCGCGCATGCCGGTCACACGAGACAGCACCTCACCAAGCACGAACGCACCGCCCGTGCAGTAACTGAAGTTCCGCCCGTAGGGCGGGGCGGGCGGCGTATCGCCGGTGTACATGCGGCCACGAATCGGCAGATCGAGGACGAACTGTGTCCAGTCCTCGATGAGGTACATGCGCTCCTCGTTGCCGCGCGAGGCGTCGTTCCAGTCGTCGCACTCGAGCGGCGAGCTCATGGTCAGCAGGTCCTCGACCGTGATACGCGCCTTGCGCGGGTCCGGGTTGCGAATGCCGTGCTGGCGCTCGGGAAACAGCGCCAGCACGCGCGCCTCGACCCCGCGCAGTTTCCCCTCATCGATCGCGATGCCCACCAGAATGTCGGTGATGCTCTTGGTCGCCGAGCGCGTGTCGCGCTGCGTGTCGGCGTTGCCGTCGAAATACTCCTCGTACACCAGCTTGCCGTGCCGGGCAATCAGCACGCTGCCGATCTTGACGAACTTGCCGGAACGCACATCGGCGCCGAGCGCGGCCAGCGGTGCCGGATCGAGGCCATTGTCGGCGGCGGCGCCCCGCACCCACTGCGCGGCGCCGGTATCGGTTGCCGGCAGCGAGCTGCTCGAGAGGATGGCGGTCAGGATTAGTAGCGGGACTCTCACCGCGGCAAGTCTACGCTTCGCGCTGCGCTCGGTCGCTTCGGAAACGCTGTGCTGCGCGGGTAGAATCGCCCGACACTGCAGGGGGCGCAGACCATGGCGGCGGCTGAGTACGACGTGATCGTGATCGGGTCCGGGCACAACGGACTGGTGTGTGGCACCTACCTCGCCAAGGCGGGACTTAAGACGCTGGTCGTGGAGCGGCGCGACATCATCGGCGGCGCGGCGGTGACCGAGGAGTTCACGCCCGGGTTTCGCGCCTCGCGCTTCTCCTACGTCATGAGCCTGCTGCACCCGCGGGTGATCGGCGACCTCGGGCTCGCCTCGCACGGCCTCAAGGTGCTGCCGGCCAACGACCTGTTCTGCCCGCTGGGCGGAGATGACTACATCATCTACAGCGACGACCTCGCGCGTACCCAGGCCGAGTTCGCGCGCTTTTCGAAGCGCGATGCCGAGGCCTATCCTGAGTTCGCGCGGCACCTCGAGGAGGCGGCGCGCGTGGTGCGCGGCCTGCTGTTCGAGACCCCGGTCGACCCCGCGCGGCGCAGCTGGCGGAATTTCCGCGAGTCGGCGGCGCTCCTGTGGCGGCAGCGCAAGATCGGCGAGCGCATGTACCGGCTCATCGATCTGCTGACCCAGAGCGCCTACGACTATTTGTCGGTATGGTTCGAGAGCGATGTGATCAAGTCGGTGCTCGGCTACTACGCCTGCATCGGCACGTTCGCCGGGCCGCGCTCCCCGGGCACCGCCTACGTCATCCTGCACCACCTGCTCGGCGAGCACGCCGGTGCCGGCGGCTGGGGGTTCGTCCGTGGCGGCATGGGCGCGATCTCGCAGGCGATCGCGGCCGCCGGCAGAGAGCACGGCATGGAGGTGCTGACGGGCGCGCCCGTGGCCGAGGTGCTCATCGCCGGGGGCCGCGCCCGCGGCATCCGCACCGCGGACGGACGGGAGTTTCGCGCCCGCGTGGTCGCCTGCAACGCCAACGCCAAGACGCTGTTCCGCCAGCTGGTGAGGGCCGAGCACCTGCCGGCGGAGCTGCTCGCGGACATCGACTCGTTCAGAACCTTCTCCACGGCGTTCAAGATGAACATCGCCGCGGACGGTCCCCCCCACTACCGTGCCTTCGATCGGAGCAAGGCGGGCTTCGACTATCCGAGCTACGTGCACATCGCGCCGGGAATCGATTACCTCGAGCGGGCGTACGACGAGGCCAAGTACGGCGGCTTCTCGCGCCAGCCGTTCCTCACCCCCGTGGTTCCGACCGTCGTCGATGACTCGCTCGCGCCGCCCGGCAAGCACGTGATCAACGTGTTCGGCGGACATGCGCCGTACACTCTGAAAGGTGCAAACTGGGAGCAGGAGAGGCCGAATCTGACGCGCGCCGCGCTCGCCGTGCTTGATGAGATGGCGCCCGGGTTTTCAAAGCAGATCATAGATCTCGAGCTGCTCGTGCCGCCCGACCTCGAGCGCATCGTGGGGCTCCCGCAGGGACACATCTTCCACGGTGAGCTGAGCGCCGATCAGCTGTTCTGGCAACGCCCGGTGCCGCACTGGGCGGACTACCGCACACCGGTGCGCGGCCTCTACCAGTGCGGCTCCTCGAGCCATCCCGGGGGTGGCGTGTCGGGCATCCCGGGCCACAACGCGGCACGCGAGATCCTGCGGGACTGGAAAAGTCTCAGGTGACGGGGGCCGCCGCGCACGCCGTGACCTCCGCGCCGCGCCGGGGCGCAACGCCGCGCATCGAGTCGATCGACCTGCTGCGCGGACTCGTGATGGTGCTCATGGCGCTCGATCACTCGCGGGATTTCTTCGGCGATTTCGCCGCGCGCCCCACCGATCTGGCAACCACGACGGCGGCACTCTTCTGCACGCGCTGGGTGACGCACCTGTGCGCTCCGACTTTCTTCCTGCTGACCGGCACCGGGGCGTACCTCGCCCGGGCGCGCCTGTCGGCGCCGCAGCTGTCGCGGTTTCTCCTGGCGCGCGGCGCGTGGCTCCTCGTCCTCGAGCTCGTGGTCATGCGCTTCGCGCTGCAGTTCAACCTGGATTACCAGCTCACGATCATCACCGTGCTGTGGGCGCTCGGCTGGTCGATGATCGTGCTCGCGGGTGTCAGTCGGCTGCCACTGTGGGGGATTGCCGCATTCGGCATGGCCCTCGTCGCCGGTCACAATGCGCTCGATGGCCTCGCGCCCGGCATGGCGGCAGATCCCGGGCCGCTCGGCCGGCTGTGGATCGTGTTGCATCAGCCGGGCACCCTGTTTCATGGCAGCCACGCACTGGTTCATGTCTCCTACGTGCTCATTCCCTGGGTCGGAGTGACGGCGCTCGGCTACGTGCTGGGCGCCATTTACGAGTGGAGCGCGGTCCGGCGCCGCAAGCTACTGTTACATCTGGGGATAGGGCTGATCGCGGCCTTTGTGGTGCTGCGCTTCTCGAACCTCTACGGCGATCCGGCACTCTGGTCGCGGCAGAGCTCGGCGGCGTGGACGGTGATGTCATTCATCAACACGACCAAGTACCCGCCGTCGCTTCTGTTCCTGCTGATGACGCTCGGTCCCGCCCTGCTGCTGCTGCGGGCTTTCGATGGCGGTGTACCGGCGTGGCTTAGGCCGCTGGCAACGCTCGGCAAGGTGCCGCTCTTCTTCTATGTGCTGCATATCTTCCTGATCCACCTGCTGGCGGTCGTCGCCAGCTATGTGCGCTACGGCGAGGTGTCGGAGGTGTTCCGCTCCCCCGATCTTGGCCACTTCCCCTTCAGTGCACCGCCGGACTGGAATCTCGGACTGCCGTTCGTCTACCTGGTGTGGGTAGTCGTCGTGATCGCCCTCTATCCCCTGTGCCGCTGGTACGCGGGCCTGCGGCAGCGGCGCCGCGCGTGGTGGCTCAGTTACCTCTGATCAAGCGGCAGGTCGAGATAGCTGCCCGAGTGCCAGCGCACCGCGAGCGGTGCACCGGCATCGGCGCTTGACTCGTCGCTCACGTCACGCCCGGTACCGTAGTTCACCTGCGCATACTCGTTCTTGTTGACGTCGGCGAGCACCAGCAGCCGGCTGCCCTTGCCGAGCAGGCGGCTCACGAGGCTGGTCTCGAAGGGGATGCGGCTGATTTTTCCCCGGGTGAGGAGTCTGCGGTGCGTGCGATCCGCGGCGAAGCTCGCCCGACCCAGCCAGTAGGCGAGGTGGAACAACCGCCCGTCCGGGAGCTCCTCGAACACCGTCACTCCGAGGTCCACGTCGCGCTTGTTAATGCTCACCTCGAGCTGCCCGGCAAACGCACCGCTCACGACCTCGGGTTGCGCCAGCGGCTCGCTCACGAACACGAGGCCGGTCGGTGGCCCGGACTTCTCCTCCACGATGGGACTCGGATAGTAAAGAGTGTTGTTCTGATGGCGGTGATCCGCCAGATCGACGCGCTGCTCGAGAAAGCCGTCCGCAACCGGGGTGGCGGCGGTGAGCAGATGCCGGGCCTCGCCGGCTGCGCCGCCGGTGGTGGGCCGCGTGGAGAAATACAGGCGCTGGCGGCGCTGGCCCATCTCCCCAAGCGTTGCTGCGTGCCGCCATTCGTTCGCGCCCATCACCTCGTAGTTGATCCGCCCGCGGAGCATCGCGGGCTTCGGGCCGCCGCGCAGCACATAGTCCATCCACTGATAGCTGAGCTCGGGCGTTGAGAACTGCGCGACCGGGTCGATGCGATAGCCGCGCAGCACCTCGGGTTTGACGCTCCAGTGGGTCGCCAGGTGATCGTAGGGACCGATCACCAGGTAGTGCTCGGCGGCCGGCCGGTAGCGGTAGTGTTCTTTGAGGTACTCGAGGGCCGAAACCTGTCCGTCGTCGTAGTAGCCGGTGATGGTCAGCACCGGGATGTCGATGTGGGCGAAGTCATCGCGATACGGCACCATGGCCTGCCAGTAGGCATCGTAGGCCGGGTGCTCGAGCCAGCGCTGCAGCAGAGGATTCGGGGTTCCGTCGATGGCATCGATGCCTCGGTACGGCAGGCCGCTTGCAAACCAGGCGCTCTGCAGGCGCTCCCAGCGGCCGGAATCGCTGTAGACCTTCTCATCGAGGTACTTGCCGTCGGCGACGTAGAACGCCCAGCCGTAGTTGGCGTTGAGGAACACGTTGTTGCACATCGGCAGCCCCTGGCCCGGAATGGCCGCAGCGGAGACGGCGATGGTCTTCAGCGCCGGATGCAGCTGCTTGGTCGCCGCCCAGGCCGTGAAGCCGGAGTAGCTGCCGCCGAGCATCCCGACCGTGCCGTTGCTCCAAGGCTGATGCGCGATCCAGTCGATGACGTCATGGGCGTCGGCAGCCTCGTGCTCATACGGCTGGATCGCATCCGGGCTCAAGCGCTTGCCGCGAGTATCGGCGATTACCCCGACGTAGCCGTGAGCGGCGATATCGGCTGCGCGGGCCCTGAAGGCCGCGGCGTCGGTATAGATGTCGAGCCACAGGAGGGTGGGGAGCGGCTCGCTCGCGGCCCGGCGGCGAACCACGATCGCCGATACGGTGCCGCCGTCGCGCATGCGCACCCGCACATCGTCGCGGACGTCGTAAATCGCCGCATCGGGGACCGCAGCGCGTGGGGTTTGTGCGGCGACCTCTGAGAGAGCCAGCGCGCACAGCAGCGCCAGCCCGCAAGCACACGCAACCCCGGCCGGCATCAGAAAGCCGCGGCGCGCACGTCCAGTAGGGTCGGGCCCGGGCAGCGCAGCGCCGCGCGCACGGCCGCGGTGAGCGCCGCCGGGCCCTCGATCCGCTCGGCGCGCGCACCGCACGCGGCGGCAAAAGCGACGAAGTCGGGATTGCGGGCCTGCACGCCGAGTGGCTCGATGCCTGCGGCGCGCATGTCATCGCGGATCTGCGCGAGGGCCTCGTTGTTCCACACGACGATCGGCACAGTGAGCTGGTGCTCCACGGCCGTGAGCAGCTCCTGCAGCGTGAACTGCACGCCGAAGTCCCCGGCGAGTGCGACCACGGGTCGCCCGGGCTCGGCGATCGCCGCGCCGATCGCAGCCGGCAGCGCGAAGCCGAGCGTGCCGTAGCCGCACGGATGAAACCAGCTGCCTGAACGATTGGCCGGATAGGCGTAGTTACCGGCGTAGGCAACCTGCGTCATGTCGCTGAACACGACGCCGTTGTCCGGCATCGCCGCGGCGAGTGCACGTACGGCGCTGAGGCAGGCAGCTCCGTGCTCGGCGATCTGCGCCTCGACTCTGCGGCGGTGGGCGGCGGCATCTCCCTCGGCGCTGCGCCAGCCGCGGCGCGGCGCGAGGCCGCGGGCGAGGGCTTCGAGTGTGAGCCGGGCGTCGCCATGGAGCCCATCGTCGCCGGCCTCGATCAGCATCGCCGGATCGATGTCGATGCGGATCAGCCGTCCCGGAACGGTGATCCGGGTCGTCGTGTAGATGTCCGTCTCGGCGAGCTCGGTACCGGCGGCGAGCACGACGTCGGCCGCCGCGAGCAGCTCCTGCGTGGCGCGATAGGGGAGACTCGCGCCCAGGTTCGCCGGATGCTGCTCCGGAACCACACCCTTGCCGGCGACCGTGGTCACCAGATACGCATCGAGTGTCTCCAGCAGCGTGGCAAGCGCCGCCCCCGCGTGGCGCGCGCCGCCGCCGGCGATGATCAGCGGGCGGCGTGCGCCGGCGAGCAGCTGCTGTGCGGCGGCGAGTGCCGCGGCGGCCGGTTGCGGTGCCGGGGCGGCGGGCGCAAAGCGCTGCGGGCGCAGCGCGGTTGGCTCGGCGAGCAGATCGAGCGGGATACCGAGGTACACCGGACGTTGCCGGCCGCGCCGCAGGAAGGCAAAAGCCTCTTCGAGGTGCGCGGCTACTTCGGCGGGCGTGTTGGCATGCAGCGCGAGCCCGGCGGCGCCCGCGGCGAGCGCGCGCTGATCGGTGAGCTCGTGCAGCACGCCCCAGCCCTTACCGAGCGAGGCGCGCACCGGCGTGCTGGCGATGACCAGCAGCGGCACAGAATCGGAGTACGCCTGCGCTATTGCGGTCAGCGCGTTGCTGAGGCCGGGGCCTGAGATGACCAGCGCCGCGGCGATACGGCCGCTGAGGCGCGCGTAGCCGTCGGCGGCAAAGGTCGCGTTCTGCTCATGACGGGCGAGCACGTGTCGCAGCCGCGCGGCGCCGACGCCGCGGTACAGCTCGATGTTGTGCACGCCCGGTATGCCGAACGCCGTATCGATGCCGTTGGCGAGCAGTGTCTCGGCGACGTAGCGTCCGACGGTCCAGGGGGCGGCGCTCATGTGCTTGAAATGTTAGCACTGGCCACGCACAGTTAGCTGCGTGAGATTCTCCTCCCTTACCGGCCGGATCGGCGGCAGCGGCGCCGACGCCTGGCTCACGCACTACGAGGCGGCGGATGCGCTCGCGCGCGGCGAGGACGTGATCGTACTCAGTGTCGGCGACCCGGAGATAGACACCCCGGCACCGGTGGTCGAGCGGGCCATCGAGCAGCTGCGCGGCGGTGACACTCACTACGTCGCCGCCGCGGGGCGGCCGGCGCTGCGCGAGGCGATCGCCCGTTCGCACGAGGCGCGTACCGGACAGGCGGTGCAGGCGCAGAACGTCGTGTATCTCGCCGGCGCGCAGAACGCGCTGTTTGCCGCCTCGCTGTGCCTGGCCGGGCCGGGCGATGAGGTGGTGAGCTTCGAGCCCATGTATCCGACCTACCCGGCGACGCTCGAGGTGTCCGGAGCACGCCTGGTACGCGCCCCCTCGGGAGCAGCGCTGCGGCCGGATCTCGAGGCGTTGCCCGCGCTCATCACGCCACGCACACGCATGATCGTCTGGGCGAGCCCCAACAATCCGAGCGGCTTTATCATGAGCGACTCGGAGCTCGCGGTGATCGGCGAGCTTGCGCGCCGCCACGATCTGTGGCTGGTGGTCGATGAGGTGTATGCCGGCCTTGCCCCCGGCGGGCGAGTACCGGGGTTGGCCAGACGGCTGCCCGATCAGCTCGTGACTCTGGGAAGTCTGTCGAAATCCCACGCCATGACGGGCTGGCGCGCCGGCTGGCTGGTCGGGCCGCGCGAGCTCGCGGCGAAGGCGGAGCTGCTCGCCATGTGCATGCTGTTCGGCCTGCCGGGCTTCGTCCAGGAGGCCGCCATCACCGCGCTGCGCATCGCCCCTGAGGCCGAGCAGCGCACGCGCGATTATTGCCGCAGCCGCCAGCGGCGCTTCGCCGCGGGCCTCAGCGGCATCCCGCAGCTGCGCCTCATCGAGCCCGAGGCGGGCATGTTCATGCTGATCGACGTGGGCGGCATGGGACTCACGGGCGCGCAATTCGTGCGCGCCCTCTACGCCGCGGAGAAGGTCTCGGTCATGGACGGCGCGGCCTTCGGCGCATCGACTGCTGCATGCGTGCGCGTGTGCTTCGCCACCGACGAGGCAAACCTCGATGCGGCGTGCGAGCGCATACGGCGCTTCTGTGAGCGCTGAAGCCGTCCACCAAAAAAAGCGGGGCGGCTGTCAGCCGCCCCGCCTGTTCACCCATCTGCTTTGCTCAGCGATCCAGGTCCCGAAACGCTTCGAGGAGGTTCGCGACATCGGGTACGCCGACCCCGGTGGTCTGGTCATACCCCTTGTGGGCATAGAAGTACCAGTTATCGCCTTCCCTGATGTCGCGCAGCGGGGCATTCGGCCCGGCGTAGGGGTTGCCCTGTCGCAGCAGCTGGTAGAGCGGCACGTTCAGCAGCCCGATGCGGTGGTGCAGGCCCTGCGCCAGCAGTGCGGTCGTACCGTTCAACTGCGGTGAGGAAAAGCTGGTGCCGCCTATGAAAGTAGCCACTCCAAACCCACCTGAGCTCGAGGTGTACCAGATCACATACCCCGTGTCGGGATCGGCGTTGACCGACAGGTCCGGGAGGTTGCGCCCGGCGAAGCCGGTAGGCAGCGCGGCGATGAGCGCCGGTGGCGTCTGCGACTCATCGATGAGATTCTGGTTGGGCTGCGTGCGCAGCATGCCCGCAATCCCCTCCTGATAGAACGGCCGCCGGAAGTAGAGGCTGACGCCGCCGCCCGTGCCGACCGGATAAATGCCGCACTCGGCGCCCAGCGGATCGAGTCCGAGTGCATCACACAGCGGTACCAGATAGCTCCACGTCCAGGCCTGCTCCGTCGCGACGTCGACGCTGAAGCCGGCCGGCTCGCTGAAGGTCTGCACGCCCGGCAGGGTCGTGCCGCCGGCGGCGGTGATGAAGCGCTGCGTCGCCGGATCATCGACCGACAGCACCTGGGTGTAGTTCGATGGCAGCTCGTTCTGCTCATCGTACGCACCGTTGTCGCCGGCGGCCGCGAAGAAGCTCTGCCCCTGCAGTGCCGCCTGCAACAGCAGGTCATCGAGCGCCCGCAGGGTGCTGGTCATCGTGCCCGTCACCGGGTTGCTGATCGTGCCGTTGCCGAACGGGTTGTTCGAGTCGAACAGCTCCCACTCGCCCCAGCTGGTGGAGACGGTGTCGGCCACGTTGTCATCGATCGCCTGGGCGAACACATCGATGAACGCCTGATTGGTGTTGGGTGCCAGGTACACCTGCATGTTGGCGCCGGGGGCAATGCCGCCCGACTGCTCGACGTCGAGCGTCGTCTCGCCCGAGCCGCAGGCGTCGCACACCGGCCCCGGGCCACCGTCGACGTTCACGATATTGATGCGGTTGGGATCGAACTTCAGCCCGAGCGAGTTCCAGTAGGCGATGGCGTCGCTCGGCGTGAAGGCGGCCAGGCTGATGATGCCCACCGTGCGGCCGCGGCCGTCGATGCCGTGGTGATACAGCGGGTTGACGTCGTACCAGATCGCATAATCCGCCACCGTCCAGAGACCCGGCGGGTCAGGCGTGCGCGGCTGGCTGCCACCCTTGTGCTGCGGTTTGCGGGTTGACTGATGGGAGTGTGGGAAGAACCGCGGCCGGCTGTCGAGCCCGTAGACGCCGCGCACCGCGCCGGCGAGCGCTGCGGGCAGCTGCGGCTCGGCGAGGGGCGCGTGGTAGAGATAGCTCGGCGCATCCAGATTGGCGGCCACAGAATAGCTGTGCAGTTGCACGCCAAACGCCCGCTCGATCGCCGCCGGGCTGCCGCTCGCCTTCAGGTGCGCCGTCGAGGAACGGGTGACGCTGAGGCCGGCGGCCTCGAGGTGCTGGGTTACCGCGGCGACGGTCGCTGCGCTCGGCGCGAAGCGTTCCTGAAATTCCTGCGTGCTGAGGAAGTGATGGAACTGCGGTGAGCCCTGCGTATAGATGGATTCCAGCAGCGGCTCGAGCTGCTCGGCGTGGCCGAGCTGCAGCGCCACGGTGACGCTGATCTGCTCGTCGGCGGTTGTTCTGCCGAGATCGACCGCGGCCGGGGAGACACCCGCGCGCGGATAGGGCGCGGCCTGCACGGCGCCGGCCACACACAACGCACCGGCCGCGGCCAGCACGCACTTGCTGAGTGACATTGCGAAATCCCCTTAGTAGCTCTGAGTTGGGCTTGTTCTGCTAGCGGGAGGCGCTCGCACCATGCGCTCGCGGGCGCCTCGATGCAAGCAATGCCGGGGCGCACGCGGCGGCGCCGGCGCGTGACGCCGCGTCACGTTCTTGACATATGGAGCCGGGAACGGTCGGCGCGCCGCGCTGCTCGCCGGGTCGACCGCTAGGCGCTCGGGAGCTTGCCGCCCGGAGTGAGCTTGTCGATCGCTGTCGGCAGCGCCTGCGACAGCTTCTGCGCCAGTTCCTGCGGACTCATGCCGCTCTTCGCTGCCAGCTCGCCGAGCACGCCGCTCGAGAACACCTGGCTGATCTGTGCGGGCGTGATCGCCTGGTTGGCGCTGGTCGAGACCCAGGAACGCGCCACCCCGCCGAGCCCCTGCTGCTCGAGCTGCGTGACGATGCCCTGGATGCCGCCATGCTGCTGAATGAGTGAGTTCACCACGCTCGCCATTTCGGCGCCAACCACGCCACCGATCAATCCATCGAGCAGTCCCATGACATCTCCCCCGTCGTGAAGGCGCGAACGGAGCGCGCCCCTCGATTGTGCTCGCGAAGCGGTGCGGCGCTCAAGCCAGCCGTCTGACCCGCGGCGCGCCGGCCGCGGGGCGACGATGCGTCGCGCGCGCGGTTATTATATTATTATGACGACATTAAAAAGAGTCGGGCCGGACATGCGACAGGTCAAAACGCTGGGGCTGCTGGGGACGGGTGTCATTGGCGGCGGCTGGGCGGCGCGTGCGCTGCACTTCGGCATCGACGTCGTGGCGGCCGATGTCAAGCCCGAGATGGAAGCCTGGATCCGTGGCGCGGTTGCCAATGCCGAAGGCGCGCTGTCGCGTCTCACCTTCGCGCCGCTGCCGCCGAAGGGCAGGCTCAGCTTCACCACCGACCTCACGGCGATGGCGCGGCAGGCCGACTTCATTCAGGAGAACATACCCGAGCAGCTCGAGCTCAAGCAGCGCACGCTCGCCCTGGTGAGCCGGCACGCGCCGCGCGACGTACTGATTGCCTCCAGCACCTCGGGCCTGATGCCGACCGAGTTGGCGAGCGCCATGGAGGTTCCCGAGCGCTTCCTGGTGGCCCACCCTTTCAATCCGGTGTACCTGCTGCCGCTCGTCGAGCTGGTGGGCGGGGAGCACACCACGGCCGCGACGCTGGAGGCGGCCAGCCGCTTCTACCGCTTCATCGGTATGCACCCGCTCACGGTGCGCCGCGAGGTGCCGGGCCATCTGACCGACCGGCTGCAGGAGGCTCTGTGGCGCGAGATCCTGCACCTGGTGAACGATGGCGTGGCGACGACCGGCGAGCTCGATGACTCGATTGTCTACGGGCCGGGGCTGCGCTGGGCCGGGATGGGCACTAACCTCATCTACCATCTCGCCGGCGGTGAGCCTGGCATGCGCCACATGCTGCGCCAGTTCGGGCCGTGCCTGAAATGGCCGTGGACCAAGCTCGAGGCGCCGGAGCTCACCGAGCAGCTGATCGATTCCATGGTGGAGGGCACGCAGGCGCAGGCCGCCGGACGCTCGATCCGCGAGCTCGAGCGGCTGCGGGATGACTACCTGGTGGCGATCCAGCAGGTGCTGCGCCAGTTCAACATCGGCGCCGGTGCGACGCTGCGCGCGCTGGAGGAGCGACTGTACGAGGCGGGGGCCGCGCAGGCGCGGCCGGCGATCGAGGCGGCGGCAGGCAGCGTCCCGGCGGCGACGCTGCGCCTCATCGAGACGGAAGTGCGGCCCGAGTGGGTCGACTACAACGGGCACATGACCGACTCGCGCTACCTGCAGGTGTTCGGCGATGCGACCGATGCGCTGCTGCGCTACGCGGGGGTCGACGATAGCTACCGCCGCTCGGGGCGCGCGCTGTATACGGTCGAGACACACGTCATGCATCAGGCGGAGGCGCGTGCTCTGGAGCCGCTGTATGTGTTGAGCCGCGTGCTCGAGGTCGACGACAAGCGCTTGCGTGTGTTCCACGCCCTGCACCGGCGGCGCGATGACGTCCAGGTAGCGACCGCCGAGCAGCTGTATCTGCACGTGACGAGCGCCGCCGGCAAGGCCTCGTCCATGGACACTCGGGTACGCGACCGGCTGGCCGCGCTGCAGGCGGTGCAGGCGAGCCTGCCGGTGCCACCCGAGGCGGGTCGGCTCGGCGGCCGGGTGTCGCGCTAGGGCGGCGGTACCGGGAGCACTGCGTGCCCAAGATCGTCGATCACGAGCAGCGGCGCGATGAGATCGCGCTCGTCGCCTGCCGGGTGGTGGCCGAGTATGGCTTCGACCAGGCGACCATCGTGCGCATCGCGCGCGAGGCCGGCTATACCACCGGCATGGTGGCGCACTATTTCGACACCAAGCAGGAGATCATCATCGCGGCGCTGCGCCTCATTCTGCGCCGCATCGAGGAGCGGCTCACCGCCGCGGCGGGCGCCGATCCACAGCTGCTGGCGCTGCTCGCCGAGGCTCTGCCGGTGGACGCGACGCGCTTCACCGAATGCGCTTTCTGGGCGGCGTTCTGGGGCCAGGTGTCCGCCGACCGGCGCCTGAAGCGCATCAATGCCTGGATGCACCGCGAGTATCTGAAGCTCTTCGAGCGCTGCCTGGCGCGCGGCTGGAGTGAGTGGCGCGACTGGCCCGCGCCGACTCGCGAGCAGGCGCTGCGCTCGGTAGTCACCTTCATCAACGGGCTCACCGCGAGCGTGGTCGCGAGCCCGGGGGACTGGCCGGCGGCGCGCCAGATCGAGCAGCTGCGACTGCAGCTGACGATGCTGCACGCCTGGGCGAGTGGCGGGGCGGCGGCGCTGCCGCGCCGCGGCCGGCGGCTCACCGTGACGGGCCCGCGCAGCGTCTCGGCGTAGCCGCGCTAAGGGGAGGGCACAACCGTGGATTTCAGTCTCAGCGAAGAGCAACAGCTGATCGTCGACTCGACGCGTCGCTTCGTGCAGGACGAGCTCGTGCCGCACGAAGCCGAGGTCGAGCGCAGCGGCGAGCTGCGCGAGGAGCTGCGCCGCGAGCTCAAGGCGCGGGCCCAGGCCGCCGGCCTGTACGCCGCCAACATGCCGGCCGAGGTGGGCGGGGCGGGCCTCGAGGGTGTGAGCTGGGTGCTGTACGAGAAGGAGCTCGGCTACACCAACTACGCACTGCAGTACGGCTGCGTGGCGCGCCCGTCCAACATCCTGCTGGCCTGCGCCGGCGAGCAGCGCGAGCGCTACCTGCTGCCGGCGGTGCGCGGCGAGCGCACCGAGTGCCTGGCGATGACCGAGCCGGACGCGGGCTCGGACCTGCGCGGCATGAAGACCACCGCCACCGAGCGCGGCGGTGATTTCATCATCAACGGCACCAAGCACTTCATCAGCCACGCGGATCACTCGGACTTCGTCATCCTGTTCGCGGCGAGCGGCGAGGAGGACAGTCCGCGCGGCCGCAGGAAGCTGATCACCGCCTTGCTGGTCGACATGGGGACGCCGGGTTTCGAGGTGCGGCGCGGCTACCAGAACGTCTCGCACCGCGGCTACAACAATAGCATCCTGCAGTTCAGCGACTGCCGCGTGCCGCGCACGGCGGTGCTCGGCGAGGTGCACCGCGGCTTCGAGGTGGCCAACACCTGGCTCGGCGCAACCCGCCTGCAGGTGGCCGCCAACTGCTTAGGCAGGGCCGAGCGCGCCCTGGCGCTCGCCACCAGCTGGGCGGCCGAGCGGCGTCAATTCGGCCAGCAGATCGGCAAGTTCCAGGGCGTCGCCTTCAAGCTCGCCGACATGGCGGTCGAGCTGCGTGCTGCGGAGCTGCTCACCCTCGAGGCAGCGTGGAAGCTCGGCCGCAACAGCGCGACCGACATGGACATGGCGATCGCCAAGTTGAAGGCTACCGAGATGCTCTCGATGGTGGCGGATGAGGCGCTGCAGATCCATGGCGGCATGGGCCTCATGAGCGAGCTGCCGCTCGAGCGCATCTGGCGCGACGCGCGCATCGAGCGCATCTGGGACGGCACCAGTGAGGTGCAGCGTCACATCATCTCGCGCGCGCTGCTGCGGCCACTGGGCGGGTGATGATGTGAGCGGCGGCACGGTCGCCTTCAGCCTCGCGGGGCGCCGCGCGCTGGTGACCGGAGGCGCGTCCGGCATTGGCAGAGCGACCGCCGAGCTGCTGGCGCGCAGTGGGGCGCGGGTGGCGATGAACGATCGGTCCGTTGAGGCCCTGCAGGCCGCCGTCGGCGAGTTGCGCGCCGCGGGACTGAGCGTCGAGGCGGTGCCGGGCGATCTGGGCGACTCCGCGATCGCCGCAGCGGTGGCACGGCGCAGCACCGAGCGGCTGGGTGGCCTCGACTATCTGGTCAACAACGCCGGCGCTCCATTCACACGCAACCCGATCCCACCGGCGGATCTGGAGGCCCTCAGCGACGAATTCTGGGACCGGATACTGCGGGTGAATCTGCTGAGCGCGTTCTGGATGACGAAGGCGCTGGCAAGCACCCTGCGCGCCTCACGTGGGGCGATCGTCAACACGGTTTCGATCGCCGCTTTCGGCGGCGGCGGCAGCAGTAGCGCCTATGCAACGGCCAAGGCCGGACTGGCGGGGCTGACGCGCGAGCTGGCTCGCGGGCTTGCGCCGCAAGTGCGCGTCAATGGCATCGCGCCGGGCTTTGTGAACTCGGGCTGGGAGTGCTCTTTCGGCGATGTCGAGGCTGCGGCGAAGAGCAGCGTTGCACTCGCGCGCGTCGGTGAGCCCGCGGATTACGCCGAGCTGATCGTCTACCTGTGTGCCGGCGCTGCCTATGTCACCGGTGAGGTGATTCCGATTACCGGTGGCCAGCGAATCTGACGTCCGCGGACGATCGCGTGCGCCACGGGCGTTACTTTCCCTGCCACACGGGCTTGCGCTTCTCGGCAAAGGCGCGCGTGCCTTCCTTCAGGTCCTCGGAGCGGATCACCTTCTGCACCGCATTGAGCGCATCGTGCAGCTCGAAGGCCTGGTGCTCGGCAACCACCTCGGTGTGACGCAGCAGCTGCTTGATCGCCGGAAACAGCAGCGGCGGCCCGTCGGCGAGCTGCTGCGCGATCTCGCGGGCCTTGGCAAGGCCGCCGCCTTTCGGCACCACGTGATTGGCGAGGCCCCAGTGCTTGGCTTCCGCCGCGTCCATCCAGCGCCCGGTCATCAGGAACTCCACCGCGACGTGGTAGGGGATGCGGCGGCGCAGCTTGATCGTGCCGGCATCTGCCAGTACGCCGACGTTGATCTCCGGCAGCGCGAATCGGGCATGCTCCTCCATCACGATGATGTCGGTGCCGAGCACCAGCTCCATGCCGCCGCCGCAGGCGATGCCGTTGACGGCGGCAATCAGTGGTTTGTCGAGGTTGCGCGGGTAGTTGAGGCCGCCGAAGCCGGCGGCGCCCCAGTCGGTGTCGGACTCTTCACCGGCCGCGGCACCCTTGAGGTCCCAGCCGGCGCTGAAGAAGCGATCGCCCCCGCCGGTCACGATGCAGACGCGCAGTGCCGGATCGTCGCGGAACTGCTCGAACACCTTGTTGAGGCGCCGGCTGGCGGCGAGGTCGATGGCATTCGCCTTGGGACGGTCGAGGGTGACCTCGAGCACCGCGCCGTTGACCGCCGTGTACACGCCGCCGATCGAGCTATGGGTGAGTTCTGACATTGAGACTTACTCCGCCAGGCGGATCAGGGCATCCACCGCCACGGCGCCCGAGTCTACGGGACGCACGATGACGGGATTGATGTCGAGCTCCGCCAGGGTCTCGACATTAGCCTGCGCGTAGCGCGCGCAGGCGAGTGCAGTCTGGACGAGCGCCGGCATATCCCCCGCCGGCCGGCCGCGAAAGCCGATGAGCAGCGGTGCCATGCGCAGGCTCCGCAGCGCCGCCTCGATGCCCGCCGCATCGAACGGCGGCAGCAGGGTGACCGTGTCGCGCAGCAGCTCGGTGAGCAGGCCGCCGGCGCCGAGCACCAGCAGCTGGCCGAACTGCGGATCGACGCTGACGCCGATGAGTACCTCGGCCACGCCGTCGGTGACCATCTCCTCGATCAGCAGCGTGTCGGCGAGCGCGGCGAGCCGCTGCGCGGCCTGGGCGGCCTCGGCGGCGCTGCGCACGTTGAGCACCACGCCGCCGATCTCGGATTTGTGCTCGATGCCCCCACCGGCCGCCTTGATGACGACCGGGAAGCCGAGGGCTTCGGCGGCGCCCGCGGCCTCGCGCGGCCGGACCACCGCTGAGCGCGGTACACGCACGCCGAAGGCGGCGAGCGCCGCCTTGGCATCGTGCTCGGACAGCGCGCAGCTGCGCTCCTTCAGCTGCCGCGGGCGGCGCAGCTCGAGCGTGGCGCGCCGCTCCCAGGCTGTGCCCACGCCGCCGGCGAGATCGAGTGCCTCGAGCGCTTCGCGCTGCCCCTGCAGCGGCACCACGCCGGACGCCAGGCAGCGCGCCCGAGTCGCAGCGGGGAGCGATTCCGGCAGCGAGCAGATCACCGCGCCGCGCGTGGCGGTCGCGTCGCGGGCGGCGATGAACTCCTCGATCCCGTGCAGGTAGGCGCTGGCGTCCGCCTGGCCCTCCGGCGGGCAGTCGATCATGAAGCCGACGGCATCGAAGCCGGAGTGCAGCGCGACGGAGAACATGCGGCGCATTCGCGGACGGTCGAACCAGATGTAGGTATGGAAATCGAAGGGATTCGCGACCGCCACGCGCTCGGAGAGGATCTCGCGCAGGCTCGCGACGCTGGCCGCGGGAAAGGGCGGAAATGCGAGTCCGAGGCTGCGCGAATTGTCGGCGGTCATCGCCATGTCGCCACCCGAGGCGCCCATGACGAGCAGCCGCTTGCCCGGTAACGGGCCGCCGCAGTGGAAGATCTTGAGCGTCTCGCACAGCGCGCCCAAGGTGTCGCAGCGTGCGATCCCGGCCTGGCGGCAGAAGGCGTCGAAGGCGGCGTCCGCACCGGACAGCGCGCCGGTATGGGTGTGAGCGGTACGCGCGGCGGCGGCCGTGCGTCCGGCCTTGACGAGCGCCACGGGCTTGCCGGCCGCGCGCGCTGCGGCCACCGCACGCGCGAAGCGCTCGATGTCCTTGATGCCCTCGAGGTAGAGCCCGAATGCCGTGACGCGCTCATCCGCCGTGAGCAGCTCGATCAGATCTTCGGCCGCGAGCCGCGTCTGGTTGCCGACCGTAAGGATGCACCCGAGTGGGAGCGAGCGGCCGTTGAAGAGGAGATTGAGCGAGATGGTGCCACTCTGGCAGATGAGTGCCACGCCGCGCTCGCACCGCGGCCCGACCAGCTGGTCGGGCCAGAGCGCCACGCCGTCGAAGAAGTTGATGAAGCCGTAGCAGTTCGGGCCGAGGAACGGCAGCTCGGGAGCTGCCGCGAGCAGCTCCTCGGTGAGGCGCGCTCCTTCCTCCGTGCCAGTCTCGGAGAATCCGGCGGCGAAGCAGACGAAACCACCCGCGCCGCGGGCGGCGAGCGAGCCGGCGATCGAGGGCACCTCGCGGTTCGGAGCCGCCAGGAAGGCGGCATCCGGTGCCCCCGGGAGCTCCTCGACCGAGCGGAAGTAACGCTGCTCGGGGGTCGAGGGGCGCGACGGGTGGACGCGCCAGAGCTCACCCGCGAAACCGATCTTGCGGCTGGCCGCGGCCACGGCATCGGCCCAGTCGCCGCCGAACAGCGCCACGCTGCGCGGCGCGAGCAGCCGCTGCATGGCGGGCCGGCTCATGCGCCGGAGCCCGTCTGCTTGCGCGCCCCGCCGCTCAAGCTGAGCGCGCGCGAGCTCGGGCCGAAGGCGGCGGCCGGCGTGCTGGCGGCGAGCGCGGCGAGCGCGGCCGCGATCGGCGCCGGAAACGGCTCCGAGCCGGGAGCATCCCCCTGGCGCACGTGCAGCAGCATCAGCTCGGCGGTCGCCGCCGGCTCGAGCTGCCCCACAGCCCGCAGCGTGAAGCCGGCGTGCAGTCGCTTGCGATCGCTCCCGAGGATGGTCACTGCGACCGCGACACGCTCGCTCCCCTTGACCTCGCGCAGGTAATGCAGGTGCATCTCGAGGGTATAGAGAGTGCAGCGGGTACGCGTGCGATAAGCGGCATCGAGCCCCACGCGGTCCATGAGCGCATCGCACGCGAAGCTGACGATCAGCCCGTAGTAGGCGTCGCGGAGGTGACCGTTGTAGTCGATCCACTCAGGCACGATCGCGGTCTCGTAGATGGCAACCCCCGCCAAGATGCCCCCGGCGCCCTTAGTGGATCTTGAGGCGCTCGCGCGCCTCGGCTGCCGTTGCCACCCGTGCTCCCATGGCCTCGATGATGCTGCGCGCCTTCTCGACCAGCTGGGCGTTGCTCGCGTATACGCCGCGGCTCAGGTAGAGGTTGTCCTCGAGACCGACGCGGACGTTGCCCCCGAGCAGCACCGATTGCGCCACCCACGGCATCTGCATGCGGCTGATGGCGAAGGAGGTCCATACGGATCCGGCGGGCGCGCTCTGCACCATGGCGAGCAGGTGCGCGGTGTCAGCCGGCACCCCGTAGGGAATTCCGCAGCACAGCTGAATGAGCGCCGGGGCCGGGATCAGCTCCTCCTTGATGAGCTGCTTCACGAACCAGAGGTTGCCGGTATCGAATACCTCGAGCTCAGCCTTCACGCGCAGGTCGCGCAGAATCGCCGCGCCCTTGCGCAGGTAGTTGGGGGTGGATACATAGGCGCGATTGCCGTCGCCGAAGTTGAGCGAGCCGCAGTCGAGCGTGGCGATGTCGGGCCGATAGCGACCCTCCTCACACAGCTCGATCACGTGGCGCATACGCTCTTCCTGGCTGACGAAGTCGGAACCCTCGGCCGGGGTGTCCTTGAGGCCGTGGTCACCGACGCAGATGTAGCCGCCCATGCCACAGGTCAGATTCACCAGCACGTCGACCTTGCTGTCGCGGATGTGGCGCACGACCTCGCGGTAGTGCTTGGTCGCCATGCTGAAGGCCCCGCTGTCCGGATCGCGCACGTGGATGTGCACGATGGCAGCCCCGGCGCGTGCCGCCTCGACCGCCGAGGCGGCGATCTGCTCGGGGGTGATCGGGCAGTGCGGGCTCTTGGTGACCTTGGTGTCATCGCCGGTGACGGCGCAGGTGATGATGACGTCGGAGTTCATGACAGCCTCGAGTCGCGCCGCGGCCGGCGTGGTAATATTATGGCTATAATAATATAGCGCCATGGCGCGATGCGACAAGCGCGGGCGTTGAGGAGCGGGCCATGCAGACTCAGATGTTGATCGGCGGGCGGCTCGTGGGCGGCGAGGGCGCGCCCGAGACGGTGCTGGATGCGGCGAGCGGCGCCCACCTCGCGGTGGTGACGGGCGCGAGCGTCGAACAGGTCGGGGCGGCGGTGGCGGCCGCCGAGGCGGCCTTCGCGGGCTGGGCCACGACGCCGCCGCGGGAACGGGCGGCGGCGCTGCTGCGGATCGCGGATGGCATCGAGCGCCACGCCTCCGACTACGCGGCCCTCGAATCGCGCAATACCGGCAAGCCGCTTAGCGCCATGCTCGGCGATGAGATGCCGGCGATCGCCGACGTGTTCCGTTACTTCGCCGGCGCCTGCCGCATCCCGCAGGGGCTCGCGGCGGGGGAGTACCTGCCCGGCCACACCAGCATGATCCGCCGCGATCCGGTCGGCGTGGTCGGCTCGATCGCACCGTGGAACTACCCGCTGATGATGGCAGCCTGGAAGATCGCGCCGGCGATTGCGGCCGGCAACACGCTGGTGCTCAAGCCCTCCGAGCAGACACCGCTCACGGCGCTCAAGCTCGCGCAGCTGCTGGCCGAAGTGCTGCCGGCGGGCGTGGTGAACGTCGTGTGCGGGCGCGGCGAGCCGGTCGGCACGGCGATCACCGGCCATCCCCGGGTGCGCATGGTGTCGCTCACCGGGGATGTGGGCACCGGACAGAAGGTCCTGGCGTCCGCCGCCGCGAATCTCAAGCGCACCCACCTCGAGCTCGGTGGCAAGGCGCCGGTCATCGTGTTCGACGACGCGGATCTCGAGGCGGTGGTGGCCGGGGTTCGGACCTTCGCCTTCTACAATGCCGGCCAGGACTGCACGGCGGCCTGCCGGCTGTACGCCGGCGCCGGTATCTACGAGCGGCTGGTCGCCGACCTGACGAGCGCGGTGCGCACCATCCGGGTGGGAACCCAGCAGGAAGCGGGCGTCGAGATGGGGCCGCTGATCTCCGAGAAGCAGCGCGAGCGGGTCGCCGGCATGGTGGAGCGGGCGGCCGCGGCGCCGCACGTCACCGTGACCACGGGCGGCAGGAAGCGCAGCGGTGCCGGCTTCTTCTTTGAGCCGACGGTGATTGCCGGAGCCCTGCAGGCGGATGAGATCGTGCAGCGCGAGGTGTTCGGCCCGGTGCTGTCGGTGACGCGCTTCAGCGATCCGGCGCAGGCGGTCAGCTGGGCCAACGACTCCGAGTACGGCCTGGCCTCCTCGGTCTGGACCCGGGATGTGTCGCGCGCCATGCAGGTCGCCGCCCGGCTGCAGTACGGCGCCACCTGGATCAACACGCACTTCGCCACCGTCAGCGAGATGCCGCACGGCGGCTTCAAGCGCTCCGGCTATGGCAAGGACCTGTCGGTGTACGCCCTCGAGGACTACACCGTCGTACGGCACGTGATGGTGAAGGCGTAGTGAGGGGACGCTCGGGCGCGATCGGCGCGGCGCTCCTCGGGGCGCTCGCGGTCGGCGGCTGTGGGCAGGGCGCGCAGCAGGCGCGTGAGGAGCCCGTGCTGCACGTCTACAACTGGGCGGACTACATCGGCAAGGACACGGTCGCCGAGTTCGAGCGCACTACCGGCATTCGGGTCGAATACGACACCTACGACTCCGATGAGGTGCTCGAGGCGAAGATGATGGCGGGGGACTCGGGCTACGACGTGGTGAGTACCGCGACCGACTTCTTCGCCCGCCAGATCAGGGCCGGGATCTACCGGCCGCTCGACCGCGCCGAGCTTCCCAACTGGGGCAACCTCGACAGCCACGCCCTCGCCATCGAGGCCGTGTCTGACCCCGGCAACCGCTACGCCATGCCGTACCTGCACGCCGTGAACGGCTTTGCCTACAACGTCGACCTCATCAAAGCGCGCATGCCGGATGCGCCCGTCGACAGTCTCGACATGATCTTCAAGCCGGAAATCATCGCGCGCTTTGCCGACTGTGGCGTGTCGTTCCTCGACTCGTCCGAGGACGTGTTGCAGCTGGCACTCAACTACCTGCACCTCGATCCGAACACGACGCGACCCGAGGACTACCAGAGGGCCGAGCAGTTGCTGCTCAAGGTGCGCCCCTACGTCAAGGCGTTCGACTCGTCCGAATACATGAACGGGGTCATCAACGGCGAGTTCTGCATCTCGATGTCCTGGTCGGCGGACTATTCCACCTCGCGCGCCCGCGCGCGCGCCGCGGGGGTCGACGTGCATCTTGCCTTCACCGTGCCGAAGGAGGGCGCCAACGGCACCTTCGATGCGCTGCTGATTCCCGCGGATGCACCCCACCCGCACAACGCACACCGCTTCCTGAATTTCATGCTGCAGCCGCACGTCATCGCCGCGGTTACCAACGAGATCCACTACGGCAACGACAACCGCGCAGCCGACCCGTACGTCGACCCGCAGATTCGCAACGACCCCACGATCTATCCCACCGCGGCGATCGAGGCGCGCCTGTATCACGCCCGCGAGGCCACACCGCAGCTCGAGCGGCTGCGCACCCGGACCTGGACGCGGATCAAGACGGCGCTGTAGTCCATCGGGCCAGAGCCGCCCGCCGGCGCTCAGGCTCGGTGCGCGGCCAGCTGCGTCTCGAGGGCGCGACGCCGTTCGGCACGCCGCATGACAGCGCCGGCGGTGAGGATCAGCGTCCCCACCAGGCAGACGATGAGACTGGCGAGCGCGTTGATGTCCGGGCTCACGCCGAGCTTCACCTTCGAGTAGATCACCATCGGCAGGGTGCTGGCGCCCGGGCCGGAGACGAAGCTCGAGATCACGAGGTCATCGAGCGACAGCGTGAAGCACAGCAGCCAGCTCGAGACGATGGCCGGTGCGATGATCGGCAGCGTGATCTCGAGGAAGGCGCGCGCCGGTCCCGCCCCCAGATCCATCGCCGCCTCCTCGAGCGAGCGGTCGGCACTCGCGAGTCGCGCCTGCACCGTGATCGTGACGTAGGCGGTGCAGAATGTGACGTGCGAGATGACGATGGTCGTGAAGCCGCGGTGCGGCCAGGACAGCAGCTGCACCATCGAGACGAACAGCAGCAGCTGCGTGATGCCGGTGATGATCTCCGGCATCACGAGCGGCGCATTCACCATGCCGGTGAGCAGCAGCCGTCCGCGGAAGCGCCGGAAGCGCACCAGCGCGACCGCCGCCAGGGTGCCGAGGATCACCGCGACGGTGGAGGCACTCACCGCCACCTCGAGCGACAGGCCTGCGGCCTCGAGCAGCTGGCGGTTGTGCCACAGCGCTCCGTACCAGGCAGTCGAGAAGCCGCCCCACACGTTGACCAGCGGTGAGGCGTTGAAGGAGTAGCCGATCAGCACCACGATCGGGATGTAGAGGATGGCGATGCCAAAGCACAGCACGGTGAAGGGGAACAGCGACGAGCGGTGTTCCATGGCTCCTCAGGCCTCGAGCTGGCGCACGTTGTAGTACTGATAGATCGCGATCGGACCGACCAGCAGCAGCAGGAAAGCGATCGCGACCGCGGAGGCCACCGGCCAGTCGTGGTTGCCGAAGAACTCATCCCACAGCACGCGGCCGATCATCAGGTTGTTGGGTCCGCCGAGGAGCGAGGGGATGACGAACTCGCCCACCGCCGGTATGAACACCAGCATCGAGCCGGCGATGATCCCCGGCACCGAGAGCGGCAGCGTCACGTCGAGGAACGCACGCCATGGCGGGCTGCCGAGGTCGGCGGCGGCCTCGAGCAGCGTGCCGTCGAGCTTCTCCAGGGTGGCGAACAGCGGCAGCACCATGAACGGCAGGTAGGAGTAGATGATGCCGAGATACACCGCGAGATTGGTGCGCATGATGCGCAGCGGGCTCGTGATCAGCCCCAGGTCGAGCAACACCGTATTCAGCAGGCCGTTGTCGCGGATGATGGCCTCGAGCGCATACACGCGCAGCAGGAACGAGGTCCAGAAGGGCAGCATGATGATGAGCAGCAACACGCTCTGGGTGCTGCGCGGGGCGCGCGCGATCGCATACGCCATCGGGTAGCCCAGCGCGAGGCAGATCAGCGTTGAGAAGAAGGCGGTGCGGAGCGAGAACAGGTAAGCCGCGCCGTACAGCTCGTCGGTGACGAGATAGCGATAGTTGGCGAGCGTCGCCGCGAGCTTAAGACCATGGGCATGCGTCCAGCTCACGACGTCGGTGAACGGCGGCACGCGCGCCGCGGTCTCCGCGAAGCTGATCTTGAAGGCGAACGCGAATGGAATGAGGAAGAACAGCAGCAGGAAGATGAGCGGCGGCAGGATGATCAGCCAGCGCCCCGCGCCCGTCGTTGTTCTCATGGTGTGCGCGCTTCGTCGGTCACGCCGGCCGCTATTGTGCGGGATAACGCGGCGGCCCGGTAGAACCGCGGGGCAGCGCAGCGGGTCGCGCGCGCCTCAGGAGCGCCGCTCGGCGCCTGCCCGCCCGCCGTGCTCGCGCACCGGGCCCGGGAATTGGCCCGGAAACACCGAGCGCAGATAGGCGAGGGCGCGCGCCACGCCGGCACGCCGGTCGAGGTTCGCCTCGCTCTGGAAGGCGATGCCCTGCCACAGCACCTCGAGTACGCCGATGAGCCCGAGGGCCACGCCATCGGCATCCAGGTGGGTGGCGCCGGTCTGCTCGATGAGGGTGGCGGTGAGCTCGCGCACCAGCGCCGCGAAGTCCTCGTCCTTGCCCCCGCAGATGTCGAGATATTCCTGGCGCGAGCTCGCCTCGCCCCAGAACGAGTACCACACCGACACCTTGCGCGGACTGGCAATCTCGGCGTCGAGGTACAGCTCGACCAGCAGCCCCAGCGCGACGACCGGGGAGTGCTTGAGCGCGGCGACCGGCTTCAGCACCCGCTCCTCGAACTCGGTGGCCAGATACTGCAGCGCCGCCACCAGCATCGCCGCCTTGGAGTGGAAGTAGAAGCGCACGATCCCGGGGGAGAGGTCGGCGAGCGCCACGACGCGGCTCACGGTGGTCCGCGAGGGCCCGTAGATATGCAGCGCCGAGATGCACGCCTCGATCAGGCGCTGCCGTGCGCGCACGCGTCCGGGGCGCGGACTGTCCTCCTCCGGAGCCGCATGCGGGGCGGTTGCGGCTGGGGTGCCCGACACGACGGTGCTGGCGCGCGGCATCTAAGCGAAGCGCGCCGGCGCGTTGGCGAGGCGCACCTCGGGGATGCGCGCGCGCAGCAGGTTGTGGAACTCGAGCATCCAGGTCTCGATCTGCGACAGCGGTCCGGGCCGGTAGTGGCTGTCGGCGATGCCGCGCTGCAGCCGCTCGCACAGCTCGCGATCCTCGTTGTTGACCTGCATGTTGATGCGGTTGCCGAGCCAGCGGACGAGGCGCATCTCGCGCCGCTCGTCGGGCAGCCCGAAGGAGGCGCTCCTGATCAGTGCCGTGCCGGGCCCGCGCGGCAGCACCTGGAAGAAGTCGATCTGCTCGGGGAACACGTCGATGCCGTGGTTGGGCAGGTAGCTGTAGAAACGCCAGCTGCGCCGCTCGCGCTCCGGCAGGTGCGCGGCCGTCACCTCGCCAACATGCTTCTGATACATGCGCTCGCTCCAGCGCGAGGAGGGCGTCTCGCGCATCCAGCTGATACCGCGCGCGATGCCGGGTACGCCGCGCTGGTCCTCGTAATCGGGCGTGAACATGCGGTTGAGTCCCGGATGCCCGATCGGCACGTGATAGGACTCGAGGTAGTTGTCCATGGCGATCTTCCAGTCGACCTGCCAGATCTCCTGGAAGAGCGGCTGCACGGGCACGAGCTCCTCGAATCGGTAGGGCGCGAGCTCCTCCTGTAGCGGTGCCCACGCCTTCGAGGGCGGCGGTGGCGCCTCATCCGCCAGGCACAGCCAGACGAAGCCGAGCGTTATATCGACGTGCACTACACCCAGGCTGTGCTCGCGCAGATCGAGATTCGGAAAGCTGTCGCGCGCCGGGGTGGCGAGGAGCGAGCCGTCGTAGCGATACGTCCAGCCGTGGTACGGGCAGGTGATGCGTCCGGAGCAGTGACCGCTCCCCTCGAGCAGCCGTGTGCCGCGATGCCGGCAGGTATTGCGCAGCGCGCGCACCGCGCCGCTCGCATCGCGCAGCACGATCACGCTGTCGCCGCCGAGCTCGAACGTGACGTAGTCGCCGGCGCGTGGGATCTGACTGATGTGACAGGCGATCTGCCAGCTCGGCTTGAGGATCCGCTCAGTCTCCAGGCGGGTCATCTCGGGGTGGTTGTACACCCAGGCCGGGAGTGAGCGGGGCGGTGCTGCGGCGGTGTCGGCCGGGCGGAGGGCGGTCGAGCTCATGGCAAGGCTCCCGGTCTGAAGATCTATATGGTTGTTTAATTCTAGCGCAAAAAACTATATGATCATATAGTCTGCGCGCTCGGGAACGCGGACCCGAATACAAATTAATCAATCTTTCAGCGGGTTACAGCCATGGCCAGAACCATGACCAGGAATCACGAGCACTTCCAGCGCGCGCTGAAGCGACTGCCGCTCGGGGTGGCGTCCAACTTCCGGTACTGGGGCGAGGACCGCACCATCTATGTGAAGGAAGGCCGCGGCGCCCGGATCACCGACCTCGACGGCAACGTGTACGTCGACTACCGCATGGGCTATGGGCCGTCGATCCTCGGCTATGCCGATGCGCGGGTGGACGCCGCGGCCCGCGAGGGCATGAAGGTCGGCGGCGTGTTCGCGCTGTCCACCGAGGCGGAGTACGAAGTCGCGCAGCGCATCGCGAAGATGGCGCCCGCCGCGGAGCTGGTGCGCTTCTCGAACTCCGGCACCGAGGCGGTGATGGCGGCGCTGCGTCTGGCGCGCGCTTACACCAAGAAGGACGACTACGTGATCCTCGAGGGCAGCTACCACGGGCTGTTCGATGCCGCCATGTGGTACACGCCGATGGAGAAGTGGAAGCAGGAAGGCGCCCCCGAGGTTTATCCCTACAGCGAGGGCGTGCCGCTTGCTACCCGCAACTTCGCGCACTTCGTGCAGGCGAACGATGCCAACCAGCTCGAGGACGTGCTGAAGCGGCACGGCTCGCGGATCGCCTGTCTGCTGGTCGAGCCGATCATGGGCAACTGCTTAGGCATCGCCGCCGAGCCGTCTTACGTGCGCGCGGCGCGCGAGCTGTGCGACCGCTACGGCGTCGTGATGATCATCGACGAGGTGAAGACCGGATTCCGTGTGGCGCGCGGTGGCGTGCAGGAGCTGTACGGCGTGCGGGCCGACCTGTGCACCTTCGCCAAGGCGCTCGCCAACGGCTATCCGATCTCGGTGCTGGCCGGGCGCGAGGACATCATGCGCAAGCTCGGGCGCGGTGTGGCGCACGGTGGCACCTACACGGCGCACCCGGTGTCGCTGGCCGCGGCGGCGAAGACGCTCCAGATCCTCGATGAGACGGATGCGCTCGAGCGCCTCGCCGCCTACGGCAGCCGCTTGCGCAGCGGCATGAGCTCAATTCTCAAGGCACGCGGCATCGCCCACAGCTTCGTCGGTCATCCCTCGATGAGCGGACTGTATTTCGCGCACGACCCGCCGCGCACCTACCGCGACTGGAAGGGGAGCGACTACACCTTCTACGACGCGACCGCGAAGGTGCTGCACGATGAGTGCATCCTGTGCGAGCCCGACTCGCGCGAGCCGTGGTTCGTGTCGGCGGCGCACGACGATGCGTGCCTCAAGGACACCCTCGCCGCTTTCGAGATCGCCATCGATCGCACGCTGAACGCACTCGGCACTACACGGCGCGTCCCGGCCTGAGCATGCATCCCGGGGGAGGTCGATGAGCCGCGCGCCGCGCGAGCGCCACGACGCCATCGTCGTCGGCGCCGGGCACAACGGGCTCGTGGCCGCCTGCTACCTGGCGCGCGCCGGCCTCGATGTGCTGGTGCTGGAGCGCAACTCCTACATCGGCGGCGCGGCGGTGAGCCGCCGCCTGTACGACGGCTTCACCTACTCCAACTGCTCGTACGTCTGCAGCCTGCTGCGCACCGAGATCATCCGCGGTCTCGAGCTGCCGCGCTTCGGATTGCAGATCATCCCCTACGAGGGTGGCTGTACGCTGATGCGCACCGGCGAGCATCTCGCGCTGTACGACAATCACGACGCGCTGCGGCGCGAGATCGCGCGCCATTCGCGCCGCGACGCGGAAGCGTATGACCGCTTCGTGCGCGACATGCTGCGCATCTGCCGCTTCATCAAGCCGCTGCTGCTGCGCACGCCGCCGGACCCGACCTCATTCCGGCCGCGTGATCTCAAGGAGCTCGTGTGGCTCGGCCGCCATTTCTATCGCCTCGGCGAGGAGCGCCTCTACGACCTGCTGCGCTTCTTCACCATGAGCTGCGCGGATATGCTGGACGAGTACTTCGAGAGCGAGATCGTCAAGGCGCATCTGGCCGGCAGCTCGATCATCGGCACCGCGCTCGGGCCGCGCTCCCCCGGCAGCGCCTACGTGCTGCTGCACCATTACATGGGCAGCATCGATGGGGCGGTGGGGGCCTGGGGCTTTGCGCGCGGCGGCATGGGCGCCATCACCCGCGCGCTCGCGCAGTCGCTCGAGGCGAGCGGCGGTGCGGTGCGCGCCGAGGCGCCGGTCGAGCGCATCCTGGTGAGCAACGGGCGTGCCACGGGGGTACGGCTCGCCGGCGGCGAGGAGATCAGGGCCGCGCTCGTGGTGTCGAACCTGGACGTCAAGCGCACCTTCCTCGAGAGTATCGATGCGAAGCAGCTGCCGGCGGAGTTTCTCGAGCAGGTCCGAAGGTTCAAGATCCGCGGCTCCTCCGGCAAGCTCAACATCGCACTCGACGGCCTGCCGCAGTTTCCGGCCATACCGGCGGGCTCGCCCTGCACGCGCGGCGACATGCACGTGACCGACACCATCGACATGCTGGAGCGCGGCTACGACGACTGGAAGGAAGGCCGCTGGTCGCGCGCCCCGTACGTCGACATGCTGATCCCGTCGCAGATTGATCCCACCATGGCTCCCGACGGCAAACACTACATGTCGGTGTTCGTGCAGTACTGCCCCTATCGGCTCGCCGACGGCGAATGGACGCCCGCCAAACGCGCCGCGTTCGGCGAGACCGTGATCGCGGCGATCGCGCGTCACAGCCCCAACTTCCGTAACCTGATCCTGCACGCCGAGATCCGCACGCCCCAGGACATCGAGAACGAGGTCGGCCTCACCGAGGGCAACATCTTCCAGGGCGAGCTCACCTTCGATCAGCTGCTGTTCAACCGCCCGATCCCGGGCTACGCCCAATACCGCACGCCACTTGAGGGTCTGTACCTGTGCGGGGCCAGCACGCACCCGGGCGGCGGCGTCATGGGCGCCCCGGGTGCCAATGCGGCGCGCACCATCCTTGGCGATCTCGGGAGGAGCACATGAGCGGCGCCGCCGGGACGCGCTACGACTGCATCGTGATCGGCGGCGGTCACAACGGTCTCACCTGCGCGGCCTACCTGGCGCGCGCCGGGCGCTCGGTGCTGGTACTCGAGGCCGCCGGGCAGGTGGGCGGGGCGGCGGTGACGCGCGAGTTTGCGCCCGGCTTTCGCGTCTCGGCCTGCGCGCATCTTCTGCACCTGATGCCCGGCAGTCTGATGAGCGAGCTCGGGCTCCCCGCGCATGGACTTAAGCTCGCCGCCGAGCGCATGCCGACGGTGGCACTCGCCCCGGATGGCGCGCACCTCACGCTCGATGACCCTGCCGGGGGGGTGCCGCGCGGCTGCACGCCGGCCGACGCCGCCGCCTACGGCGCCTACTGCGAGCATCTGCAGCGGCTGGCCGCGGCCCTGGCACCGGTGCTTGGCATCACGCCTCCACGGCTCGCCACTTCGGCATGGGCGGACCGCCGCACGCTCCTCGGACTCGGCTGGCGGCTGCGTACCATGGGGCGGCGCGACATGCGGGAACTGCTACGCATCGGTGGCATGTGCGTGCACGATCTGCTCGAGGAGCACTTCGAAGCGCCGCTCCTTAAGGGCGCGCTGGCGTTCGATGCGGTGCTCGGCAGCAACTACGGCCCGCGCTCCCCCGGTACGGTGTTCACGCTGCTGTATCGGCTGGCGGCCGCGGCGGGCGAGGGCGGCGGACTCGCGCAGCCCGCGGGCGGGCTCGGCGCGGTGTCGCAGGCACTGGCTGGGGCGGCGGCGGCCGCGGGCGCCGAGATCCGCATGAGCGCTGGCGTCGCGCGCATCGTGGTGCGAGCGGACCGCGCCGCGGGAGTGGTGCTGGAATCGGGCGAGGAGATTCTCGCCGGCGCCGTCGTGTCGAGTGCCGATCCGAAGACCACCTTCCTGCGGCTGCTCGGGCCGGAGCATCTCGATGCCGGATTCGTGCGCCGCATCGTGCACGTGCGCTCGCGGGGACTCGCGGCCAAGCTGCACGTGGCGCTCGATGGACCGCCGCAGTTCCCGGGTCTCGCCGCAACGGCGCTGCGCAGCCGGCTGCTCTGGGCGCCATCACCCGAGCACATCGAGCGCGCCTACAACCACTCGAAATACGGCGAGTTCTCCGCCGCGCCGATGCTCGAGATCACGGTGCCGACCGCCGCCGACGCAGCGCTTGCGCCGCACGGCAGTCACGTGATTTCGGTCATCGCGCAGTACGCGCCGTACACGCTCGCGGCGGGCTGGACGCAGGGGCGCGAGCCGTTCACCAGCCTGCTGCTCGATACGCTGGAGACACTCGCGCCCGGGCTGCGTGCGCGCGTGCGCCATGCCGAGCTTCTGACGCCCACCGACATCGAGCGCGAGTTCCGCATCACCGGCGGCCACTGGCATCATGCCGAGCTGGCGCTCGATCAGTTCTTCATGCTGCGGCCGGTTCCCGGCGTGGCGCAGTATCGTGCGCCGGTTGAGGGTCTGTACCTGTGCGGCGCGGGTTGCCATCCCGGCGGCGGGGTCATGGGGATCGCGGGACGCAACGCCGCCCGAGCGCTGATGAAGGAGGCGGCCTGAGATGCTCACCGAGAGCGAACCGCATTACCGCCGCCCGCTGCTGCCGACGCCGTTTCACGAGCGCGCGCGTGCCTTAAGCCAGGTCGACAGCTATATCCCGTGGTCGGGCTACACGACGGTCGACGTATTCACGACCGTCGAGCAGGAATACTTCGCCATCCGCAACGCGGCGTCCGTCTACGACCTGACACCGATGGTAAAGTACCGGATCGCAGGCGCCGATGCGCTGCGCTTCCTCAACCGGCTGATGACCCGCGACCTCGGCAAGCTGCGCCCGGGCAGGGTGGCCTACAGCGTGTGGTGCAACGACGCCGGCAAGCTGATCGACGATGGGACGGTGTTCTGCTTTGCGCCCGGGGACTACCGCCTGTGCACCGCCGAGCGCCAGCTCGACTGGCTGCTCGACTCGGCGGTCGGCTTCGATGTCGACATCGGCGAGGTGACCGAGGAGGTGGCGGCGCTCGCGCTGCAGGGCCCGACCTCCTGCGCGGTGCTGCGCAAGGCGGGAGTCGCGGGCGTCGAGCGCCTCAAGCCCTTCGAGCTGGGCTCATTCGCGCTGCCGGGTGCGGAACAGCTCATGGTGTCGCGCACCGGGTTCACGGGTGACCTGGGCTACGAGCTGTGGATGGCGCCCGCGGACGCCGCAGCTGTGTGGGATGCGCTCATGGAGGCGGGCCGCACGCTCGGGATCCGAGCCATCGGCTCGCGCGCGCTCAACATCGCGCGCATCGAGGCGGGATTTCTGCTGCCGAATGTCGACTTCATTCCCAGCGAGCGCACCGTTTTCATCGGCACGGAGCGCTCGCCTCTCGAGCTCGGGCTCGCGTGGCTCGTGGATTTCGGCAAGGGTCACTTCACGGGGCGCCGTGCGCTGCTCGATGAGCAGCGGCGCGGCATCACGCGCTGCCTCGTCGGCCTCGACGTCGAAGGCAACAAGCCGGCCTACAACGCGCTGCTGTACTCCGATCGCGGGCTGCATCGCCAGGCGGGCAGCGTGACGTCGGCGATCTGGTCGCCGACCACCAAGCGCAATCTCGCGCTCGCCATGCTGGAGGCGCCGCACTTCGCCACCGGCAGCACCGTATGGGCGGAGATCTACCTCAATCGCGAGCTGGTGTGGGAGCGGCGCGTGGTGAGCGCACGCGTGGTCGAGCGCCCGTTCTTCGCGCCGGAGCGTCGCCGGGCTACGCCGCCCGGGGACTTCTAGGGAAGCTGCCATGATCGCCACCCAGCAGAAGCAGCTTGCCGACCGGCCGTGGCTCGATCCCAAGGCCAGCCCGCAGATCGTCATCGAGGGAGTGAGCAAGACCTACGGCGCGTTCAGCGCGGTCGACGCTATCAGTCTCAGCATTTATCGCGGCGAGATGTTCGCGCTGGTCGGCGCGTCCGGCTGCGGCAAGACCACGCTGCTGCGCATGCTGGCCGGCTTTGCCGAGCCCTCCAGCGGCCGCATCCTGATCGACGGCGCGGCCATGAGCGGCGTGCCGCCCTACGAGCGGCCGGTGAACATGATGTTTCAGTCGTACGCGCTCTTTCCGCACATGACGGTGGAGCGCAACGTCGGCTACGGCATCAGTCGCATGAAGATGGATGCCGCCACGCGCAAGAGCCGCATTCACGAGGCGCTCGAGATGGTGCAGCTCACACAGGTGGCGGCCCGCAAGCCGCACCAGCTCTCGGGCGGCCAGCGCCAGCGCGTCGCGCTGGCGCGCGCACTCATCCGCCGGCCCAAGGTACTGCTGCTCGATGAGCCACTGTCGGCGCTCGACAAGAAGCTGCGCGAGCAGACGCAGTTCGAGCTCATGGATCTGCAATACAAGCTCGGTATCACCTTCATCGTCGTGACCCACGACCAGGACGAGGCCATGGCGCTTGCGAGCCGTATCGCGGTCATGGACCACGGCCGCGTGGTGCAGGTGGGCACGCCATCTGAGATCTATGAGTTTCCGGCCAGCCGCTTCGTCGCCGACTTCGTCGGCACCACCAATCTCTTCGAGGGCACGGTGACGGCCGCGCAGCCGGGACTCATCACCGTGCACTGCGCCGAGACCGGCTGCGAGCTGCTGGTCGATGCGAGCGGCTCGTGCACGCCGGGGCAGCGCGTCTGGGTGGCGCTGCGCCCGGAGAAGATCCGGCTCGGCAAGGAGCCCGCCGGCGGCACGCGCGTCAATCAGCTGCGCGGCACGGTGTGGGAGCTCGGCTACCTCGGCAACCGCTCGACTTACCGCATCAAGACGGCGAGCGGCAAGCTGATCACGGCGTTCGCGCAGAACGAGCGGCGCACCTCCGAGCTGGCGATCGACTGGAGCGATGAAGTGTTCGTCAGCTGGACCGCGGATGCCGCGGTGCTGCTGCACTCATGAATCGAGAGAGCGAAGGGGAGAGGCCCATGACGAAGTCACTGCAAACTCACGCCCTGACGATCGCGCTGACGCTGCTGTGCGCGGTGCTGCTGCCGGCCGGCGCGGCGCGCGCCGACGACGCGGCCGCCGCCGCCGCCGCCGCGACGCCGGCCACCGGCGAAGCGGAGCGGCCGCTGCAGGAGGTTGTGGTCACGGCAACCCGCCGCGAGGAGTCCCTCAGCAAGGTGCCCATCAGCGTCTCGGCGCTGACGCAATCCGACATGGACGACCGCGGCATCAAGGACATGCAGGACATCGTGCGCTTCGTGCCGGGTGTCACGATTGATAACTCCGGCACCAACGCCATCTCAATCCGCGGTATCTCGTCCTCCGCGGGCGCCGGAACCACCGGTATCTACATTGACGACACTCCCATCCAGATGCGCAGCGTCGGCTTCAATCCCGACGACACGCTGCCGAAGACCTTCGATCTGGAGCGCGTCGAAGTGCTGCGCGGCCCACAGGGCACGCTGTTCGGCTCGGGCTCCGAGGGTGGCACGGTGCGCTACATTCTGACGCAGCCGAGCCTCACCACCGACAGCACCTACGTGCGCACCGAGGCTTCCTATACGGAATCTGGCCAGCCGAGTTACGAGTTCGGCGTCGCGCACGGTGGCCCGGTGGTCGACAACGTGTTCGGCTGGCGCGCCAGCGCCTGGTATCGCTACGACGGCGGCTGGATCGATCGGGTCGATCCGACCACTGATGCCACCACCGCGCACAACGTCAACTACTCGCATACGCTGGTGCTGCGTGTTGCGGGCCTCTGGCAGCCGGTCAGCGGCTTCACCGCAACGCCCAGCATCCTCTATCAGAACCGCCAGGAGCACGATCAGCCGACCTATTGGCCGGCGTACTCGAACCCGGGCGACGGCGTGTTCAACACCGCCACTCCGGAGCGCATCCCGGATCCGGACCAATACGTCCTGCCGGCGCTCAAGCTCGAGTGGGACCTCGCCAAGTCCGCGATCATCTCCAACACCTCGTACTACCACCGCAAGGAGTACACCGGCTACCAGGGCACCGTGTACGACATGGCTTTCTACCAGAGCCTCGGATGGCCGAGTAACCCGCTCACCGGCGGGCTCGGCTGCGGCGTGTCGCCACCGGCCACGCCGCCGTGTGCCTGGTATCCGCTGCTCGATGCCAACGGGCTGCATCTGCCCGCCGGCTTCGGCAACTATTCGACGCCCAACGTCATGACCAACACCCAGGACAGCTACGTGCAGGAGATCCGCTGGCAGTCGGCGGACCCGACCGAGAAGCTGCACTGGACGGTGGGCGCGTTCTGGCAGCTGGCCAAGGAGGGCAGCATCGAGGAGCTCAAGGACCCGCGGATCAACAGTTTCTTCAACTATCTGTACGGCGAGCCGGCAAGCTCGCTCTTCTACTACAGCGACGTCAACGGCAACACGGTGGTCCCGTACTCGTGCAATGGCGTCGGCACCTATACGGCCATTCCCGCCTGCGACATCTACTACAACAGCAACACGACGTTCGATAAGCAGATCGCCCTCTACGGCGAGCTCAACTACGCGCTCACCGAACGGCTGCGGCTGACGCTCGGCGAGCGCGTGTCGCACGCCACCTTCGACATCAGGAATTACGCCGACGGTCTCGAGAACTACGGCCCGACGCCGGTGCTGGTGAATGGCGTCGAGGAGCAGATTCCGGGCGTCGGTCGCTCGGCATCGACCAGCTCCAATCCCAACACGCCGAAGGTGAGCCTGTCGTTCCAGGCCGATCCCAACAACATGTACTACGCGACCTACGCCAAGGGCTACCGCGTCGGCGGCGGCAACCCGGAGCTGCCGAGCTACTGCAGCACCGACCTGACGACCCAGGGGTTCCCCAACGGGGCGCCGCTCATCTACCGCCCCGACACCACGCAGGACTACGAAATCGGCGCGAAGAACGCCTTCGGCGGCGTGCTGCGCGTCGCCACCAGCGTCTACTACATCAAGTGGAACAACATCCAACAGAGCGTGTACGTCGCCGGCAGCTGCGGCCTGCAGTTCACCGACAATCTCGGCACCGCGGTCGCCAAGGGCTTCGACCTGCAGGCGGAGCTGGCAGTGGGGCCGCTGTTCATGGACCTTGCGGTCGGCTATACGGACGCGCGCTATACCGCGAACTCAGCGCCGCCCGCTGCGGGCGCCCCGCCGCTGGCGCTCAACGGCGATGCCATTTCCGGACAGGCGGCCACCGACTATGCGCCGGGCACCAATCCGCCCTGGACGGTGTCGATCGGTCCGGAGTTCCGCTTCAACATCGCGCAGCACGAGGCCTTCATCCGCCTCGACTACACCTACCAGAGCCGCAATCCGTGGCTCGCGGCGGTGCAGGACCCGGCCTCGTCGCAGTACATACCGGGGAGCTACACGCTGCCGGCGACCAACTTCGTGTCGCTCCGTGCCGGCATCGACATCGGTGAGTGGCAGATTGCGCCTTTCATCGACAACCTGCTGAACTCGCACACGGTGACCAACTTCGCGCTCGGGCAGCTGGACCCCTACAACCCGGCCGGATCGCCCTCGCAGCAGCAGAACGTCTACACGTTCCGTCCGCTCACGGTCGGCATCACGGCCACCTGGCGCATCGGGGGCGGCGGCCACTAGCTCGCGCCACACCTCGCCGGGTGGTACCGTGGCAACCGCATGCCACCCGGCGACAAGGGCCCGCTGAGCGCCGACGGCGCGCAGCTGCGCGCCGAAAGACTCAACACCAAGGCCGCCGGCATTATCGGGCTGGCGGTGCTATGCAGCCGCATCCTCGGCCTGGCCCGCGAGCAGATCTTCGCCGCATTGTTCGGCGGTGGGCTCATCATGGATGCGTTCACCATCGCCTTCCGCATCCCCAACCTGCTGCGTGATCTGTTCGCCGAAGGCGCGTTGTCGACCGCCTTCGTCACCACCTTCAGCAAGACCGTAGTGACCGAGGGTGAGGCCGCCGCCTGGCGGCTGGCCAACAAGGTGGCCACGCTGACGGCGATCACCTTGAGCGCGATCACGGTACTCGGCATCGTCTGCGCGCCGTGGCTGGTCGCGCTGCTGGCGCCGGGTTTCGAGGGGGAGAAGGCCGCGCTCACCGTCACTCTGACGCGCATCATGTACCCCTTCATCCTGCTGGTGTCGCTCGCGGCGCTGGTCATGGGAATGCTGAATGCACGCAACGTGTTCGGCGTGCCGGCCATGGCCTCGAGCTTCTTCAACCTGGGCTCGATCATCGCCGGTGTCGTGTTGGGGTACTGGTTCGATCCGCATTTCGGCCCGCGCGCCATCCTCGGGCTCGCGATCGGGACGCTCATCGGCGGCGCGCTGCAGCTTGGCGTGCAGTTGCCGGCGCTCGCGCGGCTCGGCTACCGCTTCCGCCCCGACTGGCAATGGCGGGATCCCGGAGTGAGCGCGATCCTGGGCCTCATGGGCCCGTCGGTGATCGCCGCCAGCACCACCCAGGTCAACGTGCTCGTCAACTCGATATTCGCCTCGCAGCTCGGTAACGGACCGACCTTCTGGCTGACGATTGCGTTCCGTCTGATGCAGCTGCCGCTCGGCATCTTCGGCGTGGCACTTGGCACCGTGGCACTGCCGCTGCTGGCGCGCATGGCGGCCACCGGTAACCATACGGGCTTTCGCAGCGAGCTGGCGCGTGGCATGCGGCTCGCTTTTCTGATGACGATCCCCGCCAGCATCGGCCTCATCGTGCTCGCCGAGCCGATCATGTCGGTGCTGTATCAGCACGGAAAGTTCCACGCCCACGAGACGCGGGAGGCGGCCGGGGCGCTGCAATACTACGCGCTCGGGCTAAGCGGCTACGCGGCGCTCAAGGTGCTGGTGAACGCCTTCTATGCGATCGGGCGCCGCAAGACTCCGATGGTCGTGAGCTGCATCGCCGTGGCTGTCAATCTGCTGCTCAACTGGGTCTTCACCCTGCAGCTCGGTTGGGGTCATCGCGGGCTCGCGTTCTCCACCGCCTGCGTCGCGACCAGCAACTTCCTGATCCTGTACTTCCTCATGCGCGCGCACCTGGGCCGGCTCGAGTCGCGCGCCATGCTGGCGCTGCTGACACGCGTAGCGCTCGCCTCGCTGGTGCTGCTCGCGATCGCCTGGGGCGGGGGACAGCTGCTGCTGTCCGATTGGGCCGTGCAGAGCTTCTGGCCCAAGCTCGCGAGCCTCACGCTTGTCATCGGATGCGCGGCCGCGGCGTTCTTCCTGTGTGCCGCCGCGCTTGGGATCGGCGAGGTGCATGAGCTGGCCGCCGCGCTGCGCCGCCGGCTGCAGCGCATGCGCAACCCTTAGCCGCAGCGGCTGTCCAATGTGTCAGTGCGCGCGCCATGGCGCGCGAGGGATACATTCAGTCGCGATTCAGCAACAGCAAAGGATGATGCAGCCCATGAACACCTACCTCCGCCCGGCCGCTCCGCTCCTGGTCCTGACCGTGTTGTCAGGTTTCGCCGTACCGGCATTTGCGCAGCAGTACCCCGGATACTACGGCGAGCGTCCGGTGCAATGGTTTATCGACGGCGGCACGAGCATCACCGAGGGTGACGCTGCGAGCGATTTCAACAATGGCTTCACGTTCGGCGGCGGAGTGAACATCATGCCCCAGCCGGGCGTGCCATTCGGCCTGCGCTTCGAGGTGAACTACGCCCGCTCGGAGGCAACCAGCAGCTTCATCAACGCCAACGAGGCGGCGACCGGCACGCCGATCGACAACGGCTCGATGCAGACCGTCACCGGATTCGCCGACGGCGTGCTGCGCACGCCCATCAACCCGTGGGTGCACGTGTATGCGCTCGGCGGCGTCGGTGTCGGCTACCGCCGTATCGAGCTCACGCAGAACGGCTTCTTCTGCGATTCGTTCTTCTGCGGTCCCGGCGGCGGACACGACATCGTCGCCAGCAGCGACGTTACCAAGTTCGCGTGGAATGCCGGTGCGGGAATTGACTTCGCTCTGCCGGGCGGGCAGGCGTGGTTCGTCGAGCCGCGCTTTGAGCGCATCGAGACCAATGCACCCACCGAGTTCATCGCGCTGCGCGTCGGATTCCGCTTCTAGATTCATTACTCTGTCGCGAAGCTCACGCAGGCATCGAGCAGCCGCTGCAGCACCGCGCGCAGTGGCGCTGCCGTCGCGTCGTCGTACTCGCAGGGCCAGTCGGCGGGCTTGACGCTGCCGCCGGGCTCGCGCAGGTAGCCGCGGCAGGCGAGCTCCATCTGCACCGCATGCACGCCGTCCGCTGGGCGGCCATAGTGGCGCGTGGTATAGCCGCCCTTGAAGCGGCCATTGGTGACGCGCGAAAAGGCCGTGGCATCGCACAGTGCCTCGAGTCGGGCCGTCAGCTGCGGCGCGCAGCTCGCACCCGAGTGGGTTCCGAGGTTGAAGTTGGGCAGCACGCCGGCGAACAGCCGCGGTAGCTGCGAGCGGATCGAGTGGCAGTCGTACAGCACCACCTGCTGGTGCTTCTGGCGCAGCCGCGTGATCTCGCCGCGCAGCGCGCGGTGATAGGGCTCGAACCAGGTGGCGCGGCGCGCCGCAATCTCCTCGGGCCCGGGCGCTTCGCGGGCCCGATACAGCGGCTCGCCGTCGAAGGTGGCGGTCGGACACAACTCGGTGGTGGTCTGTCCGGGGTACAGCGACACACCCGAGGGGTCGCGGTTGGGATCGATGACCGTGCGTGACATGCGGGTGCGGATCACGGTGGCGCCGAGCCCGGGCGCGAAGTCATACAACCGCTCGATCCACCAGTCGGTGTCCTTGCGCGCCAGCCACAGGGATTGCAGGCGCGGCTCGATATCGGCCGGGATCTCGGTGCCGGTATGCGGCATCGACACGACCAGCGGCGCCGCGCCGCGCGTGACCTGAAGCCATGATGTCGTGTCCGCAGGGCTCATCCATATAATGTACGCCATGGCGAGCCTGTGGTTTGAGTCGGCGCTGCTGCCGCAGGGATGGGCGCGGGACGTACGCCTGACGGCGAGCGACGGACGCATCGAGCGCGTTCAGACCGGTATCACGCCCGCCGCGGGCGACGAGCGCCACGGGATCGCCCTTCCGGGTCTCGGCAACCTGCACAGCCATGCATTCCAGCGCGGCCTGGCGGGGCTCACCGAGCGGCGCGGGCGCGAGGCCGACAGCTTCTGGACCTGGCGCGAGCTCATGTACCGCTTCGTCGAGCGGCTCGACCCGGAGCAGCTCGAGGCGCTGAGCGCTTTCGCCTTCATCGACATGCTCGAGGCGGGTTTCACCCATGTCGGGGAGTTTCATTATCTGCACCATGACCGCGACGGCACGCCGTTCGCCGACCCCGGTGAGCTCGCCAGCAGGGTCGCGGCGGCGGCAGCCAGCACCGGCATCGGGCTGACGCTGCTGCCGACGCTGTACGCACATGGCGGCTTCGGTGGCGGCGCACCCGCGCAGCGGCAGCGGCGCTTCATCAACGACCCGGAGGGCTTCGCGCGCATCGTCGAGGCGAGCCGCCGCGCGGTTGCGGCCGTGCCGTTCGGGCACGTCGGGGTCGCAGCTCACAGCCTGCGCGCCGTCACGCCCGAGGAGCTCGCTGCCGTGATCCGTCTGGCGGACGGCGGCGTCATTCACCTGCACATTGCCGAGCAGCTGCGCGAGGTTGAGGAGTGCCGCCAGTGGTGCGGCGCGAGTCCCGTGGCCTGGCTCCTGGAGAGCGCGCCGGTCGATGAGCGCTGGTGCCTGGTGCACGCAACGCATGCCACCGAAGGCGAGCTGCACGGCATCGCCGCGCGCGGCGCGGTCGTTGGCCTCTGTCCGGTGACCGAGGCCAATCTCGGCGACGGCATCTTTCCGGCGGCTGCCTTTCTCAGCGCGCGGGGCCGTATCGGCGTTGGCAGCGACTCCAACGTGCGCGTGGATGCCGCTGAGGAGCTGCGCACGCTCGAGTACTCACAACGCCTCGCACACCGGGCGCGCAATGTGCTCGCGGCTCCAGGCGCCTCGACCGGCCGGACGCTGTTCGATGCGGCGCTCGCCGGGGGCCGCCAGGCGCTCGGGCAGCCGGCAACCGGCCTGACGGCGGGCGCGCCGCTCGATGTGGTGACGCTCGCGGCCGATCAGCCGCAGCTCCTTGGACGCGCTCAGGATCAGCTGCTCGACAGCTGGATCTTCTGTGGCGGCCGCGAGCTCATCGACTGCGTGTGGCGGGCCGGGGTGAAGGTGGTGAGCGGCGGGTGCCACCGCGACCGAGCCGCCATCGAGGGCCGCTACGCGCGGGCGCTGCGGGGGTTGCTTGCCTGAGCCCCAAACGGGGCCAAATGCCTGAATAACTGGTAAAATATCCTGCTTTGTTGGCAGCGGACTGAAGGCTTCGGCGGGGACCATCTATGGCACTGAAGATCATGATTCTGGGCGTGAACGGCTTCATCGGCAGCGCGCTCACCGATGCGATCCTGCGCGCCCGCGACTGGGAGGTCTATGGCATGGACCTCACGGACAACAAGCTCGGGGAGCTGGCGAAGAAAAACGACCGCTTTCATTTCGTGGAAGGTGACATCACCATCAACAAGGAGTGGGTCGAGTATCACGTCAAGAAGTGCGACGTGGTGGTGCCGCTGGTAGCGATCGCCAATCCCGCGCAGTACGTGACGCACCCGCTGCGGGTATTCGAGCTCGACTTCGAAGCCAACCTCGCGGTGGTGCGCCAGTGCGTCAAGTACGGCAAGCGCCTCATCTTTCCCTCCACCTCCGAGGTCTACGGCATGTCGCCGGACTCGGTGCTCGATGAGGAGGCGAGCCCGCTGACGTACGGCCCGATCAACAAGCAGCGCTGGATCTACGCCTGCTCCAAGCAGATGCTCGACCGCGTCATCTACGCCTACGGGGTGCGCGACAACCTCGACTACACGCTGTTCCGGCCTTTCAACTTCATCGGGCCGAACCTCGACAATCCCGAGGAGCCGAAGGAGGGGAGCTCGCGCGTGTTCACCCAGTTCCTCTCCAACGTGCTGTACCGCCGGCCGATCAAGCTGGTGGACGGCGGCAGCCAGAAGCGCTCCTTCACCTACATCGACGATGCGATCGAGTGCCTGCTGATCATTCTTGAGAATGCCGAGCGACGTGCCAGCCAGCGCATCTTCAACATCGGCAACCCGGGCAACTGCATCTCGATCCGCGATCTCGCGCAGCGCACCATCCGCATCGCGCAGGAGTTCCCGGTGCTGCGCGACAACGCCCGCGCCACCGAGATCCTCGACGTGTCGGCCGGCGACTACTACGGCAAGTACTACCAGGACATCCAGGTGCGCGTGCCCAACATCGAGGCGGCGAAGCGCGATCTCGGCTGGCGGCCGACGACCGACATGGATACGGCCATGCGGCGCACCATCGATTACTACGTGAAGCAGGAAGGCTTCGGCTCACGCGCGGCAGCGCTCGCCGCCGGCATATAGGTTGGCGAGCGAAGCGCACAGTGCGCGCGGCGCGCGCGGCCTGGGATGGGCGGCGTGGGCGATACTCGCGGTGGCGTGGTTCGCTACCACGCCGCTGCGCCCGATGCTGGATCCGGACGAGGGGCGCTACGCGGAGATCCCGCGCGAGATGCTGGCGAGCGGTGACTGGGTGACACCGCGGTTCGACGGGTTGAAGTACTTCGAGAAGCCGCCGCTGCAGTACTGGGCAACCGCCACGGTGTATGCGCTGGCCGGCGTGAGCGAGTGGAGCTCGCGGCTCTGGGCCGTGGGGCTCGGATTTGGCTGTCTCGGGCTGACCTTCGCCTGGACGCGCGCGCTGTACGGACGTTCGGCCGCAGCTGCCGCGCTGCTGGCGCTCGCCGTGAGTCCCTACTTCCTCGTGGTGAGTCATCTCAATCTTCTCGATGCCGGGTTCACCTTCTGGCTGACCGCGGCGCTGTTCGCCTTCACGCGCGCGCAGGTCGCCCCACAGGCCTCGGGGGATGAGCGGCGCTGGATGCTCGCCGCCTGGGGGCTGGCCGCACTCGCGGTGCTCTCCAAGGGCATCGTGGTCGGCGTGCTGGCCGGGGGCACGCTCATCGTCTACACGCTCATCGAGCGTGACGCCCGCCCGTGGCGGCGATTGCACCCGCTCGCCGGCCTCACGCTGCTGCTCGCCCTCACCGCGCCCTGGTTCATCGTCGTGTCGGCCCGCAACCCCGGGTTCGCGAGCTTCTTCTTCGTGCACGAGCATTTCACCCGCTTTCTCACCACGGTGCACCAGCGGGTCGAGCCGTGGTGGTACTTCCTGCCGCTGCTGCTGCTCGGCGCGCTGCCGTGGATTGGTGCGCTGCCGCGCAGCGTGCTCGCCGCCTGGCGCGAGAGCGGCCGCGAGCTCGAGAATCCCGACGTCGCCGCATCTGCCCCCTTCAAGCCGCGCCGCTTCCTGCTGATCTTCGCGACACTGACGCTGCTGTTCTTCTCGGCCTCGGGCTCGAAGCTCGCCCCCTACATCCTGCCGATGTTTCCGCCGCTTGCCGCGATCGTGGGTGCGGGAGCGCCGGACTGCGGGCGGCTTGCGGCACCGGCGGCGCGCATCGCCGCGGGGCTGATCCTCCTCATCGCGGTCGCCGGCATCCTCTACAGTGCGCGCCGCAACGCCTTCGTGCCTCACGAGGCGCTCGGCTGGATTGCGGCGGCCTGTCTGGTCGCGCTCGCCGCGCTCGTCGCGACGCTGCGGGCCGTACGGCTGCCCTCCGCGGCGCTCTCCGTCGCGACGGCGGCGGGGGCTGTGCTGGCGTGGCAGGGGTTGCTGTGCGCCTACGCGGTCATTCCTCCGGCGCGCTCGGCGCGCGACCTGGTCGCGGCGGTGCGACCGGCGGTGGGGGCCGCGACCCCCCTCTACAGCGTCGGGCAGTACCGCGAGACGATCTCGCCCTACCTTGGACGCACCCTGACGCTGGTCGACTACCAGGGGGAGCTGGCCTTCGGGCTGGCGGCCGAGCCCGGACGGCAGGACCTGAGTGTTGACGCCTTTACCGCCCGCTGGAGCGCCGGGGGCGACGCCGTGGCATTCTTCGACCCCGGGATCTGGGATACCTGGCGGCGGCGCGGCTTTCCCGGCCGGGTGATCGCCGCCGATAACTACACCGTCGCCGTGAGCCGCCTGTGAAGCTGACCGACTTTGCCGTGTTGTCCACCGGGGTGCTGCTGAATGCGCTGGCGCAGCTGGGTCTTAAGTCTGCGACCCAGGTGAGCGGCCCGTTACTCGCCGGCGATGCCGGCGTGCTGAAACGCGGCCTCGAGCTGCTGGTGGTACCGTCGCTGTGGGGCGCGGTGTGCGCCTATGCGCTCAGCCTGGTGGTGTGGATCGTCGGCCTGTCGCGCGTCCCGGTGAGCCAGGCGTACCCGCTGCTGTCGATGGGCTACGTGATCAATATCGGCCTTGCCTGGTGGCTGCTCGGCGAGGCGCCCAATGCCCAGCGCGTGGTGGGCATCGGCATCATCGTGCTGGGAGTTGTGTTGGTATCGCGCTCATGAACGATTCGACAAAAGCCGTGGAAAGATTCCTGCCGTTCACGCGGCCGAGCATCGACGAGGAGACCATCGCCTCGGTGATCGAGGTGCTGCGCTCCGGGTGGCTGGCGAGCGGCCCGAAGGTGGCGGCCTTCGAGGCCGCGCTGTCCGACTATCTCGGCGGGCGCCCGGTGCGCAGCCAGACCTCCGCGACCGCGGGGCTGGAGATGGCGCTGCTCGCCTGCGGCATCGGTGAGGGCCACGAGGTCATCACCCCGGCGCTGAGCTTCGTCGCCACCGCCAACGTCATCGTGCGGGTCGGCGCGCGGCCGGTGTTCGTGGACGTGGGCCTGGATTCACGCAACATCGATCTCGATCAGGTGGAGGCGGCGATCACAGCGCGCACCCGCGCCATCCTGCCGGTGCACTTCGCAGGGCTGCCCGTCGACATGGAGCGGCTGTACGCGATTGCGGCGCGGCGCGGGCTGCGGGTCATCGAGGACGCCGCGCATGCGATCGGCTCGGCCTACTACGGCAAGCGCATCGGCAGCTTCGGCGACCTGGTGTGTTTCAGCTTCCATCCCAACAAGAACATCACCACCATCGAGGGCGGTGCGATATCCGGCGGCTCGGCCGCGGAGCTGCGCAGCATCGAGCTCAACCGCTGGCACGGTCAGTTGAAGACCGGGCCCGATTCGTTCGACACGCTGATCGCCGGCGGCAAGGCCAATCTGTCCGATGTGGCGGCGGCCGTCGGCCTCGGGCAGCTGCGCCACCTGGAAGAGTTCAACACCAAGCGGCGCGCGCTGGTGGCCCGTTACTTCGAGCTGTGGGCCGAGGATCCGCCGCTGCGGCTGCCGGAGCGTGGCGATGCCGGGCACAGCTGGCACGTGTTCACACCGCTCCTGCCGCTCGCGACACTGTCGCTGTCGCGCCTCGCCTTCATCGAGGCGATGAAGGAGCGCGGCATCGGCGTCGGCGTGCACTATCCGGCCATCCACCTGTTCAGCGCCTATCGCGCGCTCGGCTATCGCGAGGGACAGTTCCCCAATGCCGAGCGCATCGGACGCGAGACGGTGACGCTGCCCTTGTTCCCGGCGATGGAGCCCTCCGACGTTGAGCGCGTCGTGCGCGCGGTGAATGAGGTCGTGCGCGGGGCGCGCAAATGAGCACCTCGGTCTCGGTGGTCATTCCGGTGTTCAACGAGCAGGAGGGTCTGCCGCAGCTGTTCGAGCGGCTGTACCCGGCGCTCGATGCGCTCGGGCGGCCCTACGAGGTGGTGTTCGTCGATGACGGCAGTGCGGACTCATCCGTCGCTGAGCTGCGCGAGCAGTACCAGCGCCGCCCGGATGTCACGCGCGTGGTGGTGCTGGCACGCAACGCCGGCCAGCACCGCGCCATCCTCGCCGCCTTCACCTACACGCGCGGCGACTACGTGATCACCCTCGATGCGGATCTGCAGAATCCGCCGGAGGAGATCGCGCGGATCGTGGCGGCCATGGATGCGGGCGCGGATTACGTGGGCACGATCCGCATGCGCCGTCAGGACGCGATGTGGCGCAAGGCGGCCTCGCGCCTCATGAACCGCCTGCGCGAGGGCACCACCTCGATCCGCATCACCGACCAGGGGTGCATGCTGCGCGGCTATCACCGCAGCGTGGTGGACGCCGTCAACCGCTGCACCGAGGTGAGCACCTACGTGCCGGCGCTCGGGTATGTGTTCGCCCGCCATCCGGTCGAGATCGAGGTGGCACACGCCGAGCGCACCGTCGGCGAGTCGAAGTATTCGCTGTTCCGCCTCATCCGGCTGAATTTCGACCTGATGACCGGCTTCTCGGTGGCGCCGCTGCAGTTCTTTTCGACGGCCGGCATCCTCATCGCGCTGCTGTCCATCGGCTTCGTCGTCTACCTGGCGCTGCGGCGCCTGATCGTAGGTCCTGAGGCCGAGGGCGTGTTCACCCTGTTCGGCATCGCCTTCTTCCTGATCGGCGTAGCCCTCATCGGCCTCGGCGTCGTGGGCGAGTACGTCGGGCGTATCTACGAGCAGGTCCGCCAGCGACCGCGCTACACCGTGGCCGCGGTGCTGGGTGCCGATGCGCAGCTGCCGCCGCAATTGCCCGAGCGCCGCCAGGGCGCCACTGCGCCGCATCCGGAGGTGCGGGTTCCCCTGGGGGGAGCGCCGGAGTGAGCGGCCCGTCGGCCGTCGTGTTTGCATACCACGATGTCGGGGTGCGCTGTCTCAGGACGCTGCTCTCGGGTGGGATAGCGGTTCCTCTGGTGGTGACGGTCGCCGACGACCCGCGGGAGAACCGCTGGTACGCGAGCGTCGCTGCGACTGCCGTCGACTACGGGCTCGAGGTGATCACGCCCGCGAGCGCGGAGCTGCCGGCGCTCGAGAGCCGCATCCGGGCGCTGCAGCCGGAGCTGCTGTTCTCCTTCTACTATCGCTCGCTCCTGCCGACAGCATTGCTCAGCAGTGCGCGCCGCGGGGCTCTCAACATGCACGGCTCGCTGCTGCCGAAGTATCGCGGCAGGGCGCCCGTGAACTGGGCGATCCTCAAAGGCGAGCGCGAGACGGGCGCGACGCTCCACTACATGGTCGAGCGCGCCGATGCCGGCGATATCATCGATCAGATGAGCGTGCCGATCCTCGCTGACGATGAGGCGCGGGAGGTGTTCGCCAAGGTCACGGTGGCCGCCGAGTGCATCCTGGCGCGCTCGCTTCCCGGGCTCCTGGCCGGGACCGCGCCGCGCCGGCCGCAGCCGATCGTGGCCGGCCAGTACTTCGGTCGGCGTACGCCCGAGGACGGACGCATCGACTGGCGGCGCCCGGCGCGCGAGGTCCACGACCTGGTGCGCGCGGTCGCGCCGCCGTTTCCCGGCGCGTTCGCCGACATCGGCGGCGAGCGCTGGGAGATCGCCCGGACTCGCCTCGTCGATCGGCCGGCGCCCGGCAAGGGCGCCTGGCTGTTCGGTGCCGATGACGGGCTGTATGCCGCGTGCGGCGGCGGCGGCGTGTTGCGGCTCCTGAGCGTCGTCAAGGCCGGCGCTGCGCTCGATGTTCCCCCTGTGGCGCGAATGCTGATGCAGCGCCCGATCGCGCTCGTCTGAGGCGGACAGCGCGCGTGAGCGTGATCGCCCTCAAGATCGACGTCGACACCTACCGCGGCACCCGCGAGGGCGTACCGCGCCTCGCGGAGCTTCTCGAGCGCCTCGATGCGCGCGCCACGTTCCTCTTCAGCCTGGGGCCGGACCATACCGGCCGCGCGATCAAGCGGGTGTTCCGCCGCGGCTTCCTCGGCAAGGTGAAGCGCACCTCGGTCCTTGAGCACTACGGCTTGCGGACGCTCATGTACGGGGTGCTGCTGCCGGGCCCGCACATCGGCCGGCGCTGCCGTGCCTGCATGCAGGACATCGCGCGGCGCGGCTTCGAGGTCGGCGTGCATACCTGGGACCACATCCGCTGGCAGGACGGTGTTGCGCGGGCGGGTGAGGCGTGGACGCGACGCGAGCTCGAGCTCGCGTGCCGGGAGTTCGCCGAGGTCTTCGGCCGCCAGGCGCAGGTGCACGGCGCCGCGGGCTGGCAGATGAACCGCTACGTGCCCTCGCTCGAGCACGAGCTCGGCATCCGCTATGCCTCCGATACGCGCGGCTCGGGGCCCTTCGTGCCGACGGTCGACGGCCGGGAGGCCGCTGTGCCGCAGCTGCCGACTACGCTGCCGACGCTCGATGAGCTCATCGGGCGAGCCGATCTGCCCTCGAGCGACCCGGTGGATCATCTGCTGGCGCTGACTGCCGCGGCCCCGCAGCGCGATCACGTGTTCACCCTGCACGCCGAGCTCGAAGGCGGTGCCTACCGGGAGGGGTTCGAGCGGCTGCTGCGCACCTGGAAAGAGCGGGGCGTGCGCCTCACCGACCTCGCCAGCTACTTCTCGCAGCTCGACATCGCGAGGCTCCCGCGCTGCAGGATCACCGCCGGCGAGATCCCGGGTCGCTCCGGAGCGCTGGCGCTGCAGTCGTAGCGGCCGGGATGCCGCCGGGCGCGCGGACCCCGCGACAATATTTCACCCCCCCGTGCGTCTTTCCTAAGGAGATGGACGCCGCGGCCATTGATCGCATGAGTCAGGACCGGCAGATCGCCGCGACGGTGCTGCGCGAGCGCGGGCGGCTGCTGGCCTTCATCCGCCGGCGGATCGACGATGCCACCGAGGCCGAGGACATCGTGCAGGAGGCACTCGAGGAGCTGGTCGCGGCCGCGCGCCTGGCACAACCGATCGAGCAGGTGTCGGCGTGGCTGGTGCGCGTGGCGCGCAACCGGATCGTCGATCGCTTTCGCAGGCAGCGCCCGGAGCTGCTCGCGGACCGTGCCGGGGGGGCGGATGCGGACGACACTCCGCTCGAGGAGCTGCTGCCGGCCGCGGACGGCACGGCGGAGACCGCCGCGATGCGCGCGCTCCTCATGGAGGAGATCGAGGCGGCGGTGGAAGAGCTGCCGGCCGAGCAGCGCGAGGTGTTCATCGCCCAGGAGATCGATGGCGTCAGCTTCCGCGAGCTTGCGGCGCGCTCCGGCGTGAGCATCAACACGCTGTTGTCACGCAAGCGCTACGCCATACGCGCACTGCGCGAACGGCTGCAGGCGGTATACGACGAATGGCTTTCAGATTGAGGAGACAGTTGTGAGAACTCCGCTGCGTTGGATTTTCAAAGGTGCGGCGATTGCGGTCGCCGTCGTGCTGTTCATCGCCGCACTCGGCTGGGCGGTCATGCTGCTGTGGAACTACCTGGTGCCGCCGCTGTTTCACGGGCCGGCGCTCGGCTACTGGCAGGCATTCGCGTTGCTGGTGCTGTGCCGGATCCTGGTCGGGAGCCTGCGCGGACACCGGCAGCACGCCCACTGGCGGCACCGCCGGTGGCGCGAGCGCTGGGAGAGCCTCAGCCCCGAGGAGCGGGAGCGTCTGCGGCAGCGCTTCTTCGAGCGCTGTGGCCACGGCATGGGCGGGGCGGGGCACGCACAGGAGCATCCCCAGCCGTAAGTCCTGGCCCTGGGCGCGGGCGCGGGGCGGTTGACGTGCGAACTGCCGCGACCGCACCATCCGGCGCGTGATTCCGCCGACCATGACTGCGATCGAGATCCGCGAGCCCGGCCCGCCGCAGGTGCTGCGGCCGACCGAGCGGCCGGTGCCGCAGCCGCGCGCGGGCGAGGTGCTGATCAAGGTGGCCGCCGCCGGCATCAATCGGCCGGACGTCCTGCAACGCAAGGGCGCTTACCCGCCGCCGGCCGGAGCGAGCGACATCCCGGGGCTCGAGGTGGCGGGGGTGGTGGTGGCGGTGGGTGAGGGCGTGCGCACGCCGGCGGTCGGGGAACGCGTCTGCGCGCTGCTGGCGGGCGGCGGCTACGCCCAATACGCCGCGGCTCCGGCGGTGCAGTGTCTGCCGGTGCCGGTGGGGCTGACGCTGGAGGAAGCGGCGGCAGTCCCCGAGACCTTCTTCACCGTGTGGCTCAACGTGTTCGAGCGCTCGCGGTTGCGGCCCGGCGAGCGGCTGCTGGTGCACGGCGGCGGCAGCGGCATCGGCACCACCGCGATTCTTCTCGGCAAGGCGTTCGATGCGCAGGTGATCGTCACTGCCGGCAGCGCCGCCAAGTGCGCGGCCTGCCGGGAGCTCGGCGCCGACTACGCCATCAACTACCACGAGGGCGACTTCGTCGAGGCGACGCTGCGTGCCACCGACGGACACGGCGCGGACGTGATCCTCGACATGGTCGGCGGCGATTACGTGCCGCGCAACATGGCGGCCGCCGCGCTCGAGGGGCGCATCGCGGTGATTGCCCACATGGCCGGCGCCAAGACGGAGATCGACCTGCGCACGCTGATGGTGAAGCGGCTGCAGCTCACGGGCTCGACGCTGCGCCCGCAGTCGGTGGAGAACAAGGGGCGCCTCGCGGCGGCACTGCGCGAGCACGTCTGGCCGCTGTTTGGCAGCCGGCGCCTGAAGCCCCTCGTGCACGCGCGCTTTGCGCTCACGGATGCCGCCTCGGCGCACAAGCTGATGGAGTCGGATGCGCACATCGGCAAGATCGTGCTGGACGCCTGAAGCAGCGCGCGGCACGCAATTGCCGTAAGCTAGCGCCGCTTTAGACTCACATAAGAATCACGCCGGAGAACCCATGAGTCTCTCCCCGTACGGTCTCGTCGAGTTGCCCCTGTGGGGCTATGTGCTGGTGACGTTCGTCACCATCCAGACGATGTTTCTCGGGGTCACTCTCTACCTGCACCGCGACCAGTCGCACGGCGGCCTCATCCTGCACCCGGCGTTGCGGCACGTGTTCCGCTTCTGGCTGTGGTTCAGCTCCGGTGCGGTGACGCGCGAGTGGGTGGCGGTGCACCGCAAGCACCATGCCTGCGCCGACCGCGAGGGCGATCCGCACAGCCCGGTGTTGTTTGGTTTGAGCCGGGTGCTGTTCGAGGGCTTCGAGCTGTATCGCGCCGCCGGCAGCGATCCGCACACGCTGCGCAACTACGGGCGCGGCACGCCCGATGACTGGCTGGAGCGACACGTATACAGCCGTCGCACCTACACCGGGGTCGTGCTGTTCAGCGCGGCGCACCTGCTGCTGTTCGGCGTGCCGGGCATCGTCATGATCGCCGTACACCTCGCCGCGCAGCCGTTCTTCGCCGGCGGCGTGATCAACGGGCTCGGACATGCGGTGGGCTATCGCAGCTTCGAGATGCCCTCGACGGCGACCAACCTGGTGCCGCTGGCGGTGCTGCTCGGGGGCGAGGAGCTGCACAACAATCATCACGCGTTCCCGCGCTCGGCGCGCTTCTCGGTGCAGCGCTGGGAGATCGACGTCGGCTGGCTGTGGATCCGCCTGTTCCGTGCGCTCGGGCTGGCGCGCGTGCGGTGGGTGGCGCCGCGCCCGCGTCTCGAGCGCCGCCGCCGCGAGTTGGATGCCGATACCGTGCAGGCGCTGTTCGCGAACCGCATGCATGTGCTGCGTGCCTACGCGCGCGGCGTGGTGCTGCCAGTATGCCGCGAGCTGCGCCGGCGCGAGCCGCACGGCGCGCTGCCGGCGAGCGCACCGCAGCTGCTGATCCGTCATCCGGCACTGCTGGCCGAGGAGGCCCGGCGGCGCCTGCGTGAGCTGCTCGAGCGCTATGAGGTGCTGCGGCGGGTGGTTGAGTATCGCGACGGCCTGCAACAGCTGTGGGACGACGCCTCGGCGAGCCACGGCCTCGCGCAGCTGCGCGAGTGGTGCCGGCGCGCGGAAGACAGCGGCATCGGCGCGCTGCGCGAGTTTGCCCAGGGGCTGCCCGCTTACGCGCGCGCGCACGGCTAGGAGAACTCTATGCGGATCGGTGTTCCACGCGAGATCAAGGTTCACGAGTATCGGGTCGGCATGGTACCGGCGGGGGTACGCGAGCTCACCGCCGCCGGGCACGAGGTGCTGATCGAGACCGGCGCCGGCAATGGCATCGGGGTCGACGATGCGCAGTTCCGTACCGCGGGCGCGGGCATTGCGGCCAATGCCGCCGAGGTCTTTCAACGCGCCGAGATGGTGGTCAAGGTGAAGGAGCCGCAACCGGCCGAGTGCGCCATGCTGCGCCCGGGCCAGGTGCTGTTCACCTATCTGCACCTGGCCGCCGATCCGGAACAGGCCCGGCTGCTGATGAAGTCCGGCGCCACGGCAATCGCTTACGAGACCGTCACCGGCCGCAACGGTTCGCTGCCGTTGCTCACGCCGATGAGCGAGGTGGCGGGGCGCATGTCGATCCAGGTCGGAGCGGCGAGCCTGCAGAAGGCGAACGGCGGCTTCGGGGTGCTGCTCGGCGGAGTGCCGGGTGTGCCACCGGCGCGCGTGGTGATCCTCGGCGGTGGCGTCTCGGGAACGCACGCGACCGAGATGGCCGTGGGCCTGCGCGCGGATGTCACCGTGGTCGACCGCTCGGTGGACCGCCTGCGGGAGCTGTCGGCGCAATTCGGCGCCACGATCCAGACGGCCTACTCGACGACCGAGACCATCGAGCATCTCGTGCGCGGTGCCGACCTCGTGGTCGGCGCCGTACTGGTGGCGGGTGGGGCAGCGCCGAAGCTCGTGACGCGCGCGATGATCAAGACCATGAAGGCCGGCGCCGTGCTGGTCGACATCTCCATCGACCAGGGCGGTTGCTTCGAGACCAGCCGGCCGACGACGCACGCCGATCCCACCTTCGTGGTGGATGGCGTGATTCACTACTGTGTAGCCAACATGCCGGGCGCGGTGCCGCGCACCTCGACGCTGGCGCTCACCAACGCGACGCTCCCCTACGTGCGAGCGCTCGCCGATCTCGGCTGGCAGGCGGCTTTCAAGCGTGACCCGGGGCTGGCTGCCGGCCTCAACGTACACGCCGGCGAGATCACCTACGAGGCGGTCGCCCGGGCGCTCGGGCTCAAGGCACGGCCGATGACCTGAAGGGGAACGCGCAGCGAGCGTCCCCTTCTCCATAAACGTCCCCTCTCTATAAAGAAGGGTGGCCGGCCATCCCGCTCAAGGCGTAGGCTAGCGGCCCCCGAAGATAACGGAGTCGTCAGATGAAGATAGCGCTGCCGGTCACTGTGTTGGGACTCGCCGCGGGTGTCGCCCTCGCCGCGCCGGTCACCTACCAGGTCGATCCGTCCCATACCTACCCGAGCTTCGAGGCGGATCATTTCGGCGGTCTGTCGACCTGGCGCGGCAAGTTCGACTCCACTTCCGGGACGATTGTCCTCGATAAGGACGCCGGTACGGGCACGGTGGACATCACGGTTGACACCAGCTCGATCGATCTGGGCCACGCCAAGCTCAACGAGCACGTGAAGTCCGCCGAGATGCTCGACGTGCAGAAGTACCCGACCGCCACCTACAAGGGCAAGTTCACCGACTTCAAGAATGGCGTGCCCACCGAGGTGCACGGCGAGCTCACGCTTCATGGGGTGACGAAGCCGGTTAGCCTCACCATCAACCACCTCATCTGCAAGGTGACGCCGATGTCGCCCAAGGAGCGTTGCGGGGCGGACGCCTCGGCGACCTTCAACCGCGCGGATTTTGGCGTCAACTATGGCGACAAATACGGCTTCAACATGGCGGTGAAGCTCGCCATCCAGGTTGAGGCAACGCCCGCCGGCTGAGGCCGCAGGCGATCTCACTGAGCCGGGCCGCGCGCCGCGCGGCCCGGCGCTCAGCCGAGGAGCGCGGCGACGTAGGCGCCGATCGCGAGCGATGCCGTGAGCCCGGGTGATTCGATGCCGAACAGGTTGACCAGCGAGCGCACGCCGTGCGCCGCTTCGCCCTCGATGCGAAAGTCCGGCACCGGCTCACCCGGTCCGTAGATCCGCGGGCGGAAGCCGGCGTAGGCCGGCAGCAGCGCACCATCCGGGAGTCCCGGCCACCAGGCGCGAATCGCACCATAGAACGCCGCCGCACGCGAAGGGTCGACGGCGTAGTCGCGCTGCTGCACCCATTCGACATCGGGTCCAAAGCGCGCGCGTCCGGTGAGATCGAGCGTCAGGTGTACGCCGAGTGCATCGCGCTCGGGCAGCGGATAGATGAGGCGCGTGAAGGGAGCGGGCCCTGACAGGCTGAAGTAGCTCCCCTTGCAGAGGTGCGCGTGCGGAATGGCGCCGCCCGCGCCGCCCCCCGCCAGCAGCCGTGCGACCTGCGGGGCATCGAAGCCGGCGCTGTTGACGAGGCAGCGCGCCTCGAGCGCCGCCGGCGCCTCATTCACCCCGATGCGAAACGCGCCGCCCTCGAGCGCCAGCGCCGTGACGGCGCTGCGGCAAACGAGCGTGGCGCCGCGCGCCTCCGCCGCACCGAGCAGCGCCAGCATCAGCGCTTGCGCATCGACGATGCCGCTCTCCACCGAGAGGAGCGCCGCGGCGCACTGCAGCTGCGGCTCGCGCTCGCGCGCCTCGGCGCTGGTGAGCGCCGCGAGCCCGACGCCGTTGGCGTGCGCCTGCTGGCGCAGCCACTGAAGCTCTGCGACCCGCGCAGGCTCGCTCGCCACGATCAGCTTGCCGCAGCGGCGATGCGCGATGTCGTGTGCGGCGCAGAACTCGTAGAGCAGCTCACGCCCCGCGACGCACAGCCGTGCCTTGAGCGAGCCGCGCGGATAGTAGATGCCGGCGTGTATCACTTCGCTGTTGCGCGCACTGGCTCCGGTACCGAAGCGCTCCGCGGCCTCGAGAATCAGCACCTCGCGGCCGCGCTCGCTGAGCGCGCGTGCGATGGCGAGTCCGACCACGCCGGCGCCGATCACCACCACGTCGACCTGTTCCATGGGCCAAGTGTAAGTCAAGCCCGTACAATGTCCGCCCGGCGCAGCGCGGTCAGAGGAAATCCGGTGCCCGCAGTCAACTACACGGTTACCGACGGCGTCGCGATCCTCGAGATCGCCAATCCGCCCGTCAACGCCTTGAGCCACGCGGTGCGCGAGGGCCTCATGCAGGGACTCGAGCGGGCGTACGCTGATCCTGCGGTCATCGCCGTGGTGTTGTGCGGTGCCGGTGGCACCTTTCCCGCCGGCGCCGACATCAACGAGATCGGCTCGGGACTTGCGCTCAAGGCGCCGATGATCCTCGACGTGCAGGCGCGCATGGAGTCCTCCGGCAAGCCGCTCATCGCGGCGCTCGCGGGCACGGCTCTCGGGGGCGGCTTCGAGCTGGCACTGACCTGTCACTGGCGGGTGGCGGCTCCCTCGGCCAGAGTCGGTTTGCCGGAGGTCAAGCTCGGCCTCATTCCCGGAGCCGGCGGCACGCAGCGCTTCACGCGCCTCGCAGGTCCCGCAGCGGCGCTCGAGGCCATTACCTCCGGGGCGCAGATCCCCGCTGCGCGCGCACTCGAGCTCGGGCTGATCGACGCGCTGGCCGATGAGCCGGTGGCGGCCGCGGCGGAGCTCGGCCGGCGGGCGGCGGCGGAGCGGCGCACGCTGCGGCTCGCGAGCGAGCTCGCCGAGTGTACCCAGGGCGTCGATGCGGAGCTGTTCGCGGCCTTCCGCCGCAAGCTCGAGCCGCGCTCCCGCGGCCAGCTCGCGCCGTGGAGGATCGTGGATGCCATCGAGGCCGCCTGCACGCGCCCCAGGGCGGAAGGGTTCCGCCTGGAGCGCGAATACTTCCTCGAGTGCCGCGACAGCCCGCAGCGCCAGGCGCTCACCCACGTGTTCTTCGCCGAGCGCGAGGCGCGCCGCATCCCCGGCGTCGGTCCCGAGGTGCAGCCGCTGCCGATCCGCAGCGCCGCGGTCATCGGCGCGGGCACCATGGGAGGGGGCATCGCGATGAGCTTCGCGAATGCCGGGATTCCCGTGCAGCTGCTCGAGCTGTCCGCGCAGGCGCTCGAGCGGGGCCTCGGCGTGATCGCGAAGAATTACGCCGGCTCGGTGGCGCGCGGCAGCCTGACGCCGGAGCGCGCCGAGCGCGCCCGCTCGCTCATCAGCGGTGTGACCGAGTATGCGCAGCTCGGCGGCGCCGACATCATCATCGAGGCGGTGTTCGAGAGCCTCGAGGTGAAGCAGCAGGTGTTCGCGCGACTCGATGCGGTAGCCGCGCCGCACGCGATCCTCGCGACCAACACCTCGACGCTCGACATTGATGCACTTGCGGCCTGCACCTCGCACCCGGAGCAGGTGGTGGGCACGCATTTCTTCAGCCCGGCGAACGTCATGAAGCTCTTGGAGAACGTGCGCGGACGGCACAGCTCGCCGCGCACGCTGGCCACGGTGATGGCGCTCGGGCGGACCCTCGGCAAGCTCCCGGTGCTGGCGGGCAACTGCGACGGCTTCATCGGCAACCGCATGCTCATGTACTACGGCTCGGAGGCGGAGTTCCTGCTCGAGGAGGGTGCGACTCCTGAGCAGATCGATCGCGTGATGGAGGGCTTCGGGTTCGCCATGGGGCCGCTGGCGGTGCGCGATCTGGCCGGCAACGACGTCGGATTCCTGATTCGCAAGGGGCGCAAGCTCCCGGCCGATGAGCGCTTCTCGCCGATCCTCGAGCGGCTGGTGGGCGCAGGGCGGCTCGGACAGAAGACCGGCAAGGGCTTCTACCGCTACGAGGGACGCACGCGCATTCCTGACCCCGAGGTGCTCGCGCTGATCGAAGGCGTGTCGCGCGACCTCGGTATCGCGCGCCGCCCGATCGCAGATGGCGAGATCCTCGATCGGCTGCTGCACCCGCTGGTGAACGAGGGCGCCAAGATCCTCGACGAAGGCATCGCGCTGCGGGCCGGCGACATCGACGTGGTGTACGTGCACGGCTACGGCTTCCCGGCCTGGCGGGGTGGGCCGATGTACTGGGCCGAGCAGGCAGGGCTAGCGCCGATCGTCGCGACCATGCGCCGGCTCGCCCCGAGTCACGGGGCGCGCTGGCGCCCGGCACCGCTGCTCGAGCGGCTCAGCGCCTCGGGCGGCGGGTGGGCGAGCGTGGCGGCCGGCGCGCGCCACTGAAGGCGATGCGCTGCGTGTGGCAGAGGCGAGCGGCGGCGGCTCTGGCAGCGCTGGTGCCGCTGCTCACGGTGGCGCCGAACGCTGCAGGCGGCGCGGCTCCCGCCCCCGCCTCGCCCTCGGTAGCGGCGGCTCAAGCTGCGATGCAGGGGCGTAAGGCCGCAGCGCTTGCGGCCGTGCAGCAGCTGCTCGCAACGGCGAGCAACCACAGCGCGGCGGGCAACTCCGGCTCCGGCTGGGAGCTGACGCCACAATACGCCGTGCTGGTGCGCTTCGGGCTGTGGGATGAGCTCATCGCGGTAGGGCGCCCCGCTACGCGCGCCCCCGGAGTGACTGCGGGATACCTGTACGGACGCGGCGTCGCGCTCGCGGCGCGCGGCCGGATCGCAGAGGCGCGCACGATGCTCGCGGAGCTGCAACGCCTCGCCATGAGCCTGACACCGCAGGATCGTGCGGGCGCGAACAGTCTGCACGATGTGATCGGGGTCGCCGCGCCGATCGTGGCGGCGCGCATCGCGGCATCCGAATATCGGGCGACGGATGCCGTCGCAGCGCTCGAGCGGGCGGTCGCAGCAGAGGATGCGCTGACTGCCGCTGAGCCGCCGGACTGGTTCTTTCCGGTGCGCGACCTGCTCGGTGCCGAGCTGTTGCTCGCCGGCCGTGCTGCGGACGCCGAGCGCGTGTATCGCGAGGACCTGAAGCGTCAGCCCGGGAACGGCTGGGCTCTCCACGGGCTCGCGACCGCACTGCGTGAGGAAGGGCGCGCTCGCCCGGCGGCGGCCGCCGAGCGAGCCTTTGCCGCCGCGTGGCAACAGTCGGATGTGCGCTTGCTGTCGTCGGCCTTCTGGTTCGGCGGTGCCGACACGACGCGCTGTGAGTGCGAGCGCACCGACCTCGGAACGCACTGACGCGGCAGCTCGCCGCGCTACGCCCTAAGCGACCGGCAGGCGGGTCGTGAACTTTTTGGTTCGCAGCACGAAGCTCGTGTTCACCGAGCGGACCGCGCCGAGCTGCAGCAGCTGGGTCGAGAGGAAACGCTCGTAGTCCTCCATGCTGGCGGCGACGATGCGCAGCAGGTAGTCGTTCGGTCCGCTCATGGAGTGACACTCGAGGACTTCGGGGCGCTCCTTTACCAGCTGATCGAACTGGCGCACCGATTCGGGGTGATGGTTGTCGAGGGATACGACCGCGTAAGCGAGGATCGGCAGCCCGATTGCCGCCGCGCGCAGCAACGTGACATAGCCGCCGATGTAGCCCGCCTCCTCGAGGCGGCGCAACCGCCGCCAGCAGGGCGCCGGTGACAGGCCGACGCGCTTCGCGAGCTCCTGATTGGAGATGCGTGCATCGTTCTGCAGCTGCTCGAGAATGCGACGGTCGATGCGATCGAGGTTGCGCGGCATGGCAATAATATTGCCAAAATATGGCCATATCGCGCAATCCAAGCAAGCATATTGCACTCCCAGGCGCATAAGCTGCGCACCCATGGCCGCTCCTGCCAGTGACATGGCGAGTCTTGCCGCCGGCACGTCCTCTGCCGCCGGGCAGCGCCAGCCCGATTGGCGACGCGTCGCGCAGCTGGTGCAGCTGTCGCGCGCGCTCGATGACATCGAGGAGACGCGCCTGGTGCCCGAGCGCAAGGTGCTGTACCAGTTCTCGGCGCGTGGCCACGAGCTCGCGCAGGTACTGCTCGCACTCAACCTGACCGACGCGCACGACGGTGTCGCGGTCTATTACCGCTCGCGGCCGCTGATGCTCGCACTCGGCGTGAGTCTGGAGGATGCGGCCGCCGGGCCGCTCGCGCGCAGCGGCGGCTTCAGCGGCGGTCGCGACATCGGCGTGGTGTTCAACCGCCCGGGAAAGGGAGCGCCCACCGTACTGCCGGCCTGCGGCGGCGTAGGCACGCAGTACACGCCGTGCGCGGGCTGGGCGCAGGCGATCCGCTATCGTCACGAGACACTCGGCGATCCCGCCTACGCGCGCAGCATTGCCGTCGTCCTCGGCGGGGACGCCTCCACCGCAACCAACGGCTTCTGGTCGGCGCTCAACATCGCGACCACACTCAAGCTGCCGATGCTGTTCTACATCGAGGACAACGCCTTCGGCATCTCCGTGCCCTCGACGCTGCAGACGCCGGGCGGCAACATCGCGGCCAACCTGCGCGGCTTCGCGGGCCTCGAGGTTCTCGAAGGAGACGGCGCGGACCCGCGCGCCGCACACGAGCTCACGCAGCGCGCGGTGGCGCAGGTGCGCTCGCAGCGTGCACCGCTGCTGCTGCGCCTCACCGTGCCGCGCCTGTCGGGACATTCCGGGCAGGACACGCAGGCCTACAAGTCCGCCGCGACGCTCGGCGAGGAGCGCGCCCGCGATCCGCTCGGCCGCCTGCACGAGCTCTTGGTGCCGCAGCTGCTCGGCGAGGGCGAGTGGCTCAGCATCGCCGCGCGCGCGCAGCGCGAGGTGGAGAGCGCGGTGGCGGGGGCCCTGGCGCGGCCCGGGCCCGATCCGCAGCACCTCAGCCGCCAGGTCTTCTGGCAGGGGGCCGACGGTGAGCGCGAGCTGCAGCAGCAGGGCGGGCTCGCCGCGGACGGCTACGGGTTCGCGGCCACGAGCCCGACGCCGCAGCCGGAGCCGACGCGCATCAACATGCTCACCGCCATCCGCCGCACGCTCGATGTCGAGCTCGCGCTCAATCCCCGCATGCTGGTGTTCGGCGAGGACGTGGGGCCAAAGGGCGGCGTGCACGGCGCGACGCTCGGGCTGCAGGACAAATACGGGGTCAGCCGCGTCTTTGACACCAGCCTGTCGGAGGAAGGAATCATCGGCCGCGCGGTCGGCATGGCGCTCGCGGGCCTGTTGCCGGTGGCGGAGATTCAGTTCCGCAAGTACGCCGAGCCCGCGGCCGAGCAACTCAATGATCTCGGCACGCTGCGCTGGCGCACGCGCAACCGCTTCGCGGCGCCGGTCGTCGTGCGCATGCCGGGCGGTTTCTTCAAATGCGGCGATCCGTGGCACAGCCAGACCAACGAGGTCGCGTTTGTGCACGCCGTCGGCTGGCGGGTCGCAGTCCCCTCGAACGCCGAGGATGCGGTGGGGCTGCTGCGCGCCGCGCTGCGCGGCAACGATCCGGTCATCTTCTTCGAGCACCGCGCGATGCTCGATGGCGCGTGGGCGCGGCGGCCGTATCCCGGGGACGAGTTCGTCGTGCCTTTCGGTGCGGCACGCCGCGTGCGTGCCGGGGGCGAGCTCACGGTGGTGACCTGGGGGGCCATGGTCGAGCGCTGCGAGCTCGCCGCCGCACAGTCGCATGTTGACGCCGAGGTGCTCGATCTGCGTACGCTGTCTCCCTGGGACCGGCAGACCGTGCTCGCATCCGTGGAAAAGACCCATCGCTGCCTGATCGTGCATGAGGACACGCTCACCGCCGGCTTCGGCGCGGAGATCGCCGCCACCCTTGCCGGCGCCGCTTTCTACAGCCTGGAGGCGCCCATCGAGCGCCTGGCGATGCCCGACATCCCGAGCCCGCACGCCCCGGTGCTGCTCGAGGCCGCGGTGCCGGATGTGGCGCGCATCACCCGCGCGATTCAAAGACTCGCGAGCCTGTGAGCCGATGAGCGAAAGCCTCGACATCCTCGCGCCCGCCGAGCAGACCGAGGGCACACGCTCGCAGCTGCTGCGCTGGCTGAAGCGCATCGGCGAGAGCGTCGCGGAGAATGAGCCGCTGATCGAGATCGAGACCGACAAGGTGACGGTCGAGGTCGCCTCACCCGGCTCGGGCGTGCTGCTCGAAATCCTGAAGCACGAGCAGGATGAGATCGCCCCCGGGGAGCTCCTGGGTCGCATCTCAAGCGGCGCGGCCGGTCAGGCCGTGACACCAGAGGCGCGTGCGCCGTCAGCCGCGGTGGCGGCGGCGGGGGTGCCTGTGGCCGCTGCCCGCGTCTCCCCCGCCGCGACGGCGGCCGGCACCGCGGCCGGGCAGGTGAGCCCGGCGGTGCGCCGGTTGCTCGCCGAGCATCAGCTGGCGGCGGATGCGGTCCGCGGTAGCGGGCCCGCCGGGCGCATCACCGTCGAGGACGTGCTCAGCGCCGCGGCGAGCCGTGCCGGGCGCCCGGCGGCGGAATCCGTCGGGGCGACAGGCCGAGCACAGGTCGAGGCGCAACCTCCCGCGAGCGCTCGCAGCCACCGTGTACCCCACACCGCCATCCGCCGGCGCATCGCCGAGCACATGGTGGCGAGCCTGCTGCACACCGCGCCCCACGTGACCACCGTGTTCGAGGCCGATCTCGGTGCGGTGTTGAAGGACCGCGCCCGGCGCCGCGAGGAGTTCGAGCGCCGCGGCGTGCCGCTCACTCTGACGGCGTACTTCGTGCAGGCGGCCGTGGCGGCCATTGCCGCGGTACCGGAAGCCAACAGTCGCTGGACCGATACCGCGCTCGAGATCCATGACGACATCCACATCGGCATCGCCACCGCGGTCGAGGGCTCGGGACTCGTGGTACCGGTGCTGCACGATGCGGGGAGCCGTGACCTGCTCGAGGTGGCCCGCGGCCTCGAGGAGCTGGTGAGCCGCGCGCGCAGCGGCAAGCTCACGCCCGCGGACGTGCGCGGCGGCACCTTCACGATCTCGAACCACGGGGTGAGCGGCAGCCTGCTCGCAGCTCCGATCATCATCAATCAGCCGCAGTCGGCGATCCTCGGCATCGGCAAGCTGGAGAAGCGGGCGGTGGTCGTCGAGGAGGGCGATGAGCAGAAGATCGTGGTGCAGCCGCGCTGCTACGTCACCCTCACGCTCGATCACCGGGTGATGGACGGTCACCAGGCGAACCGCTTCATGCAGACCTTCGTCGGCCGGCTGTCGGACTGGCCCTGCTGAGAGGATGATCCGCTGCCGTGAGCAGGCAGCCGACAGCGGCGGATCCCGAGCCGATCGAGCGCGCCGGCGAGGACGAGCTGCGCGCGCTGCAGCTGACGCGCCTCAGATGGTCGGTGCGTCACGCCTACGAGCAGGTCGCCCCCTATCGGCGCAAGTGCGAACTCGCGGGCGTGCACCCTGATGACCTCAAGACGCTCGCCGACCTCGGGCACTTCCCCTTCACGGTGAAGGACGATCTGCGCGAGCATTACCCGTTCGGCATGCTGGCAGTGCCGCGCCGGCAGGTGGTGCGCCTGCATGCCTCGAGCGGTACGACCGGCAAGCCGACGGTGGTCGGCTACACCCGCGGCGACATCGACACCTGGGCACAGCTCGTGGCGCGCTCGCTGCGCGCCGCCGGCGCGCGGCCCGGTGACATCGTGCATATCGCCTACGGCTACGGCCTGTTCACCGGCGGTCTCGGCGCGCACTACGGCGCCGAGCTCCTCGGCTGCACCGTCGTGCCGATGTCCGGGGGGCAGTCGCAGAAGCAGGTGCAGCTGATCTGCGACCTCAGGCCCGCCGTCATCATGGTGACCCCGTCGTACATGCTGGCGCTGCTCGAGGAGTTTGAGCGTCAGGGCCTCGATCCCGCCGCGACTTCGCTCCGTACCGGACTGTTTGGCGCCGAGCCCTGGACCGAGGGGCTGCGCCGCGAGCTCGAGGCGCGCGCCGGCCTCGACGCGCTCGACATCTACGGACTGTCCGAGGTCATGGGACCGGGGGTGGCGAGCGAGTGTCTCGAAACCAAGGACGGGGCGGTGATCTGGGAGGATCACTTCTATCCGGAGATCGTCGATCCGGTGAGCGGTGCCGTGCTCCCCGACGGCACGCCCGGGGAGCTCACGCTCACCTCGCTCACCAAGGAGGCGCTGCCCATGATCCGCTACCGCACGCGCGATCTGACGGCGCTGCTGCCACCGACCGCGCGCTCCATGCGCCGCCTGGCGCGTATCAGCGCACGCACCGACGACATGCTGATCGTGCGCGGGGTGAATGTGTTCCCGGGGCAGATCGAGGCGCTGCTGCTGAAACTTCCCGGTCTCGCGCCGCACTACCAGCTCGAGCTGACGCGCGCCGCGCAGCTCGATGAGCTCGCGGTGCGGGCGGAGTGTGTGGCGCCGGCGACCGTGGAGCAGCGTGCACTGCTCGCCGCCGAGTTGCGCCTCAGCATCAAGGCGATGATCGGCATCTCCACCGAGGTGCAGGTCGGCGAGCCGGGATCGATCGAGCGCTCTGCCGGCAAGGCGCGGCGGGTGATCGATCGGCGCCCGATGCGATGACGGGCCGCAGTAACCAAATGTAGGTCGATATGTAACATCCATCATGTCGGGGGAGGGCGACAGGTTGTTACCGCAAGCCGCCGGGCGTTAATTAAGCGGCGCGGGATCCCACGCCCAAAGGGGGGCGGCGGGGAGCGGCATGATGAAGACCCATCCGGGAGCTGCTCATGAACAGACGTAATTTCGGCACGCGCCGCGCCTGGCGCGCCCTGTCACTGCAACTGCTGACCAGCGCCGGACTGAGCGGGGCGCTGCTGCTCGCCGCCTGCAGTGGCGGTGGTGGCTCGATGGGCAGCATGACCACCCCGCCGCCGGCGAACGCCAACGGCGTGGCGATGGTCACGCTCACCGACCAGCCGGGCGACTTCCTCAGCTACATGGTCAACGTGGTGTCGCTGAAGCTGACACGCGCCGATGGCACCTCGGTCGAGACGGTGCCGGCGGCCACCACGGTGGACTTCGCGCAGCTCGTCAATCTGTCGGAAGTCATCAGCGCGCAGCAGGTCCCGCCGGGTGAGTACACGGGCGTCACCCTGACGCTCGACTACTCGTCCGCCAGCATCGTGGTCGACAACGGCGCCGGCGGCCTCACCGTGCCGGCCGCCAACATCATCAATGGCGCCACCATGAGCCCGCTGGTGTCGCCAAACAGCCAGCTGACGCTGACGCTGCAACTGCCCTCCGGCGTGCCCCTCATTGTCACCGGCGGCACGATCTCCAACCTGGCGCTGGATTTCAACCTCAGCGCCTCCGACACGGTGGCGCCCGCGACGATATCGGCCTCGACAGTGGCGAGCGCGGTCACGGTGACCGTGACCCCGGTGCTGGTGGCGAGCCTCACCCCCGATACGTCCAAGCAGGTCCGGGTGCGCGGCCCGCTCTCGAGCGTCACCAATACCTCGGCGCAGACTTCGTACAGCGTGACCGTGTGGCCGTTCTTCACGGCCGCGGGCAACAGGGGTCAGATCACCGTCTATACGACGCCGAGCACGGCCTTCCTGATCAACGGCAGCGCCTCGACCGGCACGGCGGGTCTCACGGCGCTCTCCATGGTGCCGAGCGGTACCCTTACCCTGGCCTACGGCACTTTCGACACCACCACGCTGACGTTCACCGCGGCGCAGGTGTTTGCCGGCTCGAGCGTGCCCGGCGCGGGTCTCGACAGCGCCGAAGGCACCGTCATCTCGCGCAGCGGCGACACCTTCATCCTCACCAACAGCTTCCTCGAGCCGCGCGCCGGCGCGGATATGCAGGGCGGTGAGGTCATGGCGCAGGACATGGGCGCCAGTGACACGACGAGCGGCGGCTTTGGTCATTTCGCGCGGCAGCTCACCGTCACCGTCGCCACCGGCACCATGGTCACGGAGGACGGACAGAGCGGGACCTTCGGGCCGCAGGACATCTCCGTCGGCCAGCATCTGCAGGCGTTCGGCACCTTCGGCATGAGCGCGGGCGGGCGTACGCTCGATGCGAGCGCCGGCAGTGTGCGCCTCATGGTCACACCGCTGTGGGGACAGTTCACCTCGGCGGCGGGCGCGGTCGCGACGCTGAACCTCGAGTCACTCGACGGGCGCGACCCCTCGCTCTTCAACTTCGCCGGCACCGGCACGAGCAGCGCCAACGACGCCTCAGCCGCCGCATACACGGTCAGCGTGCCTGCGACGCTCAGCATCCCGACGCTCAATGCCGGCTTCCCGATCGCCTTCTCGGGCTTCGTCACGCCCTTTGGCTCGGCGCCGCCGGACTTCGCGGCGCTGTCGCTTGAGAACTTCACCTCGACGAATGGAACGCTGCTGCTCGGTTGGGCGCCGCCGGGAAGCACGGCGCCATTCGTCGCACCCTTGAGCGCGACCAACGTCATGATGACCCAGGCGACGCTCGAGGGTGCCGCGGTGCACGTGATCCGGCTCGGGCCGACGCAGTTCGATCCGTCGACGGTGAGCGCCGGACTCACGTTCCAGGCCAACACCTCGCCGTCCTTCATGAGCTTTGCGATCGCTCACCGTATGACCTGGCAGTACCAGACGTACAGCACGTTCAGCGACTTCATCACCGCCCTGAGCGGTGACCTGAACGGCACCACCGGGCTGCTTGCCCTCTATGGCGAGGGGCCGTACGACGAGTCGACCGGCGTGCTGTCGGTGAACGTCATGGCGGCGGTGCTGAGCGACTGAGCGCTCCGTGGTGGGCAGGGCGGAGCCTTGCCGGGCTGCGCCCGCCCGCTGAAATACCCCAAGGATCGTTGTGCTAGCCTTGCGTCATGTATACCCAGGCGCTCGATACGCACGGCCGCGAGCCGCTGCCGGAGGCGGTCGCGGACCGCACAGGCGTCGGCGCGCGTTTTCAGGCGCGCATCGACGCCGAGGAGAAGATTGAGCCGAAGGACTGGATGCCGGAGGCGTACCGCCAGACGCTGATCCGGCAGATCTCCCAACACGCCCATTCGGAAATCGTCGGCATGTTGCCCGAGGGCAACTGGATCACGCGCGCGCCGACGCTGCGCCGCAAGGCGGTGCTGATCGCCAAGGTGCAGGACGAGGGCGGCCACGGCATGTACCTGTACAGCGCCGCGGAGACCCTCGGCATCTCGCGCGCCGAGATGTTCGCGCAGCTGCTGTCGGGCGCGGCCAAGTACTCGAGCATCTTCAACTACCCGACGCTCAGCTGGGCGGACGTGGGCGCCATCGGCTGGCTGGTCGACGGTGCGGCCATCATGAATCAGATCCCGATCTGCCGCTGCTCCTACGGGCCCTACGCGCGCGCCATGGTGCGCATCTGCAAGGAGGAGAGCTTCCACCAGCGCCAGGGGTTCGAGATCATGCTGACGCTGTCGCGCGGCAGTTCCGCGCAGCGCGCCATGGCGCAGGATGCGCTCAACCGCTGGTGGTGGCCGTCGATCATGATGTTCGGGCCGCCGGATGCAGATTCGAAGCACACGGCGCAGTCGATGCGCTGGAAGATCAAGCGGTTCAGCAACGATGAGCTGCGGCAGAAGTTCATCGACATCACCGTGCCGCAGGCGCAGTTCCTCGGACTCACGATTCCCGATCCCGCGCTGCGCTGGAACGAGGCGCAGCAGCAATTCGAGATCGGCCCGATCGACTGGCAGGAGTTCCAGGACGTGCTGAAAGGCAACGGGCCGTGCAACCGCGAGCGGCTCGAGGCGCGGCGCGCGGCCTACGCCGCGGGCGAGTGGGTACGGGCCGCGGCCGCGGCGCATGCGGCGAAACACCCGCAACGGGAAGTGAGGCAGCCATGAGCGATCCGAAGGCGGCGGCGACCGACTGGCCGCTGTTCGAGGTATTCATCCGCTCGCGCTCCGGCCTCGAGCACAAGCACGTCGGCAGCCTGCATGCGGCGGATGCCGCCATGGCGATCGAGCATGCGCGCGATGTGTACACGCGCCGTCAGGAGGGCGTGAGCATCTGGGTGGTGCGCTCGGCTGACATCATCGCCTCCGATCCCGCGGACGCGGATGCGCTGTTCGAGCCGGCGCGCGACAAGGTGTATCGCCATCCGACCTTCTACGTCATTCCCGATGAGGTGAAGAACCTGTGAGCTCGGCAACGCCCGATGCCGCGCCGCGCGATAGCGCGCTCGATGAGGCGTTGGTCCGCTACGTGCTGCGGCTCGCCGATACGAGTCTCGTGCTCGGCCAGCGGCTCGGGGAGTGGATCGGGCATGCGCCGGCGCTGGAGGAGGACCTGGGACTTGCCAACCTGGCGCTCGATCTGATCGGCCAGGCGCGGCTGCTGCTCTCGTATGCGGGGGAGATCGAGGGTCGCGGGCGCGACGAGGACGCGCTCGCGTTCCTGCGCGATGCCCCGGAGTTCCTCAACCTGACGCTCGCCGAGCAGCCGAACGGCGATTTTGCCGACACCATCGTCCGGCAGTGGCTGCTCGATGCCTGGCAACTCGAGATCTATGCGGGACTTGCGGGCTCGGCCGACAGCCGCCTGTCGGCAATCGCCGCCAAGGCGCTCAAGGAGACCCGCTATCACTACCGCTTCAGCAGCGGCTGGCTGATCCGCCTCGGCGATGGGACCGAAGAGAGCCACCGGCGCGCGCAGCGTGCGCTCGAGTCACTGTGGCGATACTCGGCGGAGCTGTTTGCGCCCGACGAAGTCGACGCGCGCATGGCGGCGGCGGGCATCGCACCACCGCTCGCCGAGGCCGCCGGCCGCTGGCAGGTCCGCGTGCGAGCCGATCTGGCGGCGGCGACGCTTGCGGCCCCGGCGCTGCAACCCTATCGCTGGCATGGCAAGCGCGGTGTGCACAGCGAGCATCTGGGTCACCTGCTCGGTGAAATGCAGCATCTGCAGCGTACCTATCCGGGGGCGTGCTGGTGAACGTGGCGCCCGATTCGCTGCTCGCGAGCGGCGGCACCGCGAGCGCGGCCGAGGAGCGCGTGTGGCGGATCCTGCGGACGGTGCCGGATCCTGAGCTCCCGGTCGTGAGCATCGTCGATTTAGGCATCGTGCGCTACGTGCGCATGACGGCCGCCGGCCGCCTTCAGGTCGGGCTCACTCCCACCTATTCCGGGTGCCCGGCGACGGCGGCGATCCGCACGGCGACGGCGGCGGCACTTGAGACCGCCGGCTACGCGGATGCACAGCTCGAGGAGGTGCTGGCGCCTGCCTGGACGAGCGACTGGGTGACGGCCGAGGGCCGCGCCAGGCTCGAGGCCTTCGGCATCGCGCCGCCCGTCGCCGTGGCGGCCGCGCAGCGTGGCGAGGCCTGCGCGGTCGCCTGTCCGCGCTGCGGCAGCAAGGCCACCGAGCGGGTGAGCGAATTCGGCTCGACGCCCTGCAAGGCGCACTACCGCTGCAGCGCCTGCCGCGAGCCTTTCGACCAGTTCAAGTGCATCTGACATGCTGCGCTTCCACGCCCTGCGGGTTGCCGCGCTCAATCCGGATGCGGAAGACGCCGTGGAGATCGCGTTCGAGGTGCCCCCGGAGCTCGAAGCGCAGTACCGCGGCAGCGCCGGGCAGCACGTCGTGGTGCGCACCCGGATCGAGGGGGAGGAGGTGCGCCGCACCTACTCGCTGGTCAATGCGCCCGGGGAGTGGCCGCTGCGCATCGTGCCGCGCATCCACGCGCACGGAAAAATGTCGCGCCATCTGGCCGAGCAGCTGCGCGCCGGCGACATGCTCGAGGTGCTGCCTCCCAACGGCAGCCTGAGTCCGCGCGCGGCGCTCTCGCGCCCCGGAAGCTACGTGGCCTTCGCCGCCGGTTGCGGCATCACCCCGCTCCTGTCGGTGACCCGCAGCCTCCTCGGGCAATCTGGCGCCAGTGTCATTCTCTTCTACGGCAACACCACCAGCGCCCGCACCATGTGCCTCGAGGAGCTGCTGGGGCTCAAGGACCGCTACCTCGAGCGCCTGGCGCTGCACTTCGTGATGAGCCGCGAGCCGCAGGAGGTGCCGCTCTACAACGGCCGCATCGACGCGCCGCGCGTGCGCGAGTTCGCCGCCACGCTGTTTGAGCCGCAAGCGGTTGTCGAATACTTCATCTGCGGCCCCGGTGACATGATCGAGCAGGTGGGGACGACGCTGCGCGCACTCGGCGTCGAGGCATCGCGCGTGCACGCCGAGCATTTCACCACCGACACCGCGGGCGAGGGGGCCTCGAGTGCGCCACCCCGTCCGGCTGGCGAGGCGTCCGCAGCAGCACCCGCGCCTGCGCCCGCCGCGGATGCCGCCGAGGTGACCATTCTCATGGACGGACGGCGCCGCTCGTTCACCATGCGGATGAACGACGAAACGGTGCTCGAGGCGGCCGGGCGGTCGGGCATCGAGCTGCCGTTCTCGTGTCGCGCCGGCGTGTGCTCGACGTGCCGTACCAAGGTCGTGCGCGGGTCGGTGCAGATGGCACAGAACTACGCACTCGAGGACTGGGAGCTCGAGCAGGGCTACGTGCTCGCCTGCCAGTCGCGCGTTACCACGCCCGTACTCGAGCTGGACTACGACGAGAAGTAGCCGCATCACCGGCGGAGAGCGCACGTGAGCTACCAGCACATCATCTTCGCTGTCGAGGGCGGCATCGCGCGCCTCACCTTCAATCGGCCCGAGCGCCTCAACAGCTTCAACACCGCGATGCATGCCGAGGTGCGCGCGGCGCTCGCGCAGCTGCCGGGCTCATCCGCCCGGGTGCTGATCATTACGGGCGCGGGCCGGGGCTTTTGCGCCGGCCAGGATCTCAACGACCGGGCGGTGGCACCGGGCGGGGCGGCGGCGGACCTCGGCGAGTCGATCGAGCGCTACTACAAGCCCCTCGTGCTGGCGTTGCGCGCGCTGCCGATGCCGGTGATCGCCGCGGTCAACGGCGTCGCCGCCGGTGCCGGCGCCAATCTCGCCCTGGCCTGCGACCTGGTGCTCGCCGCCCGCTCGGCGAGCTTCGTGCAGGCCTTCGCCCGGCTCGGCCTGGTGCCGGACTCGGGAGGCACCTGGTTCCTGCCGCGGCTCATCGGCACGGCGCGCGCTCTCGGGCTCGCGCTGCTCGGCGAGAAGCTGCCGGCCGAGCAGGCCGCCGCCTGGGGGCTGATCTGGCGCTGCGTCGAGGATGTCGAGCTGGGACCTGCGGTCGAGGCTCTGGCGCAGGGCTTCGCCGCCGCGCCAACGCGCGGCCTGGCGCGCACCAAGCAGGCTATCTATGAGAGCTGGGGCCGCACCCTCGCCGAGCAGCTCGATATCGAGCGCGACTATCAGGCCGAGCTCGGGCGCACGGCGGATTACGCCGAAGGGGTCGCGGCGTTCACCGACAAGCGCACGCCGCGCTTCAGCGGAGGCTGAGATGGCCGCCGACACGACGCTGAGCGGGGGGCAGCGGATCGCCGAGCAGGCCGCGCACGCGCTCTACGAGCGCGATCGCGCCTCGCAGGCGCTCGGCATGCGCCTGACGGCCGTCGGCCCGGGCACGGCGCGGGTCGTGATGACCGTGCGCGGCGACATGCTGAACGGCCATCGCACCTGTCACGGCGGCCTGCTGTTCGCGCTCGCCGACAGTGCCTTCGCCTTCGCCTGCAACTCCTATAACGACAGCACCGTGGCGGCGGCGGCGGCGATCGACTTCCTGAGCGGTGCGCGCGAGGGTGATGAGCTGACGGCGGAGGCGCGCGAGCTGTGGCGCAGCGCGCGTAACGGTATCTACGAGATCACGGTGTCCAATCAGCGCGGCGAGCGCGTGGCGCTGTTTCGCGGCCGCTCGTACCGAATCGAGGGCCAGGTGACGACGCTTGAGGAGTGAGGCCATGGAGCTTCAGAGCTACGCGGCGGGCAAGTGGCAGTCCGGCACCGGCCGTGCCACAGCGCTGCGCGATGCGACCACCGGCGAGGTGATCGGGCAGGCCGGCGCCGAGGGGCTCGATACCGGCGCGATGCTCGAATGGGCACGCGAGGTCGGCGGACCGGCACTGCGGCGCCTCACCTTTCACGAGCGAGCGGCGCTCCTCAAGGCCTTGGCGCGCGATCTGACCGAGCACAAGGACGAGTTCTACCCGGTGTCGTTCGCGACCGGCGCGACGCGCGCCGATGCGTGGATCGACATCGACGGTGGCATCAGCACGCTGTTCGTGTTTGCGAGCAAGGGAACGCGCGAGCTGCCGAACAGCCGCGTATATGTCGACGGCGCCCTCGAGGCGCTCTCCAAAACCGGCAGCTTCGTCGGCCAGCACCTGTGTGTGCCGCTCGAAGGCGCCGCGGTGCACATCAACGCCTTCAACTTCCCGGTCTGGGGGATGCTGGAGAAGCTGGCGCCGGCACTGCTTGCCGGGGTTCCCGTGATCGTCAAGCCGGCCACCCAGACCGCCTACCTCACCGAGCGCGTGTTCCGCCGCATCCTTGAGTCCGCAATTCTGCCCGAGGGGTCGGTGCAGCTGATCTGCGGTGGCGTTGGCGACCTGTTCGAGCACCTGACCTGTCAGGACGTGGTGTCGTTCACGGGCTCGGCGACGACGGCGCTCAAGCTTCGCCAGCACCCGGTCGTCACCCGTCACTCGGTGCGCTTCACCGCCGAGACCGATTCGCTCAACTCCTCGATCCTCGGACCGGACGCGTCAGCGGGATCGCCTGAGCTCGAGCTGTTCGTGCGCGAGGTGGTGCGTGAGATGACGGTGAAGGCTGGCCAGAAATGCACCGCGATCCGCAAGGCCATCGTGCCTGCGGCGCTCGCCTCCGAGGTCCTCGAGGCGCTGCGTGCCGCGTTAGCTAAGGTTGTCGTCGGGGATCCGCGCCTCGAGCAGGTGCGGATGGGGCCGGTCGCTTCCTTAAGCCAGCGGCGCGAGGTGGTCGGGCAGCTCGCGAGGCTGCGCGAGGAGGCGGAACTCATCTGCGGGGACGGCAAGCTCGAGCCGCTCGGTGCCGATGCCGAGCGCGGTGCCTTCATGGCGCCGACGCTGCTGCACTGCCGCGATGCCTCGCGCGCCCGCGCCGTGCATAGCGTTGAAGCATTCGGGCCGGTGTGCACGCTGCTCGGCTATCGCGACACGGACGAGGCCATCGCGCTGGCACGCCGCGGCGGCGGCAGCCTTGCAGGCTCGGTGTTCACCGCGGACGATGCGGTAGCAGCTGAGCTCACCCTGGGCCTGGCGCCGTACCACGGCCGCATCGTGGTCATCAACCGTCACTGCGCCAAGGAGTCGACCGGTCACGGCTCGCCGCTCCCGCACCTGGTGCACGGCGGTCCGGGGCGTGCCGGCGGGGGCGAGGAGATGGGCGGCATCCGCGGCGTGCTGCACTACCTGCAGCGCACCGCCGTACAGGGGACGCCCGATGTGATCGCGGCGGTGAGCGGGCGCTGGGTGCGCGGAGCGCGCGAGCTCGATCCGGGGGTTCATCCATTCCGCAAACCGTTCGGCGCGCTCGCCATCGGCGATACGTTCCGCTCCGGCGAGCGCACGGTCACGGTCGAGGACATCGAGCGCTTCGCGGCGTTGTCGGGCGACAGGTTCTACGCGCACATGGACGAGCAGCAGGCGGCGCGCAACCCGCTGTTCGGCGGCCGCGTGGCGCACGGCTACTTCCTGATCTCGGCGGCCGCCGGACTGTTCGTCGACCCGCCGTATGGACCGGTGCTCGCCAACTACGGAATCGACGGCCTGCGGTTCCTCAAGCCCGTGAAGCCCGGCGATCGCATCCGCGTGCGGCTCACGGTCAAGGAGAAATCACTGCGCTCCGGTGCCGGCTATGGCGAGGTGCGCTGGGACGCGGCCATCACCAATCAGGACGATGAGGCCGTGGCCAACTACGACGTGCTGACCATGGTGAGTGAGAAGGCCGTTCCGGACGCCTGAGGTCAGGGGCGCGGGCGCGGTGCGCCGAACAGGCGAAACGCGTGGCCGCGCGTCGACATGGCCTTCACCAGGGCCCAGACCGCATCGCCGGCGCGCAGCTTGAGCGCCGCCCGCGCGCTCTCGGTGATACGGGCGAGCAGTACCGGGCCGCCGACGTCCACCCGCACCAGCACCGCGGCCGCATCGTCGGGCACGATGTCCGTGACCGTGCCGAGCAGTGCGTTGCGCACCGAGAGTCCCTGGATGGGCTGGGTGGCGAGGATGATGTCGCGCGCCAGCAGCTGCACCCGCACGCGCGACCCGATGGGCGCATCGCGCAGGCTCACCTGCAGTTTTCCCGCACCGACGCCGAGCTCGACCGTGCCTGCGACCTTATCCACCGCCGTGACGACCCCGGTGACGACCGAGCCCACCGCGTCTGAGGCGACGACGCTGCGCAGCTCGGAGCGCAGGCTCATCTCCTCGACCGGGCCGGCGGCGAGCACGGCTCCGCGCTCGAGCAGCACGATGTAGGTTGCGAGTTGCAGCACTTCCTCGAACTGGTGGCTCACGTACACCATGGGCACGGAGAGCCAGTCGCGCAGTCTCTCGAGATAGGGCAGCACTTCCTCGCGGCGCGGCGCATCGAGAGATGCCAGCGGCTCATCGAGCAGCAGCAGCTGCGGCTGCGAGAGCAGCGCCCGGCCGAGCGCGACCCGCTGGCGCTCGCCGCCGGAGAGCTCGTGCGGACGCCGCCTGAGCAGGCTGCCCAGCCCGAGGAGCTCGGTCACCTCCTCGAAGCCGATGTAGTGCGGCTCGTTGGCCGCGCGTTTCTCCCCGTAGCGCAGATTGCCGAGGACCGAGAGGTGCGGAAACAGACGCGCGTCCTGGAATACATAGCCGATGCGCCGCCGCTCCACCGCGACCGCGATACCGCGTTGCGTGTCGGTGAGCACGGCGCCGGCGAGCTGCACCTGCGCCTCATCCGGGGGCAGGAGTCCGGCGATGACATCGACGAGCGTCGTCTTGCCCGAGCCCGAGCGACCAAACAGAGCGATGACGCCCGGCGTCGGTGCTTCGAAGGAGGCCCGCAGCGTGAACTCCGCCCGGTGCTTGATGACTGAGACGCGCAGCATGCCCGCAGCGCTAGCGGCCGAGGCGGCGCCGCACGCGCCGCACCAGCAGCTCGGCAGCCAGCAGCCCGCCGAGCCCGAGGAGGAAGGAGAGGATCGCGAGGCGCAAAGCGAGCACATCGCCGCTGGGAGACTGCATGGCGGTGTAGAGCGCGAGCGGCAGCGTGCGGGTAACCCCTGGAATGTTGGCGGCGAACGTGATGACGGCGCCGAACTCACCGAGTCCGGCAGCGAAGGCCGTGACCGCACCGGCGAGGATCCCGGGGAGCATCAGCGGCAGCGTGATGCTGACAAAGCGGTCGAGCGCACCGGCGCCAAGCGTGCGGGCCGCCGCCTCGAGGCCGCGGTCGACGTTCTCGAGCGACAGGCGGATGGCACGCACCAGCAGCGGGAATGTCATGACCGAGGTCGCCAGCGCCGCGCCGGCGGTGGTGAAGGGCAGGTGGATTCCGAAGTGGGTGCGCAGCCAACCACCGATCGGGCCGTGGGTGCTGAACAGCAACAGCAACACGTAACCCACCGCGACCGGCGGCAACACCAGCGGCAGGTGCACGAAGGCATCGAACAGCGCGCGCCCGGGGAAGCGGGCACGGGTGAGGATCCAGGCGGCGAGCACCGCGAACGGCACACTGAAGGCGACGCTGCGGCTGGCAACCTCGAGACTCAGGCGCAGCGCATCGAGCTCGGCGGAGCTTAGCGGCAGGTTCACCGCGGGACTTTGTCAGATCCGCCAACCTTCAGCCAGCGCTTGAGCGGGCGCCGGATCCTTGTCGGGCGCTGTCAGCGCAGCGTGCTCCAGAGCCCGGTAGCGCCGAGGGCGAACACCAGGAGTCCCACGGCGGCCGCGGCCACGCGCCGTGGCACGTGGCGGGTGACCCAGGCGGCAAGCGGAGCGGCGGCCGCGCCGCCGATCAGCAGCGCGATCACCATGTCGTAGCGCATCTGGCCAAGCTGCAACCACAGAGTGAGCGTAATAGCCCCGGCGACGAAGAATATGGCCGCGTTGGAGGTGCCGATGGCGAGGCGGGGTGCGACGCCGCGCGCGATCATGGTGGAGGAAACGATGGTTCCCCAGCCGCCACCGCCGATGGCATCGAGAAAGCCGGCGACGGCTCCCAGCATCGGCCCCTGCGGACCGGCCTCAAGAGGCGTGCGCTTGAGGAACACGCGCGCCAGCACGATCAGCGAGATCACCAGCAGGTACGCCCATACGAACGGACGCACGCGTGCGGTTGGCACGTGGGCCAGCAGACTTGCTCCGAGCACGGCGCCGAGCACGCCCGGGATGACCAGCCACAGAAGAATGCGGCGGTCGATGTTGCGGAACCAGGCATGCGAGGCGCCCGAGACTCCCGCGGTCACGACCTCGGCGGCATGCACGGTCGCGCTGGTGACGGCGGGCGGCACGCCGAACGTGGCGAGCGTGGCACTCGAGAAGATGCCGTAGCCCGTGCCGACGCAGCCGTCGATCATTTGCGCGACGAAGCCGACCGCGACCAGCCAGGGAACCCCGGGCGCGAGGCTCATGGGCTGCGCCGCGCCTTAAGCTGCACTCAGGCGACCAGCGTCTGCTTCAGATCGATCGGCAGTCCTGCCGCTGGGATGCGGGCGTAGGCGATGAGCCCCTTCTCCTCGAGCCAGGCTCGGTTGAAGAGGCGTGACTGGTACTTGGCGCCGCCATCGCACAGCATCGTGACTATTGTATGTCCAGGGCCGAGCCCGCGCGCCAGCTGGAGTGCGGCGGCGACGTTGATGCCGCTGGTACTGCCGAGGAAGAGGCCCTCCTCGGTGAGCAGCCGGTAGACGCAGCTGACTGTCTCTGAGTCCGGCACGTGCAGCGCGGAGTCGATCGGGGCGTCGGCGAGGTTGGCGGTGATACGCCCGATGCCGATGCCTTCGGTGATCGAGCCGCTGCCGGTCGCCTTGAGCGTGCCGCTGCGGAAGTATTCGTACAGGCTGCTGCCCGGCGGGTCCGCGAGCACACAGCGCACTGCGCGACTGCGCGATTTGAGGAATTCGCAGACCCCGGCCAGGGTGCCGCCGGTGCCGGTGGCGGCGACGAAGGCATCGATCCGCCCGCCGGTCTGGGCCCAGATCTCAGGCCCGGTGGTGGCGGCGTGGGTGGCGCGGTTGGCGGTGTTGTCGAACTGGTTGGACCAGATCGCCCCCTCGAGCGATGCGGCCAGGCGCTGCGCGACCTTCTGATACTGGTTGGGATTGCTGTAAGGCACCGCCGGCACCCTGTGAACCTCCGCCCCCAGCATCTCGAGCAGCCGGTACTTCTCCGGCGACTGGTTGTCCGGCATGACGATCACGCAGCGGTAGCCGCGCGCGTTGCACACGTGCGCGAGTCCGATCCCGGTATTGCCGGCCGTGCCCTCCACCACGGTGCCACCGCTCGGCAGCTCGCCGCGCCGCTCGGCGTCCGCAATGATGGCAGCCGCGGCGCGATCCTTGACCGAGCCGCCCGGATTCATGAACTCGGCCTTGCCGAGGATCTCGCAGCCGGTCTCCTCGCTCATGCGGCGCAGGCGGATGAGCGGCGTGTTGCCGACGGCGCCCACGAACCCGGCGAGGCCGCTCACGCCACCGCTCCGGCACGCACGGCGCGCGACTGAGGGGCAGCCACCGCAGCGTCGGCGAGCGCGGCGAGCGCCGTCACCTCCCCGACGATGAGCAGCGCCGGTGCCGCCACCCGCTCGCGCAGCGCGAGCGAGGCGATGCCGGCGAGCGGCGCCCGCAGCACGCGCTGCGCAGGCAGCGTCGCCTGCTCGACGATCGCCGCGGGCCGCTCCGCCTCGGCTCCGGCGGCGCGCAGCCGCGCCACGATGTGCGGCAGCTGTCCCACCGCCATGTAGAACACCACCGTCTGCTGTGAGCGCGCGAGCGAGCGCCAGTCGAGCGACTCATCGGTCGCCGCGTGCCCGCTCACCAGGGTCAGGCTGTGAGAGTGATGCCGATGGGTGAGGGGAATGGCGGCCGCGGCGGCTGCGCCGAGCGCTGCCGTGACGCCCGGGACGACCTGGTAGCGAATGCCGTGCGCAACCAGCGCCTCGATTTCCTCGCCCCCACGTCCGAACACGAACGGATCGCCGCCCTTCAAGCGCGCGACGCGCTTGCCGGCGCGCGCGAGGCGTACCAGGAGCTCGTGAATGTGCGCCTGCTTGCCCGCATCGCCCGCCTGCTTGCCGACGCAGATGCGCTCGGCGTCGCGGCGCGCCCGCTCGAGGATGGCCGCGGGCACCAGCCGGTCGTAGAGGATCACATCCGCCTGCTGCAGCAGCTGCAGCGCGCGCAGAGTGAGGAGGTCCGGATCGCCCGGGCCGGCGCCGATCAGGTAGACCTCACCGTCGAGCGTGCCGGCGGCGTTGCGGCGTGCCTCGCGCAGCTCCTCCTCAAAGAGGCGTACCGCCGTCGGCTCATCGCCACCGAGCAGCGTGCTGGCGGTGCGACCGCGGATGAGGCGCTCCCAGAAGGGGCGGCGGGCTGCCGCACTCAAGCTACGTCGCACGGCGCTGCGGCGCGCGCCGAGGAAGCGCGCCAGCGTACCCAGCCGGGCCGGCAGCAGCGCCTCGATCGACTCGCGCACACGTCGCGCCAGCACCGGGGCCTCGCCCGAGGAGCTCACGGCCACGAGGATAGGAGAGCGGTCGATGATCGCCGGGAAGATGAAGCTCGAGAGCTCGGCGGAGTCAACCACGTTGACCGGGATCTGCCGCTCGCGGGCCGCCACCGACACGCTGGCATTCACCTGCGAATCATCGCTCGCCGCGACCACGACCGCGGCAGCGCCGAGGTGCGCGGGCAGGAACCCGGCGCCGAGGTGCGTGAGCTCAGCGCGCCCGGCGCGCGCGGCGAGCTCATGGCCGAGCGCGGGCGCCACGACGGTGACCTGCGCTCCGGCCTTGAGGAGCCACTCGACCTTGCGAGCCGCGACCGCGCCCCCACCGACCACCAGCGCACGCGCTCCCCCGAGTCGCAGGAACAGCGGCAGGTAATCCATGACGGCGGCGCTAGGGCTCAAGCGCCCGCTGCGGGGCGCAGCTCCGCGGGCCGCACACGCGCGGTGGGAGGGGACGGCAGGCACTTCGGCATCTTGCCACGACTATAGGGGCGCATCCCCCGGCAGCTGAACGAAGCATTGCTTCTGAGGGGATGCGCGCCGGTTATACGCCGGTGACACTGCTCTCAGGGGGCTGTAGCCTAGCCACGGATGAAGCTGCATCAGTTGCGTTACCTGGCCGCCGTCGCGCAGAGCGGTCTCAACATCACGGCCGCGGCTCACAAGCTGCATACCTCACAGCCGGGTGTCAGCAAGCAGATCAAGCTGCTGGAGGATGAGCTCGGCTTTCAGATCTTCGTGCGCGAGGGGCGCAACCTCACCCGCATCACCCCTGCCGGGCAGCAGGTGATCGAACGTGCGCTACGCATCCTGCAGGAAGCGCAGTGCATCCGCGATCTGTCGACGGAGCTGCGCGATGAGGGCAAGGGAAGCCTGTCGATCGGCACGACGCATACCCAGGCGCGCTACGTGCTGCCCGACGTCATCCGCGAGTTCCGCGCTCGCTATCCGCAGGTGCGGCTCAACCTGCATCAGGGCACTTCCGAGCAGATCGCCGAGATGGTCGCCGGCGATCGCATCGATTGCGCCGTGGCGACCGGCTCCGAGGCGCTGTTCTCCGAGCTGACGCTGCTGCCGTGCTACCGCTGGCAACGCATCGTCATCGTGCCGAAGAGCCATCCGCTCGCGAGCGGTGGCCGGCTCAGTCTGCGGGCGCTGGCCGGATACCCGCTCATCACCTACACCTTCAGTTTCACCGGCCCGTCCTCGCTCCACGAGGCGTTCTCGCGCGCGGGACTGATCCCCAACGTGGCCATCACGGCCCGCGATGCCGACGTCATCCAGACCTACGTGCGGCTCGGGCTCGGCGTCGGCATCGTCGCGCACATGGCCTTCGATCCCGCGGATCCCGATCTGGTGGCGATCGATGCCTCGCACCTGTTCGCCGCGCATACCACCTGGCTCGGTTTCCGGCGCGGCACGCTGCTGCGGCGCTACATGTACGAGTTTGCCCAGCTGCTCGCCCCGCATCTCGACCGCCGGCTCGTCGATCGCGCGCACCGCGCGCAGTCGGCGGAGGAAGTGGCCCGGCTGTTCACCGATATCGCACTCCCCGAGCGCTGAGCGGCCCCGCCTGCCTCAGGGCGCGAACAGGCGCTGGCGGCTGAGCGACACCCCGGGCGCTCCCGGCTGGTAGGCGACGCTGTAGCGGGAGAGCGCGCGGCGGGCCGCCTCGAGGTCCTCTCCCGGTGCGAGCTCGAAGGCATCGAAGCCGCAGCGCGCCAGCAGGAATATCTGGTCCTGGCGCACGCCCGCCCCCACGGCGCGCAGCTCGCCGCGAAAGCTTAGGCGCGTGCGCAGCAGGCGGCCCTGGGAGTAACCACGGCCATCGCCGCTGTGCGCAAACTCCACCGCGATGAGTCCGATGTGTGGCAGCCCGGCGGTCAGATCCTCCACCGGCTCGGTGGGACCCAGACGGATGCCGAGCGCTCCCGCCCAGGAGGCCCAGCGCCCGGGCTCGGCGCGCAGCGCCGTGAGCGGCACGATGAGCGCACCGCCCGGGGCGACCTCCTCACCGAGGTGCGCCCAGTCGTCCGCCTCGATCTCATGCCGCCGCAGGATGTGACGCATAGGCGCCGGCGCGGAAGGGCTCGAGCCCGATACGGCGTACGGTGTCGATGAACGGCTCATCCTCGGTGCGCCGCGCGCGATACACCGCGACGATGCGCTCCAGGGTGGGCGCCACCTGGTGCTTCGGCACCGACGGGCCGATGACCTCGCCGAGCGCGGTGCGGCCGTTCGCCGAGCCGCCGAGGCTGATCTGGTACCACTCCTCGCCGTGCTTATCCACGCCGAGAATCCCGATATGACCCACGTGGTGGTGGCCGCAGGCGTTCATGCAGCCCGACATCTTCAGCTCGATGTTGCCGAGATCATAGAGATAGTCGAGGTCGTCGAAGCGGCGCTGGATGTCCTGTGCCACGCTGAGGGTGCCGGCATTCGCCAGCGAGCAGAAGTCGAGGCCCGGGCAGGCGATGAGGTCGGTGAGGGTGCCGATGTTGGGCATCGCCAGGGCGTGCCGAGCGAGCTCCTGCCACACCCCGTACAGCTCGTCCTGACGCACATCGGCGAGCAACAGATTCTGATTGTGGGTGGCACGCACCAGGCCGAAGCTGCCGCGCTCGGCGAGCGCCGCGAGCGCCTCCATCTGCGCCGCGGTGGCATCGCCCGGGTTGCTGCCGTGCGCCTTGAGCGATACGAACACGGCGCGATAGCCGGGCACACGATGCGCGCGCGTGTTGTAGCGATACCAGGCGAGGAAGCGCGGCTCCCTTCCAGCGGTCACGTCGCGGTCGGTGAGCGTCTCATAGGGCTGCGGCTGGAAGAAGCCGCGCACCCGCGCGAGCTCGGCAGCGCTCAAAACCGGCGCGCCGCCGCGGCAGGCGAGCCACTCGGCCTCGACCTGCTCGCGGAAGCGCGCCACGCCCAGTGACCTCACCAGTACCTTGATGCGCGCCTTATGGATGTTGTCGCGGCGGCCATGGCGGTTGTAGACGCGCAGGATCGCCTCGAGATAGCCGAGCAGGTCGGCGAGCGGCAGGAACTCGCGCAGCCGTGAGCCGATCACCGGCGCGCGGCCGAGGCCCCCGCCGACCAGCACCGTGAAGCCGAGGGAGCCGTCGGGCGCGCGCTTCAGATGCAGCCCGATGTCGTGCACCTCGGAGGCGGCACGGTCCTCGGCGGAGCCGGTGATCGCGATCTTGAATTTGCGCGGCAGGTAGCTGAACTCCGGGTGCAGCGCCGCCCACTGGCGCACGATCTCGCAGTACGGGCGCGGATCGTCGACCTCATCGGGGGCGATGCCGGCCATATGGTCGGCGGTGACGTTGCGCACGCAGTTGCCGCTGGTCTGCAGCGCGTGCATCTCAACGCTCGCGAGCTCGGCGAGGATCTCCGGTACGTCCTCGAGCGCGGGCCAGTTGAGCTGCAGGTTCTGGCGGGTGGTGAAGTGTCCGTAGCCTTTGTCGTAGCGGCGGCTGAGATCGGCGAGCTTGCGCAGCTGCGTCGCGCTCAGCAGCCCATAGGGAATCGCGATACGCAGCATCGGCGCGTGGCGCTGCAGGTACAGCCCGTTGCGCAGCCGCAGCGGCCGGAACTCATCCGCCGACAGCTCGCCGGCGAGATGGCGGCGCGTCTGGTCGCGGAACTCCGCGACACGCTCCTCGATGAAGGCCTGGTCGAGCTCATCGTAGCGGTACATGGCGGCCCGACTATAGGGCGCGGCGGGTGGTGCGGATAAATACCAAGTGGTTGGGTAGCCCCTTTCTGGGGTTATGAGCCTATGCAACACTAGCGGCGCAGCGGCGGACGGCGCCGCAGGAGACTGCCGTGCCGGGACTTTATTTCGAGCAGTTCGAGCCGGGCCAGCGCTTTGAGCATGCGGTGCGGCGTACCGTGACCGAGACCGACAACGTGCTGTTCAGCACCCTGACCATGAACCCGGCCGCGATTCATCTCGATGCCGAGTACTCGCGCGGCACGCCCTTCGGCGAGCGCCTCGTCAACAGCCTGTTCACGCTCGGGCTGCTGGTGGGCCTGTCGGTGTACGACACCACCTTCGGCACCACGATCGGCAACCTGGGCTTTGAGGAGGTGCGCTTCCCGAAGCCGGTGCTGCTCGGGGACACGCTGCACGCCGTGACCACGGTGGTCTCAAAGCGCGACAGCGAGTCACGTACCGACTCAGGGATAGTCGTGTTCGAGCACCGTGCCTTCAATCAGCGCAACGATTTAGTGGCCTCGTGTCGCCGCGCGGCGCTGATGCTGAAGAGGCCCGCGGCGTGAGTGAGGGGCCACGGGCCGCAGCGCTGCGCTCCTGGCTGTTCGTGCCGGGTGACAGTGAGCGCAAGCAGGCGCGGGCGCTTACGAGCGGCGCGGATGCGCTGATCCTCGATCTCGAGGACTCGGTCGCAGCCGCACAGCTGCCCGCTGCGCGGGCGCGGGTCGCGGAGCTCCTGCGCACACGCGCGGATGGCGGCCCGCAACTCTGGGCGCGGATCAACGCCCCGCAGGGACGGCTCTGGCGCGAGGATCTTAAGGCGATCTTCGGTCCGCGACGCACTCGCCGCGCATCGGGTCGTCATGCCCCGGATGGGGTGGTGTTGCCCAAGGTGTCGGCAGCCGCCGAGATCGGCAGGGCAGCAAATCAGCTGGCGGCGCTCGAGCGAATCCACGGGCTCGCCCGCGGCAGCACCCGGCTGCTGGTCATCGCGACCGAGACGCCGCAGGGCCTGCTGGCGCTGGCGCAGTATCCTCCGGCACTGCGGACGGCGCGCGCCGCGGCGGGGCGGCTCGCAGGCCTCACCTGGGGTGCCGAGGACCTGAGCGCAGCCCTCGGTGCGCGCGCCAAGCGCGACGCGGCTGGCGCGCTTACCTTTACATTCGCTCTGGCGCGCACCACCTGCCTGCTGGCGGCCGCGGCGCTCGGCATACAGGCGATCGACGGCGTGCACACGGAGTTTCGCGACGCCGCAGGTCTGGAGCGCGAGCTCGCCGAGGCGCGCCGCGATGGCTTCTCGGGCAAGCTCGCCATCCATCCCGACCAGGTCGGCGCGATCAACGCGGCCTTCACGCCCACGGAGCAGGAGCGCGCGCACGCTGAGCGTATCGTGGCGGCCTTCGCCGCCGCCGGCGGCGCGGGCGTCGCGAGCCTCGATGGGCGGATGATCGATCGGCCGCATCTCATTCAGGCGCAGCAGGTACTGGCGGCCGGCGGCGCACCGCCCAAGGAGGGTTGAGTATGGCGCGGCGACGCGTGAGCTCCGGGTCCTCTTTCGAGGAGCAGATCGGCTATTCGCGCGCCGTGGTCGATGGCGAGTGGGTGTTCGTCTCGGGCACCACCGGCTTCGACTACGCCAGCATGAGCATATCGGCGAGCGTGGTGGAGCAGACCGAGCAGTGCTTCAGGAACATCGCCGCGGCGCTCGCAAGCGCCGGTGCAGCGCTTGAGGACGTGGTCCGCGTCACCTACATCCTGCCGCACGCCGCAGATTTTCCCCAGTGCTGGCCGGTGCTGCGGCGCCACTTCGGTGAGGTCCGGCCGGCGGCTACCATGCTGGCGGCGGGCCTGATCGACCCGCGCGTGAAGATCGAGATCGAGGTCACCGCCCGGCGCGGCGGCATGTCGCACGGCTCCTCAGGAAGCACCTGACCTCGCCGGCTCGAGAGCCAGCAGGTCTTCGGGCGTATCGAGGTCGAGCTCAGCTGCCGGCATCGGCACGCGCAGCACGCGATCGGCGTTGCGGCGCAGGACCGAGCGGGCGCCGGCATCCCCCCGCAGGCCCGCCAGCTCGGCGAAAGCGCTGCGCGGAAAGATCGCGGGCGCACCGGTGGTGCCGGCATAGAGGGCGGCCGCGATGCACTGCGGGCGCCGCCGCCAGCTGCCGGCGAGCCGTCTCAAGTCATCGCTCGTGACCGCGGCCTGGTCGGCGAGCACCAGCAGCGCCCCGGCGCAGGTCGAGGGCAGATGCGCGATGCCGGTGCGGATGGAGCTCGCGAGCCCCTCGCGCCACTGGCGGTTGACGACCACCGAGCCGCCGGTGTGCTTCAGCAGCGGCGCCAGTTGCGCAGCCCCGGAGCCCAGCACCACGATGAGCGCGTTGCCGGTCACCTCGGCCGCACGAGCCACGATCGTATGCAGCAGCGGACGTCCACCGATGCGCACCAGCTGTTTGGGCGAGCCGAAGCGCGTCGAGGCGCCGGCCGCCAGCACTACCGCGTAGAGGCGGTCGCCCTTGCCGATTGTGCGCGCCTCGAGCATGGCCGTTCTCAGGTGCCTCGTTGCGCGAGTGAGGTGAGGGCGCGCGCCTTCATGAGCACGGCGATGGCCTCGAGCGCGCGCCCGCGCCGGCTGGTGAGTTGCTCCCCGATTCGCTCGATCTCGTTCATGCCGTTAGAGATTAATTAGCATTAAGTATAAATAATAAACCATTGATATATAAAATAGAAATGTCGCTGAGTCAGTGAGCGATATGGTTCGCGCCGCGCAAATTATGCCAGCGGCAGTCGTGCCGCGAGCGGCGCGACGCGCGCCCCGCAGGCCGTTGCTGCAATCGGGCGCAATCAGTAGAGTCCCAGCGCCTCTTTAGGTTGCCTCGAAGAATCCCAAGTCGATGAGCAAGACCGATCCCTGGGTCGTGCACAAGTTCGGTGGATCGAGCGTCGCGGATGCCGATTGCTTCCGCCGTGTCGCGACCATCCTCGAGTCGATCCCGGAGAAGCGTCTCGCCGTCGTGCTGTCCGCCTGCCGCGGCGTGACCGATGCGCTGCTGCGGCTGATCACGCTCGCCGAGCGGCAGAGCGATGGCTACAAGCCCGAGATCGCCGAGCTGCGCGCGCGCCACGGGGCGATCGCTGCCGAGCTGCTCGAGCCTGCCTCGGCGTGGACGTATATCGAGGGCTTCGACCGGGATTGTCGCGATCTCGATGCGGTGCTGCAGGCGGTGAAGCTGACGCGCGCCGCGGCTCGTAACGTCAGCGACCTGGTGGCCGGTTTCGGCGAGCTGTGGTCGACGCGCCTGTTCCAGAAGTTCTTCGAGGAGCGCGCGCAGCGCGCCGGTCCCGTGCTGTGGATCGATGCGCGCCGCGTGCTGATCGCCGAATGGGAATCGCTCGGGCCTGCCATCCACTGGCAGGAGTCGCGCGCCAATCTCGAGGCCCTCGTGCCAAAGGACTTCACCGGTACGCTCATCATCACCGGCTTCGTGGCCTCCGACCGGCGCGGCGTGCAGACCACGCTCGGGCGCAACGGCAGCGACTTCTCCGCCTCGATCTTCGGCAAGCTGTTTGGCGCCGCCGAGATTCACATCTGGACCGACGTCGATGGCGTGCTGTCCGCCGATCCGCGCCGCGTGCCGGATGCGCGCGTCATCGACTCACTGTCCTACAACGAGGCCATGGAGCTGGCCTATTTCGGGGCGAAAGTGATCCATCCGCAGACCATGGCGCCGGCGGTGGGCGATGCCATCCCGGTGTGGATCCGCAACACCTTCGCGCCGCACAAGGCCGGCACGCTGATCTGTGCGCACCCGACCTCGGCGCTGCCGGTGAAGGGCATCACCAGCATCGATCGCGTGGCACTGATCAACCTCGAAGGTACGGGGATGATCGGCGTGCCGGGCACGGCGCATCGCCTGTTCGGTGCGCTGCGCGAGGAGAGCATCTCCGTCACGCTGATCTCTCAGGGGAGCTCGGAGCACTCCATCTGCTGCGCGATTCCCCAGGAGCAGGCGGAGCGCGCCGTGGCGGTGTTGCGTCAGGCATTCGCGCGCGAGCTCGCCGACGGCCAGATCCAGAGCGTCGACATCGATCCGGACCTGGCGATTCTCGCGGTGGTCGGCGATGGCATGGCGGGAACCCCGGGCATCGCCGCCAAGGTGTTCGGCGCCCTCGGGACCTCGGGCGTCAACGTGCGCGCGATCGCGCAGGGTGCCTCGGAGCGCAACATCTCGGTGGTGGTCGAGGGGCGCAATACGACGCGCGCGCTGCGCGCCGTGCATGCGGGCCTCTACCTGTCGCCGCACACCCTGTCCATCGGGCTCATCGGTCCGGGCAGTGTCGGGCGGGCGTTCCTCGCGCAGCTCGGCTCGCAGAGCGAGCGGCTGCGGAGTGAAGCGCACCTCGATCTGCGGCTGCGCGGCGTCATGGGCTCAAATCGCATGCTGCTCGGCGAGCCGAGCGTGGCGCTCGGGAGCTGGAGTGCGCAGCTCGAGAAGGGGGGCACCGCGGCCGATCTCGGCGCGTTCCTCGAGCACGTGCGCGTCGATTACCTGCCGCATACGGTACTGGTGGACTGCACCGCGAGCGAGCAGGTCGCCGCCCACTACCCGCAGTGGCTGGCGGCCGGGATTCATATCGTCACGCCCAACAAGAAGGCCAACAGCGGCGCGCTCGAGTTCTACCGGCGGCTGCAGCAGGCGCGTCGCAGCGGCGCCTCGCACTATCTGTACGAGGCGACGGTGGGCGCGGGGCTGCCGGTGGTGCATACGCTGCGCGACCTGCGCCAGACGGGCGATGAGGTGACGAGCGTCGAGGGGATCTTCTCGGGGACGCTCGCCTATCTGTTCAACGTCTACGACGGGCACATGAACTTCTCCGAGATCGTGCGCGACGCGCGCCAGCGCGGCTACACCGAGCCCGATCCGCGCGATGACCTGTCGGGCACCGACGTCGCGCGCAAGCTGATCATTCTCGGCCGCGAGATGGGCCTCGAGCTCGAGCTCGCCGACGTCAAGGTGGAGAGCCTGGTTCCGCAGCAGCTGCGCAGCGGTTCGATCGAAGAGTACATGAGGCGCCTGCCGGAGTACGACTCGATGATGCGCGGCCGGCTCGATGCCGCCCGCTCGCGCGGCAGGGTGCTGCGCTACATCGGCCGCCTCACCGCCGCCGGCGAGGCCAGCGTCGGCCTCACCGAGCTGCCCGAGGATCACGCCTTTGCCAACATCGCGCTCACCGACAATGTGGTGCGCTTCGCGACCCGCCGCTACTGCGATAACCCGCTCATCGTGCAGGGGCCGGGTGCGGGACCTGAGGTGACGGCGGGTGGGGTGTTCGCAGACCTGCTGCGCCTCGCCGCCTACCTCGGGGCGAGGCTGTGAGCCACGCGCCGCGCGAGCGGGCGACGGCATTTGCGCCCGCCTCGGTCGGCAACGTCGCGATCGGCTTCGATATCCTCGGCTTCTCGGTGGACGCGCTCGGTGATCGGGTGAGCGTGGCGCGCCGCGCCGCCGCGGGGGTCGAGATCCGTGCGGTGCGCGGTGCAACCGGTGAGCTGCCGCGCGACCCGCACGACAACACCGCCGGGCGCGCGCTGCTCGCCATGCAGGAGGCGCTGCGGCCGGGATTCGGCTTCGTGCTCGAGATTGACAAGGGAATTCCGCTCGGCGCCGGACTCGGCGGCTCGGCGGCATCCGCGGTGGGTGCGGTGGTGGCAGCGAATGCGCTGCTGCCGGCACCGTGCAACCTGCCGCAGCTGCTGACGTTCGCGGTGGCGGGCGAGGCAGTTGCCAGCGGCTCGAGGCACGTCGACAACATCGCGCCCTCGCTCTACGGGGGCCTGGTGCTCACGGTCGGGATCGATGAGCCGCGGGTGAAGCAGATTCCGGTACCACAGGGCATCCGCGCGGTGATCGTGCGGCCGCACATGTACCTAGGCACGGCCGGCGCGCGCGCCATCCTCAGGCCGAGCGTCGAGCTCTCGGACTTCGTGTGGCAGACGGCGCACCTCGCCGGCTTCATCTGCGGCTGCTATACGGCCGATCTCGAGCTCATCCGTGCCTCGTTCGAGGATGTGGTCATCGAGCCGCAGCGTCAGGGCCTGATCCCCGGATTCCAGGCAGTCCGGCGCGCCGCCCTGGAGGCCGGGGCCCTCGGCTGCTCGATCTCAGGCGCGGGACCCTCGATGTTCGCCTGGGCGCTCGCGGATGAGGCGGTGGCCGTGCGCCGCGCCATGCAGGGCCGGTTCGAGGCCCATGATCTCAAGACCGACGCCTGGATCGTCGAGATCCGCAATCAGGGCGCGCGGGTGATCGAATGAGCTTCTCGCCCGCGGCGGCTGCGCCGCGTGAGCCGGTGCCATGACGGCCGCTTTCTCGTTCACCAGCTCGCGCGACCCCGGCGTGAGCCTGCCGTTCAGCACGGCGCTCCTTCAGGGGCTCGCGCCCGACGGCGGGCTGTACGTGCCGGCAGCCTGGCCGCAGCTGCCGGTGCAGACCTTCGATGGGGCGGTCTCGCTCGAGGCGGTGGCGCAGCGGCTGCTCGCACCGTTCCTCGCCGGTGACCGGTTGAGCGGGGAGCTGGCGGCGCTTGCCAGCGAGGCCTTCGATTTTCCCGCACCCCTCGTGCCGCTCTCTCCCGACGGCCGGCTGGCGGTGCTCGAGCTCTTCCACGGGCCCACCGCGGCATTCAAGGACTTCGGCGCGCGCTTCCTCGCCGCCTGCTTCGCGCGCTTGCGCGGTGCGCAGTCCCGACCGCTCACCATCCTGGTTGCAACTTCCGGCGATACGGGCGGGGCGGTGGCGGCCGCGTTTCACCGCCGTCCCGGCATCGAGGTGGCGGTACTTTTCCCCAAGGGGCTGGTGTCGCCGACCCAGGAGCGCCAGCTCACCTGCTGGGGGGATAACGTGCGCTCACTCGCCGTACGCGGCAGCTTCGATGACTGCCAGCGGCTGGTGAAGGAGGCATTTCTCGATGCCGAGCTGCGCGCCCGGGGGGCACTGTCCTCCGCCAACAGCATCAATCTCGGACGCCTGCTGCCGCAGGCGGTGTACTACGCCGCCACGAGCCTCGCGGTATGGCGCGAGTATGGCGAGCGGGCCTCGTTCGTCGTGCCGAGCGGCAACCTCGGCAACTCCGTGGCGTGCCTGTGGGCCCGGCAGGCGGGACTGCCGATCGGGGAGGTCGTGCTCGCGCACAACGCCAACCGGGCCGTGCCCGACTTTCTCGAGGGCGGCACATGGCAGCCGCGCTCGAGCATCGCGACGCTCGCCTCGGCGATGGATGTCGGCAACCCGAGCAACATGGAGCGGCTGCGCGCGCTCTACCCGCAGCTTGAGATGCTGCGCGCCGCGGTAAGTGCCACCAGCGTGAGCGATGCGGAGATCCGTGCCCGTATCGTCGCCGGCTACCGTACCTACGGCCAGATCTGGTGTCCGCACACCGCGACTGCGGCGCAGGCCTGGGAGCGGCTGCCGCCGCAGCGTCGCGCCGGCGGACACTGGGTGCTGGTGGCGACCGCGCACCCGGGGAAATTCCGCGAGATCGTCGAGCCGCTCATCGGGCGGACCGTGCCGATGCCTGAGAGCCTCGAGCGACTGTTTGCGCGGCCGGTCCGCTGTGCTGAAATTGACGCGCATCTCGCCGCGCTGCGGGCGGCGCTTGAGGATCAGGGGAGTTGATGGACGAGCTGGCCAAAGTGCCGCCGAGCACCTGGGCGCTGCTGCTGCTGGCAGCCGGCATCGTCCTGGCGCTCTATTGGGTGTGGCGCTGGCAGCGCCATTTCCGCGCGCGCCGGGCGTTGCGCGCGGCCGTGACCGGGGGCGCCGCCGATCACCTGAGCGATGCGCTGGTGCCGGACGGCATGGGCGGCGGTTACCACGTGGACTATCTGCTGCTCACCATGCGCGGCGTCGTGGTGGTCGATCTGCGCGATGTGCGCGGCAATATCTTCGGCGGCGACCAGATGGCCGAATGGACCGTCATGGACGGCGCGCGCCGCTTCACCTTCACCAACCCGCAGAGCGCGCTCTATGACCGCATCGCGGCCGTGAAGGCGGTCGCGGGCGACATCCCGGTCGAGGGTCGTATCGTCTTCACGCGGCGCGGCAAGTTCCCCAAGGGGTTGCCGAAGTGGACGCTGATGGTGGATGCGCTGCGCGCCGAGTTCCCCGCGGTCGAGTACCAGTCGCAGGCCGAAGCCACGGCGCCGCTCAGCGAGGGCTGGCGGCGCCTCAAGCAGGCGGTGAAGCCGAGCTACATGGTCGATATGCGGTAGCGACCTCAGGACACGGTGCGCGCGTGATCCGCGAGCACCAGCGACACGCAGGCGGTGAGCTTCTTCGCGTAGTCGATGTGCAGGAACTCGTTAGGGCCGTGGGCGTTGGCATGCGGCCCCAGCACCCCGGTGATGAAGAACTGCGTGCGCGGAAAGCGCTCACCCAGCATCCCCATGAATGGAATCGTCCCGCCGCAGCCGATGTGCACCGCGTCCCGCCCGTACACCGCCTGGCTGGCTCGCTCGATCGATTGCTCGAGCCAGGGCGCGAACGCCGGCGCGTTCCAGCCGGCCGTGGCCGAGCCCGACTCGAAGCGCACCTCGGCCCCGTAGGGCGGGTCGCGCTCCAGCGCCTCGCGGACCGCCTGCGTGGCGCGTGCTGCATCGCAGGTCGGGGGAAGACGCAGCGACAGTTTCAGGGCAAGCTGCGGCAGCAGGACGTTGCCGGCGGAGCCGACCGGCGGCAGGCCGTCGGCGCCGGTGACGGCGAGCGTCGCGCGCCAGCTGCTGTTGATGAGGAGCTCTGCCGGATCGTTGGACACCGGCTCAACGCCAGGCGCCCACGGCAGCTTGCCGGCGACCTCGCTTCCCAGCACCTTGGCAGCCGCGACCGCCTGGGCGCGGCGGTCCGCCGGCAGCGTCACATGCAGCTCATCGAGCAGCAGGTCGCCGGTGACGGGGTTCTCGATGCGCGCCAGCAACTGCTCGAGGATGCGAAACGGCGTCGGCGCGATGCCGGTCGCCATGCCGGAGTGCACCCCCTCGGTGAGCACCCGCACGGTCAGCGTGCCGACCAGGTTGCCGCGCAGCGAAGTGGTGCACCACACCTGCTCATAGTTGCCGCATTCGGCGTCCAGGCACACGACCAGCGAGGGCTCACCGAGCGCCTCGCCGAGTGCGGCCAGATGGAAGGGCAGGTCGTCGCTGCCGCTCTCCTCACAGGCCTCGATCAGCACCACGCAGCGCGGCAGCCGCACCTGCTGCTCCTTGAGGGCCGCGATCGCGGTGAGCGAGCTGAACACGGCGTAGCCATCATCCGCCGCGCCGCGGCCGTAGAGCTTGCCGTCGCGCATCACGGGCTCCCAGGGGCCGAGGCCAGCGAGCCAGCCGGTGAACTCAGGCTGTTTGTCGAGGTGGCCGTAGAGCAGCACGCAGTCGGGCAGCTCGCCCGGCACATCGATGAGCAGCAGTGGCGTGCGGCCGGGAAGGCGGCGCACTTCTACCCGCATGCCGGGCAGCGGCTGCTGGCGGCACCACTGTGCCATCAGCTCCACCGCCTTCTCCATGTACCCGTGAGTCTCCCATTGCGGGTCGAAGTCCGGCGACTTGTTGGGAATACGCACGTAGGCGGTCAGGCGGTCGATGATCGACTGCTCCCAGGTGTTGCCGACGAACTGGCTCAGGCGCTTCAGGTCCATGATGGCTTGCCTCTGAAAATTCTGTTTAGTTATCCAGTTGTTACATCTGATTCATGAAGCGACTTCACGCTCTGCGGCGTGCCCTCGCCGCGGCATTGTCGCCTCATTCGGGCGGCTCCGGCAGGCTGAATAGCAACCGCGCCGCCGTGGTGCTCGAGTAGGCGAGAGTCGCGAGCGCCTCATCGCGCGCGCCGGCCACCACCGCTCCGATGTGCGGCAGGTACGCGGGCTCGTTGCGCCGCGTTGCGGGCCGGGGCTTAAGATCCCGCGGCAGCAGGTAGGGCCCGTCGGTCTCGAGCAGCAGCCGGCCGGCGGGAATCTCGCGAACCAGGGGCAAGAGGTGCGCGCCGCGGCGCTCGTCGCAGATCCAGCCGGTGATGCCGATCGCGAGCCCGAGCTTAAGATACACAGCCAGCTCCGCGGCGCCCCCCGTGAAGCAATGCGCGACGCCCGCGTGTCGCACCCCGTGCTCGCGCAGTATGGCGAGAAAGTCATCGTGCGAGTCGCGCTGATGCAGGAACAGCGGCTTGCCGGTCTGGCGGGCGAGCTCGAGCTGTTGGTGGAAGGCCTGGCGCTGCGCCTCGCGCGGCGAGAAATCGCGGAAGTAATCCAGCCCGCATTCGCCGATCGCCACGACCTCCGGGGCGGCGGCGAGCGCGGCGAGCTCGGCGGTGCGCGCCGCGGTGAGCTCGGCGGCGTGATGCGGGTGCACGCCGGCGGTGGCAAACAGTCGTCCGGGATGCTGCCGCGCCAGGGCGAGCGCCTGGGCGCTGGTTGCGAGGCTCGAGCCCGTCACCAACATCTGCACGACACCGGCGGCCTGCGCGCGCGCGAGCACCGCATCGCGATCGGCATCGTAGCTGTCATGCGCGAGATTGATGCCGATGTCGATGAAAGCGGCGACCGGAGGGGCCGAGGCGGCGGGTGTCGTGGTCGGGGCGGCGGCTGTCGCGACGGCTGTGCTATGGTCGTTTGGCATGCGCCCGAACATTCTACTGCCGGCGGCCGCGCTGCTCGCGGTGAGCTGTGCCGCGCACGGCGCCGAGACCTCGTGGCGCGACATCGAGAGCCGTATTCAGTACGGCTACTACACCGAGGACGCGCCGGCGCTCAAGAGCCTGGTCGGCCTGATAGCCGCCGACGAGAGCCACGACAAGCTGCATGGCTACTACGGGGCGCTGCTCAACTGGCGGCTGGCGCAGCTCGCGGCCCAGGGGCTGGCGGGCGCCGGTGCATCGCCCGCCGAGCTTGCGGCACGCTGCGTGCGCTCGACCGATGAGGCGCTTGCCGTGCAGAGCGAATTTGCCGACGCGCTGGCGCTACGATCCGCATGCGAGGCCACGCCGCTCGGGCGCGGCGCGGACTTCGTGCCGTTCGCCGGCCGTCAGCTACGCAAGGATCTGGAGCACGCGCAGCAGCTCGCGCCGCGCGACCCACGCGTCCTGCTCGTCGATGCGATGAACGACTACCTGCTGTCGCCGGCCACCGGCGGCAACCGGGAACGCGCGCTTCCGAAGCTCCGTCGGGCGGTCGGCGCCTTCGACGCCGAGCGCGCCGGGCTCGATCACCTGCCGGGCTGGGGCGCGGCGGAGGCTTATTTCTATCTGGCGCGCGCGCTGCTCGATCATGCTGACCCGGTGGCGGCCCGCGATGCCCTCGAGCATGCGCTGCTGCTCGCGCCCGAGTTCGCCCCGGCGCGCCGCCTGATGACCAAAATCGTCAGCGGCTGACTGCCCGGCAAGCGGCGGCAGACAGGCGGATGCTATCGTTGCGCGGCGCGGCGGCGGGGTCTTAGGGATGGCTGCAGAAGCGGATAAGAAAGCGCTGTTAGGACAGCTGCGGATCGATCGCGGGGAGGAGGCGCCGCTGCGAACCGGGCCGCGCCGCCCGTGGATCGTCGGCGGCATCGTGGCATTGATTGCGCTCCTCGGCCTCGGCGCCTGGCTCGCGCTCTCGGGCCGTGGCGCGCTGCCGGTGCACACGGCGATCGCGCAGCCGCTCCCCGGGGATGGCGGCGGCGCTTCGGTGCTCGATGCGACCGGCTACGTCACCGCCCGCCGCGAGGCGACGGTATCGGCGCAGATCACCGGTACCGTGACCCAGGTGCTGTTCGATGAAGGCGACCACGTAAAAGCCGGACAGGTGATCGCGCGCCTCGATGACACCGCGCAGCGCGCCGCGCTCGCCCAGGCACAGGCGCAGTTGGAATCCGCGCGGGCGCTGCTCACGCAGGCCGATGCGCAGCTCGCGCAGAGCCGGCGCGACGTGAAGCGCGACGAGGATCTCATCGGGCGCAACCTGGTCTCGCAGCAGGCGGTGGAGCAGGCCCGCACCCAGGTCGACACCGGCAGCGCGCAGGTCGAGTCGCAGCGCCGGCAGATCGAGCTCGCCGGCGCCAACGTGCGCGCGGCGCAGGTACAGCTCGACTACTGCACCGTGCGGGCGCCCTTCACCGGGGTGGTGATCGCCAAGGCCGCCCAGGTGGGGGAGATCGTGTCGCCGTTCTCGGCGGGCGGCGGCTTCACGCGTACCGGCATCGGCACGCTGGTTGACATGGACTCGCTCGAGATTGAAGTCGACGTCAACGAGGCCTACATCAATCGCGTCGAGCCGGGCCAGCCGGTCGCTTCGGTCCTCAACGCCTACCCGGACTGGCGCATCCCCTCGCACGTCATCGCCATCATCCCGACGGCGGACCGCTCCAAGGCGACCGTCAAGGTGCGCATCGGCTTCGACACCAAGGACCCCCGCATCGTGCCCGACATGGGGGTGCGCGTGTCGTTCGAGGAGAAGGCCGCCACCGGGGATTCGCGGCAGTCGCGGCCGCGCGGCGTGGTCGTGCCGGCGGTTGCCGTGCGCAAGGACGGCGGCGAGGATGTGGTGTTCGTGGTCAAGGACGGCCGGGCACAACGCCGTGCCGTGACCGTGGGCGGCGGGAGCGGGGATTCGCGCCAGGTGCTCGGGGGCCTGAGCCCGGGTGAGAATGTGATTACGGAGGCGCCGGCGGGACTGAAGGATCAGGCGGCGGTGAGCGAGGTCAAGCCATGAGCGAGAGGAACGACATGTCAGAGTCCATGGTCGAGGTGCGCAACGTCACCAAGGTGTACGAGCGCGGCAAACAGCAGATCGAGGTCCTGCACGGCCTGACGCTGTCGATCCCGAAGGGCGACTTCGTCGCCCTCATGGGCCCATCAGGGTCCGGCAAGACGACTCTCCTCAATCTCATCGGCGGCCTGGATAAGCCGACCTCCGGGGAGGTGCAGGTGGGCGGCGCGCGCATCGATCAGCTGAGCAGCGGGCAGCTGGCGCACTGGCGCGCGCACAACGTCGGCTTCGTGTTCCAGTTCTACAACCTCATGCCGGTGCTGTCCGCCGAGAGCAACGTCGAGCTGCCGCTGCTGCTCACCAAGCTCTCCGCGGCGCAGCGGCGCAAGAATGTGGCGGTGGCGCTCGAGGTCGTGGGACTCGCCGACCGCGCCAAGCACAAGCCGCGCGAGCTCTCCGGCGGCCAGGAACAGCGGGTCGCGATTGCGCGCGCGCTGGTGTCCGATCCGCAGCTGCTGGTGTGCGATGAGCCGACCGGCGACCTCGACCGCAAGACCGCGGATGAGATCCTCGGGCTCCTGCAGGTCCTCAACCGCGAGCACGGCAAGACGATCGTGATCGTCACCCACGATCCGAAGGCCGCCGAATTCGCGCGCCGCACCCTGCACCTGGAGAAGGGGCAGCTGCTCGAGCAGGCGGCCTGAGGGCACGGCCATGACGCGCGCCGGTTTCGTCATCGCCAACCTGTTTCGCAGGCGGACCCGCACCATTCTGACGCTGCTGTCGGTGATCATGGCGTTCCTGCTGTTCGGCTTGCTGCAGTCGGTCAACACGATATTCAACGCCGGGGCGGATTTCGTCGGCGCGACACGCCTGTTCGTGCAGGCGCGGGTGTCGTTCACTACCGCGCTGCCGGTGAGCATGGTACCGAAGCTCGAGGCCATACCAGGGGTGGCCCGGGTCGCGTATCAGCAGTGGTTCGGCGGCGTCCTGCCGGCCACCAACACGCAGCTCATCATGTTCTCGCTCGACCCGCAGCGTTACCACGACGTATATCCGGAGTGGGTGATGCCTGAGGCACAGTGGCAGGCCTTCGAGCACACCCGCACCGGCATGATCGTCGGCCGTCAGCTCGCCAGCCAGTACGGCTGGAAGATCGGGCAGAAGATTCCGATCTCCTCCAACATCTGGCCGATGAAGAACGGCGGCAAGGCGTGGGCCTTCGACCTGGTGGGGATCTTCGACGGCAAGGACGAGAGCTGGCAGAAGCGCACCAACCTCGCGCTCATCCAGCAGGACTACTTCGACGAGGCCAACCAGTTCGGCATGAAGGGCCGGACCAACTTCTTCATCCTCAAGCTGAGTGACAGCAGCCGGGCGGAGGCCATCAGCAAGACCGTCGATGCGATGTTCGAGAACTCTCCCGATGAGACCAAGACGCAGACCGAGAAGGACTTCAACATCAGCTTCGTCAAGCAGATCGGTGACATCGGTCTGCTGGTGCGCTGGATCCTGTTCGCCGTGTTCTTCACGCTGCTGCTGGTGGTGGGCAACACCATGGCGCAGAGCGTGCGCGAGCGCATCCCCGAGCTCGCGGTGCTGAAGACCCTGGGATTTTCCGACGGCAGCGTGCTCGGCTTCGTGCTGGCGGAGGCCTTCGCGCTGGTGCTGTGTGGCGGGATTGTCGGCCTGGTGCTGGCCTCGTTCGCCGGTGCCGGCGTGGAGCGGGCCACCGGCGGGCAGTTCCTGCTGGCGCTCAATGCCTCGGTATGGCTCATCGGGGTGGTGGCGATCGTACTGATGAGCCTCGCGGTGGGGCTGCTGCCGGCGATGCGCGCCATGCGCCTGAAGATCGTGGACGCACTCGCCGGACGCTGAGGAGAGGTCACCGTGCTCAGAGAGACCGCCGCCATCACCGGCATCAGCGTGCGCAGCATTCCGGATCGCTGGGCGCCGTCACTGGTCATCGTGATCGGACTCGCCGGCGTCGTGGCCGTGTTCACCGCGCTGCTGGCGATGGCCGCGGGATTCGAGAGCACGCTCAAGGCCACCGGGCGGACGGATATGGCCATCATCCTGCGCGGTGGCTCGGACGCCGAGCTCAACTCCGCCTTCGACCGCGACTCGACCGACATCCTCAAGCAGGAGCCCGGGATCCGCGCCGGCGCCGGCGGTAAGCCGCTGGCCGCCGCCGAGCTCATGGTGATTGCGGAGCTGGTGCGCAAGGGCGACGTCAGGAGCGGCGCCAACATCACGGTGCGCGGCGTCGAGCCGGCATCCTTCGCGCTGCGGCCGCAGCTGAAGATCGTCAATGGCCGCAACTTCACCCCGGGTCTGCGCGAGCTGATCGTCGGTGAGGGCGTGCTGCGACAGTTCCAGGGCGCCGAGGTCGGCCAGACGCTGCGCATGCGCGGCTCCGAATGGCATGTGGTCGGTGAGTTCGCGAGCGGCGACTCGCACGACAGCGAGATGTGGGCCGACCTCAATGTGGCGCGCTCCACTTTCGGGCGTTCCGGCTCGAGCTCGATACTGGTGGCCCTCGACGGGGCCGACGGCCTGGCGCGCCTCAGGAGCGCGGTGGCGGCCGACCCGCGACTGTCGATGGATGTGCTGATGGAGCGCGATTATTTCAGCAGCCAGACCAAGCAGTTCCGGCAGACGATCGGCGTGCTGGCGAGCGTGGTCACGGTCATCATGGGTCTGGGGGCGATCTTTGCAGCCCTGAACAGCATGTACGCCGCAGTGGCGGCGCGCGGCAAGGAGATCGCCACGCTGCGGGCAATCGGCTTCGGCGGACTGCCGGTAGTGGTGTCGGTGATGATCGAGGCGCTGCTGCTGGCGCTTGCCGGTGCGGTGCTCGGGGCGCTGATCGCCTACCTGCTGTTCAACAACCTGTCGGTGTCGACCCTCGGGCAGAACTTCTCCCAAGTGGTGTTCAGCTTCAAGGTGACGCCCGAGCTGGTGGCTCGAGGGCTCGTGATCGCGGTGCTGATCGGTATGGTGGGCGGCTTTCTGCCGGCGCTGCGCGCCGCACGGCTGCCGGTGACGAGCAGCCTGCGAGAGCAGTGAGCTAAAGGCGCGCCAGCGCGGCGCACAGCGCCTGCACGTCCGCTTCGCTCTGGTCCCAGGAGAGCACGATGCGCGCCTCACCGAGCGCTTCGGCCCCCCAGTCGTAGAACTCGAAGCCGGCGCTGCGCAGCGCCTGGCGGCGCGCCGTGCCGAGCCTGAGGAACACTTCGTTGGCCTCGACCGGGTGCAGGCAGGCGGCGCCCGCCGCCGCCGCGACGCGGCGCGCCAGGGCGTTGGTGCGCTCGGCGTTGCGCTGCGCCAGCCCTGACTCCAGGTAGGCAATGAGCTGCGCTGCGACGTAGCGTGACTTCGACAGCAGATGCCCGGCGCGCTTGCGCCGCAGCTCGAAGTCGCGCACCAGCGTGCGGTCGAAGAAGACGACCGCCTCGGCCGTGAGCGCGCCGTTCTTGGTGGCGCCGAAGGACATGACGTCGACCCCGGCGCGCCAGGTGACATCGCCCGGGTGGCAGCCGAGGAAGGCGACGGCGTTGGCGAAGCGCGCCCCGTCCATGTGCACCTTGAGGCCCTGGGCATGGGCGAGCTCGGCGAGCCGCTGCACCTCCGCCGGCCGGTAGCTGGTGCCGAGCTCGGTGGCCTGGGTGAGCGACAGCGCCGCGGGCTGCACGCTGTGCAGGTGCCGTGGGTGGGCGGTGAGCGCGGCCTCGACGGTCGCCGCGTCGAGCTTGCCGTGCACGCCGGGCAGCAGCACCAGCTGCGCGCCGCCGGAGAAGAACCCGGGTGCGCCGCATTCATCGACGGCAATGTGCGCCTCGTGATGCGCGAAAATCGCCCCGTACGGCGGGCTTAGGGTGGCGAGCGCGAGCGCATTGGCGGCGGTGCCGGTGGTGACCACGAAGCTGCGCACCGGCGTTGCGAAGTAGGCCCCCAGCACCTCATCGAGTCGCTGTGTCCAGGGATCATCGCCGTAGGCGGGAGCGAGTCCGTGATTGGCGGCCTCGATCGCCGCCAGGATCTCGGGACAGGCGGTCGCAGTGTTGTCGCTGAAGAATCTCAAGCTACGGGGCTCCTGATGGCCACGCGTCTGCGCCTCAGTCGATGCGCCAGCGGAACGACCAGGCGCCGAATGTCAGGAACACGAGCGTGGTAGCCGCAAGATACAACAGGTGCGGTGCGATCTGCGCGAGCCCGGCGCCATCCAGCATCACCGCGCGCGCGCCATCCAGCAGGTGGGTAAGAGGAAATACGTGCGCCACCCACTGCACCCAGCGCGGCGAGCCCTCGAGCGAGTACCAGATGCCCGACAGCAGCATCATCGGCCAGGTGAGGATGTTGAGGAGGCCCCCGACCAGCTCATCGCTCGAGAAACGGGCCGCGATGGTCAGCCCGAGGGCGATCATGGACAGCGCCCCGAGTACCGCCAGCAGAACCAGCAGCAGGGGGCTGCCCGCGGAGTGAAAGTGGATGATGGCGCCGATCCCGACATAGAGGATCGTGGTCACGACCATGATCAGGGTCAGGCGCGACAGCACCTGGGCGCAGAGGAATTCAAAGGCGCTGAGCGGGGTGGCGTGCAGCCGCTTGAGGAAGCCGCTCTTGCGATAGCGCAGCACCACATAGCCCACTCCGAACAGGCAGCTGAACATCATGTTCATGCCGAGGATGCCGGGAAACAGCCAGTCGACATAGCGGATCGCCGCCCCCGTGACCGGCTCGCGGTGCGCGCCGGGCTCGGCGGCCTGCAGCAGGCGCTCGATTACGTAGCCCTTGGGCGAGTCGGTGTTCACCCAGTAGCGTGTCGTGCCGTGGAAGTCGACCAGCAGATCGATCTGCTGGTGGGTGAGCTTGCGCAGCGCGTCATCCTGCGCATCGAGCGGCACGAACTGCACGTAGCGCTCGGCGAGGAATGGGTGCGCATTGCGTTCCACCGGCTCGCCGAGCACGCCCACCTTGAAGAGCGGCCGCTGTGGGCCGCCAAACACGAAGCTCATGCCGACCACCAGCATGATCGGCAGCAGCAGCGTGAATATCAGCGTGCCGCGGTCGCGCAGGAACTCGAGGTTGCGCGCGTGGAACACCGACAGCAGGCGGCGCATCACGGCCGCAGCTCCTTGCCGGTGAGCTCGAGGAACAGATCCTCGAGGTTGGGCGGGCGGATCCTCAGGTTGGTGAGCGGCACGTGGGCGGCGAGCAGCGTGCGCAGCGTGCCTTCGAGGTCATGGGTGGTGATCTCCACCTTTGCACTGCTGTCGAAGATCTTGAGCGGCAGTGCGCGCGCAGAGTCGGGAAACTCCTGGCGCGGCAGCTCGAGCAGTACTTCGGCGAAATGGGCGCGCAGCAGCGCGTGGGGCGCGCCGCGGGTGAGGATCCGGCCCCGGTCCATGATGGCGATCTCATCGCACAGCAGCTCCGCTTCCTCCATGTAGTGCGTGGTGAGGATGATGGTCTTGCGGCGCGCCTTGATCGACTCGACCAGCTCCCAGAAGTTGCGCCGCGCCTGCGGGTCGAGCCCGGTGGTGGGCTCATCGAGGAACAGCACCGCCGGATCGTTCACCAGCGCGATGGCGAGCAGCAGCCGCTGGTGCTGGCCGCCGGAGAGCTTGCGGGCATCGCGATCCACGAGCGCTTCGAGCGCGCAGATGCGGATCACCTCCTCGACGTCGAGCCCGCGAGAATACAGGCCGCGAAACAGCGCGATGCAATGACGCACGGTGAGATGGTCCTGCAGGGCGGTCTTCTGGAAGAGGATGCCCGCCTCCTCGCGAAAGCGCGCATCGAGGGGTGCACCGCGGTAGCGCACCTCGCCCGAGGTGGGCGGCAGGATGCCTTCCATGATCTCGACGGTGGTGGTCTTGCCGGCGCCGTTGGGGCCTAAGAGCCCCAGGCACACGCCCTCGGCGACTTCGAAGCTGACGCCGGCTACCGCGGTGGTGGCGCCGTACTGCTTGACGAGATCGCGAACTTCGATCAGTGGGGTGCTCACGGCCGCCTACGCGCAACGACAGGCGCGCGATCCTAGCGGATCGGGCCGGCGCCGTCTGTAGCGGCATGGCACACGGTTGCCGCGGGACGCGCGCCGTGTAACATCGCCGTCATGACGACTCCCGACTATGACAAGTCCGCGCGCGTCGAGCTCGCCGATGAGGCGGTGCACTGGGATCTCGGCACGTCGCTCTCCTATGGCGAGTACCTGCACCTCGAGAAGCTCCTTACCGCGCAGCAGCCGCTCTCGCGTGAGCACAACGAGATGCTGTTCATCGTCGTGCACCAGGTCTCGGAGCTGTGGATGCGGCTCATGCTGCACGAGCTGACCGCGGCGCTCGCCTGCGTGGCGCGCGATGACCTCGATCCGGCGCTCAAGATGCTGGCGCGAGTCTCGCGCACCCAGACGCAGCTGCTCGCCGTGTGGGACGTGCTGTCGACCATGACGCCGTTCGAGTACTCGGCATTTCGCGATGCGCTCGGGCGCTCCTCGGGCTTCCAGTCCTTCCAGTACCGCAAGCTCGAGTTCCTGTTCGGCAACAAGAATGCCGAGATGGTGGCGGTGCACCGGCGCGACGCCCCGGCGTACGAGGAGCTCCAGCGCGTGCTGGCGGCGCCGTCATTCTATGACGAGGTGCTGCGGCTCCTCAGCCGGCGGGGCTACGAAATTCCCGACAGTTACCTGACACGCGACTTCAGCGTGCCGTACGTCGCCAGCAAGGCGGTGGCCGCCGCCTGGCTCGCCGTGTACCACAACGCCGAGCACTGCTGGGACCTCTACGAGCTCGCCGAGCGCATGGTCGATCTCGATCACAACTTCCAGCTGTGGCGTTTCCATCACCTGAAGACAGTCGAGCGCATCATCGGCTACAAGGCCGGCACCGGCGGCACGGGCGGCGTCTCCTACCTCGCCAAGGCGCTCGAGCTCAGGTTCTTCCCCGAGCTGTGGCAGATCCGTACGTCGCTCTAGGCTGAACGCGCCTAGCGCGCGCCGACGGTCGTCGGCGCGTCGCTGTAGTAGCTGGGGAACAGCGTCTTGAGGTTGCGGATCTTCGGCAGGTCGTTGTACACGATGTAGGGCGCCTGGGGATTCTTCAGGTAGTAGTCCTGGTGATAGTCCTCGGCCCGATAGAAGCCCTTGAGCGGATCGAGCTGCGTCACGAGGGGCTGCGGGAAGACCTTGCCGGAATTGAGCTGCGCGATGTAGCCCTCGGCGATGTGCCGCTGCGTGTCGTCGGAATAGAAGATGACGGAGCGATACTGGCTGCCCTCATCCGGCCCCTGCCGATTGAGCTCGGTCGGATCGTGGGCGACCGAGAAGTAGATCTGCAGCAGCTCGCCGTAGCTCAGCTGCTCGGGGTCGAAGACGATCCGCACCGACTCGGCGTGCCCGGTGCTGCCGGTACCGACGTCCTGATAGCTGGCGGTGCTGCGCGAGCCGCCGGAGTACCCGGCCAGCACCTCTTGCACGCCGCGCACGTGCTCGAACACTCCCTGCATGCCCCAGAAGCAGCCGCCGGCGAGCACCGCGGTCTGCACGTGGCCATGCTGCTTGGGATTGTCGAGCGCGGGTGCGGGCAGCACGACGGGTGCTTCCGCGGCCGGTGTCTGCCGGCCGGTGAGGAGGGCGGCGAGGATGAGCGCGGCGGCCACCAGGACCAAGGGCCAGCGCAGCGCTGCGAGCAGGGCAGAGCGGGGCATCATGGGTTCAGCCTCGCGGCAGGAAGTTGAGCGCCACGGAATTCATGCAGTAGCGCAGCCCCGTCGGCCGGGGACCGTCGTCGAACACGTGGCCGAGATGCGCATCGCAGCGTTTGCACACCACCGCGGTGCGTTGCATTCCGAAGCTGTTATCGCCGCGCTCCACGACGTTGAACTTCGAGATCGGCTTCCAGAAGCTTGGCCAGCCGGTTCCGGAGTCGAACTTGGTATGCGAGTCGAACAGCACCGTCGCGCAGCAGATGCAGGCGTACAGCCCGTCCGCATGGTTAGCATCATATGGACCGCTGAAGGCGCGCTCGGTTCCGTCATGCCGCGTGACCTCATAGGCAGGCAGCGAGAGCTGCTGGCGCCACTCGGTGTCGGTCCTGACGATACGCGCGACCTGTTGCGTGCCCTTGCTGTGGCCCCCGGCATCGAAGGTCTCGATGGTCACCAGGTCGGCGACGGCCGCCGCTCTCGGCGCTCGCAGCGCCAGTACTCCGAGGGATAACGCGCCCACGAGCATCCTGCGGCGTGACGGCAGGTCGAGTGAATCGCTGCTCATGGCTACGCTCCTTTAACCGAAGGTAAAAGAATACGCCTCGACGCCCGGATCGAGGAACTCGATAGAGAAGGTGTGCTCGCCGGCCGCCTCATGCAGCCGCAGCAGCTGGTAGAGGCGTTGCTCGCGTACGCTGCCGGTGCCATCGGGCGCTACATCGATACCGTGATCGGCGCCCGGCGCGTGGCCGTCCAGCGTCACGCGAAAGCGCAGCGGCCGCTGCTCGGCGCCGCTCCCCAGCACGAGGTTGAGGTCGCGGGCCTGGAAGCGGTAGACGATCGAGGCGGGTGCTGCCGTGGCCACACCGCGCTCGGCGCCTACCCGCCAGGAGCCCGACAGCGCCCAGTCGTTGAGGCCGAGGTCGTGCGGCGCGGCGTACAGGTGCGGCGCGTCGTGGACTTCGCCCCCGCTGGACTCGAAGCGCGCGGCGCGCGCAAAGCCGATGTAGGTTTCCGGAGAGCCAATCGCGGCGAGGTCCGCGGGCGCCTGCACCCCGGTGCCCTCTGCGGCGGCCGTTGCAGCGGGCAGCTGCGCGCCCGCCTCGGTCAGCAGCTCACGAATGAGCCGCTCGGAGTCGGCATAGTCGCCCTCGCCGAAGTGATGGCCGCGGATCCGGCCGGCAGTGTCGATGAAGTAGTGCGCCGGCCAATACTCGTTGTCGAAGCCGCGCCAGATTGCGTAGTCGTTGTCGAGCGCGACCGGGTAGGTGATGCCGAGCGCCTGCACGGCACGCGCCACGTTCGCCTCGTTTTTCTCGAAGGCGAACTCCGGAGCGTGCACGCCGATGACGACCAGGCCGGCGTCGCGGTAGCGCGCATACCAGCTCTTGACGTAAGGGAGCGCGCGCAGGCAGTTGATACAGGAATAGGTCCAGAAATCCACCAGCACCACCTTGCCGCGCAAGGAGGCTGGCGTCAGGGGTGGGGAGTTGAGCCATGCCACCGCATCCAGCGGCGGCAGGTGTCCTTCTATCGGCAGGTCGCCACTCGCGTGGCCGGTCCCGGGTGCCGCCGGGCCGCGCATGGCGCCGGTCATGGCGCCCTGCATGCTGCCTTGCATCGAGCCCTGCATGGATCCCTGCATCGCCGCAGCGCCTCCGCCCCCCGTCGCGGGTGCGATGCGATCGAGGAGCGTCTGCTCGAGGCGGTTGGTGCCGCCTACCGAAAGCCGCGTGAGGATCCCGGTGTCGGCGCCGAAAGCGATCGCCGCGACCGCGGCCAGCACCGCCACTCCAAGGATGCGGCGCAGCCATTCACCGGCGGCGAAGGTGCGCTTGAGCGCGGCGATCACGCGGGTGCTCGCGGCAGCGATGACCCCGAGTGAGGTCGCCGCGCCGAGCGCGTAGGCGAGCAACAGGCCGGTACTCGCGGCATTTGCGCCACGCAGCGCCGCGCCCGTGAGTATCAGCCCAAGAATCGGACCGGCACACGGCGCCCACAGCAGTCCGGTCGCCACACCGAGCAGCACGGAGGCTGCCACGCCGCGCGGCGCGCCGCCGGCGGTCGGCGTCGCCAGACGTGCACCGAGCGCAACGAAGGGTCGGGTGATCCAGGCGCTCACATGGCGCGACAGGAGCATGACGGCGCTGAGTGCGAGCAGGACGAGTGCGACGATGCGGCCATAGTCGTTGAGGCGCACCGCCCAGCCGCCGCCGAGGGCGGCGAGCGTCGACACGGCCGCGAAGGTCGCCGCCATACCGATGAGGAGCGGCAGGGTGCTGCGCGCGAACGGCTGCTCGGTGCGAGCGAGCACGAACGGCACGACCGGCAGGATGCAGGGACTCAGGATAGTGAGCGCACCGCCGAGAAATGCCACGATCGCAACGATCATTCGTACTCCGTGTCAGGGATAGCCGCCGTCCGCGGAGGCCGGGACGCGAGGATCTCACTCACCTCATAAGACCGCGGCAGGCGGGTTTTAATTGCAACACTTCAGCGCCAGCGCACGCACTCGAGGCCGAGATGTGCGGCAGCCCGGCGCGTGCGCGCCGCGCCGTTCACCAGCACGCCGTGCTCGGCGAGACACAGATGCCCCAGGTCGCTCGCCGCGTTGCCGTAAGCGGTGACCGGCCGGCCGGGATGGCGACTGCGCAGTTGCTGGAGCGCGCGCGCCTTCTCCGCGCCGCGCAGATTCGCGCCGTCGAGCGCGCCGTCGAGTCGCTCGCCGTTCCAGCGTACGGAGGTACAGAGCGTCTCATCGAATCCGAGTGCCGCGCCGAGTGCCGGCACATAGAGATCGACGCTGGCGCTCATCAGGATGAGGAGATCGCCATGCGTGCGATGGCGGGCCAGGCACGCGAGCGCCTCCTGGTGGAGGCCGTGCGCGATGAGCCGCGGCACGAAACGCGCGGTCCACTTCTCGAGCTCGGAGCGCGTGACGCCGCCGAGCGTCCCTCTGATGAAGGCGGATTTCAGCTCGCCACGATCAGCTGCGCGCACGGCGAAGCGCAGCAGGGTCGGCAGTACACGCACAAGTCCTGCGGCACGGGTCGGGTGACGATGCGTGAAGCCGTGAACGTACGGCCACAGCGTGTCGTGCCGGGTGATCGTGCCGTCTAGGTCGAACACGGCAAGCCCGGCCGTCGCGGCGGCTGTCTGCAGCGATTCCGCGGTGGCGGTCAGGCGGGGTTACGCGCCGGAAGCGCCCGAGGCGAGCAGCCGCAGAACGTACTGCAGGATGCCGCCGTGGCGGTAGTACTCCCGCTCCTTGGGTGTATCGATGCGCAGCCGCGCGTTGAACTGCTTCGGTGCGCCCCCGTCCGCGCTCGCCGTGACGGCGACCTCGCGGGCATCGCCGCGTCCGAGGCCGGTGATGTCGAACACCTCGCGTCCCGTGAGTCCGAGCGAGGCCGCGTTCTGACCGGACAGGAACTGCAGCGGCGCGACGCCCATGCCGATGAGGTTCGAGCGGTGGATGCGCTCGAAGCTCTCGGCGATCACTGCCTTAACGCCGAGCAGCATGGTGCCCTTGGCGGCCCAGTCGCGCGAGGAGCCGGTGCCGTACTCGCGGCCGGCGATGATGAGGAGTGGGGTTCCCTCGCGCTGGTAGCGCATCGCGGCATCGTAGATGGAGGTCTGCTCGCCGTCGGGCAGGTGCACCGTGACCCCGCCTTCAGTACCCGGTGCGAGCAGGTTGCGCAGCCGGATGTTGGCGAATGTGCCGCGCATCATGACTTCGTGGTTGCCGCGCCGCGCGCCGTAGGAATTAAAGTCCTTCGGCTGCACACCCTGCTCGATGAGGTAACGCGCGGCGGGGCTGGTACGTGAGATGTTACCGGCCGGGGAGATGTGATCGGTGGTCACCGAGTCCCCGAGCAGCGCCAGGACCCGGGCGCCGCGCACGTCGGCGAGCGGCGCCGGCGTCATGGTCATGCCCTCGAAGTAGGGCGGGTTCTTCACGTAGGTGGATTTCTCGTCCCAGCTGTAGCGCTTGCCGGCGGGCACCTGGATGCTGGTCCAGTTCTCATCGCCCTGGAAGACGCTCGCGTAACTGTTGCGGAACATCTGCGAGTCGATCGAGCGCTTCAGAACCTCCTGCACCTCCGCATCGCTCGGCCAGATGTCGGCGAGGTGCACCGGCTTGCCGTCGCGATCGGTGCCGAGCGGCTCGGTGGTGAGATCCACATCGAGCGAGCCGGCGAGCGCATAAGCGACCACGAGCGGCGGTGAGGCGAGGAAATTCATGCGCACTTCGGGATGCACACGGCCCTCGAAGTTGCGGTTGCCGGAGAGCACCGAGCAGGCGGTGAGATCGCCGGCTTTCACGGCGGCGGAAATCTCGGGCTTCAGCGGACCGCTGTTCCCGATGCAACTGGTGCATCCGTAGCCAACGAGATAGAAGCCAAGCGCATCAAGATCTTCCAGCAGGTTTGTTTTCTGCAAGTACTCAGTTACCACACGTGAGCCGGGAGCCAGACTCGTCTTCACCCACGGCTTGACGGTCAGGCCACGCTCTCGCGCCTTACGCGCGAGGAGGCCGGCACCGAGCATCACCGAGGGATTCGAGGTGTTGGTGCAGCTCGTGATGGCCGCGATCACCACCGCGCCATCTTTGAGCTCGAAACTCTGACCGTTGAGGGTCGCGGGGGCGACGCCACCTGCGCCATTCTTGGCCGCGCGTTCCTGCGCGGTCTTCTTTGCGTTGCTCTCGTAGACCTGCTTGGCAGACCTGAGCGGCACTCGGTCCTGCGGCCGGCGCGGGCCGGCGAGACTCGGCTCGACCTTTCCGAGATCGAGCTCGAGCTCATCCGTGTAGCGCGCAGGCGTGGTGCCTGGATTGCGCCACATGCCCTGCGCGCGGGTGTAGGCGCTCACCAGGTCGATGCGCTCGCGCGTCCGGCCGGAGAGCTCGAGGTAGCGGATCGTCTCGGCATCCACGGGGAAGATGCCGCAGGTGCTGCCGTATTCCGGCGCCATGTTGGCGATGGTGGCGCGATCGGCGAGCGGCAGATTGGCCAGGCCGTCGCCGTGGAACTCGACGAACTTGTCGACCACGCCCTTCTTGCGCAGCATCTCGGTGACCGTCAGCACCAGATCGGTGGCGGTGGCTCCGGGCTGCAGGCGGCCCTCGAGCCGGAAGCCGACCACCTGCGGGATCAGCATGGTGACCGGCTGACCCAGCATCGCCGCTTCGGCCTCGATGCCGCCGACGCCCCAGCCGAGGACGCCGAGGCCGTTGATCATCGTGGTGTGCGAATCGGTTCCGACGAGGGTGTCCGGATAGGCGCGGCGCGTGCCGGCGGCTTCCGTATCGAATATGACGCGGGCGAGGTACTCGAGGTTCACCTGGTGGACAATGCCGGTGTTGGGCGGCACGACCGAGAAGTTGCGGAACGCGCTCTGCCCCCAGCGCAGGAACGCATAGCGCTCGCGGTTGCGCGCGAACTCGATGGCGGTATTGGCGGCCAGCGCCCCGGCCGTACCGTACTCATCGACCTGCACCGAGTGGTCGATGACGAGCTCGGCGGGCGCGAGCGGATTGACCCGCTCGGCATCGCCGCCGAGGCGCACGATGGCATCGCGCATCGCGGCCAGGTCGACGATGCAGGGGACGCCGGTGAAATCCTGGAGGATGACGCGCGCGGGGGTGAAGGCGATCTCGTGCGACGGAGTCGCGGCCGGATCCCACTCGAGGACGGCCTCGATGTCGGCGCGCGTGACGCTCACGCCGTCCTCGAAGCGCAGCAGGTTCTCGAGCAGGATCTTCAGCGAGTAGGGGAGCCGCGCGACCTTGTCCTGCGGCAGCGCGCTCAAGCTCCAGATCTCGTAGTTGCGATCGCCGACCTTGAGGGTCGAGCGGGCCCGGAAGCTGTTCGTCATGCGTATCTCCGCGCTGGCTGCGCGAATTATATCGAGCATGGCCGGCGGCTGCGTGCCCTTGGGCCGGGCGACCGACTTCAGGCGGCAGCCGCCCGAATGTCCGCCGCAGTGAGGGTCTCGATGACGGCGCCCCCGAGACAACGATCGCGGTCGTAGGCCACCGCAAACTGACCCGGAGTGACCGCCCGCTGCGGCTCCAGGAAGCTCAGGCGCACGGTGCCGTCCGCGCGGGGTTCGAGGAGAGCCGGCTGGTCCGCCTGGCGGTAGCGCACCTTGACCGTACAGCGCAGCGGTCCGTCGGGCGGCTCGCTCAGCCAGTGCCACCGGCCGCTGAGGAGCGCGCGGCTGAGGAGCAGCGGATGGTCCTGGCCCTGTACGACGATGAGGGCGTTGCGGGCGGCGTCCTTGGCGGCGACGTACCAGGGCTGCGCCGCACGTCCGCGGCGGCCCCCGACCTTCAGGCCCTCGCGCTGGCCCAGCGTGTAGAAGGCGAGGCCGCAGTGGGTGCCGAGGAGCTCGCCGTCCGGGGATTCGACCGGGCCCGGGGATTGCGGCAGGTAATGGCCGAGGAACTCGCGAAACGGACGCTCGCCGATGAAACAGATGCCCGTGCTGTCGGGCTTGTCGAAGACCGGCAGCGCCGCGGCGCGGGCGAGGGCGCGTACCGCGGACTTCTGAAGCTCACCGAGCGGCATCAGTGTCCGGGCAAGCTCGGCCGGGGCGACGGCGTGCAGGAAGTAGCTCTGATCCTTGGCGGCATCGCACGCCTTGTGCAGCTCGATGCCGCGCGCGCCCGGGATGAGGCGCGCGTAGTGGCCGGTCGCAAAGCGCCCGGCACCGAGACGGCCGGCGTACTCGAGCGCGACGCCGAACTTGATCTCGCGGTTGCACAGCACGTCGGGATTCGGGGTGCGCCCGGCACGATGCTCGCGCAGGAAGTACTCGAAGACCCTTGAGCGGTACTCGGCCGCGAAGCTCACGCGATGCAGCGGAATGCCGAGCCGTTCGGCGACCAGGCGCGCGTCCTGCCAGTCCTGGGCGGCGGTGCACCAGATGTCATCCCCGGACTCGTCCCAGTTGCTCATGAAGAGCCCGTGGACGTCGAACCCCTGCTCCTTGAGGAGCAGCGCGGCGACCGCCGAGTCGACGCCGCCGGAGAGCGCCACGATGACGCGGCTGTCCGCGGAGCGGGGCAGTGTCGCTGGGGTGAGGGAGGTCACGGGGCGGATTCTACCGCGCGCATGCGCGGTAGCCGCCACCCAAGGGTCAGCCGCGGCGGGCGGCGCGCAGGCCGTGCTCGGCCGCGCTCGCGTTCCACACCTGATCGAATTCCTGCAGGTAGGCGCGCGCCGCCTGCTGGTTATTGATGTCGGCGATGCCGTCCCAGGTGTCGGCTCGCAGCCGGTAGACGATGGCGCGATCGTCGGCGATCAGGTAGGCGGAGGCCCGCTGCGGCGCATGGGCGGCGACGTAGCGGATGTCGATGCAGCTCGACAGGCGCCGGCCCATGGCGACGAAGCGATTGCTGTCGCGCATGACGCGGGTCGGCTCGGCAAGCAGCACGCGCACCTTGGAGAAGCTGCGCGTCAGCACGAAATGTTTGACCACCTCGAGGAACGGGCTCTGGTCATACAGGTCCGGCTCGAGATCCGGGGTATAGATGGAGATGAGTCGCTGCGCGGTGGCCGCGATCTCATTGACCGCGGAGCGCACTTCGGCGAGCGAGGTGAGGACGGTGAGGGTCTCGGCAGATGACTGGCGTTGCGGGCTCTGGCCGCCCCCCGAGCCCATCGACTCAGGCGCGTAGCGCGCGTTCGCGAGCTGCGCCCAGCCGTTCTTGAGATCGAGTTCCCCAGAGATCGCCACGCGCGCCATCCCACCCCATGGCCCGCACGGTGTGCAGGCTGCAGGCGATCTTAGTGAGGCGGCGGCGCTTTTCTTTGCCGAACAGGTCACGGTTTGAGGCCGCGCCCCGCCCGCAGTAAGTCAAAAGCGCGGCGCAGTTCGCATTTCTTCACCCATGTTATGTCGTGTCATGGCGACAGCCACCGCCGCGCTGCAGCCCGAGACTGGAGTCAGATATTGCGGGCGAGGGAGGCGGCGAGACCGATGTAGTCGGCGGGCTGCAGCGCACTGAGGCGCGCCTTGTCCGCCGCCGGGAGCGGCAGGGTCTCGATGAATGCGCGCAGCCGCCCGGCATCGATCGTGCGGCCACGCGTGAGTTCCTTCAGCCGCTCGTAGCCGTCGGGCACTGCGGCGGCGCGCAGCGCCGTCTGCACCACCTCGGAGAGAGTCTCCCAGGCAGCGGCCAGATCGCCGCTCATGCGAGCCGTGTCGGCTTCGACGCGCGCGAGCCCGCGGCCGAGCGCATTCCAGGCGATCAACGTGTGCGCGAGCGCCACTCCGAGGTTGCGCAGCACGGTCGAGTCGGTGAGATCGCGCTGCCAGCGCGACACCGGTAGCTTGTCGGCGAAGTGCCGCAGCAGCGCATTGGCGACACCGAGGTTGCCTTCGGCGTTCTCGAAGTCGATCGGGTTCACCTTGTGGGGCATGGTGGAGGAGCCGACTTCGCCTTCGACCGCCCGCTGGCGCAGGTAGCCGAGCGAGATGTAGCCCCACATGTCGCGCGCCAGGTCGATGAGCACGACGTTGGTGGCGGCGACGGCGTCGCAATACTCGGCGATCCAGTCGTGCGGCTCGATCTGCGTCGTGTACGGGTTGTACTCGAGTCCGAGCGATTCGACGAAGCGGCGCGCGAGCGCCGGCCAGTCGACGGCGGGCAGCGTCGCTGCGTGCGCGTTGAAGTTGCCAACCGCGCCGTTCCACTTGCCGAGGATCGCGACTTGGGTCCAGCGGCTCTCGGCGCGCATCAGCCGCGCGGCGAAGTTGGCGAGCTCCTTGCCGAGGGTGGTGGGGCTGGCCGCCTGCCCGTGGGTGCGCGAGAGCATGGCCGCCTCCGCGTAGCGGTGCGCCAGCTCGACCAGCTCGTCAATCCGGCTCTTGAGGACTGTGGCCAGTACCGCTCGCGCGCCCTTGAGGAGTCGCGCGTAGCTCAGGTTATTGATGTCCTCGGAGGTACAGGCGAAATGCACCAGCTCGAGAGTCGCGGGCGTGGCGCCGGCGGCGGCGAGCTGCTCGCGCACGTAATATTCGACCGCCTTCACGTCGTGATTGATGCGCGCTTCGATCGCCTTGACGGCCGCGGCGGCGCCGTCATCCGGGGAGGCGGCGAGCTGCTGCGCGCGCTGGCGCACGGCCCCACTCAGGGACGCACCGGCAAGCTGCGGCACCGCGGCGCTGAGCGCCAGCAGCCACTGCGCCTCGATCCGCACCCGCTCGCGGATCAGCGCCGCTTCCGTGAGCTGTGCGCGCAGCGGTGCGGTGACGCCGGCGTAGCGCCCGTCGACCGGCGAGAGGGCGTCGAGTGCGCTCAGGGCGTCGCTGGGGCTTGCGGGCATGCGTTATCATCATAACGCATACGGCCGTCCGGCCGGGCGTCCCGCCAGATGCGGGCGATCAGCGGAGTGCACTCATGACGACTTCCTTCCGGGTTGAGCACGACAGCATGGGCGAGCTCAAGGTACCTGCCGATGCGCTGTGGGGTGCGCAGACGCAGCGCGCGGTGGAGAATTTTCCCGTCAGCGGGCTGCCCATGCCGCGCGGCTTCATCGCCGCGCTCGCGCTCGTCAAGCAGGCGGCGGCGCGTGCCAACCGCCGCCTGGGACTGCTCGACCCGCAGGTGGCGCAGGCCGTGGATGCGGCTGCGGCGGAGGTGGTTGCCGGCCGCCACGATGCGCACTTCCCGATCGACGTATTCCAGACCGGCTCGGGCACCAGCTCCAACATGAATGCCAACGAGGTGATCGCGGCGCTCGCCAGCCGCCGCCTGAAGAGCGCGGTACACCCCAATGACCAGGTCAACATGGGGCAGAGCAGCAATGACTCGATCCCGACGGCCATCCATGTGAGCGCGGCGCTCGCGGTGCGCGGCGCGCTGCTGCCGGCGCTGGCGCACCTGCGGGATGTGCTGCGCTCGCGCGAGCAGGAGCTGCTCGAGACGGTGACCACCGGGCGTACCCATCTCATGGACGCCATGCCGGTCACTCTCGGCCAGGAGCTGTCGGGCTGGCGCACCCAGATCGAGCACGGCATGGCGCGCCTCCAGTCGGTCGAGCCGCGGCTGCTGGCGCTCGCGCAGGGCGGCACCGCGGTCGGCACGGGCATCAACGCGCACCCGGATTTCGGCCGGCGCTTCTGCGAGGAGCTCAGTGCCCTCACCGGTGTCGGCTTCGTTCCGGCGGCCAACTACTTCGAGGCGCTGTCGACGCAGGACACCGCGGTCGAGCTCTCCGGGCAGCTGAAGGTGCTGGCGGTGAGCCTCATGAAGATCGCCAACGATCTGCGCCTCATGAACAGCGGCCCGCTCGCCGGCCTCGGCGAGATCTCGCTGCCGGCGCTGCAGGCGGGCAGCAGCATCATGCCGGGCAAGGTGAACCCGGTGATTCCCGAAGCGACCACCATGGTGGCCGCGCAGGTGATCGGCAACGATGCCGCCATCACCATCGCCGGGCAGTCGGGCAATTTCCAGCTCAACGTCATGCTGCCCGTCATCGCGCACAATCTGCTCGGCAGCATCGCACTGCTCGCCAACGTCACGCGGCTGCTCGCCGACCGGGCGATCGCCGGGTTCAAGGTCAATGCGGCGCGGATTGCGGAGGCGCTCGATCGCAACCCGATCCTGGTGACGGCGCTCAATCCGGTGATCGGGTACGAGAAGGGCGCCGCGATCGCCAAGGCCGCTTACGCCCAGGGACGGCCGATCCGTGAAGTGGCGCGCGAGATGACCCAGCTGTCGGATGCCGAGCTCGCCGGGCTCCTCGACCCCGCGGAGCTCACGCGCGGCGGCATCAAGGGGGGCACGAGCGGCGGTGGCTGAAGGCGAGCACAGCCCGGCGGCGCACGACTGGGCGGCGATCATCCGCGCGCGGCTCGCCGGTACCGCGCCGCGGCACGAGCCGCCGCAGTGGATCCTGCCGGGATTATCGCCCGAGGATGCGCGCATCTATCGCGACTCGCTGCCGCAGTCCCCGACCCCGGCGGCCGTACTGGTGCCGGTCATCGAGCACGAGCGACCGACGGTGCTGCTCACCGAGCGTGCCTCGGGGCTGCGCACCCACGGCGGGCAGGTGAGCTTTCCGGGCGGACACATCGAGGCGGACGATCCGAGCCCGGCGGCGGCGGCGCTGCGTGAGACGCGCGAGGAGATCGGGCTCGAGGAGCGACGGGTATCGATCGCGGGCTACCTCGCCGATCACATCGTCATCACGGGCTTTCGCATCACACCCGTGGTGGGTATGGTGCAGCCGGGCTTCACGCTCACGCTCGACGATAAAGAGGTGCAGGGCACCTTCGAGGTACCGCTCGACTACCTGTTCGATGCGCACAACTTTCGCTGGCAGCGCCGCCGCCTGATCCGCAGCGGGCGGGAGGTGGATTTCTGCGACATCCCGTTCGAGGGACGCACGATCTGGGGTGCAACCGCCGGGATGCTGCTGACGCTCTATCGCCTGTGCGTCGGGCCGCTGCCGTTGCCGACCCCCGCCCCCGCCCATGGCTGATCCGCAACGCGCGCTCGGGGAGCTGCTCGCCCTGATGGCGCGGCTGCGCGATCCGCAGCGCGGCTGCCCGTGGGATCGCGAGCAAAGCTTCGCCACCATCGCGCCGTTCACGATCGAGGAGGCCTACGAGGTAGCCGATGCGATCGCGCGCGGTGACCCCGAGCAGCTGCGCGACGAGCTCGGCGATCTCCTCTTTCAGGTGGTGTTTCACGCGCGCATGGCCGAGGAGCGCGGCTGGTTCGGCTTTGCGGACGTGGCTGCATCCATTCACGCCAAGCTGGTGCGCCGCCACCCGCATGTGTTCGCGGGTGCACCGCTCGCCGCCGAGGACCTGCCGCGCGAGTGGGAGGCGCAGAAGGCGCGCGAGCGGGCGCAGCGCGCGGGCAAGAAAGAGGGTGACCACGGCGCTCTCTCCGGTGTCCCGGCGGCTCTGCCGGCGCTCATGCGGGCGGCGAAGCTCGGACGGCGCGCGGCGCGCGTCGGCTTCGATTGGCCCGATGTGAGTGGGGTCAGGGCGAAGGTTGCCGAGGAGCTTGCCGAGCTCGATGCTGCAGCAGGTCATGCAGCCGCCACCGAGGAGCTGGGCGACCTGTTGTTTGCAGTCGTTAACCTCAGCCGCCATCTCGAGATCGACGCCGAGTCGGCGCTGCGCGGCGCGAACGCGAAGTTCGAGCGCCGCTTCCGCCGCATGGAGCAGCTCGCTGCCGAGCGCGGGCGGCCGCTCGAAAGCCTCACGGCTGATGAGTGGGATGCGCTGTGGCGGGAGTCGAAGCTGAACGGCAGCTGAAATCGCGAGAATCGCGCGCCGCGTGCGGCTGACGGAGAGGATGCGTTAGGCTTGTCCTCAGTCATGAAGCTGCCGCGATCAGTGAATCTGGCCGCTATATTGCTCGCCGTGGGCGGCAATGCGGGGTACGCGCAGGGCGTCGCGCCAGCGCCGGGCTCGCCGCCGGCGCAGCGGCTCAGCCTCGCCAGCGCATCGATGAGCATGGACGAGGCGGTGAAGATGGCCGAGCAGCGCTACCACGCGCGCGTCGTCAAGGCCGAGACGCTGAAAGGGGACGGTCATGTGGTGTATGTACTGCGCCTGCTCAACGACGCCGGCAGGGTGTGGACGGTGCGCGTGGATGCCGCGAGCGGCGCGGTGATGTAGACAACAGCGAACGGGACGTCCGATGCGTGTACTGGTGGTGGAGGACGAGGCGGCGCTGCGCGAGACGCTCAAGAGCCGCCTGGTCGAGGCGGGCTTCACGGTCGATGTAGCTGCCGACGGCAACGAGGGTGTGTTCGCGGGCAGCGAATTTCCGCTTGATCTTGCGATCATCGACCTCGGGCTGCCCGGGCTCGCCGGCCTCGAGGTGATCCGCCGGCTGCGTGCCGCGCGCAAGACCTACCCCATCCTGGTGCTCACGGCGCGCGCCAACTGGCAGGACAAGGTCGAGGGCCTGCAGGCCGGTGCCGATGACTACGTCGCCAAGCCGTTCCACTTCGAGGAAGTGCTGGCGCGCGTGCAGGCGCTGCTGCGCCGCGCCGGGGGCTGGGCAAGCCCGCTGCTCAAGTGCGGCCCGGTGGTGCTCGATACGCGCTCGCAGACGGTGCAGGTGAGCGGCACGGCCGTCGAGCTGACCACCTTCGAGTACCGCATTCTCGAGCACCTGATGCTGCGGGCCGGTGATGTCATCTCCAAGATCGAGCTCACCGAGCGGCTCTACGACCAGGACTTCGAGCGCGACAGCAACGTGATCGAGGTGCTGGTCGGGCGGCTGCGCCGCAAGCTCGACCCCGAGGAGCAGCTGCACCCCATCGAGACTCTGCGCGGGCGGGGCTATCGCTTCGCCCTGCCACGCGATTCGACCGCTTAGCGGCGCCGCCGTGCATTCCCTAAGCCGGCGGCTGCTCATCTCGGTAGCGGTGCCGCTGGCGTTGTTCTTCGGCGTCATGATGTGGGTGCTCGACACCGGGTTTCGGGCCCTCTCGGAGGGCTCGCTCGAGAAGCTCCTCGACTCGCAGATGGTCGCATTGATCGCCGCGGCCGAGCCGCAGGATAACGGCGGCTATGCACCCACCCCGCACGGGCTCGATCCGCGGCTCGCCACGCCGCGCTCGGGGTTCTACGCGCAGATCCGCTCACTGCACCACGAGTGGCGCTCGCCCTCGACGGCAGGTCTTAGCAGCGACTTTGGCCCGTTGCTGCGCCCCGGCGAGCGCACGCTGCACTACGCCACCTTCGGGCTCAACCGCGTGGCGATCGAGAGCCGCGCCATCCAGTTCCAGGACGACACCGTGGAGCCGCACGGTCTCACGTTCTCGGTCGCGGTCAGCCTCACCCCTTACGAGGAGCAGCTGCTGCGCTTCCGGCAGGAGATGAGCGGCTGGTTCGCCGGGCTCATGGCGTTGCTGCTGGTGGCACTCGCCGCGCTCTTGCGCTGGGCGCTGTCGCCCGTGCGGCGCATGGAACGCGAGATCCAGGAGGTCGAGGAGGGCCGCAGCGCGAGCCTCGGCGCAGGGTACCCGCGCGAGCTGTCGGGCGTCGCGGGCAATCTCAACGCGCTGCTGGCGCTCGAGCGTCAGCGGGTGGCGCGCTACCGCGACACGCTCGGTAACCTCGCGCACAGCCTGAAGACGCCGCTCGCCGTGATGCGTGCGAGCCTCGGCGGGGAGTCGGCGGCGGGCGTCATCGGCGGCGAAATCGATAAGATGAACGGTATCGTCGAGCACCAGCTGAAGCGCGCTGCGGCCTCGGGAGGCGCGGTCATCGGGCAGGCGCCGGTGGAGCTCGCGCAGGTGGCCGCGGAGCTGCGCGTGGCGCTGCTGCGGGTGTATGCCAACAAGGACCTGGCGATCGAGGTCAGCGTGGCCGAGGGCAGCCGCTTCAGCGGCGACCGGGGCGATGTGACGGAGGCGCTCGGCAACCTGCTGGATAACGCCTGCAAATGGTGCCGCAGTCACGTGCGACTCAGCGCCTGGACCGAGGAGGCTGTGCACGTGCGGCAGCGGCTCGTCATCACGATCGAGGACGACGGCCCGGGGATTCCGCCGGCCGACCGGCCACGCGTTCTGCAGCGTGGCGAGCGCGCCGATGAGACCGTGCCCGGTCACGGGCTCGGGCTCGCCATGGTGCGCGACACCGTCGAGCTCTACGGCGGGCGCCTCGAGCTCGACGAATCACCGCTCGGCGGGGCGCGCTTTACGCTGCGGCTGCCGGGGCGGTAGCTGAAGGTCGTTTGCGCAGCGGCGGCTACTCGACCTTGAACTCGATACCCTGAGCGAGGGGGAGCTGGCGGCCCCAGTTGATCGTGTTGGTCTGGCGGCGCATGTAAGCCTTCCAGGCGTCCGATCCGGACTCACGACCGCCGCCGGTGTCCTTCTCACCGCCGAACGCCCCGCCGATCTCCGCGCCCGAGGTCCCGAGGTTCACGTTGGCGATTCCGCAGTCGCTGCCGGCCGCGGACAGGAACGCCTCGGCGCTCTGCAGCCGGTCGGTGAAGATCGCCGACGACAGGCCGTGCGCGGACTCGTTCTGCAGCGCGATGGCTTCGCGGAGCGAGCCGACCGGGATCAGGTACAGGACGGGCGCGAAGGTCTCGGTCTGCACGATGGGCCACTCGTTGGCGGCTCGTACGATCGCCGGCTCGACAAAATTGCCAGGCCGCTTGAGCACGTTGCCGCCGGTCAGCACCTCGCCGCCCGCGGCACGCGCCGCCGCGATCGCCGACTCGTAGCTCTCCACGGCCTTGGCGTCGATCAGTGGTCCCATCAGCGTGCCAGAATCGAGCGGGTCGCCGATCTTCACCTGGCGGTAGGCGTGCAGCAGGCGCTTCTCGAGCTCCGCAGCTACGCCGATGTGTACCAGCACACGACGCGTGCTGGTGCAGCGCTGGCCCGCGGTACCGACAGCGCCGAAGACGATCGAGGGCACGGCGAGATCAAGATTCGCAGTCTCATCGACGACGATGGCGTTGTTGCCGCCCAGCTCAAGCAGACTCCTGCCGAGGCGGGCGGCGACCCGCTCGCCCACCTTGCGGCCGACCTCGGTCGAGCCCGTGAAGGAGATGAGCGCGACGCGCCGGTCCTCGACGAAGCGCGTGGCGAGCCCGGTGCCGCCGTCGATGAACAGCTGGAAGATCGGCGGCAGCTTCGCCGCCTGCATCACGCGGATGCACAGCTGCTGCACGGCGAGGGCGCTCAAGGGGGTCTTGTGCGAGGGCTTCCATACGCACGCATTGCCGCAGATCGCGCCGAGCAGCGCGTTCCACGACCAGACCGCCACCGGGAAGTTGAATGCCGAGATGATGCCGACGATGCCGAGCGGATGCCACTGCTCGGACATGCGGTGCCGCGGGCGCTCGGAGTGCATCGCGAGCCCATAGAGCATGCGCGACTGCCCGACGGCGAAGTCGGCGATGTCGATCATCTCCTGCACCTCGCCGATACCCTCGGCGAGGATCTTGCCGTTCTCGAGCGACACCAGAGTTCCGAGGTCGTGCTTGTGGGCCCGCAATTCCTCAGCGAGCAGCCGGGCGGCCTCGCCGCGCTTGGGCGCCGGCACCTCGCGCCACGCCGCTGCAGCCTGCTGCGCGCTCGCGAGGACGTCCTCGTAGTCAGCCTCCGTTGCCGGTCGCACCTGAGCGAGCAGCGTCCCGGTGGCCGGATTCTTCACGTTGAGAAGCGGCGCCTCGGTGCTCGTCGACCAGCCCCGCGACCCCGACCAGGTGCCCGAGTTGACGGCCGTCAGGCCGAGCCGCGCGAGCAGTGCGTTGACGTCGACGCCGCTCATCGCGCCGCCACCTTGCGATCGCGCTGATGGCCGGTCTTGCCCGCCACCACCACCTCGCCCGAGACGTGCTTGGTGCCGCCCGGCGCAAAGTAGCGGCCGAAGCGGTTGGCGAGGATGTCGGTGAGGCGGAACTGCTCCTGGGCGATGCAACCGTGGTAGTGGCCGGGAGCGCTGAGCACCAGGTCGACCACCGCGGTGATGCCGGCCGCGGTCGATACCTGGATGGCGGACCAAAGGCGTCCCGCGATCACCTGCGGATAGATCTTGTTGACGTAGTTCTCCTCGCGCAGCTGGCCGTCCTGCTTGCCGGTCACGGCGGCGTACACGATCACGACGTCCTGCAGCGTCTGCGGCACGGCATTCTCGAGGATGCGCTTGAGCGTGCCGCGATCGTGATTGAGCTTGAGGTCATTCATGAGCAGGCGCATCTGCTCGCAGTGCCCGGGGTAGCGGATGGTCTTGTAGTTCATCGCATCGCAATGCGTACCGTGCGTCTCGGCGAGCGAGCCGAGGCCGCCTGAGGTGTTGAAGGCCTCGTAGCGCATGCCGTCGATCTCGATCTCCTCGAGACCCTCGAGAGGGGCGACCTCGACCAGGCGCCCGTCGCTCACTGCCTGGCAGGGGTTGCCGTACTCGTTGATGAGTCCCTCGGTCGACCAGGTGAGGGAGTACTTGAGAACGTTGTTCGGATGCTGCGGCAGCGCGCCGACCCGCAGCTTGACGCTGCGCAGCTCATCGAAATGGGTGATGAGCTCGGCGGCGGCTATGCTGATGAAGCCGGGGGCGAGGCCACACTGCGGAACGAATGCCTCCTCGGCGCCGGCGGCGATCGCGCGTACCGCGCGCGTCACCTCGACGTCCTCGGTGAGGTCGAAGTAATGCGCGCCGACGCGGCGCGCGGTCGCCGCCACGGCGCGGTTGCAGTAGTACGGCAGGCCCGAGATGAGGGCATCGACGGGGTTGGCCCGCATGTGCCGCTCGAGCGCTTCCCCCTGGCTCGCATCGAGCGCGATGGCGGTGAGGTTGCGCGCGCCGTGCCCCCGCACGACCGCGTTCGCGGCCGCACCGTCGACGTCAGCGAGCTGAACGATGTAACCCCCGGATTCTGCGAGTAATCCGGATATCAGCGCGCCGATCTTCCCGGCGCCAAGGATCAGCACTCGATGCATAGGGTCCTCTCGAAAAGGGGCGCATTCTGCCTTCGAAGTGCCCGCAAAGCCAGCTGCCGGAAGTCAGCCTTCCGCGGCCCCCGGCGGGGGTCCAATTGAGCACCGAAGTGCGTGCTAGGATCGATTCGTATGCGCTCCCCCGAGACCACTTCCTGGCACAGCGCGAGCTGGCAGACCCGGCCCGCGCAGCAGCAGCCGGTATATCGCGACCCCAAGGCGCTCGAGCGCGTGGTCGCCGAGCTCTCGCGGCTCCCCCCGGTCGTCGTGTCGTGGGAGGTGGAGGCGCTGCGCGAGAAGCTGGCGGCGGCGCAGCGCGGCGAGGCGTTCCTGCTGCAGGGCGGGGATTGCGCCGAGACCTTCGCCGAGTGCGAGTCGGACATCATCGCCAAGAAGCTCAAAATCCTCCTGCAGATGAGCCTCGTGCTGCTGCACGGACTGAAGAAGCCCATCATCCGTGTCGGTCGCATGGCCGGGCAGTACGCCAAGCCGCGCTCCGCGGACACCGAGACACGCGACGGTGTCTCGCTGCCGAGCTATCGCGGCGATCTTGTCAACCGGCCGGAGTTCACCGCCGAGGCGCGCTCCCCCGATCCGGTGCTGCTGCTGCGCGGCTACGAGCGCGCCGCACTGACGCTGAACTTCGTGCGCGCGCTCGTCGAGGGTGGCTTCGCCGACCTGCATCATCCTGAGTACTGGGATCTCGGCTTCGTTCATCAGGCACCGCTCAAGGACGCCTACCACCGCATCGTGCGCTCGATCGGCGATGCGCTGGACTTCTTCGAGGGCATCAGCGGACGGCAGGTGCACGAGGCGACGCTGGTGGAGTTCTACGCGAGCCATGAGGGGCTGCACCTCAACTACGAGCAGGCGCAGACGCGCTTCATCCCGCGCCAGAACCGCTGGTACAACCTCTCGACCCACATGCCGTGGATCGGGATGCGCACCGCGGCGCTCGACGGCGCGCACGTCGAGTACTTTCGCGGCATCTCCAATCCCATCGCCGTCAAGGTGGGCGCCGCCATGGATGCCGCATGGCTGCAGGGACTGGTGACGACGCTCAATCCGCAGAATCAACCCGGGCGGCTGACGCTGATCCACCGCTTTGGTGCCAAGGAGGTCGCCGCGCAGCTGCCGAAGGCGATCGAGGCCGTGCGCCAGACCGGGCAGACGGTGCTGTGGGTGTGCGATCCGATGCACGGCAACACCGAGACGACCACCGGCGGCATCAAGACACGCCGCTTCGAGAACATCCTCAAGGAAGTGGAGCTCGCGTTCCGTATTCATGCCGAGCACGGCTCGCACCTGGGAGGCGTGCACATCGAGCTCACCGGTGATGACGTCACGGAGTGCACGGGCGGCGCCCGTGGACTTACCGAGCAGGATCTCGCCCGGGCCTATCGCTCGAGCGTCGACCCGCGCCTTAACCACGAGCAGGCCCTCGAGCTCGCGATGCTGATCGCCGAGCGCAGTCACAGCCGCCGCGCCGAGCAACGCGCCTGAGGGCGCGCTGCAGTCGTCATGCAAGACAAGCACATCGTCGTCCCGCGGGACGGCACCCGCATCACTATCAACCCGGACACGACGCTCAACGTGCCGGACAACCCCATCATCCCCTTCATCGAGGGAGACGGGATTGGCGTCGATGTGACGCCCGCCATGCGCCGCGTGGTCGATGCGGCGGTCGATAAGGCCTATCGCGGCGGCCGGCGCATCTGCTGGATGGAGATCTATTCGGGCGAGAAGGCCAATGCGCTCTATGGCCAGTGGCTACCCGAGCAGACGCTCGAGGCGCTGCGCGAGTTCGCGGTGTCCATCAAGGGGCCGCTCGGCACGCCGGTGGGCGGCGGCCTGCGCTCGCTCAACGTCGCGATGCGTCAGACTCTGGATCTCTACGCCTGCGTGCGGCCGATCCGCTATTTCCCCGGCGTCTCAAGTCCGATGCGCGATGCCAGTCTCACCGACATGGTGGTGTTCCGCGAGAACACCGAGGACATCTATGCCGGCATCGAATGGCCGGCGGGCTCCGCCGAGGTGCACAAGCTCATCGCCTTCCTGCAGCGCGAGCTCGGGGTGCATGCGATCCGTTTTCCCTCGAGCTCGGGACTTGGCATCAAGCCGGTGTCGAAAGAGGGCAGCCAGCGCCTGGTGCGCAAGGCGCTGCGCTACGCGATCGACAACGACCGCGTATCGGTGACGCTGGTGCACAAGGGCAACATCATGAAGTTCACGGAGGGGGCGTTCCGTAACTGGGGCTATCAGCTGGCGCGCGAGGAGTTTGGCGCGCAGCCGATCGGCGAGGGGCCGTGGCTGCGCCTCGCCAATCCGCTGACCGGCACCGACATCGTCGTCAAGGACGTGATTGCGGATAACTTTCTGCAGCAGGTGCTGCTGCGGCCCGAGGAATACGACGTCATCGCCACCCTCAACCTGAACGGCGACTATGTCTCCGATGCGCTCGCCGCCCAGGTCGGCGGCATCGGCATCGCGCCCGGCGGCAACATTGGCGACGGGCTGGCGGTGTTCGAGGCGACCCACGGCACCGCGCCGGGGTTTGCCGGCAAGGACCGCGTCAACCCGGGCTCGCTGATACTCTCGGCGGAGATGATGCTGCGCTATCTCGGCTGGCGTGAGTCTGCGGACCTCATCATAAAAGGTGTGACCAACACCATCGCCAACAAGGAGCTTACCTACGATCTCGCCCGGTTGCGCGAGGCCATCAAGGCACCGAAGCGCGAGCTGGCGGCGAAGAGCAGCGTGAGCGAGGATCTCGAGCGGCTGATCCCGGGAGCCAAGCTCATGAGCACCTCGGGCTTTGCGGCTGCGGTGATCCGCCACATGGATGACCGCGCCTAGCGGTAGCGCGCGCTGCAGCGCCGCGTACGACCCGGACTGCACGCGCTGTCCGCGGCTCGCCCGCTACCTCGAGGCGACCCGCGCGGGGCACCCTGAGTACTGGGCGCGCCCGGTGCCCTCATTCGGTGCGGCGCGCCCGAAGCTGCTGATCGTCGGCCTCGCCCCCGGGATGCACGGCGCCAATCGCACCGGCCGGCCGTTCACCGGCGACTTCGCGGGGATTCTCCTGTACCGGACGCTGTATGAGCTCGGGCTCGCGAGCGCGCCGGAATCGGCAGCCGCAGACGATGCGCTGCGCCTCATCGGGGCGCGCATCGCCAACGCCGTGAAGTGCGTGCCGCCGGGCAACAAGCCGCTGCCGGAGGAAATCGGCCGCTGCAACAGCTTCCTCAAGGAGGAGCTCGCGGCACTGACGACGGTGCGGGTGTATCTGGCGCTCGGGCGCATTGCGCACGATGCCGTGCTGCTGGCGCGGGACCTGAAACGCTCGCACTACGCCTTCGGTCATGGACGCGAGCACGCGCTCAGCGAGGCGCACTGGCTCATCGACTCGTATCATTGCAGCCGCTACAACACGCAGACCCGGCGCCTGACCGCGCCCATGTTCCGCGAGGTGGTGGCGCGCGCCTGCAGCCGCGCGGGCCTGCGGTAAGACTGGGCAGGGATCATGGGATTCGAGCACAAGGAATACATCGCCGCGCTGCCGCGCCGCCCGGGGGTGTACCGGATGTTCGGCGCCGATCAGGAGCTGCTGTACGTCGGCAAGGCGCGCAGCCTCAGGGACCGGGTCGGCACCTACTTCGCAGCCGGCAACGTCGATCCCAAGGTGCAGGCGCTGGTGGCGCAGATCGCCGCCATCGAGGTGACGGTAACCAACTCCGAGACCGAGGCGCTGCTGCTTGAGTACAACCTCATCAAGCAGCACAAGCCGCGCTTCAACATCGTGCTGCGCGACGACAAGAGCTTCCCTTACATTCACCTGGAAGCGCAGCATCCGTTCCCACGCCTGGCCTTCTACCGCGGCGCGCGCAGCGCGCCGGGGCGTTACTTCGGACCCTTTCCGAGTGCCGGCGCGGTGCGCGATACGCTCAATCAGCTGCAGAAGCTGTTCCGCATCCGCAACTGCCGCGACAGCTTCTTCGCCAACCGCAGCCGCCCATGCCTGCAGCACCAGATCGGCCGCTGCTCGGCGCCGTGTGTCGGGCTGATCGCGCGCGAGGCGTACGCGCAGGACATCGAGGCCGCCGTGAAGGTGCTGGAGGGACGCAGCGATGAGGTCAACACGGAGCTGCAGCAGCGTATGGAGGCGGCCGGCGCGCGGCTCGAGTTCGAGCGGGCCGCGCAGCTGCGCGATCAGCTGGCGGCGCTCAAGCGCATCCAGGCGCAGCAGATCGTGACCGCCGATGCCGAGCGCGATGCGGACGTGCTCGCGATCGTGGGCGATGCGGGTGAGTACTGCGTCAGCGTCATGCTGGTGCGCGGCGGGCGCAATCTCGGTACCACGAGCTACTTCCCGCGCGCGCCGCTTGCCGAGGCCGGCGAGGCGCTCGCCTCATTCGTCATGCAGTACTACGCGCAGGCCGAGCCGCCGCCGGAGGTGCTGCTCGCCCTCGCCTTATCGGACGCCGAGGCGCTCGCGGAGGCGCTGAGCACGAAGGCGAGTCACACGGTGCAGGTGCGCCACCCCTCACGGGGCCTGGCTGCGAAATGGGTGGAGCTGACGCTCGAGAACGCCACCCAGGCGCTGCGCATGCGGCACGCACAGCGGGCCGGCGTCGATGCGATGCTCGCGGAGCTCAGCCGCGCGCTTGATCTTCCGGAGCCACCCGCGCGCGTGGAGTGCTTCGATATCAGCCACACGGGCGGGGAGGGTACGGTCGCCTCGTGCGTGGTGTTTGGACCGGAAGGGCCGCTGAAGAAGGAGTATCGACGCTTCAACATTACGGGGGTTACGCCCGGCGATGACTATGCGGCGCTGCGCCAGGCGCTCGAGCGGCGCTACAAGCACGTGCGCTCGGGGGAAGTACCGGCGCCGGATCTGCTGCTGATCGACGGCGGCGCCGGGCAGATCGCCGAAGTGCACTCAGTGCTCGAGGAGCTCGGGTTCGCCGATCTCACCCTCGTCGGAGTCGCCAAGGGACCGGACCGCAGACCCGGCCAGGAACGGCTGTTTGTCTACGGAGTGACGGCGGCGGTCATCCTCGAGGCACATTCGCCCGCGCTGCGCTTCATTCAGAGGATCCGTGACGAGGCGCACCGCTTCGCGATCACCGGCCATCGCCGCAAGCGCGCCCGGCGCTACAACGAGTCGGTGCTGGAGGTGATCCCGGGATTGGGACCCGCCAAGCGGCGCGCGCTGCTCAGGCACTTCGGGGGCCTGCAGGGGGTGATGCGCGCCGGCGTTGCGGATTTCACCCAGGTGGCCGGAATCGGCGCGACGCTCGCGCGAAGCCTTTATGATCACCTGCACCCGGGCTCCTGAGCTGAGTGCCGGCGGAACCTGCGATGATCTGGAACGTACCCAACACCCTCACCTGGCTGCGGATCGCGGCGATTCCGCTGATCGTGCTGCTGTTCTACATGCCGTATCCGTGGTCGGACCCGGCCGCCGCGTGGCTGTTCGCGGCCGCGGGTGTCACCGATTCGCTCGACGGGTACTTTGCCCGCCGCCTGGGGCAGACCTCGCGTCTCGGTGCGTTCCTTGATCCGGTCGCCGACAAGCTGATCGTGGCGGTGGCACTGGTGCTGCTCGTCAGCAAGGACCCGCGCTGGCTCATCGTGCTCACCGCCGCCGTCATCATCGGCCGCGAGATCACGATTTCCGCGCTGCGCGAGTGGATGGCGGAAATCGGGGCGCGCCGGAAAGTGGCGGTGTCACAGCTTGGCAAGTACAAGACGATCCTGCAGATCGTCGGTCTCTCGCTGATGCTCTACCGGGTGCCGCTGCTGGGGCTTCCGACTTACCGGCTCGGGGTCGTGTTCATCGAGATCGCCGCCGCCGCGACACTGCTCTCAATGGTCATGTACCTGCGCGCGGCGTGGCCTGATCTAAAACGTAAAGATTATCCCGTAAGCCACTGAAATTTAATCTATACTTAATTAACATAGAAGCGACGTTTCCTTCGCGCCCCGAGCAGCGCTCGCCTTGACATCCCGGGGGGTGTACATAGAATCCGCCGTTCTGATCCGGATGCGGGCTTAGCTCAGTTGGTAGAGCGGTACCTTGCCAAGGTACAGGTCGACGGTTCGAACCCGTTAGCCCGCTCCATATTCCTCCGCCCGATCGGGCACGACCGACCGACCGCGGGGTCGGCCGGCGCGAGCACTCAGAGCAGCGCCGCTGCCTTCTGCAGCGCGATGTAGAGCCCGATCAAGAAGGGGATTCCCACCGCGATCCAGGCAGCGGCGATCAGTACCGGGCTGCTCGCGCCCCCGCCCGCGGCCTGCGCGGCCTGCGCGGCTGATGTCTCGTGCTGCAGCGAGCGTTCGCGGGCGAGCTGCTCATCGCTCATGTAGTACTTCGGATTCACGGGGCGGACGAGCAGATTGCAGATGAAGCCGCCGAGCAGCAGTACGGCCATGATGTACAGCGTGCGGTCGTATACCAGGCTCTTCGCCATGCCGCTCGCGAGTTGCACCTCCCGCAGCTTGGCGATGAGCGCCGGGCCGACAACTCCGGCCACCGACCAGGCGGTAATCAGGCGGCCGTGGATCGCGCCGACCATCTGCGTACCGAAGATGTCAGCGAGATACGCAGGAACGGTCGCGAAGCCACCGCCGTACATGGTCAGGATGATGCACACGGATGCCACGAAGAGCCCGGCGAGACCCAGGTGTCCCCAGGTCGGCAGCAATGCGTAGAGCACCATTCCCAGGCTGAAGAACACGAAGTAGGTGGTCTTGCGGCCGAGGTAATCCGACGCGGACGCCCAGAAGATGCGGCCGACGCTGTTGAAGAGGCTGATGAGCCCCACCAGACCTGCGGCCGCAGCCACGATTCCGGCGCGCTGCGCGTCGGTCAGAGCGGTGCTCGCGGGCAAACCCAGCAGCCGCGGGCCGAATACCTCCTGCAGCATCGGGCTGGCCATGGCGATGACGGCGATGCCGGCCGTGACGTTGAGGCACAGCACACCCCAGATGAGCCAGAACTGGGGCGTCCGCCAGGCCACGTTGAGATGCACATGGCGGGTGGTGATCATGCCTCCGGCCGCTTCGGCCGGGGGAGTCCAGCCAGCCGGCCGCCACCCGGCGGCTGCGACACGGAAGCCGAGGGCTCCAAGGCTCATCGCGACGAAGTAGATCACCCCCATGGTCATCAGCGTGGGAGCTACTCCCGGAATCTTGTCGTGTGCGTAATGCGCCATCAGCCAGACCGCGAGCGGTGAGCCGATCATGGCGCCGCCGCCGTAGCCCATGATCGCGAAGCCGGTCGCCATTCCACGGCGGTCGGGGAACCACTTGATCAGCGTCGAGACGGGAGTGATGTAGCCGAGTCCCTGGCCGACGCCGCCGAGGAAGCCGCAGGCGAGATACACAAGCCAGAGCTGGTGAATCAGGACCCCGTAGCCACCGAGAATCAGTCCGCCGCCCCAGCACAGCGCGGCGATCAGCCCCGACTTACGCGGCCCCGCATGCTCGAGCCAGCCTCCCCAGATCGCGGCCGAGATACCTAGCATCGCAATGAAGATCTCGAAGATATGGGTGACAACCGCCACGGACCAGTTGCAGTCGGTCGCCGTCAGCTCACTCAGGAAGCCCTGCGAACACACCGGCGCGCCCGGGATGAGCTTGCTCATCGGCAGCCAGAAAACGCTGAAGCCGTAAGCCATGCCGATACAGAGGTGAATGGCGAGCGCGCACGGTGGCACCAGCCAGCGACTGAAGCCAGGGCCTGCCGTATAGCTCTGCTTGTCCAGGAATCCGGGGGCGGTAGACGCGTTCGCTGCGGACATTCCTCGCTCCTTAATCTTATTCGTGGCGGGAACTGCCCTCGCGCACCAGCGTCGTCGCCAGCCCGAGGGGCTCAATCGACGTATTTTTATCTTTTTGTTAGGCTAGAGCCAGCGCAGCATCTAGCGCAAGCCTCGCGGGCGACAAGCCCTGCGGGGCGTTTTACTATCGGGCCGCCGCACCCGATACAAAAGCTCACAACGAGGCTAGGTGGCAGAGTGGTCATGCAGCGGCCTGCAAAGCCGTCTACGCCGGTTCGATTCCGACCCTAGCCTCCAATCCCCTGTCCCGGGTTGTCTTCCCGCGACCTTCTGCGTCCTCAGAATAAACATAAGTGATTGAATCCATTATATACAGCCGTCAAAGGCTGTCCAAGGACGTCCTTGGGTGACCCGATTTGCGTGGGGGTAGGCGCTGGGGGTATTTTGGGCCATGGGGGTAGATCAGTGTTAGGTCACCATGCTGAACGACACCAAGGTCCGCAGCGCTAAGAGTCGCGAGAAAGCCTTCAAGCTCTCCGACGAGCGCGGTTTGTTTCTCTTAGTGACGCTCACAGGCAGTCGACTCTGGCGGCTGAAGTACCGCCTCAACGGACGCGAGAAACTGATCTCGCTGGGCGCGTACCCGGACGTGACACTCAAGCGTGCACGAGAGAAGCGCGACGCCGCGCGGAGGCTCATCGCCGACGGCATCGACCCGAGCGCTCAGCGAAAGGCGGAGCGCGCGGCGCTCGCGCAGTCCTTCGAGGGCGTGGCCAAGGAGTGGCTCGAGCTTCAGACCAAGTCCCTGGCGCCAGAGACGATCTCCATTCTCTCGGCGCGACTGGACGGCGGGCTATACCCTTATATTGGCAGTCGCCCAATCTCAGCAATCACGGCCCAGGAGCTGCTTGGCGCGCTCCGCCGCATCGAGGCGCGCGGCCGGCATGAGACGGCCCATCGGGTCCGCGCCCTGGCGGGGCGGGTCTTTCGTTATGCAGTCGCCACGGGCCGCGCTCATCACGACGTCGCGGCGGATCTCAAGGGCGCGCTCGCGCCCGTCAAGGCGAAGCACTTCGCCTCGGTCACCGATCCGGCGCGCGTCGGCGAGCTCATGCGCGCGATCCACGGCTACAGCGGCCATCCGGTCACCGCGCTCGCACTCAAGCTCGCGCCCCTGGTGTTCGTGCGCCCGGGCGAGCTGCGCGCCGCCGAGTGGCCCGAGTTCGACCTTGAGAACGCCGAATGGCGCATCCCCGGTGAGCGGATGAAGATGGGTGAGCCGCACCTCGTGCCGCTCTCGCGCCAGGCGCTCGCGATTCTGCGCGAGCTTCAGCCGCTCGCCAGGGGAGGGAAGTATCTCTTCCCATCGCTTCGCACGCGCGACCGCCCGATGTCCGACAACACGATCAATGCGGCGCTCCGGCGCATGGGGTACACGAGCGAGGAACAGACCGGCCACGGCTTCCGCAGCATGGCGAGCACGTTGCTCAACGAGCAGGGCTTTCCGCCCGATGTCATCGAGCTGCAGCTCGCCCACACGGAGCGCAACAAGGTCCGCGCTGCGTACAACAAGGCTCAGCGGCTTCCCGAGCGGCGCAAGATGATGCAGGCGTGGGCGGATCATCTCGATGGACTGCGCGCCGGCGGGAACGTCGTGCCTCTCCGGCGCCGCGCGAGATCTGCATAGATGAAACCCGCGGTACGCGCCTCGGTAGTGATCGGAGTCCTCTGGCTAGGCTGTCCTCCGGCAGAAGGTGCTAGTGCAGACACACCGGAAGCCGCCGTTGAGGAGTTCGAGAAAGCATATCTGCGCGGCGACGCGGACGCCGCGGCGGCGGCGTGGGATTTTCAGGAATCATCTGAGCTCTTCGGCGAGACGATGTTCCCGCCCTTCGTGAGGCCGAATTTCTTGTCATCTAACGCCAAAAACTTCGAGCACGATCTGAGAGACGAAATTCGCAACAAGGTCATTGCCAGGTTTGGTGTCTCCCAGTGTGGGGTCACTCGGAAGGAACAGGTCTCACGCGCTCTAACCCGGTTAGTAGAAACTTGCCGATGGCCAGATGGCTTCGAGTCCTCGGAAGAGCTGCTGACGTTCAAGAGCAGCGGTGGCTGGCGGCTCGTGCAGTATCCGAGCATTCGGGTTTTCGAGCCTGTGTGCTTTAGCGGCGACTGGCAGGGAACTCGCGTGTGTAGTGAGCGGGATGGAAGCCAGGTGACTGCGGTGCAGAACGGCCGTCAACTGTGGCGTAAGGACGCGCACGGCGACTGGAAGGTTTGGCCCTATCGCACTTTATACCCCGTGGTTCGATCAATGACCGCGGTACCTGAGGGGTATCGGAAGGCATATGGGCGTCTGATCCCCGAGCACGCGATTTTCATACAGTTCGATTCCTCGCAATTCGGGGTAGTGGACGAAGAGGCCGGAAAGTTCACAATGCTTGGTCAGAACTGACGACCGCAGACTAAGGTAGTCTGAAACGACTGGAGCCGTGAGATACACCATGAACGCGAAGCTGAAAGAACTCCCTCTCGACGAGCGCATCAAGCTCGTCGAGGACCTCTGGGACAGCATTGCGGCCGAACAAAAGGCCCTGCCGCTGACGCCGCCGCAGCGCGAGGAGCTCGACCGCCGATTGGATGCTTACGAGCTCGACAAGAACCCCGGGAGGCCCGCGGCTGAGGTCCTCGCGGATATCCGCCGAAAGCTATGACCGTTGAGGTCCGCCTTCGGCCGGAGGCGGAGCAAGACCTGACTGATGCTGCGGCCTGGTATGAGGAGCAGCGCCCAGGACTCGGGCAACGGTTTCTCGATGAGGCGCAAGCGATGCTCTCGGCCATAGCCGAGCGGCCGCTGGCGTACCAGTTGGTGCATAGAACGGCTCGGCGGGCGGTGCTCCGACGGTTTCCATTCGGAATCTTCTACCGCGTTGAGCCTGATCAAGCCGTAGTCGTCGGTATCTTTCACGGCAGCCGTGACCCAAATTCGTGGAAGGCAAGGACCTAAGAGTACGTGATGCCGAGTCACCTTTACCTCAAGCTTCGGCATGTCTTTATCCCGCTCGTCGGATTGACGCTGGGATTTTGCGTTGCCTACTCAACGCTGGACTGGGCGTTGGTCGTGCGTGGCAACCTGCTGACGCTAGGTGACGACGTTGCGGGGTACTGGTTACCGTTCGTCCTGGCCTTTCTCTTAGTGATCCTCACCATGCGGCGAGCTCTTGGGCTCCTGAAGAGCCCGAAGAGGGGAAGGGCTCCGTATTACCTGGCGGCTGGCGCGTTTGTCGCTGTTCCGACGATCGTTGCCCAGGCGTTTATCCGTTCGGCGACGGGAGATCTTAGTCACGTAGAGTCCTTGGCGCAGATCTCCGACGTCCCCGCGGCGAAGTACTACGCAGTGGATCACGTTTGTCTTGATCGCTCGCGCGCGTGGACGCAACCGGAGGCTCGTACTTACAAAGGTAATCTCAACTTCTACGTGTATGCAGTAATCCCTTTGTGCCGGTCGGACCGAACACAATCCTCTGATTCCATCTGGATCGGGTACCAACTTCACAAGCGTGTCGACAGCTCCCTCGCGCCTGCGGAAAAGGATGCCGCCTACCGGGAGCTTTGGGGAGAATGGCTCACCACTCTGAATAACCAGGATCCCAGCGCGTACCCATTCTTTGAGCGGCTGGGTCGGCCTCCATATCGCAAGGACTTCGCGGCACTGCTTGGCCGTGCGGGCATTGATCTGGAGGCCCCTTCGACTGTGCTCCTAGTTCCCCATACCGAACGCTTCGCAGACCGGACCGGTCACCAACTTCAGTGGACGTTCGCGTCATTCGGCATCGGCGCTGCCCTGTGGCTTGGGATCGCGCTCCTTGTTCCCCTCAGTCCGTCTAAGGATCGCAAGTGGCTCAAGGGAGAGGACGAAGAAGCCTCACAGCGGACGCGCGCACGCGCCCTGGCATTCATCAGGGGTGCATACGGCCTCGAAGTGCTGGTGGCGGTGAACGTTCTGGTCTACGTGGCGATGGTGTTCTCGGGCCTGGGGATGGCGTCTTTCGATTCCGACGACTTACTCAAATGGGGCGCCAACTACCGGCCCGCACTGCATGGGGCAGGGTATGCGCGCCTCATTACGAGCGAATTTGTTCATGGGGGCCTGCACACCTTCTCAATAACCTGTATGGCCTCGCTCTTGCGGGGCTCTTCCTTCTGCCGGTCACCGGAAATATCGGTCTGATCGTGTGCTACGTGCTCGCCGGACTCGGAGGCAGCATTGCGAGTGTCTACATGCACCCCGCGACCGTGAGTGTTGGAGCGTCGGGCGCCATTTTCGGGCTCTTTGCCATGTTGCTCGTGCACCTGGTCTTGGGAGACGAAAAACTCGTTCAAGTGAGAGCAAGGCTGCTCCCGGGCATCCTAGTGTTCGTGGCGCTTAACCTGCTGATCGGTGCGACGTCGCAGGGAATCGACAACGCCGCTCACATCGGCGGTCTACTCGCGGGAATCGTTCTTGGCCTTATTTTCTTTCTGCCCTTGCGCTCTCGCTCTCACTCGTAAGAGGAACGGGAAAAGGGGTCAGTATGCAGCCACTTTTCCACGTGCCTCCCCGAGGCGTCGAGGCGAAAGCGGCCTAACCGAATACCCTCACCAAAGATCCGGCCGGTGGTTGGGTCACGGTCGACCCGAGTGATCCACTGATATCCATAGTCATACCCGCCGCCGTTGAACCAATCCTGTGGTATGACCTCGAGCTGGCGGGCTGAAAAATTGAAAACGAAAATCGCTCTGGACATGCGATCCCAGTAATTGCTCGAAACTTGGGAGGGACCGAAGTCGGCGAGAACCAGGGTTTCTGGCAGCTCCTCGAACTCCGGTGGTGTGGCGATCGCATGGATTCCCGGTTCGACGCTCGTCAAGAGCTCGTATCGGATGGGGTGTCCTCCCTCATACCGAAGGCGTTGCTTGTTCGCTTTCAACTCCGTGCCGGCTAATTCAGCGTTCTGCACCGGAGCGAGCGCTGCCAGGGTGAGCAGATCAAACGCGATCTTCGGGTTCAGACTTGCATTGGGTGGCTGCCGACCTTCCTCACGCCAGATCAGCAGACGGTCGCCCTGTAGCTGCTCGACGTAGCAATAGAAATCAACGGTGAGTACCGCCTGGTCGTGAGGGGAGAACAAATGGCAGACGCCGCTAAGCTTCGGGTCATTGATCCATGTCCACGCGCCGTCGGCTGCGTGAATCTGCGCCGCAGGAGAGGATAAGTACCAAGGACTTGGGCCGGGCGGCGGCGGTCGGCGGTTGCGCTGAGTAGGCGGTAGCCACAACGGCATGGAATTGAAGGTTAGCATGCTGATAGGCGCGGCCACCGGACACCCGCTGTTGGCGTTCCTCGGGAGCGCGTCATCGCGCTCTTTCCGATGCCCGATTCCGAACCCGGTCGTCCTCGCGTGTCCGGTCTGGTTTCGTGACCCACCCTCACGCGCCGAAGTAGATCTTCCGCGAGCCGCTCGCGGTCCGTCAGCACCGGGGGGAGATGCATCGCGAAGTACCGCGCATAGCAGCCGAGGACATATTCGCCCCCTGGCCGTCCACTCTGTCGGCGACAGCATTCCAACCCTCGACGACTGCCTTTCTGGTTTCGAGCCGTCGTGTGCGCGCCGGGTTGGCAGATGATGGTTCTGCTGGTGGGTCGTCGGTGGATACAAGTAGCGCCAGTGGTTTATAACTGGTACTCTTTATATCCAACGATGACTTCCCGAGACATCACCGCAGCACTCCGGGCGCTCCGCCGCCACAGCGGAGCCGTGCGCACAAAGGATGCTCTGGCGCTCGGCATCCACCCGGCCACTCTGTACGAGCTGCGGGACAGTGGGCAGCTGACTGAGCTCGCGCGCGGGCTGTATCGGCTAGCGGATGCAAGGGAATTCCGCTACCCGGACCTGGCGGTGGTGGCGGCTCGCGCGCCGAGTGCTGCCGTTTGCCTGATCTCCGCGCTTGCGTTTCACAACATCACGACCCAGATCCCCGCCGTCATGCACCTGGCTGTGCCGCGGGGCAAGTACCACCGACTGAACCTCGCCCCGCTGCCGGTCCATGTGTACCGCTTCGACCCGAAGACCTTCGATGCGGGCCTCGAAACGCACGAGCTGGATGGCGGGCGCATCAAGGTCTACAGCCCGGCACGAAGCGTCGTCGACTCGTTCAAGTTCCGAAACAAGATTGGACTGGATGTCGCGCTGGAGGCGCTGCGCCTCGCGCGTACACGAAAGCGCGTGTCCAACCGGGAGCTGCTGCACTACGCACGCCTGCTGCGCATGGAGGGACCGATTCGACCGTACCTCGAGGCCCTTGCGTGACGCCCTCGAAGGACGTGGTTGCCTCGACTCTTGCGAGGCTCGGAAACGAGGCGCGGCGCCAGGGTGTTCCCGTCAATCAGCTGCTGCAGTTCTACGCCATCGAACGCTTCCTTGCCCGGTTGTCCCGCACGCCGCACGTTAATGGCGTGCTCTTGAAGGGCGCGCTGCTGCTCAAGACCATCGACATTCCGCGCGCGCGGCCGACGATGGACATCGACCTGCTGCGGCAGGGCAACGCCGACCGGGAAAGCCTGATTGCGATCGTGAGAGACTCGGCGATGGTGGAAGACGAGTCGGACGGCGTGACCTTCGATGCCGCAAGCATCGTCGCCGAAGACATTGCGAAAGACGCTGAGTATCTCGGGACGCGGTTGCGGTTCTCCGGCCGCATGCGCAATGTCCGCCTGCACCTTCAGATCGACTTTGGCGTAGGGGATGCGATCGTTCCCGGGCCGCGCTTCATCGAGTATCCGACGCTGCTGGGTCAACCGAGCGTGAGGTTGCGTGCCGTGCCGATCGAGTCTTCTATCGCGGAGAAATTTCACGCGATGGTCGAGCTGGATGCGGCGAACAGTCGCATGAAGGACTTCTACGACCTCTGGACATACTCTCGTCACCTTGCCTTTGATGGCGCGACGCTGGCGCAGGCAATAGCAGCTACGTTCGAGCGGCGAGCGACGACTGTGCCCGGGGATGCGCCGACCTGCCTCACCGCCGCCTATTTCGAGGCGCCGGACCATGTGCAGCAATGGCGTGCCTTTACGCGACGAATCGGCGAACCCGCGCTGGCCGAGAGCTTTGCTCAGCTCGCCGGCGAGATCGCCGCGTTCGTCGTGCCGCCGGCAGCCGCAGCTGCGCGCAGAGCGGCATTTGCGAGCAGTTGGGAACCCGGAGGACCATGGAGGCCGCGTCAGACCTAATCCAAGGGACACCGTAATGGCAGCGACCGACACATCGCGACCGATCGAGAGACCGCATACGGCGGCCGGTGCCCCGTGGTGGGCGAGTCTCAATTCCTAGGTATATGGCATTAAGTACCGAGACATTGAGACTTCAGTTAGCGCAGCCCTTCGATAAGGGCTTCTCCGCCATCCAGTAATCTACGCTTTGTGCGATGGCGAACGGCGGCTTCCTGGACGTCATCCGGCGCAGATCGGCCAAAAAGCCGACCGTCTTAGACACTGCTCAGGTTTCCGCAAAGCAGACACGCAAGAGGTCAGTGCAGGCGCGCTCCGACTGCCTCCTCACCGCACGTGAAGTGTGTGAATATCGGACGACTTCGTGCTGGCCTGCGTGACTCAGCGAGAGTCGTGCCGGCCCGGCCAACAGCGGGAGGCCTGCCGCATGTGTAAGCGTCTGGGCGGACTGATTCTCTTGGCGACCTGCCCTTGGACGGTCGCGCAGGTCCCGCCGCCGTCGCTGCCCACACTGTGCGAGTCCGGGGAAACCGCAATCTTTGCGTGTGGCATCGGCGCTAAGACGGTCTCCATGTGCCAGTCGGTTCTACCGGCCGACGGGAGGGTAGCGCTGCGGTATCGGTATGGCACTCCAGGCAAGACTCCCGAACTGACGTACCCGTCTCGCCCTCAGGCCGCAAAGGATGCATTTTCCTTTGTGACGATCGGCGGTCCTCTCTGGGTCATCTCATTCGATAACCAGGATGTCAGTTACGATGTGATCAGCGCTCTTCAAGCGAGTACGTTGCCGCAGTACAACTTCACGGGGATCGAGGTGACGACCAAGGAGGGTCGTACTCAGCTTCGACACTGCAACCCCGGTAGTGTCGTAATGGACATGCGACAGCTGAATAATGATTTCTTCCCTCGGTACGCGCCCTCCCTGCCGCGCCCCGACAAATCGACCTTCCGCATGGTATCGAGATCCATCCCGCATGGCGACAACTGGGTCAGCACGATCGAATATCCGATCATCGGTGATGCGGGTGTGGATAGCGAGATCGAGGCATTTATCAAGGACTGTTACACAGATGACTCTGGACCGGATGGACACTGCAGCCAGACAGTGGCGGCGAACCTGATCCGGGACCACTTCCTGGTGCTGACGTTTGAGAGCTTTTCCTATGAGGAGGGCACCCCGCACGGCCAAGACGGGTTGTCTTTCAAGATCTTCAGGCGCGAGGGAACCGCGTGGAGAGCCTTGGAAAAGAACTCATTCATTGCCGAGGATCCGAGCTGCCAGAGGCGCTACGCTGCCCTGACCAATCGACGCGTCTTCCCGGAACTCACGGAAAAGGGTGCTGCGCAGTGGAAGTTCGGGGACCTGTTCCAAATTGCCGAGCAGCTGCCGACCGCGGACGGTCTATTGTTCTTCTATGAGTCATACGCACTCGGCCCGTACATTCCGCCACAACCGTTCCTGGTCGACTACAAAAGCCTCGGTTCGTGCTTTTCGGGGGGGCGCGCGCAAGGTCGGTAGGTGCGGGAATCTGCGCACGGTGGCTGTGGCCGAAGGCGGGCAAACCCGGTCGTAGCTTCCCCTCAAAACATTGCCGCAAAGTGGACCCTCCGAATGCCGTGTCGGCCGCGGTTGCTACCCTCAGGGGCATTCGCCACCATGCCTCCCAATTAGCGGGGGGCGGGTAGGCGATGAAGCTCGCAAATAACACGACGGACGATTTCAAAGCCGTAACGTCCACACTGACTGGGTGCGGCACAGCTACTCGTGCCGCGGCGGGCCCCGGAACCGACGGGGACTCGGGCAGAACCCGGGCCTGTGGCGACGGACCCGGCCCGCGGCACCTCTTGCGACTGTGTGCTTGACAGGCGTATTCACTGGAAACTACACAGAGAACTGAGAGAGGTGCGGCTTTGCTTTCTAGATACGAAGTCCGAGTCCGGCTCCGTTCGGTGGTCATCTATGCGCTGCTGGTCGGGTGTTTGGTTCTCGATCCCAAGAGCGGAACTGCGGAGGACTTGGGAGTGTCGTGCGCAATGCACCCGGGGGAACCGGACGTGTCAGTTACGGTGCCGGGGTTTTCGAACGAACGGCTCTATGTGCACCCCAAACATCCGAGTCTGTGCAGTCCGGGAGACATTGAGTGTGCGGTGACCTCATATGTGCTCACCGGCGATGAGCTGCTGGCGACCAAGGAGTGCCAAGGATGGGTCTTCGTGTCGTTCAAGGGGTCAAAGAAGACAACCACCGGGTGGGTGCCTACTCGAAGATTACCCGAGCATTACGCCGACGGTTTCGGGCAGCCTGCGCGCGCTCACATCGACATCGCCGGAGGGGGCGCCGCCCGGGAGCCGACCTTGAGCGCCAACCCGGCGTGCGCGGAAGCTCAGGCAACTCTCAACCAAGGCCTGAAAGACCCCGAGCACTTTGCCTACGGGCAGCTCGCGAGTGCCGCTGAGAACCCGGTCGAACCGGCGGAATTGCCGGGAGGTCGGAACAAGCAGTTCGGATTCTGGAGTATCACACTCGGAGACGCGCGGATTAGAGGCCACGCTGTCAAAGTCTTGAGCTACGAGTCGGGCGGCACTTGTCACGACGGCAGCGTCGAGCTCTGGACCTCCGACCTCAAGACCCGCATACCCGTCAAGGGATCCAATGCCGACACCATCGGCAGTGAAGAGAATCCGGACAATGAGGACGCTGGTTACACCGGCGAGGGACTGGTTCGACTCGCGGGCGCGCCGTACTTCGAACACATCGGCCGTTCCGCGCACAAAATCCGTTTGTTCGGTTTCCGCGCGGACCTTTCAGTCTATCCGGCGTGCGAGCTTGTACTCGTGGCCCCTCCTCGGGAGCGAGTCAGGAGGGCCCCCGAGCCGACCGTGTGCAACGCGCTGTTGGACGGTAAAGTGTCCGGCGCTCCCATGGTGGACATCGAGCCCTTTCCCCTGAGCAAGGAAGCGCTCACTGCCGATGCAAAGGGCGACTTTCTCCCGGGTGGCGGACCGTTTCGTATGATCGCTACCGGGCGCATCGACATCGACAACCACGGGCAACCCGACGAGGTCGGCATTGTTGAATTCGCGGAGGACTCGGGGGCAGGTTGCGGGCACGAATACCGCGCCTGGTGGCCAGTCAAACTGAACACGGATGGCATGCCGGCCGCGGGTTCGGCGTTCAATCAGCAAGCGGCCAAGGTTGCCGGAACTGATAATGACTCCAGGGTGTTCACGTTCCGGGGTGCGACTTATTTTGAGAATCGATCTCGGCCGGAAGCTGATGGGGTGCCGACGCACGAGGTGTGGAAGTTCACGCCAGCAGGTGCAGTGCAGGCCTGTGTCTTCGAAGCCGCCCAATACGATGCCGTCGATATCGCAAAGAAACCGTGAACTCTGCGGCGTCCTGGTCATGGCGATGTTCGCCGCAGCGGCCGACGTGCGTGCGGCTGAGCCCGCCAGGGTGCGAGTCTCCGTCGTCCACGAATTCCATCATGATCCGAATGGCGATGAGGGCGCATACCCCGGAGGGGTTGCGGTCGCGCCCGACGGCAGTCTCTACGGCACGACAGAGGCTGGCGGGAGGTATGGCGCCGGCACTGTTTTCCGATTCAAGCCTCCAACTCAATTTGAGACGATCCATACATTCAAAGGCCCGGACGGCTTTGCACCTGACCGGTGTCTGCTCCTAGGTGCCGACGGTGCCTTCTACGGAACCACGGGGTTCGACACTAGCGGGGACCGGAAGGATATCTTTCGACTCTCGCCCAGCGGCGACCTGCGCCGATTGGTTACCTTCACCTTGCCAGCCACGCGCGAAGACTGGCGCTCATTCCTCGTGAGAGGCGTCGATGGCCACGTTTATGGCGTGAGCAACGTCGACACTGACGCGTTCAGGCTCGCACAGCATAAGGCGTGGGCCTCCCCCGGACCGGTCTACCAGGTCGTTGCAGGCGTTGTAACTCAAAGGCTCATCCCAATCTCGAATCCCCGAGACTTTAAGGTGACGGATTCGAAGGAAGACGCACTCACAAGACGGACTTCCGAAGCTCCTCCTGTCGATTCAACGGTGCTTTGCGGCGAGACCGTGCCGGCTCACGATGGACATCTCTGGGCGCCTCTGATCAATGGATTTCGGGTCGGACGAAGCAATACAACAGAACTGAAAGGCGGGATGTACGACCCGCAAGGCATGTGGAACGCTGCTGTGGGTCGCAAGCCTACTGATGCAGAGCGCAGGTACGCGGGCGGGGCCTTTGGACGGTTTGCGGAGATTGATGACGGAACCATACTGGCGACGACCCGCGTTCAGGAGGGCGGCAATTGGCTGTCGGAAGTCGTCGGCATCAGCATCGATGGCGCGGTGACGCGCCACATTTCTCTTGACGCGTTAGGCCCAGGCCACAAGCCGGTTCTCGGGCTAGTGCCGAGTCGCGATGGGTACCTTTATGGACTCGCTCAGGGCGAGAGCAAAAGCTCCAGTGTCATGTTTCGATTGAAGCCAGCGGGGCCGGTGGAAGTCGTCTGTACGTTTGACACCGAGGATTTCGAGCGGCCAATCCGCAGCCCGATCGTCCCCGATGTGCGGGGCGACGCATTGTATGTCACGTTTCGGGATGGCGGAGCGAACCACCAGGGAGCGATATATAGGGTGTCCGTCTCAGAGTGACGCGGCTCCGACAGCGAGCTTCATCGAACATGAAGGGAACGTGCGGTTTGTGCGCAGCGCTAGCGATCGGTGGACGGAACCGTGCCACGCGATTGCGTGACTACGTGATTGCGCGGGTCGTCGGGGCCGCTTGCGAAGGGCAGGGGTTAACTGCGGAGTGATAGCCACGGAAAGACCGGTTGAGGGGAGTCAGGCCGCTTTCAACGAGCGGACGCTGAGGTACTACGACTGGTTGCTGGCGTTCACCTGCAATCGGATATGGCGTTGCTCTATTGACCGCACGCTCGACCTCTACCAGCGGCACGTTACTTCCAATCACCTCGAGGTCGGTGTCGGGACGGGATACTTCCTGGATCGAATTCGCTTTCCTGGCCCTGAGCAGCGGCTCGCGCTCCTTGATCCCAATCCCCATTGCCTCCGGCACACGAGCGCCAGATTGGCGCGATACTCGCCGGAGGCCTACCGCGCCAGTGCGCTCGAGCCGATCAAACTGGGTGTCAGAGGCTTTGACTCGCTCGCAATCAACTACGTACTTCACTGCATGCCTGGAGCTCTGCCTGAAAAAGGAGTCGCATTCGTGAACCTGAGACCGCTGCTCAACCCAGGTGGGGTATTGTTTGGATCGACGGTGCTCCGAGTGGGTGTGCCCTGTGATCTGCGAGCTCGAGTCTTCATGCGCCTCTACAACGCCCGGAAGGTCTTCTGCAACCTGCAAGATAGCCTTGACGGACTGAGGAAAGCGCTCGAAGGGAGCTTCAATCACATACAGCTCGATGTTATCGGGTGTGTCGCACAATTCTGCGGGACGGCGTGACCGGCAGCTCTCATGATCGCTCCTGAGTTGCCAGCCTCCCCAGAACGAACCACGGAAACCCAGCGTCGGATAGCAGTCTTCGACGGTCTATGCAACCTGTGTAGCGGCGGGGCAGGGTGGCTGGAGCGTCACCAGGGCGAGCCTCCATTTCACCTGGTTCCCATGCAAAGCGAGCTAGGCCGGAGATTGTTGGTCCAACATGGCTACGACCCGGATGACCCGTTGACGTTCCTGGTCTTGGACGACGACCGGTGCCTCACCCAGTCTGACGCGTGGATACATCTGGTTGCTGCCGCCGGAGGAGCGTGGCGACTGGTTCACGTGGTGCGGGTTATTCCCAGGACGCTGCGCGACTTGGTTTATCGCCTCATCGCGCGAAACCGATACCGCTGGTTCGGGCGGCGGACGACCTGTTACCTGGCTCAGCCTTCGGTCGAAGCGGATCGGTCAGAAACGATCGGTCCATGAGCCCGGCGGACGGGGAGCGGGATCTGATGCGCACGGTTCTCGTATTAGGTGGTTATGGATTCTTCGGCCAACGCATTTCCGCGGCGCTTGCTTCGACCGCCTCGCTGCGAATCCTGGTCGGTGGCCGGGATCTCGAGCGTGCAAAGGCCGCTGTGCGCGCTATCGGCTTACCGGTCGAACATGCAGTGGCGCTTGATGCTCACGATAGCCAGCTAGCGCACGTCCTTCGACGTTTGCACGTCGACGTCCTGATTCACACCGCAGGGCCATTCCAGGGCCAGGACTACTCGGTGGCACGCGCGGCGATCGAAGCGGGCTGTCACTACATCGACTTGGCGGATGGTCGCCAGTTCGTCGCCGGCATCAGCTCCCTGAGCGCCCTAGCTTCTGCGGCTGGAGTTACGGTCATCAGCGGCGCGAGTTCCGTTCCGGCTCTCTCGTCGGCCGTCGTCGATCGGTACTTGGCGAGGTTTGAGCGCCTTGAGTCGATCCAGCTCGGGATAAGCTCTGGAGCCCGCGCGCCCGGGTTGGCCACTGTGAGGGGCGTTTTCAGCTACGGCGGCAAGCCAATCAGAACTTGGCGAGACGGGAGATGGGTCGACGCGTACGGCTGGATGAATCTCTGCAGGCACCACTTCCCGCGGCCGCTCGGCAAGAGATGGCTGGGGACCTGCGACATTCCCGATCTCGAGCTCTTCCCCCAGCGATACCCGAGTGTCCGGAGTGTTTCCTTTCAGGCGGGTTTTGCGAGCGACCTCGGGCACCTCGTGGTCTGGGGCCTTGCCGGACTCGTGAGGGCTGGCATTGTGCGCGACATGGCGGTGTTTGCCCGTCCTCTCAATTGCCTTGGCCGGTGGATGGAACCGATCGTCAGCGACAAGGGAGGAATGTTCGTGACGCTCGAGGGGGAAGGAACCGATGGCGAGCCGCTACGAATCAACTGGAATCTGATTGCCGAGAACAATCACGGACCGCACATTCCGTGTGGGGCAGCAATCGCCCTTGCAAGAAAGATCGGCTCCGGGGCGTTGCTGCCGCCGGGGGCGACGCCCTGCATGGGCTTCCTGACGGTGGAAGAGTTTCTTGACCCCCTGCGTGATCTGAGCATCAGCGAGAGAGTCGCGTGAGCCCTTACTTCCTTCTTAAGGCGATCCACATTGTGAGCGCCGCGGTGCTCTTCGGCACTGGACTGGGAATTGCATTCTTTAAATGGATCGCCGACCGCACAGAAAATGTGACTGCGATCCGCGTGGTGTCCGAGAAGGTCGTTCTGGCGGACTGGCTCTTTACACTCCCCGCGATCATCGTTCAGGCGGTGACGGGATTCGCGCTCGCCGTACTGATGGGCTATCCGCTCACGCATGGCTGGCTCGCGTGGTCGGTCGCGCTGTTCATCCTGGCGGGAGTCTGCTGGATTCCGGTTGTGTGGCTGCAGATTCGGATGCGCAACCTCGCTCGCGCATCCGAGCAAGAAGGGCGTCCCCTACCGACCGGCTATCGTGCGTTCGCACGCGTATGGTTTTGGCTGGGTGTGCCGGCCTTCACGGCTGTCGTCTTGATGTTTTGGCTGATGGTCGCGAAGCCGTCGGTCTGAATCCCCTGGGTGGTCTCTTGAGGCACCGCTTCGCGGTCGTGGCGCCCCATCAGCAATCGGCTCGGATCTGCCGTGCGGGCCGGTGACGGCCCAGAAGCGGTCGTCTGTCTGCCCAAAAATTGCCGCCCGCAAGCCGACATTGGCGAGGACAGTAGCCGCATGCGAAGTCCAAGTCTGGCATGATCGCCAACGAAGCCTCGGCAGGTAATAATCGCGACGAATGACCGGAACCCAGGGGCTTTCCATATGAGACCAGCGTTACTCGCTGCTGCCGGGATCCTCGCCGCGTGTCTTTTAGGCTGTCAGACCGGACCGCCGAAACAGTCGCAAGTGATTCAGCAGCAGATAGACGCGACGGAAGCTGCCTTCGCAACCCTGCATAGCTGCATGAACCAGCTCACCGGATCGCCTGCTCATGCGGTGGAACGCGCGCACGCACCCCCCGGCGGCAAATACTCCCTTGAGCCAATCAGCGATCCAAGCTACGCGACGGACGAGGAAATCAAGGCGCTTTACGCCGCGCGTCCGCATATCCTTACCTGCCGATATGCATTCCTCAATCAGCTCTCGAACGTTGGGCCGGGTTACGTCCCGATCTTCACTCGAGAGTGGTACCAGAATGACGCCTCTTTTGTTCGCTTGATCCAGAAAAAGGCGACCTGGGGCGAGTACCTCATTGAGGGGCGTGGGCTCGCAAACGACGCGAATGCAAAGGAACATGCCGAGTATCAGCGCATCGTTGCTGGCGTTCAAACATCACAGCAAGCCGAAATCGCCCGAAGACAGGCAGCAGCGGCAGCGATTGCGCAGTACAGCCAGGAAGAGCAAGACATCGACGCGGCGAATCAGCAGCTGGCGACCGACTGCAGGGCTCTAGCAAACTCAGCAACGTGCGTAGAGCACTAGGGAAACGCCCTGTGCCGGAGCGCCGAGAGCCGGCTGCGGTCGACCACAAGCGGGCGCCTAGAATCGCAGCCCCGGGATCAACATTAGTGAAATATCAGGGGCGGCGCAGTGCGGGCACACACGGTAGCTGCGACAGAATCCCATGCCGGGTTGTCCTGCGTCGGGTCATCGGGCGCCGCGCCAATTGGCGTCGAGCCAGCTCCGTACGGGATCCAGGGGGCGCCAGGCGCTTCCGCGGTGAAGCTGGCACCTTTCAGGTTGTTGTTCTGATAGTGTGTGACACGCACAACGCGGTGCACATGTTTGATGCAGTCAAATTGCATGCGCGTCAGGTCGCTCCTCACGTACATGAGCGATCCCGCATTCTTGAACATGAATGCCTGTCCCGCGTTCAAGACTTCCAGACGTACCGAAATCGACACGATGGACCCCTCGCGCTCCGCGTCGCGGTAGGACACGAAGACCGAGGACGTGTGCTGACCTCCGCTCGTGATCTGTGCCTGCTCCCATCCATCTTGTGTCATGGGATCTATGCCGCTGAAGGACTTGCACTGCGTAAGAAATGCCCCCGCGACTAGCGCTAGCCCGACGCCCCGCATCCACCGCTTCTTGAATGGCCCCCCGTTCACGGCGACTGAGATTCTACGCTGCACTCGTGGGGTAGTCAGACTAGGTAGCGCACAGTGCCGTGCACAGGATGCGGGCCCAGTCTGAGACAACGCCGGAATGCGACCGTCTGCTTTTCCCAGCTGCGGCCGCCATAAGGACTCTGGAGCGGCGGCTTCGGGTGGTCAATACGGGCCGGTGCTATCGTGACCGTTCCAATGTGCGATCAGGTCTCCGGTCGTCATCCCGTGTCCGCTCCGGTCCCTTCGCTCGGGCGCGCTGAATCATCTCTACTGCGAGGCGCTCGCGGTCGGTCAGCACGGGCGGCAGGTGGCGCACGAAATAGCGAACTTCGTCGCCAAGCCGGACGTCCCCTTGGGCTTCCAATTGCAAGGCGACGGTGTTCCAGGCGTCGACGACGGCCTTCCGTGTCTCAAGGAGTCGCGGCCGCGCCGGGTCGGAAATCGTCCGAGTCGCGATAAGCTCTCTCTTGACGACACCGAACCGTTCCCGCAGTGCATAGGAACGAGCGTGCCGCCGCGTTTGGTAGAACACATCCTTAGCGCCTCGCTTTGTTTGGCCTCGTACGGATCTCGGGGTCGCGTTCGCAGCGACGCCCTGTTCTCGCATCATTCGCGCGAAATCTTGCCGCCACTCCCGCAGCATCGCCTTGTCGATGTGGAGTCGCCGCCCGTCGTGGCCTTCCGCCTTGACGACCAAATGCACGTGCGGATGCTGCTGATGGGTGTGGAGCGCCATCGCGTACCGGTGCTTCGCTCCGAACCTCTCCCGGGCGAAGGCCTTGGCCGCTGCCAGAACGGCCTTTGGTGGCGTCGGCGCGGGCATCGACAGCGTGATGTTGTGCACCAACTTGATCCCGCGTGCGCCGGCGCTCGCAGAGCGCGGCTGCCGGTACTGTCCGGACGACAGCTCGAGATGCCAGCTCCGGAGTAGCTCCTTGTGGCCCGCTCGGGACACGCGCTGTCCCCCGTCGGTTTCGAGGTCGAGCTCCCCTTGGTGACTGACATACGCGAGATGCGCGGCGACCGCGCCGATCTTCCGTCCGCCGCCGGTCACCTTCACCATGACCTCGGGCGCCCGTCTGACAGTGCGTCGGATCTGCTCAATCTGGGCGGCACCGAGGCTTTTCGACGGCCCCGGCGGGCGCCGTCCATGGCTGACGATGTCCAGGATCGGCCACCCGTTCGTCGCGGCGCGAAACGGCCGCTTAGCCACGCTGCGTCTCCCAACTGATGAGCGCCCTTCGCGCGAACTCCTGGGTCCGCTGCTCCAGCGCCGCCACGGCAGCCCGTGTGCGACTCACGGTCTGCCGGACATCCTCGAGCGCCGGGCCGCTCAGTGCCGGATTACGGGCCGTCTGGGCGAGGAGGGTGCCAAGGGCTGCCAGAACGGCAACGCTCTGCTTAAGCGCCTTGAGCTCGCCAGAAGAGAGGGGTGGGTCCGCGGCTAGGTGGGCGCGCACCAGGGCGGCAAGGTAACCCGAGGGCTTCATCCCGCGGTCGGCTGCTCGTCGGGCGATCGCTTGCCCGTCCCCCGGACGCAGACGGATGGTGATTCGATCGGTCGCCGGTTCCCGGGATCCCGTTGCATAGGCGTCGAGGCATCCTGAATCCTCAATCGAGCGGATGGTGGACAACGCGAGTCTCGACTCGGACACACCGCGCGAACGCGCGAGTGTGGCGAACCATTCCTTCTCCTCCGCCGAGAGCCGAATGGTGATCGAAGGCAGCGGCGATCGAGCAGTGCGACAGGTCATGTGATCTGCAGGATCTGCTGCAAATGCGGACACTCCGCTATCCTGCCCACAACCCAATTTCTTTCCCGTGCATGCACTGCCCACTGCGCGACTGACGCGTTGAATCCGTAGTCGCCGATCTGGCCCGCCTCTGTCGGTGAGGCTGAGTGGCGCACTAGGGATGTCGGCAGGACAGCGTGCCGAGGCCTGGCCAGCAGTACGCCACCACGCATGGAATCAATGCCCAGCCCGATGGGCCCGGCGTCGACGCGAAGTGGGTAGCGGCAAGGGGAGAAGGGATTGGCCTGCCAGGCGCGATCGAGCCGAGACCAGCGACGGGCTGACGGTCGTGGTCGACCTGGCGACATACTCGGCGATGGCTGCGGAAGAGATGAACCGCCGGCAGCCGATCAGGACGCTGGGGAGCTCTCCGGTTCGGAGGAGGTTGTAAATTGTGTTGCGGGAGATGCCGCCGAGGAGCTTTCGAGCTTCCTGGATGGAGTGGAGTACGCGGTCTTGCATGGGGCCCTCGGTGAAGGGCCGGGTGGACCGGGTGTTATTCGCCCTTCACAGCAGTTATGGCGGTTGACAGAGTCGCCATGACCACGTTGCGGGTGCTGCAGGAAAAAGGAAAGCGAAGTATGTGGCCTTTTTGCCCAGATACTTCACGTTGTTTTCGGAGAGTAGTGGTCGAATCACCCAAATACTCCGACCAAATTTTCACTCGCTTCCAAGCAAATCAATCATTTCCAGAAAAGGATCCCCTCCGATCAGGCGCGCACGCGAGCTCGCCTGGAAAAACCGGGAGACCGCCTGGCGGGCTGTCCCTCCATGTCCCTTGGCGTTCTTCGGATGACTCCCCAGGTTCAAGAGTTTCGGGATTCCCCACATAAACAACATCCGCGGCACAGCAAAGCGCTGTGCTGTATGGTCGGGGTGTTCGCGATGTATTGTCGTGCCCTATGACCTATACCCGCGAGGATGCCGCCAGGGATGCCATGTACGAGGAGCTCAGTCGTGAGCTGTACCCCGGGCACAAAGAGCAGGCGATCGCAGAGTTCACCGCTGCTCGCCTGCAATCCTACTATCTCAACCATTCATGGGTGATGCGTCCGGCAGTCGACTCCCTACAAGAGGGTCGGAAGCTGCAGGCTAACGGGCACAGCGCAGCGGCTGTGGTCTTTTTCGTCACCGCAATTGAGTTGCTGCTTAAGGCCACCCTTCTAAGGCCTGTGGTTCATGGGCTGGTTCACAGCGAGGGGCTTGCAGAGGTGATAGTTGAACTGGCACTTGGACCGCAAGCGGGATTTGTGCGGTACACAGCGCTGCTGAAGAAGTTGTTTCAAGGGATGGTTGGACTAGACATCGAAGGGGTTTCGCGGGAAGGCGTAACTGAGGCTCTAATCGAGGAATGCAAAGCGCAACAAGATCTGCGCAACAAAATCATCCATCGAGGTGCAGGGGCAACACCGGAGGAGGCCGAAGCTGCGCGGGCTGTGTCCGTCGCAGTCTATGACTTGATCGTGTTGCCTATGCTGGCGCACCTGGGGCTCAAGGTAGCGGCGCGAGGGGAAATCAAGGTCAGCGGCTAGTGTCGGCAGCAGCGTTCAGAAGGCCGTAAGTTTGCACTGCTTCCGCCCGAGTCTCAGTGCGTACCGGTGGCGTAAATTAACTCGCCACGCAAGTAGCTCACCTATTCTGTATAATTGGCAGGGTAATCCCTAATTTGGTGACACCCTAGCTACCTGTCAATATAATTGTTGAGAGTTCATATGGGAAAAACACAGGCCAATCCAGCTATTACAGAATCTCAGTCAACCGATTGCCTGTTGAGGGTAATTATCGCTCTTCTCGTAAGACAGCGGGAAGAGGAAGTGGCCCCGCTCAAGCGGCAGATCGAGATTCTCGACAGTTTGGGTATGAGACCTGTTGAGATTGCTGAAACGCTTGGCAAAACGGCCGGCCATGTGAATAAAGAACTTGCAGGCATTCGTAAGCACAACAAGCGGAGTGAGTGAGATGGCGACAGGCAATTCATCAGCTCAACCAGGCGTTGCCGAGGTGCTGCGGGACATGCTCATCGTACAGCTCGCTCTCGCAGGGCTAACTCGGCATCAAATCCGCGAGACCGTCGGCGTGGACATGAATCGGGTGACGCGGCTCGTGAAGCACATCAAGCGGGGTACGGGGAAATGAGCAAAGGGCGGGACCGGGTCGAGGAGAAGCTTGACGAAGTGATAGCACTTCTGCAGCGCCTCGTAGCGCTGGAGCTGTCACGCCGGGGGGTTACCCAGGAAGCGATCGGCAAGAGCCTTCACGTGGCCAAGGCCGCAATCGGTGAGATGCTGGCCGGGGTTAAGAAGGACAGCTCCGGTGGCTGATGAAACATCGGCGGAGATCTCCGCAAAGCTGAACGTACTTATTGCCTTGTCTCTGCGGCAACTAACCGGAGACAAGGACTTTTCAGGCGGCAGGCGCAAGGGGACAGGCGATATGGCGCAGTACCTTGCCAGGATGGGGCTTGATGCCAAAGACATTGCGCAAATACTTGGCTCGCCGGTCACGAGTATTCGCACGCTGCTGACGCCGATGCGGCGAAAGCGAACCTGAGCGGTAACACTCTGGTGAAACGTAAAGAGACAAAAGCGTCGACGACCGTCGTGGCCCGTCCCAAGAACGATCAAAATCTGGATCGAGATCAGCAGATCCTTAATCGGCTGGCGAAGATCGAGCACAAGGTCGACTCAATTGAACAGACAAGTGCCTTTGCGCTTCGAGCGGACTCTGAAAGACACTTCGGGGAGGTAAAGAAGATCTTTAAGAAAAGCACGCGCAGGGCACAGGTATACTTGGCTGCCGATGGGTCCCGGAGCGTGAACGAAATCGCCCAGCACCTGGGAATGCAAACCCCCAACGTTAGCCCAGATCTCAGGTTCCTCAACGAGGAAGGCTTACTCGAGCTCGTCGGCTCTCAGGGCAACAGGGATATTTGGGCAAAGAAGCCGATTGATCGGACTCTGCGAATAACGCAGTTCTTGTGTTCGGAATTTGGGCTCGAGAGGAACGGCCTGAAGCAAAGATCGTCCAAAAAGGCAATGAAGCGGAAAGGCAAATGACGGTCTTTTCGGTACAGCACTTCCTCGAAGATCACTTCGAGCAGCGGGGGCTGACCGACATCGATCAATATGCTGTGCGTGTGGCGAACGTGTTCGGGCGCGTTGGCGTTGAGGCGACGGCGGAATCCGTGGCGCGTCAGATCGGCCGCATACACACAGCGTTCTTTCGGCGGAACAAGGAACTTGAGCGCAGGGAATTCGAGGAGCATCTTGCATCCGCACTTCTCCGTCGCTTTAAAAAAAAAGCCCTGATCCCGGTCTAGACGATTTTAAACTTGCGCTCGCGCCTGCGCGCCGCCGTCTTCGGGCGCGGCGCCGGTCTATCAAGACCCTGCTCTCGGAGTTCGCGTTAGCTGTCGAGGCGCGAGGCCTCGATGCCTTCTGGACCTCACGGAAAAACGGAGTTCTGCGAGCAAAGCCAGAGAAGATTGCCCAGGCATTCTTGGCTGTCTTCGCTAAGGGCGTGTTAAGCGGCGACGGTCTGGTGCTGCGAGAAGTGGGTTCGGGAATAGGCTTCGTAGATATTGGGATCCTGTTCGGTCGGGTACTTCACCTAGTTGAGCTGAAAGTGCTCAAGACGAAATTGAGTGGGATAGGTCAGCTCGCCAGGTACATGCGCAACGAGCGGCGGGATGAGGGATGGCTACTGCTCATCGATGTCCGTCAGATGGGGCGGATGACCCCAACTCCGACCACCGTGACCACAACGGCGGGACGGATCAGAATTGTTAGGGTCAATGCGAACCCACCTCCGCCGCACAAGGCAAAGTAGCGCTGAGCTCAGGGCAGTGCCTGCCCTAGGGTAGGGCCAGGGATCTGGTGCTGTGAGCTAGGATGCGCCGACGCATTTGGGCCCCGGGGTACGCAGTTGGGGTACGTCGCACGACAAGCGGCCGCTTTATGCAGCCAGGTCAGAGACCTGGGCGCGACCTGTGATTCCGACCCTAGCCTCCAGCCTGCCTGCGGATTTCAGTCGCATGAACGAGATAGTCGCGCAGTTTGACGGCGCGGGATTCGCAGTCAGCCCGGACGTCTTGTCCGAGGGCCGGTGCGTGGTACTCGACGCCCAGATCGCAGCGCTGGGGGTCGCCGGCGCCGGCACGCGCGAGCTGTTGAACCTGGGCTGGGCCCAGTCGCTGGGAGGTGAATTGCGCGGCCACGCTGCCCTCATACCCATTCTGGAAGACGCGCGCACGGCGATTCAATGCACATATTTTCACAAATCTCCAGCGCGTAACTGGCTGGTCTCTCTGCATCAAGACCTAAGCATTCCTGTTCAGGATCGTGTGCCTGGATCGCCCTGCACGGCCTGGTCTCAGAAAGAGGGCACGTGGTTTTGCCAGCCTCCGGTCGAGCTGCTGTCACAGTTGGTTGCCATTCGCGTGCACCTCGACGACAGCACCACAGAGAACGGCCCGTTGCGTGTCGTACCCGGTTCACATCGGCTAGGGCGCATCTCGTCGCAAGACGCGGTAGAGCATCGCCATAGACTCGGGGAGGTTAGCTGCACAGTGCCTCGTCGCGGCACCTTGGCGATGCGCCCGCTGCTGTTGCATGCCTCGTCCAAGTCGAGCGTCGAGACTCCTCGACGGGTGCTCCACTTTGTCTTCGGTCCTGCGAAACTACCCTGGGGTTTACGCTGGCGGCACGCGGTGTGACTAGCTGAGAGGGCGATATGGGCCTTGGTTGCCATGCAGAGCGATCTTGGTCGAACGCTCCTCGCCGCGGAGGGCCATGACTAAGCGATCAGGCACCGGTGCCGGGCATCTCCCTAGACGACCGGCAACGCTCCACGCAAGGATTTGAGCTGCGAGCGATGCAGGGATGCAAGCTTGACGAGCAGGCGCTCGCCCTTCTTACCCAGGTGGATTTCTACCTCGCGACGATCCTGCTTGCTCTGCCGTCTGATCACCAGCCCGCGCTTCTCACAACGCGAGATCAGCGCCACTACGCCGTGCTGTTGGGCCTGCAGGCGCTCGGCAAGTTCTCCCACTTTCGCGTAGTCGCGTCCCGGATACCCCTTGATGTGCAACAGAAGCAGATACTGGAGAGGAGTGATGCCGTGGGATCTGGCGGCATGTTCCGAGAATCGCTGGAAGCGCCGCATTTGATAGCGAAATTCCGCCAATTGTTCGAAGGCCGCCTTCGACATTGCGCCGTCAACAGATTGAGTCATCGTCTTTGTGGAATGCGAGAGGCTGGCCTACAGGTGAGCATCGCGGCGGACAGCCGCATCATCGGCCCCACGCCCACTCCGCAGTTTAAGAAATTGTAAGAAAATGGGGCGTCAGATAACGCACGACGTGGTCGCAGCGAACCTCACGATTCTGGCGCGCAGACGCCGGAAGCGGCGCTCGTTCCCTATTGGCGAATCAGGGTGAGCTGCCAGATCTCCTTGCCGGTAGCCATCATCAGCGGCCGTAGTGCCAGCATCCCGGTCTTGCCGATCGCGCGCTCGAGCTGCGCGAGCTCGGCCAGTCGGCCACGCGTCTCGCCATCGAGCGGCGGCTCGGGCATGCCCGTCTCGCGCAGCAGCAGCAGCCCTTTCGCGCGTACCGCGAGCTCGCCGTGAACCCGCAGATAACACAGCATGTCCGCCAACTGTTCGCCCTTGAAGCGTTCGCGTAGCGCCTGCAGGTAACGACCCGAGGGGCTGTCGAGGAACCTGCCCGCGCTGATCGCCTCGAGCCGCTTGACGTCGGACTCGAGGTCCACCTCGATCCAGTCGCGCAGGATGCGCTCGCTGTGATCGAACACCAGATAGATCACGAACGGCAGCACGAGCAGAGTGGCGAGTGTTGCGAGCGCCGGGCGCAGCAGCAGATAGTTGTAGCCGGTATGCAGCGCGACCGCAGCGATCAGCCCCGGCAGGAGCAGCTGCAGCCCGCCGCTCGGTCGCCGCTCGTACAGGGTATTCGAAATCATGGCGAGGATCGCCGCAGTGCCGCCATGCATGATGGCGGTGCCGAAGCCGCGGATCACCTGCACCGCAAGCACCGTGTGCGGCCGTGCCGCCAGGTAGTAGAGATTCTCTATGACCGCAAAGCCGGTGCCAATCGCGAAGCCGGCAATGCCGGCATCCACCGGCAGGCCGATACGGCGTGTCCGGATCATGAAGACGAGCAGCGCGGCCTTAAGTGATTCCTCGATCCACGGTGACACGTAGCGCGAATAGGTGATGAACGACCCGGGGAAGTGCGTGAAGGCGAGGTTGTTCAGCACATAACTCAGGGCGGCCGCGACCGCGCCTGTCGTGAGCAGCCCGATCATCATGCGCATCCGTACCAGCTTGTAGCCATCGAGCTGTACCAGTCCGGCAAGGAAAATCAGTACCGGCAGCAGTGCGATCGGCGCCCGCATCAGGACATCCGCGTTCACCATGGCGTCCACGGTGGCTGACTCATCACAACACCTGTAACGACAACATGAATTCGGTCGTGGCCAAGCCGCCGCCGCCGAACCCCCGGGCCACACCCATCGAGAGCATCATCGGCCAGCGATGCATCACGTGCAGTTGAAAGTCGAGCTGACCGCCGACGTCATAGGCTCGCTCACGGAACGCCGCGTCGTTGTAATCAGTCTCGAGTGCAGTCGCAAACACCTCGGGGCGCATCCAGCTGAGGAAGAAACCCGGCGTGCCGAGCGCCTCGAACCGCAGGGGCGGAATGCACCATTCGAGCATTGTCTTAGCGACGGCCCTGCCTTGCAGCGCATCAATCTCGAAGCCCGGCATGCTGAGCAGCTGGCGGTAGCGCTGCGCAATGCCATTCTCACCGCTGTCGACATAGTTATTGCCGAAGCCGCCGAGGTAGAAGTTCGCCAGCGGGTTTTCGCGCGCGCCCGTCGAAAGCGCAGCGCCGGTACGCAGCCATATCGAGGAATGGTCGAGCGGCAGCGGGAAGCCGACGTCGAAGGTAGCGCTCACCGACGGTATAAGCTCGCCCGTTGCCGCATAGGTGTGGATCTTGAGCGACCAGCTGCTCCCGGTCTCGGCATCGACCGCGCCCGGTGACCGGCGCAGGTCGACGGAGGTGAGTCCGAGCTGGGCGGTAAGCAATGTCGGTGTCGGGGACAGCACGCTCTGGAACCCCGGTAACGTGACGAGATCGCCGTAAAAGGCTACTTTCGCCTGGACATCCAGGGTCTGCGGCAGATCGTAGACCAGGAAGTGGTCGTAGCTCACATAGCCGTTGTAGCCGGCGAGGCTGCGCTTGGTCGGGCCGAAGAGGTCGTAGAAATCGTCCTGGTTCCAGGCCGCCCCTGCTGTCCACTCCGGCATGTGCGCCGTCACCATCGTGTGCAGCCGCTGCCAGGACGGCAGGCTTTCATCAGGGCTATAGCTCGTGTCGACATTCAGCCAGTCGAGCCCGACCGGATCACTGAAGCGCGCGTTGGCACCGAGCGCAACGGAGTTGAAATAGCCCTCGACCATCGGAATCAGCGCATCGAGCTGCAGCTCGCGTGCCGGCTGGTAGGAGCCCTGACGTGTGATCTGCGACTGGTAGGGGATCGTAGAGGGCGCCGGGGCGACCCAGCCTTGCACCTCGGGGTACTTCTCTGCGATCTGCTCGCCGAGGAAAGTGACAGCGCTGAGGTCCTCCGTCGGCTGCACGGCGATCTGCGTCGGCACGAAGCCCCTGGCGTTGTAACGGAGCACGATCAGCTGGGAGTCATCAAGAGGCAGCGGGTGGAAGAAGCCGACCGCCGCGTTGCTCACCGCATCGAGTTTTTCGGTCGCGAGATCGTAACGGTAGATGTTCGATACCCCCGTGTAGTAGCTGCTGCCGTAGAGATAGCGCCCGTCCGGGGAGAATACGAATCCTTCCGGCACCGCTGATCCCATCGTGAGCGTGTGCAGCGCCGTCGCATCGCCGTGCGCCAGTGCCGCAGTGCGCAGCACACGCACCTCGGTCACGTGCGGCGCTGCGGTGCGTGGCCCGCGGCCCGAGACCGATACGGTTGCCAGGGTACCGTCGGGAGACAGGTCGAGATCGAAGGCCTCCTCGTCTGCGGCAAAGGTGTAGAGCCGGGACCACTCATGGTAGGGGGCCGGGAGCCGCACCAGCACGTCACGTCCGTTCACGAACCTCAGTCCCCACAGTGACCGATCCGCAGGGTTGAAGACGATGTCGCCGATCCGCGCACCGTGCATCAGGATGCGCGTCTTGCCGGTGTGCAGGTCGAGCGCCTCGAGGTTGCGATAGGTGGTGACATTGTTGCTGGTGAAGAACAACGTGTCCGTCTGCGGGTCGAAGGCGAGCGAAGTCACTGTGTAGCCCCTAGAACCCCTGATCTCCGCGAGCTGCGTCACGCTGCCGTCGCGGCGCGAGAGCGATATCAGGTGCGCGACCTGGCCCGGATACCTCACGGCCATGTATAGCTTCGAGCCGTCCCTGGACGGGTAGATGCGCGAGACCGCACCGAGATCCTTGTGTGTGATGTCGTGGAAGTCGGTCAGGGGATGCTCGTGCACCGACTGCAGGTTCTTACGTTGGAAGTCGTGCTCGAAGTCGATCCAGCGACGCCACGACTCATCGAGCGACAGGCCGAATACCTGCTGGAACTGATCGGCGTAATAGCGTCGGCTGCCTGCATCGCGTCGCCACCAGTCGAGCAGCCGCTCCGGGCCGTAGGTGAGACCTAAATAGTCCATGAAACGCGTGCCGTATAGGTAGGCGTTCGCGCCGGTCTGGAAGTCGACCTCGGTGCCCTTGGAGACAAGTCCCAATGGGTCATAGAACTTCGCGCCGTCCTGCACCATCGCACGGAATACCATCTCGTCGTAGCCGCCCTGCGCCCGGCCGACGCCGCCCATCATCCACGTTTCCATGAACACCGCGGCGCCTTCGCTGTACCAGCGTGGCATCGTGCCGCGCGGGACCGTCAGGTAGTAGTAGAGCAGCGTCTCCGGGTGAGCGGGGTTCACCGCCACCTTGCCGTGGAAGAAGTTCCGCCAGCGATAGTCCTCAGGACTGGCGCGATCCGTGATGGCCAGATGCGTCAGCTCGTGTACTGCCGTCTCCTCGAAGCGCTCCGCGGAGGAGACAGTTTCGTAGGGGTTGTAGGCGGGAGCGACATAGACATCGATCAGGTTGTGGGGCACCCACAACGAGAAAGCGTTGTCGGAATCCTGCCAGTCCATCAGGAAGACGGTGACGCCATCATTCGGCACGTAGTCCCAGATGCGCTTATGGTTCGCGAGGGCGCTGAGGAAGCTCTGCGTGGTGTGAGGGACCAGATCGAACTCACCTGGAGCGTAATAAATGACGCGCAGCCCGTTGTCCGTCTCGACGAACGCGCGGTCCGCTGCAAGCGCAGCACCGGAAGCGAGGGCCAGGGTCGCGCTGGCCGCGAGCTGCAGCCAGCTGCCCCCTGCCTTGGAGTTATTCTTATTCAAGCCTAAAGCGAACGGCCCGACGCTGGTTCGGGCCGCTCGCCTTATCTAGCTAGGCTCTTCGATTAGAGCGATCAGTGCATGGCGTCTGCAGCCTTCGCGTCCGCAGCCTTGGCATCGGCTGCCTTGGCGGCATCCGCAGCCTTGGCATCCGCTGCCTTGGCATCCGCAGCCTTGGCGTCCGCAGCCTTGGCGGCATCCGCAGCCTTGGCATCCGCGGCCTTGGCATCCGCGGCCTTGGCATCCGCTGCCTTGGCATCCGCAGCCTTGGCATCCGCAGCCTTGGCATCCGCTGCCTTGGCATCCGCAGCCTTCGCGTCCGCAGCCTTCGCGTCCGCCGACTTCGCATCCGCGTCGCTGCCCGCGCCGCTTTGATCTGATGCATTGCCAGAGCTGGCATCGGACCCGGAGTTCGATGAGCCCGCTTGCGAACCGGAACCGCCCGTGCTGTCCGCGTACGCGCGCTTCGCAGCGACAATGGTGCCCGCCGCATCCTTGCCGGCCGGTGTCTCGTGATAGCTCAGATACGCGACGGCGCCGACCGCAAGCACCAGTCCGCCGACTACCCATACTGTTTTACCTGACATGTTCCGCCTCCCGACGTGTTTGGATGATTCGTTGGTTTATGGCACTTCTGAAATACGTACAGTCGATCGTCTGAAAAGTTGGTCTGAGAACTTCGGCTCAGGATCCCGACTTGGCGTGGAGCGTGACCCGACTGACCGTGCGCTCGCCGATCAGGAATGACAGCTCGACCGACTGCCCCTGGGGTTGGGCTCCGAGGGCGATTGTCCGTTTGTCTTCCGCAGCGGCGCCTGATGCTCCTAAGCCATTGATTCGCATCGAGCGCTCACCAGTTGTGATGACGACGTCTACAGGCTGCACTGCAGAAATCTCCAGCCCAATCGAAAGACCCATCTTGTCGCGGTAGAGGATGGCCCGCGCGGTCAGCGGGCCGCCTCGTACCGACGCCGAATCGAGAGTCGTCGATGCATCCCCTAACAGGGTGCCGGCGGTTTCCCGGTCGCCTGGCGTGGGCCCCTGGACGCTTTCGTAGACGATGGTCGCGGCCGTCAAGAGGCCGGCGAAGAGCGCCGCAATGCGCCAGTGGGTGAGCGAGGGTCTCCGGTAGGCCGTGCCGACCACGGGTGGTGGCAGCCGCTCGAGGATCAAATTCTTTAGCTCCATGGGAGGCGGCACCTGCCCGAGCGCGCCGAGGCGGTTGCACACGGACTCAAGTTCGTCGCGCAACGCGCGCAGTTGCGGCTCGGCGAGCAGAAGCCGCGCAAGCTCGGCGCGTTGCGCACTGCTCAGCTCGTCATCGAGCTCGGCGTGAATGAGTGCGGTGGGTTCTGTGGCCGCCACGTCAGATTGCTCCGCACCTTCGCAGGCGCTCACGCAGGCGCTCGCGCGCAGTATGCAGCCTCGATTTCACGGTCTTTTCGGGCAGCCCGAGGGCTGCGGCAATATCCTCGTAGCTCAGCTGGGTGATATGCCGCAATACCGTGACGCTGCGAAGCTCCGGGCTGATCCCCATCAGCGCATCCTCGATGGCTTGCAGCGCCTGGTCACCCTCGGCCGAGCGTTCCGGACCCGGTCCTTCGTCGGCGGTGTTTGCGTCCAGCTCGCCGCGCGGCCTGCGCAGTGCGAGCGCGTTGAGAGCTTCGTTGATCGCAATGCGGTAGACCCAGCTGTAGAAGCGGAAGGCTGGATCGAAATCCCCGAGGTGCTCGAAGGCCTTGAGGAAGGTCGTTTGAGCGACGTCCAGAGCGTCCTGCCGGTTGCGCAGCATCCGCAGTGCGATGTTGAAGACGGGCTTCTGGTAGCGAATGACAAGTCGTTCAAAAGCATCCCGATCACCTGCCCGGGCGCGCAGCACGAGGTTCGGATCGTCCTCCTCATCCACAAACTACCGTCCGGCAGTCAGAAAGTTGGTGCTCCGGCGCCAGGGCAAGCGCCGTGCCACCCGGTGAGGCGGAGGGCCATCGATCATTGACTGCCTTTCCCGAAGCCCTGGCTTTGTACTCTTCTTCTAGAAGGCGGTGGCGCGGCTACGCTACGCGCTTTTTCCGCCGGCTGCACGTGGCTGCCTGCAGAGGCGATCTGGCCCGCCCGGGCGGCGAGAGGAGCTGGCACGCCCGCGAAGCGCGCTCAGGGGGTGAGCCGCTTGCTCATGCTCAGCTGGTTGCGTCCGGCAATGCGTGCGTAGCCGAGCGTGTCCATCACGTTCCGCACCAGGAATACCCCAAGTCCGCCTACCTTCCGGTCGGCGAGATCTGCGGCTATGTCCGGCGGCGGCAGCGACAGCGGATCAAAGGGTGGGCCATCGTCCTCAATGATCATCGTCACAGCCTCGCTCTCCAGGTGCAGCGATACCTCCACGCGCGGCGCGCTGTCCGGCCGAGGGCCGTGCATCGAGATGTTCAGGAAAATCTCTTCCAGCGCGAGCTCAAAGCAACGCATCGACGCGGGTGCGAGACCCGCTGTCGTCCAAAACTCCCGCAGAAACAGGTTGAGCACGGCGAGCTGCGATGCCTCGGCCGGCACCGTGCGTCGTGCTCTCAAGGTTGACCTTGCCGCGCCTGTGCGAGCGCCGCCGCGCGCCCGGGGTGCACGGAAATGACGCGGCTGAAGCCGCTCAGGTCGAAGACCTCGCGCACCGCCGGCTGCAGCGCACACAACGCGAAGCCAATGCCGCCGCGCTGCGCTGCCCGGGCCGCCAACAGGACCACCCGCAACCCCGCACTCGAGACGTATTGGAGCTCGGCACAATCGATGATTACCGCCGGCGGCTTGCTGGCACTCCCCAGCAGTCGCTCGATGGCCTCCTGCAAGCGGGGGGCGGCGTCGAAGTCGAGTCTGCCCTCCGGCATGACGCAAGTCGCCTCTGCCAGCGCCTCGATTCGCAGGTTCATGGTGCACCCCAGCTTACAACCGTGAGGGCGATATCATCCGACTGCGCTGCCGTCCCGGCGAAGCTCGTAACGCTCTGGCAGATGCGCTCGAGCAGCGCCGCCGGCGTGCCGCTGCCATGCGCACGCACCTCATTCACGAGTCGCTGCGTCCCGTAGGGCTCCTCCGCCGGGTTGAGCGCCTCCGTCACGCCGTCCGTGTAGAGCACGAGCTGATCACCGGGCAGCAGCTGCACTGCGTGAGTCGGAAAGCCGATGTCCGGCATTGCTCCGAGCACCAGCCCACCGGCACCGTCGAGCGACTCGACCGCCCCATCCGCGCGCCGAACATATGGTCGGTTATGGCCGCCGTTGGCGTAGCGCAGCGCGCCGGATTTCGCGTCCAGTATGCAGTAGAAGACCGTCACAAAAAGGTCAAGGTGGTTCTGTGCGCACAGTGCGTCATTGGCCTGCGCCAGGCACTCGCCGGGATCGGTATGCCGCAGCGCGAGCTCCCGCAGGTTGGTGCGCGCCACAGCCATGAAGAACGCCGCCGGCACTCCATGGCCGGATACATCTGCAATCACCAGCCCGAGCTGCCCGCCTGGCAGCTCGATGTAGTCATAGAAGTCCCCGCCCATGGTGGTCGCGGGAATCATGCGGGCCGCGCCGTCGCATCCAGGTCGGGCGGGAAATGCTGCCGGCAGGATGGCGAGTTGCAGCGAGCGTGCGAGCTCGAGTTCCGAACTCAGCTGCGCCCGCGCCTTCTCGAGGGCGGCGTTCCTCTCGGCCAGCTCGCGGGTGCGCGCTTCGACGACCCGCTCCAGGATATGCGTTTGTAACTTCAATAGCCGCAACAGTCGCAGCAGACGCAGCGCCCGCAGCCAGCGCGTGTCGAAACCTCCCACGTAGAAAGGTGCGATCGCGAGTAGATCGACCAGGCCCGGGTAGCTGAAGATGAATCGGAAGGCGTTCCCGGCAGCGACGATGCGCAGCAGGTACTCGAAAGTGAAGACCGTCACGATAACGATCTCTGAGGTTCGCAGCGTCCGTACTGCCCAGCCCGGCAAATCGGGGATCGACTCAATGCCGATCGAGGCAACGCTCAGGACGATCAGCACCAGGATGAGATTCTCGAAGTGACGGGCGTACGGTCCGTGCCCCTCAACCAGCATCTGTGCGAATGCGCGTACCCTGGCTCCGGCGAGCGCCGCGGGGCGCCACACGGAGTTCACCGCCCGCGGCAACTTCCGGCGCTCACGGCTGCTCGGCGCTCGCGATGCAACCGGTAAATGGTCCACGGCTAGCTCTCCACCAGGCAGTCCGCGCCGGGTGCGGCGAGAACCCCCAGGCGGCGGCTGAGTCCGCCCGAACGCGCCACTCGTTGACGGCAGCGATCACACTTGGGTGATGCGAGCTGCTCGGGGGACGACGATCGGTATCCGTATCGTATGTAGGTTGCAGTGGCGTGGTGCGTTGCAACAGGGATCAGGGCGTGGGTAAAGCACGCTTCACGGTCTAGGTGGGCGATCATGCAGCATATTAGGGCTGGATAAGTGATTCGGGACAGGCATTGCCCAGCCGTCGATGCAGTCCCCGAGCAGGTACAGGTGGTCGCCATCTTCCCTCCGTGCGCACCGCGCCGGATTGGTGCGACCGCAGCGGGGGACATTCTGCACGACTCGGCGGCGCGACTTACTGAGAGCCGCTCGCCCTGGTAACCGGGCGGCGGATCATTTCTTAGGCGTCGCGCCTGCCCCGGGCTGGGGTCGCGGCGCACCTGCAGGCAGCACCTGAATCGTCCCCATCATGCCGCCGTCCTCGTGCTCGAGCAGGTGGCAGTGATACACGAACGTGCCGACGATGTTCGGGTCGCGGAAATCCATGCGCAGGCGCACGCTGGGATAGGTGAGCGTGTGCCCGTTGTAATAGGGCACATTGACGGTGTCGCGCAGGAACGGCTCGTCCACGTGCACTCCGTTCCAGTCGAGCAGCAGGAAGTGCAGCTGATGAATGTGGAACGCGTGCAGCTCGGTTGAGCGGTTCTCGACGATCCAGTCCTCCACCTCTCCTTGCCGCACGACGATGTTGGGCTCGGTTGCGTTGGGATCGAACGGCGCCGGCGTCTGTCCGTCCAGGGTCAGATAGAAAGTGGTAGCGCTGTTGGGGTCCGTGGGGTTCGACAGCTTCTCCGAGAAGAACAGCTTACGGACGCGCACCGGCGGCACATCGCCGAGCCATTGCCGCGCGGGTGCGGGCAGCGGCTGCGTGGCGGCCGGCAGCAGACCGGGCTCGGCAGCTGCCTCGCTTGCGGTGATGACTACGAGGGCGCGGTTGGGGTCGTTCTCTCCGCCCTGACCGGTATCGACTGTGCGGGTCACGAACAGACCGGAGCTACCGGCCGGTGGCGCGGTGGCGATGAACTCGACGCGCGCCCCGGGCGGAACGCCCAGGCGATCGCGCCACAGCACGGCCGGACCCGACCCACCGCCACTTTGCAGCGGCACGCCATCGAGGGCGACGAGCCCGAGCGGCTGCGGGCGGTCCGCGATCAGCAGCGCCAGATTGAGATAAGTGACCGCCGAGGCGTTCAGTACCCGCCATAACTCCCGCGCACCGGGCTTCATGCTCAAAGTGGCCGGCGGATAGTCGGGATAGGGCACCGGCACGAAGTTCACGGAGAGATCCTTGGCCGGCTTGCCGAAGCCCGTGCCATTGTTGGCAGCGTCGCCGTCGCGGTCGATCAGCATCTTCGGCACGACCGGCTCGGACCTGGAGGGCGGCGCGGTGGGATTGAGGAGATCCTGGTCACGAATCACCAGCACCCGCTCCGGCAGCCGGGCGAGGTCGGCGTTCGCCCGCTCGATGCCCTCGACGATGAGCGCACCGGAGGCGCCCCCGAGCACGTGGCGCGTCGTGAAGCCGTGAATGTGCGGGTGATACCAGTAGAGGCCCGGTGGCTCATCCTGCGGGATCCTGAAGCGGTATTCGAATGTCGGGTCGCCCGGCTGGATCGAGGTCTTCAGGACATCGTCCTGATGGCAGACCGGCGGTAACGTCAGGCCGTGAAAATGGAGATTCGTGGCGAGGAGCGACATGGCGCCGCTGCTGCAGGGATCGGCGTGCTTCGCGTCCATGTGGTGACCGGGCGGCATACCTGCAACCGGCGCCTCGGTCGCGAGCGGCTTGAGCGCGTTGCGCAGCCGCAGAATGAGCAGCTCCCCGGGTTTGAGACGCAGCGTGGGTGATTGCGCACCGTCGGGGGCGAGATAGCAGTAACGCACCGAGCCATCGGGGTCCTTGTCGTTACGCAGAGTCAGATCGACCGACAGAACACCGTCGCGGCTGCGAAGCTCCTCGGGCTCGGCAACGGCGCTGCCAGGTGGCGGCCGCGGGCAGACGCCGGAGTCAGGCTCGCGGGCACTGAGCGCAGCGCCCGGATCCAGCGCCGCGCTGAGCATGAGGACACCGGCTAGCAGTCCTGGTATTGGTCGTCGCATGGTAGACATTGTGTTGTATGGATCATGAAAAAAAGGGCCGACCCTGCGGCGGCCCTCGCAAGGACTGAATGCCAGGTGCGGTTAGCGATGGTCGTGTGAGTCGAAGTCAAAGAAGTCGAACAGGTCATCCAGTGCCGGGGTGTTCACCGGCGCATAGGAGCCCGGCAGCTGCACCGGGTTCGGGAAGTTGTCCCGGCTGCGGTGCGTGATGGGCGGCAGATTCCAGTTACGCTCGATGAACTTGACGATCGAGACATGATCGGCGTACCGGTGGGAGATGTAGCCGTTGGCCCGCAGCGGCAGGTAGTGCGGATCCGCCACCACGATCAGCGGAATGCGCGTGCCGTCGCCAAAGAAGTCGACGGGCTGCACATACCCTGAGTCGTAGTAGCCGCCACCCTCATCCTCGGTGATGAGGATCACGGTGTCGCGCGCGTACGGCGAGGCCTCGACCTGGTCGACGATCTTCTTTACGAAGCCCTCGAACAGGTCCAGCTTGGACGAAGACGGATGGCCGTCGACGTAGCCGCTCGGCTTGACGAAGGACACCGCGGGCAGCGTGCCGTTGCCGATATCCGCATACAGATTCACCGTATCCTGGATATGCGCCGCGACCTGCGCCGGGTTGGACATGATGGACGTGTCGTACTGGAACGGGTTGCAGATGTTGCAGTACTCGTCCGCGTTGGCGCCGTTGCTGCCGTAGTTCAGCTGATAGGGATCATTGACGTAGTTGTTCCACTGATCGCCGTAGTACTTCCAGGACACATTGGCGTCGGTGAGGTCATCGCCGATGCTTGGCGTGGAAGAGGGCGGGATCGTGAACGGCGTGTTGGATGGACTATGGTCCGTGTACGCGTTGTTGCCGTTGCCGAACCAGCCCGGGTTGTAGTTGTTCAACAGGTAGTAATGGTCGCGCTCGCAGCGCGGGTCGATGTGCAGCGCCGCGAGATACCTGACGATCGGCCCGACACCCGGCTGACTGGGATCGGAGCAGTTGCTGTAGGAACCGCCGCCGTAAATGATAGGTAAGCCGTTGGACTGGGTGGTGTCCCACTCATTTGCCGGGTAGCCCGCGTTGTAGTCTTCGCCGTAGCCGTCCTGCGTGTAGAAATTGTTGGTGCCCTTCTGCGGGTTGGGGTTCTCGATCTGGTCGATCATCCCCGCGCCGGCGAACTGGCTGGGAGTGACGGACGCCGCGACGTTGTGCGGTGGTGTGGCCGGGCGGCCGTTGGCGTCGCTGAACCAGAGCGCATCGGCGTGTCCGAGCATCATGTGGTTGGCGCCCGTGCCACCGTTGACGGACTGGTGGAAGTTGTCGCTCATGGCGTAGGTGTCCACCAGGCGCTTGAAGTAGGGCACATCGCCCTGCTGCATGTTGTAGAAGCCGAGGGCACTGGAACCCTCTCCCGTCGTTGCCGGGACCGAGTCATAGAGCGCGTACTCGTTGGCGGTCCACTCGGCCGCGGTGGGCGGATGGGTGGCGGAATACGGGCTCGGGTAGAGGAAGAATTCGCTGAAGGACGTGCTGAAGAAACCCTGCCCGTACTGCGCCGGGCTCAGACCGTTGGTCCCGGCGCCGACGGTGGCTTCTACCCAGGAGAACAGTTTGCCATTGCAGCCGGAGGGGTTATCCCAGCGCGCGTGCTCAAGGCTGCAATCGAGCTGCTGCCACATCTGGTAGAAACGGTGCACCGGGCTCGCGCTGTAGTCGGTGTAGGAGAGGCTATAGCCGGGCAGCGCCCGGTTGGTGCCGTTGGTCAGCTGGAACGGGCCGGCCGGCAGGCTCCAGAAGTTCGCGATGCGCAGGTCCGGCGTGTAGCTGTACTGCCCGGTACCTCCGGCGACCAGCGACTGGTAGTAGGTGAGGCCGTTGGCATCCATCGCATCCGGCAGGCCGCTCTCGGTCTGCTGTGCCACGGCGAGCGCATTCGCCGCGCAGGTGGCTGCGGTGGTGCCGGTCGCGTTGCGGCAGTCGTAGGTCGTGAAATAGCCCTGCGCATACTGCGGGCCGCCGGCCTCGGGCGCCGGCAGCGTGTTGCTCGGGAATTCCTGCTTCGGCGGGCTGAGCAGGAAGCTGTCCTGCGTGCCGGTATCCGAAGCGGCGAGCTGCTGCGCCTTGCGGAAGTTCGGTCCCTGGACGGCGTTCTTGTTGTCATCCAGGGCGATGATGCCCTCGCTCAGCAGGTTGTGGACCGTCTGCCCGGGCCGCGGTGTGTAGGTGGCGAACACGTGATCGAAGCTGCGGTTCTCACCGATGATCACGATGACGTGCCTGATCGGCGTTGCGGTGTGACCGCTGCGGTCGCTCGCGGAGCTCCACGTCCCCCCGAATGCGGGTGCCGGGCCTGCCGCCAGCACCGGACCAACCGACATCTGCAGCATGGCGAGCGATGTCGCCGCGATTCGCAACCCGTGCAGGGTGTGCGACACAAAGCGTTGAGCCTTCATACAACCTCCCCGATGTGCAAGTCCATCGCGCACCAGTGCGCGGAGCGCACGCTAGAGAAGCAACATTTCAGGCAGTTGATGATTAGATGAATGCGGCGCGACCTTCAGCCGTGCCCGGGCAACGGGGGGATCAGCGCGTTCGGGCGCCGCGGGATGCCTCGCGGCGTCGCTCGCGGGCATCCGGTTCAGCTGGTGCGGTGGAGTCGGCAGTCGGCGCCGGAGTGTCGGCGGAGGGCGACGGCTCGGACGCCGTCGCGGGAGCGGGAGCCATGGGCTGCGGGGGAGGCGCATCGATCACCACGGCGGCGGCCGCGCGGAGCGACGGCCCGGAGGACTGCGCAGCGGCGATCGGTGGCGGCGGCGCTCGGTCCCACAGTCCGCCATACCGGGCGGAAATCGCCAGCGCGACCACGAAGCCCGCAGCCGCTGCGACGATCGGAACAAGCCGCGCAGCCATGCCGCGAGGCTAGCTCCGAATCATGACGGTTTGTGGCCAGCCTCAGTCATCGCCGCCTGTGCTGGGGAGTCTAACGCGGCACGGGTGCGCGGGATGCGGTGCCGCAGCGCGCTGACTAAAGGCTACCCTTTAGTCGTGGCAATGCTCGTCGTGCTCGCCGCAGTCGTGCCAGCCGTGCTCGTGGTACCAGCGGTGATGGTCACGATCGTAGAAGCCCTCGCGCGGTTCGACCACGCATCCTGAAGCCAGCAGCGTGCTGGCAAGCAGCACCAGTCCTAACAATGAGTGCACAGCCTGGCTAACGGGTCTTGAAATTGTCATGAGTCAGGTCCTCCGTGGTTGCAGCGCCAGACTAACGGGCGAGCGGGCAGATTGCCGTCCGTCCGGCTCCCGCTTGAGTGTGAGACCGGGCTTACACCGCCGCGGTGCGTGCTCGGGCCTGGGCTTTGTGCCGCTCATCGCGGGGCGGGCCCTCATCGGCCTGCGCCTCGTCCGACTCGGCGGCGAGCGCTGCCAGGAATCCGGACGACCAGGCGAAAATATCGTTGCGCCGCAGCGCAGCGAGCAGCTTCTCGTGGCGTGCGCGGCGCTCGCTCAGGGGCATGTCGAGCGCGAGACGCAGCATGCGGGCGACACTGCGGGTGTCGGTCGGATTGACGAGCAGCGCGTCGCTCATCTCGCACGCCGCTCCGGCCCGGTCCGACAGTACCAGCACGCCGGGGTCGGCCGGATCCTGCGCGCAGATGAACTCCTTGGCGATGAGGTTCATGCCATCGCGCAGCGGAGTCACGAGACAGGCGCGCGCCAGCCGCAGGAAGGCCATGAGCGTGCCATGGGGGAAATTGCGGTTCAGGTAACGGATCGGAGTCCAGTCGATATCGCCGAACCGCCCATTGATGCGGCCGGCACTCTGCTCGAGCTGATCGCGTATTTGGCGGTAGGCCTCGACCTTCTGGCGCCCGAGGAGGGCCAGCTGCAGGTACGTGACCTTGGAGCGGTACTGCGGGCTGTCCTCGAGGAAGTGCTCATAAGCCTCGAAGCGTTCCAGCAGTCCCTTGCTGTAGTCGAGCCGGTCGACCCCGATGATCAACTGCCTGCCATGCAGGCCCTCGGTCATGCTGCGTACGCCCCCGGAGGAGGCGCCGCGGGCGGCGGCGCGCGCGATCTCCTCGACGTCGACGCCGATCGGAAACACCCCGGTGCGCACGCGCCGCTCGGCGTGCACTACCCCGGTCGAGGCATCGACGCAGCCGTCACCGCACACGGCGCGCGCCGCGCCGAGAAAGGCCTGACGGTCGGTCTCGGTCTGGAAGCCGAGGAGATCGTAAGCCAGCAGATGCTGCACCAGCTCCCTGTGGACCGGCAGCGCGCGCAACACCTCGAAACACGGGAACGGTATGTGCAGGAAGAAGCCGAGCGGCGCGCCGATGCCGTGCGCGCGCAGCAGCGTGGCGAGCGGGATCAGGTGATAGTCGTGCACCCATACCAGGTCGTCGACGCGCAGCAGCGGCAGCAATTCGTTGGCGAACAGCTGATTGACCGCCAGATACGCCTCGTATTGCTCGTCCCGGTAGCGCAGGTCGTTGAGGAAGTAGTGCAGCAGCGGCCACAGGGTGCCGTTGGAGAAGCCACTGTAGTAGGGCTCGTAGAGCGCTTCAGGAATGTCGATGGTGGCGAAGCACACCCCGGCGCGCCGCTGGATCTGCGGCGAGGAGCGCGGCGCATCGGCCGCGGCAGTCCGGCCGCTCCAGCCGAACCATAAGCCGCCGGTGTCGCGCATCGCCGCGCGTACGCCGACTGCCAGCCCGCCGGCCGAGTCGGAGCCTCTCGGCAGCGCGACGCGGTTCGAGACATTGACCAGGCGGCTCATACCTCATCCTCCCAGCGCCTGCTCAGCCGGATCGCGGTCGTGATGATGCCGACCATGCTGTAGGTCTGCGGGAAGTTTCCCCACAGGGTGCCGTTGGTCGGGTCGACGTGCTCGGAGAGCAGGCCAACGTTGTTGCGTACTGCAAGCAGCTTGCCGAACAGCTCGCGTGCCGCCTCGATGCGGCCCGTCCCGGCCAGCGCGTTGGCCCACCAGAATGAGCAGACCGTGAAGGCGTTGGTGGTGGCACCGAAATCGTCCTCGTGACGATAGCGCACCAGGAAGTCACCGGCGCGCAGCTCGCTCTCGATGGCCTCCAGGGTCCGGACGAAGCGCGGGTCGCGCCACTCCACGATGCCGAGCTCGGGCAGCAGCAGCAGGCTCGCATCAAGCACTTCCTCATCGAAGCTCGCCGAGAAGATGCCGCGCGACTCGTTCCAGGCGTGCGCAATCACGCGGGTACGCAGCCCATCGGCCCGCTCCCGCCAGCTGCGCGCGCGCTCCGGCAGGGCGAGTCGCCGGGCGATGCGCGCCAGGCGGTCGCAGGCCGCCCAGCACATCGCGCCGGAGAAGGTATGGCGGCGCTCGGTGCCGCGGAACTCCCAGATCCCCGCGTCCGGCTGATCGAACAGCGGCAGCGCGCGCTCCCCCAGGGCTTCGAGGCGCTCGAACTGGGCGACGTCGCCCGGGTGCTCGAGCCGCTCGTCGAAGAAGTACTGGGTCGAGGCGAGAATCACCGAGCCGTAGACATCGTTCTGCCGCTGGCGATAGGCGAGGTTGCCGACGCGCACCGGTCCCATGCCCTCGACGCCTGCGAGCGTTTCGACCGTGCGCTCACTGAGGTCGGCCTCGCCGGTGATGCCGTACACCGGCTGCAGCGGCGATGCGCCCTGTCGCGCCACGACGTCGTCGAGATAGCGCAGGAAGGCCTCCATGGCATCCGTCGCACCGAGACGGTTCATCGCCTGCACGGTGAAGTAGGCGTCGCGCAGCCAGCAGTAGCGGTAGTCCCAGTTGCGGCCGCTGCCGGCAGCCTCGGGGATCGAGGTCGTGGGCGCTGCGAGCACCGAGCCGTTGTCGTCGTAGGTGCACAGCTGCAGGGTGATCGCGGCACGGATCGTGGCCTCCTGCCACTCGAACGGAATCGACAGCCCGCGCACCCACTGCTCCCAGTAACGGCGGGTCGAGCGCAGCGCTTCCGCGGCCACCTCGTGCGCCGGGGCGCTGAGCGTCTCGTCATCGCTCAACACCAGGTCGACGGGCCGGTCGAGAATGAACACGCGCTCCTCGGCGAGATACGACACCGGCGCATCCGTGGTGACGCGCAGCGATTGCGCGGCATCGAAGAAGCGCACGTGATGGCTGCCCAGCTGGCGGTGAAAGGGGCGCGCACCGTAGTTGCCCGCCGGACGCAGGCGGATCAGCACCGAGGGCCGCCCGTTGATGGGCTCGATGCGCCGGATGAGCATCGTGGGGCGATACAGCCGGCCCTGTCGCAGATAGCGCGGACACCAGCTGAGAACCCGGATTGCGTTGCCGTGGCTGTCGATCGCCACCGACTCCAGGATCGCGGTGTTGCGGCAGTACTGCAGGCGCGTCTCGCGCTGCCCTACCAGGGAGATGTCGAAAACTCCCCAGCTGCTGTCATCGCCCCCGGCGGCGAGCAGCCCGCAGAACACCGGATCGCCGTCCGGACGCGGCCAGCAGCACCAGGGCACGCTGCCGTCGGCGCGCACCAGCGCCGTGATCTGCCCGTTGCCGACCACGCCGACGTCCGCCAGGGTGCCGGCCGGCCCCTGCTGCGCCCGTGGCTGCGCGGCGGTCGCCATCAGCGCGCCGTCATCCCGCCACGCCCAGCAGCCAGGAGCGAACCTCGCGCACCGAGCGCAGCCGGGTCGCGGCCGCGGTCGCCGCGGTCGGATTCACGGCCACGGACAATCCGCCGACGGCGTTTACCCATTCAAAGGCCAGCTCGTCGTTGATGTCGTCGCCGACGAACACCGGACAGCGTCCAAGGAAGGGTGGCTCGCGCATGAATTCCCCGACGGCGCTCGCCTTGCTTACCCCCCGCGGGGTCAGCTCGACCACCATCGGCCCGAGCAACAGCTCGAGCCCACCGCCGACGCGCGCGGCAATCGAGCGCGCCGCATCGACGATCATGGTCTCGAGCTCCGGACGCTGCCGGTAATGCAGCGCCACCGCGAAGCGCTTGTCCTCAAACCGGATCCGCGGATCGAGCGCTACGACCTGCGCGAGCAGCCGCCGCGCATTCGCCAGCGCCGGGAGCGAGGGCAGCGCGTGGTGCGTGTGAGCGCCGCTGGCGCTGCGGCGCTCGAAGCCATGCAGGCCCGAGACCGGGAGCCGCAACGGGGCGAGGAGCGCATCGACCGCCTCGATGCTGCGCCCGCTGACGAGCGCACTCGCTCCGCCGAAGCGGCGCGTCAACGTCTGCAGCAGCCGCAGGAGCGGCGCATCTGCCGCCACTGCCCTGGGGTGGGGCGCGTGCTCGAGCAGCGTGCCGTCGAGATCCAGAAACAGCGCATAACGATCGCGCGCCAGCAGCGTCGGAGGCGCCGGTGCCGCGCAGCGTTGCGGGAGGCGGGAGATCGGTTGGGATGAAGCGTACTGCAGCAATTGGGCTCCCAAAAAAAAGTCCCGGAGGTGGCGGCGCGTCCGTGCGTGTCATGGCTGGCACAACGCGGACCCGCCGCCGCCCCGAGACACCCGTGCGCATCCCGCATTGGGGGGGCTGACAGGGATGACGCATGTCGCCTCCGTCGGGCGTCTGGAGAATCGCACCGTGGGGCTGAACATCACCCTAGGCGCGGGCTGCGCGAGCCAGCACCGGCAGGCCCCGCGCATCGGTGTCAGCGGCTGCCTGCGCCGCCCGTAAGGCGGGTCCTACGCCGATGTCAGCCGCAACCGCGGCGCCGAGGGTATTATTCGGCGCATGTCATCAGTTGCGCGCCAGATGCTGCTCGTCGCGCTGCTGCTCGCCACGGTTGTCGGGCTGTTCGTCGCAGCACAGGTCGGGCAGCGGCGGCTCGAGGACGCGAGCGCACGCATCGAGCTCGAGGGCCGGCGACAACAGGCGATCGCGGCCGTGACGCAACTGGTGCGCCAGGCGGAGAGCAGCCAGCGCGGCTACATCCTGGTCGGCAACGCCGATTACCTCGTGCCGTTCCAACAGGCCGCCACCGACGTCGGGCTGGCGATGCAACGCCTCGACACCGTGTTCGGCGCAACGACTCAGGTCATGCACACGGACCTCGAGCAGCTCAAGCGCCTGGTCGATGCGAAGTTCGATGAGATGCGGCGCACGATCGAGCTGTTCGGGACGCGCGGCCGGGCGGCCGCGCTGCAGGTCATCCGCACCGATGAGGGCACGTACACGATGGCGGAGATCGACGAGCTGGCCAGCAAGCTCGAGGCGATGGAGAGCGCCGAGGCCGTGGCTGCGAGCCGCCGCTGGCAACTCAACCGCTGGGCGAGCTTCGCGACCACCAGCTGTGCGCTGCTGGCGAGCGCCGGCCTGCTGTTCCTGCTGAGCGGCCTGACGCGGCGCCAGCTGCGCTCGAAGGAACGCGAGACCGAGCAGCTCACCGTGCGCCAGGGCGAGCTCGAGCGCCTCGTCGAGCAGCGCACCGAGGAGCTCTCCGAGCTCTCGACTCATCTGCAGTCGGTGGCCGAGCAGGAGAAGGCGGCGTTGTCGCGCGAGTTGCATGACGAGCTCGGCGGGCTGCTGGTGGCGGCGCGCATGGACATGTCATGGCTCGAGGAGCGCCTCGGGTGCAACGATCCTGAGGTGCGGGTGTTTTTCCGGCGCGTCCAGGACGCGCTGCAGTCAGGCGTCGATATCAAGCGCCGGGTCATCGAGAGCCTGCGGCCCACCCTGCTCGACAATCTCGGGCTGATCCCGGCGCTCAACTGGCAGGTCAGCGAGACCTGCGAGCGCGCCGGGCTCGGGCACATCGAGCGCTACCCGCAGCAGGAGATCATCCTCACCTCGCAGGCCTCCATCGCCGTCTTCAGGATCGTGCAGGAGGCGCTGAACAACGTTCTCAAGCACGCACGCGCGAGCACGGTCGAGGTGTCCCTCGAGATCGCGCCGCCGTGGCTGCTGGTGCGTGTACAAGATGACGGCGTGGGCATTCCGCCCGACCGGCCGCGCGCCTTGCGGGCCCACGGGCTCGCCGCCATGCGCCACCGTGCGCGTGCTCTGGGCGGGTACTGGGAGGTCCAGCGTCCCGCGAACGGCGGTACGCGCGTCGAGGTACGGCTCCCCCTGGAGCGGGTGATGGGGCAGGGAGAGCGGGCGCAGCTGCAGCTTGCCGCGCAGCGCGGCGCCTGATCAGGTCCCGCTGGCTGCGGGCTGGCCGGCGAAGCCGGTCAGCAGCCCCGACAGCCGCTGGTAGTCGCGTGACTTGTTGAGAAAAGCCTCGACGCCGAAGCTCTCGGCGCGGCGGCGATACTCCGGCAGATCGAAGCCGGTGAGCACAATGACCTTCGGGCGCGGCACACCGCTGTGCTCGAGGGAGCGCAGTACCCCAAATCCTGAGCCATGCCGCAGGTGCAGATCGAGGATCAGCACCTCCGGAGCCAGCTCCGCGATGCACTCCAGCGCCTCGCTCTCGGTGCTGACCGTATCGATCAGGGTGATGCCCGGCAGACGGGCGATGAGTTCGGCGATTCGCTCGGCGAGGATCGCGGAATCCTCGACGATCACTACGCGAACGGGTGGGCTGGTTAACATTTCAGCCGCGGTGCCTGCGGCGCTCCGTGCTCTACTGCATCAATCCGTTCTTCAGCGCGTAGGTGGTGAGATCGGCATTGGTGGTGAACTTCATCTTCTCCAGCACGCGGGCCCGATAGGTGCTGACCGTCTTCACGCTGATGCACAGCTCACGTGCAATCTCCGACACGCTGCGCCCCACGGCCAGCTTGCACAGGATCTGGAACTCGCGCTGCGAGAGCGCCGAGTGCAGCGGCTGGTCGGTCGGCTCATCGAGCGCATCCACCAGCAGCTCCGCAAGCGCCGCGCTCGCGTAACGCCGTCCGGCGAGCACTACGTGCACCGCCCGCAGCAGCTCCTCCGGCGGCTGGTCCTTGGCCACGTAGCCGGCTGCGCCGGCGCGCAGGGCGTACAGCGCGTACTGCTTCTCGGCGAAGGCGCTGATGACCAGCACGCGGGTACGGGCGTGGCCGGTGCGGATGTGGCGCAGGATGTCGATGCCGCTGCGATCCGGCAGATTGATGTCGAGCACCACCAGATCCCAGGGAGTGTCTCGCAGCTGCTGCAGAGTCTCGGTAGCGCTCGCCGCCTCGCCGATGTTCGAAATTGAACGGTCCTGCTCGAGCCAGCGCCGCAGTCCGGCACGGACCATGGCATGGTCGTCAGCGATCAGTACAGTTGCCATGCAGCGCTCCGATGGGCCTGAGGTGCCTGCCCAGACGTTAACGGGTCCCTCTCCGATCCAGAGTACGCCAGCTCCGCGATAACCTGTAGGACCCGTCCTACCGGATTGGCCTCTATACTGTCTCTATTCGACGACCGGCGATGGTTCGCGACCCGGATTGCAGGGAAGCAGGGGGTTCAATGCGACGTTTTTCTTGGGGTGTCCTCGGCTGTGTTCTCCTTCTCGGCGCCACGCAGCTCGCGGGGGCCGCCCCTTCGACGGCCTCGGCCAGCGATCCGCTGCTCGATGATCTCGAGGGCCGCACGTTCCGCTTCTTCTGGGATACGGCGAATCCGCGCAACGGCCTCATTCCGGACCGCTATCCCGGCCCCTCGGTCGCCAGCATCGCCGCGGTCGGCTTCGGGCTGACGGCCTATCCGATCGGCGTCGAGCGTGGCCAGATCAGCCGCGCGGCCGCGCAGCGGCGCGTGCTCACGACGCTACGCTTCTTCGCCAGAGCGCAGAACGAGCATGGCTTCTTCTACCACTTCCTCGACATGCGCACCGGCCAGCGCGCCGAGCACAGCGAGATCTCCACCGTCGACAGCGCGCTGCTGCTCGCCGGGATGCTGTTCTGCGAGGTGTACTTCGACTCTGAGGAGCCGCGCGATGTGGAGATCAGGAGGCTGACGGAGCAGATCTATCGGCGCACGGACTGGACCTGGGCGCAGCCCCGAGCGCCGGCCGTGGCGCTCGCCTGGACCCCCGAGACCGGCTTCTCCACCCAGGACTGGAGCGGCTACAACGAAGCGATGCTCGTCTACCTGCTGGCACTCGGCTCACCGACCCACCCCGTGGACCCGCAGGCCTGGGTGCGCTGGACCAGCACCTACGACCATTACTGGGGCACTCTTTATGATGAGACGTACCTCGGTTTTGCGCCGCTCTTCGGGCACCAGTACACGCACGTGTGGGTAGACTTCCGCGGCATCCGCGACCAGTACATGCGCGCGCACGACCTCGATTATTTCGAGAACAGCCGCCGCGCGACCTATACGCAGCGCCGCTACGCGATCGCCAATCCGATGCACTGGCAGGGGTACGGCAAGAACGTGTGGGGAATGAGCGCCTCGGACGGTCCCGGGCCGGCGAAGGAGTTCTACCAGGGTCAGCAGTGCCCGTTTCTGCCGTACGCCGCGCGCGGCGTCGGGTTACGCAGCATCGTCGATGATGGCACCATAGCGCCCACCGCCGCCCTGAGCTCCCTGCCATTTGCACCCGAGATCGTGCTGCCGGCGGCGCACGAGATGTATCAGCGCTTCGGCGCCTCCATCTACTCGACCTACGGGTTCTTCGACTCTTTCAATGCCAGCTTCCAGAGCACACCGACGGCGCATGGTACGGCCGGCTCGCCCGGGTGGGTGGATCCCGACTATGTCGGCATCGATGAGGGACCGATCCTCGCCATGATCGAGAACTACCGCAGCGACCTCGTTTGGCGCTTCATGCGCGGCAGCCGCTACCTGCGCGAGGGTCTCGAGCGCGCCGGCTTCTCGGGGGGCTGGCTTGCAAGCGCGGCGCTCGTGCCGCAGAGTGTCGGAGAGCGCTGACAGCTGAGTCTGACAGTCGAATACGGGGCGTCCCGCCAGAGGGGCCGCTCGGACCGCTGGCACAGTGCCCTCCATGCAGTCTGGGAATCTCTGCGTGCGGATTGCCGGAGTAAGCCGTACGCGTGCGGGTCCTTGTGTGTGCGACAACTGGCGGTAGCAGCAGTGATCACAGTCGCGTGCCTGTTGCTCTCGATCCAACTGGCCCCGGAGCAGGGCCAGAGCGGGCGCAGCGCACGTGCGCCGGCTGGCGGCACGACCCGCACGGCTGCGCGCCCGCAGGCCAGCGCGCCGCACGGGTTCGGGTTCGCGGATGTGCGCCGCCTGGCGCAGCAGCGCGCGGCGCGCGACTTCCGGCCGCCGCCTGAGAGGTTGCCAGCGGCGCTCACCAATCTCAGCTACGACCAGTATCGCGACATCCGTTTCCGCCCCGAGAGCGCCTTGTGGCGTGGGCGGGCGCTGTTCGAGGTGCAGTTCTTCCACCGCGGCTATCGCGACCGACAGCGAGTCAATATCTTCGAGGTGACCTCGGCCGGGGCGACCCCCGTGGCCTACAGCCCGGAGCTTTTCAGCTTTGGTCCATCTTTCAAGGCGCCGCCGCCAGCTGACCCCGGCCTCGGCTTTGCGGGCTTCCGTGTGCACTTTCCGCTGCAGACACCCGCCTACAAGGACGAGCTGATCGCCTTTCTCGGTGCCTCGTACTTCCGGGTTCTCGGGCGCAACCAGCGCTACGGTGCCTCGGCACGCGGGCTGGCGATCGATACAGGCTTAGCCAGTGGTGAGGAGTTCCCCACCTTCACGGATTTCTGGCTGGTGCGTCCGCAGCCGAACGACCGCTCGCTCACCATCTATGCGCTGCTCGACAGCAAGAGCGTCTCCGGCGCGTACCAATTCCAGGTCCGTCCGGGGGGCATCTCCCAGGTCGAGGTGCGCAGCGAGTTGTTCCCGCGCCGCGCGATCGAGAAGCTCGGCATAGCGCCGCTCACGTCCATGTTTCTCTATACCGACGACGGCTCCGGCCGGCGCTTCGATGATTTCCGTCCTGAGGTTCACGACAGTGACGGCTTCATGACCGAGACCGGCCAGGGACAGTGGATCTGGCGGCCGCTCGCCAATCCGCGCGAGCTGCGCGTCAACCGCTTCGTCGATGAGAGTCCGCGCGGCTTCGGTCTGATCCAGCGCGAGCGCAACTCCGCGCGCTACCAGGACGCCGAGGCGCAGCCGCAGCTGCGGCCGAGCTACTGGGTGCAGCCGCTCGGCGGATGGGGCAAGGGCGGTGTCGAGCTGGTCGAGATCCCGAGCGACGAGGAGATCCACGACAACATCGTCGCCTACTGGGTTCCGGCGCAGCAGCCGGAGGCGGGCAAGCCCCTGAGCTTCGCCTATCTGCTGTCGGCGTTCCTGCAGCAGCCGGACTGGCCACCGGGGGGGCGGGTCATCTCGACGCGCAGCGGCAACCCCTCGATGGGTGACAACCGCGGGCACTTCCCGCCGGGCGCGCGCCGTATCGTGGTGGAGTTCGCCGGTGGCGATCTCGACGGGCTCGCCGCCGCGCAGCCGGTCAAGGCGGAGGTGCGGGCGGACAATGCCACGCTCGCGCCGCCGACCGTGCAGCGCATGCCCGACAGCGGTGCGTGGGCGGTCGCGCTGGTGGTTGCCCCGAAGGCCAAGAAGCCCGTCGACCTGCAGTGCTACCTCAGTCTCTATGGCGAGGTGCTCACCGAGACCTGGGTGTACCAATGGTCGCCCTGAGAGACACTGAGCGGACGTGGCGCCGGCAGGCCGTGGTACGGCGCGGCGCGCTGCTGTGCCTGACGCTCCTCACCGCCGGCTGCGCGAGCGCGCTGTTGCTCGATGTGCTCGAGGCGAACGGTACGAACGGCGTGGAGATCCTGGGACTGGCGCTGTTCTTCGTACTGTTCACCTGGATCTCGATGTCGCTGTGGACTGCGATCGCCGGTTTCGTCATCCGCCTCGCGGGCAGCGATCCGGCGGGGCTCGATCCGCGCGCGGTGGCCGGCCGGCCTCTTAAGAGGCGGATTGCGATCACGATGCCGATTCACAACGAGAGCGTGCCGCGCGTCGCGGCCGGGCTCGAGGCAGTGTGGCGCTCCGTGCAGCAGCAGACGGACTGCAGCGCGGCGTTCGATCTGTTCATCCTCTCCGACACCAGCGACCCGCGGATTGCCGCCGACGAGGAGGCGATGTGGGGACAGCTGGTGAGAGCGCACCGCGCGGCGGGACGCATCTTCTACCGCCGGCGCCGCGAGCGCGCGCGGCGCAAGGCGGGCAACATTGCCGATTTCGTGCACCGCTGGGGCCGCAACTACGAGTGCATGATCGTCCTCGACGCCGACAGCGTCATGTCGGGCAGCGCGCTCGTCACGCTCGCGCGGCTCATGGAGGCGCACCCGCAGATCGGCATTCTGCAGGCGCTGCCTCTGCCGATGGGGCGCCTGACGCTGTTCGGCCGCCTGCTGCAGTTCGGCGCGCGGCTGCAGAGCCCGATGCTGACCAGCGGGCTTGCCTTCTGGCACCTGGGTGAGAGCAACTACTGGGGCCACAACGCCATCGTGCGCCTGCGGCCCTTCGATGAGCACTGCGAGCTGCCGCTGCTGTCGGGGCGGGCGCCGCTCGGCGGCGAGATTCTCAGTCATGACTTCGTCGAGGCGGCGTTCATGCGCCGCGCGGGCTACGAGGTGCGCCAGCTCCCGGACCTCGAGGGCAGCTGGGAGGAAGTGCCCGCCAACGTGCTCGACTTCGCGGCACGCGACCGTCGCTGGACTCAGGGCAATCTGCAGCACGGGCGGCTGCTCGGCTGCCCAGGGTTGCACCCGATGAGCCGGCTGCATTTCCTCACCGGCATCATGGCCTACGTGAGCTCGCCGATGTGGCTCGCGCTGCTGCTGCTGAGCTCGCTGGTGTCGGTGCGCGAGGCAGGCAAGACGCCGCGCTATTTTCTGCGCGGCCTTTACAGCCTGTTTCCGCAGTGGCCGCAGATCCGGCTGCGCGAGGTCATCCTGCTGTTCGGGCTTACGCTCGCCGTGCTGCTGCTGCCGCGGGTTCTCGGGGCGGTGCTGGCGATTCGCGATCGGCGCACCCGCCGCCAGTTCGGCGGGGCGGCGCGCCTGGGCGTGAGCCTGCTGCTCGAGCAGCTCTTCAGCATGCTGCTTGCCCCCACCATGATGGTGTTTCACACGACCTTCATCGCGCAGACCCTGCTCGGCAGGTCGGTCGCATGGAATGCGCAGGATCGCAGCGACCGGGGCGTCACGTTCCGCGAAGCATTCGCGCGTCAGAAGTGGCACCTGTTGCTCGGCATCGTGTGGGGCGCGGCGCTGGCGCGGCTCGCGCCGCAGTTCTTCTGGTGGCTGTCGCCGGTGCTCGCCGGGCTCGTGCTGTGCATTGCGCTCACCGTGTGGACGAGCCGCAGCTCCGCCGGGCAGCTGGCGCTGCGCTGGCGGCTGTTCCTCGTGCCCGAGGAGACCGAGCCACCGCCTGAGCTCATCATGCTGCGCTCGTGGCGGGCGGAGGGCACGCCCAGTGACACGGCCGCGGACGACCTTGTGGCGATGGCTCTACCTCCGCCGGCGTCGCATTCAGGCGCCATTCATTTGCGCGGCGAATGTAGCTTTCCTCCTACCGGCCTTTAGGACGATTTCTCGCACCCGCGCCCCGGCGACCCATGCCAAGGTGCGAATCGTGAGTTATCGCAATGCACAAGCAGACCGTTCGATGGGCGCCCCCCCGGCAGCAAGGCTGTGGAGAGGCGGGTTGCTCGGCGTGGTGGCGGCACTGATCGCCGCGGGCTGCGCTTCGCACAAGCACGACGTGGCGCGCGACAGCTTCAGTTCCACCGCGCCCTTCAGCCGGACCTTCACCGGGTCCGGCGAGATCGTCTGCTGGAGCGTGAAGCGCGCGCTCCTCAGCCAGGGATACATGCTGGATCGCCCCAATGACACCGTCGTGCTGACGGGCACGCGCGATTTTCAGCCGCAGCCGAAACTGAACGTGACCGTACGGCTGCAGGCCACCTGCGCCGACAACAAGGACGGTACCAGCATCGTGTTCGCGACCGCCGTGCGCGAGGAGAGCGAGCTGCAGAAGATGAAGCAGACGACCAGCGTCGGCGTCGGGCCGGCGACCCTCACCATGCCATCAGGATCCGCGCAGGTGCTCGGCGTCGTGCGCCGCGAGACGCTGCACGATCCCGGCTTCTACGACCGTTTCTTCTCCCTCGTGCAGGGATTCGCCGAGCAGGAGCGCCTCTCCCAGGCGGCCCATCGCGAGGACGATCGCTCGGCTCAGGGCCACAATCAGTAGACAGAGGTTCGAGAGAGTGGAGCGGGCTGTCCCAGCCAGCCTGCTCCGGCACATAGGAGGTGTCACATGAAGCTTAGAAACCTTTTTACAGCCGTCGGTGCCTGCGCACTGATGGGCGGGGTACTGCCGGCGTCGTTCGCCGCCGACGGACAGACCGCCCCAGCGCGCGCCGCACCCAGCTCCCCGAGCTCACCTAACCAGAGCTCCGGCAATCAGCCTGCGCCCAACGCTGCGGCGCTCGAGTCGGATATTCACAGTGACCGGGCGGACCTGCGCACGGATCGTCGTGACATCGACAAGGATCGCGCGAACATCCGCACCGATCGGCGCGACATACGTGCCGACGACGCCACGATCCGCTCCGACGACCGGGGAATCGCGGCCGACCAAAAGACCATAGCCGGCGACCGGTCGACCATGGGCCGTGACGGTCAGGCGATGCGTACCGACGAGAAGACCCAGCGCAGCGACCAGCAGGCACTGCGCGCGGATGGTCAGCAGGCGGGCGCCGACCGGCAGGCAATCGCATCCGATCAGCGGACCATCAACGCCGATCAGGCGAACCTCAGCACTGAGCAGCAGAACGTGCAGAGCGCGCAGCAAAGCGCCGGCACGGATCGGCAGAACATCAGCGCTGACCGGCAGAACATCCGTACGGACAGAAAGACCATCGACGCGGACCAACAGAATATCCGCGCCGAACAGGGCGATATCCGTGCCGATGACCGCACCCTGCGCCATGACTATGCGGAGCAGCGGGACGGCGTGAACGAGACGAGCAACATCAACGCCGAGAAGGCCGATATCAAGGCCGACCGCGCCATGGTTGCCAAGGAGCGGGCCAATATCGCCAGCGAGCAGCAGGGGATACAGTCCGATCGGCAGAACATCGCCAGCAACCGGCAGGCGCTGAAAAGCACCGACCGGACCATCCGCGCTGACGACCAGACCATCCGCAGTGACCGGCAGACCATCGGCGCCGATCAGCAGAACATGACTACTGCCAGGCAGAACCTGACTGCGACGGAGCAGAAGGAGGCAACGCTGCGCCAGGGCATGAGCGCTGACCAGCAGAACATGGGGTCGATCGCGAACAATATGCATGCCACGGAGCGGAGCATGACTGCGGCGAGCAGCAACATGAGGGCGGATGACCGCAGCCTCACTGCCGCACAGCACAATGCCGCCAGCGCGCGCCAGGGGATCCAGACCGACCGGCGCGATATCGGCGCCGATCGCCAGGACATCCGCTCGGACCGGCAGGATCTGCGGGCCGATAGAACTGACCTGCGTAGTGACCGACTGGCGGACAACCGCCGCGAGGGCGACTCCTGGCATGACCAGCAGGGGCACGATCAGTGGCGCAACGATCAGTGGCGAGACGATCGCGATCACTGGCCGCAAGCGGGCGATTCACATAGCAACGCTGTCCGCGACGACGTGCGTAACCGTACGACCGCCACGGCGGCGCAGCCGGGCAAGCTGACGCCGAGTGCGCTCGCGAACAACGCGGCCAACCAGAGCAAGACGCAGCAGACGCAGACCACCACCCACCAGGCGTGGTACCACTGGATCTGGTAAGGACGGCGCGCAGCAACAAAAGCAGACGACGACCGGCCCCGCGCACAGCGATTCCGCTGTCGCGGGGCCTTGGCTGTCGCGAGGTCGGTCAGGCCGCGCGTGCCGACTCTCAGCTCGCCAGCTTTCTGAAGGCATCGACCACCGCGGCCCCGTTGAACGGCTTCACGATCCAGCCCTTCACGCCCGCCGCCTTGCCGCGCTCCTTCATGTTCGGACTGCTTTCGGTGGTCAGCATGATCAGGTTGATGGTCTTATTGCCCAGCTCGCCGCGGATCTTTTCCACCATCGTGAGCCCGTCCATATTGGGCATGTTCACATCGCACACCACCAGCCTGATCGCGGGGTCGGCTTGCAGTTTGCAGAGGCCATCCCTGCCGTCGACGGCCGTCGCCACGTTGAGGCCTGCGTTGCGCAGAAAGGTGGATACTTCGTCGCGTACGGTGCTCGAATCGTCCACCACGAGAACTTGTGCCATGGCATTGCTTCCTGTCAGTGATATCAAAAAAGCTCGAGTGCACCGGAAGCGACTAGACCCGCCACTTCCTGCGGGATTTCGCGAAACTGCTCCGGAGCCCAGTTCAGGTTGAAGACGAACCGCGCGTAGATCGTGGCCGCTTCCCCATCGACCGCGTCGGCCAGCTTGAACCGGAAGCACAGCTGCGGGTTCTCGGTGCCGAAGGAAATGTACTTGTGCTCGTGGTTGACGATCAGCGGTACTTGCACCTGCTTCGCGTCGCGCGTGCCGTCGACACCGATGTAGCGATTCTTGAACCCACCCCAGATCAGATTGGTGATCTCACCGAGCAGATCATTTACATGGCGGAAGCCGACCCTGGCGGCTTCGCCATGCTGGCGCGCGAGGAGTCTCAGCAATGGTGCCTCCTGCGTCTGCAGCATCATGTAGCCGCGACACCAGGCGCTTTCGAGCGGTATGAGTGAGAACAGCTCACCGAAGATTACCCGGTCACGAACGATATAGGGGGTGTCCATGGACACGGCGAGCGGCCGGCATTGCGCCCGCAGGACCGAGTCGGTGATTTCCGCTATGCCGCGCAACAGCGCGTTCGGGTAGAGCAGGCAGAAAATGTAGGCGTCGATGGCGCTGCGCAGGTCACTCATGTCGCTCGCGACATAGGCGGCACAGGCGCTGTGGCGCAACGCATCAGGGAGATCGGCGAGCGTCGCCTGTTGGTTACGCCTGACGATGATCGGCAGCTCCGGGCGCGTGGCGTGGATCTCGGCGGCGATCTGCGCAGTCTGCTCGGCCGTGCAGCCGTAGTCCTCGGCATACAGGATGCCCCCGAGGTCGATGTTGGTGCGCAACACCGACATCACGGCGCCCCGACGCACCTTCAGGGGCACCAGGTTGTGCTGTGTGCAGAAGCTCCTGATCTGCGGCAGGTGCTGCTCGCTGTTATCGAGAACCAAGACCTTGCTGACGGGTGTGGCGTTCATGGGCCTTGCATTCGACTGGAGGTGCTCATAGGAGCTCGAGGTCGCCGCTGGACTGCGCGCTGTCGATGACCGGCGGCGCGAACTCCAGCTGCCGTTCGCAGCACACGCACAGCGTCGCCTTGATTCGCGCGGTATCCTCGATCGCGATGTCGTAGCTCGACACCAGCCGCGGGCTCAGGTCCTGCAGATACTTTGCGCACTGCCACTCGAGCAGATAGGGAATGGACATACCGATATGGCGAAACTGGGCGAACAGCTCACGTCCCAGGGCGCCGCAGCACATGTTGGCGAACTCCGAGAAGGTTGCATCCAGGTCCTTGTCGGCAGTTCCTGCCGTGTAGTAATCCCGGGTCGGTTGCTCGTCCGACAGCTGGAACACGGTGATCAGGCGAAATGTGAACGAGGAGATCGTCATCAACAGGACACGGCCCCCGGTTTTCGACTCGTTCCACGGCGCGGCGGAGGGCAGGATGGCGCAGCGATGCCCCGCCTGCCGTACCAGGGTCGCAGCCGCGGCCCTGAGGAAGGCATCGCAAAGGTTCCTGACGGTGCGTTCGCTCAGCATGCGGGACGCTCTAGCGAGTCAGCCCGTCGACGGCGGCACTCAGTCCGCTCACCGCCGCCATCATCATCTTGCCGCCCGCCTGGATGTCCTGAAACGTGGCCGCGGCCAGCAGGTTGCTCTTGTGGAGCCCGTCGCGCAGCTCCGCCGCCAGCTTCTGTGCCTGCACCGCGAGACTGCGAACCTCGGATGCGACCACAACGAAGCCGCGCGCCGACTCGCCCGCGTGCGCTGCCTCAATGGCAGCGTTCAACGACACCATGATGAGGTTCCTGGCCACCGCGACCAGGTCTTCGCCCGTAACGTGCAGACTGCGATTGCAGCCGGTCAGGCCGATCATGTCCTGGTGCCAGCGCTCGAAGGCCTCGGCCAGGCTCTTCAGCTCGGCCACCTCGCCGGCGAGGGCCCTGGCTTTCGTATCCAGGCGGGTCAGGTCCCCGCCGCCGCTCGATTCCGTGACCATCGCACCGGTGTCCTCAGGCCGCGACTGCCCTGCTGTGGGCACAGGCGGTGGACGCGGCCTCGATCACGAACTCGAACGGCGCGAAGCCGAAGTCGGCGGCAGAGTCCTTGAGCTCGATGCGAATGATCGCGCCCTGCTGCCTGAGGAAGGCTCGAACGGCGTCCAAACCGACGCCGCGACCGGACACCTGGGTGACCTGGGCGGCGGTCGACAATCCCGAGCGGAAGATGACATCCGCGACCTGCTCGCGGGTCGGCCGGTGCGCGGCGTCGAACAGACCGGCTGCGATACCCTTCTCGTAGAGACGGTGCAGCGCCAGGCCGCGCCCGTCGTCGCTGATGCGCAGCTCAACCGTGCCCGCCTGCTGCGAGCATGAAAAGCGTACGCGGCCCCGTTCGGGCTTGTCGGCCGCACGCCGCTCCTCCGGCGGCTCGATGCCGTGATCGAGGGAGTTGCGCAGGATGTGCACGAAGGAGCTCTTCAGCGCCTCGGCAAATTGATTGTTGAAGCCGAACTCACCATGGGCCACATCTACCGCCGGTGTCGGCTTCTTCAGCTCGGCAGCCAGCGACGTCAGTGCATCCACCGACCCGGAGACCAGACGCTCCAGTGAGATCAGGCCGAGCACATCGACGGCGTGGCGCAGGCGCGCCATGTCCGCACCCGGATGTGCAGCGGCGAGCGAGGCCGTCATGGCACGCAATCGCGCGAGCTCGTCGTTGCCGACGAAGTACCCGCGCGCAGTGAGCAGCTCGGCCGCCCGGCCCCTGCGCCCCAACTTCTCCTCATTCACCGCGACGAAGCGCGCGACGGCCGCCGCGACGGCGTCGAGCTCGGAAAGCATCAGCGGTGCGTCCCAGCTCGCGCCCGGGTCCTTGCGCAGACGATCGTAGGTCTGCTCGGCGTGGTGGGCCGCATCGGTGATCTGGCTAAGCTCGAAGGTGCGCGCATTGCCCTTGATGGTGTGCATGTTGCGGAAGAGTGCCGCGATCGTCTCCGCGTCGTAACCGCTGCGCTGCTCGATGAGCGTTCGGTTGGCGGTGATGAAGCCGCCCGCGGAGTCGACGAAGTCGTTGAACTTGCCGGCGGCGATGCGAATGATCTTCGCAATAATGTCGAGCTCCTCCTTTTGCCGGGCGGAGGCGACTTCCAGCTCGCGCAGCTGCGTGACGTCCTGGGTTATCAGCAGCACCTTCTCGACGGTGCCGCTCTCCTCGCTGACGATCGGACTCCAGTCCAGCTGCACGATCTTCTGCGAGCCATCGTCGCTGCTGAGGGTCATCTCGCGCGCCAGCAGGTGGTTGTTGAAGTCGAACATCAGCGGGTCTTCGCCCAGGATCGCCGCCATGGCGGCCTGCACCTGCTCCCGGGCGTCGACCCCGAGGCTCGAGCGGCTGAACAGGCTCTCGACCAGATCCTTGTTGGCGAGGTCATCGATGCAGAAGATCGTACGCAGATAATTCGAGTACTCCGGATGGATCAGGTTGCCGGGGACGACCGTCGACACGCCGAGCTTCATGTTCTGCAGCATGGCGTTGATGTCGGAGGTCTTCTGACTCAGCTGCGCCGTGCGCTCGGCGACACGCCGCTCGAGAGTCGCGTTCTGCTCGGCAATGACGCCCATCATCGCCACGTTACGACGGATGAAGTACACCAGCACCACCATGAACCCGAGGTTCATCACACCGAGCGCCAGACCCATCCACAGGCGCACGCTGGCATCGCGCTGCGAGCTGGCCAGGGTCGTGACGAACTCGTCGTAGCTCGCCTTGCGGAATCCGGACAGGCTGGCGCGCAGCTCCTCGAGCGCGGCATTCATGTTGGCGGCAAGAACGGCTGGGTCCCCGCTCTGGTCCAGGAATCCGCTCGAGGCGGCGCCGGCCAGTTCCTCGTACCTGTTCAGCTGCTGGCGCAGCCTGGCAACCGCAGCGTCCCGACCCGGGTAGAGCTTGCGCACTTCGTCGAACGCCTGGTCGGCCTGCGTGCCCATGTCGGCCGCCTTGCCGATCAGATCGCGATCGCCGGCGACCACCACCTGGATGTACAGCTCCTCCATCTTGTCGACGCGGACGATGTTGGCGTCGAGGCGTTGCAGGACGGGGAAATACAGATCCCTGATCGCTGCCAGCTGCGCGCTGCTCTGCAGCTCCTTGCGGATGCTATAGGCACTGAACGCCAGGAACACCGCAATCGCCACGCCGACCAGCGCGAAGACCCTGGTGATGGACTGTGGGCCGGTCCGGCTCGTTGCTGTCGCCATTGAATGTACTGTCCTTCTCTTCCTTGAGATGCACGGGGGAGCGGTTGCTCCCGCAGCGGGCAGCTGCGGGAGCGACCCGGGCGTGGCGTTGTCGGCAGCCGCTGGCGGCTACTTGAGATCGAGGATGACCTTCACCGAGCCGTCGACGGCCGACTTCTCGACGTAGCCGATCGCCTTCGGATCTGCCGCCACGGCCTTTTTGACCGCCGCGGAATCCGGCAGCTCCTTCGGGGGCTGCGCCTTGCCCGTGAAGATCAGCCGCGACCATGTGGCCTTGACCTGCGAGAGGTCATGGCCGGAGACCTGCTGATAGAAGGCAGCCTTGATGGGTGCCGAGGCCGGCTGATCGATCAGCTTCATGCCCTGGCTCTTGCCCAAATACAGGTCGGAGACCTGATCCTTGCTGAGCGAGGTGCAAGCCGCATTGCCGATGACAACCAGCTCGTCGGCGTGAGCCGCAGCGGCGAGCAGCAGCTGGCCGAGGGCGATGATGCACAGTGTCTTCTTCATGATTGCCATACTCAGAAAATGAAGTCGACGGTCAGACTGAATACGTTGACCGAACCGTTGGGAGTGGCCGGCAGCAGCCCGAGCGGCGAGTTGGTGAACGCAAAGCTCACCCCCGCAGTACCGTCGGGATTGACGTGCTCGACCTGCAGCTTGATGTCGGCGGACTTGAAGGCATCCCAGCGCACACCGATCGCGGTCGTGCTCTGGTCGTCCGACAGAGTGCCCGCGGCCGTATAGCCATCGCCATGGTCCTTGCTGGTCTTGGCGTAGCTTAGGTACGGCGCCACGGTGCCGAAGCGATAGCCGCCGAGCACGTACCAGCCCGTGGCATTCACGGTACCGGGGTAGTTCCGGCTGTAACGCTTCACCCATTCCGCCTGCGCGATGATGTTGTCGTGATCCACCAGCGCACCGAAACCCTCGAAGCTATAGATGTCCTCGACGTAGTAGTTATAGGGTACATACGCCGTCACATCGCCGAGCGGACTGGGGATCGGCCCCACCGGAATGTTCTCGATGAGAATATTGCCGTCGACGTGCGTCTGCGCCCAGCCGGCACGCAGCGTGACCCACTGGGTGTCCCACTTGAGCTCGCCGCCGCGGGCGTCGTTGCCAGTCATCTGAGCGTAGCGCTGCGTCCAGATGACGGTATCGCCGGCGTAGCCGGTCAGCGTGAGATGAGTGCCGGCCACCGGCAGCGAATAGCTGAACTCGGCGCCGTTGAGCTCCTTCAGGTTTGACAGAGCATAGACTTCCTGCGGCGGGCGCAGCCAGACGTTGGCGTACCCCACGTCGAGGGAGTCTGAGATCGCGAAAATCGGCATCTCGACGCGCCCGAGCTTGAAGGACAGGTTATCGAGCGGGTCGAGCTTCACGTACGCCCAGGGGATGACGCCCGTGAGCGCGTCGCTGGTGTACTCCGCTTGCACGGTCGCAGCGAGCCAGGAATTGAAGCGCGCCGTGGCCTGTATGCCGAGATTCGAATCGACGTTCTCGGCGAACGACTGCGTCGCTCCGCTCGACTCGTTGCCGCGGATGTACACCGCGGAGTCGGTCGATGTCACCACCGTGCCGGCAGTGCCGTAGCCGGTGAGGCTGAAATCGACGTTGGAGAGGAGATTACCCACATCCTGTGCGTGAGCCGGCGCGTGCAGCAGTGCTGCCGCCATCGCGCCGGCGGCGATTACCTTCTTCATCAGTTCCTCGTTTAGCAGTCCTTTGCCACTTGCCGCCTCGATCAGTTGCCTGCTCGAGCACCGCAAGACTGTCAAGCATTAGACTAAGCTTGGAGGTCCACGTGCAGTGACGTCGTTCAAAATGTGGTGAGCGCGAAGTGTGAGAGCGCGCAAACAAACGTGCCGCGGCAAGCAGTCATACGCAGACACGTCCTCGTGATGACGCGCACGCCACTGCGTGTTGAAATGCATGTGGCTATGGCGTGCTGACGAGCGTGCTGCTGCGCTGCGATCATCGGCGGGCGTGACGCTTCCCTGAAGCGGGAACGTCATGTATTGCACGCAGGGAAATTCTGTACCGCCGCGCGCCCGTGCGACCGCGGGACAGTCAAGCGGGGTGTCAGAGAGGCAGGTCGCAGACCACGCGCGTGCGTGCACCGCCGAGGGAAAATTCCCACAGGCGCGCGCCCATCGCGCGGGCCCGCAGCAGCACTGACGGATGCCGGGCCAGGCTCGCGGGCGGGCCGCTGCGCGTCGCCGGCAGCTGCGCCTCCACCGAGACGCGCACGACGTGCCGGAAGCTGGCGATGACAACCCGTACAACCTCACCCGGCCGGGCAGGGCGGCAGCGCGTCACGATCTCACTCAACAGTCCGTAGACGTGCTCGGACTGCTGCTGATCCAGGCGCAGCGGCGTGGTGCCGCCGACGCTGATCTCGAGCGGCGGGCCGTCGGGGTGCTGATGCCGCAGTGTCTCGAGCGCGGCCACCAGATCACCGCGGTTGGCCTGCAGCGGCGACAGCCGGAAGGTAACCTCGCGACAGCTCTGCGCCGCGCGTCGCGCCTGGCGTGCGAGCGATTCGAGCAGCCCGCGTATGCGGGCCGGCGCGGCCCGGCGCGCCAGCTCGAGGAGCACCTTGTGCGCCACGATGCGCAGCTCCGCCAGCGGCGCGGCGAGCGTGCGCCGCAGCTCGGCGGCCAGCTCGCGGCTCTCGAGCTCGGCCCGATCGAACAACAGACGGCGCAGACCGTTGCGCTCGGTCACATCGTGCGCGAAACAGACGCTGACGCGTCGCCCATCGACGAAGGTGCCGTAGGACCACATCTCGACGTCGAGCGCCGCATCGCCCTTGCGGCGATGCTTCATCGCCAGCGGGCCGACGGCGCAGTCCTCGGGCGGGTCGAGCGCTGCAGAGCTCACGCCGGGGGGCAGCAAGTCGCTCACCTTGAGAGTGGTGAACTCGTCCATGGGGTAGCCGTAGGCGCGCGCGGCGGGCTCATTGGCTTCGAGAATCTCGCCGCTGCGCGCATCGTGCAGCCACAGCGGTCGCGGGTCACTCTGAAAAAGCGAGCGATAGCGCTTGCCGACCGCGGCGATCTTGCGCCGGTGGCCATCGTGCTCCGCCAGCAGGGCCGCGAGGAACAGGCTGATGACCGCGAGCACGCCGGTGAAGCCCCAGACGTAAACCAGCCCCGCCGCGGCGTCCTGGGTCGCGAGGATGCCGGTGTGGGTCGAGAAGCTGCCCGCGCCCGTCATCGCCAGCAGCAGCGTGGCGAGCGAGGCGATCGCCACGCCGAAGCGGGCGGCGGCCCACACCACCAGCAGGATGCTCACCGTGAGGAGCGGCATCAGCGCTCTGGCGGTCGGCAGCATGAGCAACAGCAGCGCGCCGCCTGTCAGACACAGGCACCAGGCGCTGAATTCGGAAAAGCTCTCGCCGCGGACGCGCTTCAGGCTCGCAGCCAGCGTGACGGTCGGCACGACCAGCACGATGCCGGCGAGCGCATCGAACCACCAGCGAATAGTGGCCCCGAGCAGCGCCGGCGTGATACAGATCCCGGGAGCCTCGGGGCAGGCGAACAGCGCGCCGACACCCGGTGCGACGTGCTCGTTGCCCGCCGAGGCGAGCAGCGCGCCGACCACGATGCCCGCCAGCGCCTCGACCGTCCAAGGCAGGAGTGCCGCGGCGCATAGCACCAGGGGATCCTGCCAGCGCTCGAGGCTCGGCGTGAAGCCCCAGCGCTCGAGCAGCACCACGACGTAGTAACTAGCCGCCGTACTGAGCGAGGACAACACCAGCGCCGAGACGAGCGGCTCGCCGATGAGGCCCAAGCGGACCAGCACCGTGCCGAGCAGTACCGCCGGCCAGTGGCGGCGACCCGCCAGCAACAGCGCGGACACGCAGGCGCCGACCAGCAGCGAGGGGACTGCAAGGCGGACGTCCGCATAGTTGAATTGTGAGTTGTAGGCGCTCGCGAGCGCGTGCGAGATGGCACCGCCCGCGCAGCACGCGAGCACGATCAGCATGGAGGTCGTGAGGTGGCGCAGCGGCGGGACACGCTCGCTGTCCGGCGGCTCCGCGGACCGCCGGCGCGGCGCCGGGGCGGCTCTGGCCGTGGGGGATCCCGGCAGCGGCTCGGGCTGCGGGCAAGAGCAGATTACAGCCGTGCCACCGCCCGCGAGACTCTCGACGGACAATTCGGCGCCGAGGGCGGCGGCGCGCTGCCGCATCGACTGCAGCCCAAGTCCTGGGTTCACGCGTCCGGGCTCGGCGAGCTCGGGGCCATCGTGCTCGACGGACAGCCGGATGCGCTCCGCATCGACCCGCACGCGCAGCACGATGTGCTCGGCGTGCGCCTGTCGCACGGCTCTCGAGAGCGACTCCTGCATCAAGCGATAGATATGCTCGCGGCGCTCGAGGGAGAGGTGCATCGCTGCGCTGCTCTCGACGAGAACCTCGATACGTGCCCGCTCGGTCGCCGGCAGTGTGCCGGGGAGCCGGCGCAGCGCCTCGATCAGGTCGCCATGCAGGTCATCGAGCGGCGCAACGCCGGTCGTCAATCGATACAGGGAGGATTCGGCCTGCTGCGCGTGATCGCTCAGCTCGCGCAGCTGCAGCGCATCGGCCGCGTCCAGTGCTGAGGCCTGCTCGGTTCGCTGCAGCAGGGCCTCGGAGCCGACCACGAGCCAGGCGAGAATCTGCCCGAGCCCATCGTGCAGCTCCTGCGACAGGCGGCACGACTCGCGGTCGACCGTGGCGAGCAGGCGCCGCCGCAGGGCCTGATGATCGGTCATGTCGACCGCGTACACGAGGTTGACCGCGCGGCCATCGAGCTCGAGCGGCGTCGATACGAGCTCGACGTCGATCAGGTGGCCGTCGTGCGTCAGGTGCTTGGTGAGGGGCGCTGCGACCAGTGTGCCGTCGAGCCCGGGGGGGCCGGCGTCCGCCGGCTGATCGACGGTCAGCTCCGCGAGCTGCATCTGCAGGAACTGCGCTTCGCTGTATCCGTAGCGGCGCGCGGCCTCGGCATTGGCCATCAGAATCGTGCCGGAGCGCGCGTCCGCCACCCACGCGGGCGTCGGATTGGCGGTGAAGAGCGAGCGGTAGCGCTCGGCAAGCACTGCCAGGCGGCGGTCGTGGTAGTGCCTGGCACTCAGTATGACGCTCAGCACCGGGCTCACACAGCACAGCAATCCGATGAAGCCCCAGGTCGCCGTCAAACCGCCGATCAGGTCGCCCGTTGCCAGAGGTCCTGCGCCCTGACAAAAGGCTATTGCCGCGGCGCACGCGAACAGCAGCGTGCAGCTGGCTGCAGCGAGTGCGCCGAAGTCCATGGCGGCCCATGCAGCCAGCATCAGCGCGGTCACCAGCAGTGGCCAGGCAGTCCAGGGGGCGGACACCTCGAGCGTCGTGGCGCACCAGCCGAGCGCCAGAGCCGCGAGGCTCGTGAGCCGCAGCCCCCGGGTGCGCAGTGCGTGTCGCAGGCGCCTCGGGTTCGACAGCAGCACGGGCACCGCGAGCGCGATCCCCGCGAGCGCATTCAACTGCCAGCGCACCAGCGCGAAGATCAGCTCCGCTGAGACCGTGGGCCGCAGGGTGCCCGGCACCGTCACCGCCTGAAGATACTCCGGCGGCAGGCTATGCGGAGTGAGCCATGCGCCAGCCAACACCCCGGCGATGTCCGCCAGCGCTGCGACGGCCCGGCCTGCGAGCGCTGCGGCAATGAGGATCAGCGGGTCGGAGAGGCGGTCGAGCTGCCGCCGAAAGCGCAACACCCGCATGATCTTCACGGCGATGACGACGCTCAGTGTCTCGCCGACCGCATCGACGCCGACGATGATCGCCGGGTCGCCGCGCATCACGCCCCAGACAAAGATGGAGGCCAGCAGGACGCCGGGCCAGGTGCGCATGCCCCACAGCAGCATGAGGCTGACGGCGATGCCATCGGCGAGCCACGGCAGCGGGAAAAGAATGGCGGTGACGCGGGCGTCGGCAAAGTGCTCGGCGTACAGCAGCATCGCGCCTGCGGGCACGACGTACGCCACGAACATCACGAGCGCCGCCAGCGGCGGCGACAGCGGTCGCGGCAGAAGCTTCAGCCTTCCGATGGCGTGCAACAATGCGGCAGATCTCCGTGAGGCGGCGCGCGGCGCGGGCCGGCACCGCCGTACGCGGCCAGTCTGTCATGTGGCGGGCAGCGAGTTCTGCGACATAAGTGGCAATGGGCCCTCGGCGAGGGCGTGCGGGCGCCGCGACTGCCGCCGATCGTGCAGTGATATTGTTAACTCGCAGCGCAGCAATCGCGCCCAGCAGGCTTACCTCGCGAGCTCAACCCAGAAGGGCTTGCTCGGGTCGGCCGGGGTCGTGTCGGCGGGACCGAGACCCACCACCTGGACGATGACTTCCTCATCCGAGTTGGAGCCGTCCCAGTGCAGCGCCCGCGCGGGATGGAACATGAAGCTCCCCGGCTTGAGCGGCACGGTGCGCGCCGGATCGAACGTGGCTCCGGTACCTGTGTACCAGGTGCCCCTGAGCACGGTGACGTAGCGATCGTGCGGATGCCAGTGCGGCCGATCCATCACGTGCGGCGGAAACCGCACCCGCTGCACATAGAGACCGGGTCCGGCGGGGTCGCCGGCGATGGTCGCCATCTGCGCTCCGTGGCCGTCGGGCAGGTCCTGCCAGTGCACCTGCTCGGCAGTGAGTCGCACGAAGCCGCCGGCGGCTGCCGTGTTCTGGTCCGCGGCGGCCCCGAGGACTGTTCCTGCCATCAGACACGACGCCACGACCGGTACCAACCTGATCCTCATAGGCGTTTCTCCTCCGGTGATCTCAGCTGCGCAGGCGCAGCCCCTGCGGATCGTACAGCGGCTCGAGCCGCACGGTGGCGGCGCGCAGCTCGCCGAGGATATCGATCTCGAAGCGCTCGCCATCGCGCGCCAGCGCCGCGGGGATGTAGCCGGCGGCGAGACTCCTGCCGATACAGTGACCGAACGCGCCCGAGGTCACGTAGCCCACCGCCTCGCCGTCCTTCATGATCGACTCGTAGCCGATCACGTCCGCATCGAGCGCCGCGACCTCCATCACCACGAAGCGCCGCTGCGGGCCCGCGGCGCGCTCGGCGAGTGCCGCGGCACGGCCGGTGAACTCCTGCTTGTCGAAATCGACGAAGCGCGCCAGGCCCGTCTCGCCCGGCGTGTAGTCCGGCCGGAAGTCTTTCTGAAAAGAGCCGTAGGCCTTCTCGAGACGGAGCGAGGACAACGCCCGGCCGCCGAAATGGGTGAGCCCGAGGTCGCCGCCGGCATCCAGCAGCTCGTCGTAGAGCGTGGCGAAGTAATCGGGCGTGGTCCAGATCTCATAACCGAGCTCGCCGGTGAAGCCGGCACGGGTGAGGATCGAGGGCGCGAATCCCACCGCCGTCTCGCGCACTTGGAACAGCCTGAAGGCGGACGGCGACAGATCGATGCGCACCAGGCGCTGCAGCAGCTCGCGGGAGCGCGGCCCGGCGATCGACACGCCGTTGAGCGTCGCGAGCAGGGAGCGCACACACACATCCGGGGGCGGCTGGGCCTGCGAGAACCAGCGCAGGTGGAACTCCTCGGCAAATCCCGAGCCGACGATCAGGAAGCGATCGTCCGCCAGGCAGGCCATGGTGAGATCGCCGACGATGCGGCCGGCGGGATTCAGCATGGGGGCGAGGGCGAGTCGGCCGGGCGTGGGCAGGCGGCTCGCGAACACCCGGTCGAGCCAGGCGCGCGCGCCGCCGCCGGTGACCTCGTACTTGCCGTAGTTCGTCGTCTCGTAGAGTCCGACCGCGCCTCGCACGGCCTGGCACTCCGCGCGCACTACGGGGAAGGCCTCCGAACGGCGGTAGGTCGGCGTCTCGACGGGTTGCATCCCGGCAGGCGCGAACCACAGCGCGTTCTCCAGTCCATAGTTGGCGCCCATGCAGGCGCCGGCTGCCTTGAGCCGCTCATAGATCGGCGAGCGACGCACGGGGCGCGCGGCCGGCAACTCCTCATTGGGATAGGCGAGGCGAAAGCGGCGCGAGTAGTTCTCCGGCACCTTGATCGAGGTGTACTTCGGCGTCGCGAAGGCGCCGAAGCGCGCCACGTCCATCGAGATGATGTCCTGCCCGGGGTCGTTGTCCGCCATCCAGCGCGACAGCACGAGACCGATGCCGCCGCCCTGACTGAAACCCGCCATGACGGCGCACGCGACCCAGTAGTTGCGCAGTCCGCGCACCGGGCCGACGAGCGGATTGCCGTCGGGGGCGAAGGTGAAGGGACCGTTGACGGCCTTGCGGATACCGACGCGCCCGAGCGCCGGAAAGTGCTTGAAGCCCACCTCGAAGTACGGCGCCAGGCGCTCGAAGTCCTCGGGCAGCAGCTGCATGGCGAAATCGTCCGGGGTCGTGAGCGGTGACCAGACGACGCCATGGGGTTCGTAGGTGCCGATGAGGGCGCCGCCGCGCTCCTGGCGCACGTAGAGCTCGCCGGCGTAGTCGGTGGTGTTGACGATCTCCGTGGCGCGACCTTTAAGCTCGGGCAGATCCTCGGTGATGAGGTAGTGGTGCTCCATGGCGAGCACCGGCAGCTCGATGCCGACCATGCGGCCAACCTCGCGTGCCCACAGGCCTGCGCAGTTGACGACGTGCTCGGCGTGCACCGTGCCCTTGTCGGTGACGACGTCCCAGGAGCCACCGCGCCGCGCATTCAGCGCGAGCACGCGCGTGAAGCGCTCGACCGTGGCGCCGAGCTCGCGGGCGGCCTTGGCGTAGGCGTTGGTGGTGCCGGAGGGGTCGCAGTGGCCGCCGTCGGCTCGCCACAGCGCGCCGATGAAGTGGCTCGGGTCGATGAGCGGGTTGTACTCGCACGCCTCATCGAGCGTGATCATCTCGGTTTCCATGCCGAGGTAGCGCGCCCGCGAGCAGATCAGTCGCAGGCTGTCGAGCTCGCCCTCACTCGCCGCCAGCATCAGGCCGCCGTTCGGATGCAGTCCGCACGACTGCCCCGAGAGGCGCTCGATCTCACGATACAGGTCGATGGTGTACTTCTGCAGCCGCGAGATGTTGGCCTCGCCGTTGAAGGTGTGCATACCGCCCGCGGCATGCCAGGTCGATCCCGAGGTGAGCTCGCTCTTCTCGAGCAGCAGCACATCACGCCAGCCGATCTTCGCCAGGTGATACAGCACGCTTGCGCCGACCACACCGCCGCCGATCACGACCGCCCGCGCCGAATCCTTCATGTCGACTCAACTCCGAATAGTTCGTGGACCGCCGTCTCTGCCCTGCTGGCCAGCCCGAAGGGCCGCGCCGTGCTGACCAGCCACTCGGTGAGGTGCCGGGCCGTGGTCGCGGGCGTCAACAGCAGTATCCGCGAGGTCAGCACCGCGAGCACTACCGGCACCTGCGCCATGATTGTCGCAGCGGCCGACCCTGCGGGAAACGCCGCGGGGTGCAGGTCCAGCCGGCAGCCCCGCGCGAGCATCTCGCGCACGTCGCGGCCGCCGAGGAGCAGGGCTGCGAGGCCGGCGGACAGATCGACCGCCGCACCCCGCCCGGCGAGCGCCTGCTGCCAGGCGCGCAGGCTCGCCCCGGGCGCCGCAGGCGGCCCGAGCAGCAGCCAGCGCCCCGGGCGCACGGCGAGCGTGAGTCGGGCACTCCCGGCGTTGATCCTCCCGAGGCCGGCGAGCCTCACGCCGCGCGCCGCGGCCAGCTCTTCGAGCTCCGGCGTGCGCTCGCGAAAGGCGGCGATCTCGATGACCTCCGCGCTCAAGCGGCCGAGCCCGACGCCGGTGGCACCAGCGGCCACTTCAGGAGCGGACACGCAGGTTCTCCGGATCGAGCAGGTGGGGGCTGAGGATCTCGAGCTCGGTCCGTTCGCCATGAATGGGCGAGCTGCCGAGCAGCCGCGTGCCGATGCGCTTGCGGCCGCCGGCGAGCAGCGCCAGCCCGACCCAGCCGCCGAGCTCGACGGACGGGGTGGAGGAAGTCAGGTAGCCGAGACTCTCGGCCGGGTTTTCCGGGGCGATGAGCTGCATGCCATTGCGCAGCCGCTGCGAGCGCGCGAGCGGACGCACGCCGACGAGCTGCAGTCGTGCATCGTCCGTGAGCGCGGGACGTGCGCTGAGGGCGCGGCCGATGAAGTCACCGCTCTTCTTCAGCAGGCGCTCGAAGCCGAGGTCGGCGGCGCTGGTGTTGCCATTGAGCTCCGCGGTTGTGACATGCCCCTTCTCGATGCGCAGCGTATTAAGCGCATCCAGCCCATAGGGGCGGATGCCGAAACGCGCGCCGGATGCGAGCACCGCCTCCCACACCGCGAGCGCGGTGCTCGCCGGCACCGCGAGTTCGTACGCCAGCTCGCCCGAGAAAGAGATGCGGAACAGTCGCCCCGGCACGCCGGCAATGCTCGCGGCTGCGACCGCCATGAAAGGAAACGCCGCATTGGAGAGATCGAGCCCGGGCACCACGGCCGCCACCACCTCGCGTGCGCGCGGTCCGGCCACCGCAAACTGCGCCCACTGGTCGCAGACGTCCGTGAGCACGACGTCGAGATCGGGACACACGGCCTGGTGATGAAACTCGAGGTGCTCGAGGACCGCGGCACTGTTGGCGGTCGTGGTCGTGACGACGAAATGCCCCGGGGCGAAGCGCGAGGTGGTGCCGTCGTCAAGCAGCATGCCGTCCTCGCGCAACATGATGCCGTAACGTGCCCGGCCCACCGGCAGAGTCGAGAAGGTGTTGGCGTAGATGAAGTCGAGGAAGCGCGCCGCATCCGCGCCCTGCACGTCGAGCTTGCCGAGCGTCGATAGGTCGGTGATGCCCACCGTGCGGCGCACCGCACGCGCTTCGTCCAGCACCGGCTGCCAGCCGCTCGCTCGCGAGTAGACCAGCGGCCGCAGCCACAGTCCCGTGTTGACGAACGTAGCCCCGGCGCGCTCGTGCCAGTCGTGCAGCGGCAGCCGGCGCTTGGGCTTGTAGTGCTCGCGCACCTCGCCGCCGGCGAGCGCGGCAAACGGCACCGGCTGCGCATACGGCCGCGGCTTCGCCTGACCGACCTCGGCGAGCGGCACGCCGCGCGCCCCCGCGAGCACCGCGCTCGCCACCAGGCCGCCGATGCGGCCCTGATCGGTCGCCATACCGCAGGTGGTGTAGCGCTTCATGTGCTCGACGTGCTCGTAGCCTTCGCGGCAGGCGAGCCGCACGTCATCCGCGGTGACATCGTTCTGCAGGTCGACGAATGCCTTGCCCGGCGTGCGCACCTCCCACAGCGGCGCGAGGGTCGAGTGCTCGGCGTCCGGCGGCATGGGCGCGGCCGCAGGGAATTGCGGCAGCGGGCGCCCCAGATCGCTCGCGAGCCGGCGGGCCGCGAGCTGCGCATCCCGCGCGGCGGCCGCAAGCCCAAAGACTCCACGCGCCGCGCCCGCGACCTGGCCGACGCTTAAGGGAAGCGCGGCGGTGAAGGCGGCGATGTCCTCCTGCCATTCGGGACGCGCGCCAAGCTGCGAGGCGAGGGCGATCGTCGGGCTGTAGCCGCCCGAGACGCCGAGGCAGTCGGCCTCGATCGTAGCGGTGGAGCCGTCGGCGCGCGCGACGCGGATGCCGCGCACGCCGTGCCCGCCGAGGACTGCGGTGACGAGCGCGCCCGACAGCACCTCGATCCCGGCGTCCCGCGCGCGCGCTGCCGCCTGCGCCGCAGGACGCGGATCGATCACGGCGGCGGGGCGCACACCGGCTGCGCGCAGCGCGAAGACCGCCGCGTAGGCCTCGTCGTTGTTGAGGAAGAACGCGGGATGCAATCCGGTCGCGACTCCATAGCGGCGCAGATACGCGCGCACGGCGCCGGTGAGCATGACGCCCGGCAGATCGTTTCCGGGAAAAGCCACGAGACGCTCGACGGCGCCACAGCTGAGCAGCACCCGTCGCGCGCGCACTACCCGCAGCCGCTCCCGGAGTCCGCCGAAGCGTGCCGATTCCTCGGCAGTCAGCGTCTCGAGCGCGCCGAACACGCCGTGGCCATACGCACCGAGTATCGTGGTGCGGGTGAGGCAGCGCGCGCCCGGAAGCTCCTTAAGTTGCCGCAGCATCGCCTGCCGCCAGACTTCCCAGGTGTCATCGAGCAGCGTGCCGCCGCCGAGCACCACGTCCTGCTCGGCGAGCAGCACCCGCAGCCCCCCGGCAGCCAGCAGCCGCGCCGCCGTGAGACCGGCGCTGCCGCCGCCGACCACCAGCACGTCCGCGTGATCGTGCACGATCTCCGCGGGCGCGGCGTGAGGAGCGACGCTCGCCTCGAGCCGCCCGAGACCTGCGGCGCGGCGGATGAGGGGCTCGTAGAGGCGCTCCCATGCCCATCCCGGCGCCATGAAGGTCTTGTAGTAGAAACCCGCGGGCAGGAAGCGCCCGATGAGATCGTTGAGCGCGAGCAGGTCGAAGCCGAGTGCCGGCCAGCGATTCTGGCTCACGGCGTTCAGGTCCTGAGTGAGCGGCAGCGTGGTCGCGAGCTGGTTAGGCTCGCGTCCGCCGGCACCGAGCACGTCGACCAGGGCGCAGGGCTCCTCGGGGCCGGCGGTCACGATGCCGCGCGGCCGGTGGTACTTGAAGCTGCGCCCGACAAGATGTCGGCCGTTGGCGAGCAACGCGGAAGCGAGCGTGTCGCCAGCGAGCCCGACGAGGGGCTGTCCGTCGAAGCGGAAGCCGACCGGGCGGTGCGCTTGCGTGAGCAGGCCGGGCGCGATTCTCGCGGGACCCGACATCAGCGCGCGGCGGGCGGAGCGGGCGCGGCTTCGCGCGGCGCCCCCACCCAGTTGATCGCGTGGCTCAGCGTGTGGCGCTGGACCTTGAGGAGCCGGCGGCAGCCGCCGACGTGCAGCCACCACTCGAGGTGCCAGCCGAGCGGGTTGTCACGCATGTAGACATAGGCGGCGAAAGCCTCGGGCGCCGCGCTCCCATCCGGGCGGGCGCGGCCGGCATCGCCGCGGTAATGGAACTCGGTCTCGTCGCGCTCGCCGCACCAGGGACAGGGAATGCGCAGCATCGTGGGCGGCCGCTCAGTGCAGCCAGGGGGAGGGACCGACACCGCGCTCATCGATGGTGCGGCCGGCGGCGAAGCGCCCGAGGTCGAGATGCGCCGCCAGCGGGTGCGGGCTGCCGTGCGCGATCAGGTGGGCCGTGGTATAGCCGCCGGCCGGAATGGCCTTGAAGCCCCCGTAGCACCAGCCGCCGTTCAGCACGAGCCCCGCGAGCGGCGTTGCGGAGATGATCGGCGAGCCGTCCATGGTCATATCCATGACGCCGCCCCACTGGCGCAGCACCTTGACTCGCGCCAGCGCCGGCAGCAGCGTCACGGCCGCCGCGGTCACTTCCTCCACCATCGGCAGCGTGCCGCCCTGGCCGTAGGTGTTGTAGCCGTCGATGGCGCCGCCGAACACCAGGCCGCCCTTGTCGGACTGACTGATATAGAAGTGTCCGGCGCCGTAGGTCAGCACCACATCGAGCAGCGGCTTCAATCCCTCGCTGACGAAGGCCTGCAGCACGTGGGTCTCGATCGGCAGCGTGAGACCTGCGAGGCGCGCGAGCTCCGAGGAGTACCCGGCCACCGCGAGGCATACGGTATCTGCGGCGATGAAGCCGTGTGCGGTCTCGACGCCGCTCACCCGCCCGCCGGACTGGCGGATGCCGGTAACCGCGCAGTGCTCGACGATGTCGACGCCGGCATCGGATGCGCCGCGCGCAAAACCCCAGGCCACGGCATCGTGGCGCACCGTGCCACCGCGCCTCTGCAGGAAGCCGCCGAGTACCGGGTAGCGGCCGTTGTCGAGATCGATGAGCGGCACGCGCGCCTTGACCTGCGCGCGGCTCAGGGCCTCAGCGTCCACGCCATTGAGCCGCATCAGGTTGGCACGCCGCGTAAAGAGGTCGCGCTGCGCCTCGGTGTGAAACAGGTTGAGGGTGCCGCGCTGGCTCACCATCATGTTGAAGTTGAGCGTCTGCTCGAGGTGCTCCCACAGCTTGAGGGAGAACTCGTAGAAGCGGATGTTGGGCGCCTGGAAGTAGTTGGAGCGCACGATGGTGGTGTTGCGTCCCACGTTGCCGAGCCCGAGCGGGCCGCGCTCGAGCACCGCCACGTCGGTGATGCCATGGCGGGTTGCCAGGTAGTAGGCGGTCGCGAGGCCGTGCCCGCCTGCACCGACGATCACCACGCGATAGCGCGGCCGCGGCGTCGGCTTGCGCCACGCGGCTGACCAGCCGCGCTGCCCGCGCAGTCCTTCACGCAGCAGCCGCCACAGCGAGTAGCGGCCGCTCGTGGTGTGCGCAGGCAGGTCGGCGGGTGACATTGGCAGCATCATAAAACGCACGCCGCCCCGGTACACGCCCTTGACAGGCACGCTTGACGTGCCCGGTCACAATCGACAACGTGTGTGGGTGCGCAGCATCCTCAAGCCCGTGTGCGTCGCGCTGTTGGCGCTCGGCATGACGTGGCCGGCGGCCGCGGCTGTGGTGGTCTCCTCCAAGCTCTCCAGCGAGTCGGCGATGATCGGCGAGATGATTCGCCTGCTGCTGGCTGCGCACGGCGTGCCTACCGTCGACCGGATGACCCTCGGAGCCACGCCCGTGGTGCGCAAGGCGCTGCTGGTGGGCGAGATCGACCTGTATGTCGAGTACACCGGCAACGGCGGCCTGTTCTTCAACGATCCGGGCAACCCGGCCTGGCGGGACCTGCGGGCGGGCTATGAGCTCGGCGCACGGCTCGACTACGCCGCCAACCACATCGTGTGGCTGACGCCGGGGAATGCCAGCAACGCCTGGGCGCTCGCCGTGCGGCGCGACGTCGCCACCGCGCAGCACCTCGCCACCATGAGCGATTTCGCCCGCTGGGTCGAGCGGGGCGGCAAGGTGATGCTGGCCTGCTCGGCCGAGTTTGCCAACGCCGGCACGCTGCGTTCGCTCGAGCGCACCTATGGCTTTCGGCTGTCGTCGGATCAGATGATCGTGCTCGCGGGTGGGGAGACCTCGGCCACCATCCGGGCTGCCGCCGCCGGCACCAACGGCACCAACACCGCCATGGTCTATGGCACCGACGGGGGTATCGCGGCCGCCAACCTCGAGGTGCTGGAGGATGACCGGCACGACCAGCCGGTGTATGCGCCCGTGCCGACCATGCGCGAGGCGGCGCTCAAGGCGTACCCACAGGTCGCCGGCATCGTCCGGCCGCTGATGGAGAGCTTCACCGCCGAGAAGCTGCAGCGCCTCAACGCCCGCGTGCAGGTCAACGGTGAATCGACGGAAGCGGTGGCCGCGGATTACCTGCGCTCGCAGGGCCTGCTCAAGTGAGCGCGCCAGCGGCACGCGCCTGGCACGCCGGTGCGGTCGGACTTAAGCGCGTCGACGCACTCGGTGCGGTGCTGGTCGCCGCCGGCACGCTGGCCCTTTTCCTGCTTCCCTTCGTGGTCTTCAAGGCGAACCGTATCGTGCCCGGCGACCCGCGCGGTCTCTGGGAGGCATTGCCCGCGTGGGGCGCGCTCGGTTGCGAGCTGACGCTCGCGCTGGCGGCCGCCGGCGCGCTGCTGATCGCCGATGCCCGGGTGCGGCTCGTGCTGGCCCTCGCCGGGCTCGTCGCGGTGGCACTGGCGGCCGCCGCCGCCGGCAATGCGCTGACCCCTCCCGGTGACAACATCGTGCGCATCGCACCGGGTGCGGCCTTCTGGGTGCTCAGCGTCTGTCTCGGGCTGCTCGCCACCGATGCCGTCACGCGGCTGCGGCCGGGGCCGAAGCTGCGGGTGCTGTTCCTGGCTGTGGCGCTCGGCGTCATCGGCCTCGCCCTGGCGCACGGCACCTTCGATCATCTCTCGGTGATGCGCGAGTACGCCGTCAACGCAGCACGCTTTGCGCACGAGGCACGCCGACACCTCGCGCTCGCCTTTGGCTCGATGTTCGGGGCGCTGATTGCCGGGCTGCCGCTCGGCATCCTCTGTTACCGCGTACCGAAGCTGCGCGCGGGGATTCTCACCACGCTCAACATCATCCAGACCATTCCGGCGATCGCGCTGTTCGGCATCCTCATGGCGCCGCTCGGCGCGCTGGCGGCGGCCGTGCCGCTGGCCGACCGCCTCGGCATTCGCGGCATCGGCGCCGCGCCCGCGGTGGTGGCGCTGTTCCTCTACTCGCTGCTGCCGATCGTCGCCAATACGGTGGCGGGGCTGAAGCGGGTGTCACGCAATGCGGTCGAGGCAGCGCGCGGCATGGGCATGACGGACTGGGAGGTGCTGAGCGGTGTCGAGCTGCCGCTGGCATTGCCGGTGATTGTCACCGGCATCCGCGTGGTTCTGGTGCAGAACATCGGCATGGTGACGGTGGCGGCGCTGATCGGCGGCGGCGGCCTGGGGGCGTTCGTGTTCCAGGGCATCGGGCAGACCGCCATCGATCTGGTGCTGCTGGGTGCCATTCCCATCGTGACGCTGGCCTTCTCGGCCGCCCTGGTACTCGATGCCCTCGTCGAAATGCTCAATCGGGTGAAGGCATGAAAATGATCAGCCTCGAGTGCCTCAGCAAGCGCTACGGGGCGACCACGGTGGTCGATGAGGTGTCGCTCGCCGTGGAGCGTAATTCGATCACCGTGATCGTCGGCACCTCGGGCTCCGGCAAATCGACCCTGCTGCGCATGATCAACCGCCTGGTCGAGCCGACCAGCGGCTGCGTGCTCATCGAGGACCGCGATACGCGCAGCGAGCCCGCGCACCTGCTGCGGCGGCGGATCGGCTACGTGATCCAGGGACACGGGCTGTTCCCGCATCGCACCGTCGCGGAGAACATCGCGACCGTGCCGCGGCTGCTCGGCTGGGACACGCAGCGCACACTGGCGCGCGTGCGCGAGCTCCTCGAGGTGTTCCAGCTCGACCCGGCGAAGTATGCCGACGCTCTGCCGCATGAGCTCTCCGGCGGCCAGCAGCAGCGCGTCGGCGTGGCGCGCGCACTCGCCGCGGAGCCCGCGGTGCTGCTCATGGATGAGCCCTTCGGGGCGCTCGACCCGATCATCCGCGCCAAGGCCCAGGACGATCTGCTCGATATCCAGCGCCGTTTCGGCACCACGATCGTGCTGGTGACGCACGACATGGAGGAGGCGTTCCGTCTCGGCGATCACGTCGCGGTCATGAGTCAGGGCAGGGTGCTGCAATACGCTGCGCCGGCGGAGCTTCTGACCCATCCCGCCGATGCATTCGTGTCGCGCATGACGGGGCTCGCCGACCGGGCGATGCGGCTGCTGTCGCTCCTCACGGCGGCGCAGGCGGCGCTGCCGGGGGGGTGCGAAGGCCCCGCGGTGCCCGCGACCGCCTCGCTCCGTGAGGTGCTCTCGGAGCTGGTATGGAGCGGCGCGCAGTCGGCGCGGGTCATCGATGCAGACGGCACGACCCGCGGCCATCTCACGCTCGCCGCCATCCTGGCCCACGGGCGACCTTAAGCGTGCCGCGCGCCGCTACGATCCTCAGGCTCTTAGCGCTCGCGCTGCTGGTGGCGTTCCTCCTGACTCCGCAGAGCTTCGCGCCGCTGTTTGCGCCGCTTACCCAGTACGGCGCGCCGCCCATCTACGATCAGGGGAACCTCCTTACGCTCGCCCTGGCGCAGCTCGGTACGGTGTGCGTGGCCGCGGCGGCCAGCACCGCGGTCGCCGTCGGCTTAGGGATCCTCGTGACGCGCGCGAGTGGTGCGCAGTTCCTGCCGCTGTCGCGCACGCTGGTGAACATCGGCCAGACCTTCCCGCCGGTCGCGGTGCTCGCCGTGGCTGTGCCGCTGGTGGGTTTCGGCGAGCGGCCGACTCTCATTGCTCTCTTTGCCTACGGCCTGTTGCCGATCTTCGAGAACACGCTGGTGGGCCTCAAAACCTGCCCCCCGGCGGTGCTGGAAGCGGCGAGCGGCATGGGAATGAGCGCCCGCCAGCGGCTGTTCGCGGTCGAGCTGCCACTCGCTATGCCGCTCATCCTCGAGGGCGTGCGGCTGTCGCTGGTGATCAACGTCGGTACGGCCACCATCGGCTCGACGGTCGCCGCCAAGGGGCTGGGCGAGGTCATCATCGCAGGACTGCTGTCGAACAACACCGCCTTCATCCTCCAGGGGGGGCTGCTCACCGGGCTGATGGCGATCCTGCTGTACGACGGTCTCTCGGCGCTCGAGCGGCGGCTGGTACGCACGCTGACGCTGGCCTGAGACCCAGCGCGCAGTCGGCCGCCGCGCGCCGCCGTACCCTCGTGTCCGCACCTGCCCGGGTTGCGGTAAGATCACCGTGGGAGGTCAGACCTGTGGCCATGACGGCCCTTGTGAGCTGTGATTCCCGTGAACGAGCCGACCATATCAACCGCCGATTCCGGCGTACCCACCGCGGGCGCCGCTGCCACCCCCCGTTCCCTCGTTGAGGTCCCTACGCTGCTCGTTGCGCTCCTGAGCTATGGCGGGTGGCTGGCGATCACCTTCGCGTATGGCCGCTGGCCGCTGTGGGTCGTGGCGCCGGTCGGTGCCCTGCTCGTGACGCTGCAGGGGTCGCTGCAACACGAAGTGGTCCATGGCCATCCGACCCGCTGGAGCCGTATCAACCGTCTTTTCGCCATAGTGCCGGTGTCACTGTGGCTGCCGTTCGAGCGCTACCGGGCGAGTCACCTCGCGCATCACATCGATCAGCGCCTCACGGACCCCATCGACGATCCCGAGTCGTGGTATTGGACGCAGGACGCCTGGGCGCGCCTCGGGCCGCTCGCCCGCGGGCTGATCCATGCGCAGCTGACGCTCGCCGGGCGGGTCACCATCGGCCCGTTCTGGGCGATCGGCCGCTTCCTGCGTGCCGACTGGAGCGCCATCCTCCGCAATGAGAAAGGTGTCCGGGCGGTGTGGCTCGAGCACCTGATGTGGTGCCTGCTCGTCATCCTGTGGGTGAAGGTCGTCTGCGGGATGCCGCTGTGGCTGTACGTGCTCACGATCGCGATCCCGGGCGCCGGCATCACGCTGATCCGCTCGTTCGCCGAGCACCGCGCGCGGCCGCAGTTCCGCGATCGCATCGCACTCGTCGAGGGGGCATGGCTCCTCGGTCCCCTCTATCTCTTCAACAATCTGCACGCCCTGCACCACGAGGCGCCGTGGATCCCGTGGTACCAGTACCCGGCGCGCTATCGAGAGCACCGTGAGCGGCTGATCGCCGCCAACGGCGGACTCGTGTATCGCAGCTACTTCTCGATCACGACGCGCTATCTCTTCCGCGCGCACGATTCACCGCTTCACCCGACGGATCGCGTCCCCGCTACTCGTAGCTGAAGCCGCGGCGCTTCAACTCCGGTCTCAGGCCGGGAACGCATAGCCCGCCCTCTGCGCCTCGCTTTGCCACTCAAGGAGCGGCGCGTAGCTCGCCTCGCTGACCGCGGTGAATCCCTCGAGCAGCAGCGGCTCGGCGAGCGCCGCGAACCAGGCGCGTCCGGCTGCGGCTGCGAAGGCCGCCCGCAGCCGCGCGATGCTGGCGGGCGGGGCGCCTGCGGCAGCCACGAAGGCCGGAATAGGTGCCAGCGCCGTCGAGTCGAGCACGCGGATGCCCTGGGTGAGGTGTGGAGCGTGGCGCGCGATCAGCAGGTGCCAGTAGGCATCGAGCGGCCCCACGTCGATGAGACCGTCACGCACGCCATCGAGAACCCGGCGTGCGGTGACGAGGTTGCCGGCCATCTCCCGGTAGAGCGTGGGCCGGTCAGCCGTGCGAAACCGCAGCAGGTGATGCCGCCAGGCATTGAACCCCGAATGCGAGTGCGTCACCGTCCAGGCGGAGCGCCCGCCGAAGGTGTCTTCGAGGCGCACGTACGGGGCGTCGTGGCGCACGATGAGATCGCTGCGGTAGAGCGCGCGGCGCTGTGCCCAGGGTGCGCGCGGGATGGGCGCGGCGAGCGGCACCACGGGTGAGAGCTTAAGTGCGATCGGGAAGCCGCACATGAAGACCGCGCCCAGATCCCCCCGCGCCCACAGCTCCTCGAGCGGCTGCGGCGCAGGGTAGGGCAGATAGTCGAGCGGCACCCCGGCATCGTCCGCGACTCGTGCCAGCAGCGTCTGCCAGGCCGCCTCGACCCCGGGGGTGACGGCGTACATGCGCGCATTGCCGATCACGTGTCCTTGAGCTCGCTCGTGCGGCGCGCGACGTAGTCGGCGATCGCCTCGCGCACCGCCGGATCGAGCGGCGGGGGCTGATACTCGGCGAGCAGTTTCTTCCAGATGCCCGTGGCGCGCACGGTGGCATCACGGGCGCCGGCGTCGCGCCAGTTCTCGAAGTTCGACCAGTCCGAGAGCAGCGGGCGGTAAAACGCCGACTCGTAGCGCGCCAGTGTGTGCGGGGCGCCGAAGAAGTGGCCGCCCGCGGCGACTCCCTTGATCGCATCGACCGCCAGGTCGTCGTCGCTGAAGCTGACGGGCTTGAGGATCGCCGCCCAGTTGAGCAACAGCTCAGCGTCCACCACGATCTTCTCGAGCGAGGCCGAGAGTCCGCCTTCGAGCCAGCCGGCGGCATGATTGATGAGATGGCTGTGACTCAGCACCGCCGCCTGCAGGGAGAATGCGGTCTCGTAGGTCGACTGCGCGTCCACGGTCGGTGAGGCGTTCACCGCACTGGTGCGCACCGGAATCTTCAGCCGGCGGCCGATCTGCGCCGCGGCCAGCACCGCGTGCACGTACTCGGGGGTGCCGAAGGCGGGCGAGCCGCTGCGCATGTCGACATTGGAGGTGAAGCCGCCGAGCACGCACGGCGTCCCGGGGCGCAGCAGCTGGCACAGCGTGATGACGCCGAGCGCCTCCGCGGTCTGCTGCACCAGCGCGCCGGCGAGGGTCACCGGCGCCATCGCCCCCATGAGAGTGAAGGGCGTGATGACGACGCACTGTCCGTGCCGCGCCATGATCATGATGTTGTCGAGGATCTCCTCGTCCACCCGCCGCGGCGAGTTGACGTTGGTGACTGTCATCAGCGTCGGGCGCGCACCGAGGTCCTCGATGCTGCAGCCGTGCTCGATGGCCGACATCGCGAGCGCATCCTGCGCCTGCACACCACCGATACCGCGCGCCGCCCACACCGTGTCGGCGCATTCGATGTGCGCCTGGTAAGTCAGGAGGTGACGGGTGGCGACCGGGACATCCACCGGCTCGACCACGATTCCGCCCTGCCAGTGCAGCACGCCGAGCGTGTGCGTGAGCTTGAGGATGTTGCGGAAGGCCTCGAGGTCCCCGTAGCGCCGGCCACCCTCGCTGTCGCGGATATTGGGCGCCCCGGTCACCGGACCAAAATTGACCACGTTGCCGCCGACTGACAGATGGCGGGCGGGATTGCGGGCATGCAGCACGAAGCGCTCGGGCGCGTGGCGCAGCTGCGCCTCGATGAGGTCGCGGCCGAGCCGCACCATCTGCGTCGGCTCATCGACGAGCGCGCCGGCCTGCGCATACACGGCGCGGGCGGCGGGGCTGCGGATCTCGAGGCCGGCTTCCTCGAGCACGCGGAAGGCGGAATCGAGAATCCGCTCGACCTGCTCGGCGCTGAGGATCTCCAGCGGCGGCCAGCGATTCTCCAGGCGCGGTAATGGCGCAAGCGTCGGACCGGTCGTGCGGGGGGCCCGCGTGCGCTCGCGGCGGCGGGGACTTGCCGGCGCTTCAGTCAAGTTTATCGCTTACTCTTTATAAGCTTACAGGAGGTAATTCATGTGAGTTCTGTGATCAGAAACCTTCAGTGCCCCGCGGGCGGTGGCGGCGCGCCGCCAGGAGGCGGGGGAGGAGGCGTTGTCGAGGCAGGGCCCTCGGGGCCGTGCCCGGGGCTCTCGGGTCGCGCAAACTCCCGCCGCTCCTCCATCCAACGGCGATGCATCTCATCGTGCATGCCCCACATCCCGGGATGTTCGCGGCGCATGTGGCCGGCGGCGAACATCGCTCCGAGCACGACGAGACCTGCGAGCGTGAATGCCCAGAAGCCCAGGTAGCGGCCGAAGGTGCGCAGCGACCCCTCGGAGCGTGCCGAGAGGTACAGCACGAAGTAGCCGGCGACGGTGAGGGCGGTCGCCGGAATCAGTGCCAGCAGAAAGATCATGACGCACCCCGCGAGATTGGCCTGGCTGCGATCTTACCTCAGGCGGTCGGCGGCTCGTGCTCGCGGTGGTAGCGATGGATGGCCCACAGGTAGCTCTCCATCAGCGAGTCCTTGCCGAGCTCGACCAGCACGTCGTTGCGGCGCCGTGGCGTCGCCATGCGTGCGAGCTGCGCCTTGGCGCGCGCGAAGTGGCTGAGCTGATTGCGGTACTGCCACAGGAGCTCCCGGGTCGCCATCTTGTCCTGATGCAGCTCCCACACCCCGAGCAGTACGGCCATGAAGCCCATCAGGAAGGTCAGCATGTTCTTCACGGGAATTCCGAGCCCCATGTCGATGCGGTGCAGCTGCTCGCCGAAGGCGAACAGCAGCGAGATGATCACCAGGATCGCGACGAACAGGAAATGCCGCATGTGCTTCACGCGGCGGCTGGCCGCCTCGAGACGCGCCACCTTGCGTGTGAAGTAGCGGAACTGGCCCTCGATCCAGGCCTGCTCGACGCTCTGCATCTGCAGGCTCCGGTCGGGCGCGGCGTGATCGTCGGCCGCTTCGATGCCCTTGAGCACGAAGCCGATCCAGCCGAAGCCGCGGAAGCGCTCGATGCCCGACAGCGCCAGCACCTCGGCCGCGTCCATGCGCTGATCAGCACCCGCGAGCCGCAGGTAATAGCGCGCGCGCAGCGTCTCGGCGAGCGCCCGGTAGGTGAGGTGCTTGCCGAACCAGCGTTTGCCCTGCAGCACGTAGTACACGCCGAGGCTCGTCAGCAGCGTCGACAGGTAAGCGAGCAGCAGCGCTCGCGAGTCGGTGAGCTTCTCGTAGATGAGATAGGCGACGCCCATCGCGAATGCCATGAACGCGAACAGGTCGAACAGCAGATCCGAACGTCGCTGGTAATACACCGCGAGCGCATCGGCCTTGCCGTACTGGACGTCGATGTCCTCCAGCATCGCGTTCGGCGGGTGCACGACACCGATCGGGAGCGAGGCCATGAGGGACTCGGGTGGGGCGAGCTTGCCAGCGGCGGTGAGGCGCGCGTATTCGAGGTTGTAGCTGTTGAGCTCGACGAGCTGGTGCTTGAGATGCGCCGGCATGGTGCGCTGAATCTGCAGCACGTTGTCGCCGGCGCCGCGCAGATAGCAGGGCGACTGCACGGGCGGGGCGCCGCTTGCGCCGCTGCGCGCCGCCGGCGTCCAGTACACCAGCCGCTGCAGCGTCTCCGAGTCGGCTCCGGTCTCGGCGTCATCGCCCTGCAGAAACTCGACCGTGTCGTCCACCCGGTTGTCCTGATTGCGCACCGCGAGGTAGCGCAACACGGTGTCCGCCGTGCCGCCCGGCAGATGCGAGCCGCGGCCGTCCCACAGCGCGAGCAGCAGGCCGCTGCGGCGGATGAGCGTGTCGGTGAGGTTGGCGTACATGGCGTCGCGCTGCTCGCGCGAATGCGGTCCGTCGGCGGCCGCGGCGATGTGCGCCGACAGCTCGACGCAGCGCACCCGCGGATCGCGCAGCAGCTCCTGCAGGCGCGCGAGCGTGCTGGCATCGAAATCCGCGGCGTAGTGCTCGAGCGGCATGGGGAGCACCGCCTCGACCGGCACCCCGAGTCCGAGCGCCGTCTCCGCGACCAGCAGGTCCGCGCCCTCGGCCATGCCCACGATGAGGCGCAGCTCGGTGTCCGGCAGGTGCGCCTTGAGCTGCTGCACGAAGTCGGTGACCGCTTCGCGCAGCCGGCTTATGTCGCCCGGATCAAGGTCGCGGTGCCCCGACACGGCGACCATGAACGGAGAGTTCCCCGATTGTTTGGCGCTCAGCATGTCCACGATCGCGATTGTGCGGCCCGCGACCGCTCGGCCACAACGGGGGGAGCGCAGATAGCAGTTGCGCCGGACGGGCGCCATCCACTACTTTGATCTATTGCATCAGGCCGCTCCCCACCGCCCGGGCGCGCTCTGCCGGGGTTAGCAGCGAATGAGTCTCTTGGTTCGGATCAATCTCGCACTGATCGTGGTATTCGCGGTTGGCGCGACCATCACCGGGGTCGTGTGCCGCGCGGCACTCGAGGCCAACGCCAAGCGCGAGATCAATACCGAAGCCGGGCTGATGATGGACGGTGCGCTCGCGGTGCGCGACTACACCGCCAAGCAGATCGCACCGCTGCTGCACACGCAGATGCAGAGCGAGTTCCTGCCGCAGAGCGTGCCCGCCTATGCAGCGACCGAGAACTTCCTGCGCGTGCACGAGAGCCGTCGCGAGTACTCCTACCATGAGGCGACGCTGAACCCCACCAACCCGCGTGACCGGGCGACCGACTGGGAGGCCGATATCATCCGCCGCTTCCGCGACGACCCCGCGATGACCGAGTTCAGCGGCGAGCGCGACACCCCGATGGGCCGCTCGCTGGTTCTGGCCCGGCCGATTCGCGCCAAGGCGGAGTGTCTGGTGTGCCACAGCACCGCAGCCGCCGCGCCGGCACCCATGATCGCCCGGTATGGGAGCGACAACGGCTTCGGCTGGCAGGCCGGAGATGTGATCGGCGCGCAGGTGGTGTCGGTGCCGGTGGCCGCTGCGGAGGCGGCCGCGGGCCGTGCCTTCCAGACCTTCCTGCTGGCGCTCAGCGTCGTGTTCGTGGTGCTGCTGGCGGTGGTCAACGGCGTGATGTACGTGCTGGTCGTGCGCCCGGTGCGGCGCATGGCGCAGATCGCCGATCAGCTGAGTGTCGGCGACACCGGCGCCGCGGAGTTTCCCGCGAGTGGCGGCGCCGAGATCGCCGCCCTGGGACGCGCCTTCAATCGCATGCGCAAGAGCCTCGACAAGGCGCTGAAGCTCCTGGAGACCTGACTTGACTCCCCGAGCGGTGTTCGTCAGCTACTCGCAGCCGGACCGTGAGGCCGCCTTCGGCGTCGTGACCCGGCTCGAATCGTCCGGCATCGAGTGCTGGATTGCGCCGCGCGATGTGACCCCGGCGGCCGACTGGGCGGCCGAGATCGTCGAGGCGATCGCCGCGGCACGCGTCATGGTGCTGCTCTTCTCCTCCAGCACCAACGACTCGCCGCAGGTGCGGCGTGAGGTCGAGCGCGCCGTGCACCGCCGCGTCACCGTGCTGCCGTTTCGCATCGAGAACGTGCTGCCCTCGCGCAGCCTCGAGTACTTCCTCAGCAGTCAGCACTGGCTGGATGCCTTTCCGCCGCCGCTCGAGCCGCACTACGCGCGGCTCACCGACTACCTGCAGGCGCTGCTGCGGGCGCCGCCCGCCGCCGCTACCGCGGCCGTCTCCGGGACCTATCCGGCCGCCGCCCCTGCGACCACCACCGGCACGGTGCCGGCGCTGTTCGATGCGGCGCAGCTGCGGCGCCTCGAGAGCGAGCTCGCCGGCTACATCGGCCCGCTCGCCAAGCATCTGGTGAAGCGCGCGGCCGCCACGGCCGCCGGCGCCGAGGCCCTCATCGTGCAGCTCGGCGCCGAGATCGAATCGGAGGCCGAGCGGCGGCGCTTCGTCAACACCTGCCGGCAGTTCCTGCGCGGGCGGCAGTGAGCATGGCGCTGGCGGTGAGGGCGCCGGTGTCGCCGGCTGACATCGAGGCGTTCCAGGCCGACGGCGCGATCGTACTGCGTCAGCTCCTCAGCCCGGCGGAAGTCGAGCTGCTGCGCTCGGGGATCGAGCAGAATCTCGCCCGGCCGAGCCCGCGCGCCAAGATCGCCAGCAGCCGCGACGATCCGGGATTCTTCGTCGAGGATTTCTGCTGCTGGCAGGAGAATGACAGCTACCGCCGCGTGATCTTCGGCTCAGCGCTCGGCGCGGCGGGCGGGCGGCTCATGCGCAGCAGCAGCGCGCGGCTCTACCACGACCACATGCTCACCAAGGAGCCCGGCACGCGGCAGCGCACCCCGTGGCACCAGGATCAGCCCTACTACAATATCGAGGGACGGCAGAACTGCAGTTTCTGGATCCCGGTAGACAGCATTGCGCGTGAGACGACGCTCGAGTTCGTCGCCGGCTCGCACCTCGGGCCGTGGCTCATGCCGCGGTCGTTCATGGACCAGGAGGCACGCTGGTTCCCCGAGGGAACCCTGGCGGACCTGCCGGACATTGACGCCGATCGCAGCCGCCAGCGCATCCTCGGCTGGGCGCTCGAGCCCGGGGACGCGGTGTGCTTCCACATGCTGACGCTGCACGCGGCGCCGGGGGTGAGCGGCGGCTCCCGCCGGCGGGTGTTCTCCGTGCGCCTCCTCGGCGATGATATCCGCCATGCCCCGCGGCGCTGGAAGACCTCACCGGACTTTCCGGGTCTCATCGAGGCACTGCCCGCCGGAGCTGCGATGGAGCACGAGCTTTTTCCCCTGCTATGGCGCGCCTGACGGCCGCGCCGCCTACAGCTCGAATGCCCGCCAGATGCGCAGCACCGCCCGCTGCGAGATACCGAGTGCGCGCGCCAGGCGCCGGCTGCTCCAGCGCGCGGCATCGGGCGGGGGCTCGTGCAGCGTCTTCGTCACCACCGCTTCCACCAGCGCGTCGCTGATCGAGCGCGGCGCACCGGAGCGCGGCTGATCGAGGAGCCCCGCGGCGCCGTGCTCGAGGAAGCGGCGGCGCCACTTGCCGACCGTCTGCACCGTGACGCCGAGCCGGCGCGCCACGTCGCGATTCGAGCGTCCGTGTCGCGAGCTCAACACGATGCGCGCCCGCAGACTGAGGGTGCACGCGCTGCGGCGGCGCGCCAGCTGCGTGAGCCGAAGATGCTCATCCGCAGTGAGCGCGATCGGTGGCAGCCGCGTACGAGGCCGAGCGCTCACCTTCCGTTTCCATGGCCGTCTGAACATCCTCGTCCGCAAGCTGCCACCTGCGCGGTGTAGTGCGCAACTCGTTGCAAGAACTTATGACTCGCTGGCGCTGCGCACCTGACGGGCAAGCACTTGGCGTTTTCCCGCGGATTCCTGCGGTTTTCAGCTCGCTCTGAAGCGCGGCACTGCCGCGTCTCGTTGGCGCGACACGTCGACATGGCCAGCGACAGCGCGTAGATCCACCACTACAGAGCGGCGACGTTCTGCTACACAACATCAGGAGGGGGACACCCTATGTGCGCACGCACGGCGAGACTCACTCATCCCTTCAGTGGGCTGATCCTCTGTACAGGGTTGCTGGCCTCGGCGGCGGCTTTTCCGCAGGCCACCGACCCGGGTGTCCGCGGCGGGGCAATCAACGGTCAGCCCGGTGCCACGGCGAGCAGTCCGTTGCCCCTCGCCTCGGTCTCCTCCGAGCAGCCACAGGGCGTGCTGGAATTCTTCGGCAACGGCCTGGGTCGCTTTCAGAACGTGGAGACCGTCAACAACTCGGCCAACGTCGGCCTGGGACCGCGTTTCAACCTGAACCAGTGCTCGGCCTGCCACGCTCAGCCGGCCGTGGGCGGCTCGGGGCCTGCTGTGAACCCGATGTTTGCCGCGATTGCCAACGGCGCCGCCGACGGCGCCACCAATTCCATGCCGGCCTTCGAAACGGCCCATGGACCGACGCGCGAGGCGCGCTTTCCGTTCTTCTTCAACGCCAGCGGCTCAGCCAACACCAGCTCGCCGAATGGCGGGGTCGAGGCCGTCTTCACGGTCAGCGGACTGCCGGGGGCGGCGAGCTGCTCACTGACGCAACCGAGCTTCGGGCAGGCGATTGCCGCCAACAACATCATCTACCGTATTCCGACGCCGCTGTTCGGCGCCGGCCTGGTAGAGAATCTGGATGACTCGACGCTGCTCGCGAACAAGGCCGCGCAGGCGGGCAACTCATTCGGCATTGCCGGCACCTTCAACCACAACGGCAATGACGGCACGATCGCTCGCTTTGGCTGGAAGGCGCAGAACAAGTCACTGCTGTTGTTTGCCGGCGAGGCCTATAACGTCGAGATGGGGATCACCAACGAGGTGTTCCCCAACGAGCGCCCGTTGCCGGGCGAGGAGCAGTCCACCGGCCTTCCGGCCGGGTGCCTGAACCTGGCCGGCACCGGCTACCCGGAGGATGCGACTAATTTCCAGGTCGCCGGCAGCTCCGATCAGGCCGCGCAGAACGCGCAGGTGCCGAGCGACGTCGTCATGTTCGCCGAGTTCGCGCGGTTGCTGGCACCGCCGCAGCCGGCCACGACCACCGGGCCGGGCGGGGCGAGCGCCTTTGCGGCCGGCGAGTCACTGTTCAAGACGGTTGGTTGCGCCGCGTGTCACACACCGGCGATCAACTCGACTCAGGCATCCGCCATCACCCCCTCGCTCAGCAACGCGGCGGTCAATGCGTTCTCGGATTTCGAGATTCACGACATGGGATCCGCTCTGGCGGACAACGTCTCGCAGGGCGGAGCTGGGGGCGATCAGTTCCGGACGGCGCCGCTGTGGGGTGCCGGCCAGCGCATCTTCTTCCTGCACGATGGCCGCACCAGCAATCTGCTGACGGCGATTGAGGACCATGCGAGCAGAGGTTCCGAGGCCAACGAGGTCATCGAGAACTTCAAGCAGCTGACCGCTACCCAGCAACAGGAGATTCTGGACTTCGTGCGATCACTCTGACGTTGAATCCGGGTTGCGAGCGGGGCCGGGGCGGCGCGTCTGACAGCGCGCCGCCCCACGTGATCGAGGCAAATCCATGGATCAGGTGCTGCGCTTCGTCGTGTCCGCCGCGTTGAGCAGTGCTCTGGTGCTCAACGCCGCGGCGGCTTTGCCGAGCGCTGAGGTTACCCCCGGGGCCGTCGCTGCGCCGGGTGGCAAGGTGCCGGACCATACGATCCTCGTGAAGGGCGCGTGGCCGAGCGCGAGTGATGCGAGCACACCACTTCCCGAGGGCGGCCGCTGGGGAGACGGCGGCTACCAGAACGATTACCTGGGACTCACCCTGCGATTCTCCGAGCGCTGGCAGCCGGGCCTTGAGGGCCCGCCGCCTTCAGACAGCGGCGCCTACACGCTGGCGCAGATCGTGCCTGCCGATGGCTTCAAGCGCGACAACCCCGGGCATCTGCTGATCACCGCCCAGGACATCTTCTTCACGGCCACCCGGGCGGACAACGCAGTGGAACTAGTCAACTTCAGCAGCGACCATCTGGACCACTCGGTGTATCGGGTGGAGGAGGCGCCGCGGGAAACGCTGCTTGGGCAGCACTCATTCGTTCGTTTCGGCTACCACTCGGTGATTGCCGGCATGCACTGGACCGTTTTCGCGACCGAGGTGCGCTGTCACGTCGTCGAGTTCATCTTCGTCAGCACCAATCCGTTGCGCATGGCCGACCTGCTGAAGTCGATGAGCAGCATCCGCCTGCCGTCCACCGCCGGGGTGCACGCCGGCACGGGCGGGGGCGAGCCCCCGCTGTGCATCAAGGACTATGCCAGCGCGGACCACATCCTCGAGCGCGTGGAGCCGCTCCCCACCGAGCCTCGATACAATACGATCCCGGTGCGAATCATCATCGACCAGCAGGGCAAGGTCAGGCACATCCACTTTCTGCGGGCGTTTCCCGATCAGGCCAAGGCGATCACGGATGCCTTGCTGCAGTGGCGTTTCAAGCCGCATCTGCTGGATGGCAGGCCGGTGGAAGTCGAGACCGGCATCGTGTTCGGCAGGAAAACGCCCGCGCTCGCGCCGGCGGCGAGCGTCGTGCACCCCGGCGCCTCTGGAGCGCCTGCGCTACCCTCCGGTAATTGAGCATGTCGATGCGCGTCAGCGCGGGCTCGGGCCGCCCGAGCGATCAGCGGCTATGACCGATCTCGCCGCCGGTCCCCGTGGGCTGTGCGCCGTTTCTGTAGAATCCCCTGCGCACTCCAAGCCTGGGTGGCGAAATTGGTAGACGCAAGGGACTTAATCGACTTGAGCACCCGGTGCGGAAACGGCCGGCGTGAATGGGGTCAAAGTCGGTGGAACAGCAGCACGTCAGGGTGGCTGCAATACCGAGCTAAGCCCCGAGTCTCACAGCGGAGATTCGCGGGAAAGTGTAGAGACTTGACGGCCCCCGCCTAATCCGCGCGCCTGCACAGGAGCGCACGGGATGGCGAAGGTAAAGTCCAGACCACAAATGCATGCGATCGCATCCAACATGCAGCAGTGAAAACTGTAGTGGTACGAAAATCCCTTGGGGGAAACCCCGTGCCGGTTCGAGTCCGGCCCCAGGCAGATGACAGAACTCTCGCTCGCTGACGCTATGAGAAGACACCGCAAAATGTGGCGCTAAGCTCATGAATTTGCGAGACTCGCGCACCAAATCACAACTGCTGCGCGATCGCAGCGCATTGCCGCACGCTGTCGCTGCAGTGTTTCGTGGTACTTAGACGCCGGTTCGACCATCGGGATTTGCAAGATGCCGCACGAAGGCCTCGAAGCCGAGAACCTGCACCTGTGGCGTGGTGAGCGCCACGTGCTCAACGGTGTCGGCTTCGCTGTGCCGACCGGGGCCTGCCTGCACATCGCCGGCGCCAACGGCTCGGGCAAGACCACGCTGTTGCGCACCCTTTGCGGCCTGCTGTACGCGGAGTCCGGCCGGGTGCTCTGGGACGGTCAGGACGTGCGCGACGACATGCCCGCCTTCCACGCCCGACTCATCTATATCGGCCACGAGCCGCCACTCAAGGCCGACCTGAGCGCGCTGGAGAACCTGCGGTTCTGGGTCGGCGTTCGGCGGCGCCGCGCCGCGGCGCTCCTCGGGGCGGCGCTTGAGCGCGTCGGTGCCGCCGCCTGGGCGGAGCGCCCGGTGCGCACGCTGTCGGCGGGGCAGAAGCGACGCGTCGCGCTCGCCGCACTGTCGCTGCTCGCCGCGCCCCTGTGGCTGCTCGATGAGCCGACGACCAACCTCGACGCCGAGGGTCAGCAGCTGGTGGGCTCGCTGATCGGCGAGCAGCTCGCGCGCGGCGGCCTGGTTCTGGCCGCCACACACCACGAGCTGCCGGTGGCGGCCGGACGCGTGCGGCGGTTGGAGCTTGCCGGGTGAGCCAGCCCCGGGGCATCACGCTGGCCGGGGAGGTTGCGACGGGGGCGGCGACCGACGTTCGCAACGCCTCGGGCGATGCCTCGGCACTCGATGCGGCGTGGCTGGTGCTGCTGCGTGATCTGAAGCTGGCGTTTCGCAAGTCCGGGCAGCTCCTGATGCCGCTCGCTTTCTTTGCCATCGTGACGACGCTGTTTCCGCTTGCCGTGTCGCCGCAGCTGTCGCGGTTGCGCGAGGTCGCGCCCGGCGTGCTGTGGGTGGCGGCGCTCCTTGCCTCGCTCCTGGCACTCGAATCGCTGTTTCGTGACGATGCTCACGACGGCACGCTCGAGCAGTATGCGCTGTCCGGGCAGTCACTCACCTGGCTGATGCTCGCCAAAACCGCAACGCACTGGCTCCTCACCGGGCTGCCGCTGGCACTGCTTGCGCCGCTTGCCGCGCTATCGCTCGGTGCGCCGTCCCAATCGCTCGCCGGCATCGTCGTCTGCGTCGCGGTTGGCACCGTGGCCTTGAGCCTCATCGGCTCTGTCGGGGCCGCGCTCACCCTCGGGATCCGCAGAAGCGGCGTGCTGCTCGCGCTCCTCACCCTGCCGCTGTCTCTCCCGGTGCTGATCTTCGGCTCGCGAGCCACCGAGCTCGCGATCCGCGGCGAGTCCTACGCAGCGCCGCTCGAGCTGCTCGGCGCGCTGGCGGTTCTCGGCATCACGCTGGCGCCGCTCGCCGCGGCGGCGGGCGTGCGCATCAGCCTCGAGTGAGGCGCGCTATGAGCTGGACATGGTTTCATCGGCTCGGCTCGCCACCGTACGTCTATGCGCTCGCGCAGCGCCTGACACCCTGGTTCGGGTGGGCGTCGGGACTGCTGATGCTGACCGGTCTCTATGGCGGGCTGGTGCTGGCACCGCCCGACTATCAGCAGGGCGAGGGGTTTCGCATCGTCTACGTACACGCACCGACTGCGTGGATGTCGCTGTTGGTCTATACGACCATGGCGGTGGCCGCCGCCGTGGGGCTCATCTGGCGCATGAAGGTGGCGCACGCAGTAGCGGCCAGCTGTGCTCCGATCGGCGCCTCGTTCACCTTTGCGGCGCTCGCGACCGGCTCGCTGTACGGCGCTCCGATGTGGGGCACGTGGTGGCAGTGGGACCCCCGGCTGACGTCCGAGCTCATCCTGCTGTTTCTGTATCTCGGCTACATGGGCCTGCGTGGCAGCATCGAAGATCCGCAGCGCGCCGACCGCGCGAGCGCCGTGCTCGCCGTAGTGGGCATCGTGAACGTGCCGATCATTCATTACTCGGTGACCTGGTGGAACTCTCTGCATCAGGCACCGACGGTGATGCGCCTCGGCAAACCCCAGATGGATCCGGCCATGCTGGCGCCACTGCTCATCATGCTGCTCGCATTCACGCTATTCTTCGTGGCGCTGCTGCTGGTGCGACTGCGCGCGGAGATCCTGAGCCGCGAGCGCACCGCCAGCTGGATCCCCGAGGTGCTGAGGTCATGAGCCAGTTTCTCGACATGGGTGGTTACGCGTGGTACGTCTGGCCCGCCTACGCGGTCACCTTCGTCGTCGTCGCGCTGAATGTCGTGTGGGCGCGGCGCTTGCTCGGCAACGCCCGCGCCGCGGCCCGCCGGCGCCTGGCGGAACGCGGGGAGGGCGCATGACCCCGCGCCAGCGCCGCATGACGCTCGTGATCGGCATCGTCGCGGGTGTCAGCATCGCGGGTGCGCTCGCACTCTCGGCCTTCAGGCAGAACGTGACCTTCTTCTTCGATCCGAGCCAGGTGGCCGCCGGCAAGGTGCCGGCAGGGGAGTCATTCCGGCTCGGGGGCATGGTCACGACGGGCAGTCTTAAGCGCGCCCCGGGAAGCCTCGAGGTGCGCTTCACCGTGACCGACTTCAACCACGATGTGCCCGTGACCTATACGGGAGTGCTGCCCGACCTGTTTCGCGAGGGCGCCGGCGTCGTGACGCACGGTCATCTGGCCGCCGACGGCACCTTCATCGCCGACGAAGTGCTCGCCAAGCACGACGAGAAGTACATGCCCCCCGCTGTGGCACGCTCGCTCAAGCGCCGGCACGGCGAGTCACGCACCGAGACCGAGCCTGGGGCCTCGCCCGCCGGCACTGCGCCCGCGCAAGCGCCCGCGCCGCCGCCTTCCTCGGGACTCTGACGCCATGCTGCCCGAGCTCGGCCAGTTCGCACTCATCCTGGCGCTGCTGCTCGCGGGCCTGCAGGCCTTCTTCGGCATCGCGGGCCCCGCGCTGGGTCGCGAGCGCTGGACCGCCGCGGTCACCTCCGCGGTCGCCGGGCAATTCGTGATGGTGGCGACCGCGGTCGGCTGCCTCGTGGCATCGTTCGTCAATGAGGACTTCTCGGTGCGCTACGTCGCCGAGAATTCAAACTCCGCGCTGCCGCTCTTCTACCGCGTCACGGCGCTCTGGGGTGCGCACGAGGGGTCGCTGCTCTTGTGGATCCTGCTGCTGGCCGCGTGGACGGTTGCGGTCGCCATCGGCTCGGTGCGCCTGCCGGCGCGTTTCGCGGCGCGCGTGCTGGGCGTACTCGGCGTCCTGAGCTTCGGCTTTCTGCTCTTCACGCTCGCGACCTCCAACCCCTTCCTGCGCTTGGATCCGCCCGCGGGCGATGGCAATGATCTCAACCCCATCCTGCAGGACCCGGCGCTCGCAATTCATCCGCCGATCCTCTACACCGGCTACGTCGGGTTTGCGGTCGCCTTCGCGTTCGCGTGCGCCGCGATGCTCGAAGGCAGGCTCGATCAGCAGTGGGCACGCTGGACGCGCCCCTGGACCACGGTCGCCTGGGCGTTCCTCGGCTGCGGCATCGCGCTCGGGAGTTTCTGGGCGTACTACGAGCTGGGCTGGGGCGGGTTCTGGTTCTGGGACCCGGTGGAGAACGCCTCGTTCATGCCGTGGCTGGTTGGCACGGCGCTCATTCACTCCCTCGCGGTCACCGACAAGCGCGGCCTCTTCAAGAGCTGGACGCTGCTGCTGGCGATCCTCGCCTTCTCGCTGAGCATGCTCGGCACTTTCCTGGTGCGCTCGGGCGTCCTGGTGTCGGTGCATTCGTTTGCCGCCGACCCGGCGCGCGGCATTTTCATCCTGGTGTTTCTCGCGCTGATGATCGGCGGCGCGCTCACGCTGTACGCCTGGCGGGCGCCACTGCTTAAGTCGACGGCGGGGTTCGAGTTCGGGGCGCGCGAGTCCTTCCTGCTCTTCAACAACGTGCTGCTGGTGATTGCGGCCGCCACGGTGTTCGCCGGCACGCTGGCGCCGCTCATTTCCGATGCCCTGAAGCTCGGTACGGTGTCGGTCGGCGCGCCGTACTTCAATCCGACCTTCATGCTGTCGATGCTGCCGCTGATGGCGCTGCTGCCGCTCGGGATTCATGCCGGCTGGAAGCGCGGTCACCTCAAGGATCATCAGCGCAGGCTCCTCATGAGCGCGGCCGTGGCACTCATCCTGGCCGCCGGGCTGGTGTTCGGAATCTACAGTGGCGGCGCGGTGCTGACCCCGGTCGGTGCGGCACTCGGAATCTGGATCATCTTGGCCTCACTCGTCGATCCCATCGATCGCTGGCGCCGGCGGTTGTCGCTGTCGCGCAGCGTGCTGGGCATGACGCTTGCGCACATCGGCCTCGGGGTCGCGGTCATCGCCCTCACCACGGTGCAGTCGTTCACCGTCGAGCGCGACGTGGCGCTCGCGCCCGGAGGCAGCGCCCAGGTGGGCGGATACGACTTCCGCTTCGAGGGCGTCGCGCCCGTCGAGGGACCGAACTACGACGCCATCGGTGGAACGATCAGCGTCACGCGTAACGGTGCTCCGGTCACGGTGCTGCGACCCGAGAAGCGCCAGTACTGGGTGCAGCACCAGGCGATCACCCAGACCGCCATTCACATGAGCCGCGGCAACAACCTGCTGGTGGCGCTCGGCGACGATCTCGGCGCGGGGCGCTGGAGCGTACGCATCCAGATCCGGCCGCTGGTCACGCTCATCTGGCTCGCGGCGCTCATCATGGGTATCGGCGGAGCGCTGGCGGCTTCCGACCGCCGCTACCGCAGCGCCCGGGTGCCGGCAGCTTCGGCACTCGTGTCCCCGCCGGCCGAGCCGGCCGGATGAATCGTTTCCTGCTGCCGCTCGGGGCTTTCGTCCTGCTCGTGATCGTGCTCGCGATCGGCATCCGCCATGCTCCCGAGAAGGACATCATCGCCTCACCCCTGATCGGCAAGCCCGCGCCGCAGTTCTCGCTCCCGGCACTCGCGGAGACCGCGCGCACGGTGCAGTCCGCTGAGCTCAAGGGACGGTGGTATCTCTTCAATGTCTGGGGCACCTGGTGCTTCGAGTGCCGCGCCGAGCACCAGACGCTGCTCGAGGTGCACAAGGCCGGCGTGGTGCCGATCATCGGCCTCGACTGGAAGGATGACGACGCCGAAGCGCGTACCTGGCTGACGCAGCTCGGCAACCCCTACGAGGTGGTGGCCATCGATCACATCGGGCGCACGGCCATCGACTGGGGCGTATATGCGGCTCCCGAGACCTTCCTCGTCAACGCCGATGGCATCGTCGTCTACAAGGTAACGGGCCCACTGACACACGAGGTGTGGGTGCACGACATCCTGCCACGCCTGCCGCGCGCACCGTTCCCCGGCTCATGAGATACCGCAGCGTCATTCTCGTGCTGTGCACGCTGCTCGCGCTGACAGTCGTCCGTGCGGCCCTCGCGGTGGATCCGACGCAGATGCCGACGCCGGCATTGCAGGCGCGCTACCTGGCGCTCACCCACGAGCTGCGCTGCATGCAGTGCCAGAACGAGACACTGGCCGATTCCCCCGTGTCGCTGGCCGCGGATCTGCGCGCCGAGGTGCGCGACATGTTGCTCGCGGGCAAGTCTGACGATGACGTGCGGGCGTTCATGGTCGCCCGCTACGGCGACTTCATTCTGTTCCGGCCGCGCTTCACCGCGCGCACCGCGTGGCTGTGGCTCGCTCCGGGAATCCTGCTGGCGATCGGCGCCGCCGCATTGCTGCGCGTGCTGCGGCAGCGCAAGGCGCTGCTCGCCGCCGATACCGAGCCGGTCGATGAGGACGGACGCGCCTGATGCTGGCGCTCGTGCACTTCGCGCTGATCGCAGCGCTCCTCACCGTGGCCGTCATCGCGCTCATCGCCATCCCGCTGCTTCGCAAGCGCGCCGCCGGCCCGGGGCCGGCACGCTGGAGTGCGCTCGCCGCGGCAGCGTTCCTGCTGTGCGGCTCGGCGGCACTGTACTTCTGGTGGAGCAGCTGGCATTGGCGCGCGCCGCCGCCGGCCAACTCGCCCGAGACCATGGTCGCGCAGCTGGCGCGCGAGCTGGAGCGCAACCCGCAGAATCCCGATGGCTGGCTGATGCTCGGCCGCTCCTACCTGGTGCTGCAGGAGTATCCGCTGGCGCTGCGTGCCTACGAGCGCGCCGAACGCTTGAGCGCTGGTCGCAGCGCCGAGGCGCTCACCGGCGAGGCGCAGGCGCTCGCGATGAGCGACCCGACGGAGCTCGACACGCGTGCCGGGCGCCTCATCGAGCGCGCACTGACGCTCGCCCCCGACTCGCCCAAGGCGCTGTTCTTCGGGGCCGTGGTGGCGGCGCGGCGCGGTGACCTGCGATTGGCGCGTGAGCGCTTCGTGAAGGTGCTGGCGGCAAATCCGCCGGACGCGGCACGCCACTTCCTCGAGCAGCAGGTGATCGCGATCGATCGTCAGTTGAGCACGGCGGGGCAGCCGCCGACGCTGCCCGAGGCGTCCGCGGGCGCTGCCGGCGATGCAGCGGCCGCGGTGCGCGTGCGTATCACCCTCGCCCCGGCGTTCGCTCAGTCGGGTGCGGCGGCGCCGTTGTTCGTCTTCGTGCGTGATCCGGCACATCCCGGACCGCCACTCGCCGCCCGCCGGCTTACGAGCGCGTTCCCGCAGACCGTGGAGCTGACACCGAAGGACTCGATGATCGCGGGTCGCAGCTTCAAGAGTGGCGATCACGTGACGGTCGTAGCGCGCATCGCCCGCTCCGGCAGTCCTACGGGCGCCTCCGGCGATCCCTTCGGCGAGGCCGCCTATCAGGTGGGTAAGGACGGGGTCGTCGGGCTGGTCATCGACCGCCTCACCCCCTGAGCGCCGCCCGAGACAGCCCATCCGGCCCATGTAATCGTCGGTTTCGGCTGGTTCTCCCCGCCGGCCGTCAGGGGTATGCTCGGACACGGAGAGAGGATTTCCAATTTTGGGCTTGCGCCGGCCTGCGGGCCGGTAAGGAGTGCAGCAATGGCTCACGCTACGGAAGGACGGCAGTCGCATCGCGGGTTTGCATCGATGAATGCGGACCGCCAACGGCAGATCGCCAGCATGGGCGGCAAGGCGGTCCCGGACGAGAAGCGCAGCTTCTCGCAGAATCGTCGCCTGGCCGCCGAAGCCGGCCGCAAGGGCGGGCAAAGTGTGCCCGGCGCGAAGCGCAGCTTCTCGCAGAATCGCGCGCTGGCGGCGGTCGCCGGTCGCAAGGGCGGACAGAGCGTGCCGGATGAGAAGCGCAGCTTCTCGCAGCACCCGGAGCTCGCAGCCGAGGCCGGTCGCAAGGGCGGCCAGGCGAGCCATGGAGGCGGGCGGCCGAGCTAGCCGCCGCCACACGGGGCGAGGGGGTATGAAGATCCGCGCACTCGCGCGGGGCTGCCTGCACGCAGGCGGCTCGCGTGCGCTCGCACGCGTGCCGGGCGAATTCAGATCCTGAGCGTCACGAACCAGGCGCCGGCGGCGATCATCGCGATGCCGAGCCAGTTGACCACCGACAGCCGCTCACCGAGAAAGGCGACTCCGAAGAGCGCCACGAGCACCACGCTCAGCTTGTCGAGCGGTGCGACGCGCGCGGCGTCCCCGACGTGCAGCGCCCGGAAGTAGCACCACCAGGACGCACCGGTCGCGATCCCCGAGAGAACCAGAAACGCATAGGTGCGCGGCGTCGCCTGCCAGAGTGCCCGATACTGCCGGGTCGCGAGGATCACCGCGCCGAGCAGCACCAGGATCACCCCCGTGCGGATGAAGGTGGCAACATCCGGCGCCAGCTTCTCCACACCGAGCTTGGCGAAGATCGCCGTAAGTCCGGCGAACAGCGCCGACAGAAGCGCCCACGTCTGCCACGAGGCCATGGCGCGGAGTGTCACACAAGCGGCGCCGTGGCGGTAACTGCGGTCCCGTGCGGCAGCGGGTGATTGACCGGCGCGCCGAGTCGTACTAATTTTCCGACCGCTAGGGGAGCCCCGGCAGGGGGCTGAGAGGCCAACGGCGCTTTGAGGAAGCGCGGCGTGGCGACCCTCCGAACCTGATCCAGTTAATGCTGGCGTAGGAAAGTTCCTCCTGAGTGAGCTTAGATCGTGCCCGCGCCATGCGCGGCAGATCGCTTTCCCACGCCGGCAGACGCCGGATCTGCCGCAGCCCTTCGCCTCAGGAGCGCATCCGATGAATGCACAGAGTTGGCACGTAGTCGCCGAGTCACTGCCGGCGTCCCGCAAGGTCTATCGTCCGGGCCGCCTGCATACCGACCTGCGCGTGGCGATGCGCGAGATCGCGCTGCATCCCTCGAGCGGCGAGCCGCCGCTGACGGTCTACGATTCTTCCGGCCCGTATACCGACCCGGGCGTCGCGATCGACATCGATACCGGTCTCGCGCGGCTGCGGGCGCCGTGGATCGCCGCGCGTGCCGACACCGAGCCCTATCCGGGCAGACGGGTGCAGCCGCTCGACAATGGCCTCGCCGCGGGCGGTAAGGCGGCGCCGGAATTCCCGACCCGCCGCCCGCCGCTGCGGGCGCGCGGCGGCGCTGCCGTCACGCAGCTTGCCTACGCGCGTGCCGGCATCGTCACGCCGGAGATGGAATACGTCGCGGTGCGGGAGAACCTCGGACGCGAGCGGCGCGCCCAGGGCGGCGCACGCGATGGCAATGACTGGGGTGCGAGCATCCCGGACTTCGTAACGGCGGAGTTCGTGCGCGATGAGATCGCGGCCGGGCGCGCCATCCTGCCGGCGAACGTCAACCATCCCGAGTCCGAGCCGATGATCATCGGCCGCAATTTCCTGGTGAAGATCAACGCCAACATCGGCAACTCCGCGGTCACGTCCTCGACCGCCGAGGAGGTGGATAAGCTGGTGTGGGCGATCCGCTGGGGCGCCGATACGGTCATGGACCTCTCCACCGGACGCAACATTCACACCATCCGCGAGTGGATCCTGCGCAACTCGCCGGTGCCGATCGGCACCGTGCCGATCTATCAGGCTCTCGAGAAGGTCGGCGGCGTCGCCGAGGAGCTCTCGTGGCAGGTGTTCCGCGATACGCTCATCGAGCAGGCCGAGCAGGGGGTCGACTACTTCACCATCCACGCCGGGGTGCGTCTGTCCTATGTACCGCTGACCGCGAGCCGCGTCACCGGCATCGTCTCACGCGGTGGCTCGATCATGGCCAAGTGGTGCCTGGCGCATCACCGCGAGAGCTTCCTCTACGAGCACTTCGAGGAGATCTGTGAGATCTGCCGCGCCTACGACGTGAGCTTCTCACTCGGTGACGGCCTGCGGCCCGGCTCGATCGCCGATGCCAACGATGCCGCACAGTTCGCCGAGCTCGAGACGCTCGGTGAGCTGACCCGCATCGCCTGGCGACGCGACTGTCAGGTGATGATCGAGGGTCCGGGTCACGTGCCGATGCACAAGATCAAGCACAACATGGACAAGCAGCTCGCCACCTGCGGTGAGGCGCCGTTCTACACCTTGGGTCCCCTCACCACCGACATCGCCCCCGGCTACGATCACATCACCTCGGCGATCGGCGCCGCGATGATCGGCTGGTTCGGCACGGCGATGCTGTGCTATGTCACCCCCAAGGAGCACCTTGGACTGCCGGATCGCAACGACGTCAAGACCGGAGTCATCACCTACAAGATCGCCGCCCACGCCGCTGATCTCGCCAAGGGGCACCCGGGGGCGCGCGAGCGCGACGACGCGCTGTCGCGCGCGCGCTTCGATTTCCGCTGGCAGGACCAGTTCAACCTGTCCCTCGATCCCGATACGGCGTGCGCGTTTCACGACGCGACGCTGCCCAAGGAGGGCCACAAGGTGGCGCACTTCTGCTCGATGTGCGGGCCGAAGTTCTGCTCGATGCGCATCTCGCACGAGGTGCGGGCCGAGGCACGTGCCCAGGGGATGCGTGAAATGGCGGAGAAGTTCCGCGCCGGCGGCTCGCAGATCTACGTACCGGCGGACGGCGAGGGCTGACAGCGTGCGAGTGAGGGTGATTGGCGCGGGCGTCGCCGGACTTAGCTGTGCCGTGGAGCTGGCGGAGCGCGGCGCCACGGTGGAGGTGCTGGAGCACGCCCCGAGCCTCGAGAGCGCCGGGTGTTCCTGGTTCGCCGGCGGCATGCTCGCGCCATGGTGCGAGCTCGAGAGCGCCACACCGCTCATTGCCCGGCTCGGCCTCGAGGGCATCGCCTGGTGGGAGCGACGCTTCCGCGGCACGGTAGTGAATGGCACGCTGGTGCTCGCTCAGCAGCGCGATACGGCTGAGCTGCGGCAGTTCGGCCGGCGCACCTCGAGCTTCGAGACGCTCGAGGGAGCGGCGCTCGATGCGCTCGAGCCCGATCTGGCCGGCCGCTTCGCTGCGGGGCTGTACTTCCGCGAGGAGGGTCATCTCGATCCACGCGCGGCGCTTGCCGCGCTGCTCGCTCGCTCGTACGAGCTCGGCGCGACGGTGCGCTTCGGCGTCGCCGGCGAGACGGGCGCACACGGGGCACAGGAGCTCATTGACTGCACCGGGCTCGCGGCCCGGCGCGCACTCCCCGACCTGCGCGGGGTGCGCGGCGAGATGCTGGTGCTGCGCGCGCCGGAGTTGAGGCTGCAGCGGCCGGTGCGGCTGCTGCATCCGCGCCTGCCGGTCTACCTCGTGCCGCGCGGCGCGGGCGTCTACATGGTGGGCGCGAGCATGCTGGAGAGCGATGCCCAGACGCGCATCAGCGCCCGCTCGCTGCTCGAGCTGCTGTCGGCGGCCTACGCGCTGCACCCGGCGTTCGGCGAGGCAGAGGTGCTCGAGACCGGCAGCGCGGTGCGCGCCGCTTTCCCCGACAACCTGCCACGCCTGCGACGCGTCGGCGCAGCACTTTACGTCAACGGACTCTACCGGCACGGCTTCCTGCTCGCCCCGGCGCTCGCGCGCCGCGCCGCGCTGCTCGTGCTCGAAGGACAACACTTCGCGGAGGTGATGGATGAGGATCCTCGTCAACGGCGCCTGGCATGAGATCGCCGCGCGGCAGCTGGCGGGCACGCTGGAGGAGCTCGGCTACCACGGGCGCGTCGTGGCCACCGCGGTGAACGGCGAGTTCGTGCCGGTGGAGGCCCGCATGAGGCGCGAGCTCGCCGACGGCGACCGCCTCGAAGTGCTCGCGCCCATGCAGGGAGGCTGAATGCTCAAGCTGTATGCAACCGAGCTCAGCTCGCATCTGCTGCTCGGCACCGCGCGCTATCCGTCGCCCGCGATCCTCGCAGACGCCGTGCGTGCTTCGCGCACCGAGGTGGTCACGGTCTCGCTGCGGCGTGAGGCAGGCGCCGAGCGCTCGGGGCAGGGCTTCTGGTCGCTGATCCGCAGCTTAGGCGTGCGGGTGCTGCCGAATACCGCCGGCTGCCACTCCGTCAAGGAGGCGGTCACGACGGCGCACATGGCGCGCGAGGTGTTCGGCACCCCGTGGGTGAAGCTCGAAGTCATCGGCGAGGACGATACGCTGCAGCCGGACGTGTTCGGCCTCACCGAGGCCGCGCGGATCCTGTGTGCTGAGGGCTTCGAGGTGTTTCCCTACACGACCGAGGATCTGGTGGTGGCGGAGCGGCTGTTGGAAACCGGCTGCCGCGTGCTGATGCCGTGGGGCGCACCGATCGGCTCGGGCCGCGGACTCAACAACCTGTCCGGCCTCAAGGCGCTGCGGGCGCATTTCCCCGCCGTGCCGCTCATCATCGATGCCGGCCTTGGCGTCCCCTCGCACGCGGCGCAGGCGCTGGAGCTCGGCTTCGATGCGGTGCTGATCAACACCGCCGTGGCGCAGGCGACGCACCCTGCGGCGATGGCGGCGGCTTTCGCCCAGGCCGTGGAAGCCGGCTACGCCGCGCGCCTCGCAGGGCCCATCGAGTCGCGCGATTTCGCCGCGCCGTCGACGCCGGTGGTCGGCCAGGCGTTCCTGCGATGAGGCTGCCGCGCGTCTACATCATCGTCGACAGCGCCGCCTGGCTGGCGCGGCTCGCAGCAATCGGCGTGCAGCTCGTGCAGTTGCGCATCAAGGAACAGCCGGCCGATACCGTACGCGCCGAGGTACGCGCCGCCCGCGCGCTGTGCGCGAGCGCCGGGGTGCAGCTGATCGTCAACGACCACTGGCAGATCGCGCTTGAGGAGGGCTGCGACTTCGTGCACCTCGGCCAGGGGGATCTCGCGAGCGCGGATCGCGCGGCGTTGCGCCGCGCGGGTGTGCGATTGGGGATCAGCACTCACGATGACGCGGAGCTCGAGCGCGCACTCGCCGCGGGCCCGGATTATGTGGCCCTCGGTCCCATCTACCCGACCCTGCTCAAGGTCATGCCATGGCAACCGCAGGGGCTGACCCGAATCACAGAGTGGAAGCGGCGCATCGGCACGCTGCCGCTGGTCGCGATCGGCGGGCTGACCCTCGAGCGACTTGCGGGCGTGTTGGCAGCCGGCGCCGACGCCGCAGCCGTGGTCACCGACATCGTGCGCCACGAGCAGCCGGAGGCGCGTGCGCGCGCCTGGCTCGCCGCTGCGCAGCAGGCCCCGGCCGCGGCGGCCTGAGCGGACTTGATGAGAAGGCCCACGTGAGCGACCGTTATTCCCGCCAGATCGTGCTGCCCGAGGTTGGCAGGGCGGGGCAGGCGCGCCTCGCTGCGGCGTCGGTGCTGGTGGTGGGCGCGGGGGGCCTGGGCTGCCCGGTGCTCGCCTATCTTGCCGCAGCGGGAGTCGGACGCCTGGCGATCGTCGATCACGACCGCGTCGAGGAAAGCAACCTGCACCGCCAGCCGCTCTACCGCCACGGCGATGTCGGACAACCGAAGACGCACGCGGCGCGCGGCGCACTGCTGGCGATGAACCCGGGCGTACAGATCGATGTGCTCTGCGAACGGCTGACGCCGCGCAATGCCGCGGCGCTCGCCGCCCAAGCCGACGTGATCGTCGATGCCGCCGACAGCTTCGCCGTCACCTACGTGCTGAGCGATGTCTGCCAACTCGCCGCCAAGCCGCTGGTGAGCGCCTCCGTCCTCGGGCTTAGCGGCTACGCCGGCGCGTTCTGCGGCGGTGGACCGAGCTATCGCGCGGTGTTTCCCGAGCTGCCGCCCGCGGCCGGCTCGTGTGCCGAGTCCGGAGTGCTCGGCACCGTCGTCGGGATGCTCGGCACTGTGCAGGCGCAGCTGACTGTCTCGCTGCTGCTGGCGCTCCAGCCGACGGTGCTCGGGCGGCTGATCAGCATCGACGCACGCACCCTGCGCTTCGACGGGTTCAGCTTCGCCGCCGCACCCGAGCCCCCCGGCGTGCCGCTCGCCTTCATCGCGCCTGCGGAGGTCGCAGCATCCGACGTGGTGATCGATCTGCGCGGCAGCGCCGAAACGCCGGTCTCACCCTTTCCGACGGCGTTACGTCTCAGCGTCGAGGCCATAGAGAGCGGGGCACAGCGCTTCGCGCCGGCGCCGCGCATTGTGCTGTGCTGCCGCACCGGGGTGCGCGCCTGGCGGGCGGCGCGGGCGCTCGAAGCGCAGGGGCATCGCAGGCTCGCACTCATCGCATTCGGCGCGTGAGCGCGGTCCTCGTCATCGCCGGCACGGATTCGAGCGGCGGGGCCGGATTGACACGCGACGTCGCCGCGCTCGCGCACTTCGGAATCGAGGCGCTGTGCGCGATCACCGCCGTGACCGCACAGACCGATGCGGCGGTGCTTGGCGTCACGCGGCTGCCGCTCGAGATGGTGCGCGCACAGATTGCAGCGGCGCTCGCCACCGGCCGGGTGGCGGCGGTCAAGACCGGGATGCTGGTCGATGGCGCGATGGTCGAGGCCGTCGCCGATTCACTGCCGCCGCGGCTGCCACTGATCGTGGATCCGGTGCTCGCCGCCACTTCCGGCGGCGAGCTGCTCGATGGCGCCGGACGTACCGCTCTCATGAAGCGGCTGCTGCCGCGCGCCACACTCCTCACTCCCAACCTGAGTGAGGCCGCCCTGCTGCTCGGCGCGCTCGTGGCGAGCACGGAGGATGAGGTCATCGCACAGGGGCGGGCGCTGTGCGCGCGCGGGGCTGCCGCCGTGCTCATGAAGGGCGGCCACGCGCAGCTGCCACTGGCAACCGACTGGCTGCTCACGGCGGACGGCGAATGCGAGCGTTTCACCGCCCCGCGGGTGGCCGCGCAGCAGCGCGGCACCGGCTGCGCGCTCGCGACAGCGATCGCCGCGGGAATGGCCGCCGGGCTCGAGCGCGCGGCGGCCTGTGCACGCGCCAAGAGTTACGTGACAGAACTGCTGATGCGCTCCGCCTGAATTCCTTCGGCGTCGCCAGAGCGCGACAGTCGCGTACGCGCGGCGCCGTCAACCAACTCGTGTCTGGATCGCTTTAGGTTGGCGATGGTGCCGTGAGCACCAGCCAACCAGAGGGAAACGGACATGGACCGCATTATGTTGCGGCGCGCCCTGTGCGGTGCGCTCTTGACGGGTCTCGCCCTAGGTCTGACGGCCTGTGGCGGTGGTGGCGGCGGCTCGACCGCCAACATGCCACCGCCGAGCCCACCGACTGCCAACATGCAGCTGCTGGTGAGTGACGCCTCGTCCGATGACTGGGCGACGATCGGCGTGCAGCTGCTGAGCGTGGCACTCGTTCCGCAGAGTGGTGGCAGCAACGTCACCATCTGGACGGCAACCAACCCCGCGCCGACGCTCAACCTGGTGCAGCTCGATAATCTGTCCGACATCATCGGCAGCGTCAGCGTGCCGGTGAATACCTACTCGGGCGCCGTCATTACCGTCGCGGGCAACTCGGGCGACGTGGCTTTGACGGTGTCCTCGAATCCGGAAAGCGGCTTCCCGGCCGCGGCAGGCGCGAGCATTCCCGCCAGCCAGATCCGGATCCAGGGCGCGCAGGGCGCAGCCGGCAGCCTGACGGTGCCGGTCACCCTCACGTTCGACAGCCCGCTCGTAGTCTCGAGCAGCGGCCCCAACGTGCTCGACGTGGAGTTCAACCTCGCGCACCCGGCCTTCATCGTCGCGCACAATCCGCCGGCGGCCGCAGGAGCCACGCTCTGGGCCGTGAATTTCAACGGTCCGGTGCGCCGCCACCACGTGGGTGACCTGCGCTGGCTGGTGTTGCGTCACAGCTACGGCACGGTGCAGGCGGTGAACGGCGGCGCCTTCACGATGCTGCGCGACTTCCCGGTGGTCCCGGCGAGCAACCCGGAGGGCGAGATCACGAGCAGCACGCAGCTCACGATCAACGTCGACTCGACCAACGGCACCATCCTCTACGACGCCGACAACAAGGACGCGCGTAGCGTCGTCAATTCGAGCTTCCCGAGTGCACTCAACGGCAAGTTCGTGCGGGTTGCGGCGCGTTACCAGGAGGACGGGTCACTGACCGCGGTGCGCGTGTGGTACTCGAGCACCTTCGCCAACGTGTGGCTGAGCCCCGAGGGGCACGTGTTGAGCGTCGATGACACCACCGGCGTCATGACGGTCGAGAACGAGGACGGCGTGCCGGTGCCGATCACCATCGGTCCCAACACGCTGTTCTACTTCCGGGCGCCGCAGAACCCGGCAGCCGATGCCGCCTCGATCGGCCAGGGACCCGGGTTCCTCGCGAGCGGCCACATCGTGCGCGGCTTCAAGGTGCACGTGAGCCCGATGGATGTGCTCGCCAACCCGCTGGTGGCCGATACGGTCGACATCGAGATGGCGAACTACAGTGGCACGATCTCGAACGCCGGCACGACGGGCTTCACCTATACACGCGACTACCTGCGCTCGAGTGACGACTACACCGTGAGCCTCGACTACATCCCGGGCACCGCCAACAACATGGATCCGAGCGGTACCGCGATCGAGGGCTTCGACTGGTGGTACTTCACCTTCCCGACACAGGCCGACACCGGCAGCAACGCCGTGAGCGACTTCGTGTCGGCGAGCAACGGCTCGGTGAACTTCGGCGGCACCTTCGGTCCGGTCGCCGCCTGGGGCGCCTCCTACGCGCTGTGGTCAACCAGCGCCGCCGGCTGGCAGGTGCCGATGGCGATCCTCGAGCCGACCCCGCTGCCGATCGGCACGGTGGCCACGGGCATCGCCGGCAGCGCGTTCACTCTGGCGCTGGCCGGCAACACCGGCGGCAACGCGGTGACGGTGGACTTCGACGCCACCGCCGGCTCCGCGACGCTGGTGTACCAGGTGAACCGCAGCGACGGTGTGGTGACCATCACGCCGCTGAACCTCGCCAACTCGGGCGATTTCACGACCTTCACCAACAACCTGACCACCGGGACGCTGGTCAAGCTGTGGAGCGTGCCACAGCCGGCCGGCACGGCCGCCAGCGGCTCGCTCAAGGCGTACGTGATCATCTACTACACGGGCATGCTGCCGATGAGCTGACAGTCCCCCCCGACGCGGCGGGGCAGGACCCCCGCCGCGTTTGGCAAGGGCGCCGCTCAAAACGGCGCCCTTTCTTTTTTCCGCTCACGTTCCTGTCCCGTGGCCGCGCGCCTCCTGGCCGTCCGGTATCATGCGCGGATGTCAGCACACGATCGGCAGGATGAGCTCACCCGTATCGCGCAACGCGCCATGCGCGAACACGGGCTGGAGCCGGACTTCCCCGCGGCAGCGCTCGAGCAGCTGCGGACCATCAGCGGTCCGCCAGCCGCGGCGGCGACGCTGCGGGACCTGCGCGCGCTCCTATGGTGCTCCATCGATAACGACGACTCACGCGACCTCGATCAGCTGAGCGTGGCGGAATCGCTGCCGGGCGGCGCGACGCGCGTCCTGGTGGCCGTAGCAGACGTCGACGCCACGGTGCCCGCAGGCTCGCCGCTCGACGTGCACGCCAGCGGCAACACCACCAGTGTATATACCGCGGCCGAGATCTTCCCCATGCTGCCCGAGCGGCTGTCGACCGACCTGACTTCGCTCGCCGCCGGCGCGGAGCGGCCGAGCTTCGTGATCGAGATGACCGTCACGGCCGATGGGGCGGTGAGCGCCTCGGACGTCTACCAGGCACGGGTGCTCAATCGCGCCAAGCTCGCCTACAACAGTGTGGCCGCCTGGCTCGACGGGCGCGGGCCGATTCCGGCACCGGTGGCGGCGGTGCGCGGCATGGACGAGCAGCTGCGGATGCAGCATCGGGTCGCCCAGGCGCTTAAAGCGGTGCGCAAGGCGCAGGGGGCACTTGGCCTCACGACGCTCGAGGCCCAGGCGGTGTACGAAGGCAGCAAGCTCATTGACCTGCGGCCCGATGAGGACAACCGCGCCAAGGAGCTCATCGAGTACTTCATGATCGCGGCCAACGAGGTCGTGGCGCGGTTCCTCGAGGCGCGGCGCTCATCCTCGCTCCGCCGCGTGCTGCGCGTGCCCGAGCGCTGGGGTCGCATCGTGCAGCTGGCGGCGAGCTCCGGAACGACGCTGCCCGCGGCTGCGGATCCGAAGGCACTCAGTGACTTCCTGCTGCACAGCCAGCAAACGAACCCGCAGACCTTCCCCGACCTGTCACTCGCGGTGGTCAAGCTGCTCGGGGCGGGGGAGTACGTCCTGAAACGGCCGGGGGAGCCTGCCGAGGGGCACTTCGGGCTGGCGCTGAGCGACTATACGCACGCCACCGCACCCAACCGGCGCTTTCCCGATCTCATCAGCCAGCGCCTCATCAGGGCAGCGCTCACCGGCAAGGGAGCGCCGTACGACGACGCCACGCTGCGCACGCTGGCGCAACACTGCACGCAGCAGGAAGGCAATGCGGCCAAGGTCGAGCGCCAGGTGCGCAAGTCCGCCGCGGCCATGCTGCTCGAGGCGCATATCGGCGAGCAGTTCGATGCCCTCGTCACAGGAGTCAACGACGCCGGCACCTGGGTGCGCATCGCGCAGCCGCTCGCCGAGGGACGGCTCGTGCACGGCTTCGAGCGGCTCGATGTCGGGGATGCGGTGCGCGTGCGGCTCACGCACACCGACATCGAGCGCGGCTTCATCGATTTTGCACGCGTTACCTGAGCCAATAACAACAAGGGGATCGCACGTCGCTGCTCAAGCGTTCGGCAGCTGAATTCAGCGGTACGTCCTGGCTGCTAGTCGGCGGCTGCGGCAGCGCGGTGCTCGCGGCGGCCTTTGCGCATACCGGCATCGGGCGGCGCATCGTCAGCCGACGCTGACGCGCTGTCCGTAGCTGGATAGCACGGCGCCGATCACCGACATATCGTCGGACACCGACAGTTTGCGCCGCGCAGCCCAGGCGCGCCTCATACAACACCGTGGAGGACCCGAACCCGATAGCTCCCTGCCCACCGATTGGGTGCGCGGGACGATGACAGGTTCGGGCTCGCCAGCAACAAAGGAGGTTGTCATGAAGGCCACTCTCACATTGTTGTTTGCCGTGGCGATGATCGGACTCGCACCCTGGTCGCTGGCCCAGAGCGAGCCGCGGACCGAAATGCGCTCCCCACCGTCCGCCGATGCGGTTCCGGCGGCGGATGTCGCAAACGCGCCGCGCTCCGCCATTACCGATGAGGTGGCCGCCAATACGCGGGTCGCCTCGCTGGTACCCGCCGGCATGTCGACCAAGGATGCCTGCATCGGCTTCCAGAACATGGCGGAATGCTCCGCGGCGCTGCACGCGGCGGCGAATCTCAACGTCCCGTTCGGGGACCTCAAGTCGCGGATGATCGGCGGCATGACGCTCCTCGCCACGATCCACGCCTTGAAGCCCAAGGCAGACGCGCGCCGCGAGGCGCAGCGCGCCGAGCAGCAGGCGAACGCGGATCTGCGCGCCAGCGGCTGAGGAGGCCGCCGCCCGGGGCGCTGCGCGCTCAGTACTCGAGGTGCAGGCGCAGGGCGTAGAAGCGCACTGGACCGCGGTCCTGGTTGAAGCCCGGGTTGCGGATGTACTGAAAGTCGGGGCTCAACTGCACGCGCAGTGCGGCCCCGGCGGGCGACCAGTGCCATTGGGCGCGGTAGTACGCCTCGAGGATCTGCTCGGGCGCGTAGTTGAGCCGCCCGTCGCCGAGCAGGAAGCCCGAGCCGCCGGCCGCGAGGTACTCGCGATGCACCTGCGAGAGGCCCTCGATCACCGCAGCGACGCCGGCACGGTCGTCGGCTCGCTGCCAGTGGACGCCTGACAGCTGGCCGCCCGCGCTTGCCTCCCGATCGACCTCGGTGAATACGAAGTCCTCGGTGCGGCCATCCTGCCAGCCGAGCCGCGTAAACAGTCCGGTGTCGCCCCCGTCGGCGAGCGGCTGTTCGGCGTTGAGGCCGTAGCCGTACTTGTGGCGCCCGTTCTGGTCGTTCGCGGCCACATCCGGCACGGTGCCGGTGGCGGCGGCGATGGCGAGCGCTTGCGCGTAGTCGCCCATGCGCGCGGTGTTGGTGTAGGCGAGCAGGCGCACCACGGTGCTCACGGCGGCCGGCGACAGCGTCAGCTCGAGATTCTGCTCGCGCGCGCGCCGCAGTGTCTGCAGCGTCTGGGCATTGGCGTAGAGTGGCATGCGGTACATGCCGTATCTGAGCGTCCATGCCGGACTCACATAGCCGACGACAAAGCCGTCGGTGTAACCGCGGGTGTTGGCGGCGAAGTCCCAGCTGGTGTTGTTCCACAGCGACCAATTGAGGAACTGGGTGCGCGCTGCGTTGGCGTAGGCGTTGTGATCAAAATCATCCGCCACCGAGAGCTGTCCTACCTTGAGCTCGAGGCGGCGCACGGCCTCGGTGCCGGGAATCTGGTCCTGGCCGCGGGCCACGGCGGCCACCTCACCCGACAGCGGCAGCATGAAGCGCGCGTAGGCGCGCGCAATGTAGAACTGCTTCTTGAGACCGGGAATCCCCTCGCGGATTACGTCGCCATTAGTGAGCCCGCCGAGGCCGGTCGCATCGCTCACTCCGGCGCCCATGAATTTCTCGGCGTCGAGATACAGCTGCGCCCAGGGGCGTGGCGCCCAGCCGCCGTAGAAGCCGAAGGTGTGGGTCGCCTGGCGGTCGCCGCCAGCCAGCAGGCTGTGCACGCCCACGTACGGCGAGGTGAGCCGGCTCTGCCACTGCTCGATGCCGGTGTACTGGGCGGCGAGCAACATCGGTGCGGTGTTGGCGGGCGCCGGCGCTTGCGCAGGCGCGCCGTCGTCGGCGCCGGGGGCGCTTGCGCCGCACGCCGTCGCCGCCGCGCACAGCGAGAGCAGCAGTCCGACGCCTCTGCGGGCCGCGGCAGCGCGCGCGCGGCGGGCCGCCACGCTATCTGCGATCGGCGGCGCCGGCGGCGTTCCAGCCGCCGCCGAGCGCCTTCACGAGCAGTACGGTTGCAGTGGCGCGCCGGATCTCGATGTCGGCCTGCGCAAGGCGCGCCGCGAGCGCCGCATTCTCCGTCGAGACCACCTCGAGGTAAGTGACGATCCCGCCCTTGTAGCGCAGGTTCGCCTGATCGAGCGCCCCCTGGGTGGCAGCCACAGCAGCCGCCTCGCTGACACTTTCCTTCTGCAGCTGCCTGAGTGCCGCCAGATTGTCCTCCACGTCCTGGAAAGCCGTGAGCACGACGCCGCGGTAATCGGCCACCTGCTCATCATAGCCGGCGTGCGCCGCCGCCGACTGCGCGGCGTGCGCCCCGGCATCGAACACGGTAAGGAGCGCCTGCGGCCCGACGGACCAGTACTGTGCCGGCGCGGTGAGGAGATTCGATGTCTGCAGCGCCTGCCAGCCCGCGCCGCCGCTCAAAGAGAACACCGGAAAGTACGCCGCGCGCGCCACGCCGATGCCGGCATTGGCAGCCGCCACGCGCCGCTCTGCCGCGGCTACGTCGGGGCGGCGCTGCAGCAGCTGCGAGGGGAGGCCGGCGTCGACCGGTGGCAGACTCCAGAACGATTCATCGGCGCGCGCGCCGACGGCGAATCGCGGGGCTTCCTCGCCGACCAGCACCGCGATCGCGTGCTCGGTCTGCGCGCGGCGCAGACGGGTGTCCTCGGCCTGGGTACGCGCGGTCTCGAGCTGCGCCTGCGCCTGCTGCACGTCGGAGATCGGCGAGGCGCCGCCCTGATAGAGGTTCTGGGTGAGCGCAAGCGCCCGGGCGTAGTCCTCAACGGTGTGATCGAGGAAACGCTGCTCGATGTCTAGGCCGCGCAGCGTGAAGTAGTCGCTGGCCAGCTCGGCGTGCAGCGACAGGTCGAGCGCCGCCGCATCGCCGGCGCTCGCCTGCTCGCTGGCGCGCGCCCCGGCGACGGTGTTGCGGATGCGGCCGAAGAGGTCGATTTCATAGGAGAGATCGCCGCCCAGCACGAACTCGTTGCCGGTGCGCGATTTGCCCGGCACGTAGCTGGTGGAATACACCGAGGTCTCGCCGCGCGTGGCATCCGCCTGGGCGGTGACGGTCGGGAACCAGGAGGAACGCGCCAGTCGTGTCTGGGCGCGCGCGCCCTCGAGCCGCGCCAATGCCGCCTTGAGGCTCTGGTTCCCGAGTGTCACCCGCTCCTCGAGCGCATCGAGATCGGCATCGTGGAATACGCTCCACCAGGGCCCGCGCGCGCCCGCATCGGCCGGCACCGCAACCTGCCAGTCGCCGGCTTCCTTGTAGGCGGCAGGCGGTGCCGGCATCGCCGGTACCCGATAGCGCGGCGCGAGCGAACAGGCCGCGAGCGCAGAAGCGGCGAGCGCCGCTGCGGCCAGGCGGCGCGCCGTTCTCAAGGGGAGTGCTCCGCAGCTGCGGGCGGCCGCGTCGACTGCGGTGCGGACGGCTCCTGTACCCGCACCTGCTGCCCGTCGGCGACCGAGTCGGAGGGGTTGAGGATCAGAGCGTCCTCGGGGCTGATACCGCCGAGCACCTCGATCTCGGTGCCGAAATCGCGTCCCTCGGTAATGTTCTTCAGGCGCACGATGTGATGATCGTCGACGGTCGCGACCTGGACGTTCTGGCCGCGGAACATCACCGCATTGACCGGTACGCGTAGCGTGCTGACACGGCTGGGGAGGGAGAACGTTACCTGCGCATAGGAGCCCGGCAGTAGCTCACCGGCCGAGTTATCAATCTGCAGCTCCACCTGCAGGGTGCGGGAGGTCGCATCGAGTGCCTGCGCGGTCGAGGCGACCGTGGCGGTGTAGCGCTGACCCGGATGATCCGTCAGCACCAGGGCCGCATCCAGTCCCGGACGGACCTCGGCGGAGTAGGGCTGCGGCACGAACACGTAGATTCGCAGCCGATGCGTATCGGCCACGCGGAACAGTGCGCTGCCCGGGCTCTCGCCGGCATTGATCAGGGCGCCCACGTCGGTGTTGCGCTGGGTGACGACGCCGGCAAACGGGGCCAGCACGCGCTTGAACGATTCGAGCTCGCGCAGCCGCGCCAGGTTGGCGCTCGCAGAGGCGCGCGCCGCGGCCTTGGCGGCGGCATCGCCGGCGCGCTCGTCGGCGTCCTGCTGCGACACGGACTGGGTCGCGAGCAGGCCTTTCCAGCGCTCGTTGGTGGTGCGGGACAGCTCGTAGTTGGCCTCGGCCGTACCGAGGTCCGCCTCGGCCTGGCGCAGCTGCTGATCCACCTCCGGCGTCTCGATCTCCGCCAGCAGCTCGGCCTTTTTTACCCGCGTGCCGATGTCGGTGTACCACGCCTTCAGATAGCCACTGGTGCGCGCATAGATCGGCGCCTCGTAATACGCCTGCACGTTGCCGGGCAGCACCAGCGTGTCGGCCGAGGCCCCGGGTGTGGCGTGAACCGTGATCACGGTCGGGACCGCGGCACTCGCAGCCTCGCGTTGCAGCGTGTTGCGCGCGCTCAGGCGGCTGACGATGCCCCACACGGCGAGTAGCAGCGCCACCACGCCGACGATCAGCAGGTAGCGGCGTCTGCGCTGCTCATCGGCAGTCATCGGGGACGGATCAGGCGTGTGATCGGGCATCGGAGCTCCGGCGTCCGTGGATCAGGGTGAAGACCGCGGGCACGAAGAACAGGGTCGCGACGGTGGCGAACACCAGGCCGCCGATGACTGCACGACCGAGGGGCGCGTTCTGCTCACCGGCTTCGCCCAGGCCGAGCGCCATGGGCACCATGCCGATGATCATCGCCAGTGCGGTCATGAGTACCGGGCGGAAGCGCGTGAAGCCGGCCTGCAGGGCGGCGTGCGTGGCGTCGTCACCGGCATTCATGCGCTCGCGCGCGAAGCTGATCACCAGCACGCTGTTGGCGGTGGCGACGCCCATGCACATGATCGCTCCGGTGAGCGCCGGGACGCTCACCGGCGTGTGCGTCAGGAACAGCATCCAGACGATGCCGGCGAGCGCGGCCGGGAGCGCCGTGATGATGATGAAAGGATCGCGCCACGTCTGGAAGTTGACCACGATCAGCAGGTAGACGAGCACTACTGCACCGGCGAGGCCGATCAGCAGTCCGGTGAACGAGTCGGTCATGGTCTTGACCTGGCCGCGCACCGTGACATGCGAGCCGCGCGGCAGGGAATGCTGCGTCTCGCCCACGATATGTTTGATCTGTGCGGCGATGTAACCCAGGTCGATGCCGTCCACCGCACCGTAGATGTCGATGACCGGGGTCGCGTCGTAGTGGCTCACCACGGCGGGTGACACGCCGCGCTTGAAGCTCGCCAGGTTGGCGAGCAGCTGCGGGCCGGGGCTGCCGGCGGGATTGACTCCGCTCGCCGCGCTGCTGCCGCCGCCGCCGCTGCCGACCGTGATCGGGGTGGTCTCAAGATCGGTGAGCGAGGCGATGCGGAACTGCGGCGTCTGGGCGACCACCGGGTACTGGGTACCCTTCGGGTCGATCCAGAAGGACAGCACGGTCTGGCCACTGCCGGAAAGCGATACCAGCAGGTCGGATGCGACGTCGGTCTCGGTGAGCCCGAGGAGCGCCGCCTTGTTGCGATCGACGTTCACGCTGATGGTCGGATAGTCGAAGGCCTGCTGGATGTGCACGTCCACCAGCCCCGGGATCTGCTGCATGCGCGCCGCCAGGTCGTTGGCGTACTGCCGTCCGGCATCGAGGTTGAAACCGGAGACCTGCACGTCGACCGGGGAGGGCAGCCCGAAGTTGAGGATCTGGCTGACGATGTCCGCCGGCTGAAAGGCGAACGTAGTCGAGGGATAGAGCTCGGACAGCTTGCCACGCAGCGCGCGAATGTAGCGCTCGGTCGGATGGTGGTCGGATTTCAGGTTGACGAAGATATCGGCATCGCCGGGGCCCACCGGCGCCGAGGTCGAGTAGGCGAGGTTGATGCCGCTGTAGGGCACGCCGATGTTATCGACGATCGTGTCGATCTCGGCTGCCGGAATGGCGGTGCGGATGGTGGCCTCGACGTGATCGCAAAGCGCCGCGGTTTCCTCGATCCGCAGCCCGGTCGCGGCACGCAAGTGCAGCTTGATCTGACCGGCATCCACTGCAGGGAAGAAGTCCTGTCCGAGACCGGGGAGGAATCCCCCCAGCGGGAAGGCGAGCAGGGCGGCCACCGTCATGGCGGCGAGAAACGGCACGACGAAGCGCGGGCCGGCCGCGAGTGCCCGCTCGAGCAGCACCCGGTAGCGGTCGCGCAGCCGGGTGAACGACTGCTCGAAGCGCTGCTGCAGGCGCTGGAAGGGATTCTGCGTCGCCGCGGCGCCGTGCGCTGAGTGCTTCTGCAGCCAGTACTTGGCCAGCGTCGGCACCAGCGTTCGCGACAGCACGTAGGAGGCGAGCATCGCGAACACCACCGCCTCGGCCATCGGTATGAAGAGATAGCGGGCGATGCCGGCCAGCATGAACATCGGCACGAATACGATGCAGATCGCGAGCGTCGAGACGAACGCCGGCACGGCAATCTCGTGGGCACCGTTGAGGATCGCCTCCTCGACCTCCTGGCCCTGCTCGAGATGCATGTTGATGTTCTCGATCGTCACGGTGGCGTCATCGACCAGGATGCCGACCGCCAGCGCGAGCCCGCCGAGGGTCATGATGTTGATGGTCTCGCCGAGTGCCGACAGGCACATGATCGAGGTAAGGATCGACAGCGGGATCGACACCGCGATGATGATGGTGCTGCGCCAGCTGCCGAGGAACAGCAGGATCATGAGCGCCGTCAGACAGGCGGCGATCACCGCCTCGCGCACCACGCCGTTGATGGCGGCGCGTACGAACACCGACTGATCACCCACCAGATCGATATTGAACCCTTCCGGCAGCTGGTCGTGGATTCCCGGCAGCCGCTGCTTGATGGTGCGGATGATGTCCAGCGTCGAGGCGCTGCCGGTCTTGAGCACGCTCATCAGCACGCCGCGATGACCGTCGCGGCGCACGATGTTGGTCTGCGGTGGGTAACCATCGCGGATGTGCGCCACGTCGCGCACGTAGATCACGCTGCCGTTGCGGTTGGTGATCGGCAGATCGTTGAGCTCGGCGATGGTGCGCGGATTGGCATTGATGTTGATGAAGTATTCGCGGTCGCCGATCTTCTGCGTGCCGGCCGGCAGGATGGAGTTCTGCAGGGCGATCGCGTTGGTGACGTCGTTGCCCGACAGGCCGGTGGCGCGCAGCGCGTCCGGATCCAGGTCCGCCTGGACCTGGCGCTGCAGCCCGCCGTAGGGATAGGGCATCGAGGCGCCCTGTACGGTGGCGAGCCCGGTGCGGATGATGTTGTTGCCGAGGTCGAAGAGCTGCGCTTCGCCGAGCTTGTCGCTGGAGAGCGCCAGCTGCACGATCGGCACCGAGGAGGCGTTGTAGGCGAGTACGTAGGGAGGCGTGGTACCGGGCGGGGCGGAGCGCAGCTGGGTCTGCGAGACCGCGGTGATTTGCGCGAACGACAGCTCCTCGTCAACGCCCGGCTGGAAGAAGTATTTGACGATCGACTCACCGGTGATCGATTGCGATTCGGTGTGCTCGACGTCGTTGACCGTGGTTTGCGCACTGCGCTCGGTCTGCAGGATGAGGCGGGTCGCCATCTCGTCGGGCGACAGCCCGGCGTAGCGCCACACGGTGGCGACCACCGGGATCTTGATGTTCGGGAAGATGTCGGTGGGCGTGCGCACGATCGCGAAGCCGCCGAGCAGCAGGATCGCGATGGCGAGGACTATGAAGGTGAGGGGGCGCCGCAGCGCCAGGCTAACGATCCACATCGGCCCGCCACACTACCCTAGGGCGGCGGCGCGGCCCACCCCCCGAAAGAGCAGCGTCGCTGTCGCGGCGGCGCCTGGTCGGCGGATGCTTACAATCCCTTTCAGATCCCTCAGAATTACCCTGTCATGCTGCCCGAGGGGTGTAACTCCTTGATAGAGCATGACAACCGAAACTTCTCAGTCCGTCGGGGCCTGGATCGCAGTGCGGCGCCTGCGTGGCCCGCAGGCATGGGTTGCCGGCGGCATCGTGGCGATCACGGCGTTGGCGCTCTCGTGGTGGCTGGCACGTAGTCCGCCCCTGCACTACGTCACCGCGCGCGTCAGTCGTGGTGACATCCAGCGCACCGTCAACATGACGGGGACGCTCAATCCGATCGTCACGGCGCAGGTCGAGTCCTACGTCTCGGGCAACATCAAGACCTGGACCTGCGACTACAACACGGTCGTCAAGATCGGACAGATCTGCGCGACGCTCGATCCGCTGCCGTTTCAGGTGGTGGTCGATCAGGACACGGCGGCGGTGCACTCGGCCGAGGCGGCGCTTGCCAAAGATCGGGCGGCGGCTGCCAACCAGGAGAAGATCTACGCCTACGACCAGAAGGAGATCGACGAGGGCATCGTATCGCAGGAGCAGATCAACACCGACAAGGCGACACTCGAGCAAGATCGCGCCCAGGTGAGGCTCGACATGGCGAACGTCGAGCAGCAGAAGGCGCTGCTGCACGGCGCCGAGGTCAACCTCGCCTACACCAAGATTCCCTCGCCCGTGAACGGCATGGTGATCACCCGCTACATCGATGTGGGCCAGACGGTGGTCTCGAGCCTGTCCGCATCGCCGCTGTTCCTGATCGGCAAGGACATGCACCTCATGGAGGTGGACACCAACGTCAGCGAGGCCGACGTCGGCGGAGTAAGGGTTGGGGAGCAGTCGTACTTCACGGTGCAGGCCTACCAGAGCCGCACGTTCTGGGGCACCGTGCGTCAGGTCCGCGAGGGGCCCATCACGGTGCAGAACGTGGTCACCTACGACGTGGTGGTGGATGTGAAGAACGACGACCTGGCGCTGTTTCCCGGAATGACCGCCGACTGCCACATCATTACCGCGGAGCGCAAGAATGTGCTGCGCGTGCCGCTGCCCGCCATCCGCTTCAACCCCGAGGGCTTCGCGCGCGAGCGCTCCGCAAGAGGGCCCGGCGGCTCAGGTCCGGGGCGCGCGCCGGCGGAACAGGTGTCCGGCGACTCTTCAGCCCGGGAGGCCGAGCAGGCAGGTTCTGCGGTGTCCGAGCGCTCCCGCGGCGCTGCATCGGCAGGCGCAGGAGCGCCCGGCGACGGTCACGGCGGCCGCTTTGGTGGTCGCGAAGCAGGGCCCCCGGCGAGGCTATGGGTAATGCGCGACGGCAAGCTCGTCGCGGTACGCGTGCGCACCGGTCTCGACGACGGGATTCTGGTCGAGGTCTGGGGCGACGAGCTGCGCGAGGACGATGTGGTCGTGGTCAATGCCGTGCGCCCGAATCAGCCACGCGAGGAGCAGCGTGCGGGACAGAGCAACGGGCCGGGCGGCAATAGCTTGCGCGGGGGCGGCCGCTTTTGAGCAGCACGGACTTCGGGCATGCCGCACCCCCGGACGCTCCGGCCGGGGAGCCCATCATTCAGGTCCGCGACGCCGTCAAGATCTACCCTCTGGGAGACACCGAGGTGCACGCGCTGCGCGGCGTCAGCCTCACCATCCGCCGCGGCGAGTTCGTAGCCATCATGGGCGCCTCGGGCTCCGGCAAGTCGACGCTGATGAACATTCTCGGCTGTCTCGACAAGCCGACCCGGGGCGACTACCTGCTCGAGGGCGTCGACGTCGCACAGCTCGATGAGCCGGCGCTGGCCCGCATTCGCGGGCGGCGCATCGGTTTCGTGTTTCAGACCTTCAACCTGCTGCCGCGCACCAGTGCGCTCGAGAACGTGGAGCTGCCGCTGTTTTACGCCGCACAGCTGGGCGGCAACACGCAGCGGGCACGCGACATGCTGGGGATGCTCGGCCTCGCCGAGCGCGAGCGCAATCAGCCGAACCAGCTCTCGGGCGGCCAGCAACAGCGCGTGGCGATCGCGCGCGCCCTCGTCAACGACCCGGCCATCGTGCTTGCCGACGAGCCTACCGGCAATCTCGACTCCGAGACCGCGCTCGACATCATGGCGACCATCCGCGCGCTCAATCGCGAGCGCGGTGTCACCATCATCCTGGTGACGCACGAGCGCGAGCTCGCCGAGCTCGCCGATCGCATCGTCACCATTCGCGACGGGCGCATCCTCTCCGATCATGCCACCGCCAGCCCGCGCATGGAGCGCGAGACGCGCGCGCTGCCTGCGGTGCAGGCGTATCACGAGCAGCGTTTTACCGGGCGCCTCGACGCCTGGCTGCACGAGGCGGCCTCGCTTGGCTGGATGGCGGTGTTCGCGGCGCTGCGCGCCATCGGGCGCAACAAGCTGCGCTCCGCCCTCACGATGCTCGGTGTGTTCATCGGTGTGGCCGCGCTCATCGCCATGGTAGCCGTCGGGGAGGGTGCCCGCGCCGCAGTGGAGGCTCAGGTGCAGAGCCTCGGCACGGACCTGCTGGTGGTACTGCCGGGGGCCACCCGCATCAACGGCGTGCGCGCCGGCCATGGCAGCGCGGAGAGCCTGAGGGTGCGGGACGTGGGATCCATCCTCGAGCAGGACAGTGCCGTCTCGGACGCAAGCTACGTCAACCGCCAGTCGACGCAGGTCGTGAACGGCACGCAGAACTGGAGTACCAGCGTGCAGGGTGTCTCGCCGAGCTATCTGGCCATCCGCCGCTGGCCGGTGGCCGCCGGCCGCACGCTGAGCGATGAGGACGATCACGACGGCGCCGCGGTCTGCGTGCTCGGTAACACCGTGGTCACCAATCTGTTCGGCGAGTTCGCCGATCCGATCGGTGCCACGATACTGGTGAAGAACGTGCCCATGGTGGTGATCGGTGTACTCGCCATCAAGGGTCACTCGGCATCCGGGCAGGACCAGGATGACGTGGTGCTCATGCCGTTCACCACCTCGCAGGAACGCATCCTCGGTGTGGCCACGCCATCCTCGACCCAGACGCTCGCGAACAACGTGTTCGCAACCATCGGGCCGCCACCCAATCCCTTCGGCGTCACGCCGAAGCTCGAAGGATTCGTCAACACGATCTACGTTCAGGCCCGCAGCCCGGCGCTCGTCAAGATCGCCCTCGACCAGGTCACCAAAACCCTCGAGAAGGAGCACCACATCCTGCCCGGCAAGGATGACGACTTCGTCGTGCGTGATCTCACCGAGATCGCCGAGGTGGCCGAGGCCAGCTCCCAGGCCATGGAGCTGCTGCTGGCCGCGATCGCCTCGATCTCGCTGGTGGTAGGCGGCATCGGCATCATGAACATCCTGCTGGTCTCGGTCACCGAGCGCACACGCGAGATCGGTATCCGCATGGCGACCGGGGCGCGGCGGCTGCATGTGCTGACGCAGTTCCTCATCGAGGCGATGCTGCTCGCCCTCATGGGCGGTACCGTGGGCATCGCCGCAGGCGTCATCGCCTCGCTGCTCATCTCGCGCTTTGCCGGCTGGCCGATCCTGTTAAGGGCCAACGTGATGGCGCTGGCGTTCGTGTTCTCAGGGGCGGTCGGGGTGTTCTTCGGCTTCTACCCGGCGCGCCAGGCTGCACTTCTGAACCCGATCGATGCGCTGCGCTACGAGTGAGTGGTCGATGTACCGACACACCAACCCCGCACTCACCGCGACGCTGGCTGCGCTGATGCTTGCGGGCTGCGCGGTCGGCCCCGACTTCAGGAGCCCGCCCGCACCCGCCGCGGAGGGGTATCTGCATCCGGCCGCCGCGCCCGGCAAGACCGATGCCCAGGACCTGCAGCACCTTAACTCCGGAGCCGAGGTCGCCGCGCAGTGGTGGCAATTGTTCCAGTCACCGGTGCTCGATGAGGTGGTGCGCGCAACGCTCGCCGAGAGCCCGACTCTAGCGGCGGCGGATGCCACCCTCGCGCAGGCGCGCGAGCAGGTGGTGATCGCGCGCGCGGCGTTGCTGCCGAGCCTGAGTGCTAACGTCGGCGCGCAGCACTCGCGCGCGGTAACCGGGGTGGCGGGCCTCGGAGCTCCCGGCAGCAGCTCCGCTAGCGGCTCGAATCTCTACAGCCTGGGACTATCCGCGAGTTACAGCCTGGATCTTTTCGGCGGCGTACGCCGCAACATCGAGCAGCAGTCAGCGCTCGCGGAGTACCAGCGCTACGAGCTTGCGGCCGCGTACCTCACTCTCACGGGCGAGGTGGTCAATGAGGCGCTCACGATCGCTGCCACACGCCTGCAGATCGCCACGACCGAGGAGCTGATCCAGGTGGATCGCAAGAATCTCGCGCTCACACAGCGTGAATTCGAGGTGGGCACGGCGACGCGCGCCGATGTGCTCACCGCCGACAGCCAGCTGGCGGCCGATCTGACCCAGTTGCCTCCACTGCACAAGCAGCTGGAGCAGGCCTACGACGCGCTCAGCGTACTGGTCGGACGCAGTCCCGCGGAGTGGAAATCCCACGAGTTCGATATCGGCGAGCTGACCCTGCCGCGGGAGGTGCCGCTCAGTGTGCCGGCACGGCTGGTGCGCCAGCGCCCGGACGTGCTGGCGGCGGAAGCCCAGCTGCACGCCAGCAATGCCGCCATCGGCGTGGCTATTGCACAGGAGTTTCCCTCGCTCGATCTGTCGGCGTCGGTGACACGCCAGGCCCTGGAGGCGGGAGCGCTGTTCCACCAGTTCAATACGCTGTGGGACGCCGGCGGCGCCTTGGCCCTGCCGATCTTCGCGGGCGGCGCGCAGGCGGCCCAGGTGCGCGCCGTGCGTGATACCCATACGGCCCAGGCCGCCACTTACCGCGCGGTGGTGCTCGAGGCACTCGGACAGGTTGCCGATGATCTCTGGGCGCTGCAATACGACGCGCAGCTCCTGACGGTCGACCGGCACTCCGTGGAGGTGGCATCCGCGGCACTCAAGCTGCAGCAGAAGAGCTACGCAGTAGGCACGACCAGCGTGCTGTCTCTCATCACGGCCGAGCGCACCTATGCCCAGGCACGTCTAAGCTACGCGACGGCACAGATCCAGCAGTTTCAGGACACGGCGGGACTGCTCGTCGCGCTCGGCGGCGGCTGGTGGCAGGCGCAGGCGCCGTTGCCGAAATAGCAGCTCTCAAGGCGTCGCGCGGGCAATGCGCACGATCGCCTCAAGACTGCGCTCGACGTCGGCATCGCTCGTCGACCAGTTGCTGACACTGATGCGCATCGCCGTGCGGCCCTGCCACACGGTGCCGCCGCACCAGCAGGTGCCATCCGCCTGCACTGCGGCTACCACCCGACGGGTCCGGTCGGCATCGCCAAAGGCAACCACGACCTGGTTGAGCACCACATCGTTCAGCACCTCGTGTCCGGCGGCGGCCAGAGCTGCGGCGAAGCGCTGCGCCTGGCGGCAGTTGCGCTCGATGAGCTCCGCGACCCCGCCGCGCCCGAGGGCGCGGAGCGCTGCGTACACGGTGACCGCACGGCCGCGGCGCGACGCCTCGGGAACGAACTCGTGGGGGTCGCGCTCGCGTACGCTGGTGGCGAGGTAGGGGGCCGCGACCGTCGGCGCCGACAATCCCATCGCGCCGCGGTGCGCGGCCTCATCCGCACAGAAGACGAGCCCGCAGTCGTAGGGGACGTTGAGCCACTTGTGAGCGTCGGCGGCAATCGAATCGGCCTGCTCGATGCCGCGCACCAGGTGTGCGCGCCCGGGCGCCGCCGCAGCCCAGAGTCCGAACGCCCCATCGACGTGCAGCCAGGCCCCGCGTGCATGCGTGAGGCTCGCGATCTCCTCGAGCGGGTCGAAGGCACCGCCATTCACATTGCCAGCCTGTGCGCAGACGATGCAAGGGCCGGTCAGTTCCTCGAGCCGCGCGCCGAGGGCCTCCGTATCCATGCGGCCGTGGGCGTCGGCCGGCAGCCGCCGCAGGCCGTTGTCCCCGAGGCCGAGGAATCGCAGCGCCACGTGGATCGTGTAGTGCGCCTCCGCGCTGATCAGTATCTCGATCGGCGGCGCACCGCCGAGCCCCTCGGCTTCGACGTCCCATCCGGCCCTGCGCAGGACCCGGTGACGGGCCGCAGCGAGTGCGGTGAAGCTCGCCATCTGGCACCCGGTGACGAAGCCGACGCTCATCGAGGCAGGCAGGCGCAGTACTTCCAGCAGCCATGCCGCGGTGACCTCCTCGACGGCCGCGATCAGCGGCGAGAGGGCGTGCAGGCCACCGTTCTGATCCCAGGCCGACACCAGCCAGTCCGCCGCGAGTGCCGCCGGCGTGCTGCCCCCGACGACGAAGCCAAAGTAGCGCGGCCCGGCGCTCGCGGTCGTACCGACCGCCCCGAGCTCCGCCAGTGCTTCGATGACCTGCTTTGCCGGCTCGCCGGACTCGGTCAGAGGCACCCGCAGCGCACTCTGCAGCTCCTGAGGCGTGCGCAGCGCTCGCACCGCTCGCTCAGGCAGGGACTCCCGATAACTCGCCGCCAGCCGCGCCGTGGCCTCGAGCAGCTGCCGTTCGGAGACCTCGCTCATCCGCGTGCCGCGCGCCGCGCCCGGACCTCAGGCGCGATAGTCGGCGGCGACGGTTGCGTCCACGGCCGGGCTCTTGGCGCGCAGCGCGTTGAGCACCAGCGTCAGCACCGCCGCGATCACCAGATTCAGGATGAGGGTATAGAAGGCGGTGTAACCGGGGAGATTCCAGTCGCCGACCTTGAGCGGGAAGGCGGGCTTGAGGTCCTGTGAGATCGCCATGGCGGTGCCGGCATAAGTGCCGACCGCCCAGCCGACGAGCAGCGCCCAGTCGTTGAACCAGCGCGTGTAGGCGCCGATCACCAGTGCCGGCAGCGTCTGAATGATCCAGATGCCACCGAGCAGCTGCAGGTAGATCGCATACTTGGTCGGCACGAACAGGATGAACACCAGGGCGCCCGCCTTGACGATCAGCGATACCCACTTGGCGAGTTGCGCCTCCTGCTTGGGCGTCGGGTGCCGATTGATGAATTCACAGTGGATGTTGCGCGTGTAGAGATTCGCCGCCGCGATCGACATGATCGCCGCCGGCACCAGCGCGCCGATGCCGATCGCCGCAAACGCGACGCCGACGAACCACTGCGGGAAACTGTGCAGGAACAACGCCGGCACCGCGTAGTTATTGCCGAACTGCTTGAAGCCGTCGGCGAACTCGGGCAGCTTCGCGACGCCCGCGCCGAGCGCAAAGAAGCCGACCAGGGCGAGCAGTCCGAGCATGAACGAGTAGCCCGGCAGCAGCGCCGCGTTGCGGCGGATGGCGCGCCCGCTGCTCGCGCTGAGGATTGCGGTGAGCGAGTGCGGGTAGAGCAGCAATGCCAGCGCCGAGCCGAGCGCGAGCGTCGCGTAGGCGCCATAGGCGCCGGTGCTGTTGGCACCGGGGACCGCCAGCAGCAGCTTCTCGTGCGGTACGCCGGCGAAGATCTTGCCGAAGCCGCCGAGCTGCATCGGGATCGCGATCACCGCGGCGAACGCCGTGATGTAGATCAGGATGTCCTTGACGATGGCAATCGAGGCCGGAGCGCGCAAACCGCTCGAGTAGGTGAACGCCGCGAGGATCAGGAACGCGACGATGAGCGGCAGGTCGGCAGCCCAGCCGGTGCCTGACAGGCCAAGGCCGCCGAGCACCACCTGCAGGCCGACGAGCTGCAGCGCGATATAGGGCATCGTCGCTACGATGCCGGTGACGGTGATCGCGAGCGCCAGCCAGCGGTTGCCGTAGCGGCCGCGCACGAAGTCGCCGGCGGTGATGTAGCCGTGCTTGTGGCACACGTGCCAGAGCCGCGGAAACACCAGGAACAGGATCGGATAGACGACGATCGTATAGGGCACGGCGAAGAACGCCACGGCGCCGGCGCCGAAGGCGAGCGCCGGTACGGCGACGAAGGTATAGGCGGTGTAGAGATCGCCGCCCACCAGGAACCAGGTGACTACCGTGCCGAAGCGCCGGCCGGCGAGTCCCCACTCATTCAGCTGGTCGAGGTCACCCTTGCGCCAGCGGGCGGCGGCGAAGCCGAGCCAGGTGATGAAGCCGAACAGCAGCACGAAGATGCTGAGCGCCACCCACTTCACGTCGTGCATGTCATGTCCTCTGTGCAGTTCTTCCGGTAGCTGCGCCCGTCGCGGCTGCTGCTACCGCTCGGTGACTACGTAGATGAACGCCGTCACCACCGCGGCGACCACGACGCACGCCAGCTGATACCAGTAGAAGAAGGGCACGCCGAACAGCGTCGGCTCGACCTGGTTGTAGAACGGCGGCCACAGTACGGCCACGAACTGCACGAGAAAGAGGAGATACCACCAGCTCCAGGTACTGCGTTCGCCGCGCTGCTCACCTGAGTTGCTCATGGCGCGTATCTCCCCGATTCGTGAAAACGACTATCGGACTTGCCGGTCCTTGGTCTCCGGCAGGAACAGGAAGCCGATGACCACAGTCATGAACGCGACGATGATCGGATAGCGCAGTCCGTAGTACATGTTGCCGGTGAGCGCCACCAGTGCGAACGAGATTGCCGGCAGGAAGCCGCCGAACCACCCGTTGCCGATGTGATACGGGAGCGACATCGAGGTATAGCGGATCTTCGCCGGGAACAGCTCGACCAGCCATGCCGCGATCGGCCCGTACACCATGGTCACGTAAATCACCAGGATCACGAGCAGCACCAGCACCGCCGGATAGTTGACCTGCGCCGGATCCGCCTTGGCCGGGTATCCGGCCGCCTTCAGCTTGCCGCCGAGATCCTTGGTGAAGGCACCGCTCGCCTCCTTGAAGGCCGCCGCCGGCATCCCCGTGCCCTCGACGGAGGCGATCTCGGAGGTGCCGATGCGCACCCGCGCGTGGCTGCCGGCCGGAGCCGCCTCGTTCGAGTACGGCACGCCCGCCTTGGCGAGTGCCGCCTTCGCGACATCGCACGACTGCACGAAGGTCTTCTTGCCTACCGGGTCGAACTGGAAGGTGCAGGCGTTGGGATCCGCCACCACCGTGACCGGTGAAGACGCCGCCGCCGCCTCGATCGCCGGATTCGCAAAGTGCGTGATGCCCTCGAAGATCGGCACGTACGTCACCGCGGCGAGCAGGCACCCGGCGAGCACGATCTTCTTCCTGCCGATTCGGTCCGAGAGCCAGCCGAAGAGGATGAAGCAGGGGGTACCGATGAGGAGCGCGGCCGCGATCAGCAGATTCGCCGCCTGCCCGTCGACCTTCAAGACCTGGGTGAGGAAGAAGAGCGCATAGAACTGCCCGCCGTACCAGACCACCGCCTGGCCGGCCGTGGCGCCGAGCAGCGCCAGGATAACGAGCTTCAGATTGCCCCAGCGCGCGAATGACTCGGTCAGCGGTGCCTTCGAGAGGGTCGCCTCTTTCTTCATCTCCAGGAACACCGGCGACTCAGCCAGCTGCATGCGGATGTAGACCGACACGATGAGCAGCAGCGCGGACGCCAGGAACGGAATGCGCCATCCCCAGGTGTCGAAGTCCGGGCCAAGGAACATCTTCGTGAAGAGAATCACCAGCAGGCTGAGGAAAAGTCCCAGCGTGGCGGTGGTCTGAATCCAGCTCGTGTAGAGGCCACGCTTGCCAAGCGGGGCGTGCTCGGCGACGTAGGTGGCCGCCCCGCCGTACTCACCGCCGAGCGCCAGCCCCTGCAACAGGCGTAGCGCAATCAGCAGCACCGGGGCGAGGAGCCCCGCCGAGGCATAGCTCGGCAGCACCCCGATCAGGAATGTCCCCGAACCCATGATCACGATCGTGATCAGGAAGGTGTACTTGCGCCCCACCAGATCGCCCAGGCGCCCGAACACCAGCGCGCCGAAGGGGCGGACGAAAAACCCCGCCGCGAAGGCAAGCAGCGCAAAAATGAACCCGGTGGTCTCGTTGACGCCGCTGAAGAACTGCTTCGACATGATCGCGGCGAGCGAGCCGTACAGATAAAAGTCGTACCACTCGAACACCGTCCCCAGACTCGAGGCAAAGATCACCCGGCGGTGTGACGTGTCGATTCCGGAGTCCAGAGGCAGATTGGTTGCGGCCACGGGGCTGCTCCTTGTGACTTATGGTTTTGGACCAGCGGCGGCAGTATTTCACACGTGGCCGGCGTGTAGGAAGTCTCAGGACTTCCGGGGGTGTCCGGGAGGGCTCTCCCCCGGGCTGGCGGGAGCGGGGCAGGGCGGCGGGCGGCGCCGCGTGCAGCGTCAGCCGCGCGCTGCGCGACCGAGGGCGGCCAGCTTGCTGTGGGTGCGCTCCGACTCGTCCACTTCGCCTGGCTGGTTGGCCTGCGACTGCTTGACGAGCGCCACGAACTTGTCGGCCGCCAGGGCGGGACTGAAGAAGAAGCCCTGATACTGGTCGCAACCGAGCTCGGCAAGCAGCGTCAGCTGCTCGGAGGACTCCACACCCTCGGCGATCACCTTGAGGTGCAGGCTGTGAGCCAGGGAGATGATCGCGCGCACGATCGAGGCGTCTTCGGGACGGCGCGTCATGTCCTCGACGAAGCAGCGATCGATCTTCAGCTTGTCGATCGGGAAGCGTCGCAGGTAGCTCATGCTCGAGTAGCCCGTGCCGAAGTCATCCACCGACACCAGCACGCCCATGCTGCTGATCGCCTCGAGGATGAGGATTGACTCCTCGGCATCGCTCATGACTGCGCTCTCGGTGAGCTCCACCTCGAGCAGCTGCGGATCGAGCGCCGCGGCATCGAGGGCACGGCGGATCTGATCCACCAGGTTGGTGAGCCGGAACTGGGAAGGTGCGAGATTCACCGCGACGCGCAGTCGCGGCAGCCCGGCGTCCTGCCAGGCCTTGGCCTGACGACAGGCCTCGTGCAGCACCCACTCGCCGATGTCATCGAGCAGCCCGCAGTCATCGGCGATGCCGATGAAATCGCTCGGTGGCAGCAGACCCCGCAGCGGGTGGCGCCAGCGGATCAGGGCTTCGGCGCTGTTGATGCGGCCGGTGGCGGTGTCCACTTTGGGCTGATAGTGCAGCTCGAACTGGCCGCCGCGCAGCGCTGCGTGCAGCTCACTCTCGAGCCGCACGCGGTCCTGCGTGCCGGCGCTCATGCCGGCGGCGTAGCACTGCACGTTGTTGCGGCCGCGCTCCTTGGCGGTGTACATCGCGGCATCCGCGTGCGCGAGCAGCGTATCGGCGGTGCGGCCGTCGCGCGGGTAGTAGGCCATGCCGATGCTCGGGGTGATGTGCACGTCGATGCCGAGCAGGCGCATCGAAGGCTCCATCAGCTGGATCACCCGGCGCGCGACCGCGAGCCCCTCGGATTCCGTGATGGGCGGCCCGAGCAGAATGACGAATTCGTCGCCCCCGAGCCGGGCGGTCGTGTCCACCGTGCGCACGGCGGTCTTCAGGCGCTGCGCGACCTCGCGCAGCAGCTCATCGCCGGCGCGATGGCCGAGCGAGTCGTTGATGATCTTGAAGCGGTCGAGGTCGATCACCAGCACCGCGAAGGCGTGCGACTGACGATCCGCCTGGGCGATCGTTTGGGTGATGCGGTCATCGAGCAGCATGCGGTTGGGAAGGCCGGTGAGCACATCGTGGGACGCCAGGTGGCGGAGCTTGCGGTTGGCCGCCTCGAGTCCGCGGGTGCGGTCGGTCACGACCAGCTCGAGGCTCTCGACGTGCTGCTTGAGGGCACGGGCGTTGGCCCACTTGCGACTCAGCGCGCTCGCGCACTGCAGGATCTCGATCGGTTCGAAGGGCTTCTTGACGACGATCAGCTTGTCGGAGTGCCCGAGGCGCGACAGCAGCTCGAGCCAGTCGTAGTCGGTGTAGGCGGAGCACACCACCACCTGCACCTCGGGATCGACGGCCCACAGGTGCTCGATCGTCTCGAGCCCGTCCCAGCCAGGCGGCATGCGCATGTCGACGAAGGCGACGGAGTAGGGGCGTCCTTCGGCGAGCGCCTGGCGGGCACGCTCGACGCCATCGCGCCCTTGCATGGCGGAGTCGACGTCGAAGGTCGGGCGCTCGATATGGGGCTGCTGCTCGCCGAACAGCGCCGCCTCCGCATCTGACATCTTGCCGGCTTCCTGGCCGGCGAGGATCTTGCGATAGTCGTCGTGGATCGATGCGTTGTCATCGATCACCAGGATCCGGTGCGTGAGGACATCCGCTTCGCCGGTCATGTGCCGCCCTCGGGCGTCGCAGCCAGTGGCAGCGTCAGCGTGAAGGTCGCACCCATGCCGGGCCCGGCGCTCTCGGCGCGCAGCGCGCCGCCGAGCTCGCGGGCGGCGAGGGCGCTCGAGTGCAGTCCGAAGCCGTGGCCTTCGGCGCGGGTGGTGAACCCGTAGCTGAAGATGCGGTCGAGATTCTCCTGCGGGATGCCAACGCCGGTGTCGATCACCGAGATCATGACCGCGCCACCGGCCGGGCGCACGCGCACGGTGACGCGCCGCTCGCCGCCTCCCTTGGCCTCCGCACAGGCGTATTTGGCGTTGCGGATCACGTTCACCAGGATCTGCAGCACCTTGTGCTTGTCGACGCGCACCGGGGGCACGTCCTCGAAATCCCGCACGATCGTTACGCCGTGGCGGCTGAAGGCGCCCTCGTTCATCCGCAGACTGTCATCGACGAGCACGCGCACGTCGACGGCTTCGGTGATCCCACCGAGCCGCGCGTAGCCCTGCTGCATGGCGACGATCTCTTTGATGTGCTCGACGTTGCTGCGCAGCGCCGTGAGCTCGGCGATTGCGGCGTCGCGCTCGGCGGTCAGATCGCCTGCCAGCTCGGTGAGATAGGCCGGCAGGTGCTTGCCCTGGGTGCCGTTCACGAAGGCCGCGAGATCCGCGGCATGGTCGCGGAACAGCGCGGCGACTTTGCCGAGCCCCGCACAACGCGAGCGCTTGATGCGCTCGGAGACCATGCTGGCGGAAACGTTGACGCTGTTGAGCACGTTGCCGACGTTGTGCAGCACGTTGGTGGCCACCTCGGCCATCCCGGCCTGTCTGGAGGCGACCATCAGCTGCTTGTGAACGCGCTCGAGCTCCTCTTCCGCCTCGCGGCGCTCGGTGATGTCCTGCACGACGGCCAGCGCACCGAGCGGCTGGCCTTCGGGACCCATGAGCCGCTGGGAGCTCGACAGAATGGTGCGCACGGCGCCGTCGGGCCGCACGATGACAAACTCGACGTCCCGGCAGATGTCGCCGCGCAGCGCCCGCGCCAGCGGGCGTTCCTCGCGGGGCACCGGTGTCTTACGGTCAGCGAGGTAGACCTCGGAGGTAAGCGGATAAGGATTGCGCGGCCCGGCCTCGCTCTGCGGCGTGATGCCGAATAGGTCGATGGCCGCGCGATTGTAATGCGTCAGCTGGCCGCGCACGTCGCAGGAGAGAAGCGCCAGCGGCAGTTCACCCACCACGGTGGCGAGCAGCGTCTGATTTTGCAGCAACGCCGCCGCCATCTCCTTGCGCACCGAGATGTCGCGCAGGAACTCGACCGAGCATTCAGGCTCGGAGCTGCCGTCCGCGACCAGCGAAGTCGTGACGCGGACCCACAGCGGCGTGCCGTTCTTGCGGATGTAACGCTTCTCGACGTCGAAATGCGTGACGTCGCGGCGCCACAGCTGCTGATGGGCTGCGGTGGTGTTCGGCAGGTCCTCGCCGTGCGTGAGGGTCGCGACCGACTCGCCGCGCAGCTGTTCGACCGAATAGCCGAGCATCGCGCAGAAGGCGAGATTGGCGTGGCGGAAGGTGCCGTCGCGGTTGGCAAAGGCGATGCCGACCGGGGCGTGTTCGACGGTGTTGCGGAACAGCGTCTCCACCGGCCCGCGGTTGACCGGCAGTCGGAACAGGCCGGTTGCGGCTGCATCCTCCGCCGACAGGTCGGCGTCTCCCGCGGGCTTCACAGCCATGCGCAGGCGCTCCGGCAAGCGGCTTCGGCACGAAATACGGTGCGCATAGGCAGAGCCAGCCACTCCACTCGGCGACTTAACAAAACCGCTGGAATTCCACCACGGGGCGCCCCGGTGCACATGGAACTATGTCGCACCTCGGAGGCTGCTCATTCGTGAACCGTTTCGCGCTTCCGACCCTCCGTTCCCGATACGCGACGGTGTGGGGGAGGTCAGACCTGGCAGCAGGGGTCGCTTGCCGAGAGGAATATATGCAATTTCACATAATATACATTATGCGCACTAGGATCAGATGATGACCTGATTGGCGTATGCCAGAGCACGGTCGCGAGAAACATCCGTTGAGCGAATCAGCGGTGGATACTTAACTACGCTGGTGTGAACGCCACCGGTTCGCGTCCCATCTCCCCGATGTCCCCGATCATCAGGATCATCTCGTGGGGCACCCACAGGTCCATCGGCGGCGCTCCCTCCTCGAGGTTGATGGTCAGCTTCGCATAGGTGTGGTGACTTACGTCGATGCGCACGCACGCTAGAACGAGCCGGCCATCACTCGGCGGTTTGCCGGACGGCGGTTTTTTCGCGAACGACCGGAACTCGCTGGCCACCTGTGGTGACAGGTCTGGGCGCAGGCGCACGAAGTAGCTATTTACGGGAGCAGCCATTCACTCATGCTACAGGCTGCGCAGGCTGCTTACTCGCGAGTTGTACGGAGGCTGGGCGGTGTTCGGGCCCTCGCGCAGCATTCCGCACTCCCCACCCCAAGCTACTTTCGTCTGCTATGCGTTGTGAAATAGAGAGTGCTCCCCAGTCTGGCTCGCCTGGCCGAGTCCAGAGGACGTGGCCTCTATACTCCGCGAAATGAATCGTCTCACGCGGCGAATACTCTCAGCCGGCGGCGCGCTTATCGGCCTGCTGGCAGCGTTCGCCGGCGGGCGGGCCTGGCAACAACTGAAGCGCTCGCACTACCAGTCCGCGGGGGAGTTTCCGCTGCGGGCCCCCGAAACCCTGCCGGGGGCCGGTGTGATGCCTTGTCGGCGCTTCGGGGCCACAGGGCTCTCAGTCTCCGAGGTCGGCTTCGGCGCCTGGGCAATCGGGGGCAAGGCGTATGGCACGGTCGACCGCCAGGATTCGCTCCGTGCGCTCGCCCGGGCCGAGGAGCTTGGTTGCAATCTGGTCGATACCGCTATGATCTACGGAGATTCGGAGCTGGTCCTCGGGGAATTCCTCCGCGGGCGTCGCAGCCGCTGGATCGTGGCCACCAAATACTCCTTCCAGCGCGCCGGCCTCACGGCGACCCTCGAGGCGCAGCTCCGGCGTCTCGGCACCGATGTCATCGACTTCTACCAGCTGCATTGGCTGCCCGAAGACCCGCGCCTCTACGAGGAGCTGTACGCACTCAGGAAGGCAGGCAAGGTGCGGTTCATCGGCGCATCGGTCTACTCCACGAGCGATATCGATGCCGTCATCGACCATGAGCACCTCGATGGGGTGCAGTTGCCCTTCAGCCTCCTCGATCCCGATCCGTTCCTGCTGCGAGTCGAGCGGCTGCGTGCGAGCGGCCTGGCGGTCCTGATCCGCTCCTCGCTCAAGGAAGGCTTTCTCACCGGCAAGTTCCGTACTGACACCACCTTTCCCGACAGCAGCGACCAGCGCCATCTCTGGAGCGCGCGCAGAATCGCGCGCACGGTCGAGCAGGCGGAGCGTTTCCGCTTCCTCGAGGCGGACGCCGGATCGCTGCGCCGGGCGGCGGTGGCCTATCCCCTCTCCTACCCGGAGGTGTCGGCGGTGCTCCTGGGCACCAAGACCATGGCGCAAGCCGACGATAACTTCAGGCAGGGTCCCGGTGTGCGGCTCAACGCCGCGAGCCTCAGGCAGGTGGCAGCCGTTCAGGACGAGCTGGATGCGGGTGGCCGCCGGACTCTCCTGGGTCGCATGCGCCGGGCGCAGGGCCTGTGAGAGGCGTTTGACGGTTGGCAGCAGCCGACTCTTTATCTATTGATCTATTGCGTTGCCGCGTACAGCTGCCGGGTGATGGCGGCGATCAGGGCCGCACTCTGCTTCGGATCGGCGATGCCGCGTGTCAGGACGACGAGCACGAACGGCCGCGGCGCGAAGACGATCCCCGCGTCGTGCTGCACGCGCGTGATTTCGCCGGTCTTGTGCGCCACGCGCGTGCCGGGCGGGAGCCCTGCGGGGATGGCGTCGTTGAAGGTCTGCCGCTCGAGGATCGCCTGCATCTGGTGGCTGGCCTCGGCATCTACCGCGGCGCCGCGCGCGATCGCCTCCATGAGGGTCAGCAGCGCCTGTGCCGTGGTGGTGTTGTTGAGGCCTTTGGCGAACGCCTTGGAGTCCTCGACGCCGCGCACTACCTGCATGCCGTCGGCGCCGAGTGCGCGCACACCGGCACGGATGTTATCGATACCGAGCCGCTCGATGAGCAGGTTGGTCGCCAGATTGCTGCTCACGGTGATCATGAGCTCGCTCAGCTGCGCAAGCGTACGGGTGCCGCCAACCGCGAGATAAAGATCCCTCTCGGAGTCGTCCGCCGGGTCGAGCGCGAAGGTTGAGCCGTCCGCCAGGCTGTGGAACTCGTTGCGCACGGGGAGCGCGTCCTCGAGTCGCAACCTCCCTGCGCGTCTCTCCTTATAAAGCTCGATCAGCACCGGCACCTTCATGGTGCTCGCGGCGTGAAACGGCTCATCGGCGCGAGTGAGCCAGCGTGCACGCCCGTCGAGCGTCTCGAACGCAACCGCGACTTCGGCGCCGCTGTCGCGGATCCTCGCTTCGATACCTGGAATCGCCGCCTCGAGCCGCGCCTCACCGGCAGCGGCGGTGGTGACCCGCGAGCCGAGGAGCAGCCCCACGAGACACATGGAGGCAGTGATCGAGCGCGCAGCCTTCATGGGCCGCCATTCTACGATCCAGCGCGGAACCGCATTCGGCGCTCAAGCTCGCGCTCGCCAGCTTAGTGCCGAGGTGCTAATTTCGCGCCGTCCGGCCACGGAGCATTTGCCATGCGAGGCTTGCCGCTTGCGCTGCTCACGTTCCTCGGCTTAGGTGCCCTCGGCGCCCACGCCGACGATCAGAGCTTCACCTTCGTCGCAAAACCCACCGTCTATCTCGACGGTCCCGCCGATCTCGCGCGGTTGCGGGCGACCGATCCGGCGCACTATGCGCGAGCCGTACGCGTCCTCGCTGCCGCGAATCACCTGTGCCGGCCCGGCCCAGGCGCTCTGCAGTCGGTCGCGGGCTCGCGGGACGTGCAGTGCGCCGGGCAGCTGCTGCTCACGAGCAACCCGCCGCAGTGGCGGCTGGCCTTCACACTCGATACGACGCGCTACATCGCACTCGTGCCCATCACCGACGATCCGCCCCGGTTGCTGCCGGCTCGCTAGCTGCCGCACGCGTTATGTGCAGCGGGGACGACCGCCCGTAACCGCCCCGGAGCCGTTCGTCGGACGGCCGGGCGAATGTGACGCAATACCGCATTGCGACCGCCCCTTCTCCATTAAATTGCCGCCGCATGAAGCGGCACAACGGATTCACGATCACCGAGATGATGGTGGTGATGGCGATCGTCGCCATCGGCCTCGTCATCGGCATTCCCTCGTATCGCTACGTGACGAACTCCTCGCGGATGACGTCCGAGGTGAACAGCCTGCTGGGCGATGTGATGTTCGCGCGCGAGGAGGCCATCAAGGAGGGCGTGTCGGTCACGGCCTGCGCCTCCCCCGACGGTGTCAATTGCTCCGGCGCCGGCAACTGGCAGGTCGGCTGGCTCGTCTACTCCAACGTCGCCAACGCGGCTAATCCTCCGGCCGGCTCGGTCCTCAAGATCGCCATGCCCTTCCCGGGCGCGAATCCCGACTCGTTCGTCGCTACCGGCGGGGTGAGCGCCATCACCTACAACCGCGAGGGCTTCGCCACCGCGAGCGTCGGACTGCCGACGACCATTGAGCTGCACGACCCGACGAACAACGCGGCCTGGACTAAGTGTCTGTTCGTCTCGCTCCAGGGTCAGCCGACGGCCGAGACCATCGCCAACAATACCTCGGGGACCTGCCAATGAGCGCTGCACGCACCGTGCGCGCCGCCGCGGGCGGCTTCAGTCTGGTCGAGGTCATGGTGGCCGTGGTCGTCATCTGCGTTGGCCTGCTCGGCATCGCCAAGCTGCAGTCGCTCGCCATGTCCAACACCAGCGTGGCCCGCAACCGCTCGCTCGCGGCCATGCAGGCGGCGAGCTTCGCCTCGGCGATGCATTCGAATCGTGAGTACTGGGCGAGTTTCGCCGGCGGCCTCACCGCTACCGTCTCGGGCGTCGCAGGCGCTTACGCGGTGGCCTCGAGCGATGGCGCTCTGCAGGCAGACACAGCCGCCGATTTCCCGCTGGTTCTCCCGCCCAACATGGGACCGTGCGTCGTGACTGTGATCCAGGTCGCCGCCGCCTGCACGGCGGAGCAGCTCGCGGCCTTCGACCTGGCGCGCTGGTGGGAGCTGTCGCTCGCCCCGATGCTGCCCGGTCCCGCGCAGGCGACAATCTCCTGTCCGCCGCCACCGCTCGGCAATCCCGCCCCGCCCGCGTGCACGATCGTGATCCAGTGGACCGAGAAGACGGTCTCGCTGAACTCGCAGGAGGCCGCCAACGAGACCGGCGCTGCTTACGGCAGCAGTCTGTTCGAGCAACCGATCTACACCCTGTACGTCGAGCCATGAAACGTAACCGCAAATCCGCACTTGCCGCGCCACGCCGCGCGCGCGGCTTCAGCCTGATCGAGCTGATGGTGACCGTTGCCATCGCGATGTTTCTGCTCTTTGGCCTCGTGACCATCGTCGAGAACGTCAAGCAGACGAGCCTCAACCAGACCGCGCTCGCGCAGCTGCAGGACCAGGAGCGCTTCACGCTCACGGCGATTAACGATGCGGTGCAGGCGGCCGGCTATTTCGCCGACCCGACCGCCGACACGACGACGGCATTCCCTGTTCAGCCAGGCTTCGGCGCCGGCTGGGTGTTCGCCGGCACCCACGCGGCTGGTGTGCCGGACACGCTCAGCACCCGCTTCCAGGCGGCGCCCAACTACGGGCCGATCCTCTGTGATGGCACCGACACCTCACAGTTCGCCGCACAGATGTGGACCGTCACCTTCACCGTCAATCCGAACACCCCGGATGGCGGGCAGCTGCTCTGTTCGGTCAACGGCAACCCGCCGGTGGCGATCGTCAGCGGTGTGCAGAACATGGTCGTGTACTACGGCGTGAAGCACGACACGGCGCTCGTCGACTACAACGTCGACACCTACGAGACCTTCGACGTCCTGCAGGTCTCGGGCACCGACTGGGCAAACATCAGCGCGGTGCGCGTCCTGCTCACCTTCCAAAACCCCATCAAGGGTCCGGGCCAGCCGGCGACACTGCAGCTCGAGCGGGTCATCGAGGTCATGGGGCGCGCGGGGTTGCACACATGAGCCAGCGCCCTCTTCCGTCCAGTCAGCGCGGTGCCGCGCTCGTGATCAGCATCCTGCTGCTGCTCATCATCACGATCCTGGCGGTAAGCATGTTCCGCAGCTTCGGCACGCAGCAGAAGATCGCCGGCAACGTGCGCGAGAAAGAGCGCGCGCTGCACGCGAGTGAGAGTGCGCAGCAGTACGCCGAGTGGTGGCTGCTGCAGAACAACAACACCGCCATCGGCTCCACGCAGTGCGCCGCCGGCTCGCAGGCCGCGAGCCCGACCCAGGGACAGATCTGCAACCAGACTCCGCAGCAGGCCGGCATGAACCTGGTGGTCGTGCCCTGGGTGACGCAGATCACCTACACGCCGCAGAACATGGTGCTCATCGGCCAGCCGGCCGTCGCGGGCAACCCGCCCTATTTCAATACCCCGGCTTTCTACATTGCCGACCGGGGCGTCGCAGCCGATGGCTCCGGCGAGGCATATCAGATCGACGCCTATGGATATGGGAGCGCGGCCAACACGGTCGCGGTCGTAGAGAGCGTCTACGAGGTCCAGCAGGGTGTCGTCAATCGAGGTGCTTTGTGATGTATCGCAAGTATGTCTTTGCCACGCTGCTCGCGATTGCGGTGCTCGCTGCGCCGCTCGCTGCGCAGGCGCAGACCAACATCAACGAGGACTTCACCAGCTCCAGCACACAGAACAGCTGGTGGTTCTTCAACGGTGCGTGCCTCACGGCAAGTGCCACGAACGGGGTCGAGCCCACGCCAACCGGCAGCAATGGCGGCACCGGCGGCACCATTCCGGGCTGCGTCACGATCGCGACCAGCTACTACACCAAGAGCGCCGGTGAGGTGCTGGTCGGCGGCCAGACGCTCAGCAATTCAACTCCCGACCCCGCCGGCAACCCCCCCACTACGCCCGGCCAGGGTGCGCTGCGCTTCACCAACGGCTCGCCCTACGGCTACAGCGAGAATGGCGGCATCGTCTCGACCGCGCCCTTCCCTACCGGCCAGGGCGTCTCGATCACCTTCAAGACCGTCACCTATCGCGGTAACTCGGGAGGTGCGGGCGGGGATGGGGCTGACGGCATCAGCTTCTTCCTCATGGACGCGAGCCAGCTCAATACGGCCACCATTACCGGCGTCTCCAGCGGCAACGGCAACGGCCTTGGCTCCTGGGGCGGCAGCTTGGGCTACACCTGCTCGAACGTAAACTCGCCCTACAACGGCCTGATCGGCGGCTACTTGGGCGTCGGAATCGACGAATACGGCAACTTCCTCAACGGCACGACCAACACGCTCGGCGAGACGGGCACCACGGCGAGCGGTGACAACACCGCAAGCGGCGGCGGTTACCAGCCTGGCCGCATCGGCTTGCGTGGCGCCGGCAACGTCGCCTGGGCCACGCTCACCGGCGCCTTCGGCACCCCCCCGAGCGGTGGGAGCGCTTCCTCGACGCCCTACTACCCGGCGAGCCTCTCGCAGAGCTGCCTGAATGCCGGCGGCGTGTACAACCCCGCTACCGGCTCGTGCGCGACCTGCACGACGGGCGTGAATTACGGCTACAACTCGGCTACCAACCAGTGCGAGAAGTGCGCAGCCGGCGTCACTTACAACGCCAGCACCAACACCTGCGACAGCTGTCCGGCGGGCCAGACGTACGATGCGGGCACGCAGAGCTGCCAGAGCTGCGCCAGCGGCACCTATGATGCGACCAGCAACACCTGCACCAGCTGTCCGGCGGGCCAGACTTACGACTCGACCACCAACACCTGCAACAGCTGTCCGGCGGGCCAGACCTACGACGCGAGCACGCAGACCTGTCAGAGCTGCTCGAGCGGCAGCTACGACTCGAGCAACAACACTTGCTCGGCGTGCGCGAGCGGCAGCTGGGACTCGACCACCGGCCTGTGCGAGACCTGTGCCGGCGGCACCTGGACCAACAGCGGCGGCTCCGGAACCTGCACAGGTTCAGGCGCCTGCAGCGCGGGCACCTGGAACAGCACCAACGACAAGTGCGAGAAGTGCGCAGCCGGCTACACCTACGACTCGACGTTCGTCGCGGGCGGTGAGTGCTACAAGTGCGGCGCGGGCAAAGCGGCCTACGCGACCGGCACCGACGAGTGCTGCCCCACCGGCACGACCTGGAACGCGGGCGCCGGCAAGTGCAGCAACGGCACGGCGGGAGTGGCGCCCACGACTGCCGCCACCAGCAACGGTACGGCCTATACGCCGACCTCGAGCGCGGGCGGTGCACCGACGGTGAACACGCCGACCCAGGGGGCGCCGAACGCGGCGACCCAGAACCCGCTGCAGGCGCCTACCGCGACCAGCCCGGGCACGGGGCGTACCGACAACTACTACGCGCTCACCAACACCTGCAAGACCGGCAATCTCTGGAACTACAGCATCGCCAATGCGCCGACGCTGGCCGGGGCGGCAAGTCTCACCAACCCGCTCAACGTGCCGGCCACCGGCTCGGGAATCACGCCCATCCTCGACTACGGCGCGCTGCCCGGTGGCTACGTCGTGCTGCCGACCGGCACGCAGATCGCCAACGAGGCGGCCATGACCCGCGCCGCGGCGACGCCGATCTTCTATCAGCTCAAGATCTCGCAGAACGGGCTGTTGAGCCTCTCCTACAGCATCTGCCCTCCGGTGGGCGGCTGCGGGGCTTACCAGTCGGTCATCAAGAGCCAGAACATCACCACCGCCAACGGACCGCTGCCGGCCAATTTCCTGTTCGGCTTCGCGGGCTCGACCGGTGGCAGCACCAACATTCACGAGATCCTGTGCTTCAAGGCGGCGCCGGCCACCTCGGCGGCGAGCTCCGCCGGCGCGAGCGAGAAGCAGTCCGCCAAGCTCGAGACCGGCACCCAGGCCTACTTCGCCTACTTCAACCCGGCGGACGGCTGGACCGGCCGTGTGACGGCAAGCAGCCTCGAGTTCGACTCGTACGGTAACGTGATCGTCGCCAACACGCCCAACTGGGACGCGTCCTGCGTCCTCACCGGTGTCAGCGCGACCTCCACCTGCAGCACCACCGGGACGCCGGGTCCGATGCTCGCGGAGAATCCCGTTGCGAGCGGCACTGCCTTCAGCAGCCGTCAGATCCTCACCTGGAACGGCACGACGGGCGTCAGCTTCGAGTACAACAGTCTGACGGCCGCCCAGCAGGCAACCATCGACCTCGGCGACAACTCGGGGAGCCCCGCGCTCAACACCCTGAGCTGCCCGATTACGGGTAACAACTATACGCCGCAGGACCGCCTCAACTTCCTGCGCGGTGATCGCAGTTGCGAGATCAGCACAACCGGCGCGGGCGAGTTCCGCCGCCGCTCGAGCGTGCTCGCCGATGTCATGGATTCGAGCCCGATCTGGGTGGGATCGCCGAGCGCGCCTTACCAGCAAACCTGGAACGACCGCATCAACAGCAGTGATCCGCTGCCCGAGAACGGATCCGGCGCGCAGAGCTATCCGACGTTCGTGTCGGACAACCAGTTGCGCACCCAGATGGTGTACGTCGGCGCCAACGACGGCATGGTGCACGGCTTCCGCTCCGGCGCCTTCAACTCCTCATTGGGCTCGTGCACCAACCCGGCGGCGGGCAGCGGCCCGGCATCGAGCTGCTGGACCTCCAACGATGGTCTCGAGCTCCTGGCTTACGTGCCGGGCGCGGTCTTGAACACGATCCACTCGACCACTGCCAACGTCGATTACTCGAACCCGCAGTACGGCCACGCCTACTTCGTCAATGCCCCTCCGGGCGCGGGTGATGTGTTCTACGGCAATCCTGCGGCGTGGCATACCTGGCTGGTGGGCGGGCTCGGCGCGGGCGGCGCGGCGATCTACGCCCTCGACGTGACCAACCCCGGTACGACGCCGGTCGGCGGCCCCAGCACCGCGGGCAACTTCACGGAGTCCAATGCCAACTCGCTCGTGGTCGGCGAGTGGACCAACGCGACCATCACCTGCGTCGGCAATGCCAACTGCGGCAAGAGCCTGGGCAACACCTATGGCACCCCGCAGCTGCGCCGCCTGCACGACGGGCGCTGGGCGATGCTGTTCGGCAACGGCTACGGCAGCGTCAACGGCGATGCTGGCCTCTTTATCGGGGTGCTTGACCCCACGAGCGGCCAGCCGACCTTCTATTACATCAGCGCAGGCGGCGGGCCCACCAATGGCATCGCGTTCGTGACGCCGGTGGACCTCGACGGTGATCACATCACCGACTACGTCTACGCGGGCGACCTCATGGGCAACATCTGGCGGTTCGATCTGACGAGCGCCAGCGAGTCGAGCTGGGGGCTGACCCCCGGGGCGCTGTTCACGACCCCGGCCGGCCAGCCGATCACGACGGCGATCGTCGCCGCATCGGGCGCGGCGAGCCCCGGCCAGCAGCAGCAGCTGATGCTGCTGTTCGGCAGCGGCCAGAAAACCGGTCTCACCAATCTCGCCGGCAACACCTACGCGACCGCCCAGCAGAGTCTCTATGGTGTGTGGGACTGGAACCTGAGCGGCTGGGACTCGATCTCGGGCGCCCAGTACGCGAGCCTGCCCGCCGCGACCGCGGGGACCCTCGGCCAGACCAATCTGCAGCAGCAGGTGGTGAATGTCGCCTCGGCGGCCAACGGCGGCGACGTCGAGATCCAGAACAACGCCACGATCTGCTGGGCGGGCGGCAGTGGCTGCACGGGCTCCAGCGCCCAGTACGGCTGGTACCTGAACTTCCCGAGTACCCAGGAGCAGGTGATCTACAGTCCCGAGCTCGTCGCTCAGGCGATCACCGTCAACACGATCGTGCCGGCGCAGACCTCTCCGACCTCGTGTGCGACCGGCACTGACCTGGGGTACACCTATGTACTCTCTGCGCTCACCGGCGCAGCGTTCAACCAGGTGTTCCTGCCGCCGAGCGAGGCCCTCAATCCCGGCGTCGCCAGCAACCAGTCGTATATCGACCAGCATGCCATCGCCATGCTGACCAATGCGACCGGCAGCTCCTTCGTGACGAGCAACACGAGCGGCTACGAGTACCTGGTGTACGAGACCAACCAGACGCAGGGCGGCCCCGGCGGCAATGGGAACAACATCCAGGGCGGATCGCTCGGACTGAACCTGCCGCCCAACACGACCGGCCACCGCCTGAGCTGGATCGAGCTGCGCTGAGGCGGCGGCGCGACGGCACTTCACCACTGAGAGGCAGCATGGAATCTCGAGCAAACAGCGGCGCGGCGGGCTTCAGCCTGATCGAGCTCATGGTGGTCGTGGCGATCGCGACCATCCTGCTCAGCATCGCGATACCCTCCTACATGAGCCAGGTGCGGCAGTCGCGCCGCACGGACGCCAAGACCGCACTCCTCGACCTGGCGGGCCGTGAGGAGTCCTATTTCAGCACCAGCGTCAACGGCGCCAACTACACCGCCACGCCCGGCAACCTCGGTTATGCCGGCGCCTGGCCGGTCGTGGTCGGCGGCGGCTACTACCAGGTGACCGTGTGCGTGGTGAATTCCGGCGGCGGCGGGGCGTGTGCGCCGAGCGCGCAGCCCGGCCCCTCCTACACCGTCATCGCCACTCCCGTGGCAGGCCAGAGCCAGGTGAAGGACACCCAGTGCACCGCCTTCGCGGTGGACTCGGTGGGACAGCAATACGCGGCCGACTCGACGGGCACTTACACGGCCGCCGCGCAGCAATACTGCTGGGCGAATTAAACCTTCTAGATCAGAAGTTTCAGAATCTAAGTTCATTTAGATTCTAAGGCTACTCGAGGCCCAGCGATGCCGGGTCCCTGACCGCGCGGCGCGCGGCCAATGGCTCCGTTTTCCCGACTTATCCCGCTCAGGCGCCACCGGGTGGTCACAAATTCACCATATTTTTTTCCTAGAGTCTGAGCTATATTTCGGGCGCAGCCGCTTGAGTGGCCTTGGATTCTACGTACCCAACCCACAACAAAAACTAACTGACGCCGCGCCCGCTGAGGCTCGCAGCAGATGAGCCGTGTGGCGGAGGGCGTTCACCGAGGTAGTGATGAGCACTACATGGGAACAGCTGGAGGGGGCCGCGCTATCGCTCGCGCGCTCCGGACCGATCAAGGATCGGCTCGCCGATGCGTACCGAAATCACCTGGCATTCGTCCGGGTCGAGGAGCTGCCGGCAGTCGTGCGCGAGGAATTTCGCCTGTGTCGTGATGCGCTGACGCGCGAGCGGCCGCTGCGCGGCGAGGACGCGGTACGCGCCACGGTGCGCAAGATGTCGAACAGCGAGGCCGATGAGCTCGCCTGCAGCGTAGTACGGCTGTTTGCCGCGATCGTGCGCGAGTGCGCGATCGATGCGGCGCACGAGGCCTCGCTGGCAGCCGCCGCGGCAGCCAACGGCACGTCGCGCAACGGCGTGACGCTCACTGGCGTGACGCTCAACGGCGGCACACACGATGGCGGGGCGCTCAACGGCCTCGCGGCGGCGGCGCGCGTCAAGAACGGCGGCGCGCAGGCGATCGCGGTTTAGTCCTCAGTCGAGCTTGAAGTCGATCGTGTCCCAGCGCGTCGTCTCTTCGTGACGCGCCTGGCGGCGCACGGCATCCACCAGCGCCCGCTCGTCCCACTCCACGATCTCGTCGGCGAGATCCAGGATCGCCTGGGGCGCATCGCGGTTGGTGCCGAAGGGCTTCATGAGGATCACCGGCTTGTGGCTCGCCTGCGCGAACAGCAGCTGGAAGGTGAGCAGATCCTTGTCCGTGTCGTAGAGGCTCGACAGCGCGATCACCGCCTCGGCCGGATTGATCTGCCGGCGCAGGTCTTCACGCAGCACCTCGCGGTCGCTGCCGGGGCGTTTGTCCGGGGTGCTGTAGTTGCGATAGAAGAAATTGCGCGCGCTCTCCAGATACTCGAAGACGCGCAGGTAGTCGTCACTGTTCTCCCAGAGATGCGTGACGAACAGACGCACAGGGTTAGCCTGCGACATCGGAGCCCCCAAGTCCCGAGCAGCCGGGCTTAAGTCTCGCACACGGGCCGCCGAGCGCAAGGGCGCAGCGCCGCCCGCGCGCCCGCCGCGCCGCGATAGAATGGCGCCTTCGTCGGCGGAATCCTTCGTTTAACAGTGCGCCTGCTGGTCTACAACATCCGGTACGCCACCGGCACGGGTCCGGCCTTCCATCTGCCGCTACCCGGCGCCGGCTACCTGCGCAGCAACCGCAAGGTGCTCACGGGCATCACTGAGTTCATCCGCTCGCAGCAGGCGGACGTGGTCGGGCTCATCGAGGTGGATACCGGCTCGATCCGCACCGGCATGCTCAACCAGGCCGAGCACATCGCCCGACAGCTCGGCCATTACTCGATCTTCCAGTGCAAGTACGGCAGCGCCTCGATCAACAATCTCATGCCGATCGTGCGCAAGCAGGCCAACGCCTTCCTGTCCGGCCCGAACGTGCACGGCGAGCGCTTCCACTACTTCGATACCGGCATCAAGCGCCTCATCATCGAGCTCGAGCTGAGCGATGTGTGCGTCTTCCTCGTGCACCTGTCGATCAAGTTCCGCCAGCGCCAGTATCAGCTGCGCTCGCTGCACGACCTGGTGGTGCAGTCCGCCAAGCCGGTGATCGTGGCCGGCGACTTCAATACCTTCTGGGGCACGCACGAGATCTTCCTGTTCATGCGCGCCGCCGGCCTGCGCAGCGCGAATGCTGCGGGACTGCCGTCCTTCCCGGCGCGCGTGCCGCGCATCGAGCTGGACTTCGTGCTGGTGAGCGAGGGGATCGAGGTCACCGATTTCCGCGTTCCCGACGTGCGCCTCTCCGATCACCGCCCGCTGGTGTGCGACTTCGTGGTCCGCGACGGTGAGCGCCGCAGCGCGCCGCAGGCCGCGTCCACGCACGCCTGAGCCCGGCGGCGCCCCTTCGCCCGATCCTCACCGCGGAAGTTCGCCCATGAGCACCGACGCAGCCCGCAACTGGAGCCTCGAGAAGGACGCCGACGGCATCGCCTGGCTGAGCTTCGATAAGCCGGCCACCTCGGCCAACGTGCTTTCGAGTGCGGTACTCATCGAGCTCGACTCGCACCTCGAGGCGCTCGAGAAGAGCCCGCCGCGGGCGCTTATCGTGCTGTCCGCCAAGAAGAGCGGCTTCATCGCCGGCGCCGATATCCGCGAGTTCACCGGCATTACCGATGCCGACAGCGGCTACGTGCTTATCTCCCGCGGCCAGCACGTGCTCAATCGCCTCGCCGCCCTGCCCTGCCCGAGCGTCGCCGCGATCCACGGCTTCGCGCTCGGCGGTGGCCTCGAGCTCGCGCTCGCCTGCCGCTATCGCGTCGCCGTGGGCGATGAGCGCCTGTCGCTCGGACTTCCCGAGGTGCAGCTCGGCATCCATCCGGGTTTCGGCGGCACCGTGCGCAGCGTGCAGCTGATCGGGGTGCGTGCGGCGATGGAGCTGATGCTCACCGGCCGGCCGCTGCGCGCCGACAAGGCGCTGCGCCTCGGGCTCGTCGATGTGCTGACCTCCGAGGCCGAGCTGCGGGCCACGGCGCGGCGCGTGGCACTCGAGGGCCGTGCGCCCCATCGTCCACCGCTCCTCGAGCGGCTGCTGAGCTTGGCGCCATTGCGTCCGCTGGTGCGCCGCTCGCTCATCGCCCAGGTCGCGCGGCGCGCACCGCGCGATCACTACCCTGCACCGTACGCCATCATCGACCTGTGGGCGCGCTACGCTGCCGCAGGACCGGCGGCTTACGAGGCCGAGGCGCGCTCGATCGCGCAGCTCTTCACCACGGCGACGTCGCGCAATCTGGTGCGGATGTTCCTCCTGCAGGATCGTCTCAAGAGCGGCGGCGGCAAGAGCCCGGTAGAGATCCGTCATGTGCACGTGGTCGGCGCCGGCGTCATGGGGGGCGATATCGCCGCCTGGTCGGCACTGCGCGGCTTCACGGTGACGCTCGAGGACCGCGCGCTCGAATACATCGAGCCGGCGCTCAAGCGCGCCGCCGAGCTGTTCGACAAGCGGGTACGCGACCCTGCCAAGAACGCCGCCACCCGTGAGCGGCTCAAGGCCGACCCCGGCGGCGCAGGCGTCGCGGGCGCCGACGTCGTGATCGAGGCGATCTTCGAGAACCTCGCGGCCAAGCAGGAGCTGTATGCGCGCCTCGAGCCGCGCATGAAGCCTGCGGCGCTGCTCGCCACCAACACCTCGAGCCTGATGCTCGAGCCGCTCGCCGCGCGCCTCGCGCGTCCGGAGCGCCTGGTGGGGCTGCACTTCTTCAACCCGGTGGCGCAGATGCCGCTCATCGAGATCGTGCACGCCGAGCGCACCGATCCGGTGAGCGTGGCTGTGGCCACCGCTTTTGCACGCCGGCTCGACAAGCTCCCCGTGCCGTGCCGCAGCGCTCCGGGCTTCATGGTGAATCGCGTGCTCACCCCCTATCTGAACGAGGCCATGTACGCCGCCGAGGAAGGAGTGGCGCTCGCCGCGATCGATAAGGCGGCGGTGCGCTTTGGCATGCCGATGGGCCCGATCGAGCTCGCCGACGTCGTCGGCCTCGATGTCGCCGCGCACGTCGGCGAGATCATCGCGCAGGAGCTCGGCCGGCCGGCACCGAATCTGCCGCGCCTGGCGGCGCTGCTGGCGGCGAAGAAGCTCGGCCGCAAGAGCGGCGCGGGGTTCTACCTCTGGCAGGACGGCAAGGCGGTGAAGCCGGAGGCGAGCGGCGCGAGCGTGCCCGAGGATCTCACCGACCGCCTGATCCTCATCCTCGTCAACGAGTGCGTGGCGTGCCTGCGCGAACGCATCGTCGAGGACGCCGATCTGGTCGACGCCGCCGTCGTGTTCGGCACGGGTTTTGCGCCGTTTCGCGGCGGGCCGCTCGCTTATGCACGCGCCCGCGGCACGCGCACCATCGTCGCGCGGCTTGAGGAGCTCGCCGCGCGGCATGGGTCACGTTTTGCCCCCGATGCCGGCTGGCAGCTGCTCGAGAGTGCGCAGAAAACGTGAGGCCGCCGCGGGCGGGCCGGGGAACGCCCTGTGCTACCATCCGGTGAGCCGTTGCGCCGCAGCCGCCGGTAGCACGGCCTATAAGGCAACAGTGGGGCTTCGGGAAACGACATGGCGGAAGAGCGCGAAAGCAACGTCCAGCAGCTCAAAGCGTTTGCGCCCCTCGACGGGCTGAAGCGCGAGAATCTGGCGGCGCTCGCCAAGAAAATCACCCTGCGGACGCTCAACTCGGGCCGCCTCATGTTCGATGAGGGCGACACCGACAAGCGCACCTTCTGGCTGGTGTCGGGCACGCTCGACATCGGCGAGGGCGAGAAGCAGGTCGGATCACTGCGCGGTGGTACTCCCGAGGCGCGCAATCCGGTGTTCCCGCAGCTGCCGCGGCGCGTGAGCGCGCGCGCACGCGGCGAGGTCACCTACCTGTCGATCGACAGCGATCTGCTCGACGTCATGATCACCTGGGATCAGACCGGCACCTACGAGGTGAGCGAGTTGCAGGAGCACCTGCAGAACGCCGGCTCCGACGACTGGATGACGACGCTGCTGCAGACCAAGGCGTTCCATCGCATACCGCCCGCCAACATTCAGGCGATCTTCCAGCGCCTGCAGCGCCTGCCCGCCAAGGCGGGCGAGGTCATCATCAAGCAGGGCGGCGAAGGCGATTATTTCTACATCATCGTGAGCGGCAAATGCGCGGTGTCGCGCGAGACGCCGCTGCGCCAGGAGGGCATCAAGCTGGCGGAGCTCGGCGTCGGTGACACCTTCGGCGAGGAGGCGCTGATCGCCGAGGCCAAGCGCAATGCCACCGTGACGATGCTGACCGACGGCGTGCTCATGCGCCTCAACAAGCAGGACTTCCGCGAGCTCATGAACGAGCCGCTGCTGCAGTGGGTGAACCGCGAGCAGGCCACCGAGATCGTCACCGGCGGTGGCCGCTGGTTGGATGTCCGCCTGCCGAGCGAGCACCAGACGCTCGCGGTCGAGGGGGCGCTCAACATCCCGCTGTATCTGATCCGCCTGAAGCTCTCGACGCTCGACAAGGAAGTGCCGTATGTCGTCTATTGCGACACCGGCCGGCGCAGCTCCGCGGCCGCATACCTGATGGTGGAGCGGGGCTTTGACGCGTACGTGCTCACCGGCGGCCTGTCGAACGGCGCCTCTGCCGCGAGTGCCGCGCGTGCCGCGCCGAAGCCCGCTGCGCAGCCCAAGCCACCGGGCGCAAAGCCCGGCGGCTAGCAGACGTAGTTCACGTCCGCGGTCAGCCGCTCGACGTTGCACGACCTGTCGAGGATTCTCTCGGCCATCTGCTTGAGATGCGTGTAGTCGAGCCGCAGCATCCGGATAGAAGGGCTCACGCTATTTCTGCCGTGGAGTTCTCAACAGCTGGCAGACGTGTCTGGCGCATGCCGGATGCAGCTGCGAGACGCGCGGCTACGCTGCGACCCGCAGCGAGGAGTTCGACCGGGAGCTGATTTTGGCCTGCAAGGCGCGGGCGAGCCACTGACCTTGAGAGCCGCCGGCAGGCACCGGCGGCAGCGCACTACATGGTGTGCGTAGCCTTGTCGCCCGACAGGGCGCCGGCGAGATAGGTCTCGATCTTCTTCTGCGTCTGGCCGCGATCCTGCTCGCTGAACTGCACGCCGATGCCAGCCGTGCGCTTGCCCTGCGCGCCCTTCGGCGTCACCCAGATGACGCGCCCGGCGACGGGCAGCTTCTCGTCCTCGCCCATGAGATTGAGCAGCATGAACACCTCATCCCCGAGGCGATAGTTGCTGTTGGTAGGAATGAACAGACCGCCGTTCTTCACGAACGGCATGTAGGCCAGGTAAAGCGCGCTCTTGTCCTTGATCGTCAGCGTCAAGAGACCCGGCTTGTTCGCACCCGCTCTCAAGGTTCGTTCCCCACCCGCCACATGTACCGGTCGTGCGTTCATCCGTGCGTCCTATGCTGCGACGCCGGCACCGTGGGGTGCAAGTCGCCGAAACAGAGCCTCGAGCGCCAGTGCGCGATTAAGCGGCACATCGAGCGCCATCCTTAGTTCCCGGACCTCATCCAGGAGCCCGAACAGCTCGCGTATATTCAAGAACGTGCCGGGGCCTGGCAAGTAGGGGCCAGGCCGCACTTCTGTAATGTCGGCGCCCGCGCCCAGGGCGGCGCGGATGCGTTCTGTGAGCCACTTCTCAAAGCACCGCAGGCGCAGCGCCAGCTCACTGCGTGCCCAGCGCTCGGCAGTAGCGAGCGGATCGGCCCGCCCGGCCGCCAGGGCATCGAGCGCGGCGCGGGACTCGGCGCCTGCCCGGGCGAGGGCCTCCGGGTCCGCCCCCAGCAGCATGGGCGCCTCGCCGACCGCATCGAGCGCCCCATTCCAGTCCGCGTTGCCGCGCGCCTCGGTGAGCCAGGCGACCGCGGCGGCGCGCTGCGGGGCGCGGAGAATCAGGCGCTGGCAGCGGCTGAGGACGGTCGCCGGCAGCCGCGAGGGCTCGGTCGCGACCAGCATCAGGAGCGTGCGTGCCGGTGGCTCCTCCAGGGTCTTCAGCAGCGCATTGGCGGCGAAGCGGTTGAGCGAATCCGCCGGACTGAGAATAGCGACGCGCCAGCCGCCACCGTGGCTCGTGAGGGCGAGGTCGGCGGCGAGCTCGCGCAGCTGCTCGATACGGATCTGCCGGGACTCCTCGAGCGGCGTAACTCGCATCAGGTCCGGGTGCTGCCAGGCGAGCACACGGCGGCAGGCAACGCAGCTGCCGCAGGGAGCCTCGGGGCGCTCGCACAGCGCGAGCTGTGCGGTCCAGTGGGCCAGCCAGTCCCCGCCCGCCCCGGGACTCTCGTGGATGAGGAGTGCCTGCGGCAGGCGGCCGGCGCGCTGCGCCGCGGTGAGTGATGCCCGCGCCTGAGCCGTCCAGGGAGGTGGCGGGAGCGCTGCAGGCGTGCTCAGGTGAGCTCCTCGAGAATCCGCTCGACCTGCGCTTCGACCTCAGCGAGCGGCGCGCTCGCATCGATCACCTGAAAGCGCCCGGCCTCGCGGCGCGCGAGCTCGAGGTACCCCGCGCGCACCTTCTCGAAGAAGGCGGCACTTTCGGCCTCGAAGCGATCCGCGTCCCCCGCGGCGCGCCCGGCGGCGCGCGCCAGTCCCACCCTCACCGGCAGGTCGAGGAGCAGCGTGCAATCGGGGGTGAGCCCGGCGTGCACCGCCGCCGCCAGCGATTCGATGAGGCGCGGGTCGACGCCCCGGCCGCTCCCCTGATAGGCGCGGGTCGCGTCCGTGAAGCGGTCGCAGATCACCCACTCGCCGCGCTCGAGCGCCGGGCGGATGACGTTGCGGATGTGCAGATCGCGCGCGGCGAACATGAGCAGCGTCTCAGTGAGCGGCGACAGCGGCTCGATGGCGCGCTCGAGCACGATCTGCCGCACCCGCTCGGCGAGCGGGGTGCCGCCCGGCTCGCGCGTCAGGCGGCCGGGGATGCGGTGCTGGGTGAGCCAGGCGAGCGCGAATTTTGCGATCGTCGACTTGCCTGCGCCCTCGATCCCCTCGAGCGTGATGAGGAGGCCGCGGCTCATTGCGGCGCGCTCGAAGGATTGGCGGTGCGCACGGGATGCTCGGGGCGCGATGGTGCGGCCGCGGCGTTGCTCTGGCGGGCGTGGCGCAGTCGTGCGAGGTAAGCCTTCACCGCCGAATTATGCTCTGCCAGGGTCTTGGAGAAGTGGTGCGCGCCATCGCCCGCGCCGGTCGCGACGAAATAGAGCTCGCCCGTGTCATCCGGATGGACCGCGGCCTGGAGCGAGTCGCGTCCCGGCAGCGCGATCGGTGTCGGCGGCAGCCCGGCTCGCGTGTACGTGTTGTAGGCGCTGTCGGTGGTCAGGTCGCGGGTATGAATCTCGCCGTCGTACTTAGGCCCCAGGCCGTAGATCACCGTCGGGTCCGACTGCAGCCGCATCCCCTTGCGCAGACGCGACACGAACACGCCGGCGATCCGGGTGCGCTCGGCCGGCAACTGCGCCTCCTTCTCGACTATCGAGGCGAGAATCAGCGCCTCATCGGGGCTGTCGAACGGCAGTCCGGGACTGCGGCTGTTCCAGGCGGCGTCCAGCGCATGGCGCATGGCCTCGTAGGCCACGCTGAGGATCACCGTATCGGCGCTGCCGGCTGCGAAGCGGTAGGTATCGGGGAAGAAGCGGCCTTCCGGATTCTCATCCGGGTGTCCGAGGGCCGCCATCACCTGCGCCGGGCTCTTGCCGGCGAGCGTATGGATCACGTCCGGCTCGTGGGCGAGCAGATCCAGAAACTGCGCAAAGGTCCAGCCCTCGACGACCGTGAGCTGCTCGAGCAGCACCCTGCCCTCCTCGAACATAGCGAGGATCTGCGCGGGACTTGAGCGCGGCGGGATCTCGTAGGTACCGGCCTGCACCCGCGGGTGAATGCCGTGCAGGCGCAGGTACCACTCCATCTCGCGGGCGCTGCGCACCAGGCCCTGCGACTGCAGCTGCGTGAGCACGGCACGCACGCTCGCCCCGGGCAGCACCTGGATGCGCATCGCCGCGACTGCGGGACCTGCCCCCTGGTACGTCGACTCGAGGCGCTGGTAGAGCTCCGCCGCCGCGACGGCGGCGATCACCAGCAGCAGCACGAGCCCGAGGGCGAGGCGCCCCAGCACCGTGCGTCCGCGGCTACTCATCGCTCCCCCGCGCGAGCAGCGGCGCGAGCCGGCGCTGCAGCTCGCGGGTCACCGTTCCCACCTCGCAGGTGCGCCCGTCGACGGCGCTCACCGGGCGCACGCCGATCAGCGCGCTGGTGAGAAACAGCTCGCGGGCACGCGCGAGATCCTCGCTCCCGAGCGCGGCCTCCTCGGTTGCGATGCCAAGGTGCGCCGCCTCGCGCAGCACGACCTGGCGCATGATGCCCGCCACGCCGCAGCGATCCAGCTGCGGGGTACGGAGCTTACCGTCCTCCACCAGGAACACGTTGCTCATCACGCCCGAGATGAGCCGCCCGCCGCTCGAGAACATCAGCGACTCGGCGATCTGCGGGTCGCTCCATTCGCGCCTTGCCAGAACCTGCTCGAGGCGGTTCAAGTGCTTCAAGCCCGCGAGCGGCGGGTTCTCCGCGAGGCGCAGCGCCGCCGTGCGCACCCGCACGCCCTGCTCGCCGAGGCGCGGATCGTCCGCCTCCCAGCGATAGCGCAGCGCGAGGCGCGTCGGCTTCTCCGCGCCGCGCACGCCGTAGCCGCGCGCCGCCGCCGGCCCACGCGTCAGCAGGAGCTTCACGACGGCGCGGTCGGTAAGCGCGACGATGGCGGTGAGCTCGCGGCGCAGCTCGACGCTGCCCGGCGGGGTGAGCCCCAGGCGCTTGCAGCCGCGCGTCAGCCGCTCGAGGTGCAGCGCCAGGAAGCGCGGCCGTCCGCCGACGCAGGCGATGGTCTCAAAGAGCCCGTCGCCGTAGTGCAGCCCGCGATCGAGCGGTGAGAGCGAGCCACCCGGCGCGCCGTTGATCCACACCACCTCCGGTGCGCCGTCAGATGCCATGAGCGCCTCCGAGTGCGCGCAGCATGCCGCGTGCCTTGGCGCGGGTTTCCTCGAGCTCGCGCTCGGGATCGGAGTCCGCGACGATGCCCGCGCCCGCGCGGAAGCCGACGCCCGCCTTGCTCACCGTCATGGTGCGGATCAGGATATTGAGATCCAGCCGACCGTCGCGCGTCAGGTAGCCGAGCGAGCCGGTATAGGCGCCGCGTCCGACGCCCTCGAGCTCGGCGATGATCTGCATGCAGCGGAACTTCGGGCAGCCGGTGATCGTGCCGCCCGGAAAGACGGCGCGCACCGTGCCGACGGGCGTCACGTCCTCGCGCAGCTCACCGCTCACGTTAGAGACGATGTGATGCACGTGAACATAGGACTCGATGCTCATGAGCTCATCCACGCGCACGGTCCCCGGCTCGCAGAGCCTCCCGAGGTCGTTGCGCTCCAGATCGACGATCATGATGTGCTCGGCCCGCTCCTTAGGATGGGCGATGAGCTTGCGGATCTCCAGCGCATCGCCGCCGGGGCGCCGGCTCCGGGGCCGCGTGCCGGCGATCGGCCGCGTGTCGATGCGGCGGCCCTCGATGCGCACCAGCCGCTCGGGAGAGGAGCTGAGGAGCGCGAGGCCCCGCCATTGGGCGAGCGCGGCGAAGGGGGCCGGATTGGCCTCCCGCAGGCGGCGATAGAGCGCCGCCGCGGGGGCGGCGCCGGCGCGCTGCGCTGCCACCTCCACGGTCCAGGGGCGCGACAGATTGGCCTGGTAGATGTCCCCGGCGCGCACGTAGTCCTTGGCGCGCCGCACACGCTCGAGAAAGGCCTGCGGGTCCTCCTCGCGCACCGCGCGCACCTCGAGGCGATCGGCGGCGTCTGCGAGGCTCGCCGCCGCCTCGGCATCCGCCACGATGCGCGCGAGCGCCTGGGGCGCGTCGGCCTCGGCGATCGCCAGCACGCGGCCGGTGTCGAGCTCGTGGATGAGCGCGCAGGGGGTGCGCAGCGCAAACGCCACCCAGGGGAGCGGGGTCGCCGGCAGCTTCAGGCGCGGCTCGATTTCCTGCGCGAGCTCATAGCCGAGATACAGTGCCCAGCCGCCGCTGAAAGGCAGCCCTGGGTTCTCCGCCGGCAGGCGCTCGCTCAGCCACCAGTTCTCGAGCGCCGCGAGGAACGTCTCGCCCTGAGGGGCGATTCCGTCGGCGCCCAGACGGCCGTCGGCGGTGAGCCAGAGCGCCGCGCGTGGTTCGCCGAGCAGCACGCTCGTGCGCCCCAGCGGGCCGCCCGCGGCGCTGTCGAGCAGCAGCGGATAACGTCCAGGATCGGCCGCGGCCAGGCGCGAGAGCACCGCGGCTGGAACCTCGAGCTCGCGAACGAGAGGGGGGCGCGTAGCGGGAGGTCCGGTGAGGCGCGCGACGCCTACTTCATGCGCCGGAAGATGATCGAGCCGTTGGTGCCGCCGAAGCCGAAGGAATTCGACAGGCTCACCTCGATCGGCATGCGCCGCGCGGTGTTCGGCACGTAATCGAGATCGCACTCAGGGTCCGGCGTGCGGTAGTTGATGGTGGGCGGGGCGACGTTGTCGCGGATCGCGAGCACCGAGAAAATCGCCTCGATGACCCCGGCGGCCCCCAGCAGGTGCCCGGTCATCGACTTGGTCGAGCTCACCGCGATGCCGCGGATGGCATCGCCGAAGGCGCGCTTCAGCGCCACCGTCTCCGCCTTGTCGCCGAGCGGGGTCGAGGTTGCGTGCGCGTTGATGTACTGCACGTCGCCCGCGTTCATGCCCGCGTCCCGCAGCGCGTTCACCATGGCGATGCGCGCGCCCTCCCCGTCCTCCGGGGGCGCGGTGATGTGATAGGCATCGCCGCTCATGCCGAAGCCGACCAACTCGGCGTAGATGTGCGCGCCGCGCCGGCGCGCGTGCTCGAGCTCCTCGAGCAGCACCGCACCGCCGCCGTCGCTCAGCACGAAGCCGTCGCGGTCCAGGTCCCACGGGCGGCTCGCCTCCTGCGGGGCGTCGTTGCGGGTCGAGAGCGCCTTCGCCTGACCGAAGCTGCCCAGGCCGCAGTGCGTGGTCGCCATCTCGCCGCCGCCGGCCACGATGACGTCGGCGTCGCCGTACTGGATGGTGCGCATGCCAAGCCCGATCGCGTGCGTCGAGGTGGTGCATGCGGTCACCACGCCCAGGTTCGGGCCCTTCAGCCCATAGCGGATCGAGAGGTGCCCGGCGATCATGTTGATGATGGTCGCCGGTACGAAGAACGGGGAGATCTTGCGCGGGCTGTTGGCCTTCAGGTACTCGCCGTACTCGGCCTCGATGGTGCCGAGACCGCCGATGCCCGCGCCGCACACCGCCCCGCAGCGCGTCGGGTCGGTCTTGCTGAAATCGATTCCGGAGTTGGTGACCGCCTGCACGCCGGCGGCGAAGCCGTACTGCATGAAGTCGTCCATGCGCCGCGCTTCCTTCGGCGCGAGGTAATCACCGACCTCGAAGCCGCGCACCTGTCCGCCGAAGCGCACCGGAAACGCCGACACGTCGAAGCGCGTGATCGGGCCGATGCCGCTCTCGCCGCGGAGCACGGCGTCCCAGGCTGACTGGACCGTGCTGCCGACCGGCGACACGATCCCGAGACCCGTCACGACGACGCGGCGCTTGCTCACACGTTACCTGTAGGGCCGCGCGCGGGCTCAGGACTTGGCGCGGCGCTCGTTGATGTAGTCGATAGCCTGGTGGACGGTGGTGATCTTCTCGGCGTCCTCGTCGGGAATCTCGATCTCGAACTCCTCCTCGAGGGCCATGACCAGCTCGACGGTGTCGAGCGAGTCGGCTCCCAGATCGTCGACGAACGAAGCGTCGTTCGTGACCTGTTCCTGTTTGACGCCCAGCTGCTCGGCAACGATGGCTTTGACCTGCTGCTCGACTGTGCTCATTAGCGGTTGGTCCTCATGTAGGCATTTTTTGGGCTCGAAATCCGCCCGCCGGGGCGCCGCAGGCCAGACGGCGGGCGCGGTATTGTAGGGGAACACCCCCCGGGGTGCCACTCGGGGCGCTCGCCCGCGAGTGTTTGTTTTTACTGGCGAAACTCCCCACCGCCTGCCCTTCGCTCCGTTCCCCCGAAGGCTCCGGTGTGGCGCGGCGCCAACGCCCCTTCAGGGCATGTACATCCCGCCGTTCACGTGCAGCGTCTCGCCTGTGATGTAGCCCGCCTGCGGGGAGACGAGGAACAGCACCGCCGCGGCGACGTCGGCGGCGCTCCCGAGCCGGCCGAGCGGCACGCGCGTGAGGAGCGCGCTGCGCTGCTCCTCGCTCAGGGTGCGTGTCATATCGGTATCGATGAAGCCCGGAGCGACCGCATTCACGGTGATGCCGCGCGAGGCCAGCTCCTGGGCGAGCGACTTGGTGAAGCCGAGGAGTCCTGCCTTGGCGGCCGCGTAATTCGCCTGTCCGGGGTTGCCCGTGAGTCCCACGACCGAGGTGAGATTGACGATCCGCCCGCGGCGCTCCTTCATCATGCGGCGTACGCAGGCTTTGCAGAGACGGAACACCGCGGTGAGGTTGGTGCTGATCACCCGCTCCCAGTCCTCCGGCTTCATGCGCAGCAGCAGTGCGTCGCGGGTTATCGCCGCGTTGTTGACGAGGATCGTGGGCATCTCCTCGTTGCGCTCGAGCTCAGCGATCAGCGCCTCGATCGACTCAGTGCTGCCGGCATCCAGCACCGCGCCGCGGCCGTTGTATCCATGCGACGCAAGCGTCGCGCCGAGCTTGGCCGCCCCCTCGGCGCTGGTCGCCGTGCCGATGACCCGCGCCCCGGCCTCACCCAGAGCGAGTGCGATGGCGTGGCCGATGCCGCGCGAGGCGCCCGTGACCAGCGCGATTTCATTCTCTAGCATGACGGCCCTCGCGTGTGGCGCTCAGTGCGGTGCCGATTGCGGCCGGATCCTCGAGGGCCAGGAATTCCAGCCCCGCGCGCCGCTCGATGCGGCGGTTGAGCCCAGTCAGTACCCGCCCGGGCCCGCATTCGATGATCTCCTCGAGCCCGCTCTCACTCAAGGCACGCAGCGTGTCTGCCCAGCGCACCGGGCTCGAGAGCTGACGCACCAGAAGATCACGGATCTCCTGCGGCTCGGAATGCGCGGCGGCATCCACCGCGCTCACGTAACGGATCCCGGGCGCCTTGAGCGCGGTGGAGGACAGCCGCCCGCGCAGCCGCTCGCCGGCGCCGCGCATCAGGCTCGAGTGCGAGGGGACGCTCACCGGCAGCAGCACAGCGCGCTTGGCGCCGCGCGCCTTGGCGGCCACGATCGCCCGCTCGACGGCGGCGCTCTCGCCCGCAATGACCACCTGCCCGGGGGAGTTGAAGTTCGCCGCCTCGACCACCGAGTGAGGTCCCCCGGCCGCCGCGGCCTCGGCGCACGCCGCCTCGACGTCCGCATCCTCGAGACCGAGGATCGCGGCCATGGCGCCGGTGCCGGCGGGCACGGCCTCCTGCATCACCTCGCCGCGGTAACGCACCAGCGCAATGGCAGCCTGATACTCGAGGCTCCCGGCGCAGGTGAGCGCGGTGAACTCCCCGAGACTGTGTCCGGACACGACGTCTGGAACCGCTCCCCCGCGGGCGCGCCACGCGCGCCAGGTGGCCACCCCGGCCGCGAGCAGCGCCGGTTGCGTGTGCGCCGTCGAGTTGAGCTCGCTCTCCGGACCCTCGCTCACCAGCCTCCACAAGTCATAGCCGAGCACCGCGGAGGCCTCATCGAACGTCGCCCGCACCACCGGGTCCGAGGCCGCAAGCGCCCCGAGCATCCCGACCGACTGCGAGCCCTGACCTGGAAAGACGAACCCGAATGCCATGTGAGACTCTTTGCTTCCCCGTGAGAGTGAAAATTATAGCGGCTCGGCGCGTGGCCTCAGGAGCGCAGCCCCGGCAAGCCCGCCGAGCACACCGTACAGGTGCGCATCCACGACCACCGGATCGTGCCCCGAGAACGGCAGCGGCCCCACCCAATGCTCGAAACCGAGCTTGGCCAGCAGCAAGGCCGCCAGGATCCAGCCGTCACCCTCGCCGCGCTTGAGGTGCGCGAGCGTGCCCGCCGCCATGATGCCGTGCAACGCCCCGGAGGAACCGACGTACCACAGGACAGTCGAATCCAGGAACCACAGGCCGGCGTCGATGGCAGCCACCGTTGCCGCCGCGATGATGAGCCACTGACGCAACGAGTAATCGCGCGCGAACAGCGCCCACATGAGGACGAGGCCCGCGCAGTTGAGCAGGGCGTGGTGAAAATCGAGGTGTACCAGGTGCGCGCTCAGCAGACGCCACAACTCCCCGTGTGCGAGCGCGGCGCGGTCATAACGCAGCAGCTCGCGGCCCGCATCCCCGCTGGCGGCGAGCGCGAGGAGCGCTGCGCACACCGCGAGCAGCGAGCGGCCGTGGGCGGCGTCGCAATTGAGCGACCGCAGCAGGCGCGCCATGCCCGTCACAGGTGCGTTATCCCCCATTTGTTATGATCGGCGATCGAGTTCGCCTGCGAGCGCTTGAAGTCATGAGCTACATTGCCGACGAGGTTAGCAGACACCGCCCGAGGGGTAACGGCCGCGCACGCGGCTTCACCCTCATCGAGATCATGGTGGTGGTCATCATCATCGGGCTGCTCGCCGCGGTGATCGTGCCGAGCGTCATGCGGCGCGTGGACGATGCCAAGGTGGCCAAGGCGAAGGAGGACATCCAGAGCCTCGAGACCGCGCTCACCATGTACTACATGGACAACTCGAAATACCCGACCAACGAGCAGGGGCTCAGCGCCCTCAGCACGCAGCCGACCGACCCGACCATCAAGAACTGGAAGACAGGCGGCTACATCGAGCGCATCAGCAAGGACCCCTGGGGGAACGATTACCAGTTCGTCTTCCCCGGCACGCACGGCAAGGCCTACGACCTGTGCTCCCTGGGCGCCGACGGCCAGCCCGGCGGCGACGGAATCAATGCCGATATCTGCAACTGGAACCTCAACCAGTAGCCCGAGCCCGCCCTGGCGCCGAGCGGCGCACGGTCCGGGTGCGGCCGGCTTCACGCTGATCGAGATCCTGGTGGTCGTGCTGATCATCGGCGTTGTGTCCGCCGGGATCCTGCTCACGGTGAGCCTGACGGGGCGCGATCCGGATCTGCAGCGCGAGGGCGACCGGCTGTACGCGCTCATGGGCTATGCCCGGGAGCAGGCGGAGCTGCAGACGCGGGAATACGGCATTCTCTTTCAGGAGGACGGCTACGAGTTCCTCGCCTACGACGTGCAGCTCAGCCAGTGGCGCAGCGTCTCGGAGGACGATGCATTCGCGGCGCGTAAGCTCCCCACCGGAGTCGGCGTGCGGCTTACGGTGGACGCACGTCCCGTGGTGCTCAAGCGCCCCCTCGACGCTCAGGACAAGACCCCGCAGGTGATGATCTTCGCCGACGGGGACTTAAGCTCCTTCGAGGCGAGCCTCGAGCGCGACGGCGGCGTGCGCTCGATCACCGTGACCCAGGATGACAAAGGGCAGCTGCTCGAGCAGCCCATGACGCAGTTGCCGCAACGATGAGCCGTATCCATCTCTCGCGCGCGCGCGGCTTCACCCTCATCGAGGTACTGGTGGCACTCGCGATCGTCACCGTCGGCATGGCTGCGGTGCTCGGCACGCTCACCTCCTCGGCCGATACGGTCACGTATCTGCGCGACAAGACTTTCGCCACCTGGGTGGCGCTCAACCAGATCGCCACCGTGCGCCTCGCCGCCTCCAGCCAGGCGCCGCCGAGCGGCGAGAGCGACGGCGATACGGATTTCGCCGGCCGCAAGTGGCACTGGCACCAGTCGGTCAAAGGCACGCAGGTGCCGGGCATGGTGAAGATCGATGTGAGCGTACGGCCCGCAGACCTCAAGACGACGAGCGATGACAGCGGCTGGTACGCCACGATGAGCGGCATCTATGGCGATGCCCTCGCAACGCCGCGCGGCGACCTGCCCGACTGGGGCTCGCAGCTGCTCATGCCGCAGAGCAACACCCCCGGCACTCCGGGCAGCGCCCCCGGCACGCCGGGGAGCACGCCGGGCGTCACGCCGGGAACGACTCCGCAGCCGCAGCCGACACCCCTACCGCAGGGTGGCTCGTGAGCGCACGGGGCGCAGGCACGGCGCGCGGCTTCACGCTGCTCGAGCTGCTGGTGGCGCTCTTTATCGCGGCGCTCATGTTCGCGATGGGTTATGGGACGATCAGCCAGGCGATCCGCACTCGCGACACCATCAAGCACCAGCAGGCGCGGCTCCTCGAGCTCGAGACCACCATGCGCGTCCTCGAGCAGGACTTTGTGCAGCTGAATCCGCGCCCGGTACGCCAGCCCGTGGGCGAGGAGCCGTCGCAGCCCGCGCTGCAGGCCAGCCCCGGCAGCACGCAGTCGTCCGGCGTTGTGAGCTCGCTCGGCAGCCCGAGCGGCAGCTCCTTCTCGTCATCACTCAGCTCCACCAGTGGCTTGCCGCCGCTCGTGACCCTGACACGCAGCGGCTGGACGAATCCCACCGGCCTGCAACGCTCTGAGCTGCAGCGGGTCGCCTACTTCCTCGAGAACGGCACGCTGCGGCGCGAGTACTGGTACGTGCTCGATCCCACGCTGTCGGCCACCACGGCGAAGCGTGAGCTGCTGACGCACGTGAAGTCTGTGACTTTCCAGTTCATGGATCTGACACACACCTGGCAGGTTTTTTGGCCGCCAACCACCGTCGCCGGCGGACAGGCGCTCGAGAGTGGCTTGAGGATTCGCCCGATCGCCGTGCAGGTCACGATCGACACCGAGGACTACGGGCAGATCAGCCGCATCTTCGAGGTCGCAGGCTGATGGCGCGCACTGCGCAGCGCCGCCGCCGGGCGTCGTGCCGCCCACCGCGCTCGCAGCGCGGCGTCGCGCTGCTCGTGGCGATCCTGCTGGTCGCGCTCGGCACCGTACTCGCCGCCGCGGTCGCCTACGAGAACGCCATGACGTTCCGCCGCGGCGCGGCCACCTTTGCCTTCGATCAGGCGCTGCTCGTGCAGCAGGGCGCCGAGGCCTTCGCGGCGTGGGGACTGCGCACGGCGCTGAAGGCCGATCCGCAACATACCTATGCCGGCGCCGGCTGGGGACAGACCTACGGGCCGATGGACATCGTTCCCGGTGTGACGTGGGTGGGGCAACTCGAGGATCTGCAGGGGCGCTTCAACCTCAACAACCTGGTGCAGGAGGATGGCACCCCGGATCCGGTGCAGGTGACGGCATTCCAGCAGCTCCTCGAGGAGGTCGGCCTCGAGCCGAAGTGGGCCGGATACATGGTCGACTGGATCGACCGCGACATCGTGCCGTCAGTCCCCGACGGGGCCGAGGACAGCGTCTACATGGGACAGGTGCCGCCCTATCGCACCCCCAACCGCTACATCACGAGCGCCACGGAGCTGCTGGCGCTGCCAGGCTTCGGACGCGAGCGCTATCTCGCGCTCGCGCCGTTCGTGACCGCGCTCCCCTGGGGCACGAAGCTCAACATCTGCGACGCCAAGCCGCAGGTGCTCGATGCCTATCTCGGACATCTCGACTTCGCCAGCGATCCCGACAGCCTCGCCAAGAACCGCGCCGGCACCAATGGCTGCTTTCCCACCCTGACCGAATACCAGGCGGCGGCACCGAGTGCGGTCGCCTGGCAAAAGGTGGCGACCAAGATGCAGATGACCTCGGTGTACTTCCGACTCACCAGCCTCATCACTATTGGCAGTACCGAATTCAACTTGTACAGTCTTCTTCTGCAGGACCCGACGGGCGGGACGCGCCCCATCCTGCGCAGCTTCGCACCGGATTGATGCCACTCGCCGCAGCAACCCGTCCCAGGAGTCCCGTGAACCGCCCGGAGCCCATCGCCCATGGCTGACTGGCTGCTGCTGCGCCTGCCGCGCGCACCGCAGGGGGATGCCTCGTGGCTGGTGGCGAGCGCGAGCGGTGCGCCGCTGACCGCCACGCAGAGCGGACCGCTGTCGCAGGCGGCGCCGGCGGCCGCCGGCCGGCGCGTGTGTGCGCTCCTGCCCGGGAACGACGTGCTGCTCGCCGAGCCGGAAGTCCCGGCCCGCAGCGGTGTCAAGCTGCAGCAAGTCGTGCCCTATGCGCTCGAGGAGCATCTCGCCGAGGACATCGACAAGCTGCATTTCGCCACCGGCAAGCGCGCCGCCGACTCGAGCCGTGTGCCGGTGGCGGTGGTCTCGCGCGCGCTCATGGACGAGTCGCTCGCTGCGCTGCACGCGGCGGGCATCGACCCGGAATGCCTGTATGCCGACAGCGAGCTGCTGCCCGCCAACCCGGGGCAGGCGGTGGCGCTGCTCGAGGACGACCTGGTGTTCGTACGCGCGCCGGGAGCTCCACCGACGTGCCTACCCGTTGCGGCGCTGCGCGAGGCGCTCGACATCGCCCGCTCACCCGGCGCCGCAGGTCCGGTCGCCGATGCCGCAGCGCCCGAGTCGGCGGCGGCGGATGAGGCGGCAGGGGCTACCCGCGGCCTGATCCTCTATGCCGGCACGACCGAATGGCAGGCGCACAGCGCGCTCTTCGAGGAGGCGCGCGGACACTTCGCGAGCCTCAAGGTGCAGCTGCTGAGCGACGGGCCGCTCGCACTCTTCGCGCAACAGCTTCCCGCCGGCAGCATGGTCAACCTGCTGCAGGGCGCCTACGCACAAAAGAGCGCCCGCAGCGTCGCGCTCGGCGCCTGGCGCATCGCCGCGCTGCTGCTGCTCGCGCTCGTCGGCCTGCACGTGGCCGGCAAGGCCGCGGAACTGCGTGTGCTGAAGAGCAAGGAGAGCCAAGTCGATGCCGCGATCCGCGACACCCTGCGCACTGCGCTGCCGGGCGAGGTGGGCAACGCGAGCACGACGGACGCCCGCCGGCGCCTTGAGCAGCGGCTGCTCGCGGTGCGCAGCGGCGGCGGCTCGAACGGCCTGCTCGGCGCATTGCAGGCGCTCGCGCAGGCGAAGGACGCCGCCCCCGGGACGAGCCTGCAATCGCTTAACTTTCACGATGGCGGCATCGAGTTGACGCTCAACTCCCCGGATGCGGCGAGTCTCGATCACCTGAGCCAGCAGCTGCGCGGCAGCGGCTGGCAGGCGGCTCTGGTCGGCGGCAATACGGTAGGTAACGCCTACCAGGGGCGCGTGCAGCTGCACGCCCAGGGGCCCTAGAGAGGCGATGAGCAAGCTGTCGCTCAATGGCCTGTCGTTCGAGGCGCTGACCGAATGGCTCGGGCAGCTCTCCGAGCGCGAGCGCCGCATGGTCGTCGCGGGCGCGGTGCTGGTCCCGCTGCTGCTGGTGTTCGGCGTGCTGCTGCCGCTCGATCACAGCGTCGCCCAGGCGCATGCCCGGCTCCTGAAGAAGCGCACCGATCTCGAGTGGATGCAGGGCGTCGCTCCGGAACTCGCCGCCTCGCCGCAACCGCCGAGCGCGGCCGGGGAGTCGCTGCTCGTCATCGTCGATCGCTCGGCGCGCGAATCGGGACTGTCGGGTGCGCTGTCCGGAAGTGAGCCGGCAGGTCCCGGGGCGCTCTCGCTGCGGCTGCAGAAGGCGCCCTTCGATGTGCTGGTCGTGTGGCTGGCACGGCTCGCGCAGCAGAACGGCATCCGCGTCGACTCGGCAACCATCGACAGCGCGGGTGCGCCGGGGCTGGTGAACGCCGCCGTGGTACTGCATTCGGGCTGAAGTGCGCCGCACCCTCTGGACCGCAGTGCTCGCGGTGGCCGCCTTCGCAGCCATCGTGCTCGCCCGGCTGCCGGCGAGCTGGGTGCTGGGCAGCACCCCGGCGTACGCCTGCGCCAGCATCGACGGCACCGTGTGGAGCGGCTCGTGCACCGGGCTCAGCGTGCAGCAGTTTTCCCTCGGCGACCTTGCCTGGCAGCTCGCGCCGCTGCGTCTGCTCAGCGGCGCCCTCGCCGCGCACCTGGTGCTGGAGAACGGCCCACTGAGCGCCCGCGGTGATCTCGCGCTCGCGATCGGCGGGCGCATCACGCTACAGAACGTGACGGCCGACGTGCCGCTCGATCCGGCGCTCATCCCGCGCGCGCCACGCCAGCTCCGCGGCCGCCTGCACGCCGATCTGGCGCTCGCGCGTCTCGAGCACGGCGTCGTGGTCGATCTCAAGGGGCGGCTCGAGGCCCACGATCTCACGCAGCGCACCGGGCAGGTGACGCCGATCGGCAGCTACGCCGTGAGCTTTCCTGGCGGTGGCGCTGAGCCGCTCGGGACGCTTCACGATCTCGGCGGTCCGCTCGCCGTGCAGGGGACACTGCGCCTGAGGGGGGACGGCGGCTACGTGCTCGAAGGCCTCGTGGCGGCGCGCCCGGAGGCAGCTCCCGAGCTCGTCAACTCGTTGCCGTACCTCGGCAGTCCCGATGCACTCGGCCGCCGGCCGTTCAGTTTTGCGGGCCGTCTGTGAGCGGCCCGGAGCCCTCCCGGGGCAGCTCGCGGAATGCGCCGATGAGCGGAAAGTACAGCGCCGCGCGCACCGGCTGCGGTCCGAGTCCGCGCGCCAGATCCATATAGGTCTCGAGCTGCGCACGATAGCGCTCGAGCTCGTGCTCGAGGAACTGCTCGAGTCCGCCGCCCTCGTGGACGCTCGTCTTGTAGTCGACGACCCAGCGCGTGCCCTGCGCATCGACGAATGAGCGATCGATGGCGACGCTGCGCAGCCGCCCGCCGCTCACCCCGCTCAGCTGCCATTCGCTGTGCGCCTCCTGGTGAGTGCTGCCGAGAATCCAGCGGCCGCGCGCATCACCCAGCGTCTGGCGCACCGCGCTTAGGACTCGCGCGGCGGCGCGCTCCAGCTCCTCGTGGGGCACGCCCGCGCTGCGCAGCCCGGCACGCATGGCCGCGAGCGCGCTGTCGGCACTCTCGGCAGGCGGCAGTTGGGGCTCGAGCGCCAGGCGCGCCAGCCAGGCGTGCACCAGCGTCCCGACGTGACGCTGTGTCTCGCCCACCCAGCTGAACTCGGGGGGCTCGGCGGCAAGAAACGCCGGCGGCAAGCGCGCCAGCGTCACGGCGGGGGGCGGTTCGGCGGGCCGCCAACTCGGCAGCAGTCGCCTGAGCGGGCCCGCCCGCGCGAGCGGGGCGCCACCCCCGGTAGCGCCGCTTTGCGTCTCGAAGCGCCCGGCGAGCGCCGGCCACAGGAGCGCGAGCGGGCTGCGCCGATCGGGCTTGATGCTGCCATCGGCCGCCGCGGCTGGTGCGCCCGACAGCCACAGCGTGTGCCGCGCCCGCGTCGTCGCCACGTACAGCAGGCGGCGCCGCTCGTTGAGCTCGTGCTCGCGGATCAGCTCCTTCACGTAGCCGTTGAGATCGCCCTCCTCCTCGCGCAGGCCGACGCGCGGCACGGGCGCGATGAGAAGATTGCTGTCGCTTAAGCCCCCCGGCAGGTCGATCCAGCGCAGCAGCCGGCGCTCGGGGGCACGCGTCATGCGCTCGAGCGCCGCCACCACCACGTGGTCGAACTCAAGACCCTTCGCCCGGTGCACGGTCATCACCTGCACGGGACTTAAGCCCGCGCTCGGCGCGCTGAAGAGCTCGGCGAGGAGCGGCACGAGATCCTCGGCGCCGCGCCAGGGACTCCCCGATGTGCGCTCGGCGAGCGCCTCGAAGAAGGTGCGCGCATCGTTGAGCTCATCGGCCCGGTAGGCATCGCTCGCCCCGAGCCGCAGCCACGTCGTCTCGAGCCACGCGGCGAGCGGCATCGCCCCCGGTCCCTCGAGCGCACTGCCGAGTACGCCGCGCAGCCGCTCGAGGTGCAGCCGGTCGGAGGGCTCGCCGTGGGCCAGGCGCGCGGGATTGCCGAGCGCCTCGAACACGAGCTCGGTATCGCCGAGCGCCGAGAGCGCTGTCAGGGTGCGCAGCCGCGCGCCGCACCACGGCGCGCGCAGCACGGCGAGCCAGGCCGCCCGGTCGCCGAGGTCGGTCAGGGCGCGCAGCAGCTGCACCAGGTCGCGCACTACGGGCCGCTCGCGCAGCGGCACCAGATCGACACCGAGGGGCTCGAGCCCCTGCGCCTCGAGGGCGGCGATGATCGGCACCGCGTGCGCATGCGCCACGACCAGCACGCCGACCGACCCCTGCGGGTCGAGCTGGCGGAGCTGCGCCACACGTGTGGCGATGGCGCGCGCTTCGCCTGCCGCATCGCCCGGAAAGAGGCGCAGCGTCACCGCCTCGATGCCTGCCCGTGGCGGCGGCGGCAAGCGCGTGGCGAGGCTGTCGCGGTAGCTGACGCCCCCGGCGGCCAGCTGGTCGGTCGCAGGAAACACCTCGGCGAACACCTCGTTGGTGAACTCGACCAGAGCGGGCACGGCGCGGAAGTTGCGCCGCAGTCGCAGTGACTTGAGGGGCAGCGCGCCGATGCCGGCGCTGTGGGCGCGCAGGAACAGTCCCACCTCCGCATCGCGGAAGCGATAGATCGACTGCATGGGATCGCCGACCGCAAACAGCGTCCGCCCATCGCCCGCCTGCCAGCCGGCGGTGAGGATCTCGAGCAGCTGCACCTGGGCGAGCGAGGTGTCCTGGAACTCGTCCACCAGGATGTGACGGAGCTTCAAGCCCGCCCGCAGCGCGAGCTCGGTCGGCCCCCCGCCCTCGAGCAGCGCCTCGCGGGCCGCCCCGGCGACATAGGTGTGATCGACCCGTCCGGCCTCCGCGAACACCGTGTGCAGCTGCGCGGCGGCGCTCTTCAGCACGCGCGCCAAAGCCGCGAGCGCTGCGGCATCCTCGGCGCTCAACTCGGGAGCCGGCGCACGGCGCACCGCGAGCAGTGCCTCCTGGGCGCCACGAATCCCGCGCAGCTCCTCGATCAGCTCGCGCAGCCGCTCGCGCGCTCCCGAGTCCGTGAACCCGGGGCGCAGGCGATGCGCGGACAGCTGCCGTCGCCAGTCGTTGCGCGTCAGCACCAGATGCGCGAAGTGCTGCCAGTGCACGAGGTCGGCCGGCTGCGTCCCGAGCGGCGCGGCGCCGGGCAGGCTCATGGCACGCCGGCGCAGCGGCTCGGCAATCAGCGCCGCAAGCGCCGCGAGGCGCTCACCGGTCAGCACCGCGAGGCTTGCATTGACGCGCCGGCACAGCGCCTCGGTGTCCTCGCGCACCACGAAGTGCAGCCAGTGTCCGCGCTCTCTCAGCATCTGCGCGATCAGGCGCTCGAAGCTCATCCAGTGGTTGTCGAGCCGCTCGAACAGCAGCTGCGCATCCGCGGCAAGCTCCGGCTCCGTCTCGGCGTAGAGGAGCGCACGCCGCGCGGCACGCTGGCACAGCTGCTCCGCGCTGTCGGTCACGCTGAGCGCGCCGCCAGCGCGCGAGGCCACCGGCAGCTGGCTCGCCAGCCAGTAGTTGAACGAATCGATCGTCTGGATCCGCAGCCTCTCGGGCTCGGCCTGGAGTTGCCAGCCGCGCGCGGCGCCATGGGTGAGCGCCGCCGCCGCCGCCGGGCGCAGCATTGCCCCCACCGGGTCCTCGGCCGAGAGCTCGCCACGGAGCGCGCGCACCACGCGGCCGCGCATCTCGGCGGCGGCCTTGCGCGTGAAGGTGATGGCGAGGATCTCACCGGGATCGTCGACGAGTGCGAGCAGCTTGAGGAAGCGCAGTGTGAGCACCGCGGTCTTGCCCGAGCCGGCCGGCGCCTCGAGCAGCACGGAGACCTGAGGGGCGCTCGCCGCGGCGCGCGCCGCATCATCGAGCCGCTCGCGCGCCTCACTCATCGCCTTCCCCCGCGTGCCCGATGAGCTCGGGGCCGGCATGCGTGCCGATGCGGCACAGGTCGGTGAGATGACAGTAATCGCACGCTCCGGGGGCCGGATCGACGTGCGCCTCGCCGGCGAGAAACGCCTGAATCAGCCGCTCGAGGACCTCTCGCCAGTGCTTGAGCTGCAGCGCCCAGTCAAGCGCTGCGGCGCCGGTCACGGGCGGCAGCGAGCGCACCCGCGGCAGCAGGTTCGCCGCGGCCGCAACGCCGGTGAAACGCACCTCGCGGGCCGTCAGGTTGACGGTCGCCAGCGCCACGACGTCGTTCCCCAGGGCGGCCAGATAGGCGAGCAGCTGCGGGTGCGTCGGCCGCTCACCGAACCAGTCGGGGCTGCCGGGCTTGCCGCTCTTGTAGTCGAGCACGACGCGCCCGCCCGCGACCGAATCGACGCGGTCGAGTCGCAGCCGCACCCGTGCACCCCCGAGTGAGAGCTCGCTCACCTGCTCGATCGCCGCCACGGTGAAGGGCGCGCGCGTGCGCTCGAGCTCGCAGAGCTTGAGGATCAGAGCCTGCGCCCGCCGGCACTCGCGCGTCAGCGCCGGGGACAGCACGCTGAAGAGGTCGAACTGCCCGTCGGGCACCGTCCGGCCGCGGCGCCTGCGGCCGCGCACCTCGACTGCCAGCGTGCGCGCTGCACCCGCGACGCACGCCCCGATCAGCGCCGCGAGCGCCTCCACCGTCAGGGCGCCGAGGGCTGCCGAGTCGTGCAGACGCTCCCACAGCAGCTGCAGCGCCGCATGCAGCAGGAGCCCGCGCTGATCCATGGGCACGCCCGGCTCGATCGTCTCGGGGGCTCGCGCCCCGAGGCGCAGCTCCGCGTAGGCGCGGAATGCGCAGTCATTCTGCAGCGTCAGCGCGCGCGTCCCGGCCGGCAGCGGCCCGTGGGCCGTGAACGGGGCGCCGCTCGCATCCTCACGCGCCTCGAGCCACGCCTCGCGGTGCAGGCGCATCGGCAGCCACACCGGGCGCGGCCGTTCCTCGATGGGCGTCAGGCCCGCGAGGCACGGGCTCGGCAGCAGCTCGAGATCCCCGTCCCGCACCGGCACCGAGAGGGTGAGCTCGCGCGCGCTGCGCCGCCAGGCTTCAAGCAATGCATGCGCCTGCGAGCGCCGCGCCGCCGCACTTGCCTCCGGGAGACCCGCGGCGAGCTGTGCGGCGAGCGGCAGGAAGGGATCCGGAGCGACCGGCATGGGCAGCACGTCGGCGCTCAGGCTCGCAACCCACATGCCGTCGTAGACGACCACCGGATCGGCGAGCATCGGGGAGATCGTGACCGGTACGTCCTCATCCGCCGGACGGTAGGCGGTGTGGGCGGCGAGCACGCGCAGCTCCGCGAGTGCCACGTCGCGAGCGAGTGAGTGGGCGCAGGCGGCGAGCGCGCCAAACTCCTCGAGGAGCTCCCGCCAGCGCAGCCGTGTCTGCTGCAGGGCGCCGTCGGAGGACAGCGGCCCCGGCCAGCCGAGTGATGCGAGCGCGGTCTCGAAGCGCTCCGACCAGCGCCGTGGAGAAGCGCTGCCCTCGCCGAGGAGTCCCGCCGCCCGCCGCAGCAGACCCTCGAGCTCGCGGGCCGCGGGCCTCAGGTCGCGCGACACGAGCTGCAGCGTGCCAAGCAGTCCGCGCAGATCGAGGCTCGCCACACCACACTCGCGCACCGCGAGTGCCAGCGCCGCCCGCGTGACAGCCCGCGGCGCCGCCCAGTGGGGCGAGGTGAGCCAGAGGGCGAGCGTGCCCACATCGGTCGCAGCTCCGGACAGGATCTCGAGGCTCGCAAGTGCCTGCGCCGGGAGCGGCAGCGCACCAAGTGGCTCACCACCCTCGATGGCCACCAGTCCCCGCCCCGGGTCGCGCGCCGTGAGAATGGCCGCCGGATCGAGCGCTCCCTGGATGAGTGCCGCGAGCCGTTCGCGAGCAGCCGCCGCGCCCGGCAGCACCACCAGGAGGCGCGCGCCGGGCGCCGCGCTAAGCTGTGCCCGACACCACTCGGCGATCGCATCGAGCTGCGCCTGCGCGCTCGCCGTTCGAACCGCGCGCGCCTGACGGGCAGGCGCGCTGGATGCGGCGGCGCGAGTCGTGGCGACGCCTGCCGCGAGCTGTGCGAGCGCGCGCGGCGGCACCTCGAAGCCGCGCAGCAGCGGCGGCGCGCTTGGCGCGATCGTCGCGAGCCGCGGGAGGAGCGCCGCCACGCTCGCCGCGCCGAGCTCACGGCAGCGGGCCGCGAACAGGCGCTGCGCCAAGCGCAGCAGCTCGGCCTCGCTCCCGGGTACGCCACGCGCGGGCTCGATGCGCCACTCGGCGGCGCGCGCCGTGGCGCCGCGCAGCGACTCGGCGAGTGCCTCGATGCTGAGGAACGGTGCGCTGCCGATCGCCTCGCGCGTCACCTCGCGCCACAGCCACCATTCCTCGGTGGCGCTGAGGACTCGCGGCCACTCAGCGGGCGCACCTTGCGCGCGCCGCTCGCACTCGCGGCGCATCCAGCCTGGAGCTGCCAGCACGTCCGGGCTCGCCCAGACTCTCGTGCCGCGATTGAGCTGCGCCGCGGCGTGCGCGAGGCGCACCGCGTGGGCGCGCTGGCGCGTCGGCACCACGAGCGACCCGCCGCGCGCGAGGCAATCTGCTACGTCGCTATCAAGATTAAACAAAACAATACGTTATACGAATATCTGGAGGAGATACTTGAAAGACAAATTGCATCCAACCCACGAGCGGAGAATAGCGTAAGTGGCGCGCGGGCGAAGCCTATGGGAGCTCGCGCCAGCGGTGACACGCGACCCGCTCACCGTTGCCCGCGTCCTCCCACGCCGGCACGCGCTCGGCACACACCGCGATCGCGTACCGGCAGCGCGTGCGGTAGACGCAGCCGCTCGGTGGATCGAGCGGCGATGGCGGCTCCCCGGGGCGGATCAGCTTGAGACGCGCGGGTTGCAGCTGCGGGTCGGGCAGCGGCACGGCATCGAGCAGCTCGCGCGTATAGGGGTGGCGGGCACGCCCGCCCGCCCCCTGCAGCCGGGTGATCTCCAGCATGCGCCCGAGGTAGAGCACGAGGCTCCGGTCGCACAGCCGGCTGACGAGGCCGAGGTTGTGACTCACGAACAGCAGCGCCATCCCGCGCTCGCGCTGCAGGCCCTGAAGCAGCGCGACGATCTCCCGCTGCGTCGGTGCGTCGAGGGCGCTCAAGGGCTCATCGCACACCAGAATGCGCGGCTCGACGATCATGGCGCGCGCGATGCCGACACGCTGGCACTGACCTCCGGAGAGCTCGTGCGGGTAGCGCCCGAGGAGTGCCGCATCGAGCCCTACGCGCGCGAGCATCGTCGCGATCGCCGCCGCGTGCTCCGGGCGAGTCATCGCCGGGCGATGCACGCGCAGCGGCTCGGCGACGATCTGCTCGACGGTCATGCGCGGATCGAGGCTGCCGAGGGGATCCTGGAAGACGATCTGCACATTCGCGCGCAGTGCGCGCCGCTGCCTCGCGTCAAGCTCGCCGAGCTCGTGACCGAGCCACACGATGCGGCCGCGGCTCGGTTTGAGCAGCGCCAGTACGGCCCGCGCGAGCGTCGATTTCCCACCACCCGACTCCCCCACCACCCCGAGTGCCTCGCCCGCGGCGAGCTCGAAGCTCACCTCACGCAGCGCCGTGAGCTGCGCCCGGCGCCCCAAGGCTCCGCCGACGCCAAACTCGACGCCGAGTCCGGTCACAGTGAGAGCGGCCGCAGCGCGAGGCTCGGGCGGCTCGCGCGCTCTCGCCGCCGCCGGCAGCTGCGCTGCGCGCAGCAGCTCGCGCGTGTACGGCTCACGCGGGGATTCGAGCACCGCCCGCACCGATCCGCTCTCGACGACCCGGCCGGCGCGCATCACCGCCAGCCGATCGGCGAGACCCGCCACAACTCCCACGTCATGGGTGATAAGCACCATGGCGAGTGAGCGGCTGCGCTTGAGGTCTGCGAGCAGCGCCAGGATCTGCGCCTGCACCGTGACATCGAGCGCCGTGGTTGGCTCATCGGCGATCAGCAGCTGCGGGTCGCAGCCGAGGGCGATCGCAATCATCACGCGCTGGCGCATGCCGCCTGAGAGCTCGTGCGGGTACTGGCGCAGCCGCCGCGCCGGATCGGTGAGCTGCACGGCCTCCAAGAGCGCGAGCGCGCGCCGCGCCGCCGCCTCGCGCGCGAGGCGCGTGTGGCGCACGATCACCTCGATCAGCTGCCCGCCGACCGTCAGATGCGGCGTGAGTGAAGTCATCGGATCCTGGAACACCATGCCGATGCCGGCGCCGCGGATGCGATCGAGCGCGCCGGGCGTTGCCCCGATGAGCTCGGTGCCCTGAAAGCGCGCACTTCCCGAGGCTCTGCCGTTGGCAGCGAGCAGCCCCAGCGCGGCGAGAAACACCTGGCTCTTGCCCGCGCCCGACTCCCCCACCACGCCCAGGCATTCACCGCGCGCCACCGCGAGCGTCACCTCGCGGGCGGCGGCGACCTCGCCGGAGCGCGTGCCGAAGGTGACCGAGAGGCGCTCGAGCTCGAGCACGGCGGCCAGCGGCGCGACGTCCTCAGCGCTCGCGGGGATCGAGGGCATCGCGCAGGCCGTCGCCGAGCACGTTAAGGCACACGAGCAGCAGCACCAGGCACGCAGCCGGTACCAGCAGCATCCAGGGAGCCGACTCCATCTCCTGCGCTCCGGTGTTGATGAGATTGCCGAGGCTGGCGTGCGGCTCCTGCACCCCAAGCCCGAGGAAGCTGAGGAAGCTTTCGAACAGGATCATCTGCGGCACGGTGAGCGTCGCGTACACGACCACGGTGCCGGCGAGGTTCGGCACGATGTGGCGCCAGAGAATCGCGCTATCACTCGCCCCGGCGGCGCGCGCCGCCGCGATGAACTCGCGCCGCTTCAGCGAGCGCGCCTCGGCGCGCACGATGCGCGCGGTAGTGAGCCAGCCGACCGCGGCGATCGCGATGAGCAGCACGAGCAGGCTGCCGCGCCCGACGAGCGCACTCAGGATGATGACGATGAAAAGATAGGGCAGCGAATAGAGCACGTCGACGAAGCGCATCATCCACTCATCCCACCGCCCGCCGGCAAAGCCGGCGATTGCTCCCCACACGAGGCCGATGCCGACGCTGAGTGCGCTCGCCGCCAGGCTGATCAGCAGCGACAGGCGCACCCCGTACAGCGTGCGGACGAACAGATCCCGCCCCAGCCGGTCGGTGCCGAACCAGTGGCTCGCGGTGCCACCCGGCGGCTGCGCCAGGTGGTGCCAGTCGAGACTGTCGAACGCCCAGGGGCTGAGGCCTGGCGCCAGCAGCGCAAACAGCGCAGTCCCTGCAAACAGGGCGAGAGCTATGCATGCGGCGCGGCTCGCGAACAGGCGGCGCACCGCGGTGCCCCACAAACCGTGGTGACCGCCGCCGCGCTCACCCATGTCGCGCCCGCGGATCGAGCCAGCCATACACGAGGTCGGCGGCGAGATTCAAAGTGAGTGTCAGGGCGGCGTACACGATCACCATGCCCATGACGAGCGGATAGTCGCGGTTGATCGCACCCTGCACGAGATAGCGTCCCGTGCCGGGCAGTCCAAACACCGTCTCGACGACCAGTGACCCCGTTACGACGAAGGCGACGGCAGGTCCCAGATAGCTCACCGCCGGCAGCAGCGCCGGGCGCAGCGCGTGACCCCACAGCACGCGCGAGGCGCCGAGTCCGCGGGCGCGGGCGCTGCGCACGTAGGCGCTGCGCAGCACCTCGAGGAGACTGGCGCGCGTCAGGCGCGCGAGGTAGGCGGCGACCGGAATCGCCAGTGTCACGACCGGCAGCACCAGGTAGCGCGGCGCGCCGTGCTCCCAGCCGGCGACCGGCAGCCAGTGCAGGTACAGACCGAAGACGAGCGCGAGCGCAGGCCCGGTGACGAAGCTCGGCAACGCCACGCCGAGCGCGGCGAGCGCGGTGAGGGCGTGGTCGGCGCTGCGGCCGCGGTGCAGGGCGGCGAGCATGCCGGCGGGAATCCCCATGAGCACCGCGAGCAGCACCGCGGCGAGTCCCAGCGTCGCACTCAGCGGCAGCCCCTGCCGGATGAGCTCGCCGACCGTGAAGTCGCGCTCACTGAGTGAGGGGCCGAAGTCGCCGCGTGCCAGGGCGCTCAGGTAGCGCAGGTACTGCACCGCGAGTGGCCGGTCGAGCCCGTAGAGGCGGTCGAGGTTGGCGCGCACCGCCGGGGTGAGCGTCTGCTCCTGCTCGAAGGGACCGCCGGGTGCGAGCCGCACAATTGCGAATGCGAGGCTGATGATGATGAGCAGCGTCGGGACCGCAACCGCAAGGCGACGCAACGCGTAGCTCAGCATGGGTCGGGACTTTGGGGTGGCGCGCGCAATCCGTCAACGCCGCGGCGCCTCCCGGCAACATGGTGCTTTGGCCTGCCGCTATACTGCCCGTCTTATGAAGCGCATCCTGGTCGGTATCAAGCGCGTCGTCGATTTCAACGTACGCATCCGCGTCAAGCCCGATGGTAGCGGCGTCGTTACGGACGGCGTGAAGATGAGCGTCAACCCGTTCGACGACATCGCGCTCGAGGAGGCACTGCGCATCAAGGAGCGCGGCGGCGCCGAGGAAATCATCGTCGCGACCGTAGGTCCTGCCGACTGTCAGCAGCAGCTGCGCAGCGCGCTCGCCATGGGTGCGGACCGGGCGCTGCACGTGCAGGCCGACGGCGTGATCGAGCCGCTCGTGGTGGCGCGGGCGCTGCTGAAGCTCATCGAGCGCGAGCAGCCGTTCCTCGTGATCCTCGGCAAGCAGGCGATCGATGACGACAACGGACAGACCGGCCAGGTGCTCGCGGCGCTGTGGAATCGTCCGCAGGCGACCTACGCCTCCAAGCTCGAGCTCACCGCCAGCGGCACGGCACGGGTCACCCGTGAGGTCGATGCGGGACTTGAGACTCTGGAGGTGGATCTGCCGGCGGTCATCACCACGGACCTGCGCCTCAATGAGCCGCGCTACGTGAAGCTTCCCGACATCATGAAGGCGAAGAAGAAGCCGCTCGATACCCTCACCCTTGCGACGCTCGGCGTCGAGCCGCGCCAGCAGCTGAAGGTGGTGCGCTTCGAGCCGCCACCGCAGCGCCAGAAAGGCATCCGCGTCAAGGACGCCGCCGAGCTCATCGAGCAACTGAAGAAGAAGGGACTGCTGTGAGCGGCAAGATTCTCATCGTCGCCGAGCACGACGGTCAGCGGCTGAACGTCAGCACCGCCAAGTGCGTGAGCTGCGCGCGCGCCGTGGCGGGAGCGGAGATCACGGTCGTGGTGTGCGCGGCGGATACGGGCGCGGTCGCCCCGCAGGCGGCAGAGCTTGCCGGCGTCGCCCGCGTGCTCGCGGTCGACAACCCGGCGAATGCCCAGGCGCTCGCGGCAGTGCTGGCGCCGCAGATCGTCGCACTCGCCGGCCCCTACGCCCTGCTGCTCGGCCCTTCCACGACCTTCGGCAAGGACCTGATGGCGCGGATCGCCGGACTCCTCGGCGCCCCGCAGGTGAGCGACATCATGGCGGCGGAGAGCCTGAGCCGCTTTCGCCGCCCGGTGTACGCGGGCAACGCGATCCTCACCGTGGAGGCCGACGGCGCACCGCAGGTGGTCGGCACGGTGCGCATGGCCTCGTTCGAGGCCGCAGGCGGCGGCGGCAGCGCGCCGATCGAGAGGGCGGCGGTGAGCGTCGAGCTGCCCACGCACACGCGCTTCGTATCGGTCTCGGCCGCCAGGAACGACCGCCCCGACCTGCAGACCGCCGCGCGGGTGATCTCCGGCGGCCGCGCCCTGGGGAGCGCTGAGGGCTTCAAGATCCTCTACAGCCTGGCTGATAAGCTCGGCGCCGCCGTCGGTGCCTCGCGCGCCGCAGTGGATGCCGGCTACGCGCCGAACGAGATGCAGGTGGGACAGACGGGCAAGATCATCGCGCCGGAGTTGTACGTCGCCGTGGGGATCTCCGGGGCGATACAGCACCTCACCGGGATCAAGGACGCGCGCACCATCGTCGCCATCAACAAGGACGGCGAGGCGCCGATCTTCGAGGTCGCCGATTTCGGTCTGGTGGGCGACCTGTTTCAGATCATCCCGGAGATCGAGAAACTCGTGAGTTGAGGAGCACGCGGCCGCAACCGGCCGGCGGCTGGCGGGCGAAAGCCGACCCCTAGAGCTGCCCGAGGACGTGCTCGGCGGCCGACACCTTGAACTGGCCGGGCTCCTCGACGTCCACCCGGGTCGCCACGCCATCCTTGACGATGATCGCGAAGCGCTGGCCGCGCTTACCCATGCCGAACTTGGTGCCATCGAGCTCGAGGCCCAGCGCCCGCGCATAGTCGCCGTTGCCGTCCGCGAGCATCATCACCCTATCGCCGACGCCCGAGGCCTTGCCCCAGGCGTTCATCACGAACACGTCATTCACCGCCATGCAGGCGATGGTATCGACCCCCTTGGCGAGGATCTGATCGGCAAGCTGTACGAAGCCCGGCAGGTGCTTGGCATCACAGGTCGGCGTGAATGCGCCCGGCACCGAGAACAGCACCACCCGCTTGCCCTTGAAGAGCTCGTCGGTCGAGATCTCCTTGGCTCCATCCTTGGTCATGCGCTTGAAGGTGCCCGCGGGCATGCGGTCACCGGCCTTGATTGCCATATCGGTGCTCCTTGGCTTGTTCGGACGCCTCAGTGCTGCTTGGCGTGCAGGATCCAGAGGGCCGCCAGGCGCTCGAGCACCGGATCGCCCTTCACGGCCTTGAACGCCGTTACCGCCTCATCCTTGTGGCCTGCCTTGAGCTGCGCGATGCCAAGCAGCAGCTGCGTATCCGGGGCGTTGCGCAGGCTCCCCTTGGTGACCGCCTTGTTGAGCTCATCGACCGCCTTGTCGTACTGGCCATAGCTGAAATACGCAAGCCCCATGCCGGCGTTCTTGGCACCCGTGGGTGCCGCGTCGGCCTCCCTCGCGGTCTTGTCCAGCCCCGCCTGGTCGGTCGTCGCCGCCTGCTTCGACTTATCCAGCAGGCGCTGGTTCTTCTCCTTGGTGCGCTGATCGGTAAAGACGTTCTTGTCGAAGCCGCGTTGCAGGACGCGCTGTGCCTCGCCGGGGGAGCCGGCATCGAGCGCCAGCTGCGCAAACTCGGTGTACTGGTCACCGCTCGTCAGCACATCGACCTCCGCCATCAGGCGGTAGACCTCGAGCGTGTTGGCGTCGCTGCTGGTGGTGTCCTTCATCAGACCGAACAGCAGGTGCTGCCAGTAATCGGCCTCGGGGTAATAGGTGACGAGTTTCTCCAGCGTCCGGGTCTGGCAGGCGCTGTCGTCGAGCTTCACGCACGCGCTCAAGATCAGCTGCAGCTGCTCCTTGGTCGGGGTGCCGCCGCCCTTGATGATCGGGTCAACGAGACCCTCCTCGAAGGTCTTGGTGTTCTTCCAGTCGCCCTTGAGGTAGTAGCTCTGGCCGACCACGACCTTGATGTCGTTGTCCGCGAAGCCGCCCTTGATGGCGCGCTGTCCGTACTCGATCGCCTTGTCGTAGTTCTTGAGCGTGTACTCGCTGACGGCCAGCGCCTTGACCGTCGACTGCTGCTCGGTGGGTGACAGGAAGCCATCGTCGAGCTCCGCCTCGAAGGCCCTGACGGCGCCGGCGGAGTCGTTGGTACGCACGTAGCAATAGCCGAACATCTGGTTGATCACGTGCTGATCGTAGGCGTTCTTACCAGCGGTGCCGTCGGCCTCCTTCAGCTTGGTGATCGCGTCGGCGTATTTCTTGTTCTTGATGTCCTCCTGCACGTCCTTGAGGATCTTGCCGACCTTCGGCGAGTTGGTCTGCTTCGCCGGCGCATCCGCGGCGAGCGCCGGCGAAGCGGCGATCAGCGCGCCGCCGAGGCCACACGCGAGGATGAGGACTGCGAGAGTCTTGCTGCTGATGTTTGCCATTGCCTGACCGTTACTCTGCGAATTCTGCGGTGTTGACGAAACCGATCTTCTTCATGCGATTGCGCTGCGCGGCGGCCAGCACCTTCGCGACCACGTCGTACTTGGCGCGGCGATCGGGCCGCAGATGAATCTCCGGCTGCGGGTCCTTCGCGGCGTCGGTGTGGAAGAAGCTCTCGAGCTGCTGCAGGGTCGGGACCGGCGTGCCGTTCCATACCACCGTGCCGTCGAAGTCGATCTCGAGATCGATCACTTCCGGCTGCACCGGCGGCGGCGGCGGCGGATGGCTCACGTCCGGCATGTCGAGCTTGACCGCGTGGGTCATGACGGGGAGCGTGATGATCAGCGTGACGAGCAGCACCAGCATGACGTCGATGAGCGGCGTCGTGTTGATGTCGCACATCTCCTCGCCGGCACCGCCTACTTGCATTGACATGAGTTAAGGCTCCTCGGGGCTCAGCGATAGCCCTGCATGCCGCGGTCGGGCTCGGTGAGGAAGCCGACCTTGACGATGCCGCCGCGTTGAATGGCATACATCACGCGCCCGACGAACTCGTAGCGGGTGTCCTTGTCGGCGCGGATGTGGATCTCGGGCTGCGGCTTGCGCACCGCGGCCTCCTTGATGTAGCCGAGCAGCACCTCGCGGTTCGGCATCGCCTTGTCGTTCCAGTAGATGTTGCCGGCCTTATCGACGGCGATGGTGATGTTCTCGGGCTTGGTCTGCGTCGGGATGTTGACCGCCTTGGGCAGCTCGAGCGGCACCGTCTTGGTGATCACCGGAATGGTAATGAGGAAGATGATCAGCAACACCAGCATCACGTCGACCAGCGGCGTGGTGTTGATGGTCGCCATCATCCCGCCACTACTGCCCTCGCCCACGTTCATGGACATCGTCTGCTCTCCTTAAGACAAGCGGTGCGCGGCGGCCGTCGGCCAGCCCGCGCACCGGATCTGCCTGAAGCGGCTCACTTCCCGAGCGGTGAAGCCTTGGCGGCCGCCGGCCGCGCGCCGCCCGCGCCGCCGTCGACCTTCACGCCGCCTACCAGATAGGCATGCAGATCGCTGGCAAAGTTGCGCAGCGCATCCTGCAGCGTCTTGTTGCGGCCGAGCAGCCAGTTGTAGCCCCACACCGCGGGCACCGCCACGAACAGTCCGAGCGCGGTCATGATGAGCGCCTCACCGACCGGGCCGGCCACCTTGTCGATGCTCGCCTGACCGGCGATGCCGATGCCGACCAGCGCGTTCAAGATGCCCCACACCGTGCCGAACAGCCCGACGAACGGCGCCGTCGAGCCAACGGTGGCGAGCAGGCCCAGGCCGCCGTTCAGCTTGCTGTTCACGGAATCCACCGAGCGCTGCAGCGACATGGTGATCCACTCGTGCAGATCGATGCGGTCGGTGAGACGACCGTCGTGGTGCGAGGCGGCGCGCAGGCCGTCCTCGGCGATGCCGCGGAAGTCGTCACCCTTCTTGAGGCGGTCCACGCCGTCCTTCACGGAGGGCGCATTCCAGAACTGCTTGTCGACGCTCCTCGCCGCCTTGCGCAGCTGCCGCTGATCCCACAGCTTGGTGAGAATGACGTACCACGAGGCGAGCGACATGAGCAGCAACAGGATCAGCACGGAGCGGGAGACCAGGTCTCCCGACACCCACAGTGCGCTGAGGCCGTAGGGGTTGTTAACGGTTACGCTCGGTTGATTTTCCATAGTTTCCTCGAAACAAAAAAATGCGCCGCACTCGAGGTGCGGCCGATGTCATCTAAGCTGGAATTTGACGTTGAAGCTGACGCAGCCGGCAACCGCCTTGCCGTCTTCGGTTGCGGGCGTGTATTTCCCCGAGGCCGCTTTGGCGAGGCGCATCGCGCCGCCGTCGAGACGCGCGCTGCCGGAGGACTTCGCCACCGTCGGCTCCTCCGTCAGCTTACCGTCAGGGCCGACGCATGAGTGCATGGTCACCGTGCCCTGCTCCTCGAGTCGCCGCGAGGCGTCCGGGTAGTAGTCGTCGCTGTTGGGGAAACCGCGGCCGGTGACGCCGGCAGCCGTGCGGCGCACCGCCGCGACCGGCGGCGGCGCCTTCACGACCGGCGTGTTGGTCACGCGGATCGCGGTGGTCTCCGTCTCGGTCGGCACGTTGATCGTCACGTCGGGCGGCGGCAGCTCCACCGGCGGCCGCTCGAACTGCGGCGGCGGCGGCGGCGGCGGCGCCTCCTCTTTCTTCACCTCTTCGACGATCTGCGTCTGAATCGGCGGCGCGATCACCTCGATCGCCCGCCGCGCGAGACCGGTGGCGAGCGCCCAACCGATGAAGACATGGAGCGCGATGATTGCAACCAACACGGCACCGCGCCGTGTCATGAACGTCGAGTCGTGTACTAAGGCTGGCATGTGTAAATGATGCTGTGCGTCTGACTCAGCCAGAACCCGCTGCCGGCGGACCTTCCCCACCGGCTCCCCTGAAAACGAATCATAACGAACTCAAGCCGTCAGGCTGTCGGCCGGGGAGCGTGAAGTTTTAAAATCTTCCCGGTCGGCGCCCTACAGTGTGCACTGCGACGGACTGTTCGCACTGTAACCGCTGACTTCGGGGCTGACAACTAGATCGGTGCCTCAAGAAGCGCGCCGACGCGGCTGTATCGGCTCGGTGACCGCTCCCTGCGAGGCGCTCTGGACGAGCCGGGCATACTTGGCCAGGACGCCGGTCTGCGCATACGGGCGCGGCGGCTTCCAGGCCCGGCGCCGCTCCCGCAGTTCCGCCGCACTGAGGTTCACGTGAAGCTCGCGCTTACGCGCGTCGATCGCGATGCGGTCACCGTTGCGCAGCAGGCCGATCGGCCCGCCGACCGCCGCCTCCGGCGCGATATGTCCGACCACAAAGCCATGACTCCCCCCGGAGAAACGCCCGTCGGTGATCAGCGCGACCTTGCCGTCGAGGCCGCGCCCGCTGATCGCGCCCGTCGGGCTCAGCATCTCGCGCATACCCGGTCCGCCCTTCGGGCCCTCGTTGCGGATCACCACCACATCACCGGCGCGAATCCGCCCGGCGAGAATGGCCTCCGTGGCGCGTTCCTCGCCCTCGAAGATGCGCGCACGACCCTCAAAGCGCTCGCCCTCCTTGCCCGTGATCTTGGCCACCGCCCCTTCGGGCGCCAGGTTCCCGTACAGGACGACCAGGTGGCTCTCCTTCTTCAGCGGGTCGGACAGGGGTCTCACAATCTCCTGCCCTTTCATGTACATCGGGGTTTTTTCAAGGTTCTGCTGCAATGTCTGTCCGGTCACCGTCAGGCACTCGCCGTGCAGCAATCCGCCATCGAGCAGCATCTTCATGAGCGGCTGGATGCCGCCGATCGCGACGAGTTCCGACATCAGGAACCGGCCGCTCGGGCGCAGGTCCGCGAGCACCGGCGCGCGCCGGCCGACGCGGGTGAAATCATCGAGGCTGAGTCGCACGCCCGCATCGCGCGCGATCGCGAGCAGGTGCAACACGGCATTCGTCGAGCCGCCGAGGGCGGCGACCACGGTGATCGCGTTCTCGAAAGCCTTGCGGCTGAGGATGTCGCGCGGCTTCAACCCGGTGCGCACCAGGTTCACCACCGCGGCGCCGGCCCGGGCGCTGTCGGAATGCTTGGCCTCCCCGACCGCCTCCTGCGCCGAGCTGCCCGGTAAGGACAAGCCCAAGGCCTCGATTGCCGATGCCATGGTGTTGGCGGTGTACATGCCGCCGCAGCTTCCGGGCCCGGGGATCGCGGTGCGCTCGATGTCGAGCAACTCCTCCGCCGAGAGGTTACCCGCGGCGCGCGCGCCGACCGCCTCGAACACGGTGACGATGTCGCGGCGCAGCGCCCCGGGGCGGATGGTGCCCCCGTAGACAAAGGCCGCCGGACGGTTGAGTCGTGCCATCGCCATGGCGCAGCCCGGCATGTTCTTGTCACAGCCGCCGATCGCGACGAAGCCATCGAACCCCTCGGCCCCGACCACCGCCTCGATCGAGTCGGCGATGATCTCGCGCGACACGAGCGAGTAACGCATGCCGGGCGTCCCCATGGAGATCCCGTCGGACACCGTGATGGTGTTGAACACGAGGCTCTTGCCGCCTGCCCCATCGATACCGGCGGCGGCGGCTGTCGCCAGCGCCCCGATGTGCACGTTGCACGGCGTCAGGTTCGACCACGTCGAGGCGACCCCGATCTGCGGCTTGCCGAAATCCTCATCTCTGAATCCCACCGCGCGCAGCATCGCGCGCGCGGGGGCCTGCTTGAGCCCGTCCACCACGACGCTCGAGTAGCGCCGCACATCCGCCGTCTTCTTCACCTTCGCCATGTCGCATCCCCTGCCGTGCTTAGGAACGCACGGTGCACGCGGTCGGGCAGATTAGCATCGGGCACCCAAGGCTGCGCGCTTAACTCGTTGACAAGTCGCGGGTTCCTGTGGTCCCATCGGTCGCAACAGGCTCGTACCCGTGACACCAGCAGCAACATCGCTTGAGATCGGCCCCGCGGCACCCGCCGCGCATCTCGCACTGCTGCTTGGACTTCCCACCCGACTGCTCCTTATTAGCGGAGCAAGCCGGTGTGGGGCACGCACGAGCGCCTGAACCAAGTTAGGCACGAGCGAAGCAGAAAGAAACAAGACCCCGCACCGGCCCAAGAGCCGCTGCGGGGTTTTTTGCGTTTGCAGCGCGGCGCGCGAAGCCGCAGCGAGGAGATGAGGACCATGAAGCTGTATTCACACAAAGACGTCGACCGTAAGGCCCTGCGGGGCGCGCGCCTCGCCATTCTCGGCTACGGCAGCCAGGGACGCGCGCATGCGCTGAACCTCAAGGACTCGGGCTTCGACGTCGTCGTCGGGGTCCGCAAGGGGGGCGCCAGCTGGAAGAAGGCGCGCCGCGACGGGCTCGAGGTGGCTGAGCCCGCCGCTGCCGCCGCGAGCGCCGATCTGACTGCGATGCTGGTCCCCGATCTCGCGCAGAAGGCGCTCTACCAGGACATCAAGAAGGTGCTGAAGAAAGGCGCGGCACTGCTGTTCGCGCACGGCTTCAACATTCACTTCCGCCAGGTGAAGCCGCGCGCCGACCTCGACGTGGTGCTGATCGCCCCCAAGGGGCCGGGCGATCTGGTGCGGCGCCAGTACCAGCAGGGGCGCGGCGTCCCCTGCCTGCTCGCCGTAGCGCAGGACGCCACCGGCAAGGCGCACGCCCGCGCCCTCGCCTACGCGCACGGCATCGGCGGCACGCGTGGCGGGGTGCTCGAGACCACCTTCGCCGAGGAGACCGAGACCGACCTGTTCGGCGAGCAGGCGGTGCTCTGTGGCGGCACCACCGAGCTCGTGGTGAAGGGCTTCGAGACGCTCGTCGAGGCCGGCTATCAGCCCGAGGTCGCCTACTACGAGTGCCTGCACGAGCTGAAGCTGATCGTCGACCTGCTGCATGAGGGCGGCATCTCCAAGATGCATCAGTTCATCTCCGAGACCGCCAAGTACGGCGACCTGACGCGCGGACCGCGCATCGTCGATGAGCGCGTCAAGCAGCAGATGCGCAAGGTGCTGAAGGAAGTCCAGAGCGGCAAGTTCGCGCGCCAGTGGATCAAGGAGAACGAGAACGGCAAGGCGAACTACCAGAAGCTGCTCGCCGCCGACATCGACCGGCAGATCGAGAAGGTGGGAGCGGGGCTACGGGCGCGCATGCCGTGGCTCAACGAACGGCGCGCCTGAGGTAACCCATATGTCGAGCAATCCCGATCGCGTGCTGATCTTCGACACCACGCTGCGCGATGGCGAGCAATCCCCCGGCTGCAGCATGACCCAGCCGGAGAAACTGCGCGTCGCGCGCGCGCTCGCCGAGCTCGGCGTGGATGTCATCGAGGCGGGGTTTCCGGCCGCCTCGCGCGGCGATTTCGAGAGCGTGCAGGCGGTGGCGCGCGAGGTCGAGGGACCCATCATCTGCGCCCTGGCGCGCTGCAACTCCGAAGATATCGAGCTGGCCGCGCGCGCGCTCACTGAGGCGCCGCGGCACCGCATCCACGTGTTCCTCGCCACCAGCGCCATCCACCGCCAGTACAAGCTCAACATGGCGCAGGAGGAGATCCTGCGCGCCGCCGCCGCCGGTGTCGCCCGCGCGCGCGAGCTGTGCGCGGACGTCGAATTCTCGCCCGAGGACGCCTCGCGCACCGAGCTCGAGTTCCTCGCGCAGGTGGTCGAGGTGGCGATCGCCGCCGGTGCCACCACCGTCAACATCCCCGATACGGTCGGCTACACGGTGCCGGACGAGTTCGCGGAGCTGTTCCGCTATCTGCGCAAGAACGTGCGCGGGATCGATGGCATCCGCCTCTCGGTCCACTGCCATGACGATCTCGGCATGGCAGTCGCTAACAGTCTGACCGCAGTCGTCGCCGGCGCGCGCCAGATCGAATGCACCATCAACGGCATCGGCGAGCGGGCCGGCAACTGCTCACTCGAAGAGGTCGTGATGGCGCTCAAGACGCGCGCCGCCTTCTTCCACGTCACGACCGCCATCCATACCCCGCGCCTCTACCCGACCTCGCGCCTCGTCTCGAGCATCACCGGCATGCCGGTGCCGCGCAACAAGGCGGTGGTCGGCGAGAACGCCTTCGCCCACGAGGCCGGCATTCACCAGCACGGCATGCTCAAGCATTACTCGACCTACGAGATCCTGCGTCCCGAAGACGTCGGGCTGTCGCGCAGCCACCTCGTGCTCGGCAAGCACAGCGGTCGCCATGCGCTGCGCGAGCGCGTGCAGGCACTCGGCTTCGAGCTCGACGACGCCGAGTTCAACCGCCTGTTCGAGGAGTTCAAGGCGCTCGCCGACCGCAAGAAGGAGCTCTACGACGGCGACATCGAAGCGCTGGTGCTGCGCGCCGAAGGCTCGGCCGCAGGTCCGTGGACGCTCACTGAGCTCACCACCGAGGCACGCACCGGTGGTGCGGCGCGCGCGCTGGTGGTGCTCACGCACGCCGACGGCCGCAGCGTCGAGCACGCCGCGAGCGGCGACGGCCCGGTCGATGCCGCCTTCAAGGCGATCGAGGCGGCCACTGGCATCCGCGTGGTGCTGCGCAAGTTCGAGGTCAAAGCCGTCTCCGAGGGCGAGGATGCCCAGGGCGAGGCGCGCGTGTACGTGGAGTACAATCGCAAGACCTACCGGGGCGCCAGCGTGAGCACCAATATCGTGGAGTCCGGCACCCGTGCCTTCCTCGAAGTGATCAACCGCATCGAGCTGGCGCAGGCTGGTGCGCGCGCCCGCGCCGCAGCGACGCCGGCGGTGCCGGCGGCGGTCTGAAGCGACAGGAGTTTCCATGCCCATTCCCGCCACACAGTTCATCTGGTTCAACGGCAAGCTGGTCCCCTGGGAGAAGGCCACGGTGCACGTGCTGTCGCACGCGCTGCACTACGGCTCATCGATCTTCGAAGGCATACGGGCCTACGAAACGCCGCGCGGCGTGGCGATCTTCCGTCTGCGCGATCACACCCGACGGCTGTTCGACTCGGCGAAGATCTACCGCATCGCCATGCCGTTTTCCGCCGAGCAGATCAACGATGCCACCCGCCAGGTCATCGCCGCCAACGCCCTCAAGCGCGGCGCCTACATCCGCCCGGTGGTGTTCCGCGGCTACGGCGAGATCGGCGTGACGCCCAAGAACGATCCGCCCACCGACGTGGCGATCGCCGCCTGGGAGTGGGGCAAGTACCTCGGCCACGAGGGCGAGGAGGCGGGCGTCGATGCCTGCATCTCCTCCTGGAACCGCGTGGCTCCCAACACGCTGCCGGCACTCGCCAAGGCCGGCGGCAACTATCTCTCGAGTCAGCTGATCGGCGCCGAGGCACGGCGCCTGGGCTTCGCCGAGGGCATCGGACTTGCGACCGATGGCATGCTGAGTGAGGGCTCGGGGGAGAATCTCTTCCTGGTGAAGGACGGGGTGCTGCTCACCCCTGCCCTCGCCCACTCGGTGCTCGGGGGACTGACGCGCGACACGGTGATGCGTCTGGCGCGCGAGCGCGGCATCGAGGTGCGCGAGTGCGCCATCCCGCGCGAGCTCCTGTACCTCGCCGATGAGGCCTTCTTCACCGGTACTGCGGTTGAGATCGTAGCCATCCGCTCGGTGGATCGGTTGACCATCGGCAGCGGCAAGCGCGGTCCGCTCACCGAGACGCTGCAGAACGCGTTTTTTGGTCTCTTCTCGGGTAAGACTCCCGACCGCTTCGGCTGGCTCGACTACGTCGACATGTCGGCGCCACGCGTAGCGGCCACCGCCTGACACTGCATCCCGAGGTCCTGGGCTAGCCTCATGGCGCACGCGCCACGCACGCTGTTTGAGAAGGTCTGGGAGCGTCACGTCGTCTCTGCCGAGACCGCCGCGACGCCGGCGGTGCTCTACGTTGACCTGCATCTGGTCCACGAGGTCACTTCACCCCAGGCGTTCACGCTGCTGCGCGAGCGCGGACTCAAGGTGCGCCGGCCCGACCTGACGCTCGCCACCATGGATCACTCGACGCCAACCCTGACGAGCCAGGTGTTCGGCGGCGCGCCGATCGCGATCGAATCCGCGGCGCGGCAGATCCGCGAGCTCGAGAGCAACTGCGCCGAGTCGGGAGTCGAGCTGCTGGGACTCACGAGCGAGCAGCGCGGCATCGTGCACATCATCGGACCTGAGCTCGGCCTCACTCAGCCCGGCAAGACGATCGTGTGCGGCGACAGCCATACCAGTACCCACGGGGCGGTCGGTGCGCTCGCCTTCGGCATCGGCACCACCGAGGTGGGCCACGTGCTCGCCACGCAGTGCCTGCTGCAGCGCAAGCCGCGCACGCTGGCGGTCGAGGTCGAGGGAGCACTGCGCGCCGGCGTGACCGCCAAGGATCTGATCCTCGCCATCGTCGGCCGCCTCGGGGTCGGCGGTGGTACCGGCCACGTGATCGAGTATCGCGGCGCGACCATCCGCGCCCTCGACATGGATGAGCGCATGACGGTGTGCAACATGTCGATCGAGGCCGGAGCGCGCGCCGGCATGGTGGCGCCGGATGAGACGACCTACGCCTACCTCGGCGGCCGGCCCCGAGCCCCGCAGGGCGGCGCCTGGGAGCAGGCGGTGAGCGACTGGCGGACCCTGCCGGGGGATGCCGGCGCTGCCTTTGACCGCGAGCTGCGCCTCGATGCCACCGAAATCGAGCCGATGATCACCTGGGGCACGAACCCGGGGATGGTGATCCCGGTCACGGGCGCGATCCCGGCGCGCGGCGCGGACGCGGTGCACGCGCGCGCGCTCAGTTACATGGGGTTCGAGGCCGGGCAGCCGATCCGCGGCCAGCCGGTGAACGTGGTGTTCATCGGCAGCTGCACCAACGCGCGGCTCTCGGACCTGCGCGCTGCGGCGCGCGTGCTGCGCGGCCGGCGCATCGCGCGCGGTCTGACGCTGCTCGTGGTACCGGGCTCGCAGCAGGTGAAGCGTCAGGCGGAGGCCGAAGGGCTCGACCGGGTGTTCCTCGATGCCGGCGGGCAGTGGCGCGAGTCCGGCTGCTCGATGTGCCTCGGCATGAATGGCGATGTGGTGGCGCGCGGCGAGTACGCCGTCAGCACCAGCAACCGCAACTTCGAGGGCCGCCAGGGGGCAGGCGCGCGGACGCTCCTCGCGAGCCCCCTCACCGCCGCGGCCTGCGCGGTGCGCGGCCGGGTCACCGATCCGCGCGAGCTGCTGTAAATGGAAGCCTTCACCCGCCTCACCTCGCGCACCGTAGTCCTGCCCGCGGCCAACATCGATACCGACCAGATCATTCCGGCGCGCTTTCTCACCACCACCACGCGCGCTGGGCTAGGCGCGCACCTGTTCGCCGACTGGCGCTACGATGCGCGCGGCAAGCCGCGTGCCGACTTCGTGCTCAACCACCCCGAGAGCGCGGGCTGCCGCATCCTCATCGCCGGGCGCAACTTCGGCTGCGGCTCCTCGCGCGAGCACGCCCCCTGGGCGCTCATCGACCACGGCTTCCGCGCCGTGGTGAGCACCGAGATTGCCGACATCTTCCGCAGCAACTCGCTGAAGAACGGGCTGTTGCCGGTGATCGTCGATGAGAGCACCAGTGACTGGCTGCTCGGCCACCCGGGCGCCGAGATCACAATTGACCTCGCCACGGGCACGCTCGCGCTCCCGGGCGGCATGCGCGTGACCTTCCCCGTCGAGGCCTTCGCGCGCCACTGCCTGCTGAACGGAGTCGATGAGCTCGGCTATCTGCTGTCGCGCGCAGACGAGATCGAGACCTACGAGCGGCGCGGATGAGAGCCCACATCGCAGTACTGCCCGGCGATGGCATCGGACCTGAGGTCATCGCGGCAGGTATCGGCTGCCTGCGCGCGGTGGCGGCGCGCTTCGGCCATGAGTTCGAGCTGACGCAGCTGCCCTTCGGCGGTGCCGCCATCGATGCGCACGGCGAGCCGCTGCCGGCGGCGACCCTTAACGCCTGCCGCGCGGCGGATGCGGTACTGCTCGGCGCCATCGGCGGACCCAAGTGGTCGGCGCCCGATGCCCCGGTGCGCCCCGAGGCAGGACTGCTGCGCTTGCGCAAGGAGCTCGGCGTGTACGCGAACCTGCGGCCCGTGAAGGTTCACCCCGAGCTGCGCGATGCCTCGACCCTCAAGCCCGAAGTCGTGTCCGGCGTCGACCTGGTGTTCGTGCGCGAGCTCACCGGCGGCATCTATTTCGGCGACAAGACCCGCGCTGCGACGCGCGCCACCGACACTTGCGTCTACACCGCCGCCGAGATCGAGCGCATCGTGCGAGTCGCGGCGCGCCTCGCGCGCACGCGACGCCGGCGTCTCACCTCGATCGACAAGGCCAACGTGCTCGAGACGTCGCGCCTGTGGCGCGCCGTCACCACCGCGCTCATGGCGCGCGAGTTTCCCGACGTGGCCCTCGAGCACCAGCTGGTCGATGCCGCGGCGATGCATCTCATCCACCGGCCGCGCGATTTTGATGTGCTGGTGACCGAGAACATGTTCGGCGACATCCTCACGGACGAGGCGTCGATGCTCGCCGGGTCGCTGGGGCTGCTGCCGTCCGCCTCCCTCGGCGAGGGCCGGCGTGGCGTGTACGAGCCGATCCACGGCTCGGCGCCCGATATCGCCGGCCGGGGCATCGCCAACCCCTACGGCACGATCTACAGCGTGGCGCTGCTGCTGCGGCACTCGCTCGGGCTCGAGACGGAAGCCGCGGCGCTGGAGCGCGCCGCGGACGAGGCGCTCGCGGCCGGCGCACGCACCCTCGATCTCAGCGCCGCCGGCGCCGCCGCCACCAGCACGCTCGCGGCGGCGGATGCCGTCATCAGCAGGCTGCGGCCGCCCGCCTGAGCGGCCGCACCGGCAGCACGCGCGCGGCGCGCTCGAGTGCCCGGGCGAGATCGGCGCGCAGATCCTCCAGCGCCTCGATGCCGATCGACAGGCGGATCAGCCCGTCGGCGAGCCCCGCCTTGAGGCGCGCCGCCGGATCCATCGCTGCATGAGTCATCGTCGCCGGGTGCGCCACGAGGCTTTCGACGCCGCCGAGCGACTCCGCCAGCGAGAAGCAGCCGAGCTCGGCGACGAACTCGCGCACCGCCTCGTGTCCACCTTCGAGCTCCAGGCTGATGATGGCTCCGAAGCCGCGCTGCTGGCGCCGCGCGAGCTCGTGTCCCGGATGACTCGCGAGCCCCGGATACCACACACGCCGCACGTTCGCCTGGCCCTCGAGCCAGTGCGAGAGCGCGTGCGCATTGCGCGCGTGATGCTCGAGACGGGCGTGCAGCGTCCGTAAGCCCCGCAACGTCAGGTAGCTGTCGAACGGCGCCCCGGTGAGCCCGAGGCAGTTGGCCCACCAGGCGAGCTGCTCGTGCAGCGCGGGATCGCGTGCCACCACCGCGCCCCCGACCACATCGCTATGGCCGTTCAGGTACTTGGTGGTCGAGTGCACCACGAGGTCGGCACCGAGGGTGAGCGGCTGCTGCCACGCCGGCGAGAGAAAGGTGTTGTCGACCACGATCAGCGCGCCGCTTGAGCGGCCGGCGGCGGCAAACGCGGCGATGTCCGTGATACGCAGCAGCGGGTTGCTCGGCGTCTCGATCCAGAGGAGCGCCGTTGGCTTACCGAGCGCGGCGCGCACCGCCTCCAGATCGGCGAAGTCGACGAACTCCACCTCGCGCTCGCCGCGGCGGCGCCAGGCGTCGAACAGCCGATAGGTGCCGCCGTAGCAGTCGTGCGGCGCGACGATGCGCGCACCTGTTGGCACCAGATAGCCCGCCAGCGTCACCGCCGCCATGCCGCTCGCCGTGACCACGGCCCCCGCCCCCTGCTCGAGATCGGTCAGCGCCTCGGCGAGCAGGTCGCGCGTCGGGTTGCCCGAGCGCGTGTAGTCGTAGGCGCGCTTCTCACCGAAGCCGCGGAAAGCGAAGGTCGAGGACAGGTGCAGCGGCGGAATGACACAGCCGGTGTGATCGTCGCACTCAAGCCCCGCGCGCACGGTGCTCGTCACCTGGCTCACGCCAGGGGCTAAGTCCTCGCCGCACCGCGCCGGGTCGGCAATCCGGCCTATGAAGCGTTCAGTCATCGGAAAATCCTCCGCATGTCCCAAAGCTCATCGGACACCTGCGGAGCGGGCCGGCGCGCGAGCGGCCCGGCTAGTTGCGTCCATCCTCGCACCGGGGTGTACCCGGGGAGGCTACGCAATCCGCTCATCTGTCGATCCCGGCTCCAAGGCCGCAATCGAAGGAGTTGGCACCTTTCCAGGGTGGTTAAGCCTGGCGGTTGTCCCGGCGTCTTAGGGCCTATCCCTCAGCCGGTCTCGATGAGTAGGGTGAGTTTAGGGTGCGCCGGGCTCGTGGCGCAAGCCGCAGGACGCCTCAGCGGGGCATGAGGGCTGCGGCGTGATGATCGGCATCCGCCGCTTCCCCGTTGCGGCCGCGGGCACGGAGCGAGTCCGCGATCAGCGTCCAGGCTGCCGCCTGCGCCGCCGGGTCGCCGGCACCGAGCGAGAGAGCCTTGTGCCCCATGCCCTCCGCCTGTGGCGCATTGCCCTGCTGCAGCTGCACCCTCCCGAGCTCGACCCACAGGCGCGGGTTGTCGGGCTCGATCCGCAGCGCGCGCTCGAGTGTCGCCCCGGCTGCGACCAGGTCTCCGGCGCCGGCCTGGCGCTGCGCCTGCGAAAGGAGCGCGACCGCCGCAGGTCCCATGGGTGCGGGGCGCGGCGGCGGGCTCGGAGGCCGCTCCGCCGTGCCTGCTGCGGGCGGCTGCGGGCTCACCGTTCCGGGCGCGCCCGCGGGCGCGCCGCTCGGCGGCGCGGGCAGCGGCGGACCGCGCAGCGCGCAGCCACTGAGTGTGAGGGTGAGAATGAGCGCGAGCCTCAGGCGCATGCGGTGCGCGAGCGCTCAGTGCAGGAGCGCATGCAGCCAGCGCTCGGTGCGGTTGATCAGAGTCGTGACGGGGCTCCCCGCCTCGGGAAAACCGCAGCCCGGCTTCGGCGGGATCTGCACGCCGGCAGGCACGGCGACCGTCACGCGATCGTCCGAGCAGCCCGGCAGCACACGCAGCCCGGTCGGGTACTCGATCTCCACCTCGAGGAGTCCTTCGGGCATCGGCTGATTCCACGACCGGCCGTTGAGCGCCGCCATGATGTGCGCCCACACCGGCAGCGCGCCGGCCGAGCCGGTGAAGCCGGTCGGCGCATCGTCATCGTATCCCACCCACACCACGGCGAGATCGCTGCCGGAGAAGCCCGCGAACCAGCTGTCACGGTACTCGGACGAGGTGCCGGACTTCCCCGCCACCACCAGATCGGGAGGCAGGAGCGCGCGCGCCGAGCGACCCGTGCCGCGGCTCATGACCGCGAGCAGCAGCCGGTCGAGCTGGTACATGGCCGCGGGAGGGGCCACCTGCGTGACCTGCACGGGAAAGGCCTTGAGCGCCTTGCCATCGGCCCCGATGACGCTGCGCACCGCGCGCAGCGGATTACGGAAGCCGCCGTTGGCGAGGCCGTTGTAGAGCTGCGCCGCCTCGAGCGGGGTGACGTTCACCGCTCCGAGCAGCATCGCCGGCACCTGCTCGGGAGGCGCCGCGAGGCCAAAGCGCTGCAGGGTATCGCTGACCTTCGGCAAGCCCAGATCGAGGCCGACCCCGACGGTTGCGAGATTGAGCGAGTCGGCCAGCGCGCGTACCACCGGCACCGGCCCGTTGACGTCGTGATTGAAGTTCTCGGGTCGCCAGTGCTTGCCGCCCGCGAGCGGCACGTCCACCGGCTGATCCTCAACGATGCTGGCGGCGTTGTACCGGCCGCTCTCGAGCGCGGTGAGGTAGATGAAGGGCTTCACCAATGAGCCCATGGCGCGGCGGGCATCGAGCGCACGGTCGAAGCCGTCATAGCCGACATCGCGCCCGCCGACGATCGCGGTGACATCGCCGCTCTGCGGCGAGGTGACGACGACTGCTCCCTCGAGCGCCTCGCCGGCGTGCTTCTTCTGCCGGTCGAGCCGCTCGAGCTCGTGCTCGAGCGCGCTCTCGGCCGCCTCCTGGGCACGCGGGTCGAGGCTCGTATAGATCGTGAGTCCCGCTTCGGTCAGATCCTCATCGCGGTAGTCGCGCCGCAGCGTGCGGCGCACGAAGTCGAGGTACGCCGGGTAGTAGGCTCCGGCCGGGCGCGCGCTGACACCGAGCGGCCTGTGCGCAGCTTCCCCCGCCTGCGCGGCACTCACCACGTGCTGCTCGGCGAGCTCCGACAGCACGAGGTTGCGCCGCGCCAGGGCACGCTCGGCGTGCCGCCGCGGGTCGTAGTACGAGGGCCCGCGCACGATGGCGACCAGCAGCGCCACTTCCGGAAGATCCAGCTCAGCGAGCGGCTTGCCGAAATAGAACTGGCTCGCGAGCCCGAAGCCATGGATGGCGCGATCGCCGTCCTGGCCGAGGAAGATCTCATTGATGTAGGCATTCATGAGATCGTCCTTGGTGAAGTGCGCATCGAGCGCGATCGCCATGATGGCCTCGCGGACTTTGCGCCCCAGCGTCTGGCGATTGGAGAGGAAGTAGCTCCTCACCAGCTGCTGCGTGAGGGTGCTGCCACCCTGCTCGATCTGGCGCGCGCGCAGGTCCACCCACAGGGCGCGCAGGATCGCCGTCGGATCGACGCCGCGATGCGAGTCGAAGCGCCGGTCCTCGACCGCCTTGAGCGCCGCCGGCAGCAGCGGCGGTACCTCCTTCGGGGTGACGACGACGCGGTCCTCGCCATGGCTCGGAAAGATGCTGCCGATCAGCAGCGGCTCGAGGCGCAGCACCGGCACGTCATGGCCAGCGGCATCTTTCAGACTCTCGATGCCGTTAGGCCCGAAGGCGACGCTCAGCAGCTGCGCGTCGCGCCTCTCGTCCGGAAAGCTCGCCGGCCGCAATGCCACGTCGATGCGGCCGCCGCCACTCAGGCGATAGGCCCCGGGGCGATCGAGTTGCGTCACCCGCCGGTAGTGCAGCCGCTCGAGCTCGCGCGCCAGCTCCGGTTCCGGGAGCGGCAAGCCGGCATACAACTCGAGGGGAGCTGCGAACACCTGCGCGGGCAGCGTCCAGCGCCGGCCCTCAAACTGGCGCGTGACCATCCGGTCGAGGTACAGCACGTAGAGGGCGCCCGCGAGCGCCGCCGCGCCGAGCAGCCACAGAGCCAGGCGTCTCAGAGGATCAGCTCCGCTGCCGGCGCGCGCAGGTTGTACTGCGAGCTCATCACGTGTCCGTAGGCGCCGGCGTTGGCAATCACCAGCACATCGCCCTCCTGCGTCGGCGGCAGCAGGCGGTCGTGCCCCAGCACGTCCGCGCTTTCGCAGATCGGGCCGACGACGTTGACGATCTCGGTGGCGGCCTCATCGAGGCGGGTGAGGTTGGCGATCTCATGGTACGCCCCATAGAGTGCCGGGCGGATCAGCGAGTTCATGCCGGTGGCGGCGCCGACGAAGCGCACCCCGCCCTTGTGCTTGAGCTGTGTGACGCGCGCCAGCAGTACGCCCGCCGCGGCCACCAGATACCGGCCGGGCTCGAGCCAGAACTGAAGGCCCGGATGCGCGCCGCGCACCTCCGCGAGCAGCGCATCGAGGCGCGCCAGATCGAGCCCCGGCTGCTCCTGGCGCTCGGGAACGCCGAGCCCGCCGCCGACATCGAGCACCCGCACCTCGGGCAGCTGCGCGGCGGCCGCCGCCAGCAGGCGCGCGGTGTGCGCCCAGCTGGTGACGTCGAAGATGCCGCTGCCGACGTGCGCCTCGAGCCCGACGATGCGCGCGCCGGCGTGCCGCGCCGCGTGCGCGAATGCCTCAAGCTCCGCGAGCGGCACGCCGAACTTGGAGCGCGAGCCGGCGGTGCGCACGTGCGAGTGATGGCCGCGGCCGACGCCGGTGTCGAGGCGCGCGAAGATCTCGCGCCCGGCGAACAGGCCCGGCCACGCCTCGAGCGCGTAGCCGTTATCGATGGTCACCCGCACACCGCGCTCGAGCGCCCAGGCGTACTCATCGCGCGGCGCGAAGTTCGGCGTATAGAGCACGCGCTGCGGCTCGATCCCGGGGCAGGTCGCGAACAGCCGCTCCACCTCGCCGCGTGCCACGCACTCGAACTCGATACCCTCGGCGCGCAGCGCGCTGAGGATCTCGGGGTGCGGGTTGGCCTTCATCGAGTAGTGCACGCGATCGACCGACTTGAGCGCGCGCAGCGCACGGGCTGCGGCACGCACGCTCGCGAGGTCATAGACGTAGGCGGCATCGCGGCTGCCGAGCGCCGCGAGCAGCGCCGCTCGATGCGTGCGCCACCAGGGCACCGTACGGCGCGCGCCCTCGGCCGGTGCGGCAAACAGCTGCTGCCATGTGGGGCCCAGCACCCGGTCGCCGGGCACCGGGCGGATGAGGAGCTCGTGCAGCTGCTCGACCAGCCGGTCGCCCTGGTCCTCATCGACGACGAACGTGAAGTTCAGATCGTTGGCCGCCTGGCTCACCAGGTGGATCTTCTGCTCCTCGAAGAACTCGAGCGCGCCGCCGAGCTGATGCAGGATCGCCCGGATGTTGCGCCCCACGAGACTCACCGAGGCGCACGGGCCGATCACCTGCACGCGGCACAGGCGCGACAGATCCGCGGCGAGCGCGCTCACCTGCGCGTTCTCGAGCGTGTTGGCGGCCGGGTCGAGCGATACCGTCACGTTGGTCTCGGACGTCGACACCAGGTCGACCGACAGGGCGTGCTGCTTGAAGACCTGGAAGGCATCGGCGAGGAATCCCACCTGGTGCCACATCCCGGGGCTCTCCATGGAGATGAGCGTGATGCCCTTGCGGGTGCACACCGCCTTCACCTGTGCGCCGCCCCCCTCGCCGCCTTCGGCGGACAGCACCGTGCCCTCGAGCTGCGGCGCCTGCGTGGCGTAGATATGCAGCGGAATGCGCTGCTGGCGCAGCGGCAGTATGCAGCGCGGATGCAGCACCTTGGCGCCGCTGGTGGCGATCTCCTGCGCCTCGTCGTAGTGCAGCGAGCGCAACAGGCGCGCGGTGGGGGTCGAGCGCGGGTTGGCGCTGAACATGCCGGGTACGTCGGTCCAGATCTCGAGTCGCTGCGCGCGCAGCTTCGCGGCGAGATACGCCGCGGAGGTATCCGAGCCGCCGCGGCCGAGCAGCACCGTAGCGCCCTCCTCATCACTCGCAATGAAACCCTGGGTGACGATGAGCGGCGCCAGCGCGGCGAGCCGCCGCTCGAGCGCCGCATCGGGCGCGAAGCCGCACACCGCCGACAGCACGCTCGACTTCGGCGCGCCAGCGTGGCGTGCCTCGGCGCGCAACAGGCTGCGCGCGTCCATCCACGCCACCTCGAGCCCGCGCGCGGCCAGAAAGCGCGCGCCGATCCGGGTCGCCATCAGCTCGCCCGAGGCGAGCACGCGCGCGCGCGACCGGTCGCTCACCTCGCGCACCCGGGAAACCCCTGCGGCGATCTCACGCAACTCGGCGAACTGCTGTCCGAGCTCCTCGCCCGGTGCGACGCCGAGCTCGGCCGCGAGCTCCAGGTGACGCTCCTCGATGGCGTGCAGCTCGGCCTCATGGCCCCCGGCCACGGCCGCGGCGAGCAGCCGCTCGAGGCGATCGGTGATACCGCTCAACGCGGAGTGCACGATCAGGACACGCGCACCGCCCGCACGCCGGTCGGCGGCGACCTGCGCGATGTTGCTCCAGTTCGAGAGCGTGGCGACGCTCGTTCCGCCGAACTTGAGCACGATCCAGGCAGAGTGCGTAGGTGTCACGACTGATTCCCCGGCGCGCACCATATCCTCTCGACTGGCGCGAATGCGCGGAGTGAGCAGCGGCAGGCCGCTGTTCTAGAGCTCTTCGTCGAAGTCCTGCAGATCCTTCTCGAGCTTCTTGTCCGCCAGTACCTCCTCGAGGCGACTCCAGGCGGCCTTGCCGCGCTTGCCCTGTGTGCGCACGCGCTTATCCACCCGATCCAGCATCCGGTCGTAATCGGTGCCGTCCTCGGGGGGACTGTTCAGGAATTCCTCGTCGAGGTCGAAGCCCTCGTTGTCCCGCTCAGACATCTGGTGGTACTAAATACTTAAGTAATTCAAGAAGTAACGCGAGAATTAGGTTCGGCCAAGGCGCGAACTATAGCCGATTCGCGCCGCCGATCAACATTTGCCGAAATGGGGGGTGCCCGCCCTGCAAAACAAGGCCGCCCGCAAGCTCAGGCGTGATCCGTCCCATCCCGCACGACCACCGGGGCCCCGCGGCTGAGCCCCAGACCCTCCGCGGCGTTGTGCTCGGCGCGGGCGATCTCGATCACCCCGAAGGAATTCACCAGCGCCAGATACCCCCCGGGGTCGGTATCGCCATAGGTGCGCAGCAGCGGAAACGCATGGTTGCCGGCGTACACCACCGGCACGCGGAAGCGCTTGATGAGGCCGGCGTCGATATTGGTGATGAGATTGCCGAAGTGATCGATGCTGATCACCACGCCCGCGACGCTCGCGGGCTGCACCGCGGGATCCTCCACCCACGAGGGCACGAGCGTCTCGACCGTCTCTCCGAGGTCCTGCGGCACGCAGCGCCCGGCTGCCAGCTCGGCGCCGACCGGCGCGAAGATGTCGCGGCCATGGAAGGTGGCGCTCGGGCGATCGACCCCGAGGCGCGCCAGGGCCGATGCCGTGAGGCGTACCAGGCGCGCCCCGGGATTGCGGCTCACGACCGGCGCCAGCAGCCCGTTGTCCGGTGCCAGAAAGTAGTGCCCGCCCGCATCGGCCGCCAGGATGTCGCGGGAGGTGCCGACCCCGGGGTCCACCACCGCGACGTGCACCGTTCCCGCCGGGAAGAAGCGGAACGCGCGCGCCAGCCAGAAGCCGGCTTCCGCCGGCCAGTGCACCACGATCTCGTGAGTGAGGTCGATGATCCGTGCGGCGGGAAAACGCGTCAGGATGCATCCCTTCATCACCCCGACGAAGGGGCCCTGGTGGCCGAAGTCCGTCGTCAGGGTGATGACGCCCGAGGCCGCCAAGGTTGTCCGCTCGCCCCTGACGAGGCGTCAGCCGCGCCCGCGGCCGGGATGCGGACGGTCTGCCTCGGCGCACGCGCGGCAGCGATCGGTATAAGGCACCGCCGCGAGGCGCTCGGGCTCGATGTCGCCGCCGCATACCGAGCAGGTCGTATAACGGCCCTGTGCGAGGCGCCGCAGCGCCGCCTCGACCTGCTGCAGCTCGGCGCGCGCCGAGTGCGAGATGGCGCCCAGCACGTCGTCATTCTCGCGCTGCGTCACCTGCTCGGCGAAGTCAGCCGAGAGCGGATCGGCCTCATGACGCAGGTCGGCGCTCGCATCGCTCGCGCGCTGGCGCAACTCCTCCCGGCGCTTGAGCAGCCTCTCGCGTACCGCGTCGGATTCCACCTGCATCTCCCGGGCGCAGACTTCAGAGCGTGCGCGGCTTACCGCCGCCGCTCCCCGAGCCACTTCTGCAGCCGGTCGAAGGGCTCGACGAACTTCGCCACCCCCTCGCGCTCGAGCTGCTGTGCGACCGCCTCCATATCAATGCCGAGCCGCTCGAGCCCCTCGCGCGTATCCGCCCCATCTGCGAGGTGGCGCTCCAGGCGCAGCTCCGGCCGCCCGAGACGCCGGTAGGCGTTCAGGGTCTCGAGCGGCATGGTGTTTACGGAATCCGGGACGACCAGCTCCTCGACGTACTTGATCGGGCTGTAGCTCGGATCCTTGGTCGAAGTCGACGCCCATAGCAGCCGCTGCGGCCGCGCGCCCTGCGTGAGCAGGGTCTGCCACTGCGGCGTGGCGAGGGTCTGCTCGAAAATCTCGAACGCGCGGCAGGCGCTCGCGATCGCCGCCTTGCCACGCAGCGCGCGGGCTGCGGGCTGGCCGTGGGAGGCGAGGTCATCGAGCATCTTGTCGACCTGGGTATCGATGCGGCTGAGGAAGAAGCTCGCAACCGATGCGACATTCGCTACCGGCAACCCCGCCTGCGTGCGCGCGCTCAAGCCGTCCATCCAGGCCTGCGCGACGGCGCGGTAGCGCTCCGGCGAAAAGAGCAGCGTGACGTTGACGTTGATGCCGCCTTTGATGAGATCACGGATCACCGGCAGTCCCGCCGCGGTACCGGGGACCTTGATGAAGGCGTTCGGCACCTCGAGCCGCTGCCACAGGCGCCGCGCCTCGGCGAGGCTGCCGTTCGTGTCGTCGGCGAGATGCGGCGACACTTCGAAGCTCACGAACCCATCGCCGCCGCGGGTGCTGTCGTAGAGCGGGCGCAGCAGGGCTGCTGCCTCGCGCACGTCGCGCAACGCCAGCTCCTCATAAAGCGCGAGCGCGCTCGGCTCGCGCTTAAGCAGCTGCCCGAGCGACTGGGCGTACGCCGGCTCCTTCATCATCGAGTTGGCGAAGATCGCGGGGTTGGAGGTGACGCCGGCGACCCCGTCGTCGCGGATCAGGCGCGCCAGACTCCCGTCATCGAGAATGCCGCGGCCCAGATCATCCAGCCACACGCTCTGACCGAGCTTGCGCAGCTCAAGCAAAGGATTGGGGGCCGGCGCGTCCATGGAGAGCTTCCGCCCTGAGAGTAGCGCAGCTTAAATCCGCCGTCTCGCGGTTTCGGGCCGGATATGCGTAAATCCTGATAACGCTGACACGGGAGCGCGAACATGGCTGAGGGCTTCGATGGTGGCCGGCTGGCCGAGGAGCTGCGGACGCTCGTGGGAGAGGCCGAAGCGCTGCTGCGAACCTCGACGGGCACGGCGAGCCCCGCGGACGAGGAGCGCGCCGCAGCCACGCTCGCCGACCTGCGCAGCCGGCTGGGCGGGCTCGAGAAGGAGCTCAAGGGCCGGGCACGCCTCGTCGATGACTACGTGCGCGGCAATCCCTGGCAGGCGCTAGCGGTCGTCGGGGGTGTGGCGCTGCTCCTCGGGCTCATCATGGGCCGCAGATGAGCGCTGCGGGCGCGCACCCTGAGGCACCGGGCCGCTTGCGCGGCCTGCTCGCGAGCGTGCTCGAGGCGATCGGCACGCGTCTCGAGCTGGCCTCCGTTGAGCTGGAGATCCATCTTCTTGGTGTGCTGCGCACTCTGCTGTGGGCACTCGCGGCAGTGCTGAGCGCACTGCTGGCGCTCGCCTTCGGGCTGGTGGCGCTGGTTGCCGCGCTGTGGAACACGCACCGCATGCTCGGACTGCTCGCGGGCTGCCTGACCTTCATCGTGCTGGCTGTCGTGTTCAGCTGGCTCGGCACGCGCTCCTTTCAGAAGCGCCCCGCGCTCCTCTCGGGCTCCCTCGACCAGCTCGACCAGGACCGACGGCGGGCGGCGGGGGCGCCATGAGCCGCCTTGAGCAGCTCAAGGCCCGCCGGCGCGTCCTCATCCAGCGTTGCGCCAGCGAGCGTATCGAGCTCGCCGAGCGCCTCGCGGCGCTCGATCCGTTCACAATGCTGCGCGGTGCGGGCGCCGCAGGCGGCGCGGGCATGCTGCGCAATCCGCTCGCCTGGGCGGCGGCGCTCGCGGCGCTGCTCTTTATCGGGCGCACGCGCGAGGTGCTGACGTTTGTGCTGTGGGTGCGCTCGGCGCTGTCGGTCGCCGGGCGGGTGGCGCAGCTGGTGCGCCTGGTGACTCAGCTGCGCGCCCCGCGCGAGGCGCCTGCCGCCAGCGGCGAACCGGCCAGCGCGCGTTAGCTAGTGACTGACGCTCGTCGCGACCCGCTGCGGCGGCGCGAGGGCACCGGAGGCGGGCGTTTCGGGAGTCGCCGCGAGTCCCACCACGGTCGGCATGCCATTGGCGGCGGATAACGTCGCGCGTGCCAGATCCCAGTGAATTGCGGCGGTGCTGTCGCCGAGCGCCTGGTCGAGGAGCCTGGACAGCAGCTCCAGGTTCGGCTCCACCGTCTGCCCCTCATCGTCCACCGGCGGATGCGCCTCGAGCAGCAGCTTGCCGTCCACCCACGCGACCTTCACCGGCTCGTTGACCAGCCACACCTTGGTGCCGACCGGCACCAGCGGGAAGAGCGCCGCCACGTCCTCGGGATACATGCGGATGCACCCGTGGGTCACCGACATCCCGACCGCGGTCGGATTGTTGGTGCCGTGAATCATGTATTCGCCATTGCCGGCGGCGAGCCGCAGCGCGAAGTCGCCGAGCGGATTGTCCGGTCCCGCAGGCACCACCTTGGGCAGCGGGTCGTCGTTGGCGGCGTGCTCCTTGCGGATCGACTCGGGCGGATACCAGGCGGGATGGCGGATCTTTGCGATCACGCGCGTCTCGCCAAGCGGCGTACGCCAGTCCATCTTGCCGACGCTGATCGGATAAGTGATGACGACGGGCTGCTCGTGGCGGCTGCGCGGCTTGGGGTAGAAGTACAGCCGGTGCTCGGGCAGGTTGACGACGATCCCCTCGCGCGGACCCGTTGGCAGGATGCGCCGCCCCGGCAGCACCACGCTCTTGCCGGCACCCGGAAGCCACACGTCGACAGCCGGATTGGCGCGGATGATTTCGTAGTAGCCGAGGCTGTAGCGGTGGGCCAGGTCGGGCAGCGTGTCCTCATAGGCCGTCGTAACCGTCGTGTCATCACCCACCACCGCCGAGCCATCCGCCGGCAGCGGGAACACGCTCGCGCCGGCGGGCACAGAGAGCAGCACTGCCAGCAGCAAACTCAAAAATCGCCCCACACCCATGCGTCTCACCCGACTCCTGCCCTGCCGCACCATGACGATTGATTTTACTACAAAAACCCGCTCTGCAGGGCGATCCGTGAGCGTAGCGATTCCTTTAGCATTGCGCGCGTGCCCCGCCTCAGCAGACCACCACGCGCCTTCTTCGCCCGCAATGCTCTCGCCGTCGCCCGCGAACTCATCGGCATGCATCTGGTCCATGACGACGGCGTGCGCGTGCGCCGCGGCCGCATCGTCGAGACCGAGGCGTATCAGGGGCCACGCGACCTGGCGGCGCACTCCGCGCGCGGCCGCACGCCGCGCACCGCGGTTATGTTCGGGCCGCCGGGACATGCGTACGTCTACCTCATCTACGGCGTCTGGAATTGTCTTAACGTGGTCACGGCGCTCGAGGGTGTGCCGCATGCGGTACTGCTGCGTGCCCTCGAGCCGCTCGAGGGCATCGATGATCGCACCTGTGGACCGGGCCTGCTGTGTCGGGCCCTGCACATCGATCGCCGCATGAACGGTGTCGACCTGCGTGGGCCGGTGCTGTGGATCGAGCGCTCGCGAGGCACCCGAGCGGTGTCGGTCGCACGCAGCGCGCGCATCGGCGTCGAGTACGCAGGTCCGTGGGCGTTGCGGCAGTGGCGGTTCTTCGACCGTGCCTCGTGTTACGTTTCCACTTTCCGACGCAGAGCGAACTAAAGATGTCCATCCGCAAAACCGGCTCCCTGTCCCTGGCCGCCCTGGCCGCCCTCGCCGCGATCGTCGCGCTGCTGCCGGCCGTCGTAGCCGCGCAGCTCATCGAGGGCACCGACTACCGCACGCTCACGCCGCCGCGACCCACCTCGAGCCCCGGCAAGATCGAGGTGGTCGAGTTTTTCTCCTACGCCTGTCCCCATTGCAACAAGTTCTATCCGCTGGTGAGCGCCTGGGTGGCGAAGCTGCCGAAGGACGTGGTGTTCAAGCGCGTGCCGGTCGGCTACGGCCGCCCGGAGTGGCTCAACCTGTCGCGGGCCTTCTACGCCCTGCAGGCGACCGGCGACCTGGCCAAGCTCGACGGGCCGCTGTTTCATGCCATTCACGAGGAGCAGCTGCCGCTCTTCGAGGAGCAGGCGATCGCCGACTGGGTCGGCAAGCATGGCGGCAATGCGGATAAGTTTGCCAACGCCTACGTCTCCTTCGGCGTCAACAACGAGACCGTGCAGGCCGACCAGATGGTCGAGGACTACCAGATCGGCGGCGTCCCGGCGCTCGCCGTCAACGGCCGTTACGTCGTCATCAGTCCCGGCGAAGCGAGCGATGAGGAGAAAACGTTCCGCGAGCTGCTGCAGCGTACCGACAAGGTGATCGTCCTGGCGCGCGCCGCCGGCACGCCGCACGCGGCCGCCGCGCAAGCCGCCGCGGCCAAGCCGGCCAAATCGAAGTAGCCCTGTCAGGCCTCCGCGGCGCGCGCGAGCTCGAGGAGCTGACTCGCCTCAGGCACCCGGTCGCCGCGCGCGAAGTGGATGGCCTTCACGGTGCCTGCGTACGGTGCGCTGATCGTGTGCTCCATCTTCATCGCCTCGATCACCATGAGCACCTCGCCCGCGGCCACCTTCTGGCCGACGGCCACCGGCACCGACACCACGACCCCGGGGAGCGGTGTCGTCAGGCCCCCGCCGCTCGCGCTCGCCGAGAACTCGCGCCTGCGCGGGTCCTCGATGAGGAACTCGTACTGTGCGTCCTCCTCCCAGAGCGTGATGCGGGCGCCCTCGAGCAGACAGCGCGCATGCCGCCGCCGCTCGACGAGGCGGGCGGCGATGCTGGCCGTGCCCTCGGCATCCGGCCGGCACACCAGGTCCGCGATCTCAAGGAGCGTGCGTCCATCGACCTGCGCGGCGGCGGGACGGCCGCCGACGAAGCGCAGCTCGACGCTGTGCGTCTCACCATGCCTCGAGAAGCTGTAGGCGACTGTGGCCGGGAGATTCGGCGTGAAGCCATCGCACACAGCCCAGGGACTGCCCGCCTGCGGTGCGCCGGCCTGGGGCTGCGCCGCATGCGCTGCGAGCGCGGCGAGAATCAGGGTCTCGGGGCTCAAGGTCGCGGGCGGTGCGAATTCCGCCGTGCCCTTGTCCAGCAGCGCGATGTTGTGCCGCACCTCGAGGAACCGCTTCGAGCGCAGGATGCGCGCCAGCCAGCGCTCGTTGGTATGCACGCCGGCGGCATACGTGCAGGTGAGCGCCGCCGCCAGGCGCGACGCGGCGAGCGTGCGCTGCGGCGCCCAGGCGATCACCTTGCCGAGCAGGGAGTCGTAGCAGTCCGGCACCGTGTCGCCGCTCGTGAAACCGGCATCGACCCGCACCGATTCGAGCGCCGCCCATTCCATCAGCCGCAGCCTGCCGGCGCTCGGCAGGAAACCGCGCTCGGGATCTTCCGCGCAGACGCGCGCCTCGATGGCGTGGCCGTTGAGGCGAATCTGCTCCTGGGTGAGCGGCAGAGGCTCGCCGGTGGCGATCCGCAGCTGCCACTCGACGAGATCGAGTCCGGTGATTGCCTCGGTGACGGTGTGCTCGACCTGCAGCCGCGTGTTCATCTCCATGAAGTAGAACTCGCGCCCGTCGTAGAGGAACTCCACGGTGCCGGCGCTCACATAGCCGATCTCGCGCGCCACCACGAGAGCTGCGGCGCGCAGCCGCGCGCGCAGTGCGTCCGGCACCGCCGGCGCCGGCGCCTCCTCGATAAGCTTCTGGTGCCGCCGCTGGATCGAGCAGTCGCGATCGCCCAGGTGCACGAAGTTGCCGTGGCCGTCGCCGAACACCTGCACCTCCAGATGCCGCGGCGCGGCGAGGTAGCGCTCGAGCAGCAACGCGCCATCGCCGAAGCCACTCTCGGCCAGGCGGCGGGCCGCGGCCAGCGCCGCGGTGAGCTCCGACTCCTGGCGCACGATCTGCATGCCCTTGCCGCCGCCGCCCAGCGCCGGCTTGATGATGAGCGGCAGGCCGACGGTGTGCGCGGCGGCGGCGAGTTGCTTTAAGTCCTGCTCAGGACCTGCGTAGCCCGGCAGCACCGGCACGCCGGCCTCGCGCATGCGGTTCTTGGCGACGATCTTCGAGCCCATCGCCGCGATCGCCGCCGCCGGCGGCCCGATGAAGGCGAGGCCCGCATCGGCGCAGGCCTGCGCGAACTGCGCGTTCTCGGAGAGAAAGCCGTAACCGGGATGAATGGCGGTGGCGCCGCTGGCGCGCGCCGCGCCGAGCACGCGCTCGATGTTGAGATAGCTGTCGCGCGCCGGCGCGGGGCCGAGCCACACGGCCTCATCCGCCTCGCGCGTATGGCGGGCGCCCGCGTCGGCGTCGGAGAACACCGCCACCGTGCGCCAGCCGAGGCGGCCCGCCGTGCGGAAGATGCGGCAGGCGATCTCGCCGCGGTTCGCGACCAGCAGGGTGCCGCTCATGGCCTTACATCCGGTAGATGCCGAAGCGCGCCGGCTCGAGCGGCGCCTGGCGCACCGCCGCGAGCGACAGGGCGAGCACGCGGCGCGTCTCGGCAGGATCGATCACGCCGTCGTCCCAGAGTCGCGCCGAGGAGTAGTACGGGTGCCCCTGGCGCTCATACTGCTCGCGAATCGGCTGTTTGAATGCCTCCTCCTCGGCCGCCGGCCAGCCCGCGCCGCTGCGCGTCAGCTGGTCGCGCTTCACGGTGGCGAGCACGCTCGCCGCCTGTTCGCCACCCATCACCGAGATGCGCGCATTCGGCCACTGGAACAACAGGCGCGGCGCGTACGCCCGGCCGCACATCGCATAGTTGCCGGCGCCGTAGCTGCCGCCGAGGATCACCGTGAGCTTGGGCACCGGCGCACAGGCCACCGCGGTGACCAGCTTGGCGCCATCCTTGGCAATGCCGCCCGCCTCGGCGCGCTTGCCGACCATGAAGCCAGTGATGTTCTGCAGGAACAGGAGTGGAATCTCCTCGCGCGCACACAGCTCGATGAAATGCGTGCCCTTGAGCGCGCTCTCGGAGAACAGCACGCCGTTGTTGGCGAGGATGCCGACCGGGTAGCCCGCGAGGTGCGCGAAGCCGCATACCAGCGTAGTGCCGTACAGCTCCTTGAACTCATCGAGCTCGGAGTCATCGACCAGCCGCGCGATCACCTCGCGCACGTCGTAGGGCTTGCGCAGGCTGGACGGCACCACGCCGTAGAGCTCGGCCGGGTCGTAGTGCGGCTCGTGCGCGGCGCGCGGCGGTGCCGCATCGGCCGCGGGCTTCAGGCGCGCCACGATGCGGCGTGCGATGCCGAGCGCATGCGTGTCGTTCTCGGCGTAGTGATCGCACACGCCCGACTCGCGGCAATGCACGTCCGCGCCGCCGAGCGATTCGGCATCGATGTCCTCACCGGTGGCAGCCTTGACGAGCGGCGGCCCGCCGAGAAACACCCGCCCCTGATTGCGCACGATCACGTTCTCATCCGACATGGCTGGCACGTAGGCACCGCCCGCGGTGCACGAGCCGTGCACCACCGAGATCTGCGCGACGCCGAGCCCGGAGAGCGTCGCCTGGTTGTAGAAGATGCGGCCGAAGTGCTCGCGGTCCGGGAACACCTCATCCTGCGCGGGCAGGAACGCTCCGCCGCTCTCCACCAGATAGACGCACGGCAGGCGGTTGTCGCGCGCGATCTCCTGCGCCCGCAGATGCTTCTTCACCGTGATCGGATAGTAGGTGCCGCCCTTGACCGTCGGGTCGTTGGCGACGATCACGCACTCGCGGCCCGCGACCCGCCCGATACCGGTGACGATGCCGGCGCAGGCAATGTCCCCGCCGTACATGCCGTGGGCGGCCAGCTGCGAGAGCTCGAGAAAGGGACTGCCGGTATCGAGCAGCACCCGCACGCGCTCGCGGGCGCTCAACTTGCCGGCCGCGCGGTGCTTGTCGGTGGCGGCCTTGGAGCCGCCCCGGGCCACCCGGGCGACCTCGCGGTGCAGGTCCTCGACCAGGCCGCGCATCGCGCGCTCGTTGTCACGGTAATCCGGGGACTGCAGGTCGATCCGGGTGCGGATTCGGGGCATGAGCGCTTGCCATGATTGCCGGTTTGTCCGACAATCATACAATCTGGCCTGAGGAGAAGGCAAGCCATATGAGCCCGCTCGACTGCACCGACAATGACTTCGGCCTGGGGGCCGATCTGGAGGAGATCCGCCGCCAGGTGCGGCGCTTCGCCACCGAGGAGATTGCGCCGCGCGCGGCGGACATCGACCGCAGCAACGAGTTTCCGCGCGACCTGTGGCCGGCGTTGGGCGCTCAGGGCCTGCTCGGCATCACGGTGCCGGAGCGCTTCGGCGGCGCCGGTCTCGGTTACCTCGCCCACGTCATCGTCATGGAGGAGATCTCGCGCGCCTCGGGGGCAGTCGGGCTCTCCTACGGCGCGCATTCCAATCTGTGCCTCAACCAGCTGCGCCTGAACGGCAGCGATGCGCAGTGCGCGCGCTACCTGCCGAAGCTCGTGAGCGGCGAGCACGTGGGCGCGCTCGCCATGTCCGAGCCCGGCTCGGGCTCGGACGTCGTGTCGATGCAGCTGCGCGCCACGCGCCGCGGCGACAGTTACGTGCTCAACGGCCGCAAGATGTGGATCACCAACGGCCCGGATGCCGACGTGGTGGTGGTGTACGCCAAGACCGACCCGCAGGCCGGCTCGCGCGGCATCACCGCCTTCATCGTCGAGCGCGGCACCCCGGGCTTCGCGAGCGCGCAGAAGCTCGACAAGCTCGGCATGCGCGGCTCGAGCACCTCCGAGCTCACCTTCGATGACTGTACGATCCCCGCCGCCAACATCCTCGGCATGGAGAACGCGGGCGTGCGCGTGCTGATGAGCGGCCTCGACTACGAGCGCGTTGTGCTCGCCGGCGGCTCTCTCGGGCTCGCGGCCGCAGCGCTCGATGTGGTGCTGCCGTACGTGCGCGAGCGCCAGCAGTTCGGTCAGCCGATCGGCAGCTTCGAGCTCATGCAGGGCAAGGTCGCCGACATGTACGCCACGCTGAATGCCGCCCGCGCCTACGTCTATAGCGTGGCGCGCGCCTGCGATGCGCGCACCGTGCGGCGCCGCGATGCCGCCAGCTGCATCCTGTTTGCCGCCGAGCACGCCACGCGGGCCGCGCTCGAGGCCATTCAGGCACTCGGCGGCAACGGCTACATCAACGACTACCCGGCAGGCAGGCTGCTGCGCGATGCCAAGCTCTACGAGATCGGCGCCGGCACCCAGGAGATCCGCCGCATGCTGATCGGTCGCGAGCTGTTCGAGGCCGCGACATGAGTGTCGAGTTCGCCCCGCTGCTCCTCGAGCCGGCCTACCGCAAGGTGGCGGCGCAGATCGGCGAGCGCATTCTGTCGCGCGTTCTGCGCCAGGGTGAGCGGCTGCCGTCGGAGACCGAGCTGGCGCGCCAGTTCGGCGTCAACCGCTCCACAGTGCGCGAGGCGCTGCGCGAGCTCGAGAGTCGCGGGCTGGTGCGGCGGCGTCCCGGCTCGAAGCTCATGGCGGTGAGCCGCCCGCACCATGCGGCGGTCGCCGCCGGGGTGAGCCATGCCCTGCTGCTGCACGATGTGACCGTGCGCAATGTCTGGGAAGCGCTCACGGTGCTGGAGCCCCCGCTCGCCGAGCTCGCAGCGACTCAACGCAGCGCCGAGGACCTCGCCAGCATCGCAGCTGCCGCGGAGGCCTTCCGCGACGCCGCAGGCGCGCACGCCGTGGAGCGCTGCGCGGAGTTCTTCCGCGCGCTCGGGCGTGCCACGCACAACCCGGTGCTGGGCCTCGCGCAGGAGCCGCTGCTGAAGCTTCTCGAGCCCTCCCTCGGCGTCATGATCGACAAGCTGCCGCAGGCGCGCGCGCGCATCGCGACCGCGCAACGGCGCCTCACCGAGACGCTCGAGGCGCATGACTCGCGCGGCGCGCACGAATGGATGGCGCGCCACATCCGCGATTTCCGCAAGGGCTATGAGCTCGCCGGTATCGACCTGGAGCTGCGTCTGAGTGCCGCGGAGCGACGTCCGGCAGGGGCCACTGCGGCCAGGGTGTGACGCACTTCACGTCCGCGCCCTCTGCCGAGCCTTTCACAGTGTTGGCATCTTGCAGGGCGTATGCTGCGCCCCGACTTCTGGCGGCAACCTGCAGTTGTGCCTGAGGAGTGCTCACGATGCTTGGTCTGCTGGTCGTGCTGTTCGTGTTCATCGCCCTGGTCGGCTACCTGATCGGGACCTATAACGGCCTGGTGCAGGTGCGCGCCGCCGTAAAGCTCGCCTGGTCCAACATCGACGTGCTGCTGGTGCAGCGTCACGACGAGCTGCCGAAGCTGGTCGAGGTATGCAAGCAGTACATGCAGTACGAGCCGGGCACACTGGAGCGCGTGATGCGGGCCCGCTCGGGCGTCGATGCGGCGCGCAGCTCCGGCAACGTCGCCTCGCTCGGTCCTGCCGAGCACGAGCTGCGCACGGGCCTCAATGGCCTGTACGCGGTCGCGGAGAACTATCCGGAGCTGAAGGCGAATGAGGCGTTCCGGCACCTGCAGGATCGCATCAGCGGGCTTGAGACTGCGATCGCGGACCGGCGCGAGGTATATAACGACGCCGTCAATACCAACAACGTGCGCATCGCCTCTTTCCCCGGCGTGCTGGTGGCGGGCATGGGCAACTTCCCGGAAGCGCAACTGCTTCAGTTCCAGTCCGACCAGAAGGCGGACGTCGACCTGAAGGCGGCGTTCTCGCGCTGAGCCGCGGCTCGCACGGAGCCATTCGATGTCACGCGGCTCGGCCGATGTCGATGTGGTCAGCTTCGTGGTGCGCCATCCCGAGGTGATCGCGGCGTGCGCCGGTGCGGCCGCCCTCGCCTGCCTGTACGGCTTCTTCCGGCGCATGCGCCGCGACCGGCTGCTCGCCAACACCCCGGTGCTGCGCATCCGCTCCGCCGCCCAGGGGTACGTCAAGTTTCAGGGGCTGGCGCGGCCCGCAGGCGCTGCCCCGACCGCGGCGCCACTCAGCGGCCGGCCGTGCGTATGGTGGGACTTCAAGGTGGCCGAACGCTACCGCGACTCCAAGGGCAGAGAGGAGTGGCACCAGATCGACGCGGCCACCAGCGTCGAACCGTTCGTGCTCGCTGACGATGACGCCGAATGTCTGGTGGGCCCGGTGAAAGCCGAAGTCACTCCCTCGCGGGTCAACACCTGGTACGGCACCGGTCCGCGTCCCGTGGGCGGTCCGCCGTCGGTCAGCACGGCGCTGCTGACTTCGGGATCGTATCGCTACACCGAGAGGCTGCTCGATGCCGGTGCGCAGGTGTGCGTTGCCGGTGAGCTGCGCTCGCAGTCGGAGACCGGCGATCTGGCCGGCGCAATCGCCGCCAAGCTCCACGAGTGGAAACAGGATCAGGCCAGCCTGCTCGAGCGCTTCGATACCGATCACGACGGCGTCCTCAACGCCGCTGAATGGGAGGCGGCACGCGCCGCCGCCGCCGAGGAATGCGCAGGGCAGAAGCTGCAGTCCGCCATCACGCGCATCAGCATCGTCACGGAGCCGAGCGATGACCGGCCGTTCCTCATCTCAACCGCCGGTGCCGAGCGCATGGAGAAGCGCGAGTGGCGCATGGCGTGGTTGTACTTCGCCGCCGGACTCGCGTGCGTGTGGCTGTGCGCCTGGGCGTGGCAGCAATCGAGTCTCTCCGGAACTCCGTAGCGCAGGCATCGCCCGGCGCGCTCATAACGAGCGCTTCTGATCCCATGCATACACGGTCGAGGAGCGCGGCCGCGGCCTCGGCTAGCATCCTCCGCGGCGAGCAGCATTCCGGGGTTCAACGACTTGGCAGCAACGATCGGCAGCGAGCGCGTGCTCGCGGTGCGGCACTGGACCGACACGCAATTCTCCTTCAGTACCACACGTGACCGCAGTCTGCGCTTCCTGAACGGCCAGTTCGTGATGCTCGGACTGCCGTTCGAGGGCCGGCCGCTGCTGCGCGCCTACAGCATCGCCAGCCCCAACTACGAGGAGCACCTCGAGTTTCTCAGTATCAAGGTACCCGACGGTCCGCTCACCTCCCGCCTGCAGCACGTACGCCCGGGCGATGAGCTGCTCATCAGCCGCAAGCCGACCGGCACGCTGGTGCTGCACGACCTGAAGCCCGGGCGGCGGCTCTACCTGCTGTGCACCGGCACGGGCGCCGCGCCCTTCCTCAGCCTGATCGGCGACCCGGCGGTCTACGACCGCTTCGACACCGTGGTGTTGGTCCACGGCGTTCGCTGGGCGCGCGAGACGGACGTGGTGCGGGCACGCATCGAGGCGCTGCGCCAGCACGAGCTGCTCGGCCAGGCGGCGCGCCCGCAGCTGCGTTACTACCCGACGGTGACGCGCGAGCCGCACGCGCATCGCGGCCGCCTCACCGGCCTCGTCGAATCGGGTCGCCTCAGCCGCGACCTCGAGCTGCCGCCGCTCGATGCGGCTGCCGACCGCCTCATGGTGTGCGGCAGTCCCGCGATGCTCGCCGATACCGCCAAGCTCCTGGATGCGCGCGGCTTTCAGCTCGCAGCGCGCAGCGGCGAGCCCGGCGACTACGTGATCGAGCGCGCCTTCGTCACGCGCTAATGCCCGCCCTCAACTAGCAGGCCCGCATCGCGCAGTGCGCCTGCAAGCTCCCCCTCGAGGCGCTGTGCTTGAGCGCGCGCCAGGTGCTGCAGGTGCAGCGTCGGACCGGTGAGCACCTCGAGCCCGCGCTTGAGCACGCTGCCGGCCGCATGGATACCGGCCTTATGCTGGTCGAAGCGTTGCGCCGGCGTGTAGTGCGTCATGCCCACATATACCCCGTACGGGCCGCGCCGGCGATCCTCGAAGTCGAGCAGCACCAGATAGAGGTTGCTGCGTCCGCGGCACGCCGCGCGAAACCCGAGCGCTACCTGGTAAGCGGCGGGCAGCCACTCGATGTAGCGCATCGGCAGCCATTCGGGGATCGAGCGGCTCGCCGCGCCCCAGAGCTGCTCGAGCGCCGCCTCGATCCGGCCCGCGAACTCGCCCCGCATCCATAGCTCGTGGATGCAATGCGCCCCCTCGAGGCCCGCGCCCCGCGCCACTGCCAGCGCAAAGCGTCGCTCGAGTTCGCCGGCCGACAGCTGCCGATACGGACGCTCGCCGGGTGACGGCCGTCCTGCCAGCTGTGTGTGAGCCTCAGGCCGGCTGCTCGCGCGCATGCACTTTCGCGGCGATCAGCCACACGATTCCGCCGATCAGGATTGCGAACGGCACGATGAGCACCGCGTGGGCAAGCGAGCCGCGGTGGGAGAGATAGCCGATCAGCGTCGGCGATGGCACATCGCCCAACACGTGAATCGTGAACATGCACAGGCCGCCCGCCGTAGCGCGTTGCCAAGGTGTGACACTGCTCATCAGTGCGGCATTGATCGGCCCGGTCGACATGAACAGCAGCAACAGAGCAAGCACCAGAGCCGGGAAGTACAGCTCGCGCTGCGCGGCGCCCAGCGCCAGCAGCGCCAGCGGAGCTGCCAGAACCGTCACCGTGCCGGACAGCCACAGATACGCATGGCGCGAACGGCGCAACGCGTAGTCGGCCAGCCAGCCGCCGATGAAGGTACCGAAGAAACCCGTGACGACGACGATCTCGCCGAACTGCGTGCCTGCCTGACCCTGCGTGAAGCCGCGGACGCGCTCCAGGAACGACGGCATCCAGAAGGCGAGGCCGCCGAGCGCAAAGGTGTAGGCGGCGTAACCCAGGACGATGCTCATGAAGCGCGCGTTGCCGAGCAGCTCGACGTAGCGCCGCAGCGGGCTCGCGCCTGCCGGTGCCGGGGAGGCCGCTGCGACCTCGCCGGCATCCTGCACGCCGCGCGGCGGATCCGGAAGGCGCAGCGCCGCGAGCGCGAGCAACAGTCCAGGCCCCCCGGCGATCAGGAACGCCGCACGCCAGCCGAAGTGCTCGCCAATCTCACCGCCGGCCACGAAGCCGAGCGCGGAACCCACCGGAATCGCCATGTTGAATATGGCGTAGACGCGGCCACGAGCCGCCGGAGCGAAGCAATCGGCAAGCAGTGCCGGCGCCACGGCAACCAGAGCGGCCTCGCCGATGCCGACGATCGCACGCGTCGCGAGCAGCTCGGTGTAGTTGCGTGCCAGGCCCGACAGCATCGTCGCCACGCTCCATACCGCGATGCCGAAGGCGATGGGATAGACCCGCCGCCCCCGGTCTCCCCAGGTGCCGAAGAGCGGCGCGGTCAGGGTGTACACGATCAGGAACACCGACGGCAGCAGGCCGAGCTGCGTGTCGGTCAGACTCATGTCGTGCTTGAGAGTGGTAGCGAGCGGCGCGACGACGAACCGGTCGAGGTAGTTGAGCAGGTTCATCGCCGTCAGCAGCGCAAGCGCCCATAGCGCCGCGCGCCGGGACGGCAGGCGGGTCGGATCGGCGCTGGGCGGTGCGGGCACGGCTGTCACCTGGGCGATGAGCTGTGGTTCACGGTCGCGGGCCCGGCATCCAGTTGGCGGGCCTTCCCTGCCACATTCTTTCCGATTTCGGCCTCCCCGTGGTCACAATCTCCCGGCAGGCTCCACCAGTCGCACCAAGCGGCAACCGCCGGCAGAATCCGAGTGCAAGGGGCAGGACCATGAAGAGACGCGATTTCCTCTGGAGCAGCCTGGGATTTGCCGCCGCCCCCTCGCTCGCGGCAGACACGCCGATCACGGCGATTTCCGACTATGAGCGAGACAGCGGCGGGCATATCGGTCTTTATGCAGAAAACATCAAGACCGGCGCAAAGCTGTCCTGGCGGGCCGACGAGCGCTTCGTCATGTGCAGCACGTTCAAGGCGTCGCTTGCCGCGTGCGTCCTCTTGAGAGTTGATCGCGGTCAGGACGATCTCGAGCAGCTCATCCACTACAGTGCCGCCGATATGCAGGAATCCTACGCCCCCGTTGCGCAGCAGAACCTGGCGAGAGGATCCCTTTCCGTGAAAGAGATGTGCCGCGCCGCGGTCGAACAGAGTGACAATGTCTGCGCCAACCTGCTGTTGGCCCGCATCGGCGGGCCGCCGGCTCTAACTGCGTTCTGGCGCAGTACCGGAGATCAGGAAACTCGCCTGGACGACTCTGAGCCCTTGCTGAATAGAACACCGCCCGGCCGCCTCGAGAACACAACGACCCCGGCGGCCATGGCAAATACACTGCGTCGTCTCGTCCTCGGGCAAATCCTGTCGCAGGCGTCGCGGACCCTATTCACCGAGTGGTTGGTGGGCTGTCAGACCGGGGCCAATCGCCTGCGCGCAGGGCTCCCAGGAAGTTGGGTCATAGGCGACAAGACCGGAAACAACGGCAAGGACGCGGCAGGGGATATTGCCGTGGCCTGGCCCAGGCCCGATGTGCCGATCGTCATGTGTGTATACACCCGGGGCGGCTCGCCCTCCCCTCAGCAGCTCGACTCTGCATTCGCCGGTATCGGGCGCTTCGTCGGAACGAAGCAGATCGGGACGTCATGACGAAGATTTCCAGTTAGACATCGCCAGGATATGCCCCACCTCCGGCTACTTGCCCTTGGCTGCGCTTTCTCCCTGGCAGTGACGCCGACACTGGCGATGGACGTGCACGACTACGCCGTCGTGAAACTCCACCGCGGCATCAACAATGTGGATCTCGGTGGCACAGGAGAACACGCAACGGTAGTGGTGGGGCACCGGGAGAATTGCAACGCGCATAGTTTTGAGGTTACGACGATCTATCTGCCCGGAGGGTCCGCTGCAGATCTCGACATCGTAGGACTCTGGGAAGATCAGAAGGAATCGCTATATCTCACGACCTCCGGAGGAGCTGATTGCACACTGCATGACTTTCGGCTGCTTCGATCTGTTCGTGGAGCAGCAGCAGCGCTTGTGGTTGCTGCCGGCAGTTAAGGGAGTCTTTCTACGAGGATTCGCCGGTAACCTGCAGGGTTTACGTGCTGGTGCACAACGACAGCGGCCTTCCTGGTGAGCCCCCACACTGGTTCAAGCTCGTGCAGACGCGAAGCGCAAAAGCTGCCTACTGTGACGTGGGAGTTGCGCTGTCTCGTGAGCTCGGGCTCGCAAACGATAGCGTTCGCGGACGTCCTTGAGTTGTGCGCGCCTGCCGCGCCGCTAGGTGGGAGCGAGTTTCAACCGCTCGAGATACTGGCGCACCGGATCGCGGAAGCCCTCGCTGCTCGTCACCGTGGTGCCGCCGGCGACCACCAGGATGAAATCGCCACGCGGGGTGCGGCTCACCTCCTTGACGTGACTCATGTTCACGAGACATGAGCGGCTGATGCGCAGCATCGGCTGGGTGTGGAACGACCTCTCCGCCTGCTGCAGCGTGCTGCGGGCATGGAAGGTCTCGCGCCCAACGGTGAGGCGCACGTAGTTGCGGTCGGCCTCGACCACCTCCACCTGCGACACCTCCAGCATGTGCATCCGGCTGCCGGCCTCCGCGAGCACGCGCGGCTGCGCCTCGACCCGGCCGCGGCCGCTGCGCTCGAGCTGCTCGAGCAGCGCCTCGAGCGCGAGGCGCCGGTCACCGCTCCCCTGCCCTTCGCCGCGGCGACGCACGCGCTCGGCCATGGCGCGAAAGCGCGCCTCATCGAAGGGCTTGAGGAGGTAGTCGACCGCGCTCACCTCGAAGGCCTCGAGCGCGTAGTGATCGAAGGCGGTGACGAATACGATGAGCGGCAGCGTCTGCGGATCGAGCGCGCGCGCCAGCGCCATGCCGTTCATCGAATCCATCTGGATGTCGAGGAACAGCACCTGCGGCGGCCGTGCCTGGATCGCCTCGAGCGCGGCGCGGCTGTCGCCGAACTCGCCGACGACGGTGAAATCTGCTTCGCGCTCGCAGCACTCGCGCACCGTGCGGCGTGCGGCCGGCTCGTCATCGACGATGATCACGTCCATCACGCCGCGCCGTCCCCCGCGGTGCGTGCGCCGCCATCGGGCCCGTCGCGCAGCAGCGGCATGCGGATCTCGGCAACCCACAGGTCACCTTCGGCGGGACCGGCGCTGAAGCTGGCGCGCTCGCCGAACTGCACCGCGAGGCGCTCGCGCACGTTCGCCAGCCCGATGCCCGCGCCGTGCAGCCCGTGCCAGGCGGGCGCCACGTCGTTCACTACCCGCAGGATCAGCGTCTCGTCCGTGGCCTCGGCCTCGACGCGTACGCGCACCGCGCCCTCGTGCCCGGCGAGGCCGTGCACCACGGCGTTCTCGACCAGCGGCTGCAGGATCAGGCTCGGCACCCAGGCGAGCGGCATGGCGGCGCGCTCCGGTACCGCTACCCGCAGCCGGTCGGCGAAGCGTCGTTGCTGCAGCTGCAGATACAGCTGCACGAACTGCAGCTCATCGCCAAGCCGCGAGAACTCGTGCTCGCCCGCGGTCAGGAGCCGCCGCAGCAGGTCGCCGAGCTGCACCACCATCGCCTGCGCGGCCGGCGGATCCCAGGTGATCTGCCCGCGTATGGTATGCAGCAGGTTGAACAGCGTGTGCGGCGAGAGCTGCATGCGCAGCGCCGCGAGGTGCGCCGCGGTGAGCGCGCGCTCGAGCGCCGCGGAGCGCAGCTGCGAGTCGCGCAGCCGCTGGTAGAAGCCGAAGCTCGTGATGAGCGCGAGCCCAAAGCCGTAAGTGACCAGGAAGCTGGTGGCGCTCGCGATCCAGGTCGGCACAGCGGGGCCGGCGAAGAACTCCGCCCAGTCGGAGTACGCGTGCGCGTGCACGTGCGTGATGCCGACGGTGCCGTGCCACTCGCCCATCACGACTTCCCCCGCCACCAGCGCCGGGGCCGCGAGCACCGCGAAGCCGAGCGCACACGATAACTGCACCGGCAGCGTGCGCCACAGCGGCCGCCAGCCGATACGCAGCGACGTCCAGGCGCACAGGATGAAGAGCGGATAGAGCAGCAGGTGCTGTACCAGGCGCGCATCCCAGGGAGCGAAGAAATCGGTGACGTTGACCGACTTCAGGCTCTCGCCCATGGTGTTGGCGTACATGAGATTGGAGGCGGCGACATAGATCCAGAAGCCGCTGAGCACCGCGAGCTGCGGCCAGAAATTGCGGCGCGCACGCGCCGCGCGCCGCTCGCCGGCGAGGTCGCCGTCGCGGGCGATGCCGAGGACGGCGGGAGTGATCCGGTCGAGGGGCGAAACGCTCATTTAAGAAGCATAGCGTACGCCCGGCGCCGCGCGCCTGCAGCGCGCCACCGCGCAGGGACGATTCCGTCGGTGTGCGGGACGAATTCGCAGCGCGCGTTACAGCCTTTTTTACAGCGTCGCGCCGCATGCCGGTGCGCGGTGCGCCGCCGGTACGAACACGTGACACGGCGGGATCAACGCGTGGCACGGCGTCTTTAAACCCCGGAGGCCTGCTGCGAATCTCATCACCAGCGTCGCGAAGGTCGTGACGCACTCGAAGGACCAGACAACAAGTCATGCCCATACAGGAGAGACCCATGACCTCAGCCACGCAGACCATCGGCGAGCGCCTGCGCGCCGCCACGACCGCCGCCGCCGTCGCCGCCTGTCTTGCCATCGGCGCAGCCGGCAACGTGCACGCCGCCACCAGCCCGACGGTGAAGGTGGGCTACGCGGATCTCAACCTCGCCACCGCGCAGGGCTCGCAGGCTCTGTACGGACGTATCGTCGATGCCGCGCGCTCCGTGTGCGTGGTCGCCGACATCCGCGATCTGCGCGCCGTCGCCTCCGCCAACGCCTGCCGCCAGGACGCCATCGCACGCGCGGTGCGGGCCGTGCACAGCCCGGAGCTCGCCTCCCTCTACGCCGCCCAGCTGTCGCGCGGCTGAGGCTCGCGGCTAGGTTATTCACAGGGATCGTGTGGCCGCCGCGCGGGTGATCCGGGAAGGATCGCCCGCGCGGCCGGGCTCAGGGGCCGCAGAGGTCCACTGCATACCACGGGATACCGAGAGCGCCGGGGCCGCGGTGCACGCACACCGTCGTTCCCGGCTGCGCGTCACGGTACAGTTGAGCTGAGACTCGCACATCAGCCGGCCCGGTGCGCGGACCCCAGCGGTCGAGGCGCAGGTAATAGCTGGTGCTGCGGCTGCCGCGACTCACGTGCCGCGCCAAGACCGCGACGCGATACTCATCACCGGGCGCGAAGTCGAGCTGGCTGTTGGCGAGCACTACCGTTCCATAGCCATAGGCGCAGCCAAGCAGCATGAGCCGCAGCGCGTTCCACGGACGGGCCCGCATTGCGGCATCGCACCTCAGCGCCGCCCAACCGAGCACAAACGCCGTGACCGCCGCGAAGATCAATGCCCGCTCCAGATCCAATACTCCGACGTCCGACACTGCGCGCACCAGCAGCACGAGGCCCGGAATTATGACCGGAAGCATCAGGCTCGGCCGCGGGTCAGCGCGCCGGCCGTCGAGGCGGAACAGACCCGTGGACTTCGCGACCAGCACGAGTGCCACCCAGGGCAGCACGCCGAGAGCGAGCACTGCGGCGCCATAGGGGCGCGGGTAGAGGTAGCCCCATGCCGCGATCGCATACGTGACGTAGTTGGTCCACTGTGCCAGCCGGCGCGCCGCGGCGAGTCGCCCGAGACGTTCCTCGGGGGTCGAACCCAGCTCGGGGTTAGCCGCCACCTCGGCCTCGAGCGCCTGTGTCTCCTGTGCGTCGAGATCGGGAAGCGAGGCCATCCAGGCATCCCAGACCGCATCGGTGCGCAGCGACGAAGCGGAGGAGAGCTTAAGAGCGCGCGTTGCCGGGTCCGTTGCCTCCAGCAGCAGCATCTTCTGCCCATACTGCAGGCTCTGCAGCCGGCGCCCGGCGATCTCGGCACGCGCGAGCCGCCGCACGCGCAGCACGCCGTGGACCTCGATCGCATCCTCGCGCAGCACGACCTTCGAGCGCAGCGCACTCGCGATCAGCCACGCGCCGAAGCCGCCCACCACCGCGACCAGGGCCACCACCCCCAACATTGCCGCGGGGGAACTCTGCTGCCGGGTGAGCAGGAACGCGAGCCCGACACCTGCGGCGCAGATGGCGAGCCCGACGGGCACCATCAGCAGATACACCCACAGCGCCAGGCGGTAGGTGCGCGGATAGCTGCCGGCCGGAACTGCCGGCGGCACCGGGCTTTGCGGCAAGGACGCTATGCGAGGCTCGCGAGCTCGGCGGCGCTCAAGCGAATGCCGGCAGCCGCTACGTCCTGCTCGAGGTGCGCGACGGATGAGGTGCCGGGGATGGGCAGCATCGCCGGGGATTTCGCCAGCAGCCAGGCGATCGCGATCTGCACGATGCTGACGCCATGCGCGCTGGCGAGCGCCTCGAGGCGCGTGCCGGAATCGCCCTGCTCGAGTTTCTCGCTCGAGCCGCGGGCGATGGGCGCCCATGGAATGAACGCCAGACCGGTGCGGGCGCAGACCTCCAGCACTGCGGTGGAGCCGCGGTCCGCCACGTTGTAGCGATTCTGCACCGAGACGATGCGCGCGATGCGGCGTGCGCGCTCGAGCTCATCGACGCTGAAGTTGGATACTCCGATGTGGCGAATCTTCCCCGCGCTCTGCAGACGCACGAGCTCGCCGAGCGAGTCCTCGAGCGCTACCTTCGGGTCGATGCGGTGCAGCTGGTAGAGATCGATGCGCTCGAGCTTCAGACGCTTCAGGCTCGCCTCGCAGGCGGCGCGCAGATGCTCGGGCCGCCCGTCCGCGACCCACTCGGACGCGCTCGGCCGGGTGAGACCGCCCTTGGTGGCAATCACCAGCCCGCGCGGGTAGGGAGAGAGCGCCGCGGCGATCAGCCGCTCGCTCACCTCCGGCCCATAGGCGTCCGCGGTGTCGATGAAGTTCACACCGAGCTCCACTGCCCGGCGCAGCACGCGGCGCGCTTCGGCGGCATCCGCCGGCTCGCCCCAGATGCCGCTTCCGGTAATGCGCATCGCGCCGAACCCGAGGCGGTTCACGGTCAGGTCGCCGCCGATCACGATCGTGCCGGCGGCCGCAGCTGGCGCGCCGCCGGAGGCGCGCGCGAAGTCGCGCGGCGCCATGAGCGCCGCGAGCCCCATGACGCTCTGCATGAGCACCTCCCGGCGGGTGATGGGTGCGATGGTGCCGTTCGTGCCGCTCATAAGCTCACCCCCTTAAGATTAATGATGAGCCGGCGCAGCCGGGGCTGGCAAGCAGCCGCGGCTGGCAGCTAGAGCCGCGCGCGCACGAACAGCATCCAGGAGGTCGGCCGGTAGCCATAGGTCGCATTCAGCGCGGCGGGAAAGCTGTAGCTGCTGGCGAGGCCGCCGACACCGACCGCCAGTGCCTCGAGGTGCAAGAAATCGTAGATGTAACCGACCGAGAGCTTCTCGACCGTGAAGTTCTCACCATTGAGGGCCGTGCCGGGCAGGAACAACTCATCCTTCGCGACGCGCTCGGCGCGCGCGAACACGGTCTGCGCCGCCGTCATCTTCATGGCCGACTCGATGAGCCAGCCGCTGCTCGACAGTCCCGCAGACGGGGAGTTATGGCCCCAGGCAAGCGTCGTCTGCCACCACTCACCGGGGAGCGGCGCGTTGTAGCTCACCGATGCCGTCGTGCGCCGCACGGCCACATTCGGCTCGAGCTGCTCGGGCGAGGCGAGCCGTCCTGAGCTCACCTGCATCGAGAGCACCGCCGCCGGGTTCCAGCTGAGGCGCGCCGAGTACGAGTCGAGTCCCCGCAGCTCGATGTCGTAGCGGTGCTGATCGGGCTCACGGCCGTTGAATGCGGAAGCATCGAGCTTGAAATCGCGCCACACGTAACCGGCGGTCACCACACCGAACGTCACGTGCGTCGAATCGAGCCAGTGGTGCGTGATCGGTGCTTCGGGGTTGTCCATGCCGGACAGCCGGTGCATGAAGGTTGTCGGCCCGAGTGCCGGCTCACCCGCAGGACCTGCATAGATGAATACCGAGCTCGCCGCCGTGAGATCGCGGCTGTAGGTCGCCGCGGCCTCCATCAGCAGGTTGTGCGGATGCTGACGGTCGATGAGCGGCACGCTGCCGTTGGCTGTCTCGCCCGTCTGAAAGAGCAGCGGGTAGCCGCTCGCGCCCATGGTGGGCTCCGCCGAGATCATCAGATGCACTCCGAATGCGCCGTCGGTGAGCTGCCGGCGCGCCATGAACATGAGCATGCTCGTGGAGATGGTCTCCGTGGCGCCGCGCGGCCCTCCCTGGTCGTCGTAGAGCACATCGAGGTAGCCGTGCAGCATCGTCATCCACTGCCCCTGCATCGAGTGGCTGCCGTCCAGCGGCGTCGTGTCCGGTTGCCAGCTCGTTCCCGAGGCTTCGCGCTGCATGCCGTACGCGCCGTAGAGTCCCGCCATGCTCATGCCGGTATCGCCATCCCCGGACTGCGGCGCTGACTGCGCCGGCAGCCGCGCGGGCAGGACGGTGAGCAGCGAGAGCAGCGCGAGGCAGGATTGCGGGTGGCTGGCGCAACGTCTCACGATCGGCATGCTGCCGGATGCCGGGCGCAGGGTCCACGAGGCAAAAAAAAGGCGGCCGAAACGGCCGCCCGGTAGATCTGTCAGCGGTGTGTGTTTAAGCAGCTCGCTTGTGGCCGGCGGCGGTGCGATTGGCCGCATCGGTGGCGAAGCCGCTCACCGACTCTTGCGCCGCGGAGGCGACGCCCGAGAGCTCCTGGGCACGCGCGCGCAGCTTCTCGCTCAGCTGTGCGCTGAGTTCCGCCTGCTTGGTGAGCAGATCGGCGACCGCCTCGGTGCCGAGCGCGGCACGCGCCCCGAGTGCCACCTTGGCCTGCGCGAGGCCGGCCTCGAGACAGTCGCCGGCGACGGCGTAATGAAAGCGGGCAAAGCGCTCGAGCGCCTTGAAGCTCTCCTGCTGGGCCTTCGTGAAGGAGACGAAGGTCTCCTTGTAGGTCTCGATCCAGGCGTTCAGGTCGTTGCGGTCCGTCATGGGGGCTCCTCGGAAAATTGACTGTTCGGGGTTGACGAGACCCATTCTACGGACTTTTGTATGCATTGCAATATGACGGTCGGCCTGCCGTGTATAGCGACTCCACAGCTTATATATTAGGGTTTTATGAATCATTGATACCCTAGTACCTTACCGATATTGTGCGATGCAATGGGACATCAAGAGCTCGCACCGGGGCGGCCGGCGCGGCCCGCGCGCGCGGTTGGTAAGATGCAGCGGATGTCTGCCAGTAAAATGCCCGTGGGAGATCTGGCGAAGCACGTCGGCGAGGAGATCGGCGTCTCCTCCTGGATCCTGCTCGATCAGACGCGCATCAACGAGTTCGCCCACTGCACGGGTGACAACCAGTGGATCCATCTCGACGCCGAGCGCGCCGCGCGCGAGGGCCCCTTCGGGGGCACGATCGCGCATGGATTCCTCACGCTGTCGCTGATCGCTCCGACCAGCTTCGAGGTACTGCTGGCGCGCATCAGCCCCAAGTCGGTCGTGAACTACGGACTCGAGAAGGTGCGGTTCGTGGCGCCGGTGCGCTCCGGCAAGCGGGTGCGCAACCACATCAAGATCGCCGCGGTCGAGGGCAAGGGTACGACACGGTTCCTCGTGACGACCGAGAACACGATCGAGATCGAGGGCGAGATCAAGCCGGCGCTCACCGCGAGCGCGCTGGCGATTTTCGTCGCCTAGGACATCTAGGCGCGCATCCGGGCGCCGTCGGGATCGAAGAGCGGCGCCGCGAGGCGGCTCGCCGCCAGCCGCTCGCCGAGGATCTCGACCTCGAATCCCGAATTGAGCTCCGCGTAGGCCTTGGGCACATAGCCGAGCGCGAGCGAGCGCTGCACGCTGTGGCCGTAGCCGCCGGAGGTCACCCAGCCGATCACCTGGCCGTCGTGCCAGATGGGCTCATCGCCAAAGGCATCCGCATCGTGCGCCTCGATGCTGAAGCTGACGAGCCGCAGCTTGCCGCCACTCTCTTTCTCTTCGAGCGCGGCCGCGCGGCCGATGAAGCGCTCCTTCTTCAGATCGACGAAACGGCCGAGACCGGCCTCGTACGGCCCGTAGATCGGCCGGTATTCGCGCGCCCAGGTGCCGAAGGTCTTCTCGAGCCGCATCGCATTCAAGGCGCGGCCGCCGAACAGCTTTAGCCCCTGCGCAACGCCCGCACCGGCGAGCAGATCGTAGAGCGCGCGCTGATACTCGCTCGTCACCCAGATCTCGTAGCCGAGGTCTCCGGTGAAGCTGATGCGCCCGACCAGCGCCGGAATCATGCCCACGTCCATGCGGCGGAACGTGAGGAACGGAAACTTCGGCGTCGACAGGTCCTCGCGCACCAGGGTCTGCAGCAGCGCCCGCGACAGGGGGCCTGCGACCGAGAGGCCGGTGTACTGCATGGCGCAGGGACGCACCGTGACGCCCGCGGGCGGTGCGTGGCGCTCGAACCAGCGCCGGTAGTAATCCTCGGCCGCGTAGGTGCACACCAGGAATATGTGGTCGTGCGCCAGGCGCGCCATGGTGAAGTCGCCGATCAGCCGCCCGCGCTCGTTCAGCATCGGCGTCAGCGCGATGCGCCCGACCGCCGGCACCCGGTTTGCCATGACGTACGACAGCCACTCCTCGGCTCCCGTCCCGCTGACCTCGAACTTGCCGTAATTGGAGATCTCGAGCATCCCCACCCCCTCGCGCACGGCCTGGCATTCGGCGCCGACGTGCCGGTGGGCATTGGAGCGGTGGAACGTCACCTCCTCGCGGGCTTCCGCCGAGGTGGGCGCGAACCACAGCGCGTGCTCGAGTCCGCAGTAGTCGCCAAACACCGCGTGCTCGGCCTCGAGCCGCCCGTACACCGGCGTGGTGCGCAGCGGCCGCGCCGCCGGCAGCTCCTCGTTGGGGAAGCGGATGCGAAAACGCCGCGAGTAGTTCTCACGCACCTTGGCGTTGGTCCACGGCAGCGTCGCCCAGTCGCCGTAGCGCGCGACGTCCATCGCCCAGATGTCCGCGCCGGGGTCGCCATCCACCATCCAGCGCGACAGCGCGAGCCCCACTCCGCCGCCCTGGCTGAAGCCGGCCATCACGCCGCAGGCGACCCAGAAGTTGCGCAGCCCACGGATCGGACCCACCAGCGGGTTGCCGTCCGGCGCAAAAGTGAAGGGGCCGTTCACGACCTTGCGGATGCCGGCCCGGCCGATGGCGGGAAAATGCTCGAAGCCTACCTCCAGGCTCGGCGCGATGCGCTCCAGGTCCTCCTGCAGCAGGCTCTGGGAAAAGTCCCACGGCGTCTCGCGCGGCGACCACGGCACGCAGGCACGCTCATAGGTTCCGAGCAGCATGCCGCCGCGTTCCTGGCGCGTGTAGATCTCGCCCTCGAAGTCGATGCAGTGCAGCTGCTCCTTCTTCTCGCCCTTGAGCTCCGGCAGATCCTCGGTGATGAGGTACTGATGCTCCATCGCGAGCACCGGCAGCTCAAGACCCACCATGCGGCCGACCTCGCGGGCCCACAGCCCGCCGGCGTTCACGACGTGCTCGGCGTGTACGTTCCCATGGTCGGTGATCACGTCCCAGGAGCCATCGGCGCGCGGCTTGAGATCCGTAACGCGCGTGTGACGCACCACCTCGGCGCCGCCCTTACCAGCCGCCTTGGCGTAGGCATGCGTGACGCCGTAGGGATCGGCATGGCCCTCGATCGGGTCGTAGAGCGCGCCGACGAAGTGCTCCTTATTCATGAGCGGGAACAGTTTCGCCGCCTCGTCCACCGAGATGATCTCGAGATCCATGCCGAGATAGCGGCCGCGCGCCTTGGCCATCTTCAGCCAGTCGAGCCGCTCGCGGGTGCCGGCGAGCATAATGCCGCCGGTGATGTGCAGCCCGCACGACTGCCCGGAGATCTCCTCGATCTCCTGGTAGAGGTTGATGGTGTATTGCTGCAGCTTGGCGACGTTCGGGTCGCCATTGATGGTGTGCATGCCCCCGGCTGCGTGCCAGGTCGAGCCGCAGGTGAGCTCGCCGCGCTCGATCAGCAGCACGTCCCGCCAGCCCGCCTTGGTGAGGTGGTAAAGAACGCTCGCACCGACCACGCCGCCGCCGATCACCACCACACGCACTGTGCTCTTCACGAAGCCTCCGCCCGACTTACTCGTTGGATACCGCCAGCTGCACCGCCGGCGCGGCGTGCGCCGCGCCGCTGCCAAAGCGCTCGATCAGCCAGGAGCGGAACAGTGCGATGGCGGTATCCGCGAGCCCTTCGGGATGCGTGATGAGGTAGTAGCCGTAGCCGTCATCGAGCGTCGCCTCGAACGGCTTCACGAGGCGCCCGAGACGGATCTCCTCGGCAAACAGGTGGGTGTCGAGCACCGCGATTCCCTGGCCGCCGAGCGCGTACTGCGCCGCGAGCACCGCGGTGTCGAACACCATACCGCGCTCGACGTCGAGACCGGTGAGTCCGTTCTGCCGGGTGAATTCCGTCCAGAAACGGTGCCGCGGGGCATCCGCAACGCGCACGTGGATCAGCTCGTTCGCCTCGATGAACGCCGCGAGCCCCTTGCCGTGGTGCGCGGCGGCGATGTTGGGGTGGCAGAGCACCGACTGGCGCACCGACCACAGAAGATCGGTGACCAGATCCGACACCGCGGGCTGCGAGTAGACGACTGCGACATCCACGTCGCCGAGCGGCGGGCCCACACCGTAGGGACTGATGAGGTCGATGTCGACGTCCGAGCAGACGCGCCGGAAGTCGCGCAGGATCGGCACCGCCAGCTGCACCGCAAAACTCGGCGGCATCTGCACGCGCAGCGTGCGCAGCGCCGGGGTACCCTCGTTGCGGATGTCATCGAGCGCGTACTCGAGGCGGTCGAAGGACTTGACCACGGCGGGCAGCAGATGCTGGCCGGCCTTGGTGAGCGTGAGGGCGTGCGGCCGCCGCTCGAAGAGCGGCACCCCGGTGAGACGCTCGAGCGCGATGACATGCCGCGACAGCGCGCTCTGCGAGATCAGTAGCGCGTTCGCCGCCGCGGTGAAGCTGCCATGCTTCGCGACTCCCTCGAAAGCGCGCAGCGCATTGAGCGGCAGCCAGCGCCGATCGATTGCTTTTTTATCCATGACTCACTCTATCCAATTAACCCGCTCTACTGCCACCGGCCGCCCAGTCGGCGAGCGTCGCCTCGATCCAGCCCTTCAGGTGCCGCGCATAGGCGCGATCCACGACTAGCCAGACCTCGCCCGCGCGTACACACAGCGACATAACGGGCACGTCCGCCAGCCGGCCGCGCCGCGCCTCCCCGGTGCGTGGCACTGCGGCGCTGCCGAGGCGGCCGATGAGATCCGCGCAGCGCTCCCCGCTGAGCCGCAGCACCGCGAGACCGCCGGTGAGGTTCACGAGCTGACCACCGTCGGCCGACTCGAGTTGGCTCTCGAGCGCAGCCAGTGCCGTCGCGCTCGCGGTGAGCACGAGGGTCTCGGTGGGGCGTGACCACGCCAGCACGAGCTCCCCGCCCGCGCCTCCCGGCGCTGCTAGCGCGGCGGCGGCGAGCGGTGCGGGGAGCGTCGCGCCCATGACCGCGGATACCGCCGCCGCAAACGAACCCCCGCTCTCGAAGTAGCGCAGCGCCGCGGCGTGCATGCCGCTCAAGTCGCGCACCTCGATCCCGGCGCGCGCCTCAGCCATGCACGCGTGCTCCCTGCGGATCGACGAACGGCAGCGTCACGACACACGCCTCGATGCGCTCGCCAAGGTGGTGCACGCCCACCGTCTCGCCGGTGCGGAGCGCCCCGCCCTGAAGCAGCGCGAGCGCAACCGGAAGCCCGAGCTCGGAGCTGAAGCAGCTCGAGGTCACGCGCCCCTGCGTCGGCGCGGGTGCCGGATGCGGACCGATCTGCGCGCCCACCGGCAGCGCTGTGCGCCCATCGAGCGGTTTCAGGCCGATGAGCTGCGCACGGTTGGCATCGCGCGCCGCCGGACGGCTCAACGATCGCCGGCCAACAAAGTTCGCGCTCTTGCGGTCGATGCCGCGTGCAAGGCCCACATCTGCCGGCAGGGTCGTGCCATCGGTGTCGGTGCCGATGTGGATATAGCCCTTCTCGATGCGCAGCACCTGCAGCGCCTCGATGCCATAGAGCGTCCCGTCCACCTCCCCGGCGTGGCTCCACAGACGCTCCAGCAGCCGCGGTGCCTCGTCGGCCGGCAGATTCACCTCGTAGCCGAGCTCGCCCGAGAAGCTGGCACGCAGCACCCGCAGCGGCGTGTCCCCGAGCACGCTGTCGCGCAGCGTCATGTGGCGCATCGCCTGCGGCGAGAGCTCGTTGCCTAAGCCGACTCGCGACAGCCACTCGAAGGCTCGCGGGCCTGCGACCGTCACGTTGGCCCAGCGCGAGGTGACCGGCGTGACGAGAATCTTGAGGTCGGTGAACTCGCACTGCAGCCATTCCTCGAAGGCCGCCGCGGTGCGCTCGGCGCCGGCGCTCGTCGTGTTCACCCAGTAACGCCCGGGCCCGAGGCAGGCGACAATGCCGTCATCCACCAGCGTGCCGTTCTCGTTCAGCAGCACCCCGTAGCGCGCCTGCCCCGGCACGAGCGTCGACATCGTGCCGACGTACATGAGGTCGAGGAACCGCGCCGCGTCGGGCCCGAAGATCTCGAGCTTGCCGAGCGGCGAGCCGTCGAGGAGTCCGGCGCTCGAGCGCACCGCGCGCGCCTCGCGCTGCACCGCCGCCTCCAGCGCCTCACGCGGCGCCGGATAGGCGGCCGGACGACACCAGTCGCCGTAGTTCTCGAACCGCGCGCCGTGCGATGCGTGCCAGTCGTGCGCCGGCAGGACTTTAAGCGGCCGGTAGAGATCGCCCACGCGCCGCGCCGCAATCGCCCCGAGCGTCATGGGCGCGAACGGCGGGCGGAAGCGCGTCGTGCCGACTTCCCCGGGCGATCGTCCGGCGAGCTCCCCGAGCAGTGCGAGCGCGTTGATGTTGCTGGTCTTACCCTGATCGGTCCCCATCCCGGTCGTCGTATAGCGTTTCAGATGCTCGACCGAGGAATAGTTCTCACGCGTGGCGAGCGCCACGTCATCCGCCGACACGTCGTTCTGCAGATCGATGAAGCACTTGCCGCGGCCGCGCCGCGCCGCGCTCGCGGTGCTGCACGGCCCGGCTCCCCCGAGCGGCGCAGGCGGAGCGGCGCGGCCGCGGGCCAGGGCCTCGCCAGCTTCCGCGGCGTGGCTCACGGCGGCGGCGCGCGCGAAAGCGCCTGCGCAGGCGCCGACGCTGGTAACGCCCGGCGCTGCTCCCTCGGGGACGAACATCGAGGCATCCTCGAGCCAGCGCAGCCGGCCGCCCGCCTGGCTGTGCAGGTGCACGGCGGGCGTAAAGCCACCGGCGTTCAGGATCAGATCGCAGTCGATGCGCTCGGCGCGGCCGCCGGCATCGATGGCCACGGTACAGCCGCGCACGCCGCGCGCTCCCGCCACCGATACGAGGCTCGCGCCGGTCAGAACTCTGAGCTCGCGCGCCGACTCGCTCGCCGGACTCGCGCCGCGCCGATCGATGAGCGCCGCGATCTCAAGGCCCGCGGCGCGCAGTCCTGCAGCCACCGCATAGGCGTGATCGCAGCCGGCGGCGATCACCGCGCGCCGCCCGCAGCCGACCCCGTAGGCGCGCGCATACTTCTCCGCGGCCCCGGCCAGCATGACCCCGGGCCGATCGTTGTCGGGAAACACGAGCGGCCGCTCGAACGCCCCGCAGGCGGCGATCACCTGCCGGGCGCGGATCTTCCACAGCCGCTCGCGCAGCACCGGCTGGCCCTCGCCCGCATCGCCCTCCTCGCTCACGGTCTCGCAGGCACACAAGAGGTTGTGATCGTAGATTCCGAAGGCGAGCGTGCGCGTCAGGACGCGCACCCCGAGCGTCTGCAGGCGGGCGCCGAGCTCGCGGACTTCCGGGTTGTCACGCCACGCCAGCGCGCCCCCGAGGCGCCTTCCCGCGAGCAGCAGCGTCGCGGCGCCCTCGCGCGCGGCCGCCGCGGCCGCCGTCATGCCGGTGATGCCGCCGCCGACCACCACGACGTCCGCCTGCGCCGCCACCTCCTCGTAGCTATCCGCATCGGGCTGAAGCGGCGCGCGGCCCATGCCGGCCATGCGCCGGATGGCTGGCTCGTACCAGCGCCAGCTCGGCCACTTGAACGTCTTGTAGTAGAAGCCCGCCGGCAGCAAGGCGGCGAACGCCCCGCTCAGTGCAGCGACATCGAGCCCGACACCGGGCCAGCAGTTGACGCTGCGCGCCGTGAGGCCGGCGACGAGCGGCAGCTGCGTCGCGCGCACATTGGGGGTGTAGCGGGCACCGACTCCCACATCGACCAGGCTGCTCGGCTCTTCCAGTCCGCACGACCAGATGCCGCGCGGCCGGTGGAGCTTGAAGCTGCGGCCGACGAGACGCACGCCGTTGGCGAGCAGCCCCGAGGCCAGGGTATCGCCGCGCAGCCCGGTGAAACGGCGGCCGTTGAAGGTGAAGGGCACGGCCCGGGTGCGCTCGACCCACAGGCCAGCTGGCGCCGCCAGTCGATAGGCGCTCACGGCGGCGCCTCAGTCATGGCGTACACCGCCAGCACCTCGTGCGTCACCGTGTGGCGCGCGACGTTGAACCAGCAGCCGCAGCCGTACGCGTGACGCCAGCGCTCCCGCAGCACGCCCTTGGGGTTGTCGCGGAAGAAGAGGTACTCGCCCCATTCGGTATCACCCGCGGTGAGCGGCGGACGCACGATGTGCGTCGTGCCGCCGCAGCTGAACTCGGACTCATCGCGCGGGCCGCAATGCGGACAGGTGAGGAGCATCATGAGCGTACGGTTGCCGTCAATGAGCGATGCCGGCCGCCGCGGCCTCATCGACGAAGCGTCCGGTGACGAACCGCTCGAGCTGGAACGGCTCGGCAAGCTCGTGGTTGCGCCCGGTGGCGAGCACATGCGCAAGCGTCCAGCCGCCTACCGGAATGGCCTTGAAGCCGCCCGTGCCCCAGCCGCAGTTGATGTACAGGCCAGGAACCGGCGTCGCACCGATGATCGGGCTCGAGTCGTGCACCACGTCGACGATGCCGGCCCACTGACGCATTAACTTCAGGCGGCTGAAGGACGGGAACATCTCCAGCGTGCCCGCGATTACGCTCTGCATCACCGCGAAGCTGCCGCGCTGCGCGTACGAGGCGAACAGATCGAGGCTCCCGCCGATCACCATCTCGCCCTTGTCGGACTGGCTCACATACACGCCGGTGGCGGGCGAGATGACGACCGTATCGAGTCGCGGCTTCACGGGCTCGGTCACCATGGCCTGCAGCGCGTAGCTGGTCACCGGCAGCCGGATACCGGCGAGCGCGCCGAGCACCGAGCTATGGCCCGCGGCGGCGATCGCGACGCGCCCGGCGCGGATCGGGCCGCGGCGCGTCGCGACCCCGGTCACCGCGCCGTCGGCTGCGAAGCTGAAGCCCGTAACCTCGCAGTCCTGGATGATATGGACGCCGAGCCGCGAGGCGGCGCGCGCGTAGCCCCAGGCAACCGCATCGTGGCGCGCTATGCCGGCGCGCGGCTGGCGCAGGCCGCCGAGCACCGGGAAGCGCGCCGTCGCCGACAGATCGAGTGCCGGCACGAGCGTGCCCACCTGCTCGCGCGTCAGCAGCTCGCTGTCGATGCCGTGCATGGCGAGCGTGTTGACCCAGCGCGACAAGGACTCGAGATCGTGGCGGCTGTGCGCCAGCATCACGTGACCGCGCTGGCTCAGCATGATGTTGAAGTTGAGCTCGCGCGACAGCCCCTCGTAGAGCTTGAGCGAGAAATCGTAGAGTCGCGCGCTCTCGGGGTACAGGTAGTTGGAGCGCACCACGGTGGTGTTGCGGCCGGTGTTACCGCCGCCGAGCCAGCCGCGCTCGAGCACCGCGACGTTGCGCACGGCATGATTCTTCGCCAGATAGTAGGCAGCCGCGAGCCCGTGGCCGCCGCCACCGACGATCACCACGTCGTAGGCGCCCTTCGGCTGCGGCGACGTCCAGGCCGGCGGCCAGTGACGGTGCGCGGTGAGTGCGCCGCGGAGCAGCGCCAGCGCCGAGTACTTCACACGCCGTGCCGGATCGTCAGCGTCGCGCCGGATCGCGCACCTCAGGCCTTGTCGCGATAGCTGGTCTGGATGGTGCGCACCATCTTGTTGGTGCCGAAGATGGTGTGCTTCGACATGTCGACGCTGTAGCGGCTGGCCGGTGGATGTCGGCCGACGCCCTCAGCGAGTGCCCGGATGTGATGCGGCCCGGCGCCGCAGCACACGCCGAGATAGCGCACACCGAGCTCGAGCGCCTCGCGCCCGAAGTTGAAGATCTCGCCGCGCGTGGCGAGGAAGGGATCGAGGCCCACGGGGAAGGCCCGCTGGTTGTCACAGCACGGGTCGGTGAGTGACATGAACGAGGGTTGCTGCGACGTCGTACGGTACGGCACCGGCAGTGCCGCCACGTGACATTTCACCGCCTGCCGGATCTCGCGGATCATGGGCATCATGGTCGCGGGGCCGCGGTGACAGTTGAGGCCGACGACGTCCGCGCCGGCCGCTTCGAGCTTGCGACAGGCTTCGGCGGGAGTGAGGCCATCGCGTGTGATCGGCTCGCGGTGGATCGCCAGCGTCACCACCGTCGGCGCCTTCGAGTGGCGCTTGATGGCGGCGAGTGCGAGCAACGCCTCATCGACCCAGGAGAAGGTCTCGGCGACGAAGAAGTCCACCCCGGCCTCGACCGCCCAGCCCACCTGCTCATCGAAGATCCGTTCGGCTTCCTTGAGCGAGCGCGGGTCGGTGGGGTCGTAGATATTGGTATTGCACAAGTCGCCCGCGAACAACGTCCCGGTGCGGCGCGCTACCGTCTTCGCGATGCGCAGCGCGGCGCGATTCATCGGTGCCAGCTCCTTCTCGCGGCCGATCATGCGCAGCTTCTCGCGGTGCACGTAATAGGTGAGCGCTTCGGTGACATCCGACCCGGCGTGCACGAAGTCCATGTGCAGCTGCTCAACCACCTCCGGATGCTCGAACAGCACCTCGGGCACGAATGCGCCGGCCTGCAGGTAGCCGCGCCGCTCGAGCTCGAACACATAGCCCTCCGCGCAGATCACCGCTCCCGCCTTGAGTCGCGCCAGCAGGTCGCGCCCGGTGGCCACGCTCTTGCCCTCGCGCGCGCTGCTGGCGGCGGACGCACCGCGTGCCGGACGCTTCGCCCTCACGGTCTTCGACTTCGATCGGGCCTTGGGTTTGGCCTTGGGTGCCATTGCATTGTCTCCGGGTGGTTGTCTGCGGCGCGCTTCAGCGGGCGCGCTTCATCGCCGGGTAGCCATTCTAGCGCGCCAGGCCGATGCACACCGCACCGGCGGTCACCGCCAGGCACACGAGCACTCGCCGCGGCGTCAGCGCCTCGCCGAGGAACACCCGGCCGATGATGGCTGCGAACACGATGCTGGTCTCGCGCAACGCCGTGATGGCACCGACATCGCCTAAGGAGAACGCCAGGACGACCGCCCCGTAGCTGCCGAAGGACAGCAGCCCTCCGGCCAGCGCCTTCAGGCTGTCCCGAGCCTTGAGATCGAACGCGAAATCCCGGCGCAGCAGCCAGTAGGCGAGCGGCATGAGCACCCCGTAGGCGAGCCAGATCCAGGCGGTATAGGACAGCGGGTTGCCGGCGCGACGCACTCCGAGCGCATCGGCGATCACATAGCTCGCGACGAAGCTGGCAGTGGCCAGCGCGAAGCCGAGGGAACGGCCCGGCAGACGCCCGCGGCCGATCGCGAGGCTGATGATGCCGAAGGAGATCAGCCCCACGCCGAACAGCGCCAGCCCCGGGAGACGCTGTCCCGCCAGCAGGAAGCCGCCGGTCGTGACGAGCAGCGGCACGCTGCCGCGCACGACCGGGTAGACCTGCCCGAGCTCCCCGTGCCGGTAAGCCGCCGCAAGGAAGATGATGTAGACCGTCTGCAGCACCGCGGAGACCCCCAGGAACGGCCAGCTGGCCGGCGCAGGCAGTGGCAGGGCGGCCGCGAACGGCAGCGCCGCCACGGTCGTCGCGAAGCTCATGACGGTAACGAATTGCAGTCGGTCGGCTCCGCTGCGCAGGGCGGCATTCCACGTGGCATGCAGCACCGCGGCAAAGAGCGCGAGCGCCGCGACGGTGGCGGTCACGAGCTCACCGCGTCGCGCGTCGTGGCATGATGAGAGCCCAAGGGGTGAGCATGACTTCCAACAGCGTCCGACCGGCGCGAACCGCCGCCGTGTGGGCGGCATGGGTGCTCGGCAGCCTGGGCGGATGCGCCGCGTTCGCACAGGCGCCACCGATCAGCGCCGCGGCTGCGGCACCCGACCGGTACGGCGCCGATACCGCCGCCGAGATTCTGGCTGCCGGCGGCAACGCCGTCGATGCTGCGGTCGCCGCCGCCTTCACGCTCGCCGTGACCTACCCGGGAGCGGGGAATCTGGGCGGCGGCGGCTTCGCGACCGTCTGGTTTCAGGGCAAGCCCTACTTCCTCGACTACCGCGAGCGCGCCCCCGCGAGCGCGCGCGCCGACATGTATCTCGATGCGAAGGGTGTGGTGATTCCCGACGCGAGCACGATCGGAGCCGGCGCCGCCGGCGTGCCGGGCACGGTCGCGGGCCTTGCGGAGCTGCACCGCCGCTTCGGCCGCTTGCCCTGGGGCGCGGATCTCGCGCCGGCGATCCGCTATGCGCACTCCGGCTTTACCGTGAGCACTCTGCTCGTCGAAGGTCGCGACTGGCGCGCGCGCGAGCTGCACGGGCGCACCAACTTTCTTGCCTACTTCGGTGCACTCGCCGCGGGTAAGACCTGGCGCCAGCAGGCGCTCGAGGCGACGCTGCGGCGGATCGCGCAGCTCGGACCCGCCGATTTCTACAGCGGCCAGACCGCCAGGCTCATCGTCGAGGAGATGGCCCGCAGCCACGGCTACATCGCCGCCGCCGACCTGAAAGCCTATAGGGCGCTGTGGCGTGCGCCCCTCGAGGGCGACTGGGCCGGCTACCACGTGATCACCGCGCCCCCGCCCTCCTCCGGCGGTATCGGACTCCTGCAGTTGCTGGCAATGAAGGCGGATCTCGTGCAGGAGTTTGCCGGCGTACCGCTCAACTCCGCGCAGTACGTGCACCTGCTGGCAGAGATCGAGAAGCGGGTGTTCGCCGACCGCGCCGAGTATCTCGGCGACCCTGATTTCACGCGCGTTCCGGTCGCCGAGCTCCTCGATCCCGCTTACCTCGAGCGTCGCGCGCGTGAGGTCAGCACGGGCGCGCCAACACCGACCTCCGCCGTGCATCCGGGCCTCAGTGTTCACCACGACACCACACACTTCTCGATCATCGATCAGTTCGGCAACGCGGTCTCCAACACCTACACACTGAATGACGACTTCGGCTCGGGCCAGATTGTCACGGGCGCCGGGTTCCTGCTGAACAACGAAATGGACGATTTCTCCGCCAAACCCGGAGCGCCGAACATCTACGGCGTGGTTGGTGGCGCCGCCAACGCCATCGCACCGGGTAAGACGCCGCTGTCCACCATGACGCCCACGATCCTCACGAAGGACGGGCATATCGCGCTCGCCATCGGCACCCCGGGCGGCTCGCGTATCATGACCTGGATATTCCAGGTGCTGACCGACTGGCATGACTTCCACCTGTCGCTCGCCGACGCCGTGGCGGCTCCGCGTATCCACCACCAGCTGCTGCCAGCCAACACTCTGTTCGAGGATGCCTTCGGCGGCCTCGACCCGGCGGTGCGGGCCGCACTCACGGCGCGTGGCTACAAGGTCGAGAACCAGGGCTGGAACGGCGACGTCGAGGCGATCGAGATCGCGCCGACGGGCACCATCGCCGTGTCCGATCCCCGCGGCAGCGGCGTGGCACGCGTGCTGCCGCACGCCGCGGCGCACTCCAAGCTCACCGTGCCCGCAGGGCACGCCGCGAACTAACGCCACGCCTCAGCCCCGCAGTCTCGAGTTTTCAGGGTCGTAGAGCGGCTCGCGCCCGACCACCGCTGGACGGCGCTCGCCGAGAACCTCCACCTCGAGGTACGTCCCGGGCACCGCCAGAGCAGCTTGCACGTAGGCGAGCGCGATGCTGCGGTCGAGGCGATAGCCGTAGCCGCCGGAGGTGACGAGTCCCACTCGCTCAGTGCCGCGGAACACGATCGAGACCGGCGCGGCATCGGCGTCCCCCGCCTCAACGAGCAGCGGCACGAAGCGCTCGCGCGGACCCGCGGCCGCCTCCCGGCGCAACGCCTCGCGGCCGATGAAAGGCGCCGCCTTGTCGAGCTGCACGAAGCGCCCGAGTGAGGCTGCGAGCGGGCTGTACTCGGTCGTGAGGTCCGCCTTCCAGCTGCGATAGCACTTCTCGAGCCGCAGACTCTCCATCGCGTAGAGCCCGAAGTGCGTAAGTCCAAGATCGGCGCCCGCGTCCGACAGCCGCACGCACACGGCGGCGAGCTCGCCGTTTGCCACGTGCAGCTCGAAGCCGAGCTCGCCCACGTAGTTGACCCGCATGGCGAGGAGCTCGACGCCCGCGATGCGTAAGGTGCGCGCGCTCAGCCATTGGAAGGCGGCATTCGTAAGGTCCGCCTCCGTCAGGCGCGACAGGAGTTCCCGCGAGCGGGGTCCGACGACAACCAGCGTTCCGTAGTGCGCCGAGAGGTTCTCGACCGTGACCGCACCGAAGCGCGAGGCCAGATGGCTGCGCAGCCACTCCTCGTCGTGACGCGCGGCTGCGGCGGCCGACAGCAGCCAGAAACGGCCATCCGGCCATTGCATGACGGTCGCCTCCATGACGATGCCGCCACGCGGCGAGCAGGCGTAGCTCAAGCGCACGCGCCCCGGCTGCGGCAGCGCCCCGGCAAGCAGGTGATCGAGCCATTCAGCAGCTCCTGCCCCTGAAACCTCGAGGCGTGTAAAGCCCGGCAGATCCATGAGCGCCACGCGGTTGGCGACCGCGGCACACTCGCGTGCCACCGCGCGGTGCCAGTGAGGGCGGCGGAACGAGCACTCGGCACCGTCCGGATCACCCGGCTGCGCGTAGTACACGGCGCGCTCCCAGCCGCCGCGCGCGCCGTACCGGGCGCCGGCCGTGCCCAGCTCCTTATACAGAGGAGAGACCCACGCCGGCCGACCCGCCGGCCGCTCCTCCTGCGGGTAGCCGATCCCGTATTCGTTCTGGTAGGTCTCGAGCGCCTTCGTGAGCGCGTAGCGCCGATCGGCGAAGGAGAAGTATCGGCGGCAGTCGAGCGGCCAGATGTCCCAGTCCGGCTCACCATTCACCAGCCATTCCGCGATGATCTTTCCCGCGCCTCCGGCCTGGACGATGCCGAAGGTGAACACGCAGCAGTGGAAGAAGTTGCGCGCCCGGGCGGCCGGACCCATGAGCGGATTGCCGTCGGGCGCATATGGAATGGGGCCGTTGACGACCCGCTTGACGCCGACGCTGCCGAGGATCGGCACGCGCGCGCACGCTGCCCCGATGTAGTCCTCGAGCCGCGTGAGATCGTCCGCGAACAGCTGACTCGCAAATTCCTCCGGCGGGCCCTCGGGCCAGGGCGCCACGGCGTGCGACTCGTACGGCCCGAGCAGCAGTCCATGCCGCTCCTGGCGCAGGTAGTAGCTGACGTCCGGATCGCGAATCAGCGGCAACCGCATGGTGCCGCGCTCAAGCAGCGCCGGGATGTCCTCGGTCACGAGGTACTGGTGCGACAGCGTGACGATCGGCAGGTACTCGCCGATCATCGCCGCAACCTCTCCACCCCGGTAGCCGGCCGCGTTGATCACGTACTCGGTGTCGATCGACCCTGAGGGCGTCTCGATGCGCCAGCCACCCGTTGCGAGCGCGCGGATGCCAGTCACCGGCGTGCGGCGATGGATCGTCGCGCCTCGCTCGCGCGCGCCGCGCGCCAGCGCCTGCGTGAGTTGCGAGGGGTCGATGTCGCCGTCGTCGGGATCCCACAGCCCGAGGCGGATGCCGTCGGTCTCGAGAAACGGGTGGCGATCACGAATCTCCGCAGGCGACAGCAGCTCGAAGTCGCACCCCAAGGCGCGCGCCTGCGTGGCGACGTGCCGAAACTCGTCCTCCCGGTCGCGCGTCGCGGCAAGGCGAATGCTCCCGGTACGGTGAAAGCTAAGGTCGCAGCCCAGCTCCGACGGCAGCCGCGCGTAGAGCGCGGTCGAGTAGCGCTGCAGCTTCAGCAGGCTCCAGCTGGTCGAGAAATTCGGGCAGTTTCCGGCCGCATGCCACGTCGAGCCCGAAGTCAGCTCGTCACGCTCGAGCAGTACGACGTCGGTCCAGCCGAGCCGGGTCAGGTGGTAGAGCGTACTGCAGCCGACCGCGCCACCGCCGATCACCACGACCCGCGCGTGGCGCTTCAGCACTTCACGCGCTCGCCCGCCGGGTCGTGGAACGGCCGCAGCGACACCCGCGCCGGGAAGCGCTCCGTCGCCACCTCGACCTCGTAGCGCCCCGCCGCGATCCACTCAGGAGTGACGGGCTCGCCGCCTGCGGCGAGGTAGCCGAGCGCGAGCGGTGCGCCGATCGTATGGCCGAACATTCCGGAGGTGGTCTTGCCGACCAGCCGGCCGTCCCGCCAGATCGGCTCGTTGTGATAGAGGAGCGGCGCTGAGCCCTCGAGCGCGAGCGACACCAGGCGGCGCTGCGGCGGCGCTGCTCGCAGCTCGAGCAGCGCCTCGCGGCCGACGAATCCGCCGCGCTTGTCCCAGGCGACGGCAAACCCAAGCCCCGCCTCGAGCGGCGTGTCCTCATCGGAGATGTCGTGGCCCCAGTGGCGGTAGGCCTTCTCGATCCTGAGGCTGTTCATGGCGTGATAGCCGGCGAGGCGCAGGCCGAAGGCCGCGCCAGCCGCGGCGAGCGTATCGAACACCGCTGGGGCAAACTCGGTCGGGATATAGAGCTCGTAGCCGAGCTCGCCCACGTAGGTGATGCGGCTCGCGCGCACCAACGCGTAGCCGAGATCGATCAGCTGCGAGTGGCCGAACGGGAAGGCGGAACTCGAGAGATCCGCGTCCGTGAGACTCGAGAGCAGCTCGCGACTCTTCGGTCCCATGAGACCGAGCACCGCATACGCGGACGACACGTCGAAGGCGACCGCGTGCGCCCCCTCCGGCACGCTGCGGCACAGCCAGGAGAAATCCCGGGTCTGCGTGGCGCAGGAGCTGACGATGAGATAAGCATCGTCCGCCTCGCGCGTCACGGTGAGATCGGCCTCGATCCCGCCGCGCTCGTTGAGCCATTGCGTGTACACCACGCGCCCCGGCGGCACGTCGATATCGTTGGCGCACACGCGCCCCAGCACCCGCGCCGCATCGCGTCCCTTGAGGGAGAACTTGGCGAACGAGGACTGATCGAAGAGTCCCACTCCTTCACGCACCACGCGGTGTTCCTCGGCCGAGGGCACGAACCAGTTCTGGCGACCGTAGCTGTACTCGTAACGCGGCGTGCTGCCGGCAGCGCCGAACCAGTTGGCGCGCTCGTAGCCCGCCACCTCGCCGAAGCAGGCGCCGGCGGCCTTGAGGCGCTCGTGCAGCGCCGAGCGGCGCACGCCGCGCGCGCTCTCCGCCTGGCGAAATGGCCAGTGCATTGCGTAGAGGAGGCCGAGCGTCTCGACGGTCCGGTCGTGCAGATAGCGGCGGTTGCGCTGGAAGGGAGCGCAGCGGCGGATGTCGACATCCCAGAGGTCGAACGGCGGGTGCCCGTCGACGATCCAGTCGGCGAGCACCTTGCCGGCGCCGCCCGCGGACTGGATGCCGATCGAGTTGAAGCCGGCGGCCACATAGAGACCACGCAGCTCCGGGGTCTCGCCGAGCAGGTAGCGGTCATCGGGCGTGAAGCTCTCCGGACCGTTGAAGAACACCTGCACCCCGGTCGACTCGAGCACCGGCACGCGGCGCATCGCGCCGGCGAACAGCGGCTCGATGTGCGTGAGGTCCGCTGCCAGCTGCTCGAAGGCGCAACTGTCGGGAATCGTGGCTCCGCCCCACGGCTTGGCGACCGGCTCGAACCAGCCGACGAGGAGCTTGCCGGCGTCTTCCTTGAAATAGGAGCAGGCGTCGGCGTCGCGCAGCACCGGCAGGTCGGGCGGCAGCCCCGGGATCGGCGCCGTCACGATGTAGAAGTGCTCGGCGGCGTGCAGCGGCACATTCACTCCCGCCCAGCCGCCGACCTCGCGCGCCCACATGCCGGCACAATTGACGACCACGTCCGCGCGCACTTCACCCGCCTCGGTCGTCACGCCGGTGACTCGGCCCTGCGCGCTGCGCACTCCGGTGACCTTGACCTGCTCGAGAATGCGCACGCCGCGCATGCGCGCGCCGCGCGCCAGCGCCTGCGTGGTGTCCACGGGGTTGCAGCGGCCGTCCTTCGGCAGATACACAGCCCCCACCACGCCCTCGATCGACATGAGCGGCCAGCGCTCGCTCGCCTCGCCGGCCGACAGCACCTGCACATCGAGGCCGAAGACGCGTCCCATGGAGGCACCGCGCTTGAGCTCCTCGAAGCGCGCGGCACTCGATGCCACCGCGATCGAGCCCACCTGCCGGAACCCGGTCGCCTGGCCGGTCTCGCGCTCCAGGCCCTCGTAGAGGGAGGTCGTGTACTGCGCGAGGCGGGTCAGGTTATGCGTGGCGCGCAGCTGCCCGATGAGCCCCGCCGCATGCCAGGTCGTGCCGCAGGTGAGCTGGCGGCGCTCGAGCAGCAGCACGTCGGTGCAGCCGCGGCGCGCGAGGTGATAGGCGACGCTGCAGCCAACGATGCCGCCGCCAATGATGACGACGCGCGCCTGCGACGGAACCTCCGGCACCGACTCCCCCATGCGCGCGAGTGCGGCTAGAACTCGGCGATCGCCTCGCGCAGCATGGCCGCCATCTCATCGATGTCGCTGCGGCTGGCGATGAAGGCCGGCGCCATGATGGCGTTGTCGCCGGTGGTCTTCACGTGCAGGCCGCGATCGTAGAGCTTCGCCTGCAGCTCCCCGCCGCGCACCCCCGGGGCCTTGCCGGCCTTCACCTCGATGCCGGCCAGCATTCCGTAGCCGCGCACGTCGGCGACCGCGGGCAGATCGGCGAGCGCAAACATCTTGTCGAGGAAGTAGCCCGAGAGGTCCCGCCCGCGGGCGAACAGGTTCTCCTTGCGGTAGATCTCGAGCGTCGCGAGTCCGGCCGCGCAGGCCGCCGGATGCGCCGAGTAGGTGTAGCCGTGAAAGAATTCCGGCACCCCGGCGGGCGATGCGTCGAGGATGGTGCGGTAGATGTCGGCGTGCACCGCCACGGCGCCCATCGGCTGCGCGCCGTTGGTGAGCGCCTTTGCCATGGTGATGAGATCGGGTGTCACGCCGAATGACACCGCACCGAAAGTCTCCCCGGTGCGCCCGAAGCCGCAGATCACCTCATCGAACACCAGCAGGATGCCGTAGCGCGTGCACAGCTCGCGCAGCCGCTCGAGGTAGCCGCGCGGTGGCACGATGACGCCGGTGGAGCCGGCGATCGGCTCGACGAACACCGCGGCGATGCGCTTCTCGCCTACCAGATTCACGAACCGCAGCAGGTCATCGGCAAGCTCCACACCGTGTGCCCCCTGACCGCGTGTCAGCCGGTTCTCCGGCAGCAGGGTGTGCCGCAGGTGCAGCACGCCTGGCATCAGCGCGCCGAAGGTCTCGCGGTTCTTGACCATGCCCGAGAGCGCCGTGCCGCCGATATTGACGCCGTGGTAGGCGCGCTCGCGCGACACGAAATAGTTGCGCTGGCCTTCGCCGCGGGCCATTTGATAGGCGAGCGCGACCTTCATGGCCGTATCCACCGCCTCGGACCCGGAGTTGCAGAAGAACACGTGATCGAGGCCCTTGGGCGTGAGCGCCGCTACGCCGTCGGCGAGCGCGAACGCGCCGGGATGGCTGCGCTGGAAGGACGGCGTGAAGTCGAGCGTCGCGAGCTGCGCGCTGACTGCCGCCGCGATCTCAGGCCGGCAGTGTCCGGCGGCGGTCGTGAACAGCCCGGCGCTGCCATCGAGCACCTTGCGTCCCGTGGGCGTGAAGTAGTGCATGCCGCTCGCGCGCACGAACAGGCGCGGTTCGCGCTTGAACTCGCGATTGTTGGTGAACGGCAGCCAATGCCGTTCCAGATTCTCGGTCGTGGTTTCCATGAGCGTCTCCGCAATCAGCCGAACGTGGACCCGATCTCCCCCGCCGCGGCCCGCAGCCGCGGGATAAATTCGATGGCACGCATCAGCGGCAGCCGCGCAGTGGCACCCTGCACCGCGAGCGAGGCCACACAATCGCCGCGCGCGTTGCGCACCGGCACCGCCACGCAGGCGACGCCGAGCACGTACTCCTCATTGTCGACCGCGTAGCCGACGCTGACGATGCGATCGAGCTCCGACTCAAGCACCGCGCGGTCAGTGATGGTGCGCTCGGTGAAGCGCTCGAGTGGCAGCAGCTCGATGAGCCGCTGGCGCTCGGCCCCCGGCAGGTAGGCGAGCAGCAGCTTGCCGCTCGCGCAGCAGTGAGGCGGCAGTGCGCCCCCGCCCTCCGGGACGTGCAACCGCAGCGGCCACGGCGCCTCGACGCGGTCGAGATAGATGAGGACGCCCCTCTTCAGCACCGCGAGGTTGCAGGTCTCGGTGAGCTCGCTCACCACGGCGCGCAGTACCGCGCGGCGCTCGGCGGCGGCGGCATCGCTGCGCAGCACATCGAGGGCGAAGCGCGACAGGCGCTCGCCGATGATGTAGGCCCGCCCGCCCGGCTCGCGGGCGAGGAACCCGGCTTCCTCGAAGAGCGCGAGCGTGCGGTGCAGGGTCGGCTTCGGCAGATCGGTCGCCTGCATGAGCTCCGAGAGCGTGACCGCGCGCCCCGCCCGCACCAGCACCTCGAGGACCCCGAAAGCCTTGAGGGTCGAGGAGGTCTCGCTGGCAATCTCGGCGGGCTCGGGGCTGAGCGACAGGACTCGGCTGCTCATGGTATGGGCTTTGCCGTTCCGTTAAACGGGACGCTGGGTGTTGTGGAGGGGAATGCGCCTTGCTCCATGGTGACGGTATTGTAATATCTAGCTGCCTAGAGAAACAAACCATCTCGTTTGCAGAAACCTTTAGAGGACGCAGGCCGATGACCCAGCCACAGAAGATGGGACCCTCCGAGGCCCTGGTCGAGACTCTCGCGGCCAACGGCGTGACCCATGTGTTCGGCATCGTCGGCTCGGCATTCATGGACGCGCTCGATATCTTCCCGGCAGCGGGCATCCGCTTCGTACCGGTCGCGCACGAGCAGGGCGCCATCCATATGGCCGACGGCTACGCGCGAGCCTCGGGCCGCCACGGCGTGTGCATCGCCCAGAATGGACCCGGGGTCACCAACTTTGTCACCGGTGTGGCCGCCGCGTACTGGGCGCACTCGCCCGTGGTCTTCATCACCCCCGAGACCGGCTCGATGACCATGGGGCTCGGCGGCTTCCAGGAGACCGAGCAGCTGCCGATCTTCTCGAAGATCACCAAGTACCAGGGGCACGTCAACAACCCACGACGCATGGCGGAGATCGCGGCGCGTTGCTTCGATCGAGCCATGCTCGAGCTGGGCCCGACGCAGCTCAACATCCCGCGCGACTACTTCTACGGCGACATCGAGGTGAGCATCCCCTCCCCCATGCGCATCGCGCACGGCGCGGGCGATGCGGCGGCGCTCGAGGCAGCCGCTGAGTTGCTCGCCGGCGCGAGCTTTCCGGTGATCGTAGCCGGCGGCGGAGTCATCACCTCGGGCGCGACCGCGGAGGCCATCGAGCTCGCCGACACTCTCGGCGCGGCCGTCTGCACCAGCTACCTGCACAACGATGCCTTCCCGGCCTCGCACGCGCTCTCCGCCGGCCCGCTCGGTTATCAGGGCTCGAAGGCCGCGATGAAGCTGATCGCACGCGCCGACGTGGTGCTCGCCCTCGGCACGCGCCTCGGGCCCTTCGGCACGCTGCCGCAATACGGGCTCGACTACTGGCCGAAGCAGGCGCGCATCATCCAGATCGACAGCGATCCGCGCATGCTCGGTCTGGTGCGACCGATCTCGGTCGGCATTCACGGCGATGCGCGCGCCGCGGCCGCAGCGCTCCTCGGGCAACTGCGCACGCGGCGGCTCGCCGGTGCGGCGGACCGCGCCGAGCGCCTGAAGCGCATCGCGGCCGAGAAGGCCGACTGGGCCGCGGAGCTCAAGGGCTGGACTCACGAGCGTGATCCGTACTCGCTCGAGGTCGCGAAGAACTCGCGCCACATGCATCCGCGCGAGATGCTGCGGGCGCTCGAGCTTGCGCTGCCCGCCAACTCCATGGTGTCGACCGACATCGGCAACATCTGCTCGGTGGCGAACTCCTATCTGCCGTTCGAGCGGCCGCGCTCCATGTTCGCCGCCATGAGCTTCGGCAACTGCGGCTACGCCTTTCCGGTCATCTGTGGCGCAAAGATCGCCGCTCCCGAGCGGCCCGCCTTCGCCTACGTCGGGGATGGCGCGTGGGGCATCAGTTTCAACGAGCTGCTCACCTGTGCGCGCGAGAAGATCGGCGTGACGGTGGTGGTCTTCAACAACGCCCAGTGGGGTGCCGAGAAGAAGAATCACGTCGACTTCTACTCGCGTCGCTACCAGGGCGTGAATCTGGAGAACCCGAGCTGGGCCGCCGTGGCGCGCGCCTTCGGCTGCGAGGGCCTCAGCATCGAGCGGCTGGAGGACATAGCTCCCGCGCTCGCCGCGGCGAGCGCCGCGCAGAGCGAGGGCCGCACCACCGTCCTCGAAATGATGGTCACGCAGGAACTCGGTGACCCGTTCCGACGCGATGCGCTGTCGAAGCCGGTACGCCACCTCGCCAAATACCAGAAGTTCGTGTGACACGGGGGATATCCATCACGCCGGCGAGGTGCGGCCCGTGAGCGCGGCGGGCGCGCTCGAGGGGGGCCTGCGCCGCTCGCTGCGGCGGCGCCACATGCACATGATCGCGCTCGGCGGCGTGATCGGCGCGGGACTGTTCGTCGGTAGCGGGGTCGTCATCGGCTCGGCGGGACCGGCGGCCGTGATCTCCTTCGCGCTCACCGGCACGCTCGTCGTGCTGGTGATGCGCATGCTCGGCGAGATGGCGGTCGCCTATCCCGGGCATGGCGGGTTCTACGAGTACAACCGCCTGGCACTCGGCGAGCTGGCCGGGTTCCTCACCGGCTGGATGTACTGGTACTTCTGGGTGATCGTGGTGGCGCTCGAGGCAGTCGCCGGTGCCCGTATCCTCATGACCTGGTGGCCGGCAGTCGCGCCCTGGAAGTTCACGCTCGCGCTCATGAGCACCTTCACCATCGTGAATCTCCTCTCGGTGCGCTCCTACGGCGAGGCCGAGTTCTGGTTCGCCTCGATCAAGGTGGCGGCGATCGTGGTGTTTCTCGGCGCCGGCATTCTGTTCATCGTCGGGGCGTGGCCGGGAGCGCCCGCGGGGTTCCCGCACCTGACGGCGCACGGCGGCTTCATGCCGCGCGGCATCGTCCCGGTGCTCACCGGCGCGGTCGCGGCCACCGGCTTCTACTTCGGCGCCGAGATCGTCACGATTGCGGCGGCGGAGTCTGCGGAGCCCGAGCGCGCGATCGCCGAGACGACGCAGTCGGTGATCTGGCGCGTACTGGTGTTCTACGTCGGCTCGATCTTCCTGGTCGTTGCGCTCGTACCATGGAACGACACGCAGCGTATGTCGCAGCCCTACGTGAGCGTCATGGAGGTGCTGCGCATTCCGGCCGCCGCCACGGTCATGAGCCTCGTCATCCTCACCGCGGTGCTGTCGGCGCTCAACTCCGGCCTGTTCGCCTCCTCGCGCATGCTGATGGCGCTCGCCGAGCGAGCTGACGCGCCGCGCGCCGTCGCGCGCCTCGATGCTCGCGGCGTTCCGGTGCTCGCGATCCTCGCAAGCACCGCCTTCGGTTATGTGACGGTGGCCATGAGCTACCTGTCGCCGAACCACGTGTTCCCCTTCCTGGTCAACTCTTACGGTACGGTGGCGATCTTCGTCTACGTGCTGATCGCGATCGCGGAGCTCAAGCTCCGCCGCCGACTCGAGGTGCAGCACCCGGAACGGCTCAAGATCCGCATGTGGGGCTATCCCTGGCTCACGCGTGTCGCGATCGCCGCTATGCTTGCCATCCTGGCCGCGATGGCCATCATCCCGGAGCAGCGTGTGTCGCTCGCCTTCGGCCTGATCAGCGTCGCCGCACTGCTCGCGCTCTATGGACTGCGGCGCTGGCTGCGGCCGGCGGCGGGGTGATACTCAAAGCCATGCGCCTCCTCATCTTCAATGCCGGCAGCTCGTCACTCAAGTTCGAGCTGCTGGAGCGCGCGGCGAATGGCAGCTCCCGAGCGCTGAAGGCCGGCTCGTTCGTCGACTCCTCGGGCCGGCTGCGCCTCGAGACGGACGATCAGCCGCCCACCGAATCCGCCCCGATCCGCACGCTCGCCGCCGCCGCGGAGTTCGTGCTGGGTTGGCTCTCGCACGAGCGGCTGCTCGCGAACTTGAGCGCGACCGTGCACCGCATCGTGCACGGCGGTGAGCTGTTCCGCAGCACGACGCGTCTTGGGGAGTCGGAGCTCCACGCCCTCGCCTCGCTCGATGAGCTGGCACCGCTGCACAACCCCCCGGCGCTGTCCGTGATCGCGAGCGTGCGCGCCCGCTTGCCGGCCGATGTCCCCCTGATCGGGGTGTTCGACACGGCCTACTATGCGGAGCTCCCGGAGGCAGTCTGGCGTTACGCGGTGCCACGGCGCTGGTACCGGGACTTTGGCGTGCGCCGCTATGGGTTCCATGGCCTGGCGCACCGCTACATGTGTCAGGCCGCGCGCGCGCGGCTGACGGGCGGCCGTGCGACGCGCCGGTGCATCAGCCTGCAACTCGGGCGCGGTTGCTCGGTGACCGCAACGCTCGATGAGCACCCGGTCGAGACCAGCATGGGGTTCACGCCGCTCGAGGGGCTCGTCATGGGCACGCGCTGCGGCGACCTGGATCCCGGCGCGGTGCTGCACGTCCTGGAGCACGGCGGCATGTCGCCCGCCGACATGCGCCGCGAGCTCAACAACGCGAGCGGGCTGCTCGGCATATCGGACCGCAGCGCCGACATGCAGCAGCTGCTGACGCTCGAGCGGCAGGGGGATCCGGGCGCGCGGCTCGCGATCGAGATATTCTGCCGCCGTGCGCGTCACTACCTCGGAGCCTATCTGTGCGCCCTCGGCGGGGCGGATGTGATCGCTTTCGGTGGCGGTATCGGCGAGCACGCCGCCGAGATCCGGCGCCGGATTCTCAGCGGACTCGAGTGGGCCGGGATCGTGCTCGACCCGGTCGCAAACCTCGCCAGCCACGCCGTCAGCATCGCCGCCGCCGCCAGCACCACGGCCATCGAAGTGGTGCAGGTGGACGAGGCGAGCGTGCTCGCCACCGAGGCGGCGGAGCTGCTCGCGCGCGCCAGCTGACCAGCATGCCTACTCCTTATTCTCCCGACCCCAACGGAACTCTCCGATGAGCAACGACCCCTACCTCCTCACTCCCGGCCCCCTCACCATCTCGCTCCGCACCCGGCAGGCGATGCTGCGCGACTGGGGCTCGTGGGACGTCGACTTCAACAGCATCACCGGCCGCATCCGTGAACGGCTGCTCGACATCGTGCACGGGGCGGGCAGCCACGAATGCATCCCGCTGCAGGGCAGCGGGACGTTCTCGGTCGAAGCCGCGCTCGGCACGCTGGTGCCGCGCACGGGAGGCCACGTGCTGGTGCCGCAGAACGGCGCCTACTGCCAGCGCATCGCCCGCATCTGCCGCGTACTCGGGCGCAAGCTCACGACCATCGACTATGCCGAGAACGCCCCGGTAGCCGCCGCCGACGTGGCGAGCGCGCTTACGAGGGACCCCTCGATTACCCACGTCGCGTTAGTGCATTGCGAGACCAGCACGGGGATCTTGAATCCGCTCGCCGATATCGCGCAGGTCGTGGCCGACCACGACCGGCGGCTGATCGTCGATGCCATGAGCTCCTACGGGGCGCTCGAGATCGATGCGCGACGCATGCCCTTCGACGCCGTGATAGCCGCCTCGGGAAAGTGTCTCGAGGGGCCGCCGGGCATGGGCTTCGTGATCGCGCGGCGTGCAGCGCTCGAGCGCTGTGAGGGCAACAGCCATTCGCTGGCGATGGACCTTTACGACCAGTGGGTCTATATGCAAAAGACCACGCAATGGCGCTACACGCCGCCCACGCATGTGGTGGCGGCGTTCGATTGCGCCATCGCCCAGTACCTCGAGGAAGGCGGGCTCACCGCACGCGGCGCCCGCTACGCGCGCAACTGCCGCACGCTGATCGAGGGGATGGCGGCGCTCGGACTGAAGAGCTTCCTGCCGGCGGCCATCCAGGCACCGATCATCGTGACCTTCCACGCGCCCGATCATCCTCGCTACCAGTTCAAGAGCTTTTACGACGCCGTCAAGGCGCGCGGCTACATCCTCTACCCCGGCAAGCTCACCACGCTTGAGACCTTCCGCGTCGGCTGCATGGGTCAGCTCGGCGAGCGGGGTATGGGCGGCGCCGTGGAGGCAGTCGGTCAGGTGCTCGCGCAGCTGCGCGCCGCGGCCTGAAGGTTTGAGAGCCATGCGTACCATCGAAGTGAACAGCCGCACCTACCGGCTGCCCCGGGGACCCGCCGTCGTGGTATGCGCCGACGGCTTCGAGCCCGAGTACATCTCGCAGGCAGTGGCCGGCGGCCACATGCCGTGGATGCAGCGCACGCTCGCGACCGGCAGCGCTGTGATCGCCGACTGCGTCATTCCGAGCTTCACCAACCCGAACAACCTGTCGATCGTCACCGGCGCGCCGCCGGCGGTCCACGGCATCTGCGGCAACTACCTCTACGATGCCGAGAGCGGCACCGAGATGATGATGAACGACCCGAAGTGGCTGCGTGCACCGACGTTGCTCGCAGCTCTCGCCGATGCCGGCTGCAAGGTGGCCGTGGTCACGGCGAAGGAGAAACTGCGCGGGCTCCTCGGACACCGGCTGCGTGGCGTGTGCTTCTCCGCGGAGAAGGCCGACCAGGCGCAGCTGGACAGCCACGGGATCGATGCGGTGCTCGAGCTCGTCGGACTGCCGCTGCCGGCCGTCTACAGTGCCGCGCTGTCGGAGTTCGTGTTCGCCGCCGGCGTGCAGCTCATGGCGACGCTGCGCCCCGATATCATGTACCTCTCGACCACCGATTACGTGCAGCACAAGCACGCCCCCGGCTCGCCTGAGGCCGATGCGTTCTGCCGCATGATGGACCGGCACCTGGAGGAGCTCGAGCGCTTAGGCTGCACCGTGGTGCTCACCGCCGATCACGGCATGTCGCCCAAGCAGCGCCTCGATGGCAGTCCGAACGTCATCTATCTGCAGGACGTGCTGGATGAGTGGCTCGGCGCCGGCCGCGCCCGGGTCATCCTGCCCATCACCGATCCGTATGTCGTGCATCACGGCGCGCTCGGCTCCTATGCGACCATCTACCTGCCGGCCAACCTCGCGGCGACCGAGCTGCTGCCGCGCCTCGCGGCGCTGCGCGGCATCGAGCTGGTGCTGCCGCGCGCGGAGGCCGCGCGGCGCTTCGAGCTGCCCGCTGACCGCATCGGCGATCTGGTGGTGACTTCGGTCCGCACCTTGGCGATCGGCGGTGCGCAAGCCAAACACGACCTGTCCGGTCTCGATGCTCCGCTGCGCTCGCATGGCGGACTCGGCGAGCAGGCCGTGCCGCTCATCATGAATCGCCCGATCGCGAATCTCGACAGGGAGCGGCGCTGGCGCAACTTCGACGCCTTCGACTGGGCGCTGAACCATGCCGCTTAAGGTCGAGACCCTGCGCATCGCGGGCGAGCGCGTCGCGACCGGGCGCAGCAGCGAGGTCTTCAATCCCTACACCCGCCGCGCCATCGGCACGGTCGCCATGGCGTCCGTCGGCGACGTGCGCCGCGCGCTCGGCGCCGCCCGGACCTTTCGCTCGACGCTCAGCCGCTACGACCGCTACCGCATCTGCTACCGCACCGCGGAGCTGTTGCGCGCGCGCAGCGAGGAGATTGCGGACCTCATCACCGCCGAGAGCGGACTGTGCAAGAAGGATTCGCTGTACGAGGTGGGGCGCGCCTGCGATGTATTCGTGTTCGCCGGTAACGCGGCGCTGCAGGATGACGGGCAGATCTTCTCCTGCGATCTCACCGCGCACGGCAAGAAGCGCAAGGTCTACACGCTGCGCGAGCCGCTGCTCGGCGTGATCAGCGCCATCACGCCGTTCAATCACCCGCTCAACCAGGTGGCGCACAAGGTGGCGCCGAGCATCGCCAGCAACAACCGCATGGTGCTCAAGCCCTCGGAGAAGACACCGCTCACGGCGCTGCTGCTCGCGGACATCCTCTACGAGGCAGGACTGCCACCGCCCATGTTCAGCGTACTCACCGGCGATCCGAAGGAGATTGCGGATGAGCTCCTGACCCATGCGGATGTCGACCTCGTCACCTTCACCGGCGGCGTCACGATCGGCAAGTACATTGCAGCCAAGGCGGTCTACAAGCGCCAGGTGCTTGAGCTCGGCGGCAACGATCCAATCATCGTCATGGAGGACGCCGATGTCGAGGAGGCGGCGACGCTCGCAGCTGCTGGCTCCTACAAGAACTCCGGCCAGCGCTGCACCGCCATCAAGCGCATGCTGGTGCACGAGTCGGTGGCGACGCGCTTCACGGAGCTCCTGGTCGAGAAGAGCCGCGCGGTGCGCTACGGCGATCCCATGCACCCGGCCACCGACATGGGCACGGTGATCGATGAGCCCGCGGCACGCTCGTTCGAGGCGCGGGTGAATGAGGCGCTGGCCGCTGGGGCACGGCTGTGCTACGGCAACATCCGCGACGGGGCACTGTACTCCCCGACGGTCATCGACCGGGTGGATGCCGGCATGACGGTCGTCAAGCAGGAGACCTTCGGCCCGGTCTCGCCCGTCATCAGCTTCCGCAGCATTGATGAGGCGATTCGGCTTGCAAACTCGACCGCCTACGGCCTGTCATCCGCCGTGTGCACCAATCGCCTCGACTACATCACCCGCTTCGTGCAGGAGCTCAATGTCGGCAGCGTCAACGTGCGCGAGGTGCCCGGCTATCGGCTCGAGCTGACGCCGTTCGGCGGGATCAAGGACTCCGGTCTCGGCTACAAGGAAGGGGTGCAGGAAGCGATCCGCAGCTTCACCAACACCAAGACCTACTCGCTCCCGTGGCTGCCGTAGCGGCGCTTCCCCCGGACGCGCCAGCGCCCGCGCACGCCCGTGCCCTGCGCCGTGCGCAGATCCGCACAGTGCTGTTGTTGTTCCTCGGCTACGCGTCCTGCTATTTCTGCCGCGCCAATCTCCCGGTGGCGACGCCGCTGCTGATCGAGGAGCTCGGCACCCGCGGCATGAGCCATGATGAGGCGCTGCTCGCCATCGGTACGGTCGGATCTGCGGGCGTGTTCGTGTACGCGCTCGGCAAGTGGTTCCTCACCAGTCTCGGCGACTACTGGGGCGGCAAGCGCAATCTGCTGATCGCCACCGGCGGCGCCACGGTGTTCACGCTGCTGTTCGCGGCCAGCGGGACGTTGCCGTTCTTCACGCTGGCCTGGATCGGCAATCGTCTCAGCCAGTCGATCGGCTGGTCGGCGCTGGTCAAGGTGTCCTCCAAGTGGTTCCACTACTCGCGCTACGGCACCGTGGCGGCGTTCCTCACCTGCAGCTATCTCGTGGGCGATGCGGTCGCGCGGCCGACCATGGGCGTGCTGCTCGAGCACGGCGTCTCCTGGCGCGGGTTGTTCGTATTCGGCGCGGCGGTCGCCGGCGCCATGTTTGTGCTCAATCTGCTGCTGTTGCGCGAGTCGTGCACCGACCAGGGCTTCCCGGAGGCAGTCGCCAATCCGCACAATGTGTTCGCCACGCAGGGTCGGCCGCAGAGCTACCTGACGCTGGTGCTGCCGCTGCTGCGCAGCCGCGCCTTCCTCATGGTGTGTCTGCTCGGCTTCGCCACCACCATGGTGCGCGAGACCTTCAACACCTGGACGCCAACCTATTTCCACGACTTCCTCCACATCAGCGCAAGTTCAGCCGCCAAGATGTCCGCGGTGTTTCCCGGAGTCGGCGCGGTCTCGGTGCTGCTCGCCGGCTGGGCAAGTGATCGGCTCGGGCACAATTGTCGCGCCCTGCTGCTGCTCCTCGGCCTGGCCGCAACCGCCGGCGCGCTGCTGGTGCTCACGCAGCTGCGCCCGGGCGCGCCCGGCACGGTGCTGCCGGTGGTGATGATCGGCGTCGTGGCCTTCTGCCTGCTCGGACCTTATTCCTTCCTTCCGGGGGCGTTCGCCCTCGATTTCGGCGGCAAGCAGGCAGGCGCGGTGGCCTCGGGCCTGGTCGATGGCACCGGCTACATTGGCGGCGTCGCGGCGGGAAGCCTCATGGCCTGGCTGGCGGTACGCTTCGGCTGGGGTGGCATGTTCGTCGCGCTGGCCGCGGTGAGCGCGTTCGCCGCCCTCGGTGCGGCCTACCTTTTCCTGCTCATCATGAAACCGGCGGCTCAGCCAGTGACGGTTACCCCATGAAGATCGCGAGCCTCGAGACCTTCACCAACCAGTACGTCTGCTTCGTGCGCCTCACTACCGACTCGGGCGCGGTCGGCTGGGGTCAGACGTCGACGTATAACGCCGACATCACGGCCGCCATCTTCCATCGCCAGGTCGCCCCCTGGGCGCTCGGCGCCGACGTCGTCGACATCGAGGCACTCATCGAGCGCATCGAGGAGCGCGAGCACAAGTTTCCGGGCAGCTACCGCTGCCGCGCGCTCGCCGGGCTCGATACGGCGCTCTGGGACCTGCGCGGCAAGCTCGAAGGCAAGCCGGTGGTCGAGCTGCTCGGCGGAACGCCGAAACGGCTGCGCGCCTATGCCTCCTCCATGCGCCGCGACATCACCCCGGAGCAGGAGGCCGAGCGCTTCCTGCGGCTGCGCGATGCGCGCGGCTTCGATGCCTTCAAGTGGCGGGTCGGCGCCGAGTGCGGCCACGACGTCGATGAATGGCCGGGGCGCACCGAGGCGATCGTGCCGCAGGTGGCGCGCGCACTCGGTGACGGGGTGGCGAAACTGGTCGATGCCAACAGCGGCTTCTCGCCGCGCCGCGCGATCGAGGTCGGGCGGCTGCTCGAGGCGCAGGGCGTGAGCCACTACGAGGAGCCCTGCCCCTACTGGAAGCTCGCGGAGACCAAGAGCGTCACCGATGCGCTCAGCCTCGATGTTACCGGCGGCGAGCAGGACTGCGACCTCGGCACCTGGGAGCGCATGATCGCCATGCGGGCGGTCGACATCGTGCAGCCCGACGTCATGTACATGGGCGGCATCTCGCGGACGCTGAAGGTCGTGGCGATGGCGGCGGCGGCGGGCCTGCCGGTGACCCCGCACAGCGCCAACCGCTCGCTGGTGACTCTGTGCACCATGCACCTGCTCGGCGCGATCGGCAATGGCGGCAAGTACCTCGAGCTGTCCATCGAGGCTGAGGATTACTACCCCTGGGAGCGCGGCCTGTTCGCCACCGATCCGTTCCGCGTCGAGGACGGTCAGGTCACAATCCCCTCCTCCCCGGGCTGGGGTGTCGAGGTGAATCCGCAGTGGCTCGAGGCGGCAGTGCACAGGACGAGCCTCCTGTCGGATTGACGGTCGATCGGCCACAATGAGCCCCTCACAACGAATACGGCCGCCGCCGCCGGCATCCGGGCGAGCCGCTTAGGAGCGAATTGCGCATGCAGCCAGAAGAAGTGCGCAGCGCCGCACAGGCGCGGGCCATCGTCGAGGAACGGGGTCTCACCCACGTCAAGATCGGCGTGTTCGACAACGACGGCATCCTGCGCGGCAAGTACCTCGAGCGCGCCAAGTTCCTCGGCGCGCTCGAGCAGGGCATGGGCTTCTGCGACGTCGTGCTGGGGTGGGACTCGAACGATCAGCAGTACGACAACGTCCGCTTCACCGGCTGGCACACCGCCTTCCCGGATGCGCCGGTACGCCTGCTGCCCGAGACCTGCCGCGCGCTGCCTTTCGAGGGCGACATGCTGCTGTTCCTCGGCGAGTTCGCCGGCAAGGCGGAAGCGGTATGCCCGCGCGCGACGCTGCGCCGCGTGCTCGCGCGCGCCGCAGGCCTCGGCTACGCCGCCACCGCCGCCGCGGAGTACGAGTTCTTCGTATTCCGCGAGACGCCCGCGAGCGTGCGCGAGAAGCACTACCGCGATCTCATCAACCTGACACCCGGCTACTTCGGCTACTCGGTGCTGCGCAGCTCGGTGCACGCCGAGCTCTACCGGGAGCTCTTGAAGCTCGCCGATGACATGCGCATGCCGATCGAGGGGCTGCATACCGAGACCGGCCCAGGCGTGCTCGAGGCGGCGCTGCACTACGCCGAGGCGCTCGAGGCCGCCGATCGCGCCGCGCTCTTTAAGACCTTCGTCAAGGTGCTGGCCCAACGTCGCGGCCTGATGGCGACCTTCATGGCGAAATGGTCGCAGCAGCTGCCGGGGCAGAGCGGCCACCTGCACGTCTCGCTCGCTCGCAAGGACGGCTCATCGGTGTTCCACGACGCCGCCGCTGCGCACACGATGTCGCGCGAGATGCGCTGGTTCGTCGGCGGCCAGCAGGCCCTGATGCCCGAGCTTCTCGCCATGGTCGCATCCACCGTCAACAGCTACTCGCGCCTCGTGCCGGGCTACTGGGCGCCGACTAATGCCACCTGGGGCGTCGAGAACCGCACCTGCGCGCTGCGCGTCATCCAGGGGGGACCAAAGAGTCAGCGGGTCGAGTACCGCATCGCCGCCGCCGACATCAACCCGTACCTGGCGCTCGCGGTCGCCATCGGCTCGGGGTTATGGGGCATCGAGCACAAGATCGAGCCCGACGAGCCGATCGTCGGCAACGCCTACGACCGTAAGCTCCCCGCGGCCCGTGATCTGCCGCGCACGCTCACCGAGGCGGCCGGACGGCTCGCGGCCTCCGCGGCCGCGAAGGAGCTGTTTGGAGCTGAGTTCGTCGAGCACTTTGCCGCCAGCCGCGAATGGGAGGAGCGCGAATTCCGCCGCGCGGTCACCGACTGGGAGCTGCAGCGCTACTTCGAGATCATTTAATGACGCTCAAGACCCTCTCTCCGGTCGACGGCCGCGTCTACGCCGAACGCACGCCGGCGAGCGCCGCCGAGATCGACGCGGCGCTGCAGCGCTCGCGCGCCGCGCAGCCGGCATGGCGCAGCCGCCCGATCGCCGAGCGCGCGGCGCTGATGGAGCGCTTCTGCCTGGAGTTTGAGAAGCGCGGCACGGAGATTGCGACCGGGCTCGCGTGGCAGATGGGCCGCCCGATCCGCTACGGCCCCAACGAGGTGCGCGGGACGCTGGAGCGGGCGCGCCACATGACCGCCGCCGCCGCGGACGCGCTCGCCGACCTCGACGCGGGACCCAAGCCCGGATTCCGCCGCTTCATCCGCCGCGAGCCGCTCGGCGTCGTGTTCACCGTCGCCGCCTGGAACTATCCGTATCTCATCGCGGTGAATAGCGTCGTACCCGCTCTCATGGCCGGTAATGCCGTGCTGCTCAAGCACTCGGCGCAGACGCCGCTGTGCGCGGAAGTGTTCGCCGCGTGTTTCGCGGCCGCGGGACTGCCGGCGGGACTCTTCCAGGTGCTGCATCTCTCGCATGAGGATACCGAGCGGGTGATCCGCGATCCGCGCATCGACTTCGTCGCCTTCACGGGCTCGGTGGCCGGCGGTCACGCCGTGCAGCGCATCGCCGCCGAGCGCTTCATCGGCGTCGGCCTCGAGCTCGGCGGCTGCGACCCGGTGTACGTGCGCCACGACGCCAACTTGGGCCACGCGATCGAGAACATCGTCGATGGCGCCTACTTCAACTCCGGACAGTCCTGCTGCGGGCTACAGCGGATCTACGTGCACGAGAGCCTCTACGAGCCGTTCGTGCGCGGCGCGGTCGAGCTCATCCGCCAATACCGGCTCGGCGATCCGCTCGACCCCGAGACCACGCTCGGCCCGGTGGTGCGCACCGCGGCCGCCGATGCGGTGCGTGCCCAGACCCGCGCCGCGGTGGCGGCCGGTGCGCGGCCGGCGATCGAGGAGCGCGAGTTCGCGCGCAGCAAGGCGGGAACGCCCTACCTCGCCCCGCAGCTGCTGCTCGATGCGCCGCCCGCATCGGCGGTCATGCGCGAGGAGATCTTCGGCCCCGTGGCCGGCGTCATGCGGGTGCGCTCGGATGCCGAGGCGGTGAACCACATGAACGACAGCGCCTTCGGCCTCACCGCCGCCGTTTGGACCAGCGATGCGGCGGCCGCCGAGCGCCTCGGAGCGCAGGTTCACACCGGCACGTTCTTCATGAACCGCTGCGACTATCTCGATCCCGCGCTTGCCTGGGTGGGCGTCAAAGACTCAGGGCGCGGCTGTACGCTGTCGGTGGTCGGATACGAGCACCTGACCCGGCCCAAGTCCTTTCATCTACGGGTGACGACGTGAGCGCGATCCTGAAAGCCAACTGGAACTATCCGACCACTGTCTGGGCAGGTCCCGGCCGCCTCGCCGAGCTGCCGGCGGCGTGCGCCAGGCTCGGCATGCGCCGAGCGCTGCTGGTGACCGATGAGGGCCTGCGCGAGGCGCCGATGGTGCGGCGTGCCCTGGCCCTCGTCCCCGGCGCGGCGCTCTTCGCCCGCGTACGCGGCAATCCGGTCGGCGCCAACATCGAGGCCGGCCTCGATGCCTATCGCAGCGGCGGCCACGACGGCGTGATCGCGATCGGCGGCGGCTCGGCGCTCGATGCCGGTAAGGTGATCGCCTTCATGTCCGGCCAGACGCGGCCGCTGTGGGATTTCGAGGACGTGGGGGACTGGTGGACGCGCGCCGATGTGCGCGGCATCGCCCCGGTGGTCGCCATTCCCACCACCGCCGGCACGGGCTCGGAGGTCGGCCGTGCCGGAGTGGTCGTCAACGAAGCGACGCATCAGAAGAAGATCATCTTCCATCCGCAGATGATGCCCGGTGTCGTGATCTCCGATCCCGAGCTCACCGTGGGCCTGCCGCCATCGATCACCGCCGCGACCGGCATGGATGCCTTCGTACACTGCTTCGAGGCCTACTGCGCGCCGGGCTTTCACCCGCTCGCCGACGGCATTGCGCTCGAGGGCATGCGGCTCATCCAGACCTACCTGCCGCGGGCCTGCGAGCAACCCACGGACCTCGAAGCGCGCTCGCGCATGCTGGCGGCCGCCAGCATGGGCGCGACGGCATTCCAGAAGGGCTTGGGCGGCGTGCACGCCATCGCGCACCCTGTAGGCGCGAATTTCAACACCCATCACGGGCTCACCAACGCGGTACTGCTGCCGTACGTGATGGTCTACAACCGCCCGGCGACGGGTGCGCAGCTGGCGGTCATCGCGCGCGCCCTCGATCTGCCGGGTGAGCCTTTCCAGGCGGTGTTCGACTGGGTGCTCGGCTTTCGCGAGCGGCTCAACATCCCGCACACGCTCGCCGACCTCGGCGTGCCGGAGAAGAGCGCCGAGCTCATCGGCCGCGAGGCCGCGCTCGATCCGTCGGCGGGCGGCAACCCGCAGCCGGCCGATGCCACCGCCTACGCGCGCATCTTCCGCGCCGCCGTCAAAGGAGAGCTCGGCGCCTAGGTGCTGCCCAGCTCCGCGACCGCTTGACGCCACAGCGCCTCTGTGGCGGCCGCCACCACGCGGCCGTCGCTCTTCATGTCGAGCGGCGCACCGCGCCAGTCGCTGATCCGGCCGCCCGCGCCCTCCACGACCGGCACGACCGCCATGTAATCGTGGGGCTTCAGCTGCACCTCGATCACCAGGTCGCAGTGCCCGCTCGCGAGCATCCCGTAGAGATAGCAGTCGCCGCCATAGCGGCGCAGCGCCGCGCGCTGCGTGAGCGACTCGAAGCGCTGGCGCTCGCCGGCGCTATAGGTCTCGGTGGTCGTCGTGTAGACGACCGCAGCGCCGATCTCGCGACAGTCGCGCACGCGTGCCGCGGCGCCATTAAATAGTGTGCCTCGCCCCTCACAGCCCACCCAGCGCTCAGCGAGCGCCGGCGCCTCGACGACGCCGAGCACCGGGCGTTCGCGGTGGCAGAGCGCGATCAGCGTACCGAAGAGCGGAAAGCCGGTGATGAAGCTCTTGGTGCCGTCGATCGGATCGAGCACCCAGGTGAACTCCCCGTCGCCCTCGGCGGCGAACTCCTCGCCGCGGATGCCGTGCTCCGGAAAGGCGAGGCGGATCATGCCGCGCATCTCCGTCTCGATGTCCTTGTCGACCGCGGTCACCGGACTGCCGTCACCCTTGTGCATCACGGGGACGGGGGTACGGAAGCGGCGCGCCGCGATGAGTCGCGCGGCATCCGCCAGCTGCTCGGCGAGCGACAGCGCCGCGGCGCAGCTGGCGTGCTCGGCGAAGCTCACGACGAGCGCCGCCGGGCGTAGGGGAGCACCTGACCCTCGAGCCAGTTACGCAGCTCCGCCAGTTTCACCGACTCTTCCTGCAGCGCAGGCCCGAGCCCATGCTTCCAGGTGAGGCGCCGGTCGTGCGGATCGCGCATCAGCGCACGCAGCTCGCCGACGTACGCCTCGAGCTCAGCCGGCGTCGCGAACAGCCCCTCTTCGACGAGCGTCGTGCCGTAACGCAAGGCGGTTGCCGCGATCTCGCCGAAGCTGTACTCCGGGTGGTACTGCACGCCCCAGAACGTGCCGCGCCCGTGGCGCAGCTCGAGCGCCTGCACACCCATCTCGTTCTCCGCCAGCACGCACGCACCGGCGGGCAGCTCGGTGATGTCGTCGCGGTGCACGGTGATCGCCTCGAACACGTGCGGCTTGCCGGCGAACATCGCGTGCGCCCGTCCCGCCTCGGAGAGCTCGATGCGGCGCCCGAAACCGAACTCCCGGCCGCGCGGGTTGGGGCGCACGCGCCCGCCCGCGGCTGCCACCGCCACCTGCAGCCCCCAGCAGCTGCCGAAGAACGGCACGCCCGCAGCGAAGGTCGCGCGCGCCAGCTCGATCTGCCGCTCGATGTGCGCACCGCCCTCGTAGAGATTGAGCGCCGAGCCCGTGATCGCCACCCCGTCGTAGGCGCTGAGTCCGCCGGCATCCGCGAACTGCACCTCGCCGTCCGCCGGACGCGCGATGTCGCAGCGCACCGGGCCGAGCGCCTTAAGGGTCTCGGCGTAGCCCTCCCCCGAGGGCCGGCCGCCGGCGGCGACCTGCCGCTCGCGGATCGCCGCCCGGTTGCCGTCGATGATCAGCACGCGCGCAAGACTCATGTCATGCAGTCTCGGCGATCGGCGCCGGCAGACTCAAGCCCCGGCGGGCGAGAAAGGCGCGCAGCAGGTCGGGCCGGTCGCTCGTCATGCCGTCGACACCGAGCTCGAGCATGCGCTGCATGTCCGCTTCCGCATTCACGGTCCAGGGAACCACGCGCAGGCCCAGCGCGTGCGCCTCGGCAACGCGCGCGGCGTCGAGATCCCTGAAGTCCGGTCCCCAGGTCGTGGCTCCCGTCGCCTTGACCAGACGCACGACCGAGTTCCCGAAGCTGCGCGGATCGAGTCCGCCGAGCCAGGGCGAGGCCGCGGGCGCACCGATCCGTACCGTGTCCTCTCCCGCCTGCTGTTCGGTCAGCGCTACGGTTGAGAGGGTCGGCATGCGCTGCCGCACCGCCGCGAGCACCCCCCAATCGAAGGCCATCACGGACACCATGGCGGCGGTGCCCGTGGCCTCGAAGTCGGCCTGCAGGGCCGCAGCGAACAGCTCCGGCGCTGCAGCGAGCTGCGATCTCTCGGGGAAGGTTTTGACCTCGATGTCGAGGCGCACGCGCCCGCCGCCGCGGGTGCGCACCAGCGTCAGCACATCGCGCAGGCGTGGGATACGCTGCCCGTCGATGGGCTGCTGCGCCGGGAAGCGTGCCGCGTAATCGCTGCCGGGCTTCAGGCGTCCGACGTCGTAGGACTGAAGCTGCGCATAGCTGAGGCCGACGACCCGTGGCCCCGGCGCGGTGAGAAAGCGTCCGTGCGCGTCGCGCGTCAGATCGGGGTTCAGCTCCGGATCGTGAGTCACGACCACGAGGCCGTCGCGGGTTACCGCGCAGTCGAGCTCGAGGGCGCTGACGCCGAGGGTGAGCGTGCGGGCAAAGCCCGCGAGCGTATTCTCCGGCCACAGGCCGCGCGCGCCTCGATGCCCATGCACCTCGGGCGTCACGCTGCGCTCCGGCGCGCGCCGCTCACACGACAAGCGGAAGGGGCGATGTTATATTCCCGGGTGTCTCAACGCTTCGTCAGACTAGCTCGCAAAAAACTTTCCTGTCAACGCGACGCAATCGGTCCGGGGGCGCAGCGCCGATGATCTCAAGCTCAGGTCGACGTACCACACGCGCGCGCGGCGCGCCGGCCGCGCTCGCCGCCCTGGCGGTGCTGGTCCTCACCCCCGGCGCACGCGCCGACGACTCCAAGGTGCTGCGCATCATCAGCTGGGCGAGCTACGTGCCGGCGGACGTCATCGCGCAGTTCAAGAAGGAGACCGGCATCGAGGTGCAGGTCACACTCTCCAACAACGAGGAGATGATCTCGAAGCTGCGCGCCACCGGCGGTGCCGGCTTTGACCTCGCGCAGCCCTCCCAGGACCGCATCTTCGGGGCGCAGCAGGAATTTCAGATCTACAAGCCGCTCGACACCACCAAGGTCAAGCTCGATGAGTTCATCCCCGAGCTGGTTGAGGCCGTGCGCAGGAACGCCACCGTCGACGGTAAGCTTTATGCGCTGCCCTACGTGTGGGGGACCGAGGGCCTCATCTACAACTCGGCCCGCACCAAGATCGCCGATTACACGGACCTGTGCCGGCCGGAGCTCAAGGGCCGCACCGCGGTGCGCCTCAAGCGCCCGACGCTGATGGCGTTCGCGCTTGCCTCCGGACACGATCCGTTCGCGCTGTATCACGATACCAAGGCCTACACCGCGCTCATGCAGCAGGTGGGCAAGACACTCGCCGCCTGCAAGGCGAACTTCCGCTTCTTCTACGACAACAAGGACCAGCTGCTGAACGGCGTGCGCTCCGGGGAGATCTGGGCGGCCATGATGTGGGACTCGGGCGGCTGGCTGCTGAATCGCGACAACCCCGCCATCAAGTTCATCAATCCGCGCTCGGGGGCGATCGCCTGGATGGACACGTTCGCGCTGCCGGCCCGCGGCCGCAACGAGGCGGGCGCCTACGCCTGGATGAACTTCGTCATGCGCCCGCAGATCGCCGCACTGGTTGCCAAATCGATCGGTAACTTCACCGCCTCCAAGGGTGCGGATGCACTCATGGATCCGCGCCTGCGGGCGCAGTTCGCCGAGACCTTTCCCGATGGGCTCAAGAACATCAAGTGGTATCCGGCCATCCCGCCGGGCCTCGAAGAGATCGAGGGCGAAGTCCTCGACCGGGTGAAGGCGGCCGATTGAGCGCACCGGCTGGCTCCGCTCCGGCGAGCGCACCGGACCTCGAGGTGCGGGCCGTCAGCAAGCAGTTCGGCGCCCATGTGGCGGTGAACGAAGTCAGCTTCAACGTCGCGCGCGGCAGCTTCTTCTCGATTCTCGGCCCCTCCGGCTGCGGCAAGACCACGCTGCTGCGCATGATCGCCGGGTTCCTGCAGCCCGACCGCGGCAGCATCGTCATCGGCGGCCGCGACATGGCAAACGTCGCGCCCAACCGGCGGCCGGTGAACATGGTGTTCCAGCACCTCGCGCTCTTCCCGATGATGTCGGTCGGCGAGAACGTTGCCTTTGGACTCGCCCGGCGCGGTGTCGCACGCGCCGAGCGCGAGCGGCGCGCCGCCGCGATGCTCGAGCGCGTCGGCCTTTCCGGCGCGGCGCCAAAGCGCATCGAGCAGCTCTCGGGCGGGCAGCGCCAGCGCGTCGCCATCGCGCGCAGCATGGTGCTCGAGCCGACCCTGCTGCTGCTCGATGAGCCACTCGGCGCACTGGACCTCAAGCTCCGCGAGCACATGAAGGTCGAGTTGAAGCAGCTGCAGAGCGCCTTCGGCACCACCTTCGTCTACATCACCCACGACCAGTCCGAGGCACTGGTGCTGTCCGATCACGTCGGCGTCATGAACCACGGTCGCTTCGAGCAGCTCGGCACGCCGCAGCAGCTCTACTACGGCCCGACGAGTGCATTCGTCGCCGGCTTCGTCGGCGCCAACAACCGCATCAGTGGCACGATGCAGAGCGCCGATGGCCCGCTCGTCGCAATCACGGCGAGCGGCGGCTGGCAGGTGCGCGCCCGCGCCAGCGCCAGCGCCCCGCTGTCCGTCGGAGCGGCGGTCGAGGCGTTCATCCGCCCGGAATCCATGACCCTCGCCCGCACGGCCGCCGAGGTGCCCCCCGGTCAGCCCCCCCATGAGGGCGAAGTGACCGACATGCTGTTCGATGGCGCGAACTCGACCGTGCTGCTGCGCGAGCACGCGAGCCGCCTGGAGCTGCGCATCGCGCTGCCGCAGACCGGCGCGTTCGCGGATCTTGTGCCCGGACAGCGCATCTGCTTCAGCTTCGATCCGCAGCGGGCGATGTGCTTCCCCGCGGCAGGACACTGAGGCGCACCCGCATGGCAACGGGGGCGGCAGGAGCGAGCTGGCAGCGGCGGCTGGTGCTCGCGCTACTCTTGGCCCCGGCGCTGCTGTGGCTGACGCTGCTCATCATCCTGCCGCACGCCGACCTCGCCGTGCTGTCGTTTCGCGAGCGCGTAGCGCCGCAGCAATACGCTCCGAGCCTGGCCCAGTACCGCAGCTTCTTCGGCGAGCCGCTCTACTGGCATGTGTTCGTGCGCACCGCGTTCATGGCGGCGCTCGCCACCGCCCTCACGCTCCTCATCGCCTTTCCGATCGCCTGGATCATCGCCAAGCTGGCACGCGGACGCACGAGCGCGCTGCTGTTCGTCGTGTGCCTGATTCCCTTCTGGGTGAGCGAGACGGTGCGCACGCTCGGCTGGATGATCCTGCTGCGCGAGTCGGGTGTGCTGCCGGCGATCCTCACCCACCTCGGGATCACCGCGCAGCCGGTAGAGCTCCTCTACCACGACGCCACGATTCTGGTGGGCCTCGTCTACACCTCGCTCCTATTCATGGTGGTGCCGCTGGTCGGCAGCCTCGAGAGCCTCGACAACTCACTCATCGAGGCCGCCTACGATCTCGGCGCGAAAGGCTCGGCGATCCTGCGCACCATCATCATCCCGCACGCCGCTCCCGGCATCACGGCCGGCTGCATCGTGGTGTTCATGCTGGCACTCGGCAACTACCTCACCCCGACGCTGCTCGGCGGCAAGAACTCGCTGTGGTTCACCGAGCAGATCTATAACCAGTTCATCACCCGCTTCAATTGGGAGCAGGGAGCGGCGTTCGGCTTCCTGCTGCTCGCCCTGTCGACGGCCATGGTGTGGCTGGGACTCAAGCTTTCGGGTCAGCGCTTCGGCGATGTCATGAGGCGCGTGTGATACCGAGCCTGCCACGCCCCGCCTGGCTGCGCGCCGCGACGCTTTTGTACGTCGTGGCCTTCCTTGTGTTCCTCTTCCTGCCGCTCGCGGTGGTGGCGGCGTTCGCCTTCAACAACGCCGACTACCCCGCCCCTCCCTGGCATGGGTTCACGCTCGATTGGTTCTTAGGCAACGAGGCCAAGGGCCGCGTCGGGCTGTTCCGCGATACCGAGCTCCTGGGGAGCATCTGGACCAGCTGCGTCGTGGCACTGTGGGTGACGGGCCTGTCGGTCTGCGTCGGCACCGCAAACGCCTTCCTCATGGAACGCGCGCAGTTCGCCGGCAAGGGACTGCTGTCGATGCTGATGCTGATACCGCTCGTCATCCCCGGCGTGATTCTCGGCATCTCGATCCTGGCGTTCGCCAGCCGGCTCGCCGAGCTGTGCTCGACGCTGTTCGGTTTCGAGGCCGACTTCCTGCGCCCCGGGCTGCCGCTGGTGGTGGCCGGCCAGTTCTCCTACATCGTCGCGATCGCAACCCTCACCATCAGCGCGCGCCTGAAGCGCTTCGATCGCAGTCTCGAGGACGCGGCGCTCAACCTCGGCGCCTCGCAGCCTGCGGTGCTGTGGAACATTACGCTCCCGTACCTGCGCCCGGCGCTGCTCGGCTCGGCCGCGATCGCGTTCCTCATGTCGTTCGAGAACTTCAACACCACCCTCATGCTGGTGGGCTCCGATGCGCCGCTCACCATCATGATGTACGGCCGCATGCGCGAGGGCGCGACCCCGGTGTTGAACGCCGTCAGCCTGTTCCTCATGACGGCCTCGGCGCTGCTCGCTCTGACGCTGCTGCGCCGCAGCCGCAGCGCGCAGTCGTAGCAGGACCGTGAGCGCGCAGCCCGCCCCCTCGCTCCCGGCCGCATCGCCCCACAAGATCGCCTCGATCGCGATCAGCCATCACCGCCTGAAGCTCACGCCGGCCTTCCATGCCAGCTGGGACAGTCGGCCGCGTACTCATTTCGACGCCACGATCGTGCGCGTCACCACCGACACCGGCCTCACGGGCGTCGGCTCGGGCGATCGCATGCTCGGCTTCGAGGGCCACGAAGATCTGTTCGTCGGCCGCGACCCGCTCGCGCTCGAGCGCCATCACCGGGTGCTCGTCAACATCGACTTTCACAATGGACGCTGCTGGCCGCTCGATCTGGCATTGTGGGACCTCGCCGGCAAGATCCTCGGCGCACCCTGCTGGAAGCTGCTCGGTGGGCGCTCGCAGCGGGTGCGGACCTACGCCTCCTCGGGCACGCTGCGCGAGCCCAAGGCGCAGGCGGATGCTGCCGAGCGCTACCTGGCGCACGGCTTCGCGGCGCTCAAGCTGCGCTTTCGCCGCGGCGACTGGCGCGAGGACATCCGCGCGCTGGAGGCGGTGCGCGCGCGCATCGGCGACCGGCTCGAGCTCATGGTCGACTGCAATCAGGGCTGGCGGCTGCCGTGGGACACCGAGACCCCCTGGACCTTGAAGGACGCGCTCGCCGTGGCACGCGAGCTCGAGAGGCTGAACGTCTACTGGATGGAGGAGCCGCTGCACGGCGCCGACCATGCCGGACTCAAGGCGCTGCGCGCGGCGACCGCAGTGCGCATCGCCGGCGGCGAGATGACCCGACAGCTGCACGAGCTGCGCGATCTCATCTGCGGCGGCTGCCTCGATGTGCTGCAGCCGGACGCCGCGCTCGCCGGCGGCATCACCGGCTTGCGGCGCATCGCCCTCATGGCCGAGGAGCATCACCTCACCTTCACCCCGCACACGTGGACCAACGGATTGGGCGTGACCGCCAATGCCCACCTGGCGGCGGGTGTCGCCGTCCCGCCGTTCCTCGAGTATCCGTTCGACCCACCGGAATGGAGTCTCGAGCGGCGCGACTTTGCGATGACCGAGCCGCTCGAGGTGGATGCGCAAGGGTGGATCACCTTGAGCGAGGCGCCGGGCATGGGCTATGCGCCCGATGAGGATCGCCTGCGCGCCACGCGCATCGCCTGAGCGAGAGTCAGGGGCGCGGCGCCAGCTCCGTCAGATACTTAAGCGGCCGCAGATGCTTCTCGTAGTGGCGCCAGCGCCCGGCGGAACCGCCGTGAATCTTCTGGCGCACCTGCCAGCGACTCGCGGTGATGACGACGCGCTCCGTGCGATGAAAGTCGAGACACCTGGGGTCCCAGTCAAGACCGATGAACTCCACCATGCGCCGTGACCAGCCCTCCTGGTCGGCAATCAGGGCCTCGTAGGGAACCGCGAGCAGCGCCGTGGCGGGCAGGACGGCGCGCCAGTGCGCCATGACGCGCAGGTACTCCTCGTAGTAGTGCGCGAGGTTGCCGAAGTCATTGGCGTACGGGCCCATGTTGAAGAAATTCTGGAAGTAGATCGACAGGCAGGTATCGAGCGGGTGGCGCTGCATGTGAAGGATGCGCGCCCGCGGCAAGGCCGCATGAATCAGCCCGAGGTAGAGGAAGTTGGCGGGCATCTTATCGATGACCCGCTGCCGTCCGCGAGAGACTCCCGCAACACGCGCCAGATAGTCCCGCGCCAGCTCGGGCGGCACAGCAGCAGCGCGCTCCGGCGCGGCCGCGCGCTCGAGGGCCGTGTAGGCGTCATCCCAGAACCGTACCTCGCCGGCGCCAAACACCTCCGGGTGCGAGGCCAGGATCTGCTCGGTGAGTGAGGTCCCGGAACGCGGCATGCCGACGACGAAAACCGGCAGCTCGGACTGAGCGGCGCCGGGATGGCTCTCGCGCACGAAGGCTGCATCGCAGCCCGCGATGATGCGGTCGATGCGCTCAGTGAGCCTCGAGCGGTCGTAGCTCGTGCCGAAGCGCCTACTGAGCTCGTTGGCCTCGCGGTAATTGTCGAAGGCGGCATCGTACTCCCCGGTGTCGTCGAAGTACTTGCCGAGCGCGTAACGCAGACTCATCCGGTGAGTGAGCGGCACCGGCTTCGCGAGCAGCGCTTCGACGCCCGTGCGCCAGCCAGTGTCCGCGCGGGTCATCCGGCGGTGCTGCGCGATGCCGCAATACGCAGTCGGGAAGCTCGGGTCGGCGGCGATGGCCCGCTCGAAGTCTTGCTGCGCCTCCTCGAACCGTCCGCGGTCCGCGTGCAGCTCCCCGAGGAGGGATACGGCGGCCGCGGAGCGCGGCTCGGCCGCGAGTGCCGCGCGGCAGCAACTCTCTGCCTCAGCGGTCCGGCCCTGTACCCGCAGCACCGCCGCGAGGCCAAGCTGCGCCTGAGGGTAATCGGGCTTAAGCACCACCGCGCGGCGGAAGCACTCCTCGGCCTCGGCGATGCGGCGCAACTCGAACAGCGCCGTGCCGAGGTTGCACTCGCTGTCGGCACGGCGCGGATCGAGCGCCAGGGCGCGCTGATAGAGGGCGAGCGCCTCGCGGCGCTCGCCGAGCTCGCGCAACACGTTGCCGAGGCCGTTGAGCGTCTCGACGCTTGCCGGATTAAGGGCAAGCGCCTGCCGGTAGCTCGCCACCGCCTCATCCCGCCTGCCGGCCTCGGCGAGCGCGATCCCGAGGTTGAAGTGCACCTCCGCATCCTGCGCAAGGAGCTCGACCGCCCGCTCCAGCGCCGGCAGCGCCGCCCCGCCCCCTTGCCGCAGCAGGGAAACGCTCAGGATCTTCCACAGCATGCCGTCGGCGGGACGTGCCTCGAGAAGCGTCCGGCAGCGCTTCTCGACCACCGCCAGTGCTCCGGCGTGCAGCATCGTGACGAGCTCGGTAAGCTCGCGGACTGCCTCGGGAGCGGGCGGTGCGGCCCCCTCAGGGGCACCGTGGCAGTGCTTGTACTTGCGGCCGCTGCCGCACGGGCACGGGTCATTGCGACCCGGTTTCACGGTCACGTTCAGGGCTCGCGGTAGCGGGTCAGAGCATCGCCGAGGGCGTCCTTGAGCGGACCGAGCCACGGCTCAAAGTTCCGCCACTGCTCGAGGCCTTCGCGGTTGATCGCCTGACGGACCTGCTCCGAGCTCGCCGTGCGCACGCTGCGCTGCGTCTCGTGGAACGCGAGGCACTGCGCCTCGAAGGGCAGGCCGAGGAAATCCAGCAGGCGGCGCACGTTGCCCTCGAGATCGTCCACCACGTCCTCGTGGTGCACGCGCAGGATCCGCCCCGGGGGCAGCGCCCGCTCCCAGTGCCGCATCAGCTCGAGGTAGGTGCGGTAATAGCGCGCGATCTCCTCGGTCCCGTAGGTGAACTCCTGCCCGTTGGCGAACAGCTGCTTGAGATTGCTGAAGCAGCACGCCATCGGCTCACGCCGCGCATCGATGATCCTGGCATTCGGCAGCATCAGGTGCACGAGGCCGAGATGGCGGAAGTTGTTGGGGTTCTTATCGATGAAGAAGGGCTTGCCGGTGCGGTAAGCGCGGGTATCCGTCAGATACTTCTCGCCGAGACCGCGTACATCGGCCGCGCGCAACTCCCCGAGGATGCGCGGGTAGCGTGATTCAACCCCGTCGGCCTCGCGGCCGCGCAGCAGCGTCACCAGCTGCTGCACATTGGGCAGCTCCTGGGTCCCCTCGACCTGCGAGTGCGAGGCCAGGATCTGCTCGAGCAGCGTCGAGCCCGAGCGTGGCAGTCCGACGATGAAGATCGGATCGGGCGCCGGGGCGCCCCAGTCGGTGCGGCTCGCGAAGAACTCCGCGGTGCAGACCCTGACCTGCTCGCGGGTGTTGTTCTCGGTGATCGACGGACGGTAGCGGATCTCGGCGTGCTTCAGGCGGTTACCGAGTTCGTAGTACTCAAAGGACTCAGCGTACTCACCGCGGTCCTCAAGCGCCTTGGCGAGCGCAAAGCACAGGTGGTAGCGATCGACGGCGCCGGTGGCGGGAGCCGCGAGCGTCGCGCGGATCTGTCCGAGCTCCGCGTCGGGAAAACGGTAGGTCTTGAGGTTGGCGAGGCTCCAGTACGCATCGCCGAACTCCGGCCGCAGCGCAGCCGCCCTGCGGTAGGAGGCGATCGCCTCCGCCGAGCGCCCGAGCGTCTTCTGCGCGTGCGCGATCGACAGGTGCACGTCGGCATCCGCCGGCGTGCCGGTGAGCAGCTCGCCGTAGAGCGCGATCGCCCGCTCGTGCTCCCCGAGCCCCACCAGCGCTGCGGCGTCGAGCACGCGCAGGGCGCGGTTGTCAGGCTCGTCCTTGAGCAATTGCGCGAGGTGGCGGCGCGCCTCGGCGTGCCGGTGCATCTCAAGCAGCACGCTCGCGTACTCCTGGCGCGCGGCGCGATAGTCGGGCGCCCGCTCGATGACTGCCGCCAGCAACAGTTCCGCATCGTCAAACACCCGTCGGGCGATGCCGATGCGCGCCAGCAGCCGCATGCCCTCGACGTGATCGCCGTTTTTGAGCAGCCAGGCCCGGATCACCATCTCGGCAGCGTCCAGGTCGCCGTCCATGAAGAAGCCGGTGGCGGCGACGATGTCGGGCGGGATGTTGCGCAGCGTCGCCACGTGGCTGCCCGCCATCGCGGCATTGTCCGCCTCCCCGGTCATGCGGTAGAGGCCTTCCAGCATGCTCCAGCTGCCCGGCAGGGCGTGATTCAGGTTCACCGCCGTGAGGAACGCCTCGATCGCCTGCGGCGCCTGGCGCCACTCGACGTAGCAACGCCCACGCTCCTCATAGAGCCGGCTGTAACGCGGGTAATGCTGCTGCAGCCGCTCGAGCGTGGCCAGGGCATCGGCGATCCGGCGCAGATACCGCTGCGCGATCGCGGCGAACAACAGCGCATCGCGCTGCCCCGGAACGCTCGCCAGCAACGCCTCAGCCGCGGTCAGGGCCGCGGCGAAGTCGTGGGCCTTCAGCAGTCCATGGATGCGTGCGAGCTCCGTGCTCGCCGCGGCATTGTCCGATCGGGCGTCGCTGGCGTTCATCAAGCTCAAAAAGAGAGAGGGTGGACCCACGCGGGCCCACCCTCCATTCTACTCAACCCGGCCCCGCAGGCAGCCGGCTGCCCATTCCTCAGAACCTGTAGGACATCAGCAGGTTGAGGGTGCGCGGACGCAACGGGATCTCCGACTTGATGAACTGGCCGGAGCTGATGTTGGTCGGCCCGTAGGCGTTCGACAGGTTGGCGCCCATGAGCTGCACCGTCCAGTTGTCCTTGGCGACACCGATCGCGCCATCGTAGGTCGTGTAGCTCGGGATGTCATACAGCAGCAGCGTCGTGACCGGACCCGTGCCATTCGGATCTGCGTACGTCGGATCGTTGCCGGAGTGGAAGTTGCGCGGCTCGTTGGTCATCGGACCGACGTGGCTTGCACCGAGCCATGCGAACGGCCGGTAGTCGCCCGAGGTCCAGTCATAGCGCGCGCGGATGTTGAACATCCACGGCGGCGAGAACGCGGGCGACGTGCCCTGCGCGCCGAGCGCGTTCGGGATCACGACTCCCTTGTCCGTCGTGATGCACTGTCCCGCCGGCGTCGGATTGTTGGCCGTCTTCCCGTTGTTCGGGTCGACTCCCACCGACTCGAGACAGGGCGAATTGGTCTGCGTCGAGGAGTTCAGCGAGCTCGATCCCTGGATGCTCAGCCCGTCGGTGATCTTTGCGTCAAACTGGATCTCGAAGCCCTTGATGGTGAAGTTCGGCCCCTGGACGTTGAAGGTCGTGTTGCCGAAGAACGCCGGCTCGAAGAGTGACAACTGCTCGTCCTCCCACTTCATGTAGTAGGCCGAGACGTTGACCAGCAGGTGATGATCCAGGAACTCGCTCTTGAACCCCACCTCGTTGTTGATCAGGTTGTCCGAGCTGACGCCCGCCGGCTTCTCGTACTGGTAGGTGGTCTTGCAGCTGGCCCCGCTCGCCGTCGTCCCGACGCACACCGGAATCTCCGCCGCCAGAAACACATTGCCATCGCTGGAATTGGTGCGGTTGAAGCTGCCCGGACGGAACCCCTGCGAGAACGTGTAGTAGGCCATGACGTCCGGGGTGATGTGCCAGGTGAGGTTGCCTCTCCAGCGCGTGCCCGTCTCGCTCTTCTCCAGGTTGATCGGGATGCCGCACAGACCCTTCTGCAGGCATACGCCGTTCAGATGATCCAGCACGTAGCCGCTGCTGGTGCTCTCGCTGTACCACTCCGAACCGTTCTCGAACTCGTCGTAGTGGAAGTAGCGGCCGCCGCCGGTGAGTGTCAGCACGTGCGGGATCAGGTCGAAGTCGACGGACGCGAACACCGCGCGCTGCTTGTAGCCGCGCTGCGCGTCCTCGCCGAATGCGTTGTTCATGTTCGTACGCAGGCTCGGATCGCTCGCGAAGCTCCCCGGCACCGGGCCGACAGCGGACAGACAGTCCGGTCCGGTCCCGGCGGCGCCCGCAGCCGCCTGGGCGGCGGTATTGCACTGCGGGATCCCCAGGTAGTTAAAGTTCATCTCGTCGTCGATGACGAACTTCTCCCAGTACAGGCCGGCGATCGCGCGGATACGCTGCTCCGGATCGGTGCTGATGCGCAACTCGTGGCTCTGGTGCGTGTTGTGCACGACGTCGCGCCAGCTGCCGACCGGCGCATAGCACTGCAGCTTGTGGGTTGCCAGGGTCGGGAAGTTCGACGGGTTGAAGTAAGCGGCGCCCGGGCCGATACAGGCGTAATAGGAGCCCGTGCCGCTGCGCATGTAGTTGGAGTAATCCTGCTGCCCGTCAATGTTGCGCGACATGTAGCTGCCGGTGTACACCAAGCTCACGTTGCCCGGCAGCTGCCCGTTCAGCGTCCAGGACGTGCTCTCGTACTTGTCCTTGTTCCAGGCAGGCGTGAAGGCCGTGATCTGGTAGTTCTGCAGCTGCCCGGTGCCGTCCCCGTCCGGATAGGTATAGAAGTAGCCCTGCGCATCCATGTTCTGGTAGTTCTGCTGCAGCAGCAGATTCCAGTTGTCGTTCATCTTCCAGAGCGCCGACAGCCGGAAGCCCTGGGTATCGACGGTGTTGAGATTGTTGCCGAGCAGGCCCGCGTTGTTGGCGGAGGCTCCGGTCGAGGCAGGGACAGTGCCAGGCGCAAAGGAGATGGTGCCGGCCACATTGTCGATGTAGCCGCCCTGGTGCTCGTTGAACACCACCATGCGCAGACCGAACACGCCGTCGATGAGCGGCAGGTTGAGAACGCCGGTCAACTTGCTGTTGGGGTCGCCGCCGGCCGTGACGCCGTAACCGGCGTTGAACTCGCCCGAGGTCGCCGTGAGGTTCGGCTTGTTGGTGATGTAGCGGATGATGCCGGCCTGGGCGCTGCCGCCGAACAGGGTTCCCTGCGGGCCCTCGAGCACCTCGATGCGCTCCATGTCGACGACATAGACGTCGTTGTTGCGCGCCGGGAAGGTCATCGACTGGTCGTCGAGGTAGAGCGCGACGTTCGGGAAGGCCGCGGTCGTCGACTGCGACTGGTTGCCCGAGCCGATGCCGCCGAGGCCGCGGATGAAGATGTTGCCGGTGCCGGGGCCGTTGCCGCTATACGTGACGTTCGGCGTGTACTTCATCAGGTCGTCGAAGCCACTCACGTTCAGCTGACTGAGCTGAGCGCCGGTAATCGCCTGGATCGTGATCGGTACGTCCTGAACGTTCTCCGTGCGGCGCTGCGCAGTCACGACCACTTCGGCGAGTCCGCCACTCTCGGGCGCAGCGGTCGCGGGCTGATCGGCAGGATTGTCCAGATCGGCGGGCGCAGCGAGCGCAATCGTCGGCGCGCTCAAAATCGCCGCCACGGCCGCAGAGATTTTCGGATTGACCTTCATCGCGTTGCTCCCCCCGAGAATTGGTTGTGATTTCCCCACTCGAACGCATCCCGCCATCCCAAGCGGCTCCCCAAGTGACGTTTATACCATTCGCCTCAGGAAGCGCTTGAACAAATACGTCATCAGGGCATGAATAAGCCGCTCCCGCGCCCCGGACACCGGAGCAACGTCGAGCGCGTTAGTCCCTCCCGATCACTAGCCTTCCACACCTTTGTGACACCCAGAAGTCTAGAATTCGGATAGCTGTATCTCAAAAACCGATTTCGCGGACGCTCACGGTCAGCGGCGCAAGCAGCGAAACACCACCCCATATGGCTGCAGCGCCGTGCTGCACCGGCACACGGCGCCTGTTGCGTAGAAGCATCACAGCACGGCGCCCACCCCCTGCCTGCGGGCGGAAAGCGGCGCCCCCTCGACCGAAGCACGCGGTCCGTCGTCTTGCGTGAGAATGAGGCCATGGGACCTACGCAGCGGGTTCTCGCCATCGATCAGGGCACGACCTCAACGCGCACCATCGCCTTCGACGCGAGCGCCCGCGTGGTGGCGCTCGCGCGCCGCGAACTCCCGCAGCACTACCCGGCGGCGGCCTGGGTCGAGCACGACCCGGAGGACATCTGGCGCGACACGCTCGCGACGGTGCGCGAGGCGATCGAGCGCAGCGGCGCCGACAGCAGCGCCGTCGCCGCGCTCGGTATCACCAATCAGCGCGAGACCACGGTGGTCTGGGAGCGCGACAGCGGCCGCGCCGTGCATCGCGCCATCGTCTGGCAGGACCGGCGCACGGCCCCCGAGTGCGCGCGGCTCAAGGCCGCGGGCGCCGAGCCGCTGGTGCGCGAGCGCACCGGGCTCGTGCTCGACCCCTACTTCTCGGCCACCAAGATCGCCTGGATTCTCGATCACGTCCCTAAGGCCCGGGAGCGCGCCGCGCGCGGCGAGCTGGCCTTCGGCACCATCGATACCTTCCTCCTGTGGCGACTCACCGGCGGGCGCGTGCACGCCACCGACGTCACCAACGCCTCACGAACGCTGCTCTTCGACATTCACCGACGCTGCTGGGACGAGGAGCTGCTTGACCTGCTGCGCGTGCCGCGCACGGTGCTGCCGGAGGTGCGTGACAGCAGCGGCGAGTTCGGCACGACCGAGCCGCATCTCTTCGGCCGGGCGCTTCCTATCGCCGGCATCGCCGGCGACCAGCAGGCGGCGCTCTTCGGCCAGGCGTGCCTCTCGCCCGGCATGGCGAAATCGACCTACGGCACGGGCTGCTTCCTGGTGCTCAACACCGGCGACTCCCCCATCGCATCGCGCAACGGGCTGCTGACGACCCCTGCCTACTCGCTCGCGGGGCACATCACCTATGCGCTCGAGGGCTCGATCTTCGTGGCCGGCGCCGTCATCAAGTGGCTGCGCGACGGACTCAAGGTGATCCGGGTGGCGGCCGAGACTGCGGCGCTGGCCGCCACCGTGCCGGATGACCACGGCGTGTACCTGGTGCCGGCATTCGTCGGGCTCGGCGCGCCCCACTGGGCGCCAGGCAGCCGCGGCCTCATCTGCGGGCTGACACTCGATGCCACGCCTGCACATCTGGCGCGCGCGGCGCTCGAGTCGGTGGCCTTCCAGACCCTCGACCTCACGCTCGCCATGGCACGCGACGGCGCGCAATCGACGCAGACATTGCGGGTTGACGGGGGTATGGCGGCGAACGACTGGTTCTGCCAGTTCCTGGCCGACCTCCTCGAGGTCCGGGTCGAGCGCCCCGCCGAGCTCGAGACCACAGCCCTCGGCGCCGCCTTCCTCGCCGGTCTCGCGACGGGCGTGTGGTCGAGCCCGGATGCCCTGGCGGCCACCTGGAAGCCGGCGGCAGCATTCTCCCCGGCCATGACGGACGCGCGCCGCCGCACACTGATGGCCGGCTGGCGGCAGGCGCTCGAGCGCACGCTGCTCGGCTCCCGCCCCTCCTGAGGCCGGCCCGGCGATGCTTCTTTTCGATGGGGCTATTCCTTTTCTAGGCTTTGACGACGGCATCGCTCGGGGAGAATCGGCGTTCCACCCATGAGCACCTCCGCCCTCGAGCGCGATCGCCCCGCCTGGGAGCGTCTGTCCGCCGGACTGAAGCCCGAAGGACGCGCTTTCATCGGCGGACGCTTCGCCGCCGCGCTCGACGGGGATGTGTTCGATGACGTCTCGCCCGTCGACGGGCGCATCATCTGCCAGGTGGCGCGCGGCCGCGCCGCCGACATTGATGCGGCCGTCAAGGCGGCACGCGCGAGCTTCGAGACGGGTCCCTGGCGGCGCCTGGAGCCCAGGGAGCGCAAGAAGATCCTGCGACGGTTCGCGGAGCTGATCCGCAGCGACGTCGACACCCTCGCGCTCCTCGAGACGCGCGACGTCGGCAAGCCGATCGTGAACTCGGTCGCCGTCGATGTCGCCAACTGCGCCGACTGCATCGAGTACTACGCCGAGTTCGCCGACAAGCTGGTCGACGAAATCGCGCCCACCGGCCCGAACGATCTGGCGCTCATCCGTCGCGAGCCGCTCGGGGTGGTCGCGGCCATCGTGCCGTGGAACTACCCGCTCATCATCAGCTGCTGGAAGGTGGGGCCGGCGCTGCTCACCAGCAACTCGGTGGTGCTGAAGCCCGCCGAGCAGTCGCCCCTCAGCGCCATCCGCCTCGCCGAGCTCGCCTGCGAAGCGGGCGTGCCGCCCGGCACGTTCAACGTCGTGCCAGGCTTTGGCGAGGAGGCCGGCAAGGCGCTGGCGCTGCATCCGGAGGTCGACCTCATCACCTTCACGGGCTCGACCGAGGTCGGGCGGCTGATGTTGCGTTACGCGGCGGAGTCGAACTTGAAGCGCGTGGCGCTCGAGCTCGGCGGCAAGACTCCGCAGGTGGTGTTTGCGGATGCGGATCTCGAGGAGGCCGCCACCGGCATCGCCTGGGGGATCTACTACAACAGCGGCGAGACCTGTCACGCCGGCTCGCGGCTCATCGTGCATGAGTCGGTGAAGGAGGCGCTCCTCGAGCGCATCCGCAAAGTCACCGCCTCCATCACCCTCGGTCACCCGCTCGAGCCCACGACCCAGATGGGCGCGCTCATCGATCGTGGCCACATGCAGCGCGTGCTCGGCTACATCGACGGCGGTATCGCCGACGGCGCGCGCCTCGTGCTCGGCGGTCATCAGGCGCTCAAGGAGACCGGCGGCTATTACGTCGAGGCGACCGTGCTCGATGGCGTGCGCCCGGAGATGAAGGTGGCGCGCGAGGAGATCTTCGGTCCGGTGCTCGCCGTGATGAGTTTCCGCGACGAGGCGCAGGCGCTGCGGCTCGCGAACGATACGGCCTACGGGCTTGCCGCCGCGGTGTGGACCGCGGACATCAACCAGGCACACCGCATGTCGAGCGCGCTGCGCGGCGGCACGGTGTGGGTAAACGCGTTCGATCGCTCCACCATGGCGACGCCCTTCGGCGGCTTCAAGCTGTCAGGATTCGGACGCGACCGCTCACCGCACGCCATCGACAAGTACTGCGATCTGAAGACCATATGGACGGCCTATAAATGAACGCCGCACCGCTCGCCGCCGCGACCGTGCCGGCGCGCGCGGCAGCGCCCGAGGCGCTGCGCCGGCACGTGGGCGCGTTGCTCGCCGGCTGTCGCCCGGGGCACGCGCTCCCCGGCGCCTTCTTCACGGACGAGACGCTGTACGGTGCCGACATCGAGTACATCTTCGGCCGCCACTGGCTGTTCGTAGCCTCCGAGCCCGAGATCCCCGAGAGTGGCGACTACCGCACGCTGCAGATTGGCCCCTGGCCGATCTTCCTCCTGCGCCGCGACGACGGCTCGATCGCGGCGTTCCACAACACCTGCCGCCATCGCGGCTCGCGCATCCTGCAGCAGGACAGCGGCATCGCCGGCGCGACGCTGCAGTGCCCGTACCACCGCTGGAGCTACGACCTCGACGGCCGGGTCATCGGCTGCGGGGCGACCGGCGAGCGCCCCGCCGAGCAACGCGCCCTCGCGCCGCTGCACGTGCGCACTCTCGCCGGGCTTATCTTCGTGTGTCTCGCGGATGAGCCGCCTCAGGATTTCGAGGACATGGCGCGCCGCATGGCGCCCTACCTGGCGCCGCACGGCCTGGCGTACGCCAAGGTGGCCAAGCAGGTCGACATCCTCGAGGAAGGCAACTGGAAGCTCACCATCGAGAACAATCGCGAGTGCTTCCATTGCGCCGGGCACCCCGAGCTGCTGTGCTCGCTGTTCGAGTTCTTCGGCGACATCGACGTCGCACGCCTCACGGCCGCGGAGCGCGAAGCCTACGCGCGCTATCAGAGCGCGCGCGAGGAGACCGAGGCGATCTGGCGCCGCGCGCAGCTGCCGTGGCAGCCGATCGAGGAGCTCTGCGGCCGGCCGACCGCGTTTCGCACCGAGCGGCTGGTGCTGGACGGCGCCGGCGAGTCGATGACCGCCGACACCCGCATCGCCTCGCGGCGGCTGCTCGGGGAGCTGACCGAGGCGCGCCTCGGGACGCTGCACTACCACACGCAGCCGAACGCCTGGTTCCACTTCCTGTCCGATCACATCCTTACCTTCGCGACGCTCCCCATCGACCGCACGCACACCCTGGTACGCAGCACCTGGTTGGTGCATGCGCAGGCCGAGGAAGGGCGCGACTACGATCTCGCCGCGCTCACCAGCGTGTGGAACGCCACTAACGCCCAGGACGCCCACTTCGTCGGGGAGACGCAACGCGGCGCCTCGAGCCCCGCTTACCGGCCAGGTCCAATCGCCTCGAGCGAGTACATGGTGGGGCTGTTCCACACCTGGTACGAGGAGCGGCTGCGCGCCGAGCTCGCCCTGTGAAGCTCACCGACATCAAGACCTTCGTCGCCGGCAACCCGCCGCCGCACTATGGCGGCCGCTACTTCGTGTTCGTGAAGCTCACGACCGATGCCAACGTGCACGGCATCGGCGAGGCGTACTGCGTGCCGTTCCATCCCGACATCGTCACGCGCATGCTGGTCGATGTCTTCGAGCGCTATCTCGCCGGCGAGGACCCGCATCACATCGAGAAGATCTGGCGGCGCGTGTACTCGGCCGGCTACACGCAGCAGGCGGATCTGGCACTCATGGGCGTGCTGTCGGCGCTCGAGATGGCGTGCTGGGACATCATCGGCAAGGAGGCGGGCCAGCCGGTCTACAACCTCCTCGGCGGACGGGTGCACGAGCGGCTGCGCAGCTACACCTATATCTATGCGCGCCCCGGCGACAAGACCAACGTCTATCAGGACCCGGAGCTCTCCGCCGAGCGCGCCGCCGAGTACCTGGCGCAGGGCTTCACCGCTCTCAAGTTCGATCCTGCGGGCCCCTACTCCGCCTTCGACGGGCGGCAGCTCTCGCTCCCGGCGCTCGAGCTGTGCGAGCGCTTCATGCGGCTGCTGCGCGAGGCGGTGGGCAATCGCGCCGACCTGCTGTTCGGCACCCACGGCCAGATGACCGCCGCCGGAGCGCTGCGCCTGGCGCGGCGCCTCGAGCCCTACGATCCGCTGTGGTTCGAGGAGCCGGTGCCACCCGATGCGCCGGAGGAGATGGCGCGCGTCGCGCGCGGCACGCGCATCCCGATCGCCGCCGGCGAGCGCCTCGCCACCAAGTACGAGTTCGCGCGGCTGCTGCGCGAGGGCGCAGCCGCGATCCTGCAGATGAATCTCGGGCGGGTCGGCGGCATACTCGAAGCGAAGAAGATCGCCGCCATGGCCGAGGTGCAGCACGTGCAGATCGCCCCGCACCTGTACTGCGGCCCGGTGGTCGGCGCCGCCAACATCCAGCTCTCCACCTGCAGCCCGAACTTCCTGATCCTGGAGAGCATCGAGCGCTGGCAGGGGTTTCACGCCGAGGTGTTGAAGAAGCCGATCCGCTGGGAGGCGGGCTATGTCATCCCGCCGACCGAGCCCGGGCTCGGCGTCGAGCTCGACGAGGACGTCATCGCCCGCCACCCCTACAAGGACAAGGCGCTGCATCTTGAGATGGCACAGGAACCGGTCGTCGGCTGAGCGCCCAGGCGTCGATGAGCGAGTATGACTACATCGTGATCGGGGCGGGCTCGGCGGGCTGCGTGCTCGCCAACCGCCTGACCGCGAGCGGCAGCGAGCGGCTGCTGCTGCTCGAGGCGGGCGGCTCCGACCGCTCGCCCTGGATCCAGGTGCCGATCGGCTACGGGCGCACGTTCAACGACCCACGCTTCAACTGGATGTATGAAGCCGACCCCGATCCGACGCTCGAGGGTCGCCGCCAGTTCTGGCCGCGCGGCAAGGTGCTCGGGGGCTCGAGCTCGATCAACGCCATGGTGTACGTGCGCGGCCAGCCGGGCGATTTCGACGACTGGGCCGCCGCCGGCAACCCGGGCTGGTCGTTTCGCGAGCTGCTGCCGTACTTCCGCAAGCTCGAGGATCACCCGTTCGGCGAGCCGCAGTTCCACGGCAGCGGTGGCCCGGTCGCAGTGAGCGACGTGTCGGGGCAGGTGCACCCGCTGTGCCAGAGCTTTCTTAAGTCCTGCGACAGCCTCGGCATCGCGCGCACCCGCGACTTCAACGGTGCGCAGTCCGAGGGCGCGGGACTGTGGGAAGTCACCATCAAGGACGGCGTGCGCGTCTCGGCTTCGAACGCCTACCTGCGGCCTGCATGGCGGCGCGGCAACCTCGAGATCCGCACGCGCAGCCGCGTGACCCGCATCCTGTTCGAGGGCGGGCGTGCCACGGGCGTTGAGTTTCTCGAGGGTGGCACGCCGCGCCAGGCGCGCGCCCGGCGCGAGGTGATCCTCGCCGCCGGCGCCATCGCCTCGCCGCAGCTGCTCGAGCTCTCGGGAGTGGGCGATGCGCAGCTGCTGCGCAGCTTCGGGCTGCCGGTGGTGCTCGACTCGCCGGCGGTCGGCCGCGGGCTGCAGGATCACCTCGCCGTCAACTACTACTACCGCTCGCGCGTGCGCACTCTCAACAACGAGCTCGCACCGTTCCTCGGCAAAGTGCGTGCAGCGCTGCGCTATGCGTTCGGCAAGGGCGGTCCGCTCGCGATGAGCGTCAACCAGGCGGGCGCGTTCCTGCGCAGCCGTGACGGACTCACGCGCCCCAACATGCATCTCTACTTTAATCCCGCGAGCTACTCGACGACCACGCTCGGCTCGACCCGACGACTCCTGAAGCCCGACCCGTATCCCGGCTTCCTCATGTCCTTCAACACCTGCCGACCCTCAAGCCGCGGCAGCATCCACATCCGCTCAGCGGATCCCCTCAAGCCGCCCGCCATCCAGCCGAATGCACTCGCTCATCCGCGCGATGTCGCCGACGTCATCGAGGGCGCGCGCCTGGTACGGCGGATCGTGGCTGCACAGCCGCTCGCGGGCCTCATCGAGGCCGAGCGCGAGCCCGGCAGCGCGGTGACGGCCGAGGCGGAGCTGCTCGCAGATTTCCGCCGCCGTTGCGGCTCGGTGTTCCACGCCTGCGGGACCTGCGCGATGGGCTCGGATCCGCGCGCCACGGTGCTCGACTCGCGCTTGAGGGTGCGCGGCCTCGGCAGCCTGCGCGTCGTCGATGCCTCTGCATTTCCCAACCTCACCTCCGGCAATACCAACGCGCCAACCATGATGCTGGCGGAGAAAGGCGCGGATCTCATTCTGGAAGACAGCCGCACGGCGCAGGCGTAACCTGCCTTCGAGATCCCTCCTCAGGCGAGACCCCATGAGCGAGCTGCAGTCGAGCGTCGCAGCGGATGCCTCGGCCCTCGGTGCCACGGTGCCGCAGTCGGCATCCCTGATCGAGCGCTGGTACGTGCTCATCATGATGTGTCTCGTCTACACGCTCAGCATCGCCGACCGCTACGTGGTATCGACGGTGCTCGACCCGATCCGCATTGAGCTGCACCTCACCGACCAGGGAGTGGCGCTCCTCACCGGCCTCGCCTTCGGTCTCTTCTACGTGGTGCTGGGATTTCCTCTCTCCTGGCTCATCGACCGCTACAACCGCCGCAGGATCGTCGGCGTGTGCCTCGTGGTGTGGTCGGCGATGACTGCCGTTTGCGGGCTGGCGCGCAGCTCGCTCGAATTCTTTCTGGCGCGCGTCGGGGTGACGATCGGCGAGGCCGGCGGCACGCCCGGGGCGAACTCGCTCCTGTCGGACTACTTTCCGGCAACGCGGCGCGCCATGGCGCTTACGGTCTTCTCGCTCGGCGCACCGATCGGCGCCTGGCTCGGTTACAACGTCGCCGGCGGCATCGCCGACCACTATGGCTGGCGCGCGGCGTTCTATGCGCTGGGGCTCCCCGGTGTGCTGGTCGGCATCGGCGTGTGGCTCACGGTACGCGAGCCCAAGCGCGGCTGTCTCGACAGCGGCAGGGAGAGCCTGGCCCCATCGGTGGCCGCCACGCTGCGCTTCATGTGGGTGCAGCGCGCGGCGGTGCATACCATGATCGGCACCGCGGTGTGCGCGCTGTGGGGCTGGGGACTGATGTTCTGGACGCCGGCCTTCCTGCAGCGCACCTATCACATGAGCGTCGGCCAGGCGAGCGAGGTCACCCAGAACATGCATCTGTGGGGCGGAGGCCTCGCCACCGTCGCCACCGGCATCCTCATGGCGCGCTCCAGCATGATCGATGCGCGACGCATCGTCTGGGTGCTGGCCATCGGCATCGGCATCGCGACCATCGCCTCGGGCGTCGTCTACTGGACGCGCGACCTCGCGCTCGCCAAGGCGATGCTGTGGATCTTCATTCCCTCTATTTACTTCTACATCGGCCCGGGATTCGGCTTACTCAACAATCTGGCGCCCTGTCGCATGCGGGCCATGTTCTGCGCCATGGTGCTGTTCCTCGCCAATCTCGGCAATCTCGTGATCGCACCACCGCTGATCGGGACGCTGAGCGATTACTTCGCGCCGAATCACGTCCCGAACGCCGATTCGCTGCGGCTCGCGATGCTGTGTCTGGTACCGACGGGACTGTGGGCCACCGCGCACCTGGTGCTCGCGACCCGCGACATCCTCAAAGACCAGGAACGGGCGCGGGACTACCCGTAGCCGCGGTGCGGCCCCAGTCCACCGGCTCGACCGGCGGCACCACGAACAGCCAGGCGATGAGCCCGAGCAACGCGACCACGCCGGTGACCCACAGCGCGACCGTGTAGTGGCCACCGTTGTACTTGACCAGGTAGCCGGTGATGCTCGGCGCGAGAATGCCCGCCGTGTTGCTGATCGCGTTCTGCGTGCCCATCCAGCGGCCGGTGGCGAACCGGCCCGCAAACCGCTGCGTGAGCGCACCGACCGAGGGTGAGTTGAGGCCGTCGGCGAGTCCGGTCGCGAGCAAGAGCGCAGCCCCCGCGGCCGCCCCGGCGCCGCTCAGGAAGAGCAGACAGGCGCCGACTCCGGCCGCGCTCAGCGACAGCGCGGTCTTATAGGCCAGGCTTGCCGTCGCGCCGCGGCGCACCCACCAATCCAGTGCGAAGCCGGTCGCGATGATGCTCGCCGCGTCCATCCAATAGATGAGACTCTGCACCTTCGCCATCGAGGCGAGCGGCATGCCGCGCTCCTCCACCAGATAAAGCGGCACCCAGGTGAATACGAAGTAGAAGGCGTAGTTCGAGCAGAAGTTTCCGAGCACCGTGCCCCACAGCGCCCGCTGGCGCACGATGTCGATCCATCGCGGCCCAGCGGCGTCGGCTCCCGGCGGCGCGGCCGGCGGCGCAATGCGCAGCTCACCGCGCCAGGGAATCAGCCACAGGAGCGAGGCCACGCCGAGCGCGATGAACATCGCCCGCCAGCCGTAGCGGATCATGACCCAGGCACCGATGGTCACGCCGAGCGCCGGACCGATGACGCTGCCGAGCTGCATCATGGCGGTCACCCGTGCGCGGTGCTGATCGCGGACCCGCTGCGCGATCAGGGCGAACCCGCTCGGGTAGCACACCGACTCGCCGACCCCCATGAGGAGGCGCAACGCCGTGAGCGTCAGCACACCGCCCGACAGGCCGGCGAGAAATGTGCCCACCGACCAGAGCGTGAAGCCGGCGGCCAGAACCCGCGCGGCGCCGAGGCGGTCGATGAGCACGCCCATGATCGGCTGTGAGACAACGTAGGTCGCGAAGAACGCCGACAGCAGCCAGCCCATCTGCACCGCATCGAGTGAGAACTCGCTCTTGATGAGCGGTGAGGCGGTCGAGATGGTGCCGCGATCGACGTAGTTGATCATGAGCGCCGCCCCGAGCAGCAGCGCGAGCCGCAGCGGAAAACGCGAGCCGGCCGCGGCGGAGTGCTCGGCGGCGGGCACCTAGTGAGACCTTATGTGCGCGCTCATTCCTAGTGCGCGCTTGGCTTCATGTCCTTCGGCTCCGCGACCAGCAGATCCGCGCTCAGGCGCGTGCCGAGCATCGCCTGATGAGGAACGCAGTTCGACTCGAAATCCACGTTGCGGGTCGCGAACAGCGGCAGGATCTTCTGCTTGATCTGTTCCAGCAGCTCGCAGTCGCCCGCCTCCCACACCGGGTCCCTTTCGAGGTGCAGATCCACCCGCTTCCAGTGCGCGGCCACGAGGTTGGTGGCGGTCGCAGTGTCGGGTGCCGGCTCGAGCACGCTCATCTTGATATTGACGGCCGGGAACGGATCGGGCCGGCCGAGAGGTGAGCTGCAGCCGGTGGAATGAACCTCGAGATCGCCCCGCGCCCCGAGCTCCTTCAGCGCGTGCCGGATCTTGTCCTCCAGCCCATCGCAGGAGTAATGCGCAGTGAACCCCTGGAACAGGAAATGCAGCTGCTTGGGCGTCCACATGGCCGACTGAGCGTCCGCCGGCGCGGCACTGCTTTCGGCCGCCGCCGCCCGTGTCGGAGAAATTGACAGCACCGTCGCCAGCAGCAGCGCGAGAGCGGTGCTCAGGAAAAGCCATGGGTGCCGGTTGCACATATATCTACCTCCGCGAGCATTAGACGCGATTTCCCCCTCTCCGTTCTAGCTCGAACCGGCCCTCGCGGGCGCTGCCGTTCCCGCTCGCGGGCCGTAGCCTCCGCGCTCGCTTTGGCGCACACTTACAGTCACATAACAATTCCTGCGGCGCTGCGCCTAGGTTCGGGGGTACGCCTGTCCGGGGAAGAAGAGGTTCCTGCGAAATCCCGCGCCGGCCCGCGTTCCGGCAACGCTTCGCTGTTACTTCCGTCCAGCCTGAGTTGGACGCTGTTTCTGTACGCCGCACTGGTGCTCGCCACCGGCTGGGCGTACTCGGCGCAGCGCGTGCGCACCGACCGCGAGCAGACGCTGCAATCCGAGAGCAACCGCCTGCGCGCCGTCGCCGTGGCGCTCGAGACCAGCGCCTTCGCGATGCTGAGCGATGGCGTCGGATCGGCGGTGGTGCGCGCCAACGAGATCGAGGCGGTCGGGGGCTTAAGCGCGGTCTCCGAGCGTGACCTGATTCCGACCCTCGGCAAGGCGATGATGGGCGGGCAGTACGTGCGCTCGATCTTCATCGCCGACGCCACACGTTTCGCACGCGGCGGGCGCAACGGCGCCTATGACGTAAGCCGCACACCGCCTAGCTGGTTCGCCGCTCCGCGCGAAGAGACCGGGGCCGACGTTTGGGTGGGCGGGCCGATCGCCGACCCGGACCACCCGGACTCTGCCGACACCGTGGTGCCGGTCGCGCGCCGCGTACCGAGCGGCGGCAACGAGAACCTGTGGGCGGGCGCGCTGTTCGACTTCCGCGCCTTCGATTCGCTGCGCACCCAGCTCGGCGGGCCCGGCGGCATCATCTTCCTCGTCAGGTCGGACGGCACGGTGCTCGCCGCGATGGAGGACAAGCCCGGGCATGCGCTGGTCGGCCACAACTACGGCGGTAGCGCGAGCTTCAAGGAGGCCCAGCGCTACCTGGCAAGCGGCTGGGACTCGGGCACGATCGAGGGGTTCTCCCCGGTATTCGGCGGTCACGAGGTGTACGGCTTCGCGCAGCTGCGACAGTACCCGGTGGTCATCGTGACGGCCCGGCCGCTCGATGCGATGCTTGCACCCTGGTGGGCGCGCACAGTCACGACACTGGTGGTGACGGGCGCATTCTCGGCGCTGGTGCTGGCAATGACGCTGCTCCTCAGTCATTCGCTGCGCGCGCTGCGCAACCGCGAGCTGCACTACCGGACGCTCTTCAACAATGCCTCGTACAGCGTGTTCCTCGGCGAAGGCGACCGTTTCCTGACCGCCAACGACACGGCGTTGCGTATGTTCGGTCTGCCCGACCACGAGGCGCTCCGCGACCTGACTCCCGAGCGCCTGTCGCCGCTCGAGCAGCCGGACGGACAGCCCTCGGCGATCGCGCGCCTGAAGCGTATCGAGCAGGCAGTGCGCGAAGGCAACGCCAGCTTCGAGTGGGTCCACCGGCGGGTCGATACGGGCGAGGCGTTTCCCGCCGAGGTGGACTTAAGCACGCTGACCGAGGGCAAGACGCTGCTGACGCTCGCCGTGATCCACGACCTCACCGAGGCGAAGCGCGCCGAGCAGGACCGCCGCGAGAGCGAGGGGCGCTACCGGGCGCTGGTGGATGCCATGCCGGAAGCGGTCTTCGTCCACCGTGGCGGGGAGCTGCTGTTCGGCAACGCGGCCGCGCGGCGCCTGGTCGGCGCGCGCCCGGGAGACATCCTGAGCGGCATCCCGGTGATGTCATTTGCGCTCGAGGGGGATCGCGAGGCGCTCGCCGCGCGCACCCGGCGCGTGCTCGAGCACGGCCTGCCGGCAGAGCCGCGCGAGGCGCGCATTCGCCGACTCGATGGCACCGTGATCTGGGTCGAGCTGCAGGGCGTGCGCGTCGAGTACGGCGGCGCGCCGGCGGTGCAGACGCTGATGCGCGACATCAGCGCCCGCCGGCAGCTCGAGGAGGCAGATGCGGCGCGCAGCGTGCGCGTGCAGCGCCAGGCCGACATGCTGCTGCGGGTGGCGAGCCGCAACACCAGCACCGGCTGGAGCGGACTCGGCGCCGCCCTCGAGGGAATCTGCGCCGACACGGCGCAGGTGCTCGGCGTCGACCGCGTCGGAATCTGGATGCTCGAGGACCAGGGCATGACACTCAGCGGGGCTGCCGTCTACGAGCGCGGCGGCACGCGCCGCGAGGACCTGCCGCGCTTACCGATGAGCCGGCTCGGCTCCTATATCGCGCTGCTGCGCAGCGAGCGGGTGGTGGAGAGCGCCGATATCGACAACGACCCGCGGCTGCGCGGCCTCGGCGAGGCCGCGCGGCCGCTGGCGAGCTCGCGCGCCATCCTCGCGGGGGCGATCTTCCGCGCCGGAGAGCTCGCCGGAGTGGTCTCGGCCTCGCAGCTCGATGGCCCGCGCCAGTGGCATCCGGACGAGGCCAACTTCGTCGGCGGCGTAGCCGACCAGGTCGCGCAGGCGCTGCTCGATTTCGAGCGCGAGCAGGCGCTCGCGGATCTGCAGGTGCTGGCCGGGGAGCTGACGCGCATCCAGAACGAGGAACGCCGCCGCATCGGGCGCGAGCTGCATGATTCGACCGGCCAGACGCTGGCGGCGCTCGAGCTCGACCTGGCGCGCCTCGCTGATGCCACCAAGTCCCTCGCCGAGAAACCGCGTGCGATGCTCGAGAACGCCATTCGCCTGGCGCGACAGTGCTCCAACGAGATCCGTACTGCCTCCTACCTGCTGCACCCGCCGCTGCTCGATGAGCTCGGGCTGGTGAGCGCGCTGCGCTGGCTGGCGGACGGACTGAAGGAGCGCAGTGGGATCGAAGTGCACCTCGAGCTGCCCGAATCGATGCCGCGCCTCTCGCCCGCCAATGAGCTGACGCTATTCCGCGTCGCGCAGGAGGCACTCACCAACGTGCAGCGCCACTCGGCGAGCCCATGGGTGGCGCTGCGTCTCGAGGTGCTGCCGCACGCCGTATCACTCGAGGTCGAGGACGCCGGGGTGGGTCTGCCCGAGGGCACCGGCGCACCCGGGCTGGCGCAGGTACCGACGCTGGGGGTCGGGCTCGCGGGTATGCGCGAGCGGATCCGCCAGGTCGGCGGCACCTTCGAGGTCGAGTCCGCAGGCGCAGGGACGCGCATTCGTGCCACCGTGCCGCTGCAGTTCGTGCCCGAGGCGCGCAGTGCCTGACACCGGGAGAGCCGCCCGCATCGTCATCGCCGACGACCACGAGATGGTACGGCGGGGACTCATCGCGACGCTCGAGGACACCGGCCGCTGGAGCGTGGTGGCGCAGGCGGACAACGGGCGCGATGCCGTGCAGCTCGTCGAGCTGCACGCCCCCGATGTCGTGATCCTCGATATCAGCATGCCCGAGCTCAATGGCCTCGATGCGACGCGCCTGATCCTCGCCGCACGCCCGGCGACGCGCGTGCTGATCCTCACGGCCCACGAGTCCGAGCAACTGGTGCGCGAGGTACTGTCCGCCGGCGCGCGCGGCTACGTGCTGAAGTCCGATGCCGGCCGGATACTGGTGCGCGCGGTCGAGGCGCTGCTCGAGGGTCAGACCTTCTTCACGTCCAAGGTGGCGCGGCTGGTGCTCGAGGGGTATCTGCGCGGTCCGGGGGAAGCCCCCACGGATGCGCCGGCGAACGTGCTGTCGGCGCGCGAGCGCGAGATCGTGCAGCTGCTCGCCGAGGGTGCCAGCAACAAGGAGGTGGCGCGCGCGCTTGATATCAGCGTGAAAACCGCTGAGACCCACCGCAGTAACATAATGCGAAAAATGCAGTTCGAGTCGCTGTCGGACCTGGTGCGCTACGCGGTGCGTAACAAGATCATCGAGGTTTGAGCTAGCCCCATCTGAATTTTCGCTAGCACTGCGGTTCCCGCTACAGCTTTTTCCCCGCCGGCGTACCGACTTCCTGCAATTACCTCGGCGTCGGCGTACCTCTACAGTGCCGGGCTATGGAAGGCGTCGACAACCACGGACGGTATCTGGCGTGACGGTCGATGGGTGGCTGGCAGTCTTGGCGGCGCTTATCGCCCTGGCGGCCTCTCATACGACGCTTGATCTGACCACACGCCTGTCAGCCTCTTCGCGCCGGCGCGTGCTGTGCAGGACTGTGTCCGGTGCACTCGCGCTCGGTGCGGGGCTTTGGTGCCTCGATCTCGTCGGGTTGCTGGCGCTCGGAACACAGAGCTGGGGCGACACCGACGTGCTGATTCTCATTGCAGCGTTCGCGGTCGCCGTGCTCGACCTCATGGGGATGCTCGCGGTGTTCGCAGGGAGCGAGCCAAGCACTGCTAGGATTCTGGCCGGGAGCACGGCGGCCGCGGCAGGGATCTCCGCAACCTACTGGACGACGGTTGCAGCTCTCGGCCCGGTGCGCGCGACCGGCAGCATCGTGCGGCCCCTCATCCTATGCCTCGCGCTCGCCTTCGGTGCCTTCACCGGCGCTTTCTGGCTGCGCTATCGGGTTGGACCCCAGCCCTCGTGGTGCGGCCTGCTCGGCAAGGCAGGCGCCGCGTTGCTCGGCGCTGCGGCGCTGCTGCTGATGCCGGTGAGCGCCTGGCAGGGGCTGCCGCTGAAGTTTGGCGCCCTGGGCCAGGGCACGGGCGCCGACCGGCAGATCCTCGGCATCGCCCTCGGCGCAACCGGGCTGGCGGTGCTCGCGGTCACCCGCATCGCGGTCTACTACGAGCGCCGCCTCGCCGCCCGCACCGCGCAGTGCGCGCGCGAGCTCGAGGAGGTGCATACCCGCCTGCAGTACCTCGCCACGCACGACTCCCTCACCGGACTTCCCAACTGGCTGCTGTTCAAGGAGCGTCTCGGCCAGGCGGTCGCCGACACCGGGCGGCCCGAGCGCGCCATCGCCGTCGCGGTGCTCGACCTCGATCACTTCAGCTCCCTGAATCACTCCCTCGGCCACGGTGCCGGCGACTGGTTGCTCTCCGAGGTCGCCCGCCGGGTCGCCTCGGTGCTGCGCCCGGGTGACCTGCTGGCGCGCCTGGGGAGCGATGAGTTCGTGGTGCTCATCGACAGCCTCGCGGCGCGCGTCGATGCCGAAACCGTCACCCGCAGCATTCTCGCCGAGCTCCGGGAGCCGTTCTCGATCAATGGCGCCGACGTGCACGTGCGGCCTAGCATCGGCGTGAGCGTGTGGCCGGACGATGGCCGGCGGGTCGATGACCTGCTGGCGCACGCCGAGGTCGCCATGGCGCTCGCCAAGGAGCGCGGCGGCGAGGTGCAGTTCTTCCAGCGCGGCATGACCGACTCGATGCACGAGCGCATGGCGCTCGAGAATGACCTGCGCCGCGGGCTCGCCGCCGGCGAGTTCGAGCTCTCGTATCAGCCCGTGCTGTCCGCCAAGACCGGGCGCATCGTCACCGCCGAGGCGCTGCTGCGCTGGCGGCATCCGCTGCGCGGCGTCATCGGCCCGAGCTCCTTCATCCCGCTCGCCGAAGAGACCGGTCTCATGATCCCGCTCGGGGAATGGGTGATCCGCGAGGCCTGCCGCCAGGCAGCCGCCTGGAAGCTCGACAACGGCACCGATATCCGTCTCGCCGTGAATCTGTCGGCGACCCAGTTCCGCCACCAGAATCTGGTCGAGGTCATCCGCACCGCGCTCAGCCGGCATGAGCTCGATGCGCGCTGCCTGGAGATCGAGCTCACCGAGAGCGCGGTCATGACCAACCCCGAGGAGTCCGTCGGCGTGCTCAAGCAGCTGCGCAAGATGGGCGTCACGGTGGCGGTCGATGACTTCGGCACCGGCTACTCGAGCTTGAGCTACCTGCGGCGCTTCCCGATCGACAAGCTGAAGATCGACCGCAGCTTCGTGCGCGACCTCGCCACGAGCCGCACGGATGAGTCGATCGTGCGTGCCATCATTTCGCTCGCCCATTCGGTGGGTCTGGAGGTGGTGGCCGAGGGCGTCGAGACCGAAGAGCAGTTGAGCTGTGTACGCGTGCTCGGCTGCGACCAGTGGCAGGGCTACTACTGCTGCGAGCCGCAGACCACCGATGTCTTCGGCCTGATGCTCGCCGACCAGTGCGAGCGGCGCACGGGCCTGGCGGCCGGCCTCTGCCGCGTGCCGCGCGTCCAGCAGGCCTGAGCCTGCCGACGGAGCAACGGGCCGTGCGCGTGCTTCTCCGCAAGATCGACCTGCTGCGACTGCAGTGTTACTCGACCCATCGTCCGCTGCGGCCGCACTCGCGCCGCATGCGCGATGAGACCCGCGCCTGCCGCCGGCCGCGGTCTGCCCCGTGCCGCGCCCTGGCGCTGCGATTCCGCCCACACTGACTGAGCCGCCGCACCCTCGTGGGAGCGCGTGACGCGCGAGGGTCTCCGGCCACACAATAAGGCGGGCGACCGGTCCAGGGGGAACGCCGCGCGTGAGCCTGCTCAAGTGCCCTGACTGCGGTCAGGATGTCTCATCATCCGCACGCGCGTGTCCGCACTGCGGGCGCCCCCACCGCAGGTCCTCCTCCTCCATCGGGCTCTCCGGCATGGTCGTGATCGCCACCGTCTGTGCCGGGGTGCTGATCTGGCGCGCGAGCTCGAGAAGCCCGCCGCCCGTCGAGACGGCGACCGTGGGCGCTCCCGAGACCAGCATCGCCCAGCCGAGCCGGGACAGCGAGGGGCTGAACGCCTCCATCGGCTACAACCGCAAGCTCGCGCTGTTTCGCATCGAGAATCGCGATGCCTTCAACTGGAGCCGCTGCCAGCTGAGCCTCAACGCCCGCGGCATCTCCTCGGGCTACCTGCGCGACGTCGACTCGATCGGCACCGGGATCGCACAGGCGGCGCTCATCGGCGGCAGCGAGTTCAGCGGCGAGGGCGGCCGCCATTTCGATCCCGCAAAGGAAGCCGTCGTCACGCTCGATGTGGCCTGCGACACACCCCGGGGACCGCTGACCTACGGCGGGAAGTTCGCGCCGCAGACTCCCGCCGGCGGCTGACACTCCAAGCACCGGCGGGTTGGCTCACTGCTGGGGCTTGGGCGGGGGCTGACTCGGCGTGCCCGCGCTCGAGGGCTGCTGCCGGTGTGCGCGGGCCTGCTGCAGAGCGTCGCGGCAGCCCGGCGACAGGTCGTCGCGATGCTCGGCGATGCACGCGCGGATGCGGCCACCTCCCGGCTGCACGTCCGGACAGAACTTCTTGAGATCCGCCGCGCACGCCTCGCGTACCGGCGTCGCCTGCGGCGCGGACGGAGCCTCCTGCGCCTGCGCGGTTAGGCTGACGAGAGTCAGACAGCAGAGCGGAGCAAAGAAGGTCTTCATGGGAACCTCGCGTGTTGCAATCACGGTCGGACGGATCACGAGCCGCCGTCCCGATCGCTTGAGATTACAGGAACGACTCGCGGGCAGGCAGGTTGACCGAAGCACCCCACACCTCAGAAGCGCCAGCCCAGGCCTGCCGTGACAATGTCACGATCCTGGTCGTCGCCGGTGAATCCCCGGTGCCAGATGAACCGCAGATCGAGCGCTCGCGTGAAGCGCCAGCTGGCGGTCACCGAGGCGAGCCCAACCACGCTCGCCCCCTCGCCCGCGTAGATCGTGCGATAGGACTGTAAGGAAAAGTACGAGCCGAGACCTAAACCCACGCCGAGGCGCTCCGCGAGAAACTCCTGTACGAGCCAAGCGTTCGCGGTCGCTCCCGAGTGCTGGCCGTCCAACCCGTCGCTGTCAGTCAGCACACTCACCGAGAGTTCGACGTGGAGCGCCACGCGACGCCGGTACTCGGCCCCGAACGTGTTCGATACGTCCGAGTGGAAGCCGTTGAGGACGGTTGCGCCGAAAAAGACACCGAGCTCGTTCGCCGGCTCCGAACTGTCACTCGGACGCCTCAGGAGGTCGGTGACCCGGTCCAGCCGGCACCCGCCACCCACCATCACGGTGCGCGTTCCCACATCTCCCGGGGCCACGACCTGGCTGATCTCGAGCCGCGCGAACCAGCGCTCGGAGAGCGCGTAGCTCGCCGCCACCGTCGCTACGGCGCCGAGCGCGTGATAGTCGCGATAGCCCTCAGCCGCACTCGCGTCCGTCTCAGTATCGAAGTACACGTACGGCCCCGCCCCAACGGAAAGACTCACACGGTCGCCCCACAGCGGCATGCGCCCCCAGATCTGCAGCGCGACCCCGTCACGATGATGAGTCGGCAGATGCCCCTCGTTGAGATAGGTCAGCGAGCCCTCGAGATACGGCAGCAGCCGCTCGCGGTACTCGAGACCCCAGGCGTAGGAAGCGGAGGTATGGTCATCCGTGTCGGTGAGACCCCCAAGCGCGGCAAGCTCCTCGGCGGAGGCCGACACCGCGGCTCCAGTCGCCAAGACCAGTGGCGCCAGGCGCAGCAGGGCGGTGCGCGTGCGCCGGCGCGCCCGGAATCGAGCCATGCCAGTCAGAGGCGTAACCGCCGAGCGCGGACAGCGCTTGAGAATCCCGCGCGCATCGCATCCGAGTATAGAGTCGCGGGAACCCGCACTTCGCTGCGGGAGTTTCCGCAATTGTTAGATTGTGTGTTGGAAAGCGGCTACCACGCACGCCCGTCAGTGCAGCGCGAGCGTCTCGCGCCGCCACTGTGGGTCCTGCCAGCGGCCAAAGTCGGCGAGCAGCTCGGGGGTGCTCGCCTGCTTCTCCGGAGCGAGGTCGTAGAGCCGCCATTCCTCGAAGCGGCGGTGAAAGGCGCCGCGCTCGCGCACCTCGCGCGCCAGCAGCAGCCGCTGCGTACCCGGTGCAAAGCCGGCGAAATCCACGTAGCCCTCCTCCGGCTGCTCGGTGCCGGGTGAGATGACATCGATCGACCAGCCGTCCGGGCTCTCGTGGAACACCCACAACTCGCGCCAGCTCTCGAGCGGCTGCACGGCGAGACTGAGCGCACGACCCTGAGCGAACGGCCGGGCGGATCTGGTCCACACCACTCCGTAGGTGCAGCGGCGCGCGAGCGGCGGCCCACCGCGGTTCGCCGCATTCAGCGTCACGCAGCTCTGCCCCGGCTCGCCAGGCGTGGTCGTGAGCGCGAGCGGTGCGAGGCGCGTGGCAGCCGGCGCAGCCGGCGCGGCCGCCCAGCGGATCGCGCCCACGCGCAGCAATGCATCCAGGTACTCGTCGCGACGCTCCTCGCCGAGATCCTCCGGATGTACCGCCAGCAGCTCATCGAGCGCGCGCTGCGCCGTGACGGCCGTCGGCTGCGCGCGCCGTGCCTGCCCGTACACCAGCGCGGCCAACACCGCCGCGCGCCGCGCATGCAGGCGGCTGCGGGTGAGCACGCTGAGCGTCCGGTCCTCGATGCCATCGAGAAGCCTCAGGCGCTCGGCATCGAGCGGGGCGCGCAGCAGCACGCCGAGTGCCGGGTCGACGCAGTCGGGACGTGTCAGGCCGAGCGCCGCGTGGGCCCGCTGCTCGGGGCTCGCGCCCGGCATCGACAGCACGCGCCCGTAGAGCTCGCCGTCGTAGCACACCCGCATGTGCCCGTCGCGCTCGAAGGTGCGCATGTGAACGCCGAACTGCTGCGCCACATCGAGGTGGGCGGCGACTTCGGCGTGGCCGGCAGCCCTGCCCGAGGCCTGATCGGCGAGACGCTCCGCCATGTGCGCGATTCTCTCGAACGGCTCGGCGGTAAGCGTTGAGGCCGGCGCTGCCTTGATGTAGGCGGCACCGTAACTGATCCCGAGCGACTCGGCGCCCGGGCTGTCGGTGAGGAAACGCAGCACCGCGAGCAGCTCCGGGGCATCCGCCGCCGTGACGCCCACGGCGCGCACGCTGTCACGACGCAGGTAGCCGCCGCGCTCGTGGCGGTAGTCGTATACCTTGAGGTAACCGGCACGCTCAGCGCGCACCTCGAGGACCTCGCCCTGCCACAGCGTCGTCAGCTCCGAGGCGCGCGCGCGTGGTGCGGTACGCAGCGCTGTACGGTCCTGCACCACGATCGCGAGCGCCAGGGCGAGTGCCGGCAGCATCTACGGACGCCCCGGCTGCGGATTGCCGTCGACCGCCGGCGCGCGGCTGCGTGCGCCGTCGACCCCGAGGAGGTTCGAGCCGATGAACTGGCCGGCCCCCGGAGTCGGAGCGATGATGACCTGCACCTTGTCGGAGAGCTTGTCCGCGAGGGTCTTCTGGATGAGCAGCGGATAGCGCGCGATGAGCGCTCCCTCGCGCTCCATCTCTCCGGCGTTGCTCTTGCCGACTACCTCGAGCCGATACGCCTCGGCATCCGCGAGCGTATGTCTCGAATCCGCTTCGCCCGTGGCCTCGATGCGGCGCGCCTCGGCGGCGCCCTCGGCGGTGCGGATGCGGGCGCGCTTCTCGGCCTCGGCTTCGAGCTGGCGCTGCTCGATCTGCTTCTGCTTGAACGGCAGGATGTGCTGCATGGTCTCCTCCTGCGCGCGCGCCGCGATCACCTGCTCCTCGCCGGCCGCTTCGGCGGCTTTCTGCCGGCGCACCTTGTCGGCCTCGCCCTGCAGCTGCGTCGCCTTCACCTGCGCCTCCTTGAGCTCGAGCGTGTAGCGGATCTTCTCGGTCTCGAGCTCTTCGGCGAGCAGCTTCTCCATCTGCGCGCGGTAATCCTCCGGCAGGTCTACCTGCCCCATGTCCACGCCGCGCAGCACGAGCCCGAGCGCGGCGAGCTTCGGTTTGAGCTCGCAGCTGATCTGCTGCTGAATGGCGGCGCGCCGGGTCGAGAAGATCTCACGCACCGAGTAACGGGCGAGCAACGGGTAGGTGACTCCCTGGACGGCCGGCCGCACCAGATCGGCGTTGAGGTCCTCGGGATACTCCTTCGACATGTGCGCGATGCGGGTGCGATCGATCGCCCAGCGCACGGTGAGATCGACGCCGATCGACAGACCCTCGTTCGACTGGAACGGCGCCGGGCCCGCGGCGCGCGCACTCTCGAGCAGGCGGAACATCTGATCGCGGGTCGGGTAACGGCGCAGCTGATGGACGCCCGGGATCGCGAGCACGGTGCCGGCGGTCCACGCGCTCGAGGAGCCGTCGAACACGTTGGTGCGCACCAGCACCTCGCTGCGATGCACGGCGGCGAACGGCGGGTGTTGGTAGCAGCCCCAGGCGATAGCGCCGAGCAGCGCCGCGACCGCGAGCCGCCAGCGGCGCTGCCACCCGCCGGCCGCGAGCGCGCGGCTGCTGCGGGCCATCACCGCCGTAAGCCTGCCCAGGGGTTCGACCACCGCACGCTGCAGGAAGTTGAGTAGCGCCTCGACCCGGTCCATGTGCGACTCCTCGGCTTGCACGCCTTCAGCAAGGAGTCTTAAGCCCCCATGTGGCAAAGCGGTGGGGCAATCGTGGCAAGCTCAACCGCGGCCGCCTGCACCAGGAGCGTGCAGCCGCGCCGCGGCTGCACGCCGAACGCACGTACCAGCTCGTCCCGACCGCGAGCGTCCCGGTTGAGAGCCTCGTAAGTATTTGATGATGCTCAATCGCCCAGCGGCTGCCCTCCCTGGCACGCGCATTGCAATCACTCCTGCCAGATGAGCTCCGGCGCGCAGACCAGGTATCCAGACCGACCAGGGGCGGGAGGTCGAGGTTCGTTCTCGGTCCCCTCCGAGCGCTTTACCTCCCGCTTCTGGTCACTTTGTCTGTCGCCAGGCGAGCCGCCCAGGTTTGTGGCGCGCCAGCGCCAGACTGAGCCAGCGGCGGCGGCGCGCGTCGAGGCCGCCTGACCGGCGCGGTTCTAACGCGGCGTAACCAGCACGAGAATGCTATCGACGATGTCGCGGCTGAGGCGGCGGTCCAGGCGCGCGTGCCCGAACAAGGTGCGGAAATAGAACGGCCCGGCGAGCAGGTCGAGCAGCAGCTCGATATCGAGCCCCGCGGCAGTCTCGCCGCGCGCCTGCGCACGCCGCAGCGCCTCGCGCATCGAGTGGCGCCGCGGCGCCAGCACCTGGCGGCGTACGGCGCGCGCCAGCTCGGGGTCATGCGCCATGTCAGCCACGAGGCCGGGCAGCGCCTGGCGCAGCGGACCGGAGAAGGCGCGCTGCAGCGTACCGACGGCGGCGGCGAGATCGCGGCGCAGTGAGCCGGTATCGGGCGCGGGACTCGCGCCCATGGCGTTCACGATGCAGTCGGCGACCAGGTAAGGCTTGCTCGGCCAGCGGCGGTAGATGCTGGCGCGCGCGCGCTTCACGCGGCGCGCGATCCCCACCATGGTGACCGCCCGGTAGCCGCGCGTTCTGAGCACCTCGAGCACCGCCGCGATTACCGCGCGATCGATGCTCTCGTTACGCGGCCGTCCGCGCGGCGGGGGCTCCTCGCCTCTCACCGCTCGCTCGACCCCGGGCGGCGTTCCTCCGGCGCCCCCATGACGTGAAACACCCGCTCGCGCAGCGACTCCTCCTCGTGCTGGGCGCGCATCGGCTTGAGAAGATCGCTGCGGCTCACGATGCCAACCACCCGCAGCGACACCGGGTCGTCGACCACAGGAACGCGCTCGTAACCCAGAGCGGCAAGGCGCTGCGCGACGGCGCGGCAGGTCTCGCCCGGCGCGGCGTACTCGGGGAGCGGCGCAGCGCCGAGGAGCTCCCCGACCGTCGCGCGCGCATCGCTGGCCGATATGCGGTGCATGGTTGCGCGATCGATCATGCCGAGTAACCGGCCATCGCTCAACACCGGATAGGCGCGGTGGTGCTGGTGAGCGCCGAAGTACCTGCTGCGCGCCTCAGCGACCGTGAGCTCGCCCGCAATGCTGACGATGTTGCGCGTCATGACCTCATCGACGAAGTGCCGCTCGAGCGGATCGACCCCGTATTCGCGAAATACGTGCCGGCCGCGGCGCGCGATCTTCTCGGTGAGGATCGAGCGCGGCATCACGATGACCGTGAAGCCGTAGGCGGTCGCGCAGCCGAGAATCGTCGGCAGGAAGGCGTTGACGTCCTGCGTCAGCCCGAACGCGAACACCACCGCGGTGAGCGGCGCGCGCATCGTCCCCGCCAGCATCGCCGCCATGCACACCAGCGCCCAGAGCTGCGGGCCGCCTCCCGGCAGCCAGGCGCTCAGCACCGAGCCAAGACCCGCGCCGATCATGAGCAGCGGCGCGAGCACGCCGCCGGAAGTACCCGAGCCGAGCGCGACGACCCAGATGACGAACTTGACGAGCAGCAGCGACAGTGCGGCCTTGAGCAGCAGGTCGTGGGCGAGGAGATCGCCGATCACGTCGTAACCGACCCCGAGCGCGCGCGGCTCGAGGATGCCGCCGATGCCGACGACCACCCCGCCGAGCGCCGGCCACCACATCCAGTGGATGGGCAGGCGGTTGAAGAAGTCCTCGACCCGATACAGAGCCAGCGTCAGCCCCGAGGAGGCGCCGCCGCAGATCAGGCCCGCCGCACAGCACGACAGCAGCGCTCCCCAGGTAGGCAGCGGAGTCGACATCGGAAACAGCGGCCCGGCGCTTGCCCAGGCGGGTCGCAGGAACCCGGCGACGGCGCAGCTGAGCGCCACCGGCAGGAGGCTCCTCGGCCGCAGCTCGAACAGCAGCAGCTCGACCGCAAGCAGGATCGCCGCGAGCGGCGTGCCGAACACGGCAGTCATCCCGGCGCACGCCCCGGCCACCAGCAGCGCCTTGCGCTCCGCCGCCGTCAGGTGAAACGCCTGCGCCAGGAGCGAGGCCGCCGCCCCGCCGGTCACGATGATCGGACCCTCGGCACCGAAGGGGCCACCGCTGCCGATCACGATCCCGGAGGACAGCGGCTTCAGGATCGCGACCTTCGGCGACATGCGGCTCTTGCCATAAAGGATGGTCTCGATCGCCTCCGGGATGCCATGGCCGCGGATCTTCTCGGTACCGAAGCGCGCCATGAGCCCGACGATGAGGCCACCAATCACGGGCGCCGCGATCACGGCGAGCCCCAGATGATTGTCGGCGGGTGAGCGCGCGGCGAGCGACAGCGTGTGGAAGAAGAACAGGTTGGTGAAGAAGCGGATCGCCGCAAGCAGCAGCATGGCGCCGGCGGTGCTGAGCGCACCGATCACGATCGCGAACGCCGACAGCATGATGAGGCGCGTATTGGGAGTGAAGTCGCCCGCCCGCACGGGCCGGTCGAGATGTTCCGCGTCTGGTGCCATGCCGTCGTCCGCGTTTGCTGGTGCCGAGCTGAAGTCCGGCCGCCATTGTCTCCGAAGCGCCCGACCGCCCCCAACACTTTACGAGACACACTGTCGCGTATAGTCTCGCAGACAGTCGCGGGCCGTGCGGTGACGGGCCCGGGCAGACCAGGGCGGGAGACGGGGGCCTATCGGCCCCCTCCGGGGCCTTCGCCTTCCGCTCCTGGTCGTTTTGCGGAAGGGTGCGCGCGGCTCAGGCGGCAGCCAGCTGCTTGGCGAGACGTGCCCAGATACGCTCGATCGCCGGACCCCCGAAACCACCCGCCCGCAGCGCCGCAAGCGCCGCATCGTCGTCAAGCACCGCGGCGTGACGCAGCACCGCCACCGCGCCGCAATGGCGGCCGAAGCGCAGCGCCTGGCCGAGCGGCGTCGGGGCGGCGGCGTGCCGCTGCGGCGCCTGGTCCTCGAGAGCGTTGACTATGCGGTCCGAGAGCTCCCAGGCCTGGGCGACACGCGTTGCGACTGCGGCCTCGTGCTGTGCGATGAGCGCCTCGACCGTACCCGCATCGGCTGCGACCTCACTCGCCGCGTACTGATCGAGCGCGGCGCGAAATACCAGGATCCTGCCGAGGCCGAGCAGCAGCGCCAGCAGCTGCGCGGCGAACGGATCCTCATCGGCGATGATGGCGGCGTAAGCCTCCGCGGCGGCGGCCGCGTACTGGGTACGCTCCCAGGTCACATCGGGAAAGCTCTTGAACTCGCCCGCGGCGGTGCGGAACACCGGCTGCATCAATGCCGCGGCCATGAGCGAGCGGATACCGGATGTGCCGAGCAGTGCCACCGCCCGGTCGAGGCTCTCGACCGGCTGTGAGTTGACACGATAGAAAGCGCTGTTGGCGAGCCGCAGCAGGTTGCCGGCGAGCGCCGGGTCCTGCGCGATGAGCCGCGCGAGCTCGCGTCGCGAGACGCTCTCATCGTTCACCGCCTGCACGAGCTTCGGCAGCAGCAACGGCCGGCGCGGCGCGTACTCGGGCTTGAGTACCGGACCGGTGAGGAGTGCATCGACCGCCCCTGCAACCTCGCGATGCGCGGGGTCCTCCGCGGGCGCTGTCAGCGGCATGCCGAACGCCCGCTGGTGCAGCTGCGCGGCCACATCCGACACCGGCGCCGCGGCGGCGGCCGCTGCGGAGTCGGGGTCTGCGGTCCCGTCTGCCGGGCTCGCAGACCGCGGCGCCGCCGACCCAGCGGCGCGCACCCGGCGGGGCGCCCACAGCAGCGCGCCGAATGCGCCGAGCACGGCGAGCAGCGCCAGCACGAACAGCGTTGACTTGCCCATGTCGGTGTCAACAATAGCACCGAGGTACGCGCCGTGATCGTTCATCTCATCGACGGAACCTACGAGCTGTTCCGGCATTTTTATGGTCTGCGCCGCTTCTCCAAGGGCGCCGACCGGCCGCTCGGCGCAGTCGCGGGGGTGCTGCACACGGTCCTCGAGATGGTCGAGGGCGGCGCGACCCACCTGGGAGTCGCCACGGATCACGTCATCGAGTCGTTCCGCAACCAGCTCTGGCCGGGCTACAAGAGCGGCGATGGCATCGAGCCTGCGCTGTGGCGACAGTTTCATCCGCTCGAGGACGCGCTCGCCGCGCTGGGCGTTGTCGTGTGGCCGATGGTCGAGCTCGAGGCCGACGATGCGCTCGCCTCGGCGGCTGAGCTTGCCGTGCGCGATGCGCGCACGCAGCAGGTGTGCATCTGGACGCCGGACAAGGACCTGGCGCAGTGCGTGCGCGAGGACTTCGTGGTGCAGGTGGATCGGCGCACTCGCCAGATCCGCAACGCCGCGGGCGTGCGCGCAAAATTCGGCGTGCCGCCGGAGCGGATCCCGGACTTCCTCGCGCTGGCGGGCGATGCCGCCGACGGCTACCCCGGGATCGCGGGCATCGGCGCCGTGGGCGCGGCGCGCCTCATCGGCAAGTACGGCGCGCTCGAGGAGTTCCCCTCCACGGTGCTCGGCGAGCAGCGCGAGCGCGCGCTGCTCTTCAAGCGCCTCGCGACGCTGCGCACCGACGCCGCGCTGTTCGCCGACGTCGAGGCGCTGCGCTGGCGCGGGCCGACGGCCGCCTTTGACGCCTGGGCCGGGAAGATCGCCGACCCGCGCCTGCTCGAGCGCAGCCGGCGTGCACTGCGAGCAGAGGCGACCTGAGAGCCGCGCGCCCGGGCGAGCGCCTGGCCGGCGGTCACGCTAACATCGCCTCGCGACATGCAGCGAGCCCCGATGAACGAGCCCACTCCCCGCCCGCCCCTGCCGGCGCCCTTCCTTGTGCTCATCGGCGCCGCCCTGGGGTTCGTCGTATGGAGCGGCCGCAGCCTCCCAGACCTGGTCGCCGCGCACTTCGACAGCGGCGGGCGCACCAATGGCTACATGCCGAAGGTGCTCTACCTCGCGCTCATGCTGCTCGTCACCGCGGTCGTGCCGCTACTCCTCGTGATCCTGCCGCGGCGCGCGCTCGCCGGCTCGGTGGAGCGCATCAACGTGCCGAATCGCGACTACTGGCTGGCGCCGGAGCGCCGCGCGGAGACGGTGCGCTTTCTGTCGCGGCAGATGACGCTGTTCGCGGCGCTCGTCATCGTGTTCCTGTGCTACGTGCAATGGCTCGTGGTGCGGGCCAACGCGCTCACGCCCCCGAGCTTGAGCTCGCGGGCCCTGCTCATCGGCCTCGCGATATTCCTCGGCTGCACCTTCGCCTGGACGCTGCGCGTCATCGGCCGCTTCGCGAGGCGCGCATGACGCCCGGCCTGCACTACTTTCCGCTCGCCGGTCCTGCGCTGTTCGCGCTCGCCATCCTGTTCGCGCTGGTGGCCGGATTCGTCGCCACCCGGGTGCTCAGTTTTGCATCCGAGAGCATGGGGCTCGCACCGCATGCCCTGATCGGCGTACTGCTGCTGAGTTTCCTTGGCAGCTACATCAATATTCCGATCGCCTATCTGCCCGAGCACCATGTGATGCGGTCCGCGGTCGTCAGCTACTTCGGCGTACCGTATGTGGTGCCGATCGCGCGTGCCTCGCCGGCGACCATCCTCGCCATCAACGTGGGCGGCGCCATCATCCCGACCGCGCTGTCGCTCTATCTCATGGTGAGGAACCAGCTGTTCGGCCTGAGCTTCTGGGGCACGCTGGTGGTCGCCATCGCCTGCCACCTGCTGGCGAGGCCCGAGCCCGGCATCGGCATCGCCGAGCCGATCTTCGTCCCGACGCTGGTCACCGCCCTGGTGGCGCTCGTCCTCTCGCGACGGCACGCGGGGGCGCTCGCCTACATCTGCGGGAGCCTCGGGGTGCTGATCGGTGCCGATCTCATGAATCTCGGTCGCGTCCGCGGCCTCGGCGCCCCGGTGGCATCCATCGGCGGCGCCGGAACCTTCGACGGCATCTTCGTCATCGGGCTGCTGTCGGTCGTCTACGCCGGCTGGTTCGCGGGCCGGGCACGCAGCAGCCGCTGAGCGCCTAGATCGCGGTGTACTGGGTGGCGACGCATTGCCACTTGCCGTCCGGCATCTTCACCCAGGTGTCGGTCCAGCGCAGATGCTCGCGGAAGGCCGTGCCGTCGGGCTCGGTGCCGCTCGCGCGATAGCCACCCCGCACGATCACCGTGTGTCCGAACACGGCGACCTGCACGTCCTCATACTCGGCACTCTTCAACTTGCGGGTTCTGATCTCATCGAGCGTCTTGGCCTTGTCCTCGAGCTTGCCGCTGGTTGCCGTCGCCAGGTATTTTTCGGCCAGCAGCGGAGCAACTACGTCGGCACTGTTGGTCTTCTCGGCCTCGAGCCATTGATTCTCCAGCGCCAGCACCGCTTTCGAGACAGCGGTATTCGTATCCTGTGCCGCCGCTGGCAGGACACCGGCGAGCGCCACAAGACTCAACAGACACCACCCGCCTGTCGTGCTCATGGGATGTACTCCTTCCGTGTTCTCAGGGAGCGAGCCGGAGCCGATTTTGCGCTCCATGAGCCACGCGGTCGAAGGAATCGGCAATGCTGCGGCGCGCAACCGCTACGGCGGATCTGGCGGGCTCGCCGCGGCAGGCGAGTCAGTCGGCCGCCCCCGGGCAGCGGAGATGGTGAGCACGGTCGTCAGTGCACTCGCCACGGCGAGCAGCGCCGCGATCCACATGACATCCCGCACGGTGAAGACCAGGGAGTCGCGGATCACGGCGCGCGCCTGCCGCTGCTCCTGCGCTGAGAGACTCGCCGGCATCGCCGGCACCACGAACCCGCCGCGCGCCGAGTCCACCGCGGCCCGCACGGCCGCCGGAGCAGCGCGCGCGGCCAGGCCGCGATCCAATGAGCGATCGAAGACTCCGAGCGCCGCGCTGCCGAGGATCGCGATCAGCATCAGGCCGCCGACCGCGGCGACCGCATTGTTGATCCCTGAGGCGACGCCGGTGCGGTGCGCGGGAACGCAGTTCATCACGACCGTGGTGAGTGGAGCCGCGGTGAGCGCCATGCCAAAGCCCATGATCACCATCGAGGCGAGCGTGATCCGGTATTCCCCGGCACCGAAGCCGATCAGCGCGAATGCCAGCGCCACGAGCGCCGGCCCCGAGATCAGCGGCAGGCGCGCCCCGACCCGGTCGACCAGCCCGCCCGACCAGCGTGACAGCAGCCCCATGACGATGGTGAAGGGGATGTAGACGGCCCCCGTCGCGGTCGCCGAGTCACCGCGGGCCTGGATGAGGAGGAACGGCAGGAAGAAGAACGCGCCGCCGAGCGCACCGTAGAGGAGCAGGGTCAGGAGATTGATGCCGCTGAAGCGCCGCGAGCGAAACAGCTCAAGCGGCACCATGGGCGCCTCGCTCGAGCGTTCCGCCAGGACGAAGCCGACGAGGAGCGCCACGCCCACCGACAGCGCACCGAGCACCGCCGGATTTCCCCATCCGAGCGTGGCGGCGGCGATGAGCCCGTAGACGAGACTTCCGAGCCCGAGGAAGGTCAGCAGCGCTCCGCGCCAGTCGATGCTGGCGGAGGCCTGCGTGTCGCGGCTCTCCGGTACGTGTCGCACCGTGAGCCAGAGCGTCGGGATCGCCGCGATCGGGTTGATGAGAAAGATCGCGCGCCACGAGGCGTGATCCACCAACCAGCCGCCGAGCAGCGGCGCCGCGCCCGCGGAGATGGCGGACGTGCCAGCCCAGATACCAATGGCGGCGCCACGCTCCTTCTCGTCATACGCCGCGCCGATGAGCGCCAGTGCGCAGGGGATAAGGAGCGCCGCCCCGACGCCCTGAATCGCGCGCGCGCCGATCAATACCCCGACGCCGGGCGCGAAGCCGCAGGCCAGCGAAGCGACGGCAAAGCCGCTCACGCCGATGATGAACATGCGGCGCCGACCGAAGCGATCGGCGGCGGCGCCGCCGACCAGCAGCAACGCCGACAGGCACAGCGTGTAGGCATTGATGACCCACTGCATGGCGGCGAGGGTTGCGTTGAGGTCGGCCTCGATGCGCGGCAGCGCGACGTTCACCACCGACTCATCGATGGAGGCGATCGTCGAGCCGCTAATGGCGGCCACCAGCACCCAGGTGCGGCGGCGCTCACACGCGGGCACGCTCGCGCTGGCGCGAATCGCCCCCTCATCGCCCGGGAGTGTCTTGGGATTGCCCAATCGGTACGGGCAGTCTAGCGCGCCGCGATGCGTGAGTGCTCGGTCTGGTAGCGCAGCGTCTCGTGGCCGCCGGCCGGGATGGTGAGCTCAAACAGCGGCCGCCCGTTGCGGCTGCCGGCGGGATGATCGGCGCCGATGAGCTGCATGCCGTCACGCAGCTGAACGCTGAGCTCGAAGCGGATCGGGGAGGCACGCGCGTTCGAGATCTCGACGCGATTCACCTGGTCCACCTGCGCTGATTCGAGACGGGAGATGCCGGGCAGCAGCGGCAGCTCGCCCGCCGCCTGCTCCGGGCCCACCGTGGTTCGCTCGGGCACGGAGCGGACCCCGACGTCAGCGCTCGTCCCTAAGCCGATCTCGAGCTCCTCGTCCACCGCGGTGTCGTGCAGCGGCGCCTGCGCGATGAGGAGCGTCGCACTGCCCCGCACAACGAAAGTCGCGACCTGCCCGGAGGGCAGCGGCAGTGCCAGTCCGTGCGCGCGATCGTTGCGGGTGCGCAGCAGCCGCTCGGCCGGATGCGGGGCGCTCTCCCGGTTGGCGGTGACGGTCGCCTTGTAGAGAATCGCGATGGGGATGCGCTCGCGATCGAGGAGCCGTACCTGCTTGGACTCGCGGCTCGCGACCGTGGTGCGCTCGGGAACCCGGTAGAGCTTGAGGTCACCGAGCTCCTCCTGCTCGACGCGTCCCGCGGTCACTGCCACCTGCCCCATCATCGCTGCCGGCGTGGCCGCCGCCTTGAACATTCTGGCCTCGGCCAGCTCATACTGCATTGGCATCTGCAGACGTACCGGCGGCGGGATATCGCTGGTCGTGCCCTGCGGCCAGCACCGCGCCAGGATTGGGCCCCCGAGGTTGAACGGCTCGACCTCTCCCGACTCGCGGTTGAGCCGGCCGGCGACGACCTGGGTCTGTGCTCCCGGGAAGCCGATGCCGTTGCCGTTAGCGAGCGTGACCCAGGCGCCGAGATCCATGCTCGTACCGTCCGGGGTGAGGGTTGCGACGTAGTTGGCGGTCCAGTCGAAGCCGCGCGCCAGATAGGCAAGCGTCACCGGCACTTCAAGCGCGCGATCGCTGCGCACCAGCACCGAGAGCGTCGGCGTCGCACGCAGCTCGCTCACCGAACTGAAGGTGAACGTCTCGGCGAGCCCCGAGCAACGCAGCGCTTCGATCCCTTGGGCGGTCTCGAACACCACGCCGTCCGCATCCGAGCGGATGGTGGCCAGCGTGCGCTGCACCTTCCCGGTCTTGCGATCGGTGCGCATCAGCACGACCTTGCCCCCGACCGCGGCTGCTACGAGCTCGGCGGGACTCAGCACGTGTGCGTCGCGATTCTTCTCGATGACCGTCTCGGGGAGTCCGGTGAGGATGGCGCTCTCGGCCTCGATGCCATCCGCGACGCCCTCGAAGCGCACCCGGGTCACCCCCGCCGGCACGGACAGCAGCCGCTTCTCGGTGATGAGTGCGAAGCCGGCGAGGTTGTCGAGATCGAGTGAGCCTGCGGGGCGGGATGGCGCGCGATATACCGTCACGGCGACATCGGTCGGCGGCCCGGCCGCGACTTCGAGCGCGCTTGCCGTAAGCGGTGCCGCGGCCAGCAGCCACCCCCATCGCAGCGCCCCGGTCATGGCGGGAGCTCTAGAAACGCGTGGTGAAGGAGGCCGTGACCTCGGCCTGGCCGTTCGCCGGAACCGTCACCGTCCACTGCGCTTCATCGGCGCTGGTGCGCTTACTTTTCTCACTCTCGGTGAGCACCGTGGAGTCACCCCACAGGCCCGCCTGGATGAGCGCCACCGTCACCGGCTTGGGGCTCGCGTTGCTGAGTGTGTAGCGCATGTCGGTCTGCCAGCTGAATGGCTTGAGCGCGGTGCGCTTGACCACGACCGGATGCACCTTGACATCGAACGCATCGCCGGTTGCGAGCGACAGCGTCGAGCCCATCGGCGTGTGGTCGATGCGGCTCTCGCCGATGAACTGCGGATCGCCGCGCTTGTCGCGAATATAGAAGCGCAGGATCCCCGCCGGCAGCTGGTCTCCAAGCCCGGCGTGCGCGCTGGTCGAGAAGCGATACACCGTCTTTGCGCTCTCGGGCTGGGTGCTGGTGCCGAGCCAGTGATTGCGGTACTCGTAGCCGTGCTCCGCCGGCACGCCGTGCACGTCGAGAAAGCTCACCTGCTTGGTCTGCCGGTTGGCGATCGTGGTGCGCTCGGCGAGCGGATAAAGATAGAAGTCACCGAGCCGCTCGCGATCACCGCTCTCGGTGCCGGCCTGCACCAGCGTGGCACGCGGCGGCCGCGGACGATACATGCCCGCACCCTCCTCGCCCGGTGTGCCTGCGACCAGCAGCGTCTTCGCGTCCTCGTAAGTGGTACCGCTCGTGTTGGTGAGCGTCACCCAGCCCTGCACGTCGATCTTGCTGTCCGCCTCGCTGAAGAGGGCGACGTAATCGGCTCGCCAGCCGAGCCCCGGCGTCAGGTAGCTGAGCGTCGCCGCGTGCGCGCCGCTGTGGGAGCTGTCGACGGTCACCGAGAGGGTCGGGCGCGCACGCAGGTTGTCCGGCACCTTGGAGAAGATCACCCGCACCGGCAGGCCATCGTCGCGCAATACCTCGATGCGATCGCCGATCTTGAGCACCACTCCGCCGTTGGTCGCCAGCACCTGCGCCTGCTCGCGCGTCTCGGCGCCGGTCGCGGTGTTGACGCGCACGATGGTGACCTCCTGCCCCACCGCTTTCTCCATGAGCTTGGCGGGTGTCAGCAGATCAAAATCGAAGTTCTGTTCGACGATCGTGAGGTCGCTCGCGGCGAGCGACACGGTCTCCGGCCGGATCTGCGCCGACACGTCCTGGAACTCGAGCCGCTGGCGGCCGCCCTTGAGATCCACCGTGCGGTGGTCCTGCACCAGCGCCAGATCGTTCGCGTAGATGGTCACCGCGAGCTCGCGCGGCGCGGCACTCAGCGGTGCCGTGCAGCTGAGACTGAGTGCAACGCCGATTGAGCCGATCAGTCCTCGCATGCGACCCCCAACATCCACGGCTTGTACCCTCAGTACTGGAGCTGGAACCGGACTGCGAAGGAGTAACAGGAGCTCACCGGCCGGCCGGCCTCGGTCGTGGGCTGATAGTGTCCGGAGCCTGCTCTGGCGAGCCTCAAGGCCCCCGCATCGAGTCGTGCGCTGCCCGAGGACTGCGCGATCGTGGGCTGCGCTGTCAGCCGCCCGGACTCGTTCACGCAGACGTGAACCGTCGCGACGCCCCTCTCATCAAGACGCACCGAGGTCGCGGGATAGAAGTCCGCGGTGTTGGGAAAGCCCTGCGCCGGACCACCCGTGACGCGGGTGACCTGTGGCGTCGCGGGGACCGTCGGCGGACCCGCCGCTGTTGCCGCCGCGGCTGCCGCCGCCGGCTCCTCACCCGTGTGGGGAATCAACTGCGCCTCCGGCACCCTGGGCACGACGCGCACGAACCTCGGACCGCCAAAGGCTGGCGGCGAGGCTGACTGCCGCACTTCGTTGGGCAGGAAACTCGCTTGGGCGCGCGGCTCCGTGGGCTTGAAGACCGTGCGGCCAATGCCGGCGGCAAGTCCGATGATCACCAGCGTGTGCAGCGCACCGATCAGCACGACAGCCACGGTACGACGCGGCAGGAACGGCGCAGGCTCGGGCAGCAGCGCCGCATTCTTGCCGCCGGCCGCGGCGGTGGTGCCTACCGGCACGCCGAGCTCGAGCGCGATGAGCCGCGTCGCGCGCCAGCAGCCGAGCGCAAAACGCAGCCGTGCGGCCACCGCGCGCCGCGCCGCGAGATCCGCGAGCCACTCCTCCTCCAGCCTCTCGCAGAGCGAGGCCGGTGCCCGTCGCGCCGCGCCCCGCACCAACTTGAGGACCACTGCCTCGACCCACCCGCGTCCTTCCCTGGACTCCTGCGCCGCTGGCGGCTCGGAAAGGACTTCGTGGGGCTTCATGCAGGGACTCCCCGACCGAAGCTCGCAAACACCTCGCCGGCGCGCGCGAGGCCGTTACGAGTCAGTCGATAAAGCCGACGCCGCGGGCGCCCGGCGCTTGCCGGATCGACAGCCTCCCAGCGGCTGACCAGCCATCCCGCAGACTCGAGTCGCAGGAGAATCGGGTACAGCGTGCCGGAGGCAATCGCGCTCGACCTGTTGACGTCCGCACCAGACAGCTCGCCGGCCGGATTCTCGAGGAAGGCTTCCAGAACCTTGAGCGTCTGGAAGGAAATTCGGACATCCCATCGACCCATAGTCGTAAGTCTACATAGGGTGTCCGTCGAAGGCAAGGGCGGCGCCATCTGACTCCCGATGGCGCCGCCGCGCTTCCCTACGACTTAAGGACAACCCGACTTCGCCGAGGTGTCAAGACCCGCCTCGCGCGCCCGCGTGCAGAAGGCCGCGACCTTGCCCGTCTTCAGTGCGCTCCAGTCGGCGAGCTCCCGGGTCAGCTTGTCGTGCATCCCGGCGTAGGTCTCGGTCTCCTGCGCATTGGGTGCCGTGTCGGCATCGTCGAGGAGTCCTGCGAAAGAGTAGATCTGCTCATTCAGCATGCCCGGAAAGTTGAGATTGGCTTCCGACCCCTTGATGTTGACCTGCATTAACACCGCCTCGATCACCGATGCCTGCTTGGCGAGCGCCGCCGCCTCAGCCTGCAGTGCGGCCGCATGCGGCTTACCCTGTGCCTTGGCGGCGAGCGCCGCACTCCCCTCCTTCACGGCACGGATGTCGTTCACGGCCCGGTGCAGGGCGTCCTGATCGTGATAGACCTCCATCGCCAGGTCGAACTTCTGCTTGAGCCCCGCGAGCGAGCCGCGATCGCGCGGGTCGGCGTCGATGACGAGCGGCGCACTCTGCGTCTGGCCGGCGTAAGTCATTCGTAACGTATAGGCACCGGGCATCACCAGCGGGCCCCTGGGCGGCAATCCTGCGTAGAAGGCGCCGGGAATCTGCACCGGGTCGTCATAGCGCAGATCCCAGGCGAAGCGGTTCATGCCCTTCTGCGCCGGCAAGGTCGTCGCCGGGTGCACCCAGTCGGGCCACTCCGGCGGCTGCTCGGCCCCCTTGCTCTCGAGGCTGGAGAGATGGCGCACGACCTGACCCGCCGCATCCACAATCTCGATGCCGATCCCGCCCGTGGGCGCAGCGGCGAGGTAGTAGTCGATGAGTATCCCGGCGGGGGGATTCTCGCCCGAGGGCGGGCGCGCATCGACCGAGTCGGGATAGTAGCGGCGCACGGACTTGCCGGGAGCGTACAGGTACAGCGCCGAGGCTGCAGCCGCCGCGGCCACCTGCCGCAGCGGGGTCACGTCATCCATGATCCAGAACGAGCGGCCGTGGGTGGCGATGGCCAGATCATCGCCGCTCACGGCGAGATCGTGCACCGGCGAGCGTGGCAGGTTGACCTGCAGGCTCTGCCAGTGCTGGCCGGAATCGAACGACACCAGGACGCCGGTCTCGGTGCCGGCGTAGAGAAGCTCCTTCTTTACCGTATCCTCGCGCACCGCGTGCACGAAGGAGCCTTCCGGAATCGTGGCATCGAGCCGCGTCCAGCTCTTGCCGGCGTCGTGGGTCACGAAGACGTACGGCTTCACGTCGTCGAGCTTGTGACGATCCACCGCCACATAGGCCGTGTCCGCGTCGTAGCGCGACGCCTCGATCATGCTGACCGTGCCCCAGGCGGGCATGGCGGGCGGGGTGACGTTGCTCCAGTGGGCGCCGCCGTCCTGCGTGAGCTGCACCAGGCCATCGTCGGTTCCGACCCAGATCATGTCGCGGCGGCGCGGCGACTCCGCAATGGCAAAGATGGTGTCGTAGTACTCGACGCTGGTGATGTCCTTGGTGATCGGTCCACCCGAGGCCTGCTCCTTCGACTTATCGTTGCGGGTCAGATCGGGACTGATGGCCTGCCAGCTGTCACCGCGGTTTGCTGTCCTGTAGAGACGCTCCATCCCGTAATAAAGAGTGTCCGGATCGAACGGCGACATCGCGAGCGGCGAGGTCCAGTTGAAACGGTGCTCGAGGTCCTTGGCCGCGTGCCCCGAGGCATCGATCGGCCACACCGAGATCACCCGCACCTGCATGGTATGGCGGTCGAATCGTCCGACCAGGTTCTCGCTGGTGCCATAGATGATGTCGGCGTCGCGCGGATCGGGAATGAGGAAGCCGCACTCCCCGGGGAAGGCGTCGTACCAGTCGCGCTCCACGATGGCACCCTCATCGTCCATGCTGGCGATGGCGACGCTGGAATTGTCCTGCTGCGCGCCGTACAGGTAGTAGGGAAAGCGATTGTCAACCGAGACGTGATAGAACTGCGCGGTCGGCTGGTTCCCCTGGGTGCTCCAGGTCTTGCCATGGTCGAAGGAGACCGAGGCGCCGCCGTCACTCGACTCGATGATGCGGTTCGGCTCGGTCGGATCGATCCACAGGCCGTGATGATCGCCGTGGCGCGCGGGCAGCAGATCGAAGCTCTTGCCGCCATCGGTCGAGCGGAACAGTCCCGTGTTCTCGGCATACACCGTGTCGACCTGCTTGGGGTCCGCGAGCACCGTCGAGAAGTACCAGGCGCGCTGCGTCAGGCGCCCGTCATCGCTGACGCGCTTCCAGCTGCTGCCGCCGTCATCCGAGCGGTACAGGCCGCCGTCGTGCGCCTCGATCATCGCGTAGATACGGTGCGAGTCGGCGCCCGAGATCGAGACATGGATGCGGCCGAGAATGCCGGCCGGCAGGCCACCGCCCGAGAGCTGTTTCCAGGTGACACCGCCGTCGCTCGAGCGATAAAGACCGCTGCCCGGTCCGCCGCTCGAGAAATTCCAGGGGAGCCGGCGCGCCTGCCAGAGCGCTGCGTACACGATGCTCGCATCGTGCGGATCGAACGTGACGTCGATCGCGCCGGTGTCCTCATCTTTATAGAGGACCTTGGTCCACGACTTCCCGCCATCCGTCGTGCGGTACACACCACGTTCCTTGTTGGGACCGAAGGCGTGCCCAAGAGCGGCGACCAGTACCACCTCTGGGTTGTGCGGATCGACGATCAGCGCGCCGATCTGGCGTGTGTCGGTAAGTCCGATGTGGCTCCAGGTCTTGCCGCCATCCACCGACTTGTAGACCCCATCGCCGTAGGTCATGTCACCGCGCGGCGCCGCCTCTCCCGTGCCCACGTAGATGACGTTGCGATCGGAGGGCGCGACCGCGAGCGCGCCGACGGATGAGATGGGCGTGGCATCGGTGAGCGGCTCCCAGGTCGCGCCGCCGTCGGTGCTCTTCCACACGCCGCCGGCGGCCGCGCCGAAATAAAAGCTCTCCGGATCCCCGGGAATGCCGCTGACGGCCAGCGCCCGTCCACCGCGGTAGGGCCCGATGCTGCGCCACCTGAGCGCGCCGTACAGGTTGGGATCGACAGACGGTGCGGCGCTGCTGCCCGGGGCTACCGGCCGCGCATCGGCGGGCGCGGCTTGCGCAGGCACGCCGAGCACGCCGACAACGCCGACGGCGAGGCCGAAGGAAAACCGGGACCACAGTGATCGGAGCGGGAGCTTGAGATGCATGGGTGCCTCGCGCTGAGGTGTTGTTCGAGTTCGGCGACGCTGCGGTCCGCTATGGTAATGCATCCGCGATCACGACGCGCCGGACGCGCGCCGCGGACCTTATCATCGGCATCCGGCGACCTTTGAGTGGAGGCAAAGTATGAGCAGGCCAAAACTGTTCGAGCCCATGCAACTCGGCCGGCTCACCCTCGCGAACCGTATCGTGATCGCACCCATGTGCCAGTACTCCGCGGTCGAGGGGTGCATGACCGACTGGCACCTGATCCACCTCGGCCACCTCGCCCTCTCCGGGGCGGCGCTCCTCACCATCGAGGCAACCGCCGTGGAGGCCGTCGGCCGCATCACCTACGCCGACGTCGGCCTGTGGGATGCGACCACCGAAGCGGCCATGGGGCGCGTGCTCGAGGGCATCCGCCGACACTCCGAGATGCCCATTGCCATACAGCTGGCGCACGCCGGCCGCAAAGCCTCCACCGAAGTCCCGTGGAAGGGCGGCGCGCAGATCCCAATCGGCGCCGTCAACGGCTGGCAGACGGTGGCGCCCTCACCGCTGCCCTTTGCCGCCGGGCAGCGCGCTCCGAGCGCCCTCGATGAGGCGGGCCTGGCGCGGGTGCGTGATGCCTTCGCGGCGGCGGCGGTGCGCGCCGCACGGCTCGGAATCGATGCGGTGCAGCTGCACAGCGCCCACGGCTATCTGCTGCATCAGTTCCTCTCGCCGCTCTCCAATCGCCGCGCGGATGCCTACGGCGGAAGTCTCGCGAATCGCATGCGCTTCCCGCTCGAGGTGTTCGATGCGGTACGCGCCGCGTTCCCTGCGGACCGGCCGGTCACGGTGCGGGTCTCGGGCACCGACTGGGTCGAGGGTGGCTGGGATATCGCGCAGACCGTGGCTTACGCGCAGGCGCTCGAGGCGCGAGGTTGCGCCATCATCCACGTCTCGAGCGGCGGCCTCGACCCACGACAGAACATTCCGATCGGACCCAGCTACCAGGTGCCGCTCGCCCGGGCGGTGAAACAGGCGACCCGCATGCCGGTCGTCGCGGTCGGTCTCGTCAACGACTACGAACAGGCGGAGGCGATAATCGGCACCGGCGATGCCGACTTCGTGGCGCTCGCGCGCGCCATGCTCTATGACCCCCGCTGGCCCTGGCATGCGGCGGCACACCTCGGCGGACACGTGCGCGCGCCCGAGCAGTACTTGCGCTCGCAGCCGCGCCAGTATCGCAATCTCTTCGAGCTGCCGGGAGATGCCGAGAGCTGATCGCTTTCGCTCAAGCCGCCTCGGTGACGATCAGGCTCATCGGTATGTCGTGCGCCTGCGGGAAGATGGTCTCGAGCCGTCCCGCCTCGTAGCCGAACCCGACACAGTAGGGGCGCTTGGCCGCGGCGGCGATCGTGCGATCGTAGTAACCGCCGCCATATCCCAACCGGTAGCTCGCGCCGTCGAACCCCACCAGCGGAACGATCAGCGCCTCAGGTGTCACGAGCTCGCGCTGCTCGGGGATCGGGATGTTCCAGATCCCGCGACCCATCGGCATCTCCGGTCGCCAGTTCCAGAACTCCACCGGCGCCGACTTGGTGACAACGACCGGGAGGCCGACCCGGCCGCCCCTTTTCAGATGCTCGATCGCGAGCTCGCGCACATCCATCTCACCGCGCACCGGCCAGTAGATGCCGAGTGTCTGAAAGCCGCTGAAGTCCACGCGCTCGAGCAGGTGCCGCGTGGCCGCCTCGCCCTGCGCCTTGCGCACGGCGGCATCGAGCGACATGCGCTGGCCGATGAGCCTCTGGCGCATCCCGACTCGCCACTGTCGGATCTCACTCCACTGCCGTTCACTCATGGCGCTATCTTGCCACTCGCGCTTCACGCGCTGCGAATCCGGTGCGCAGCCTGCCATCGGCGCACGACGCCGGCTGCTGTCAGTCAAATCTGATCCCCGCCGTCGCGCGGGCGCGCCGCCAGCCATCGGCGTATCGTGCCGGGTAATGCGACCATCGCGACTCTTGTCCGCCGCCCTGCTGGGCGTGCTGACCACTTCGCTCTCGCACGCGCAGGACCAATCGCTCCCACCGCGCTCCGAATGGCACGCAAGCGCTTCCTCTCTTCCTCAGGCGGGGCGCGAGCCCGAGAGAGCCATCGACGGCGATCAGACGACCGAATGGGGCGGGGATTTCTCCCCCGGGCAGTGGCTGCAGGTCGACCTCGGCAGGCCGGCGTCGATCGGCGGCGTGCTGATCCACTGGGACACGGCCTTCTCCTCTATTTATCTCATCCAGAGCTCGATCGACGGTGAGCACTGGGATACGGCCTATCAGACGAGCGACTCACCGGGCGGCATGGACTACGCCTTCTTCGCCCCGGTACGCGCGCGGTACCTGCGGCTCACGAGCGCACCGAGCACCGTCGACTGGGGTGTATCGGTGTTCGAGTTCCAGCCGATCGCGGCGCGGGACTCGCCGCGGATCGCTGGGCTCGCCAAAGGCCTGAGTACCAAGTCGCTCTGGAGCGGGGAGGACGCGAGCCCGCTCGCCTCACCGCGGGCGGGCGGCACGGGCGTGCTCGACGTGACCCTGCCGCAACCGCTGTCGCTCACGGGGCTCGAGGTCTTCTGGGAATCGGCGCGTGAGGATGCGCGGCTCGAGGGGCGCGATGTGTCCGGTGAGTGGCATCTGCTGTCGCGCGATCCGGGGCCGTTCGGCGATCACTCCTATCTCGCCGCTTCCGAGCCGCAAGCGCTCACGGAGTTGCGCCTCAGGGTTATCACGCCGCGCGGCCAGCGCCCCGTGATCCGGCGCCTGCGCCTGTTGAGTCCCACCCAGGCCATGACGACGATGAAGCGCTACGAGATCGTCGCCTCGCGCGGCTATCACGAGCTCTTCCCCTCCTCGCTCCATGGCGAGCAGGTGTACTGGACGGCGGTCGGCGTGCCGGCGGGCGAGCGGAAGAGTCTGTTCGATGAGTACGGCGACCTCGAGCCGGTCAGGGACGGGCCGCTGATTCAGCCGCTGTGGCGCGACTCATCGGGCCAAGCCGCGGCAGCCTTCGGCGCCCCCCGGGAGCACACGCTGCGCGATGACTGGATGCCGATGCCGGTGGTCGAGTGGTCGCCGCGCCCCGGGCTTACGCTGCGCAGTGAGGCGTTCGCTGCCGAAGGGCGCAGCGGGCCCGTGACCCTGGTGCGCCACCGGCTCGAGAACACCGGGAAGTCGGTGATCGACGGACAGCTCATCGTTATCGTCCGCCCCATGCAGGTCAACCCGCCCTGGCAGCACGGCGGCCTGTCGCCGATCCGCAGCATTGCGCTCGAGGGATCCACGACCCGCGCGAGCGTGATCGTGAACGGCAAGCTGCTGCTGACTTCGCTCACACCCGCGGCGGCCACCGGCGCGGCACCGTTCGGCAGTTACGGCGAGCACGAGCTCACGCAGCTCGCCGCCGACGGTCGCGTCCCGCCCGCCACCTCGGCCCACGACGCCGCCGGTCTCGCCGCGGCCGCGCTCCTCTACCCGGTGCACCTCGCTCCGGGTGCGCACCGCGACGTGGTGCTGTCGGTTCCTCTGGGCGGCGGCGCCGCGCAGGGCGCACCGCGCGCCGATCCGCTCACCTCGGGTGCGGACTTCGACAAGCTGGCCGAGCGGATCGCAGGCGAGTGGGACCTGCAGCTCGGCAGGGTCGATCTCGTGCTGCCCGACGAATCGATCGTCAATACGCTGCGGGCGCAGCTCGGCTACATGCTGGTCAATGCGAAGGGCCTGGCGCTGGAAGCGGGGCCGCGCAATTACGATCGCTCGTTCATTCGCGACGGCACGGCCACAGCGGTAGCTCTGCTGCGCATGGGAGCGAGCGGCGTCGCGCGCGCCTACCTCGACTGGTATGCCGAGCATGCCCTGCATCCCAACGGCCTCGTCTCACCCATTCTCAACGACGACGGCAGCATCAACCGCGGCGTGGGCTCGGACCTCGAGTACGACAGTCAGGGTGAGTTTGTCTACCTGGTGGCCTCGGTGGCTAGGCTCGACGGCGGCGCGGCCAGCGTGCGCAACTATCAGCCGCAGGTGCGTGCCGCGCTTGGGTTTCTGCAGCGGCTGCGGGAGCGCACGCTGGTACCCAACTACATGGCGGCAAGCACCTCGGACCCGGAGCGATTCCGCGGAATCATTGCGCCCTCCATCAGCCACGAGGGGTACCCGCGCCCGACGCACAGCTACTGGGACGACTACTGGGCGCTGAAAGGCTGGGAGGACGGTATCTGGCTGGCGCGCGAATGGGGCGATACCGAGATGGCCGCGTGGGCCGAGGGGCAGTACGCGGCGCTGCGCAAGTCGTTCGCGGACTCGGTGCGCAGCACCATGCAGTGGCGGCACATCGACTACATTCCCGCCTCCGCCGATCTCGGCGACGACGACCCCACCAGTCTCTCGATCGGCCTCGATCCCTGCGGTCAGGAGGACCTGTTGCCGTTTACGCCGCTCACGACCACGTTCACGCGCTATCGCGATGAGGTGCGCACGCGCGAATTGCCGGGCGCGCGCTATGCCTACACCCCGTACGAGTTTCGCAACGTGCTGAGCTTCGTGCGTCTCAACCGCCCGCAGGACGCCGATGACCTGCTCAACTGGCTGCGCACCGGCCGCCATCCGGCGGGCTGGGAGGTGTTCGCCGAGGTGGTGCGCTCGCAGACCCGCGCCCCGTTCTATCTCGGCGACATGCCCCATACCTGGGTGGGGGCGGAGTACGTGCGCGCGGTCACCGGCATGCTCATGCACGAGGACGAGGATGGGCTCGAGCTGCTCCCCGGCGTGCCGCCGGCGTGGCTGCAGGGCCAGCTTTCGGTGCGCCATCTGCCCACCGCCTTCGGCACGCTGTCGATGTCGGCGCGCCAGGAGGACGGGCTGCTGCGCCTCACGCTCGACCCCGGTCTCGGATCGCGCACGGCGATCTGGGTGAGCTGGCCGACGCGCGAGCGCCCGATCGACGTGACGGTCGACGGCAAGCTGCGCACCGACTTCACCTCCGACGGAATCCGCCTCGAGCAGCCCTTCAGCGAGCTGCTGGCTCGATGGGCGTCGCGGTGATCACCGGGATCTGAAGTAGAGTCAAGGCTCTGAAGGAGCGGCGTCGCGACACGGCTCAGACTGCCCAAAGAGATCACGCTCGACGGGCGACACGCACAGCGCGCAAGGTAAGCGGACAGGAGACCGACTATGAAACTGACAGGCAACACCATGCTGATCACGGGCGGCGGCTCCGGCATCGGGCTCGCGCTCGCCGAGGAGTTCAAGAGGCTCGGTAACGAGGTGATCGTCGCCTCGCGCTCCGCACGCAAGCTCGACGCGGCGGCCAGCAGGGGTCTCGAACAGATCCCCGTCAACATGTCCGGCCGCGAGAGCATCGAGTCGCTCGCCCGCACCGTGGTGGCGAGGTTCCCGGCGCTCAATGTGGTGATTCACAACGCCGGCATCATGAAGAACGAGAACCTGCTGAAGGCCAGTGCGCCTGATGTCATCGTCGAGACGGTGGCGACCAACCTCACCGGCCCCATGCTCCTCACCTCGGCGCTGCTGCCGCATCTGCTCAAGCAGGCGGAAGCGACCCTCATGACGGTGTCTTCGGGCCTTGCCTTCGTGCCACTCGCGATGACGCCCGCTTATTGCGCGACCAAGGCCGCCATCCACTCCTACTCGCAGAGCCTGCGCTACCAGCTGCGCGACACGCAGGTCCGCGTCATCGAGCTCGTCCCGCCGTACGTGCAGACCGACCTCATGGGAACCCGGCAGGCCAACGATCCGGCGGCGATGCCGCTCGGCGAGTTCATCGCCGAGACGATGGCGATTCTCAAGGAGCAGCCGGATGTCGCGCAGATCCTCGTGAAGCGCGTGCACCCGTTGCGCTTCGCATCGAGCGAGGGCGAGGAGCATTACCAGGTGGTGTTTCGCGAGATGAACGCGCGGATCGCCGCCGCCCGCGCCGCGGAGCTGTGAGGGCGAGCCGCCGGCCATGGCAGCACGAGCGAGTGGCGGTGAGGTTTCCCGGCGCATGAGCCGCCTCGGTGGCTGGCTGCCTCACGATCGGCGGCAGCTCGCTGAGTGGCTGCGCACCACCCGCGCGGCCGCGAGAAAGCACGCCGCGGCGTTTCACCCGGTGGTGCGAGAATTTGAGGAGCTGATCGAGGGCGACCCGGTGCTGCGCATGTACTTCACACGGATGTTCGAGCAGCAGCCGACGCGGCGCGCGCGTCCCCACTGGGGCGATGTCAGGATCAAGAGCTACCGCGAGATGCTCGAAGTGCTCAACCACGTGCTCAGCCGCGCGCCGGAGTACAACCACACCGGCATGGTCGGATTTCCGATCAATGCCATCCTCGACTATCCGATGATCAGCCCGACAGGCCTGGCGGCGTTCGCCGATGCCAAGGTGAGCGCCATGTTCCGCAAGTACCTCACCGCGTGGAGCGAGTTCCTCGGCAGCGAGCGCTCCTGCTACGTCCTCAATGACTCCCCGAGCGGCTGGCTCGGCGCCGCTGCGCGCCGCAAGCTCGGCCTCGATGAGTTCGAGACGGTCGCCACGGCGCCGCACCTCGGGTTTCGCAGCTGGAACGATTTCTTCATCCGCCGTTTCCGCGCCGGCCGTCGCCCGATCGCATCACCCGATGACCCGACGGTCATCGTCAACGCGTGCGAGTCGGCGCCGTTCGCCATCTGCCGGCGCGTCAAGGCACGGGCCGAATTCTGGATCAAGGCACAGCCCTATTCGCTGCACGAGATGCTGGCGGGTCATTTCGTCGATCGCTTCGTCGGCGGCACGGTGTACCAGGCGTTCCTCAGCGCGACCTGCTATCACCGCTGGCACAGCCCGATCGCCGGCACCGTGCGCAGGCTGCAGAAGATTCCTGGGACCTACTATTCGGAAGCCCCCGCCGAGCACTTCGACGCCGCGGGCCCGAACAACTCCCAGGGCTATATCGCTCACGTCGCCACACGGGCGCTGATCTTCATCGAGGCCGACGACCCGCGGATCGGGCTCGTCTGTCTGGTGACGATCGGCATGGCCGAGGTCTCCTCGTGCGTTCTCGAGGGTGAGGACGGTCGCTCGCTCCGTGAGGGGCAGCATCTCGCCAAGGGCGAGCAGGTGGGCTACTTCCAGTTCGGCGGCTCAACCCACTGTCTGGTGTTCGGACCGAACGTTCATCTTCGGTTCGTACCTGACGCCCGGCCCAGGGGCTCGCACGGCTCGAAGTCCGTGACGCTCAAGGTGAACAGTCGCCTCGCGAGCGTGCTCTAGGGATTTTGGTGCGGCGGGCTCGTTGCCGGCGCCGCGGGGGGCTGCGATGCACCCGAGGTCGCAGCGGCGGCCGCAGGCGCTGGGCCGGCGGCGGAGGGTGCGGAAGCTTTGGAGGCGGGCACCGAGTCCACGCTCAGCTCCTTCTTCTGCGGGATGCAATCAATCTTCAGGTCCCTCGTTCCTGCCCAGGCTCCGGTCTCGAGCTGCTGGCAGAACGCGGCGTGCGAGTGGGTATCGGCGAGCTCTGCGCTCGTCACCACCCAGCGGCTGTTGATCCACAGCGGTCCGGTCGGCCGGCCGCAGGCGGCAGCGTTGGCGACCTGCAGCAGACTCCCCCGGTAGCAGTCCGTGACCGGCAGCGGCTGATTGCTGGGGCTCAGCTTGCTCCACGGCACGGTGCACGCGGCATGGAAGCCCTGGGTCGGGTCGCCGCTCAGCAGCGGCAGCGGCCGCTCGGCGGCGCGCGGCCCCAAGATGCGATTGTTGAGCGCGAGGCAGCTGTCGGTCTTCTCGCCCGTGACGGCTTGATCCGCCGCGGCGACCGGCACCGCGAGCACGGCGAGCAGCGCCGGCAGCACACATCGGCTCATTGCGACTCCCCGCCACCGCGGCGTTGCAGGTTCAACTCCTCGACTCGCCGGCCGAACTCCAGGATTGCCGTATGCGCGACGAAGAAGCCGAAGGCGGCGAAGGAAAAGTAGCCGAGCCAGTCCCCGGGCGGCAAGCGCAACCAGCGATAGCCGACCCAGACTGCCACCACGATGACCGCCAGCGACAGGCTGAGCGCCACGAGGTAGCCGAGGAGCCCGCGCACGCGCTCCCGCAGCTCGGCGGCCGGCGCCACGCGTAGCTCGATGACGATGAGTCCGATGATGAGCGCGGCGACCGCCAGCAGTTGCAGCGACCGGAAGGCCGCGAACAGCAGCAGCAGCGCCGCGGTGGCGAGAATCCACAGCGGCGTCGGATAGCGCGCGATGAGCGGTGCAATCCAGCCGCGCGCCGCGTCCGAGAGCTCAAACGGATTGCGACTCAGGGCGGCACGCTGCATCCAGCGCTGCCGCTGCAGGAAAATGGCCGCCAGCACCCACAGCACCAGCAGGTCGTAGCCGTAGAAGGCGAGCTTCGGGGTGCGGAACTCCTTGCGCACCTTCGGCCGTCCATCGAAGGCCAGGAGGTTCTCCATGGCGACGGCGTGATAGTAGACGCCCGGCAGCAGCGTGTGCAGCGGCGTCGTGACGAGATCACCGCTGCCGCGAAAGTTTCCGCCGACGAACAGGAAGGCGCCGTCGGCGAGCGCGAACAGCGCTTCGTTGTTCGCACCGAAGGCGGGATCGATGTCCGGACTCAGGAGCGCGCCGGCGAACAGCGTGGCGACCGGCGGACAGGGCGACTCGCGCGGCAGCGCCGGCTGATTGAGGATCGCGCGCATGGGCGAGGTGGTCTCGATGCACGAGGCGTGCGACCAGCGCTGATTGAACGGGTCCCCTTCGGGCGACCACGCGAGCTCGAAGCCTGCATCCGCCGGCGCCGTGCCCGTGAGGCGCGTCAAACAGCTCCGCGGGGCAGGCTCGGTGTCGCAATACATGCGCACCGCGGCGCTCGCTACTCCGGAGCCGGGCGCGGCCTCCGGGTCGGCGCGCTGCTCGAAGGGGTAGCGGCGGCTCACGAAGTCGCTGCCATCGGCCTGGCGCTGCACCGATACCGGAGTGAAGACCTGCGCCGCCCGCAGCAGCCCGCCGTCCGCGCCGCGGCAGGCGGGGGCGTCCAGGGTCTCGAGGTCACCCGGGCGCGTCACCGCGAGGTAGAGCGCAATCCCATCCTGGCGGAGCCGTGCGCCGACGGCGAGCAGCTCGCAGATATCCTGGCGCGGTGCCGGGTCGATCAGCAGAAAATCCAGCATGATGGCCCGCGGCCGCAGCACCTCGAGCTCGGCCAGGAACTGGGCGTGGAACTCGATCGGCACCGGCCAGCGCGCCCCGCGCAGCGCCAGCGCCGGCTCATCGAGCATCACCACCACCACGCGACCCGGCGCGCCCGGGTGCCCGGCACCGGCGGCGGCACGCGGATAGAGCCACGCCTCGTTGCCGAACCAGGCGTACACCAGGTCCTGCGAGAAGCGCTTGCTGGGGCTGGCGGTGCCCAGGACATTGAAATTCAGAAAGAAGAGCGCGACCGAGGCGAGCAGCAGACTCTGCAGGGTGGCGCGCAGCACGGCCGCCCGGGCCGGCGACCCGCCCGCGGCGGCAAGGTGCGGCCTACCTCCCATTGACATGACTCGATGCTGTCGTATGCTGGCGCAGCAAATCAAGGGGCGGGATTCGAACCATAATCCCCGCCGGGGAATGCATAACAAGAGATTCTGAGCCGCGAGCCCAGCAGGCCCGTCTCGAAGTTCTGGAGTGTCTCTGATGAACGAGACTCGTCGTGCACGCCACGCGCCCGTTCGGCGCCTGGCGTCGCTTTGCATTCTGCTGGTCGTCGGCGGCGGCGCGCTCGCGGATCCGCCAGCCAACGTGATCGACAGCCAGCGCATCATCCAGAGCCTCAAGACCGCCCCCGCCGCGCACACGCGGAGCCTGGTGGTCGAGGCGCGCCCCGCCACGCCCGCCACGCAGAAAATCTCGCTCGACATCCGCTTCGCCAACGACAGCGATCGCCTGACGGATGCAGCCCACACGCAGCTCGCCGAGCTCGGCACGGCGCTCAGCTCCGCGGAGCTCGCGCAGACGCACTTCATGATCGCCGGCCACACGAGCGCGACCGGCGCCGCCGATCATAACCAGCGGCTCTCGGAGTCGCGGGCGCGCGCGGTGCGCAGCTACCTGGTCGCGCACTTTCACATCGAGCCGCAGCGGCTCTCGAGTGTCGGCTACGGCGCCGCACAGCCGCTGCCGGACTATCCGCCCACCGCACTCGAGCAGCGGCGGGTCGAGATCAGTACCGTGCCGGCCGCTTTCTAGAAGATAGAGGTACGCGATGCGATTCCGAGCTCTCGCCGTGGGACTCCTCGTGAGCGCGGTACTCCTCGCGGCCTCGGAGGCTCAGGCCCGGCCGAAGGCGCTGCTGATCGGCGTCGCCGACGTGCCCAACAACGCGCTGCCCGGGATCGATCTCGACATCGACAACATGAAGAAGGTCGCCGAGATCATGGGCGTCAAGCCCGGCGACATCAAAGTGCTCTTCAATCAGCAGGCGACCTACGTCAACGTCAAGCAGGCGTTGACCGTCTGGGTCAAGGACGGGGTCGAGTCGCAGGATCACGTACTCATCTATTTCAGCGGTCACGGCACGCGCGTGCCGGACCCCTCCCCCGACAATGTCGGCGGCGTCGATGACGCGCTCGTGCTGCACGACGTCGAGCGCGCCCGCGTCGACGGGCGCGCCACCTTGAAGAACGTCCTCATTGGTCACGAATTCGGCGCCGCGATCGCCGCGATCCCGAGCCACAACGTGCTGGTGCTGGTCGATGCCTGTCACAGCGGCTCGGCGACCCGCAACCTGTCGCTCGGCAACGAGCGCCTGGGCGTAGGTTCTGGCGTCATGAAATTCTTCTCCTACCCCGGCATGCCGACCGGCCACACGCGCGCGCTCAAGATGGCGAGCGGCGATGAGAACTATGCGGCGCTGTCGGCGGCGCGCGACGATGAGTTCGCGGTCGGCACCGAGCAGGGCGGACTCTTCACGCTCGGCGTGACGGATGCGATCGTTGGCGCCTCGCGCGACGGCAAGCACCCCACCGTCGTCGATCTGCGCACCGCGGCGACCACCTTCATTGCCGCGCACACCGACGAGCAGTCGCGCCATCACCCGGTGACCGATGGCAATGACCGGCTCATCAAGGGCGAGCTGGCGCTGATTCCGCTGCGCGATGGGCAGGGACCGACCTGGCAGGCGCTCATGGCGCTCGCCGCACAGGGCCAGCCGCTCACGGTCTCGGGCACCGGCCACGAGCTCAAGGTCGGCCAGGAGCTCGCCCTCGAGGTCGCGGTGCCGCGGCCCGGCTACCTGAACGTGATCACGGTCGACAGCCAGGATCGCGCCACGGTGCTCTATCCGAACAAATTCAACGCCGCGAACCAGGTCAAGGCCGGGGCGTTCAAGTTTCCAACCGCCGAGATGAATTTTGTGGTGCGTGCCGCGGAGCCACTCGGCCCCTCGCTCGTCGTGGCGTTCCTCACCGACAAGCCGGTGAACCTGCTCGAGCTCGGCATCGAGGGCCGCGATGCCGCCGGGCGCATGCAGCAGGCCTTCACCGAAGTGAATGCCCGGGCGACGCGTGCCCTCACCGTGGAGGCGCGACAGAGCGGTTTCTCGGCCGGCACGACCACGGTGACGGTGCAGCGAGGGGCGAACTGAAGCAGCCGCGGGCCGCGGCCAACCAACCGGAGCGAAACGCATGCGCGCGAAGAGTCTCTTACCCTTGATGGCGGCGGCGGCAGTCCTGGCGGTGGCAATCGCCAGCGCAGCCACGGGCGGCGGCTTCGACCTGCTGACACCGAAGGAGTACAGCATCGAGCTCCATGATCGCACGCTCCCCGGCGCGGCTTTCGTGCCACGGGCCGCGGATCTCAATGCCCCGACCATCACCGTGATGACGCCCGACAGCCACGCGCCCATCAAGCCGCCGGTCGACATTGACCTGCGCTTCAAGCCCGCCGAAGGTGCCACCGTCAACGCCGGCTCCCTCAAGATCCTCTATGGGTTCATGCATCTCGACATCACGCAGCGCATTCTCCAGGCTCCGGGAGTGCAGGTGTCGGCCGCGGGCCTCACGGCCAAGGGCGCGCGCCTGCCGAGCGGCAGTCACAAGCTCACCATCGAGGTGCGCGATAACCTGGGGCGTGCCGGACGCCAGGTCCTGGAGTTCGTGGTTCAGTAGCGGAACGATGACGACGCTCAGGTCGATCGTTGCGTTGTCGCTGGCACTGGCCGCACCGTGGCCGGCCAGCGCGGCCGATGCGCCGCAGCGCGTGCCAGTCGCCTTCCCTCCGGCACGCACGCAGCTCACGCTGATCCCAGGCTCAAACGCCAATGCCGCTTTCTCCGAGCATCAGCCGCCGGGCATCGATGCGCAGAGTCCCGCCGAACAGGCCTTGCGGCACGACTGTGCCAACGGCGAGAGCCAGCGCGGCGAAGCCACCAAGGGCTTTCTCTTGAGCTTCGCGCTGCAGAGCTGGCGGGTGCTGCTGCATCCGCTCGCCGTCGCCGTGCAGGAGGAGCTGCACAAGTACGCGCAGGTGTCTGCCGCGAGTGCCAGCGGGGATTACTATCGCGGCGGCGATACGTCCTCCGCCGCGCCCCTCGCGGGCCGCATCAGCTGCGTGCGCTTCACCCGCTTCGGTGCCACCGACTCCACAGCCGACCAGGTAGTGCTCGACTTCGTCGCCAGTGTGCGGCTCGATGCGCAGCGCGACGCCATCCGGCTGCGCCCGTTGCGGCTCTTCATCAGCCAGGGAGGCGCCAAGAGCACTGACGGGCACTACTCAGTCGCCATCGCCGTCAAGGCCGATGCGGTGTGGCGCGATGAGTTCGCCGGACATCAGGGCCAGGTGTTCGAGCAGACGGTCGCGACCGAGAGTGTCGACCTGAAGAGCGGTTCCTTCACCAAGTACTACCCGACCGACCTGGAGAGCGGTACTCGCGTGCCGATCGTGCCGGTCTCCTTCGGCGTCGATCGCGGCCGCGACTTCGGGCGCGCCGAGTTCCGCGTCAGCGTGGCGGAGCTCGGCACCGCACCCGAGACGCTCAAGCTGCTCGCCGACATGCTGCCCGACCCGAATGAGAATCTCACCAAGCTGCTGATCGCGGCTGCCGCCGCCGGTGCGGGACTGCCATGACGGCGGGTCTTCGCCCGCGCTGCCTCGCGCTGTTCGCCGCGGTGCTGTGCTTCGGCGGCTGCAGCTCGCACACTCCGGGCTCCGCAAACGATGACAGCGCAGCCACGCGGTCGATGACCGCCCCGCCAACCGACGGCGGCCACCGCTTCGCCCTCGTCGTCGGCAACGACAACTACCAGAACGTCACGCCGCTGCACAACGCGCGCGCCGACGCGCGCGCCGTTGCCGCCGCCCTCAAGGGCGTCGGGTTCAAGGTGACTCTCGAGCAGGACGTCACCCTCGCGCAGCTGAAGAGCGCGCTGCGCTCGTTCAAGGCGCAAATCTCCGGCGGCGATGACGCGGTGTTCTATTTCTCAGGTCACGGCGTGCAGTTCGAGGGGACCAACTACCTCGTGCCCACCGACCTCGTGCCGCAGAACCAGGAACAGGTCATGGACGATGCCGTGCCCCTGCAGCGCGTGCTCGATGACCTGCACGACCAGAAGGCACGTTTTGCGCTCGCGATCGTCGATGCCTGCCGCGACAACCCGTTCAAGACCAGCGGCCGGGCGATCGGCGGACGCGGGCTCGCCCCGGTGACCGCAGCGACCGGTCAGATGGTCATGTACTCGGCCGGCGCGGGTCAGGAGGCGCTCGACCGCTTGGGCGATAGCGACGCCGATCCCAACGGCGTGTTCACGCGCGTGCTGATCAAGGAGATCAGCAAGCCCGGGGAACCGGCGGACCAGGTCCTGAAGCACGTCAAGGAGCAGGTCGTGGAGCTCGCCGGGCAGGTACACCACGAGCAGGTGCCGGCGCTCTACGACCAGTCGCTCGGGGAGTTTTATTTCGTGCCGCCCCAGGCCGCCGCGGCCACGCCCGCAGCGGCGCCCTCCGCGGCGGTCGCTGCGGCGATCGATGCCATCCACGTGCAGACGCGCGACGAGCTCGAGCAGTCCTACTGGAATCGCATCAAGGACAGCAACGATCCGGCGGACTTCCGCGACTACAGCAAGCAGTATCCGAGCGGCGCTCACGTGGGTGAGGCCGCCCTCATGCTGCGCCGGCTCGATCGCAGCGCGCACCGACGCGATGTCGTGGCAACTGCGGTTCCGGCTCCAGCCCTGGCACCGACTGAGGCGCCTGCCCTTCCCGTGCAGCAGGTCTCGCTCAATACGCCGACCCGCCACGCCTTCAGCCTCACCCCGGGGACCTTCGGCGCCTACGCCACGAGCAGCCTGCAGCCTGGCACGACGCAACATGGCAAGGTGGTGGTCCAGCGCAACGGCGATTTCGAGTACACGGGGACCACCGGCGTCAAGGTCCGGGGGAATCTCGATTTCTCCAGCCCCGAGCGCGTCACCGGCACCGGCACGGTGACGCAGCCGAAGGTGCTCGGTGTGCCGCTGATCCGCTATCCGGACGGCAGCTCGAGTACCAACATGACGATCCGCGGGCAGGTCGTGGGCGGCAAGCTCCAGGGCCAATTCTCCGATCCGTTCGAGACCGGCACGCTGGGCATCGATTTCTCCAGCCCGATGTGAACAACTCAAGAGGATCGGCCACATGCCATGCAGACATCCGACCCCGATCCGTATGGGCATGCTGGCAGCCGCGCTGGTCGCGCTCGCGGCGTGCGAGCACGTGGGAAATGTCCTGGAGAACACCGGCGAGGCTCTGAAGCGCCACGGGGAAGGCGGCAACTCGAGCCAGGCAGGCGGGACTCAGGGCTCTACCCCGGCGCAGAACTCCGGCGGCGCCAGCAAGGAGCAGCTGGATGCGGTGTATGCCGCAATCAAGGCGGCACGCGATGAGTGCAAGGCCAGCATGGCCTCCCCCGAGCTCGATCCCATCCGCCACAAGGTGGAGCTCATGCGTGACATTGGTGGCCAGCCCCTGCCCTTCGAGATCGCCACCAACAATAACTTTCCAAGCGCCGAGGACAGACCGGTAATCGCCAAGTGGGCATCGCTGCGCGATGAGTGCATCCGCCGCTTAGACGAGATTCAGTTGGTCCCGCCCGGTGCGAATGCCACGCAAACCGCGATGCTCAATCAGCTGCGCGCCTTCGGGCACCAGGCGGTGAGCGATGTCACGGACCTCACCATCAGCCTCTACCAGCAGAAACTGACCTACGCCGAGTTCGGCCGCAAGATCAACGAGATCGGTAGAGCCGACGCCGCGTTCACGCTGGCGACACAACAGGCGAGCGCCACCGGCAACAGCCTGCAGCAGCAGCTGCAGGACCTGCAGACAGCGCAACAGCAGTTCACCGATACCCTCGACGGCTTCTCCAAGTATGTGCGCACGGTCAGCGCCCGAAAGCCGAAGACGGTGCGCCTGAGCGGCAACTGATCCGCGGACTGGCGCTCACCACCCTGCCGGGAATCGACGGCTCGGGTCGAACGCCCTTCGCAGGGCAACGCTCCGGGAGCGTTCGCTCCCTGAAGAAGTGTCAAGCTCCCCGGGAATCGTGATACGCGGCGCAGCTTGGCTGCGCAGTGAGGAGCTGAATCTACACTGCAGCTGGGGAGGAGGACGCCTCCATGGAAACGCTCAGATTGTGCGGCATGATCGAGCCCCGTCGGGCCGACAGGCTCAGGGACGGCTGCCTCTGTCGCGGCCACCCCAACTTCCCCCTTCATCGACCTCGCTGCCATGCGGCCCCCCGAACGTGCTGCATGGCGGCTCACTCGACCCCACCGGAGGGATCCGGCGGGGTCTTTTTATTCAAATGAGACCTACCGGGACATCCGGCCGGCCGTACCCCGCGCGCCGGGCTATAAGCCCGGGGATCTCCGCGCCTCACCCTGGGATCCTCCGGGGTGCGGGTCTGCCCCGGGTCGCAGACACGGCACCGGTGACCCACCGGCCGGACTCGCCGCCATTGTCTGACGCCACAGCAGCAGGCCATAGCGCCGAGGAGCTGCGCCTCTGGGCTGACTACTACGAGGCGGCAACTCAGGCGCTGGAGATCGTGCGTGCCGGTGGGATCACCCAGATCGCTCTCAGCCAGATCACGGCCCACAGTGCCAGGGCAACTGCCGCCCTCAAGCGCATCAGGGAGCTCCGCGGCTACGCCGACCCTTGAGCTGCGGCCGTGGTGTGCCGATACCACACTAGCGCGTGAGCGGCCGTGAACGGGATGCGCCCCGGATGCGACCTTCATCACAGTTGTCATCCCGGCGCGCGCCCGTCCTGCCTGTCATGTGACGTAATCCGCGGTCGCCGCGAGGCGGCGACCGTACTTTGCAATGCCGCATGGCTTGTTCCTTTCGATTGCGGGCTGAGCCGGATTGGCGCCTCCGCAGTCAACAGGGACCGGCATGCGAAATGGAGGCGCGGTGTTTGCCGGAGCAGACTCGACGCCCGGGACCACGCCGCAGCGCGTGGCCTCGAGCAGCTTGGCCAGGGATTGGCGCAGTCTCGCAATCCCTCTCCTCTGCTGTCTGCTCGCAGTGCAGCCCCGCGAGTCGCCCGCCCAGAGCGCCGCTGTGGAATCGACCGGGGATTTGAAGCAGCTCAGCGTCGACGAGCTGATGAACGTCGAAGTGACTTCCGTGGCGCGAGCGCCGCAGCGGCTCCTGCAGGCCCCGGCCGCCATCCAGGTGATTACGGCAGAGGACATCCGCCGCTCGGGCGCCACCAGCATTCCCGAAGCGCTGCGGCTCGCCGATAACCTCGAGGTCGCGCAGATCAATGCGCACGATTGGGCGATCAGCGCCCGTGGATTCAATGCCAACCTCGCCAACAAGCTCTTGGTGCTGATCGACGGCCGCGTCGTCTACACGCCGCTGTACGGCGGAGTGCTGTGGAACGTGCAGGACTACCTTCTGGAGGACATCGATCGGATCGAGGTCATCAGTGGGCCGGGCGGCACGTTGTGGGGCGCCAACGCCGTGAATGGTGTCATCAACATCGTTACCAAGTCCGCCGCCGATACGCAAGGGGTGTATGCGAGTGCCGCCGGTGGCAACGAGCTGCGTGAGCAGGACAACCTGCGCTACGGCACGCAGCTCGGGAGTGCGGCGCTGCGCGTCTACGGCAAGTACACCGACTATGGCGATGAGGAGACGAGCGCCGGCGCAAACGCCGGGGACGGCTGGCACATGGCGCGTGGTGGATTCCGCATGGATGGCGAGGCCTCTGTGCTCGATCGCTGGACGGTGCAGGGGGACCTCTACAACGGGACCGAAGAGGACGGCGGCATCGGCGAGGCCGGGCAGTCGGGCGGCAACGTTCTTGCCCGCTGGACGCACACCGCACCGGGCGGCGATTCCATGAGCCTGCAGGCCTACTACGACCACACCTACCTCTCGCAGCCGCTTGCCGCCAGCCCGCCGGCGCAGTTCTACACCGGCTTTCCGGCGGCATCGCTCACCGACAACCTGGACACGACCGATCTCGACTTCCAACACCATTTTGCGTGGGGCGCACGGCAGAGCCTCACCTGGGGGCTCGAATATCGCGCTACCCACGAGGCAGACTTCGATGTCTCGGTGGTGCGCTTCGCGCCGCCCGTCCTCGACCAGACTCTCTACAGCGGCTTCCTGCAGGACGAGATTCTGCTCGCGAGCAACGTATCGCTTACCATCGGCTCAAAGCTCGAGCACAACGACTACACCGGCTTCGAGACGGAGCCGAGCGGCCGGATCCGCTGGAACCTGACCCCCGACCAGCTGGTGTGGGCCGCCGTGTCGCGTGCGGTGCGCACGCCGTCGCGCTACGACCACGACCTCGTGGTGCCGAGCGGTCTCGTGGATGCACCGCCGCCCTATCAATTCCCGACGTCGTATCTGCAGGGCAACCCCAATTTCGAGTCGGAAACGCTGATCGCGTACGAGGTTGGCTATCGCGCCGTGCTCGGGCCGAAGCTTGCGGGATCGCTGTCGACGTTCTACAACGACTACCAGAATCTGCGCAGCACCAGCCTGACCCCGGTGACTGCCACTTACCCGTTTCCCTACCCGGTGGTTTTCGAGAACAACCTCGAGGGCGACACTTACGGCTTCGAGCTGAGCGCCTCCTACCAGGCGCTCGAGTGGTGGCGACTGCACCTGGGCTACGACCTGCTGCGCGAGGACATCCACGTCCGGGCGGGCGCCACGGATGCGACCGGAGCCACCAACGAGACCGCCGACCCGCAACAGCAGGTCGCGCTGCGTTCGAGCATGGATCTGCCGCGGGGGATCAGCTTCGATGCGAGGCTCCGCTGGGTAGACACCGTGTGGATCAACAACGGGCCCACGGGCGGTGCGGTCGTGGGTATTGTGCCGAGCTACTTCGGGCTCGACTCGCGTGTCGCCTGGCAGATCAGCCGCAAGCTCGAGCTCTCGCTCACGGGTCAGAATCTGCTCCACGCCGATCACCCCGAGTACGGCTTTCCGTCGCCGGCGCGCGAACAGATCGTGCGCAGCGTGTTCGCCCGACTCACGTGGGGATACTAAAGCGAATCGCGACCCGCCCCCGGGCGCTCGGCCTCGCGCTGCTCCTCACTCTCGTGGGGCTGGTGGGCGCCGCCGCGCCGGTCTCCGAATATCAGCTCAAGGCGGTGTTCCTCTTCAACTTCGCGCACTTCGTCGAATGGCCGCCGGGTGCGCTGGCGGATGAGAACGCGCCCTTCGTGATCGGCGTGCTCGGCAAGGATCCCTTCGGCGGCAGCCTTGAGGAGGTGGTGCGAGGCGAGCTCGTCAGCCACCATCCGCTCGCCATCGAGCGCTATCCGGACGCCTCGCGGCTGCGTAACTGCCAGATCCTGTTCATTCCCGCCCCGGAGCTTCAACACCTCGACCAGATCCTCGATGCCCTCAAGGGCCGCAGCGTTCTTACCGTGACCGAGGGTCCGGCGCCGCCGGGCGTCGTCATCGCACTCCTCAAGGAGGACAGTCACATCCGGCTGCGCATCGATCTCGCGGCCGCCAAGGCCAACAGCCTGACGATCAGCTCGAAGCTGCTGCGGCCCGCCGAGATCGTGGGTGCAGGGAGCTAGCGCCATGACGACCCGAGTCCGCCCGATCCGCAGCACCCTGATGAGCGTCATGCTGCTCACCTGCGGGGCGGTCATGCTGCTCACCTCCGCGGCCTTCTGTGCCTACGAGTACTTGACCTTCCGGCAGCTCACGCTGCGCAATCTCGAGATCCTCGGCAAGGCGATCGCGGCCAACAGCACCGCAGCGCTCGCCTTCGACAACGCGGACGATGCGCGCGAGGCACTGTCCGCCTTCAAGGCGCAGCCGCACGTGCTCTCCGCGCGCCTCTACCTCACCGACGGACAGCTCATCGCCTCCTATCCCGACGGCAGTGCCAAGGATCCGCCCCCGCCCGGCCAGGTCGACGGCTATCGCTTCGAGGCCGGCAGGCTGCGCGGCGTACAACCGGTCGAGCAGGACGGCCGCCGTCTCGGGAGCCTGACCCTCGAGTCCGATCTCGGCGAGATCTCCGAGCACTTTCAGCTCTTCGTGTTGCTCGGCCTGAGCATTACGCTGTTCGCGTTTCTCGCGGCGTATCTCATCTCCAGACGCCTGCAGCAGGTCGTGTCCACGCCCATCCTGGCACTCGCCGCCACGGCCCAACAGGTGTCCGAGCAGCGCGACTACTCAGTGCGCGCCGGGAGCTCCGAGGTGCAGGAGTTCGCGCAGTTGACCGGCGCCTTCAACCACATGCTGACGCGCATCGCCAGCGACCAGGACAAGCTCCACAGCCAGCTCGCAAGGTTGAGCCTGCTGCACCGGATCACGCGCGCCACCGGCGAGCGCCATGACCTACCGAGCCTGTTCCGCGTCGTGCTGCGTCACGTGGAAGCGGATCTGCCGGTCGACTTCGCGGCGATGCTGGTCCACGAGCCGACCGTCGCGGCACTGACAGTCGCCGTGATCGGGCCCGCGAGCAGTGCCCTCGCCGCCAGCCTGTCGCTCGTGGAGCAGCAGGCCGTGCCGATCGATCAGAATGGACTGGCCCGCTGTGTCGCGGGCGAGCTCGTCTACGAGCCCGACACCCGCGCACTGCCTGCCCCCTTCCCGCAGCGCTTCGCGAGTGCCGCGCTCCACGCCCTGGTGGTGGCACCGCTGCTCGCGGAACGCAAGGTGTTCGGCGTGCTGGTGGCGGCGCGCCGCGGCGCCGACTCCTTCAGCAGTGCCGAGTGCGAGTTCCTGCGGCAATTGAGCGAGCACGTGGCGCTCGCCGCGAGCCAGGCGCAGCTGTACGACGACCTGCAGCGCGCCTACGATGACCTGCGTCAGTCCCAGCAAGCCATCCTGCAGCAGGAGCGCCTGCGTGCGCTCGGCGAGATGGCGAGCGGTATCGCCCACGACATCAACAACGCTATGTCGCCCGCGGCCATCTACACCTCGTCGCTCCTCGAGCGCGAGCCGAACCTGAGCGAGCGAGCGCGCGGGTATCTCACCACCATCCAGACCGCGATCGAGGACGTGGCCGAGACCGTGGCGCGGATGCGCGAGTTCTACCGCCCGCGGGACGCCGAGCTGGTGCTGTCGCAGGTCGCCTGCAATCGCCTGGTCGAGCAGGTCGTCAACCTGACGCGGGCCCGCTGGAGCGATCAGCCTCAGCAGCGCGGCATCGTCATTCAACTGAAGACCGAGCTCGAGAGCGACTTACCCGGCATCATGGGCTCGGAGGTCGAGATCCGCGACGCACTCACCAACCTCATCTTCAACGCGGTCGATGCCATGCCCGAGGGCGGCACGCTCACGGTGCGCACCCGCCAGCTCGGCGGTACGGGGCGCGAGACGAATGCCCTGCCGCGCCGGGTGTGTATCGAGGTGACCGACACCGGCATCGGCATGGATGAAGAGACGCGCCGGCGCTGCCTCGAGCCCTTCTACACCACCAAGGGCGAACGCGGCACCGGGCTTGGGCTGGCGATGGTGTACGGCATGATCCAGCGCCACAGCGCCGACCTCGAGATCGAGAGCGCGGTGCGCGTCGGCACTACGGTGCGCCTGCTGTTTGCGGTGGCGGAGCCGTTCGCGCTCGCCGCGGAGGATGCGGCGCCGTCGCCCGTGCCGAGCCGCCTGCGGATACTGCTCATCGACGATGATCCGATGCTCATCAAGTCGCTGCGCGACGTGCTGCAGGAGGACGGCCATGAGGTGAGCGTGGCCGACGGGGGCCAGAAAGGCATCGACACCTTCACTACTGCGGTGAAACGCGGCACGCCCTTCGACGCGGTCATTACCGATCTTGGCATGCCGTACGTCGACGGCCGTAAGGTGGCGGCGGCCATCAAGGCCGCCTCGAGTCGTACGCCCGTCATCCTGCTCACCGGCTGGGGCAAGCGGCTGCTCGCCGAAAACGACATCCCGCCGCACGTCGACCGGGTCCTGAGCAAGCCGCCGCGCATGGCAGAGGTGCGCGCCACGCTCGCCGAGCTCGTCCCCGGCAACGCGCCCGCCACCGCCGAGGCCTCGGCATGAACGCTGCGGCACCAGCGCGGCTCCTCATCGTCGACGACGAGGCGGCGCAGCTGCGTGCGTTGTGCGACATCCTCGGCCAGGAGGGCTACGTGACGCGCGGCTTCGCCGGCGGCCGTGAGGCGCTCGCAGCGCTGCGCGAGGAGCCGTTCGATGCGCTGCTCACCGATCTCATGATGCCGCAGATCGACGGCCTCACGCTGCTGCGCGCCTGCCAGGGCCTGGACCGTGATCTGGCCTGCATCGTCATGACGGGACACGCGACCGTGGCGACCGCGGTCGAGGCGCTCAAGGCCGGCGCCGTCGACTACGTCATGAAGCCCTTCAACGTGAGTCAGATCCTCGCGGTCCTCGAGCGGGCGCTCGAGCTGCGCCGGCTGCAGCTGGAGAACAAGGCGCTCGCGCAACGCGTCGCGGAGCGCACCCGCGAGCTCGAGCAGGCGAACCGCGATCTCGAGTCCTTCTCCTACTCCGTCTCGCATGATCTGCGACAGCCGTTGAACTCGGTGGAAGGGTTCTGCGAGCTGTTCCGCGCCGATTACGCCGCCGCTGTTCCGGCCGAGGGCCAGCAACTCCTGGAGCGCATCTGGTCGGGAACGCGACGCATGAGCAAGCTCGTCGATGACCTGCTGCACTTCTCGCGCATGGGCCGCGCGCCGCTCGAGAGTCTGCGGGTGCCGCTGCGCACGCTGGTGCTCGAGGTCGTCGCGCGGCAGAGCGCCGCGCGCAGCGGAGCGCAGGCCGTGGTTGAGGTCGGGGAGCTCCCCGACTGCTGGGGCGATCCGGCGCTTATCGAGCAGGTGCTGGTCAATCTCCTCTCTAATGCGCTTAAATTCAGCAGCGGCCGGGATCCAGGCCGAATCGAGGTCGGCGCGCTCCGTCAGGGAGATGAGACGGTGTACTACGTGCGCGACAACGGCGTCGGTTTCGACATGCGCTATGCGCAGAAGCTCTTCGGCGTCTTCCAGCGGCTGCATACCGCGGATGAGTTCGAGGGCACCGGTATCGGGCTGTCCATCGTGCACCGGATCGTGACCCGCCACGGCGGCCGGGTGTGGGCCGACAGCCGCAAGGGCGAGGGGACGAGCATGTATTTCACCCTGCCGGGAGCCCCGACTGGCCCCGCGCCGGGCGCGGCACTCGAAGAATGTGAAGGCGGTTCGGAAAGAAGTCCCGTTCGGGAGGCCTGAGGCAACAACACGATTGGAATCTGTCATGACGACCCAGAGCAACAAGGACGCTAAGTTGCGGCTCCTCCTCGTGGAGGATTCCACCGCCGATGCGGAGCTCGCCATCCGCCGCCTGCAGCAGGCCGGCTACGAGTGCAGCTTTGAGCGCGTGGTAGACGAGGCGCAGATGCGCGCAGCGCTCACCGCGCGGCTGCCCGACATCATCCTGTCTGACTTCAGCCTGCCGCAGTTCGATGGCGTCTCGGCCCTTGCCATCGCGCGCGAGCTGGCCCCCGACGTACCGTTCATCTTTCTCTCCGGCACGATCGGCGAGGAACGGGCGATCGAGGCGCTGAAGAGCGGTGCCATCGACTACGTCCTCAAATCCAACCCCAAGCGGCTGGTGCCGGCCGTGAAGCGCGCCCTGCAGGATGCCAGCCTGCGTCGCCAGAGTCGCCTCGCCGAGCGACGCGTGGCACGCCTCAGCCGCGTGCTGCAGATGCTCTCCGGCATCAACTCGGCACTGGTGCGCATTCAGAGCCGCGAAGAGATGCTGCGCGAAACCTGCCGCCTCGCACACCGCATCGGTGGCTATGCGGTGGTGATGGTCGGGCTCATCAACCCCGAGACGCGCATGGCGCGACCGGTCGGTTGGGCGGGCTACGACTTTCTGCAGGATCCGGGGCGCGAGTTCCCGGTCGCCGACAGCGAGGCCGGCGACACCAGCCTCATGGGAAGGGTGATCCGTAGCGGGGAGGCGACGCTGTGCGAGGACATCTCGAGCACCGCGTTCACAGTCCACGGACGTCAGGAACTGCTGCATGCCGGGGTGCGCTCACTCGCCTGCCTGCCGCTTAACGTCGATGGCACCCCGGTTGGCAGCTTCCTGTGCGGCACCGGGTCGGAAGCGACCATCGACCACGACGAGATGAAGCTGCTCGAGGAAGTGGCGGCCAACCTGTCATTCGCGCTCCAGTACCTCGACAAGCAGCAGGCGGTGCACTTCCTCTCCTACTTCGAGCCGCTGACGGGACTCGCCAAACGGGCATTGTTCTGTGAGCGGCTGAGCCGACTGCTGACACGCGGCGAGGCCAGCCTGCCACGACTCGCGGTCACGGTATTCGACATCGATCATCTCGCCGTGATCAACGACTCCTTCGGCCGCCACACGGGTGACCGTCTGCTGCAGTGCGTGGCAGATCGGCTGAAGAACCACTTCCCCGACAGCGAGCAGCTGGCGCACCTGGGTGGCGGCACCTTCGTCTGCATGACCGCGCTATCGAGCAACGAGGCGGAGAAATCCCATTTTCATGAGGAGCTGACCCGCGTGTTCGATCAGCCGTTCGTGGTCGATGGCCGGGATGTCGTCGCGCGCATCAAGAGCGGTGTCGCCTGTTACCCCGAGGACGGCCGCGAGCCCAACGAGCTGGTGCAGAACGCGGAAGCCGCGCTCAAGGAGGCGAAGACATCTGGTGAGCGCTATCTGCACCACCGCATCGAGATGAACTCCGAGCTTGCCCGTCGTGTCGCCATGGAGCAGCGGCTGCGCGAGGCGTTCGCCGCCGAGCAGTTCCGGCTGCACTATCAACCCAAGATCGATCTGCGCAGCGGGCGGATCGTGGGAGCCGAGGCATTGCTGCGCTGGCAGGATCCCGAGGGTGGACTCACCTCGCCGGGCGTATTCCTGCCGCTTCTCGAGTCTGCAGGCCTCATGCCGGCCACGGATGCCTGGGTACTGAAACAGGCCGTGGCGGACTGCCGCGAGTGGCGCGCCAGTGGCTTCGCACCGGTGCGCGTGGCGGTCAACATTTCCCCCGCCGGGCTGCGCCGCCGCGACATTGCCCGCGAGATTCTCGGCTGCATTGGTGATCTGGCGGGCGATGAGCAATGGGGCATCGATCTCGAGATCACCGAGGGCGCGATCGCGGATGACTCCGCCTCATGCGTGCACACCCTGCGGCTGCTGCGGGCGGCCGGCATGCGCATCGCCATCGATGACTTCGGCACGGGATTTTCCTCGCTCGGACGGCTGTCGCAGCTGCCGATCGACACTCTGAAGATCGACCGGGCATTCGTGCAACGCTTGCCGATCGACCGCAAGTGCTGCACCCTGGTCTCGACGATCATCAATCTGGCCCATGCCTTCAACCTGAAGACCGTGGCCGAGGGGGTCGAGGAGCGCCCGCAGCTCGAGTATCTGGCGCGCCAGGGTTGCGATGAGTCGCAGGGGTTCCTGCACAGCCGCCCCGTGCCGCGGGCGGAGTTCGAGAAGTGGCTCAGTGCCGGCGCGGATTCCGCCCCGGGGCTGCAGCAGGTCAATAGCCCCTAGCTCCCCTTCTCGGGCCACTCCGGCACGCGCACCAGGCTCCCCCGGCCGTGCTCGAGCAAGTGCGCAAACTCGGCAGCCGGCAGTGCGGGGCTGTGAAGATAGCCCTGCGACTGATCGCAACCCACGTGCCAGATGAAATCGAGCTGCTCCTGAGTCTCCACACCCTCCGCGACCGTGGTCAGATTGAAGGCGCGGGCCATATTGATCATCGTCAGCACCAGCTTGCGGCCGACGGGATCCTTTGGCACCTGCGAGATGAAGCTCCTGTCGATCTTCAGGGTGTCAACCGGGAGCTTCGCGAGACGCCCGAGCGATGAGTACCCGGTGCCGAAGTCATCGATCGCGACTCTGACACCGCTGCTGCGCAGCAGCTTGAGCCGCGCCACCTCGGCCGCCAGGTCCTCGTGCAGGGAGCCTTCAGTGATCTCGATATCGAGGCCCGCCGCTGCACTCGACCAGGGACCGAGCGACCTGGAAAACCCCGCCACAAAGTCCGTCAGCCGCAGCTGACTGGGCGAGACATTCACCGCGATCCTTACCGGAGGGAGTCCGGCAACCAGCCACTGCTGACAATCGAGCGCCGCGCGCCGGATGACCCATGCCCCGACCTCGACGATGAGTCCGGTCGACTCCAGCACCGGCAGGAACTCGCCCGGTGAGACGAGACCGCGCTCCGGATCGCGCCAGCGGATGAGTGCCTCGACGCCCTCGATGCGCCGCGACTTGACGTTCACTTTGGGCTGATAGTGCAGCTCGAACTGCTGGCGCTCCAATGCCAGGCGCAATTTGTGCTCGAGCGCCAGCCCGCTCACGAGCTGCGACTGCGCTTTCGCGCTGTAGTAGACCCGCCGTTGACCCGTGGCCCGGGCGCTGAGCAACGCCGCTTCGGCCTGCTGCACCAGCGCCGCCGCATCCCTGCCCTGTTCGGGAAAGATCGTGAACCCCGACCTGCCCGACACCGGGATCGTCCGCTGCTCGACCACAAACGGCTCACCGAAGAGCGCCGCGCCATGCTCGCGCGCCGCCACCAGGGTCTCCTCGATCGAGCGACTGCCCGGGTCGCGAACCACGGCGAACGTGCCGCCGCCAAAGTGCGCAATCTGCTCGGTCTGGGGGAAGCGACGTTTCAGCCGGTCGGCTACGTGTTGCAGGAGCAGATCGCCGGTTCGCCGGCCGAATGAGTCATTGATGAGACTTAGCCGCTCGATATCGATGACCGCCACGACCAGGCGCGCGTGGCGCGCCGCGGATTGATTCATCATCCTTGCGAGGCGTTCGCAGAACAGCGAGCGCTTCGCAAGTCCGGTCTGCGGATCGAAATGCGAGAGAAAGCGTACCGTCACGTCTTTCTGCAGATACTGCATCGCATACGAGACATTGCCGGCAACCTCGAGCAGCATCTGCAACTCATCGTCGCTGATTGCCCCGGCTTCGTGAGCCGTCACCACGAGCGCGCCCATCGCGGTGTTATCCACCATGATGGGCAGCGCGACCAGCGAGCGCAGCGCGGCCTCACTCAGGAAACTGGCCAGCTCTGCGTTCAGAGTGCCTGCCGTCGCCTCGCTGAGAATGAACGGTTTGTCCGTCGTGACGACGCGCTCGACAAAGCTCGGCGCAGACTCACCGGCTTGCAATAGCGCCGCACCGAGTGAGTCGGTCGCGGCCTGATTCGCACCGCTCGCTGCGACCAACTGCAGGCCGGGTGCGCCCGGGAGCTTGTAGTAGCCAAGCGCCGTCGAGTAGCCACCGACCACGACCGCCAGGCGGCAGACCTCGCGCAGCAGCTCCTTGCGGTCCCGGACTCGAACGATGAGAGCGTTGGCTCCGCTCAACATGCGCAATACCCGGTCCAGACGTGCGAGGCGCGCCTGCTCGAGGCGCCTCTCCGAGCGCACCTGCGCGTCGAGGAGGGCGCGGCGGACGGCGGGGACCAGGCGCGCGGAATTGCTCTTCAGGACGTAGTCGACCGCCCCGCGACGCAGTGCATCGATCGCGACCTCCTCACCAATGGTTCCGGAGACGAAGATGAAGGGCACATCGGGGGCGACTTCCTGCGCGATCCGCAGGGCCGAGAGGCCATCGAACTGGGGAAGTCTGAAATCCGAGAGAACCAGGGTTGGAGCGAATTCGGCGAATGCGGCGCGCAACGCTGCCTCGGTCTCCACGCGCCGGAACACACAGGCCAGCCCCGCCCTGCGCAGGCGGAGGGAAGCCAACTGCGCATCGGCCTCGTTATCCTCGACGAGCAGGATGCGAACTTCCTGTGGCGCATCGCCAGACATCGTTGTTTCCGCGTGCTGGGCTTAGTAACGCTGCCTTATCTCAAGACCACATAAGACCTTAACACCGCCGCTCTGCGAACTCTGTGCACCGCCACTGGCCGCAAGTCTCATTTCGACGATGTGACCTGCGTCACGGATCCCGGACTACAATGCGCCCGCGGCCCGCACTCGGATTGGCCGGCCGCGCAGGCACTTCGAGCGAGACAACCGTGGCGGCCGCACCCCTACCCCCCTTTGCAGCGCAGCTGAGCGCGGCTTCAGCCGACCACGAGCGCACGGGCTTGGTCGCCGCGTGGATCTTCGAGTCGTTCGTGCGTTTCTACGCCGAGTTTCAGCGGCTGACCTGGCTCGCCAAGACTGCCTTCGAGGCTCGCGATCCGGGCGCCGCGGTCACCCACGCCCAGACCCGGCTCGGCCTCTACAACGTCACCGTCTATGGCCTCGCCGATCAGCTGCGGAGCGATTACCCCGCGCTGACACAGCACTGGCCCCTGTGGCAGGACGTCGAAGCCGCGTACCGGCTGCGCGCACAGGAGCGCTATGACGGCGACCTCGCGATCGGCTTCCTGCACTCGGTGATGCGCCGGGTTCACATCAGCGACTGGCGGCCGATCGACTATAGTTTCGGCAGCCTGCGACGCCGTCCGGCGCCCCGCGAGGATGTGCTCGCAGCGGTCGACTGCCGCTGGCCGCTCGAGCCGGCAGTAGCGAGCCGGTTGCTCGAGGTCGGCGATCTGCACGTCCCGTACCGCGACCTCGAAGGCGATGCGGCCCGTGTAGCGCAGCGCCTGAACGAGTCGTTGCCCTCCGATCCGACGCTTGAGCTCGAGCGCATCGAGATGGTGCGCGGCTGCTTCTTCCGCAATCGAGGCGCCTACCTGGTCGGGCGACTGGTGTTCCGCGATGGGCGCGTCAAGCCGCTGGTCGTGGCCCTGCAAAATGGAGACGGCGGCCTGACGGTGCGCGCGGTGCTCGTGACGGTTCCGCACGTGCACAACCTCTTCAGCTCGACGCAGGCGGCATTCCAGGTCACCAACCCGCACTACCATGAGGTCGCCGAGTTCCTGCTCACCATCACGCCGCGCCGACCGCTCGGACTGCAGTACTCGACCTTCGGGTTCTATCACTTCAGCAAGGTCGCGATCATGAGCGAGATCACGCAGCAGCTCGCCCAGACCGGCGAGGTGCTCAAGACCGCACCGGGCTCGCCCGGCACCGTCGCCATGGCGTTCAACGCGACCTGCCTGGCCTACGTGCTGAAGGTCATCCGCGATCGCCCGACGGCGGGCTACAAGTGGGGCAGCTTTCCGGGTCCCGACGCCGTGCTCGAGAAGTACCGCCGGGTGCACGACATCAACCGCACCGGGAGCATGCTCGACAACACCATCTTCTACAATCTCAAGCTGGATCGCGCCTGGTTCGATCCGCGGCTGCTGGATGAGCTCGTGACGGCCGCGGGAAATGCGGTGCGGCTGCAGGGCGATGCCGTGATCTTCAAGTACCTCGTCGTGCAGCGCACGCTCATGCCGCTCAATATCTACCTGCAGATCGCCGCGCCCGATAAGGCGCTGCGCGTGATCAGCAACCTCGGTCACTGCATCAGGAACAATGCGGCCGCAAATCTCTTCAACCGGGATTTCGACGCGCGCAACTATGGCGTCACGCGCTATCTGAAGGTGTACCTCTATGACTTCGATGCCGTCGAGGCCCTGACCGACGTCAAGGTGCGCACCAACACCGAGCGCATCGACGGCGAGGAAGGCCCGCCCGACTGGTTTTTTGAATCGGGCCTGGTGTTTCTGCCCGAGGAGATCGAGGCGGGACTGCGGGTCGCCAATCGCGAGCTGCGGCGGGCGTTCCGCGCCGAGCACGCCGAGCTGCTCACGGTGCGCTACTGGGAGGACATGCAGACCGCCCACGGCACGGGGAAGGTTCCGGGCATCCGCACCTATCCCGAGAGCTGCTACCTCGACGGCAAGAGTCTCCTCGACGCGGCAGACGAGTAGCAGCGCCCTCATGGCCGTACCACCGAGCAGTGACGTCAAGCGCGACAGGCGAACCTGCGCGATGAAGCCGGCTCCGCCAACAAAACGATCCTGCTCACCGGGCTTGCGGGCCTGGTCGCGGGTGCCTGTTCCATGGCGCTCGGCGAGTGGCTGTCGGCTGCTGACTTCACTTTTTAACGGCCGCAGTCCGTGGTTCTCGGCGGCCCGGCAGGCGGTCTTCGGGTGCGCCGCGGCCGCGGTCACCTATAGGATCGGCTCGCTCCTCGGGGTTTCTCTGTCCTGAAGAAACCTCAAGACGCGCAGGTCCTCCGGCTGGTTCGGGCCGAGTGAACTGATGTAAGGTGGCGGCCCCGATTGCCTGCAGGGTGCAAGCCGATGCGAAGAACAACAATTCGGCACAGCTGGCCGATCGTACTCACGGCTGTTGGCAGTCTCACTGCCCTCAGCGCAGCGGCGGCGGACCCCGGGAAGCAAAAGATCGCCGAGCCGGAGAAGGAGAAGGCGGCGGACTCCGAGAAGGAAAGCGCCTTCAAGTTCCGTTTCGTGGGGCCGAGGATCGGCAACCGGATTGCAGCCATCGCCGCAGTCGCGGGCGATCCGAGCACCTACTACGCAGGAGCCGCCTCCGGCGGCGTATGGAAGTCCGTCGATGGCGGCAACCGCTGGAAACCGATCTTCGACAAGCAGGACGTCGCAGCCATCGGCGCACTCGCGGTCGCACCGTCTGAGCCGAGCACGGTATGGGCAGGGACCGGTGAGGCCTGGGCGATCCGCGACAGCGACGTGATGGGCAACGGAATCTACAAGTCCACCGACGCCGGTGGAACCTGGAAGAACATGGGGTTACCGGAGGCGGGGCGAATCGGCCGCATCGTCATCCATCCGACCAACCCCGACATCGTGTTCGCCTGCGTGCTCGGCCGCACCACCGGCCCGCAGCAGCAGCGCGGCGTGTTCCGCACCACGGACGGCGGTGAGCATTGGACACGAGTGCTATTCGCCGGCGAGAAGGTCGGCTGCTCGGGGCTGTCCATGGATGCGCACGATCCACACACCCTGATCGCGGGTATGTGGCAGGTGGAGATGCATACCTGGGGCGAGTTGAGCGGTGGCGAAGGCAGCGGGCTCTATATCTCCCACGACGGGGGCACGACCTGGAAACGGCTCGAGAAGCACGGCCTGCCGGATGTGCCCGTCGGCAAGATCGACGTCGCGATCGCGCCAACCAATTCCAAACGCATCTATGCCCTGATACAGACCAGGGATCAGGGCTCGCTGTGGCGCTCGGACGATGCCGGCAAGGGCTGGAAGCGCGTCAACTCGGATCGCTCGCTGATCGGGCGCGCGGGCTACTACATCCGCATCGCCGTCTCGACCGGCAGCGACAACGAGGTGCTGATCGCCAACAGCGCCTTCCACCAGTCGCTCGACTCGGGTGAGAGCTTTCGTAACGTCCCCTGGGGTGGCGACACGCACGACATCTGGATCGATCCGAAGGATCCCGACCGCTTCGTCATCACCGACGACGGCGGCATGATCATCACGACGGTCCACGGCCGCGGCTTCCACCGCGTGCAGCTGCCGATCGGCCAGATGTATCACGTCGACGTGGACGACCAGATCCCCTACTACTTCTACAGCAACATGCAGGACGACGGGAACATGCGCGGTCCGAGCGTACCCCTCGGCGGGGAGACCGGTTGGGATCGCCACATGGGAGGCTGCGAATCGGGCTTCACGGTTCCGGACCGCGTCGACCCGAACGTGGTGTGGGCCACCTGCTATGGGGATACCGTCACGCGCTGGGATGCGCGCTCCAAAGAGGCACATTCCCTGAGCCCGTGGAAGCACACCCTCGACTCACCACCCAACGTCCTCAAGTACCGCTGTCACTGGACTCCGCCGCTTGCGATCGACCCCTTTGATCACAACACGGTCTACTACGGCTGCCAGGTGATCTTCAGAACGACGGACTCGGGCCAGACCTGGTCAGTCGTCAGCCCGGATCTGTCCACCCAGGATCCCGCGCACATCGCTCCCTCCGGCGGCATCGTCGGTGACAATCTCGGTCAGTTCTACGGCGAGGTGGTGTTCGCGATTGCGCCCTCGAAGCTCCAGAAGGGGCTGATCTGGGCGGGCACCAACGACGGCCAGATCTGGTACACCCGGGATGGGGCGGCGAACTGGGTGAATGTCACGAGCCACGTGTCCGGGCTCCCTCCCGGAGGAACGATCACCAGCATCGCCCCATCGAGCTTCGACGCTGCGAGCGCCTACGTGGCCGTCGATTTCCACCTGATGGATAACCGCGACCCCTACATCTATAAGACCAGCGATTTCGGCAAGACCTGGAAACGCATCAACAGCGATCTGCCGAAAGGCGAGCTGTCCTACGTCCGCACCGTGACCGATGACCCCAACTGCCAGGGGCTGTTGTTCGCCGGGACCGGCAACGCGCTCCACTATTCGCTCGATGACGGCGGGCACTGGACGGCCATCAAGGCCGGGCTGCCCGCCGCCCCGGTGACCTGGGCGGTGGTGCAGAAGGAATTTCACGACCTGGTGGTCTCTACTTACGGCCGCGGACTCTACATCCTCGATGACATCACGCCGCTCGAGCAGATGGCGCGGCATCACTCAGAGGAGCCGGTACGGCTCTTCGAGCCGCGCAAGACCTACCGCTTCGTCGACGGTGGCGAGGCCATGGTCAACTTCTCGCTGAACGCGGCGCCGAAGGACCCCGTGAAGCTCGAGGTGCTGGACTCACAAGGCAACAGCGTGCGCAAGCTCGAGGCGAAGGAACTCGTCGTCGGCCTCAACCGCCTCAGGTGGGATCTGCACTACGACTCACCGAGGCTTGTGGCGCTGCGCACGGTGGCGCCTGACAACCCGCGCGTCTGGCAGGAGCCGCGGTTCTGGGATGAGGACTCCCGACCAATCACTCACTGGGGCGTGCGCCCGGCGGAAGTCGGACCGATCGTCGCGCCCGGCACGTACACGCTGCGTCTGACGGTGGCGGGCCATTCCTATGAGCAGCCGCTCACGGTCGTCAGCGATCCGCGCGCGCCCGGCTCGAGCGCCGACATCCAGGCATCCGTCAAGACGCTGCTGCGGATTCGCGATGACATCAGTCACGTATCGGACTCCGTCAACCGCATGGAGTGGCTGCGTAAGCAGCTGGAAGTGCTCGAGGCGACGCTCAGACCGGAGACGGTGCACAAGAGGACCGAGGTCGGGTTCGGCGATGAGGATGACGATGCGTCCCCGGAGCCTGCGCCGCCGCGTGTGCTGAGCGCCGCCGAGGAGCAGCAGCGCGCTCAACTACTGCAGGCGTCCGAGGAGCTCGACAAGAAGCTGCAGACCGTCGAGTCGCAGCTGGTCTCGCGGGCACTGCGCGACAGTGACGACAAGTACTTCATCGAAGCGGACGGCGCGTACCTCGATCTCCTCTGGCTCAACGCCGAGGTCGGAACCGGTGGCGGGGATGTCGCCGGTAGCGCCGATTTCGCCCCGACCGCTGCGCAGCTGGCTACGCTTGAGACCCTCGAGGACCAGGTGGCGCACGTCGACGCCGACTTGCAGAGCATCCTGCAGCAGGATGTGCCGGCACTGGATCAGTCGCTGGAGCACGCCAGCCTGCTGCCGCTCGCAGGCGGCACGAGCCCGAAGTAGCCGCGGCAGCAGCGCCGGTCGTCTCCGGAGGAGACCGGCCTACAGATGGGGTGCCGGCAGCACGCGTGTCTGGCCCAGGCTGTCCGTCACCGCGAAGGTGAATCCGGGCTGCAAGGCAAAGGCGCCTGCTTCGCCGGCGGCAGACAGCGCAAGCAGACCCACCTGCTCGTCCTGCAGAGCCGGTCCGCGCAGGCGCAGCAGATGCTGGATGCCCTCGCGGCACGCAGCCTCGGGCGACATACCCGAGCGCATGGACGCGACGACTCGCGCGCTGCCAGCGATGCGCGTCACCTCTTCGCCTACGCCCGATGAAGTCGCGGCACCGACCCCGGCTTCCACGAACAGGCCGGCACCACATTGCGGGGAATCACCCACCCGTCCGCGCAGCTTGAATGCCATGCCGGACGTCGTGCAGGCGCCGGCCAGTTGACCGGCAGAGTTGCGAGCGAGGATCCCGAGGGTATCGTGATTCCTCCCCGGCTCGTAGTGCGAGCGCTTCAGCCACTCACGCCAGGCTGCCGCTGATTCCGGAGTCAGCAGCTTCTCGCGCGTGAACCCATGCTGTAGCGCAAACTGAGTAGCGCCGTCGCCCACCAATAGCGTGTGCGGAGTCAGCTGCATCACCTTGCGAGCCACAGAAACAGCGTGCACCACGTCTTCCAGCGCAGCGACCGCGCCAACGTGTCCGAGGTCATCCATGATAATGGCGTCCAAGGTGACGTGGCCGTCGCGATCCGGATACCCGCCGAGGCCGACGGAATGGTTGCTGATGCTGGGATCTGCCTCCACACGCCGCGCCCCCTGCTCGACCGCATCGAGCAGCGAGTGGCCCCGGGAGAGCTGCGCGAATGCAGCCGCGTTGGCCGCCGCGCCGAAACCCCAGGTCGACACGACCGAATAGCGCGCGGCGTTTGCCGCCGTTGTAGGGCGGCCGGTCGCTGCAAGCCCCACGAGTGCGCCGCCGAGCGTGAGCAAGGTTCTTCGGGAAATCATTCGGCTGACTCCTGGTGCTGCCGATCAGGCGATCCCCGACGTGCGTGCCACTCCTCGATGGCCGATACGAGGGCCCCTACCGAACCCGCCGTGGCATGACCGTGCCGCGGCTGAGCAAACCCGAGTTCAAAGAGGCGTGCATCGGGAGGCGACGGCGGCACCTGGCAGGACGCATGAATCTCGTCCACTCCGGTATCCAGAACGGCGGCCACGTTGCCCGGATCGATACCCCCCGCGGCCAGGATCCTGATTCGTCCGCGCGCCTGATTCGCGAGCGCCGCCAGCATCTGCCGGCCGGCCATGGCAGAGCCCGCCCCGCCCGAGGTCAGAACTCTGTCGAAGCCGAGCGTGATCACGGCTTCGAGCGCTGCGAGTGGGTCGGCGCACAAATCGAAGGCGCGATGCAGTGTCAGGGCGACGGATGTATCGCGGCGCGCGGCCGCCTCGCGGGCCACGCTCACCAGCCTCTGCAACATCGGACCGTCGAGCAGCGCACCCGGTCGGTTTGCCCCGATCGCGACGCCTGCCGCTCCGGCATCCACCGCGGCGCGAATGTCGGTGGCGATCAGCTCCTCCTCGCCACGGTCATATAGAAAATCGCCGGCACGCGGCCTGATCAGCACGTGGACAGGCACGGATCCGCGAACGGCGACGCCGACCAGGGCAGCGGATGGAGTGAGCCCGCCGAGTGACAGCGCGCTGCACAGCTCGATGCGGCCGGCGCCGCCCGCCAGCGCCTCCCGCAGGCCGCTCAGGTCTTCCACGCATACTTCCAGCATGTGGCCCGCATTCTAACTGTATAAAATGAGGCTGCTGACGGAATACAAACGCAGGTAAAGGCTCGCTGGTTTGACGGTGTCAGAAACCGGCACTCAAAAGGGCAACAGCCGCGCGCGCCTGGCCGGGGCCTGGTCGTGGCTCGTCACGGCGGCAGTCGCCTGTCTGCTGCCGATCGGCGCCCGCGCGAGCGAAACGAAGAGCTTCGTCCTCAGCTACTTCTACCCGGCCAACTACTACGGGAAGGACACCTGTCCGCAAGGGTTGAATCCCCTTTCGGATGTGTTCTTCAAGCGCGACTTGAGGATCCTCGGTTTACCTACGGCCGAAGTGAACGCGATGTTCGACAAGGACTACAAGGTTCAGAACGGGGACCCGACCACGCGCTGGGTCGAGGTAGTCGCCACGCGAGGTAACGGCCGGGACAACGTGTATCTTCACCCGACTACCGTGCCCGATGCACGCTTGAAGCCGGCGGTGGGCCGCTTTGCGTACGGGTTCAATCTGGACGGCAAAGGAGCGGCATCGCCCGATTCGTACCAGGACCCCGAGACCGGCGAGCAGGGCATCAACAATCAGCTGTTCCACACGATCGGATGCATTCAGGCTTACAAGGGCTATCCGCCGCCGCAGCCACCGCTCGAGGCAGAGTACCGATGGGACAACTCGCGCCCGGTGATGGGTGCCTGGCTGATCTCGGTGAGCGGCGATGACTTGAGCAAAGACGGCGATGTGACGGTGCGTTTCGAGACTGCCCTCGATCCGGTCGTCGTCCAGGACGCCAACGCGCATATACAGAGTGACATGACGTACCGGGTTGCAGACCATCCGGCCTCGGTCAACGTGCTGCGCGCCAAGGTGAGGAGCGGGGTCATCTACACCGAGCCGGCTCATATCCGCATGCAATGCAATTCCTATATTCAGCCGGTGTACGACTTCCTCGAGGCGCGGATGCGGCTGCGGATCAAGTCCGACGGTAATCTCGAGGGCGTGCTGGGAGGTTACCAGCCCTGGTACGACCTCTACTGGAGCCATGCGAAAGTCGGTTACATCGACGAGCGGGGCTTTGGCGTCGATGCGCCCGCTCTTTTCTACGCGCTGCGCAGGTACGCCGATGCGTATCCGGACCCGCGCACGCACCGTAACACGGCGATCTCGACCGCCTACATGATCGAAGCGGTGCCGGCATTCATCGCGCGCCGCGACGATGCCAGCACTGCGCACCCGGCACCTGCCACGCAGGCCGCCGAGCGACCGGACGGCGCGTCATGGCTCGCGCGCATCTTCGCGCCCGCCGAGCCGCAAGCTCCCGCGGCTGCACCGCTCGCCCGTCGCCTGACACCCGATCAATACCGGCGCGTGATCGCCGATGTCTTCGGGCCGACGGTCAAAGTCGAGGGTCGCTTCGAGCCGGGTCTGCGCGACCACGGTCTCCTCGCCCTCGGAACCGCGCGTGTCGGGGTCACGGCGACCGGTATGGAGCAATACGATGCCCTGGCAAACGGCATCGCTCAGCAGGTCGTGGGGACAGAGCACCGCCGCACGCTCGTGCCCTGTACGCCAGCGGTTGACACGACGGCCGATGATGCGTGTGCCGGGCGGTTCCTCGCCAGGGCCGGCGCGCTGCTCTATCGCCGGCCGCTGTCGGACGAGGAGTTGCGGCAGGAGATCGCCGTGGCGCATGCGGCGAGCACGACGCTCAAGGGCTTCTACGACGGGCTCGAGATGAGTCTTGCGGGAATGCTGGAGTCGCCGCAGTTCCTGTTTCGCGCCGAGCTCCTCGAGCCCGACCCCGCACGCTCCGGCGCTTACCGCCTGGACGCCTATAGCCGCGCCTCGCAGCTGAGCTTCTTCCTGTGGAACTCGGCGCCCGATGCCGAGCTCATGGCGGCAGCGGCAACCGGGCGGCTGGATACGGCCTCTGGTCTCGGAGGCCAAGTTGATCGCCTGCTCGCCTCGCCCCGCCTCGAGAGCGGCGTGCGCGCCTTTTTCGCGGACATGCTGCAGTTCGATCTGTTCGACACCCTGGCGAAGGATGCCAAGATCTATCCCAAGTGGACCTTCAAGGTGAGCCAGGACGCGCAGGAACAGACGCTGCGGACGATTGTCGATCTGCTGCTGACCCGCCATGGCGACTATCGGGATCTCTTTACCACCCGCACAACCTTTCTCACTCCGGTCCTGGCCTCGATCTACCGCGTACCGCTCGCGCAAAACGTTGCTCCGTGGCAACGGTATGAGTTCGCCCCGGGTGACCCGCGGGCGGGTATCCTCGCGCAGGCGAGTTTCGTTGCGCTGCACTCGCACGAGGGCTCGAGCTCCCCGACGCTGCGCGGCAAGGCACTGCGTGAGCTCATGCTCTGCGAGCCCGTTCCGGCCCCGCCCGCCAACGTCAATCTCACCGGCGCGCAGGACAGGCACGATCCGCACTATCGAACCATGCGTGAGCGCCTCACGGCACACCGCACCGAGCCCACCTGCGCCGGCTGCCACAAGCTGATGGATCCTATCGGACTTGCGCTCGAGAACTTTGATTCCGACGGCGAGTATCGGACCGGCGAGAACGGCGTGACGCTCGATACCAGCGGCGAGCTCGATGGCATCCCATTCACCGATGCAGCAGGGTTGGGGCGAGCCATGCACGACAATCCGGCGACCGGCGCCTGCCTGGTGCGCCGCCTTTATTCCTACGCCACGGGACGCGCACCCTCGCGGCATGATATGCCATGGATACGCTATCTCGAGCGCAGCTTCAGCGCCGATGGCTATCACGTGCCCGAGCTGATGCGTCGGATCGCAACCAGTGAGAACCTTTACCGGGCCGCGCCTGCGGCAACGGAGCTCGTCGCGAGCACCGGCTCGAGCGGGGAGGCTGCCAGATGAGTGCCAGTAAGAAGCTCAGCCGGCGACGTGTGCTGCGCGGCATGCTGGACGGCGCGGCAGTCAGTCTCGCGCTGCCCTTTCTCGATTGTTTCCTCGATGCGAGCGGCGAGGCGCTGGCCTCGACCGGGGAGTCACTGCCGGTGTGCTTCGGCACCTGGTTCTACGGCTGCGGATTCAATCCAGGCCGCTGGGAGCCGAAGACGACCGGGCCGGACTACCAGTTTGGAATCGAGCTCGAGCCGCTTAGCTCCTTCAGGCACAAGATCAACGTCTACAGCGGCATGAACGCCTGGCTCGATGGCCGGCCGCCGACCGCGCACGCCATTGCCCCGGCCGTCATCGTGCAGGGCGCGGCCCCACCGGTTGCCGGACAGACTCTCGGCCCCGGTCCGACGCTCGACTCGTTGATCGCCGACGTGCTCGGCCCGCATACCCGCTTTCGATCGCTCGAGGTGTCATGCACCGGGGATGCCAAGAGCAGCCACAGCCAGCGCGAAGGCAATGCGGCCAACCCTTCCGAAGTATCCCCGCTCGCCCTCTACACCCGCGTCTTCGGTCCGGGCTTCAAGGATCCGAATGCGGCCGCCTTCACTCCCGACCCCGCGGTCCTCGTACGCCGCAGCGTCCTCTCCGCGGTAGGCGAGCAGACGAGGAGCCTGGAGAGGCAGCTCGGTGCCGCCGATCGGGCGCATCTGGAGGAATATCTCACCTCGCTTCGCGAGCTCGAGCAGCAGCTCGAGCTGCAGCTTACGAAGCCCGCACCGCTCGCTGCCTGCTCACTGCCGCCGAAACCGGGGGAGACGCCGGTCGGCGGTGAGGTGGGCGAAGTGACGGTCAATCACCGGCTGTTCTGCAGGATCCTCGCGCACGCCCTCGCCTGCGATCAAACGCGGGTCGTGAACGTCATGCAGACCGACGGGCTCTCGCAGATACGCTTCGCCGGCGAGGCGAACACGCTGCACCTCTTCACGCACGAGGATCCGATCGACGAGGCCCTCGGCTATCAGCCGAACGTGGCGAAGTTCTACCCCGTGACTCTCGGCATGTTCAGCACCTTCCTCGGTGAGCTCGCAGCGTTCCGCGAGGGCGAGCAAACGCTCCTCGACCGCATGCTGGTCATGAACTACACCGACTCCGGGTTCGCGAAGAATCACACCACCGACAACGTGCCGATGCTGACTGCGGGAAGCGCCGGCCGGCGCATGAAGACCGGTTTCCACTTTGCAGCCCCCAAGGGGGATCCCGTGACGCGGGTGTCGCTCACCGTGATGCAGGCGCTCGGCGTACCGATCAGCGCTTTCGGCAGCGAGTCGAATCGCACCGCGAAGACGATCACGGACGTGATGGTCTAGCGCATCACCGCGGCATGAAGTGGAGCACGCTCCTTGGCGTCGGCGCCGTATGCGCGGCCATCCTGCTGGCCGCGGGCACGCGGCACTTCTGGCTGCCCCATGTGCGTGCAGCAGATGCCTGGTCGCCCCCGGTTGCCACGCCGCCCGGGATCACGATACAGCTCGCCGCTCAAGGTAAGCCGCCGGACTGGGGCACGCCGCAGATCGTTTTCGCCGATGCCAAGGGCATGACGCTTTACTCCTACGCCCGCGATACCGTTGGCAACGGCGGGCGGCAGGCCGTCTCGGCGTGTGTCGGCGCCTGCGCGCAGACCTGGAGGCCAGCGCCGGCAGCGCCCGATGACGGAGCTGCCGCTGACTGGTCGGTGCTTCACCGTGCGGATGGCTCGAAGCAATGGTGCTATCGCGGAGCGCCGCTTTATACCTTCGCAGGCGATGCAGCACCCGGCGACATCAAGGGTCAGGATTCCGCGAGTGGCGCCTGGCGCGCTGCGGTTTTCCTGCCGGAAGCTGCAATAGTGCTGCCCGACTCGATCACCGTCCGGCACCTGCCCGATGCGGGCGGTACGGCGCTCGCGAGCCTGGAGGGCCTGACGCTATACGCCATCGATGACAACAGCACGCATCCGGCAGCCGGCCGCTGGCGGCCGTTGGAAGCGGGAGCGATGGCAAGTCCTGCGGGCGATTTCACCGTCCTCCGGAGGGAGGATGGAATCACGCAGTGGGCCTTCCACGGCCGCCCGCTCTACCTCTTCGACGGCGATCGCAAGGCAGGCGAAGTCAGAGACCAAGGCGTTGACGCGCGCTTCCGCGTCGCGCTGGTTCGCCGCTACTTCATGCCGGCGGACGCAACCATCCGCTCGATCACCGGGCTGGGGAATGCGCTCGTGACACGAAGTGGCGCGACGCTCTATGAGCGCGATCGCGTGCAGCCGGGCGAAGACAACCATGACTTTCACTCCGATCACGGACCACCGGCGCTGGGTCGCTTCTACGGCACCTCGACCTGCGATGCGAGCTGCGCGAGGACCTGGCCGTCATATGTAGCGCCCCCTGGCGCCATGGCGTCGGGTTATTGGGACGTCCTCACGCGTTCCGACGGAACGAGGCAATGGGCATACAAGGGATTTGCGCTGTACCGCTACTCAGGCGATGCGCCCGGCGAGGCGAAAGGCAATCGGCTTTACGAGCTGGTGCGCATCGACGACGTCGGTCCGGGAGAGGATGCGGCTGGCGAGAAACGCCCTCCCCTCCAACTCTCCGCGAATGACGAGGCGGCGTACGTCAAATTCGTAGCGCATGGCAACGCGGCCGGCATCGGAGTCGGGGCGCTCTTCTGGCACGCGGTAGCACCCTAGTGCGGGTGCGCACCATGCGGAGCCTCCTCGGCGCAGGCTGCGCCTTACTCGCGCCGGGCCTTGCCTGCACAAATACCGCCTTCGGCGCCGGCACCAACACCTCGCTGATCGAGCAGGGCCACTATCTCGCAACCGCAGGCGACTGCATCTCCTGCCACACGCGGCCAAAGGGGGCGCCTTTCGCGGGCGGCCTGCCACTCTCCACTCCCTTCGGGGTGATCTACTCAGCGAACATTACGCCCGATCCCGCGACCGGCATCGGCGCCTGGTCGGAGCGGGAGCTCGCGCGCGCGCTGCATGAGGGCATTGCCGCAGATGGCCGGCACCTCTATCCGGCTTTTCCCTATACCGCCTACACCAAGATCAGCGACAACGATGTACTCGCGCTGTACGCCTATCTGCGCTCGCTCAAGCCGGTGAGGTACACGCCGCCGCCAAACGAGATGCACTTTCCGTTCAGCTTGCGCGGGCTGCTGGCCGGCTGGAACCTGCTTTATCTGCGGCCCGGCCGTTACACGCCGGACCCGGCGAGGACTCCCGAGTGGAACCGCGGCGCGTACCTGGTCCAGGGCCTGGGGCACTGCGGGGCCTGTCATACGCCCAGGAATCGTCTCGGCGGCGAGCGCGCCTCTGAGGCGCTGGCGGGCGGCGCTTATCTGGATGAGATCACCGATGAGGTGGTCGATGATCTCCTCACGCCGATGGCTGAGCGCACGGTGCGCCTCTGGTCCACAGCCAACCTGACTCAGGCGTCGAGCGGTCTTGCGGCCTGGACGGTCGATGAGATCGCGGCCTATCTCAAGAGCGGGCACAACGCGCGCGCGGGGGCCTTCGGCCCGATGAGCCTGGTGGTCGCCAACAGCACGAGTCACTTAAGTGCCGCCGACACTCGTGCGATGGCCGTGTATCTCAAGAGCCTACCGCCAGCGGCTCTGCCTGAGCCCTCGAAGCGCGACGACAGCCGCCGCAGAGCCGGTGCGATCGTATACACCGCGCGCTGCGGGGACTGTCATCAGTCTACCGGCCTTGGGATGCCACGCAGCCGCGACGCCGATCCCTCCAAGACCGCGCCCCCGCTCGCCGGCAATCCAGCGCTGCAGGCGGCGAGTCCCGCCACTCTCATCAATGTGGTGCTGTATGGAGCACACGAAACGGTGCCGAGCCCGGCGTCCTGGCCGAAGATGAGTGGCTTTGAATTGAGCGTCGGCCTTGACGACGAGCAGATCGCTGCGCTCTGCACCTACGTGCGCTCGAGCTGGGGCAACCGCGCAGGCCCGGTCGATGCGGACACTGTTGCGAGACAACATTGATGTCCGCGGCTACGAAATTGCGAAATACCTGCGCGCTTCCAATGCGGTTCCTGGAATGCGGCTCATCGCCCTCACAGGCTATGGCCAGAAGGAAGACCGGGAGCGGGCGCGCGCGGCTGGGTTCGACGGCCATCTACTCAAGCCCGCGGATATGGGCGCGCTGCAGCAAGTACTGGCGCACGAAGCCGCCACCTGAGTTCGCCATTCGCCGCGTTGCGGCCGGTGCGCAACTGACGAGGTCGGATAGGGTGCGGCGTTCAGGAGCATGATCCAGCGCTCGCTGGCCTGCACCACGGCTGGGTGACTTGGCCGATGTGTAACGGATTCGGCACGCGCTATCAGGGCGGCTCGCGGCCCGAGACCCACCAACCGCTGCAACGGCCTGCACCGCGTGGCTAACGCGCTGTTTCGCCAGCGGCTACATCACAACCCCGAGCTGAGCTCACCGCCTCGAAAGTCAGTGCTGCAGGCCCCGATTGGCCTCGCGCAGCCATTCATCCCGCTGCGCTCCGAGGGGCGATGCAAGCGCCTGCTCTTGTGCTCGCCGGTACGCATCGCGCGCGCCCGGTGCGTCTGCGCTCTTGGCCAGAGCCTCGCCAAGTGCCAGCAGATTCGGCGGATATTGCGGCCGCAGGCTCACCGCACGGCGCGCGGCGACGACCCCGGCGGCCGGATCCCCCGGGCCGATGGGCCATGCCGGCGCCCGGATCAGCACCAGCGCCCGCACGCGCGCGGGACCCGCCGCATCGTAGCCGGGGTCGGCAGCTTCCGCAGCGGCGAGCTCGGTGAGCATCTTCGAAAGCGACTCGCCGGCGCGGGCCGGATGAGCGCGCGCCTCGAGACCGAGCGCCAACGCGTCTCCGTACCGGCACGCGGCGGCCCGCGGCGCGAGCGCGAGACACGCCTGCGCCTGGGCGTTCGCCCCGTCCGCCAGCTGCGCGCGGATCTTTGGATCCGACTCGCCCTCGCTGCGCCGCGCGGCCGCCATGATCGCCTCGATCCGCTGTTCGGTGGATGCTGGCGGAGTCTCACGCCTGGGCGGTGGCGGTGCCACGCAGCCTGCTGCCGCCAACGCGAGCACTGCGCCTGCGATCGACCGCCTCACGGTGCGGTCGCACCCGCCGGAAGCTCGGGCGGCACGAAGCCATGCAAGCGCAGCGATGCCAGCATGTCAGCATTGCCAGGATCCCGGCCCAGCCGCAGCAGCCCCGAGCGCAGCGACTTGAGTCGCGTCGGCTGCAAGCGGGAATCCACCACGGCGATCACTGCGACCGGCAACTCGGGCGATTGCAGGACGGTCTGCAGCTCGTTAGCGAACGGCAGGGTCGCGAGCGCTGCCGCCTGGGTATGATCGAGAAGTACTACGACAGGCTCGCCGGCGGCCGCACGCCGCAGTGCGCTTAAGACCTGTCCCGTCTGCTCGATGCGGACATCCCGCGAAACCGGCCAGGCCTGAAGCGCGAAGCGCCGCACGAATTCCGGGGCGTAACCCGCCGAGCTCGCGATCGTGAGCCCGGAGAGCGAGGCCGGACCGTTGACCCGGCCGCGCTTCGCGATGAGGGTCCAGCGCTCGCGGGAACCCAAGTCGGTTACCTCGGCCTGTGCGAGCGCGGTGAGATGCAGCTGCGTCGCGTGTTCGACGAAAAAGGCATACGGCACGAGGGCGAGCGCCGCCTCGGGGGCGGCGAGTTTAGTAAGACCACCTGCTTCCGTCGGCTCGTAGTCCGCCGCCAGGCTACCCGCAGGCCAGCCCGCAGACGCTGCAGCCGCGCGCGCGAAGCTGTCGATGTAGGGCTGTGCGTCGCCGCTCTCGCCCGGATATCCCGGCGCGCAGAACACCAACGTAACGGCGGTCGCGGCAAGCAGCGCGCTCATGGGTTTAGGCTATCATTCTCGCGGGCCGAGGACCTACGTGGTCTGCAGCGGAGCCCTTGCGATGAGTGCGCCCGCCTCGCCCCGAGCCCTCCAGATCTTCATGCGCGTGGTGCAACTGCGGCGCTGGATCGCGGGCGCCTTCGTGCTGCTCACGGTGGCCGGAGTCTATGGCGCGCTGCGCGTACCCGACGACCTCGCTATCGAGCACCTGGTCGTGCCGGGCGATCCGCTGGCTCGTGCAACGCGGGATTTCGAGCGCGTGTTTCCCACCGGCGAGCAGGCGCTCCTCGTCCTCGAGTCAGCCGACCCACTGAGCCCCGCCTCGCTGAGCGCCGCCGATAACCTGGAAAGAGCGCTGGCACGAATTCCCGGGGTCGAGCCGCACAGCCTGCTTACGCTCTACCGCCTGGCGATACCCGGCGCACCGGCGAGCGCCGTGGAGGCCGACAGAGTGCGCGCCTTCGCCACCGGCACGACACTCTTTCGCCGCGCGGGACTCAGCGGCGAACACTATCTCGGCATCGCGCTCGATCTGCGTGTGCAGTCCCCGGCCGAACGCGACCGCGCACTCGCCGCCATCGATTTGCAGCTTCGACCGCTCGAGGCTGCAGGCTCTCCCTTCACGGCCGTGCGTCGCGTTGGCTCGCCCTGGCTCAACGCCTGGCTCGAGCAGCAGACGGGGCTCGCGACCAAGCGGTTCATGCCGCTCTTCGGCGTGTTCCTGCTCACGCTGGTGTTCGTCGTCTACCGGTCGTGGCGCACCCTTGGGGCGGTCGTCCTGACGCTCGCCAGCGTGGTGGCGATCGCAATGGGCCTCGGCGACCTGCTCGGCTTCTCGCACACCGTGGTTTCGGCGCTGGTCCCGCTCACCGTGATGGTCACGACGACCGCCACGCTGGTGTATATCCATTCGCGTTATCTCGACCCGGACGAGGCGACGAGCCCGCTCGAGCATCACGCCCGCGCGCTCGCCGACAAATTCCTGCCGTGTACGGCCTCGATCCTCGCCACAGCTGCCGGATTCGCGGCACTCGCGGTCTCGGCGATTCGCCCGGTGCGCGAGATGGGGCTGTGGACGGCGGGTGGACTGCTGGTGGCCTGGATTGCGAGCTTCACTCTCTTCCCGGCCCTGCAATCGCTGCTCGAGGTGCCGCGGCGCCCCGCATGGAAGCCCGCCGGCGCGTCGTTCGAGGGTTTTACGGGGCTGCTGGTGCCCTGGACCCGTCGCTACCGCTGGGCGCTGGTGGCCACTGCGATCGTTTCGATGATCTGTGGGGCGGCGGCGCTCTTCGGCATCCCGAGGCACATCGCGCCGCTGCCGCTTGAGACCGACGCCCTGAGCTACGTCAATCCGCACGAGCGCGTGGCGCAGGATACGCGGCACTTCCGCCAGCTGAGCGGGCTCGACGTCGTCGATCTGTGGTTGCAGACAGCGCCCGGTCACGCCATGGATCCGGATTTCCTGCGAGCGGTCCAGCAATTCAGTGAGGCCCTGGAGCGCGATCCTCGCATCACGGCCGTCGACGGTCCGACCTCAGTCCTGCAATGGGCACGCTACGTGCAGAGCAGGTCCGATCAGCTTCCCACCGAACCCTCAGCGTGGCCCAAGCTCGCCGCCGATCTCGAGCAGATCCTCCTCACCGAGCCCGGCGCGCGCGGCTACGTCGACCTCACCGACCTCGCGAGCGTCCGGCTCAGCGTCCGTGGACACGCCGAGCTCTTCGGCAGCCCGGGCGCAATGCGCGCATTCGTCGAACAGACCTTCGCTGCCCTGAAGGCGCAGGAGCCCGCGCTGCGCGCCGTCACGGCCCGGGCAGTCGGCAAGGCGGTGCTCGGAGCGACGGTCAGCGAGCATCTGGTGCCGACGCTCATCGAGAGCTTTGCACTCACGGCGGGCGTCATTTTCGTCGCGTTTCTCTTCGTGTTCCGCAGCCCCGCCGGACGGCTGATGGCGATGATTCCGTCGCTGTTTGCGATTCTGGCCGTGTTCCTCGTCATGCGCGTCAGCGGTATTCCGCTCAACATAGCGACCATCCTCTTGGGCTCGACCGTGCTGGGGGCGACTGAGAACGATCAGATTCACTTCTTCTATCATTTCCAGCAGGGCCGCTCGCTCGGCTCGACCTCCGAAGCGCTCCGCCACGCGCTCATCGTGGCCGGCCGGCCAATCGTCTTTGCGACTCTCATCAATGCGAGCGGCTTCCTCGCGCTCGCGCTCTCGGACCTGCCGCCCATGCGGCAGTTCGGGATCGTCACCGCCACGGCATTTGTCCTGGCGCTGGCTGCCGATTTCACCGCGCTCCCGGGGGCGCTGTGGATTCTCAGCCGGCGCGGCGGAAGCTGAGATTGATGCGACGGCTGCCGGTTAGCCGGTGGGAGCCAGGTTTGACAGGCAGCACCCCGTGATAGTGAAGCCGCGATACACCGCCCCAGACCACGGTGTCCCCGTGCTCCAAGAGGAGCCGAACGAACGCCGCAGTCCGCTCGAGGCCGCCGAACTGGAACGCCGCGGGGAGTCCCAGCGACACCGAAACCACGGGTTGACTGAAATCCATTTCGTTCCTGTCCTGGTGGGGCGTCACGCGAGCGCCGGGCATGTATTGATTGACCAGGCAGGCGTCCGGCACGAATTGCGGGTATCCGCCTTCGTGCGCGGCTCGGCCGGCGAGCTCGAGGAAAGAGGCCGGCATGGCGGGCCAGGGCTGGCCGCTGATCGGATCTGTGCGCGTGTACCGGTAGCCTCGCCTATCGGCCACCCACCCCAGAGCTCCACAGTTGGTGATGCCGACCGACATGCGAAATCCTCCCGGCGTTTCCATGTGCCGAAACGGAGCCGCGCGGCTGATGCGCTCGACGTCCGCCAGGAGCGTGGGAGCGACGCTCAGCGCAAAGCCCCGCAGCACGACTGCGCCAGAAGTCAGCCGCTCGGCTGCGGCGTGGCAACCCGAATCGAACAATGAGCCCTGATCGTTCATTCTGCGTCGTGGAAGATGATGCCCAGCGTTTGGCGCGAGCCGCGCCGGATGCGACTCACGCCATGGCGGTGATTAACCCGGTAGAAGCCGCGGGCGCCCTGCACGGGCCGATGATGTACGGCAAAGATAGCCGCATCCCCCTGCCGCAGCGGGACCACCTCGGCGCGTGACTGCATCCTGGGCCGCTGTTCGGTGAGAATGAACTCCCCGCCTTCGAAGTCTTCACCCGGCCGCGGCAGCAGGATCGTGACCTGCAGTGGAAACACGTGCGGGCCGTAGAGATCCTGATGCAGGCAGTTGTAATCACCGTCTGCGTACTGCAACAGCAGCGGTGTGGGGCGGCACTGGCCCGCCGCATGGCAGCGCGCCAGGAACTCCCGGTGACTCTCGGGGAAACGAGCGGGGTCGCCCAGGTGCTCGTTCCAGCGGTTGGCAATGTCGACCAGTTTTGAATAGATGGCCGCTCGCAGATGCGCGACCAGCGGTGGCAGCGGGTAGGCGAAGTACCGGTACTCCCCACGCCCGAAGCCATGGCGACTCATCACGACGCGGCTGCGGAACAGCGAATCCTGCGCATACAGGCCCGCCAGCTCCCGGCAGGTCTCCTCAGGCAGGAGATTCCGAATCCGCACGACGCCGCTGCTGTCCAGCGATTCAGTCAACCGCGACCAGTCGCCGCGGATCGCCGGCGTCACCGTCGGGCCGCGAGCGGCTGCAGAATCGCGCCAGCTTGCCGCCGTGCTCACGCGAGCGCTTCCCGCTCGAGCAGCATACGTTTTCGCTCGATGCCCCACCGATAGCCCGACAGGGCACCATCACTGCGCACCACCCGATGACAGGGAATGGCAATGGCCAGAGCGTTGGCGGCGCAGGCCCCGGCAACCGCCCGCACCGCCGCCGGCGCTCCGATGCGCTTGGCGATTTCGCCGTAGCTCACGGTTTCGCCCGACTTGACCTCGCACAGCGCCCTCCAGACCCTTCGCTGGAAGGCCGTGCCGCGCAGGTCCATCGGGAGTTCAAAGGCGATCGCCGGTGCTTCGATGAGCCGCGCGACGCACGCGAGCAGCCTCTCCAAGCCCCGCACAGGGCCAATCAGATTCGCTTTGGGGAAGCGAGCCTCAAGGTCTCGAGCGAGCGCTTGCGGGTCTGTGCCAAAAAGGATGGCACTTACGCCGCGTCCACTTTGCGCCACAAGGAAAGAACCCAGCGAGCACTTACCGATCGCAAAGCGAATATCCTCTGTCGTTCCCTTCACTGTCACTCTCCTCGGGTCGCCTGACCCCAGTGAGTGCAGCGTAGGTCACTTGGAACTCCTGAGCATTCCGTTTCTTGCTGTCACACTACAGCGCGTGACCGACACAGCTCGGACGGACGGTGTTCACTGGTCACATGCTCAATTACGCGCAGACGGAGCTGGACGACTGAGCGGGCTATCTGACGGACTGCCGGGCCGCTTCCTCATCAGCCGTGCATATCGCTTCAGGTATGGCCTCGAGCCTGTCTCGGGGTATGGGTTTGCCACTAACGTCAGAGAAACCGTAGGTTCCGTCCTCGATCTTTTTTAAGGCGCGCTCGATCATGGGCAAGCGCCCGGCATTTCGTGTGATCAACGCATCTTCGGTGTCGAGAAACGCAAGCCTTTGCGCGTCGTCTTCGGCCTCGTGGGCTTCGCCGAGCGAGTGATCCTGAACGTCCCTCTCCTCGAGCTCGTCCGCGTCCGTGATGCCCGATAGCGCGGTATGCAGCTTCAGTAGTCGGGCCTGCTGCCGGTGGAGAAACGTATTCTCCAAAGCCGAGATCTTGTCGTTCATGACTGCTCCAGGTCTCAGGGCGCCCGATCCAATGCCTGCTCCGCCAGTGCCAGCAGCTGTGGCGTCGTCGCGGCGGAGAGGTCGGTGCTGATCTCGCGCACAATCCGCTCGTAAGTCTCGCGGCGATGATTGCGCAGGTATTCGATCAGGTACTGGGCGGCATTGCTCTTACCCGTTCCATGACCGATGACGACAATCCGGCCGCCGGCAGCCAGAGCATCGCCGATTTGCTGGTAGAAGGCCGCCTCCTCCGGGGCCCGCTGACCCTGCTGCCGTGATTCCTCCTTGTGCGTGAGGTGGTGCAGGAAATGATGCGGATCGTAGGGCCTGATTTCCCGCGCTGCACCCGCGCCGCGTGCCGTGTCGATGCGATAGATCTTCGCGCCGTGGTGATCGACCACCACCAGGAGAGTGGGTGCCGCCGGCTCGGGACTAGCCGCCGACCGGGATCGGCCCTGGGGCGACCAGCCGGCGCGCTGCAGGAAGTGCCTGAGATCGGCCACGTCGGAGCTCGTCAGATCCTTGGTGTGTGGCTTGTGCATCAGAAGATGCTGTCCGCCCACATCGAAGGCGAACTTGTTGTCGCCCTTCTCGTTGACGACGCCGATTCTTGCGATCAGCCCGAGCACGTCCATCCACTCCAGATTCTGCGCCGGCGGATGTCGAAACACGGCCTCGAGCGCTCGCAGGTGCGCGCCATGCATTTCCGGGCGCTGCTGCGACGGCGCCCCTTGCTGGCTTTGAGGGTCACTGCTATTCATGAAATCTGGCCCGTCCCTGCAGGCTTATTTCTTCAAAGCCGGCTTGCCCTCGTGCCGCACGAGTAGATCATGCATATCGTTCGCATGCTCTTCCTCCTGCGCCAGAATGCGCTCCAGCATCGTGCGCGTCGTTGGGTCCTTGTCGCCAAAATAGCGCACCATTTCCCGATAGGTCTCGATGGCCACGCGCTCGGCGACCAGATTCTCCTTGATCATGTCGACGAGATTCTTGCCCTCGATGTATTGCGATGCGGCACGTGACAGCAGGCCTTCCGGGTTCATGTTGGGCTTACCGCCCAGCTGATTGATGCGCTCGCAGAGCATATCGAGGTGCTCTTCCTCCTCCTTGGCGTGCTGCGTGAACTCCTCCTTTACCGCATCGCTCGAGATTCCGGTCGCGACGACGGCGTGGTACTTGTAACGCAGTACGCAGACGATCTCGGTTGCTACGGCGTGGTTCAGCAGCGTCACTGCCTGCTGCACGTCTCCCTGGTAATTGTCGGTGACGGCGCCGGCAGAAAGCTGCGCCCGCGCGCGGCGGCGAATGCCTTCCATGTCAGCGAGAAACCATTCGGCTTGCCGCGGCTCGCCCTGCCGGCCGATGGCCTCTGCCGCGGCCATCTGCTGCGCCTCGCGCTTGTTCCTCGGCGCTGCGTCTCGTGCCAGACGCTCCGTGTCCGTATGCTGCACGAACTTGCGCACCTCACGGTCATAGCGCCGCGCCGACTCGTAGTCCCCCTCCCCCTGCAGTTTCGCGCTCACCCGCGTCTTGGCGAGAATGATGTTGCCCTTCGACTTCTTGTGCGCCTGTTTGCTTTCCATTTCTCGTCTCCTTCGAAGGTGGTCCGGCGTTGCTCGAATCGGTCCGCGACGGCTCTCAGGTCTCGTGGGAGGGGAGAATCATTAGCGCTCGCGCCGCGAAGACGAGTATGGCAGCTGCTCCGTGGCACGGGTAGCGCGGGTACTGCCCCGCCTACGCTCGGCGGCTTGGATATCCGCAGCGCCGGTGGTGCGCACGCGCACCGAGCCGCGTGGCAGATGTTCGACTGTGCGATCGGTCTTTTAGGCCGATGCCGCGCCTTACCTGGATGGAGGGCCGTCGTCTTGGACCAGCGCAACCTCCGGGTACGATCCGCGTCTCTCATTGTGTTCGTGGTCAAACCAGACACAGTGGACCACCGTCTTACCGCCGACCGTCTCCACCGATTCGACAGTCATCGAGGGACCACCACTTGCCAGGTGCACTTTGTTCCCTACCCGCAGGGTCATTGAACCTACCTCTCTTTACAGCGCGGCGAGCGGCCTCAGTATACCGATACCCGTCCGAGGGCCGGTGCGCGAAGACTCTCTAGGCCGGCGGGCGTGGCACAACCGCGCCACACTCTCGCCATCCCGTCTTGGCAGCTTCAGCGCTGCATCTGCATGAGCTGATCCATGGGGATCATATTGTGGTTCATATGGCTCATGACCCAGAGCGAGCCAAATACCACCAGGCAAACAATCAAGACGCCAAACGCCAAAGCCAGGATGTTGTTGGCGTTGTCGGGTGCCGTGGTGATGTGCAGAAAGAAGATCAGATGGATGCCCATCTGCGCGACCGCCAGCACCAGGATGGCCACCGCCAGCCCTGGCCGGTAGATCTCACTCGTGCCCACTACCCAGAACGAGGCAATCGTGAGCCCGGTGGCGAGCGCAAGGCCGAGCAGATAGCCCCGCACCTCACGGCGCAGCGTGCGTGGCTCGCCGGGCTCGCCGCCGCCCACGGCGCGGTCGTCGCCGACGTAGGAGCCCGCGTCGTAGTCAAGCTCATCACTCATGGCAGCAACTCCGGTGGGAGCGAGCCCACCAAGTACACCAGGCTGAATATCGCAACCCAGATGATGTCCAGGGCATGCCAGAAGAGGCTGAAGCAGAGAAACCGGTGGCGGATATCCTGACGGAAACCCTTGGCAAAGAACTGCGCCATCATCGTGCCGAGCCACAGGAGCCCGGCGCTCACGTGTATCCCGTGACATCCAACGAGCGTGAAGAATGATGAAAGGAAGGCGCTGCGGCCAGGACCTGCTCCGCGGCCGACGAGCCCTGAAAACTCGCGGATTTCGAGCACAATGAAACCGAGGCCGAGGAGTCCGGTCACGAGGAGCGCTAACTGAGTCCATTTCTGACTGCGCTGTCCGACTGCGAGGCTTGCCATCCCGCACGCGAAGCTCGAGGCGAGCAGGCAGCCCGTCTGCGCCGCGGTGTTGCGCAGATCGAACAGCTCGTGCGCTGACGGCCCACCGGCGGTGTTCTTGAAGAGCACCGCGTAGGCGGCGAAGAAAGCCGAGAACATGATCACGTCGGAGAGCAGAAAGATCCAGAATCCGTACCCGACGATGATTCGCTTCGGTGCAGGCCCGCCGCTGCCGTGGCCGCTCGTTGCCCGATGGGCCGCTGCGGACCGACCGAGGGCGGGATCGTGCGTCAGGCGCAGCGCCGGGGTGCTCATTGAGTCGACCGCGCCTGCAGCGCCGCGGCACGGGCAGTGCGGTTGGCACGATCGATGCGCGCGACCTCCTCTGCCGGGATCTCGGTCTCATGGATGTCCCGCCAGGCAAAGACGACGAAGGTCGCGTAGGCACCGAGGAGTCCAAGCACCACCAGCCACCAGATCTGCCAGATCAGGGCAAACCCCGTCACCGTGGCGAGAAACGCCGTCACGAAACCCGTCGGACTGTGGCGCGGCACCTCGATGGCGGCATACTGCGGCTCGGGAGTCGCCAGCTGGCGGGTGGCTCGCGCCTGTTGCTTGATGTCCCAGTAGGGCTCCTCGCTCGTAACCGTGGGCAGTACGGCAAAGTTGAATGCGGGCGGCGGCGATGCGGTGGCCCACTCGAGCGAGCGTCCGTCCCAGGGATCCCCGGTCGGCTCCCGTCGCTGCGCGCGGCCGCGCACCGAGACCCAGAGCTGAGCGATCTGGAATGCAATGCCACATAGGATAAGCAGCGCGCCCACGCCCGCGATCATGACCCAGGGATACCACTCCGGCCGGTCGTAATGCTGCATGCGGCGGGTCATGCCTTCAAACCCCAGGACATAAAGCGGCATGAACGCGACGTAGAAACCGATCAGCCAGCACCAGAAGGCGGCCTTCCCGAGCCGCTCATCGAGAGTGAAGCCGAAGGCCTTCGGAAACCAGAAGGTATAGCCGGCGAAAACGCCGAACAGCACGCCGCCGATGATCACGTTGTGAAAGTGCGCGACCAGGAACAGGCTGTTATGCAGCACGAAGTCCACCGCCGGCGAGGCGAGCAGCACTCCCGTCATGCCGCCAATGACGAAGGTGACCATGAAGCCGACCGCCCACAGCATGGGGCTCGTGAAGCGGATGCGACCGCCGTACATGGTAAAAAGCCAGTTGAAGATTTTGACGCCGGTTGGCACCGCGATGATCATGCTGGCGATGCCAAAGAAGCCGTTGACGTCGCCCCCGGCTCCCATCGTGAAGAAGTGATGCAGCCAGACGGAGAATGACAGGATGCAGATCGCCATGGTGGCGATGATCATCGAGCGGCGGTCGAACAGCGGCTTGCCGCAGAAGGTCGAAACCACCTCGGAAAACACCCCAAAGGCGGGCAGGATCAGGATGTAGACCTCCGGGTGTCCCCAGGCCCAGATCAGGTTCATGAACATCATCGCGTTGCCGCCCGCTTCGTTGGTGAAGAAATGGAATCCGACGTAGCGGTCGAGCAGCAGCATGGCAAGGGTCGCCGTCAGAATCGGGAAAGCGGCGACGATCAGCAGATTCGAAGCGAGCGAGGTCCAGCAGAAAATCGGCATGCGCATGTAGCTCATGCCCGGGGCACGCATCTTGAGGATGGTGGTCACGAAGTTGATGCCCGTGATCAGCGTGCCGATGCCCGATATCTGGATGGCCCACAGGTAGTAATCGACGCCCACTCCCGGGGAATAGGCGAGCTCGGACAGCGGCGGGTACGGCAGCCACCCGGTGCGGGCAAACTCACCCACTACCAGCGACAGGTTGACCAGCAGCGCCCCGGCTGCGGTGAGCCAGAAACTCACCGAGTTCCAGGTGGGAAACGCCACGTCGCGTACGCCGAGCTGCAGCGGCACGACAAAGTTCATGAGTCCGATGACGAACGGCATCGCCACGAAGAAGATCATGATCGTGCCGTGCGCCGAGAAGATCTGATCGTAATGCTCGGGTGGCAGATACCCCGCGGCGTGAAATGCCAGCGCCTGCTGCGAGCGCATCATGAGCGCGTCGATGAAGCCGCGCAGCAGCATCACCGCGGCCAGCAGGCAATACATGACGCCGATGCGCTTGTGGTCGGTGCTGGTGATCCACTCACGCCACAGATACGGAAGATAGCCCTTCGCCACCACCCAGATGAGGACCGCTGTGATACCGAAAACGACCAGCGCACCCGCCGCGAGCGGAATCGGCTGATCAAAGGGGATCGCAGCCCAAGTGAGCTTGCCGAACATTTCCGTCCTACCTCTGAGCGAGCACCGTCGAGCGGCCCGTGCCGGCCCGAACACTCGGCGGCCCCTCCCCCGGTGGCAATTCCTGACGAACGATCTCCTCGAACAATCCCGTTGAAACCGAGCGATAGCTGTAGGGACTGACGTCCTGACTCTGCCTGAGGAGGCCGCGGTACGCGGCTTCATCCAACGCAGGACCCGCAGCGCGTGCACTCGCGACCCAGTCAGCGAATTCCCGAGGCGGAACGGCGTCGACGTCGAAATTCATACCGGGAAACCCGTCGCCGCTGAAGTGCGCCGACAAGCCCAGGTAAACACCGGGGCGGTCGGCCTGCAGATTGAGGCGGCTAGTCATGCCGTACATCGCATAGATCTCGCTACCGAGCTGCGGCACAAAGAACACGTTGAAGACGCTCGCTGAGGTGATCTTGAGATCCAGCGGCACGCCGACCGGCACCACCATTCGGTTCACGCTGGCGAGATTCTGCCGCGGATAGATGAACAGCCACTTCCAGTCGAGCGAAACCACCTGGACTTCCAAGGGCTCCGCCTTTGACTTGAGCGGCTCGGCCGGATCAAGGAGATGGGCGCTGATCCAGGCGATGCCGCCGAGGAAAAAAATCACGAGGGCCGGGATGGACCAGACGAGAAGTTCGAGCCGCCCCGAGTAAGCAAAGTCAGGCCGATAGCGCGCGCGTGTGTTTGAGGCACGAAACCAGTACGCGAACACCAGGGTCAGCACGATGGTCGGAATCCCGACCGCGAGCATGATCACCAGTGAATCGAGCAGTACGATGCGCTCGGCCGCGCTCACGGGTCCCGCAGGGGAGAGGACGGCCGTCTGGCATCCGGCGAGAGAGAACAACACGAGCGGCCCGAGGCTGCGCCTGAAGAGAGTAACTTGCACTTTCATAGCTGCCGTACCGCCCCCGGCCTGGTCGCGTGGCGGAGGCCGAGGTAATCCGCGTCAGGGAGTCTAAACGCGGAACCGGGCGCGCTGCATTGCCATGGCCAATCGCGTCGAGATCTGAACCGGGCAAACCACCCCAACTGCGGTTCCGCCAGCGGCCCTTCCGGCGCGCGAACCGAAGGTTGAGCCGTCAATACATGAGCCTATACCCTACCCGGGGTTCTAATAAACTCAGCGCTAAGACATTGTCTCGAGTACGCCATGCGAACTGCATTCAAGAAGATCGGCAGTGCGGTTGCGCTCTGTCTGTTCGCCGTCGCCGGCAGTGCTGCTACCGAGCCGTCTGAGGCTCCCCCGCTTCGGCATGTGTTTCTCATTGTGCTGGAAAACAAGAGTTTCCCTGATACGTTCGGCTTAAGCCGCCAGGATCCTGATCTCCAAAAGACGTTGCCTCAACAGGGAGCACTGCTTACTCGATACTACGGGACCGGCCATTCGAGCCTGGATAACTATATCGCCATGATCAGTGGGCAGGCTTCAACGCGCGAGACCGAAGCCGACTGCGAGGAGTTCCGCGATTTTGCCTTCAAGAGGCTGGACCCGGATGGGCAGGCGGTCAGCACCGGCGCAAGCGAGGGGCAATTTTCCTGCGGTCACTGAATTCGAAAACTGTACACCGAACTGTACACCGGGGGTTTTGGAGGTTTTTTCAGGCTCCGTAACTGGCTTTTATTGCTCGGAGCTCCGAGATTTGAACTCGAGACCCCTTGCGCCCATAGCAAGGAGTCGAGCGTGGACGGGGAGCGTCAGCACCGGCAGCCCCAACGCCCAACGGCGAGCGGGCGCCATTGGAGGAAGGCGCGCCTTCCTTAGTGCCGGCGACTCAGAGTGCGGAAACGCTTCCGTACACCAACGCACGCAGGCTGTTGCCTTGACCTCAACGAAGCGGTCGCGCCGATATATAGCCTAATGTCTAAGCGGAAACTCGACCCCGGGCTGAATTGCCTTCACCTGCTGCGTCGGGGTCCGATCGAAGTCCGCGCCGTTGTCTTTGCCGCGAGCGCCGTTGTCTTTGCCGCGAGCTGCTTCGAGACACACGTTTGTCGCCCCTTCCTGATCGTGCCGGTCCCGAATCCCCGGCGTGGCTTCACTCCGCGCGGCGACGGTGTGCCCACGCACAGACGCAACTGACTCAATCAGCCTCCACGACCGAGGCAACGCGTATTTCCGAGCGACCGAGATGAGCTCACCCCATTGAGTCTGATCGAAGCTCTCATCCGAGCTGGTCCACTGCCGAATGAATCGAGCGCGAGTCACAATCTCTCGCCGCAAGCATGATTTGTACGGCTCGTCCGCCTGGCGCGTGCGCGCAGCCGCCGCGCTCGCGATTCTTGCGAGCTCCTCGATACAGCCCGACGATACCCATACGCTGACACCCTCTGCTGCGAGCTGTTCTTTGAACATGCGCGTGGCATTCGTGAATTTGGGCGCCAGGTAGTCGATCGCAGAACTCAGGAGTTTCATAGACTCCCCGGAGGATGCGCGAGCCAATCCGCGATAGGGGGCTCGGGGCCGCTGGCGCCACAGTCGTTCCAACTCGTCGACGAACCGCTCCTTTGCGACGGCCCCCTTGCGACGCAGGATCGCGCGTACGTTGGACACGGTAACGACCGACAGGTACGGGCCGACTTTGGCACGCAACTCGAGCCGCGACAATTCCGGCGCAAACAGACGCCGGAATTCCACCAACAGGGCACCGGCGCGGTCGCGCAAAGAACCGATTGCACGCTCGTGGCTGGCGGCTTCCTTACCGGGGTCGAGAAGTGAGTGCATCGAAGACCTCGCCGGGAATTGAGCGCATGTTGGAGCTGGTTCCTGCGGCTGGTCGGTGCGCTGCCACACACAGGCTGGCACCGCGCAAAACAGGGTTGCGGCGCGGCATCGATCTCGAGCGCATCAAGCCCGGTAACCCGCAGCAGAACGGACGCCACGAGCGCATGCGTCTGAGACTGAAAGCGCCCTACCGAATCTCGGCTATCGCTTCCACCACTGCACTATCACGGTCACGCGCGGTGGCAAGATCTGCATGGGACCCTTGAGGATCAACCTCAGCCAGGCCTTCGCCGGTCAGAGGGTCGGAGTGAAGCAGGTCGAAGAGAAGATCTGGCTGGCGAGCCTTATGCGCTATGACTTAGGCTTCGCCGATCACGAGACATGCCGGATCGAAGGTGCGGCAGACCCCTTCGACGCTAAAGTGTCACCCATGTGTACGGTATAAACCGTTACCTATGTGACCGGAAAGGACCCAGTTTTTATTGGTCGGAGCGCCGAGATTTGAACTCGGGACCCCTTGCACCCCATCATTTGATTGACATACAGACATACAACAAGTATGCTCTGACGCATGAGAACAACCGTTCGACTGGATGAAGTGCTCCTCGAGCGCGCCCGTCTAGAGGCGGCGAAGCGTAAAACCACCCTCACCTCTCTGATTGAGCAGGGGCTTGAGCTGGTGCTTCGGCGGCCTATGAAACGGACCGAACACCCACCGGTGTCCCTGCCGGAGTGCCGCGCAGGCGGGGGCACCTTGCCCGGCATCGATCTGAACGATAGTGCTTCCCTTCTGGATCGCATGGATGCTCGCGATTGATCCTTCCGGACGTCAATGTCCTGATCTACGCCTTTCGGACAGATGCTGAAGACCATCAGCGATACAAGGAATGGCTGGAGTCTGTCGTAAACGGGCCCTCGGCCTATGGAATCGCTCCGCAGGTACTCGCGAGCGTCATAAGGATAACGACCCATACGCGCATCTACCGGCGTCCAAGTTCACGTGCGGACGTGTTCAACTTCTGCCGATTGCTCCTGCAGCAGCCGAACGCCACCGTTACAACACCCCGCGAGCGGCACTGGACGATCTTCGAAGACCTCTGTGTCAAAGCGAAGGCGACGGGAAACCTGGCGCAGGACGCATGGTTCGCGGCACTGGCCATCGAGTCTGGGTGCGAGTGGATAACAACCGACAGAGACTACGCTCGCTTCCCGGGTCTCAGTTGGCGAGAACCGCTGTAAGAGTTATGGCACTTCCTTCTTTGATACGCATTCCCCGCAGGAAGCTCGCGTGATCTAAGGGGCTCGCAGGCGGCGCAAGGATAGGTGTCATGGCTTGCCATGCTCAGCCTGGGCGCAGAACGAGTTGCATCAGCCGCTCCCAGGCCTGCTGAAACTCAGCCGCAACGAGAACAGCCGTCTCAGGGGATGAGTCCCGTATCGGCAGATCTCGGTAGCGCTCCCGCAATTCGTCAGCCGTCGCTTGCAACGAGCTGGCCAAACTCGGCTGCCAGCTCGCCAGCGACCGAGTCAAGGCGACAACAAGCGTTTCCAAAGCCACGAGTGCGCTCTTCAGCCGGATCACTTCGCTGTCCATGGAAGACCCCCCGATATTCGTTTCCAAGACTGAAACCCGCTCATCAGGAACTTTGCCGCTCTCGGCCACAGTAACCACTGGAGCGGTTGACAGCCGCCGCTTTCTAAGGAGTGACCGAGCCCTCATAGAACACGGTGCACTTCGCGCCAAACAGCTTCTTGGTCTTGCCGATCAGCCTGCTGATCGGGCCAGTCAGCGACGCAATGACGTTGGGCTTTTCGACTACTGGCTTGCTGAAGGGCCCGCGAATCTCTTGCTCGACTCGCGCACATCCTTTGTTATCGAGTGTGGCGACCGTCACATCGTCGAATCTCATGTTGACAAAGTCGAGCGCGCCTTTCATGGCGAGCCGATTCTGTTTCGTTGCCATGGCCACATCCTGTGCGTGTGCGACTCCGCTTTCCACTTTCCAGTGCGATACAAGAATGCGGATGTGCGTGTCGCCTCCCGTGCCTTGAAAGATGCTCGCGAAGTTATAGCCTTTGCTCACGACGAGCCCGAGCGGCCCGACGATAAAGAAGGCGCCGACATCGACGAGGTTGAAGTTCTGGCTCGATTCATAGCGCGACAGCCTCTCATCGAGGTCCCCAATCGCCACGTCAAGATCTTTCCCGCGCAGCGCTGCTTCGCCGTCGGCGCTGCGGGTCATTTCATCCGCATCCCATCCGCGCAGCGCCAAGTCAGCGGTGAAGTCCATGGACCCGCCAGCCACTTTGCCGGGTGCAATCGTTTTGAAGAGATCGTCCCCATGCAACCGCGTGACGGCATAGTGAACCCGATACACGGGCGCCGCACCGGTGAAATTCGCGTCGATGTTTCCAGAACCTTTGCCCCCCATGATCGTCATCGTTACCGGCGTGCGCGTAAAGACGCCGTTTTGACCGGCAATCGAGAAGTGGACATCGGTGCCTACAAACAGGTTGCTGCGCATTTCGGCGCATACAACACTGGCGGAGACCGACAGGTGTTTTAGGATGTCTGCACTGGCCCCCTCGGAGAGTTGGAACTCGTCACTGTCCAACGTGCAATCGCTCGCCTGCAGCTCCCGGTCGGTCTCTTGATTGGTGTAATGCAGGGTGGCGTTGACCAGCGACACGCGCCCGAGGCTTATCGCCGGCACAGGGTGTGCTATTTTCGACGGTGTGAGAAAGTTGTAGTGACCGTTGCGGTCTCGTACAACGTCGATGCTCACGTTCTGCAACGCCAGTCGCTGGATGCGAACTTGTTTGCGCAGCAGCGGCCAAAACTCCACACCGACATCCGCTTCGCTCGCAGACACAATCTGCGACTCCTTATGCTTAAGGGTCACATCCTTCAGCGTCGCATGCGGAATCGGAAAGAGGCCGATGGATACATTGCCATTAACAGCGACGTCCAGTCCCGTCGCATCGGAAGCTACCATTTCGAACTCGGATTTTGTGTCCACTCGCGACAGCAGAAACACCGCCACTGCCAGAAGCAGCATGAGTGGCGCAAGTACGATCAACACCGTTCTTAGCACCCTGGGCATTGCGCTCTCCTTAGTTACCCGACCTTCTTGTCAGAGCGTCCAAGGGTCACGAGGGTCGATACAAATCGGCGGCGCTGGATCGAATGTGCAATGCGTGCCCTCCTGATACTGGATCCGGACCGCGGCCCAAGTCCACCCCAATTGAGCTCTGTGCTCCGTACGGCTCCGTACATAGGGGTTTTTGCGGATTGTGGACTTAGTCGTTGACCATTCAAATAGGAAAATAGTGGATCAGACTGAATGCTCAATACGACCTTCCCGAGAAATGGGCTGGTCGCAGCCATGCGAGGCAACAATGAATAGCGGTTCTGTCAGCAAGCGCGTACGTCAAGGGCTGTGTGCTGCGCTGCTGTGCGCGGCCGCTAGCGTGAGCACCGACGCGGCGCTGGGTGCAGCGCTCATCCTGCCACCGCTCACGCAGCCGGCGAGCAGCGAGCACCACGTCGGGAAGGTCGTCTGGATCGATCTGGTCACCCCGGACCTCGAGGGCGCGAAGCGCTTCTATGGCGGCCTGTTCAGCTGGACCTTCCGCGACGTGCCAGGCGAGCGGAATTACGCGGTGGCGCTGCTCAATGGCGAGCCGGTAGCCGGGCTGTTCCAGAAGGCCCTGCCGCCAGGGCAGTCGCAGCAGCCAGCGTGGTTGACCTTCTTAGCAGTACGCGACGTCGATGCCGCGCAACAGGCAGCCGTTCAGGACGGCGGCAAGGTGCTGTCCAAAGCGCACTACTATGCACACCGCGGCCGCCAGGCGGTGCTGGCCGACCCCGATGGCGCCGTGTTTGCAGTCCTGGCGGCCGAGGGCGGCGATCCGCCGGACTACCTGGCCGCACCGGGGGAGTGGATTTGGAGCTCCTTGCTGGTAGCGGACCCGAAGCAGGAGACGGCCTTCTATAAGAGCCTGTTCGGCTACGACGTCTACGATCTGGCGAGCGAGGGCGGCAGCGAGCGCGATGCCCAGCACTACATTCTTTCAAGCGACGATTACGCCCGCGCCGGACTCAATGCGCTGCCCGCCGATTCGATGCGCCGCCATCCGCACTGGCTGAATTTCGTGCGCGTCGCGGATGCGGCAGATACGGCCAGGAAGGCGGTCGCGCTGGGTGGGCGCGTGCTGGTCGAACCGCGTGTCGATCGCCACGGCGGTCACCTGGCCGTAGTGGCCGATCCGAGCGGAGCGCCGTTTGGTGTCATGGAATGGTCCGACACCGACACCAAGCAGGAGCCGCAATGAAGCACATGCCTCGAATCTGGAAGGTGGGTGCCGTCGGCCTCCTCGCCCTCGCGGGCCTCGCGGGCTGCGTTGCCGGAGGCTACGACGGTGAGGTCGGCGTCGGCTATGTGGGAGGGTTCTACGAGCCCGGCGGCTATGAGTACGGCGGCTGGGGGCCCGGCTATCGCGTGGGACCTCCGCGCGGTGGCGAGCGCGGGCCGGGTAGACGCGCGGCTCCCTCTATTCCGCACGCCGCGCGCGGCGGTGGGCATCGTGGTGGCGGCAACGGGCACTGACGCGTCACAAGCGGCTGCTGAAGCGGCCGAACAGGCCGCAGGCAACGCCGACATGGCGGCAAAACGAGCAACGGCCCAGCATAGAATCCGCGGCAAACCCACGGGCTCATAACGGTGGTGAGCAGCCGCGGTGACGAATTACCAAAGACCCCTCAGCCAGTTCGCACCATGGACCGTCTCCCAGACCGCCAGCACTTGCGACAGTTAGCACGATGACGGCCGCCAGCAGAGCGATCAAGAGCGGGAGCCCATCCTCCTTGGGATAGGCCAGTGAGATCAGAGCGATCACCACAGCGGGGACGACGTTAGTCGGCGGAATCGGACCGAACACCACAGCGGAGCTCAGCATCACGACGTGACGCCCACGAGGCGCTTGGTCGCCTCGAGCGGAATGGCCCAGCGCGGATGGATCATCCTTTCGAGGTATCTCAGCACTGGTATGGCTCTCTGAAACAGGGCGGCGTGAGGCTGCACCCTCGCCCGCCGCGGCGCTGCACGCAGGGCTGCCGCCGCAGCCCCGGGCGCTGCAGCACGGAGCTCTCATGGGTCGGTTACAGGCGACGCCCTTGAACGGCGGTCACAAGGACATCGCGCGATGTGTGGCCTTCGAATGTCACTTGCCGGACAACAATCGCGGCAGATCGCCGTACAACTGCCGGTATTGCTGCCTGATGAACCGATAGCACTCGCAGGTCTTTTTCTCCATAGCTCGAGCGTCGAGTACGCTGATACGGCCGCGGCTATAAGTAACCAGCCCCGCCGTCTGCAGCTTGCCGGCGGCCTCGCTGATGCCCTCGCGCCGCACCCCCAGCATGCGGGCGATCGATTTGTGGTCCATCAGAAACTCTCGTGCGCCAGCATAATCATTCATGGTGAGCAACCAGCGCGCCAGACGCTGCTCAATGCTGTGGTACTGGCAGCAGGCCACCGACTGGCTGATCACCGCAAGAAACGTCCGCGCGTACGCCAGCAGCAGCCGCTGCAGCGGGCTGCCAAAGCGCATTTCCTTCCGCAAATGCCTGGACTTCATCCTCATCGCGCTACCGGGAAGCTGTACAACCGCCTTGTCTGGCGTAACGACGCCGCCGAGGACGACATTGATACCGACGATTCCTTCGCGCCCGATGAGGCCCACTTCGACGGTGCGGCCGTCATTCATGCTGTCCACCATGGCGACCACAGCTTCTTCGGGAAAGTACACGTCCTCGATGTCCTGGTCGGCTCGATAAACAACCTGACCTCGTGTCAGTGTCACGTGCTCGAGCTCGGGCAGCAGCCGTTTGTATTCTGTAGCGAGGAGAGCGGCGAGGATGCGGTTCGGAAAGTCGGCGGGCGGTGGCCGTCCTCTACGTGCAGGGCCCTCTACGACTGTCATGGGCGCATTCCGGAGTTGACCGCGTTGGGGCGCGACAACGCGCCCCAACGTCGTTGCTCAATCTGTGGTCTTGACCTTTGTGATCTTCGAACCCTCGAAGGACAGATCCCCGAGCAGACCCTTTTCGCCGAAGATGAAGCCCAGTATCGGCCTATTCAGCGTTGCGGTGTCGTATTGACCACCGGCGCCCTTCGACACGAGGGCGAACGATGTATCCGCGCCGACGGACCAATCCTCGCTCTTTCTGAACTTCTCCAGAGACTCTTGCGTCATGAACAGGATGACCTCGCTGTGCCTGGCAACGCCCAGCGTAAGGCCGACGGAACCGGACGCTACACTGTAATAGCCGACTGTTGCGCCATTGACGCGCAGGGCGCCCTCGCCGAACTCACCTGCGACACCCGCACCGCCCTTCGTCACTCGCCCGAAGATCAACATTCCCACTGCCTTGTCGGCCAGCTCCTTATGCTTGGGGTTCAGCGCGTAGAAATGTGCGAGCGCCTTATCAGCACTCGCATCAATCTGCGCCCTGGTGCGGGCGAAAGAAGGGGCGCTTGCAACAACGCTTAAGAACGTCAGGCCGATGACGGCTATCAGGGCTTGCAGTTTCACGGTGGCTCTCCATGGACGGTGATGTGTATGTTCTCGCCGGGTGTCTGGCGATCAACTTCAACTATGAATCATCGCGTCCGAAATTTTAATATGAACAAATGCCTAGCCCACCGCTCGCTTAATTGTCTGCGCCGCCTGTGTCTGTGCGGTAACGTACATAGGGAGAACACCCGTACATCGGAACGACACAGCCGCTCCCCCGGCACGTGCGAATCGGCACGTGCTCCCGGCAGATCCCTGCCAACCCCTAGCTCTTCTTGCCGCCGAGGAGCAGGAGCACGCCGCCAATCGCGATCGCCCCCACTCCTGCCCAAACTGGGATGTTGACTGTCTCTTTGTCCTTCACGCTCAGCTGGATCGGTCCGACGGTGGCCTCATGCGTTTCCTTGGTATAGCTGAAGCTGCCATACACAAGGCCCAGAACGCCGGCCGCGATCAGCACGACTGCGACCATCTTGATTGGGTTCATCTCTTCCCCTCCGATTGAATAGTCTTCCGCCACGGCCTGCACGCGACATTACGAGTGACCTGCCATCCTCATTACCTCGAAGCGTCACGAGGGCTTTTGCCTTGCAGCCCGGCGTTTGCGCCGCCGTATCTCGGCCCTTTGGCCGACCAAGGCGCTGAGAAACACTGAGCGTTCCAAGTGCCGTTCGACCTACGACTTGGGCTTCTTTGACCACGAGACCTGTCGGATCGAGAGTGCGGCGAACCCCTTCGCCGCGAAACTGTTACCCATGTCTCCGGTATAAAATGGTACCTATCCAACCGGAATGGACCCTGTTTTTATTGGTCGGAGCGCCGAGATTTGAACTCGGGACCCCTTGCACCCCATGCAAGTGCGCTACCAGACTGCGCCACGCTCCGACACCAGATTTTTCTTCTTAGGGAAGCAGCGCTGGGGAGCGGCGCCGCTCGTACATGATACCGCAGATAGCCCGGCTTACTTCGCCTCCGCAAATGGCGTGAACGCGTGCTCGAGCAGCTCGAGCCGGTGGGTCATGGACGCCTGCGTCTGCACGCCCTCTCGCGTGACCTCGAGCCCGTAAAGAACGCGCGGACTGGAACCCACGCCCGGCGGCGGCACCGCGGCACTGACACGGGTCTGGCCGTTCTGGCTCTCGATCTGACCGTTGAACGGGAAGCTGTGTGTTTTGTGCTTGGTCCAGTTGCTCTGGAAGCTGTCGGGGAGTGATGCAGGCGGCTCGGTGCGCCGGATGGCGTGCACCCAGTTCTCGGTGTGCAGACGCTCGCTCACCACGACGCGCTGCACGCTCCAGGTGGCGGCATCGGCGCTGCCGGTAAAGCCGAAGTCGAGGAACAGCATGCTGTCCTTGCTTAGGGTGACCAGCTCGGGCTTGACCGTCAGGTCGAAATAACCCGAATGAAACGCCACCTGCTGCGTCGGATCGATCTTGATCCTGAGCGTCTCGAACGCCTTCGGCTGCACGCCGGGCTGCGCGAGATAGTCCTGCCATTGGGCGAGCGAGCCCAGCATCGTCAGATCCAGATAATCGCAGATGATCTGCTGGGTCTTGTGCACCATATCGACGAAGCCGCTGCTGATGGTGCTGAGCGCTGCGACGTAGCCCTCGGGCGTCGGCAGGCTGACAGCGGTCAGAACCTCATCGTCGTACGGGATAGCCCAGTCGCGGACCTGCCAGGTGCGGCCCCAGCGATCGGTGAAATGGCTCGAGCTCTTGGGCTTCCCCAGCGAGATCACGCGCACCGAGTCGGAGCCCACGCTCCGGCGCAGCACGTGGGCCTTGAGCAAGAGATCCAGGTATCTCTTGTCGTCCCCGTAGAGCGTCGCGAGACTCATGCCGTCCGGGATACGAAGCCGGACGAACCCCCCGCTCTGCTCCACGAACCCGTTGGCATCGAGTTGCACGGTCTGCACGTTCGGGGCGTTCGCGACCCACGCCTTGTTCGCATCCTCGTGCATGAGGCGCGGGAATGGGATGCGATCGACGGTGTAGAGCAGCCGGTCCGAGCCGGCGCCGCGCGGAAACAGGTGAGTCGCGTTGTGCTCGAGCAGTTTCTGCTCGGCGCCCGTGATCAGCCGAACCGAGGTCTCCTGTAAGGTGGCGTAGAAGTCCGCGAGCGGCTTCGGCAGATCGAAGCGCTCATCGAACGTCGCGGTCTCGCTCGCATCGACCATCGCCACGCGTACCGGAAAGCGCGCCCCGATCTTGGCCTCACCGTCCTTGGCGTTCAGGAGCTCGGCGATCGGCAGCGCCATGTTGAGGTTTTCCGCGGGCGACTTGCGCAGCACGACGCCGATGACACGGCCATGATCATCGACCAGCGGGCCGCCGCTGTTGCCGGGTGAGGCCGCGGCCGAGAACCGCAGCCACTTCCACTGGCCGTCGAGTTCCTCGGGGGTATCGGAGGTGTAGACGCCGTCGCGGATGATGACGCCCTCGCCGAGCGCATTGCCCACCGCAAATACGGCGGCGTTGAGCGCGGGCTTGCCACCTGCCGTCAGGGACTTGGCGTTCTTCGGAGGCTCACGCAGTGTGAACAGCACGAAGTCGCGACGATCGGAGTACTTCAACACCTGGTCGATGTCGTAGACCTTACCCGAGCTGTCACGCAGTGCCGGCGGCCCGTACTGGCTGCCGGTGCCAAGATTGATCACATGAGCGGCGGTGACGTAGCGATTCGGGCCGATGGCGAACGCCGTGCCGATCGAGCGGTACTTGTCGATACGCTCCTGGTAAGGAATGAGGTCCATCGGCAGCTCGCGCTCATAGGTCACCTCCCCGTCGGGGGGCTTGAGCTGCACGACCTCGAAAGTTGCGGCGCGGATCGCCTGCTGAACGCCGCTGGAGAGCTCCGCGGCGCGCGCGCGCGTCGCCATGCCGATCCCGGCGAGCAGCGCCAGGGTAGCGAGGGATAAGAAAGCCGCGGGGTAACGGCCGCGCAAGCGGCTCAACGCCTGAGGATCCGCATGAGCTCCTCGAGCTCGGTGCGCAGCTGCTTCACGATCTGCTGACTTTGGCTCAAGTCCGTGCGGGCCTCCTCGCCCGTGAGCTTGTTGCGCGCACCGCCGATGGTGAAGCCCTGATCGTATAGCAGGCTGCGTATCTGCCGTATGACAATCACGTCCTGGCGCTGGTAGTAGCGGCGGTTGCCGCGACGCTTCACGGGCTTGAGCTGCGGGAACTCCTGCTCCCAGTAGCGCAATACGTGCGGCTTCACGCCGCACAGCTCACTCACCTCTCCGATGGTGAAGTACCGCTTGCCGGGAATCACCGGCAGCTGGGCGTTATTCTTTGGCTCCAACATAAGCTTCGACCCGCGCCTTCAGTTTCTGCCCCGGACGGAACGTGACCACGCGCCGCGCGCTGATCGGGATTTCTTCCCCCGTTTTAGGATTGCGCCCGGGGCGCTGGTTCTTGTCACGCAGATCGAAGTTCCCGAAGCCCGAGAGCTTAACCTGCTCGCCGCCCGATAGGGCCGCGCGAACCTCTTCGAAGAAGAGATCCACGAGCTCACGCGCCTCGCGCTTGTTGAGCCCGAGCTGGTTGAACAACGCTTCCGCCATCTCCGCTTTAGTCAGGGCCATTTCTTTATTCTCTGATTCTTGCGTTCAAGCTCTCGCGCAAGCTCCTCACCACGGAGGCCATGAGGCGCTCCACGTCGTCATCGGTAAGAGTGCGAGAAATATCTTGAAAAATCAAGCCTAAAGCGACGCTTTTTCGTCCGGGTTCGAGGCCGGGACCCCGATACACGTCGAAAATGCGAAGACCACGCAGCAAGCTTGATGAAGCCAAGGTTACACGCTCGGCCAGGGCACTTAAAGTCACCGCTTCATCGACCACCACCGCGAGGTCGCGACGCACCTGCGGGAAGCGCGAGATCTCTTCAAACGCTCCCCTCTTGACAGCGAGCGCCTGAAAGTCCAGCTCGAAGAGCACCGGCGCATATGTAAAGTCGAGCTCCTTCACCAGCGCCGGGTGCAGCTCGCCGAGCCAGCCGACGGGCTTTCCGCGGCGCAGCACGCGGGCGCTGCGTCCCGGATGGAGCGCGGGGAGCTCTCCCGCCTCGAAGGAGAATGCCTCACCCGCACCGGTCCACCCCAGGAGTGCGCCGAGATCGCTCTTCACGTCGTAGAAGTCAGCCGCCCCGCGCGCCTCCTTCGGCACGCCCCACTGCTCCGGCAGCCGCGCCCCGCACGCGAGACCTGCGAGCGTATCGATCTCGTGCGTCACGCTGCCGGCGTGCTCGAAACGGGTGCCGTGCTCGAAGAGGCGGATCCGACCCTGCTGGCGGCGCTGGTTTTCGAGCGCCGCGCGCAGCAGGCCCGGCCACAGCGACACGCGCATCACCGCCAGATCACTCGCAATAGGATTGGAGATCGCGAGCGCCGGGCGTCCGGGAAAGAGCTTCGCCTGCAGCACGGGATCCACGAAGGCGTACGTGATCGCCTCCTCATAGCCGCGCGCCGCCAGCGCCTCCAGCACCGAGCTCTCACCCGGGCGCTCTTCCGGCAAGTGCCGGAACGCCTGAGCGGCTGAGGCGTCCGTCTCGGGAATCTCGTCCCACACCGCGAGGCGCGCGACTTCCTCGATCAGATCGGCCTCGATCGAGATGTCGAAGCGGTGCGCCGGTGGGGTCGCCTGCCAGCCGCCTTCGATCGAGCGGACTTCCATGCCAAGTCCGGTGAGGGCTTGCATCACGCGCTCCGCGGGCACCTCCAAACCGAGCAGGCGCTTCAACTGCGAGGCGCGCAGCCTCACCGCCGGACGTTTCGGCAGATGCGCCTTGTCCTCGGTGACCTCGACCTGCGCGGGTACCCCGCCCGCAATCGAATTGAGCAGCGCCACGGCACGCTCGATGGCGCGCGGCTGATTAAGCGGATCGACGCCGCGCTCGAAGCGCTGGCTGGCATCGGTGAGGAGGCCCAAGCGCCGGCCGCGGCCCTGGATGGCCTCCGGTGCGAAGTAGGCACCCTCGAAGTAAATGTCACGCGTCCCGGCGGTCACTGAGGTGCGAAGCCCGCCCATGATGCCGGCGAGTCCCACCGGACCCTCGGCATCGGTGATCACCAGCATGTCGGGCTCGAGCGTCACGCTCTTGCCGTCAAGGAGCGTGAGCGTCTCGCCGGCGCGCGCCAGGCGCACGCGGATCTTGTCCTTGAGCTTATTCAGGTCATAGGCATGCAAGGGCTGGCCGGTCTCGAGCATCACGTAGTTGGTGACATCGACCACCGGGCTGATCGAGCGCAGCCCCACGCGCCGCAGCCGCTCCGCCATCCACAGCGGCGTCGGTGCGCGGTTGTCGACGCCGCGAACGATGCAGCCCGCAAAGCGCGGGCAGCCCGCCGGCTGCGCGAGCTCGACCGCGAAGCGCTCGCTGCGTGCCCCGCGCGGGGCGCTGATCTCTGGTCCCGTGATGCGTGTTTGGCCAAGGGCTGCGACCTCGCGCGCGATCCCGAGGATCGACATGGCATCGCCGCGATTTGGCGTCACGTTGACGTCCAGCACCGGCTCATCGAGCGACAGATAGTCGCGGAGCAGCTTCCCGACAGGCGCATCCGCCGGCAGCTCCAGAATCCCTTGGCTGGACTCGGCGAGTCCCAACTCCTTGGCAGAGGCGAGCATGCCGTGCGACTCGACGCCGCGGAGCTTGGCGGCGCCGATCTTGAGGTCTCCCGGCAGCACCGCGCCGACCATCGCGAGCGCGCTCTTCAAGCCTGCGCGCGCATTCGCCGCGCCACAGACGATCTGCAGCGGCTCCCCGCTCCCCGTCCAGACGCGGCAGACCTGCAGCTTATCGGCGCTCGGATGCCGCTCGGCAGAGACGATCTCGGCGACTACGACGTTCGAGAACGCTGGGGCTGCAGGCTCGAGCGACTCGAGCTCGAAGCCCGCCATGGTGAGCCGCGTACCGAGCTCGCGCGCCTCCCACGGCACCTTCACCCACTCGGCGAGCCAGGAGTACGGCAGCTTCATGAGGTGAACGCCCGGAACTGCTTGAGGAACCTCAGGTCGTTCTCGAAGAAGAGCCTGAGGTCATTGACCCCATAGCGCAGCATCGCCAGGCGATCGATGCCGGCGCCGAAGGCGTAGCCGGTGTAGCGCTCCGGATCGACCCCACTCGCCTTGAGCACGTTCGGATGCACCATGCCGCAGCCCGAGATCTCGAGCCAGCCGGTGTGCTTGCAGGTGCGACAGCCCGCACCTCCACAGAACACGCACGACATGTCGACTTCGGCCGAGGGCTCGGTGAACGGGAAGTACGACGGACGCAGCCGCAGCGCCAGATCCTTCTCGAAGAAGGCCTCGAGGAACCCGTGCAGCACCGCCTTCATGTTGGCGAGGCTCACGTTCTCACCCACCACCAGTCCCTCGAGCTGGTGGAACATGGGCGAGTGCGTCATGTCGGAGTCGCAGCGATAGACGCGCCCCGGCGCGATGATCGCGAGCGGCGCGCCGCGATCGAGCAGCGCGCGGATCTGCACCGGCGAGGTATGGGTGCGCAGCAGCCGCCCGTCCGCGAAGTAGAACGTATCGTGGAGCGCGCGCGCCGGGTGGTTCGGTGGGATGTTGAGCGCGGCGAAGTTATGGAAGTCGTCCTCGATCTCGGGCCCCGAGGCGACGTCGAACCCGGCGCGGCGGAACAGTGTCTCGATGCGAAGGCGCGCGCGGGTCACGGGGTGCAGCCCCCCCGGCTCCTCGCCCCGCCCCGGGAGCGTGACGTCGATGCGGCCCTGAAGCAGCTGCTTCTCGATCGCGCCGCGCTCGAGTGCCGCGCGGCGCGCCTCGATGGCGCGCGTCAGCTCTGCCTTCGCCTCGTTGATGCGCGCGCCGGCCGCCGGCCGCTCGGCGGCGGGAAGACCGCCGAGCGCCTTCAACTGCTCGGTGAACGTGCCCTTCTTGCCGAGCCAGCGCACGCGCGTCTCCTCGAGCGCGGCCGGCTCGGTGCAGGCGGCGACTTCCAGGAGCGCCTGCCGGACGAGACCCGTGAGGTCCAAGAGTCGCCCGCTCAGCTGATGCCGAGAGCGGCCTTCGCCTGCTGTGCGATCGCGCCGAACGCCGCGGTGTCGTGCACCGCGATGTCGGCCAGCACCTTGCGATCGATCTCCACCCCGGCCTTGTTGAGGCCGTTGATGATGCGGCTGTAGGAGAGCCCGTAGATGCGCGCGGCCGCGTTGATGCGCGTGATCCACAGCGCGCGGAACTCGCGCTTGTTCTGCCGCCGGTCGCGGTAGGCGTACTGACCGGCCTTGATGACCGCCTGCTTGGCGGCGCGGTAGACCTTGCGCCGGGCGTTGTAGTAGCCCTTCGCCTTGCCAAGAACTTTCTTGTGACGGCGCCCGGCCGTCACGCCACGTTTCACTCGTGCCATGGTGTTACTCGCTTAAAAAAGTAAGGACGCGTTCGAAGGTCGCTTCAGCGGGCATAGGGCAGCAGCTTCTCGACCCGGCCGACATCGGTCTTGTCGACGAGGCTCGAGCCGCCGGAGCGCGCGTGGCGTTTGACCTTGCGGTCCTTGTGGCCGAGATTGTGGCGACGATTCGCGCCGTACCGCTTGAAGCCCTTCGCCGTCTTGCGAAAGCGCTTGGCCGCGGCCCGGTTGGTTTTCAACTTGGGCATCGGTTCAACTCCTGTTGTATAGCTACCGTTCGCAAGGTGCGCCAGCGCACCCGCTACGGGCGAACGCCCCGCGGGACCTCAAGGGCCCTTTAAGGGAGTTACTTCTTCTTCGGTGCAAATACCATGATCATCTGCTTGCCCTCCATGAGCGGGTTCTGCTCGACCACCGCATGCGTTGCGAGGTCGCCAGACACCCGGTCAAGGAGCTTGCGCCCGATGTCCTGGTGCACCATCTCACGGCCACGGAACCTTAAGGTCACCTTGGCCTTGTCGCCCTCGGTGAGGAAACGCGTCAGGTTACGCAGCTTGATCTGGTAATCCGACTCGCCCGTACCGGGACGAAACTTCACTTCCTTGACCTGAATCTGCTTCTGCTTGCGCTTGGCCGAGTGGGCTTTCTTGTTCTGCTCGAACAGGAACTTCCCGTAGTCCATGATGCGCACGACCGGTGGCTCAGCGGTCGGCGACACTTCGACCAGATCGAGCTCCGCGGCGGTTGCCATCTGCAGGGCGTCGTAACGCGACATCACCCCGGCCTGCGACCCATCGGCCGCGATCACACGCAGTTGCGGCGCATTGATCTCCTCGTTGCGCCGCACGCGCTTTATTGCACTAGCGATTCGTCAACCCTCCAAACTCCTGCGCCCGCGGCTTTCGAGCTCGATGCGGAGTCGTTCGGCGAACGTCTCCGGGGCCATCGTGCCCAGGTCCCTGCCGCTTCGGGTACGCACTGCGATGAGATTTGCGGCCACTTCCTTGTCGCCCGCTACCAAAAGATACGGAACACGCTTGAGCGTATGCTCGCGGATCTTAAAGCCGACCTTCTCGTTACGCAAGTCGGATTCGACCCGAAAGCCCTGATTTTTCAGGGATTCCGTGATCTTTCCGACATACTCGTGCTGCCGGTCGGTGATGCTCAAGACCACCGCCTGGGTCGGGGCGAGCCAGGCCGGGAGCTTTCCGGCATGGTGCTCGAGGAGGATCGCGAAAAAGCGCTCCAGCGAGCCAAACATGGCACGGTGCAGCATGACCGGAGTGCGCTTGGCGCTGTGCTCATCGATGTAATACGCCCCTAAGCGCTCCGGCATATTGAGGTCGACCTGCAGCGTGCCGCACTGCCAGTCGCGCCCGATCGCATCGCGCAGCACGAACTCGAGCTTCGGCCCGTAAAAGGCGCCCTCCCCCTTGTTGAGCGTGTACTCGATCCCGGCCGCCGCGGAGGCCGTCTTAAGCGCCGTTTCCATCCGGTCCCAGATGCCATCGTCGCCGACCCGCTTCGCCGGGCGGTCGGCATACTTGATCGCGACCTCCTCGAAGCCGAAGTCGCGGTAGATATCGAGGATCAGCCGCGTGATCGCCACGCACTCACTCGTGATCTGCTCCTCGGTCACGAAGCAGTGGCCATCGTCCTGGGTGAAGGCGCGCACGCGCATGAGGCCATGGAGCGCGCCTGAGGGCTCGTAGCGGTGCACCTTGCCGAACTCGGCGAAGCGCACCGGCAGCTCCCGATAGCTCCGGAGGCCATGCTTGAAGATCTGCACGTGCCCCGGGCAGTTCATCGGCTTGATGGCGTAGACGCGCTCGTCCGGGGTCTTGGTGAGATACATGCTCTCACCGAACTTCTCGAGGTGCCCCGACTGCTGCCAGAGCGTCGCATCCATGAGCTCGGGTGCATTCACCTCCTGATAGCCGGCCACGCGCTGCCGCTCGCGCATGTACTGGATGAGCGACTGAAAGACCGTCCAGCCCTTGGGGTGCCAGAACACCGCTCCCGGAGCCTCCTCCTGCAGGTGAAAGAGGTCGAGATCCTTGCCGATGCGGCGGTGATCGCGCTTCTCCGCCTCCTCGAGCCGCGTGAGGTAGGCATCGAGCTGCTTCTTGTCGGGCCAGGCGGTGCCATAGATCCGCTGCAGCATCTCGTTGCGCGAGTCGCCGCGCCAATAGGCGCCCGCGACCTTGGTGAGCCTGAAGGCCTTGAGCTTGCCGGTGGAGGGCACGTGCGGCCCGCGACACAGGTCCACCCAGTTGCCCTGGCCGTACAGGCTGATCTCATCCTTGTCGGGAATGCCGGCGATGATCTCGGCCTTGTAGACCTCGCCCTGGTCGCGGAAGAACTTGACCGCCTCATCGCGCGGCATCACGCGCCGCGTGACCTTCTCGTCCGCCTGCGCGAGCTCCGCCATGCGCTTCTCGATCGCGGCGAGGTCCTCGGGCGTGAACGGACGCTTGAAGGCGAAATCGTAGTAGAAGCCGTCCTCGATCACAGGTCCTATGGTCACCTGCGCCTCGGGGAAGAGCTGCTTCACCGCCTGTGCGAGCAGGTGCGCCGTCGAGTGCCGGATGATCTCGAGCCCCGCCGGATCCTTGTCGGTGACGACGGCAAGATTCGCGTCCTTGTCGATGACGTAGGAGGTGTCAACGAGCCTGCCGTCGATGCGCCCGGCGAGCGCCGCGCGCGCGAGTCCCGCGCCGATGCCGGCCGCGACTTCATCCACCCTCACCGGGTTATCGAAGCGGCGCTGACTGCCATCGGGCAACGTGATGACGGGCATCGATTCCTCTTAGAACGATCTTAAGGGACAACAAAAAAGGGCGCTCCATCGAGGCCTTGCGCCTGAGGGAACGCCCCCTTCACTTTGTCTGGTAGGCGCGAGTGGGATCGAACCACCGACCACCACCATGTCAAGGTGATGCTCTACCACTGAGCTACGCGCCTGAAGCATCGCAGTACGACGAGGGGCGCGAACGATACAAGAAGAGAGGCGCCATGCGCAAGCTAAAGCTCGAAATTCCAAGCACTTAGGTAATCTGAGACCTCAGGTTTCACCGCGGTGCCCGGCTTCGCCCGCGGGAGCCGGGAATCCGAGCTCGAGCTGCTTGAGCCGCGCGATCTCATCGCGCAGTCCCGCCGCCTCCTCGAACTCAAGATTGCGTGCCTTGCGGTACATGTCGGCCTCGAGCTTCTTGATCTCCTTCACCAGCGCCTCGGGACGCAGGTCCGCGGCGCTGCGGGGTTTCTCGCCGCGGCGGCGCGTGTAGGGCGTCGGCGCCTCGCTTCGCGCCCCCTCCATGATGTCGGTGACCGCCTTCTCGATCCCGCGCGGGGTGATGCCGTGGATCTCGTTGTACTCGAGCTGCTTCTTGCGGCGGCGGTCGGTCTCCTCCATCGCGCGTTGCATGGAGCCCGTGACCCGGTCGGCGTACAGGATCGCGCGCCCGTTGATGTGGCGGGCGGCGCGACCGATCGTCTGGATGAGTGAGTTGTCCGAGCGCAGGAACCCTTCCTTGTCGGCATCGAGAATAGCCACGAGCGCGACTTCGGGCATGTCGAGCCCCTCGCGCAGGAGGTTGATGCCGACCAGCACGTCGAACTTGCCTAAACGCAGGTCGCGGATGATCTCGACGCGCTCCACCGTCTCGATGTCGGCGTGCAGGTAGCGCACCTTCACGCCGTGCTCGGCGAGATACTCTGTCAGATCCTCCGCCATGCGCTTGGTGAGTGTCGTGATGAGCACCCGCTCGCCGCGCTCGGTGCACTTGCCGATCTCCGATAGCACATCGTCCACCTGGGTCGCCACCGGGCGCACCTCAACCTCGGGATCGATGAGCCCGGTGGGGCGCACCAGCTGCTCGACCACCTGGGAGGAGTGCTTGGCCTCGTACCCCCCGGGGGTCGCGGAGACGAAGATCATCTGTGGAGCGAGACTCTCCCACTCCTCGAACTTAAGCGGCCGGTTATCGAGCGCGGAGGGCAGGCGAAAGCCGTACTCGACCAGGACTTCCTTGCGCGAGCGGTCGCCGCGATACATGGCACCGAGCTGCGGCAGCGTCTGATGGCTCTCATCGACCACCAGGAGTGAGTTCTTCGGCAGATAGTCGAACAGGCACGGCGGCGGCTCCCCCGGCGCGCGCCCGGAGAGATAGCGTGAGTAGTTCTCGATGCCGGCGCAGTAGCCGACCTCCTTGATCATCTCCATGTCGAAGCGCGTGCGCTGCTCGAGACGCTGCGCCTCAAGCAGCCTTCCGGCCGCGCGCAGCTCCTTGAGCCGCGCCCCGAGGTCCTCCCGGATCTGGTCCACGGCGCCGACGAGGCGCTCGCGCGGCGTCACGTAGTGGGTGCCGGGGTAGACAGTGAAGCGCGGCACCTTGCGATCCACCGCCCCGGTGAGCGGGTCGAAGAGCGTGATGGAGTCGATGCTGTCGTCGAACAGCTCGACCCGCACCGCCTGGCGCTCGGACTCCGCCGGGAAGATATCGATGACATCGCCGCGCACCCGGTAAGTGCCCTGGGTGAGATCGAGCTCGTTGCGCGTGTACTGCATGTCGGCGAGGCGCCGCAGGAGCGCGCGCTGCTCGAGCCGGTCGCCGCGCCTTAGGTGCAGCACCATCGCCAGATACGCCTGCGGGTCGCCGAGGCCGTAAATGGAAGACACCGTCGCGACGATGATGGAGTCGGGGCGCTCAAGGAGCGCCTTGGTGGCCGAGAGGCGCATCTGCTCGATGTGCTCATTCACCGAGGCGTCCTTCTCGATATAGGTATCGGAAGACGGCACATAGGCTTCCGGCTGGTAGTAGTCGTAGTAGGAAACGAAGTACTCGACCGCGTTGTGCGGGAAGAATTCGCGGAACTCGCCGTAGAGCTGCGCGGCGAGCGTCTTGTTGTGCGCGAGCACCATTGTGGGGCGCTGCACTCGCTGGATCACACATCCAACTGAGAATGTCTTGCCCGATCCGGTCGTGCCGAGCAGCGTCTGGTGCGCGAGCCCCTCGGTGAGGCCCTCGACCAGCTTGTCGATCGCCTGCGGCTGATCGCCGGCCGGCTCAAAGCTGGCCTCGAGCCTGAAGGGATGGGGTCCGGGCTGTTCCATGTGGCGAATCTGCGGCAGCGCCGCGCTCCTTGCGTGTCGCCTCCGGCCGCCATGGCCGAGGCGAACGCAATTTCCTAATATAGCGGGGCCGTCCGCCCCGAAGCGACCTGAAGGAGTGCGCGATCTTGGCAGTCTCCCGCCGCGTTCAGCGCGTCAAGCCCTCCCCGACACTTGCCGTCACCGCGCGAGCCGCGCGCCTCAAGGCAGAAGGCAAGGACGTCATAGGTTTGGGGGCGGGAGAGCCCGATTTCGATACCCCCGAGCACATCGGCCAAGCCGGAATCGATGCCATCAAGGGCGGCTTCACGCGCTATACGAACGTGGACGGGATCGATGAGCTGAAAGACGCCATCATCGGCAAGTTCCAGCGCGACAACGGCTTGAGCTACGAGCGCTCCCAGGTGCTGGTCTCCTCGGGGGCGAAGCAGACCATCTACAACCTCTGCATGGCCGTGCTCGATCCGGGCGATGAGGCCGTGATCCCGGCGCCCTACTGGGTCTCCTACCCCGACATGGTGCTGCTCGCGGACGGGCTCCCCGTGATGCCGCTCGCCGGCTACGCCCAGGGCTACAAGATCACCCCGCGCCAGCTCGCCGCCGCGATCACGCCGAAGACGCGGCTGTTCCTTCTCAATAGTCCCTGCAACCCGACCGGGGCGGCCTATTCGCGCGCCGAGCTCAAGGCACTCGGAGAAGTGCTGCTCGAGCACCCGCGCATCGTCATCGGCACCGATGACATGTACGAGAAGATCTACTGGGGAGCCGAGCCGTTCTGCAGCCTGGTCACCGCGGTACCGGAGCTCTATCCGCGCACCGTGACCATCAACGGGGTCTCCAAGGCCTACGCGATGACCGGCTGGCGGATCGGCTACTGCGGCGGACCGAGGGAGCTCATCAACGCGATGAGCACCATCCAGGGGCAATCGACCTCCAACGCCTCCAGCATCTCGCAGAAGGCCGCGGCGGCGGCGCTCAAGGGGGACCAGGCGTGCGTCGCCAAGATGAATGAGGCCTTCAAGGCACGCCGAGACTTCGTCGTGCGGGCGCTCAACTCGGTCCCGGGCGTGAGTTGCCTCCCGGGCGAGGGCACGTTCTACGCCTTCGCCGAGGTCTCGCGCGCCATCGCCGCGATCGGCTGCCGCGACGACAACGAGTTCGCCGAGATGCTGCTCAATGATGCGGGCGTCGCGGTGGTCCCGGGCTCAGGCTTCGGCGCCCCGGGGCACGTGCGCCTCTCGTTCGCCTGCAGCATGCAGACGCTCGAGAAGGCGCTCGATCGCATCGCGCGCTTCCTCGTGACACGGGTGGTCGCGGAGACCGCCTGAGGCACGGCGGCCGCCGCTGCCGCGCTTGGACAGCACCCGGCGCCGCCACTCATGCTCTGGTCCGCGCTTGCCGACGCACTCGTCGTCGTCCACTTCGCCTTCACAACCTTCGTCATCTTCGGCGGCTTTCTCACCTGGCGCTGGCGGTGGGTGGCGTTTCTGCACCTGCCGGCGCTCGCCTGGGGCTGCTGGGTCGAGGTGTCGCACTCGATCTGTCCGCTTACGCCACTCGAAAACCACTGGCGCGCACTCGCAGGCGGAGCCGGCTACAGCGAGGGCTTTCTCGCCCACTACCTGGTGCGCGTGCTGTACCCGCCCGGGCTCACGTGGCACATCCAGTGGCTGCTCGCGCTTCTCCTCCTCGCCATCAACGTAATCGCCTACGCGCGCCTGGCACTGCGGCGCGCGCGCTGAATCGGGCGCGTGCAATCGCTTCGCTCGAGGCAGCGCCATCGTCATCTGCGCGCGCTTTCGGGACCTCGCGCCGTGTGCTATACCGCCGCCCCTCGCCGCTTGCGCGCGCGGGTTCGGGGAAACAAAAACTTACAATCGAACTGTCGCAAATCATGCCTGAATTTCGATGTGTGGGGGGCGGACTGCTGTCACTAAGGGAGACGCGTCATGCCGCTTAAGTGTTCGAGCCGAGCGATGAAACAACTGGGTTGCCTGGCTGCCTGCGCGCTCGCAGGCATCGGTCAGGCGCTGGCGCAGGGAGCCGTACAAGGCTACCCGCCGTACGGTCCTAACATACCGGTCATTACCAACACCGAGTCGCACTCAGGCGCCTACTTCCAGGATCGCGAGCCCGAGCCGCCGCCGAATGGCTTCAACGAGGAATCGATCTGGAACATGCGGGTCGAGGGTTTCAACGACAACCAGGCCCGCCCCATCTATCAACCGCTGATCATCAACCAGAACGGCCGCGAGATCTTCTACGCCGGCAATCTCGCCGGCAGCTCGCTCAATCCGCTGACCGGCGCGGTGGAATCCAACGGCACATCGATCATCGACGTGACGGATGTGCACCGACCGAAGTTCCTCTATCACATTCCCGGTCCCGCGCCGATCAACGGCTCATTCTCCGCCGCCGGCGCGCAGATGGTGCGCGTGTGCGGCGGTAACACGCTGCCGAATGCCGCGGCCAACGGTACCGCGGGTCACTACTACCTGCTGCGCGCCTTCGGCAACGCCGGGCCCAACGAGTCGCACCAGATCTGGGACGTGACGGATCCGGCGGCGCCGAAGTTCGTACTCACCGTCTTGAGCGGCCTGAGTAACACGCACAAGAGCTGGTGGGAATGCGATACCGGCATCGCCTACCTGGTCGCAGGATCGAAGGCCGACGGCTGGCAGCAGAGCGGCTCGACCCAACACGTTTACATCTACGATCTCAGCAACCCGTACAGCCCGAAGTTCATCCGCCAATTCGGGCTCGTCGGGCAGCAGCCGACTGCCCCGGTCGCCACGGCGCAGCCGTGCGCCACGGCCCCGGGACCGACCTGCTACGAAGGCACGACCAATCCGCCGGCCGGCGTCCACGGGCCGATCTCGATGGGCACGACGGTCGATCGCGTCTACCTGCCGTACGGAGTCGGAGCCGAGGGCGTCATCCAGATCGCCGACCGGCAGAAGCTCGTCTATGGCTGCAACGTCAGCGGCCCGGGCGGCAATCCCAATGCCTCACCGACCTGCGCCAATAGTCCAAGCCAGGCAGATCTCCTGTGGCCGCAGATCAGCTGGATCACCATGAACCCGGAGAACGGCGCGCACAGCTCGATGCCGATCTTCAACGTGCCGGTACCGGAGGAGCAGACCAACTTCGTGAACGGCCAGCCGCAGAGCAAGAGCCTGCTGTTCGTGAGCTCGGAAGGCACGGCCAACAACTGCTTCGGGCAGGCACCGCACGACGCCTGGGTCCTCGACATCACAAGCGAAACGACGCCGTGGCCGATGGCCACGCTGAGTGTGTCGCAGTACCCGGGCAACTTCTGCGCCAAAGGGGCGCGCTTCGGTGCACACGCCGTGACCGAAGCGATCTTCCCGGCCTACTACGGCAAGATCGTGAGCATCTCGTGGTTCAACGCCGGCGTGCGCATCTGGGACATCCGGGATCCCAAGAACCCCAAGCCGGTCGCTTACTACATCCAGGCGCCGGACTCCAACACGGCCTCGTCCTGCTCGACGATCAACGGCGAGACCAATTGCTACAACGCGACGATGAACGACTACGTCGAGTACGACGATCGCGGCTACATCTACGCCGCCGATCGAGCCGGCACGGGCATCACCATCCTGTCACTCACCGGCGAGGCGCGCCGTGCCGTGTACGGCGACTCGGCGCAGTAGCGGAGGCCAACATGAACCTCAGCAAAACTCTGATCGGAGCGACCTCGGTCGCACTGTGCCTCGGTGTGTGCGCCGCCTATGGCGATGAGGCGTCTGCGGGCGCGACGAAGTCGACGGCCGGAACGCACCGGGCGTCCGACATCACTCCGGGCGTCACCACCAAGGCGCAGGTGCACGCTCAGCTCGGGACGCCGTGGCGCATCGTGCAGTTCAACGACTGCGGCATGGCCATGCCGGGCCAGGAGGATGAGACCTGGGAGTATCGCGGCAGCGATGGGAAGGGGACTTTCCGCCTGCACGTCGAGTTCGACGACAACGGCGTGGCACGTCTCGTGGCCCGGATTCCGGACAGCGTGCCCGGCGGCAAGGGTACGGCTGCGCGAGCCGTGCCACCGACGATGATGGCTCACAATCACATGTGAGCAGCTGATCAGCTGAAAGCCGACCCTTAGCCCCGCGCGGCCAGTGTCTCAGCGCCGTGAGACACTGGCCGCGCGGCGCATTTCCTTGACGCCGCGAGGGCCGTACCCGAGAATCCGCGCCCTTCGCCGGTCCCTCCCGGTTCCCCGGTAGCTCAGCGGTAGAGCAGACGACTGTTAATCGTCTGGTCGTTGGTTCGATTCCAACCCGGGGAGCCACTTCATTATATTTCCGATGGTTACACCAAGAAACTAATGTAACTACAAAGCCGGCTGAAACCCCGGCGCGCCCGTGCGCCACAGCACGAACGCGTATTCATCGGCGCGCTGCTCATCGGCCTGCGTTCGCGTCGAGCCGAGGCCATGCCCGGCGTCGAATGTCACTCTCAGGAGCACGGGATTCTTCGATGCCGTGGCTTTTTGTAGCCGGGCCGTCATCTTGGCCACCTGCCAAGGCTCCACGCGCGGGTCCTTCAGTCCGGTGGTCAGCAGTACCGCCGGATAGAGAACGCCGTCACGCACCGCATGGAGTGCATCCATTTCCCGGAGAGCCTCGAAGCCGTCGCGCTCCTTCACGGTACCGAATTCGGCGATGTTGGGCGGCCCATTCTGCGAGAACTCCGCGCGCAGCGCGTTCGAAACCCCAACGTTGGAAATGACGGCGGCAAACAGCGCGGGCCGCTCGGTGAGTGCGCGGCCCACAGTGATTCCGCCCGCAGAGCCGCCTTGTATTGCGAGCCGTGACGGCGTCGTCCATCCGTCGCGCACCAGCGCCTCACAACAGTCGATGAGATCCCGCCAGGTGTTGGGTTTGGAAAGCTTCTGGCCGGCCTTCCACCACCGCCGGCCGTATTCCCCACCACCGCGTACATGCGCGGTGGCGATCACCCCGCCCTGCTCGAGGAACGCGATGGCACGGGTGTTGAAGAACGGCGAGCTCACGATCTGGTAGGAGCCGTAGGCATCGACCAGAGCCGGATGAAGGCCGTCGCGCACCAGTCCCTTCCTGGCGATGATCGACAGCGGTACTTTGGTTCCGTCCCGGACGGTAGCGCTCGTCTTGATCGCTTCATAGGGCTTGAGGTCAATCGGCGGCTGAGGAGAGATCCCCGTGTCCGAGTGCCGGCCGGTCGCCGGATCGAAATGCAGCACCGTGAAAGGCACGAGCCAGCTGGTACCGATCCAATGCATGCCGTCCTCGGCGGTGTTGGTCGAGAGCTGGAATATCGTGCCTTCAAATGGAGTCGGGATTGATGCAATCCGTCCATCAACTTCGACACGCCGGAAGCCTCCATAGCCGCCATTCATGTCCTGCACGTACAGAGCGTCGTGCGCCGCGCTGATGTTGTCGATTACCGCATCGCCCTCCGGTACGGCGACCCTGGCACTGGCTAGACTCGGGGCCGACAAGGAGGTCTGAAGCACCTTGCCGTTCTGCGCATCTTTGGTGGTCAGAAGATAAAGCACGTCGTCCCGCAACGACACACCGACCACCTCGTCGGCAACGTCGCAGACCTTGCGCCACTGCGCTCGAGCGGCGATGAGCTCGGACAGGCGTGCGGTGTAATAAGGGTTTTCACGTCGCACACCGCCGATCATCCCTGCAACAACGTATTGGCTGCTGGAATCGGCGATGATGCTCGGGAAATCCGTCCGTTCGCCGGCAATCTCCGCGTACTGACCCCGGGCCAGTATCTTCAGGTCGTCCCGGGTGTCGGTCCGCAGACGGTGCAACCACGCGACACTGTCCTTGTAATAGTCAACTGACCCAAGCGGCGCTCCCGCAAGGCGGTTGTAGAAAAATCCACTGCTGTCCGGGAGCCAGCTCGGGTTTGCGTACTGCGTACGACTGATGCGCTCCGGCAGAATCTCCCCCGTGGCCACCACGAGAATGTGAATCACGGAATCCTCGGAACCGGCGGCCGAGAGTCCAAACACTACATGGCTGCCGTCCGGAGCTGCGCTCCACCAATCCAGCGAGACGTGGCTACCGTCCTGCTTGAGCAATGTAGGATCAATGAGCAGCCGCTCTTCGCCTTGAATTTGCGTGCGCGTGTACAGCTTGAAGTTATCCGCACCCAGCGGGCGCTTCGCGTAGAAGATTCTGCCGCGACAGCTTTGCACACTGCGCGTGACGACCGCCTCGCCGGACAGCTGCGCGATGCGGACGGAGAGCCGCTTGCGTCCAGGAATGGCATCAAGCACCTGGCGCGCATACGCGGCTTGACCGCGCATGAACGGCTCCCAGTCCGGATCCTTGGAATTCTCCATCCACCGGTAGGGATCAACGATCGTCTCGCCGAAGAATTCCTCCGTTACCGGTTCGACGCGCGCCACCGGCGGCCCGCTCGTCGTGCTCCCGGCAGCGGCAAACAGCGGGTGGTGGATCGCCACCGAAACAGAGGTGCCGGCTAGGGCGATCACCGCCTGACGTCGAGAGATTGCTGACCTGTTCATGAGAGAAACTCCGTGGACCTTGCAAGGAAGCCGAGCGGCTTCTCAGGCGAACCCAGGAAGACCGCCAGCGCACGGTTGACCGCGCCAAGTGTGCGCCTTGAGCTGCACCGGCGTCCGTGTACGCTCCCTCGACAGCGCATCCCCCACACATCGCGCTTGGTAGCCAAGTGCTTGCGCCAATCCCGTCACTGCCTCCGGTCCACAAGCGTTTCGGTCAGCACACTCGTCGTACTCCACCGTTCGCTCGTCGCGAACAAACAGTGGACGCTACCGGTCTTCAGGCGTCAGAAATCTGCATTTCGGCCCTCTCGCCCTCGAAAGACTCACGTCCAGCGTGGCGAACGGCAGGTCGAGCGCTTCGGCGACTGCGACATACCAAGCGTCATAGCTCGTGAGGTTGTGACGAAGCTCCCAGACTCGCTCTGCGAAGGGTTCAAAGGAGAACAACTGGATGTCGAGCAACATCAGATCCTCATGCGCACCGTTCGCCTCGGCCGAAGTAAGTTCCTTTGCCCGTTCCAACCGCCGGAGAATATTTGTCGCCTCGACCCGCATCAGCTCCGGGGCGGTCAGCGAGCCACTCGCCAGGATCCCCTCCGCCCATGTGCCGTGCGAACCGGAATCGACGAGCGCTCCGACAACAACAGATGAATCGACGACGGCGCTCACCGCCGGTCACAGTCGCGGTTCTTAAGGATCTGACTGGAAGAGACACGAGTCTGAGCCGCACGCTTTCTCCTGGCCACCTGCTGCAGCCAAGCCTCCACGGACGGCCGCGCAGCCAACCGTTCGAGTTCGGCGCGCAGAAACTCCTGCATGGACTTACCTTGCGAAGCAGCACGAGCGGCGAGCTCGTCACGCACTTTCTCGGAGACATCGCGGATAGTGATCTGAATAGTCATGACTGCATATTGCCCGCATTACGGTCATATTGCAATCATGCGCTCGAAGCGTAACCGCGCAATTTGCGCAGCTGCTGGGCGCGTCTACCCGCACACTCCATGAATGGGAGTAGGGACGCCGCCGGCTTTCGGGTGCAGCGAGAGCCCTTTTGACGATCGCCGCGCACAGGGCCGAGGTCCTTCGCGAGGTCTCCGTTGAGTAGCTGGCACCGGCCGTCCCAATGCATCTCACGCGAAATCGTCACAGCCCACGCTTCGCGGGGCTGGCGCGGGGTAGCCCGCACTGCCGGTTTTGCTGGAACTCCCCACAGCTCAAGTAGTTGCGCGAATATGGCCACTCCAACCCGGGAGCCACTTCCATCCCTCCTGCAACTAACTTCGGCCGCTTTATAGTTAGTGGCGATAAGCTTCGCCGCTGCTCAGCCTTGCGAGCGGTGGGCTGACAAGTGTTCCCTGCCAAGGTCCAAGGAAGCCCAGGTGCTTCACATGCGAGCGGCTAATTATTAATGGCACTCGGCGACACCATCTACGTATTCGACATCGAGCTTGCGAACTCCGACAGCAACGTCTACGAGTCGCTGAGGGTTAGCGTGGCACGTCATCCGTCCGAGACGCCGGAGCACATGTTGACGCGGCTGCTCGCCTATTGTCTCGAGTACACCGAAGGGATCGCGCTTTCGAACGGATTGTCCGAGCCACACGAGCCGGCGATCGCGGTGCGCGACCTGACAGGGGTGTTGAAGGCGTGGATAGATGTAGGCGCCCCGGACGCGGTGCGACTGCATCGGGCGAGCAAGGCTGCGCCACGCGTAGCCGTTTATACGCATAAGGATGCCCTGCAACTGGCGGCACGGCTTCGCGGGGAGCGGATCCACCGCATAGAGGCGCTCGAACTCTACGCAATGGACTTCGATTGGCTCTCAGGTCTCGCGCAACGGCTGCGACGGCGAACGCAGTTCACGCTGACGGTGTCTGAACAGCATTTGTATCTCTCGCTCGGAGAAGAGACGCTTTCGGCGGTCGTCAACCGAATTCCCCTGGGGCAGTAGCAACCGGCTCAGTAAGCTTTTGCGGGGGGCCTGTACCGCTCTCATCCGCCGCATCAACGCTGCGCTCCCGCATGTTCTTAATCCCTCTCCGCTTGTCGGGAGTTCGTTTTCGTCCCTCGCCCTGGATGACGACTTGGCCCTCCGCCGCTACTCACTATGTCGTAGTGCATCGCTTGCGCTACCCTGCAGGTACCATGCGCCTCCTGCTCGTCACACCCCCGATGACCCAACTGAATACTCCGTATCCCGCAACGGCGTATCTGATGGGCTTTCTGCGCCTGCACGCAGCCGACCTCGGGCTCGAGCTGACACAAGCCGACGCGTCGCTCACGTTATTCCTTCGGCTGTTCTCAGCGCCGCTCGTCGCGCGCACGGCCAAGGTGCTCCGCCAGCGCGCGCGGACCGCCGGAAAGCGTGCCCCGGTGCCGCCGTTGATCGCTCACTTTCTTAAGCATGCGAAGCGTTACGTCGACACTGTTGGGCCGGCCATTCGGTTCCTGCAACGCCGAGATCCGACCTTGGCATTTCGTATCGTCGGGCGCGCGTTTCTTCCCGAAGGGCCTCGCTTCGAGCATTTGCGCCCGCCTCCCGCGGGCGAGCAAGCGGCGTTCGACGAGCAGCTGCTGTCCGCGTTCGGCACCCTGGGCACGACGGAGCAGGCTCGTTACCTCGCGAGCCTGTACATCGACGACCTCGCCGACGTTTGGCGGGTCGGCATCGACCCACGCTTCGAGCTCGCGCGCTATGGCGAGCGACTCGCCGCAGGCGCCACGTCGTTCGAACCGCTGCACGAGGCGCTGACGGGCGAGCCCACACTCGTCGACACAACGCTCGACGAGCTCACGCGCGAGTTAATTGCGCAGCCACCTGACGTCGTCGCCGTGACCGCGCCGTTTCCCGGCAATGTCTACGGCGCATTTCGCATGGCGCGTACGATCCGCGCGGCTGCACCGAAGGCAACGCTGATTCTCGGCGGCGGCTGGGTCAACACGGAGCTCCGTTCACTGCGCGATCCGCGCGTATTCGACTACTTCGACTACGTGACTCTCGACGACGGCGAGCGCCCTCTGCTAAATCTGCTGATCCGGCTGCGGGGCCGCCAGGCAGCACTCGTGCGCACATATGTGCGCAAAGGCGCGGAAGTCGTGCTCGAGAACGAGCCAACCCAGCATGACATTCCACAACGCGACACGGGCATTCCGACGTACGACGGCTTGCCGCTCGGTCAATACGTGTCTGTCATGGAAATGCTGAACCCGATGCATCGCTTCTGGTCGGATGGCCGCTGGAACAAGATTACCCTGGCGCACGGCTGCTATTGGAAGAAATGCTCGTTCTGCGATGTCTCGCTCGACTACATCCGCCGTTACGATCGACCGGGCGAGGACATCGTCATGCAGCGCATTCGAGCGCTGATCGCGGAGACGGGCGAGACGGGCTTCCACCTGGTCGACGAGGCCGCGCCGCCGGCAGGCATGCGCGCACTCGCACAGCGCCTCATCGACGAGAAACTCAGCATCACGTGGTGGGGCAACATTCGTTTCGAGAAAACCTTCACGTCCGAGCTGTGCCGTCTGCTCGCCGCGGCCGGCTGCGTAGCAGTGAGCGGCGGGCTCGAAGTGGCGTCGGATCGATTGCTCGAGCTCATGCATAAAGGCGTCACCGTCGAACAAGTGGCGCAAGTGACTCACGCGTTCAGCGAGGCCGGCATCATGGTGCACGCGTATTTGATGTATGGCTTCCCGACGGAGACCGCACAGGACACGATCGACGCGCTCGAGCGAGTGCGTCAGCTTTTCGCGGCGGGCTGCATCCAATCAGCGTACTGGCATCGTTTCGCGGCGACTGCGCACTCACCAATAGGTCTGCATCCCGAGGAATACGGCATCACACTGCGGCCGCCACGAAACGTTACCTTTGCACGTAACGACATCGAGTTCGACGACCCCGTAGGCACCGATCATGACTTCTTAGGCAGCGGCCTGCGCAAGGCTCTTTACAACTACATGCACGGTGTCGGCCTCGATGCCGACGTGCGTGAGTGGTTCGAGCCGCGCCTGGAAGGCCGCCGTCGCGGCGGCCGGCATCACGGTCGCCGCGGTTTGCTACTTTCCGTGCCGACCACAACCGTGCCGCCGGACTTAATCGAACGCGTTCTCGGCCAGTAATAATTCACGCGTGCTGATCGCCTTCAACAAGCCGTTCGGTGTGATCTGCAAGTTTCGCCCCGAACCCGGCCGCCGCACGCTTGCCGACTATATCAGCGTCGGAAACGTGTACCCCGCGGGCCGCCTCGATACCGACAGCGAAGGACTGCTGCTGTTGACGGACGATGGCGCGTTGCAAGCACGTATCGCGAACCCGCGTCATAAGCTCGCGAAGGTCTATTGGGCGCAAGTCGAGGGCGCGCCGACCGAGACGGCACTCACCCAGTTGCGTAACGGCGTAGACCTCGGGGATTTCAGGACGAAACCTGCCGGCGCGCGGCTCATCGCTGCGCCTGATAGCCTTTGGTCGCGCGATCCACCGATCCGCTTTCGCGCCAGGATTCCTACAGCGTGGCTCGAACTAACGCTGCGCGAAGGTAAGAACCGCCAGGTTCGCCGTATGACGGCGCGCGTCGGCTTCCCAACGGTGCGACTGGTGCGGGTAGGTATTGGGCAGGTCAGTGTGCACGGCTTGGCGCCTGCTGCGTGGCGTGAGATCGACGCGGCGGCGCCCTGGCCCCTCACGTAATTTCACCTAAGGAGTGCGTTCAGGGCAATTCTGGCAGCAAGCGCTCCTGGGACTGAGCTCCGCCCGCACTCCTGACAGAAATTAGATTGATGGACGCGCAGCCTTTTCGGAACTGTCGATCTCGGGCTGTCCCAACGCATCGCACGCGCGATGGTCACAGCGCATGGACGATGCGCCCTTCGCCGTCGACCCACGTGATGATGAGGGAGTGGTCGTAACCGCCGTCTGGCAGACGACGGTAGCTGATACCAAGGAGCGCCGCGATCAGGCGCCCTCGGACTCGGAGGCGCTGGCAAAGATGCGAATCGCGATCGTCAATCCCCTCCTTCTTAGAACCAGGTCACCTGAAGTAGCTCCTCAGCCGCGATCGTCATCGTGAAGGTCCTCTGCGGTTAGGTCGGCCCATCGCCGGCCGCGTTCCTTCGCCTGGTTACGAAGGGTGCGGGCCTCAAGCAGGAGTTGACGCTTTTGGGCGCCCTCCTTGAGCCGCTGCCCCTTCCTATCGAGCTCAGCGGCCTTGCGCTCGAGCTCCGCCCGCTCCGCGGCGAGTTCCACTAACAGCTTCTTTCGCGAGACAGAGTCCATCAGTTCTCAACCTTTGATTTCTTGCTTGGCGCCCCGGAAGGCAATCCGGTGCATTCGAGCTAGCTTAACTGCCCGAGCCGCCCGCAGGTTTTATATCAGGACCTTAGCGAGCGGCTCCCAATAATGTGCTTTCCATCCTGAAGCCAGGCTCTCTGCCTCGCCTTTAGGAAAGCCTGCATGGTCGAAGACGATTTTGCACCCCGCGCCCAGCTCCACGAGCTCGAACCGGGCAATCGAATAAACGCCCGGAGGCCAGCCGCCCGTTCGCCAGGCCTGGACAACCCGCGCGTTCGGCACCAGCTCCACGTGCCGTCCCGTGATGTACCCGCCGTAAAGCGCAAACGCGCCTCCTGCTTCCCTGCTGATCTCTGCGGGTGCATCTGGCAAGTGCATCGCCTGCAGGGCTCCACTGAGCTGTATGACGCGGCTAAACTGCCCGGCATCAGTAAGAGCTTCGTAGACGCGCTTCGGGGTCGCCGTGAAAACCGGCTCTTGGTGAATGGCGTCCGCCGTATGAGATATCCCACCCTCAGCTCCTGCCCGGGCCGCCGTTGAGATCAGGGCCAGACCGCCGAAGGCGCCGACGACACCGACGATCGCCTGCCGCCGTGTAGCTCGTTCGGTTGGTGCTGTGAGACCTGCTGGATCGCCCATAGTCGTCCCCCCGAGTTGTGCATGGAATCGACATAACAGCACCGCAGGAACCAATCTTCAAGACAAATGGTGTTCGGCGGATTCTATTAACCATCGGGCCGGACTGGCATCTTCTCGAAACCGTCGGCGTCAGCGCCCTGATAGTACCCGTGGCTCCTTCCATCAATTCAATGTTTCATTTCGCGAGCTCCTTCCCACGGCCGCTCGCGGGCGAGTAGCACGTTCAGCAGGTTGTCCTGAAAATTTATATTGCCCGTGAGTCGCTCGTGGTTCTCACAGAGAAAGAACGCATACGCAAGCGGGAAGAAAAGCGCGTCGTTGCGCGGCGCGACCGGGTTGAGGGCTTCGCGCGCAAGCAGTGACGGCTTGGTCACCTCGCCGTCTCCGGGCTCCAGCATCAAGCGACTGTAGTCCACGCCGACCACCTTGTGTTGCACATCCTCTGGAAATAGTCGCGCCAGCGAACGATCAGCCTGTTGCTCTATCACGATGCGTGCAGGCGTCAGCACACAGTCGCCGCCAAACACCACAAACTTGACCGGTGAGCTCGGCTCCTCGAACGTCAGCGACCAGATGAAGCGGCGCGCGCGTTCAAGGTTTCGCGCAAAGTAAGTCTGAAGCGCCGCGATGTACGCGTTTGCCTCGCGCGGCACCTTGAAGCGGGCTCGCAAGCGGCCAATCACGGTGGGGTCGAACACCGACCACTGCATGCGCTTCCAGGTCGTCACGTCATACAGGTCCAGATCCAGATCCTTGCCGCTGGGATCTACTGACCAGTCGGTCAAGGGATGCGGCAGGAGCTGGTAGACACTCGGCATGGTCGCCAGTACTTCCGGCTCAATTCGACGGAGGCCAACCCGGTGACCGAGGAGCATGCTCTGTAGTGAACTCAGCGAGCCCAAATTCGGTGTACCCAGTAACACGGCGGTACCGACTTTTCCTGCGCCCGCCATATTGATGGGGAAAGCGCCCTCGCCTTCCAGCGCATCGATCGTGCCATAGCGGAGGTAATAGCGAGTGACGAGGCCGCCCATGCTGTGGGCGATCACGTTGACTTTCAAAGTCGGATCATCGTAGTCGCGACGAATTTGTTCGATAAGCGCATCCAGACGCTTTGCGATCGTGACGTTATCCTGCCGCCAGTCGTATGCGAATACGTAGTACTGCCGTACCCGCGGATCGGCGTGTGCGCCGAGTTTGCCCGGAACAAATCCGCCTGATTGCCGCAGTGTGCGCAGGATCGCGCCGTAAAAGTCGGCGTTCAGAACCTCTTCGAAGAGCCCGCTCGCTTCCAAGCCGTCATCGATGGGCCGCAGAGTGACAGGATCGAAGGGTAGTCCGAGGTCTTGCTTGGCACCGGCCAGCAGATGCAGCGTCGAACCCGGCCATATCTCCCGGCCGTTGCGCTTATCGAGGAGTCGCGAACCGAGAGCTCCGGGAATCAGGATAACGGGCGCCGTGCGCGCCTCTTCCATGCCGGAGGCATAGAGCCGACTCAGATCCGGCGTTGTATCACTGTGGCACGCGGCTACCCCGGCGAGCACTACCGCCCAGATGCGGCTCGACGCGATCACCACGCTTGGGAGAAGTCTCACGCTAATATCACTGCGCAGCACAGCTCGGGTACCACAAGGGTAACCTGCTGGGTTGATTGGGCCTACGGTCAAGATGGATCGCCTTTGCTAGGCTAGGAGGGTGGAAGCTTCATTCGATCAATATTGGCGATGATGGGCAGGACATTGATAAAGACTCTTCAAAGCATTCCCGTCCCCGTTTTGTTGCTGATCGCAACCGTGCTGGAAGCCAGCGGCGACGCCGTCGTCAGATTGGCAATCTACGATCATGTGGGTCTGATCCGTATGGGGCTGTTTCTCGCTGGCGCGGCGCTGCTGTTGGGCTACGGCTCGTTTCTCAATCTGGCCCCGCTCGACTTTGGTCGGGTGGTCGGGCTCTACATTGCGACGCTATTTGTGGTCTGGCAGGTCGTTAACGCCATCGTCTTCCGATCGCTCCCGACAATGCCAGTCCTGGTCGGTGGCGCCTTGGTGATCGCCGGAGGTGCCATCATCAGTTTTTGGAAGCCCGCTTGAGCAAAATTGGACTGGCCCAAGCGTGCCACTTTTTCTCATTTCAGAATTGACCCCAGCAACCGCACCGGGTCGGGCTCCACGCTCACTCCAGGCGGGACCGCAAACGTGATTGAGGGCGAGGAGAGCCGCCGACTGCCGGGGATGCAGCTCTCCCTGCTGGCGCTCGGCCTCGGACTCATTACTGGCCTTGGCGCCGTGCTGTTCCGAGATCTGATCGGCCTTGTTCACAATCTGCTGTTCGCCGGTCAGGCGGTCGTGCACTACGACGCCAACATCTTCACCGCGCCCGCGCCATGGGGTGCGCTGGTGATCCTGGTTCCGGTGCTGGGCGCCGTCCTCGTGACCTTCCTGGTGACCAATTTTGCTCCCGAGGCCAAGGGCCATGGGGTCCCGGAGGTAATGGACGCAATCTACTACAAGGGTGGAGTGATCCGACCGGTCGTGGCGCTGGTGAAATCCCTGGCTTCGGCCATCGCGATTGGCAGCGGTTCATCGGTCGGGCGGGAAGGGCCGATCATCCAGATCGGCTCGGCGCTCGGCTCCACGCTCGGGCAGATCATCCGCATGCCGGCGGGTCAGCGGATCTCGCTGGTCGCCGCGGGCGCAGGTGCCGGCATCGCAGCCACCTTCAATACTCCAATCGGCGGGGTGATGTTCGCCATCGAGCTGATGATGCCCGAGGTGAGCGGGGAGACCTTTCTTCCGGTCGCGATCGCGACGGGCACGGCGACGTTCGTGGGCCGCTGGTTCCTCGGTGATGCGCCCGCGTTCCGCGTGCCGCCGCTTCAAGCCATGGCGGTTGATTCGAGCGCTTTGCTCGTGCTCGTCCTGTTCGCGGTCCTCGGCGCCCTCTGCGGCCTCGGGGCGGCAGGTTTTATCCGGGGACTACATCTGGCTGAGGACCTCTTCGATCGGATCAAGTCGCGTTATCTGCGGCACGTGCTCGGCATGCTGATTGTCGGTGTACTCATGTACCTCCTGCTCCGCACGCTCGGTCAGTACTACGTCGATGGCGTCGGCTACGCGACCGTTCAGGCAGTGCTGGCGGGACAGATCTCGACATTCTGGCTGCTGGGGTTGCTGAGCGCCTGCAAGCTGCTGGCGACCTCCCTCAGTCTGGGATCAGGCTCTTCCGGCGGCATCTTTTCGCCCTCGTTGTTCATGGGAGCCACACTTGGCGGGGGCTTCGCGGCGCTCCTGAACGCCATCGGCTTGCCAATTCAGCTCAGCGTTCCCGCCTTTGCCATGGTCGGCATGGGCGCGATGGTGGGCGGCGGGACCGGCGCGGTCATGACCGCCGTCACAATGATCTTTGAGATGACCCTCGACTACAGCATCGTGATGCCGCTGATCGTGGCGGTAGCCGTAAGCATCGGCGCGCGCCGACTGCTCTGTCGCGAGACTATCTACAGCTTGAAGCTTGTCCGCCGTGGCCGCGCCATCCCAAAAGCACGTCACGCCAACATGTTCCTCGTACGATCCGCGCGCGAAGTGATGGACGCCGATATCCAGGTGCTGCCGGCGGAGGCGAGTTTCGATGAGTATCTGCGGCAGCCCGAGCATGCCGGGCGCCTGCGCCACGTCGTGGTCACTGACAAGGGTCACATTTACGGGGTGATCCGCGTCAATACAGGCCTGCGTCGAGGGTTGGAGGCCGCCCATACCGGCGTGAGTCTGCGCGATGTCGCCAGCCGTAATTTCACCGTGGTGGGCGAGAACGAAACCGCGTACGACGTTATCCGCCGCATGTGGCGCCGGGGTGCCATCATGGCGGTGGTCGTCCGCGGACACGGGATCCCACGTGGCAGCGACGTTGCCGGCGTAATCACCAAGGAGCACGTCGCTGACTCGGTCGCGGACAGCGTCAAAGCCTTCCCCGACTAGATGCCCCCTGGCGATCGCCGCAGGCCCTGGGGTCGGCGCGAGGTATTAGTTGAGTAGTGGCGCCCTGCAAAGTCTCCACGGATCGCACGCGAGATCGTCACAGCCCCCGTTTCGCCGGGCTGTTGCAGGGTAGCCGCGTTCAGAGCCTGGCTGGCATTGCTCGCTACTCAGGGACTCGCACGACCGCCCGCGCTGCAACCCGGGAAGACATTTCATTTACTTTTCAGCATGTTGAAGCATATACCATTAGTGGCGATGCCCGGCGCACTGTGTATACTAATGTGTGGAGGTTCACACATGGCGACCAATCTGTCCATCGATCCCGATCTCATCGAGCGCGCGCTGGAAGTCAGCGGCGAGCGCACAAAAAAGGCCGCGGTCACCAAAGCGCTGCACGAATTCATTGCCCGGCGCAAGCAGAAGCGCTTGCTCGAGCTCATGGGCAAGCTCGAGTGGGACCAGAGCTATGACTACAGGTCGGAGCGCTCACGCAGTTGAGTCTCTTCGTTGACACCAGCGTCTGGTCCCTTGCGCTCCGCCGCGATGGCCCTTCGTCTGCTTCACAGGTCGCCGCCCTGCTTAAGGCGATTGAGAACGGCGAACCGATCCTCACCACGGGTTTGGTACTGCAGGAACTATTGCAGGGCTTCTCTGCACCAAAGGCGCGTGAGCAGATTGTGGATCGGTTCTCCGCGCTTCCCCTTCTCGTGCCCGATCGAGCCGATCACGTCGAAGCGGCGGCGCTTCGCAATACCTGCCGTCGTCATGGCGTTCAGATCGGCACGATCGATGCGCTCTTCGCGCAATTGTGTATCCGCCATGGGCTGTTGATGCTGTCGAGCGATCGGGATTTTCAGGATGCAGCAAACCATTGCGCCTTACGGCTGTGGCAACCTTGATGTCAAAGATCACCGAAAAGGATCTCTGAAGGCGCGACGCTAAGCGCACCGGTCCTGCTCCGCCAGCCTATTCCGGATAGGCTTTGACGCTATCGGTTACCGGGTCCGCGACGTGCTCCTTGGTAATTGCACTGGCGACGGCGCTCGTCCATCACGTGTCGCGCCGCAGGTGAGCGGTTGCGCGGAATGCCGATCCCAGGAGCGCTCCGGCTCCCGCGCACACCGGGATCACGCCGGTGTGCCACACGAGCACATGCAGTGCCTGGAAATTGGCGCATTGCAGCTCCAGCATTGTTACGCCGCTCACACCGGCGAGTGCGCCTCCGACGAGTCCCGCCGCGACAGGATTCACCGCAAAGCCGCGCCGCAGCAACAGCCAACTGAGGAGGCCTGCGGGGATGGCGACGAGGGAGCCGGCGAGCAGGCACGCGCTCCCTGCGGAGATAAAATGGTCGCTGCGGTAGTCGCGGAACAGCAGCGCAAAAACACCCAGCAGGGTGAGACAGACGATTGTCAGCAGCACGTGCGGACTGAAGCGATGCCGGTCACCCGGAATCAACTCGGCGACCAACGCCCTGCCCGCCATCCAGCCGAGGATACTCAGAGTCGCGAAGATCAGTACGCGCGCCCAGGGACCTAAGTTGGCGATGCCGTTGAAACCCGTGCGCTCGGCTCCGGCGAGCGCGACGGCCGCGCAGATGAGGATGAGCCCGCAGGTCAACACCCATGGCGGCGGTAATGGACGTACCGGCCGCAGCGACGGATGGATCGACTCGGCGATGCGTTTGAGCAGTGCCGGCTCCACCTGCTGCGGAATCCGCGATCCCCGCTGCAGAATTTCCTCGATTTCCTCGTCCTTCACGGCGGTCCCCCGACTGACCTTTTCTTGGGGCCCATAGCGCTCATCCGGGCTCTGAGATTCTCGTACGCGCGGTGCACCTTCTGCTTCACTGATCCGACACTGCAGGAGCTCGCCCGTGCAACATCCTCCAGCGACATCCCCGCCACCTTCATCATCCAGATGAGGTCACGCTGACTCTGCGGAAGCGGTGCCAGCAGCGTCTCCAGATCCTCAGCAGCCTGATCCGCATCTTCCTTCTCCGACAGCGCGTCCACGCGCGCCCTCTGCCCCAGGCTGCGCTCGTGGGCTGCGGTGCGGGTCGCCCTGCGGTAGTGGTCGATGCGCACGCGCCGCGCAATCGCATAGAACCATGGAAGCACCGGCTCGCCGGGGCGATAGGTGTGCCGCACCCGGTGGATGCGCAGCCAGGTCTCCTGCAGCAGGTCATCGGCGTCGGCGCGGCTGGCAAAGTGCGCCAGAAAATGCCGGTGCAACTGCGGGCTGATGCGCTCGATTAGCGCCGTCGCCGCGGCGAAATCACCCGCCTGGTAGCGGGCCATCAGCGTGTCCAGATTGGTGTCGGGGTCCACGGGTATTCGCTGCAAGAAGCCGGAAAGTTACGCCGTCGTTTCAGTTTGATTCAGGTATTGCTGTTTTTTCGGTAGGCCCTGCCGCGCCGTAACTTTCCGAACGCCAGCGGCGAACATCTAGCCGTCAAATGCTGCGTTTCTTTGAAATGTCTCCAGGCGCGCAATCCGTAACGAGTCCAAGGCTACACGATATCGCGGATCGCCCAGCGCCGGGAGAAGCAAACTATTACCGGAAGTCTCACGAGGAGATCGCGATGAGTTCTAAAAGAGTCAGGATATCCATTGCGCGTCGGGCCGTCGGCATGCTGTCGACCGCGTTGCTCGCGAGCACGCTGGCCGTTGCGGCCGAGCCCGGACGTGCGACGTTCGTGCTCACCAGCACCAACAACCCCGGCGGCAACGAGGTCGTCGTGTTCAGGCTCGATGTGGCCGGTACACCATCGCTTTCCTGGGTAGACACCTTGCCGACGCGCGGTGATGGCGGCGCCAGCACCAACGCCGGCATTTTGCAATTCCGGGAGGGTCGCGGAGCAGTGGCCAACTATGGCTCAAACACCGTGAGCGAGCTGGTGCGGCATGACGACACCATCAGTGTCGCCGGCACCATAGGTCTCGCGCCCGCATGCGTGAAGCCCGATTCGGTTGCGCTCACCGGGGAGCATCTGTTCGTGGTCGGCGCGACCTGCGCCGAGAGTCATGCCTGGCCGTCGGGCGCCATTGCCGGAGCCGTCGTGAGCCTTACGGATCCTTCGGCTGCGCAGATCGCGGTCGGCAGGCACTGGGCGGCCGTCACGCTGTCAGACGGGTCCGTGCTGCAGCTCCTGCGCCGTCAGGATGGGGCGCTCAGCGGCGCGAGTGCGTCTGTGACACTCCCAGGCACGGCGGACAATACCCCGCTCGGAGCCGCGTTCTGGGAGGATATTCTGGGATTCACTCCGGCCCACAGTCCTGACAGCTTCGCTGTCGTGGACAAGGACGGCGGCGTCTTCCCCATCACCGGGCCGACACCGCCCTATCCCGCCAACGCCCCCTGCTGGGTCGCCAAGGGGCCGGGAAATATCTGGTACACCAGCAACTCTCCCGGCCATGCGGTCTCCATATTCTTCACTGACGGCGCCGGCGGGATGTTCTACAAGTCGCTCCCCCTGCCGGGGGCGCCGACGGACATCACCGTCTCCGCCGACAACAAGAGGCTGGCTGTGATCTACAGCGCCGGGGGCAGCGGTTACGTGGCCGTATTTGCCATCGACGCCTACGGTGACCTCACACCTGTGACAACGTCGAGCCCCATCGGGATTGCGGCCTTCAGCGGGGTGGCGATCAGCGAGTAGCTCATTTCATGCAACTCACAACGAACCCTCACGCGGGATCGTCTGGGTTTTCGCCCGCTTTGGGTGACCAGGTCGCCGGTTGGTACAACCGACCTCTCAGAAGCGGTAGGAGAACCGCGCCATCACGACGCGCGGCCGCAGCGGAATATCCGCCTTGATGAACTGCGCCGAGGAGATGTTCGAGGGTCCGTAGACGTCGGTGAGGTTGCTGCCGGTGAGCTGCAACGTCCAACGATCCGTGATCAGGCCGACGGCCGCGTCGAAGATCGTATAGGCCGGGATGGTGTAGCGGGTAAGCACGGTGTCGCTCACAGGCGCATTGCCAGCCGGAAAGCTCGCCGGTTCGTTGCTCATGGCGCCGACATGGCTCGCCCCGGCCCAGACGAACGGGTAGAAGCTGCCGAGGTCGAAGTCGTAGCGCAAGCGCAGATTGAACGTGACGGGCGGTGAGAAAGGCGGTGCGGTATCGAGGTTACCGAGGCTCGTGTAGGGCTCTCCCGAGACGAGCGTGATGCACTGTCCGGCCGGCGTCGGGTTGTTGGGGGTGAGCGGCGTCTTACCCGCGGATTTGAGGCACGGGTTGTCCACCAGGTTCGCGCTGTTCCAGGAGCCCGAGCCCTGCAACGTCAGTGCCTCGGTGAGGCGCGCAATTACCTGCAGCTCCATCCCCTTGATGACGTAATCCGGCCCGTTGGTCCAGGCCGCGCAGCCGCATAGGTTGGCGAGGTTGACCGCAAAGGACTGCACGTCGTCCCAATTGAGGCGATACAGGGAAGCGTTCAGCACCAGGCGGTGCTCGAAGAGCTCGCTCTTGATGCCGATCTCGTTGTTGATCAGGTCATCCGAGGTGTAGCTGCCGGTCTCGAGGAACTGGTAGGTGTTGCTGAGCCCGTACAGGCTCCCTCCCTTCAGACAGCGGGGATCCGTCGAGGCCGGGCCGCAGTACGGCGCCGACGCCTCGAGCTGCGGCGCCAGGGCCGGAGCCGAAGTGACGCGGTTGAAGCCACCCGGACGAAAGCCCTGGGAAAAGGTGTAATACGCCATGACGTCGGGCGTCATGTGCCAGCTGAGATTGGCGCGGCTGCGGAAGCCGCTCTCGCTCTTCGCGAGCGTGATCGGGAAGCCGCAAAGGCCGGCGGCCGTACAGGCGCCGTTCGGGTGATCGATGACGAGTGGACTCGTGGTAAAGGCATACCAGACGGAGCCTTCCTCGAACTCATCGTACTTGAAGTGCCGCGTGCCCGCGCTCAGGGTAAGTTCGTGCGGAACGATGTCGAAGTCGACCGAGGCGAAGACCGCCGTCTGTTTGTAGCCGCGCTGTACGTCCTCGCCGAAGCCGCTGCCTGGATCGGTACGGTAGCTGGGATCGCCGCCATAAATGCCGGGCAACGGCCCGACTGCCGAAACGCAGTCCGGTCCGCCCGCAAGCGCTACGCCCAGGTTAGCCGGTGAGCACTCCGGAATGGAGAGGTAGTTGAAGCTCATGCTGTCGTCGATGACGAACTTCTCCCAGTAGGCACCCACCAGCGCCCGCAGCCGCGCCTTCTCGTCGGTGCTCACGCGTAGCTCGTGGCTCTGATGTTCGTTCCCCACCACGTCATGCCAGTTGGCAACCGGGGAGTAGCACTTCAGCGGCTTGCCGGCCAGCTGCGTAAACACCGCGGGGTTGGCGAAAAACGGGGCGCCGGTCCCGATGCAGTCGTAATACACGCCGTAAGTCGCGCGCGCGTAGTTGGAGTAATCCTGCTGCCCCTCGATGTGCCGCAGCATATAGCTGCCGGTGTACACAGCCTTGAGATCCCCGATCTTGCCGTTGAGCGTCCAGGCGGTGCTCTCGAAACGATCCAGCGTGTAAGCCGGAGTGAAGGCCGCGATCTGGTAGGGCGCCAGCGCGTTACCGTTCGAGTCGAAAGGGTAGGCGTAGAAATAGCCCTGCGCATCCATGTCCTGGTAGGTCTGCTGGATGAGGAGGTCCCAGTCGTCGTTGAACTGGTACAGGCCCGAAAGCCGCATCCCCTGCCAGGTGATCGGGTTGGTGCCGCTGCTGACGAGCGCGGCGTTACTGGCCACGGGACTCACCAGATTGACGCCCGCTACGGAGGGTGAGGGCATATCGAAGGAGATCGTGCTCGGCACATTGGCGATGTAGCCACCCTCTCGCTCTGAGAACAGTACCGCACGCACCGCCAGCGTTTCCGGGATCAGTGGCACGTTGAGCGTGGCGTTGAGCGCTGTGTTAGGTGCGCCGCCGGTGGTGATCCCGTAGGCCGCGCTGGCCTCCCCGCTGGTCGCATCGAGCACGGGCTTGTTGGTGATGTAGCGGATCGCGCCCGCCTCGGCGCCACCGCCGAACAGCGTCCCCTGCGGTCCCTCGAGAATCTCGATGCGCTCGAGATCCACCGCGTAGACGTCGACGTTGCGGGTGGGGAACTGCATCGCCTGATCGTCGAGGTAGAGCGCCACGTTGGGAAATGGCGCAGTGGTGGCCTGCGACTGGTTGCCAGTGCCAATGGAGCCGAGACCGCGGATGAAGATGTTGCCGGTGCCGGGGCCATTGCCGCTGTAGGAGACATTCGCCGTGTATTTGAGCAGCTGGTTCAAGGTCGTAACCCCGAGGTCGCTGAGCTGCGTGCCGCTAAAGGCCTGGATGGTGATCGGTACGTCCTCCAGGTTCTCGGCGCGGCGGTTGGCCGTGACCACGACCTCCTCGGCCGGTGCGGGTACGGAGCTTGCGCTCGCCCGCGGCGGCGCGGCGAGGATGCGTACGCTGCGCGCGGTGAGGAACTCGAACCTGAGTCCCGTCCCCTGCAGCAGCCGATCGAGCGCATCCTGCACGCTCATCCCCGCCATGACGGGATGCGACTGCTGTCCACGGATCAGCCCCGAGACGTATACCACCTGGAGCCCGCTCTGTTGGGCGAACGCCGCGAGCGCCTGCGCGAGCGGCTGGGCGGGAATGTCGGCGCCGAGCGCTGCGGGCGCGGCGGGAGATGCGCTCTGCGCCAGCGCCACCGCGGAGCCCGCGAGCGTCACGGGCAGCGCCAACGGCAGTGCGCGCAGCACTGCTGAGACAGCGGTCGCAATCGGGCCCGAATGCATCGCGTGCGCCTACTTCTGCGACACGCGAATCACCGTCGCCGTCTCCTCGACCCGTACATTGTCGAGGCTGCGCAGGAAGGCCACAAACGCCTCACTGTCGTCGGTGGCGAACACGCCGCTGATCTGCAGATCCCGGAGTCCCGGCGTCGCGATCACGAACGGCTTGGGTGCATAGCGATTGAATTCCGCCGCCACGCGCCCGAGCGGCTCGCGCTCGAACACGATCTGCCGGTGCAGCCAGGAGGTGGCGCGTTGCGCGTCCACGGCACTCGGGGCCTCCGGCAAACTGCCCGCGGTCACCCGCAGCTGCTGATCGGCGGCCACCATCACGAAACGTGCGCTCGGATCATGGTTGGCTGCCGCAAGCGCAACAGCTACCTGCCCCTGCTGCACGCTGATGAGGGCGGAGCTTTCCGACAGGCGTATGTCGAACCGGGTGCCCACATCCACGGCCTCGGCCGGACCTGCGAGCACGCGGAACGGGCGCGCGCTCTGGTGTGCCACCTCGAAGTCAGCCTCGCCTGCTTCGAGGAAAACCCGCCGTTCGGTGTCGCTGTAGCGGACCGTGACGGCGCTGTCGGTGTTGAGATGCAGCACGGAATTATCGGCAAGACGATAGCTCTGCTGTTCGCCGTGTCGGGTGGCGAAGTGCAGCGCGGCCACCCCCGTGTCGGGACGGATCGATCGCCTCGAGTTCCAGGTGAAGAGGCTGGCCAGGCATAGCACGCCGAGACCCGCCATCGCCGCCACGGCTTGCCAGCGGCCCGGGAATCGCAGCCGGACCGCCCGCGCCGGGCTTACTTCGGCAACGCGCGCGCGCGCGACAATCGTCTCGATCGAGTCCGCGGATCCAGCGGCCGTGGCCCGCAGATCCCGATCGATGCCTGCGAGCGCGAGATACTCCTCGACGTGCAGAGGCGAGGCCTTGAGCCAGCTCACGAAGGCCTCGCGCTCGGGCGCCGACAGGCCACCGCGATTGGCCACGAACCAGTCCGCCGACTGCTGCATGACGAGGTCGCGGATCCGCTCCTCGTTGGAACTCAGCGTACTCATGTGATCACCCTAGCCGCCCCATGCGACGCCGACAGTGCATCAGGCCCTGGCTCAGGTACTTCTTGACCATGTGGGTCGACACTCCGAGCCGCAATGCGATCTCCTCGTAGCTCAGGCCGTGCCAATACTGCAGTTCGACTGCCGCCCGGCACTTGGGCGACAGCTGCCCGAGCACCTCGCGCAGCCTCGCGACTCGCTGCTCGGTATCGACCTCGCCGCCGAGCACCGGCAGCTCGGCGAGCTGCTCCTGTACTGCCGGATCGTCCACGTCGACCGCCAGCCGGTCGCGGCTCTGGCGCTGCGCGTGCTCCTTGGCAAGATTGCTCGCGACCGTATAAAGGTAGGCCTCCGGGTTGCGGATCGCCCCCATGTCGGGGATCCGCAGCATCCGCACGTACACCTCTTGGGCGATATCCGCCGCTTCAGGATGTCGGCGTGTGCGCCGCAGCAGGAATGCCCGCAGGGCGCTCCCCTGCTGCGCGAACAGCCTCTCCACCACTGTCTTTTTAGCTTCGGTCATCGGTGCGAACCCTGACACTTAGTCAGGAGTGTGCTGCGGGGAATTCGGGTACCAGAAAATTATGACGGTACCCGAATTCCGGGGCGGGCGCTCATATCAGTCAGGTTTGCATTGCAAGAGCAGTTCCAACTCAACACATGGGAGATGACCATGAGCACTCAGACAACCCGCATCCGCACCCACTCCATCCTCGGCTCCGCCGCCCTCGCCTGCGCGCTCTTTGCCGGGACCGCCGTCGCCCGCGACTACACTGTCACCGTCGCGATGCACGTCAGCACCGCGGGGCTAGACCTCAGCCAGCCGAAGGACGCGCGCGCCTTCTACTATCGTCTCGAGAATGCCGCCTGGGTCGCCTGCACCCGCGGCGATCGGGTCGCCCTGGTGCCGGTCGACAACGTGAACGCTTGCTATCAGAAGGCGCTCGGCAGCGCAGTGCGCGCCGCCAGGACCCCGCTGGTCACGCAGCTGTACCTGGCCACGCATACCTTTGCGGACGCAGCCGCGCAGGGCATCGAGCTACCTTCACGGATGGCCGGGCGCTAGTCGCCCCGTGACGCTCCTGACGGGACACCTGCCTGAGCGTTTCAAACCCCACTCCGGGCATCTAACACTGTGACCTCTCGCGGGTAGGTCGCAGTGAGACCGCTGACCGCCGAAACCTGCCAGACAAAACCTCAATTAACCTGGGAGAAGATCCATGACCACGCACCTTGACGCGAATCTTCGTGCCGCAAGATCAGCAACTGTCATCAGGAGAATGCTGCTGGCAGCCGCAGCAGTCACCGCCGCAACCGTAGGAGTGAGCGCACATGCAAGCTGTGCGGATCCGAGAATCCCGGCACAGCAAAGCACACAGGAACAGACCGACCGTCTGGATCTGCTTCTGGCGCCGAGCTCGAGCGAATTCGCATGGAAAGACGCCGGCGAACGAATCGTGGGGACCTGGCATGTGGTGTACACACCCGACGGATCCACCACTCCATCTGGCGAAGCCTTCATTCAATGGCACAGTGACGGCACGGAGTGGGAGAACATCAATTACCCGGTTCTGGGTGGGAACATCTGCATGGGTTCCTGGAAAATGGTCGATCCGAGACATGTCTCCCGGAATCACTACGGATGGCTCTTCAACAACGGAATACTCGCCGGATACTTCAATGAGACTGAGACGGATGAAGTGGCGGCGGACGGAACGTCATATAGCGGCACCAACACGACGACGCTCTATTTCACCTCGGGGCCGCCCGTAGTACTGACCGGGACGGCGACGGGAAAGCGCATCGCGCCGTAATTCCGCCTCGGCCGACCCAGCTCCCGTCATCCGCCAATCGTCGGATGACGGGAGCACGCGCTGGTGCGGGTCGCGATCTGCGCCGTTTGAGTCATTCGCCTGCCACCGCATGTGTCACCCGCAGGGCGACCCGCTCTGGCCTTTCACACCAAAGCACGGCTTTGTGTCAGAGGCTCCGGCCGCAGCCCACGCTCTCGAGGGCAGCTTCGGGATACCTTGCTGCGAGGGTCAAGAAAATGCCTTCCCAATCAGTAGCTTAAGAGCCCTTTCGATTTCAACCGGGGAGCCATTCGACGTCGATACGCTGCTGACCAATACTCCCGAAGGGAAGTAGCCGCTTCGCGCCAGTCACTCTCGTCACACTTCCAGGCGATCGCCTGGGCGCGCCACCAGTGCGTAGAGGACCGGCATCAGAAAGATGCTGATGAGAAGGCGCGTGAACAGACCGCTGACGATCACGAGGGCAAATGGCCGCTGGGAATCGGTCCCGACCCCGGTGGCAAGCGCCACCGGCAGCAGACCGAGCGCTGCCACCAGCGCCGTCATCATGATTGGACGTAACCGCAGAATCGCCCCCTCGCGAATGGCCGCCGCGAGAGCGGTGCCGCCGCGGCGCAACTCGTTCACATAGGAGATGTAAACGACTGCGGTCTGCACCGAAACGCCGAACAGCGCGAGGAATCCGATTCCGGAGGAAACCGAGAATGGCGTGCCAGTGATCCACAGCGCCACGATGCCGCCCACCGGCGCCGACAGCACTACGCCCAGGACCGTGATGAACGGAAATTTGAAGTTGCTGTAAAGCGCGAACAGCAACAGGAAAATCAGGAACAGCGTCAGCGGCAGGATAACCTGGAGCTGCGCGCGCGAGGTGGTGTATTCCCGGTACTCACCGCCCCAGTCCAGGCGATAACCGTGCGGCAGAGCAACCTTGGCGTTGACCTGTTTTATGGCGTCCTCCACGGCGCCCGCGAGATCGCGCCCTTCGACCGAGAACTGCACCCCGATGTAGCGCGAATTGTCCTCGCGATAAATGAACGACGCGCCTTTGGCCACCTGGATATCAGCGACCTCCTTGAGTGGAATTTGCTGGCCATTGGCAGTCGCCACCAGGATGTTGCGGATCTGCTCGGGAGTGCTCCGGTATTGCTCCTGGAGACGCACGATCAGATCGAACTGTTTCTCCTGCTGCACCACCTGCGTGGCGACGTCTCCGCCGACGGCCGTCTGAATCAGGCTGTTGATGTCGGCGACGTTCAGGCCGTAGCGCGCGATCCTGGCGCGGTCGATGCTGATGACCAGACTCGGCTGTCCGAGCTCCTGCACCAGCGTCACGTCCTTGATGCCGCGCACCCGCTCCAGGATCTGTTTGATCGCCCGGCCTTTCTGTTCGAGCGTCTCCAGGCTCGAGCCGAAGACTTTGACGGCCAGCGCACTCTTCAGGCCCGTCTCGGCCTCGTCCACGGCATCCTCTGCAGGCTGGGTGTAATTGAAGGTGATGCCGGGAAACGCCTGCAGCTTCTGGTCGACGACCTCGATCAGCCCTGCCTTGCTGCGATATGTACCGCGCCACTGCGAATAGGGTTTGAGACCCACGTAGAACTCGACGTTAAAAAAGCCGGTCGGGTCGGTGCCGTCGTCGGGCCGCCCCAGCTCGGAGGCGACCGTAGTGACCTCCGGAAAACTGCTCAGGACGGCGCGCACCCTGGGGGCGATCTTCGCGGACTCATCGAACGAGATGGTATAGGGCATCGTCGCCCGCACCCACAGTGCGCCCTCATCGAGCTTCGGCATGAATTCGGCGCCGACGCGCGGAATCAGCAGCAGCGCCAGCGCGAGCAAAACGGCCGAGCCAAGCGTGGTCTGCCAGGGGCGCGCGAGGCAGAAATCCAGAAGTTTGATGTAGCGCGACCTGATGGCCTCGAATGCGGGATTGCGCCGCTCGCGTACCCCGTGTCGCATGAACCAGGAACACAGCACGGGCAGCAACGTCAAGGTGACCAGCAGCGCCCCGATCAGAGCAAACACCATGGTGTCCGCCATCGGCCGGAACAGCGTGCCGGACGGCCCGGATAGCGCATAGATCGGCAGGAAACCCGCGACGATTACCGCGACCGCGTAGAACAGTGGGCGATCCACCTCTGCGGCTGCATCCAATATGACGTCCGTGAGCTTGAACGGTCCCGTGCCGCGCGCCGCCACCTGGCGAAAGATGTTCTCGACCATCACCACTGCGCCGTCGACCAGGATGCCGAAGTCCACCGCTCCGATGGAGAGCAGATTTGCCGAGGCGTTCTGCAGATCGAGGCAGACGAAGGCGAACAGCAGCGCGAGCGGAATGCTCGTGGCGACGATGAGGCCGGTGCGGAAATCGTAGAGGAAGAATATGAGCACCGCGACCACCAGAACCATGCCGCGCAGCAGATTGCGCTCCACGACCTCGGTCGTGAGGTCAACCAGGTCACTGCGGTCGTAGAACGGGACGATCTTCACATCCCTGGGCAGAGTGAGGTCGTTGAGCTCTCGGGTCTTGGCCTCGACGCGCTGCAGAACGTCCTGGGTTTTCTCGCCGGTGCGCAGCAGGATGACGCCTTCGACCGCGTCGTCCTGCTTCTGATAACCGAACTCCCCGAGCCGCGGTGCGATACCGATCACCACCTGGCCGACATCCTTCACCAGTACCGGGGTGCCGTTGGACACGGCCACCACGACATTGCCGATGTCTTCGAGCGAGGTCAGGCGCCCGAGGCCGCGCACGTAGTAGAACTGACCGCCTTGCGAGTAGAAGCCGCCCCCGGCGTTATCGTTGTTAGCCGCCAGGGCGCTCTCCACCTGCGCCACCGAGAGTCCCACCGAGGCAACGCGCACCGGATCCAGCAATACCTGATACTGCATCGTTCCGCCGCCAAATCCGGAGTCATCCGCCACACCGGGAACGGATCGGTACGCCGGCTCGATGGTCCAGTCCTCGAATGTCTTGAGCTCCATCGGCGAGCGGTCCGGGCTTTGCAGCACGTAGCGGTAGATCAGCCCGGAGGGCGAGGACAGAGGCGCAAGCGTCGGGCTTACGCCGTTGGGGAGCGTCAGCTCGCTCAGGCGGTTGAAGGCCTGCTGGCGCGCGAAGTAGTCATCGGTGCGGGTCTGGAAGGTGAGGATGATGTCGGAGAGGCCATAGAGCGAGATCGAACGGATCGTGACCAGCCCGGGAATGCCATTTATCTCGCGCTCGGTCGGGACCGTGATCAAGCGCTCCACTTCCTCGGCGGCGTGACCGGGCCATTGGCTGATGATCTCGACCAGCGGCGGGGACAGGTCCGGGTAGGCATCCACCGGCAGCCGCATCAGCGAGTGCACGCCGGCCACGACCAGCACCAGCGTCATCAGGAGGATCAGCAGGCGCTGACGGAGCGACGAGGCCACGATCCGGTTCATGATCGAGGCGCTGCGCGGCACGGCTCCGGGGGTCGGGATTTCCGTGCTCATTGAGTCTGGATGAACTGAACGAAGATTCCCCCTGCGACCACGACCTGATCACCGGCGCGCAGGCCGTCCGTAATGTCGTACTGCTCGCCGGCGCGGTAACCGAGCAGTACGTGCCGCCGCGCAAAGCTGCCGTCGGACTGCGCGACGTATACGAACGGCAGGTTCTCGTCGTCGCGCAACACCGCCGAGACCGGTATCAGCAGTCCCCGGCTTTCCTGGCGCGCCCGGATCAGGACCCGGACATACATCGCCTTCTTCAGACGATTGCCGGGGTTGTCCGCCACCACGCGCACCCGTACCGAGCGGGTATCGGGATCCACCAGCGCCGCGATGTTGTCCACCTTGCCCGGTACGTTCTCCCTTCCGATGCCGGTCGTGACCTGCACGCTGTCGCCCACGCTCACCGCATCGAGGTCCGCGCCGAACAATTGCGCCATAACCCAGACGCGCGACAGGTTGGCGACCGTGAAGCACGCCGTAGTGCCGGCCTGCAGCAGCTCGCCCGGCGTGATGAGCTTTTCGACCACCGTGCCCGAAATCGGCGCGCGGATCGGGGCCTGGGGGTGTTCAATCGGGTGTCCTGCATCGAGGTCCTTGAGCGTCGCCGGGCTCACCTTCAGCGAGACGAGTGCCTGCAGAGCAGCGTCGCGATCCGCTTCGGCACTGACGGCATCGGTCTCGGCCTGCGCGGCTTCGCGCACCGAGACGCCGTTGTGCTGTACAAGATCCTGATCCTGGTCGGACAGCCGGCGATCGGTCCGGGCTGTGGCGAGTGCCTTTTGATAGCTGCTGACCGCGGCGGCAAAGTCGGGCGAATCAACCAGCGCCAGGGGATCTCCCTCCCTGACCTGCTGGCCTGGAGAGACGAGCAGCCGCGTCACCGGCCCGGAGAACGGCGCCAGCACGCTGGTCGCCTGATCGTTGTCGAAATCCACGACGCCGGTGGCTTCGACGCTACGGTAGTAGCCGGCCGCCTTCACGACGTACAGCTCGATGCTGCGGCGCTGGTCCGCCGTGAGCGTCACGTTGCCGCCTCGCGGAGGTGACTGCGCCTGATTACTTGCAGAGCAACCGGTCAAGAGGCTCACTGCCGCGGCCAGCATCGCTGTGGCAGCTGTGCGTTGGCGGATGCCCCGCCCTGAGTTATTCATTTTTTGCGTGCCTGCCGAGTGCTGCGTCGTGCCACCAGCCGCCGCCCAGCGCCTGGAACAAGGCTGCGGTATCAGCGAAACGATTGGCCTGGGCCTGTACGAGGTTGATTTGTGCCTGCTGATCGGCCTGCTCGGCGCTCAGCAGCGAAAGATAGCTGGCGTAGCCTGCTTGCCACTGTCGCTGCGCGAGATCGAGGGTGACCTTGGCGGCGTCCGCCGCGGCCGCGGCCGTCTTCACGCCGGCAGCATCCTGCTCGAGGGCCGCGAGCGTGTCGGCGACATTCTGGAAAGCGGCCAGGACCGTGCTGCGATACTGTTCGGCGGCCTGCTCGTAAGCCGCCTTCGCGGCGCGCTCCTGGTGCAGCAGCGTCCCGCCCTCGAACAGCGGCGCGGTTGCTGTCGCGCCCAGACTCCAGAAACCTGTGCCGGAGGTGAACAACTGATTCAGCGCCAGCGCCGTGCTGCCGGAATCTGCGCTCAGCGTAATGTTGGGCAGACGGTTGGCGATAGCGATGCCGACCTTGGCGCTGGCGGCGTGCAGGTTCGCCTCCGCCTGCCGCACATCGGGGCGTTGTTCCACGAGCTCGGACGGCAGGCTGAGCGGCAGTTCCTGCGGCAGCTGCAGACTCGTCAGCTCGAAGGTCTCTGCCGGCGCCTGGCTCGGAAACTGCCCACCAAGCACTGCCAGCAGATCGCGCTGCGCGGCCGCCTGCTTGAGGAGCGGCGGCAGGGTCGCCTCAATTTGCGCCAGCTGCGCTTCCTGCGCGGCGACATCCAGCCCGCTCGCATAGCCGTGCGCGAACTGGTATCGCACGGTCTCGGTCATGCTCGACCCGACCCCGATGAGCTGCCGGGTTACCGCGATCTGCGCGCGCAACGAGGCATCCTGGATCGCCGCGACCACCACGTTGGAGGTCAGGGTGTTGTAGGTCGCTATCATCTGGAAGCGCATACCCTGAGCTTCGGCCTGCAGCGACTCGACGGTCCGTCGGTTGAGTCCGAATACGTCGGGCGTGTAGGAGACGCTCACCTCGGGGGTAAAGAGGTTATAGAGAAAAACGTTTGAGCTCGGCGTGGGGGAGATCGTCCCGGCTTGCCGCTGGCGGCTGGCGGAAAAATTCCCGCTGACGCTCGGGTAATAGGCGCCCCGCTGCGCCAGGACCGTCTCGTGCGCCGCCACCAGCGCGGCCTGCGCCGCTTTGAGGTCGGGATTGTGGGCGAGCGAGCGCTCGATGAGGTCATTCAGCGGCTGGGAATGAAACAAGGTCCACCAGTCCGCCGAGAGATCGCCGCCTCTGGCGAAGTGCTGGGCTTCGCCACCGGTGACGTTCGGGGTGGCGGCAGTGCCCGTTAGTGGCCTCGCGGTGTAGTCATCAACCCCCGGGGGTGCCGGTTTCTTGAAGTCGGGCCCCACGGCGCACCCGGCGCAGAGCGCAACGAGCGTGGCCACAGCGGATAGCCCGCGCGATTTGCAAGCCCCACTCATACGAATCAGTAGGAATCCCCGCGAGACGCCGCGTGCCGCCTCGAGTTTCGCCAATCATCTTGCGCAACGGTGAGAATACCCGCGCCTAGGCGAAGTTGCGAACCACTGCAGGCGCCGAGCCGACCTTGAGCGCAATGGCTCTCCGCCGCGCGATTGCTTGGGTCACCAGATCAGGCCCAGGGGCCGTACATTAGGTTACTTTCGCACTTCGATGAGCACGATGACTCGTAACCCCTTTTGATCGCACGCAATGGGCCGGGGCGTTCGGTCTCGACCTGGCATCTGCCTTTTCGCAGGCAGCCCGGCATTCGTCGGCCGGCCGCTGACAGTGCGCCTGCATGCGACGTTCGCGGATGCGCCCGTCGTCGAACCCGCGTCACCCGAGCTTGGCTCGAACAGGTGCCCTAAGCCCGGACTTCGAGCGCCGCGCGGCCGCTAGGGTTGGGTGCAGACGCCGCTGTGCGAGTGTCGGAAAGTCTCACTCGAGTTTGCGCGCTACACCGAGCCCCCGTGCTCGCTCGCGACTTCCGATGCCGCAACCCGTAACGACGCAGGCCGCCGAGGCACCGGCACCGACGGCGGATCCACCGGCCACGAGAAGGCGTTGGCTCTCACTAATATCCGTCCAGGCCGAGATAGGAAACCGAACAGGACGCCGGTGGCCCGCTCAGACTCGGCGCAAGCAAGGGCAGATTGACGTCTGGCCCCAGATCCGTGATCGGATTCGGGTTTCCGTCGAGCCGCGTAAAGAGCGTAAAGAACAGATTCAGGATGCGTGCGCGGGTCCGGCCGTAGGAGTTCGGATCGAGAGCGGGTATGCCATGGAAATGGTTCGCATTGTTTATGACGTAACGATCCGCTTCGTAGAGCGTGTCTTCCGCACAGCCATTCTTTCCCTCCGCCAGGAACACCGCGCTCTGCGCAACAATCTCCAGGAGTCTGATCTTGTTTGGCGTATCGATGGGATCTTCCGCCAGTTCCACTCCCAGATTGATGTACTTATATTCGGCGAAGTTCACCAGCGTCTTGGGCAGTCTCCCCAGTTCCTGGGTCGCGTTGTTGAGGTTCAGCGCCGTGCCGATCAATGTCATCGACATGCCGCCCGAGGTCAGTTTATTGCCGCCGCACCCATCCGTGAGCTCGATGATTCGATTGCCTTCGGGAATGATGCCCTCGATGGGTGACAGGCTCCAGGGACCCCAGCCGTCGCTGATGCTGTCGATGAACGCACCGTCCGGGGCGCATTCGGTGGAAGGGTTGCCCCCCGGAGGGAAGAAGGCATCCGGGTTGGCGTCGTTCATGATCAGGAGTCCCGGGATTCCATTGACCCCGTTCGCGATCCCCTGGATCACTGCGAAACCGGTGCCTGATCCCGCGCCACGCGAGCCATAGGCGCCGCACAGGTAATCCGGGATCACGGAATTCCCGGCGCCCCCTGAGGGCAGACTTGGGCACATCGCCGCCAGCGGCAGCGTCGGGGAGTTGTAATACGGACTGCTCGGTATCCCGGGCGGACAGATTGCACGCGGATCGACGTTGACCGTGCAGATGTTTTCGGTGATCACGGCAGCGCTGCCCGTCAGGGCGGCGAGCGCCGCCGAGGCAGCCGGTGTGCCCGCGGCGATGGATTGGTTTTCACCCCCCGTGATGTTGCAGATTGCCGGCGAGGTGCAGCCGGCAGCGGTTCCGCTGCCGTTCTGCACGGGTGGCGGACCCGCGAACTGATAGGCACCGCTCGAACAACTCGGAGACTGCCCGCCCACGGGCCGGGCTACGCCGCGCTGATCGGTGGCGGGGCAATTTGCGACAACGCCGTCGAAATTGGCCACACTGTTGGCGAGCAGAGCAATTGTCTGCGTCGGGCCGCCGTTATTGGCGAGCTGATTGAGATTCAGGCCTTCCGTACCGGTATCGGGGACACCGAAGCCGCTGTTCGACCCGCCAAAGTTGCAGGTGTTGGTGGTGTCGTCGTTCAGATTTCCACCGCCGTCGACGAACTGGGTGGCGTTGGGCGCCGCCAGGCAGTTGCCGGCGTTCGAGGCCCCCTCGGAGGCGAGAATCGTGTTGTACAACGTCGCCTTGCCGAAGGCGGGCGCATAGATTGCGTTAGCACCATTGGTGGCGGTGTTGGTCGAGAATGTGCTGTTGGTCACCGTCAGCGTGGCGCCGGAGGACCCATCGATCGTGATCGCGCCACCGCCGCCGGGACTGGAGTTGCCGTAGAAAGTGCTGTTGGTAATCGTCGTGGTGCCATAGGTGTAGATGGCACCACCTCCCGAGCCTGCGGAATTGCCGGAAAACGTGCTGTTGGTGATCGTCAATGCGGCGTTCTGCATCAGAATTGCCGCCCCCAGCCCATTAACGAACGAATTGTTCACGAACGTGCTGTTCGTGACGGTCAATGGAGCGTAATAGGCTCGGATTCCGCTGAAATTGCACCCCTGGTTGTTTTGGTTGCAGGAGAAACTGGTAATCGTCAGTGACTTGAGGGTCAGCGGCCCATTGTTCTGAATCACCCCTGGAGTCGGGTTTGACTGCGCGCCCTGGGTGGCGCCGCTGATGACGATGCTCTGCGCCGACGCTGACGCATCGATCGTAAGCGTCGCGGTCGTGGCCGTCGCCGGCAACACGCTCGTCAGCGAGATCGTGCAGACGCCCCCGGTACACCCGGGGTCGGTCGCCGGAATGTTGAAGTTAATCGTGCCGGTTATTGATGCCTGGGCCGCGGCGACCGCATTCGCCGTCGTGATTGCATCACGCAGCGTCGCACAGGTGTAGTTGGGCAGGTTGCTCGTGCAGATGACGGGGTTTGCGGCGTCGTCGGCCGTCGACGTAACGGTGAGTATTTGCGCCTGAGCGACGCCAAATCCCACGAATATGAGGACCGCACCGAACAGACTGGACCGTGTGGCGTTCTTCATCGGGCGCCCCTTGCAAGCAAGTGTAGTGACGGCAGCCGGCGTGCGGCGGTCGTGTTATGTTTGTTTTTTGCGTTCCCGACGCTACTCGCCCACCTGTAGAGGTGTCAAACGAGGAGGCGCGGTAAAGGACGGCAATCGACGGCAATCGCTGGCAATCGACCGCTGTGTCAGAGGTATTTTGTCGGTTGCTGACAATGCCGCGCCGCGCCAATTCAACTCAGGTCAGGTGAGGCACACACCGTGACCAAGCGCGCCGCCCAAGCTTATGTTCAATTCCGCGTGCCGGTGGGCGCTAACGTCGCAATCGTTTGAGCGCTGGCGTCGTGCGTTCGGGCGCGAATTTGCTGCGCGTGTAACTGCTTGAGGTAGCGATCCGCGAGGTCGCGGTAGGCCGGCGGCGCTTCCGGATCCTTGTCGAGGATGCCGGCGCCATGCCGCAACAGCGGCCCGGCTTCCGCATAGCGTTGCAGACCCGTGAGCGCGGCGCCCTCGGCGCACTCCCCGACCGCGGTCTTCCAATGATCCGGTGACAGCGACGCCGCGAGAATCGCCACCGCGCTGTTTGCGGCCACGAGGGCCTCGGCATTCTGCCCGCGTGCGACCTCCAGGATCGCCAGATGATCCAGGCTCCCCCCCACATCGGGGTGTTTGGGCCCGAGCAGCCGCTGCCGCATCCCGAGCGCGTCTTTGAGGTCCTGGTCCGCCTCGGCGTACTGACCCGCCTCCGTCAGCCAGAAGCCGACTCGATTCTCCAGGCGTGCGACCTCGGGGTGATCGCCGGGAAAAAGCTGCCGCATTATTGCTAGGGCCTTACGCTCATCTGCGAGCGCGGCGACCCTATCGCCCCGCGCATACTCAATGAACGCAATGTTGTTGAGCATGGTGGCAACGTCTGGATGCACTTCGCCAATCGTCTGCAGCTCGATCGTGAGCGCCAGACGGAACATCGCCTCTGCCCCGGTCAGGTCCCCCTTGGTTTGTTTCACACTTGCCAGGTTGCTGAGCGTCAACGCGACCAACGGATGCTTATCGCCGAAAAGACGCTGTCGCATGGCGAGCGACTCGAGGTAGAGCTTTTCTGCGGCATCGTAGTCGCCGTCTTCGTTCAGCAGTGCCCCGAGGTTGTCGATCGCCAGCGCCAGCCCGGGATCCGGCTGCGTGCCGTTCAGCCTGCGCTGCATGTCGAGCGCATCGCGCATCAAGGGGATGGCGTCCTTGAGGTGACCTTCGTCGTCGATCACAAGCGCCAGGTCCTGCAGCGTTCGCGCGATATCGGCATGCAACGGCCCCAGCTCCTTCCGCTGGATGACCAGCGCCTTGCGAAGGGCGCTCTCGGCGTCGCCGTCGCGACCCTCGCCCTGTAGCACTTCCCCGAGTCCGTGCAGAGACTTCGCGAGCGCGGCGCGGTTCTCCCGCGTAGGCGGCTGCGCCGCCTCATAGGCAATCGCCTCGCGGTAGCTTTTCTCGGCCACCGGCAGATCCGCCTGCCAGTAGGCAAGCTCTCCGAGGTGACTCAGCGAATCAGAGAGCGCGTCCAGACTGCCCTCAGGTAGCTTGCGGCGCTCATCGACCGCTCGGGCGAGGAGCGGCCGGGCCTCTTTATAGAGTCCGAGGCCCATATACACGGTCCCGACCGTATCCATCAAGGTTGCCTGGACGGCGGGCTGGCCGGTGAGTCCCCGGTCGATACGCGCGGCTCCCTTGTCGAGCATTTCCCGCGCCGTGACCGTGTTACCACGCGCCTCGCTCGGATCCGAGACCTTGAACAGATCGACGAGAAACTGGGTGGTCTGCTTCGCGGTCTCGGCCTCCGACTCTGCTCGCACCGTCTGCTTCTGCGCGACGCTGCGCTGGATGAGCGCATAGACGGCCAGCCCGCTGGTCAGCACCATGCCGACAGTGGCGCCGCCCGCAATAATGGCCATCCTGCGGTTGCGCCGCTGCTGCTCACGTCTGCGCAACGCGTCGAACCCTAAACCGAGCATGCCGGCGATGAGTTTCAACTTGGCGGCGAAACGTCCGTCCTTGCCGGGTCGTGCGTCAGCGGCTATCGGCTCGGTGCGGGCGCTGCCGAGAACGCCGCCGGCGTTGAGGTGGAACCTGAGCGCCGGCGGAAAGCACTCCTCATTCTCCCGCCCGGGCATGTCCGTAGCATTCGGCTCACCCGCGACGATCAGGCAGAAGATCCGATCCTCGCGACCGAGGCGCTTGAACGCCAGGATCTCCTCGTTGACCCACTTTGAGCGCGCGGCGTTCGGCGAACAGATGACGATCTGGCAGGCGGACTCCCGCAGCGCGGTGCTGATCTCCTCACCGAGATCGGTCGCCGAGGCGAGCTCTTCCCGGTCGCGGAATACCGGATGCAGGCGCCGTGGCACTAGGCCACGGGGGGTCTGAATGCCGACGAGCTGCTTCGGGGGTCGATAGGATTCAAGCGCTCTGTGCAGCCACGTCGCCCACAGCTCATCGCGATGGCTATAGCTGATGAACGCTTTGTAACGCGGCTCGCTCAGACACCCGACCCCACTGCGGCAATATCGTCACCGTCCGTGGGTTACCGCGTTCTTGTCCGGGCCGCACTGCTGCGGTGGTGGGTCAGCCTCTGCCCGCCACCGTTGTTTGTCAAGGCGCACACGCCCCGGCGAGCTCACGCGCCCGCCGGCGCCACCTGGGCAGCGGATATCCAAGTCTCTCAATCGAATGAGACTGCTATCTCATCTCGATTCAAGATGCGGGTGTTAGTGCTGCCTGGCCTCGGCCACGTGACCGCGACCATCACGTTCTTCGTCTCCCTTGAAATGGCCCCTGGCCACGCGCTTCGACGGCTCGGCCCGCTCACCACGATTTGGCAACGGGCCTCTGTAACCGTGGCCGGGATGGAACGTGTTATCTACGCTTCCGTGGAATTCCGCGGGACCGTGAAACCACGGGCCAGCGCCAATGAAGACCGACCCGTTGAACCATTCGGGTCCGGTGTACCCGGCAGGAGCACAGTTATACGGAGCGACGAATTAGTACCCGTACGGACAGTCGGGAGCAGGACCTATGTTGATGCTGACCTGAGCCTGTGCTCCGGCAGTGCTTGTCGCGAGAGCGCCTCCGGCAACTGCTGCCAACATTAAAAACTTGCTGCCACGCATAAATTCACCTCGGCCTTGATTCGTCCCTAAGGGGACATCCGCGGCAACGCTGCGCGGCGTCAGACGCTTCGACGTCCCACCAGAAACATAATCACGGCGCCAATTAGAAAGAGAACGAAGAGGATCTTTGCGATGCTCGCCGCACCGGCCGCAAGCCCGGCGAAACCGAGCACACCGGCGATGATCGCGATCACCAGGAATACGACTGCGTAGTGAAGCATGGCTCCTCCGGTTCTGACTCGGTGCGGATGTCCGAACTACATTTGGCTCGCCTCGGGCCGGCAATTCGGTCGGTGAAGGAGCCCACAAGGCGTAGGTTGGACCCTACGCTTCAGGTGCGGGGAGGCTGCGCGACCATGAGCCGAAAACACCCGTACGACTGCGGTGCAGCCCGCACCCCGGTACTAAAAGCAATCGAGGTCGTCGGCGAACGCCACCGGGCCCTGGTACACCCGCGCGATCACCGCTCGCGTCTCAGACTCTCGCCCCAAGGTGCGCAGCATCCGATGCGACAGCACAACCCCTCCGACAGCGGCGCTCTTGGCGATGCGGCCGATCACCGACGGTGGCATGTGGAGCGCCCTCGCTGCGCCGGTCTCGCCTTCGGGAACTGCGTTATGCGCTACGAAGAGATCCGCCCCTTTCGCCAGCCGCTCGAGGTTGCCGTTGTCACCGTTGGTGTCGCCGGAGAACACGATGACCCTGCCGCCCATGCTGACACGCCAGCCTATTGCCGGTACGCCGCCGTGGATAACCTGCGTGGCATCCAACAAGAGGTCGCGCGTGCTCAGGACCGTTCGGATTTCGTGAGCTGTCAGGACGACGTCATGCGCCTGCAGCGCGTAGCCGCCGTCTTTCCCCGCCAGGAAATCCGCGAGATATCGATAGGCGCCGCGTTTGCCGTCGAATAGGTCTGCCACGAACTCGGTGGTCGAAGGGAAATCGTCGTTGCCGGGCGGGCCATAGACTGGCAAGGGAAGTTTGCGCTCTTCAAAGTAGGAGGACTTGATCAGCGCGGGGAAATCCGCGCTGTGATCGATGTGCAGATGCGTGAACAGGACGCCATCCAGTTGAGCCACGTGCGCGCCCGCCTGTCCGAAGCGCAGCGCGCTGCCACCGCCGCTGTCGACCAGGATGCGCGGGCGGCCTTCCTGCCAAATGAGGTAGCTGGTGGACGCTCGCTTATCCTCCAGCTCGGGACCGCCCGAACCGAGAACCTGCACTTGCACGCCGTGTCCGCTGCATGTCGCAACCGCCGCGGCCGCCATCGGTGCGAGAGCGCTTGCGCACAGTAGTGGAAGTACCGCGAGTTTAGGGTTCAGCATCACGGTTGAGGTCCTCTCCAGCCAATCCTACCCATGCTCGGCTGAGGTGAGGTAGCTTTCACCAGCTCTCTTCACGCGTGCCGGGATACCCGCTCACGATGCAAGGCAGGTCCCTATGTACAGAAATCTGACCCTCGCAGCGAGCCTGCTCGCGATTCTCAGCGCGCCAGCCGCTCACGCACGCTCCCCGCAAGTGCACCGGCTCGAGGCGACACCGTCCACCGTCGCATACGGCTACTACTGGTCGGAAGCACCTCCGGTCTTGCGAATTGCATCGGGCGACGTCATCGACGTTGACACCCTGCTGACCAATACGCCCGAGGGGCTCTCGAAGGCCGGGGTGCCCGACGATCGCATCCAGACCTCGCTCAAGGAAATCGTCAGTCAGGTGACCGGTGATCGACGCGGGCCCGGGGGTCACATCCTGACGGGTCCCGTCTATGTGGAGGGCGCCGAGCCCGGCAATGTGCTCGAGGTCAGGATTCAGTCGATCAAGCTGGCAATCGACTATGGGTACAACGGCTGCAAGGGGTTCCTGCCTGATAATTGTGAGCCGAACCTGCCGGTTCGCATCATCGCGCTCGACCGCTAGCGGATGACCGCGCAGTTCTCCCCCGGGATCGTGATCCCACTTCGACCCTTCTTCGGCAGCATGGGCGTGGCACCCGCGCCCGAGGCCGGACGCCTCAGCAGCAATCCGCCCGGGCGCCACGCCGGGAACCTCGACAATCGCGAGCTGGTGGTGGGCAGTACGCTATATATCCCGGTCTTTGCCCGCGGCGCCCTGTTCGAAGTCGGCGACGGCCATGCCGCGCAGGGCGACGGTGAAGTAGACCAGACGGCGATCGAGACCTCGCTCCGCGCCCGCCTGCAGCTCATCGTGCGCAAGGACATGCAGCTCACCTGGCCGCGGGCCGAGACGCCCACCGATTACATCAGCATGGCAACGGATCCGGACCTGACCGTGGCCACTCGCGCGGCGATCCAGGAAATGATCGATTTCCTCGTGACCGAGAAGAAGCTGACCCATCACGAGGCATATCAGCTCGTGAGCATCGCCGGGAACGTGGCCATTACGCAGCTCGTCGACAAGCCGAACGTCGGTGTGCACGTGCGTCTGCCGAAGAGCATTTTCGTCCCCAGGTAGCTGCAATACGCGACCGGCACATGACGATACAGACCTGGAATGCCGAGGAGTACGCCAAGAACGCCCGGTTCGTCACTGACCTTGGCATGCCGGTCCTCGAGTTGCTCGCTCCGAGACACGGGGAGCACATCATCGACCTGGGCTGCGGCGACGGGGTACTGACGAAGAAGATCGCCGAGCGCGGTTGCAAGGTGCTGGGGATCGACAGCAGCGCAAACCTCGTTGCGTCTGCCAGGAAGCTCGGGCTCGATGTCATGGAAATGAGTGTCCACGACATGGAATTCGGTCCGCACTTTGACGCAGCCTTTAGCAGTGCCGCGCTTCACTGGATGAAGGATGCCGCTGGGGTGATCCGGCGAGTCGCGCGAGCGCTGCGACCCGACGGTCGCTTCGTGGCTGAGATGGGCGGCCATGGGAACGTCAGAGTCATCCACTCTGCGCTCATTGAGGAACTGAACTCTCGCGGCTATGACGGCGAGGCGGCGAACCCTTGGTACCTTCCGACAGCCAGCGACTACGGCGCACGGTTATCAGCAGGTGGTTTCAAGGTGAACTACATCGCACTGCTCCCGCGCCCCACTCCTCTTCCGGGCGATGTGATGGGTTGGCTTACAACCTTCGCGGGCTCTTTCACCAGTGTGCTACCCGAGCCCGAACGACAGGAATACCTGACTTGCGTGCGTGCACGCATCAGGCCGCAACTCTGCGACGCGCAGGGGAACTGGACGGCCGACTACGTGCGCCTGCGTTTCGCAGCACAGCTCGCCTGAGCACCGGTGAGATGGGGTCGCGCGTGCGGCGACTCAAGACACCGCTTCGAACCTGCTGTCCGGACGCATGCGGAATGCGAGCAACACGCCTGCACCCATAAGCAACATGCTGCCAAGAAACGGCAGCTGCCAGTTGCCGGTCTTGTCAATCAAATAGCCGCCCACAACGGGACTGATGATCGCCGCCAGAGCCGAGCCCGAGTTCATCATTCCGCTCGCCGTGCCGCTGTAGTCCGGGGCGATATCCATCGGGATCGCCCACATTGGACCGATGGTCATCTCGGCAAAGAAGAAGCCTGCGGAAAGACAACAGAGCGATATGCCGAGATCGTGGGTGAACATCAGGGGAATGAGCGATAGCAGAGTCATAAGCATGCACACCGAGACCATGGCGCTGCGGGCGCGCTTGAGACTGCCGCTGCGTCTGAATAGTTGGTCGGTGGCCATCCCCCCGAGCGTGTCGCCCAGCACCCCCGCAAAGAATACGCCCGATGAGAAGAGTGCGGCTTTCTTGAGGTCGAGGTTATGGCTGTGCAGGAAGTATTGCGGAATCCAGCTGAGGAACAGCCACAGGGTCCAGCCGTAGCAGAAATAAACGATGGTCACCGGCGCCATGCGTTTGAACAGGGGCTGCCACGGAACGTGGCGTGCCTTTGTGGCCGACGCCGGCAGCATCGCGAGCTCTGCCGCCGTGATGCGCGGATGATTCTTAGGATGCTCGCTGAAGACCAGCGCCCAGAGCGCCACCCAGGCGAAGCTGAGCGCCGCACACGCGTAGAACGAGGCGCGCCAACCCCACGCGGCCATGAGGAAGACGATCAGGGCGGGCGCGACCGCGTTGCCGACGCGCGCGGCCGCATGCGTGACCCCTTGCGCGTAGCCGCGTCGCCCCATCGCGACCCAACGAGACATGGCGGTGGTGGCGGCTGGAAAGGTGGCGCCCTCGCCCAAGCCGAGCAGCACTCGGGCGAGCAGCAGTGAGGCGAGCCCCCCCGCAAGGCCTGTGAGCGCCGTGGCGCTGGCCCAGATCAGGCCGCAAGCAATCAGCGTTCGGCGCGCGCCGAAGCGGTCGCTGATCCAACCGCCGATGATCTGGAACAAGAGATAGGGATAGGCGAACGCCGAGAACACCAGGCCGATCTCGGTCTTGTTGAGGTTGAAGTCCTTGGTGAATCCGGCCGCCGCGGTGCTGACGTTGACGCGGTCGAGGTAGGTAATGAAGTACATCAGGCAAAGCAGACCCAGGACGATCTGGCTGGTGTGCACTCGCTTCATGCGTGGACTTTACGCCGCATCGACCTGTCGCGTGCGTCAGGTGGCCGCTGACAAAGCAGCCTCACTGGCCGCCGTGCAGCGGCCCAAACGTGTTGGCAAGCATCAGGGACATGATCAGGATGCCCGCCCCGAGGGTCAGCACCTGCCGGGTGTTGCGCAGATTGAAGCTGCCGACACGACACACCAGCAGGTAAGCGACGACGAGGTTGAAGAGGCCCCACAGGACATTGACCAGCGCCGAGGACAGGCCCACACCGGGTGGTGATGCGAAGGGGCTCTGAAAGGCGTGCCCCGAGATCCCGTTGCCAAGATGGGGCAAGGTGTTGGCAAGGAACGCGCCGCCGAAGAAGTACGCAATATAGTGGTACCAGCGCATGGTTGCTCCGTGTAATCGCGGCGACAGAATTTATCGCATCCGGCGAACGTCCGCGCAGCGGCAATCAAGCCGGCATCGCGCGTAACTCATGGCCGGAGCACCCTCTTCCGAGCAAGCGCTGAATTGGGCGCGGGACCTACCGGTCGGCTGGCCTGATCAAGCGGGGCTCGTCGAACTCCAGGTGATTTACGTAGGGCGCGACCGGGTGACAGACCATCCGGGTGTCCGGATACGGCCGCAGCAGCTCGTTCGCCTCGTCCACGCTCGATGAGAGCCAGGCGTTGTAGTCTTTCGAGCCGAGTATCGCGGGCATCTGCCCGACCGCAGGATTGATTTCGGCCAGCAGCGGGTTGGCATCAACGGTGATAAGCACGCAGCTTTCGATGACTTCGTCATTCGCTTCTGCGCGCTCCCAGAGCGCTGCGGCACCGAATACCGGCCGGTTGACCAAACGCACGTAGTAGGGCTGATCATGGCCAGCCGGCACGCGTTGCCAGAGATAAAAGCCCGCAAGCGGCACGATACCGCGCTGGCCACATGCCCACATTCTGCGCAGGTCCTGCCCGGACTTGAGCGCATCGCTGCGGACCAAGCCGCAGGGGGTGAAATCGATGGTGCCGCCTGCAGTCTTGTGGGCGAGACCCCACCTCATCATCACGCCTTCCGACTCGCGTTCGTGCATCCGAGCGACAGGAATGCTCTGCGAGATCGCAACGTTGAAGCGCACAGAGAATTGCCACCAGGGACGCGCGATCGTGAGCTCTGCGTCGACTTCCTCTCGACTTGGGATCACGAGTCGCTGAGCCATGCGGAACAGCGTACCGCTCGTAAGACGAGCGGAACATCTGTCCGTCCTGTGCGACACGAAAAGCGCACGCCCGCCGAGCTAGCCAAGCTAGGTCGACTTGCTCGCAGACGTCTCCCCTGGCACCAGCAGCTTGACTTTGCAGCACCTCACCGCACCGACAACGGTCAGGCGAGCAGGCCGTACTCACTGAGCCAATCGGTGACCCGTTCCATGCGCTGCGCAAGGCCCGGTCCTATGGAGACCACCAACACTCTGTCATGAGTCTTGAGCGGCGCAGCGCGGCGCGACTTCGGCGTCTTGAGTTGCTCCAGAATCCGCTCCGGCTGAACGGCCGCCGAGGTGGATACCAGGTAACCGACCACTGACCCATCGTAAGACGACATCGCGGGCTGCACCTTTCCAATGTCCTTCAACGCCTCAAGCAGCAGCGGCAGCGACTCCTCGATGCGATCGCGCAGATCGGTCCCCCTGTCGAAGCAGACCAGTACCAGGTACGGGATAAACTCCTCATCCTCAGTCATCATTTGTTCTCACTATCTCTGCGGCGCCTGCGCCGTACGGTTGCGTGCGGCGTCAGCGCGGGTGTAACCACGACGGCAGAAAAGAGTACGCATCGAACTGTAGCTTCCGATCGTATGGGACGCGGTGTTTGTCGAGGAGTGCCTGCAAACGACCTGCCTTGTAGGCATCGAAGACATCGGTGCAGCCGCCCACGAACTCCCCGCCGACGAAGATCTGTGGAATCGTGCTAATCGAGGTGCGCGCGCTCAAGGCCGCTCTGATTTCTCCACCCCGGTTGGCTGCCTGGTATTCGACCGAGTCGAGATCGACCGAACGGTAGGAAACTCCCAGCTTTGCGAACATCCTGCGCACCGACCAGCAGAACTCGCACCACTCGAGCGCGAACATCACGACCGGCTGTGCCGGGTCCGCGATGGTACGGGCGACGAACGCCTGGGCATCAGCCGGTGCTGCCTGCGGCACACTCGTCGGCGCCGGCGGGGCCGGAGCCGAAGGTGTGTCAAAGCGATAGTTCGGCGTCGAGCGTGCGATAGCCAACTCCTCGTCGGTCATGTCGACGGGGATCTCGCTGAAGAGCGGCGTGCTCAAGTAGCGCTCACCGGTATCAGGCAGCATGCACAGGACATTCGCGCCGGGCGCGGCATCACGACAAACCTGCAGCGCGCCTGCCAGCGTCGCTGCGCCGGAAATGCCCACGAAGATGCCCTCTTGCTGCGCCAGCTCGCGCGCCAGCTTGAGAGACTGCGCCCCGTTGACCGGAACAACCCGGTCAATCAATTTCAGGGAGACTGCCTCCTCGGTAAGCTTCGGAATGAAGTCCGGACTCCAGCCCTGCATCAGATGCGGACGGAAGGTGGGGTGGCTGCCGGCTGGCGAGCGGTCGGGATTGCGGGGCTGCGCGATGCCGCTGCCGAGCAGCTGCGAGTTGTCCGGTTCACACGCGATGATGCGCGTTTCGGGGCTGCGCTCGCGCAGCACCCGCGCGACGCCTTTCAGCGTGCCGCCGGTGCCAAAGCCGGTGACGAAATAGTCGAGGCGTTCGCCTGCGAAGGCTGCCAGGATCTCGGGTGCGGTGGTACGGGAATGCGCCTCGGCATTCGCTTCGTTTTCGAATTGCCGGCACAGAAACCAACCGTGCCGCTGCGCAAGCTCGACCGCTTTCGCCAGCATGCCGCTGCCCTTGTGGGCTGCCGGGGTGAGCACGACCCGCGCGCCGAGAAAGCGCATCAGCTTGCGGCGTTCGACGCTGAAGTTCTCCGCCATGGTTACGACCAGCGGGTAACCCTTCTCGGCACACACCATGGCGAGACCGATTCCGGTGTTACCGCTGGTGGCCTCGATCACCGTCTGTCCCGGCTTGAGGTTGCCGCTACGCTCGGCGTCCTCGATGACGCCGAGCGCCAGGCGATCCTTGACTGATCCCATTGGATTGAATGCTTCGATCTTGACGTACAGCTTCACGTGAGCCGGGGCGAGCTTCTTGATCCTGACCACCGGCGTGTTGCCGATCGTTTCAAGAATGCTGTCAAACTTGCTTTTGGAACGATCCATAGGATGGCTCCCTCGCTCAAGGACACGGCATTCTTACACCCGCTGGCCTTTAGCTGTCGCGCGACATCTTGGCCGTCTGGCAAGGTTCCACGCGGATCCTGAAACCCGGATGGCGAGCACTGCCTGGGGGCCGGCTCCCAACGTCTGTCATGCGCGATCGTCCCAGCGCACATCTCGCAGCCTAACGCTCGGGGTAGCTCGAGCTCCCTGATCGCGCAATTCTCATGCGCTCAATGACTTACGAGATTCCCCGGGTCCAGCCCGGGGACGCTCAAGGCTTTTGGTGTGGGCGGACACTCACACCCGCGTCCTTGCACCGGCGAGCGGTCAGGGTTGTGCGAGCGGAGCGCCTGTCTTCAGGCTTGTCGTTGCGGGCCGTCCATGGGGGCCGTCCATGGGAACTTCGATCTCGCCCGTGCTCTCCCCGCGCGCGTCACGGATCACCTCTTGCCCATGCGCCCTTGCCTGCAGATGGAGCAGGTTGGCCAGAGTGCGCCGCGATACGCTGCCCTGAGAGTAGCCGATTGCCCACGAGACCACGCAGCCGCTGATCGTGCAGATGATGTTGGGGAGCCAGGAGGTCAAGAAAGTATGCATGATGGGTGGGCTTCTCTCCCGGGGAGCTGGGTAACGCACTGCGAGCAGCGCAGTCGCTCGTGGACCCGGCTCTCGGATTCGAAGTGCCGCTGTACGAGAGGTCACCGATCAACGCAGTCGTACACTGTCTGGCCTTCGACCCGCCCGGCTTCAACGTTCCTCCCCTGACTGACGCAGTCAGATTCCGCCAGCTCCAGGGCGCGGGCTTCACGCCCTTTGCCCCCAGCCGGCTCACCGGCACCCGGAAACGATCGGTTGTCCGTGGGCGAGAAGTTTGCGCATCCGGCGACGAGAGTCGCACAAGCCAGGATTGTCCATTTCACGTTCGCGTCTCCGGGATGTGCGGTGCTGAGCCCGAAGGCGCTCAGCGACGAAAAAAGAGAGCCGCCGGCGCGCATGTCCACGCCAGGCGGACCAGGCTGAATCCGCTCGAACAGTCTCTCGGGGAGCGAGCGACGTTCATTTAGGGGTCTGGATTCAGGCGCTAACGTTACTCGGCCCATGCGAGGTAGTCCGTACGGCAGCGAACATGCCACTGCCCACGCAGCGCTTGCCGCGCTACGAGAAGAGAAGGTGATCAAATGGTTTTCAGGGCATCCCACGGCCTGAGCGAGTTCCCAGTCCCGTTCCGCGGTGCTCCGCGCCGCAGTTCAGTCACCCGGCTGCTAACGGTCGCGACGCTGCGTCAAACGGATGCGGCTTGTACCGCGTGACGGAGTTTCAACGGGGCCCTGACGTGCCTAAAGGCTTCCTTGGTTCCACCCGTTCCGGTGACAAGAATATCCCCATAGCCAAGAATCCGGGCACCGATCCCCTGATTCACCGCTACCGTCTCGACCTTCTGCACCTGCATTTCGAGCGTGCGCCGTTTGAGGAACCCGACCTTGATGATGATCCGCTTGTTCGTTACAGCGAACTCAGAGGTGGCGTAGTCGAAGTATCTCACCGCCGCGAGCACCAGCGCGCCGAGCAGGAAGAGGTGGCCAACCGGCCGCGTCGCTGGGGCAAGCAGATAAAAAATTACCGCCAGCAGCGCGAGAGTCACAGGCACGGTGAATATAACAAGCGAAAGGTGAGTGCGAAACGTAACCTGTTCACCCGCCAAGAGATTGCTATCGACGTAGCTCATATCGCGCCTGCGCCGTTGCGAGAGTTGCACTCATCATATGGGTCTTCGTTGCTACAAGAAACGGCGCGTTGACGGCACGAGGCGTTGGCCCAGCGGCTGCAGCGCTGATTCTCGCCCCCGGCAACTGCCCCGGCGGTACCGAGGCCGAGTCGCGGGAGAACCGCATCGCCTTAAAAGGAGGTCTCGATTTCGTCAACGGACAATATGATGAGGTAACCGTGGCGGTCATTGACGCCAGAGGATGCGTCAAAGTCCAACAGAGGGTCCACGGCCCATTCATGAATCCAGTCGGGGAAAAGCCGAGTGTCCTCGGAACGCTTACCGGACCGACCCGCACGCTGCTTCGGCAGGTCAAGCGCCTCTTAGGCGGGAAGTGTGCCGTCTTCTACGCAGGCTCGGTCGCATCGCCGTAATGATTCCTCGCCGCACACATTCGGCTCGGAATGCCCCCCCGGCGCCTGCGGCGGTGAATGGAATCAAAGGCTGTGTGTAATCGCACCCCGCCCAGGTATGGTCACAAACAGCGCATAAGCAGCGCAGTAGCGTAGCGCGCCGCTCTGTTATGTACCGCACAGACGGGATCGGACGTACCTGATGATCTTCAGCTTCCTCGCGGGAGCCTCGCCGCGATGGCAGGAGCGGGCCAGCGCAGCATGAGAGGCCGCCATCGCCCCAGCGGGGCGACATGATCTGATCCGCAGGAGGAAGAAGTATGCCCGCAGCACCAATGATGGAACGCATTGCAGACGTGTCGCCGGGTCTCAAGGCGCGTGTTGCAGGTGGTCTCTATCTGCTCAGCTTCCTGACGGCGGCAGTCACCGAGCTCTTTGCGCGCGGCAGCTTGAATTTCACAGGCGGCCTTGTCGCGGTCTCAGGTATGGTCCTTGTGACGCTGCTCCTCTATGACATCTTCAGGGCGGTGAACCGCAGCCTCTCGTTGCTTGCGGCGCTCTTTGGCCTCCTGGGTCTCACCTTCGAGGCTCTTCGATTGCAGCCTTGGGGCGTGAACGCCGCCATAGTGTGCGCTGGATTCTATTGCCTCCTGATCGGCTACCTCATTTTCAGCTCGGTCCTACTGCCGCGAGCTCTCGGCGCGTTGATGACAGTGGCCGGTCTGGCCTGGCTCACCTGGCTGTCAAACCCGCTCGTGAAGCATCTGTCCCCCTACAATCTGGCCGCCGGCGCGCTCGCGGAACTGTCGGTGTTTCTGTGGCTCCTCGTGATGGGACTAACGCTCAGTGATGGACCGAGCTGGAAAGTGCACGGCGCGTCCGTTGACGCCAGAAGCGCCATCGCAGAGTAGCTTCGGGCCCGCAAGCGTTAATCGGTCAACCACTCTGGGACTCACCGCCTTTGCCGGCAGCGTTGTGGACTCTGAGCCAGCCCGCCTCGATGTAGCCTGATCAGTGATGCGGCGTTTGAATGACTCTGTCCTGAGTGACTGACACCTTAGATGATCTGTTGGAAGCTACGCCCTGCCACCACGTGGCCCAAGGAAATACCACAGGATCAGACCGAGCAGCGGCAGGAGCACCACCACCAGTATCCAAACCAATTTCTTTTCGTTGGAAGCGGCACTCTGAGCGATGTTGATTACCGCCCATATATCGCCAGCAAGTATCAGCAGTCCCCAAAGACCGTTGTATCCGACGGACAGCATTATTGGATCCTCCCGTTCTGCGACATCTCACAGCCTCAACGTTGCTCCCCCGATGACAGGGCACAGTCTCGCACGAGACTATTCACAGTCGAAGTCTGCTCTGCTGAAACGTCAGCTCCGCACCAACCCGGGGAGCCATTTCTGGTCGACTCACGAGTATAAAAACCTTTCTAATCAGTAGCCGCGCGCCACTCGCCTCGGAAAGGCTGCTCGACGGCGCCGACGGGTATCATCGCTGCGGCGGATCGAATTGCGTGTAGAAACGGTCGAGTACGGCCCGCTGGCCCGGCGAGATCTTGCGCAACGCCACCGTCCGATCGAACCATCCGCCTCGGTCCACCTCTGGAAATCGCTCCTTGCGGCCTGAGTGCGGCGGCCATTCCATCTCGAAGGCGTTGCTGCGCAGTGCTACCGGATCCCAGTCCCCCTCGAAAGCCCAGACATGAAGGTGCTTGCCGCTCGGCAGCCGGAAGCTGCCGAGCTCGAGTCCCGACCCCACAACGCGCCGATCGAATCCTGTCTCCTCCCGGAACTCGCGCCACGCGCATGCAAGCTTGTCCTCCCCGGATTCGATGAGCCCCTTAGGCACCGACCACGCACCCTCGTCCTTCCGCGCCCAGTAGGGGCCGCCGGGATGCACGAGAAAAATCTCCGCGCCGGCGGCCGTCTTGCGATACAGCAGAATTCCCGCGCTCACCTCCGGCATGCGTGCCTCGTGTTTGTGATGGCCAAGCGATGGCGCTCTGGCGCTAGAGACAGGCGCTAACGTAACAGTACTCGCGCGCCGCGGGACAGGATGCTCGCGACCTGAAACGGCGCGCAGTCTGCTCGTCGCCATCATATAGAAGGAGAGCCCCGGCAAATCAACTGACGCATGTGCACGCTTGCCTAAGCCGAATTCGGACGGCTCGCAGGCAGTGGCGTTTTGTACCGCCCGGTGCGCGTGTTATATATGCACGTATATAACGCTTTCGGCGGCTTCGTTCGGGGGAAATGCTATGCGGACTGTCCGGTGGGGCGCCCTCGCGGTGCTCGCTCTAGCCCTCGGCTGCAATCAGTCGGCGAGCGCCGCCGACCCCTCAGGCTCAGAAGCCGCTTCCTGCGGAAGCTTCCATGATTTCGCCAGCACCGATTGCCCCCTGAGCTGGCACGGCATCACTCTCTACGGAGTGTATGACGTCGGCGTGGGTTGGGTGAGCCACGGCCTGCCCGAGAACGGCTACAACTACGAAGGCGAGTCCCTCGTCAACCGCAACGGCAACAGCTCGCAGTGGCTCATTGCACAGAACAACCTGTCGCAGACGGGGCTCGGCATCAAGGTTAGGGAGGAGTTCGCGGAGGACTGCTTCGTGGTGCTCACCCTGTCCACAGGCATCAATCCGCAGTCGGGTCAGCTCGCGAACATGGCAGCCACCAACGTCGTGAATGCCGGGCTCCCGAGGGGCAGCTATTCGTTCGTCGGCGACGGTGCGCGCGCCGGCCAGACCTTCAATGACGAATTCGCTGGTGGCATATCCTCCAAACAGCTTGGCACCCTGACCTTCGGTCGGCAGCGCGCGCTCGGCACCGATGCCATGCTCGCCTACGATCCGGCTGGCGGTGCCTATGGCTTCTCGTTCATCGGCTACAACGGCCTGATGGCCGGCGGTGGCGACACCCAGGACACCCGCTGGGACCAGGCCATCAAGTATCGCCTTCCCTCCGAGCTGCTGCACTTCGGCGCGATGTACAAATTCGCCGACGGTTCCGGCGGCTGTTACTCCGCCTCTCCAACCTGGAGCGCCACCAACTGTACGCCGGAGCAGCCCCACAACACCGCCTACGGATTCGACCTCGGCGGCAGCTATGCCAAGCTGTCCGCCGACGTCGTCCTGCAGCATTACAACCAGGCGATCAGCGTGGTGAATCCTCTGCTCGGGCCTCAGAGTCTGACGCAGCCTTATCAGTCGACCGTCAACAGCGTCAACATGAACCAGATCAACGGCGCCAATCTGATCGGCACGGCCAACACCGAGTATGGCATCGTGACCGACAACACCGCGCTCATGGTCGCAGCCAAATACGTCTGGGATCCGTTCAAGTTCTATGGCGGCTACGAGCATATCCGCCAGGACAACCCGTCGAACCCGTTGGGCGTCGGCGCCGGTGCTCAGGGCGGCTATCTACTGAGCGGCGTAGAGGACAACAACCTCGACTCTCCGAAGATCGTGCAAGTCTGGTGGACGGGCGTGAAATACGCCTACGACAGTCGCACGGATATCACCTTGTCCTACTACCACGAGCAGCAGAATGACTTTCGCCTCCCCCCGGCCTGCACGCCCAGCAGTTACCGCAGTTCCTGCGCCGGCACCCTGAACGAAGTCTCGCTGTACGTCGATCACCATTTCACCAAGCGGTTCGACGGCTACGCGGGTATCGCTTATTCGAACGTCAGCGGTGGGCTCGCCATCGCCATTCCGCACGGACCCGGCGTCCCGTACTACCACGACGACAACGTGGCTCCGGTCATCGGGGGTCGTTTCAGCTTCTGATCAGCTATGGGAGCAGCGCGAACTCGCGCGTCGTCGGCAGCCGGCAGATCCGTGGCCCCAGGCGCCTAACCGCCGGCGGACGCTTGCGTTGCGCACGACGGCCCGCGATCTGGTACGCGGTGTCCTGGCTGAAGACGCACTCCGGCGGACGGCGGCGCGACCACTTAGCAAAAGAAAGGCCCCGCGAAACGGGGCCTTGCTCGCACACAAGTGCTTTGCCAGAGGCGATCGTCAGGCTGCGGCTGCCAGCAATCTCCAGTTCTTCGGCAAAATGACCGCGTCGATAGCATGCACGACGCCGTTCGTTGCAACGGTATCCGCCTTGGTCACGCGAGCCTCATTGACTCGCACGCCGGATGAGGACACGACTGCCGTCAGAGGCGTGCCTTGCGCCGTTGCCAGTTCTCCTGACTTCAGTTCTTCGGCCATGAAATGGCCCGAGACGACGTGGTAGTTGAGGACTGCCTTGAGCTTGCCCGCGTCCTTGAGCAGATTGTCGTATGCACCCGCCGGAAGTTTCTTGAAGGCCTCGTCCGTCGGCGCGAAAACCGTGAATGGGCCCTTGCCGGCCAGCTCACCGCGCAGACCCACTGCGTCGATTGCGGCAACGAGGGTTGTGAAACGGCCCGCTTCGATCATCGTGTCGACGATGTTCTTCGAGGGTGTATTAGTAGTGCCCCTGGCGCCTCCGCCATTAGGAACGCTCTTAAATTGATCCATAGATTGAACCTCTACGTGTAGCCAGCGAGGATTCGCCGACCAGCTCAGCTCGTCTGCGGCTGAGGGCGCGGAGTATGCGCTCGATACCGAGCGCGTGCGGCGCGCGAGGCAAATAAACACTCTTCACGATTCACCTTGCAATACGCCTCAACCGATCTGTAGCCACCGCTCAGCGAAAACTCACGGGCCGCGGATGCTGGTTACGCGCTTCGAAGCTCCTGATCTGCTGTTCGGCTTCGTGAACCGTCACGCCATAGACCTCCTCGATCTGGCTCGCAAGGCGCGCACGGTCGCCCGCAATAAGATCGAGGTGCAGGCCGGTGAACTTTCCCCAGTTTGCATGCACCTCGCCTCTGAATCGCTGCCAGCTGGCTTGCACGCTATTCCAGTCCATTTTAGGTCTCCTGCGTTCCGCGGCGCGGCAACGCTCAGGGCTTCGCAAGATATCTTCCACTCTTACCGCACCGCGCACCCGGCACCCTAGGCATTGGGGCGTTTCTCGCGTTCTAAAGATGCAGCCGGACACTTTGAAGGGCCTCGTACTCCGTCGACGGCGAGGTTAGGACCGTGCAGATGCGTCATTTGCTGTACAAGGTTAGTGAATGATGCGCACGCCCACCCGCCGCAGGGCCTGGTGCAACATGGGTATCAATTTTCACGGCAAACTTAGATGAGCCTGCTTCTTAAATGCAGCAAGGAGGCTGTCGGTCACGAGCGTGCGTTGAGTTCAGAGGTGCGGTCGTACGGGTACGCCCCTCGAGAGCGCCCAAGCGCAACATTCGCGGCGGGTCGATTGAGCCGTAATGGATAAATCATCTGTGATCGTGGCAGTGGCGTTCTCTGCAGCCGACTTTGAGCCGCTGTCCGAACTGCTGGCCGCTTTGCCGGCGGCATGTGCCGCGGCCCTCATTGTCGTTCAACGTCTCGATTCGAGCCGCGAGAGGCTGCTGTTCGAGACTCTCAGTCAGAGAACCATTCGTCCGGTGATGCGCCCGCACGACGGAGTGGTGGCAGAACAGGGCAACGTCTACGTAACCGCAGCCAACATGGCGCTGACCATGACCGGTGGCCGCATTCGCGTGACACCTAATGCGGGCGGTCTTCATCATCCCGGAGATATTCTGTTCACCTCGCTCGCGCAACAGCGTGGCCACGACGCCATCGGCGTGGTTCTCTCAGGCGAGGGCTCCGACGGCGCCTTGGGCATCAGGGCGATCAGGCAAAGCGGAGGCGTCGCACTTGCGCAGCACCCGGGTTCCGCTCGCTTCCCCAGCATGCCCATTAAGGCCATTGAAACCGGGTGCGTTGCTTTCGTGTTGCGCCCGCATGAGATAGCCCAAGAGTTAGCCCGTCTCAGCGACGTCCCGTCCGCCACCTCACTCGCGATCTTTTCGGGACGAAAGGGAGCCTTCTCTCTCTTCGCCGCGTCGGGCCGGACCTTTCAGTCAGCGGCCCACGATGATCTCCTGAGCTCGCTTTCCCAACACGACTCGGAATGCCCATGAATATCGAAGCGAACACTGCAACGACCTGGCGTGCGCGAGCGTTGCAGAATCCTTTCGTCCGAATACTGCTCGCGCTTCTCTCGATCGCCATTCCGTTCGCCATGGTTGCAACGCCGTTCAATCTGTTCGTCTCCGACAAGTCCCTGAAGCGCCTGGGCGCACTTCTCCTCACGGCAATCGTCCTGGGGGCGTACTCGGGGTACGTGCGCATCATCGAGAGACGCTCGGTTAATGAACTCTCCGGCTCCCGCATGCTTCGCGAGCTGGGTGCGGGCATTCTGCTCGGGGCGCTTCTCTTCTGTATGACGATCGGCCTGCTGGCCGCACTCGGGGTCTATCACGTCACCGGCACCAATGGGTGGATGGTGGTAGCCGCCGTCCTGCCGGGTTTCATCCTGTCCGGGGTTCTCGAAGAAGTCGTAATGCGCGGGATTGTGTTCCGGATACTGGAGCACTCATTCGGCAGCTGGCTTGGCCTCGCAGTCTCGGCCGCCATCTTCGGTTTGCTGCATCTGCTGAATCCCGGAACGACATTGCTGAATGCCGGCTGCGTCATGGTCGAGGCCGGAGTCCTGCTGGCGGCGGCCTACATGGTTACGCGCCGCCTTTGGTTCTGCATTGGCCTGCATATTGCCTGGAACTTTACCGAGGGCGGAATCTTCTCCGCCGTAGTCTCTGGAGGCGACACCAAAGGTCTGCTGCAAGCCCGGTTTGCGGGACCAGACTGGCTGACCGGAGGCGCATTTGGCGCGGAAGGGTCGGTCGTTGCCCTGGCGATTTGCGCTGCCGCCGGGATCCTGCTCGTGGCCCAAGCCGTGAGGAAAGGCAATGTCGTCCGACCCTTCTGGTCCGCCAAGCGCTCCATCAGGCAGGCTGCGTAACTAAAACAGCAACCGCGCGCAGACCTCAAACAGCCGGCCGCAAAACCGACTTGCCCTAGTCGGACCTACTGGCTACCGTGGGTCGGGGGCTCTGCGAGCCACCGTTTGGTTCTCTATCACGGACAGTTTACCACCACATGCGCACGCGACTTTCCGAGCTGCTCGACCGCAAGCACGTGCTGCTGGCCGACGGCGCGACCGGCACCAACTACTTTCAAGCCGGCCTCGCCTCCGGGGAACCGCCTGAGTTCTGGACCATCGAGCGACCGCAAGAAGTGGTGGGCTTGCACCAGCGGTTCGTGGACGCCGGTGCCGACATCATTCTCACCAACACCTTCGGCTGCAATCCGCACCGCCTGAAGCTCCACAAGGCCGAGCACCGCACCTACGAGCTGGCGAAACGTGCCGCCGAGCTGGCGCGCAGCATCGCTGATGGCGCCTCGCGCCCCATCGTGGTCGCCGGGTCCGTCGGACCGACGGGTGAGCTGTTTGAGCCCCTGGGCAAGCTGACCCACGAGGCAGCGGTGACCTCCTTCCGCGTTCAGCTCGAGGGCTTGCGCGACGGGGGAGCGGACGTTGCGTGGATCGAGACCATGTCGGCGCCCGAAGAGGCCAGCTGCGCGGCGGAGGCCGCCATCGCCGTCGGCTTGCCGTACGTGATTACCTATTCATTCGACACCGCGGGTCGCACGATGATGGGGCTGCTGCCGAGCGTCGCCGCCGCGACGGTGGCTGCGCAGGCGATCCCGCCGCTCGCCATCGGCGCCAATTGCGGGGTCGGCGCGCCCGATATTCTCGTCTCGCTCATCGAGATGCGCGATGCGCCCTTCCCGCTCATCACCAAGGGCAACTGCGGCGTGCCGCATTTCGAGGGTACGGAGGCCGTTTATTCGGGGACGCCGGAAATGATGGCCAATTACGCGCGCCTCGCGATTGATGCCGGTGCGCGCATCATCGGTGGCTGCTGCGGCACGACACCCGCCCATGTGGCCGCCATGCGCGCCTCCATCGATGCCCACGAGCGCGGCAACCATCCCACCCTCGATCGCATCGTCACGCAGATCGGGCCGCTCGCAAACGCACCGCCTGCCGAGAATGCCAGGCGGCCTGCGCGCCGCCCGCGACGCTAGCGCGTGTCAGCCGGTCGGGCCGAGGAAATCGCGTTTGCCGAGGTCCACGCCATTCTTGCGCAACAGCGCGTAAGCCATGGTCACGTGAAAGAAGAAGTTGGGTAACACGAAGTTCGTCAGGTAGCTGATTCCGGTGAACTTCAAAGTCGAATTCGGGAACTGCAGGACGATATCGCGCGTCTCCGCTCCCTGAAACTGTTCGGGCTTGATCGACTTGATGAAGTCCAGGGTCTTGGTGACGCGCGCCTTGAGCTCCGGAAGCGTCGACTCCGTGTCCTCGTGCTTCGGGATTGGGACGCCGGCCAGACGCGCCGCGGCGCCCTTCGCGTTATCGCAGGCAATCTGGATCTGGGCTGACAGCGGCAGCATATCGGCGATCAGGCGTGCCTGAGGAATTACCTTGGGATCGATCTTCTTCGCTTCCCCATGGCTGATTGCCTTATCGAGGATGGCCGAGAGATTGGTGAGGCTCAGCGTGAGAACCGGAACCGATACGTCATAGAGGGAGACGGGCATTTAAGTCCTCCAGAATATGTGTCTGAAAAGTGTGCTGGCGTTACTCTATCAGCCGCACATTACAACGCATACGTGAGCCGAGCCCACGACCCCTAGCTCGGGTCAGCGGTCGGCTCGATACGAGGTACTGCAACGCTTGGGGTTTCGCCCCGAGCGACCGACGTCACCACAGCCGTGCGAAACAGCACTCGCGCCACGAGCAGCGCGAGCAACGCGCCCGAGAGCTGCGCGATCACGAATCCCGGCACGTCCGCCGGACGGATTCCCGAAAAGCTGCCGGTCAGGGAACGCGCGATGGTGATCGCCGGATTGGCGAACGAAGTCGAAGCGGTGAACCAGTAAGCCGCTCCGATCCACGCCGCGACCATCCAGGCGGCATCCCGGGGGCGCGGTAGTCCCAGGATCACGAGGATCAGGCCAAACGTCGCCACGCCCTCCGCCAGCCACTGCCCGGGACCGGTGCGAACGTGCGCGGACGCCTGCAGCCAGGGGAGATCGAACATCGCGTGCGCGAGCAAAGTCCCGAGACAGCAGCCGATTATCTGCACGACCATATAAGCCCCGGCGTCGCCCCAGGGGAGCGCGCCGCGGATGGCCTGCACGAGCGAAACCGCCGGATTGAAGTGCGCCTGACTCACCGGGGCGAAGAGCGCGATGAGCACGGCCAGCACGGCCACCGTCGCGAGGGTGTTGGCCAGCAACGCGATCGCCGCGTTCCCTCCCGCCAGGCGCTCTGCCATCACACCCGAGCCTACGACCGTCGCCGCAAGCAGCAGCGACCCGATCGCTTCGGCGCTCAGCCTGCGCTTGAGGCTCACGGGCTATCGCCCGGCAAATTGCTCCTGCCGATCGCATTCAGCCGCTCCTGCAGCTTGATCCCATCGAGTGAGGCGAGCGGCAGGCTCGTGAAGATCCTGATGCGGTTGTCGAGCGCCTTGAACGTGGCGCGGAACGCCGTCCACCGGTCGCTCTCGAATCCTTCGACCGCCGCCGGGTCCGGCAGGCCCCAGTGTGCAGTTACAGGCTGTCCTGGCCAGTACGGACAGACCTCCCCCGCGGCGTTGTCGCAAACCGTGAATATGAAATCCAACGCCGGCCCCTCGGGGGCAGCGAACTCGTCCCAGCTCTTGCTGCGCAGGCCTGCCGTCGGGAGCTCCATGCGGTTCAGGAGCTCGAGCGCGATCGGGTGCACGCTGCCCTTGGGGTGACTGCCGGCACTGAATCCCTGGAATTTGCCCCGTCCCCAGTGATTGATCAGGGCCTCAGCGATGATGCTGCGCGCGGAATTCCCCGTGCACACGAACAGGACGTTGTAGGGCCGATCTGGCAAGCGTCGCTCTAAGCGGCGCCCAGAGTCTTCGCCATGCAGGCCGCCGAGCTCGGGCAGAGCGAGCGAAACTCCTCACTCCCCTTAATGTCAGCGGGCGCCGCGTCGCGATCGATGACGGCGTAGCCGCGGCGCGCAAAGAAGTCCGCAGCGGTCTGCGTGAGGAGAATCAGCTGGCTGATCCGCGCCGCTCGCGCGAGCCGCTCGAGCTCCCCGACGACGGCCTCTCCCAGCCCGCGGTCGCGCCGATCTGCTGCCACGGCGACGGAGCGCAGCAGCGCGGATGAGCCGAAGCGCTGCAGCGCCCCGGCGGCGATCACCCGATCGTTTTCACGGATGACCGCAAACTCGGGGCGTGCGGATTCGAGATCGCTGCTCGGCAGGCCGCAGCGCTCGAGCAGCGCCCGGATGGCGGCGAGGTCGTGCGCGCCGGCGGGGGCGACCCGAGTCACGTATCCGACCCGCGGACGCGATTGCCCGCGCAGCAACTCGACTCGCTGCCGGCGGCCGCGGGCTCCTGCATCGCCCTCGGCAGAATCTCATCGGTGCCGTAGACGGAAGCGTCGCCGGTGGTGAGGAAAACCTCCCAGGGAAGGCCCTGTGGATCGTAGACCCAGCTCTTCTCGCTCCGGGCGTAGCAGCAGGTGGTCTCCCCCTGCTCGAGCACCGGCGCATCGACACCTCGAAGGCGCCCGTAAACCTCGGTCAGTTCCACGCGATCCTCCACCTGGACGCCCAGGTGCTGCAGGCCAGCCCGGTCGCTGCGCCGGCTGATCGCGAAATTCACGCGCGGATCCTCCAGCATCCATCTGGCGTAATCGCTCTTGCGAACCGTCGGATCGGTCGCGAACAGTCGCGAATAGAAGCGCACCGAGGCCTCAAGATCCCTCACCGACACGTGCACGTGGAGGCGCTTCATGCTCGCTTCCTCGGCTGCGCAGGCACGGCCTCGGGCTCACAGGCCGTGCCACAAGCCTGGTCCGCCAGGCTGCAGCAGTTCTCAGTGAGGAATCCCACCAGCGCCTTCATGCGCTCGAAGTTCGGGCTGTAGAAGAGATTGCGGGCCTCGCGGCGGCTGACGATGAGTCCCGCCTGCATCAAGCCCTTCAAATGGAAGGACAAGGTGGGCGCCGGCAGCTCGAGGCGCGCGGCAAGCTCGGACGGCGTGTACCCCTCGGGGCCGCGCTTGACCAGCAGGCGATACACCGCGAGCCGCGACTCCGAGGCCAGAGCGCTCAATGTCGGGATGGCGTCCTTTGATTTCATGCTTTCAAGTATATGGAAAGACTTTGCGATTGCCAATCGAGTGCGGCACCCGGTCCGGCACGGCGCCGGTTGACTCGACGCGCAGCTTGAGGCACCTTCTCGCCCGCGCGACAAGTTCCCCTTTCGGGGATTAAAACGGGAACTCGGGTAAAAGCCCGGGCTGCCCCCGCAACTGTACGCGGTGTGCCACGCATCGAAGACCACTGGATGGGAATCCGGGAAGGTGATGCGAGGACGAAGCCGCAAGCCAGGAGACCTGCTTGTCGCGGTCGCCCAATCGAGCAGCCGGGGCGTGCTGCACGAGCGGAACTTACCGAGTGGCGACACGGACCGCGTGGCAGGACGTGGTGCTCAGGTCGCACTCGCACGAGCGTAGTCGACCGGCGTCCTCCCGCGCGATCCCTTGGGTCAGCGCAACTTGGGAGGTCTGCCGTGAAACAACCGTTTGCTGCGGTGTCTGCCGCCGTCCCCTTCATCCTCTTTGCCGGCGCTGCGCGTGCGCAGATCGCCGCCGACAGCACGCCATCGTCGGCGCTCGATCAGGTCGTGGTGGTCGCCAATCGTGCCCCTGAGCCGCTCTCGAAGGTCGGCAACTCGGTCACCGTACTCACCGACGCTGACATCCGCGAGAGCCAGGCGAGCATCGCTTCCGACCTGCTGGCGCAGACGCCCGGTATCACGGTCGCACGCACCGGCGGTGTCGGCCAGCCCACCTCGGTGTTCATCCGCGGCGCCGAGAGCGACCAGACCGTGGTCATCATCGACGGCGTCAAGATGACCGACCCGTCCCTGCCGGCCGGAGGCTTCGACTTCGAAAATCTCCTGATCGGCGACATCTCGCGCATCGAGATCCTGCGCGGTGCCCAGTCGACGCTCTACGGCAGCGATGCCATCGGTGGCGTGGTCAACATCGTCACTGCGGATCCCACCCAGGAGGCCGGCGGCAGCGCCAGCCTCGAGGGCGGATCGCACGCGACCGGCGATGGCACCCTCGCCATCGGCGGCACCTCGGATGCGCTCAGCTGGCGAGTGGCCGGCAACTACTACGGCACGAGTGGCATCCCCACCTTCGATGAGTACCTGGGTGGCCGCCGCGATTGCGCGAGTCAGATCGGCGGTGGCGCCGGACAGGTACGCTACGACCTCAGCTCCGATCTCGAGCTCGACCTGCGCGGATACGTCGTCACGGCGCGTTCCGACTTCGACGGCTTTGACACCCCGAGCGGGGCGTTCGGCGACGACAACGAGTACGGTAAGACACAACAGGGAATCGGCTACGCGGGCCTCACCTGGCACTCGCCGGATCATTCCTTCACCAACCGATTCTCGGTTGAGTACACGAGCTCCGAGACCCGCGAATACGATCCGGACGCGCCGGCAAACTTCGGCTATCCGAGCACCGAGACCTTCTACGGATTCGGCCGCAACATCCGCGAGGAGTATCAGGGCACCTGGAAATTCTCCGACGCCGGGCAGCTGGTGTTCGGGGCAGAGAATGAGCACTCCACGATCCAGTCTGCGAGCCCCTTCACGCCCAACGTCAACGCCGGTGTGATCATCGACAGCGGCTACGTGCAGGGGCAGTACGAGCCCGTGACCGGGCTCACCCTGACGGCCGGCGGCCGCTACGATCACCACGACGTCTACGGCGGGCACAGCACCGGACAGTTTGCGGCGGCGTGGCTGTTGCCGGACCAGCAGACGCTGCTGCGGGCGAGCTTCGGCCAGGGATTCAAGGCACCGTCGCTCTATCAGCTCTACAGCAGCTTCGGCAATCCGGCGCTGCAGCCCGAGACCGCAAACAGCTGGGACGCCGGCATCGAGCACCACGCGCTGCAGGATCGGCTGATCGTCTCAGCCAGTTATTTCCAGCGCCGTAGCGACGATCTCATCAGCTTCTTCGACTGCTTGACCCCGAGCCCGCTGTGTGCGACCGAGCCGTTTGGCTACTACGCGAACATCGCGCGCTCGTTCGCCCAGGGCGTGGAACTGGTGGGCTCGCTCAAGGCCACCGATCAGCTCTCGATCACGGCCAACTACACCTGGACGGACGCCCAGGATCGCTCGCCGGGATCATCCACCTATGGCAACGAGCTGCCTCGCCGGCCGCCGGAAGCGGGCAACGCGGCGGTGACTTATGTGTGGCCATTGCAGCTCAGCACGGCCCTCGCGCTGCGCTATGCGAGTGCCAGCTTCGATGACGCCGCCAACCAGATCCGTCTCGGGGGCTATGTACTCCTCGACGTGCGTGCCGCACTCACCGTCAGCAAACACTTCGAGATGTATGCCCGCGTCGAGAACCTGACCGACCACCACTACGAGACCGCGTACCAGTACGGGACACTCGGGCGCTCGGCATACCTCGGCGGGCGCGCAACCTTTTGACGCCGCGATCGGTTGTTCGCTCAGGCCTCGATTCCAACCGGCACGGCATAGCCGGCCCGTGGCAGCAGCAGCCGCAGCAGCGGGCCAGTCATGACCGTGGTCACCACCGCCATGATGACCAGCATGGTGAACACGTTCTGCGGGATGAACCCGAGATCGAAGCCGATGTTGAGCACGATCAGCTCCATGAGCGCGCGCGTGTTCATGAGCGTGCCAAGAATGGTTGCCTCGCGGTGCTTGAAACCGAGTCCGCGGGCGGCGAAATACACCGGGATCACCTTACTCAGAATCGCGGCCGCCAGCACCACTGCGAACCACCCCCAGTCGGAGGCGCTCGTCAGCCCGAGGACATTGGTGCGCAGGCCCGTGTAAGTGAAGAACACCGGCAGAAAGAACACCAGCACGAACTTGCCGATCTGATCACGCCACGCCTCGACGAAGCGCCGGTCCTGGTGGAACAGCAGCCCGGTGAGGAAGCCGCCGAAGATCGTGAATATGCCGAGCTTGTAGGTGCAGATGCCCATGCTGAAGATGAGGCACACGATCGCCGTCATCAGATTGGGTGGCACCTGGCCATTGTGCGCGGGCATGCTCGAGAGCAGCCAAGCTGACAGTCGACGTAAGCCGAGCCACGCGGCGGCACCCAGCAGCACGATACCGCCCACCTGCAGACCGATGGCGCCGGCGGAGAACTGCGCCGAGGCATAGGCGGAGATGCCCGCGAGAAGCACCCAGCCCGTGACGTCGTTGGCCGCCGCCGCGGAGATCGCCACGACTCCGATCTCGGTCCGCGTCAGGTCGAATTCGCGCAGGATGCGGCCCAGAATCGGCACCGCCGTGATCGCAAGTCCGACGCCGAAGAACAGGCTGTAGGTGAGGGAGTCGATGCCAGGCGCCAGCTGCCGCGCCGACAGCTCACCGATGCAGAAACCAGCTGCGAACGGAATGCACACCGAAGCCGCCGCAATGCCGATGGTCGCGTAGCGATTCCTGGGTCGCGCCAGATGCCCGAACTCGAATTCCGCACCGATCTGAAACATCAGGAGCACCAGACCGATCTGGCTGATGATGGTGATCGGAATTGATGCATGCGCGCCGAACAGCGCCGTCGAGGCGCCGGGAAAGAAGTGTCCGAACAGCGATGGACCGAGCAGCAGTCCGGCGATGATCTCGCCGATGACGCCCGGCTGACCCAGGCGGCGCAACAGCTGGTTTGCTATGCGCGCCGCCGCGATCATCACGATCAGCTGCGACAGCACGTTGAACAGCAGACCTTCAGTCTGATGGACCGATGACTGCATGCCTGCCCGCCCCCGCGCGTTTATCGTTGTGTGCCTGCGCCGCGCCTCGGGCGCGAGCGGCGGCCCTAGTATTACCACGCCACGCCGCAGCCGGTCAGCGTTCGTGCTGGCGGATCGTTGCGCGAGTTCTATGGTCTTTTAAATCAATAATATAGGTGGTTATCGTGATCTTGCTTCTATGTGCGCCCGCTGCCCACCGTGCGCACAGAAGTTCGAACCTGTGGGAACTCGCAAGTACACTCGCGCCGCCAAGGGAGTCATGAGCATGAGAACTACTCTCCCCGTATCCCTCCTGCCGCTCGCTGCCACCTGCATTCTCGCGGGGCTCGGCGTCGCACCGCTTCCCGCCCACGCGGCAGCGAAGGCGCGGCTGGTGCATCGCTACCGCGACGTGCGTCTCTCCCCCGATGCGAATCATGTCGCCTCGATCGAAGGCGACGCGCCGGTCGGCGGCTCGCTTCCCGCGGTGCGCGATCTCATGATCCGCTCCGTCGCCGGGGGAGCGGCGGTGCGCGTCGACCTGCCGTGCGGGCGCGTACCGCAATGCTGGCCGGACTCCCTCGCATGGACCGACGGGGGCAAGTCCCTTGCCTTCACACTGCGCACGCCGGGCAGCCACCGCTACTCCCTCTATACGGTGGCGGCCGATGGCACTCATCTGAAGCTGCTGCTCGCCTTTGGCGGCACGCTGACGGACCTCAAACTTCACCACGACACGCTCGCCCTGCTGGCGATCGAGAATGCACGCAAGGAGGTCGGAGCGACCGAGGCCGGGGCCGCCGTAGCGGGCGACCTCGATGCGGCACCGGCGGAGCAGCGCATCGCGATTCTTGACGGCGCGAAGCTCCGCTGGGTGTCACCCGCCGAGCTGTTCGTCTACGAGTATGACTGGCTGCCCGATGGCAACGGGTTCGTCGCCACGGCATCCCCGGGCGATGGCGACAGCAACTGGTGGACGGCGAAGCTGTACGCCTTCACCCGCGACAGCGCCGATGCCCGTACCGTGTATGCCCCGAGCGATATCCGCCAGCAGATCGCCAAACCGAGCGTAGCGCCCGACGGCAAGAGCGTCGCCTTCATCGGCGGCATCATGAGTGATTTCGGCTCGACCGGCGGCGACATCTACAGCGTGCCACTTACGGGCGGAGCCGCCGTCAACCTCACCCCCGGCATGCATGCCTCGGCGCGGGCGCTCGGCTGGAGCTGCGGCGGCACGCTGCAGGCGCAGCTGCTCGCGGGCGATCATCTGGAGCTCCTCGACCTGGGCGCCGGCCGCGAAGTCGGAAGCCCGCGCGTGCTCGCAAGCGATGCCGACACGGTGCAGGCCGATGCGGCGGTGCAGTCCTTCGCCTGCCCCTCCGGGCTGCGCGCGGCTGCGCATGAGAGCTTCACCGCGCCGCCCGAGATCGAAGTGGGTACGCCCGGGGAGTGGCATGACCTCACGCGCCTCAACGCGGGACTCGCTGACCGCACGACGCAGGTGCGGAGCCTGCACTGGGACAATGAAAAGTGGAGCGTACAGGGCTGGCTGCTCCTGCCGCCCGGCGTGCACGACAAGGTGCCGATGGTGACGATCGTGCATGGCGGGCCGGCGTCGGCGGCCGTGCCGCACTTCGCCGGGCCGGGGACCCAGGCGGCGATGCTCGAGCGCGGCTGGGCGCTCTTTTACCCGAACCCACGCGGCAGCTACGGCCAGGGTGAGGCGTTCACGCTCGCCAATGTGCGCGATCTCGGTCACGGTGACCTGCGCGACATCCTGGCCGGCATCGATGCCGCCGAGCACAGCGCCCCGATCGATGTGGCGCGGCTCGGTCTGACCGGCGGCAGTTACGGCGGTTTCATGACCATGTGGGCCGTCACGCAGACGCGGCGCTTCAAGGCCGGCGTGGCCGCCGCCGGAGTCAGCAACTGGCAGTCCTACTACGGTGAGAACGGGATCGATGAGTGGCTGCAGCCGTATTTCGGCGCCAGCGTGTACGAGGATCCCGAGGTGTACGCGCGCTCATCACCCATCAACTTCATCCGCAACGTGCACACCCCGACCTTCTCCTATGTCGGTGAGCGCGACCTCGAGTGCCCCGCTGCGCAGACGGTGGAGTTCTGGCACGCGCTGAAGGCGCTCGGCGTTCCGACCGCGGTCATGATTTACCCCGGCGAAGGGCACGGGCTGCGCGATCCGGCCGACGCCGAGGATGCGATGCGCCGCACCCTGAGTTGGTTCGACCACTACCTGCGCTAGCAGCAAAGGCACACATGAACCGTTCTGTCGGCTTGCTCATCGGCTGCATCGTCCTCATGAGCCCACCTGCCCCGGCGCAGGATGCCGCGGCGCTCGCAGCCCTCCGCGCCGCCTGCGCCTCGGATGCGCAGAAGTTCTGCGCGGGAGTGCCAGCCGGTGGCGGGCGGATCATCGCCTGCCTCAAGGAGCACAGGGACTCGCTCTCCGATCAGTGCAAACAGGCAGCGCAGGGCGCACAGGCGGCTTACGGCGGTGGCTCCTCGGCGGCCACCGCCGGCACCGCTGCTGCATCACCGTCCACGGCAGCGGGTGCAACCGCAGCGAGCGGCGCGACGCAAGCAGCCTCGACCTCCTCTGCCACCCCTGCCGCCGCTTCTGCCACCACGTCCGTTTCTTCCAAGTCGTCGCACCCCGCCCATACCGCAGCGGGTGGCTCCGGTACCGCGACGGGTTATCTGCGCCTGAAGCGGGTGCAGATCGTTGCCCATGTCAACGATCCTTCGCTCGGCCCCGGGCCGGTCGATATGCCGGCCGAAGATCTCCTCGTCCCCTCGAGCTGGGACTTCAAGGGCAGCGTCGCCGGCAACACGATGGAGGGTTGTTACTCGGACTTCTATGCGCTCGCCTGGCAGGCCACGAGTCCTGATGGCGGCATCGTGTTCGTCGGCGCCCCGAATTACAGCTGGCAGTACGCGGACGATCCATCGGTGTTGCGCAAGCTGACCGATCCGAACCGGCGCCAGTTGGGCCTCGGGGGGAAACCGTGCCCGGTCGAGAAGCCGATGAAGGCTGAGGCCTACCTGCGACAGAAGATGCTCGAGGGCGCCACAACCGTCATCTCGGTCGAGCCTTTCCCCGAGCTCGACCGGATCGCGCGCTTGCAGCTCGGGCTCGCCGCCAGTGCAGCCGGCGACAGCAGCGGGACTCAGACCGAAGCCATTCGCGCCCACGTCGAGTCGCAGAGCGATGGCAAGCCGCTGGAGGGTTGGGTGACGGTGGTCGTCGTGACGCGCATTTTTCGTCAGGGTCGGGGCGCGTTCTACGATTGCCACGCGATCGATGCCATGGCGCTGAAGACACCCAAGGGCAAACTCGACGCCAATGACAAGCTCTTCAAGGTGATGATGGGCTCGATCCGTACCGAGCCGAAATGGGACGCCTACTCGGGCAACTTCATCGCCAAGCTGTACCAGATCGAGGCGCGCAAGGAGGCGACCATCGATGCGACGATAGCCGCTTTTCAGAACCAGGTGGCCCAGACCATCATGGGCGTCACGGCGCGAGCCGCACAGGGCGCCAACCAGGCGGCGTTCGGCGAAGATCAGATCATCCGTGGTGTGCAGACCTTCCGCGATCCCAGCACCGGGAAGACGATGGAGCTCAGCAACCTCTACGATCACGCCTGGCTGAACGGCTCCAACGAGTACGTCATGAGCGACGACCCGAACTTCAACCCGAATGGAAAGCTCACGGGAGACTGGAGCCAGCTGCAGCCCGTGCGAGCTGCGCCCTGAGCCCCGCGGCGGCCAGCAGGCCGCACAGAGCGCGCATCCGGCGCAGCGCTCCCTGACGCTGCGCCGGATGGGGTTCTTCCCTGACCCTCAGCGCGAGTGGTTTCCCTTGCCGTCCCTGGCGGAGCAGGCGAGCGCGGCGATTTTCTCCCGCCACTGCCTGCGGCACCCGTCCGAGGGCTTCCCCGGGGCCGCATTCCTTGCGGCCCGCGACCAGCGGATGGACTGCGTCCCTGAGTACAGCAATGCCAGCGTCCTGTGCCGTGTCATCACCCGCCGCCTCCAGCTCGCGACGCGCTCTGTGCAGGGAGGGTGACATTCCCGGGGTGGCGACCGCGCCCGCAAACACCGCGGCGGTATACGTACGCACCGCAAGCGCAGCGTGCGGCCACTCACAAAATCGCGAGCCCGGCTGCGCGCGCGCCGGATTCTGTCACCTCGGGGCTGCTCGAATGGGGGCACTGCATCGGGGTGATGCGCCGCCGGGCGGCAGCTTTGCGCGCCGCCGGATCGGCATTAGTATCCGCGGATACGCCGAGCTGAAGAGCGATTTGCGGCGGGCAGGATGCGCGCGACACCATCCAGGGAAGGGGCTGAGGAGCGATGAGCACCGCGAGCCCCATCGTCTACATCGTCGATGACGATGAGGGGCTGCGCGCGCTCCTCCAGGCGCTCGGCAAGTCGATGGGTGTCACGGCGCGCGCCTTCCCTTCGGCGAGCAAGTTCCTCGAGCAGTACAACCCACGGCAGCCTGGCTGCCTGGTGCTCGACATCTTCATGCCCGGCATGAGCGGGCTCGAGCTGCAGGATGAGCTCAATCGTCGCGGCGCCGTCATTCCGGTGATCTTCATCACCGGACACGCCGACGTGGCGAGCGCGGTTGCTGCCGTACGCCACGGTGCCTTCAACTATCTGCAGAAGCCCTTCAGCAACGCGGAGCTGGTCGCGAACGTGCGCCAGGCGCTCGAAGTAGACCGCCGCAACCGGGAGCTGCTGGCGCAGCAGGAGGTGATCCGCGAGCGCATCGCCTTGCTCACACCCCGGGAGCGGGAAGTGCTCGAGCTCATCGTGCGCGGCCTCGCCAGCAAGGTCATGGCGGAGGAGATGGGCCTCAGCCAGCGGACCGTCGAGCTGCACCGCTCGCGCGTCATGGGAAAGATGGGAGCGAGCTCGATAGCCCAGCTGGTGCGGATGTTCATGGACTCGCAGCGCGGCGGTGGCCATCCGGCTACCTGAAGCCCGACACCGCCACAAAGCCGCGATCGCATCATCCCGCCCGAGCGGCCGATGCGACCCGCCGGCCGTGAGGTCGCGGGCTTCCCGCGCGCTGCCTGGCGGGACCGCGGTGCTGGTTGAGATTGAAGGCCGTGTTGACGAGCGCGATGTGCGAGAAGGACTGGGGGAAATTGCCGACCAGCCGGCGCGCCCGCGGGTCGTACTCCTCCGACAGCAGCCCCACATCGTTGCGCAACGCCAGCAGGCGCCTGAAGAGACGATGAGCCTCGCGCCGCCGGCCGAGCAGCACCAGGACATCCGCCAGCCAGAAGCTGCACGCGAGGAACACGCCCTCCCCCGGCGGCAGGCCGTCGCGACCGCGCGCGCTGCTGTAGCGGCGCACCAGGCCATCGGTCGTCAGCTTTCGCTCGATGGCGGCAATCGTGGCGCGCACGCGCTGGTCCTCGATGGGCAGGAAGCCCACCAGCGGCAGCAGCAGCAGGCTCGCATCCAGCGTGCGCGAGCCATAGGACTGCACGAAGTAGCCGAGCCGCCGGTTGAAGCCGCGCCGGCACACGTCATCGTGGATGCGGGTGCGGAAGCTGCGCCAGCGCGACAGCGGCGCTTCGAGACCAAAGCGCTCCGCGCTCTTGATCATCCGATCGACGGCGGTCCAGGCCATGACCTTGGAGTGCGTGAAATGGCGCGCGGGTCCGCGCACTTCCCAGATCCCCCGGTCCGGCTCCATCCAGATACGCTCGAGATGCTCGAGCAGCGCCCGCTGCAGCTGCCAGTCGGCCTCGTTCCCGGCGAGCCGTCCCAGTCTCCCCTGGTACATGGCGTCCATGAGCTCGCCGTAGACATCGAGCTGCACCTGACCGGAGGCGGCGTTGCCGACGCGCACCGGCCTCGAACCCTCGTAGCCTGGAAGATAGTCGAGCTGCCACTCGGGTAGCAGCCGTTCGCCGCCGATGCGGTACATGATCTGCATCTGCGCGGGGTCCCCCGCTGCAGCCCGCAGCAACCACGCGCGCCAGCGCCGCGCTTCGCGGTAGAACCCGGCGTTCATCATGGCCTGCAGCGTGAAGGTCGCGTCCCGCACCCAGCAGTAGCGGTAGTCCCAGTTGCGCGTGCCGCCGATGCGTTCCGGGAGCGAGGTAGTGGGGGCGGCGATGATTCCCCCGGTGGCGCGATCCGTCAGCGCCTTCAACGTGATGCAGGAGCGACGCACGGCGGCGGCGTATTGGCCCTTGATGGCGCCTGAGCGGATCCACCGCCGCCACAGCTGCTCGGTGCGCTGAAGCGCGCTCATGGCGCGGATGGGCCGCGGGGGGCTTTTGTAGGAGAGCGAGTAGCTCAGCACGAACCACGCACGCTCCCTGGCCCGTAGCTCGAACTCGCCGACGGTTTTCAGGTCCTCGCCCTGTTGCGGCACCGACGAGCGCAGAATGACTCTGTGGGGTCCGGCCACGAAGCTCGTGGCCGCGTGCGGCAGCCGGGTCACCCACGGCACCAGCGCGCCGTAGTCGAAGCGCAGGATCAGCTCGGAGCGCAGCGCCACACAGCCACGCTCGCCGGTGACGATGCGAACCAGGTGCGAGCCCTCGCGATGCAACGCCATGAAGTCCGTCACCCTGACGGTACCGGTCGGCGTCGTGAATCGCGTCTCGAGCACCAGGGTGTCGGGGCGATACGCCCGCTCGATGCGCGCCGCCTGATTCTGCGGTGCGAGCAGCCAGCGTCCATGCTCCGGGCCGCCGAGCAGCGCCGCGCAACAGGCGTCGCTGTCAAAGCGCGGCCAGCACAGCCAGTCGATCGATCCGGCGCGCGACACGAGCGCGGCGGCGGTGCAATCGCCGAGCAGCGCGTAGTCTTCAATTTTCGCTGACACTGGCGTCTTGGCGGCGGCAGCCATCAGTCAGCGATACCGGCCCGGGCGTGCGAATCAGCGCTCGAACACGCCGATCGTGTCGCCCTCCGCCAGAGCCTGGGCGCGCGCTGCCTCGAGCACCTCCTCGGCGGCGCAGCCCTCCGACACCTCGAGCCGGTCGATACCGAGCGCGAACAGCCGGAAGTGGTAGTGATGGGTGCCATGACCTCGCGGCGGTTGCGGGCCGTCGTAGCGCGCGTTCCCGAAGTCGTTCTTCGCCATCGTGATGGCGATCGCTGAATCACCGCCCTGCGATCCTGCGCCCTCCGGAAGCCGGTGGGTACCGGCCGGAATGTCGTAGGCCGCCCAGTGACGGAAAGTTCCTTTGGGGGCGTCAGGGTCTTCGACCACCAGGGCGAAGCTGCGCGTTTCGGGTGGCTCCCCACGCCACTCGAGCTGCGGCGACAGGTTGCCCCCGTCGCGACTGAAGCGATCGGGGATCTTGTGATCGGCTGCAAATGCCGCAGTCGTGACTACCAATGCCATATTGAGCTCCACGCCTTTGCCGAGCTCGGTCCCGCCGATGGCAAGGTCAAGCGTGACATTCTGGGCAGCAATGCGGCGCGCCTGCATAACCTGCAGGCGCGCTGTGGCGCGCTCCGCCCGGGACGCGCTGCATCAGCACCGCCAGGCTTATTGCCTGCCGGGCTTTGCGCGCTGCAACCGCGCCTCCGGCTGGATCCGCGGCTGAATGGTCGCCGCTATCGGTCGCCGGCAACGCGAATCGCGCTCTTGACTGAAACCACGCCCTCCGTGGCACGCGCCAGCGTTACCGCGCGCTCCGCCGCATCGCGGGTCGGCGCGGTGCCGCTCAGCCACACGATCCCATCCGCGTCCGTATCGACGTGGATCTTCGCCAGGCTCGACATGTGCTCGGACGCCAACTTGGTTTTCACCTTGGTGGTGATGACCGAGTCCTTGACGAACGCCTTGTGATTGGACTGGCTGAGGTCGACGTCCTGTGCAAAGGCTGCGCCGCCCAGCAACGCGGTGATCGCGACCAGCCCTGTCAGGGTGCTCTTGAAGCTCATGGAATGTTCCTCCTTGTCATGCAACGGTGGCGCACGAGCTTAGCCAAGCGCGGCGGCACAGCCTGCCTGCGCGTATCGCCTCATGCTGTAGGAATCGACGGACGCGCTCCCTATGCGGGCTGCATCACCTGGGCTTCGCGGATCGGAAGGTTGATGAGCGCGGCCGCGAGCGCGAGCGTCATGTCGGCGTACCACATCCAACCATAGTCGCCGAAGCGCACCAGTGCGATGCCCCCCAGCCAGGCGCCGAAGAAGCCGCCGATCTGATGCGAGAGGAGAGTGAGTCCGAAGAGCGTCGCCAGATAGCGCACGCCGAAGAGCTTGCCCACCAGCCCCGCGGTCGGCGGCACCGTCGACAGCCAGGTGACTCCGAGCACGGCCGCGAACGCGTAGAACGTCGCGGCCGTTCTCGGCATCGCAAGATACACCGCAATCGCCAGGGCACGGGTTAGGTACACCCAGAAGAGCAGCCATTTCATCCGGTAGACACCGCCCAGCCAGCCGATGCCAAGACTCCCCACGACATTCGAAAGCCCGATGATCGCGAGCGAGCCTGCAGCAACGCTCGCGGGCAGCGCACACAGGTTCACCTCACCGGGCAGGTGCGTGACCAGAAACGCAATGTGAAAGCCGCAGGTGAAAAATCCCGCATGCAGACACCAGTAGCTGCGGTCGCGGCCGGCGATCTCGAGTTGCTCGCGCAGTGACTGCGAGTCCTGGCGCGCGCCGGGGGCGAACGCCGGCTGCACGCTCCCCTCGGCTCTGGATGCTCGCAGCAGGACCTGCGCCAGGGGCAGCGTGGCGAGCGCGGCGATGGCGAGCGTCCACATCGCGGCGACCCAGCCCGCGGTACCGATGATCAGCTGACTGAGGGGGGCGAGCAGGAACTGGCCGAGACTTCCGCCGGCGTTGATGACGCCGGAGGCGAACGCCCTCTTCCCGGGAGCGAGACTGCGCGCGGTGACCCCGATCAGAGTCGAGAAGCTTCCCGCCCCTGCGCCGGCGGCAAACAGCACGCCGACGGCGAGCGTCAGGCCGAGCTCGCTCGAGACCATTGTCGTAAGAGCGGCGCCCGCCGCCAGCATCACGGCACCGACACGTAGCACGGCAGCGAAGCCGAACCGGTCCGCGACGGCGCCGAAGATGGGTTGCGCCAGGCCCCAGACGAACTGGCCGATCGCGAGCGCGAAGCTGATCGCCACGATGCCGAGTCCGGTCGCTGCACCAAGGGGACGCACGAACAGCCCCAGCGACTGCCGGGCACCCATCGTGATGAGAAGAATCGCCGCGGCGGCAAAGACGAGGTACGTCGTGCGGTCCCCAGGCAGCGCCGCTCGCGCGGTCATCGACGGTTTACGCTCGGCTCACGCACCGCGAGAGTGTCGCATGAGCGACCTGCCACTTGACCGGGGAGAGCCTCCGGCGGCCGCTTCTTCGTCGGCCGGTCCTGACGATTTGCCTGCGGTACCTTTTGCCAGCGACTCAGCCGGTTGGCCTTGGCCTTCCGGCGCGCGCGATCCAGGCGCTTTCTGGGTATCCTAAGATTTCTTGAGAGACTACCGCCTACCTGCGGGGCTGTGACTGGTGCGCATTCGTAGTTTCCGCAAGCGGCCCAAGGGCTTAGAAAAAGGCCGCCGGGCAGGTCCGGGCGCTGCCCGGGCGCGCTGTGCAAACTCCCGCGGCATCGACGCCACCTCCCGGCGCCGGGGCGGCAGGATAAAGTCGCGCCAGGGGGGAAGACTCGCATGCAACCGTCGATCTGGACTCGCCGCCCGCGGCTCGCGCAGCGTGCCCTGCTGCTCGCCCTGGCTGCGCTCGCGGCCACGACCGGACTCGCGAGCGCCGCGGATGCACCGGCCCCGAGTGCAAAGCGCCCGCCGGGTCTCGCCCCGCTCCCCCGAGTCACCTCGCCCCGGCTGTACGTCATCGATTGCGGCACCCTCACCTATAACCGACCCGAGGATTACCAGCTGACGCGCGAGCAGGTTGCCGACACCAACATGTCGGTGCCGTGTTACCTCGTGATTCATCCGAAGGGGATCCTGCTCTACGACACCGGATTGTTGGACGCCTACGTGGGACGGCCGCTATGGGAGAACGTCGAGGACGGCTACGGCCAGATCAAGTTCAACACACTCAGGGGACAGCTCGCCGATATCGGCGTGACGCCGGCCGACATCACCTATCTCGCGCTCTCGCACTGGCACTGGGATCACACCGGCAATGCCAACGACTACGCCGGCTCGACCTGGCTCACGCAAAAGGCGGAGCTCGATCTGATGTTCGGCAAGGACGCCGACCCCGCGGTTGTGCCGCTCTACTCAGCCCTCGCGCACGCCCGCAAGGTCGTGTTCGAGGGCGACCATGACGTGTTCGGCGACGGCACCGTGGTGCTCATGTTCACTCCCGGTCACACGCCGGGCCACCAATGCCTGTACGTGAAGCTCGCCAAGACCGGTGGCGTCGTACTCTCGGGAGATCTCTATCATTACAGCGAGGAGCGGACGCTCCACCGCATGCCCAAGGAGGAGGAAAGCACCGGCACTCCGGCCTCGCGCGAGCGCATCGAGCGCTTCCTGAAGGAGACCCACTCGCAGCTATGGATCGGCCACAGTACGACCTTCTTCAGGAGCGTGATCAAATCGCCAGGCTGGTACGAGTGAGCCCGGAGTCGGGAGGCATGCAGTACCTACGCTTCGGGCGCACGGACCTCAACGTCTCGAGGCTGTGCCTCGGCACCATGTCGATGGGCAGCTCCGCCTGGAAGCGTTGGGTGCTCGATGAGCGCGACTCGATCCCCATCCTGCGGCGCGCCCTCGACCTCGGCGTCAACTTCTTCGACATGGCGGACTGGTATTCCCTCGGTCGCAACGAGGAGGTCGTGGCCGGCAATCTCCTCAAGCTCAGCACGCGCGACAAGCTCGTGCTGGCGACCAAGGTCTTCTACCCGATGAGCGATGATCCTGGGGATCGCGGCCTGTCGCGACAGCACATCGCAGCCTCTATCGACCGCTCGCTCGCGCGCATGGGTACCGACTATGTGGACCTGTACGTCGTGCACGCCTTCGACACCGCTACGCCCCTCGAGGAGACGATGCAGGCACTCGATGCCACGGTGCGCTCCGGCAAGGTGCGCTACCTCGGCGCCTCCACCATGTACACCTGGCAGTTCGCCAAGATGAACCACGTGGCCGCGATGAACGGCTGGACGCCGTTCATCAACATGCAGTGCCAGTACAACCTGCTGTATCGGGAAGAGGAGCGCGAGATGTTCCCGTACTGCCGCGATCAGCAGATCGCCGTCACGACCTTCAGCCCCCTGGCGCGCGGCTACCTCGGGCGCAGCGCGCCTGAGACCGTGCGTACCACGCATGATGCCTATCAGGACTTGTACGGCGATGACATCGACCGTGAGATCGTGCGCCGCGTGCGGGAACTGGCGGCGCGGCGCGGCGTGAGCGCAGCGCACGTCGCCATGGCGTGGGTGGCGGGTAGCGCCAATCGCAATGTGCCGATCGTGGGGGCGGCTAAGACCTCACACCTCGAGGTCGCAGTCGAGGCGCTCGCGGTGGATCTCAACGCCGAGGAGCGGGCGTTCCTCGAAGCGCCCTACCGGCCGCGCGATGAGATCAACGACCAGAATCCCACCCGGCGTCCGCGCGCGCTCCATCCCGGCTGAGCCGCAGGCCCTTTCAGGCCGTCAGCCACCGGCTGTCCTCGCGCACTTCGATCAGCGTCGGCCGGTCGGCGGCGAGAGCCTCGCGCACGGCTTGGCCCAGGTGCTCGCCTCCCGATGCACGCACGCCGCGGCAGCCGAGGCTCTCGGCGAGCCGGACGAAGTCCGGACTCTTGGGGCTGACGCCGATACGCGGAATATTGCGCTCATCCATCCCCTCGGCGATGGCCTGCAGCGAGTCGTTGTTCCAGACGATCACCGGCAGGGCGACCTGCTCCTCCGCCGCCGTCGCCAGCTCATTCACCGTGAAGAGCACACCGCCGTCGCCGGCGACAGCTGCGACCGGCCGCTGCGGGGCGCCGATCCGCGCGCCGATCGCCATCGGCAGCGCAAACCCGAGCGCGCAGTAGTTACCGGAGTAGTACCAGCAGCGCTCCCTCTCCATCGGCATGGCGGCGGTGCCCGTGTAGACGATCTGCGTCGCATCGCCCATCACCATCGTGTCCGCGGGCAGCGCCGCGCGCAGAATCTGCCACACGCGCGCGTGCCGCTTCTCGAGCCCGGTCAGCTGCGCGGCATTGCGCGTGAGGATCTCCCGCACCCGCTGCTCGCCCTCGCCGCGCTTGCCGAGCACCTGGCGCCGCGCGAGGGCGGCGGCGAGCGCCGGCAGCGCGGCGCGCGCGTCGCCGAGGACGGGCACGGCCGCCGCATACATGGAGGTGAGCTCGGTCGGATCGATGTCGATGCGCACGATGTCGCCCGTGATCTCGAGCTGCGTGCCGAAGTGATCGCCCGGCGCGACCTCCGAGCCGATGAGCAGTACCACGTCCGCCTGCTTAAGCGCCTCCTGGCTCGCGGCCTTAAGGATCGAGCCGCCGAGCGACAGGGGGTGAGAGTCCGGAAGTATCCCCTTGCCGGCATTGGTGGCGAGCACTGGCGCACCGAGACGCTCGGCAATCTCGGTGAGGGCTTTGCCGGTGCCGGCCGCGCCGCCCCCGACCAGGATCAGCGGCTGCTTCGCGCGCGCCAGTGCCTGCGCTGCCTCCTCGATGACTTTCGGGTCGGCAATGGGCATGGCTGGCGAGCGACGGGTCTCCCAGTCGGCCTCAACGGCAAGCGGCAGCACGTCCCGCGGGAACGACAGGTGCACCGGACGCGGGCGGCCGCCGCGAAACACCGCGTAGGCCCGCGCGAGCAGCTCCGGGACTTCCTCCGGGTAGCGGACCATGGCGCTGAAGGCGGTGAAGCCGGCAGTGACCGCCGGCTGGTCGTTGAGCTCATGAATCGCGCCCCAGCCTTTGCCGTGCGAGCGCGTGGGTGAGGCGCCCGACAGCACCAGCATGGGCTGCGAGTCGCAGTACGCCTGTGCGATGCCGGTTGCTGCATTGGTGACGCCCGGGCCGCCGATGATGGTGCACACCCCGGGCTTACCCGTTGCGCGCGCGTAGCCGTCGGCCATGAAGCTCGCGCCCTGCTCGTTGCGGCACTGCACGTGGCGGATCCCGGTGCGTGCGATGCCGCGATACAGCTCAAGCGTCATCGTGCCCGCCATGCCGAACACGGTGTCCACACCGTAGGCCGTGAGCAGCTGCATCACGGCCTCTCCGCAGGTCCTGGCCTTCACGGACCTCGCCCCGGCAGCCTTAGAACTTGTAGCCTACCTCGAGCCCCATCACCCGCGGCCTCGTAATGGTCTCCTGCAGCGCGAACTGCGACGTCGAGGTGTAGGTGCTCTTCAGGACGTTGGTCAGATTCTGCGCGTACAGCTTGCACGTCCAGGCGTCCTTGCCGATACCGACCGAGGCATCGTACTGGGTGATGGGCGGATTCTCGAAGCGCAGATAGTTCGTGGTGATGGTGTCGCCGACCAGCGCCGGATTGCTGCCCGATTGGGTATAGGAATGCGCGGTATGCGTCACGCCCCATTGCGCGAACAGGTTATAGGTGCTTGCCACCCACTCATAGCGCAGGCGGCCGTTGAACTGCAGCGGCGGTGAGAAAGCGCTCGGCGCGCCGATCGGCCCGTACGGATTGACGATCGGGCCGTAGACACCGGCGCGGTCCACGCCGAAGAGAATCGGCTGCCCGTACTGGCTCGCGGTGGCGGGATTGGCGAGCAGTTGCGGATTGTTGGCGATCAGATAGGGCGAATTGGTCTGCTCGCTGCTGTTCCAGGCCGCGCCGCCCTCGGCCGTGAGGCCGGGCGCCAGCACGGCGATGAACGACTGCTCGATGCCGCGGATCCGGTAGTTCGGGCCATTGGCGTTGAAACCGATGTTCCCGAGCAGGCCCGGCTGGAAGAAGGTGACCTGAGCGTTGTTCCAATTCTCCTGGTAGAGGGCGCCGTTCCACTGCAGGCGGTGGTCGAGGAACTCGCTCTTCCAGCCGATCTCGCTGTTGGTGAGGTCGTCGGACTTGTAGGCGAGCGGATTGCAGTACTGCGCAATGCCGTTCGGCGCCCCCGTGACCGGCGCCGTCGGGATGTAGCAGGCGGAGCTGCGGTTGAAGGCGCCGGGACGAAAGCCCTGCGACCAGGTGTAGTACGCGAGCACGTCCGGGGCGATGTGCCAGGTAAGGTTGGCGCGGCTCTTGAAGCCCGAGTACGTGGTGTTCAGGTTCTCGTTGCCGATGTTGACCGTCGCCGGAGAGGCCACGCAGGGCGGTGCACCCGCCTCGTAGCAGAAGAAGCTGCCCGACTCGGCACCTTCCTCATCATTCTTGAAGTGGTAGTAGCGCGTGCCGGCGGTGAGGGTCAGCAGCTTGGGAATGATGTCGAAATCGAGCGAGGTAAAGAGCGCGTACTGCGTGTAGCCGCGCTTGACGTCATTGAAGAACGCCACGTTGTCGGGGCGTATCGCTGCCGGGTTGTTGACGTCCGAGCCCGGTATGGGACCAATGTCGGTCAGACACCCGACCGAGGTGGACGCCCCGCCCCCGGCCGAATCGACGCACGGCGGCAGGGTCTTGTAGAGCCAGTTCAGCTGGTCATCGATGCGCAGGTTCTCCCAGAAGGCGCCGAAGATGTCCCGCACGCGCCACTCATCGGGGGTGCTGAGCCGGATCTCGTGGCTCTGGTGCGTGTTGCGCAGCGTCTCGTTCCACGTGGCGCTCGCCGAGTAGCACTGCGAGAGCAGACCCTGGGCCGAATTGGGGCCGTGGCACTGGTAATAGTCCGCGTACAGCCCGCGCGCATAGTTGCTGTAGTCCTGCACGGTCTCGACGTTGCGCACCAGGTAGGAGCCGGTGTACACCGCCTTGAGCGGACCGAGGTGCCCGGTCAGTGTCCAGGCGGTGTTCTCGAAGCTGTCCTTGTTGTAGCTGGGATTGAAGACGTTGACCGACTGCGGCGGCAGCGGCACGCCATCCGAGCTCAGCGGCATCTGGTAGAACACCCCCTCGGCGTCCATGCTCTGGTAGCTCTGGCTGATGAGGGCATCCCACGCATCGTTGATCTTCCACAGCGCGGACACGCGCACGCCCCGGTAGGTCACCGGATTGAAGGCGTTGGCTGCCTGGTCAAAGTTATTGAGCACCGGGCTGTTGGGTGGCACCTGGCACGGCGGGCCGCCGGGGCCGTTCGGCCCGCAGCCCGTCGGGTAGTTGGCGTAGTGGATGCCGCCGTCGGTTGGCTCGCGCGTCAAGGTGCCGGCCACGTTGTTGATGTAGCCGCCGCGCCGGTCGTCGTACACCACGGCGCGTACCGCGAGCGTGCCGCTGATCAGGGGCAGGTTGAGGACAGCGGTGAGATTGGAATTCGGGTCGCCGCCTGCGGTCACGCCGTACCCGGTGGTGACGTCGGCGTGAACCGCATCCAGCTGCGGCTTGTTGGTGATATAGCGAACGACGCCGGCCTGAGCTCCGGCGCCGAACAGCGTGCCCTGCGGCCCTTCGAGCACCTCGACGCGCTCGAGGTCGGCGGCGTACACATCGAGATTGCGTCCCGGCAGCTGGCCCGACTGCTCGTCCAGATAAATCGCCACGTTCGGAAAGCCGTTGATCGAGCCGCCGGATTGAGTCGGCACGCTGCCGGCGCTCAAGCCGCGCATGAAGATCTCCACCTGTCCCGGGCCCTGGGAGGCCCCGCTCACGTTGGGCAGATGTTTGATCAGGTCATCGAAGGTCGTGACGCCGAGCTCCTTCAGCGTGTCCCCGGTGAGCGCCTGGATCGCGATCGGCACGTCCTGCGCGTTCTCGCTGCGGCGCTGCGCGGTGACGACGACCTCCTGGATGCCGGTGGCCGGCGGGGTCGCCTCGGGCGTCGCCGACTGATCGGCAGCCGCGGCGGCGCCGACACTGGCATTGAGAATGGCCGCAACCGTACCCGCGATCTTGTGATTCATCTTCATCCGCGGAGCCCCCTTCGATTCTTTGAGGACCAGCCGCTCGGCTGGCCGCGCGGTGATAATTGCCGCCGCCGCCACGGTGAGTCAACCGCCAGTCGCGAATAGCCCCATCTGAAAAAGGGATCGGCGGTTTGCGCCTGGGTATCGAGCGTTTCATACTGCCCGCCGTCCCGCAGCGAGGTGCGCAAATTTGAGCAGCGAAGCGATTGCGCCGGCCCGCTCCGCGACCGCCTCGCTCATCGCACGCTGGTACGTCCTCATCGTGATGTGCGTGGTGTACGCCATCAACATCGCCGCGCGCTATGTGGTCACCACCGTCTTTGAACCGATCCGACTCGAACTGAAGCTTACCGACACCGCTGCGGCGTTCCTCACCGGGCCTCCCCTGGCGCTCTTCTACGTCACCTGCGGAATCCCGATCGCCTGGCTCGCCGACCGATCCAACCGCCGCAACATCGTCGCGGCATCGCTGATCGTGTGGTCCGGCTTCACCGTGTGCTGCGGCATGGCGGTGACCTTCTCGCAGTTCCTGCTGGGACGCATCGGCGCGGGCATCGGCGAGGCGGGTGCGACGCCGCCCTCGACCGCGCTCGTGTCGGACTACTTCCCTGCCTCGCGGCGCGCGATGGCGTTGAGCGTGTTCGCGCTCGGCGCGCCGGTCGGCGCCTGGCTGGCATCTGATGTGGCGGGCGCGGCCGCCCAGGCCTACGGGTGGCGCGGCGCCTTCCTCGCGCTCGGGGTCCCGGGCGTGCTGCTCGGCGTGTTGCTGCTCCTCACCATCCGCGAGCCGCGGCGCGGACAGCTGGACGCGGTGGCTGCCGAGGGGACGGCCTCCCTCGGCGAGGCGCTCGCTTTCCTGTGGCGCCAGCGGGCGGCGTTGCACGTCATCATGGGAGCGGGGGTCTGCAGCCTCTGGGGCTGGGGACTCGTCTGGTGGACGCCGACCTTTCTGCTGCGCACCTACGGGCTGAATGTCGGTGAGGCCGGCGCGATCACCGGGCAGGTTCATCTCATCGGCGGGATTGCGGCCTCGCTCGCCGCGGCCTGGCTGATGTCGCGGCCCTACATGGGTGCGCCGCGCCGCGTACTGCTGGCGCTCGGACTCGTCACCGGCTGCGCCACGATCCCCTCGTTCATCGCCTACTGGACGCATTCGCTCGTGCTCGCCCGGGTGATGTTCTGGGTGTATATCCCCGCCATCTACTTCTTCATCGGCCCGTGCATGGCGCTGGTCGCGAATCTCGCGCCGAGCCACATGCGCGCCGCCTTCACCGCCTGGTCGGGACTCGTCGGCAACGTGTTCAATCTCATCATCGCGGTACAGGTCGTCGGCTTCCTGAGCGACTCCTTTGCCGGCCCGCATGGCTCGGATGCGGCATCGCTGCGCTGGGCGCTGCTGCTGCTCGCGCCGACCGGATTCTGGGCGACCTGGCATTTCTACCTCGCCGCGAAGACGGTCGATGCGGACCTCGAGCGCGTCGGCGAGAGCGGCGTTGCCGCCTGACCGCAGCCGTAGGTTCGAAGGAGCTCCCTTGAGAAACACCCTGTGGTTGCTGCTCGCCCTCGCCGCCGCCGCCGCCGGCGCGCGCGGCGCGGACGTCACCGTCCTCAACGCCGATGCGCACTTCGCCGAGGGGCCGATCTGGTATCACGGCAAGCTCTACTACGTCGAGTACGACCGCAACTCGGTGACCACCTGGGACGGCAAGCAGAACCGCATATTCTGGTCGAAACCGGGCTGCGGTCCCTCAGCCGTCATTCCCACCGCGAGCGGTGAGTTCCTCACCACCTGCTATGACAGCGGCACGATCGGCCGCATCGCCGCCGACGGCAAGGATCTGCCGCCCTACTCGCACGACAAGGACGGCCATCCATTCGTCGGACCGAACGACTTCGCCCCCGACCATCACGGCGGCATCTACTTCACGTGCTCGGGAACTGCACCAGGCCCGGTGATCGACGGCAAGATCTTCTACCTCGCAGCGGATGGCACCATCACCCAGGAAGCCACCGAGGTGCACAGTGCCAACGGCATCGTGGTCTCCAACGACGACCGGATCCTGTATGCCATCGAGACCGAGGACGACCGGCTGCTCCAGTTCAAGATCGGTGCCAACGGGTCGCTGACCGACCGGCGGGTGTTCCTCAACCTCGACGAGCTCACCCATCACGTGACGCACATCTATCCGGACGGCGTGAAGATGGATTCCAAAGGACTGCTCTACATCGGGCAGAATCCCCGCGACGTGAACGCCCCGCTCGGCGGTACCATCTTCGTGGTCGATGCGCAGGGCACGCTCCTGCGGACCCTCAAGCTCCCCTCCCCGGGCGTGCCCAACCTCGCGCTCAGCCCTGACGAGCGGACCATCTACGTGATGGCGCTCGATCAGCTGGATAAGTCGCCCTACAAGGGCAAGGTGTACGCGATCGCCAACCGCTGAGCACTAGCCCGCCAGCCAGCCACCGTCGATGACGAGATTCGAGCCGGTGATGAAGCTCGCGCGGTCGCTCGCCAGGAACACCGCGGCGTTCGCCACGTCCTGCGGGCGGCCGAAGCGCGGCCAGGGAGTGCGCCGGCGCTGATACTCGAGCCGCGCCGGATCGCTCGCGAGGCCGCCCGCACCCGTGACGATTTTGCCCGGGGAGATGCAGTTGCACACGATCAGCTGCGGTGCGTAGTCGACCGCGATCTGCCGCGTGATGTAGATCGCCCCCGCCTTGCTCACCCCGTACGGCAGATCGCCGGGTGAGGTGACGATGCCCTGCTGCGAGCCGAGGTTGATGAGCCGGCCGCGAACTTCCGCGCGTGGCTCTTGGCTGACCATCTGCTGCACGGCGCGCTTGCAGCCGTAGAACATGCCGGTGAGATTGACGCGCATCACCTCTTCCCACTGCGCGAGCTCGGTCTCAAGCAACGCGGTCCCGGAGTAGGTCATGGCATTGTTGACCATGACATCGAGGCGTCCGTGGCGCGCGACAGTAGCGCCGATCAGCGCATCGACCTCATCCCAACGGCCAACGTCGGTGCGCTGGAACGACGCGCGGCCGCCGGCGCGGCTGATGAGCTCGACCGTCGGCTCCCCGCCCTCGAGCGGCTGCTCGGTGAGGTCGGCGATGACCACCGCCGCCCCCTCGGCGGCGAAGCTCACGGCGATCGCGCGCCCGATCCCCGAGCTCGCTCCGGTAACGACGGCAACCTTGTCCGCGAGTAGACTCGACATCGGCTGCGATTATAACCACCCATGTCCGGCGCGCCCCAACCCGACATCGATCTCGCCGCATCGCTGTTTGACGCGCTCGGCCGCGCCACGCGCCGCGGCCGCGGCCGCGGCATCGTGCGCGACAGCTATGGCGCCGGCGAGCAGGCCGCGCACGATCTGATGCGCCAGGCCGCCGGCGCGCTTGGGCTCGAGGTATCGGTCGATGCCATCGGTAACCTCTACCTCACGCTCCCCGGCCGCGATCGGGGCGCTGCGCGCATCATCATCGGCTCGCACCTCGACAGCGTGCCGCAGGGAGGCAACTTCGACGGCGCCGCAGGCGTCGTGGCCGGACTTGCGGTGCTCTCGGGGCTGCGCCGCGCCGCCATCACGCCGCCGTGCGACCTGTCGGTGATGGGGATTCGTGGCGAGGAATCCGCCTGGTTCGACGTCGCCTACCTCGGCAGCCACGGCGCCTTCGGGCTGCTCGATCCCGCCTGTCTCTCGATCCGCCGCTCCGACGACGGCCCGACGCTCGAGGCGGCGCTCAAGAGCAACGGCTTCGATCCCGAGCCGATCCGCACCCGCCGGCCGCTCCTCGACCGGCGCACCATCCGCGCCTATCTCGAGCTGCACATCGAGCAGGGCCCGACGCTCGTCGAGCGCGCTCTGCCGGCCGCGGTGGTGAGCGGGGTGCGCGGCTGCAAGCGCTTTCGCAACGCCCGCTGCACCGGCGAGTACGCCCATTCGGGCGCAGTCGAGCGCCGCTATCGCCACGATGCGGTCGCCGCCACCGTCGCCTTCCTGCATCACATGGAGAAGGTGTGGCTTGAGCAGGAGGACGCAGGCGCCGACCTGGTGGTCACCTCGGGCGAGCTCAATACCGACGCAGCGCTGCACGGCCCGAGCCGCATCGCCGGCGAGACCCGCTTCGTGCTCGATCTGCGCAGCCTCTCGCAGCCGACCATGGACGACGTGGCGGTGGAGGCACGCGCGGCGGCCGCGCGCATCGGCGGCAAGTACCGTGTCGACATCGATCTCGGCGCGACCAGCGACTCGCCCGCGGCGGTGCTGCACCCGGGACTGCGCGTGGCCCTGCTCGACCTGCTGGAGCAGCCCTTCGAGATGCCAAGCGGCGCCGGGCATGATGCGGCGGTGTTCTCCAAGGTCGGCGTGCCGAGTGCCATGATCTTCGTTCGCAACACCAACGGCAGCCATAATCCGGAGGAGGCCATGGCGCTCGAGGACTTTGCGGTCGGTGCGCGTGCGCTGCTTCGGCTGCTGCTCGAATTCCCCTTCTGAAACGCGAGGAGTGACTGGATGACTCTGCTGGTTACCGGTGCATCCGGGTTCGTCATGAGCGTGATCGGTCGTCACTGGCTGGAGGCCGACCCCAACGAGCGCCTCGTAGTGCTCGACTCTTCCCCACTCGATGCCATGGCGCAACGTTACTTCGCCCCAGTCGCGACCCGCATGGCGGTGATCACCGCCGACGTGACGCGCCCCGACACCTGGCGCGCCACGCTCACGGGCCACGGCGTCACGCACATCGTGCATGGCGCCACGATCACGCCCATCTCGCGCGGCAGTGCCACGGAGGCCAAGCGCGAGCCGGAGGCGGAGAGTCCGGCGCGCATCGTGGAGGTCAACCTGATGGGGACCGTCGCGATCCTCGAGTGGGCACGGACTCTCCCGGATCTGAAGCGGTTCATCTATGTGAGCTCGGGCGCGGTCTACAAGCACCACGGACCGGATCGCCCCGGCGAGCCCCTCCCCGAGGACGGCTACGTAATGCCGCGCCGTCTGTACGGCATCTCGAAGCTGGCCTCCGAGCTGATCACCGAGCGCTACAGCGACCTGTTCGGCCTGTCGGCCGTCTCGGTGCGGCCATCATCGGTCTACGGGACCATGGACCGCGTCACGCGCAGCCGCAACATGCGCCACCCACCGAACCGCATCGCGCACATGGCGGTGGAGGGGGTAAAGCGCGTGCGGGTCAACACCCTGGATGCGGTCGGCGACTACATACACTCCGAGGACGTGGCGCGCGCCGTGGTGTCGCTGCTGCGCGCGCCGCGCCTCGGCTACAGCACCTACAACGTGGCGTACGGGGCCACCGCGAGCATCGGCGACATGGTGCGCTGGGCCGCCGAGAAGGCGCCGGGCTTCAGTGCCGAGGTCGTGCCGCCCGAGCAGGCCGACATCCTGCAGGACCCGACACTGCGGGACGGCATGTGGGGCGCGTATGACACGTCGCGCATCTTCGGCGACACCGGCTGGAAGCCGCGGCCGATGCGCGAAGCGCTGCACGCCTACATGGACTGGATCAAGGCCGAGCGCGCCGTGGCTCCCCCCGAGGAGTCTCAATGAGCTCGAGCGAGAGCTACCCGCGCGATCTGATCGGCTACGCCTCCCGGCCACCTGATCCCCATTGGCCCGGCGAGGCACGCATCGCCGTTTCCCTGGTGATGAACTACGAGGAGGGCGGCGAGGCGTGTGTGCTGCACGGCGATGCGCATTCGGAGTCGGTGCTGACCGACGTCGGTGCCGAACCGCTCCCCGGCGTTCGCAACATGAATGTCGAGTCGCTGTTCGAGTACGGCAGCCGGGTCGGCTTCCGGGAGATCCTCGCGGTACTTGAGGGCGCGCGCGTGCCGGCGACCGTGTACGCCGTCGGCATGGCGCTCGAGCGCAACCCGCAAGCCGCCGCCGAGATCGCCGCGAGCGGGCTCGAAGTCGCCTGCCACGGGCAGCGCTGGATCGACTACCAGTTCGTGCCCGAGAACGTCGAGCGCGAGCACATGCGGCGCAACATCGAGTGCATCACGCGCCTCATCGGCAAGCGCCCGGTCGGCTGGTACACCGGCCGCCCGAGCCCCAACACGCGGCGGCTGGTCGTGGAGAGCGGCGGCTTCCTCTACGACAGCGACGCCTACAACGACGATCTCCCCTACTGGACGGAGGTCGCCGGCCGACGCCATCTCGTCATTCCCTACACCTTCGACAACAACGACAGCCGCCTGCAGCGCGGCGGCGATTTCAGCACCGGGGAGCAGTTCTTCAGCTACTGCCGCGATGCCTTCGACTGGCTGTACCTCAAGGGCGCCGCGGGGCAACCGCGCATGATGAGTGTCGGCCTGCACGGCCGGCTCATCGGCCGGCCCGGCCGCATCGGCGCACTGGCGCGCCTCATCGAGCACATGCAGCGCCACGAGGGTGTATGGCTGACCACGCGCGCCGCGATCGCCGAGCACTGGCATGCGCACCACGCGAGCGGCTAGCGCCCTGCTAAAGAGGCACAGCGACGCTGTCGCTCGGAGGAGGCGCAGTGTCCACCGCCCGCGCAGGCGATCCGGTCGATTTCGGGCGGACGGCCGCGGAGTAAGGCCCGGAAAGAGAAATGACCTTCACCAAAGAGAGTCCTCCGGTGAGGATCGGGCGGGTGAGCCTGCTGCACATGCGAGGCAGCAGTGCAGCAGCGGGTTCGCTCAGTCGGTGCAGCGGCTCCAGCTGCCGTGCGGGTCGTACCTGAAAGCACCGGAGTCGAGCAGCTCCGCATCCGCGCCGTACAGGTGCACCAGCAGCACCGGCGCGCCACGCTCGCGCGACTGGGCGAGCGACATGTGGCAGGTGAAGAGCCACATCTGCGCCGCGTTCGCCCAGCACGCCCAGACCTGCCCCTCCTCGATCGCGCGCAGCAGCAGCAGCTGCAATCCGCGCGGCAGCTCGTTGCGGTTGCGAATCTGGTAGGCGTGGTCCGGAACGATGCCGGCGCGCGAAATATAGGCGTCCAGGAGTCGCTCGACCCTGGAGGGCTCCTGTATCCGGCGCAGCCTGAGCGTTTCCATGGAGGCGTACTCCTTAGCTCAGGAACGATTGAATCGACTGTCCGTCGGGTCCTCCGTGAGGCGGGTCACAGTTGCGCCCAAGGCTTGAGACTTCTTTACAGAAGGCAGGCTTTGGGGTGAACCAGCTACACTCCCGCCTGCCCCACCAGGTGTGAGTCGTGCCGTGCGAATAGCCCTTATCGGACAACAGGCCTTCGGCAAGAGTGTGCTGGAAGCGTTTCTGGCCCGCGGTACCAGCGTCGCGGCGGTGTTCTGCGCACCGGAAAAGCCGGGCGCGAAACCCGACCCGCTGCGCACCGCGGCCGAGGAGCGCAGCGTCAAGGTGCTGCAGCTGCGCTCCATGAAGGACGCCGAAGCGACGCGCGTCGTGAAGGACCTCAACGTCGACCTCGCCGTGATGGCGTTCGTGCTGCAGCTCGTGTCCCAGGACTTCGTCAAGACGCCCAAGCACGGCACTATCCAGTACCACCCCTCGCTCCTGCCCCGTTATCGCGGACCGAGCTCCATCAACTGGCCGATCATCAAGGGTGACACCGAGACGGGACTCACGATCTTCAGGCCCTCGGACGGACTCGATGAGGGCCCGGTCATCCTGCAGAAGAAGGTTGCGATCGGACCCGACGATACTCTCGGGACGATCTACTTCGACAAGCTGTTTCCGCTTGGCGTCGAGGCGCTGCTCGAGGCAGCGGATCTCGTGGTCGGCGGCCGTCACCAGGAGATCGTGCAGCGCGAAGACCTCGCGACCTACGAGGGCTGGTGCCGCGATCCCGAGTCACGCATCAACTGGCAGGCACACGTCGATCAGGTCTACGACCTGATCCGCGGCTGCAACCCTTCCCCTGGTGCCTGGACCACGGTGCGAGGCCAGAAGCTGCGCATCTACGACGTCGTCAAGCACCGCACGCACACCTTCGGTGCGGTAGCGGGCAAGCCCGGCGAGGTCTGCAAGATTGCCGAGGGCGCGATCGAGGTGGCCACGCAGGGCGGGCGGCTCGAGCTGCGCACGGCGCGTGCCGAGGGCGGCGCCAAGGGCGCCGCGGGAGCTGCGCTCGCGGCGTCGCTCGGACTCACCGTCGGCGCGCCGCTCGAGTCCTAGCGCAGACACCAGTAGAGCACGCCCTGCCCTTCGAGGAAGCGCTCTGCGGCGCTCCCCTGCAGCATCGCCAGCGTCGCCAGCATGCCGGCCTGCACGCAGCTGGTCGCCGCGACGGTGACCGAGCGCGGCACGCCTGGCACAGGCCAACCGGTACGCACATCGAGGATGTGGCCATAGCGCACACCATCGCGTAGCAGAAAGCGATGCGTGTCACCGCTCGTGGCGAGGCCGCCGCGACTCAACTCGAGCAGCAGCCGGGCCTGCCGGTCAGTGCCCGGCCGCTCGACGCCAACCTGCCACGGCGCGTCTGACGGCGCCCGATTGGCGGCCAGATCGCCGCCGAAGTTCACCAGTACCGCCCCGGAAAAGCGCGCGGCGACGATCGCCAGCACCCGGTCGACCGCGTACTCCTTGCCGAAGCCGCCGAAGTCGAGCTCCATGCCCGCCGGCAACGTGATACGCGGCGGATCCCAGCGCAGCTTGTCGAACCCGATCAGCGGCAGAAGTCTCTCCACGGCCCCAGGCTCGGGAACGTGATCCGAGCCATCGAACTTCCAGCAACGGCGCAACACCCCCGAGGTGACATCGAAGCGTCCTTCCGAGAGCCGGTGACAGTGCCCGGCGTACTCGATCAGCGCGGCAGTCTCCTCATCCACCACCACCGCGTGACCGCGGCTGCCATTGATGACGCTGACGATGCTCTCCGGACGGTAGCGGCTGAATTTGACCTCGATGCGCCAGGCCTCAGTAGCGGCCATCCGACCGAGCTCGCACGCCTCCTCGGGCTCGCGTGTCTCGATGAGCAGCTCACACGGACTCGCCATCGCCTCGAAGCGCGCCGCGACGATGCCACGATCCCGCTCCTCGACCCCAAAGTCGGGCGCGTGCGGGGGTGCGCCGCCCGCGAGCAACGCCGGTGTCGCGCGGCTCAGGCTAGAACTCCGTGTGCCAGCTGAGCTGCACGATGTTAGCGGTGAGATTCGGATTCAGGTTGAGGCCCTGCAGCTGCGGCAGCGCGCCCGACTGGTCGTGTGGTCGCTGCTCATATTGCTCGAAGCGCAGGCTCAGCTCGCGATTCCGTCCCACCGCCCAGGCGAGCTTGATGCCGAGAGTCGTTGCGTCGAAGGCCGCAAGGCGCGGGTCCGCCGACATGTAGGCAGGTAGTGCCCCGGCCCCGCTTAGATACAGATCGTAAAAGTCCGCGGCGCTCTGTCGATACCAGCGGGTGTGCGGCTCGAGGTACATCCCGCGCCCGAGATCCAGCCGCAGACGTGCATCCACTGTGTCCGAGTGCACCGCCCAGCTGTCGGACCCGCGCCGGTAGGAAAGATCGAGCACCGTCGGTCCGAGTGCGACCTTGTTGACCCAGTAGAGACTCTGCCGCGTGCGCGTATCGGGACGAGTGTCGTAGCGGTAGCCGAGGACGTTGCCGTCCGCATCGAGCACCGACACGATGTGGTACGGATCGGTGAGATACCCCTGCGAGCGATCGACAGAGTAATTCAGCTCCACGAGCCAGTTGCGGCGCATCACCTGCGTCAGGCCGATGAGTCCGCCGGCAACGCTCTTCGTCTGACTGGATTCCTTCTCGTAGAGCGAATAGTCACTCCCCGGCACGGGATTGCCGCCGTGAGCGTGGATGCGGTCGTACTCCTCGCTCACACCGGCCGACCAGGTCGTGTTCCTCTCGTTGAAATCGTGGCTGACCCCGGCGTGCGCAGCGACGGAATCGAAGTCATGCTCCGTCGACGCATGACCGCCGTATGACAGGGTGTTGTCGAGCCCGAGCGGCTGCGACCAGTCGAGGTCGCCGCCCACACGACGCTCCTTGAAGTGCGGATCCTGCGGCAGATTGCCCGGTGCGATCGTGTAGAGCGTGGTCTTGTAGCCGGGCTTCGGCGTCAGGCTGCTGCTCGACGGACTCGCGAAAGTCTGCGGCTTCTTTGCCGGCATCGCCCCGTTGGGGGTGGCACCTGAGAGGGTATCGAGTGTCAGCGTGCCATCGAGGATGCGCAGATCGCCGAAGTCCTTCTTCAGGCTGACAACCGGCTCGATGGTCTGCACGCGACCGGCGTTCTCCCTGTAGTAGAGAAGCGCGCTGTCGAGCTCCAGGGGCTGCGCGGCGGCCTCCGCCTGCTGGGCGCGGGCCGTGTGCGACAGCAAGGCGCAGCCGGCCGCCATCAGACCGAGCTGCAGTGGCGAGGCGGGTCGCTTCAGTTGCACCCGCAGCCCCCGCCGCCAAAGCTGCGGCCGCCACTCGCCGCTTCCTTGCTGAAGTAGATGTGATCGTCGATCGCGGCGTCGATCGGCTCGGCGTTGAGCGCCATCTCGGGCCGGGCGAGAACCTCGCGCTGCCAGGGCTTGACGCCGAGGGTGCCGCAGCCGCCGGCGGCGAGCGCCGGCAGCGCGCACAACAGGATCCGGACGGGATTCGGGATGCGCATCGGATCTAACCTCCGTTGTTTGCTTGAGCGAGCACCAGCGAGCGCACCTGCTGGGCGAGCGTGTCGCGGTCCGCCAGCCGAAAGCCGTCGTGGCGCGAGCGGATATGGCCGTCGCGATCGATCAGGAAGCTGGTCGGCATACCCTGCACCCCGAACTTCTCCGGCAGCGACCCATCCGCATCGAAGACGATGCGAAAGCGCGGTGGGTGCTCGTGCACGAAGCGCTCCGCCTCGGCCCGCTCCCGGTCAACGTTGACCGCGACGATCACCAGCCCCTTGGGACCGAGCTCCTGTTGCAGCCGGTTCATCCACGGAAACGACTCCCGGCAGGGCGCGCACCAGGAGGCCCAGAAATCCACGTACACGACCCGTCCCTTGAGCAACCCGAGGTCGAGCAGCTCGTCAGCGGGCGTCGCGATCGAATCGCTGGACGTCAGGGCGAGCAGCAGCATCGCGCCGAGCGCGAGGCGTGCTCGCCACACGCTGGCCGCGCGGCCGCGCAGCGCACGTCTAGAAGCTCTTCTTGAGCCCGACATAGAACCCATGCGGCAGTACGCTCAGCACGAAGGGGGTCTCGGGGCGGTGCATGACCCAGCCAGCTGCCGTGCCGAGCGCAAACCCGGCCAGCACGTCCGACTGCCAGTGCGCCTGCACCTTCATGCGCGCGATGCCGTCGTAAATCGGCAGCAGCTCGAGCGCATACACCCAGGGGTCATCGTGGCGGTACTCGAGCACGATCGGCGTCAGGACCGAGCTCACCAGCGTCACCTCGCCGCTCGGGAAGCTCTCGTTGCCATGACCCTTGAACCACAGATTCGGGTCGCCGCCGCTTGCATCCGGCCGCACGCGCGAGAACGCATATTTCAGGGCGAACGCCGCGACGCCTGAGGACGCCGAGGCATCGATCGATTGCCAGAGCGTATTACCGAAGCGCGTGTCCCCACCCTCCCACAGCGCGCCGCCCACCTCGAAGGCGATCACGCCGTACTCCAGCAGCGCCTGGTTGGAACGCTTCCAGATGCCGCTGTTGTCGTAGCCCAACTCCGAATCGATCCCGAGCGGGCCACTGCCCGCAAGACACGCAGGCGTCGCGGCGAGGAGCGGCACCGCCAGGATGCCGCGCAACCATCTGCGTCGCGATACCATGGTGCGACGATAGAAGCTGCGCGCTTAAGGCAGACTTAAGCGCGGCGCGATCAGAATTGAGCTATGCGAATCCTCCTGGTCGAGGATGACTTCATGCTCGGCGAGGCGGTCCGTGATGGATTGCGCCAGGGCGGCCATGTCGTCGATTGGGTACAGGACGGCGGCGCGGCGCTGGCAGCGCTCGCGACCGCCAGCTTCGGCGCGCTGGTGCTCGACCTCGGGTTACCGGTCAGCGACGGCCTCGCGGTGCTGCGCTCGTTGCGCAAAGCCGGCCGCGCCACGCCGGTCGTGATCGTCACGGCACGCGATCGGGTCAGCGAGCGCATCGCCGGCCTGGATGCCGGCGCCGACGACTATCTCATCAAGCCCTTCGATATCGATGAGCTCGAGGCGCGGCTGCGCGCCATCACGCGCCGCGCCGATGGTGCGGCCGACTCGGTGCTGCTGGTCGGCGAGGTGGCGCTCGACATGCGCGAGCGCGTGGTCACCTGCCGCGGCGAGCAGGCAGCCCTGACCGCGCGCGAGTACGCTGTGCTGGAGCTGCTGATGCGCCGCGCGGGCTGCTTCGTGACGCGCGCCGAGATCGAGGAGGAGCTGTATGGATTCGACGACGACATCGGCAGCAACGCCATCGAGGTCCACATCCATAACCTGCGACGCAAGCTCGGATCTACCTTCATCGCCAATCACAAGGGCCGTGGCTATCGAGTCGAGCGCGGCGCCTGAGAAGCGCCCCTGGTCGTTGCGGCGGCGCATGGCGATCGCCACGGCGCTCGCCGCCTGCGGCGTGTTCCTGATCCTGGCGCTGTTGGTATATCGCGCGGTTGCCGGCAACACCGCCGCGCAATTCGATGAGCTGCTCGCGCAGCAGGCGGCACTGGCGCTGCGCTACGCCGACCACGAGTACCGCGAGGGCGATACGGTCGTGCCGCGCTCGGTGTCCGCCAGCGGGCCGGTACCCTTCGACGTCGTCTACCAGATCACGACGCGTGACAACCGGCTGTTGTACCGCTCCCCGGGTGCTCCGTCTGAAGCGCTGGCGCTCGGCGGCGGTTACAACAACGCGCTGTTCGACGGTCGCGCGTGGCGCGTCTACAGTCTCGAGTCGCAGACCACGCCGCTCGTCATTCACATGGCCGAACCGCTCGACGTGCGCGCGGCGCTGCTGGCGCGCACGATGCGCGCCGTCGCGGTGCCGCTCGTGTTCGCGCTGGTGCTCTTCACGTTGCTCATCGGCGTGGTCATCGAGCGCGCCTTCCGTCCGGTGCGCCGCATCGCCGCCGATCTTGCCGGCCGCAGCGCCCACGACCTGTCAGCGGTGCGAACCGCCGAGATGCCCATCGAGACGCACGCTCTGGGGGTGGCGCTCAACGGCCTGCTGGCGCGACACGCCGAGGTGCTCTCGCGCGAGCGGCGTTTCACGGCGGACGCTGCCCATGAGCTGCGCACCCCGCTCGCGGCGCTGCGCGCCCAGGCACAGGTGGCCGCGCGAGCGAGCACTGCGGCCGAGACACGGCGCGCTCTGGAGAAGCTGCAGGCGGGCATCGATCGCACCACCCATCTCATGAGTCAGCTGCTGGCGCTCGCGCGGCTCGAGCCCGGCTCAGCGCTCGAGGCCGGACAGACGACCGAGGCGCGCACCGTCGCGGAACTGGTGATCGAGGACCTGGCGCAGGCGGCGCGCGAGAAACGCGTGTCCGTCACCGTGTCCGGAAGCCTGCAGCTGCTGCCGGGGTCGCACGAGGTGCTGTACCTGCTGTTGCGTAATCTCCTCGAGAACTCGATCCGCCACGTCGGCGAAGGCGGCCATGTGGCGCTCGACGTGACGAGTGCCGGCAATACCGTGGTGCTCTCGGTGACCGACGACGGGCCCGGGATTCCGAGCGCCGAGCGCGCGCGCGCCTTCGAGCGCTTCTATCGCATCCCGGGCAGCGGCTCCGTTGGCAGCGGGCTCGGGCTGTCGATCGTCGGGCGAATCGTCGAGCTCCTCTCGGGCACGGTTGAGCTGTCCGCGCCGCCTGCGGGCGCTGGACTCATCGTGACGATCCGCCTGCCGCTCGCTCCGGCCGGGACGCCGGCCGCCAACCGCAACGCCGCCTAGAGAGAGCGATGCACGGATGCGCTGCGCCTTCGCGGCTACCGCCGGCTGTGGCGCTCGCCTGCCTGCTCGGCGGCATCATGGTCGGCGCACCGCGCTGCGCCCACGCGCAGACCGATGAGATCCAGGTCTACGACGCCGAAATCGCGGCACCCGGCACCTTCAACCTCACCTGGCACAACAACTTCACTCCCTCGGGGCGCGAGCAGCCCGATTTTGAGGGCGGCGTCGTTCCGAACCACGCCTTGAACGGCGTTCCCGAGTGGGCCTACGGCGTAACCGACTGGTTCGAGGCGGGCACCTACCTGCCGGTGTACACGCGCACCGCAGACGGGGCACTGCTCTTTGACAGCGTGAAGCTGCGTGCGCTGTTCGTCGTTCCTCAGGCAGCCGGTCGGACTTTCTTCTACGGCCTCAACTTCGAGCTGAGCTACAACACGCCGCACTGGGAGCCCTACCGCTACTCCGGCGAGATGCGGCCGATCATCGGCTGGCACCTCGGCCCTTTCGATCTGATCGTCAATCCGATCCTCGATACGGACTTCAACGGCCTGGGCAGGCTCGATTTCGCGCCGGCCGCGCGCGCGGCCTACCGGGTCAGCACGAAGGTGGCGGTCGCACTCGAGGAGTACGCCGACTTAGGCCCGCTGCAGCACCTCAAGTCAGCCACGCAGCAGGCGCAGACCGTGTTCGCGGTGCTCGACTACGGCAGCAGCAGCAACGGCATCGAGTTCGGAGTCGGCAAGGGCCTGACGCGCGCCAGCGATTCCACGGTCGTGAAGCTCATGCTGATGCACGATCTCTAGAGCCGGCGCGGAGCCGTCAGGGCGCCGGCGGCCGTGCCGACTGCCGCACCGTGCCGCGGGCCGTGCTCAGCTGCAGCTCGACGGCCCCGGAGCGCACCACGCCGGCGCGCGTGGCATCCACGACCTGGATGTCGCCGCGGTGCACCCACACCCGGACGCGCTCGAAGGCCTCCGCAGGAACCGTGAGCGTCGCGAACCCATCGACATCCGTGAGCCAGCCCTGCTCCTCGAGGCGATAGCGCAGCACCGCCGCCGGGGGCGGCGTGCTCTCGAGGTGCGCGCCGAGCTGTGAGGTGAGCAGCCCGAAGCCGTGCAGCTCGCCCGCGATCGTGAGCTGCGGGGCGCGCACGTCGGCGATCACGACGGTGATGTTGGCACGATCGGCTTCGACCTCGAGAATGCGCGGCGCGCCCGCAGACAGGGGCACGGTCTCACTCAGGTTTCTGCCGTGCGGCAGGATGGTGAGCGCGAGCAGCAGCGCGACGCCGCCGACCGCGGCTGCGATGCCGAGCGCTGCGCGCGCCCTCGACGCGCTGTGCAGGCCAGCCGCGCGCGCCGCGTCCGCTCGCTCCCCGAGCTCCAGCACGTGATAGCAGAGCAGGTGCGCCACGCCGTACGCGAGCAGCGCCGACCAGATGATGTCGGAAAGAAAGTGCGCGCCCGCGGCCATGCGACCCGCGCCGAGCAGCAGACCTAAGCCGAGCCCGACTGCGAGCGAGGCGGCGGCCCAGCGCGGCCGCCGGCCTCTCCAGATCCACCAGCCGATGCCGTACAGAAAGCCCACGGTGCAATGGCCGCACGGGAACGACGCGCCCTCCTCGCGGCCGATGAGGGGCGAGGGCACGTAGCGCAGCGTGCCGCCGAGCTCCTGGACGTCGCGCGGCCGCGGATGGTGCCAGTGATCCTTGAGCACGAGGTTGCCGAGGACTCCCGGCCCGATGAGGAGCGCGAGCAGAACCAGTGTGGCCGGCCCGCGCCAGTGCCGCCGCTCGGGCAGAAAGCTGAGCAACAGCGCGCTGAGCCCGACCGACAGGAGCACGAGCGTGATCCAGGTGGCGGCGTGGTAGAGCATTCGCCACGGCAGCGCGCGCGGCCAGTGGTCCGCGCCCACGGGATCGAAGAACAGCCGCGCCGCCGCTATATCCAGCGAGCCGTTCGCGAACACCAGGGTCGTGAGGAGGGCGGCCGCCGCGAGGCACACCGCCTCGGTCCGCCAACTAAGGCGCATCGGCGCATTATGCGGGGTTCCCGCCCTTTTGCGGTGTAGACTGATCGTTCCGATGGACACGGACCCGTTTGCCACCCATCACCGGCGGATCCTCGAGGAGCTCTCGGGCCTCGCCGCGGCGCGCGCCGGGTTCACCCTCTGCCTGGTCGTGCACTGCGCCGGCTCCACGTACCGCAAGCCGGGGGCACTCGCCGTAGTACGAGCCGACGGCACACGACGCGGTGTCATCTCCGGCGGCTGTCTGGAATCCGATCTCGAGCTCGCGGCACGGTCCGCACTCGATGAGAACCGGCCGCGCGTCGTATTGTTCGACACCACCACCGATGACGATCTCGTGTTTGGCTCGGGCTCGGGCTGCCGCGGGCGCACCCACCTGCTGCTGCTGCCGGTCCCGGCCGGTGCAACCCATCCGCTGTGCGAGGCGTTGCAGGCCGCCGACCGTACCCAACAGACGCTCGAGGCGGCGCTCATGGTGAGCGGTCCGCACCTCGGCGGCGGGTTCCTGTGGCTGGGGGAGACCGAGATCACCCTCACCCCGCGGGTCGAGCCGGCGCGCGCGCTCGAGCGCTGCGCGCCGGGCGAGTATTCACTTGCGGATGGCTCCTCGTGCGCCGTGCTGCTGCTGCCGCCGACTCCGCGCCTGCTGCTGATCGGCGCAGGGCCCGAGGCACCGGCGCTGGTCGCCTTCGCACAGCGTCTCGGCTGGCGCGTTACGCTCGCCGATCATCGCGAGGCGATTCTCAAGAGGCACGGCGAGGAAGCCGCACGCACCATCTGCGCCCCTCCGGCCGCGGCGCTCGAGGCGCTGGGCGATGAGCGTCCCGACGCCTGCATCGTGATGACCCACACCGCGACCTACGACGGGCAGGCGCTCGCCGCGCTCGCCCGGCGGAGCGAGCCTTTCATCGGATTGCTCGGTCCGGCGGCGCGGCGCGATGCGCTGCTCGGCGAGCTGGAGCCCGCGCTGCGCGCCTCGCTCGGCGCTCGGCTGCATGCCCCCGTCGGACTGCAGCTCGGCGGCCGTGGACCGGAGGCTCTCGCGCTCTCGATCTGCGCCGAGCTGCAGCGCTTCATTGCGGAGCGCGCAGCGGCGAGCGGCCGCCGCCCGGCGGCGGCGGCGGCCGAGCCCGCCGCGCAGCTCGGGTGAGCCCGATGCCGATCGTCAGGGGCTTGCTCGATCGGGTGCTGCTGGTGTCGGCGGCGGTCGGCGGCGGACTCGTCCCGGGCTTCATCGCCCAATACCGCCAGCGCCTCGGCGGGCGGCTCGATCAGGCGCGGCTCGATCTCGCACCCTGGCAGAAGCTCGCCGATCAGTTCTATCAGGGCGATCTCGAGAAGCTCATCCAGTATCACGCCTCCAGCACCGACGCCACGTTTCATTCCGAGGGCGCCATCATCCGCACGCTCAGCGATAGCGTGCAGCAGCTGCAGGCCGCGGTCGAGGCGCTGCACGGCAGCCTCTTCAGCCAGGCGGGCTATCTCGCGCTGCATGCCGATCCCGGCCTGGTGCGCGCGACGTTCGCCGACTGGGTGCCGACCTTCGCACTATCGGGCGAAGGGATCGTGTTCGCGCTCGCCTTCGCGATCGTCATCTGGTTGCTGTTCCACGCCCTGTGGTGGACCGGTGCGCGCGCGACCCGGGCGCTGCGCACTCCGCCGCGCGCGCCGCGAAGAAGAATTGAACCGACTCTTTAGAAGAACCGACTCCTAGAAAGGGATAGCGATGAACGTGAGATTCCTGGCTGCCGCCGCGGTCGGCCTGCTGACACTGTGCGCAACCCTCGTCGCCCATGCCGAGGACAACACCGGCACGCTGCTGCTGCGCCAGCCGACGCTGTCGCGCGAGCACCTCGCCTTTCTCTATGGCGGCGATATCTACGTCGCGGATCGCGACGGCGCACATCCCGTGCGCCTCACCGTGCACGCGAGCGCCTCCTCGCCGCATTTCTCGCCCGACGGGCAGTGGATCGCGTACTCGGCCAGCTACGCGAGCAACATCGACGTGTATGTGATCCCGGCGTCCGGCGGGCAGCCGCGCCGCCTCACCTTTCACCCGGCGCGCGATGAGGTGAGCGGCTGGAGCCCCGACGGTAAGCGGATCCTGTTTGCCTCGCCGCGTGAGGTCGCGAACAACCGCTCGAACCAGCTCTATGAGATTCCCTTGAGCGGTGGCTTCGAGCACAAGATCATGCAGGCGGTGGCCTGGGAGGCTTCCTGGTCGCCCGACGGCACGCGCCTCGCCTACCGTCCCTACCGCACCGCCTACGAGGGCCCCTCCGGCTGGCGTCGCTACCGCGGCGGCACGAGCACGCCCATCTGGATCCTCAATCCGTCGAGCGGCGCCTGGGAACAGGTTCCACACGACAATGCCACCGACCGTGCCCCGGTGTGGGCGGGCGATGAGGTCATCTTCATCTCCGACCGCAGTGACGGGGCGGCGAATCTCTTCGCCTACGACACCCGCAGCAAGCAGCTGCGCCAGCTGTCGCACGAAACCGTGTGGGATGTGCGCAATGTCGCCGTCTACGGTCGCACCGCCGTCTACGAGTCGGGCGGACGGCTGAAGCAGCTCGACCTCGACTCGGGCAATGTGCAGCCGCTCGCGATCACGGTCGCGACCGAGGCATCGGAGCTGCGCCCGCGGTGGAAGGACGCGGGCAAGACGATCACCGCGGCGTTTCTCTCGCCGACCGGCAAGCGCGTCGTGGTGACGGCACGCGGCGATGTCTTCACCGTGCCCGTCAAGGACGGCTCGATCCGCAATCTCACCCGCAGCCCAGGCGTGCGGGACAAGGATGCGATCTGGAGCCCGGACGGCGCGCGCATCGCCTACATCACCGATCTCGGCATGCAGCACGCCATCGTGGTGCGCGACCAGGCGGGACTCGAGAAGCCGCACGAGTATCCGCTGCCCAAGCCGAGCTACTACCACCTGCTCGCCTGGTCGCCCGACGGCAAGACGCTCATCTACGAGGACAATCACCTGCATCTGTATGCCTTCGCCCTGGAGACCGCGACGAGCTCGCTCATCGACAGGAGCCTCGATCGCAGCGGCTTCAACGTGAACTTCTCCCCCGACAGCCGCTGGCTGGCCTACACCGTGCAGGGCGAGAATCACTTCACCCGCATCCGCCTGCATGACTTCAGCGCGGGTCGCAATGCCGACGTGACTGACGGCCTTTCGGACGCCGACAACCCGGTGTTCGCGCCGGGCGGCTACCTGTACTTCACGGCCTCGATCAACTCAGGACCGAGCCAGGTGTTCCTCGATCTGTCCTCCCAGGAGCGCTCGATCCGGCGCGGCCTGTACGTCGCCGTGCTCGCCGCCGACGGCCGCTCGCCGCTCCTGCCCAAGGCGGGCGACGAGGAGGCGGGCAAGGGGGATGCCGACGACAAGGGCGGCTGCAAGGCGCCCGCTGGCAAGGCCGACAAGGCCGACGACAAGGCGAAGCCCGCAGCCAAAGGCGACGCCAAGGACGAGGCCAAAGCGGACGCCAAGGCGGACAAGGCTCCGAAGCCGGTCAGGGTCGATCTGGAGGGAATCGAGAACCGGATCGCGGGCTTCCCGGTTGCCGAGCGGCGCTACGAATCGCTGGCGGTCGCCTGCGACGGCGCGCTCTTCTACGTCGAACGGCGTCAGCCCGGGGTGACCGCCGAGCCGCCGGATGCCGAGCCCGGCAACGACGGCGAGCTCTATCGTTTCGACTTCACCGAGCGCAAGGCCAAGAGCCTCAAACAGGGGATCGAGGACATCTCGATGAGCGCCGACGGCAAGAAGCTGCTGCTGGTATACGCCAAGGGCAAGATGGAGATCGCCGATGCCAACGACAAGCTCGATGCAAAGCCGATCGACCTCAGCCAGCTCGGCATGTACGTGGACCCGCAGGCCGAATGGCGCCAGATATTCGATGAGGCCTGGTGGATGGAGAAGGAATTCTTCTACGACCCCAACATGCACGGTCTCGACTGGAATGCCGTGTATGCGCGCTACAAGCCGCTCCTGAAGTATGTGCAGCGGCGCGAGGATCTCACCGACCTCCTCATCGAGATGATCGGCGAGATGCAGGTGGGCCACAACCGCACGGGCGGCGGCGACCTGCCGGGCGAAGCGTCCACCAAGACCGGCCTGCTCGGCGCCGACTATACGGTCGAGAACGGCCACTACCGCATCCGTACGATCTACCGCGGCGATCGCTGGAATCCGTTCCTGCGCGCGCCGCTGGCGGTGCCGGGACTCAAGGTGGCAGAGGGCGACTACCTGCTCGCGGTCAACGGCCGGCCGCTCGATGCGACGCAGAACCTGTACGCGCTCTTCGAGCAGACCGTGGACAAGCAGGTGACGCTCAGCGTCGCTGCGGACAGTTCCGGCGCAGCAGCCCACAACATCGTGGTGGAGCCGATCGGCGATGAGACGCCGCTGCGGCAGTGGCGCTGGATCGAGAAGAACCGCGAATACGTCGAGAAGAAGACCGCCGGCAAGGTCGCCTACGTCTATCTTCCCAACACCGCGGCCGACGGGTTCCAGTACTTCAACCGCATGTTCTTCGCGCAGATCGAGAAGCCGGCGCTGATCGTCGATGAGCGCCGCAACAGCGGCGGCCAGGCGGCCAACTACATCATCGAGATCTTAGGGCGACCCTACCTCGCGAGCTGGAAGGATCGCGATGCGCAGCTCTTCACCACGCCCGGCGGCGCAATCTACGGCCCCAAGGTCATGCTCGCCGATCAGGACGCAGGCTCGGGCGGTGACTTCCTGCCGTGGGCGTTCAAGCACCAGAAGCTCGGCACCCTCATCGGCACGCGCACCTGGGGCGGGCTCATCGGCATCGCGGCCAACCCGCCGCTGATCGACGGTGGCCAGCTGTCGGTGCCCTACTTCCGTTTCATCACCCCCGAAGGCGAGTGGCGGGTCGAGAACGAGGGTGTCGCGCCCGACGTCGAGGTGACACTCGATCCGGCCGCCGTCAATCGCGGCGAGGATCCGCAGCTCGATACGGCGATCGCGACCGTGCTCGCGCAGCTCAAGGACTTCAAGCCCGTCGAGGTGAAGCAGGCTCCGCCGTACCCGACGACGCTCGGCAAGTAGACGGCGATCAGTGTTGCGCGGCGGGCGTTGCGAGCGCCTGAGCCTGCGCGATCAGCGGATGTGCCGGATCGAGGTTCGGGACGAGATGCGTAAGGGCCTGGCGGGCGGCGCTGGCTGCCGCCGCCGGATTGCCGGCGGCGGCTTCAGCCTGGGCCTCGAGCACCAGAGCCTGCCCCATCCAGGCAGAGGAGCGAGGATCAACGGCACTGACCTGGGCCAGCTCGAGCGCCGCGCGGGCGCGCTGCCCGGCCGCGGCGTAGCGGTGCAGAGCGAGCAGCGTTGAGCTGCTCAGCGCCTCCACCTCGCTCGCATCCGCGTTGACCGGCTGCGCGCGCGAGGCGATCAGCTGGCGCGCGGTCTGAAGCGACTTGAGCGCTTCGGCCGCTCGCCCCTGCGCGTTGGCAAGCTGTGCGCTCACCAGCAGCAATCGCACGATCGGCGCGCCCTTCTCGTGCTGCGCCAGCCGGTGCTCGAGGTCCGGAGCCATCTGCGCCCAGCGGAGCTCGGCTGCGGCGAGGTCGCCCCGCGCCAGCGCCGCCGTCACGGAGAACGCCTGCAGGCTGGCCGCCTGAAAAGTAACGCCGCCCTGCTGCGCGCCGTGCTGGGCCGCGAGAATTCCGGGCTCGGCCTCGGCGATGCGGCCCGCCAGCAGCAGTGCTACCGCCCGGCAGCCCTGGATGTGATACGGCATGTCGGAGTAATCGTGCTCGCGGCGCAGCGCCGCGGTGTGCGCATCGAGATAGGCGACCGCACGCAGCGGCTGCCCACCGCTGCGCAGCGCGAAGCAAGCGTTCGTCACCATCACGAGCCACGCGTTGGTATCGGCCCGCCCCATGGTGCTCGCCTGCTCGACATTCGCGTCGTCCACGGCATAAGCCTCATGGAACATTCCGGCGGCGCTGAACGCCCGGCCCAGGTCGTTTGACAGCGAGATCTGCCGCCCCGAGCCGTGCAGGCCCTGCGCATCGAGGCTGGCCACCGCACCGCGCAGCCGATTGACCGCGCCGGCATAGTTGCCGTCCGCCTGGTCGACGAAAGCCCCGGCGCTGGCACATTCGGCTTCGAGCGCCCACGGAATAGGTTTCAGGCGCCGCATCTGCGCGAGTCCGGCCGCGAACTGCGTCCGTGCCTGCTCCATCTTGCCCGCGATGGTGAGATCCTCGCTCCGCAGGCAGGCAATCTGCCCGAGGACGCCCGCATCATCGAGGCGATGCCCGATCGACTCTGCCTGCACCATCGCCGCCGCGCCGTCGGTGAAGTCACCGCTGTCGACGTACCAACCGGAGATGTCGATCAGCAGCCGCGCGGCCAGCAGCGGATCCTCGCGGAAGCGCGCCTCGAGAAACTGCCGCGCACGATCGAGACGCTGCCGCTCGGCATCGGGCGACAGCCGGCTCAGCTTGTCGTCGAGTATGTATTGCGTCAGATCCGTCTGCGCGCTCGCGAGCTTCGCCTGCTGCAGCGCCGCGTCACGCTGCTCCCGAGCTGCTCGCATCTGCAGCAGTGCAAAGGCGCTCGTGCCGATCAGGCCGAGCGCGATCAACAGCCCGCCAACCACACTGCCGCGATTGCGGCGCACGAACTTCGCGACCCGGTACGGCACCGTGTCGCGGCGCGCCAGCACCGGCTCGTCCGCGAGGAAGCGTCGCAGATCCTCGCTGAACGCCGCGACCGAACCGTAGCGGGCGCCCGGATCCTTGCGCAGCGCCTTGCCGATGATGTTGTCGAGGTCACCCTGCAGCGCGCGGCGCGTCGCGGGCGGCGCGCGCTCGACCTGCGAGGGTCGGCGCGGCTCCTCGGTAACCACCGCGTGCACCAGCGCGGCGCCCGAGCGTCCGTCCGCCGGCACCGGATGCTCCCCGGTCAGCAGCACATACAGCATCAGACCGAGCGCGTACACGTCGGTCGCGGTGGTAACAGGCTGGCCGAGGAGCTGTTCAGGGGCTGCGTACTGCGGCGTGAGTGCCTGGGCGGTCGTTTGCGTGCGCGCCGCGTGGGTCTCCGGGGTGAGGAGTTTCGCGACCCCGAAGTCGAGCAGCTTGACGCTGCCGTCGTCCGCCGCCAGAACGTTGGCGGGCTTCAGGTCGCGGTGGATGATGAGATGACTGTGGGCGTGGCCCACCGCGGCGAGCACCTCCTGAAACAGCGCCACCCGCGCCCGGGTGCCGAGCCCGAGGCGCTCGCAATACGCATCGATCGGCTCGCCTTCGACGTACTCGAGTACCAGGTAGGGTTGTGAGCCCTCCATCACCCCGGCATCGATGAGGCGCGCGATGTTCGGATGGTCGAGCTGGGCGAGCAGCCGCCCCTCGATGCGGAAACGCTGCTCGCCGTCGCGGCTCAGCCAGTGCGCGTGCAGCAGCTTGATGGCGACCACGCCTTCGTAACGTCCGTCGGTGCGCCGCGCCCGCCACACGCTCCCCATCCCGCCATGACCGATCTCGGACTCGATGACGTACGGGCCCACGTGGCGCCCCGTCAGCGTCGCCCGCGGCAGCTCGGTGCCGGGAAGGGCCGCCTCCGACAAAAAGGCAGCGAAGTCCTGCCGCTGGCGGGTCGCGAGTGAGCGCTCAACCTCCTCTGCCACGGTGCGATCGGCAGCGTTGAGCGCCGCCAGCCAGGCAGCACGCTCTGACTCGGGCAGCTCCAGCGCCTGATCGAGGGCGTCGCTGAATGCGCGCCATTGCTCGTCCGACAGGTTCGGCATGACACCCTTACATCGGAATCCCAGCAGCGAACGTGTCAGCTATCAGCGTCGCTCAGGCTTTCGAACAGCAGGACGCGGGCTTTTTCCCAGTCGCGCTGCACGGTGCGCACCGAGATGGCGCGTTGCGCTGCGATCTCCTCGAGGCTGAATCCGCAGAAATAACGCAGGTCCACCAGCTGCGCGAGCAGCGGCTCGCGCACCGCGAGCTCATCGAGCGCCTCCGACAGCCGTCCGAGGTCCGCGACCTCCGTCACCGGCAGCTCGGCGGGGAGCTGGGTGATGTGGTAAGCGGCACCGCGCTTCAAGGCGCAGCGCTCGCGCACGAAGTCGATGATCAGGCCGCGCATCACCCGGGCCGCATAGCCCATGAAGCGCTGGCGGTCGGGAAAGGCGAGTTCGCGCGAGGAGATGCCGAGATAGGCCTCGTGCAGCAGCGTCGTCGGGCTGATCAGCGCCCCGGCGTTGCGCCGCAGCTGCCGCTCAGCGAGTTGGCGCAACTCGCGGTACAGCGAGGCAAACAGCTCCTCGTTCCTGCTGGGCCCGGACGTCTCGGCGGACTGCCCCGCAACGGCCGGCGGCTCCGTTTCCATCGGCGAGCTTCTTCTGCAGCGGGCGGCGATTCAGCATGCCGAAACGGCACCGGGCCCGCAACCGCGGGCGCCGGATTGCGCCCCCCATATGTCACATCGCAGCGGCCGATGTCCTCTTCGGCTTGCCAATTGCGATCTAAGTAGCAGGGAGGGTTCGCCATGAGCACCACAAGAAACTATTCCTTTGCACTCGGTGTGCGTTTGGCAACGGCCGCCGTGGGCTTATGGGCGAGCGTAGCGGCCGCAGGTCCGCCCGCTGCGGCCGTTCCGCCCGTTGCCGCGCAGCAGACCTTTATCGACGCGACGGGACTGACGACGACGCTCGATATCAACGGACCGCAGCCGCAGGGGGCGTTCTTCCAGAGCCTCGGGACCAACGGCCGCTCGTGCGCCACCTGCCACGGCGCGAGCCAGGCGATGGGCTTAAGCGCGCAGGCGGCGCAGATGCGCTTCTTCACCACCCGGGGTCAGGACCCGCTGTTCGCACCGGTCGATGGCGCCAACTGTCCGGGCGCGCGCCGCGAAGACCCCGCGGCGCACAGCTTGCTGCTGCAGCACGGGCTGATTCGCGTCTCCCTGCAACTGCCGGCGGGCGCGCAGTACACCCTCACGGTCGTCCATGATCCGTACGGCTGCGCGCTCACCGTGGACCCGAACGGCGGATTGCCGTTCGTATCGGTGTATCGACGCCCGCTGCCCTCCACCAATCTCGGCTTCCTCAGTACCCTCATGTTCGACGGCCGCGAGACCAAGTTGCCGCTCAACAACGAGGCGACGTTCATGCCGAATCTGATCGCGGATCTGTCCCAGCAGGCAATCGACGCCACGACCACGCACGCCCAGGCGGCGGCCCCACCGAGCGCCGCCCAGGTGGCGGACATCGTCGGCTTCGAGCTCGGCCTCTTCAGCGCCCAGTCCTACGACGCACGGGCCGGATCGCTCGGGTCGGGCGGGGCGGCGGGCGGCCCGCAGCCCCTGGCGGCCGAGGCGTATTACCCCGGCATCAACGACGTGCTGGGCGCCGATCCCACCGGAGCGGCGTTCAACCCGGCGTCGATGACGCTGTTCGAGGCCTGGCAGGCGAGCGCCGACCCGCGCGATGCGCGCCGGGCGATCGCGGCCGGCGAGGCGCTGTTTGACAGCGCGCCGTTGCAGATCTCTAACGTGCGCGGACTCAACGACAACGCCGCGCTCGGCAAGCCCGCCTCGTTCGCCGGTACCTGCACGAGCTGTCACGACACGCCGAACGTCGGCGACCATTCCCTGCCGCTGCCGCTCGACATCGGCACCGGACACGCCGCCCTGCCGGGGGTCGAGCCCGATCCGAACATCGCGGCCGGGCTCGCCGAGCTCTCCATGGCCGACCTTCCCGTCTTCCTGGTGAGCGGCTGCCCCAATCCGTTCGATGCCGGCGAGCCCGAGTCCTTCTATACGACCGATCCCGGCAAGGCGCTCATCACCGGCGCGTGCAGCGACTTCAATCGCGGCAAGGGTCCGGTTCTGAGAGGCCTGGCGGCGCGCGCGCCCTACTTTCACAACGGCGCCGCTGCCAGCCTGAACGAGGTGGTGAACTTCTATAACCAGCGCTTCCAGATGGGCCTGACGGACCAGCAGAAGCAGGACCTGGTGGCATTCCTCAACTCGCTGTAGCAAACCTCAGGTGGCGCGCAGTGCCGTGGTGACCGGCACGCGCGCCGCCCGCAGCGCCGGCAACAGCCCGCCGAGGAACCCCATCACCAGCGCCCAGCCGATGCCGATCTCCGCCAGCCTTGGGGTGACCTCGAGCGTGAACGGGAAGCCGCCCGGACTCACCGCCATGCCGTGAAACAGCAGCCACGCGAGCGCCGCACCGAGCAGCGCCCCGGGTAGCGCCAGCAGGATCGACTCGAGGAGCGTCGCGGCCACGATGGCGCCCGAGCCGAAGCCGATGGCGCGCAAGGTCGCGAGCTCGCGGCGCCGCGCGTCCACGATCGAGTACAAGGAATTCACCGCGCCGAAGGTCGCGCCGATCGCCATGATCGAGCCGATGAAGTAGCTCACGAAGTTGAGTATGCCGTTGAACTGCTTCATGTCCGATTCGACCTGCTGTCGCGCGGGCTTGGCTTCGAGCTTCACGCCCGGATTGGCCTCGAGCGCACGGCTGAAGGTCGCAAAGTCCGAGGGCGCCTCGAGCTGTACGTTGACACGGTTGAAGCCGTTGCGGCCGAAGAGGCTCATGAGCGTCTCGGCATCGGTGATCACGACGCATTGCAGGCTGTGGCCCGGGTCGTAGTGCCCGACGACGCTCCAGTCGAGGCCACGAACCTCGCGTTTCGCGCCCAGCTCGAACCCGTCGAACTGCCGCACGCAGTTGTTGGTAGCGATGATCTCATTGAGGCCCGGCTTGAAGAGGCGCCCGTCGGTAAGGTGCGCCGGCGGACGCAGGTCAAACTTCACATTGGTGGTACCGAGGAGCGGAAAGAACACGCGCCGGCCGGTACCACGGATGTGCCCCTCGAACGGGACGATCACGATGCCGTCGACGTGCGGCTCGCCGTCCTCGTCCCGGACGATGGCCGGCAGGTCGCGCAGCGCGACCATCTCGTCCCGCGAGACATTGCTGTCAAAACCCTGCGCGCCCTTGCTCTGGACCACGGCCTCGTCGTCGTGCACATCGCCCACGGCCTGCTGGTGCGCGCCCACCCCCATGGCCAGCATGGAGACTAGTACCGCCACGGTGCAGGTCACGCCGACGACGATCGTCAGCACCGAGCCGAGCCGCGCACCCTCGCCCTCGAGATTCATACGCAGCAGTGCCAGGAATTGCCGGATGAAGTTCATCGTGCTTCAGCGCTCCGCGAGCGCGCTCACCACGCGCAGCCGCGCGGCGCGCGCCGCCGGAATCGCCGCGCTCACGACCGCCAGCGCCGCACCGAGCGCCAGACCTGTCGCGACGGTGACCTTCGGCATCGTCAGCCCGAACACGAAGCGCCCGGCGAACGGGAATACCAGCGTCGACAGCGCCAGCCCGCAGCCAGCGGCCACTACGCACACGACGACCGCCTCGACGAGAATGAGGAGGAATACGGCGCGATCGGTGAAGCCGATGGTCTTCAGGACCGCGAGCTCGGAAGTGCGCTCCCGGACGGACTGCATCATCATCGTCGCGATCGCGAACAACAGTGCCCCGAGCACCGCGCTCACCACCGCACGGATCAGGAAGTCGAGATCGCCGATCTGCTGCACCTGCTGTTGCGCGAGCTCGCGCAGGGATTCGGTCTTGGTCTCGTGGGAGGAGTTGGCGAACAAGCGGTCGATCGCATCCGCCACAGGTACCGCCTGACTGGCGTCGGTCACGGCGACGTTGAAGTGGTTCACCGTGCCCGTATTGGTCGCGCGCCCCTCGTCGTAGTAGGCGTAGTTGGCGAGGATCTTGTAGCGTCCCACCGCCACGTCGCTGTCGGTGAAGGTGCCGACGACATCGAAGGTCCAGGTCTTGGAGCCATCCTTTTGAGCCATCTGCGTGACGAGCGGAATGTGGTCGCCCACCTTCCAGCCGAACTTCTGGGCGGCGAACTCGGTGACCAGCGCGGCGGTGCGTGACTTGTTGAAGGCGGCGAGCTGCGGCGGCGCGATGTTGAAGGTGAACGCGTCCGTCCACCCCTTATCAGGCTGGACGGCGACTATGAGGACGCCGTTTTCCGGCTTCTGGTAGTAGCTGCCGTAGAGTTCCACCGGGATTGCCACCTTTACCCCAGGCAGCGGGCGGATCTGCCCGAGCAGTCCGAGCGGCAGTGGCGCAAAGATAAAGGCCTGGCGGCCGTGCACGATCAGCAGGTCGGCGCGTGCCTCCGCCACCGCGTGCTCGATGCCGGTCTTCAGGCCCTGCAGCACGCCGAACAAGGCGAACGCCACGCTCACCTGGAGAAAAATGAGGATGGTGCGCCCCGGCTTGCGCCAGATGCCGGACCAGACGAGCGGCAGGTATTTCACGCCTGACAGATCCGGCATGCCGCGGCGAGCGCATCGTAGGGCTCGCCCCTGGCGGTGAACTCGTGGGCGATGAAGCCCTGGAATCCGCTATCGGCGATCGCCGCCGCCACGGCGTGATAGTTGAGTTCCTGGGTGTCGTCGAGGTCGTGGCGCCCGGGCACCCCGCCGGTGTGAAAGTGCCCGATCCACTGCCGGTTATCGCGGATGGTGCGGATCACGTCACCCTCCATGATCTGCATATGGTAGATGTCATAGAGGAGCCTGACCCGCGGCGAGGCCACCTGCTCCATCACGGCGACACCGAAGGCGGTGTGATCGCCCTGGTAATCCGGATGATCGACCTTGCTGTTGAGTAGCTCGACGCACACCGTGACACCGTGCCGCTCGGCGATCGGCGCGACCTGCTTGAGACCGGCGGCACAGTTGGAAATTCCCTGCGCCTCGCTCAGGCCCCGCCGGTTGCCGAACATCGCAATGACGTTGGGCACCCCGGCCTGCGCCGCGAGCGGAATGGCGGCGCTGAGCTCGCCGACGAGCACGGGGTGATTCTTCGGGTCGTTGAAGCCGTCGGCGATGAAGGGCTCGCGCCGGCTCGCGTAGCCCATCGAGCAGCTGAGCCCTGCGGCACGCGCCACCGGCCATTCGTCGCCATGGAGCAGATCGATCGCCCGCAGGCCGACCGCGCGGACGCGCGCACAGACCTCGGGCAGCGGGCCTGGCAGTGTCCAGCGGCACACCGACTGCTTGAGACGCCCGGTGAGCGCTGGCTGCCCAGCACTCCCGGCCGCTGCGCGCGCGATCGACCCGCTTCCGAGCGCCGCCACCGAGGTCGTGGCGGCACGCAGGAAGCGCCGCCGGGAGAGCGGCCCGGACATCAGAGCTCCCCGATCTTGAGCTGCTGTACCGCGTAGTGGCACGCCCGGGCGGTGAGCGCCATGTAGGTGATCGAGGGATTCTGATTTCCGGATGAGACCATGCACGCGCCGTCGGTGACGAACAGGTTCGGCACATCGTGCGCCTGGTTCCAGCGGTTGAGAACCGAGGTCTTCGGATCCCAGCCCATGCGCGCCGTGCCCATCTCGTGGATGCAGAAGCCCGGTGCAAGCTCCTCGTTGAAGGTCTGGATGTCCCTGGCGCCGGCGGCCTCGAGAATCTCCGCCGCGGCGCTCTGCATGTCTTCGAGCAGCGCGTGCTCGTTCGGTCCGAACGTGCACTGGATGTGCAGCGCCGGCACCCCCCACTTGTCCTTGAGCGTGGGATGCAGCGTCACCCGGTTGTCCGGGCGCGGCAGGCACTCCCCCCAGCCGCCGAGCCACATGTGCCAGGGACCGGGGTCCTTGAGGAGCGCACGCTTGAACTCCGCGCCAAATCCCTGGGTGCGCGCGCCGCGCTGCCAGCCGGGGCGGCTGCCGCCGCCCTGGAAGCCGTAGCCGCGCACGAACTTCGGGTGCTTGTCGTGCACGTTACGGAAACGCGGCACATAGATACCGTTCGGGCGGTTGCCGAAAGTCCGGTGGTTCTCCATTCCGGGGATGGTCGCCTCAGCCCCGGCACCGAACGGATGATCCATGACGTTGCGGCCCAGCTGGTCGCTCGAGTTGGCAAGTCCGCTCGGGAAGCGTGCGCTCTTGGAGTTGAGCAGGATGCGCGCACTCTCGAACGCCGAGGCACACAGGAAGATGACGCGCGCGCGGAACTCAAGCGACTCGCCGCTCTCGGCGTCCACGGCGCGCACACCCACGGCGCGGCCGCGGCGCTCGTCGTACAGCACCTCGGCCACCACGCTGTTGGGGCGCAGCGTCAGGCGGCCGCTCGCCGCCGCCGCCGGCAGCGTCACGCCGTTGCTCGAGAAGTAGGAGCTGGTGATGCAGCCGCGCCAGCACGGGCCGCAGTAGTGACAGGCCGCGCGCCCGAGATGCGGTTGGGTAAGGATCGCCGCGCGACCGATGGTCAGCACCCGCTCGCGGCCCCAGTGCTGACGCATCGCAGCGCGCACCTGCAGTTCCGCGCAATTGAGCTCCATGGGCGGCAGGAACTCGCCGTCCGGCAGCTGCGCCAGGCCCTCCGCCTGGCCGCTCACGCCGATGAACTTCTCAACGTGGCTGTACCAGGGGGCGATGTCCGCGTAGCGGATCGGCCAGTCGACGGCGATGCCCTCTTTCGCGTTGGCCTCGAAGTCGAGGTCGCTCCAGCGATACACCTGCCGGCCCCACATGATGGAGCGTCCGCCGACGTGGCGGCCCCGGATCCAGAGGAATGGTTTGTCGGGATCGTTCTCGTAGGGATTTTCGTGGTCGTTGACGAAGAACTTCGAGGCCCATTCGTCGCAGCTGTCGGTCTGCGACTGGATTGGCTGGCGCGCCTCGAGCTCTCGGCGGTTGCCATAGCCTCGATAGGCGAGCGCATAGGCCTGCACGTGCTCGGCGTAGTCGCGTGCCGGCACGATGGGCGGCCCTGCCTCGAGGAGCAGCGTACCGAGGCCCTGCTCGGTCAGCTCCTTCGCCGCCCACCCGCCGGTGATCCCCGAGCCGATGACAATCGCATCGTAGCTACCGGACTTCGGCTCAGGCGCTGACACAGCCGTCGTACCTCCCGGGGATGATCGGCGCTTTGATCAGCCCGCGGGCCACGGGCTCGGAGGTGAAGTAAGCCAGCACCACGAGCTGCTTCAGGGTCGCGTAGCCCCGCTCGGCGGTCATGGGCGCCGTCGCGAGCGCACGGGTCTCGGCGGGGGTCGGCGCGCGCGCCGGCAGATGGGCATCGAGGGCGGCCACGAGCGACTGCTGCTGCTCGCGGCTCGCCAGCGCGACCGGCGCGCTGTACAGCGCCTGGCTACGCGCACCGATCGCATCGAGACCGGCGAGGAACTTGTCGCGTTCCGCATCCAGCATCGCTTCGGTAAGCAGCAGGTCGATGAAGCGGCTGACCCCGACGCCGCGGGCGCCGACCGTGTCGCTCTCAGGCAGCAGGATCTCGGCGATAGAGCCCAGGGTGGCATCCTGGGCGGGAGTGAGAGTCCGCAGCGCCGCGGCGCTGCGGGCGCGCGCGTGCAGCTCCCCGGCAAAGGCCTGCTGTGCCGCGACGGGCAGCAGCGCGAGCCCCGGTACCAGGGTCGAGAAGCCGGCGATCGACTCGAGAAACTGCCGTCGATCCACTCGCGTAGCTCACGCGCCGAAGCAGCTTGGGACGCTACCACACAAATGCGCCGCACCGTTAGACTCGCTCCGTGAACCGTCTTTGCGCGCTGCTCCCGGCTGCCCTGCTCACGGCGCTGCCGGCCGCTGTCCCCGCGGCCACGATCGGTGTTTCCATGGCAGTCTTCGATGACAACTTCCTCACCTCGGTACGCGGCAGCATGCAGGCGCGGGCGCGCGAGCTGCAGGTGCCCATCCAGTTCGAGGATGCGCAGAACGACATCGGCCGCCAGCTCAACCAGATTCAGAACTTCGTCGCCGCGCACGTCGATGCGATCGTGGTCAACGCGGTCGATACGGATGCGACACCGCGCATGACGCAGCTGGTGTCGGCGGCGCACATTCCGCTTGTGTACGTGAATCGCATGCCGGCGGACAAGCATCTGCCGCCGCGCGTCTCGTTCGTCGGCTCGGACGAGGTGCAGTCCGGCTCGCTGGAGATGACTGAGGTCTGCCGGCTGCTGCACGGCAAGGGCGACATCGTCATCCTGATGGGCGAGCTCACCAACCAGTCCGCCCGGCAGCGCACCCGGGACGTGTACGACGTGATCGGCAAACCCGCCTGTCACGGTATTCACGTGCTCGACCGCCAGGCCGCCGACTGGAAGCGCACCGCCGCTTCCGACCTCGTCACCAACTGGCTGAGCTCCGGCCTGCGCCCGCAGGCGATCGTGGCCAACGACGATGAGATGGCAATCGGCGCGATTCACGCGCTCAAGCAGGCGGAGCTGCTGTCGAGCACCGTGGTCGCCGGCATCGATGCAACGCCCGACGGGCTCGCGGAGATGAAGTCCGGCGAGCTCAAGGTGACGGTGTACCAGAACGCCGCGGCGCAGGGCCGCGGCGCCATCGACACGGCTCTCAAGCTGATGCGTAACGAGAGCGTCCCGGTGTTCGTGTGGATTCCGTTCGAGCTGGTGACGCCCAGCAATTTCAGCTCCTACATCGGGCGGCACTGACGCATCCATGCCGAGTGCTGCCGACGCTTCCCGACCGGACCTCGTCGAGGTCGTGAATGTCAGCAAGTCATTTCCCGGGGTGACGGCACTCGATCGGGTGTCGCTCGTCTTCCGCCGCGGCATGGTTCACGCCCTGGTCGGGGAGAATGGCGCCGGCAAGTCGACACTCATGAAGATCATCGCCGGTCTCGTGACACCCGATACGGGCGAGCTGCGGCTCGAGGGCCAGCCTCTGCGGCTCGACTCGCCGCGCACCGCACTCGCCTGCGGCATCGCCATGATTCACCAGGAGCTCAATCTCCTGCCCACCATGAGCGTCGCCGAGAACATCTGGATCAGCCGTGAGCCGCTGACCGCGTTCGGCCTCATCCGCCACGCGGAGCTGCGCCGCCGCACATGCTCGCTGCTCGAGCGGCTGCACGTCGACATCGACCCGGACGCACCGCTGCGCACCCTGCCGATCGCGCAGCGACAGATGGTGGAGATCGCCCGCGCGCTGTCGCACGCGCCCAAGCTCCTCATCATGGACGAGCCGACCTCGGCTCTGACCGAGCGCGAAGTCGAGCGGCTGTTCGCGGTGATCCGCGAGCTCAAGGCACAGGGCACCGCCGTCATCTATATCAGCCACCGGATGGACGAGCTGTTCGCGATTGCTGATGAGATCTCGGTACTGCGCGACGGCCGGCTGGTCGGCACCGACAGCGCCGGCAACCTCACGCGCGAGGCCCTGATCCGCATGATGGTGGGACGGGAACTCTCGGGGCTCTACCCGCAGTTACCCCCGCCCTCGGGCGAGGTCGTGCTGGCGGCACGCGGACTCACCCGCGCGGGTGAGTTTCACGACGTCAGCTTCGAGCTGCACGCCGGGGAGATACTCGGCATCGCCGGCCTGGTCGGCTCGGGTCGCAGCGAGCTCGCCGCCGCGCTCTTCGGGCTGGCCTCCGCGAGCGGCGGCTCGATCGACATCGCCGGGCGCCCCATGCGCTTTGACTCCCCCTCCACCGCCATGGCGAGCGGACTCGGCTTGCTCACCGAGGACCGCAAGGAGAGCGGCTGCTTCGGCGGCCTGAGCGTGCTCGACAATCTCGAGATCTCGGTGCTCAACCGCGACTACGTGCGCTTCGGCTTCATCGAGGGGCGCAGCGTTGAGGCGCGCTGTGCGGCGCTGGTGCAGGAGCTGCGCATCCGGACGCCGGGGCTCGATGAGCGCATCGAGAATCTCTCCGGCGGCAACCAGCAGAAGGTGCTGATCGGCCGCTGGCTGCTCACGAACCCCAGGATCCTGATCCTCGATGAGCCGACCCGGGGCGTCGACGTCGGCGCCAAGGCCGAGATCCACCAGCTCATCGCGGGCCTCGCTGCCGCGGGGACCGCGGTGCTCCTCATCTCCTCGGAGCTCCCCGAGGTCATCGGCATGAGCCACCGGATCCTCGTGATGCACGAGGGACGAATCACCGGCACCCTCGGGCGAGGCGAGGCGGATCAGCTGACGATCATGCGACTCGCCGCACGCTAGAGAGATCCCGAGCCACCGCATGCAGCCCCCGCCCGCCGCTCCTTCGCCCTCCAGCGCAGCGCGCCGCTGGCGCGCGCCGCCTGAGCTCGGCATCCTGCTGGTGCTCGTCGGGCTGGCGCTCGCGTTCGAGCTCCTCGGATGGGCCGTGGTCGGGCAGAGCTTCCTCATGAACGAGCAGCGCCTCGTCGTGATGGTGCTGCAGGTCGCGGTGATCGGCGTGATCGCGGTCGGCGTCACGCAGGTGATCATCACCGGCGGCATTGATCTGTCGTCCGGCTCGGTGGTGGCGCTCACCGCGATGGTGGCCGCGAGTCTTGCGCAATCCTCCGACGCGGCGCGCCCCGTCTACCCCGCGCTCACCGACCTGCCGGTCATCGTGCCGCTCGCCGCCGGGCTCGTGGTAGGGGCGCTCGCTGGCCTGGTGAACGGCGCGCTGATCGCCGGCACCTCCATCCCGCCCTTCATCGCCACGCTCGGCATGATGGTCACGGCGCGCGGGCTTGCCCGCTGGTACACCCACGGCGAGCCGGTGAGCATGCTGACGGACAGCTATGCCGCCATCGGCAGCGGCGCTACGCCGGTGGCGATCTTCCTTGGGACGGCGCTCCTGTTCCATATCGCGCTGCGTTACACGCGCTACGGCAAGTTCACCTACGCGATCGGCTCGAACTGCCAGGCGGCGCGCGTGTCCGGAATCCGGGTGGCACGCCATCTGATCATCGTCTATACCCTCGCCGGGACGCTGTCGGGCCTCGCAGGCGTCCTCACCTCGGCGCGAGCGGTCTCCGGCCAGGCCGGCATGGGCACGATGTACGAGCTGGACGCCATCGCCGCCGCGGTGATCGGGGGCACCTCGCTCTCCGGGGGCGTGGGGCGGATCACCGGCACGGTCATCGGCACGCTGATCCTTGGCGTCGTGACCTCGGGCTTCACGTTCCTGCGGATCGACGCCTATTACCAGGAGATCGTCAAAGGGGGGATCATCGTCGCAGCGGTGGTGATCGATCACTACCGGCGCCAGCGGCGGCTCGAGGGAGGCTGACGGCACCGCCTGCCGGTACCAGTTGCCCTCGCGCGGGCGGCGCGACACGATAGGGGCACTGGCCACCCCGCAACGCTCGAGAAGCCCATGAGCAGCGACGACTACCAGCGCCGGGCCCTAGGCGACGGCGCGCCCTACGATCCGATGAAGGAGCCGCGCTTTACCGAGATCGCGACCTTCATGCGCGCCCCGCTCGCCACGGCGCTCGACAACGTCGATATCGGCCTGATCGGAGTCCCGACCGACATCGCCGTCACCAACCGCCCCGGCGCGCGGCACGGTCCGCGCGAGATCCGCAATTCCTCGAGCCTCATGCGCGGCTACAACATGTCGCTCGGCGTCAACCCTTATGAGCTGTGTCGCGTCGCCGATCTCGGTGACGTGCGGCTCTCGCACCGCTACGACCTCGAGCGGCAGAACGAGGAGATCGAGGCCTTCTACAGGCGCGTCAGGGCGGCCGGCATCTTGCCGGTGAGCGCCGGTGGCGATCACTCGATCACCTACCCGATCTTCCGCGCGCTCGGCGCCGAGCATCCGGTCGGCATGGTGCACGTCGATGCGCATTGCGACACCTGGGGGGAATTCTTCGGCTCGAAGTTCACGCACGGCGCGCCGTTCCGGCTCGCGGTCGAGGCCGGCGTGCTGGACCCCAGGCGCACCATCCAGATCGGCATCCGCGGCGCGCAGAATTTCCTCGACGGCATCGAGTTCTCGAAGTCGCACGGCATGCGCGTGGTGTTCATGGACGAGTTCGCCGAGCTCGGCGTCGACAAGGTGACGCAGCTCGCGCGCTCGGTGGTCGGTGACGGCCCGACTTACATCTCCTTCGACGTCGACGGCCTCGATCCGGTGTACGCACCGGGCACCGGCACTCCCGAGGTCGGCGGCATCACGACGCTCGAGGCGCAGCGCCTGCTGCGCGGCCTCAAGGGGCTCAACCTGATCGGCGGCGACGTCGTCGAGGTGGCGCCGGCGTACGATCAGACCGGCAACACCGCGCTCGTCGGCGCGACCATGATGTACGAGATCCTGTGCGTGGTCGCGGATGCGAACTTTGGGGCCGCGCGGCGCGCGGGGGCACGGCGATGAATGCCTCGAGACAGAGCGTAGTGCCGGACGCCGAGCGCCAGGCGCGCATCGATCTCGCCGCCTGTCACCGTCTGGCGGCGCGCTTCGGCTTCAACGAAGGGATCGACAATCACCTGACGATGCTCGTCCCGGGCCGCGCCGAGCGCTGCTACCTCGCGCCCTTTGGACTGCTGTGGTCGGAGGTGCGCGCCAGCCAGCTGCTCGAGCTCGACTTCGCCGGCAAGGTGGTCGCCGGGCGTGGGCTGGTCGAGGACACCGCGCTCTACATCCACCTGTCGGTGCACCGCCAGCTGCCCGCCGCACGCTGCGTGCTGCACACGCACATGCCGTACGCCACCGCCCTCAGCATGCTCGAAGATCCGCGCCTCGAGATGGCGTCCCAGGCTGCGATCGGCTTCCACGACGAGATCGCCTATGTCGACTACAACGGCCTGGCGCTCGATTACAGCGAGGGTGAGCGCCTCGCGCGCGCCATGGGCAATAAGCCCGTGGCGCTGCTGCGCAACCACGGTGTACTCATCATCGGCCACTCGCCCGCCCAGGCCTTCGAACGGCTCTACTTCCTGGAGCGGGCTTGTCAGGCGCAGCTGCTGGCGCTCTCCTCGGGGCGCGCGCTCCACCGCGTGCCCGAGCCTATCGTCGAGGCGACCGCCGCGCAGTTCAAGGCCTGCACCGAAGTCGGCGGCGAGGGAAGGACCGAGCTGCATTTCGCGGCCCTCAAGCGACTGCTGGATCGCCTCGAAGCGGACTACGCCAGCTGAGCCTGTTGCCGAATCCGCCCGCCGAGCGCGGCACCGTGCTCACCGCCGTGCAGGCGCGCGCGGCCGGCCTGTCGCGGCCGATGTACGTAGTGGCGCTGCTGGCGCTCGCGCTCGCCATCAACTACATCGACCGCGGCGCGATGCCGACCGCCGCGCTGCAGATCCGGCACGACTTAGGCCTCAACGCCCAGGACTACGGCATCCTGTTCTCGGCCTTCTGGTACTTCTACTTCTGGGTACAGATCCCGGTCGGTGCACTCGCCGAGCGCTACGGTGCGCACTGGGTGCTCGCCGGAGGACTGGTGCTGTGGGCGGCCGCGACCATGCTCATGGGAGCGGCGGCCGGATTCACCTCGCTCCTGCTGGTGCGTCTGATGCTGGGGCTCGGCGAGAGCGTGGGTTTTCCATGCGTATCGAAGCTGCTCGCCTGCGTCGTGCCGCTCGAGAGCCTCGGCAAGGCCAACGGCATCGTCGCTCTCGGCTACCTCATGGCGCCCGGCATCGGCACATTTCTCGCCGGACTGCTCATCAACTCGCTCGGCTGGCGCGCGATGTTCGTGGCGCTCGGCGCCGCCTCGCTCCTGTGGCTCGTGCCGTGGTCGCGGGTGAAGCTGCCGAAGCTCGCCACGGCGCGCGCCGATGCCACCACCCCCACCTGGCGCATGGTGCTCTCGCAACGCGGCCTGTGGGGCACGAGCCTCGGGCTCTTCTCGAGCAACTATCTCTGGTACTTCATGCTCGGCTGGCTGCCGAGCTATCTCCAGGAGGAGCACGGCTTCTCGATGGACCGCATGGTGTGGGTGAGCACCGCCGGTTACGTCGTGAACGGCACGACCGCGCTTCTCACCGGCTACCTGGTCGACCACTACCAGCGGCGGGGCGGCTCGGTGAGCTTCGCCTGGAAGCTCATCATGGCGCTCGCGCACAGCGGCTCGGTCGTGTTCATGCTGATCATGGCGTGGGGATCGCAATCCGCGGCGGTCGCCGGCATGTTCGGCTTCCAGGTGATGATGGGAGCCTCGTCCGCGGGAACCTACGTGATGGGACAAATCCTCGCCGGACCCAAGGCCTCGGGCCGCTGGGTCGGAATTCAGAACTCGATCGGCAACGTGCCCGGCCTGATCTCCCCGGCACTTACCGGCTTCGTCGTCCAGCGTACCGGGCACTATGAGCTCGCGTTCGTCATCGCCGCCGTCATGAGCGCGCTCGGCATCGTCGGCTGGTTGGGCCTGGTGCCAAAGCTCGAGCCGCTCGACTGGGCCCGCTCGCGGCGCGCCGCCGAGACGGGAGTCGCCTCGTGACGCTCGGCTCGGTGGAGGTCGCGCTCCAGCATGCCGCGCGCCTTTTGCCCGTCCGACCTGAGCTGGCTGCGGAGCAGGCGGCCGAGATCCTCAAGGCAGCGCCCGATCACCCTATGGCGCTGCTGCTGCTCGCGCTCGCGCAACGCGCCTGCGGCGACCTGTCGGGCGCCCTCGCCGGGCTCGAGGAGCTGGGCCGTCGTGAGCCCAACTCGGCGCAGGTGCAATACGAGCTCGGCATCACGCACTCGAGCCTCGGCCACGGCGACGCGGCAATTGCATCTCTGCGCCGCGCCGTCGCGCTCAAGGCCGACTTGCCGGACGCCTGGCGGGCGCTCGCCGACCACCTCGCCGCAACGGGCGACACCGAGGGGGCCGATGCGGCCTATGCCCATCACATCAAAGCAGCGACCCGCGATCCACGTCTGCTCGCCCCGGCGGCCGCCCTCGTCGAGAACCGTATCCCCGAGGCCGAGGCGCTGCTGCGCGCGCACCTCAGGGCCCAACCGACCGACGTTGCGGCGCTGCGCATGCTCGGTGAGGTGGCGGCTCGACTGCGCCGTTGGGGCGACGCGCAGCTACTGCTCGAGCGCTGCCTCGAGCTGGCGCCGAACTTCGATGCTGCGCGCCACAACCTGGCGACGGTGCTCAACCGCCAGGGCAGGCCCGCGGCGGCGCTGCCGCACGTCGAGACGTTGCTCGCGAAGGAGCCGCGCAACCCCGGCCATCGGAACCTGAAGGCGGCCGTGCTCGCGAACCTCGGCGAGTACCGCGAATCGGCTCGCATCTACGCGGGCGTGCTCGAGGACTTCCCGCAGCAGCCCAAAGTCTGGATGAGCTACGGGCACTCGCTCAAGACCACCGGGCGCACCCGGGAAGCCATCGACGCCTATCGCGGCGCGATCGCCCGCGAGCCGCGGCTCGGCGAGGCCTGGTGGAGTCTCGCCAACCTCAAGACCTTCGCCTTCGCGCCTCCTGACGTGGCAGCGCTGCGCACGGCGCTCGCACGCGAGGACCTGAGTGAGGACGACCGGCTGCATTTCGAGTTCTCGCTCGGCAAGGCGCTCGAGGATGAAGGCCGCTACGAGGAATCCTTCACGCATTACGCGGCCGGCAACGCGCAGCGCCGCAAGTCACTCCCGTACCGCGCGGCCGAGAACACGGACTTCGTGCGCCGCTCGCGTGAGCTCTTCACACGTGAGTTCTTCGAGGCGCGCCGCGGCTCCGGAGTCAGTGCGCGCGACCCGATCTTCATCCTCGGGCTGCCACGCGCCGGCTCGACGCTCATCGAGCAGATCCTCGCCAGCCACTCGCTTGTGGAGGGCACGATGGAGCTGCCGGATGTGCCGCAGATCGCGCGCGAGCTCGCCGAACGTGGCGGCGCGGGCGCCGCGGGGTTCTGCCACGCGGTCGCCGATCTGACGGGCGAGGAACTGCTGCGTCTCGGCGAGCGCTATCTCGATGGCACCCGCGCACTGCGCAAAACCTCCGCCCCGCTGTTCATCGACAAGATGCCGAACAACTGCCTGTATGTCGGCCTCATACATCTCATGCTGCCCAACGCCAGCATCATCGACGCGCGGCGCCATCCACTCGGCTGCTGTTTCTCCTGCTTCAAGCAGCATTTCGCGCGCGGCCAGGGCTTCGCCTATACGCTGCAAGACCTCGGACTCTACTACCGTGACTATGTTGCGCTGATGCACCACTTTGATGCGGTCCTTCCCGGGAAGGTGCATCGCGTCCTGTACGAGGACATGGTGGGGGACACGGAGGCACAGGTGCGTGCGCTGCTCGCTCACTGCGGGCTCGGGTTCGAGGAGACCTGTCTGCGGTTCTACGATAACGAGCGGGCCGTCCGCACGGCAAGCTCCGAGCAGGTGCGCCAGCCGATATTCACGGCCGGACTTGAACAATGGCGACATTACGAGCCGTGGCTCGCGCCCTTGAAAGGTGCGCTGGGATCGGTGCTCACCGCCTACCCGGACGTGCCCGCAGATGTGACAATAGGGACACAATAGATCGACCGCAGCGGCTGTAGCCGCGTTTACTTTTTTTTCGGGGGGGTTCCATGACACGTAGTCGTCGCAGAAAGCTGATGCGCGCAGCCTGCCGTTCGGCCGGGCGTACATTGCCAGCGCGCCGGGCGCTTCCTCTGGCCTCCGCGGTGCTTGCCGCGATACCGGCGGCCTATGCACAGCAGGCGCAGCAGCAGGGCACCGGCGCCGAAGCCGGTGGTCTCGAGCAGATCGTCGTCACCGCGCAGAAGCGCACCGAGAACCTGCAGGACGTGCCGATCAGCATCCAGGCACTCGACACGCAGAAGCTCGAGGAGCTCAGCATCACGGACATCGACGACTACGTGAAGTACCTCTCGGGCGTCACGACGGTGAAGGGACTCGGCCAGGGCGGCAACGGCGTCGGCACGACTCACATGTACATGCGCGGCGTGGTGAGCGGCCAGGACGGCAACCATTCCGCCTCGCAGCCGAGCGTCGGCACCTACCTCGACGACCAGCCGATCACCACTATCGATGGCACGCCGGACATTCACATCTACGACATCGCGCGCATCGAGGTACTGGAGGGCCCGCAGGGCACTCTGTACGGCGCGAGCTCGGAAGCCGGCACCATCCGCATCATCACCAACAAGCCGGATCCCAACAAGTTCTCGGCGGCGTACGACGTCGGCATCAACGACGTCGATCACGGCGGTGTCGGCACGATAGCCGAGGGCTACGTGAATCTGCCGCTATCGCCGATCGCCGCGGTGCGCCTGGTCGGATGGGACGAGCACGACGCCGGCTACATCCACAACGTCGCCGGCACCAACACCACCGGCGGCATCGTCGACGGCGTGCGCACCTTCCCCGTCTCCGGCCTGTCGATCGACAACTCCGGGGAGACCGACAGCCAGTACAACCCGGTCTCGACCCTCGGTGGGCGCGTCGCGGGCTTACTCAGGCTCGGCGACAACTGGACCGTGACCCCCAACTTCGTCACACAGTCGATCAACGCCAATGGCTTCTTCGGCTTCGACCCGGCTGTGGGTGATCTCCAGGCTGTGCGCTACGGGCCGGAGAGCAACCAGGACGCCTTCACGCAGACCTCGCTCACCATCGATGGCAGAGTGAGTGACTTCGACATCACCTACACCGGCGGGTGGTTCGTACGCGAAACGCATACCCTTTCCGACTACAGCGACTACAGCTACTACTACGACAAGTTCTTCGCCTCCGGCTGCAACTGGGTGACGGAATCCGGTTACAACTATCTGCAGGCGAATCCGAACGCGCAGAAGGGTTGCTACAGCGGCACCAAGTACCCTGCGGGCGACTTCACCGAGCCGCAGGAGTACGTGATCACCAACGGGCACTTCACCAAGTGGAGCCACGAGCTGCGCCTCACGACGCCGCAGGACTACCCGCTCAAGGGGATCGTGGGCCTGTTCGCCGAACGCCAGGTCCACGAGATCTGGGAGCAGTACACGATCCCGGGTGCGGATGGCAATCCCTACACCCAGAACCCGCAGGGCTTCGCGCCGAGCCTCAGCATTCCGGGCCTTAACGGCAACACCGTGTGGCTCACGGACGAGGAGCGCGTCGACCGCGACCAGGCCGCCTTCGGTCAGGCGACCTGGGACATCACCAAGAACTGGCAGGTCACGGGCGGGATCCGCTTCTACAAGTACGACAACTCCATTCAAGGCTTCTACGGTTACTCGGCGGCTTACCAGGACCAGACTGGATACTTCCCGGGGCAGAACATCTGCGGCCCGAACCCGGGCGCACCGGGAGCGCCGCTGCTGCCGAACTACGAGCCCTTCCACGGCGCGCCCTGCACGGATCTCAATTCGGACGTGTCCGACAGTGGCCGCACCTACAAGGCGAACCTGACCTACAAGCTCGATGCGAACAAGCTCTTCTACTTCACCTACTCGACCGGCTACCGTCCGGGCGGGGTGAATCGCGTGTTCGACGCGGAGATCGGTAAGGTTTTCCCCCCCTACCAGGCCGACTTCCTCACCAACTGGGAGATCGGCTGGAAGACGACCACGGACGATCACACGCTGCGCTGGAACGGCGCGGTGTTCCTCGAGAACTGGAACAACTTCCAGTTCCTGTACTTAGGTCCCAACAGCGTGACCGTGGTGCAGAACGCGGCCTCGGCGCAGATCAAGGGCATCGAGACCGAGCTCGAGTGGGCCGCGTCCACGAACCTCCTGATCTCGGGAGGTGCGACCTTGCTGCATGCGGTCACAACGGCCAATTACTGCGGCCCGTCGGCGACCATTCCCGGCACCTCGATCCAGTCCACCAACTGCCCGAATCAGGTCAACAGCTACGCCGACGGCATTCCGGCGCCCAACGGGCCGGAGGCGCCGTCCGGCACGCAGCTGCCGGTGGCCCCGAAGTTCAAACTGAACCTCGTGGCGCGCTACACCTGGCCGGTGGGCAACTGGGACGCCAACGCCCAGGCTTCGGGCATGTACCAGACCGAGACCGAGCCCTTGCTGCGGACCATCGACCAGATCGCCCTGGGTCCGATGCCGGCGTATGCATTGTTCGACCTGAGTGGGGGCGCCGAGCACCACAACTTCTGGTTCAAGCTCGCGCTCAGCAACGTGTTCGACAAGCGTGCCGAGCTGACGCGCTTCGTCGAGTGCGCAACCACGACCTGCGGACCGCAGCCGTACGTCATCCCGACGCAGCCGCGCACCATCGCGCTCACCATCGGGCAGCGCTTCTAGCGGCGCGGTCGAACCGCTTGCCGCACGCCCGCGGGAGTCAGCCTCCCGCGGGCGTGCGCTCGATGGCGCGCGTCAGCTTCTCGATGAGCTCGGCGAGCTCGCTGTCGCTCGCGTTGTAGGGCGGCGCGACGAGCAGCGTGTCGCCCGCCGCGCCCGCGACGTTCCCCGAGCACGGATAGACGATCAGCCCGTCCTCGAAGGCGCGCTTGCCGAGCGCCTGACTGAAGGCCCGCGCGGCGGGCAGCGGCTCGCGCGTCGCGCGCTCGCGCACGAACTCGATGCCGATGAGGTAACCGCGGCCGCGCACATCGCCCACCACCGCGAAGCGCTCGAGCGCGCTCTTCAGCTCCCACTTGAGCACCTCGCCGCGCTCGCGCACGCGCGCCAGCAGCTTGTCGCGCTGCACGATGCGCTGCACCGCCAGCCCGGCGGCGCAGGCGGTCGTATGTCCCGAGTAGGTATGGCCGGTGAGGAACGCACCGTGGGCGTCGCGGATGGTGTTGCCCAGCTCCTGCGTCACGATCGTCGCCGCGAGCGGCACGTAGCCGCCGGCGAGTCCCTTGCCGACCGCGAGGATGTCCGGCACCACCCGATCGTGCTCGAGCGCACGCCAGCTGCCGCAGCGGCCCGAGCCGCACATCACCTCGTCCGCGATCACGAGCAGCTGGTGCCGCGCGCACACCGCGCGCACCGCCTGCGCATAGCCCTCCGGGGCCGGCACCGCACCGCCCGCCGCGCCCACCACCGGCTCGAAGATGAAGCCCGCCACCTGGTCGGCCCCGAGCGAGCGGATTTTTTCCTCGAGCTCCTCCGCAAGCGCCCTGACGAGTGCCGCGCCGGAAAGTCCGCGCAGCGGCCGGTAGGCATTGGCGGCGGACACGAACGACACCGGCAGCAGGCTCCCCTCGAACGGCCGGCGCCGCTCCTGGAATCCCGACACCGAGAGCGCGCCTAAGGTATTGCCGTGATAGGAGCGCTCGCGCGCGATGAAGCGCCGCTTCGCGGGCATGCCGCGCGCATCCCAGTACTGCAGCGCCACCTTCAGCGCCGACTCCACCGCCTCCGAGCCGCTGCCCGAGAACACGATGTGGCCGTATTCGCTGCCCGCGAGGCTCAGCATCAGGCTGGTCAGCTCCTCCAGCGGCTCGCTGGTGAACAGATAACGGTAGCCGCATGCCACCTTGGCGAGCTGCGCGGCGATCGCCGCGTTGACCTCCGGATGAGCGTGCCCGAGGCTGAAGGCGGCGGGCCCTCCGGAGCCATCGAGATAGCGCTTGCCGGCGGCATCGTAGAGATAACTCCCCACGCCGCGCACGATGCGCGGCAGCGCGCCCATCCCCCAGCCGGCCGGACGATTCGCGCTCATGATCCCTGGCGAAGTCCAATGCCGAGCAGCGCGATCGCGGCGACCACCAACGGCACCGCGAACAGGAAGTACAGGTTGGCCGGCGCCCAGCCGGCATCGAGCAGCGTCCCGGTCACGATGGGTGCCAGGATCGCCCCCAGGCGGCCGATGCCGACCGCCCAGCCCATGCCGCTGGCGCGCACCGCCGCCGGGTAGAGCGGCGGACCCACCGCGTAGAGTCCCGACATCGCAGCGTTCGTGATGAGCCCCAGGAGCAGCGCGGTCCAGAGCGCCGCGCCGACATGATGGACTGCGACGCCGAACGCGGCGACCAGCAATGCGGAAGCGATGAGCGAGCCGAGCAGCAGACGGTGCGCGTCGAAGCGCACCGCGGCCAGCGTGAAGCCGCCGCAGCCGGCGATGCCACCGAGATTGAACAGCACCCCGGCGGCGAGGCCGAGCGCGGCGCTCGCCCCCGCCGCGTTCAGCAGGCGCGGCGTCCAGCTGACCGAGAAGTAGAAGGCCGCCATCGTGCAGAAGAACAGGAGCCACACGAGGAGCGTGCGAGGCGTGAGCAGCAGCTCGAGCGGCACCCGTTGCCCCGCACCCGCGCGCGGAGCCTCGGGCAGCGCGCTTAAGGCCCGCTGGCCCATGCGCGCGAGCAGCGCGTTGAGTCGAGTGAGCGCTCCGGGGGGTCGGCGTGTGATGAGGAAGTCGAGCGACTCCGGCAGTCCCCACAGGGCAATCAGCGCCATGAGGAGCGACATCACGCCGCCGATCGCAAACGCCGAGCGCCAGCCGTACTCGGGCATGAAGTGCGCGGTCAGCACACCACCGAGCGTCGCGCCGACCGGGTAGCCGGTGGAATATGCCGCCAGCGCCGTGGTCCGCCAGCGGTCGGAGGCGTACTCGGAGACCACCACCGCAGCGCTCGCGATGGTGCCGCCGATGCCGATTCCCGTGACTACCCGCAGCGTGAGCAGGTCGGTGAAGTCGCGCGCCCACACCGAGCTCAACATGCCAAGCGCCGCGACACTCGCCGCGATGAGGACGATGCGCCGCCGGCCGACGAAGTCGGCGCACGGCGCGAGCGCGAGCGCACCCACCGCCATGCCGATGAGGCCTGCGCTCAGCAGCCAGCCGAGCCGGCCATCACTCAGCGCCCAGGCGGCCTTGACGCCGGAGGCCGAGAAGGCCATCGCCAGCACGTCGAAGCCATCCAGCATGTTGAGCCCCACGCACACCGCAATGGCGCCGAGCTGGAAACCGGTGATCGGCCCCTTCGCGAGCCGCTGCTGGACGTTGTCGTTCACGCATGCACCTCCGCCTGAGGGGTCTATTGTGAGGGCTTTGGCGCTATGCTCGCCAACTCCTGCAGCGAAAGAGGGGCGGCCGTGGCCAGCGAGGCAGTGTTCATCACCTGTGCCCTCACCGGCTCGGGCGATTCGGTCGGCAAGAGTCCCCACGTGCCCGTGACCCCGGAGCAGATCGCGGCCGCAGCGCTTGAGGCCCATTCGGCCGGGGCCGCAATCGTGCACATTCACGTGCGCGACCCCGCCTCGGGGGCACCGAGCCGCAGCACCGCGCTTTATCGTGAGGTGCTCGAGCGCATCCGCTCGCGCAACACCGAGGTGATCGTGAACCTCACCGGTGGCATGGGGGGCGATCTCATGTTCGGCCCCGACGATGCGCCGCTCAAATTCGCCAGGGGTACCGACTTCGTCGGCCCCGCCGAGCGCATCGCCCACATCGTGGAGCTCTCCCCCGACGTCGCGAGCCTCGACTGCGGCTCGCTCAACTTCGATGAGCAGCTCTACGGCACGACGCCGCGCTACCTGCGCGAGATGGCCGCAGCGTACCGCGTGCGCGGCGTTCGCCCCGAGATCGAGGTGTTCGAGCTCGGGCATATCGAGCTCGCCCGGCAGCTCATGTCCGAGGGGCTGATCGAGAGTTCAGCGCTCTTTCAGCTGTGCCTCGGCATCCGCTACGGTGCCCCCGCCACGGCGCACGCGATGCTGGCGATGCGCGATGCGCTGCCGCCGGGAGTCACGTGGTCGGCCTTCGGCGTCGGCCGGCTGCAGATGCCGATGGTGGCTCAGGCGGTGCTGCTCGGCGGCAACGTGCGCGTCGGCCTCGAGGACAACCTCTACCTGGGAAAGGGCGTGCTCGCCACCAATGGGCAGCTGGTCGAGCGTGCCGTGCGGCTCGTGGAGCTCCTCGGCGCACGGGTGCTGAGCTCCGCCGAGACCCGCGAGCGCCTCAGGCTCCGTGCGGGCAGCTGAGGCCCGCGCCTCAACGCAACGTCACGGCCGCACCGCTCCTCAGGCTCTCCGCCGCGGCCACCGCCAGGTTGAGCGCCTCGATGCCGTCGGTGAAGCTCGGGCTCATCGGCCGCCCCTCCTCCACCGCCGATACGAAGGCGTCGAGCTCGCCGCGATAGGCCTCGTTGTAGCGCTCGATGAAGGAGTAGAGGACCGGATCGCGCGCCGCGGTGCGCGCGGCGCTCCAGGACTCGACCGAGGTCGCACGGCGATTGCCGGCCTGCAGCATGCCGGTGGCGCCGAAGGCCTCGATGCGCTGGTCGTAGCCGTAAACGCTGCGCCGGCTGTTGTTGATCTGCACGAGCGCGCCCGAGCGGGCCTCGAGCGAGATCGCGCAGGTGTCGATGTCGCCCTGGCGGCCGATCTCGGCATCGACCAGGTTGGCGCCGAAGGCATGCACGCGCGCGATGTCGCCCGCCAGATAGCGCGCCATGTCGAAGTCGTGGATCGTCATGTCGCGAAACAGCCCGCCTGAGCCTGCGATGTAGTCCGCGGGCGGCGGCGCCGGGTCGCGATTCGTGATGACGGCGATCTCGAGCCGGCCGACCTCGCCGCGTTGCAGCCGCTCGCGCAGGGAGTAATAGGATGGATCGAAGCGCCGGTTGAAGCCGATCATGACGCGCGGCGTTCGCGGCGCGATCTCCTGCCAGCACTGCCGCGCGCGCCCGAGGTCGAGATCGACCGGCTTCTCGCACAGCACCGCCTTGCCCGCTGCGACCGCCTGCGTAATGAGCGGCACATGGGTCGCGGTGGGCGTCGCGATCAGCACCGCGGCGATGGCGCGATCCGACCAGACCTCATCGAGCGATGCGGCGGCGAGCGCGCCGAGCTCGGCGGCCGTCGCCGCGGCGGCCGCCGCCGCTAGGTCGTAGACCTTCAGCAGTCGCGCCCCTGTGTGGCGTGCCACGTTGGCCGCGTGCAGCCGCCCAATGCGCCCGCACCCCAGTACTGCCATGCCCAGCATGCCGCCTCCGCCGCCGCGCCTCAGCGGCGCGTGAGAAACTCGTAGCCAGGAGCTGTGCTGATGCGCCAGCTGCGCTCCGGACCCGCCATGACGTTGAGGTAGTAGAGATCGAAGCCATGCGCGGCGCTCACCGGATGATAGCCGCGCGGCACGACCACCAGATCGCGATCCTCGACCGCGAGCGTCTCATCGATCGCGCGGTCCTCGGTGTAGACGCGCTGCACGGCAAAGCCCCCGGGGCGGCGCATGCGGTGATAGTAGATCTCTTCCAGCTGCGTCTCGCCGTTGCCCGCCACGTCGTGCTTGTGCGGCGGGTAGCTCGACCAGTGGCCGCCCGGTGTCAGAACCTCGACCACCAGCAGATGCTCGGCGGGCACGGTCTCGGGCAATATCTGGTGGATGTAGCGCTCGTTGGTGCCGATGCCGCGCACCTCGCGGCTGACGTCCTCAGGCTTGATGAGGCGCACCGGGAAGCGCCCGGCGGCGGGCGCTGAGCCCACCGCAAGCTCACACGCGGTATCGGCGCTCAAGCGCAGCGGCGTGCGCGGCGGCAGGTAAAGCGCGAACGGCATGCCGGTGAAGGGATCGCTGCGCTCGCCAATTGCACCCAAGTCCTTGCCGGCGACGTTCGCCGCGGCGCGCCCCGAGAGCAGCACCAGACACTGCTCGCGGTCGGGAAGTTCGCGGCTCAGCGTCTGCCCCGCCACGAGGTCGAGCACCTCGAAACCGACGTAGCGCCAGCCGGCGCGCTCCGGCGTGAGGCGGTGCACCTCCCGCGCCCCGCCCGAGCGGTCGGGCTTGACGAGCAGAGGCGACGTCATGGCGCCGTACCTCCGAGGTAACCTCTCAGGTTGCGGTAGCCGAGGGTTGCATAGCTGAGCGGGTCGGCCTTGCTCGGATCCTGCTCCGCCTCGAGCACCACCCAGCCGCAGTACCCGCTGAGTGGCGCGAACAGCTCCTCGAAGGCGATGCTGCCGTCTCCCGGAACCGTGAAGACGCCCTCGAGCACCGCTCGCAAGAAGCTCCAGTTGCCGCTCCTCGCGCGCGTGACAACTGCGGTGCGTACGTCCTTGGCGTGCACGTGGCAGATCCGCTCTGCGTAGCGTCGCGCCAGAGCCGCCGGATCAGCGCCGGCGAAGGCGGCGTGCCCGGAGTCGAGCAGCAGCCCCACCTCAGGTCCCGTCGACTGCATCAACGCATCGATATCCGCCTCGCTCTGCACCGCCGTCCCCATGTGGTGATGGTACGCGAGCCGTACGCCCTGCTGCGCCGTAGCGACCCCCACCTCGGTGAGTTGCCGCCCAAGCTCGGCCCAGTCGCGCGCCGTGAGGATGGGACGCTCGGAGAGCGGACGCTTGAGATCACCGTGCACCGCGCCGCTCACCTCGGCGAACACCAGCACCGGGCACCCGAGGGCTTTGAGGAGCTCGAGGTGCGCTCGCAGCCGGGTGCGCTCCTCGCGCGCCCCCCACACGAGCAGCTCCGCCGAGTACCAGCCCGAGACGCAGCGCAGCCCAAAGCGCTCAAGCAGCGCCCGGAGCGCGCCGGCGTCGCGCGGAAACTTGTGTCCGAGCTCCATGCCCTCGAAGCCGATGTCGCGCGCCTGACGCAGGCAAGTCTCGAGCGTGATGTCCGCGCCGAGCTCGCGCAGATCGTCATTCGACCAGATGATGGGGTTGGCGCCGAGGCGGACCTGCATGTCAGTCCTTGCCCGCGCGCCCGGCGCGCTCTGCCAGGTAGCGCTCGCGCGCTGCCCGCACCTCGGCGCGCTCGGATACCTCGGGGACCGGCACGTCCCACCAGTGGCCGCCCACGGTGGTGCTCGCCTTCGGGTCGGTCGCGATCACCAGCACCGTGGTGCGATCGGCGCGCCGCGCCTCGGCAAGTGCGCTCGCAAGCCCATCGATTCCAGCGACCTGACGCGCGTGTGCGCCCAGGCCTCGTGCGTGCGCCGCCAGATCGAGGCCGGCGAGGCCGCCCCCGGCAGCGCGCATATTGTTGAAGCTCGCGTTGCCGGTGGCGCCCTGCAGCCGCTCGATGCAGCCGAAGCCGCCGTTATCGAGCAGCACGATCAGGAGCTTGAGGCCCAAGCGGACCGAGGTCGCGATCTCGCTGTTCAGCATCAGGTAGGAGCCATCCCCCACCATAACGATGACCTCGCGCCCGGGATGAGCGAGCTTGACACCGAGCGCCCCCGCAATCTCATAGCCCATGCAGGAGTAGCCGTACTCCAGGTGATAGCCGAGGGGCTGCGCGGCCTGCCAGTGGCGGTGCAGCTCCCCGGGCAGCCCGCCCGCGGCGCACACCACGATGTCGGAGGGTAGCGCGGCTCTTTGCACCGCGCCGATGACCTGCGCGTCGGACGGCGGCGCCTGAGCGCCCGCCGCCGTGAAACCGGCCGCGGTCTGCAGCCACGCCTCGCGCTCGCGCGCTGCGCGCTCGGTCCAGGCACTCGGCGCGCGCCACGCGGTAAGTGCCGCGCTCAAGCGTGCGAGGCCCTCGCGCGCATCCGCGATCAGCGGCTGCGCGCCGTGCTTGCCGGCATCGAAGCCCTGGACGTTGAGGGCGACGATGCGCCGCCCCGCAGCCCGGAACAGCCTCCCCGAGCCGGTCGTGAAGTCCTGCAGCCGCGTGCCGACGGCGAGAATCACGTCCGCCTCGCTCGCGAGCGAGTTCGCAGCCGCAGTGCCCGTGACGCCGATGCCGCCGAGATTCAGGGGATGGCTCGCGGGCAGCGCCGACTTGCCCGCCTGCGTCTCACCGCTCGGTATTCCGTGACGCAGGCAGAATTCGGCGAGCACCGCCTCGGCGTCCGAGTACAGCACGCCGCCGCCGCAGATGACGAGCGGCCGCTGCGCCTGGCGCAGCACGGCGAGCGCCGCTTCGAGTTCCTCCGTGGCAGGGGGCGGGCGGCGCAATGCCCACAGGCGCTCTTCGAACAGGCTCTGCGGCCAGGAGAGTGCCTCCGCCTGCACGTCCTGGCACAGTGCCAGCGTCACCGGGCCGCACTCGGCGGGATCGGTAAGCACCTGCATGGCTCGAGCAAAGGCGGCGATGAGCTGTTCGGGCCGGGTGATACGGTCGAAGTAGCGCGACACGGGGCGCAGACAGTCGTTCACGCTGATCAGGCCGTCGCCGAAGTCCTCGAGCTGCTGCAGCACAGGGTCGGGGGTGCGCGTGGCGAACACATCGCCAGGCAGCAGCAGCAGCGGCAGGCGGTTGACGTGCGCGACCGCGGCTGCGGTGGCGAGATTCGTCGCGCCTGGGCCGATCGAGGTCGTACAGGCCATCACGCGGCGCCGGCGCGTCGCCTTGGCGAAGGCCACCGCGGCATGTCCCATCGCCTGCTCGTTGTGCGCCCGTAGCGTCGGCAGCTCCGCGCGCACGCCGTACAGCGCCTCGCCGAGCGCCGCCACGTTGCCGTGACCGAAGATCGCCCACACGCCGGCAAACACGCGGTGGCGCTCGCCGCCGGCCTCGGTCCACTGCGCGGCCATCGCCCGCACCAGCGCCTGCGCCATCGTGAGCCGAGTTGCGGTCAATGCCTGCGCCTCCCGAGGACCTTGCGAGTCACGCGTCGCGAGCCTGGAGCCAGGCGGCGATCTGCGCCTGAAAGAGATCGGCGATCTCCCGGATCAACGACTCATCCGACGCCCGTCCCGCAAGCCATGCGGTGACGACACCGGTGAATATGCTACCGCCGGCGATGAAGCCGCGCACGACCGGACTTGCCGCCGCAGCGCTCGAGGTGAGCACACCGTGGCAGTACTCGTCCTGCACACTGACTACCTGCGCGCTTGCCTCGAGCGCACCGCCCTCATCCGCCGCCCCGAGCGCCCACCAGTCCGGTCGGATGCCGATCTCATAGAGCCGCAACACCGTCGCCGGGCTGGCCGCGCCGGCGATCTCCAGCAGCAGCTCGCGCCCCTGCGCGCGGCAGGCGGCGGCGAGCCGCCTGAGGTTACGCTCCTGCGCTGCGTGCATCGGCGGCTCATCCTCCGCGCGCACCTCGAAGCGACAGCTCACCGTGATGCCGCTCGGCCACTCGATGAGCCGCGCGGCGAAGCTCGGTCCGGGTACGAACTCGAGCGGCCGCTCGCCGGCAACCTCCACCGCCTGCGCAATCCACAGCTGCTCGCGCTGTGCGGTGCGCAGGGCCGAGATGTCCGTAGTGCTGCCGAGGCGCACGCCCACCCCCCCACGTGTGGCCGCGACCTGCGCCGCCGCCTCGACCATCAGCCGTCCGAGCTCGGCGGAGACTGCGGCGGCATCGAGGATGAAGAGTGTCCCCGGTGCGGCCCTGCGGGTCGTGGCCCAGTGCAGGTGGGCAAGCTGCGGATCGCGGCGCAGGGCGTGATGGCGACTGCCGCGCGCCAGATAGTGAGTCAGCTCGGCGAGCGTCGCAAACTCGACCGAGCACATGAGGCGCGACACCGCAATGGCGCCGCACGCGTTGGCGAGACGCAAGCTCACCGCATGCGGTGCGTCCCTGAGATAGCCGAGCAGGAAGCCGGCGAGGAACGCATCTCCGGCGCCCAGCACGTTGTAGACCTCGACGTCGAGCCCCGGCGCGACCAGGGCGTCCTCGAGCCGCGCCGGGATGCGCTCCGCGAACAGCACGCAGCCTCGCGCGCCGCGCTTCAGCACGATGACGGCGCCCGAGACCGCGCGGATGCGGCGCATGGCCTCGAGCGTGTCCTCGTGGCCGGCGGCGATGTGGATCTCCTCCTCGGTGCCGACGATCAGGTCGCAGGACGGAAGTACACTAGCGAGCGCGGCGGTCACGGCCGCGGAGCGCTCGTAGCGCGTGTCGCCGGCGTCGTGACCACCGAGGCCCCAGAGGTTGGGGCGATAGTCGATGTCGAGCACCACCTTGCGCCCGAGCGAGCGCGCGACTTCGATGGCCTTGCGCTGCGCCCTGGCACCGGCGGGGAGCGAGAAGTGCGTGCCGGTCACGAGCGTCGCGCGCGCCGCGCCGATCAGCTCGGCATCGATATCGCCCTCATCGAGCGCGCTGTCGGCGCAGTTCTCACGGTAGAAGATCAGCGGGAAGGTCTCGGCATCGCGCACGCTGAGCAGCACGAGCGAGGTGAGGCGCTCAGGATCGGTGTGCACAGCGCGCGTCCCGACGCCCTCGCGCTCGAGCTGCTCGCGCACGAAGCGCCCCATGGGCTCATCCCCGACCCGCGTGATGAGCGCGGCCTTAAGGCCGAGCCGCGCCGCGCCGATCGCCACGTTCGCCGGGCTTCCGCCAATCGCCTTGGAGAAGCTGGCGATGTCCTCCAGGCGGCTGCCGACCTGCTGTCCGTACAGGTCGACACTGACGCGCCCGATCGCTACCAGGTCGAGTGTGGTGCTCATGCCCTCGGGCAGGATGATACCTAACCGCTGGCGGCTCAAGCGCTTATGAAGGGCCGGGCAAGTGGCTTACGGCACTGCTAACCTTGGGTCCGGCAGAGCCGCTGCCGCAGTGCCGCGTAGGCCGTAAGCTCGATGACCTCCCGCGATCAGACCCCGCACCGCCATCCCCACAGTCATGGCGGCCATGCTCAGCACGATCACCATCACGAGCACGATCAGGCTCACGGCACGCATCATCACCACGCTGCCGGGAGCGATGCCGGCGAGCGGCGTCTGATCGCCGCGCTCGCGATCCTCGGCGTCTTCACGCTGATCGAGGGCCTGGGCGGTTACTTTGCCAATTCGATCGCGCTGCTTGCCGAGGCCGCGCACATGCTGGCCGACTCCGCCTCCCTGGTGCTCGCCATCATCGCGGTCCGCGTCGGCCGGCGCCCGGCGAGCGCGCGGCGCACCTACGGACATCGCCGCTATCAGCCGCTGGCGGCCTTCGTCAACGGCCAGTTGCTGCTCGTGCTCACCGCGTGGGTGGTCTACGAGGCGCTCGAGCGACTCATGAGCCGCCCGCTGGTGAACGGCCGGCTGATGCTCGGCATCGCGATCATCGGCGGACTGGCCAACCTCGCGGCGCTGCTCGCGCTCTCGGGAGCCCGCTCGCTGAATGAGCGCGGCGCGCGCGCCCACGTGCTGAGCGACCTGCTCGGCTCGGCGGCGGCGAGCATCGCGGCGCTCGTGATCCTCACCGCCGGCTGGACGCTGGCCGACCCGCTGCTCTCGCTGCTCGTCTCGGCGCTCATATTCCGTTCGGCCTGGGCGCTGACCCGCGAGTCGGCGCACGTGTTGCTCGAGGGCGCCCCCGCCGGGTGCGATGAGCGGACCATCGAGGCCGAGCTCATCGGGCACGTGCCGGGACTCGTCGGCGTGCACCACGTGCACGTCTGGTCGATCACCGGCGAGCGTCCGACCGTCACGCTGCATGCGAATCTCGCCGCGGGCAGCGGGCACGGCGAGGTGATTGCGGCGATCCACGCGCGCCTGTCGCAGCGGCTGCGGGTTGAGCACACCACCGTGCAGATCGAGGAAGGCGACTGCGATACGCCGGACTGCGGGCCAGCTGTCTCGCAGGGCAGTCGCGGCTAGGAGTTGCATGCCATGACGGTAAGCAGGTGGGTTAAGCTCTCGGGCACCGCTCTATTGGCAGGCGTTGCACTCTCGCAGCCGGCGCGCAGCGCACCACCGGTGCCGGGCGTCGTTCGCGATGCCGACATCGCGATCGGCTTTGAGCCCAAGAAAGAGTGTCCGGATCTCACGCACGCAGATGCCGCCGACCGGACTGCAGCGCTGGTGCTGCTGCTCGTCGGCCCGACCGGCGTGCCCACGCGGGTGTCCGTCAAGTCGTCTTCCGGTTCGCAGACCCTTGACGCCGCCGCCGTCAGCTGCGTGCAGCGGCTGCGCTTCCTGCCCGCGGTGCACGCCGGGGATGGCAACGCCATCGACTCCTGGCAGGAAATCGCCTGGAAGTGGGGACGGTCCCATTCAGAGACGGCCACGGCAGGCGCGGCGCGGGCGGTCGTTGTCACGAGCGCGACCATGGCGGTCGGCGCGGCGCCGGGCACGGCGGCGGCCAGCGCGCAAGGATCAGCAGAGGCCCGGGTCTGCCTCGATGCGAGCGGCGCTCTGGCGCAGCAGCCCGCGATCACCCGCTCCTCGGGCGATGCGGATCTCGATGGCGCGGCGCTCAGGGCGGCGCGCTCCGCCGCATCGGGGGCCGCCGGCCGCGGCGGCTGTCTGCGCGTGACCGTCACTGCGGAGGGCGCGAGCCACGAAGGCGCCCGGTGACCGCGCCCGGCGCCGCGGGGAGATCCTCGATGCGCTCGAGGCCTTCTACGGCGAGCAGTCCGAGCGCTCGCCCGCTGACCCGTATCAATTCCTCGTCTGGTGGCACTGCGGCTACCCGCCGAGTGAGGAGCGCTGCAACCTGGGATGGGAGTCGCTCAAGTCCGTGGTCGGCGTAAGCCCGGATGCGCTGATTGCCGTCAGAAGCGCGCCTCTCGAGCGGGCGCTCAAGGCCGGCGGCATCGTGCCCGCAGTTCGCGCCACGCGCCTGAAGAGCATCGCCCGCACCGTGCGCGATGAGTTCGGCGGGGACTTGCGAGGAGCGCTGGCGCGTCTGCCGGTCACCGACGCGCACCGTCTGCTGCGACGCTTCCCCGGGATCGGTGCGCCGGGGGCCGACCGCATCCTGCTGTTCGCCGCTCTCGCGCCCGTGGCGGCGGTACCCTCCGCCTGCCCGCACGTCCTGACGCGCATCGAGTCAGGCGGCGAGCCCGCGCGCTACAGCACCGCCTACCGCGAGGCGCAGCGCGCGCTCGAGGCGCTCGCCCCTACTGTCGAGGCACGCCGCCGCGCCTACCTGCTGCTCAAGCGCCATGGCCAGGAGCTCTGCAAGCGCAGCAACCCGCGTTGCACCGACTGTCCGATCGCGGCACGCTGCGCGTACGCACGCCAGCGCCTACGGCGGCGCGCCTCCCGGCGTGCGGTGATGGATTAGACTCGCGCCGACAGTGCGAGGAGCGAACCGATGGACGCCTTTCCCGAAGACATCTACACCGAGCAAACCGCCGCGCCCGACACCCTCGAGCATCTCGGGCCGCTGCGCCGCCTGGCCGGTATCTGGGAGAGTGCGCTCGGCATCGACATCAATCCGAAGGCCGACGGCCCGCAGCGCCGCGAGTACAGCGAGCGGATCGAGTTGCAGCCGATCGATGCGCAGTCGAACGGGCCGCAGCTCCTTTACGGGCTGCGCTATCACACCCGCATCCTCGCTCCCGAGGAGGAGGCGACGTTTCACGATCAGACGGGCTACTGGCTGTGGGAGCCGGCCACCGGGCTCGTCATCCAGACGCTCAGCATCCCGCGCGGCCAGGTGGCGATCGCCTCAGGTCACGCGAGCCCCGATGCCACCGAGCTCGTGCTGACGGCCGAGCGCGGGCGCACCGATTACGGCATCTGCTCGACGTCGTTCCTCGAATACGCCTTCCGCACCGATTCCTACCGCATCGAGGTGGTCTTCAACCCCGACGGCACCTGGAGCTACGTGCTCGATACGGTGCTCATGGTACATGGGCGCGATCAGCCCTTCCTGCACCGCGACTGCAACACGCTGCGTAAGGTGGCTGAGCCGACGCCCAATCCGCTCGCGCTGCTGCGCGCGCGGCGTGGCTGACCGATTCAGCCCGTCGGCGGGCTCGCGCCGGAGAAGCGGATCGCGGTCGCGCCGCTGATGGCACCCGTGCTCGCCTGGTCGCTCACGTAGAGCTGCACCTCGCGCTCGAAACGCAGCTCGCCGTGCACCACCGCGCCCGGTCCGATGACGACCCGCGGTGTGTGGGTGTGGAAGCTGAACAGGCCGCCGCCGCCGCGCTTGACGATGATCCCGCCCTCGACCCGCGAGGCACCGAGCACGTCGATGTCGCCGTCGACGGTGCGCAGGCCGCCGCCGACGTGCGCTGCGTGCAGCGCGATGCGCCCGTTGACGTTGGCGAGCACGCCGCCCACGTCAGCTCCGGTGTCGAGCGTCAGCCCGCCGTTCACGGTGCTCACCTCGCGCGCCACATGGGCGCCGTCGCCGAGCGTGATGCCGCCGTTGACCGTGGCGAGCGATGCAGCGGTCGAGTGCGCACCGAGGCTCACCGAGCCGTTGACGGTGCCAGCGCTGCCGACGGTGGAATTCTCGTCGATGTGGATCGAGCCGTTGACGGTCGCGAGCTCGCCGCTCTTGGTGCCGGCGGGCACGTGGATCGAGCCGTTGACGGTGTTGGCGCCGCTTGAGTCCGCGGTCACATCGCCCCCGGGCATGTTGAAGCAACCTGCGAGCAGCAGCAGCACTGCGAGGGGGATATAGCGCACCATGTCGAATCGCTCCCGTGGCCTGTCGAGGGGAGCTTACGCCGTCGCCATCCGGTGTCCACCCGGGCCGGTGGCGCCCGGCGCGAGGAGCGCACCGGTTGGCGCAGCGCGCGCGGCGGCGCTATCGCTCAGGCAGCCCCGGCGGTGCGGCCGGGGACGGACTTGAGCGCGCGGAAACGGCCCGTGGGGGAGAGCTCTTCGCTGCGGGTCTGGGAGCTCCAGAGCGCGTTGCGGCGGGCGACGAACGAACTCTTCGAGAGTTGCTCGAGCGAGCACGCCTTGGCGAACAGGAACCCCTGTCCGGCGACGCAGCCAAGCGCCAGCAGTGCGGCCACCTGCGGCTCGAGCTCGATGCCCTCCGCCACGGTCTCGAGTCCGAGGGTCTCGCCGAGCGTCACCACGGCGCGCGCCAGCTCCGGGCCGTTGTCGGTGTTGGTCAGGCTGCTGATGAACGAGCGGTCGATCTTCAGGATGTCAATCGGGAAGCGGTGCAGGTAGGAGAGCGAGGAGTAGCCGGTGCCGAAGTCATCGATCGCGAGGCGTACACCGAGCGCCTTAAGGCTGTGGAAACGCTCGAGGTTGGCATCGGTGTTGGACATGATCGTGCTCTCGGTGAGCTCGATCACGAGGTTCCCGGCCTCCAGTCCCGACTCGGCGAGCGCCTGCGCGACATCGCGCGCCAGCTCGCCGTGCTGCAGGTGACGGCCGGAGATGTTCACCGCCAGACGCAGCCCCGCGCCGCCGGCGATCGAGCGCCGCCAGGTGCACATGTCACGGCACGCCTGGCGCAGCACCCAGCGCCCGAGGCGCGCGACGTGGCCGCACTCCTCGACCACCTGGATGAAGCGGCCGGGCATCAGCACGCCCGCCTCCGGGTGCCGCCAGCGCACCAGCGCTTCGACGCCCAGCAGGCTGCGGGTGCCCAGGTCCACTATCGGCTGGTACTCGAGGAAGAATTCCTGGTTGGCGAGCGCCCGCGAGATGTCCGCCTCGAGGCGCAACCGCTCGTGCAGCATCGCCTGCATCTGCGGCTGGAAGGTGACGTGGCGGTTCTTGCCCGCGGTTTTGGCGTGATACATGGCGATATCGGCGTTGCTGAGCAGCGCCTCCGCGCCGGCCTCCGCGGCCGACACCGCGACACCGACGCTGGCGCCGACGCGCACCTCCCGGCCGTCGAGCTGGAAAGGCATGTTGAGCGACTCGACCAGCGAATCCGCCACCCGGCCGACCTCGCTCAGGCGCTCGATGCCCTCCATCAGGATCGCGAACTCATCGCCCCCGAGGCGCGCCACGGTGTCAGAGGAGCGCGTGGTCTTCACGATGCGTTGCGCCACCGCCTGCAGCAGGCGATCGCCGGCATCGTGGCCGAGCGAATCGTTGATGTTCTTGAAGTTGTCGAGATCGAGGAACATGACCGCGACGCAATCCGTGCCCTGCTGCGCGAGGGTGAGGGCGTGCTGCACGCGGTCGCGGAACAGGTTGCGGTTGGCGAGCAGCGTCAGGGGGTCGTGGAAGGCGAGCTGGCGCAGCTGCTCCTCGAGCGCCTTGCGCTCGCTGATGTCGCGGAAGTTGAGCGCCAGTCCGGCGACCGCCGGATCGTCGCTCAGGTTGCTGCCGACGGTCTCGACCACGTAGCTCTTGGAGCCGCGCTCGACGCGCAGCTCCACCGGGCCTACGGTGCCCGCCGGGCTTGCCGCGGCCACTTCGACCAGGAACGCCCGCAGCTTCTCCGCATCCTCGCCCGCCCAGAGCTCCGGGAGGTTGCGGCCGTTGATCTCCGCGGGCTTAAGTCCCAGCGTGCGCTCGGAGGCCGGCGAGGCGAAGCGCAGCGTGCCATCGGCCCCGACGATCATGATGACGTCCGAGGCGTTGGCGATGAGCGAGGCGTAGCGGTCCTCGACCCGGCGCGCCGCGAGGCGCTCGCGCACCAGCGCATCGGCTCTCGCCACCACGCTCTGGCGCACCATGAGCAGCAGCGTCAGCGAGAACACCAGCATGGTCATGATGTTGGCCGGGCCATTGACACTGCCGCGGCTCAAGTACACCAGCACCAGGAACGCTGCCAGCATCGCCGCATACGGCAGCGTGCGGGCGAGCGCGTCCGAGGTGCTGGAGCTCACGCGCGCGGGTGCGGCCATGGAGCGCAGCTGCTCGCGTCCGGCGGCAAGCATCGGCAGGTAGCACGACATGTACAGCACGTCCTGGAAGTCGCCCGGCAGGTAGTAGCCGCGCACCTTGGCGAGCGACCAGGCGATGTCGCCGACGAACATGGTGGCAAACCCGGTGAGCAGCAGCAGCGGCACCCGCCACCCGCCGGTGTGCCCCGAGCCGGTGAGCAGTCCCGCCCCGAGCATGAGCAGCAGAATGCAGTCGAGCGTCATGTACGCCTGGTTCAGCACCTCCTTGAGGAGGTCCATCTCGGGGCTCGAAGCCGAGGGCTGGATCACCAGGAACCAGAAGAAGGCGCCGAACCCGACCACGAAGATGGTCGCGTCCATGGACAGCTGGATCCACGGCACGCGCACTGCGGCGGCGCGGATGAAGTAGACGGACGCAACCGCGAGTGCGACGTAGAAGCAGGGGTAGAAGAAGTCCGCGGGTCCCGGAAAGGGATCGCCGTGCCCGAAGAGCCAGGAAGCTGCGCCGATGCACTCCCCTATGGCGTACAGCGCGATAGCGGTCGCGAGCCACGTCCACGCCCGCCGCGCGGCGGAGCCGGCATCGGAGCGCCGGGCTGTGACCACGCATGCGATGATGGCGCTCAGGTTGGCCGGGAACCACCACATGAGCCCGACGTAGTGAGTTGTCTCTTTCCCGCCGAACCCGCCCAGCATCCAGGTCGCGCCGGCGGCGGTGTACACCACCATGAAAGCGAACAGCCACCCGACCCAGCGCGCCGAATTCGCGGCGCGGGTCGAACCGAGGGCGGATGCTGCTTGAGTGTCCACGAGCTCTTGGTATGACTAAATTCGCCGCACGCGGTCGCACCGGCTCCTGCGAAGGAGTCGACCACCGCAGCGTAAATTTGAGGCTAAATCGCTGCGCCGGCTAGGAAAAAATCCCGCGGCGTGACGCAGTTCTCTTAGCGGCCAGGAGAACTGGGCAGTCGGTCCGTTTTGTGCCTCGGCGATCCCGGATCCGGGGCGCGGAGCACGAGCGCGGCGATGAGACCGCAGAGCGCGGCGAAGCTCAGCCACAGCCCCGGAACCGCCCGATTATGCGTCTGCTGAATGAGCCAGGTGCAGATCGCCGGCGTGAAGCCGCCGAAGAGACTGGTGGCGAGGCTGTAGGCGAGCGCAAAGCCCGTGGTGCGCAGCTCGCCCGGCATGATCTCGATAAGACACACCACCATCGCGCCGTTGTAGCTCGCATACAGGAACGACAGCCACAGCTCGGTCGCGAGCAGCCTCGGGAGTGAGGGGCTCCCCACCAGCCACAGCAGCACGGGATACGCGCTGAGCAGCATCAGCACCGTGCACGCGAGGAGCAGCGGGCGCCGCCCGATGCGGTCCGACAGCGCGCCCATGGTGGGAAGCCAGAGGAGATTGGAGGCGCCGACGGCGAGCGTCGCGAGGAAGCTGTCGAGGCTCCCGAGGTGCAGCACCGCGGTGCCAAACGTCGGTGTGTAGGCGGTGATCATGTAGAAGGAGACGGTGGTCATGGTGACCATGAGCACCCCGAGCGCGACGACCCGCGCGCTCTGCGCCAGCGAGCGCAGCAGCTGCGCAAGTGTCGGCCGATGCGTCCGGGCGCTGAACTCGGCGGTCTCCTCGAGCGAGCGCCGCAGCCACAGCACCACCGGGATGATGAGACAGCCGAGCAAGAGCGGTACACGCCAGCCCCAGTCGGCGAGCTGCGCGGCCGTCAGCTCTCGGCTCAGGATGAGTCCGACGGCGGCCGCGAACATGACCGCGACCTGCTGGCTCGCTGATTGCCAGCTCACATAGAAGCCCTTCGCTCCCGGCGGGGCGATCTCGGCGAGATACACCGACACGCCGCCGAGCTCCATGCCGGCCGACAGGCCCTGCAGCAGCCGCCCGCCGAGCACCAGCAGCGGTGCAGCGACGCCGAGCCTCGCGTAGCCGGGCGTCACCGCGGTGAGCAGGATGCCGACCGACATGAGGGAGAGCGTCAGCAGCAGCCCGGCGCGCCGTCCGTGGCGGTCCGCGTAGGCACCGAGCACGATCGCTCCAAGCGGCCGCATGAGAAAGCCCGCACCGAAGGTGGCGAGTGCGAGCAGCAGCGACAGGGAGGCGCTGGCGGCCGGAAAGAACGCAGCGCCGATCGCCGCCGCGTAGTAGCCGAACACCATGAAATCGTACATCTCGAGGAAGTTGCCGCTCGCCACGCGGACGATGCGGCCGAGCCGCGCGCGTGCTCCCGAGTCCACTTAAGTGCGCCCGGGGATGACCGGCAGCAGCACGTGCGAGGGGTGCTCGGCATCCATGTGGACGGTGTTGCGGGCGCGCCGGCGCGTCAGGCCCGTGCCCTCGGGCGCACCGGTGTTGGGATTCACGTCGAAGTGCGGGAAGTTGCTGGACGAGATATCGAGGCGCAGCGAGTGGCCGCGCACGAAGCGGTTCGAAGTGGGAAAGGCCGCGATCGTGATGCGGTAGATCTCGCCCGGCCTCATGAGCTTAGGCGTCGCGAAGGAGTCGCGGTAGCGGCAGCGCAGGATCCCGTCGGTGAGATTGAGCGCGAAGCCCTCCGGGTAGTCCTCGCTCGGCGGATAGACGTCGATGAGCTTGAACGTGAAATCGGTGTCGACGGCATCCGAGCTCACCCACAGGTGTGCCTCGATGACACCTGTTACCTCCAGATCCGCCGTCAGCAGCCCGGTCTCGAACACCAGCACATCGGGCCGTGCCGCGAGCGGCAGATAGGGTGCCCGCGATCCGTAGTAAGCGCGAGCCTCGCGCTGGTCGTAGCCGCCGCCGCGCATCAGCGGCTCCCCGGAGGTGACGGTCCCGCCGATCGTGGGCACCGGATGCTCGGGATCAAAGTCGTAGCTCACCGAGGCCGCGCGCGAGGCGGGCGTGCTGTGCGACAGCCGGCCGTCGGTACTCAGAAAGTAAGGCGTCGGCTGCTGATCGGGGATGGGCCAGTCGCGTTCGCTGCGCCAGCGGCCGCCGTGATCGAGCCGACCCTCGGCGGTTTTACGACCGCTGCCACCACCCATCACGAAGATTCTCACCGGCGGCTCATCCTCCGGGTACCGCACCGCCTTCAAATAGCGGTCGAACCACTCGAGCCGCCGGGCAAACAGATCGCCGCCGTCGGCATCGAGGGTCGCGGCGGCTCCGAAGTCGACATCGCCGGCATGCGGCGTCGAGCGCGCGCCGTGGGTCCAGGGCCCCATGATGAGCCTCACCGGACCGCGCCTGGTGCGCGCGAGGCCCTGATAGTTCTCGGTGGCGGTGCGCGCATAAGCGTCGTACCAGCCCGAGAGGTGCACCATCGCCGCATCGCTGAACTGCTGGTAGTAGCCGGCCGCGTAGAGTCCGAGCTGCTTCCAGTAGGCATCGAAGCTGCCGTGCTGCCACTGCTCGTAGACGTAGCTCTCGTATTCCGGAATCAGGCTGAGCGGCGTGTGGCCGCGCTTCCAGGGCATGCTGGCGAACCAGGCCTTCAGATCGATGGCCTTGAGCGCCGCGAGCCGCCGTGGGTCGCGCTGCACCTGCGGACTCTCGAGGCCGAGGTTGTAGGCCCACGTGACCTGCTTGAGCTCGAACGCACCGCCCTGGCGAATACCGCCCTGATACGCATTGGAGAAGCCGCCGCAGTCGACGTACATCGCCTTGAGCCCCGGCGGGTTGAGGCAGGCGAGCGCCACCTGGGTGTGCGCCGCGTACGAAAGACCCATCGTGCCGATGCGGCCATCGCACCACGGCTGCGCCACGATCCAGCGACAGGTGTCAAAGCCGTCGACCCCCTCGTTCAGATACTTGATGAACTCGCCGTCCGAGTCGTGACGCCCGCGGCAGTCCTGGAAGATCACCACATAGCCGTGGCGCACGTAGTAGGCGGCGACCTCGGCACGCGTGCGTGGCCGCGCGTCCGCGGCGGTGAAGTCGCGGAAGTAGGTGACGTTACGCCCGTAGGGGGTGCGCTCGAGGATGACGGGAAAGCGTCCGGTCACCGCGACGGTGGCGCGCGCCGGGCGGTAGACATCGGTGGCGAGCCGCACGCCATCGCGCATCGCGACGCGCACGTTGCTCTCGAGCCTCACGTCGAAGCGCCCGCCCTCTTCCACCTGCGGCGCGGCCGCGAGCAGCGTGCGCCGCAACCCGCTCAGACCGAAGGCGGCAGCCAGCGCGGAGAAACGCCGCCGGCTCACCATGCCGCGGACATCCGTGCCATGATCCGCGCACCATCGCTGCGGAGGAAGCGCGCATGAGGAAGCGACAGGACTCGGGCATCACGCGGCGCGGTTTCCTCAGCGCCGGGGTCGCCGGCGGCCTCGGCGCGCTGTTTGCCGGCACATTGCGGGCCGGAGATCCTCCGGCCACTTCGCCCCCCGGACCCAGCTCCGCACCGACCGTCTCCGCACCCACCTCCGAGGCACGTCTGATCAAGAAGGCGATCCCGGTGAGCGGCCAGTGGCTGCCGGCGATCGGCCTCGGCACCGATGCCTTCAAGACTGAGTTGAGCGACGACATCCGCGCCGAGATTGCCCGCATGGCCGACCTCGGCGGCGCGGTCATCGACACCGCGGCCGCCTACGGCGACAGCGAGGCGGTCATCGGGGAAGCGCTCGAGAGACTCGGCATCCGCGACAAGATGTTCCTCGCCACCAAGCTCGTCGGCAGCTCGACTGCAGGTCCTGCGGGCGCGGAGAGCTTCGCCCGCTCGCTCGAGCGGCTGCGCACGCGACGCATCGATCTGCTGCAGGTGCATAACCTGAACGGCGTCGCGGAGGTCCTCCCCGAGCTCGAGAAATTGAAGAAAGAGGGCCGCATTCACTACTTCGGCGTCACCACCTCGCGCGGCAGCCAGCACGCGGATCTCGCCGAGGCGATGCGCAAGTACCGGCTGGATTTCATCCAGGTGGATTACTCGATTGCCAACCGCGGGGCAGCCGACACCATCCTGCCGCTGGCGCTCGAGCGCAAGATCGCGGTGCTGGTGAATCTGCCCTTCGGGCGCGCCTCGCTCTTCAAGCAGGCGCAGGGACGCCCACTCCCGAGCTGGGCGCCCGACATCGACGTGAGCAGCTGGGCGCAGTTCTTCCTCAAGTACGTCATCTCGCACGTGGCCGTGACGTGCGCCATTCCGGGCTCGACCAGCGTGAAGCACCTCGAGGACAACCAGGGCGCCGCTCGCGGCCGGGTTCCGGACGCTGCGCAGCGCCTCAAGATGGAGCAGTACTGGGACGGCAAGAGCTGACGGCGGCCGGTGATCGCCCGCACCCCGCTGCATCGCGCCAGCCGCCGGGATCCGCCGCAGCGCGCCGCCCTTACGGATACTTGTGCTCGACCACGCCGCGCACCGGCTGCGTGTCGTACACCAATACGATCGACTCGATGTGCCCGGAGGCGCGATCGAAGTTAAAGACGTCGGCGCACTCGAAAGCGACGTGCGAGCCGTCGTTAAGTGTCCAGTCGTAGAGGTAGTAGGCAACCGCGCGTAAGTGTCCCTCGGCGCTCACCAGCACGTCGTGCACGGTGAGCTTCGAGCCGCGCGATGCGCCCGCCACCTTCGCGACGTAGTCGCGCACCGGCAGCTTGCCGAGGAACGGTGAGCGCACCCACCCGTCGGGAACGAACAGCGCGGCAGCCTTGTCGGAATTGCCCGCCTCGAGCGCCGCGAGATACTTGCGTACGGCCTGCTGCATAGATCCTCCCGTGTCACTTGATGGTGGCGACACCCACCTTGCACGCGACCTCATCCTGCGAGCCGGTACCGCCCGAGCAGCCGATGGCGCCGATCAGCTTGCCGTCCGCCACGAGCGGAATGCCGCCGCGTGAGCCGATCATCCCATCGAGCGTCATGACGTACAGGTTGCCGCTTTGCTGGATGCCCTTCTCGAACACCTTGGTCTCGCGACGGAACTGCACCGAGGCCCGCGCCTTGTGCTCGGCGACCTGGATCGAGCCGAGCTGGGCGCCGTCCATGCGCTCAAACGCCACCAGGTTGCCGCCCGAGTCAACGACCGCCACGTTGAGTTTCCAGTCGTGCTTTTTCGCCTCGGCGACGGTGGCCTCGATGGCGGCCACGGCGCGCGCCAGCGAGATCGGCGCCCCGTAGGGGAGGTCGAACGGCATCTTGTCGGGCACCTCATCGAGCGCGTACGGCGCGGCGGCCGCCGGCGCCTGCTGGGCCTGGCTGGCGGCGGCCCCGAGTAAGGCGGCGGCGACGAGCGTAGTCAACACGAGCTTGATCGACATGTCGGTGCTCCTGGTCCTGCGTTGCGGCCGCGGCTGAAGGCGCGCCACGGAGCGCTATCTTAGCGCCGCCCGTGGCGTGGGCGCCTCAACCCGGACGTTGCGCGCCGACGATGACGAACTCACCCGGGAGGGCGACCCCCTCACCCTGCCTCCAGGGTGCAATCGCCGCGAGGTAGCGTTGGCAAACCCTGGCGCGAGCCTCCGCGCTGAAGCGCGACCAGGCGAGCGCCACGGGGCCGCCGACGAAGGCGGCGCGGCAGGCCTCCTCAGCATGCGCATAGCGCAGGGTAGTCGAGATGCGGGTGGCTTCGATCGCCCGGAAGCCGGTGTCGCGGCACAGTTGCGCCAGCACATCCGCCTGGCCGAGGCGAAAAAAGAGCGGACACACCTCGCTCGACACCTCGGCGGCGACGATGGGAAAGACCTCCGACCAGCCGCAGCGCGCCCGCTCGCCCCATACCGCAAGTCCCAGGCGCCCACCCGGCCGCAGCACCCGCCACAGCTCGCGCAACGCCTGCTCGGGCGAGGGCACGTACATCAGACCCAGGGCGCAGACTGCCACCTCGAAGCTCGCATCGGGCAGCTCGAGGGCCTCGGCATCCATGCGCGCAAACCTCACGTTGGCAAGCCCGAGCGCCTCGGCCCGCGAAGATGCGGCTGCGACCATCTCGCCCGAAATGTCCGTACCGAGCACCGCGCCCCGGGGGCCGATGGCGCGCGCCGCGGCGAAGGCCACGAGTCCCGTCCCGCAGGCGACATCGAGCACGTGCTCGCCGCTCGCCGGCACAGTGGCCGCGAGCGCCGCCTGCTGCGCGTCGCGCAGCTGCGCCTGCCAGAGAGTCTCGTACTCCGAGGCTGCCAGATCCCAGCCATAGCGCTGAACTCGCCGCTGCAGTCTCGATTCCATCGAGGCGCACTCCGCCGGGAAGGTTGCGCCAGTCTCCCGTGGCCGGCGCACTGCGGTCCTGTCCGCCCGTCGGCATTCCCTGTCCGGGCGTCCGGCGCCTGCTGAGGCCGCACCGATGGCTGCCCGAGCGTCCGGGATTGCTAGCCGCCCATCCGCACGCACCGCGGGCGGTGCGCGAGCCCCTAGGCGGCGGTGAGGGATGCGCCGAGAATCCCCACCCAATGACCCCGGGGGAGAGCGACATGTCGGCACAGGCACGGGAGATTGCCGCGGCGATCGAGCGCGTGGAGCGGGTGCTCACCCGCAGCCCAAAGAGCGGACTGCACGATGATGCACCCGCAACCTCGCGCTGGGACGGTGGCCTGCGCTTCACGGCATGCCACGCCAACGGCACGCAGGTGCCGAGCGACATGCCGCGCGAGCTCGGCGGCAGCGGCGATTGCATCACGCCCGGCTGGCTGTTCCGCGCCGGACTCGCCTCCTGCATCGGCACCTGCATCGCGCTGAACGCTGCCGCACGCGGCATTGACCTCACGGCGCTGGAGCTTAAGGCCACTAGCCGCTCCGACACCCGCGGCGTGCTCGGCCTCACCGAGCCTGACGGCGCGCAGGTGAGCGCGGGGCCGTGCGAGGTGCGCCTGCAGGTACGCATCGCCGCCCGCGGCGTCACTGCCGAGGCGCTGCGCGCGCTGGTCGAGGAGAGCAACCGCCGCTCGCCGATCTCCTGCGTCGTGAGCGAGCCGCTGCCGCTCAGCCTCGAAGTCGAGGTGCAGCCGAGCTGATGGATGCGTTGTCCGAGACGCTGCGCGTCGTGCAGATGGTGGGCGCGATCTTCATCAACGCCCGCTTCACGGCTCCCTGGTGCTATCAGTCGCCGCGCGCCGCGAGCGCCGCGACGCTGCTCGAGCCCGGCGCCGAGCGCGTGGTGATCTTTCACCTCGTGACCGCGGGCGAATGCTACGTCGAGATGCCCGCCAGCGCCCCGCTGCATCTGGTGGCCGGCGATGCGGTGTTGTTCCCCGAGGGCGATGCGCATCGCATGACCTCAGAGCCGGGGCTCGCCCCGGCGCGCGGCGCACGCCTCGCGGACGTGCTGGCGCGCCGCCCGCGCCAGCTGGCCTACGGCGGGGGCGGAGCGGCCACGCGACTGATCTGCGGCTACCTCGCCTGCGATGCGCGCTTCGCGCGGCTGCTGCTCGCGGGACTGCCGCCGCTGGTGCGGGTCAACGTGCGCGGCTCGAGTGCCGGCACGTGGCTCGAGACCTCGGTGCGCTACGCGCTCGCCGAGGCGCGCTCGCCGCGCGCCGGTGGCGCGGGCGTGCTCGCCAAGCTCGCCGAGGTGCTGTTCATCGAGGTGCTGCGGCTCTACATGGCCGAGCACGGCGAAGGTCGCACCGGCTGGCTCGCGGCGCTCAATGACCGGATCGTCGGCGCAGCGCTCAATGCGCTGCATCGCAACCCGGCGCGTCCCTAGACGCTGGCGACGCTGGCGCGCGCCGCGGGGGCCTCGCGCTCAGTGCTCGCCGAGCGCTTCCAACATCTCATCGGAAGCTCGCCGATCCACTACCTGACGCAGTGGCGGATGCTGCTGGCCTGCAATCTCCTCGCGCGCAGCAACGCCCCGCTGGCGCGCATCGCGCACGACATCGGCTACCGCACCGACACCGCCTTCAGCCGGGCCTTCCGGCGCGAATTCGGCGCGCCGCCGGCCGCCTGGCGCCGCAGCCGTCTCGCGCACGCCGCGCCACGCTGAGGGTTGACATCCGGCGCGCATGTGAGACCGTGCGCGGCCATGACAAACCTCCGAATCGGTTTCATCGGCTTGGGCAACGTCGGCAGCCAGCTCGCCGGCAACCTGCTGCGCCACGGGGCGGACCTGACGGTGCGTGACCTCAACCCGGAGCGCACCGCGCCCCTGGTGCGCGGCGGGGCGCAGGCCGCCGCCTCGGCCCGGGAGCTCGCCGAGCGGGTCGATCTCGTCATCACCTGCCTCCCCTCGCCGGCGATCTGCGCCACCGTCATGGAAGCCCCCGACGGCGTACTCGCGGGACTTTCCGCCGGCAAGATCTGGCTGGAGATGAGCACCACGGATGCCGCCGAGGTGCGCCGCCTCGCGGTGCGGGTCGAGGCGCTCGGTGCCCTGGCACTCGACTGCCCGGTGTCCGGGGGCTGCCATCGCGCCGCGACCGGCAACATCTCGATCTTTGCCGGCGGGTCGCGCCCAGCTTTCGAGCGGGTGCTGCCGGTGCTCGCCATTCTCGGGCGGCGCATCCTCCATACCGGCCCGCTCGGCTCGGCCTCGGTCCTCAAGGTGATCACCAACTACCTGTGCACCGTGCACCTGGCAGCGCTCGCCGAGGCGCTCACGGTGGCCAAGGTCTCGGGCCTCGACCTCAACATGACCTACGAGGGCATCCGTATCTCCTCGGGAAACTCCTTCGTTCACGAGACCGAATCGCAGGTGATCCTGAACGGCAGCCGCGACATCAACTTCACCATGGATCTGGTGGTGAAGGACGTGGGCCTGTTCGATGCGCTGGCGCGCGAGCGGGGCGTGCCGCTTCAGCTGTCGCCGCTGGTGCTTAGGCTGTTCGAGGAAGGCGCGCGGCGCTACGGGCCGCGCGAGCATTCGCCGAACATCATCCGCCGACTGGAAGAGGCCTGCGGCGTGCGGGTGCTGGGTGCGGGTTTCCCGGCGCACATCGTGGACGAGGAGCCCAAAGTTGCCGGCGCCGAGGTCGTGCCGCGCGCCCGCGCCGCACCGCCGCCCTGAGGCGGCGCTGTTATTATGTGGGGGTCATGATATAAACGCCGTGCGCCGCGGCGGCAGGGCATGGCGAAACGACCAATCCTCGAGAAACGCTCCATCGACTACGTGCCGCTCGCCGAGCGGCACGGCAAGGTGTGGCATCTGTGGCCGGTATGGTTCTCGGGCGATGCACACCTCGCAACGCTCGCCGTGGGTGTCATCGGCATCAACCTCGGCGGGAATCTCCTGTGGACCTCGGTGGCGGTGCTGCTCGGGTGCGCGCTCGGCACCTTTTTCATGGCGTTCCACTCCACCCAGGGGCCGCAGCTGGGACTGCCGCAGATGATCCAGTCGCGGCCGCAGTTCGGCTACACCGGGGCGCTGCTGGTGTGGCTGGTCGCGCTGGTGGCCTACATCGGCTTCAACGGCTTCAATCAGGTGCTCGCCGTGCAGGCGATCCACCAGATCGCCCCCGGCATCGCCGCGACCTCACCCACCGCCATCGTGTTGTTTGCGCTGCTCGCCGTGAGCCTGGCCGCGGTCGGCTACGACCAGATTCACCGCGCGCAGCGCTACCTCGCCTACCTGATGATCGCGCTGCTCACCGTGTTCAGCCTCGGCGCCTGCCTGGCGCTGCACTTCCCGAGCGCGCAATGGGCGCTGAGCGAGTTCCGGCCAGTGCCGTTCCTGGCGCAGCTGTTCGCCGCCGCCTCCTATCAGCTCAGCTGGTCGATCTACGTGTCGGACTATTCGCGCTACCTGCCGCGCGACGTCGGCGTGCGCGAGTCCTTCTGGTGGACGTATCTCGGCGCCTTCGTCGGCGGCGCCTGGATGATGGTGGTCGGTACGCTGGCGGCCGCCGCGGCGCCGCAGCTGGACGTCGCCGCCGCCATGCAGCGCGCCGCCGACACGGTGATCCCCGGCCTCGGCAGGCTGCTGCTGGCCGCCGCGCTCCTGGGCCTGGTCACCATCTCGTCGCTCAACTTCTACGGCGCCTCACTCACGCTGCTGTCCGTCGCCGATACTGTCCGGCCCCTCAAGTGCACGGTCGGCAAGCGGCTCGCGAGCCTCGCGGTGGCGTTCCTCGCCAGCACGCTGCTCGCCCTCAACTCGTCCGGCAATTTCGTCAGCCGCTGGCAGGACCTGCTGTCGCTGCTGCTGTATCTGTTCACGCCCTGGACCGCCATCAACCTGGTGGATTTCTACGTGGTGCGCAAAGGCCACTACTCGATCCGCGAGATCTTCAACGCCTCCGGGATGTACGGCCGCTGGAACTGGCGCGGACTCCTCGCCTACCTGATCGGCTTCGTGGTCATGATCCCGTTTTTCAGCACCGACCCTTACAAGGGCCCGGTGGCGCGGGCACTCGGCGGCGCCGATATCGCCATGCTGATCGGACTGCCGGTCGCCGCCGGGGTCTACCTGCTGCTGTGTCGCTCGGTCGACCTCGAGCACGACCGGCGGCGGGCGGCGGCGGCGGATGTGGGGCTCGATCCCGACGATCGCCTGCAGGCGCCGGCGCATTGAGGGTCGCCCATGCCAAAGATCGTTGATCACGCGCAGCGGCGCGACGAGATTGCACTGGTTGCCTGCCGGGTGGTCGCCGCGTACGGCTTCGAGCAGGCGAGCATGGTGCGCATCGCGCGCGAGGCCGGCTACACCACCGGCATGCTGGCGCACTACTTCGACAGCAAGCAGGAGATCATCATCGCGGCGCTGCGCCTGATCCTGCGGCGTATCGAGGAGCGGCTGCTGCGGCCGGCGGGTGCGGCCGGCGCGCCCGACCTGCTCACGCTCCTCACCGAGGCGCTGCCGGTCGATGCGCACCGGCGCATCGAGTGCGCCTTCTGGACGACTTTCTGGGGACAGGTGTCGGCGGATAAGCGCCTGAAGCGCATCAACGCCTGGGTGCATCGGGAGTACCTGCGCCTCTTCGAGCGCTGCCTGGCGCAGTCGTGGCCGGAGTGGGCGCACTGGCCGAGCGCGACCCGCGAGTCTGTGCTGCGCTCGCTGGTCACTTTCATCAACGGACTCACCGCGAGCGCGGTCGCGAACTTAAGCGACTGGCCGCCGCCAGCGCAGATCGGGCAACTGCGGCTGCAGCTTGAGCTGCTGCGCGCCTGGGCGCAGGGCGCAGCCGGGGCGCCGCGGGCGCGGTACAAGGCGGCGCGCGACTGAAGCGCCGCCCGCCGGCGGCCTGTCAGAAGCTCTTGCTGAGCTGCAGTGTCACGGTGAGCGGCAACATGGTCGCCACCTGCGGAATCACGACGCTCGCCGCGTTCAGCTGCGCATAGCCGATGTAGCCGATATCGCCCAGGTTCGGCTTGGCGTTGAAGAGGTTATGCACGTTGAGGGAGGCCTCGATGTCGCCGCGATCGATGCCGAAGCGCAGGTTGACGAGTGAGAACCCGGCACGCGTCGGCTCGACGCCCCCGCCGCCCACCAGCAGCGAGATCGCATTGCCCTGGTAGCTGTAGTCGGCCGACACGAAGCCCTGGGTGTCGGCGCCGAGCGCATGCGTGTAGACGAGGCCCGCGGAGCCGGTGAAGTCCGGCACCCCCGCGATCCGCGTGCCGGGCAGCACACCGAACAGCGCGAGGTTGCCGGGCTCGGTCACGTCCGTGTCTTCGTAGCCGAGGCCGAGACGGAACTGCAGCCCCGGGAGACCGGCGCGGCCGCTCGCCTCGAGCTCGGCGCCGCGGACGCGCGCGTGGTCGCCGTTCACCTGTGCATAGAAGCCGCAGGCGAGTGCCACCTGCTGCTGCACGTTGCTCCACTCGATGTCGTAGGCCGCCGCGGAGATCAGCATGCCGGGCAGCTGCTCCTTGGCGCCGAGCTCGTACGTCCACAGCGTGTCCGAGCGGATGTGGGTGATCGCATCCACCGACAGGCTCGGCAGCGAGCAGCCGGGGAAATTGGCCTGCGCGCCGCCGGCGCGGAAGCCCTTCGAGGCCGAGGCGTAGGTCATGGTGCTGTCGGTCATCTGCCAGGCCAGCGCCACCTTCGGGTTGAAGCCCGATTCGCTGTTGGACTGCGGGTCACTCGGCGTCGGGCCACCGTTGAGGAAGCCGTCGGCCGAATAGTCGGTGGTCTGCGTCAACCAGTACTGGCGGCCGCCGAGGGTCAGCGTCCACTGCGGCGCGAACTTCCAGTACACCTCGCCGAAGATCGACTTGTCCTCTTCGGTGCCCGGATTGGTCTGCGTCCAGATCTCGGGGCTCGACCAGGCGGGCGACAGGTAGGTAGGTGATGCCGGCGTGCAGGGCAGCGGCGTCGTGCCGAACTCGCACGCGGAGGTCCCCGGGGCGTTGAGACCGATGGCGTCCGTCTCCGGGATGGTGAAACGCGTGTGCGTGTTGGAATAGAACACGCCGGCGGTACCGCTCCAGTTGTTGATCGGATCGAAGGAGACGCGCGCCTCGCTCGAGTACTGATCATGGTGGCGGTCGCCGATCCACAGATACGGCTGCGGCGGGACCCCGCTCAACTGGTAGGTCGGGCTGCTGAGAATCTGCTGCGTGCCGTAGCTCGAATCCTCGACATCATAGGTGTGACGGTAGAAGTAGCTGTTGGCCCACACGAAGCTCCAGCCGCTGCCCGAATACTTGATGTCGAGCGACGGCAGGGTCCAGGTATCGGTGGCGTAGGGCTGCACGTCGAAGGCGCGGGCCAGGGTGTATTGCGGCGCCGTGAAGCTCGTCTCGTCGGCATTCAGCGCCGCGAAGGTTGCCGGGAAACCGTGGTCCTTGGAGTCCTGGTAGAGGAGCCGCACCTTGATATCGAGCGCATCGCTCGGCTTGACGAGCAGCGCGAGTGAGCCGCCGCCGGTCGACACCGCGCCCTGGTCCCCGGAGCTGCCGCGCGGCACCGACTCGAACGGGTCGCCGCCGGCCGGATTATTGGCCGGCGCATAGGGGTCGAGCGGGTAGGTGCGGGTCAGATAGCCGGCGTCATGGTTGAGGAACAGCACCACGCGCAGCGCGGCGCTGCCTGGCACCAGCACCAGGTTGGTGATCAGGTTGCCGCCGCCGTCGGGGCTGCCGCCGCCGGAGGTGATGCCAGCATCCACCATGTAGCCGAAGCCGGTGTTGGTGAGGTCAGGCTGGCGCGTGATGAGGCGCACGTTGCCGCCGAGGGAGCTCTCGCCGTACAGCGTGCCCTGCGGGCCCTTCAGCACCTCGATGCTGGCCAGATCGACCACGCGCGGATCGAGCGAGCCCGGTACCGGCGTGTCGTCGATGTAGAAGCCGGTGGCGCCGGCCGTGCCGAACAGGTTCTGTCCGGTGATGCCGCGAATCGCGACGGTGCGCGAGTCCGCGAACCCGGTCGGCCCCCCGCCGTAGGTGAAGGACAGATCGGGGGTCTTGGTGGCGTAGTCGGTGAAGGACTGGACGTTGTAGTCCTTCAGCGTCGTGGCGGTGAACGCCGTGATGCTGGTCGGCACCTCGGCGATCGACTCCTCGCGCTTGCGCGCGCTGACGATGATGGTCTCCACATCGCCACTGCTCGCGGACGCCTGATCCTGCTTCTGCTCCTGCGCCAGGCTGACCGCCGGCTGCGCGAGCGCGAGCAGCAGCACCGCCGGGACAGCTGCCGCGGGCAGGTAGCCGCTTGCCGCCCCTGGATGCGAACGCTTTGAACTCATGTCAGTTCCCCCCGATTGAATGACCGAACCCGCCCTCAGTGCGGATCCGCATGCAGGGCGGCCGTCGACGGCGCCGCCAGAAACGCGTTGATGACCGCCGCGCACTGTGCCGGCTGCTCCCAGAACGGGTTGTGACCCAGCCCCGCAAAGACCTTGACCTCGGCATGTGGCAGCGCCTCGCGCAGCGTGGTGCGCACCTCTTCCTGCATGATCGGATCGTCGCTCCCCCAGATGAGGAGCGCCGGGGCCTTGAGGCGCGGCAGCGTACGCTGCAGGTCAGAGTCGACGAGACCCTGATCGAGCACCGCCAGCCACACCCGCAGCGGAATCGCCGCGGCATCGCGCCGCTGGCGGCGCAGGAAATCCTCCGGCACCGGCGTCGGCGATGACCACCACTCGACCATGAACTTCGAGTCGGGATCGATCGGCTCCTTGAGCTGGCGGATCGCCGCGCCGTAGTCGAACTTGGGCGGCCGCGGAGCGGCGCCGGGTCGCGGACCGCCGCTGGAGGAGATCAGCACCACGCGCTGCGTGCGCTCCGGCCAGAACTCGGCGAAGGTCTGCGCGACGATGCTGCCCATGGAGTGCCCGACGATGGCGGCGCGCTCGATGCCAAGCGCATCGAGCAGCAGCTTCACGTCGTAGGCGAAGTCGAGCCGCGTGTAGCAGCAGTCGGGCTTGCCCGAGCGGCCATGACCGCGCAGGTCGACCACGATCAGCCTGAAGTCCTTGGCGAGATACGGGATGAGCGGCACCCAGTCGCGCGCGTTGTCGGTGTAGCCGTGGATGAGCACCACCGGCGCGCCGGCGGGGTTGCCCATGGGGACGTAGGCGAGCGTCTCGCCGTCCGGCAGCCTGACGCTGCGTTTCAGCGCATCGAAGCTGTCGAGGTTGATCGGTGCCGGAGTATCAGCCGTCGCGGCAGGCGCCAGTGCCGGCAGCAAGGCGCACAGCACAGGCAGCAGCACGGCGCGACAGCGCACCGCCAGTCGGCGGAAAGCCGGGGTGAAGGTCGCGTCGCGGTTCAAGTTGACACGCGTCGGAAGAGCGGCCTGTGGTTAATATTATGGTCTCGATAATATATAGCAGGCCGACGGACGGCCTGCAATAGCGAGCACCGCCGTTAACTGCCAGCCTCAGGAGGGCGCTTGAGGGCGCCGGCCGCGGCGCTCCGCTCGCGCACTACGCCCACGGGCAGCGTATCGGCCGCCTGCATCTGCGCATCGCCGAAGGCGCCGGGGTTCTTAAGGTAGTCGAGCGCCATGGCGAAGGCGTCCTGGCCCCAGAACGCCTCCGTGCCGATGACGAGTGTCGGCACGCCGAATACCCCGCGCGCGAGCGCCCAGTCGGTGTTGTGCCGCAGCCGCTCTTTCACCTGCGGGTCGCTGAGCGCGCGCTGCGGGTCAGCGACGCCGAGCGAGCCTGCCAGCTCGGCGATCACCTTCGGATCCGACACGTCGCGGCCATCGCGAAATACCGCATCGAGCACCAGCTCGGTGGCGCGTGCATCGCTTCCGGCTGCGATCACCAGACGCAGCGCCGCGAGCGGGTTGAAGGGATGGGCGGGCGGAAAGCGCAGCCGGATCCCCGCCTGGCGCGCGCGCCACACGACGAAGCGGTAGGTGAAACGCCGCTTGGGGGGTATCTCCGCGGGCCCCATCTGCCCGTAGTGCGACAGCATGGCCGCGAGCAGTACCGGCACGAACTCGATCTCGACGCCGGCCGGTAAGCGCTTCAGGTCATGAAAGCCGAGGTACGCGAACGGCGAGATGATGTCGAACACCCAGGAGACCTTGATGGGCTGCGTCACAGTCGTTGACTCCTTACGACACGCGCACCACGAGCTTGCCGAAATTCTCGCCCGTGAGGAGTCCCATGAGCCCGCGCGGCGCATTCTCGAGTCCCTCGATCAGCTCCTCGCGATAGCGGACGCTGCCGGCGCGCAGCCACGCGCTCATGTCGCGTTGAAAGGCCGGGAAGCGCCCGTAGTGATCGAAGATGATGAATCCCTGGATACGGATGCGCCGGCGCAGCACGGTGGCCAGCAGCGCCGGCGTGCGATCGACGCCCGCGGGGAGCTTCTCGAGGTTGTACCAGGCGATGAGTCCGCACAGCGGCACGCGCGCGCCGACGTTGAGGAGCGGTGCGACGGCGTACAGCACCGCGCCGCCGACGCTCTCGAAGTACACATCGACCCCCTTGGGGCAGGCGGCGGCAAGCTGTTCAGCGAGGCCCGCGCTGCGGTGATCGATGCAGGCATCGAGCCCGAGCGTCTCCACCGCGTAGCGGCACTTGTCCGCGCCGCCGGCCACCCCCACCACGCGACAGCCCCTGAGCTTCGCGATCTGCCCGACCACCGAGCCCACGGCGCCGGTCGCGGCCGCCACCACCACGGTGTTGCCGGGTTGCGGCTCGCCGATGTCGAGGAGTCCCACGTAGGCGGTGAGTCCCGGCATGCCGAGCACACCGAGTGACCAGGAGGGCTCTGCGAGCGCCGCATCGATGCGCAGCAGATCGCGCCCATCGGAGACGCCGTAGTCCTGCCAGCCGACATTCGCCACCACCAGCTGCCCGACCGCGAAGGCCGGGTTGTTGGAGGCCTCGACGATGCTCACGGTCTGCGCGGTCATCGGTGCCCCGAGCGCCACCGGCGGCGCGTAGGACGGCGCATCGTTCATGCGCCCGCGCATATAAGGGTCGAGCGACAGGTAGCGCGTGCGCAGCAGCACCTCACCCGCCGCGGGCACCGGCACCGCGACTTCCTCCAGCCGGAAGTCCCCGGCCAGCGGCGCGCCCTGCGGCCGCCGCGCGAGCACGATGCGGCGGTTGTTCGCGCTGCTCACTGAAGGTACTCGAGCACGACGCCGGGCGGTGCGGGGCTGTCGGGCCCGATGAACAGGTCGCCGAGCAGCGTCGCTCCCGGCTCGACGCTGTAGGGCGCGAAGTCGCGCACCCCGGCCTCGTAGAGCACGCTGTCGTCGATGAGGAACTGCCCGGTGCACTCGCGCGCCGCACGGCTGAGGATCGCGTGCGCCGCATCGGCGACGATCTGCGGCTTGCGCGAACGGCGCATCATCGCCTCACCGCCGAGCGCGAACTCGACGGCCGCGGTCGCGATCGTGGTACGCGGCCAGAGTGCGTTGCAGGCGATGCCCGCGGCACGGTATTCCTCGGCCATCCCCAGCATGCATAGCGACATGCCGTACTTCGACAGCGAGTAGGCGAGATGTCCCGCGAACCACTGCGGCCGCAAATTAAGCGGCGGCGACAGCGTCAGCACGTGCGCATTGGGCGCACGCTTGAGAAACGGCAGGCAGGCGCGCGTGGTGACGAACGTGCCGCGCGTGTTGATCTGCTGTATGAGGTCGTAGCGGCGCATGTCGATCTGCTCGGTGGCGCCGAGGTTGATCGCCGAGGCATTGTTGACGCAGATATCGATACCGCCGAAGCGCTCGGCGCATTGCCGCGCCGCGCTCTGAACGCTCGCCTCCTCGCGCACGTCGACGATGAGGGGCAGCGCCGCACCGCCCGCCTGCTCGATCTCGGCGGCGGCCGTGTAGATGGTGCCCGGGAGCTTCGGGTGCGGCTCGGCGGTCTTGGCGGCGATGGCGATGTTCGCGCCGTCGCGCGCCGCGCGCAGCGCGATCGCCAGCCCGATGCCGCGGCTCGCGCCGGTAATAAAGAGTGTCTTGCCCGCGAGACTCACCGCCCTCCCCCTGCGGTTTGCGCAGCCGACGCGCTCTTGAGCTCGATGCGGTTGCCTTCCGGATCCTCGAGATAGATCGATGGGCCCTCGCCCTGCGCGCCATAGCGCGCCGCGCTCTCGCCTGCGGCGACGCCCCGGGAGGCGAGGTACGCGCGCAGCGCGCGCTCCTCGAAGGGCGCAATGCCGAGACAGAAGTGCTCAAGGTTGGGGCCGGCGGCGCCAGCTGGCGCCGCGCGGCCCCCGAGTGGTCCGTCGGCGGTCACGAGATCAATGAGACTGTCCCCGGCGCGCAGCTGCGTCAGGCCGAGGGCCGGCTGCTCGCGCTCCAGCGTGCAGCCGAGCGTCCCGCAGTAGAACTCAAGCGCCCGGGGAAGGTCCCGCACCCGCAGCACGATGTGATCGATGCCGACGATCCTGAACCCGGGCGCCGTCATCGCCCGATCACGAGCACGGCTTGCCGTGATCCGGCCGCGCGCCCTGCGCCTTCGCCTGTGCCTCCGTCATATAGGAGCCCTCCTTGGTCTTGCCGTACCAGCGATCGCCCTGGCAGTGGTAGACCTTGCTCGGCGTGTTCACCCAGACCATCCCGGGACCGCCGCCGGGTGCCGCCTGCGCGGCGGGTGCGGGTGAGGCCGCCTTGGCAGGGGCCGCAGCTGCCGCCGGCGCTGCCGGAGCCGCTGGCGCTGCGGCCGCTGCCGGGGCTGCCGGTGCGGGCGTCGCCGGCGCGCTCGCGCTCGAGGCCGCCTTGTTGATGCCGCCGTGACCGCTGCAGGCACCGCGTCCGCCGTGCGGCGAGGTCGTGCCGTCCTTGCAGGTCACCGGTCCACTGCTCGAACTCGCACCGGCGGCGGCCGTGCTGCTCGCCGGGGCGGCAGCGCTCGTGCTCGCAGCGCTCGTGCTCGCAGTCGTCGTCGTGGAAGCGGTGGCGGATGTGCTGGCGCTCGTTGCCGACTTGTCAATGCCGCCGTGACCGCTGCAGGCACCCCGGCCGCCGTGCGGCGAAGTGGTGCCGTCCTTGCAGGTCACCGGAGCGCTCGTGGCGGCAGTGGTGCTCGACTGCCCCACGCTGAGCGCGGGTGCGGCGCCGAGCGCGATCGCGCACAGCGCACCGAGGATGAGTCTGTTCGGAGTTATGTGTTTCATGGGTCGCTCCCCCTGAAAATAAGGGCTCGCGATGCGAGCCGCGGGGGAGAATACCGCAATCCCCGCTGAGCCGCGCGCGACCGCACTTACCGCGCAGCGCAGCAACTCGGGTACGCTAGCGGCAGCCTACGCGATAAGGAACCACCGTCGATGACGCCGCGGCCTGCCCGACTTTTCGCACTTGCGCTCCTGCCGCTCGCGCTCGCGCTGCCGGCACGGGCCGAATGGCTGGATCGCACCGAAGCGATCATGGGCACGCGCATCTATGTCGAGGTGTGGGCGGACGATGCGGCGCAGGGCAACGCCGCGATCGAGGCGGTGATGGAGGAGATGCGCCGCATCGATGCACTCATGAGTCACTACAAGCCCGACAGCGAGCTGTCGCTCATCAATGAGCGCGCCGCCCAGGAGCCCGTGCAGGTCGACCCGGAGCTCTTCGATCTGATCAAGCTGTCGACGCACTTCTCGCAGCTCACCGACGGCGCCTTCGACATCACCTATGCGAGCGTCGGCTACCTTTATAACTACCCGCTGCACGTCCATCCGACCGAGGAGCAGATCAAGGCGGCGCTGCCCGCGGTCAACTGGCGCTACCTGGTGTTCGACGCGGACCACCATACGATCCGCTTCGCCCGTCCCGGGATGCGCATCGACCTCGGCGGTATCGCCAAGGGCTACGCAGTCGACCGCGGCGTCGCCATCCTCAAGGCGCACGGCATCGCCCATGCCATCGTCACTGCCGGTGGCGACAGCCGGCTGCTCGGGGATCACCGCGGCCGGCCGTGGCTGGTGTCGATCGCCCATCCGGACGAGCCGCACAATCCCGACAAGGTCGTGACGCGCATTCCGCTCGTCGACTGTGCGGTCTCGACCTCGGGAGACTACGAGCGCTATTTCGACGAGGCCGGCGTGCGCTATCACCACATCATCGATCCGCACACCGGCCACTCCGCTACCCGGGTGCGCAGCGCCACCATCATCGGTCCTACGGCAACCCAGACCGACGGCCTGTCGAAGACCGCGTTCGTGCTCGGACCCGAGAAGGCGCTCGAGATCATCGAGCGCCTGCCCGACTTCGATGCGGTGTTCGTCACCCCCGAGGGGAAGCTGCTCTACTCGAAGGGCCTGCGCCCGCCGGCACCCCGGCCATCGGGCGCCCCGCCCGCGCCGACGATGCCCCACTGAGCGAGGGCTTGTGTCGGCTTGATTGGCGGAAGCTGCGGCGCTCTTACGCCGCGCCGCCCGAACGGTGTCGGAGAAGCGCGTCTACCTCCTGCTCGGCCGCCAGCCAGTCAGCGACCTCCTCGCCCGGCGCGAAGCCGCGCCGCTCGGCGCGGAGAAATGCGCTCTCGGCGATCAGTGCGCGGCGGTCTTCGGGCGAGATGGTGGTGGAACGCGCACTCTTGGCGCGCACTGGCGGCGTGCGCGGTGATGTCGCGCTGCGCTCGGGCTCGGCAGGCCCGGAAATACCGGAACGACGTGTGGCCATGACTCCTCCTTTTGCATCGGCCCCCCAGTCCGACTTTGCGGCCAGCGCACACGCCCGCGCAAGCCCCATAAGGACCAGCGCGACTCGACTGATATTTCTTCAGTTTGCTTTGCGCAGCGCCGTGGCGGCGCGTGCCGAGCGCTTGCCGCGCACCGTGCGGCCACTGGGGCGGACGCGGGCCCCGCCGTTGCCGGCGCGCGCAGCGGGGCGCTCCGCCGGCCGCGCTGCCGTCTTGGCTTGCTCGCCGAGATCGAGCGATGCCAGGTACTTGCGGAATCGCCCGCCGAGCGCCTGATGTCCGAGGGCGTACTCGACGGTGGCCTGCAGATAGCCGAGCTTGCTGCCGCAGTCGTAGCGCTTGCCGGTGAAGCGGTGGGCGTACACCGCCTCCTCGCGCATCAGCGCCGCGATGCCGTCGGTGAGCTGGATCTCCCCGCCCGAGCCGCGCCCGAGTCGCTCGAGGTGCTCGAAAATCGCCGGCGCCAGCACGTAGCGGCCGACGACCGCGAGATTCGAGGGCGCATCCGCGGGCTTGGGCTTCTCGACAATGCTGCGAACGCGGCTGGTCTGGGCCTTGTCGGCCTCGACCGCGACGATGCCGTACTTCTCGGTGTCGCGGCGCGCCACCACCTCGACCCCGAGCACGCTGGCGCGCTTCGCCTCGTAGACGCGCGCCATCTGGGCCAGACACGCCACTTCGCTGCGAATCAGGTCGTCGGCCAGGTGCACGAAGAACGGCTCGGACCCGACCGCGGGCTGGGCGCACAGCACGGCGTGCCCGAGCCCGAGCGGGGCGGGCTGGCGGATATAGATGCAGTGGGCATAGGAGGGCAGCACGCTGCGAATCATCTTCAAGAGGTCGCTCTTGCCCTGCGCCATGAGCAGATGTTCGAGCTCCTGGTCGGAATCGAAATGATCCTCGATGGCGCGCTTGGAGGCGCCGGTGATGAACACCAGGCGCCGTGCGCCGGCGGCGAGCGCCTCCTCGACGGCGTATTGGATGAGTGGCTTGTCGACGACCGGCAGCATCTCCTTGGGGCTCGCCTTGGTCGCCGGTAGAAACCGCGTGCCGCGCCCGGCTACCGGAAACACTGCCGTGCGGATCGCGGGCCTCGATACGGTCATGGATCGTTCTCTCCTCATAGGGTGCGCACGCTCTGGTCGGTGCGTTCCGCCCACTTGAATACGGCGGGCTGCAGGCTGTCCCAGGAGCGGCACTTCGGGCAATGCCAGTACCAACCGATGCTGTTCAGGCCGCAGTCCTCGCACTGATAGCGGCCGCCGGCATCGCCGATGCGCGTCAGCAGCGTGCTGAGCGATGCCGCATCCGCCACCGACTGCACGCCCGGTCCGAGCTCGGCGGCAATGCCGGGCAGGCGCGCCACCTCGCTCGCCGGGGCTGCGGTCGCGAGCAGCCAGGCAAGCTGGCGCGGCGTGACGCGCCCGCTGTGCCGCAGCCGCCGCCCGAGCTCCTGCAGTACGTCCGCGCCGCCGCTCGCGCCGGCGATCGAGAGCACCGGCGGGATGATCTCGAGCGCGAGTCCCGGCGCCATCTCGAGCGCCTGCAGGTACAGCAGCAGCGCTCCGGCGCTGTCGCCGGCCGTCTCGGCGATGCGGGCCGTGAGAATGTCGGCGCGCGGCAGCTCCGCCTGGTGGGTGCGTGCCTGGCGCAGCAGGGTGCGCGCCCGCTCGCTGTCGCCCTGCAGCAGCGCGTGCTCGGCGAGCTCGCAGAGGTAATGCGCGGCCACCCGTCGGCGCTCGAGCTGCACGCTGGCGGGCAGCGCGTGGAAGATCTTCAGCGCCTTGGCCCAGTCGCCCTGCGACTCGTAGATGCGCACCAGGTGATCGAGCGCGGCGTTGCGGTACTCGCGCGAGGCGCTCAGCTCCTCCAGCACCTGCTCGGCACGATCCATGAGGCCGGCGCTTAAGTAGTCGAGCGCGAGCGCGAACGCCGCCTTGTCGCGCGAGCTGCCGCTGCCCTGATCACGCAGCCGCGAATGGATGGCGATGGCCCGCTCGACCTCGCCGCGCCGCCGAAACAGGCTGCCGAGCGCGAACTGAATCTCCGCCGCATCACCATCGGCCGCCGCCATGCGCGCCAGGATCTCGGTGGCGTGATCGAAGCGATCGTTGATCAGGTGATCGAGGCCGACGTAGTAGTCGCGCGGCAGACGCACCGTGCGCGCGGCGCCGTTGCGACGGCCGAGAAAATACGCGGCCAGGAATACCAGCACGAAGGCCAGGGCGAGCAGCAGTGGAGGCAGCTCAAACACAGCGCAGACGATATCAGGTCCACGCGGCGAGGCATAACCGAAGCCCGCGCCCGGCTGGAGTTAAGATCAGTCGCGAATCGGCCGGCCGGCGCCGTCGTTGACGCGTTCGCGCAGGTCCTTGCCCGGCTTGAAGTGCGGCACGTGCTTGCCCGACAGCGCCACCGCCTCGCCGGTCTTGGGGTTGCGCCCCTGACGCGGCGGGCGGAAGTGCAGCGAGAAGCTGCCGAAGCCGCGGATCTCGATGCGCTCTCCCTGCGAGAGCGCATCGCTCATGATCTCCAGGATCTGCTTCAGCGCCAGCTCGACGTCCTTCGCCGGCAGGTGCTTCTGCTTCGCGGTGATCATCTCGATGAGCTCGGACTTCGTCATCGCGCTTCAGCCGTCGCGCTCGCCGCCCGCGCCGATGTGCTCCTTGAGCAGGTCGCCGAGGCTGGTGCCGCTCGGCGCCGCCTCCGAGCGGTAGCTCTGCACCGCCTCGGCCTCATCGTGGGCTTCCTTCGCCTTGATCGACAGCGAGATGGTGCGCGACTTGCGGTCGACCCCGGTGAACTTCGCCTCGACCTCTTCGCCCACCTTGAGCACGGCGCGCGCATCCTCGACGCGGTCGCGGCCGAGCTCGGAGGCGCGCAGCTGTCCTTCGATGCCGTTGCCTAAGTCGATGATCGCGCCGCGCGCGTCGACTTCCTTCACCGTGCCCTTGACGATCGTGCCCTTGGGATTGTCGGCGATGTAGGCGGAGAACGGGTCCTTCGCCAGCTGCTTGATGCCGAGCGAGATACGCTCGCGCTCCGGATCGATCGACAGCACCATGGCCTCGAGCTGCTGGGCCTTCTGGTAGTTGCGCACCGCCTCCTCGCCCGGCTGGTCCCAGGAGATGTCGGAGAGGTGCACCAGCCCGTCGATGTTGCCGGGCAGCCCGATGAAGATGCCGAAGTCGGTGATCGACTTGATCTGGCCGCTGACCTTGTCGCCGCGGTTGTAGTTCTCGGCAAACTCCTTCCACGGATTAGCCTGGCACTGCTTCAGACCCAGGGAGATGCGGCGGCGCTCCTCGTCGACGTCGAGCACCATGACCTCGACTTCCTGGCCGGTGTGCACCACCTTCGCCGGGTTGACGTTCTTGTTGGTCCAGTCCATCTCCGAGACGTGCACCAGGCCCTCGACGCCGTCCTCGATCTCGACGAACGCGCCATAGTCGGCGATGTTGGTGACCTTGCCGAACACGCGGCTGGCCGGCGGATAGCGCCGGGCGATGTTCTCCCACGGATCGGCGCCGAGCTGCTTCAGTCCGAGACTGACGCGCGAGCGCTCGCGGTCGAACTTGAGGATGCGCACCTCGACCTCATCGCCGACCTTGACGACCTCGGAAGGATGCTTGACGCGCTTCCACGCCATATCGGTGATGTGCAGCAGGCCGTCGATCCCGCCGAGATCGACGAAGGCGCCGTAATCGGTGAGGTTCTTCACCGCACCGCGCACGACCGCGCCCTCCTGCAGGTTCTCGAGGAGCGCCGAGCGCTCGGCGGAGAACTCCTGCTCCACCACGGCGCGGCGCGACACCACGACGTTATTGCGCTTCTGGTCGAGCTTGATCACCTTGAACTCGAGCGGCTTGCCCTCGAGGTAGGAAGTGTCACGCACGGGGCGCACGTCGACCAGCGAGCCCGGCAGAAAGGCGCGCACGTTCTCGATCTCGACCGTGAACCCGCCCTTGACCCGACCGGTGATGACGCCGGTCACGATCTCGGACTTGTTGAAGGCCTCCTCGAGGCGCGTCCAGGTGCGCGCGCGCTTCGCCTTCTCGCGCGACAGGCGGGTCTCGCCGGTGCCGTCCTCGACCGAGTCGAGAGCAACCTCGACGTTGTCGCCGGCCTTGACCTCCACCTCACCCCGCTCGTTCTTGAACTGCTCGAGCGGAATGACGGCCTCTGACTTGAGGCCCACGTTGACGATGACGACGTCCGGCGTGACGTCTATTACCAGCCCGGTCAGGATCATGCCGGGGCGGATGCGCTGATTGGCTAGACTTTGCTCGAAGAGCTGGGCAAAACTTTCTGACATACCTTCACTTTGCACGCCATGCGTGCCGACTCTGGGCCCGCGTCCTGCGGCCCAGGAAAAATTACCAGGCGCCCGCCTCTTCGCTGGCGCCAACCCTCACATCAATCTCCGGCCTTTCCGTGCGCGCGGGCGGCCCCCTAAGGCCACAGCGCCCGAGCGGCGAGCAACTCCAGCACCCGGGCGACGACCGCATCGACCGACAGGCTCGTCGAGTCGATCTGCTGTGCATCGGGCGCCGGATGCAACGGCGCGACCTTGCGGGTCTGATCCCGCCGGTCCCGCTCGGCTATCTCGCGCGAAAGGGCGGGAAGGCTAACATCGGAACCCTTGTCTTTCAACTGCTTATAGCGGCGCAACGCCCTTTCTTCGGGGGTCGCCGTCAGGAATATCTTGAGGGCCGCCTCGGGGAAGACCACCGTGCCCATATCCCGGCCGTCGGCCACCAGCCCAGGGGGTCGGGCGAAGGCGCGCTGACGGCTGAGGAGGGCTGTGCGCACCTCGGGCCAGGCCGCCACCCGGGAGGCTCCGGCCCCGGCGGCCTCCGAGCGCAGCTCGCCGCTCACGTCGCGACCGTCGAGGCGCACCTGCTCCTCCCCGTCGGGCCGGGAGCCGAACTCGACCTGCATGGAGCGCGCGAGACCGGCATGCCGTGCCATGTCATCGGGCGCGAGTCCCGCAGCGCTCCCGGCGAGGGCGACGAGACGGTAGAGGGCGCCGCTGTCGAGCAGATGCCAGCCCGTACGGCGCGCGACCGTGCGGCTCACGGTGCCCTTGCCCGAGCCGCTCGGGCCATCGACGGTGAGGATCGGACAGGGGGAGCGGCCGGGCACGGTGCAAGCCTCGCTCAGAGCAGCTTAAGTGCCAAGCCGGCCGCGCGTGCGGTCTCGACGAACCCCGGAAAGGAGGTCGCCACGTTGGCAACATTCAGGATCTCGATCGGCTCGGCGGCCCGCAGCGCCGCGATCGCGAACGCCATCGCGATGCGGTGGTCGCCGCGGCTGTCGATCGTGCCGCCGGTGAAGCCGCGTCCGCCACGCAGCCACAGCCCGTCGGGCAGCAGCTGATGCTCGATGCCGAGGATGCCGAGGCCTTCTGCCATGGCGGCGAGGCGATCGCTCTCCTTGACGCGCAGCTCGAGTGCCCCGCGCACCAGGGTCTCGCCGCTCGCGCAGGCGGCGGCGATGAAGAACGCCGGAAACTCATCGATGGCGAGCGGCACCTCGGCCTCATGCACCGTGATGCCGCGCAGCTGCGCCGCGCGAATCGTAAGATCGGCCACCGGCTCGGCTCCCGGAGCCTCGCTCCCCGGGCGCGGCTCAACGGCGATGTCGGCCCCCATGCGGCGCAGCAGCGCGATGAGTCCCGTGCGGGTCGGGTTGATGCCGACGTTGGTCAGCCTGAGGCCCGGGCTCCCGGCCAGGCAGGCGGCCACGATGAAGAATGCCGCCGAGGAGAAGTCCGCGGGCACCGCAACCTCGGTCCCCTGAAGCGTCTGACCGCCCTCGAGGGAGACGCTGCGCCCCTCGTGCTCGAGGGTCGCACCGAAGCTCGCCAGCATGCGCTCGGTGTGATCGCGCGACGGCGCGGGCTCTGTGACCCGGGTGCGGCCGGTGGCGGCGAGCCCCGCGAGCAGCACCGCGGATTTCACCTGCGCGCTCGCGACCGGCAGGCTGTAGTGGATCGCGCGCAGCTGCGGCGTGCCGCGAATCTCGATGGGCGGGCGCCCGTCATGCGTGCGGATCTGGGCGCCCATCATCGCGAGCGGCACCACCACGCGCTGCATCGGCCGGCGCATCAGCGACCCATCGCCGATGAGCGTCGAGTTGAACCGCTGCGGCGCGAGCAGCCCGGTAAAGAGTCGCATCGCAGTTCCCGCATTGCCCATGTCGAGCGGCTGCGCGGCAGGCTCCAGTCCGCGCATGCCGACGCCCTCGACCGTGACCTCGGTGGCGCCGCGGCGCTCGATCGGGACCGAAAGGTCGGTGAGCGCCCGCAGCGTCGACAGACAGTCCTCACCGGCGAGGAAGCCGCTGATGCGGGTGCTGCCGTGCGCGATCGCGCCGAGCATCAGTGCCCGGTGCGAGATCGACTTGTCCCCCGGCACGGTGAGCGTGCCGGCGACCGCTCCGCCGGGCAGCACCCGGTAGCGCGGCGCGCCGCTTGCGGCCTCACTCACAATACCGCCCGCGGGTAGGAGCCCAGCACGCGAAACAGCGAGGCGCGCTTCTTCAGCGCCGCGAGCGCCTGCTTCACGTGCTTCTCCTCCGCGTGGCCCTCGCAGTCGATGAAGAACACGTAGTCCCACTTGCGCCGGTGGGAGGGCCGCGATTCGATGCGCGTCAGGCTCACCTTGTGGCGCGCCAGGGGCTCGAGCAGCCGATAGAGCGCCCCGGGGGCGTCCGTGTGGCCGACCGACACGAGCAGCGTCGTCCGATCCGCGCCGCTCGGCGTGAACAGCTTCCTGCCCAGCACCAGGAAGCGGGTGGTGTTGTCGGCGCGGTCCTCGATCTCGGCCGCCAGAACGTTGAGGCCGTAGATTTCCGCCGCCGTCTCGCCGGCGATCGCCGCACTCCCCTTCTCATCGCGCGCCCGGCGCGCTCCTTCGGCGTTGCTCGCGACCGGCACCTGCTCGATGCCGGGCAGATGCTCATCCAGCCAGCCGCGGCACTGGCCGAGCGACTGCGGGTGCGAGCAGACGCGCTCGATGCCGGCGAGATCGCTCATCCTGCCCATCAGGTGATGGCGGATGCGCAGCTCCACCTCGCCGCAGATCTTGAGCGGCGAGGTGAGGAAACGGTCGAGCGTGTGATTGAGAGTGCCTTCGGTCGAGTTCTCGATCGGCACGACACCGAAGTCCGCATTCGCCGCCTCGACCTCGTGGAACACCTCATCGATCGAGGCGACCGCGAGCGCCCGTACCGAATGACCGAAGTGCGTGAATACCGCACTCTGCGTGAAGGTACCCTCGGGACCGAGGAATGCCACCTTGAGCGGCTCCTGCTGCGCCAGGCACGCCGACATGATCTCGCGAAACAGCCGCAGCACCTCCTCATCGCGCAACGGGCCGGAGTTGCGCTGGCGCGCGGCGCGCAGCACCTGCGCCTCGCGCTCCGGGCGGTAGAAGTCCACGGTGCGCCCGGTGGCGGCGTTCTTGGAGATCCCGACCAGCTGCGCGAGCTTGGCGCGCTCGCTGATCAGGCGCTGGATCTCGACATCCACCGCATCGATCCGGCCGCGCACCTCCTCAAGTCCAGCACGGGCTGCACCTGGGGTTGCCGCCGGGCGCCCTGCCCGGCTGCCCGCCGGCGGCGGCGTGCGCGCGCGCCTCATACGATGCGCGCCGAGAGCACGCCCTCGATGGCGCGGATCTCGGTGAGCAGCCGCTCATCCACCGGCCCGTCGGCATCGATGAGCGTGTAGGCGAACTCGCCGCGTGACTTGTTGAGCAGGTCGGCGATGTTGATGCGGTGCACCGCGAGGCAGGTGGAGATCTGGCCGACCATGTTGGGCACGTTGCTGTTGGCAATCGCGAGCCGCGTGGTACCCGGCACCCGCGGCAGTACCGCCTCCGGGTAGTTGACGCTGTTCCTCACGTTGCCGTTCTCGAGGAAATCGCGCAACTGCTCGGCCACCATGATCGCGCAGTTCTCCTCCGCCTCCCCGGTCGAGGCGCCGAGGTGCGGCAGGGTGACCACCCTGGGGTGGTCCTTGAGGGTGTTGTTCGGAAAGTCGCAGACGTAGCCGTGCAGCTGTCCGGCATCGAGTGCGCCGACCACGGCGGCATCGTCCACGATCGCGGCACGCGCGAAGTTGAGCAGCGTCCCGCCGGGCTTCATGAGCGCGAGCCGCGCCGCGCTCACCAGGTGGGTGGTGGCCGCATTCAGCGGCACGTGCACCGTGATCGCATCGGCGCGCGTGAACAGATCCTCGAGCGAGCGCGCCTGTTCGACGCTCGAGGCGAGCTGCCAGGCGCGCTGCACGGTGATCTGCGGATCGTAGCCGAGCACCTGCATGCCGAGGGCGAGGGCCGAGTTCGCCACCTCCACGCCGATCGCGCCGAGCCCCACCACGCCGAGCGTGCGGCCGGGGAGCTCGAAGCCCGTGAACTGCTTCTTGCCGCGCTCCACCGCGGCATCGATTGCCGCGTCGTCGCCGCTCAATGCACGCGCGAACAGCCACGCGGGAGCTAGGTTGCGCGCCGCGAGCAGCAGGCCGGCGAGCACCAGCTCCTTGACGGCGTTGGCATTGGCGCCCGGTGAATTGAACACCGGCACGCCGCGCGCGCTCATGGCCGCCACCGGCACGTTGTTGACGCCCGCTCCGGCGCGGCCGATGGCGCGCACGCTCGGGGCGATCGCCTGCACCTGAAGCGGCGTCGAGCGCAGCAGGATCGCATCCGGCTGCCTGACCTCCGGTCCCACCTGGTAACGCTCCGGCGGCAGCCGTTCGAGCCCGCGCGGGCTGATGTTGTTGAGCGTGAGGATGCGGTAGAGCATTGCCGGGACTTCAGCCATTGCGGCGCGCGAAGTCCTGCATGAAGGCGATCAGCGCCGCCACGCCCTCGGGCGGCATGGCGTTATAGATGCTGGCGCGCAGGCCGCCCACCGAGCGGTGGCCCTCGAGGTTCACCAGTCCCGCGGCGCGCGCCTCGGCGAGGAACGGCCCCTCGAGCCTGGCATCGGGCAGCGTGAATGGCACGTTCATCCACGAGCGGCACTCGGGCGCCACCGGGTTGCGGTAGAACCCGGAGCCGTCGATGGCCGCGTACAGCCGCTGCGCTTTGCTGCGGTTGCGCTCGCCCATGGCGCCGAGGCCCCCTTGCGCCTTGAGCCACTTGAAGACGAGCCCCGCGAGGTACCACGAGAAGGTCGGCGGGGTGTTGAACATCGAGTGCTCGTCCGCCACTTGCCGGTAGCTCCACACCGCCGGGATGTCGTTGCGGGCGCGATCAAGCAGGTCCTCGCGCACGATCACCACGACGAGACCCGAGGGGCCGATGTTCTTCTGCGCGCCGGCGTAGATCAGGCCGAATCTGCCCACCTCGAGCGGGCGCGACAGGATCGTGGATGACATGTCGGCGATGAGCGGCACGGCGCCGGTGTCGGGCAGGTACGGAAACTCGACGCCGCCGATGGTCTCGTTCGGACAGTAGTGCACGTAGGCGGCGTTCGCGCTCAGGCGCAGCGCCTTAGGCGGCGGTACGGTCGTGTAGTTGGATGCAGCTTCATTGGCCGCCGTGTTCACGTGCGCGACCAGGCGCTGCGCCTCGGTGATCGCCCGTTTCGACCAGTGCCCCGTAACCAGGTAGTCGACGGTGGCATCGGCGCGGGCCAGGTTGAGCGGCACCACGGAGAACTGCGCGGCGCCACCGCCCTGCATGAAGAGCACCCGGTAGTTGGCCGGCACCGCGAGGAGCTCGCGCAGATCGCTCTCCGCCTCGCGCGCCATGGCGAGAAACGGCTTGCCGCGATGGCTGATCTCCATCACGGAGGTGCCCAGGCCCTGCCAGTCGGTCAGCTCCTCGCGGGCCTGCTCGAGGACCTCGACGGGCAGCGTGGCCGGCCCCGCAGCGAAGTTGAATGCGCGCACGAGCCCCCTCTCCGGGTCGTTGTTACACCACAAGGGAAGCGAGGATCTTACCAACGGCTCGGCGGCGGACCTAGGCCTCCGGCGCCGGACTTGCGGGATCGGCGGCGGCCTCGCCCGCGGCCTCATCCTCGGTGGCGTCCAGGCTCTCGATGCGCTCGATGCCGACCAGGCGCTCACCCTCCTCGAGGCGGATGAGCCGCACCCCCTGGGTGTTGCGCCCCTGTACCGAGATCTCATCCACCGTGGTACGCACCAGCGTGCCGGTGGAGCTGATCAGCATGATCTCCTGTCCGGGCAGCACCTGCAGCGCCGCGACCGTGTCGCCGTTGCGGCCCCCGGTCTGCAGCGCGATCACCCCCTGGCCGCCGCGACCGTGCGCCGGGAAGTCCTCGAGCGGGGTGCGTTTGCCGTAGCCTGCGGCGGAGGCCGTGAGCACTTCGCCCGCCCCGACCACGATGAGGGCGATGACCTCCTGGGCGGCGCCGAGGCGGATGCCGCGCACGCCGGCGGCCTCACGCCCCATGTAGCGCACTTCGCTCTCGTGGAAGCGGATCGCCTTGCCGCCGCTCGATACCAGGATGATCTCGCGCTCGCCGTCGGTGATCGCAACCCCGACCAGCTGGTCGTTGTCGGCGAGATCGACGGCGATGATGCCGGTCGAGCGCGGCCGCGAGAAGGCCGACAGTGGCGTCTTCTTCACCGTGCCGGCGCGGGTCGCCATGAAGATGAAGTGCAGCTCGTCGTACTGCTTGACCGGCAGCAACGCGTTGATCTTCTCGCCTTCGCCGAGCGGTAGCAGGTTCACCATCGGCTTGCCGCGCGCGCCGCGTCCGGCCTGCGGCAGCTCGTAGACCTTCAGCCAGTACACCTTGCCGCGGTTGGAGAAGCACAGCACCGTGTCGTGCGTGTGGGCGACGAACAGCTTCTCGACGAAGTCCTCGTCCTTCACCGCGGTCGCGGTCTTGCCGCGTCCGCCGCGGCGCTGCGTCTGGTACTCGGTGAGCGGTTGCGACTTGGCGTAGCCGGCATGGCTCAGGGTCACCACCACGTCCTGCGGCTCGATCAGGTCCTCGGTGGTGAGATTCAGGTGATCGCGATTGATCTCGGTGCGGCGCGCATCGCCGTAGGCATCGCGCACCTCGATGAGCTCGCCGCGCACCACCTGGGTGAGGCGCTCGGGGCGCGCCAGGATGTCGCTTAAGTCGCGGATGCTGTCGAGGAGCTCGCGGTACTCGACGATGATCTTGTCGCGCTCGAGCCCCGTGAGGCGGTGCAGGCGCATGTCGAGGATCGCCTGCGCCTGCGTCTCAGACAGCCGGTAGCCGCCGCTCTGCTGGCCGAACTCGGCCGCAAGTCCCGCGGGCCGGGTCGAGATCGCACCGGCGCGCTCCAGGAGCTCCGTGACGAGGCCCGGCGGCCAGAGGCGCGACAGCAGCGCGGCGCGCGCCTCGGCGGGCGCCGGCGCAGCCTTGATGAGCGCGATCACCGCGTCAATGTTGGCGAGCGCCACCGCCAGGCCCTCGAGGATGTGCGCCCGCTCGCGCGCCTTGCCGAGGTCGTAGATGGTGCGCCGGGTCACCACCTCGCGGCGGTGGCGGATGAAGGCCTCCAGCATCTCCTTCAGCGACATCAGCTTCGGCTGCCCGTCCTGCAGCGCCACCATGTTGATGCCGAACACCGTCTCCATCGGCGTCTGCGCGTACAGGTTGTTGAGCACGATCTCGGTCACTTCGCCGCGCTTGAGCTCGATGACGATGCGCATGCCGTCCTTGTCGGACTCATCGCGCAGGCCGTCGGAGGCGATGCCGTCGAGCTGCTTCTCGCGCACCAGCTCGGCGATGCGCTCGATGAGGCGCGCCTTGTTGACCTGGTAGGGGAGCTCGGTAACGACGATCGCCTGGCGATCGCCCCGACCGACTTCCTCGATCGTGACGCGCGCCCGCACCGACAGCCGGCCGCGGCCGGTGCGATACGCCGTGGCGATCTCCTGCGCACCGTTGATGATGCCGCCGGTCGGGAAGTCGGGGCCCGGCATGTGCTGCATCAGAGTCGCGAGCGGTACCGCCGGATCATCGAGGAGTGCGAGACACGCGTTCACCGTCTCGATGAGATTGTGCGGCGGGATGTTGGTCGCCATGCCGACCGCGATGCCGGTCTGGCCGTTCACCAGCAGGTTCGGGACCCGCGTCGGCAGTACCGAGGGCTCGGACTCGCTCTCGTCGTAGTTGGGCGTGAAATCGACCGTTTCCTTGTCGATGTCGGCGAGCAGCTCGTGCGCGATGCGCGTCATGCGCACCTCGGTGTAGCGCATGGCCGCCGGCATATCGCCGTCCACCGAGCCGAAGTTGCCCTGCCCGTCGACCAGCAGATAGCGCATGGAGAACGGCTGCGCCATGCGCACGATGGTGTCGTACACCGCGGTGTCGCCGTGCGGGTGGTACTTGCCGATCACATCCCCGACCACGCGCGCCGACTTCTTGTAGGCCTTGTTCCACTCGTTGCCGAGCTCGCGCATGGCGTACAGCACGCGCCGGTGCACGGGCTTTAAGCCATCGCGCACGTCGGGCAGGGCACGCCCGACGATCACGCTCATGGCATAGTCGAGATAGGACTGCCGCATCTCGTCTTCGAGACTGACGGGCAGAATTTCGCGGGCGATTTCAGCCATTCAGGGGTCGGATAGAGGGGCCGTCCGGGCCGTGAAATAAAGCAGAAATTCTACCACGAAGCGCTGCTCTGACCCTTACTCTGCGAGCCGCGGAAAGCGCATTCCGCGGGGCCAAAGTCAAGCGTTGGTATACTGGCGCACGTGCTGAATTCCGACGCCACCCGCACCGCCAACGCCGACCCAGGCGAGCTCGGCAAGTTCGACGCACTGGCCGCGAGCTTCTGGGATCCTCACGGGGAGTTCCGCCCGCTGCACCTGCTGAACCCGGTGCGGGCGCGCTACATCGCCACGCACGCGCCGCTTCAGGGCGCGCGGGTGCTCGATGTCGGCTGTGGCGGCGGGCTGCTTGCCGAGGCCCTCACCCGCGACGGCGCGCGCGTCACCGGCATCGACCTGGCGCCCGCCATGATCGAGGTCGCGCGGCTGCACGCCGCTGAGTCTGGACTCGCCATCGACTACCGCACGCAGGACGCCGATGCGCTGCGCTCAAGCGGCGCCACCTTCGAGGTCGTCACCTGCATGGAGATGCTCGAGCACGTGCCCGAGCCGGGTGCGATGGTGGCGAGCCTCGCGGCCCTCACACGGCCGGGCGGCACGCTCGTGGTGTCCACCCTGAACCGCAATCTGCGCTCCTTTCTACTGGCGATCGTCGCCGGCGAGTACCTGCTGCGGCTGCTGCCGCGCGGCACCCACGAGTACGAGCGCCTGATCCGTCCGGCGGAGCTGGCGCGCTGGGCGCGTGCCGCAGGGCTCGCGTTGCAAGACCTGTCGGGCATCGAGCTCAATCCCCTCACCGGACACGCCTCGCTCAGCCGCGATGTGTCCGTCAACTACCTGGCGTGCTTGCGCCGCTAGAGGTGCCCCCCCGGTGAGCACCCCGCTGCTGCTACTCATCGCCACCGCCGCCGGTGTGCTCGCGGGCATCGTGCTCGGCACGCTCATCGGGCAGCTGCGCGCGGCGCAGCGTATCGAGGCGCTGCACATCGAGCTCACCGCCGCCCGGGTGCGCCTCGAGTCGAGCGCCTTGCAGGAAGCCGACCGCCTGAAGCTTCTCGAGCATTCCGAGACGCGGCTGCGCGCCTCCTTCGACTCGCTCGCCACGGAGGCGCTCAAGGCCAACAGCCAGCTGTTCCTGCAGCTCGCGCGCGAGACCCTGGGGCGTGACCAGGCGCTCGCGCAGGGCGCGCTGAAGGAACGCGAGACGGCGGTGGCGCAGCTCGTCGAGCCGCTGCGCGCCGCGCTCAGCCGTACCGAGGCGCAGGTGGAGCGGCTCGAGCACGAGCGGCGCGAGGCCTTCGCCAGCCTGCGCACGCAGATCGAGCACTTAAGCGGCGGGCAGGCGCAGCTGTCGCGCGAGACGCGCAATCTCGTCACCGCGCTGCGCCGGCCGGAGGTGCGCGGGCGCTGGGGCGAGCTGACGCTGCGCCGCCTGGTCGAGCTCGCCGGCCTCACCGAGCACTGCGATTTCAGCGAGCAGCTGCGTGTCGAGGGCGAGGAAGGCGTGCTGCGCCCGGACCTGGTGGTTCACATGCCCGACGCGCGCGACCTGGTGATCGACGCCAAGACGCCGTTCGATGCCTACCTCGCAGCTCTCGAGGCGCCGAGCGAGGAGGAGCGCGCCCAGGCCCTCAAGCGCCACGCGAGCCAGGTCGAGGCCCGGGTGCGCGAGCTCGCCGCCAAGAGCTACTGGAGCCAGTTCGAGCGCAGTCCCGAGTTCGCGGTGCTGTTCCTGCCCGGGGACCAGTTCCTGTCCGCCGCGCTCGCCGAGCGGCCCGAGCTCCTCGAGAACGCGCTCGCGCAGAGCGTCATCATCACGACCCCCTCGACCCTCATCGCGCTCCTGAAGACGGTCGCCTACGGCTGGCGCCAGTCGCAGGTCGCGCACAACGCCGCGATCATCCGCGACCTGGGTCAGGAGCTGTATCGACGCCTCTCGACCTTCGACTCGCACTTGGGGCGCATGGGGCAGCGGCTGGGCGCCGCGGTCGAGGCCTACAACGCCGCGGTGGGTTCGCTCGAGCGCCAGGTATTGCCGCAGGCGCGGCGCTTCACCGAGCTCGGCGTGACCGCGGATGCGCCGCTCCCCTCGCTCGAGCCGGTGACCGAACTCACGCGCAACAGCGCCACGCCGCCGACGCTCGCCGACCCGCCGGCCTCGACCGAATGACCGCGCCGGCAAGGCCGGCGGCCTCTGCAACCCGTGCCCTGGCCGCGCTCTACGCGCCGCCCCCTCAGCAGCCGCTGTGCGCCGCCCTCTCAGCCCTCGAGGAGGAGATCGGCGCGAGCCTCAGGCCCGGCATCGACCACCAGGTGGCCCATGCCCGCCTCGCCTGGTGGCGCGAGGAATGTGCGCGCTGCGCCGCCTCAAAACCCGCGCATCCGTTGACCCGGGACATCGCGGCGGCCTTCGCCGGCCGCGACCCGAGCATCCTCGAAGGACTCACGGGGCTCGTGGACGTCGCCCAATGGGACCTCGCCGCGGCGACCTTCGCTACGCGCGGCGAGCTCACCGGCTACTGCGAGCGCTGGGCCGGCGCGATGGTCGTGCCACTCGCGCAGCTCGGCGCGCCAGAAGTCGATGCCGCCATCCCGCGTGCCCTCGGGGCGAAGCTGCGCGAGAGCGAGCTGCTTGCGAGCCTCGCGCTTGAAGCGCGCGCCGGACGCTTAAGGCTGCCGCTCGATGAGCTCGGTGCGGCGGGCGTGGATGCGGCGAGCTTTCCGCCGCCGCCGTGGCCGCCGGCGCTCGCCGCGCTCCTCGCCGCGCGCCACCGCCAGCTGCGCGCCGAGCTCAGCGCCGGCGTCGGCGCGCTTCCCGCGTCTGCGCAGCCGGCGCTGCGGGCGCTGCTCGTATGGACGGTGCTCGCCCATCTCGGGTCGCGACGAGCCGAGCGGCGCTTGCCGGCCGCGCTCCCCGCGGGCGACCATCACGCGCCGCTCGACGGCTGGCGCGCCTGGCGCGCCGCGCGGCATGCGGACTCCGGAAGACTCGCCCTATGACGACCCTGACCGATGGCTTCGACCCGCGCGCGCATCGCGCCCGACCCGACGAGCTCGCCGGGCGGGTGATCGCCATCACCGGCGCCTCCGGCGGTCTCGGGCGAGCGGTGGCGCTCGCGTGCGCACAGCATGGTGCCCAGGTGGTACTCATCGGCCGCAGCGAGAAGACACTCGAGGCGGTGCACGCGCAGATCGCCGCGAGCGGTGCTCCCGAGGCCAGTATCGGCGTGCTCGATCCGGAGCGCGCACTGGCCGCCGACTACGACGCCCTGGCGCAGGCCCTCACCGAGCGCTACGGGCGGCTCGACGGGCTGCTGCACAACGCCGGTGTGCTCGGAGTGCTCTCGCCCATCGAGCACTACGACGTGCCGACCTGGTGTCGCGTGCTGCACGTCAATCTGACCGCCGCCTTCGCCCTCACCCAGGTGCTGCTGCCCGCGCTGAAGCAGTCCCACGATGCCTCGGTGCTCTTCACCTCGAGCAGCGTCGGGCGGCGCGGCCGCGCCTACTGGGGGGCGTACGCGGTATCGAAGTTCGCCCTCGAGGGCCTCTCGCAGGTGCTGGCGGACGAGCTCGAGCGGGTGAGCGCCGTGCGCGTCAACACCCTGAATCCGGGTCGCGCGCGCACTGCGATGCGCCGCCAGGCCTATCCGGCGGAGGACTTCGACACCGTACCTGCCCCGGAGACACTCACCGGTCCCTACCTCGCGCTGCTCGGACCTGCGAGCCGCGGGGTCACGGGGCGCGCCTTCGACGCTCAGCCGAGCAGCTGACGCAGCTCGTTTTCCTCGAGCTCGCGCAGCCGGCCGCGACTTAAGTCGCGCGGCAGCGCCACGGACCCAAGCTGCGTGCGCAGCACCCGGCTCACCAGCGCTCCCTGCCGCTCGAACAGCTGCCGCACCTGCTTGCCGCTCGCGCCGCGCACCCGCAGCGTGTACCAGCGGTTGGCGCCTTCACCGCCGGCCGCATCGCACCCCTCGACGGCGAGCCGCGCGCCGCTGTCGAGCGTACCCCCGAGTACCCCGGCACTCTGTGTGGCCGACAGCTCGCCGCGCAACCGCACCCCGAACTCGCTCGTCAGCGTGTGCACCCGGCGCTGCAGCTTGAGCGCCAGCGCGCCGTCGGCAGTCACGAGCTCGAGCCCGCCATCCTGGTGCGGCATCGGACTCACGCTGATGAAGCGCCGGCCGGTGCGTCGCGGCAGCCGCGCGAGCGTCGCCTCAAGGGCCTCGCCCGGCGAGCGGTGCAGGAGGAAGACGCGCTGCGCCTCGGGCGCTGCGGCGGCCCGAATGCGCCGCCCGTCGAGCTGCAGCTCATCGCCCGGTTGTGCGCGACTGCCGAGGGTGGCCACCTCGCCGTTGACGGTGAGTCGCCCGGCACGGATCCACGTCTCGACCTCGCGGCGCGAGGCGAAACCGGCGCGCGACAGGAGTTTCTGCAACCGCTCGGCAGCACCGGCGGGGGGCCGCGCGCCCTGCGGGCGCCGCGCGGCGCGCGCCGGCCGGCGCATCAGCCGTCCAGATCGCGCGGACCGGCGACCAGCTCGCGCGAGCCGTCGGTGCCGGCGGACAGCTCATCGTCGTCGCTCACATCGTCCGGCTCGCCCGCTTCGATGCAGGTCGCGCCGGCGGCCGTCTCGTCGGCGGCGGGCGCGCCGTCCTCGCCCGCGAGCGCGAGCTGGAGGTTGAGATCACCGACCGCCTTGAGCTCGGCAAGCGGCGGCAGCTCATCGAGGCTGCGCAGCCCGAAGTAGTCGAGGAACTCGCGCGTCGTGGCGAGCAGCTCCGGGTGTCCGGGCACGTCGCGGTGACCGACGACGCGCACCCAGTTGCGCTCGATCATGGTGCGCACGATGTTGGGGTTGACGGCAACGCCGCGCACCGCCTCGATCTCGGCGCGCGTGATCGGCTGACGGTAGGCGATCAGCGCCAGCGTCTCGAGCAGCGCCCGCGAATAGCGCACCGTGCGCTCCGGCCACAGCCGCGAGATCTCCGCCGCCAGCTCGCGCCGCACCTGGATCGAGAAGCCGCCGGCGGTGTGCTTGAGCTCGATGCCGCGGCCCTGGTACTCCGCGGCCAGGGCCTCAAGCGCCGCCTGCAGCTCGAGCGTGCTCGGGCGATTGCCCTCTTCGAACAGCCGCGCGAGCTCGGCCACCGGCAGCGGCTGGCCGGCCGCAAGGAGGGCGGCCTCGACGATGTTCTTCACGTACGACTGGTTCATGCAGGATCCTCGTCCGGGTCGGGCGTGTTGTCAGCGACTATCCGCAGGGTGCGCTGCGTGGATGTCGCGCGCACGTGCAGCGGCGCATAGGCCTCCGCCTGCACGATGTCGATCAGGCCCTCGCGCATCAGCTCGAGTATCGCGACGAAGGTGACGGTCACGCCCATGCGGCCCTCCTCGGGCTGGAACAGCTGCGCGAACTCGACGAAGCCCGTCACGCCGAGCGCCGCCAGGATGTCGCTCATGCGTTCGCCGACCGACAATCGCTCGCGCTGGATGTGATGGTGGGCGAACATCTCGGCGCGCGCCACCACGTCCTTGAAGGCCACCAGCATCTCCTGCAGCGTGACCTGCGGGAGCGTGCGCACCACCTGCCGCTCCTTGAGCTCGGCGGAGGTTGGCCACACGTCGCGCTCGAGGCGCGCGAGTCCATCGATCTCCTGCGCGGCGCGCTTGAAGCGCTCGTACTCCTGCAGCCGCCGCACCAGCTCGGCACGCGGGTCCTCGCCCTCGTCCTCGCCCCCCGGCGGCCGCGGCAGCAGCATGCGCGACTTGATCTCGGCGAGCGTCGCGGCCATCACCAGGTATTCGCCGGCGAGCTCGAGCTGCAGGTCGTGCATCAGCTCGATGTACTGCATGTACTGGCGGGTGATCTCAGCCAGCGGGATGTCGAGGATGTCGAGGTTCTGCCGCCGGATCAGGTACAGCAGCAGGTCGAGCGGTCCCTCGAAAGCCTCGAGGAATACCTCGAGCGCCTGCGGCGGGATATACAGGTCGCGCGGCAGCTCCGAGAACGGCTCGCCGTTCACCACCGCAAACGGCATCTCCACCTGCTCGGGCGCACCCGCTGGCGGCACGGGGGCGGCGGGTGAGTTGGAGACCACGATCGTCAGGGTGGGCTTCACAGCTTTCAGTCCGAGCGCAGGTGCATGCGGCGGCGTACCTCATCGAGCGTGTCGCGCGCCGCCGCGCGCGCCTTCTCCGCACCCTCGTTGACGATGTTGCGCACCGTCTCGGGATTGTCCTCGAACTCCTGCGCGCGCCGGCGCATGCCGTTGATCTCCTCCACGATGCGCTCGATCACCGGCTGCTTGCACTCGAGGCAGCCGATGCCGGCGCTGCGGCAACCCTCGCTCGCCCACTTGCGCGTCGCCTCGTCGGAATAGATCTGATGCAGATCCCACACCGGGCACTTTTCCGGGTCGCCGGGGTCGGTACGCCGGACGCGCGCCGGGTCGGTCTTCATGGCCTTGAGCTTCTGTACCACCGTATCGGGATCCTCGCGCAGCCCGATGGTGTTGCCGTAGGACTTGGACATCTTGCGGCCGTCGAGCCCGGGCACCTTAGGGGTGGTGGTGAGCAGCACCTGCGGCTCGGGCAGGATCGTGACGCCGCTCCCCTCGAGGAAGCCGAGCAGCCGCTCGCGGTCGGCGACCGTGATGCGGTTGTTCCCCTGCACCAGCGCCCGGGCGCGCTCGAGGGCTTCCTTGTCGCCGCCCTCCTGGAACTTGCGGCGCAGCTGGCGGTAGGTGGCGGCGTTACGTGAGCCGAGATTCTTCACGGCGCGCTCCGCGTTGGCCTCGAAGTCCGGCTCACGGCCGTAGAGGTGGTTGAAGCGGCGCGCGGTCTCGCGCGTCAGCTCGACGTGTGCCACCTGGTCCTCACCCACCGGCACGTAGGCCGCGCGATACACCAGGATGTCGGCGCTCTGCAGCAGCGGGTAGCCGAGGAAACCGTAGGTGGCGAGGTCCTTCTCCTTGAGCTGCTCCTGCTGGTCCTTGTAGCTCGGCACGCGCTCGAGCCATGCGAGCGGGGTGATCATCGACAGCAGCAGGTGCAGCTCGGCGTGCTCCGGCACGTGCGACTGGATAAAGAGCGTCGCCACGCCCGGATTGAGGCCGGCCGCCAGCCAGTCGATCAGCACCTCACGCACGTGCTCCTGCAGTTGCGTCGTGTCGTCGTAGCCGGTGGTCAGCATGTGCCAGTCGGCGACGAAGAAGAAGCAGTCGTACTGGTATTGCAGCTCCACCCAGTTGCGCAGCGCGCCGTGATAGTTGCCGAGGTGCAGCCGGCCCGTAGGCCGCATTCCGGACAGGACGCGCCGCGCCGGCGCGGGGGAGCTCAAGTGCCTGCCCGCAGCCGCACTGCGGGTGTCGTAACGATGGGGCCATGGCTCACGGGCCGCAATTATAGCGCACGCCCGGTAAGCGGGCCGAGCGCGCCCTTGCCGGTACGCACGATCGCCGGCGGCGTCACCGACAGGTCGACGACCGTGGTCGGCTCGGTGCCGCAGTCACCGCCGTCGAGGATGGCGTCGAGCTCGTGATCGAGACGCGCGCGGATCTCGCGCGCCGAGGTGAGCGGCTGCGGATCAGGCGCCAGCAGCAGCGTCGAGCTCATGAGCGGTTCGCCGAGGTCCCGCAGCAGCATGCGCGGCACCACATGGTCGGGGATACGCACGCCGATGGTGCGCCGCCGCTCATGCTGCGCGCGGCGCGGCGTGGCGCGCGTGGCGCGCAGCAGAAAGGTATAGGGTCCGGGCAGACAGGCCTTGAGGATGCGGAACTGCCAGGTCTCGATGAGCGCAAAGCGCCCCACCTCGGCGAGATCGGCACACACCATGGTGAAATGATGATGACGGTCAGCCTGGCGGATGCGCCGCACGCGCTCGAGCGCCGCCTTGTCGCTCATGTTCCAGCCGAGCGCATAGCAGGAGTCGGTCGGGTAGGCGATCAGCCCCCCGGCACGCACCACCTCGGCCGCGCGGTGGATGAGGCGCGGTTGCGGATCGACGGGGTGCAGTTCGAGGAACTCGGCCATCGCGGGCGTGTCACAGGCGGTCGGACGGGAGCCGCGCGTCCGTGGAACTCGGGCGCGGGGCGTGACAATATACGCGGCCCTTTGCCCCGTATACCCCTTGAAGCCCCGCCCCGCACCGCTCACCCATGCAGGCACTCACCGAGTTCGCGCCGCTCGTGGCCTTCGTCGCCGCCTACTTCATGGGCGGGCTGTACGTCGCCACCGTGGTGCTGATGGTGGCGATGCTGGCGCTGCTGGCCGTCGACTGGCTGCGCCTGAAGCGCATTCCGCCGCTGCACGCGCTGTCGGCGGTGCTGGTGCTGGTGTTCGGCGGCGCGACGCTCGCGCTGCACGATCGGCTGTTCATTCAGTGGAAGCCGACGGTGTTCTTCTGGCTGGCGAGTCTCGCCTTCCTCGGGAGTCTGTGGATCGGCGAGCGCACGCTCACCGAGCGGCTGCTCGGCGGTACCCTGCGGGAGGCCTTCGGCGAGCGTCTGCGGGTGAGCGCGGGGCTGTGGCGGCGCCTGACGCTCCTGTGGGCGCTGTTCTATTTCCTGCTCGGCGCGCTGAATGTGGTCGTGCTGCTGTACCTGAGCGAGCGGGCCTGGTTTGCGCTCAAACTGGTGGACGTCGTCCTGATGCTGGTGTTTATCCTCGCGCAGGTGCTATGGCTCGCGACGCGTGCGGTCGACCCCGCGCCCGAGGCGCTGCCCGACGGCGATGGCAGCGGCAAGTGACACCGTGATGGCGCAGATGCGCGCGGCGCTCGAGCGCGCCATGACGCCTAGCGCGCTCGAGATCAGCGACGATGGTGCGCGCCACGCAGGCCATGCGGCCGCCGGCCGCGGGCACTATCGGGTGCGCCTCGTGTCGGAAGTGTTTCGCGGACGCTCGGCTCTCGAGCGTCATCGCATGGTATACGCGGCGCTCGCGCCGCTGCTGACGGACTCGGTGCATGCGCTCAACATCACGGCACGCACCGCCGATGAGAACGACTGAACTTCAACCCATGGGATGTTTCGTATGACCCTGAAGCCCTTGCGCCTGCTCCTCCTCGCCGCCACCCTGGGTACGCTCGCCGCGTGCCCCGGGCCCAAGAACAGCGCGCCGACCGACAACTCGCCCCCGGTGGCGACCGTGAACGGCGTGCCCATCAGCCGTGACCTGTACGAGTTCTACGTCAAGAGCGCCACCGGCAAGAGCTCCGCGGAGCTCGCCCCGGACGTGCGCGACAAGCTGCTCGACAATCTCGTCAAAGCAGAGCTCGTGTCGCAGGAAGCGGTACGCCAGGGGATCGACAAGAGCGGCGATGCCCAGTACATCCTCGAGCTGTCGCGGCTCAACGTGCTGGAGCAGGCGCTGTCCGACCGTTATCTCAAGGACAAGAAGCCGACCGACGCCGAGCTGCGTGCCGAATACGAATCCGACATGGCGCAGGCGCCGAAGATGGAATACCACGCGCGCCACATCCTGGTGGCCACCGAGCCGTTCGCCGAGAAGGTCATCCAGCGGCTCGACCGCGGTGAGAAGTTCGAGGACCTGGCCAAGGTCGAGTCCATGGATCCGTCCAAGAACAACGGCGGCGACATCGGCTGGCTGCGCGCCGGCATGCCGCCGGCGATGATCGCGGCGCTCGGCACCCTGAAGCCCGGCGAGTACACCAAGACGCCGGTGCAGACCTCCTACGGCTGGCACATCCTGCAGCTGGTCGAATCGCGCCCGGTGTCGGCACCGCCTTACGAGCAGGCGAAGGCCCGCGTCGAGCAGATCGTCGAGGCGAAGAAATTCCGTGCCTACATGGACGATCTGATGCGCACCGCCAAAGTGACCAAGTCGCTCGAGCCGGCCAGCGCCTCCGCTGCGGCCCCGGCTCCGGCCCCGGAGGCGGCGGCGCCCGTGACGCCGGCTGCCCCGGCTCCGGCACCCGCGGGCGCGGCGGCGGCCAAACCCTAGCGCGGCGCGCGCCAACTCACGGCGGGTTCTCGGCGAGGAGCCGCTCGAGCTGCTCCTCGTCGAGCACCTCGATGCCGAGTTCCTGCGCGCGCTTGAGCTTCGAGCCGGCATCCGCCCCCGCCACCAGGAAGCGCGTCTTCTTCGAAACGCTCCCCGCGACCTTCGCGCCGCGGGCGGTGAGCGCCTCCTGCGCCTGCTCGCGCGTCATGCGGCTCAAGGTTCCGGTGAGGACGAAAGTCTGCCCGGCGAGCGATGCACCCTCAGGCGGCGCGCTCTCGAGGTCGGGCCAGCTCACACCTTTATTACGTAGCGCCTGAATGACCTTGCGGTGATCCTCGGAGGCGAAGAACGCCGCGACCTCGGCTGCGACCACCGGCCCCACGTCTTCGACCTGTTGAATCTGCGCCTCGCTCGCCGCCAGCAGCGCCTCCAGCGAGCCGAAGTGGCGTGCGAGTGACAGCGCGGTGGCCTCGCCGACGTCGGGAATGCCGAGGCCGTAGAGCAGCCGCGGCAAGCTCGTCTGGCGGCTGGCGGCGATCGCCGCGACGAGATTGGCGGCGGATTTCTCGCCCAGCCGCTCGAGCCCGGCGAGCTGCTCCGCGGTGAGGGCGTACAGGTCCGCGGGCGAGCGCACCAGGTCGCGCTCGATGAGCTGCTCGATCACCTTGTCACCCAGACCCTCGATGTCGAGCGCCCGGCGGCTGGCGAAGTGTCGCAGCGCCTCCTGGCGCTGCGCGCGGCAGGTGAAGGCACCGGTGCAGCGCGCCACGGCCTCCCCCTCGATCCGCACGACCCGCGAGCCGCACACCGGGCAGGTGGGGGGCAACTCGACCTGCGGGAACTGCGGCTCGGTCGGGCGCGTGAGGCTCATCGGCCGTTTGTCCGGTACCACGCTGACCAGCTCCGGGATCACATCGCCGGCGCGGCGCACGACCACCGTATCGCCGACCCGCACGTCCTTGCGGTGTACCTCGTCGATGTTGTGCAGCGTCACGTTGCTCACCGTCACGCCACCGACGAACACCGGCTCGAGGCGGGCGATCGGCGTGAGCGCGCCAGTGCGGCCGACGTTGAACTCGATGTCCTTGACGACCGTGAACGCCTCCTCGGCGGGAAACTTGTGGGCGATCGCCCAGCGCGGGGCGCGCGACACGAATCCCATGCGCTCCTGGTCGGCGCGCGCGTCGAGCTTGTAGACGACGCCATCGATCTGATACGGCAGCGCGCTGCGCCGAGCCCCCAGGTCGCGGAAGTACTCGAGGCACCCCTCGACGCCGCGTACCGGCCGCGCCTCCCTCGACACCGGGAGTCCGAGCTCGCGCAGCAGCGCGAGCAGCTGATGCTGGCCGGCCGGGGGAGCGATGCCCTCGAGGACCCCGAGCCCGTAGAACAAGGCATCGAGCGGGCGGGCCGCGCTGATCGAGGGATCGAGCTGCCGCAGGCTCCCGGCGGCGGCGTTGCGTGGATTGACGAACACCTTGTCACCGCGCTCGCGCGCCCGGGCGTTCATGCGCTCGAAGCCCTTGAGCGGCATGAACACCTCGCCGCGCACCTCGATGAGTGGCGGCGCGCGGCCGCGCAGCCGATGCGGCACCGCGCGGATGGTGCGTACGTTGGCGGTAACGTCCTCGCCGCGCACCCCGTCGCCGCGCGTCGCGGCCTGAGCGAGCTGTCCCGCGCGGTAAATCACCGCGATTGCCAGGCCGTCGAGCTTTGGCTCCGCGACGTAGTCGAGCTCGCCGTGGCGCTCGAGGCGCTCGTGGATCCGCCGGTCGAAGGCGCGCACGTCATCGTCGGCGAAGGCGTTATCGAGCGACAGCATCGGCAGCTGGTGAATGACCTCACCGAAGGCGCCGCTCGGGGCGCCGGCGACGCGCTGGGTGGGCGAGTCCGGCGTGATGAGCTCGGGGTGTGCGGCTTCGAGCGCACGCAGCTCCTGCATCAGCCGGTCGTACTCGGCGTCCGGGATCGACGGCTCGTCGAGCACGTAGTAGCGGTGGTCGTGCTGTCGCAGCTCAGCGCGCAACTCGGCGGCGCGCGCCGCCGGGTCGGCTGTCACGAGGGGACCCCGCTCGAGAGCCGTTCGCGCAGCGTCGCGATGCGCGACGGCGTGAGCGGCACGCCGGCCTCATCCTGCAGCACGCCGCACAGCCGGTCGTTGAGGCTGCGGGCGGTGCTCACCAGCTCCTCGAACGCCTGTGGCGGGCTCATGGGCCCGGGCAGCACCGCAAACAGCGACAGGCCGCCGAAATGCTGCGAGTCCATGGTGTCGGAATCGAAGGTTCCCGGCCGGTTGAGGCTGGCGGCGGACAGGATTGCGCGCCGCTCGTCGTCGGCCTTGTGGAAGATGTCGAAGCGCCCGAGCACGAAGCCCTCGGCGGCCAGCGCCTGGCGCAGCGAGCGGCCCGCGAAGCGCTCCGGCTGGGTGGCGACGAGGCGCAGCGCCACCACCTGCCGCTCGGCATCCGGCGGCCACTCAACGCGCGGCGCGGGCGCGGCCGGCAACTCCGGCAGCCCCGAGAGGGCAGCCGGCGGGGCGACCGAGGCCGGCGCATCGGCGGCGGGCTGCACGAAATCCGCCGCGGTGTCTGCCGTTGCGATCTCGACGGCGACTTCGGCGGCCGCATCCGGCAGCGCAGCAGCTGCGCCCTCGCCCGCCGCCTCGACGTCCGCGAGCTGCGGCTCATCGGCCTCTTGCGCCGTCTCGTAGTCCGGCGGGGAATCCTCCGCGGCCGCGACAGTCCCGGGCGCGGGAGTGAGCACCGGCAGGTCGAGCGAATCCTCCGCCAGATCCTCTCGATCCTCGGGCAGCTCGACGATCGGCAGGCCGCGCGCGGCGAGTGGCTCGTGCGCGTGCATCTCGGGAAGCTCGAAGTCCCGCTCCGCCGCGAGCGCTTCCTGGGCGAGCGGCTCGTGCGGCGGTGGCCCGGGCGCGAGCGGCAGCTGCGCGCCTGACTCGCTGCCGCGAGCCTGCCGCGGGCGGCGCAGCTCCCACACTGCGAGTGCGGCGAAGAACACCACTCCCAGAATCAGCAGCGCCCAGCGCAGCTCAGACAACCCGTCCCTCCTCCGTCACACCGCGGCGAGGCGCACGGCCTCATCCACATCGACCGTCACCAGGCGCGACACGCCCGGCTCAACCATGGTGACGCCGATCAGCTGCGAGGCGAGCTCCATGGTGGACTTGTTGTGCGTGATGAACACGAACTGAATTCGACTCGACATGTCGCGCACGATGTCGCAGAAGCGCCCCACGTTGTGCTCATCGAGCGGTGCATCCACCTCATCGAGCAGACAGAAGGGCGCGGGGTTCAGATCGAAGATCGAGAATACCAGTGCCACGGCCGTCAGCGCCTTCTCGCCGCCCGACAGCTGATGGATGGTGCTGTTCTTCTTGCCGGGCGGCCGCGCCATCACCGCTACGCCCGCGCTCAGCTTGTCCTCGCCCACCAGCTCGAGGTAGGCGTGACCGCCGCCGAACAGCCGCGGGAATTTATCGCGCAGCCCCGCATTGATGCGCTCGAAGGTGTCGTCGAAGCGCGAGCGTGTCTCGCGGTCGATGCGGCGCATCGCCTCATCGAGCGTCTCGAGCGCGGCGGTCAGGTCGGCGAACTGCCGGTCGAGGTACTCCTTGCGCTGCGTCTGGTCCCTGAGCTCATCGATCGCCGCCAGATTCACCTGGCCGAGCCGCTCGATGTCGGCGCGCGTGTCGGCGAGCGACTGCTCCCAGCCAGCAACGCTCGCCTCCACGCTGAGGCCCGCCAGCACCGCGGCGAGATCGCTGCAGGTCTCGGCGAACTGCTCGGCGAGCGCCGCACGGCGCACGTGCGTCTCCTGGGCGGCGAGGCGCGCGGCGTCCATCGCCTCGCGGGCCGCGCTCACCCGCTGCTCGGCGGCGAGGCGCTGCTCATCGAGGCCCCGCAGCGCGAGCTCGGTCTCCTCGACCGCGGTGCGCGCCACCGCCAGCTCCGATTCCACCCTGAGGCGCAGCTCGAGTGCCTCACCGAGCCGCGCCTGCACGCGGATGATCGGCTCATCTCCCGAGGCGAGCTCGGCTTCGAGCGCCGCACGCCGGCTGGCGAGCTGCTCGCGCTGCTCCAGCATGCGCGTCACGGCCACCGCCACCGAGGCCTCGGTGGAGCGGCGCGTCTCGACCTGCACGTGCAGGTCGCGCGCGCCGAGCTGGGCGCTCTGCAGGGCGCTGCGCGCCTCGGCGAGGCGCGCCCGCTGCCCCTCGCGCTCCCCCTCGAGCGTGGCGCGCTGCGCCGCGAGGCGTGCGCCGGCCGCATCCGCCGCTGCGAGCTCCTGCTGCGCCCGTGCCAGGGCGGCTGCCGCCGCCGACTGCTCGCGCTCCAGCTCGGCCGCCTCGTGCTCGAGCCGCGCGCTCCGCAGGGTAGATTCCTCGATGCGCAGCCGGCCGGCCTCGAGTGCCGCGCGCTGGTTGGCGTGTTCGGCGTGTGCCTGCCGGATCGCCTCCTGCGCGAGATCACCGGCCGCTTCTGCCGCACTCAGCGCGGTGCGCGCGGCACTGAGCGTGGCTTCCGCCGTCTGGGCGCGCTCCTCGGTCGCGGTCGCGGTAGAGCGCAGCTGCGTGAGCTGCGCCTCGCGCGCGATCACGCCCTCGCGGGGATCGGAGCGGCGGCTCACCCGCAGCCAGTCGCGCCCGACCCACTCTCCCGCGCGCGTCATCAGCGACTGACCCTCCGCGAGGCTGCTGCGCGCTGTGAGCGCTGCGCTGAGTGATTCGGCGGTGAGCACCCCGGTGAGGCGCGCGAGAGCGGCGGGGGGGCCGCTCACGTGGGCGGCAAGGGTGCGCGCGCGGCCGCGCTGCGCGGCGCCCTGCTCGATCAGGGTCACGCGCCCTGACTCCAGGGTGCCGATCGAGCCTGCCAGCGCATCGAGCTGCGGCACGCACACCGCTTCGAGGTAATCGCCGAGCGCGGTCTCGACGGCCCGCTCCCAGCCGGCCTCGACCTCGAGTGCGGCCGCGAGCCGCGCCTTGCCGGAAAGGCCTGCACCTTCGAGCCACGCACCGGCAACCCCGGCACGTCCCTCGAGCGCGGCGCTCTGCAGCGCCTCGAGCGAGGTGAGCTCGGCCCGGGCGGCAGCGCGCGCGGCGCGCGCCTCCTCGAGCGCCGCCTCGGCGGCCTGCTGCCCACTGCGCGCGCCCTGCAGGCGCTCCTGGGCGCTCGCGAGCGCCGCGCTGCGCGCCTCGCTCGCAGCGCGCGAGCGCGCTTCGGCATCCGTGAGCTGGCTGAGCCCGGCATCGCCCGCCGCCGCGGCGAGCACCTGGCGTTCGGCGCTGAGGCGCTGTGTCTGGGTGTCGAGGCGCGCGAGCTGGATGGTCAGCTGCTCGATGCGCGTGCGCTCGACCTGCCCCGTCTGGGCGGCAGCCGCGGAGTCGGCGGTATGGGTCTCCCAGCGCTGCTGTGCTGCCTGCAGCGCGCGCTCCGCGGCCTCGAGCGCCGCGCCGCTGTGCTGCTCGGCCTCCTCGGCCGCCGCCAGCTCGGGTGCGAGCTGCGCGAGCTCGGCGTGCAGCGACTGAAGCTGCTGCTCGTCGCGGGTGAGGTGGGCGGCGAGCTCGGCCAGCGTGGCGGTGGCCTGCGTCAGGTCGTCGCGCTGGCGCTCACGCAGCTCGCGCGTGTGCTCGAGCGACTGCTCGAGCCGGGAGATGTCGGCGCCGGCCTCGTAGTAGCGCGCCTGCACCGCCGACAGCGCGTCGCTCCGCTCGGTCTGCGCGGCGCGCTGCTTCTCGAGCGCAGCTTCCGCGGCGCGCTGCGCGCTCAGCTCCGCCTGCATGGCGAGCTCGCGGCCGCGCAGCTGCGCGTCGTGAACCTCGGCGCCGCTGTCGAGATCGCGCAGTTTGAGCGCGATGAGCTCCGCGGTCAGGCGGCGCTCGGTGTCCTTGAGGGCCTGGTAACGCCGCGCGCCGGCCGCCTGGCGCTGCAGGTGGCGGATCTGCTTGTCCACCTCATCGCGCAGATCCTGCAGCCGCTCGAGATTCTCACGCGTCTCGGCGACCCGGGCCTCGGTCTCCTTGCGCCGCTCCTTGTAGCGCGAGATGCCGGCCGCTTCTTCGACGAAGGCGCGCATGTCCTCGGTGCGCGCGTCGATCACGCGCGTGATCATGCCCTGCTCGATGATCGCGTAGCTGCGCGCCCCGAGTCCGGTGCCGAGGAACAGATTGGTGATGTCCTTGCGCCGGCAGCGCACCCCGTTGATGTAGTAGGCGGACTGGCCGTCGCGCGACACGGCGCGCTTCAGCGCGATTTCGCCGTAGCTCGCGTACGGGCCACCGATCTTGCCGTCGGAATTGTCGAATACCAGCTCGACGGTCGCGGTGCCGACCGGCTTGCGCGCGGTCGAGCCGTTGAACACCACGTCCGCCATGTTGTCGCCGCGCAGATGTTTCGCGGACAGCTCGCCCATCACCCAGCGTACGGCGTCGATGACGTTCGACTTGCCGCAGCCGTTGGGGCCGACGACACCAGTGAGATTACTGGGGAGAGAGATGTTGGTGGGATCGACGAAGGATTTGAAGCCAGCGAGCTTGATCCTGGTCAGCCGCATCTCTTGTCTTCTGCCCCCCGCGGTCCCCGCCATCCGGGGATGGTGTAGTGTAGTGGAATATGCCCTCGACGCCCACCACCGAGCTGGAAACTTTCGCCAATCCGCAAACCGCGCGCGACTACACCATCCGCATCCAGGTTCCGGAGTTCACCTGCCTGTGTCCGCGCACCGGACAACCGGACTTCGCCACGCTCGATCTTGAGTACGTGCCGGACCAGCGCTGCGTGGAGCTCAAGTCGCTCAAGCTCTATATCTGGTCGTTCCGCGATCGCGGCGCCTTTCATGAGGCGGTGATCAACGAGATCGCCGATCATCTCAACGCTGCGCTCGCGGCACGGTTCCTGCGTCTCAGCGGGCACTTCAATGTGCGCGGCGGGATTTATACGACGGTTGTCGCCGAGCGCCGACAGCCTGCCTGGCAGCCGGCGCCGCCGGTGACGCTGCCCTGAGGTTCCCCGGGGCACCGCACAGTGCGCCCGTGCTCCCGAGCCATCCTTGACCCCGAAACGCGCTCCGGGCCGGGCGCCGGAACGGCTTGACGGCCCCGCCGGGGCGGTCCGGCAGGGGCGCAAAGCGGTAACGTTTCGCATCTGTACACGCCAAAGTCGGCCGGTATAATCGCGCGTTCTTCGCGACCCAGACCATTGTTCGAGGAGCGTTCGATGCCGGCCAAGAGAGCTGCGCCGAAGTCCGCCAAGGGCCGGAAGGCTGCCGCCCCGCGCCCAGCTGTTCGCAAGCTCGCCGCCGCCCGCAAGAGCGAAGCGCCGCGCGGCCGCTCGGCTACCCACGCCCGCAAGAGCGCGACGCCGCCCCCTAAGAAGGTGCCGCACGCAGCGCCCGCCGTGGCCGAGCCACCTGCGGAGAAGCCGAAGGCGGCGCGTCCCATGACGCCGCCGCCGCGCGAGCTCCCCCGCCCGGCGGCCACCACGCCGACCCCCGCGCGCCCTGCCGCCGTGCCGGCGGACGGTGATGACGTCGAGGCCGCCGAGCCAGGCAGCCTGCTCGCCGGCCCGCGCAACGTGCAGCCCTATATCGTCAAGCGCGGCGAGCTGTACATGAGCAAGGAGCAGCTCGACCACTTCCGCAACATCCTCAACAGCTGGAAGCGCGACCTGATGGTCGAGGTCGATCGCACCGTCTCGCACATGAAGGACGAGGCTGCGAACTTCCCCGATCCGAACGACCGCGCCACGCAGGAAGAGGAGTTCAGCCTCGAGCTGCGCACGCGCGATCGAGAGCGCAAACTCATCCGCAAGATCGATGAGGCGCTGAAGCGCATCGAGGACGGCTCCTACGGCTACTGCCTCGAGACCGGTGAAGAGATCGGCATCAAGCGCCTCGAAGCGCGCCCCGTCGCGACCCTCAGCATCGAGGCGCAGGAACGGCGCGAGCGGCGCGAGCGCCAGTACGGCGATCGCGACGACCGCTATCGCTGAGCCCGGCGCCGGGGTCACAGCGTACGCCGGGCGCTTCGCGCCCTCACCTACGGGTCCGCTCCATCTCGGCTCGCTGCTTGCCGCGCTCGGCAGCTTCCTCGACGCACGCCAGCACGGCGGGCGCTGGCGGCTGCGCATCGAGGATCTCGACCGCGAGCGGGTGGTTCCGGGCTGCGCCGATGCCATGCTGCGCACTCTCGAGGCACACGCTCTCGAGTGGGACGGCGCCATCGAGTATCAGAGCGCGCACACCGAGCGCTATGCACAGGCGCTTCGCACCTTGAGATCCCAGGGCCGCACCTTCGAATGCAGCTGCACGCGCTCTGAGCTCACCGACGGCGGCTATCGCGGCACCTGCCGCGACGCACCCGCCAGGGACGGCCCCACGGCCACGCGCTTCCGCGTCGATGACGGCGAGACCGCGTTCGAGGATCGTGCCCAGGGTCGCTGCGCCTTCAGCCTGCGCGAGCGCGGCGACTTCGTCATCCGGCGGCGCGACGGCGTCATCGCCTATCAGCTCGCCGTGGTGATCGACGATGCACAGGCCGGGATCACGGATGTGGTACGGGGCGCCGACCTCCTCGACAACACCCCCTGGCAGCTGGCGCTGCAACGGGCCCTGTCGCTGCCGACACCCCGCTACCTGCACCTGCCGCTGGTCATGGAGGGCGTGCGCGGCAAGCTCAGCAAGTCCCGTCAGGCGCTGGCGCTCGATCCGCGGATGGCCGGACCTCAATTATATCAATCGCTTACGCTCCTTATGCAGGCCCCGCCACTCTCGCTCAAGCTCGAGTCTCCGCGCGCCATTCTGGATTGGGCGCGCCAGCATTGGAGTCTGGACCGATTCCAGGGAAGGCGTGAGGTGCTGCGGCCGGAGTGAGCCGGCAGCGAAGTTGGATGTTGGGAGTTGGGTTCGCGTTGCGGTTGTACTAAGGTAGCGCCAGACGCCCGGCACTAAGGAAGGTGCATTACCGAGAGTGAGGGACGTGCGATGAGCGAACCGCGCACCATAAAAAAGTATCCCAACAGGCGGTTGTATGACACGGTCGAGAGCCGTTACATCACGCTGGCGGACATCCGCCGGCTGGTGATCGAGCGCATCGACTTCGTGGTCATCGACAAGAAGACCCAGGGGGACATCACCCGCTCGATCCTGCTGCAGGTCATCGCGGAGCAGGAGCACGGCAATGAGCCGCTCATGAGCCGTGACTTCCTGTCACAGGTGATCCGTTCCTACGGGGTCGCCGGCCGCGGGATGGTCGGTAGCTGTCTCGAGCAGAGTCTGCGGCAATTCGCCAGTCAGGCTGCCGGGCGCCCGCCGCCGCAAGGCTCCGCCTAGCCTAGCGGTCCGCCGCTACCGGCGTGCGAACGCGCGGCGCGCGTTTGCGCATTCATTGGAACCGGCGGGTGGCTTGGCGGGCGAAAGTCACACCTTTCGCCCCAGGTTCAAGTCGGCTGTTCGGCTGGCCCGCGGACCGCGCCCATCAGTGCGGCGCGTCGACGTCCCGCATCGACAGGCGGATGCGCCCCTGGCGATCGACCTCGAGCACCTTGACCCGAATCACGTCGCCCTCGCGCAGCTTGTCGCTGACGCGCTCGACCCGCTCGTTCGAGATCTGTGAGATGTGCACCAGACCATCGCGCCCCGGCAGGATCGTGACGAACGCCCCGAAGTCCATGAGGCGCGCGACCTTGCCCTCGTAGATGCGTCCCACCTCGACGTCGGCGGTGATGAGCTCGACGCGCCGCTGCGCTTCGCGCCCTGCCGCCCCCGAGACCGAGGCGATCTTCACGGTGCCATCGCTCTCGATGTCGATGGTGGTGCCGGTCTCCTCGGTGATCTGGCGGATGACCGCGCCACCCTTGCCGATGACGTCGCGGATCTTCTCCGGATCGATCTTCAAGGTGATGATCGACGGCGCCCACTCGGACATCTTCTCGCGCGACTGCTGGATCACGCGGTTCATCTCGCCGAGGATGTGCAGGCGGCCTTCCCGCGCCTGCTCGAGCGCGACCTTCATGATCTCAGGCGTCACGCCCTCGACCTTGATGTCCATCTGCAGCGCGGTCACTCCGTCTTTGGTGCCGGCGACCTTGAAATCCATGTCGCCGAGATGATCCTCGTCACCGAGAATGTCGGTGAGCACCTTGTAGCGATTGCCCTCGAGCACCAGCCCCATGGCAACCCCTGCCACCGGGGCCTTGATCGGCACTCCGGCGTCCATGAGCGACAGCGAGGTACCGCACACGCTCGCCATGGAGCTCGAGCCGTTCGACTCGAGGATCTCAGATACCACGCGGATCACGTACGGGAACGTCGTCATGTCGGGCATCACGGCCTTGACGCCGCGGCGCGCCAGGTTGCCGTGGCCGATCTCGCGCCGTTTCGGCGAGCCCATCATCCCGGTCTCGCCGACCGAGAACGGCGGGAAGTTGTAGTGCAGCATGAACGGCTCGCGGCGCTCGCCCTCGAGGCCGTCGATGATCTGCGCGTCGCGGGTCGTGCCGAGGGTGGTGACCACCAGCGCCTGCGTCTCGCCGCGGGTGAAGAGCGCCGAGCCGTGGGTACGGGGCAGCACCCCGACCTTGACGCTGATCGGACGCACGGTGCGTGTGTCGCGACCGTCGATGCGCGGCTCACCGTTGAGGATGCGCTGGCGCACGATGGTGCTCTCGAGCTTGAACAGCACGTTCTCGACGGCGTCCTTGCTCCACTTGGGTGCGTCGCCGCCGGTGAGGGCGGTGAGCGTCGTCGCCTTGATCTCGTTGAGGCGCGCGTGGCGCTGCTGTTTCTCGGTAATGCTGTAGGCCGCGGCGAGCGCCGCGTTCGCCTGCAGCGTCACATCCGCCGTCAGCGCGGCATCGTCCGCCGCCGGCGCCCAGCTCCAGCGCGCCTTGCCGGCCTCGGCGGCCAGTGCCTTGATGGCGCTGATCGCGACCTGCATCTGCTCGTGGCCGAACACCACCGAGCCGAGCATGACCTCCTCGGAGAGGCCCTTGGCCTCGGACTCGACCATGAGCACCGCGTGCTCGGTGCCGGCGACCACCAGGTGCAGCTGTGACTGCGTGAGATCAGCCGCCGTGGGGTTGAGCAGGTACTTGCCGTCGCGGTAGCCGACGCGCGCCGCGCCGATCGGGCCGTTGAAAGGAATGCCCGACAGCGCCAGCGCAGCCGAGGCGCCGAGCAGTGCCGGAATGTCGGCGTCGATGTCCGGATCCATCGACACCACGGTCGCGACCACCTGCACGTCGTTGTAGAAGCCGTCCGGGAACAGCGGACGGATCGGGCGGTCGATGAGCCGTGAGGTCAGCGTCTCCTTCTCGGTCGGCCGGCCCTCGCGCTTGAAGAAGCCGCCGGGGATACGGCCCGCGGCGTAGGTCTTCTCGACGTAGTTGACGGTCAGGGGGAAGAAATCCCGGCCCGGCTGGGCGGATGGCTGTGCACAGGCGGTGACCAGGACGACGGTGTCTCCCATGGAGACGCGTACCGCACCTTCGGCCTGACGGGCGACCTCGCCCGTCTCAATGGTGACCGTGTGCGGGCCATACGGAAACGACTTGCTGACGACGCTCAAAGCTTCATTCCTCGGAAGTGTGGGGTTCGGCCAAAAATCAACCGGGCCGCGGTCTCGATGACGGCGGCCCCGATGTTCTCAGCGGCGCAGTCCCAGTCGCTCGACGAGCTCCTGGTACTTCTGCGGTTGGGTGTCTTTTAGATAGTCGAGGAGCTTGCGGCGCTGGTTGACCATCTTCACCAGCCCACGCCTCGAGGCGTGATCGCGCTTGTGCGCGGTGAAGTGGCCGCCGAGATCGTTGATGCGCTCGGAGAGAAGCGCGACCTGTACCTCGGGTGAGCCGGTATCGCTCGGTCCGCGGCGGAACTGCGCGAGGATGCCGCCCTTTTTCTCGCTGGTTAAAGCCATTGCGCGATTGTCCTAACTACTTGTCTTAAGAGCCCTTTTGGTAAGCCGCGTATTGTACCTGTGGGCGAGCCTGTCGGACAAGCTACGCGCCGCTCGCGGACGGGTAAACGCAGCGCTCGGTCGTGCGTTTGAGGAGCCGGGACCCTAAGCCCCGAGCCTCCCTCGAGGCGGGCATCCCGTGCGCAGATCCTCGGGGAGTTCCGGCTCCCTTGCGGCGCACCAGCGACCGGCATAGGCTCGTAAAAGAGGTGATTGCCATGCTGAAAACCTTCGCCATCGGCGCCTGCCTCGCCTCGCTAGCGGCTTGCGCTTCCGCTCCCACGACCCCGGACAAGATGCAGGCAGCGGCCGCGAAGCCGGCCTCGGGCTGCGTCGCCCAGACGGCGACCCGCATTCCGGTCAAGGATGATCAGTGCGCGGGCTTCGGCAATACATACACGCAGCAGGACATTCAGAACACCGGTCAGACGTACCTCGGTCCGGCGCTGCAGATGCTGGATCCGTCGGTGCGCACCGGTCACTGAGCAAGCGGTTCGCGCACATGCTGAGAACGCTGTTTGCCCTGGTGCTCGCGCTTACGCTGGCGGCGTGCGCGAACACTCCGGCATCGACTCTTCATCCGGTGACCGCGAGCAGCCTGCCGCTCGGCTGCGTGCCCGATGCCAGCACGCGCAAGTGCGACGCCTTTGGTACTTACTACAAGGGCGATGACCTGCGCAGCACCGGCGCCCAGCACGTCGGCGCCGCGCTCAACCAGGTCGACCCGGAACTGACGCATTAACCGGGATTGAGCAGCCGCTTCGGCCGCACGTTCCCCGCCGCGTCGATGATCCCCAATCCGAGGAAGCGGCCCGACAGGTCGTAAAGGCGCGCGCGCGCGCTGCTCCCGGCGGGCACCGCGGGTATCACCGTCCCGGCGGCCACGTTCTGACCCTTGAGCAGCCGCGCGACGAGCGCCTCCGGCAGCGCGACGCGCGCGAGGTGCTCGAGCGGCAGATCCACGGGCAGGAGCCTCAGGCGCTCGCCCCGCTCGTGCTGCGCCTCGAGCGAGTCGAGCGTATGCATCATCTCGCGCTCGAAGGGCTCGACCGACAGCCGGCGCAGCGCGCTCACGAAACCGACCGTTCCGAGGCGCACGGCGATGTCCTCGGCCAGTACCCGCACGTACGTGCCCTTTGAGCAGCGCGTCTGCAGCTCGAGCGACTCGGCCGCGAGGCCGAGCAGCTCGAGTGCATGAATCTCGATGGCGCGCGCGGCGCGCTCCACCACCTGGCCGGCGCGCGCCAGCCGATAGAGCGGCGCGCCCTGCTGCTTGAGCGCCGAATACATGGGCGGTACCTGGCTCTGCGGACCGAGAAAGCCCGCGAGCGCCGCCTCGACGGTGGCGCGGTGGAGGGGGGGCACCGCGGCCGACTCCGTGACCTCGCCCTCGGCATCGCCGGTGGCGGTGCGTTCGCCGAGGGCGACGGTGAAGCGGTAGCACTTCTCGCCCGAGACGATGTCGCCGGCGATCTTGGTGGCTTCGCCGATGCAGATCGGCAGCATTCCGGTCGCGAGCGGATCCAAGCTGCCGGCATGGCCGGCCTTGGCGCCGTCGAACAGCCGCCGCACGCGCTGCAGAGCTGCGTTCGACGACAGTCCACGCGGCTTGTCGAGCAGGAGAATACCGCTCGGCATTGAACCCTCAGCGGCGCTGATCGCCCGTGCCTGGTGCGCCCGCCGCATCGGACGCGCCCGCCCCCTCCGGCGCTGCGGTGGCGGCGCGATCGTCCGCCCCTGCCGCGGCATCACTCCTGGCGCGATCGCCGGTTACCGCCCGGTCGATGAGCGAGGTGAGCCGCTCTGCCTCCTCGGCGCTCGCATCGAAGACAAACTCGAGGCGCGGCGCGTGCCGCAGCGACAGGCGCCGCCCGAGCTCGCCGCGCAGGAAGCTCGCCGCATGCGTGAGCCCCAGGCGTACCTGATCCGGCGGCTGAAGTGATGCAAACGGGGTGAAGAACACCCGCGCCGTAGCCTTGTCGGGCGCGACCTGCACGGCGGTGATCGTGACGTTGCCGACGCGCGGGTCCTTTACCTCGCGCGCGATCAGCGCCGCGAGGACCCGCTGGATCTCCGACTCGATGCGCCGGGTACGGGCCTCGCTCACGGCTGCGCCCTAATCACAGCGTGCGCGCGACCTCGACGCGTGCGAAGCACTCGATCTGATCGTTGACGCGCACGTCCTGGTAGTTCTTCACACCGATACCGCACTCGGTACCGGCGCGCACCTCGCCGACGTCGTCCTTGAAGCGGCGCAGCGACTCGAGCGCGCCCTCGAAGATCACCACGTTGTCGCGCAGCACGCGGATCGGGTTGTTGCGCTTGACGAGCCCCTCGGTGACCAGACAGCCGGCCACCACGCCGAACTTCGAGGAACGGAACACCTCGCGCACCTGGGCGACGCCGACGATCTGCTCCTTGATTTCCGGCTGCAGCATGCCGGTCATCATCTGCTTCACGTCGTCGATGGCTTCGTAGATGATCGAGTAGTAGCGCACCTCGACGCCGGTCTCCTTCATGGCATCGCGCGCACTGGCATCAGCGCGCACATTGAAGCCGATGATGTGCGCCCGCGAGGCGGCGGCCAGCTGCACGTCCGAGACCGTGATGCCGCCTAAACCGCTGGCGATCACCTTCACCTGTACCTCATCCGTCGACAGCTTGCCGAGCGCTTCGTTGAGCGCCTCGGCGCTCCCCTGCACGTCGCTCTTGATGAGCACCGACACCACGCCCGCCTTGGCCTCGCCCATCTGCGAGAACACGTCTTCGCTGCGCATGGTCTGGCGCGCGAGCTTCACGTCGCGGAACTTGCCCTGGCGGTACAGTGCCACTTCGCGCGCCTTGCGCTCGCTCTCGGCGGCCAGGATCTCATCGCCGGCGTTCGGCGGACTCGAGAGGCCGAGTACCACCACCGGCATGGAGGGCGGGGCCTCAGCCACGGCCTTACCGTTCTCGTCGAACATGGCGCGCACGCGCCCGAACTCCGATCCCGCGATGATCGGATCGCCGACGTGCAGCGTACCTTTCTTGACCAGCACGGTCGCGACCGCGCCGCGCCCCTTCTCGATGCTCGACTCGATCACCACGCCCGAGGCGAGCCCGGTGCGCGGGGCACGCAGCTCGAGCACCTCGGACTGCAGCAGAATGGCCTCCAGCAGCTGATCGACACCCGCGCCGGTGCGCGCCGAGACGTTGACGAACATGTTCTGGCCGCCCCAGTCCTCGGCGATCACCTCGTGCTTGGAGAGCTCGGTGCGCACGCGATCGACGTCGGCGTCGCTCTTGTCGATCTTGTTAACCGCCACGACGATCGGCACGTTGGCCGCGCGCGCGTGCTGGATCGCTTCCACGGTCTGGGGCATGACGCCATCGTCGGCCGCCACCACCAGCACCACGACGTCGGTGGCCTTGGCGCCGCGGGCGCGCATGGCGGTGAACGCCGCATGTCCCGGGGTGTCGAGGAAGGTGATGACGCCCTTGGGCGTCTCGACATGATAGGCGCCGATGTGCTGGGTGATGCCGCCCGCCTCGCCCGCCGCCACCTTGGTGCGGCGGATATAGTCGAGGAGCGAGGTCTTGCCGTGATCGACGTGACCCATCACCGTGACCACGGGCGGTCGCGGCTCGGCGTCGCTGTCCGCCTGGCCGCCCTGCAGGTTGGCCTCGATCTGGTCCTCCTTGAGGAGCTTCGGCGTGTGTCCCATCTCCTCGACCACCAGCACCGCGGTGTCCTGGTCGATCGGCTGGTTGATGGTTGCCATCACGCCCATGTTCATGAGCGCCTTGATGACCTCGTTCGCCTTGACGGCCATCTTCTGCGCCAGCTCGGCGACCGTGACGGTCTCGCCGATGCCCACCTCGCGCACCACGGGCGCCGTCGGCATCTCGAAGCCATGGCGGCCCTCCGGCGCGCTCTGCAGGGGACGTGACCTGGCACGCCGCTTCTTCTTGTAGCGCGAGCTGACATCGCCCGTGACATGCAGCTCCTGGCGCCCGTAGCGGGTTTGCTGTTTGTCATCGGCCGGCGCCGGCGCCGGCGCTCCGACGGCGGGCCGCTCGCGCGCCGGCGGCGGCGGGGTCACTGCCTGCGGCCGCTCGCGCTCGGTGGCGCGCCGGTCATGCTCTTCGCGCTCGCGGGTGCGGCGTGCCTCATCGTCGCGGGTACGCTGCTCGGCCGCGCGCCGCGCCTCGTCCTGGGCCCGGCGCCGAGTCTCCTCCTCCTCGACGCGGCGGCGGTTCTCGGTTTCGAGCCGCTCGCGCTCACGGCGTTCGCTCTCCAGGCGCTCGGCCTCGAGTCGCACGGCCTCCTCGGCCTCGTGGCGCCGGTGATCGATCTCGTCCTGCTGCGCGCGCGCCTGCTCCTCGAGCACGTCGCGCTTGATGTAGGTGCGCTTCTGGCGCACCTCGACGTTCACGGTGCGGGCGCGCCCCTGGATGCTCGCCAGCTTCAGCGCGCTCTGCGTCTTGCGCTTGAGCGTGATCTTGCGCGGTGCACCGTCGCTGTCAGCCTCGCTGCCGTGGCTGCGGCGCAGATGCGTCAGCAGCTCGAGCTTGGCGTCGTCGCTGATGCGATCCTCGGGTCCCTCGACCTTGATGCCCGCCTGATCGAGCTGCACCAGCAGCCGATCGACCGGTACCTTGAGGACTTCCGCGAACTGGGAAACGGTCACTTCCGCCATAGACTCACGCCTCGCTCGCGAACCACGGGGCACGCGCCGTCATAATGAGCGCCGCCGCCTTCTCCGCAGCCAGCCCCTCGATGTCGGCGAGCTCGTCCACCGACTGCTCGGCGAGCTCCTCGCGCGTACGCACTCCGCGCCGCGCCAGCGCCAGCGCCAGATCCGGGCTCATGCCCTCGAGCAGCAGCAGGTCGTCCGCCGGCATCGACTGATCGAGCGTCTCCTCGCTGGCGATCGCCTGTGTCAGCAGCACGTCGCGCGCGCGGTTGCGCAGCTCCTTCACCATGTCGTCGTCGAACTCCTCGATCGCCGCCAGCTCCGCCTGCGGCACGTACGCGATCTCCTCGATGGTGGAGAACCCCTCCTGCGCGAGGATCGTGGCGACGTCCTCATCGACGTCCAGCTGCTTCATGAAGTTCGCGACCAGCTCCTTGGACTCCGTGTCGCTCTTCGCCTCGGCATCCGACTCGGTCATCACGTTGAGATCCCAGCCCGACAGCTGGCTCGCGAGACGGATGTTCTGCCCGCCGCGGCCGATGGCCTGGGAGAGCTTGTCCTCCGCCACCGCGATATCCATGCTGTGCGAGTCCTCGTCGACCACGATCGACATGACCTCGGCGGGCGACATGGCATTGATGACGAACTGCGCCGCGTTGTCGTCGTACGGAATGATGTCGACCCGCTCGCCGGCGATCTCATTCGATACTGCCTGCACGCGCGAACCGCGCATGCCGACGCACGCGCCCACCGGATCGATGCGCGGATCGTTGCTGCGCACGGCGATCTTGGCGCGCACGCCCGGATCGCGGGCGGCGCCCAGAATCTGGATGAGCCCCTGGCCCACCTCCGGAACCTCGAGCTTGAAGAGCTCGACGAGGAACTCCGGCGCGGTGCGCGTCAGGAACAGCTGCGGGCCCCGCGGCTCGGAACGCACCTCCTTGAGGAACGCCTTGATGCGGTCCTGGGGCTTGGCCTGCTCGCGCGGGATCATCTCGGTGCGCGGCACGAAGCCCTCGGCGTTCGAGCCCAGATCAACATAAATGCCGTTGCGATCGATGCGCTTCACGACCCCGCCCACCAGCGTGCCGACGCGGTCGCGGTACGCCTCCACCACCTGGGCGCGCTCGGCCTCGCGCACCTTCTGCACGATCACCTGCTTGGCCTGCTGCGCGGCGATGCGTCCGAAGCCCACCGACTCCATCGGCTGCTCGACGAAACCGCCCACCTGGGCGGCGGCATCCAGATCGAGCCCGTCCTCGAGCCGCAGCTCGCGCTCGGGCACCTCGAGCTCCTTGGAGTCATCGGCGAACACCTTCCAGCGGCGGAAGGTGTCGTAATCGCCGCTCTTGCGATCGATGGCGACGCGCACGTCCCACTCCTCGCCGTGCTTCTTGCGCGTTGCGGACGCGAGCGCGGCTTCGAGCGCTTCGAAGATCACTTCTTTGTCGACACCCTTCTCGTTGGAGACGGCATCGACCACCATGAGAATTTCCTTGTTCACTGCTCGCTACCTCACGCCGCGTCCCCTCAGGACGCGAGCCTCGCCTTACCAATTTCCGCAAATGTCAGCGCCACCCGCTCCTTGTCCACCGCGAGTGCGATCCCGCCCTCATCCACCGCCAGCAGCTCGCCCGTGTAGCGCCGCCGGCCGGCGCGCGGCTCCTTGAGCTCGACGAACACCCGTGCGCCGACAAAGCGCCCGAAATGCGCCGGCGTCCGCAGCACGCGATCGAATCCGGGCGAGGACACCTCCAGCGTGTAGGCGCTCGTAATCGGGTCCTCGACGTCGAGGAGCGCGGAGATCTCGCGGCTCACCCGCTCGCAGTCCTCCAGGCCGACTCCGGCGGCGGCGTCGATGAAGACGCGCAAGCTCCCGCGCCCGTGTCCGGCGCCGTACTCGAGATCGACCAGCTCGTAGCCGAGTCGGCCGACGAGCGGCTCGATGAGCTCGAGCAGCCGCTCCCGCAGAGTCGTCGCCATTGCCTCTCCCACCCGGATGCACTACCCGTCGCCCAAAACAAAAATGGGCCACAAGGCCCATCTCACCGTCCCGCCACCTCCAAAAGGATGCGAAAAAAATAAAAGCCCCGTGGGGGGCTTTCCGGTCGTACTGTCTCGGGGGTAACGCGCCGGGTCCTTAACACCCCCGAACATCGCGCCACCAGCCACCCGTTCCCCGCGCGGCATGCCAGCCAGACCCGCGGGGGCGCGCATTCTACCCGAACCTAAGGGGTAGTGGAACTGTGGCGGCAGACCCCGCCGCGGATCGTCCCGCTCGAGCCCGCGCCCGGGCGCTGCCGCAGCGGCAGCGCAGACCTTTATTATGGCGGATTGGCGTGAGGAGTAGCCTCGATGAACGACCACACTACCCGCCCGGCGCTGCGCGCCCCACGCGGCACGCAGCGCTCCTGCCGCAGCTGGCTCACGGAGGCGCCGCTGCGCATGCTGATGAACAACCTCGACCCTGAGGTGGCCGAGCGCCCCGGGGAGCTCGTGGTGTACGGCGGCATCGGCAAGGCAGCGCGCAACTGGCAATGCTTCGATCAGATCGTGGCGGCGCTGCGCGCCCTGAAGGACGATGAGTCGCTCCTCATCCAGTCGGGCAAGCCCGTCGGGGTGTTCAGGACCCATGCGGATGCCCCGCGGGTGCTGATCGCCAACTCCAATCTCGTGGCGCGCTGGGCCGACTGGGATCACTTCAACGCGCTTGACCGCAAGGGCCTGATGATGTTCGGGCAGATGACCGCGGGCTCGTGGATCTACATCGGCAGCCAGGGCATCGTCCAGGGCACCTATGAGACCTTCGTCGAGATGGGGCGGCAGCACTTCGGCGGCAATCTCGCCGGCAAGTGGATCCTGACGGCGGGCTTAGGCGGCATGGGCGGTGCGCAGCCGCTCGCCGCCACCCTGGCGGGAGCCTCGATGCTCGCCATCGAATGCCGCCCGGAGCGCATCGCCAAGCGACTCGAGACGCGCTACCTCGACACGGAGGCGGCGAGCCTCGAGGAAGCGCTCGAGCTCCTCGAGCGCGCACGCCGCGACGGTCGACCGCTCTCGGTGGGGCTGCTCGGCAATGCCTGCGAGGTGCTGCCGGAGCTCCTGCGCCGCGGCGCCCGGCCGGATGCGGTGACGGATCAGACCTCGGCGCACGATCCGGTGAATGGCTACCTGCCGCAGCGCTGGACGGTCGAGCAGTGGGACCGGCTGCGCACCAAGGATCCGCAGCAGGTGGCGCGCGAGGCGCGTGCCTCGATGCGCCGGCACGTCGAGGCCATGCTGGAGTTCCAGAAGCTCGGTATCCCGGTGTTCGACTACGGCAACAACCTGCGCCAGGTCGCCTTCGATGAGGGGCTGAAGGATGCCTTCGCCTTTCCCGGCTTCGTGCCGGCCTACATCCGCCCGCTCTTCTGCCGCGGCATGGGGCCGTTCCGCTGGGTGGCGCTGTCGGGCGACCCGGAGGACATCTACCGGACCGATGCGCGGGTGCGCGAGCTCCTGCCCGAAGACACCCACCTGCACCATTGGCTCGACATGGCGCGCGAGCGCATCCAGTTCCAGGGATTGCCGGCGCGCATCTGCTGGGTGGGGCTCGGCGACCGGCACCGCCTCGGCCTCGCCTTCAACGAGATGGTGGCGCGCGGGGAGCTCAAGGCGCCGGTGGTCATCGGCCGCGATCACCTCGACTCGGGCTCGGTCGCGAGCCCCAACCGCGAGACCGAGGCGATGCGCGACGGCTCGGACGCGGTCGCCGACTGGCCGCTGCTGAATGCGCTCCTCAACACCGCGAGCGGCGCGACCTGGGTGTCGATCCATCACGGCGGCGGGGTCGGCATGGGCTACTCGCAGCACGCCGGCGTCGTGATCGTGTGCGACGGCACGCCGCAGGCCGCGCAGCGCATCGAGCGCGTGCTGTGGAACGATCCGGCGAGCGGCGTGATGCGCCACGCCGATGCGGGCTATGAGCTCGCGATCGAGTGCGCGCGCGAGCGTGGCCTGAACCTGCCGTTCCTGCCACCGACGCACTGACACGCATGCCGGGGAGCCTGAAGGTCTGGCGCAACGCGCGCCTCGCCACCTGCAATGCGGCGCTCGGCCTCATCGAGCACGGCGCGCTCCTCACCCGCGGCGGCCGCATCGAGTGGGTCGGCGCCGAGGCCACACTGCCGCAGGCAGTTGCGGCCGCGGGCCTGGCTGCGGCCGAGGTGCACGACCTGGGACAGGCCTGGGTGACGCCGGGGCTCATCGACTGCCACACGCATCTGGTGTTCGCCGGCAACCGCGCGACCGAGTACGCCGCCCGACTGCGCGGCCGCAGCTACGAGGAGATCGCGCGCTCAGGCGGCGGCATCCTCTCCACCATGCGCGCGGTGCGCGCGGCGAGTGAGCAGCAGCTGTTCGATGAGAGTGCCCCCAGGCTCGCCGCACTCGCCGCCGAAGGAGTGACGACGGTCGAGATCAAGTCCGGCTACGGCCTGACGCTCAACGATGAGGCCAAGATGCTGCGCGTCGCGCGTCATCTGGGACGCGCCTTCCCGGTCACGGTGCGCACCACGCTGCTCGCGGCACATAGCGTGCCGCCCGAGTACCAGGGCCGGAGCGAGGCCTACATCGAGGACATCGCGAGCGAGTGGCTGCCGCAGCTCGCCGCCCAGGGGCTCATCGATGCGGTCGATGTGTTCTGCGAGCGCATCGCCTTCAGCGTCGCGCAGGCGCAGCGCCTCTTCGCTGCGGCCCGTGAGCTCGGGTTACCGGTGAAGCTGCACGCCGAGCAGCTCTCGAATCTCGGCGGCACGCTCATGGCGGCAGGCTTTGGTGCCCTGTCCTGCGATCACCTCGAGTTCGCGGGCACCGCGGAGGCTGAGGCGCTCGCGCGTTCCGGCACCGTCGCGGTGCTGCTGCCGGTCGCCTTCTACTGCCTGGCGGATGAGCGGCGCCCGCCGATTGCCGCGCTGCGCGCGGCGGGCGCTGCGATGGCGCTCGCGAGCGACTGCAACCCAGGCTCCGCGCCCGGCGCTTCGCTGCTCGTGGCGATGAGCATGGGCACGCGGCTCTTCGGGCTCACCGCCGAGGAGGCGCTGCTCGCCGTCACGCGCCACGCGGCCCGGGCGCTCGGTCTGGAGGGCGAGCGCGGCGTGCTGGCACCCGGCAAGGCGGCCGACTTCGTAGTGTGGAACGTCGCCGCACCCGAGGAGCTCGGTTACTGGATTGGCTTCAATCCCCGCCGGACCGTGGTCCGCGCGGGCGAGGTACTGCGATGGCCGAACACGCCCCCCTGAAACTCGGCGCGCGACCGCTGCGCCTCGCGGAACTGCGGCGCGTCCTGGAGCACCCGCTCGCGGTCGAGATCGACCCCGGTTCGCTCGGCGCGGTGCACGCCTCGCATACGGCGACCGCGCGCCTCGCCGCCGCCGAGGCGCCCGCCTACGGCATCAACACGGGCTTCGGGCTGCTCGCGCAGACCCGCATACCCGCCGCGCAGCGCACGCTCCTGCAGCGCAACATCATCCTGTCGCACAGCGCGGGCGTCGGTCCGCTGCTCGATGATGCGGTCGTACGGCTGACGATGGTGCTCAAGCTCGCGAGTCTCCTGCAGGGCTTCTCCGGAGTGAGCGAGGAGCTGGTGCGCTTTCTCGAGCGGCTCATCAACTCCGGGCTCACGCCGTGCGTGCCGGCGCAGGGCTCGGTCGGCGCGTCCGGCGACCTGGCGCCGCTTGCGCACCTGTCGCTCGCCGTACTGGGCCTGGGCGAGGTCCGCCGCCACGGCGAGGTGCTGCCGGCCGCCGAGGCGCTGGCGCAGGAGGGTCTCGCGCCGCTCACGCTCGGACCCAAAGAGGGCCTGGCGCTGCTCAATGGCACGCAGGTCTCGACCGCACTCGCGCTCGCCGGGCTCTTCGAGCTCGAGACCGCGTTCGCCGCCGCGGTGGTGAGCGGCAGCATGTCGGTCGATGCCCTCGCCGGGAGCGATACGCCGTTTGATCCGCGCATCCATCGGGTGCGCGGCCACGGTGGTCAGGCGCACGTCGCGCAGGTGTACCGCGAGCTGCTGGCGGGAAGTGAGATCCGCGACTCGCATCGCGACTGCCCGCGCGTGCAGGACCCCTATTCGCTGCGCTGCCAGCCGCAGGTGATGGGTGCCTGCCTCGACCTCATCAATACGCAGGCCGCAACCCTTGCCACCGAGGCGAATGCCGTCACCGACAACCCGCTGATCTTCGCCGACACCGGCGAGGCGCTCTCGGGCGGCAACTTCCACGCCGAGCCGGTGGCCTTCGCGGCCGACATCCTGGCGCTCGCCGCCACCGAGATCGCCTCGATCGCCGAGCGGCGTCTGGCGCTGCTCGTCGATCCGAAAATGAGCGGGCTCGCGCCGTTTCTCGCGCCCGACAGCGGCGTCAACTCCGGATTCATGATGGCGCAGGTGACCGCCGCGGCGCTCACCGCCGAGAACCGCATGCTGAGCCACCCGGCGAGCGTCGACAGCATCCCGACATCCGCCAACCAGGAGGATCACGTCAGCATGGCGACCCACGGCGCGCGGCGGCTGCTGGCCATGACGCGCAACACGCTCACCGTGGCGGCGATCGAGTTTCTGGCCGCGGCTCAGGGCCTCGATCTGCGCGCGCCGCTGCGGACCTCGCCAAAGCTCAGCGCCGCACACGGGGCGCTGCGGCTCAAGGTGCCATTCGCAAAGAGTGACCGGCTGCTGGCGCTCGACATCGAGGCCGCGTTGCAGACCGTGCGGCTGCCCGAGGTGCAGTCGCTGGCGCGCTCGCTGCTACCGAGCTGTCGCTGACTTCTAGCCGGTAGCGTACTGCGCCGACTTCTCCGGCGTACTGCCGGAGTCGTCGGGTCCGCCCGACCCGCCGCCCTGCTGCTCGCGCTTGATGCGCTCGTAGATTTCCTCGCGATGCACGGCGACGTGCTTCGGCGCGTTGATGCCGACGCGGACCTGGTTACCCTTCACGCCGAGTACCGTGATGGTCACATCGTCGCCAATCATTACCGTCTCACCGACCCGTCGCGTGAGAATCAGCATCTTTTGACCCCCGAATTATAGTTCTGCACTTGCAACGACCGACCCCTTCGGTCCGCGTGCTTATCCTTGGAAGCGTACGCGGAAATGGCCCCAAAGAAAAATTTGCCGCGTCGCAATAACGCTCGTCCTTGAACGATTGCGCCATGTTACCGGACATCCGTCCGGTCGGGGTGCCGCCTTCACTTAAGCAGGTGTTCAATAGCGGCGGCGGCCTCCCGGGCGCGCGAACCGACCAGGACGTGCAGCACCTGCGGTGCCGCCACGGCCACACCCCGGACGGCCACCGCGCGCAGCGCCACCGGATCGACGCGCCCGGCATCGCGCAGCGTGACGCGCAGCCGCCCGGCGAGCGCCTCCACGGTAAGGACATTGGCGCGCCCGCCGAGGGCCGCCAGCAGCGGCGCAGCGTCCGGCACGGGCGCAGCGCCCGCCGCCGCGGCAGCCGCTGGCGCCGCCGCAGGCTGCGGCGCCAGCGCGCCGACCCGTAAGTGCGTGCCCTGCCGAGGATTCGCGGCCCGCAGCAGGGCACGCATCTCGCCGGCGAGCTGATCCGCGACCGGACCGACGACGACCTGCAGCGCATTGCCTCCCGGGCGCACCACGCCGGCAGCTCCCAGGCGTTTGAGCGCGGCCGGATCTACGGCGTGCGCATCGGCCATCGCGAGGCGCAGCCGCGTGGCACAGGCATCGAGCGAGACGATGTTGCCCGCACCGCCAAGCGCCGCGAGGTAACCGCGCGCCCGCTCTCCCGGCTCGGGCGCTGCCTGTGACGCGGCACCGGCTCCGTCCCCCGGATCGCGGCCGGGAGTGTGCAGATCGAAGCGCACGATGACGAAGCGGAACAGGAAGTAATAGAGCGCGAAGTACAGCGCACCCACCGGCAGGAGCATCAACGGGTGCGTGGCGCGGTTGTAATTCAGAACATAGTCAAAGAGTCCCGCAGAAAAGCTGAAGCCGAGGTGAACACCGAGCGCATGCATGACGATGAACGCGACGCCGGTGAGGAGCGCGTGCACGGCATAGAGCGCCGGCGCGAGGAACATGAAGGTGAACTCGATCGGCTCGGTGACCCCGGTGAGCACCGAGGTGAGCGCGATCGAGCCGAGTAGCCCAGCGACTGCGCGGCGGCGCTCGGGGAGGGCTGCGTGGTACATCGCGAGACAGGCCGCCGGCAGGCCGAACATCATCACCGGGAAGAATCCCGCCATGAATTCGCCCGCGCTTGGATCACCGGCGAAGAAGCGCCGCTGGTCGCCGGTGATGCCGTGGAAATCCCCGAGCAGGTACCAGGCGATGTTGTTGATGATGTGATGCAGCCCGGTGACGATCAGGATGCGGTTGAGGACCCCGTAGGCAAACAGCCCGAGAGATCCGGCGTGCAGCACCGTCTGGCTGAGCGCATCCATGCCGGCTTCGAGGCGCTGCCACTCGCTGCCGAAGAGCAGCGCGAGCCCAAGACCCGCGAGTCCGCTCACGATCGGCACGAACCGTCGGCCGCCGAAGAAGGCGAGGTAGCTGGGCAGATTGATGTTGTAGAAGCGGTTGTAAAGCGCCCCGGAGATGAGCCCGGAGAGGATGCCGACCGGGACGCTGAGCTTGGCGAGCTCGTGCGCCTTGTAAGCGGCGGCGGCCAGATCGCGCGCCTTGCCGGAAAACGCCTCGACGGTGCTGTCAGGCACGTTGATGAGAACCTGCGCGCCCTGGGTGGCAACCAGGTAGGCGACCACGGCAGCGAGCCCGGCGGCGCCGTGATTCTCGCGCGCCAGCCCCACGGCGACGCCGGCGGCGAACAGGAGCCCGAGGTTATCGAAGATCGCGCTGCCGGCGGCCGCCATGGTGGCCGAGTCGAACAGGTCCGGCTGGCCGAGCCGCAGCAGCAATCCCGCGATTGGCAGCACGGCGATCGGCAGCATGAGTGCCCCGCCGATGCGCTGCAGACTCGCGAGCACGTTCTTCAAGCGGGCGTCTCCGGCGGCGCGCGCCCGGCGCCCTCGGCCAGGATGCGCACCGCGGCGGCGTCACGCTGCGCGAGTGCCTGCTGCGCCAGCGCCCGGCACTCAGCCAGCGTGCAACGGCTTAAACCTGCCTTGAGCCGCGGAATCACTGCCCCGACCGCCGACAGCTCGGTCACGCCGAGCCCGACCAGGATCGGGGCGGCCAGGGGATCCGAGGCGAGCCCGCCACACACCGCGACCATCCGCCCGTGAGTCGCGGCGGCCGCGGCCGCGCGCTCGATGAGGCGCAGCACCGCCGGATGCAGCGCATCGAGTCTCCCTGCGAGCTGCGCGTTGCCGCGATCCATGGCGAGCGTGTACTGCGTGAGGTCGTTGGTGCCCACCGAGAGGAAGTCCGCCACCGCCGCGAGCTGATCGGCGAGCACAGCAGAGGCCGGTGTCTCGATCATCACGCCGAGCTCTACGGTGCGCTCGATGCGCCGCTCGGCGCAGATCTCATCCAGCAGGGCACGCACCGCCGCGACGTCGGCCGTGTCGGTGATCATCGGCAGGAGGATGCGGCACTGCTCGGGCGGATGAACCGCGAGGATGGCGCGCAGCTGGTCCTTGAGAAGCTCTGGATAGGCGAGACTGGTGCGCACGCCGCGCAGCCCAAGCGCCGGGTTCTCCTCGCGAGGCTGCGCCAGGTAGGCAATCGGCTTGTCACCGCCCGCATCGAGTGTGCGAATGGTGAGCGGGCGGCCGGCGAGCGCGGCGGCGATCCTCTGGTACTCGGCGGTCTGCTCAGCCTCATCGGGCGGCAGCTGCCGGTCGAGAAACAGGAACTCGGTGCGCAACAGGCCGCAGCCCTCCGCGCCATTGCGCACGGCCGCCTCGGCCTCGGCGAGGGAGCCGACGTTGGCGAACACCTCGATGCGCGTGCCATCGGCCAGATGGCAATCGCGCTGCGCCGCCGCCTGCTCGGCGGCGAGCTGGGCGCGCCGTGAGGCGAGTGTGGCGCGCGCGGCGTCGAGCCGCGCGACCGGCGGCTCGATCTCGAGCACCCCCCGCTCGGCATCGAGCAGCAGCGGCGTGCCGTCGGCGAGCGACAGAGCCCGGGGGCCGAGCGCCACCAGTGCCGGCAGTCCCATCGCGGCGGCGATGATGGCGACGTGCGAAGTCGCACCACCCGCGGCCATGGCGAGGCCGGCGATGCGCGCCGCATCGAGCGCCACGAGCTGTGAGGGCAGGAGCTCGCGGGCGATCACGATCGAGTGCTCGGGAAGCTCGGAAGTCGCGGCTGCTCCCGTCCCGCTCAGGGCCAGGAGCACCTGCGTCTCGAGGTCGAGGAGATCGTCAACCCGCTCACGCAAGCGCGGATCGACGAGCGCGCGCAGCTTGGCGGCCGCGGCGCGCACCGCCTGCCGCCAGGCAAAACCGGCGCTGCGTCCCTGCGACAGCTCGAGCCGCGCGGCGCCGAGCAGCTCCGGATCATCGATGAGCTCCAGGTGCGCGGCGGCGATCTCAGCTGCCGCGCGCACGCCCGCCCCTTCGGCGCCCGCACCCGCCCGGCGCTCGAGGCGCGCGCGCACGGCGGCGCGGGCGCGATCGAGTGCCGCGCTCTCCTCCTCCACGCCGGCCCCGTCCTCGGCCACCTCAATCTCAGGCGGCGAGAGCTGTACCGCGCGCCCGAGCGCGAGACCGCGACTGGCGATGACGCCGGGCAGCACATCTCCCGGGCCGGGGGGTGCGCGTCGCTCGGGCGCGGCGTCCACGCTCGCGGCTGAGTGCGGTGCATCAGAGGCAATGCCGCCGCGTGGCGCGCGCGCGCTGCCTGTGCCGTGCGCCGTGCCGAGTGCCGTGGCCAGGGTATTGAGCGCGAGCGCAGCGTCCGGCCCCGAAGCGCGGATCTCGACCTCATCACCGTGCTGTGCGCCGAGCGTCATGAGGGCGACCGTGCTGCGGGCGTTGGCCTCGTGCCCGCGCACCAGCACGCGGACGTCGGCGGCGAGGTCCTTGAGCGAGGCGGCGAGCACGGCCGCCGGCCGCGCATGGATCCCGTGCTCGAAGCCGACGGTGACGCGCTTGACCTGCACGGGACCGGAGGCCGGGACGCTGGCCGCGGCAGGGCTCACGGCGGCGTCCGGGACGATGTCGATGAGCGCATCCCCCACCGCCACCCTCGCATCGAGCGTGCGGCGCACGATGCGAAAGCCGCTGTCGGCCGTGACCAGGACGGGAGTCAGCAGGCTCGGCGCGCGGCGCGCGAGCATGTCCAGGTCGAAGGTGAGGAGGCGATCGCCGCTGCGCACCCGCGCACCCTGCGCGGCGTGCACGGTGAAGCCGGCGCCGGCGAGCGCCACGGTGTCGATGCCGACGTGCATCAGGATCTGGCAGCCGCCGCGGGTGCGCAGCGTCACGGCGTGATGCGCGGCGGCGACCGCGACGATCTGCCCGTCGCAGGGCGCATGCAGCACGCCCGCCGTCGGGTCGATGGCGACACCGTCACCCATCATGCGTCCGGCGAACACCGCATCGGGAGTCTCATCGAGCGAGGTGCTCCAGCCCTCGAGCGGTGCCGCCAGGATGATCGCGCCCTCCTCCCGCGGCGTGCGGGCGCTCATGGTGAGAGCTGCATCCAGTCGATTGCCCACAGGGGGTCGAGCCCGTGCTGCGCGAAGCGCAGGCACAGCGTGTGCACGCCCGTGAGCGGGGGTAGCGCCGCCGTGGGCAGCACCGTCACCGCATCGTTCCCTACCGCGCTCTGGAGCGGCAGCGCCAGCAGCGGCGCCCCCTCGCAGGTGTCGAGGCGCACCTCGAGCTCGCCCGCCGGCGTTTGCGGCGCGTTGAGGTGAATCTCCTCGCGGTCCTTGCCGATCTGGAAGTTGAAGGGTACTTGGCCCACTGCGGCGGAGAGCGTCCTCGCACCGCTCAGGTCGATGGCCGGCAGCCGCCAGCAGGGATCCTGGATATCGATGAGGAATATCGCGCGCGGCCCCTGCACGGGCGCGTCGTCCTCGAGATTGAGCGTGTCCTTGTTGGAGCAGGTCTCGAGGTCCTGGCTGAAGTGACGCTCGAAGCGCCCGAGGCGGCGCGCCGGGGCGAACACGTCGTCCGAAAAGTCGACGCCCAGCAGACGATAGCGCCCGAACTCCGCGCCCAGCCGACCCATGAAGCCGCTCCAGTCGATGCGCTCGGGCGGCGACCAGCCAACCTCGGCGAGCGCCGCGGCTCGCGGCCAGGTCATGTACGCCGTGTTGGCCTCAGTGCGCACGTGCTCCGTCCAGAGGTTGGCCTGCACGCCGAGCACGCGCTGCCGGTCGGTCGCCAGCGAACCGGGCAGCGGATTGAAGCGGTAGACATCCTCGAGCGTGATCACAGGTCCGACGCCCGGCGGCTCATTCGGCCCCGCGCCCTGGCGGTGGTCGAGATAGAGCGTCGGCGCCGGCGACAGCACCACATCGTGGCCGCTGGCCGCGGCGGCGATGGCCCCATCGACTCCGCGCCACGACATGACCGCCGCATCCCCTGGCACACCGCCCTCGAGGATCTCATCCCAGCCGATGAGGCGGCGGCCGTGCGCGGCCAGGTACTTTCCCAGCCGGGCGGTGAAATAGCCCTGCAGCGCCGCCTCGTCCCGCACGCCGAGCGCGCGCATGCGCGCCTGTATGCGCGGCGAGGCCTGCCACTGATCCTTGACCGCTTCGTCACCGCCCGTGTGCACGAACTGCCCGGGAAAGAGCGCCATCACCTCATCGAGTACGCCTTCGAGAAATGTGAAAGTCGCCTCGTCGGGATTGTAGAGATTGGTGAACACCCCCCACTCGGAAGGCACCGAGGTGGGCGGATGGTCGGTCGAGGCGAGCCGTGGGTAGGCGACGATCGCTGCGGTCGCGTGCCCCGGCAGCTCGATCTCGGGGACGATGGTGATGTTGCGCGCGGCGGCGTAGGCGACGATGCGCCGTACTTCCTGCTGGCTGTAGAAGCCGCCGTAGAGCCGCGGCTTGCCGGTCGCCGGATCGATGTCCTTGAGCGCCGCGCTCCCCTCCGGCACGCGCCACGCCCCGACGGAGGTGAGCCGCGGGTACTTCTTGATCTCGAGCCGCCAGCCCTGATCGTCGGTGAGATGCCAGCCCAGCACGTTGAGCTTGTGCAGCGCCATCCAGTCGAGGTAGCGCAGCACGAACTGCGGCGACTGAAAGTGACGCGCGGAGTCGAGCATCAGCCCGCGCCATAGAAATCGCGGCGTATCGCGGATCGAGAGCGCCGGCAGCCCGATGACGCCGTCATGGAGCGGTTGCGCCGAGATGAGCTGCCAGAGTGTCACTGCGCCGTAGAAGAGACCGCGCGGATCGCCGGCAGTCACCAGGATCCCGCTCGGCGACACCTCGAGCTGGTAGCTCTCGGGGCTCTGCGTCGGCGCCAGAGGTATGAGCGCCAGGGTGATCGTACTCGCCGCGGAACGCGTGTCCCTGACCTTGAGGGAGAGACCGTGGCTCTGGCGCACGAGCCCGACGAGGTACTCGGCGCTGCGCCGCGCTTGCGCACCAGGCGGAACCTGGATCTCGGTGTCTGCCTTGAGCGCGAACACGCCCTCGTGCGGCTGCACGTCGGCGGGTGCCGGGATGACGTTCGCGGCGGCCGGGGTGGCCGGCCCGGCCGCTGACGCGGGCGCTGCCGCGAGCCCCGCGAGCAGTGCGATGGCGACCGTTGCCGCCTGAAACCCCGCTGTGCGTGTCATTTCCGGCTCCTGAGCCGCTGCGCGATCTGCTCGCGCAGGCGCTCGGCATCCGCCGGCGAGAGTTCCGCGAGCAGTCCGTGGCGGTGCGCCGGGATGTGCCCCGTGACCTCCGCCTGATCGCCGAACACGTAGTGCTCGAACAGCGCCCGCCACGCGCTGCGCGCCGGCGCGGGGAGCGAGCGTAGGTTGACGATGGCGGTGAGCAGCGCATCGAACCCGGAGACCGCGCCCACCGCGGTGCCGTCCTGCACGTGCCACCAGTAGTTCAGCAGCAAGTTGAAGGGCTCGAGCGACTCGACGTGGTGCCACCAGAGCGGCGGGATGTAGATGGCATCTCCCGGGCCGAGCTCGGCGCTCTGTGCCGCCTCCAGTGCGGCGCGAAACTTCGGAAAGCGATCGAAGTCGGGCTGGTGCAGCTGCACGAGCGACATAGGGGCTCCGGTGGGGGCGAAGTCGAGCGGCCCGATGTAGAGATTGGCGATCTGCTCGGGCGGGAAGAGCGTGAAGCGCCGCCTGCCCGCCACCACGCAACCGATGTTGTGCCATTCATCGAGATGCGTGGGCGTCGTGATCGCATTGCCGAGCCAGATGCGCGGCTCGATCGAAGCATCGAGGAACTCGAGCGGGTGGTCCTGCGTGAATCCCGGCAGGCAATCGCGCACCCGGGCGCTCTGTGCCGCCACCGCCGGCGGCCGGGGGAACGCGCCGTAGCGCAGCACCTGCTCGGCGATGGCGCTGATCGAGAGGCGATTGCGTACGAAGTTGAAGCCACGCATTGTCTCGTCATAGAAGATGCGTCCGCCCGCTTCCGGCGGGGTCATGATCGCATCGACCGGCGTGCCATTGTCGAGGCGACGCAAGTAATCGACGACCGCGGCCGGCGACTGCATGCCGAGCGCCACGCTCGGCCAGGCGCGCACCAGGCCGCGCAGCACTAGTGGCTGCCACGAGCTGAGCGCCTCGCGGCGAACGGCCTCCGGTCCGAGCCCAGAGAGCTCGCGCATCGGCGTCGCCTGATTGCGCGTGCCGCGGTATGTGTGCATGGCGGATTCGGGCCGGCGGCCTTGCGCCACTAGAAGAAATAGGCCTGCAGCGAGGGCGCGTTGCGGCGCGGCGGGATGCGCGTCAGCGTCTCGCGGTGGTCGGGGTAGTTGGCGCAGCTGCGCGTGATCAGATCGTCGATCTCGGCCATGGGGTAGATGCCCTCGCGCGCGTTCGGCGCGTGCAGCGCCTGGGCGTCAGGGAAGATCCCCATGCCCGCCATGATCGAATACCACGAGAACACCGGATAACCCTTGCCGAGCGCCTGCTGGCCGACCGCCGCCGCGATGCCCTTGCCGGACATCCACAGCGAGTAGAGCTTCTTCAGCTCGTCAGACAACTCGAGGTTGGCGGCGTTGGCGCGCCAGTACTCGGTGTCCTCGCGACTGTTGGTCTTGTAGTGCGTGACGACGTAGTCGCGGGTGCCCTCGAAATGCGCGTTGACGCGCTCGTTGAAGCGCTCGTGCGCCTGCTCGCTCAAATCCCCGCGTTCGAGAGCTTCGACGAAGCTGGTTGCGGTCTGCTGAATGAACAGGAGCGCCGTCGCCTCGAGTGGTTCGATGAACCCCTGCGCGAGCCCGTTGGCGAGGCAGTTGCGGTTCCAGTGACGCGTGACGCGGCCGAGACGCATCTTCAGGTGCCGCGCCGGTACGTCCGCATCCAGCAGCTCCAGATGCCGGCGCAGCTCGGTCTCCGCCTCGTCGGCGGTGCAAAAGCCGCTCGAGTAGACGTAGCCGTTGCCATAGCGGTTGGTGAGCGGGATCTTCCAGGCCCAGCCGTGACGCAGCGCGGTCGAGACCGTCTCGGAAGGAATCGGCGACTCGCCAAGCGGCGTCGGCAGCGCCACCGCCGCATCATTGAAGATGTTGCTGGAGAAGCTGACGTAGGGTGTGTGCAGCGCCTTTTCGATCAGCAGGCCCGAGAAGCCGCTGCAGTCGACGAACAGATCCGCCGCGATGGTCTCGCCCTCGCGCGTGCTCACCGAGGCGATCGAGCCATCGGGCGCGAGATTCGCCTGCGTCACATGGCAGCTCACGTAGCGCACCCCGCGCTCGAGAGCCTTGTTGTGCAGAAATTTCCCGAGCAGTACCGCATCGAAGTGATAGCCGTGCCAGATGTCGAACGGGAAGCTCTCCGGCGCCTTCGGCGCGCGGCATTGCGCCGCGAGGCGCGCGGCGATGAAGAAGCGATCGGGCTGCGCATAGACGTCGGCGCCGTTCACCCTCGCATCCACGTTGTGGACGAACTGCTTGAGCGTCAGGTTGTCGAGCATCGAGGCGAAGGGGTGAAAGTAGCGCTCGAATCCGGGCTTGGTCGACCAGCCCTCGAAGGCAATGCCGCACTTGTAGGTCGCGTTGCAGGCCGGCATCCATTCGGCTTCCTCGATCCCGAGGCTGTCGAAAAAGCCCCGCAGCCAGGGGGTCGAACCCTCCCCTACGCCGATGATGCCGACGGTGGGCGATTCGAGCAGCGTGATCTCGACACCGCGCTCGATCAGGGAGCGCGCCAGGATCAGTGCCGTCATCCACCCGGCGGTGCCGCCGCCGACGATGACGATGCGGCGCACCCCGGGCGGCGCGGGCCCGGCACTGCGCGAGGTGGCCGGGCTGTAGGAATGGTTGAATAGGGTCGCGGTGCTCATGTCGGGGTGTGCAGCTCGCTCCTGCGGGCTAGGACGTTGCTCGACCGGCCCCACGGCCGTCAAGCGGCGGCGCAACGCCTGCGCTGCGCCGGGCAAGCGCCTCTGCCGAGCTCCGCGGCACCCTCATCCGGTGCGGGGCGCGGGCGGCGCACCGCCGGTGCGCCGCCCGCTTGACCGGACTCAGGTGTCAGAACTTGGCATGCAGCATGAGGTAGTACTGCCGCCCGTTCTTGTAGAAGGCGCGCGGCTGGCTCTCGTTCGCCGCGTAGTACCTCAGAATCGGATCGTTGAGGTTCTCGCCGTCGAGCGTCACGCTGATGTTCTCGTTCGCGATCCAGGCGAGCGAGGCTGCCAGAGTGCCGATCGAGTCTTGCGTGAACGCCGTGCTGCGGTCGAGGCCGCTGTAGAACGCGGAGCGGTAGTTGTACGACACGCGCGCGCTGAAATGCGCGTTTTCGTAGAACCCGCTCAGGTTGTAGACGTTCTTCGATGCGCCCACCAGGCGGTCATCGCCGGCCGACGCGCCCGTGGTCGGCACGTCCGAGGTCTGCACGGCATCGGTGTAGGTGTAGTTCGCTTCCACACCGAAGTTGCCGAAGGACTGGATGTAGGTGAGCTCGATGCCGTCGGCGCGACCCGACGTGTTGATAGGAATGCTCAGCAGGTAGGGTACCGACACTAAGCCGTTGTTGGGGGGAAAGCCCGCCGTCGTCGGACCGGAGGTCGGGAAGCTGAGCGTCTCGTTCCCATAGCCGATGTAGTTCTTCAGGTCCATGTAGAAGAGCGTCGCACCAAGCAGCGAGCGGGGCGCAAAGTACCACTCAAGTCCCGCGTCGTAGTTCCACGACCGGATGGGCGCGAGGTAAGGGTTGCTCCCCGAGCCACCGCCGGTGCTGGTGGCGGTCCCGGGCGGAGTCAGGCTGAAGCCGCCCGCAAGCGCCGAGTAATCGGCACGCGTCATGGTCTCGCCGGCTGCCAGACGTCCAACCAAATCGGGGGCCAGGTCGAGCTTCAGGTTCGCGCTCGGCAGGATGTCGTTGTAGGCCTCGTTGACAGGCAATCCCTCGTAGGCGCCGAACAGCGAGCCGACGACCAGGTTGGGCGTGCTTGCGGGACAGGCGCCCGCTGAGGCCGGAATCGTCGCCGTGCAAGCCAGCGGGAACCAGTTGATCGTGTCCTCGGTGGTATGCACGTAACGCAGTCCGAGGTTCGCGGCCCACATCTCGCCCTTGAAGTCGGCCTGCATATAGGCCGCCGTATCCTTCTCATCCAGGGCGAACCAGTACGGCGGATACGCCCGCTGCACCGGATCCCGTTGCACCAGTCCCGGACCGTTATAGGCCGCCAGCTGCGCCGGTGACCAGTACCAGATGCCGGTGGGGATCTGGCCGCCGAAGGTGTCGTAGTTCGACGGATAGTTCGTGTAGGTGGTCGGATAGTTGAGCGGGCTCGTGCCGCCGCCGTTCGGGCCGCTGAAGGTCGGGCCCTGTGCGATCGAGCCGACCGAGTCGCGGTCATGCTTGGCGTAGCGCGCACCGAACTTGAGGTCCTGCCAGGCGCCCTGATCCGCGACGTTGAAGGTCGCATCGAGCTTGCCCCAGGTCTCCTTGTCGATGGTGTCGATGTCCTGACCGCCGAAAATCCAGCCGAAGGTCAGCGCCTGCGGATCGCCGGGCGGGAAGGGCTGGTGGTAGTTGACGCCGGGGAGCCCGAAGTTCGGGCCACTGCTGATACCGTTCAGGGTCCAGTAGGAGCCGGCTCCCACCCCCGGCTCGGTCTCGGCCACGTTCTGTGTCGGGGTTCTGCCGTGACCCTCGGAGGTGCCGACCTGGGCCAGCAGCCCGAGTTGCTCGCTGAGACGGAAGTGACCGTCGAGATTGATGAAGTATGAATCCGCGCTCTCGTCCGGCCGATCGATCTGGTCATAGATGCCGTAGGCCGTTCCGGGCACGCCGGTGAAAGTCGCGCTGGTCAGCGTGCCATTGGTGACCACATAACCCGGGTTGGGCGCCTGGCCCTGGCCCTGCGCGATGTAGTGCGTGTTCCACAGCAGATAGTTGCGGTTGTAGTCGCCCGCCTCGAGCTTGGAATAGAAACCCGACAGGTCGAGGTCTACCGCATCGCTTGGCTTGAACTCGACGTCGACGAGCCCGCCGGTGCGCTTGCGCTCCTGCTCGAAAAGCGCAGACCCCATCTCGTACGGGTAATACACGCCCGAGAGGTTCGGATCGGTTTTCGCAATCGGACTGCCGGGCGCGATCTGCTCATACCCCAGCAGCTCCGTGCCATCGCGGCGCAGGTGGCGGTCCTCGAGGAAGCCCTGCACGAGCACGCCGAAAGTGTGGTCATCGTTACGGAAGTTGAACAGCGCATTCGCCTGCGGATCGGTCTTGTCAGGCAGGTCCGCATACACCGCCCCGGCCGATACCTGGAAAGTGAACGGCTTGCTGAAGTCCTCCAACGGCCGGCGCGTGATGATGTCGACCGATCCCGCGACGCCTCCCTCGACCAGCGAGGCTTCCGAGGTCTTTTCGATGATCACCTTGCTGACCACTTCCGAAGGCAGCAGCGTGTAGCTCACGCTGCGCCCGACGGTGCCGGTCTGGTCGAGCACGAACCAGTCGCCGGAGGCAACGTTGTGCCCGTTGATCAGAGTCTGCGTGAGGCTCGGTCCGGTGCCGCGCATGCTGACGCGGTCGTTCTCGTCGAAGCCACCTTCATTGGCGCCCGCGGGACTCACGGTGAGTCCCGGTACGCGCTTCAGGGAGTCGGCGACGTTCTTATCGGGCATCTTGCCGATGTCCTCGGCCGTCACGACCTCCTCGGCGTCGGTCGCAGCGCGCTTGGTCTCGAGCGCCTTCTCCGTGGAGAAGCGGATCCCGCTGACGACTACCTCCTGCAGCTCGGTCGGCTTGGCAGCAGCCTGATCGGCGGCGGCCTGCGCCGGGGGCGCGCCGTCGCTCGGAGGTTGCACGACCGTCTGCGCATGGAGCGCAGCGCTCCCGCCCGACAGAGCCATGGCGACCGCCGTTCCGATTAACGTCGACCTTGCGATTCTCATGATTTACCTACCCCGAAGAATGGTTGTCGTTAGCGCCGCACGCCCAGAAAGACCGTTCGTACCCCCTGCGAGACCCTCAGGACACGCGTGCCGGCTGTGCCCTGCGAGAGGTCCGTGTGGCCGGACCAGTTAGGTGCCAATATAGTACCAATAAAGCAATAACGCTATACCCGTTGATACCAACTGTACGCTCTGCATTTTTAACCAACAAAAACCTAAATTTACATTTGCTCCTGTATTCTGCTCGCAACAAACTGGTTCTATAGTGGTAGCATGATCTTCCGCGCGGTATCAGCCGGAGAGGCACCTTGACGCTGTTGTCACAGACGGTGGGCAAACTCGATGAGCAGAGCAGCCTGCCGCTCTATCAACAAATGCAGCGCGCGCTGCGCCAGGCCATCGAGACGCGCGTGCTCGGTCCCGACGACGCCCTGCCACCCGAACGCGATCTCGCCGAGGATTTCAGTGTCTCGCGCATCACGGTGCGCAAGGCCATCGAGGGACTCGTGGCGGAGGGACTGCTCGTGCGCCGCCAAGGATCGGGCACTTTCGTGCTGGCGCGCGTCGAGAAAAATTTCTCCAAGCTCACTTCGTTCTCCGAGGATATGCGAGCTCGCGGGCGCAACCCGCGCAGCGTCTGGCTGCGCAAGGCGGCCGGTACCGTGACACCGGAGGAATCGCTCACGCTGCGCGCGAGTCCCGGCACGCCCGTGTACCGCTTCAACCGCATCCGCTTCGCCGACGATGCGCCGATGTCGCTCGAGTACGCGACCATCCTCGCCTCCTGCCTGCCCTCCGTGGAGGCGGTCGAGTCTTCGCTGTACGCCGCACTCGAGCGCGCCGGCAACCGTCCGGTGCGGGCACTGCAGCGGCTGCGCGCGGTGCTGCTGACCGCCGAGCAGGCCGAGCTCATGCAGGCCAAAGAAAGCGACGCCGGGCTGCTGGTCGAGCGGCTCGGCTTTTTGCAGGATGGGCGTGCGGTCGAGTTCACGCAGTCCTTCTATCGTGGCGACACCTACGACTTCGTCGCTGAGCTCTCGATCGCCACGTGAGCGTCTCTCCCGCGAGCACCCGCATGCACGACGAGGCGGCGCAGGCCCCGGCCGTGGTGCGCACGCAGCTGGCCGCCAACGCCGAGCGCATCGCGCGCCTCGCGGAGCGGCTGCGGCGCTCGCCGCCGCGTGCCGTGGTCACCTGTGCGCGCGGCAGCTCCGATCACGCCGCGACCTTCGCGCGCTACCTGATCGAGACGCGCCTGGGGATCCTCACCGCCTCGGCCGCCCCCTCGGTGAGCTCGGTGTACGACGTGGCCCCGGATCTGGCCGGCACCGTGGTGCTCGCGATCTCGCAGTCCGGCGCCAGCCCGGATCTGCTGAGTGCGGTGAGCCGTGCGCGCTCCGGCGGCGCGCGTGTCGTCGCGCTGGTGAACGCCGAGAGCTCACCCCTCGCGCAGCTCGCCGACGATCTGCTGCCACTCGGCGCAGGACCTGAGCTGAGCGTCGCCGCCACCAAGAGCTACATCGCCTCGCTCGCGGCGATCGTGCAGCTGGTGGCCGCCTGGGCCGAGGATATCGAGCTCGGCGCCGCACTCGCGGCGGCGCCGCAGCAGCTGGCGCGCGCCTTTGAGCTCGACTGGAGTGTGGCGATCGCACGACTGAAGCCGGCCAGCAATCTGTATGTGATCGGCCGCGGCCTCGGGCTCGGCATCGCCCAGGAGGCGGCGCTTAAGTTCAAGGAGACCTGCGGTCTGCACGCCGAGGCGCTGTCCGCTGCGGAGCTGCGTCACGGACCGATGGCGCTGGTGCGCGCGCACTTTCCGCTGCTGCTCTTCACGCAGGACGATGAGAGCCGCCCGGGAGTCACGCAGCTCGCCAGCGAGCTCGCCACGCGCGGCGCCGACGTGCTGGTCGCGGGGGCCGACGTCCCGGGCACCACCGTGCTGCCGAGTCTCGCGGCACACCCGGCGATCGAGCCACTGCTGCTTGCGCAGAGTTTCTACGCGATGGCGAACGCGCTGTCGCTGGCGCGCGGCCGCGACCCGGATCGCCCGCCGCACCTGTCCAAGGTGACTGAGACCGTCTGATGAGTGTCGCGCTGGTCAACGGCCGAATGCTGCTGGGCGATGGCCACGCGGGCGGCGAGCTCAGCGACGGGCAATGCGTGCTCATCGAGGACGGCCGCATCGCCGCCATCACCGAGCCCGGCGACCGGCGCGCGCGACGCGCCCGCCGCCACGACCTCGAAGGTGCCCTGCTCCTGCCCGGCTTCATCGACTCGCAGGTCAACGGCGGGGGCGGCGTGCTGTTCAACGATGCGCCGGACGCTAAGACCATCGCCGCGATCGGCCGCGCGCACCGCGCCTTCGGCACCACCGGTTTTCTGCCGACCCTCATCAGCGACGATCTCGACGTCGTGGCGCAGGCCATCGCCGGCGTGCGCGCGGCGATCGAGGCGCGCGTCCCCGGGGTGCTCGGCATCCACATCGAAGGACCGTTCCTCAATGTCGAGCGCAAGGGCGTGCACGATCCGGCCAAGCTGCGGGAGCTGGACGCGAGCGCGGTGGGGCTGCTCACTTCGCTGCGCGCCGGGCGCACGCTGGTGACGCTCGCCCCGGAGATGACGACCCCGGAGATCATCCGCGGACTCACGTCAGCCGGGGTGGTCGTCTCGGCCGGTCACACCAATGCCACGTACGAGCAGATGTCCGCCGCGCTGCGCCACGGACTCACCGGCTTCACGCACCTCTTCAATGCCATGTCGCAGCTCACCGGGCGCGAGCCCGGAGTGGTCGGCGCTGCGCTCGATGACCGCGGCAGCTGGTGCGGCATCATCGTCGATGGCCTGCACACGAGCCCGGTGGTGCTGCGGATTGCGCTGCGCTGCAAGCCGCAGGATCGCTTCATGCTGGTCACCGATGCGATGCCAAGTGTCGGTACGCAGGTGGCCTCGTTCGAGCTGCAGGGACGGCGCATCCTCGTCTCGGGAGACGTTTGCGTCGATGAGGACGGGCGCCTCGCCGGCTCCAACATCGACATGGCGAGCTGCGTGCGTAACGCCGTGCGGCTGCTCGGCGTGACGTTGCCGCAGGCGGTGCGCATGGCGAGCCAGTGGCCGGCGGAATTTCTCGGCCTCGGCCACGAGCTCGGGCGCATCGCACCCGGCTACCGGGCCAATCTCGTGGCGGCCGATGCGCAGTTGCGGGTGCTCGCGACCTGGATCGACGGGCGCTCGAGTCTCGACGAAGGCGGCTGAAGCGGCCGGCCACGCCCCGGCCATTCTCGCCGGAAGTCGGTTGCGCCAATATCCGCTACAGTGTGCGTTGATGGCCAACAACCCTCAATGGCGCGCGACGAACTGCCAGATTCCCGAGGTTGCGAACTGCGACGATGTGGCGATCCGGCGCGACGTCCTCTCAGAAGTCGAGCCGGTGGTGCTGCGCGGCCTGGTAGGTCACTGGCCTGCTACGCGTTATGGGCTCACCTCGCCACAGGCAATCATTGACTATCTGCGCCGCCTCGATAACGGCAGCTTGGTCAATGCGATCCTGATGCCCCCCGAAGCGCGTGGCCGCCTCGGTTATAACGCCGGCATGAGCGGCTTCAACTTCGTGAGCAACCGCGTGACGTTGGCGAGCGTTGGCGAACAGATCCTGCGCTACAGCAGGTTCGCGCATGCGCCCGCCGTCGCTGCGCAAGCGGCGCGAATCGATGAGTGCCTTCCTGGCTTTGTCGCTGAGAACCCTCTGCCGCTGCTCGACTCCGCCGTGCGGCCGCGGCTATGGCTTGGCAACAGCATCACCACGCCCGCCCACGTGGATGAGACCCACAATATCGCTTGCGTGGTCAGCGGTCGCCGGCGCTTTACGCTGTTCCCACCCGAGCAGATCGGCAACCTCTACATCGGACCAGTTGATTTCACACCGAATGGCGCCCCAATTGCTCTGCCTTCACTCACCGAGCCTGACTTCGAGCAATTCCCGAGACTACGAGTGGCGTTGCAGCATGCACACGTAGCTGAGCTCGAGCCAGGCGACGCCCTTTATATTCCCGCGCTATGGTGGCACCAGGTCGAGTCACTCTCCAGTTGCAATGTACTGGTTAACTACTGGTGGCACCCGATCGCCGGGGAGGCGGTCGGAGCGAGCCCGGTCTTCGACTGCCTGCTGCATTGCATGCTCACCCTGCGCCGAATGCCACCTGAGGTGCGTGCCGGCTGGCGAGCGGCATTCGAGCACTATATTTTCGGGCCCGATGCTCCGCTTAGCGATCACATACCGCCGGAACGGCGCGGCGTCCTGGGCGAGATCACAGCCGAGCTCGCACAGCGTCTCCGTACGCAGCTCCTTGGGCGCCTAAAGCGCTAGGTGTGCGCCCGGTGGCCGAAACATAGGCGTGTTGGTCAACGATCCACCCGGGCAAGTAGGGCACAAATCCGGTTGCGCGGTACTACGACATCGTCCCCTCCCGTGAGGCCACCTGAGGTCGCTGCGCGCCGCTCACCGCGCCTGTCGCCTGCCGTGATCGTCGTGACGGCACTCGTCGCCGGCTGCGCACAACCTGCCAGCAGTGCGCCCGGGACCGCTTCCGCCGACCGAACCGCGGCGACCGAGCTCTCAGTCGAGGGCGCGCGGTTGCGCGTCGAGCTCGGGTCAGACGACTTCAGCGCCGGCAGTGCCGCGATCCTGACCTGGGTCGAGCGCTCGGCGCGCATCGTTGCGGCCTACTACGACGGCTTCCCCCAGCCGCAGGCGACCATCGAGCTGCGGCCGATGCCCGGCACGGGCGTGCAGGGCGGAACGACCTATGGCGCCCCGAGCGCGCTCATCCGCGTGCGCGTCGGGCGTGAGGTCTCCGCGGTCCAGCTCGAGAACGACTGGGTCATGGTGCACGAGATGACCCATCTCGCACTGCCCGATGTCGGTGAGCAGCACGCCTGGCTGTCCGAGGGGCTCGCGACCTATATCGAGGGAATCGAGCGGGTGCAGGCCGGCAATCGCACGGAGGAGGATGTCTGGCTCGAGGAGCTGCGCTCGATGCCGCGCGGACTTCCGCAACCGGGCGATGCCGGCCTCGACGGCACGCATACCTGGGGACGCACCTATTGGGGCGGGGCGATGTTCTGCCTGCTGGCGGACGTCGACATCCGTGAGCGCACGCATAATCTGCGCGGCCTGCAGGATGCGGTGCGGGCCATCTTGCGCGCGAGCGGCGGGCTGCGTGCCGAATGGCCGATCGAGCGCGTGCTCGCGGCCGGCGATGCCGCGGTCGGCACCAGGAGCCTGGAGGACCTGTACGCGCGCATGAAAGACTCCGCCTATGCTCCCGATCTCGCCGCGCTGTGGCGCTCACTCGGCGTCGAGGCCGACGGCGACTCGGTGCGGCTCACCGACGCCGCGCCGCTTGCGGGCGTGCGCCACGCGATCATGACGGGGAATAAGCCCCGCTCATGACGGCGGTCGCGGCGAGCGCCGCGAGTAGCAGCAGGTACTCCCCGAGCAGTGTGCCGCGCAACGTGCCGAGCGCTGCGGCCTCGCCGCGCCCGACGGCAGGGGTAAGGCGCAGCCGGTTGACGGCCGCGAGCACCAGCAGCAGCGCAAAGGCCCCGGTCTTGCCGAGGAGCAGGAGTCCGTAGGGCTGGATGAGCGCCGCGACGCCGGGCAGCAAGCCCGCCGCCATCGCAACGCCCGCGACGGCGATCACCGGCACCCACCAGATTGCGACCCGCGAGAACGCGGCGAGCAACAGCGCGACGGCGGAGGCGGCTTCAAGTTGCGTCGCGCGGTAGAGGGGCCAGAGCGCGCCGACCCAATAAGCGACGATCGTCACGTGAACGAGCAGCAGCGGCACGAGGAGCACGGCAAGCGGGCTCCTCGGGACGTGGCCGCTTAAGCCGAATGACAACACCGCGAGCGCCACACCCGCGAGTGACAGCAGCGTACGCGGTGCGGTGCGGCGCGCAGCGAGTGCGAGACATGCGAGGCCGGCGAGCCGCACGGTGAGCTCCGGCCCGGCGCCGGTGAACGCGAGATGCAGCAGCTGCGCATCGCGCACCCCGGACAGATCGCCGGCCAGGTGCGCCGGCTCCATCAGACATTGCGCCAGCGCCGCAAGCAGCGCGGCGATCGCCACGCGCCGCGAGTCCACCGCAATGGCCGCGACTGCGCGCGGCACGAGCTCACCCAAGTGCACGCGAAACAGCGCCATGCCGGCTGCCTGCAGGGTGAGCGCGAAGCTCCCGGCCCGCAGCACGAGCCACGCGATGTCGATCATTCCTGGAGCGTGAAGTGCAGCTGTCCCGGCACCACGTGGCCGTCATCGCCGAGAACCCGCCACGCGATCACGTACTTTCCCGGCTTGAGCGGCGGCAGTGCAACCGTCACCTCGGCGGCGCGGCTCGCAGGGAGCGGTGCCACCTTCTGTCGCGCGCCCCCTTCTGGTTCGATCCACAGCGCCGTAAGGCGCGCGCTTTCGGAGAAGGTCAGCGTCAGTTGGGGCGGCGAGACGCGCAGCACACTGCCGTCGCCGGGAACACTCTGTTTCAGATGCGCGTGTGCCGCTGCGACGCCGATGCCGAGGAGCAGCACGAGGAGAGTGAACAGAATGATCCTGCGCACCCCCGCATCGTAGCCCGCTTCAGCCCAATACAGCGATATCCGGGGACTTCGTCCACAATTTCACACAGTTGTCATCGGTTCCCGCATTGCAGCGTCATGGAACTTGGGCGATCATTCTTTGCTCCGAAGGAGCACGCCGAGGGACTAGCGATGGCGCGTTCTCATATTGCCCCCAGCATCACCGCCGTCGCGGCATTGTGCGCGGCGCTTGGCGGTTGCTCGACCCGCTCGAATGTGTCGGCGATCGGCAACACCCCACCGCTCTATACGCACGTCTACGTGACGGCGCAGGCCGTCTGGTTCAACAGCAGCGCGACCGCGGGTCCCGACGACGGTGGCTGGGCGCAATTTCCGCTCACGACGCCGGTGACCGTGGATCTGGTCGCCGACTCGAATGGCAATTTTGCTTACTTCGCCACCGACTTGAAGCTCGCCCCGGGCTCCTATTCCCAGGTGCGCTTCATCCCGGTGGACGCCTCGACGCCGCTCACCGCCTCCGCGCAAACGCTTGGGGCCTCGTACAACATGGAGGCCGACTACGTCGACAGCAGCGGCGTCACGCATCAGTTGCCGCTCGAGCTGTTGAATCCTGACAAGGGCTTCGGCATTCAGACCTCCGTGAGCGTACCGATCGGCGGCGTCGGCGCCTCGGCGCTGAGCTCCGGGGTGGGCACTCCGACATCGAGCCCATCGTCACCGTTCGGCAGCACGACGACCGACGCGACGACTGGCACGACCACCGGCACGACGACCGGCGCCGTGATCGGTACCACCACGGACTCGACATCCACCTCCGGCACGTCGACGACCGCGGAATTTGCTCTGCTGTTCGACGCTGCGCGTGACCTCACGGCCTTCACGTACGGCGGAGTAAATGCGGCACTGCTGAGCTCACACGTCACGGCCGCCGACCTCTCGAAGTCGGGAGGGATCCAGGGGCAGCTGACGCTCACTAACCTCACCACGCTGACCAGTGCCAACGGCACCCCGGGGATCGAGGTGAGCGCGGAGTCCTTGAGTGCGGACGGCTCGCGTCATTACGTAGTCGCAAGCGCCCCGGTGGCCTCCGATGGCAGCTTCACGCTCTATCCGCTCGCGGCTAACTCCTCGAATAACGAGAGCTACGACATCGTTATCCATGGTGCCGGAATCGCCACCATCATCATCAAGGACATCATCATCCCGCCCGTTGGCAGCGCCGGAGTGAGCACCTCGAGCCTAACGGGCGGCTTTACCAGCACGACCAGCACGACCACCACCGGCACGACCACCACCGGCACAACCAGCACCGGCACGAGCGTCGATACATCGCCGATCACGCCGGCCAACCTGGTGTCGGTCGGTACGCTGATTCCGCGCGGCGTCACCTCTTTCACCGCCAACATCGCCTCCTCCAGCGCGCCGCTTCCCGCGGGCGCCGCGGTCGAGTTCTACCAGACGCTTCCCGGGGCCGGCGAGGCCCCGTACGTCATCGAGTCCGACCCGATCGATCCCTTCAATCAGGTGCTCGCCAATCCGCAGGCGCTGTCCTCGGGCACCGTGGACTCAGGAACCTACGTGTCGAGCGGCTCGACCGTCACCGTCGTGAGCGCCGCCCCGGCAGAACGCGCAGGCACCTACCGCGTGGCCGCGACCGCGCCCTTCTACAACGATGGCAACCTCGTCGGTAGCACGGTGTCGGCCCCGACGGCGAGCGGTGTCACGGCCGCGAGCGCGGCGACACCCGCGACACTCACCCTGGCGAGCGGCAACTCCCCGGGCATAGTCTCCGCCACGATCAAACCGGCCACGCCGAACAAATACGACTCGGGCTACATCATGCTCAGCCAGAACGGCCAGCTGGTCGCGAGCGCCTCGCTCGCCGCGGTCATCAAGGCCGGCGGCTCGGTGCAGCTGACGGGCGTCCCCAGTGGCAGCCAGACGGGCGTCTACTACGTCACCGTCCGGGCCTGGTGCTCGGGTGCGCCAGGGGCGACCTGCACGACCGCGCCGGCCGGCTCGCTCACCCGGCAGTGGTACCCCAACGTCGTCGATCTGCAGAGTGCGACTTCGGCGAGCGTGCAGGTGACCGTCAACTGATGATCGCTGACCCCCGGACCCTCCCTGGCGGGAGGTCCGGCTGCTGAGGCCGCCTGAAGCGCCCGCCGCTCGCGAAACCGGTACACTACGCGGCTTTCGGGGCCTGGAACCCGGCGCCGAATCACTACTACGGAACACAGGGCGGTTGCGCGTCTCTAAGGACGGGGGCGCCAGTAAAGCTAATGCGCCACCCGGATCCTTGAAGGGGATGAGCCTGATGATCGTCGATCGTGTCCGCCTGCCGAGGCGGCTCCTGTGGACCGCGTGCGCCCTGGCGCTGGGAGCGAGCTCCGTGCTCGCGGGCTGTCACACCAACGAGAACGTCATCTATGGCACCGGAGTGGTGACCATGGGTGACGCCAACGAAGATTTCGCTTCCTACATCGTCGACATCGACGACATCACCCTGACCCGCAACGACGGCCTGGTCATCGAGCCGTTGTCCGAGCCCGAGATCGTCGATCTCGCCAAGCTTCACGACCTCACCGAGCTCGTGGAGAACCCCGCCATCCCGGTCGGGACCTACACCTCGCTCACCCTGGTCCTCGACTACACGGCGGCGAGCATCTGGGTAAACGTCAACGGCGTGGCGACCGTGGCCACGCCCGTGGATACCACCGGGGCGTCGATGCTCACCGCGACCCTCACGGTGACCTTCGACCCGGACAACCTGCTGGTCATCAACTCGCAGCAGTGCACCCGGATCCACCTCGACATCAATCTGGCAGCCTCCAACACGATCACTATCTCCGGCTCGACGGTTACCGACACGGTGCAGCCGTTCATGACCGCCACCCCCATACCGGAGGACTCCACCGTCATGCGGGCGCGCGGTCTGCTGGTAGTCGCGCAGCCGAAAAGCAGCAACTTCATCGTCAACATGCGGCCGTTTGCGGATCTGATCTCCGCGCTCGGGGCGATGACGATCAACATCACCTCCACGACGTACTTCAACATCAACGGAGCCATTTACACCGGAGCCGCGGGACTTGCGGCGATGCAGGATCAGCAGGTGGATACCGCGGTCGCGGCCTACGGCACGCTGGGCAGCTTTTCGACCATCACGCCGACGTTTAACGCTACCGCGGTGTATGTCGGATCGGCCCTCGAGAGTCCGCTCGCCGACTACATCACGGGCGTGGTATCCGCGCGCGTCGGCGACACCTTGACCATCCATGGCGCGAGCTTCCTGAGTCGCCTCGGTGACCTGCAGTACTACGACCAGCTTCCGATTACTCTCAGCTCCGAGGCCGCGGTCAGCGAGGACGGCGTGGCGGCGAGCGGGTTATCAATCCAGTCGATCTCGGTTGGACAGCTGATCAACGTCGCCGGTCAGGCCGCCTACGACTCGACCGACACAATAGTTGAGTCTCTCGATGCCACTGCCGGCCTGTTGCGGCTGCAGTCCACCCCGGTGTGGGGGACGCTCGCCTCGGGCGCCGCCGGCAGCATGGCGCTCGACGTGTTGTCATTCGGGGACTATCAGCCCTCGGTGTTCAATTTCGCCGGCACCGGACCCACGGCGGCCGACGATGCCAACCCGGCCAGCTACCTGGTCAACACGGGCGCGACCAATATGAGCACCACGCCCGTTGGAACGCTGCTCGAGGCTAACGGCATCGTGACACCCTTCGGCGCTGCGCCGCCGGACTTCACGGCCACTTCCGTGGTGGCGGGCAGCACCACGCCCCAGCAGCTGGTGGTCGAGTGGGAGGACGGCGGCGATGTCGGGCCGTTCACGAGCTATAGCACCGCGGGGATCGTGGTCAATCTCGCCGACGCCAAGGTGAGCAGCACGGTCCGCTACATCGCCACGGGACCAGTTAAGACCGACCTCAAAACCCTGCCCGCGAGTCCAGCCATCACGTTCGCGAGCGGCGCGCCGTTGACGCTCGCGATCGGCAATAATGCCGCCATCTCGGTGTTCAACAGCGCGTCGGGCTTCATCACCAGCCTCAAGACCACACTTAACGGGACCAACGCGGTTTACCGTCTGGTGTGCGTCGGGCAATATTCCTCGACGACCAACACCTTCACTGCCACGCAGGTAGCCGTCAACCTGCAGCAGTAGGCTCGTAGCGCATCGAGTGGAGGCGCATGCCCTGGAAACGGCGCCCATTCACCCGCGGCCCGCTGGCGCGCGCGCGCAATATCGCCGACCTGCGCGAGCTGGCATTGCGGCGGGTACCGGGCCTCGCCTTCGAGTACGTCGAGGGAGGCGCTGAGGACGAGAGCTCGCTGCGCGGCAACCGCACGGCCTTCGAGCGGTTGCGCCTCGTGCCGAATACCCTCATCGATACCAGCCGCCGGCAGCTGCGCACCACGATCCTCGGCTCGCCGTCGGCGGCGCCGCTGGTGATCGCGCCCACCGGCCTCAACAGCATGCTGAATTCGGCGGGTGATCTCGCCCTGGCGCGCGCCGCCGCGCAGCGCGGCATTCCCTTCACGCTCAGCACCTTGTCGACGACCCGGCTCGAGCAGGTGGCCACCCAGGCCGGCGGGCGGCGGTGGATGCAGCTGTACGTGCTCAAAGACCGCGCCGTGGCCCGCGATCTCATGCAGCGCGCGGCCGCCGCGGGCTATGAGGCCCTGGTGTTCACCACCGATGCCAACGTGTTTGGCAGCCGCGAGTGGGATCAGCGCAACTTCCGTGCGCCGGGTAAACCGACGCTGCGCGCCGCGCTCGACGTGTTGCGGCATCCGCGCTGGATGTACGAGGTGCTGCTGCGTGACGGTATCCCGCGCTTCAGGAATGTCGAGGCTTTCCTGCCGCGCGGCGCGGCGAGTGCGGTCGGCGGCAGCACGGTGCTGCCCGGACTCTTCGAGGCGAACATCACCTGGGACGATATCGACTGGATCCGGCAGTTCTGGCGGGGCAAGCTCCTTTTAAAGGGCGTGCTGTCGGTCGGCGATGCCGAGCGCGCCCGCGCCCTGGGGTGCGATGGCATCGTGCTCAGCAATCACGGCGGCCGGCAGCTGGACTACAGCGTGGCCGCGATCGATCTGCTGCCGGAGGTGGCGGCCGCGGTGGGCGCACGGATGTCGATCCTCATCGACGGCGGCTTCCGGCGCGGCACCGACATCGTCAAGGCGCTGGCGCTCGGCGCTGAAGCGGTGCTGCTCGGGCGCGCGACGCTCTATGGCCTGGGCGCCGGCGGTGAAGCGGGAGTCTCACGGGCGCTCGAGATCCTCACCACCGAGACCGACCGTGCGTTGGGACTCCTGGGCTGCAACTCAGTGAGCGAGCTCGGCCCGCAACACGTGCGGTGGATCTGACCGCCACGACGCCCGAGCCTTCAGCGCTGCGGCGCCTTGAGGAGCTCGAGCAGCTGGTCCTTCCACAGCGCTGCGACCGTATGCGACCCATGGCCGCGGGTGCGATCGCTGAAGGGGATGACGATCGCACGCCCGTGCGGCACGCGCTTGATCTCACGCTCCAGAATGCCGAGCTCCGGGGGATTGACCAGATCGTCGGCGGAGTTCACCGCCAGGAGCGGCGCCGCAATCTTCTCGAGCGCCGGCCCCGGGTCGTAGTCGCGCGAGGCCTCGAGTGCGTACAGAACGTTATTGGCGTCGCTGCTCTTCGCCTGCGCCTGCACATAAGCATCGATCACGCGGTCGGCATCCGCGAGCGTCGGTGCCTCCTTCTGGCGCAGCACCGGATTGCTGCTGACGAGCCAGATCATCGCGATCGCAGTACGGAGCGAGGGCGGCTCACTCGCGTAGTCGCCGCCCGCCCAGGCCGGATCGTTGCGGATCGCCTCGATGGCGGTGTGCCGCCATACGCGGTTGCGCCCGGAGATCTGTGTCGGCAGGCTGGCGAGCGGCATGAGGGCATCCATGAAGTCCGGATGCTGCTCGCCCCACAGCCAGCTGTGCATGCCGCCCATGGAGGTGCCCATCACGAGCCGTGCGTGATTCACCTTCAGTCCCTGCGTCAGCAGCAGGTACTGCGACTGCACCATGTCGTTGTAGCCATAGTGCGGAAAGTGCGCGTGCAGGCCATCGCTCGGCTTGGAGGACTTGCCGTGCCCGATGCCATCGGGCAGCACGATGAAGTAGCGCGCCGCATCGAGGGGCTGTCCGGGGCCAAACAGCTCGCCGGCGAACTCGGGACGGAGGAACTGGTCACCCGCGCCACCGGTGCCGTGCATGATGAGGACCGCGTTGCGCACCACGCCGTGCGCATCGCGCTGCGGGGCGCCCAGAGTGCGGTAATGGATGCGCAGCTCGGGCAGCGACTCCCCGGAGGCGAAGTGGAAGTCGCGCATCGTGAAATCACCCGCAGTGGGAGCCGGGTAGTCGGCGGCTGCTGCGAGGCGAGCGCCGAAGAGCGCCGCGAGCAGCAGCGCGCCGAGGACCCTCCCCTGCAGCGAGCGCCGGCGCGCCTGCGGTGCACTCACGCGCCGCCCCTGGCGCGGCGCGCCACCCACTCCTCGATCACGCCCTCGAGCACCTCAAGCGGCATCGGCGCTGCCGACAGCCCCGCGTCGTGGAAATCGCGGATGTCGAACTTGGCTCCAAGCCGCGCACGGGCATCGGCACGCAGCTTGAGCCAGCGCGTCTGGCCGACCTTGTAGCTGGTCGCCTGGCCGGGCCAGGTGCAGTAGCGCTCCACTTCGCTCGTCATGCTGCTGCGCGGCTCGCCGGTGGTCTCCACCATGTAGTCGATCGCGCGCTCGCGGCTCCACCCTTTGGCATGAATGCCGGTATCGACGACGCAGCGTCCGGCCCGGAACAGCAGCGACTGCAGCATGCCTAGGTGCCCGAGCGGGTCCGAGTCGTACAGTCCCATCTCGGAGACCAGCTGCTCGGCGTATACCGCCCAGCCCTCGACGTTCGCCGGGAAGCCGCCGCCGGCCTTGCGGATCAGCGGCAGCTGCGGCATCTCGAGCACCAGTGCCAGCTGGAAATGATGGCCGGGCTCGGACTCGTGATAGACGAGCGTCGGCAGCCGCCAGCGTGCGCGTTCGCTGGTATCGCGCAGGTTGATGTTGAAGATGCCGGGCCGCGAGCCATCGAGCGCCGGACGCTCGTAATACCCGCCAGGAGCCCCGGCCTCGGTGTAGGCAGGCACGCGACGGATCTCCACCGGCGCCTTCGGCATGATGCGGAAATACTCCGGCAGATGCGGTTGCAGCGCCTTGATGAGGCCGTTGCAGTAATCGAGGATCTGCTGCCGCCCCTCATCGGTGTTGGGATAGAGGTACTTGGGATCCTTGCCGAGGGCGGTGGCGCGCTCGGCAACCGTGCCGCTGCTCAGCCCCTGCGCCTTGAGGATGACTTGCATCTGCGCGGTGAGGTCCTTCGCCTGGCTCAAGCCGAGCTCGTGGACCTCATCGGCCGTCATGTTCGTGGTGGTGCCCTCGCGCAGCGCCACCTGATAGAGCTCCGGACCCTGCGGCAGATGCCCGACGCCGGCTAAGTGCTGCGTCTGGGGCTTTAGCGCCGTGAGGGCGCCGAGCTGCCGCTCGAGCGCCGGATATACCTCCCGCTCGACGATGCCTGCGGCTTCCGCTCCCCAGTCACCCGCGAGCCCGAGCTTCTTGGTGCGCGCGGCGATCGAGGTCGAAAGGATCGAGTCGGCGGGCGCGGCGCTGCGCAGTTTCTTCATCGATTCGAGTGTCTGATCGACGATGAAGTCCGGCGGCACGACCTTGAGTCCCGCATCGTGCCGCACCCGCTCGGTCTCCTGGTCGAGCACGACCGCGAAGGCGCGCAGGCGCGCGAGGTAGGCGTCCGCGTCCTCCTTGCCGGTGATCCTGTGCTGGCGATCGAGGAAGGTGGGTACGCTCTGATAGCTGCCAGTCAACTGGCTGACCACGTAGGGCCGCACGCCGTCGCCGTACTGAAACGGCGCGAAACGCTCGGCCGTCACCAGCTGGTACATGACGGTGTCGAAGTTGGCACGATCGGCACCCGTCACCGAGTTGCGATCGAAGGCCTTGAGGCGCTTCAGCTGCGAGGCGCTCTGGCGCTTGTCCGCCTTGACTCCGGCGAGCGACTCGTCACTCAGCTTGGATTTGGCCCACGCGTACTTGTCCTTGTCGAGCCCGAGATTGGTCAACAATTGCGGTCGGCGGGTGAAGCGCTCATCCATGAAGCTGTCGAAGAGCGCATTGAGCTGCGCTGCGGCCGCACCGCCCGCGACGGGCTCGGCGGCGCGCGCCGCGCGCGCGAGGGAGGCGGCCACGGTGACTGCGATGGCGGATCCTGCCGCCAGGAAACGTCGTCGGTCGAGCACGAGCGCACTCCTTCTGCGCGCCGCACGGGCGGCGCGTTACTTGTCGAGACCTTCAGCGGCGGCCGCAGCCGCCACGCCTCACGCCGCCAGCGTCCCCTTGCGCTTGGCGGCATGGGTGGCGATCAGATCCATGAGTCCGGGCGACAGACAGTCGTAGGGCTCGAGCCGAAGCTCCTTGAGGCGGGCACGCACCTCGCCCATCCTGGCGGGCGGAAAGCCTGACTCGATGATCGAGGAAACGAAGGCGGCGAATTCCGGGGCCGACCAGCCGCTGTCCTTCGAGAGCTCCGTATGCACGAAGTCGAAGCCGTAGAAGGGATGCTCTTTCAGCTCGATGCGGCCGTACATATGGGCGCCGCAGCCGCTGCAGGCATAGCGCTGGATCGGAGCCTTCTCGTCGACGATCTTGAGCTTGTTGCCGTTGGCGCTGACGCTCAGCTTGTCGCGACCGATCACCGCCACTACGGAGAACAGCGCACCCTTTGGCTTCCAGCACTTGCTGCAGCCGCACACGTGATTGAAGGCGGTGTTGCCCTTGAGCGTGATGGTCACGGGGGAAGAGCTGCACAGGCACGTCAGCGTGCCGCCAGCAAAATCGGTCTTGCCGCCCTTCACGCCGTCATCGACGGCCGGATGGATCTTGACAGCCATGGGGTTCTCCTAGCTTTTCGCGATTGATTTGCGTGGGGCGCGCCGCGGCTGCGCGGCGGCCATCCTCAGAAAGTGACCACCGAGCGGATCGACTCGCCGCGGTGCATGAGATCGAAGGCGTCGTTGATGCGCTCGAGCGGCATCTTGTGCGTAATGAGATCGTCGATGTTGATCTTCTTATCCATATACCAGTCGACGATCTTCGGCACGTCGCTGCGGCCGCGCGCGCCGCCGAAGGCGGTGCCTTTCCAGACGCGTCCTGTGACCAGCTGGAACGGTCGCGTCTTGATCTCCTGCCCGGCGCCGGCGACGCCGATGATGACCGACACGCCCCAGCCGCGATGGCAGCACTCGAGCGCCTGGCGCATGAGGTCGACGTTGCCGACGCACTCGAAGCTGTAGTCAGCACCGCCGTCGGTGAGACTCACCAGGTGCTGCACCAGATCAGCGCCGACTTCCTTCGGATTCACGAAGTGCGTCATGCCGAAGGCCTCCGCGAGTGCCTTGCGGCGCGGATTGATGTCGACGCCGATGATCTTGTTCGCCCCAACCAGGCGCGCCCCCTGGATGACGTTCAGCCCGATTCCCCCCAGGCCGAACACCACGACGTTCGCGCCCGGCTCCACCCTGGCGGTGTTCATGACGGCGCCGAGTCCGGTGGTGACGCCGCAGCCGATGTAACAGACTTTATCGAACGGCGCATCCTCGCGGATCTTGGCGACCGCGATCTCCGGCAGCACGGTGAAGTTCGAGAACGTCGAGCAGCCCATGTAGTGGTGCACCGTCTCGCTGCCGATCGAGAAGCGGCTGGTGCCATCGGGCATCACGCCCTTGCCCTGGGTGGCGCGGATTGCGGTGCAGAGGTTCGTCTTGCGCGACAGGCACGACTTGCACTGCCGGCACTCGGGCGTATAGAGCGGGATCACGTGGTCACCCTTCTTCACCGAGGTGACGCCCGGACCCACCTCGACGACGATGCCCGCACCCTCGTGGCCGAAGATCACCGGGAACAGCCCTTCAGGGTCTGCGCCCGAGCGCGTGAACTCGTCGGTATGACAGACGCCGCTCGCGCGAATCTCGACCAGCACCTCACCGGCCTTGGGGCCCGCAAGGTCGAGCGTTACCACCTCAAGCGGCTTGCCGGCGGCGTACGCGATGGCAGCCTTGGTCTTCATGCGGACTTTCCCGTTCCAATGGCGCGCGCAGCGAGCGCCAGAGTCTACGCGCCCCGGGGGGATTGCGATAACCCCTTGTCAGGACGCGACGTCCGGGTGCGACAATTGCGTTCACGGGACAAGCGCAGCGCGAGGCAGGCCATGGCAGACACGGTGTTCGGCAAGATCGTCCGGGGGCACATCCCCTGCCACAAGATCTACGAGGATGACAAGGTCCTGGCGTTCCTCGATATTAATCCGCTGAGTACCGGGCATATGCTGGTAGTTCCCAAGGAGGCCGCCGAGACCATGGATCGCCTCTCGGACGATTCGGCCGCCGCACTCGGGCGCGTGCTGCCGCGGCTGTGCCGCGCGGTGGTCGCGGCCACCGGCGTGCGCGAATACAACGTGCTGGAGAACAACGGCTCGCTTGCGCATCAGGCGATTCCGCACGTGCATTTCCACATCATCCCGAAGCCCAATGCCCGTGAGGGATTGGGGGTGGGTTGGCCAGCGACCAACCTCGATTCGAAGGCGGCGGCGGTGCTCGCCGCGAAGATCGCCGCCGCAATCGACTGAGCCCGCGCGTGTAACTCGACTCCGCTCCTCCTACGGCGCTCAAGGGTCCGCTCACAACCGAGGAAACTTTCACCGCCCCGGCGCGCTCAAAGCCACGCATGAGCTCACGTGCTCGGCGAGTGCTGGCGCTCACCGGGGTCGTAGCGCTTCACGCCGGTGTGCTGCTTATTGTTCTCGAAGAGGCGCGTACCAAGGTCGTACGGGCGGCGGCGGACAGTCCGTCCCTCCTAGTCATGCTGCTGTCGGCGCTCGAGCCGCAGCATCCATCCGGCGCCCGCTCGAGCCGAGGGGCTGCGGCGCGCCACCGACCCGCGACGAGTGTGCCGCCCGAGGCGCCCGCACCCGATGTGCCGACGGGGCCCCGTAGCACCATCGACTGGTTCGCCGCGGCAAAGGACGAGGCCGCTCGACAGGTCGAGGCCAACGAGCAGCGCCAGAGGCAAGCCAGAGCTTTCGCGCTGCCGCCGAATATGTTCACGCCGCCAGCGCCAAAGCGCCCCGGATGCCATTGGGACTACGCCGCCACCCACCGGGTGGAGGCGGTGCCCGGCGGCGCCACGGTCATCCACCTCAACGACTCCTGCGCCCTGGTACTTTTTATCATCATTCCGATGATCGGCTGCGCACTCGAGAAGCCGGCGGTGCGCGGCGACCTCTTCGACCACATGCACGATGGCGCCAACGAGGCACCGCTGCCCTGAGCGGCTGCAGCGTCAGTTTTTCCTTACTGGCGTTGATGTTACGCAGCCCTGCGACGCCGCTATTGCTGCGGCGGAGGTCGGCTTGTAGAATGCGCGCCCCTCTTGGTGCGGGGTGGAGCAGTCTGGCAGCTCGTCGGGCTCATAACCCGAAGGTCGCAGGTTCAAATCCTGCCCCCGCTACCACACACGCCGGGTCCATTCCGGTTGGATAGGTACCATTTTATACCGGAGACATGGGTAACAGTTTCGCGGCGAAGGGGTTCGCCGCACTCTCGATCCGACAGGTCTCGTGGTCAAAGAAGCTCGTAGCGCATAAAGCTCACCAGCCAGATTTTATCCTCGACTTGCTTCACTCCGACTCTCTGACCGGCGAAGGCCTGGCTGAGGTTGATTTTCAACGGTCCCATGCAGATCCTGCCACAGCGCGTCACTGTGATGGTGCGGTCGTGGAAGGGATACTCGAGATCGGGCAGCCCGCTATAGGGTCGCGGTGAGGAGCTGTAGAGCTCAGCCGGGCAGCGCATGCTGAGAGCCTGGTGAGGCCGCTCCTGGTTGTAGATGTTGATGAACTGATCGAAGCGTCCCTGTTGCTGCAGGAAGTGTTCCTGCGCGACTGGTTCGGCGGAAGGATCCGGCTCGAGCCGCTACCTGGGCGTCGTAAGCACTCCGAGGTGCAGTGCCCGGCCATCAGCACCGTCCATGCATCGCCAGCAGTCGCTCGGCGTAATAGTCCTGCATCTCCTTGGCCATGCGCTGAACGCGTTCCGGAGCCAGCATCGCCGCAAGCCCGCTCTCCTCGCCGCGCAGCAACACGTCCTCGACGTGATCCTTGCGCACGGCGATCCCATTCGCGCAGGGGCGGCCGTCGTGATTAGAGGAACACCCGTAGCTGTGCGCGTTCGCGATGATGTAGTGCGCGTCGCAGGCATCGCACCGCAGAAGTCCCGAAAGCAGGTACTTGGGCCGCCCCCCGGACTTCAGCCGCGCGTCACCCTTCGCAGGGTCGACACGCCGCTGAGCACGCTGCCAGAGTTCATCGCTGACGATGCGCAGCGACTCGTCCTGGTGCGTGAACCTAACCCATGCCAAGCGCTCGTTGTGCCGGCGTGCGGCCTTCCTGGAGCTTCTGTGCGAGACACAGGAGCTTCGCTTCAGCAGCGGCGAAGCTGCCGACGTCGGCGCCTACACGCAGGCGTTCAACAGCACGCAAGGTGCCTACAAGACACTCGGCTGTCTGGAGCGTCGTGCGCGCAACGTGCGCAGCCTTCGGGAGCTTCTGGACGGAGCGAGCGCTTGAGCAAGCCCGTCCACCGCGTTGACGCCATCGCATACGCCTGGACGCGCTGCAACCCTGGCGTGCCGTTTCCTACGGCTCTGTGGAAGCCGACATGAGCAGCGCTGCCGACACCGTCGACATGGCCCGGCTGCACTTCATGAGAGGCGCGGTACGTCTACGGTCGCGTCATTCGGCCGCTAAGAACTATGCCTTTGGTTGTGTTCACCCAATAGATCACCGTCGGGGACGTTACGAAGATCTGGTACGTCTCGACCTCATTTGCTGTGGGAGTATGTGGGAACGTCACTGTCCCGGAACACGTGGCGGGGTCAACCTTGTAGGTGCCACTCCCGCTAATTACCGGCGTCGCGCTCCCGCCGGCATTGAACACGAAACTTCGCTCTACGATGCCCGTAAGCGCCGGTTTAAGGTGGGGATTAGCGAATCCCACGGAGAATGTCCAGACGCCGGCGATAGCAAACTTGGTGTTTGGATTCACGTTGTCGTCAGTTCCCCAGCCGATCGCGGAAAGTCCGTAGGTGCCACTACCCACAGAGCACGCCGCGTATGTCGCTTGGCTGAGTCCGAGTGCCAGGAGAATTCCTACAAGGTATTTCATCGATGTCCCCTTTTGTTGATTGGGATTCTTGAGGCTTCGAACGCACGACTCTACCGTAGTGAGGATCGGTCATGAAGCTTCACGCTTTCATGACTACCCCCGATCTGCGTTCGGGGGCGTACCCGGCTCGACGCGCGCCAGTTTCGCAAGCGGATCGATGTGGACGCTGCGCATGGGGGACAGGTCGATGACAAGGCCGCCTCACACACCGACTGACCCGACAGACTGTGGCCGCCGCCACGCACCGCGGTAAGGATGCCGTTCCCGCTAGCGAAACCCACCGCGCGCACGACATCCGCCGCACCGACGCAGCGCGCCACGAGCGCGGGCTTACGATCGAATGCACCGTTCCACAGGCTGCGAGCGCCGTCATATCCAGGGGCGCCCATGCTGAGCAACTCGCCGCGCAGGCCCGCGCGCAGGTCGTTGATGTCCGCGGCCTTGAGAGTCAGCTGCCGCCCATCGAGCCCCACGGCGGTCACGTCGGAGCCGCCGGTCGCTGCAACCACGCGGCGGTGAGGAAGGGCTGTCCCTGCCAGTGCTGCAAGTCCCGCTGCACAGAATGCTCTTCTTTTCACTCTGCAGCCCCTTCGTTCAAACAGTGCAAGAAGGCCGCTCCCGACGAGCCCCGTCGGTCAACACCACCCGCACGTCTGGCAGAGCAAGGGGGCAGCACGGCCGGGTTACCAGCGCAGCTCAACACCAATCGATTCAATTTCGTTCGAAATCCAACTCGCGCCTCGCTACCACACGTCCGTGCACCCGCCGCGCGCAATGCCGCCGCGTTTTCGTTCTAATGCACGATGAGCCTCCCGTCCGGCAGAAGCTGAGCCGGATCCGCGAAGAGCGCGTACAGTCCGGGCCAGACGCACCCAGAGTCGTTCTGCCGAGGAGAACGGACCATGAGTGGGCAAAAGCTGGCCCCAGAGAAGGTCGAGTGCGGCCGATTGCGGGCGATGAGTCGCCGAACCTCAAGTGCGTCGCTGGCTTTTTTGACAGTACTGGCCACAGCGGCAATTGCGGCGCCTCCAGAACTTCCGGCGGATCAATCCAAGACCAAGCTCGAAACGGTCACCGTCGAGGCCCAGCGCCAACGAGCGATACTCGTGCGGCGGGTGAAGAAGTTCGTTTCGGGTATAACCCAAGTGCCCTTTCAGGATTCCCTCGCGCAGTGGCAGAAGGAAATTCCAATCTGTTTCGCGATCGCGGGAATGACCCGCGACTATGGCGAGTTCACGCTAAATCGCTTGTCGCAAATTGCCGATGCCGCGGGCGCCCCGTTAGCCCCTGATACTTGCAAACCCAATTTCTATGTCGTCGCGACATCCGTGCCAGATGAGTTGATAGCGGCGTGGAGCGATCGCAATCCTTCGATGTTCGGTAACGCAGGCGGGCTTAAGATCCGACGATTTCTCAACGGATCCACGCCAATACGTGTCTGGTACAACGCCATCCTCTATAACGGGGATGATGGAACACCCTGCTTCCCCGCGTCGATCCCGGGACTCGAAGGCATTCCACAGTGTCACGGCGGCGGGCACATTCGATTTGGTGGCGTGAGAGACCTGTCATCCGTCATCGTGCTGATCGACACGCGTCGTACGAAAGGCATCACCTTCGATCAATTGGCAGGGTACGTTGCCATGGTTGGGTTCGCGGAAATTCGCGCCGACGCGGAAGTCGGCGATGCACCCACCATCCTGCGACTGTTTAGCGATTCTGCACACGCGCCGGCCGAGGGCATGAGTACCTGGGACGCGGCTTATCTCAAGGCGCTGTACCACACAAGCCATAGCGACCGAACGCAGCTCGTGGACGTGGGCAAATCGATGGTCGAAGAGATCGTGCGCTAGTGGTTGGATCACGCCCTTTTCAGGCGCGGAATAGAGCCAGGTAATCCAGCAGCATCCCGGGGTCTCAGTGTGAGGACTCCGAGCGGCTGCCCAAAGGGGAAGGTTTTCAGCGTTTCCTTAACCCCACGACCACCAGCACCAGACCCGCGCCGAGTACCACGCCGCCAACCCACCCCGGCACGGTGTGCTCCCGCTGCATCTTCGCTTCGATGTCACCGAGCTTGATGACACTTTCTTCGCTCGAATAGCTGGGCGGCCGAATGACTCCCCAGAGGCCGATCGCGATGAGCACTAGCCCCAAAATCGCCGTAGCGCGCATTTACAGACTCCCGATCGGGTCCGCGAGGATTCCCATTATGACCGATCCATTGGCCAGCTCAGGCATTATGCTCACCAGATCAGCGGAAGGTTGGAAGCGACAGAGACATTTTATCCATGAGCACCCGGACTCGGCTCGGCATCATCGGCGCGCTGCTAGCCACCATATCGGTGAGGGCGGACGAGCTGCCGAAATCTCGTACCGAAGCGCTCGCCATGGAGTCGCAGGATGCGCTACCGATGAGCGGCTTTTACGACCCGCCGAGCCCCCTCGCGCCCGCGCCGCCGGGTGCACGGATCCGCTCCGAGCCCTTTACGGGATATGACTTGCCACCAGGAGCGCGCGCAGTGCGCGTTCTCTATCACTCGCGAACGCGCGACGGACGGGACGTCGCGGCCTCGGGGGTAGTGCTGCTTCCTGCAGGAATGCCACCGGCCGGCGGTTGGCCCCTCATTGCCTGGGCACACGGCACGAGTGGCGTTGCGCGTCAGTGCGCCCCCTCGCTGATGCGGGATGTGGAGTATGGGAGCGAGGGGCTCATGCCGATGGTCGCCGCAGGGTTTGCGGTCGTCGCGACAGACTACGCCGGGCTCGGCACACCCGGCCCGCACGAGTACGACAACAAGATCGCGCAGGCGAACGACGTGGTGTACTCGGTGGCGGCTGCGCGCACCGCCGTGCGCTCTCTTGGGGCGCGCTGGGTGGCCATAGGTCATTCGCAGGGCGGGGTAGCGGTCTGGGGCGTGGCGGAACTCGAGGCCACGCTGCACGATCCTGATTACGTTGGCGGAATCTCCGTCGCGGGAGACATGGATTTCGACTGGTACGAGGTACACGATTCGCTGGCGTACACGACCGACACGGCCTTGTACTGGCCGCTGGCGGCCTTCGGTATCAAGGCGAGTTACCCAAGCTTCGATCCCGCGCGGCTTCTCAGCGCACCGTTCCTCGAGCGCTATCCGGATGTGACCACGAAGGGGTGCTGGTATTACGCGTATGCGGCGGCCGCTGAGGTGGCGGGGCAATCAGCGGTACGCCCAGGCTGGCAACGGATTCCAGAACTGCACCGTTACAACGAAGACAACCGCAGCGCCACCAGGCCAATAAAGGGACCGTTGCTCATCCTCGCAGGCGAAGACGATCAATCCGTGAACTTCGCGAACATCAAGAGGGGCGTTGCCCGAGCATGTAAGCTCGGCCTGCCGATCGAGTTCGTGCACCGGCCCGGGCTCGACCATGATCCTCTGATGGAAAAAACAATCGACCTGCAGCTCGCCTGGACGCGCGACCGGCTCGCCGGAAAGCCGTTTCGGGGCGGGGCCTGCACGGATTGAGGGACTCCGCTGCGCAGCGGCGAGGTGCGGCTCGCGCGCACCTCGCCTACTCGACGCGCACGCACGGAGGTTCGCCAGGGACATCACAAAGCATGCCCGCGCTACCAGATTTCGACCCCCTGACCGTCCCGAACCTCGTCACGTATGAGTTCGCCGTCGACACGACATGTGCGGTGCTCACGTACTCCGTCATTTCACGTTAATGGCGGTCAGTGGCCCCGCATTCTGCAGGTACAGTACGCCGTTCGCGGACAGGGCGAGCCGGCCGACGAACGGGTAGCCCCAGATTGTCTTGTGCGTCGTGATATCGATTCCGTAGATCGCGTTGTTGGTGCTGACAAATGCCATGTTCTGGGTGAGCAACACCTCGCTGTCGAAGCGCGTGTCTGCCGCAAGCGGCGGGGTCCACGACCACTGCAGCGAACCATCGGTTGCAGAACGAACTTCGAGCTGGACGGGGTTGTCGTTGGCCACGTAGAGAAGGCCGGCGTTGTAGGCGGGAGTGCTCGGGTAGCACCCGGCTACCTGCCAGCGGATCGTTCCGAGGGTCGTGTTGAACCCCAGAAGTGTGTTACCGATACCGCAGCCGCTGAGGTTCGAATTCGCGTAGTTCGCCGCGAACGCATAGCCTGGATCTCCGAGGACCACGGAGCCGGCGACCTCGTAGACGAAATTGGTGAAAGTGGGATCTGGGATCTGTAGGACGGTTGCGCCGCTTACCGGATTGAGGATCCACAGGTCGTTGCCAGTGTAGGCGTACACGTAGCTCGCATCGACGGCCGGAGTCCATTCGTCGGTCTGCATCAGGCTGCCGTCAAAGAACAACTGCGTGCCCGCCGTGTTGAAGCCGTACATCCCACCGTATTCACCTGCGTCCGTGTAGACGCCGCTGGCGCCAACGACGGGAGCGAGGTAATGCTCCCACTGCGAGCTCATGGGCGACTGGAACAGGAGGCTCCCGTCCGAGGCGTTGAAGGCGAACATATACGTCGAACTCTGCTGTCCGGCGGCCATGTACACGGCGCCGTTCGCGACGGCGGGTGGGTTGACGGAGGGGAACTGCAGGCCGCTGACGTCATAGCTCCATACGAGAGACCCGTCGGACTCGTTGCGTGCATAGAGGGCCAGGCCGCTGGGAATGAACAGAACTCCGTTGGAAGTCACCAGGGTCGCGTTGTCGGTGTAATAGGCATCGCCTGACTGAGAGATTGCCGGCCCCTGCCAGCGAGTCGTGAATTGATTCGGGTCCAACGTTACGTCCACGTAGCCCGTATGCGCCGCGTTGCCCTGGTACGTAGTCCAGTCCGCAGCTCCCGCCCAGGACGTCAGGGTGGTCAGATTGTTGCCGAGCCATGCGCTGGCACTCGTCAGGATGTTAACGCCGAACGGCACCACGATCGCGTGGAGCGGCTGCGGAGTCCCGCAGGCAGCATCGCTGCACAGATTCAGGACCAGGCTGCCGGTGTACTGACTCGCACTCGCGGTGCTCGAGGTCGTGAGCGACACGGCGTAGGACCCTGCCGCAGGAGCAGCCACGGTGGCCGAGCTTGCGAACGCGCCCGTCGCATCTACCACACTTGCATAGAGTGTTCCGCTGAAAGAGAAATCGATCGGAGTCAGTGTAAGGACTATGGTCACCGACGTGCCGCCCACAGCCATGCGGGCGACCTTGCCCGGCGTCACGGTGAGCGTGACGACGCCGATTGAGACGTCCGCCCAAGTCGAGCCGCCGGTATTGCTGGCCGTGACTTTATAGGTGGTAGCGGCCTGAGTAGCTGTCGGGGTGCCGCTGATGGTGCCGCTCGAGGAATCCAGCGCGACTCCCGCCGGAAGTGCAGGCGCGACGCTATAGCTCGTAACCATCCCCTGCACGGTCGGATTGATGGGCACGATGGGCTGGTTCACCGCAAACAGCGTCGGCGTTGGGTAGGAGAGCGCCGTTGGCGGGTGAGGAAGTACCGTCAGGGTCAGGGTGAACGTCGTCGAACCGGAGGAATTGCTCGCCGTGACCACGTATGCGGCACTTGCAGCAGTTGCGGTCGGGGTCCCCGAGATCACCCCGGTGCTTGCGTTCAGGGACAGCCCTGCCGGCAGAGCCGGTGAGGCTGCATACGAGGTAGCGGTCCCGCTCACGGAGGGACTCAGCGGAGCAATTGCGACTCCGACGATGTAAGACTGTGGAGTCGCGTAACTCAGCGCCGTGGGCGGAGCCGGCCCAGAGCTATTCCCCCCTCCACCGCCACCACCGCAGCTCACCAGCAGGAACAGCGCGAACAGCAGGAACGGTTGCGCGGCGAGAGCCCGCCGACGCACCACGAGTTTGGATTGCACGTTCGATCCCCCGCTCCATCTTCCAGCAAGATCTTTTGTTATTGGGCTGTCAGACAGCTCTCGGCACAGTGTACTCCAACACCACCCGAGGTGATGCACCAAGCCTGAGCGTCATTCGGTAACTTACGGGTTTGAAGCGCAACCACGGGCCGCCAGCAAAATGAGCGGTGCGGTGCACAACAGTCCCCGCGACAGATCCATCGTCATGTCACGCAGACACGCTGAGACCTCACAGATCGCGCCCCCGCTACCAATTCACAAGCAATGCATGGCAGGCGTCTGGATTTCCCGCCTCCGCACTTATCAGGCACTGGGCAAGGACCCGCTCACGGTGGAGGTGGAGGCAATAACCACCAGGACTAACGCGTATGACTGACGGGTCGAAAGTCGTCATTCGCGGAGCTGACTCAAGGTGATCGCGAGGGCCTGTGGCTAGGATCACGCGCTTTCGGGTGCGGGATGTGCGCAAGTAATTACAGGTCTGCCCGCTACCGTTTCACGCCGCGCGGCGCAGCGTCCCCTCCTGCAGATGGTCTCGTCTAGGCTCGCAAGGCCTGCCTGAAACAGCAGGTATTGAGCAGCTGATCGGCGGGTGCCGGGCGAGACGCCCCCCAACTGCGCAGCTATTTGCAAGTCATTCGAACTAGCCTCGGGAAGGTGCAACCGTAACCTCAGGAGCGCAAGGTCAACGCTGCCGGCAAGCGGAGGACGCGGACAGCGAAGACGCCATGTTGCATCACCTTGTGCCCGAGCGCGGCAGCCAAGTCGCTCAGTTGAGAGGCGAGCTGGCCGTCGGAAAGGAAGGCATCCGGGCGCTCGAGCCGGCTCAGGCTTTACAGCGAGGTCGTTTGCGCCTGCGGGAGCAACCCAAGTGATACTCACAGTGTGGGGATACTTGTTCTTTTTTCTCTGCGGGCTTGCCATCGGTCTTTTCTGCTGCCTGAGCTATTCGTGCCTTCACCGACACCGCCCGCCGAAGAAAGCCCTCAGGTCATGAGCTGGCGCCGCGCTGGCGCCTCATCCGGGTTGGGCGTCGAAGAGGCTGAAGTGAGCCCTGAGAAACCGCCTGCGGCTTCGAATTCAACGCGCAAGCGGCTGAGTAAAATAAATACCAGGTTTGCCGTGGGGATCCACACCGATCGCCAGCAGGCTCCTGCCCGACTGCCACAGGTGTACTAGCGGCAGCCCGTCGTGGCGGAAATTGCGAGCGAGGCTTGCAACCTTTGGGCTGACGAACGGCAAGTCATCTTGCCAGTGAATTGCGAACACAACGTGTGAGCGCCCCTCATCGTTGGCATCGATCGGTGCGATATGCCAGTCCGGCAGTCTCCCCGATACGTGACCTGACGCCTCGAAACGCTGCGCTTGGTGCGTCGGTCCGGTGGTCGCCGGCATCGATAAATTGAGCGCCCCGCGCGGCCGCATCGAATGAGCCGAACTTATGTCCCGACGATCCGCCCCAGCGCCGGCGCAGCCAATGCCGGCGACGTCGCTGCAAGCAATATCGCCACTCCGACAAGAGTTCTGCACTCACCGCGTTTCAACGGCCTGCCATCCGCGCCGAGCGCCTGCTCCGATGGCCCATTGTTGGTGAGATGCGGACGTTCGGGTAGACACCAACTGCAACGATGCCGTGTCAGCGCGTCCCTACCCACGCAACTAAAGGTCGCCATTAAGCATCGCTGTAGCCCAAGTCCTACATACATTTCGGCCGGCCGCGCGAGCGTAACTTGCGAGAATGTTCGAACCCGTGAAGAGTTCAGGACGCGCTGGAGGATAAGGAGCCCATGCCCAAGCGGAAGGATTTGGTTCGGTCGGAAAAGGGGTTGGAGCACAGCGCCGATCATGGCGCTCCAGTGGACGAGGAGCGACCGGCGTCATGAGTTGTTTCGCCGAACGCTGCGGGGCGTCTGACATGCGCGCCGCCGCAGCACGCGGCGCCCTCGCCTGAGATCCGGACGTGCCATGGCAAAGCGGGTGGTCTGGGCCAGGAAGCCGGCGCGCGAGGACTTTAACGCCGCGCAATGCTATCTGTCGCTCATCTGCGCGCCGACCCGTGCGCGCAGGCTCGTAGCCCGGCTGCGTCGCGCCGAGGCGATGCATCACGCGGCGAAAGACCTGCTGCGTGCGAGCGGGCTGCCACTGCTGCCCCACGACGAGAAGCACGTGGCGGCGGATCTCAAGCGCATCCGTAAGGGAAAAGCGCTGTCGCCGGTGCTGCTCGTCCAGGGCGATATGAAAGGCGGCGCGCCGCTCACGGTGGCGGACGGTTATCACCGTATCTGCGCCAGCTGCTATATCGACGAGAACGCCCTGATTGCCTGTCGAATCGTGGCAGGCGGCGATGGGAACTAAAAACGAGCACGGTGCTTAGCCGCACCTTACGGTGCAGCTACCATCGCCGGCGCGTCGGGATGGCTCCGGCTCGCCCTACTTCTGCGAGCTGACAAACTCCTCCAACACCGCCTTGCGCATCAGATCGGGCGGCAGCAGCCCCTGAGCGAGGATGAAGTCGTGGAACTTCTGCTGGTCGAATTTTGCGCCTAGCGCGGCTTCGACCTCCTTGCGCAGCGACAATAACCGCGTGTAGCCATAGAAGTAGCTGTTGGCCTGACCGGGCGAGCGGTAAGTAAATCGCTCAACCTCCTCTTTGGCAAAGGCGTGGCTCAGCACCACATCCTTCTCCAGGACTTCGTAGGCGCGCTCGGGGCTGGTCGCGCCACTTTGCAGCTCCGGATCCAGAAACGCGCGCGCGGCGCGCAGCAGACGCAGCTGCAGCGTCAGCAGTTGCCCGTCAGCCGGCTCGTAGGGCTGCATGATGTACTCGGAGTAAAGGCCCCACCCCTCCGCGTTGGTCGAGTTAAAGGCGTACAGCGCGCGCGCCTCACTCACCCCGTGTTCGACCATCGAGTCGAATTGCAGCTCGTGCCCGGGACGTGCCTCGTGGGCGGTCAGGGTCCAGGACACGGCATCAAAGGTGAAATCGTCGTACTGGTCGCCGGCACCGCCCGTGGCGGAGGGGATGTTCAAGGGCAACACGAATTCGCCACGCTGACCGGTGTTGTGCAGAAACGGCGGCGGCGTCATGTGCGGAGCGGGTTGCTGGGCGGTCTCCGCGGGCGTGGCCAGACGGATTATCGCCGGGCGGCTCGGCAGCGTGACCAGATCGTGCGCGACGATGATCTTCTCGATCTCGTGCAGGCGGTTGTTGAAGAACGGCAGGATCGCATCACCGGTTATCTGCTTCTTCTTGAGCTCGCGGATCACCGCTCGGTAATCGGCGGACGGATAGCCGTTGGCCTTCGCGACCTCGACCGCCAACGGGGCCATCTGCTTCTGGTAGTCGATAAAGGCGGCGTGCGCGAGCGCTGCGAGCTTCTCCGGAGGCAGATCGATGCCGTACTGCTCGAATGCCAGCGCGTACTTCTCCTTGGGTACCCGGAAATCGGTGCGCGCCTTGGGCAGAATGTTCTGGCGCACCCAGGAGTCATAGTCGGAGAGCTGCGTCTTGAGTCTCGCGTATGCGTCCTCCCAGCCCTTGAGGCCATACTTGCTGAACAGGGCGCTGATACCGTCGACGTAGTTGGAGTTTCGCCCGAGCTCGGTCTCCACTTCACCCTTCGACGGATAGAGCACTCCGGGCTTGGCGATCTGCTCGAGCTCGCGTTGCTTGAGCACCTCGGTGATCGGCTGGTAGTCGCCCTCCAGCCCGGCATACTTGCGCAGTCGCGTCACTGCGGCCTGGCGTCGCTCGGGGGCGACCTGGTCATCCAGCAGCACCCTCAGGCCCTGGAATACTTCCGCGCTGGCGTTGTGGAATGGCACCTCGTGCTGCAGCTCGTAGTCCTCCTGCCGGAACTGCAGGTCAAACGCCTTGTGCAGGATCTCCAGATCCTGCTGCACCTTCTTGTCCGATTCCTGGGAGCGCGCCGCGCCGATCCCGACCAGTACCTTCTCCAGCTCGTGTCGTCGGGCCATTTCATCGGCCAGGGTGGGATGGGAGATGCGCGTGTCGAATTTCGCCAGACCTTCACGCGAACCTCTTTCGGGACGGTGCTCCAGCTCTACGTCCAGCAGCTTGCTGGTGTAGGCATTGCTGCGCTCGATCCAGCTCTTGTCGGCCTGCCCAGGACCAGGTGTGCCTTGGGCGATTGCCGCAGAAGACAGCGTGATCGAGAGAAGCGCAATGGTCACGCGGCGCATATGGCCCCCTGAAGGCAATACGGGAGGTCGCGCATTATACGCACCCTGCGCCACTCACCTGATGGACGCCGGGAGGATCAGGGATTCGCCGGCGAGGACGTAAGCCGAAACTTTCGTGCTATTCGGCATGACCAGCAGCCCGTCGCCCGCAGACAGGGCCGACCGCGATCATGGCGGCTCAAGACGGGTGTACGATGATTGCAGACCGATAAGCGGGAGAGCGCCGTGCGATTGGGCGATGATGAGCCTCGGGTCGCGAGTTTTTGCCCTGCTCGCGGCCCTGCTGTCGCGCTGGGTTGCGTTGCGGCGATCGCGGTGATGTTCCTGTGCGGCGAGCGTGCACGTGGCCAGGAGCCAGCTGCGATGACTCCGGAGAGCATCCAGGCAGGCGAAATTGCCGAAGCGGAAGCCTGTCACTCTGACCCTACATTGAGTTCGTGCCCGCACGGGTCGGCGGCAACGAGCACGCGCGTCGTCATCGATCCGTGCTTTCTCAAACAGAACGCCTTGCGCCCCTGCACGGCACAGGACGCCGCACCACCGCGCAAGGTGATCGGGGTGGACCCGAACCTGGTGGGCACCTGGCTTTTTCAGCAAGGCGGGGGATTCTGGGTGCTGGAGATTCATCGTGATGGCACCTATAAATTCCACAGCGCAGCCGCAGACGGCGCTCCATCCCACGCGGGCAGCTTTGGCGCAAAAGGCGGCCAATGGTCGCTGACGGCGACCAGCGGATATCCTGGGTGGGTTGACGGCGGCAAATACACCCTCGATTTTCCCGATACCTGGGTGGCGACGGGAAAGCTCGGCAAGGGCGCCTGGCACCGGCAATCACCAACGGTCCAATCCAGTCCGGCGGCGCAGGCGTCCGCTTCCAGGAAGCGATGAACGATAGGATGCCGCGCCAGGTTCAGCGCCTTTAAACCTAGCCTCGAATGCTGGCATCATCGCGGAATGATTTCGCTCTCCCGACCATGGGCGTGTGTCGCCCCTATCGCCCTGGTTGCCTTCCTCACGGCCTGCAGCACACCGGGTAACTATCGCAAGGACGCCCCTCACGAGGAGTTGCTGCAGAGCCTTCGCCAGTGCCTCGTTGATATTTCCATCAGTGGCGACAAAGACTACGTATCTCCCTGTGTCGGGCGCGACCTCTCGTCCTTGAATGGAATCCCCCGCCGCCGGCTGATCAATGAGCTTGGACCGGCGCGGCTTTGCGTCACGTCGAGCGAGACAAACTTCCCGGAGAAGGAGGACTGCCCGCCCGACCAGAGTCCGCTGTGGAGCTTCTACCGCCGCGCCGGCTCGATCGACATAGGCGGTGGGCCAGAATTGGTTTGCGTCGCGAATAAAACCGGCGGTTGCACGACCGTGGAGTGGCGGCGCACCAAGTGACCGCGGCCGTGTCGGACAGGCGGAATGCACCTGCCGATGCCGATGAATCCCGCTGGTGCCCGCGGCTCGCTCGCCTACTCCCCGGACGTGCCGGCACTGCGCGCGCCGGGCACATGCAGATCGCGTAGAAAATCGAGCGGCAGCGAGGTTCGCATCTCTCCCGCCTCGTTCCGGCCGTGCAGATTGAGCGCTGCGGGACTGCGCACCATCGGAAAGAAGAGACTCGCCGTACGTGTCTCACCCGGCGCCAGAATGAGCGGTGCGACCAGCCGCCGTCGCTGGAACTCATCGAGAACCTGGTGCTTGTTGTGATAGTCGATTGCCAGCACGGTGGTGTAGTAAACGGGCAGCACGAACACGACTGCGAGTGCGGCCCCGGCGGCGGCGGGTGATACCAGCGCCCATCCGGATGCGGTGGCCGCCGCGGCAGCGGCACCGCCGCCGACCAGCAGGACACCGGGACCCGCTGCGCGCACGAACGCCTCGCCGTGCGCGCGGTATTGCTTCTCCAGCTGCCGGCTCTGCTTCTCGAGCTCCCAGGGGTCGGATCCGGGAACGACGACCCCGCCTGCCGAGTCGATGAGTGTTGCGGACTCGACGGTGAGCGCAGACTCGCCGCCGTTGCGGAGCGTGACGACGTATTCGTCCCACAACGCCTCGCGCTTCCACGAGCCCGGACCGTGATAAGTGATGAGCGCCGCGAGGCTTGCCTCGAGCGTCCCGGAGGCCGGGAACGGCCGGTCGAGGCTCTGTGCAGGCGCAGTGCCGTGCTTCACCAGCTGATACTTGGTTGCGACGCACCCGCTGCACAACAGCGCCGCGAGAAATGTGGCGCAAGCCGCCCCGGTTCGCATGGTCATGACTGCCTCCCGTACTCCAGCTGGCTCGCCGGAGCAGCGGAGAGTGCAGTGAGTACCGGGTGGTTGCCTGATGGAAGCCTCCGGACTCCCTGATGCTTCCCTGATTTTTGCTCAACGCGCCGCAGGGTCCTGGGGCTGCGCCGTTCGCCGGGCTGCCTTCTCGATGCGCTCGAGCGCGAACTCGGGGCCCCGTTGCGTGACGTCTGAATCGACGTCATCGTGATAGGTACGCACGTACGATACCCCGTCGACGAGGACATCGAACACCTGCCAGTCGTCCCCCGTCCGGTGCAGGCGGTAGTCGACCGCGGCGAATGACCCGCCAGAGCGCATGACCTGGGTGCGGATCGTCGCCTGCAGGGCCGTGGCATCGCCCTCGAACGGCAGCAGCTGGAAGCGCTCGGGAGTCCACGCGACGATCGATTCCGCGTAGCTCGACAACAGCGTGTGAAGCAGCGCCGTCGCAAAGCGCTCGCGATACTCGGCCGCCGCGGTGCGCCAGTGAGCCCCGAGTACCAGCCGCGCGGTGTAATTCGCATCGAAATGCGGCGACAACAGCCGCTCGAGCGTCGGCACGATCAGCTGCGGATCACGGCGGTACTGCGCCCGATGCCGCCCGAGCTCGGCGAACAGCCGCGCGGCGAGATCTGCCACCAGCTGCTGCGGGTCGTGCTGAGGTGCGCTGGTTGCCGGCGCTTCGGCCTCCTCCGGGGACGGCAGATGCCCGGCCAGCGGCAGTGAGGCGAGCAGCAGGACGGCCGCGAGCGGATAGCGAGCGGCGCGCTCACGAGGAGCGGGACTTGATTGCCGAACCGTGAGATGACGGGTGCCGATCATGCGTCTTCAGCGGCAGAGGATCTGCGATCCCTCATGCCGGCATTCTGCTGGCCAACCGAACCGGTCCCAGTACGAATCGAGGCCCAGCCGGTGCACGAACGCCCCGAACGAGGCGTCGCGCCGCACGCCGGCCGCGTCCACCGAGAAGAGGAACTCGAGGTCATTGGCGTCGCGCTCGCTGAGTGCGGTGAAGGCGCTCATCGCCCGCTGCGGTGAGTCGAGCAGCACCGTGGCGCCATAGTAGAGCCGCCCGGAGATGGTTCCGGCCTGCTCGGCCCGATCGAGCAATGCGAGGGCACTCGGGCGCTTGTCCGGATGCCGATAAGCCTCCAGCGTCGGGTCGATCCAGTCGTCGGAACGGTTGACGGCGTGCTGTAGCCGTCGCAGCAGCTCCGCCGCCTCGGCGTCTGCGTGCTGATGCAGTTTCAGGAGCACCTTCGTCTCAGGATAGGCGGTCTCCTCCAGGCCGAGCTCGCGCGCCAGCGCCATGTCGCTGGCCGCCTCCCCGTCCTGCCCGACCCACAGATGCAGGATGCCGATGCGATCGGCAATCACGGGCGCGAGCGGGTCGAGCTCCTGAGCGAGGCGCGCCTGCGCCAGCGCGGCGTCCAGACGCCCTACGGTCCCCAGCAACTGTGAGTACATCTGTCGCAGGTCCGGATCGTTCGGTTCGGCGGCGATCGCCGTGCGAAACGCAGTCTCGGCCTCGACCCACTGCCGGCGCATGAAAGCCAGGTAGGCACGCCCGCCAGCGCTGCCCGAGCGCGAGCGCGCCAGGTGATCGGCCGTGGCCAGCGCCTTGTCGGCGAGCGCGTACATCTCGGTCGGGTCCTCGAAGCTGTAGCTGGGAAGCAAGGCATAGGCGGTGGCGAGTCCGACCTCGGCGCGCGCATAGGCCGGGTCGCGTCGCAGCGCGGCGGAGAACAGATCGACCGCCATGCGCAGTGAGTCCTCACCGCGCAGACGCACCTGGTGGACGCCGCGCAGATAGAGCCAGTACGCCTGCAGGTCGCGCGAGTCCGGCTCGACGCCCGAGATTCCCTTCAGCGCATCGAGGCTCAAGAGCCCGGTCAGCTCGCGCACGACGGCCGAGGCGATACTGCGCTCGACGGCGAAGATGTCCTCGGGGCTGCGCTCGTAGACTCGCGACCACATGAGGCGACCATCGGCGGCCGTCAGGCGTACCTCGACCCGCAGGCCGCGCGCGCTCTCGGCGACCGCACCGTCGAGAACGGCATCGACCCCAAGCCGGCGAGCGGCCTCGACCGCGCTCAGGTGCGATGCAACCAGCGCGGCCGCGGACGTATGGCCGGAGATTCGCAGACGTTGCACGCGTGCGAGGGAATCGCTGATCTCATCGGCGAGCTCGTTGCCCGCGTCCCGGCCGAACCCGCTCGCGTGGCTCGTATCGAAGGGCAGCACCAGCAGCCGGGTCACCGGCGGCCGCGGCGCGCCCGCCTCCGGGCGTGGGTGACGCAAGACGTACAGCGTCACCAGTCCCGCCACCAGAGCGAGACAGACGAGGCCCGCGGCGATAGTGCGGCGCATGCGCGGACGAGGCGCGCCGGCCACGCCCGGGATGCGCTCGGTAGGCGCCGGCTCCGGTGGCGATGCGTCGCCGGGGCCGGCCTCCCGCGGTATCGGTGCCTGCAGCAGCGTGTAGCCGACGCGCGGGATGGTGCGGATGAAGCGCGGCTCGCGCGGATCATCGTGCAGCGCCTGGCGCACCTGGGAGATGCAGCGCGACAGGGCTTCATCGGAGACGACGCGGCCCGCCCAGACCTGGGCGATGAACTCATCGCGCGTGACCACTTCACCCGGGTGCCGCGCCAGGCAGGCCAGCACGGCCATGACACGCGGCTCCAGCTCTGTGGGGCTGGCGCTCGCCGCGTCACGGCGCTGCAGCGTCCCGTGGCGAGGACGAACTTCCCACTCGCCGAGCAGAAACCCGGAATCCGTCCAGGACCGTTGAGCAGTCACTGAGAGGCGCCCCCCGACGCGGCGCGTGCTGCGCGCCAGGCCACACGACTCGCGTGCGGCGGTGCGCAGCTTACCAAAGCGCCTGCGCGAAAAAATCAGCTCTTCGAGGCAACTCCATCAGGTGTGCAGGGCCGGGCGCACTTAGGCTTGCCCTCGCCCGCCATGGCGGCGAAGCCGCACGCGGAGGTCCCGATGCTGGCGCGCTGCATCTCTCTGTCGCTGGTGCTCGCACTGTTGGGTTGCACGACGCTGCAGCCCGTGGCCGGATCAGCCCCGGAGCTGCGCCAGCAGATTGCCGCAGGTCAGCTCCTCAGGCGCGGCGATCGCGTGGTCATCACGACCGCGGATGGCCGGCGGCACCACCTCGTAGTGGTGGCTGCGGACTCTGTGAGCGTGCGTGGCAGGCAGGAGTCCGTGCCGACGGATCAGATCGAGGTCGTGCAGAAGTCGGCCTTCAGCGCCGCCAGGACCGCGGAACTGGCCCTTTTCATCGGCGTGGTCGCGTACGCCGCCGCGGAGCTGGTGGTTGCGCCGGCTGCAATCTTCGCGAGCACCCACTGACCACACGCAGGGGGTAACCGATGACACCCGCGCCGCTCGGCGCGAGTGCGGGACGATCGTCCCCTCAGCTGCGCGGGCTCGGGCGGCGGCCATGACGGCGCGGCTGCGAGCGGTAGACTGCGGTGCGTGGCGCGTGGCCGGTTGCGGGCCCCGGCGTCGCGGGCGCGCCGCTGCGCCGCTGCGGACTCACCGTGAAATGCGGCAGCGTGGCGACCGGCAGGGAGCGCCCGAGAAGTCTCTCGATATCCTTCAACTGCGCCGCTTCCTGCGGTGCAACCAGAGAGATCGCGCAGCCGCTGCCCCCGGCGCGCGCGGTGCGGCCGATACGGTGCACATAGTCCTCGGGAACGTTGGGCAGCTCGAAGTTCACAACGTGCGGCAGCTCGCGAATATCAAGTCCGCGCGCTGCCACCTCGGTGGCCACGAGCGCGGTGATGCGGTTCTCCTTGAAGTCACTCAGTGCGCGCACCCGCGCCGCCTGGCTCTTGTTGCCGTGGATCGCAGCGGCGTTCACCCCGGCGGCCACGAGCCCCTGCGTGAGGCGGTTGGCTCCGTGCTTGGTGCGGGTGAATACCAGTACCTGGTGCCAGTTACCGCTGACGATGAGGTGCGCCAACAGGTCGCGCTTGTGCTCCTGGGGCACACGGTAGATGTGCTGCTCGATGCGCTCGGCAGTCGCATTGCGGGGCGCGACTTCGACCAGCAGCGGCTCGCGCAGCGACCGGGCCGCAAGCGCGCGGATGTCGGGGGAATAGGTCGCCGAGAACATCAGTGTCTGGCGATCGCGCGGCAACAGCCTGAGGATGCGGCGGATCGCGTGAATGAAGCCCATATCGAGCATGCGATCGGCTTCGTCCAGCACGCAGCAGCGCACCTGCGAGAGATCGAGCAGCGAGCGCTCTGCAAGATCCAGCAGCCGGCCGGGAGTTGCCACCAGCAGATCACAGCCGGCGCGCAATGCCTCGATCTGCGGCCGCTCGCTGACACCGCCGAAGATCACCTGAGTGCGCAGGTTGACGTGTCGGCCGTAGGCGCGGGCACTCTCGGCGACCTGCGCGGCGAGCTCGCGCGTGGGAGTGAGCACCAGGGCGCGCGGCAGCCGTCCGGACTGCACGGCGAGCTGCTGCAGGATCGGCAGCACAAACGCCGCGGTCTTGCCGGTGCCGGTCTGCGCGCCGGCGAGCACATCGCGCCCCGCGAGCACGCCGGGAATGGCGGCGCGTTGAATGGGAGTTGCGGCGGTGTAGCCCTTTTCAGCTACGGCACGCGCCAGCTCGGGCGTTAGCCCGAGATCATCGAAAGACATGGAGTGAACCTCTTTCCGGCTCGCCCGACAGCCGTTTGGCGGCTGCAGCGGTCAGATGCGAGGCCTTAGGTAATGGTAAATCGGATGCGCCCGGGTGCTGACCGAGCACTTGAGGACGGCAGGCGGCGCGGACTCTACACAGTTTGCAGGGCCGCGTCCAATAAACAGCCGCTGCCTGCTTAGTGTGCCGCAGCCACCGCGAGCCTCGTCCCTTGTCGCTCCACGCGGCGCGCGACCGGCCAGACGATGAGGACGGCCACGAGACAGGCGATCAGTCCCAGCGGACCGATCGGGCTGTAACCGCCGAAGGCTTGCGCGATCATGCCGGCGGCCAGCGAGCCCAGCGACTGGAACAGCAGCCACGTGCCGGACGCCGTCACCGCGAGACGCCCGGTGGAATCGACCGCGAACGCGAGCCCTACCAACAGCGCATAGGTGATGAACCAGCTGACGTTATAGAGCACCAGCCCCAACCCGAGTATCGGAGCATGACTGGTGGTGGTCAGAAGCGCCGACGCCGAGCCGCAGACCAGGAGCGCCGCGGCAAGCGCCAGGCTGCGACGCAGGCGCGAGGCGAACACCATGAGCGCGAAACTTCCCGCGGCGCTCATCAGGGTCGCGAAGCTCTGATAATGCCCAAACTCGACGGCCGACATGCCGATTGCGTGCGCGGTGCGTTCCATGAAAGGCCAGATCGCCATGCTGCCGAAGGTGAAGAGTGCCATGGCCGTCAGCGTCATCACTCCCCGCGCATCAATTCTTGCCGGCGTCGTATTACCAGGCGCGGCGGGCGTCGCGCCGCGCTCGGCCGGCAGCAGCAGCGCCCCGAGGCCCAGAATGCCGGACAGCACGGCGAGCGATGCGAACATGCCCTCGATCCCGTAGCTGGCTCCGATTCGGGGCAGCGCGATGTTGACTGCCGCGAACAGCAGGGTCTGCAGCGCGATGCCGGCGGAGATTGCCCGCGTGGGTTGCCCCGTCTGGCCCGCTGCCAGGTTGACGGCACAATTGAGAAGCCCGAAACCGAAACCCGCGACGAGCCGCGTCGCCAGCAGTAACGGATAGAAGCCCGTCACCAGGCAAACCCCCTGCCCCGCCACCACCAGCGAGGAGGCCATGATCGCGATGGTGCGGGCGCTCAGTCTGGCGACCCGCGGCGCGGCCAGGAACAGCGCGAGCGCGTAGGCCAGGGTCTCGACCATGGCGAAGGCCCCCATCTGCACCGGCGAAAAGCCGTAACGATCCACGAGACCGCCGATCAGATAGGTCGTGAAGTTGTTGCCAATGTGTGCGCCGCTCGAGGCGCAGCCAATGGCGATCAGTGCAGCCGAACCGAAGAGGCGCGATCTGCGCGCCATGCTCAGGACGAATCCCTGCCCGATGGGACAGCGTTCAAGTGGCTCCCGGCGGCGTCTTGCCGTCGTGGTTGAGGAAACGCTGCCTCACACGCGGGGAAAACGCGCGGCGGCCTCGATCGCCTCGAGGTCAAGATGGCTTCTTACATACTCGGCGGAGGCATCCCGAGGCGGTTGGTAGTCCCAGGACTGAAGAGCGCCCATGGCGTTCGCGGCGGCGACCAGGTGTCGTCGGCGCTGGCTGGCGAGAACCTCGCCAGCGATGCGATCCAGGTCCCAGCCGTTGCGGATTTCAGCCAGCAACCGATCCGTGGTCGCACGCCAGGCTGGAGCGGCGGCGAGATTGACGAGCTCGTCCGGATCGGTGCTCAGCTCGTAGAGCTGATCCGGGTCGCCCGGTGCGTGGATGAATTTCAGCGGCCCGCGGCGGATCATGATGATGGGTGCCACAGCTCCTTCGCCCATGTATTCGCCGTACACCGCCCGTTCGCTGGTGCTCTCACCTCTGGCCAGCGGAACAAGACTCCGGCCATCCAGCGGCGCTGCATCGCCCGGCTCCAAGCCTGCGAGCTCGAGCAGGGTCGGGAGCAGATCGATGTTGGAAACGCTTTGGCTGACCACGCGCGCAGAGAATAATCGTGGCGCGTGGATCACCATCGGCACCCGCGCGCCGCCCTCGAAGAAGGTCATTTTGTACCACAGGCCCCGCTCGCCCAGCATCTCGCCGTGATCGCCGCACACGACGACCACCGTGTTCTGGTCGAGACCCGTCTCCCGCAATGTGTCGAGAATCAATCCGAACTGCTCATCGACATAGCTGATCGCCCCGTAGTAGGCGCGCCGGGCGCGCAGTACCTGAGCATCGGTCACCTCTTCGAGGTTGGCCCCGATCGCATGGCGCAGGCGCAGCGAATGCGGGTCGAGGCGCTCGCGCGGAATTCGAACCCGCGGCGGCGGGATCGGCTTGCCTTCATACAGGTCCCAGTAGCGCCGCGGAATCACGAACGGATCGTGCGGGTGGGTAAGCGAGGCCATCAGGAAGAACGGCCGCGAGTCGCTGGCGCGGGCCAGGTCGAACAGCTTGCGCCGGGTCGTGAAAACCACTTCATCGTCGAAATCGATCTGATTGGTGCGCACGCACGGTCCGGCGGTGGTCACCGAGGTCATGGAGTGATACCAGCTCGGCCGCGCCTGCGGCTTGGTCCAGTCGGGTGTCCAGCTGAAGTCGGCGGGATAAATGTCGGTGGTCAGCCGTTCCTCGAAGCCGTGCAGCTGGTCGGGACCGACGAAGTGCATCTTGCCTGCGGCAATGGTGTGGTACCCGCCCCGACGCAGGTAGTGGGCGAATGTCGGTGTGTCGGCGCGAAACTCGCAGGCGTTGTCGTAGGCGCCGATGCGCGAGGGCAACTGCCCCGAGAGCAGCGAAGAGCGCGACGGGCCGCACAGCGGACTGCCACAGTAGGCCGAGGAAAAAACCACCCCTTCAGATGCCAGCTTCGACATGACCGGCGCCAGCACCGTCGTGCCAGCGTAGAACGGCAGCGCTGCAGGCGCCATTTGATCGGCCATTAGAAAGAGAATATTCGGCTTGCCCACGATATCGATTCCTCAGATGGTTGCCGCGCCAGACTCACTCAGTGCGGCTGCCCGGTCCTGACGGTCGGAAGCTCGAGCGGTTCAGCGCCGGCCATCGGCGCCGGGTCCAGGCCCATGGACGTAATGACCTCGCGCGCATTGATGAAGCGGCCCTTCTGGCTCTGTGACACCGGCTCCCGTCGCAGCTTGCGCCACACGTCAAAGAGTGCAAGCGCGCCCGTAAGCGAGCCGAGGGTGAAAAAGTAGGCGCGCGGGCCGAACGCTGACATCAGCGCGCCAGTCATGACGGGACCGAAAGCCGCTGCGGTGCCGTTGATGAGCAGCAGCTTGCTGCTCGCGGCGACCATCTGCGATGGATCGAGCTTGTCGTTGACGTGCGAGACGGACAGTGAATAGAGGGTCAGCGCCGCACCGGAGAACAGCGCCGCAAGAATCAGGAACAGGAAGCGCGGCAGCGGGCCGAGCAGCTCGATCGCAGCGGCCACAACCGTTGCGAGCACACACATGGTCGCGATCACCGTGCGTCGATCCATGCGGTCGGAGAGACGTCCGATCGGGTACTGCGTGAGGACTCCGGCCAGGATGCTCACCGCCATGAACTCGGCTACCCAGCGCGTGCCGAAGCCCGACAAGCGCGCATAGACCGGGCCCATCGAGAAGATGATGGAGGAAACCATGCCCGAGAAGGCCACCGCGACCACACCGAGCGGGGAATTCCGGTACAGGTCGGCGAAACGTACGCGCTGCGGCGCGACCGGCCCGCGAATCTCCTCGGCCGAGGCGACGATCGGCACCATCGCCACCGAGATCAGCGCGGAGACCAGCATGAACGGCTGCACGGACTGCGGATTTGACAGCACCAGCAGGAACTGCGCGCTGCCGAGCCCCACGTACAGCACGAGCATGTAGATGGCGAGCAGCTGCCCGCGATTGGTGCTCGAGGCGCGGTGATTGAGCCAGCTCTCTGCGACTACGTAGATGCCCGCGAAGCAGATACCCGACAGCAGGCGCATGACGGCCCACGCGCCCGGATATACCCACGCGCCGTGCACCAGCACCGCCACCGAGGCCAGGGCGGCCAGGGTGGCGAATACCCGTACCGGTCCCACGCGCCGCAGCAGCTGTGGCGCCAGACGCGTACCGGCAAGGTAACCCACGTAGTAACACGACATGATGATGCCGGTGACTGTCGTGGGAAACGCCTCGATGGTCGCCCGCACCCCGAGCAGCGTGCTCTGCAGCCCGGCGCCGAGCATGAGGATGCCCATGCCGAGGAGCAGCGGCCAGGTCGCGACAATCGGATTCACGGACGGTGGGTTCTGGAAGCGTTTACGGGGAAAGCACGCGCATCATATACGCTCGTGCTGCGCGAGCGTTGTCGCATCGCGACGCCCGCCGTGCTCAATGCGGCAGCGATTACGCGGGCAACCCCCGCTACCGGATAATCAGCGGCAAGTGCGCAAGTTGCACGCCCGCCGGCTGCGCCGCATCGCGCAGCCGACAGGCCGTTGCGTCATTTCTTCTGCGTGCCTGGCGTGCTCAGCATCTGGTCAACCGCCGAGTTGCCCAACGGGCCGCCGGCAGGGCTCGCCGCCGGGGTGGCCGCGGCCCCGGCGCTCGTCGCCGTACGGCCAGAGGCGTCCGCGCCGGAGCGCGCGCTCGCTACCCCCGGGGATGCGGGCGGACGCGCCGGCACGGCGGGCTTCGCAGTGGGGCGCGCTTGCGGTTGCGGGTTGCTGCCGCGGACAGCGGCGGCCTCCATCTCGATGCGCCCGTTAAAGAGCGCGCCTTCCATGATGCCGACGCGCGGCGCGAAGATGTTACCGCGGACCTGGGCCGTCGCGTGCACGATGACTGCCTCGTTGCAGTGCAGGTCGCCCTCGACCAACCCTTCGACCGTCAGGTGATTCGCATACACATCACCGAGCACCGAGCCCTCGGTGCCGATAATGAGGTTGCGTGCATGACGGATCGAGCCCTCCACGCGGCCCTGCAGAATCACGTCCTCTTCCGCCGTCAGCTCGCCGCGGAACAGCAGCGTCTTGCCAAGTACCGGGATCTTCGGCTCGCTGACCTCGGCCGGTGACGGCATGGCGTACGAGGTGCCACCCGCCGGGTCACGGCCGGGAGAGACGCTCGGTTCAAAGCTTGAGTTTGGATTTAGCATCTTTGACTCCCTGGGCTACTTGGCGACGCCCGCGGTCTTGCCGGTGCGGTTCGCAGCACTGCCCGACTCCGCGGCAGCGGCCCTCTTCTCCATGTCGATACCCCCGGTGAAGTGGGCCCCTTCGACGATGCTTACGCTCGGCGCGGCGATATTGCCGCGCAGCTTGGCCGTCTCGCGGACCACGACCGACTTCTCGGCTTGCAGATCGCCGTTCACCGTGCCCTCGACGACGATCACCTGGGCGCGAATGTTCGCGGTGACGGTGCCTTCCGGACACACCGTGATGCGCTGTGAATGGGTGATCGAGCCCTCGATGCGACCCTTGATCAGCAGCTCCTCGTCCGCGTGCAGCTCGCCCTTGAAGTGCAACGTGGGCCCGAGCACCGAGGTGCGCTCGGACACCGTATCGTAAGGATTGGACATATTGGCAACTCCTCCATGCAAATGACCGCGTACGCGCGTCACCTGCGGCGCGTGATTAGAAATTCTGAGAAAGCGATGACCGACAACAGGGTCGAGGTTACGCGCGCACCGGCAACTTGATGCGATGTCGGTCACGCAACGTTGCGCGAAAACATTTCGTTCACGCGCACGACCGCCGAACACTTCGTCTCGCGTGACATATCGTTCGACACAACTGCGATTGACAAGCGCCGAGAACGCGCGTCGGCCGGGTCGCTGCCGACGCCGCTCGCAGCCATGTCGCGTGGTCGGTTTTCCGCGAGCGCTGGCGCAGCTGTTACGCGGCTAAGTGCGTCCCGCCGTCATTCCGTGACCGGGTCAACTGCTGCACACAGCGACCTGCCGCCCTCGGTCCTTAGCGCCGAGAGGGCGGCAGTCGCCGTGTGCCTGACTCTGCTGTCGAGCTCGGGCTCTAATAGACCCAAACCAACGCCGGCTCGGAGGCGATGCCGTTCGCGACCACCTGCAGGAGACTCAAGCCCCGTTCCTGGCCTGCCGGCACGTCGAAATGCGTCGACACCACCTCAGGCGATGCCACCGCCATGCTGCTGTGGTCGTGCGTACGGCTGTAGAAAACGTGCTGGGTCTGCAGGTTCGTGATCCGCACCAGCGGGAAGTTGGTCGAGGCCTGCACGTCATCGCCGTAGGCGGCTCCCTGAGTCACGCCGTTGAAGCCGATGCCGTAGATCTTGTAGGACCCGCCGGGTGCCACCACGAACGGTGCATCGAAGATCACCGGCGCGATGCGCCGCTCAAACTCGCGGTCACGACCGGTGATGGTCGGATTGTAGAGCTCGATGTCGCCGGAGAAATCCGTGAACAGAATCTGCCCGCTGGGCAGCACCAGCATGTTGCCGTAGTAGGAGCCATCGGTCGGTGCGTTCGGCGGTCCGGGAACCTGGGTGAGATTCTTGCCGTCCCACTCGAAGAAGAACGACGGCGGGTTGCCGTATTCCGGGCTCGCCATCATCAGCACCTTGTCGTTGGGCTCCCAGGAGGCGGGACCGTCGGCAATGTTGATGTCGGTTACCCCGTTAACCTCCGGGAATATCGGGCCCGGGGTCCATTCTCCGGCACGCCAGTTGTAGATCGCGGTGTTACCGGCCTCATTCGCGCAGGTATCGGAGCCGGCGTAAAACACCGTGCCGTCCGCGCGCAGCACGGCGGGGCCTACCTCAAAGGTCGGCGTGGGTGAGGCGGCGTTGAACTCGCCGCAGGTGAGGCCCGAGTCCCACAGCTGCACGATCGTGCTGCCCGCGCTCGCCCAGGTACCGGTTGCCGGAGTATAGAGCTCCGAGTTGGTGCCGGTCGGAATGTAGGGAAAACCAGCGAGCGGCACGTACGCATCGACGGTGAGCACCTTGCCGTTGGGCAGCAGGTTCCAGCCCTCCTCATCGTTCGGGTCGTACTTACCGGCGCCCGTCGGCGTCCAGGTCAGAGTCTTGGCATCGAGCAGCGCCTGCTGGAACGTACAACAGTCCGCCTGCATGAACGTTCCGTTCGGCAGCACGACGCTCTGCGCATCGCCGATCGTCTGCGCCATGATCGGCGAGGCGAACGGCGGAGGCAGGCTCGTCTCGACGACCGAGAAAAATGGCGGCGGCGCGACGGATGCCCAGGCGTCGGCTCGCGGATCGTAGATCGCGCCCGCGGCGGTCCAGATGGGCACGAAGTAACTGCCCTCGTAGTAGTTGTATTCACCGCCCATGATGATCACGCGCCCGTCGGGCAGAACCCCGGAGGAGTGATACAGCGGGGAATAGCCCGCCGGGAGCGAGGCGATCTGCGTCCAGGTGCCGTTGACGTAGCTGCCGCGGCTGTCAGGAGCCAGACGCCACCAGTCCGGACAGCCGGCGTCCTGCACGATGACCGAGCCATCGGTCAGCAGCAGCGGGTTGGCGGCTCCCGGGAAGCCGCCGTTGCAGGCGTTTGAGGTGAAGGGAGGCTGGTTGTTGAGAGGCACCCATGGCGCGGCGGCGGTTGATGCGCCCGCCGTCAGCGCGTTCGCGGCGAGTGCAGGCGCTGCCGCAACGGCAGGCCGCGGTCCGCGCGGCGGAATCGGTTTCAAGCGCGGGAAGGTCTGTGCGTTGGCCAGTCCGACGCACAGCAGCGCGGAAAACGAGCAGACAATCCTCGTGAGGACTCGGGGTCTCATGGCGGCTCCCTATTTCGTTGTTGGACGCTCGATCGGGAGCCGCGAATCTAGACCCATTTTTCCGGTAAAACTACCGTGCGTAGTAGTACAGCGCGGCCGCTTATGACGCCCGCTGTGACCGCGCCGTGAAGATCGCGGCATGCTGCACCGCGAAAAGGATTCATGGCCATATCACCGCACTGCAATCTGCGGTCGATAACGTGCCCGCGCCCGTCGAGTGCGGGAGAGCCTTTGGCGAATTCACGCCTGGGTAATGGGGATGCGGCCGGGCTCGCTGCCGGGCCCGGCCGCAATCCTCTGGTCTTCCTAGGATTTCAGAACGGTTCGCCGAGTACCAGACGCCATCCCGAAAGAACCCCGGCCTCGCGATAGCCGACGCCGAGGCGCGGAACGGGTATGCCGTGGATCACCCAGCGCGGTGTCTCGCCCAGCATCAGGCCAAGCTCGTACTGGAACGTCCGCGGACTGATTCCGGAGGCCGGCCCCGAGGGCGCGTTGAAGTAGACATCCGCGATGGCATAGGGGGCGAGCTGAAAGGCCCGCGAGCGCCAGGTCCACTGCAGAGTGCGGCGCAGCTCGACCCCGTTGCGCAGCCGCGTGAATGATTGGCTCGGCTCATCGCCGTGGTAGCTCGCGCCCGCGTAGCTGAGCGCGGCACGCCACAGGCCCGGTTCGCCGAGCGCGGTGAAGCGGTAATCGCTGCGCACCCCTGCGCCGTAGATGAGCGCATTCACCGCAGCAGAGGAAGCCAGAGTGCCGCCGGCCTTGATGTACGGCACCACGTCCCACACCGGGCTGATGGCGTAGTCGAACTCGACGCCCGGCTCGAAGCTCAGAGCGCCGATCGAGTGCGGCAGTTGCAGATGCACCAGGTCCGTGGTGTTGAAGTTGAAGAACCCGACCGTGAACGGAAAGATGAGGTTGATACCGGGACTGCCGCCATCGGGCTGCGCGGGGCGCAGCGTGTAGCCGGGCTCGAAGGTATACACGGTAATGGAGCTGCCCGAGATCTCGTAGACCCCGGAGCCGATCTCGTTCGCGAACGCGAAATTGGCGTACTGGGCATCGGCGGCGCCGGCTGCGACCGGGCTCGCCGCGCTCGCGCTGCCGGCGTGCGCGAACGCGGCAGCGCACAGCCATGCGGTAGTCGATGCTCGCTCCACGTACCTCTGCGACATCGCGCCGTCCTGCCTCAGAACCTCAAGCGCACCCCGCCGTCGACCGAGAACGGCGGTGCGGGACTCCGGCATCGGTTGTCGACACCCGGACCGTTGGTGACGGCATTCGGCGCAACTCCCGGCGCGCCGGTGCCCGTCGGATCACTCCGAATGCCGTAGGTCGCGTACCGGGCGTTGAGGACATTATCGAGCGCCGCGAACAGCTCGCAATGCGTCGATGGCAGGTACTGCGTGTGCAGACTCAGCGAGCGTGCGGGCACGAGCCTAAGCTGCCGTGAGCGGTTTTTTGCGATGCCAGTCGGTGGCCCGCTCATAGGCTCGCGCCAGCTTGAGTACGGTGCGCTCGGCGCCCCGAGCGCCGATGATCTGCATTCCGATCGGCAGATGCCCGGCGGTGAAACCGCAGGGTACGGAAATGGCCGGCAGCCCGAGGAAGTTGAGCGGCCGCGTGTTGTGGAGCATGCGCAGCTCGAGCGCCCGGGAGCTATCCGGGTCGCCGAGCTCGCTCAGCGTGTACGGTGGTACCGTCATGGTCGGTGTGATGAGGAGATCGACGTCCGCAAAGCAGCGCGCCACCGCGTGGCGCGCCTGATCGAGCCGGCGCCGCGCCTGCAGATACGCCGCCAGCGTGAGATCGCCGGCGGCGCGAATCCGGCGCAGCGTGGCCGGCTGGTACAGCTCGGGCGACTGTGCCGCGTATTCCCTGTGAAACTCGTAGGCCTCGGCGGAGAACACCGCGACGTACGGCTCGATGATCGATGCGTAGCTGGCATCTCCGCCGAGCGGCGCCACTTCGTGCTGCGTGCGGGTCAGCTTCGCGAGCACGCCGAGCGCCGCCTGCATCGCCGCCTCGATGTCCGGGTGCAGCTCCTCGTAGAAGTAATCGCGCGGAATCCCGAGGCGCAGTGTCGCCGTCGGTGCATCGATGTCGGCGGTGTAATCCGGCACCGGTTGGTCGGTACTGCCCGGATCCTGCGGGTCGTACCCTGCGATGACCTGCAGCACCAGCGCCGCATCGGCAACCGTGCGCGTCATGGGTCCCACGTGGTCCAGCGACCAGGAGAGCGGTATGACGCCGCTGGTACTGACCAGGCCGTACGTCGGCTTGAGTCCGACGATTCCGCAGCAGGCCGCGGGCTCGCGGATCGAGCCGCCGGTGTCCGAGCCGAGCGCGGCGTAACACAGTTGCGCCGCCACTGCGGCCGCAGAGCCGCCCGAGGAGCCCCCGGCGCTACAGGCCGGGTTCCATGGATTGCGTACCGCCCCGAAGCAGCTGAACGCGGAGCTCGCGCCGAACGCAAACTCGTGCATGTTGAGTTTACCGAGCAGTACCGCCCCGGCCGCCTTGAGACGGCGCACCACCTCAGCGTCCTGCTGCGGGACCCGCTCCTTGAACACCGCGCTCGCGGCCGTGGTGCGCACGCCCTCGGTATCGAGCAGATCCTTGAGAGCGACGGGCATGCCGTGCAGCGGGCCGCGCCAGCAGCCGCGGCCGATCTGCGCCTCGGCGTCGCGGGCACTACCGAGCGCCGCCTCCGCGGTGACGGCCGTGAAGGCGTTGAGCCCGGGATCGAGGCTGCCAATGCGATCGAGACAGGCCTGCGTGAGCTCCACCGGCGAGACCTGCCGCTGCCGCACGAGGTGTGCGGCCTCAGTGAGACTTAACGCGGTGACCGAGCCCATGGAGCGCGAGTGTACATGGCCGACCTCGGATCGCATTGCAGCCCCGCGGTGCAGTGCGGCGTACCATCGCTCTCATGAGCCTGACCATCCGTGATTACATCAAGAGCCGCATGCGCTGGTGCTTCGCCATCGCCGCCGCGGGCTGGCTGCTCATCGCGCTCGGCAGCGCCCTCGCCGCGCAGCTGCCGGCGGGTTTTCCGGACTTTGCGCTGCCACTCCTCGGGGGACTGCTGTTCGGCGGCGCGATCCTCGCGATGCAACGCTTCGTGAAGTGTCCGAAGTGCACGGCGAATCTCGGACAAACGATCGCCATGCCCGTGGCGATGAGCTGGGGCTCGGGGCCAAAGATCAACTTCTGCCCGTATTGCGGAGTCAGTCTCGATCAGCCGCGTTTCGCTCCGCAGCAGCAGGCGCCATCGCAAAATCCGATCAAATGATTTCTCCAACCATCCTTCTCCGCTGCACTTTTTCTTCTCGATTACTCTGATTTTTCTTCGCCCGCGTCGCGACGTCGCGCTCGCGACTGTCGGCGCGTGGAGACGTCGCCGAGTTACGACGCGTTGCACCAAGAACAAAAACCGCGTTTCATAACTGTCGACTAGTTTTGAGCGGCGGCGATTCGTTTAACTTAGGATCGGCGTCGCTTCAGGGCATACCCGTCGTAAGGCGGGGACGCAAAGCCTCCGGTCTCATGTCGATTGCTTGAGATAGCGGGGTTGCCGGCGAGAGAGCCCCTCGGCTCGCATGCTCGTCGTCAGACCACCGTTATTCAGCTGTCGCTCTGGGTCCGGACTCTCAGCCTGGGGTCTGGAAATGGAATGCCAGTTGAAATGACGCCAGTTAAAAAGCGATCACGGTGGTCGCAGTACGGTGCTCGTCAGCGCCGTCACTGCGCGCATCAGGCGTCACTCACCGGCGGAACACTCCGCACGCCACCTCGCGTGGCGAGCATTCCACAACCAGTTGAATCGAATTTGACGTGAGATCGCCGGCCCCGACTGGCCAGCGGCGATCGCGCCCGCGTCTGCCTTGAGGCAGCGCACGTGTCCCGGGCGATGGAGGCGGACACACACATGGCGGAGCGAGCTGGCCGGTAGCGCCGGCTCAATCCGGGGGAGTTTGCACATGGAAGGCCGGATGAATACATCTGTCAGTTGCCGCGCGCGCGCGGTTAGTGCGTGGGCGTTGTGCGTGCTGACGGCCGCCGCGCTCGCGGGTTGTGGCGGCGGCGGCAGCGGCGCGAGCCAGGTGAGCACGGGCGGCGGGGTGGTCTCGAGCGGGTCAGCGCAACCGCCAACGATCAACGGCTCCCCCACCACGGAAGTCATGTCCGAACAGGGCTATTCCTTCACGCCGACCGCAACCGGCCCGACCGGCATGTCCCTCACCTTCAGCATCGTGAATCAGCCGGCCTGGTCATCGTTCGCCCCGGCTACGGGCGCTCTGACCGGAACCCCCGCGGACTCCAACGTCGGCACCTACTCGAACGTCGTGATCAGCGTGTCGGATGGTCAGAAGTCCGCCTCGCTCCCGGCATTCAACATCTGGGTCAGACATCGTTTGTGGATCAGCGGCACGCCGACGGCGGAGGCGGCCGTGGGTAAGCTGTATACCTTCACGCCATCCGCAGCCGGTCCATCCGACCTGCCGATGAGCTTCAGCATCACGGGCCTGCCCTCGTGGGCGACGTTCAACACAACCACCGGCACGCTGAGCGGCACGCCCGCGAGCGCCAACGTCGGTACCTACCCGAACATCGTGATCAGCGTCACCGACGGACAGAAGACGATGAGTCTGCCGGCGTTCAGCATTCAGGTGACGGGCAGCACCACCACACAGCCACCGACGATCAGCGGCACCCCCGGAACGCAGGTGAACGCCGGACAGGCCTACAGTTTCACACCGACGGCCAGCGGCCCCTCCGGCTCGACGCTCAGCTTCAGCGTCGCGAACCTGCCGCCCTGGGCCTCGTTCAGCACCACCACCGGCACCCTGAGCGGCAAGCCTGCAGGCGCCAATGTCGGCACGTTCTCGAACATCGTGATCAGCGTGAGCGACGGACAGTTGTCCGCCTCCCTCGCGCCCTTCAGCATTCAGGTCAAGGCGGTGCCGCCGACGATCAGCGGCTCACCGGCGACGAGCGTGACCGTCGGGCAGAGTTACTCCTTCACGCCCACTGCGGGCGGACCTGGCGGCACCACGCTCATCTTCAGCGTCACCAACCTGCCCTCCTGGGCGAGTTTCAGCACGACGACCGGAACCCTGAGTGGCAAACCCGCGAGCGGCAATGCCGGCACGTTCTCGAACATCACGATCAGCGTGAGTGACGGCCAGGCATCGGCGGCCCTGCCGGCGTTCAGTATCCAGGTGAAGGCGCTGCCGCCACCGACCATCAGCGGAACGCCCGCGACGTCGGTCACGGCGGGCAAGCCTTACTCCTTCACACCGACGGCGAGCGGTCCGACTGGACTCACGCTCACCTTCAGCGTCTCCAATCTGCCGTCCTGGGCCACCTTCAGCGTTGCCACGGGCACCTTGAGCGGTACGCCCTCGAGCTCCAACGTCGGCACGTTCTCGAATATCACGATCAGCGTGAGTGACGGCCAGGCATCGGCCGCCCTGCCGGCGTTCAGTATCCAGGTCGCGGCGCTCCCGGCGCCGACCATCAGCGGAACGCCCGCGACGACGGTCACGGCGGGGAAGGCCTACTCCTTCACACCGACGGCCAGCGGTCCGACTGGACTCACGCTCACCTTCAGCATCACCAATCTGCCCTCCTGGGCCACCTTCAGCGTTGCCACGGGCACCCTGAGCGGTACGCCCTCGAGCTCCAACGTCGGCACGTACTCGAACGTCGTGATCAGCGTGAGCGACGGCCAGGCGTCGGCCTCTCTGCCCGCCTTCAGCATCCAGGTCACGGCGCTCCCGGCGCCGACCATCAGCGGAACCCCGGCGACGACGGTCACGGCGGGACAGGCCTACTCCTTCACGCCGGCGGCGAGCGGCCCCTCCGGCCTGACACTGTCCTTCAGCATCGCCAACATGCCCTCCTGGGCGACCTTCAACACGACGACCGGGGCGCTGAGCGGTACGCCCTCGAGCTCCAACGTCGGCACGTTCTCGAACATTACGATCAGCGTGAGTGACGGTCAGGCGTCCGCCTCGCTGCCGACGTTCAGCATCACCGTGAACGCCCAGGCCACCGGCAATGTGCCGCTGTCGTGGGTGGCCCCGACGACCAACACCAACGGTACGACTCTCACGGACCTCTCGAGCTACGTCATCAACTACGGCACGAGCGCCAGCGCGCTGACGGACCAGATCACCGTGTCGAGCGCCACCGCGACCAGCTACACGGTCACGGGATTGGCTACCGGGACCTGGTACTTCTCGGTCACCGCGTACGCGAGCGACGGCACCCAGAGCGCGCCCTCCAATACGGTGAGCACCGCCGTCAACTGAGCCCGCGGCGACTCGCGGTGCGCCTGCGGGTGTCGCGCGGCACCGGTCGTGCTATTATGCGGTCGCATAATAAGCACCGACTGGAGATCCGCCATGACGCCTACGCTGCGCGAGGCCAGGGTCCGGGGCCATGACGTCGAGCTGAGCTGGAACGACGGGCGCTCGCCCGCGACGCTGCCGCTGGTCTGGCTGCGGGACAACTGCCCCTCGGGCCAGCATCCCGACACCAAGCAACGGCTGGTCGATACGTTTCGCATTGCCGCCGACATCGCGGCGCGCGCAATCAGCGTGGAAGATCAGGGGCGCGTGCTCAAGGTCGAGTGGGCCGACGGCGAGCATGTCAGCCGCTTCGACAGCGCATTCCTCTCGGCGCTGCGCGCCGATCCCGACGTTCTGCCGGTGACGATCCGTACCTGGAACCGCGACGAGATCGCAGCCCGCGTCCCCTCGGTGCGCCATGAGGCGTTCATGAGCACCGAGGCAGTGGTGAAGGAATTCCTGGAGCAGGTCGCACAGCTCGGCTTCAGCTTCGTCGAGGGCGTGCCCGCAACGCCCGAGGCCACGCAGGCGGTCGCGGGCAGAATCGCCTATACGCGCCAGACGATCTTCGGCGGCTACTGGGACTTCACCGCCAACCTCGAGCACAAGGACACGGCCTATACGAGCATGGCCATCGGGCCGCATACCGACGGCACCTACAGCCTCGATGCGCCCGGTTACCAGATGTTCCATTGTCTCGCCGCCGAGTGCACTGGCGGTGAGAACGTGCTGATCGATGCCTTCAGAATCGCCGAGATCATGCGCCGCGAGGCGCCCGCGGATTTCCAGCTGCTCACCGAGGTGGCGATTCCGGGCCAGTACATCGACGAGGAGCGCGGCATCCACCTCATGGCGCGCCGCCCGCTGTTCCGGCTGGATGAGTCGGGCAAGCTGGTGCAGGTCAGCTACAACAACCTGGATCGCGCGCCGTTCACGCTGCCGCCGGCGCGCCAGCGCGCCTTCTACCGTGCGCTCGCCACCTTCAATGCACTGTGCAGTGAGCCGGCCCTGCAACACCGGCGCCGGCTGCTGCCCGGCTCGGTACTGCTATTCGATAACTGGCGCGTGCTGCACGCCCGCGATGCCTACGTCGGCTACCGCCGGCTCGCCGGTGTTTATCTGAACAGGGAAGACCTCGAGAGCCGGCTGAGATCGCTGCGGGCACGGGCCGGTGAGCCGATCTAGCGCCTTTGCGGGGCCCAAGTTCCGCCGCGAGCCCGCTGATGCGCGTCGCGAGGCGCTGGTCGCCGCGACGCTCGCCTGCCTGGACAAGTTCGGCCACGACGGCGTCTCGGTGCGCCGCATCAGCGCCGCGGCGGGCGTCTCCATGGGGCTCATCAATCACCACTTCCCGGGCATCGATGGCCTGATCGCCGCCGCCTACGAGTCGCTCGCCACGCGGTTGCTGGCCGGAAGCCGCGCCCCGGCGCTCGCCATCACCGACGATCCGGTGCGCTCGCTGCACGCGTACTTCTCGGCCTCCTTCACTCCTCAGGCACTCGACCCGGCGATCTTTCGCACCTGGATCGTGTTCTGGAGTCTGGTACCGCACTCACCGCGCCTGCGCGCGTTGCGGGATCGCACTCACGGCGAGACCCGCGCGACCCTCGAGAGCCTGCTCGCGCGCCTGAAGCGCGCGCCCGGCGTCCCGGCATTCAGGGTGAGCTCGGCCGCGATCGGCCTGTCGGCGCTGATGGACGGGCTGTGGGTCGAGCTCAGCCTCAATCCCTCGAGCTTCGCGCCGGCCAAGGCCATCGGCCTGTGCGATGACTGGGTGCAGGCGCTCGCAGCTGGCGCCTTTCCGGCGCTGCTCGCCGCGAAGCATCCTCCGACCTAAGCGCCGGCTCTGGTTCTCATCTATCCTGTGAGGCTCCTCATGCGCAGGCTGACAACCGCTCTCGCCGCAACCGTTCTGCTGGCTGTCGCAGCCGTGGGTGCCTCGACACCGGCGCCTTTTGACGGCGCGTGGACCACCGTCGTCGCATGCTCCGCGTCCGCGGGAGCTCTGCCTTACACCTACGAGTTCACCTCGACGGTCAGCCAGGGGGTCCTGCACGGCGAGAGAGGTATCAAAGACGCTCCGGGGTGGTTGCGAGTCGACGGCCACATTTCGACGGATGGCTCGGCGGCCCTTGCCGCGCACGGGCTGGTCGGCAGGGAATGGGCAGCGACCGGACACCTGCCGCCCGGCACGCCGTACAGGTACCGGATCGAGGCGAAATTCTCGGGCGACAGCGGCAGTGGCGAGCGCGTCTCAGGCCGGAGCTGCAAGATCTCGTTCAGCAAGTCGGCGCAGTAACTGCGCGATCGCCATCAGGCCAGAACCTTCTCGAACCAGTAGTGCGCGTACGGGTTGTCGTTGAAGCGGGCGATTTCCCGATAGCCGCACGACCGATAGAGCTGCAGCGCCTCACTGAGCGACTCGTTGGTATCGAGGCGCAGTGCGCGCAGCCCGCGACGGCGCGCCTCCGCTTCCAGCTCGCGCAGGAACGAGCGCCCTATTCCCATCCCGCGTGCCGCCGGCGCCACCCACATGCGCTTGAGCTCACCGACCCCCGGCGCGAGAGCTCGGAGTCCCGCACAGCCAACCGCCCGCCCCGACAGCCGTGCGATCAGCAGGTACCCCTCGGGCAATGCCAGATCGGTGACATCCGCCGCCGCGTCCCGGTTGCGGTCGAATCCGCCGCGGAATCGCGCGGCGAGCTCGTCGAAGTAGTGCCCGAGGCAGTATTGCGCGTCGGCGCTCGAGGGATCCGCCGGCGCCAGCTCGAAGCTCGCCGCACGGCTCCTCACTTGTGCAGATCGTCTATCCAGCGAACGAGCTCGGGGACCTCGACGGGCGTGATGTCCAGGTTGACCACCAACCCCTGCTGCCCGCTGCGCGCGATCACGCAATGCAGCCGCACGTCATCGCTCGCATTGATTTCCTGGTGCGGCACGTACGGCGGCACGTAGATGAAGTCCCCCGCCGCCGCCTCGGCGACGAACTCCAGATGCTCGCCCCAGCGCATGCGCGCCACGCCGTTGACCACGTAGATGACGCTCTCCAGATCGCCGTGGTGGTGCGGCCCGGTCCGGGCCTTGGCATCGATGGTGACGGTACCCGCCCACAGCTGGCGCGCACCCGTCTTCTCGGTGGTGACTGCCGCGCGGCGTTGCATGCCGAGTGTCTGCGCGGTCGCATCATCCAACTCGTCCGCACGGATGATGCGCACGCCATCGGTTCGCCATCGACGGATCTTTCCGCTCATCGGCCGTCCCCTCTCACCCCGCCGCACAGTAGCGCGTTCGGCGGCTGCGTACCAAGCGGCCCGCGCACCCGGCTGCCGCATCGCCGCACAGGTCTGCGGCGCGTTGCGAGATGCTAGGCTGCGCGCGGCAAGGTCGGGGAGAACAATCCGTGACTCGGGGTCTCGCCCGCCCGCTCATCGCAGCAGTCTTGCTGCTGCCCGCAACCCCGGCTGCACATCCTGCGGGATTCACCCTGGAGCAGATCCTCGGCGCGTCGTTTGCATCCGACCTGCTCGCCGCCCCCTCAGGCCGCGCGCTCGCCTGCGCTCCGCGTCCTGGGCGCGCGTCTACACGGCCACGGCGAGCTTCCTCGACGCGAAGCTCGGAACCGCCGCAGCACACTGACGCCGCACGCGAGGCATACCGTACGGTGGCCGCCGCTACTTTGCAGGCTCGGCGGGCGAGGTGACGGCGAGACACCAGTCCCGGGTAAACTCGGCAACACCCGACACTGAAGGTGGAAGGTCGCCCGTGCTCGCCCAGCCGTCCGTACAGCTCGACAACGAACGCGTGAAGGTAACCTTGTGGACCTTTGCGCCCGGGGCCGAGACCGGCCATCACGTGCACGCATACGACTACGTGGTCGTGCCGCTGACGAGCGGCACGCTGCGTCTCGCGGAGGCGGCCGGCACGCGCGAGGCTCAGTTGACCGCCGGAGTCTGCTACAACCGCCCGGCCGGTGTGAGCCACAACGTGATCAACGCGAACGCCTACGAGTTCCGCTTCATCGAGGTCGAGCTCAAGTAGCGCTCGCGGGGCGCTGCGAGCCGAGCCGGGTCTGGGCGAAGTAGACCGCGGCAGAGACGACAATCAGACCTGCAAGACCCAGAATCTCCTCACGCGCGCCGAGTGCGATCACCGCCAGCATGCTGGCGATCCCGACCACCGTGGCGAGCGTCAGGAAGCGGAAGTTGAGGGGTGCGCCCGCGAGCTGTACGCGGCGGCGCGCCAGCACCCACGCGGCAGCGCAGCCCGCGCCATACAGACCTGCGATCGCCAGCGTCGACCACACGGCCAGCCTGCCGAAGCTGCCCGTCAGTGCCAATGCCGCCGCGATCGTCGCGTAGCAGGCGATCGCCACGTGCGGCGCATGGCTGCGGCCCTGCAGCCGCCCGAGCGCCCGCGGCAGGAGTCCATCGCGTGCGAACGCAAACAGTTGCCGCGGCGTGCCGAAGATATCGCTCGCCAGATAGCCGCTCATGGAGATCGCAGCGCCGGCCAGCAGCAGCACCCGCAGTGCCGGATGGATCTGCGCCATGGCATCCGCGAGCGGCGCCTTGGAGGTCGCGAGTGAGGACCCAAGGATGCCCTGCGCGACCACCTGAATCGCCACATACAGCGCGATGGTGGACAACATGGCGATCGCCAGCGCACGCGGTATGGTCCGGCTCGGATCGCGCACCTCGCCGCTCGCGCACAGCGGTGTCTCCATGCCGATGAAGGAGAACACCCCGAGTACCAGTGCGCCGCGCAGCGCCTGCGCGTCCGGATGCACCACCGCGACGAAGTTCGCGCCATGCACCGCCGTGGCGCCCACGACGACGAACACCACGAGTGGGATCAGCTTGGCTGCGGTCATGACGGCGACCAGGCGCGCGCCGCGGGCGACGCCGCCGATATTGACGAGCGCGACCGCGCCAATCGCACCGACGATCACTGCGATGCGCACCGGCGTGCCGAGCCGCGGCGCGACCACGCTGGCGACCACGTCGGCCAGCGCCGCGGCAATCGCGCCGCAGGCGAGCACGCAACCGACCCACAGCAGGGTCCCGGCGATGTAGGCGATCAGCGGTCCGAAGGCGGCCTCCACCAGGCCGTAGGTTCCACCGCTGGTCGGCACGCGGCTGCCGCCTTCGGCAAAGCAGATCGCCACCGCCCCAACCGCAAGTCCGCAGCCGAGAAATACCAGCGGGGCGTAAGGGCCGACGCCGGCCGCGAGCTCGGCGGGTGCGCGAAAGATGCCGGCGCCGACGATCATGCTGATCGCCCCGGCGGCGAGCGCCCAGGGTCCCACTGCACGGATCAGACCGGCGTCGCGCTGGCTGTGCACCGGCACGACGCTAACACGGCGCTTTCCGCGGCGTCGAGCGCCGGGCGTGCATGGTCAGCGATAGAAGATGTGGTTGCCGATGGTGGCGACCGGCCGGTGGCTGTGCGCCCACTCGGGTCGCACGCTCAGCGCGTGATAGAACAGCGCCCCGGGCACGAGCGGCGGATGCTCATCGTCGTACACCGCGCTCGCGACCGTCATGGCCTGCTTCCACGCCGCTCCGTCCTCGGGATAGAGCGCGCCGAACTCGGTCCAGGAGAAATCCGCGACGTGACGCCGGCGTGCAGAATCCCAGCGCGTCTCGTGCACGACGGCGCACACCGTGTGTGGAAAGTGCAGCGCCCGGGTGCGGTTCAGCGTCACCTCGGCGACCGCGAACTGGCCGGCGAGCGGCTCACCGCGCGCCTCGAAATAAATGTTCTCCGCGAGACACTGCAGCTCGTCCACCCGCCGCTGTGCGCGTGCCTCGGCGTATTGCATGGCCTCGATGCGCGCCGGCTCGGCGCGGATGCCCTCCACGCTCGCGAAATAGATGGCGCCCGCCACCGCCGCCAGCAGCGCCGCGACCAGCAGCACGAACGGCAGCTGAGTTCTCGCGCCGCTGTGCCAGTACCAGCTCAGCCGGCGGCGCCAGAGGATCGGCCAGAGGCGCGCCTCGCAGATGAGTGCGGTGAACATTGACGTTCGTCCGACCTCCCTGTGTCCGCGGCAGCAACGCGCGCTGAGCGTGCGCGCGCAGCGCGCAGCGCGTCAAACCGCCGCATTATGTTGCCCGGCCGTTGACACCGACAGCTCACGCGCTCACCCTGAGCGCGCATCTGTTAAGGGCACACCTTTCGAAAGAAAGGGTCGCAAAGCCACCGGTCTAAGGGATCTTCCTACGACAGCGGGGTTGCCAGCATGAACGCTACGCGTCGACGTGGCTCGATTCCCCGGAGCCCGGCACATTCTTCCGCCGGACGGCGCTCCTCATGTGCCCACTTCCCTGCCGCCTTGTCCCGAGGCTAAGTGAGGACGCCCATGTCTATGCAAAGTCTGTTGACGCTGACTCCGTGGCCCATGCTGTCGGCACTCATCCTGCTGTTGTTGCTGGTCGCGGCGCTGTACCTCGCGAGGGACACGGCGCACCAGGCGATCCAGGCGGCGGCCGGCGCGCTGGCCCGCGGCCTGCGGGTCGCCGCGCACTCGGTGATTCGCGCCCAGGAGCGCCTCGGCGCGCGCAACCGCGAGGTCCTGCTCGCCGCCGGTCGCGAGGCGAAGGAGCGCGTCGTGGAGCGCGAGTTCGCCCGCGTCGCCGACACCGTGCGCAAGGACCTGGCGGGCTATCCCGACATGCATCGGCGGCTGAGTGAGTCGATCCAGCGCATCGAGGAGGACCAGGAGAAAGCAGCGGAAGTCCCACCCGAGGCACCCGGCTGGGCGCAGGCCGTCAAGGTGGTCGCCAACCTTGACGCCCGCAACGCCGGCGCGGAGATCCTCTCGGACATACACAAGTCGATGGTCAAGGCACACGGCGAGGCCATGGACGACTACCGCAAGGCGAGCGCGGAGCGCCACTCGCTCTTGCGGCGGATGATGCCCGACTGGCGGCTGATCCAGCAGACGCTCGGCCATGTTCAGCAGAGCGTCGAGAGCGTCATCGGCCGCTCGCAGACCATCGATCGGCAGATGGGCGAATACGAGGCCATCGTGCGCGGCGAGGATCGGGCCGTCTCGGTGCTGTCCTCCTCGTCGATCGTGTATTTCTTCGTCTCGGCACTGGTCCTGGCGGTGGCTACCGCCGGCACCGCGGTCAATTTCACCCTCATCGCGCGCCCCATGGCCGAGATGGTCGGCGGCACGAACTTTATCGGCGGCTACCGCACGGCAGACATCGCGGCGCTGGTCATCATCATGGTGGAGATCTCCATGGGGCTGTTTCTCATGGAGTCGATGCGCATCACCCGGCTGTTTCCGGTGATCGGCGCGCTGTCGGACAAAACGCGGGTGCGCATGGGTGTCACCACCTTCCTCATTCTGCTGCTCATGGCGAGCATCGAGGCAGGGCTCGCCTACATGCGTGAGGTGCTGCTGCTCGATGAGATGGCGACCAACGCGCTGCTGCGCGGCGACAACTCCGCCTCGCTGGTGAACCCGCACCTGTGGATCACCACCGCGGCGCAGATGGGCATGGGCTTCGTGCTGCCGTTCGCGCTGGTGTTCGTCGCCATTCCGCTCGAGACCTTCGTGCACTCGCTGCGCACGGTGGTCGGGTTGATCGGCATCGCGCTGCTGCAGGCGCTGGCGTTGCTGCTGCGGCTGCTCGGCAACGGCTTTCGCCACCTGGGCGCGCTCGCCTGCCGGCTCTACGACCTGCCGCTGTTCGGACCGTTGTGGCTCGAGGCCCGGCTGCGCGAGGGCCGTCGCCCCGGTGCGGGCGCCTCCGGCAAGGCGTCCGTCTGGTAGGAGGTGCACCCATGATGCGAACGCTCGCGCTGCTGCTGCTCATCGTCGCGCTCGGGGCCTGCACCGGGCCGCAGGGACACAACACCGGTGTGTATCTGCTGATCGACACCTCCGGGTCCTACAACCGCAACGTCGGCAAGGCGGAGCAGATCACGCTCTACACGCTCACGCGGCTGCAGTCAGCGGACTCGATCGCGGTGGCGCGCATCGACACCGGCAGCTTCACCGAGAAGGACATCATCGCCAAGGCGACCTTCGACGACCGCCCGAGCACCGCCAACGCGCAGAAGCGCGCCTTTGCGAGTCACGTGGAGAAGTTCATCGATCAATCACCACCCGCCGCCTATACGGACATCACCGGCGGGCTGCTGCAGGCGATCGAGTTCCTGAACGAGAAGCACACGGCCCGCAAGGAGATCCTCATCCTCTCGGATATGAAGGAGGATCTCGCCAAGGGTTACGTGCGCGACATGCCGCTCGACTTCCACGGCTTCGACGTCGTGGCGCTGAATGTCACCAAGCTGCGCAGCGACAACTTCGACCCGCGGCTGTACCTCACGCGCCTCGACGAATGGCGCGGCAAGGTCGAGAAAGGCGGCGGCCACTGGCGGGTGATCAACGACCTCGATCACCTCGACGGGCTGCTCTAGGAGCGGCTCAGGCTGCGGCGTCGCGGAAATCCTCAAGCTGCGCCGCGAGCGCCCGCTGGAAGGCCGGCCGCGAGGTACAGCGCTCGACATAGGCGGCGAGCCGCGCATCGCTCGAGACGAGATCGGTGCGCTCGAGCAGGCGCAGCACCGTCGCCATCATCAGATCACCGGCGGTGAAGCGCTCGCCATCGAGGAACGGCTTGCCACCGAGCGCAGCTGACAGTGCGGCGAGGCGTCGCTCGAGGAACGCCACGGCGCCCGGCCGGCGCAGCTGCGCCCACTGCTCGTTGGCGTAGAAGAAGTCGATCGTCACCACGTTCATCACGTGCGGCTCGATCGAGTTGAGTGCCGCGATGAGCCACTGCGTCGCACGGGCGCGCGCGCCTGCATCCGCCGGCAGCAGCGCATCGCTCCGCTCGCCGAGGTAAAGCACGATGGCGCCGGACTCGAAGATCGTGAGGCCGTCTTCCTCGAGGATCGGCACCTGACCGAACGGCTGCACCTGCCGGTAATGCGGCTGGTCCTGGTCGCCCTGTTCGAGCAGCCGCGTCCGGTACGGGAATCCCGCCTCCTCGAGCGCCCAACGCACCCGCAGGTCGCGCACCTGCCCCCTGGCAGTCTCTGGCACCCACCTGAACGCCGATATGGTGATCACTTCGCCCCTCCCGCACTGACGGCCGTATCAACGAACGCGGCTCAGGGCTAATATCTCTGACCGGCCCGCAAAAAGCACCCGCCGGTTCAAGCGACGAGCCGCCTCTGGAGGTCGCATATGAGTACCCCTGACCGCACCTCGAAAACCGTCGCCATTCTCGGCAACGGCACCGTCGGTACGACCCTCGGCCAGGGCTTCGCCGAGCTCGGTTACCAGGTCGTGTTCGGCACCCGTGACGTCACGAGCAGCAAGACGCGCACGGCGCTTAGCGCCGTGAAGGGCTCGCGCGCTGCCTCCCCCGGGGAGGCAGCAGCCGCCGGAGACCTGGCCGTGCTCGCCCTGCCCTGGCTCGGGCTCGAGGCGGGGATCCTCGCCGCCGGCGCCCACAACTTCGCCGGCAAGCTGGTGATCGATCCCAGCAATCCGCTCGACTTCACGGACGACGTGCCGAGATTCGCCATCGAGCAGGCGGGCTCGGCGGGTGAGCTGGTGCAGCATCTGCTGCCCGCCTCGAAGGTCGTCAAGGCATTCAACATCGTCACCGCGCAGTACATGGTGTTTCCGCGCCTGGCGGACGGCACTCCCGACATGTTCATTGCGGGCGACGACGCCGAAGCCAAGGCCGAGGTCACGCAGATCCTGAAAAGCTTCGGCTGGCGCGAGCCGATCGATGCGGGTCCCATCCGCGCCAGCCGGCTGCTCGAGGCCATGGCGATGCTGTGGGTGCTGTACGGCGTCAAGTACGACCACTGGACGCACGCCTTCAGCCTGCTCGGACGCAAGGCCTGAGGATCGACGCCAAGGCCGCCCCGGGCGCGGCCGCCTGAAGGCTCAGGCGCCGGCCTGCAGTAGCCGGGCCTGCAGTGGCCGGGCCAGCAGCATCGTCAGCGCATGCACGGCCTCAAGGGTCGGCACCGGCGTCTCCGTCAGCCGTGCCAGCTCCAGCACCGAGCCGAGGAGCGCGTCGATCTCGAGAGTCCGGCCGGCCTCGAGGTCCTGCAGCATCGAGGTCTTGTGCTTGCCGACGCGCTCTGCCCCTGCGATGCGCCGCTCGATCGGCACCCGAAACGTGATACCGAGCTTCCCGGCCACGGTCTGCGCCTCCGCCATCATGGCGGCCGCGAGAGCGCGGGTCGGGGGGTACTGGCAGATGTCCGAGAGCGTCGCGCGCGTCAGCGCGCTGATCGGATTGAAGGTCATGTTGCCCCAGAGCTTCAGCCAGATCTCGGCGCGGATGTTCTCCAGCACCGGCGCCTGAAAGCCGGCGCGCGTGAAGCAGGCGGCAATCGCCTGCACCCGCGAGCTCGCCGTGCCGTCGAGCTCGCCGAGCGGGAAGCGGTCGCCTTCGATGTGGCGGATGATGCCGGGCGCCTCGAGGACCGAGGCGGGGTAGACCACGCAGCCGATGACGCGGCCCGGCGGAATCTGCCGCGCGCACAGGCCGCTCGGATCGACGCTCGTGACGCTGCGGCCCTCGAACGGTCCCGGATGGCGGTGGAAGTACCAGTAAGGGATACCGTTCTGCATGGTGACGACGGCCGTGTCGGCACCGAACAGTCCCGGGAGCGAGGCGGCCACGGCCTCAACCTGGTGCGCCTTGACCGCCAGAATGACGAGGTCCTGCGGTCCGGCGGCCCGGTAGTCGGCGGTCGCACTGACGTTGCGCGCCACGAGCTCGGTACCATCGCCAAGGATCAGCCTGACACCGCGGCTGCGGATCGCCTCGAGATTGGCGCCGCGGGCCAGGAAGGTGACCTGTTCGCCGGCGAGCGCCAGCTTGACGCCCACGTAGCCGCCGATCGCTCCGCATCCTACGATCGCGATCCTCATTTGGGTCAGGTCACGAGGTTCTGCGCCCGGCCGGCGGCCCAGGCCTCGATGTTGTCGATCAGCTGGTCGGCGAGCGACTGCATGGCGCCATCGCTCGCCCAGGCAATATGCGGCGTGAGGATGAAGTTCGGCAACCTTAAGTCCAGCAGCGGATTGCCGTCCCGCGGCGGTTCCTGCGTGAGGACGTCGAAGCCCGCGCCCGCGATCAGTCCCTCTTGCAGCGCCGTGGCGAGCGCCGCCTCATCCACCAACCCACCGCGCGAGGTATTGATGAGCAGCGCCGTACGCTTCATGCACCGCAGCTGCTCGATGCCGATGAGGTGGCGCGTCTGAGGCGTGAGTGGCACGTGCAGCGACACGACATCGCTCACCTCGAGCAGCTGCTCGAATGGCGTGAACTCGATGCCGGGCGCCTTGGGCGGCGGGTGGTCGGCGAACAGCACGCGCATGCCGAAGGCACGCCCGATGTGCGCGGTTCCCTGACCGAGCACCCCCTCGCCGACGATGCCGAGGGTCGCCCCGTGCAGGTCGCGGATCGGATGATCGAAGAAACAGAACTGCTCGCTCTGCTGCCACCGGCCGCGCTCCACGTCCGCCCGGTACGCGAGCAGGTTGCGCCGCAGCGCGGTGATCAGCGTGAACGTGTGCTCGGGCACGGTGTGCACGGCGTAGTTGCGGATATTGGCCACCGCGATGCCGCGGCTGCGGCATGCCGCGATGTCGATCACGTCGTAGCCCGTCGCGGCGACGGCGATCATCTTCAGCTGCGGCAGTTGCTCGAGCGCCGCCGCACGTAGCGGCACCTTGTTGGTGATGGCGATCGTGGCATCGCGCAATCGCTCCACCACCTCCTCCGGCTGGCTCGCCGCATGGTCCCGCCAGTCGTGCGCGAAGGCGGGCGGCCGCACCGTCGCCTTGAGCGAGGCGCGGTCGAGAAACACGATGTGCTGCGCCATGCCTCAGTCAGCCGTGGATCGAGCCGGTGGAGTGCGCCTCGTAGAACTGCTCCTCCCGACTCACCTTCTTGCGCGGCGTCAGGTCGTGCGAGCGCCAGTAGTTGGAGGCCGCCGCGACACCGCTCCCCGGCGTCACCCCGATGCCGACATCGAGCATCGCCATCTCGGAGCCGGCGATGGCGGCCATCAGCATGAGCTCGTTGAGATCGCCCAGATGCCCGATGCGAAACACCTTGCCGGCCACCTTGGAGAGCCCGGCGCCGAGTGCCAGGTTGTAGCGGCGGAACGCCACATCGATCACGTGTGCGGCATTGATGCCCTCGGGCACCACCACCGCGCTCACGGTGTCCGAGTACCACTGCGGCGCCTTCGCGCACAGCTGCAGCCGCCAGCCCCTGGTGATCGCAGCGCGCACGCCCTCCGCGAGGTAGTGGTGCCGCGCGAAGATCGTCTCCAGCCCCTCCTCGAAGATGATATTGAGCGACTCGCGCAGCCCGTAGAGCATCGGCAGCGGCGGGGTATAGGGAAAGTAGCCGCTGGCGTTCGCCTTGATCATGTCGCCGAGATCGAAGTAGCAGCGGCGCGAGCGCGCCTGCGGGACCGCAGCGAGTGCCTTCTGGCTGGCGCCGAGAATCCCGAGCCCCGCGGGCAGCATCAGGCCCTTCTGCGAGCCGCTGACAGCGAGATCGACCTGCCACTCGTCCATGCAGAAGTCGATGCTGGCGAGCGAGCTGACCGCGTCCACGTACAGCAGCGCCGGATGCTGCGCCGCATCGAGCGAGCGGCGCACGCCGGCGATATCGCTGGTGACGCCGGTCGTGGTCTCGTTGTGACACGCCAGCACCGCCTTGATCTCGTGACGCTTGTCGGCGCGCAGAATCTCCTCGTAGCGAGCGAGCGGCACCCCCTCGCCCCACTCGACATCCAGCGTCTCGACTTCGTAGCCGAGGCGCTGCGCCATGTCGATCCACAGGTGCGAGAACTGCCCGAAGCGCGACGCCAGCACCTTGTCGCCCGGCGACAGCGTGTTGGTGAGCGCCGCTTCCCAGGCGCCGGTGCCGGAGGACGGAAAGATGAATACCTGGCCGCGCTCGGTCTTGAAGACCTTGCGCAGGTCGGTGAGGATGCTGGTCGAGAGCTCGGGAAACCTGGACGAGCGGTGGTCCTCCATGGCCACCACCATGGCGCGCTGGACGCGATCCGGCACGTTGGTGGGCCCGGGAACGAACAGGAAATTTCGTCCGGCAATGCGGCGCTGCATCATGATCTCCAACGACTACGGCTTATGGGTTCGCGGCGGAACCCGCCCATCTTCTTATACAGGCTAGCCGGAAGTCGCCGGCAACGGCATTTTCTTTTCTTATGGGCGGCGTCACCTTTGCTGATGACACCGCCCGGCGGGCGGGCGCGGCGGCGGCCGCGCGCCACCGCACCCGCTGGCAGTGAGTCTCGCGGGCCGCGCCTTAGCCGCTCGGCGTCGCCGAGTAGTACGTCGCGATGCTGCCGCTGGCGAGGATGTGTCCGTCGCGCGCCGCGTGCAGCAGCGCGTGATAGAGCGTCTCGGCGTTGGCGGGGAAATTCGCCAACGAGCTCAGCGTCAGCTCGGTATCGAGCGCGTACACCGTGAACACGTAGTGGTGAGCATCGGGCGCCACACCGGCCGGCGGGCACGGGCCGTCGTAGCTCGGATCGCCGAAGTCGTTATTCACCTGGCTGCCGAAGGTGCTGGCGGCGGCGCCGGCATTCGCCGGCAGGGTGCGCACGTGCGCGGCGATGTTGTACATGCCCCAGTGCGTGAAGGCGGCGGTGGTGTCATAAAGCACCACGACGAAGCTGCGGGTGTTGTCCGGCACCTGCGACCAGTGCAGCTGCGGCGACTGATCCGCGCCGACCGCGCCGTTCGCCGTGCAGATGTTCACGCCGTTTGAGATGGCGTTGTAGATGACGCTATCCGGCAAGGGACCGTTCTGCGCGAACGTCGTGCTCCTCACCTCGAGCCTCGCTCCCTGAGCTTCCCACAGCGGCTCGTCAGCGTTGACGGCGCCTAAGCTGAGAGCCGTGACGGCGGCTGCCGATAGCACGCTCATCCGGCGCCAGCGAGTTGATTTGCGACCCACCATGATGACCTCCCACCGGCGGGTTGGTTTTTGACCCGCCAACGAGAGATAGTAATCCTCCGACGTGAAGGTCGACCATCGGACAGTTCGCCCCGACAGTCGCGCTCAGGCTTGGCGCGGAAGGACCGAAGAACTCAGCGGTGCACGCTCAGCTTGAGCGCGACCGGCTTACCGGGCCGGCGTACCACGGTGGCTTCGACCCAGCCACGCTCCTCGGGCGCCGATCCCACCCAGCCGACGATGTGCCCGCACGTCAGGTAGATGACGCGCCCGCTGGTGAAGTCGACTTCCTCATCGTCACGCTCGTCCTGCGTGGGGTCGTAGCGGCGGATGTTCCAGTCGCACAGGCTCAGCATGTAGCCGACCGTGTGCAGCCCCTGATTCGCCATCGCATCCGCCGGCGAGAAGAAGTCGGCGAACGCGACGTTGTGGATCGAGCAGATATGGGTGTGGAAATCGGCTACCACGTCGGAACCGTAGAACTCGCCGAGGTCGACGCCAAAGGGCTTCTTGGAGCTGATGAGGGGCGAGGCCTCGAAGCCGCCCGGCACGCGACGCACGACGCCGCCGCACTCGTAGCGCGGGTCGCAGACGGCGGCTGCGTGTTTGAGCGCCGCGACCGCCGCGTCGTCCATGGTCGCGAAGACTGCTGCCAGAGCGAAGAGGTTCATTCGTGCACCTGCTCCCGCTCGCCGCCTGTCAGGCGAGCGTGTTCACCATGAGTCCGCTGGTCGCCCCCTGTGCCGTCGACGCCGAGGACGTCCCGTATCCGAGTCCGAGGTCGCTTTGCAGGTTGGTCAGGAACTGAAGCAGCAGTCCCTGATAGCTGAGCCCGGCTTCGGCCGAGGTCGACTGTGTGCCTGCGGTCGCGCTCGCATTCGACGCCGCGCCCGAGGTCGCTGTGGAAGTGGTCGCAGTCGCACTCGCAGAGGCGCTCGTCGTAGCAGTCGTAGTCGCAGGCGGGGCGGCAGCGGTGGCTGGCGTCGTGGCCGGCGCCGAGGCGCCGTTCGCGGCCGGGGATGCGCCGACCTTTTCCAGGTCGGTTACCAGCTTGTCGAATGCGCTGGCGAGATTCGCGGGTATCGAGCCGCCCTGAATCTGGCTGATGAGCGCGGCGAGGCCCGAGCCGAATGAGGACTGGGGGCTCGAGGCTGACGCGGAACTCGTGGCGGAGCTCGCCGGCGCCAGCGTGTTCTCGGCCTGAATGTCCGTGAAGAGCGCGCGCATCACGTGGCGGACATCGCGCGCGATCGTGTGGATCGCATGGAAATCGGTCGAACCGTTGCCCGAGCTGGCCGCGGCGGTTGTCGAAGCGGTGCTTGGGGTGGGATCGGTCACCGGGGTTGCGCTGCCTGAGGTCGTCGGGGCACTCGAGGCCGCTGAAGTCGTCGCGGCGGCCGGCACGGACGCACCGGTTGTGCCGGAAACGGCCGGGCTCGATGCGAGCGACAGGCCGAGGCTCTCGAGAGCCTGGGCAAGCGCCTGCATGATGGCGTTGCCGCCTGCCCCGCCGGTCGCGTTCGCGCCGGCTGCGGAACGATCCGCATCGCCATCCCAGTCGCCGCCGGCGCCGGGTACCATGGCGCCCGTCTGCATCGACCGCGGCTCGAAGCCCGCATTGAGGTAGCCGTACATGTCCCTATGAATGTGCATGATTGAATTTCCCGTGAGGTTCCCGACCTCTCGGTTTTCGGCAGCGAGGCCAGGGCACTAAGTGAAATCGAGCCCTCGCATTGCAGATTCGTGAGGCCGATCACACCCTAGAGTCCGGACATCGCCTCGCGCGCCTCGGTTCCCGCACCGGGCGCACCGCTCGCTTCCCGGGCGCGCAGCGACTACATTTGGGCCTTCATCCCAGAAGCGACGCGAGCGCAGGCCGTAGCGCGGCCTGGCGAGGAGGCCGTGATGACTCTCAAGATTGGCGACATAGCCCCGGATTTCGAGGCCGATACCACTCAGGGCCGCATCCGCTTTCACGACTGGATCGGCGATTCCTGGTGCGTGCTGTTCTCGCACCCGAAGGACTTCACGCCGGTGTGCACCACCGAGCTCGGCTACATGGCCAGGATCAAGCCGGAGTTCGACAAGCGAAACGTCAAGATCCTCGGGCTGAGCGTCGATCCAGTCGACAGCCACAAGAAATGGGAAGACGACATCCGCGAGACCCAGGGCACCGCGGTCAACTATCCGATGATCGGTGACCCCGACCTGTCGGTATCCAAGCTCTACGGCATGCTGCCGGCGAGTGCCTCCGGCGATCCCGCGCAGCGCACGGCCGCCGACAACCAGACGGTGCGCAACGTATTCGTCGTCGGCCCTGACAAGAAGATCAAGCTGATCCTCGTCTACCCGATGAGCACCGGCCGCAATTTCGATGAGGTGCTGCGCGTCATCGATTCGCTGCAGCTCACCGCCCGGCACAAGGTGGCAACCCCGGTGAACTGGAAGCAGGGCGAGGATGTGATCATCTCGGGTGCGGTGTCGAACGAGGAGGCGAAGAAGACGTATCCGAACGGCTGGAAGTCACCCCGGCCCTATATCCGCATCGTGCCGCAACCGCGCTAGGCTTGCACCCGCGCAAGGGGGGCGCGTGATCTTCCGTCAGCTGTTCGACGCGGCGTCCAGCACCTACAGCTACCTGCTCGCGAGCCGCCACGGCGGCGAGGCGCTGCTCATCGACCCGGTGCTCGAGAAGGTCGAGCGCTATCTGCAGCTGCTGCGCGAGCTTGATCTCAAGCTGGTGAAGGCGGTCGACACGCACCTGCACGCCGACCACATCACCGCACTCGGCGCGCTGCGCGATCGCACGCGCTGCATCACGGTCATGGGCGAGCACAGCCGGGTCGATGTGGTGTCGATGCGGGTCGCCGACGGCGAGCGCCTCGAGATCGAGGGGCTCTCGCTCGAGGCTCTGTATACGCCCGGCCACACGGACGACTCCTACTGTTTCCGCATGGCGGATCGCGTGTTCACGGGCGATACGCTCCTCATCCGCGGCACCGGCCGCACCGACTTCCAGAATGGCGATGCACGCGCGCAGTACCAGTCGATCTTCGGGCGGCTGTTGTCGCTCCCGCAGGAGACGCTGGTGTTTCCGGGCCACGACTACAAGGGCGACAGCGTCAGCACCATCGCCGAGGAGCGCCGCTGCAATCCGCGCCTGCAGGTGAGGTCGGTCGATGAGTACGTCGAGCTGATGGGAAACCTCAAGCTCGCCAACCCGAAGATGATGGACGTCGCGGTGCCGGCCAACATGAAAATCGGACTCGAGCAGGAGCGCATCGCACAGCGCGGCTGGGCACACACCGCCGAGCAGGCGCTCGCTCTCGCCGGACAGCCCGATGTGGTGTTGATCGACCTGCGGGAGCGTGCCGAGCGTGAGCGCCACGGCAGCATCGCCGGCTCGCTCCACGTACCCTACCCGACCCTGGAAGCGAGCACCTGTACGGGCGGCCTGTTGCACACACTGGCGAAGTCCACCGGCAAGCGGCTGCTCTTCTACTGTGCCTACGGCGAGCGCTCAGCGATGGCGGTGCAGGCGGCGCAAGATGCGGGCCTCGCTTCCGCCTGTCATCTGCAGGGCGGCCTTGCCGCCTGGAAGGCGGCCGGCGGCCCGATCGTGGTCTAGTGCCGGGGATGACCCTCCGGGCCGCGAAGCTTTGGGAGCTTTGGCAGCAGACGCGCCAGGCTCGCGAGACGCGGGATCTCGGCGGCTTCGGCCGTAGCGGCTTCGGCCACTCGCCGATCAGCCCCGGGACCGAGGCATCGATCCCGCCGAGCGCGTAGCACCGGTAACACAGCTCGCGCGCCAGCGCCGGGCGGTCGAGATGCAGCGGCAGTTTCTCGTAGGCAATCGGCTCGCCGACGACCAGCCGGATCGGCTCACGCAGCCGCCGCAGGTTCTCGCCGATCAGCAGTCCCCGGCGCAGCACCAGGCTGAAGTGACTGACGATCTGCAACAGGCGGCCGTTCTGGCCTTCGAACCACACGGGCAGCACCTGCGCCTGTGAGCGCGCCAGCACCTGCGCCGCGAACGGGTACCAGTGAGCGTCCATGGCCCTCATGCGTCCCCAGCGGTCGGGTGAGGTCGAGATGCCGCCTGCCGGGAAAATGATGAGAACCCCGCCCTCCTGCAGCGTGCGGCGGGCCTCGATGCGCCCCGCCGCGTTGATGCGCTGTGCCTCGCGCGCGCCCGACAGGTCAAGCATGATCGAGTGTGCGGCCATCTCCGCAACGGAGCGCACGCCATTCAGCATGATCTTGAAGTCCAGTCGCACCTGACTCACGAGCCAGCACAACAGAAAGCCGTCGACGACGCCGAACGGATGGTTCGATACGATGACCAGCGGGCCGGTGCGCGGGAGGTTGGCGAGCGACCGAGGGTCGAGGTTGACCGGGATGCCGATGATGCGTACGGCCTCGTTCCAGAAGGAGGCCGCATCGGAGGCGCTCGCCCGGCAGCGCTCGTATTTCGCCTGCAGGCTCCGCCGCCCCGACACCCGCTCGACCATGCGGATGAGCAGCCGCGTCATCCCATCGAGGCTCGCGTCGGACATCGAGACAGGGTTGTAGGAGGACTCGGTTGGGTCGCTAAGGCAGCTCCTGCTGGCTGTCATTTACGTTCGACTCCGGTGGCCCGGATGACGATTAGGCACAAGATTTGCGACGATTTGATGACGTGAGGCAGTTGCAGGCATGAAGAGCTACGTATTTCACGGATTCGGCACCCCGCTCCAGCCATTGCAGGCGCCGACTCCGGTGCCGATGGGCACCGAAGTGCTGATCGAGGTCCGCCACTGCGGCGTCTGCCATACCGACGTGCACCTGCGCGAGGGTTCGTTTGACCTGGGCGGCGGCAAGCGGCTCGCATCCAGGCTGTCACTGCCGCACGTGCTCGGGCACGAGATCGAGGGCGAGGTGGTGGCAGCCGGGCCGGAAGCCGGCGCGATTCTCCCGGGCGCACGCCGCGCGGTGTTCCCGTGGATCGGCTGTGGCCGTTGCAGCGCCTGCCGCCGCGGTGAGGAGAATATCTGCCTCGGGGAGACACGCCAGCTCGGCTGCTCGAGCGGCTGTGCCGGCGGCTACGCGACGCACGTCGTGATCCCGCACCCCCGCTACCTCATCGATTACGGCGACGTTGATCCCGCACTCGCCGCCGCCTGCATGTGCTCGGGTCTCACGGCCTTCGCGGCATTGCGCAAGGCCGGCCCGCTCGCCGACGCCGAGCGGCTTCTCATCATCGGCTGCGGCGGCGTCGGCATGATGGGTCTCCAGTTTGCGCGCACGCTCCTCGATCGCGCGCCGCTGGTCGCCGACATCGACGCCGGACGGCGCGCCGCGGCCCTTGGCCTCGGCGCTGCGGAGGCCTATGACCCGGCCGACAAGGAGGTGGTCGAACGCATCCGTGCCGCGACCGGCTCAGGCCCCGGTGCGGTGATCGATTTCGTGGGCTCCCAGCAGACCGCCTCGCTCGCGACCCGGGTGGTGCAGCGCGGCGGCCGGGTGGTCATCGTCGGACTGTTCGGCGGCTCACTCACGCTGGCGCTGCCGACGATTCCGCTGCGCGGCATCTCGATCATCGGCACCAACACCGGAACGCTCGCCGAGGCGACGGAGATGATGGCGCTGGTGCGCGCCGGCCGCCTGCAGCCGATCCCGATGACCCGCCGCCCGCTCGCCGAGGCCGACAGCGCACTGCGCGACCTGGAGCGCGGCGCGGTCACCGGGCGTGTGGTGCTGGTGCCATGAGCAGCCTGCTTTACCTCGGCGGTATTCTCGTCGCGACCTCCGGCCTCATCTGTGCCTGCTCGGTCGCCGAGAATCACCTCTTGTATTACCCGACGCCGGAGGTGGCGCGGACCGGGGCCCGCGCGGTGCGCATCGAGTGCGCCGGCGCCACGCTCAAGATCTGGGAACTGCACCCCGACAGGGATGCCGCTCTCCTGTACTTCGGCGGCAATGCCGAGGACGTAGGCGCAAACCTCGGCGACTTCGACACCGTGTTTGCGGACCGGGCGGTGTATCTGGTGAATTACCGTGGCTACGGCGGCAGCACCGGGCGGCCCTCGGAGGCCGCGCTGACTGCGGATGCGGCGACCGTCTACGACTCCCTGCGCAGCCGCCACGCCCGCATCGCGGTGATCGGGCGGAGCCTGGGGAGCGGTGTCGCCGTAGCACTGGCGAGCGAGCGCCCGGTGGAGCGCTTGATACTCATCACTCCCTTCGACAGCATCGCCAACGTCGCCGCCGACCACTTCCGCCCCTTCCCGGTGCGCTTGCTGGTGCGCGACCGCTATGATTCGGCGCGTCGCATCGGCCGGGTGTCCGCGCCGACACTCGTGGTCGTCGCGGAACACGACGAAGTCGTATGGCGCGCGCGCTCGGACGCGCTGTTCGCCGCGATTACGCCGTCGCTGCGCTACACGCTCCTGGTCCCCGGCGCGACCCACAACGACGTGAGCTCGAGTCCCATCTACTACCCGAGCCTGCGCGAGTTTCTCTATCCGGCTTTGCCGTCGCGGTAAAGAAAAGCGGCCACCGCGCCGAGGATCACCATCAGCACGCTATCGAAAAGGATCTGCTTGGCCGCGATCCCGGCCGGCATCGGCTGCACGACGAAGTAGATGAGATAAGTCGGCACCGTCGTCAGGAACGCCACCGCGATCCCGAAACGTACACCCTGCCCCAGCCACGGCTTGGGCTCCACGCCGCGCGCGTAGATCCACACGAATGCTCCCGAGAGCAGCAGGTGCGCGAGGATCATGAGCGGAAAATACTGCTGCGAATCGGCCGGCGTGCGGAACAGCGCGCCGAGGCTCATGTAATCGGCCGCGAGCAGCACCCCGTGGACCAGGAAGCTGCCGAGGAACCACACGATGAGCACCACGAACCAGGCGATGAGGAATCTCTTGTTCACGTTGTCTCCCCTTTGCTGACTCAGACCTCGAGTCGCCTCTCGTAGGGAACCGTCTCGCCGTACTCGAGGAAGCGGCGCATGATGCGCAGATACATGGCCCAGCAATAGCACGACACGCGCCAGTGCTCGTTCTCCGCTGGCCAGCCGGTGTGATAGAAGCGCACGCGGGTCGAGTCGCGCCCGGCGGGCCGCAGCTCGCAACCCAGCCGCGTGTTCACCCAGTCGGGATGCGCCTCGATGATCTCGAGCTCGAACGCCGCCTCCGCCACATAACGCGTCACACGCCCGCGCCACTGATAATCAGGGCCGAAACTGAGCAGATACTCCGCGCCCTCGCAGGGCTTGCCGGTCGAGCTCTGCGTCCACCATTGCGACAGACCCTGCGGGGTCGCCATCGAGTGGAACACGCGCGCCGGCGCCGACCTGACCGTGAGCTCGTGGACGATGTCGGCCACGATCACTCCTTGTCGGGCGGCTTGTCCGCACCCGCCCGGGTGGCCGCCATGAACACCGCGATATCCCAGGCGTTGCGAATGCCGATGAGCAGCAGCGCCAGGGTCGCCGCCGCGACTCCGTACATGGCCCCTGCCGGGAAGTACCACATCAGGATCGCCATGATGAGCAGCACGCCGTAGGCACAGGTCGGCAGTATCACGTTGAATATCCAGTCCTCGCGCACCGGCACGTAACTGGGGGAATGCACACTCATATGGCGGGAGATTTTCCCGCCGTACGCAACTCCGGCGATGCCCGCCAGCGCAAGACCCGCGCTCAGACTCGGCAGGTGTTGATGCGGGACACTGAGGAACGCGGCAAGCGCCAGCACGCCGCAGAAATGCACGATCGTCGGCGTAACGAACGCGCCGAGCCCGCTCGGCCGCACTCCGCGCATGGTGTCGCTCACCAGCGCGATCACGACGAACGTGAGACCGGTGAGCCCGCCGGCCGATGAGCCGACGATCACGTAGAAGCTGTCCCAGCCTGCGAGCGGTGAGGTTTCCATCGCGGTGAGCCCCCTGCCGCGCTATCGTATCGGCCCGCGAACCGCAAGTCAGCCGGCGGCCGCGCCGCTGGCCGAACCAAAGCGCGTTCCCCGCTGTCAGGAATGGTGTGACCCGGCTCGCCCCTCAGCTCCTGCTCCTCGTGATCGCGTGCTGCGCATCCGGATGCGCCGCGTACCAGACGTGGCGCAAGTGCGGCTCCGGATGCCCGGGAGACGCCGGGCTCGCCGCCCAGGTGCGCGCGCGGCTTGGCGAGCACACCGAGCTGCTCGCTCCCAACGAGGTGGAAGTGCGGGTGCTCGACGGCGTCGTCTACCTAAGCGGTCTGGTCGCGACCGACCTGCAGCGTGAAACCGCCGAGACGGTCGCGCGCTCGACCCCCGGTGTCTTCAGGATCGTGGATCTCATCGGCCTCGAGTACAACGGCTTCTGAGCGTCGTCGCGGCGCCTCACGCGAGGTCGGTGAGCGCGCTGCGCACCACGCGGCCGGACTGCACGCGAACTCCCTCGGCCCGCAGCAACCGCGCCTGCTCGCGGTAGGCCTTCGAGCCCGCCGCAAAGGCGATGCGGCCGCCGGCAGCCACCACGCGGTGCCAGGGGAGGCTCTGCGACGCATCGGCCATGCGCAGTGCGTAGCCGGCCTGGCGTGCGCGGCCCGGCAACCCGGCCGCGCTGGCCACGGCTCCATAGGTGGCAACCCGGCCGCGCGGGATCGCACACACCGCCTCCCAGATCGCCTCCAGCGCACGCGTATCCGGTCCTGCACCGCGCGCCGGCGCGCGTGCGCGGCCGAAGGGTTGGTAGAGCGTGGCGGAGGTTTTCCGCTGACGGGGCATCCGATGCATACTACTATCGTCGGAATGCTGCCCGGAAAATAACGTCGGGAAAGAAACATGGCAGCCGCAACGCCTCCTGCCGGCGCAGACTGCATCCTCGAGACCCGCGGGCTCACCAAGGAGTTCAGCGGTTTCGTCGCCGTGAGCAACGTCGACCTGAAAGTTCGCCGCGGCCACATTCATGCCCTGATAGGGCCAAACGGCGCCGGCAAGACCACCTTCTTCAACCTGCTCACCAAGTTCATGAGTCCGACCCGCGGCGAGATTCTGTACGGCGGCGCGGACATCACGCTGGAAAAACCGGCACAGCTCGCGCGGCGCGGCATCGTGCGCTCCTTCCAGTTGTCGGCGGTGTTCCTGCATCTCACGGCGCTCGAGAACGTGCGCATCGCGTTGCAGCGCTCGCTCAAGACCACGTGGCATTTCTGGAAGCACGAGCGCTCGCTGCGGGTGCTCGATGCGCGGGCGCGCGAGCTCCTCGAGCTGGTGGACCTCGCGGCGTTCGCCGACGTAGTCGCGGTCGAGCTGCCCTATGGGCGTAAGCGCGCGCTCGAGATCGCCACCACGCTGGCGATGGAGCCGCAGCTGCTGCTGCTCGATGAGCCGACCCAGGGCATGGGACATGAGGACGTGGACCGGGTCACCCACCTCATCCGCCAGGCGGCGGCCAACCGCACGGTGCTCATGGTGGAGCACAACATGCGCGTGGTGGCGCGGATTGCCGACACCATCACGGTGCTGCAGCGCGGCCAGATCATCGCCAGCGGCCCGTACGCGGAAGTGGCGCGCAACCCGCAGGTCCTCGAGGCCTACATGGGCACCGCCGGCGGCCACGAGCTCGGGACCACACACTGATGCCGGGCGAGATGCTGCGCATCGCGGGCCTCAAGGCCTGGTACGGCGAGTCGCAGGTGCTGTTCGACGTCGACTGTCACGTCGGGCGCGGCGAGGTGGTCACGCTGCTGGGCCGCAACGGCGCCGGACGCACCACCACCATGAAAGCGCTGCTCGGACTGGTGGGCAGCCGCTCGGGCTCGGTGCTGGTCGACGGCCGCGAGACGGTCGGCATGCCTCCCCATCAGATCGCGCGGCTCGGGATCGGCTACTGTCCGGAGGAGCGCGGCATCTACGCCAGCCTCTCGACCGAGGAGAACCTGCTGCTGCCCCCGCCGGTGGCCGAGGGAGGCATGTCGGTAGATGAGATCTACGCTATGTTTCCCAACCTGAAGGAGCGGCGCGCCAGCCGCGGCACGCACCTGTCGGGTGGCGAGCAGCAGATGCTGGCGCTGGCGCGCATCCTGCGCACCGGTGCGCGTCTGTTGCTGCTCGATGAGATCTCCGAGGGCCTGGCCCCGGTAATCGTGCAGGCGCTCGGGCGCACCATCGGGCGGCTGCGCAAGGAGGGCTATACGATCGTCATGGCGGAGCAGAGTTTCCGCTTCGCGGCCCCGCTGGCCGACCGCTTCTACATCATGGAGCGCGGCCGGATCGTGGCCGGTTTCGCATCTGGCGAGCTTCAGGACAAAATGGGGCTCCTGCACCAGTACCTGGGCGTCTGACTCACAGGCAAAGAAGAGGAGAACCGACCATGAGAGTGCGGATGTGGGCAATGGGGTGTCTCACGGCATTGGCGACCGGGCTCGGGTCACCCTTGGCGCTGGCGGCGGGTGATGACGTGGTACTCGGCGACATCGACGATATGTCGGGCGTGTATGCCGACGTCGAGGGCGCAGGGGGGGTCGAGGCCATCAGGATGGCGATTGCCGACTTCGGCGGCACGGTGCTGGGGAAAAAGATCACCGTGTTGACCGCCGACCACCAGAACAAGCCCGACATCGGCGCGGCGAAGTTCCGCGAGTGGGCCGATCAGAACGGTCTTAACGTACTGTTCGGCGGCTCCAACACCGGAGTCAACATCGCCATGTCGAAGGTGGCGGCCGTGAAAAAGGTGCCGTTCTTCGTCATCGGCGCCGCCGGCGCCTCGCTCACCAATCAGGACTGCACCGCCTACACGGTTCACTACGTGTACGACACGACCTCGCTCGCCAACGGTACCGCGACCGCCATGCTCGCCGCCGGCGGCAAGAGCTGGTTCTATCTCACCGCCGACTACGCCTTCGGCACGCAGCTGCAGGACGCCGCTTCCAAAGTGGTCGAAGGGCACGGCGGCAAGAATGTCGGCGCGGTGCGCGTGCCGCTCGGCGCGGCGGACTTCTCGTCCTTCCTGCTGCAGGCGCAGGGCTCGGGCGCACAGGTGCTCGGGCTCGCCAACGCCGGTACCGACTTCAGCAACTCGCTGAAGGCCGCCAATGAGTTCGGCATCACCAAGACCATGAGACCCGCCGCGCTGCTGGCCTTCATTACGGACATCAACAGCCTCACCCTCGCGACCGCGCAGGGCCTGTACCTCACGACGGGCTTCTACTGGGACCTGACACCCGAGACACGTGCCTTCTCCAAGCGCTTCTTCGCCAAGATCAGCCGCGAGCCGACCATGGACCAGGCGGGCGTCTACTCCGCCACCCTTACCTATCTCAAGGCAGTGAAGGCGGTGGGCAGCACCGACCCGGACAAGATCATGGCGGAGCTGAAGAAAACCCGCATCAACGACATGTTCGCCAAGGATGGCTACATCCGTGCCGACGGGGTCATGGTGCACGAGATGTACGTAATGCAGGTGAAGACTCCGCGGGAGTTGAAGTATCCGTGGGACTACTACAAGGTCGTGAAACGGATGAACGGTGAGGAGGCCTTCGGCCCGATCACCGGACAGTGCCCGCTCGCACCGAAGGCACCCTGAGCATCCGGGCCCCGGCCGCTCGGCCGGGGCCCATCGCAAGACGCCCGACCCGACACCCGCCTCACGCTGCTCGTGACCGACCTGTTCGGCATCCCGGTCGTGGTCATCCTCGGTCAGCTCACCCTCGGGCTGGTGAACGGCTCGTTCTACGCGCTGCTGAGCCTCGGCCTGGCGGTGATCTTTGGCCTCCTCGGCGTAGTCAACTTCGCGCACGGCGCGTTCTACACCCTCGGCGCATTCGCCGCCCTCCTCGGCCTGCAGCTGTTCGGCATCAACTACTGGGCATCACTGCTGCTGGCGCCACTCGTGGTGGGCGTGATCGGCATCGTGGTGGAACGGCTGTTGCTGCGGCGTATGTACGGGCTCGATCCACTCTACGGGCTGCTGCTCACCTTCGGGCTCGCCCTCATCACCCAGGGCTCGCTCAACCAGGTATTCGGCGCCAGCGGCCAGTCCTACCCCGTGCCCGCCGCTCTCGCCGGTGCGGTCAACCTCGGCTTCATGTTCCTGCCGCTGTACCGCGCCTGGGTGATCGCGGTGTCGCTCGCGGTGTGCTTCAGCACCTGGTTCGTGATCGAGCGCACCCGGCTCGGCGCCACCTTGCGCGCCGCGCGCGAGAACGCCCCGCTCCTGCAGGCCTTCGGGGTCAACGTGCCGCTCCTGGTGGCGGGCACGTTCGGCGGTGGGGTGGCGCTCGCAGCCCTCGCCGGGGTGCTGGCCTCGCCCATCGTGCTGGTGAACTCCCACATGGGGAGTTCCCTCGTCATCGTGGTGTTCGCCGTGGTCGTGATCGGCGGCATGGGATCGATCCTCGGCGCGATCGTCAGCGGCCTGGTGCTCGGGGTGGTGGAGGGGTTCACCAAGGTGATCTATCCGGAGGCCTCCAACATCGTCGTGTTCGTCATCATGGCGCTGGTGCTGATCCTGAGGCCCGCGGGACTGTTCGGCAGGGACTAGCGTGCGCGTCACGGCGATCGTCTATGCGCTCCTCGGCCTGTTCGCACTCGCCGTGCCGCTGCTCGGCATCTACCCGGTATTCATGATGCAGCTGCTGTGCCTGGCGATGTTCGCCTGCGCCTACAACTTGCTGCTCGGCTTCGGCCGCATGCTGTCCTTTGGCCACGCCGCCTTCTTCGGCTCCGCCGCCTACGCCACCGGCTGGCTGGTCGCCTCGCATGGCTGGGGACCAGGGGCGGCGATCGTCGCCGGTGTCGGCGTCGCGGCACTGCTCGGCCTGATCGTCGGCGCGCTGGCGATCCGCCGCCAGGGCATCTACTTCGCGATGATCACGCTGGCGCTCGCGCAGCTGGTGTACTTCGTATGCCTCGAGGCGCCGTTCACCGGCGGCGAGAACGGCCTGCAGGGGGTGCCGCGCGGCCGGCTGTTCGGGTTGCTGCCGCTCAGTTCCGACCTGGTGCTGTACTACGTGGTGCTGGCCATATTCGTCGCGGTGTTCCTCTTCATCCGCCGCGTCGTGCACTCGCCGTTCGGCCAGGTACTGAAGGCAATCCGCGACAACGAGCCGCGCGCCATCTCCCTCGGCTACGAGGTCAATCGCTACAAGCTGCTGGCATTCGCGCTGTCGGCGACGCTCGCGGGCCTGGCCGGCTCGCTCAAGGCGCTGGTGTTCGGCTTCGTCACGTTGAGCGACGTGGATCAGTCGACCTCGGGCGAGGTGATCCTCATGACACTGCTCGGCGGCACCGGAACCTTCTTCGGCCCGGTGCTCGGCGCCGGGCTCGTGGTGACGCTGCAACAGTACCTGTCGGATGTGGTAGGTGGCTGGGTCATGGCCATCATCGGTGCGATCTTCGTCGCCTGCGTGATGGCGTTCCGCCGCGGCATCATCGGCGAGCTGGCGGCGTGGCGGCCGCGACGCCGCGCCTGAGGAGCCTCAGGCGCCGCGGGCGAGCGCCACGGCGGAGGCGAGCGGCACCTCATCGAGCGCGAGTGCCCGCACCTCCGCAAACGAGTCCTTGACGAGATTGCTGAGCACCGCACCCGGGGGCGTCTCGAGGAACACCCGGCAGCCGAGCTCGTAGAGCAGCGTCACCGAGTCGTGCCAGCGCACGGTGTGCGATACGTTGAGGATCAGATCCTCGGCAACGTCGGCTGCCTCGCGCGTGAGGCGTGCGCGGTGGTTGCTGACGTAGGCGATGCGCGGCGGCGCGAGCGGCACGGTCTGCATCGCCTCGCGCAGCCGCTCCGAAACTCCCGCCATGAGCGGGCAGTGCGAGGGGGTCGTGAGCCGCAGGCGCCGGGCTGCAGCGCCCGCCGCGCGCGCCTGTTCCGCGGCGAGTGCGAGCGCCGCATCGGACCCCGACACGACCACCTCGGTCGGTCCGTTGATACTTGCAAGATACAGCGGCGTGCGGCTCGCAACCTGTGCCACGAGCGCGCGTGCATCGCGCTCGGAGAGGCCGAGAATCGCGGTCATGCCGTGGCCGCCGGCGATGGCCTGCGCCATCGCCGCGCCGCGCAGCTTGACGAGCTCGAGCGCCGCGGCGAACTCAAGCGTGCCGCTCGCCACCGCGGCGGCAAAGGCCCCTACCGACAGCCCCGCGACCGCGTCCGCTTCGAGACCCTCGGCAAGCAGCGCACGCCCTACCGCGACGCCTGCGATCAGCGTCGTGAGCTGCACGGCGGCGGTCGACTCGAGAGCCGCGGCGCTGTCGAGCTGCTGCAGTTCCTGCCCGAGAATCTCTCGCGCCTCGGCGAGGCTCGCCTGTACGGCCGGATGCGGCGGCAGCCGGCTCAAGAAACCGGGTGTGTGGGTACCCTGTCCGGGGAAGAGCAGCGCGCGCTGCATCAGAGCGGGCGATCCGACTGCGCCCAGGGATCGCGCACCAGGCGCGGTCCGTCGGGCGTACGCAGTACCAGCGGCGCCTGCGCGAGCGCGTACTCGGCGAGCGCCACCGCGCCGTGCGGCAACTCGAGCAGCACGTCGGTGCGCACCGCGAGCTGCGCGAGCGATGCGAGCAGCGCGGCCGCCGCCGCATCCGCGAGCGGCCGGTGTGGCTGCACCATGAGGTCGAGATCGCTCGCAACGGTGGCGGTCGCAACGCCGCTCGCGAGCTCGAAGCCAACGCTGCCACACGGACCCCAGGCGCCGCTCAAGCCGTGCTCGCGCATGATCGATGCGACCCCTTCGAGCGCGGCGAGCGCCGGCAGGCTCGCGCGCCGCACGCGCCTCAGCCAGTCGCGGCGCGCCGCGAGCTCGAGCGGCGTCAGGCTGTCGAGCACCGCTGACCTGTGGAGCCAGGCGGCGAGGCGCTCGCTGCGCCTGGTGCCGCGCACCCCGACCGGAATCAGACCGTCGCGCGCGCCGGCACGCCGCACCACCACCCAGGGAGCACGCCGCAAGGCCGCCCACGCCCAGCTCGGGAGCGTCTCCGACTCTTGCAGGGAGCGGCCGTTCGCGATGCGCAGCAAGGCGTGGGTCTGCACGTCACGCTCCGTCCCACTGCTCCGCGAGGCGCCGCCGCACCGCGATCGAGGCGCCGCGTCCGCTGAGCGCCGCCGGCGAGGTGAGGCGCGCGCTCAAATCCCGCGGCCCCGCGCGCGCCGCGGCGATCGCGGCCACGAGCTCGGCTCGCACGCGCTCGACATCCGCGCTCCCCGGCGCCTCGGCGTTCACGCCGCCGATCAGCCGCTGCACCAGCCCGAGGCTGACAAAGGAATGGATGTCGTGGGCGAGCGGTGCGATGCGCGCACCGAGCGCATCGAGCTCCTCGACCGTGCGGCGCGTGACGCGCGCGGCCGCCTGCTTGCTCATCGCGTGCACCAGCACCCCGGGCGAGTCGAGCGCCAGTATCCGGTTCGCCTGGTAGCCGTGACAGAGAAAGCCGCCCGAGATCGCCTTGCCCACCAGCAGCGCGATGACCGGATGGCCGGCGAGCCGGGCGCTCGCGTAGGCATCCACGGCCGCCGCCGCTGCGAGGTGAATGCCGAGCAGCTCTTCACGCGCCCCGTACGCCTGACTGGTGACGTCCACGATGGCGACGATTGGGCGCTGCCGTGCGCCGGCGTCATCGGCGATCGTGCGGCGCACCTCGCGCGCCAGCGCGAGCGCCTCATCGAGCCCGACCTCGCCGTGGCGTGCGCGCGGGAAGCGGTTCTCGGCATCGGGCACCACGGCGATGAAGCGCGCCTGCTCGGCGCCGAGCGCTGCGTCCGCCACCCGCACCGTGCGCGGCGGCGCCTCGAGCAGCCCCGACTGTGCGGTGAGTGCTTCGAGCCAGCGCTGGCCGCGCTCGGCCAGCGGCTCCGCCGCGCTCACGTGCCGTCCCCTTTCCACAGCGCACGGAGCTCGGCGGCCGCGGGCGGCTGCTGCGCGTCGATCGCGGCGAGCCGCGTACTCAGGCGCCCGACCTGCTCGGTGCGCGCCGGCGACGCGGCAGCGGCAAAGCCGCGGCGCACCTCCGCGGCGATCGCCTCGACGTCGTCCTCGAGCAGCACGTCCACGAATCCGGTGGCGAAGCGCTGCTCGCCCCCCATCAGGCTCCAGATGAGCGCGCGGTCGCTGGCGTCGAGCTCGGCAACCCCGGCCTCCTGTTCGATCACCTCCGGTCCGTTCATGCCGAGGCGCGCCTGGCGGGTGACGATCAGACGACTGCAGAGCGCCGCCGCGAGCGACATGCCGCCGAAGCAGCCGACGATGCCCGCCACCACCGCGACCACCGGCACGTGCCGGCGCAGCGCCACGATCGCACCGTGAATGTCCGCGATCGCCGCGAGTCCGAGGTTCGCCTCCTGCAGGCGCACGCCGCCGGTCTCGAGCAGCAGCACCGGCCGCACCGGCCGGCCGCGCTCGCAGTCACGCAGCGCCAGCTCGAGCGCGCCTGCGAGTTTCGCCCCGGAGACTTCACCAATGCTGCCGCCCTGATAAACGCCTTCGATGGAAGCCACCACCGCGGCATGGCCGTCGAGCTCGCCGCGCGCGATCACGACGCCATCGTCCGCCTGCGCCACGATCCCCTGCAGCGGCAGCCACGGTGACTTCAGGCGCTCGAAGGGTCCCAAGAGCTCGCGGAACGTGCCGGCATCGAGCACCGCCCGCGCGCGCTCGCGCGCCGTGAGCTCGATGTAGCTGTGCCGTGCGAGGAAGCGCTCGCGGTCGATGGTGGCGCTCAAGCGCGCAGCGCCTCCACCGCCTGCTCGAGTCGCAGCAGCACGATGCCGGGCGTGGCACCGAAGTCGTTGATCTCGATCGCCGCCGCACCCTGGAAACGGCTGAAGAACCGCTCGAGCACGTGCTGCCACACGGCGCCGAAGCCATCGACGCTGGTGTTGACCGCGACGTGCGCCTGACCGTCCTGCGAGGGTTCGAGCAGCACCTCGAGGTCTCCGGAGCCGACGATGCCGACGTGCACACGTCGGGCGACCGCTTCGCGTGCCGGATAGGTGAAGCTTAAGCGTTCCATGAGTTGTCCTCGCAGGATGAATCTTTGCCGCCGTCGATCAGCAGGCACGCGGCCAGGAGGTCCGCACAGCCCCCCGGCGAGGCATTGCGGCGCTTGAGCTCCGCATCGAGCGCCAGGAGTTGCGCGCGACCCGGTGTCGAGGAGCTGCCGCCCGCCGCCAATACCGCGCGCGCGCCGCGGCGCGCCGCCTCGACCGCCGGCCAGCCGCCCCGGTGCAGCAGGCAGGTGTCATCGAGACTCGCCATGATCGCCATCAGGGCATCGAGCCGCGCGCCGCTCTCGCCCACGCCGCGCGCCCTCGCCGCCTTAAGCGCCGGCAGCCCGACGCGGATCACGTGCGGGAAGCCCTCGGCCGCCTCGGCGCGAGCGCCGCCCACGCCGAAAGTGCGGCAGGCGCGCGCGCCGTTACTGTCGAGGAGCGGTGCGTACCGGTCGGGGAGACGCGCGAGGCGCGCGGCGGTTGCCGCCAGCTCCTTCGGGGATGCGTCGGCACTCGAGAGCGCGAGCGAGGCGACCAGAAGTCCCAACACGTAGATCGCGCCGCGATGCGTGTTGCTGCCGCCGCTGGCGGTGAGCATGAGGAGCTCCGCCCGGCGGCCGAGGGCACCCAAGCGCTCGCGCAGCGGTACGCCGACCGCGCCGCCGTCCGCGGCGAGCGCCATGCGCTCAAAGCTCCCGCGCAGCGCGTGTGCCGAGCGCAGCAGCCGGGCGAGATCGAGATCGTGGTGCGCGCCCGGGCCACGCCGGTCGACCAGCGCCGGCTTCGGGGTGAGGAGCGCCTCCAGTATCAGGGCGCGCTCGGCGCGCGCACCGAGCGCCGCGGCCCGCCGCCGCGCGTCGTCGCGCAGCTGTCCTGCGAGCGCTTGCCGGGATACCGCCATGGAGCTACCAGCTGCGAAAGCGTGGCGGCGGCTTGTAGAGGCCGCCCGACCACGCCACCAGGTCCTCGATGCTACGCGCGGCCAGCAGCGAGCGGCGCGCGGCCGAACGCTGCACGCCGAGATCCTCGGGGTAGGCGACCACGCCGCGCGCGCGCAGCGCCGCGGTGCGCTCAGGCACCGCGCGCCGGCCGATCACCGTAGCTCCGGCGATGGCGGCGAGCGCGGCGCGGCGCTCCTCCTGGCCCTGCGCCTTGTAGAGGTAGGCGATGCCCTCCTCGCTCACCACGTGACTCACGTCATCGCCGTAGATCATCACCGGCGCGACGGGGAAGCCGCTGTCCCTGCCGACCTGCACCGCCTCCAGCGACTCGACCAGTGCCGGTACGCCGCCGCGATTGAAGGTCTCGACCAGCTGCACCACGAGCTTGCGGCCGCGCACGATGGGCCCCTCGGCCGTGATCAGGCTCAGCCACGCGGGGCTGCTGTGGCGGCGGCCGTGCGGATCGTGTCCCATGTTGGGCGCGCCGCCATAGCCGGCCAGACGTCCGAGCGTCACGGTGGATGAGTTGGCATCCGCGTCCATCTGCAGCGTCGCGCCGATGAAAAGATCGATGCCGTACTGGCCGGCGAGCTGGCACAGCACGCGGTTCGAGCGCAGGCTCCCATCGCTGCCGACGAAGAACACGTCCGGCCGGGCACGCACGTAGTCCTCCATCCCCACCTCGCCGCCGAAGCAGTGCACGCTCTCGACCCAGCCGCTCTCGATGGCGGGGATCAGGGTCGGATGCGGATTCAAGGTCCAGTTGCGGCAGATCTTGCCCTTGAGGCCAAGCGATGCGCCGTAGGTCGGCAGCAGCAGCTCGATGGCCGCGGTGTCGAAGCCGATGCCGTGATTGAGCGCGGTCACCGCGTGCCGCTCGTAGATGCCGCGGATCACCAGCATCGCCATCAGGATCTGCAGCTCATTGATCTGGCGTGGATCGCGTGTGAACAGCGGCTCGATGGCGAACGGCCGGTCGGCGGGCACGATCAGATCGACCCAGGACCCGGGCACATCCACGCGCGGCAACCGGTCGACAACCTCATTCACCTGCACCAGCACCACCCCATGGCGGAAGGCGGCTGCCTCGATGAGCGTCGGTGTCTCCTCGGTGTTGGGTCCGGTGTACAGGTTGCCGGCGAGGTCGGCCTTCTCGGCGCACACCAGCACGACGTTCGGTGTCAGGTCGACGAACATCCGTGCGTACAGCTCGACATAGGTGTAGATGGCACCGATCTCGAGCTTGCCGTCCTCGAGCAGCTGCGCGACCCGCAGACTCTGCGGACCGGCGTAGGAGAAGTCCACGCGCCGCGCGATGCCGCGCTCGAACAGCGTCAGGTGCTCCGGGCGGGTGATCGAGGAGATCAGCATGTGCAGGTCGTGGATCTGCTTGGGATCCACCTCGATGAGCGAGCGCGACAGGAAGTCCGCCTGTTTCTGGTTATTGCCCTCGAGCGCGACGCGATCACCGGCGCGCAGCAGCCCCTCAAGCACCGCCACGATGTCCGCGCGCCGCGCCAGCTTGCCGTCGACGTACGCGGCGACGGCGGCGAGCCGGCGCGCCTTGTCCTCGCGGCGCGTAGTCCAGGAGAGCGGGCCGCGTTGCGCGGCGGCTGTAGCCGGAGGCTGCGTCATGGGTGCGCTGTCGTCAGGGCTCCGGCATACCGAGATTACGCGCGAGAAATGCGTACATGTCGGCGTTGATGGCGATAGCGCGGCCCACGGTCTCGCTGCCGCCGTGCCCGGAATTGAGCTCGACGTCGAGCAGCACGGGCGCCGCTCCCGCCTGCGCTGCCTGCAGCGCCGCGGCAAACTTGAAGGAGTGCGCCGGCATCACGCGCGTGTCGTGATCGCCGGTGATGATGAGCGTCGCCGGATAGGAGACGCCGCTGCGCACGTTGTGCAGCGGCGAATAGGCGTACAGCGCCTTGAACTGCAGCGGGTCGTCGGGTGAGCCGAAGTCCCCCTCCCAGCCCGCGCCCTGCCCCCACTTGTCGAAGCGCAGCATGTCCATGACGCCCACACCGGCGATGACCGCGCCGTACAGATCCGGCCGCTGCGTCTCGCAGGCGCCGACCAGGAGGCCGCCGTTCGAGCGGCCGTAGATCGCCAGATGGCCCCTGGAGGTGTAGTGCTGCGCGATCAGCCATTCGCCCGCGGCGATGAAGTCATCGAATGCCACCTGCCGATGGGTGAGGATCGCCTGCCGGTGCCAGGCCTCGCCGTACTCGCCGCCGCCGCGGATATTTGCCAGTGCAAACACGCCACCCATCTCGAGCCAGGCAATGCGCGAGGGGGTGAAGGTCGGCAGGTTCGCGATCCCGAAGCCGCCGTAACCGTACAGCAGCAGCGGATGATCGCCCGCAAGCTTCATCCCCCTGCGGTAGGCGAGCAGCAGCGGCACGCGCGTGCCGTCCTTGGCCGGATAGAACACTTGCCGCTCCTCGAAGGCGCTCGGATCGAACGCCACCTGCGGCGCGCGCCAGCGCGTGCTGCGGCCGCGCTCGAGGTCATAGCGGTAGACCGTCGGCGGTGTGATGAGATCGGTGAAGGAGTAGAAGGTCTCGCGGTCGCCCGGGTGTCCGGCGAAGCCGTGCGCGGTTCCCGGCCCCGGCAGGGCGATCTCGCCGCGGCGCGTGCCATCGAGTCCGAAACGCAGCACGCGGCTGTGAGCGTCGTGGATGCTGCGTACCAGCAGCTGGTGATCGACGAGCGTGACCGAGGGTTCGAGGCCGTCGACCGTGACGGCGTCCGCTCCTTCGGCGATCACGGCACGCCAGGCGTCCCGCGCCGGGTTCGCCGGATCGATGGCGATCACGCGGCCGTTGGGGGCATCGAGGGTCGTGAGCACGTACAGCCGCCCGGCATCGGAGCCGACGTAGTCGAAGGCGGCCTCGAACCCCTCGATGAGCGGCACCGCCGCCGGCTGCGCCGCGCTCAAGTCGAGCAGGTAGAGGTTCTCGCGCCCTTTGTCTCCGACCTCGCCCTCTCCGGTGGCCACCACCAGCCAGCGCCCGTCGTCGCTCAAATGCGGCTGGTACTGCCAGTCGGAATGCGCGCCATCGTAGAGCACGCGCCGATCGGACGCCGCGGGGGTGCCGAGCTCGTGGTAGTAGAGCGCATCGTCGAGATCGCGGCTGCTGAGCTCGGTGCCCGGCTGCGGCGCGGGGAAGGCGCTGTAGTAGAGACCCCGGTCGTCGCGGGTGAATACCGGCTGGTAGTACTTGGTGAAGCGCAGCACATCGGGCAGGTCGCGCTGCGCGCGCAGGTCGCGGATGCGCCATTGCGTCCAGTCGGAGCCGCCGACCGCAACGCCGTAGGCGAGCAGGTGGCCGTCGTGGCTCGCCACGTAGCCGCCGTCCGGGCGCACGATGCCCGCCGGTGAGAGCGCATTCGGATCGAGGACGAGCGTGGCGGGCGCCGCCAGGTCAGAGCTCGAGTACAGCGGGCTCTGGTCCTGACGCCCATCGTTGTGCGTATAGAGATAGTGCTCGCCCGAGCGGAACGGGATGCCGAAGGCGGGGTAGTCGTAGAGCGCGGCGAGCCGCTTCACCAGCCGCGCGTGCTCCGGGATTGTGCTCAGGTACCCTTGAGTGAGCTGCGCCTGCGCGGTGGTCCACTCGCGTGTCGCCGGTGAGTCGAGCTCCTCGAGCCAGCGGTAAGGATCGGCGACGCGGGTGCCGTGATAGTCATCGACCACCGGGCCGCGCGCCGCCGCCGGATAGTGCAGCTCGCCATCGGCGTACGCGAGGCCGCCGAGTGCGGCGGCCAATACCGCGCAGAGAATTGTCCGGGGCGTGCGTCGGGTCATGCGCTGAGCGGTCGGTGGCCGGCGGGGTATGCATTGTCACCTGCGGACCGCCCGACGCACCACACCGGTGTAAGATCGTTCGCATGGCGCAGCACATCGGCATCGTCGCCTGCTCCGCCGAGGGCGCGGCGCTCTGCTATCGAACCGTGTGTCTCGAGGGCGCGCAGTTTCTTGGCGCGCTGGATCACCCGGAGGTCTCGCTCCACAATCATTCGCTCGCCCGCTACATGCGCTCGATCGACTCGGGCGACTGGCCGGGTGTGGGCGAGCTCATGCTGTCCTCGGCCCACAAGCTGGCGCGCGCCGGCGCCGACTTCCTCATCTGCCCGGACAACACGCTCCACCAGGCCTTTCCGTGGGTGCTGCGGCGCTCACCGCTCCCCTGGCTGCACATCGCGGAGGTCGTGGCGGTGGCGGCGGCGGAGCGCGGCTTTCGCACTCTGGGACTGACCGGCACCCGCTACCTGGTCGACAGCGAGGTGTACCCCGAGAAGCTCAGCGCGCGGGGCCTTAAGTACCAGCGCCCGCAGGCCGCCGAGCGCGCCGAGATCAATCGCATCATCTTCGAGGAACTGGTGTGCGGAGTGTTCCGCCCCGAGGCAGTGGCTTACTTCCAGGGCGTGATTGCACGGCTCAAGGATTGCGGCTGCGACGCCGTGGTGCTCGGCTGCACGGAGATTCCGCTGATCATCGACGACGGCAACTCCCCGCTCCCCACCCTCGACTCGACTCGTCTGCTGGCACGCGCGGCGTTACGCCGCGCGACCCAGCGGATACCGTCCTGAAGCAGCGCGCCGCGCGCGGCGCGCCCGCCGTTATTTCTTGCCGCTCTCGAACTTGAACGACACGTTGACGCGTGCACGGTAGGCGCGCACCTTGCCGTTGGCCACCTGCATATCGAGCTCCTTGACCTCGACGATCCGCAGGTCCCGCAGGCTCTTCGCCGCCTGACTGACCGCGGCCGCAGCCGCTTTCTCCCAGGACTCGCTGCTGGTGCCGATCAGCTCGACGATCTTGTAGACGCTTTCCGCCATGGCTTGCTCACCTTTCGTCCCCTCAAGGGGACTCGCTGGTTTCGCGGCAGTGTGCGCCCGCAGCGCGCCGGGCGCCAAGCCGCGAGCCGCTTGACGGCGGGTGCCGTGCCGCTCTAGTCTCTTGGTTGATCGTTCAATCAAGTCACCGATGCCAGCCCCTGACACGCGCACCCGCCTCGTGCTGAGCGCCATGCAGCTCTTCTGGGAGAAGGGCTACGGCTCGACCAGCGTCGCTGACGTGCTGAAGGCGGCCGGGGTCAATAGCGGCAGCCTCTATCACTTCTTCCCGGGCAAGCAGGACCTGCTGCTCGCGGTGCTGGATGCGTACCGCGACGGTATCCAGCCGATGCTGCTCGACCCGGCGTGGCGCGGAATCTCCGATCCCATCGAGCGGGTCTTCGCCCTGCTGGCGCGTTACCGGCGCTCGCTCACCGACACCGACTGCCTTTATGGCTGCCCGATCGGCAGCCTCGCCCTCGAGCTGCACGAGCCCGATCCGCCGGTGCGCGAGCGGCTGGCGGCGAACTTCGCCGCCTGGGTGGACGCCATCGAGCAGTGCCTCGTGGATGCCGGACCGCGCCTGCCGCGCGAGCTCGAGCGGCGGGCCCTCGCTACCTTGGTGCTCACCACGATGGAAGGAGCGGTCATGCTGGCGCGCACCTTCCGCGACATCGGCCATTTCGATGCCGCCGTGCGCCAGCTGCGCGCGCATTTCGACCGCCTCGGGCGGGAGGCGCCGCGGCGCGGCGGCGCACGTCAGCGACCCGCCAAAACCTAAGGAGCAAAAATGATGGCGCCACTGCTACGCACCTCGGGGCTTGGCTTAGCGAGCACGCTGCTCGCATCGCTCGCCGCCGCGGCCCCGCCTTCGAGCCCGCCTCCCGCCGACCCCTACCAGCCGCTCGCCTTCCTGGTCGGTCACTGCTGGAAAGGCACCTTTGCCAAGGGCGGCCAGACCGACGAGCACTGCTTCAGCCGCATCTACGACGGCAAGTTCCTGCGTGACGAGCACGTGGTGCACTCCTCCGACGCCAGCCCGGACGAGTTCGGCGAGACGATCTATCTGTGGAACTCCGCCACCGCGCAGCTCGAGTATCTCTACATCGAGAGCGGCGGCGGCTTCCTGCGCGGCACGGCGACGCTCGACGGCGCGGCCGTGGTGTTTCCGGCCGCCGGCTACGTCGATCACGGCAAGACGATGAACGTGCGCAGCCGCTGGCAGCGCGCCGGGGATGACGCCTACCAGGTGACGACGGAGTTCGAGGTCGGCGGCCGCTGGGTGCCGGGCTTCAGTCTGCGCATGTGGCGGCAGCCGCACGCTGCGGGCTGACGTGCGGCCAGACCGGCCGGCGCACCAGCGTGCTCTTGCCGAACAGCGATTCGATGAGGTCGACCGCGAGCACGGCGGTCTTGTTGTGCTCGTCCCACGCCGGATTGAGCTCGACCACATCGAGGGACCCCAGGCGATGGGTGTCGGCGATCATCTCCATGCACAGCTGCGCCTCGCGGTAGGTCGGTCCGCCGGGCACGCGCGTGCCCACCCCGGGGGCAATCGCCGGGTCGAGGAAGTCGACGTCGAAGCTCACGTGCAGGTGTGTGTCGTGATCGAGACCGGCGAGCGCCTGCTCCATCGTGGCGCGCATGCCCATCTCGTCCACGTAGCGCATGTCGAACACGTCGAGCCCCTGCTCGTGAACGAAGCGCTTCTCGCCGGCATCGACACTGCGAATGCCGATCTGGCGCACCCAGGAGGGATCGATGGCGGGCGTCGCACCGCCGATGCGGGTCAGCTCGGCGGGACCGAAGCCGCACAGCACCGCGACCGGCATGCCGTGCACGTTGCCACTCGGGGAGAGCTCGCGGGTGTTGAAGTCGGCGTGCGCATCGAGCCAAAGGACCCGGAGCTTGCGCCGCTGCTCGCGACAGTAGCGGGCCACCGCGCTGATCGAGCCGATGCCGAGGGAGTGATCGCCCCCGAGCAGCACCGGGAGCGCGCGCTCGCGCAGCTGGCCGTACACGGCCTCGTGTACCAGCTCGTTCCAGCGCACCACCTGCGCCAGGTGCCGGTAGCCGCCGCACGGCGGCTCATCGGGATTGCCGGGCCCGGAGAGGTTGCCGAGATCGCGCACCTCGAGCTCCCGCTGGCGCAGCGCCGCCCCGAGACCGGCGACGCGCAGCGCCTCAGGTCCCATGGAAGCGCCGCGATCCGCGGCGCCGACATCGGTGGGCGCGCCAATCAGGCTGGCGATACGCGGTGGGCTCACGCTGCCACTCCGGCACGCGAGGCGGTCAGCGGCTGCGCGGCGAGCAGACTGAAGAGGTCCTTGGGGTCCTCCAGATCCGGCACCAGGTCGATCTCGCGGCCGCCGCCGCGCTCCTCCTGGTGAATGCGCATGAGATAGCGCAGCGCGGCGAAATCCTCGAGCGCGAAGCCGACGGAGTCGAAGATCGTCACTTCGGCGGCACTGGCGCGGCCCGGCGCGCGCGCAGCGAGCACTTCGCTGAGCTCAGTCACGGGGAAGCTCGCCGGCAGCTGCTGAATCTCGCCCTCGATGCGCGACTGCGGCTCGAACTCCACCACCACCCGCGCATCCGCGCGCCTCAGGATGTCGGCATGCAGCTCGGTCTTGCCGGGGCAGTCGCCGCCGACCGCGTTCAAGTGCATGCCCGCGACCACCATCGAGGGAGTGAGAATCGTGGCGTTGCATTTGTCGGCGGTGACGGTGGTAACGATGTCGGCACCCGCCACGGCGGCGGCGGTCGACCCGCAGCGCAGTACCTCGAGCCCGGGCAGTCGCAGCTGCGCGAGGTTACGCACCAGCTTGTCGCTCGCCGCGGGGTCGGTGTCGAACAGGCGCAGCTCGCGGATCCCGAGCAGGTGGTGGAAGGCGATGACCTGGAACTCGCTCTGCGCGCCGTTGCCGATCAGGGCCATCACGCGGCTCTCCGGCCGGGCCATGAGTCGCGCCGCGAGCGCCGAGGTGGCCGCGGTGCGCAGTGCCGTGGTGAGCGTGAGCTCCGAGAGCAGCAGCGGATAGCCGGTCTGGACATCGGAGAGCACGCCGAAGGCGGTCACGGTGAGCAGTCCCACCGCGGTGTTCTTCGGGTGGCCGTTGACGTATTTGAAGGCGTACAGCCGCCCATCTGAGGCCGGCATGAGCTCGATCACCCCGACGGGTGAGTGCGTTGCGTGGCGCGGCGACTTCTCGAAGACGCTCCAGCGCCGAAAATCGCTCTCGATCTCCGCCGCGAGCTCCGCGATGAAACGCGCGGTGCCCCGCCGTGCCACCAGCTCGCGAACCCGCTCGATACCGATGAAATCAACCATGGCCGCCCCCGGGATTTAAGGGTCCCGGGGAGCCCGGAACGCCTGTGCTGGAGTCCATGGTCGGATGGTTCGTGACCAGAATAAAGACAGAACTCTGATCACTATATGCAACTAGTTGTTCATTTCGTCAGTACTTTCTGGCGTTATATGCTATCCTCGCCTTCCGAAGAGCCACCGGATCACCCGCCTGGACGACCTCGACCGCCAGCTGATTGCCCTGCTGCGCAACGACGCCCGCGCCACGATCGCCGAGCTCGCCAATACGCTGCGGGTCGCTCGCGGCACCGTCCAGAACCGCATGACGCGGCTCACGAGGAACGGCACCATCGTCGGCTACACCGTGCGCCTCAAGCCCGACGTGGAGGAGCAGCGCATCCGCGCCTTCACCACCGTCGCGGTCGAGGGCAATCAGGTGGATGCCGTGATCCGTGCGCTGCGCGGCGAGCCCGCGGTCGCATCCCTCTACAGCACCAACGGGCGCTGGGACATCGTCGCGGAGCTGCGCGCCGACAGTCTCGAGGCGTTTGATCGGGTGCTGGCGCGCATGCGGCTCATCGAGGGGATCTCGCAGACCGAGACCAGCCTGCTGCTCTCGACCTTCAAGTACTGAGCCGGTCCGGCCCGCGCCGCCTCAGCGCAGCAGCGCCAGCCAGTCGCGCTGCGTGTCGCCGTAGGCGACGAAGAACGGGTTGAGGAGCTCATCCCGGGTGTTGTACTCAAGCGGCCGCCCGTCGAGCTGCACCACCGCCCCGCCCGCCGCCGTCACCACCGCGTGCGCAGCCGCGGTGTCCCACTCGCGGGTCGGCCCGAGACGCGGGTAGACGTCGGCGGCGCCCTCGGCAACCAGGCAGAACTTGAGCGAGCTGCCTACCGGCTTCATCTGGTGCGGCCCGAGACGCGCGAGGAACTGCTCGAGCGAGTCGCCACGGTGGGAGCGGCTGCCTACCACGCGCACCGGCTCGGCCGAGCGCGCCGCGACGTGCAGCATCTGTCGCCCGGCACCGGCGCCGGTGTACCGCCAGGCCGCCGCGCCCGGAATCCCTGCGTAGGTTCTGTCCGTCACCGGCACGTGCACCACGCCGAGCACCGGGACGTGCGCCTCGATGAGCGCGATGTTGACGGTGAACTCGCCGTTGCGCGACAGGAACTCGCGCGTGCCATCGAGCGGATCCACCAGCCAATACTGCCGCCACTTCGAGCGCTCGGCGTACGGAGCGCGCGCGGCCTCCTCCGACAGCAGCGGGATGTCGGGCGTGAGGGCGCGCAGCGCATCCGCGATCAGGCGCTGCGAGCGCAGGTCCGCCTCGGTGAGCGGGGAGTTGTCGGGCTTGGACTGTGCGTGGCTCGCTCCCTGCCCATAGATCCTGAGGATCTCGCGACCCGCCGCGCGCGCAATGCTCGCGACGCGCTCGGCGAGCCGCGCGCGCTCCTCGGCGCTCATCTGGCGCCCGTCATGCCGGCACGCTCGAGGTGCGCCACCACCACGTCGGCGGCCTCCTCGGCGGTGAGCTGTGTGGTGTCGAGGCGGATCTCGGCGCGCTCCGGCGCCTCGTAGGGCGAGTCGATGCCGGTGAAGTTCTTGAGCTCCCCGCGGCGCGCCTTGCGGTACAGGCCCTTGACGTCGCGTGTCTCGGCGACCGCGAGCGGCGTGTCGACGAACACCTCGATGAACTCGCCCGGCTCGAACAGCGCGCGGGCCATGCGCCGCTCGGCGCGGAACGGCGAGATGAACGACACCAGTACGATGAGGCCGGCGTCGACCATGAGGCGCGACACCTCGGCGATGCGCCGGATGTTCTCGACGCGATCCTGGGCCGCAAACCCCAGATCCTTATTGAGCCCGTGGCGCACGTTGTCGCCGTCGAGCAGATAGGTGTGGCGGCCGGCCGTAGTGAGCCGCTTCTCCACCAGGTTGGCGATGCTCGACTTGCCGGCGCCGGAAAGCCCGGTGAGCCACAGCACACAGGCCTTCTGGCCCTTCTGACGGGCACGCAGCTGCTTGTCCACATCGAGCGCCTGCCAATGCACGTTCTGCGAGCGGCGCAGCGCGAAATGGATGAGTCCGGCGCCGACCGTGGCGTTGCTCAGGCGGTCGATGAGAATGAAGCCGCCGAGCTCGCGGCTGTCGGCGTAGGGCTCAAAGACGATCGGCTGGTCGAGCTCCAGCTCGCACACGCCGATGTCGTTGAGCTCGAGCCGCTCGGCGGCGGTGTGCTCGAGCGTGTCGACGTTGGTGCGGTGCTTGAGGGGCATGATCGTCGCCCCGACGGTGCGCGTCGCGCACTTCAGCAGGTAGGAGCGTCCCTGCAGCATCGGCGCCTCGTGCAGCCACACGATGGTCGCCTCGAACTGGTCGGCTACCTGTGGGGGCGCGGCGCTCGCTGCGATCACATCGCCCCGGGCGACATCGAGCTCCGAGCTCAGGGTGAGCGTCACCGACTGCCCGGCCACGCCCAGGTCGAGATCGCCGTCCGCCGTGACGATGCGCGCCACCTGCGTCTCGCGGCCGCCGGGGAGCACCCGGATGCGATCGCCCGGCCGTACGCTGCCGCCACTGATGCGCCCGCTGAAGCCGCGGAATTCGGCGTTCGGCCGGTTGACCCACTGGACCGGCAGGCGAAACGGCGCCGCGCCGGAGGCAGCGTCGACCGTGACGGCCTCGAGGTGCTGAAGGAGCGCGGGGCCCGAGTACCAGGGCATATTCGCGCCGCGCTCGGTCACGTTGTCGCCGTGCACCGCCGACAGCGGGATCGGCGTCACCTCGGTGAGCCCGATGCGGGTCGCGAAGGCGCGGTACTCGGCCGTGATCCTCTCGAAGGTGGCGCGCTCATAGCCCACCAGGTCCATCTTGTTGACCGCCAGCACTGCGTGGGTGATGCCGAGCAGGCGCACCAGGTAGCTGTGGCGGCGCGTCTGGGTGAGCACGCCCTTGCGGGCGTCGATCAGGATCACCGCCAGGTCCGCCGTCGAGGCGCCGGTCACCATGTTGCGCGTGTACTGCTCATGTCCGGGCGTATCGGCGACGATGAAGGTGCGCCTGGGGGTACTGAAATAGCGGTAGGCGACGTCGATCGTGATGCCCTGCTCGCGCTCGGCCGACAGCCCATCGACCAGCAGCGCGAAGTCGAGCTCGGCGCCGCGCGTACCGAAGCGGCGCGAGTCCTGCTCGAGGGCTGCGAGCTGGTCGTCGAGCACCCGGCGCGTCTCGTAGAGCAGCCGCCCGATGAGGCTCGACTTGCCGTCGTCCACCGAGCCGCAGGTGATGAAACGCAGCAGGCTGTTGCGATCGTCCGCCCCGGGTGCCGCCGCCGGCCCCGGGTCGCCTGCGCCCCTGGGCGGCATCAGAAGTAACCCTCCCGCTTCTTCTGCTCCATCGAGGCGGCCGCGTCGTGATCGATGGTTCGCCCGGCGCGCTCGGAGCTCGTGCTGCGCAGCGTCTCGGCGATGACGGCGGCCACCGTGTCCGCGTCGCTCTCGAACGCCCCGGTCAGCGGATAGCAACCGAGCGTGCGGAAGCGCACCCGCTTCATCATCGGTTGCTCGCCGGCCTCGAGCGGCAGCCGCGCATCGTCCACCATGATGAGCATGCCGTCACGCTCCACCACCGGCCGCTGCGCCGCGAAATACAGCGGCACGACCTCGATGCTGTCGCGCTGGATGTACTGCCACACCTCGAGCTCGGTCCAGTTCGACAGCGGGAATACGCGGATGCTCTCGCCCGGGTTCTTGCGCGCGTTGTACAGCGACCAGAGCTCCGGGCGCTGCTGGCGCGGCTCCCAGCGGTGCTGCGCGGAGCGGAACGAGAACACCCGCTCCTTGGCGCGGCTCTTCTCCTCGTCGCGCCGCGCGCCACCGAAGGCGGCATCGAAGCCGTAGTGGTCGAGCGCCTGGCGCAGCGCCTGGGTCTTCATGACGTCGGTGTGCAGCTGCGAGCCGTGGGTGAAGGGGTTGATCCCCTGCGCGAGCCCTTGCGGGTTGACGTACACCAGCAGCTGCATCCCGAGCCGCTGCGCCATGCGGTCGCGGTACTCGTACATGGCGCGAAACTTCCACCTCGTGTCGACGTGCAGCAGCGGAAACGGTGGCGGCGCCGGATAGAACGCCTTGCGGGCGAGGTGCAGCATCACCGCACTGTCCTTGCCGACCGAGTACAGCATCACCGGCTTCTCGCACTCGGCGATGACCTCGCGGAAGATGTGGATGCTCTCGGCCTCGAGTCGCTCGAGGTGGGTGAGTGCGGTGGCCGCGGGCGGCGCGCCGCCCGCTGGCGATCCCGGCGCGCCCGCCACTCGCGGGGCCTCGGCCCGTGTCATCTGAACTCGACTCCTGCGCCCGTGTCGAAGGTACAAGTATTGCCCATTGCGCGCAGCGGCCGGTAGCGGTGCGGCGCGCCGGGAGTGCGGCGAGCGGTTCCATGCGCCGCTGGAGGTGCGACACGCGCCATGATCTACTGTCGGGTGTGACGCGACCCGCACTTGTCATATCGACGCTGCTCGGGCTGCTGCCAATCCTTGCCCTGATGCCTGGCGAGCGAGCCGCAGCCTCGCCGGCCACACCCACTCCAGCGCCAACGGCCGCTTCCCCGGTCGCTGCGCCCCCCGGCGGCGCCCCCGCGCCGGCGAGCACCGTCCCCGGCACGCCGGCAGTAGCGACACCGGTAGTTGCGACGCCGGTTGCCGGTGTCCCCACTTCCGCCGCCGGAGCGCCGCCCACCGAGACGCCGGACGAGATTGTGGTCGAGGGCGCCGAGCCGCGCTTCGTGGCGCGCACCACCCGCGATCGGATCGGGCGCATCTGGGCTCCCGTGACCATCGACGGCAAGGGGCCGTTTCGGCTGGTGCTCGACACCGGCGCCAATCATTCGGCCGTGATTCCCTCGACAGCCGCGACGCTCGGCAACCCCGGCGCAGCCTCCGCGACGCTCGTCAGCGGCTTCACCGGCTCGGCGATCGTGCCGACGATCGCCGTCGACAGGATGGAGGTGGGCGACCTGCTGCTCGGGCCGACGAGGCTGCCGGTCGTGGCGGACGTCTTCGGCGGCGCGCAGGGCGTGCTCGGCAACGAGGGCCTGTCGGGCAAGCGCATCGTGGCGGACTTCCGCCGCGACCGGCTGCAGATCTCACGTTCGCACGGCGACCCCGCGCGCGTCGGCTTCACCGTCGTGCGATTCAAGGTGCTCGACGGCGGACTGCCGGTCGCTGACGTGAAGGTAGGCGGTATCCACTGCAAGGCGATCATCGACACCGGCGCGCAGGGCTCCGTCGGGAACCTGCGCTTGCGCGAGGAATTGATGCGCCACCCGCCGGCTAACGCCAAGCGCGCGGAGATCGAGGGAGTCACGCTCGATGTGCAGACCGGGGACAGCCTGCCGGCACCGGCGATCGAGATGGGGGGGCTCACCATCAGCGGCGTGCACATCATCTTCGGCGACATGTATCTGTTCCAGCACTGGCATCTCACCGACAAGCCGGTGCTGCTGCTCGGCATGGATCTCCTCGGCTCCTTCGACGTCCTGATCATCGACTACCGCATGCAGGAAATGCAGGTCCAGCTGACCCGCGCCCAGCTGTAAGCGGCATTCCAGTCGTCCTCGCAGCTACCCCGGCAACAGGCGAAGCGCCAGGCCGCCAAGCGCCCCGCTCGCCACCACGACGAGCGGCGGCATCCTGAAGGCGACCAGCAGCACGAAGCCGAGCGCCGCCACCGCAAAATCGCCGCGCGTGCGCACCGCGGTGACCCACACCGGGTTGTAGAGCGCGGCGGCCAAGAGTCCCACCACCGCGGCGTGCACGCCTGCCACCACCGCCGGCGCGTAGCGTGCGCGCTTGAGGCCGGCCCAGAGAGGCAACGCCCCGACGAGCAGCAGCAGTCCCGGCAGATAGATCGCGGCGAGCGCGAGCGCGGCGCCCGCAATGCCACGGGGCCCGACGTGCACCACGGCGCCGAGATAGGCGGCGAAGCTGAAGAGCGGCCCCGGGACCGCCTGGGCCGCGCCGTAGCCGCTGAGGAATGCGCCGTCGCTCACCCAGCCGGGTAGCACCACGGCCTCGCGCAGCAGCGGCAGCACGACGTGGCCGCCGCCGAACACCAAAGCGCCGCAGCGGTAGAAAGCTTCGATGAGCGAGAGGTCCTCGGAGCCGGTCGCGCGGCGTGCGAGGGGAAGCGCCACGAGGAGCGCGGCGAAAACGGCGAGTGCCGCCGCGCCCGCCGCGCGCGACACCGGGACCGGGAGCTCCCCGTCCGCCGGTCGCCTCACGCGCCGGCACAGGATGAGCCCCGCGACGCCGCCCGCGGCGATGGCCGCTATCTGCGCGTTCCCCGAGCCGCCCGCCAGCAGCACCGCGAGCGCGCCGAGGGCGATCGCGATGCGCGCGGCATCGCGGCAGAAGCTGCGCGCCATCGAGATCACGGCCTGGGCGACGATCGCGACCGCTGCGAGCTGCAGCCCGTGCATGAGCGCCGCGCCGGTGGGCCCGGCCAGGGAGCGCGCGCCGTAGGCGAACGCCACCAGTGCTGCCGCCGAGGGCAGCGTGAAGCCGGCCCAGGCGGCGAGTGCTCCGGTAAAACCGGCGCGCCCGAGGCCGATCGCAAAGCCGACCTGGCTGCTCGCCGGCCCCGGCAGAAACTGGCACAGCGCCACCAGCTCGGCGTACGCCGCCTCCCCGAGCCAGCGCCGGCGCACGACGAACTCCTCGCGAAAGTAGCCGAGGTGTGCGATCGGGCCGCCGAAGGAGCGCAGGCCCAGGCCCGCGAACGCCCGCAGCACCTCGAGGGACGAGCTCACGAGCGGTTTGCCGAGAGCGACGGCGCTAGGAGCTGCCGCGCCCGCGCGGCGGCAGGCGCAGGAAGCGGCGACGCTCGTTCCACTGATGCCGCGCGTGCAGCCGCTCGGACTGATTGCCCGACTCGGGAGGAAGTCCGCCGAGCGCGCGCAGCGCGCCGGCGTGCGCCATGGCAACCGCGGGATCGGTCTGCAGCAATCCCCGGTAGTGGTCCAGAAACTGCCGTTCGGTCGGGCCACCGCCACCGCTCAGCAGCTCGCGCGCGTGTGCGCCGATCGCCGCCGCCTCGCTCTCGGGGAGGTCATGCACGTGAGCCAGCGCGTGATCGACGTCGGCAATCAGTCCGGTGAGGCCCTGCAGCCAGGCCCATGCCGGGTCGGTGGTGATGCGCTGCAGACGCTCGAGCGGTGAGGCCGGGGGCGCGAAGCGCCGCTCCGCCTCGAGCAGTGCGCCGAGCACGGTCTGCAGCGCGGCGCTCGCCGCGTGCAGGCTCTCGATCCACGGCCGCTCGGTGCTCACCTCACACCTGCGGCAGCGGCAGCTCGCAGTCGGCGAGCTCGCCGATGCGCTCAATGCTCAGGTCGGCCGGCGGCCAGGCGGCGAGCTCACGCGCATCGAGCGCGTAGTGCCCCTGGCGCGGGAAGATGGTCGTCAGTCGCTCACCCCAGATGCGTTTCATGGCCGTCAGTATGCGCAACTTGTCATCGATCATCACGTAGTGCGCGGCCGGAAAGCGCCGCTCGATCGCATCCAGCATCTGCTCCTTGTGCAGGTAAATGAGCACCCTGCCTGCGACCGCCTCCCACAGTCCCGAGCGCTGCACCTTGCGCGGCTGGAACACCACATCGCCGTCCGACAGGATCACCGTGCGCCCGAGGCGCGCGCAGCGCGCCAGCGCCGCGAGCGCCCCGGGGTAGAGCCGCTCGGCGAACGGGTAATCGACGAGGAACGCGGACACCTCGAGCAGCTGCGGGTCGTCGAGGTTCTCCAGGCGGTAGCGTTGCAGGGCGCCGAGATAGTCCGCGTACCCGAGCTCGCGCCGCAGCTCCTCGAAAAGCGCCCAGTAGCGGTCGCGGCAGTCTCTGCCGAAGCGCCGCTCGAGGTACTCGCTCAAGTCCGCCTGAACGGCGTCGTTGTCGAGCAGCGTGTTGTCGACGTCGAACAGGAAGACGGTTCGCGAATCTGCCACGTGCTTCACGCTTCAGGCGGGGTTCAGGGGTGCAGTGTACGCTCGCCGGAACGGCGCTAAGCCCGCGGCGCGGTCAACCCGCTGCCGAAAGGCGCGTTGCACCGTTCGGGCGCATCTTTTGCGCGGAGGGAGCCACAGATGAGATCGCAGAGCTTCGAGAGTCGCAGCGTCCTGTCTCGCCCGAGCCTCACCGGTGGCTGCGTCGCGCTGCTCGTACTGGCGGGCTGCGGCTACCACGACCACGACTACGGCTGCGGCTACGGTTGCAATCCCCCGCCGCCGGTCGCCGTCAACGTACCGAATTCCATCGCGATTGCGGATGTAAACGGCGACGGCGTGCCGGATCTGGTGGTCGCCACGACGAGCGACCAGGGCTTAGTCAACAGCCCGGGATTCGCCAACGTGATCCTCGGGGTGAAGAGCCCGCCGGGCACGTTCGATTCGGGCGTGCAGTACTCCACCACCGGCTCCAACCCATCGGGGATCGTGGCGACGGATCTGACGGGCTCGGGGCACCTCGACCTCGTGGTCGCCAACTCCGGCTCCGGGAGCATCTCGGTATTCATGCACGGCACGACGGCGGGAACCTTCATGCCGGCGGTGAACATCGCAACCGGCGGCGCGCCGAACCAGGTCGTCGCCGGGGACCTCACCGGGAGCGGCGCCAGCCTCGATCTCGCGCTCGCGGACAACAGCCCCTCGGGTAACGCGATCATCCTGATTCATGATCCCGCCAACCCCGGACAGTTCCAGGCGCCCATCATGCTCGCGACGGGTAATTTCACCCCCTCGGTCGCGATCGGCAGCCTCGGCAACGGCAAGGTGGCCGTCGTCGCCACGACCTACGACGCCAACGGCAACAACGGCGCCGTCTACGTCTTCGTCGAGACCTCGACCAGCCCGGTGGCCTTCGCCGCCGCCGCGACCTTTCCTGCGGGCGCGCAGCCGCAGGCGGTGAGAATCGCCGACGTCAATGGCGACGGCCTCCCGGACCTGGTCGTCGCCGATGCGGGCCCCGGGACCGACGGCACAGGATCGGCCGGAGTCTCGGTGCTGCTGCAGGACTCCACCAAACCTGGCAGCTTCCTCGCGCCCGTCACGTACGCAACGCCCCCCGGTGCCACCGACGTCGCGGTCGCCGATCTCAACGGCGACGGTCGGCCTGACCTGGTCGTCTCAACGCTCGCGCCCTTCCCGACCGGAGCCATCTCCGTGCTGCTGCAGAACGCAGCGCCTGCGGCCGCGGGCACCTTCGGGACCGTGACCGTCTACCCGGGATTCGGCCAGCCGCTCAGTGTCGCGATCGGCGATCTGAACGCTGATGGCCACCCGGATATCGCCGTCGCGGATGGCACGAGCGCGATCGTCCTGCTGCAAAACGCCTCATCGCCCGGGACCTTCGCGAACCCGGTGCAGGTCGGCAACTGAGGGCAGCCCTAAACGAACTCGCCCCGGCCGGTGGCACCGGCCGGGGCGAGGGCTTGGTCCGCTAAGCGCTGAACCCGGCTCAGCGAGCGCTGTAACCTCGGGCGTCGAGGCAGGCGATCATCGCGCGACGATAGGCGTCCGCACCGCCTGACTGGTCGCCGCCGCGCGTCGGATCGAAACCCGTCTGACCGGCCGCCCAGCTGTGGCACTCATAGCGATCATTCGACATCTGCTGATCGCTCTGTCCATTGCGCGGATAGAGATACACCTCGCCGCTGCCGTTGCCCTGGACTGCAGCATTCGGGTTAGCCGGAGCCGCATACGCAGCCCCGTTGTCGCCCTCGGCACCGCCAGCCGGCGGCGGGCTCGACTCATCCCCCGCCGAAGGCGGCGGCTCGGTGACCACGTAACCATTGTCCGCCGGGCTGTACGTGTAATAGAGGTCGTTGGCGTAGTAGTACGGAGCTCCGCCCCACCAGAAGGTCGCGTAGCCGAAGGGCAGGACCGGCAGGAACCAGGCAAAGCCCGGATAGAAGTAGCAGTGCGGCCAGTAGGTGCCGTGCCAATAGCCACCGCCCCAGAACCGGCCCGGATAGAAGCCGCCGCGACCAGGATAGAAGACATGGCCGCCCGCGAACCGCCCGGCGGCAAAGCCGGCGCCGTAGTGAGGTGCGGCGCCACCGTAGAAGTGCGCCCCCGCAGCCCCACCGGCGTAGCCCGCGTGGCTCACGTAGTGTCCGCCAGCGTAGTGCGCACCGCCGCCGACGAAGTGGCCGACCGCATGGCCGCCACCGGCGAAGTGACCGCCGGAGAAATGACCGCCGCCACCGAAGTGGCCGCCGCCGCTCGCATGACCACCACCACCGCCGCCGACGCTGTGCTGCGCGTAGCTCAACGCCGGTGCTCCCGCCACCGCAACGCCGAGCAGCAGTGCCCCGACGGTCCGGACAAGAGATCGAACGTTCAAGTGCCTCACAGCCTTCACCTCAGTTTTCGTTTGGCTGGCCCGACGGCCCGTGATCCGAGGCTTCTTCCATACCGGATTAGACTCCCCGTCCATGGGGTCGTTCAAGCCAGCGCTTCCAATTACGTTCACTAGAACGCATTCACCTAAGTGTTCGTTGACCGTTTGTCAGAATGGGGGCCGGGGCGTCGTTCCCAAGGGCTGGCACAGGCGCGGCAGCGGCTAAAAACCAAGGTTTAATGTGCCGTTCAGGCTCGCCCGCGCAGTGTCCGGCCTTGAGCTTTCTTAAGGTGCCCGGCAGCGTTCAGAAGACGAGATTGATGGCGGCGACGGGCGTCACGCTGGACGAGGTATTGCGCCCGGCGACGAAAATGCGCGCGCCGAAGATGACGCCGGCGCGGGGGCTCCAGTTGTACTCAACCGCCGGCGCGAGGGCGACGTAGTCGCTCGGGCCCGACTGAAGATCCACGAAACCGGAGCTGGCGGACTCGGTGCCCGCGACACGGGTGCTGGCGCTGTGCTCGTACAGGAGATCGGTCGCCAGCACCCAGTTGCGTGTCACGCTGTACTCGGCGGCGCTGTCGGCCGTGAAGGAGTCTCCCGGCCAGGCGCGGCCGCGAAAGCCGCTCGTCGTGCCATAGACGCTCGTGTCGGCGATGCTCGCGGAGCTCGAGATGGCATAGGTGAGATCGAGCCGCACGCGCAGGATCCGCCCGTTCGGCATCCACAGGTAATCCTGCGAATACCACGAGAAAGACGTCGTGTATGCGCCCGCACCGAAGCCGTCACTCGGCTGCGACAGGTGGTCGTAGCGTCCGGTAGGGAAGGTCTCGCCGATCACCACCGCGGTCGCAGGAACGAGGCTCCCCTGGTGAAAGCTCGTCAGGCCATACTGCACCTGCGCGCCGAAATCGCCGATGCCGGGTGATGAGCTGTTGGCGGCACCGGCGGGCTCGTTGTAGCCGAAGCGCGGCAAGAGGCCCACCGACACCCGATCGGTGAGGCCATAGATGAGGTAGGTGAGCGAGCCGAGCTCGTGGCCGCCGTCGTAGGCATGACGGTTGCCGCTCGTGTCGAACGTGCTGTTGGTCATCACGTCGAAGACATACGTCTCGACGAGCGCATGGCCGGCGGGAAACGTCGAGGCATTCGGTGCCAGCAGCGGGCCGGTCCACCAGGCATCGCTCAGGGCCTGCTGGGGAGTCTCGCGGGCGGACTCATCGGCCGCGGCAGGCGCCGCGGCGCTTAACAGCGCCACGCCGAGCGCTGTCGCTGCGAGCGCTCTCGCGCGCGTGAACTGCATCACACTCTTCCCCGGGTTAAAGCTTCGTAACAAAGGTCAGCACTCCTGAAGCTGCGACGTTGTTAACGCCCTAGAGGCCGGTTGTTCCGGCTCAATACGTACCCGCACCTTCAGGAGGTTATGTTCATGACAAAGTCCATTCGTAACGTCGTACTCGGTGCCATCGCCACCTTCGCCGTCGGCGCGCTCGTGACGCCGGCGCTCGCGGATGAGACCCAGTGGCAGAAGGACCATCCGCGTCGCACGCAGGTCAACAGCCGCCTGGGCAACCAGAACCAGCGCATCAAGACCGAGCGCAAGGACGGCCAGATCAACAAGGCGCAGGCCAAGCAGCTGCACAGCGAGGATCATGCGATCCGCCAGGAAGAGCGGACCATGGCGAGCACCAATGGCGGCCACATCACCAAGGCCGAGCAGAAGTCGCTCAACCAGCAGGAAAACCAGGTCAGCCAGCAGATCGGCAAGTAAGCCGTCTCCTCAGGGGTAGCCGGACGGAGCGTAGACGCCTGCGCTGCGCCCGGCGACCCGTTACTTGCGCTCACCGCCCGCCCCTTCAGGCCCGCAGCGAGAAGGGCGTGAAGTCAGTGTCGCGGTCGTAGTAGTCCTCCTGCTCGACACGCTTGAGAAAGCCGACGATCCGGTAAGTCAGCGGCGTCGCGATCACCTCCCACAGAGTCTTCAGCACGTACTGGTCGGTGGCGACGCTCACCAGATCGTTGCGCGACCACAGGCCGCCGAAGGCCAGGCTGTAGAACAGCGCCGTGTCGATGAGCTCGCCGCAGATGGTGGAGCCGATGAGACGCGTCCACAGCCAGCGGCCGCGCGTCAGGATCTTCATCTTTGCCAGCACGTAGCTGTTGACGAACGAGCCGCACCAGTACGCAATGATCGAGCCGCAGATGATGCGCGGCGTGTTGCCGAACATCTCCTCGACCGCCGGCTGGCGCGCGCGCCAGAAATCCGCCGGCGGCAGGTGCACGATGACCGCGGACATCAGGGCCGCGAAGGCGAGCGCACCGAACCCGGCCCACACCGCGCGCCGGTCGCGCGCGTAACCGTACACCTCGGTGAGTATGTCGCCGAAGAGATAGGAGATCGGGAAGAACAGCACGCCCGCCATGAAGGTGCGCGGCCCGAGGATGGGCAGCGTCACCACCGACACCTTGGCGGCGCCGATCAGGTTCGCGCACAGCAGCACGCACACGTAGGCGCCGAGGATCAGGTCGTAATAACGGTAGCTCTTCAAGCGCGCCGCCCCGTCAGTGCGGCGCTCGCCGCCACGCCCGGGGTGGCCGCCGCCAGCACCGTACCGCTGAGCTCGCCGAAGCCGATGCGTGCAAAGCCGGCGCGCTCGCAGCAGGCGCGAAAAGCCACGCGGTCGCCGTCCTCGAGGAAGGTGCGGCTCTCGCCACTCGCGAGCGCGAGCGGCCGCTTGCCGCCCGCCGACAGCTCAAGGAGCGAGCCGGCCTGCTCCGGCTTCGGTCCGGACTGCGTGCCGCTGCCGATCAGGTCCCCGGGGCGCAGATTGCAGCCGTTCACCGTGTGATGGGCCACCATCTGCGACACGGTCCACCAGGAGTCGCGGAAGTTTGCATGCGACAGGCGCAGCGGCGCAGCGCCGCTCGCGCGCATGCGCGCCGTGTCGAGCCACACCTCGAGCTCGAGGTCGAAGCCACCCGCGCGCCGCGCTTCGGCGTCGTCGAGGTAGGCGAGCGGCTCGGGCTCCCCGGGCGGCCGCGTCCAGGGCACACGAAACGGCGCCAGCGCCTCGAGCGTCACGACCCACGGCGACACCGTGGTGAGGAAATTCTTGGCGAGAAACGGGCCGAGCGGCTGGTACTCCCACGATTGCACGTCGCGCGCCGACCAGTCATTCAGCAGGCACAGGCCAAACACGTGCTCCTCGGCGTGCGCGAGCGGCACTGACTTCCCGAGCTCATTGCCGCGCCCGATGAAGACCCCAACCTCGAGCTCGTAGTCGAGGCGCCGGGTCGGGATGAGCTCCGGCCGTTGCGCCCCGGGTGCGAGCACCTGCCCGAGGGGCCGCTCGACGCCGTGCCCCGAGACGCGCAGCGATGAGGCGCGCCCGTGATAGGCGATCGGCACCCACTTGTAGTTCGGTAGCAGCGGATTGTCGGGACGGAACAGCCGGCCGACGGCGGTGGCGTGATGAATCGAGGCGTAGAAGTCGGTGTAGTCGCCCACCTCCGCAGCCAGGCCGTACTCGACCGCGCTCTGCGGCACGAGCAGCGGCCGCAGCCGAGCCTCGAGCGCGCTGCCCGTGCGCAGCGCCTCGGACAGCGCGCCGCGCAGCGCCGCCCGGGGCGCGGCTCCCTGCCCCATGAGCGCATTCAGGTTGGGCTCTGTCGCCGCCGCGAGCGCCTGCGCAGCGCTCCCCTCGAAGGGTTTGAGGGCATTCAGTGCCCCGAGGTCGAGCACCTCGGTGCCAATCGCCACCCCGCCGCGCAACGGCTCGCGCGTGCCGGCGCGCCGGAAGGCCGCCAGCGGCAGATTCTGAATCGGAAAGTCCCCGCCCGGGTCGTTGGCAGAGGCCACCCAGCTGCGCCGGGCGGGATCGTGAGTCGCATCGAGCGCGGCCATGCGGGCCTAGTGTGCCAGCCTACGGCGCGCGACGCCGCTTGGCGGTCGCGCGTCGCGCACCACCCGCCGCACCGGCAGGGGGTGCGGAGAAGTGCTTGGCGAGGCCTGCCCAGACGTTGCGGTAGTTGCGCTGCAGCTGGGGCGCACGCAGCGCGAAGCGCGTCGGGCGGATCGGCGCGCGCGTCTCGAACATGAACGCCATGGTATCGGTGATATGCGCGGGGCGTGAGGTGTCGGCGCGGCTCGCCTTCTCGAAGGTCGCCGCATCCGGTCCGTGGCCGCTCATGCAGTTGTGCAGCGATGCGCCGCCCGGCGTGAAACCCTCCGCCTTGGCGTCGTAAGTGCCGGTGATGAGTCCCATGAACTCGCTCGCCGCGTTGCGATGGAACCAGGGCGGGCGGAACGTGTCCTGCATGACCAGCCAGCGTGGCGGGAAAATCACGAAGTCGATGTTGTCCACGCCCGGCGTGTCGCTCGGCGACTGCAGCACCAGAAAGATCGACGGATCGGGATGGTCGTAGCTCACCGAGCCGATGGTGTTGAAACGACGCAGATCGTACTTGTAGGGCGCGTGGTTGCCGTGCCACGCCACCACATCGAGCGGCGAGTGATCGATGGGCGCCGACCACAGCTGCCCGGCAAACTTCTCGATCAGCTCGAACCGGCCTTCGCGGTCCTCGAACCACGCCACCGGGGTGAGGAAGTCGCGCGGGTTGGCCAGGCCGTTGGAGCCGATGGGGCCTAAGTCCGGCAGCCGCAGCGGCGCCCCGAAGTTCTCGCACACATAGCCGCGGGCCTGCGCGCCGAGCAGCTCAACGCGGAACCGCAGGCCGCGCGGGATGACGACGATCTCCTGCGGCTCGACGTCCAGCACCCCGAGCTCGGTCGCAAAGCGCAGCGCGCCGAGCTGCGGCACGATGAGCAGCTCACCGTCCGCGTCGCAGAAGAACCGTCCCTGCATCGAGCGGTTGGCGGTATAGCAGTGGATGGCGCAGCCCGTGAGCTGCTCAGGCGAGCCGTTACCCGCCAGCGTCGTAAGTCCCGCCACGAAGTCGGTGGGTGCGCGCGGTAGCGGCAGCGGGTCCCAGCGCAGCGGCTCGGGCGACGGCACGAGCGCATCGAAGCGGCTGATGAGGCGTGGGGCAGCGCGCGGCACGAAGCGCCCGTGTACGGCCGTCGGACGGATGCGGTACAGCCAGCTGCGGCGGTTGGCATGCCGCGGGGCGGTGAATGCGGTACCCGAATACTGCTCGGCGTACAGCCCGTACGCACAGCGTTGCGGCGAGTTGCGCCCCTGCGGCAATGCCTGCGGCAGCGCCTCGCTCGCGAAGTGGTTGCCGAATCCGCTCTGATAGCTCGGTGTCATGCGCTCATTCTAGCGCGGCGCTTCGCGGCCGAGATTCCCGCTGATGTAACATCTGCCGTGTGGCAAGACTTGCGGGATGGATGATGGCCGGCCTCCTGGCGTGCGTTGCGTCCGCCGCGGCGCAGACGCCGGCCGCTGCCGCCCCGCTGTTCGCGCCGGTCGCGCATTCGGCTCTCGTGGCGGTCGAGGGGGCGCAGAGCGAGCGGACGCTGCTGCTGCGCGTGCGGCGCGTGGCGGATCAGCAACCGCTGGGGGGCGCCGCGCTCAGCGTGACGCTCGATGGCGCAGGGGCATCCGCCGCGCAGCGCCCCGACGGCACCTGGGCGGTGCCGCTGCCGGACAAGCTCGCGACCCCGGGCAAGCTCGAGATCGTCGTGGCGCACGATGGCGTACGGGAGGTGCTCGACGGTCAGCTCCCGGTGGCGAGCGGCGCGGCTGCCGCGACCGCCGCGGCACCGCCGGCCACGGGCGCCGCGGGCAAGCTGAGCGCCCTCATCCACAAGCAGGGGTCGTGGTGGGTGCTCAACATCCTCATCGTGCTGATCGGCGTGATCGCCATCTCGCGCCGCATGTCCTGAGGCGGCGCCGCGCCGCTACTGCTGCGTGAGCTCACGCACGTAGCGGTAGAAGAAGTCATTCCACTTGTAGAATTCCGCCACCGCGAGTCGCTCGTCGCGCCCGTGGGCGCGCACCTCGTCCCTATCCACCGCGACTCCGCCGAAGGTGTAGGTCGGCAGCCCCGCCGCGATGGTGTACTTGGCGTCCGAGGCGCCCGGATCGAGGATCGGTATCACCTTGGCACCCGGCCAGGCGCTCGCCGACAAGCCGGTGAGCGCCTTGAGCACCTCCGGACGCAGCGGCGCCGGCGCCACCGCGCGCTCATCCGTGCCGCGCTCGTGCACGCTGCCGTCGTCGGCCACGTAGCGCACCGCGACCTGCGGGTCGTCCACCACCTGGGTGAGGAGCTCGCGGATGTCTTCCTTCGAGTGTCCGGGAAAGATGCGGCAGTTGACGATCGCCTCGGCCCGCTGCGGCAGCGCATTGTTGGCATGTCCGCCGGCGAGGCGCGTCGCCACGCAGGTGGTGCGCATCATCGATACGTTGTCCGGATCGCGCGACAACCGCGCCAGCGCCTGCGCGTCCGGCGGGTCCTTGAGTATCGCGCGCATGTCGGTGGCTTCCTGGCCCTTGGCCACCTGGTCCGCCATCTGCGTGAAGTAGGCCCGTGTGACCTCGTTCAGCTCGAAGGGGAACTCAAAGCGTGACAGCCGCAGGAGCGCGCGCGACAGCTGGTAGATGGCGTTGTCGGGGCGTGGCACCGAGCTGTGACCCCCCTTGTTGGTCACGAGCAGCTGGTAGTCGGAGTACAGCTTCTCGGTCGCGATGAGGCGTGCAACCCTGGGCGTGCCGTGCTCGGCCATGACCGACCAGTCGTCCTGGTTGAGCACGAACTCGGCGTCGATGAGCTCACGATGGTTCTTGAGCAGCCAGGTGATGCCATTGCAGCAGCCGCCCTCCTCGTCCGCGGTGAATGCGGCAATGATGTCGCGGCTCGGGTGAAAGCCTTCCTGCTTCATGCGGATCAGGGTGGCCGCCATCACCGCATCCCCGTCCTTCATATCGATGGTGCCGCGGCCGTAGAAGAAGCCGTCCTTCTCAATGAGCCTGTAGGGATCGGTGCTCCAGTCCTCGCGCCGTGCCTCGACCACATCGAGATGCCCGATCAGCAGCAGCGGCTTGTGCCGGCCCGTGCCGTGCAGGCGCACCACCAGGTTTTTCTTGCGTTCGTTGCTCGGGCCGAGCAGCTGCACGTCGGCTGCCGGGAAACCCGCATCGAGGAAGCGCTTGCGCAGCGCCTGCGCGGCGCTCGTGACGTTGCCGGTCGAGTCGCTGGTGTCGATCTCGATCAGCTGCTTGAAGATCTCATGCGCCAGCGAGTCATACGGCGACGGCGTGGCTGGCGCGCCGCCGGCCGCCGCCACCACCCCCACCGAAGCCAGTAGGGCTGCGCACGCGGCCGCCCGGGTCCGAAGGCTCATGGCTCGAGGACCAGCAGCCTGAAGGTCCCCGGAGTGCGTGCCGGCCGCGGATGCGGCTCCGCGGCAGTCGCCGGCGGCGGCGCACCGAAATCGGCCGTCACCAGGAAAACGCGGTGCGTGGCGACATCGAGTGCCATGGTGCGGGCGCCGCGCTGCGTGGTCACCGACTCCACGACTTGCGCACTTCCCGTGGGCCCGGCACGCACCACGGTGAGCTTGCCCTCGCCGCAGGACGCGAACGCGAGCCCCGTGCCCGGATCGAAGCCGGCGGCGTCGGGGCCGTCGCCGATTGGCGCGGTGCCGAGCAGCTTGCCCGAAGTCGCATCCAGCACCGGCATCACATGGTTGTCGCATACCGGGAAGAGCCGCCGGTGGGCGGCATCGAGGGCGAGCCCCGAGGGCGACTCGCATCCGGCGATCGGCCACACCGACAGCACCCTGAGGGTCTTCGGATCGATGACCGCGAGGCTGTTCTTGTCCTCGAGATTCACGTACACGCGGCCCTTGCCGTCGGTGGCTGCAAACTCGGGCTTGGAATCGAGGGGGATCGTGCCGACCACCTGATCGGTCTTGGCGTCGATCGCCGTGGCATTGTGGCCGCGGCCGTTGAAGGTGAATACGCGCTGACTCGCCGGGTCGTAGAGAATCGCGTCCGGGTTGTCGCCGGTCACCTTGATGTCCTTCAGGCGCGCGAGTGATTTCAGGTCGAACTCCACCACCGTACCGGCGCGCCCGGCGCTCACATAGCCGCGGCCGAGGTCGGGGGCGAGCGCAATGCCATGCACGCCCTGGGTGTCGGGGATGTCGCCCACCACGGCGAGCTTCTCCGTGTCGATCACCAGCACGTGCGAGCCGTGCGAGACGAAGAGGCGATTCCCGCCCTGCTCGTAGCTCAGGTAGTCCCAGCCCTCATCGCCGGGCAGCGCCAGCTGGTGAGTGATGTGGTAGTGCGACGTTTCGGCCGCCGCTACGGCGCTGAGGGGCGCAAGACACGTGAGCCATAGCGCGCGAATCACGGTTTTCACGGGGAGTCTCCTTGGGCGACAGAGCGGAGCGCGGAAATCCTCACCCCTCAATGTGTCAATGAATCAGCCGGGCGCACAGATCGAGCAGCGGCCCCGGCGAGAGCCCGAGTGCGATCACGGCGAGGGCGTTGAGCCCGAGCGCCAGACGCACGCCCGGGGAGCGCGGCGTGGGCGGAATGGACGCGGGCGGGGAGTCGAAATACATGAGCCAGACGATCCGCAGGTAATAGAAGGCTCCGACCACCGACATGGCGGCGGCGATCAGCACCAACCACAGGTGATTGCTCTCCCACAGCACCTGGAAGATGCGCAGCTTCGCCCAGAAGCCGACGAACGGCGGCACGCCAGCGGTTGAGAACATCAGCACCATCATGGCGAGCGCCAGCATCGGGTCGCGCTGCCACAGTCCCCGGTAGTCGTCGAGCCGGTCCGCCTCGAAACCCTTGGAGGCGGCCAGCAGGATCACACCGAAGGAGCCGAGTGCGACCAGCACGTATACCAGCGTGTAGAACAGCGCCGCGCTGTAGCCGTCGGGCGTTCCGGCGACGAAGCCGAGCACGATGAAGCCGACATTGGCGATGGTCGAGTAGGCGAGCATGCGCTTGAGATTGGTCTGCACGATTGCGACCACATTGCCCACCACCAGCGTCAGCACCGCGAGCACCGCCAGCATCTGCGACCACTCCGCTACCGCACCGCCGAGACCGTAGGTGAGTAGCCGCAGCGCGAGCGCGAAATAGGCGATCTTGGGTGCCGTGCCGATAAACAGTGTCACGCTGGTGGGCGCACCCTCGTACACGTCCGGCAGCCACATGTGAAACGGCACCGCACCGAGCTTGAAGGCCACCGCCACCACGATGAAGGTGAGCCCCAGCACGATCCCCGGGGTGAGCGGCGCGTGCAGCCGCGCGGCAATCTGCCCGAGCTCGAGCGAGCCCGTGAGCCCGTAGATGAGCGACATGCCGTAGAGCAGCATCCCGGAGGCGATCGCTCCCAGCACGAAGTACTTCATGGCGGACTCGGCGGCGATGCCCGAATCGCGATCGAAGGCCACCATCGAGTACACCGAGAGGGCGAGCAGCTCCACCCCGAGATAGAGCGTCAGCAGGCTGTTGGCGGAGATGAGTACGAAGATGCCGAGGAGCGCGGTGAGGATCAGCACGTAGTACTCGCCGCGCAGGATGTTGCGGTTCTCGAGGTAGGTGCGCGAGTAGAGCAGCGCCACCGCGACGAACACGAAACCGGCCAGCTTCAGCGCCCAGCCCAGCGGATCGGCGATGTACAGCCCGTCGAACAGCAGCGTGCGGTGCGCGACCTCACCGTACTGCACCGTGAGCGCAGCGCCGATCGCCAGGCTCACCAGCGTCAGGGTCGGCGTGAGTCCGCGGCGGCGCTCGCCGACGAACACCTCGGCGAGCAGCACGATGCACACCGCACAGGTGAGCCAGATCTCGGCGATCGCGGGTGCGAAGCTCACAGAGGTCATGGAGGCATCCGGCATGCGCGGCTCACAGCTTGGTGGCGATCGCCTGAGTCACTAGGTGATGGATGGTCGGCTGCATGACCTTCAATAGCGGCGCCGGCCACACCCCGACCAGCAGCACCGCCACCGCCAGCGCCCCCAGCACGATGAATTCGCGCGCATTCAAGTCCTCGAGCGCCGCCACCCTGGGCGAGGCCACGGGCCCGAACACCACCCGCTTCACCAGCCACAGCGTGTAGCAGGCGCCGAGGATCAGCGTCACCGCCGCGAGCGCTGCGTACCAGAAGCTCGCCCGGAAGCTGGCGATGATCACCAGGAACTCGCCAACGAAGCCGGACGTACCGGGGAGTCCGGTGTTGGCGAGCGCAAACAGCACCATGAAGGCGGCGAATACCGGCATGGTGTTGACGACGCCGCCGTAGTCGGCGATCTGGCGGCTGTGCAGGCGGTCGTACAGCACGCCGACGCACAGGAACAGGGCCCCGGAGATCAGCCCGTGCGAGACCATCTGCACCATGGCGCCATCGAGCCCCATGCCGGCGCCAACGCTACTGTGGGTGGCCGCCACGATCTCGTAGATGACGAACGCGCCGAGGGTCACAAAACCCATGTGGGCGATCGAGGAATAGGCGATCAGCTTCTTCATGTCCTGCTGCACGAGCGCCACGAAGCCGATGTAGATCACCGCGATCAATGACAGCGCGATTACCAGCAGGTCGAGCTCGCGGCTCGCATCCGGTGCGATGGGGAGCGAGAAGCGCAGGAAGCCGTAGCCGCCCATCTTCAGCATGATGGCCGCCAGGATCACCGAGCCGCCGGTGGGCGCCTCGACGTGCGCGTCCGGCAGCCAGGTGTGGACCGGGAACATCGGCACCTTGACCGCGAACGCCAGCATCAGCGCGAGGAAGATCCAGCGCTGCTCGAGGAGCGTCAGCGGCAGCCCCTGCAGGCTCGCGATCGAGTAGTCGCCCGCCTTGACGTACATGTAGATGAGCGCCGCCAGCATGAACACCGAGCCGAGGAAGGTATAGAGAAAGAACTTGATGGTCGCGTAGACGCGCCGCGGTCCGCCCCAGATGCCGATGATGAGGAACATCGGGATCAGCATCGCTTCCCAGAAGAAATAGAAGAGCAGCGCGTCACTCGCGCTGAACACGCCGATCATGAGTCCTTCCATGATGAGGAAGGCCGCGTAGTACTGCGCCGGGCGCGCCTCGATCACGGTCCAGGCGGCAATCACCACCGGCACGGTCATGAAGGCCGTGAGCACGATGAGCGGCAGCGAGATGCCATCGATCCCGAGCGCGTAGTACGCCTGGAAGCGCGGGATCCACGGCAACTTCTCCACGAACTGCAGCGCTGCGGTGGTGGTGTCGAAACCGTTCCACAGCGGCACCGTGAGAGCTAGCGTCACGAGGGAAGCGGCGAGCGCCAGCCAGCGGGCCGCGCCTATCCGCCCATCGCCAAGCGCGAGCACGATGAGCCCGGCGACGATCGGTATCCAGATGAGGAGCGAGAGCAGGTGCGGCATGCGCGTGCGTTCTCTCTACGGGTGACGCAGGTACCAGCCGAGCAGTACCGCGAGCCCGATGACCATCCAGAACGCGTAAGAGTAGAGGTAGCCGCTCTGCACGCGGCGCACCAGACCGCCGAACCAGCCGACAGCCTCCGCCGTGCCGTTCACCATGGCGCCGTCGATCAGCGCCTGGTCCCCGCCCTTCCACAGCCCGACGCCGATGCCCCGGGTGAGGGGGGCGAGCACGTTCTCGTTGAACCAGTCGAAGTAGTACTTCTCGACGAGGATCCGGTACAGCCAACGCCAGCGCCGCGCGGCCTCGTCCGCCCACTCGGGGCGCTTGAGGAAGAACAGCCACGCGGTCACCACCCCCGCGGCCGCAAACCAGAACGGCGGCTTCAAGAGGCCCTGGAGCGCGAAGCTCACGGGCCCGCCGAAATCCTCGCCGACCTTCGCCACCACGTCGTTGGCCTGCAGCACCATGATGGAGTGGCCGAAGTAGCTGCCGAACAGCACCGGTCCCACGGTGAGTGCGCCGATCAGCACTGAGGGGATCGCGAGTGCGATCAAGGGCACCGTCACCACCCACGGACTCTCGTGCGGATCGCCGCCGTGGTCGTCGTGCGCGTGCTCGTCCGGCTGCCCGCCCTCGTGATCGTCGCCGTGCGCCGCGGCGTCGCGGAAGCGCTCCGGGCCATGGAAGGTCAGGAACAGCATGCGGAACGTATAGAGCGCGGTGACGAACACGCCGAGCAGCACGCACCAGTAAGCAAAACCGGCCCCGGCGCGGTGCGACTCGCCGACCGCCTCGATGATGGCGTCCTTGGAGTAGAAGCCTGCGAAGAACGGCGTGCCGATGAGCGCCAGCGCCCCGATCCAGCAGGTGACGGCGGTCACCGGCATGTATTTGGCGAGTCCGCCCATGCGGCGCATGTCCTGCTCGTGGTGCATGGCGATGATCACCGAGCCGGCCGCGAGGAACAGCAGCGCCTTGAAGAAGGCATGAGTCATGAGGTGAAAAATCGCCGCGCCGTAGGCGGACACCCCGAGCGCCACCGTCATGTAACCGAGCTGCGACAGCGTCGAGTAGGCAATCACGCGCTTGATGTCGTTGTTCACGATTCCGAGCAGGCCCATGAAGAAGGCCGTGAGCGAGCCCACCACCAGCACCACCGACAGCGCGGCATCGGAGTACTCGAACAGCGGCGACATGCGCGCCACCATGAAGATTCCCGCGGTCACCATGGTCGCCGCGTGGATGAGCGCCGAGATCGGCGTCGGGCCTTCCATCGAGTCCGGCAGCCACACGTGCAGCGGCACCTGCGCCGACTTACCCATGGCGCCCACGAACAGGCAAATGCAGATGAGGGTGAGCGCACCGACGCTCCAGGTGGAGCTCAGCGGAATCACCGCCTGCGCGATGTGCGGCGCGGCGGCGAATGCCGCGCGGTAATCGAGCGAGCCGGTGTAGAAGGCGATGCCGGCGATGCCGAGCACGAAGCCGAAATCGCCCACGCGGTTGACGATGAAGGCCTTGAGATTGGCAAAGATCGCGCTCGGGCGCGTGTACCAGAAGCCGATCAGCAGGTACGACACCAGCCCGACCGCCTCCCAGCCGAAGAACAGCTGCATGAAGTTGTTCGCCATCACCAGCATCAGCATCGAGAAGGTGAACAGCGAGATGTAGCTGAAGAAGCGCGTGTAGCCCGGATCGTCCGCCATGTAGCCGATGGTGTAGACGTGCACGCACAGCGACACGAAGGTGACCACCGTCATCATGAGGGCCGTCAGCCGGTCGATGAGGAAGCCGACCTGCATGTGCATGCCATCGCTCACCAGCCAGGTGTAGAGCGGCGCGTCGTAGCTCGGCACACCATCGACCCAGGTCTGCTTGAGCACGATCAGCGACAGCACGCAGGAGGCGCCGACCGCCAGACACGTGATGCTATGCGCGCCGCCGCGCCCGATGAGGCGGCCGCCGAGACCCGCGATCACCGCCGCGATGAGCGGCAGCAGCGGAATCGCGAGCAGCAGCGTGGAATTCATGCAGTGCGCCTTCAGCCCTTGAGCGTATTCAGGTCTTCGACGTTGATGCTGCGCCGCTCGCGGAACAGCACCACCAGGATCGCGAGCCCGATGGCCGACTCGGCCGCCGCCACGGTGAGGATGAAGAACACGAACACCTGACCGTTGATGTCATTCAGATAGCGGGAGAACGCGATGAAGTTGAAGTTGGCGGCGAGCAGCAGCAGCTCGACGCACATCAGCAGCAGTATCACGTTCTTGCGGTTGAGGAAGATGCCAGCGACCGCGAGCGAGAACACGATCGCAGAGAGGGTGAGCAGCTGCGCCAGCGTGATCATGGGCGCTTCTCCGCGTCCATCTTGACGAGTCGCACCCGGTCCTCGCGCCGCACCGCGACCTGGCGGCTGACGTCCTGGACCTTCAGCCCGGTGCGGCGTCGCATGGTGAGGGCGATCGCGGCGACGATCGCGACCAGCAGCAGCACCGCGGCCAGCTCGAGCGGATAGGCATAGCGCGTATAAAGCACGCCGCCGAGGGCCGCCGTATTGCTGTAATCGGCGGGCTCGGGAAGGCCGCCATGTGTGGCATCGAGACCCAAGCCGCCGCGCGCCCACACCACCCCGACTATCTCGACGATCACCGCGAGCGCGGTCAGCACGCCGAGCCAGGCGAAGCGTGTGAAGCCGCGGCGCAGCTCCGCGAGGTTGATGTCGAGCATCATCACCACGAACAGGAACAGCACCATGACGGCGCCGACGTACACCAGAACCAGCACCACGGCGAGGAACTCCGCCTCGATCAGCAGCCAGATGGCCGCCGAGGTGATGAAGCACAGCACCAGGGCGAGCGCTGAGTACACCGGGTTGCGCGTCGTGATGACGCCCAGCGCCGCCAGCACCAGGATGGCGCCGAACAGGTGGAACAGCACCTGGATCAGCATCGCACACCGCCCGGCTGCGTGTTGTGCGTCACGGCGCTCATCGGTACGGTGCGTCCGCGGCCTTGTCGGCGGCGATCATGGCCTCGTAGCGCTCGCCGACCGCGAGCAGCTTGTCCTTGCTCATGATGTTCTCGCCGCGCTTCTCCATGTGGTACTCGTGGATGCGGGTCAGCACGATGGCATCGACCGGGCAGGCCTCCTCGCAGAAGCCGCAGTAGATGCACTTGAAGAGGTCGATGTCGTAGCGGCTGGTGCGCCGCGTGCCATCCGGCGCCACGTCCGAGTCGATGGTGATGCACACCGCGGGGCACACCGCCTCGCACAGCTTGCAGGCGATGCAACGCTCCTGGCCGTTCGCATAGCGGCGCAGCGCATGCAGCCCGCGGAAGCGCGGCGACTGGGGCGTCTTCTCCTCGGGGTAGTTGAGCGTGTACTTGGTTGTAACCAAGGTGCGCGCGGTGACCATGAGCCCCTTGAGGAGCTCCGGCAGCAGCAGGGTCTTGAAGGGATTGACGGCCATCAGTGATACCAGGGACGCGCCCACGGCCCGAGGTGATACACGGCGAGCAGCATCTCGACTCCGATCCACACCAGCGTGACGGGAATCAGCGCCTTCCACCCGAGCCGCATGATCTGGTCGTAGCGGTAACGCGGGAAGGTGGCGCGGATCCACAAAAAGAGGAACAACAGCAGGAAGATCTTCAGCCCGAACCACAGGAAGCTCGGCTGGCCGAGGAACGTGGCGCCGAGCAGCGGATAGCCCTCGAACGGCCCGTGCCAGCCGCCGAAGAAGAACACCGCGGTGAGCGCCGAGATCAGGATCATGTTGGCGTACTCGGCGAGGAAGAACAGCGCAAACGCAATCCCCGAGTACTCGACGTGAAACCCCGCGACGATCTCCGACTCGCCTTCCGCGACGTCAAACGGCGCGCGATTGGTCTCGGCGACGCCGGAGATGAAATACACCACCAGCAGCGGAAACAGCCACAGCCAGTTCCAGGCGAGGAAGCCGCCTTCCTGGGTGCGGACGATGGTGCCGAGATTCATGCTGCCCGTGGCCATCAGCACCCCGACCAGCGCGAATCCCATCGCGATCTCGTAGGCCACCATCTGTGCGGCCGAGCGCATGGCACCGAGGAACGCATACTTGGAGTTCGCCGCCCAGCCGGCGACGATGACGCCGTAGACCCCCATCGAAGTGAGCGACAGTAGGTAGAGCAGTCCCGCATCCGCCTTCGACACCACGACCTCGGGCGACAGCGGGATCACCGCCCAGGCGGCGAATGCCGGCACGAGCGCGATCAGCGGTGCGACGCGAAACAGGAACTTGTTGGAGTTGGCCGGGATCACCACTTCCTTGAGCAGCAGCTTCACCACGTCCGCGAACGGCTGCCCGACGCCGGGCAGGAAGCCGAAGATGCGCACGCGATTCGGTCCGCGGCGCAGCTGCATCCAGCCGATCACCTTGCGCTCCCAGAGCGTGAGGAGCGCGACGCAGATGATGAGCGCCACCGTGATGACGAGGATCCACACGGTCGAGCGACCGTAGTCGGGGAGCGCCTGCCAGAGTTGCGAAGGATTCAGCACCGGCGCCTCAGTAGCTCGCGGCCGCGGTGCGGCCCTCGCGCGTCTTCTGCAGCGAGGGCGCCCGGCGCACCACCGCATCGGTCTGATACATGGGCACATCGATGAGCTTCGGCTCGCCCGCACCCGGCTCGCCGGCGTTCGCGCTCACCGCGAAACTGCCGCTGTAGGCGGCCGGCGCGGCCGGCGTGCACAGCGCGCGCAGCTCCTCGCGCACGTCCTCGGATGACTGGTAGTCAAAGCCCGGCAGGTTGAGCAGGTTGCCGAGCACGCGCAGCACCTTCCACGCGGGGCGCGCCTGACCGACCGGGATCGCAGCCCCGGTCTGGCTCTGCCACACGCCCTCGCAATTGACGTAGGTGCCGGAGGTCTCGGCGAACGTGCCGATCGGCAGCAGCACGTGCGCATAGCGCTTGATCTCATCACTCGCGAAGGGCGTGAGCGCGACGACCAGGCCGCCGCGTGACAGGATGCTCGCGGCGTCCGGATCGAGCGCATCGATGCCGGGCTCGATGCCGCCCACCAGCACGCAGGCCTTGAGCGGCCGCCGCAGCATCTCGCGCGCCGTCAGCCCGGGCTCGGTGACCGCCTGGCCGCCGGGCAGGCGATGCGGCAGTGCGCCGGCGAGGCAGGCACCGGCGGCATTGCCGCCCTCCGCGAGCACGCCGAAGGAGGCTCCCGCGAGCTGTGCGAGCGCCGCGCCGAGCGCGCGCAGCTCGGAGAACTGCGCATGGCGCGTGGCGAGCGCCCCGAGCCACACGGCACGGCGCTCGCCGCTGAGCAGTGCGCGCGCTGCGGCCCGATGCTCATCGGTCACGCGTGCCGCGCCCGCGGCCGCCGCGACGTGCCCAGGCAGAGGCTGGCCGGCGGCTTCGGCGACCGCGGCGAGCACGCCCGCGAGTTCGGTCACGAGCGCGCGCGGTGCCCCGCTCAGGTAGGCGGCGATCGGGAACTGGTAAGCGAAGCGCACCGGATTGACGAACGCGACCTGCGCGCCGCGGCACGCGGCCTTGCGCACCCGGTGCGCCAGAATCGGTACCTCGCGGCGCAGGTTCGAGCCGACGATGAGGAGGCCGTTGAGCGCATCCACGTCCGCGATCGCCATGCCAAGACCCGGGACCGCGGGATCGGCCGCCTGATCGCGGAAGTCGCGGCGCCGCAGCCGATGATCGACGTTGTGGCTGCCGAGACCGCGGGCGATACGCGCGGTCAGGTACAGCTCCTCGAGCGTCGCGCAGCTGCTGGCGAGGAAGCCGCTGTGGGCGCCGGCCTCGCGCAGGCCCTGCGCCACGCGATTGAGCACGCCCTCCCAGTCGCTCTCGACCCATTCCTCGCCGCGCCGCACGAGCGGCTGCTCGAGCCGCTCGGGGCTGTAGACGCCCTCGTAGCTGAAGCGGTCGCGATCGGCGATCCAGGTCTCGTTGATGGATTCGTTCTCGCGCGGCACGACGCGCATCAGATGGCCGCGCAGCACGTGGCCGTAGAGGTTGGTGCCCACCGGGTCATGCGGCGACACCAGCGGCACCGCGCCCATCTCCCAGGCGCGGGCGCTGAAGCGGTAGGGCTTGGAGACCAGCGCACCCACCGGACACAGGTCGATGATGTTGCCGACCAGCTCGTGGTTGACCGCACTCTCTATATAGGTGCGCACCTTCATGTGCTCGCCGCGGCCGATCATGCCGAGCTCCTGGATGCCGGCGACCTCCTCGGTGAAGCGGATGCAGCGCGTGCAGTGGATGCAGCGCGTCATGTCGGTGGCGATCAGCGGCCCGAGATTCTCATCCAGCACCGCGCGCTTGCGCTCGTTGTAGCGCGAGGCGTCGCGACCGAAGCCGACCGCCAGATCCTGCAGCTCGCACTCCCCGCCCTGGTCGCAGATCGGACAGTCAAGCGGGTGGTTGATGAGCAGGAATTCCATGGTGGCGCGCTGCGCACCGATCGCACGCGGCGACTTGGTGAAGAACTTGTTGCCCTCCATGACCGGCGTGGCGCACGCCGGCACCGGCTTCGGCGACTTCTCCATCTCCACCAGGCACATGCGGCAATTGGCGGCGATCGACAGCTTGTCGTGGTAACAGAAGCGCGGTACGTACACGCCGTGCGCGTCGGTGACGCGAATCAGCATCTCGCCCTTGCGTGCCTTGACCGGCACGCCGTCGATCTCGATGTTGACCAGGTCGTCCGCCATCTTTAAGCCGCCCGCGCTCCGAGGGTCTCGCCGACCAGGCTCTTGCCGCCGTGATCGATCACGTACTCGAACTCGTGCCGGTAGTGCTTGAGGAAGCTCTGCACCGGCCACGCGGACGCATCGCCGAAGGCACAGATCGTGTGCCCCTCGATGCGGTTGGCGACATCCAGCAGCAGTCCCAGCTCCTCGCGGCGCGCCTCGCCGGCCAGCATTCGCTTCAGCAGCCGGTTCATCCACCCGGTGCCCTCGCGGCACGGCGTGCACTGGCCGCAGGACTCCGACATGTAGAAGCGCGATACACGCTCCAGCACGCGCACCATGCAGGTGGTCTCGTCCATGATGATGGCGGCCCCGGTGCCGAGCGCCGAGCCCGCGGCCTTCACCGAGTCGTAGTCCATGTTGGTCTTCATCATGATCTCGCCCGGCACCACCGGCACCGAGACTCCGCCCGGGATCACCGCCTTGAGCTTCGCCCCACCGCGCATGCCGCCGTTCAGCGCCAGCAGGTCGGCGAACGGCGTGCCGAGCGGCAGCTCCAGGTTGCGCGGCCGCGCCACGTGCCCGGAGAACGAGAAGATCAGCGTGCCGCCCGAGTTGGCGGGCCCGAGCGCGGCGAACCACGCCGGCCCCTTGCGCAGGATGGTCGGCACCGAGGCGAAGCTCAGCGTGTTGTTGATGGTGGTGGGCGCGCCGTACAGGCCAAAGTTGGCCGGAAACGGCGGCTTGAAGCGCGGCTTGCCGGGCTTGCCCTCGAGCGATTCGAGCAGCCCCGTCTCCTCACCGCAGATGTAGGCGCCGGCGCCGATGAAGGCATGCAGGTCGAAGTCGACCCCCGAGCCGCGGATGTTCTTGCCGAGCAGCCCTTCCGCATAGGCCTCCTCGAGCGCCGCCTCGAAGCGCGGCGCGGGCTCACCGAGAAACTCACCGCGGATGTAGTTATAGGCGACGGTGGAGTTGGTGGCATAGCCGGCGATCGCCAGGCCCTCGATGAGGGCGTGCGGGTTGAAGCGCAGGATGTCGCGGTCGTGGCAGGTGCCGGGCTCGCTCTCATCCGAGTTGCACACCAGGTACTTCTGTACCGGCGAATTCCTCGGCATGAAGCTCCACTTGGTGCCGGTCGGGAAGCCGGCGCCGCCGCGGCCGCGCAGCCCCGAGGCCTTGACCTGATCGATGATCGAGCCGCGATCGGGCTTGTCCTTCAGGATCCGCTCCCACACCTCGTAGCCGCCGATGCTGCGATAGGTGGCGAGCGTCCAGGGGCGCTCGAGCTTCAGGGGCTCGAACGCCACCAGGTTCATCTTGTCGGCGTACTTGCTGTCGAGATCGCTCACTTGAGCTCGTCCAGGACCTTATCCAGGCTCTCGGGCGTCAGGTTCTCGTGGAACACGTGATCCACCATCATCATCGGCGCGCCGTTGCAGGCCGCCAGGCACTCCTCCTCGCGCTTGAGAAAGATGCGTCCGTCGGGTGTGCTCTCGTTGAGCTTGATGCCGAGCTTCTTCTCGGCGTGCGCCACCAGCGCCTCGGCGCCGTTCAGCATGCAGGAGATGTTGGTGCAGATACTGACGTGGTGGCGCCCGCACGGATGGATCTCGAACATCGAATAGAAGCTCGCCACCTCGTACACCTGGATCGCCGGGAGCTGCAAGTGCTCGGCGACCGCATCCATGAGATCCGGAGTGAGGTGGCCCCGATTCTGCTCCTGCGCCGCGCGCAGCGCCGCGATGCACGCCGAGCGCTGCCTGCCGGCGGGGAACTTGGCCACCCAGTGGTCGATCTCGCGGCGCGTCTCCTCGCTGAGGAGCGACAGCTTGCTGACCAGCGCGGTGCCGGCCACGCCGACGTTGCTGCGTGCGTTGCTCACCGGTCGACTTCCCCGAACACGATGTCCTGCGTGCCGATCACCGCCACCACGTCGGCGAGCATATGCCCCTTGCACATCTCCTCGAGCGCCGCCAGGTGCGGGAAGCCCGGCGCCCGGCACTTGAGCCGGTAGGGCTTGTTGGCGCCGTCGGAAACCAGATAGATGCCGAATTCACCCTTCGGCGCCTCGACCGCCGCGTAGGTGTCGCCAGCTGGGACCTCGTAGCCCTCGGTGAAGAACTTGAAGTGATGGATGAGCGCCTCCATGTCCTCTTTCATGCGCTCGCGCCGCGGCGGGCGTACCTTGCGATCGTCGATCATCACCGGGCCCGGATGGGCGCGCAGCCAGTCGACGCACTGGCGGACGATGCGGTTCGACTGCCGCATCTCCTCGACGCGCACCAGGTAACGGTCGTAGCAGTCGCCATTGACGCCCACCGGAATATCGAAGTCCATGCGCTCGTAGACCTCGTAGGGCTGCTTCTTGCGCAGGTCCCACGCTACGCCCGAGCCGCGCAGCATCGGGCCCGAGAAGCCGAGCTGCATGGCGCGCTCGGGCGTCACCACCCCGATGTTGACCGTGCGCTGCTTCCAGATGCGGTTGTCGGTGAGCAGCGCCTCGTAGTCGTCGATCGATGCCGGGAAGCGCTCGGTGAAGGCCTGCAGGAAATCGAGCAGCGTGCCGCTGCGGGACGCATTCAGCTTGGCCACCTCCTTCGCCGAGTGCCAGCGCGTCACCTGGTATTTCGGCATCACGTCCGGCAGGTCGCGATACACGCCCCCCGGGCGGTAGTAGGTGGCGTGCATGCGCGTGCCCGACACCGCCTCGTAGACGTCCATGAGCTCCTCGCGCTCCTTGAAGCACAAGAGGAACACCGTCATGGCGCCGATGTCGAGCCCGTGGGCGCCGAGCCACATGAGGTGATTGAGGATGCGCGTGACCTCATCCATCAGCACGCGGATGTACTGCGCGCGTTCCGGCGGCTCGATTCCGAGCAGCCGCTCGATGGCGAGCACATAGGCATGCTCGTTGCACATCATCGAGACGTAGTCGAGCCGGTCCATGTAGCCGATCGACTGGTTGAAGGGCTTCGATTCGGCGAGCTTCTCGGTGGCCCGATGCAGCAGGCCGATGTGCGGATCCGCCTTCTGGATCACCTCGCCGTCCATCTCCAGCACCAGGCGCAGCACGCCGTGCGCGGCCGGATGCTGCGGCCCGAAGTTCATCGTGTAATTGCGGATCTCGTTGAGCGGAGCGTCGGCCATCAGCGCGGCACCTCGGGCGTGCGCAGCGCCGGCTCGTAGCGGTGGTCCCTGCGGATCACCTTCGGCACCAGCACGCGCGGCACGATGCTCACCGGACGGTACACGACGCGCTGCCGCTCGGGGTCGTACTGCACTTCGACGTTGCCCGACAGCGGGAAGTCCTTGCGGAACGGATGACCGATGAAACCGTAGTCGGTCAGGATGCGGCGCAGATCCGGGTGGCCGCGGAAGATGATGCCGTAGAGATCGAACGCCTCGCGCTCGAACCAATTGGCGCTCGCCCAGATGTCGAGCACCGAGTCGACGCTCGGCTCGGCGCTGTCGGGACACTTGACGCGCAGCCGCAGCCGCTGGTTGTGGGCGATCGACAGGAGGTTATAGACGACCGCGAAGCGCCCGGGCGCATCCGGGTCGGGAGCCGCCTCCTGCGCGTAACGGCCGCGGCTGAACCCTGAGCGCGTGGCGCCCGTCGTCTGCCACTCATCGAGGGCGTAGTGCAGGTAATCGACCCCGGCGAGATCCATGAGCATCTGAAACCTGAGCTCCGGTGCGTCGCGCAGCGCCCGGCACACCGCGAGCAGCGTCGTCGCGTCGGTCTCGTAGGCGAGCTCGTGGGCGAGCGATGCGAGCCGGCGCACAGTGCCCTTGAGCTGCGCGTCGACCTTCGCCGCGAGTGCCTCGATCGCCTCGCTCAAACTTGCGTCCCCTTCATCCGTTATCTCGCGATCGTGCTGGTACGGGCTATCTTCTTCTGCAGCTGTATGATGCCGTAAATCAGCGCCTCGGCCGTCGGCGGGCAGCCCGGGACGTATACATCGACCGGGACGATGCGGTCGCAGCCGCGCACGACGGAGTAGGAATAGTGGTAGTAGCCGCCGCCGTTGGCGCACGAGCCCATCGAGATCACCCAGCGCGGCTCGGCCATCTGGTCGTAGACCTTACGCAGCGCCGGCGCCATCTTATTGACCAGCGTGCCGGCGACGATCATCACGTCCGACTGGCGCGGGCTGGGGCGAAATACCACGCCGAAGCGGTCCAGGTCGTAGCGCGAGGCGCCGGCGTGCATCATCTCGACGGCGCAGCAGGCAAGTCCGAAAGTCATGGGCCAGAGCGACCCGGTGCGTGCCCAGTTGACGAGGCTGTCGAGCTGCGTGGTAACGAAGCCACGCTGCGCAAAACCCTCCGGGCCTTCGGTCTCTAGTCCCACTCGAGCGCCCCCTTGCGCCATTCGTAGATGAAGCCCACGACCAGGATCAGCAGGAAGATCGCCATCGCGATCACCCCGGCGAGCCCGATCTTCCCGAGCGCCACCGCCCAGGGGAAGAGAAACGCGATCTCCAGATCGAACACGATGAACAGGATCGCCACCAGGTAGTAGCGCACGTCGAACTTCACGCGGCTGTCCTCGAAGGCATCGAAGCCGCATTCGTAGGGCGCGAGCTTGGCGGGATCGCTGTGGAAGCGCGCAAAATGACGCCCGAGCCCGGTGCCGAGCACCAGCAACACCGTGGCCAGCGCCCCGGCCACGATCAGAAAGATCAGAATGGGCAGGTAGTTCAGCAGCATAGGCGACAGTTGCAAAAAAGGCAGATCGTCACGACCTGCCCCCCGACAAGCCTCTGCATTGTAGCAGCGCGGTCGTCGGATCGGCAGCCACTGCCGGCCTTCCGCACCCATGCGTGCGCCGCTCAACCTGTGAGTGAGCGGCGCGAGTGCGTCGATGATTGTGGTGCCCACGGGGAGATTCGAACTCCCACACCTTGCGGCGCTAGCCCCTCAAGCTAGTGTGTCTACCAATTCCACCACGTGGGCAACTGTGACTCCGCGTGTGCGCGGATCTGTCTCTACTTGGGCGGCTGCGAGGGAGCCGGCACTGGCGCCGGGCTCGCCGCGGGGGCCGGGGCGCTCGCCGGCGCTGCGGACGGCGCCGGCGGCTGCTGCGAGCTTGCGGGGGCCGGCGCCGGCTTGGCAGCCTCGGCGGCCTCCTCGAGGATCGTCTTCGGCGTCTCCTTGGTGGTCATCGTGCCGATGTAGGCGAGCGCGAGACTGTTGATCATGAAGATCGCCGCGAAGATCGCCGTGGCACGCGACAGGGCCGTGGTCGCGCCGCGCGCACCGAACACGGTGCCGGATGCGCCCGAGCCGAAGCCCGCCCCGGCCTCGGCGCCCTTGCCGCGCTGAAGCAGCACGAGCCCGATGATGGCGAATGCGCTGAAGACCTGCACCGCGGTGAGAACGATACGTAGCATCTTGGGTAACCCGCTCAGCCTGGCCGCGCGGCAGCCAGGATTGTCAGAAACTCATCGGCCTTGAGTGAGGCACCGCCGATCAGGCCGCCGTCGACGTCCGGCATGTTGAACAGCTCGGCCGCGTTTCCGGCCTTCACGCTGCCACCGTAAAGGATGCGCGTGCCGGCCGCGATTTTAGCATCCCGGGCCGCGATCCGGGCGCGGATGAAGGCATGCACGTCCTCGGCCTGATCCGGTGTGGCATTGCGGCCGCTGCCGATCGCCCACACCGGCTCGTAGGCGATGACGGCACGCTCCAGCGTGCCCGCACCGCACAGTTCCAGCACCACGTCCAGCTGTCGCGCCACGATCTCGCGCGTGCGGCCCGCCTCGCGGTCGGCGAGCTGCTCGCCGACGCACAGGATCGGGATCAGCCCCTTGGCGTGCGCCGCGGCGAACTTGCGCGCCACGAGCTGATCACTCTCACGGTACAGCAGGCGTCGCTCCGAGTGGCCGACGATCACGTACTCGCAGCCGACGTCCTTCAGCATCGCGGCGGACACTTCGCCGGTAAAGGCGCCGTGGGAGTCCGCGCACACGTCCTGCGCGCCGAGCTTGAACAGCGAGTCGCGCAGCAGCCGCCCCACCTCCTGCAGGTACACGAGCGGCGGGCACACCACGCAGTCGGCCGGCGCCGCGGCCGGCGCCCCGGCGAGCAGCTCCTCGATGAGCCGCGCGTTCTCGGTGCGCGAGCCGTGCATCTTCCAGTTACCCGCGACGATCGATCGGCGCATGACGATGTGCTCTGGACTCGCTCTCAAAACAGGGGCTTGTACCCCGAAGGGCGCGGGATGATAGCGGCGCAGGGGGGGTGACGCAACGCTCCCCCGGACTGCCCGGAACGCGCCGCGCCGCCGGGGCCTGATTCAGGCAGCCGCCGCTGCCTTAACGATGTCCGCAAGCTCCGTGGCGGCGGCGCGCGTCGCGCCCTCATCGCGCCCCTCCACCATGACCCGGATCACCGGCTCGGTGCCGGAAGCCCGCAGCACCACCCGGCCCTCACCCGCCATGTGCCGCTCAATGCGCGCCATCGCCTCCTGTACGGCTGGCACCGTGGCGGGGTCAAAACGCTTCGCCACCTTCACGTTGAGCAGCACCTGCGGATACTTCTGCATCCCCGAGGCGAGCTCGGCGAGCGGGCGACCGGTCTGCTTGAGGACCGCCAGCACCTGCAGCGCCGAGATGATCCCATCGCCGGTGGTGGTCTTATCGAGACACAGGATGTGGCCCGAGGTCTCGCCGCCGAGCATGCCCTGCGCCTCGCGCAGCATGGCGAGCACGTAGCGGTCGCCGACCGCGGCGCGGCGGAAATCGATGCCGCTCGCACGCAGGCCGATCTCAAGCCCAAGGTTGCTCATCACGGTGCCGACCACGGGCCCGCGCAGCATCCCTGCCTGCTTGAGCGCGCGTGCGATCACGAACAGCAGCTGGTCGCCGTCGACGATGCGCCCCAGATGATCGACCATCATCAGCCGGTCGCCGTCGCCATCGAGCGCGAGTCCGACGTTGGCGCGCACGCCCGGCACGGTGAGTTGCAGCAGGTCGGGCGCGGTCGAGCCGCAGCCGTCGTTGATGTTGCGCCCGTTGGGCGAGCAGCCGATCGGCACGATCTCGGCGCCGAGATCGGCGAGGATGCGCGGCGCCACCTTATAGGAGGCGCCGTTCGCGCAGTCGATGACGATCTTGAGTCCCGAGAGGTCAAGGCCGGCAGGGAACGTCGAGGCGCAGAACTCCTGGTACACGGTGCGCGAGCGGTCCACGCGCGTGGCGCGGCCGAGGTTTCTCGAGGTGCGGGTCAGCGGCGGCTGCGCCAGCTCGTTCTCGATGCGCTCCTCGAGCTCATCCGACAGCTTCGCTCCCGAGCCGTCGAAGAACTTGATGCCGTTGTCGTCGTAGAGATTGTGCGAGGCGCTGATCACCACGCCGAAGCCGCACTTGAAGCGCCGTGTCAGGTAGGCAATGCCGGGCGTCGGCAGCGGCCCGATGAGCATCACGTTGACGCCGGCGGCGACGAAGCCGGCTTCGAGTGCCGACTCGAACATGTAGCCCGACAGGCGGGTGTCCTTGCCGATCAGCACCGTGCCGCCCTCGGGAGCCAGCACCCGCGCCGCGGCGCTCGCCAGGTGCAGCGCGAAGTCGACCGTCATCGGGTGCTCGCCCACGCGCCCTCTGACTCCATCGGTCCCGAAGTATCGCCGGCCCATTCAACCCCCTCGCTAACCGCCCGCGCGTGCCGCGGGCACGTCCCGCAGTGCCGCCACCACTCGCAGCGCCTCGACCGTGGCCGCCACATCGTGCGCGCGCACCACGCGCGCACCGGCGAGCGCGGCGATCACCGCCAGTACCACGCTGCCCGACTGCCGCTCGCCCTCCGCGCGGCCGGTGAGTTTGCCCACCATGGACTTGCGCGACAACCCGACCAGCACGGGTGGCCCGATGGCCGTGAGCTCCCCGAGGCGACGCAACAGTGTGAGATTGTGCTCCAGGGTCTTGCCGAAGCCGAATCCGGGATCGATGAGCAGCTCCTCGGCGGCAAAACCGGCCTCGAGGCACACCTTAGCGCGCGCCGCGAGGAAGGCGCCGACCTCGCTCACCACGTCGCTATAGGTCGGGGCGAGCTGCATGGTGCGCGGCTCGCCCTGCATGTGCATGAGACCCACCGCACAACCGCTGGCGCGCGCCGCCTGAAGCGCTCCCGGCGCGCGCAGCGCGCGCACGTCGTTGATCAGGCCCGCGCCGGCCGCCGCCGCGCGGCGCATCACCTCGGGCTTGCTGGTGTCGATGGAGAGGACGACGGCACTCGCCGCGCGCAGCCGCTCGATCACGGGGATGACCCGCCGCAGCTCCTCCTCGACGCTGACCGGGGCGGCCCCCGGACGGGTCGATTCGCCGCCGACATCGATGAATGCCGCACCCGTCTCGGCCAGCGCCAGGCCGTGGGCCACTGCCGCATCCGCATCGAGAAAGCGGCCGCCGTCGGAGAACGAGTCCGGCGTCACGTTGATGACGCCCATCACGACCGGACGGGTCAGGTCGACCGTCTTGTCTTTGCACCTGAGCAATACCGGCTGGGAGGACATGGGATGCGTGCCGGATGGACCTTGGAGGCGAGCAGCAGGAGGAGCCGCAGGGAACGACGAAAGCCAAGACCCGGTCACGGCGGTCCCGGAGGCTCCTGTCGCTGCTCGCGGCCCTGATACAGGCCGCGGCGCGGTTAGTGCTGTCCCGCCGGAATTGCGCCGCTCGGCGGCTCCGCCTTCGGCGGCTTGCTGGAGAGGGAGTCGTCCCAGCCGGCGGGCGGCTTCGGCACGCGCCCCGCGATGAGGTCCTTCAGCTGCTCCTCATCGATGGTCTCGTACTTCATGAGCGCTTCGGCCATCAGGTGCAGCTTGTCGAGCGAGCTGGTCAGGATCTCGCGCGCGCGCTTGAAGTTGGCCTCGATGACACAGCGGATCTCCTCGTCGATGGCGTGCGCGGTCACGTCCGAGACCTGCTTGTGCTGCGTGACGCTGCGCCCGAGGAACACTTCCCCGGTCTCCTCCGAGTAGGTGAGCGGCCCGAGCTTGTCCGACAGGCCCCACTTGGTGACCATGTTGCGCGCCAGCTCGGTGGCGCGCTCGATGTCGTTGGAGGCGCCGGTGGTCACCGCCTCGGGTCCGAAGATCAGCTCCTCGGCGATGCGTCCGCCGAACAGCGTCGCGATGGCGCTCTCGAGGCGGCGCTTGGAGAAACTATAGCGATCCTGCTCCGGCAGGAACTGGGTGACGCCGAGCGCGCGACCGCGCGGGATGATGGTCACCTTGTAAACCGGATCGTGCTCCGGCACGGTCATGCCGACGATCGCGTGGCCGGCCTCGTGATAGGCCGTCATCTTCTTCTCGGCCTCGCTCATCACCATGGAGCGCCGCTCGGCGCCCATCATGATCTTGTCCTTGGCCTTCTCGAACTCGTCCATGCCGACGATGCGCTTGTTGGCGCGCGCGGCGAACAGCGCCGCCTCGTTCACCAGGTTGGCGAGATCCGCGCCGGAGAATCCGGGCGTGCCACGCGCAATCAGGGCGGGCTTCACGTCGTCGGCGAGCGGCACGCGGCGCATGTGCACGCGCAGGATCTGCTCGCGGCCGCGCACGTCGGGCAGCGGCACCACGACCTGGCGGTCGAAGCGGCCGGGGCGCAGCAGCGCCGGATCGAGCACGTCCGGGCGATTGGTGGCGGCGATGACGATGATGCCCTCGTTGCCCTCGAAGCCGTCCATCTCGACCAGCAGCTGATTGAGCGTCTGCTCGCGCTCGTCGTGGCCACCGCCCAGACCCGCGCCCCGATGACGGCCGACGGCGTCGATCTCGTCGATGAAGATGATGCACGGCGCGTGCTTCTTCGCCTGCTCAAACATGTCACGCACGCGCGAGGCACCGACGCCGACGAACATCTCGACGAAGTCGGAACCGGAGATGGTGAAGAACGGCACCTTGGCCTCGCCGGCGATGGCGCGCGCCAGCAGCGTCTTGCCGGTGCCGGGCGAGCCGACCATCAGCACGCCCTTGGGGATCTTGCCGCCGAGCTTCTGGAACTTGCCGGGGTCCTTGAGGAAGTCGACGATCTCGCCGACCTCCTGCTTCGCCTCATCGACGCCCGCGACGTCGGCGAAAGTGACGCTCACCTGGTCCTCGCCGAGCAAGCGCGCGCGGCTCTTGCCGAAGGACATCGCGCCGCGGCCGCCGGAGGCGCCCTGCATCTGCCGCAGCATGTAGACGAACACCACGATGAGCAGCAGCGCAGGGGCGAGCTGCAGGAGCAGCTGACCCATGTAGTTCGGCGGCTTCGGCGGCTGCCCCTCGATCTTCACGTCCGCCTTCATCAGCGTGCCGATGAGGGCGGTGTAGTCGGTCTCGGGGTTGTAGGTCTTGAACTCCGATTTGTCCTTGAACTTGCCGGAGATCTGTTCGCCCTGGAGGATCACCGACTCGACGCGGTTGTCCTTCACGTCGTTGAGAAACGTCGAGTATTCGATCGGCGTGGGCGCTCCCGCGGTCGGCATGTAGCGGCTGAAGACCAGCAGCAGCACGATCACGATGACGACCCAGAGCAGGATATTCTTTGTCAAGTCGTTCAAAGGCTTCCGTCCTCAGACAAGGGGGGCTTCCACCCTCCCCGAACCCACTCTCCGAACCTACACCAAGCGAAACTTCAAGGCCAGCAGGTACATCTCGGGACTGCGCGCCCGGGAGGCCTTCGGTTTGACCACCCGCACCTGCGTGAATTCGCCGCGCACACCCCGGACGAGCTCCTGAAAGCCGCTTCCCTGGAACACCTTGATCAGGGCGTCCCCGCCCGGCTTCAAGACGCGCCTCGCCATATCGAGACCGAGCTCCGCCAGATGCATCGAGCGGGGCTGGTCGACGGCATCAATGCCTGAGAAGGCGGGTGCCATGTCGGACAGGACGACGTCGACCTGGCCCTGCGGCAGGAGGCTGAGGACCTTGTCGAACACCTGCGGCTCGCGGAAATCGCCCTGCACGAACTCGACCCCGGAGAGCGGCTCCATCGGCAGGATGTCCGTGGCGATCACCCGGCCCCTGGCTCCGACGCGCCCGCGGGCGTATTGGCTCCAGGCCCCGGGCGCCGCCCCGAGATCGAGGCAGACCGAGCCGGGCTTGAGCAGCCTCTCGCGCTGGTCGAGCTCCTCGAGCTTGAACACCGCCCGCGAGCGCCAGCCACCGCTTTGCGCCTTCTGCACGTACGAGTCGCGGAAATGCTCCTTCAACCACCGGTCGCTGCTTTTCGATCGAGGGGCCATCGGACCCGCATCTCCCTCTAAAATGACCTCATGAAGCGCTCCTCCACACCGCCGGCATCGCCCGCGCCCGGAGCCGTCCCGGGAGCTGCGGCCGGCGCGCCGCTGCAGCTCTCCGAGCGCCAGTTACGGCACCTGCGCGGCCTCGCCCATCCGCTGAAACCCGTGGTGCGCCTGGGGACCTCGGGACTCACCGCGGCGGTCGCCCTCGAAGCTGCGCGCGCCCTCGCCGACCACGAGCTGATCAAGGTGAAGGCTCCGGGCGGCAACCGCGAGCAACGCGACCAGATGTTCGCGGCCCTCGCCGAGCGCACCGGGAGCGTGCTCGTGCAGCGCATCGGCCATGTCGCGGTGCTCTACCGGGCGGACCCGAAGCTGCCGCGCATCCTCATCCCCGACCGCTGATCCACGGGCACTAGCCGAGCTTGATCGCCATGATCTCGTAGGAACGCACCCCGCCGGGGGCGGCCACATCGACGACGCTCCCCTCGGACTTGCCGATCAGCGCGCGCGCCACGGGGGAGGTGACCGAGATGCGCCCAGCACGGAAGTCGGCCTCGTCCTCGCCAACGATCTGGTAGGCGACGCGGGCACCGTCCGCCTGGTCCTCGAGCTCGACGGTCGAGCCGAATACGACCTTGCCGGTATGGGGGAGCGTCGCGGTATCGATGATCTCGGCGGTGGCGAGCTTGCGCTCGATCTCGGTGATACGCCCCTCGATGAAGCCCTGCTGCTCGCGCGCGGCGTGATATTCGGCGTTCTCGGAGAGATCCCCGTGGCCGCGCGCATCGGCGATCGCCTTGATGACCGCCGGGCGCGCCTCGGACTTCAGGCGCTTGAGCTCGGCGCGCAGCGCTTCGGCACCGCCGGAGGTCATGGGAGTGCGCTTCATATGCCGGAGGCCTCGAGGTGCAGGTCCTGGAGACGATTCACCTCGACCTCATCGAGGTGATCGAGCGCTTCCAGCGTCGCCAGTCCCGCGGCGAGCGTCGTGTAGTAGGTGACGCGTCGGTGCACGGCCTCGCGGCGGATGGAGTTCGACTCGCGGATCGCCTGCTTGCCCTCGGTGGTGTTGACGATCAGGTCGACCTCGTCGTTCTTGATCATGTCGACGATGTGCGGGCGCCCCTCGCGCACCTTGTTGACACGGCGGCAGGCGACGCCGGCCTCGGTGAGCGCGCGCGCCGTGCCCTCGGTAGCGAGCAGCTCGAAGCCGCGCTCGGTGAGCTTCTTGCCGAGCTGCACCGCGCCGGGCTTGTCGCGCTCGCGCACGCTGATGAAGCACACGCCCTTGCGCGGCAGGGTGACGCCCGAGGCGCTCTGCGCCTTGGCGTAGGCCTCACCGAAAGTGCGCCCCGTGCCCATCACCTCGCCCGTCGATTTCATCTCCGGACCTAAGATCGGGTCGGCCTCGGGGAACTTGTTGAACGGGAACACCGCTTCCTTCACCGAGAAATAGTGCGGCACGCGCTCGACGGCGCCCACCAGCTGCTTCAGCTTGCGTCCGGTCATGACCCGCGCGGCGATCTTGGCGAGCGGCAGCCCGGTTGCCTTGGAGACGAACGGCACGGTGCGCGAGGCGCGCGGATTGACCTCGAGTACGTAGATGACGCCGGCCTGGATCGCGTACTGCACGTTCATCAGGCCGATGACGTTGAGCGCGCGGGCGAGCTTGCGCGTCTGCTCGCGCAGATCCGTCTGCATGTCGCGCGTCAGACTCACCGGCGGCAGCGAGCAGCCGGAGTCTCCCGAGTGCACGCCGGCCTGCTCGACGTGCTCCATGATGCCGCCGATCAGCACATCCTCGCCGTCGCACACCGCATCCACGTCCACCTCGATGGCGACGTCGAGGAAGCGGTCGAGCAGCACCGGGCTGTCGTTCGAGACCTCAACCGCGCTGCCCATGTAGGCGCGCAGATCGTCCTCGGTGAACACCACCTCCATGGCGCGTCCGCCGAGCACGTACGACGGGCGCACCACCAGCGGGAACCCGACCTCGCGTGCCAGCTGCACCGCCTGCTCCTCGGTACGCGCGGTCGCATTGGCCGGCTGCTTGAGGCCGAGCTTCCTCACCAGTGCCTGGAAGCGCTCGCGGTCCTCCGCGACGTCGATGGAATCGGGCGAGGTGCCGATGATCGGCGCGCCGGCCGCCTCCAGCGCACGCGACAGCTTGAGCGGTGTCTGGCCGCCGAACTGCACGATGACGCCCTCGGGCTTCTCCACCGCCAGGATCTCGAGCACGTCCTCGAGCGTGAGTGGCTCGAAGTACAGGCGATCGGAAGTGTCGTAATCGGTCGACACGGTCTCCGGGTTGCAGTTGACCATGATGGTCTCGAAGCCATCCTCGCGCAGCTGCAGCGCGGCGTGCACGCAGCAGTAATCGAACTCGATTCCCTGGCCGATGCGGTTGGGTCCGCCGCCGAGAATCACGATCTTGCGCTTGTCGGTCGGGTTCGCCTCGCATTCCTCCTCGTAGGTCGAGTACATGTAGGCGGTGGAGGTGGCGAACTCGGCCGCGCAGGTGTCGACCCGCTTGTAGACCGGCACCACGCCGAGCTCATGGCGCTTGTCGCGCAGTGCCTTCTCCGGCATGTCGAGCAGCTTCCCCAAGCGGCTGTCGGAGAAGCCGCGGCGCTTGAGCGTGCGCAGCCGCTCGGCGGTGAGCGCGCCGAAGCCGTGGCTCGCGACTTCGCGCTCCTCGCGGATGAGCTCCTCGATCTGCGCGAGGAACCACGGGTCGATGTGCGTCAGCTCGGCGATACGCTCGCGCGTCCAGTCGGCGCGGAACGCGTCCGCGACGTACAGCAAGCGGTTGGGTCCGGGGGCACGCAGCTCGTGCGCCAGGCGATCGCGGGATTCGTCGTCAGACAGCGGGAGCTTCAGCTGCGGGCTCAAGCCGTCGAGCCCGGTCTCGAGCCCGCGCAGCGCCTTCTGCAGCGACTCCTGGAAGGTGCGCCCGATCGCCATCACCTCGCCCACGGACTTCATCTGCGTGGTGAGACGGTCGTTGGCGGCCGGGAATTTCTCGAAGGTGAAGCGCGGGATCTTCACCACCACGTAGTCGATGCTCGGCTCGAAGGCGGCGGGCGTCGCCCCGCCGGTGATGTCGTTCTTCAGCTCATCGAGCGTGTAGCCGACGGCGAGCTTGGCGGCGATCTTGGCGATCGGAAAGCCGGTCGCCTTGGAGGCGAGCGCCGAGGAGCGCGACACGCGCGGATTCATCTCGATCACCAGCAGGCGCCCGTCCTGCGGATTGACGGCGAACTGCACGTTCGAGCCGCCGGTATCGACGCCGATCTTGCGCAGCACGGCGATCGAGGCGTCGCGCATGCGCTGGTATTCCTTGTCGGTGAGGGTGAGCGCCGGGGCGACCGTGATCGAGTCGCCGGTATGCACCCCCATGGGATCGAGGTTCTCGATCGAGCAGATGATGATGCAGTTGTCGCGGTGGTCGCGCACCACCTCCATCTCGAATTCCTTCCAGCCGATCACCGACTCCTCGAGCAGCACCTCGCCGGTCGGCGAGGCATCGAGGCCGCGCGCCACGATCGTTTCGAGCTCCTCGCGGTTGTAGCCGATGCCGCCGCCCGTGCCGCCGAGCGTGAACGAGGGCCGCACCACGACCGGATAGCCGAGCTCGCCGGCGATTGCGAGGGCCTCATCGAGGCTGCGGGCGATCTGCGACTGCGGGGTCTCGAGCCCGATCTCGCGCATCGCGTTGCGGAACAGCTCGCGGTCCTCGGCCATGTCGATGGCGGCGCGAGACGCGGCGATCAGCTCGACCTCGAACTTCTCGAGCACGCCCTCGCGCACCAGGTCGAGGGCGGTGTTGAGCGCGGTCTGCCCGCCCATCGTGGGCAGGAGCGCATCGGGCCGCTCTTTCTCGATGATGCGCGCCACGGTGCGCGCGTTCACCGGCTCGATGTAGATGGCGTCCGCCATCTCAGGGTCCGTCATGATGGTCGCGGGATTGGAGTTCACCAGGATGACCCGGTAGCCCTCCTCGCGCAGCGCCTTGCAGGCCTGGGCACCGGAATAATCGAACTCGCACGCCTGCCCGATGATGATCGGGCCGGCGCCGATGATCAGGATGCTCTCGATGTCGGTGCGCTTCGGCACGCTCAGCGTCCGCCCGCCTGCTGGCGGCGCAGGGTGTCCTCGGCGAGTTTCAGCTGCGCCTGCAGCCGACGCAGCATCAGGTGATTGAAGCGCTCGAAGAGCGCGCGCATGTCGTGCGGGCCGGGGCTCGCCTCCGGGTGGCCCTGGAAGCCGAATGCCGGGCGGTCGGTGAAGGTGAGTCCCTGGAGCGAGCCGTCGAACAGCGACCGATGGGTCGCCTTGAGGCCCGCCGGGAGCGTGGACTCATCGACCGCGAAGCCGTGATTCTGGCTGGTGATGAACACGCGACCCGACTCGAGGTCCTGCACCGGGTGGTTGGCGCCGTGGTGGCCGAACTTCATCTTCACGGTCTTCGCGCCGGCGGCTAATCCGAGGATCTGATGCCCGAGGCAGATGCCGAACACCGGCAGGTCGGTCTCGAGGAACTTGCGGGTCGCTGCGATCGCATAGCTGCACGGCTCGGGATCGCCCGGACCGTTGGAGAGGAACAGGCCATCGGGCTCGAGCGCGAGCACCTCGGCGGCCGGTGTCTGCGCCGGCACCACCGTGATGCGGCAGCCGAAATCGCCGAGCACCCGCAGGATGTTGCGCTTGATGCCGAAATCGTAGGCGACGACGTGCAGGCGCTGCGCCGAGCGGATCGGTGCACGCACCGGATCGGGCCAGATGCTGCCGTCGTTCCACTGGTAGGTGCGCTTGGTGCTCACCACCTTGGCGAGATCCATGCCCTTCAGTCCCGGGAACTTGCGCGCCGCCTTCACCGCCGCTCCCTCGTCGGCCTTCTCGCCGGTCATGATGCAGCCGGCCTGCGCACCCTTCTCACGCAACAGGCGCGTGAGCCTGCGCGTGTCGAGTCCTGCGATCGCGACTACCCGGCCGCGCTCGAGAAACTCCGGCAGCGATTCGTTGCAGCGCCAGTTGCTCGCGAGAATCGGCAGGTCGCGGATGATGAGGCCCGCGGCATACACCTGTCCGGCCTCGAGATCCTCGGGCGTCGTGCCGGTATTACCGACGTGCGGAACGGTGAGCGTGACGAGCTGGCGGGCGTAGGAGGGGTCGGTGAGGATTTCCTGATAACCGGTGAGGGCGGTATTGAAAACGACTTCGCCCGTGGTGTTGCCTTTGGCTCCGATCGACTGTCCGCGGAAGATGGTTCCGTCGGCCAGCGCGAGCACCGCAGGTACGCTCACCGAATCACTTCCCCTTGACGCACATATACAAAGCGGGAGGAGTTCTCATCGAACATCCTCCCGCCTTGCATGGACTAACCCGTACACGGATTAGGCAGAAATTCTACGGGTTACGGCGCCGTGGTGTCCACGGAAAATTCCCCCGCCGGACGGCACGCCGCGAAGCTCAGAGCGCGCCGCGAATTCTCTCTTAAGATAATGTTTTATCAGCAATAAAGTCCTGCATCGTGTAGCGTCCGGGCCGCCTTGACGCCAGCCAGAGCGCGGCCGTCAGCGCGCCCCGGGCAAAGATCGCCCGATCACTCGCGCGATGCGTGAGGCGCAGCTCCTCCCCGGGCCCGCAAAAGAGCGCGGTGTGCTCCCCGACCGCATCCCCGGCTCGCACGCTTGAGACCCGCACCTGCCCCTCCGGGCGGGGGCCGGGCTCAAGCGCATCGGCCGCGGGCGCTGCGGTCTCGCTGCGCACGGCAGCCGCAACGGCCTGCAGGGCGAGCGCGGTTCCGGAAGGGGCATCGCGCTTGGTGCGGTGATGGAGCTCGAGGATGTCGATATCGAAGGTCATCGGGAGTGTACGGGCGCTCACTCGCACCAGCTCGGTAAGGAGCGCAACCGCGATGCTGGTGTTCGGCGCGACCAGCAGCGCGATCTCGCGCGCGGTCGCGGTGAGCACCGCCTCGATTCCCGGCTCGTGCCCGGTCGTACCGAGCAGCAGCGGCTTGCCGGCCGCGCGGCAGGCCGCGAGGTTGGCGCGTGCAGCCGCGGCGCTGCTGAAGTCAATCGCCACGTCGGCCTCAGCGAGTGCCCGCGGCAGATCGCTGCTCACGGGGAGGTTGCTCACGCCGACGCCGGCAACCTCGCCGGCATCTCGCCCCAGGGCGAGACTCGTCGCGGAGGCGACTGCGCCGGTGATCATGACCTGTGGCAGGAGCGGCGCGACGCGCAGCACCGCCTCCCCCATGCGGCCCGTGACACCGATGAGGACGATGCGGGTGAGGGGTACGGAGCGCGCGGCGTCGGCCATGCGGCTCAGTCGCTGCTGCCGAAGAAACGCTTCACGCCCTCGAGGAAGCCCTTCTCGCGCGGCGCATGCTTGCCGGGGCGCAGCTTGATCGAGTCCTCGAGCGCGTGGATCAGCGCTTTCTGCTCGGCCGTGAGGTGCACCGGGGTCTCGATCACCACCCGGCAGAAGAGGTCACCGCGCACGCCACCGCGCACCGGTTTCACTCCCTTGTCGTGCAGGCGGAACACCCGCCCCGACTGCGTCTCCGCGGGGATCTTGAGACTCACCTCGCCGTCGAGCGTCGGCACTGCGACCGAGCCCCCGAGCGCTGCGGTCGCGAAGCTCACTGGAACCTCGCACGACAGGTGCTCGCCGTCGCGCTCGAAGATCGGATGCTCGTGCACGGTGATCTCGACATACAGGTCGCCCGGCGGGCCGCCGTTGCGTCCGGCCTCGCCCTCGCCCGTCAGGCGCACGCGGTCGCCATTGTCGATGCCCGCCGGCACCTTCACCGACAGGGTGCGGGTGCGGCGCACCCGCCCCTGGCCAAGACAGGTGTCGCAGGGATTGCGCACGATGCTGCCCGTGCCGCGGCAGCGCGGACAGGTCTGCTGCAGCTGGAAGAAGCCCTGCGAGATGCGGACCTGCCCTGCGCCACCGCAGCTCTCGCAGGTCACGGGCTGGCTGCCTTTGGCGGCACCTGTCCCGTGGCAGGAGTCGCACTCGGCGAGCTTCGCCACCTCGATCTCGGCGTTGGTGCCGAACACGGCCTGCTGCAGCTCGAGCTCGAGCTCGTAGCGCAGGTCCGCGCCGCGAAACACCTGCGAGCGGCCGGCACGGCGCGCGGCGCCGAAGATGTCGCCGAACACATCGCCGAAAATATCGCTGAAGGCGTCCCCGGCACCGGCGCCCCCACGGGCGCCGCTGCGCGAGGCCGCCTCGAGCCCGGCATGGCCGTGCCGATCGTAGAGCGCGCGTTTGTGCGTGTCGGTGAGCACTTCGGAGGCCTCCTTGGCCTCCTTGAAACGCTCCTCCGCCTCCCGATCGTCGGGATTGCGATCGGGGTGATACTTCATCGCCAGGCGCCGGTAGGCCTGCTTGATCTGCGCTTCAGTCGACGTCCGCGGTACGTCGAGTACCTTGTAGTAATCGCGCTTGGACATGGGCCGTCAGGCCGCTTCAGGAGGCTTTGCGTCCCTTGTCTTTGACCTCCTCGAACTCGGCATCGACGACGTCGTCCTTATTGGCAGCACCGCCACCGGCTGCGCCGCCGCCGGCGCCTCCCGCAGCCCCCTCCGGTCCGCCGGCTGCAGCCTGCTGCTCGGCGTTGGCGCGCTGCGCGATGGCCGCCGAGGCCTGGGCGAGCGCCTCGGTCTTCTTCTCGATGACGCCACGGTCATCGCCCTTGAGCGCGGTGCGCAGGTCAGAGACCGCGGATTCCACCTTGGCGCGCTCGGCGGCGTCCACCTTGTCGCCCAGGCCCTGGAGCGACTTCTCCACCGCGTGGATCAGTGCGTCCGCCTTGTTGCGCGTCTCGACCAGCTCGCGGAAGCGCTTGTCCTCGGCCGCGTGCGCCTCGGCGTCACGCACCATGCGCTTGATCTCCTCCTCGTTGAGGCCGCTCGAGGCCTTGATGACGATCTTCTGCTCCTTGCCGGTGGCCTTGTCCTTGGCCGACACGTTGAGGATGCCGTTGGCGTCGATGTCGAAGGACACCTCGACCTGCGGCATGCCGCGCGGCTGCGGGGCGATGTCCGCCAGGTCGAACTTGCCGAGCGACTTGTTGTCGGCGGCGCGGTCGCGCTCACCCTGCAGCACGTGAATCGTCACGGCCGTCTGGTTGTCGTCCGCCGTCGAGAAGGTGTTCGACGCCTTGGTCGGGATCGTCGTGTTCTTCTCGATCAGCTTGGTCATGACGCCGCCGAGCGTCTCGATGCCGAGCGACAGCGGCGTGACATCGAGCAGCAGCACGTCCTTCACTTCACCGGCGAGCACGCCCGCCTGGATGGCCGCACCCACGGCGACCGCCTCATCGGGATTAACGTCCTTGCGCGGCTCCTTGCCGAACAGGTCCTTCACGTACTTCTGCACCAGCGGCATGCGCGTCTGGCCGCCGACCAGGATCACCTCGGCGACATCGCCCGCGGCGAGGCCGGCATCCTTCAACGCGGTGCGGCACGGCACCATGGTCTTCTGCACCAGGTCCTCCACCAGCGACTCGAGCTTGGCGCGCGTCAGCTTGATGTTGAGGTGCTTCGGCCCGCTCTTGTCCGCCGTGATGTACGGCAGGTTGATGTCGGTCTGCTGAGTCGAGGACAGCTCGATCTTGCCCTTCTCGGCCGCCTCCTTGAGGCGCTGCATGGCGAGCGGGTCCTGGCGCACGTCGACACCCGACTCCTTGAGGAACTGCTCGGCCAGGAAATTGATGATGCGCAGGTCGAAGTCCTCGCCACCGAGGAAGGTGTCGCCGTTGGTTGAGAGCACCTCGAACTGGCGCTCGCCATCGACCTCGGCGATCTCGATGATCGAGATGTCGAAGGTGCCCCCGCCCAGGTCATACACGGCGATCTTGCGATCGCCCCCCTGCTTGTCGAGCCCGTAGGCGAGCGCACCGGCGGTCGGCTCGTTGATGATGCGCTTCACCTCGAGTCCCGCGATGCGGCCGGCATCCTTGGTCGCCTGGCGCTGCGAGTCGTTGAAATAGGCCGGCACCGTGATCACGGCCTCGGTCACCGGCTCGCCGAGATAGTCCTCGGCGGTCTTCTTCATCTTCATGAGCACGCGCGCCGAGATCTCCTGCGGCGCCATCTTCTTGCCCTGGACCTCGACCCAGGCGTCGCCGTTGTCGGCGCGCACGATCTTGTAGGGCACCATCTTGATGTCGCGCTGCACCACCTCATCGTCGAACTTGCGTCCGATCAGGCGCTTGATCGCGAACAGGGTGTTGTGCGGATTGGTGACCGCCTGGCGCTTGGCGGGCTGGCCCACCAGGACCTCGTCGCCGCTGAAGGCGACGATCGAGGGGGTGGTGCGATCGCCCTCGCTGTTCTCGATCACCCGGGGCTTGCCGCCCTCCATGATGGCGACGCACGAATTGGTGGTACCGAGGTCGATGCCGATTACCTTTGCCATGGGGTCACTCCGAGGGGGACTTCTGACTTAAAAGAGGGATGCTCCAGAGCCACTTTCTAGGGGTGGCCGTCTGCGCTTTCAAGACGTTCAGCCCGGTGCGCGGGCGACGATGACCCTCGCCGGCCGCAGTAGCCGCCCGTTGAGCTCATAGCCAGGCTGCACGACCTGGATCACCGAATTGGGCTCCGCGGTGTCCGACTCCTGCATCATCATGGCCTCGTGGCGCGCCGGATCGAAAGGCTCGCCCAGGGGGTCGATGGTGGTGACGCCGAGCTTCTCGAGCGCCCGGGTGAGGAGCTTGAGCGTTGCCTCCTGGCCCTCGAGGAGGCTGCGGGCATCGGCCCGGCCGGCGTTCTGCACCGCGAGCTCGAGGCTATCGCGCACCGGCAGCAGCTCGGCGGCGAACTTCTCCAGTCCATAGCGGTTGGCCGCCTCGATGTCGCGCGCCGCCCGCCGGCGGACGTTCTCAAGATCGGCCACCGCGCGCAGGTACTGGTCCCAGTGGTTGCGCGCGCGCTCCTCGCTCTCGGCGAGCTGGCGCTGCAGCTGCTCGAGCTTCACCAGCTCCGCGGCCGTCTCCGGCAGCACCGTAGTGGGCTCGGCGGCGGCGCCCATCGCCTCCCGTCGGGATTCGTTCGCGGTCATCTTGCAGCCTACCTCCGGCTTGGAATCATAGCGGCGTGGGCCCCTCTTGCGGGGGCGGCGCGCCGCTTAGCGGGCCACCGTGGGGCCTAGCGGCGCGAATTCAAGGCGGCGCCGAGCAGTTTGGCGGTCATGTCGACGATCGGGATGACCCGCTCATAGGCCATGCGCGTCGGCCCGATGACCCCGAGCACCCCCACCACCGAGTCCCCGGCCGTGTAGGGGGCGGTGACCACGCTGCAGTCGTCCAGGATCTGGTAGCCGGACTCGTGGCCGATGAAGATCTGCACCCCTTCGGCCTTCAGGCTGTTATCGAGCAGGTGCAGGAAGTCGCGCTTCTCGTTGAAGGCCTCGAAGAGGCGCCGCAGCTTCTCGACGCTGGTGAGGTCGGCGACCCCCATGAGGTTGGTCTCGCCCTTGATCACGTACTCGAGCCCGCGGTCATCGGTCCCGCCCTCGAACACCTGCTGCGCCACCGAGATCGCCTCCACCATGATCTCGTTCATGTGGGCGCGCGCCTCGGAGAGCTGCCGCAGGATCTCCTGGCGCACCTCGCGCAGCGTCCTGCCGCGGAACTGCTCGTTGAGGAAGCTCGAGGCGCGCTTGAGCTCATCCGGGGAGTAGCGGCGCTCGAGCTGAATGATGCGGTTCTGCACCTCGCGGTCGTTGTACACCAGCACCACGAGCACGCGGTTCTCCGACAGGGCAACGAACTCGATCTGCGTGATCGAGGGCTGACGGCTGCGCGGCACGGTCACGACCCCGGCCAGCTGCGTGGCGCTCGACAGCAGCTGCGACACGGTGGCGATCAGGTCGGTGGACCCATCACGGTTGGCATCGAACTGGCGGCGGATCTCCGCGGTCGCCGCCTCATCGAGCGGCCGCAGCTGCAGCAGGGTATCGACGAAGAAGCGGTAGCCCTTATCGGTCGGCACCCGTCCCGCGGAGGTATGGGGGGAGGCGACGAAGCCGAGCTCCTCGAGATCGGCCATCACGTTGCGGATGGTGGCCGAGGAGAGCTGCAGCCCGGACTCGCGCGACAGCGCCCGCGAGCCCACCGGCTGTCCGTCGCGAATGTAGCTCTCAATGAGGATGCGCAGCAGGTGCTGGGCCCGCTCGCCCAAGGCCTCATCGCGTGCATCCGGCGCCATAGACCCCTGAAGTCTCGTGCCAAAGGCTGACATGATGCACAGCCGCCGTCGCAACGCCAGCCCCCCGGCGCCGAATGTGATGTGCGCCATTGGCCGAGGCCGGCGTCAGCATGTTAAAAAAGCACGCCTCGCGATGCTGGCGGGGTGACACCCTAGGGTTTGGGCGTATGGCCTTCCCCGTTCGCGCCTGTGCGCTCATCGGCAGGTTCACCGACGCACGCGTCGCCGAGACCGTTAACGCCCTGCTGCCCCACTTGCGGGGCCAGGGTGTCGAGGTGCTGCTGAGTGAGGCAACGCCCGACATCGACGCCGCCGGCGCGACGCTCGTGCCCGAGGCGGCGATCGGCGAGCGCGCCGATCTGGTGATCGCCGTCGGGGGCGACGGCACGCTGCTCTACGCGGCGCGGCTCGTGGCCGAGCACGGCGTGCCGCTGCTGGGCATCAATCGCGGGCGCCTCGGCTTCCTCACCGACGTCATGCCCCAGGACATGCTGAGCTCGGTGGATGCGGCGTTGCGCGGCGCGCTGCTCCCCGATGAGCGGCCGCTGCTCGCCGCGCAGCTCACCGCACCCGGCGGCGCCGTCGAGCAGGCGCTCGCCCTCAACGATGTGGTCATGCAGAAGCACGACACCGGCCGCACGCTCGATTTCGAGACCCGCATCGATCAGCGATATGTCAACACGCACGACGGCGACGGCATCATCGTGGCAAGCGCCACTGGCTCGACCGCCTATGCGCTCTCCTGCGGCGGCCCGATCCTCGAGCCGCATCTCGAGGCCCTCGTGATCGCGCCGATCTGCGCCCACACCCTCTCCGACCGGCCGATCGTGGTCTCCTCGCGCTCGGTCGTCGAGGTGGTGCTGCTCGAGCGCGCCGACACCCAGGCCAACGTCGCCTGCGACGGCATGATGCTGGGTGCGCTCACGCCCGGCGGCCGGCTCGAGGTGCGCGCGGCGCGCGAGCGCGTCACGCTGCTGCGCCCGAGCGGACACGATTACTACAAGCTGCTGCGCTCCAAGCTCCATTGGGGACTCGGCAGCTTCGAGCGCTGAAGGGCCGCCATGCTGACACACCTGCAGATCCGCGATTTCGCCATCATCGATGCCGTGGAGCTCGAGCTGCGCACCGGGCTCACGGTACTGACTGGCGAGACCGGCGCCGGCAAGTCGATCGTGGTCGATGCGCTGCAGCTGCTCGCCGGGGGGCGCGCGGGCGCTGAGGTGGTGCGGCACGGCGCCGAGCGCGCCGAGGTCGCCGGCACCTTCGACCTGGCGCAGGCGCCGCGCGAGCTCAAGCAGTGGCTGGAGGAGCAGTCGGTCGCCTCGGGCGCTGAGCTCGTGATGCGGCGCGTGGTCGGCAGCGATGGCCGCTCGCGCGCCTATCTCAACGGCCAGTCGGTGCCGGTGCAGTCGCTGCGCGATGCCGGCAACATCCTGATCGACATCCACGGCCAGCACGAGTTTCAGTCCCTGACGCGCAGTGCCGCGCAGCGCGACCTGCTCGATGCCTACGGCTCGCTCACCGCGCTCACCGCCCAGGTCGGCATCGCCCACCGGGTATGGCTCGGACTCCTCAACCGCACGCTCGACCTCGAGAGCAAGGCGCGCGACCGCGACGCCAAGCTCGAGTTCCTGCGCTATCAGGTGCAGGAGCTCGACGGCCTGCAGTTGAAGGACGGCGAGCTCGCGAGTCTCACCGAGGAGAGCGCGCGCCTCGCCAACCGCGGCCGCCTCGCGAGCGGCGCGCAACTGGCGCTCGGCGAGCTCTACGACAACGACGCCGCCAGCGCCCACGCCGGCATCAGCCGGGCACTCACCGCACTGCGCTCGCTGGTGGCCCTCGATACCAAGCTCGGACCGGTGCTGCCGCTCATCGAGGAGGCGCAGGTGGCAATCCGCGAGGCAGCGCGCGAGCTCGAGCGCTATGGCGAGACTCTCGACGTGGATGCCGCCCGCCAGGACGAGGTGGAGAAACGGCTGGCGGCGATCGAGGAGCTCGCGCGCAAGCACCGGGTGGCGAACGCCGAGCTCCCCGACCGCGCCCGGCAGCTGCGCATCGAGTTCGAGTCGCTCGAGCGCGCCGAGCTCGATCTGGCGCAACTGCGCAAGGAGCTCACCGCGGCCCTCGATGCCTACCGCACCCAGGCGCAGGAGCTGTCCACCAAGCGCGGGCGCGCGGCGCGCGCTCTGGCCAAGGACATCAGCGCGCGCCTGCAGACGCTCGGCATGTCCGGCGGTCGCTTCGAGGCCGACGTCACCCAGGAGGGCAACGCCGAGCCCACCCAGCACGGCATCGACCGCATCGAGTTTCGCGTCAGCGCCAATCCCGGCCAGCCGCCGCGGGCGCTCGCCAAGGTGGCCTCGGGCGGGGAGCTGGCGCGCCTGTCGCTCGCGGTGCAGGTGTCGTGCGCCACGCAGGACCTGCATTGCATGGTGTTCGACGAGGTCGACTCCGGCATTGGAGGCGCCGTCGCGGAGATCGTCGGCCGGGAGCTGCGCCGGCTGGGTGAGCGCGGCCAGGTGCTGTGCGTCACCCACCTGCCGCAGGTCGCCTGTCAGGGACACCACCACCTGCGGGTGACGAAGCTCACCGACGGGCGCACCACGCGCACCACGCTCGCCGAGCTCACGGCCGATGAGCGCGTCGAGGAGCTGGCGCGCATGCTCGGCGGGGTCGAGGTCACGGACAAGGCGCGCGAGCATGCGCGCGACATGCTGAATGCGGCGCACGGCATCGGCCCGCGCGCCAAGGGCGGCAAGACCAACGGCGGCGACACGGTCACCGTGCCACGCCCGCCCGTGGCCAAGGGCCGCTGAGCGCGGCACCTAAGAAAAAATGCCTGTCCGCCGGGGGAGCCGGGCGTCAGCTCGTCTTGTGCTTGCGGTGCGGGCAGTTCGGGCGCTGGCAGTGCCCGTAGAGGATCAGCGAGTGGTCGCGGATCGTGAAGCCGAGCTTGCCGGCGACCGCGGTCTGGCGCGTCTCGATGCCTGAGTCGACGAACTCCTCCACGCGGCCGCAGTCGAGGCACACGATGTGGTCGTGATGGGTTCCCTGATTGAGCTCGAACACCGCCATGCCATCCTCGAAGTGATGGCGGGTCACGAGCCCCGCGGCCTCGAACTGCGTGAGCACGCGATACACGGTGGCGAGCCCGATGTCCTCGTTCGATTCGAGCAGCATCCGGTAGATGTCTTCGGCCGACAGGTGCCGCGTCGTGCTGCCTTCGAGGATCTCGAGGATCTTCAAGCGCGGCAACGTCACCTTCAGGCCGGCTTTGCGCAGGTCCTTGCCTTCCAAGGCCACCCCCTCGCGGGCAATTCGCAATCAGGTATGATCGTGCGCTGCGGATTATCGCCCATCGGACCTGCATGCGCCTACCCACGAAGACTCTCATCGCCCTAAGCGCCCTCGCGCTGCCGCTTTGCGGCTGCATCTATCGTCTTAACATCCAGCAGGGCAACTATCTCGAAGGCAAGACCGTAGGCCAGCTGCAGGTCGGCATGACGCGCAGCCAGGTGCGCTACCTGCTGGGCACGCCGATGGTGCCGGACATCTTCAACAAGGATCGCTGGGACTACCTCTACTACTTCAAGACCGGCCACCTTGAGCGACCCGAGCAGCGCCACCTGGTCGTGCTGTTCAAGGAAGACAAGGTGACGAGCTTCCAGCGGGACAACGTGCCGAACAGTGACCCGCGCGCTCCGGACAACGACATCTCGATCCAGAAGTTCCCGAAGATCTAGCCGCGCTTCGCCCCGGCGCGCCGCTCGCGCTGCACGCGCTCGCGCCGCCGGGCGCGCGGATCGCAGCGCAGCGGCCGATAGAGCTCGATCCGATCGCCCTCCTCGCAGCGCGTCGTACGGGACCGCGCCTCGCCGAACACCCCGACGGGCGCCGCATCCCACAGCGCCGGCTCGATGCCGGCCGCCTCATGCTCGGCGAGGCGGCGCGCGGCGGCGAGCGCCTCGGCGATGGTGGCGCCGCGGGGGAGCTCGAGCGGCCACAGATACTGCCGCTCGCGCGTCGCATAGGCGACCACGCAGCGCGTGACCGCGGGGCTGCGCTCGCTCACGGCTGCCCGCGTGAGCGCGCCACGAACGCATCGACGAGCGAAGCGATGGTGGCGGCGAACTTCGGCTCGAGCAGCAGCCCGGTGAGCGGGTTGCGGAATGCGAAGCGCACCGTGAACTCGACGCGGCAGCCGCCGCCCTGGACCGGGGTGAGCAGCCACAGGCCGTCGAGCTCGCGAAACGGCCCGTTGACCAGCTGCATGTGGATGCTGCGGTCGGCCTCCAGGGTGTTGCGGGTCGTGAACTCGCCCTGCAGGGAGCCCTGGCGGACGCCGATGGTGGCAACGATCTCCTGCGGGCTGCGCGCCGCCACGCGGGCGTGCGTGCACCACGGCAGGAACTGCGGATAGCTCTCGATGTCGTTGATCAGCTCGAACAGCCGCGCCGGTGAGCTGTTGACGAGCGCCGAGCGCTTGACCTCCCGCATAGGCTCATTGTCCCATTAGGCCGACCGATGACAAAAAAAGACGCAAGCTCACCGCGACTCATCGCCGAGAACCGCAAGGCGCGCTTCGACTATTTCATCGAGGAGCGCTACGAGGCGGGACTTGCGCTGCAGGGCTGGGAGGTCAAGGCGATGCGCGCCGGCCGTGCGCAGCTCAAGGAGGCTTACGTCTACCTGCGCGGCGGTGAGGCGTTCCTGATCGGCGCGCATCTGTCGCCGCTGCCGACCGCCTCCACCCACATCACTCCGGACCCGGTGCGCACCCGCAAGCTCCTGCTCCATCGCAACGAGCTGCAGGGCCTGATCGGCGCCGTGGAGCGGCGCGGCTACACCCTGGTGCCGCTCGAGCTCTACTGGAAGACCGGCCGCGCCAAACTGCAGTTGGGGCTCGCCAAGGGCAAGAAGCAGCACGATAAGCGCGCGGTGCAGAAGGACCGCGACTGGCAGCGCGACAAGGCGCGCCTGCTGCGCGGCCGCTGAGGGCAGCTATTCGGGCGCCAGGTCCTTGTTCTTCAGCGCATATACGAGACTCAGCGTCTCGAGGCTGGCCGACTTGCCGATCCCCGCCGGCGGCTTGGTGTTGGTGACGAGCGAATAGCCCACCGCGAGTGCCAGCCGGTCGGACATCTTTACCTGCAAGGCGACGCTGCCGGTCTGCATGGTGTTGTCCGCGCCCGAGTTGATCTCGTAGCCGGCCTGGATCTTGGTGATCGGGTTGAAGGAGTGCTCGAACTTCACCTGCGCATCGAGCACCGTGTCGGTCTGGGTGGGAAAGGCCACGTAGGTCCCGGGCGTGATGCCACCCACCGGGTCGGGCGTGAAGCTGTCGGTCTGCAAGCGCCGCTCGCCGATACCCACCTGGCCGGCGAGCTTGGTGTTATCGGTCTTGAGAAATTGGTAGCCGACGCCGGTCGCGACCACCTCCTGATAGGCAAAACCGCTGAACTTGTTGGCGAGATCGCTCAGCTTGCCGAACCAGTAGAGCTGCTCGCCAATATTGTAATTGGCCTGCAGGTACGCATCCCACGACTGCGCCGTGGTAGTGCCCTGGGTGGCGCCGTAGAACCCGTCGAAGCCGAACAGGAACTTCCACTGGTCCACCGTGTGCGCGACGTGAAACAGGGCATTCGCCGAGGAGGTATCGGTATTACCCCCGGTCTTGCTGTAGCCAAGCTGAGCGCGCGCGGCCCAGCTGCCGTTCCCGTCGGTGGCGTCGTCGGCGTGCGCCGCGCCGCAGAGTGCGAGCGCGCCTAAAAGCACGCCGGCTGCAGACTTCCCTGTCAGGCATCGCATCGGATCCTCTCCGCCTCGCTCGTGGCCGGTCGTTCCGGACCGCGCACCTTACCTCAGGCCCCGGCCGGCGGGGTGATTGGTGGTACGTCAGCAACAGTTGGGGCGATGCGCTATCCTGCACTCACTGGAGGGGGCGACCGGTTTCGACGTGGGTCACGAACCTTCAGGGGCGTTCCGAGGCCGCAGGATCCTCGTAAATACTGCTGCAAATCATAGTTGCCAACGACGACAACTACGCTCTGGCTGCCTAACCGCAGCTGACCTCTGACCAGTTCGTGCCTGTGCGACTGAATCAGGGGACGCGTTCACAGGATCGCGCGCCGGCGATGCGAGCAGGCCGGTGCGTTAAGAGTCACTGATCGCTGGCGCGGCGTCTTCCCTGCTCCTCGGGTAGCGCTGCGTGAGAACCAAAGAGAGAGCTACGTACGTAGATCCTGAAGTCTAGGGCTTACGGACGGGGGTTCGATCGAGGGTCGCGCCAGTCCGCGAGGATTGGTCGAAAACGGAGCTCACATCGGCGAAACCTGACGGCACCGGCACGGTGGCATGGCAACGCCGAGGGGTAGGAAGAGGGCCAACTTCAGGCCTGCCCTGTAGAGACTCATAGATCCGCCGAGGGCTCGCTGCCCAGGGCGGACACTAGGATTGCGCGGGACTCACACCGCGGGATAACACGCTCCGCATCCGTAGCGCTCGGGCGCGCGGATGAAGGCATAGTCCAGGCCGCTGCGAAAGCCGCGGAACTGCTGTCCCCCCGCCTCCACCAAAGAAGGACTCCGGCCGCAAGGCCGGAGTCCGATTCCGAATCAGCCTCTCGGGTTAACAGACCCGCGTGCGGGGTCTTGGCGAACGTGACGGTTATCTAACTCTCACGTCTCGCGGACCCTAAGATGCGCGCCCCCCGTCGAGCGTCGTGAGCGGCCCGTAGAGATCCGGCCGCCGGTCGCGGAACACGAACCAGTTGTCGCGCTGCTGCGCGATCGCCTCCAGATCGAACGTGTGCGTCAGCACCGCATCGCCTTCCTCGGGCGCCTCGGCAAGCTTCGCCCCCGTCGGATCGGCGATGAAGGAGGAGCCGTAGAAGCGGATGTAGAGCTCGTGCGGATCCAGCAGCGAGCGCTCGAGGCCGTAGCGGTTGGCGGCGATGAGCGGCGTGAGGTTGGCCGCCGCGTGCCCCTGCTGGGTGCGTTGCCAGTGATCGCGTGAGTTCACAGGCACCGCCGGCGGCGGCTCGCTGCCGATGGCGGTCGGAAAAAACAGCAGCTCCGCACCCATGAGCGCCATGACGCGCGCCGTCTCCGGGAACCACTGGTCCCAGCAGATGCCGACGCCGATGCGCGCGAAGCGCGTGTCCCACACCTTGAAGCCCGTGTCTCCGCCAGAGAAGTAGTTCTTCTCCTGGTATCCGGGCCCGTTCGGGATGTGCGACTTGCGATACACGCCGAGATTGCTGCCGTCGGCATCCAGGATCGCGATGGAGTTGAAGTAGGCGCGGCCGGCGTGCTCGAAGAAGCTGATCGGCAGCACCACACCGAGCTCAGAGGCGAGCGCGCTGAAGTGGCGCACCGCCGGGTCCTCCGTAACGCTGTGCGCGAGGGCGAGGTGCCGCGCGTCCTGCTCGATGCAGAAGTACGGCGTCTCGAACAGCTCGGGCAGCAGGATGATCTGGGCGCCCTGCGAGGCCGCCCTGCGCACCAGCGCTTCCGCCCGCCGGATGTTGGCGGCTGTATCCCAGGTGCACGACATCTGCAGCGCGGCGACCGCGACCGGCCGCGGCGGTCTCTCAAAGTGCTGCGGATTCTTCGACATCGCGGACCTGCCTCCCCTCAAGCCTGAGCTCACGCCCTGCGGGCGGCGAGCGCGGCGTTCACCTGATCGGTAATGCGCATGGCGGTCTCGAGCGCCGTGAGCCCGGCTTCGCCCGGAACTACCGGCCGGCCGCCGGTGCGGATGCAATCGAGGAACGATTCGATCTCCGCCTTGAGCGCATCGCCCGGCTCGAGGCTCTGCTCCTCGATGTGCACCGGCAGCTCGCCCGGCAGCGGGGGCGCGGTGCGCTTGCGGATCAGCGTCACGATCTTCTGCTGCAGGTCGAGTGACAGATAGGCATCGTCCTCGAAGACGCGCAGCTTGCGCTCGGTCTTGAGGCTGACGCGCGAGGCGGTGGCATTGGCGACGCAGCCGTTCTCGAAGCGGATGCGGGCGTTGGCGATGTCGATCTCCTCCGAGAACACGGGCGTGCCGATCGCATCGATGCTGCTGATGGGGGCGCCGACGATGGTCTGCACGATATCGATGTCGTGAATCATGAGGTCGAGCACGACGTTTACATCGGTGCCGCGCTCGCGATAGGGCGCAAGGCGGTGGCATTCCACGAAGCGCGGCGAGCGCAGATGCGGCATCGCGGCCAGGATCGCGGCGTTGAAGCGCTCCAGATGTCCGACCTGCAGGATGCGCCGCTCGCGCGCGGCGAGCGCGATCAGCTCGCGCGCCTGTGCGGCGCTCTCGGTGATCGGCTTCTCGACCAGCACGTGCGCACCGCGCGCGAGAAAGTCGCGCGCAATCGCGAAGTGCTCCGGCGTCGGGGTGACCACGCTCACCGCATCGATGCTGCCGAGGAGTTCCCGGTAATCGGCGAGCGCTCGGGTCTTGAGCTCGGCCGCCACCGCCGCGCGCGCCTCGGGCAGCGGGTCGACGACCGCGGCGAGCTCGCAGCCCTGGGCCTGAGCGTATTTCTGCGCATGGAAGCGGCCCAGGTAGCCGACTCCGATAACCGCGGCTCTGATTTTCTGCATCGGGACGTTATTATGCCCGCCCCGGCGCCGAGACCCATTGCGAATGCCCGAGACGCCCCCGACCGACGCCCCGCTGCCGCCTGCGGGTCTCACCCGCACGCAGCGCGAGCTGATCGTGTTCGGTGCCGCCTTGGGGCTCGGGATCCTCGCGATGCCGTTCCTCATCTGGCTCGCCGGCAGCCGGGTGCTCGGCCCCTACGTGCACGGCGAGAACCCCAAGGCGGGGCCCTGGGCACTGTTCGCCGATTATGTCGTGGGCCTCGCCCACGGCTCGGCGGTGTTCTGGGGGGTCGCCCTGGGGCCGGTGGTGCTCGTGCTGCTCGTCAGGGGCTTTATCGCGCTGTGGCGGGTGCTGCCGCAGCCCGACGCATAGAGCCGTTCCCGACTGCTCAGCTCGGCCAGTAGAGCCAGATGGCGAGCGCGAAGACCGCGAGCGTCGCCCCGTGCGCCGCCCGCCGCCAGGCCCGCGGCGGGTCGCGCGCCTCACCGTAGAAGCTCGCGCCGGAAACCGCTGAGAACAGCGTGAAAACCAGGATCGCCCGCACCAGGTGGGAGTGCTCCGGAGCGAAGCGCTGCTCGTCCTGGGGCAGCAGCAGGATCACGATCCAGGTCATGATCAGTCCGCTGGCGAGGGCGATGGCCGAGCCGGCGAGGATTCCGAGTAGAGCTGTCAAAGGCTTCATGGGCTTGTGAGCACCGCACTTGCTAAAGGCGAACTGCACGCTCTAGCCTAGATCCAAGAGTGTACCCAAGCTGCGAGCCGACCCGATGACCAAGCCCCTGCCCCGCTCCTCCCCCTGGATCACCGCCTGCCTGGTGGCGCTCATGGCGTTCACCCTCGGGGGCTCTAGCCAGGCGCCGGCGAGCCCCTCGATCCTGCCCCCGGGGGCGATCGCCCCCACCGACGCCCAGCGGGTGACGGCGCGCAAGATCTGCCAGCTCCTCGAGGAGGCGCACTACAGTCACGCGGCCATCGACCGCCGGATGTCGGAGCTCGTGTTCCAGCGCTATCTGGAGGCCCTCGACCCGCAACGCAGCTACCTGCTGGCCTCCGACATCAACGAGTTCTCCGCCTACCGCGACCAGTTCGACGAGATGATCCGCACAGGCGCGATCGATCCGGCGTATCTGATGTTCGCGCGCTTCCAGCAGCGCAACCGCGAGCGCCTGCAGTACGCGCTCTCGCAACTGAAGAGCGAGCCGGACTGGACGGTGAATGAATCGTTCGATTTCGAGCGCAAGGATGCGCCCTGGCCCGCCGATGAGGCACAGATCAACGAACTGTGGCGCAAGCGCGTCAAGAACGATGCACTGACTCTGCTGCTCACCGGCAAGCAGTGGTCGGAGGCGACCGACATCCTGCGCAAGCGCTACGAGCGCGTGCTCAAGCGCATCGACCAGGTGACGCCCGAGGACGTGTTCGAGAACCTGATGAACGCGTACGCGCGCTCATTCGATCCGCACTCGAGCTACTTCTCGCCGCGCAGCGCCGAGGAATACAAGATCCAGATGAGCCTCAACTACGACGGCATCGGCGCCTCGCTCCAGGTAGTCGATGACTACGTCACCGTCATGAACATCATCGAGGGCGGCCCGGCGGCGGTCGCGGCGACGCTCAAGACCAACGATCGCATCACCGCGGTCGGCCAGGGCCACGATGGCACGCTCACGGATGTGATCGGCTGGCGGCTCGATGACGTCGTGCAGCTGATCCGCGGCAAGGCCGGCACCAGCGTGCGGCTCGAGGTGCTGCCCGGAGGCGCGGCCCCCGGAACCCCGGAGAAGACGCTCGAGTTCACCCGCAACAAGATCACCCTCGAAGCGCAGGCGGCGCACAAGGACGTCAAGACGGTGGCGCGTAACGGCCGCACCTACCGTATCGGCGTCATCACGGTGCCCGGGTTCTACCTCGATACCGACGCGCAGAACCGCGGCGATGAGAACTACCGCAGCACGACGCGCGATGTGGCGAAGCTGCTGCACCAGCTCAAGGGCGAGAACATCGACGGGCTGGTGCTCGACCTGCGCGGCGACGGCGGCGGCTTCCTGCCCGAGGCGACCGCGCTCACGGGACTGTTCATCGACCACGGACCGGTGGTGCAGCTGCGCGATACCGTCGGGCACCTCGAGGTGCTGAGCGATCCGGAGAGCGGGCCGCTGTATGACGGGCCGCTCACCGTGCTGGTGGATCGCATGAGCGCTTCCGCCTCGGAGATCTTCGCCGGCGCGATCCAGGATTATCACCGCGGCCTGATCATCGGTCAGACGACCTTCGGCAAGGGCACGGTGCAGAGCCCCATGATGCTCGAGCGCTCGCGCGAGCCCACCAAGGGGCAGCTGACGGTGACGATCGGCAAGTTCTATCGCGTCACCGGCGAGAGCACCCAGCATCGCGGCGTCGAGCCCGATATCCCGCTGGCTTCCGTCCTCGATACCAAGGAGATCGGCGAGAGCGCCCTCGAGTCATCGCTCCCCTGGGATCGCATCGCCGGCGTGCCGTTCAAGACCAGCGCCGTGCTCAGCAACGAGCCCACCGTGGCGACCCTGACCGCGGCCGAGGACGTGCGCGCGCAGCGCGACCCCGACTATCACTGGCTGATGTCTGACATCGCCGCCATCGATACGCTGCGCGAGCAGCACAGCGTGTCGCTCAACCTCAAGGTACGGCGCGAGGAGCGTGCGCGCGAGGACCACGAGCGGCTCGAGCGGGAGAACAGCCGGCGTGCCGCCCGCAACCTGCCGCAGCTGAAGACCGTCGAGGAGCTCGACAAGGTGAGGGAGGACGAGCCCGACGTGATGCTCGATCAGGCGGCGCAGATCATGACCGACATCGTCACCGGGATCCGGCCGGGGCCGGCACAGAAGACCGCGCGCGCCGGCTAGCGCAGCAGGACGCGGAACAGATCCCAGGTGTCTTCCGCGAGCACGTTGGGCCCGCGGGTGTTGCCGCCCTCGACCGTGAGGCCGATGGATTCCGTCGTCGGGCAGGTATCGGCGGCCACCCGATAGGTAACTACTTCCTGCAGCCGCTCGGTGTGCGAGCGGATCTCTTCACTCAATGATGCCCGGCTGGCGAGCAGCCGCTGGGCGCGCTGGATCTGTGCCATCAGCATGACGCAGTCCTTGGGCGTGCCGTAGGCATCGGTTGCCGAGCGCCGTCCGGTCGCCTCGCGCGCCAGCGTCAGCAGCGGCTGCTCGATCACCTGCAGTCGCGCACACAACACCTCCGCGTAGGCGATCGCCGCCAGGTTGATCGCGCGCCGCGCCTCGAGCGACAGCCCCGGAAACTCCGGCAGCTCCTCCTGGTTGAGGGCCTCGAGATCCGAGCGCGCCTGGGCGAGCGTGGCGTTCGCGGCCATAGCGGCCGCCTGCGCGCCATGGATGCGCCTTTCGAGCGCCCGCCGCTTGAAGTAATGCCAGAAGCGCGTGAGCCCGGCCCGCTCGTTCTCGAGCGCCGTGACCTGGGAGTTGGCTTCATCGGCCAGTCCCTGCGCGGCGCCCACCTGGCTCTCGCCGGCCTGGCGACGCGCGAACTGCCGCCGGTTGTGCAGCGCCAGGTGATGGCGCCGCTCGCGTTCGTCCTGCTGCTTGGCGAGATCGGCGACGAACTGCGTGAGGAGCTCGCGCCCGCTCTGCCACAGCCGCCGCAGCTGGTAGAAGGTCAGCGTGGAATAGGCGGTGTCGTTATTGCCGAGGCGCGCCTCGAGTTCGCCCAGCAGCTCCTGCACACGCTGTGTAGCGGCCTCCTGCTGCTTGACGAGGTCCTTGAGCCGGTAGGTCTCCTCCTGCAGACCGCCGTAGGCCTTCTTCAGCTCGGCGCGATTGCGGAATAGCTCAATGACCCGATGATCGTGATCCGGGGCGGCGCCGCCGTCGGGGCGCAAATTGAGCTTGAGGAATCCTAGTTGCCGTAACGCGTTCATGAGAAACCGGGCGTGCAGCCGCCCCTTCTCACGCGCCGGCGGTGAGCCTTGTGCGGGTTGAGAAGCGATGACCTCGCTCCACGCAGTATTCCAGCCACTTGTTTAACATCACGTTGCGGGCCCAGCGCTGATCCAGTTCACGCTCCGCGCGCGTGCGCAGCGCCTTGAGCACCGGCTGCGTGTGAACCGCCGCCCATTGCTGCGCCTCGACGAGATGCGCGTCATGGTAGATGCGCAGCCGCATGTCCGGGTAAGCAGCCGCGCCGCCGGGTGCGGGGATCAGGTAGCTCAGCGCCAGCGTACTCGTGTACGGTGAGCGTTCGGTCACGGTGAGAACGAGGTCACAGTCTCCGGCGACCGAGGAGCGGTGGCTGCCGGCGAGCGCGCTCAAGGTGCCGGCCAGCCACTCGAGGCGGATGAAGTTGCTCTCGTAGAGCCCCATCAGCGCGACGAAGCTGCGCGGGCGCGCACGCCAGGAAACCCGTGTCAGTGTGTCGTTGGCAAGCACGCGCCGACTATAACGCACGAAGCCTGCCGCGCAAGCCGAGAAGTACGCGATTTGTCGCTACCGCACGACCGTCGGCGGCTTGCAAATTTCATGCGACGTGCGTCGCATTCCTCTCAGGGGCGCAATCGCCGCTCGATTCCGGTAGTGTTAAGGATCCGGCTGGCGATCTCCTCGATCGAGCGTTCGGTGGTATCGAGCGACGGCACCGCGGCACGCGCAAACATCGCCTCCGCGGCACGCAACTCGTACTGCACCTGCTGCGCCGAGGCGTAGCGACTCTGCGGCCGGCGCTCTTCGCGGATCTGCTGCAGACGCTCGGGACTGATGGTGAGCGCGAACAGCTTGGCGCGATGCGGCTCGAGTCGCCGCGGCAGCTTGCCGCTCTCGAGATCATCCTCGGTGAGCGGGTAGTTGGCGGCGAACACGCCGTACTGCAGCGCCATGTACAGGCAGGTCGGTGTCTTGCCGACCCGCGATACCCCGATCAGCACCACGTCGGCGTGCGCATAGTCGCCGCCGCTGCCGTCATCGTTGGCGAGCGCGAAGTTGGTGGCGTTGATGCGCGTCGTGTAGGCGGCGAGGTCGGCGATGCCGTGCGCGCGGCCGGCGCGATGCGTCCAGCGGGAGTCGAGCTCGCGCTCCAGCGGGCCGACGAAAGCGGCAAAGAAATCGAGGTACAGGGCGTTGGCGCCGGCGACGATGTCGCGCAGATCGTCCTGCACCAGCGTGCTGAACACCACCGGCCGCAGCCCGTCCTCCACCGCGGCGCGATCGATGCGCCGGACTACCTCCTGCGCCTTGTCAATGCTCGATACAAATGGCAAAGTCACCGCGCGAAATTCCACGCCCTCGAACTGGGTCATGAGGCTGTGACCCATCGTTTCGGCGGTCACGCCGGTCTGGTCCGAGACGAAGAAGACGGTTCGACGGCTCATGGCTTTGCCAGTGTTTCACCGCACGCCCGGCGGAGCAAGCGGGCTTCCGCCCGCCAGATGTCAGCTCGAGGATCCTTAGTCTGTGAGCGCTTACGTCATCCCGTTCGAGCGATTGAGCATGCGCGACGTCGAGACGGTCGGCGGCAAGAACGCCTCGCTCGGCGAGATGATCGGCGCGCTCGCCAAGCTCGGCGTGCGTGTGCCCGGCGGCTTCGCTACCACGAGCGACGCCTACCGCGAGTTCCTCGCCCAGGGGGCACTCGATGCACGCATCCGCGCCGAGCTCGCCGCACTCGATGTCGATGACGTCGTGAAGCTCGCCGCGAGCGGCGCGCGCATTCGCCAGTGGATCCTGGCGACGCCGTTCAGCGCCGCGTTCATCCAGGCGGTGCGCGCTGAGCTCGAGCGCATGGGTATCACTGGCGAGGTGGCGGTCGCGGTGCGCTCCTCGGCAACCGCCGAGGACCTGCCCGAGGCCTCCTTCGCCGGTCAGCAGGAAACCTTCCTCAACGTGCGCGGCGTCGCGGCGGTGCTCGAGGCCATGCACCAGGTGTTCGCCTCGCTGTTCAACGACCGCGCGATCTCCTACCGCGTGCATCAGGGCTTCGATCACGGCGCGGTCGCCCTCTCTGCCGGCGTGCAGTACATGGTGCGCAGCGACCTCGGTGCGAGCGGCGTCATGTTCACGCTCGATACCGACTCGGGCTTTCGCGACGTGGTGTTCATCACCGCCGCCTGGGGCCTCGGTGAGACCGTGGTGCAGGGCGCGGTCAATCCCGATGAGTTCTATGTCTACAAGCCGGCGCTGCGCGCCGGCAAGCACGCGATCGTGCGGCGCAACCTCGGCGGCAAGGCCGTGAAGATGGTGTACGCGCCCTCCGGCGGCACCGCCCGCGTGGCGACGGTCGAGGTGCCGCAAGCCGAGCGGCGGCGTTTCTGCCTGAGCGACGCCGATCTCACGACGCTCGCCCGCCAGGCGCTCGTCATCGAGCAGCACTATGGGCGGCCGATGGACATCGAGTGGGGCAAGGACGGTGTAAGCGGCGAGCTCTTCATCCTGCAGGCCCGCCCGGAGACGGTGCAGAGCCGCGCCGGCCGCACCATCCAGCGCTACACGCTCAAGAGCCGCTCCAAGGTGCTGGCGAGCGGTCGCAGCATCGGCCAGCGCATCGGCGCAGGTCCCGCGCGCATCATTCGCGACGTCAGCGAGATCGCACGCGTGCAGTCGGGCGACGTGCTGGTCGCCGAGATCACCGACCCGGACTGGGAGCCGGTGATGAAGCGCGCGGCGGCGATCGTCACCAACCGCGGCGGCCGCACCTGTCATGCGGCGATCATCGCGCGCGAGCTGGGCATTCCCGCCGTGGTGGGCTGCGTCGATGCGACGCAGCGCATCCAAGACGGCGACCCGGTCACGGTATCGTGCGCCGAAGGCGATACCGGCCACGTGTATGCGGGGCTGCTCGAGTTCGAGCGCAAGCAGATCGAGCTCGAAGCGCTGCCGAAGATCCCCGTCAAGATCATGCTGAACGTCGGCAACCCCGACCGCGCCTTCGACTTTGCCAGCATCCCGCACCGCGGCGTGGGACTCGCGCGCCTCGAATTCATCATTAACCGCATGATCGGCGTGCACCCGCGCGCGCTGCTCGAGTTCGAGCGCCTCGACGCGGAGCTCAAGGGGCGCATCCGCGAGCAGATGGCCGGCTACTCCGACCCGGTCAGCTTCTACGTAGAGAAGCTCGCCGAAGGCATCGCGCAGATCGCCGCCGCCTTCGCCCCCGAGCAGGTGATCGTGCGCCTCTCGGATTTCAAATCCAACGAGTACGCCAATCTCATCGGCGGCGAGCGTTACGAGCCGCACGAGGAGAACCCGATGCTCGGCTTCCGCGGCGCTTCGCGCTACACCGACCCGGCCTTCCGGCCGTGCTTCGAGCTCGAGTGCCAGGCGCTCAAGCGGGTGCGCGGCGAGATGGGCCTGACCAACGTTGCGGTGATGGTGCCGTTCGTGCGCACCGTGGCCGAGGCGCGCGCCGTGACCGGGTTACTGGCGGACAATGGGCTGCGCCGCGGCGTCGACGGACTCAAGATCATCATGATGTGCGAGCTGCCGACCAATGCGTTGCTCGCCGATGAGTACCTGGAGTACTTCGACGGCATGTCGATCGGCTCCAACGACCTGACGCAGCTCACCCTCGGGATCGATCGCGACTCGGCGATCGTGGCCGGGGCGTTCGATGAGCGCGACCCGGCGGTCAAGCAGCTGCTCGCCATGGCGATCCAGGCCTGCCGCAAGCGCGGCAAGTACGTCGGTATCTGCGGCCAGGGGCCCTCCGACCATCCCGACCTCGCCCGCTGGCTCCTCGAGCAGGGCATCGAGAGCATGTCGCTCAACCCCGATTCGGTCATCGAGACCTGGCTGTTCCTCGCGCAGCAGGCCCAGCCCGGCTAGCGATCAGCGCGAGCGGTCGCGGATCCGCGCCTCCGAGGCAGCGCGGTCGTTGTCATCGAACGGCTCGATCTCGAGCGCCTCAATGGTGGCGGGCGCGAGGCAGCGCGCATTGACGCTGTAGCCATCGGGATTGGAGCGCGGCACGTAGTAGGACTTGACCCCGCAGTGGCGGCAGAACAGGTGGCGCGCGGTGCCGGTGTGGAAGCGGTACTCGGTGAGCGCCTCCGCCCCCGCTAGCAGCCGGAAGCGCGCGCCCGGCACGATCAGGTGCAGATAGCCGCTCATGCGGCAGATCGAGCAGTTGCAGTCGCTCACCGTGAGGCGCGCCGGCGCATCCACCTCGAAGGCTACCGCTTTGCAGTGACAGCCGCCGCGATGCGTGACCAGGCTCACGGCGAGGATGCGCCGTGCCAGGCGGGGGCCAGCAGCCGTGCGCGGTAGTGCCGCAGCTCGCGGATCGACTCGTGGATGTCGGCGTGTGCCAGGTGCGTGCCCTGCTTGACGAAGCTGTCAGCGACCGCGGGCGCCCAGCGGCGCGCCAGCTCCTTGAGCGTCGACACGTCGAGGTTGCGGTAGTGGAAGAAACGCTCCAGCGCCGGCATGTAGCGGGCGAGAAAGCGGCGGTCCTGGCAGATGCTGTTGCCGCACATCGGCGAGCTGCCGCCGCTCACCAGCGGCGTGAGGAACTCAAGCGTGCGCTGTTCGGCCTCGGCGGCGGTGGTGTGACTCGCCCGCACCCGCGCCAGCAGGCCCGATGAGCCGTGCTGACGCTGGTTCCAGTCGTCCATGCGCGCCAGCACGTCCTCGGGCTGATGGATGGCGAGCACCGGCCCGTCGGCGAGCACGTTGAGCTCCTTGTCGGTCACCACGGTGGCGATCTCGATGATGTAATCGGAGTCGGGCTTGAGGCCCGTCATCTCGAGGTCGATCCAGACCAGGTAGTCGCCATTCGGCATGATGGTGGTGGTAGCGTGTCGCTCAGGCACTGCGACCGATCGCAGTTAGTGTAGCAGAGGCACCGCGCCGAACTCCCATGACACAGACTCTCGAGGCCCGTGTGGTCGCAACCTTTGGCCGGCACATGACGGTGTGCGATGCGTCCGGCCGACAGCTGCGTGCCCGGCCCCAGGGCCGCTCGCTCGTCGTGGTGTGCGGCGATCAGGTGCGCTGCCGCGCCGATCCGCATCACGAGGAGCTGCACGTCATCGAGGTGTTGCCGCGCAGCAGCGCGCTGTACCGCGCGAACGTGCGCGGCGGCAGTGAGCCGGTGGTGGCCAACCTGAGTCATCTGCTGGTGGTGCTGGCCCCGCTCCCGGAGCCCGATCTGTTCATCGTCGACCGCTACCTCGCCGCGGCGAGCTCGGCAGGTGTCGCCGCGACGCTGATCGTGAACAAGCAGGACCTCGGCATCACCGCCGAGCTGCACGCGGAGCTCGCCGCCTACGCCGCGGCCGGTTACCCCGAGGTGCGCTGCTCGGCGCGCAGCGGCGCCGGGCTCGAGACGCTGCTCGCGAGCTTGCCGCGCGGCGCGGTCGCCGCGCTGGTCGGACAGTCAGGTGTCGGTAAGTCATCGCTGGTGCTGCAGCTGCTGCCCGCCGAGCGCGTCGCGGTCGGCGAACTGGTCCGTGAGGAGGAGGGACGGCATACCACCACCACCGCGCGCCTCTTCGAGCTGGCGGAGCAGCGCGCGCTCATCGACTCCCCGGGGGTGCGCGACTTCGCGCCCGCCATCGACCGCCTCGAGCCGCGCAGCCTCGGCTTCCCCGAGGTGGCGCGGCTCGCGCCCGAGTGTCGCTTCCAGGATTGTGCGCACATGCGCGAGCCGGGCTGCGCGGTGCGCGGCGCGCTCGAGGCCGGGACGCTGCATCCACGGCGCTACGAGAGCTACCGGCGACTGTGGCGGCTGCGTGACACGCTCGCCGCGGAGCGCGGTTCGCGGCGGCGGCGCTGAGCTGCGAGCGCCGCGACGCCGTTACAGCGCCTGGCGGCCCGCGAGCGCGTGCGCCAGCGTGCCGCCATCGACGTACTCGAGCTCCCCGCCCACGGGAACCCCGTAGGCGATGCGGCTCGCGCGGATGGTGCGCCGCCCCGCGAGCTCGCTCAGGTAGTGCGCGGTGGCCTCACCCTCGACGGTGGAGTTGGTGGCGAGAATGAGCTCGCGCACCGCGCCTTCATCGAGGATCGCCTCGAGCTCGCGCAGCCCGAGCTGCTCGGGGCCGATGCCATCGAGCGGCGACAGGTGCCCCATCAGCACGAAATAACGCCCGCGGTAGCTGCCGGAGGATTCGATGGCGACCACATCCGCCGGCGACTCGACGGCGCACAGCAGGCTCGTCTCGCGCTGCGGTGCGGCGCAGATCGAGCACAGCTCGCTCTCGGTGAGCATGCGGCAGCGCCGGCAGCGCACCACGGACTCGAGCGCCTCCTCGAGCGCGCCGGCCAGCGCGCGCGCCCCGGGGCGCCCCTCCTGCAGCAGATGAAAGGCCATGCGTTGCGCGGTCTTCGGTCCGACTCCGGGGAGGGTGCGCAGCGCCTCGATCAGTTGCGCCAGATGCGGCGAGTGCTTCATCGCCACTCTAGAACGGCAGCTTCATTCCCGGCGGCAGACTCAGGCCGGCGGTCAGACCACTCATCTTTTCCTGCACCCGCGCCTCCACCTTGCGCACGGCGTCGTTGGTGGCGGCGGCGATCAGGTCCTCGAGCATCTCGCGGTCCTCGGCGGCGACCGAGGTCTCGATCTGCACGCGCTTCACCTCGTGACGGCCGTTCATGGTGACTTTCACCATGCCGCCGCCCGACTCGCCGATCACCTCGAGGCCGGCGATCTCGGCCTGGGCCTTCTGCATGTTGGCCTGCATGGCCTGGACCTGCTTCATCATGTTGTTGAAATTGGGCATGGCGTGTTAGTCCGTCAGCAGCCGGCGGCCGCAGCGTGGTGAACGAGGATCATTTTACCGGTCGCACGGAGTCCGGCAGCACCGTCGCGCCGAAGCGCTCGCGCAGTCCCTGCACTCCCGGGTCGGCCTCGAAGGCGCGGCGCGCGCCCGCCAGCTCCTCGAGCGAGGCGCGCTGCGCCACGAGCGCCGGAGTCTCACCGCCCCCCTGGGCGTGAAACTCGAGCCGCACCGGCGCGCCGAAATGACGCGCCAGCGCCTGCGCGAGCTTCTCCTCCTGCGCCGGGGTGCGCAGCTGCCGGTGCTGCGGGTCGAGCGCCAGGCGCATGACCGCCCCCTGGCGCGACAGCAGCGCACAGTGGCTGGCCAGCTGGCGTGCGGCGCCACCGATCTCGAGCGCATTCACGATCGCGGCCCACGAGCCAGGCGCCGCCTCCGAGGCGGTCTTACCGGACTCAGGCACTGCAGCCAGCGCCTCCTGTGCCGATGCGGGCGAGGCAGTCTCGCCGCGGCCGGCCGACGCCGCCCCCGGAGGGAGCGCAGCGGCCAGCGTGGCGGTGCGTGACGGCGCGCCCGAGGCAGCCCTGGCCGGTGCGCCGCTGCCGCCCGCGCGAGTGCCCTCGGGGAGCTCAGCGGGACGGAAGGCCACCATGCGCAGCAGCGTCATCTCAAAGCCGGCGCGCGGCTCGGGCGCGAGCGGCAGATCCCGCCGGCCGGTGATCGCCGTCTGGTAGAAGAGCTGCACGTCCGCGGCCGTGAGCGCGGCGGCGAGCCGCTCGATCACCTCGGGCGCGAACAGTTCATCGCCCTCGTAGTCGCTGATGGTCTGCCGCAGCGCGACCCGCACCAGCAGGGCCGCGAGCTCATCGAGCAGCTGCGCATAGTCGGGCGCGAACTGCTCGAGCGCCTGCACGCCGCGCATCAGCTCGGCGGCGTTGTGCCGCGCGAGCAGCTCGGCGATCTGCACCACGTGGTCGCGGGCGACGGTGCCGAGCATGGCGCGCGCTTCGCTCTCGGTGGCCTTGCCGCCGCCGAAGGCGATCAGCTGATCGAGCAGCGAGAGCGCATCGCGCATGCTGCCATCCGCAGCGTGTGCGATCAGCTTGAGTCCCGCCGCATCGTGCGTGATGCCCTCCGCTTCGAGGATGCGGTTGAGCTGGGCGGCGATCTCGCCGCTCGGCAGCCGCTTCAGGTTGAACTGCAGGCAGCGCGACAGCACGGTCATGGGGAGCTTCTGCGGATCGGTGGTGGCGAGCAGAAACTTCACGTGCGGCGGCGGCTCCTCGAGCGTCTTCAGCAGCGCGTTGAAGGAGTGCGTCGACAGCATGTGCACCTCGTCAATCAGGTACACCTTGAAGCGACCGCGGGCCGGCGAGTACTGCACGTTGTCGAGCAGCTCGCGGGTGTCATCGACCTTGGTGCGCGAGGCGGCATCCACCTCGAGCAGATCGACGAATCGCCCGGCGTCGATCTCGCGGCAGGCGGCACATACGCCGCAGGGCTCCGCGGTCACCCCGGTCTCGCAGTTCAGGCACTTGGCGAAGATGCGCGCGATCGTGGTCTTGCCGACGCCGCGCGTGCCGGTGAAGAGGAACGCATGGTGGATGCGGCCGGTGTCGAGCGCATTCACCAGCGCGCGCCGGACGTGCTCCTGGCCGATGAGCTCGGAGAACTTCTTCGGACGCCATTTACGCGCGAGTGCGGTATAGCTCATTCAGTGTCCCGGTCGGATGGAGGCGGCCCGCACCAGCTTAGCCTCCGGCACCCGACATCGCCGCTGCCGCTGCTGCCTTCCGGCCCTGACGGGATTCACGACTGGTCGTCGCGGAGAAACCGATGCGGGCCACCATGTCGATTGGCTGAAATGCCCTGCGGCCATTTCAGCAGCCGCGATGGCGGAGAGGGTGGGATTCGAACCCACGAACACCGGTGAAGATGTTACTGGAATTCCAGTCCAGCGCCTTCGACCGCTCGGCCACCTCTCCGATCAATTACTTACCGACTATTTCTCGGCAACGCCTCAGGGGTACCCCAAGCGCCCCGCGAAGGGCGGCGAATGATAAAGCATGCCGCCGAGCGTCGCATCCGCCTGCGGTCAGAGGGCGCCCGGTCCCCTCAGGCCTGGGGCGCAGGCGCCGGTTTCGGCACCTTATAGGACGGCGGCTCATCCAGGCACGGCTGCCGGCCGGTGCGAGGCGGCGGCGCCGGCTCGTTTAGGGCCGGCAGGTGCAGCGCGCTGGTGGTGTCCGGAGCGTCGAGGCCGGCGGGAATCTTCAGTGCCGGCACGCTGCTCGCCTGCATGTAAGCCTGTTTCTTGTGGCAGGCGTACGCGAAGTGCCGGAACGGGTGACAACCCGCCGCCGTCAGCGCCAGCGGCAAGAGCCACAGCAGCGGTCGCAGCGTCTTCATTCAGAGCATCTCATTGCGTCTTCATCCTCCATCTAGGGTAGTGCCCCGGCGGCGCGTGCCGCCGCCCGCAGCTGCCCCTCGTGAGCCTCGGCCAGCGGCGTGAGCGGCAATCTTAACGCAGGGCCGATGAGTCCCATCTGTGCAAGCGTCCACTTGGCCGGTATCGGGTTGGCCTCGACGAACAGCTCGCGGTGCAGGCCCCCGAGCGGCGCATCGAGCCTCTCTGCCCGGGCATTCTCCCCGGCGAGCGCTGCCGCGACCATATCCGACATCGCGCGCGGCGCAACGTTCGCCGTCACCGAGATGACCCCGCGCGCCCCGCTGCTGATGGCCGCCCGTGCCGTCGCGTCATCCCCGCTCAACACCGCAAATCCCCGCGGAGTCGCATCGACGAGCTCGCGCACCCGGCTCACCTGCGGCACCGCCTCCTTCACGCCGACGATCCCCGGCAGCTTCGACAGGCGCGCTACCGTCTCCGGCAGCATGTCGACGGCGGTGCGCGTCGGTACGTTGTAGAGCACGATCGGCTTCACGGTGGCGGCGGCGGCCGCCGCGAAGTGCCGGTACAGACCTTCCTGCGTCGGGCGGTTGTAGGCCGGGGTGACGAGCAGCAGGCCGTCGATGGGCAGCTCCGAGAGCCGCCCGACACGCTCCACCGTGGTCGCCGTGCTGCTGGTGCCGGCGCCGACCAGCACCGCGAGCCGCCCGCGCAGCTGCGCACAGGCGCGCCGCGCAAGCTCGCCGAGCTCGGCCTCGCGCAGCGTCGCCGACTCACCGCTCGTGCCGCCGACCACGATGCCGTTGGTACCGCTCGCGAGGTGGAAGTCGAGCAGCCGCACCCAGGCGTCCAGGTCGATGCCGCCGTCCGGGCGCATGGGAGTGACGATGGCAACCAGGCTGCCCGAGAAAGACATACGCGTTCAGCAAATAAGGGAAGCCACGGATGGTAAGAGCGCGGCGCGCGGGTAGGCAAGCTTCGGCTCGCGCACCCCGCGGGGAGGTCGCAACCGGCCCCTGCTCCCGGTACACTCACCGACGCAGGCTGGCAAAAGTACTCCGCCACCCACAGATGAAGCAGCACCTGGCCGTTTCGGCGATTGGCAGCGACCGAACGGGGATGGTCCACGAGCTGACCCGCGTCATCAGCGAGTCCGGCGGCAATATCAGTGAAAGCCGTATGGCGAACCTCGGCACCGAGTTCGCCATGCTGCTGCTGGTGTCGGGCAACTGGCACGCCCTCGCCAAGCTCGAAACCGAGCTCAAGCGGCTCTCCGAGACCGGCAACCTGAGCATTCACCTGCGGCGCACCGAGCCGCGCTCGCCGCGCACCGACATGCTGCCCTACTCGATCGACGTCGTGTGCCTCGATCAGTCGGGGATCGTTTCCGGGCTCGCCGGGTTCTTCGCCACGCGCGGCATCGACATCGCCGAGGCCTCCACCCGCAGCTACCCCGCGGCGCATACCGGCGCGCCGATGTTCGCCGTGCAGATGATCGTCAACGTGCCGAGCCGCATCCACGTCGCGCACCTGCGCGAGGAGTTCATGGAGTTCTGTGATTCGCTGAATCTCGATGCGATCCTCGAGCCGGTCAAGTCCTGAAACGAGATGCCGAAGATCAAGCCTGGGAATAAGGTGCCGGAGTTTTCGCTGCCCATGACGGGCGGCGGCACGTGGAGCCTCAAGGACGCGGCCGGCAGGAAGCTGGTGATCTACTTCTATCCGCGTGACATGACCTCCGGTTGCACGCGCGAGGCCCAGGATTTCCGCGACCGCTACGCCGCCTTCCGCAAGGCGGCAGTCGAGCTGGTGGGCGTATCGCGCGACAGTGTCGCCGCGCACGACAAGTTCACCGCCAAGGAATCACTCCCCTTCGCGCTGCTCGCCGATACCGACGAGCGCGTCTGCCGGATGTTCGATGTCATAAAAGAGAAAAGCCTTTACGGCAGAAAGTACCTGGGAGTGGAGCGCAGCACCTTCCTGCTGGATGGCACGGCGAGGCTGCTGCAGGAGTGGCGCAACGTGAAGGTGCCCGGTCACGCGGAGGCAGTGCTTGAAGCAGCGCGAAGTCTATGAGCCCGGTCCCACCTCGGCCTCCGGAGAGGCACGCGCCGTGAAAGGCAGGCCGCGCGGCGGCCGGCGGCTGTTCGTGCTCGACACCAACGTGCTGATGCACGACCCGACGGCCATCTTCCGCTTCGAAGAGCACGACGTTTACCTGCCGATGGTGGTGCTCGAGGAGCTGGATGCGCACAAGAAGGGCCTGTCCGAGGCCTCGCGCAACGTGCGCCAGGTGAGCCGCTTTCTCGATGACATGATGCGCGATGTCACCAAGGAGCAGATCGACCTGGGGCTGAAGCTGCCGAGCGGCTACTCGGGCAACCACGGCAAGCGGCCCTCGACGGGACGGTTGTTCTTCCAGACGCGCCAGCTGACGAGCGCGCTCCCCGAGAGTCTCCCCGGCCAGAGCGGCGACAATACGATCCTCGCGCAGACGCTGGCGCTCGCCAACGAGCACAAGGACGCGCGCGTGATCCTGGTGTCCAAGGACATCAACCTGCGCATCAAGGCGGCGGTCATCGGCGTGCACGCCGAGGACTACTACAGCGACAAGACGCTCGAGGACGCCGACGTCCTCTACAGCGGCATGACCGCGCTGCCGGCGGATTTCTGGGAACGGCATGGCAAGGACATGCGTTCCTGGAAGGAAGCCGACCGCACCTTCTACGAGATCACAGGACCTGCGGTGCGCGACTGGCATCCCAACACGGGGCTGTTCGAGGAGACACCCGAAGGCATCGAGGGCATCGCCCGCAAGATCAGCGGCGAGACCGCCATCATCGAGCTGACGCGCGATTACCGCAACGAGCGGCACAACGTGTGGGGCGTGACGGCGCGCAACCGCGAGCAGAATTTCGCGCTCAATCTCCTCATGGATCCGGAGATCGACTTCGTGACCGTGCTCGGCCCGGCCGGCACCGGCAAGACGCTGCTGGCGCTCGCCGCCGGACTCATGCAGACGCTCGAGACCAACCGCTTCGTCGAGATCATCATGACGCGGGTCACCATTCCGCTCGGTGAGGACATCGGCTTCCTGCCCGGCACGGAAGAGGAAAAGATGGAGCCCTGGATGGGCGCGCTCATGGACAACCTCGAGGTGCTCACCGGTTCGCAGGAGGGCGGCAACTGGGGGCGTGCGGCCACCAACGACCTGCTGCGCAACCGCATCAAGATCCGCTCGCTGAACTTCATGCGCGGCCGCACCTTCCTCAACCGCTTCCTGATCCTCGATGAGGCGCAGAACCTGACGCCGAAGCAGATGAAGGCGCTCATCACCCGCGCCGGCCCGGGCACCAAGCTCGCCTGCCTCGGCAACATCGCGCAGATCGACACGCCCTATCTCACCGAGATGACCTCGGGCCTCACCTACGCGGTCAATCGCTTCCGCGGCTGGGCACACTCGGGACACGTGACGCTGGTGCGTGGCGAGCGCTCACGGCTGGCCGACTACGCCTCCGACATCCTCTGAAGCGGGCACGCCCGCGGCCCGCGCCTGCCGCGGTGTCAAAAGCGGGCCCCGGGGGAAGGGATTTCGCGCTACGCTAAGCCGGCGGCACGGTAATCGCCGCAGCGTTTGTAAGCGTCTGTAAATCTGAGGAAACTCATCCGCGGCGCGCGCGGTCCAACTGAGCTTATGCGGTCTTTCGTCGTAGCCCTGATCAGCGCCTTCCTCACGGTGACTACCGTCGCCTTTGCGGAGGAACCGCCGGCGACGCCGATGCAGCCCGCGATCACGCCGGCCATTCCGCAGCCCGCATCGTCGCCGAGCGCGCCACCGCTCACCAATCCCCTCGACATGACCGGACAGACCTCGGGCTCGGACCTGCCAGACCTGGGCAGACCCGCCTCGGCCGTGCTCACCAAGAGCGATGAGTTCCGACTCGGGGCGATGGTGGCCAAGGAGCTGCGTGACCAGAACGCCCTGATCGAGGACCCGGAGATCAGCGAGTACATCAACACCATCGGCCAGCGGCTCGCCTCGCAGAGCGACATGGGCGGGGAGTATTTCCACTACTTCGTGATCCGCGACACGAGCATCAATGCCTTCGCAGTGACGGCCGGCTACGTGTTCATCAACGCCGGCCTGGTGCTCGCCACCGACACCGAATCACAGCTCGCGGGCGTGATGGCGCACGAGACCGCGCACATCACCCAGCACCACATCGCGCGCATGCTCGCCGACCAGCAGAAGCAGAGCCTCACCACCGCGGCCGCCCTGATCGGCGCGATCCTGCTCGGGGCGCTCGCCGGTGGCGGTCAGGCGACCGAGGGCGCCATCGTCGCCGCGCAGGGCATGGCGATCCAGCATCAGATCAATTTCACGCGCGACAACGAATGGGAAGCGGACCGCGTCGGCATCGGCTATCTGGCCGCGGCGGGCTGGGATCCTTACGGCATGGGCTCGATGTTCGAGGTCATGAACCGGCGGCTGGGTCTCACCTCGACCTACATTCCGGCCATGCTGATCGATCACCCGATGGACGCCGACCGCGCCGCCGAGCAGCGCTCGCGCGCGGCGCAGTTCCCGCCGCGCACGGGCCGCGACTCGGAGAGCTATCAGTTGATCCGCGAGCGTGTGCGGGTGCTGACGGCTACCGGGGATACCGACATCGCGCTCGAGTACGCACAGAAGATCGCCCATGGGGGCAACAACATGGCCAACCAGTACGGCCGGGCGCTGGCGCTCATGAATGCCAACAAGGCAGGCGCCGAGGAGGCTGTGCAGATTCTCAACCCGCTGGTGCAGCAGCATCAGGGGCTGACGCTGCTGTACGACGCGCTCGGCCAGGCGCAGGCCAAGGCCGGACGCATCGACGATGCGCTCGCGACCTTCAGCGAAGGCGAGCGGCTGTTTCCGCGCAACGTGCCGCTCACGGTGCGTTATGCCGAGACGCTCATGGCCAACGGCCGGCCGGGGGAGGCGCACAGCATGCTCCTCGACCTGTTCAACATGGTGCCCCCGACCCCGGATCAGATCCATCTCACGGCGCTCGCGGCCAGCGCCGCCGGCGACGCGGGGGATGCCTACTACTACATGGGCGAGTACCAGCTCTCCAACGGGGATCTGCAGCTCGCGCTGCAGCAGTACCAGCTCGCCCTCGCCTCGCCCCACATCAGCTCCATCCAGCGCCAGCGCTTTCAGGCGCGCCTCGATGAGATCCGCGACTTCCTCATGAGCACACGCAAGCCGAAGCTCGCGGACAACGGCGACCAGGGCCAGGGCCGCGGCGGCGGCCGCCACTGACCTTGCGCACCTGCACCGGGCCCTCCGGGTCCGTATGTCCGGGGCTGCTAGAATGCCCGCTGGTCTTCGTTCCAGCGGTGCCATGCAACTAGCAATCCGGGTTCTCCTGGCAGCCGTCCTGCTGTCGTTCGCCGCTGGGTGCGCCACGCGAGCGGGCGTCAGGAGCGACCCGCGCGACCCGTGGGAGCGCATGAACCGCGCGACCTTCACATTCAACGACAAGCTCGATCGGGCGGTGCTGAAGCCCGTGGCACGCGCCTATCGCAAGGTCACACCGCACGTGGTGCAGGTCGGCGTCAGTAACTTCTTCAGCAACGTTGGCTATCCGACCGTCATGGTGAACGACCTGCTGCAGGGCCGGTTCACCCCGCTGGCGCGCGACACCGGCCGGCTGCTCATCAACACCACGATCGGCGTCGCGGGCCTGTTCGATCCGGCGACTCCCATGGGCTTCGAGAAGAACGACCGCGACTTCGGCCAGACGCTCGGCGTCTGGGGCGTGAAGAGCGGACCGTATCTGGTCATTCCGCTGCTCGGTCCGTCCGACGTGCGCGACGGTGTCGGTCGCATCGGCGACGTGTTCACCGATCCGCGCCACTATATCCGCAACGACTACTGGAGCTACGGCCTGTGGGCCCTGGGGTTCCTCGACTTCCGCGCCCACCTCCTCGACGTCGAGGGAGCGCTGCAGGGGGCGTACGACCCGTATGCGTTCATCCGCAACGCCTACCTGCAGAACCGCGACTTCAAGGTGCGCGGCTCGAGCTCGCACGCGGAACAGGACGAGGAGCAGAAGATGCTCGAGGAATCGGGCATCGAGTCCGCACCGCAGCCGGGCGAGCCCGCTGCGCCACCGCCCAAGCCGCCCGAATCGCAGCCGCAGACCCCGCCGCCCGCCGAGCCCCCCAGGTAGGGCTACACGCCGCGCTCGATCAGCTCGGTGACCTCGCTGATGCGTCCGAGGGCGATAAGCCCCGCCGGCAGATGCAGGTAGCGCAGCGAACGCCCGCTGGACTTGGCCACCGCGAGCCAGTCGAGCAGCACCGCAAGGCCGGCGCTGTCGGCGGCCGTCACGCCCTGGCAGTCGATCTCCAGCGGTTGTTGGCCCGCGCTCGCTGCGAGCGCCTCGAGCCCGAGCTGCCGCGCCTGCCGGGCAGTCGCGAACGTGAGCGGCCCTTCGGCTGCGAGACGTCCGTCCGCGCCCGCGGCCAGCCGAAACGGGCCGGCCGTCAACTCGAAGGAGGCCGCCGCGGCGCTCATCAGCCCGAGCCGGTCTGCTTGGCGATCTGGCCCGGCTTCTCGCCCGATTCGAGGCGCTTGATGACCGTGTCGAGCCCCTGCTGCTGGATCTGTGAGCCGAAATCCTCGCGGTAGCTCTTCACGTAGCTGATGCCGTCGATCACCACGTCCCAGGCTTTCCAGCCTTGCGGCGTCATGCGCAGCGAGTAGTTGACCGACACGCGGTCGCCACCCGCGCGCGTGACTTCGGTGCGCACGGTAGTGCTGGTGTCACCGGGCGCCACGCGCGACGGGAAGATCTTCAGGCGGTCGGGGGTGAAGTCGACCAGCGAATCGCCGTAGTTGGTGAGCAGCGAGTGGTAGAAGGCCTTGATGAAGCGCTGGCGCTGCTCGGGGGTCGCGGTGCGCCAGTACTGTCCGAGTACCACGCGCGCCGAGGTTTCGGTATCGAAGTGCGGCATCAGCCACTTGTCGACCACGGGGCCGACTTTCGCGGGGTCGCGGCGATAAGCATCGCGGTTCTTGGCGATGTCAGCCAGCATGCCCTGCGCGGCCTCCTGCACCAGCGCGGCCGGATCGCCGCTGGCGGCCGGCGTGGCCGCGGCAGCCGGGGCGGCGCCCGGCGCTGGCGGCGCGCTCTGCGCTCCCGCCCACAGCGGTACGCACAGGCAGATCACACTCCACAACGCGTTCGCGTGTCTCATTTCTTGGGCTCCTGCGGCTGGGCCGAACCCTGCGTCCCGCCGCTGTTGTCGCTGCTCTTGCTCGCGAAGCTCGCGAAGAACTTATTGATGAGACTCTCGAGCACGATGGCCGACTGCGTCTGCTCGATCCGGCTGCCGTCCTTGAGATAGGTGTCGAGCCCTCCGGGGCTGATGCCGACGTACTTGCCGCCGAGCAGGCCTTCGGTCTGGATGCTGGCGAAGCTGTCCTCGGGGATCTGGTTGTACTGCGGGTCGATGCGCATGCTGACTTCCGCCTTGTAGATCCTCGAATCGAAGCGAATGCCCGACACCTCACCGATGCGCACTCCGGACATGGTGATCGGCGAACCCACCTTGAGGTCACCGATGTTGTCGAAGTCGGCCGTGACGTGGTACCCGACCTTGTGAGTGCTGAACTTGACCCCGCTGGCCGGCAGCTGCGTCGTCAGGAACAACAGCGCCGCGAATCCCAGCAGCACGAACAGGCCGGTGCCTATCTCCAGGGTTCGATTGCTTTGCATACTCTCGAGTTCCTTTCAGAGGAAAACGGCGGTGAGCACGTAGTCGAGCAGCAGGATGATCACCGACGAGGCCACCACGGTGCGCGTGGTCGCCAGTCCCACGCCTTCCGCGGTGGGCTCGGCATGATAGCCCTCGTGAACGGCGATCAGGCTGCAGGCGATGCCGAACACGACGCTCTTCATCATCCCCTCGCTCACGTCGTGCAGATCGACCGAGCCCTGGGTCTGCGACCAGAAGACGCCGCGGTCGACGCCCATCATCTGTACGCCGACCAGCTGCGCGCCGTACAGCCCGATCAGGCTGAAGATGGCGGTCAGCAGCGGCATCGCGATCACGCCGCCGAGAAAGCGCGGCGCGGCGACGTAGCGCAGCGGGTCGACCGCCATGATCTCCATGGCGGTGAGCTGGTCGGTGGCGCGCATCAGGCCGATCTCGGAGGTGAGCGCCGTGCCGGCGCGGCCGGCGAACAGCAGCGCGGTGATCACCGGCGCGAGCTCGCGCAGCAGCCCGAGAGCTGCCGCCGTGCCGAGCGCTTCCTCGGAGCCGAAGCGTTGCAGCAGGTCGTAACCCTGCAGCCCGAGCACCATGCCAACGAACAGTCCCGACAGCATGATGATGATGAGCGAGCGGGCGCCGCTGTTGTAGATCTGCTGTATCAGCAGGCCGGGGCGAGCGAGCGCCGGAACGCACTGCACGAGCAGCTGCACCAGAAAGATGGTCACGGAGCCGAGCCGGCGCACGCCGCCCACCAGGTAGCCGCTGGGCCGCTGGCTGCTCATCGCTCATCCGCCTGCATCAGCTGCCCGGCGTAGTCCGGGGCCGGATAGTGAAACGCCACCGGACCGTCGGCGCTGCCGGTCATGAACTGGCGCACCGCCGCGGAGTCGCTGTCGCGCAGCTGCTGCGGTGAGCCCGCAGCGGCCACCCGTCCGCCGGACAGCAGGTAGCTGTCGTCGGCGATACTGGCGAGCTCCTGCACGTCGTGCGAAACGACGACGGAGGTGATACCGAGCGCCTGGTTCATGCGCTTGATGAGCCGCTGAATGACGCCGAGGGAGATCGGATCGAGGCCGACGAACGGCTCGTCGTAGAGCAGGATCTCCGGATCCATGACGATGGCGCGCGCCAGCGCCACGCGGCGCCCCATGCCTCCGGAGAGCTCCGCCGGCATGAGCTCGGCGGCGCCGCGCAGTCCGACCGCCTGAAGTTTCGTGAGCACCAGGAGGCGCACCAGGGGCTCGGGCAGATCGGTATGCTCGCGCACCGGGAAGGCGACGTTCTCGAACACATCCATGTCGGTGAGCAGCGCGCCGTTCTGGAACAGCATCCCGGTGCGGCGCCGCAGGGCGTAGATCTGAGGCGAGCGAAGCGTGGCCAGATCCTGGCCAAAGACCTGCAGCTGGCCGCGCTCGGGCGCGATCTGCGCCGTGATGAGCTTCAGCAGCGTCGTCTTGCCGGTGCCGCTCGGGCCCATGATGGCCGTGATGCGGCCGCGGCGAACATCGAGATCGAGTCCGGCAAAGATCTCGCGCCCGCCTATTGAGTAGTGCACGTCGCGCACGGCCACCACCACATCCCCCGCGGGCGCGGTGGACGCAGCTCGTGCGCTGGGGTCGGAGCTCACGCGGGCGGCGAGACGCTCAGGCCGCCCGGCTCTCCATTTCCGGACCATAGCGTCCGGTCGTGGCGAGCCCGTTGAGGTGCGCCCGCCGTGCGAACTCCTGCTGCCCGACGCCGAAGTTCGCGGCTACGCCTCCCCAGGCCTTGAGCGCGGTGTCCTGCAGCGCACGGCCGTAGCTGAAGGACAGCGCCCAGGGCAGAGGTCCGAGACGGTTCATGAGCGACAGGTGCAGAGTTGCCTCCTGCGGTGACTGGCCGCCGGAGAGGAAGGCTATGCCCGGAACCGCCGCCGGCACGTGGCGTTTCAGGACGCGCACCGTCGCCTCAGCGACCGCCTCGGGCGCGGCCCGCTCGGGGGCCTTCTTGCCCGAGATCACCATGTTGGGCTTGAGCACCATGCCCTCGAGCGCCACGCGATGCGCGAACAGCGCGTCGAAAACGCTCGCCAGCACCTCTTCGGTCACTTGCGCGCAGCGCTCGAGCGAGTGGCCGCCGTCCATCAGCACCTCCGGCTCAACGATCGGCACGATGTCGTTTTCCTGGCAGAGCGCGGCATAGCGGGCCAGCGCATGCGCGTTGGCGGAGATCGCAAAGGCGGTCGGGATACCGGCGCCGATGTCGATCACGGCGCGCCACTTGGCGAAGCGCGCTCCGAGGCCGCGGTATTCGATGAGCCGCTCGCGCAGGCCATCGAGTCCCTCGGTGATCGTCTCGCCCGGGAAAGCCGCGAGCGGTTTCGCGCCCAGGTCGACCTTGATGCCGGGGATGATTCCCTGCTTCAGCAGGTACGCCGGGAAGGGGGTGCCGTCCTTGGTTTTCTGACGAATCGTCTCATCATAGAGAATGACACCGCTCACGGCTTCGGCCGCGCCCGGCGCGGTGAACAGCATCTCGCGGTAGGTGCGGCGATGCTCCTCGGTGGAATCCAGCTTGATGCTGTCGAAACGCTTCTTGATGGTGCCGCTGCTCTCGTCCGCGGCCAGGATGCCCTTACCCTTGGCAACCATGGCGCAAGCGATGCGGTTGAGCTCACTGAGATTCATCATCGCTCCTTAAGGGCGAGTGCCCGGCGCGCCCGACAAGGCGCCTGGGCCGTCGCAATAACCGACAAAGATTGAGTCGCCAAGGATAGCAAAATCGGCGCTCGCCTCCCGCCCCGCCTTGGCGCCTCGCTAAATTAGTACTAAAATGGTCCTAGTTTCTGGAGGTGCTGTCATGCTGCGCATCAGTCGGCTCACCGACTACGCCACCGTCGTGCTTGCGGCGCTCGCCGGTGAGCCTGGGCGCGTCCAGACTGCGGCCGCGCTCGCCGAGCAGACTCGTATCGCCAGTCCCACCGTCAGCAAGCTGCTGAAGCAGCTGCAGCGCGCCGGGCTCGTCACCTCGACCCGCGGTCTGCACGGTGGCTACCAGCTGTCGCGCCCCGCCGCCCAGATCAGCGCCGCCACCATCCTCGATGCGCTCGAGGGTCCGGTCGCGCTCACCGATTGCGCCGCGGGACACGGCAACTGCGAGATCGAGCAGAGCTGTCGCGTGAGCCGCGTGTGGCAGCGGCTCAATCTCGCCATGCGCCGCGCGCTCTATGACGTGAGCCTCGCACAGCTTGCCGGGCTCGATGCCCCGCCGGCGCGGCTGCCGGCACTGGAGCGCGAGATGAAGGCCGCGGCGGGCCGGGTGCCAGCGCGATGAGCGAGAGCACCAAAGAGCTCGAGAGCCTGCTCGCACGGGGCTACCAGCACGGCTTCGTGACCGACATCGAGTCCGACACCGTGCCACCCGGCCTCGATGAGGACGTCGTGCGGCTCATCTCGCGCAAGAAGGGCGAGCCTGAGTTCCTGACGCAATGGCGGCTGAAGGCGCTGCGCCACTGGCTCACCCTGAAGGAGCCGCACTGGGCCCACGTGCGCTTCGCGCCCATCGACTACCAAGACATCTCGTACTACTCAGCGCCGAAGGCGAAGAAGGATGGCCCGAAGAGCCTCGCCGAGGTGGACCCGAAGCTGCTTGAGACCTACGAGAAGCTCGGTGTGCCGCTGCACGAGCGCGCCCGCCTGGCCGGGGTGGCGGTCGATGCGGTGTTCGATTCGGTCTCGGTCGCCACCACGTTCAAAGAGCGCCTCAAGGCGGCCGGGGTGGTGTTCTCGCCGTTCTCCGAGGCGGTCCGCAGCCACCCCGAGCTCATCGAGCAGTATCTGGGGAGCGTCGTCCCCTACACCGACAATTTCTTTGCCACCCTCAACTCCGCGGTGTTCACCGACGGCTCGTTCGTCTACGTGCCGAAGGGTGTGCGCTGCCCGATGGAGCTGTCGACCTACTTCCGCATCAATGCCGCCAAGACCGGACAGTTCGAGCGCACGCTCATCATTGCCGATGAGGGCGCCTATGTGAGCTATCTCGAGGGCTGTCTGCCGGCCTGGGAAGAGGTTTCCTACGGCGATGAGATGCGCTGCGTGCGTGACGTGGCGCTGCACGACGTCGTGCTCAACGACCGCGGTGAGGAGGCGGAGGTCGCAAAGATCATGCGGCGCCGGTATCTCGGCGACATGGTCGAGATCACGCCCCGCAGTGCCGCCAATCGCTTTCACGTGACTCCCGAGCACCCGGTATTGGCCATACGGCGCGCACGCGTGAAGAAAGCCGACCGCGGCCCGGGACGATGGTCGGATATCGATTCGCGGCTCCTCGAGACCGCCCAGCCCGAGTACGTCCCGGCCGGAGAGCTTGCGCCCGGAGACCTGCTGGTCTTCCCGATCAACAAGGTCGAGCGCGACGACTCCTCACTCAGTGATGATTTCCTGAAGCTCCTCGGCTACTACGTCGCCGAGGGCTGGGCAACGAAGTTCAACGGCTACGACGCCGCCGAGTGGTGCATTGGCAGCCACGATGCGGACATCGCCGACGAGATCGCCGGGCTCGTCGAGCGATGCACCGGCAAGCGGCCGTGCCGCTTCCGCGACGAGAAGCGCCACGGCTTGTACCTGGTGGTCTACTCATCAGAGCTGTGCGCAGCGCTCGTGGAGCACGGCGGAAAGTACGCCCACGGCAAACGCTTCAGCAAGGCCGTGATGGACCTGCCGCCTCAGCGACAGCGGCTCGCGATTGATACCTATTACCGCGGTGACGGCAGTATCGGCCGCTACGGCCCGGTCACGATGATCCGCTGCGGAACAGTCTCGCGCACGCTCGCGTTCCAGCTGCAGGAGATGCTGGCGCGACGTGGGGTGTTCGCCTACATGGGTGTTCGCGAGGCGTTCGAAGAGCGCATGAAGGACGGCAAGCTCATACGTCACAGCCAGCTTTACACGCTGTACTACTCAGAGAAAACGCGCGGCCGACGCGCGATCCGTCGCCACGACTACTTCCTCGTTCCGGTACGCAAGCTCCGGCGTGAGCCCTACGACGGCTTCGTCTACAACTTCGAGACCTCGACCGATCCGCATTCCTATCTCGTCAAAGGCTTCGCGGTTCATAACTGCACCGCACCGCAGCGCGACGAGAACCAGCTGCACGCCGCGGTCGTCGAGCTGGTCGCACTCGATGATGCCTACATCAAGTACTCAACGGTACAGAACTGGTACCCCGGCGATGCCCACGGGGTCGGCGGCATCTACAACTTCGTCACCAAGCGCGGCGAGTGCCGCGGGCGCAACGCGCACATCTCCTGGACGCAGGTCGAGACCGGCTCGGCGATCACCTGGAAATACCCGAGCTGCGTGCTGCGCGGTGAGGGCTCGATCGGCGAGTTCTACTCGGTGGCGACGGTGAACAACCACCAGCAGGCCGATACCGGCACCAAGATGATCCACATCGGCAGGAACACGCGCAGCACCATCGTCTCCAAGGGCATCTCGGCCGGCCACGGGCAGAACACCTACCGCGGCCTGGTGCGGATGCTGCCGAGCGCGCACGGCGCACGCAATTTCACCCAGTGCGATTCGCTCCTCATGGGTGGCCGGTGCGGTGCTCACACCTTTCCGTACGTCGAGGTCAAGAACCCGACCGCGACCGTGGAACACGAGGCGAGCACCTCCAAAATCAGCGACGAGCAGCTGTTCTACTGCCTATCGCGCGGTATCGCCGCGGAGGATGCGGTCAACATGATCGTGAGCGGTTTCTGCAAGTCGGTGTTCAAGGAGCTGCCCATGGAGTTCGCCGTCGAGGCGCAGAACCTGCTCGCGGTGAGCCTGGAAGGCGCGGTGGGCTGATCATGAGCGACCCGCTGCTCAGCATCGAGGACCTGCACGCCCGTGTCGACGGCAAGCAGATCCTCAACGGCCTCACGCTGCAGGTGAATGCGGGCGAAGTGCACGCCATCATGGGTCCGAACGGCTCAGGTAAAAGCACACTCGCCTACGTGCTCGCCGGCCGACCCGGTTACGAGGTGACGGGCGGCCGCGTGCTGTTCGAGGGTCGCGACCTCACGAGCCTTGCGCCCGAGGAGCGCGCCCGCGCCGGCCTGTTCCTCGGCTTTCAGTACCCGGTCGAGATTCCGGGCGTCAACAACGTGTACCTGCTGAAGGCGGCCCTCAACGCCGCGCGCCAGCAGCGTGGCCTGCCGGAAGTGGACGCCTTTGAGTTCCTGGCGATGGTGCGCGAGAAGATGCAGCTGATGCGCATGGACGACAGTTTCCTGTCGCGCGGCGTGAACGAGGGCTTCTCGGGCGGCGAGAAGAAGCGCAATGAGATCCTGCAGATGCTGGTGCTCGAGCCGCGCCTCGCCGTGCTCGATGAGACCGACTCGGGCCTCGACATCGACGCCCTCAAGGTGGTCGCCGCTGGCGTCAACTCGCAGCGCTCGCCGCAGCGCGCCTGCGTGGTGGTGACCCACTACCAGCGGCTGCTCGAGTACGTCGTCCCGGATTTCGTGCACGTGCTGGTGCGCGGCCGTATCGTGAGAAGCGGCGATCGCGGTCTGGCGCTCGAGCTCGAGCGTCGCGGCTATGACTGGGTGGCGGGCGAGGCAGCATGAGCTCCCTTAGCTCAGCCCTTGCCGAGCGCCTGAGCGCGCAGCACGCGGATACCGCCCGCGCGCTTGATGAGCCTGCCGCGGGCGCCGCGCAGCGGCGCCGTGCGCTTGCGGCGCTGCTCGATGCAGGACTGCCGAGCTCCCGCGATGAGAACTGGAAATACGCGAACCTGCGGCCGCTCGAGAGGCTGCGCTATCTCCCGGCGAACCTCTCCGGGAGCGCCGCGGCGGCGCCCGTCAGTGCGGCCACCCTGCCTGCCGCCCTGCCCGGCTACGCGCGCTACGTGTTCGTCGACGGCGCCCTGGCAGCGGCGCTCTCGACGCCCCTTACCGGCACCGCCGTCACGCTCGCCCTCAGGGATGGCGCCTCGGCCGCGAGCGTGGCCTCGAGTGATGAGCGCTTTGCGCTTCTCAACGCCGCCTTCGCGGCTGAGACCGTCGCGGTGGCCGTGCGTCCGTCGGCTGACGAGCGGCTCGAGCTGCTCTACATCGCCAGCGCCGACGCAGCCCTCGGCGCCTCGTACCCGCGCCTCGAGGTGGAGCTTCAGTCCGGCGCGCGCCTCGCCCTCATCGAGCGGCACTTGAGCGCCGCCGAAGCACCCAGCTTCGTCAATAGCGCCGTCACGCTTACGCTCGGTGCCGGCGCGAACCTGACTCATTACCGCCTGCAGGACTTGAGCAACCGCAGCATCCATCTCGACACCCTGTCGGCAGCCCTCGCGGAGCGCGCCTCCTACCGGCTGAACGCGGCGGCGCTCGGCGGGCAATCGGCGCGCAGTACCGTGCGAGTGCGCCTCGAGGGCTCGCGCGCCGAGCTTAAGCTGGCAATGACCGCGCTCGGCGACCGCCAGCAGGTCCAGGACACCTATGCGGTGGTCGAGCACGCCGCCCCCGACACGCGCACCGAGCAGCTCTTCCGCGGCATCGCCGCCGGACGCGCGCGGGTCGCCTGCAACGGCAAGATCCTGGTGGCACGCGAGGCCCGTGGCACCGATTCGAGCCAGTCGCTGCGCGGGCTCCTCGCCGGTCCCGGAGCGGAGATCGACGTGCGGCCCCAGCTCGAGATCTACACCGACGAGGTGCGCTGCAGCCACGGGGCCACCGCCGGCAAGCTCGATGACAACATGCTGTTCTATCTGCTGTCGCGCGGCCTCAGCCGCGAGAGTGCGCAGCGGGCGCTCAAATGGGCGTTCCTCGAGGAGGTGGTGGCGCGCATCGAGGTGCCGGAGCTGCGGCGGCAGATCGAGGAGCGCCTCGCCGACCGTATGCAGGATGGTGCCGCGCTCCGGGAGTTGTGGTGATGGCAGCGAATCCCTCCCCGTTGATATCGGCCGGCGGCTACGATGCCGCGCGCGTGCGGCGCGACTTCCCGATCCTCGCGACGCACGTCAACGGGCACCCGCTCGTCTATCTCGACAGTGCCGCCTCCGCGCAGCGGCCGCTCGCGGTGCTGCGTGCGGTGGATGACTACGAGCGGCACAGCCACGCCAACGTGCACCGCGGCGTGCACGCGCTCAGCCAGGCGGCGAGCTCCGCCTTCGAGGGCGCGCGCGAGCGCGTGCGGCGCTTCCTCAATGCGCGCTCGACGCGCGAGATCATCTTTGTGCGCGGCACCACCGAGGCGATCAACCTCGTGGCCCAGGCCTATGCGCGCCCGCGCTTCGGACCGGGAGACGAGATCCTGATCACCGCGCTCGAGCACCACGCCAACATCGTGCCCTGGCAGATGGTGTGCCAGCAGACCGGCTGCACGCTTAAAGTTGCGCCCATCGACCGGCGCGGCGAGCTGCTCTACGAGGAGCTCGAGAAGCTCCTCAGCCCGCGCACCCGCCTGGTGGCGATCGCGCAGGTCTCCAACGCTCTCGGCACCGTGCTGCCGGTGAAGCGTATCGTGGACGCCGCACACGCGCGGGGCGCTGTGGTGCTGGTCGACGGTGCCCAGGCGGTGCCGCACTCGCGCGTCGATGTGCAGGCGCTGGGAGTCGACTTCTACGCCTTCTCCGGTCACAAGCTCTATGCCCCAACGGGCATCGGCGTGCTGTACGGGCGCGAGGAGCTGCTCGCGGCCATGCCGCCCTGGCAGGGAGGCGGCGAGATGATCCTGACGGTGGCCTTCGACAAGACCACCTACAACGAGCTGCCGTGGAAGTTCGAGGCCGGCACGCCGAACATCTCAGGGGCCATCGGACTCGGCGCGGCCCTTGATTACCTCGAGGGGCTCGGCATCGAGGCGGTCGCGGCACACGAAGCACACCTGCTTGCGCTGGCGAGCGCCGAGCTCGCGCGCGTGCCGGGAATTACCCTGGTCGGCACCGCCCCGCACAAGGCCGCGGTGGTCTCGTTCACGCTGGAGGGCGTGCATGCGCATGACCTCGGCACGATCCTCGATGCCGAGGGAGTGGCGGTGCGCACCGGGCATCACTGCGCCATGCCCGTCATGACCTTCCTCGGCATTCCGGCAACTGCGCGCGCCTCCTTCGGCTGCTACAACACCGAGGAGGACGTGGCGCGCCTGATTGCCGCGCTCGGCAAGGCGCGCGAGGTGTTCGGCTGATGGACCTGAAGGAGCTGTATCGCGACGTGATCCTCGATCACAACCGCCGGCCGCGGAACTTCGGCCGTCTGGAAAGCGCCGGCGAGGGCGGTGAGTTGCGGCGTGCCGAGGGTCATAACCCGCTGTGCGGCGATAAGCTGGCGGTGTTCGTTGTGCTCGACGGCGAGCGGGTGCGCGATATTCGCTTCGAAGGCTCGGGCTGCGCGATCTCGACGGCCTCCGCCTCGCTCATGACGGAAGCGGTCAAGGGGCGCGACCGCGCCGCGGTGGCCACGCTGTTCGACAAGGTGCACACGCTCCTCACGCAGCATGACGCCCCAGCCGATCCCACGCTCGGCAAGCTGGCCGCGCTCGGCGGTGTGAGCGAGTTCCCGGCGCGCGTCAAATGCGCCGCCTTAAGCTGGCATACGCTGAATGCCGCGCTCGAGCACGGCGCGGGCACCGTCTCCACGGAGTAGCCGGGTGCGCCGTCACGAGAACGAGCCCTTCGTCGTGAGCCGCGAGGTGCGGGCGGTCATCGTCCCGGCCGGCCAGGAGGTGCAGCTCAAGCCCGGCCAGGCGGGCTACATCACCCAGGCGCTTGGGGGAAGCTTCACCGTGTACCTGGAGGGCAACCTGTTCCGCATCGCGGGCGAGGACGCCGATGCGATCGGTCAGGAGGTGGTCAAGTCCCCGGAGCTGCCGCCCAATGCCACGGGCGAGGATGTCCGCCAGCTCGCCTGGCAGCAGATGCGCAGCTGCTACGATCCGGAGATCCCCATCAACATCGTGGACTTAGGCCTCGTTTATGAGTGCGACGTTAAGGAAAACGAGGACGGCACTCGCACCGTGGAGGTTCAGATCACACTCACCGCGCCCGGCTGCGGCATGGGCGAGATCCTGGTGGATGACGTGCGCGATAAGCTCAAGCGCATTCCGACGGTGCGTGAGGCGAACGTGCAGCTCACCTTCGATCCGCCCTGGAATCAGTCGATGATGTCGGAGGCGGCGCGCTTGCAGACGGGGATGTTCTGAGCGCCTGGGTCGACATAGGCGCAGCTGCTGAGCTCGCCCCCGGGGTGCCGCGGTCGGCAGAGGTCGACGGTATCGCGGTGGTCGTCGTACGCTGCGCCTCGGGGCTGTACGCGGTGGAAGACCGCTGCACGCATGACGGCGAGTCCTTCACGGGGGCCGAGGTGCAAGACTGCGAGCTCGTATGCCCGCGCCACGGGTCGCACTTCGCGCTGCAAACGGGCGAGGCGCTCACGCCGCCGGCGTACGAGCCGCTGCGCACCTATGCGGTGCGCGAGCTGAATGGCCGCATCCTCGTCGAGTCGCCTGACTGAAGCCGCGCATGAAACGCCTGACCGTGATGCGCCACGCCGATGCCCGCTGGAAGGATCCGGGAACGGACGACTTCGCCCGCCCGCTCAACCGGCGCGGACTCGCCGGCGCCGAGGCCATGGGCCGCCGGCTGCTCGAGCTCGAGCTGGTGCCCGATCGGCTGCTGGCGAGCACCGCGCGGCGCGCCGAGCAGACCGCCGACATCGTGGCGCGCGAGCTGTCGCTGTCCGTGCGGCACGTGCAGCGCGAGGAAGCGCTGTATCTCGCCAGCGCCGCGGAGATGCTGCGCCTCATCCATGGCACCGGTCCGCGCATCGCCCACCTGCTGGTGATCGCGCACAACCCGGGGGCTTCCGATCTTATCCACCTGCTGGTGCCGCGCGGCGGCATCAGCACGCTCCCCACGGCCGCGGTGTGCTCGATCGTCTTCGACGCCGAGCACTGGCACGCCATCGGCCCCGAGTCCGTAAAGGAGGTACAGCACCAGGCGCCGCCGTCGCGGCTGTTTGGTCTGCTCGTTTAGTGGGCGGGAAACGCCTGGCGGCGTTGCGCCCTCAGCACTCCGCGACGTTCACCGCGAGACCCCCCTGGGAGGTCTCCTTGTAGATGGTGGACATGTCGGCGCCGGTCTGGCGCATGGTGGCGATCACCTGATCGAGGGATACCTTGTGACTGCCGTCGCCGCGCATGGCGAGCCGCGCCGCGTTGATGGCCTTGACCGCACCCATCGCATTGCGCTCGATGCAGGGAATCTGCACCAGCCCGGCCACTGGATCGCAGGTGAGCCCGAGGTTGTGCTCCATGCCGATCTCGGCGGCGTTCTCCACCTGCTCGTTGGTGCCGTGCAGCGCCGCCACCAGCCCGGCGGCCGCCATCGAGCAGGCGACACCCACCTCGCCCTGACAGCCCATCTCGGCGCCCGAGATCGAGGCGTTGCGCTTGTAAAGCATGCCCATGGCTGCCGCCACCAGCAGGAAGCGCAACACGCCCTCCTCGTTCGCTCCCTCCTCGAAACGGCTGTAGTAGTGGAGCACCGCGGGCACGATGCCCGCCGCACCATTGGTGGGCGCGGTGACGACCCGCCCGCCGGCGGCGTTCTCCTCGTTCACCGCGAGCGCGTAGGCGTTGACCCAGTCCATGACATCGAGCGGGCGCGCGCTGCCGCTCTCGGTGAGCTGGCGATAGAGCCGGGGCGCACGCCGGCGCACCTTGAGCACTCCGGGAAGTACGCCGCTCTGGCGGAAGCCACGCTCGACGCAGGCCTGCATCACTCCCCAGATGTGCAGCAGCCGCGCGCGCACCTCGGACTCCGTGGCCCAGGTGCGCTCGTTGGCGAGCATCAGCTCGAAGATCTCGAGCCCGTGCTCGCGGCAGCGCTCGAGCAGTTCATCGCCCGAGGTGAAGGGAAAGGGGGGCGGCGCGTGCGAGCTGGCTTCGCGCGCCTCCTGCTCATCGCCCCGCACAATGAAGCCGCCGCCGATCGAGTAGTAATCCGCTTCACGCAGCACCCTGCGGTCGGCACCGAGCGCATCGAAGCGCATGCCGTTGGAGTGGCGGGGCAGGCGCTCGTGAGTCATGAACAGCAGCTGCATCGGCTCATCGAAGGCGATGTCGTGCTCGCCGAGGAGGCGGATCCGGCCGCTCGAACGGATGCGGCGCACGGTGGTCTCGATGCTGTCGGGCTGCACCGTCTCGGGCTCTGCACCCTCGAGACCTGCGAGCACGGCGCGGTCGGTGCCGTGTCCGAGCCCGGTCAGTGCCAGCGAGCCGTACAGGCGTACCGCGATCTCCTGGGTCGAGCTCAGGAGAGCGGCGCCCTTAAGTCCCACTACGAACTCGCGCGCGGCCCGCATCGGCCCCATGGTGTGGGAGCTCGAGGGGCCGATGCCGACCTTGAAAATGTCAAACACGCTAAGGGTCACGGAGGCGAACCTCGCACGCCACGGGGCGCGCCATCAAGGCGCGGGCGCGTGCCGGCAGTCTGCAACGCCGTCCCCGCCCCCACATGCTTTGCGGCGACCTCGGGCGGCTTAAATGCGACCCCGTCGAGTATAATTTCGTAATGAATCAGGCCTTCCTGGAGCGGCTGGCTGGCGACATCGCGGCGCTACGCGAGCAGGGACTCTATAAGGGCGAGCGGGTGCTCACCGGACCCCAGGGCAGCGTGGTGCGCGCCGGCGACCGCGAGCTCATCAACCTGTGCGCCAACAACTACCTCGGGCTCGCCAATCACCCGGCGGTGCGGGCCGCCGCCCAGCGCTCCCTCGATGCGTACGGCTACGGCATGGCTTCGGTGCGCTTCATCTGCGGCACCGACGAGCTGCACAAGGAGCTCGAGCGGCGCCTGGCGCGCTTCCTCGGCACCGAGGACGTCATCCTCTACTCCTCGTGCTTCGATGCGAACGGCGGACTCTTCGAGACGCTGCTCGATGAGCGCGACGCGGTGATCTCGGATGCGCTCAACCACGCGAGCATCATCGACGGCATCCGGCTCTGCAAGGCGCAGCGGCTGCGCTATGCCAACGGCGACATGGGGGAGCTCGAGAGCTGCCTGCGCCAGGCGCACGGGGCGCGCACGCGCCTCATCGCGACCGACGGCGTATTCTCCATGGACGGCTTCATCGCCAACCTGCGTGGCATCTGCGATCTGGCGGAAAAGTACGACGCGCTCGTGATGGTCGACGACTCGCATGCCACCGGCTTCATGGGCGCGAGCGGCCGGGGCACTCACGAGCACTGCGGGGTCGCCGCGCGGGTCGATATCCTCACCGGCACGCTCGGCAAGGCCCTGGGCGGGGGGAGCGGCGGCTACATCGCCGCGCGCCGCCAGGTGATCGAGTGGCTGCGGCAGCGCTCGCGGCCTTACCTCTTCTCCAACAGCATCCCGCCGGTGGTCGCGGCCGCAAGCCTCGCGGTGCTGGATCTGCTCGAAGGCGGCTCGCAGCTGCGCACCCAGCTCTTTGACAACGCGCGCTTCTTCCGCGCGGCGATGACGCGCGCCGGCTTCGACTTGAAGCCCGGCGAGCACCCGATCATCCCCGTGATGCTCGGCGATGCCGCCCTCGCCGACCGCATGGCAGAGGCCCTGTTGGAGCGCGGTGTGTACGTAATCGGCTTCTCCTACCCGGTGGTCCCCAAGGGACAGGCGCGCATACGCACGCAGATGTCCGCCGCACTCACGCGTGAGCAGCTCGAGCGCGCCGTGGCCGCCTTCACCGACGTCGGCGCTAGGCTCGGCGTCCTTAAGGAACGGCGATGAAAGCACTCGTCAAGCAGCAGGCCGCCCCCGGAATCTGGCTCGAGGACATCCCGGAGCCTAAGGTCGGGCACAACGATGTACTGATCGAGATCGCCAAGACCGCGATCTGCGGCACCGATATGCACATCTACAACTGGGACGCGTGGGCGCAGAAAACCATCCCCGTTCCCATGGCGGTCGGCCACGAGTATTGCGGGCGGATCGTCGAGGTGGGGTCCGAGGTCAAAGGACTCAAAGCCGGCGACCGGGTCTCCGGCGAAGGGCACATCACCTGCGGCTATTGCCGCAATTGCCGTGCCGGCCGGCGCCACCTGTGCAAGAACACCGTCGGCGTCGGCGTCAACCGTCCGGGTGCCTTCGCCGAGTACCTGGCGATCCCGGCCTACAACGCCTTCAGGCTCCCGGACTCGATCCCGGACGACATCGCCTCCATTCTCGACCCCTTCGGCAACGCCACCCATACCGCGCTTACCTTCAACATGGTGGGCGAGGACGTGCTGATCACGGGGGCCGGCCCGATCGGCATCATGGCCACCGCCATCGCCCGCTTCACGGGCGCGCGGCACATCGTGGTCACCGACGTCAACGACTATCGCCTCGAGCTCGCGCGCCGCATGGGCGCGACCCGCGCCATCAACGTGCAGCGCGAGTCACTCGATCAGACCATGAAGGAACTCGGGATCTTCGGGGGTTGGGACGTCGGGCTCGAGATGTCGGGCAACGTGACGGCGTTTCGCGAGATGCTGCGCACCATGTTTCACGGCGGCTCGGTCGCGATGCTCGGCATCCCGCCCGAGGACATGGCGATCGACTGGAATCAGGTGATCTTCAAGGGCCTGACGCTCAAGGGCATCTACGGCCGGGAGATGTTCGAGACCTGGTACAAAATGGCGAGCATGCTGCAGTCGGGACTGAAGATCGACCCGATCATCACCCATCACTTCCCGATCCAGGAGTTCCGCCAGGGCTTCGAGACCATGGGCTCCGGCAAGTCGGGCAAGGTGATCCTGGACTGGTCGACGCTGTAGCTAGCGCAGCTCGCAGAAGCAGTACGCGTACACCCGGTTCGGCACGCTGAAGCGGCTGAGCTCAGCTACCTCGCGCGACAACGGGTCGAGCCGTGCACTCAGCTGCGTGAGCGCGCGCTCCTCGGAGCTGGCGGTGAGAAACTCGTGCGCCACGCGAGTCTTAAACGCAAGCGCCAGTTGCTGTGTCCAGGTGAGTTCGGGCTCGATGAACTGCGGCGCGTAGTCGGTGAGGTGCGCGCGGTGCGCGGCCGCCTTCAGCGCCTCATCGAACGAGCCGAGGTGATCCACGAGCCCCAAGCGCAGCGCATCGGTGCCCGCCCACACGTGACCCCGGGCGATGGCGTCGATGTCCGCACGGCTCTTCTTGCGGCCGCTCGACACCCGCTCAAGAAACTCGTCATAGCCGCGGTTGATCTGCGCCTGCAGCAGCGCCCGTGCCTCGGTGCCGAGCGGCCGGTCGATACGCAGCTGCCCCGAGAGTGGCGTGGTCCCGACACCATCGACGCTGACTCCGACCTTGCCGAGCGTCCGGTCGACGGTCGGAATGATCGCGAAGATCCCGATCGAGCCGGTGATCGTCGCGGGGCTCGCCCAGATCTCATCCGCCGGAGCTGAGATGTAATAGCCGCCGGAGGCGGCATAGCCTGACATCGATACGACCAGCGGCTTGCCGCTCGCGCGGAAGGCCTTCAGCTCGCGGTAGATCTCCTCGGAGGCGAGCACGCTCCCGCCCGGGCTGTCGACTCTCAGCAGCAGTGCCTTCACGTCCGCATCGAGGCGCGCCTGGCGGATGAGCTTGGAGGTCGAGTCGCCGCCGATGCTGCCGGGCGGCTGCTCGCCATCGAGTATGTCGCCCGCGGCGACGATCACCGCCACGCGCGGCTTGCCGGCGGCGTGCAGCTTCTTCTGCTCCCTGGCGTAAGTCAGGTAGTCGGCGACCGACACCGAGTGGAAGGTGCCCGAGTTGTGGTCCTCGCCGACGAGCTCGGTGAGGCGCTTCTCGACCTCGAGGTTGGTCTTGATGCCGGTAACGAGGCCGGCATCGAGCGCGACCCGCGGCGCGTTACCGCCGGCCGCCGGCACCTTGTCGGCGAGTGAGGCGACGTACTTGGAGAGGGCGTCGGGTGCGAGCTTGCGCGCGCGCGTGAGGGCTTCCTGGTAGCTCGTCCACAGCACGCCGAGGTAGGCGCGGCTCTCCTCGCGATCCTCCGGCGACATGTTGCTGCGGGTGTAGGTCTCGACCGCGCTCTTGAACTCCCCGACGCGGAACACGTTGATGTCGACGCCCAGCTTGTCGAGTGCGTCCTTGAAGTACATGCGGTAGCGGTCGTAGCCGTCGATCAGCACGAAGCCCGCCGGGTCGACATACACCTCATCGGCCTGCGCGGCGAGGTAGTAATCCTCCTGCGAGAGCTCGGTGCCGTAGGCGATCACCTTCTTGCCGCTGGCGCGGAAATCCTGAATCGCCAGCGCCAGCTCGGCGAGCGTCGGTTGCGTCGCGCTATCGAACTTGTCGAGATTGAGGGCGAGAGCCCCAATGCGCCGGTCGGCGGCCGCGGCATGGATCGCATCCGTGACATCCCACAGCAGCGTCTGCCTGCGCCCGGCGCCGCGCGCTTCCTCGACCGCGCGCTCGATCGGGTCCCCGGAGAGCTGCTCGACGAGCTCGCCTTCGGGCGCCACCATGAGAGCCGCGCGGCTCGGGATGCGCGGCACGCCGCTGCGCAGCACGCCGATCACGACGGCGAAGATCGCCAGCAGCACGATCAGATGCAGCGCCTTGCGCAGGCCGTCGAGGCCATACCACAGGGCTGAGAAGAACGAACGCACGCTCACGGGCTTGCCACTCCCAGGCGCGCCCGGCGTAACGCCGCCGCGCGCTCCGTCAGATCTTTTCCTCGATCCTGGCCGCCTTGCCGGCGAGATCGCGCAGGTAATACAGCTTGGCGCGGCGCACGCTGCCGCGGCGTTTCACCACGATGTCGCTGATCGCCGGGCTGTAGGTCTGGAAAACGCGCTCGACGCCCTCGCCGTGCGAGATCTTGCGCACGGTGAACGAGGAGTTGAGCCCCCGGTTGCTGCGCGCGATGACCACGCCCTCGTAGGCCTGCATACGCTCGCGGTCGCCCTCGACCACCTTCACCTGCACGACCACGGTGTCGCCCGGCTTGAAGTCGGGTACCTCGCGCGTCATGCGCGCCTTGTTGATGTCTTCGATGATCTTGCTCATATCACTTACCTCGGTCCTCGTTTCCCGCCGCCTGTGCGGCCAGGAACTCTGCCAATGCCCGCTGTGCCTCGGGCGCGAGCTTGCCACCACTCAACAGGTCGGGCCGCCGCCTCAGGGTCCGCTCGACCGCGCGCGCCAGGCGCCAGCGGCGGATATCGGCGTGGTCGCCCGACAATAGTACCGTCGGCACCGCCCGACCTTCGAACACTTCCGGCCGCGTGTACTGCGGCCCCTCGAGCAGGCCCGCCACGAACGAATCCTCGCCGCTCGAGCGCTCATCCCCGAGCGCCCCCGGCAGGAGACGCGCCACCGCATCGATCACGGTGAGGGCCGGCAGCTCACCGCCCGACAGCACATAGTCGCCCACCGACAGCTCCCGATCGATGCCGAGCTCGTACACCCGCTCGTCGATCCCCTCGTAGCGCCCCGCCACGAGCAGGAGGCCCGGCAGTGCCGCAAGCGAGCGCGCCTGCGCCGCGGTGAACGGCTCGCCCTGCGGCGAGAGGCAGATCCGCGGGCTACCCGGCGGCAGTCGCGCATGTGCCGTGCCAATCGCCGCGAGCAGCGGCTCCGGCTTCATCACCATGCCCGGACCGCCCCCGTAGGGCCGATCGTCGACCGTGCGGTGCACATCGTGCGTGTGCGCGCGCGGGTCCTCGGTTCCGACCGTAAGCAGCCCGCGGCCGATCGCTCGCCCGACGATCCCGTATTCCAGCGCTCCCGCGATCATCCGCGGGAACAGCGTCACCACCTCGATCTTCAAGGAGCTCACTCCAGCTCCGCCGGCCAGTCCACGACGATCGCGCGCCCAGCGAGATCCACCGAGCGCAGGTGCTTGGGCGAAGCCAGCACCCAGTACTCGCGCCCACCCGGCTCGATCGTCACCATCAGCGCGCCCGCCGGGGCATCCACGAAGTGGCTCACCGTGCCTAATGACACGCCCTCGAGGTTGAGCACTGCAAACCCCACGAGGTCCGCACGGTAATACTCACCCGCGCCGACCGGCGGCAGCGCCGCGCGCTGCACCTCGATCACCGCGCCCGTGAGCGCCGCCGCGCCGTCGCGGCTCGCCACGCCCTCGAGCTGAGCCACCAGGCCCCGCCCGTGTTCGCGACCGCTCACGAGGCGGCGGCTGAGCCGCTCGCCGTTCGCTAGCCGCAACCCCCACTCGGGATACTGGAGGAGTCTCTCCGGCGGGTCGGTAAACGACGCCACATGTATCCACCCGCGGATGCCGAAAGGTGCGCCGAGGCGCCCAAGCTCGATCCAAGCCACGGTACGCCGGCGTCCCCGGAGCGTCCGCGCGGTCCGCTCTAGCGCAACTTCAGGCCGCCGCCTGCTTGCGGTAGGAGGCGACCAGCGTACGCACGCGATCGGAGGGCAGCGCTCCCTTTCCGACCCAGTAATCGATGCGCGGCAGATCGAGCTGCAGCTTGGTCTCGCCGCGGCGCGCAATCGGGTTGAAGTAGCCCACGTGCTCGAGGCTCGGGCCACCCTGGCGCTTGCGGCTGTCGGTCACAACGACGTGATAGAAGGGCTGATTGCGAGCCCCGCGCCTCGTGAGGCGAATGGTAACCATGGTCGTGTCGCTCTCGTTCCAGCGGGCGGCAGCCCAGGCTGGGGCCGCCCAAAAAAGAGCGCGGATTCTACGCAACCGGTGAATTCTGCGCCAGTTTTTCACGCCCCCGGGCGGCGTCTTGCGGGTGGACGCAGCGCGAAGCGCTCCTGCAGCCTCTCAGCGCCCCGGGAAGCCCGGCGGAATGCCCCCCTTGAAGGCACCCATCAGGCGCTTGAGCTTGCCGCCCTTCATGCTCTTCATGACCCGCTGCATCTCCATGAACTGCTTGAGCAGGCGGTTGACATCCTGCACCTGAGTCCCGGATCCGGCGGCGATGCGCCGCCGGCGCGAGCCATCGATGACTGCCGGGGTACGCCGCTCCCCGGGCGTCATCGAATTGATGATGGCGATCTGCCGGCGCAGGTCCCTGTCCCCCTGCTCAGGCGAGACCGCCCCTTTCTTAACCATCGCGCCCGGGAGCTTGTCCATGAGCGCCCCGAGGCCCCCCATCTTCTGCAGCTGCTCGAGCTGGCTCTTCAAGTCCGCCATGTCAAATCCACGCCCGCGGGCCACTTTGGCGGCAAGCCGCTGCGCCTCCTGCGTGTCGACCTGGCGGTGTACCTGCTCGACCAGGCTCACGACATCGCCCATGCCGAGGATGCGGGACGCCATGCCGGCGGGGTCGAAGGGCTCGAGCGCCTCGGTCTTCTCGCCGACGCCGAGGAATACGATCGGTTTGCCGGTGATCTGCCGCACCGAGAGCGCCGCTCCCCCGCGGGCATCGCCGTCGGCCTTGGTGAGGATCACCCCGGTGAGATCGAGTGCGGCACCGAAGGCGCGCGCGGCATTCACCGCATCCTGCCCCGCCATCGCATCGACGACGAAGAGGCGCTCCGCGGCCCCCACGGCGGCATCGATGCGCCGCATCTCCTGCATCAGCTCCGCATCGACGTGCAAGCGCCCGGCGGTATCGACGATCAGCACGTCGAACACGCCGTTGCGGGCACGCGCGAGCGCAGCGTTCGCGATCGCTTCCGGCGGCGTGCCGGCGGGCGCCGCGAAGTACTCCGCGCCCACCTGAGCAGCGAGCCGCTCGAGCTGCAGCATCGCGGCCGGCCGGCGCACGTCGGTGCTGACGAGCAATACCCGCTTGCGCTCGCGCTCGATGAGCAGCCGCGCGAGCTTCGCCGCGGTGGTCGTCTTGCCGGCGCCCTGCAGTCCCGCGAGCAGTACCACGACCGGTGGCGCTGCGCGCAGTGTGAAGACCGCGCGCTCCTCGCCCATGAGCGTCACCAGCTCCCGGTGCAGGACGCCGATGAAGGCCTGACCCGGCGTCAGGCTCTCGGCGACCTCGGCGCCGAGCGCCTTGGCCTTGACGGACTCGACGAAGGACTTCACCACCGGGAGGGCGACGTCGGCCTCGAGCAGCGCAATGCGTGTCTCGCGGAGCGTCTGCGCGATGTTGTCCTCGGTGATGCGGCCCCGCCCCTTGAGGCTCTCGAGGGCCGCGGACAGGCGTGCCGTGAGCTGGTCGAACATGCGGTCAGGATCCCCGATTAACGCGCGCTATGCTAGTGCGGTCGACAGACGCGGAGAGCCGCCTTGAACGTCCTCTCGAGTCCAATGCCGCAGCTGGCGCTGCTCGCGCTGCTCATCGTCGCCGCCTTCTCCTCCGGAGCCGAGGCGGCGATGCTGTCGGTCAACCGCTACCGCATCCGCCACCGCGCCCAGGCGGGGCAGACGAGCGCGCGGCTGCTCGAGCGGCTGCTCGCCAAGCCCGACGAGTGGCTGGGAGCGAACCTCGTGATCCTCGCCCCGGCGAGCGTATTCGCCTCGGCCATCGCGACCATCCTCGCGCAGCGCAGCGGCTACCGCTACGCGGTGCCGGTTGCGGAGGTGCTGCTCACGGTCATCGTGATCGTCTTCTGCGAGCTCGCGCCGAAGATCTATGCGGCCTCGAACCCCGAAGGGGTGGCGCTGCACGCCGCCGGCATCTACCGGGTGCTGGTGCTTATCGCGCGCCCGGCACTGTGGCTCACCAATCACATGGCGTACGGCTTCCTGCGCATCTTCGGTGTCGGCCGGCGCGCGCAGACCAGCCAGGCGCTCACGGCCGAGGAGCTGCGCACCGTGGTCACCGAGGCGGCGCCCATGATCTCGGCGCGTCACCGCGAGATGCTGCTCTCGATCCTCGACCTCGGGCGCATCACGGTGAACGACATCATGGTGCCGCGCCAGGAGATCGCCGGCATCGACATCGCCGAGAGCTGGGACGACATCCTCGAGCAGCTGCGTCACACGCCGCACACGCGGCTGCCGGTCTACGAGGGCGAGCTCGACAACCTCATCGGACTGCTGCACATGAAGCGCGTGGCGCGCGAGTTCGCGCGCGGCACCTTCAGCCGCGAGCGGCTCATCGAGCTGGCCCGCGGGCGTGAGACCTATTTCATCCCGGAGGGCACCCCGCTCAATGCGCAGCTCGCGCAGTTCCAGCGCCATCGCCGCCGCTCCGCCTTCGTGGTCAATGAGTACGGCGACATCGAAGGGCTGGTGACGCTGGAGGACATCCTCGAAGAGATCGTCGGGGAGTTCACCACCGATCCGGCCACGGTGACTCACAAGGACGTGCACACCGAGAGGCCCGGCGTGTTCATCGTCAATGCCAGCGCCACGATCCGCGCGCTCAACCGCTCGCTCGGCTGGCAGCTTCCCACCGGCGGCCCGAAGACGCTCAACGGGCTGCTGCTCGAGCATCTCGAGACCCTCCCCGATCCCGGCACCATGGTGCGGGTCGGCGCTTACGAGTTCGAGGTGCTGCAGATGGCCGACAACGCGATCCGCACCGTGCGGGTGCGGGCGCCGGCTACCGAGAAAACCGCGACCGCCGCCGCCCCTTAAGGCTGCGGCGTGCCCTTAAGCGCGCGGCCGAATGCCGCCTCGAGGGCCTCGGCGACCGTGCCGACCGGCAGTATCGTGAGGCCGGGCGGTGGACGGCGCGGGGCATTGTCGCGCGGCACGAGGGCCACCTTGAACCCCTGCGCCTGGGCCTCGCGCAGCCGCTCATCGCCGTAAGCCACCGGGCGCACCTCGCCCGTGAGTCCGAGCTCGCCGAACGCCACGAGCTGCGCCGGCAGTGCCACGTCCTTCAGGCTCGAGGCGAGCGCTACCACGACCGGCAGATCCCAGGCGGTCTCGGCGATCTGGATGCCACCGACCACGTTCACGAACACGTCGTGCTCCTGCAGCGCGAGCCCGGCGTGCCGGTTGATGACGGCGAGCAGCATCGCCACGCGATTGGCATCGAGCCCCTGTGCGATGCGCCGCGGCGCGCCGAAGCGCATGCGATCGACCAGGCCCTGCAGCTCGATGAGCAGCGGGCGCCCGCCATCGCGCGTCACCGTGACGATGCTGCCGGGCGCCGGCTGCGGGGCGCGCGCGAGGAAGATGGCCGCCGGGTTCTTCACTTCCTTGAGGCCCGTGCCGGTCATGGCGAAGAAGCCGAGCTCGTTCACCGCGCCGAAGCGGTTCTTGGTGGCGCGCACGATGCGGTAGCGGCTGCCGGCCTCGCTCTCGAAATACAACACGGTGTCGACCAGGTGCTCGAGCAGCTTAGGCCCCGCGATCGAGCCCTCCTTGGTCACGTGCCCGACGATGACCACGGCGGGTCCGCCGGCCTTGGCGAAGCGCACCAGCTCGGAAGTGCATTCGCGCAGCTGCGTGACCGCACCCGCGCCGCTCGGGACAGCGCCCGCCTGCAGCGTCTGGATCGAATCGATGACGAGGAGCGCGGATTGCCGCGCTGCCGCAAGCGACAGCACGGCCTGGCAGTCGGTCTCGGTCACGACCGCAAGCCCCGCGGCCGTGAGCCCCAGGCGCTGCGCGCGCAGCCCCACCTGGGCGACCGACTCCTCGCCGCTCGCATAGATCACGGGCCGGGAGCTCGCCACGTGTGCCGCCACCTGCAGCAGCAAGGTCGACTTGCCGATGCCCGGCTCGCCGCCGAGGAGGATCACCGATCCCGGGACGATGCCGCCCCCGAGTACCCGGTCGAGCTCCGCCTGCCCGGTCCCGAGCCGCGCGCCACCGGCAGACGCCGCGCCCGGCGTCAGGCTCACCGCCACCGCCGCCGGTGTGGTCCGTCCGCGTGGTGTGCGCCGCTCCTCGAGCGAATTCCACTCGCCGCACAACGGGCATTGCCCCTGCCATTTGAGGGTCTCGCCCCCGCAGGAAGAACAGATGAACACCGGATTCGGGCGAGCCATCAATGCGCCGTCGGTCGACTTTCGGCTAGGATTCGCGCCGGGGAGATCACCAAAAACGGTCTTTTGTGACCAATCGCTCGGACACCCCTGCGGGCGATGCTAGCTTATGCCAGCTCGAATCGGGGACGGGAAAGTGACGCGCATCACATTTGGCGGGCCGCAGACGGGTCAGAACGCAGCATGAGCTTGCGGAACAAGCTGCGCGTCGTCGGCGCCACGGATACTGGCAGGGTCCGGGAGCACAACGAGGACACCATCTCCGCCGATGCCGACATCGGCCTGCTGGTGCTCGCGGACGGCATGGGCGGCTACAACGCCGGAGAAGTGGCGAGCGGCATAGCGGTGAAGACCATCGTGAATCTGGTACGCGAGCAGGTCGAGCGCGAGGACCTGACGATCGCCGACCGGGAATCGGGGCTGTCGCGCGCCAACATCATCCTGCGCGACGCCATCGTGCGCGCCAACAAGATCATCTATCAGACCGCGCGTACCCAGCCGCAGTGCGAGGGCATGGGCACCACCGTCGTGGCCGCGCTGTTCTTCGACAACAAGATTACCATCGCCCACGTCGGCGACTCGCGCCTGTACCGCCAGCGCGGCGACAAGCTCGAGCAGGTCACAATGGACCATTCACTGCTGCAGGAGCTGGTCGATCGCGGCTTCTACTCCGCCGAGGAGGCGCAGCGGGCGTCCAACAAGAACTACGTCACCCGGGCCCTGGGGGTCGAACCTCAAGTCGAGGTGGAAATCCAGGAATACCCCGTCAATCGGGGTGAATTCTTCATTTTGTGCTCGGACGGTCTATCGGACATGGTCGAGGATGAAGATATCCATTTAACCATAAACACCTTTAGTGCTAATCTGGATACGGTCGCCAAGCAATTGATTCAGCTGGCCAATGATAATGGAGGCCGGGACAACATCTCGGTAGTGATGGCGCACATCATGGATGCGTTTCCGGCTCGCACGAAGATTTTCGACAAGATCCTGAGTTGGTTCGGCTGACGTGACAAGCGATAGGGGCTAGCAAATGGCAAGGTTGGTCTTAAGCCTGGACGGCCAGGTGATGGCGGAATACAACATGAACAAGGAGCGGTACACCATTGGCCGCCTCCCTGACAATGACATCCGCATCGACAATGCTGCCGTCAGCGGTCACCACTCGCTGATCATCAACATCCTCAACGATTCGTTCCTCGAGGATCTGAACAGCACCAACGGTACCTACGTCAATGGCAAGCTCATCAAGAAGCATGCCCTGCAGCACGGCGATGTGATCACGGTCGGTCACCACCAGCTGCGCTTCGTCGAGGACGACGAGGCGCAGGATGAGTTCGAGAAGACCATGGTCATCCAGCCCTCGGCGCGCCCCGTCGAGAAGGTGCGTGCGGCGACTGAGGGAGCCGACAAGGTATCGACCGCACTCAGTGCCACCGGCCGCTCGCGGGCGCTCGCCGACGGCGCTGCCGCGGTGAAGAAGGCGAAGCTGCAGGTGCTCTCGGGAGCCTTTGCCGGCCGCGAGGTCGAGCTCAGCAAGGCGCTCACCACGCTCGGCCGCCCGGGCGTACAGGTCGCCGCGATCACGCGGCGGGCCGAGGCCTACTACATCGTGCATGTCGACAGCGGCAAGGACGGCGACTTTCCGCTGCTCAACGGCACGCCGATCGGCGCCCAGGCGACCAAGTTGAACGACAACGATGTCATTCAGCTCGCCGGCGTGAAGATGGGCTTTTTCCTGAACTAGAGCCGCGCGAACGCCCGCACCGGGAACGACCCCATGCCGCGCACCGGGGGGGGCACGGCGCTGAAGGCGAACCCCCCGGTCGGCAGCTGCTCGAGCCCGCGCAGGTGCTCGACGATCGGAATTCCCGCGCTGAGCAGCATGGTGTGCACGGGACGCGCGCCGTCCTGCGTATCGTCGATGTTGAGCGAGTCGATCCCCACCAGCAGCGCGCCGCGCTCCCTAAGAGCCGCCGCCGCGGCAGCGGTCAGAAACGGGTGTCCGTGACCGTAGGTCTCAGTGCCGAAATGCCGCGCCCAGCCGCTATGCACCAGCACCGCCTTGCCGCGCACGTCGAGCGCGGCGAACGCTGCGGCCTCGATCGCGCGCGAAGCACTGCCCGTGACCCGCACCAGCACCGCATCGAGATCGGCGAGCTGCTCGATGCTTAGCTGCGCCACATCGGGGCCTTCGGCGAAGCGATGGAACGGGCTGTCGAGGTAGGTCCCGGTGTTGGCGACGAGATCGATCCGCCCGATCTGGAAGGTGACCCCCGCCGCGTAATGCGAGCGCGACGCTTCGCGACTCAAGTAGTCGCAGATATGCGGCGCCGGTATGCCGGGGTAGGTGACCATGCCATCGCCAATCGCGTGGCTCAGGTCGATGCAGCGTCCCGCCCGCGCCTCGGCCGCGCCGACCTCGGCGACGGCGGCCCGCTTGTGGCGCTCGAAGATGATGCGTTTGTTGAGGATACGCACCTCCCGCACCATGAGGAGGCGCAGGTCTCGCACCAAGGCGTCGGCGAGCTCGCGCTCGGTCGCATCCTCGCCGGGGATGTCGAGGCGAAAGCCCTCGCCTTTAAGTCCCCCGCCGTTGAGAAAGCTGATCTCGAAATCGAAGGTCGCCCGGCGCTCGCCGGCATGTGAATCGCTCATGCGTTGAGGATAGGCGAGCATAACGCCCGCCCGTGAGGACTTTTCCGACCGGCGGCGCGCAGAATCGGACGACGGCGAGAGCCTGCGAGAGCAGCCCTCAGCGCAGCTCGAGCGGCACGCGCTGGCTGACGCTGCAGAGGAGCTCATAGGGGATCGTACCGGCGTGACGCGCAATCTCCTCCACCGGCAGCCCCGCACCCCAGAGCACGGCGGGTGTGCCGACGTGTACCTCGGCAAGTGCCGTGACGTCAGCTGCGATCATGTCCATCGACACGCGCCCGACCAGCGGGGCGCGCTCGCCCGCGACCAGCACCGGCGTGCCGCCCGGCAGATTCCTCGGCAGGCCGTCACCGTAGCCGGCGGCGATGATGGCGATCCGCGAGTCGCGCACCGCCCGCCAGGCGGCGCCGTAGCCGACCGTCTCACCAGCGGTGACCCGCCGCACGGCGATCACGGAGGATTCGAGGCTCATCACCGGCGTCAGTCCGAGCTCTGCTGCGGTGCCGTCCGCGAAGGGCGAGGCGCCGTAGAGCGCGAGCCCGGGCCGCACCCAGTCGCCACTCGGCGGCAGGCTGCCGAAGACGGCAGCGGAGTTCGCGATGCTGACCGAGTAGTCGAGCCCACGAGTCGCCTCGCGAAAGCGCGCGAGCTGCTCGCCCGTCATGCGTCCGTCACGCTCATCGGCGCACGCCAGGTGTGTCAACAGGCGGATCTCGAGCGGCGCGCGCTTCAGGCGTCGCACGCGCTCGAGCGCGGCGGGGAACTCGTGGGGCGGGAACCCGAGACGATTCATCCCCGTGTCGATCTTGATCCATAGTACGAAGCGGTGCGCGCCGCTCATTTCCTCCAGCAGCTCGACCTGCAGCGCATCGTGCACCACGAGATCGAAGCCGTGGCGCGCCGCCTCGAGCAGCTGCTCGGCGCTGAACACACCCTCGAGCAACACGATGGGCTGTGTAATCCCGGCGGCCCGCAGCGCTAACCCCTCTTCCAGCCGCGCCACCGCGAAGGCATCCGCGTCCGCAAGCGACAGCGCGGTCGGCACCAGCCCATGACCGTAGGCATTCGCCTTGACCACCGCCATGACACGGGCGCGGCGCGCGCGCTCGCGGATGGTGTTGAGGTTGTGCCGCAGCGCGCGGGTCTCAATGACCGCGCGGATCAGCCGGCTCACCGCAGCACGCCCTCGGCGTAGGCATCGGAGGCGTAGTTGGCGAAGCGGGTGAACTGCCCCTGGAAGGTCAGCAGGAAGGTGCCGATCTCGCCGTTACGATGCTTGACGAGATCGATCTCCGCGATGCCCTTCTTGGTGGTGTTCTTGTCGTACACCTCCTCGCGGTAGATGAGAAGGATGATGTCTGCGTCCTGCTCGATCGCACCCGAGTTGTGTGTCACGACACCGTCTGCCAGCCAGTTGGCGGGCCCCGGGACCGTGAGATCAAACACCTCCTCCTCTCCCTCCTCCGTAATCGCGAGGACGCGATCCCAGAAAAGGTCGGAGGTCGCCCAGATATCGAGCTCGGGGCGACGGAGCACCTCGGCATAGCTCGCAAGCTGCGCTCTGCTCGGTGCAAACCGGAAGTGCGAGGTGCCTCCGTAAGAGGTCCCGCGCATGCTCGCCATGGCGCGCTGGCTGATGCCCTGTGCGCGCATCTCGGCACGGGCCGCAGCAAATACCTCGACCGGCAGCGTATCGACGTTGGTGTTGGCGCGTATGGTCTTGAGCCGGATAGCGAGCGCCTGCGCGGGGGCAGCACGGGGTCCGAATCCGCCAATCGTTTCAACAAAGGTGCGCTGAGACTCAGAGCCACTTACGTCAACGTAGTACAGGGGCCGGTATGAGCCGACGTGCACAGTTTTTATGCGGGCGACGATGCCGAGGCGCAGCAACAAGGCGGCGACATCGTGCGCCAGCAGCGGGCTGCACGTGGAGAAGTTGACGTGTTCAGGGTAACCGCAGCCTTCTTTGTAGCGGGAAATCGTGCCCTCAGTGGCCCACATGTGACGCAGCAGCAATGCGATCTGGCTGTTTGACAGCGAAAACACGACCGGCGGCAGGTGCTTCTCGTGCGATCGCTGGCCGAAGATCCCAAGATCCTTGAGCCACTTACCTACACCGAGAGGCGCCCACCGGTTGCCGTTACCGCTGATGACCAACTGGTGCCAATTGCCTTTGCCCTCGTGCCGCGTTACCCGGCATCCGAACATCTCTGCAGCGCTGCGCACCGCGGCGCTATTCTCCTCGGAGCCCGTCGTATACCGCAGCGGCTGGTGCACAACATAGCTGCCGTCCCCTACCAGATGCCCGAGGAGTATCAGCCAATGATCCGGCCAGGTTTGCGTCTGAACCGGCCCCGGCAGGCGGCGTGCGAGGGCCAGTCGATCGCCCAACTTCAGCTCGCTCACCTTCGTCCAGCCGGGGCCCGCTAACAGCCTGTGCTGCGCCGTCGCGCGAATCGAGCGCCCGCTCGCCAGCTGTACCTTAAAGACTTGGCGGCGGCCGACGCTCCAGACCTTGTCGGAGCGCGCACGGGTTAGGCGCTGCTCCTCATCAATGGCCCACACCTCCGGCTCCGTCCCGACGAGACTCGCGATTGGTACGCGGCGGCCATCGGCGAGGCACACCAAGGTGTCGCCGGTGACGCACTCCCTCAAGTCCGACATCACCGGCCGCTTGTGCTCGCGCTGCTCGACGCCGCGATTCAGCTGTGACAGCGCGATCACCGGAACCTGCAGCTCCTTCGCCAGCGCCTTGAGGCCGCGCGAGATCTCCGCGATCTCGGTGGCGCGATTCTCCACGGTGCCCGGCACCTGCATGAGCTGCAGGTAGTCGACCACGACGAGATTGAGCCCGTGCTCGCGCTTGACGCGCCGCGCCCGGGCGCGCAGCTCAGTGGGATTGAGCGCCGGCGTCTCGTCGACGAAGATCTTGGCTTCCGAGAGCTGACTCGTCGCGCCGGTGATGCGCACCCAGTCCTCATCCGAGATGCGCCCGCTGCGCAGGCTCGAGAGCGGCACGCCGCCAACCGATGCCAGCATGCGCGTGATCACCTGCTCGGAAGGCATCTCCATGCTGAACACCGCCACCGAGGCGCGCGTACCCGGGTGCACGGCGGCGTACTCGGCCATGTTGATCGCAAGCGTCGTCTTACCCATCGACGGACGGCCGGCAATGATGACGAGGTCGCCGGGTCGCAGCCCGCCCGTGATCTTGTCGAAATCGGTGAATCCGGTGGGAAGACCGCGCAGCTTGTCCGGATTGGTGTGCCACTCATCGATCTGGTCGATGACCGCCGGCAGGAGCTCGCGCACCGGTCGCGCGCCATCGCGGCCGCGAAAGCTCCCATCAGCGATCTCGAACACGCGCTGCTCGGCCAGGTCGACCAGCTCGCGCGCGCTCTGGCCGTCATTGTGGTAGACGGCCGCGGCGATCTGTGTACCGGCCTGGATCAGCTGTCGAAGCAACGAGCGCTCGCGCACGATCTGCGCATAGGCGCGCACGTTGGCAGCAGTAGGGGTATCACGGGCGACCGAGCCCAGGTAAGCGAGACCGCCGGCCTTCTCGAGCTCACCTACGCGCTCGAGGTAGCCCGCGACCGTGACCGCATCGCAGGGTTTGCCTTCGCCCGCGACGGCGGCGATGCCGCCGAAGATCACCTGGTGATCGGGACGGTAGAAGTCCTCGCGCCGGACGACGTCCGCGACCTGGTCCCAGGCGGCGGGGTCGAGCAGTAGCCCGCCGAGTACCGCCTGCTCCGCCTCGACCGAGTGCGGCGGCGTGGGCGCGTCAATCAGTGCGACCGAGCCTGCATCACGCGCTTTGGCGGAACCGGCCACGGGTGAGCCTTGAGACTACTCTTCGGGAACGATCGCCACCGCCAGGGGCACGTCGATGTCGGCGTGCAGGTGCAGGCTCACGCTGTGCTCGCCCAGCGTGCGCAGCGGACCGGACGGCAGGCGCACCTCGCTGCGCTCGACCTGGAAGCCCGCCTTGGTGCACGCCTCGGCGATGTCGGCCGTGCCGATCGAGCCGAAGAGCTTGCCCTCGGTTCCGGCCTTGGCGTGGATGGTGAGCTTGAAGTCCTTCATGGCGGCGGCCCGGTCGGTGGCCGAGGTGAGGTGCTCGCGCGCTGCGGCCTCGAGCTCGGCACGCCGCGCCTCGAAGCGCGCGACGTTCTCGGGCGTGGCGAGCGTCGCCTTGCCCTGTGGCAGGAGGAAGTTGCGCCCGTAGCCCGAGCGCACCTTGACCCGATCGCCGATGTTGCCGAGGTTGGCGACCTTCTGCAGGAGAATGACTTGCATCGGGCTCGCCTCGTTAGTGCTGGTCGGTGTACGGCAGCAGCGAGAGGAAACGCGCGCGCTTGATCGCCACCGCGAGCTGCCGCTGGTAGAAAGACTTCGTTCCGGTGATGCGGCTCGGCACGATCTTGCCGGTCTCGGTGACGTACTGCTTGAGCGTCGCGAGATCCTTGTAATCGATCTGCTTCACGCCCTCAGCGGTGAAGCGGCAGAACTTCTTGCGGCGTGAGAAGCGGCTACCGCCGCCGCTGCCGCCGTGGCCTCTGGACATTGCCATGGGTCAGATCCTCGTAAAATTCGGTTGCAGTGTACTGCGCTTTATCGGGCGCGGGATGCGGCAATTCAGGGGCTGTCTGCCGCCGAATTGTCATCGTCATCGGCACTCACCGGTGACTCATCGCGCACGCGCTCGCGGCGCTTGCCGGCACCGTCGCCCTCCTCGTCCGCGGCCTTGGCCATCGGCGAGGGCTCGGTGATCGCGGCGTCCATGTTCACGACCAGGTGGCGTAGCACCGCGTCGCTGAAGCGGAAGGCGCCGGTCAGCTCATCGAGCACCTTCTGGTCCGTCTCGATGTTCATCAGCACATAGTGGGCCTTGTGCACCTTGGCGAGGGGATAGGCGAGCTGGCGCCGGCCCCAGTCCTCCAGGCGGTGCACATGGCCTCCGCCGGCAGCGATCATGCCCTTGTAGCGCTCGATCATCGCGGGCACCTGCTCGCTCTGATCGGGATGCACGAGGAAAACGATTTCGTAGTGCCTCATCCAGAGTCTCCTTACGGGTTGCGCCGCCCGGACTTAAGGCTTTCGCCGGTGCGGCAAGGAGTTAGCGCTGCAGCACGCCACTTGAGGCATCCCGCATGCGCCCCCTTTTAAAAGGGGCGCGAAGCATACTGAAAGACCCCGTCCTGCGCAATCCCGCATGGCCCCGGCGTGCTTGGCAATCAATGGCTTGGAAGAATCGAAGCGCGCCGGCGGAGCATCCGGTGCCTCTCTATATTAATAGAAGGGTTCCTCTTAATAGAGGTGTTCCTCGACCTGCCGCCAGGCGAGCTCTGCCGTCTCCCGCGCCCGCTCCCCGGCCTCGCGGGCGTGGCGGCTTGCCGCAGTCCCTTCCAGAACCCGGCGCAGGATCCCCTGGCGGATGCAGGCGATGCGAAACAGGTTGTAGGCCATGCAGAACTCCCACACGCGCGGGTCGATGGGGGCGCGTCCGCTGCGCTCGCAATAGGTGGCGACGTACTGCGCCTCCGACGGAATCCCGAGGGCTGCGAGGTCGACCCCTTTGAGCCCCGGCACCTCGCCCGCCGCAACCCGCCACAGCATGACGTGATACGAGAGATCGGCAAGCGGATGGACGAGCGTCGAGAGCTCCCAGTCGACGATCGCGAGCATGCGCGGCTCGGCGGGCGCGAAGATCATGTTGTCGATGCGATAGTCGCCGTGCACCAGCGCGGTCTCATCGCCGGCCGGGATATTCGCCGGCAGCCACACGAGCAGTTTCTCCATGGCCTCGATCCGCTCGGTCTCCGAGGCACGGTACTGCTTGCTCCAGCGCGTGATCTGCCGTGCGAAATAGTTGCCGGGCTTGCCGTAGTCGCCGAGGTTGAGTCGCGCATAGTCGAGGGTATGGAGTCTCACCAGGACGCGATTCATCTCGTCGTAGAGGGCAGCACGCTCGGCAGGCGCCATCCCCGGCAGCCGCGGATCCCAGAAGTTGCGGCCCTGCATGTAGCCCATGACGTAGAACATGGTGCCGAGAACGCTCGCGTCCTCGCACAGGCAGATGGGCTTCGCCACCGGCACGCCCCGACCGTGCAGCGCCCGCGTCACGCGGAACTCCCGGTCCACCGCGTGCGCCGAGGGCAGCAGCTGCCCGGCGGGCTTGCGGCGCAGCACGTAGCGCGCGCCATCACCCGCCGTGACAAGGAAGGTGGGATTGGACTGGCCGCCGCGGAACTGCTCGACGCTGAGCGGCCCGAGGAGCCCCGGGATGTGATCGCGCAGGTAACGCTCAAGCGCAGTCACATCGAACCGCTGCCGCTCCGGGACCGGCATCGTGCCTGCGAATTCCTGCCCGTCCATCGCTACGGGTATCTGGCGAGCTCGAGCTTGCCGATCTGATTGCGGTGCACTTCATCTGGCCCGTCGGCGAGACGGATCGCGCGGGCGTGCGCGTAAGCGCTCGCCAGCTCGAAATCCTCGCACAGGCCGGCAGCGCCATGCGCCTGAATGGCCCAGTCGGTGACCTGGCAGGCGGCATCGGCCGCGGCGATCTTGATCATTGCAATCTCGGCGCGTGCCGCCTTGTTGCCCACCGTGTCCATGAGCCACGCCGCCTTGTAGACGAGGAGCCGTGCCTGGTCGATGCGGATGCGCGACTCGGCGATGCGCTCGAGCGTCACCGACTGCTCGGCGATCGCCCGGCCGAAGGCCGTGCGTGCCTTGACGCGGCGGCACATCTTCTCCAGCGCCCGCTCGGCGAGTCCGATGAGGCGCATGGCGTGATGGATGCGTCCGGGGCCGAGCCGTCCTTGCGCGATCTCAAAGCCGCGCCCCTCGCCGAGCAGCAGATTCTCGGCCGGCACGCGCACGTCGCGGAACTCGATCTCCATGTGTCCGTGGGGCGCGTCGTCGTAGCCGAACACGGACAGGTGCCTGAGAATCGTGATGCCGGGTGTCTCGCGCGGCACGAGGATCATCGACTGCTGGCTGTGGCGCGGTGCGTTGGGGTCAGTCTTGCCCATGAATATGAAGAGACGACAGCGCGGGCTGCCCGCCCCGGAGGTCCACCACTTGCGGCCGTTGATGATGTAGGAACCGCCGTCACGCACGATGGAGCTCTCGATGTTGGTGGCATCGCTCGAGGCCACCCGCGGCTCCGTCATCGCAAAAGCCGAGCGGATCGTGCCGGCGAGCAGCGGCTCGAGCCACTGCTTCTTCTGCGCGGGGGTGCCGTAGCGCTCGAGGGTCTCCATGTTGCCGGTGTCGGGAGCTGCGCAGTTGAACACCTCCGGCGACCACACCACGCGGCCCATCAGCTCGCACAGCGGCGCGTACTCGAGATTGCTGAGCCCCGCGCCGTAGGGCGAGTCGGGCAGGAACAGGTTCCATAGCCCCGCCGTGCGCGCCTGATGCTGCAGCTTCGCAATGAGCGGCGGCTCCTGCCAGCGATCACCGCCATCGAGCTGCGCGCGGTAGCGCCCCTCGTTCGGATACACGTGCTCGTCCATGAAGGCGCCGAGGCGCCCGAGATAGTCCTTAGTTCTGGCGCTGGGTTCAAAATCCACGGCACTACTCCTCAGGGCTGCCACCGACCTCGCTGGCGTGCCGCCTCATACAGCAGCATGCCCGCGGCCACCGAGACATTGAGACTCTCGACCGTGCCGAGCTGCGGCAAGCGCACCAGGAAGTCGCAGTTCTGCCGCGTCAGGTGCCGGAGGCCCGTCCCCTCGGCACCCAGGACCAGCACCACGGGACCCTTGAGATCGCAGGCGTCTGCGTGCATATCGGCCGCGGCGTCGGCGCCGACGGACCAGAGGCCCGCGTCCTTCAGGAGCCTGAGTGAGCGGACCAGGTTGGTCACCGCGACCACCGGCGTCGATTCCGCAGCGCCCGCGGCCACCTTGCGGGCACTCGGTGTGAGCTGTGCGGCGCGGTCGCGTGGCACGATCACGGCCAGCGCTCCGCAGGCATCCGCGCTGCGCAGGCAGGCGCCGAGGTTGTGCGGATCCTGCACGCCATCGAGCGCGAGGATCAGGGGCGTCGCCGCGCTCTGCAACGCCGCGAGCAGGTCATCCTCGCTCCACGGCGCGAGAGGGGTGATCTCGGCTGCCACGCCCTGGTGCACGACGTCACCGAGCAGCTTCCTCAGGGCCTGGGCGTCGAGGCGCTGCACGGGTCGCCCGTGGCGCCGCGCCAGCTCCTCGACGGCCTGCACGCGTGGATCGTCGCGCCGCTCGGCGAGGCGCACGCTGATTACCCGCTCGGGATGTCGCTCCAGCATGAGGCGCACGGCGTGCAGGCCAAAAACCGTCTCGCTGCCTTTCATCGCCGCACCGCCGCAGGCCGCCGGTTAGGCCTCTTCCGCGAGCGTGAGATCGATCAGGCCCTCGATCGGGTTCACTGCGGCCACGACCACTCGCACGTGACTGCCGGTGCGCAGGCGTCGCCCCGTGCGCCGTCCGCGCCACGCATGACCGTCGTCCTCCATGACGTACTGATCATCGCGCAGGCTGTCGACGTGCAGCAGGCCGTCGACCGCGGCGTCGAGGATCTGCACGAAGCAGCCGAACTCGACCACCGTGGTGATGAGGCCGCGAAAGGTCTGGCCGATGCGCTCTTTGAGGTAAGTGCACTTGAGGAAACTGGACACGTACCGGTCCGCCTCGTCGGCCCGCTTCTCGAGTCTCGAGGTGCTCTCTCCCAGTGCGCTGAGCTCACCCGAGGAGTAGCGCGCCGCGGCGCCCCCCTTGGTTCCGAGCAGCGTGCGCAGTGTCCGATGCACCAGCAGGTCCGGGTAGCGGCGGATGGGCGAGGTGAAGTGCGCGTAGTGCCCGAGTGCCAGCCCGAAATGCCCGATATTGGTCTGCTGATAGATCGCCTGTGGCATGGCCCGCACCACCAGCGACTCGACGAACCCACGCTCGGACGGATCCTGCACCCGGCGCGCGATCGCCTGCAGATCGCGCGTCGTCACCGTCTGCGGAATCCGGCCGTCGATGCCGAGCGCGGCCAGCGTGGTGGTGAGGCGCTCGAGCTTCTCGTCCTCCGGCGTTCCATGCACCCGATAGAGTGTCGGCACCTTTGCCTTGGCGAGCGCCTCGGCGACCGCCACGTTGGCGAGAATCATGCACTCCTCGATGAGACGATGCGCATCGTTGCGCATGCGCAGCTCGATGGCGCGCACCCGCTCGGCCTCATCGATCACGAACTCGGCCTCCGCCGCATCGAAATCGAGCGCCCCGCGGTGGCTGCGCGCCTTATAGAGCGCGCGGTACACGTCGACAAGGATCAGCAGCCGCTCCGTGAGGGACCCAAGCCGCTCGCGCGCCGTCGGTCGTCCTTCGATGAGCGCCTCGTTGGCGAGCGTGTAGGTGAGGCGGAACGCCGAGCGCATCACCGCGGGGTAAAAACTCGCACCCTTTAAGTGTCCGGTGCGGCTCACCACCATGTCGGCGGCAAAGCACAGCCGATCGACGTTTGGCGCCAGCGAGCACAGATGATCGGAGAGCGCGGTGGGCAGCATTGGCAGCACGCGCGTCGGAAAGTACACCGACGTCGCGCGCCGCTGCGCCTCGTCATCGAGCGCCGTGCCGGGACGCACGTAGTGACTCACGTCGGCGATGGCCACGATCAGGCGGAAGCCCGCGGGATGCGGCTCGGCGTACACCGCGTCGTCGAAGTCGCGCGCGTCATCGCCGTCAATGGTGACGAGCGGCAGCCCACGCAGGTCGACTCGGGTATCGGCCTCGCGCGGGTCGACGCGATCGCCGCAGGCCTGTGCCTCGCGCAGCGCCGCGGCCGGAAACTCCTGTGGCAGATCGAAGCGCGCGATGGCCGACTCGGTGGCGAGATCGACCGGGCGGTCCGGATCGAGGCGCTTGACGACCGCCGCCTGCGCGGCGGAAGACGAGCCCGCGTGGCGTGTGATCCGCGCGATCACCCAGTCGCCGGCGCGCGCGCCGTTGAGATCCGCGGGTGCGACCGCGCAGCGCAGTTGCAAGCGCCGGTCGGCGGAATTCACCCACGCGCTACGCCCCTGCGTCTCCACGGTTCCAAGGAACGCCGAGACGCCGCGCTCCAGAACCTCTTTGACGGTACCCGACCAGCGATCGGTGGCGTCGCGTCTGAGCATCACGCGCAGTCGATCGCCGTGCATTACTCCGCGCATCTCCGGCGGCGGCAGGAAGACGCTCTCCTTGAGACCATCGACGCGCAAAAAACCATATCCCGCGCGATTCGCGCTCACGGTGCCTTCGACCGTCGAGCCAGACTTGAGGTGTGTGTTCGAGGGAGCCGCCCGCCTCCCGCCGCGTTCGGCGGCGGGACGCGGGCGGGCGGTGGCAGAAGGCGCGCGCCTGCCACTCGCGGGCGCTGACCTGCCGCGCGGCTTGGCAACGGGGGCCTTGGCAGGCGTCTTCTCGTGGCGGTCGCGCCGCCCAAACTTTCCTCTACGCGCCTTCAATTGACAGCCTCGGGAGCCGTGCGTACATTTCGCGGCCTTCCTCACCTGCCCGGGTGGCGGAATTGGTAGACGCACTAGTTTCAGGTACTAGCGGGTAACTCCGTGGAGGTTCGAGTCCTCTCCCGGGCACCAGGACCCCTTCCGCCGCCTTCCGCGCCCGTCCGCGCTCGTCCGTGAAATACATGTAACTCATTGATCTTGTTATCTTAAGTTGTCCATAGTCGTTCGCACCCGTTCGCCCCTAGCCGGACCCTCGCAACGGGTAAAATAGCGGGTAAAATTAAGTTCGAGTCCTGTAGGTTCGAGTCCTGGGGAACATTTCATGGCGCTCACTGACAAGGAAATCCAGTCCCTCAAACCCAAAGAAAAGAAGTACAAGGTTTTCGACGGGGACGGACTTTACCTGCTTATCCATCCTCAGTACGGAAAGTATTGGTACCTGCAGTATCACATCGCAGGGCGCCCGCATGAAGTCGCCTTCGGCACCTACCCGACGGTCACCCTGAAGGCCGCTCGCGAGAAACGCGAAGAGGCCCGACAACAGCTCGCCAGGGGCCTGAATCCTAAGGTCGTCAAGAAGAACGTCCGAGAGGCACGCAGTATTGTGTTCTCAGGCGTCGCCGAGGAATGGATTCAGATGATGTCGGCGCCCGCGAAGAGGAACGGCGACGGCGCAGTGCGAGCACCGCTCGACCCGGCCACGGTCAAGAAGCACCGCTGGCTCGTCGACACGTATTTGAACCCTGCCATCGGCAGATCGCCGATGGCGGAGATTTCGGCGCAGGAGTTCCTCCCACTCCTTAAGGAAATCGAGCAGCAAGGTAAAAGCGAGACGGCGCATCGCGTGCGCTCCCTCGCGAGTCGCATCTTCTGCTACGCCCACGCGACAGGTCGCGCCCCGCAGGGCGATGTCACCGCATCGCTGCGTGATGCGCTGGCTCCCGTAGTCGTGGCTCATCACCCCGCGATTACCGACCCCGAGGCGGTCGGAGAGCTGCTGCTCGCCATCGACGGCTACACGGGACTGCCTGAGACTTGCTGCGCCTTGAAGCTCGCTCCGCTTCTCATGCTCCGCCCTCGTGAGCTTCGTTTCGGTGAGTGGGCGGAAGTCAATTTTGAAAAAGCCGAATGGCGGATCCCCGCGGTCCGCATGAAGATGGATTCCCCGCACATCGTGCCCTTGAGCAGGCAGGCGCTGGTCATCCTCTACGATCTCAAGAAAGGCGCGGTCGAGCAGACACGGTTCATGTTCCCGGTGCTCGGCAGCAAGGAAGGCGTCATGAGCGAGAACACGCTCACCAAAGCGCTCAGGACTTTGGGGTACGAGCAAGACGTCATGACCTGGCATGGCTTTCGAAGCACGGCGTCCACACTGCTCAATGAGCAGCAGAAGTGGCATCCAGATGCCATCGAGCGGCAGCTCTCTCACTCACCCCGCGACAAAGTGAGGGCCGCCTACAACTATGCCGAGCACCTTCCGGAAAGACGTCGCATGATGCAGGCATGGGCTGATTATCTGGACGAATTACGCGAAGCTGCCCGCGCGCGAGCCTCGAAACAGAAGCGGCTGCAAACCTCTACTCAAGCAGAACCGCGGTTTGTAGTGAGTGATTGAGTTCGATCGGCGAGCTGGACCGAGGCGGCCCGCTCAGTAGGCCGCCTTCAATCGGCACCCGTCGCACAGTAGGCACGCGCGGTCGATGGGTGGCGGGCTAAAATCCCAATCGCCGCAACTCAGGTTCGACTGCCACCCAAGCCGCATCCGCTAGAATCTGATGGCCTTCCCGCGAGGGATGCCAGGCATCCAGAGAATGGAGCATGGATGAGGCATCGATGGGAGCCTCTGACATGGCTCGCGTGAAGAGTACCCGCACCTTTTGGCCCGCCAATGACTTCACGCGATCGCAGATTCTCTCAAGCTGCTCATTGCAACAGTCGGCGACCTCGATCATGGTCTGGCGGTGCTCGGGTTTCATTGACTTAAAAAACCAGTAGGCTCGCTCGGCAAACGGGAACCGCTGGCGATCGCTCGCGTGGGTGGCCTCTGCCTGCTCTCGGGCGCTGAAGAAGGCCTTAAAGTTGACCAGCCCGAACACAATAATCGTCACCGCCCGCTGACTGTCGTTGGTCATACCAATCAGCCGTCTCAGCTGAAGCTCGTACGCCTCGGCAAAAGCCTTGGCAACGTCCTCCGCCTCATCAGTGGAGGCGCAGCTTACCCAATCGACGTTGTTATGACCGATCCACAGCAGGATCAAATCGGGGACCGCTTCGCCGATCAGTTCGTCCACTTGATGTTCGAAGTGGAAGGTGTTGCTGATCCAATCCACAAAGGTTCGACGGCGGGGCTGCTCCACGGACGCCGTCGCGGAGGCCTGGTTGTACGCGGTAACGGCCGTCCTGGCTCCGATTCGGGTCACGACGCCCTGTATTGGGGGGGTTCCGCTGGGGTCGCCGTCGAACCAGTTGCAACGCGATGTGAACCAGAGGTGATACGCGATCTTGTGCCATCGCGCGATGTGGAAATTGGTACTGAGGCTGTCTCCGATTAGCACGACTCGCAGCTCGGTGCTCATCACTTCGCCCGTCTCCTGGCTGCATTTCGAAATGCGCATCGTCCGACGGCGCTTCAGACATGCGAGCGTTGAGGGAGCCCGGAGGCGGTCCACCGTCACAGACAGCCAGAGCATCGCGAGATATAGCACGACTGCGACGGCTGCAATTAGTGGCTGTACGTAGTTGCGGTTGGGTCCACCGTATGCAAACTGGTAGTGTGAAACTACGAAGAATGCGAAGGGAATGAGGGGCAGCAAGTAGTACGGAGCGATCGGGTTCAACCTTGCGGTGCGCAGGTATCGGCGTGCACCCACCGACACGGTCGCCAGTGTGGCCGCATGTGCGGCAGCAACCCAAGTACCCAAGAGGCTCAGAAGGAACACGGCGGTTCCGGCTTCGGCGTTGTGGTTGATTCCAGAATAGGCTCCATAGTACGGACCCACCCTCCCAGGGGGGCGAGGCGGATCCACGAAAGTCACAATCCACCCGTCTATAAATCGCGAATCCCGCAGCATCCGCTTCGCCAAGGTCGCATTGCTCGGGGTCAGCTGCTCGATCATCTGCGCACCATTGATGCGATCCTTGATGAGATCGTCGAGCAGAAATCCGAAAGACAGCCACAGGTAAAGCATCACTGCAGGAATGAACATATGCAACCATCGCAAAGGAACGTTATTCCCAAACACCTGCAGCGAGTTCGAGCGGCTGAGCACCAACAGCAGACACAGAAACGTAAACAAGGCCTGGAGTTGCAGATTCGAGTAAAACTGGTCGATGTTGCTACGGTACTGCTTCAGTCGTTCATCGAAGATGTCCTTGAGTTTCAATGCGTCAGCGGGCGCGTCACTCCGAAGTGAGATATCAGGGCCGGCTTTGAGCGGATATCGACCCGAACCCAGACCCGGATACGCGAGAAGGAGCGCCGCAGTCAGGATAGCGACGACAATCACAGGGCCAAAAGTGTGCGGCAACACATCGAGGGTCAACCGTCTTGCGGTGGGTCGCGTTGCCGTCTCACGAGGCGTACGCCGCGCGTTGGCGGGGAGATCAGGCGTAGTCACCGGTATTCACCTAAGTAGCCAGGAGCAGCTGCTCAAGGCCCTGCACCGTGATTTATGACGCGCTCGATTCGTGGTGGGGCGAAGATCCGGCGATCCGAAGTTAGGGCATTGCTCACGCAGTATTGCGTCAGGGCGCCTTCCCGACGGTGACGGCAATCTGAATGTTAGCCCCATGTATAGCGAAGCCCTTCTCGTTGATCTGCTTCTCAACGGCAGCAGAATCGAGCCCGATGCGGGCCTTATCCGGCGAGATCTCCAGCCGCGTCTTGAACGGACTGAGCTTGTAGAGATCTTTATCGAGGTCGGGCGGGAATTTGAATTTCTCCACATCCGTCCCCGCTGGAACCGAGAGGTACTTTCCGGCGTTGGTCAAGCTGCGGTAGATGTCGATCTTCATACGTCCCCCGACACTGCCCGGGTCAAACAACTACTTCTGAATGTTGGCAATAGTGAGCTCCGCCCGCACTTCCGGCGCGTGGGCCGCAGGTGCATCTCCACGTTGTGACCGCTCCGCCCCCGCCGACCACCCAACTCGCACTTCGTTCAGACTTGAGCGGTTGTGTCGGCTGACACAGTCGGCATTGCAGTCTCTTCCTACCGCCTCTACACAAGAACCTGTAAGGAGACGGCAGATCATCTCAGCTACCGCGAATCTCGTTCAGTAACCGCTCCCGCCCCTCTCAGGCTGTAACGCGAGTTCGAATCCCGTAGGGAGCGCCACAAAATCAATAACTTACTATGGATATGATTTGTTCGTACGAAATCCGTACGAAAAACCGCGCCAAATTCTCAAGCGGACTTCCACGGACGCGGCCAGACGGCGATGACGGTTTCGGCCTGATCGAGGGAGAACAGAAGAAAGCTGAGGGCTACTTTCGTCCCTTAGTCCGGTCGCAGTATCGTGAGCGCGCCGTGCACGCCCAAACTCACGCATTCCTCGTACAGTATCGAGTCATCTGTCCAACCGCTGCGGATTCTGGGAAACCACGTCGAAAGAGTGGTGCCGCGCTGACAGACCTTGCCCTCCGGGGCCGCACCTCTCAGCACGAGACGCGTCGCTGAATCCTCCGGGATGCGGTCAAGGCTGCGGAATGCCTTGTTTTGAGTGCTTTGCTCGAACGCAGACGAAGACCAGCACCAAGAGCGGCCGCCCGGGGTCCAACGCATGACAATCATCGGTGACAGGTCGAGCTTCGCGCATCGGATCGCCGTGGCGGACAGGGATGTACCGAATCGCTCTGACAACTCGAAGACTTGTTTCAAGCCAATTCTGCTGGCGGCAACCTTCCGGAGCCTCTCGCGCGGCAATAGCAGGCTAGCGGCAAAGAAATCCGCCTCATGCTCCACGTTGTCGTCTGATTCGAAGTCGGCCTTGGAGCCGTGCGCGGGCGCACCCTGCTCCAGGGCTATGCGATGCCAGTCGATGAAATAGTGCCCTAGCTCGTGGGCGAAACTGAATCTCGCACGCGGTGTCCCGGCCGCTTTGCCGGTGTCAAGGTTGATGTAGATGTGGAACCTGCGCGCCCGGCACTCCAGGTATCCATCGAAACAATCCTGGTAGTGTCCGAAGTTGAAGGTGACGCCGATCGCCTTGGCGATCTCTGCCGGCTCGACGCGAGCGCTGCCCGAATGCTCCTCCGCGACGAGCTCGGCCAGCTCTTCAATTTCCCGTGCCTTATCGACCACTGGTGCCTGCCCACTCACGCTCTGCTTCTTGTCTGTCCCGGTGCATCTGGGCGAGCATTTCTTCAGTAATTCGTCTGCCGTTCCGCGCCGCCGCGCGATAACCGCTGTCGTCCGGGATCTGGCCTTCGAGTGAGATCGATATCCGCAGGCCTTCCCGGAGCAGCCTCCGACCTCGTTCCATCATGGCCGTGGCGTCCTTCAGCTCCTCGGGAAGGTCTTCATCGTCGGCCGCTTCCCAATCCGCCTCCAGCGCAGACTCCAAACAGTCGAGCACCTTGTCTCCTTTCACTCGGATCGCTCCCGTACTCGGTCCGCCAGCGCGCGGATGCCAAGCCGCCGAATCCGGCGAACGTTCGCGACGGTTGTTCCGAGGCGCTGGGCGAGCGCTTCGGCAGAGCCGCGATACATGTAGCTACGGCCAGGGGATCTCTGGCGCTGCAGCACGGTGTATACCAGTACGGTGCGAGTGCGCTCATCGAGCGTCGGAAGAGCCTCTTTCACGAGTTGAATGGTCCTGCGGTCTCGGGCGAGGGACTTCCCGTCGCAAAGCAGGGAGGCGAATTCAGGGTCGGAATAGTCCTCGATGGGGATCTCGTCCTGCGCACCGGTGATCGGGCCCGGCCTGTTTGGATTTCGCAGGCAGTCCACCAGTAAGTTGCGAGCGATCTGCTGAAGCCACGAGAGCGTTCTCCGACCGCGGCCAGTCGCTCCAGGCTGGTCCACAAATGTGCCGGCCTTCTCGACAGCCTTGGCGAGCGTGCAGGAGGCGAGGTCTGCGGCATCGTGGCCCGAAGCCCCCAGCGCCTGGCAGATACGGCGGCAGCGGGCAACCAGTGCGGCTGCGTAGCGGCGATGAAATTCCCTGGCGGCAGCATCCGAGACGGTCCTCTCCGCGTCTCCTTCGCGGCAGGACATGTAGTACAGGAGTGCTCCATCGGTTTCCTCCTGCATATCAGTTGCGGTTGGAGAGGCAGCCCATCCCTGCGGTACGCAGGGGTTCCGAGTACCTACTGGACGCCTCCAGTAGGCGAGTACGCCGAAGCGTTATCTGCCCCGGTAACGCTTCGGCGTATTTGCCGAGGAGAGATGCAGCAGGGCAAGACATAGCAGGACTCAAACCCCCATCCCTTCAAGCCGACCCCTGGTCGGCTGGCGGCGTGCCTTTCTTCATTCGGTCGCATCGGTGGAAAGAATCCCACCATTTGGAAGGAAATCACATGGCAAACGACAAGCAGTTGGTTCTTCTGGTCGAACGCATCGAGCTCCCGGACAGGGCCTATGAGCTCGCGAAGAGTCGATATGATGACCTCGGAGCCTGGTTTGACCGCGAAGAATGCAGCCTGGACGGCAATGATCCACGCATCTTCGTTCAGGGCTCGTTTGCCCTTGGGACGGCCATTCGCCCGCCGAAGGAAGGCCAGCAATATGACCTGGACCTTTCGTGTGTGCTGCGCAGCGGCGTGACGCGCGCCACGCATAGCCAGCGGCAGCTGAAGGAAATGATTGGCCGCGAGCTCGAAGGCTATCGCGGGTACCGCCAGTTCGACGAGCCCGCTGAGGAGAAGAACCGTTGCTGGCGACTCAATTATCGCGACGAGCTTGGCTTCCACATGGACGTCGTCCCAGGGATCTCCGCCGATACCGCACGGCGCGCGGCGCTCACACTGCTGATGGAACAGCGGGGGATTGCCCGTCATCTCGCGCAGGACGTTGCTGCACAGGCGGTGTGGATCACCGACAAGCGCGTGCCCTCCTACAACCGCCTCAGCGCGGAGTGGCCCTCCAGCAATCCGGAAGGATATGTCCGCTGGTTTCTTTCGCGCATGTCGAGTCCGCAGCCGCTTCTGGAAAAGAGAGCCCAGATCGACGACGTGCCGATCTACCGGCGCAAAACCGCATTGCAGCGCGTCGTGCAGCTGTTGAAGGCTCACCGCGATAGCATGTTCGCGAGCGCACCAGACTCCAAGCCCACATCCATCGTCCTGACGACGATCGCCGCCGCCGCCTACGAGGCGAACGAGTCGCTGACCGACTCGATGACGCGGGTCCTGGATGCCTTAGAGGCCTTCCGCCGGTCAAACTCGGACATCGTGTTCAACCCGGTCAATCCGGAGGAGAACTTTGCCGACCGCTGGAAGCTGCCCGAATACCGGCCCCTTCGGCTCAAGGAGAACTTTCACCACTGGATCATCCAGGCGCGAGCCGACTTCCAGTACCTGATGAGCGCACCCGGTGCCGTTGCTCTGATGAAGCGCGCGCAGTCGGCCCTGAAAGTTCGTCTCGACGAGAATGCCGCAGCCGCGGCACTAGGCGCGGCCGCAGGACCCTCGGTTGCGAGTCAGCCACCCCGCCCGCGCCAGGTCAGCATCCAAGCTCCGCCGCGGCCGTGGAGCGCCGTCCAACGATAATGCGGCCGCGCACCGATGACATACGGGCGTTCATTCAGGCCTACCCGGATATGGCCTTGCTGCCGGCAGACGACCACCACGTCTCCTTCGCCGGCCGCTTTGACTTTCGAGCATCCTGGACGAACGGTCTCGAGGTGAGCGATGCTTACGAGCTCCGGATCGAAGTGCCCGACTATCCGGAGCATCTGCCCAACGTCTTCGAGACCGGCGGCCGCATCCCGCGTGACGCCAATCACCACGTTTTTCCCCGGAGCGGAAAGCTTTGCCTCGGCTCGGAGCTCCGGCTTCGTCAGGTCATCGGTCCCAAGCTCAGTGTTCTTAGGTTCGCAGACCTTTGCATCGTCCCTTATCTCTACGCCGCCAGCCGCCAGCAGACTACAGGAGGCTTCGTCCTCGGCGAGCTAGCCCATGGCAATCCCGGGATCCTCCAGGATTACCAGGACATATTCGGTGTCAGTACTCCGGCGGCGACAAGGGCCGCTCTCCGGGCGCTGGCCACTAAACCAACATCCGCCGCGAGACATCCTTGCCCCTGCGGATGCGGAAGGCGCCTGGCGCAATGTGGGTTCCGCGAGCGAATCGAGCAGCTGAGAAAACTGGCCCCGCGGAAAAGCTTCGAGGCGATGAGTAAGGCCCTGGACTCGGACTCACGAGGCGAAAAAGCATGATGCGCAGGCGCAAGACAGTTAAAGCCCCACAGGCTGCTCGAGTACCGCCGCCCCGGGCCGGGACGGCGCTCGTCAAACCGTCCCGTGCGCCTCCGGCCATCACGAGGCTGTTCCTGTACGTTCAGGCTGGCGGCCGCTGTGAATTCGACAATTGCAACGAGTATCTGTTGGAGCATGCACCGACCGGATCACCCGGGAACTTTGCCGAGCAGGCTCACATCTGGGCGTTTCGGGAAGGAGGACCGCGGGGACGCGGCAACGGTCGCCCGAAGAACCTGCACGGGCTCAGGAATCTCATGCTTCTCTGCAAGGCCTGCCATCACAGAGTCGACACCGAGCCCCAGGTTTTCACTGTTGAGGTCCTGCGCAAGTTCAAGAAGGACCATGAGGACCGAATCCACGGGTTAACCGGCCTTTCCAAGGACCGGGACACCGTACCGCTGGTGCTAAAGGGCCTGATCGCCGGTCGCGTTATGGACATCTCCGACGACGATATGCAACGCGCGGTTGCTCCAAACTACTTGAGGCTGCGCGAGAAGATCGAGATCGATCTGACGCACCACCGCGACTCGGCCGATCCGAGCTACTGGACAAGCGCCAAAACCACCATCGACGAGGGGTTGCAGCAGCTCTCGCGGATCAAGCCCCGCGGCAACAGATCTAGTCACGTGTCGATATTCGCCCTCGCAGCCATTCCGGTGCTCGCTTACCTGGGGTCGAAGCTCAGCGATAAAGTGCGCGTGGACCTATATCAACGCCACCGCAACCCCGAATCTTGGAACTGGCACGAAGGACAGGGGAATGCCCGCTTTGCCCTTGGCAAGATCAGCCAGGGGCACGGTCCAACCGGTCTGGCGATCAATGTCTCAGGCACGATCCCCATGGAGGCCATCAAGGCAACCGCCGACGAGAGCACGCTATATGAATTGCGCGTTTCGGGACAGGAGCCGACACCTCTGGTTCTCAACACGCGGGAAGATCTGACTCGGTTTGTCACCGCTTACGTGCGGGCACTCGAGACGATCCGAGCCGCCCACCCGGGGCTCGAATTGCTGCACGTATTTCCCGCAGTCCCCGCCCCCGTTGCTATATCCCTTGGGCGTCATATCCTCCCGAAGGTGGGACCCAGGCTCCTGATCTATGACCACGATAAGCGGTCCGGATCCATATTCCCCATACTCACTGTCGGTTAGCTGCGTCTTACGCAGCGCGGTTCTCGCCTAGGCTAGCTCTTGTGATGTCATGAAGCGGGATCGGGGCACGCGTTGACGTCGCTGCCCCGAAATTGTCGGGCCGACGTCGTGGTCATGCCGCGAGGCGCGACCAGCGGATTAAAAGACGCCCATCGTGCTCTTCACGACTCTAAGCCACACATTGGCCCCCACGCTAAGTCTTTGATTTCCGAAACTGGCTACGCACCTGACGCTGCGTCAGAAAGTGTGCCGTGGTGCCGCTGCGAGTTAGTCATTGCACTGAATTTGCACCGAGGGACCAGCGGATTTTCGCTCTTGACCTGCATTTGGTCCGAGCCGATTTGCGACAGTCTGCTGGTGTAAGACCGGCGGATTTTCAATCCAGAGTTCTTGTCTACTTTCGACCCCTTTGCGTTCTCAGCTCCTTGACCCAGTCGTCGAGCCTCCTAATGTCGTCTTCGACCACATCCGGGCCAGGCAAATCAGCGTGGACAGCCCCTGATTCATCGTGCTCGAAATCTGAGCAACGACTCATCTCCCGGGTTACAAGCTCGACGTCTGCCTCCGTGATATCGGTGAGTTTCTCCAATCTTCGTGTCTGAACCGCATCGCCAAATCTCACTACCGTCTGATATAGCAAGACTTCCTCAATTGCGCGCTCCCAAGACATACGGAGCTTCTTATATACATCCGATATACGTCGGTCATACTCGGTGCGGTTTCCTTGTTTCAATAACCGGCGAGCCTCGAGCACCTCCTCCCTGAGTGATTTGAGACAGTTGCTTACCGTCATCGCAACCCAAGGCGGACCAGTCTTCGCCTGACCGTGATTCCTCCGATACCCACGCTCGAGCGTGACCTCATGCGTTGGGACGTCAAGTTCGCCACCGTATTTTCGAAGCAGGTAAAAGAAAGTGATGTCATGGGTTAAAACTATAATCTGCCGCTCCTTTGCTGCTCTTATGAGTCGCTCCGCCACGCGCTTTCGATACTGGTGATCTAATGAAGAAACGGGATCATCGAGCACTAGGGCCGCGCGATTTCCGGTTGTTTCCACCTCGGCAAGCAACCCTGCCAGAGCCACGCAGGTGCGCTCGCCCTCACTCAGTATCTCTTCAGGCCGCACCTCGGGGCGCGCAATAAGCTTAAGTTCGACTGGGTGTTCGCCATGCTCACCGGCGCCAAGTTTTACTTCAACCGGACTCTCGGAGAAGCCTAGAAGGAGGAGATTCCTTTGGAAACTGCTGCGCAGACGGTCGGTTAGCACGGACGCAGCGGCCTCGCGCCTTTTGAGAGTAATCGGCTGAGTCTTGCAGTCATCAATGGCGCTCGCAAATTCTGCGGCCCTTTTCATCCGATTGATTTCAGCTCTGACGGTCTCTAGATGCGGTGATAGGACTGCGCGAGATCTTAGCTCTGCTCGAGTTAGCCCCATGCTCCTCCTCTCATCGTCGTTCGCTGCAAGACGCAGCCGATTCGCCTCATCCTCTATCGCGCGAACGTCGGGGCCCAGATCTGGGGGCTCGGGAAGTGGCGTAAACCTTCCGCCCGTACGACCATCTGCGAGCCTCAAGAGTTGCCTCCTGCGACGCTTGCTTGCAATCAAAAACGCGCGAGTGGATAGGCTTCTGGGCGAATCCATCAGCCCCGCCTCCCGCAAGCTCCCTCTCACGAAGCGCGGCAACGAAAGGGTTCGAACAGAGACAACCGCCGTTCGAAGTGCCGCGCTCGCTCTGTCGGCCTTCTGCTGCGCATCAGCTTTGACAAACTGTTCAAAGGAATGAAGCCGAGACACCGCCGCAGGAGAGAGTTGTTGCTGGCAGAGGACACAAACTGCGTCAGGCTTTAGCACCGGGAAGTCCTCTCCCGAATAGGCGTGGGTTTCGGAGTAAATGCGCGCAGATTCCCAGAGTGCTCGCCATACATCAGTACCAATGCCTGATAGATCCGAGTTCTTCGAAAAAGCCCGTCGGGCGACTTCCGCTACGTCCCGTGTCTGGTCGCGTTCGCGTACAAGCTGTTCGAATTTTGCAAACGCATCGTCGCCGACTATCATGTTTGCGGATCCAACACGCGCGCGCAATTCCTGAACCAACCGCCCCCGTGCGTCCTCCGCCACAGCGCGCCGCAATGGGTCATCCGCGAGAGCTCTGTCGAGCTCTCGGATGCGTTCCTTCTCAATGTCGGTCAGGGCGCACAAGATCTCTAGCTCAGAGATCGAACTCTCCGCGCTCAGGCCGGCGACGAATCTTCCGGCTGCGGTCTCGTCGTCGAGTCCAAGGCCTTGAAGCGAAGGCGGCCTCCATCCAAGCGCGTTCCTTTGAGTTCTAAGCTTGTCTCCGACTCTATCTATCACCTCAGCCAGCGCCCGAAACAGGTGAAGAATCTCAGGCGTGTAGAGAATTCGATTCGGCTTCTCGACCTGAACAGCAGCACACCGTGAATCGAAGACGTTCACCATCTTAAGCAACGGATCGCTTGGGGAGCCGTCTATCCAATTGTGGCGCCTTACCTCTCCATCGACGACAAATTCAATTGTTGCGGAGGCGGGTTGCCCGGTGTCCGTTTCAAAGACGTTCGACAGGACCCTCCCACCTGGGTCGCGCGCGTGGCAGGCCCTCTTGAGAATCCGAGCCAACCCTGACTTTCCGGACGCATTTGCGCCGTAAATTGCAGTGAGCCCCAGTAGTCCAAACGCCACAGGCCCACGGGCGAGTGCGTTCACGCGTGCCATGTCCCGAACGGCGGACACCTGCACGCACGGATGCTTGGTAGCGGATAGCTTCAAGTCGTCGATTGGAGGGACAGGCGTGGGCGCACCGGTATTCGTGACGTAGCGCGCGAGGGCCATCGAAGCAAGGTCCGTTACATCCGTGTCCGACAAGGTCCGCTCCTCAGCGAGCCGCCGAAGCGCATCCTGCTGCCAGAGCGGCAATCGCTCTCGCGCCCAGGCCACCAAGTCCGCGTAGGAGAATTCGGCCACAGCAAGCTCATTTCGCACTTTGAGCCAAGTACACCCGAACTCTACTCCTAGCTCGTATTTCTTCGCGGTCGCCACATCGCAAATGGTCTTCGTGGGCAGTAGCCTCCGGCGGTGCCCATGATCGCTAGCCCAACTACGAAGTTGGACGTTCTGACCACGAGTAATAACCGTGCGCCCACGAGAACCAATAGTCGACGACAGTCCTCGCCAGGGCAATTACAAACAGCACAAGTGCAACTGTGAGTGGTTGCACCGGGGCCTTGAGATTATCAAGTAGACCCTCCGTATACAGGAACGCAAAAATGACAAGGAGAGTGACAAAATTGATTTTCGCCCAAGTAAGCTCTTGCTTGCCTTTCTTAGGGCCAGAGAAGGCTAGGTGCGCGAGAAATCCCCAGATCGCGTCAAAGAGCATCAGGCCTCCAAATACGAGCGTAAACGTGACCGGTTCCGTGATCTTCACTGCGAGTACTATGAAGAGGCAGCTCTCAACAAACAGAATGACGAAGTCCGCGAGAAACGCGCCAGCCTTGGGCTCACCCTGACTGGGCGCGATTTCAACGTACGTCACATCCAAATGGCGCAACGCACCGTGGTAGAACGGCAGTAACGTTGAAAGGAATGCAATGCATAAGAGAAACGTGGGCAGCTGGAATGGCAGAATCTGGCCCCTCTCATCGACCAGTCTGAAAATCGCCATTGTCAGCGCAAGACCTGAAACTACCGTATAAAAATTCGCCAAATGCCGAACCGAGTTTTCTCTGGGAGACACTGCCTCTCCTTTCCAGTCAGTACCAAATCGTTGATGGGTTATTGTGTTCGATTGCATAGACGTGGGACGCATGCGCGCTGCAGACCTGGCGGAATGGACAAGCCGGCGTGCCCCCATGTAGCTTGGTGAGGTATTCGTAGCGCTCGGGCAACGTCCCGAGTGCACTTACCCTCTCACATTGCGGTCCCTGACGAAGGCACACATTTCGGAACAGATTCCACAGGAGATAGTGAAGGGTGGTTGGCTGAACACCCCCAATAGACTGCGCGATTTGCGCAATTGCTCTCTGAACACAGCTACGGATTGCCACGTCTTCGTCGTCGGTGACACTGCGATTGCCGCGCAGCTTCTCCAGAAGATCCTGCGAGACAATCTTAACGGTGCCGATGCGGAGGTGACCCCGAACTTCGTGGTAGTCCACAGGAGAGGGTAGACGATCCTCGTCGCTGAACGTCCATCCGCAACAGCTCTTAAGCAACGCAATCAGATACAGACTTTTCTTTCGTACGGGATCCCGATACGCGCGAAATTCTTGAAGGGCCTCGAGCAACGGCTGGTCGCCGCTAACCGCACGATGACCACTTCGATTGTAGGGTTCGCGCAAAGACCCCCAGCCATTTGCAATCATTACTGACCCTAGGTCCTGAAGTAGCGCTGCGCGACCTCGGGGGTCGGAGAGTGTCTCTCCGTGTTCATCGCAGGAGAACAATAGCGCAACATCTTCCGCGCTCATCGCAGACCATCCGCTTGGATGCAGCGGGAACCTGTTCACTTGCACGGCGGCGGTCAGTTTCGCCGACAGGTAGTCCCAACCGCGCAGCGCGACACCTGAAACACTACCGCGTAAATCTTGGGTCTGATGGCAGATTGCGACAAGACAGAGCACCAAATTGCAGGCACTGTCTTCGTCGAGATTGGGCAGTCGAAAGTCCTCTTGACTAGGGGGAAGAGGGAAAGCCCGAAGCACGGTCGCGATTTGATCGCAACGCCTGAGATCTACCTGAACAAGCTCGGGCATGCGAGCCTCCGCACGTCGACTGGCTGACGGTATCAGCCGCAAGCACCCTTGAGCCGCACTGAGGGGCGGTGAAATGGTCCGGTCAAAGGCGCAAGCGGTCGAAACCGCCGAGGCCCCAGCTCTAGACTGTCTTGAGACGTGAACCTATCTCAGGCCGGGAAGAGCCGGCCCCGTTGCTGCAATGCCACGCACGGCCTACTGGCGCCAGACGTGCGATCGGAACTGGGAAGAGATCGCTCGCACAGCTGACTGAGATCATGGCCGCCGTCTCGTCGCCGAAGCTGCGCACTTGTCCATTCGACGGATCAACGTCCCGCCAATCCTGAGAGTGTTTACGACGAGATGCTGGCCACTCGGCCAGAGCCCCGGGGCATCCAGGATCACGTCAGGCAGGGGACTGATTGTCTCCGTCGAATGTGAAAAGGCCGTGCTCGGACAAGCGTTTAGCCGTCGGTTAATGGCATACTTGTGGCCATTCCGGGTGGTCGGTTGCGAAACAACGCAGTCAATGAGTTCAAAGCGCAGGCCGCAGGCGGCGACCAAGGGTCAGGCTCGAAAGCACGTCAATCCGTTCCGCGGTCGTCCGCACCAGAGCGTTGCCTACACAACCCGATGCGGCCGCGTGTATCACGCGGACGCGGGCCATCTGCTCGCCTCGGAGGGATTTTCCAGATACCAAGGCAAGGTCAATCTGATCTTCACCTCGCCGCCATTCCCGCTGCGGACCAAGAAAAGGTATGGCAACGCAACCGGTGCCGAATACGTCCGCTGGCTGTGTGCGTTCGGCCCCATGTTCAAGAGAATGCTGGCCAAAGACGGCTCGATCGTCATCGAGATGGGCAACTCCTGGGAACCAGGCTCGCCGGTGATGTCGACCTTGGCTATGCGAGCACTTCTCGAGTTTCAGGCTACCAATCAGCTGCATTTGTGCCAGGAGTTCATCTACCAGAACCCGGCGCGGTTGCCAGGGCCGGCGCAATGGGTCAACGTCGAGCGGATCCGTGTCAAGGACAGCTTTACCAAACTGTGGTGGCTGTCGCCGACAACAAAGCCAAAAGCCAATAACCTGCGAGTACTGCAGGAGTACAGCGTGGCGATGCAGAAGCTCTTGAGACAAGGCAAATACAACTCCGGTCGGCGCCCGTCGGAGCACAGGATTGGCAAGACTTCTTTCCTGAAAAATCACGGCGGGGCCATTCCCTCGAACGTCCTAACATTTTCCAATACCCACAGCATGGACGCGTACCAGCAGTACTGCCGCGATCACGAGCTGCGCCCACACCCGGCTCGGATGCCCATTGACTTGGCCAAATTCTTCATCCGGTTTTTGACGGTCCCGGGCGACCTGGTGCTCGACCCCTTTGCCGGGAGCAACACGACCGGCGCGGCGGCCGAAGAACTGAAGCGGTACTGGATCGGGATCGAGGCGTCGGCTGAGTACGTCAAAAGCTCAAAGGGGCGCTTCAAGCGCGTCAACTCGATCAAACGCTTGAGAGCGCCGAGACTGGTTCCGCAGCGGGCGCTGCGGGCCGCATGAATTTTGGAGTTTGATCCAGGGAGAATTCGAATGGCGGCGACCTTGGAAACCGAGCTGTCGATTGGACCGAAAGCGATCGATGCCTATAGCCGGCTCAACTACAGCATGTGGTTTGCCCTAGCGGAGTTTGTCGACAACTCGACTCAGTCGCGGGTGAACTACGATTCCCTGCTCAACGACATCCTGAAGGAAGAAGGCGCGCCGCTGACCGTCAATATCGTTCATAACCGGCAGACGAAGGAGTTGTCGATCGAAGACAACTCGATCGGCATGACCAAGGACGATCTGATCGAAGCTCTCAAGATCGCGCACGCGACGCCCGACAGCAAGGGCCGGTCGAAATACGGCATGGGTATGAAAACGGCGGCGTGCTGGCTCGGCACGAGATGGAAGGTCATCACCTGCGAGTTCGGCAGCGGAGAGGAATGGACGGCCGAGGTGGACGTCGATGCCATCACCAACAGCAATGCGAAAGTGCCACTGACGATGCGTCCGGTGGACCGCTCTTGCCACTACACCAAGATCGTGATTAGCGGTCTGCGCCGCGTAATCCAAAGGCGGACTGAGGAGGTCATCATGACCTACCTCGGCTCGATGTACATGTTCGACCTGCGCAAGAACGCTGAGGGTAAGGTCGCCCTGAAGCTCACCTACAACGGCGATGAGATCGTGCCGCCGGACGAGTCCGACTGGGACACGGACCCCGATGGCAAGCCGATGATGCGTATGCTTCCGACAACGCAGATCGGCAATAAAACGCTGACGGGTTGGATCGGCGTCCTGAAGAAAGGCGGTAGGAAATTTGGCGGATTCTCGCTCTTTCAGAACAACCGCCAGATCCAAGGCTTTCCGACCGCATGGAAGCCCAAAGCCATTTTTGGCGGCGTCGATGACGAAGGTGCGAACAACCTGATTGCTCAGCGCCTCACAGGTGTACTTCTCCTAGACGGGTTTGTGGTGTCGCACACGAAGGATACGGTTCTCTTCCAGGAAGATGAAGAGGACGAGATCGAGAAGTTCCTGGTCGAACAGAGCAAGGACTATCGCGACTACGCGCAGCGCCGACGGGGGCCGCGCGGACAGGCCTGGTCGAGGGAGAAGGTGCGGGAGCTCGTGGAAACGATGCGGGAGGAATTCACGAGTACGGAAATCAAGGATGCGCTCAATACTGCTGCGCTGCCGCCCGTCGACGTCATAAACGCGAACAATCAGCAGCAGGTGAAGAATCTGACGGCAAACGATCAGGTCGCAAGGTTGGACATACTGCCTGACCTGACGATTGTGGTTTCCGTTAAGGAAGCTAGCGAATACGAGCCTCATCTGACGCTTACAACCGGCGCTGAGCCTAGCGTCATGCACGTGATCATTAACGGCCTGCACCCTTACTACCAGTCACTCGAGACCAAGGACTCGGTTGATGAGTGCGTGCAGCAGTACATCTATGACGCGGTCGCCGAATACAAAACGAGTAAGCTGATCGGCCGGGTAAACCCCGACAGCGTACGTCGGCTGAAGGACGGTTTACTGCGCTCAAGAAGCGTCCGACTCGATAACGCGGCTGCCGAGACGCGGGCAAAAGCGGAAGCCGAACTCTACGAGGCTAAATAGGAACGGGGCGGTCCTCGAAATACGCCCGTGCCGAAACTGACGCCGCGCGGCTGGCAGGAAGAGGCCCTCTACAAGTGGGAGCGTGCGGGCCACCGCGGGATCGTGAGTGTTGTCACCGGCGGCGGGAAGACGATTTTCGCGCTTTCGTGCATCGACGAGGTCAAGCCACGGGCGACCTTGATCGTGGTGCCCACGGCTGCCCTCCTCGATCAATGGTGGGAGGAAGCGGCGAACTACTTTGACCTTGACCTCGACGAAATCCACGTGGTAACCGGCGTGGCAAAGCTTCGTTTAGGGGCCATCAATCTGGCGGTCATCAATACGGCGGCAAAGTTGCCGGAGCGGACGAAGGAGGTCGATTTTCTCATTGTCGACGAGTGCCACAGGGCGGCATCTCCACAGTTCCGGGCGGTCTTAGCCCTGAAAACGCAAGCCTCCCTTGGCCTTTCCGCCACGCCGGAACGCCCGTACGACGAAGGGCTTTCCGAGGTCCTTATCCCAGCTCTCGGCGACGTCATCTTTAGCTACGACTACGCCGCCGCGTTGCGCGATAAGGTGATTGTTCCCTTTTCGCTGAATAACATTGTCTTTTCGCTCGAAGAGGATCGTCAGGCCGCCTACGACAAGCTCACCCGCTCGATTGCGAGATCCGTCGACCGGTACGGCGTTGATGCGGAAGAAACCGTCACGCTCTTTCTTAAGCGCGCGCGTGTCCTCAATCTGAGCCTGAACCGGGTCCGGCTGGCCTTAAAGCTCGTCGCCGCAAATTCGGGGAAACGCATCCTCGTGTTTCACGAGGACATCGAGGCCTGCAATCTCATCCACGATATCTTGGACCGCAACGGCGTTAAAAGCGGCGTTTACCACTCGAAGCTGCGGCTACGTCAGCGCGTTGAGGTTCTAAGCCAATACCGACGAGGCCAGATACAGATCCTGGTCACCTGCCGAGCATTGGACGAAGGGTTCAATGTGCCAGAAACGGAGGTGGGCATCATCGCGGCCAGCACCGCGACGCGACGGCAGCGGATACAGCGGCTCGGGCGCATCGTCCGGCCCTCGATAGGGAAAGAGCGAGCGACGATCTACACGCTCGTCGCTACCGCGCCCGAGATCGGGCGGCTCAAGCAGGAGGAAGAGGACCTGGAAGGCGTCGCTGACGTCGAGTGGACGCGCGCGTGAAGCAGTTTAGCGATAGCGACTGCTGCCGAGAGAGCGTGTTCCGTCAGCTCGACCCGACGGCGTTACTAGAGATCGAATTCGAGGCTGAGGTAATCAAGGCTGTGACTTGCCTGCTGCCAGACTATCTGTGCGGCGTGTTCGCGGGTCGTTTCGTGTTGGACAACGAGCGGCGCTCGGCAGACTTGGCCCTGATTCACAAGTCGTTGTCGCATTGGTTTGTGGTCGAGGTGGAGCTTACGTCCCATTCACTGGCGTCGCACGTGCTCCCTCAAGTCCGGTGCTTGCGTTTCGGCGAGGCCGAAGATGACTGCATCACGAGCTTGTGTCGGGGCTTCACTGCGCTGACCCGAGGGCAAGCTGAGTCATTGTTGCGCTACGTTCCGCGATTCGTCGCCGTCGTAGCCAACCAGCTGGACCCGGTGTGGGACGCAACCTTGCGCGCACTTGATGTCCAGCTGCTCGTTGTGTCGGTGTTCGCGGATTTGAGCGGCCGGCGGGCGTATGAGTTAGATGGCCACCTGCATGTGCCGCGTGAGAGCATCGGGTTTGCTAAGTACTCAGCACCCGATCGCTCACTGCTCTTGCCGAAGGGATGCGGGCTGCCGACAGGCTCGCTCCAGATTGAGGATATCTTCGGCATAGCGGCGGCGTGGGTTTCACGGGAGGATGGGAAGGGTCTGTGGATCACGAAAGAGCATGGAACACCGGATCTGACTCATGGCTGCTACGTACAGGTAATTCGCACATTCGACGGGCGGATTTCACTCAAAATGTCGCGATAAGGTGGACTCATGCAGCGCGAAGAGTGGGCAGAAATTCTCGCATCCCTGGCGTCCCAACTTTCGGAGAATGAGAGGCGGATAGCGAAAGCAATGGCGGAAGGCAAGTCGACCCCCGAAATCGGCAAGATGCTCGGCGAGCACCGCAGCATGATCTGGCGCAAGGCGCAGCGTATACGCGCCCGAGCGAAAGGGAGCAGGTCATGAAACCCCGGCGGCCACAGCCTTGGACGTGGGCAAGGAGCAGATCGACGGGCCTTAGCGCGATCTTGCCGACTTCGAGATGCGCGCTCGTGTATCTCGGTCCCGGGGCTCGCTGATACGTCCTCGCAGCTCGTTTGCTATCACCTCTCTTTCCGTCAAGGGCGGCAGCATGCCGGCAACAAATCGCCTCACCTGTGCGGCAAGTTCCGGTCGTCCTTCGGCCACGAGGACGTCGCTGACTGCCCACCATCCTCGTTCGACTTGTTCTCGTGTTTCGAGCAGTCTTGCCTTGCCAGCCTCGACCCGCAGATTCCCTTTCAACAGCTCAGCCGCCACCGCCTCAGCTCGCGCTTGGGTGTGGCGAGATTCGTCGCGCTGTTCCGCTCGGTAGATGCCATCACGCTTCGCCGATCGATTTTCACCCCGCACGGCCCGGTCTGTGGCATTGGCGGTGATCCCCAGCGCGCGCAGGTGTCGCGCGAACTCGCATCTCCATTCCCGCAGTGTTGCCTTCCGAATGTGTAGCCGCACCCCCTGTTCGCTCACCGCCTTGACGACCATGTGCACGTGGGGGTGCGGTTGATCGGTGTGCAGCACCATTGCGTAGCGATGCTTGAGCCCGAATTCCTCCCTGGCAAAATTCTTTACCGCCGAGAGCAACTTGTCCGGAGGAGTCCCGGCCGGCATCGAGAACATGAGCTTGTGAACGAACTTCGGCGGCGGCCGTGTCGACCACGACTCGAGGTCGGCCTTGCGTCGGTGCTCTTCCAGGTCCAGATCCCAATCCTCCAGCAGTTCCTTTTCGATCCCTTTGCCCGACAGGCGCTGACCGTCGTCGGTCTCGATGTCCACCTCTCCTCCTCGATTCAGATAGCCGAGATGACGTCCGATCGCTTTGAGGTCTTGCCCTCCCCGACTCAGCACCTTGACCATGACTTCCGGGGTGCGTCGCGCGGTGCGCTCAATGAGCCCTGTTTCCTCATGCGACAGGTGGTCCCGGCGACTTGGCCCCCGACGGGCATAGGACGCAATGTCCAACAGCGGCCTTGCTCCGAAATCAGTGAGTCGTGTCGGCATACCCCTGTTCCCACGAGTTCTGGTTTGCCCGGAGCAACGCCTTCACGTGGTCGCGAAGCGCCTCGGCCACTTTGAGCATCGACCTCAGGTCCTCCCTTCCAGGCCCACCTGGCTTCGCGCCTTGGTTGGCGGCTCTTGCGATCTGATTCAGGTTTCGTCCGATGGCGCCTAGCTCCGCCACGGATCGCTTCAGTGCAGCGAGTTCCTCCTTGGGGAGGGGTACCAGGTTCCGCAGATGCGATCGGACGAGAACCGAGACGTAGGTGGCCGAGGGCATACCGCGAGCCGTCGCCCTGCCACTCAACAGGATCCGATCCTCGGGCGCCAGCCGGACGCTCAGCCGGGCATCACGACTCACCTTCTCCAGAGCTTCGAGCTTCGGGAACCCCTCTGCCGCGGACCTGCGGAGGATGACCTCGAGGAGCTGCCGGACGAGCGCGGATTCGGTGATCTGCTCACGCTCGGCGAGCACCCGCAGGAGCGTCTTCATCTCCGGTGTCACGCGAGCAGCCACAAAAGGAGGCGCAGCCATGATCACGGAGTGTTAAACAAGAGCAGCCGCGAGGCTATCCTGCATTTCCTTCCACTTTGAGCAGAAACCTCACACGATCCGCCCGCGCCACCACCCCGAACGATCAGAAACCCCGACAAATCCGGAGGCCTCCAGCAGTCCCTTCATACAGTTACGCCGCCGGAACAGGTGAGTTAGAACTGCTTCCCGGCGGGCAAAAAAAGAGGAGAGGACGCCGAAGCGTCCCCTCCTCTCCAGTCCTCAGGCCGCCCGAGCCGTGGCCAGCTCCCACAGCGCCGAGTTGAGCCGCACGTCCTCCCGGATAGCCGTGATGCGTCGGGTCCGTCTCAGGCGATTGGAGGCCAAGCGTCTCTGGAAGCCGCCGTGGAGGAGGTTCTCCTGGAGCACGTTGAACGTCCGCCAGAGGTCGTTCCCGAGGTCCTCCGGGCGACGGGCGACTAGGAGCTGACCGGGCTCGACCGTCCCGGGCGGGTCTCCTGGGAAGCGCAGTCGCAGCGCCTCGAAGGCGAGATCCAACTGGGCCAGTCGGTCGAGGTTGGTGCGCTCCATGCGCTCAATAGCGGTAGCCAGGTCGCCGAACCGCTCGGTGATCTGAAGCGCCGCCTCGACGACGTTGTCCACCACGTCGCCCCGATGCGCGACGCGCCAGGTTGGGAATGCCCCGGCGGACACCACCAGCCCGTTGGTGCATACCACGCGGTAGAGGCCCACCCGGAGCTGGTAGGCGCTCGTCCCGTCATGAGAGTTAAGGAAGAGCACCTCCGGTATTGCGTCGCGTAGCGCGATCGTCTCGAACCGCCGGCGCAGCCGGATGAGGTGACGAGTGTAGAGAGGGCTCCGAGCCCGTGCCGCCTGCCGTGCTTCGACCGGGAGGAACCCCGCCGAGGCCAACGCGCTGAGCACGCGTTCGGTCGAGATGAACGTGTATGCAGAGCTCATGCGCTGGTGGGCGGTCGGCGCGAAGGCCGCGGGGACCCGGTCGCGCAAAGCCTCTGCGGTAAGCGCGGTCTGCAAGGCGTTGCTGTGTATTGACTGGGAGAGCGTCAGTGACGTGCCATTGGCATTCATAGGTAACTCCTCGAGCGGAGTGAGAATGGGGCGGGATTGCCCGCGCAGGGCGCCTCACGCCGCAGCACAGCCGTCAATGGGCGTTAGCCGGCCCGAAGGGACGCAAGCGCGCTTCGCGCGCAGCCATTGACGGCGAGACCGGCGTGATACCCTGCGCGAGGACGGCAAGCCCGTCCTCTTCTTCTGTCAAACGTCTGCCGCAGAGCAGCAACCTTGAAATGCTGCCACCGCAGCCCCACATCGTTGCCCGTCCGACCGAGAAGTCACATCAGGAGTGCCACCATGGAACTGATCAAACTCTCGATTGCGGGCAGCACACTGCTCCTTGCGGCCCACTGGTACGCATTGATCCGCGATCGATTCTTGAGTTCGAAGTAAGCGCCTGCCGGCGGCGAGCACCTCGCTGGTGCGCCGCCAGCAGCGCGCTTGAATGCCCTTCGCTATAGCAGTCCATGCTCCGCAAAGGAGAAGGTGGACTCCGCCACGATCAGATGATCGAGCACCCGAACCTCAATTAGGGCAAGTGCCTCCCTGAGACGACGTGTGATGAGCTCGTCCGCTGCGCTGGGCTCTGACAACCCCGACGGATGGTTGTGGTAGAGAACGATCGCAGCAGCGTTGTGCGCCAGGGCGGCTTTCACGACTTCGCGCGGATGCACTGACGCCCGGTCGATAGTTCCGTGGAAGAGGTCCTGCACCGTGATGAGCCGATGTCGATTGTCAAGATGCAGTACCCCGAACGTCTCCCGGTCACAGCACCCCAGATGCATGCGCAGAAACTCTCGGGTCCGCTCGGGGGAAGTGAGCACCGGGGAGCCGCTGCGAAAGCGCTGAGCGATCAATGCCTGGGCTCGGTCAAGAACATCCGACGGTTCGGCCTCGCGAAACCCGGAAGCATCGCGAACATAGAGCGTGGTCATGACGGATACCTTCGAGATGAAACGGGGCGGGATTGCCCGGTGCCCCGCCTCACGCCGCAGCGCAGCCGTCAATGATCGAAGACCGGCTCAGCCGGCGCGCGAGCCCCCGAGCGCGTCATTGACGGCGAGAACGGCGTGGTACCCTGAACGGGCACCAGCAACCCGGCCCGTGGCACCCTTGGGCTTCGCGCTGTTCGCAGCGTGCCCCGACATCGGATCCCCATCAGCCCTCTGGGCGCGATGTCGGTTACAATTGCTGGGAAATGATGAGCTCCCCGATTGAGAGCTGGACCGCCCCGCCACCGCTTGAGAAGCTCGATCACGAGCGCATTGCAGCTCTGCTCGGGCAGTATGCCCCCGTCCAGCTTGTCATCCCGGTCGCCCAGCTGGCGGCAGGGGACCGAGCTGCTCTGGCGGACCTCGTGGAAGCCGGGCGGTGGATCGACCGCATATTTTGGAAGCAGCGATCGCCGGCGGGATCTCAGCTTTCCGAGCTAGTCCTCGATCATAAGCGACGGTTGCCGACCGATCTTCGGCGACTCCTGCGCCTGAATTTCGGTCCCTGGAACGGCTTTGACCGTGATCGCCCTTTCTTGGGGACCGAGCCGCGGCCGAGTGGCGGAGGTCTCTATCCCCCGGATCTGACGCGAGCCAAGCTCGAGAGGTATCTCCGCGAGCATCCGAGTGAGCGTCAAGCGTTCGTCAGCCGCACGAGCGTCATCGAGGAGGAGAGCGGGCGCCTTCGCGCAATCCCCTATAGCGACGCCTACCGTCAAGAGCTGGCGCAGATCCGGCACTCCCTCATCGCGGCAAGCGAAAAGGCGACCGACACCGGATTCCGGCGTTTTCTACGTGCCCGGGCCGAAGGCCTCGCGAGCGGTGAGCTGCATGGGAGTGAGGCCCTCTGGATCAATGATGTCCAGGACAGTCCTATCGACGTGGCGATAGGCCCTTACGAGGTATATGACGACGATCGGATGGGGCTCAAAGCCGCGTACGAGTCGACGGTGCTGGTGCGCCATTCGGCGCGGGCGCTAGACCAGCTCGAACAGATCGCACCCGAAGTTGAGCGCCTCATGCCTGGTGCGCTGACGAGTGCAGGCGGGCGCCGGCGTATCGTGATGGGTGTATATGATGTGGTGCACGTCGCGGGGCTCACCAATATGGGCGGCAAGGCGGTCGCCGCCACGCTGCCGAACGATGAGGACATCCGAACTCACGTCGGGGCGAGGCTGCTCCTTTTCCGCAACGTCATTGCGGCAAAGTTCGGCCCCATAGTCAAACAGATCGCCGGGCGCGTGCTCCGTGCCGATCAGTTGCAATTCGTGCGCGAGGATGCTTTCCTTGAACACACCTTGCTCCACGAGAGCGCGCACGCGCTCGGCACCTGCTTCGTCTGGCGTCAGGGGGTTGTGACCAAGACAACCATCAACGAGGCTCTCGGGGAGCGCTACTCGAGTATCGACGAGTGCAGGGCCGACCTAGTCGCGATGGTCTACCTCGATCTCCTGACTCGACGCGGCGTCTTCCCCTCACAAATGCGGAGCGTCGCGGCAATTACCTTCGTTGCAAACCTGATGCGTTCGCTCCGATTCGGGGTCGGTGATGCCTACAGTGAGGGCGCTGCGATCACGTTCTCGCACCTGCTGAAATGCGGGGGTGTCGCTCTCGAGGCGGACGGCCGACTCGCGGTCGACGTTGAGGCAACCCACCGCGGTCTCGGACAACTGGCTGCCCGAGTGCAGGCAATCGCGACGACGGGGGACTACGCGGCGGCGGGCGAGCTGTGTGGGGAACTGACGACCATCCCACCCGAGGTGCACCGGCTGCTGAAGCGGCTCGACGGAATTCCGATCGACCTCGAATTTGTCTTCGAGGACCAACCCGACTAGGCTTGCTTCGGTTCTTTCGCGCGCCGCTGCACTGCCGGTTGTTTCACGTAGGCGTCCACTAATGCCCGGGTCGCGTCGGCTCGAAGCGGCGCGGGCGCCTCCGGTGCAACGGCGCGCTCCAAGGCACCGATGGCCTTTCGATAGTTGCTGAGCGCATCAGCCGCTTTTCCCGCGAGCGCGGCCGCGAGAAATACCTCACCCAGTGCTAGATCGACCTGGCAATTGAGCCGCGCGTCTTGACCGCGTGCGGAGAGCAGGTTGCTCTCGATTTCGGTGAGAACCGCAGGTTCGTAGGTCCCTGCATCGCACTGGAAGGCCAGCCAGCCGCGCAGTAGGCCCGTGAGCGCACCCGCGAGACGTACCTTCGTGCCGATCGAGTCGTGCTCGCGGAAATCGCGCAGCTCGCCGATGAGCTTGTCTTTCTGAGCGAGGAGGTCCTTGGTCTCGCCGAACTCGCCTCCGTGGAAGGCTTCCTCGGCGAGTCCCTGGAGTGCCATGGCGGTGTCGAGGAGTACACGCGCCTGCCACAGTGACAGCGTGCCCAACTGCCCATTCCCGACGCCCAAGGCGACATCCAGCTCGCCGAGATTATCTTTGATGACTTTTCGACCGAGCTTGCGCTGACTGCAAGCCGTGGAGTAATCGAAGTCCGCGCGCGACACACGCGCGAGCCGGGTGTACGCGCGCACACCGCCCAAACGCCTTCGCCAGCGGACCTCGGCTGTCGTCGAAAGGCTCCCCCAGCGGCGCGCGAGGCATTCGTAGCATTCCACCGAACGCCGCTCATACCCCGGCAAACCGAGGTACGCGGCGCCCAGAAGCTCGTTCAGTTCGGCTGCGAGGCGTTGGTGTTCTGCGGAGTCGAGTTGCGCCGCCTTGCTGTCCAGAAAGCGCATTGCCGACTCCAGGGTGTCCGCCGCCAGATGCAACCGCACGACGCGGGGCCGGTCCGTGCCTGAGACGACCTTCGCCGCGAGGATCTGATTGTCCAGATACTGAACCGCGTCCTGCCGGTCCGCACCAGCCATCTTCTCCGGTGCGACCGTTCGAAGCACCTCCCACGCTCGGTCCCGTTTCCATTCGTCGATGTAGATCAGGGCTTCCGTACTGAGGAAGGTCGGGTCCAGGGGCTTCTTCGCGAGCGCCTTGCGTATCTCTTCATGCGCTTTACCGTATTGGTCCTTGTCGAAGCGACCGAGCTGCCGGTAGGTGTCGGCCAGGTTGTTCTGGTCAAGTGGCGAGGGCTTTTCGCCCCCGACCGTGGCCGTGCATACCAGCAATGCCTGCAACGCGCGCCGCAGATGTCGTTGCCGTTCCGTTAAGGATTGGGAGTAGTCGGCTCGGAACGATGCGACCGTACCGAGTACTTTATTCACTTCTCGACGGTAGTACTCCATGTTGCCTGCGTAAGGACTTGCCTTCCCCAGCGAGTCCATCTGCCCGAGAATCGTTTCGGCCTTGAGCACAACGTTATCCGCGATGCCGAGCACCGAGTTCAAAAACGCATTCTGTGTTGTGGACCCTTGGCCGAGCGCTTTCTCGACTCCATCCAGATACAGCGCGGCGAGCCAGGTGTCGGCCGCGGGAAGGTAGCCGGGTTGCTGGTCGACCCAGGCGATCGGCTCGAGCAGATCCCGAGCCAACGACCATTCCGAGGAATGTACATAGGCTGCGCCTCCCGCATGGACGGCCACCCGATCGTCATCGGTTTGCGTACTCCTGGCCAACGCGATGAGCTCGTCGCGGATGCCCGGCTTCTCCTCGAGCAGGTTCTTCAGCCGCGTCGCGTCGATGAAGCGTACCTTTTCCAACGCGCGGGAGAAGGCGACGAGCTCCTGCATCACGTCCGTTAGCCGTGTGGCAGTGCCAAATTTGTCGGTGAGAAGGACGAAAGCCTCCTTCGTTTTCTCGAGCAGATGAGCGTGCTCAGGGTGGTGTTCAAGCCACCAGCACGCGGCATCGTCTGACACCTGGAACGTGAGTTGCGCCGTCACGACGAGGGTGTCCTCCAAATCCTCGGACCCATCTCCGTCAAGATCCAGAGGCGACACGGTGAAGCGCGCTCCGCGATCCTCGTAGAGATCCCGTTGTGCGGGCTCCGACACCTGAATCTTTACCTTAGCGACTTCTAGCGTGACTCCCCGCTCGCCGATGGCATCCGTGACCCGGTCAAAGAGAGTTCTGAGTTTGTCGGAAAACAGGAAAAGGAAGGCCAACGCGACGAACGCCCAAGTAGTCAGTTTGCCGAAGACTGCGTTGAACCATTGAATCCCGATCGGCGTGTCCGATCCGTCTTTCTTCTCAGATGCGTTGCCTTTGTCGCCCGTCTTCTGATCCTTTTTCTGTTGCTCATCCTTTGCGGGGGCGGCCTGTGGCGCATTTCCTTTTTCCTTGCTGTCTTTTACGCTTGGGTCCGCGGCGGGCGCAGCGGGCGGCGTCCCCGCGTCAGGCGTTTCCGCATTTGCCTGCGGAGCGGCTGCTGCTTGCGCAACTCCTGCGGCACCCGCCGGAGTCCCCGCCAGCGCGGGCGGCGCTCCTTGACAGCAGGCGGAGGTTAAGAGCGCCACCCCTGCGAGCAGAGCGGTCGCGCTAAGCTTTTGGATACACATGGGCGGTCTCACTTCCGGTGGCCTAGCGAAGCACGGTCGCTATAGATGCTTGGTCGCGTCCGACGACAGTCCCCGCGCTAGGGAGCCTTCGCCGGACATGCCATATGCGCAGCGCGCTCTGTAACACACGTGCCCTTCATGCTGGCCGCACCGGTAGCGAACAGTACCAGCAACCAGACGCCCACCGTCGTTGCCGTCATAGTCGATGGCTTGCCCTTGAGGAAGGCCTCCCATCCTAACGGGGGCACGAGACCCGTTTCCTTCTCCAGCTGACTCAAGTACTCACTCATCTCCCGTACCCGCCAGCGGGTCACACCTGCTCCGAGGCCAGCCAGGACGACAAACGCTGGCGGGATCCACCATCCATAAATGAGTAGCTCGTGCGGCAAGCGCAGGCACGAGTAACTTTGACCGGAGGCGTCGACGACGAAACCCACCGATTGAGCGATGAGCCATGCGTATACGGCCGCGCTGGCAACGAGCGAGTACCGAAGCAACGTCTCGATGCGAGCGAGTAACGATGCGACCTCAGCCCGAAGCTGGCGGTACTCCTCCATGTGGAAGTTGAGCTGGTTTTGAGTCAGGGGCATGAGACACCTCACTTCCTTCCACCAATGATGGGATTGACGAGGGCAAAAGCACAAGAATCGCGATTCGAATGTTTCCCATAACCACCCCGAGGCGCACTTTGGCACTGGAAACTGATATCCGGCGTTTGCTTGCTCTTTGCGCAGAGCGCGGCTACGGGACGGCGACCGTCGGATCGTCCGCACGCACCGAGCTCCGAATCGCACCGAGATCTCGGGATCCCGCCCAGTCGAGGAGATTTTTCGGTCGATAACTCGCATTGCCCCGACAGCGGTCGAAGACGGACGCGTCGAGGGTCTCGTTGATCGTCGAGGTGGTGACGTCTCCGGTTACCGCGGGCTTGGTTCCGATCGCTCGATAATAGGGTCGGAAGAACTTCAGGGCCCGATACACGCCGCCGGCCATCATAGCGAAGGAATCATGCACATCAGCCTGAGCCTCATCTCCGTCGATCACGACGGTGCCCTTGAAGACGAGCCCGTGTGTCTGCGCCTTCTGCATGAGCCAATGCAACGGTACCTGAGCGAGGAGTCCGTTCGAATAGCCGCCGCCCACGTCCGCATGGGCTCCGACGAACCAGCGCTGTTCCACCTGGTCGAGCGGGCGCGGCCCATAGGTTGCCACGTCCTTTTGAACTGACTTGCGCCACAGGGTAGGCGCGAATGCCTCGCGATGCTCATCGATGGCGAGCGCGTGAAAGGCATAGGTCTCATTGATCCGCAGATCCGTTTCGAGGAAAGAGTAGTCGGAGCGGCTCACGATAGGAATGTTTCCGAATGGCACCCCGAGCGCCCCAACGGTGTCGTAGACCCCCTGGAAGAAAATCGGAATGGGCATTGAGTACTCGAGCAGCCACTTCTCCTCGAAGGTGAGCTCGCCGCGCGCCACGTTGGCGAGCTCGCGAATCGTGTGCACCGCCTCGCCTTTGCGGTAGCGGTCATACAGCTGACTCAACGAAACAGGCGAACCCGCCTTCAGCAGTCCGCATTTGGAGATGAGACCCGCCAGGCTTCGGGCCGTAAAGGCGCCGCGGCTGAATCCGAAGATGTAGAGGCGATCCTCCGGCTCGTAGTTTTCGCTCAACCACTGGTAGGCCTGGATCACCTCCTGGTCGAGCCCGTATCCGAACATGCCCCCGATGATCCTCTCACCGTGCTGCGTACCGACTCCCGCGCTGTAGTAGACAATCTGATCAGCGCTTGTCGGGCACAGAGCCTTCATGCGCCAGATATTCGTGTCGTCCCGCACAGTGTTCCACGTGCCGTCCAGAAAGAGAGCGATACGCTTGGGCATTGAGGTTGCTCCCGCGGCCAATCGATCATGCGGACTCTATTAGGTTTACCGTGCCCTAAGGCCCACGGTCTCGGCAGATGCGCCCACCCTCAGTGCGTAAGACGCGCCGCGCGGCGCGCGCACACTTAAGGTCCAGAACTGATAGTCGCCGTCAGGTTCAGGCGGTCTCCCCACTGCTGCTTGAGGCTCATGAATGTTGCCACGCTGCTATTGACGCCCCGACCGTTCGGCGGGATGTCCATGACGTGAGCTCCAACGGCAACGCAGCCTTTGAGCTGAAACGGCCAGTTGGCATTGTGAACCTCGCAGAGGCTGCGACCTGTCTGGCCTGCGGGAATCAGCACCGGCGTTCCATAGACGCCGACTGTCGGATTGTGGAACACGAGCGTCGGGCCATGGGCAGGCGAGTCGTAGGGCAGCAGTTTATAGTCTCCCTGGGGGATACACGACTGGTCTGCCCGATTGTCGTTCCACGGTTGCTCGCAGGTCGCGCAGAAAAGCACACCGTCGATCGACATCGTGCCGAAGGTGCCGCTCGCATTAGAAAGAGTCGTGCTGCGTACGATGTCAAAATGCATGACCCAAACCCCCCTTTGCGCTGCAGTCCAGACACTTCACCGCGATTCGGGACGTGAGCGTCCGTTTCTTGCTAAAACTCTTGGCAGCCACCGAGAAATCAACGCTCCAATCGATCACGAAGATCCGCTCCTCTCAACGCCTGTGCCATCCCCGTTCTCTTAGCCTGGTTCTACAGTCCGGTTAGAGTCCGAGGAAAGCCTTGGTGCAGGCCGTGGCGGCCGCCTGCGCGGTAGCGATCGTCGCGTAGCGGCGGGCATCCGGCGTAACGGCGTTCGGGATCTGCGCTTCGGTCGCCGGTGCGGTCGTGGGTAGCGCTGCCGCCGCGCTGGCGAGCATTGCCTGCATGGCGTTGGGGACGGCCTGTCCTAGACTCTCGAAGACACCGGGGTCGGGCTTGTCGAGGGTCGAGGCGAGGCTCGCGGGGCCATCGTTGTTGGGAGCAGCGAGACTCAAGGCCGGCGTCAGGCTCGGTGCGACGTTGTCACGCGCCGTGAGCTGGCCGCCTAAGGAAAAGACCTCGCGCACTGTCTTGATGATGGAAGTGTGGTCGAAGGGCCGCCCGGTGCGAGGACCGTCGCCGACGGGATAGCCGGGCGAGCGAATCCGGCTGCCAGGCGGGATCCAGGGCGAGACCAGCACCGCCGGCACTCGCACGCCATAGGTGTCGAACGCAAACTTGTACTTGGTGTTCACGTTCGCGTCCGGAGGCGTCGCGGGCGGCGGCGGGACATGGTCGTAGAGGCCGCCGTGCTCGTCGTACGTGATGACGAGGAGCGTGTTTTTCCAGCAACGGGAGCTCCGCACCGCGTTGTAGACCTGGACGATGAGCTGTTCGCCGTAGAGCACGTTATGCGGCGGATGCTGATCGTTCGGGTGATGGTTGATGAATAGGTTGGCGAAGTACCGCGGCTCGATGAAGGAATAGGAAGGCAGCACACCGGCATGCGCGTCCGCGAGGAATTGGCCGAAGAAACGGTAGTGGGACGGCGCGTAGAGCCAGACGTCCCGAAGCAGGATCGACTGCGGCATGTCGTGAAAGTAGACGCGCCAGTCCTTCCGGTTGTCCTCCAGTCTGCGGAAAATGCTCGGCGCGTCGAACGGCATCGGAAAGGTGTGATTGTCGACATAGCCGAGGGCGGTACCTGTGTGGGCGAAGAAGCGGTTGGGCCAGGTCTGACACGGTGCCGAGGCATACCAGTCGTCGCACACCCCAAATGCCGTCGCGAGATTTGAGATCGACGGTATTTGCCTAACGGGATCGAAGTAGTGCATGACGGCGCCGGGATCACGATAGCCGGACGACGGCTGCGGAGCGCCGTAGTTCTGCGCGAATCCGGCCATGTTCGCCCGCCGATCCCTTCGATCCCGATTGCCGAAGAGCTGTTCGTTCATATCCTCGAAGAGCTCGTACGGGTCGGGATCGGGGATCGAGAAGGCTGCGGGCGTCATATTGGGATCGTTCCACACCCCATAGGTGAGACCGTAGTAGTTAGTCTCGTTGAGAGTCAGACCATTGAAGGCCCCGCTCGGGGGGTAGAGCCGGCCCAGCATTGAGTCGAAGGAGCGGTTCTCGAGCATGAGGACGACGACGTGCTGAATGTCGGCGGGCATAAGTGGCGTGGCCAGAGTGTGTCGTGGAGTCAGTTCTTCGAGTCAGATCAGGTACTCAACGCGCGTCCTTCTGAATCAGTTGTTCTTCTCGGGATACTTGAAGCCGACGTAACTGGCCCCGCTCAAACCCATCAAGGCAAGGAGCGTCGGGCTGAAATCCGGCGGCATGGCGAGATCCCGGTACACCCCCACGATAAAGACCCCACCCAGAGCCAGCGTCCAGAAGACCACCTGGAGTCGGTGAACGGTAGGCCCGTTTAGGTCGGTGGTGATGTCCTTGAAGAAGCACTCGCTGCGGAAGGGACGGCTCTTGTCCTGATAGGTCCGGATGACAATCTCGCGGTCTTGAATCGCAGCGTTGAGCTGGGTCATCTCACGGTCTGCAGCGTCGGCGAGATCGGCTGCGTCCTTGGCGGTCTTGGCCGCCCCCGCCTTCTGATCCGCTGAGGCAGCGGGATTCGCCGCCATGGCGTCGGAGGCGGTCTGCGACGCCTCGGCGGCCGACCGTGCCATCCGTGCCTTAACCTGCGCTGCCGGAACCTGCGGCTTCAGCCCTGCAATTTCCTGCTCCACCCGAAGCACGTCGTCATAGGTGTTGAGTCCGAGCGCTCGCAGCGCGCGGTTGGCCATGTCTGCGGGCGAGTCCTTGAGAATATCGACCGCGACCGCAGCGAGCGCGGTGCCCGAGGCGATGCCCATGAGGGCCAGAGCCTGCGGGCTCACGGTGTTGTAGTCCCAAAGCATGACGTACAGAAAGATGAAGGCGGTGAAGATCAGCACAAACCAGAAGGCCATCTGGCAGCGCGCCAAGCTGTACGGCTGCTCCGTTGCGGGTAGCTGAGGCAGGAGGTCGTCGCGGAGTGTCGTGGTAGTCCTGGCAGTACCCACGACCAAGACAAGAACGAGTCCGACGCTCGCTCCCGCTATCCACAGCCATAGACATTCGAAGATCTCAAGCTGGAAGGTCGCGTTGCTCCCCTCCCCTTCGATGCTCACCTGGGTCGTCTTATCCCTCTCTCTCACGCCCAGTGCGACCGTCACGGTCCTGTGGGACGAGGTCGGAGATCCAAGAGCGCGCCCCCAGACGGCCTTGTTGTTCGCGTTGCGCGTAAGGAGGAATCCGAGCGCCTGGTGCGCGTCGTTGTATACGGCGCTGTCGAGACCCGGCACCTCGCGGCCGTCGAAAAAGAGTGCATACGCGCTGGCGTCGAGCGCGGGAAGCTTCGCGTCGGTGGGTGGAGTCGCCTGTGAAGCGGGCTCCGCGTCTTTGTCCCTTGATGGGCTAGTCTGCGGAGGCGCCCCGACCTGCTTGTCCTTAGATGATGCGTCCTTTGAAGCAGCCACTGGCTGAAGATCGGGCTTTTTGCACAACTCCTGGATTCGCTTAAGTCTTTGAGCCTCCGAGTCGAGTCGATCGGCCGTCGTTTTGAGCACGACCCACAGCAGGTCGTTAAGCCCAACCTCCGAGGAACTTTTACCGTCGATTGCGTTTCCCTTGTCGTCGCACAGCCCAAGAATGCCCGTCACCTTGGGTGGCGACTTGGTGTCGGCATTGTTGCCCGGGGTCGTCGGGGGCACCGCGCCTTGCTGCGCCGCGGCGGATCCCGCGGGCGCTGCGGTGGATGCGGGCGCCTGGCCCTTTCCGGCTGGCGTAGTCGTGTCTGCCGCGTAAGCCGCGGCGCATGCTATCGAGGTGAGAGTCATCAGCGCGAAGGGGCGCCGCACCAATTTCTTCTTCTCCATGTTACCCCCGTGCCCGTCGGATCGTATGTCGACGTCTCTTAAGTCTCTGTTCTCGTCGCGCTGCGGATCTCAATACATGAGAGAAATCTCACGCCGGTATGCTGTTCGTGGCAGTGGACGTGCAGTTCGAGATGTGAGCTTATGCCCCCCTCGTTCAGACGCCGCAGCCCGGCCGAACTGGCTCCTTAGATCTGTCTTGGGAAGGCTGGGTATCTCGCGAGAAGGGGCATTTCTGGAGCTCGAGCCCGACCTCGAGTCCGCCGCCAGCCAGCGCCCGGCCGAGATCCCTGGGGCGACGCTCGCCGCGAGACAACGGCGGTTTGGGGCGTGAGAGCCAGATTATCTACAATCGAGGAGAAGCGCCCAGCTCATCTGGGGCGCGGCGTGTGACTGGGATGCGGCGCAGCCTGACCTTGGATATCCGGGTTCTTCGCGGAGCCTCGCTCGGCGTCTTCGTGATGACGATGACGTTCTACCTCACGGGGAAATGGGTCCTGGGGGTTTCCGCACTCCTTGTGTCACTGTGGCACGCCGCAGTGCTCGCATTGACACGCCTCGGACGATTCTTCCCTCTGGCGATGAGATCGACCTCGCTGCGAGAACCCTGAGATTCGTGAGGCTCCCGGGACAGATAGTTGGGACGGGGGCCGCTTAACACAACGGACGGCGACGCCTAGATCGACGTGGGCGTGTCCCCCGCGACCCAATCGGAAAGATCGGGCGCCGTCGCGGGGGATACGAGAGTGAAAGCATCTGTTCGGGCGCTCGCCATCATCACCGCGGTCGGCGCCGCAACGGGCCACGCGGCCACTTCGAGCTCATCCACGCCGGCGCTGACATCGGCGGGGGACGCGATCAAGGAGGGCGACGAGATCCGGTTGTCGGCCGATGCGCCGGTGTTCCATTCTCTGGACACGACGAAACAGCAGCCGTTCTGTGTGCCGGCGGGCTCGCGTTTTCACGTCAACCATATTGACGCTCCGTCTTCGAAAATCGGCGCCACGGATGACAAGGGCAATCCCGTCACAACGTCCGCGACCGTCAAGAAGAAGCCTGACGGCAGCACGGAGACGACGATTCCCGCCACCGGGAACGTGTCGCAGGTCACCCAGGTGACGTCGGACACTTCCCTGTACGTCTACGTCCCGACGGCAGAGGCGGCGGCGAACTATACCCTGCTCCACTGGTGGCGAACGTGGTTCCCGCCTTTGAAGATTCCTGCGACCGAAAGCAACTGCACCAGTTCCAACGAAGCAAGTAAGACTCCGGTAGTCGCCGCCGGCACCGAATACACGGTGAGTGCGCAGGACCTCCAGAAATATGGCAGCGTGCGCGCGGGATTTACCTGGGGCGCGATGGTGATCCCCTACAAGTTCGAAACCTCTGATCATTCATTTCAAGCGGTGCCAACGGCGGCGGGCTATGTTGGATATGAGGGTTGGTGGCCCGGCGTGAGCTTGGCGCACGTGCTAGCACTCGGGGGTGGGGCGAGCAGCTCAACACAAAACGCGCCGTCGGGCTCGCCCCCTCCTGCCAGCGGTGGCTCGAACTCCTCATCCGGCACGCATGCGACCTACACGATTGCCCTGGGCGAGATGGCGACCCTCGGAGGAAGCTTCAAGGCGGGCGTGCTCGTCGGAAGGGACTACCAGGGTGCCAATACGGGATTCAAGTACGAGGGCAAAACCTGGGTTGCGGTCTCGGTCGGTGCGGGCTTCTAGGAGAGCAGAAGAGGACCGGCGCGTGCGCGTGAGTGATCGCCGCGCCGGTCCGCGCTCACAGCCGTGCTGGGGCAATTGACAGGCCGACACCCGAGGCGGACGAGCGTCTTGGGATGGGAACGCGGAAGGGGTGGATCCAAATGGTTTTGTTCGTCTTGGTTTTGTTAGGGCACGTTCGGTCGTAGCTCGGCGGCGAGACGCGCAGCTCGCTCCGGAGAATCCCAGAGATCCCGGGGCGGACGGCTGTCGCGCATAGCAGAGACGGAGTGTTGCGGCGCAACAGCGTCTCTCTCCAATCCCCCTCTGATGAGATTGAAGTGCCTCTGGCAACAGAGTCCTAAGAGGCCTGCGGTGGATCCCTCAGCGAATCTGCTTCGGGCAGAGTTTCGGGACGCAGCCGCTGACCATCCATCTCCGACGAGAGGGAAAGTCATGTCAAGTCCACTTGAGGACAAGCGCCTGTCCTACGCAGAACCTCGTCTGCTTCGACTGGCCCGAGTCTCCTCCCGAAGTCGAGCCCTTTTCAGGGGCATGCATGCCGATCCCCTTCTTCGTGAGCAATTCGTTACGGACCCGGTTCAAGTCTTGTCAGACTACGTGTACGACTGGAAGGTGGGGCCTTCTGATGCTTCGATTGCGAACCGGCTGGTTTATTCGGTTCTTTCGAGCCGCACCATGCTCCGCTGGCTGGTTGAATACTCACGCGAGGCGGGTCACCGAAGCGTGTCGCGCGCCGGATTCTTAGAGCACTTCGGCCGCGCGGTGGCTGAGTCAGGGGATTTCCGAATCGTTTTTGCCTTGCTTGCTAGTTCGCTAACCATCGAGCGCTCAGGCGCCATCGAGGCCTTTGAGTCGTTCGTGTTTGCGCTCCTTCAAGTCTTCAATGACGGAATGGGCCGGTTCGGTACCGCAGCGGCTAGTGGCGACACCAGCGGCGACACGGGCGGTAACACGGGCGGTGGCGACACCGGTGGCTCAACGGGTGGCGACACAGGCGGCTCAACGGGTGGCGACACAGGCGGCTCAACGGGTGGCGACACAGGCGGCGGCGACACCGGGGGCTCAACTGGCGGGGACACGGGCGGGTCGACGGGAGGAATATTTGGCGGGGACGTCGCCGGCGATTTCGGTGGGGTCGTGGATCCCTACTTGCCTGGCTACGCACAAATCACGATAGAACAGCTCATCGAGTACGCCAGCGAGCTCGTGAGCCTCGGCGCACTCGAGGAGATCACTGACACCCCACTGTCCTGATTCCCATTGGTCTAGTCATCCCGGTAAGGTCACAAACGCCCGTCCTTGACACCATGAAGATCGGCATGGCCGGCGCTGGACTCTCTTGTTCGACCATTGCTCGAGAACTCGCTGACCAGGGGCATCTCGTCGAGATTCTTGAGCGACGCCCTCATGTCGCCGGACACTGTCACACGGAGCGAGACGCCGAATCCCAAGTGATGGTTCATGTCTATGGACCCCATGTCTTCCACACGGATGACGATGAGGTCTGGGAATACGTCAACCGATTCATGGAGTTCAAGCCGTATGTCCATCGCGTGAGAGCGGTCACCCAGGGCTGCGTCTTTTCGCTGCCCATCAATCTGTTAACGATCAACCAGTTTTTTCACACCACTCTTTCTCCGGGAGAAGCGAAAAACTTCATCGAACGCCTGGTGGATCGATCGATTGACAATCCCAAGAGCTTTGAGGAGCAAGCCCATCGTCTCGTGGGGCGATCCCTCTATGAGGCTTTCTTTAAGGGCTACACGCTTAAGCAATGGGGCATCGCGCCGGTGGATCTTCCACCTCATCTATTCAGGCGTCTCCCCGTTCGGTTTGACTACAACGACAACTATTTTGATCACCGTCATCAGGGTATGCCGCTCGAGGGCTACACCCTCATGGTGTCGCGGATTTTGGATCACCCGAACATCAGGGTCCACTTGAACACCGACTTCGAGCAAGAAATGGTGGCGGTCTACGACCACGTGTTCTATTCAGGATCGATCGACGAGTTTTATGGGTACGACAACGGCCGCCTGCCCTATCGCACCCTCGATTTCGAGCAGTTCTATGCGGAGGGAGACTTCCAAGGCTGCGCCGTCATGAACTACTGCGAGGCGTCGGTGCCGTACACACGCACTACCGAGCATCAGCATTTTGCACCCTGGGAGAAGCACGCGAGATCGGTGTGCTGTCGCGAGTTCAGCCGAGCCAGCGAATCCGGCGACATGCCTTTTTATCCAGTGCACCTGAGCTGCGAGAATCCCCGCATCACGCAGTATCTCGCGCGGGCTCGCGCCGAAGCTAAGGTCACCTTCGTGGGACGGCTGGGTACCTATCGCTACCTGGACATGGATATGACGATTCGGGCGGCGTTGGATGTCGCGCGCGCGTTTGTGGCCCGACAAAGGAGTGCCGCGTGAACTCCGGAACCCGCCTCGGTGGGTCCGAGACCCGGTTGGCTGTCCGCCCCCGCAAAGCGCCGGAGCTCGGACCCGCACGCGCCGAAGCGCGCAGCGATCTCGCCCAGCGGCTCCTCGCTCTGGGCCGCACCGAGGAGAGTTTGCGCCTCCTTCGAGAGGAACTCCTCGTGTTCGGGAGCGACGGGCTCTCGTGGTTTCAGGCGTTGATCTCGGACCGATTGGGAGCCGGAGATTTGACCCAGGCCGGCGCTTACGCAGCGCTTCTGGCGGAACTGAGATGGGGCAGTGCCTGGTATCCCTCGCGCCGCGACACGGCCTCGATCGTCGCACCCGTCCAGACTCCCACGCGAAGGCTCACCGCGTTCAAATTGGAGCATGATCGAGAGCAATTCGCGTACTTGCGCCGACGAGGTGTCCTCGGGCCCGAGTTTATCGCGATTGAGGAAAAATATCGTCACATCGCCAGCCAACTGAAGGCGACCGGCGGGGACACTGGGGTCACGCTCAATGCTGTGGATCACCCGGATATCAACCCTGTGTACAACCGCATCGTTCATATTCGAACGTCGCCGCGCGTTTCAAGGGCCCTCTGCGGGCAGTGGAATGCGTCCTCTCTTGAGGACGAATACCTCAGCAGCCCCCCCGGCATCGTAGTGGTGGATGACTTTCTGTCCCACGAATGTCTGCGGGAATTGCAGCTCTTCTGTCTCGAGTCCACTGTCTGGTTGACCAACCGTTACGCCCGCGGGCGTCTCGGCGCTTTCTTCCAAGACGGATTCAATTGCCCGCTGCTGCTGCAGATCGCCCAGGAGCTTCGCGCCGCGCTCCCACGGGTCATCGGCGATCGATACCCACTGCGTCAGATGTGGGCGTTCAAGCACACACAAGAGGGGAGCGCGCAGGGGAACACGCACGCCGATTTTGCGGCCGTCAATGTCAATTTCTGGATCACACCGACGCAGGCGAATCTGGACCCCGGCTCAGGAGGCCTCCTCATCTACAACCTGTGTGCACCCCGCCATTGGACGTTTGACGTCTACAACCGCCGCGCCGACCTGATCGCCCGTTATTTGCGGGAGCGGAACGTGCGGCCGCTCCGCATCCCCTACCGCGAGAACCGCGCGGTCATTTTTAACGCGGACCTGTTCCACGGCACCGATGCGCTGCGCTTCCGCACCGATTATGAGAGCCAACGCGTTAATGTGACGATGCTCTACGGCAACCGAGAGAACGACTCTCATCACCCCCCAGTTCCGGTCAAGGAACCGATCGAGAGCGCACCCTTCAGACGGTCGGCCCTGCGTTCACAGGTGTTTTCCCGATCCCGCCGAGGGTGAGCTCGTGCATTTCCCATGGGGCGCCGATCTCTCTACGTCTATGGCTTCCCCGCACTCTACGGAGGTGCCAACACTGAGCTGCAGCATCAAATCCATCTTTGGCTGCGCATGGGGGTGCAAGTTCATGTCATTCCGACGGACCCGGGATATCTCACTGAACCGCTATACGACGAACTGAGAGGTACTCGGGCCATCATTCACGCGCCGAATAACTTCCGCGTGATCGAGCGCGACGCTCCGGTGATCGGTTTTTGCTGCGACGCATTCCTCAGCAATATCGACCTGATCCGCGAGCACTCCGCGAACACCGTGTGGGTCAACTGCATGAGCCACTTGTGGAGCCTGGAAAAACGCCGCGCGGCCGAAGGCAAGATTGGCACGTTCCTCTATCAAAATCCGGACGTACGGGACGCGCACGCTGCCGTGTTGCGCGATCTCAATCGCACTAGTACGCCGCGGTTCTTGGTCTTTACTTCCTACCTCGACGCCGAGCGCTTTCCCCTCATGGAAGATCACTCTACCGAACACTTTGGGTGCGGTCGCATTTCGCGCGCGGTCCCGGAGAAGTACGCCCGGCACATCTTGCACATCTACGAGTATTTCGTGGCACCCAAGCCTAAGCAGGGCCTCTTCCTGGGTTTTGATGACCAGTGCGCCGCGAAGATCGGCAAACCGCCCTCTTGGATCAGGACTGCCCGGAACCATCTGTCTTGCAGTCAGCGCGCGCTTTACGAGCATTGCGAGATCATCCTGCAGCCCACCGATACGATCGAAAATTGGCCCCGCGTGGGTCTCGAGGCCATGTCGAGTGGTTCCGTCCTGATCGTGGACAATCGCGGCGGTTGGCGAAGACAGGTGCGACATGGCGTTACCGGGTGGCTCTGTGGGACCCCGCAGGATTTCATCTACTACGCGAGCAAGATGGCCTATGAGCCCCAGTTACGTCTTGACATGGCCCGTCAGGCGCGCCAGCACCTCGAGGCCTTGGCCGGCGAAGATCTCGCCCGTGAGAGCTGGGATCAGGTGTTCAGAGAGATCATGTAATCCGATGACGTTACCCCCCGAGTCCGGAATCGTCTACGCGGCCACGATGCAGGACCATTTCGTCGAGGAAGCGTTTTTGTCGGCTCAGACAATCAAGCAGCGCTTTCCGGATCTGCCGATCACGCTCTTCACGGACCGAGTCGATCACTGCCTGTGCCGGCTGGGGGCTTTCGATTGTGTCGCGCCAGCGCGCCTGCCCTCCGACCTCAGAGCTCCCGCAGCGCGAGCTCAAATTGCGCGACTCAAGTGCCTCCTCGACGCCCCGTACGCGCGAACCCTGCATCTCGATACCGACACGCGGGTTCTGACGGAGGAGTTTCCGCGCCTATTCGCGCTTCTCGATAAATTCGATGTCGCTATGGTGGAAACCTCGGAGGACGACAGCTTCTCACGACGCCACTTGGGTCAACGGATATTTAATTCAGGGATGATTCTCTTTCGCAAAGGAGGTAAAACCCGCCGATGGCTCGAAGCTTGGCTGTCATTGTCATACCGGAATTTCCAAATCGCCAGTCGAGCGAAGTTGACGGACGTGCCCTTTCTTAGGCACATCCCTTCGGAAGAGGTTCGGCGACGGCTTCTCTTCATGGATCAAGTCAGCCAGGTGGAGATTCTGACTCCCGAAGTGAATCCCTTCAGGCTTGCGTGCCACACACTGGACGCGTCATGGAACCATCGCGGATCGAGCAGGCCGGAGAACAACCGGGTGCCGCCCAAGATTGTCCACTTCCCGGAGTTGAGGAAATTGCTACACGCCGACATTCTCTCCGTTGCCTATGCCTGGAAGGTCGGCGGGCGCCCGAGCGACGCCCAAGTACTGTACCAATACATCGATTCACGCTATCCAGCGGCGATTCGCCGAGCGACGTGATGCTCGATTATCACCTGTCGGCGGACTCCAACCTCCCTGGGATGACCATCCTGGAGGAGTCCCTGCGCCAGCGCGGCGCGGATCGTCTCGCTCTATCGGCGGGCAGGCGCCTGCTGGACCATCTGATGGGGACCCGCGACATCCTGCAGCGATGGGGCCAAGCCCCCACACTCTATCGCGCCGGTCTTTTCCATAGCTGCTACGCGAGAGAGGGCGATCGTCGAGCGCTCTTCAGTTTGGCGGAGCGATCGACGGTACGGGCCCTGATTGGGCAGGAATCGGAGGAGGTTGTTTACGCGTTCTGTACGGTGGACCGATCACGCCTGTCGGAATTTCGGAGTGGTGCGCGCGATGTCCGTTCCGGGGCACTCCTGCCCCAGCGCGTGGCGATAGACCTCGTTCTCTTGGAGATCGCCGGAACCGCTGATGACAGCGGGCGCGAGGACGGGGCACCCGGCGCTGGCATGGCTCGCTGTTCGGAACTGGGCCTGACGGTGCGCCCACACCTTGCCAAAGCTCCCCCGATATTTGATGACTTGACTCGGGCTCTCTGCGCCGAGTCGGAGCAGCTCGCCATCGACCAGTACCTGGTAGGCGGTATCAAGCTTCTCGGGGATCCGGATTCCGCCAGAGTGCCCCTTGCGGCTGCGGCACGTGCGAATCCCTGGGTCGGCGAGACTCATCTGTTGCTTGCGCTCGCGGAATTGCTAAGTGACGATTGGGTGTCAACTCGTACGGAGGCAAGAAAGGGGTTGGATCTCTTGCGCGGATGGGGGACGGCCTGGGATAAGCGACGGCCGTGGCGTGAGTGGCTGAGGCTTGGTGATTGGCTGTGCAACGCGGCCGGTCGAGGCGAACGAGATCCCCATGATTACAGTCGATGGCTCACAAAGACATGGGCCGCTTCCTTTGGAGATCCATTTGCCCTGATGCAGGCCGACACCCATCAGGGACCCACGCCCGATACCGGGAATGCCGCGATGGGTGACGGAGAACGCTGCGATGACCTTGAGCCTCTGCACGGCTGGCGCCGCTTCGAGAGCTTTATGGGTCGATTCCTGACGAACCAGAATGATCCGAGGATGACGTCCTACCCGGCGCTCAAAGCCAAGCCCTGGCATGATCCGAAAAGCTTTCCTTCGGTGGCGACTCTTGAGTCCTCGTACCCACGGATCAAACGTGAATACCGGGCTCTCTCGGGGACGAGAGGCTTCCAGCCGGAGATGGAACCCATTAAGCGTACGGGGCAGTGGAACATCTTCACCCTCTACGAACTCGGCAAGAAGAACCTCGCCAACTGCGCCAAGTGTCCGGAGACCACGCGGATCGTCGAGTCGCTCGCTGCCGTGCAGACATTGGTTGGCTTGGTCTATTTTTCCCATATGAAGCCGGGAACGCGCATTCTTCCCCACAAAGGACCCACGAACCTACGGATTCGATGCCATCTCGCCCTTGAGGTGCCACCCCGCTGCGGCATCCGAGTGGGAGGAGAACGGCGTACGTGGACGCCGGGCAAGTGCCTGGTCTTCGATGATTCGTTTGAACATGAGACGTGGAACGATGGCGAGACGACGCGTGTCGTGTTGGTACTCGACTTCTGGCACCCTGACTTGACGGCGGTGGAGGTTGAGGCCTTGAAGGGTTTGCATCGCCATGTGCATTTCCAGACGGAGCAGCTGACGGATTATTGGCGGAGGAACGCGCTGGGGCGAGCATTGACACCGGAGCAGGAACACTGGCGTTGAAGAGCGATAAGACGCCCCTCCTCCTCCTTGCGCTCAGGCAGCGCGCGAGGCCCGAGCGCGTCACTGACGGCGAGAACGGCGTGGTAGCCTGAAACGGCACCGCAATCCCGCCCCTCAAAAAGCCTCGCCCGAATCGAACAGGCGCCAGCCTTCAGCCGCTCGGATCGCCAGCCACGTGTTACTGCGACGCAGCGAGCGCCCTCGATGCCCGCCGCTGCCCACGGCTTGCAGGCGCGCGCCTAGACCTGCGCACACGAGACCCTGCGGACTCGCGCAGTGCAACACGAGCACCCGTAAGAACTGGGTGAGATACCTGACCGCATCAACACAGTACCTAGGATAAGGGCGAAACATGTGGACTGGGGAAGAGGCCGAGCGTTGGGCCGGTCCGCATCCAGGGAAAACGTGGTTGGGAAGCCGCCTGGCGGCCCGCCAACCGGAGCAATCCACACGAACCGCAACAACGCCCCGCCGATTCGCGATGAGACGCCGGATCAAGGGGGTCCCCCACTAAGAAGCAGCGCCCCAAGGAGCCCCGTGCGGCGTGGGGGCGCACATTCAAGTGGAGGACTTGTTCCCTGATCACAAGGAGAATTGGGATGGCCTCCAGGAAATCGAAGTCGCGGCGCGCAACGGCTGAGCCACGCGTCACAAGCAGAGCCTCGGCAAGAAAGGGGTCCCGGAAGAAGGAGCGCAGGGAAAAAGAGCCCTTGGGCGAGGTCTTCGAGTGGTTGCTGCCGCTGCGCGAGTCTTCGTACACCAAACTCATCACGAAGAGCGCGGCCGAAAGCGAGGCTATGGCGCGACCGGCTGCGACACGGGCTCGAAAGGGAGGTGGAAAGCCTTCCGGGCGACAGTTTGCCAGCAGCTATCAGCCGGGGCGCGGCGAAGAGGTTCTGGCGCGACTCCCACGCGAGTTCTGGCTTCGACAATTCCAGGAGTTTCACAGGCGCAAGGTGGTATCGCCCGTGCGCTCCGCCTCGAGGCTCCCCGGGGTAGGGCCGGGCAGTCCCGTAGTTCCGGGTAGCAACAATTGGATCCCGCTAGGCCCATCCGTTGAGGCGCGAGGCTCCGCCGAGGGTCGGCCTCCGGTGAGCGGCCGAATTCCCGGCATTGCGATCGCACCCGGTCTTACGCAGATGTATGTGGCCACCGCCTCAGGCGGTGTGTGGAGTTCCGACACGGCCGGTGCGTCGTGGACCTCCACAATGGATGGCTTCGATCTCAACGCCACTACTTTCGCGTCGTCGTGTCTCGCCTGCGGAGCCATCGCGATCGATCCTGCGGACCCGGATCGGGTATATGTCGGAACGGGCGAAGGCGACACGGATGCGATCTTCAGTGAGCGCCTAGTCAACGCCCTCCCCGCCTACCGGGGTGTCGGACCGATTCGCAGTGACGATGGCGGAGTCACCTGGAACTCTGAGGCCAGCATGCCGTCGCTAGCCGGTTTCTCGTTCTACCAAATCGCCGTGGACCCAGCGAACCGGGATCATTGCGTGGCTGCGACCACGAACGGACTCTACGAGCGTATCGCTTCGGGGGGGGCCTATGTCTGGCAGCAGCGCGTGGCCGGGGACTTCCCTAGCGTGGTGGCGACCAGTCTCGCAGGCGTCACACAATGGTTTGCTGCGCAATGGGGCGGTTCCGTGTCCACCTCCAGCGATGGCACGTCCTGGAGCAGCATTGGCACAGGATTTCCTTCGGGAGCGGGGCGCATTGCGCTCGGGGCTCAGCTCGACAACCCCAATGTGCTGTACGCGTTGGTCGCCTCCCCCAGTGGGAGCCTGCTGAGCGTGCAACGCCTCGACGGTGCATCCGGGGCGTGGCAAACCATATCGGGAGCGCCGACTCTATGCCCCGGAGGCCAGGGGAGCTACGACTTCTGCATTGCGGTCGATCCGAACAACGCCAACCTGATTTATATGGGTGGCGATAGGCTCGACGACCCGGCGAACGAGTATCCCGGGTCCATTTACTGTTGCACGGTCTCGGGCAGCCCGGGTGCGTACTCCATGACCGCTACGTCGATTGGCGAGACGTGCCATGCTGACGTTCACGTACTCGTGTTCGCGCCGGGCGACTCGAACAGTCTGTGGGTCGGCTGCGACGGAGGCCTCTTCCTCAACAGCAACCCGTCGGGCGGTGGAACGTGGAGTGCGCAGAACACCGGCCTCGGCTCGCTCTGCACCACGCATTTCGCGCAGCATCCAACGCAACCAGCGGTCCTGTTCTGCGGCTTACAGGACAATGGGAGCGCAAAGTGTATCGGTGAGGAGGTGTGGACCGAGGTGCTCTCGGGTGACGGCGGCTATTGCGTCGTTAACTGGAACAATCCCTTCTCGGTCCTCCTTTATGCGGACGGGAGCGTGAATCTCGCGACGGACGGCGCGATCGACCTCACATCCTGGACGGACGTAACGCCTGGCGGTGCCTTCTGGGAGATCATGGAGTCTCCGCTCGTGAGCGCTCCCTATAATCCCGCAAGCCCCGGGGACGCCAACTTCGTCGCCTTTGCATCAGGCTCGGCGACCGGCTTTTCGGTCTTCATCTCGAACAACTTCGCCGCCAGCTGGCCCACCAGTGTTACGGTGGCGACGACTGGCACGCCCTACTCGATGGTGGCCGCTTCGACCCAGCGCCTCTTTCTCGGTACGAGCGACGGTCAGGTGTTCCGCCTCGATCAAAGTGGCAGTAGTTGGACCATTACACGTATAGACAATGTCTCGACCGGTGCACTGCCCCTCACCGGGCTGGTCTCCGACATCGCCATCGACTGGTCCGATACGACGCTGAGCTCAATCTACATCTGCTTCGGTGGGTCGGGGGACTACCGACACGTCTGGCATTTCGATGGTACGAGCTGGCAGGCGAGAAGCGGAGCTGCTGCGAGTTCCACGGCGCTGCTCGATATTGAGCACAACGCCATTCAGTTCGATAGTCCGACTGGGAACCTGTATGTCGGCGCGGACCTGGGCGTATGGGTATCGACGGATAGTGGTAACACTTGGAATCCAGCCGCCAATGGCTTACCCGATGCACCGGTCTTCGACTTGCAGCTTCACCCGACGCAGCGGCTGCTACGAGCTTCACTCCACGGACGAGGTCTGTGGGAATGGAAACTCGACTTGCCCATTCAAGCCGACACGGAACTCTTGATTCGGGACACGTATCTCGACACCGGAACGGGAGTCGATGACGACGGTCAGCCCGATCCTTCCGTTCCTCCAGGCTCGACGGTCGTGCACTACGAGAGTCCCAACATCAAGGTCGACGTACCGACGCCGGCGGGATACCAAACCCCGACCACGAGCATTGACTTCTTTACCTTCAACGAGATCATCGTCGACGGCAGCCAAGGCGTGGCGACTATTACCCCGCCGCCGACGGTTCACAACCGTGTCTACGCCGAAGTGCACAACCGTGGCCGCGTCGATGCCGCAAGCGTCCAGGTAATGGCACTTCTAGCTAACGCCTCTGCCGGGTTGCCTGCGTTACCGGCTGGCTACACCGCGAACGTGGTGGCCGGGACACCGATCAGTGGCGGTGGCTGGCAGACTGTCGGCGTATTGACCGTTTCCGGGCTCCACGCGGGTTCCCCGCAGATCGCCTACTTCGATCTGCCCTCCACGATGCTCCCGCTCCCCGCCAGTCTTCCTGGTCAGTCGCACTTCTGTCTGCTCATGATTCTTCACTCGTCCCAGGATCCCTTCACAAGCACCCAGCAGAATGCCGATCTGCTCACGATCGCCGACCGTAAGGTGGGGCAGAAGAACCTGCACATCGTGCAGTTCGTTGGCACCCCGCCCCCGCCATCCGAGGGGACCGGTATCTGGGCGCAGCTCGATCTCAATGGAGCCCACTTGACCGGTACGCGGCTCGTGGACTTGGTTTTTGACCTCCGGCAATTTCCCGGACTCATTCATCTGGCGCTACCGGCTGTCCTCTATCCAAGAAACGTCAAGGAGCAGCTGCAAGGCGGTAGGCCCGGCCCGATAGCCATCATTCGGAGATGGCAGCGGAGCTACGGTCCGGTCGCAGAGCGGCTCTACCACGAGGCAAAGTACCCGGCGCTACAGTACCGCGCACTCCGCGAAGCCATGCAGGCCGCGGCTGCCAAGCCGCCCCTTCAGCTCACCGGCGGCCGAATGGCCACGCTCCGCGACCTGCCGATCAAGGCTGGGGCACGCCACACGGTCTTCTTGCGTATCGATCCTCCGGCTAAGGCGAAACCCGGCGATGAATGGCCCTTCCTCGTGACACAAACCGATCGGCGAACGGGGAAGACCCTCGGAGGTTCCGGATACAAGGTTGTGATCAACCAGAAGACCTAGCCGTTGAGGGCGTCTCGCCCTGCAACCACAAGGGATATGAGTTATGAACTTCATCGAAAAACTTCTGGGAGTCTCACCTGACAACGGCTCGGGTGCGCTTGAGGTGACTATCATCCTGGCCGTAGCGGCTGCAATCGCCGGAGTCGTGTGGACATGCCGTGAGCGTCATGCACAGTGGATGCGAAGTCGCCGCTAAGGCCCTGATCTGACGCCCTATCTCACTCGCTGCAGTGCGAGAAACGCATTCGCGAGCGACTTGCAAACGCCCCGTCGCAGCCCTGTTTCGTGCGGAGCCATCGCGAGCCGCTTGGCGGGTGAGATTTAGGCGGTCTTCGCGACCGATATGAGTACGTACTGGCGTCGGTAGGAACCCAGCACGACCAAAACAACTACGACGCGGCGAACCGGGTGACCTCGATCGCCTACAAGCTCGGTGGCACGATCAGACGCTGGCCTTCGCCTATGATTCTGGCACCTACGGCAAGGGGCGGCTGACGTCTGCTTCGGACGCCAATCACTCGCTCGCCTGGACTTACGACTTCGCAGGGCGCGTCGTGGGGAAGGGACTTACCGCTGGCAGCGTGAAGCTCGCTGTCGGGTATGGCTATACGAACGCGGACATGACCTCGCTCGTGACTCCATCCGGGCAGTCCGTAGTCTATGGTTACAACAGCAATCACCAGATCATCTCTATTACGGTGAACGGCACGACCGTGCTCTCTGGCGTCGGCTACGAGCCCTTCGGCGGGGTGAACGGCTGGACCTGGGGCAACAGTGGCACGACGAGCCGGAGTTTCGATGGCGACGGCCTCGTCAGCCAGATCGTCTCAGCTGGGGTCACGCTCGCCTATACCTTCGACAACGCGAACCGAATCACTGGGATCTCGGATTCCTCGAATCCTGCGCTTAGCTGGACGTACGGCTACGACCTCCTCGATCGCTTGACGAGCGCCACCACTAGCACCATCAACGACGGGTGGACGTATGACGGCAACGGCAATCGTCTGACGCAAACTGGAACGACCCCGATCACGTTCTCGGTGAGCTCGACGAGCAACCAGCTCACGGCCACGACTGGCGGATCTAGTCCGCAGCTACAGCTACGACGCCGCCGGGCACACGACGGGTTACGGGGCGAACGGATTCACATACAACAACCGCGGGCGCATGGCCGCTACCAGCGATAGCTCGACCGACTACCTCTACAACGTGCTCGGGCAGATGTATGAGAAGTCCGGCACCGCCGGCACGACGATCTTCATGCAGGACGAAGCCGGGCACATGATCGGGGAATATAGCGGCAGCGGCGGCTTGATCGAGGAGACGATCTGGCTCGCCGATATTCCGGTGGCGACGGTGCGCCCAACGCCTTGCGGGCTTGGCATCTTCTACATCCATACCGATCACCTGAACAGGCCTCGTCTGATCTCTCGCCGTACCACGTCCGACGTTGTTTGGCGCTGGGACACCGATCCCTTCGGCACCGCGGCACCGAATCAGAATCCTTCAGGGCTCGGCACTTTCAGCTACAACCTCCGCTTCCCCGGCCAGTACTACCAGGCCGAGACCGGCCTCAACCAGAACTACAATAGAGATTACGACCCGCTCGTTGGCCGCTACGTCGAGTCAGATCCGATAGGCCTAACAGGCGGAATCAATACGTATGCCTACGTATCTGATGATCCAAGCAAGCTCAGCGATCCATCGGGTCTTTGCAACATCAAGCTTCGATGCGGTCCCGTGCTCAGAGGAGGAGTTCAGGTCGGGTGGCACTGCGGCGTGGTAGCGCCGAACGGTATTGAATTTGGCCTCGGGGGCGGAAACAGTTCAGGGATCTCCGGGACTGCCAGCCCGTACCCGCACGCGGGTGACCCGTTAACGCCAGGTGTCATCGGCCCTACTCAGGTTGAGTACCCGGTTACGTGCGCTTGTCAGTCCTGCGACGGTGTTCAAAAATGCGTGCAGAGCTATCACGATACCGAAACCCCGCCCTCTTACTTTTTCTCCGGCCCGAATTCCAACACTTACGCACACCATATGGTCGATCATTGCAATTGCAGCTTAGGAAATGGTTTGGCAAAACCGCCTGGCGCAACGGGTTGGAACTTTGACTTTCCGGATCCATTACCCTACCAGAATGTTGTTCCGGCTCTCTAAGGTCACGCACTTTGGTACTGATATGAGGCTCTCCGCACGGTTGATGCTCGTCAGCGTCTCGATGTGGGCGCTTTCATCCTGCACGATGTCACCGGACGAGCAGTACATTGCGGAGACGATACCGGTGAAGATTCAAGGCTCCGGGCCGGTAACCGTAGATATTCGTCCGTTGAGTGGCAATGGGTCGAATGAAGTTGGAATTCGCTGCGGGCCTGATGTGTGGGAACTGATCGTGGCAGATAAAAGTAGCTTCTCCGTGCGGCTCATATCTTCTGATAAAGGTGGCACGAGAATCATCGATGTCTCACCTGGCGGCGGCAAGCTGTGGCCGGTAGAGCCGTTCTACCATCTATTTTCGATTGTTGGGTCGCGCGGCGCACGCGCGACGGTGCAAATGAGATTTCCGGACACGCTCACAGGGATTACGAGCGCCGAAGTAGTCGTGCTTAAGACTCCTGCCGATACGGGGCTATGAGCGCGAAGTCCATCACCCACGGCGACTGCGCGGCAGGGCTCACTCGGAGAGCTGACGCCTGCGGAGTATGCCGAAGGCCTATAGCGAGAGGCGAGGAAGGGGTATCGTTTTAGCCACGGACTCTAACCCAGCGCGGGACTAATCAGGGCGCCAAGCTGACGGAACTCGATCAAGACTACCACCGAACTACCGGGCCGAGACCGGCCTCAGCCAGAACTGCAACAGAGATTACGACCTCGTTGGCCGCTACATACCCTGAGCGACATTGATCCCACGGGTCTGTATCGCACGACGGCTAGAAACACTGTCACGTGTACGCCGGTGAGTGCCGATAGCATTGATGCTTCTGCTGGTGGTGGGAGCGCGGACCTTCCATGTTGCATTTCAAGAGAGCAACCGAGGTGGCTTCACGCTTCTCTCCGCGCCGGGACAACTCGGACAGCAGCGAGGCAGGTCGCAGGATTCATCGCCACTAGTCGCCGGCCGTAGGGCTGCAGAGCTCTCAAACCAAGCTCACTCCGGAGTCAGCGGTGGGCGACTCAATTCGATAGTGGGCGCTCTGCGCTCACGGAGCCGCACTGGCTGTAGGGGCTCACCGCGCTCGATGCCGTCCGCCAATGCACCCCGAACCTGCGCAACGAACTGCTGCCGATCCTGGGGATCCCGGACGCGCTGGGCAGCGAGCTCGGCGGCGCGCAGATTGAGATACGTCCCGGCCAATTCGGGGTGCTTGCGCACCGCTTCCTGCGGCCCGATGGCCTCATCCCTCACAATCTGGGCGGCCGCCGCGCGCTGCTCGAAGAACTCACGCTTCTCGAGCACCCAGCGGTTTCGGTAGGCCCCGACTTCCTTCGGTACGAGCTGTCCCTGGGCATCCCTCTCGACACGCTTCACCGTCACTGTGTCGCGTCCCGTGCGCTGTAGAACAACCTCGTCCCCGATTTCGGGCTGCGTCAGCGACTTCGCCACTGCGCGCTCTAAGTCCTTGCCCCAGATCTCCCGGTATCCACCCGAAGTCCCCAGCCTCACGAAATACGAGGGCTCCGAATCCGGATCGTGGAGGTACGTATCCTTCCCGTGATCGAGGAGTCGGCCCGTATAGCGCTCGTCCGGAGTAGGCGCCGGTTTTTCGCGAGGCGCCTGTCCTAGGACCGGCGACGCCGGTGGTGGATCCGGCGAGAGTGAGTCCACGGGGCGCGCGAGACCCCGAGCCATGGCGCGAATGAGCTGCGCCTGCTCGGGGTCAGTTGGTCGGTAGCCCTTAACCTGAAGTCCTGCGAGCCGGGCCTGTTGCCAGGCCTCCTGGCGGAAGCGCTCGGTACCGGTCACCGTCACTTCCGCCCAGCCGCGCGAGCGCGCAATCTCGATCAGGCTGTGCACGACCTGGGTGTTCTCGCTCCCGGTGGTGAGCCTGCGGCCAAGATCACGGAACGCCGGCGCTCCGTCGGGGAAAAAGAATCGATGCCCATCCTGCACGAACCGGTCGCGTACCGATTGCGGGACGGTCCAGGGATCGGAGTCGGCGCGCTTCAGTGTGCTTGCCGCGGCGGGGGAGCCCGCGGAAGGTGCGCCCTCCCCTTCGGGGGCGACCGCGGATGCACCCTGCGACGGTCGATCTTTTGTCGGATTCCGACTCGCCTGGATCGCGTTTACCGCCGGCTCGCGGGGGCCGCTCCTCGTTCCTCGGCGACGGTCTCTTGTACGCGCGTACGCCTCGGAGTTGCGCCCCAGCTGGCGGATTACCCTTCGCTCCCGGTGTGGTGGTTGCAGGTTCCTCGGTGGTGTCCTGTCCGTTTCCCGCTTGCCCGTTCTCTGGTCCCATGACCGCCTCCTAGCCCCTGTCGATCGAGTGAAGGAAGCTCGCGACAGCGGTCTTTGCCTCGGCGTCCGACATCTTGCCTTCATGCTGCGGGAACTCGACCTTCGAGAAGTCGACGGCAAAGTCCTCGAGCGTGAGCGATTCCCAGCGGCCGATGTCCTCAACCGTCCCGTCCCGTATCACGACGTCCTCCTTCGTCTCGCGCGGGGCAGCGCTCGCCGTCTCAGGTGATGCAGCGCCCTCCACGGGTGCCGACTGTGCGCGCGGGGTCGCGGGACCTGAGGTGGTGAGCGCGGGCAGCGGCACTTCCGGGGCCGGCAGCAGCCGCTTGCGGAATCTTGCATCCGTGAAGTACCGGATCTTCCGGCAGCGGATGGGCCGCAGACCCTCGTAGAAGACGATTGCCTCCTCGGCCCCGAGCTCCTTCACTTCCTGCGGGAGAAGGAGCGCCCGGCGCTGCTCGCTCACCGTTTCGCTCCTGGAGCGCGCTCCACGCCGGGCAAGGCTCGCACCCAGGGGTCTCGACACTGTCTTCGCCTCGACCGTCTGAAACCCCAATTCGTCCGAGATCTCCCGCGCGTCCGCAAAATCCTTCGGCGCAAAGACGATCCGGGCCGCCAGGCTCTTCATCATCGTCTCGGCGTTATGGATCCCGTAGACCTCCCGCAGCTGCGCCGGCGTCTGGATGACGAGCACGACCCGCACGTTGTAGCCGGGCAGGTAGCTGATGGCCTCCGCGATGATCGGAATGCGCCCTAAGGCCGTGAACTCGTCCAGTAGCATCATCACCTGGTACCTGAGTAAGGGGTTCCGCTCCGGGAGCTCGCGCGTCTGGAGCCCGATCGCCTGCTGGAAAAAGAGGTTCAGCACGGGTCTCAAGCGATGGAGGTCATCCGGGTTGACGCCCACGTAAATCGATATCGCCTTCTTGCGCAGGTCCCGAAGGTCAAAGTCGCTCGCCGAGGTCGCGCGATCGAGGATCGGGTTGAGCCATAGGTCGAGGCGACTCGTGAAGGTCTTGCGGATCGAGCTCGCGGTCACGGGCGCCAAATCGATGACGTCGTAGAGCGAGCGCACGCACTGAGACGACAAGGGCCGCTCACCGCTCCTTCGCCCCTCGATGAGGCGCTTCCAGTGCTGCCCGAAGCCCTCATCGTCACTCGCCATGCCCTGGCGCAGCACTTCCCCGATGGTCGCGGGGAGCGAAGGCGTCTCGAAGAGATAAAGCGCGATCCCAAGGAACAGCGATCGGGCGGAAGCCGTCCAGAAGGGATCGACGTTCGGCGGATCGGGATAGAGCATCTCCGCGATCCGCTGAAGATCATTCAGGCGCCGCACGGGATCAGGCGAGACGTAGGAGAAGGGATTCCAGCGCGCGGTACGTCCGTCCTCGGCGAAAGGATCGAAGAGGAAGCACGCCTGACCACAGGCCTTGCGGTAACCCGCCGTGATGGTCCAGTTCTCGCGCTTGATGTCGACGCAGACGAGGGATCCGGGCCAGTTCAGGGCATTCGGCACGACGACCCCGGTGCCCTTCCCCGCTCGAGGCGGTGCCGCGAGCGCCACGCCCTGCTGGCCCGCGAGCATGAGGCAGCGCCGCCCGCGTCGTCCTAAGATGACGCCCTCATGGCCTAAGAGCCCCGCGGCCTTGATCTCCGCCCCGCTCGCAAAGCGAGCCTCTCCGTGAAGCGCCCGCCGGCGCGGCAGGAGCGCCGCGGCAAGGCTCGCCGTAAGCAGCAGCAGCGCCAGGCCAGAAGCCCCGAGGAGCCGCCCGCGGACCTCCGCCCGATCTCCGTAGTAGTAGCCGTACTGCCCCAGGGTGAGCGGCGTGGCCCGGCGCGGATCCCCGTGCATCGACCATAAAAAAAGTGCGCCCGCCAGCTCGCTCGCGAGGAGCAGTGCCGCCGAACTCAAGAGCAGCGCCTTCAGCACCCCGCGCGAAGGCGCCCTACCCGGCTTCGGCCAGACCGCGCCGGCGCCGCTCGGGCTCATACCAGATCTCCTTGATGAAGCGCTCCCCTCGCTCGACGCCGAACTGGATGACGACATCCACAAGTAGGTACAGGAGGCTCTTGATGTCACTCCGCGCGGGTGGGCGAGGACACCTATTAAAAGGAGTAGCGGAGCTGCTCTCACGGATCCTCCCTCACCGCTTGGCCGTGGCCGGCGCCGACGGCTCGTTCAGCACTTCGGGCTCGGCGTGAAAATCGATCACCTTGAAGCCGAGGGGATTCAAGAGTCGCGTCTTGGCGTCCGTCGAGGGCTCGGCGTAGCCGTACTGAAGCGTCGCGAGCCAGTGCGTCGCTTCCTCACTCGCGCTTCCCGCGGCGCGCTTGACCTTCACGTACCGAATCTCCGCGAGATCCGTGACGCCGCTCGCGCGCTTGAAGAAGGTCACCGAGCTCACTTCCGCCCGCACACTCGTGCCGTCCTTGAAGAGGTTGAGCGGCGATGAAGGGTTCTCCGGATTCCAGAGCGCGTACCACGCCTGATTGCGCTGCGCGGTGTGAAAGGCCCCACACTCCTCATAATCGCTCTCGGCAGTTGAGAAGTTGAACCGCTCGCAGACCGTGACGTAGTGGGTGAGGAGGTAGCGCGTGATCGTTTCGGGCATCGTCCCGTGTCCCGTATAAACCGGGACGACATCGACAACTCCCGTCGTGTTATCGACCCGCACGACGAAGGGCTCGACGCGCTTTAAGGGCATGAGGATCACGAGCGCCGCGGTTAGGCCGAGGACCGCCAGCCACCCTGCCGCCGCGACACCGAGCGAGAGGCGCACCGTGCGCTCTCCCTGCCGGCGGCGATCGGCATCCCAGGAGACCGCCTCCGAGAAATACCCCTCGAGCGCAGGATCGGGCTTCATGGGTGAGCACCCGTAGACGCTACCGGGGCCGGCGCATTGATGGGCTTTAAGTGCCGCTCGCAGTCCAGGCGCTTCGTGTGCGAGGCGCAGCCTAAGAGGAGCAGCGTCACGAGCGAGAGAGGGAGAAGACTCTTCATGGTTCTAAGCCCTCCGTCGGACCTCATTGTCGCGCCAGCGAGTGGAAGCGATCCGCATCACGCCACTTCTCAGCTGCTGCCCGGCGAGCCGCGGCAGCGGATCGGTGCGGCTCGTTGCCCCATCGGCAAGCCCGCGGGCAAACTGACCGCTACCGCGCAGCGCTCCCCCCAATCCCCAGGCGACCGCCGCGCTCACGACCCCGAAGGACGAAAGCGCCAGCCCGCTCGCGAGCCCCGCCGCCATCGGCATCACCTGGCGCATGACGAGGAACGTGAGCCCTGCGGCCATGCAGACCCGCACGGCGCTTGCGATGTCGATGGATCCGCCCTCACTCACCGCTTGGCTCGCCGCGACCGTGACGACGCGCAGCATCAGCGCGGCGACCAGGACCGCCAGCACCGCGATGAAGGCATAGTTCGCCAGTTGCGCGATCCAGGCCTCGAGGAAGCGCTTGGTGGTGTTAAAGAGCAGGAGCGCGATGAAGAGCGGCCCTAAGGCGAGGAGCACCGAGAGCGCGATCCGAGAGAGCGCCAGGAGAAAGATCGTGTAGATCGCGGTCAGCCCGACCACGAGATAAACCCCGATGCCCGCCAGGTAGTAGGCGAAGTTGCCCTCCAAGAGCCCCCCTTGTTGCAGCAGCAGGTTCGCCGCATCCCCGCCCACGAAGATGATCTGATCGATGACACCGACCGGATCGAAGGCCCCGACCACCACGGCCCCGAGCTCGGCCGGTGCGTTGAAGAAGGTATCGACGATCACGCTGTTGTAGAGCCAGAGCGAAAGCGCACACCCTAAAATCACGGCGAGCGTCACGATCCGTTTGACGCCCGTCACGAATGGCTCCTCGATCTGCCCCGTGAGCTCCAAGTACCCCCACACCATCACGTAGAGGACGCCGAGCGTCACGATCGCGGGCTCCAGCGCCGCCGCGATCCGCGCGACGTTATCGGCGATGTAGCCCGTCAGGAGCCCGTTCAGCCAGGTATTGAATTCGGCGAAGAAGCCCACCGGCGTCCCCTAGAGCCCCATCGCGGGGAGCTTCCGGAGCGAGCCTTGGCCTGCGATCGCCTGCTCACGCGCCCGCTGAAGACGCGTCCACTCCTGCGACTGCGCCATCTGGTAGAGCACCTGAAGCTTCGTCGCCTCGTTCTGCAGCATCCCCTGCTCGGCGGCAACGCGGGTGTTGAGATCGAGCACCGCTTTCTGGTCCGTGGCACCCCCGAGTGCCGTGATGAGCGTTTGTAGGGCGGTGAAGCGGCTGCTTGAGTTTGCGAGCGCGGTTTGCGAAAGCGCGGCGAGGAGCGCGGGCGACTGCCGCGCGGTAGCCAGCTGCGCCTGCTCGGCGGGCGAGAAGGCGGCGACCTGGGCAGGGGTCAGCACGGCGTTCGAGCTCACGAGCGAAGAGACCGTGGCCGCAAGTGCCGGGTAGGAGCCGGAAGAGCCGCTCATCACCTGGGTGAGCTGCGTGGCGCTCGTTGGGAGATAGTTCCTCACCGTGCCGGCGAGCAGCAGCTGCATCCCCCGCGGCCCCGTGATCGAGGCGAACTCGCTCTGCGCCTGGGCGAGCTGGTTCTCGGCGGTCGTCAACTGCTGACTCAAGGTCTGCACCTGCACCAGGAGTTGCTGGAGCGCCGCGATGTCAATCACGGCGAACTGCGCGGCCGCCGGCCGCACACCCACAACGCTCAAACACCCCGTGAGTAACCAAGCCGTTGAAAACCTGCGCCACATGGGACACCTCCTTGACGTCAACGAAGGACCTGCTGGGAGAACACCGGGAGCCACCCTTCGGGGCTCTCGCCGAACTCGGCGATCAGGCGGTGCATGAGATCGACTGCGCTCCGCCGGCCGGAGATCACGACAAGTTCGGCATCAAAGCCCTTGAGATCAAGCTCGCAGACGATGCTCTGGTGACCCTGGCGGACGAGGAACCGCCGCGAACCGGGCTCGAGCGCCTCCTTGAGGAGCACGAACTCGCGCTCCGAGAGCCCAAAGCCCTCGCAGTAGTCGGCGCGGTGGGCGTCCGAGTTCGGGAAGAAGATCTTGGTCGGCGTCTGCTCAATCAGTGTGCGGCTGATTGGAGAGGAGAGGACATCGCTCGCGCTCTGCGTCGCAAGCGCCATGACGCCATTCAGCTTCCGCCAGGTCTTGGGCCCATCCTTCGCGAAGCTCTCGAACGCCGGATCCGCGAGCAGCCGCCAGAACTCATCCATCCAGCACACGAGCCGCCGCCCATCGAGGAGATGGCGGACGAGATGGAAGAGATAGAGCGTGACCGGAGTACGCGTGACCTCCGAATCCAGGAAGTCCGTGACGTCAAAGCCCGCCAGCGCGCTTCCTGAGAGGCGCGGGACCACGAGGTCCTCCTCGTTATCGAACACCCAGCCGTAATCGCCGCTTAAGTTCAAACACCAGGGAGTGAGCCGTGCGTAGAGTCCTTCCGCGTCGGTCGAATCCAGGAACTCGGCGAGCCGCGAGAGCCGCCGTGCGGAGAGCTCGAGCGCGAGCGTCCCCCGAAGCGCGGAGTCGAGATCCGCCTGCTCGCGCACCGTCAACACCCCGCTCGCGGGCCGAAGGAGCACCCGGAGCCACCCCTTCAGGAACTCTATATTCGGCTTCGTCGGCGGAAGCTTTAACGGATTGAAGCCTGTCGGCTCGCCGTTCTTTAGCGGACAGTACGCCCCTCCCAACGCCCGAATCAGGATCTCAAGCCCCCGGTCCTTATCGAACACGACCTGAGTCGCTCCCTGCCGCGCCAGCATCGCCAGCAGAAATCCGATGAAAACGGTCTTACCCGAGCCGGTGGGGCCACAGATCAGCGTGTGCCCGGTGTCCTTGCGCGATCCGCCTTGAGGATCTGTCGGGTCGGACGCATGCAGCGAGAAGTGATACGGCGAGCGGGCACTCGTCACCAGCACCGTGAGCGCCTCGCCCCAGTGATTGCCGCTGGGCCTGCCCGCGGGGTAGTTGTGAAAGGGCACCATCGCGGCGAAGTTCCGCGAAGTGATCGGCGCCTTCCGGGGCCGCAGCGGAAAATTCCCAGGCAACTGCGCCCAGTGGGCGGCTTCGAGGGCTAAGTCCTCGCGCGCGACCGTCATGCCGCTGTCGGCGAGCATGGAGCGCGCGAGCGCGACTGAATCGTTGAGCGCGCGAGCTCGCCGGACAATCGCCTCTGCCCCCTCCCCGCCTGGGCCCTCATCCGCGAGCACCTGGAGCGAGAAGTGGTGATCGCCCATCACGAACTCGTTACTCGTCAAGGCATCGAGCGCATCTTTCAGCTCCTCCGCTTGCGAGATGGCGAAGTCGCCCGCGTTCACCATGCGGTTGTACTGGCGCTGAAGGAGCGACTGCCCCGAGGCCTTGGACAGAAAGGTGAACGACTGGGTCAGAACGAACGGGAAGGGAGCGGACAGGAGCCCATCGAACATCCCGACTTGCGTTGGGGTCGGGTACTCCTTGATCCCTAAGACGGCCCCGACGCGCGTCGCGGTCGGCTGGCGGTACTCCAGGACCTCGGTCCCGAAGGACAGCCGCGCGGATCCCAGCACCTCGTTGATCGGGGCGCGGGGAAGCGGAACCTCCCGCAGCTCCCCATTAATAAGAGTGAACATTAAGTTAAGTAGTCCCGAGTAGCTGCGCCCGGCGCGCGAGTAGATCGTGAGCGACTCCGGCTCATAGCGATCAAGCGAGGCCTGGACGGTGTCGCGGAGCTTCTCGCAACTCTCGATCGCATCGGTGAGCTCCCACGCGGAGCTGCCATGCTGTGTCCGCTTCAAGATCCTGGATGCGAGCCCCGTCGCAACGCCTGCCGTCGGGCGATACACAAGACTCAGGTAGAGCTCGTTCACCATGAGCGTCTGCTGCGAGAGCCGCGCTCGGTAGCGGTGCTCGAGCGCGCCCGCGAAGTCCGCCGTGAGAGGCGACTGGGTCGTGACCTCCCGACGGCGGATGACGTGCGTCCAGATCGAGACCTGCGGGCTGGCGATGTTCCGCCACAGGACGTTCAAGCGCTCGTGCCAGGAGTTGAGCGTGCCATCGTCCGCACATTCAAAGCTCGCTCCGCCCAAGCGAAACGCCTGCACGTAGTCGCCGAGCTCGGTCTTGATAAGGTGTGGGGCGACGTGCGCGACGTAGGGGATGCGGCTCACCACCGCCGCCTCGCGGTGCAATGTGGCTTCCCGGGGAACAGCACTCATCGGCGCCGTACCGGAAGAGAAGCGACGGCGGTCATCGGAAGCGCGGCCCGGCGCTGTCCGCTCAGTGTGGGCAGATCGAGCCGTAACGGGGAGTAGCTGCTCGATCTCCAGTGCCGAGCGTTCGCGAGCAGCGCCGGGATTCGGGTGCGCGCCCACAGGAGCGCGAGATCGAAGAACCGCGCATCCCGGGCGCAAAGGAGTGCGGATACGCCGTGGATGGGTGCCGCCAGGAGGAGCGTCAGGAGATTGCGCGTCAGAAGAAAGATCTCCATCGTCGCGACCGCATTGAGGAGCAGTGCCGAGTACGTCACCCCCCAGCGCATCGGCGGCCGCGTGGCGCCGACGAAGAGCGGGTCGGCCGTGAGCCCAAGCGTTTCAATGCTCATCTGCTCAGACCCCAAACATGCCGCGTATCCAAGTGACGATCTGGGTAGAACCGAAAGAGATCGCAATGCCTAAGATCGCGGCGATGCACCATCCCCAGGAAATTCGGTTCGCCATCGCCATCGCCCCGAGCACCATGACGAGGATGATGGCAATGGGCGTCAGCCAGGCGAGGATGTTGCTCTGTAGCGCAGTGGCCCCTGTCAGGAATGGGGATGTCGTCGTCTGCGCGAGCGCGAGGTCAGGTACGAAGAGTGCAACCGCAGTGAAAAGGATCGCGAATGTCGATCCAACGAATCCTGTCTTCATCGCCGTATCCCCCGAATCTTGCGTGTTGGGCCTGAGTGCTTATCCCAACACGAAACTGAGGGCGTCCGCGACGCGAGTAAGTCATCTCTTTGCGCAGTTACTGCCCGGGGTTAGCGCAAAAAGGGTGCGGTTTGGTGCAGAAACTCAGACAACACGAGGGGTCGATACTCTCAAGATCAATGACCTAGCGCGAACTAAACCCCCGCTTGCGAGATCATTCGGACCGGGCTGCGCGCTGAGGCTTAAAACAAAGGCTGCTGTCGGCTTGCCTCAGCCTCTGGGGCCGAGGGGAGCGTCGGATCGTGCTCTTCGTGTGCCGCCGCACCCCGCGAGGCCGCCGCGCGCCCACCCGTGTCCTCGCGGCATGCCGGACAGACTCGGCGCGCATCGCCCATGCGGTCTACGAGGAGCGCTCCGTGGCAGTGGCGGCAGTGTCCAATCTCAAAGTCCCGCCGCTCGGTGAGCTCAAGGGCGAGTCGAATCAGCTGATCCATCGTGAAGCGCGAGTCAGGAGCCACCTGCCGGTAGACCTCGAAGACCCGACATAGCCGCTCCGCCCCCTCGAGCCCGAAGCGGTCGAGCCGGCCGCCGGCCGTCGGCGGCAGGGGAACGACCTCCAGCACCCGAGCGAGCCCGCCGATAGCGGAGGCTTCAGCCCTAAGCGCCGTGGACCTGACGAATGCGGCGACGCGCATCGGCGCGGGTCCGCGATGCCGCCGTACGCTCCCCTGCCCCCGGTGGTACGCGTGAAAGAGGTGTCGCACCCGCACTTCGGTGAAGCCGGTCAGAGCGCAGATATACCGGGTGCGTACCTCGTGCTGAATCAGACGCTGCGCGAGGTTGAGACGACGCAGATCCTTCGTATACCGATCCTCGGAGACGCGCACCGGACTTCCTTTAGGAACGGTGCCCGCGATGGCGCGTCCGCCCTGCCTCGAGCGGCCCGCGCCCGTTCTTCTTCGGCATCTTCGGGTGTCCCTCCCAGAGGTGCACTCCCACCCCGACACTCACGGTGCGCTCACCCTTTCGTCGGCTGACCTCGCGTCGATGCATGTACGCATCGAGGCGATACAGCAGTTCTCGGCCGAGTGTCGCGACGTACCGGTCCAATCCTTCGCGCGCGCGCACGGGGAACTGGCGGTTCTCGGCGAAATACTCAAACCACCCGCGTGCGGCGCGCTTCAAGTGGATGTTGTGCTCGAGCGTTGCGAGCACGTTGGCGAGGACCCGCTGGGTATGAAAGTAGTCGGGCCCCTGGGTGCCGCGAAAATAGAGGGTACGCGCGCGGGGAACGTAGCGCCTGCCCAAACGACGAACCGCTCCAATGCGCATCAGGTAGCCGAGCACCTCCCGCACGTCAAAGCGCCGATCGACACTCCTTACGAGCGCAGCGACCGACCGAGAAGGTCCCTCCAAGGGGAGCGCCCGAGGCTTGCCGAAGGGGTCGAGATAAGCGGTTTCGCCGAACCAGACGGTAAGCACATGCGCGGCGCCTTCGATTTCCCGGGTCGCGGTGGAGGCGCGCGCCGACCAGTTCTTGGGAATGCTCGCGGACTCGCTGCGCACGGCCCGAACGATATCGGCCGGAGTTGCCCCGCAGCGCGCGAGAATCCGGACGAAGCGGCCGATCGCCTCAAGTGAGGCCGGCGAAAGCGATGGCGGGTCGACAGCTCGGGGGCGCCTCCTCGCGGAGCCCCTACCGCCTGCGATCCTGGAGGGACTCATTTCCCGCGGCTCACGCGGCGATGCCGGCGATCGGGGCGCCCACGCTTTCGTCCGATCGAGCGGCCGGACGTCAGCGGGTCCTCAAAAGCGAATACGCCCACTCCCAGGCGCAGGGTGGGGCCCGCGAGCGACTCCCACTGACGCCTTCGCATACTGCCGTCGGTGTTCCAGAGAAACTTGGATGCCGACCGCTTCAGCCACCGATGGAAGGCCGGGAGTGCCCGCACCGGGAAGCGAGGGTTGACTGCCGTGCGCTCGACGATCCGGGTTGCGAGCCCGGCACAGGAGGCGTTGTGCTCAACCGTGCGCAGCATCCCGAGGAGCGACATGAGCCCATGAACGCGGCTGCTGCTCTGGCGGGGGAACAGGAGCTGCCGCCCCGTCGGGACATAGAGTGTTCCGCGTCGTCGGATCCCGCGGGCGCGGATGAGTGACTCGATGACGGCGCCGGGCTTCTCCATGGGGAGCGCGCGCGCAATGAGGGAGCGAAGGCACGGGCCGCTGGATCTCACAGGGAGTGCAATGGGCTCTCCCCTCGAGTCCAGAAACTGTGGATCGTCATGCCAGCAGGCGATGACATGCCCGAGAGCCCCTGCGTAGTTGAGTTCCTCCGGGTTCCACTGGCGGGCAGGCTCGGGCAGAGCACTGCAGATCTCGCGAAACTCCCGAGCCAGTTTTTTGGGCGAGTGACCCGCATCGACCAGTATCCGAGCGAGATGCTCAAGGAACTCTCCCGAATAGCCGATGCCCATCTCCGACGACCGGCTGGCAACGGGACGGGCGACGCGTTTCACGAGTGCGCTCCGCTAGCGCCGGCACCGGCGGACTGCCTCCAGCGTCCGCCAATCCAGCGCGTGTCGTTCGGCCCTTCCCGTGCCACTTCCGGCATGCTGACTCCGAGCGGTGATCTGCCCTTGCTGCGGCTCTTCAAGACCTCGTCCGACCGGACTGGCGTCGGCGTTGCCTGCCCCCCGCCGCCTTTTTGAACTTCTCCGAGGTGGCCGGTTCGAGGATCACCGGCTCTTCAAATACGTACATGACGACGCCGAGCCGGACCGCCTGGCGGCCGCCTCGCACCGGCGTAACGGTTGCCCGCCGCTCGTTTAGGGCGTCGTCGATCGAATTAGCGGTGGCCTCGAGCTCCTCCTGGATGTCACGAACGAGCATCGGACGGTAGCGCGGATCGAGCTGCGCGTTGACGATCCGCCGCACTAGCCGCGGCTCACCGGGGTGCTCGAGGTTGTGAAGGAGCGTCCCGCAATGCTCGGCGAGCTGCTCGCCCAGGCTCGCGATCCCGTCCGGATTCCAGCGCACGGTCGCGTACGTGCGGCTGACGGCCTTGAGGGTCCCATCGGACAGCCTCTTCACGGCGTTCACCCGCAGCAGTTCATCCAGGATCGGCGTGACACGCGGCTCGTTGCTGTATCGTTTGACGAGCTCCTTGAAGGACCGCCTCGAACCGGAGATAGGCAATACCGCCGGCTCCCTGTCGGGGGTCTGGAAGTCGGGGTCGTTCCACCAGCCTGCCAGAACGCGCTCCGCCCTATGCCGCCCGCGGTCGCTGGTGCGCCGCTCATCCGAATCCTCACTCAGCATGGCGGCCACCTCGCCGCGCGTGAGACCGGTGACAACGGCGATGCGTGAGGCATTCGGGCGCACCTCGCCGCGCCGCTCCCGACCCTCATCCCGCGCGGCGCGCACATAGGCCACCTTGACTATGGCCATGAAATCCCCCACCCCCACTCCGGCCGCGAGCAGTAGGCGCACCAAGGGGCTGAGCATGCGGAGGATCGCCGCATTGACGGCCGCTTTTAGGGAATCACTCATGCGTCCCGACGATCTTGATCAACTCAGAAAAGTCTGGTAAGAAAGCTTACCTCTAGGGTCGGTAAAACACCAGCATCAACATCAGGTAAGGGCCAGAACCTTTCCCGGTAAGCTGCCCGGCGGTGGACGAGGCTGGTTGCGGTCCGATGTCGAGCGCTGGCTGCTAGGAGAGCCTGATCCCAGTCGCACTAGTCCGGTGTGATCTAAAAGGGGCGTCGTCGCCTCGTTAGGTCGGGGTTCTGAGCGTGCGATGACATTGAGCGCATCGCCGGCCGCCGTGGGCACGATATACCGTTGGTAACGATAGGCGAGCCTGCGCGCAGGAGGAGTAAGCGAGTTAGCTCGGGCGTTGAACAGTGGTTGCACGGTGGGATCGTGCAGCCTAACGCGATGCAACAGCGCTTTAGTAGTGAGATGGGAAGCTGGTAGCCGACAGTATTCATGTGAGCTTGCGCTTTGGAAGTATCGGACAACAACGCCCAATCAACTTTTAGCTTTTCGCACCTCACCGCAAATCGCCCTTATGAAGAAAGACTCGCTCCCATTCGGGATTGCGCCATCGGTGTTGCAGCGACAATGATAGTCCCTGTAGTACAAGTGCTATAAATATCGACGGGAGTACTGTGTGGAATCCCCGGCTTCGGAAAGAGCCACTCGACGAAGCGACCGCATTCAGCATTGCGATCTGAGCGCACTGTGCTTCAAGGTGCCACGCAGGTTCCGGCAGTGGCTCAAGACTCAAGCCGCAATTAGAGGAGTGACTATGACGGAGCTTCTGACTACCGCGCTGGAAAGCTATGTAAGGACCAATCCGCCGAAGGACACTGACGGAGTCGACTAACGGTCTGCCTCCTTCAAACAGCCACTCTCTGATACGCGCAGGTGTAGACATTCATCGGTTGGCATCCGGGCCAACAAGCGTGCTCAGGGAGCGCTGCAGTCGTGAAAGGCCGAGCGCCCCTGCGCTCGTCCACAACCGCAGGCGCGCTGCATACCACTCCGACAGACATTGAACTCGCTGTTGTTCAGCCTCCGCGAGGTTCGATTGCGCCGACAGCAGTTCCAGGATATTCGCAGCCCCACTCGCATAGCGTCGCCCGGACGATTCTGCGGCTGCTCCGCTTGCGGAGAGAAGTGCCTCTGATGCGTCTAGATTGCCCAGCGCCGAGACGGCGTCCGCGTGCGCCTTGACCACATTCATCAGGATCTGATACCGCGTGTCTTCATACTGGGCCTGTGCACCCTTGGCTTGGGCCGTCGCCTCCTCGACCTTGTATGTACGCGCAAACCCTTCGAACAGGGGTACAGTAACTGTGAGCCCGTAGGTGGTCTGCCGACTCGATGTCGTCTGAATGCCCTGGCTCGGATAGCCGTTTTCAAACCAGTCGGCGCTGAAATCGACCGTTGCTCGTCCCTCAGAGCGTGTCGCAACGATCTTGCGGTTCATGGCCTCCCACTGCTCTCGCGCCGCGGTCAACGAAGGGTTTTGATTTTCAGCGGCGCTGAGCCACGCGGTCAGTTCCCCTACTGCTTCCGCGCTCGGCCTATCCAGTTCGGGTAGATTGAAAGTGACGTCCGCAGAGAGGCCCATTGAGTAGGCCAATATGCTCATCGCCTTGCCATAACTCCCAACAGCGCGCTTCTCAGCAAGCACCGATTTCGCAAGAGCAACCTGCGCCTGCAACGTGTCGCTGTGAGATGCGGCTCCTCTTTCCTCACGTCGACCCGTGGCCTCCAGTGTAGCCGAGGCAAGGCTCCGGCTTTTCTGACTGGCCCCCAGCCCTGCGAGCGCCGTCATTGCATCAAAGTACGCGCCGACAAGCCCGTCTAGGATTTCCTGAAGTTGGGCGTCATGACTGGCGATCGCCGCTGAGAGCAATAGCTGTGCGTAGTCCCGGTTCGCAGCTCGTTCGCCAAAATCGAACAGCCGCCATGTCGCGCCCGCGAAGGCGCTGTGCCCAGTGAGCGAGGCATTCTCTTGCGGGACATCAGGAAACATGTTGCGTTCGCGCTGCAGAGTGTAAGATCCCGACACGGACGGCAGATAGGCGGCCTTCGCTTCTCCCAAGACGCCGGTCTGCACCTTGATCGCTTCCCAGGTCGACCGTACCTTGGGACTGTTGCAAAGGGCCACATCCGCTGCCAACGCCAGATCGAGTGTTTGACCCGGTATAACTCGAGCCGGGCAAGGGGGTATCGCGTCGTCTCCCGGCAGCCGGCTTCCATTGCGCAGCACCTGCGGGTTGACTCCCAAAGGATCGCTCAGCGGCGGCTCCTGGCCGAAGCCTGAACTCGCTGCAAGCACGAAAATGAGTGATTTGAGGGAGCACTTCGCGCGATATGTCTTAGCGCTCACGCAGACTCTCTCCCCCATGCCGGATCAGAGGCGAAAGCAGATACTCGATTACGCGTCTGGAGCCCGTCTTGATCTCGACAGTACCGGACATGCCTGGCTCCAACGCGGCTGTTCGACCGCCATCGACCTGTAGCTTCGAGCGCTCAAGCGCGACTTTGACCGAATACAGCGGTCCCCGCTTCTCGTCATGAATGGCATCCCTCGAAACATGAATCACTCTTGCGGCGAAGATTCCGTACTTGGTGTAGTCGAAGGCATCGATCTTCACAGCAGCCGCCTGCCCCTCGCTAACGAAGCCGACGTCCTTGTTCTCCAGAAATGCCTCCATTTGCACTTGCTGCTGCAAGGGAACGATCTGCATGAGCGGTTGGGCGGCAGGTACGACACCCCCGACAGTGTGAACGGTGAGCTCCTGCACGGTTCCATCGACGGGTGCCACCAGCCTGAGCAATTCACCGTGCACGCTGGCGCGCCGTTCATCCTGAGCTGACTCGGCCAGAGTACGTTCCGCCGAGGCGAGTTCGTCCTGCGCGTCCTTGCGGGTCCCCGATTCCAGGGTCGTCAGCTGTGCGACCGTGTCGTCCAGTTGCCGCGCAATCTCTATCCTTGCCTGTTCTGCTTCGAGCCAGTCGTGCCGGGAGACATCTCCGCTTTTCGCCAACTCGGCGATGTCCGCGGCACGCCGGGTTGCCAGAGGCAATTCCTCCTCGTATCGCAGTTTTGCTGCATCGAGACGCGCCCGTTTCGCTGTCAGATCGCGCCATTGGTCTTGCAGTTGCCCCTGGGCTTCCCCCCAGCGCTGTGCCGGCACACCCGCCAATTGAGCAAGGCGAGGCGAACTTCCCCGAGCCAGGGACGAAAGCAATGCTTCTGCTCGAGCATACTGCAGACGAGCGTTCTGCCAGTCCGCCAGTGCCCGATCTCGCTCGCTATCGACCTCCCGCGAATCGAGCTCTACCAAAACGTCCCCCGCCTTCACAACCTGCCCTTCCTCAACATGCACGAGTCGTACGCTTGCAACGTCCACCGAGGCGATTTCCTTCGTGTATCCCGTCGGAATAAGCTTCCCCTCAGCCGTCACGACAATGTCCATCCGCCCCAGGCCCGACCAAACCAGCAGGCATGCAATCAACGCCATCAGGACTCGCGCAACCAACCGCCCCACCGGTGACACCGGCCTTGCTTCGATTTCAAGCGCCGCTGGGAGGAACTCCGCCTCGTGAGGCTCGAGGGCCGGTAGCGTGAGTTCAGCGCGTTCCTCCCAGGCTCGGGAAAAAACCTCCGCGTACCGCGCGAAAAGCTCCCACGCGGGCGCGCGGGTCCTTTCAGTGCTCATGCGGCACTCGCTTCCTGCCGCTGCTGAAGTGCGTAGAGACGAGCGTAGATGCCGCCCGGCGTCCCCAGTAATCGCTCGTGCGAGCCGCTTTCGACTATCTGCCCTCGTTCGAGCACTACGATGCGCGTGGCATCCCGTACCGCCGACAGTCGATGCGCAATGATCAGCACGGTCCGGCCGTGACTAATCCGACGCATATTTCTTTGGATCACGCTTTCCGACTCGTAGTCGAGCGCACTGGTCGCTTCGTCGAAGATCAGAATGCGCGGGTCTGATATAAGCGCTCTCGCGATCGCTATGCGCTGTCGTTGGCCCCCGGACAGCCCGACCCCGTGCTCTCCCACGTGGCTGTCATACCCTTCTGGCAGCTCGCAGATAAACTCATGCGCGCCAGCAAGCCTAGCGGCCTCGATAACGCTGGACAGGTCCATTGCAGGATCAACCAGCGCAATGTTCTCCCGAATCGACCGGTTGAACAGGGTGTTCTCCTGCATGACGACGCCAATCTGCTGTCGCAGGCTTGCAGTATCCACAATCGATATGTCTTGACCGTCAATCAGCACCCGTCCGCGCTCCGGTACGTATAGTCGCTGCACGAGCTTCGTTAATGTGCTTTTGCCACTTCCGGAGTGCCCTACGATCCCTACGATCTCCCCGGGGGAAACTTTAAGCGAGACCTGACGGAGCACATCGCTGGTCTCTGGTCGGTAACGGAACGACACTTGATCGAACTCGATCGCCCCGACAAGTCGCGGCATTCGTGATTTCTGGCCCGACGTTTCGGGAGGCGCATTTAGAATGTCGCCCAGTCGGCTCATTGAGACGCCGATCTGCTGAAAGTCATTCCACAGTTGCGCTATCCGCAAAATCGGACTTGAAACCTGGCCTGACAGCATGTTGAAGGCAATCAGCTCGCCTACAGTCAGCTGCTTGGAGACCACAAGCCCCGCCCCTACCCACATTGTTGCAACCGTTACGAGCTTGCTGATCAGCGTAACCATCCCGCCCGCAAAGGTCGTCACATTGGTGACGCTCAGTCCGGCGGTGACATATGCCGCGAGCTGACCTTCCCATCGCTGAGCCCAGCGAGGCTCCACCGCGGCGGCTTTAACGGTATCGATTCCACTAATCGTCTCGACGAGGAGCGATTGATTCTCGGCACCGCGATCAAACTTGGTGTTTAGCCGCCGTCGAATCATCGGAACAAAGATCAAGGAGGCGGATGCATACAGAGGAATGGACGCGAGAACGATGGCGGTCAGAACTGGGCTATAGATCGTCATTATCCCGAGGAACAGCACCGAAAAGACGGCATCAAGGACAACCGTCATCGCATTGCCCGTGAGAAAGGATCGAATGTGCTCCAGCTCCCGGACGCGGGCTACGGAATCCCCGACCCGTCTCGCATGAAAGTAAGTAAGAGGAAGCGCGAGCAGGTGCCTGAAAAGCCGCGCCCCAAGTTCGACGTCGAGCTTGCTGCTCGTGTGGGCAAACACCCAAGTCCGGATCGCCGTCAACAGGGCCTCAAACAAGATTGCACATATCAGCCCGATTGCGATCACATTCAGAGTATTCATGGCGCGGTTGACGAGAACCTTGTCCATGACGACCTGAAAGAAAAGCGGCATGACCAGCCCGAGCACCTGCAACGTGAGCGAAATCAAGAGGATTTCACCTAGGAGCTTCCGGTACTTGACGATTGCCGGAATGAACCACGAGAAGTCGAATCGCGCCATGGCGCCGATGACACTCGCCCGGCTTGCGAAGAGGATGAGCTCCCCGCTCCAGAACGCGAGAAACGCCTCCTTGGCCACCACTTCCACCGGCCCCCCGGGTCGTTGGATCAGTAAGCGGCCGCTCGACTCCCGCGAAGAACCCTCCCCACCTTTCGGACACGCCACGGGCTCATCCAGCTGATACTTAGCGAGAACGAAATACCGCCCGCTCTTGTCACGCGCTACCGCCGGAAGCGGAGCCCTGTGCAGACGTTGCACCGGCTGCTGAACAGCGCGCGCCTTTAGTCCAAGCAAGCGCGCCGCCAGGATGATGCGCATCGTATCGAATGGCGCGCGGCCAAACTCATGCACCAATCGCGCTTCATCCGGAGCCACACCATGAAGCGCGGCCATGACAAGCACCGACCAGAGGCCAGTATTCGCAGGCGCCTCCGGCGCGCCGAGTGCCCTTGACTGATTATTCACGCGCTGAATTTGGAACGTGCAAGACGCATCGGACGCCCAGCCACGGAGCGCCACGTGACCAAGCGAGCCGCGCTCATCAAATTACCCAGGCCATCGCGCGACCCCATGCCGTTCAAACCAGGTGTCCGACTGCATTTCGCAGTGGCCCGAGGCCGCACTGTAGTTGATTGTTAGCTCTTCATCGCCTGCGATGTCGCGAATCGCGGTGTAACGAATCACGCGAGCACGGGAATCGACTCGATAGCACAGGCTCGCGGGGTTACTGTGGTTGTAGAGACTCCCATACCCCAGCGCGATTGCCCGTGTCTTCGGCTCACGGGTGTGCTCCTCCCAGTTATACAAAACGTTCGCCAGACTGCGCGGCAGCATGCACTCTGACGTGAAGACGATGACTGGAGCAACCTCCACGAGCTCGCCTCTCGCGAACGCGCGCCCAGCGAAGACGCCCCGGCCCTTGATCGTACCGGTATCGTTAATGTAGAGGCTGAGGCCCCGAACTAACCTGCGACTCACCTCCATCTTAGATAGATGCCTAATGATGTCAGCACACATGGGAGCCTGCGACCCCTAAAGAATCAGGACTTTCCGTGGGTTAAGATCTGCTTGTCCCCAGAAGTGTGTCTTCTCGTACTTGGCAAACACGTCAGGGGGGATGGACGGCATCCGATCGCGCGGCGCGACCACTGCGTGAACAGTATGCAACCCCGGCATTCCGAGGTTGTCATCGTAGTCGGGAGCTTCGTAGGTCACGTTGCGAAAGTCGTGCTCAAACCAGGGCTCCTCCAGTGTCTCGTAAATACCCTTGAGAGTTTTTCGGGGCTCTCGTACCAACGTGTCATACGGGACAACGATGAGCCTGTGTGCCGATTCGGAGAACCAGGCCTCACGCAGCCCGCTCCAAGCCGCGCCTATTAGCCCCGTCTCCGAGTTCATTAGTGCCTCAACGCGCGTATAGATGGTCCCCTCGCCGTGCTGACCAAATAGCTTCGAGAGTTTCAGGGGATTTCTGACGCGCATTCGCTCAAGGCTATCGATGATCCAACCGACGTGACGGACACAACAGATGATCCTGCTCTTCGGGTACAGGGATCGAAGCAGCGCCGCCCGGCCCGTCCAAGTACGGTTGGTATCAAACACGACGTGATCGGTCGGTACACGGGCGTAGTACGCGTCAAAGATTCCTCGAAGCATCTGTGTGCATCGCGCCTCATCGAAGAACACGGAAAACTCCCCGGTCCCCCCAATGCGCTGATGTACCGCCGCGCATAGCAAAGCAACTGGTCCGGTTATGTCGGCATGGAACCTCGGGTTCTGCCGTAACACCGCCGCGAGTAGCGTCGACCCTGAACGGGGCAGGCCCGAGATGAAGTGGATTGACCCTACCAAGGGACTTGCGCCTCTTAGTTCGTGCCTTGGGCGCCAGGCCTCACCGCCATGACGCCCAAGGCTCCCTTTACGTCGAACGGTCAGAGCTTCCAGATCAGTGGTGCATTAACCGATCTTCCCTCGCTCTAAGCGTAGATGACGCGGTCAACGAGGTTAGGAAGTGTGGCGCGGAGCCGCCGCCTTCCGGCAGCGTCTCGCTGAAGGCGCCACCATCCGAGCTCCATTTCGCCATGGCGTGCACCAACTGACCGGCCGCGACGTACGATCCCCACAGAGTCGTTTCAGAGACATTATCAGGTGTGGCGATCCCCACGCGCTGCGTTGTCGCTGCCGCTTGACCTCCATATACGGTCGAAGACGTGGTGCCGAAGGCATCACGCGCAGCAATCGTTGCGATGTCGACTCCTCTCCCTCGGTCACGCTCAGAGGCACTTCTCTTGCCGTCTCCTTTTATCCCGATCGCATCGCCGCCGTAGCCGTAATAGCCGCCTCCACCATAGCCACCGTACGACCCGCCTTCCTTGACATAACCGCCCCAGCCGCTTCCCGTGTCGCCCTCACCGTACACGATATCTCCAGTGTCACTGCCCTCAACATCGATGGTGCTGTCATCGTCATATACATGATCGTTGGTTCCCCCAACGATCACCGTGTCCTGACCCTTCCCCACTACGTCATCGCCGCTCTGGTCTATGGTCGTGTAGTCCGAAGCTCCAACATCGACGACGTTGTCCGTGCCCGTACCGACACTACTGATGATTGAATCGTTGCCAACCAGAACCTGATCATCATCACCCATATCGACGTCGCCCTTTCCATTGATAACGGCGCTCGCGTCATTTCCCAGATCGATGTCTGCCGCCCCATCGCCGGCGATGTCAATGGTCTCGTCCGACATGTCAGCTCCGACGTCCACCGTGCCTCCTTGGAGCGCCCCATTCTTGCCGACCTCGTGCGTCCCGATATCGATGATATCGTCAAGGCCCATCACGCCCATGCTCTCCGTACCGGTGCTTGCGGCCAAGGACAGGGTCGCACCCTCGATACCCAACGTGTCCCCGTACCCATTGACCGCCACCGACGTGTTCCCCGATGACTGAATGGTGTTTGTTTGCGTGAAAACCTTATCGGCCGCACTGTCGCTGTCCATCAAGGTAGCGACCCCATCCGCGCCGGATATGGTCATCGTCGCCGTTGACGTCGTGCCATCGCCATTCGTGACATCGACGGTTGAAGTGGTAGAACCGGTCGATTCGCCCGAAACTGACGAAAGCCCCTTCAGCGACTCCTGGTCAAGCCCGTTCGCTTTTTCTACCGAATTGATGACCGTTGGCGAAAGGACCAACGTTCCCACGCCTGGGGTAATCGGTGCGCTGCCGATGAGAGTTGGCTCGGGAACACCCATACAGGCATCCAGCGTTGAAGCGACGGAGTTGCTGTTCGTGCCCAGCCCCAAGAATGGGTACGAGAGGTTCTCCGCATTTATGTCGTTCTTGCATGTCGTCATCGCCGTGATATAGGGCTGAAGACTTGCAAGGCTGTCTGATGCGACGAGGGTCGACTGCGGGTCGTCAGCGTTGTAGTACGCCTGGCCGGTGTATTCGTAAACCTTCAATGTGTCAGAAGGCAAGTACCCGATCGGCTTTATCTCCCCACTCGATGAGGTAGCCAGCCCGTCAAACTCATAGATCACATTTCCAGCCGGATTGAGAACTGCGATTAAGTTGTGCCCGCCCAACCCCGCCAGTAGGGGTAGCTGCGCTTCGACGATCTTGTAGTACCCGCCAGACATGATTGCCTCCTTAGCCGTTGTTGAAGACGCGACGCACTTGACGCAAACGCTCTCTCGCCCTGCTCGTTCTGCCTCGAGAGATCTGAGCGACGCGATTTAACTGACTCGGGAGCCCGTCAACAAGACGAGCGGACAAATAATCATTTACTAGAAAGCTTGAAATACGTATTTGAATATTTCCGCATTACACCGCGTGTCCCGCGAACGGGAACTGCCGCGCGACCAGACGCGTCGCCTCGGCAGATGTGGAAGCGTTGAGGTTATCGCCCGCGCTTAGAAGCCGGCGCAGGCAATTTTTGGTATGTCGACAGTGTCGACGAGGTGATCGGGTTGCGACCAGTGCAACCTGACTCGCTCAACACAGGAGTAGGGCAGCAGGCTTTGACGAACCCGATGACAATCCACCGGGTTACTACCGGTACAGTGAAGCTCAAGTTCAGCCAGTTTCGCCGTAGCTGCCTGCAGTGGCATCCCCGTCGATACCCGGTCACGGACCGCTTGCTCAAATTTCCCCTGGTTCGCGACATAGCAGCCGCCCAGAAGCAAAGCGCAAACAATTGTCAGCTGCCACTTGAAACGACCCACGTTATAAAGCCTACCGCATCTGCGATCCAAAGTGGACTGTCTGCTAGGACTGACGGTGCGTCCAGGTCCAGTTGTCCAAATGACATCCAGTGTCAGCGGACGCTCGTACGAATGATGGGTGGTTTTATCATCTACCTGACTCCCATCGCATGGACGCCTGAGCGGGACGAGCATGAACCAAAAAATGTTGAACACACCGAATCTGAGTGAGCAACGGTATAATTGTGCTTACCCAGCCCGTATTAGTGGGGCGGCGTGTTCGGCACCCAAGACACTTGGCAGATGCGACCAATGAAGTATCTCTGCATAGTTGCATTCCTAACGTTCCTCGTTGGCGCCTCGCTCTGTCAAGCCGCCGCGCCCCTTGTGCCCCCCACAGCAGGATCGGACGCGCTGCGGACTCTGCGCCGAGAAACGGCTGGTGAACTTCGACTTAAGTACCAGAAAGACGTGGAAGGAAAATCACCTGAGATCGTTTCGGTTGGGATATCTGGAAGTTATCACTACATCGACGCGGCGGAAGGACTCACTCTCCATGACTACAAGCTCCGTCGGGTCCTACAGGTGCGCCACCACAACACCTTCGTTAATGATTCGCTCTACGCGGAGGTTTGGTTTCGCGCGATGGAGCTTCGCAACAGACTGGGTATCGCACAGGCGCTCACGAATGCGGGCATTACGCCCTTAAAATCAGCGACCGACGCGACGGACGCATTCTGGATCGAATCCAACCTCGGTGCCCTGTCGCCCGAGGCCCCACAGCCCAACTTGCAGGAAGCATCTGACAACGAGTTCGTTCGCTGGCTGCTGGGCGCGGACGAAGTGGCGCGGGTGCGTTACGACGCCGCACCCATGCCCGACGAAGTCAAAGGGGCGCTACGGCGCTTCTGGCCGACCTTCACCCAGGTGCACCCGCAGATCGCCCAAGCGCTTGCCAACAGCGGCCGCATGCCTGCGGAACTGTGGTTAAAGCAGAAGCCCTTTGGCAAAGAGGCCGTAACCGCACACTGGATTCTTCTATCGCGGCACTGGGAAAAGGACGCCCACTATCCTTTGCCGCCCGGCTTGGCCGCTCACCCCACCATCGAGGCGGGAGCATTTCCAGAGATCTTCGCAACCCTGTCCGCCGCTGTCTCGGAAAAGCGTGCTACCCCCACCCAGGACGTCTATGTTCAACGGACTGAAAGTGCACTTCGGCGCGACTCCGGGCTGGAGGCTCTCGTCTGGTTGTTGGAGATGAACCTGGCCAGAGGTCACCCTCAGGGTTCCTGTCAACCACAGGACACGACACCTTACTGCCTGCTGATGGCGCGCGCCGCGCCTCTCTCTAGAGCAGATCCACGTACCGCAATTGCGTTCACGAAGCGTTCGCCAGACGAGGCTAACAGAGGTGCTTTCACAGATCTTCCAAATGCATATCTATTGCGGCTCTTGTGGGCAACACGCGCTCCGGGGGACGGCGTCAGCCGCGGCGAGGCCGAGCACGACATCCTAATGGCGCTCAACGCGAGCCCTGTAGCGAACTTCTGCAAGGACACCGGTGACTTCTACGCCGCCGCGTGGCAACCGTTCGCTGCCTGGCAAGCGTGGGATCTTGGTCGGGCGATGGCAGGCCATACGCAGGGAGATCTCTTAGACTCGATTGATACAGTCGAGGCAAATCTCTCAGCAGGCGAACGCGTCTTCTTTTGAAAGCATCACGACCGAGCCATGTCGGGCCTTGAAAGCCCAGAGTACTGCCGACAGACGGAAGGGATCGGCCAGAGCAGCCGTTCGCGGGTAAGTGTGCGTGGGTCACTTAGTACGCCGCACGTTCCGCGACTGATGTTGACCATTCCTATTCGGTTGCCTTGGTTACCGCTGTACTCCAGAACTACAACGACGCCCTGGTCGATCTGCGGCCGGAAGTCGGATCGCTGACGCCGATTCAAGTTCCCCTCGGTAAACTGGCTGACGCGGTAGCCCGTAAAGGCCAAGACAAATCGCCTAGGGCTGCCTCGTAGTCGATCCGAGTGGGGGGTCTGCCCCGTGGCTTCGCCTTCGAGGGGGTCACTATGCCGACCGCGCTCGCTGGTGCGCTGATCGTCCGAATCAGGCCACCATTGACGATGGCCATGAAGTCTCCCGCCGCGAGCAGCAGCATCACCAGGGGGCGAGCATCCGAAGGATCGCCACTTTGATGGCCGATTCCGGGGTAACACTCATCTCAGCTAAGGATCTTGCTCGCCTCGTAATCTGTGTGGTAAGAAAGTTTACCTCTCTGGTATGAAAATCGTCAGATCATGAGCATCGCCAGTACACAAGAGAGCCGCCTGACTCCCCTCCGCGAGATGGGGGGCACCCCTGAGGCTGGCGCACAAGCTCGGCCTCTACGGCCTGAGACAAGCCGGCCAACGGAGGGAGAGGAGGACCGGCTTCTTAGCGGCGTTTTTGAGGTCAACGAGCGGTGTCTTGAGATGCTGGTCAATGCGGCCCGGCAGGAGACCAAGGGGTCATTTGCACTCGTGAGGGAGCTACGTGAAGTTCTCAAGAGCACAGACCCCGCCACCCGCCGGCGCGCGGCGTGTCGCAGTTTCCTCCTCGTGGATCTGGAGTTTGGAAGCGCCGATTGGTGGCGGGGAGCGGGGAGTCACCTTTCGGACCAAGCCAGAGTCCCCTCCTGGCGAGGGTCGTTTCCACGGGCGACCGCCACGTCCTTGGCGCGAGCCACTCTCCTACTTGCATGGAACAGTCTGCGAGCTGCGCGCGATCCGGCGACCGCGCGGGTGCTACTTGGCATGACCCCGGAGGTGGGGGATCTAGTCGCAGCCTTACGGTTCGATCAGATCGATCGCATCGCGCAAAAGCGCTTCCGTTTCGTTCGCCCTCGGTGGGATGACCGGCCGGCGGTCTGGCGCCGGCTGCTGCTCGCCGCCCAAAGCGACGATTCAGGGCCCATGGGGCGATTCAATCTCCACGCCCTGCAGCTCCTCTCCGGGGAGCTCATGCGGCCGATGCCTCCCCAGGAATGACTTGGGGTTCCAAGGAGTGTCCTCGCCGCTCTCAGAGCAGCAGCTCGAACAGCTCCCGCGGATCGGCACCCAGGACGCGTGCGATTTCGATGAACTCCACGACATCCACCCGCCGCTCGCCCGCCTCCATTCTCCCTACGAAGGAGTGGGGGCGACGAAGGCGATCGGCGAGCTGCCGCTGGGTGAGGCCCGCCTTGTCTCGAGCCGCAACCAAGATGCGGATCATTGCCCGATGACTTTGGCTGCGCAGCGTCTTGCGCAACACCGAACCCTTTGCCATGCCGCTCTGCTCCGAAAGTGGAGCGCCATAGTTAAGGATTGGGACGCTTGCTCGCATAATGCGAGCAAGCGTAAGATCAACTACGAGTTCAGAGCCCGTTCCGGAACAGACGCCATGCTGGCCCTCACTCGCCGAGTCGGTGAAACCTTAAGGATAGGTGCGGACGTGACCGTGACCGTCCTCAGCATGCGGGGGCGCCACGTTCGCGTCGGCATCGTGGCGCCGAGGAGCGTGACGGTGCACCGCGAGGAGCTCTATGAACGACTGCGCAGCGGCCGAACTCTGTGCAAATCGATGAGACCGTCCGTGGTTAACCCTTGAGCAATCCCGGGAACCTCATCGAGTATGCCCACCCCCCACGCCCCTGCCGAACGCGAACCTTCTGCCACCTCGGTCACGTCGCATACGCTCCGCCTGGTGCTCAATGCGCTGAAAATGGTCGCGTTTGCGGCGTTGCGGCTGGCAGCGCCATTTGTGCGCATCCTGCTCACCGTCCTGGGGTTCCTCAGCATCCTGATCGCCCTGTTCTATCGACTCGTCTCCGCACCCCCCCGGAGCCCCTTCTGGCTCCTCTTCGGGTTCGGGCTGGCGTGCGGTTTCGTCCTACTTCTCTATGAGAAACTGCTGCTTTTCCTCTCCCAGGAACCCGCCGCTAACCGGCACTAGGCCAAGAAAGACGGGGGTCCGAGTTTCTATCCGATCCGCTACAGAAACTCCGACAGCGCACCGACCTGCTGCGGCGCCTGCGGCTAGGTGCCAGGTTTCTGCTGAAACTCGCAGCATTCCTCGACAGACATCGCACCTTACCCGGGTCATGATGTTTCACCGGCGAGAGGTCCCATCCCAGGTCCCAGGCCGCCACAACTCGAGAACGGCGGTTTGGAGTCCGTAAGGAAGTTGCACAGATGCCGAACTGCAAGAAGCCCCAGCCCCTGTCGCGTCCGATGACGCGATCCCATCCGGACGTGACCGTGCGCTCTCCTAACGACGCGATGAGTGTTTCGGGGGAGCCTATCCGCATACTTCGCTTGGCTCGGGTCCTGGATGTCACCGGCCTGGGAAAGACCAAGCTCTACGAGCTCCAAGCCGCAGGTCATTTCCCCATGCGCGTTCAGATCACGAGCCATTCCGTCGGGTGGGTCGAGCAAGAAGTACAAACATGGCTCGCGCACCGTGTCGCCGCTCGCCTCTGACCTGCGTGGCGATCTTCGTACCACCTGATCTTTGGGATGATGGCTCCGAGGGGCAGCGAGGGAGCCATGAAGAAGGCCCGTTTTTCGGAAGATGGTATGGACGCCTCCCGGACTTGTAGGTAAGGGTTGTCGGCGTCACCACTTTTTCCGGGGAGCTTCGTCATGCCAACGGTCATCGGTCTCGATATCGCCAAGCGGATTTTTCAGTTGCACTCGGCCGATCTTGAGACCGGGGAGATCCAGCGACTGAAGTTGCAGCGAGCGGAGCTGCTGGAGCACTTCGGCAACCTGGCGCCATCGATTGTCGCCATGGAGGCCTGCAGCAGCTCCCAACACTGGGCGCACCGACTTACGGCGATGGGCCATGAGGTTAGGCTGATTGCGACGAAGTTTGCGCGGCCGTTCGTCAAGACCAACAAGACGGATGCGGCCGACGCGGCAGCGATCTGGGAAGCCGCGCATCGTTCCCGTTAAGAGTGAGCAGCCGCAAGGGATTTTGGCGCTTCACAGTATGCGTGACCTTTGGTTAAGAGCCTTGCTGTGGGGCGACGTGAAGGTCGCGGGGTCGAACCTCGCGGCCGAAGGCATCGGCTCCGAGGCCTTGAACCAAGCCCGCCTTACGGCAACCATCAACGCCAGCTATAAGGTTGCGCGACTACCGCCCCTTTCCGCCGACATCCCGTCTTGCACTTTGGCGCGTATTCGGCCAGCGTCGATGATGTGGCGCGAGGTTCGCCGGGGAGGTGATAGCTTTGGGTCGTCGATACCGATTCACCCTGTTGGGAGCTGCGACGAGAGTGCGCATGCAGGTGCAGAATCTGACGAATGTCTATTTCTGGAATCTGGGCTTCAACAGCCCTACATTCTCGCAATACCAGCCACGCGCTTTTTTTGCTTATCTGACGACCGACTTCTGACCCTCTGGTATACGTCCATGATGCGGCGAATCGCCGGCCCGATGCAGTAAGCGGTCTGGGTTGGCGCCCTCCTCATGCCTACACTAAGTCTGGGATTTCTGGCAACTGTTGCCGGGACCGAAGGCAAGTCACATGAAGAATCAGATTCTCGCGCAGCGCCTTGCGGCAGGGTGGTTGGCCGCAGCTCTTCTCTCGTCGCTTAGCCTCGGCACCTCGATCGCGGCACCCGCAAGGGCTGGCAACCCACCGGCTACCGACCCGCGGCTCGACATGGTAACGGCACTCGAGGCTCTGGGTCCGCATTCCTCGCTGGGTGATCAGGCGAAGGTCTTTGGCCGTCTGATCGGAACCTGGGAGGTCGAATACACCGACTTTTCCAAGGCCGGGAAGGTAACTCACCGCTCGGGTGAGCTGATCATTGGGTGGATCATGGACGGGCGCGCTATCCAGGACCTGTGGATCGTCGATCCGTCGGGCACGCGTAAGGAACGGGAGGTCTACACCGACGTGCGCTATTTCGACCCGAGGTCTCGAACATGGCCCGCAATCTTCATTGACCCGGAGCACGCTTCAGTCGCGAAATTCACAGGCGGCGCGGTCGGGGACGATCGCATCGTGCTTGAGACTCAAGACTTCGATAACAAGGAAACCCGGTGGTCAGCCAACGATATACGTCCCAATTCCTTCGTCTGGCGCGAGGAGGAGTCGAGCGATGGCGGCCAGACGTGGCGGTTACAAGCGCAACATCAAATGAAGCGGCGGCGTGCAGCTCAACCTTGATGGAATCTGCCTGAATGTAGAACCTCGCGCACTCGACTATCAGACTGTTGGTCTGGGGTGCTGCGGATCGCACCCAATCTGACGGATCAGGGGAACCTCGGGCGGTTCCCGATCTCCCCCGCGATCGCGACGGCCGCCTGGGTGGTGGCCGACACCCATGGTTCCGTGCGCGGGTAACGCCAGTGCTCGAATCTCAGCGCATCACTACGTGATCGATCCAATCCGCGTAGTGAGACACGCGGGAGCAATAGAATCTCTGGCCGCAGACTCCTCGACGTATATCCTTTAGGTCTCCTCGCCAGGACCTCCAGGAAGTGATACCGGCCAATTTCTGGCTCCCGTTTGCATCGATTAAAACCGGGCCCCCGCTGTCGCCACTCCCAATCACCCCTTCCAGCAGCGGTGCCTGTGAACTGCAATCAAAGACATAGGTCAACCACTGGCGCTCTGCGCTGCTGACGCGGTTGTACGCCCGACGCAGCAAGCCGCGATGGGGCGAAGTCGGTTCCTCGCCGCTCGCGCCGGTTCCGGTGGCGCCTTTGCCGTACAGCGTCACTCGCTTGCCCACCTCGTCGTTAGCCCGGTAGAGCTCCGCAGGTTGCGTATCCTCGACCGGTGCGACCAGCTGGAGTAGTGCGATGTCCAGCATGCCTCTGAGCTCCCTCATTAGCGGAGCGGCGTCTCCCGCCATCACTGCCGGCGTCGGCACGCCCTCGAAGCCAGGATGAATGACCGTGCCCGCGACGGCACGCGGCTTGCCATTGATCGTGACACGATCCGGGTGATGTTCATGCACCGCGTGGGCTGCGGTGACGACCCACTGCCGGGCGATCAGCGTGCCGTGACCCTCAATCGGCAGATCGGCCAGCGGCGGGAACTCACTCGCCGGTGCGAGATAGCGGGAGTCGGGAATGCCGTCCCTGATCACGACCGCGCGAGCGATGGCCACCATGGGTAGCGCTAACAGTACGGAGCGACGAGAGTTTGTCATTTCGCGTTTGCCTGCTGCAGCATATTGGCCCCGAGAAGGAATGGCTCCCATGCGTCGGGGCGCCTCGCTCAACCCGGACGGCACAGGCGGGCGCGAAGCTGGGACTTATCGTTCGCGTGTCCGCGCAGCCACGGCGTGAGCAAGATCTTCCAGGCCTCAATTGGGCCGTTCTTGCCAAGCTCTGCCGGACCCGTCGTGCGGTCGCTGTAGTAATACAGGGTACGTCCGTCACAACCCCGTTCTCGGAGCTGTCGTCGCCCTGCCGCTGCCTAGCCAGGGTAGTCTGCGATAGCCCGGCGTCACTTCTGGTTAACAACTGCCGCCGGATAGCCCTTCCCACCGAAGTAGCATCGGACCGACTCGACCTTTCCACCTCTCATGTGCAAATGCTCAATGTTCTCGATAGTCTTCCCGTTCTTGAGGTGCAAGACGTACAGCACAAACGCATCGTTATCGCTGCCCACAATCTGCTGCAGATCGATGTGCTCGATAAAACTGACGTTGGGGTCCCAGCAACGTACCTTGTAGGCAGCTTTCCTGATGTGATCGTCATCATTCGGGCTCGTGAATGTAAAGTCATCCGCCAGCAGGATCTCGAGCGCGTGCCAATCCTTACTCTCCTGCGCTGCATAGAATTTACGGACGAGTTCTTCATTTGGCTGACTTAATCCAGCCGCAGCGCGCGCCCCACTGGTCACCCCCGCTGCCGCAATGGCACAGATGCCTGCCTCGAGCAGCATTCGGCGTGTCATCGCTTGTTTCCCCATGTCTCACCTCCCCCGTCAGATTGATGGTGACCCACTCTTTAGAACCTAAGTCCGTCCCGACTTGAGGACTCACTTCTACGGACGGACGTACTTCTATTCCCGCTTTTCAACAGTTCGTGATACCTCTTGCTCCGCATTTCCGTAACCGGCCGAGCGCGCTGCGCACTAGTCCGTTCCTTCCGGAAAACGTGTGTTCAACCAGCAGGTCGCGAAATTGTGTATTGAAGGCGCCACGCGGAAACGCATGCAGTACAGAGTGAACGCGCTCCGTCGCTGGAGAAACCCAACGAGCGCTTCGTTCATGATGATGCGGAAGCCAGCTCCAGATAGCGCTGGAGGGCCGTTTTCGCTGTCGCGATGACAGGTCCGAGCGCCGCCGCGGCATCCTTGCCAAGCATCTCAGCCCACTCCTCGCCGATCACATCAAGATCCGTGTCCAGCGCCTGCCAGAACGCTCTCTGGGCCGGCCGGCTAAACCCCGTGGCCTGGAGCACCGTATCAACCTCGGCCATGAGGGCGCACGCCGCCGCAGGATCCTGCATGGCCTTGAGCTTCTCGATCACCTGAATGCGATAGCCCTCGACTGATAACCGGGCGTCGGCAAGGTTCAATAGCACAAAGAACTCCCTTGGCTGTCTAACACACGCGCAGTCCCATCCGCAGCGTCTTTCGCGTATCGCTCGTGCCATCTCCTGACCGTAGCCAGCGCGCACTCCTCGACGGGTCCAACCGCGCAGCTAGGCATCTGTGGCGCAGCGGAAAAGCGCTAGGGGACCGATGAGGAGAGCCGCCCCGATCACCGCGGAGGCATTATTGGCGGTTCCCTTCAATATCTCTTGAGCGTCATGTTCGTTTCCTTTTGGCACACACCGTGGCTGCGAGCAGTCGGACGGCAGCCTAGTTCACTCTGGTGCTAGCCGCCTCGTTCACCAGGGTCCAATGCGCTCCCTGATCGATCGAAATCTCCAATCGTGCGCGCCGCTTTTTGGGAGACACGAAATCGTAGGTTTCGCGAGCATTGGCCACTCCACCGCTGCGTCTCGGAATTTCAAACGGCCTCGTCCAAATACGTCCGTCGACACTCATGAGGTCTTCGCGTGGCCCGCCCTCAGGGAGGACGGTCGTAAATTTAAAGGTCTTGTCAACATCGCTGTAGTAGATAAGGACGACGTCATTTCTGACGCGGCCATCATCGGCATCGGGCTGCAGGCCCACATACTCACAGACCACAAACGTACCGTGGGGGAGCATGGAACACTTCCCGTCGAAGTCTTCCGTCGCGGCATGGCTAAACTGTGTTTCCTTGGTTTCGATGCGTGTCCTCCAATGTCCTACCCAGTCCGTGAGCCTGTCGTGCGGGGACGATGAATCCTGAGCCATTGCGCCTGAAGCCAGGGCGAATAAGACCGCTGTACCCAGCGCGCCCAATGCCACTAAGAGATATCTCGATGCGCGCATCAGCAGTCACCAAACCCTTCCAACACTCTCAGTTGGATATCTAGCAGAGTCAGACAACATCCTGGATCGATTCGACCGTGCTTACAGGTTGCAGGTAGGACATGGTCGGGATCGTCTAGTAGGCGAATCCGGAACTGAAAGCTGCGCGCGTCGAGCGCTTCGGGTTCCCGCTAGTGAGCCGCCGCCGTTCCGTCCGACCAGCGGGACACCGGCACCATAAAAATCGTCTGGGGCTCCGGTTCGTCGCGGTCGTCGGCGACCACGGGAGACCCCGGCAGGTTTGCTCCCCAGCTTGCGCCTGCGACTTTTGGTACGTGGAACATCACGTGCGAGTGCCAAGGCCCGTCGGTATCGGCCAAGCGCCCCTCCTTCGACATCATGTAGGCCATGGCGCCCGGCTTGGGTAACGGGAACTCGTTGCGCGCAACTGCGGCGCGAACCTCGTCGAGTATCTTGTCCTTCGAGTCTCCCGCGAGTGCGAACTTCGTCCGCCGCAGCGCGTACACGAGGATGGACTCGGACGCTGCCAGGTTGTAGCAAATCGGTACCCTGACCTTCGGGTTCCAGAAATCGGGACTCTGGAACGGTGCCCCCCACGACCTCTCCACAAAACAGCTGAATCCGTTGGTGCCGTGGACGGCGGTCTGGTAACCGTGCGAATCGAGAGTGAGAACCGTGGCCGCATCGGAGATCGAGGCCGGCGCTGCACTGCGCGCGAGTGCGATCTCGGAATTGCGCGGCATCAGGTATTGCGCGAGAGGCGCCATCCGCTCGTACGCGGTCGCATCGGCTGCCGCCAAGCGCCACACCGCAGATAGCACCACTGCCAGCGTGCAGGCTCCGCCCCATCGATCCCAGCGTCTTCCCGCGACGGCAACTGCGGTTCTGTGCATGCTAATCACTGTTGACCTCCACGGCTGGGCCCTCGGAGCACCACGCACCACCGCTGCCGGCAGAGGCAAAGCTATGGTGCTCCGAAGTGACACTCTATGGCTTCAATCTTCACTGTCTTTCGGCGCGATCCCGCGAACGTTTTCCAGTTCCCATCGCGGACTTCGGTGTCCGCATGCAAGGGTGTCAAATGCCAAGCAGCGCGTCTTGAACGGACTTGGGTTGTAGGCAATGGTGGAGAGCTGAGCTATAGCGCGTACGGCTGACAGGTTGGTGACTAGCCCCAGCCCGGAGCCGAGGGCGCCCAGGACCATGATGCCCCCGACAGCGACGCGCAGTACACGGGCGTTGAGGACGTTCCTCGGGCTTTGCACTCGGCAAATCGTGATCCCGGACCATTAAGTCAGCGAGATACCTCAGAACGCGCTTCCCTGTCTGAAGTTCCATGCTTTGCACCTACCCGCGCCCTGCATGTAGGCGCAGACGGTCTGAGACATGGTGAGGCGCTTCCCCCAGAACATTAGGCAACGCCCGCCCCCCAGCCCCGGTGGCGGCAAGCGCGCCACGGCTCGCGTAGAGGTCACGTAACGGACTCACCGGCGATGGTCTGACCGGAGGGGGATCGTCGCTGCAGGAGGTCCTAAAAGCTGCGCACGTGAACCCAGTGAGCCATCCACGAACTCCTAGAGCATTGCCCACGCGATAGGGCTAACCCGGAAGTGAGATCGGTGGAGTTGGAATGAAGAGAGCCGGGACGCAGCCACTGCCCGACACCTCGTGACATCACATTCGTTCAAGACAATGAATAGAGGATCTGCACTTGATCTTAGAGGGCGCCCCGTTCCGAATCGGCACCTCCGGAAACGAATTCCCAAGTGCCATTGCACCGTCCGCGCCAACGGTCGCGACAATGCAGCCGCGTGCACCAAAGGCCGCGTGAGTAGGGTGAGTGCCCATGCGCATGGTTGGACACAGTCAAGGCTTGTTCGCGCTTGCAGCGGCGAGCCTCGCTATCTTCATCCTCGCTTACGGCGGCTCCGCGCCGGAAGTGCAGTTGCTACCCGCCTGGGTTGCCTGGCGCCTTTGGGTGTACGGATCCACGGTACTCGTCCTGGCTGCCAGCGTCGGTCTTTTTTTCTCGCGCACGGCCGTGTGGAGCGCATTGACGATCGGCGGGGTCCAGGCCATCCGGGCTTCGATTTACGTACCGTCGATCGTCAGCCAACCGCTCAGTGTTGGCGCGTGGTACGGCTTCGTCGAAGCCCTAACCACGGTTACCGGTGCATGGATTCTTTACGGCATGTTGCGCCGGCAGTCGCGACCCTCGGAGATGACGGTCGACAGCGAGCGTGCCGTGCGGGCGGCACAGGTCCTATTTGGTCTTTGCTGTGTCTTTTACGGCGCATCGCACTTTGTTTACGCCGATTACACCGCCAACATGGTGCCGGGCTGGTTACCAAGTCGGTTGGGCTTCGCGTACGTCACGGGGCTTGGTCACATTGCCGCTGGAGTGGGAATCGTGGTCGGGGTTCTCCCTCGTCTGGCGGCCACTCTCGAAGCGACCATGATGAGCCTATTTGGCCTTCTGGTCTGGGTGCCGAGCTTTTTCACGCAGCCCCGGCCCCGATGGGCAATGTCGCCGGAAAACCAATGGTCAGAGCTCCTCGTGACCTTGGTGCTGGCAGCCTCCGCGTGGGTGGTCGCAGATTCCTTGAGACAGCGCTCATGGGGGTTCGCTGCCCACCACCGTCGCCTAGTCGATCCAGACTCGCCGAGGTGAGGCTGACCGCGAACGCCGCGGCCTCACTGACCCGAAGGGTGCCGAGCGGCGCGGTTCGAAATTGATTGACGGCTGCCTCGCCGATCCACTGCTCGGGGGGAGAGCCTACCATTCACCTGTGTCTGGGGCGGGTGCGGCCACGAGACGTACGCCCTTATCAAAGCCCCGTACGTCACATTCCCTCAAGACACGGGACGCGCGCAGAGTGAAAAGCACGGCAACTGATATTGATTGAAGCGATCCAGGTTACGAGTGCTAGCGTCCCGGAGGCCTACGATGCGGTTACTGGTATTGGCTTTGTGCGGCCTGATCGCCACACCAATCTTGGCTGCTACGCAGCCGCTCGAAGAGAGGCTCTCAAAGGCCGTCCTCGTCACCGGTGCCAGCAGCGGTATCGGGCGGAAGATCACTGAGCGGTTAGCCGCTGACGGCTATTTCGTGTACGCCACCGCGCGAAAGGACGAGGACCTGAAGGCGCTGGCAGCGATCAAGAACGTTCAACCCCTCCGCCTGGACGTAACGCATCCGGCAGAGATAACGGCAGCAGTGGAATCGGTGACCAAAGCCGGTCGCGGCCTTTATGGACTCGTCAACAACGCCGGCATCGCTACATTTGGCACGATCGCCGACATGACTCCAGAGGAATTCGATCTTTCGATGAAGGTGAACGTTTATGGGCCGGTGATGATGGTCAAAGCGTTCGAATCGATGATCATCGCCCAGAAGGGGCGGGTCATAAACATCGGCTCCGTGTCAGGAATCCTCGCCACCCGCGACTTAGCCGCGTATCAGATGAGCAAGCACGCAATTGAGGCGCTGACAGATTCACTAGCGCTTCAGCTCGCTCCGTTCGGGGCTCAAGCCAGTGTCATCGAACCCGGCGCTTACAACTCCCACATAGTTGAGAATATGCTGGCGCGACTCTCGCCCGAGGGGAAAACATATGTGCAAAAGGTCGAGGGGCCAAAGAAGATGGACGCTCACTACCCGGAGCCCGACGAGGTTGCCGTGGCTGTCGAGGATGCGTTGTTTGAGCCCACTCCGAAGCGCCGCTATCTTGTCATTCCGCGTCACTTCACGGATCCGATAAATGCCGGGCTGGCAGAGCGGACAATCCGCGGGGAGATTGAGCAGCTCGTTCAGCTGAATGAAGGCCAGCCCTACACCTTCGACCGCGCAACCCTCATTAAGATGCTCGACGACGCTCTCAGCACAGCTCGACCGCGGACCGACTGAGCACGTCCGCAGTACGCCCATCGCCACTGAGCCGAGCGGCAGTTCCAATGCCATGGAAACCAGCCGCATGATTTTTTTGCCTATCTGGCGGCGGACTTCAGACTTGACAGAGCCTTCTGTTACTTGCGCCTCGCCAGTGCACTCAATCTTGCCAGGCGGGTCCTCGGTACTCCATATATCGCGCTGTCTTAACCGCAACGCCGTGGTCGAAGTATAGCTCCACAATGTGCAGCGCCAGCTCGATGCCAGACGTCTCGCCCCCGGCGGTATAGATCTTGGGCGCGCTGTGCACCCAGACCTTGCCCGCCACAAAATGCACCTTCGGAAAGCGCTTTTGCAGCTCCTTGACGAAGTCATGATGGCTCGTGGCTTCCAGCCCATCGAGGATCCCGGCCTGCGCAAACTTTGACGCGCCGGTACAGACCGAGATCATCAAGCGACCCCGGGTGGTCATCTGCCGTAAGTAGTCAAGATATGGGGCCGTATCTCCGGATTGCGCACCTACCACCACAATGTCCGCGTCCGGTGCGTCGGCAAACGTGTAGTCCGGTATCACGCTCATCGTGCCAGCGGTGATGGGCGACCGTGTCTCGGACACTGTGAAAGTCTTGAACGGAATGCCCGGGGCTTGAATCTGATCGAACACCTGCATGGGTCCCGCAATATCAATTAGAGTTGTGCCTTCCGAGACAACAAAAGCCACTCTCACCGGGCGATCTGTCGGCACAAACAGCCGTTCCTCGGTTGGCGCGGGGCTCGCCGCAATTGTCCCCATGAATAGCAGAAGGGCAGTGATGACGCGCATAGCCTCGCTCTAGCAGTGGTTCATCTTGGCTTATTCGGACACTAACATGTTGGCGCCGCCGCTGAGGGACGCTCCTCCGACGATTTCGGACTTACGATTGCGATAACGTGCGTTCATCTTGCGGGTTGAAACCCCTCGCCCCCTACGCCCTCTGCTCGGCGGAGTTGCAAACTTCTCAGGCTCTCTAGCCGGTGTGGACTTTTCGATACCTCGTCGCAGCTCCTGCCCACGACCGTGCACTGCATCCGAGTCATTGCTCTCCCTTGGACCAATATTGGAACTCGGTCGACTGCTCGAAACCCGTAGCTGCCATAAAGAGCCCGAAGTGGAGAGTCGGCCCAAGTGTCCAACCGAAGGTGGCTGATGCCGCGGCGGCGGGCGTGATCTTCTGCCCAGCGAATCAACCGCGCACTCCAATGGTTACCCGCACTGCTGCGCTTCACGGCAAGCTTGTGAACGTAGAGTGCCGTTCCGCGGGCTGCCTCTGGCCAATACAACTCGTCGGTGCACTGTAACAGCATGCAGGCGACCGGCTGCCCAGCAACAAACCCCAGAACCAGTTCGCCCGCGTCGGCGCGGACCGCGAAGACCGCGTCCTGCAATTCGCTGGGCGCCCACCCCCGCAGATTGCGTTGATCTAGCCACTGAGATGCTTCGCGCAGAATGCCAACAGCCGCCACGGCGAACTCAGACCCAACGATTCGAATCGCCACACTCTCGGGTAGAGCGCGTTCACCGGTTAAATTCCCGGTTACTTGCCTAATTTTTTGCCTCCTAGAGACCATTCATCAGGGCGGCAGCGATGAATTGCAGAATGACCAGCGAGCCTCAGACAACAGAGCGGTAACGCCGCGGCGATGGAGAACCGCTGACGCGCCGTAGACTATCAGCGATGTGCGCACTGGAGAAGCCCGGTCACGACTCGCCGGTGTCAGTCTCTTTACGCGCAGAGCGCATCGGGCAGACCGAGATCACTGGACAAAATATCCGTAGACTTCAGGACGGGTTTCGATCCCGGGGAGCCGGCGGACACGCGTCCGCACGAGACCCCCGGGCATCTTCGGGTCAATGGGGTCATGCCATGGGGCTCGAACCGCTCGAGCACTCCACCGCCCAATTACGATAAGTCCATAGCACCGGTCCAGTCTTCGCGTCCGGTTCGTACGCCGACAAATCACATTCTTTCAAGACAACGCGCGCCCTGAGTCGCTTTCATGAGGGCAGCTGGCGCGTTGCCTCAATTACGGCACTCCTCGCACTGGCTCTCGGAGTCCAAACTTGCGGCTGTTGGATCATGTCGCTCAGTGCACTGCGCCGCTTCTCGTTCGGCAAGCGTCCGGCGACCTTTGGCAGCTTCCCGGCCCTAGCGATTATGCGCAAGAGGTGATTCGGTGCCCACTGCGCTACGTTCTCTCAGACGAACTCGTGAAGGCCTGCATTGAGCTCGCCTATTCAGACGGTAGCGGCCTTTCAGGATGTCGAGATCTGGTGCACTTTCCGGCGGAGCGGTTGTGGATCGAGTGGAACCGAACACCGCAGCATAATGAGCTCTCTCGCTTGCTGCCGGAATGCGTGCGAACAGCCGCGCCGGGCAGCTTGCGGAACGGCGCGCTCGTATACGCGCACCCGAACGGACGCTCCGGAAGACTTCGCACCTTTTGGCTGCCGGCGAGTGAACCGCGGGAGCCTCTGCTTGCAGCCGCCGAAACACTCCTGGATCTTGATTCTGACGCGCCGGATCGGCCGTGCGAGACGTTCCTCGAGGGACATGCAGTCCCGGTAGGTGACGCTCACAGTGCGCACGTTGACGGCCTCATGCGATGTGCGAGCTTTCGGCTCGATCCGCTTTGGCAACGTTACTACGCGAGCGTCGCACATAGCGCCGCTGAGCGTACGCAGGTGATTTGTCGCTCACTCGAGACGGTTGCATTCGATGTCCCGATGCTGTTAGCCCTGTTTCTCCTGATGGGACTTCGTGCTGATCTCAAAGAGAGTCCCGTTCGACCGATTCGCCTTAACGTAAAGCGAGCCCGGCACGGCAAGCAGCCGCTGCTTGAGCATGTTGAGATCTCGTGTCCCGTGTTCGCATCTACTGGGGACCCGCCGCGCAGCGAGGAGTGGACCACTCCCCGGATCGGCCCACGCATGCATCACGTCCGAGGTCACATCGTGCGCCGTCGGAACGCCGTTTTTTGGCGGCGGCCGCATTGGCGTGGACACCTGCGCCTCGGATCTGTTCGCAGTCGTACCGTGCTGCTGACCCATCCGGGTCCGGGCACTGGGGTTCCAACCGCACTGTCGGGCGTGGCGCGCGTCGGAAGCGACGCACTGTGAACACCGCAGTTCTTACGGGGAGCGTCGCTCGAGCGATAGGCGACGAACGCCTGATACCTCTGCGGGAAACCGATGCGCTTTGCCCGCCCTCATACAGTCTCTCCAAAGAGTCTGCCAATGCCAGCCGCCGCGAGCTCCCGGAAGTTCCCGGCGCATCATCAGGGGGTCGACTGGCAGCAAGTGGGTCCGAGCGAGCGATCTGACAGGCTGAAGGATAATTCAGGCCAACTGTAACCCAACACGCCGCTCCGAAGCCTCACCTTTCGGCCTCCCCGTTTGCTCTCCTGCCTGCGTTCTACGCCTAAGCGGCGGACCTCTAACCAACCGGCAAGTGTTGCCAGACTAGGGCAAGTTCATTCAAGTCAAGCGGTTCCTGTGGTGTCAGACTGACTTCTGAGGTTGAATCTGCGTTAGTTGGTTGTGTGTATTGACAGTGACCGTTGACGCCTCGACGAATCCCACGGAGGGCTAAGCAGCATGTGCAAGCGCTGGATTGTGTCGCTGGTGGCTGTTGTATGCACGGCCTGCGGTGTCGACTCCCAGCCCGGCCCCGCCCATGCAACTGGGGCGACGCAACCCACAGGTCAGAGCGGCTGGTCATCCTTTTCCGCGCGCTACATTGAGGACTACTTCAGCGCGAATCCGCTCTTCGCCGTGCGGGCGGGGCGCCACGAATTTGATGGCCGCATGGCAGACTGGAGTGCGCATGGAATTGCCGCAGAGGTCAAACGGCTCCAGCGGATGCGTAGCGCCGCGTTGGCCTTCGATGCTGCCACACTGACCGCCAGCGAGCTTTTTGAGCGTGAGCAACTGCTCACGGTGATCGATACCGACCTGTTCTGGCTCGATCGAGCGCGCTCTCCATTTACCAATCCCGCCTGGTACATCGATCAGTTGGACCCAGACGTGTACCTCAACCGGGACTACGCTCCTTTGGCGACACGACTCAGTGGCTATATTGGTTATCTGCGCGCCATTCCCCAGATTGCCGCTGATATCCGCGCAAACCTGAAGGTACCCATGCCGCCGACATTTGCGGAACGCGGCATTCAAGGATTCGGGGGATTTGCGGTCTTTTTTCGGACGGACGCACCGAAAGTCTTCTCCTCCATTCGGGATACTGTGGCGCAGACAGATCTTGCCGAAGCGAGTACCGCCGCGGCGGCCGCGATGGACGGCCTCAAGGTGTGGCTTACGGACGAGCGCACACGCGCTGCGGGTTCTTACGCGCTTGGTGAGCCCCTGTTTCTCGAGATGCTTAGCACGACCGAGCGTGTCAATCTGACCATCAAGGAGCTGCTTGCAGCTGGTAAAGCGGATCTTGAGCGAAATAGTCGCGCTCTCGCAGAGGCCTGCGCGCTGTACTCACCGAAAGAAACACTACAGGAATGCGTCGACAAAGCGCGGGCTGACAAACCGGCGGGTGGTGCAGTCGAGGGCGCACGGGCTCAGTTGGCAGATCTCCGCTCCTTCATCGTGCAGAAAGGCATCGTCACCATTCCCGGGGAAGAGCGTCCACTCGTCGCCGAAGCACCGCCGTATAACCGCGCCAACGCCGCGTATATCAATATTCCGGGCCCCCTCGAGCACGGGATCGGCGCAACCTACTGTATTTCGCCCCCCGATCCTTCCTGGAGTGCGAAAGAGCGAGAGGAGTATCTACCGGGTCGAGCGAGTCTTCTGTTCACAAGCGTGCACGAGGTCTGGCCAGGCCACTTTCTGCAGTTCCTTCATTCGAACCGCAATCCGTCGAAGATCGCAGCCCTTTGGGTCGGGTATGCCTATGCAGAAGGTTGGGCGCACTACAGCGAAGAGATGATGTGGGAAGAGGGTCTGGGAGCGGGAGACCCCGAGCAACACATCGGGCAGCTCACGGCAGCGTTGCTGCGCGATGCACGCTTTCTCTCGGCGATTGGGTTGCATGCGCAGGGCATGACGGTGGAGGACTCAGAACGTCTATTCCGGCAGAGCGCCTACTCGGATCCCGGCAACGCACATCAGCAAGCGGCACGCGGGACATACGACCCCGAATACCTGAAGTACACGTTGGGCAAACTCATGATCCGCAAGCTCCGTGCGGACTGGGTTGCACGTCAGCCTGCACCCGCCGGCGCCGACCCTCGACTTCTTTGGCATGGTTTTCACGACAAATTCCTCTCGTACGGCGGACCACCCATTCCGCTGGTGCGAACAGCAATGCTCGGTGAGGCAGGGTCCGTGCTGTAGGGAGACCACGGTAAGCGGCCATCTCATCCTCTTTGGATGTCGTTCGAGCGGCAATCGCCATGCGAAGACTGGCCCACTTGGACCGAATGGCTCGACCTGCATCCACTGGATGCCCACGACCCGCGGAACTCGGAGAAGCACTTTGGGCTTCTCTAATTGCGACGGGCCCTCGGGTGTTCGCGAGGTAGGAGCTCGTCGAGTTGGTGATCCGAAGAGGTGAGAGAGGTGAGAAGACGGGCTTTTTGCGTCTCGGGCATTTCCCTGTTTGCAGCCGCAGCACTTCGTAATGCGCCGCTTCATGCCGTGGCAGCTGACGGTGACGTACCGGCAAGGGGACTCGATGGGCGTCAGCTGACGATCCGAAAGGTAGACCTTGCCGACTTCCGGGCAAGCCTGCGCGGAGAGCTTTTGCAGGCCGGACAGACCGGTTATGACAGTGCCCGGAGAATCTGGAACGGGGCGTTCGATAAGAGGCCGGCGTTGATTGCGCGCTGCAAGGACGCCGCCGATGTCCAACAGGCGGTTCGCTTTGCGGCCGCTCACGCTCTCCAAACAGCGGTGCGAGCCGGCGGCCACAGCCTGTCGGGTCAGTCGACGTGCGACGGCGGTCTGATGATTGATCTGTCGCCCATGAGCGGCATCCACGTCGATCCGACTGCCAAGACTGCGCGCGTTGAACCGGGAGTACTGCTTGGAGCGTTCGATCGTGGCACGCAGGCTTTTGATCTTGCCACCCCGTCGGGCACAGTTTCACACACGGGCGTCGCTGGGCTTTCGTTGGGTGGAGGATTCGGGCGGTTGGCACGCAAGTACGGCCTCGCGTGCGACAATCTCACCGGAGCCAATGTAGTGACAGCGGCGGGACGCATTGTCCGCGCCGAGGCACAAGAGAATGCAGACCTGTTGTGGGGCTTGCGAGGAGGCGGTGGGAACTTCGGCGTTGTGACCTCGTTGGAGTTCGAGTTACACCGTGTCGAGCCGCTCATGTACGGAGGCCAGCTCACGTATCCGTTTGCAACCGCTCCGAAGGTCATGAGTAATTTCGCTGCCTTCAGCGCCAACGCACCGGATGACCTCTATGTGGAGACGTTACTGCAGCAGAACGCAGACGGTGAAGGGATGGTTCTTTTTGACGTCTGCTACTGCGGGCCCGCGAAGACCGCTGAGGGCGTGCTTGCGCCCCTGCGAGCGTTCAGTGCACCCGTGCATGATGACCTTGGGCCTACTCAATACATTGAGCTGCAGCGACGCAATGATGGCAGTAACCCGCACGGCCGCAGCTACTACGTCAAGTCGGGTTATCTGCAAGGATTTGGCGTAAGCACCGCTGAAGCGATCGTCGAATGCGTGGCGAGCTTCCCACGCAACGCGAGTCACATTGGGATCGTACCGCTAGGCGGCGCGATCGCACGCGTGGAGCCCGCCGCGACGGCCTACTGGCACCGCAGGGCCACTCATGCCCTGGTACTCGTCACCTCCTGGCAAGACGCCAGCGATGCTGAAGGGTCGACGCAATGGGCTCACAGCGTGTGGTCGAAGCTCGAACCTTTAACCACTGGCTACTATGTGAATCTATCCGGCAGTGACGACGGCAGCCGACGGACGCAAGCGGCCTACGGCGACAACATCGCGCGGCTGAGGATGCTCAAGAGGCTTTACGATCCGTACAACCTGTTCCGGCTTAACGCTAACGTGCAGCCCGGTTAGCCTTACACGCCGTGGCTAATGCAAAAAGTTGCCGATCAGTCACTGTCAGTAGCTCGCAGATTGTTGAATACTAGCGGGCGCGGGCGGTTACAACATTGAGTCAGCTGTTCGCGCGCCAGCGGTGATGCCATCGAACCACCGTACCCTCGAGTTATAGGCGTCTGCGGCGGCGGTCACGGCACGACTGGCATCCAGATAGCGCTTGCCTGGCTGCTGGAGCGCTGCACTGTAATGATCGCCTTCTGGTATTCCGAGGGCTTTGGCGAGAGAGGATCCGCGACGTAGGTCTGCGGGTTGCGGTCGTAGAGCGGGAAGAGGGTCGACTGGATCTGCACCATGATCCGGTGACCTGGGAGGAACACGTAGTTCTGGTTCGGCAGCGTAAAGCGGTAACGCTGCAGTTGGTTGGATGGGATCGGCGAGGGATGCTCAAAGCTGCCTCGATAGCGCCCGCGGAAGATGTCCATGCTCACCGGCAGCTCGTAACCGCCGAGATCAGGCTGGCTCGGGTACTGCGGCGGATACACGTCGATCAGCTTCACCACGAAGTCGCCATCGCTTCCGGTAGTAGTCGCCAGCAGGTCCGCAATCGGTGCGCCCTGTATCCTCACGGGAGCAGCGAGCGGCGGCGTCCGGTAAGTCAGGACATCGGGCCGGCCGTCCACGAAGCGCTGATCGTGCACCAGCCACGTCTGCCACGTCGGCCGATCGTTGAACTGCACGGCACGCGGTACGTAAGGCACAGGCTTCGCTGGGTCCGAGCTGTAGGAATCGCCTCCGGCAGTGGCCGTCGGCTTTTCAAATCCCAGCCCGAAATCGGCCTGCAGGTACATTGGCTTGAGCGGGTATGCGCACCCTTGCTCACAGGAGACCGGCCAGTCGTCGAAGCGTTGCCAACGACTCTCGGCGGGGCTGTACACCGTCACACGCGCGATGCCCGCCCGCGGGCCATCGTTGAGGTACTGATTGAAGAACGCCATGACGAAGTCGCGACGGAACTGCTCGGCCGTGTCGCCGGGCCATCGGAAGACACCCGTGTTCCAGCCGAAGTGATTTGCCTGGCTGTGAAACCAGGGTCCCAGCACCAACCAGTTGTTTGCCTTGTGACTTGCGGCCTTCAGTGCCAGCCACGCATGGTTGGCGCCCCACATGTCCTCCTGGTCCCAGAGGCCCTGCTCCCAAAGCGTCGGTACGTCTGAGGGATGCGCCGCCAACTGCTTATCCAGCGCTTGCGCCTGCCAGAACGAGTCATAGGCGGGATGCGCGAGCATCTTCCGCCACCAGCCAATCTGGTCCAGGCCGTTGGCTTTCGCATAAGCGGCGGGCGAGCCATAGTCGAGAAAGGACTCGTAGTCATCGTAGGCGACTCGCGGAACGGGCGAACCCTCGCCCTTCTGCTCCAGCTGCTGAGCAAAGTAGTCGAAGTTAACCTGGCGAAGAGCGCCGTAGTGATACCAGTCATCGCCCATCCATCCATCCACCATCGGACTCTCGGGAATTGCAGCTCTAAGCGCCGGGTGCGGCCCGAGAAGCGCCATCACGACTGTCCATCCCTCATAGGAGGAGCCGAACATGCCCACGCGTCCGTTTGATTCGGGCACGTTCTTCACCAGCCACTCGATCGTGTCCCAGGCATCCGTCGTGTCGTCCGTCGAGGTCGGATTCAACGGTCCACGGGGCGGGCGCGTCATCTCGTGGATCCCCTCCGAGCCGTACTTGCCCCGCACGTCCTGAAAGACGCGAATGAACCCTGCGTTGACAAAGTCGGAATCGGTCTCTGGCAACAGAGCGAGCATCGAAGGGTTGTTATTCGAGGCGCGCTCCCTGGCGTTATAGGGCGTGCGCGTCAGGATCATCGGCGCGTTCCGAGCGTTCTTGGGGACGATCAGAACGGTGTATAGCCTGATGCCATCGCGCATGGGAATCATCTCCACGCGCTTCACGTAGTCGTTCCGACTCGTGGGCATGACAAACTTCTCCGGAATATCGCTGGGAGGGGCGGCCGCCGATTGGGCGAGAGCCGGTGGCGATGCTTGTTCTCGCGCTGCATAGGCCAGGCCGCTTGCCAAGAGGATAACAAGGGCGATGGTGATCGCTGCTATTGGCATAAACCTGAAACGCAACTGGGCCGACCTCGCACTTCTCATGAATGCCCTCCGCTGCAGCGTGAACGGGTGCAGGATACCTATCGGTGATGCCGAAACGTGCAGCGTTCGGGACGGTACCGCCGTCATCAGGTCTCGGACCGAGTCAAATCCCGGGAGAGCAAAAAATCTGGGTCGTCATCAGTCGGCGCGCGAAGCTCGGTCAAATACCCCAGCTTGCGAGCCAAGCGAATGGATGGCGTGTTTTCCCGGTGCACGATACAAACGGTTCTGCGACCCCTCAAGTGGGCGTCGCCCCATTCGACCACCTTTCTCAGAGCCTCCGTGGCATAGCCTTGTCGGTGCGCTTCAACAGCAAGCGCCCAGCCAATTTCTGGAATTCCCACTAGGGTTGGCCATTGCTCACGATGAAAATCGGCGAAACCAAGCTCGCCAATGAAGTGTCCAGTTTGCTTGCTTTCCACTGCCCAATATCCAAAACCCAATAAGTGCCAATGACCGCAATAGGCGAGCAATCGCCGCCAGGTGAGTTGGGGGGATGCTGCGCTACCGATCGTGTATTTCGCGACCGTTGGGTCACTCCACATCGCCGCACAGGCCGGGAAATCCTCGAGCCGGTGGGCACGCAGGATGAGCCGCTCTGTTTCGAGTCGCGGGGCACATTCAACGCACGGTTTGCTCAAGGCGCTCCTCATCGTGCTCTACAGCTCTCGGGTCAACCGGCTCGAGCTTCGTTCGGGCCATCGCCCTCAATGCGAAATCGGCCGAGGCACTCGACAACCCTGATGCACTGCTCGTACGGCTGTTCCGGCACGCCGGGCTCTCCAGGACTTTCGGGCGCGCCGCGGCGCAGGCGCAGTCGATCGGATGCAGGCCGAGGTCTCGGCGAGGGCCTCCTGGGCATGCGCAACTCCCCATCAAGCGTCGAAGAACTGATTCCGCCACTGACTGGGAGCTCGGCCGGTCAGGGTCTTCACGGCTCGTGACATGTGCGCCTGGTCAGCAAACCCAAGGTTCGCGGCGATCCTCGACATGGACTCGGTCGTACTAATGATTCTCGACCACGCCGCGCGCGCGCTTAGCTCGGAACGGAACTGCGTCGGACCGGTGCCATAGGTCGCCCTGAATCCGCGGCACACGTGTTCGCGCGTCAATCTCATTGCTTCGGACCAGGCCCTAATGCGAAGTCTTGGGTTTGCGGCGAGGTCTGCCGCCAGCACGTCCGGCCAATCATGGACGCAGGCTGGGATGCATCGATGCGCCACCAACGCTTCCTCGAGGAGAGCCGAGGCTTGCCTCACATCCCGTCTGGCCGCGCACTCGATCAATTCGATGGCGCAGTTGCGGTAGATTCCGCCAGAGGACTGATCGAGGTGCCACGGCAGCCGGATTAAATCCACGCGGTCGCTGAGCATCTGGTCGAAGTGACAGTCAAAGGTCGGTTGAATCAAGACATCGCCCGCCTGAAGTCTCAGACGGCCGGCATAGGAGAATTGCTCATAGGCCCCACCGAGGACAATCGTGGCGTAGGCCTCGGCGTGCTGATGCCGAGGCAGCTCTTGCGCCGGAAGGCGTTCGAAGCCCATACGGGCGATGCGAGGCACAGCAGTAAGTTTCATGCCGGCGCTCTGATTACGGGCCTTGCTGCGGCATCGCCAAAGCGTTTCATGGTGCTGCCCCTGCCGGGTCGGCGGGCGGCGGCCCGCTCTGGAACCGCTCGAGCAGTCTCCGAGCAATCTCACGCTGCCACAATGTGGGAGCCGAGTCTGCGAGGTCGCTCAACCGGGCAGCGAGCGGTGCCAACCGGAGATCCACAGCCAGTTGCTCCGCTGCCAGGGATAGAGGTAGGTACGAATCGTCGATCGCCTCCGAGGTCAACTCGAACAGTTCCTCGAGCTGGGTTCGGTCGATCACCCGCCGAAGCTCTGGCATTGCCGAGAGAGCGGCGAGACGTAGCTGCACCGGCGCGCCGGGTTTCGCATCGGCGAGCAATGCCGAGACCGCCTGCGCCGCCCCGGTGGCGGCCAGCGCGCGGTCGAGCGCTGTCGCCACGTGAATCTCAGGACGTGTGGCACGCGCCCTCTGCAGCAATGCGACCGCGGCGGGCACTCCGGATCGGCCCAAGCTTGAGGCGGCCGCCGCACGCACGGCATAGCTCGGATCCTTCTCAAGGCGCCGCGCCAGCATCTCGTAGGTCTTCTCATCTGAAGGCAGCTCGCCAAGCGCCCGCGCGGCCGCCGCACGCACGCGACTGTCGGACTGATCGAGCCCTGCGATTAGGGCCTGCTCCGCCCCGCTTCCTTTGAGGTTTCCCAGGCTCCCCGCGGCCGCAATTCGCACCCCGAAGACAGGATCCTCCCGCAGCACTCGGCTCAGCACCTGGATCGCCTGGCCGGAATCCGCAGCGTGCGTCTTTCCGAGCTCGCCTACGGCCCAGAGCCGCGCGCTCATGCAAGGATCGCGTATCGCGGCTGCTGTCAGCGCCGGCAGCGCTTGCGGGAAGTCAAGCGTTTTCTCGATGAAGTTGTTGGGATCGAAAGCGATCCACAGGGGTTCGAAGCTCAGCGGGATGCGAAAGCGTTGCTCAGCTTGATCGTTGCGGACTCGAATCGTCAGTGACTCGCCGTTCTTGCCGTGAAAGGCGAGGTCCACCGGCATGACAAATACCGAAGGTACCTCAGGGCCCTCCTGTATCTGGGCCACCGTGACGGTCGCGGAGCGCGCAGCCGCGTCATAGACAGCCGCGACGCGGTAGACGGGGGAGCCGGCCTTGTAGACCCATTCGTCGAAGAACCAGCCGAGGTCCTGTCCAGTGGTGCGGTCAATGCTGTTGATCAGGTCCTTGGTTTCGACGCTGTGAGCGGCGTAGCGAGTCAGGTATGCGCGCAGAGCGGGGAAAAACAGCCCCTTGTCCGGATCCGGGTGGAATGCGCCATCGGATCCATCGAGGACATACCGCAGCATGTCGAGGACCACCGCACCCTTCTCATGGGTCGTCTCATCGAACATCTGCATGCCGTCATCGCTGTAGTGATGATCGACGATCGGCCGTGTATATTGCTGCCGGTCCTCGGCCAGGGCGGTCTCCTGGTACTCCTTCATCTGAAGGCGATAAGCGTCGTTTCCCTCGTGATACTGCGTATAGAGAGCCGGCAGATAGGTCGCGAAGCCCTCATTCAGCCAGATATCGGCCCAATCAAGAGCCTGCACATAGTCGCCGAACCAGTGTTGCCCCAGCTCGTGCGCGATGACCTCCGTCGGCGGATAGTCGCTCAGCGCCTGCGAATCCTGCAGTAGAACCAGGGACTCTCTTACGGTGGTAGCGCTGACGTTCTCCTGTCCGCCAAAGTCAAAGTCGTGCACCGCGACCTGTGCATACTTCTCATACGGGTAGTCAATGAGGAGGCGCGAAAAGAAACCCAGCATGTCCGGGGTGAGCTGAAATCCCCGCCGCACGGTCGCCTCGCTCACGTTCCTCGAGGCGTAGTAGTCGATCGGCTTGCCGCGATAGCTATCGTGCACCTGCTGCCAGGGTCCGATAGCGACGGAAATCAGGTAGCTGCTGTGCGGCACGCTCTCCACCCAGTCGTACGTGACGCTACCCCGGGCACGCTTGACGCCCTGCAGCCGTCCGTTGGAGACCACTACCTGATCCTCCGGAACAGTGGTGATCGTCTCGCTGGTGGCCATATCGTTCGGATAGTCCCAGCAGGGGAACCAGTGATGATTGAACTCCGTCTCCCCCTGCGACCAGATCTCCCTCGGACGATCCGGATAGTTCGTCCCCGGGTTCTCGAAAAACAGTCCGAAGCGCGGAAAGCCGTGATAGACGATGCGCACATCGAGGCGCTCCGCGGCTCCATAGGCGCGGTCGAGGCCGATCCAGAGACGTTCCTCGCGCTGCTCGAACGAGAGCGAGACCGTGTGACCCGCTCCGTCGACCAAGGAGACCGACTCAATCGTCAGGTCCACACTGTCCAGGTAGAACCGACGAAACCCGGCGGCCAGCGGCTCGAGCGTGATGACCTCATCGCCCAGCACCTCCGCCTTCTCCTGGTCAAATTGCAGCTTGAGCCGGTAGTTGCGCACGTGGTACGTGCGGTTGGGCGCGGCACGCGATCGCGAGGGGTCGCCAAAAACCTGCCCCTGAGCGAACGCCACCGTCAGGCTTGCACCGAGCAGACCCGCCGCAAGCGTGCGTTGGACATATGTCATCACTCAGGTCGCCCCGGCGTTCCGCGCTGCCTCCTCCCGACGACGAAGCCCTGTGCCATTACCCCGGCGCCTGGATCGATGTACCAGAGGCTGGCACATCAGCGATGACCAGGCTTGAAGGGACTTGCACCATGCGGGTGGCTACTCTTGCCATATTCAGCCATGCGACCGGCGGACGGTACGCGGCGACGATCTGCGTGCACCACTCTTTCAACCAGCCCCGTATAGGGATAGTTTCCACACTGGTGTAGGGCGGATACCCGTCCGGGGCCTCCGACTAAGGCGTTACCGTGGCTGACCCACACACATACCGCTCCATCCACTTTGGTGTGGAGACACTCTCGGGAGACGAGACGCACGTCCCGCGTCATCGGCACCTGGGTGGCTATGCGAATGTTGTACTGGCCGGCTCGTTTGTGGAGTCAAGCTTTGCGGGACGCATGCTGGTCGAGGCCGGCGATGTACTTCTCCACGGACGATTCGACTGCCATGCCAACCTGCCCCGCAGCCGGCGCGTACAGGTCCTGCGCCTGCCCTGGGAACAAGACGCCGTGGAGGGCCAGTTCCGGGTGCGAGATCCCGATCGCCTGGCGATCTTGGCGGCGCGTGATCCTTATGAAGCCATGCGGGTGCTCGCCGAGGAGCTCAGGCCACTGTTGTCCCGGGAACAACACTGGACGCACACACTCGCATCCTGGCTCGCCTCGGGTTCGACGCTGTCGCTGCACCAGTGCGCGCGCAAGCTCGGAATCAGGCCGTATGAGCTTTCGCGTGGTTTCCGCTGTGAATTTGGCGTCTCCCCAAAGCTGTTTAGGCTCGAGGCTCGGTCACGGCGCGCCTGGGCCGCGCTCTTCCGCTCGAGCAGATCTTTGACCCAGATTGCCCAGGACCACGGCTTCTCCGATCTCGCGCACATGAGTCGCAGCATTAGAGCGCTGACCAGCCACTCGCCTACCGAGTGGCGCGAGCTTACCCAACACGGTGCTCTCAACGGATGAGAAAGGTAATTCGGGGGCGTTTGGACTGGTGAGCTGCTACGCGCCCACCCCGGGCCGGGTCCTCACTCAGCACTGCCTAAACGACTGCGCGGACTACTACGGGTCCTTATCGGACCCATCGCGCCGCTCGCTCATATCCGATTGGCGTTCGCGCTGGATCCGCTCGTAAACCTCTTCGCGATGCACGGCCACGTGCTTCGGTGCGTTGATGCCAACGCGAACCTGACTTCCCTTGACACCCAGAACGGTAACGGTCACCACATCGCCCACCATAATAGTCTCGCCGACTCGGCGTGTGAGAATGAGCATCGTCTAGCTCCATCCCTCGCGCGTGACTGCGCAAGCCGTTCCGTGTTGATTGTTGGCAATCTCGCGGTGGGCGCCGCTGGAGCCCCCGTTGCGCGCACGCATCCCCAACGCAACAGAATTCATGACGCCCCACCCTCAGAGAACCCGCAGGCTCGAGCCCGCCCCCGAGCGGGAGGGAGCGGGCTTACTCCTTGTCTTGAACAAATGTGATATGTGAATTGCGCTTTGATGCACGTAGAACTCCAATTTGTCCGAACACAACGGGCGCGTACAGCTGCCGGCCTCTTGAAAGCGCCTCAGATTCTTGACTCGCAGGAGGGTGGAATCGTACCGTCGCGCGAAATCAATTCAAGCGCGAGAGATCTCGATGAGAGTCCGACGGCCTGTCACAGCAGCTCGCGCCTCGGCAGCGCTGCTGCTTTACGCGCTCATCCACACATCCTCCGCAGCGGCATCCGTTCCTTCCGACGCCTGGTTCCAGGCCACGACGCAGACACTCTACGACGCGGTGGCGGGCGGTGAGACAGCGGTCTGGGATCGAGTCCTCGACGCGAATTGCGTTATTACGGACGAGGACGGTCAAGTGATGGACAAGAGTGGATTCTTGAAACAGATGCGTCCGCTACCGCCCGGATCCACGGGTCGAATTCGCGTGCGAAATCTGACCGTGTTGCCGCTCGCAGATGCGGCAGTCGTGCACTACTGGCTTGATGAGACCGAGGACATTTTCGAGCAACACCTGAAGACGGTGTATGTGGAAACCGACGTTTATCGGCGCGCCGGCGGCGGGTGGAAGATGCTCGCGGCCCATCTCACGGTCGTGCCCCGTGATCTGGAACCGATCGCGGTCGATTCAAGCGGTTGGCAAGACCTCGTTGGAGACTATCGTCTGAGCGATAAGACCGCAGAGCGCTACCGAGTCTTTTTCCGTGGGAACGTGCTCTACGGAGGCAGCAAGCCGGAGACAGCCAGGCGGCTAATTCCACTAGCTCCGCTCGTTTTCTTTCTACAGGGTAGCATCCATACGCTGGTGTTTGTGAGGGATCAGCAAGGGGCCGTGGTAGAGGTGCGAGAACTGCACAAGTACAACGAGGTGCGCATGGAACGAGTAAGGGGCTAGGGAACCAGGATCTCGGGAAATCAACGTATTCGGCGATCGCATCGTCACACCTGGACATCGCTTGAGCAACGCGAATTGGTCGTGACCTGTAAGCCCCAGGATCGCTCGCATGCCGTGGCAACCGGCGCCCAGCCGAACAGCCTCAGCCGCCGACGAGCTGCGCATACGTCAATTGGCATCTTTCCGAATGCTGCTTGGCTCGTCCCCCTGATGGCAAGCTTGGTTACCGCAACATCAGCTCCCGCGGGTCCCTAGCATCGCGCGGAACTACCGGCTCGGCGCGGCTAAGTTGTGCGTCGAGACGAGACCTTTGGACGTCGGCAGCCGATACTCCTCTCGCATGGCGGGATAGTGTTCTTCGACTACAGCTTCGCGAAACAGCGGGATTACTTCGGTGTCGATCACACCTGGCTCGAGCCGGAAATGGTCACGCCCGCAGAGCTCAACGAAATCTCCGCCCGTATTGGTAGTCGCCGGAGACCGCGAATGTCACTCCGTCGGGGAACCCCGCAGCTCTGTCGGACACCGCTCCAATGTCTGCTCTTCGTCGTCCCGGGTACTGGTCACCTGAATACCGTCAGGAAGGAAAGCGAAAGAGAATTCCGCCTTTCCCGGCACCGCCGCTGCGTCTCTTGCGAGTTCGGGATTATGGCGGCGTTGGTCCTGAGTAGGAGCCGCTAGATGCCAAGCATCCAGAGAAACTTTCGCGTCGCTTTTCTGTTGTGCGTTGTCTTGGCAGGCGCTGTTTCCTCCGCGCGCGCCTCTGGAGATCGGAGTGCCTCTGGCGCATCGCCAACGCACCGCACATGTGGCACTGGTGCGGAGGCCGCCCTTCAAATACTCGGCTCAGGTGGTCCACTCAATCCCGAGGGCCGGGCATCGACATCGTACCTCGTGTGGGTGAGGGACCGTCCTTCGATCGTGGTTGACCTGGGTCCGGGCAGTCTCACCGAACTGGACCGTGCCGGGGTGACGGTAACCGAGCTCGACGCCGTATTGATCAGTCATCTGCATCCGGATCACGTGGCCGAGTTGCCCGGGCTGCTGTGGGATGAGGACATCCTGGATCGCCATCGCCCGCTGATACTCACCGGCCCCTCCGCCGGCCAGCAGTTCCCCGACTTCCGATCGTTCCTTGAGAAACTGTTCGGGACCGACGGTGCGTTCCCGTTTATGCAACCGATTCTGGATCCGCGCTCGAGCTTTCATCTCGACATCAGGGTCATCGATCCCGCGCACACCTCGCCGTCGCCCATCCGGATCGGCGCGGCGGTCGTCACTGCGTACACAGTTCCACACGGCCAGGCGCCCACATTGGCGTACCGTGTCGATGTCGATGGCGCGAGCGTCGTGTTTGCGGGTGATCAAAGCGGGGGAGACCCCGGGTTCGCCACTTTCGCCCATCACGCTGACGTGCTTGTATTGCACACGGCGCTAAGCGCCACAGCGCGCGGGCATCCGTTCGCCAGAGTTATCGGGGTACCACAGCGCTTAGCGGCTCTCGCGGCGGCCGCCGGTGTGAAGCAGGTTGTCTTGAGCCACCTGATGGCGTTTCCGCCGACGTACAAGGCTGCCAAGGACTTCTCTCTCTTCGACCCACCGAATCTCCTCGCCGCCGTGCGTTCTGTCTACCGCGGTCCCGTATCGCTCGCCTCAGACCAGCGCTGTATCGCTCTCGGGGAGACGTCCCACTAGAGGTTCGCGTCGATGGAAGGCAGCGACACCTTCACGTGATCTTCGCCGGCGACAGCGGACCGATCGCGGCAGAAGGACCCGCGTCCTGAGGACTCCGTCTGGCCGACATCGGCCTAATCGTCGTCGTTAGTTCTCCCCGCTGACCCTTTCCACATCGAAAAACGGAGCCTGGTCGGCTCAGGGGTCGGTTCGCGGACAGCGCGGCCGGCAGGGCCCGATTTTACCCAAGCACTCGCAGTGCGCCTTAGCGATAGAGGCGCCAGTGGAACCGTTATGGACAGTGAGCCTCGGTCACGCAAAGAGTCCCGATGCACGGTGCAACCCTCGCCCGCCCGCCCTCCCCAACGTCGGAGTTTGGCCATGTGGGGGCGCGGCTAAAAAGTACCTGCGCTCTCAAATGAACGAGGTCGCCCGAGCTGCATAGGTCACTTTCATTCAAGACAAGCGGTAGCCCGACACCCGGTAATCTCCGCCGCCGTGAAGGACCTCGCGTGGTTTATTCGCAACAGGGGAAAAGGGGCGCGCGGCATCGAGGGGTCGGAGGGGAAAGCTACACGTGGGAGCCCCGCGGTCGCCGCGAGGGTTTCGAAGACTCAACATCCCAAGAACTCATCTGAGGAATTAACACATGACGAACAGTCGCAGCTTGCAGAAGGCGGTACGTTTGGCGCTCGCGACGGCCTCGGCCGCCGCCGGCGTGACCGCGCTCCCTGCGCAGGAGGCCGCGCCCGCCCAGGCTGAGGCCACCCCCGCACCGCTGGCCGAGGTAGTGGTTACCGGGTCGCGCTTGTCGACGCCCAATGAGACCTCCATCAGCCCGATCACGACGGTCTCGGCGGCGGATGTGCAGGCGACCGGCCTGACGCGCGTCGAGGACATCCTGAACAACCTGCCGATGGTGTTCTCGGGCATGAACTCGACCACCTCGAACGGCGCCGACGGCACGGCCTCCGTCGACCTGCGCGGCCTCGGCAATCCGCGCACCCTGACGCTGGTGAACGGACTGCGCCTCGGGCCTGGGTCGGCCACCGGCGGCCGCAACTACTCCGACATCAATGAGATCCCGGCGGCGCTGATCGAGCGCGTCGACATCCTCACCGGTGGCGCCTCCTCCGTCTATGGCGCGGACGCCGTCGCGGGCGTGGTCAACTTCATCCTCAACACGCACTTTGACGGGTTGAAAATCGACGCGGGCTACCACTTCAACGAGCACAGCAACGACGATCCAAGCGGCGTGCAAGGGGCGGTAACCGCCGCGGGCGATGTCAACCCACCGGGCTCGGTCAACACCGCTTTCGGTAAGAACGTTTCGGTGGTCATGGGGTCGAATTTCGCCGACAACAAGGGCAACGCGACTGCCTATATCACCTACGACAACCAGGGGGCGGCGCTGCAGAAGAGCTTCGATTACAGCGCCTGCTCGCTTACCGTGAACGCTGCCAACAAGCTGGCGTGCGGCGGCTCGGAGACCTCGGCGAAGAACGGTGCCGGTGGCGCCTTCTTCGGCACCGGAACGAACGGCGTACCGTTCCTCAACAACACGGTCGATGGCCTGACGAACACCTTCCGCCCCTACCAGGAACCCGGTGACCTCTTCAACTACGGTCCGTACAACTACTACGAGACGCCGAACGAGCGCTGGACCGCAGGCACGTTCCTCAATTACGAGGTGAGTTCGCACGCCACGGTGTACGCGAACGTCATGTACATGCGCAATTCAATGTCAGCGCAGATTGCCCCGAGCGGCGACTTCGGCGACTCGTCGTTCATTCCGTGCGCCGATCCGCTGCTGAATGCCTCGGAGAAGGCGGCGATATGCAATCCCGCATTCCAGGCGGCACAAGGCAATCCCTACGAGACCTTCAACGGCACCAAGTATCCGGGGTTAAACCTCTACATCGCGCGCCGCAACGTGGAAGGCGGCCCGCGCATCGAGAGCTTCGACACCGATAGCGCTCGTGAGGTCATCGGCGTCAAAGGCGGGATCAACGATGCGTGGACCTACAACGTGTCCGCTCAGCACAGCACCGTGGACGATGGCGCCCAGAATCTGAACTTTCTGTCGAACAGCAACGTCGAGCAGGCGCTGAACGTACTGCCCGGACCGGGCGGCGGCATGGTGTGCGGCGGCCCCACCAATGCGCAGGGCAACGGGCCGCTCGTCACCCCCGGCACGGCCTTCTCGGCAAATTCAGCCTGCGCGCCGTGGAACATCTGGGCCGCGCACGGTGTAACGCCGGCAGCCCTGGCCTTCATGTCGATCCCGGAGCAGGTACACGGAATTGTTTCGGAGTACGTGACGGACGGCTCGATCACGGGTGACTTGAGCCAGTACGGTGCCAAGCTGCCCTGGGCAGACGACGGCCTGCAGGTGAATGTCGGCACCGAGTGGCGCGAGGACGAATCGGCCTACACCCCGGACTTCGTGTCGCAGCAGGGATTGGCCGCCGGTGGCGGCGGGGTCACGCCGCCGGTCTCCGGCGCCTTCAGCGTCTGGGAAGCGTTCACGGAACTGCGCCTGCCGATCGCCCAGCATCAGCCGTGGGCGGACGACTTGTCGATTGAGGGCGGCTACCGCTATTCCTCGTACAGCGAAGGCTTCACCACCAACACCTACAAGCTCGGTCTCGAGTGGGCACCGGTGAGGGATCTTCGCATGCGCGCCAGCTACAACCGCGCCGTGCGCGCCCCCAATATCGGCGAGCTGTACACGCCAACGGCAGTAGGCCTCGACGGGTCGGAGGATCCCTGCACCGGCACGACTCCCGCCGCCACGCTGACGGAGTGCGAGCGCAGCGGGGTCACGAGCTCGGAGTACGGACACCTGACCGCGAACTCCGCCCACCAATACAACGGACTGCAAGGAGGCAATCCCAACCTCAAACCGGAGATTGCCGATACCTACACGGTGGGTTTCGTGCTGCAGCCGCGCGCGGTACCGAACCTGTCGATCTCGATCGACTACTTCGACATCAAGATCAAGAACGTGATCGAGAGCCTCGGCGGCAATACCATCCTCAATGGCTGCCTCTTCGCGGATCAGTTCTGCAACCTGGTGCACCGCGATCCGGCCAACGGCACGCTGTGGCTGTCGACGCTCGGCTACGTGATTGACACGGACGTCAACGAGGGGCTGCTCGCGACCCGCGGCATCGACGTCAAGGCAACCTATCGGGTGCCGCTCCCGGCCTATGGCTCACTGAACTTCGGGTTCGAGGGCTCGGAGCTCAACTCACTGGCGACGACGCCGCTTCCGGGACAGGGCTCCTACGACTGTGCCGGGTACTTCGGCGCGGTCTGCGGTGGCAGCGACCCGAAGTGGCGCTCGGTCCTGAACATCACCTGGTCGACGCCCTGGGACGCGCTCGATGTCACCCTGCGGTGGCGCTACTTCGGCTCGCAGACCAGCGAGCAGCTCAGCCCCAGCAAGTACCTGGCGGGGACCTCCTACTACGCGCCACTGGCGCACATCCCCGCCTACAACTGGTTCGATCTGTCGACTACCTTCAATCTCTACAAGAACGTGCGGTTGCAGCTCGGCGTCAACAACATCTTTGACAAGGACCCGCCGTTGGTCGTTCTGGCCGACTGCTCCACCAGCAGTGGTGGGAACAACTCGGGTGCCAACTGCAACGGCAACACCTTCCCGGGCATCTACGATGCGATGGGGCGATATGTATTCGCCCATATCACGGCACAGTTCTGAGCTTCTGGTGCGGTGGCGCAGACGGCGGGCTACGGAGCCCGCCGTTTCGCGGGTTAGCGCCACGACATCTACGGCGGCCGACCGGGGCCCCGGGGAGTGCATTGACGCCGGCAAGCGAACTGGACCTCAAGCTGGTGCGCGCCGCGGCAGTATTGGAGCGCGATCCGGCGGCCGCCGCTGCAGAGGCCGTGCGGATTCTGCGCGAGCGCCCCGGGCATGCCGTGCATCGCGGCGCGATCCGCCGCGCCGCCGGAGACCCCCCCGAAAATCCGCCGATCACGCCGCAGTCGCGCTCCGCTCGCCGTGTTCGCGGTCCGGAGGGCCTTCGTCGGAGAGGATGCCCCCTTCGTACTGAACTGTGTGGCTTCTACGCCCGATCACGGCGAATCGGCGTGTCGCCGCTTTCCACGGCATGGTCCGATAGGCACGACGCAACTACGCACAATGGATTGCTTCTACATCAATCTGGAAGGGGCCGTTAACCGGCGGAGGACCTTGGAGCACAGCTTCCGCGACTGCATGAACTCGAAGTGGAGGCTGTATCGCTATCGCGCGGTGGACGGCAACTACGTGCGGCGGGCGGCGATTCCCGGGACCCTCACGGATGCCGAGAAGGCGTGCTTCCTAAGTCACAGGGACCTCATACAGTCGAGCCTCGGCAACTCGGAGCCAATTCTGGTGCTTGAGGACGATGCGATTCTTGGAAGTCGGACCTGTGAGCAACTCGAAGAGCTTGTGTTTCGCCGCGATCCTTCCTCCTGGGATCTCGCCTTTACCGACTTCATCGTGCCGGACCTTGCTTGCATGGCTGGGCTGCTCAAGCTGCGACAGAAACTGGCGGGCGAGGTGAGGCTGCTCGACCTGAGCACCCTCCCGTTTGCGGGCTCCACCGCCTACCTGATCAATGGACGGTCAAAGGCATTGCTTGCGGGGCTGCTCGCATCCGTCACCAGTCTCGATGTGCCATACGACCTTTTTTTGCGCAATCACATATACGCGAAGGGACTCACTGCCTGCGGTTTTTTTCCGTTCATCACCTCATTGTCCTCTCTGTCGGAGCAATCGGACATTCAACCGACTGCCAAGACCGCGACCCTGATCTGGGATGCATTTCGTAAGCTCTCCTGGATGGACAGGGATATCGAGCGCGAAAAGCCTCTTTTGCAGAGCATTGCGAGCACGCTTTGCGATGAGGAGTGCTCGGCCTTCGGAACCATTTTTGCCGCGATGCTCTCAAAAGCGTATCAGCCACGGTAGCGTTAATGCCCTGTTGTCGCGTTCTCTGCCGCACGCGGCAAATCACGGTATTACACGGCATGGACCGCCAGACTGCCATTTCGGAAGCACTTTGCCGGTTGCCCGTTGGCGGGTGACGACTTGAGAGGTCAGAGGTCCCTCTGCCCGTGCAGTCGCTAGAGCCCGAAATTCGGGCTTTGATTGATTTTCTAACTCTCTGAATTCCTTATACAGATCTCTTGAGTCAGAGTCCTCTCCCGCAAAGACCCCCCTCCTGCGGTAGCACCGTCGCGGAGAGCCGCGAGGTTCGCGCCGTTGGCGTGAGATCCTTCCGCAAGTCATGACAGTGCTATAGGAAGTGATCCTTTTTGGGCGGCATTCGCTCGACCGTCATGCGCATTACACATTAACTTGTAGAGGTATCGATCGAATCGGAGCGTGCGTTCGCGGTCTCGGCACGACTCCGACAGTGTGGGGGTTTCCGCGTGCCGACCTGGCAATTGGCTCCGCGTTCTTGACTAGTTCGGCGAGGATAAGGCTGCCAGGAATTGCAGTAGGTCTGAGCGTTCGTCTTCCGTGATCACCAGGGGGTAGCGCTGCGATGCTCGACTATAGAGTTCCAGGTCGACCGCCTTACCGAGCGTCTCGACGCTGCCGTCGTGCATGTAAGGGCCAGTGTCGGTGACATTGCGGAGCGAAGGCGTCTTGAAGCTCCCGATGTCCTTTGGATCCAGTGTCGCGTTGAAGCGACCGAGTGCTGCCACATTGGGGTCGGATTCGATGAGCGAGTTCAGCGCATCGAACTCTCCACGCTCGCGTAGTGCCGTGACTCGCTTTGCCAAATTGCCGAGCCGCGCAACAACGCCGGCGCCAAGTGGAAGCGGTGACGTGTGGAAAGTGCCGTCCGTGAACAGCGCGGACTTCTCTCCCATCGTGTGGCAGTTTGCGCACTGCGCGCGGCCGCGGAAAAGATTGAGCCCGCGAACAGCGGCCGCGGTCATCGCTTGCGGGTCGCCTCCATATTGGTACCGATCAAAGGGCGAGTTGCCGGCGGTCAATGTGCGCTCGTACGCCGCAATAGCCAAGCCCACCTCGCGGATCGAAATGCCCTCGCGCGAGACACCCAGGAGACTGGAAAACGCCGAAACGTACTCGGGAGTTGAGCGAATTATCCTTGCAACCGCCGACTCCTCTAGTAGTGCGTGCTCCGCTGGCGCCAGCAACGGCGAGCGCACCTGGTTCTCAAGTCCCGTGACCCGACCGTCCCAAAAGAGCGCACCGGCATATCCCACGTTGAGGAGGCTCGGTGTGTGGCGCGTGAGGCGCGCACCGTGGAGGCCGTTGGCTCTTGGCCGACCGTCGGTGAAGCGCCGCTCCGGCAGGTGGCAGCTCGCGCAACTGATGCTGCCGTCGACACTTAGGCGTTTTTCGAAAAAGAGCTTCTGGCCTAGGCCAACGAGCTCAGCAGCCTTCCAGCCATCCTGCCTTTCAGACTCCGGAAGACCAAGTGGGATAGACCCCTGGGCAGAAGCGCCCATGGCCACGGCCCACAAACTCAGCACGACGCCCAGGCGGCAATAAACCCTCGACATATGAAGACGAATCAAAGTTGCGCTTCGGACGTACGCAAAAACAGCCAGCGGAATATAAGTATGACACTCCTTGAGTCTCGCAGGGGTCGGACCACGCACATGCAGTGGATCGCGGGCTTGACGTTCCTGATCTGTAATCTGGCAATCGCCTCCCCTCCCACTGCGCCCACCAACCTGACGGCGGTCGCCGCCTCCAGCACGCAGATCAATCTCTCCTGGACTGCCTCTACCGATAACCTGCAGATCACGGGCTACGTCATCGAGCGCTGCAGCGGCACGAGCTGCACGAACTTCGCGCAAGTTGGAACCGTTGCAAGCGGCACTGCCTACACCGACTCGGGGCTTAGCGCGGCCACCACCTATCGATACGAGGTCTACGGCACGGACTCCACGGGCGGCGGCCCGGTCTCGAACATCGCATCCGCGGAGACCATGGCGGCGAGCGTTGCGAGCTCGGTGACCTACGCCTACGACGCGCTCGGTCGGCTGCTGCAGGCCAACGTTGCGGCTACCAATATCGTCGAGAACTACACCTACGACAGCGCGGGGAATCTGACCTCGATCACCTCAAGTCCCGTTTCGACGCTCGACATCGCCAATTTTTCAAACCCTGTCGGTGGCCCCGGCGGCACGATCACGATCATCGGTTCGGGGTTCTCCACGACGCCCTCTTCCAACACGGTCAAGTTCAACGGCGTGACCGCAACGGTAATCTCGGCGACCGCGACGCAACTTGTTGTATCGATACCTGCCGGAGCTACCAGCGGACCCATCACGGTCACCACGGGTTCTCAGACAGTAACGAGCCCGGGCACCTTCAATGTCATTGCGGCTACCGGCGCCCCGACGATCACGTCGTTCCCGCCAAGCTCTGCCCCGGGCTCCACCATTGTCATTACAGGCACCGGCTTTCAGACCAGTCCCGGCGACAACGCCGTCCGCATCAACCAGAGCCCCGCCGCGGTGGTGTCGGTAACCGCCACCACCTTAACCGTCGTCGTGCCGCCTAGCGGGAACGCGGGGTATTTCAATGTCTCTGCCGGTCCGATCACGGTGACTACACCGTTCGGGACGGTCAGCAGTTCGACAAGCTTTGTGACCACGGGCGTGGCTCTGAGCAGCCTCGGCACCATCAGTGTCGGGGGCTCTCCCGTCACTATTTCCACCGTGAGCGGCGGGGGCACGACTTACTTCGCAGAGCTGCTCAGCGGAACCGCAGGCTCGAATCTTGTGATTAAAGGCGCCGGTGGTGCCATCACCCTGACGGTCAGCGTGATCGCCCCTAATGGCTCGATGCTGATCTACGACTCCACATTGGGTACGAGCGGTGGCGACATCCAAGTTCCGACGCTGCCCCTCTCGGGAACCTATGTGGTACTGGTGTCTGCCGGCGGGACGACCGGCAGTGCGTCATACAGTCTGGTCGGGAACGTCGCTAACACGCTGACGCTCAATGGCACGCCCACTACCGTCACGCTCAGTACTCCGGGGCAGTCGGCGGTTCTGACATTTGCTGGCACGCAAGGTGGCTACGACTCGCTTGCGTTCAGCAATGTGACGCTTACGGGCGCGACCGCGCTGGTCAGCAACCCTGACGGCACGACGCTGACCTCCATTTCACTCACCACGACGGGTGCGACCCTGCTGCCACAGCTATCGCAGACCGGAACGTACACGGTGACTGTGGTGCCGAAAGGCACGCTCACGGGCGCCTTTACTGCAGCACTCACGAGCACCTCAGCGGCCACGTTGACTATCAATGGGGCCCCTTACAACGTGACGCTCAACGGCACCACGCCTGCAACGGTGACGTTCGACGGGGCAGTGGGGCAATACCTTACCCTGGCTTTCCAGACCACCGCGAGCTTCTACCTCACTGCGACGGTGACGGGACCGAACGCAAACCAGATCGTACAGAGCTCCCAGGAGATCAGTTCGACTTCCCCGGCAGGGATCAACCTCGGCCCCCTCACTGTTGCCGGAACGTATTCGCTCACTCTGCAACAGAATGTCAGCACCAACAGCACGCTTGCAGTGACCCTGAGCGCCCCGGTTACGGGATCCGTTCCGTTTAATACGCCGACGAACATTACGCTGGGGCTGCAAGGCCAAGGGTTCGCCCAGACGTTCACCGGGAATGCCGGGCAGTCCGTCTCCGCGGCCGTCGTGACTTCGGTCTCGGCCATACCGAGCATCTACGGGACTCTCTCGCTCATCTCCCCAACCGGGGTCGTGCTGGTCACCCAGACAATCACCGGGACCTGTAACGGCTGTAACGAGTACGGGGTCGCGAGCTTCGGCCCGCTCCCCACGACCGGCACGTACACCGTCCTTCTGCAGCAGGGCACAACGACCCCCACTACAGGCTCGGCAGGCATCACTGTGACACAGGCGCTAGCGGGCACGCTGACCCTGGGTACCACGAATGCCGTGACGATCTCTGCGGGTCAGGGGTTTAACGAAACCTTCCCGGGAAGCGCGGGTGAGTATGTCTCGGTTGGCGTCTCCGCCAGCTCCGCGACCGCGCCGACCAAGGGCACGCTCTCAATACTCGACCCCTACGGAAATGTCGTTGGTTCCTCAACCTACTACGGAACCTGCTCAGGCTCGAGCTGCTCCGGGAGCGGCGTTGTCAGCGCCGGTCCCCTTGCAGCCACCGGCAACTACACCGTCGTTTTCCAGCAGACCACGAGCCCGTACGGCGTCGGCTCGGGCGCCATGAGCGTGACGCCGACTGCGGCCGCAACTGGAACGCTCACGGCGGGAACAACAGCGAATGTGACGCTCCTCGCCGGACAGGGCTTCGATCAGAGCGTCGCCGGCACGGCCGGACAGTACTTGTCTGTCGCGCTCGCGAGCAGTTCCAACATTCCCTCGGGCACGATCAGCGTGCTGACGCCGACCGGCGCTGTGCTCGCAACGGGTAGCTACACCTACTCAGGCGGCTTAGGGGCAGGCAACGTGGCCTTTGGGCCCCTTCCCGCGAGTGGGACTTACTCGGTCCTCTTCCAACAGACCGATACCAACAATGTCCTTGGTCAGGGCGTCGTGAACGTTACAGCTGAGGATACGGCTAGCGGGACGCTGACGCTCGGTACGCCGACGACTGTGAGCCTCGTGGATGGCCAGGGAGTACAGGAGACCTTTGGCGAGACGGCTGGGGACTACGACACCGTGCTGGTGTCGGAGTCGAACGGACTGATCTCTGCGGGAACAATTTGGGTGATTTCTCCGGGCGGCACCACCATCAGCAACCATACCTTCGGCTATTCGTGCCCCTCCACTTGTACCGGGAGCACGAGCTTCAACATCGGTCCGCTGCCGAGTACGGGCACTTACACTCTCCTGGTCCAGCAAGCCGATGAGGGACCGAGTCGCGGTTCAGGGTCGCTCACCCTGCAAGTGACCAACAACCCAGCGGGGACCGGAACCACGCAGAGTCTGCAGACCACGGTTGCCGGACAGGCCGCCACATTCACCTTCCTCGCTGCCGCGACTCAGCCCTTCAACCTCGCCTTCACGGGCATGACGTTCACGCCCAACACCGTCACCAGCTTCAGCATCGCGATCAAGAACTCATCGGGCACGACGGTCTATTCGAACAGCTGCTCCTCCAGTTCCTGTTCGATGTCCATCCCGACCTCCGACATCGCCGCAGACGGCACCTACACCGTTTCCGTGACTCCGAACGGGTCGGCGACCATGTCGGGCACGGCGATACTTAGCGCGACCGCGGTGGGCGAGCTCACGGCGGGAACCCCCTTAAACCTCACTCTCGCCACAGATCAGGCTGCCTCGCTGCTGTTCAGCGCCACCGCCAATCAGACGCTGGCGCTCTATATCTCGGGGATCTCGACGACACCCTCGGGCGGTTCCTATTACGTCACGGTTTTCAACCCATCGGGGGCGGGCATTGGAACGGCGGTTCCATCGAGTGCAACCACGATCAATCTGCCCAATCTCGCCGCCGGGACTTACACAGTGAACATATCCGCCGAAGGGACCTACAGCGGCACGATGCAGGTGACCCTTGCCGCAGGCGTAACGGGCACGCTGCCCCTCACCGGGTCCGGTGTGAACATCAGTACTTCGACGCCGGGAGATACCGCCTACTGCACCTTTGCCGGAACGCAGCAGCAGGGCGTGACGCTCGCCATCTCCAATCTCACGCTGACGCCCAGTTCCGTGACGAGTATTGCTCTCGGCCTCCCAACGGCCGATGCGCTGGGCTCTCCCGGAAGCACCTGCCCCACCGCAGGCTGCGCGTTCCATTTGCCCTACCTGCCTCAGACGCAGAACTACAGCGTCTCCTTGACCCCCGCGGGCGAAGCGACGATGAGCCTTACTGCGACCCTCTCGCAGGATGTGACGGGCACTCTCGCGGCGGGAACCCCGCTCAATCTGAGCTTAAGTGACCCGGGCCAGAGCGCGGTGCTGACATTTGTCCTAGCCGCGCCGGGTGAGGATAACACTGAGCTCTATATCAGTAATTTCTCCAAAAATCCCACAACGAGCTCGTACACCCTGTCGATCTACGAGGTGCTTTCCTCCAGCGCGGAATACAAGCCGATTAGGAGCGTCACGCTGACTTCCGCCGCCCAGGCGGTGAACCTCTCGGACCTTGCTCCGGGGACCTACATCGCCGCGATCACTCCGAACTCAGCCGCGGTGGCGAGTCTGCAACTGACGCTCTACGCACCGGCCGGCGTTTCAGTGCCCTCTGGAGGTTCGCCGGTCACAGTGAGCACGACCGGGCCCGGACAGAACGCGTATCTCACCTTCCAAGGCAATGCAGGGCAGTACCTGAGCCTACCGCTCACAAACTTCACGCTCACGCCGAGCACCACTACGAGCCTTACAGCGACGGCTTACACGCCCACCGGAACCCAGGTCGGTTACGTGAACTGTAGTGTCCCCTCGCTCGGGTGTGAGCTCTACGTGGCCAATCTCCCCGTAACCGACACCTACAATGTCACGATCGTGCCGAGCAGCTCTCCCCTCGATACGATGAGCTTCTCGGTGGCCGAGCCAGCGCCCGTCACCGGCACGTTGGCGCTCAGCACGCCGACGAACGAGTCGCTCTCGGTCGTCGGGCAAATCGCGAACCTTAGCTTCACGACGACCGCGACAGAGACCGTTACGGTATCGATTGGATCGATTGCGACGACCCCGAGTGGCAACTCGATCACGGCCTTCGTGTACAACTCGAGCGGCACGAACGTTGGTCCTTATTACGGATCGAGCGGTTCGGCCACTCAGCCGATCACGATCACCCTCACGAACCTTCCCGCGGGTACCTACTCGCTGGTGATCTACCCGCAGCTCCCCACGACCGAGACGATGCAGGTGACGGTTACCCCATGATCGCCATGACCACTACCCACTCGAGACCGCTCATGCGCGCAAATTCACTTTGCACGGCAGCCCGTCGCTGGCGCTCCGTCTTACGATCTCTCCTGACTCTGTCGCTAGCCTGCTGGCTCGGTGGGGTCTCGATAACCGCATTCGGGCAAACGGGGGCCAGCACGGCGCCCTCCGAACTGACTGTTCGACCTGCCCCCGACCTTGCGGGGCAGAGCATCACTCTGCTACCGGACGGGCGTTGGATGCTCGTTGGAGGCACGGGCGAGCACGGAGTCGCCGCCGCCATCGAGGTGCAATCGGGAACCACGAAGACCCTCCTGGCATCGCTCCTCTATGCCCGGGCTGGGCACACAGCGACCGTGCTCCCCGATGGAACCGTGTTGATCTTCGGAGGACGGGGCCCGGATGACCGACTGGTCGACGTGGCAGAAGTCATTGATCCGGTCGCCGGAGCCGTCAAGCAATTGCCGCCCACGGGGCTCACGCCGCGATCCGAGCACACGGCGACGCTCCTCACGAGTGGTGAGTTGCTGATTGCGGGCGGTCGAGATGCCGCAGGCAACGCGCTCGCGAGCGTGCAGCTGTGGGATTCGACCACGGGTCAGGCGTCGCTGCTCGAGTCACCGCTGCAGGTCGCGCGCTATGCGCACGAGGCCGCTTTGCTCGCGACAGGTGAGGGGCTGCTCTCGGGCGGCAAGGACACCTCCGGAGAAGCGCTCGCAAGCCAGGAACTTTATGACCCCGTCACCCGCATGGTTGAAGGAGCCCTCGGCCAAAGCGATCCGCGCCTTTCGACTCGTTGGTCGGAGCAGCCTGCGATGCTCATGGACACGGTGCCGGTCGACGGCTCCGTCGGCGTCGCCCTCAATGCGGTGATTGGAATTCGCTTCAACAAGCTACTTCCGGTCACCGAGCTCAGTACCAAAACGATCACACTGGTCGGACCGGCAGGGCCGGTCGACGGAGTGGCGGTCGGCGCCGAGGGCGGAATGCTGGCTTTCTTCAAGCCGACTATGGACCTCCTGCCCGGCACGACCTATACGCTCTTCATACGGGGCGTAACTGAGGCATCCGGCACGGAGGTCCCCCTCAGCAGCGCCCGGTTCACCACCTTGCGGGTTCTGGCACCTCCCACTCCGCGCCTACCAACGGAGTTGGCCCCTCACGAAGTACCGAGCACGCCGTCGACGATCCGTGAGGAGCCGAAGGCCATCCCGGCACCCCTGATGCCTCGAACCGAAGTCGCGGCGATCAAACCGAACAATCTTCCGAACGCGCGGCCGGTGCCGCCGCCAGCTGCCGACAGCATGAGCGAGGATTGGATCCCGAGCGCCGAGAATCGCCATGGCGCGTGGCGAGTGCTCGGCTTATCCGGCGATCCACCACTGTCTGCCACTGCCACGGCCGCGCCGCTGCCCGCGGCGGCAGCAGGAGTCACAGCCATTTCCGGACGGGTTCTCCGCCTCAACGGTCTACCCCTGTCTTCAGTCCGAGTGAGTAGCGGAGCTATCGCTGTGGCGACCGACGCCCAGGGACGGTTCCTGCTCGCTCCGGTCAAGGCCGGCACTCAGCTGGTTCGGGTCGACGGCCGCAGCGTGGTCTCCAATGGACGGCACTATACCGAGCACTACATTTCTGTGTCCGCGAACGCGGGCAGCACCACGACTCTACCAGACCCCGTCTTCCTGCCACGTGTCGACCCCTCTACCGAGGTCGCAATTTCCTCGCCCGCCGACCACGACATCATCTTGACGCATCCCGCGATCCCGGGGCTTGAGGTCGTGATCCCTAAGGGCGCGGTGATACGCGAGGCGGATGGCACGGTCGTCACTAAAGTGAGCATCACTCCCGTACCCGACGATCGCGCGCCCTACCGCTCTCCCGTGCCGTTCCCGGTCTACTTCACACTCCAGCCGGGCGGAGCCTACGTTGATGGTGACCCGAGCAAGGCCGTGAGGGTTACGTATCCCAACTACCAAGGACTCGCCGTCGGCACGACCGTCGACTTCTGGAACTACAACCCGGCCGCCGGCGGCTGGCAGGTCTACGGACACGGAAAAGTGTCAACTGACGGGAAACGCGTCATCGCCGATGAGGCAGTTGGATTTCGCCAAATCATGGCCTTCGGACTCTCGCTCGGGCCCCAGAACAATACCCCGCCCGGCACCGCACCGGTTCCGAATGGGTCGTGCGCCGGCGATCCGGTCGATTGCGCGACCGGTATCTTCTCGTACGCGGTCACCGACATGGCCATAAACGATGTGATGCCGATCAGCGCGACTCGCATCTACCGAACCAACGACAACCAGATTCGACTCTTCGGCGTAGGGGCCAATCTGTCGTACGCAATGGTGCTCTACTCAACACCCGGTAGTGGCGCAAGCCTCGTTCGAGGCGATGGCAGTCAGATCGCGTTCGGCCCTGCGCCACCCGGGAGCCCATTCGAGGTTCTATACACCAACACCGGCTCTCCTACGGAATTCGACGGCGCCTTTATATTCGGAAACGAAGCTCTCGATACGTGGGATGTGACGCTGCGTGACGGGACAATCTATCGGTTCTCGGACCAACCCAGTTACCTTCTCGCCATCATCGACCGCAACGGGAACCAAGTCACGATCACCTATCAGCCGAACGGCGTAACGGGAACGAACCCGCCGATCACACAAGTGACCTCTCCCAATGGGCGGTACGTCCAGTTCTTCTACGATTCCTACAATCGAATCGTGCAAGCCGTCGACAACGCCGGCCGCTCGACCTCCTATAGCTACGACGCGTTGAGTCGGCTCTCGAGCGTGACCGACGCGGACGGCAACACCGAGAGCTACGGTTACGATCCCACCACCAACAACATGAATCTCGTGACCGACAAGCGCGGGAACTCGATGCTTCAAAATCAATACGACGCAAATGCTCGCGTGAAACAACAGACTTTGGCGGATGGGGCGGTTTGGCAGTTTGCCTACGTCCTCGGCGCCAATGGCAACGTCACCCAGACGAGCATCATCGACCCGAGAAATTACGTCCGACAGGAGACCTTTAATGCGAGCGGTTACACCACCCAGGTGATCCTTGCGCAGGGACAGCCGGAGCAGCAGACCTACACAGTTATCCGAGACAGCGGGAGCAATCTACCCCAACTCGTCACCGACACGCTGGGCCGGCAGACGCTCTACGGATACGATGGTTTCGGCGACATGACGAGCGTTACCTTTCTCTACGGGACCTCCAATGCCGTCACGTACACGATGAGCTATGACCCAACGTATCATCAACTGACGGGCGTGACCGATCCCCTGGGCCACACGACGGCGGCCTCCGTGGATGGACACGGCAACGCGCTAAGGATCGCAGACGCCCTCGGGAACACTACCAATCTGAATTATAACCCGCAGGGCATGCCGAGCTCGCTGAGTGACCCCCTGGGACATGCCACACTGTTCAACTATGTTGGTGCCGACCTTTCTACCGTGACGGATGCACTCAATCGGCAGACTCAATTCGACAACGATGCACTCGGAAGGCTACGAGGCATCACCGATCCGCTTGGCAATCTCACTCGCGTCTCTTATGACGCTATGGATCGGGTACTCAACACGACGGATGCTATGAACGAGATCACCTCGTTCGCTCACGACCAGAACGGCAATCTGCTCGTGTCAACAGACCCGCGGAACGTTGTGCAGACGTACACGTACGATAAGCGCAATCGCTTGCAGACGTACCAGGATCCGACCGGGAAAACAGCGACGTACAATTTTGACGGGATGAGCAATCTCACTTCCGTGGTGGACCGGAAGAATCAAACCACGAGCGTGCAGTACGACGGAATTAATCGACCAGAGCTAATAACCTTCCAGGACGGCTCCACAATCGCCATCACTTGGGACGGCGGCAATCGCGCAACGAAGTTCTCGGATTCGTTGAACGGCACCATTACGCGAACGTACGATGGCCTCGATAGACTGACACAGGAATCGGGGCCACAGGGGTCAGTCGGTTATCAGTACGATGCGGCTGGACGACGGCAAACCATGACGGCGACCGGACAAACCGTCGTCAACTACACGTTTGACAACGCAGATCGATTGACGCAGGTCGCGCAAGGTACAACGACGCTCGGCTTCGGGTACGACGCGGCGAGCCGCCGTAGTACCGTCACGTTGCCGAACGGAATTGTTGGGACGTTTGCGTTCGACAATGCTAATGAGCTGACGGGCATCACGTACATGAACGGGTCGACCAGTGTCGGCACGCTGACTTATGGCTACGATCTTGCCGGCCGCCGGACAAGTCTGGGCGGTACGCTTGCAGGGTTTGTGCCACCCGCGTATGTCGCTGCCCTGACGTACGATGGTGCTAACCGTCTTACCAACTGGGGAGGAACGTCCCTCAACTACGACGCGAACGGGAATTTGACTGGTTTCGGCGCCACGACCTATACCTGGAACGCCCGCAACCAAATGACCGCCACGAGTGCGGGCTCCGCGAGCTTCGCCTACGACGCGTTGGGGCGCCGCGTCAGCGCAACTGTGAGCGGCAGCACATCCCCGTACCTCTACGACGGGTTAAATCCCGCCACCGTGTCGGGAAACCTATTGCTAGCCTCCGGGAACCTCGATGAGATTTATGCTCAGGTGACCTCGTCTGCGACCACTAGTTACCTGCGCGATGGGATCAATAGCGGGTTGGCCTCGACCGCGAGCGGCGGCAGCATTACGGGCAACAGCTATTATTCGCCATACGGCGACAGCGTGCAGACTGGGACGGGAGCAACGCCCTTTCAGTTCACCGGCCGCGAGAATGACGGAGCGACTGGCCTCTACTACTACCGGTCGAGGTATTACTCTCCAGCGCTGGGACGATTCATCGGCGAAGATCCCGTCGGCCTGGCGGGCGGCACTAACTTCTATGCATATGCAAATGACGATGCAGTTAATGAAATCGATCCGGCTGGACTCCTCGGAGTTGGCGTAACGGTCGGTGGGTCGGCGGAAGGCGGGATTATCGCGGCGGGAGCGGGAGCGACGGCGAGTGCTGGTGGAGGCCTCTTCTTCAGTGGGTGGAACAGTCCGACAGTTGGGGCATTCTGCACTTTTGGCGCCTTCGCAGGCGGTCCAAGGTACGGGCCTTCGTATCCAGGCAGCCCGAGTAAGAGCAACTGGGCCCTAGGTGCCTATGGCGGTGGAGGGCTCAACGTATTTGTAACAAACGCGAATTCCGTAACCGACCTCAGTGGCCCATTTGTTACGTACTCCTTCAATATCGGATGGGGGTTGCGACTGCTAAGTCTCCAATATTCTGTTGGTCAAAATGCCGCAGGACAAACCATTGGGGTTCTGCAGTACGGAGGTCCTCTTGGGTTTCCGTCAGGCGGAGGGTTTGGTGTGAGTTTCAGCAAGTACAACACGAACACTTGGACAACTAGCGGAGGAGGTTGCGGATGCCACTAGAGTCAAGCGCCGTTGGGGCGCGATGGGTATTCATCGTCTTGTGTGTCATTTGCGCGGGAATTGCGTGGCTCGTTCTATCGATCCCCTCCTCTGAAAGTGGCTTCATGGGGTGCTGCTTGCTGGTCATAGGCGTCCTCCAAGTCGCGTGCCACAGAGTCTTTGCGCGGCAAGCTTTTGGCCAGTCCCAAGCATCGGCTGTGTTCGTCGCTGCTGTTTGGAAGCGTTTAGGGAGCAGAGGCACGCAGCTTGTCTACATGGGTGTAGGAGTTATTCTCATAATCGCAGGGACGTTCTCGTTGATCAGGTCCTACGCCGCATCCCCAAGTCCGTCGCACTTCGGTTAAATAGGGTAGTCTCGAACGTGTTCTTGACGTTGGTGAACGTCGGCCTGTTTGCGACCTCGAGCGTATCATGTGGCTGATGTGACCGGCCGTTACGTGGGCGAGGGCTTCGATGACGCACGCCTCGATACACTCTTCTGGCTATGCCCGTCTCGTGGAAGGGAACCCTGATCGAGTACGCGGGCCGCCCGCATCGGCTTCACGCGCGCAAAACGGAAGTCCGGATATATGATGACTACGTCGACCACGAGGTCCCGATGCTATTGATGCTATTGCGCGTGTTCGAACGACGGCTCACAACGTACCGCGCGATTGGGTATGCGCGTGGCGAAGCGCCCCTGGGATTCGGAGAGCCGCCGCCGGAGGCGATGGTGGAATATGACCCGGAAGCACTTCGGCATTTTGATACCACCGTGTGAGGCGCAGGGGAGATTGCGAGCAGCGCCAAGTGCGTTGGGACCGCAAAAGCGCACTCGGACGAACGGCACCGAACTCTGGCGAATGCGTTGTAGTTACCCGCTACGCTTGACCAAAAAGCGCGGGTTCAAGCACCACTCTCGCAGCGGGCAAAATAGCGGGTAATTCGAACAGTAACTGCTCTAACTCGCTGAATCTCTTAGCGAGGTCGCCCTAGAATGTTCCTCTCCCGGGCACCATTTTCAAATACTTACAGAACATTATTGGCGTTATTTAGTAGCTAAGAATTTCTTAGCTCGCGCGCGATCCCTGCGCTTGAGCGGCAGGCACACTAAACGATTTTTCGAGTTCTCGCTCGTGCCACACGCCAGGTCCCACCGGCCGCGAGCTCTTGAAGACCAGCCGGCAAATCAGATAGGACTCAAACGTCTAAGGCGGAAAACGGTCCACCGAAGCGGGTCAACTCCAAAGCGCAAGCACCGCTACCGTTTCACAGTAGTAAGAGCTTTAGGACCGCCGGAATGACCTTCGCATTCGGCGTCACAGGCCTGAGTGCAACCTCTGCCTGCCAAGCAGCAAGGATCGGCTGCGATCCTGCACTACCATCCAATACGCCATAGGTTGAAGTCACACCATTGGCGGTGATATCTCCGGTCAAAAATCCCATGACGACCCAAACGGGACATCCATCGTAGATCCCCGAAACACCTTGCGGTCCGAGAGGAAGGTTACAGGTCTGATTCACTTGGTTCGCGTACTGGAAGTAACCCTGGAGATAGGGCAGTTGGTTATAACCCGTTGACCCGTAAAACACACCGGGAATCAGCGCTAACTGCTGATGAGGTGTTGCACGATTCGCTGCGAGGACATTATAACTTTCGGACAAATTGTAGGTTGCGCTCGAGGCGCTCGAAGTCGAGAAAACCGCGCTCGAGCAAGAATAGCTCGAAGTGCTCGAAGTGCTGAAGAAAGGCGTGCTATAGCAGTCAAACGAGATGACATCAATATAGGATCTGTTGAAGAACTGCGGGTTCCCGCACGCAGCAAACCAAGCACCTTCAGTCGCGTCGAAGTTAACCCAAAACCGGATCTTCGGATTAACGCTCTTGAGCGCCGCCGCCGTTGCGCTTAGCTGCGCGTCGATTGTTTCGATCGCGCTGGACGGAGGAGTTATGCACTGGCCGGTATCGTCATAGAAGTCGCTATCGACAGAGCTGTAAGGCGGCCCGTACGGCTCATCCACCTCGACCGCGACGACCTGCGCCCAGTCGATGGGGACGCCGTTCTGGTTGCAGGGGGTAGGCTTTGTGTTCCAGGTATTCGGTACCGTGGCCGTGGTCACGCTACCGTTCACAGTGACCCATTGGGTGTAGGGATAGTCGATCACTATGGCTGGACCAGTTGTTGTCGGACATCGACCAGTCGTCGTCGGCAGCGCGTCTAAGTACGTCGCAATGATATCAATCTGCGCCCTCGTTGGAGCCGTTGGTGTGTTGTCTGAGAGCCACAATGTCATTTGAAACGTTCTGGTCCCCGATTGGGTACCGGATTGGGCCTGTCCCTCCCCGCTGGGTGCGATGAAAACGATTGCGGCCACAAGCGCAAGAAGAATGCTTGATGAGAGTCCGTTGTGCCGGAAACCTGGCCCAACTCTCTTCTCGCCAGAGCGCGTGCGGATTGACGACGCAGCCGTTTCTGCGCCGGCCGATGGCGCCAAAGTAGTCATCGAATTGAGCTTCCTTAAGATGCGCATTGCGAATTCTCCACGACAAATGTGCCGCTAAGCGCTAAACCGCTTCACTCCGCGTCACGTTCCTAGGAGTTGGGTACGGCAACCGCAAAAATGATGGGGTAGCCAGTCGTTCCGCCACCCGAGCACCCGTTGTAATACAGATTTACCGTTTGCCCGGTCGCCTGCGCGGATATAACAGTGGCGACCACAAACTTATACGTCGTATCGGTAACCTGCAGCCAGGTAGTCCCCAGCGAGCAGCCATCCGGATTACTCATTGGTGATGTAACCAGATAAAGGTATCCAGTTGTGGTGGTGTAGTAGTTAGTGATGCTGACTGGAGTGCTGAGCCAGCCCACCGCCTGCGCGTTGGCTGTCACAACCAGCATTGTCCACGCAAGAATAACTTTCTTCATTGCCCTTCCTCCCGCAGTTAGAGCGACACGAACGCGGCCAAAACGTACTCTCGCGATAACCGAGGGTCAAGAATGTTTGAGTCGACAGTCCAACACATTGGACTGAGTTTAATGCGGTAACAACATGCCCGCGGCAGCCGTCCGCACGTCGCGCCCTTGCCGCCGCGATGCGACTGAGGCGCTGCGCGCCGCAGCAGGTTCTCCCGACCATGCGAAAACAGCCAGCTATAAGGGTTCGGCGGGCGCGAAGGCTTACCGGGCCAAGCAGGAGGAGCTCATCAAACAAGGGAAATTCAAAGAGGCTCAAGAGATGGATATTGCCGACGTCCAGGCGAATTTCGGCAACAAGTACAATGATGCCATCGAGCAACTTCGCGAATACACCGAAATGTTGAGTATGAAGTTTCTCTTCAATTGGCCGTTTGGTCCTCCTTAGGTTTAGCTGCCGGGCTTACAGATAAGGTCCTATAGGAAAAGCGATGCAGCAGTTCGATCGTGCTATGCCAAAGGTCTTAAGGCACCTGAACGGGCTGTATCCCCGGTGGGACGATGCAGGCATGGACTTTGAGCCTTACTCTGAGTTCCTGTCAGAAGAGGAAACGCGAATTTGGATTCGCGCCTGGACCGGCAACACATCTCTCGACGGCAGTCAGTTCTTAGTGTTCGGACAAGATGGAAGCGGGGGGCGTGCCATGTTTTGGTGCGTTCGACCCAACGCTTCGGTCCTCGAACAGCCAATTACATTTTTTTCTTCCGAGGGCGACGTGGGCGTCATCGCGATCAACTTCGCTGATTACCTCTGGCTGCTGGCCGGGGGGTACGGGCCGTTTGAAGCCCTCGCTTATTCGGGTCCAAAGACAGAGGCACATGAGGCCGATCCGCGCTTCACGGCGTTCGCCACCTTGAACTCCGGTTCAAAAAAGAAGACGCCCCAGGAGGTTCTATCCAAAGCGGGAGCGGAGTTCCCGAATTTCCGGGACGATATGCTATCCCTTTGCCGCTGACGGGGGACGCCCGAAGTGCGGGGAAGGGATCGCGCCCACTCATGCTAGGACGCGAAAAACGCACTCCGATGATCCACGGCGAACTGCGACGGACGCGTTGTCGTTACCCGCCACGATTCGATCAGGAAAGGGCGTTTAAGCAGGTACCCGGTAGCGGGCAAAATAGCGGGTAATTCCAACGCCCTTTCTCGCAGGTGTTTGAATCTGCGTAAATTCAAATCCCGTGATCTGGTCCTCTCCCGGGCACCAGGTCTTTTTTCTTCATACTTTTCAATTAGTTCCACGTCCGAGACAGGACTCGAACTTTCGCGCGCATCATAGATGATTCTTCTATAAGAACGCAGCACGCTCTGAGAGCGGCGATCGCGACGGGGGAGCCACCCACCAGCGCTTCTGAGGAAGCCTAGCGAGCATCTCTAGGGGGTAAATTTAGGGGGTAACTATAAGTTCGGTTCCTGAGAGTTCGGTTCCTGCCCGCGTAAAATGATCGAGAACAAGAACCGGTCTCCCATGCATCTCCCGGCAACACTCGTTGGAGGGGGCCGTGAGGCGTGGCCTGTTTGGCGCCGCGAGCACGCGAATCGTCAGGTCCACAGTTAGTAGGCTGCACGTGCCAACACTCTTGCGCCGAGCCTACGCCTCGTTACCAGCGCCAGGTTTCTACCAGCGCGTTCCTCCGCAGTTCTGGCGCAATCTCTCCAGCCTGAGCGGTGTCTACAAGGCGTCGCGATTCGAGGCCGCGGTCGAACGCTGCACCGCCGTATTTTTCGTATGCCTTGGGTCGTTGTCCCTTGGCGACTGGCTCCGGCCGTACATCGCCTATTCTTGGCCACGCCACGACCACTGGGCGGGCCTGCCATTTGCATTGTTATGCGGCTCGATCGCGATCTTTCTGTTTTGGCGTGCCGGGCTCAGCTACAAGTTCGCCGACGGCTCACTAAGCGCATTGGACTCCCGCGGCCGTACACGGTGGCAGGAGTCGCTAGAACGATTGCCGCGCGCCGACTACACATGGAATGGTATTGGGACGTACATTACGCTCCGGTGGGTTGATCGTAGGCGAACAATCCGGGTTTGGGATTCGTTGGAAAGGGCGCTACGCCGATCCTGTGATTCCTAACAGTAATGCGATGCTCAGTAGTCTCGCCGCGGGCGCTAAGAGAGATTGTGTGCCCGCGGCTCCAATCGGGCGCTTCTGCGCGGCGCTTCTGCGCGGCTCCTCAGCTCCACCGTTAGGCATCCGGAACTCCGCGTGACGACCTCCGAGGCCTCTGCGAAAGATTCGAAGCATCGCTCCGCAGTTGACGTGGCCGGCGCAATGCTCCGGGGGGAAATCACTCTGCTCTTGGGGTGCCGGCGCCTAGCCAGCCTAGCGCACCATATTGTTCCAGACTGGACGGGGGATCGGGACTTCGTCGTGTTTGGCGGCGTCGCCAGTGAAACGGATGACCTTCCACTTGGTCCTGAACGGGCGCGTTGGAGTCTTAGCGCCTTGGCTCGTGAAGATGCGAAGATCGCTGAATACGAGGCTGCAATTCGGGACACGATCCTAAAGGCGTGTCGCAACGTCGTGGTCCGCTTCGGATGCTCTGGTTCATCGAGGCCGGAGCCTGACAATCGTTGGAGGGGTTCGTGATGCGACTGCGGCTTGGCGCTTCTGTGCGGCCCCTCAACTTCATCGTCGTGCGTCATGAAGGCTGATTCACTGCCAGACGACGCAGTAACGCATGCCGGACTAGTGATGGCTCATGCCGCCGCAGTTGCTTCGGTTCTTGAACCTGGTCAGTTGATTTGTCCGTTCGCCGTACTCGCGAAGGATGGTAATCGCCAGTCACTAGCGTTTGAGGCGGAGACGCAGGACGAGGCAGTGGCGCTTGGGTGGGAAAGCCTCGAAAAGTACAAAGACCGCTTCGATATCTGGGCTCTTGCACGCGAGGGCCTCGTGTCGGCCCCAAACGGCAAGGAGGATGTCTTGGTCGTAGCTACGTGGACCCGTGGCATGGCTGAGGCCGCCGTGTTCACTCAGGGTTTCTTGCCAATTGCCAAGGGTGGTTTTCGCCTGTTGGGCCCCATCGCCGTCCGGGCGCAACCAGAAAGCGCCCTTCCCCGAATCCGTGAATTGTTTTACGCCGGGATAGCTAAGCACCCAAAAGGACACTTGTGGCAGTCTTGGCGGTAAGCGTGACGCATAACAAGCGTTTGGAGGGGGCCGTGAGCCGTGGTCTGTTTGGCGCCGCGGTGCCTGGGAAACAGTGTGCGCCCGCGGCGCTCGTCCGGCCTGGTCGTGCTGTAGGTCATGGCGCCCACTGATTACACAGATCTAATCGCAGCGTTCACCGACCCGGTAGCGGCGGAGACGCTCGCGAAGTTCATCGCCTCTATCGGCATATCGTGCGACGTCGAGGAGGTGTCGGACTATCTCGCCCAAGCACAGCCTTTCCAGACCCGCTACGGAATTCGCGTTCCGCGAGCTCAGCGCGACAATCTGAAGGGGGCTCTAAACCTCTCGCTGGTAGCAAAGTACACCGACCCAATATCCGCCGAAGTGGCTGCTGGCCGCTTGGCGCGCGAGGATATTCCCTGCGTAGTGGGATGGCCGCGGACGTTCATGTACGTATGGCTCCAGGCCGTCCCGACCGACGAGAGCGGGAGCATCGGATCGCGTACGCTTCTTGTCCCAAGATCCTTTGTCGGCGCCGCACAGCGGGTTCTCCAGCAAGACATGTCAGGTGAGGCACTCACGAATTTGGCGTTGTCCGAGGAATCGGACCCCAACGAACGACCCTAGCTCGGGTCAGTCGCACGGCGGATATCGAGAGGTGCAAGTGCAATCTAACAATCGTTGGAGCGGTCCGTGAAACGCTTCTGGGTTGACGCCAGCGGGCGCTTCTGTGCGGCCCCTCAACCCTACCGTTAGGCAACATGATCGGGCTCAGTACCAAGTTTGCCGTCACTCGAGCGCTTTGCCTAATTTGCGTCGCTCTGGTGCTGCCCTGCGGCAGTACATTGGCGGCAGCGAGGGATGCCCTAATCGAGGGCTGGGACAAACTTTCAGCCTCAGAAATTGAGGGCCGCTTGCCGAACGCGCACCCGGATAACTACTACGCTTATGCCGGTCGACTTTGGCGCGACGGCGAGAAGGACAGGGCCGTGTTCTGGCTGTACGTCGGTGAGGTGAGATTTCGCTTTTTGCTCCTGACGGAGCCAAATGCGGACCCCTCGGGTGATCCTGCACTATTCGGGGCAATGCGCGAAACGATTGGGCGGCCGATCATGACCTACGCGAGCTCCGACGTAGAGAAGTGGTCGAAGGAAATCGATGCCGCTCTACAATGGGATCAATCGAATCAAAACGGATTTACCTCGAAGAGCAGATTCAATAAGCAATGGGAAGAAGCGCGCTCCTCACTGGTAAAAACTCGCGATTACATTGTTGCTCACGCGGACGACATTCAAAAGAAGCGGACCCAGGAAGGTATTGGCGAAGTTGGAGTTGAGAACGGCGTCTACGTCGAGCAGCAGAAGAGGAAGATGCCCGCTGATTGGCCTGCACTCGAGGTGGGGACTCGAATAGAGGGAATCACCGGGGTGTATAAGGCAAGTTTCGACTTTGCAAATGCCCTGTTCTCTGAAGACCGACGAAGGGTCTTGCGGGCGACTACGTTTAGCATCGCCAAGGCCGGAACGGATACGATTCTGATCTCCGCCATCAGAGGCGACGAGGAGCTACTCAGTCGAACGATTCAGATACGCGAGGAGAAGGGTGCAGTGGTGTTTGAGGAGACAAGTAAGCCGGACTACCTGAGCGAGGGGACGGTCCGCGTCACTTCGTACTTGCGCCTGAACGACAAAGGCGAGCTGGTGATCCAGCGGGACCTTTTTTCAGAAGGAAAATATCGGAGCAACTCGATGCCTTTCAGGCAGCAGCTTACATTCTGGGTCCGCGCCGAGAGGGCATTATCGCCCCACTAGAAGGCACAAGCTTGAACGCGAAGCATGATGCCTAACAACATTGGAGGGGTCCGTGATGCGCCGGGGGCTGGCCGCCGTGGGACCCGATCGAAATTACGGGCCCGCCGCGCCTGTGACACGTGGTCGTGCGGACCCACACCGTCACGGCTATACGCCATGAGTAGGTGCTACATGCGCCGCACCTCGCCTTTTGCCGCAATCACCCTGCTTTGGTACGCGCTCGCGTATCCGCAAACCTCGATCCCTCAAGATGCGACCATCCTGCAAGTGCCGCAGCACTCAAAGGAGTCTTGGGAGACCTGCCTCAAAAGGGTCGTGCAGCAGACGAAGCTTGTTTCGGTGCAGCTGTCGGTACCGGCTTCCGAGTTCAAATCTAACGGTGACCCGAACACCATAGAAGTGGTATTCGTGACGCGTAAAGAGGACGGTCCCAGCCGCGTCTCGGACGACGGTAAGGTCGTGTTTCTCTACAACTCGTCAGGACAGGAGTTCGGCGACCTGATGCGGAAGGCATTCGAGATCCGAGTTGGCAATAGGTGTGTCGAAACCGACGTTCCCCGATCTCTAAGAGAGAACGCCGAGTGCATGTATAAGGTCCTCCAGGGGGTGCCGGGGGTTAGCGACGCGAAGCTCGGCTACGTCACAAGCGACCGATGGACTCATCCGTACTTGGAGTACCAAGCTGCCGAGAAATCTCCTTCGGTGCAACACCCGCGGTTTGAGGCAAAAAAGCTTGATAACGGCAAAGGCTACTGGTTTCAGGCCGTGCTGTCCGGCGCCGGCGCTCCCGACGTTCACATATCGGAAGCTGTGATGCAGAGATGGAAAACGCGCTGCGGTGTGGGAGCGAACATACTATTCCCATGATGGACGTTGCTCCTGGTCTCCAGGCGGCACGATGGCGCCGCGTAAAAATCGTTGGAGGGGCCGTGATGCCTGGTCTGGTTGGGGCCGAGGAACGCTGTCGAAACTGCGGCATTTGACAGTCCGCTTCGCGCAATCCGAGTGACCGCTCTCGGGACGAGCGAGGGACGGCTCGGGCCAATTGCGGACCTCAGGGAGCGAGTGCTTGCACCAGAAAAACGTACTTGAGCGAACGACAGCGAACTCTGGCGAAAGAGTGTCCGTTACCCGCTACGCGGGAGCGAAAAAGCGCGTTTAAGCCCTACTCTCGCAGCGGGCAAAATAGCGGGTAATTCGAACAGTAACTTCTCTAACTCGCTGAATCTCTTAGCGAGGTCGCCCTAGAATGTTCTCTCCCGGGCACCAGGTCTTTTTTACTTTCTAGATCAATCACTTAGTTGCTTGTTTTTCTGCTTGCGCGCCTCGAGGCGCGTACTTCTTACTATATGGGATCTGTGCGACCGGCACGCAAGTCATTGCGCGGCCGACCGAAATCCACCGAGGGCCTCCCAAGAGCTCGGCTCGGCGCCGTGTAGCGTGTGGGTAACTTTTTGAGGGCGATTTCGCGTCGGTTTCATCGCTCGTAACCTGCATTTCCCTCCAAGCTTTGCAGGTCGCGCCATGCCTCTCACTTCTCAGATCGTTCGTGCAGCGAGTGCGCGCGAACGACGCTACGTCCTCTCCGACGGGCAAGGAATGAGCCTTCATGTGATGCCCTGGGGGACGAAGTGGTGGCGCTTCCGCTATCGCTTTCAACACCGGGAAAAGATGATATCCCTCGGCATCTACCCGCGCGTGAATCTCGCCACCGCCCGGCTGCATCGGGCGGATGCGCGCGGCCTTCTCGCACGGGGCGTCGATCCGAGCGCCGATCGCAGGCAACGGCGCGCTGCCGGACGCACCTTTGAAAGTGTCGCACGAGACTGGCTTAAGCACCTCGAGGTGCCGGTCGCCAAGGGGCTAGTCACCGCCGACACCTTGAAGGATGCGACGCGAATCCTCGAGCGTCACGTCTTCCCAGAGCTCGGTGCGCGCCCGATCACCGGTATCCAGCCGCATGAGCTTCTCGCAGTGTTGAAGCAAAGCGAACTCAAGGGCCTTAACTATACGGCGCTACGTGCCAAGCAGCGCTGCAGCCGCGTGTTCCGCTATGCGGTTGGCATGGGCTACATCGAGCGGGACATCACCCAAAGCCTGCGGGGTCTCCTTCAGCCTCCGAGGATCCGCCATCGCCCAGGCATTACCGATCCGAAGCGTCTCGGCGAATTGCTCGATGCGATCGAGGGCTTCGCGGGGCGTGAAGTGATCAAGATCGCATCGAAGCTCGCCCTGCTCTTCTTCGTCCGCCCCGGCGAGCTTCGAAAGGCGCGCTGGGAACAATTCGATTTTGAGCGCGACCAGTGGCGGATTCCGGCGAGGTGCATGAAGGCACGCGTCCAGCACCTGGTTCCGCTCTCTCGGCAAGCACTTGAGCTGCTGGAAAGACTTCGCTCGCTCACGGGAAACAGTGAATACCTCTTTCCGCTGATCACCGACTCCGGCCGACCCTTGCACGGCGGGGCCCTGAGTGCTGCGCTTCAGTCACTGAGGTTCGATTCCAAAGAGGTGACGCCGCACGGATTTCGCGCGACCGCCTGCACGCTGCTCAATGAGCTGGGTTGGCGCTCGGAAGCGATCGAGCGACAGATGGCACACGGGGTCTCAGATTCGGTCCGTCGCCATTACAACTATGCGCAGCATCTCCCGGAGCGGCGCGTCATGATGCAGGCTTGGGCCGACTACCTGGACGGTCTACGCTCGGCGCAACCTTCTGATCGGCCAGACGGGCCTGATATCGCTGACATGGCGCGGGTCCGTACCCTTCAACTGGCAGACCGCTACGGATTTATCGCGACGACCTTTCCATTCTCCCAGACGTAGATCGGTACACCGTGCATGCGGGCCGTTCGCCGAGCATCCTTGGCGGCCCGGCGCAGAGCACGCCCGACCTTAGCGGCGGTCGCAGAGGAATTCCCACGGGTTCGCTTGTCCTTCATTCGCTCTTCTCCAGGAGCCGGGGCTCTCTGCCGGAATTGTCGTACACCGTCCACTGATCCGCTAGCTGGCGGTAGACGCGCTTGAAATTGCCCCAGCCCCGCGAGAAGCGCCGGACGACATCGGGTTGTGGCACATTGTGGCCACCTTCGCGGACCCGGGCGGCAATCCGCCTCAGCGCGAGGCGGCTCGACTGAAGCCTCAGGTACACGATCTCAATTCGGGTATCCGGCGCGCTTCCAAGCGCGCATGCGTCGCACGTAGCCTAAGCCGCTGAGGGTCGTCTCGAATGCGAAATCGACTCGCTCCGCGGCCAGCCGGTCGATTTCGCGCAAGACGAGCCTCCCGCCCGAAGCGCCGCGAGCTCCGGCTTAAGCGGTGATAGGCCGGCTGCGATCAGATCTGCGTTCACGAATGGATAACCCGGGCGTCCTCTGGCAAATAGCGGTGCGCAAACGTCGTCTTGCCGGAGCCATTGGGTCCGGCGATTACGATGCAACGAGATGACTGCTTTCGCATGAGTCTTCACGTGACGCCCTGGGGTTCAAAGTGGTGGCGCTTCCGTTACCGCTTTTCGACGACGTCGGGTTCATGAGCATCTCGGTCAAGCTGATATCAGGCCAGTGAGGGACCATCAATTGATAAGTCTTGCGGCCGAAGACAAGCAGATAACCACTTGCACTGTGCAAGTAGTCATGCTATGACCAGGGACAGGCTAGCCGAGAAAACTGGGGAGGCATGGCCAGAGGTCCGTCGCAACGGGAGGCGCATCGCTCCGGATGCCCGATCAACCTCACCCTTGAGGTGCTCGGCGACTCCTGGAGTCTGATCGTCATCCGCGACGTGATGTTCGGTAACCGGCGCGGCTACGGCGAGCTACTGGAGGGTTCAGAGGAAGGCATCGCCTCCAACATCCTGGCGGATCGCTTGCGGCGGCTGGTCAAGACCGGGTTGCTGTCGCGCCGTGCTGACCCTTCCCACAAGCAGAAGGTTATCTACAGCTTGACGGAGGCTTCCATCGGACTGGTGCCGCTGTTCGCCGAGATGGGCGCCTGGGGCCGGCGACATACGCCGGTCTCCCGGGAGTTGTCGGTACGGGCGGAACTCCTCGAAGAGGGCGGCCCGCCCATGTGGGAAGCGTTCATGGCGGAGCTACGCAGCCTGCATCTCGGTGCGCCGGCGCCACGGCGCTCCGTGATCGCCGAGTTGCGGAAGACATATCAACGTGCGCTACGGGCACGCAGGCGATGAGAGGAGTAGTGGACATGAGGGTGCCAGCTAAAGTGATCGTATGGGGTGCCACATTCCTGCTCGCCCTGCCCGGCTTGCCGCCGGCACTGGCGCAGAGCCCTGGGACGAAATATCCAACTATGGGGCCGGTCGAGCAATACCTCATGGATCGGGACGCGGAGATCGCACTGGCGCGCAGCGCGGCGCCGGAGACGGTATCGCGCGACGCCACCGTGTTGGTGCTCGGCCGGCAAGGCTACGAGACGGCGGTGACCGGGAAGAATGGGTTCGTCTGCCTGGTGGCGCGCGGCCTCGTCGGACCCTCCGACTGGCCGGAACATTGGAGCCCCAAGGTTCGCGGTGCGGAATGTCTCAATCCGCAGGCCGCCCGCTCAATCCTGCTCTATCACGAGTTGAGGACGACGCTGGCGCTCGTGGGTGATAGCACTGAAGAGGCCATGGACAAGATCCGGACGGCGCTGCGCCAGGGAAAACTCCCGGCTCTGGAGCCCGGAGCCATGAGCTACATGATGGCCAAGGACTCGTATCTCACGGACGAGGGCGGCCACAACGGACCGCATGTGATGTTCTACGTGCCGGTGGCGGATCAAGCCGACTGGGGTGCGAACCTCCCCGGTTCCCCTGTCGGCTCAGGTCCGTTCTGGTTCTTTTCCCAGAGCGCGCGCCAGAAGTACAAAGATCTGCCCACCATCCGTGTCTTCACCGTGAAGGTTGCCAACTGGTCGGACGGAACGCCCACCACTATCGGCCACCAGCATCAATAAAGGCCCTGTCATGGAATCAAGGATCATCGGCAAGCGGTCGGCGCCATTGTCGTTTAGAGGCCTTGTCCTCACCGCCGCGGTACTGGCCCCTTATTCATTCGCCGATACCACTACGACCACCACGCACGATCCGGGGCAGGCCCAGATCGTCACCTCCGATGTGGACCACTTCTGGCAGGCCTTCGACGATGCGGCCAATGTGCCGCCCGAGCAGCGCACGGTGATCTATGCCAAGGAATACTTCGACGTGGGAAGCCAGGGGCTCAAGGACTTCATCCCAGACCGGCTCAAGAGTCCCGAGGTGCTGTCGGCCTACGTGGAGAGTCGCCGAGACTTCTATCAGAAGGCTCGTCCGCTCATCCAGCGGGTGGTGGGACAGAAAGCCGCCATCGCGGCCGCCTTCCGCCGCCTGAAAGCCCTCTATCCCGACATCAAGTTCCCCAAGCACGTGTACTTCGTGGTCGGGCGGCGCACCAGCGGCGGCACCTCCACGGACGACGGCATCATCATGGGTGCGGAAATGTACGCCACGGCGCCCGGCACCCCTTACAGCTACGCGAGTCTGACGCCGGGCATGGTGCCTTTCTTCGTGGTGCACGAAACCATCCACTTCAACCAGGTCTCGCAGCCGGGCGACGACACGCCGCTCCTGCAGGATGTGGTGGTGGAGGGCACGGCGGACTTCATCACCTCACTGGTGCTGTCGGAGCCCACCGAGCGGCAGTTCGCGGACCGCTGGCAGTACGGCTGCGCGAACGAGGCGACGATCGCGGCGCGCCTGGTGCACGATCAGGACATCAAGAAAGCCCAACCCTGGATGTTTACCTTCACCCCTGATACCGGTTGGCCGCCGGACATGGGTTACTGGATAGGTTACCGCATCGATCAGGCCTTCTATTTCCACGCGAAGGACAAGATCGCCGCCCTGCGTGTCATGCTGCAGGCGACGGACTTCAAGGCCTACCTCAAGGCCAGCGGCTATCCCGCGACGGCGACTCCCTGCGACCCAGAAAAACCGATAGCTCGATGACCGGAAAAGGGGTCAGAGCATTTTAACCAGTATTTGATTCAGTTCAGGGCCCATCCCGACTCCCCAGATCGTCATATCGGGAGTCATATTGTTTAGTTCTATAACGTTGGGGGCGGACCGGCTCTGCGGTCCGCCCTTCTCGTTTGGGAGAACGACGATGAGCCGATGGGACCGACTGGTGGAAGCGTACGTGGAGGAGTACCGCGCTCGGGGGATCAACGCGGCGACGGTGGCACCGCAGCGGCGCTGGATCGCTGGGGGCGGTGGCTCAAGCAGCGGCGGCCGCGGGTGGCGATCGAGCGGATCGACGTCGAGTTGATCACGCGCTACATCGCGAGCTGCTCGACATTTCGCGCCAAGGCGACGGTGTACCGGACGCTGAGCACGATGCGCGGATTCGGCGACTACCTGGTGCGACAAGGACCGTGGTCGAGGAGTCCGTTGCGCTGGATGAAGGGACCGAAGCTAACTCCCCGACTGCCCAAGCGCATCGATCACGAGCACATGCAGGCATTGTGGCGCGAGGCGGGTAATCGGCGCGGCGAGTTCGAGCGAATCGACGTCGAGTGCTTCGACCGGAGCCGGGCAGTTCAGCCCGCATCTCCAGCACCTTCGCCTCCGCCTCATCAAATCCCAGATCCCAGAACACGCCGCGATTGGCCGCGGTGGTATGTCGAATCGCGCTCTTGCGGGTCATCGCATACCTTCGATGAATGGACGCTTGTGATCTGGCCAGTACATATGATCGGCGTCGCGTCCGAGCAAAACCATACGCAGCGCGTGGTGCTCTTTCGCACGCGCAGGCTGCGTCATCATCGCCTTACGCCAGCGCTTATGCCCGGATTCGCTCATCACCAGATCGCTAAGAGGTTTCCACAGCTCCGGCCACCAACAGTCCAAAGCTCCAACGAAATTGTGATGCAGCATCCACGCGCCGCTGTCTTTCAGTTGGCGAATACGCCGGAACTTCGCGACACGCTGCTGCCAGCGTCGCACAGCTCGCTTTGACACAATAGGCGCTCCATTGAGCTAACCTAACGTGTCATGGCAAATCTCCTTTCCGAGTCGACGGACTTGTCGCAAGTCCGCGAGGCTGGGTGAGCGGCCGTAGCTCACCGAACCTCAGCCCTGGCACAACACTGTCACTTCAGGCAGCAACGAAACTCGGCAGCTTGAGAGCCCTCTGATCGAACGACGCGGTCGCCTGACAGCCGAGCTCGAGGTGTCGCATGCCGATCAGACAGTCCGCAAACTCCGCCACGGAATCCTTCCAGATAAACAGCGCCTGCTCGAGCGACGGCTCTCCCTCGATTTGCAGTTCTGCCGACTCGAGCAACCCAGAGAACGTCCCCAGGATCTCGGCCTTGCTCAATCCATAGCGGCTGCGCAGCACCCACTCCGTCTCGAGTAACACCAGCTGACTGACGAACACCGGCTCGCCGCGCTCGGCCTCGCGCCGCAGCAGGCGCTGCGCTCTCGCAAACTGTCGTTCCTCGTCGCGCACTAGAAAACGCACCAAAACATTCGTGTCGATACCCAGCATCAGCGCGAGAGCTCCTCGACCGGCAGGGCCTTCCGTCCTCGCCGGCGCAGGCTCCCGGCGAGACTCATGACGCTCTTGTTCTTGACGCGCATGAGTACCGTGCCATCCGGCATCGGCGTGAACGTGATCCTGTCGCCGGGCTTCAAGCGCAGACTCTCGCGGATCGCCTTGGGGACCGTGGTCTGCCCCTTGCTGGTTAAGGTGGATTCGGTACTCATTGACGATCTCCTTACGAACTATATTCTAGTAAGGATCGTACCGGATAACAAACCCGCCGCATATTGGATGCCAGCACACCTGGACTCGACGCTAGAAGCGTTAGAACGCACTCGAACGAACGGCGGCGAACTGCCCCGGACGGATTTGCTTTACCCGCTGCGGGCCGATCAGAAACGGGTCTTTAAGCAGTCACTCGGTAGCGGGCAATTTAGCGGGTAATTCGGGCGGCGGATTTCTAACTGGCCGCCTTCGGTAATTTCTCCGAGTCAGAGTCCTCTCCCGGGCACCAGGTTTATTTTCTTCATATTTTTCAGTGTCTTGTAAGTTCGAGACAGGACTCGAACTTCGCCGCGAATCATAGATGATTCCTCTATAACTGCGCAGGGCGTTTCTAGCGCCGCGATCGTAACGGGGAGCCGCCCACCAACGCTTCTGAGGGAGCCTAGCGAAGCACTGGTTCCGCGCCTATCTGTCAGCGCTGCGGTCTCAGAATGGCCGGATCGGTCTCCGAGACTGCTCTGCCCACATCACCGAGAGCGGGACGCCTGCGATCAGGATACTGAGCACCATCAAGATGTATGGGCCGTACTGCCTCGAAATGCCCATGACATCCCCGCCGAGGAGCGGCCAAGCCGCGCCAACGGCGACCGCCAACAAGGCTGCGATTCCCAGCGTGTCGAGCGTCAGCAGGCGCAGCATCAGTCGACGCCCTCTCTGCAGCTCCGATACCGCTCCCTGATACCGCGCCCATTCCTTCTGCCGTGCGCGCCTCGCCCGTTCAGTCGCGTCTAGCTGCGATTCAACTCGCAAACGTGCCGTGAGTCGAGCGTCGAAGTCCCCCCCTGTGTCAAGGCCTCCGAAGATCGCCTGCAGGTGTTGGTCGAGTTTGGAGTCCGGTGTGCTCATGTGGTTTCGCTCGATTTGCGGACCGCGGCGCTTAGCCGGTCGCGCGCGCGGTGCAACAGCGTTTTCACTGTACCGACCGGCATTGCCAGCATAGCGGCTACCTCGTCGTAAGATTGCTCTTGCATGTAGAAGAGCATGACAACCCGCCGCTGCTTCGTGGGGAGCTGATCGACCAGCCGAAGGATCGCAGCACGATCGACACCCACATCGACTGACGGAACAGGTTTGGTCGCCTCCGCTGCTTCCATCACCTCCGGATCGGTGAGAGAAGACAGCGGACGCCGCGCACGCAACGCCGACAAACTTGTATTTCGGGCAATCGTGTAGATCCACGTGGACATGGAGGCGCGCCCGTCATATCCGGGCAGCGCCCGCCAGACTTTGATGAAGACTTCTTGGGTCACGTCTTCTGCAGCCTCACGGTCGCGAAGGAAGCTGTACGCCAAACCAAAGATCTTGCGTCGGAAGGCGGGCAATAGCAGGGTGATCGCCTCATCGTGGCGCTCTGCCCTCACGAGCTCCATCAGTCTGGCATCGGTCAACACAGCATGGCATTGCCCGTTTCGCCCGACCCCAAGGTTCTCGTGTGCTTCAGCCTAAGGCGCCTGATGGTCACCGGACGCTGACTCTTCGCGTTTTGAGCCCGCGTTGCGGCCTTCCACGAAGTAGAAGATCAGATAGGCGGCGCCGACGGCGATCGGGATCCAACCGAATCCCGTCAGGGGTGGAAGTGTCAACAGGCCGTGTGCGCCGAATGTGATGGCGAGGCCAACGCCGAGCCAGATCAGACCGCGCAGAAGATAGCGTGATCGCGGCGGCATCTGCTCGGGTTGCGGGAGCGAGTCCGGCGGCAGCTCCAACCCCTTCTCGATGGCCGCCATGCGCTCCTTATGGCGACAGTCCGCGTCGTGGACCTTGCGCCGGTGCCACACCACGACCCAGACGATCAGCGCACCCAAACTCACTGTGACCGCGAGGATGGGAATCAGCAGGGCCATTGCTGTAGACATCATTGCAACTTCCATGGGACACAACCTCACTTCAGCCAATCAGTGCGTGCAGCACCCATTCGATCTCCGCACTGTGCCGCGCGATGAGATAGCCAACAGCCGCACCGATCAGCATGCCCGACAGGGTATCAGCCATCGGCGGTTTCCTAGGGTAATTCATTCTCGCGCACCACAGGAATTGATACCCGCAAGCGGCGCATAGGGTTTCACGTTGCAGGCTGATTATTTCGCGCCGACAGTGAAACCCTCCCCCGGCCGGCGCGTATCAATCGCGTGACCCTTACCTTGCACTGCAGTGTCCAAACTGGCCATCGGTCGGGTGTATGCGGATGACCTTGGGCGGCCGATGTGAGTGAGCTAATTTGCGCGGCGCTAAGCGCAGTCATGTTCCATCTTTCGCAAGGGGTGGCCAACGCGTGGCTGCTAACATGGTTCGCGCCGGTGCCCCTGCTGTGGCTGGCATTCGGCGACACTCCGGCCTGGCGATTGCTCGCCGTCAGCTTCCTGGCCTTTCTTATCGGCCAGGTTTACATCGCGCAGTGCTACGTTGGCGCGCCGCTGATGTCTCTGCTGTCCCTGCTGGGGCTCAGGCCGGTTCTCTTTCCTTTCAGCATTCTGTTCGCACGCCTAATTCATCGCCGTCTTTCTCCGCTCCCCACGCTTCTGGCATTCCCTGCTTGCTGGACCACGATGGAGTTCGTCGCAGGACTGCTCTCTCCTCACGGCAGCTTCGGGTCGATCGCCTATAGCCAGGTTTCAACTCCGATCGTCCTGCAGAGCGCGTCGGTGTTCGGCATGTACAGCATCACCTTCGTCGTGAGTCTGTGTGCTTCGAGCCTTGCGCTCGCGGTTCGAGACAGGAGGGCCACTCTCACCGCTGCCAGCGTCGGGGCGGCCGTATGCATGGTCGATCTGCTGTTCGCCGCCACGAGACTGGTCGCGCAGCAACCGGAGATTGTCCGTGTTGCCGCCGTGGGTCCCGTCACGCAAGCGGGTGGGACTGATTCCCTCGCATCGGATAGGCAGACCTCCTCGGTCTACGCCTCGAGCTTGGACGGCCTCGCCAGACGGGGCGCAAGACTCATCGTCACTCCTGAAGAGAGCCTGACGACTCGGCGTGCCTGGTTTGCGGAGGCTTTTGCACCTCTGGCGGCAGAGTCTCAGACCACGGGCGCCGAAATCGTCGTGGGCGTTCTGCAACGCGCACCAGCGGGCGACATTGCCGTGGCGTTCGAGCCAGATGGTCACGACTCCGTGTACGCCAAGCGCCACCGGCTCATGCCGTTCGAGGCTAAATTCCCTCCTGGAACTGCCCCGGGTCTGTTGGGCGGGGGCAAGGCCATGGCTATCTGCAAGGACATGGATTTCCCGGACACGATCCGCAAGGACGCGCACGCCGGGCTGCGGCTGATAGCGGTCCCGGCATGGGACTCCGACGTCGATGCGTGGATTCACGCTCGGATGGCGGTCCTGCGCGGTGTTGAGAATGGATTCGCTGTTGCACGCGCGGCGAATCATGGTCTTTTGACCGCGAGCGACGCCAACGGCCGACTGATCGCGCGAAAGGTCGCCCGGCCGGAGCAGATGGACTGGATACTCGCAGATCTTCCACTGGGACCAGGACCCACTCTCTATACCCGAATCGGCAACCTGTTTCCTTCGGCCATCTCGGGGCTTACGCTGCTGTTGTGCGTCGTAGGCATGTCCGCGAACGGCGACCTGAGCGACCGCTTTGGGGAATCGCGAAAGTCGGCAAGGGGTCAATTGCTGACGTTTTGAGCACACCGGCTACTGACGGAAGGTCGTGTTCGCCCCCGTGCTCCGCTCTCAACGGGTCGAGGGGCGAGGTAAGAGCGTCCACGTGCGGATGCCTCCAGTCCGCTTCCGGTCCAACACCGTCTGTCGAGATTGCGAAGCCGCCTCCACAAGGCGATTCTCGCGCTTAAGGTTCTTCAAGCTAGAATGAATCGCACCATGATCAGACTCGCGACCGTGCTGCTCTTATTTCTGTTGCTGTCACCGCTCGTGAACGCAGAAGAAGTAGTCACATTTCCCAGTGGGGAGATCACCTTGCATGGGGCTCTATATAAGCCGGCTGGGAAGGGGGCGTTTCCGGCTGTCGTCTACAATCACGGAAGCGCCGGTGGCATGCTCAGCGCCAGCGCATTTGCGGCACTAGGTCCGGTGTTCGCAAGCCATGGGTGGGTATTTTTTGGGCCATATCGCCGTGGCCAAGGGCTTAGCGCTTCGGCGGGGCCCTACATCGGTGACCAAATTGCCGCGGCGCAGAAAAGCGGAGGCGACTCCGCAGCAGCCGCGATGATGGTGCAGCTGCTCGAAACGGATCACCTCGACGACCAGTTGGCGGCGCTAGCCTGGTTGCGAAAACAGGAGTTCGTGCAACCTGATCGCATCGCAGTGGCCGGCACTTCCTTTGGGGGCATTGAGGCCGTGCTGGGCGCAGAACGAGGCAGCTACTGCGCTGCCATTGATTCCGCGGGAGGTGCGCAAAGCTGGGCGGATGCTCCTGAGCTGCAAACACTCATGACTCGCGCGGTTCGAAATGCTCACACGCCTATCTTCCTTTTTCAGGCTGCCAACGATTATGACCTTACACCGAGCAAGACTTTGGCAGCCGCAATGAAGGACGCTAACAAGACATACGAGTTGAAGATCTATCCGCCATACGGGGATTCCCAGGCAGACGGCCATTCCTTCGGGTATTTTGGATCTGCTGTTTGGGCAAATGACGTCTTCGGGTTCCTCAATCGCCATTGCCGGAAATAGTCTGCCGGCCGCAGCGAAGTTGACCAATACCTGTATCGCTTGCGACACCCAATGATTGTTCGCTTGGTATGCCTCTCGTTCCGGTTGTTGAATGGTCATCCTGGCAGATGCAACTAGCGCCAGCCGGTCAGGTGGCTAGCCGGAACGCGGCCGTTGATGGACGACAGCTCAGGGTCAGTTGCGGACCTCGCGAAGCGAGTGCTAGCACCAGAAAAACGCACTCGGGCGAACTGCCGCGAACTCAAGCGGATGAGTTGTTGATGACTCCCGATATGACGCTCTCAGGAGTCGGAAATTGCCCCGAACCGAACTAAAGAGTGGTTATCGCGAAGCGTCGAAGCAGCGCATGCCGCGCCGCTGGTTCAAGGAATTACCGCACACACATGTCGCGCTCGACGACGCCCTGGAACAGGGTTATTTGTTTTGCAACATGCTCGCCGAGAACCGGCGAGCAACTTCGTGAACGCTCAAGCAGCGCGGAATGTCTGGAGTACCCCGATTTTCCGGACACCGACGTTGGGACGGCGTTCAGGCCGCGAGCACCTTCAATACATGTGTCGAATCACGCCTGATGGCTACCAAGAGCGCTTTGGCCGGTCCCGTAGGCTCGCGTAACCCCTGCTCCCAGTTGCGCAGCGTACCGACATTCATATGCAAGAGCGCCGCGAACTTCGTCTGGCTCGAGCCGGCCTTCGAGCGCAGCTCTATGATCGACGCCGCGTCACCCTTGAACTCCCGCGAGGGAGCGCGCTCACTGAGCACGATCTCGTTCATCTGCGTCATGCTCTCGACGAGATCGGCAAATAGCTTCTTGTTCACAACAAACTCTCCTGCTACCAGGTCTCGTTGAGCTTGCGGAGAATCTTCTTCTCCGCAGCTGTCAGGCTGTCCTGTCCGCCATTGCGATAGATCAGCAACATCCTTGCCTGAGCTTGCGCAGCGACGTAGAAACAGATCACGCGCACGTCGCCACTCTTCCCAGCACCCGGAACCCCGTGCGGCGGAACGCAATGCAAGGCAACGCCCTCGTGCGCCATACTCAAGCGCGCTGCCGCTGCCTGCTTAGGGCCCGGGGAGCGGAATCAGATTCAGGCGTTCGGTTTCTTTCCTGACGACGGCATAGCACTCGCAACACAGCTGTTCCAGCTTTGGCCGGTCCAGTACCGTGATGTGTCCGCGCGCGTAGCGGATCACACCCAGCTTGTCGAGCTTGCTGGCCGCTTCAGTGACGCCTTCCCGACGCACACCGAGCATGTCGGCGATGAGCTCTTGGGTCATGGTCAATTGGTTGGATGACAGCCGATCGAGTGACAGCAGCAGCCAGCGGCACAGTTGCTGGTCCACCGTGTGATGGCGGTTGCATACGGCGGTCTGCGCCATTTGCGTGATCAGGGCCTGGGTGTAGCGCAGCAGCAAGAGCTGCATCGAGCCGTTGCGATGAAACTCGTCCTTGAACAGCTGTCCGGCCAGCCGGTAAGCGTGGCCGGCGCTCTGCACGACCGCCCGACTGGGGGTAGTTTCACCGCCCATGAATAGCGCGATGCCGATGAGGCCTTCATTGCCGACCACGGAGATCTCCGCCGATGCACCGTCGGCCAGCACGTACAGCAGGGAGATGATTGAGTCGGTCGGAAAATATACGTGGCGCAGGACATCGCCGGACTCGTACAAAGCTCTGCCGAGCGGCATCGGGACGAGTTGCAGGTGCGGAAAGATCCGTTCGCGCTCGGCGGGTGCCAGCGCAGCCAGCAGGTGATTTTGCTGCGGATCGTGGGAGCCCAGCATGGAGCTCCTCCCGCTGTTAATCACGGTGATATCGTCTGGACTGAGTATAGCTCAGTACGCTACCGCACACAGCGCCTGACGCCGAGTTTCTATCTCTGCGCCCGCTGGACGAGCAGCGCAGCTAAAAAATCAAGGACTTGGGGGCGACCGCATCGAACGTGGCGCCAGGAGGTTTTTATCTGTCAGGAGTCCTTCGCAACGAGCTAAGCGGCCACCCCTACCCGGGTAAGATAGAGCCGCCGCAGATATTCCTAACCTCCGCCGGATTGCGCCTTCCGCCCCTTCCTTTCGGCGGCACTGCGATAGTGTTCAAGCGAGCCGTTCCGAGACACACCTCTGCCTTTTTCGTAGCATTGCGCGAGATGAAACTGGGCATGGCGGTCGTTTTGTGCTGCTGCCGTGCGTAACCACTCAATCGCTGACGGGCAATCAGTCTTTATCAGCTTGCCCCGGCCGATACTTCCGTAAAGCAGGCAAATCGTCATACCGGCGCGAGAGACCTTTGCGCACGCGGCCAATACGTGGGCGCTAAAGGTGATCATTGAACATTGAGCCGCCGCCGAGCACAGCCCATCGGGGCGGCCCGTGAACTGAACTAAACACTACTTATGTTGGGCCGCCCGGGAATTATTTTCCTTGTGAGCCTGTACCCGGGTGTACGTATCTTTGACGGTCTTGTAGCACCCGCAGGCAGCTACTGCGAGGCCTCCGTGGTCGACAATCGTGATTGTGCCGCGCCGGTAGGCGATGAGCTTGCGCTCTCGCAGGACCACCATCGCGGCACTGACCCCCACCCGCCGCACACCCAGCATGAGCGCAAGGAAGTCCTGCGTAATGCGAAAGTCGCTCGAGTGGACGCGGTCGCGGGTCATCAACAACCAGCGGGCCAGGCGCTGTGTCACCCGGTGGAAGCGATTGCACGCTGCGGTCTGCGCGATCTGGATCATGAGCAAGTGGGTAAAGAGGAACACCTCTCTCTTCAATGCAGCACTCGTGCTGAAATGGCGGCGAAAGTCTGCGGTCGTCATCCGCATTGCCGTGCCTTCGCCTTGGACCACCGCCCGAAAAGGCGAGACAGCGGCACCTAGTGCCATAGGGACCCCGATCATGCCCTCCGGGCCGATAAGTCCGACCTCGGCAGCCTTGTCAGCATCCACGGTCGTGAGCATCGAGACGAAACAGTCGTTGGGAAAATACACCTCGTGAATCTGAGCTTGCGATTCATAGAGAGTCTTCCCGAAGGCGAGCGTGACCGGTTCGAGGACAGGCAGCAGTCTCTGGTAATCCTTGCGGGGCAATGCAGCGAGCAAGCGATTCGGAATCGAAACTCGTCTTGCGCCTACCATGAGACTCCCGCGGCGTGCCCAATGTGCAACTCCTTCGGGGAGTCATTCTTCGAGCTTGGAAAGGGCGATCGTGGACGTGGTCGAGTCGAGGATTTCAACGGAATGACAAGTATAAATTAGTGTAACAAAAACAAGCAATTATGTTCGCCGCCGAACAGAAAATGACTACTAGCGAACACAGTGCGATCTTCTACGCGGAAGCAACTGAAGGTGACTGCTTTCTTTCTCAATGACCGCGTAGCACTCGCAACTCAGCTGTTCCACCTTTGGTCGGTCGACCGTGATGTGACCATCGACGTATTGGATGATCCCGAGCTCTTGCAACCTACCCGCAGCTTCGGTGACATCGTCTCGGCGTACGCCGAGCATGGTCGCAACAAACTCCTGGGTCATCGTCATCTGGTGAGAAGACATGCGATCGAGAGACAGCAGCAGCCAGCGGCACAATTGCTGCTCCACCGAGTGATGCCCTCTGCAGACCGCGAGCTGCGCCATCTGCGTGATGAGCATCTGCGTGTAACGGAGCAGTACCAGTTGCATCTCGCCGTTGCGATCGAGCTCTTCCTTGAGCTGCGGTCCGAGGAGTCGGTAGGCGTGGCCGGAGCTCTGCACGATCGCCCGACTCGGAGTCGGTTCACCGCCCAAGTACATAGCGACGCCGATGAGACCTTCGTTGCCAACGACCGACATTTCATCCGAAGCGCCGTCTGACATCACGTACCGGAGCGATACGATGGAGTCCGTCGGAAAGTAAACGTGACCCTGGGTGTCGCCGGACTCGTAGAAAACCCTGCCGAGCGGCATCGGGATGAGTTGGAGCTTCGGGTAGAGTCGCGCCCGCTCCGCGGCCGGCAGCGCGGCCAGGAGACGATTCTGTTGTGGATCGTGAGCCTCGGGCATGCAGATTGCTCCCATCGCCCCAATCAAGAGGCACCAGGCCCACGATATGCCGAGTGAGACCGCCTCTTATGTGCGGCCTCCCACATAGGCAGCGCTGCAGTGTTTGGAGCCCAATTCGAGCCCCCTGGCATCCACTTTCCGCTTACGACGTGTCCGGCTCCTCGATTCGGTCACCGCGCTCAATTGCCAAACGGACGTTTGCACGGCGGTACGACGCGCGCGTAAGTGACGGCGGTACCGGAGAAACCTCGCGCGAAGCTAAGAATGCAGGTGGGGGCTTGGCAATGCTGTGCGCCACACTGAGGGCCTGCGACACGAGGGATTCCGCGCAATTCAAGGCCGCTCTGACGCTTCAAAGAAGGCTCGCGGAGATCGCCGAGCATCGCACCCGAGCACGGCAGGTTGAGGTCGCACCGCTCTCGTTTTGATAGCCGCAGAGCAGACCTTCGAACGTCTCCGGGTGCGATTCTGACTGGCCGCTTTCGAGCTCCGCCTATGTCTCAGAAGAGTCAGAAGCGGCCACTTCAATGTGCCGTCCGCTCTGATGAAAACATTCGCGCTTAGATGAACTTCCGCGAGCGCTGGGACCAGAAAAGCGGAAGACAGCGAACTGCTGCGGAAGCCCTCCGGTTACCCGCTACGGTTAGCCTAAGAATGTGAGCTCAAGCATCACTCTCGCAGCGGGCAATTTAGCTGTTTCCCTGGCTGACAGCTAAATACCCAGGCTCGCTCAGCCCGAGCGCAGCGGCAACCCGCTTCAAAGTGGGACAGCTCTCCGGGTCCTCATTGCATGTGCATTGCATCGGACCATCGTTCCTTGCCGCACGCGGCAAGCCACGGCATTGCACGGCATTACACGGCATGGACCGCCAGACTGCCATTTTGCCGCACTTTGCCGCTTGCCCGGTCCATTCGGCAAGCCGATTGTCGGCCGCAGGCGCCCTCGCGACGGGCGAGGCCTTTCACCAACGACTCCTGAAGCGACCACAATGGACACCGAGCAACTCCCAGTCCTCGCCATATTGATATCGCTGTCGCTGGGCGCCTGCGGTGATGGTCAGCGAACTCACAAATGGCGGGGCTGGCGTTTGGGCCGTGTCTTATTTGTGAGAGGAGGCTAGATTTACAATGAAGAAGACCCTTATCTGGGGCGCCGTTCTATTGGGCGTGCTTTCGAGTGGTTGCGGTGGTGGCGGTGGCGGAGGCGCCGGTGGCGGCGGTGGCGGCGGTGGTGGCGGCGGTGGTGGCGGTAGCGGCGACGGCGGCGGCGCTGCCTATACCGTGGGGGGTACAGTCACCGGCCTGGTCGGGGGTGGCCTCACCTTGCGCAACAATGGCGGCGACGATCTGGAAGTAGACGCGAACGGGGCGTTTACGTTTCGGACGCCCATTCCCGCGGGTGACGCCTATAGCGTGACCATTAACATACAACCGAACAGCCCTTTCCAGGCGTGTACAGTCAGCGATGGCAAGGGGTCCGTGGCCGGCGCCGACATTAGCACGGTGGTCGTGGATTGCGCGCGCTTCGCCTTTGTGGCGAACTCCGGTTCCAACAATATCTCGGCCTATCTCATCGATAACATCAGCGGCGCGCTCAAGGCCGTCGCCGGCAGTCCCTTTGCGGCCGGTGCCAATCCGTCGCCTGTCACATTCGACCCTAGCGGGCAATTCGCATACGTCGCGAATGCTGGTTCGAACAACATCTCAGCGTATACGATCAACACGACCACCGGTGCGCTTACGGCCATCGCCGGCAGTCCCTTTGCGGCCGGTGCCAATCCGTCGCCTGTCACGTTCGACCCTAGCGGGCAATTCGTATACGTCGCGAATGTCGGCTCGAACAATATCTCAGCGTATACGATCAACACGACCACAGGTGCGCTTACGGCCATCGCCGGCAGTCCCTTTGCGGCCGGTGCCAATCCATCGCCTGTCACGTTCGACCCTAGCGGGGGATTCGCATACGTCACAAATGCCGGCTCGAACAATGTCTCAGCGTATGCGATCAACAACACCACCGGTGCGCTCACGGCCATCGCGGGCAGTCCCTTTGCGGCCGGGGCCAATCCCTCGGTTATCACGTTCAACACCACCAGCACCGGGGAATTCGCCTACGTCGCGAACCAGAATTCCAACGATGTTTCGGCCTACAGCGTAGACGCCACTACCGGTGTGCTTAGGGCCATCGCCGGCAGTCCCTTTGCGGCTGGCGCAAATCCCTCGCTTATCAATTTCAGGTTCAACGGCACCGGGTTTTTCGCCTACGTCGCGAATCAGAATTCCAACGATGTTTCGGCCTACAGCGTAGACGCCACGTCCGGTGCGCTTAGGTCCATCGCCGGCAGTCCCTTTGCGGCTGGCGCAAATCCCTCGGGTATCGCGTTCGACTACCTCGACAATGAGGAATTCGCATACGTCGTGAATGCTGGCTCGAACAATGTCTCAGCGTATTCGGTCAACACGACCACCGGTGCGCTCACGGCCATCGCGGGCAGTCCCTTCGCGACTGGCACTGGCCCAGATAGTCTCAGTTTCGACTCGAGCGGGGATTTCGCCTACCTTGCCAATCGTGGCTCCGGAAGCGTCTCGACCTTTAGCATAAATTCCACAACCGGCGCGCTTACAGCGGTCGCCGGTAGTCCCTTTGCGACCGGCGCCAATCCATACTCGGTTACTCTCCCGATAGATACCTTCGATCCCTGGGGCTACTAGTGGCCTGCAACAACTGATTCTGTACCGAGATTGGAATGCCCCCCGATGTACCTGACACGAGGCTTGGCGCGCGATGATCTCAGAGGTCGGAAGTCAGTCGGCCCGTGCGGCCGCTAGACCGTGAAAAGCGCACTTGAGCGAACGACCGCGGACTCTCGCGGATGCGTTGTTGTTGCCCGCTGTGCGTGAAGCACAAATCCGTGTCCAAGCACCGATCTCGCAGCGGGCAATGTGGCGGGTAAATCAGAGGGTGATTTTTCTAACTTTCTGAATCTCTTCCGGAAGTCGCTCGGGTTAGCGTTCTCCCGGGCACCATGGCTCTTTTACTTTCAATATCAATTACTTAATTGCGTGTTTTTGTTGCGCGCGGCTCGCGGCGCATGTTTTGCACTATAGGGGATGTCCGCGCAGCGCACGCAACTCATTGTACGGCCGGTTGCAATCAGTCTCAGTTCTCTCAAGCGCGCTTCCGGCACACGTGTCGAGTGTGGGTAGCTTTTTGGGGTGATTTCTCGCCCCGCTTTGGAGCCAGTCCTCACTCCGGTCATCGCTCAGTAACCTGCGCACTTTCCCAAGCTTCGCAGGTCGCGGCATCGGAACCCGGGCCACCGCACTTATCTACGCGGCAATTTCGGCCGTCGGCATCGCGCTGTACCTCCTGGCCGGTCATCTCGCAGACCGCTACGGCGCCGGCCGCATCTACTGCTCAGGCTTGGTATTGCGCATGATCGGCTTCGCGCTTCTGCTGGCACCATTTCTGATGTCGGAGAAGAGCCGCGCACTACTCGGAGCGGCGGGCTTTTCATTGATAGTCATTGCGTGGCCATTGCTGAGCGTCTCGGCAACCGACCTTGGCGCGCGCCTAACGCCTTTCAGTGAAGGCGCGGCGGTCGGACTGCTGAACGCCGCCCTCGCGCTGGCCACGGCTGTGGGAATTGTATTCAGTGGCCCGCTGGTGGCCCATTGGGGTTATGAAACCATTCCCGCGACCGCGCTCGCCGGGCTTACCGCATCGCTCTGGTTGGCAGTGAGCACTTGGCGTCACAGGGGTGACGTGTCCTGATGGCAGCCCACACTATTTCGTGACCCACCTCAGTTACGCAGGCGACTCCCGGCGAGATGCATGACGCTCTCGTTCTTGACGCGATGCTGGAAGCTGAAGAACGCATTCGAACCAACGGCGGCGAGCTGCCCCGAGGATTTTTGCGTCACCCGCTGCGGCTCGACCAGAACGGTTTAAGCAGTCACTCGGTAGCGGGCAATTTAGCGGGTACCTCAGGCAGCGATGGCGGTGCGCGTGACTCGGATAGTATCGGCGAACTTAGGAGTGCTATGTTCACTATGTGATCGTTGCCGCCCCATTGGGTAACTTGCTGCGCACCTGGCGCTTCCGACGCCATATGACGCAACTCGATCTCGCGCTACAGGCGGGAATTTCTGCGAGGCACCTGAGTTTCGTGGAGACCGGCCGTGCGCAGCCCAGCCGCGGTATGCTGCTGCGTCTGGCAGAGCAACTGAACATCCCGCGCCGCGAGCGCAACGAACTGTTTGCAGCCGCCGGCTTCGCACCCGTCTTTCCAGAGCGAGCGCTGAGCGATGGAACCATGGCGGCGGCCCGACAGGCGATCGACCTGATCCTCTCTGGGCATCGACCCTTTCCAGCATTCGCAATCGATCGTCACTGGGTCCTGATCGCCTCGAATGGGGTGCTGACACCGCTCCTCGGCGCCGTCAGCCCGGAATTGCTGAAACCCCCTGTCAATTCGTTGAGGCTAACCCTTCATCCCAACGGGCTCGGGTCGCAGCTTGCGGATTACGACGAGTGGCGCGGACATGTGCTAGAGAAACTTCGTCGACAAATTGCAGTCAGCGCAGATGCTGGCTTAATCGAGCTGTTCAATGAGGTAAAGGGCTATCAGGGGCCACGCACGCCTCGCACACACAAGAAGCCGTGTGCAGATCACGGTGGCGCCCCGTTCGTCTTACCGCTTCGCCTTATAACGAACTCGGGGGTTTTGTCGTTCTTGACGACCACCACCGTATTTGGCGCGCCCCTGGACGTTACCCTGGAAGAAATGTCAATCGAACTGTTCTACCCGGCTGACGCCGAGACCGCGCGTGTCTTGAACCAATTCACGCGGAGCCGTTAGAAGGCCGCACGCTGCCCAACTGAGCGCCGAGAGCGCAAGCGCTATGAGGGCGGCGCATTACGTCATAGGTAATTGACCTGTCTCGTTGCCCGGGGTCAACTGCACGCTAGGTGCGATTTCGCTCTCGTCTGACGGACGAACACGAGCTGGTCACATGATGGAGGATGCAACCATGAAACCCGAGGCGGTCGGAGTGAAAATGGTTCTGATTGGCGCGCTCGCGATGCTCGCATCTGTCGCGGCGAGCGCAGGCACCGAGGCGGACAAAATGGCCGTCTCAGCCCTCGACACCAAATACCAGACCGCAGTCAAGAGTAACGACGCGACGACAATGGATCGGATACTGGCCGACGATTTTGTGGTCGTCACGGGTACCGGGAAGATCTACAGCAAGGCTGACTTGCTCAATATGGCGCGTACAAACCGAGTCCATTATGAGCACCAGGATGAGTCGGAACAAACTGTTCGGGTTTGGGGCGACACCGCCGTGGTGACCGCGAAACTCTGGGGTAAAGGCATGGATCAGGGCAAATCTTTTGACTGGCATGTATGGTTCAGCGACACCTACGTTCGCACTCCAGCCGGTTGGCGATACGTGCACGGTCAAGCATCACTGCCTTTGCCTGCAACTGAGAAATGATTGGTGGCAGGGTTGTGGATCGCTGTTCCACTTCGCGAAAATGTTGTAGCGCCAACCGTCGCCGATCGGAGCGGACTACCACCTCGACTACTTTGATTTCCGCATTGCGGACGCCGACGGGCATTGCAACGGCATTGTCTACCGCGGTGGCAGCCGCGTCTTGATGTCCTTCAGCTCTTCCTTCAGTTGCCGCAACTCTTCTTCCAAGCGCTCGAGGCGGGAAGGCGCGGGCGGCGGCGCCGGTGCCGACCCCGTGACCGAGTCCTCCGTAAGGGCGGCAATCGTGGCGGCTCCGCTGAAGAGGTGCGCATATTGCGAATCGCGGCGACCGGGTTCGCGTTGCAGCCGCACGACGAACGGCCCATCCGCGCGGCTGCTCAGGGTCTCGAGCGCCGTCTCTACTTGCCCGACGTCGGCAAAGGCCGCCATACGGGCTGCGCGGGTGCGCAGCTCTCCGGCAGTTTGGGGTCCGCGGACCAGCAGCTCGCAGACGATCGCGAGTTCCTGCGGCATGAACTTCAGTGGCCCGAACTCGGTGTTGCAGAACCGGTGCTGGTACTTCGGCACCCGACTGCCGAAGCCTGACTTCTCGATCACGAGGTGCTTCCTGATCAGATGATCCAGGGTGGTCTGGATCGCGGCCTCGTCTGCCGACATGACCGGATTGCGATTACTCTTTTGGTTACACGCGTTGACCAGTGCGTTCAATGACAGCGGATACTGGTCCGGTGTCGTTATCTGTTTCTCGATGAGGCAGCCGAGAACGCGTGCCTCAATTGGCGAGAGCTCAATGTTCATGGGCAGGACCTACCGAAAACGAGGAGCGGGGCTCGCTTTGCTTGTTTCGGGGGAGCTAACATAATCGGTATCCTATGGTGCCGGTGACTGCCTTGAGTATAGGGTTCCCGCTCTACCATCAGGGCGCTGCGACCTGAGCCACAAACTCCTGCGCCCTGAACTGAACTAACGAGTTCGTTTGCGACGCCACTTGCCGCCGTCCAAATCTGGAGCAACGGCCCGGCCGCGGTACCGATCAAATGGGAGGAAGCGTCGAAATTCCTCCGCTCACTAGCTGAGGCACTCTTTGCGGGCCCGACGCGGCAGGTACCTGAAGTGCGGGCTCGCCCAGTCGGAACAAGGGGTCGCGATCGTCTCCCAAGTTCGCAAGTGGAGCATAGCCGCGCAGACTGGCCAACTCACGGGCTAACTCGTTCGGGCGCAACACGAACTCCACACACCCGGTGTCAATGGCACTGATGGGCATACTGGGAAAGCGCGCGGATCCCGGATATTGGGCAAATGTAATGCCGCCCGCTCGCTTAATCGCTTGAGTGCCGATGGTACCGTCGGATCCTGCGCCCGATAGGACCACACCGATCGCGCCCCGGCCTTGATCGTTAGCGAGCGAGCAGAACAGCATATCTGCGGGATGATGCGGTGCACCTGGGTTGGGCGTCGCGCCGATGCGGCCATTGTGCACGGTCAGCTTGGTATTTGCGTTTATCAAGTAGACATGGCGTTGCTCCACTACAGCGCCGTCGTGCGCGTGCATCACCGGAAGAATCGTTCGCTTGGAGAGACTTTCGAACAGCAACTTCGAGCGACCCGAATCCAGGTGTTGAGCGACGATAACGGCCGCTGCGCATTCAGCCGGCAAAGCGGACAACAGTTCGCAAGCGGCCTCAAGGTCGCCTGCGGAAGAAGCCACGGCTACGATAGGAAATGGATCCATGCCTGCTCGCGCGACCACATGCTCATGAAGCGGGCCGTCGCGGTGCCGTAAACCCGCCTCGGTCACTTGGCGCCGCCGGGTCGCGCCTGGTCGTCTGCCTGGGCACGGCGCCTTTCCCGACTCAACATTGCATGCACGTTGGACGCCGTAAGAACCGCCAGGTACGAGCGAACTCTAGCGCGCAGCGCGAGCCTGGAATGTTCCTGCGCAAAAAGACTCCGGACCTTGGCACGCGGCGCTCCCGTGCGATCGCACAACGAGGTCACTGCGCGCTCGTGTCTGACGGCTTCTTTGTCTGCTTCAAGAAGTGAGCTCATCGAAATCCTACGGTGAAATCGCCACGCATGTTAAGGCTGAACACAGTGGCCCATCGGTGCGCTGACACACAGGCCGAGCCGACCCCTACACCGACCAGGCGCCCTCTTTTGGTGCTCTCGGTTGACCGCGATTCCCGCCCTGACTATCCCTTTAACGAAACGGTACCGTTGCGTTTCTATGGAAAGGCGAGTACCGTCGCCGGGCACGTCGCGTTAGCCCAGCCGGCAGTAAGGGGAAAAAGCCAATGCCCGCACTCAAGCAGTCGGTCTTAGTCGCGGCCGCCGCCGCTGCGCTCCTTTGGCTACCGGTCACGCCGGCTGCGGCTGCCGGCCCGCTGCTCTTCGCCCCCTGGGTATTGGGGCGCGCCATCGTTGCCGGAGCGAGGCTTGCCACTCTGCCGTTGCTCGCGGCCTCGGCAGCCGCGTCCGCAGCGCAGCCACCAGCGCAATACCCACCGGCTCCCGGTTACTATGGGGGAGCGGCTGGCTATGCTGCGCCGCCTGGCTATTACGCGCGGCCGCCGCTGTATTACCCGCCGCCGCCAGGCTACTACCCTGCGCCTCAGGCGTACTATCGGTCCGCGGGCGCGTATGGTCCCCCGATGCCGCAGGTCTACCCTCGGCCGCGTAGTTACTATCCCGCACGCATGCCTTACTCTGGCTCCTATGGTGCCCGAGCCTTTTTCCACCAATCGGGCGGCTTCGCCTATCGGGGCCGCTGAGAAGCACCGCAGTTCGCCGACTCGCAAGGCACGCGGCGGCAGGCCGTCGCGTGCTGCTGCTCTACAGCTGCGCGATCGAATCCTGCAAGTCGCTACCGAGCTGTTCCTGACGGAGGGCTACGGGTCTACCTCCATCGAAGCGCTGGCTGGGCGCGCCCGCATCTCCAAGCGTACCTTTTATCACCGCTTCGATGACAAGGCGGCGTTGTTCGCCGCGGTCGTCCATCGAATCATCGAGCAGATCCGTCCGCCGCCCGGAGTTCCGCTCCTCGAGGGCGCGACCTTGCAGGAGATCCTGCGCCGCCTCGCCGGACTAATTCTGCGCGCGGCGCTCGCCCCCCAGGCGATCGCCCTGCACCGCCTCATTACGGCCGAGTCGGCGCGCTTTCCCAATCTGGTTCGCGCGGTCTACGACGAGGGTTGGGCTCAGGAGGCGACGGCGTTGATCGGCGATCTGCTCTCCCGCGAGCTGCGAGATCCGCGGCTGACCCTCGAGCTTCGAAGCTTTGCAGCGGCCCAGTTTCTGCACATGGTCGTCGCCCTGCCGCAGCGTCGCATCATGGGCCTGGGCGCACCCATGACGCCGCGCGAGCTCGACGCGTGGGCCGACGCCGCCGTCAATCTGTTCCTCAATGGCTGCCGGGGATTGTCCCGCGCGTCATCACATCAAAAACGCTGACCTGCCGCGGAACGCCCCGCAACCCAACGCGTCACCAATTGGCATCCGCTCAGCTTGGATCATGCTGGCGATAGCGGGTGTCGCCAACCATTTGACCTGCGGCCAGAACCACCACGGCCCCGCCGAGGGCAGCAACGAGCGCGCTCGCGACATCGACTCCCGCAGCGGTTCGCACTGCAAAGTAGCTGAAGATCGAACCCGCGATCACGGCGCCGATGACACACAGTCCGAAGTCCAATACCACGCCCTTGCCGGTACGCTTAAAGAACCCGCGGGCTACGTAGCCGGCGCCAAGTCCGAGCAGAATGAAGACAACGATTGACACGGGGGTACTCTGCGAAAGCGACGCGATTGCTGAACCAGGAACTCTGCTTGCCCGCAGAGGTTAGCCGGCCTGGAGCGGCTGTGTCTGTGCGACAGCGTACCCACTCCCGGTTGGCCGCGGCTCACGCCCCCCGCGGCTGGCCTAACGCGACAGCGGCCCGCTTGCTGCTTTCGGGCTAAGTACGACAGCGAACAGAGTATCCGGGCTGCGAGCCGCACAATCAACGCTGTTTACCAACTGAGGCACGGACATGAAGTCAACATTTGCAATCAGCTGCGTGCTGTTCGGTACGTTGCTCGCGCCCGCGGTTGTCGCGGTCGCCCAGGACTCGGATACAGACCGCTCGCACCCGGCCGCATTCGTAAAGGATTCGGCCATCACGACGGCGATCAAAACAAAGCTCGCTGCGGAGCATCTAACCAGCCTGGGGCGCATTCATGTCGACACCGACAAGGATGGAGTCGTATGGTTGAGCGGCAGCGCCCGATCACAGGAAGCTGCGGACAAGGCCATGTCCATTGCGCGTGATACTGAACACGTGCGGGCGGTTCACAGCGACATCAAGATCAGACAGGACGACTGAGAGTCCGCTCCCGATCGGATCTGCCGGTCCCCAGCGCACCACGCCGTGGGCGTGGTGCGCTTAGTGCGGTGTGTGCGCGATAGCGCGCCAGCAAATCGCGCAACCATTGGTTGGTCGTGACCGCCTTAGCGCCGCTACATCTCACCTGATACGGCTGACCGCCTAAGCTGCTCTTGGTTGCGACCTGCTCGATGAAGTCATCGGCCGTTTGGATTCGATCCCGCAGCGCCGGGACTTCGTACTTGTCGCGCAGGCGTGCAGCAGCCTTTTTCGCGTCATACCAGCTGCCGTTGCGAAAAAACTCACAAGCGGAGCTCTCGGTGGACCGGAGCAGATAATCGATTTCCGTCTGCGCGACCGCCGATGGCGCCGTGCGCGCAATCGGCGCAAGCGCCGGTCCAAGCAGCAGCCACATCACCGCCGACACCCGGCCGTTCATATGGGTACGCGGCGACTCACGCCATGCCGCGGGCGGAGACGTCTCATAGCTCCCCGGCAATCGGCAACCACGACAGCAGCTTCTGCTCCAGTCTTTGCCATTCGCTCCGCGCCGGCTCCCGCGTGTACTCGACGGCATTGCCGTTCTCTTGGGAATCCCATACCAGCTGCGGACCGCCGGTGTCCCGCGCGCGCCACGCCAGAGCGTAGGCCTCCGCGGGTTGCACCATGCTTTCGAAGCGCATCGCGGTCTGCTGCGCCAGCTCCGGGCTGTCGATGATCACGCCGATCTCGGTATTGAGGTGCTTCGAGCGCTGATCAAAGTTCATCGAACCGATAAAGAGCCTTTCACGATCAAACACGAATAGTTTCGCATGTAGCCCGTAGTTGCCGTAGCTCGAGACCACGGCCGTCTGACCGCTCCCCCGGGTGTTTCCCAGAAGCGCGCGTGATTCGTGCAGTTCCACGCCGTCCTCAAGGAGCGGAATTCGGTATTGCACGTAGCCGGCTTGTGCGACCGGGTCAGGCGTCGACTCCAGCGAATTGGTCAGGATGCGCACTTGCACCTGACGCCTGCGCAGCTCCTGCAATAGCACGAATTCATCAGGCGCCGGTACGAGATAAGGCGTGACAATCAGCACCTCGCACTGTGCCGCGCCGGCCGCCTTGAGCACCGACCGAGCCATCAAACGGCCGCGCCGATCACCGCTCTCAATATTCTTCTTGTCTGGACTGTCACTGACCACTTCGGCCTGGGCCCATACCAGCGGCAGTCGCCCCGAGAGGACTCCGGCGTAGGGCTCTCCGGTTGCCACACGGGCGGCGTAATCGATGCCGTCCGAGTTCAGCGTCTGCAACTGCCGCTCCGAGCGTTCGGCGGCTTGGCCGCGCCGCTCCTGCAGAGCCCTCGCCGATCCCTGATGTCGATCCAACGCCGCGGCTGGAATCGCAAAAGGACTGTTCCAGAATTCGTCGAAAGTTGCCGACAGTCGCATGGCGATAGGACCGGCTGCTAGGACATCGTCGTCAGCGAACTGCGACTCCGGGTCCATCTGGAAGTACTGATTGCCGATATTGCGGCCCCCGACGAACGCGACCGCATTGTCAACAACGAGCAGCTTATTGTGCATGCGATAGTTGAGCCGTGAGGCATGGAACATGAATTCCAGGGCTCGCCGCATGATGCTGTGTCCCCGATAGGCGAACGGATTGAAGACGCGCACCTGAATGTTTGGATGAGCGTCCAGGGCGAGGATCTGCTCGTCGCCGGCCATGGTGTCCCCGTCGTCGACCAGCACCCGCACTCGCACTCCGCGATCAGCGGCGCGCAGCAGACCGTCAGTCAGGAGTCGGCCGGTTTCGTCCCCACGAAAGATGAAATACTGGAGATCCAGGGTTTTCTCAGCAGCATCGATCACTTGTGCACGCATCAGGAACCCGTCGACCCCGACGGATATGATGCGAAACGCCGAATCACCCGAGTGCACAAGGGCCGCTTCGTCGAACCGAGCGCCGAGGTGAGTTTCCTCCGGATGGAGGAGTGCAACGGAAACGGATTTCGGAAAGCTCGTGCCCGGCTGCAGCGACACGCAGCCCGGCAATGAAAAGGTGAGGACTGCCACCAGAACCAGATGAGTCGCGATGCCACCAGGCGCGCGGCGGCTGGAGCCGCTGCGACCCCCAGTGTCACGAGTGTGGCGCTGGATCACGAATCACGCTCGCGGGCGGGGCACCCCACCCGCGAGTTCGATCTTCGCTATCGGAAACTCTCTGCAACCGGAACTTGGCTTAACGTTTGGCCTCGCTTACGTGACCACGTCCATCCCGCTCTTCATTTCCCTTAAAGTGGTCCTTATCCACGCGCTTGCCCGGCTCCGCCTTTTCGCCACGAGCCGGCAGTGCGCCCTTGTAACCGTGCTCTGGATGGTAGGCGTTATTTACGTTGCCGCGGAATTCGCTGGGGCCGTGAAACCACGGGCCAGCGCCGACAAAGACGCTCCCGCTGAACCACTCCGGGCCGTAGTAGCCAGAAGGAGCACAGTTATAAGGAGCGACGTCGTAGTAACCATAAGGGCATTCAGGGGCTGCGCCGATGTTCACGCTGAGCTGAGCCTCTGCTCTGGGAGCGGTTGCCGCGACGCAGGTTGCAGCAACTGCACCCAACATTAGATATCTAAGTCCACGCATAAAGGTACCTCGCTAGTGCCATTCGATCCTTCTTCCAAGACAGGCTCGCACGGCCACGCTGGGCAGTCTGTACGGCAACAGACGCAGAGTACACGCTACTCCGCACTGCCCCGAGGCGCGCCTCGCCGCCTTCGGAGGACACAGCTACAGCCGTCCTAACAGGAGCAGCGCCACGACAACAATCAACACCACTCCTAACCCGCCACTTGGTCCGTAGCCCCAATTGCGGCTATGCGGCCACCTCGGGATGGCGCCGATCAGCATGAGTACCAGAACGATCAACAGAATGGTTCCCAAAGTCACAGACTTCTCCTCGTAAGCGTGAAGCGTTCGTTTACCGTAGGCGCATGCCGGGCCAGGCTCTGTGCGTTGTCGAACAAATCCGCCAGCGACGCCCACGAGGTTCCCGAAGGGAGCTATCGTTGGTCATCACGGCGAACTCATCGGTCGCTCAGCGCGCTAGCCGAGCGTTGCTCGATGAGAATGGCACGGCGCCCAGGCATTGCGGCCGAGCATGCTTTCGGCCCGCGCAGCGGGAGCTGCGCGGGCCGAAGCAGATGAACCACACTTGGCGTCTGGTCTCGGTTACCTCAGCGCGATTGGCGGATTGCTGATGGTCACCTCGACGCGACGATTCTGCTGCCGGCCGGCAAAAGAATCGCTGCTTGCCACTGGGTCGCTCTCGCCACCGCCCGAGGCGGAGAGCCGCAGTGAATTGATACCCTGTGCAGTTAGATACGACTTCACTGATTCGGCGCGCCGCTCCGAGAGTCCCGGGCTGTAGCCTTCACTACTGTCCGTGTAACCCTCGATGGCAGCCGTGCGGTCCGGGTACTCATTAAGGAAGGCTACAACCTTGTCGAGGTTGCTCGTCGCACCTGCCTTCAAATCGGCACGCCCACTCGCGAACAGCACGTCGCCCAGAGTCAGTACCAACCCACGATCCGTGCGCGTGGCCTGCAGCATGTCGATTTGTCGCTGCAGCTCCATGGCTTGCCGCTCCGAGCTCGCAGCGTCCAGGTGTGCGGCATCCGCCTCACTGCGCGCCTCATCAGCCTCCATCCGCTGTTCGGTGCGATCGGCACGAGCCATCGCGGCCTGATCTCTGGCGGCGTCAGCCTCGTGTGTTCGAGCGCCCAGACGCGCACTCGCACCCTGTGCACGGAGCGCGGCATGCCGGTCTTCCGCGAGACTGGTCTCGGCCTGTGCTCTCGCGATCTCGACTCTCCGATCAGCCATGTAGACCCGGTACGCTGCCAGCCCCCTGTCCTCCTCGGGTTGCTCGGCGGCGCGCACGGCCGTATCAGCCTCCTGCATCGCCAGCGGCGCACGACTCGCCAGGTTAGGATCGGACTGCAACTGCGTCAGCTTGTTACGCACTTGCGCAGCGCCATCCGGCTGCACAGGGGCTCCCGCACAGGCGGCAAGCAATAACGCAGCTACAGCCGCGGCGATCAACGTCCTGCCTGATCTCGCGCCCCTACGGTTGCTCCGGATCATCATGGCTTGTCTCCTGGGTTGCGCTGTATCTCATCAAGCAGCGCACCGTTGTTGTGCATCAATTCATCATTCACCGCCCCTGTCTTGACAGCTGCGGTCTTCGCGGACGCGAGCTCGGCTTCAACGCGCGACTCTTCCGCAAACCGGTCTGCCAGCGTCATTTTCTGCTCCGAAGCCGCCGTGTCGGCCGACGCGAGCTTGGCACGCGCCTCACTCAGCTCTGCGGGGGCATAGCGTCCGGCCTCCGCGCCCTCGGCCTGCGAAATCGCCCGCTGAGCGGCCTGCAGGCTTGGGCTGGGCGCCGGCGGCGTCGATGCGCAGGCGGCCAGCATGAGCACCGCCGTGACGCTGACTGCCGTACGCAGGCGCGAGTCACGCTGCGCGTGAAGTGTTGGGTTCATGTTCCGTCTCCGGTTGGTAACGATGGACACCGTTGCCGGCGATCCACCAGGTGCGCGAGTGTGCGCGGTCGCAGCGGGTGCGTCCGTGCGGAGACGTACATACGTTCAATGGTGGTTCAATTGGGGCGGGATGCGTCGTGTTAGGAACAATTGCAGGATCACCGACCGCCGTCCGTCCTTGAGTGTGCAGAGAAGAAGCGAAGCATCCGTCTGGCGCCGGCGATTGACCGATCTCCGGCGACCAGCCTCATCTACTGTTCAACGTCCGAAAAAGGGGCCGTTCTTTCCGAAGCACTCCGACCACGATATCGCGCCGCATTCGATTCCTACGCACCCTATGTGCGGTAACGTCCCGACACGAGAGTAGCGTCAGTGGTGTCGTTACTCATCGGGGACGATCGGACGCAACCTCGCGCGCCGCTCCCGCTTCGGGAAGTACTTACCATGAGACTGACGTTAAGCCCAGCAGACGCATGCACTGGCGCAACGCCATCCTATGGAGCAAAGAACTCTGCGAGAGACCCACCAAATGAAGCCCGACGGCGAAGGCGAGGTGGGACGGCGTAGCTCGTTTGCATGCAATCCCGTGTTCGCGCTTGAGTGAGGTATCAATGAATCTCCATCTGACAATCGGCCCGATAGTAGCCCTGATCGCCGGCATCCTGATCCTTGTGATGCCGCGACTGCTGAACTACATCGTCGCGATCTATCTGATCATTACCGGTCTGTTGGGACTGTTCGGCAGCGGCAGCTTTCATCTGCAATAGTCCGAACCGATACCAGTAGACTACCAACCACTCTTAGGACCAGCACATGAATACGACCCCCCTAAACTGGCTTCTTGTTGCCGGTGTTCTGCTCATTGCATTGCTTGCATTGGCGGCATGGCTCCTGTCCCAAAAGAGAAAGCGATCCGCAAGGCTTCAACACCGGTTCGGTGCGGAATACGATCGCACGGTTGGTGAGCTCGGAGGCCGTACCAAGGCCGAATCGGAACTCAAAGCACGCGAAGAGCGCGTCGGGAACCTCACTATTGCACCATTGGCGCCTGCTGAGGCCGCCAGGTTCAGTCAGGCTTGGAACGCTCTACAGGGTCGCTTCGTCGATAATCCCAAGGGGGTCGTCGTTCAAGCAGACCAGTTGATTCGTGAGTTGATGCTCAAACGCGGCTACCCTATGGCGGACTTCGAGCGCCGTGCCGCCGACATCTCAGTCGACCACCCCGACGTCGTAGAAAACTACCGGGCGGCGCAAACGATCGCGGCGCGCGATGAACGGGGCCAAGCCGACACCGAGGAACTACGCCAGGCAGTCGTGCATTACCGGGTGCTTTTCGATGAAATGCTCGAGGTAAGAGCACCTACACCTAGGCAAGAGGTCCATTCACCCAACCCCGAGTCGCTGCACGCATGAATGCGCTCACATGAGGTGTCTGGGTGACTCGGCCCCGACGCAAGCAGGACGGGCGCAGCAGCGGGACATGTTCGCTACCGTACAGACTGCCTCACATTCGGCCGAGTACCGTCCGAGGCCTGAATCTAGACTCGTGCTCGCCCCCGGGCGACTGTTCGACCAGATTCAGCAGGGTTCGCCGGCGCGGTCATCTACGCCGGCGGCCCTCTTTGTCGTGTCGTCGAACCAGACGCTGAGGCGCTCGAGCCCATCACTTCATCGCTCGCCGCACTGCCTGAAGCGCCTGCTGGCGGGATCGTAAGTCGGTAGGCTCGCGCATGTTCGCGGGTCTCCCGCGCTACAGGCCAACTGTTGGTTCAACGCGCAGACTCGAACGTCCGCATGTTCAGTGGAATGCTGTCAGAAGCATTGCACTGTGTACTGCAAGACGATTCACGCCCTGCGCAAAACGTAGATGATGAGAGCGACCACAAGGATCGTGCCAAGAATTCCGCCACCGATATACATATAGAGCTCCTTCAGTTCAGGATGCTAGTGAAGCATGCAGATCATCAGCCGTCCGCGCGTTACCGCACACACACCGCCCGACGGGCGATCGTGGTCCCGCAGACCGCTATGCGGCCAGTGGCGGGATCCACAATCAGTAAGCGCATTTTCGGCCGGTTATGCGTGCCGACGGACCACCGCGCCCAATCCTGGCCGTCGCGGATTGCGCCTTCGTGCCCCACCGAACAGACTCCGGCTCGACTGATCGTCAGCCTTCCATGGAATCTACCAACCCCATTAGGAGGGCTCGTGTCACAGCCATCGTCGCTCTCAGCGGGGAATCGTCTCCTCGCCTCCCTGCCACGCAAGGAGCGTCAGCACGTGCTGGCACGTTGCGAAGAGGTCGAGCTTCGCTTCGGCGACGTGCTCTGCAACCCCGGTCAGCGCATGCGCCACGTCTTCTTCCCTACCGACGGTTTCATCTCACTGATCACTCCCGCCAATGGCCACGCCAAGCTCGAAGTCGGCTTGATCGGCGACGAGGGCATGCTCGGAGTCTCGGTGATGCTGGGCGTGGACGCTGCACCGCTGCAGGCACTGGTGCAGGGGGCGGGCGGTGCCTTGCGCATGGGAGCCTCGACATTCGCCCACGAACTGAAACATAGTCCGGCGCTGCAACGGGGTTTGAACCGTTACCTCTATGTAACGCTGAGTCAGTTGGCGCAGACGGCTGCTTGCACTCGATTTCATCTCGTGGAAGCGCGCCTCGCCCGCTGGCTGCTGATGACTCGCGATCGGGCACACGGCGATGAGTTTCAAATAACTCATGAATTCCTGGCCTACATGCTCGGCGTGCGCCGCGCCGGCGTAACGCGAGCCGCCAGTTCTCTGCGCAAACGTAAGCTGATCCGATATAAACGCGGCAAGCTTATGATTCTCGACGGTCCCGGCCTGGAAGCCGCGGCTTGCGGGTGTTATGTAGCGTTCAAGGACGCGTATGCCAAGATCCTAGGCGGCAAGGCGAACACGTAGTGATCACCGTCGACGTCGCGCATCATACGGTGCAGTGCGTTGAGTATTCACGTACCCTCGGGGCGGCTGTTCAGGATACCAACGGCCGGGCTACCGGCGGTGAGCGCCACGGCCCACGGATTGCACCATGGCAGGGACGATCCTGGCACCAAGCTTCAATGATGCCGACTGCATGGTGACACCCTTGTCGGATTGAGATGCAGACGCTGTCCTGGCACTTGCCCGGGCTGCGGGTGTTGAATTTGCTCACGGCTCGGCACCCCGCGAAAGCGCACAGCGAGGTGACCCGGTCTACCTCTGAGGTGGACGATCCGCATGTTTCTCTCCGCAGCTTTCCGCAGCGCAAACGGTGTGCAAATGAAACGAGCCAGTCGGTGAGTTGCAACCCTTATGCGGGCTGCGCAGCTACGCCCTCGCACGTGACTCATGCCTGGCTCGCGGACAATGCGGCGCCCAATCCTTCAGGCCGATCAAGCGCCGCATTGCATAGGGTGAAGAAGGGTCCGTACGGACCTGGCCATCCCAGTCGAGCGTCATGAACCGAAAAATTGGATCGACCACCTCGTTCACAACCGTGAGATCTAACCCGTAACGCTCGGCAATCGGAGCCCAATAGTGCACTCCGGCACCGCCCGGAGGATCCACGCCCATGCGGATATTCGCACTGCGAATCGCATGCATGTCGAGTACCTGGTCGAGATGGTGCGTCGTGGCGGCGCGCAACGCCTTCTCGAACGATGTTCGTCGCACGCCGCGCAGACCGCCCTCCAGAAGGTGATTCGCCCGGGCCTCAACCCATCGCGTGACCTGCTCTTCAGCGGGCCCACCGTTGGGGGGGTTGTACTTGAAGCCGCCTTCGTCGGGTGGATTGTGCGAGGGCGTGATCACGATGCTGTCCGCCTCGTTGAAGGTATTCTTGAAGGCGGACCCGCTGCCCTGAGGTGCCGAACGACACCCGCTGCGCCGCCACTGAGGCATCAGGTACATCGCTGTAGTAGGCCGTGACCAGTCGCGGCTGGTCGACCAGCGGTGCAGCCGTTGCGGGCTCACCCGCTAGCGGATCTCCCTTGACGGGCACATCCTCGACGGTGTTCATTCGATAGGCAGATGCGAGAAGTTACCAACGACCGCTCAGCCATTTCCCGCCGAGGACTGTCTCCCAGACCACCACCGCTGCGATCGCCATCACGATGACAGCGGCGAGCAAGGCGATCGATAGCACGAGGCCGTCCTCTTCGAGATAGGCCAGCGAAATCAGGGCGATCACCAGAGCGGGGACGACATTAGTCAGCGGGATCGGAGCCAGCACTACAGCGCTGTTCAGCATCACGACGACGACGCCCACCAGGCGTTTGGTCGCCTCGAGCGGGGTGGGCCAGCGTGGATGGATTAACTTCTCGAGATGTCTCAGGACTGGTATGGCTCGCTGCATCAACGCGGCGAGGTGCCGCGTCGGCAATGGACGGGCGGCGATGCGACGGGGAAATACAGGGGCGGGCTTGCCCGCGATCATTTGCAACGCAGGGATCATGAGCAGCAGGCCGGCGACGATTGACACCCCCGGCACGGCCGCGACCAGGGCGAGCATGAGCATTATCATGCCGAAGGAACGCTTGTGCAGACGGCCCATGAGCCAACCCAGGGTGACGTAGTCCCGCGGCACCTCTTCGTGCAGCTGCTGCAGCACGACCGAGGCGTGGGCAAACGTTCTCGCACCCGGGAGTGGTCTCAGCTGAACCCCGCCTCGACGCTTGACCCCGGCCGGGGTGCGTAAGCACGCAACCTCAAGGCAAACTTCCTGAGCGCAAGGACGCTGCTGCCCTCGGCCTGGGCGCACAGCTCCCGCAATTGCTCCAAGGCGCGACCATGGCTGGCGGACGTCTCATCCCAAATCTGCTGCAAACGGTCACGAAATTCGATCACGGTTCGCAGGATCTCATATCGGTCAAGCAGCTCGCGCAACTGCTGGCGGCCCCACTCGTCGAGCAGCTTAGGATGGCGAACGAGTAACTGCGGGGAGCTGCGCGTAAGCACCCTGGCACTATCGTGCTTGGCCAGCTCGCGGAACACTGGCCGTATAACGCACCGACGGTAGTCACGCAGGACGTGCATGCGATTGGTGAACAAGGCCCGCACGGTGTCGGCGTCCATGACGTCGCGGGTGCGTACGATGTTTGGCCTCGGCGCAAGGCTGCTGACGCGAGCGAGCCCCAGTGCACGCAACATGCAGATGCATAGCCACCCCATATCGATCTCCCAGCGCTGTACGGAAAAGCGCGGAGACGACGGAAACGCATGGTGGTTGTTATGCAACTCCTCGCCGGCAATCAGCATGCCCCAGGGCACGATGTTGGTAGCCGCGGTGGGCAATTCGAAACTTCGATAGCCGACGCGGTGGCCAAGCCCGTTGATGACGCCACCGCCAAAGAAGGGTTGAGCACCCAGTTGCACCGCGAGCATGGTAATGGCCGGGACGCCGAACGCGATCAGTTGCAAGGCCGCGAATAGCGTGATGCCGACCTTCGGGAAGCGGCTATAGAGATTGCGCTCGAGCCAGTCATCGGGTGTGCCACGCCCATAATTGGCGAGAATCTTCCGATCCCTGGCCGCCGCAATGTAGAGCTCGTAACCCTGCAACAGCACCCGCCTGAGACCGAAGACCACCGGGCTGTGAGGATCTCCGGAGCGATCCGTAAACGCGTGGTGTCGCCGATGGACCGCCACCCACTCTCGGGTCACCGTGCCGGAGCAGAACCACAGCCAGAATCGGAACAGGTGCCGCAGTACCGGATGTAGCACCAGGCCGCCATGGGACTGGTCGCGGTGAAGGTACAGGCTCACCCCGAGAAACATCAGCTGTACCATTGCGAAGGTTAAGGCGGCATAGCCCCACCATGGGAGTCGAATCGCCCCATAAAGCAGACTCACGGGCATCAGTACACCTCGCAAGCGCGCGCGAAAGTCCAACGCCAGCAAAACAGCACAGCTACACCGAAATCGGAATCATTTCTGTTCGCTAGCGTACGCAAGCGAGGGAACCACGGCCACGCTTTGGGTATGCGCGCAAAATGGGCCGATGCTGAATGCAGTTGCCCGTTCCCTTATATCTGTACGTCACCGCACCGCCGCAGCGCTGGCAGCGCGCGTAGCATCCGGCCCAGTCATCGGAGAGCGAACATGCGCAATATTGTCGATGAGAACTGGCAGCGACTGAGGCAGCGTTTGAAGGACTTCTGGAATACCCTCATTGGGGAGAGGCGCACGCCGGGCGGCGCTGCCTGGGGGCGCTAGGCGGGACCTACCGGTGCCCGCGTGTCTCAAAGCGTCGCTGCTGACCGCGCGTCAATTGTGCGGACCCGCATGTTGGGCTGGTAGAACTGGTGGTTGGCGCGGCCAAAGGCCTTGGAGTGGAACAACGCCAGGTCCGCGCTCTTAATCAGCGTCTCTGCATCCGCACCGTCAGCGGGGTATACGCTGATGCCCACGCTCACCGTGACGTGCAACTCTTGCGCGTCGATGAGGTGCGGCGCGCTCACGGCGGCAAGTATCTTGGCGGCCGTTGAATCCGCATCCTCCGCGCGAGCCACTTCCGAGAGCAGAATCACGAATTCATCCCCACCCTGGCGGCTGACGGTGTCGGAACCTCGCACGCAAGTTACCAAACGACGCGCGATCGACTTCAGGAGCTGATCGCCGCTCGCATGACCCAGAGAGTCGTTGATGCGCTTGAAGTGATCCACATCGAGGAATAAGAGCGCGAGCGACTTACCGTGACGATGCGCCGACGCAATTGCCTGGCTCAGTCGGTCGTTCAGCAACAAGCGATTCGGTAACTCGGTGAGAAAGTCATGTTGGGCCAGGTAAGACATCCTGATCGCCATCGTGCGCGCCGCACTCACCTCGTGGAAAACGATCACGGCGCCCGTCACATGACCGCGCCGGTCGTGAATGGGGGCCGCGGTATCTTCGATGGCTGACTCGTAGCCGTCGCGGCGGATGAGCACACAGTTTGAGCTCAGGCCCACGGTCTTGTTGTGCACAATTGCCATCGCCAAGGGATTCAGGGCCGGCTCGCGACTCTCCCCGTCGATGATCCGCAACACCTCCTGGAGTCGCCGGCCGGCCGCCTCCTGTCGCAACCAGCCGGTCATACTTTCGGCGACGGCGTTGAGGTAGGTGACGTTGCCCGCAACGTCGGTGCTGATGACAGCATCCCCGATCGAGTCGAGCGTGACCTGGGCGCGCTCCATTTCCAGCAGCGGCGTCTCCGCGTACGCGCAACGCTCGAGCATGTTGTTGAGAGCCTTCGACAACGAATAACCGTCGAGGCGCTCCTGCAGGAGATAGTCTTGCGCTCCGCGCTGCACGGCAAGCCTGGCGACACTCTCGTCCCGCAAGTGACTCAAGACCAGAATTGGGACGTGAGGCGATGCGTGCAACAGCTTTTCGACAGTGTCAACTCCCTGGCTATCGGCGAGGAACAAATCGACCACGACCGCTGCGATCTCGTCCCCCTGTTGGTCGCCCAGACGTTCAATTGCGTCGCCGCAGCCGCTCACCCACTCGACTTCGAAAAGACCGTGGCGTGAGTCGGTTAGCGAGCGTGCAATCGCCTTCGCTTCCGCGGCGTGCGTCAGGACAAGAAGTATGTTCCGGGACATAAGCAAACCCCAGCAGACCTCGCTGCAGGCCTCACAAGCGTGCGCCGCGCACTCGGGGGGTCTGTGCGGCAACGTACATAGTGGCGGGAAAGTGCGCCTGAGGCGGTTGAGGACAGTGACTGCTGCGCTGAAGCCTCTGGTCAATGTCACCACCCAGCATGTCCTTGGCGTTGATATGACCCTGCTCGGCGATCGAGGACCGACCGATGCCCGGCTCAGGGCTCTGTACGCTATCGCACAGTGTGACTGGAATCGGTCTATACTGCCCCCAGCGCGCTCCACCTGAGGCGATAGCCGTCTTAATGCCTGTACCAAACTGCGATCCGCAGCAAAATCACCTGCTGGCTGCGCTGGCACCCGCCGAGCGCGAACGGATCTTTCCGCACCTGCAACTCGTCCCGATGCCGCTCGGCAAGGTCTTGTACGAGTCCGGCGATGTCCTGCGGCACGTTTACTTTCCGATCGACTCCATCATCTCTCTGCTGTACGTGCTGGCCGATGGCGCGTCGGCGGAAATTTCGGTGGTCGGTAACGAAGGCCTCATCGGTATCGCGCTGTTCATGGGCGGTGAAACTACCCCGAGCCGGGCGATCGTGCAGAGCGCAGGCTACGCCTACCGGCTGGCCGGACAGCTGCTCAAGGACGAGTTTCATCGCAATGGCCCGATGCAGCTCTTGCTGCTGCGCTACACGCAGGCGCTGATCACGCAGATGTCGCAGACCGCGGTGTGTAATCGCCATCACTCGGTGGACCAGCAGTTGTGCCGCTGGCTGCTGCTGTCGCTCGATCGGCTGTCATCGAACCAATTGATCATGACCCAGGAACTGATCGCCAACATGCTGGGCGTGCGTCGTGAAGGCGTGACCGAGGCCGCCGGCAAGCTGCACAAACTCGGCATCATCCGCTATGCCCGCGGACAGATCACCGTGCTGGACCGGCAACAGCTGGAACTCCTGTGTTGCGAGTGTTATGCCGTGGTCAAGACGGAAAGCGACCGCCTGCTGCCGCGTCCTCAAATGAGCCCTGCCCGCTACAGCAAACCACCCTCCGCGGCGCTCCCGCCCGGACAGCGGCAGACATAGCAACCTCCTGGCGGGGAGCCAGATCGCGGCAGCGCAGGCGGAGCAGGCTCTGGTTCAGCAGGACCTTCGCTAGCGCCAATCATGATGATGATAGTACTGCCCTCTTCCTCCGCCCCCGTCACGAAACCCAAGACCAATGCAACCAGTGAGCAGGCTACTCAGGATCAATAGCGCAACAACCCATTTACACATACCGGTCTCCTTTATCGTGTCGCATATGCCTCACATGACCGCGGCTGCGTGATGCCGGCACGATCATTGGATCGACGGATGCGCATAATCCCATTGGAGAAATTGGACCGTCTGCGCGTCGGTGCGCTCCGGCAGACAGCAGCGGCTGGAAGCGATCTTGTCACCTCGCATCTCGCGAATTCCCCAGAGGATGATGCGCTCGACTCCAGCCTTCTGGATGGTGGCACTGCGGGCTTCAAAGCGTGTGAGCAGGACGTCGCCGGTGACATAGGTGTTGAGCGTCGTGACGCGCCGACTTTTGTCCGTGACGTAGCGCTCGAGATCCTTCTGGATGGCGGCCTTGCCAACGCAAGGGGCGCCCGCACAGTAGCCGCTCTGCGAATCGATCACTGCATCGTCGGTAAACAAGGCGAGCGCGCCCGCCACATTGCCGCGGCTGAGCGCATCCAACAGCTGCTGCTGCACGGCCACAGGATCGTCCGGCAGCGCCGGAGCCGCCGCAGCGGTTCCGAGAATCAGCAGCGCGACGGAGCATTTGACTGCGAGGGGCTTAAGCATGGCTTGTTCCTCGAGGACGTGTGAAACCGTTCTGCGAGCAGCGCGACAAGCTACTTCGCTCTCCTGCTCGCTTGCCGGTCAATTGTTGGGAAGCAGGCAGCCAGCGTCTGTACGCTAACGCACTCATAAGGCGCGGCTCGGAATGCGATTGCACCCACCGCGCGCAGGGCCACAGACCCACACTGGGTGCGCTGGCGTACTGACAGACGGAGGCAATATGCAATGCTGCCTTCCCACACACCGGTGTGCCCACTTGATTCTCGGAGCTAGCGTATGAACCCGATCACCGCCTTTCTGACTCTCGCCCTTGTTGCTGTGGGCGCGGCAGCAGGCTACTGGGTGAATCCGTATCTGGATTCGTGTTATTCGTGGCCGCAGCCGTCATCGCGCTTTCGCTGAAAATGGCCAATGCCTGGCAGAAGTTCGTGATCCTGCGGATGGGAAAACTGCAGAGCGTCAGAGGTGCAGGTCTGTTTGCCATCATCCCGGTCCTCGACAGCGTGATCGCAGTGATCGACGGAGGCGGAGCGCGAGAAGCAGGCGCGGGTGATACTGGGATCGGCCGAGGCCGCGATCGCGCGCACGTTTGTCGAGGCCGCAGATAGTTACGCCGGCAACCCGATCGCGCTGCAACTTCGAGCGATGAACATCATCTATGAGACTACCAAGGAAAGAGGAGCTACGATCCTGATGCCAACTTCAATGGTCGACAGTCTGAACCCTTCCGCGAGCACGCTGGCGCTGGCGCTGGCGTTCGCAAGCAAGGACATGCTCAAGCCGGAGCCGGCGCGCCGTTCGGCCGCGGCATAGCATTCGGCACGAGGCACAGATGAGCGTCGACGACCTGACCACCGTCCGCGGCGGATCTGGGGACGAGAAGCGCGCCACCTTCCCGCCGAGCGGCGCGCCGCGGCGGCTCGCCATCAGGACCTCCGTCCTCTTCGGCACGTTGCTCGGGCCCGCCGTGGTCGTGAGCGGGGAGCGCACTCAGGACGATACCCAGAAGGCCCACGGAGCAACGAGTACGCTAGCGAACAGTCAGCTCGGCGCACGCCGCGTCCCAAGGGCATTCACCTAGGTTCGTTGCCGCACAGACCCGGTGTTGTGGACTAAGGTATGGTTGCGCGAAGGCTGAACCTGAATGTGTTCACCTGACCTCTTCTCCGCGATCGCTCTCGATCCGGCTCCACCACACTCCTTATTATTCACTAACGCATAGAGATTACTTATGGATATCAGAATTGTCCTGGCCACAACTGGCCTCGCAATCGTCGCCTTAGCGTCCAGCGCCGCCTCATTCGCGGCCACCGAGACGCAGATCGACACGCGAGTGTCCGAAACCCTCATTCATTTCAATACGATCAACCCCGAGAACAAGGTCCTGGGCGACAAAGCCGCGGGCGTGTTGGTGTTCCCGCGCGTGACCAAAGGCGGCGTCGGTATCGGCGGCGAGCACGGTCAAGGTGCGCTGCAGGTCAACGGCAAGACCGTCGGCTACTACAGCGTAGGAGCAGCCTCGGTCGGCTTGACGCTCGGGCTTGCCAAGCATAGCGAGATCATCATGTTCATGACGCAGGACTCGCTCAACAAGTTCACGGCCAGCGACGGTTGGTCGATTGGTGCGGATGCGGGAATCACTGTAGTTTCCGCTGGTGCCAGCGGCACTTATGACACGCAGACTGAGCAGAAGCCGATTCTCGGGTTTGCCTTTGCTGAGAAGGGCCTGATCGCCGACCTGTCATTCGAAGGTGCGAAGATCTCAAAGATCAACCCTTAAGGGTTGGTTGAATACCGGCCCGACGCTCGCACGCGTCGGGCCTTTTTTTCAATCTGCGGTTCGACCGACCTCGGCTGCGTTGGTGCGACAGCGCACGGAAGCGAACCTGAGTGGGGCTCAGTCTGTGACCCTGAGCGGGGCAGGCGTCGCGGTTAGTCGCACGCCGTGCGCTCCAGCAATCGACCGCAAAGGAATTAGCATGAGCACTCAATCAAAGCAGCGACTTATCTCGTTGCCGCGTTTGCTTCTCGCAGCGTTCATTGCTGCGCCGGGATTCGTCTCATCCCAGCCGACCATCAGCGCGACCCAAGTCGCGCCCAGCAGCGTGCCTGGGAGTATCCACGCCGATCCTTATGGGAGAGGCGCATGGGGATGCCCCCGAGGCTTTCAGGAGCAGGCAGCGCTTTGCGTTGCGGTCAAGGTGCCGGCGAACGCCTATCTGAGCGCCTTCGGCAACGAGTGGGAGTGCAATCGGGGCTACCTGAGGATCGGTGAGCGCTGCACGGCCGTCAAGGTGCCCGACAACGCTCACCCGGACGACCAGTCCTTTACGCCGGGCTGGGAGTGCGATCGAGGTTACCTGGCGGTGAACGGTGCCTGCACCCCTGTCCGGGTTCCGGCCAACGCGTATGCGGTGGATTCGGCTTTCAGCGGCGGCTGGGAGTGCGATCGAGGCTACCGGCGCGACGGCAAAGGGTGTGCGGCGGTGACGGTGCCAGCACACGGATTTCTGCAGCGTACCGGCGATGACTGGGGTTGCGATCGAGGCTATAGAAAGCAGGCTGATGCCTGTGGGCCCGTGGAAGTACCCGCGAACGCTTACCTGGACGGGACGGGCCATGGCTGGAGGTGCGAGCGCGGATTCCGGCAGCAAGGCTCGATCTGCGAGCCGCTGGTTGTCCCCGCAAGCGCCTATATCGTCTATTCCGGCAATGACTGGACGTGCGTGGACGGCTTTCGCCGGCAAGGCGAGGCATGCATCGCCAATTGATGGGACGAGCCGAGGAAGATCGCCCGTACTTTCGTGCACTTACGAGTACGGAGCCGGCCGCTGCGGTGGGTTGCACGAGTGTGCGGCGCCGTACCGATCTCGCTACGGACTTGAGGTAGCGTCGCTGATGTATATGAGGATGCGGCCATGCCTGACGACACGGTTACAACGAGCTGGAAACGATCCAGTGACAAGGTCAGGACACCGGGTGGCGTGAGCGTGCACCGTAGCTTGGCAGAAACCTGCAGAACCCTGGGCGAGCAAGCGCACTCCCACCTCTTGGGCCCTTCTTCGCACACCCATGTTGAGCCCGCGGGCGCAGGTTGCCCGACCGAGCGCAACGGGGAGGCAATCCGCCAAGCCGCAACGCTGGCGGCATGGGAGGACGAGGGCGGCACGACCGTTGTCCTTGAGTAGGCCGTCGTGGGCGTGCACTCGTTGGCGCAATCCCTGGAGCAGACCGAAGGCGGTACACCGGCCGGTATGCCGCGCATTTTGATCGTCGATGACGACGTGGATGCTGCGGACTCGCTTGCGTCTTTGCTGCAGTCGTCGGGCTATGGCGATGCGCGCGTTGCGTACACCGGCGCGGCTGCCCTCGCCCTGGCTGTCGAATTCAGGCCCACGTTCCTGCTGGTGGATCTCGATCTGCCGGATATGAGTGGGTACGACGTTGCCCGGCAGCTGTCGCAACATCCGCATCCGCAGAACCTGCGACTGATTGCCTTGACCGCCAGCAGCGAGCACCCCGGCCGCGAGTTGGCGCGCGCGGCAGGGATCGAGCGCTACCTGAGCAAGCCCGTGAGCGCCGCGGCCTTGGATGAGGTGTTCACCTGAGGTTCGGAGGAACCGATGGCTTGCGTCGCGCCTTCGGGCGCCGCGCTCCGCTCTCTCCTTGGAACAACGATGAGATCCTGCGCGCGGAGCTCTTCAGCATCGAGCGGCTGGAGCAACATGCGGCAAGCCTCGCCGCCGCCCAACGGGTCACGGAACGGCCTGTATCCCGTGTGCCTCTGCGCGCACGCCTTCGAGACAACGAATCGGTGCTGCTGGCGGCTTATCGGGCCATCGCGACGGCGGCCGCCGAAGGACGACCGATCTCGCCGGCCGCCGAATGGCTGCTCGACAATTATCATGTCGTGGAAGAGCAAATCCGCGAGATCCGCCAGGATCTTCCGCCGAGCTTCTATCGACGGCTACCCAAGCTCGGCGATGGCCCGTTTGATGGCTATCCGCGCGTGCTCGGCGTGGCCTGGGCATTCGTTGCCCACACCGACAGCCGGTTCGATCCCGAATCGCTGCAGCGCTTCGTGCGCGCCTATCAGCGCATTCAGCCCCTGACCATCGGCGAGCTCTGGGCGGTCGCAATCACGCTGCGGATCGTGCTGGTGGAAAACTTGCGCCGCGCCGCGGCACGCATTGTCAGCAGCCGCGCCGCGCGCCAGGAAGCAGACGCCCTTGCTGACCGACTTCTCGGCGTCAACGGTTACACCGCCGAGCCCGACGCCCTGCCGCGCCGCGACGCCGACAGCGACTCCTTCTCACCCGCATTTACAGTGCAGCTGTTGCAACGGCTGCGGGACCAGGACCCGAGAGTTACCCCGGCACTGCAGTGGCTGGAGGCGCTGCTCGCCGCGCAGGCAACCACCGCGGACGAGACTGTGCGCGATGAGCATCAGCGGCAGGGCGCCTCCAACGTAACCGTACGCAACATCATTACCAGCATGCGCTTGCTCTCGGATGTGGATTGGCCGGAGTTCTTCGAAAGTGTCAGCTTGGTTGACGACTTGCTGCGCTCAGGCAGTGACTTCGCTGCCTTGGATTTTCAAACCCGCGATCTCTATCGCCGGGCGATCGAGCGGTTTGCGCGCCGCTCGAGCCTGACGGAGCTCGCCGTCGCGGGTGCGGCCCTGGCGGCGGCCGGCCGCCCGGGCCCGATGGACGGCGAGTACGCTGATCCCCGTCACCATGATCCTGGCTACTACCTGATAGCAAACGGTCGGCGCGCCTTCGAAGTGACCATCGACTATCGACACCGCCTGCTGAGCTGGCGCCGCCGGCGAGGACTGCGCACCGGGATCGGCGTCTACCTGGCTGCGATCGCTGTGCTGGCGGCTGGCGCTTTGGCGCTACCGCTATTCGCCGTCAACGCCGCCGGTATCCCGCGCGCCCAGCTGGCGCTGCTCGCCCTGCTTGGCTTGATTCCGGCGCTCGATGCCGCCGTTGCGATCGTGAATCGCGCCGTAACCAGGGCGTTCCGCGCAACCACGCTACCCGCCCTCGCACTGCGCGGCGGCGTCCCGTCACACCTCAGAACGATGGTGGTTGTGCCCATCCTGCTCACTACGCGCACCGCACTCGAAGCGCAGATCGAGCGCCTCGAGATTCACTATCTCGCCTCCCCCGACGGCGAGCTGTACTTTGCGCTGCTCTCGGACTGGACCGACGCCCCGACCGAAAGCGTTGCCGGGGATGAGGCGCTGGTCGCGACGGCGCGCGCTGCGATTGCGCGACTGAACTTGCGTCACGGCGAGGCCCCGGCGGGTGCGCGCTTCCTGCTGTTGCACCGTCGCCGGGTATGGAGCGACGTGCAGCGGCAGTGGATGGGATGGGAACGAAAGCGCGGCAAGCTGCACGAGCTGAATCGCCTGCTGCGCGGCACGACCGACACCACCTTCTGCGGTATCGACGGGCGCGCCCCTGCGGTTCCCGCGGAAGTCCGCTATGTCATTACACTCGATGCCGACACCAGGCTGCCGCGCGACACAGCACGCCGACTGGTCGGCAAGATGGCCCACCCGTTGAATCGCCCGCGACTCGACGCTGCAAGCGGACAGGTGATCGAGGGCTACGCCGTCCTGCAACCGCGGGTCGCGCCATCCTTGCCGGTCGGTCGCGAGGGCTCGCTCTTTCAACGCGTCTTCTCGAGCGCGAGCGGTCTCGATCCGTATGCCGCCGCGGTGTCGGATGTTTATCAGGATCTGTTTGGTCAAGGCTCGTACGCAGGCAAAGGCATCTACGATGTGGATGCGTTCGAAGCGGCGCTGGCCGGTCGCGTAGCCGACGGCACCCTGCTCAGTCACGATCTCTTCGAGGGCATCTTCGCGGGTGCGGGGCTGGTTTCCGACGTCGAGGTCGTCGAGGAATTCCCGTCGCGCTACGACGTTGCGGCCGCACGCCAGCACCGTTGGGCGCGGGGCGATTGGCAACTGCTGCCGTGGATCTTCGGCAGGCGTGACGCGACGGCAGGCAGTCGGGTCGGCCGCGGGGTGCCGCTGATTGGGCTGTGGAAAATGCTGGACAACCTGCGGCGCTCGTTGTCGGCGCCGGCAGCTATCGCAGCCCTGCTGGCCGGATGGCTGGTAACCGGCAACGCCGCGGGGCTGTGGACTGCCTTTGTCGCATTGACGATTGGCCTGCCGGCGCTACTGCCGGTTTTCGCCGCCGTCGTGCCGCGCCGTGCCGGCGTCAACGCACGCAGCCACTTGCGCGCGCTGCGGCGTGACATCGGGGTTGCCGCCTGTCTCACCGGCTTGTTGATAGCTTTTCTCGCGTATCAGGCGTGGCTCATGCTGGATGCGATCGGTCGAACGCTGTTTCGGCTGTTCGTCAGTGGGCGCAACCTCCTTCAATGGGTTACTGCAGCTCAGGCAAACCTCCGGCCCCGGCTTGATCTCAACGGCGCCTATCGCCGCATGAGCGGGGGCGTAGCCATCGCGCTGCTTGCGGCGGCGCTGATCGCACACTTTCAGCCACAGGCCTGGGCTATGGCCATGCCGTTCGTGATCCTCTGGGCCGCCTCGCCGGCGATCGCCGTCTGGATCAGTCTCTCCCCGCTCGACGCGGGTCGCCTGTCGGTCACGGATGCCGACGCGCGCGCGTTGAGACTGGTCGCCCGCCGCACCTGGCGCTACTTCGAGACGTTTGTTACAGCGGATGATCAGATGCTGCCGCCCGACAACTTCCAGGAGGATCCGCAGCCGGTCCTGGCGCATCGAACCTCACCCACCAACCTCGGCCTCTATCTCCTGTCTACCATCAGCGCACGCGACTTCGGCTGGGCGGGAACGACCGAGACCGTCGAGCGGCTGGAAGCGACATTTGCGACGCTGCGGCGGCTTCAGCAGCATCGCGGTCACTTCTACAACTGGTACGACACCCGCGACCTGCGCCCTCTGGAACCGCGCTACGTCTCCACCGTCGATAGCGGCAACCTGGCCGCACATCTCATCGCCGTGGCCAATGCGTGTCGCGAGTGGGTCGATGTGCCGATGATCGATCGCCTCGCCTGCGAGGGAGTCGCGGACTCTCTGCTCCTCGCGCGCGAAGCCCTGCACGACCTGCCTGCCGACCTGCGCAGCCATACGAGCGGCGCTGCGCAGCTGGAATCTGCCCTCGATGCGCTCGCCGCCGCAGTTCACGAGGATGCAGCGGAAGACTGTGCTCCCGCCGCCCGCGTGGACCGCGTGGCACCTGCTGCCGCGACGCTCGCCGATATTGCGCGGGCACTATCGGGTGAGTTGGGCGATGAGCTGGGTGGCGAGACACTCTTCTGGGCAGATGCAGCACGACGCTCGATCACAAGCTCGTGGCGCGATCTGGCCCTGACGGACGACGGCGTCCGCGATCTGCGACAGCGGCTGGCCGCGCTCGCCTCGATGGCGCGCGGCATGGCCGAAGCCATGCAGTTCGCCTTTCTGCTAGATCCGGAGCGCCGACTCCTCTCGATCGGCTACCGCGCAACCGAGGGCACGCTCGATCCCAGCTGCTACGACTTACTGGCCTCCGAGGCGCGTCTGGCAAGTTTCGTTGCGATCGCCAAGAACGACGTACCGGCCCGCCACTGGTTCCGGCTCGGACGCGCCGTAACACCGGTTGAGCACGGGGCGGCGTTGATTTCCTGGTCGGGGTCGATGTTCGAGTATCTGATGCCATCGCTCGTCATGCGCGCGCCATTTGGCAGTCTCCTGGAACAGACCAATCGTCTGATTGTGCGCCGACAGATCCACTACGGGGCCGGGCTCGGCGTTCCGTGGGGCGTATCCGAGTCCGCCTACAACGCGCGCGACCTCGAGCTCACCTACCAGTATTCCAACTTCGGTGTACCGGGCCTGGGGTTCAAACGCGGCTTGAGCGAGAATACCGTGATCGCACCGTACGCGACCGCCCTGGCTGCGATGGTCGATCCGCAGCGCGCGGTGCTCAATTTCACGCGACTCACTGCAATCGGCGCACGCGGCCGCTACGGCTTCTTTGAGGCGCTCGATTACACGCGCAGCCGGCTGCCTGAGGGGGCTGCGGTCGCCATCGTTCGGGCATTCATGGCACATCACCAGGGAATGACGCTGGTTGCCATCGCCAACGTCTTGTTCGACGGCAAGATGCGCGAACGCTTTCACGCGGAGCCGAGCATCCAGGCGACGGAGTTGCTGCTGCAGGAACGCGCGCCGCGTGACGTCTCGGGGGCTCATACCCGGGCGGAAGAGGTCAGCACGGCGGCGCGGCTCAGCGATGTGCAGCTACCGGACGCGCGGCGCATCAGGACCCCGCACCAATCGACGCCGCAAACTCATCTGCTCTCGAACGGCCGCTATTCTGTGATGCTCACCGGCGTCGGCTCCGGCTACAGCCGCTGGCAGGATGTCGGCGTAACCCGCTGGCGCGAGGATTCCACGCGCGATGCTGCCGGCAGCTATTTCTTCCTGCGCGACATCGAAAGCGGCGCCCTGTGGTCCGCCGGTTATCAGCCCAGCGGCGTGGAGCCTGACAGCTACGAGGCGACATTCAGCGAGGATCGAGTGGAATTCATCCGCAGCGACGCCGCGATCACCACCATCATGGAAGTGCTTGTTTCGCCCGAAGAGGACGCCGAGGTGCGCCGCCTATCGATTGTGAACGCCGGCAACCGCGTGCGCGACCTGGAAGTCACATCGTACTGCGAGCTGGTGCTCGCTCCCCCGGCAGCCGATGCGGCACATCCGGCATTCTCGAAGCTGTTCGTGCAGACCGAGTACGTGTCCAAGGCTGGCGCGATCCTCGCTACGCGCCGACGCCGTTCGCCGGCCGAGCCGCATATTTGGCTGGCCCATCACGCCGTCATCGAAGGTGAGACCTTGGGGACAGCAGAGCTCGAGACTGATCGAGCCCGGTTCCTCGGCCGTGGGCGTGACATTCATGCAGCCATCGCCATGATCGCCGGACGTCGTCTGTCGAATACCGTGGGCGCGGTCCTCGACCCGGTGTTCGCGCTTCGCTATCGGGTGCGCGTGCCGGCGTGGGGCACCGTGCGCCTCGCCTTCTGGACCTGCGCCGCCGCTTCCCGCGAGAGCGTACTCGACCTCGTCGATAAGCACCAGGAGGCAAACGCCTTCGCGCGCGCGGCCACATTGGCCTGGACCCAGGCGCAGATACAACTTCGTCACATCGGCATCGATGCCGCGGAAGCCAGCTTGTTTCAGCGTCTTGCCGGCTACGTGCTCTACGCGGATGCATCGGCGCGGCCCGCGTCCGACACCATAGTCCGCGGTGCCGGCGGACCGGAGGCGCTTTGGACTCACGCCATTTCCGGCGATCTGCCGCTCGTGCTGCTACGAATCGATGCGGTGGAGGATATCGCCATCGCCCGGCAGCTGCTGCGCGCGCATGCCTATTGGCGGATGAAGCGGCTTGCCGTCGACCTCGTCATCCTGAATGAACGCACTTCCTATTTTCAGGATCTGCAGAGCGCACTGGAGACACAGCTTCGAATGAGTCAGCCGCAGCCGCAGATCGGCGCGGACAACATATGTGGCTCGGTATTCCTGCTGCGAACGGAGCTGCTTTCGGCACAGACGCGCGCGCGGCTCATATCGGTTGCGCGTGTCGTGCTGGTTGCACAGCGCGGCGATCTGACCGAGCAACTCGATCGCCTGCGAGCTCCCGTCGCAGCCGCCACACGGCGACTGATGAGCAGGTCATCTCCCGAGGTGGTGACCAGCATTGCGGTGCCACAGGAGCTTGAATTCTTCAACGGGCTGGGAGGATTCGCCGCGGACGGACGGGAGTACGTCACGCTCCTGGGGCCGGGATTGGCGACGCCCGCTCCGTGGATCAACGTCATCGCCAATCCCGACTTCGGATTCCAGATCTCGGCTGAGGGGAGCGGCTTCACGTGGGCGCTGAACAGTCGGGAGAATCAGCTGACGCCGTGGTCAAACGATCCCGTCGCGGATCCTGCGGGCGAAGTACTGTATCTGCGCGACGAACGAAGCGGCGAAGTGTGGGGCCCGACGGCTGCGCCAATGCGAGACTACGGTGCGCGCTATAGCGCCCGGCACGGGCAGGGATATAGCCGCTTCGAACATTCATCGCACGGCATCGACCTCGATCTGACCGTTTACGTCCCGATGGACGACCCCATCAAGATCGCACGGCTCAAAATCCGCAACACCTCACGCAGGGCGCGCAGTCTTTCCGTCACGGCCTACGCCGAATGGGTGCTGGGACCCTCGCGAGCCGCCACGGCTCCGTTTGTTGTCACGGCGATGGATCCCGACACCGGCGCGATGTTCGCGCACAACCCCTGGAGCGCGCTGTTCGGGTCGCGCGTGGCATTCGCGGACCTCGCCGGAACGCAAAAGGAATGGACTGCCGACCGTCGCGAATTTCTCGGGCGCCATGGAACGCTCGATAGACCAGCGGCCCTGACCGCGGGAACATCCCTGTCGGGGCGTGTGGGCACGGGCCTCGATCCGTGCTGCGCGCTACGAACCTACGTGGACCTCGCGGCGGATGAGACGCTGGAACTGGTCTTCTTCCTGGGTCAAGCCGCGAGCGCAACTGAAGCGCAAGCCCTGTTGATCCGCTATCGGTCGATCGATCTCGATGCGGTCTTGCGCAAGGTGGCTCAATCCTGGGACGACTTACTCGGGGTGGTCCAAGTGAAGACGCCGGACCGCTCGCTGGACATCATCCTCAATCGCTGGATGCTCTATCAGACGCTCGTCTGCCGCATGTGGGCGCGGTCGGCCTTTTATCAGGCCGGCGGCGCCTACGGATTCCGAGATCAGCTGCAGGATGGCATGGCGCTGGCTCTTTCCAGGCCCGCGTTGACGCGCGCGCATCTGTTGCGCGCGGCTGGTCGACAGTTCATCGAGGGCGATGTTCAGCATTGGTGGCTACCGCCTGAGAAGGAAGGCGCAAGCGGCTCAGGGGTTCGCACGCGCATCGCCGATGACCGGATCTGGCTCGCGTATGCCACCGCGCACTACGTCGGGGCAACGGGCGATGTCTCGGTTCTGGATGAACGGGTGCCGTTTCTCGAGGGTCAGGCGTTGCGACCAGGTGAGCAGGACGCGTATTTTCAGCCTAGCATCTCCGACGACACTGCTCCGCTCTTCGAGCACTGTGCGCGTGCGCTGGAGCAGAGCCTGGCGGTCGGAGAACACGGCCTGCCCTTGTTCGGCACGGGCGATTGGAATGACGGCATGAACCGCGTTGGCGAGCTGGGCCGCGGCGAAAGCGTCTGGCTCGGATGGTTCCTGCACGCCACGCTCGTCGCGTTCTCATCGCTCGCGCGAACCCCCGATGAGAGTGCGCGCGGGGTCCGGTGGCTGAGACACGCGGCAGCGCTCAAGGACGCGCTGGAGCGTGAGTCGTGGGATGGCCAATGGTACCGGCGGGGCTATTTTGACGACGGGACGCCGCTCGGATCAGCCGCGAGTACCGAATGTCAGATCGACTCCATCGCGCAATCCTGGAGCATTATCTCGGCGGCAGCCGACCCAATTCGCGCCGCGTGTTCGATGGCGGCCGTAAAGAGCCTTCTCATTCGGCATGATGCCGGTCTCGCGTTGCTCTTCACACCACCTTTCGATCGGGCCGTGCCTGACCCGGGCTACATCAAGGGATATCCGCCCGGAATTCGCGAAAACGGTGGTCAGTATACGCACGCTGCCACTTGGTCAGTCATCGCGTATGCGTTGCTCGGTCAGGGAAACAATGCCTGGGAGTTGTTCTCACTTCTCAATCCCATTAACCACACGAGCACGCGCGCCGACGTGCATCGCTACAAGGTCGAACCCTACGTTGTTGCTGCCGACGTGTACTCAGTCCCGCCGCACGTCGGGCGTGGCGGTTGGACGTGGTATACCGGCTCCGCCGGCTGGCTGTATCGCGCCGGACTCGAGGGGATCCTCGGATTTCGCGTACAAGGCGCTCACCTGCTCCTCAGTCCATGCATCCCGGAAAAGTGGCCGCGCTTCGAGATCGTGTTCAGGCACGGCTCTGCGCGCTACGAAATCCTGGTCGAGAACCCGCTCGGCGTCAGCCGTGGCATAGCGCTCGCTGAGTTGAATGGCAAGACACTGCCGTCGGGCTCCCAAACGCGCGTCCCGCTGGTGGATGACGGCAATACCCACCGCCTGCGACTGGTTCTCGGAGGCGCTGAGGATGGCTCATCGTCTGTGATTCGATGATCGGTACTGCCGCGGCTCCACTGTGCGCGTGCTTCCGCGGGCAACGCATTCAGGATCTGATTCCGCTCGGGTGCGCGCGCCGCGGTCATTCGTAACCCCCCCCCCGCCCCCCAAGCCATTCTCGCGGAAGTCACACCCGATCCCAGCATGCGGTAGAGCACATAGCACCAGACCGCTAACCGGGATCAGTCACCTTGACTGCTCGCTCCGAAAGGCTCTTTCCCCGCCTATGTGTGCGACCGCACAGAGGAGTCCCCGCCCAAGTGATTACCTCCGATTCCAGAAAATCCGCCAAAGCGGAGACTTGGCTATTGCGTCGACCCTTCGGGCGCGCACGTACAGCAGATGCATGTCATGGAGGTCGGATGCGGTGTACTGGAACACGACATAATGGCTTCGAGCTCAACCCGGTCACCGGTACTCATGGAGCCGATGATGGCGATGTGGTCGCGCTGCAGCTCGAGCGCGAACACGCTCTGGCGTTGCGCGCGAGCGAGGAACGCTATCGCACCCTGTTTGACTTAGTGCCCGTCGCTGTTTATGCCTGTGATGTGGGCGGCGTCATTCAGCAATTCAACCGCCGCGCAGCGGAGCTGTGGGGCCGCGAGCCCGCCTCGGGGGATACCGACGAGCGTTTCTGCGGCTCGTTCAAATTGTTCCGCCCCGATGGCACTTTCATGCCGCATGCGCAGTGCCCCATGGCCGACGTGCTGAGCGGCAAGATTGCACAGGTGCGCGATGCGGAGGTGCTCATCGAACGCCCCGACGGCTCCCGGGTAACAGTGATCGTGAATATTCGGCCGCTGCTGGGCACCCAAGGGGAGGTCGTGGGTGCCATCAATTGCTTTTTCGACATTACCGACCGCAAACGTGACGAGCAACGGTCACAAGAGTATGTCGTTCGATTGGCCGAGGCCGATCGCCGCAAGAGCGAATTCCTGGCGATGGTGGCGCACGAACTTCGCGATCCGCTTGCGACCATCCGCGCCGGACTCCAGGTGCAGCGGCTCTCTGGCACGGATGCGCGGGCCGCCCATTCCGTGACTGAACTCATGGAGCGGCAAGTTGGCCACTTGGTGGGGCTCGTCGACGATTTGCTGGACGTGAACCGCATCAGCCAGGGGAAGATCCGGTTGCGCCGCGGACCCGTTGAGCTGGCAACCGTGGTGCATGCTGCCGTCGAAACAGCGCGATCACTCATCGAGCGCATGGGACACCAGCTCATCCTCGAAGTGCCAGCAGAGCCGATCTGGCTGAACGCCGACCCCCTCCGGCTGGCTCAGGTTGTGGGGAATCTGCTCGGTAACGCCTGCAAATTCACAGAGAACGGCGGCTGCATTCGGCTGAGCGTCACAGTCCGGGGCGAAGAAGCAGAACTGCGGGTGTGCGACAACGGGGCCGGTATCCGCGCCGATCAGCTGCCGTTTGTCTTCGACCTGTACATGCAGGCCGAGACCTCGATCGAAGCCTCCAGAACCGGATTGGGAATTGGACTCGCACTCGTGAAGAAACTGGTCGAGATGCACGGCGGGACGGCAGAAGCGCGCAGTGCCGGTATGGGTCATGGGAGCGAGTTCGTGGTGCGGCTGCCGATCAGTCACGAAGCAGCGCAAACTCAACCGAATAAGCCGTCTAACGGGTCGGTCGCGACCATGACTCCCCGGCGCGTCCTGGTGGTTGATGACAATCGGGACGCCGCGCAGTCGCTCGCCATGTTCCTGCAACTGAGTGGTCACGAGACCCACGTCGCGCACGACGGCCTGGAGGCAGTAAAAAAGGCCGCACAGTTGAGCCCAGACCTCATCCTGCTAGATATCGGGTTACCTAAGATCAATGGTCTCGAGGCGGCGCGCCGGATACGGGCGCTGTCGCAGGGCAAGAGGCCGGTCCTCGTCGCCTTGACAGGATGGGATCAGGACGCGGACCGTCAAAAGTCCCGGGAAGCGGGGTTCAACACTCACATCGTGAAGCCAGTCGATCCGCAGGTCCTGGCGAGTTTGCTAGTCGACTTCCCAGCGGCCAACTTCGCCGGGTGATCGCCTCGACAGGCGTTCAGGCCGCCAGCGCTTTCAATACGTGCTAGGCCTGCAATAACGGACCCACATGGACGGCAGCGAGTGCGCTTGATTACACGACGGGCACTTGGCTGATGTTGTTCTTCGGATCCATCCAGAACGATTCGTTCACGAAGCGGCCGAAGATTTCGCGCGGCAGGATGGAGGTGCGCTCGATCGGCTCCACCTTCGGGCGCACGGTATGCAAGCCGGGCATCCCGACCCGGGCGTCGAATTCGTCCGCGTTATAGGAAACGTGGTCAAAGTCGTGTTCGAACCACGGTTCGCCGATGAACTGGTAGACCGCTCGCATGGCCGCCGATGGGTTACGCGCCAGGCTTTCGTAGGTCAGCAGCAGCAAGTGGCCGGGGGCATATTGGCCATAGAAGGCATCCTTAGTGGCCTGGAAGGAAAACCCTACCATGCCGCGCGGATCGGTCAGCGCCTCGACACGCGAGTACACCGTGGTATTGGTGTCGAACCGGAACACCTTGCTGACGCCGACTGGTTGTTTGCGTACCAGCCGCTCCATGCTGTCCAGCACCCAGGACAACTGGCGAACGCACGCTATGACCTTCGCCTCCGGAAACAGCGTGTCGAGCAACTGCATCCGACTGCACCATAGCCGGCTGGTATCGAACACGACGCCGGCGTCCGCCTGTCCCGCGTAGAAGTTCTCGACCAGGCCGCGCAGGATTGCGACGCGCTGCTCGTCGGACACGTCGAAGGAAAAATCGTTCTTGCTGCTCGCCTCCGCAATCATCACCCCCATGATGTCGGCGAGCGGGCTGGTCATGCCCGCGCGGAAGCGCGGGTTCTGGTTGAGGATGGCGGCCAAGAGCGTGCTGCCGGAGCGCGGCAGCCCGGAGATGAAGTGAAATTTTCGGGCTCCCTTCGCGGGGCGAGCTGCCGCAGCCATGTGGGCCCCTCCTCTCTATCTTTGCCCTGAACCGTATGAAACCGCCCCACCCGGGGTCTCGGAGGGATGGTAGCCGGTCTCGACGGCGAGCGGGACGCTCCGGGTCGCCACATTCCACCCCGTCACTTCGACGATCGGCGTCGCCGGCGCCGGCGCCGACGTCGCGAAATGCGCCGTCAGAGTGAGCGATTCGCCGGGCCAGAGCGTGACGTCGTTGTCGCTCCAGAGGATGGGGAGCGCCGGCTCGCCGCCTGCGGATCGCTTCACCGACACGTGCTGAAACAGCGCCACGCCCCTGGCGGAAGGGGGTACCGTGAGTGTGACCGCGACGATGTCCTCGGCGCCCTCGTGCCGCATCGTGGCCCGGACCTCAGTCGCCGTGGTGGGCAGGGACTGAAGTGCGGTGAGGTCCGCGTAACGCGTTACCGGCGTGACAGACCAGTTCGAATGCGCCCAGTCGAGCTCGTCGGTCTGGGTGGAGAGCCAATAGACATTGCGGCTGATCGGTTTGCCGCCGGCGGAAGCGAGCTCGAGCTCGACGAAGTAGACGGACGACCAGCGGGCCACCGCCGGCAGCGTGGCCACCTGCCGGGTACCGCTCGCGAGATCGAGGTCCTTGAGGTGCCGCTCGTAAGGCACGCTGCCATCCACGTTATGGACGCGGATCACAGCCTGCAGTCGACGCTCAGTGTTGGGCGTGTGATTGACCAGCAGGATCGCGCGCGTATCGTACGCGTACTGGATGTGCAGCGGCTCGTTGGCGATCCGCGCGCCGAAGTAGGCGCCGGCCGGATTCAGGAAATAGTCGTACAGATGCCAGTGCAGCGACGGCCACGCGTTGTTGAGCATCCAGTAGATGACGCCGGTCGAGGGCTTGTCCGCATCCATGCGCGCACTGAACGCCTCGAATTGCGCTCGGACGTTGTCATAGTTTTCCAGCTGCGATTTGGCGACGTAGTCCTCGAGGCTTCGGGGTGGGCCGTAGCGTTTGGCCAGCGCGGTGTCGAACGCCGCGAGCTTCGCGAAAGTCGACCAGGCGGCCGAGGCATGAAACTGCCGCACCTCGGGGTATTTCCACAGTGCCTCGAGCTCCTGCGGCGATAGCATGCGGGTCAGGTCCTCGAGCAGCGGAATGGTTGCTCCCGCGCTCACCTCGGAGTCGAACCCGAAGGCGCCGCCCAATTTGTCGGCATACCAGTAGGCCGGCGGCACCCAGTCGTAGGGCCCGTCCATTTTCATCCCGGACGGTCCGGTCGCGGCCGTGGCCTGATTCGATGCCGCCGCGATGATCGGCAGCGGCCAGTCCTCGGCCTGCAATGTGTCGACGTACCTTTTTGCAATCGCGGGCGGTGGCGCATTGTCGCTGCCGATCAGAAAGCCGATCACCGATGGATGGTTCCGCAGCAGTCGCGCCTCGCTTGCCATCGAGGCTGCGGCCACATTCTCATCCGCAGCGTCCCACGGCTCGCCACCGGTCTTGGCCCACGATTCCCACTTGTCGCAGCACTCCCAGCCGGCGAGAACCATGACGCCTGCGCGGTCAGCGAGGTCGTAGAAACGCGCATCCTCGAGCTTGCCCTCGCTGCGAATGGCGTTGAGCCCGAGATTCACGATGTAACTGAATTCGGCCTCCAGGCGCCTCGGGTCATCGCGCAGGAACATGTCCGGCGCCCAGCCGGCACCGCGAATCAGAACCGGCTTTCCGTTGACGACGAACTGCCGATAGCCCTGCGGCGTAAGGTGGGAAGTGACGCTGTGAACGCCGAAGGTCGCGCCGGCCCGATCGGAGATCGCATCATCGACGGCAGCCGTCATTTGCAGACTATAGAGCGGCTGCGCCCCCATACCGACCGGCCACCAGACCCGCGGACGGTGAAGGTCGAGGGCGGGATCGCTCCGGGGGGAAAACGACACGGCCTGTGTCTCACCGGGCGCGAGGCGAATGGCGCGCCTGAGCGCAACGCCAGCCACGACGCCCGTAATCGTGGCAGCGTGTGCCGCCCTATCGAGGTTCCGCGCCTCCACCTTCACGGTCAGCGCGGCGCGCGCCAGATCGGGCGATAGCGTCGATGTCACCTGCGGGAAGCGCAGCTGGACCGGTCCCGTCCGCACGAGATCCACGCCCCGCCACGGGCCCATGTTGTTGTCCGGTGGCGTCGGGTTCCAGTCGACCCAGCCGATCGAAAAGCTCGTCCGCGGATCTCCGGGATGCACACGCAATGCCAGGGTATTGACGCCGGCATGGATCCAGCGGGTCACATCGAGCTCATGCACGGGATAGGCGCCTGCGACCGTGGACTGCTCGGCGACCGCGTGCCCGTTCAGCCAGACCTCGGCGCTCGCAACCATGCCGTTGATCCGCAGCAATGTGCGTGCGCCTGGCGCGCCTTCATCGAGCGTGAACTCGGTGCGATACCACCAGGGGATCAGGAACAGGTTGCCGCTCGAATCAGGCTCCTCCACCGCCCGCAGGTTGTCACTGTAGAACACGTTCTCATACGCGCCGTTCTCGAGCAGCCCTGCCATCACCGTCGCACGCCCGCTCACGGGATACCAGCCCTCGGTTGAGAAGCCGGCCGAGGAGACCTCGGCGCCGCCTTGCTGCGCCTTGGCGCTCGACTGAATCTGCCAATGGGCGATGGGGGTGGCGGACGCGGCCTCGCCAGCTACCGGAGTGGGGGCATAGGCGCCGTCGGCACAGGCGAGCGACGTGCCCGCCAGCGCGGCCAGCGCCGCCATCACGCGCACTATGGGTATCCGCGGCACTCGTGTCGTGTCAGCTGCTCCCAGAACGCCATCACCACTGTCCGCGCGCGCCCACCGTATAGCTGCGCTCGGAGAAGTTAGCGTGCGCTTCCTGGCTGGGCCAGACGAGGTAGTACCGATTGTACTCGTTGGTGAGATTGCTACCGTTCACGTACACCGTGATGTACTTGTCGATCTTGTACTGGATCGACGCATCGAGATACTCCTGCGGCGCCTCGTACTCTTCCAAGCCCTGGATGCTGCCCACATCATTCTCCGCCGCTCGCTTCGAGCGGAAGTTGTACGCCGCGCGGAGCTGCAGGCGGTCGTCCTGGTACCACAGGATGAGGTTCCCCGACTCGGTCGAGTTGTCCTGGAACGGAATCGCGTGCCCGGCCAGATCTTTCTGTCCCGTGTTGCTCGGCGCGTACGTGAAGTTGAATTCCGTGCCGGTATAGCGCAGCAGCCCCGGAAGGAAGGTAAATCCCTGGCGGTAGTCGAACTCCGCGCCTTGGATGCTGTTACCGTAGCCCTGCACCGGCTCGATGATCGTGATGCAGCGATGGCGCACGACCCCATCCTCGTCCGGCAGATCGCAATTCTGCACGTTGCCGTTCTCGATGAAGCTTTTCACGTCGATGCGGAACAGCTCGAGGCCGACCATACTCACGGGGTTGATGTAATACTCGAGCGAAGCGCCGTAATTCGTAGAGCGCCACGGGTCTAGGTTCGGATTGCCGTTCGATTGCCCCTGCGCCACTTCATACAACTGAATCGGCGGCCCGCTGGGGTTGCTCGGGTTCTTGACATACGCCAGCGCGTAGTTCAATGCCAGGCCGCCGCCCCAGGTCTGCAGATCGAGCGGCTGCATGTTCTTCGATGCGGCGAAGCGAGCCACCAGCTTGTCGGTCAAGCCCAATGACAGGTTGAGAGCCGGCAGGACATCGTTGTAACTGCGCAGGGTGTCAGTAGTGCCGATATCCGCGGCATTTGTGCCGTATAAACCCGGCAGGCCGTCCAGATGCTGCGTGATGTCCAGGTTGGTATGGATCACGCGGACGCCGACGTTGCCGTTGAACGGCATATCGCCCAACTTTTCGCTGAAGTCGGTTTGTAGATAGGCCGTTGTTTCCTTCATCCACACGCCCCAGGTATCTCCCGGGTCCTCCTGGGTCGTGGTGTTCGGATAAAGCGACTTCCAGAACGCCAGAGGATTGTCCATGGCGGAGGGATTGACTGCCCAGAAGTTGATCCCCGAGCCGAGGAGGTTGAAGTATTCCTGCCAATTGCTGGACAGAGGCGCCGGGGTCTTCGACATCTGTACTGCCGATAGCGGGCCGGCACGGAAGTAGCCCTCCGCGTTACCAGCGGTGCACCCGCCACCATTGCCGTCGCCAGCCAGGATCACATCGGCGCCGACATAGCGCACCAGGCATCCGTCCGGGTCGCTGGCGCCTATGCCGGCGTACACGGGGGTTACCAGGGTGTACGCGTAGTTATTGGCGGTATGGATACTATTGCGCACGCCGAAGTCGAGCTTGAGGCCGTGATGAAGGTCGTAATGTCCATCGAAGCGCAGCGCGGTGATCGCGGCGTTGGCGGTGTAATCGTCGCCGGAGGACTCGATTGTCTTGAACGTCCAGCCGTTGGGGTTAGCGAAATTGGCGGCCATCGATGGGGGCATGCTGACCGTGATGTTCCGGCCGGTGAAATTCGCGATGATGGGAGTCGAGTCCTCGGGAATGCCGATCGGGTTGAATACGCGGTTGCCGCCCAGTTGGGCCGGATAGATGAAGGTGCTGCAGGGCACATTGACACCGGGCATCAACTCATTGGGCCACAGACAGCCATTGGAATCGGAAATGTTGAGGTCGGTCTCGATATATGACTGCTTTGCAGTCTCGCGTATGCCGCGCACGCTCCCCTTGAAGTCGCCGCCATTGTCGAAATTGACCTGGAGATTGGCGTTCTGCGCGACCGAGCCGGTGCTTTGGAGCTGCGAGTACGATTCGACGTCACCCGGCCACTTCTCGTACACCTGGGTGGTGTAGATCGTAGAACCGGCCCAAGCCTGGTCTTGCGGCGGCGTATTGTACTGACCCAGCACGTGGGCGCCGGTGTTCTGCGACTGCACCGGCACGTAGGTCGCGCCCTGCCAGTCGGTGGAGTTGAACTGCAGGCCGACGTTGCGGTTGTACTGCCTCTGCTGCGTGTAGAAGTAATCGCTGGTCAGTGTGAATCCGTCACCAAGATCGGCCTGGAACGAGGCATTGCCGGCCTCGCGCTTGCGCTCCATGCTCGACTCGTAGAGGCCGATGTCCTGGCTTCCCATGAATATTTCATTAGTCCTGCCGTCACCGTTCACGGAGACACTACCGTTGGGATACTGCACGATCTTCGAAGGAATCGGCAGCCCGTTCCATGCCCCCACGAACCCTGCGTAGCTGCCCGCGCTCTCGGCATTCTCACCGTTGAGAATGACGCCATACTGGTCGAGGCCCTCGCTCGAGCCTGCGCCTGGCGCCCCCACCCCGTTGCCCGCGTTGTTGCTTTCCGGGCCAGCCCGCGTGGTGTTGGAGAAGTCACCGGAAAGCAGCAGACCCCAACGGCCATCGTCGTTGAATGAGACGAGGCCACTTGCCTCCGGTCCGATCTTTTTGGCGGTGTCGCCGCGTTCTCCGTCGGCGTTGTAGCTGAAGGTGAATCCATGCGGCAAATCCCAGGGTCGATAGGTGTGCAGATCGAGCGAGCCGCTGATGCCTTCCTCGGTCTGGCTTGCAGTGGGCGATTTGATGACGTCCACCTGATTGAACAGTGTCGCCGGCAGTGTCTCGAAATTGGGTTGTTGCGATGTGATCTGGTCCGGGGTGATGAATACTTCGCCGTTGAGCATGCTGCCGACTTGAGGCAGGCCGCGCACGTCCACCTCGGTACCCTCGCCACCGTTGCGGTCGATCTGCACGCCGGTGATCCGCTGCAGCGCATCGGTGATGGTCGTGTCGGGCAATTGGCCGATGCTCTCCGCCGAGATACTGTCCTGGATACTCGCAGCCTCGCGCTTCACCTGGATCGCGCGTTCCTGCGACTGGCGTACGCCGATGACGGTGACGGTCTCCAGGCCCGCCTCCTTCTTGGCATCGGACGGTGGTGTCGCCTGCACGTCCTGCTGCGCTGGATCCTGCGCCGCGTTCTCCGCCGGGGCAGTCGTGCCCTCGGATGCCACGGCTGATGCGGATGCCGCGGCGAGCAACGCCACGGATACGGCCATTGAGACCGGGTGCCTGCGATGTCCGTTTGAGACGGGCTTGGCATCTGGAGCGGCGAGCTTGCGAACTTCCGATGCTCGGTGGTAACCGGCAGCGACACTTGTAGACCGTGTCTTCATGATCCCACTCCCCCGTCAGTCGGCATTCGCCTGACTGCTCTTCTTACGCAGGTTGAATAGTTCGGAAATACCGACCGTCTCATTGCGGATGAGCGGCCGCGCCCAGATGGAGATGCTGAGCATGTAGCCCAGCGTCACGAACACGGTCAGCAGGGCGAGCCGCAGTCCGATGTGATCGCCGAGCACCCCGACGAACAGCGGCACGATCGCACCGCCGAGGATCCCGGTGCACAGAATCCCGGAGAACGCGCCGTGGTGGCGGCTCACGGAATTGAGTGCCAGCGAGAACACGATCGACCACATCACCGAGAGACAGAAGCCGGCGGCGGGAAACGCAGCGAGCGACAGGCTCGCGGAGCCCGACAGCGCGGCCGCGACGCAGCCGATGGCGAGGACGACGAACACACCGAGCACCCGCCTCGAGTCGAACAGGCGCAGCAGCACCAGCCCGAGGAGGCAGCCGATCGACATCAGCCCCCAGAACAGACTCACGGCGCGTGCGCCCTCGACGGTGGGCGAGTAATGGTGGTAGGTCGCCAGGAACTGCGACATCCAGTCGGCGAGGCTCTGCTCGGTGCCGACGTAGGCGATGATGCCGAGGAAGAAGAGCTGTACTGGGCGCTCGCGGATAAGACTGCGGTACATGGCGAGTGTGCCGGGACGCTCACTCTCCGCGAGGGTCACCTGCGGGATGGACAGCCTCGAGGTGATAAGGAGCAGCAGCACGTACACGACCACGAACCCCCAGTAGAGCTCGACCCACACGATCGGCCGTGCGGGCGTCGCCGGGTGCTGCATCACGGCCGCGAACACCAGCGGACTCACGAAAGACGCCGCCCCGAACACGAGCTGAGCCATGACAGAGAAGAATGCGAAGTGCGGCTCGCCGCCCGTGGTGCGCATCAGGGGGTTGATGACCACCTGCAGCATCGCCATGCCGAGGCCGACGACGAACAGCCCCACGATGACGGCCGCGTAGGTAGGCGACAGAGCGATCGCCAGGCAGCCGCTCAGATTCAGGGCGAACGCCAGCAGCAGCGTGGCGCGCGGTCCGCGCGCCTCGACCAGCGCGCCCGCCGGGATCGAGATCAGCCCGTAGGCGAGAAAGAATGAGAACGGCAGAAAACCCGCCATCCCCAGGCTCAGGTGGAAGTCGGCGATCACCACCGGCATGAGCGGGCCGATCAGGTTCGTGACGAAGGAGATCACGAACCAGACGGCCATGATGTAGGCCATGAGCAGCGTGTTCCTGCTCATGCGGTCTTTACCGCCGGGACCGCGGCTCGCAGCCCCGCGAGCTCGCCCGCGCCAATCGAGCGGCGCGGAAAGCGCGAGATGATCGCAGCAGCGGCGCGACATCCGGCCGCGAGTGCATCCGCGAGCGGCGCGCCGTCCATGCGCGCCAGCAGATAGCCGGCGTTGAAGGAGTCGCCGGCACCGATCGTGTCGAATATGTGTGTCTGTAGCGCGGCACTCTCGCAGCGCCTCTCGCCCTCGAGGCCGACGGCGCCGCGCGCCCCGGTCTTGACGACGAGCGCCGCCCCCTCTTTGAGCATCGGGCGCACGCGCTCGATGGCAGTCGCCAGATCGTCATGGCCGGCGAGACTCGTGACCTCGAGGTCGTTGAGCAGCACGTGATCGCAGCAGGAAATCCAGTCGGCGACCTCGGCACGCAGCGCTGTGCTCCAGCCCTGCGGCGGCCAGTTGGTATCGAGCGCGATGCTGTAACCGAGCGCGCCGAGCTCGCGCAGCAGCTTGGGGTACGCCGCCTGCAGCGCCGGCGTCAGAAACGGCCCGGAGAGCAGCACCGTCGGGTGCGCAGCACGCTCCGGCCTGAGCTGCGGGCGCAGCAGCTCGTAGGAGAGCTTGTCGAGATGCCCGCGCGTGGTGAAGAAGGTCCGGTCGCCCGAGCTGTGAATCAGGCCGACGGTGAGAGTGGTCGGGGCATCGCAAACGCTGAGCGATACGCCGAGTGCGCGGAATTCCCGGCTCAGCCAGCTGCCGGTCTCGTCGTTGCCGACCGCCGAAAGAAGCTCGGGAGTGCCGCCGAGATAGCTGACCGCGAGCGCTGCGTTGCCGGCGGAGCCGCCGACGCGCATCTCGCTGTGCTCGACGATGGTCTCGGTGCCGATGCGCGGCCATCCGGAGATCGGTCCCATGACGAGATCCGCGCTCACGTCACCGACGATCGTCAGCCGCTGCCCCCTACCCCCCATGCAATCAAATATAGGTGGGGGCTCAGGCAGGTGTCAATAAATACATCTATTGGATGTGGATATTAAACTCCAAGGCTCACAGGCGCCCCGCCCGCGCCGCGCCCCGCTGCCCGAGAAGCCCCGCTACGTCGGCTTCAGCGCGCCGCTCCTGCTGCAGGACTTCGAAGCGTGGCGACAGCAGGTCGTAGATCGGCAGCACCGCCGCCCCGAGGATGGAGCTGTCCTCCTGGCGCTCGGAGAGCAGTATCCGCGACGTCGGCGCCGCCACTCCTCCGCGCACCGAGTGATGCAGCGGCTGCGCCTCGGCCACCAGGCGCTCGACCAAGAGCTTCGGCGCCGAGCCGCCGATCACGATGGTGAGGGGATCGAGGATATTCTCGATGACACATACCGCATCGCGCAGGCGATCGGCGGCCTGGGCGCACCACGCCTGCAGGCGCGCGTCCTCGTTACGCTCGAGCGCTGCGACGATGCGCGCATCGCGGTCGGGCAGTCCGCTCACCTCGAGCGCTTCGGCGAGCGACTGCAGCGACAGATAGCGCTCGAGGCAGCCGACGTTGCCGCAGTAGCAGGCCCTGCCGCCCGGCACCGCCGGGATGTGCCCGATCTCCGTCGCGTTGCCGTTGGCGCCGCGATAGGCGGCCCGGTTGACCACCAGCGTGCCGCCCAGCCCGAGCCCGAAATGCATGTAAAAGAAGCTGTCCAGCGTGCGCGCCACCCCGAACAGCGTCTCACCGAGAGCGGCCGCGGCGCTGTCAACGCTGTAGAACACCTGCAGCCGCGTCGCATCACGCAGCTCATCGAGCACCGACACGTCGCTCCACCCCTCGAGCACCGTCGGCCCGACGAAGCTGATGTCCGTCTTGATGAGCGGGCCGGGCAATGCCACACCCACACCCCACAGCCGCCCGCTCTTGCCCGCCCGCCGCCGCAGCTCGCCGATCAGGCCCGCCATGCAGGCGAGCGCGCGCCGCTGGTCGTGCGTGTCGACGTCGACCTCGCGGCGCTCGAGGATCTCGCCCACCAGATTCGCCAGCCCGGCCTTGACGCGCCCCGGCTCCAGACTGATGCCGATGGAGTGACCGGCGTTCGGATTGAGCTCGAAGGCGATCGGCGGCTGGCCGCGCACTCTGCCACCCTTCAGTCGCCGCGCGACGATGAGCCCGATTGCCTCGAGGTCGTTGGTGATGTTGGCGACGGTCTGCGGACTGAGCGACACGAGCTCGACGATCTCACGCCGGGAGACCCGCCCCTGCCTGCGGATCACATCGAGAACGATGCGCCGGTTGAAGGGAGCGCTCGACTGCTGGGTCGTGCCGCGGCTGACCATGGTGGCCAGAGGATTATATACACAACCGCTAGTCGGTAATCTGTCCGTCCAGCCCCTAGGGCGCCTGTTCGCGACGGCGCGCCCCTTACCCCTCAGATGCTCATCTGTTCCCGGAACAGCTGAGTTGCCACTTGAGGAGCCGCAGCTCCGAGGCCTGCGGCACCGTCGCATTGGCTAAGCAGAGCCACGCGGCACGCACGTGCTAGAACCAGACAAGCGCACTTGAAACGAGCGACAGCGAACTCTGGCGAACGCTGGCGCGATTTCCGAAAGAGATTTGGAGAGCCAGAAATTCAGCGTTCAAATTTACCCGCTGCAACACCGTGATCGTGGCGCTGGCACTCAACCGGCAGCGGTCTTAGAAACCCCTGCCGCGGGATTATCGAACGTCCAGATCACGGTCCGAGTGCGAAGCACGCCCGAACGCACGCTCCCGCGCAGATGTGGCACCCGCCAGAAGAGCTGGCTACCTCGACGCACGATGTGACCTCGCACATGATGCAGCCGAGGATGCCGCCTCAACCCCGGAGCATCTGACCCGGCATGGGCAACATAGGCCGGGAGCAACGGCGCGCGCACTTCCACGTGCTCAAGGAGCGGGGCACGGTCGGCCTTAAGACGCGCTCGATTCAGGGCGCCGTACGTCCGCACCAGGCGCGGCAGACCGGCACGCGAAGCTAAGAGCAGTAAAAACGCCAGCAGCAGGGGGACATCGAAGGCGATGGTGCCGAGTACATGCCGCAGGATCGTCTGCTTCTCGACAGCGGACAGACCACCCCTGGAGTAGTACTCCGCCCAGCTACGCTCGTAGCGAAACCGAAAGCATCTACCCAAGATGTCCTGCCTGCTGCGAACCCCGTCGTAGACGCAAGTTCCATCTGCTAGGCGGTCGTCGGGCGGGCTGGGATCTTCTCCATCAGGCGTATCGAAGTCAAAGTACGCCTCCATGCTGCTCGCTAGCGCTCCAGACTCGCCCTCGATGCTCCAGAAGGTGCGAATCGTGCCCCGACGTCCGTCACGTGAACTGTAGATCAACGCCCCGCGGCGTCCAGAACTTGCCGTGCCCTGATCCTCCGCGGCGAATCCGTACTCTTTCAAAGCGCTTTGCCATGGCGCATTACACCATTCAATCCAGAGCTTTTCAGCCGGGACGTGGAGCAGATCTGCGCAGGCCACCTCCCGCGCCCCTTTTGAGTACGCCAGCTCTGCGCACAGCCGCGTGAGATCGTCGGTCAGCACAAAGCGCAGCGGGCAGTCGCTGACGCGCTGCGCAAAGCTCGCCGCACCGCTTAGTTCGATCTGACGGCCGCTGGCCGGGTCGGGAACCCGCAGCGCCGTGCGGCATTGAGCCAGGCGGTCGGCGAGAATCACTGGCCCGAACCCTACGAGTCAGAACTGAGCTGAGATGTTGGCAAATATGTACCGCCCCATCGCATCGTAGACGCCAGGGAACGTGTTGCCGTTGCAGTTCGCGCCTCCCGGGCTGCTGGTCGTGCAGTCCTGTCCCACGACGAGCGGTGGGTCCTTGTCCATGACGTTGTTGACTCCCAATTCCAGCCTGAGGCTCTTGTAGAGATTGAATGTTGTAGCCAGGTCGAAGTAGTTGTAGGCCGCAATGTGCGAGAGCGGCAAGAACGGAGAGGTGACGCGAAGCAGCGGGCTCGGGCTGAGATCCTCCGACTTGTCCGATCCGAAGTACCGCCAGCGGAGGTTGACGTCCAGGGCGTCCCAAGGCGTCGACCAGGTGAAGTTCATCACGTGACGCCAAGTCGGGTTTCCGCCGCCACAGGTGGCACCGAAATACCCGGCGCAGTCATACGAGCCGGCCGCGCCGCCCGGCACCGGAGTGGTGGACAGGTCCTTCATGTACGTGCCTTCGAACGCGACCCGCAGTGACCCGAGGCTCGCCAGTGGCGTCCTGTAGGAACCCTTGACGTCGACACCCTGGGTCTTGAGCTCGCCCTCGTTAACCGTGGGATCGACGATGAACCCAAGGGTGCTCAGCCACAGCGAGCCACCGTTGTCGCGATGAACCTGATTGCATAACGCGCCCGAATACAGACAGTCGAGCAGGACGGCATTACCACCGACTGGTCCGACCTTGTTCTTGATATCGATGTGGAAGTAATCGAACGACAGGTTGAGATTCGGCACCGCGCGAGGCGACAACACGAGGCCCACGGTGTAGGTATCGGCGGTTTCCGGCTTGAGGGTCGGATCACCACCCAGCAGCCCGTTGTACTGATTGGCCGAGTTCGCTTGTATGTTGCCGTATTGGCCCTGCGTTACCCCGGTTCGCGCGCACTGTGCGTACGTGGCACCGCTGACCAGCGGCACCGAAGTGTTGGGCTGCCCTGCGGCCGGCGCATGGGCCAACGGCGAAGCGCAGGGATCGACGGAGCCATCGAGCCCCACTGCCTGGGGGCTATACAGCTCGCCGATATTTGGAGCACGCACCGCGCGGTTGAAACTGGCGCGGAACCGGGCATCCGCTATCGGCGCCCACTCGAGTCCGAGCTTGTAGGTGTTGGTCTCGAAGCCCTCCGTGTAGCTGGAGTAGCGATAACCAGCTTCGAGCGCGAGATCCTCTGCAAACGCTTGATGCTGTGCCAGGGGCATCCTGGCCTCGGTGAAACCCTCCCACACCGCATACTCGCCCGTGACCGCCGGCGTCGCACCGCCTCCGCCTGCGGCAAAACCCTGCTGCGAAACGTAGTCGGGCAGTTGCGCCGTACCGTCCTCGCGCCATTCGCTGCCAACGTTCAGCTGCAGGCCGTCATCGGCCAGCGGGGTTTTGAGGCCGTACTTACCGAGGTCTCCCGTGACCGACGCCGTCGTGTCGTATTCGAGCACACTGGCCTGGGACTGTTGCGGGATCGACAGATAAGCCAACTGTGCTGGCGTCACGCCATGGGAAGTCCAGATGTTCCACGGCACGCACCCCGAGCCGGGGGAGAAGGCGGTGCCCGGCGTCACGAGCGGGCCAACGCCCAGAGCATTGTTGGGTCCGCCGCACACCGGAGCCCCGCCCGGACCGGGCAGTACGTTCAGCGACTGCTGAACTGCGGCGTTGGAGAAGTAATTGAGGTTCTGACTCTGTTGGTCGACACTACTGTGCTGCAGAGACACGTTGTAGTTCCAGGCGTCGTCGATCTCCCCTTTGATACCGAATACCTCGCGCGCACTATCGGTCGCGAAGCTCGCGATTCGCGGGCCGCCCTCGACGTTGCGACGCAGAATGTACAAGTTCAGGCCGGGGTAGTTGGTCCCGTTGTAGATCTCGTATGGATTGCCCTGCGCCGCTTGGTAGGCGGGGTTGCAGACTGCCGCTTTCTCGGAGGCGTTCAGCAGCGGATCAGCGCAGGCGATGAACGAGGGATTGCCAAAGTCGCCGCTCGCGGCAATCTGCGCTTGCATGGAGTTGCGCATAATCATGACGTTCGCATAGACCGTCGCGTGCGAGTTGACCTCGTAGTTGAGGAACGCACCTGCCGTCCATCGCTCGTTGGGCGTCTGGTAGTAGTTGAGCGGACCGTAGTTATAGAGGTCACCCGGCTCCTGGAAGGGCCGGAACTGGTTCGTCAGGCCATCCACGGTATTGCTGAGGAACGTGACGCCGTTCGTACCGGTACCAAAGAAGGCGCCGCCGGCGCCGTTCTTCGCCGAGGTTTCCGAGCCGCCGCAGGACAGTTTGCCCGTTACCGCCGTGAGCGAGCAGGCACTGTAGTCGAAGGATTTCTGAAGCGCCGCGCCCTGATTGTCATAGGTGATATAGGCGGTCGCATTGCCCTTATTTTCGGCAAAGTTTGATCCGACAATGATCGAGACGGACTTCCCGAAAGCGGTGTTGACCGAGCCCGGCGGCACCGGGAAGTCCACGGCGCTCGCAAGTTGCTGGACTCCGTCCGGGTTGTTCTGGTTGTGCTCGCTGAAGTGGTAGCCGGCGTCAATCTTCACGCCTTCGAAATGCGTGTTGAGAATGAAGTTCACCACACCCGCGACCGCATCCGCGCCATACACTGCAGACGCGCCGCCGGTGAGAATGTCCACGCGCTGGACGAGCGCCGCAGGAATCTCGTTGATGTCGGAGTAATTGCGACCTGCGGCTCCAGTTCCAGGGCCCAGGCGCAGACCGTCGACGAGCGTCAAGGTACGCTGGTTGCCGAGTCCGCTCAGGTCGAGGGCCGCCGTACCGTCCGCGCCGTTTGACGTGGTTGAGTTCATGCCGGCAAACACCATCGGCAGATTGTTCAGAACGTCCTCGACGCGGGTGAGTCCCGTCGCTTGAACGTCCGCAGCCGACACCGTGGTGATCGGGCTGATTGAGGTCTGATTCGGTGTCTGCAAGCGCGATCCAGTGACGACCACCTCGGCCATAGGTGCCGGAGTGCTTTCTGCCTGGGACTGTGCAGGCGCTGTCTGCGCGTGCAGTGGCGAAACGCTGACGGTCGTGCTGACCGCTGCAAGCGCGAAACGAACTGCCTGTTGCAAGTTAGAATTCTTCGCCATGTCGGGCTCCCCTAATATGTTGTTGCCTCACCACATCGCCAAGATCGCCGGAGAATCTTGACTACGCGGCATTGGGCATTGCCTCAAAGGGCGTCAAAAGCATAAGGACAACACATGCACCCAGTGCGAGAATGTGACAGTCACCGACTGCCTGGTGACGAGTACCGGCAATGAATACACGAAGCCGGTCGTTGCCAAACAACTCAGAGTGGTCGTTGGGAACTGAGATGGGCAGCAGGCAAAGCCCTCCGCCTCAAGTGATGTTGATTCGAGAGCAGGAGGCGGCATAACGTTGCGGAATCGCTTCGGCGATTCACACACAGAGTGGGGAGCTCGAAGATCAGGTCCGCGGCGGGATGCTCCGCGGCTTCGCGCAAGACAGCTCAGTCGTCGCTCGAGTTCGTCGAGAACGACGCCGGAGCTCTAGCCACGCACTAGATGCGTCCCGCGCTTACGACTGTCCAAGATGTCCGTTGGACCTCCGACCGCCCTGCAGTGACGTTCGCGTCAGGGGTAAGGCATCTAGAATCTGCCTGCGATAGTTAGGGCTGGAGCGTACGTGGGCTCCAGAGGGGAAAGTGAAGGCAAAGACGCCCCGGCCAACGCGCTGCACGTAGAATACGGCGCCGATGTTGATCAATAACGACCGTTCGATTCGGACAAAACCACTCGCGGCGAGAAAGGTCGAGAGTTGTTTGAGCGAGTCGCGTTTGAGGTATTCGATGCCGCCTACGTTGAGCTTCACATAGTTCCCGTGCGCCTCGATGTAGTCGATCTTCTCCCGCTTGAAGATGTAAAACCGGTGGTCGCGCTCACCAGCGAGAAGATATCGCGCCGCACCTTCTCTCTCGATCTGAGAGACCTCGGGGTCAGCTAGCTGGCTCTCGATTGAGGAAACGCCCGTACTGCTCTTTGCGGATTCAGTCCGGCGCCTCAAGCTAGTCCCCCTGCCATGCAGTTGGCCCAACGAGGATTCGATCAAGCTGCGCATGAGAAAGGTCCGCGGCAGGGTAGCTCAGAGCAGCCGGCCAGAGATCATCATCGGCGGGTGCCGAGCGAAGAACGTCGCGACGAGCTGATGGGCGCACTGAGTGATGTGATCGCGAGCGTGGAAAGTAACAACTCCGCGCCCGCCGGAGCAGGCGGCCAATCCTTGATGACGACTAGAACCAAGAGCCACCCCGTCGCGGTGCGCCACCAGAGGCCACGATGCGTCTACTCTAAGAGAAGCGCGGTTATCAGATCCGGCCAATGGCCGTCCCTCTTGGGACGATCGGTCGACGCAGCGGCGCTGACTACAGAGCATCAGAACAAGCGTCCCTTTCGCACCCGGACAGTCCTTTCCGGACAGGAGCAGTTCAATTACGGCCACATCGACAGCCGCATTTGCCCTAACTCACACGGCGGCGATGTGGCGGCGACTGCGACTCCACGGTGGTGAGACAATGTGACGTCCGGCTGCGACGACTGACAGCGTCGCGCGGCGCCGCCGTGCTGACTTCCGGCTACCCTTTTTGGCGGCGCATTCTTCGTCCACTCGACGCGGGGGCATTCCCAATGGGCGCGCTCACAATTTCCGCACAGATGGGTGCTGTTTCCCGGGCGAACGGCCAAGCCTCGAGCGATCCGCAGCGTACGGATCCGGTCATCGCGCGCGAGGTTGTCTTCCTGCTTATGCGTAATCTCGTCTTTCTGGACCTCGCAGGTCCTGCCGATGTGTTCCGCAACGCCAGCAATCGCGTCCCCGGAAGTTACCGGCTGCGCTTCGTCGCACCAGAGCCAAGCCCCGCCTTGGCCGGCGGATTGATCTTTGCGGGATGTGAACCCCTGCCCGACCGACTGAAACCGGGCACGGTCCTGGTGGTGATGGGCAGCGCTGACGCTGGCATTGATCCGCGTGACCCCACTACGCGCAAGATCATTGACTGGCTGCGCGGTATTACGGACGACACCTTGCTTATGTGTGTCTGCGCCGGCTGTGTTCTCGCAGCCCACGCAGGTCTCCTGGCGGGCCGCGAGTGCACGACGCACCACCTGTTCATCGAGGAGCTTAGGCGGGTGGAACCGCGCGCCCAAGTCCTGGAGAACCGCATCTTCGTGAAGGATGGCCATGTCTTCACGAGCGCCGGCGTCACCGCGGGCCTTGACCTCGCATTGCATGTGATCGGTGAACAGCTCAACGTTCGCATAGCGGCGGACATAGCCCGCGACCTGGTTGTCTACATGCGACGCGCGGGGTCGGACCCCGCGTTGTCGCCGTGGGTGATGTTCCGCAACCATCTGCATCCCGCCGTGCATCGCGTCCAGGACGCCATCACTCGCGATCCCACAGCCAGGTGGTCTTTGACGGACCTGTCAAGCGTTGCCTGCACGAGCCCAAGGAACCTGTCGCGGTTGTTTGCCGAGCACGCGGGCTGCTCGCCGCTGGAATATGTGCACCTTATCCGCTTCGCCCTCGCCAAGGAGCTGGTTGTGCAAACGCGCCTCGATCTTGAGCGGGTGGCCAAACGAGCCGGATTCAGCTCAGCTCAGCATCTGCGGCGTGTTTGGATGCGGCGGGAAAAACAGCCGCCCAGCACGTTTCGTGACGCACTCAAGTCGGGGGTGGTCGAGATATAACCACCAAAGGGGCCCCAAGCTCGACACACCGCCCAGTCCGGTCACCGTGACTCCTCACCGTTTCTGCCCTACGCCCGCAGCCCGCGCCCATTTGCGGCCTAGCAATCTCAGTGCCGCGGTGGCGCAAAGTGACCGGTGTTCGACCCTGTTTGAATGCCTGGGCACCGAAAACTTGCTTCAAGATGCGCTCATGAGGAGAGCGTCGAGGGCGACCGCGCCAACCACTGACCTGCGACGACGCTTCGTCGTGGCAACCCTGGGCGCGGCGACTGTCTCGGTCAGCGCGAAAATACTTGCGGGCCTGTCCGCCCAACCGCCGATGAGCCTACCCAGCGAGGTCGGCGGGGTACGATTGCCCCACTCTTCACTGGCGACAGCGGCGGCGGATCTCGCGCGGGCGACGTCGCCCGAATTCTTGTTCAACCATTGCATGCGGACCTTTCTGTTCGGAGCCCTGCTGGCTGAGCGTGATGGAGTGACTTACGATCGGGAAATGATCTTTATTGCCGCCGGTCTGCACGACCTCGGGCTGACCAAGAGCTACTCAACCGAGAGTCAGCCGTTTGAAATAGATGGTGCGAATGCGGCGAAGGCATTTCTGGTCGCCCGTGGCGTGAGTGAGGCGCGTTCCGAGCTCGTATGGAACGCGGTCGCCCTGCACACCTCGATGCTGGTTGAACACCAGCCGGCGCAGGTGGGCTTAGTCGGCAGCGGCGCCGGTGCAGATGTTTTCGGCTCAGACCTCAGTACGCTCCCACGGGAGCGGGTATCGGCGATCCTGAGCGCCTTCCCGCGGCTCTCATTTAATACAGAATTCCGCGATCTCCTCGTCGATCATTGCCATCGCAAGCCTCTCGCGCAACGCGGCACGTGGCTGGATGCATTCTGCAGACTGCACAACCCATCCGTGCGGTATCCCGACCTCGAGACCCGACTGCTCAACGCACGGGTAGGTGAATAGTACTTGCAGGTGTGCGCTGGTTATCCACATGTCAGGAACGACCCGCTTTGAATGCTACCTCTCGAGACGCGAGTTCTTCCGCGCCACTTTGGCCACGGGCAGTCTCGTGGTGTTTCCTACCTTCGGCCTCGCACCCAAGACGGCAAGTCGCTTTGAGCCGAACGCCTTTGTTCGCATAGATCCCGATGGTCAGGTGACCATCAGAGTGGCTCGCCCTGAGCTCGGACAAGGCGTCCACACCTCCCTCCCCATGATCGTGGCGGAGGAGCTAGATGTCGACTGGACGCAGATCCGCATCGAACCCGCCCTTGGCATCGACCGCAACGTCTACGGCGATCAGTATGCGGGAGGGAGTCAAAGCGTGCGCAACGGCTGGGAGCCGCTGCGCCGGGCGGGCGCCATCGCCCGTGCGATGCTTGTGCAGGCAGCCGCGCGTCGCTGGCATGTGCAAGCATCTGAATGCCGGACCGCTCATGGCGCGGTGATTCACGAGCCGAGCAAGCGTCATTTGCCGTACGGTGCTCTGGCGGCACGTGCGGCGAGTTTGCCTGTGCCCAAAGATGTGCCGCCGAAGAAGGCGAATCAGTACCACTTCATCGGCCGCCCGATGCTTCAGCGTGCGACTGCTGACATCGTCACCGGGGCGCAGGTCTTCGGTCTCGACACGCGCCTGCCCGGGATGCGTTATGCGAGCATCGAGCATGCGCCGGTACTCGGCGCGCGCGTCGTGGCGGTAGATGAGTCGGCAGCGCGCTCCATTGCCGGAGTGCGCGATGTGGTAACCGTAAACGCGGATGCGCTGCCCGGCTTCGGGGACAACAACCCGCGCCCAGCCAATGGAGTGGCAGTGATCGCCGACTCCACCTGGAGCGCCCTGAAAGGTCGTCGCGCGCTGAAGGTCACTTGGTCCGAGGGCGCGGTAGAGGAGGATACGGAACAACGTCGCACCGAGTGCCACAAGCTCTCAGCCGGCCCACCACAGCGAGTTGTGCGCAGCGACGGTGATGTGGAGCGGGCCTTCGGCTTGGCGACCCGGACCCTTGAGGCCGTCTACGAGGTGCCGTTGCTCGCGCACGTGCCGATGGAGCCCATGAATTGCGTGGCAGACGTTCGCGCCGACCGCTGCGACGTGTGGGCCCCAACGCAGAATCCGGCTGCGGCGCGCTCCGTCGCGGCGGCGATCTGCGGGCTGCCGGTCGAATCCGTGACCGTACATACCCGGCGCTGCGGCGGTGGCTTCGGACGCAGGTTCTACGCCGACTACGTGGCCGAAGCGACTGTGTTGTCCCGCGCCGCGGGCAAGCCGGTGCAGGTAATGTGGACGCGCGAGGACGACGTCCGTCACGACTACTTTCGACCGGCATCCTGCCACCAGATGCGAGCGGCGCTGGACTCTCGGGGCGAGCTCGTCGCCTGGACGCAGCACCTGGTGCAGGCGCAGCGCGGCGACTTTCTGCAGTGGGCGCCCCCCGCAGGCGAGACCCGTCTGCCTGCGGGAGACGAGATCGGCGATTACGATTTTCCGGCGGGCTACGTGCCCAACCTGCGGCTCATGGCGAGCGCCATCCGGGACTGCCCGGTGCCGCTTGGTCAGTGGCGCTCCGTGGACGAGTTCTCCAACGTGTTCGTCTATCAGAGCTTCATCGACGAGCTCGCACACCTGGCCGGCCGGGATCCCCTCGACTATCGGCTGGAGATCATTGGCGCGCCCCGCCCTCTGCCTTACGGGCGCGCTACCTATGACTGCGGAAGGCTGCGCAAGGTGTTTGAGCTAGCCGCGGAGAGGTCTTCGTGGGGCTCCTCGCTGCCCAGCGGTGGCGGGCGCGGCATCGCCGGCTGCTACGCCAACCACGCGTATGTGGCCGTGGCCGCAGAGGTTGAGGTCAGCGACGAGCGGCGCGTTCGGGTCCGACGCCTTGTCATGGCGGCCGACATCGGCACGGTGATCAATCCGCTGGGGGCAATCGCGCAGATCGAGGGATCCGCAGTCTTTGCGCTTTCGGCGGCCCTCAAAGAGGAGATCACCATCGTCCATGGCCGCGTTGCCCAGGGCAACTTCGACGACTTCGACGTCCTGCGTATGGCGGACATGCCGCACATAGAAGTGCACCTGGTTCCAAGTACCGAACCACCGCTTGGGATCGGCGAGCCGGCAGTGCCCCCGGTCGCTCCCGCCGTAACCAACGCGATTTTTGCAGCCAGCGGCGTCCGGGTACGACGGCTACCCATACGCGTGGCAGACTTTCGCGCGAAAACCTAAACCTGCGAAGAGATGCCGAAGCCCGAGGGTGCCGATGCCGCTTGCTCGTCTCATTCGGGAGAGGGATTTCCGGCGGCTCTCCTCGGCCTCTTCGCTCGGAGATAACCCAGAATCGAGGTATAGGTTCAGAACCTCTCAACCCACGGCCTAAGCTCCAGCTCCCATGTCCAGGCGCTGCGTGGCTGCCGGACGACGTGGAGGTAGGTCTCCGCAATCGCATCGGGGTTGAGCATCGATTCCGGCTTGTCCAGGGCCTCGGTGCTGCCAGGGCTCCGGATTCGACCGTCGATCACAAAATGCGCCACGTGAATTCCCTGCGGCGCCAGTTCGCGCGCCATGCTTTGCGCAAGTCCACGAAGAGCGAACTTGCCCATTGCGAACGATGCTGACTGAGCGTAACCCTTGACGCTGGCGGATGCGCCTGTGAACAGGATCGCGCCGGATCCCTTCCTGAGCATTCGTCGCGCGGCCTGTTGCGCCACCACGAATCCCCCGAAAGCGCTAACCCGAAGAGCTTGCTCGACCTCCGCAGGAACAAGCTCTATCAGTGAGCCGCGCAACCGGGCGCTCGCGTTATAGACAACGACATCTGGTATGCCGAGTTGGCCCTCTACTTCGTCGAAGAGACGTGCCACCTGATCGGGGTCGACAGCGTCACAGGCGAAAGACTGCGCGCCCGTCTCTCGGGACAGGGCCGCGAGCTTTGCGACATCGCGGGCGGCGATGGCGACGCGCATGCCTTCGCGGGAAAAGAGCCGTGCAATAGAGGCGCTGAGTCCAGAACCCGCGCCTACGATCAGTGCGACCTCACGTCGTGGGGTGGTCATGGGACATTGCTCCGGCCGTGCTTCTTTATCTTGCTCGCGTTTGTCACCGCGGTATATTTTAAGCTGCCTATCAGCAAGGTGCGGACAATCAAAATGGGGATCGCTTCATCGGCAGCGGTTCCCACTGCCGCGCTCAGGGTAACCGCTGGGCGACAGAAAGGCGGAGCCGCCGAGCCGAGGCGGAGCGAACCGCCGCCGCCGCAAGGGCCGCCGCAGACCTCGCGAGCAAGTAGCACAGGTTTTACGCAACAGTAAGAAGGTTGGAGAGTTGAAGGCGCTTTTTGCAGCCTTGGTCCTTGCCGTGCCGACACTCGCCAGCGCTGGCGAGCTCTCTGCTATCGTGGGACGGTATTTGTACTCAGACTACGCCGTGACGCTACCCAATGGCCGTGTACTCCACCTGCGCGACATCAACGCCACGAGCGCCAGTCTCGACGTCACGGCGGCAGACACCGTCACCTTGCGCATGACGATGGGTTCAGGTGAGGTCGTGGTTCAGACCGCGCAGATACTGGAAGCACACCTTATGAACGGCATCGGCTTCTGGCGTGCCAAGTGGCCCGACATGAACTACGCCGTGCGCACGGATTTCACCGTGAAAGGCGACACGCTGACGACGGTGACCAAGTTCGACAATCCTTTCGACGAGCGCCGGTATGGGTCTGTTGAACGTGCAACACTGAACAAGGTCGCGGGCAAGTGACCGCCGGCCCGAAGAGGCACGCGGGGGACCGGTACGTATGCAATGGGCTTGTCTGATCTCTGTTGCTCTGGTCACTTCGGTGGCGCTGGCCGCGGACCCCGGGACTCCCCCTGCCCAAGGTGCAGACAGCGACTTCCAGCGTCTCGCGGATTTCTACCGTGGCCTCTGGAGTTGCACCGGGCACTTCGCGAGCGGGAGACCAATCTCTTCGGATGAGTCATTTGAGGCCTGGGCCGACGGCCGCTGGCTGCACGAAACGCATGATGATCATCCCCCGTTTTCCTATCACGCCCATTCTGTCTGGGGGGTAGACAGCGCCGCGCACATCCTGACGCTGACCATCCACGATAACTTTGGTGGAGTCCGGCTCTTCACCAGCTCCACCTGGAACGGGCCAGCCATTACATTTGATGCCCAACCCATACTGGGCCACCCGACCGGTACCGAACGATTCGTGTTCACGCGCGTCTCGCCCCAGGCTTTCAGTTTCGAGTATCAGGTCCCATCGGCGGCGGGAGGATGGAAGCTGGGTGACCACGTCGATTGCGCGAGAGCGCATTGATCTGGCTGAGTTCATCCGACTACCTCGCTGCGAGTCGCGCCGCCGCGCGGCCCGGTCTGCGAGCGGACCCAACCGCAAACCTGCAATCCGCCTGCAGCCGACAACAGAGGCTATGAAACACGCGCGGTCCGTAACCACGCATGCTTGACGCGCAGTAGCGGCGGGAGAAGTGACTATGAACATGTGGCGTGCTTTAGCAGCGAACGTTGCATTGGCACTCGTACTCGCGTTGACGACGAGCGCGAATGCAGATGAGAAAGCCTCGAGGACGGTGGTCCAGGAACTGCGCACCGAGGCGATCGCAGAATACCCCGGCCATGAGCTCAACATGATCACCGTCGAATATCCGCCAGGCGGTGGATCGAAGCCGCATCGGCACAACGCATACGTTTTAGTGTATGTGCTCGAGGGCACTCTCGAAATGAAGGTCCGGGGGACCCCGGTGGTCACCGTTCACGCGGGTGAGTCGTTCGTGGAGCGTCCCGATGACATCCACGAGATCTCACGAAACGCCAGCCAGACGGAAAAGGCAAAGTTTCTCGCAGTTGCACTCAAGACCACCGGCCAGCCGTTGTCCACGACAGCCGCGTCAAGGTAGTCGAGAGACGGTTTCCGTCGGGGCATACGCCAGGTCGCTGCGACGCGCCGATTCCTCGGCTCCCAAGCTCCGCTCGAGCGGCCCTCCCTCAGATGCTCATCTGCTCGCGGAATAGCCGCGCCTGCCGCCGTGAGATCTCGACGTCGGGCCCGCCCCGCAGCGTTACGTCCAGCCGACCGTTGATGCCGAGATTCACTTTCTCAATGAACTCGAGGTTGACGATCTGCGAGCGGTTAGCGCGAAAGAAGCGCTTGGGATCCAGGCGTTGCTCGATGGTGCTGAGCGGGCGTCCGATCAACGGATGCAACTTGTCCCACCACAGACGCACGTAATTGTTCTCCGCACTCAGCAGACGAACCTCGCGCAGCGGTACGAACCAGCAGCGCGGACCATCCTGCACGAACAGCTGCTCCAGCACATCCCGCGGTGCGGTTACGGGGGCGCCGGCGTCTCTGACCTTCAGCAATGCGGCCGCGAGACGCACGGGCTCGATCGGCTTCAGCAGATAGTCCAGCGCATTGACTTCAAAGGCCTGCACGGCGTGTTGGTCGTAAGCGGTCGTAAAGATCACGCGCGGCACGCGCTCGAGGCGCGCAAGCAGGTCGAAGCCGCTGCCGCCCGGCATCTTGATGTCGAGGAACAACAGGTCGGGGGAGAGCCTCTCAATCCTTGGGACAGCCTCGTCGATGTTCGCCGCCTCGCCGACGCTTTCAAGCCACCCAAAGTCAGCAAGCAGCCGGCGCAACTCGCGTCGCGCGAGCGCCTCGTCGTCGATGACCAGGGTCTTCACGGCGACAACGGCAGGCTCACACGCGCCAGCGCGCGCGCGGGGTGCGACAGGTCAAGCTCCAGTGTCGCCTCAGCACCGAACAGCAGTTGCAGGCGTTTCCGGGCATTGGCGATCCCGATACCCTCGGGGGTGCCGCGTGCATGGGGCTCCGGGCGTGGATTCTCTACTTCGAGAAGCAGGGTGCCGTCCTCGATCCAAGCACTCATGCGAAGCACTCCGCCCTCGGGAAGCTCGGCGATCCCGTGCTTGATGGCATTCTCCACGAGAATCTGCAGCAGCATGACCGGAATACGTAATTCGCGTGCCTGCGAGGTGACGTTGACCTCGATCCGCAAGCGTTCGCCCAGACGCAGCGCCTCGAGGGCCAGGTAGTCCTCCACGGTAGCGAGCTCCTGCGCCAGAGTCACCAGGTCATCCTGACCGGAGCTGAGTGTATAGCGCAACGTGCGTGCCAACTGAGTCACCGCGCTTTGTGCTCGTCCCGGTTCATCTGCTATCAGCGCGCGCACGGCGTTCAGTGCGTTGAAGAGAAAGTGCGGATTCAGCTGCGATTTGAGGAGCCGTAGCTCGGAAGCCTGCAGCGCGCGCGCCAGCTCCGCTTCGCGCAGTGCCCGCGATTTGTGCTCACGAACCGCCAGCACGCCGAAATAGCATCCGGTCCAGAGTAGGAATACAGCGCTCAGATTGAGCACCTCGATCAGGGATGGCATGAACGACTGCCAAGCGGGCGGCCCAAGGGGCACCGGGTCACTTTGTGATTGCGCAAGTCCCAGCGAGGCGAGCACTAGGGCGGGAGGTGTAGCGAGAATCACGCTCGCGGCGACGATGCGGGGAATTCGCCGCGCCAGCCGCATGCCGCGCCACCCGCGCCGGCGCATGAACAGGCGCAGCCCGTGACTGAACACGATGCCGAAAGTGATCACCACCATCGCGGCGGCGGTCGCGCGCAGCCAGGAGATCTCCCCAGTCAGGGCGAGTGCATATGAGCGGGGCACGCCGTACAGGCTCCAGCCGATAGCCTGGCAGAGCCAGTACCCGCGCTGTGCGGGAGGCATGAAACGTTCAGTGTTCATGGGCGAGCCGTCGGTGGGTTACTCCGAAGCTCGCACGCCCGACGTTCGCGGTGATTGGCGCCGAGAATCCGCACTCGCATCGGTGAACGCTGGAGGGATTCGCCGGCATCCCTACCTTCTAGCGACCCCGTGACACAAGATTAATCGGCACCTGCACCTTGTTGTTCGAATTGTACACGGCGGACAACTCGGGCTGGTCAATCTTGGTCACTGCATCTGCGATTGCATTGCGCACGCAACGAGCTTTGTCCCCGTCGGTCGCGAACGGATAATAAGAGCATACGGCTTGAGCCGCCGCGAGGATGCGCATGTAGAGCGCATGCGCGCCGGACGAACTGGATACATTCAGATCCGCAAATTTCACGGTCCGGCTTGCGGAGCTGGGATCAGCTGCCGAGACAACACTTGGGCTCGGGACCAGGAACACAAAGATCCCGGCAACGACGAGCCCGCGAAAGCCGCCGGAGGAGTTTGAAGGATTCATGATGGTCTCCTTGGATTGCCGCTTCGCTGCATCGATCGTGCTGTCCGCCCGACTCAGTCCCGGAATGCTGTGAGGTGCGCACAAGCTGCCGCAGATGCTGCCTAGATCCGAAACATCTGGCTGGTGGTTCAGGGTGAACGGTCCCGGAGCGCAACCGAACGGTCGCAGTGGCAGGCGAGAGTCACACAGCCCCCGCGGGGTCGCCCGGCTAGCCCCTGGCCGGCAGACATTCCTCGAGGGAATACGCTACCGTCGAGGCTGCTGCAGTTCGTCGATGACAAGCTGAAGGAGCCCCGAATGCGCCGCGTCGCCTGCTTACTTTTGCTATCGACCCTCGGCACCTGCTCTGTCACGGCCTCGGCAAGCGATGCTGCCTGGCGGGAAACGGTGCGTCAGTTTGCGGCTCAGCACTTTAAGCACCCGGCCTGGGGATACTCGCATTCCGTGCGGGACTACGAGCTGGCGAAGACGTTGGCTGCCGCCGATCATGTCGCCCTCGATGATGATGTGCTCTTCGCGGCTGCCTATTTGCACGACATGGCCGCCTTTGCTCCCTGGGACCGCGAGAAGGAGGGCATCGACCATGCTGACGAGGGGGCGCGCGTAGTGGATACGGTCCTCAAGAACAGCGGCTTTCCCATGGCGAAGATTGATGCCGTCAGAAATGCGATTCGCACCCATATGTTTGTTCGCAAGCCTGTCGGGGCGGAGGCCGTGTATCTGCACGACGCCGATGCGCTGGACTGGCTGGGAGCAGTTGGAGTGGCCCGCGTGATGGCTCTCGTAGATCCGAGCGGTGGGAGTCCGGATGGACCCACGGCGGTCAAAATGCTCGAGGAGAATCTCGCGCGGGTGCCGGATGGGGTGGTCTCAGCCGCGGGCCGCGCGCGCCTCCCGGCTCTGCAAAAGGAGCTGGCGGACTTTCTCGGGGACCTTCGGCGGGAGACCGACGGATATCGCACGCTGTAGCACGTGCTGCCGTCGACGAGTGTCTCCCCGGGGACGTAATCTGCGCGCTAGGGTGCGAAGTTCGCTGCAACGCCAGGATGCCACGCCAGATGCCTAAAGCATGCGTCGCTTGGAGACCTCGGCAGGGGTGACCGTTCCCTGCTTTCCGCCAAAATGCGCCACCACGTAGTTGGCGAGCGCCGCCACTTCCCCGTCTGAATAGGCGTCGGCGAATGCGGGCATGTAGACATCCGTGTCGTTCACCCGCATCTTGACGCCGCGCAGGATGATCTGGGTCACATTGATCGCGCGGATGTCGTTTACGCCGCGGGTACCCGCGAGGGACGCATACTGGCTCTGCCGACCTCGACCACTCCATTGATGGCAACTCGCGCAGGCTCCCTCGAATAGCTTGAGTCCCTGCGACTGGGTACGAAGCTCATCGGCCGCGGGCAAACCGCCACCCGAGGCGGCGAGCGCGGGCGGTTTCGCGTCGATTTCGACAGGATTGGTCCCCTCGTGCGGCGGTACCGTTCGCAGGAAAGTGACCAGCGCAGCTGCGTCCTGCGGCTTGAGGAATTGCAGGCTGTGTGCCACCGCCTCGCCCATGGGACCCGAGGCCGTGGCGCGCTCCGCCGCATACCCCGTGGTGAGATACGTGACGACATCCGAGTCCGACCAGGAGCCGATGCCGTGTTTGACGTCGGAAGTAATGTTGTAAGCGCGCCAGCCCTGGAGTTCCTCACCGGCAAACTCACGGTCGTGCTGCATGCCAAAGCCGAGGTTGCGCGGCGTGTGGCATTCACCGCAATGGGCCAGCGCAGTGGCAAGATAGGCGCCGCTATTCCATTGCGCCGGCTTCGCAGGATCTGCCGCAAAGCGCTGGCTCTTGAAAAAGGCCGCGTTCCAAAAAGCCATTCCCCAGCGCTGGTTGAACGGAAAGCTCAACTCATTGGCCCGATTGGGCTGTGCGATGGCGGGAAGGCTTGCCAGGTAGGCCTTGATCGCCAGCACGTCGCTGCGACTCAGGCGGGTGTAAGAGGTATAGGGAAACGCGGGATACAGGTGTCGACCGTCCCTGCGCACGCCCTCGCGCACGGCGCGCACGAAGTCCTCGTCGCTATAGGCACCGATTCCGGTCTTCACATCAGGCGTGATGTTGCCGGAGTAGATCGTTCCGAAGGGCAGCCTGAAGGCGACACCGCCGGCAAATGGTTTGCCGGAGCCCGGCACCGTGTGACAGGCGGTGCAGTCGGCGGCCCTGGTGAGGTACTCGCCGCGAGCCACGATATCCCCATCGGCCGGCGCCCCGGCGATCGCGGGCGCCACACCGGCGGCAGGATCGGTGCGGTTCAGGACGGCCATGGTGACGGCGACCGCGCCGATCGCGATCAGTAGGGCGACGATTTTCACCGGGCGTTTCATACGCTAACCGGGTCTCGGGGACGGTCGCGTGTCGAGTTCGCAACGACCGACCGCAGGGCCTCGGCATTTTCGACCAACTGGCTGCGGTCTACGGGCAGAGAGCGCAGGCGCACGCCGGTCGCCGCGAAGATGGCATTGCCGAGCGCCGGCGCGGCGATCGAGGTGCCCAATTCTCCGATGCCCCCAGGCGCTTCCTTGCTGTCGACGCGGTACACGTCCATGGCGGGCGCCTCGTTCATGCGCAGGTTTCTGTAATCATGAAAGTTGCTCTGCTCGACTGCGCCGTCCTTCAGGGTGATGGCGCTGTAGAGCGCAGCGCTCAGGCCAAACAGTACGCCACCCTGCATCTGGGCTTCGACAGAGCTTGGATTGATGGCGATACCGCAATCGACCGCGACCACCGCGCGGCGCAATTGCACCTCTCCCTGCGGGGTGACGTGCGCTTCCACGATCAGGCATATATGACTGCCGAAGGGTGAGCCCAACGCCACGCCGCGCCCCACGCGCGGCGGCAGTGAGCCTTGTCCCCAGCCGATTTTCTCGGCGGCGAGATTGAGAACCGTCAATGCGCGCGAGTTGCTCGCGAGCAAGGAGCGGCGATATTCGACCGGGTCCTTGCCGGCCGCGTGCGCGAGCTCATCCAGGAAGCTCTCGATGACGAACAGGTTGTGCGTCGGCCCGACGCCCCGCCACCAGCCGATATGAAGGCCATGCGGCATGTCGTGTCTGACCCAATCGACGTGACAATTGGGGATGGCGTAGGGAGTCTCGGCCGCGCAGTCGATCACATCATCATCGAGGCCCTGCTTGCTCATCCCTTCGGGCAGCCAGCGGGCGAGCACCGTACCGCTGGTGATGTGATCGCTGTACCACACTGGCCGACCGTCCTTGGCGAGCAGGGCGGAGATTCGGTCGTAGTACATCGGCCTCATCAGATCGTGGCGGATGTCTTCCTCGCGCGTCCAGACCACCTTGAGCGGGTACGTGACCTGCTTGGCAAACATGACGGCCTGCTCGACCGAGTCAGTTTCCAACCTGCGACCAAACCCGCCGCCGATATAGTGGTTGTGGATAATGATCGCACTCTCCGGCAGCCCGGTAATCTTGGCCGCGACGCTCACGCATCGCACCGGAACCTGTGTTCCCACCCAGATTTCGCAGCGGTCGGGTGTGACGTGCACGGTGGCATTGAGCGGCTCCATGGGCGCATGCGCTAGCAGCGGGAGCTGATACAGGGCTTCAACGGTCTTGCCCTCGTCGGGTTTCTTGCCCTGTTGCCGGCCGAGGATAGTGGCACCGTTGCGCGAGCGCTCGGCCAGCGCCTCGGTGAGCGTGGCCGTGGTGAGCCGCGCGTTGGCTCCCAGGTCCCACTCGATGTCGAGCGCATCGAGACCCTGCTTGGCTGCCCAGAAGTGATCGCCGACGACCGCAACTGCATTACCAATCTTGACGACTTCGACGAATCCGGGCACGGCGCGCGCGCGCCTATCGTCTACTGCGACCAGTTGGCCGCCTCGCGTGGGGCATGCCTTGACGGTCGCAATCTTCATGCCCGTCACCCGGGCATCGATACCGAACTGTGTCGCGCCCACGACCTTATCGGCGGAATCGATGCGCCGCAGAGGCTTACCGATCAGCGTGAACGTCGCCGGATCCTTGAGTGCTACCTTCTGCGGTATCGGTAACGCACCTGCCGCCTTCGCCAGCTGGCCGAACGCCAGCTTGCGTCGCGTCGCGGTGTGAATCACGGCAGCGCGCTCGACCGTACAGCTCGCGGCCTCGACACGCCAGCGAGCCGCAGCAGCTGTGACCAGCATGCTGCGCGCGACGGCGCCCGCCTCGCGCAGCACTGTCCATTGATCTCGGGTGCTGGTCGAGCCGCCGGTAGCTTGCTCACCCAGCAGGGGAATCCCATAGAGCGCCTGGTTGGGAGGCGCGTGCTCGACTTTGATCTGGTCCATGCCGACACCAAGTTCCTCGGCCAACATGGCGCAGGCCCCGGTGTAGATGCCCTGCCCCATTTCGACGTTCGGCATCACCAGGCGCACCGGACCTTCGGCATCGACGCGAATGAACGCATTGGGCGCGAACGCAGGGTTGCCGTCGGCGCTCGCCGCAGCGGCATCGCCGGACTGCGGGCGCGCATTGATGAACGCTCGTGCCCTGCTTGCTGCTCCGAGCCAGACGAACGCGAGCGACAAGCCGGTGACCTTGATCGCACGGCGCCGTTGGAGATCGACAGCCGGGGCGTTCACGTGACACTCGCAGGAATGGTCTGCAGTACATCCGCTTTGCCGGAGGCCGCCTGCTTGATGGCGGCGCGGATGCGCACGTACGTCCCGCACCGGCAAATGTTGCCCGACATGGCCGCGTCGATGTCCTCGTCAGTGGGGTTCGCAATCTGCACAAGCAGAGCGGCGGCCGACATGATCTGGCCGGATTGACAGTATCCGCACTGCACAACGTCCACGTCGAGCCACGCCTGCTGCACCTTTTTACCGGTCGGCGTCGCACCGATACCTTCGATGGTGGTAATTGACCGGGTACCGATTGCGGCCACCGGCAGCACGCAAGAACGCACGGCCTGGCCGTCAAGGTGCACGGTGCATGCTCCGCACTGGGCTATGCCGCATCCAAACTTTGTGCCCATGAGCCCGATCACGTCGCGCAAGATCCAGAGCAGGGGCGTGTCGGCTGCTACGTCCACTGAATGCTTTTCACCGTTGATGCTCAATACGTACATTTTTCTGTCACCTGTTGAGCGCAGATCGGAGGCGCCAGCAGCGGCGCGGACGCGATGCGTGCGCCCGATTCTGCTCCAATCGCCGGGAAAAGCGAACCTAGCCAGGCCGGCCAGCGGCCCAATCGGCTCGTATGCACTCAGTTATGCGAAGTTTTACGAGAGCTGATTTCAGCCCATCAATTACACTCCGTTGGCCATGAGCGCATCTGCAGAGACAGGCCCGGGCACCGCACGGATCGACCGCTGGCTGTTCGCTGCCCGCTTGTTCAAGACGCGTTCTGTCGCGGCCGATGCGGTGCGTGGCGGCAGAGTCCACCTGAATGGCGAGCGTGTGAACCCCTCACACGGGGTCAAACCCGGCGATAGCGTCAGCTTTACTCGCGGTGCCGTTGTGTTCGAATGTGTTGTCGCAGCGGTACCGCTGCGTCGTGGTCCGGCGAGCGAGGCGGCACGATCTTATGACGAAACACCCGCGAGCAAGGCGCGTCGGCAGGAGTTCGCGGCGCGAATGAAAGTGGCCACCGGCCTCACGCCCCGACCCGACGATCGACCGAACAAACACGACCGCCGGCTGTTGCGGCAGCTGCGTGGTCGCAATTGAGATTCCCGAGAACGGCCGCTCGGCAGCCGAGTTCGTCGACTCCTCGGGACCTTACGTCTGGCGGCGGCGCGCCGTCGTCAGCCTCCGCCGCGCGCCTCCGATTCTCCGGGAGGGCAGGCAGCGCCCGCCAGATCGCCGAGGGCTAGCCTGAGAGGACCGAGCCACGGGTCGAAGTTGCGCCACTGCGTGAGCCCTTGAGTATAGAGGGGCTGACGTACCTGCTCCGAGCTCACGGTCGCCACCGTGCGGCGCGTCTCGTGGAAACGCAGGCATTGTTCCTCGAACGGCAGACCGAGGTATTCGAACAGCCGGCGCACCTCGCCCGCTAGATCGCGGACCGCATCCTCGTAGCAGAAGCGGTAAATACGCCCGGGCGACAGCGCCTCGAAGTGCGCCATGAGCCCGACGTACTCACGGTAGTAGTGACCGAGATCCTCGAGGCTGTAACTGAACCACAGGCCCTGCTGGAAGTGCTGCTTGAAATTCGCAAAGCAGCATCCGAGCGCGGAACGGCGCGCGTCGATGATGCGCGCATTCGGCAACATCAGCTGGATGAGGCCCAGATGCAGAAAGTTGCTGCCCATCTTGTCGATGAAACGCGGCCGACCGAGCGGGCGGTGCGCGCGCGTCTGTGCGAGATAGCGCTCGCCCAATGCGGCGACCTCACTGCGTGTCAGGCGCTCGACCGACCGCGGATAGACAGCGGGCCTGCCGGGTTCTTCCTGGCGGTCGCCGAGCTGCAGCGCAAACTGCAGCACATCGGTGAGCTCGCGCGTGCCCTCGATCTGCGAATGACTCGCGAGGATCTGCTCGAGCAGCGTAGAGCCTGAGCGCGGCAGGCCAACGATGAAAATCGGCTCCTGTGACGGGCAACCCCAGCCGGAGCGCGCGCGGAAGAACTCCGTCGTGTACAGCGCCCGCGTGCGCTGCGCGAAGCGCGCGACGCTCGCGCCCTGGTACCGGACCACTGCCCGCCGTCGCTCGTTGCCGCGGGCGTAGTGCTCGAAGGAAGTGGCGAAATCGCCGGCGTCCTCCAGCGCCTTGCCGAGCGAAAACTCGAACTGCGCGCGATCGTCGCTGAGCATTTCCTCGCGCGCGAGCTGCTCGCGCATCGCCGCGACGTCGCCTTCGGCAAAGCGGAAGGTCTTGAGATTCGCCAGCGCCATCCAGGCGTTGGCGAATCCCGGTCTCAGCTCGATGCACCTGCGGTAAGCGTCGATGGCCTCGCGCTGGCGGCCCGCGCTTCGCAGCGTGTGGCCGTAATTCAGCCACACCACCTCATCGTGGGGACACTCGTGCACCAGTGTCTCGAGGATCGCGAGGGCCTGCTCCGAGCGGCCGAGGAGGCTATAGGCCGCGGCCTGCAGAGTGCGGCAGCGCAGGTCCTTCGGCTCGATCGCCAACAGCCGCTCGAGCAGCGGCAGCATCGGTTCGCCCTGCATGCGCAGGCGCAGCACCATGACCAGATCCAGGCGCGCGCGGCCATAGCCAGGTGCCAGGCGCAGGCACTCCCTGAGGAACGCTTCCGCCTGCATGAAGTCCTCGCGCGCGCTGGCAACTTCAGCCCGCATGCGCAGCGCCGCGACGTCCTCCGGCGAGCGCGCGAGCGCGCGCTCCAGCAACTCCTCGGCAGCGGTGAGTCGCTCGGTCGCGAGGGCTTCTGCCGCATCGGCCAGATGCCGGCCCTCCGGCGCCAGCCGCTCGAAGCGCGCGTAGGCCGCATCGCATGCACACATGTCACCGCGCGCCGCGTGCAGCAGCGAGAGCTCGCGCCACGCTTCGGCGAGGTCCGGCGCGAGCTCGAGCGCGCGCCCGAGGGGCGCGAGCGCTTCGGCATGGCGCCCCGCCGCGCGCAGCGCGCGGCCGAGCTCGAGGCGGATCACTGCGGAGTCCGGCTGGTCCGTGGCGAGCGCGGTGAGCTCGGCGATCGCCGCCGGCGCGTTGCCGCAAGCGCGGTGCGCCGTACCGAGCAGCAGCAGCGCCGCGGCGTGCCCCGGGCGCTCGCGCAGGATGCGCACGGCCTCAGCGGCAGCGGCGGCCGGATCGCGCTCCAGGACCGCCGCGGCGCGCACCAGCTTGAGGTCCAGTTCGCTTGCCGGCGTCAATGCACTCCCCGGGCCGTGACCGGCCGCCATAGAATCGCGGCGCTAACCCGCAGAACGGCGGGCCTTGCAGCCCGCCGTTTTCAAGCCAGTCTAACTCGCCCTAGAACTGTGCTGTGAGCGTGGCGAAAATGTACCGCCCCATCGAGTCGTAGACTCCCGGGAAAGTGTTGCCGTTGCAGTTCGCGCCCGCGTTGCCCCCACCGCTGCTGGTGGTGCAGGCACTCCCGACAGCCAAGGGGGGAATCTTGTCCGCGATGTTGTTCACGCCCAGCTGCAGCTTTAAGTTCTTGTAGAGATTGAAAGTCCCCGAAAGATCGAGCCAGTTGTAGGCGGAGATATGCGCCAGCGGCAAGTAAGCCCCCGGTGACGCCAGCCCCGGGGCCGTGCTCAGGAACTCGAGCTCGTCCGGCCCGAAGTAACGCCACCGCAAGTTGAGGTCGAGCCCGTCCCAGGGCGTCGACCAAGTGACGTTGAACACCGAACGCCAGTTCGGGTTTCCGCCCCCGCAGGTGGGGCCCCAGAAACCCTCGCAGTCGTACGAAGCGCCGCCCGCCACCGGTGTGGTCTGCAGAGATTTGAGCTTCGTGCCCTCGAGCGAGAACAGCAGTGATCCCAGGCTTGGCAACGCCTGGCGGTAGCTGCCCTTGACGTCAAGGCCCTCGGTCTTCAACGCACCCTCGTTCACGGTGGTATCGATGACGTACCCGTTCTGGGTCCGCCACAGGGAGCCTGTCGCGTCGCGGTGCACCTGGTTACAGAGCAGTCCGCTGAAGACACAGTCATTGATGATGTTGTTGCCGCCGATCGCGCCGATCACGTTTGTGATTTTGATGTCGAAGTAGTCAAACGAAAGCGTCAGGTTAGGCACCATACGCGGCGTCAGCACCAGGCCCAGCGTGTAGGTATCGGCGACTTCGGGCAGGAGGTTCGGATTGCCACCCGCCAGACCGTTGTACTGGGGAGCGCTGTTCGGCAGGATGTGGCCGAACTGAGCGGCCGCCTGCGCGGCGGACGGGAACGAGGGCGCGCACTGCGCGAACGTCACGCCGTTGGTCAGAACCGTCGTCGACCCGGGCTTGAGCGGTGCGGCGCACGGATCGACCGAGCCGTCCAGCGCGACCGCCTGAGGAGTAAACAACTCGCCGATGTTCGGCGCACGCACCGCGCGGTTGAAGCCGCCACGCAGGCGAACGTCGTGCAGCGGCGCCCACTCGAGACCGAGCTTGTAGGTGTTGGTGTCAAAGCCCTCGCTGTACTTCGAATAGCGATAGCCGGCCTCCAGCGAGAGATCCTCGGCTCCGGGCTGGTGGTTGGCGAGCGGCATGCGCAGTTCCGTAAAAGCTTCCTTCACGTTGAAGCCGCCGGTGATATCCGGGTTCGGGCCACCGCTGCCGGCCGCGGAACCCTGGATGGTCGCCAGGTCGTGTTCCAGATCCGTGAATTCCGAGCGCCATTCGGCGCCGACGTTCAGCTGCAGACCCTCATCGGCCCAGGGGGTCTGCGCGCCATACTTGCCGAGGTCGCCCGTCACCGAGCCGTCCGCGACGTATTCCGTGACGGTACCCGTGGAAACCAGCGGGAGCGACATGAAGGCGAGCGCCTGGGGCGTTACGCCGTTGGGAACCCAGATATTCCAGGGCGCGCACTTGGGATTGACGGTGAATCCCGTCCCCGAGCCCACCAGCGGCCCGTTATTCACGGGCGATGAGGGCCCGCCGCAGACCGGACCCGTGGGACCCGGCAGCACATTCAGCGCCTGGTCGATGGCGTCGTTGCTGAGGTAGTTGTTGTTCTCGTAGAGACTGTCCACCGAACTGTGTTGGGCGTAGACGTTGTAAGTCCAGGCTTCCGAGAAGTCGCCCTTGAGGCCGATCACCTCGCGTGCCGCGTCGGTGGTGAACTCTGCGATGCGGGGGCCACCCTCGACGTTGCGCCGCCCGATGACAAAGTTGAGACCGGGGTAATTCACCCCGTTGTAGGTCTCGAACGGATTGCCCTGCGCGGCGAGGTTCGCCGTGGTGCAGATGGTCGACCGTTCCTGTGCTGTCAGCATCGGGTCGGCGCACGGAATGAACGAATTCTGGAAGAAGTCGCCGCTCGGGGCGATCTGGGCGGTCGACGAGTTCCTCATGAACATGAAGCTCGAGTACGCGGTCACGTGCTGATTGACGTCGTAGTTGACGAACGCGCCCGCGGTCCAGCGCTCATTCGGCGTCTGGTAGTAGTTGAGCGGACCGAAGTTATAGTCGTCCGTGGCTCCTGCAAGCGGGCGAAACACCCCGGTTTTCCCGTCGACCGTATGGTGAATGAAGCTCACGCCGCTGGCGTTCGAGGCGTAGAAGTGTCCGCCGGCGCCATTCTTGGCAGCCGTCCCGGAGCCCGTGCACGCAAGCGTGTTGGCGGTAGCCCCGGCGAGCGTGCAGGCGCTGTAGTCGAACTTGCTCTGCAGTGTCGCGGCCTGGTTGTCATAGGTCAGGTAGGCGGTGGCGTTGCCCTTGCTGTCTGCGAAGTTCGAGCCCATCAGGACCGAAACGCTCTTGCCGAAGCCGGTGTCGACGTTGCCCGTCGGCAGCGGATCGCCGACGGCGTTGACGGCGTACGCGACACCGGCCTGGTCCTTGTTGTCGTGCTCATTGAAGTGGTAGCCGGCGTCGACCTGGATGCCCTCGAAATGGGTATTGAGGATGAAGTTCACGACGCCCGCGACCGCATCCGCCCCGTACACCGCGGAAGCGCCGCCCGTGAGGACATCGACCCTCTGGACCAGGGCCGCGGGGATCTCATTGATGTCCGAGTAGTTGCGTCCGCCGACCGCCGAGCCGGGACCGAGGCGCAGACCGTCGACCAGCGTAAGGGTGCGCTGGTTGCCGAGGCCGCGCAGATCGATCGAGGCGGTACCATCGGCACCATTGGAGGTCGTGGAGTTCATGCCGGCGAACACCATCGGCAGGTTGTTCAGCACGTCCTCGACGCGCGTCAGACCGGTCGCCGAAATGTCGGCCGCCGAAACCGTCGTGATCGGGCTGATCGAGGTCTCATTGGGCGTCCGCAGACGTGATCCGGTTACTACCACCTCGGCCATCGGCGCCGGGGTGCTTTCTGCCTGAGCGGGCGGGGCTTCCTGCGCGTAGAGCGCGGGGACGCCGGCAGTTGCCGTGACGCCCGCGAGCGCCATGCGTATCGCGTGTTGCAAGCTGCGACGGTTCGCCATGTGTTGGTTCCTCTGATTTCTGCTGGTGAACTGGTTAAGGTGAGACCCCGCCTCCCACGCGTTGCGGATTAACTACAACCATCCGCGCACTGACCGACCTGTACGGATCAGGTGCCGCAAACGCGCGTCGAGAGACCGGGACGGAGATTAGGGTCAACACAACGGCCCTGCGGTGGTTTGGGAAGATCCGCTCCTTGCTGGTGAGAACCTTGGCCAGCTTGGGGAAAACCGAGCCTGCCTGTTCGCCCGACTCGCGATTAATCGGCTCGTGCGGCCGTGTCTGCGCCGCACCCAGCAGCCAGCTCCGTGCAGCACTCACTTGTCGCAAACAAGCCCGGGGAGCTCGGTGTCCGCCGAGCGTGCGCGGTAAAGGTTGGATTCGCCGGCAAGCGCCGCGGCGCCGTGCGCGCTCGTACCTCAGCGCCTCAGTGGCGAGGGCCCTCGTACGAGCGGGGTTCCGATCGGAGCGTCTGGCCCTGCTCAAATGTCCAGGTGACGGTGCGACTACGAATGAGCCCCGAGCGCGCGCTGCCGCGAAGATGCGGCAGCCGCCAAAACAGCTGACTTCCCCGACGCACCAGATGGCCACGGACGTGATGAAGCCGCGGGTGCCGTCTGCCGCCGCCTGCGCCTGCAATGGCAGCCGTTGGAAACCCCGGCACCCAGGGCGCGCGAACTTCGACATGATCGAGCAGCACGGCCTTGCCCGCCGCACTCCTCGCTCTATTGAGTCGATCGTACCGTTCGGGTCGCCGCGGCAATTCCGAACGGGTCGCAAGCAGCAGGAAGAACGTCAGTAAGATCGGCACATCGAGGGCAATCGTTCCCAGCACATGCCGGAGAATCGCGTGCCGCTCGCGCGGCGTTAGCCGGGCGCGATCGTAGTAGTCCGCCCAGCTTTTCTCGTAGCGAAAGCGGAAACACCGGCGCAGCATGTCATCGCCGCCCTCTCGGGAACTATCGAACAGCGTAAATGCCGGCCGGGTGTCACCATCCGTGTGATTCGGCGCTTCGTCCACGGGAGTATCGAGATCGAAATAGGCTTCGACGCTACTCGCGAGGGCGTCCGGCTCCTGCGGCCCGCTCCAGAACGTCCGGATGACCCCCCGACGTCCATCGACGGACGCGCGAACTAACGCACCCCGGCGACGCGATACCGGCGTCGATCCCTGATGTCTAAAGCCGTAAGCCTCGAGCTCGGCGCATGATGCCTGAGTCAGCCACTCGACCCAGACGCTGCTCCCCGGCACGTGCAGCAGGTCGGTGCAGTCGAGGGTCTTTGCACCGCGCGAATATGCCAGCGCTGTGCAGAGTCGCGTGAGATCGTCCGCGAGTACATAGCGTATCGGACACGCGGCAATCTCTTTGGCAAAGTCGTACGCCCCGTTTAAGCGCACCCCCATTTGCACCCCGCCGTCCGGAACGATGAGCGGTGTCCGGCACTGAGCAATGCAGTCGGCCAGTATCATGAGAGCCAACACTAGCAACCCGCCGCGCGCCATGAGGGCTGCGGGGGCAACAGCTGCTGCGTCGGGGACGAACGCCGCTCAAGAGGGGATTTCTCGGTTTGCCGCCGGCTGAAACGGTTGGTGCTTTGCTTCGCAGCTCATGCGAGGGACGAGTGGCAACACCTGCAGAATCCGCTCCCGGT